>Ga0102593_1000001_pt1 | contig 1987601 bp, 1828 predicted proteins | sample AraplaCol_mMS_r2_2_FD_76862 | JGI IMG/M metagenome (GOLD analysis project Ga0102593, IMG submission 76862) | Arabidopsis root microbial communities from North Carolina, USA - plate scrape MF_Col_mMS_r2 (SPADES assembly) (version 2) | ecosystem: Host-associated > Plants > Roots > Endosphere... | reverse complement strand
GGTATTCCGGGTCCCCTTGTGGATGCGCCGAGGAGCGCAGGGCCAGACGGATCAGGGCAAAAACTTGTTTGAGCGAAGCGCAGCGTAGCGAGTTGTTTTTGACCCCGTCTGGACCGAGCACCGCAGGTTGCCCCGGAGCGAAGCGCAGGGGACGCAGCAACCAGGGTCGCCTTTTCTTTTGCTTACTTTTCTTTTGGCGAAGCAAAAGAAAAGTGAGTTGCCGCCGGGCAACCCCCGGCCAGCAAGCCCCAACAAAACACACAACCCAAAACAAGCACCCCGAAGTAAACTGAAACCGAAGAACCATGACAAAACCCAACCTCAACCCCGAATGGTTGCGAGCCCTCCGCGCGGGCGCAACGGTCCCACCGCTGCGCCCACGCGTACCCCTCTGGGCCGGCGAATCGGTGATCGGCTCGGTGGAGCCCGGCTTCTTTCACAAGCTGGCCCTGCGTGCCCTGACAGACGGTGACCATCCGCTGCTCAAGGAGGAGCACCCCGACGGCCTGGGCTGGCGGCTGATGGGGGATGTGACGGCCAGCCTGAACAAGATTGCGGTGGCGCTGCATGCGGCCGGGCTGGCCGGCGCGTGGCGTGATGAGCAGCTCGCGGTGCCCGACCAGTTCGGCCACCGCAAGGGCACGGTGGAACGTGCGGCGGTGCGGCCGCTGGGTATCACTACCTTGGCGGTGCACCTGGTGGGGCAGTCGCCGGACGGCCGCTTCTGGGTGCAGCAGCGCGCCTTCAACAAATCCAACGACCCGGGCCTGTGGGACACGCTGATGGGCGGCATGGTGTCGGCGGCGGATACGGTGGACACCGCGCTGGTGCGCGAGACCTGGGAAGAGGCCGGCCTGCATGCGAACCAGCTGCAAGGGATGCGCTACGGCGGGCGCCTGACGACGCGGCGCCCGGCCACCGACGGCAAGGGCGCGGGTTATGTGGTGGAAGACATCGACTGGTATGTCTGCACCGTGCCCGAAGGCATGGTGCCGAACAACCAGGATGGTGAAGTTGAGCAATTTCGCTTGGTGGACGCGGCGGAGTTGCTGGCCGGCATGCAGCGCGGTGAATTCACGACCGAGGCCGCGCTGATTCTTGCGGACGCCATGGGCCTCACCTGAAGCCGATCGGGCGGCTTAAACCTGGTCCGTCAGCGCTGAAGCGCGCAACCGGTTGGGCGCCAGCGCGCCGGCCGAATCGAGGATCGGGTAGGCGATCGAGCAGATGTGCGAGTTGATGCGCTTGAGTTCGCTGATCAGATCGATGTGCAGCGAACTGGTTTCCAGGCTTTGCACCGTGTTGGCCGACAGCCGGCCCAGGTGGGTGGTGGCGTAGGCGCGCTCCAGGTCGCGAAAGCGGGCTTTTTCCTCCAGCAGTTTTTGCGCGTCGCGCACCGTGCCGTTGAGGAAGACGCTCATGCCCAGGCGCAGGTTGTCGACCAGGCGCTCATGCAGCTCCACGATCTCGGCCATGCCGGCCTCCGAGAAATTGCGGCCTGGCTTGATCTTCTTGTCCTCGATGTCGATCAGCACGCGTTCGATGATGTCGCCGATCTGCTCCATGTTGATGGTGAAGCTGATGATGTCGGTCCAGCGGCGGCTTTCTTCCTCGGCCAGCGCCTCGCGCGAGATCTTGGTCAGGTAGTACTTGATGGAGGAATACAGCTCGTCGACGGCGTCATCCATCTTGCGCAGGTCTTCGGCGAGCTTGAGGTCGTTGTTGCGTATGACCTGCAGCACGCCCAGCAGCATGCTCTCCACCACGTCGGCCTGGTGCAGCGCTTCGCGCGCGGCGCAGGAGATGGCCAGCGAGGGCGTGGCCAGGGCCGAAGGATCCAGGTGGTGGGGCCGTCCGCCGGCCTTGCTTTTGTCGGGCTTGGGCAGCAGCTTTTCGACCCAGCGCGCGATCACCTGCGTCCAGCCTATGAAGACCGCGCCCACCAGCAGGTTGAAAGCCAGGTGGAAGAGTACGACCACGGTCGTCGGTTCGTCCAGGTAAGGCCGCACATGGCGCAGCCACAGGCCTATCAAGGGCGCGGCCACCACGATGCCGAGCAGTTTGAACACCAGGTTGCCCAGGGGCACTTGGCGCACCTCGAAGGCGGAGCGCAGCGTGGTCAGCACGGCCAGCAGGCCGCTGCCCAGGTTGGCACCCAGCACCAGGCCCAGGGCCACATCAAGGGGGACCACACCCGAGGCGGCCAGCGTGGCCGTGAGCAGCACGATGGCCAGGCTGGAATACGAGACCACGGCCAGGAAGGCCCCGGCGGTGATTTCAAGCAGCAGGTCGCTGCTGAGCGAACCCAGCAGTGCCTTGACGGCAGGCGCCTGGGTCAGCACTTCGGTGGAGGCGGTGACCAGGCGCAGCGCCAGCAGCATCAGGCCCAGGCCGATGAACACCCGGCCCACGCGGCCGACATTGCTGTCCTGGCGCGAAATGAACAGCACCACGCCGACAAAAATGAAGAGCGGCGACAGCCATGACAGGTCGAAAGAGAACACCACGGCCATCAGGCTGGTACCTATGTCGGCGCCCAGCATCACGGCCAGTGCCAGCGGCAGGGTGACCAGGCCCTGGCCGACGAAGGAAGAAACGATGAGTGAGGTGGCCGTGCTGGACTGCACCAGCGCCGTGACACCTATACCGGAGACCGCTGCGGCGAAGCGGTTGCTGATGCTGACGGCCAGCACGTGGCGCAGGTTGGCGCCGAAGACGCGAAGAATGCCGGTGCGCACCAGGTGTGTGCCCCAGACCAGCAGCGCGATCGCCGCGAGGAGATTCAACAAATGCTTCATGCGGTGATTGTCCGTTCAACAAGGCCCTGGCGATGTGCCGCAGGCGTCAGGGGAGGCGGGATCAACAGGCTTTCGAGACCTGTCATCAGGTGATAAAGCGAGGAAGCCGGCGAGGGCGCCAGGTCAAACCCGCCGTCCTCGCGCTGCCATTCATGCCACAGGCCGGGCACGCTGGTGGCCAGGAAGCGCATCAGGCCCGAGAAACTGCCGGCCGCGGCGGCCCGGCAGGCGGCCGCGTCGCCCATGCCTTGCGTGGCGAACAGCAGCGAGGTTCTCAGCCTCTCGGTCTGTGCCCACAACCTGGCCCTGCGGTCCGTGGGCCGGCCCGCCTCATCGACGGCAAAGAGTGCGACCTGGCGTGCATCATCAATGCCGAAGGAGCGCCCGAAGGCCTCCAGCGCGACGGCCTTGTCGCGGGCCTGGATGCCCAGCAGGCTCTCAGCTTGCAGCAGCAGGAAAGCCCATTCGAACTGGTGGCCGGGTTCGTACATGCGCTCCCTGGGCTCGCCTAATGGCGCCCAGCCGTCCGTGAAGAGTTCGCCGATGGCGCCGTTGCCGGGATTGATCAATCGCGTGGTTGCCAGTTCGCATAACGCCAGGGCCGCCTCGCGGAAGCCGTCTTCCGCCCCTGCGGCCACCCAGGCCAGCAAGGCTTCGAGCAAATGCATGAGCGGGTTGGATTTGAGGACCGGCTGGTGCGGCAGGCCGTCGTAGTAGCCACCTTCACCCAGCGCCAGCCTGGCTTCAATCTGCCGCAGCAGGGTCTGGGCGATGTCCAGCAGTTCGCGCGGCCGGCCTTCGGCTTCATAGGCGTGGGCCAGCGCGAACAACACAAAGGCCTGGTCGTAGAGGTCTATGCTTTCGTCGCAGGTGTCCAGCGTGCTGCGGAACAGGCCGTCGGGCCGGGGATAACGCGAGAGCATGAAGGACAGCCCGTGCCGCATGGCCGCCTGCCAGGGGCCGCTCCAGCCGAGGGCGCCGGCTCGGGCATAGACGTAGGTTTGCCGCGCCTGCACCCGTACACGCACCGGCTTGCCGATGGGTAGGCCGTCCTGGCCCAGCTTTTCATGGAAACCGCCGCCCTCGTGATCCGCGCCGCGGTCCCACCACAGGGGCAGGGCTGACCCGAAGAGCCAGTGCCTGGCGTGCCGGCCCGTGTCGGCGAGAAAAGAGGGAAAGGACTCTGGGGGCATCAAGCGTGGCAAAACGGTTTTGGCGGTGAGTTGTTATTCATCAGTGTGCCGCAGCGCGGCCAGAACCTGATTTTGCACCCCAAATCGGTGTTTTTCCCGAAATCGGGAAACGCTTTGCCACACCTCTAAACCCGCTGGCCAGGCCCCCAAGCCGGGCCTAGCTGGTTTTGCGCACCCGCAGCAATTCGTCCAGGACCAGGCAGACCGCGCCCACGGTGATGGCGCTGTCGGCAATGTTGAAGGAGGGGAAGTACCAGCCGGCCCAATGGAACTGCAGGAAGTCCACGACATAGCCGTGCAGCGTGCGGTCTACGACATTGCCCACCGCGCCGCCCAGTATGCAGGCCAGCGCGAAGCAGAACAGCTTCTGCCCCGCGTGCGAGCGCAGCATCCACAGGATGAACAGTGCCGCCGCGATGCCGATGGCGGTGAAGAACCAGCGCTGCCAGCCCGAGGCCTCCGCCAGGAAGGAGAAGGCCGCGCCGGTGTTGTGCACCCGCACCACGTTGAAGAAGCTGGTTACATAGGTCGAATCGCCCAGGCGGTAGTAGCCCAGGATCAGCACCTTGGTGAACTGGTCGGCAATGAGGATGATCAATGCCAGGCCCAGCCAGGGCAGCAGCGAACTGGGGGAGCGGGTGAAGGTGGTTTTGGGCATCAGGCGTATTTCCGGTCTTCACCAGCGCCGAACAGGTTGCTGGTGCAGCGGCCGCAGATCGTCGGGTGGGCAGCGTCATGGCCCACGTCGGCGCGGTAGTGCCAGCAGCGTTCGCATTTGGCGTCGGTGCTGGGCGTGACCTGGGTGGCAACAGCGCTTGCCGCGGCCACTTCGATGGCGGAGGTGATGAAGACGAATTTCAGGTCTTCACCGAGGCCGGCCAGCAGCGCATGGTCTTCGGCCGGCACTTGCAGCGCTACCTTGGCTTGCAGCGAAGAGCCCACCTTGCCATCGGCACGCAGGGTTTCGATGTCCTTGTTAACCGCGTCGCGCAGTTCGCGGATACGCGACCATTTGGTCAGCAGCGCCGCGTCGGGCGCGGGAAATTCGGCATAGGTTTCCATGAAGATGGATTCGGATGAGCCGAACACCTTCCAGGCCTCTTCCGCCGTGAAGCTCAGGAAGGGCGCCATCCAGCGCAGCATGGCATGCGTGATCTGCCAGAGCGCGGTCTGCGCGCTGCGGCGGGCCAGCGATTTGGGGCCGGTGGTGTAGAGCCGGTCTTTCAGGATGTCGAGGTAGAAGGACCCCAGGTCTTCGCTGCAGTAGATCTGCAGCTTGGAAACCACCGGGTGGAATTCATAGACCTCGTAGTGCGCCAGGATGTCGGCCTGCAGCTGCGCCGCGCGGCTCAGCGCGTAGCGGTCGATTTCCAGCATCTGCTCAAGCGGCACGGCGTCCTTGGCCGGGTCGAAATCGCTGACGTTGGCCAGCAGGAAGCGCAGCGTGTTGCGGATGCGGCGGTAGGCGTCGACCACGCGGGCCAGGATCTTGTCGTCGATGCCCAGGTCGCCCGAATAGTCGGTCGAGGCGCACCACAGGCGGATGATCTCGGCGCCCAGCTTGTCGCTGACCTCTTGCGGCACCACCACGTTGCCTTCGCTCTTGCTCATCTTGCGGCCCTTGCCGTCCACGGTGAAGCCGTGCGTGAGCAGGCCCTTGTAGGGTGCGCGGTCGTACATCGCGCAGGCGGTGAGCAGCGAGGAATGGAACCAGCCGCGGTGCTGGTCGTGGCCTTCGAGGTAAAGGTCGGCCGGCCAGGTCGATTGCGCGGCGTGGCTGTGGCGCAGCACGTGGTCGTGCGTGGTGCCGGAGTCGAACCAGACGTCGAGGATGTCGGTGCTCTTGATGTAGTCGGCCGCTTCGGCGCCCAGGATGGATTCGGCGCTGGCCTTGCTCCAGGCCTCGATGCCGCCGGCCTCGACCATTGCTGCCGCTTGGTCCATGATTTCCATGGTGCGCGGGTGGAGTTCGCCGGTCGCGGTGTGGATAAAGAAGGGCAGGGGCACGCCCCAGTTGCGCTGGCGGCTGATGCACCAGTCGGGCCGGCCGGCGATCATGTCGCGCAGGCGGACCTTGCCGTTCTCGGGGTAGAAGCTGGTTTCTTCGATGGCGGCCAGAGCCAGCTCGCGCAGGGTCTTGCCGGCCTTGTCCTTGGCGAATACGCCCTGGGTGCCGGCGGTTTCGCCGTCCATGCGGATGAACCACTGGGCCGCCGCGCGGTAGATCACCGGCGTCTTGTGGCGCCAGCAATGCGGGTAGCTGTGCTGGATGTCCTGCGTGGCGAAGAGGCGGCCGTGCTCGCGCAGCTTGTCGATGACCAGCGGCGCGGCCTTCCAGATGTTGAGGCCGCCGAAGAAGGGCAGGTCGTCGACGTAGCGGCCGTTGCCCTGCACCGGGTTGAGGATGTCCTCATGGGCGATGCCGTTGGAAACGCAGGAGTTAAAGTCTTCCACGCCGTAGGCGGGCGAGGAGTGCACGATACCCGTGCCGTCGTCGGCGGTGGCGTAGTCGGCCAGGAACACGGGGCTGAAGCGGCGGTAGCCTGGATCGGCATCGTAAAACGGGTGCTGGAAATTGATCTTCGCGAGGTTTTCACCCTTGGTGACGGCGATGACGCGCCCTTCGAGCTGAAAGCGCTCCAGGCATTTCTCGACCAGCACCGACGCCAGCACCAGCAGCCCGCGCTCGGTGTCCACCAGCGAGTATTCGAGGTCCGGGTTCAGGTTCAGCGCCTGGTTGGCGGGGATGGTCCACGCGGTCGTCGTCCAGATGACCGCGAAGGCATCCTTGGCTAAAGTGGCCTGGCCGAAAGCCAGCGCCAGCTTTTGCGGCTCGGCGCACTTGAAGCCGACGTCCAGCGTGCTGGATTTTTTGTCGGCGTATTCGATCTCGAACTCGGCCAGCGAAGAGCCGCAGTCAAAACACCAGTACACGGGCTTCAGGCCGCGGTAAACGAAACCGCGCTCCATGATGCGTTTGAGGGCGCGGATTTCATTGGCTTCGTTGGCGAAGTCCATGGTGCGGTAGGGGTTGTCCCACTCGCCGAGCACGCCCAGGCGCTTGAAGTCGGCCATCTGGCCGGCGATCTGCTCGGTGGCGAAGGCGCGGCTCTTGGCTTGCACTTCATCGCGCGGCAGGTTGCGGCCGTGCAGTTTCTCGATGGCGTTCTCGATGGGCAGGCCGTGGCAGTCCCAACCCGGCACATAGATCGCGTCCAGGCCCTTGAGCTGGCGCGCCTTGACGATCATGTCTTTCAGGACCTTGTTGACGGCGTGGCCGATGTGGATCTTGCCGTTGGCATAGGGTGGGCCGTCGTGCAGCACGAACTTGGGCTTGCCGGCACGCACGTCGCGCAGTTTTTTGTAGATGCCCTTTTCGTCCCACTCCTTGGCCCAGCCGGCCTCGCGCTTGGGCAGGTCGCCGCGCATGGGGAAGGGGGTATCGGGCAGGTTCAGGGTGCTGCGGTAATCGGTTTTGGTCTCGGACATGGGATGCTCGGAATGCTTTTTGTTAGGGCGGCCCGCAAGAGCCGGGCGCCGGCCATACGGTGGGGAGGAAAGCCATCCGCCATGAAAGCAGGGCGGGGCCAGGGGGCGACGAGATCGTCTAAATTCGGTCGCGCGTGGTCTGGCGGCTGGTTTCCGTGTGCATGGCGGCTGAAAACGACTGGGGCGCCTGGGCAAAAAACGCCCGCGCCTCGTCGCAGTCCTTGGCGATGCCTGTTTTCAGGCTTTCCAGGCTGTCGTATTTCAGTTCGTCGTGCAGTTTGTGCAGCAGTTCCACACGGATGATTTTACCGTATGCCCCCTCGGGCCCAAGGCCGGCGGGCCATTCGAGGCAATGCGTCTCCAGCAGCACCCGCCCGCCGTTGGCGTCGGCCGGGTCCAGCGAGGGCCGTATGCCCAGGTTGGCGACGCCCGGAATGGCTTTGTCGGCCAGGCCATGCACCTGCACCGCGAAAATCCCGCCGGCCGCCGGTTTCCAGTGCGAAAACCGCAGGTTGAGCGTGCGAAATCCTAGGTCACGCCCCAGTTTGCGGCCGTGCACCACATGGCCGGAGACACTGTAGGGCCGCCCCAACAGGGCGGCGACGCCGTCCATGCGGCCCTGGCCCAGCGCCTCGCGCACGGCGGAGCTGGAAACCCGGGCGCCGTGCACCTCGTAGCTGTTCATGCGGGCCACGTCAAAGCCCAGGCGCTCGCCGGCGGCGTCCAGCATGGCGTAGTCGCCCGACCGCTTGGCGCCGAAGCGGAAATCGTCGCCCACCAGCACGTATTGAACGCCCAGGCCGCGCACCAGCACGTCCTGGATAAAGGCCTCGGCCGGCTGGGATGCCAGCGCCGCGTTGAAGGGCAGCACCACGCACTGGTCGATGCCGCAGCGCGCCAGCTCGGTGAGCTTGTCGCGCAGGGTGGCGATGCGGGCCGGCGCCAGTTCGGGCTTGCGGGCCACCGCCGCGAAATAGTCGCGCGGATGGGGCTCAAAGCTCATCACGCAGCTGGGCACCCCGCGGTGCTGGGCCTCGTTTTTCAGCAGCGCCAGCATGGCCTGGTGGCCGCGGTGCACGCCGTCGAAGTTGCCTATGGTCAGGGCGCAGTGCTCGGCCAGCTGGGGATGGTGGTAGCCACGGAAGACTTTCATGGGGGCAATTATCGTTTTTGTAGCGCGCAAGCCCGGTTGAATGGGGCTTGAACGTGGTTAATGGGGGATTTGGGGGCGTTTTTCATGATTTCACTGTATATTGATACACAGTCAGCCAGCGCCGTAGCCGAGCACCGTGTTTCCTAGCGTCGTCCACCTTGATGGAGGTTCGTTTGAAGGTCTTGAAGCTCTCAGCCCAGGGATTGCCACAGTCGTGGATCAGCCTTGAACAGGCCGTGTTGCATTACGCGGCCGACGAGGTGCGCTGGGAGATGGGCGCGCGGGTGGTGACCTTCCACGGCGGCCACAACGCCATCACGGGCCAGCAGTCCATCATCACGGTCAACAGCATCATCGGCACCAAGGGCGTGCCCAACATCAACCCCTTTGAGCTCAAGCCGGGCCTGACCAACAGCAAGCTTTTTGCCCGCGACCGCAATGTGTGCGCCTACTGCGGCGGGCATTTCCATGAGGAAGACCTGACGCGCGAGCACATCATCCCCTTCGCCCAGAACGGTATAGACACCTGGATGAACGTGGTCACGGCCTGCCGCGCCTGCAACCACCGCAAGAGCAGCCGCACGCCCGAGCAGGCCCATATGCCGCTGCTCTACACGCCCTACGTGCCCAGCCTCTGGGAAGACTTCATCCTGCGCAACCGCCGCATCCTGGCGGACCAGATGGAGTTTTTGATGGCGCACCTGCCCAAGACGTCGCGGCTGCATGCTTGAGTGATCTTGCAAGGTGTTTGATCACGTCAAGATCGGGGTCAGCGACTACGCGGCGAGCAAGGCGTTCTTCCTCAAGGCACTTGAGCCGCTCGGCGTCGCTGTTGTCGGGGAAGGGACTCCGGACTACGGTGTCGAGCTGAGCTCAAAGGACAAGGCTTCCTTGTGTCTGCATCAAACCCATGAGAAGCCGGCGCATCTACACCTGGCCTTCAAGGCCAGTAATCGCAAGCAGGTCGATGCCTTCTACCGCGCGGCACTTAAGACGGGCGGTACAGACAATGGCGCGCCCGGCCTGCGGCCGCACTATCATCCAAACCATTACGCCGCTTTCGTGATTGGCCCGGACGGGCATAACATCGAAGTGGTTTGCCACGAAGGCGAGGCTTGATCCTTCCATCAACCTTAAGCCGCAGAGAAGCACAATGTCACGACCCTTGGAAGCTGCACTGATTGCTGCATGGGCCATCACCTTTGCTTTTGCAGGGGCGTGGGTCTATGTGTCGGGCCATCCGTTTCCCCTGTCTGGGCTCCAGAAGCTGGCTGAAGCCGACTCCATGGGGCGCATGCTGCAAGTTGCCGCTGTAGTCCTTGCTGCCATTTGGTTGGCCGTTCGCTCCTGGCAGACGCGTGCCCGCCTTCTTGTGTTTTCCGGCATGGCGGTGGCGCTTTTCCTGATGGGTTTTTATTGATCGGTGTACCCTTTGGCCTTGCGTTCGGCTGCTTTGCGGGGATTGCCAGGGGGCGCGCCTACAAAACATGATGGCTGCTTGAGTTCAGCCAATGGGTGTTTTCGTTGCCAGCAGAAAAATTTCAATTCGGGCGACAGCCTGCTGTTCACAAACTGGCATCTCCTACCGATCCATGTCACCTCATCTCTCCTGGCTTATCCTTTTGCTCTTCGTCGCCACCCAAGGCATCGCACTCGGCGCCGGTTTGTACGAGCAGCGCATCGTCGTTCCACAGTGGATGGGGAGGGCCGGGAGCGGCGAGCCGTATCTGGATGCCGCTGCGATGCGCGCCGCCGACACGGGCCGGCGATTCTGGGGTTTTGTCACCACGGGCCCATTGACCTTGCTCACATTGGCCAGCCTTGTTGCCGCTTGGCAAGCCCAGGGGGCATTGCAAGCCTGGTGGCTGGGCTCCGCCCTTGTCACGCTGGTGGAGCGAATCGCAACCTTTGGCTACTTCATCCCTGTTGCCATTCGCCTGATGAGGGCAGAGGAGCCGGTGCCCGCATCCGTCCGCGCGCAAGCCCTTCAGTGGAGGAATTTCAATCGGGCCAGGCTTGCACTGTCGGGCCTGGCCTTGCTTCTTGGGCTGATGGCGTTGTCGCCACCGTTGTGATACCCGACCCTTCCATCGAGAGGATGCCTTCCGGCCTACGGCTTCCAGGTGCCTCTCATGCCGGGCCTTCAGTGAAACCCCGCAAACCAACTATTGGCAGTATTCATGACAAGCAAACACCATCACGCAACATCTGTGCCGCTTCCCGCGGAGTCGGCGATTGCCAAGGCCTACACATCGATGAATCTCGCCGACGCCTACTCGATCGAGCTTCCCGCCGGGGCGTCGACCAACCCCGAATTGTTGGCGAGGTTCATCTTCGCTCACCAGTCGCCATGGATTGGCAGGCTCATGGCGGTTCGAGACATGCTTGTCGCCGGTTTCGGCCTCAAGACAGCCGGGCATCTCGCATCGCTGGATGTGGAGAGCGGAGCGGGCCGACTCGGCATCTTCAAGGTTTACAGCACAAGTCCAACTGAAGTGGTTCTTGGGGAAGACGACAAGCACCTGGATTTCAGGCTGTCTGTTTTGTGTTCCGGCCAGTCGTCGCCGGGAGCCAAACGTCACCTGATTCTGTCGACGGTTGTGCATTGCCACAATCGCCTGGGCCGTCTCTATATTTTTCTCATTGCCCCCTTTCATCGCCTGGTCGTTCAGTCCAGCCTTCGCAGTGCGGCACGGGTCGGCTGGCCGGTGGCGACGCAGGCCTAAGCCAAAGTCCAGAGCGAATGAACGACGCACTTGAACGCATCGCCAAAGAGCTCAAGCTCGCTTCACCGGTGAACGATCGCCTCCGGCTGGAGTTCGGCTACGCCTGTGCGCAGCGAGTCAAGCACCTGCTGGAAGACCCGGCAGTCGTCGAGTGCCTTCAATCACTTGGGCAATACCTCGATGGAACAATCGACCACGCAACCTTTGCTCGCTTTGCCGCCGAGGCTGCCCGCCTGGCCAACCAGCACCAGGGCTCAAAGTCCATCGACGGTTGCGGGCACGCGGCGGTTTCGGCTACTTATGCGGTAGCCAATGCCCTGGCGGGCAAAGCGCTTCAGGCGGCAGAGTACGCGGCGTATGCGGCGGTCTACGGTCAGGGCGGGTACGGCGCTGTCGCGGAGCGCGAGTCTTTCGAGCCGGAGTTCTCGTGGCAAGCCGACGTTCTGGCCTCTCTCGCACGCCGGAGTGCAGCGGCGTGAGAGCGAGGCCTGCCCATTTCTTCAAACGGGCCTACGTGCGGCGCGCCGCTTAAGTCCTCAGGCAAACACCCCAGCCGTCTCCTGCATCCCGCTGGAGACCTCACCCAGATGATGGAAGGTATCGCCAAAGGTCATCTCCAGCTGCGTGAGTTTCTTGAAGTAGTGGCTCACGATATATTCGTCGGTCACGCCTATGCCGCCGTGCAGCTGCACCGCCTGCTGGCCGATAAAGCGCATGGACACACCAAGCTGGTATTTGGCGCGGGCCAGGGCGGCGCGGCGCTCTTCGGTCGGGGTGTTGAGTTTGAGTGAGCCGTAATAACTCATCGACCGTGCCAATTCCAACTGCATCTTCATGTCGGCCACGCGGTGGCGCAGGGCCTGGAAGCTGCTGATGGCCACGCCGAACTGCTTGCGGGTGTTCATGTATTCGACGGTGATGGCCAGGGTCTTGTCCATCACGCCCACGGCCTCGGCGCAAGCGGCGGCGATGCCGATGTCGATGGCGTGGGCCAGGGCGGTGAGGCCGTCCAGGGTGAGCAGGGCCGCGGGCGCGTTCTTGAGCACCACCTCGGCGGCGCGGCCGCCGTCCTGCGTGCCGTAGCCGCGCGTTGACACGCCGGCCGCCGTGCGTTCGACCACAAACAGCGCGAGCTTGCCCTTGGCCATGGCGGGCACGATCAAGGCGTCGGCCTGGTCGCCGGCCGGGACTATGCTTTTGGTGCCGCTCAGCGTCCATCCATCACCAGCGGCGGTCGCAGTGGTTTCGCATTTCTCAAATTCGTAGCGTGCGGCGCGCTCCTGGTAAGCCAGCACCACCAGGCTTTCGCCCGATGCGATTTTCGGCAGCCAGGCGGCCTTGACGGCGGCAGGTGCGTAGCCGGCCAGCACCGCGCCGCTGATCAAGGCCTGGGCCAGGGGCTCCAGCACAATGCCGCGCCCCAGCTCTTCCATCACCACCATGCCCTCGACGGGGCCCATGCCCAGGCCGCCGTCGGCTTCGGGGATGTAGAGGCCGGTCAGGCCCAGTTCGGCGATCTGGCCATAAGCTTCGCGCGAGAAGCCGCCGGCCTTGGCGATGCCGCGGCGGCGCTCGAAGTCGTAACCCTTGTCCACCCATTTGCGCACGGCATCGCGCAGCTGTTCCTGGTCGTCGGTGAAATCGAAATCCATGATGTGTTTCCTGTTTTCTGATGCGACCGGTATCAGCCGAGAACGACCTGCGAGACGATATTGCGTTGGACTTCGTTGGAGCCGCCGTAAATTGTGGTCTTGCGCAGGTTGAAGTAGGTGGACGCCAGCGGCGCGTCGCCCGGCATGCCGCCGGGGAAGTCGCCTTGCCAGCCAGCTTCCATGGCTTCCTCAATGAAGGGCAGGCTGAAGGGGCCGGCGGCCAGCATCATGAGCTCGCTATAGCGCTGCTGGATTTCGCTGCCGCGGATCTTGAGCAGGCCGGCGATGTCCAGTGAGTTCTTGCCGGATTTTTCGGCCGAGAGCACGCGCAGCACCAGCATCTCAAGGGCCACCACGTCGACTTCCAGCTTGGCGATCTCGTCGCGAAAGCGCTGGTCGTCGTACACGCCTTCGGCCTTGGCGATACGCTTCAGGCGCTCGAGCTCGCGCTTGGCGCGGTTCACGTCGGCGATGTTGGTGCGCTCGTGGCTCAGCAGGTGCTTGGCATAGGTCCAGCCCTTGTTCTCTTCGCCGATCAGGTTCTCGGCCGGCACTTCGACGTTGTCGAACCAGACCTCGTTGACCTCGGCCTCGCCGTCCAGCAGCACGATGGGGCGCACCGTCACGCCGGGCGACTTCATGTCGATCAGCAAAAAGGAAATGCCGGTCTGCGGCTTGCCTTCGCTGCTGGTGCGCACCAGGCAGAAAATCCACTCGCCGTACTGGCCCAGCGTGGTCCAGGTCTTCTGGCCGTTGACGATGTATTTGTTGCCCTGGCGCTCGGCCCGGCATTTGAGCGAGGCCAGGTCGGAGCCCGAGCCGGGCTCGCTGTAACCCTGGCTCCACCAGACTTCGCCGCTGGCAATGCCGGGCAGGAAGCGCTTTTGCTGCTCAGGGCTGCCGAAAGCCATGATGACCGGCGCCACCATCACCGGGCCGAAGGGCACGACGCGCGGCGCACCGGCCAAGGCGCATTCTTCTTCAAACAAATGTTTTTGCACCGCGTTCCAGCCCGGGCCGCCGAATTCCTTGGGCCAGCCGTGGCCCAGCCAGCCTTTTTTGCCGAGGATCTTGGCCCAGCGCTGCATATCGTCACGCGACAGGCGCAGGGCGTTATGTACCTTGTGGGAAATGTCGGCCGGCAGGTTGGCGCGGACCCAGGCGCGTATGTCTTCGCGGAAAGCCTGTTCTTCAGGGGTGAAAGCTAAATCCATGGCGGGATGTCTCCGGGTTTGTCGGGCTGCCGCAGCGGCTGGCCTGCGGTGGATTTCTTATTTTTAGCACGGTCGTTCGCAATTTTATGTCTCAGTTGGGACATCGGCAAAACCGGCGCCGGCCGGGCTTTTGCGGCGTTCTAAACTAGAGGGCTATGGCCAGCGCGAACAAAACCAACAAAAACATCGTCATCCTGATTTCCGGCAGCGGCTCCAACATGGCCGCCATTGCCCGGGCCGCGGAGAAGGAGGGCTGGCTGGGCCTCTTCGGAGCGCGGGTGGCGGCCGTCATCAGCAACCGGGCCGACGCCGCCGGGTTGGAGCTGGCCCAGGGGCTGGGCATCCCCACCGCCGTGGTGCCGCACAAGGCCTTTGGTTCGCGCGAGGCCTTTGACGCCGAACTGATGGCACGCATAGACGGCTACACGCCGGCGCTGGTGGTGCTGGCCGGTTTCATGCGCATCCTGACGCCCGGTTTTGTGCAGCACTATGCGGGCCGGCTCATCAACATCCACCCCTCGCTGCTGCCGGCCTTCACCGGCCTCAACACGCACCAGCGTGCGATAGACGCGGGCTGCACGGTCGCGGGCGCCACGGTGCATCAGGTGACGGCCGAGCTGGACCATGGCGCCACCCTGGCGCAGGCCGTGGTGCCGGTGCTGCCGGGCGATACGGCCGAGACGCTGGCCGCGCGCGTGCTCACGCAGGAGCACCTGATCTATCCACGGGCCGTGCGCGCGTTTTTTGAACGCGGCTGAGTGCCCTGCCGTCGGCCACCCGTTTCGCGGGTTTCTGCCGCCCCTGGCGCTTTGAAAGTGCTGGAACCGAAACTGTTTTGAATCCAGCGGAGTTCGCGCTCCGTATTCATCACAGCCGCTTGAATCATGGTGATTTCGGCTTTGGGTTCAACCTCTCATCACACTTTCAAAGGACTTCACATGCAGACTCAACACAAACTCGCTTCCCTGGGCGTCGCGCTGGCCCTGTCGTTCGCGGCCCTTCCTTCGTTCGCGCAGGTCATGGTCGGCGGCGCGCCCATGCTGGCCAGCAAGGACATCATCGACAACGCCGTCAACTCCAAGGACCACACCACGCTGGTCGCGGCGGTCAAGGCCGCGGGCCTGGTTGATACGCTCAAGGGTCCGGGCCCGTTCACGGTGTTCGCACCCACCAACGCGGCCTTCGCGGCGCTGCCCGCCGGCACGGTGGACACCCTGCTCAAGCCCGAGAACAAGGCTATGCTGACCGGCGTCCTGACCTACCACGTGGTACCCGGCAAATGGGACGCCGCGGCCATCAGCAAGATGATTGCCGACGGCAAGGGCATGGCGTCCATCAAGACGGTGGCCGGCGGCACGCTGGTAGCGAAGTCGGCCGGCGGCAAGGTCACGGTGACCGATGAAAAAGGCGGTGTGGCGAACGTCACCATCGCCGACGTCTACCAGTCCAACGGCGTGATCCACGTGGTCGACAAGGTACTGTTGCCCAAGTAAGACGGGGACTTTTTTTGGCGAGGCCCGTGTGCGATGAAATCGCGCACGGGCTTTGTCCTTGCCCGCCCGGGTTATGGGTGCTTGAGCAAGTGCAGCGCCGCCTTGGCGATGCTCTGCGCATCGACATGGAAAAACTCGCGCAGCGCGGCGCGCGTGTCGCTGCGGCCGAAGCCGTCGGTTCCCAGCGTGAGATAGCGTCGGCCCTCCGGTACAAAAGCACGGATGCTTTCAGGCACCGCACGCACGTAGTCCGTCGCGGCAATGATGGGGCCGCTGCTGCCCTGCAGTTGCTGTGCGATGAAGGGCAGGGCAGCCGCGCCGCCGTCGATGGCCTGCTGCTGGCAGGCCGCGCCGTCGCGCGCGAGTTCGCTCCAGCTGGTCACGCTGTACACCGTGGCGGCGATGCCTTGCTGCGCGAGTTGTTTCGCGGCCTTGATGACTTCGGTGAGGATGGCACCCGAGCCCAACAGGGTCACTTCGCCGGCCGCCTTCTTGCCGTCGGGCGGGAAGCTGTCAAAGCGGTAGCAGCCGCGAATGATGTCAGCTTCCGCGCCGGGCCGCAGGTCGGGCTGGGCATAGTTCTCGTTCATCAGCGTGACGTAATAGAACACGTCCTTCTGCTCGACCATCATCTCGCGCATGCCGTGGTCCAGGATGACGGCGAGCTCGCCGGCGAAGCCCGGGTCGTAGGCCTTGCAGTTCGGAATGGTGGCGGCTATCAGGTGGCTGCTGCCGTCCTGGTGTTGCAGGCCCTCGCCGCCCAGCGTGGTGCGGCCCGAGGTCGCACCCAGCAGGAAGCCGCGCGCGCGCTGGTCGGCGGCGGCCCAGATCTGGTCGCCCACGCGCTGGAAGCCGAACATGGAGTAATAGATGTAGAAGGGCAGCATGGCCAGGCCGTGCACGCTGTAGCTGGTGGCGGCCGCCGTCCAGCTGGCCAGGGCGCCGGCTTCGCTGATGCCTTCTTCCAGGATCTGGCCGTCCAGCGCCTCGCGGTAGCTCAGCACCGAGCCTATGTCTTCGGGTGCGTAGCGCTGGCCCACGCTGGAATAGATGCCGACCTGCTTGAACAGGTTGGCCATGCCGAAGGTGCGCGCTTCGTCGGCGACGATGGGCACGATCTTGGGGCCGAGCGCTGGGTCCTTGAGCAGGCCGCCCAGCATGCGCACAAAGGCCATGGTGGTGCTCATGTCCTTGCCGTCCGCCGCCAGCGCGAACTGGGCGTAAGAGGGCAGGGCCGGGATGTCCACGGTGTCGGCCGCGGTTTCGCGCCGCGGCAGGTAGCCGCCCAGCGCCGCGCGCCTGGCATGCATATACTGCATCTCGGCGCTGTCGGCCGCGGGTTTGTAGAAGGCCAGGTTTTTGGCCTGTTCGTCGGACAGGGGCAGGTTGAAGCGGTTGCGGAATTCGATCAGGTCCTCGCCGTCGAATTTTTTCTGCGAATGCGTGGTCATGCGGCCCTGGCCGGCGCTGCCCATGCCGTAGCCTTTTTTGGTGTGCGCCAGGATCACCGTGGGCTGGCCCTGGTGGTTGGCGGCCGCGGCGTAGGCAGCGTGGATTTTCACGAGGTCGTGGCCGCCGCGCTTGAGTCGGTCGATCTGCTCGTCGGTCATGCCCTGGGCCAGGCGCGCGAGTTCGGCGTTCTGGCCGAAGAAGTTGTCGCGGTTGAAGCGCCCGTCTTTCGCAGCGAAGGTCTGCATCTGGCCGTCCACCGTCTGCGCGAAAGCCTGCGCCAGCGCGCCTGTGAGATCACGCGCGAAGAGGCCGTCCCAATCGCTGCCCCAGACCAGTTTGATGACGTTCCAGCCGGCGCCGGCGAACAGCTTCTCAAGTTCGTCGATGATGCGGCCGTTGCCGCGCACCGGGCCGTCCAGCCGCTGCAGGTTGCAGTTGACGACCCAGACCATGTTGTCCAGGCCTTCGCGCGCGGCCAGGGTCAGCGCGCTCATGGATTCGGGCTCGTCCATCTCGCCGTCGCCAAACACGCCCCAGACTTTTCGGCCCGCGCAATCGAGCAAACGCCGGTGCGTGAGGTAGCGCATGAAGCGCGCGTGGTAGATCGAGCTGATGGGGCCTATGCCCATGGAGCCGGTGGGAAACTGCCAGAAGTCCGGCATCAGGTAGGGGTGCGGGTAGCTGCACAGGCCTTGCGCGCCCTGGGCGGGGGCGCTGAGTTCCTGGCGGTAAAAGCCCAGGTCTTTCTCGCCGAGGCGGCCTTCAAGGTAGGCGCGCGCATACACACCGGGCGCGCTGTGCGGCTGGAAGAAGACCAGGTCGCCGCGGTGCTGGCCCTCGCCCAAGCCTTCGCGCGCATGAAAGAAATGGTTGAAGCCGGTTTCAAACAGGTCGGCCGCGCTGGCATAGGAAGCGATGTGGCCGCCGAGTTCGGCGGAGCCGCCGGTTTCGGCCTGGTTGGCGCGCACCACCATCGCCAGCGCGTTCCAGCGCATCAGCGAAGCCAGGCGCTCTTCCATGGCCAGGTCGCCGGGGAACACGGGCTGCTCGTCGACGCCGATGGTGTTCATATACGGCGTGGCGAGTTCGGGCTGCCAGCCGATGCGCTGCTCGCGCGCCACGCGGCTCAATTCGCCCAGCATGTGGCGCGCGCGGGCGGGGCCGTGGGTCAGGGCCAGCGCTTCAAAAGCTTCGCGCCATTCGGCGGTTTCCTGCGGATCAGGATCGGTGGACGACGGTGCCTGCAGCAACAGATGGTGGGGAATGGATTGGTTCATGGCAAAAATGACTGTACGCAGGTTTTTGCGAAAGGTGTAGCTTCAATATCGTGGTTTTAGGCTGCTGAGAGGCATAAAATGCCGTTAAAAATGTTTTTTACAGATGATGCAACTTGATGCCCTCGACCTGAAAATCCTCGATGAACTGCAGCGCGATGGCTCGCTGTCGAATGTCGAGCTGTCGCGGCGCGTGCACCTGAGCCCGTCTCCCTGCCTGGCCCGCGTCAAGGCGCTGGAGGCCGGCGGTGTGATTGATCGCTATGTGGCCATCGCCAATGCCGCGGCGTTGGGCCTGGGCCTCAATGTTTTTATCTCGATCAGCCTGCGCACGCAAAGCAAGGAGTCACTGGCCGACTTTGAGCGGCGCATTGCCGAACACGACCAGGTGATGGAGTGCTATTTGATGTCGGGCGACAGCGACTACCTGATCCGTGTGGCGGTGGCCGACATCGCTGCGCTGGAGAAGTTCATTCTTGAGCAGCTGTCGCCGATTTCGGGCATTGAAAAAATCCGCTCGAGCTTTGCGCTCAAGCAGGTCAGGTACAAGACCGCCTTGCCCCTGCCCGGACGTTGACCGGGGCGCGGCCTTTTCTGAGGCGCCACTTAGCCGAGCGAGGGATGCGAAGTCTCAATCGCGTTGATTTTGGCCAGGAGGTCGTCGCGCCGGTTGGCCTCTTCGGCTGCCGTGCTGCCGGGCTCTAGGGGCGAGTCGACAAACTGCACGGGCCGCTTGGTGCCCGAAGCCATGTGGTGCAGGCGTATCTTGAGCAAGTCGCTCACTTCCGCGGCGGTCTGGGTGTGGGGTGTGTCGTGCCATATGGCGATGTGCAGGGTAAAGGCCTCGGTTTCGCCCGGTTTCTCGGAGGCGCGTATGCAGTCCGCCAGGATCTTGGTGGAAATTTCTGAAAGCACAGCGCGGCTGACGGGGCCTTCGACCAGCATCATGAAATGGTTTTCATCGCAGCGCGCCACGGTGTCCACGTCACGGGCCGCACGCCTCAGGATTTCGCCGATGCGCGACAGCGCGGCGCCGCGCTTGCGGTCGCCCGCCTCGTCATGGCTGGGAGACTGGTTGATCCAGTGCAGCATCATCGCGCCGCAGGCCAGCTTCTGGCGGCGGCCGCGCAACAGCATGGCAGGTAGCCTGGCTTCGATGATGCGCGGCAGCATCAGGCCGCTGGCGGCGTCGTAGGTGGAGAGGGCCGCTCCGCGGTGGTTGGAAAACAGCGCCGCCCGGCTGCGCCAGGCGAGCACCCCGAAGACCCAGAGCAGGCCGACCATGGCCGACAGCACGCCGGCAGCCTGCGCCGCTTCCACATTCAGCACCCAGCCCGCGTTGTAGGAAAGCCGTGCCAGCGCGGCCCCGCCTATGGGGGCGGCGCCCAGCAGCAACCAGAGGTTCCAGGCCTGGCCGCGCAGCGATGTCCAGGCCAGGCTTGCCAGGATGGCCACGGTCGCCAGCGCCAGCCACAGGTTGCGCAGGTCGCGCGGCACGAAGTCGGGCCGGATCATCATCACAAAAGCCATGAGCAGGCTGCCAGCCGTGACGGCGCCCAGCAACTTGTACAGGCGCGGGTGGCCGTCCCTGGCATAGCTGGCCTGGGCGCAAAACCAGGCGGCCGCGGCCATGGTCACGGTGGCAGACACCCAGCCCATGACCTGGTTGAGGTGCACGCTATAGGGCCAGGCGCGCCAGCCGCCGTAGCCGATGAGCACCAGCTGCGTGAACATCAAAGTCACCACCACGGAGCCAAACCACAGGAACACAGTGCTGCGCGACATGCTGTACGCGGCCAGGCACAGCACGGCCAGCACGCTGAACATGCCCCACATCAGGCCTATCACCACGCCGACCCGCGAGGCGCCGTCGATGTATTCGATGGGCGTGAGCAGCATGGGCCGTTCGGTGATCGGCCGGCGATGCTCAAAGCGCAGGTAGTAGGCCTGCGGCTGGTCGGTGTGCGACTGCAGCTCAAAGCTCGGCACGCGGGTACGCAAAGGCCAGTAGGCGGGCGCGATGGCCTCGCCGGCGGCCTGGGCCTGCCAGTTGCCTTGGGGATCTCGTGAGTACAGGCTGATCTTGTAGACCGCCTGGGCTGGGAGCCGGATGTACCAGGTCTGCAGGGTTTCGGTGGTGGGCAGGGCGAAGCTGGCCCAGGCTTCCTGTGTGTCGGAGGTAGGAAGAATGGTGTCGCTGGTGTAGGGCTGGAATGCCCGCTTTGTGGCGGCGAACTCTGCCGTGGCGAAGGCATCAGGTGATGCGATGGAGTCCCTGGGTACCGCGACCCATTGCAGCGGCTTTGCCAGCGTGATCTGGGCGCTGCTTTCATACAGGCGGTCAAATTCCTGCGCGTGGCCGGCGCTGCAAAGAGCGTACAGCAGCATGAAGAAAAAACCAGGCAGGCTTGTTGTGAGGGGCATGCGCGTAGCTTATTGCAAAAGCCTGGGCTTAAACCGGGATCACCGTTGTCTCGAACACTTCCTTGAGACAGACAAAGGTGCGGATCTGCCGCACCCCAGGCAGGCCGACGAGTTGCGCCGCATGCAGTTCATTGAAGGAGTCGATGCTCTGGATGCGAAGCTTCACGAAGTAGTCGAACTCGCCGGTGACCAGTTGCACTTCCAGGCAGCCGGTGAGGCCGGCCGCGGCCTTTTCAAACGCGGCGAAGGAGTCGGTGGTGGAGCGGTCCAGCACCACGCCGATGATGACCAGCCCGTTGTAGCCCAGCGCTCGCGGGTTCACCAGCGCCACCGTCTTGCGGATCAGGCCTGCTTCCCTGAGCCTTGCCACGCGCCGTGAGCACGCGGGTGGGCTGAGGCTGGTTTTTTCGGCCAGTTCGATATTGGGCAGGGAGGCGTCCTGTTGCAGCAGCTTCAGGAGCTTGCGGTCTATGCGGTCCAGTGTGTGTTCCATTGGTGAATTCTACAAATATTGCAATAAAAGCCAAATTTATGGAATTTATTAGACAAATACTTAAATAGAGTGTTTTTTTAGTTATTTGGAAAATGAAATACGCAACTCATTGCAAGACTGCCTGGCTACGATTTGAAGCACGCACTTAAAGCTTTACCTCCAACAGGAACTCTTTCAATGTCTACTTCGCTCAAGCATCCCCTCAGGCACACGCTGCAGCTCCAGAAATTCCAGCGGCATTCCCTCACCTTCGGCCCCACGCCCATCCAACCGCTCAAGCGCCTTAGCGCCCACCTGGGCGGCAAGGTCGAGCTGTTTGCCAAGCGCGAAGACTGCAACAGCGGCCTGGCTTTCGGCGGCAACAAGACGCGCAAGATGGAATACCTGATTCCCGAGGCACTGGCCCAGGGCTGCGACACCCTGGTGTCCATTGGCGGCATCCAGTCCAACCAGACGCGCCAGGTGGCGGCGGTGGCCGCGCACCTGGGCATGAAATGCGTGCTGGTGCAGGAGAACTGGGTCAATTACTCCGATGCGGTGTACGACCGTGTCGGCAATATCGAAATGTCGCGCATCATGGGCGCCGACGTGCGGCTGGACGCCGCGGGCTTTGACATCGGCATCCGCCCCAGCTGGGAGCAGGCCATGGAAGACGTGCGCAAGGCCGGCGGCAAGCCTTTCCCGATTCCCGCCGGTTGTTCGGAGCACCCTTACGGCGGCTTGGGCTTTGTCGGTTTCGCCGAGGAGGTGCGCGCGCAGGAGGCCGAGCTCGGCTTTCAGTTTGACTACATCGTGGTCTGTTCGGTCACGGGCAGCACGCAGGCCGGCATGGTGGTGGGCTTTGCGGCCGACGGCCGGGCCGAGCGCGTGGTCGGCATCGATGCCTCGGCCAAGCCTGAACAAACCCACGCGCAAATCCTGCGCATCGCGCAGAACACCGCGAAGCTGGTGGAACTGGGCCGCGAGATTACCGCGAAAGACGTGGTGCTGGATACCCGCTACGGCGGCCCCGAGTACGGCCTGCCGAACGAAGGCACGCTGGAGGCGATCCGTACCTGCGCGCGCCAGGAAGGCATGCTGACTGACCCTGTTTATGAAGGCAAGTCCATGCACGGCATGATCGACATGGTGCGCCGTGGCGAATTTCCGGCGGGCTCGCGCGTGCTGTATGCGCACCTGGGCGGCGTGCCGGCGCTCAATGCCTACAGCTTCCTGTTCCGTAACGGTTGAGCGATGAATGTCAAGGGATGATTAACGCGGCCATGCCGCATCAAAAAGGGGCACTACGATGATGAAACCAAGGTATGCAAAGCGCTTCTTCCTGGCCACGGCGCTGGCCCTGCTGGCCCCCTGGGCTGTCCACGCGCAGGGCTATCCGTCCAAGCCGGTCCAGCTGGTCATTCCTTTCCCGCCCGGAGGCGCCACTGACATCGCCGGACGGCTGGTCGCCAAGAAGCTGGCTGAACGCCTGGGCCAGCCGGTGGTCATCGACAACCGCCCGGGGGCCGGCACCGTCGTCGGCGCCGCCTTTGTTGCCAAGGCCGCTCCGGACGGCTACACGCTGCTGATCAGCTCTGGTTCCACCTTCACGGTCAATCCAGCGCTGATGCCCAAGCTGCCGTACGACCCGATCAAGAGCTTCGAGCCTGTCGGGATGGTGGCGCGCGTTCCCCTTGTTCTGCTGGCCAACGTCGATGTCCCGATCAACGACCTGAAGCAACTCGTCACCGCAGCGCGCGCCACACCGGACAAGTACATGTATGGCTCGTTCGGCAACGGCACCACGGGGCACTTCGCGGGCGAAATGCTGTGGAGCGCCACGGGCATCAAGTTGCAGCACATCGCTTACAAGGGCAGCGCACCGGCGATGAACGACTTGATGGCCGGGCAAGTCCCTTTCACCATTGACACCGTCGCGGCGGCCCTGCCGCAACTGAAGGCGGCCAAGCCGAGGATCAAGCCCATCGCCGTCACCGGCGAGAGCCGCGCGACACAAATGCCCACGGTGAAGACCGTGGCGGAAAGCGGATATCCCGGCTTCTCGGCCGACTCCTGGCTCGCCATCGCCGCGCCCAAAGGACTGGCCGCGGATGCAAGAAACAAGCTGCAGAAGGCGCTGGCCGAGACGATGAAGGATCCTGACCTTCGCGAAAAACTGGTCGCCAACGGGCTCGAGTACGCCTGGGAGCCCGCGGCCGCAGTCGCGGCGCGCATCGAAAACGAGCTGCCCCGCATGCGCGTGATCGCTCTGCGTTCCAACATCCGGATTGACTAGGATGACGCTCCCCCCCGAAGCGGCCTGCGGCCGCCTCCCCCTCAGGGGGCGCCACCAGCGGCCCGGCAAAGCCGGTTCCGCGCTGGCCCTGGCCTCCGCCCTGCGCTTTCATGCAACGCGGATGGCGCGCAGCGCCGGGAAGGCGTGATGGCCGGCAGCGACGACCTCGTAGCCCTTTCCGCGGTTGAACTGCGGCGTTTGATCGAGGCCCGGCAGGTATCGCCCGTCGAACTGCTGGAGGCCTGCATCGCGCGTATCGAGGCGGTGAACCCTTTCGTGAACGCCGTGACGGCCACCTGCTTCGACCGCGCGCGCTCCGAGGCCAAGGCCGCTGAGCGCGCCGTGATGGAGGGCCGCACGCTGGGCCTGCTGCATGGCCTGCCCATGGGCGTGAAAGACCTGGAGGCCACCGAAGGCCTGCTGACCACCCTGGGCTCTGCCTTGTACCGCGACCATGTGCCTGCGGCCGACAACGTGCTCGTCGCGAGGCTGCGCGCCGCCGGCGCCATCGTGGTCGGCAAGACCAATGTACCCGAGCTGGGGGCGGGGGCGAACACACGCAATGAGGTCTGGGGCGCCACCGGGAATCCCTTTGACCCGAGGCTTAACGCCGGCGGTTCATCGGGCGGCTCGGCGGCGGCGCTGGCGTGCGACATGCTGCCGGTATGCACAGGTTCGGATACCGGCGGGTCCTTGCGTATTCCCGCCGCCTTGTGTGGCGTGGTGGGCTTCCGGCCATCGCCGGGCCTGGTGCCCAGTTCGCGCAAGCCGCTGGCCTGGACGCCGATTTCCGTGGTGGGGCCCATGGGCCGCACGGTTGCCGATACCTGTTTGCAGCTGGCTGCCTCGGCAGGGGCCAGTGTGGGCGACCCGCTCAGCTATCCCGTGGATGCGGCCGGCTTTCTGACACCGCCCGTGGTGGACCCTGGGGCTTTGCGCGTCGGCTGGACTGAAGACTTCAACGCCTGCGATGTCGATCCCCTGATCCGGGAGACATTTCGCCGCAAGGTCGGGGCCATGTCCCACCTGTTCCGCAGTTGTGAAAAGGTGGAGTTCGACCTGGGCGAGGCGCACCGCTGCTTTGACGTGCTGCGCGCGGAAGCCTTTGTGGCCGCGACCCGCGACGCCTACGCGCGCGACCCCGCCAGCCTGGGGCCCAACACGCGTGCCAACTATGAAATAGGCGCCGCGATGAGCCTGCTGGACAGTGCCTGGGCGCAGGCCGAGCAGACGCGCATCCTGGCCCGCTTCAACGCCACGATGGCGGGCTATGACCTGATCCTGGCACCGACCACCCCGCTATCACCCTTCCCGTGGACAAGCCTGCACGCGGACACGATCGCGGGAAAGCCGCAAGCCAACTACTACCGCTGGCTGGCCCTGACCTATGTCGTGACGCTGGCTACCTTGCCGGCGCTCAGCCTGCCCTGCGGGCTCGATCATGCGGGCATGCCCTTCGGCCTGCAACTCGTCGGCCACTTCCGTGCCGACCACCAGGTGCTGGGTATGGCGGCAGCAATGGAACAGGCCTTTGCCGGCTCCGATGAGCTGCGGCGGCCGCGTCCCGCGCTGGATCGCCTGCGTGCCGTCGAGCCCTCGCTGACCTCGATCGTGAAGACGCCGCCCCAACCCGGCGGCTCGACAACGACGGCAGGCGGCGCCGGACATCGCATCAGTGCCGGTGCTTGAACAAAGAAAAATCAACGCCCGGCGCTGGGGCGCACCCAGCTGATCTTTGCCCATGGGGACCGGAAACACTGTCCGTCGTCCCGGGCTTCATGAATGAAGGCATTGCAGGTGCGAATTAAGCGGTCTGGGCGATTCAGGCGATTCAGATTTCGTTGAGGAACCGAGGATAAGAACGAGGATGAGAACGAGGATGAGGGCGAAGATGAGAAAAAATCAATGGATCGGCCGGCTGGCCGGCCTCTTTATCGCCTGCGGCATCACGTCGCCAGTATTGGCCGCGCAGCTTGTCATCGGGCAAGTGGCGCCATTGACCGGTACTGAAGCAAGCCAGGGGCGCGCCTATGCAGCGGGAATGCGCCTGCATTTCAACGCCGTGAACAAGGCGGGCGGAGTGAACGGAAACACCTTCATCCTGGCGCGCCGCGACGACGCCGGCCAGCCCGACGAAACGCTGAACCAGACGCGCGCGCTTCTGACCGAGGACAAGCCGGTGGTGCTTGCCGGCTATTTTGGAAGCCGCAATATCGCCCAGCTGGTCAGCGCGGGCGTACTGGAGCGCGAGCGTATTGCACTGGTTGGCTTCCGCGCGACTGAATTGAACCTGGAGGCTCCGCAACTCTATGGCGTGCGTGCCACCTTGCGAGACGAAATCACCAGAATCGCGGCGCACCTGGCGACAGTGGGAGTTACCAGGCTCGGCCTGCTTCACGAAAGCGGCCCGAACGCTGCGCCGCTCGTCGCGGCGGCAAAGGAAGCCGCCGCGAATGCCAAGGCCACGATCGTGCAAACGGCGGGCTATGACGCCGGAACCACTCGCGTGAGCGCGGCCGCCGATGCCATGCTGGCAGCGTCACCACAGGCGATCATCATGATCGCAAGCGGAAGCGCCTCTGCCAGCTTTATTGAAAAATACCGCTCGGCGGGAGGAACGGCTCAACTGTTCGCGCATTCGGGCGCGGACATTGAACTCATGGCAAAGCGGCTTTCTGAAGAGCAGATGCAGGGCATCGCGATCGCCCAGGTCACGCCCAGCCCCTACAAAATGAGCAACCGGCTTTCCAAGGAGTTCAACGACATCGTTGCAACGGCCGGAGCCCAGGAAGTGCCGATCAGCTACGCCATGATGGAAGGCTTCATCGCGGCAAAGGTGATTGTTGAAGCGGCCCGGCGGCAAGGCTCGCGTGTTACCCGTGAGGGCTTTGCTTCCGTCCTGGATGGCATGGAAAACTTTGACCTGGGAGGCTATGTGATCGGGTTTCGTCCGGGAATGCATACCGGTTCGCGCTTTGTGGAGATGACCATCGTCAGCGGAAGCGGAAGAATTCGGCAATAACCCAAAGCAGTGCTCCGAAAGTGCGGGTTCGCGGAATGGAAAGGCCAATACCGCCCGCAGCAGCAAAAAGCCCGGTGATGAGCCGGGCTTTTTTACTGGTGCGCCTGAAAACTCAAGGCTTGTTCTTGCTCATCCAGTCGGCCTGGAAAGCATCCTTGGCAATCTTGTATTTCTTGCAGTAGGGGCCCGCCTTGGCATCAAGCTTGACTGAGGCGACGGCCTTGCCTTCCAGCAATGGCGCGGCGCAGTCCTGCCAGACTTTTTTGCCTGCGGCGGCGTCTTTGGCCTGGGAAAAACCGGCGGCTTCGCAGGCCATAAAGACAGGCGCGCAAGGGTCCGGTGTGTCGTAGGCATGGCCCAGGACGGGAAACAGGGCGGCGGCAAGGGTGACGAGGGTGGCAGGCAGTTTCATGGTCTGGTGAGGTTGAAAGTGGTTTCCCCACTATAGGGCGGCCGCAACGCTTTGTCGTTGCTTGGAGGGGGCTTTTTGTCGGGGTTTTCCGCAGCTGTGAGGGAGTGCGGCAGCGAACCCAAAAGTCCATGTCATCGTGACGTCACATCGGCTGGCGACCATGCAGCCTCCTTCAACCACGGATGACACATGTTCTTCACTGATCCAGGCGCCATCGCCTGCTCCTTGCCCAAGCGCCGTACCGGCCTTCTTCCCTCCCTGATGCTGGTGCTGCTGGCTTCTCCCTTGTCCACGCTGGCGCAATCGCCCGCGGCATTTCCGGCCACGCTGGCCGGCCATGCGGTGATGCCTGCCAACTCGTTCATCCCCGCGCCCAAGGATGCGCCGCAAGACCTGCAGGTCAGCGGCAAGTTCACCACAGGCCAGCGCGTCGAGGCGTTGGGCACGGTGCAAGGCATGTCGGCCGGCCGTCCCACAGGTGTGTCCCTGCCGTTCAAGGGCCAGCCGCTGCAAGGCCATTCCGGCATCAAGAAGATGGCCGACGGCACGTTCTGGATCATCACCGACAACGGCTTTGGGGCGAAGGCAAACTCGCCAGACGCCATGCTGTACCTCAACCACTACAAGGTCGACTTCAAGGCCGGCAGCATGAAAAGGCTGGAAACCGTCTTCCTGCATGACCCGGACAAAAAGGTGCCGTTTCGCATCGTCCATGAGGGCACGAGGCAGCGCTACCTGACGGGCAGCGACTTCGACACCGAAAGCTTCCAGTTCGCCGGCGGCGCGCTCTGGATTGGCGACGAGTTCGGCCCCTTCCTGATCAAGGCCGACCTCAAGGGCAAGGTGCTGGCGGTGTTCGAAACCCTGGTGGACGGCAAGGTGGTGCGCTCGCCGGACCATCCCGCCGTCACCACGCCCGGTGCGCCTGGCGGCACGGTCGAGTTCCAGGTCAAACGCTCCAAGGGCTTCGAAGGCATGGCCTCGTCCAAGGACGGCAGCAAGCTTTACGCCCTGCTCGAAGGCCCGGTGTGGAATGCCGAGGCGAAGGACTATGAACGTGTGGCCGGTAAGGAGGCCCTGCGTGTGCTGGAGTTCGACGTGCAGGCGGGCAAATGGAGCGGCCGTTCATGGATGTACCCGCTGGAAGCCAACGGCAACGCCATCGGCGATTTCAACATGATCGACGCCACCACGGGCCTCATCATTGAGCGCGACAACGGCGAAGGCACGGCCGACAAGGCCTGCCCCGAAGGCCAGAAGCGCAGCGACTGCTTCCACGACATCGCCAAATTCAAGCGCGTCTACAAGATTGAAATGACCGAGGCCAATGTGGGCGGCCCCGTGCGCAAGGTCGGCTACATCGACTTGCTCAACATCGCCGACCCCCACAAGCTGGCGCGCAAGCCGCTCAATAACGGTGTGCTCAAGTTCCCCTTCTTCACGATTGAAAACGTGGACGTGGTGGACGCGACGCACATCGTGGTGGGCAACGACAACAACCTGCCGTTTTCGAGCAGCCGCGAGCCCAACAAGACGGATGACAACGAGCTGATCCTGCTGGAAGTCGGCGAACTCTTGAACGCCAAATAAAGCGGCACAAAAAGCTACGGGCGCCAGCCGCTATCCGGCGGATAGCAATGGGCGCCCGTTTTGCGTTTGGGCCGGATAAGGGGCGAAGCGCTTACATCTTGGACTGGAACACCAGCCCGGCGTGCTCGCGCAGCGCGTGGAACTTGATCTTGGGCCACTGCTGCTCCACGGCGCGCAGGGTGGCGCTGTGGTCCACCAGCAAGGTGGGCGCGTCGACGGCATCCAGCGCCACGCGGTGGGCGTTGGCGTCCATGAATTTCTTCAGTTCGTTGGCGTCGTCGCTGGTCACCCAGCGCGCCAGGTTGAAGTTGCTGCCCATGATGCGGGCCTTGACGCCGTATTCATGCTCGAGGCGGTGAGCGACCACTTCAAACTGCAGCTGGCCGACCGCGCCCAGCAGCAGCAAGGAGCCGGCAATCGGGCGGAACACCTGGATCGCGCCTTCCTCGCCGAGCTGCGTGAGGCCGGCGCGCAGCTGCTTGCTGCGCAGCGGGTCGGCCACTTCGACCGCGCGGAACATTTCAGGCGCGAAGAAGGGCAGGCCGGTGAACTGAAGGGTTTCGCCCTCAGTCAAGGTGTCGCCCAGCTGCAGCACCCCGTGGTTGGGAATACCGATGATGTCGCCGGCAAAGGCGGTGTCCAGCAGCTCGCGGCGCTGGCTCATGAAGCTCACCACGGTGTTGGGACGCAGTTCCTTGCCGCTGCGCACCACCTTCAGCCGCATGCCGCGGGTGAATTCGCCGCTGGCCACGCGCAGGAAGGCGATGCGGTCGCGGTGGGCCGGGTCCATGTTGGCCTGGATCTTGAACACCACGCCGGAGAATTTTTTCTCCTCGGGATGCACCACGCGCTGGATGGCGCCGCGCTCGGCGGGCGCGGGCGCCAGGTCGACCAGCGCGTCCAGCACTTCCTGCACGCCGAAGTTGTTGATGGCCGAGCCGAAGAACATGGGCGTCTGTTTGCCGGCCAGGAATTCGGCGCGGTCGAACTCGGGTGTGGCGCCGGCCACCAGTTCGATCTCGCCCTGGGCCTGCGCGTATTCGGCGCCGAAGCGCTGGGCGGCTTCGGTGTTGTCCAGGCCCGCCAGGATTTCGTCGCCGCCGCCGGCCTTGTCCTCGCCGGGGCTGAAGACGCGCATGCGGTCTTCGCGCCTGTCGTAGACGCCGTGAAAAAGCTTGCCCATGCCGACCGGCCAGGTGAAGGGCACAACTGTCATGCCGAGTTCGCGCTCGATTTCGTCCATCACGCTCATCGGGTCCTGCACCTCGCGGTCCATCTTGTTGACGAAAGTCAGGATGGGCGTGTTGCGCGCGCGGCAAACCTGCAGCAGACGGCGCGTCTGCGGCTCGACGCCGTTGGCCGCGTCGATGACCATCAGCGCCGCGTCCACGGCGGTGAGCACGCGGTAGGTGTCTTCCGAGAAGTCCTGGTGGCCGGGGGTGTCCAGCAGGTTGATGACGCAGTCGCGGTATTCCATCTGCATGACCGAGCTGGCGACCGAGATGCCGCGCTGCTTTTCGATTTCCATCCAGTCGGAGGTGGCGTGGCGCGCAGCCTTGCGGGCCTTGACGCTGCCGGCGATCTGGATGGCGCCCGAGAACAGCAGCAGCTTTTCGGTCAGCGTGGTTTTACCCGCGTCGGGGTGGGAAATGATGGCAAACGTGCGGCGGCGTTTGACCTGTTTTTCGATTTCGGTGGATTCGGACATAACCCACGATTATCGGTGACGGCGCCGGGGCTGCGCTATTGGGGGGCCGGGCCGGCGTGCCGGGCAAATCGCGGCTGCCTCACGCCGTTGACCACCACTTCTTCATTGAACATGGCGGCGGGCCGCACCCACAGGCCTTTTTCGCCGTAGAGCGCGCGGTAGAGAGTCAGTACCTCTTCGGTTTCCGTATGGCGTGCGGTACCTATCACTTCATAGAACATGCCCTTGTAATGGCGGTACAGGCCGGGCGGGGTTTCCATCAGGGGTGTTGGTTTTAAGTCTTGGCTCATAGGTAAGATTGTCGCCAACAAAAACGAGGAGGGGTGATGGACCGGGCAGATTTCATCCATTTGGTGCGCCTGAGCGAACATGCCAGCGCCGACGACAGCAAGGCCTACCGCCGTAGCGTGGCGGCTTTTGCGGCGCTGGGCTATGCCTGGGTGGTCGGTTGCCTGCTGCTTTCCGCTGGCATCCTGGCCTGGGTCGCGAGTGCCATGATGCACGGCCGCATCAGGGGCTTTTATGTCGCCCTGGTTGTCGCGGCCGGTGGCTTGCTCTGGACCAGCCTGAGGGCGTTGTGGTGCCGCTTTGACGAACCGGAAGGCGTAGTGCTGAAGCCCGCCGACGCGCCGGCCCTGTTCGAGGCACTGGAGCGCATACGCAAGAAGATCAAGGGCCCGCCCATACACCGCGTGCTGCTGGACGCCGACTTTAACGCCAGCATCCGGCAGCATCCGCGCTTCGGCCTGTTTGGCGGGGGTGTCAATTACCTCAATATCGGCTTGCCGCTGTTGATGGCGCTGGACCGCCCGCGCTTCCTGGCCGTGCTGGCCCATGAATACGGCCATCTGCGGGGCGACCACGGCCGCTTTGCCGCCTGGATCTACCGCACGCGCCTGAGCTGGGCCATGCTGAATCACGGCCTGCGCAATGACGAAGGCCCGGTTGCGGCGGCCACGCAGGCCTTTTTGCGCTGGTACTTTCCGCGCTTTTCCGCCAAGACTTTTGCGTTGGCTCGGCAGGATGAATATGAGGCCGACCGCATTTCGGGAAAACTGCTGGGCAGAGATGTCGCCGCCGCGGCACTGACCGAACTCGCCGTCAAGGGCGACTGGATCGCCAGGGAGTTCTGGCCCGGGCACTGGAGCGCCGCTGCGGCGCAGGCCTTGCCGGTGGGGCCGTACACGGCCATGCGGCCTCTGCTGGGCCTGGCGCCGCCGGGTGATTTCGCCCGCGAATCGCTGCGGCAGGCTCTGCGCCGCATCAGCGATGTGGACGACACCCATCCGGGCCTGCGCGACCGGCTGGAGGCCCTGAGTGCCGGCAAAAACCTGCCGGCCTGGTCCTCTTCTTCCCGTTCCGCGCTGGCCCTGCTGGGTGACGGCGCCGCGAAATGGATCGCGCACTTCGACAAGCAATGGTGCAGGGACAACGCCAGCGACTGGAAGCAGCACCACGCCTACCTGGGGCGCGTGCGCGTGCGCGCCGATGCCTTGGCTTCCAGCGAAAAGCGCAATAACGCCGAGGAGATGGTCGAGCTGGGCAACCTGCGGCGGCGCCTGGATGCGCGGGCCGATGTGCGCGGCCACTACGAAAGCGCATTGCAGATCACGCCAGGCCATGCCGGTGCCCTTCGTGGCCTGGCGCTGTGCCTGCCAGCCGAGGAGCGCGCATTGCGCCTGGATTGCCTGGGGCAGCTGTTCGAGCAGAGCGCGGCCAACCGCTGGTGGGCCTGCCGTATGGCGGTGGCCGAGATGGAGCAGCCTGCGGCGGATGGCAGCTTTGACGAAAAAGCCCTGGCCTTGTGGCGCGAGCGGCTCAAGCAGGCCGAGGAAGCTGAGGGGCGTGCCTGGGAAGAGTTGACCGAAACGCCGTTTTTCCAGGCCATCGGGCGTCATGACCTCAGTGATTTTGAAAAGGGCGAACTGCAGGCCCAACTCGCTCGCTGCAAGCCCGTGGCGCGGGCCTGGCTGGTGCGCAAAAACCTCAAGGAATTTGCGCACAGGCGCTGCTACCTGCTGTTCCTGGAACTGCCGGGCCTGGACGACGAGTCGCGTTACATGCTGTGCCGCGACCTGGAGCGTTCGCTGGACCTGCCGGGCCCCGTGCTGGCGCTGTGGGCCGGTTACTCGCCTACGCTTGCCGACATCGAACGCAACGCCTTTGAGGCCGTCTATCTGCGCACCATGGGTTGAGGCCTGGGCCGTGCGGCGAGGGGTGGGACAATGGGGTCATGCACCCCAAAGCCTTACTCGACAGTTGTTCCGAGCTTCTCAAGCAGGTCCTCAAATTTGATCATCCCGCCGACATGGTGGTCTCGCGCTACTTCCGCGAGCACCGGCTCGGCCCGCGCGAGCGCGCCACCGTGGCGGAAACCATCTATGGCGTACTGCGCAAGAAAAACCTCTACACGTACCTGGCCCAGCACGGCAGCGGCCCAATGGAGCGGCGCCTGGCGATCCTGGGCTTTGCGGCGGGGCGCGATTTTTTACTGGGTGCGCTGAACGACCAGGAGAAAGACTGGCTGGCCCGCTGTGACCAGGTCAAGCCTTCCGACCTGATGGAGTTGCATCGCCACAACCTGCCCCAGTGGCTGGTTGAACCGCTCAAGGAACAGCTGGGCGACGATTTCTGGCCGCTGGTGGAGAGCCTGAACACGCCGGCCGGGCTGGATCTGCGCGTCAATGCGCTGAAGGACAAGCGGGCCGACGTCCAGAAAGAACTTTCGAAGGCGGACGTCAAAACTGTTGCTACGCCATATTCGCCCTGGGGCCTGCGCATAGACGGCAAGCCCCAGCTGGCCAAGCTGGACGTGTTCACGCGCGGCGCTATCGAGGTCCAGGACGAAGGCTCGCAGTTGCTGGCCTTGTTGGTGGATGCCAAGCGCGGCGAGATGGTGGTGGATTTTTGCGCCGGCGCCGGCGGCAAGACGCTGGCCCTGGGCGCATCCATGCGCAACACCGGCCGGCTGTACGCCTTTGACACCTCCGGCCACAGGCTGGATGCGCTCAAGCCCCGGCTGGCGCGCAGCGGACTGTCCAATGTGCATCCCGTGGCCATCGCCCACGAGCGCGATGACCGCATCAAGCGTCTGGCCGGCAAGATTGACCGGGTGCTGGTTGACGCGCCGTGTTCGGGCCTTGGCACCTTGCGACGCAACCCCGACCTCAAATGGCGGCAAACACCCAAGGCCATTGAGGAGCTTCAGGCCAAGCAAACGGCCATTTTGCAAAGCGCCGCACGGCTTTTAAAGCCCGGCGGCCGGCTGGTGTATGCCACCTGTAGCGTTTTGCGCCAGGAAAACGAGGCCATTGCCGAAGCCTTCAGCACCGCCCATAAAGAGTTCAACGTCCTTGAAACCGGGCCTTTGTTGACCCATCTGGGGGTTGAAGAGGCGGAAAAACTCTGCCGCGGCCCCTACCTTCGCCTCTGGCCCTACTTGCACAAGACTGACGGTTTTTTCGCGGCAGTATGGCAAAAGTCGTGATATTTTTAATGGTAGAAGACGACAGATAGGCGAAAGTTACATATTCATTCGTGATTTTTCGCACTCTTTTATGCCCTGAGCTGTACCTCTGGCGACTTGGTCTTTTCGGGGCTTCGCCCTACAATATGGCCTTGTCTGGCACGGCGCCCCGGAGACAAATTGCATGGCGGCCGGTACGGATTGTTTAAAGGACTTTTATGATTTTGTTTGATGCCGCCCTCGACTGGCTGGCCAATGGGTTGCTTGCCGCCAGCTGGTGGCAAATCGTGCTGTACACCTTGGTGACCACCCACATCACCATCGCCAGCGTGACGATTTACCTGCACCGCCATCAGGCGCACCGCGCCATGGACCTGCACGCGATCCCCTCGCATTTTTTCCGTTTCTGGCTCTGGCTGGGTACCGGCCAGGTGACCAAGGAATGGGTGTCCATTCACCGCAAGCACCACGCCAAATGCGAAACAGTGGATGACCCGCACAGCCCCCAGGCCCATGGCATCAAGAAGGTGTTCTGGGAAGGTGCCGAGCTGTACCGTGCCGAAAGCAAGAACAAGGAAACCATGACCAAATACGGCCATGGCACGCCGAACGACTGGCTGGAGCGCAATGTCTACACTCGCTACAGCTGGCAAGGCGTAGGCCTGATGATGATCATCGACCTGGCCTTTTTCGGCGCGGCAGGCCTGGCGGTCTGGGCAGTGCAGATGGCCTGGATTCCCGTGACGGCGGCCGGCATCATCAACGGCATCGGCCACTACTGGGGCTACCGCAATTTTGAGGCGCCCGACGCCAGCACCAACATTTCCCCCTGGGGCATCATGATTGGCGGCGAAGAGCTGCACAACAACCACCATACCTACCCGACCTCGGCCAAGTTCTCGGTCAAGCCTTACGAATTCGACATCGGCTGGATTTACATCCGTGCCCTCGAAAAAGTCGGACTGGCTACCGTGAAAAAGGTGCCGCCCAAGCTCCAGCTGGGCTCCATCCAGCCCGTGGCTGACGAAAAAACCCTGGAAGCCCTGATCGCCCACCGCTACGAGGTGATGGCCGGTTTTGCGCGCGAACTGCGCCGTGCTGGCAAGGCCGAGATCGAAGTGCTGAAAGCGAAAAAGGCCGACGTCTCCGTGCTGCGCGCTGCCAACCGCTGGCTCCACCGTGACGACGACAAGGTGCCCGCGGCCGCCAAGCCGCAGCTGGCCCAGGTCCGCGCCGAGCACCCCGTGCTCGACAAAATGGTCACCATGCGTGAAGAACTCCGCCAGATGTGGATGAGCACCTCGGCTTCCCGCGAGCAGCTTGCCAGCGACCTGCAGGCCTGGTGCCACCGTGCGGAAGAAAGCGGCATTGCCGCGCTGCGCGAGTTCTCCCTGAGGCTGCGCGCCGCCCGCGCCTGAGAAATACGCCTGCCGCTGCGGCCTGAGCCGGCGTAGCGAACCCCAAACCGCCTCCGTGTTGATTCGCGGGGGCGGTTTTGTTTTGGGGCGGCCTTTTTTTGTTTCGGATGGGGACGACACGGCAGCGCAGTGGGAAAACCGGCCGGCCATAAAAAAACCGCCGGAATGCGGCGGTTTTTTGGAAGGAAGTACTGAATTACTTCAGCTTGATTTCCTTGTATTCCACGTGCTTGCGTGCCTTGGGATCAAACTTCATGATCAGCATCTTGTCGGGCGTGGTCTTCTTGTTCTTGGTGGTCGTGTAGAAGTGACCGGTGCCGGCGGTGGATTCCAGCTTGATTTTTTCGCGTGCGCCTTTAGCCATGATGGTGCTCCTTAAGCTTGGCCGCGTGCGCGCAGGTCTGCGAGCACGGAATCAATGCCGTTTTTGTCGATCAGGCGCAGGGCGGCGCTCGAAACGCGCAGGCGGACCCAGCGGTTTTCGCTCTCGACCCAGAAACGGCGATATTGCAGGTTCACGAGGAACCGGCGCTTGGTTTTGTTGTTGGCGTGGGAAACATTGTTTCCGACCATTGGGCCTTTGCCCGTGACTTCACATACGCGTGCCATGTGCACTCCAGTACTTTCAACAGCAGCCACACCGAAAAGCACACCTTGTGCCGTCGCCATGCCTGCCTCACCTCGCCAGAATAGGGTGGCGGTAACCCGAGACTGCCAAACCGGCCCCTAATCGGAATTACCGGGCAAATTTAGCAAAGCCTTGAATTATAAAGGATTTCCGGCCTACTCCGCTTGTTCGAGGAAACGCTGGGCATCCAGGGCCGCCATGCAACCGGTTCCGGCGCTGGTGATGGCCTGGCGGTAGACGTGGTCCTGCACATCGCCGGCGGCAAAGATACCGGGCACGCTGGTCATGGTGGCGAAGCCCTGCAGGCCGGTTTTGGTGATGATGTAGCCGTCCTTCATTTCCAGCTGGCCGGCAAAGATGTCGGTATTGGGCTGGTGGCCGATCGCGATAAAGCAGCCCTTGAGGTTGAGGTCCTGCGTGGCATCGCTCTGGGTGCTCTTGAGGCGCACGCCGGTCACGCCGGAGGCATCGCCCAGAACCTGGTCCAGCGTGTGGTGCAGCTTGAGCTCGATCTTGCCGGCCTTGACCTTCTCGTGCAGCTTGTCGATCAGGATGGCCTCGGCCTTGAATTTATCGCGGCGGTGCACCAGGGTGACCTTGCTGGCGATGTTGGACAGGTACAGGGCCTCTTCCACGGCGGTGTTGCCGCCGCCCACCACGCAGACCTCCTGGCCCCGGTAGAAGAAGCCGTCGCAGGTGGCGCAGCCCGAAACGCCGCGGCCCATGAAGGCGCTTTCCGACTCCAGGCCCAGGTACTTGGCGGAGGCGCCGGTGGCGATGATCAGCGAGTCGCAGGTGTAGGTCCCGCTGTCACCGGTCAGGGTGAAGGGACGCTTGCTGAAATCAACCTTGTTGATGTGGTCAAAAACAATCTCGGTCTTGAAGCGCTCCGCGTGTTCCAGGAAGCGCTGCATCAGGTCCGGCCCCTGCACGCCATGCACGTCGGCGGGCCAGTTGTCGACCTCGGTGGTGGTCATGAGCTGGCCGCCCTGCGCGATCCCGGTGATCAGCACCGGGTTGAGGTTGGCACGCGCCGCGTAGACGGCCGCGGTGTACCCGGCAGGCCCCGAACCGAGGATTAAGACTCTTGAATGTTTCATGTTGAAAAACTGATTGGGAAAGTGTAAGAACTCGGGTAGAGTCGGGCCGCATAAGCGTAGTGCAGGGTAAAACCGTCAAGGTAGTACTTTTGCGGCATTTGGTTTTATAAATGACGTGCCATTGTAAGAACTCACGCGACTCCCTTGTCGACTGTGAGGTTGGGAGATATCAGATATGACGACGATGGTGTCCAACCTGGAATTGATTCGCCGGGTACCTCTTTTCTCCGTGTTGACGGCCGCCCAGGCGGCCTCTGTCGCCGATACGGTGGTCAAGCGCCGCTTCAAGCGTGGTGAGCCCATCGTCGAGCAGGGCAAGAAGTCCAATGCCCTGTCCATCATCCTGACGGGCCGCGCCCGCGTCGTCACCACCGACGCCCGCGGCCGCGAGGTCATCCTGGCCACCATGCACCCCGGCGACTACGTCGGCGAGATGAGCCTGATCGACAATGAACCGCATTCGGCCACGGTGCGCGCCGAGATCCAGACCGATGCCCTGATCCTGGGCCGACTTGAATTCGCGCGCTGCCTGCCCGAGAACAGCTCCATGGCCTATGCCGTGCTCAAGGGCCTGGTGCAGCGTTTGCGCCATGCCGACCGTCAGATCGAGTCGCTGGCTCTCATGGACGTCTACGGCCGCGTGGCCAGGGCCTTGCTGGAGTTCGCCAGCGAGGACGGCACCGGCAACACCGTGATCCGCGACAAGGTCTCGCGTCAGGACCTGGCCAAGATGGTCGGCGCCTCGCGCGAAATGGTCAGCCGGGTCATGAAGGACCTCGAAGAGCGCGGCTTTATCGAAACCCGTGACGACGGCTCTGTGTTGGTCAAGGAACGCCTGCACACCCTGGGTTAGCGCGCCTGCCGACTGCCCCCGTCATCTTGTCCGGCGCCCCTGGCGCCCTTCAGGCCCTGCCCAACTGCGTTAAGCTTCAAGCCGGGCCATGACTTACTCACTTGACACCCTGAACTCCCGAAACTCCCCCGCCACGGGCGCGCCCGGCGGCATCAAGCGCTTTGCCCATGAAGTCAGCCTGATCCTGGGCCTGCTAGGCCTGGTTTTCTGGCTGGCCGCCTTGCTCAGCTATTCGCCGCAGGACGCGGCCTGGTCCACGTCCGGCACAGCCCAGGCCGTGGCTGGCAACCCTGCCGCAGCCCTCAACTGGGGCGGGCGGGTGGGCGCCTGGCTGGCCGATGCCAGCTATTACCTGCTGGGCTTCTCGGTCTGGTGGGCACTGGCCGCCGGCGGCCAGGCCTGGTTGAGGTCGCTGGCGCGCTGGCTGCGCGGCGAGCCCCTGGAGGCCGATGAGCCGCGGCGCATCCGCTTCTGGCTCAGCCTGCTGTTGTTGCTGCTGGCCAGCGCGGCACTGGAATGGTCGCGGCTTTACCGCTTTGAATTCAAGCTGCCGGGTCATGCCGGTGGGGTGCTGGGTTACCTGGCCGGCTCCATGGGCGAAAAATGGCTGGGGTTTGCCGGCTCCGGCCTGGTGTTTATCGCGCTTGGCGTCATTGCCGTGTCGGCGGTTTTTGGTTTTTCGTGGGCTCACGTGGCGCTGCGTATCGGCGCCTGGATAGACAACCTGATCGATTCGCGCCGCGAGAAGCGCGAGATCGCCCAGGACCTCGCCTTCGGCAAGCTGGCGGCCCGCGAGCGCGAGGAAACACTGATCGACGAGCGCATCGAAATCGAGGAACACCACCCGGTGCCGGTGCTGATCGAGCCTGTGCTGGTCGACATTCCCAAAAGCGAACGTGTGGCCAAGGAGCGGCAAAAGCCGCTTTTCAGCGAAATGCCCGATTCCAGGCTGCCGCAGGTCGACCTGCTCGACGGCGCGTTGCAGCGCCAGGAGGGCGTGGCGCCCGAGACGCTGGAAATGACCTCGCGCCTGATCGAGAAAAAACTCAAGGATTTCGGTGTGGAGGTGCGCGTGGTTGCCGCCGCGCCCGGCCCCGTCATCACGCGCTATGAGATCGAGCCTGCCACCGGCGTCAAGGGATCGCAGGTCGTCAACCTGGCCAAGGACCTGGCCCGCGCCCTGAGCCTGGTATCGATCCGCGTGATCGAGACCATCCCGGGCAAGAACTACATGGCGCTGGAGCTGCCCAACGCCAAGCGCCAGTCCATCAAGCTCAGCGAAATCCTGGGCTCCCAGGTCTACAACGAAGCCAAGTCGCTGCTCACCATAGGCCTGGGCAAGGACATTGGCGGCAACGCCGTGGTGGCCGACCTGGCCAAGATGCCGCACTGCCTGGTGGCCGGCACCACCGGTTCGGGCAAGTCGGTCGGCATCAACGCCATGATCCTGAGTCTGCTCTACAAGGCCGATGCGCGCGATGTGCGCCTGCTGCTGATAGACCCCAAGATGCTCGAGATGAGCGTCTACGAAGGCATTCCGCACCTGCTGGCTCCGGTGGTCACCGACATGCGCCAGGCGGCCCACGGCCTGAACTGGTGCGTGGCCGAGATGGAAAAGCGCTACAAGCTCATGAGCAAGCTGGGCGTGCGCAACCTGGCCGGCTTCAACGGCAAGATCGACGAAGCCAAGGCCAAGGGCGAATTTGTCTACAACCCCTTCAGTCTCACGCCTGAACAGCCCGAACCGCTGGAGCGCCTGCCCTACATCGTGGTGGTGATTGATGAACTGGCCGACCTGATGATGGTGGTCGGCAAGAAGATCGAAGAGCTCATCGCACGTCTGGCGCAGAAGGCCCGGGCCGCCGGTATCCATCTGGTGCTTGCCACGCAGCGCCCCAGCGTGGACGTGATCACCGGCCTGATCAAGGCCAACATCCCGACCCGCCTGTCCTTCCAGGTCAGCAGCAAGATCGACAGCCGCACCATCCTGGACCAGATGGGCGCCGAGGCTTTGTTAGGAATGGGTGACATGCTTTACATGCCGAGTGGTACAGGCTTTCCAATTCGGGTGCATGGTGCGTTTGTGAGCGATGACGAAGTGCACCGCGTGGTGGCCTATCTCAAGCAGCAGGGCGAGCCCAACTACATTGACGGCGTGCTCGAAGGCGGCACGGTCGACGGCGAAGACGGCGACCTGCTGGGCGACGGCGGCAACGGCGGTGGCGGCGAGAAAGACCCGATGTACGACCAGGCCGTGGAGGTCGTGCTGAAGAACCGCAAGGCCAGCATCTCCCTGGTGCAGCGTCATCTGAAGATCGGCTACAACCGCGCCGCGCGGCTGGTCGAAGACATGGAAAAAGCCGGGCTGGTCAGTGCCATGAGCGGCAGCGGCCAGCGCGACATCCTGGTGCCCGCAAGGGCGGAGTGACGATCATGAAGAAATTTGTTGCGATGATGCTGGTGGCGGTTTGCGCGCATCCCGCCTGGGCCAATGGCCTGGACAGCCTGGAGCAGTTCGTGAAGACGGTCAACAGCGGCCGTGCCGACTTCACGCAAGTCGTCACCGCACCGGCCAAGGACGGCCAGGCCGCGCGCAGCAAGACCTCCACCGGCACGTTTGAGTTTTCCCGGCCCAACCGTTTTCGCTTTATCTACAAAAAACCTTTTGAGCAAAGCATCGTGGCCGACGGCCAGACGCTGTGGCTGCATGATGTGGACCTGAACCAGGTCACCTCGCGCAAGCAGTCGAGTGCGCTGGGCACCACCCCCGCCGCGTTGATCGCCGCGGCACCCGACCTGCGCGCGCTGCAGGCTGATTTCACGCTGGCCGCCGCGCCCGACGCCGACGGCCTGCAATGGGTGGTGGCCACACCCAAGAGCAAGGACGGCCAGCTGCAGTCCGTGCGCGTGGGCTTTCGCCCCGGTGAAAAATCCTCGGGCCTGGCCGCGCTGGAGATCCTCGACAGCTTCGGCCAGCGCTCGGTGCTGAATTTCAGCAAGGTCGAGGTCAACCCCAACCTGCCCGTCGACACCTTCCGCTTCACGCCGCCCAAGGGCGCGGATGTGATCCGGCAGTAGGGCGTCCAGCCCTCAGACGATCGGTGGTTTCGGAACCCGCTGCGCGGGGTCGTAAAAAAACGTTTCTTCCGCGATGCGCTCGCCTTCCCAGCGCTGCCAGGCGAGCTCCTCCATCTCGGTGCGGCTGCCGTCCTGCCATTCAAAGCGGAAGATCCAGCGTATCACCACGTGGTCGCCGTCGAGCAGGGCAGGGCGCACGCAGGTCGACGTCAGCGATTTCGCCCTTTCCATTACCTTGCGTTCGCCGGTCACCAGGTTAACGCGCCCCACGCGCGGTGCGGCCTGGTTTTCCTGCATGGACGCGTTCTCGGTGTAGAACTCCTCGATGGCTTCGGCGTGGGCGTTTTCTTCAACGCGTGCGATGAATCGCTCCAGTGTTTCGCGGCTTGGCATGGGCTTTTCCTCAAGAAAGGGTAGGGGCAAGTAGGAGGCATTGCCGGATTTTTTGTTGTACACGACTTGTCCGGGCCCTGCAGCTGCGGGGAGAGATACCCTCAGCCCAACTCAAAAGTCGTGATGCCGTACAGCCTTTCCAGCGGCATGGCCGGCACCGGCCCGGTGTACATGCGCGCGGTTTCAAACACCGGGGCCATGCCGTGCCGGCGCGCGAGTGCAATGGCTTCGGGATTGGTTTCCGGTGTGTCGAGGTAGACCTTGGCATCGCTGCCCGCCGCCGACTTGAGGGCGCTGAACAGCCCCTCGGCTACCACCGCCCTGTCGGCAAGCAGCGGGCCTATCTTGAAACCCGAGCGGCAGGGCCGCAGCACCCCATAGCCTCGCAGCGTGCCGTCTTCAATCCAGCCCAGGGCCGTGCTGCCCGGCTGCTGGATCCAGCAGCGCAGGAAGTGCTCGCGCCCGTCCGGGAAAAATGCCCGGTCGTAGGCGAGCACGGCGGCCAACGGCACGGCGGCCAGCGGAACGATGCGGGCATCGGCCGGCGCCGGGCCGCCGCCCGTACCTTCCTGCCGGATGTTGCGCCATGCCAGGGAATAGCCCGATTTGCGGTAGTTGTGCTGCTGCGCCACCACGCCATCCAGCCCCACATTGCGCCCCGCCGCTGTGGCCATGCCCACCTGCCACAGCCGCAGGCCCAGCCCGCGGCCCCGAAAGCCCGGTTTGACGATGTAAAGGCCCAGAAAGGCAAAAGCCTCGCCGTATTTCACGACCGAGATGCCGGCTACTGGCTCACCCTCCAGCTGCCCCAGCAGAAAGCCGCCAGGGTCCGCCGCACGGAAGCAGCCGGCGTCATGCAGCCCCGGGTTCCATCCCTCGTCGGCCGCCCAGCCCAGCAGCAGGTCCAGTTCTTCGCGTGTCGCAACGGTGATGGTGTAAGGGTCTGTCATTGCTTGCGTGTACCTGTGCCTGCGTCTGTGCCTTTGCGCGCGGAATTCAGGAATTTGATGGGTGGCTTAGACTCTAGCATCGGGTCCCGATCTTCTTCTTTTTTCGCTCCCAGCTCCGCCTTTTGTGAAAGCCACGTCTACGTCTTCCACCCACCAGCCCCTGGCCGAACGCCTGCGTCCGCAAAACCTCGGCGAGGTCATAGGCCAGCAGCATTTGCTGGGCGAGGGCATGCCGCTGCGCATTGCCTTTGAATCCGGCCAGCCGCACAGCTGCATCCTCTGGGGGCCCCCCGGCGTGGGCAAGACCACCATCGCGCGGCTCATGGCCAGCAGCTTTGACGCGCATTTCATCACCATCTCCGCCGTGCTGGGCGGCGTCAAGGACATACGCGAAGCGGTGGAGCAGGCCAGCATCTGGCAAGCCCAGGGCGGTCGCCGCACCATTGTGTTTGTCGACGAGGTGCACCGCTTCAACAAAAGCCAGCAGGATGCCTTTTTGCCGCATGTGGAAAGCGGGCTTTTCACTTTTATAGGCGCCACGACCGAAAACCCTTCGTTCGAAGTCAATTCGGCGCTGCTCTCGCGCGCCGTGGTCTATGTGCTGCAGCCACTGGGCGAAGCCGAGCTGAAGCAGATCGTGGCCAAGGTGCTGGCTGAAAACGCACTCCCCGCGATCACCGCTATTGATGCGCAAGCCGTGGACCGCCTGGTGGGCTATGCCGATGGCGACGCCCGGCGCCTGCTCAACACGCTGGAACCGCTCAGCGTGGCGGCCAAGGCCGAAAAGGTAACCGAAGTGAGCGATGCCTGGCTGCTCAAGGTGCTGGGCGAGCGCCTGCGCCGTTACGACAAGGGCGGCGAGCAGTTCTATGACACCATCTCGGCCCTGCACAAATCGGTGCGCGGTTCGGACCCCGATGCCTCGCTCTACTGGTTCATGCGCATGCTCGACGGCGGCGCCGAGCCGCGCTACATGGCGCGCCGGCTGGTGCGCATGGCCAGCGAGGACATCGGCCTGGCCGACCCGCGCGCGCTGCGCATGGCGCTGGACGCCGCCGAGGTCTATGAGCGCCTGGGCTCCCCCGAAGGCGAACTGGCATTGGCCCAGTGCGTGATTTACCTGGCAGTGGCGCCCAAATCCAACGCGGTCTACAAGGCCTTCAACGAGGCCAAGGCGTTTATCAGCAAGGACGGCACCCGGCCGGTGCCTCTGCATTTGCGCAATGCACCAACAAAGCTCATGAAGCAGCTCGACTACGGCAGAAACTATCGCTATGCCCACGACGAGGAAGACGGCTTCGCGGCCGGCGAAAACTACTTTCCCGAAGGCATGCAGGCCCCCGGCTTTTATCGGCCGGTCAGCAGGGGCCTGGAAATAAAAATTGCTGAGAAGCTCGAGCAGCTGCGGGCGAAGAACGACGCGAAGAAATAAGCTGCGCACGGGCAGCCTGCGCGGCTTGCCGTTGGGGCTATGAAATGGGCAGGGCATGGCCCAGGCCGGGGCTCCCCAAAACAGCGCATACGCTTTCTGCATGGCAGGCCTTATTTGCGCATGCATCGAGGGGGAAACGCCACTTGATACTACCGACTCCTTAATTCATCAGGAGTCGTGCATGTCGTCTAGTTATTGCGTAAAAAGCGTTCTTTCCGTGCTGGCAGTGGTTTCGGCCGCCTCGGCTTTGGCCCAGGACAAAGTAAAAATCGCCATCGTCGGCCCCTTGTCCGGCCCCGCCGCAAACTATGGCAAAGACAACGAGCGAGGCGCGCAGCTTGCCATTGACGACCTCAACGCCAGCCAGTTCAAGATTGGCGGCAAGGCCGTGAAGTTCGAGCTGGTTTCAGAAGACGATCAGGCCGACCCCAAGCAGGGAACCGCCGTTGCGCAGAAGCTGGTGGATAACCGTGTCAACGGCGTCGTGGGGCATAACAACAGCGGAACCACGATTCCCGCCGCCCGGATTTACAGCGAAGCGGGCCTTCCCCACATCACCCCGGCGGCCTCCAATCCCAAGCTTACCCAGTTGGGCTACAAAACCACCTTCCGCACCATTGCCCATGACGGAATGATAGGCAGCGCATTGGCCGTCTTTGCGGCCAGCAAGCTCAAGCTTCAAAGCGTCGCCTTGATCGACGACCGCACGGCATATGGCCAGGGCCTGGCGGACGAGTTTGAAAAGACCTTCAAGGCGCTGGGCGGAACCGTCGTCGCGCGTGAATTCACCAGCGACAAGGCAAGTGACTTTTCCCCCATCCTGACGACGATCAAAGGCAAGAAAGCGCAGGCTGTGTTCTTCGGCGGTCTCGACGGGCAGGCGGGCTCCATGCTTCGCCAGATGGCCCAGTTGGGCATGGGGCAGCTTCCCTTCATGGGCGGCGATGGTGTCTGCACGGGCGACCTGCCCAAGCTTGGTGCGCAGGCCGTCGGCAAAAACGTGATCTGCGGCGACGGCGGCGAAGCCTTGATGGATATGAAGGGCGGCCCCGGTTTTGCCCAGCGCTACAAGACGGCCTACAACACTGACGTCGTGGTCTACGCACCTTATGCCTACGACAACGTCATGATCCTGGCCAATGCCATGCAGGCCGCAGGCTCGGCGGAGCCCGCCAAATACCTGTCCTACGTCGGCAAGACCAAGTACGAGGGCATCACCGGGCATATTGAGTTTGACGGAGCGGGCCAGCGCAAGAACGCTGCCGTCACGCTGTCCACCTATCCGCAGGGCGTCAAAACCACGCTGGTCACCATGAAGTGACGGCGCGAGGTTGGCGAAAAGGCAGCAGCGCTGATGTCTGCTGCCGTCTTCCCGGTGCTCCCCCCCGCGCGCGATCCACAGAGCGACTCGCAGTGCGATCACGGGCGGGGGCGGCACCATCATCTTGAACGCAATGGTTGAACATTGATGCGAAAAACAAGGATTGCCGTCCTGGGCACCGGAGGCACCATCGCGGGTGAAGCCAGCTCCGCATCCGACGTACTCAGTTACCAGGATTCGCAGCTTTCCGCGGCGGACACTTTGGCACCGCTGGCTCCCTACCTGCCCAGCGAGGTCGAATTGCAAGCAGTGCAGGTCAGCCAGTTGGGCAGCGAAAACTTTTCCACGGACACCTGGCTTCTACTGGCCGACACGATTTCCCGGCTCGACGAGACCGAAGAGCCGGACGGCTTTGTGCTGACACAGGGAACCGATACGCTGGAGGAGACCGCCTACTTCCTGCATCTGGCCCTGAAGACGGCCAAACCGGTCGTGGTGGTGGGGGCCATGCGGCCCGCCACCGCCATCAGTGCGGACGGGCCTTTGAATCTCCTGCGCGCGGTGCAGCTGGCGGCCAGCCCCCTGGTGCGGGGCTCCGGCGTGATGGTCGTGGCAAATGAGCGGATCTTTTCGGCGCGTGAGGTGACCAAATCCCACACCTCATCGATTGACAGTTTTTGCAGCCCGGAGTTCGGGTGCGTCGGCTATATGCAGGACGGCGATGTCAAACTTCACCGGATGCCGTCGCGCCACCACACGCTGAATTCGCCTTTCAGCGTGTCGGGCCTGCAAAGCCTGCCGAAGGTGGATATTGTTTACGCCTATGCGGGCGCGGGCAGCGAAAGTATCCAGGCTTTCCTGGGCAGCGGCACACGCGGCCTGGTGCATGCGGGCACCGGAAACGGCTCAATTTCCAGCGTTCACCAGGCGGCTTATCGTGAGGCGATTCTCCGCGGCGTCCCGGTCGTCAGGAGCTCCCGTACCGGAAGCGGCCTGGTGTCGCGCAACGGCGCGGTGAACGACAGCGCTTTCGGCAGCATAAGCTCCGACACGCTCAGCCCGCAAAAGGCCCGCGTGCTGCTCAGCTTGGCGTTGACCTTGACCCAGGACGCCCCGCAGCTACAGCGTTACTTTGACAACTACTGAGCCCGATTCGCCGTGTCAACCAGCTTGGATCAAGCGCGCCTGGGCCGCGAAATGCTCAATAAATTTCTTCTCATGCAGTGCAGCCTGGTGCGTGACCAGGCGCATCGCGGCGACCCGTATGGGCACCTCGGGTGTAAAGGGCAACACCTGCGCGCCGTGCAGCTTGCCCAGCGCGCCCGTCAGGGAGTCCACCAGGGCGACACCCATCCCCTGTGCGGCCAGGTGCATGGCCACCACGCTGGTTTCGACCGACACATTACGGGTGAGCGCAATGTCCGCCATTCCGTCGGTCTGGGCAATCAGCGACGCAACCAGGTCGTCCTTGCTCAATCCAATGATGTTGCAGGAAGCAAGGTCCTTGACGGAGATGGACTTTTTGGTTTTGGAAAAGTAGGTGGGCGTGGACACCGAGCAGAAGAACGCCTGCAGCAGGTCTGTGGTGGCCAGGGCCGCATGCGCCACCGGTTCATACACAAATCCGACATCGACGTGCCCGGCCAGGAGCGCATCAACAAGGGAGTCGTAATGGTAGGTTTCCAGCGTCAGCTTGCATTTGGGGTACTGCTCAATGAATGATTGAACGGCCCTGGGCAATACGGCGGTGGCCAGCGAAGGGACGGCCGCGATCCTGAGTTGCCGGCTGCCGCCGTTGCGCAACGCTGCTGCCAGCGAGGACGCGTGGCTCATGGACTCCATGATCTTCAGAATCGCCGGGCGCAGCTGCTGGGCTTCGTCGGTCGGCGCCATGCGCCCCTGCTGGCGATGGAACAGAAGGAAGCCGAGCTCGCTTTCCGCACTTGAAATCAGGCGGGACACGGCCGGCTGAGAAAGGTTGAGCATTTTTGCAGCGCCGGTAACGGTGCCGCAAAGAAATACCGCGTTGATAGCCTCGTATTTATGAAACCGCATGTCGCAATCTAAAAAAGAACACTGCCTTTATCAAGCGGCATCGCATTAGGCCCGATTTTCAAGGCGTAACTTATATAAGAGAACTTAATGAAAAATTAAAATTCGATGTTTCACTGAATGTTAAGGGTAAACCCCGCGAAAACCGCCTGCTTGGCCCGATTCTCGCTTAAGGCCGATGGCTACAATTCGCGGATTAGCTCGCCACCCAACCCAGTTACCTGGTTTTGATCGGCGGGCTTTTTGTTAGCTCGCGCCAGCCCGCCGGTGATCCCGGCGGCTGGCGGCCCACAAGGCGGAGTTCGCAATTTCATCAATCGGACGGGAGAGTGAGTTATGGAAGTATTGCTACAGCAGATCATCAACGGTCTGGTCCTGGGCAGCATGTATGCCTTGATCGCGCTGGGCTACACGATGGTGTACGGCATCATCAACCTGATCAATTTCGCGCACGGCGAGGTTTTGATGGTGGGAGCTTTGACCAGCTGGACCATCATCGGCCTGATGCAAGGCGCCATGCCGGGCACGCCTGGCTGGCTGATTTTGCTGATATCGCTGCTGATCGCCTTTGTCGTGTGCGGCGCCCTCAATTTCGCGATTGAAAAAATCGCCTACCGGCCGTTGCGAAACTCCCCCAAACTGGCCCCGCTGATCACCGCCATTGGTATGTCGCTGCTGTTGCAGACACTGGCCATGATCATCTGGAAGCCCAACTACAAACCCTATCCCACCCTGCTGCCGACCGAGCCCTTCCAGATAGGCGGCGCTGTCATCACGGTGACCCAGCTCTTCATTCTGGGCGCCACCGCAATCTCCCTTTCCGTGCTGATGTGGCTGGTGCATTACACCAAGCTGGGCCGCGCCATGCGGGCCACCGCCGAGAACCCGCGCGTGGCGGCGCTCATGGGCGTCAAGCCCGACACCGTCATCTCGGCCACCTTCATCATCGGCGCCGTGCTGGCCGCGCTGGCCGGCGTGATGTACGCCTCCAACTACGGCACGGTGCAGCACACCATGGGCTTTTTGCCCGGCCTCAAGGCTTTCACGGCGGCCGTGTTCGGCGGCATCGGCAACCTGGGCGGTGCTGTGCTCGGCGGCATCCTGCTGGGCCTGATCGAATCCATAGGCGCAGGCTACATCGGCCCGCTGACGGGCGGCGTGCTGGGCAGCCAGTACTCCGACATCTTCGCCTTTATCGTGCTGATTTTTGTCCTTACGCTGCGTCCTTCCGGGCTGCTGGGTGAGCGTGTGGCGGACCGGGCCTGAAGGCCCTTCCATCCGGTACACAAGGAGAACTTTGATGAATCCCACACAATCGAAAAAACTGGTGACCTTCCTGGTCGTCGCGGCGGCGCTGCTGGTGCTGCCCCTCATCCTGCAGCAGGGCGGCAATGCCTGGGTGCGCATCGTCGACATGGCGTTGCTCTACGTGCTGCTGGCGCTGGGCCTGAACATCGTGGTCGGCTACGCCGGCCTGCTGGACCTGGGCTATGTCGCCTTCTTCGCCGTCGGCGCCTATCTGTTCGCGCTGCTGGGCTCGCCGCACCTGGCCGATGCCTTCCCCTGGATCGCGGCGCAGTTCCCGAACGGGCTGCATTTGCCGATCTGGGCCATCATCCCGCTGGCCGCAGCGCTGGCTGGTTTCTTCGGCGTGGTGCTGGGCGCCCCGACGCTGAAGCTGCGCGGCGACTACCTGGCCATCGTGACGCTGGGCTTTGGTGAAATCATCCGCGTGTTCCTGAACAACCTGGACCGTCCCATCAACCTGACCAACGGTCCCAAGGGTATCAACCAGATCGACTCGATGAAGTTTTTCGGCTTCGACCTGGGCAAGCAGCATGAGTTTCTGGGCATCGAATTCAACTCGGTGTCCATGTACTACTACCTTTTCCTGGCGCTGGTGATCGTCTCGGTCGTCATCTGCCACCGCCTGGAAAACTCCCGTATCGGCCGCGCCTGGATGGCGATCCGCGAAGATGAGATCGCCGCCAAGGCCATGGGCATCAACACCCGCAACATGAAGCTGCTGGCGTTTGGCATGGGCGCCACCTTCGGCGGGGTGTCGGGTTCGATGTTCGCGGCCTTCCAGGGCTTTGTCTCGCCCGAGTCCTTCAGCCTCATGGAATCCGTGATGATCGTCGCCATGGTGGTGCTGGGCGGCATTGGCCATTTGCCCGGCGTCATCCTGGGGGCCTTGCTGCTGGCCGCGCTGCCCGAAGTACTGCGCCATGTGGCCGGCCCGCTGCAGGCCATGACCGACGGCCGCCTCGACTCCGCCATCCTGCGCCAGCTGCTCATCGCGCTGGCCATGATCACCATCATGCTGATGCGTCCGCGCGGCCTCTGGCCCTCGGCCGAGCATGGCAAGTCGCTGAACAAGACGCCCGGCAAAGACCCCATCCAGTCAATCAACCCTTAAGGAGAATGGACATGAGCGAAACCATTCTTAACGTATCCGGTGTCTCCAAGCGCTTTGGCGGCCTGCAGGCCCTGAGCGACGTCGGCATCCGCATTGAGCGCGGCCAGGTTTACGGCCTGATCGGCCCCAACGGTGCCGGCAAGACCACTTTCTTCAACGTGCTGACCGGCCTTTACACACCCGACAGCGGCACCTTTGAACTCGCAGGCAAAGCCTACAAGCCCACGGCGGTGCATGAAGTGGCCAAGGCCGGCATTGCCCGCACCTTCCAGAACATCCGCCTGTTCGCCGACATGACGGCGCTCGAAAACGTGATGGTCGGCCGCCATATTCGCACGCAGTCCGGCCTCATGGGCGCCGTCTTCCGCACCCCCGGCTTCAAGCACGAAGAGGCCGCCATCGCCAAGCGCTCGCAGGAGCTGCTGGACTACGTGGGCATCGGCAAGTACGCCGACTACAAGGCGCGCACGCTGAGCTACGGCGACCAGCGCCGCCTGGAGATCGCCCGCGCGCTCGCCACCGACCCGCAACTGATTGCACTCGACGAACCGGCGGCCGGCATGAACGCCACCGAAAAAGTGCAGCTGCGCGAACTGATAGACCGCATCCGCAAGGACAACCGCACCATTTTGCTGATCGAGCACGACGTCAAGCTGGTCATGGGCCTGTGCGACCGCGTCACGGTGCTCGACTACGGCAAGCAGATCGCCGAAGGCGCGCCCGCCGAGGTGCAGAAGGATGAAAAAGTGATCACCGCCTACCTGGGCACCGGTCATTGAAGGAAAGCAAGAACATGGCAGCAAACACACTTCTTAAAGTGACCGGCCTGAAAGTCGCCTACGGCGGCATCCAGGCGGTCAAGGGCGTGGACTTCGAGGTCCACGACGGCGAGCTCGTCACGCTGATCGGCTCCAACGGCGCCGGCAAGACCACCACCATGAAAGCCATCACCGGCACCCTGCCGATGCTGGAAGGCGACATCGAATACCTGGGCAAGAGCATCAAGGGCCGCGGTGCCTGGGACCTGGTCAAGGAAGGCCTGGCCATGGTGCCGGAAGGCCGCGGCGTGTTCACCCGCATGACCATCACCGAAAACCTGCAAATGGGTGCCTACATCCGCAGCGACAAGGCCGGTATCGCCGAAGACATCGAAAAGATGTTCGTGCTGTTCCCGCGCCTGCGCGAGCGCAAGGACCAGCTGGCCGGCACCATGTCCGGCGGTGAGCAGCAGATGTTGGCCATGGGCCGCGCGCTGATGAGCCGCCCCAAGGTGCTGCTACTTGACGAGCCTTCCATGGGCCTGTCGCCCATCATGGTCGACAAGATCTTCGAGGTTGTGAAGGACGTCTCCTCGCGCGGCGTGACGGTGCTGCTGGTTGAGCAGAATGCCAGCCGCGCGCTGGGCATCGCCAACCGCGGCTATGTCATGGAGTCCGGCAACGTCACCATGAATGGCGACGCCAAGCAGCTGCTCAGCGACCCGCGCGTGCGCGCCGCCTACCTCGGCGAATAAACCATTGCCCGTCCCGCGCGCCAGATGGTGCCGCGGGATGCGCGTTACAGCCGTAACACCGACGGCCCGGCGCGGGGCCATAAATTCCTTGCTGTGCCAAATCTTTGCGCATAGAGTTCAAAAGGTGCGCAGCCAGCGCATCCTTAAGAACCCTGGGAGTTCAAAATGAAATCAAATCTTGTTCGCGCCGCCGCCGTGATGCTGGCCTTCCTGGCCTCTTCAATGTTCACCAGCGCCTCCGCCCAGTCGCTGCGCTGCAAGGGCGACCTGGCGCAGATCGGCAATTCCAAAGGCACCATCCTGCAAAAATGTGGCGAGCCCGTCATGAAGGACAGCTTCTGCAAGCCCGTGCAGGAAACCGTGTCCAGCACGCCGATGGTGCCTGCAACGTCCGGCAGCATCACTACCAATGTCACGGTCAACACCTGCCAGCAGGTGGAAGAGTGGACTTACAACCCCGGCTATGGCCAGTTCATGACCATGCTGCTGTTTGAAGGCGGATCCCTCAAAAGCATCCGCTATGGTGAACGTGTAACCCGCTGAGCAAATAAAAAGAAAAAGGCCGGCCCCCTTTGCGGGAGCCGGCCTTTTTCATGGGCGATGGATAGCCTTGAAACCGGGCTTAGTCCACCTTGGCGCCGGAGGCTTTCACCACCTTTTCGTACTTGGCGAGTTCGCTCTTCATGAAGGCGCCGAACTGCTCGGGCGTGTTGCCCACCGGTTCGGCCATCAGGGTGGCGAAGCGGGCCTTGGCCTCGGGCGAGTGCAGCGCGGCCACAAAGGCCTGGTTGAGCTTGGCCACCACGTCCTTGGGCGTGCCGGCTGGCGCCACCAGGCCCCACCAGGTGTCGATCTCAAAGCCCTTGAGTGTCTCGGACACCGCAGGCACGTCGGGCAGCATGGCGCTGCGTTTGGCAGTGGTCACGGCCAGCGCCTTGAGCTTGCCGGCCTTGATGTTGGCCGAGGCGGTGGCGAGGTTGTCGAAGTTGTAGTCCACCTGGCCGCTGAGCAGCGCCAGCTGCGCCGGGTTGCCGCCGTTGTAGGGAATGTGCAGCGCGAAGATGCCGGCCTGGGCCTTGAACATCTCGCCGGCCAGGTGGCCCGCGCTGCCGTTGCCGCCGCTGGCGTAGTTGAGCTTGGCCGGGTTGGCCTTGGCGTACTTGATCAGGTCAGCCAGGGTGTTGATATTGAGGCGCCGCGCGGTGTCGGCATTCATCACCAGCACGTTGGGCACACGCACCATCTGCGTGATGGGGGCGAAATCGGTGGCTGCGTTGTAGGGCATCTTGCTGTAAAGCCAGGGGTTGATGGCATGCGTGGCCACCGCCGAAATGCCGATCGTGAGGCCGTCGGGTGGTGCCTTGGCGATCATGTCGACGCCGATGTTGCCGCCGCCGCCAGGTTTGTTTTCAATGATCACGGTGCCCAGCGAATCTTTCACGCGCTCGGCCATCAGGCGGGCGGTTGCGTCGATGGGGCCCCCGGCGGCATAGGGCACGATGATGCGCGTGATCTTGGCTTGTGCCAGCGCCGGGACGGGGGACAGGGCGGTGCCTGCCATAAAGAAGACTGCCAGGCTTTTGGCCAGCAGGGAGGGGAGGGTAAGGGGGCGAATGTTCATTGGCCTATTGTTGCAAAAAGTTGGATGCCTTCCGGCGTGCCCGGCCTGGTGCATGCGGTTACAGCATCTTTACCTGCCAGACATGGCCGCCCGGCGGCCTCGCCGCGTTGCAGCTTGATGAGGCGCCCGCTTCATGTTTCTTCAACGCAAACCCCAAGGACCCCCATGAAGATCCACACCCTTGCCGCCGCTCTCGCTCTGCTTGCCGGCAACGCCGCTTTCGCCCAGGCACCCGCCGCTCCCACGGCACCCAAGGATCCGCTGGCCACGCCCCGCATCGACCAGCGCCAGGCCAACCAGGAAAAGCGCATCGACCAGGGCGTCAGCTCCGGCGCGCTGACCGCCAAAGAGACAGCCAAGCTCGACAAGCGCGAAACCAAAATTGAATCCGACAAGCTGGCCGCCAAGTCCGACGGCAAGGTCACGCAGGCCGAGCGCCGCAAGCTCAAGCGTGAAGAAAACCGCGCCAGTGCCGCCATCCGCCGCCAGAAGCACGACCGGCAGGTCGCGCCCGCCAAGGCCGGCTGAGCCTCTCCGCGTCTGGTACGCGCATAAAAAAGCCCCGGTTGAATGAACAACCGGGGCGTTTCTTTTTCTTCTTCTTTATTCTTCTTGTTTGTAGGGTGTGCCGCTCAAGTCTCCGCCGCAATGGTGGCCTGGGACTTTTCTTTTTCGGTCACAAAAGAGTCGGCATAAAACTCGTCTTCCGGCAGGCCGGCCGCTGTGTAGGCGGCCTGGGCCGAATCGACCACGATGGGCGCGCCGCAAGCATACACCTGGTGGCCCGACAGGTCGCTGAAATCTTCCAGCACGGCCTTGTGCACAAAGCCGGTGCGACCGGTCCAGTTGTCTTCGGGCAGGGCGTCGGAAATCACCGGAACGTAGCGCAGGTTCGGCATTTCCGCGGTCTTGGCCTTGACCCACTCGTCCATGTACAGGTCGGCCGGGCGGCGGCCGCCCCAGTAGAGCACGGCCGGGCGCGTGATGCCCTTGAACTGCAGGTGCTCGATCAGCGCCTTGATGGGGGCGAAGCCGGTGCCCGAAGCCAGCAGCACCATGGGCTTGTCGCTGTCTTCGCGCAGGTAGAAGCTGCCGAAGGGCCCTTCGATGCGCAGGATTTCCTTTTCCTTCATCGGGCCGAACACATGCTCGGTGAACTTGCCGCCCGGCATGTGGCGGATGTGCAGTTCCACGCCGGGATTTTCGGCCTGCGTGTGCGGCGCGTTGCCCATGGAGTAGGCGCGGCGGTCGCCGTCGCGCAGCAGAAACTCCACGTACTGGCCTGCGTGGTACTTGAACACGTCGCTGGCCGGCAGCTGCAGGCGCACCACCATCACATCGTGCGAGGCCTTGGCCAGGCTGTTGACGCGCACCGGCATCTTCTTGACCGGAAAGGCGCTTTCGTCGGTCACGTGGCGTGATTCGATGACGACATCGGAATGCGCCGTGGCGCAGCAGGTGAGGATGAAGCCGGCGGCCTCCTCCTCGGGCGACAGGGCCTTGGCCTGGTGCGCGCCGTGGGTCACGGTGCCTTCGAGCTTTTTGGATTTGCAGGAACCGCAGGCGCCGTCCTTGCAGCCGTAGGGCAGGCCTATGCCCTGGCGTATGGCGGCGGCCAGCAGGGCTTCGTCCACCTGGGCAATGAAAGTCCGGCCGCTGGGCTGCACGGTCACGTTAAAGCTCATATTCGGTATCCTTGCGGTAACTGTTCTCGACTCGGCCGGTTTTCCCGGCAACCCCCAATTTTGCCCTCAAACTCATATTCCTTAGGCGCGCTGCCTTCCCGTTTTCGCCGCGAGCGGATTTTGATCGTCGGCTGCGGCGATGTGGGCCTGCGCGCGGCCCGGCAACTGCCGCGCAACGCCCGGCTCATGGCGCTCACGTCCTCGGCCGCGCGCGTGCCTGAGCTGCGGGCCAATCGCATTACACCGCTGCAAGGCAACCTGGATGAGGGCGCTTCTCTGCGCCGCCTGGCCGGCCTGGCCACCCGGGTGCTGCACTTAGCGCCGCCCCCCAATGAAAACCCCGATTTGCCCGGCGACCCGCGTACCTTGGCCCTGCTGCGCGCCTTGCGGCTGCGCGGGCTGCCGCGCTCCCTGGTCTACGCCTCCACCAGCGGGGTGTATGGCGACTGCGGCGGTGAATGGGTGACTGAAACCCGGCCACTGAACCCACACACGCCGCGTGCCCAGCGCCGTGTGCATGCCGAAGCCCAGGTGCGGCTGTTCGGCCGCGCGACCGGCACCCGGGTGCATCTGCTGCGCATCCCGGGCATTTACGCGCCCGACCGCGAAGGCGGCACGCCGCGCGCCCGGCTGCTCAAGGGCACACCCGTGCTGCGCGCGCAGGACGACGTTTACACCAACCATATCCACGCCGACGACCTGGCCCGCGCCTGCCTGGCGGCGCTGTGGCGCGGCAAGCCGCAGCGCGCCAGCAATGCCAGCGACGATACCCAACTCAGGATGGGGGATTACTTCGACCTGGCGGCCGACCTTTACGGCCTGCCGCCGCCGCCGCGCCTGGCGCGTGCCAGTGCCCACGAAGCGTTGCCCCCGGTACTGCTGAGTTTCATGAGCGAATCACGCCGGCTGGACAACACCCGCCTGAAGCAGGAGTTACGGCTCCGACTGCGCTATCCGACGGTGGAAACCGGCCTCCGCGAGCGCCGATAAACCCCCGAAAACTCTCCGAAAAAACACCGGAACCACCACGCGCTGATGCGCGGATCGCTTTTCTGCCAAGATTTCGTTGTAACGACGTGTGTTTTTTGCAACACTCATGTAATCGAATGTTGCAACCAAAGGAGTAACTATTTGCAACTTTTGGGGGTTCTGCGGAAGTCGTTGTTATTACCCGCTAAAAGATCTTTTTTTGGGCTGATCTGCTGCAATTCCTTTGTGAATACCATCACTTCGAATGGCTCTCTCTTTCAATGGGCTGACAAAGAGAGTTTGAGGAGTGTGAAAAATGCACAAGAAAAATCCCAGGGGCAGCATAAAAGCTGCGGGAGTTGTAACAAATGTTGGCTGGCAAGCCTTTACGGCTCCGCCATTTCTTAATGCGCTGAGTCGGGCCGCCGGCCGAGCGGCCAACAAATGGGTGCTGCGCAAACCCGCTACTGCCGTTTTGCTGCTCGGCGCGGCAACCGCCCATGCCGGGCCGGTGGGCGGCCAGGTCACTTCGGGCACGGCCAGCATTTCCCAGAGCGGGGCCAGCACCACCATCACCCAGTCCAGCCAGAACGCTTCGCTGAACTGGAAAAGCTTTAATGTCGGCGCGCAGGAAAGCGTCAACTTCGTGCAGCCTTCGGCCGGCGCGATCGCGGTCAACCGCATCCTGGACACCCAGGGCAGCCAGATCATGGGCCAGCTCAATGCCAACGGGCAGGTTTACCTGATCAACCCCAACGGCGTGCTTTTCGGTGCCGGCGCACAGGTGAATGTGGGGGGGCTGGTCGCTACCACGCTCAACATCAACGACGCCAACCTGGGCGGCGCCCAGCGCACTTTCAGCGGAAGCGGTACGGGCAGCGTGGTCAACCAGGGCACCATCAATGCCGCCCCGGGCGGTTATGTCGCCCTGATCGGCAACACGGTGCGCAACCAGGGCAGCATCAATGCCCCCAAGAGCAGCGTGGCCCTGGCAGCTGGCAGCACGGCCACCCTGACCATGCAGGACAACCAGTTGCTCAAGGTCGTGGTGGACCAGAGCGCTCTGAACACCCTGGCCGAGAACGGCGGGCTCGTGGTGGCCGACGGCGGACAGGTGTTTCTCAGCGCGGGCGCCCGCGATTCGCTGCTGGCCAGCGTGGTCAACAACAGCGGTGTGATCCAGGCGCGCACGGTGGAAAACCGCAGCGGCACCATCATCCTGCTGGGCGGCATGGCCGCCGGCACCGCCAACGTCGCGGGCACGCTGGATGCGTCGGCACCCAATGGCGGCAACGGTGGTTTCATCGAGACCTCGGGCGCGCATGTCAACGTGGCCGACAGCGCCCGAATCACCACGGCGGCCCCCGCGGGCAGCAGCGGCACCTGGCTGATCGACCCGGTGGATTTCAATATTGCCGTGGGCGGGAACATCACGGGCGCGGCGCTGGGCACCAACCTGGGCGCCGGCAACGTCGTCATCCAGAGCAGCAGCGGTACCACGGGCACGGCGGGGAACGTCAACGTCAACGACGCGGTGAACTGGAGCGCCAACCAGCTGACGCTCAACGCGCAGAACAACATCAACATCAACGCCAACCTCAATGCCTCGGGCACGGGCAAGCTGGCGCTGGAATACGGCCAGGGCACCACAACCGGCACCGGCAGCTCGTACAACGTCAACAACGGCGCGAAGGTCAACCTGCCTGCGGGCAACAACTTCAGCACCAAGAAAGGCAGCGCCGGCGCCACCCAGGGCTACACCGTGATCACCAGCCTGGGCGCCGCGGGCAGCACCACCGGCACCGATCTGCAGGGTATCGGCGGCAATCTCGGTGGGCGCTATGTGCTGGGGAGCGACATCGATGCCACGGCCACCAGCGGCTGGAACAGCGGTGCGGGCTTCGCGCCCATCGGAACAGGGAACAGCGGTTGCATCCCCAACTGCTTTTACGGCACGTTTGACGGTTTGGGCCACAACATCAGCAACCTTTCCATAGATCGCACGACCCGGTTCACCGGCCTGTTTGGTTCCACCGGTTCGTCCAGCGTCATCCGCAATGTCAACCTGGTGGGCGGGACCATCAGGAGCACCAACAGCGATACCGGTGCGCTCGCGGGATGGAACGACGGCACTATCAGCAACAGTTCCGCCAGCGCGTCCGTCACCGGACTAGGCGATACCGGTGGGCTGGTGGGGGGAACCAGCGGCAGCTCAAAAATCGACCACAGTTTTGCGACAGGTACCGTGAGCGGAGTGTTTTTCGCAGGGGGACTGGCGGGGTACAACCAGGGCGACATTACCAACAGCTATTCCGCCGGCACCGTATCCGCCAGCCAGGCTGCCGGCGGAATGGTGGGCTACATGCTCCATACGGGCACCATCAGCAGCAGCTATTCAAACACCACAGTCAACGGTACCGGCGATACCAACGGTGGCCTGGTCGGCTTGTGGAGCGGCAGCGGCGGCAGCATCAGCAACAGCTACGCCACGGGAGCCGTCACCGGCACCGCCAAGACAGGCGGGCTGGTGGGCGACATGAGCAATAGCGGCGGTGTCATCAGCAACAGCTATGCGGCAGGGCCGGTGACCGGCACCGCAGGCAGTGTGGGCGGGCTGGTCGGCAGCCAGACGGCCGGAACGATCAGCGGCAGTTTTTGGGACACCACGACGACCGGACAGGCCACCAGCGCGGGCGGCGGCACCGGCATGACCACGGCCCAGATGCAGCAGCAGGCCAATTTCAGTTCTGCCACAGCCGCCAACGGCAACGTCAACCCGAACTGGGATCTGGCCAACGTCTGGCGGATTTATGACGGGCACAGCCGTCCCCTGCTCAAGTCGCTCATGACGCCTACCACGGTCACTGTTGGCAATACCAGCAAGACCTACGACAAGCTGGCCTGGAATGGCGGAACCGGCATCAGTTGTTCCAACGTGGCCTGCGGCAGCCTGTCGGGAAGCATCAGTTTCGGCGGACCCGCCCAGGGAGCGGTCAATGCCGGCAGCTATGCGGTGACGGCCTCCGGCCTGTATTCCGATCAGCAGGGCTACGACATCAGTTACGCCAATGGCACGCTGACCATCAATCCCGCCAGCCTGACGGTCAGCGGCGTGAGCGCGGTCAACAAGGTGTACGACACCACCGCCAGTGCCACCCTGAGCGGCACCGCCAGCGTCACGGCCATTGCCGGCGACGTGGTGAGCCTGTCGGGCAGCGGCAGCGCTACCTTTGCCAACAAGAACGTGGGCAATGGCAAGGCCGTCACTGTGACCGGTTACACACTGACCGGCGCTGATGCCGGCAACTATGTCATCGTGCAGCCGACGGCGCTGACGGCAAACATCACACCCGCCAACCTCACGGTGACAGGCGTGAGCGCTAACAACAAGGTGTACGACACCACCACCACTGCCGCGCTCAGCGGAACAGCGGCCGTGACGGCCCTGGCGGGGGACACCGTGTTGCTTGGTGGCACCGGCAGCGGCAATTTTGCCAACAAGAACGTGGGCAACGGCAAGGCCGTGACCGTGACCGGCTACTTCTTGGGCGGTGCCGACGCCGGCAACTACACCATCGTGCAGCCCACCGGCGTTACTGCCAACATCACACCCGCCAGCGTCACAGTCACCGGCGTGACCGCGAACAACAAGGTCTATGACGCCACCACGGCGGCCGTGCTCGGCGGCACTGCCAGCGTGACGGCCCTGGGTGCGGATGTGGTGACGGTTGGCGGAGGCAGTGGCACCTTCGGCAACAAGAACGTTGGCAACGGCAAGGCCGTGACTGTCACCGGCTATACGCTGGGCGGCGCCGATGCCGGCAACTACACCGTGGTCCAACCCACGGGGCTGACGGCCAACATCACGCCCGCCAACCTGGCGGTCACAGGCGTAGGTGCCAGCAACAAGGTGTATGACGCCACCACCGCGGCCACGCTCAATGGCACGGCCAGCGTTGCCGCCCTGGGTGGCGATGCCGTCACGCTGGGTGGCACCGGCAGCGGCACCTTCGCCAACAAGAACGTGGGCAACGGCAAGGCCGTTACCATCACCGGCTACACACTGGGCGGCGCTGACGCCGGCAACTACACCATCGTCCAGCCCACGGGCGTAACGGCCAACATCACGCCCGCCAGCCTCACGGTCACAGGCGTGAGCGCGAACAACAAGGTGTATGACACCAACGCCACAGCCACGCTCAATGGCACGGCCAGTGTTGCGGCCCTGGGCACCGATGTGGTGACTGTCAGCGGTGGCAGTGGCAGCTTTGCCAACAAGAATGTGGGCAACGGCAAGGCCGTGACCGTGACCGGCTACACCCTGGGTGGCGCTGACGCCGGCAACTACACCGTGGTGCAGCCCGCGGGGCTGACCGCAAATATCACTCCCGCCAACCTCACGGTCACAGGGGTCACCGCAAACAACAAGGTGTATGACACCACCACCGCGGCCGCGCTCAGCGGAACAGCGGCCGTCACAGCCCTGGCTGGCGACACTGTGACGCTGGGCGGCACCGGCAGCGGCAGCTTCGCCAACAAGAACGTTGGCAATGGCAAGGCGGTGACCGTGACCGGCTATACGCTGGGCGGTGCCGACGCCGGCAACTACACCGTCGTGCAACCCACGGGCCTGACCGCCAACATCACGCCCGCCAGCCTCACGGTCACCGGCGTGACCGCGAACAACAAGGTCTACGACGCCACCACGGCGGCCGCGCTCGGCGGCACTGCCAGCGTGACGGCCCTGGGTGCGGATGTGGTGACCGTTGGCGGAGGCAGTGGCACCTTTGCCAACAAGAATGTGGGCAACGGCAAGGCCGTCACTGTCACCGGCTACACCCTGGGCGGCGCCGATGCCGGCAACTACACCGTGGTCCAACCCACGGGATTGACCGCCAACATCACGCCGGCCAACCTGACGGTCACCGGCGTGGGCGCCAACAACAAGGTCTACGACACCACCGCCACAGCCACGCTCAATGGCACGGCCAGTGTTGCGGCCCTGGGCGCCGATGTGGTGACCGTCAGCGGTGGCAGCGGCAGCTTTGCCAACAAGAATGTGGGCAATGGCAAGACGGTGACCATTACCGGTTATACGCTGGGCGGCGCCGACGCCGGCAACTACACCGTGGTGCAGCCTACTGGTGTTACGGCCAACATCACCCCGGCCAGCCTCACGGTTACAGGGGTGAGCGCCAGCAACAAGGTGTACGACACCACCACCACGGCCGCGCTCAGCGGAACGGCGTCCGTGACGGCCCTGGCCGGGGACACCGTGACGCTGGGCGGCACCGGCAGCGGCAATTTCGCCAACAAGAATGTAGGCAACGGCAAGGCGGTAACCGTTACCGGCTATACGCTGGGCGGTGCCGACGCCGGCAACTACACCATCGTGCAGCCTACCGGCGTTACGGCCAACATCACACCCGCCAGCATCACAGTCACAGGCGTGACTGCGAACAACAAGGTGTATGACGCCACCACGGCGGCCGTGCTCGGTGGTACCGCCAGCGTGACGGCCCTGGGTGCGGATGTGGTGACGGTTGGCGGAGGCACCGGCACTTTCGCCGACAAGAATGTGGGCAACGGCAAGGCGGTGACTGTGACCGGCTACACGCTGGGTGGCGCCGATGCCGGCAACTACACCATCGTGCAGCCCACCGGGGTTACCGCCAACATCACACCCGCCAACCTGGCTGTGACCGGTGTGGGTGCCAACAACAAGGTCTACGACACGACGACGACTGCGACTCTCAACGGCACAGCGGCCGTAGCCGCTCTGGGCGGTGACGTGGTGACAGTGGGGGGCGCCGGTAATGGCACGTTCGCCAACAAGAATGTGGGCAATGGGAAGGCCGTCGCCATCACCGGCTACACGTTGGGCGGCGCCGATGCGGGCAACTACACCGTCGTGCAGCCCACCGGCGTCACGGCCAACATCACGCCGGCCACACTGGCGGTAACGGGTGTGGGCGCCAACAACAAGGTGTATGACACCACCACCACTGCCACCCTGAACGGCACTGCGAGCATCACCGCACTCGGCGGCGACGTTGTTACCCTGGGCGGAACAGGCAGCGGCAGCTTTGCCGACAAAAACGCCGGCAATGGCAAGGCCGTCACTGTGACCGGCTACACACTCGGCGGCGCGGACGCTGGCAACTACGTCATCGCACAGCCCGCCGGCGTTACGGCGGATATCACGCGTGCCAACTTGGCAGTCACCGGCGTGAATGCCCAAAACAAGGTGTTTGACGGTACGACCACCGCCACCTTGGGCGGCACCGCCGCCGTCGCGGCCCTGGCCGGCGACGCGGTCAGCGTCAGTGGCGGCAGCGGTGCCTTTGCCGACGCGAATGTGGGCAACGGCAAGGCGGTGACCGTGACCGGCATCACCTTGGGCGGCGCCGACGCTGGCAACTACACGGTGGTGCAGCCCACCGGGCTGACGGCTTCCATCACGCCTGTGCCTGCGGCACCCGCGCCCGGATCGGTGTCGGCGACGTCCGGCCGGGGATTGGGAGCTGATGGTGACAGCATCCGTTCCGCGGCGCAGCAAGCCCTGGAAACGGACCGCTCCAACTCCAAGTCCGACTCGCTGGAGGCATCGTCCATCGTCCGGGTGACCCGCAGCGTGAGCACCGATGCATCGTCAGGCGGGGATGGGGTTGAAGTGGATCTGCCCGGCCCCACGGGCAAGAAAGATCCCTGGCTGCACATTGTTGACGGCGGGGTTCAATTGCACAGCGTTCTGCCGGCGGGCCGGAAATGAAGCGGTCGCCTCAGGGAAGTTTGTTGATGAAATGTCTCGTACCCGGAAAGCGCGCAGTGCTGCTGCTGGCGGCCGCGCCCCTGTTTACAGCCCATGCGGCTGATCCCGCACCTGGCGTCGGCGACATCCTGCAGCAGGTTCAGCCCTCCCAACCCTTTCCCACTCCGCCCCGAGGGGAAGCACCGGCCTTCAACAATCAGGACAATGCCCCGCCGCCGCCCGCACGCCCACCGGTTTCGGTGGACGTCAAATCCATCAAGATCCTGGGCAACACCCTGGTCGAGACCGACACCCTGCACGGGCTGGTGGCCGATGCGGAAGGCAAAAGCTTGACGCTGGACCAGCTCGATGAAATGGCGACCCGCATCAGCAGGTACTACCGCAGCCGCGGCCAAAGCTTTGCACGCGCCGTGGTACCCGCACAGGTGATCCAGTCCGGCGTGGTGCGCTTTCTGGTGATAGAGGCGCGCTACGGCAAGGTCGGCATCGACAACCAGACACGCGTGAACGACGTGCTGCTGCAGCAGACGGCGGCGCCGCTGCAGGGAGGAAGCCCGGTGGAGCAGGCCTTGCTGGACAAGTCCCTGCTATTGATGTCGGACATACCCGGGGTGGTGGTGCAGGCGACTTTAAGTCCCGGCGACGGCCTGGGAAGTTCCGACCTGAGCATCCATGTCACGCCCGGCCAGGCCATGTCCGGAAGCCTGGCGCTCGACGACTACGGCAACAGCTACACGGGAAGGGGCAGGCTCGGCGGGACGGTGTATTTCAACAACCCCTTGCGCCGTGGCGATGTCCTGGGCCTGGGTGGCCTGAGTTCAGGCTCCGGCGTCAACTATGGGCGCGTGAGCTATGAATCGCTGTTGAACGGGCAGGGCACGCGCGGCGGGGCCGCTTACTCCATGCTGAACTACAAGATCGGTGGATCCTTGCAGGACATCGGCGCGCATGGCTCGGCTGAAACCGAAAGCTTCTGGGGCAGGCATCCGTTCGTGCGAACCCAAACGGCCAATGTTTACGGCCAGGTCCAGTACGACAACGTGCAGTTGCGTGAGCGCATCGACATGGCGGGAATGCAGACCGACCGGCATCTGGGCACCTGGACTGCCAGCTTGACCGGTGACTGGCGCGATACCCTGCTGACCGGCGGCATCAACACCTGGAGCCTGGCCTGGACGAGGGGCCAGCTGGGTTTTGATGTGGCGGACGCCCGGCTGGCGGATGCCGCCAGCGCAAAAACGGAAGGCTGGTTTTCAAAGAGCAACCTGAGTTTCAACCGTCTGCAGCGCTGGGGAGAAAGAGGCTCGGTGTATTTCTCCCTGGCGGGCCAATGGGCCAACAACAACCTCGACTCCTCGCAAAAAATGTCCGTGGGGGGGCCTTATTCCGTGCGTGCCTACGACGTGAGCGCGCTATCGGGCGATGCGGGCTACCGCGGCAGCATAGAGCTGCGCTACGACCTGGGGGCGGCCGGCGGCGGAAGGCTGCAGGCGCTGGCGTTCTGGGACGGCGCTTACCTCAAGGTCAACCAGCGCCCCTGGACGGCGGGTATCAATACCGCGACCTTCAGCGGCGCCGGTGTCGGCCTGGACTGGAACGGGTACAACCAGTGGCGGGCCCGGGCTTATCTGGCTTCACCGCTGGGGACTGCGCCTGTGCTGGTCAAGGCGCCGGACGCCATGCGTATGTGGACGGAACTGGCCTACCGGTTCTGAGGCCCTGGTGGGCACCGTCCCCTCTCTGCCGTGCGCGAGAGCTAAATGCCTGGCGGCTTTTTCAGCGTCAGCATGCGGTCCTGGGCGCGCAGCACGATGGTCTTGATCTCGGCGCCCTGCAGCACCGTGAGCCGTATCTCCGCGTCGGGCGTGGCGTGGTCCCAGAGCTTTTTGTAAAAGGCTTCCAGCGTCGTGACCTTTGCGTCGTCCACCGCCAGCACCACATCGCCCGCCGACAGCCCCGCCAATTCCGCCGGGCTCTCCTTGCTCACGCGCAGTATCTGCACGCGCCCACCCTGGTCGTTGGAGGTCAGGCCCAGCCAGGGCCTGTGGCTCTTGGCACTGGAGCCCGAGCGCTGCAGCTCCGCGAGGATGGGCCGCAGCAAGTCCACCGGCACAAACATATTGCCCGGCAGCCGGCGGTTCTCGCCTGTCGCATCCGACACGAACAATGAGCCTATGCCCATCAGCTCGCCCCGCTGGTTGAAGAGCGGCGCGCCGCTGTGGCTGCCCCCACTGGACAGCACCGGCGGGCTGGTGAACAGCGCCGATTCGATGTGGTATTCCCAACTGCCCGAGAACGCGCGTCGGCTGACCAGCCGGGTCATGCTCACGTCACCGTCGTCGTCGGGCTGCGGGCCGGTCACCGCCATCAGCGGCTCGCCCGGCTGCAGGTCCCGGCTGCTGCCCAGGGTCGCCACCGGCACATTGCGCAGCGGCAGCAGCGGACGCAGCAGGCCGAACCCCGTCGCCAGGTCATAGGCGACGGCGCGGGCCGGCAGGGTCTTGTTGTCCTGCGTCACGACTTCGATTTGTTCGGCCTCCAGCATCAGGTAGCCGATGGTGAGGATCAAGCCATCCTGGCTGATCAGCACGCCCGAACCCGCACGCCGTAGGCCCAGCATTTCGGCGGAACGCGCATCCTCCATCGCCGTGACCTTGACACCCACCACCGCCGCCGTGGCCCGGGTCAGCGCATCCATCATGGCCTGCGCGGGCTGCGGCGGCGCCGTCGCCGCGTGGGCGCCCCCCAGCAGCAGGGTAGAGGAGAGCAGGAGACAGAGCCAATGACGCACGCTGCACATGACGGACTCCAGACGCGGCGAGAGGCCTGAAGGCACAGTGAAAAAGGAATGGCTGGCCGCGTTTGAAGAATGCGCCTTAATCAATAGCGTGGCAAGCGGCAGGGTCAAAACCGGCCGGACAAAGCAGAACCAGATGAGCAGGGGAGTGAAACACACACCGAGCGGTGTGGCGTCATACTTCCCACGGCTGAAGAAGCCATGGTGCCCGGGGCCGGAATCGAACCGGCACGCCTTGCGGCGGGGGATTTTGAGTCCCCTGCGTCTACCAATTTCACCACCCGGGCTGGAAGGAGCGAAGCCTCAAATTATGGCACAGTGTGGTCATGAACTATCCCACCATTGAAGACGCGATTGGCAAAACGCCTCTGGTCGCGCTGCAACGCATCCACGCCGCCGAGAACGCCGCGCGGGGCAATGTGATCCTCGGCAAGCTTGAAGGTAACAATCCCGCCGGTTCGGTCAAAGACAGGCCGGCGCTCTCCATGATCAAGCGGGCCGAGGAGCGCGGTGACATCAAGCCGGGCGACACGCTGATTGAAGCCACCTCGGGCAATACGGGTATTGCCCTGGCCATGGCGGCGGCGATCAAGGGCTACAAGATGGTGTTGATCATGCCGGAGGACCTGAGCATTGAGCGCGCCCAGACCATGAAGGCTTTTGGGGCTGAACTGATCCTGACGCCCAAAAGCGCGGGCATCGAATACTCGCGCGACCTGGCCGACCAGATGCAAAAAGAGGGCAAGGGCCGGGTGCTGGACCAGTTCGCGAATGCCGACAATCCGCGCGTCCATTACGAGACGACCGGGCCCGAAATATGGACAGATACGTCAGGCAAGGTGACACATTTTGTCAGCGCCATGGGCACGACGGGCACGATTACCGGGGTTTCGCGCTACCTCAAGGAGAAAAATCCGGCCATCAAGGTGATTGGCGCCCAGCCCAGCGAGGGTTCGCGTATTCCCGGTATCCGCAAATGGCCGCAGGAATACCTGCCCAAGATTTACGACCCCCGCCAGGTTGATGAGCTGGTGCTGGTCAGCCAGGCCGATGCGGAAGACATGTGCCGCCGCCTGGCGCGCGAGGAGGGGATTTTTGCCGGAATTTCAGCCGCCGGCGCCTGCTGGGTGGCCCAGCAAATCGCCAGAACCGTGAAAAACGCGGTGATCGTGTTTGTGGTCTGCGACCGGGGCGATCGTTACCTCTCTACCGGCGTATTCCCGGCCTGAAGCTTTGTGAGTGGGTGTTGTCTGCTATTGAAGCTATAGCGACGCTGCCCTTTCTTCTCTTTTTCTTTTATCGCCACCATGACCCACGAATTCCGGTTTTGCCCGAACTGCGCTACACCGCTGGGCATGGTGACTCAGATGGAAGACAGCGGCGAAAAGGCGCGGCTGCGCTGCCCGGCGTGCGGATTCACCCACTGGAACAACCCCACGCCGGTGCTGGCGGCGGTGATTGAATACCACGGCCAGGTGCTGCTGGCGCGCAATGCGGCCTGGCCGGGCAAGATGTATGCGCTGATCACCGGTTTTATGGAGGCAGGCGAGACACCGCAGGGCGGAATTGCCCGCGAAATCAAGGAAGAAACCAACCTGGAAACCAGCGCGCTGGACCTGATTGGCGTTTACGACTTCCAGCGCATGAACCAGGTGATCATTGCCTACCACGCCGTCTGCACGGGGGAAGTTCGCCTTTCGCCCGAGCTGGTGGACTACCGGCTTTATGACCTGGACAAGCTTAAATGCTGGCCTGCGGGCACGGGCTATGCGCTGGCCGACTGGTTGCGCACGCGGGGCCATGAGCCGGAGTTTGTGGATTGGGCCACCGTGCTGAGCAAGGTCGAGCCGGAGCCGGTAAAGCCTGATGAAGCTGAACAAGACAGGTAAGGCAAATAAGGCCGGGTAAAACCGGGCAAAGGGGATATGCGCCTTTGCTTAAAATCCCGGCAACCCAAGGATTTTCATGAACATCGACAAAGAACTCGACACCCGCGGCCTGAACTGCCCGCTGCCCATCCTGAAGGCCAAAAAGGCGCTGACGGAAATGCTGAGCGGCCAGCTGCTGCGTGTGGTGTCTACCGATGCCGGTTCCACCCGGGATTTCCAGGCCTTTGCCAAGCAAACCGGCAATGAGCTCGTTGAACAACAGGTCGCCGGCGGCGACTTTATCCACGTCTTGAAACGGCGCTAAACCCGCATTTGGCGGCACCGAAGCGGCGTCAAGGTACCGTTGGGGCGCCTGCCCCTCAGGCCTGCTTGCGGCGTTCCTTGCCGGACCAGCCGATCTGCAGGTTGTCCAGGTAATTGCGGAAGTGCACGCCCACCTCGGGGTGTTCCAGGGCCAACTCGACGGTGGCCTCCAGAAAGCCTTCCTTGCTGCCGCAGTCGTAGCGTTTTCCCGCGTACTGGAAAGCGTAAACGGTTTCCTTGTCGAGCAGGCTGGAGATCCCATCGGTGAGCTGAAGCTCGCCGCCCACGCCGGCCTTCTGGCTGCGGATGTGCTCAAAAATCGCTGGCGTCAGGATGTAACGGCCGGCAACACCCATGCGTGACGGAGCCACCTCCGGCGCCGGTTTTTCGACGATTTTTTTCACTTTCATGAGGCCCCCGCTGGCGGCGCCGTCGGTGGCGACGATGCCGTAGCGGCGGGTCTGGTCCTGCGGCACTTCCTGCACGGCCAGGATGGATTGCTGGCATTCCTTGAACTGCTCGGCCATCTGTGCCAGGACCGATTTGCCACCCTTGGGGCCGACCATCAGGTCGTCGGCCAGCAATACCGCAAACGCCTCTTGGCCCACCAAGTGTTCGGCGCAGACTACGGCATGGCCCAAACCCAGGGAGCGGGGCTGGCGAACATAGGAAAAATTCATGTCGTCGGGCTGGACGGAGCGCACCAAACCCAGCAGGGCGTGCTTCTGGGCTACCTCAAGCTCGTTTTCAAGCTCGTAGGCAGTATCAAAGTGGTCCTCTATGGCCCGTTTATTGCGTCCTGTCACAAAAATCATGTGACGGATGCCTGCCGCGTAGGCCTCTTCGACCGCGTATTGGATCAGCGGCTTGTCGACAACGGGGAGCATCTCCTTGGGCTGGGCCTTGGTGGCAGGGAGAAATCGGGTGCCGAGGCCGGCCACCGGGAATACAGCTTTGTGTAATGTAAATTTTTGCATCGACTTTAATCGGGGAAAAGACTAGAGTGTTGCGTTGTTGATACACAACTCAGGTCGGACAAAGGCTCGACTTGACGTGGTCAAACGCGCGAAAAATGCCGTCTGCGGGAAAAAGGACTGACTGGGTGGACATCTTACTTCTTGACGCGCTGGTGCCGGAGGCAATGGCCTGGCTGGAAACTCGCCACAGTGTGGGCTACCACCCGGAGCTCGCCGACGACCTGGCTTCCCTGCGCAAGATCGCCTACAAGACCAAGGGTATTGTGTTTCCGCGGCAGACCGTGGTCACGCGCGACTTCCTTGACTTCCTGCCCAGGCTCAAGGCTGTGGGCCGCCTGCACGTGGGCACCGACAACACCGACCTCGAGGCCTGCAAGGAACGCGACATCAAGGTCGTGCACGCCAGCAGCGCCAATGTGCGCTCCAATGCCGAATATTTGTTGAGCAGCCTGCTGCTGCTCTACCGCCGCGGGCTGGTGTCGGCCCTGATGGGGCGCCGCCACCCGACAACGCAAATGGGGCGCGAGTTGCACGGCAGCACCGTGGGCATCCTGGGCCTGGCCCCGACGGCGCACACGCTGGCCGGCATGCTCAGCGGCCTGGGCGTGCGCCTCATCGGTTACGACCCCGCGGTGCACCACACGGCACCCATCTGGGAGCGCCTGCGCATACAGCCGGTGTCCCTGCCCGAACTGATGAGCCAGGCCGATGCAGTCTCGGTGCAAATGCTTTACGCCACGCGCTTTCGGGGCTTCGTGAATGAAAAGCTGCTGTCGGCCTGCAGGCGCAACCAGCTGTGGGTGGGCATCAGCCGCAGTGAACTGTTTGACGAAGCTGCGCTGGCTGCGGCGCTGTGCGACGGCCGCATCGAGGCCTGCATTCTTGATGGCGCCGAAGCCAGCTTCCTGGGTGACACCTCACCACTCAAGGGCCTGAAAAACCTCTTTGTCACGCCGCGCCTGGGCTCGCATACACGCGAGGCACGCTTGCGCTCGAGCTGGTATGTGGCGCACCGCATGCATGAGGCCATCAGCGTTCAACACAGCGGCATGGATCAACTGCCGACCAGCGCACCCATGGAACTCGAAGTGCCTGGGAGCGTGCCACCCTCGCAGTGGTCCGAGTCTGAGTCTATGGTCCGGTGACCACCCCGCGATAAAAAAAGCCCCGTTGAACGGGGCTTTTTTGTAGGCGATCGGTCGCAGGGCTTATTTGAGGCGTGCGAGCTGCTCGCGGATTTTGGCCAGTGTCGCGGTGAAGTCGACCAGGCGTTTTTTCTCCTGTTCCAGCACCGCGGGCGGCACCTTGCTCACAAAGGCTTCGTTGGCCAGCTTGGCGTTGACCTTGACGAGTTCGCCTTCAAGGCGGGCGGCTTCCTTGCCCAGGCGGGCTTTCTCGGCGGCGACGTCGACCTCCATGTGCAGGCAGACGCGCGCTTCGCCGACGACAGCCACTGGCGCGGCTTGCGCGGCCGCAATCCATTCGGCTTCGCTGTCGAAGACCTTGACCTCGCTGAGCTTGGCCAGCGACTTGAGCACGGGCGCCACGCTGTTCATGAAGGCGCTGTCGCCCAGCACGAACAGCGGCAGGCGCACGGCCGGCGAAACCTTCATCTCGCCGCGCAGGTTGCGGCACGCATCGACCAGGGTCTTGAGTTTGGCCACATGGGCTTCGGCCTTCTCGTCGATCTTCTCGGGCTGGCTTTGGGGGTAGGGCGCCATGCCTATGAATTTGCCGGACTTGCCCGCCACGGGGGCGACCTTCTGCCAGAGCTCTTCGGTGATGAAGGGAATCACCGGATGCGCCAGGCGCAGTATGGCTTCGAGCAGGCGTATCAGCGTGCGGCGCGTGGCGCGCTTTTGCGCGTCGCTGCCGGTCTGTATCTGCACCTTGGCGATTTCCAGGTACCAGTCGCAGAACTCGTCCCAGACAAACTGGTAGATGCTGCCGGCCACGTTGTCGAGGCGGTAGTCGGCAAAGCCCTTGGCCACTTCGGCTTCCACGCGCTGCATGGTCGACGAAATCCAGCGGTCGGCCTGCGAGAAGCTCAGGTAGTTGTGGAACTCGCCGCCGGGCGCGCATTGCTCCTTGGTGTGTTCCTCAAGCCCGCAGTCCTGGCCTTCGCAGTTCATCAGCGTGAAACGCGTGGCGTTCCAGAGCTTGTTGCAGAAGTTGCGGTAGCCCTCGCAGCGCTTGCTGTCGAAGTTGATGCTGCGGCCCAGGCTGGCCAGCGAGGCGAAGGTAAAACGCAGCGCATCGGCGCCGTAGCCCGGAATGCCGTTGGGGAATTCCTTCTCGGTGTTCTTGCGCACCTGCGGCGCGGTCTCGGGCTTGCGCAGGCCTTGCGAGCGTTTTTCGAGTAGGGGCGCGAGTTCGATGCCGTCGATCAAATCGACCGGGTCCAGCACATTGCCTTCGGACTTGCTCATCTTCTTGCCCTGGGCGTCTTTCACCAGGCCGTGGATGTAGACATGCCGGAAGGGCACCTGGCCGGTGAAGTGCGTGGTCATCATGATCATGCGGGCGACCCAGAAGAAGATGATGTCGTAGCCGGTGACCAGCACGCTGGAGGGCAGGAAGAGGTCCAGCTCCTTGGTCTTCTCGGGCCAGCCTAATGAAGAGAAAGGCACCAGGGCCGACGAATACCAGGTGTCCAGCACGTCTTCGTCGCGCGTGAGCTTTTTGCCGGGCGCCTGCTTCTGCGCCTCTTCCTCGCTGGTGGCGACATAGACCTTGCCGTCCTCGTCGTACCAGGCCGGGATCTGGTGGCCCCACCAGAGCTGGCGCGAGATGCACCAGTCCTGGATGTTGTTCATCCACTGGTTATAGGTGTTGACCCACTGCTCGGGCACAAACCTGACCTCTCCGCTGCTCACGGCTTCGCGCGCCTTTTGTGCGATCGATTTGCCGGTCGGGTCCTGCTCGCTCACCTTGCTGAGCGCCACAAACCACTGGTCGGTCAGCATGGGCTCGACCACCGCACCGGTGCGGGCGCAGACCGGCACCATGTTTTTGTGCGGCACGGCTTTCTCGAGGAAGCCTTGCTCCTCCAGGTCTTTCAGCACGGCCTTGCGGCAGTCGTAGCGGTCCAGGCCCTGGTATTGCTTAGGCCCGTTTTCGTTGATTTTGGCGTCCAGCGTGAAGATGGTGATCAGCGGCAGGTTGTGGCGCTGGGCGACCTGGTAGTCGTTGAAGTCGTGCGCGCCGGTGATCTTCACCACGCCGCTGCCGAACTCCGGGTCCACATAGTCGTCGGCGATCACCGGGATCTGGCGGTCGCACAGCGGCAGGTCCACCATCTTGCCGACCAGGTGCTTGTAGCGCTCGTCGCCGGGGTGCACCGCGAGTGCGCCGTCCGCCAGCATGGTTTCGGGCCGCGTGGTGGCGATGTGCATGCCGCGCAGCGGCGAGCCGTCAGCCGCCTTCTGCGGGCCGTCGCTGAAGGGGTACTCGATGTGCCACATGAAGCTGTCGCGCTCCTCGCTCTCGACTTCCAGGTCGGACACGGCGGATTTCAGGATCGGGTCCCAGTTCACCAGGCGCTTGCCGCGATAGATCAGCCCTTGTTTGTAGAGATCCACAAAGGTCGAGGTGACCACCGTGGACATCTTCGGATCCATGGTGAAGTACTCGTGCTTCCACGCCACCGAGTCGCCCATGCGGCGCATCTGGCGCGTGATGGTGGAGCCGGACTCTTCCTTCCACTCCCAGACCTTGGCGACGAAGTTCTTGCGGCCCAGGTCATGGCGGTTTTTACCCTCGCCCTGCAGCTTGCGCTCCACCACGATCTGCGTGGCGATGCCGGCGTGGTCGGTGCCGGGCACCCACAGCGTGTTGTGGCCGCGCATGCGGTGGTAACGCGTGAGCGAATCCATGATGGTCTGGTTGAAGGCATGGCCCATGTGCAGCGTGCCCGTCACGTTGGGCGGCGGCAGCTGGATGGAAAACGAGGGTTTCGCCGAGTCCAGTGTGGGTTCGTACTGGCCGCTTTGCTCCCATTCGGGGCCCCAGCGGCCTTCAATGGCGGCCGGCTCGAAGGATTTGGCCAGGCTGTCCAGCCCCGGCGTGGGGACTTTGACGGCCTCCGCGGCGGAAGTGGCGGTATCGGCGGGGGCGGGGGCAGCAGCGTTGGTCATGGGGCAATGAAAAACGGCATCGAGGGGATGCCGCCTTGGGGTTGGGGGAAACTGCCCTGATTTTATTCGACTAGGCAGCCCCAGGCCGCCTGGGCCCCGGTTATCCCGGTTATCCCAGCTATCCCGGTGGGGCTGTGGTCTTTGCCGCCGCCGCCACACAGGCCCGCAGCACCGCGGTGTCGCCCAACTGGTTGGCCATGAGCAGGATCAGCCGGGCATTGAGCAGCTCGGATTCCTCGCGGCTCAGGCCCTGGTGGGCGTCCAGCAGGCATTCGTAAAACGCGTCCGCGTCCTGGAAATGCAGGCGTGTGCTCAGGGGGCTGTCGGTTTTCATGGGTTTTCCTTTCCCTGGGGGACTGCTGCGCCCAGTGCAGCGGCCACCGCGTGGACCAGCGAGGCATCCACGCTCTCGCCGGTGGCGGCGACATGGCCGTCGGGCCGCAGCAGCGCCCAGGCATGGCCGAAGACATGGCAGGTCGCCTGCAGGTGGCCCTGGTCGTCAATCACATGCTCCACGGCCGCGGCCTTCTCGCCGGGGCCGACCACCTGCACGCAGCGGATACCGGCTTCCACCGACAGGGCCGCCAGGCGCGCCAGCGCGGCGGTGGAGACATCGCCAAAGGCCAGCAGCAGCAAACGGCCCCGGGCCCAGGCCAGCAGGTCCAGCAGCTCGCCGGGGCCGCCGCCCGGCCAGGCAAAACCCACGTTCTGCGTGGCCCGCCCACCCGAAGCGGCGCAGGCGCCTGAGCGCGTGTAATGGCTGGGTGCGGACATGCGGCCGGTGTTGACGAGCTGGCGCGCGAATGCGTGCTCACGCGCCAGGCTCAGCGCCGCGGTGCGGAACAAGCGTTCGGCCCCATCGGCCGGCCGCAGAAAGCGCGCCGTGCGGTGGGTGACCCGCACGTTGTGCACGGCCGCCTCGTGCCGCTCTTGGTGGTAGCTGTCCAGCAGGGCGGGTGCGGCGCGGCCCTGCAGCACGGCGGCCAGCTTCCAGGCCAGGTTGTCGGCGTCCTGCACACCCGAATTGCCGCCGCGCGCGCCGAAGGGGCTCATCACATGGGCCGCATCCCCGGCAAAAAACACGCGGCCGTGGCGCAGCTTGTCCAGGCATTCGCTGCGATAGGCATAGGGGCCGACCCAGACGATTTCATAGTCGCTGTCCTCCAGCAGCCGGCCCGACTGGCTTTTGAACTGCGCCTTCAGGCGCGCCCGCACCACGTCCTCGCGGCTGACTTCCTCGGGTTTCGCATGCGGTGGCATCTGGTAGTCGATGCGCCAGACGCCGTCGGCCATCAGGTGTTGCCAGACGGCGCGGCCTTCGTTAAAAGGCGCCTCTATCCAGGTGTGGCGTTCCGCCGGCGGCGGGTTTTTAAAGCGCACGTCGGCGATGCACCAGCGGTCGTCGCCCTGCTGCGCCGTCACGCTGGCGCCGCACCAGGCGCGAAACGGGCTGCGCGAGCCGCTGCAGTCGATGACGTGCTCCGCCTCCAGGGCATACGATCCGGCCGGTGTCTCCAGTTGCAGCGTGGCGAAATCATCGCTCTGTTCAAAGCCGGTGACGCGGTGGCTCCAGCGGATGTCAATGAGCCGGTCCTCAGGCGCGGGGCTGTACAACTGCTCGACCAGAAAGCCTTCGACGTAAAACTGCTGGATGTTGATAAAGGGCGGCTGCCGGCTCAGCGAATGGGTTTGCTGCTGGCGCAGGTCGAAGGCATAGACCTCGTCCTTGCCCGCGAAGGTACGGCCCACGCTCCATTGCACGCCTTTGGCCGCGATGCGATCGTAAATGCCCACGCGCTTGAAGATCTCCAGGCTCTTCTGGGCATAGCAAATGCCGCGCGAGGACGCGCCTTTTACGCCCACTGTGTTGTCCTCGTCCAGCAGCACCGCCCGCACGCCGTAATGCGCCAGCGCGCAGGCCAGCGTCAATCCCGTGATGCCGCCACCCACAATGGCGACAGCGTGCCGCCTGATTTCACCCGTGCGCAGTTCCGCCGGTTCGATGAATGGGTATTCGGGCAGGGTGTAACCCGCGCCCTGGGCGAATTCGTAGCCGTTGGTGAAGACGGCGGCCGGCGCGGCGGGCGGCTGGCCATTACGGGCGTCGTTTGTCTCCGGCATGGATGCGGACTCCGGCTGTATTTACCTATTCGTAATCAATCTACCATAACGTAACTACGCGAAACCATCACCGAAAATCTTCAAGTCTTTGCGGCCGATAGGTCTGAAGTAAAGATGGAATGGCTTGTTTTGAATCTGTGTAAATCTGTGAAATCTGCGGATAAAAATCATCCACAGATTTCGCAGATTTACGCAGATGAAAACCTCGTAATCGCTGTGAGGGCTATGACATTGAGATTTAGTGATGAATTTGTTATCAATAAGTGTTACTGAATAGCTTTTACTAATTCGCTGCATTGATTCCGGCAATTAGACGAAGCGTTTCAACAGGTCTATGGTGGCTTGGTCTTCAGTCCTCGCGCTCGACATCCGCGGCTTGGCTTGAAGCATTGGCGATTTGTTCATCCATCAACCCACGAAGGAGATTTCCATGGCTGCTCTCAAAGGCTCCAGAACGGAAGAGAACCTGAAGGCCGCATTTGCCGGCGAATCGCAGGCCAACCGCCGCTACCTGTATTTCGCGAACAAGGCCGACGTTGAAGGCCAGCCCGATATCGCCGCGCTGTTCCGCTCCACCGCGGAAGGCGAAACCGGCCACGCCCACGGCCACCTCGAATGGCTGGAGCAATGCGGCGACCCCGCCACCGGCCTGCCCTTTGGCGGCACGCGTGACAACCTCAAGTCCGCCGTGGCCGGCGAGACGCATGAGTACACCGACATGTACCCCGGCATGGCCAAGACCGCCCGCGACGAGGGCCATGACGAAGTGGCCGACTGGTTTGAGACCCTGGCCAAGGCCGAGCGCTCACACGCCAACCGCTATTCCAAAGCCTTGTCCGAACTGGTCGATTGAGCTGCTTGTTCCCCTCCCCACGGGAGAGGTTTAGGGTGAGGGTTGGGGGCGACAGAGTGAGCCTTGCCTTCACCCGGCTGGACCCCTCAACCCCCTTCGACAAGCTCAGGACAGGCCAAGCCTCTCCCTGTGGGGCGAAGGAGTAAAGAAAGCATGACCATGGCCACAGAAGGCAACCTCCAGGCGCCCACGCGCCATGCGATCGATTGGAAGAATCCCGACTTCTACAACGAAGAGGCGGCCCTGCACGAGATGGAGCGCATCTTCGACATCTGCCATGGCTGCCGCCGCTGTGTGAGCCTGTGCGGCGCCTTTCCCACGCTGTTTGACCTGGTCGACGAGAGCAAGACCGGCGAGGTCGACGGCGTGGACAGGAAGGACTACATGAAGGTGGTCGACCAGTGCTATATGTGCGACCTCTGCTACATGACCAAGTGCCCCTATGTGCCGCCGCATGAGTTCAACCTCGACTTTCCGCACACCATGCTGCGCGCCAAGGCCATCAAGTTCAGGAAGGGCGAGGTCGGTGCGGGTGAAAAGTTTTTGTCTTCCACCGACGTGCACGGCCAGTTCGCGGGCATTCCCATCGTGGTCCAGGTGGCCAATGCGGTCAACAGGACCAAGCCGGCGCGCGCCGCGATGCAGGCAGTGCTGGGCGTCGACAAAAACGCCTGGCTGCCCGAGCTCGCCGCGAAGAAGTTCCGTTCAGGCGCACCTGAATCGCCGCCCCACGCCGTGAACGACGGCGCCAAGACGCCCGGCAAGGTGGCGATCTATTCCACCTGCTACATCAACTACAACGAGCCCGGCATTGGCCACGACCTGCTCAAGGTTCTGGACCACAACGAAGTGCCCTATGTGCTGGTTGAAAAGGAAAAATGCTGCGGCATGCCCAAGCTGGAGCTGGGCGACCTGGCCTCGGTGAACGCCAGCAAGGAGGCCAACATCCCCGTGCTCGCGAAATACGCCAGGGACGGCTATGCCATCCTCAGCGCTGTACCCAGCTGCACACTGATGTTCAAGCAGGAGCTGCCGCTGATGTACCCGGCCGATGCCGAGGTGCAGCTCGTCAAGGAGCACATGTGGGACCCGTTTGAATACCTGATGGCGCGCAAGCGCGACGGCCTGCTCAAGACGGAATTCAGCACGCCGCTGGGCAAGGTCAGCTACCAGATTCCCTGCCACGGCCGGGTGCAGAACATCGGCAAGAAAACCGAGGAAATGCTCAAGATGGTGCCCGGCACCAGCGTGCACACGCATGAGCGCTGCTCCGGCCACGCTGGCACCTTCGGCGTGAAGGTGCCCTACCATCAGCAGGCCATGAAGATCGGCAAACCCCTCTTCAAGGCCATGGCCAACCACAGGGACGGCGGCCAGCCCGATGTCATCAGCAGCGATTGCCCGCTGGGTGGCCACCACATCGCCCAGGGCTTTGAGGTCAACAGCCTGGGTGCGCCGCCGCAAAAACACCCGCTCACGCTGATACGCACGGCCTACGGCCTGAAATGACACCCCTGGAAAAGCAGGAAGCCGCCATGAAGACCACCGGAAAGATCACCCGCGAGTCCCTGATGACGCTGGAGGCCTACAGCAGGTACCGCAAGGGTAACAAGCCCGCCATCATCGCCCACCGCAAGCTGCGCAGCGTGCGCCTGGGGGAGCACATCAACCTGCAATTTGAAAGCGAGACCAGCATCCGCTACCAGATCCAGGAAATGCTGCGCGTCGAAAAAATCTTCGAAGAAGACGGCATAGAGCAGGAGATAGAGGCCTACGCCCCCCTGGTGCCCGACGGCGGCAACTGGAAGGGCACCCTGATGCTGGAGTACCCCGACATCAACGAGCGCAAGCGCGAACTGGCGCGCCTAATCGGTGTGGAAGACCGCATGTTTGTCGAGGTCGAAGGCCACGCGCGCGTCTACGCGATCGCCGATGAGGACATGGACCGCGAGAACGACGAAAAAACCTCGGCCGTGCACTTTGTGCGCTTTGAGCTGAGCCCGGCCATGCGCGCGGCCGTCAAGGCCGGCGCCAGCGTCAAGCTGGGTTGCGACCACACGCACTACCCGGCGCACACCCTCATCGCGCCGGAAACGCTGGCTTCGCTGGCCAGTGATCTGCAGGATTGATTTTTTGGCTCAGCCCGAACGGTAGCGCGATGGGACCATGACTCAGGCAAGCCTCAACAGGGCTTTTGGCGGTGGGTGTCTGTGTTGACGCACCACTGTCGTAAAGTGAGGGTTTCCGTCTCCCCAATAACACCTATCTCATGCTGTTCCTTATCTCGCCGGCCAAGTCGCTGGATTACGACACGCCGCCGCACGTCGCCACCCACACCCAACCCCTTTTCACGCGCCAGTCGGCCCAATTGATAGACGTGCTCAAAACCAAAACGCCAGGGCAGATCAGCAGCCTGATGAAGCTGTCGGACGCGCTGGCCGGCCTGAACGTGGCGCGTTACCAGGCCTGGTCGCCCAAATTCACCGCGAAGAACTCCAAACAGGCCGCCCTGGCTTTTGATGGTGATGTGTATGGCGGCCTCAATGCAAAAACACTGGATGCCGCCCAGCTTGACTGGGCCCAAGAGCACGTCTGCATCCTGAGCGGCCTTTACGGCGTGCTGCGGCCGCTGGACCGCATGCAGCCCTACCGGCTTGAAATGGGCACGCCGCTGGCCACGCCCCAGGGCAAAAACCTCTACCAGTTCTGGGGATCGCAGATTTCCGACTACCTCAATGAGCGCGCCGCCTCCGACACCTCGCCCGTGGTCATCAACCTGGCCAGCGAGGAATACTTCAAGGCCGTGGACCGCAAGGCGCTCAAGGCGCGCGTGGTGAGCTGCGTGTTCGAGGAGTACAAGGGCGGCAAGTACAAAATCATCAGCTTCAATGCCAAGCGTGCGCGCGGCCTCATGCTGCGCTACGCCATCGAGAAAAAGATCGCCATGGTCAAGAAGCTCGAAAGCTTTGATGCCGAGGGATACCGCTTTGACCCCAAGGCCTCGGAACCCGACCGGTTGGTGTTCCGGCGCAAACAGGCCGCCTGAGGCCGTCACTTCGCAACTGACCATGCAAGCCCAGGCCATCACACGCGAGATGCAGGACTGGGTGGCGCGGCAGCTCGCGGCCGGGCATGGGCAGCACGAGATCTTCCAGGCGCTCCTGGACGCCGGCTGGCATGCGGCGGCGGCCAACCATGTGCTGGGCTTGCCGGCGGGCGGCGCGATACCGCAGGCCGCGCAGGCCGTGCCCCGGGTCGAGGCCGACGCCTCCGGCACCATGGTGGATGCGGGCGACAAGTGGGTGATGGTGCGCGAGCACCGCAGCGCGCCGGATCTCTGGGTGTTCGCCAACCTGCTCAGCGCGGAGGAATGCGAAGCACTCGTTGAATCCGCTGAACCACGCCTGGAGCGCTCGCTCACGGTGGACATACGCACCGGCGGCGAAGAACTCAACCACGACCGCACCAGCCACGGCATGTTTTATACGCGCGGCGAAAACGAGGTGGTGCGGCGCATAGAAGCGCGCATCGCCCGGCTGCTGAACTGGCCGGCGAAAAACGGCGAGGGCCTGCAGGTGCTGCGCTATCGGCGCGGCGCTCAATACAAACCGCACTACGACTACTTCAACCCCACCGAGCCCGGAACCGCGACCATTTTGCGGCGCGGCGGCCAGCGCGTGGCCAGCCTCATCATGTATTTGCGCGAGCCTGAAGAGGGCGGCGCCACGGTGTTCCCCGACATAGGCCTGCGTGTGCGGCCGCAGCAGGGCAGTGCGGTGTTTTTCAGTTATGCGATCGCCCATCCCGCCAGCCTGACGCTGCATGGCGGCGAGCCGGTGAAGGCGGGCGAAAAATGGATCGCTACGAAGTGGCTCCGAGAACGGGAGTTCATTTGAGCCTCAGCCCTGCATCCACAGAAGAAGGTTTTGCATCACGGTTTTCTTTATTTCTTCATCTGCGTAAATCTGCGAAATCTGCGGATAAAAAAATCATCCACAGATTTCGCAGATTTACACAGATTGAATACAAGAAAGATGTTGGTTCAAAATTGAAGTCGCTCCCTTGGATCAGTTCCCGTGACGCGTGGGCGACCCTGTGATTGAGGCGGTTCCAGGACTGCGGACCATAATCAGTTATGAGAATTAAGGCCAACTGCATCGATATTGAAATCGAAGACACCCATCCCGGCGACACCACGGGCCGGCCCGTGGTGCTGCTCATCATGGGCCTGGGCATGCAGCTGATCGCCTGGCCGCCGGCCATGGTGCAGGCGATTGCCGATGCGGGCTTTCGCGTCGTGCGCTTTGACAACCGCGACATCGGCCTGTCGCAGCACTTCGACCACCTGGGCTCGCCCAGCCTTCTGTGGGAGGGGCTCAAGTTCCGCCTGGGCTGGCGCATACGCCCGCCTTACAGCCTGCAGGACATGGCGGCCGATGCGCTGGGCGTGCTTGACGCGCTGCACGTCGCGAAGGCGCACGTGGTGGGTGCCAGCATGGGGGGCATGATCGCGCAGCGCCTGGCGGTGCTCGCGCCTTCGCGGGTGCTGAGCCTTGCCAGCATCATGAGTTCCAGCGGCGCGCGCGGCCTGCCCGAGGCCAGCCCGGCCGTGACCCGCGTGCTGCTTGGCCGCCCCGCTGGCAAGGGCATGCAGGCGGCGGTGGACCACGCCGTGAAGCTGTTCAAGGCCATAGGCAGCCCGGGCTTTCCGACCGCCGAGTCCGAACTGCGCGAGAAGATGACGGCCGCGGCGAAACGCAGCTTCCACCCGCAGGGCGTTCTGCGCCAGATAGTGGCCGTCGCCGCCGACAGCACGCGCGCGGCGGCGCTCGCCCAGGTGACGGCGCCCACGCTGGTATTGCACGGCAGCGCCGACCCGCTGGTGCCCATGGCCTGCGGCCAGGACACGGCCAGGCGCATTCCCGGCGCGCGCTTTGAGCGCATTGAAGGCATGGGGCATGATTTGCCGCCCGGTGTGGTGGAGCGCCTGCTGGCATTCCTGATTCCCCACTTCAGGGCGCACGGCTGAGATAGCCCTACGTTTTGCCGTTTTGTACAGGCGCCGGCGAGGCTTGTCGGTGCTTGGAGGGAAAATGGCCCCATGAACACCCCAGAGCAATCCCAACTCGGCAAGGCCTCCGCCTATGCCGACCAGTACGATGCCTCGCTGCTGTTTCCCATCCCGCGCGAAGGCAAGCGCGCTGAAATCGGCATCAGCGGCACGCCGCCTTTTTTCGGCGCCGACCTGTGGACGGCGTTTGAGCTGAGCTGGCTCAACCTGCGCGGCAAGCCGCAGGTGGCGCTGGCCCACGTCACCGTGCCCTGCGAATCGCCCAACATCGTCGAGAGCAAGTCCTTCAAGCTCTACCTCAACAGCTTCAACAACACGCGGCTTGCCGACGCGCGCGAGGTGCGCGAGCGCCTGCGCGCCGACCTCAGCGCCGTGGTGGGGGCCGGCGTGGGCGTCAACATCCTGGGCCCCGAGATGTTCGACCGCGAGCCCGTGCACGAGCTCGACGGCCTGAACCTGGACCGGCTGGACGTGGAGTGCACGCGCTACCAGCCCGCGCCCGAGCTGCTGTCCGCCGCCTTCGACGAGGCGCCTGTCGAGGAAACCCTGACCAGCAACCTGCTCAAAAGCAACTGCCTGGTCACCGGCCAGCCTGATTGGGGCAGCGTGCAAATCCGCTACGCCGGCCCGCAGCTCAACCAGGAAGGGCTGCTGCAGTACCTGGTGAGCTTTCGCAACCACAACGAGTTCCATGAACAGTGTGTGGAGCGCATCTTCATGGACATCTGGACGCGTTGCAAACCGCTCAAGCTCTCGGTCTATGCGCGCTACACGCGGCGCGGCGGGCTGGACATCAATCCCTTTCGCACCAGCCATCCCCAGGCCTTGCCGCCCAGTGTGCGCACCGCGCGGCAGTAAGAAGCTCCGGCTTACTCCCCGAACTCGCTGAAGTTCCGGATCGGTGAAAGCCCCGGAAACTGCCCCGCGCGCTTTTCCTTCATGGCCGTGACGGACTCGCGCACATGCGCGTTGCTCCAGATCGCGCCCTGCAGCCAGCCCATCTGCCTGAGCGCATCGTCCACCGAGTGGTCGCGCGCGTAGTGCACGGCCTGCTTGGTGCCCCAGATCGCCACCGGCGGCTTGGCGGCAATTTCGTTCGCGCACTGCATCGCGGCGGCCAGCATGGCCTCGGCTGAATCAAACACTTCGTTGACCAGGCCGTAGCCCAGTGCCCTGGCGGCGGGCAGGCGGCGCCCGGTATAGGCCAGTTCCTTGACGACGGCCATCGGCAGCAGCTTGGGCAGGCGCTGCAGCGTGCCCACGTCAGCCACCATGCCGATGTTGATTTCCTGGATGCAGAAAAATGCGTCGGCCGTGGCATAGCGCACGCAGCAGGCCGTCACCATGTCGACCGCACCGCCTATGCAGCCGCCCTGGATGGCCGCGATCACCGGGATGCGCAGGGTTTCGAGTTTGCTGAAAGTGCTTTGCATGTTTGTCAGCAGATCAAAGATCGCTGCGCGGCCCTCGGGGCTGCGGTCGTCCAGGGCGATGTCGCTCCCGAAGGTCTCCAGGGCCATGCCGGCGCTGAAGTGTTTGCCGGTGCTGGAGATCACCAGCACGCGCGCTTCGCCGGATTTGTGGATGTGCGTCAGCGCCGCGTCCAGCTCGCGCCAGAACAGCGGGTGCATGGTGTTCATCGCCTCGGGGCGGTTGAGCACCAGGTGCGCGATGTGGTTGGTTGTGCTGAGGGTGAAGCAGGTGAGGGTGGGTGGGGCGTTGTTCATGCCCCAACTCTATGTGAGGCTCACTCAGGCCACAAGCTCCAGCCAGTCACACCTGAGACGCTGCGCCAGGTGCGCCCGTGCCCTCGCATAGACATACAACCGCGGCAGCAGGATGCCCAGCGCGCAGAGCGGGTAGGCCCAGGCCGCCTCAAAGGCATAGGCCGGCAGCCAGCCCGTCCAGCCCATGAGCCAGGCCGTCAGCACCGCTTCCCAGAGCTGGCATTCGAGCGGATGCGTCCCCCGCTGCGCCTCGCGCCACTCCTTGACACGCTGTAACTGGGCCAGCGTGATGTGGTGCCAATACGGCGACCGGCCGGGTGCGAAAGGAGTGCGAGGGCGAAACATAAAGCCTCCATGCGGAAGCTTCAATGTAAGTTTCGTGAAAGCCTCTGTCAACGATCCATCACGCCTTCACATGCTCTCAAACGTGAGAAAAGCGTCAAAACGTTCAAATTCTGCGTCGGCGCGGCACCACGCTGAGCTGCAGCGTGAGCTTGCCCGGCGAGGCCGTCACGTTGTAGGCCTGCGGGGCAATGTCTATCAACTGGTCGGCATGCCAGACCTTGATCTGCGCGGCGCCTTCGGGCAGTTGTTCGAACTGCGCCACGCCTTCGGCATTGGTCAGCACGGCCCAGGGCGAGTCACTCACATATACATGGCCGCGCATGGAGCCGTGGATATGGCAGCCCAGCAGCACGGCGCCCGCTTTGGCGAAGGTGGCCTCGGCTGTTTTGGCCGGCTTGCCTTCGGGCTTGCCGTCCAGCCGCAACTCGAAGCCTTCGCCGGGCGTTGCGTTGAACTGTGCCGCGCCGGCGGCCGAACCGCGCACATGGTGCTCCCAGGGGTCGTTGTTGACGAACTGGGCCTTGGCGCCCACTGCCACCACGCTGACAGCCGGCACAAAGCGCATTTTTTCCTGGTAGATCGTCACCTGGTCGGGCAGGGGCTTGGGGGCCGAACCGGTTTTGGCCGCGGGCAGCACAACGACGACCGCATCGGGCGCCGGTTTGCCTTCCTTGTCGACCACCAGCACCGACAGGCTGGCGGCGCCGGCCCAGGTGGAGAGGGCGAAACTCGCCAGCAACAAGAGGGCGGATGGCAGCATCCGCGAAGAGAGATGTGTCATGGGGTGCTTTCTGTTTGGGTTGCGCGAGGTGTCAGGAATGCCAGCACGGCGGCCACCACGAACAGCGCGAGCACATCGCCCCAGAGGTGGCCCATGGTGTGGTGGCCGCTGAAGGACTGCACCGCCATGATCCCGCCGTGCACGATGCTGGACCAGACGGTGAACCAGATCAGGCTGAGGTGCGCCAGGGGATTGCGGGAGGCGATCACGAGGAACACGCCCAGGGTTGCGTACAGGCCGAGAATCATCTCCAGGTAGTACGAGCGTCCCTCGCCGTGCCAGGACCAGCCCGAAGGCCAGACGATGGTGAGCGGCCACAGGGTAAAAATAAACATGAGGCCCATCACCATCAGCGCGATGCGCAGGTATTTGATGCGGTCAGCGTCGGTCATTTTTTTCCTTCGAACGTCGTGCACTTATGCTGCATGCGAACCTCTCCCGGCGGCGCAACGGCGCCAGGAGGGTTCTTGAGCGGTGCTTATTTGGCGGCCGGCTTGTACTCGGCCACGGCCTTGGCCAGGTCGCGGGTCTCCTCGCAATTGGCGCAGATGGCCTGCAGCTTGGCCAGCTGGGCGTCGGCCTGGGCCTTCTGGTTGGTCTTGAGGTAAGCGATGCCCGAATATTCCAGCGCGCCCTTGTGCTTGGGGTCCAGCGCCAGCGCCTTGCCGTAGGCGGCAAAGGCTTCGTCGTACTTGCCCATCCAGCGGTTGGAATAACCGAGGTAGTTGTAAGCGTCGGCGTTCTTCGGGTTCTTGGCAACGACCTTGTTGAAGCTGTTCACGGCTTCAGCCCAGTTCTTGGCGTCGATGGCTTTCTTGCCGGCGGCGAAGTCGTCAATCTGCGCGTTTTGCACCGGCGTGGTCTGGATGTCGGCCGCCACTGCGGCGCCGGCGAGCGCCAGGGCGATGACGGGCAATGCGACGAAGTTGCGAATGGAAAAAGCGTTCATGTCGGGCTCCTTGAAATGTTGGTCAATTTGGATGCGCTGCGAATCAGCACCTTCTACAAACGGCAGGGCAGGGAATTTGGATGCAAGGGAACTCGTATTTATTTGTAAGGGCAGGGCGCCGCCATTCCCGCCGCGTGAAGGAACTCCGGCTAAGCCGCCTCCTCCATGATGCGCGCCGTTCCTGACACCTTGATGGAAGCGCCGGGGGCAGGCGGAATTTCGGCGCGCAGGCGGGAGCGCATGCCCATGTCCTCACCCTGCACGATATCGATCGCGCCGCCATGCGGCCAGCCCAGATCGCGAAGGTAGCCCGCGAAAGCGGCCGTGGCCGCGCCCGTGGCCGGGTCTTCGTACACACCACCCGAGGCAAAGGGGTTGCGGGTGTGGAAAAGCCGGTCGGTTTGCGCATAGGCCAGGAGAATGGTCACCAGTCCGGCCTTGTGCATCAGCTCGCGGCCCGCGTTCAGGTCGTACTGCATGGCCGCCAGTTTTTCGCGGCTCTTCAAGGCCAATACCAGGTGATCCGCGCCGCCGTGGGCCAATGCCGGCGGAATGCGGGTGTCCAGGTCTTGCGGTGTGTAGCCGAACAGCTTCAGGGCCGCCGGCACCAGCGGCTGCGGCGCGGGCTGGCTGCGCGTGGGTGGCGATTGCAGCGCGGCGGCAATGGTGTCTCCGTTGCGCCGGCCTTCCACGGTGATGTCGGCCTTGTTCAGGCTCAGGGCAAACACGCCATCGCCGTGTTCAAGCGCCAACGCCGCACCCAGGGCAATCGTGGCATGGCCGCAAAAAGGCACTTCGGATTCGGGCGAGAAATAGCGCGCACGCCAGCCGGCACCGTCAGGGACGGCAAAAACCGTTTCTGAAAAACCCACCTCGGCGGCAATCCGCTGCATCTCGCTGTCAGCAGGAAACTGGCTGGCGATCATCACGCCGGCAGGGTTGCCGCCGGTGCTTCCGTCAGAAAAGGCGGCGATCTTCAAGACTGTCATTTTTTTCCTTTTTATCAAGAGAACTGAAACACAGGCCATTTGCCTGGGTGAGGCAAATTCATATTGCCAGTTGCCACTGAAGGCCGAAAGGCAGTGCGCACGGCCCAAACAGGAAATGCAGAACCCTGCGCCGGCTGTTTCCCGTGGACTTGGAGGACGCGTGCAACAGCAGCGGCCGCATGGCCATCACGCCGCCGGGCCCAACCGTACAGACGACTTCGGTGCCGACATGGCGCGCTGCGGCGGCGGCCTGCTCCTCCATCCTGCCCTTCAAATGCGAACCCGGCACCACCCGAAGCGCGCCGTCCTCAGCGCCGCAGGCGTCGATGTGCAAACGCAGCGCCACCAGCTGCCGCAGCAGTTCGGCCGGTGGCTGCACATAGAGCACACCCTCCTTCTCCGACCAGCCGCCCAGGCTTGCATGCTCCACGCGGGCGGCCACCGGAATGCTGAGGTCCTGGTGCACCGGCACCAGCCAGTTGCGGGCCGCCGACTTTTCAAAATAGGTGCACTGCACGGCCGCGAAACCCGCCGGCAGCAAGGGCGCCAGCAACGGGTGCCGGTGCAGTGCGGCCGCCAGCGCCTGGCACCAGTCCTGCGACAGCAGGCTGCGCGTTCCCGCCGAATCCGGGGAAACACCCGCTAGCCGGGAAGTCAGCGACTCGCATTCGGCGGGGCTCAGCACTTCAGGGACAAGTGCAAAACCCTGGGTTGTGAAGGCCGTGGTGTCCATGTCGGCCGGGAATGCAGGCGTCACAGCATCGATTGAAACAGGGCCAGATACTGCGGGTGCTGCGAGATCGTGTTGTGCGAAGTCCCGGGCAGCATCTTGAGTGTGGCCGTTCCTTTCTTGAACTGCGCATACAACTTTTCGGTGCTGGCCGCGGGGATGACTTCGTCGTGTTCAGCCGCAATCAGCAAGGTGGGCGCCGTGACCTGGGGCGCGTACTTCCAGGACTCGAACTTGTCCACCAGCAACCAGGAGATGGGAAAGTAGGGAAAGCGTTGCGCCGCCAGCTCCTGGATGCTGTTGTAAGGCGTCACCAGTATCAGGCGCGACACCGGCCGCTGGCTGGCGACCCAGACGGCCACACCCGAACCCAGGCTCCTGCCCACCACGGTGACGTCCGCATGCGTCTTGCTGACATGGTCAAACAAAACCAGGGCATCGCTTTGCAGCGCCGCCTCCGTGGGGCTGCCGCTGCTGCCGCTGCTGCCGCCGTAGCCGCGGTAATGAAGCAGGTAAATCGCATGGCCGGGAAATGCCTGCGCAAAAGAGGGGAGATTGGCCGAAACGTCTTCGGCGTTCCCCCCAAAGTAAACAATAGCTTTGGGTCCGGCTGCCTGCCGTGTGGTGATTACCAGCTCCGCATCCTTGACCTGGAGCTGCTGCGTCGTGGCCGGGCCGCCCCAGGATTTCGGTTGGGGGAAATAAATCAATGAGCGCTGGTACGCAAACAGCGCCGCGCAGAGAGCCAGGTAGCCCAGCAGCAGGATCGCTACAAAAATTGTCACCGCGCGCGCCATGGGTGGAGTTGTTGGCCGCAAAGGCTTACCACAGCTTGGCGCAATTGCCGCTAAACACCACGGTCTCGCCGGGCTTGGTGGCGTTGGCATCGGCTTCCAGCGTCACCACCAGCTTGCTGACCTTGGACAGCAGTTTTTCCGAGGTGTCGGGCAGCATCGAGACCGCCGATCCGCTGGTCGGCACCGGGCCCAGGGAAAACGCCGGGCCGTTGGCCGGCACGGCCCACAGCACCAGCTTGCCGGTGGCGGGCGGCGTGATGGGGCCTATGACCTTGACCGTCATGGTCTTGCCGTGGCGCAGCGAGCTGACCAGCAGTTTGCCGTTACCCTGGGCATCGGTCAGCAGGCCCACATAGCTTTGCGGCAGCTTTTCGCCCGAGCGCATCGCGAGCTGGTCGCTGGACATGAACAGGGTGGGCATGGCCATGAACAATGCGCTGGCCGCGATCACGCCCGCGGCCAGGCCGCCCACACCAAAGCCCGCCGGCCTGAGCCACGCCGCCCAGCCCAGCCAGGAAGTTTTGCCCTGGGCCGCTTGCCGCGCACCTGCGGGTTGCGTGCGCGCCGCAATGGCCGCCCATACCTTGGGCGAAGGTTTCTGCGGCGGCACCGACATGGCCAGCTGGCCCAGGCGTGCCTCCCACTGTGCCACGCGCACCCGCACGTCGATGCGGTCGCGTTGCAGGCGCTCGAAGCGGCGGCGCGCCCCGCCGCTGAGCGTGCCCAGCACATAGGCCGATGCCAGGTGTTCAAGAAGTTCGGGGCTGGTATATCTCACGATGCCACCACCCCCTGTGCGGCGAGGCAGCCCTTGAGCTTTTCAAGGCCGCGCCGTATCCAGGCTTTGACTGAACCCAGCGGCGCGCCCATCTGCGCGGCCACCTCGGTGTGCGACAGGCCCTGGTAATAAGCCAGCGCCAGGCTTTGCCGGTGGCTGCCTTCCAGGGCGTTCATGCAGCCTTCTATATGCAGGGCTTCGGTGGCCTGCTCCAGCAACTGCATGGCGCTGGGGGCGGGCGCGGCGCTGCTTTCGGTATCTTCCTCATCCAGCTCGCCGATTTCGCCGGAACTGGGCAGCCCGCTTTCCTTGCGGCGCGCGCGGGCCCGGAAGGCGTCCAGCGCCTTGTTGCGGACGATGGCGATCAGCCACGTCATGGGTTGGATGGGTTGGCCGTCCACCTCGCTGCGGTAGCCGGCCGCGTTATTCCAGATGCTCACATACGCCTCTTGCAGCACATCCTCGGCCGCCTGTCCTTGTCCCAATATACGAACGGCAACGCCAAACAGATGCGTGTGGGTGCGTTCATAGATATCGGCAAAGCAGGCGTGGTCGCCTTGCGCCGCCCCGGCGATCAAGGCCTGCAGGCTGCGGGTGTCCGGGTCGGGGGCCAGCTTCATGCGGCTGAGTATAGGGAGTTTGCGAATTTCACCAGGGCAGCCCATGGCGGCGGGGTTTGGACATTTTTTTCATAACAACTGCATCCGATTGGCCCAGGCCAGCGTTTGTCCCCGGTAGGCCGGCCCCCGCGCGCCGGCCCACAGCCCTTCCAGCCACGGGGTTGTTGGGGTTTTTTTACCGTCTTTTTCTCTTTCCTTTAACCCAAAGCCCTGTCAATATGGTGCAGGGCTCCTTCCAGGAGATTGCCATGACATCAATCGCAACCGCCGCCCAACCCAGGTTCCATGCGGGCCTTGTGGCTGCCGCCCTGTGCGCAGGCCTTTTGAGCGCCTGCGCCGGCGGCCCGGCCACGCAGGCCTATGCCGGCAAGCCGGCGCCCGCCGCGCTCAAGCCGGCCGATAACGAGCAGGCGGCCTTCACCTGGCATGCGGTGGGCTCGCAGATCTACGAGTGCCGCGCCAGCGACAAGGGCGGCTGGGCTTGGGTGTTCGTCGCCCCCGAGGCCGATCTCTACAACCAGAAGGACGAAAAAGTCGGCACCCATGGCGCCGGCCCCAACTGGACGGCACTGGACGGCAGCAAGACCGTGGGCACCGTCAAAGCCAGGGCCGACGGCGAGCGGCCCGGCGACATTCCGCTGTTGCTGCTGGCGGCCAAGTCCGCCGGCAGCCCCGGCAAGATGGCCGCCGTCACGAGCGTGCAGCGCCTGAACACCGAGGGTGGCAATGCGCCGGCCAAGGGTTGCGCCACGCAGGCCGATGCAGGCAAGCGCGTCAAGGAAGGCTATACCGCCGACTACGTCTTCTTTGCCGCCAGAAACACCTGAAGCGAGGGCAGCATGTCCGTGCTCAAGAACCTCTTTAGCGCCAGCAAGAGCCCCAAGCCCGGGGCCACCGGGCCTGAGACCGGCCCTGTGAAGATGAACCTTGACGAGCGCATGGAGTTCCGGCGCGAGATGCTGTACGAAGCCATACGGGTGACGATGCAGGCCCACGGAATCTTGTCGGCGAGCTACAAATTCCGTGTGGTGCGCAACGACAAGCGCGGCCATCAGTACATGGTGCTGATAGACCTTTCCACCGATTTCCTGGACAACCGCGAAGGCCAGCCCGCCCGGCTGGTGGAAGTAGGGTCTGCCATCGTCAAAAATGCCCATGCACGCTACAACCTGCTGGTCAGCGGCGTCTACTGGCAAGTCAATGAACAGATCCAGGGCTTCTCGGCCAGCCGCCCCGCCGCGCTCCGCCAGGGCCAGGATGCGGAAGATTCGCGGCCGCCGGTACGCCGCCATGAACGCGCCACGGCGGAAGAGCTCGCCGCGTTTGAAGCCGCCTGGGAGAAGGGCCGGGCCATGCAGGTCGGCGATCGCATCTATTCGTCCGACCTGGCGCCGCTGGAGCCGGATTCGCAGAAGGACGACAGCCGGCGCTGAACGCCGCAGTCACGTCCACGATCATTCAAGGCCTGCGCCGCCGCGGCATCACTGTGAGCTGCTGCGGTAGCGCTTCCCCTGCAGAGGGCGGCTGGCCGGGCAACCCCCGGCCAGCAAGCCTCAGCAGAGAAACCAGAGGGAAGCAAAGGAGGGAAAGGCAGAAGAGGGGAAGCGCGCGAGCCAGAGCAAGACCAGCAACAACCCAGCCTTTTTTGTCGCCTAGGGAACACGCGGCCGGCCTGAGCGACTGCTACCATCCCCGAACGATGAACCGCCGCCACTTCCTCGCCGCCGCAACGGCAGCCTTGACCGGAGATTTCGCCATGGCCGACCTGCCCAAAGTAGGATCACTCGACGACGCCCTGCGCTGGCTGGACACGCTGGACAAGGCTGCCAGCGTCAAAACCACCGGCCAGTGGCCCATGGTTTCGGTGATGGAGCACATGGCGCAGAGCGTGGAGATGAGCCTGGACGGTTTTCCCCAGCCCAAGAGCGCCTTCTTCCAGAATACGGCCGGCTCGGCGGCATTTGCGTTTTTCAAATGGCGCGGGCAGATGAGCCACAGCCTCAGTGAACCGATTCCGGGCGCGGCGGCCCTGTCGCGCGAAGGCGACTGGCGGCCCGCGTCTGCGCGGTTGCGTGCCGCCATCGAGCGCTTCACGCGCCACCAGGGCCCGCTCAAGCCGCACTTTGCCTATGGCGCGCTCAGCAAGGCCGACTTCTCCATGGCCCATGCTTTTCACATCGCCAACCACCAGGATGAGATCGTGGTGGTGGCGAAAGCCTAGGCTCACGCTGCCCTTGAGCCACCGCCCTTCTTCGCCTGGCTTTTTTGCCGGCTTTTGAGAAACGCCAGCAGCCGGTGTTCCGCTGCATACAGGCGGCGTATTTTTTGACCTGATTCAAGTTGCGACCACAGTGCGGCCATAGCCTGGGCGTCCTGTGCCAGCTCGCCGCCCAGTGCCAGCACCGCCGGGTGGATATACGATTTTTTGCAGACCGCGGGCGTGTTGCCCAGCAGGCGCGCCACTGCCTGCAGCACCGCCTTGGCGCTGTAGCCGCCGCCCGCCGCGGCCCCGGCACCCGCGCCGCAGGCCAGGCGGGTGAGTTCCAGCGCCTGCACCGTGCCGTGCCAGGTGCGAAAGTCTTTCGCGGTGAAGCGCTCGCCATTCCTGTCTTTGCCCTGGGTCTTGCCTTGCAGGATTTCCCCCAGGTAGTCATTCACATCGCCCGAACCCACCGCGCGAAGCTCGCCGTCTCCGTCTTCGTACTGGAACAGCAACTGGCCCGGCAACTGCTGGCAGCGCCGCACCACGGCCGCCACCTTGGGGTCATCGACCTTGAGCTCCTGCATCACGCCGCTCTTGCCGCGAAAGCGCAGCTGCAGGGTTTTGCCGCGCACGCCCGCATGCGGGTTGCGCAGCGTGGTCAGACCGTAGGAGCCGTTCTCGCGCGCGTACTCGTCGTTGCCCACGCGCACAAAGGTTGTGTCCAGCAGGCGCACCAGCGTCGCCAGCACCAGGCTGCGGCTCACGGGCGCATTGCGACGCGGCGCGAGGTCGCGTGCCACGCGGGCGCGTATGCGCGGCAAGGCCTTGCCGAAGGCTTGCAGCCTTTCAAACTTGTTCTCACCGCGCAGGGCTTGCCAGTCCGGGTGGTAGCGGTACTGCTTGCGGCCTCGCGCGTCATAGCCGGTGGCCTGCAAGTGGCCGTTGGGTTTCGGGCAGATCCAGACCCGGGTGTAGGCCGGCGGAATCGCGAGTTTGTTGATGCGGCGGATTTCTTCCGGGTCCTTGATCGGCTTGCCTGAAGCATCGCGATAGCGAAAGCCTTTGCCGCTTTTGAGCCGTGACATGCCGGGCATGTCGTCGCTCACATACACCAGGCCGGAGCCTTTGAGCTCGGGCAGCATGCCGGCCCTGGCTGCGGGAGATGGAGGAGGTGTTCGGCCTGGGGGCATAGGCCTGCATTGTGCGAAGCGCCGCGCCACCGGGGTTGTAGGACCCAGCCGCTTTGCGCGGCGGGCGCACGCCGTGGCGGCACGCCTTGCTCAGAACAGCTGGTCGGTGGTGTTCGCCTCCGCGCGCTCCGATGCAGCGGCAGGCTTTTTCTCATCGGGCAGCGGCACTTCATCGGCGCGTGCCAGGGTGGAGGCGCGCACACCGAGCAGGCGCAATTTCTTATCGAGCGGCACACGTTTGAGGCACTGGCCGGCCAGCCGTCGTATGGCGGCACCGTCATCGGTGTAGAAGTCTGAAGTCTGGTCGCGCGTGGCGATCTTGAAGTCGTCGTAGCGCAGCTTGATGCCTATGGTTTTGGCGACGTAGCCCTTGCGCCGCAAGTCCTCGCCCAGCCGCAGGCATAGGTCGGTGAAGATGGCGCCCAGCTCGGTCTTGTGGCGCACCGCGTGCAGGTCGCGGTCGAAGGTGGTTTCGCGGCTCATGCTGACCGGCTCGCTCTCCGTCACCACCGGACGGTCGTCGCGGCCCCAGGCGGCCTCGTGCATCCAGGCGCCTGTGGCCTTGCCGAAGTTGTCGACCAGCCAGCCCACATCCTGCGCGGCCAGCTCGCCAATCGTGTGGATGTGCAGCTTCGCGAGCTTCTCGCCGGCCTTGGGGCCTATGCCATTGATCTTTCGCACATGCAGCGGCCAGATTTTTCCCTGCAGGTCGGATTCGTAAATCACCGAAATCCCGTTGGGCTTGTTGAACTCGCTGGCCATCTTGGCCAGCAGCTTGTTGGGCGCCACACCGACCGAGCAGGTCAGGCCCGTCTTCTCAAAAATCGCCTTCTGGATCAGTCGCGCCAGCACGCGCCCGCCTTCGCGCTGGCCGCCGGGCACATCGGTGAAGTCGATGTAGACCTCGTCCACGCCGCGGTCCTGCATCAGCGGCGCGATCTCGGTGATGGTGCTTTTGAAGAGCTGCGAAAACTTGCGGATCTCCGAAAAATCCACCGGCAGCACAATGGCCTGCGGGCACAGCTTAGCCGCCTTCATCATGCCCATGGCCGAACCCACACCGAACTGCCGCGCCGCATAGGTGGCCGTGGTGATGACGCCGCGGCCCACATAGTCCTTGAGCAAAGGAAAGCTTTCCACCGGGATAAAGCGCAGCGGGCGCTCACCCTGCGCGGCCCGCAATTCCTCGTCCACCTTGCGCCAGCCGCCGCCTATGACCACCGGCAGGCCCTTGAGCTGTGGGTAGCGCAGCAGCTCGACGGACGCGAAAAAAGCGTCCATGTCGAGGTGGGCGATGCGGCGGATTTTGGGCGTATCGGAAGGCATGGGGTCGCTCTTCGGGTGAGCATAGCAATTCGGAGTGCTGGCAAATATTTACCCCGCTATTTTCTTAGGGTTCTTCTAGAATTTCGCCTTCGCCAAAAAACGGTGCAAGCGTGCGAGTCAATGCGGGCAGGCTCCGCCCTCAATAACAAGACAGAGCAAGACAGGGAAAGACACGATGAAGCGATGGATCAAATGGACCGTCGGCACAGCCGGTGCGGTGGTGTTGCTGCTGGCCGGCACGGCGCTGATCGGCAGCCAGATGGCCGAGCGCAAAAGCCAGCGGCAAATCAAGGTGGCCGTGCAGCCAGTGGCCATCCCATCCACGGCCCAGGCGCTGGAGCGCGGCGCCTATCTGTACAACTCGCGCGGCTGCGCTGACTGCCATGGCACCGGCGGTGCGGGCCGTGAATTCATGAACGACGGCAAGGGCATGCGCCTGGCCGGCCCCAATATCTCTCCCGGCGAAGGCAATGTGGTGGCGCGCTACACACCCGAGGACTGGGTGCGCACCTTGCGCCACGGCGTCAAGCCAGACGGCCGGCCTGTGTTTGTCATGCCCAGCGAAGACTACAACCGCCTGACTGACGGGGACCTGGGCGCGCTGGTCGCCTATGTCAAAGCCATGGCGCCCAAGGCAGGCGACGCCGCCGTGCTCGAGCTGCCCCTGCCGGTGCGCGTGCTGTATGCCTTTGACGCCATCCAGGACGCCGCGCAAAAAATCGACCACACGCTGCCACCGGCCAAACCCGTTGCCGAAGGCGTCACGGTGGCGCACGGCGCCTACGTCGCCAACATGTGCATAGGCTGCCACGGAGCGGGCCTGGCCGGCGGCAGGATTCCCGGCAGCCCACCCGACTGGGCGCCCGCCGCCAACCTCACGCCCGGCGAAGGCAGCGCCATGCGGCGCTACAAGGATGCCGCTGCTTTTGTTGCCATGCTGCGCAGCGGCAAGCGGCCCGACGGCACGGCCATCACCGTGATGCCTTTTGAGTCGCTGCGTACGCTCAATGATGTGGACGCGCAGGCGCTGTATGCGTATTTGCAGACGGTGCCGGCGCGGCCGTTTGGGCATCGCTAAGAGGGCGTAGTCCGGGGCTGACGGCTCTCCTTCGCCGTCCCTTACGCGGGTGGCTTTAGGGGGCGGTCAATAATTCTGATGCTCGCCAAACGCGAATCCCTCAGCATGTTCAAGGAGAAATTGCCATGGCCACGGACCGCAAGAACCAGCACCCCACCATCATTCCCACGCTGCGATACCGGGATGGCGCCGCAGCGGTCAAATGGCTGTGCCGCGCTTTCGGGTTTCAGGAGCAATTGGTGGTGCCTGATGAGAACGGCGCCATTGCGCACGCCCAGCTTGTCTATGGAAACGGAATGATCATGCTGGGATCGGCCACCAACAATGACTTCCACAAGCTCGTCAAGTCACCTTCGGAGTCCGGTTGCGTCGGATCGCAAAGCGCTTACATACAGGTTCAGGATGTGGATGCCCACTACAAGCGGGCCCTGGCCGCGGGAGCGGCCATCGTGATAGACATCAAGGACGAAGACTATGGCGGCCGGGGCTATTCCTGCCGCGATCCCGAAGGCCATATCTGGAACTTCGGAAGCTATGATCCTTGGGTTGCATGAGCCGGCCCCGGCCCTGGTTCATCATCGCAGCCGGCGCGTCTGCCGGGTTGCACACCATCACCCATGAAAGCCTTCGCCATGCCCCGCCACGCCAACGGAACCTTCGAAGTCAATCTCGTACCGCAAGCACTGGCGAATGCTGACGCCGGGCCGCTCATGGGAAGGATGTCCATCAACAAAACCTTCAGCGGCGACCTGCAGGCCACCAGCCAGGGCGAAATGCTCAGCGCCGGCACAGCCGTCAAAGGCTCGGCCGGTTATGTCGCGATGGAACGCGTGACCGGCACGCTGCATGGCAAACGCGGCAGCTTTGTATTGCAGCACAGCGGCACCATGAACCGCGGTGTGCCTCAGCTGATGGTTAGCGTGGTTCCCGACTCAGGGACGGATGAACTCACCGGCTTGAGCGGCACGCTGGGCATACAGATTGCCGATGGCAAGCATTCGTATGTGATGGACTACGAGATTGCGCCTGCGGGCTGAAAGATTGCTGGCTAGTTTTCAGTAAGTCCCCGGCACAAAGATACCAGTATCCACTGCCTTAATATCCGTCCGCCCGCAAAACGCCATCGTCAAATCCAGTTCCTTGTGGATGATCTCCAGCGCCTTGGTGACGCCTTGCTCACCCATGGCGCCCAGCCCATAGAGGAAGGCGCGGCCTATGTAGGTGCCTTTGGCGCCCAGGGCGATGGCCTTGAGCACGTCCTGGCCGGAGCGTATGCCGCCGTCCATGTGGACTTCAATTTGATGGCCGACGGCGGCGATGATTTCGGGCAGGCATGAGATGGACGACATGGCGCCGTCGAGCTGGCGGCCGCCGTGGTTGGAGACGATGAGGGCATCGGCGCCTGAGTTGACGGCGAGTTTGGCGTCCTCGACATCCTGGATGCCTTTGAGGATGAGTTTGCCGCCCCAGCGTTTCTTGATCCATTCGACGTCGCCCCAATTGAGGGCGGGGTCGAACTGCTTGGCCGTCCATTCCGAGAGCGAGCCCATGTTCTCCACTCCCTTGACGTGGCCCACGATGTTGCCGAAATGGCGGCGTGGGGTGCCCAGCATGCCCAGGCCCCAGCGGGGTTTGGTCATGAGGTTGAGGATGGTGGCCAGCGTGGGCTTGGGCGGGGCGCTCAGGCCGTTCTTCAAGTCCTTGTGGCGCTGGCCGAGGATCTGCAGGTCTAGCGTGAGCACCAGCGCCGAGCAATTGGCCGCCTTGGCGCGGTCTATCAGGCTTTCGATGAAGGCGCGGTCCTTCATCACATAGAGCTGGAACCAGAAGGGGTGGCGGTCGGTTCCGGCGGCCACGTCTTCGATGGAGCAGATGCTCATGGTCGACAGCGTGAAGGGGATGCCGAATTTCTTGGCGGCGCGTGCGCCCAGGATTTCACCGTCGGCGTGCTGCATGCCAGTGAGGCCGGTGGGTGCGATGGCGACGGGCATGGCCACCGGCTGGCCGATCATGGTGGTGGCTGTGCTGCGGTTTTCCATGTTGACGGCAACGCGCTGGCGCAGCTTGATTTTCTGGAAGTCGCTTTCATTGGCGCGGTAGGTGCTCTCCGTCCACGAGCCGGAATCGGCATAGTCATAGAACATGCGGGGCACGCGTTTTTTGGCCAGGACGCGCAGGTCTTCAATATTGGTGATCACGGGCACGGTCTTATCTCCTCAGTCGCCCAATGCTAAGGGTTTAGGCACCCGCCGGGATTGAATAAATTTTGCCGGCTTCCAAATTATTTCAATGTGCCGGCCGCCCCGCCCCGGCCCGGGCTTCGCGCACACCGGCGCCGCGCACTTCGAAGCGGATCTCGTCGGCGACCTTGCCGCCGGCATCAACCAGCTGCACCACATGCCGGCCCGGCCAGGGCATCCATTGGGCCTGGGGCCCGCGGGCGAATTCCTTGCCGTCCATCAGCCAGCGCGTGCCGCGGCCTTCGGCGCTGAAGCTGATGCGCTGGTGTTTGGGCGGGATGTCCGGGTCCAGCGCGATGATGGTGCCCGTTGTGGGCGCTGTGATGCGGGGTGGGGCATCGGGCTCGGCTGCGGGCCTTTTGCCGGGCCTGGAGGCCTTGGCCGGGCGGGTATCGCCCGCGCCTGAATTCAGGGCGAAGACCACCTGCTCCGTGCCCTGGATGAACCATTCGTTGCGCGCGGCCTCCAGCGGCGTGCCGCCCTGCGTGCCGAATTGCGTGCGGCTTTGCACCAGGCCGGCCGGTGGCGTGGGTGCGCGGCTGCGTTCGGTCTTGTGCAGGTAGTTCATGATCGCCGCCCAGATGGGTGCCGCACCGCTGGTGCCGCTCACGTCCCACATGGGCGCGCCGCTGGCGTTGCCTACCCACACGCCCACGGTGTAACGCTGCGAAAACCCCATGGCCCAGTTGTCGCGCATGTCCTTGCTGGTCCCGGTTTTCACGGCCGTCCAGAAGCGCGTAGCCAGGATGCTGTCGGTGCCGAAGGTGCGGGCGCGCGCCATCGGGTCGGCCATGATGTCGGTGGCGATAAAGACGGCGCGGGCATCAAGCGCTTGCCTGAAGACCGGCTTGGGGTTCTTCGCGAGTGAGGGCGCGCTGTAGCGCCCGCCGTTGGCCAGCGTGCGGTAGGCGTTGGTGAGCGACAGCAGCGAGACCTCGCTGCTGCCCAGCGCCAGGCTGTAGCCGTAGTAGTCGCCCGATTCCTTGAGCGGCAGGCCGACGGCCTTGAGCTGCTTGTGGAAGGCGTCGGGCGACACCATGACTAGCGTGCGCACGGCCGGCACATTGAGCGAGGCGCCCAGCGCGGTGCGCGCCGACACCAGGCCCTTGAACTGCCGGTCGTAGTTTTGCGGGATGTAAAGGCCGCTGGCCGTCTGGATCTGTGAGGAAGAATCTTCCAGCAGCGAGGCGGCGGTGATGCGCTTTTCGGCGATCGCCTGCGCATACAAAAACGGCTTGAGCGTGGAGCCCGGCTGGCGCAGCGCCAGCACGCCGTCGACTTCGGCCGCGTCGCTGAGTTCGCCTGAGGAGCCCACCCATGCCAGCACCTCGCCGGTGGCGTTGTCCAGCACCACAACCGCGCCGTCTTCCACATGGCGGCCGCGCAGCTCGCGCAGCTGCTGCGTGAGGGTTTGCACGGCGAAGCGCTGCAGTGGGGCGCGCAGGGTGGAGCGCATGGATGGGCTTTTTGAATTCGCGGAGCCCTCACCCCCACCCTCTCCCGGGGGGAGAGGGAGTAATGCGGATTCGTTGCGCTCAGGGCTGTTACTCCCTCTCCCTCTGGGAGAGGGCAGGGGTGAGGGCGCGCGAAGCGCCAGCAGCCTGCGCGCCAGATGCGGCGCCACACCCTCGCTCGCATCAAAAGCCTTGCGCTGCAGCGCGGCCGCGGCAAACAAATCCAGGCCCTCGCAATCCACCTTGGCCGGCGCCTGCATGGTTTTCAGCACGCCGCAGGCCCGCTGCGAGACCTGCGCCGCCTTGGCATTGGGCGCACGCACCAGCGCGGCCGCGATCGCCGCCTCGCGCTCATCCAGCCCGTGTGCGGCCTTGCCGAACAGCGTGCGGCTCAACGCGTCTATGCCCACCATCTCGCCGCGAAAAGGCACCAGGTTGAGATAGGCCTCCAGGATCTGGTCCTTGCGCCAGCGCGCTTCGAGTATTTGCGCCGAGACGGTCTGCCCGACCTTCTGCGCGACGCTGCGGCCGCCCGCGCCGGCGCGCCAGTCTTCGTCCAGCAACCCGGCCAGCTGCATGCTGATGGTGGAGGCGCCGCGTGTCTTGGTGTTCCACAGGTTGCCCCAGGCCGCGCTAGAGACCGCGCGCCAGTCCACGCCGCTGTGCTCGTAAAAGCGCTTGTCCTCGCTGAGCACCAGCGCCGTGCGCAGGGCCGGTGACACATCGGGCAGGGCGACCCACTGGCCGCGCCGCACGGCCTTGTCGGTGCGCAGGCGCTGCAGGAGTTCGCCGTTGCGGTCCAGCACCAGGGTCTCGGAGGGCTTGAAGTCGCGTTTGACTTCGTCGAAGGTGGCGACGGCCCAGGCCGGGCAGGCGCAGGCCATCACCAGACTGAAGGCAAGCAAACCTGTCTTGAGACGGACCTTCACCCTTATCTCCATGCGCGGGGAGCGCGGCTTTTCATCTTGGTTTCCCCAATCTGCGTCAATCTGCGAAATCTGTGGATGAAGCTTTGAAAGGGTTTACTTCGCCGCCTCCACCTTCACCCGCGCATTCGGGAACTCGCCGAACATCTCGGGCGCGTACATGGCCTCGACACGGCTCGGAGGCAAGGCAAAGTCACCGACGTTGTTCAGGCGCACGGTGTATTCCATCTTCACCACGCCTTTGGGCAGGTACTCGTAGTAACTGCGGAAGGCTTCGAAGCTGCGCTCCTCAAACGCGGGCCAGCCCGCACCGCTCTTCTTTTCGCCGCCGGTCGCGATTTCGGAATCGCGGCCCAGGCCGCCGCCCAGGATGGTCGCGCCGCCGGGCACCGGGTCGCTGATGACGACCCAGGTCATGTCGGCGCTGGCGTTGACTTCGAGCGTGATGCGGACCACGTCGCCGCGGGTGTAGACACCCTTGACGGCTTGTTCCACCGGCGTGAGGGTCTTCTTGATCTGGTAGCCGGCGTTGAAGGGCTCCTTCAGCTGGATGGCCGCGATGGACTGCAGCGTGAGCCAGGGCTTGCCGGGGCCCTGGTGTGTCACCGTCAATGTGTCCTTCGCAGCGCCACCCCAGGGCAGGAACATGCTGTTGTTGCGCAGGTTGCCGGGCGAAGCCGGCGCGCCGAAGAAGGTGGTCTGGTTGGGCGCACCGGCCGCGTCGGTGGTCTTAACGCGGTCAACCTTGCTCCAGTCCACGCTTGCCACACTGGCGGCAGCCGCTGCCAGCGTGGCCTTGGTCACGCCCGCCACCGGCGTGGCTTCAAATTTGGCCGAGAACTTGTCGAGTGCCAGGCCGCCCCACAGGTTGGCCGTGGTGGTGTGCCAGGCGCCTTTTTGCTGGCGCGCGATAAAGCCGTTGGCCAGGCGGCCCATGTCGTCCTTCCAGGCCGGGTCGTCCATCACGGCCAGCATCAGGCGCGCGGTGTTGACGTCGCCGTTGGCCATCAGCCACCACCAGTAGTCGTCCCGCTCGGTACTGAAGACCAGCTTGGTGCCCTGGAAGGACAGGCGCGAGCGCAGCACCTGGTTGGCTTCGGCGATGCGCTGCTCGCGCTGCGGCGCGTCGGCCACGCGCTTCAGGATGTTGAGCCAGTCGATCACCGCGTGTGTGGGCCACTGGTTGGGCGCAATGGTGATGCTGCCCAGCATGCGGCCCTGGGCCTTGCCGTAGCGCGACAGCGCCTCCAGCGCGGCCAGCTTGCGCACGTCCAGGTCCTTGCGCGGGCTCCAGAAGTCGCGCTGGATGCGGCCTTCCACAAACGCGATCAGGCCGCGCTCCATGGGGGCGCGGGCTTCGTCGGGCAGGGCGAAGGCCGGGTTGATGCCAGAGGCCTCATGCGTGGCAGCCAGCAGATAGGCCGTCAGCGCATCGCTGCCGCGGTTGGCTTCGCCATCGCGCGGCGGGAAGTAGTTGGCCAGGCCATCGCTGTCAAGGTAGGTGGGCAACTGCGCCAGCACCGTCTGCCAGAGCTTGCCGTCGCGCAGGCCCACGGCCTTGCTGGTTTTTTGCTCCAGGCAGATGAAGGGGTACATCGCAAAATAGTCGCGCACGCCGTCCATGCCTTCAGCCAGTTTGGGCTGCAGCGACATCTTCAGGCCGCCGCGGCCTGGCAAGGCGTCGGCCGGCGGGTTGACGTCCAGCGTGAAGCTGCCGTCGACCTGCACCAGCGTGGCCTGCTGCACCGTGAGCGGCACGGCCGGGATGATGCGCTGGCGCGCTTTCAGGCCGTCGCGCGCACCGCTGATGGTGTCCTTGGCTTCGATCTCCCACAGTATGGCTTCGGCGCGCGTGAGCGCCAGCTGCGCCGGCGCGGTGACCATCCAGGCTACTTCTCGCGCTTCACCGGCGGGGATGTCCACGGTTTGCGGCTTCAAATCGAGCAGCGTGGCGCGCGGGCTCACTTCGACCTTCATTGCGGTCTTGGTGGTGTTGCGCAAGGTCAGCTGCGCGCGGAACTGGTCGTCCTCGCGCACCAGCGGCGGCAGGCCGCTGATGATCTGCAGATCCTGCGTAGCGCGTATCGATGTCTGGCCGGTGCCGAAGAGGCCGGTGCCGGCGTCGGCCACGGCGACGATCTTGAAGGTCGTCAGCGCGTCATTGAGGGGCACGGTCACCACGGCCTGGCCCTTGGCGTCGAGCACCACGCTGGGGTTCCACAGCAGCAGGGTTTCCAGCAGCTCGCGCGTGTTGCTGCGCCCGCCGCCGCCGCCGGCCGCCACGGCCTTGCGTCCGTAGTGCCTGCGGCCGATGATTTCCATCTGCGCAGTCGAGGTCTCGACACCCCAAGAGCGGCGCTGCAGCATGGCGCCCAGCAGATCCCAGCTGTCGTTGGGCATCAGCTCCAGCAGTGCCTGGTCCACCGCGGCCAGTGCCACTTCGGCATTGGCGGCGGGCTGGCCGTTGGGCAGCTTGGCCGTGATGGTGACTTTGGCCTGGCCGCGCACCGCGTAGCTTTCCTTGTCGGCCTTCACGCTCACATCAAGCTGGTGCGCCTTGGTGCCCACGCGAATCTCCGCTACGCCCAGGCGGTAGGCCGGCTTGCTCAAATCGACCAGCGCGGTGGGTGCCACATATTCACGGCCTTCATACCAGAAGGAAGTCCACCACTCGCGCGGCGCCTTGTAGCCCCAGGTGAAGAAGCTGTACCAGGGCACCTCGCGCAGGCGGCCGCGCAGGGCCAGCACGCTGACATAAACGTTCGGGCCCCAGCCTTCCTTGATCTGCAGGTTGACGGTAGGGTCCTGGCCGTTGAGCTGCACCACCTGGGTCTCGATGACGCCTTCGCGCTCAATCGCCACCAGCGCGGTGGCGAAGCGGAAGGGCATGCGCACCTGGAACTTGGCGGTCTCGCCGGGCTGGTAGCTTTTCTTTTCCGGCAGCACGTCCATGCGGTCATGGTCTTCGCCGCCGAACCAGAGCTCGCCCTGGCGCGTGACATACACATTGCTGGCCGCCTGGATGGTGTTGCCGTCCTTGTCCTTGGCCGTCACGATGAGCTCGACCTCGCCGGGCTCGCCGAGCTTGGTGTCGCACAGCAGCAGGCCGCGCGAATCACTCTTGCCGCTGCAGACGCTGCCGAGGTCTTTGGTCTCGGTCTTGTTGTCGTAGGTGTAGAAGCCGCCCACCATGCGCTTGCGGCTGGTGGTGGTGATGCGCGCCACGGCTTTCACTTCCAGCGACACGTCGGTGGCGGGCTTGCCCGTGAGGTCCAGCGCCAAGGCCTGGAAGCGTATCTTCTGGCTGCTGGAGACCCAGCCCTCGGTCTTGATGCCGGCCACCACGGCGGCCGGCCAGACGGTGGAGACGCTGCGAATCGTCTGCACCTCGCCGTTGGGGTCGGCGTAGCTGGCTTCCATCAGCAGCTCCTGCGGCTGCCTGCGCGCCGGGATGTCGTTGATGGTGAGCTTGCCCGCGCCGTTGCGGTCCAGCGTGAGCGGCAGCTTGTCGGCGATGACGCGCTGGTCCTGCGAGGCCGTGCGTTCTTCGTTGTCGTTGCCGCCGGAGTCGCGGCCGGCACGCGGCGGCATGAAATTGAATTCTTCGTAGTCGCTGTAGCTCAGCGACTTGGCGCGCACCAGTGCCGACACCCGCACCGGCAGGTTGACGGCGCCGCCGCCCGAAACGTAATTGATCTGCACGTCGGTCGGCACCGACTTGACGTTGATGAGCGCCTTCTTCTCGGTCGGGGTGATGCGGCCTTCAAGCACCGGCAGGCGGAACTCTTCCACACGGAACTGCCCGCTGGCAAAGCTGCGGGCGCGGTTGCCCCGGCCGTTGCCGCCGTCGTTCTGGCCTTTCAGCTGCACTTCATAGATGCCCAGCTTGGCGGCCGGCGGAATCGCAAAGCTGTTCTCGGCGCTCAGGCCGCCGGTTGCCGTCTTGCGCCAGCTGATGGGCTGGGTGAACTGCTGGCCGCTGCCCACGTGGGTGATAACCAGCGTGGCGGGCGTGCCCTCGGGCAGGCCGAAGCCTTTGCTGGTTTCGGTGCGCAGCACGTGCTTCATGGACACGGTTTCACCGGCCCGCAGCAGCGTGCGGTCAAATATCGTGTGGGCCCGCTCGTTGGGCATGGGGTCGCGGCTGGTCGGCACGTTGAAGCGCCAGGGCTCTATGCCTCTGTGCCAGTCGCTCCAGGTAAAGGCCAGATCCTCCACGCCGGCGACGGTGCTGCGCGCGCTCACAAAATAGGCGTTACTGCCGTCGTTGCCGGGGCAGCGCGGTGGTTCGGAAGAAAGGCCGGCGAAATTCGCGATACCTTGCGCGTTGGTCACCGCCTTGGCCACTTCGGTGCCATTGCAGCCCGAGACACGCACCGTGGCGCCCGCCACCGGCATGCCCTTGTCCAGCGTGGTAACCCAGGCCAGCGAGTTCTCGCGGCCCAGCTTGAAATGCACGCCCAGGTTGGTCACCAGGGCCGAAGTGCGCACATACATGGTCCGGCTCGCGCCGTGGCGTTCGTCCAGCAGCGAAACGCCGAGTTTTTGCGAGGCGATCTCGACCACGTGAAAGCCCGGCGCCAGGGGGATGCCGACGACTTCAAAAGGCCGTGGGTCGCCGCCCACGGGTTTGGGCAGGTCCAGCGTCTTCACGCCGGCCTGGCCGCCCAGTAGCGAGAGCATGCGCGACTGCACATAGTCTTTGCCTTGCGAATCCACCGCCTTGGGCAGCGGGCCCTTGATGTCGGCGGCGGCCGTCTTGCGCGAGACCTCGTACTCGTCATAGCGCTGCACCTTGCGGAACCACGCAATGATGTCTGCGTCGGTGCGCGGCTGCAGGTCGCTGACCTTGCCGGCGCCGGGCGCTAGTCCCTTAACTTGCAGGGCCGCTTCCACATTGCGCAGCGTGACCGGTAGCAGGGCCGGGTCGCCGGGCTTGGTGTTGGGTTCGGCAAAGCGCTCGACGATGCCGAAGGGCGCGGCGGCGAACTTCGCCAGCGGCGGCATCGCCCCCGTGGCCACTTTCAGCGGAAAGCTGTCGGCATTGCGCAGCGTGCGGCCCGAGGCGTCTTTGAAGTTGCCTGGCAGCTCGAGCGAGAACTGGGCCTGCTCCGGAAACAGCGGCTTGAAGGTCACGCCGGTGACCACGTTGTCGCCGTCGCTGTTGCCTTCGTCAAAGAAGGGCTTGAGCGTGTCCTTGTCGCCTTTGAGGCGTATGCCCTCGGCCAGCTTGCGCGGCACCGGTGCGTTGAAGGACAGGCTCATGGGCCGCATCGGCAGGCAGGCCGACTGGGCGTTTTCGCGCTCGCAGCTGAAGCTGGCCGAGAAGGGCTCGCGCACCTGGAAGTTGTAGCGTTTTTCGACTGAATTGGCGATGCCGCTGGGCGTGCTCACGCCCTTGCCATAGACCAGTTGCACCTTGCTGGCCGGCGTCAGGCGCCGGTTGCAGGCCAGCGTGATGTAGCGCAGCGGCTCCTTGGCCGCGGGCTTGTCCAGGCCCTGTGACTTGAGCAGCTCGTCGCGCTCCTTGCCTTCGATCAGCTTGACGGGCACACGCTCGCCCAGGCCTTCGGCGGCGCACCAGACGTTCTCGCGAACACTTTGCAAGGTGGCCGGGCCGTTGAGCTGCAGCATGAAGTACTGTTCTTCATCGATGCGCTCATAGGTGCCTGGGCGCATGTGCTGGACAAAGGGGCCGCCGGTGTTGAACTTGTAGGAAGCGGCGCCGGCCACCGGCTGTCCCTTGGGCGACTTGAAGGTGCCGACCACCTGCACGGCGCAGCTCACACCGGGCGGCAGGTCGTTTTCAAATTCAAACGCCCATTCACGCTCGCTGATCCAGCGGCCGGAGCCTTTGGTGGCTTGCGCGTCGCTGCAGCTCAGCGACAGCGGGGCGGGCGCTTTGGGGTCGCCAAAATTGACGGCGCCCTCATCGAACTTGGCGACGATCTGCCTGACACGCGCAATCTCGCCCTGGGGCGAGAGGCTGACGATCTGCAAGGCATGGGCATGCAGCGAAACCGCCGCGGTCAGTGCCAGGGCGGCTTTTTTCATTGTTGGGCTCACGATTTCCTACCTCCTTCGGGAAGCCAGAGCGTAGCTGATTTATCTGTAACAAAGTATGAATCTGACGGGAAAAATGCCGGGTGAACCCTGGGGAATGTCAGCCCGTCATGGGTAGCCTGCTTGTAGTGCTCAGGCCAGGCGACTGGGCAACAGGTCGGGCACAGAATGTCTTGTTTTCAATCTGCGTCAATCTGGGGGATCTGTGAAGAAAATCATCCGCAGATTTCGCAGATTAACGCAGATAAGAGAATCATGATGTGGAGTCCGAGCTGCCAGCGCCGCATCACCATACCGTGTAGCCTTCACCCATGGATTCCCTCATCGCCGCCTCCTCACGCGCACTGGCCGCAGGCGATGCGCTGGGCGCGCTCAAGCGGGTGGCCCTGCGCGATGACCCGCCGGCGCTGGCCTTGCGCGGCATTGCCATGGCCCAGCTCGGTGAACACCCGCGTGCGCGGGAACTCCTCAAGCGCGCCGCCCGTGGTTTTGGCGCGCATGAGGCGCTGGCGTGTGCCCGCTGTGTCGTGGCCGAGGCCGAGGTGGCCATGGCCATGCGCGACTTCAGCGGCTCGCCGCGCGCGCTGGCTGCGGCAGCCGCCACGCTGGAGGCGCATGCAGACAGCGCCAATGCCTTGCAGGCCTGGCTGGTCACCGCGCGGCGTTTTCTTTTGCTCGGCAAGCTCGATGATGCACGCGCAGCACTGGCGCGGCTCGATGCGCGCGGCCTGCCGCCCACCTTGAGGGCTGTGGCTGAACTGACGGCGGCCGAGCTGGCGCTGCGCTCGCTGCGCGTCGGCGATGCGCGCATGGCGCTGGCGCGCGCGCAGGCGGCGGCCGAGCGCGCGCAAGTGCCCGCGCTGCAGGCCGAGGTGGCGGAGGCGCGCGCGGCGCTGGACCGTCCCGCGGCCCGGCGGCTCACGGCTGATGGTGAGGTGGCGCTGCGCCTGGATGAGGTGTCGGCGCTGCTGGCCTCGGATGCGCTGGTGGTCGATGCTTGCCGGCACGGGCTGGGCGCCGGCGAACAATGGCGGCCGCTGGCGCGCCGGCCCGTGCTGTTCGCGCTGGCCCGCGCGCTGGCCGAGGCCTGGCCCGGCGATGCGGATCGCGAGGCCTTGATTGCGGGTGTGTTCCGCACCAAGCATCCTGATGAGACACACAGGGCGCGCCTCAGGGTTGAGATAGGGCGCCTGCGCGCGCTGGTCAAACCGCTCGCGGCCATCGAGGCGACTGCGCGGGGCTTTATCTTGAAGCCCAACGCCGGGCGCGGCGTGGCTGTGCTGGCGCCGCCGCTGGACGGCGAACAGGCCTCGCTGGTGGCGCTGCTGTCCGACGGCGCGGCGTGGTCCACCTCGGCCCTGGCGCTGGCCCTGGGGGCGAGCCAGCGCACCGTGCAGCGGGCGCTGACCGACCTGGAGGTCGAGGGGCGGGTGCACTCCCTGGGCCGGGCACGGGCGCAACGCTGGCTGGCGCCGCCGCTGGCCGGATTCACGACGATCTTGTTACTCCCCGCTTCGCTGCCGATTGGATAGAGTTGTCTCCATGGCGTCGATGAGCGGCGTAACCAGGAGCAGCAATGACGAATAAGACCCTCAAGCAAAAGCCCGAACCCAAAACTCGCCCCGCCGAGATTGTTCGGGAATACAGCTTTCCCGGCGTCGATGACATCGCCGGCGTCACCCATGACGGCCAGCGCGTCTGGGCCGCGGCGCGCACAAAACTGATCGCCTTCGACCCCGCCAGCGGCGAGCAGATGCGCACGCTGGATTGCGTGGGCGATGCCGGCACCGCCTTCGATGGCAAACACCTCTACCAGATCGCCGAATCGCGCATCGACAAGATAGACCCGGCCTCCGGCAAGGTGCTGGCGTCCATCCCGGCGCCCGGCAGCGGCAGCGACTCGGGCCTGACCTGGGCTGAAGGCAGCCTGTGGGTGGGCCAGTACCGCGACCGCAGGATCCACCAGGTCGACCCTGAAACAGGCGCCATCCAGCGCACGATTGAATCGAACCGCTTCGTCACCGGCGTGACTTGGGTGGACGGCGAACTCTGGCACGGCACCTGGGAGGGCGACGAGAGCGAAATCCGCCGCATCGACCCGCACAGCGGCGCCGTGATCGAGCGGCTTGAAATGCCGAAGGGCGCCGGCGTCAGCGGGCTGGAATCCGACGGCGCGGACCTCTTTTATGCGGGCGGCGGCAAGAGCGGCAAGGTCCGCGCCGTGCGGCGGCCCAAGACCGCGTAGCAACTGCCGCGAGGGGCTCCAAGCCTCGCGCTGATTTCCCCGGCCTTTTGGCCACAACGAGCGCACCCGGTTCCAGCACGGGCTGGGCAGCGCATTGACCCACGTAAACGCTATTTCACACCCAGGAGAAAACCATGAAGTTGTATTACAGCCCGTCCGCCTGCTCCCTGTCGCCGCATATCGTGGCCCATGAGCTGGGCCTGCCCCTTGAACTCGTCAAGGTTGACGTGGTCGCCAAACGCACCGAGCACGGCGAGGACTATCTCGCCATCAACCCCAAGGGCCTGGTGCCCGCCCTCCGGCTGGACGACGGCAGCGTGCTGACGGAAGGCCCCGCCGTCGTGCAATACCTTGCCGACCTGAAACCCGATGCACAGCTGGCACCCGCCCACGGCAGCCTGGCGCGCTATCGCCTGCAGGAAATGCTGGGCTACATCAATTCAGAACTGCACCAGAGCTATATGCCGCTGTTCAACCCGGACTGCAGCGAGGAAGTTCGCGGTACGCGCATGGCTTACCTGCGCAAGCACTACGGCCTGCTGGAGGCCGCGCTGGGCCGCACGCCCTTCCTGCTGGGCGAACGCTTCACGGTGGCCGATGCCTACCTGTTTGTGGTCACGCGCTGGGCCGAATTCGTCAAGCTGGACTTGTCGGCCTTTCCCGGGCTGCTGGCTTTCCAGGAGCGCATCGCCGGCCGGCCCGCCGTGCAGGCGGCCTTGCACCGTGAGCAGGCGGCCGGCGCCTGAGCGAAAAGCCCATCCGTCCATTTATCCATCCACCCCCCCAGGAGAACACCATGAACAGCACAGCCACCGAAACTTCCACCCTGAACCACGCCGTCGTGCCCCGGGACGCATGGCTGGCCGAGCGCAAAACCCTGCTCGCCCAGGAGAAAGAACTGACACGCCTGCGCGACCAGGTCGCCCGTGAGCGCCGCGCGCTGCCCTGGGTCCATGTCGAGAAGAACTATGTCTTTGACACGCCCGAAGGCAAGCGTTCGCTGGCCGACTTGTTTGAAGGCCGCCGCCAGCTCATGGTGCAGCACTTCATGTTCGGGCCCGGCTGGGAGCAGGGCTGCCCGAGCTGCTCCTTCATGGCCGACCACACCGACGGCATGAAGATCCACCTTGAACACCGCGACATCACCTTTGTGGCCGTGTCGCGTGCGACCCTGCCCGAGATCGAGCGCTTTCGCCGGCGCATGGGCTGGCAGTTCAACTGGGTGTCGTCCAACGGCAGCGACTTCAACTACGACTTCCATGTGAGCTTCAAGCCGGAGGACCGGGTCGGCGGCACCGTCAACTACAACTACGGCAGGGTGGAGTTCCCGGCCGAGGAAGCGCCCGGCATCAGCCTGTTCTACAAGGACGGCGAGGGCCGCGTCTTCCACACCTATTCAACCTACGGGCGCGGCGTGGAAGTGATGATGGGCACCTACAAAATGCTGGACCTCGCGCCCAAGGGACGCGATGAGCATGACGGCTTTTACAAGATGGACTGGGTGCGCCACCATGACCGCTACGAATCCCAGGCCGCGTTTACTCCTGCGCCTGAGGTTGCTTCGTGCTGCAGCGCGAAAGCCTGACCAGGGCCGGACGGGCGCAAGCATCGTGGCAGACCTTTGGCCCTGGCTGGTGGTGGCGGGAGTCGGTGCCCTTCACGGCCTGAACCCCGCCAACGGCTGGGCCTGCGCCGCAGCCTATGGCCTGCGTTCACGCGACCGGGCGCAAGCCTTGCGGGCTCTGTTGCCTATCGCCGTGGGGCACGTCGCATCGATGGCGCTGGTGGCCGGTGTGGTGGTGTGGGGCTTGGCCCTGGACCGCTTCGTGCTTCAAGTGCTGGCCGGCAGTTTGCTGGCGGCCTGCGCCGTGCTTTATTTGCGGGCGCCCAGGCTGGTGCGCGCACCTGCGGGGCAGGCCGGGCTGGCGCTGTGGTCCTTCATGATGGCGAGCGCGCACGGAGCCGGCCTGATGCTGGTGCCGGCGCTGGTTCCGCTGTGTGCGGAGGGGGATTCGTTGGATGGGGCGAGACCGCTGGCGCTCGCACTGGTGGCTGTCGGTGTTCACACCGTGGCCATGCTGGCCGTCACCGGCCTGGTTGCGAGCGGTGTCTGCTATGGTTTTGATCGCGGGGCGCGATGGCTGGGCCTAGCCCAGCAGACGGAACAAGCCGTAGAGCGACAGCAGCGCCGTCACCACCAGAAATCCGGTCTTGGCCCCACGGGCGCCGACCAAAGTTCCGATCACGCTGCACGCCAGGATGGCGCCGAGGATGTAAGTTGTTTTCATGGGCTCGATGGTAAGGCCTCGGTGTACCAAAAAACGCGGCTGTGGTTTGAAACCTACGCGCGCGACGGCCGCCGCGCCGGTTGCGAGCCGCCACGCGGCAGGCTGGCGCTGACCAGCGCCGCGGCCAGCGTGACCAGCCACGAGTAATACACCCACACCAGGAAAGCCAGCAGCGGCGCGAAGGCGCCGTAAATCGTGCGGTAGGTGGGCACATTGGCGAGGTAGATCGCGAAGCCCTGCTTGCCCAGCTCGAAGGCAACACCGGCCAGCAGGCCGCCCGCGACCGCATTGCGCCAGCGCACTACGGTGTGCGGCACAAAGCGGAACAGGCAGGCAAAGCCGGCGGCGCTGAGCAGCATGGGCCCGATGTTCAGCGCATGCGGCAGCCAGGCGGGGCGCGTGCCCGTCACCAGCCCACTGGAAGCCGACGCCAGATAGGACGCGGCCCAAAGACTGGCGCCTATGAGCACGGGGCCGGTCAGCAGCATGCCGGCGTACAGGCCCAGCCGGCGCAGCAGCGGCCGCGGCTTTTTCACCTGCCAGATCCGGTTCAGCGTGGTCTCCACACTCAGCATCAGCGCCAGCGCCGACACCAGCAGCAGGGCAAAGCCCACCTGCGTGAGGCCGCCCGCATTACCCGCAAACTGCGCCAGGTGCTTGAGCACCGTCCTGGCGATGCCGTCCGGCAACAGGCCGCGCAGCAAGTGCTCACGTATCGCATCCCCGGCCGCGTGCAGGGCCGGCACACGCGCGAACAGCGCAAAACTCAGCGCCAGCAAGGGCACCATGGACATCACCAGCGTGAAGGTCAGCCCGCCCGCGGCCTGCGGCAAGCGCTCTTCCCCGGCGCGCCGCAGCAGCCGGCTGATCAGGCCGCCCTGGTTTCGGCTGTTGCTGCTTGTGGTTGCCATGCGGGGAATATAGCGGGGGCTTTGGGGTTTTACGCTGGCACAGAGGGAAAAATGGAGATTTGAGGGAGGAACGCGGCGTTTGTGCGACAGAGTCCTGAAGGGCGAATCCTGAATGCAAAATGTCTTGTCTTTAATCTGTGTAAATCTGCGAAATCTGCGGATTTTTTTCCACAGATTTCGCAGATTTACGCAGACAAGATTCGCCTGCAGAAGCATATGCAAGGAAATGACTTGGCATCAAAATCAAAAAAGCTCCTGGCGGTATATGCGCGATTCGCACAAGGAATTTCCGCTATCCCGGATGAAAAGGCTTGGGAGCTCTCGCTTGTCGCTACCGGGGTCCCGGTCTTTGTTGCTGAGGCCCGCAAGCGCGATCTCAAACCGACAAGCGCGCAGATCACCGCAGGACTGGAGCGCGGGTTGAGGGACATGTCCGATCTGATTGGTGAGGTGGACATTCAGTGGCGTGCCGCGGTGTCAAGGGCGCTTCACGACGCGCTCGCGGTGGAGCACCCTGAGTTCCTGCGCCTTGAGGTTAGCCGCCTGCAGAAGGTTCTTGCGCGAGGAAAAATCAGAACAGAAGCAGAGTTCCATCTGGTGAGGTGCAGGATCGATGTCCTTGAGAGCGAACCCGAGTTGCCAGAGGAGTTGAGGCTTCTTTATGCATTGGCCGGGGCGTTTAAAGCCGTGGCTAAGCTGCCCTCGCCTTGAAAAACATGAAAGCCAGCGCGACACACTTGAATGATTTCTCGAAGACCGCACGTGCGTTTTGCGCATGGTGCGAAGCATCGGATTCTGAGCTTACTGATCAGCAGGCAGCATATTGGCTTTGCTGTTTGTATGCCCAGGCGCTTCTTCTTCCGGAAACGGAATCCGGAAACGAGAACGGTTTACCCGAATTGCCCGCCGCCGCATTGAAGAATGCCGTTGCCAACCTGGCAACCTTCTCCGGCAGGTACTATCGCGAAGTTTTCGATCCGGATCCCCTGCTGGGGGATGAGCCCTTGATGGGCGATATAGGCGATGACCTGCTCGATACCTACAAGGACATCCGTGCCGGCCTGGTGCTGTTTGACAAGGGTGAGGCTAGCGAAGCTCTGTGGCACTGGGCCTTCCTGCATCGCATCCATTGGGGCCGGCATGTTGCCGGTGCGCTTTATGCGCTGCATTGTCTGTCTATATCTCGGCGAGAGTGAATGTGGTCTTTGCCCAGTCGATCAAACGAAGCCGCAACTGCATGCTAATTTTTCACTTTTAGCACTAAAGATTATTGACGTAGAAAAATCCGTGAAACCTCAGGACCACAATAAAGAAACACAGATGCCTTTTGCGGTGCATCTAGCCATCTACATTGGAGCGCTTTGCGTGATGGGATCTCTCATGTACTACTCATATACCTACCCCTATTCGAGCGGGAAGCCGCCTGGCTTGGTGAGCTTTGTCCTGATGTGGTTCAGGGAAATTGTCATTCTTCTTTTTGGGGTGATCGCCTTGGTCTTGATTATTGTCATTTCGGCGAGGAAGCGGATCCATCGTGTTGAACAGGCGGGAAAAAACGCTGCCGATTAGAGCTTCTTAAAAATCCTCCGTCGTAGATGCTCAATCCAGGAATGCCTTGGACATCCAGTGGATTCTGCGCGATAAACCTGCCGCAATATATGTTGCCCTTCGGTGCGATCAACGCAGACTAAAAGCTAATGAAAACATCAACATTGCTCGCGCTCTTGGGCACCTTGCTAGGGGTGTACTACGGCTCTCTTGGGATAGTCGCCGGTGCTTTCTTTGTGGATGAAGCAAAAAGGCGCTCCATCGCGGAGCGGGTATTCCTCAACCCTGGTTGGTCTATGGGACCACATGATGAATATGCGCCAGAGGGGCAGAAGCTCTGCCGGCGGGGAAATTGGGTCTTTGTGGCTGCGATCCTTTGCTGGTTTACTTGGGGTCTGCTCAAATGAATCGCAAATCCCATTCCTCAGGTACCCAAGGCTACGCCGAACAAGCCGAGGCATTGATTCCCCAGTACGAATCAATTCCCTTTACCAAGCGCCACGAGGCCGAGCTGCATCTTTTGCCCACGGCCCCAAGCCGCATCCTGGACATAGGCGCCGGCACCGGGGTGGATGCGGCCTGGTTCGCGGACCGGGGCCACAGTGTTCTGGCGGTGGAGCCGACTGTGGAGTTTCGGATTGCGGCCATGCGCCTTCACCCTTCGCCTCTGATCGAATGGCTGGACGATGTCTTGCCTGGCTTGGACAAGGTGCTGGCGCGGGGCCAGTGTTTTGATGTCGTGATGCTGAGCGCGGTGTGGATGCACCTGGATGAAGAAGAACGCCGTGGCGGCATGCCGCGGCTCATGTCATTGCTGGCGCCAAAAGGCCTGCTTCTGCTGTCGCTCAGGCATGGGCCCATCCCTGTCGGACGGCGCATGTTTGAGGTTTCGGGGGAAGAGACGATAGAACTTGCGCGCCGGCATGGGCTCAAGGCTGTGCTGAACACGCAAACCGGATCACTGCTGCCGGGAAATGCCGCTGCGGATGTCACCTGGACGCGGCTCGCGTTTCGGCGAGAGGATTAGCGACCCCCGGCGAATCGCCAGGAGCCGCATAGCGCATTAACCCAGGTTCACCGGCACAAAAATCTTGGCGTCCCCGCGCTGGATCAGCAGGGCCACGGATTTTTCGGACTTGGCGACGGTGGCGCGGACCTGGTCTATGTTTTTCACGGGCACGCCGTTGATGGACAGCAGCACGTCGCCGGGTTGCACGCCGGCCAGGGCTGAGGGGCCGCTGGCCTGTTCGACAACCAGGCCGTTGTCGACGCCGGCTTCCTTTTTCTCATCGGGCTGCAGCGGGCGCAGGGCCAGGCCGAGCTTGCCGTGGTTGGGGCTGTCTTTCTTGGCCACAACATCGCCGGTTTTGTCGTTGGCGCTGCCGAGTTTGGCGGTGATTTCCTTGGCCGATCCCTGGCGCCAGACGTCGAGCTTGAGGCTGTCGCCAGGCGCGGCCAGGCTGATGATGGCGGGCAGGTCGCCGGAGGACACAATGGGCTGGCCGTTGACGCTGCGGATCACGTCGCCGCTTTGCAGGCCGGCCTTGTCGGCGGGGCCGCCTTTCTCCACGCTGGAGACCAGGGCGCCTTCGGGCTTGTCGAGTTTGAAGGAGTCGGCGAAGGACTGGTTGACCTCCTGCACGGCCACGCCCAGGCGCGCGTGTTCGACCTTGCCGGTGGCCACGAGCTGGTTCTTGATCTTGGCGGCGACGTCGATGGGGATCGCGAAGGACACGCCCTGGTAACCGCCGCTGCGGGTGTAGATCTGCGAGTTGATGCCCACCACTTCGCCGCGGGTGTTGAAGAGGGGCCCGCCGGAGTTGCCGGGGTTGACGGCGACGTCGGTCTGGATGAAGGGCACGGCGCTGTCGTCGGGCAGCGAGCGGCCTTTGGCGCTGACGACGCCGGCGGTGACGGTGTTCTCAAAGCCGAAGGGCGAGCCGATGGCCAGCACCCATTCGCCGACTTTGAGGTCGCTGACCTTGCCGAGGGTGACCACGGGCAGGTTCTTGGCTTCTATGCGCAGCACGGCGACGTCGGTTTTAGGGTCGGCGCCCAGCACCTTGGCGCGGTATTCGCGGCGGTCGGTGAGCTTGACGGTGACTTCCTTGGCGTCGCGCACCACATGGGCGTTGGTCAGGATGATGCCGTCGGCGCTTACGATAAAGCCCGAACCCTGGCCGCGCGTGGGGACTTCTTGCGGGGTGGCACCGCGTCCGCCGGGGCGGCCCTGGCCTTGCTGGAAGCGCTTGAAGAACTCAAAGAAGGGGTCGCCCGAGAAGGGCGAATCGTCGTCGTCATCGCCCTGGGAGATTTCATTGCGGACCTTGGTGCTGCCGGTCACGCTGATGTTGACGACGGCCGGGCCGTAGCGTTCGGTGATCTGCGAGAAGTCGGGCAGGGCCATGGGGACGGGGGCCGCGCCGTTCGTGGTGGCGGGCGCCGAGATGGCGGGTGGCGTGGCGGCGGTGGCGGCCGAATGCAGGATGTTGATCGCGCCGACGCCGGCGCCGCCTATGGCGCCCGCGGCCAGCAATGCGGCGACAAGCCGGGTGTTCTTCAATGCAGTCGATGACATGGCGTGCTTCCTTGGGTTGATGGCACTCCGCAGTGCCGATAGGCCCAACTATGGGGACGCTGTCTTAGACGGGGCTTAAGAATCGCCCCGAGCGTCTTAGACCGCGCTTAGGCCTTTGCAGCCGGAAAGTGCACATCGACCTTGAGCCCGCCCAGGCGCTCGGAGCTGCCCAGTTCCAGCGTGGCGCCGTGCCGCCCCGCGATTGCGTGGACGATGGCCAGGCCCAGGCCGCTGCCGGTGGGTGGCGCCGCATCGGCGCTGCCGCCTCCCTGGTCCGCGCGGAAGAAGCGGTCGAAGACGCGCTCGCGGTCGTGTTCGGCGATGCCGGGGCCGCTGTCTTCAACGCTGAGTTCGGCCCCGCCGTCCCGGGATGCCAGCGACACATCGACCCGGCCGCCGGCCGGCGTGTATTTGACGGCGTTGTCCAGCAAGTTGCGCAGCAGCACGCGCAGGGCCTCGGCCTGGCCCGTGACCTGCAGCGCTTGCTGTTCCTGCTGCTGCGGGTTACCGGCCAGCATGCCCAGGTCTATCTGCTTGTGCAGGGCGTGCGGCAGCACATCGGCCACCGCGAGCTTGATGACTTCCTGCAGGTCCACGGGCACGGCGGCCGCGCCCTGGCCGGCCATGCCCTCCGTGCCGCCGGCCTCTTCGCGGGCCAGCGCCAGCAATTGTTCGACCAGCCGTATCGCGCGGTCTATGCCCTGGTTGAGCCGGGCAATGCCGGCCTCGTGCTCGGCAGGCGTGCCGCCGTTGCGGCGCAGGGCCTGGGCCTGCAGCTTGAGGGCTGTCAGCGGCGAGCGCAACTCGTGTGCGGCATCGGCCACAAAATGCTTTTGCGCCTCGAAGGCGCCGCGCACGCGGCCGAACAGCAGGTTGAGCTCATCCACGAGAGGGCGCACCTCGTCGGGCAGGCCTTCGGCGGCCAGCGGCGACAAATCGTCAGCGCGGCGGCCCGCCACCTGGCGCCGGGCGCGCTCTATAGGCGCGAGCGAGCGGCTGATGACCCACCAGACGGCCAGCATCAGCAGCGGCGTGAGCAGCACAAAGGGCAGCACGGCACGCACCGCCAGCGCACGCGCGCGGGCCGAGCGCGCATCCAGGTTCTGGGCGATCTGCACCGTTTGCAGCGCAGTCTGCAGCGTATAGACACGGTAGCGGTTACCGTGGGCCTCCACGTCGGAGAAACCCAGTACCGCGCGCGGCGGCAGCGCCGACCGGGTGGACCGGAAAATCTGCGTGCCGTCCAGGCCCCAGATCTGCACATACACCTCAAAGCGGTCTTCGGCTTCGGCCTCGTCCAGCGGCAAGGCAAAGGGCACGCCGCTGCGCAGCGACCGCGCCATCTGCCGCAGGTGCTCGTCAAACATCGCGTCGGCCTGCTGCAGCGCGCTGCGGTAGACAGTGCCGGCCTGCATCACGGCCACGCCCAGGATGGCTGCGAGCACAAACCAGAGCAATCTTTTCCTCAGGGAGTGGGTCACCGGCTTCATTGCTTGGGCACCAGGTAACCGAGGCCGCGGACGGTCTGGATGATGTCGTTGCCGAATAGATGGAGCCCCCACGCTCCCCACTGCGTGTGGTCGCTGCCCCCCGAGGGGGCGCTGCGCCTGCGGCCCGGCAAAGCCGGTTCCGCGGCCCCGGCTGGTTTGTGACTTGCGGGAAATGTCATTGCTTGGGCACCAGGTAACCGAGGCCGCGCACGGTCTGGATGATGTCGTTGCCTAGTTTTTTACGGACGCCGTGGATGTAGACCTCGACGGCATTGCTGCTGACGTCGTCCTTCCAGCTGAAGAGTTTTTCCTCGAGCTGCGCGCGCGAGAGCACCACGCCGGGGCGGGCCAGCAGCGGCTCGAGCACCGCCCATTCGCGCGCCGACAAGGTCACGGGCTGTCCGTTGAGGCTGGCTTCGCGTGTGGCGGGGTTCAGGCTCACGCCCTTGTGCTCAAAGGCAGGCTCGGCACGGCCGGCGCTGCGGCGGAGCAGGGCGCGAATGCGCGCCAGCATCTCGTCGGTGTCATAGGGTTTGACGACGTAGTCGTCGGCGCCGGCGTCCAGCCCGGCAATGCGGTCGCCCACCGCGTCGCGCGCCGTGGCCACCAGCACGGGCGTGGTGTCGCGCCGCGCGCGCAGGGCACGCAGCACTTCGAGGCCGTCACGCTGGGGCAGGCCCAGGTCCAGCAGCACCAGGTCGTAGTGTTCGCTGCGCAAGGCCTCGTCGGCCATGCGGCCGTCGCGCACCCAGTCGACCGCGTAATGCTCGGCGCGCAGCACCTGCAAAACGGTTTCGCCGATCATGGCGTCGTCTTCGACCAGCAACAAACGCATGGGTTTTCCTTGGAACGCGCCAGTATGCATGCCCTGGCTTAGCCGGAGCTTAACAAGCTTGCCATCAAGCATTTCCCGGTATTGCTCCTTCTCCCGCTGGGAGAAGGTTGGGATGAGGGTTGCTGGCGTTTGAAGCTGCTCTGTGCATTGAAAGCCGCTGGCCCTCACCCCCGCCCTCTCCCGGAGGGAGAGGGAGCAAAGAGCGCGCACCCGGTTTTGCTCCTTCCCCCGCTGGGGGAAAGTTGGGATGAGGGCCGGCAGCGGTTGATGTTGGGCTATGCCTGTGGGGAAGGGCCGCCGGCCATGCCTTGCAGACCGCGGCCCAGTTGGAGCCCGGGCCACTTTGCGCTGCCCAGATGCGTGCCGGCGAATCTGAAGCCGTAGCGTTCAGCCTTGCCCTCTATCGGGGGAGAGGGAGTGAAGACAGGGACCCCGTCTAGAATCACCGCACAACAACGGGGGTTGAGATGGGAACGTTGGTACAGATGAGGCGGTCCGGTGCAACGCAGGGGGCGCGTTAGGCATGGCGGCCGGCAAGTCCGCGGTCAAGCCGTTCTGGCACCGCCTCAACAAATTCTTTGCATTCCCGTTCCAGGCCACGCCGTTGGCCTATGCAGTGTTCCTGGCGTTCTGCAGCCTTTTGCCGGGCGTGCTCTTCTTTCTCCCCAGCGTGTTTATGTGGGTGATTGTCGAGCTTGGAATTCTTCTGGCGGCAAGCCGCTACGGCTTCAAGATCGCGGTGCTCGGCTCGCGCGGCATTTCGCGCGCCAGCGACTTTCCGTCGCGGCTTGACGACGAGTGGAGCAGCCTCCCCTGGAAACTGTTCGGCGTCTTTGTAGTGCAGGCTTTCGTTCTAGGCCTGGTGGCGTCGGTCAATGCCAAGCTCGCCACGGCCGCGACTTTCGTTCTTTCGTTCCTGCTTCCGGCGACCGTGATTGTCCTGGTGCAATCAGGCAGCGCGATGCGCTCGCTGAACCCGGCTGAGATCTGGGGGGTTGTGCGCGTCATAGGGGCGCCTTATCTTGCGCTGTGCCTGTTCCTGTTTTTACTCAGTAGCGGCGCGCAGGTCGCGTTGGCGCTGCTGTTGCCCCTGGTCAGCCTCTGGTTGCTGGTGCCGCTGTTTAACTTTGCATTTATCTATTTCGGATGGGTCATGGCCAGCCTGCTCGGCTATGTGATGTATCAGCATCATGAGGGCCTGGACATCGACTTGCTGCCGGGCGCCGGCGCGGACGAGCTGCCGGTCGACCGCCGCAGCCCCGAGCAGATTAAGCGCCAGGAAACCGATGCGTTGGTCGCCGAGCTGGTGACCGACGGCGATATTCCCGCTGCGCTGAACATTGCCTACGAAGACCAGCGCATGCGGCCCAACGACATTGCCGCGCTGCGGCGCTATCACCGCGTGTTGCTGATGACCGACAAGACGCCGACGCTGGTCGACCACGCGAAACGCCTGATCGCGTTGCTGCTGCAGCAGGAGCTGGGTGCCGAAGCAGTCAAGGCTTGGCAGGACTGCCGCGCCCGCGACCCGGGGTTTATGCTTGAAGACGCCGGGCAGACGCTGGCCCTGGCACGCGCCGCCTGGCGCGCCGGTGACGCGCAGGCGGCGCTTGCCATGCTGCGCAGTTTCGACAAGCGGTTTCGCGGCCACGACGCGATTCCACAGGCCTACGAGCTGATCGCGCGGGTGCTCACGCAGGGCATGCACCGTGCCGACCTGGCCCGGCCGGTGCTGGCGGTGCTGGAGGAGCGCTACCCCGACAGCGAGCCGACGCGCGAAGTGCGCTGGCTGCTGCGCGACCAGCCCGCCGCGTAAACAGGTTCTCAGGCCTGCGCCAGTGCGCGTGTGGCCATATCGTTGGGTGCGAGCCGCTGCAGGTGCGGCAGCCAGTAAAGGGCGCGTTCGCGCTGTCCCGCGCGCAACCAGCCGTGCGCGCAAACGCCCAGCGTGTCGGCGAGTCCTGAATGCTCCGGCGCGCTCTTGAGCAGCGCGCGGCACAGCTTGTCGGCGTCGTCGAATTGGCGTGCGCGCGTGAAGCGGCGCGCCAGCCGCGCCATATCATCGGGTTTGAGCCGCACGCCGGGTTTGGCCTGGTCGAGGTAGGTCCGGTAGCTGGCGTGCTGCAGCTCCAGGGTAGCGTCGTCGCTGGGGGCCAGGCGGAAGATGCGGTGCGCGGCACTGTGGAAGTCCTCCCCGGCCGGCTGCAACCGAGCAGTGTTGAACCAGGCGCGCAGCACTTCGCCGTCGGTGGGCCTCAGTTTCGCCGCTGCCCGCCATTGCGTGCAGGCAGCTTCAAATTTCATTTCACCCGCCAGCCGTTTTGCCTCGGCCACATGCCGCTCGAAGCCGTCGCCTGCCGCTTCGGCGGCCACGGGCGGTGGTGTGAGCTTGCGCCAATGCATGGCCGCGGCCATCAACAGCGCGCCTGTGATCAGCCCGCCCAGATGCGCCATATAGGCCACACCTTTGCCGCCGATCAGGTGCTGCAGCGCCTCATTGGCGATCCAGGCCGGCAACAGCAGCAGTGCGGGCGCCGTGACATAGTTGAAATAGAAAAACAGCTGGTAGAAAAAGCGGATGCGGCGCAGGCGGTACATCACGGCATACATGCCCATCAGGGCGGAGATTGCACCCGAGGCACCCAGGCCGTAGCCGCCTTGCCCGGCATAGGCCCAGCCGGCCAGCAGCGCGGCGCCCAGCGCCCCGGCGAGGTAGAACGCCAGGTAAAGGCCGCGGCCCAGTGCGAGTTCGACGGAAAAACCAAACAGGAAGAGAAACACCATGTTGCCGATCAGGTGGCTGGTGTCGGCATGCAGAAAAGCCGCGGTGAGCCAGGTGACGGGGCGAAACGGCGCGTCTTTGGTGTTGTCCTGGGCCCAGCGGGCGGTGAACGGGGCCGGCTGCAATGCTTCGTACCGGCCCCTGTCCTGCTTCCACTGTGGATAGGCCGGGCTGCCGGGCCGGATGACGAGGCCGCCGTGCAGGCGGGCCAGGAAGGACTTTTCGTATTCCAGGCCGTCGAGCAGTGCGCCGTAGCGGCGCTGCTCCAGCATGCGCCTGGCCGCCGGGGCGCGCGGGGAACCGGTCTCTTCAAGCCAATCGACGAAGGCCGGCAGCTCGAGCGCCGGCAGGCTGCTTGAAAGATAGAAGCTCGCGGCCTTTTTCTGGGCGTTTTCTTCGGCGCGTTGCGGTCCCCAGAACACCGCCATGTTCACGAGGATCAGCAGGATGGTCAGCCAAGGCGGGTTGCGCCAGGTCGGCCGGTTCTCCAGCGGGATTGCGTAAAACATGTCTCCGCCGGTACTTCAGCTCGGGTCAGCTCAGGCCAGCCGCGCCCGGTGCCGTTCGATCTGCGCCTTGACCTGCGCCGGCGCGGTGCCGCCCAGGATGTTGCGGGCGTTGAGCGAGCCGCGCAGGCTGAGACAGTCGTAGACGTCTTTTTCGATCTTGGGGTTGAATTCCTGCAGCACGGCCAGCGGCAGTTCGGACAGGTCCACCGCGTGCGTGGTGGCGGCCTTGACGGCGTGGGCCACGGTTTCGTGGGCGTCGCGGAAGGGGATGCCTTTTTTCACCAGGTAGTCGGCCAGGTCTGTGGCGGTGGCGTAACCGCGCAGGGCGGCGGTTTCCATGGCCTCGGGTTTGACGGTGATGCCGGCCACCATCTCGGCGAAGATGCGCAGTGTGTCTTTCAGCGTGTCGACGGTGTCGAACAGCGGCTCCTTGTCTTCCTGATTGTCCTTGTTGTAGGCCAGGGGCTGGCCCTTCATCAGGGTGACCAGGCCCATCAGGTGGCCGACCACGCGGCCGGTCTTGCCGCGTGCCAGTTCAGGCACGTCGGGGTTTTTCTTCTGCGGCATGATGGACGAGCCCGTGGTGAAGCGGTCGGGAATGTGGATGAAGCCGAAGTTCTGGCTCATCCACAAAATCAGTTCCTCGCTCATGCGGCTGATGTGAACCATGGCAAGCGTTGCGGCTGCGGTGAATTCAATTGCGAAGTCACGGTCGCTCACGGCGTCCAGGCTGTTCTGGCAGACCTGGGGGTTGCCGTTCTCATCGACCATGCCCAGGGTTTTGGCGGCGCGCTCGCGGTCCAGCGGGTAGCTGGTGCCGGCCAGCGCGGCGGCGCCCAGCGGCAGGCGGTTCACGCGCTTGCGGATCTCCCGCATGCGTTCGGCGTCGCGGCTGAACATTTCGACATAGGCCAGCATGTGGTGGCCGAAGCTCACGGGCTGGGCCACCTGCAGGTGGGTAAAGCCGGGGAGTATGACGTCCAGGTTTTTCTCGGCGATGCCAAGCAGGGCTTTTTGCAGGTCGGTGAGCAGGCCGCCGATCAGGTCGATCTCGCCGCGCAGCCACAGGCGCACGTCGGTGGCGACCTGGTCGTTGCGGCTGCGGCCGGTGTGCAGGCGCTTGCCGGCGTCGCCGACCAGCTGGGTCAGGCGCGCCTCGATGTTGAAGTGCACGTCTTCCAGGTCCAGCTTCCACTCGAAGGCGCCGGATTCGATTTCGCTGGTGATTTGCGCCATGCCCTTCTGGATGTCGGCGTAGTCGGCGGCCGGGATGATTTTCTGCGCGGCCAGCATTTCGGCGTGGGCCAGCGAACCGGCGATATCGGCCTGCCACAGGCGTTTGTCGAAGAACACGCTGGACGTGTAGCGCTTGACCAGGTCGCTCATGGGCTCGGAAAAGAGGGCAGACCAGGCTTGGGACTTTTTGTCGAATTGATTCACGTCAGGCTTTCTATGGGTGGCGGTCACGTGCCGGCCGTGCCGGACTGTGGATTCGGGGCCCCGGATGCGCTATTCTGGGCAGCCAAGGGCCGTCGATGGCTTTTATTGTCTTCCGGGCCGCCGCCGCGGGGTTGCGAGAGGCGCGACCGGTGCAATACTCGGCATCACGGTGATTTTATCCATGTGCCTTAGAACCTGTTTGCGGTTTAAATGCAGCCCCGTTAGACCGCAAACAGGTTCCAGGAGCCCGCTCCCGGCCTTTCCCTGATATCCATGCACGCACTGCCATGAAGCCTTCGCCTGATCCTCACAATTTCGGGGAATCCACCCTGCTGGGCAGCGTCACCTCCATTGACGAGGAGCCCGTACGGCGAAGCCACGCGCGCGCCGGCATGTTCGACGCCTGCCAGGTCGGGGTGGTGTTGCGCGCCGTGCTGTTCGCCCAGGCCACGGTGGGCGTGGCCGCCATGTTCGATGCCGACAACGCCGTTCAGTGGCTGCTGCGCTTTGCCTTGTTGACCGGTGCGGTGCTGCCGGCCACGCTGGCCTGGCTGATCGTGGCCTGCGCCCTCAAGTCGCGGCTGAACCGGCTCAGGGTCTGGCTGCAATGGACGGCCGGCGTGCTGCTGGGCGCGGGCGCGGGCCTCTACGGTTGCGGCCTGCTGTCGATCATGGGGCTGTTGGCGCGGCCCCCCTGGTGGGCCAGCGCGGCGGCGGGTGCCTTGCTGTCGGCCGTGCTGCTGGCGGGCCTGTACTGGCGCGCCAGGGCACGCACGCCCGCCGCCACGGCGGCGCGCCTGGCCGAGCTGCAATCGCGCATACGTCCCCACTTCCTGTTCAATACCCTCAACAGCGCGATTGCGCTGGTGCGCGCCGAGCCGGCCAAGGCCGAGGCGGTACTGGAAGACCTGAGCGAGCTGTTTCGCCATGCGCTGGCCGATCAGGCCGAATCGGTCACCCTGGGCCAGGAGATCGCCCTGGCCCAGCACTACCTGGCCATTGAGCAGGTGCGCTTTGGCGAGCGCCTGCAGGTGCAGTGGAGCCTCGATGCCGACGCGGACCAGGCCAAACTGCCGCCGCTGCTGCTGCAGCCGCTGGTGGAAAATGCCGTCAAGCATGGTGTGGAGCCCAGCCCCACGGGTGCGCAGCTGCGAATTTCCACGCTCAAGCGCGGCGGCACGGTGGTGATCAAGGTCACCAACTCGACCCCCGCCGGTGCCGGCGAACGCGGCCACGGGCTGGCGCTGGCCAATGTGCGTGAGCGGCTGACCTTGCTGCATGATGTCGAGGCGAAATTCAAGACTGTCTTCAAGGACGGCATGTTTCAGGTGCGCATGGAGATTCCGGCATGAAACTCAAGGTACTGGTGGTCGACGACGAAGCGCTGGCGCGGTCGCGCCTGCGCACCCTGCTGGGTGATTGCACGGCGCCGGCGGCGGCGGCCGGCGCGGAGGCGGCCGATGCCGCGGCGGCCATGAAAGCCTTGCAGCGCGAGGCTTTTGACGCGGTGCTGCTGGACATCCGCATGCCGGGGGCTGACGGCGTCGCGCTGGCGCAGATGATCGCCCAGCTGCCGCGAAAGCCCGCCGTGGTGTTTGTCACCGCACATTCCGAGCATGCGGTGCAGGCCTTCGAGCTGGAGGCCGTCGACTACCTGACCAAGCCGGTGCGCCTGGAGCGCCTGCAGCAGGCGCTGCAGAAGGTGGAGCGCCTGCTGCAGGCCGCGCGTCCCGGCCAGCCGCCCGTTGAGGAGATGCTCATCATCCAGGACCGGGGCCGCACCGAACGCGTGCCGCTGGCCGAAGTGATTTATTTCAAGGCCGAACTCAAGTACGTCACCGTGCGCACCGCCAGCCGCAGCTACATCCTGGACGGTTCGCTCAGTGAACTGGAGGAGCGCCATGCGGCGCGCTTCATGCGCATACACCGCAATGCGCTGATCGCGCGGCACGCGGTGCGCGCGCTTGAAAAGCACTTCGACCCCGAGGAGGGTGAGGGCTGGGCGGTGCGGCTCAACGGTATCGACGAGCTGCTGGCGGTCTCGCGCCGCCAGCTCAGCGCGGTGCGCGAGGCCATCACGGCCTGAGGCTGCCGGCCGGCCCGGTCCTTCCTGTTTTCACTCTTTCCCCGTTTCTTTCGTTTCCTGTCTGCCTGGTTCCACATGCTCCAACACGCCGATTTTGTCCAACGCCACATCCACCGCTTCAGCAACCAGCCCGCCGTCGAGCAGCAGCTGGTGCGCGAGTTTTTTGCCGGCAAGCCCGGTTTTTATGTCGATGTGGGAGCCAACGACCCGGTGCTCGATTCCCAGTCCCAGCACCTGGAGGCTATTGGCTGGACGGGCCTGCTGGTCGAACCCGACCCGGACTGCTGCGCGCTGCTGCGCCAAAGCCGCAAGGGCACGGTGATTGAAATGGCGTGTTCCAGCCCTGAAAACGCCGGCAAGCTGCTGCAGCTGAACCGCGCGGGGCCGCATTCGACGCTGGAAGACCAGCCCATTGCCCTGGGCGCGGTGGTGCGTTCCACCGTGGCTGTGCGCTGCGAAACCCTGGACACCATGCTGCGCGAACACGGCGTGCCCGTGGGCTTTGACCTGCTGTCCATCGACATCGAGGGGCATGAGCTGGTCGCCCTGTCGGGCTTTGACTTCGCCCACTGGCAACCCCGGCTGGTGCTCATTGAGGACCACGTCACCCACCACCACAAGCACGCGCTGATGCGTGCCAAGGGCTACCAGCTGCTGCTGCGAACCGGCCTCAACAGCTGGTACGTTCCGGCGAAAGCGTCCTACACGTTTTCCTGGGCGGCCCGGTTCGAATATCTGCGTAAGTACTACCTGGGCCTTCCTACGCGCAAACTGCGTTATGCGCGGCCCGCAGCTTAAGAGCCACACGCACACGGGGGACACATGAACGAAGAAGAGGCCGGCGCGCCGCCCGCCGGGGCGCAGGCGGCACCGCCCGAGCCCGAGCCGGACCGCGTGCTGCTTCACATGCCGGTCGACATCCGCAACATGTCGCTGATGGTGCTGGCCGGCCTGGCTTTTTTGTTTGTGCTGCACTGGGCCAAGGCTGTCTTTATCCCGGTGATGGTGGGGGTGCTGTTCAGCTATGCGCTGTCGCCGGTGGTCAACTGGCTGGAGGACCACCATGTGCCCCGCTGGCTGGGTTCCGCCGTGCTGCTGCTGGCCATCCTGGGCGGCCTGGGCAGCGCCGCCTATTCGCTCGGTGACGAGGCGACGGACCTGCTTGATGCGTTGCCGGCCGCGGCGCAGAAATTTCGCCAGGCCATGAAAACGCGCAGCGACCGCCACGACAGCGCGCTGGAAACCGTGCAGAAGGCCGCCGCGCAGATCGAGCAGGCCGCGCAGGAAAGTGCTGCGTCCGGCGGCACGCGGGGCGTGATGCGCGTGGTGGTCGAACCCGCGCGCTTCAATGTCAAGAATTACCTCTGGACGGGCACGGTAGGCTTGATCGCGCTGGTGGGCCAGGCCACGGTGGTGGTTTTTCTCACTTATTTCCTGATGCTCTCGGGTGACACCTTCCGGCGAAAGCTGATCAAGCTGGCCGGCGACAGCATGAGCAGCAAGAAGATCACGCTGCAGGCGCTCAATGAAATCACCGGCCAGATCCAGCGCTATTTGCAGGTGCAGCTGCTGACCAGCGCGCTGGTGGGCCTGTTGACCTGGCTGGCCCTGCTGGCCCTGGGGCTGGACAACGCAGCCGTCTGGGGCATTGCAGCGGCCGTGCTGAACCTGGTGCCCTATGTCGGCTCCCTGGTCACGGCGGCCGGTTCGGCGCTGGTGGGTTTCATGCAGTTCGGCTCGCTCAATATGGCATTGGCCGTAGGCGGTGCGTCGCTGCTCATCCACACCATTGTGGGCAACCTGCTGACCCCCTGGCTGACCAGCCGCGCCAGCCGCATGAACCCGGTGGCGGTCTTTGTCGGGTTGCTGGCCTGGGGCTGGCTGTGGGGCGTATGGGGTTTGCTGCTGGGCATTCCGATCCTGATGATCGTCAAGGCGATCTGCGACCGGGTGGAGGACCTGAAACCCATTGGTGAATTCCTTGGCTCATGACCCTCCAAGCGCGTTTTTCTTAATGTCTAAAACCTTCGTGGCTATCACGGTGGCTGCGCTGAATCATTGAAACTAAAAAGACCAAGCCATGATGGAACTGCTCACGGACCCGCAAGCCTGGATTGCCTTTGCCACCCTGACCGCGCTGGAGCTGGTGCTGGGCATAGACAACATCATTTTCATTTCCATCCTGGTCGACAAGCTGCCCAGGGACAAGCAGGAGATGGCGCGCCGGATCGGCCTCTTCATGGCGATGTTCATGCGCATAGGCCTGCTGCTGGTGCTGTCGTGGATCATCGGGCTGGTGGAGCCGCTGTTCACCGTGCTCAAGCAGGAAATCTCGGGCCGCGACCTGATCCTGATCGGCGGCGGCTTGTTCCTGATCTGGAAAAGCACCGGCGAGATCCACCAGTCCATGGAAGGCGAAGAGGGCCACGCCTCCACCGCAGTCAAGGCCACCTTCGCGGCCGTGATTGTGCAGATCATGCTGGTCGACATGATCTTCTCGCTGGACTCCATCATCACCGCCGTCGGCATGGTCGACAGCCTGGCCGTGATGATCGCCGCCGTCATTGCCTCAGTCGGCCTCATGATGCTGTTCGCGCCGGCGATCGGCCGCTTTGTCTCCACCCATCCGACCATCAAGATGCTGGCCCTGTCCTTTCTGGTGGTGGTGGGCGTGGTGCTGATCGCCGAAGGCCTGGACCACCACGTGCCCAAGGGGTATGTCTATTTCGCCATGGCCTTCTCGGTCACCGTCGAAATGCTCAACATCCGCATGCGGCGCAAGACGGCCAAGCCCGTGCAGTTGCGCAACGCCTATTCGCCGGACGGCAAGGCCGCGGACAGCGCCCGCCCCCGTGACTGATCCGGCCAGGCGGGCAAGTTGCACCGTGTGCCTGCGGCCGCAAAGCGCCTGCATCTGCCGGTGGGTCACGCCGGTGGCGCACCAGGCCGAGGTGCTGATCCTGCAGCACCCTATGGAAGCAGGCCATGCCAAGAACACCGGTCGTTTGCTGCATTTGAGCTTGCCGCGTAGCCGCATGCTGGTGGGGGAAGCGTTTGATGAGGCCGGCCTGTGCGCGGCGACAGGCGAAATGCCCGCCTACACGGTGTTGCTGTATCCGACAACAGCGCAGGATGATGAAGCGCCGGCCCTGGACCTCGAACAACTCAAGGACACGTCGCATGTGCGGCTGGTGGTGCTGGACGCGACCTGGCGCAAGAGCCGAAAAATGCTGCACCTCAACCCGCTGCTGCGGAGCTTGCCGCGCCTGTCGATTGAAGATGTTCCCGCTTCCGGCTACCTGATCCGCAAGGCCCACAAGCCGGGCCAGCTGTCTACGCTGGAGGCGACCTGTGCGGCGCTGGCGCAGCTTGAAGGCGATGCCGCCAGGTACCAGCCGCTGCTGCAGGCTTTTGACGGGTTTGTGGCGCAGCAGCTGGCGCTTCAGCATTGTTTTCAATCTGCGTAAATCTGCGAAATCTGTGGATAAAAATTCATCCGCAGATTTCGCAGATTTACGCAGATAAAGACAATAAGGTCTTGAGTACAAAGGCCTTCAGGCCGGGTACTTAGTCGCCCAAGTCGATCACGCCGGCCAGCGGTACCCCTGCGGGGGCCGCGTAGTCAGCTGTCACCACGGCCCTGCCGGGATGCGTTGACACCTCACCAAGAAGCTCTTTGACAAAGGCAATCGACGGCGCATCCAGCGCGGCAAACGGTTCGTCAAGCAGCAACAGCGCAGCCCCCGATGCAAACGCCGCCGCCAGCCATACCTTGCGTTTCGATCCGGTGGACAACATGAAAAGCTGTTTGCCCATGTGCGGCTCCAGCCCCAGGCCTTCAACCAATGGGGCTATCAGATTCGTCTCAAAACCCGGGTAGCGGCTACGAACGGTCTCGAAATACTGCGGCGGTGTCAGTTGGTCGAAGTCGGTGCTGCGCGGCTCCATCCAGAAGAGCTGCCGGCGATAAGCCTCAGGTTGCTCCTTCAACGAAACGCCGTTTAACTGCAACTGCCCCGCATCCGCAGCCAACGCGCCTGCCATCAGGCGAAGCAGGGTGCTCTTGCCTCGCCCATCGCCGCCTTGCACCAGCGTGACGCCTTGCGGGATGGCTGTGGACAGTCTGGCGAAAAGCGCCACCTGTGGGTTGGGGTAGCGAAAGCTGAGGTCTTCAATAGCGAGGATGGCGGGGTGGTCGATGGTGAAAGCCTGGATAGAGGTGGACGCAGGCGGCAATGGTAATCTGCAAACCGGGAGCCGTAGCATCCAGCCTGACCAACGCCGTCAACTTGCAGCCTGCACTAGCAAACGCGCACCTTCCCGCAAATCCGCCAGCAGGACCACCTGCCCTGGCGCGAGCACATGGTCCGCCAGGAACTTGCTGTCCGCCGCCGCGCTCTCTCGCTGCCAGCGGATCGCCAGCGCATGGCCCTGCACATCAAGGTCTATCTCAAACGACGGCCAGTGCGCGGGCACACACGGCGACAGCGAGAGTTTCCCCTGCTGCACCCGCAGGCCGAGAATGTTTTCCATCGCCGCGCGGTGCAGCCACGCGGCCGAGCCGGTGTACCAGCTCCAGCCGCCGCGGCCCACATAGGGCGCCGTGCCATAGATGTCGCCGGCCATCACATACGGCTCGAGTTCGTACACGGGCCCGCGCAGCGGATGTTCGCTGCGGTGGGCGGGGCTCAAGGCCTGGAAGCTTTCCCAGGCGGCTTCAGCGTCGCCTGTGGCGGCCTGGGCCATCATGGCCCATACTGCGGCGTGTGAATACTGGCCGCCGTTTTCGCGCACGCCGGGCGGGTAGGCCTGGATGTAGCCGGGGTTGTCGGCCGAGTACTGCAGCGGGGGCGTGAGCAGCCGCAAGAGGCCGGCCTCGGGGTCGACCAGTTGTTCGTTCATGGCCTGCATGGCGGGCCTCGTGTATTCCTCGCTGGAGGCGCCGGAGAGCACGGCCCAGGCCTGGGCGATGAGGTCGATCCGGCATTCGCTGTTGGCGGCGGAGCCCAGGGGCGCGCCGTTGTCAAAAAACGCGCGGCGGAACCAGGCGCCGTCCCAGCCGTCTTTGTGCAGCGCGCTGATCCAGCCCTGGCGCGCGGCCAGCCAGGTGTCGGCGCGGCGGGTGTCGCCGCGTGCGCGGGCCAGCGGCTCGAAGTCCTGCACCACGCGGCACAGAAACCAGGCCAGCCAGACCGATTCGCCGCGGCCTTCGTGGCCGACGCGGTTCATGCCGTCGTTCCAGTCGCCGGTGCCCATCAGGGGCAGGCCGTGGGCGCCGGTGGGCAGGCTGCGGTCCAGCGTGCGCGCGCAGTGCTCGAACAGCGTGGCGCTTTGCGCGCTGGCCTGCGGTGCGTAGTAAGCATCTTCCGCGCCTTCGGGAATCGCCGGGCCGTCGATGAAGGCGACTTCTTCGTCGAGGATGGCCGCGTCGCCGGTCACCGTGACATACCAGGCGCAGGCATAGGGCAGCCACAGCAGGTCGTCCGAAAAATGCGTGCGCACGCCCTCGCCGCCAGGTGCGTGCCACCAATGCTGCACGTCGCCTTCGGTGAACTGGCGCGAAGCGTTGAGCAGAATCTGCCGGCGCAGGCGGCCCGGTTCGATAAGGGCAAAGGCCATGGCGTCCTGCAACTGGTCGCGAAAGCCGAAGGCGCCGCCGGCCTGGTAAAAACCGGCCTTGGACCACAGGCGCGAAGCCAGCGTCTGGTAAAGCAGCCAGTGGTTGACCAGTGCGTTGAACAGTGGGTCGGGCGTGCGCACCCGCACCTTGCCCAGCAGCCCGGCCCACCAGGCCTTGACCCGCGCCAGGGCCGCGGCCGTGTCGCGGCCCTGCCAGGTGCGCGCCAGCTGCTCGGCGCCGGGGGCGTCGGTGGCGTGGCCCAGCAGGAAGGCGAGCGTGAGGCTTTGGCCAGGTTGCAGGGCGACATCCCCCGCCACTGCGGCGCAGGGGTCGGCGCCGTTGGCGGCATTCCGGCCCAGGGCGGCGGGCGCGGCGAACCGGCCGGCCGTGTCAAAAAATTCGCTGCGGTCGCCTGTCCATTGCGCCGCGTCCGTTAAGCCGGTCAGCGCGAGGAAGGCGGTACTGCCGCCGAAGCCGGCGCGGCTTTCGCGCTGCTGGCCGAATACGGCATGGAGTTCAGGGTCCTTGGCCCTCCAGGCATGCACGGTGCGGCGTTCGTGGCGGGCCGCACCCATCTGCCACTCCACCATGGCCAGGGCGCGCAGGCGGCGTGTATCGCTTCCCCGGTTGTGCAGGCGCAGCTGTACGCACTTGACGGAGTCGTCGACGTCGGCGAACCAGGTGGCCTCCACACTGAGCGCGCCGTGCAGCTGTTCAAACACGCTGTAGCCCTGGCCGTGGCGCACCCGGCAGGATGTTCCTGATTCAGCGCAGGCGCCCAGCGGCAGCAGCTTGAGCGAGTCCAGGTCCTGCAGCAGGTAGTGTTCAAAACTTGGGTCCGTCACCGGGTCGTTGGACCAGGGTGTGAGCTGGTGCAGCCGGCTGTTGCCGGCCCAGGTGTAGCCGGCGCCGGCTTCCGAAACCTGGAAGCCGAAGAAGGCGTTGGCGATCACGTTGACCCAGGGGCGCGGCGGGCGGTGCAGGGCATCGACCTCGAACTGGAATTCGCCGCTGTCCGGGTCAAAACGGCCTTGCGGTGTTTGCGGGGGCCGCGCCGCCCGCGGATTGCGCGGCGCCTGGACCGCGCCGGCCGGCCTTGGGGCGCCGCCCAGGGCTTGCAGGGCGCCTACCTGCTGCTCCAGCGGCCGGCCGTCGGCCGCAAGGATGAAACGGGCCAGGCCGGTCAGCGCGGCTTTTTCGGAGGGCAGGATGTCCTGCTCGCGCAGCAGGAAAAAGCCGCCCACGTCGCTGCGCGGAAAACTGTTCTCGGCCTGCTGCAGCGTCCGGTCGCGCAAGGCGAGGATGTCGCGCTGCAGCGGCATCAGGTAGGAATTGGCCTCGCTGTTGAGGATCACCACGTCGGCGGCCAGCCCGCAAAAACTCCACCAGGGCTGGGCGCGCAGCAAGGCATGGACCAGCGCCATGCCGTTGCTCGAGTGGATCAGCACCAGCACGATGGGCTTGTCGCCGGACAGGCCGAAGCGCCAGAGCTGGCGCTGGTCGATCAGGCCGCGCCCGGCCGCCGGCCGCGCGCAGCTGTACATCAGCGCGGTGTTGATGTCCTGCAGCGCGGCGTTTTCAGCGGGATCCACGCCGAGGTCGCGCAGCCGCACCTGAGCCAGCGTGGCGGCCATGCGGGTGGCGCGCTCCACATGCATGGGCTGCAGGTATTTGTCGATGCGCGCGTCCAGCTCGCCGCTGTCGGCCGCGGCGGCAGTGGCAAAACTGAGCCGGGCCAGGCCGCCGGCGGGAATGCGTATGCGCACGCGCAGGCCGGCCACCGGGTCCAGGCCGTTGATGGGCACGCCCCCTTCGCCGTGGGCTTCGGGCAGCAGCGCCGGATCGCCCGGCCCCCGATTGCGGCCCAGGAAGGCGCGCCGGTCCGAAATGAAGTCGATGGTGCGGACGTTGGCCTCGGAGTCCGCCAGGAAATGCGCCACCGCCATTGCCGGATCGCCTTGAAGCCGGGCCTTGCGCGACAGCAGCAGGGCGCGCCACTGCGGGTGCCAGCGCGTCTTGACAAAGAGGTTGGAAAACGCCGGATGCGCCTCATCGGCGCGCGGGTCGGTCAATACGGCCTCGAAGCAGGAAATGACTTCCAGCGTCATCTCGGCATCGGAGAGGTTGCGCAAGGTGATGGTGCGCAGTTCCGTGTCGTCCTCGGGGCTGACGAGCACGGTGACCATCGCCTGCAAGGTGTCGCTGGCCATCTCGAACTGCACGCGGTCGGCCAGGAAGGTGGCCTGGTAGCGCCAGTCCGGGTGCGGCGCCGGGTGCAGCGTGACCGAGGAGGCGCGATCCTCGCCGGCGGGCCGCAGGTAGATGAAGCTGCCGCAGGCGTCGCGCAGCGGGTCGTCGCGCCAGCGGGTGATGTTGTAGCTCCTGTTGCCGGTGCGCCAGCGGCTGACGCCGGCGCCGTTGGCGCGTAGCGCCACGCTGTAGCGGCCGTTGGACAGCAGCTGCGTCGGTTGCCAGCCGGGCGCGGCGGGGTCGATTTCGCGCGCGTGGTAGAGCCGGGCTTGGGCTGCGTCCTCGGGCTCGGGCAGCACGCGCGGGTCGGCGCTTTCGATGATCTGGCGCGGGGTTTTTTCATGCAGCAGCGAGTCAAAGGCCTGCACCAGCGGCGCTGAGGCGAACCAGCGGCGCGGTGCTTCGTCGCACAGCACGTTGCACAGCGCCACCAGCGACATGCCCTGGTGGTGCGCCATGAAGGTGTTGACCAGGCTCACGGCCTGCGCGCCGGGCTGGCGCGCGACGGTGAAGTCCAGCGCGTCGACAAAACCATACTCGCCGCGCGCGCCCCATTGTTCGAGCTGGCGAAGGTTGGCCGCTGCTTCGCGCGGCATGAACTGGGCGGCCATGATGGTGGCGTAGGGGGCGACCACGCGGTCGGTCGGTGGCGTGCGGCGCAGGGCCAGGCGCGGCACGCCGAAGGGCGAATACTGGTAGGCCAGCGTGTGGTCCTGCGCGAAATAGGCCGATTCCGAAACACCCCATGGCAAACCCTGGGCGGCGCCGTAGGCCTGCTGCTCTTTCACTGCGGCCAGGCCCGAGACGTGCAACAGGCCCTCGTCGGGCTCGCTCATGACCAGCGAGGGCATCAGGTATTCGAACATCGAGCCGGACCAGGACTTCAGGCCCGGCGTGACGCCCACCGTCAGGAAGGCGCGGCCCAGCGCCAGCCAGTGGCGGCGCGGCACGTCGCCCTTGGCGATGGCCAGGAAGCTGGTCAGGCGCGCTTCGGAGGCGATCAGGTCGTAGTAGCTCGCGTCCAGCGCCTGCTCGTGCACGCGCAGGCCGATGTGGAACAGGTGGCGCTTGGCGCTGTAAAGGCCGCTGAAGTCCATGGCCATGCACAGGCGCTCGCAGCGCTCGGCGATATGCACCAGGTTTGTCGCCTGGTCCGCGGTCAAGGCTTCTTCAACGGCGCCCTCGGGGAGCGGTGCGGTGCGCGAAGCGGCACGCGCTGAGGCCAACAGATTCCGGCAGTTTTGTGCGACCGCCAGCAGATGGCCTGCGAAGTTGCCGCTGTCGACGGTGGAGACGTAGGCCGGCGGCAGCACTTGCAGCGTGCGGGTTTCATACCAGTTGAGCAGGTGGCCATTGTGTTTGGGCAGGGCCTCCACGGTCTCCAGGGTGGCGGCCAGGCGCGCGGCCATCTCGCCGGTGGATATCCAGCCGAACTCGCGCGCGCAGGCCACGGCCATCATGTACAGGCCGATGTTGGTGGGCGAGGTGCGATGGGCCAGCGTGGGCTCGGGCTCCATCTGCAGGTTGTCGGGGGGCAGGTGGTGGTCTTCAGGGCTGACGACGCGCTCGAAGAAAAGCCAGGCCTGGTGCGCCAGTTTGAACAGGTAGTCGCGGTCCGCGGCTTCGGGCGCGGTGTGCGGGCCAGTGGCGCCGGGCTGGCTGCCCCACCAGGCCACCAAGGGGGCCAGGGCCCACAGCAGGAACAGCGCGGGACCGGTGAATGGGTGGGGACTCCAGCAGGCGGCCACGGCGAGCGCCAGGCATAGCGCGGACACGCCAGCATTCGCGCGCACAAAGGCACCCAGCGTGTAGCGGGCCTGGGCTTGGGCCTGGTCGGCGGTGGTCCATTGCAACAGGCGCCGGCGGCTGGCGGCCATGCGCCAGAGCGCCCGCGTGATCGCATCCAGCAGCAATACGGCCTGCGCTGCGAGTTGGCTGAACTGCCAGGCCGCCTGCGCCAGGGCGCGCCCCACCTCGCGCATGCCGACGTCAAAAAAATGCAGCCAGGCGATGCCGCGCCGGGTGGGCACCAGGCCGGCGAGCGCCCCCAACAGCGGGCCCGCCAGGAAGGCGAGGAGGGTGAAGGCGATCGCCGTGCCCAGCGGCAGCGCGCTGGTGAAAATCACCCAGGCCAGCAGCGCGAAGCAGGCCGGCGCCACCAGCGAGCGGCGCAGGTTGTCGGCCATGCGCCACAGACCCAGGGCGTCGATGCCGAAGGTTTTGGCGCGAAGCATCAACGGCAGCAGTTGCCAGTCGCCGCGCGTCCAGCGGTGCACGCGCGAGGCGGCCACGCCGGCATGGTGCGGCTGGTCTTCCATCAGCACCACGTCACCGGCATAGCCGCAGCGCGCGATGCTGCCTTCGAGCAGGTCATGGCTCAGGATCGCGCCTTCGGGCAGGCGCTGGTCCAGCACGGCGTGCACGGCTTGCACGTGCAGCAGCCCCTTGCCGGTGAAATTGCCCATGCCGAAGACGTCCTGGTAGAGGTCGGAGGTGCCGCTGCTGTAAGGGTCCAGCCCGCGCTGGCCGGCGAACAGGGTGTGAAAGGGCGAGCGCTTGCGGTGCGCTGGCAGCGGCGTGGCCACGCGCGGCTGCAGGATGCCGTAGCCTGCGGTAACGCGCCGGCTCTCGCGGTCAACGTGCGGCGTGTTGAGCGGGTGGGCGGCGATGGCCACGAGTTCGCGCAGCACGCCGGCCGGCAGGCCGGTATCGCTGTCCAGGGTCAGCACATAACGCGTGCCCTCGGCCAGCCGCACGGGATCGGCTGCCTGCATGAAAGGGAAGGCCGAATGCCCGGCCAGGTGCCGCAGCAGCATCTCAAGCTTGCCGCGCTTGCGTTCCCAGCCTATCCAGCGGCGCTCTGTAGGCGACCAGCTTCGCGGGCGATGCAGCAGCACAAAGCGATCTGGCTGTCCTGGGGCCGCCGGGTAGTTCGCGTTGAGGGCGCGCAGCCGGTCCCGCGCGTCGTCGAGCAAGGCCTGGTCGCCGGGTGTGCTCTCGGTCTCGGCATCGGTCCAGTCGCTGAGCAGCGCGAATTGCGCGTTCGCTTCGCGGCAGGCCAGCCAGTGCAGTTGCAGGCGGTGCGCGAGTTCGGCATTGGCCGCCGTCGAGGTGAGCATGCAGGGGATCACCACCAGCACGCGGTGTTCCTCCGGAATGCCGGCGCTGAAGTCCAGGCGTGCCAGCGGCTGTATGCGGGTGGACTCCGCAATCAGCCGGTGCATCAGTGCGACGACGGCCTCGGATGCCGGCCATGCCATCAGGAGCACCGCGAGCCATGCGGACGCCGGCAAGCCGGACAGCGGGTGCGCCGCCCAGGCCAGCGCGGCAGCGGTACCGGCGGCCCACGCCGCGGCGAACAGCGGTAGGCGCCAGGCCCGGGGCGGCCCGGAGGCCGGCAGGGGCTTGCGCGGGCCGGTGGAGGGGAACAGCGCGGCTTCCAGCAGCGGGCGGCCCGGGCCTATCAGGTAATAGCCGGCGGTGCGCGCCACCGGGGAGTTGTCGGGCTGGTGCGCGGCGGCCAGCACGGCTTCGGCGACGGCGCGCTCGGATTTGCCGGCCTGCTGCGCCATCCTTTCCATGGCGCGCGTGATCTGCTGGCGCGTGATCTCGCTTTCGCGGGAAAAACTCGGCAACCGGCGCAGCACCTGCAGCGAATGGCTGACGGGTTCGATCAGCTCAGCCCATTCGACCTGTCCTATCAGCCGAAGGGTGGTGATGATGTTGCTGACCGTGAGGTTGGCGGCCACCTGCGCGGTCTGGCCTTCGCCGATCATGGCCAGGGCGTCGGTGCAGTGTTCGGCGGCCCAGCGCACCAGCGGCAAGGGCGCCGGCGCGCCGGGTTCGGGGTGGCCGGCCGGGAGGCGTTGCCAGAGCTGGGTCAGGTAGCTGCGCTCCAGGCCGTGGGTCCGCATGACGGCCAGCAGCTCGTCGAGCTCGCGCAGGCTCAGCGCCTCGGCCTTGTCCCAGGCGGCGTGGGCTACTTCCCGCGCGACTTTGTTCCACGCGATGCGGTCGGCCATGCGGCGCAGGTTCTCCAGCAGGACCACGCGCAGGGTGGTGGGCAGCGCCCAGAGCTCGCCCAGGTTGAGCTCGCTGACTTCCTGGTAGGCATGCAGGAAAGCCGTGAACAGCACCGGGTCCAGCACGCTGTCGGTGTGCGCCACATAGGCCCAGGCGATGCCGTAGACGCGCGGCAGGCCTTGCAGCGGCTTATCGGCCAGCTTGGGCAGGTCGGCGTAGTAGCGGTGCGGCACGCCGTCCTGGATCTGCTGCAGCTGGGCTTCGACCAGGTGGAAGTTGTCGAGCAGCCATTCGGCAGCCGGCGTGACGTAGTGGCCGCTGCGCGAGGTCAACGCGATGTAGTCGTAGGCCAGGCGGATGGCGGCGATGTTTTCCTGTACGCGCGGAAAAAATGTCGGTCCGCTAGGGTTGCTGCCGGCGGGCAGCACGGCTTGCGCGGCGGCCAGGCTGCGGCCGTGTTCCTCAAAACGCTGGGCGCCGAACAGTTCGGCGCGTATGGGTTGCTGTATGTCGCTGCGGCCGCCGGCCAGGAGCTGCCGGGCGTAGGCGCTTAAGGTGTCCAGCCGCTCGATGACAGCGGTAGCCACGCGCTCAGGCTAGCGCCAGCAGGCCGAGGCAGACCGCCACGCTGAGCGCGACCGTCACGATGCGGGGAGAGAGTGCCGAGTGCGCGGATTGCAGCCCGGTCTGGAACATGAAGAAGCGGCCGCGCGAGTGTGCACACTGATCCATATGCGACGCCAGGTCCGCGGCGTCGGTGGAAACAAAATCGCTATGAATGGCCGACGGCCTGTCGGCCATGATCTCCAGTGTGGTCATGATTTTGCGCTCCGGGTGTGGGGAGCACGGCGACGCGGAATGCCGCATCGCGCCGTGCTCTCCCTATCCTAGAAAGGGATGCCGGCCGAGGCCATCGGAAGACGCTGGAGTTTGTCTAGGACACCGCCTACAGCGGTAATGATTACCCGGCGGTGCGCGGCCTGAACCGGGTCCTGTCCGCCTGTTCCCCGGCTGGTTTAACCCGTGTTGCGCAAACCTGCCGCAATCCCGTTGATCGAAATATGTATACCCGTTTGCACCCGCTGGTCCGCTTGGCCCTCGCGGTAGCGCCGTACCAGCTCAACCTGCAAATGGTGCAGCGGGTCGATGTAAGGGAAGCGATGGCGTATGGAACGTTGCAGCGCGGCATTACCGGCCAGGCGCTGTTTTTCGCCGGTGATCAGGGCCAGCGCGTCTGCCGTGAGGTGCCATTCGGCTTCGATGGCGCTGAAGATCTTTTTGCGCAGGCGCGCGTCGCCCATGAGTTCGGCGTAACGCGAGGCCAGCGCGAGGTCGCTCTTGGCGAGCACCATGTCCATGTTGCTGAGCAGGGTGCGAAAGAAGGGCCACTGTTTGTACATCTTCTGCAGCAGCGCGATGGCCTCTTTGCGCGCGGCGGGGGTGCCGCCCTGGTTCAGCATCTGCGCGATGGCCGAACCGAAGCCGTACCAGCCGGGCAGGGTGAGGCGGCACTGGCCCCAGCTGAAGCCCCAGGGGATGGCGCGCAGGTCTTCGATTCTTTGCGAGGCTTTGCGGGAAGCCGGGCGCGAGCCGATATTGAGTTCGGCGATTTCGCGCAGCGGGGTGGTGCTGAAGAAATAGTCGGTAAAGCCCGGGGTGTCATACACCAGCGAACGGTAGGCCGCCATGCTGGCTTCCGAGAGTTCGGCGGCGGCCTGCAGGAAGGCCTTGGTTGCGGGCTTGGTGGGCTGCAGCAGCGTGGCTTCCAGCGTGGCGGCGACCAGGGTTTCTAGGTTGCGGCGGCCGATTTCGGGGTTGGCGTATTTGGAGCCTATGACCTCGCCCTGTTCGGTCAGGCGAATCTGCCCTCGCACCGTGCCCGGCGGCTGCGCCAGGATGGCCTGGTAGCTGGGGCCGCCGCCGCGGCCCACGGTGCCGCCGCGGCCATGGAACATGCGCAGCTGGATATTGTGTGAGTTGGCCAATTCGTCGAACAGATCGACCAGGGCAATTTCGGCGCGATACAACTCCCAGTTACTGGTGAAGATGCCGCCGTCCTTGTTGCTGTCGGAGTAGCCGAGCATGATGTCCTGCTCGGCGCCGCTGCGCTTGACCAGCTGGGCAACGCCTGGCAGGGCATAGAACTCGCGCATGATCGGCGCGGCATTGCGCAGGTCTTCAATAGTTTCAAAAAGCGGCACCACGATGAGGTCGGTGGTGGCGCCAGGCGCCGCGCCGGGCCGCCCCAAGCCAGCCTGCGCCCCCTTGGGGGGCAGCGAGGACACGCCAGTGCCGAGCGTGGGGGCTATGCCATCGAGGGTGCCGTGCATCAGGCCGACTTCCTTTTGCAGCAGCAGCACTTCGAGCAGGTCGCTGACGGTTTCGGTGTGGCTGATGATGTAGTGGCGTATCGCCTCTTTGCCGAAGCGGGCGCGCGCGGTCCGGGCGGCTTCGAAGATCGCGAGTTCGCTTTGCGCATGGGCCGAGTAGTCGCTGCCGACCACGCGCAGCGGCCGCGCGTCGTTGAGCAGGCCCACCAGCAGCTTGCGCTTGGCGGCTTCGTCGAGCTTGGCGTAATTCGGCTCTATGCGCGCGACGGCCAGCAGCTCGGCCACTACTTCTTCATGCTTGTCGGAGCTCTGGCGCAAATCAACCGTGGCCAGGTGAAAGCCGAAGACCTCGACCGCGCGTATCAGCGGGTGAAGGCGCTGGGCGATCAGCGCTTCGCCGTGGTGGGCCTTGAGCGAAGCCTCAATGGTGCGCAGGTCGGCCAGGAAATCTTCGGACTTCAGGTAGGCGTTCTGCGGCGCGACGGCGTGGCGCGCGGCATCGCCGCCGGTGAGGTCTTTCAGTGTGGCGGCCAGGCGTGCATACATGCCGGTGAGGGCGCGGCGGTAGGGCTCGTCCTTGCGGTGCTCGCTGGTGTCGGGCGAGCTTTCGGCGAGGGCGCGCATCTCGGGGCTGAAATCGACCAGCATGGCGGACAGCGAAAGCTCGCTGCCCAGGTAGTGGACTTCGGTCAGGTAGTGGCGCAGCGCCACCTCGGCCTGCCGGCCCAGTGCGTAGTTGAGGGTGTCGGCGCTGACATTGGGGTTGCCGTCGCGGTCGCCGCCAATCCACTGGCCCATGCGCAGGAAACTGTGTACCGGCTGGTTGCCGAGTTCGCGCTCGAGGTTGGCATACAGCTTGGGAATCTCGCGCAGGAAAGTGGCTTCGTAATAGCTCAGCGCGTTCTCGATCTCGTCGGCCACCGTGAGCTTGGAAAAGCGCAGCAGGCGGGTTTGCCACAGCTGCATCACGCGGGCGCGCAATTGCGCTTCGTTGGCGGCCAGCTCGCGCGGCGTGAGCGCGTCCTTGGCGGCGTTGTGGGCCAAAGCCAGCGCCTTGATGTCGTCGCGCGCGGTCAGCAGCTGGGCGATGTCGCGCTCGGCATCCAGGATGCTTTTGCGCTGCACTTCGGTGGGGTGGGCGGTCAGCACAGGCGAGACAAAGCTGTGCGCCAGCGTGTTCGAGATCGTGCGGGTCGAGATGCCGGCCCAGCGCAGGCGGGCCAGCGCCACGTCGATGCTGCCCTCCTGGGTGTCGCCCGCGCGCTCGTGCACGGCGCGGCGGCGGATGTGGTGGCGGTCTTCGGCCAGGTTGGCCAGGTGGCTGAAATAGGTGAAGGCGCGTATCACGCTGACCGTCTGGTCGCCCGAGAGGCCCTTGAGCAGCTTTTTGAGGGCCTTGTCGGCTTCCTGGTCGGCGTCGCGGCGGAAGGCGACGGAGAGCTTGCGCACCTGCTCGATCAGCTCGTAGGCGGCCAGGCCTTCCTGCTCGCGGATCACGTCGCCCAGGATGCGGCCCAGCAGGCGTATGTCTTCGACCAGCGGTCGTTCGTTGTCCCGGGACCGGCTTGTCGCCTTGGGTGCCGGCGCCGCGGCGCCCTCACTGGCGTGTTGTTGTAGCTTCTTGGCGCGCGCGGAAGTGACCATCTCTACCCTATAGTTATTTAGCCTCTAGAACCTGTTTACGATCTAAGTGGGGCCGCGCAAGCACCATCTCGGGATGGGATGCAAGGCGCGGTGCGACGCCCATAGCACGGCTATGGGCTAGCGCCGCAACGCCGCAGACCGCCCGAGAAGGCGCTTGCCCTCCGGGTTGGGGTGAAATCGGGCGATTGAGCCACCCAAGCCCTTGCATGGGCATGAGCCCATGCGGCGTTCCTGGTCGGCCCACTCATCCCGATTGCACCCCAACGCGGCCTCACTTAGGTCGTAAACAGGTTCTTAACCCCGCATGCTAGCATTCACTTCCCTTCCCGCATTACAAACAGGTTACGAGTGTCCGCAGCGTCCCAATCTTCCCCGAATGCCGTCAAGAAGGTGGTCATCGCCACGCGCGAGAGCCGCCTGGCGATGTGGCAGGCCGAGCATGTGAAGGCGCTGCTGCAGGCACGCCTGGGCTGGCAGGTCGAGCTGCTGGGCATGACCACCCAGGGCGACCAGATCCTGGACCGTTCGCTGAGCAAGGTCGGCGGCAAGGGCCTGTTCGTCAAGGAGCTTGAAGTGGCGCTCAGCGAGGGCCGGGCCGACCTGGCCGTGCATTCGCTCAAGGACGTGCCCATGGACCTGCCCGAAGGCTTCGCGCTGGCCTGTGTGCTGGAGCGCGAGGACCCGCGCGACGCCTTTGTGTCCAACCAGTTCGCCAGCCTGGCCGATCTGCCGCAGGGCGCGGTGGTGGGCACTTCCAGCCTGCGCCGGCTGGTGCTGCTCAAGGCCTTGCGGCCCGACCTCGTGATACAGCCGCTGCGCGGCAACCTGGACACGCGTTTGCGCAAGCTTGATGAGGGCCAGTACCAGGCCATCGTGCTGGCGGCCGCCGGCCTCAAGCGCTTGGGCCTGGAGTCGCGCATACGCGCCACCTTTGAACCCGCCCAGATGCTGCCCGCCGCAGGGCAGGGCGCGCTCGGCATTGAAGTGCGCGCCGATCGCGCCGACCTGCTGGCCGCGCTGGCCACGCTGGCGCACATGCCGACCTGGCTTGCGGTGACGGCCGAGCGCACGGTGTCGCGCGCCATGGGCGGCAGCTGCTCCATGCCGCTGGCAGCCTTCACGCAAGGCGTGGCGGCAGGTGAAACCATGGAACTCAAGGCCGCCTGGGGCGACCCGGCCACGGCCGAGGCGCCTTCGGCCGCGGCCGGCCCGCTGACGCCGCTGGTGCGGGTCGGGCAGAGCGCCCCCGTGCGCAATTTCACCGAGGCCGAGGCCCTGGGCGAAGCCGTGGCGGCGCAATTGCGCGCCGGCGGCGCCGTATGGGCCGGCAAGGGCCAGCCCTGATGCCACGAATGCCGGTGGCGGCCGGTGCGACCCGCGTCATCGTGACGCGCCCCGCGGAGGACGCGCAGCAGTGGGTCCAGCAACTGGGGCAAGCCGGCTTTGCGGCCGAAGCGCTGCCCTTGATCGAGATCGCGCCCGCGTCCGACACCGGCGGGCTGGCGCAGGCGCGGCAGAAGCTGGGCGACTATGCGGCCTGCATGTTTGTGAGCGGCAATGCGGTGGCGTATTTTTTCAAGGGGCTGGTCGCAAGCAGCTTGCCTCCGTCCTTGCGCCTGATGGCGCCCGGCCCCGGCACCGTAGCGGCCTTGCTGGCCGCGGGTGTGCCGGCCGCGCAGGTCGATGCGCCTGCCGCGCAGGCCGAACAATTTGATTCGGAAGCCCTGTGGGCTGTGGTCGGGCAGCGCGACTGGAAGGGAAAGCGCGTCCTGGTGGTGCGGGGCGAAAGCCCGGATGCCGCGGGCGGCGGAGCCTCATCCGGCCGCGACTGGATCGCCCGCCAGTGGGAGGCCGCCGGTGCGCAGGTGGATTTTGTCGCCGTGTACCAGCGCCGCGCGCCGCAGCTCAGCGCGGAACAGATAGCTCGCGCCCGCGCCGCCAGCCAGGACGGCTCGGTATGGCTGTTCAGCAGCTCGGAAGCACTGGCCAACCTCCTGCGCCAGCCGGCGCTGGCCGGTGTCGACTGGCGAAGCGCCCGTGCCGTGGCCACCCATCCGCGAATTGAAGAAGCCGTTCGGGCCGCCGGTTGGGGTGTTGTTGCGGCGTCACGCCCGGCCCTGGCTGACATCAAGGTCACATTGGCCTCGATAGAATCTGTTCATCCATGAGCGATCCCCACATAGCCCAGCCCACCCCTTCCACGCCCGACAACGAGCCTGTACTGGAGCGCGCGCTGGTGGTGGCCGAGCCGCCCGTCGCCATGCCCGAGGCCTGGCTGGTGCCGCGCAAGTGGGCCATTCTGGTGGCCGCGCTGGCCGCCGGCGGCCTGCTGGCCAGCGGCCTGCTGTGGCAAAAGCTCGGCAATATCCAGGAAGAGCTGGCCCGCCGCAGCATCGATTCCGGTGCACAAGCGATCGAAGCGCGCACGCTGGCCCGCCAGGCCCAGGAGGCCACGCGCGAACTCTCCGGCCGCCTGGCCATCCAGGAAACCCGCATCAGCGAAGTCAGCCTGCAGCGCAGCCAGCTGGAAGAACTCATGCAAAGCCTGTCGCGTTCGCGCGATGAAAACCTGGTGGTGGACGTTGAATCCGCCTTGCGCCTGGCGCAGCAGCAGGCCCAGCTCACCGGCAGCGCAGAACCGCTGTTGGCCGCGCTCAAGTCGGCCGACCAGCGCCTGCAGCGCGCCGCCCAGCCGCGCCTGAATCCCTTGCAACGCGCCATCGCCCGCGACATGGACCGCATCAAGGCCGCGACGTTGACCGACGTGCCGGTGCTGATGCTCAAGCTCGACGAGCTGGCCCGCATGGCCGACGACCTGCCGGTGGCCAACGCCATGGTGGCCACCGGTTCCCAGCGCGCTGCGCCGGCCGCAGCGGCGCCCGCACCCGCCGCGCGTGCCAGCGCACCGGCGGCCGACAAGTCTTCCACGGGCATGTTCGACAAACTTTCATTCAGCGCCTGGTCGCAGCGCACGCTGGACAACCTGCGCGAAGAGGCGAACAAGCTGCTGCGCGTGAGCCGTATCGAGCAGCCCGAGGCGGCGCTGCTGTCGCCCGAGCAGTCCTTCTTCCTGCGCGAAAACCTCAAGCTGCGCCTGCTCAATGCGCGCCTGGCCCTGCTGTCGCGCCAGACCGATTCGGTGCGCGCCGACCTCGCCAGCGCCAGCACCTGGCTGGGCAAGTACTTCGATGCCTCCTCGCGCAAGACCCAGGCCGCGGCCCAGTTGCTGGCCCAGGTGCAGGGCCAGCTCAAGACCAGTGAGCTGCCGCGCCTTGATGAAACCATGGCCGCACTGGCCACGGCGGCCGCAGGCCGCTGATATTTCGTAAAGGCAGACACACGCATGCGCGCCGCCCTCTGGCTACTGGCCCTTTTTGGCGTGGCGGTTGCCGTGGCGCTGTTCGCGGGCAACAACCAGGCGGTGGTGACCATTTTCTGGCCGCCGCACCGGGTCGACATCTCCTTCAACCTGATGGTGATGCTGCTGGCCGCCCTGTTCTTTGTGCTCTACCTGGCCTTGCGCGCGGTGTCGGCGGTGTTCTCGCTGCCGGCCGAGGCCCGGCGCTGGCGCGCCCAGCAGAAAGAGCGCGCCATGTACGGCGCGCTCATGGATGCGCTGGCCCACCTGCTGGCCGGGCGCTACCTGCGCTCGACCAAGTCGGCGCAAAACGCGTTGGCGCAGGAAAAAAGCCTGCGCCCGCTGGCCGACGACTATACCCAGGTGACCGGCCACAGCTCCAGCCGCGGCAACCAGTTGCGCTCACTGGCCCATCTGCTGGTGGCCGAGGCCGCGCAATCGCTGCAGAACAAGGGCCTGCGCGACCAGCACCTGCATCAGGCGCTGAAGAGCTCGGCGCCGCGCCACGCGCAGGAGGTGCGCGAGGGCGTGCAGTTCCGCGCGGCGCGCTGGGCGCTGGACGACCGCGACGCCGGTGCCGCGCTTGACTGGCTGGCCCAGCTGCCGCAGGGCGCATCGCGCCGCACGCTCGCGCTGCGCATGAAGCTGCGTGCTTCGCGACAGGCGCGGCAGACCTCGCAGGCGCTGGAAACCGCGCGCCTGCTGGCCAAGCACCGCGCGTTTTCGCAAGCGGCGGCGCAAAGCATTGTTCGCGGTCTGGCGCTGGAGCTGCTCAACGACGCGCACGACCCGGCGCAACTGCAGCAGGCCTGGTTTTCACTCGATGAAAGCGAGCGCGCCATGCCCGAGCTGGTGGTGCACGCCGCCTCGCGACTGATGGCGCTGCACGGTGACCCGGAAATGGCGCGCACCTGGCTGCTGCAGGTCTGGGACACCATGATGCAGCCGCGCTCGGAAATCGGCGAGAACCTGCGCATCAAGCTGATCACGGTGCTTGAAGCCGGCCTGGATTCGCTGGATGCGACCTGGCTGGCGCGCATCGAGACGGCGCAACTGAGCCGGCCCCGCGACGCCAACCTGCAGTACCTGGCGGGCATGGCCTGCCTGAACCGCCAGCTCTGGGGCAAGGCCCGCCAGCTGCTGACCCAGGCCGCACCGGCCCTGCAGGACGTGACGCTGCACCGCAATGCCTGGCGCGCCCTGGCCGTGCTGGCCGAGCAGCGTGAGGACGAAGCCGCCGCAGCGCAGGCCTACAAACGCGCCGCGCAGATATAAAAAAACCTGCCCAGGTCATGGGCAGGTTCCGGGGTTTCAACGCTTGAACGGTTAAGGTTTGATCACCTGGGGCGCCTTGGCTGCCTTGGCACGCTGCATATACCCCTGGTAAGCCGGCAAGGCGATGGCGGCGATGATGCCGATGACCATGATGAGGGGAAACATCAGGGCGCCAACCTTGACCATTGTGGAGTTGGGTGGCGGCGGTGCGCCGAAGCGGTTGCCGCCCCGGGTCCCGGGGTTGAAGATCCAGACCAGTCCCACCAGAGGGATGAAGGCCAGGATGGCCGTCCAGCCGGTCCATCCCATGTCGTGGCTGCGCTGTATGGTCAGCAGGATGAGGAACAGGAAGTAGGGGATCACGGCCAGGAAACCAATCACGCCGCCCACTGCGGCCCCGGCGCCGGTAAGGCCCGCTACCACACTGAGCCCGAAGACGCCGGCGAGCAAAAGCAGGTAGCCCACAAAAGTGCGGGCCAGGTAGCGCAGGCGCCCGACGCGTCCCTTGGCGGAGAACCATTTGACGGGTTGTGTGCCTGTTTCGTCTTCATAGACATCGGCGACAGCCGCACGTGGCGCGGCATAAGGATTCACTGCTTCTGACATCTCATCCCTCCTGTTATTGAGACCCGAAGGATAACCGTTGCCGGGGTCTTGCGGAACCCTTGGAAACGCGGCCCCGTTGAGACCGTGAACAGGTTCTTACAACAAGCCGGCGCGCTTGACCGCGTGGTAGCGGTTGACCAGCGAGACAGCCAGCTGCGCCGGCTCCACATCCATCGAGAGCGGGTCCTGGCCGACCACGCGGGCAAAGGCGTCGCGCCGCGACTGCGCGAACAGGTGCGCGGCGGCCACATCCACCGCATCCGCCGGGGTGGACAGCGCCTGGCCTGCGATGCGGCCCAGCACGCGTTCGCGCAGGCTGGCGACCAGCACCAGGTGCTGGCGGCGCAGCAGCTTGATCGCCGGGCGCAGCTCGGCGGCGTCTTCGTCGCGGAAGTTGGTGAGCACGATGACCAGCGCGCGCCGGCGCTGCACGCGCAGCAGCTCCTGCGCGGCCAGCAGGTAGTCCGAATGCATGGCGCCGGGCTGGATGTCGTGCAGGCGGTTCATCAGGGCGTTGAGCGTGGCCGCGCCCTTGCGCGGCGCGAAATCGCGGCGCTGCCCGGGCAGGCCGCCGAAGGTCATTGCGCCGACCTCGTCGCCCTCCTTGAGTGCCACATAACTCAGCAGCATCAGCGCGTTGAGCGCTTCGTCGAAATGGCTGCTGCCCTGGCCGTCCTGTTCCGGCCCGGCTTCGTCGGCCCGCATGCGGCGGCCGCAGTCGAGCAGGAAGAACACGCACTGGTCGCGGTCGTCCTGGAATTCGCGCACGATGGGCCGCTGGTGGCGCAGCGTGGCCTTCCAGTCGATGTGGCGCAGCGAATCGCCGGTCTTGTAGTCGGCCAGCTGGCGGAAGTCAGTGCCGAGTCCGCGCTGCACATAGGTCTTGATGCCGATCTGCGCCAGGCGCCTGTCGCCGGAAAGCCAGGCATAGCGCGCCAGCGCGGCGAAGTTGGGGTACACGCGCAGCTTGCCGGGCTGCCCCAGCGGCTGTTGCACTTCGAAGCAGCCGCCGCGGCTGCGCCAGCGCAACTGGGTCGTGCCGAAGAGGGCCACGCCGCGCTCACGCGCGGTCACCGTGTAGCGCAGCTCCGCGCGCGAAGCCGGCGGCAGGGTTAGGGTTTGTGGCAAGCCTTCAAAAGCAAAGCGCGGGTCGACCTCGTCGAACACGGTCACGGCCCAGGCCAGCGGGCCTTCATTGACCAGCACCAGCGTGAGCACGGTGGGCACGCCCAGCGAAAAGGCGCCGGGCAGGCTTCGCTCCATACGCAGCGGTGCCTGGCGCCACAGGCGCAGGCTGCGCCGGAGGTCAAATAGCGCCCACGCCAGCGCCGGCAGCAGCACAGCTCCCGCCAGCATGGCCACGGTGTCTACCGGCAGCCCCGCGAGCAGGGCCAGGCAGGCGGCCAGGGCCATGCCGGCCAATGCCTTGACCGTGCCTGCCGTAGGAATGACCAGCCAGCGCATCCAGGCCGGTCTCAGAGGCGGGGCGCCTGCACGCTGCCTTGCGCGCTGCGCAGCAGGTCATCCACACTCAGGCCTTCGAGCTGCGCGTCGGGCGAAATCATCACGCGGTGGCGCAGGGCCGGCAAAGTCTGGCGTGCCACGTCGTCGGGGGTGATGAAGTCGCGCCCGTCCATGAGCGCGCCGGCGCGCGCGGCGCGCACCAGCGCCATGGTGCCGCGCGGCCCGGCGCCGGACGAAAGGCCGGGCCAGTCGCGCGTGGCGCGGGCGATACGAACCGCGTAGTCGACCACCTGCTCATGCGCCTGCACCAGGCTGGCCAGGCGCTGCAGTTCCAGCACTTGCACGTCGTCCAGGCAGGGCCTGACCGCGTCCAGCGGCAACTGGTTGCCGGCACGCTGGCCGGTGGTGAGCTGCACCACGGCTTTTTCCTCAGCATGGCTGGGGAAGGCGATATTGATCTTGAGCAGGAAGCGGTCCAGCTGCGCCTCGGGCAAGGGGTAGGTGCCTTCGGTGTCTATCGGGTTTTGCGTGGCCATCACCATGAAGGGGCGCGGCAGAGGCATCGCCCTGCCTTCCAGCGTGACCTGGTATTCCTGCATCACCTCGAGCAGGGCGCTCTGGGTCTTGGCCGGTGCGCGGTTGATTTCATCGGCCAGCAGCAAATGCGTGAAGACCGGCCCCTGGTGCACGCGCAGCGTGCCTATGCCGGATTCGCCGCGTGTCGAAGGGTCCAGCACCGAGTGGCCGGTGATGTCCGAGGGCATCAGGTCGGGCGTGAACTGCACGCGCGCATAGCGCAGGCTCATGGCCTGGGCCAGCGCCCGCGCCAGCAGCGTTTTGCCGAGCCCGGGCACACCCTCGATCAGCACGTGGCCGGACGCGACCAGCGCCACCAGGGTCTGGTCGACGGCTTCCTTCTGGCCGACCACGGCCTTGCCGACTTCGTGGCGCAGGGTCTGCAGCCATTCGGCCGCGCGTATCAGTTCGTCGTTGGGAATTGATGACATGGTGGTTTCTCGGGTTCAGGGTAAGGATGGCAAGGAGAGGATCAGGCGGCGGAGGAAACGGGTGTGTTGACGGGTTCGCGCGCATCGAGCCGCCGGCGCGCGGTTTCCAGCAACTCGAGGTCGGCGGCCAGCACGCCGCGGTTGCGCGACCTGTCGGCTTGCGCGCGTTCGAGCGCGAGCGTATCCAGGCCGGTGGCGCGCGCGATCTCCTGGGTGCGCTGCGCGGGGGCCAGTTGCGAAAACCGTGGGACCTGCCGCGCAGCCGACGCATGCAGCGCGCGAAGCTGGGCCGCGTGCAGGGCTTTCGGCCCGTGCATGTGCAGGAAGCGCGCGGTGCCGCGGACCTGCTCGGCCATGGAGCGCCGGTGCGAGGGGGCGGATGGCGCCAGCGGCCCGAAGCGAACGCCGGCGCGCCACAGGGCCAGGGACAGCGCCAGCAGGCCCAGCAGCAATGCCGCCCAGGCCTGGTGCCAGAGCCAGGACGCGAAGGGTTCCCGGGCCTCTTCGGCCACAAGCCAGAACTCGGCGCCGGCGCGTGCCTGCAGCGCCGCGGCCACCACCTGGGCGTTGTCCGCGCGCAGCAGGTTGTTGTTGCTCAGCATGCCCCAGCCGCCGAGCACGGTGACCGTGCCCCGGCCGACCTGCATGCGCACGGCCTCGGTGCCGGCCGTGCCGCGCAGCGACCACAGGGGCGCGGCCTGCCGGTCCGCCGGCAGGTATTGCGGACTGAAGTAGGCGCCGCAGACGCGGTAGGCCCGGCTGTCGCCGTAGCTGGACACGACTTCAGCGGGTTCCTCCAGCGAGCGGCAGTCGGCCTCCTTGGCGCCCTTGGTGAAGGGCCGTGTTGGCGTGACCGTCTGCGCCCTGATGGCGCTTTCCTCGGTGACGGGCAGCCAGTCCTCGAAAGCCTTGTGCCGCGCCAGAAAGCCGGGGATGACCAGGTGCCCGCCCTGCATCACCCAGGCGCGCAGGCGCTGCGCGCGCTCGGGGAACAGGTCCCAGTTGCGCGACACCAGCACCAGCCGCGCCTGCGGCGGTGGCATAGCGTCCAGGCTTTTGTGCCGCACGACCCGCGAGCCCAGGGCGGCCAGCAGTTTTTCGGTCGCGTAAAGCGGATTGGTGAGGGCCTCGCCCTTGGCCGGTGTGGGGACGTCGACGTCCACCCACTCGGTGGCCGATACCAGCCAGGCGCCGCCCGCCAGCAGCAGCACGCCCAGCAGGATGAGGATGAGCCGGTCCTTCACGGTGCCACCTTGGCCGGTCCGGACTGCGGCGCGCCCAGACGCGCGTCAAATTCGGCGCACAGCGCCAGCACACCGGCCGTGGGGGGCAGGCGCCCGCCGTAGGCCGCCAGCTGCCAGGCGGAGACCAGCCGGGTAAAAAATTCGAGCGACAGGGGCGCCAGCCGGCCTTCGCTGAGCACCACGCATTCGCCTTCCGTGCTGGCATTGCGGATGGGCACCGCGTGCAGGTGCACCAGGCGCGAGAGCGCGCCGCGGTAGAGCAGCGACAGCGCGGGCCGCCGCTGCCCGCGCTGCCATAGCGAGGCAACCTCGGAGCCCACGTCGTCGGGCAGGCTTTCGGGACGGATGTCGAGGCTGCCGATGTGGCTGGGCAGCGGCGCCATGCGGTGCCGACCGCCGCCGGCGCGCACCTGCACCCAGCGGCGTATGCGAATCACCAGCCAGGCCAGGGCCAGCGCGCCCAGCGCCCACACCAGCAGGCGCGCGGCTTCGGACACCTTGGTCACAAAGTCCTTGAGCCAGGCGAAACCGTCGCGGTCCTTCTTTTTGTCCTCCGGTTTTTCATCCTGGTTTTTCAGGCGCAAGGTTTTGTCGCTTTTGGTGCCGGGCAGGTTGGGGTCGGTGCGAACCCGTGCGACGGCCGACTGCACCTGCTCGCGCGTGAGCGGCGTACCCGTTGCCGCGGGCGGGGTGTCGGCCCAGGCCGGTGCGCATGCAGTGCAGGCCGCGCAAGTCGCAACCGCCAGGCAAGCCGCGGCTTGCCGCCAGGTAAGGCGTGCCGTGGTTGTCCTCATGCCCCGGCCTTTGCCGCTGCGGGCGTGAAGGCGCGGCGGAAGTCCTGTTCGATGTCCCAGGCCTCAAGCTCGACGCGGCGGTTCAGGTACATCGCGAAGCCGGCCGCCACAAAAAAGGGCTCGACGATGGCGACGGCAACGGCATAGACCAGCGCAAGGCACAGGCTCTGCATCGTGGACTCGGAGGCGATCAACCAGCGCCAGAGGTCCGAAAGGCTGCCCTCGGGCGCGAACCAGAACAGGATGGAGAGAAGGGCGAGCTGCAGGGCGATCTCGACGTTGGAAAAGATCAGCTGCATGCCGGTGGCCGCACCGCGACGGCCGCGCAGCAACTGTTCGCGCCGCTTGCGCCTGGCGCTGCCGCGCTGGCCCTCGAGCTGGTCTACGGCCTGCGTATACGAGCGCCAGGGCGACAGCCGCCGCCACAGCAGCGTGCGCAGCAATTGCCCGCCCCACACCTGGGCGCGGTGTTCCCAGAGATCCTTCCAGCGTGTGGACTGGCCGAAAACGGCGCGCGAGAGTATGAACAGCAGGCTGCGGTCAAACCAGGGCTTGAGGCAGAAGATCAGCAGGCCGGGCAGCCAGTAGGCGAACTCGATGGTGCACAGCACCAGCACGATCACCACCACATACATGGGCAGGAAAGTCCGCCAGATGGAGCCGGCATGATGGCGCACCAATGCGACGCCCAGGTCGGCGGCCTCGGCCATGGGCCGCGGCCGCAGCGCGACGGCCAGCGCATCAACCTGCATGGCGCTGCCCTTCGTTCAGAGGCGCATCGACGCGCGGCCGGCCCTGCCAGCCCAGGTAGGCCAGCACCAGGGCCCAGCAGGCCGCGCCCGCGCCGTATTTCACGGCGGGGGTGACCCAGCGCGCCGAAGACCAGAAGGCCTCGACGGCTGCGGCGATCAGCAGCAGGCCGATGACGCCATAGACCACCACGATGGCATGGCGGGCCGCCAGACGCAGCGCCTCCAGCCGTGTGTGCCGGCCCGGCGCGATGAGCGCGTAACCCAGGCGCAGGCCCGCCGCGCCCGCCAGCACGATGGCTGTGAGCTCGAAAGCGCCGTGGGTGATGACGAAAGAGCAGAAATTCTTCGCATGGCCGGAGGCGATCAGGTAGCCGCCCACGGCCCCTATCTGCACGCCGTTGAACAGCAGCACGCCAGCGCTGCCGATGCCGCCAAAGATGCCGGCCGCGAAGCAGCGAAAGCCGATGCCGATGTTGTGCATGACGTAGTAGCCGAACATCTGCCAGTCGCCGCTGGCGTCGCGGTTGCGCCCGAAGGCCTTGGCGCTGTCGCTGTACATGCTGTCGAACTGCTGCACCTGCGCCGCGTCCATCAGGTGCAGGATGAAGCCCGGGTCGCGGTAGGTGGCAAGGCCTGCTGCCAATAGGGGCACCACGAATAACAGGGCCGCCACCAGCAGATAGGTACGGTGCGCGCGCACGGCCTGGGGGAAGTCGACCAGCACCAGAAGGCCCAGGCGCGCCAGGCCGTAGTCGTGGCGCCGGTAGATCAGCCGGTGGGCGCTTTGCGTCAGGGCTTCCAGCCGCTGTGTCAGATGGATGGGGTAGGCGCGGGCCTGTGCCAGCGCCAGGTGTTCACAGACGCGGCGATAGAGCGTGGCCAGTTGTGCCCCGTCGAATTTGCGTTCGGTCTCGGCCACGCCTATGACCTTTTCGAGCTCGGCCCACAGCGGCGCGTAGGCGGCTTCAAACTGCAGGGGCGTCATGGACGCGCTTCTCCTTCGCGCCGTCCCATCAGCCATTGCGCCACGCCCAGCAGGCGCTGCGTGGCCGTGCCGCCCGGCTTGCCCGCAGCCAGCACCGGCTCGGCCAGGGTGGCGAGTTCGCCCAGGCGCTCGGGCGTCAGCCGTGTGGCGCGGCCGGCCCAGGCGAGCACCGAAGCCTGCTCGGCGGCAGACAGGGGCCGCGCGGGCGCTAGCGGGGCTGCCAACGGGACTTCGCCGTGCAGCTTGACCGCATCGGTGAAGACCACCAGCGTGCCGGCCGCCAGATCGCCCAGGCGCTTGCTGTCGCGGCGCCAGAGCATGGACACCAATCCGGCGCCGAACAGTGCGGGCATGAAATCGGCGGCGCGCAGCAGGTTGCGCGTGAGCGACGCGGCGGGCGTAACCGGCAGGCCCGAATCCATCACCACGCGCAAGCCCATGGCACGCTTGCCGGGCGTGGCGGCCGCGCGGGTCAGCTCGAACACCACGGGATAAAACCATTCGAGGCCGAAATACACCAGCAGCAGCACGGCCGCCCCGGCCTTGCCCATCACACCGACCGTGATGGCCACGGCGATGAACATGCAGGTGCGTATGGCCAGGTCGATCAAATAGGCCAGCCCACGCGCGACGATGCCGGCGGGCCGCAGGGACAGGGTGATGCCCTCCGGCGTTTCGGCCGTGTAGATCGTGTCAAGGCGCGCGGCTGCCACAGGGCTTGGGCTCAGGCCTTGACGACGATGGTGTCGGCGATCTCGTCGTGCAGGCAGCGGCGCGACTTGCGGAAGATCATCAGGCAGTCGATCAAAGAGTAGATCCAGATCACGACCGTTATGAAAGCGGCCACGAAACCCACGCCATACCGCAAGGCCAGGCGCTTGATGGAAACGGCTTCGCCCGAAGGCCGGATGATGCGTATCTTGAGCAGTAGCTTGCCGATTGTCTGGCCCCGCGTTGCGAGCAGGTAGCCGTTGAGCAACAGGAAGGTCAGGGTGCCGACGGCCATGCCCATCGCGTCGGCCCCTGACCATAGGCCTTCTTTCGGTACGGCCCAGGGGTTGTAGGGTGTCAGCACCGACACCAGCCAGAGCACCAGGCCCTGGAACACCGTGTCGAGGATGATGGCGCCGAGGCGCTCCATGCGGCCGGCCAGCTTTGGGCCCTGAGCCGGTTCGGTGACATCTTCCACATTGGCCTGCGGCGGTGCGTAGCGCGCGTCGTGCGTTGGCTGGTCCATGGCTGCTCCCCCTTGGCGGTTTTGTTGGACTGATTCTAGGGCTTGTTCCGAGGCATAAAAAAAGCCCGCATCGGCGGGCCTTTTCAGGGGGTGGCCGCTGACGCGGCTGGGTGCTTACCGGCCTGCCGATTGCTCGAAAGGCAGGGTCATGGTACCCAGGTCGCGCCGGGTTTCGACCAGCACCAGCGGGCCTTCGTCGGCCACAACCAGCGGCGGGCGCTCGCGCGGCACGTGCACCGGCTTGACCTCGGCGGCGATGGCGGCTTGGGCCTCGGCTATCTTGGTCGCGTCGGAATTCACCCACTGCAGTCCCGAGGACTGTGCCACCTGTGCCAGCTCGTCCAGCGGCAGGGCATAGGACTGGACCTTGGGCAGCGTGATGGCCGCGGGCGCCGGTGCGGCGGCTTGCACCGGTGCGGGTGCGGCAACGCTGACTGGCGCTGTGTAGGCGGGGGTTGGTGCTGGTGCTGCGGGCACGAATGGCGCCGCAGGCGTCACGGCTGCGGCGGGTGCGGCATAGTCGGCAGCTGCCGGCGCGCGCTCTTCGGGTGCTTGCGGCTGCTGGCGCGGCTCGGCAAAACCGGCCTGGGCAGCATCCGCGCCGGCCTCAGCTGCCGGCTGTTGTTCACCGCGTTCGCCGTTCTCATTGCGTTCGCGGCGGTCACGGCCGTAGCGGTCACGGCTGCGGCGTTCGCGCGGCTGGCGTTGTTCGTCGCCTTGGCCGTTTTGGCCGTTCTGTGCGGGCGCGATCACATTGCCGGTTTCGTCGAGCACGGGTGCGGCAGCGGGAGCCTCGGCGTTGACGCCTGGTGCGCCTTCCACGCCTTCGGTGCGGTCGCCGCCGCGGCGGTCGTTGCGGCGGCCGTTGCGGTCGCCGCGTTCACGGCGGCCTTCACCGCGCTCGCCACGATCCCCGCGTGCTTCGCGGTTGCCCTGGCGTTCGCCGTCCTGCGGTGCGCGGTCCTGGCGGGGCTCAGCGGCTTCGCCGCCCATGGCGGCGGCCATCGCGGCTTGGTTGGCCAGTGCGAGGTCCTGTTCGACGGCATCGCGCTGGATGCGTTCACCGCGGTCTGCGCGTTCGCCATTGCGTTCACCGCCACGCTCTCCGCGCTCGCGGCGGTTGCGGCCGCCTTCGCGGCCTTCACGGTTGGGGGTCTCGCCGCGTGCCTGGTCGCTTGCGCCTTCGGCACGGGCTTCGCCGGCCTGGCGTTCCTGGCGGCCTTCGGCGTTGCGTTCACGGCGTTCACTGCCGCGGCCTTCACCACGTTCTGGACGGCCCTCGGGGCGTGCTTCACGGCCTTCGCGGTTGTCGCCGCGGCCTTCCGCACCGCGGCCCTCGCCGCGTGCTTCGCTGCGGCCGCGGCCACCGCGCCGGCCGTCACGGCCACCGCGTTCCGAACGCTCGCCGCGGCCTTCACCGCCACGGCCTTCACGCCGGCCTTCGCCGCGTTCGTCTTTTTTCACTTCCTTGGCGGCAGGGGCGGGAGTTGGGGCTTCGGCGCCGCCGAACAGGCTCTTGATCCAGCCGAAGAAACCTTTTTCCGCCGGTGCCGCAGCCGGCGCCGCGGGGCGTGCAGCCTTGGGGGCTGGCTGCGGAGCGGCTTCGGGCTTGGCCGGGGCCACGGGGGCGGGAGCATCGGGCAGCACGCCTTTGATGACGGGCTCCTGCTTGTTGTGCTTTTCCTGGCTGCGGCGCGTGACGGTGGTCGGGTCTTCGACTTCCTCGGCCATTTTGTAGCTGGCGGCGATGTTGTCCAGGCGCGGATCGTCGTGCTTCAGGCGTTCCAGGCGGTAGTTGGGGGTTTCCAGCGTCTTGTTGGGCACCAGCAGCACGTTGATGCGCTGCTTGACTTCGATCTTGGCGATCTCGGAGCGCTTTTCGTTGAGCAGGAAGGAGGCCACGTCGACCGGCACCTGACACAGCACCGAGGCCGTGCTGTCCTTGAGGGACTCTTCCTGGATGACGCGCAGGATCTGCAGCGCCGAGCTTTCCGTGTCGCGGATATGGCCGGAGCCGCCGCAACGCGGGCAGGGAATCGATGCGCCTTCGGAGAGGGCCGGGCGCAGGCGCTGGCGGCTCATTTCCATCAGGCCGAACTTGCTGATGGTGCCGAACTGCACGCGGGCGCGATCCTGGCGCAGCGCGTCGCGCAGGCGGTTTTCCACGTCGCGGCGGTTGCGCGACTCTTCCATGTCGATGAAGTCGATGACGATCAGGCCGCCAAGGTCGCGCAAACGCATCTGGCGCGCGACTTCATCGGCGGCTTCCAGGTTGGTGCGGGTGGCGGTTTCTTCGATGTCGCCGCCCTTGATGGCGCGGGCCGAGTTGACGTCGACCGAGACCAGGGCTTCGGTGTGGTCGATCACGATGGCACCGCCGGAAGGCAGCTGCACGGTGCGGGCGTAGGCCGATTCGATCTGGTGCTCGATCTGGAAGCGGCTGAACAGCGGTGCGTCGTCGCGGTAGCGCTTGACGCGGTGCTCATGTTCGGGCATCACGTGGGCCATGAACTGCTTGGCCTGCTCATAGACGTCGTCGGTGTCGAACAGGATGTCGCCGATGTCGCTGTTGAAGTAGTCGCGGATGGCGCGGATCACGAGGCTCGATTCCTGGTAGATCAGGAAGGCGCCCTTGCCGCCCTTGCCGGCGCCGTCGATGGCGCTCCAGAGCTTGAGCAGGTAGTTCAGGTCCCATTGCAGTTCAGGGGCGCTGCGGCCTATGCCGGCGGTGCGCGCGATGATGCTCATGCCGTTGGGGTACTCAAGCTGGTCCATCGCCTCCTTGAGCTCGGCCCGGTCGTCACCCTCGATGCGCCGGCTCACGCCGCCGCCGCGCGGGTTGTTGGGCATCAGGACCACATAGCGGCCGGCCAGGGAGACGAAGGTGGTGAGAGCGGCGCCCTTGTTGCCGCGTTCTTCCTTTTCGACCTGGACTAGCAGTTCCTGGCCTTCCTTGATGACGTCGTTGATGCGTGCCTGGCTGACCGGCACGCCCTGGGCGAAGTACTGCTTGGAGATTTCCTTGAACGGCAGGAAGCCGTGGCGGTCTTCGCCGTAGTCGACGAAGCAGGCTTCCAGCGAGGGCTCGACGCGCGTGACGACGGCCTTGTAGATGTTGCCCTTGCGCTGCTCGCGCCCTTCGATTTCAATTTCGTAGTCGAGGAGTTTTTGTCCGTCGACGATCGCCAGGCGGCGTTCTTCAGCCTGTGTGGCGTTTACCAGCATCCGTTTCATGGGTAGCCTTCCTTATCGTTCTTCGTTCTGGTGTCATGTGCAGACACCAATCACATGCCCAAAATGGGCCAACGACGCCGGAGGGACGCAGTGCGAACGGGGAGGAATTGCCGGAGAGCTTTTGACGGCGCGGCCGACCGGGGTGAACCGGTCAGCGACGTGGTCTGGGCGTAGGCGCGTGGATGGAGCGAGCAGGGGTCAAACGGGTGGGTGCCGCGCAAAGCGCGGCTGCTGGCGCCCACTGCACAAAGGCCGGCGGCTGATTCATGCCGGATGCGGGGCACACGAATGTCGTGAGGCGCCGCAGGCACATGTAAATCAGACTGACCAGTATTGTCATCAGAGGGCTACCCGTTAAAGGACTTGATCTCGGCTGGATCCGCGTGCAGCCTGTTGTTCGTGACTTGGGCTGCACACATGGTATTCCGTGGTTGTGTTCGCAAAACGTCGACTCGTCTACCGTGCAAGACGCCCGCCGCGAGGTGCCTGGCACTCGTCGCTTGCGGGCAATTGCCGGCGTGGGCATCGACCTTCCAGCGAGGCTGTTTGCTTGCCTTTTCAGGGGCGGGGACTTGTGTGGACTAAACTCCAGACAAATCAACCACTTACAGCGCATCGCTAGTGAAACACATTATAGGGTCAGCCAGGGGCTTGGCAAGGAAACCCGGGAAAACACCGGGTCGCCCTCCCGTGGCCGCCGCCGGGCCCCGTCCGAAGCCCAGCCCCGCGCCCGCCGCGCCTGAGGCTCCAGCCCCGGCGGCACCCCAGGCCGCCCTGGTGACGGTGGACGAGGATTATGCCGGCCAGCGGCTGGACAATTTCCTGATCCGCCAGCTCAAGGGCGTGCCCAAAACCCATGTCTACCGCATCATTCGCAGCGGCGAGGTGAGGGTGAACAAGGGCAGGGCGCAGGCCGACACCCGCCTGGAAGCCGGCGACGTGGTGCGCCTGCCGCCGGTGCGCACCTCGGAGCGGGCCGGGCAGAAGGCCGAGGCCATGGCGCAGGAAATCGCCCGCCACGGCGCTACTTCCACCACGGGCGGCTATGCGCCGTCCCGCGAATTCCCCATCCTGTTTGAGGACGATTTCCTGCTGGCCATCGACAAGCCGGCCGGCGTGGCGGTGCACGGCGGCAGCGGCGTGAGTTTTGGCGTGATCGAGCAGCTGCGCATGGCGCGGCCGGAGGCCGACTTCCTGGAGCTGGTGCACCGGCTGGACCGCGAAACCAGCGGCATCCTGCTGATCGCCAAGCGGCGCATGGCGCTCAAGCTGCTGCAGGAGCAGTTCCGCGAACGCGAAACCGACAAGGTCTACCTGGCGCTGGTCAGCGGCGACTGGCCGGTCAAGTACCGCGTGATCGACAAGGCGCTGCACAAATACCTGCTACCCGACGGCGAGCGGCGCGTGAAAGTGGTGGACAACGACCATCCCGACGGCCTGCGTTCAGTAACGCTGGTGAAGGTCAAGGCGGCCGTTCCCGCCAGCCCGCTGGCGCCCGCCACGCCCTTCACCCTGCTGGAGGTGACCATCAAGACCGGCCGCACCCACCAGATCCGCGTGCACCTGGCGGGTGAAGGCCACCCGATTGCCGGTGACGACAAATACGGCGATTTCGAGCTGAACCGGGCGCTGCAGAAAACCACGGCCGGCGCGGCGCCGCTCAAGCGCATGTTTTTGCATGCCTGGAGCCTGAAGTTCAACCATCCCAAACTGCGCAAGGTCGTGCATTTGCAGGCGCCCCTGCCGCCCGAGCTGCAGCAGTTTTTGCCGGCGGCGACCGAAGAGCCGCTCTAGCCTTCCTGCTGTGGCAAACCGGCGCGGGACGGCGACAATAGGGCCGATATGCAAACCCGAAATTTCGACCTGATCGCCTTTGACTGGGACGGCACGCTCTTTGATTCGACAAAGATCATCGTGCGCTGCATCCAGGCCGCCGTGCGCGATGTGGGCGGCACGGTGCCGACCGACAAGGAGGCCGGCTACGTCATCGGCCTGGGCCTGATGCAGGCGCTGGCCCATGCCGCGCCCGATGTACCGCCTGAAAAATATCTCCTGCTAGGCGAGCGCTATCGCCACCACTACGCGGCGCACTACGACGACCTGAGCCTGTTTGATGGCGTGCTGCCGCTGCTCGACACGCTGAAGGCGCGCGGCCATTTGCTCGCGGTAGCGACCGGCAAGTCGCGCCGCGGCCTCGATGAAGTGCTGCGCACGGTGGAACTCAGGGGCGTTTTCGACGGCTCCCGCACCGCCGACGAGACGGCCGGCAAACCCGACCCGCGCATGTTGCATGAGTTGATCGCGGAGTTCGGCGTTGAGCCCGAACGCGTGCTGATGGTGGGCGACACCACGCACGACCTTCAAATGGCGCTCAATGCCGGCTGCCCCAGCGTCGGCGTGAGCTACGGCGCGCACGAGCCCGACAGCTTTGCCGTACTGGCGCCGCGCCACGTGGTGCATTCGGTACAGGAATTGCACGACTGGCTGCTGGCCCATGGCTGAGTTCCGGCGCTGACCCATGGACGAACGGCAAGCCCTGTGCAACAGCCGCGACCTGCCCGAAGGCGGGCTGGCGGTGCCGTTTGATGTGGTCTACGCCGGGCAGACTTGCCGTGCCTTTGCTGTTCGTTTCGAGGGAATGGCCCATGCCTACCTCAATCGCTGTACCCACGTCGCGATGGAGTTGGACTGGCAGCCCAACCGCGTGTTTGACGACCAGGGCCAGTGGCTGCTGTGCGCCAGCCATGGCGCGGCCTACCGTCCCGACACCGGCCAATGCGCGGGCGGGCCGTGCCAGGGAGGTTTGGTGAAAATCACGCTTTCAGAGTCCGAAGGGGTTGTTTATTGGCATCCTGCTTACAACCTTAAACCGCTACAGTTTTAATACCTCTCTAAACTACCGCCATGAACGACCCTCAACGCCCTGATCCTTCCACCGATCCCGATTTGCTGCGCGAATCGGATTTCCGGCCCCACCAGCCAGAATCGCTTCCTCCCTATAACCAGGTAAACCAGGTGAAAAAATCAGCGGCGGACCCGACCGCCAGCCCGGGCTGGGAGCGTGCGACGCTGGAAAAGCTGGCTTTCGCCGCGCTCAATGAGCAAAAAGCCACGCGCCGCTGGAAGACTTTTGTGCGCCTGGCCTGGCTGGCGTTCTTCGTCGCCCTGGTCTGGATGCTGCTGCACCGCGGCACGCCTGCCAGCGATGCGACCGTTCCGCATACCGCCGTGGTGGAAATCAAAGGCGAGATCGCCGCGGGTGCCGATGCCAGCGCCGAGTTCGTCAACGCGGCCCTGCGCGCGGCCTTTGAGGACGACGGGGCCAAGGCCATCGTGTTGCTGATCAACTCCCCGGGCGGCAGCCCGGTGCAAGCCGGCATGATGAATGACGAAATCCTTCGCCTGAAGGCCAAGCACAAGAAGCCGGTTTACGCCGTGGTGGAGGAAACCTGCGCTTCCGCCGCGTACTACATTGCCGTCTCGGCGGACAAGATTTACGTCGACAAGGCCAGCATCGTGGGCAGCATTGGCGTGCTCATGGACGGCTTCGGCTTCACCGGCCTGATGGAGAAGCTGGGCGTGGAACGCCGCCTGCTGACCGCCGGTGAGAACAAGGGCTTCCTGGATCCCTTCAGCCCGCAGAACGAAAAACAGCGCGTGTTTGCCCAGGCCATGCTGGACCAGATTCACCAGCAGTTCATCGGCGTGGTGAAAGCCGGCCGCGGCAAGCGATTGAAGGAAACGCCCGAGATGTTCAGCGGCCTGTTCTGGAGCGGCCAGCAGGCCGTGGAGCTGGGCTTGGCCGATCAGCTCGGCAATCTCGACTACGTCGCGCGTGAAGTGGTCAAGACCGACGAGATCATCGACTACACGCGTCGTGACAACGTGGCCGAGCGCCTGGCCAAGAAGTTTGGCGCGGCGATGGGCGAGGGCGCCATGAAGGCCTTCAAGGCCATTCCAGCACTGCGCTGAGAGGACAACTGCCCCCGTTAAAAAGCCCGCGTCGTGCGGGCTTTTTTGTGGGGCGCGGTGGTCTCGTCAACGGCCTATGGCGAACACGGCCGGCAAATCCAGCGGCGCCTGGGGCTTGTCGCGCTTCCACTGGCTGACCTGCGCGCTGCGCGACCAGCTCGATCCCAGGGTGAGGCCGCAACTCAGTGCGAGCCGGGTGTTGCCCTGCAGCGTTTGCAACAGTGCCTGGAGCAGCGCGGCATTGCGATAGGGCGTTTCGATGAAGAGCTGGGTCTGGCCGGATTTCAGGGCCAGCGATTCCAGTTCACGGATGCGCTGGGTCCGCTCGGCCGGCGTTTGCGGTACATAGCCGGCAAAAGCGAAACTCTGGCCGTTGAGGCCGCTGGCGGCCAACGCAAGCATCAGCGACATCGGACCGGTGAGCGGCACGACCTCCAGCCCGAGGTCGTGCGCCGCGCGCACCACGGAAGAGCCCGGGTCGGCAATCGCCGGCATGCCGGCTTCGCTGACCAAGCCCATGTCGCGGCCTTCCAGGGCGGCCGCGAGCAAGGGGCGTGCGTCGAAGTTGCCGCCGTGGTCGCCTTTTTTATGGACCTCGCGCGGCAGTTCCTGGATTTGCAGAGACTGCAGTGGCGCGGCCAGCGGGTGCAGCGCATCGACGCGCTTGAGATAGGCGCGTGTGCTTTTGGCGTTCTCGCAGATCCAGCAGGACAGCCGCGCCGCGGCCTGCAGGGTCTGCAGCGGCATGACGTCCTGCAGGGGCGTTTGCGTGTCGCAGCCGAAATCCAGCGGCGCGGGGACCAGGTAGAGCTTGCCCTTCACGGCGGCGCTCATGGCGTGCCTCCCGCCAACAGTGTCACGCCGGCCGCCCGGATCAGCCGGCAGGTGCGTATCAGCGGCAGCCCGACCAGCGCTGTCGGGTCGTCGTTGTCGATGGATTCCAGCAACGCGATGCCCAGGCCTTCGCTTTTGGCGCTGCCCGCGCAGTCGTAGGGCTGCTCGATGCGCAGGTAGTGTTCGATCTCATCGTCGCTCAGGTCGCGGAACTTGACCTTCACCGGGGCCAGGCTTTGCGCCTCATAGCCGCTTTCCAGGCAGACCACGGCCACGGCCGTCTGGAAAATCACGGTACGCCCGCGCATGCGACGCAGCTGTGCGACAGCTTTTTCATGGCTGCCCGGCTTGCCCAGCGGTTCGCCGTCCAGGTCCGCCACCTGGTCGGAACCTATGACGACCGCACGTGGAAATGCGGCGGCCACCGCGCGTGCCTTGGCCAGGGCCAGGCGCTCGGCCAAGGACTGCGGGGCCTCGCCTGCTTGCGGGGTTTCGTCCACGTCGGGCGCGGCGACTTCGAATGGGATGTGCAGCCGCAGCAGCAATTCGCGGCGGTAACGTGAGGTCGAACCCAGCACGAGAGGCCGGCTGGCGACGGGAGGGGAAGCAAGAGTCATGGCACCGATTCTCTTACACTGCTTCCATGTCCAGACCCCTTCACGCCAGCCGGCTCAACATGAAAGCGTTCGCCCGGGAGGGAGTGGCGCTTTCTGAAACCACTTTGCTACAAAATTTGGAGCGTCTTGTCGAGGAAACGCAAGGGCTTCAAGCCGATTCGGCCGTGCAATGGGAGGCGCGCGGCGAGCTGCGCCCGCGCGCCGGCGCTGAGGACGAGGTGTGGCTGCATCTGCAAGCCCAGGCCACTGTCCCGTTGACCTGCCAGCGCTGCATGGGCGTGGTCCAGACGCCCCTGAAAGTGGACCAGTGGTACCGTTTTGTTGCCAACGAAGATATCGCCATGGCCGAAGACGACCAAGCCGAAGAGGATTTGCTGGTGATGGAACCCCAATTCAACCTGCTGGCTGTGCTGGAAGACGAGCTGCTGATGGCCTTGCCCCTTGTGCCCATGCACGACGAATGCCCGGTCGCCCCCAAGCTTCAGGCTGGTGAGGCCACAGGGCCGGGAGATGCGGGGGGAGGCGAGCCGGGCGCAAAGCCCAACCCCTTTGCGGTGCTGGCGCAGCTCAAAAACAAAAAATAGTAATTTAGTTCTACTAAATTCATGCGAAAAACCACTCCATCCGTGGACATTTCGCCCCTCCGAAGCCCGGGTGATGAAAATACCCGTGCATCAAGCTATAATCAAAGGCTTCGCGTACCAATGCGGTGGATACGGTGATATGGCGCCCAGGCTGTCGTGTACCGATATTCAGGTCCAGCTGTCTGAACTCGGAATTTGGTGCGTAATTTACCAACCTAACACCCCATCAGGAGCGGATCATGGCCGTCCAGCAGAACAAAAAGTCACCTTCGAAGCGCGGTATGCACCGTTCGCACAATGCGCTCACCGTCCCAGGTATCGCAGTGGAATCCACCACCGGCGAAACTCACCTGCGCCACCACATCAGCCCCACCGGTTTCTACCGTGGCCGCAAGGTGCTGAAAACCAAATCCGAAGCATAATTCCACGCTTTGAGCATGGGCCCGCACTCATCCTGCGGGCCTTTCTTTTGCCTGAATTCCAACTTTTGACTGCGCCGGTCGCCCCATGATCAGGATTGCTGTCGATGCCATGGGCGGCGATATTGGCCCCGCCGTGACGCTGCCCGCCAGCCTGGCTTTCCTGGATGGCCATCCGGATGCCGCCGTGATGCTGGTAGGCCAGCCCGAAGTGCTGGCCGCGCACCCGCTGCATGCGCGGCTGCAGGCCCATCCCCGCTGCCAGATGGTTCCGGCCAGCGAAATCGTCACGATGGACGATCCGATCGAGATTGCCCTGCGGCGCAAGAAAAACTCCTCAATGCGGGTCGCGATGAACCAGGTCAAGGACGGCGCGGCCCAGGCGGCCGTGTCGGCCGGCAATACCGGCGCCCTGATGGCCATTGCCCGCTATGTGCTCAAGACCATGGAGGGCATAGACCGCCCGGCCATTGCCACCCAATTGCCCAATGCCCTGGGCGGCGCCACCACGGTGCTGGATCTGGGTGCCAATGTCGATTGCACGGAAGACCACCTGCTGCAGTTCGCCGTGATGGGCTCTGCCCTCGTGGCCGCCATCACCACCAACCCCGCCCCCAGTGTCGGCCTGCTCAATATCGGCGAAGAGGCGATAAAAGGCAGTGAAATGATTAAAAAAGCGGGTGAATTGCTTCGATCTGCTTCCAATTCAGGTGATTTGAATTTCTATGGAAATGTCGAAGGCAACGATATTTTCAAGGGCACAACAGACATCGTGGTCTGTGACGGGTTTGTCGGGAATGTCGCGCTCAAGGCCAGTGAAGGCCTCGCCAGCATGATTGGTGGCTTCATGAAGACCGAGTTTTCACGCAATATCTTGACAAAAATTGCCGCTATCGTTGCGTATCCGGTCCTAAATGCCTTTAAAAATCGGGTTGACCACAGGCGTTATAACGGTGCGGCATTGCTGGGCTTGCAAGGCCTGGTCTTCAAGAGCCATGGTTCGGCGGACGCCTTCGCTTTTGAGAGGGCCTTGAATCGGGCTTATGATGCGGCTCGGAACAATTTGCTTGAGAGAGTCCGCGAACGTATCGCCCATGCGGCCCCGTTGCTAATTGCGGCGCATGCGGCGCAACCGGCTGAAACGCCGGTCGAAGTCCTCCTCAACGCCAGTTGACTCAGCAGTTTCAACACCGGCCACTCATTAATGACCCGTTACTCTCGCATCGCCGGCACCGGTAGTTATTTGCCGCCGCGCCGACTGACCAACGCCGAACTGGCCGCCGACCTGGCTACCCGAGGCGTGGAAACTTCCGATGAATGGATTGTGGAGCGCACCGGCATCCGGGCCCGCCACTTTGCCGCGCCTGATGTGACCAGCAGCGACCTGGGCGTCGAGGCTGCCAAGAACGCGCTGCAAGCCGCCGGCCTGCAGGCATCCGATATCGACCTCATCATCGTGGCAACCTCGACGCCGGACATGGTGTTTCCGTCGGCTGCCTGCATCTTGCAGAACAAGCTGGGCATTGCCGGTTGCGCGGCCTTTGACGTGCAGGCCGTATGTAGCGGTTTCGTCTATGCGCTGACCGTGGCCGACGCCATGATACGTACCGGTTCCGCCAGCAAGGCGCTGGTGATCGGCGCGGAAGTGTTCTCGCGCATCCTGGATTTTTCGGACCGCACCACATGCGTGCTGTTCGGCGACGGCGCCGGCGCCGTGGTGCTGGAGGCTTCGGAGACGCCCGGCATCCTCGCCAGCGACCTGCATGCCGACGGCAAGCATGTCGGCATCCTGTGCGTGCCCGGCAATGTGTCGGGCGGCCAGATTCTGGGCGACCCCCTGCTCAAGATGGACGGCCAGGCCGTGTTCAAGCTTGCCGTGGGCGTGCTCGAGAGCGCCGCGCGCGCTACCCTGGCAAAAGCCAATCTGACCGATGCCGACATCGACTGGCTGATTCCGCACCAGGCCAATATACGGATCATGCAGAGCACGGCTAAAAAATTGAAGATGCCGCTGGAAAAGCTGATCGTCACGGTCGACCAGCACGGCAATACCTCCGCTGCCTCCATCCCGCTCGCGCTGGATGCGGCCGTGCGCAGCGGCAAGGTCCAAAAAGGCGACACCCTCATGCTCGAAGGCGTGGGTGGTGGCTTTACCTGGGGTGCGGTGCTTCTCAAATACTGAGCAGCTCCACCCATCACCCATCCGCCAGGCTTTCACAGACAGGTGGGCAAATGAATTTCAAACCATCCGGTGCGCTGGAGCGCTTTGCCGCTGCCTTGCTGGTGCTGGCCTTCGTCCTGGCCGGATGGAAAGTCCTGCAACGCCCTGCGGCGTCTTCATTTGCCGCGTCACCGGCTGATGCGGCTAAAGGTCTGCCAAGTGTCGGTTCCCAGGCGCAGCAGCGCTCACCGGACGGTCGGTTCCGCTTTGACGCGCAATTTGTCTCTTCGTCTCCCGGCCAGGCGGTGCACGCTCCTTCCCTGGTGGAGTTGCGCGACGGGCGCTTGAGGGCGGTCTGGTTCTCGGGCTCGCGCGAAGGCGCTGGAGACGTCACCATCCAGAGTGCGGTCATGGACCCGGCCAGCCTGCGCTGGAGCGCGGAAAGCACGCTGTTGGACCGGCAGACTTTGCAACAAGGACTGTGGCGCTACGTCAAGAAATTGGGCAACCCGGTGATCGCACGCGCGCCCGACGGTTCGCTGAACCTGTGGGTAGTGACTGTCTCGCTGGGCGGGTGGGCGGGAAGCTCCATCACCTGGGCACGTTCCATCGACGAAGGCCAGACCTGGAGCGCACCGCGCCGGCTGGTGACTTCGCCCTTCCTGAACATCAGCACGCTCGTCAAGGGCGTACCGGTTATCTTCGAGAATGGCGAAACCGGTTTGCCGGTCTACCACGAGTTCGTCGCCAAGTTCGGCGAAGTCCTGCGTATCGACGCCCAGGGCCAGGTTGTCGACAAGATTCGGATTCCCGGCAGCCGTACCAGCCTGCAGCCGGTGGTCCTGGTTTCGGGGCCGCAGAAAGCACAGGCTTACATGCGTTCGGGCAATGCAACGGCGCTGATGGCCTCCGACACTTCCGATGCCGGCAAGACCTGGTCTCCTGCTCATGCAAGCACCTGGCCCAATCCCGATTCCGCCTTGGCCGGCACAGTCACAAATACCGGCAAGCAATGGCTGGCCTTGAACCCGGCGCCCCGCAACCGCGAAATCCTGGCTTTGCTGCAGACGGATGCGGGCGGCTCGTTTGACGGCGTGACACCCTGGATTGTGGAATCGTCCGCCAACCCGCAAGTGCGAACGCCCATCGGCGATTACGAGCGGCTGCTGGCCGAGGAACTCAAGGCCCGTGGCGCCAGCGATAGCGAGGCCCATGCTTATGTAGCCAGTGCCCGGCGGCAGCTTTGCAACGGGGACATTTGCTCCCAGGAGTTTTCCTATCCTTACCTGATGCAAAGCCGTGATGGCTATCTGCACCTCGTCTACACCTGGCACCGCACGCGCATCAAGCATGTGAGGCTGGATCCCCAACAAATCCTTGAGGCCGCGCAAGCGGCGCCCGGCCATGCTTCCTCCGGCAAATGACCTGATCGCCTTGCTTGGCATCAACCTGGTGCTCTGCGCCGGTTGCCTGCGCCTGCTGAGCTGGCGCCATGGTGTCACGTTGTGGGGGAAGGTGGCTACGGCCGCGGTGTTTGTGCTGCTGTGGTGCCCCGTGGGTCCGGCCCGTTTGCCTATCGCCGTGTATGTGCGTGGCATCAGCTCGGACCTGAGCATTTCCTCGATTGCCATTGCCTGCCTGAGCATGTACCAGCGCCTGCGAGGCATTCTCCCGTTGGCGCAGGGTGAGCGCACGGCAGTGAGTGTTGCCCTTGCGGCAGTTGCTTTGTTCCTGTATCCGCTGGCCCTGGGCTGGGGCGATTGGGATGCTTACCGGCTGGGCTGGGGTTCGCCGGCGCTCTGGGCCGTGCTGCTGGTGCTGTCGGTGGTGTGCTGGGCCAGAGGCTTGCGTCTGCTGCCCACGCTGGTGGCCCTGGCTTTGCTCGCCTGGGCGGTCGGCGCGCTGGAGTCTGGCAATTTGTGGGATTACCTTATAGACCCGTGGCTGGCTGTTGCGGCCATTTTTCAGTGCGTCAAATTGGCTGTCAGCTGGGCGCTCGCGCGGCTGCGGGGTGCGCGCCAGGGCGCCTTGCCTTCCACAAGCTGACAGACGGTGCTTGAAACAAATGGCTGAGGCTTTTCATCTTCTTAAAATGCATGCGGAAGCTTTTCAGCGCCCCAAGAATTCGACCCATGGAGTAATCATTTGAAATCGTTTGCTATTGTTTTTCCCGGCCAGGGCTCGCAGTCGGTCGGCATGCTGGACGCCTGGGGCGAGCACCCGGTGGTCGCGCAGACTGTGGCCGAAGCCTCCGAGGCACTGGGGGAGGATGTCGGCCGGCTGATCAAGGAAGGCCCCAAGGAGGCCCTGGCTCTGACCACCAATACCCAGCCCGTGATGCTGGTTGCAGGCGTAGCAGCCTACCGCGCCTGGATGGCCGAGACCGGCGCCGCGCCGGCCGCCTTGGCAGGCCATTCGCTGGGCGAGTATTCCGCGCTGGTGGCTTCCGGCGCGCTGACGCTCGCGCAGGCCGCGCCGCTGGTGCGTTTTCGCGCGCAGGCCATGCAGGACGCTGTGCCGGTCGGCGCTGGCGCCATGGCCGCGATCCTGGGCATGGAGGCATCGAAGGTGATCGAAGGTTGTGCCGAGGCGGCGCGCAGCTTCGGCGCCAACACCACCGAGGTGGTGGAGGCCGTCAACTTCAACGACCCGATGCAGACCGTGATCGCGGGCAGCAAGGCGGCGGTTGAGAAAGCCTGCGAAGTCCTCAAGGCCAACGGTGCCAAGCGGGCCTTGCCTTTGCCGGTGTCGGCCCCATTCCACTCCAGCTTGATGAAGCCTGCGGCCGAGAAGCTGCGCGAGAAACTCGCCGCTGTCGATTTCGCGGCGCCGAAAATCCCGGTGATCAACAACATCGAAGTGGCCGCCGAGACCGATCCTGACCGCATCCGCGCGGCGCTGTACGGCCAGGCCTTCGGCCCCGTGCGCTGGGTGGAATGCGTGCAGGCCATCAAGGCGCGCGGCCTCACGACCCTGGTCGAGTGCGGTCCGGGCAAGGTGCTCGCCGGCATGGCCAAAAGAATCGATCCCGAATTGACGGGTGCCCCCCTGTTTGATCCCGCCTCGCTGGCGGAAGTGAAGGAGTTACTGGCATGAGCGAAGTGAAGTTTGAAGGCCAGGTTGCACTGGTCACCGGCGCATCGCGCGGCATTGGCGCGGCTATTGCGCTCGAGCTGGCCCAGAAGGGGCTCAAGGTCATAGGCACGGCGACCAGCGATGAGGGCGCAGCCAAAATCGGCCACGCCCTGGCGGCTTTCCCCGGTTGTGCCGGCAAGAACCTGAACGTGAATGATGCCGCCGCGGCCGAAGCACTGATTGATGCCATCGTCAAGGAGCACGGCGGCCTGCAGGTGCTGGTCAACAATGCGGGCATCACCCGCGACATGCTGGCAATGCGCCTCAAGGACGAAGACTGGGACGCTGTGATGGACACCAACCTCAAGGCCGTGTTCCGTATGAGCCGCGCGGTAATGCGCACCATGATGAAACAGCGCTACGGCCGCATCATCAGCATCACCTCGGTGGTGGGTGCCTCGGGCAACCCGGGCCAATCCAACTATGCTGCGGCCAAGGCCGGCGTGGCCGGCATGACGCGGGCGCTGGCGCGCGAACTCGGTTCGCGCAACATCACGGTCAATTGTGTGGCGCCGGGTTTCATCGAAACCGACATGACGGCCGGCCTGCCCGAAGAGCAGCAAAAAGCACTGCTGGCGCAGATCCCGCTGGGCCATCTCGGCAAGCCGCAAGACATTGCGTATGCCGTGGCTTTTGTGGCCAGCCCGCAGGCAGCTTACATTACCGGCCAGGAGATTCACGTCAACGGCGGCATGTATATGTAGGCCTGAAGGCCGTCATCCCGCTGTTTCATGAAAACCGCGGGTTGGCGGTGGTAAAAACGGGAAATCGACGCCGGTTTTTATCCGTCCGGCGCGCCGCTTAGGGAAACGACTCTAACGCGGTAAAATCACGGATTAATTTACAACCCTCAGAGGGAACTATGAGCGATATCGAAGCACGTGTTAAGAAAATCATTGCCGAACAACTCGGCGTGGAAGAAGGCCAGGTCACCAACGAAAAAGCCTTTGTGGCTGATCTGGGCGCTGACTCCCTTGACACCGTAGAACTGGTTATGGCTCTGGAAGACGAGTTCGGCATTGAGATTCCCGACGAAGACGCCGAGAAGATCACCACCGTCCAGAACGCGATTGACTACGCGAACACCCATCAAAAGGCCTGAGGCCGCAGGTTTGCGCCTGTGACTCTGCCGTCACCAAGCCTGAAAAGCCACAGGGCCTTTTCAGGTTCTTTTCAGGATTTCTGAATGAGCCGTCGTCGTGTCGTCGTGACAGGTCTGGGTTGCGTCAGCCCGGTAGGTAATACCGTGGCCGAGTCCTGGGCCAATCTTCTTGCCGGCAAGCCCGGGATTGACCTTGTCGCCGGGTTTGATGCCAGCAATCTCGCCTGCAAATTCGCTGGCGAGGTCAAAGGTTTCAACATCGCGGACTACATCCCTGAAAAAGAAGCACGGCATATGGACCGCTTCATCCACCTGGGCCTGGCTGCGGCCTTCCAGGCGGTGGCCGACAGCGGCTTGCCGACCGGTGAGGCACTTGGTGACGAACTGGCCACGCGCATCGGCTGCAATATCGGCTCGGGCATTGGTGGTTTGCCGATGATCGAGCAGATGCATTCCGAGCTGGTCAATCGCGGCCCGCGACGGATCTCCCCATTTTTTGTGCCTGCCTCGATCATCAACATGATTTCGGGGCATGTTTCCATCAAGTTCGGCTTCAAAGGCCCGAACATCGCGGTCGTCACGGCCTGCACCACAGGCCTCCACGCGATCGGCCTGTCAGCCCGCATGATCGAGTACGGCGACTGCGACGTGATGGTAGCCGGCGGCGCCGAATCCTGCGTCTCCCCCCTGGGCATAGGTGGCTTTGCGGCCGCCCGTGCCCTGTCCACCCGCAACGACGACCCGAAAACAGCCTCACGTCCCTGGGACAAGGACCGCGATGGTTTTGTGCTGGGCGAGGGCGGTGGTGTGCTGGTGCTGGAGGAATACGAACATGCCAAGGCACGCGGCGCCAAGATTTATGCCGAGCTGAGCGGCTTCGGCATGAGCGCCGATGCCTTTCACATGACCGCGCCCGACGTCGACGGCCCGCGCCGCTCCATGGTGATGGCGCTGAAGAATGCCGGCGTCAACGCTGATGAGGTGCAGTACCTCAATGCGCACGGCACCTCCACACCGCTGGGCGACCTCAACGAAACCAACGCCATCAAGGCGGCTTTCGGTGACCACGCCAGGAAGCTGATGGTCAGCTCCACCAAGTCCATGACCGGCCACCTGCTGGGCGGGGCAGGCGGCATCGAATCGGTGTTTACCGTGCTCTCGCTGCACCACCAGAAGATTCCGCCGACCATCAACATCTTCAACCAGGATCCCGAGTGCGATCTCGACTACTGCGCCAATACCGCGCGTGATGCCAGGATCGATGTGGCCGTCAAGAACAACTTCGGCTTTGGCGGCACCAACGGCACGCTCGTCTTCAAGCGCGCCTGATTTTTACCCGCGCACTCCGCAACCCCCTTGGCCACGCACAACGCCCCTCCGGTTGTTTATCCGTTGGGGCGTTCGCGTTTGCTGGGTGTTCTTTTGTTAAGCCTGTGGCTTTGCGGTTTGCTGCTGACTCTCGCGTGGTTTCTTCAGGCTGCCGACCAGCCCGCATGGCGTACAGGACTGGTGTGTGTTCTGCTTGCCGGAACTGCTGCGGCGGCTGGCACGGGTTGGCGAAACACCCCGGTGGGCCAGCTTGCTTGGGACGGCGAGGTTTGGCGCTGGGAAAGCCCTGGCTACCAGGCCGGCGTTGCGGAGTACAGCCTGTCGGTCCTTGCTGATTTCCAGCATGTGCTGATGTTGCGGCTGGAAAACCAGGCCCATGCCTGTTTGTGGCTGTGGGTGGAGCGGCGCAGCATGCCTGAGCGCTGGCTGGACCTGCGCAGGGCGGTTTATTCACCGCGCAAGGCCGCCGGGGCCCCGTGGCAGCACGACTCATCGGGCGCGGGCCGGCCGCCCGCTGTGGCAGTATCGGGGGCTATTCACCCCCTCGACGGCACGCCAAACCCTTCATGAGCGCCGACCTGCCACTTTCGCCAGCTGCCAAAGCAAACGACAGCGACGCCATGCTGGTCGAGCGCACGGTCGCGGGCGACCAGAAGGCCTATGAGCTCCTGGTCATCAAATACCAGCGGCGCATCCAGCGCCTCATAGGCCGCATGGTGCGGGACGTGGACCTGGTGGAGGACATTGCCCAGGAAACCTTCATCCGGGCCTACCGTGCGCTGGCGCAATTCAGGGGTGAGGCCCAGTTTTACACCTGGCTGTACCGGATCGCGGTCAACACCGCGAAAAAAGCCCTGATGGACCTCAAACGGGACCCGACTGTTTCCGAAAATGCCTTCAAATCGGGGCAAAGCGAGGAAAGCGATGAAACTTCCCCGCTGGAAAACGAACTAACAAGCTCGGAAACGCCGGATGCCGTGCTGGCCAGCAGGGAAATCGCGGAAATCATCAATGCCGCCATGGAAGCCCTGCCGGAGGAGCTCCGCCAAGCCATCACACTGCGTGAAATCGAAGGGTTGAGCTATGAAGAGATTTCTGAGGCCATGGATTGCCCAATAGGCACGGTGCGGTCGCGGATTTTCAGGGCGCGTGAAGCGATTTCGCAGAAGGTGAAGCCCTTGCTGGAAAACCAGAGCGGCAAGCGCTGGTAGGGCCACAGCATCCAGGAGCCATCCATGAACCCACGAAACAAGCCAGGTATTTTCAGCCCGCGAATACGGCAACTCCGCTACCCACGAACAGCACCAACAGCAAGAACATCATGAAACCGTCTATGCAAACCAGCGAGCTCATGTCCGCCCTGGCCGATGGCCAACTGCGCGGAGAGGATTTTGCGGCCGCGCTTCATGCCAGCCGCCACGATGAGTCGGCTGCTGAGTGCTGGGATACCTATCACCTGATCGGCGATGCGCTGCGCTCCTCCCAGGGCGCGCGCGGGTGCGATCTCGCCTTTCTGGACCGGCTGAACCAGCGCCTGGCGAAGGAAGCCTCGCCAGCAGCCGCAGCCAACCCTGCTCTCACGCCGGCCAAGCCGATGGTCCAGGAGTTGCCCGTGGCCTTGCCGCCGCACCGCGGCCAGGCCGCCAACGACGGCGAATTCCGCTGGAAGCTGGTGGCGGGGTTTGCCTCGCTCGCGGCGGTATCCGCCGTCGCATGGAATGCCGCGAGCCTGCTGGCACCCGCCCCCGTGCCGCAACTGGCCCAGGCGCCCGCCCCCCAGCAGGTCGTGGTGGTCGCTTCGCCGCAAGGCCCGGTGGTGCGCGATGCGCGGTTTGAGGAACTGCTGGCCGCGCACAAGCAACTGGGCGGAACTTCCGCCTTGCAGGAACCCTCGGGTTTCCTGCGCAATGCCACTTTTGAGACGCCACGCAATGTGGGGCGCTGAACCATCGATGTGCCGGAACCGGGCTTTGGCGACATGATGAACCTCAAGCTCTTGCGTCTTCTGGTGCTGGCTGGGTGCGCCTTGCCGGCCGTGGGCCATGTGGCGGCGCAGGCCTCGTCGCCATCGGCGCCGGCGGTGGAGTCCCGCAGCATCAATGACTGGCTGATGCGCATGCACGAGGCCTCCCGAAAGCGTTCTTATATCGGCACTTTTGTGGTTTCCTCGGGCGGTGCGATGTCCAGTGCCAAGATCTGGCATGTCTGTGAGGGTGACCAGCAGATGGAGCGGGTCGAAACCCTCACCGGCGCGCCGCGTTCCATCTTCCGGCACAACGACCAGGTGGTCACCTTCATGCCCGACCACAAGGTGGTCCGCAGCGAAAAGCGCGAGTCGCTGGGCATGTTCCCCCAATTGCTGCAGTCCGCCGACAGCCGCATCGCCGATTACTACAAGGTCAAGCAGGAGGGCACGGAGCGTGTGGCCGGCGTGGAAGCCGACATCGTGCTCCTGGTGCCCAAGGACAGCATGCGCTTCGGCTACCGCGTCTGGACCGAGCAGAAAAAAGGCCTGGTCGTGAAGCTGCAGACGCTGGACACCGACGGCAAGGTGCTGGAGCAGGCGGCGTTTTCCGAGCTGCAGCTCGATGCGCCGGTCAAGATGGACAAGCTGCTCCAGATGATGGGCAGGGTCGAAGGCTACCGCGTCGAAAAGCCTGTCCTGGTGAAGACCAGCGCCAGCGCTGAAGGCTGGGTCCTGAAGGCACCGGTGGCGGGCTTCAAGCCCATGAGTTGCTATAAGCGGCCGGCGGTGGCCAACCCGGCAACCGGCGAGGAGCCCCTGCAATGGATTTTTTCCGACGGCCTGGCTTCGGTCTCCATCTTTGTGGAACCCTTTGACCGCGCGCGCCACGAGAGGGAGTCTAGCCTGTCGATGGGCGCCACGCAGACCATCACCCGGCAACTCGATACTTATTGGGTTACTGTCATGGGCGAAGTTCCTATGGGCACCCTGAAGCTCTTTGCCAATGGGCTGGAGCGCAAGAAATAATATGCCCCTGGTACTCCGTGGCCGGCTCTTCGAGCAACGGCCCGGATTGCTTGATACCGATATTTTTGACGAGGCTGACGATGCTTGAACTGAACTGGAAACCCCTGCGCTCCTGCCTGACCGCCGGTCTGGTGGCCGCCGCTGCCGTCACCACGCTGGTGCCGGTGGCGCCCGCCTGGGCGCAAACCCGTACATTGCCCGATTTCACCGACCTGGTGGAGCAGGTAGGCCCGTCGGTGGTCAACATCCGCACCCTGGAAAAAGCCAAACCCTCGGCCGGCGGAAGCGCCGACGAGCAAATGCTGGAGTTCTTCAAGCGCTTTGGCATTCCAGTCCCCCCCAACATGCCGCGTGTGCCCCGGCCCGACCGCGGCCAGCCCGACGAAGACCAGCCGCGCGGCGTGGGCTCCGGGTTCATCCTGACTGCGGACGGCTTCGTCATGACCAACGCCCATGTGGTGGAGGGCGCCGATGAGGTCCTCGTCACCCTGGCGGACAAGCGCGAATTCAAGGCCAAGATCATTGGCGCCGACAAGCGCAGCGACGTGGCGGTGGTCAAGATCGAGGCGACGGGCCTGCCGGCCGTCAAGATCGGCGACATCAACCGCCTCAAGGTCGGTGAATGGGTGATGGCCATAGGCTCGCCATTCGGCCTTGAAAACACCGTGACGGCGGGCATCGTGAGCGCCAAGCAGCGCGACACCGGCGACTACCTGCCTTTCATCCAGACCGATGTGGCCATCAACCCCGGCAATTCCGGCGGCCCGCTGATCAATATGCGCGGCGAAGTGGTCGGCATCAACAGCCAGATCTACTCGCGCTCCGGCGGCTTCCAGGGCATTTCCTTTGCCATCCCCATCGATGAAGCCGCGCGCGTATCCGACCAGTTGCGCAGCAGCGGCAGGGTGACACGGGGCCGTATCGGCGTGCAGATCGACCAGGTCACCAAGGACGTGGCGGAATCCATAGGGCTGGGCAAGGCGCAGGGCGCTTTGGTCCGCGGCGTTGAAAGCGGCGCCCCCGCCGAGAAAGCCGGCATCGAGGCCGGCGACATCATCATCAAGTTCGACGGCAAGCCCATCGAAAAATCCAGCGACCTGCCGCGCATGGTCGGCAACGTGAAGCCCGGCACCAAGGCTGTGGTGACCGTGTTCAGGCGCGGCGCGAGCAAGGACCTTGCGGTCACCATCGGCGAGGTCGAGCCTGAAAAGCCGGCGCGCAAGGCCTCGGGTCCCGAGCCCAAGGCGCCGGCCGTCGGCGCGGCCCAGGCGCTGGGCCTGGTGGTCAGCGAGGTGAGCGACGCGCAGAAGAAGGAGCTCAAGATCAAGGGCGGCGTCAAGGTGGACACCGCCGAAGCCGCGGCTTCGCGCGCCGGCCTCCGCGAGGGCGACGTGATCGTGGCGATCGCCAATTCGGAAGTCACCAGCGTCAAGGAATTCGAAGCGGCCTTGGCAAAGATCGACAAGAGCAAAGCCATCAACGTGCTGTTCCGCCGCGGCGAATGGGCCCAGTACGCGTTGATCCGGCCTTCGCGTTAAACCCGCATCACAAGGCTTGGCCCGGACTCTGCGCAGAAGTCCGGGCCGCCACCAGCGGGCCTCGAAGGCCCCCATACCCTGCTGGGCTTTGTGGGTTTTGGCGCCGTCCCCGCTTTTTTGGGCTTCTCAAAAATATATTTTTTAGAGGCTCGGTACTTGCTTATTGTTAGTGCTTGCTCACAAAAAAATGGATCACGGAGTGATTTCGGTAGAATGCCGGCTTGGCTCTGTGGCTTTTGGATATATCAGGCAGCCCAGAATCTCGCTTTCGATCGTCATTTTGGGTAATACACACTGATCCACAGATCACCCACAAGTTGTTCAGAGACATGCGGTTTAAAAATGTGAATAAGTTGTGTATAAGATTCCTGTTGCTAGCCTGCAACGACAAAAATATGGCAATTTCGGGACTGTTCGGCTCTGGCTTTTTGCCTACAATGAAGTTCCAACTATCGCAGTTGCCATAGATTGTTGGTTCAGGGCGCGTCGCTAATCGACGCGCCCTTTTTTATGGCCCTCGCGAATTGAGTCCAATCTCTTCGCAATACTTTCAAGTACTTAGGCGTTCTCGTTGATGAATCACATCAGAAATTTTTCGATCATTGCGCACATTGATCACGGCAAATCCACCTTGGCTGATCGTCTCATCCAGCGCTGCGGTGGTTTGCAGGACCGCGAGATGAGCGCGCAGGTTCTGGATTCGATGGACATCGAAAAAGAGCGTGGGATAACCATCAAGGCGCAGACTGCTGCGCTCAAATACAAGGCACTCGACGGCCAGGTTTACAACCTCAACCTGATCGACACGCCGGGGCACGTCGACTTCTCCTATGAAGTGAGCCGCTCGCTGTCCGCATGCGAAGGCGCGCTGCTGGTGGTGGACGCAAGCCAGGGCGTTGAAGCGCAGACCGTGGCCAACTGCTACACCGCGCTGGACCTCGGCGTAGAAGTCGTGCCGGTGCTCAACAAGATGGATCTGCCGCAGGCCGATCCCGAGAACGCCAAGCAGGAAATCGAGGAAGTGATCGGCATCGACGCGACCGACGCGATTCCCTGCAGCGCCAAGACCGGCATGGGCATCGACGAAATCCTGGAGGCCATCGTCGCCCGGGTTCCTTCGCCCAAGGGCAACCCGGACGGCCCGCTGCGCGCCATGATCATCGACAGCTGGTACGACGCCTATGTGGGCGTGGTCATGCTGGTGCGCGTGGTCGACGGCCGGCTCGCCAAGGGCGACCGCATCAAGCTGATGGCCAGCGAAGCGATGTACAACGCCGAGCAACTGGGGGTCTTCACGCCGCACACCGAACCGCGCCAGTCCCTCGAGCCCGGCGAGGTGGGCTTTGTGATCGCCGGCATCAAGGAACTGCAGGCCGCCCGCGTGGGCGACACCGTCACGCTGGTCAAAGCTGGCACCGGCGGCGCGGCTTTCACGGCCACCGAGGCGCTGCCCGGCTTCAAGGAGATCCAGCCCGCCGTCTTCGCCGGCCTCTATCCTTCCGAAGCCAGTGAGTACGAATCCCTGCGGGATGCGCTGGAAAAGCTCAAGCTCAACGACGCCTCCCTGCACTATGAGCCGGAAGTCAGCGAAGCCCTGGGTTTTGGCTTTCGCTGCGGCTTCCTTGGTTTGCTGCATATGGAGATCGTCCAGGAACGGCTGGAGCGGGAGTTCGACCAGGACCTGATCACGACGGCGCCCAGCGTGGTCTATGAGGTGCTCAAGTCCGACGGCGAGACCATCATGGTCGAGAACCCGTCCAAAATCCCGGACGCCGGGCGCGTCAATGAAATCCGCGAACCCATCGTGACCGTGCACCTGTATATGCCGCAGGACTATGTGGGCGCCGTCATGACGCTGGCCAACCAGAAGCGCGGCATCCAGCTGAACATGGCTTACCACGGCAAGCAGGTCATGCTGACTTACGAAATGCCGCTGGGCGAGATCGTGCTGGACTTTTTCGACAAGCTCAAGTCTGTCTCGCGCGGCTACGCCTCCATGGACTACGAATTCAAGGAATTCCGGGCTTCGGACGTGGTGAAGGTCGATATCCTGCTCAACGGCGAGAAGGTGGACGCGCTGTCTATCATCGTCCACCGCAGCCAGTCGGCCTACCGCGGGCGGGCGGTGGTGGCCAAAATGCGCGAGATCATTTCGCGCCAGCAGTTCGACGTCGCGATCCAGGCGGCCATCGGCGCCAATATTATTGCGCGTGAGACAATCAAGGCGCTTCGCAAAAACGTGATCGCCAAATGCTACGGCGGCGATATTTCACGCAAGCGCAAGCTCCTAGAGAAACAAAAAGCGGGTAAAAAACGCATGAAACAAATCGGTTCCGTTGAAGTACCCCAGGAAGCTTTCCTGGCCATTTTGCAGGTGGAAGACTAATGCGCGGCGCAATGAGCACGATCACGGCCGTGGTGCTGGCGGCCTTTGTGGGTTACGGCGCCGCCTGGTATTTCGGCGTCGTTGAAGGCAATTTCTCCCTGTTGCTGTTCCTGGCATCGCTGGTCACCGGTATTTATTGGCTGGCCGAGCGCTTTTATTTCCTGCCGCAGCGTTACAAGGCCGCTGCCGCGCTCGAGGAAAGCGCCGCCAGCCGACAGGCGGAGCTGGCGAAAATGGGCATTACCCAGGTCGACAACAACAACCTCGGCGAAGCCCGCGCCCGCCTCATCATGCAGCCCTGGTGGCTGGACTGGACCGCCGGGCTCTTCCCGGTGATCGTGGTGGTCTTCCTGCTGCGTTCCTTCCTGTTCGAACCCTTCAAGATTCCTTCGGGCTCGATGATCCCGACCCTGCTGATCAACGACCTGATCCTGGTCAACAAATTCCACTACGGCGTGCGCCTGCCCGTGCTGAACACCAAAATCATCAACAACCAGAGCCCCCAGCGCGGCGACGTGATGGTGTTCCGCTACCCGCCCAAGCCCAGCCTGGACTACATCAAGCGCGTGGTCGGCGTACCGGGGGACGAAGTGGCCTACATCAACAAGAAGCTGACCATCAACGGCAAACCCCTGCCCAAGACGCCGCTGCCGGACTTCTTTGACGAGGACGTGCTGCGCTACGCCAAGCAATTCCAGGAGGTCAACGACGGCAAGAAGTACCGCCTGCTGAACGACGACACACGGCGCGCCGGGGTGGACGAGCGTGAGGTCATGGACTTTCCTTTCAAGCAGAATTGCCGTTACAGTAGCGAGGGCATGGTCTGCAAGGTGCCTGAGGGGCAGTATTTCATGATGGGCGACAACCGCGATAATTCGCAGGATTCGCGCTACTGGGGCTTTGTTCCGGAGGCCAACATCGTGGGCAAGGCCTTTTTTGTCTGGATGAATTTCGGCAACCTCAAACGTATCGGCTCTTTCGAATAGCGGCATGGGCGGTGGCGTCGCCAGGGGCTGTGGGCCGGAGGATTTTCTAGTGAGAGCAGGAGAAAAAATGAAACATCAGCAACGCGGCATTTCCTTCATCGGCCTTCTGTTTTTCTGCGTCATCCTGGTCTGCGCGGGGATTCTGGCCGCCCAGGTTTTCCCGACACTGGTGGAGCTTCAGGCTATTACCAAGGCCGTCAACAAGGCCAGGGACGGCAGCACCGTGGCTGAGGTCCGTACCATCTTTGATAAGGCAGCCCAGATTGACGACATCAAATCGATCACCGGCAAGGACCTGGAAGTGACCAAGGATGGCGACAAGACCGTGGTGTCCTTTGCCTACAACAAGGAAATCCACATGGCCGGCCCTGCCTTCCTGTTGCTCAAGTACAGCGGCAAATCCAAATAAGTGCGAGCCAGCGCCACATCGAGCCCGGGCCTGCCGGCGCTGCAAAAGCGCCTGGAGCATGAGTTCTCCAATCCCAAACTGCTGCAGCAGGCACTGACGCATCGCAGTTTTTCGTCCGACCACAACGAACGCATCGAGTTTCTGGGCGACTCCGTGCTGAACCTGGCGGTAGCTGGCCTGCTTTATGAACAACTGAGCGAACTGCCCGAGGGCGATCTGTCCCGGGTGCGTGCCAACCTGGTCAAGCAGGACACCTTGCACAAGCTGGCGGTGGGGCTGGGCCTGCCCGAGATGCTTCGGCTGGGGGAGGGCGAGGCCAAGTCCGGCGGCCACAAGCGGCCTTCCATACTTGCCGATGCGCTGGAGGCCGTAATAGGGGCGGTGTATCTCGACGCGGGCTTTGAAACCGCCGCCCAGCTGGTGCACCGCCTCTTCAAGGATGTCGAAATCAACCCGCAGATGCAGGCCATCGGCAAGGATCCCAAGACCGAATTGCAGGAGTGGCTGCAAGGGCGCAAAATGAATCTGCCCATCTACCGCGTGGTGGGCACCATGGGTGCCGCCCACAAACAGACGTTCGACGTCGAGTGCGAAATCGCCGAGTTCAGGCGGGCCGAGCGCGGCATAGGCGGTTCGCGCCGGGCCGGAGAGCAGGCTGCCGCGGCAGCCATGCTGGCGTTTGTCAAGACGCTGGAATCCTGACTCCGTTCCCGCGGCCGCCGATGGCTCGCGGGCCAACACATAGAGACCATGAGTACAGGTAAAAAAGAACCTAAGAAATCGACGGCCCCTTCGGCTGGTTCGGCTGCCAAACTAAAAGCGCGGCCGGCCAAAGCCCTGGAGGCCGCACAGTCATCCGACGCGCTGGAGGCCATGCTGGCGCAGGCCCTGTCTTCGCGCGGCGCGGCCGTGCCCGCTGCCGACACGTCGCCTGTTGGCGAGCAGCGCTGTGGCCTGATCGCCATCGTCGGCAAGCCCAACGTGGGCAAATCCACCCTGCTCAATGCCCTGGTCGGGCAAAAAATCAGCATCACCTCGCGCAAGGCCCAGACCACGCGCCACCGCATCACCGGTATGCGCACGGTCAAGGCAACGCAGTATGTGTTCGTCGACACGCCAGGCTTCCAGACCCGGCATGGCAATGCGCTGAACCGCTCGCTGAACCGTACCGTGGTCGGCGCAGTCAACGATGTGGACCTGATTGTTTTTGTGGTCGAGGCTGGCCAGTTCAACCAGGCCGATGCCAAGGTGCTGGCCCTGCTGCCTGAGAAGACCCCGGCCATCCTGCTGGCCAACAAATTTGACTTGATACACCGGCGCGCCGAGATCGCTCCCTGGCTCAAGGAGATGCAGGAAAGGCACAATTTCGCTGAATTCGTGCCCATGTCGGCCAACAATGCCAAGGACATCGAACGCCTGTTCGGCATCTGCGAAAAATACCTGCCGGTCCAGCCCTGGATGTATGGCGCCGACGAGCTGACCGACCGCAGCGACCGCTTCATGGCCGCCGAGATCATCCGCGAAAAGCTGTTCCGCCTGACCGGCGACGAATTGCCCTATACCTCTACCGTTGTCATAGACAAGTACGAGGAAGAGGGCGCCATGCGCAAGATCGCCGCCACCATCATTGTCGAGCGCGACGGCCACAAGGGCATGATCATTGGCGAGAAGGGCGAAAAGCTCAAGCGCATAGGCACCGAGGCCCGGCATGAGCTCGAAACCCTCACGGGCGGCAAGGTGTTCCTGGAGATCTGGGTCAAGGTCCGCTCGGGTTGGGCGGATGATGAGGCCAGAGTTAAAACCTTCGGGTATGAGTAGGGCCCCCACGCTTTTCACTTCGCCTTCGGCTCCGTGTAATACGCTGCCCCCCGAGGGGGCGCTGCGCCTGCGGCCCGGCAAAGCCGGTTCCGCGGCCCTGACTGGTCTTTATCGCTCACGTGGCAATGTGCTGCTGGATTTTTGTTTGATCTCCTGTTATGGCCACCAAACGTATCGGTGACGAACCCGCCTATGTCCTGCATCGCTACGACTGGAGCGAGTCCAGCCTGATCCTGGAGGTGTTCACGCGCAAGTATGGGCGGGTGGCGCTGGTGGCGCGGGGGGCCAAGAAGCCGAGCTCCAGTTTCCGGCCGATTTTGCTGCCTTTGCAGCCGCTGCACATTGCCTTCGGTGGCGATGCGGAGATCCGCACCCTCAAGAGTGCCGAGTGGCAGGGCGGCCATGTGATGCCGACCGGCGATGCGCTGCTGTCGGGCTATTACCTCAATGAGCTGTTGATGCGCCTGATGGCCCGGGACGATCCGCACCCCGTGTTGTTTGACGCCTATGCCGCCACGGTGCAGTTGCTTGCCGCGCAGAGCGCCGAGACCCTGCAGCTGGCCTTGCGCGCGTTCGAGCTGCGGCTGCTGCGCGATATCGGCCTTTTGCCGCTACTGGACGCCGAGACCGCCACACTGGCGCCGCTGGATCCCGAAACCCGCTATGTGCTGGTGCCCGAGGCGGGCTTGCGGCAGGCGCATGATGACGATCGCGCCAGCCTGCCCGGCGGGCAGTGGCAGGCGTTGCAGCAGGCGCTGGGCGACGAAGCTCTGTTTTCCGACACCGTGCGAGCCTGTATTCCCGGCTTTCATGAGCTTAAAACCCAGCTGCGCGGCCTGCTGCACTACCATTGCGGCGTGAAGGTCCTGAAAACGCGGCAAATGATGATGGACCTGCAAGCCTTCTAACGAGCCACCGCCATGAAAATTCTTTCGCCTGCTCCCATCGTGTCCCATGCGTACGGCAAGACCGCGTTGTCGGTCAATGTCAACAAGGTCGCGCTGCTGCGCAACACCCGCCATCTGGACATTCCCAGCGTACGCCGTGCCGCCGAGCTGTGCCTGGAGGCCGGGGCCCAAGGCATCACGGTACACCCGCGCCCCGACGAGCGCCACATCCGCCCCGACGACGTTTTTGAGCTCGCGGCGCTGATGAAGGACTGGCCCGACCGCGAATTCAACATCGAAGGCAATCCTTTCCAGAACCTCATGAGTTTTGTGCACGACCTTGCCGCGCGGGGCCTGCCGCTGCACCAGTGCACTTTTGTGCCCGACAGCGAAGACCAGTTCACCAGCGACCACGGCTGGAGTTTTCCCGAAGACGCAGAGCGCCTGCGGCCTTTGATTGAGCAGGCGCACGACCGGCGCGTGCGCGTCAGCCTGTTCATGGACCCGGTGCCCGAAGCCATGGCGGCCGCCAAAGCCGTCGGCGCTGACCGCGTGGAGTTCTACACCGAAACTTATGCCCGCGCCTGGGCCGGCCCCGAAAAAGCTCAGGTGCTCGCCCGATTCACCAAGGCGGCGCAGGCAGCCGCCGCCGCCGGCCTGGGCATCAATGCCGGCCATGACCTGAACCGCGATAACCTCACGGAATTTGTGCGAGAAGTGTCCGGCGTGCTGGAGGTCTCCATAGGCCACGCCCTGATCGCCGACGCATTGGAACTGGGTTACGCCGCCACCGTCAGAAGCTATTTGGCCTGTATAGACCGGGCGTTTGCACCTGCATGAGTGGAGCCCCCACGGTCACCCACTGCGTGTTGCCTGCGGCTTCTCCCTGCCCCTGTCATCACGAGAGGGGCCGCCCGCCTGCGGCCCGGCAAAGCCGGTTCCGCGGCTCAAGCTGGCTTTCTTTGCGTCACTTTGTGGCAGTGACCATGGGGACTCCATGATTTACGGTATTGGCACTGACATTTGCGACGTGCGGCGCATCCGCGTCAGCCTGGAAAGGCATGGCGAGCGCTTTGCCAAAAAAATCCTGGCCGACGGCGAGCTTGCCACCTGGAAGGCCCGCAGCGCGCGTTGGCCCGACCGCGGCGTGAGCTACCTGGCCACCCGGTTTTCGGCCAAGGAGGCTTTCAGCAAGGCGATCGGCATGGGCATGCGCATGCCCATGACCTGGCGCTCCTGCGAGATCGCCAAGGCCGCCAGCGGAAAACCTGAAATCGTGCTGCACGGCGAGCTCAAAACCTGGTTTGAGGCGCGCCAGCTCACGGCCCATGTCACTGTGACCGACGAGACCGATTACGCCGCCAGTTTTTGTGTGGTGGAAAAGCTTTCCTGACCTGTGCATCGACAATCGACGGCACATCCCTTGCAACCCGGATCTCCCCATGACCCAGCACGCCCCCCTCATCATCGACATCGCCGGCCATGCGCTCACCAAGGCCGACCGCCGGCGCCTGAGCCACCCGCTGACCGGCGGCATCATCTTTTTCGCCCGCAACTGGAAAGACCGCCGGCAGCTGACGGACCTTTGCGCCGAGGTCAAGGACATCCGCGAGGATTTGCTGGTCTGCGTGGACCATGAAGGCGGCCGTGTCCAGCGCTTTAAGACCGACGGCTTTACCCACCTGCCGCCCATGCGCGAATTGGGCCTGCTCTGGATGAAAGACCAACTGGCCGCCACCAATGCGGCGACCGCCTGCGGTTATGTGCTGGGTGCTGAACTGCGGGCCTGCGGCGTCGACTTCAGCTTCACGCCGGTGCTGGACCTGGATTACGGTGAAAGCGGCGTGATCGGCGACCGCGCCTTCGGCCGCGACCCGCGCGTCGTCACGCTGTTGGCCAAAAGCCTGATGCACGGCCTGCTGCAGGCGGGTGTTGCCAACTGCGGCAAGCACTTTCCCGGCCATGGTTTTGTCAAAGCCGACTCCCATACCGACATCCCTGTCGACAACCGCAGCCTCAAGGCCATCCTGGCCGACGATGCCGCGCCTTATGGCTGGCTCAACACCACGCTCAGCAGCGTCATGCCCGCCCATGTGATCTACCCCAAGGTCGATGCCCGGCCGGCCGGCTTCTCCAGCCAGTGGCTGAACTTCATCCTGCGCAGCCAGCTGGGCTTTGGCGGAGCGATTTTCAGCGACGACCTCAGCATGGCCGGCGCCCGCCTGATCGATGGCAAGGAAGTCAGCTATAGCGAGGCAGCCGTCACGGCACTCAATGCCGGCTGTGACATGGTGCTGCTATGCAACCAGTCCGTCGGCGACGGCCAGCCCGTCGACGAATTGCTGGACGGCATGGCCGAGGCCCTCCTGAAGGGCCAGTGGGAAGCCATGGAGGCCAGCGAGCTGCGGCGCCTGGCGCTGCTGCCGCAGGGCAGGGCGTTTGGCTGGGATGAGTTGATGGTGCAGCCGGCTTATATGCATGCGCTGGGGTTGATTCCCTGAATTAGCATCTTTGCCTCTTTAGGCCCGAAGTCGCTTTTCGCGCCTTGCCGTTTCCTCCCCGTTCGGGCTGAGGTATCGAAGCCGGTTTGCGAACGCAGTCCGGGCCGAGCTTGGCTGCACCGGGGCTTCGATACCTCAGCCCGAACGGGGCGGGGAAGGGGCCTTGAAGCTCCGCCAGAATCAGATCGACGGCTCCGCAGGCCACGTCAGCTTCCCCACCGCGTCGACGTGCGTCAGGTAGACCCGCAAATCAAACTCATACTGGTGATACCGCGGCTCCATGTGCGTACATAGCTTGTAGAAAGCCTTGTCATGGGCTTTCTCCTTGATGTGCGCCAGCTCATGCACCGCGATCATGCGCAAAAACTCCGCCGGTACGTCCTTGAACAGGGTGGCAACGCGGATTTCGCGTTTGGCCTTGAGTTTGTTGCCCTGCACGCGTGAGACCGCCGTATGTGTGCCCAGCGCGTGGGTGATCACGTGCAGCTTGCTGTCGAAGACGACCTTGGAGAGTGGCTCGGAACTGCGCAGGAAATCATTTTTGAGATCCATCACATAGTCGTACAAAGCCTTGTCGGTCCGCACGCTGTGCCCTTGGGGATATTTGCCCAGCAACATCTCGCCCAACCGGCCTTGGGCCAACAGCTGACGAACCTGGGTCTGCAGGTTTTCCGGATAGCCGGCGAGGTATTTCAGAAGCATAGGCTCACCCCTGTCCAGGCTCACTGTGTGCAGCCGGCTCCCCCTCAAGGGGGCGGCGCCTGCGGTCTGGCAAAGCCAGTCCCGCGGCCGCTGCTGGCGGGGAATCTGGTATGGCAGGTGACGCTGAGGCTAAACCTCGCGTCGCAGCGCAGGGAACAAAATCACGTCGCGAATGCTGGGGCTGTCGGTCAGCAGCATCATGAGGCGGTCAATGCCCACGCCGCAGCCGCCGGTGGGGGGCATGCCGTATTCGAGGGCGCGCACGAAGTCGTGGTCGTAGAACATGGCTTCATCATCGCCGCTGTCCTTGGCGGCCACCTGCGCATTGAAGCGGGCGGCCTGCTCTTCGGCGTCGTTCAGCTCGCTGAAGCCGTTGCCGAATTCACGGCCGGTGATGTAGAGCTCAAAGCGCTCGGTTACCTCGGGGCGGTTGTCGTTGGCGCGTGCCAGCGGCGAGATTTCCGTCGGGTGCTCCATGATGAAGGTCGGCTGCCAGAGCTTTTCCTCGACCAGTTCCTCGAAGTAAAGCACCTGCAGGCTGGCCAGCGAACGGGTAGAGAGGCGGTCTTTTTCCTCGTTCATGCCCAGCTTGCGCAGCGCGTTGGTCAGCCACGCGGCGTCGTCCACATGCTCGCCGGCTTCGGTATGCTTGAGGATGGCTTCACGTATCGTCAGGCGGGCAAAGGGTTTTGCGAGGTCGACTTTCTCTTCCTTGCCGCCGTAGCTCAGCTGCAATGTGCCCACGGCTTTTTGCGCCACATCGCGAATCAAGGCCTCGGTGAAATTCATCAGGTCGTTGTAGTCCCAGTAGGCCGCATAGAACTCCATCATCGTGAATTCGGGGTTGTGCCGCACCGAGATGCCCTCGTTGCGGTAGCTGCGGTTGATTTCGAAGACACGGTCAAAACCGCCGACGATCAGGCGCTTGAGGTAAAGCTCGGGCGCGATGCGCAGGAACATTTCCTGGTCCAGCGCATTGTGGTGCGTTTTAAAAGGCTTGGCGTTGGCGCCGCCCGGGATGGGATGCAGCATCGGTGTCTCGACCTCCAGGAAGTCGTGCTTGACCATGAATTCGCGAATCGAGCTGACGGCCTTGCTGCGCGCGGTGAAGCGCTTGCGTGCCTGCTCATCGGTGATGAGGTCGACATAACGCTGGCGGTATTTCTGCTCCTGGTCGGCCATGCCGTAAAAATCGCCGGGCAAGGGGCGCAGGCTTTTGGTCAGCAGGCGCACGCTGGTGGCGTGGATAGACAGCTCGCCGGTTTTCGTCTTGAAGACCTTGCCTTCTGCCGCCACGATATCACCGAGGTCCCAGTGCTTGAAGGCGGCATAAAGCTCTTCACCGATCTCATCGCGCGTGAGGAAAATCTGGATACGGCCGGTGCTGTCCTGCAGGGTTGCAAAACTTGCCTTGCCCATGACGCGCTTGAGCATCATGCGGCCGGCGATCTTTGCGGGAACCGCCTCGGCGGCCAGCGTCTCTCCATCCTTGTTTCCGTGGGCGGCGTGCAGCTTGCCCGCATGGTCGGAGGGCTTGAAGTCGTTCGGAAAGGCCACGCCTTTGCCGTCCGCCTGGTTTTTGCGCAGGGCCTTGAGCTTTTCGCGGCGCTCGACGATCAGCTTGTTGTCGTCTTGCGGAGCGGGGGAGGCGTTGCTGGCGTCGGTGGGCGGATTCGGCGGGTTGGACATAAGGTCAAGGTTTCCGGAAAGAAGTCGAAAGGTGTCGGGCGCCTGGCCCACAAAGTGGGCCCGAAAAGCGCCGAATCATCGATTTTAAGTTTTTACAGGGGTGTTTTGGACGCGGCCGCCGGAAAAGGCTCCAGGATCGCCCTATCGGCCCCGAACCGGACCTTGGACCTAAAGCGCGATGCCCGTGCGCTCCAGGATGTCGCTCACCAGTTCCAGCCGCATCAAGGGATTGTCCAGTTGCATCAGGCGCTGCTTGAGCTCCAGCGGGATGGGCAGCAGTTCGCACCAGCGGTTGGAGACCCAGCCGCAATCGTCGAGACGATAGGGCGCCTGCAGCGGCATCTGGGCCTGCGCTATGTCGCGCACCTGCAGGCTTTTGATCAGCCTGCCCAGCGCGTCGGCCGTGGTTTGCAGGTCGGGCGGAATGGCAACGGCCTGGTCGTCTTCCAGGCGGGTGACGTCGGCGATCCACAGGCCGTGCTTGAGTTTTTCACGGCGGGAGATTTCAAAGCGCTGCGCGCCCGTGCAGCGTATGGTCATCAAACCCGGCTGCGACATGGAAAACTCGGTAATGGTGGCCAGGGTGCCTACGCTGCTGAAGGCCTCGTGCGCAAAGCCGTCGCCGCTGGGGCCGGTATCGGCAGGACGCCTCACTTCCGAGCCTTCGGTCAGCGACACCACACCGAAGGGAGCGCCCGCCTTGTGGCATTTGCCGATCATGTCGAGGTAGCGCACTTCAAAGATGCGCAGCGGCAAAATGCCGCCCGGGAACAGCACCGCGCCCAGCGGAAACAGGGGAAGGGAGCTCAGCGTCAGGGCTTCGGGCATGGTCTCATCGTGCTTTTGGGTGCCGTGAACCACATCATCCCATGTGACCCGCGCCTTGAATTTTTCGTGCGGCTAATACGCCTTGCTTCAGGGGCTATTCAATCCAGGCTTGCCTGATTCTCAGCTGACGGCATCTGCGGGTTGGCGCAGCAGCATGGCCAGGGAATTGGCCACAGTTTTTCGCAGTTCGCGGCGGTCGCAGATGAAGTCGATCGCACCCTTGGACTGCAGGAATTCGGCACGCTGGAAGCCTTCCGGCAGTGTCACACGAACGGTGGATTCAATGACGCGCGGGCCGGCAAAGCCGATCAGCGCCTTGGGTTCGGCGATGACCACGTCGCCCACAAAAGCGAAGCCGGCGCTCACCCCGCCCATGGTCGGGTCGGTCAGCACGCTGATGTAAGGCAGGCCTTTTTTGGCCAGGCGCGTCAGGGCGGCATTGGTTTTGGCCATCTGCATGAGGCTCAGCAGGCCCTCCTGCATGCGCGCACCACCGGTGGCGGTAAAGCAAATAAAGGGCACTTTTTGTTCGATGGCCGCATGCACGCCGCGCACAAAGCGCTCGCCCACCACGCTGCCCATGCTGCCGCCCATGAAGTCGAATTCAAAGCAGGCCACGACCACACCTATGCTGTGGACCGCACCGCCCATGACGATGAGCGCATCGGTTTCCTGGGTGCTTTCCAGGGCTTCCTTGAGGCGCTCGGGGTATTTGCGGCTGTCCTTGAATTTGAGTGCGTCAACCGGCAGCACTTCCTGGCCCAGCTCGTAACGGCCTTCCGGATCCAGGAAGGCGTCCAGCCGCGCGCGCGCGCCTATGCGGTGGTGATGGCTGCACTGCGGGCAGACGTTCTGGTTTTTTTCGAGGTCGGTTTTATAAAGGACCGCTTCACAGCTGGGACACTTGATCCAGAGGCCTTCGGGCACCTGCCGGCGTTCCGTCGGGTCTGTGGGGCTGATTTTGGGGGGGAGCAGTTTTTCTAGCCAAGACATGAAGTCAGTCCTTGTGGTGTCGGGCGGTGCCTGGGGCTGGCCGGGCGAAAAGCGCAATTATGCGCCGGTTTCTCCCGTATTTGGCCCCCTGCGGGCCCACTCGAAAGTCAGTCCAAAGCAGTACGAATTTCTCTCAAAAACGCCTGGGCGGCGGCCCCCACTTTGTCACGCGGCTGGTTTTCGATGAGCTGGATGATTTTGCTGCCAATGACCACGGCATCGGCGACCTTGCCGATGGCCTTGGCCGTGGCGGCATCGCGTATGCCGAAGCCCACGCCCACGGGCACGTTCACGTGCCGGCGTATGCGTGGCAGCGTCGCCTCCACGGTCGCGACGTCCAGCGTACCGGCGCCCGTCACGCCCTTGAGCGAGACGTAGTACACATAGCCGCTGGCGACTTCGGCCACCTGCGCCATGCGCGCGTCGGTGCTGGTGGGGGCCAGCAAAAAGATCAAGTCCATGCCGTGCGCGCGCAGCCGGGCGGCGAATTCCACGCATTCCTCGGGTGGGTAATCGACGATCAGCACACCGTCCACACCGGCCTGTGCGGCGTCGCGGATGAAGGCACTTTCGGTTTTGCTGCCGCCATGCTTGATGTCGTAGCGTTCGACCGGGTTGGCGTAGCCCATCAGGACGACGGGCGTGGCGCCGTCCTTGGTGCGAAATTGCCGCACCATGTCTAGCACCTGGGCCAGGCCGACGCCGAAGGACAGCGCCTTGTCACCGGCTTTCTGGATCACCGGGCCGTCGGCGCTGGGATCGGAAAACGGCACGCCCAGCTCGATCACGTCGGCGCCGCCGGCGACCATGGCGTGCATCAGTTCCGGTGTGACGTCGGCGACCGGGAAGCCCGCGGTGACATAGGGAATCAATGCCTTGCGGCCCTGGCTTTTGAGCGTGGAGAAGGTGGTGGCAATGCGGCTCATGACTGCACCCCGCTACCCTTGGCACCGCTGGCATCGAAGGAGGCCGGCGTTGCAGCCCCGCCCTTGACGGAGAGCCCGCGCATGGAAGGCCGGTCGTAAAAGTCGGCCCCGGAGAGGTCGGCCACCGTGCCTATGTCCTTGTCGCCCCGGCCCGAGAGGCAGACGAGCAGGCTCTGGTCGCTGCGCATGCTGCGAGCCATCTTCATGGCACAGGCGACAGCGTGGCTGGATTCGAGCGCCGGGATGATGCCTTCGGTGCGGCACAGGTAATGGAAGGCCTCCAGGGCTTCCTTGTCGGTGATGCCGACGTATTCGGCGCGGCCTGTGTCCTTGAGGAAGGCGTGTTCCGGGCCCACACCGGGGTAGTCGAGCCCGGCGCTGATGCTGTGGGTTTCGGTGACCTGGCCGTCCTCGTTTTGCAGCACATAGGTGCGATTGCCGTGCAGCACGCCCGGCAAGCCGCGCTGCAGGGATGCGGAATGCTTGCCGCTTTCCAGGCCTTCACCGGCCGCTTCAACGCCTATCAAGCGGGTTTTCGCGTGCTGGATATAGGGGTGGAAGATGCCCATGGCATTGCTGCCGCCACCCACGCAGGCGATCACCGCGTCGGGTTGCTTGTTGCCGATGAATTCCGGCATCTGTTGCAGGCACTCGGCGCCGATCACGCTCTGGAAGTCGCGGACCATCATGGGGTAGGGGTGGGGGCCCGCCACCGTGCCGATGATGTAGAAGGTGTTGTCCACGTTGGCGACCCAGTCGCGCATGGCCTCGTTGAGCGCGTCCTTGAGCGTCTTGCTGCCGCTTTCGACCGGCACCACCGTGGCGCCCAGCAGGTTCATGCGATAGACATTGGGGCTTTGGCGCTTGACGTCTTCGCTGCCCATGTAGACCACGCATTCCAGGCCGTAGCGCGCGCAGATGGTGGCGGTGGCCACGCCGTGCTGGCCGGCGCCGGTTTCGGCGATGACGCGTGGCTTGCCCATGCGGCGCGCCAGCATGGCCTGGCCTATGGTGTTGTTGATCTTGTGCGCGCCAGTGTGGTTGAGGTCTTCGCGCTTGAGGTAAATCTGCGCGCCGCCCTGTTCGCGGCTCATGCGCGCGGCGTGGTAGATGGGCGAAGGGCGGCCCACAAAATGCGCCAGCTCGGAATGGAATTCGGCGATGAACTCCGGGTCGTGCTGGTATTTGGCGTAGGCGGCCTTGAGTTCGTTGATTGCGTGGGTCAGCGTTTCCGAAACGAAACTGCCGCCGTAAATTCCGAAATGGCCTGAAACGTCAGGCTGGTGGTACTCGTACATGATGGGGACTCTTTGCAAGTAATTCGTCGGCGGCGCGCACGGCGGCAACGAACTGGTTGATTTTGTCGGCGCTTTTGATTCCTTTGGAAATCTCGACGCCGGAACTGACATCAACGGCCAGCGTTGTGCAACGCGGCCTGACTTGCGAAATGCCATCGATCACGTTTGCAGGCGTCAATCCACCAGACAAAACGAGGTGAGCGTTGACGTTTGGAGGAAGAAGTGACCAATTGAATGTTTTCCCGCCGCCGCCATAACCCTCGACATGGGCGTCGAGGAGGATGGCTTGTGCGGCCTTGAAGTCCTGGGCGTATTTTACGAGATCAAAGCCACCGGGTTTGCCCGGGGCGTTTTGGTCGGATTTTTCATCCAGCGGAATGCGCGCCGCCCGCATGAAAGGCCGGCCGGCCTGCAGGCAGGTTTCGGGCGTTTCGTCACCATGGAATTGCAGGAAGGCCGTGGGGATGAGGTCGCAGGCGGCGCTGATGGTGGCTGCGGGCGCATTGACGAAAAGCAGTACCGGCGTGATAAAGGGCGGCAGGCGGCGGGCCAGTTCGGCGGCGCGTTCAGGCGTCACATGGCGGGGGCTGGCTTCGTACATCACAAAGCCGACCGCGTCTGCCCCGGCCGTCACGGCGGCATCCACGTCCTCTTCGCGGGTCAGGCCGCAGATCTTGATGCGGGTGCGGGGGGTGGGAATGGGCGTCATGGAAGCCAATCATAGGCTGCGGTGCGGCTCGGGATGCCATAGTGGTCTTCATAGACCGGTCCCAGGAAATAAAGTCCGTCCGGCGAAAACGTCGGTGCGGCCACATCGCGGCTGCGCGCGGCCATCACCTCGGCCAGCCAGTCCGGCGGATGGTTGCCCTGGCCTATGGCGACCAGGCAGCCCATGATGTTGCGGATCATGTGGTGCAAAAAGGCATTGGCTTCGAACTCAAAGCGCCAGTAACGGGCGCCCGGTTCGCCGCGATGTGAGATCGCGATGCGGTTGATGGTTTTGACGGGGGATTTGGCCTGGCATTGCGCGGCCCGGAAGGAACTGAAATCGTGCTCGCCGACTAGGTATGTGGCCGCCTGGCGCATGGTGGCTTCGTCCAGGGGGCGGTAGACCCAGCCGACTCGCCCGGCTTCCACGCTGGGGCGCACTGCCGACTCCAGCACCACGTAGGCATAGCGCCGCGCGATGGCGCTGCCACGGCAATGGAATTCGTCCGGGACTTCACGCGCCCACTGCACGGCGATGTCGGGCGGCAAAAAGGCATTGGTGCCGCGCACCCAGGAGGCGATGTCGCGCTGCAGTGGGGTGTCGAAGTGCACGACCTGCATCAGGCCGTGTACGCCGGCATCGGTGCGGCCGGCGCACAGGGTGCGTATGGGCTGGGCGGCAAATTTGCCTAACGCCAGCTCCAGCTTGTCCTGGACTGTGTTGCCCGAAGGCTGGCTTTGCCAGCCTTCGTAGCCGCCGCCGCTGTAGCCGATGCCGAGTGCAATCCTCACGGGCGGGCACGCAGTGAACGCAGCGCGTTCAGGCTGCGCTCACGACAGGGCGTTCAGGAAGGCCTGCGCCTTGACCTTCAGCGGACCCTTGGCTTCTGCCATGACCTCTTCGGCCAGGGACCTTGCCCCGTCCGCATCACCCAGGGAGCGGAATTCCTCGGCCAGCAGGAATTTGGTTTCCAGCGGGTCTTCGGATCCGGACAGGGCCTCTTCCGGATGGGCAGGGCTTTCAGTGGTGGGGCCGTTCAGGTCCAGCGACAGCGCGCCGAGGTCGAACTCCAGCATGCCGTTGTCGGCAGCTGGGGCTGGAGCCGGGGCTGGCGCCGCCGCCGCTTTGACGGGGGCGGGGGCCGGTTTTGGCGCCGGTGTGAATGGCTCGGGCGTGAAGTTCAGTCCTTCATCAAGGAAAGAGACTTCGGGGGCGGGGGCCGCGGCGGGTTTGGCAGCCGGCGCCGGTGGCGTGGCCGTCGGGAGCGCCACCGTGGCGCTGCTGAAATCCATGTTCAGGGGAGCGGGTTCTGGCGCCTTCATGGACACTGTGGGCTCGACGCGCGCAGGAGCTGGCGGTGGAGGCGGCGGCGCCGAGATGGCGGCCGGGGCGGTCGGCTCAATGGGTTCGTCACCGAGCGAGAAGTCCAGGTCCAGGTCGACATCCACCGAGGGAGCGGGCGCCGGCGCCGGCGCGTGCACAGGCTGTGCCACCATGGCCACGGTGCCGCCCGGGCTGAAAGCCGAGGTAGCACCGCCATGGGCGCCGCCGGCGGGCTGGCCGCCCGGCTGGTACATCGGATTGGCGGGGTCGAGCTCACGGCCCATCTCGGTGATATAGGCCCATTCCGGGCCGCTGCCGTGGGTGAGGTTGAACGCTTCGATGGCAACCGTTTCAAAGGCCTTGCTGTCGCGGCGCTTGGCGTAGATCTCCAGCAATTTGGCATGGATGGCGACGCGCATCGGGCTGGTGCGCATGGCCTCCTTGAGGATTTCCTCGGCCTGCAGGTCGCGTCCATAGGCCAGGTATACGTCGGCTTCGGCTACGGGGTCCACGTCGCCAGCGGCATCCAGTTGACTCGGCGAATACACCAAGGACGAGCCCGTGGCGTTGCCTTCATTCGTGTCAATCCTTTGGCCGCCGCTGGCGCCGAAAAAAGAATCTGGCTGCAACCTGCTTTCGAGGAAGGAGCTGTCGACTGCGGCTGCGCCACCGCGCTGGCGGTAGCGGTAGAAGCCGAAACCGGCCAGCAGTACCAGCAGGCCGCCGGCGATGGGCAGTATCAGCGGGTTATCGAGCAATTCGTCGATCAGGCTGGGTTCGGGCGGCGGCGGGGGAGGTGCCACCGGTTTTTTGGCCACAGCTACGGGTGGCGCGACCACCGCGCTGGCAGCGGGTGCGGGCTGGGATGCAGCCGCCGCAGGAGATGCGCTTGTGGCTGCATCCGATGCTGCCGAGGCGGCAGCGGAGGCTGCTGCTGGCGCACTGCTGGCGGTGGCCGGTGGCGTTACGGCGGCAGCCGGGGCTGGTGCTGGCGTTACGGCCGGGCTGGAGACAGGCGCCGCGGGAGTGGTCGCCGCAACCGGCGCCGGGGCTGGCACGCTGGCTGGCGCGGGAATGGCAACGCCAGGGGTCTTGGCCGCGCTGGCTGCGGGTGTTGCCGCTGCGGGCGCAGGCGAGGCACCCAGCTTGTTCAGGTCGCTAATGTTCTTGGACAGTTCGGCCACGCGTGTGGAGGCTTCCTTGGCCTGGCGTTCCTTGGCGATCTTCTCCTCGGCCGCCGTTGTGGCTGCCTTGCCCTGGACAGCACCCTTGGAGAGGGTCAGCTTGTCGGGTGTGCTGCTGGCAGGCGCACGGTCTTCGACCTTGGCCTGCACCTTGCCGCCGGCCTGGCGGTCGGCGCTGGCCATCTGGGTGGCTGGCACGCCTTCGGCCAGTTTGCGGCGGAAGCTGTTGAAGTCCTTGCTTTGTGCCACGATGGTCTGGCTGGCTTCACCGGCGGAAATCGCGCTGGCCGTTTCAGCACTGGGGATGTCCAGCACGGCTCCGGACTTGATGCGGTTCACGTTGCCGCCGATGAAAGCGTCGGGGTTGCTGCGCAGCAGGGCCACCAGCATCTGGTCCAGCGACACGCTGGCGGGCTTGTTCTGGGCGGCGATCTTGCCGGCGGTGTCACCCGCCTTGACGGTGACTTGTTTGTCGCCGCCTGCAGGCACTTTTTCGAGCGGCGCTGCGGGGGCTTTGGCGACCGGTGCGGGGCGGTTGCTGGAACCGGCCGGCGGCGAATAGGGGATGGAAGCGATGCCCTTGGCCGGCGGGGCAGCTGGGCGGGACGATAGCACCGGGGCGGTTGGCGCGGCCGCGGCGGCACTGCTGGAGCGTAGCGCCGGCGGGTCAAACAGCATGGTGTAGTCGCGCGTGATACGGCCGTTGGTCCAGCTGGCCTCCAGGATCAGGTCGACAAAGGGCTCGGTAACGGGGCGGTTGCTGCTCAAGCGCAGAAAGGAGCGGCCGTCCGGCCGGCGTTGCAGGCTTACCTCGACAGCGGAGACCACGCTGCTGTATTCGAGGCCGGCGGCCCTGAAGACATCGACAGGCGCCACGCCGGCCTTGAGGCTGGACGCCTCATCGGGTTTGATGTCGGCGATCTCGATTTCCGCGCGAAGGGGCTCACCCAATGCCGATTGAACCGTGATTCGGCCCAGCGCGAGTGCATGGGCTTCAAGACTTGCCAGACTGCCCAGCAGTGCAATGGCACTCGCCAAGGCGCCTATGCGCCAACGACCGCGATTATTCATGGGGTTGGGAGCCTCCAGTGCTCGGTCTGCATGTAACTTTATTCTGCTTATGCGCACAAAAACCTCGATGCGAATTTTCGAAAAACAACCTTAACATCAAGGCATTAGGCTGACAAGCTAAGACACCACTTAAGTTTTGACACAGCGAGTTAGCAGCAACTTACAAGTTTCGGATGTTGTCTGACCACAACGTCTTGTGACATGTAGTTACGGATGGAGGGCTGCATGTTGGCAGCCGCTCACATCCATTATTTCATGCCTGCAACAGGATGCGCAGCATGCGGCGCAGCGGTTCGGCGGCACCCCACAGCAACTGGTCGCCCACGGTGAAGGCGCCCAGGTAATCCGGGCCCATGGCCAGCTTGCGCAGGCGGCCCACAGGGATCTGCATGGTGCCGGTGACGGCCACCGGCGTGAGGTCCTTGATGGAGGCTTCACGCGTGTTGGGCACGACTTTGACCCACTCGTTGTCGGCCGCGATCATGGCCTCGATGTCGGCCAGTGGAACATCCTTCTTGAGCTTGAAAGTGAGTGCCTGGCTGTGGCAGCGCATGGCGCCTATGCGCACGCAGAAGCCGTCAACGGGGGTTGCCGCCGTGCCGAAGCCTGCGCCCTGGCCCAGGATCTTGTTGGTCTCGGCGCCGCCCTTCCATTCTTCCTTGCTCATGCCGTCGCCCAGGTCCTTGTCGATCCAGGGGATCAGCGAGCCGCCCAGCGGCACGCCGAAGTTGGCAGTCTCGGTGGCGCCCAGACCTTGCTGTTTGGCCAGGATGCGGCGGTCGATTTCGAGGATGGCGGATTTCGGATCGTCCAGCAGCGCGCGGACTTCGCTGTTGAGCGTGCCGAACTGGGTCAGCAGCTCGCGCATGTGCTGCGCGCCACCGCCCGAAGCCGCCTGGTAGGTCATGCTGGTCATCCACTCGACCAGGCCGGCCTTGTACAGCGCACCCACGCCCATCAGCATGCAGCTTACCGTGCAGTTGCCACCGATCCAGTTGGTGCCGCCCTTGGCCAGCGCGTTCTCGATGACGGGCAGGTTGACCGGATCCAGGATGATGACGGCGTCATCGTTCATGCGCAGCGTGGAGGCCGCGTCGATCCAGTGGCCCTTCCAGCCGGCAGCGCGCAGCTTGGGGAAAACTTCAGAGGTGTAATCGCCGCCCTGGGCGGTGATGATGACGTCGCATTTCTTGAGCGCTTCAATGTCAAAGGCGTCTTTCAGCGTGGTCTCGTTCCTGGCCTGGGCGGGGGCTTTGCCGCCCGCGTTGGAGGTCGAGAAGAACACCGGTTCGATCAGGTCGAAATCGCCTTCGGCCTGCATGCGGTCGATCAGGACCGAACCGACCATGCCGCGCCAGCCGACGAGCCCTGTGAGATTGCCTTTGAGTTTCATTGGAACTGCCCTTCAAAAAGTACAAAAAGTGGCTTTTTGGCTCGGCTCATCGAGCCGGCAGGGCACGACGAACCAGGCTTGCTAGCCTTTAATGGTGGTCGTTTTGGTGATCTGGGCAAAAACCGGCGCGCCATGGCCCGTGCGCAGTGCAGCGAGGCTGTGGGTGAAAGCGGGGTTTTTGCGCATAGGTGTCGATTGTAGCCAGGCTTGTTCTTAACGTGGCTGATAAACCGCTTCAAACTCCGGCAAAACTGGGGTTTGAAGCGGTTTGCGGCAAAAAAACGTCAGGCCAAGGCTTTGACGACCGCATCACCCATCTGCACCGTGCCGACCTTGGTCGTGCCTTCGCTGTAGATATCGGGCGTGCGCAGGCCTTGGCTCAGCACGGCATCCACGGCTTTTTCGATGCGGGCTGCTGCTGCCGGCTGGTTCAGGCTGAAGCGCAGCATCATGGCCGCGCTCAGGATGGTGGCCAGTGGATTCGCCACGCCCTTGCCGGCGATGTCGGGCGCGCTGCCGTGGCTGGGCTCGTACAGGCCCTGGTTCTTGTCGTTAAGGCTGGCCGAAGGCAGCATGCCGATTGAGCCGGTCAGCATGGCGGCGGCGTCGCTGAGGATGTCGCCGAACATATTGCCGGTGACGACCACGTCAAACTTCTTGGGCGCCTTCACCAGCTGCATGGCCGCGTTGTCCACGTACATGTGATCGAGCGCGACGTCGGGGTACTCCTTGCCGACTTCGGTGACCACGTCTTTCCAGAGCTGAAAGGTTTCCAGCACATTGGCCTTGTCGACGCTGGTCACGCGTTTGCCGCGCTTGCGGGCGGCCTGGAACGCGACGTGGGCGATGCGCTCAATCTCGGGACGCGAATAGCGCATGGTGTCGAAAGCCTCTTCCGAACCGGGAAAGTGGCCGTCGGGCGAGACGCGGCGGCCGCGCGGCTGGCCGAAATAGATGTCACCGGTCAGCTCGCGGATGATCAGGATGTCCAGGCCCGACACCAGTTCGCGCTTGAGGCTGGAGGCATCCACCAGCTGCGCGTAGCAGATGGCAGGACGGAAGTTGGCGAACAGGCCCAGGTTCTTGCGCAGGCCCAGGATGGCCTGCTCGGGGCGCAGGGGCCGGTCGAGCTTGTCGTATTTCCAGTCGCCGACGGCGCCGAACAGCACGGCGTCCGCGTCTTTGGCGAGCTTGAGCGTGGCCTCGGGCAGGGGGTGGCCGTGGGCTTCATAGGCTGCACCGCCAACCAGCGCGCTCTCGGTTTCAAATTTCAGGTCGAGCGCCTTGAGTACCTTGACGGCCTCGGCGACGATTTCGGTGCCAATGCCGTCACCGGGCAGGATTGCGATTTTCATGGTTGCTGTCTTTTGTCTTTTTGAATGGCTGCATGCTCCCCGTGGGGAGCGGCTCGCAGCGGATACGTGGATACGTGAAGGAACAGGCGTTCAGCCCGCGACGGTGTGGTTGAGCCAGGGCTTGGTCGCCAGGCGCTCGGCTTCAAAAGCCTTGATCTTGTCGCTCTGGCGCAGCGTCAGGCCGATGTCGTCCAGGCCGTTGAGCAGGCAGTATTTGCGGAAAGCCTGCACCTCGAAGGGGATTTCTTCGCCCTGCGGTTTGACGATCATCTGGCGCTCCAGGTCCACCGTCAGCTGGTAGCCGGGGAAGGCCAGCGTTTCATCGAAGAGCTGCGCGACTTGCGCTTCGGGCAGCACGATGGGCAACAGGCCGTTCTTGAAGCTGTTGTTGAAAAAGATGTCGGCGTAGCTGGGCGCGATGATGGCGCGAAAGCCGTACTGGTCCAGAGCCCAGGGCGCGTGCTCGCGCGAGGAACCGCAGCCGAAGTTCTTGCGCGCCAGCAGGATGGAAGCGCCGGCATAGCGTGGCTGGTTCAGCACGAAGTCCGGGTTGGGCTTGCGCGCGGCCGGGTCCTGGCCAGGGAAGCCCGGGTCCAGGTAGCGCCATTCGTCAAACAGGTTGGGGCCGAAGCCGGTCTTGCGGATGGACTTGAGGAATTGCTTGGGAATGATGGCGTCGGTGTCGACGTTCTCGCGGTCCATGGGCGCAACCAGGCCCTTGTGTACGTTGAATTTTTTCATTTACTTCTTCGCCGCGTTTTCGATCTTCTCGCCAACCTTCTGGACGTCCTGCCCGACACCCCGGAAGGTGTTGCAGCCGGCCAGCAGCAGGGTCATGCATGCCAGCGACAGTGCGAGCAGGGTTGTGATTTTTTTCATGTGAAGTTCCTCCAGTGGCTCGGGTTAGACAAACTTGCGGATATCGACAAAGTGACCGTGAACGGCCGCCGCCGCCGCCATGGCGGGGCTGACCAGGTGGGTGCGCCCGCCAGCGCCCTGGCGGCCTTCGAAGTTGCGATTGCTGGTGGAAGCGCATCGCTCGCCCGGCTCCAGCCGGTCGGCATTCATGGCCAGGCACATGGAGCACCCCGGTTCGCGCCATTCAAAGCCGGCGGCCACAAAAATCTTGTCCAGGCCTTCGCGCTCGGCCTGTTCTTTGACCAGGCCTGAGCCGGGCACCACCATCGCGAGCTTGATGTTTTTGGCGACCTTCTGGCCGATTTTCTTGATCACGGCGGCGGCTTCGCGCATGTCTTCGATGCGGCTGTTGGTGCAGGAGCCGATGAACACCTTGTCGATATAGAGGTCGTCCAGCGCCTTGCCAGGCTCCAGGCCCATGTAGGTGAGCGCACGCTCGATGGCGCCACGCTTGTTGGCGTCTTTTTCCTTGTCGGGGTCCGGCACGCGGCCTTCGATCGACAGCACCATTTCGGGCGAGGTGCCCCAGGTGACCTGCGGCAGGATCTGGCTGGCGTCGAGCTCGACCACGGCGTCGAATTTCGCATCGGCATCGGAGTGCAGCGTATTCCAGTATTTGACGGCCATGTCCCATTCCACGCCCGTGGGCGACAGCAGGCGGCCCTTGACGTAGTCGATGGTTTTCTGGTCTACCGCGACCAGGCCGGCGCGCGCGCCGCCTTCGATGGCCATGTTGCAGACCGTCATGCGGCCTTCCATGCTGAGCGCGCGTATCGCCGAGCCGGCGAATTCAATCGTGTAGCCGGTGCCGCCGGCCGTGCCGATCTTGCCGATGATGGCCAGCACGATGTCCTTGGCGGTGCAGCCGCGGGGCAGCGTGCCTTCCACTTTCACGAGCATGTTTTTCGCTTTTTTGGCCAGCAGGGTCTGCGTGGCCATCACGTGTTCGACTTCGCTGGTGCCTATGCCGTGTGCCAGTGCACCGAAAGCGCCGTGGGTGGAGGTGTGCGAGTCGCCGCAGACCACCGTCATGCCGGGCAGGGTGGCGCCGTTTTCGGGGCCGATGACGTGCACGATGCCCTGGCGCTTGGAGAGGAAGGGGAAGAAGGCGGCTGCGCCGAATTCCTTGATGTTGGTGTCCAGCGTGGTGATCTGTTCCTTGCTGACCTGGTCGGTGATGCCGTCGTAGCCTTTTTCCCAGCCGGTGGTGGGCGTGTTGTGGTCGGCAGTGGCGACGATGGAGCTGATGCGCCAGACCTTGCGGCCGGCCTCGCGCAGGCCCTCAAAAGCCTGCGGGCTGGTGACCTCGTGCACCAGGTGGCGGTCGATGTAGAGGATGGACGTGCCGTCGTCTTCGGTATGAACGACGTGCTCGTCCCAGATCTTGTCGTAAAGGGTGCGTCCCATGGTTTTCCTTCGTGGTCTCTCGTTGCCGTTGGTGTTGGCGTTGGGGGTGATTTTAGGCGGCCGCGCCAGCCAGGGCGGCCCCGGTTTTGGCGAGTTTGGCGCCGACTGCTGGTGCCACGGGCTGCGTCAGGTGGCCCACCAGCAGCCGCGCTGTCAGCGGCAGCGTGGAAAAGTCGCGCGCCACCAGCTCGATCTTGCGCTCCGCCCAGCTGTCCAGCAGGGGGATGGATTCAAGCTCGCCCACGCCGTGCATCAGCTTAAAAGCGCGCTGCGGCATCACGCCCACACCCAGGCCGTTGTGGATCATGCGGCACATGGCGTCCAGGCCCGTCACGTGGATGCGCAGCTTGATAGTCCGGCCCAAGCGCGCTGCGGCTTCGCGCATGGCCAGGTAAATCGAGCTATTGGAGTGCAGGCCGACCTGGTCGTAGTCGAGCGCCGCTTCAAAGCGGATGGCGCCTTGCGCGCACAGCGGGTGGCCGCGGGGGACGATGAGCACCAGCTTGTCGTTGCGGTAGGGCAGGGTCTGCAGGTCGCCCGTGCCGTCGGCGGTGTTGCAGATGCCGAGGTCGGCCGCGCCTTCCTGCACCGCGCGGACGACTTCGGTGCTCAGGTGTTCTTCCAGGTCAATCTTGATGCCGGAATGTTCGCGCGTGAAAGCGCCCAGGTCTTCCGGCAGAAACTGCACGATGGCCGAGATGCTCGCGTGCACGCGCACGTGGCCGCGCACGCCGTCGGCGTATTCGCTGAGCTCGCTCTGCATCTTCTCAAGGCTGAACAGCACCGAGCGCGCATGGTGCAGCAGGCTTTCGCCGGCCGGCGTCAGGTCGACGCCGCGGGTGTGGCGGTACAGCAGTGGGGTGTCCAGCGTGGCCTCCAGATCGGAGAGGCGCTTGCTCACGGCCGAGGCGGCGATGAATTCGCGCTCGGCAGCCTTGCCTATGCTGCCCAGCTCGCACACGGCCACAAAGAGCTGAAGCGAGGTCAGGTCAATGCGGCGGGCAAAGTTGCGTTCTGAGCTTTTCATGGCGTGGAGTGTTGTCATCGTGATTGACGACGGTGAATCGCTATTTTGTCGTTAGTAGATGTAATTTGTCATCGTAATACACGATGGCCCGCTTGCCGGTGGGCGTTTTCTGGCCGCGCATGAAAAAACCCGCCGATGTTGCCATCAGGCGGGCTTTAGTACGAGGCGCGGCGGCTTAGCGCTTGGCCAATGGCTGGACCTGGCGGGTCGTGGAGCCCGTGAACAGCTGGCGCGGGCGGCCGATCTTGTACTCGGGGTCGCCAATCATTTCATTGAGCTGGGCGATCCAGCCGACGGTGCGGGCCAGCGCGAAGATCGCGGTGAACAGCGGCACGGGGATGCCGATGGCGCGCTGCACGATGCCGGAGTAGAAATCGACATTGGGGTAGAGCTTGCGCGAAACGAAGTATTCGTCTTCCAGGGCGATCTTTTCCAGTGCCATGGCCAGCTTGAAGAGGGGGTCGTTTTCCAGGCCCATTTCCTTCAGGACTTCCTTGCAGGTTTCCTGCATGAGCTTGGCGCGCGGGTCGTAGTTTTTGTAAACGCGGTGGCCAAAGCCCATCAGCTTGACGCCGGAATTCTTGTCCTTGACCTGTTTGATGAAGTCGCCGATCTTTTCAACGCCGCCAGCCTTCTGGATGTCGCCCAGCATGTTGAGGGCTGCTTCGTTGGCGCCGCCGTGGGCCGGGCCCCAGAGGCAGGCCACGCCCGCGGCAATGGCTGCAAACGGGTTGGTGCCGGAGGAGCCGCAGAGGCGCACGGTGGAGGTCGAGGCGTTCTGCTCGTGGTCTGCGTGCAGGATGAAGATGCGGTCCAGGGCGCGTTCGAGCACCGGGTTGACCTTGTATTCCTCGCAAGGCGTGGCGAACATCATGTGCAGGAAGTTGCCGGCGTAGCTCAGGTGGTTCTTGGGGTACATGTAGGGCTGGCCCACGGTGTACTTGTAGGCCATGGCGACCAGGGTCGGCATCTTGGCGATCAGTCGGATCGCGGCGATTTCGCGGTGTTCCGGGTTGTTGATGTCCGTGCTGTCATGGTAGAAGGCCGACAGGGCGCCGACCAGGCCGGTCATGATGGCCATGGGGTGCGCGTCGCGGCGAAAGCCGCGCAGGAAGAACTGCATCTGCTCATTGACCATGGTGTGGTTGGTCACGCGGTGCACGAAGTCCTTCTTCTGCGCCACATTGGGCAGCTCTCCGTACAGCAGCAGGTGGCAGGTTTCCATGTAGTCGCAGTTGGTGGCCAGCTGCTCGATGGGGTAGCCGCGGTACAGCAGTTCGCCCTTGTCGCCGTCGATGTAGGTGATGGCCGACTGGCAGGACGCGGTCGACAGGAAACCGGGGTCATAGGTGAACATGCCGGTCTGGGCATACAGCTTGCGGATGTCGACGACGTCCGGGCCGACATTGCCCTGGTACACCGGCAGCTCGATGCTGGGGCTGCCGTTGCTGAAGGACAGGGTGGCTTTGTTGTCAGCTAGCTTCATTTCTTGCTTCTTTCTTTCGTATCAGGGTCAATGGGGACGGGCAGGGAATCACGGAGCCGGGGTCGAGGGCTGCAGCAACTTTAAAACGTCATGGGCTTCAGAAGTAGAGGCGCTTGCCTTGGCCGATTCGTCCTCCAGCTGGCCCGCATCCTTGCGTTTTAACAGCAGGTCGAGCAGGTCGTTGTCGGACAAATCCATTAAATCACTCAACCCTTTAGCCTGCCTGACGGTGAGGGTAGCTTCGTGGCCCTGGAAGAAGCGCGCTATCAGCAGGTCGTTTTCCAGCAGGCCGCGCCGGCAGCGCCACTTGAGCTTGCTCAGGGCGCGCTCGTCGAGCAGGGCTTCGGCGGTTTCCATGGCGTCGGTTGGTCAGCGAACGGTCAGACTGTCCTTAAAACCATCATTTCCTTGATCTTGCCAATGGCCTTCGTCGGGTTCAGGCCCTTGGGGCAGACATCAACGCAGTTCATGATGGTGTGGCAGCGGAAAAGGCGGTACGGATCTTCCAGGTTGTCCAGGCGCTCGCCGGTGGCTTCGTCGCGGCTGTCGGCGATGAAGCGGTAGGCCTGCAGCAGGCCGGCCGGACCGACGAATTTGTCGGGGTTCCACCAGAAGCTGGGGCAGGACGTGGAGCAGCTGGCGCACAGGATGCACTCATAGAGGCCGTTGAGCTCGTCGCGTTCCTCGGGGCTCTGAAGGCGTTCTTTTTCGGGCGGTACGTTGTCATTGATCAGGTAAGGCTTGATCGAGTTGTACTGCTTGAAGAACTGCGTCATGTCTACGATCAGGTCGCGCACCACGGGCAGGCCCGGCAGCGGCTTGAGCACGATGACCTCGGGCAGCGTACGCATATTGGTCAGGCAGGCCAGGCCGTTCTTGCCGTTGATGTTCATCGCGTCGGAGCCGCAGACGCCTTCGCGGCAGGAGCGGCGGAAGCTGATGGACGGGTCTTGCGCCTTGAGCTTCATCAACGCGTCCAGCAACATGCGCTCATGGCCGTCGAGTTCCACCTCGATGGTCTGCATGTAGGGCTTGGCGTCGGTGTCCGGGTCGTAGCGGTAGATCTTGAAGGTGCGTTTGGTCATGGGGTTCTCGCTTCTTGTGGGTCGCAGGCCGGCTGGTGGGCGTCTGTATGTCTGTGTTCTTAGAACGTGCGCGTCTTCAGCGGCACGGACTCGACGGTCAGGGGCTTCATCTGCACCGGCTTGTAGGCCAGTCGGCTGCCTTCGCTGTACCACAGCGTGTGCTTGTGCCACTCGGTGTCGTTGCGGCCGTTCGGATGTTCGGGCGTATCGCCGTAGTCGTCGACCGAGTGCGCGCCGCGGCTTTCCTTGCGGGCGGCGGCCGAGACGATGGTGGCCTGTGCGGCTTCGATCAGGTTTTCAACTTCCAGCGCTTCAATGCGCGCGGTATTGAAGATTTTGGACTTGTCTTTGAGGCCGATGCGGTTGACGCGATCGCGCAGCGCGGCGATCTTGGTCACGCCCTGGTCCATCATGGCCTGGGTGCGGAACACGCCGGCGTGCTGCTGCATGGTGGCGCGCAGGTCGTTGGCCACGTCTTGCGCGTATTCGCCGTCGGTCGCGTTGTCCAGGCGCGCGATGCGGGCCAGGGTCTTGTCGGCCGCATCAGCCGGCAGCGGCTTGTGCGAGGTGGTTTTGGCGAACTCGACGATATGGTTGCCGGCTGCCCTGCCGAACACCAGCAGGTCGAGCAGCGAGTTGGTGCCCAGGCGGTTGGCGCCGTGCACGCTGACGCAGGAGCATTCGCCCACTGCATAGAGGCCGTTCACGACCTGGCTCTGGTTGTTGGCGTCCTGCGTGACGACCTGGCCGTGGATGTTGGTCGGGATGCCGCCCATCTGGTAGTGGATGGTGGGCACCACGGGGATGGGTTCTTTGGTGATGTCGACGTTGGCGAAGTTGTGGCCGATCTCGAACACCGAGGGCAGGCGCTTCATGATGGCTTCCACGCCCAGGTGGGTCATGTCCAGCAGGATGTAATCTTTGTTGGGGCCGCAGCCACGGCCTTCCTTGATTTCCTGGTCCATGGAGCGCGAGACGAAGTCGCGCGGGGCAAGGTCTTTCAGCGTGGGGGCATAGCGCTCCATGAAACGCTCGCCGTTGCTGTTGCGCAAAATCGCGCCTTCGCCGCGGCAGCCTTCGGTCAGCAACACGCCGGCGCCGGCGACGCCGGTGGGGTGGAATTGCCAGAACTCCATGTCTTCCAGCGGGATTCCGGCACGCGCGGCCATGCCCAGGCCGTCGCCGGTGTTGATGAAGGCATTGGTCGATGCGGCAAAGATACGGCCCGCGCCGCCGGTGGCCAGCAGCGTGGTCTTGGCTTCAAAAATGTGGACGTCGCCGGTTTCCATTTCGAGGGCGGTCACGCCCACGACGTCGCCCGAAGCATCGCGGATCAGGTCCAGCGCCATCCATTCGACGAAGAAGCTGGTTTTTTCCTTGACGTTTTGCTGGTACAGCGTGTGCAGCATGGCGTGGCCGGTACGGTCGGCCGCGGCGCAGGCGCGTTGTACGGGTTTTTCGCCGTAGTTGGCGGTATGGCCGCCGAAGGGGCGCTGGTAAATCGTGCCGTCGGGGTTGCGGTCGAAAGGCATGCCCATGTGCTCGAGGTCATACACGACCTTGGGCGCTTCGCGGCACATGTATTCGATCGCGTCCTGGTCGCCGAGCCAGTCGGAGCCCTTGACGGTGTCGTAGAAGTGGTAGTGCCAGTTGTCTTCGCTCATGTTGCCGAGCGAAGCGCCGATGCCGCCCTGTGCCGCGACGGTGTGCGAGCGCGTGGGGAACACTTTGGAGAGCACGGCCACGTTGAGGCCGGCGCGTGCCAGCTGCAGCGATGCGCGCATGCCGGAGCCGCCGGCACCGACGATGACGACGTCAAATTTGCGCTTGGGGAGTTGGGAAGTTGCGGTCATGATTTTTGTGGGGGTGTCGGTCTTCTTGTCGGATCTGCGGTGCGGCGGCTCAGAGACGCCACAGGACCTGGATGCCCCAGCCGGCGCAGCCGACCAGCCAGACGATGGTGAAAACATTCAAGACGAGCTTGATGGAGGCCGGCTTGATGTAGTCCATCCAGATGTCGCGCATGCCGATCCACACGTGATAGAGCAGGGCGACGATGACCACAAAGGTCAGCGTCTTCATCCATTGGGGCGAGAAGATGCCGGCCCATTTGTCGTAGCCGATGGGGCCTTTGCTGAAGATGACCTGGCCCAGCACCAGCAGGGTGAAGAGGGCCATCAGGGCGGCGGTGACGCGCTGTGCGAGCCAGTCGCGCAAGCCGTAGTGGGCACCGACAACGAGGCGCTTGGAGCCGTAGTTAACTGCCATTTTTTGTGCTCCTTGTAATCAGTAGAGGCCGAAAAGCTTGGCGCCGAGGATGAGCGTGAGGCCCACGCTCACGGCCAGCACGAAGAGGGCGGACGACTTGCCGAACTCCTTGCTCACGGCGGCGTGGCTGGTGTCCATCCACAGGTGGCGCAGGCCGGCGATGAAGTGGTGCAGGTAGGCCCAGATCAAGGCCAGGGCCACCAGTTTCCAGATGAAGCCCGGCAGGCCCAGCATGCCGATGTTGAAAGCGGCCTTGAATTTTTCGAAGGAAATTTCGGAAGAGATCGAGGTGTCGAACATCCAGATGATGAAGGGCATCAGCAGGAACATGATGAAGCCGCTGATGCGATGGAGGATGGAGACGATGCCTGCCAGCGGGAGACGGTAGGAGGGGAGGTCGGTGAGCGCGTTGATGTTGCGGAACTCGGGCCGCTTGGGACGCTGTTTGGAGGCCAGCTCTGTCATTTTTTAGGCTTTCGTGGGGGTGTAACTGATGGGTAACCGGTGACGCAATCGCAATTACAGCTAAACAGCCGAATTCTATTGCAACGCAACAATCGGCTTACAAATGATGGCCGCTTCTTGATGAATCCCGTCAACTAAGGTCGTTTTTGTAGTGATGGGTATCTGTCCGGTACAGGCCGCGGCGCAATTCCATGGGCAGGTCGTTGTAGGTAAAGGCGGTGCGCTCAACGCTGAGCAGCGGCGCGCCCATGGGCACGCCGAGCAGCGCGGCGCTGGCTTCATCGGCCGCGACGGCGCGGATTTTTTCCTCGGCACGCACCATGCGCACGCCGAACTCTGTTTCAAACAGCGCGTACATCGGGCCGCGGTGGGTGGCCAGCCGCTCGGCGGTCAGGCCCTTGAACGGGCCGCCAGGCAGCCAGACGTCTTCGAGAATCGTCGGCGTGCCCTGGAATGCGAGAACACGGCGCAACTGCAGCACGGCGTCGCCGGTGCGCAACGAGAGCGGGCGTGCGATGTCAGCGGGTGCGCGCAGGCGCTTGCAATCGATGATCTGCCGTTCGGCCGGGCCTTCGCTGTTGGTGTCGCCGCTGTCGGGCATGAGGCGCAGGAAACGGTATTGCACATGCTGCTCGGCATGCGTGGCCACAAAAGTGCCCTTGCCCTGGCGGCGAACCACCAGGTTTTCGGCGGCCAGCTCGTCTATGGCTTTGCGTACCGTGCCCTGGCTGACGCGAAAGCGCGCGGCGAGGTCCATTTCGCTGGGAATGGCTTCGCCGGGTTTCCATTCACCGGCCTGCAGGCTTTGCAGGATCAGCACCTTGATCTGCTGGTAAAGCGGGCTGAAAGCCGGGGCCACGCCCGCCGACGCGCCGGCCTCGCCGGCGAGGGCGGCTGGATCGGTCAACGAAGACGTGTTGATGGCCATGGGCAGCGGTCTGGCAACGGTTAACAGCGGTTGGAGGCGATGTCGCGGCGGACACGCGGCATCCCGGAATTTAAATTCCGAATCAGGTTCGAATCATATCTTATATAAGACATAAGACAAATTGACGCTCGTCACTTTTCAAGCGTAAAATCTTGGGCTGAGCCAGTGCATGGCCTGCCGTTTTGCGGTGATTTTGAGGGGCGAAAACCCCGCCAAACCTCCCGAATATCCCAGGCTCGCGCCAGACATCTCACCTCACACCCCTCATTCAAACCGATTTTTAACTTCCTGGAGTCCTCGATCATGAGCAAAAAACCCGTCCGTGTTGCAGTCACTGGTGCAGCTGGCCAAATCGGTTACGCACTGCTGTTTCGCATTGCCTCGGGCGAGATGCTCGGCAAGGATCAGCCCGTCATCTTGCAACTGCTCGAAGTGCCCGCTGAAGGCCCGCAGAAAGCGCTCAAGGGCGTGATGATGGAACTCGACGACTGCGCTTTCCCGCTGCTCGTCGGCATGGAAGCCCATAGCGACCCGATGACCGCGTTCAAGGATGCCGATTACGCACTGCTCGTGGGCTCGCGCCCGCGCGGCCCCGGCATGGAACGCGCCGAACTGCTCGCTGTCAACGGCGCCATCTTCACGGCCCAGGGCAAGGCGCTCAACGCCGTCGCTAGCCGCAACGTCAAGGTGCTGGTGGTCGGCAACCCCGCCAACACCAACGCCTACATCGCCATGAAGAGCGCACCCGACCTGCCGCGCAAGAACTTCACCGCCATGCTGCGCCTGGACCACAACCGCGCTGCCAGCCAGATCGCCGCCAAGACCGGCAAGCCTGTGGCCGACATCGAAAAACTCACCGTCTGGGGCAACCACTCGCCCACGATGTACGCTGACTACCGCTTCGCCACCATCAAGGGCGAAAGCGTGGCCAAGATGATCAACGACCAGGAATGGAACGCCAATGTGTTCCTGCCCACTGTCGGCAAGCGCGGCGCCGCCATCATTGAAGCGCGCGGCCTGTCCTCGGCCGCATCGGCCGCCAACGCCGCCATCGACCACATGCGCGACTGGGCGCTGGGCACCAACGGCAAGTGGGTCACCATGGGCATCCCTTCGGACGGCCAGTACGGCATCCCCAAGGACATCATGTTCGGTTTTCCTGTGACCTGCGAAAACGGCGAGTACAAAATCGTCGAGGGCCTGGAAATCGACGCCTTCAGCCAGGAACGCATCACCAAGACGCTGGACGAGCTCAAGGGTGAGCAGGACGGCGTCAAGCACCTGCTGTAACTCCAGCTTGCAGTACCAGAGGCCGCCCAGCACCTTGCCCGCACACCACCGTCCCTCATGAGCGACTGGAATCCCGCACTCTACAGCCGCTATGAGGACGAGCGTACGCGCCCGGCCCGGGAGCTGCTGGCGCGGGTTCCGCTGGCGCAGGCGGCCACGGTGTTCGACCTGGGCTGCGGGCCGGGCAACTCCACCGAGTTGCTGGTCCAGCGCTTTCCGGGCGCCAGGGTGATTGGCACCGACAACTCCGAAGCCATGCTGGCCAGCGCGCGCAAGCGCCTGCCGGCCGCGCATTTCGAACTGAGCGACATCGCCGATTGGCAGCCTGCTTCCGGCGATGGCGCGCCCCAGCTGATTTATGCGAACGCGGCCCTGCAGTGGGTGCCCGACCATGCCAGGCTGATCCCGCGGCTGTTTGCGGCGCTGGCGCCCGGCGGCGTGCTGGCCATCCAGATGCCCGACAACCGTGACGAGCCCACGCACCGCCTGATGCGCGAGCTTGCGGCCGAGGCGCCCTGGACTGAACCCATAGGCGATTATTCAAAGCTGCGCACCGAGCTCTTTTCCATAGACCGCTACTACGACCTGCTGGCCGACAAGGCCGCGCATGTCGATGTCTGGCGCACGGCTTACCAGCACCCGATGGATTCGGCCGCGGCGATTGTCGAGTGGGTGCGCGCAACGGGCCTCAAGCCTTTCGTTGATCGCCTCCCGCCAGACCTGCAGGCCAGCTACCTGGCTGAGTACGAACGGCGCGTCGACAAAGCCTACCTGCCGCGCAGCGACGGAAAACGGCTGCTCGCATTTCCGCGCATGTTTATCGTCGCCCAACGCAAGCCATGAGCACGGCGGCTGCTCATCCCGCGCAAGTGCTGCTCGGCGCCCAGGCCGGCGCCATGGTGCTGCCGGTCTGCGACCACTACAGCGGCGTGGAGGCGCGCATGCGCAAGAGCCTGCAACTGCAGGCCGAGATGATCGAGGAGTTCGGCGCCTGCGTGTTCGACGTGACGCTGGACTGTGAAGACGGTGCGCCCGTGGGCGGCGAAGCCGAGCATGCGGCCATGGTCGTGGCGCTGGCGGCCCTGGCCGGCGACAAGGCCCGTGTCGCCGTGCGTGTGCATGCGGTGGACCATCCAGCTTTTGAGACCGACATGGCCATGATCGCCGGCAAGCTGGCGCGCCATCTTTCGCACATCATGGTTCCCAAGGTCGAATCGCTGGCCGACGTGCTGCGCGCCGAGCAGGCGCTGCTGGCCGCCGGTGCGAGCGAGTTGCCGCTGCATGTGCTGATCGAGTCGCCGCTCGCGGTGCGCAACGCCTTTGAGATCGCCGCGCACCCGCGCGTGCAGTCGCTGAGCTTCGGACTCATGGATTTTGTGTCGGCCCATGCGGGCGCGATACCGGCGGCCGGCATGAGCAGCAAGGGCCAGTTCACGCACCCGCTGGTGCTGCGCGCCAAGCTCGAAATTGCCGCGGCCTGCCATGCCCACGGCAAGGTGCCCTCGCATTGTGTTGTCACGGAATTCAATGACACTGAAGCCATGACCGCCGCCGCACGCCATGCCGCCCAGGAGCTGGGCTATACCCGGATGTGGAGCATCCACCCGAACCAGATCCGTCCCATCCTGGAGGCCTTCGCGCCGGGTGAGGGCGAGATTGAGGACGCCGCAAAAATAATCGCCGCAGCAGCCCGTGCCGACTGGGCGCCCGTCAGTTTCGAAGGCAAGCTGCACGACCGCGCGAGCTACCGTTACTTCTGGCAGGTCCTGGAGCGCGCGCACCAGACCGGCCGGGCGCTTCCCCCCGAAGCACAAACTTTTTTCAAAACCGCGCCTCATTGAGCGCCTGCCACCCCATCACAGTACGAAAGCGCACGAAAGCACCATGAAAAACTTCAGCACCTCCATTGCCTGCACCCTGGCCACCGTTTTGTTGAGCGCTTCCGGCCTGGCCGCTGCGCAGACGGATGCCAAGCCGGCGACGTCCAGCGCCAAGCCTGCGGCGAAGCCCGTCACCAAAAAGCAGCCCACGGTCAATCCGTCCCACCGCACCAACCTGAAGACCGCGACGAAAAATGTGGCCGCCGGCATTGAGGCCGCCGAAGCCGCGCTGACGCCGGCCGAACTGGCCATCGCCGAGCGTGTGCACGTGGGCAAGCTGCCTTGCGAACTGGGCGCCGCAGTTGAGCTCGCGCCCGACGCCAAGTCCCCCGGCTACTTCAATGTCAGCGGGAAAAACTTCAAGTACCGCATGTTTCCCGTGGCCACCACCACCGGCGCGATCCGCCTGGAAGACCAGAAAGCCGGCGCCGTCTGGTTGCAACTGGCCAACAAATCCATGCTGATGAACCAGAAGCTGGGCATTCGCCTGGCCGACGAATGCATGAGCCCGCAGCAGATGGCGGTGGCCGAAGCCATCAAGCTGAACCCGCCCGCCAGCGTGCTGGACGCGCCCAAGCCCACGGTGGCCGCTGCGCCTGCCGCCGCTGCGCCGGCCACTTCCGGTGCATCGCCCGCCGCCGCGCAGCCCGCCTCGGCCGCTAAATAAATAGCCCCGGCAACACCCGTTTTTTTTACACAGTTACCCACGATTTCGATTACAGGAGAAACCAGCATGTCATCCGAGTTCTTGCAAACCTACCGCAACCACGTCGCCGAGCGCGCGGTCATCGGTATCCCGCCGTTGCCGCTGTCCGCCAAGCAGACCGGCGAAGTGATTGAGCTGCTGAAGAACCCGCCCAAGGGCGAGGAAGCTTTCCTGGTCGAACTCATCACCCACCGCGTCCCGGCAGGTGTCGACGACGCCGCCAAGGTCAAGGCCAGCTACCTCGCGGCCGTGGCCCACGGCACCGAAAAATGCGCGCTGATCTCGCGTGAAAAAGCCACGCAGCTGCTGGGCACGATGCTGGGCGGCTACAACATCAGCCCCATGGTCGAGTTGCTCGACGACGCCGAAGACAGCGTCGCCACGCAAGCCGCCAGCGGCCTGAAAAACACCCTGCTGATGTTCGACCAGTTCCACGACGTCCAGGAAAAGGCCGACAAGGGCAACAAGTACGCCAAGGCCGTGCTGCAAAGCTGGGCCGATGCCGAGTGGTTCACCAGCCGCCCCGAAGTGCCCCAGTCCATCAAGCTGACCGTCTTCAAGGTGGCCGGCGAAATCAACACCGACGACCTCTCGCCTGCGCCCGACGCGTGGAGCCGTCCCGACATTCCACTGCATGCGCTCGCGATGCACAAGAACGCGCGTCCCGGCGTCACGCCCGAAGAAGACGGCAAGCGCGGCCCCGTCAAGTTCATTGAAGACCTCAAGGCCAAGGGCAACCTCGTGGCCTACGTCGGCGACGTGGTCGGCACCGGTTCTTCGCGCAAGTCGGCGACCAATTCCGTGCTCTGGTGGACCGGCGAAGACATTCCCTTCGTACCCAACAAGCGCTTTGGCGGTGTCTGCCTGGGCAGCAAGATCGCCCCGATTTTCTACAACACCATGGAAGACTCCGGCGCGCTGCCGATCGAACTCGACGTGAGCCAGATGGCCATGGGCGACGTGATCGAGCTGCGCCCCTACGAAGGCAAGGCGCTGAAAGACGGCAAGGTGATCGCCGAGTTCAAGCTCAAGAGCGATGTGCTGTTCGACGAAGTGCGCGCCGGCGGCCGCATTCCGTTGATCATCGGCCGCGGCCTCACCGCCAAGGCGCGTTTCGCCCTGGGCCTGCCCGTGTCCACGCAGTTCCGCCTGCCGCAAAACCCGGCCGACAACGGCCGCGGCTTCACGCTGGCCCAGAAGATGGTCGGCCGCGCCTGCGGCCTGCCGGAAGGCCAGGGCGTTCGCCCCGGCACGTATTGCGAACCCAAGATGACCTCGGTCGGCTCGCAAGACACCACCGGCCCGATGACGCGCGACGAGCTGAAAGACCTGGCCTGCCTGGGCTTCAGCTCCGACCTGGTCATGCAGTCCTTCTGCCATACGGCGGCTTATCCCAAGCCCGTCGACGTGAAGATGCACCACGAACTGCCTGACTTCATCAGCACGCGCGGCGGCATTTCGCTGCGCCCCGGCGACGGCATCATCCACAGCTGGCTCAACCGCATGCTGCTGCCCGACACCGTGGGCACCGGCGGCGACAGCCACACGCGTTTTCCCATCGGCATCAGCTTCCCCGCGGGCTCCGGCCTGGTAGCTTTCGGCGCCGCCACCGGAGTCATGCCGCTGGACATGCCCGAGTCGGTCCTGGTGCGCTTCAAGGGCGAAATGCAGCCCGGCATCACGCTGCGCGACCTGGTCAATGCGATCCCGCTGTACGCCATCAAGGCCGGCCTGCTGACGGTCGCCAAGCAGGGCAAGAAGAACATCTTCTCGGGCCGCATCCTGGAAATCGAAGGCCTGCCGGACCTGAAGGTGGAGCAAGCCTTCGAGCTTTCCGACGCCTCGGCCGAGCGTTCCGCCGGCGGCTGCACGGTGCACCTGAACAAGGAACCTATCATCGAGTACATCAACAGCAACATCACGATGCTGAAGTGGATGATCGCCACGGGTTACTCGGACGTGCGCACCATCAAGCGCCGCATCCAGGCCATGGAAGCCTGGCTGGCCGACCCGCAGCTGCTCAAGGGCGATGCTGACGCCGAATACGCCGCCGTCATCGAGATCGACCTGGCCGACATCCATGAGCCCATCGTCGCCTGCCCGAACGACCCGGACGACGTGAAGACCCTGAGCGAAGTCGCCGGCAGCAAGATCGACGAAGTGTTTATCGGCAGCTGCATGACCAACATCGGCCACTTCCGCGCGGCCTCCAAGCTGCTCGAGAACAAGCGCGACATCCCCGTCAAGCTGTGGATGGCGCCGCCGACCAAGATGGACGCCAAGCAACTGACCGAGGAAGGCCACTACGGCGTGCTCGGCTCGGCGGGCGCGCGCATGGAAATGCCGGGCTGCAGCCTGTGCATGGGCAACCAGGCGCAGGTAAAGGAGGGCGCGACGGTGTTCTCCACCTCCACCCGCAACTTCCCGAACCGCCTAGGCAAGAACTCCAATGTCTACCTCGGCTCCGCCGAGCTGGCTGCGATCTGCTCCAAGCTGGGCCGCATTCCCACCAAGGCCGAATACATGGCCGACATGGGCGTGCTGACGGCTGCCAGCGACAAGATCTACCAGTACCTCAACTTCGACCAGGTCAAGGATTACACCGACATGGCCGACACCGTGAAGGACGGCGTGCCGGCGTAAGTGGACACCCCGCTGGCGGCTTGACACTCGCCAGATGAAATGGAAGGATGAAGTGATGAAAAAACCGTCACTTCTTTCCTTCCTTTTTTTGGGCCTTTTTTCGGCGACGGGTACCGGTGCCGGCGCCCAGGAGGCGCGCACCAACGCCTTCAATGATCCCTTTGTGCAGGTCACTTCGGCCATCGCGCAATGTCCGGTTCCCGAGGGGCCGCTGTACACCGCGCAGGAAGTGCGCGACGTGGCCCATGTGCGGGCGCAGCACGGCGGCAGTTGCTACCGCGTGGGGCGTTGCCGCCTTGCCAACTCCTATTGGTACGACGCCGAAATCATTCCGCGGGTCTCGCAATACATCAAGCTCGACGGCCGTTTCGACGACACCAGCGTCTGGGTGCAGGGCGAGCGCCGGCTGGTTTTTCTGAAGGGCTGCGTCAAGACACGCGAGCAATCCGAAGCACTTGAAAAAGCCGTCTGGCTGGTCGACGACGTGATGGGCGTGGTGAATTATTTGCGTGTGGGCGATGAGCCCGTGCGTTACGTGACTGCGCAGCCGGCTTCAAAGCCCTGAAGGCAGTGGGTCCACCACCCGCAGCTCTGACCCGTCAACAAACTGCAGGTACCAGAACTCCGGCGACAGCGGAAGGTTGGGGCGTATGTAGCTGACGTTGGCTGGCTGCACATAGACCGTGCCCGCGCCGTCCTCAGGCGGCGGCGCCAGGTAGTGGCGCTTCAGGCCCACTAGGCCGCCTATGGTGGAGACCACGGTGCCTATGGATTCGGTCACGGCATTCACGGTGCCGCCCTGGCCCAGCATGTGGATCAGCGTCCTGCCGACCAGGTCGGGCGGCGAGGCTTCGATGTACAGCACCGCGGCGGGGTTGATGCGCAGGTCGTCCGGCGCGGCCGGCTCGGTGGATTTGTTGAACGAGATAAAGGGCATGGCCAAGGCGGGTGTGGTCAGGACATGTGCAATTCTTTGTGCTCACCCAGTTTGCGCGGCGGCTCGCCGGTGATGGCCGCCTTGGCCATCTTGAAGAGCTGCACCATCTTGCTTTCCTTCACGTCCCAGTATTCGGCGTGGTGGATGCGTACTTCAAGCAGTGCCAGGTCTGGATCGCGCACCCCGGCCGGGAACCAGCTGCGTGCCAGCGGCGACCAGAGTTCTTCTTTCATATCCTGGTCATCGGTGAGCGTTGCCTGGCCTGACAACGACACATAGCTGTCCTCGCCAGGATCTGCATAAGCCACATTGACATTGCCGTCTTGCTGGAGCCGCTGGGCCAGCTCGCTTTTGTGCGAGATGAAGAAGTACAGCTGCGCGCCTGCGTCCAGCGATTTGTTCTGCGTGGTCAGTGGGTGGGCGTGCAGCATGCCGTTGGCGTGGCGGTGCGTCAGCATGCCAAAGCGTATGTCCTTGATCAGCTCCCACAGGGTGCTGTAGTCGGATTTCGGTGTGCTCATGGGGTTTCCAAAAAGGTTGTGCTCGGCCCATGCTAGGAGCCCTTCCGGGCCGCGCGCATCAGCCTGTGTCGCGGCCGCCTGTCAGCAGGGGCCCACAGCCTCGTGCCGGGCCGACTTTTACCTCGCAGACACGTCAGGTGTGGTCGAAGCGGTTACCATACAGATGCAAGTAATTCGCATTTGTATTACGTCTCGCTTACAGGGATGGTGCTGGCTCGTGTGCATGCATCCGCTGTTTTCCATTTCTAAAGGTGTTCCATGAAACTGTCCCTTCCATCCCTTGCCGCTGCCGCCACGCTGGCCGCCGGCCTGCTGGCCGTGCCCCTTATCGCCACCGCCCAGGGCGTCAAGCCCACGCCGGAAGGCATCGTGGTCTACAACGCGCAGCACGCCAGCCTGACCAAGGCTTGGGCCGAGGCCTTCAGCAAGGAAACCGGGATCAAGGTCACCCTGCGCAACGGCAGCGACACCGAACTGGGGAACCAGATCGTGCAGGAGGGCGCCGCATCCCCGGCCGACGTGTTCCTGACTGAGAACTCGCCTGCCATGGCGCTGGTCGACACGGCGGGGCTCTTCGCCCCCCTGGATGCGGCCACGCTGTCTGAAGTGCCCGCCAACTTCCGCCCGGTGCATGGCCGCTGGATCGGTATCGCCGCGCGCAGCACCGTGTTCGTCTACAACAAGACCAAGCTCACGCCGGCGCAGTTGCCCAAGTCCATGCTGGACCTGGCCACGCCCGCGTGGAAAGGCCGCTGGGCCGCATCGCCCTCGGGCGCCGACTTCCAGGCCATCGTGAGCGCGTTGCTGGAGCTTAAAGGCGAGGCCGCAACCGCCGCCTGGCTCAAGGCCATGAAGGAAAACGCCACGCCTTACAAGGGCAACGGCACCGTGCTCAAGGCCGTCAACGCCGGCCAGATTGAAGGCGGCGTGATTTATCACTATTACTACTACGGCGACCAGGCCAAGACCGGCGAGAACAGCAACAACACCCAGCTGCATTACTTCCGCAACCAGGATCCGGGCGCTTTCGTGAGCATTTCCGGCGGCGGCGTGCTGGCCTCGAGCAAGCACCAGCCCGAGGCCCAGGCTTTCGTGAAGTGGGTCGCCGGCAAGGGCGGCCAGGAAATCCTGAAGACTGGCGACGCCTACGAGTACGCCGTCGGCACGGGCGCGCAGTCTAACCCCAGGCTGGTGCCGCTGGCCGAGCTGCAGGCACCCAAGGTTGAGCCCTCCAAGCTCAACAGCAAAAAGGTGACCGACCTGATGACCCAGGCCGGCCTGCTGTAGGCGAACTCGATACCTCCAGGTTGCAGATCTGACGCTTGCTGTGAGTGCCTTGCCCCTTGACGCCGGCGCCGATGCCGCCCTGAACCCGCCGGCCGCGGTGCGCCTGCCGTTGCCGGCCGCCGGCCGCGGTGGCTGGGGCTTGTCCTGGGTGGGCAGCGCGGCCCTAGTGGTGTCGGCACTCGCTTTGCTGCCGCTGGGCTTTGTGGTCTGGGTCGGCCTGCAGACGGGTTGGGCCACAGCCTCTGCCTTGATCTTCCGGCCGCGCGTCGGCGAGCTGCTCATCAACACCGCACTGCTGGTGGCGCTCACGGTGCCGCTGTGCGCCGTGCTGGCCGTGGCCCTGGCCTGGCTCACCGAGCGCAGCGACCTGCCGGGTGCGCGCACCTGGGCCTGGCTGCTGGTGGCGCCGCTGGCGGTGCCGGCCTTTGTGCACAGCTATGCCTGGATGACGGTGGCGCCCGGCCTGCACGGCCTGCCCGCCGGCGTGATGGTCTCCCTGATCGCTTATTTCCCGTTCTTGTACCTGCCTGTCGCCGCGGCCCTGCGCCGGCTCGATCCGGGCATGGAAGACAGTGCCGCCTCGCTGGGCCTGGGCCCCTGGGCGGTTTTCTTTCGCGTGGTGCTGCCGCAGCTGCGGCTCGCGGTATGCGGCGGCTCGCTGCTGGTGGGGTTGCACCTGCTGGCCGAATACGGCCTTTACGTGATGATCCGTTTCGACACCTTCACCACGGCCATCGTCGACCAGTTCCAGTCCACCTACAACGGGCCCGCCGCCAACATGCTCTCGGGCGTGCTGGTGGTCTGCTGCTTTGCACTGCTGGGGCTGGAATCGGCCGCGCGCGGCAAGGAGCGTTATGCCCGCGTGGGCACCGGCGCGGCGCGCATGCCTTTCCAGCGCAGGCTGGGCCGTTTCTGCGCGCTGTGCCTGCTGTTGCCTGCGCTGCTCAGCGTGCTGGCACTGGGCGTGCCGCTCTTCACGCTGGGGCGCTGGCTGCTGGCCGGCGGCGCGGCTGTGTGGCGTCTCGATGAGATCAGCCCGGCGATCATTCAAACCCTGGGGCTTGCGCTGGCCGGCGCATTGCTGACCACGCTGGCCGCCGTGCCCATGGCCTGGCTGTCCATACGCTCGCCGGGGCGGCTGCAGCGCGTGCTCGAGGCTTGCAACTACATGGTCGGCTCGCTGCCCGGCGTGGTGGTGGCGCTGGCGCTGGTCACCGTCACCGTGCGGCTGCCGATCTACCAGACAGCGGTCACGGTGCTGCTGGCCTACCTGCTGATGTTTTTGCCGCGCGCGCTCATCAGCCTGCGCGCCGGCATCGCGCAGGCGCCGGTCGAATTGGAGCAGGCCGCGCGCAGCCTGGGCCGCACACCCGCGCAGGCGCTGTGGGCCATCACCCTGCGGCTGGCCGCACCGAGTGCCGCGGCCGGCGCGGCGCTGGTGGGCCTGGGCATCACCAACGAACTCACCGCCACGCTGATGCTCGCGCCCAACGGCACGCGCACACTGGCAACTTCCTTCTGGGCCTACAGCAGCGAGATCGACTACGCCGCCGCCGCGCCCTATGCGCTCATCATGGTGCTGCTCTCGCTGCCCATGACCTGGCTGCTTTACCAACAATCCAAACGCACGGCGGGACGATGACGCGATGACGACCTCTCTGGAACTGCAAGCCATCCGCAAACACTACGGCCCGGTTCAGGCCCTGGGCGGTGTAGACCTGAGCGTTGCGCCCGGCAGCCGCACGGCCATCGTCGGCCCCTCGGGTTCGGGCAAGACCACGCTGCTGCGCATCGTCGCGGGCTTTGAAGCGCCCGACGCCGGCCGCGTCACCCTGGGCGGGCGGCAACTGGCCGATGGACCGTCCGCCGTGCCCGCGCACGAGCGCGGCATTGGCTACGTTCCGCAGGACGGTGCGCTGTTCCCGCACCTCACGATTGAAGGCAACGTCGGCTTCGGCCTGCCGCGCAACATGCCAAAAGCCCAACGCGCCGAACGCATCGCCGAGCTGATGGACATGGTCGCGCTCGACACCGCGATGCTGGCGCGCCGCCCGCACGAACTCTCGGGCGGGCAGCAGCAACGCGTGGCGCTGGCACGCGCGCTGGCGCAGCGGCCGCGCCTTATGCTGCTCGACGAACCTTTCTCGGCATTGGACACCGGGCTGCGCGCCAGCACCCGCAAGGCCGTAGCGCAGCTGCTGGGTGCCGCGGGCATCACCACCATTCTCGTCACGCACGACCAGGCGGAGGCCTTGTCCTTCGCCGACCAGGTGGCCGTGATGCGGGGCGGGCTGCTGGTGCAGGCCGGCCGTCCGCTGGACCTGTATCTGCGGCCGCGCGATGCGGCCGTGGCCGGCTTCCTGGGCGACAGCATTGTGCTGCCCGCGCGTCTGTCAGGCGGTTGGGCCGACTGCGCGCTGGGGCGCATCGCCGTCAACGACAGCGGGCGCCAGGGCACGGCGCAGATCATGCTGCGGCCTGAGCAACTGCAGGTGGCCGAGGTGCCCGCCGAAGCGGCGGTGCACGGTGCGCAGGACGGCGCCTGCTACGGCGCCGTCACCGACACCGATTTCGGTGGCTCGGTCTGCGTGCTGTCGGTGCGTTTGTTGCGCGGTACCGGTGCGGCTGTAGCACCTGCCCCCTCGGCCGGCTGGGATGAGCCACTGCTGGTGCACAGCGCCGGCATGCATGCGCCGGCGCTGGGCGCCATGGTGCGCATCACGGTGGCCGGCCAGGCCCACGTTTTCAGCGTTTGAGGCAAGGCGCTGGCGGCCCGCCTACACGCCGGGGCCAATAAGCTTTGTTACTTTTTCCGGAGAGGAATCTTCTTGGTTTGGGTATATTTGTGTACGGTGTACACAAATTTCATCGCACCTTCAAGCAAGGAGATTCCCATGGCTCGTTATGTAGACGGTTTTGTGCTTCCTGTTCCGGTCAAGAATGTCGAGGCTTACCGCAAGCTGGCGCGCAAGGCCGGCAAGATCTGGATGGAGTACGGCGCGCTCGATTACACCGAGTGCATTGCCGATGACGTCAAGCCCGGTAAGCTCACGTCCTTTCCGCAAAGCGTCAAGCTCAAGAAGGGCGAGGTGGTGGTCTTCTCATGGATCACCTACAAGTCGCGCAAGCAGCGCGACAGCATCAACAAGAAGGTCATGTCCGACCCGCGTCTGGCCGACATGATGGACCCGAAGAAACATCCCTTCGACGGCAAGCGCATGTTCTGGGGCGGCTTCAAGACCCTGGTTGAGCTCTAAGGCGGGATTCCCCTAGCCCTATGCCACCGTTTCCACCGGGGCCCTGGCCGCCGGCCCGGTTCCCAGCGCCGTCATCGTCACCGGTATGCCGCTCAGCACCGCATTGCCCGACAGCGGGTCACGCCACTGTTCATCCAGCAGGGCGTTGAGATTGGCGCCGGGGCGTTCGGCCGCCAGCGACAGCCGCGTCCCGGGCTGGCCGTGGCCCCATCCGTGGGGCAGGCTCACCACGCCGGGCATCATGGTCTCGCTCAATTGCACCTGTGCTTCGATGCGCTGCTGGCCAGCCGCGTTGCGGCTGCTGATGCGTGCGATGGCGCCATCGACCAGGCCCAGGCGCGCCGCGTCCTGCGGATGGACCAGCGCAGTGCAGCGGAAGGGGCCCTTGGCCAGCAGCGGCAGGTTGTGCATCCAGCTGTTATTGGACCGGACGTCGCGCCTGCCGACGATCACCAGGTCGGGCACAGGGCGCTGCAAATCGGCGGCGGGGCGGGCCAGGTCGGCCAGCAGCGAAGGGGGTGCCAGTTCAACTTTGCCGGAAGGCGTGCGCAGTATCTCTGGAATGCGCGGCGCCAGTTCACCGAGGTCTATGCCGCCGCGGGCGCCGCTCATGTCTTTGACCCGGGACAAGGTCAGGCCTTCAGGCTTGCGGCCAAAGCCGTCGCCGTAGGGGCCACTGCGCAGGGCCACATCCAGCAGGCGCTCGGTCCCCTTGAGGCCGCGGGTCGCCTCGACCACCGCGGCGCTGTGTTCACCAAACAGGCGCTGGGCATCCTGCGCGAACTGGGCGTCGTCCAGGTCCGCCGCGGGGGTGCCTGTGCCTTTTCCCTGGACGATGGCCGTCAGGCGTGCGAGGGTTTCCCATTCATCGGGCTGGCCGTTTGCGCGCGCGAACACCGGCGCGCTGTAGCGCGCGTGGTTGCGCCAGGAGAACTGCGTGAAGACCACGTCGTAGTGCATGTCTTCCAGCGGCGAGGGGCCGGGCAAGATCACGTCGGCATGGCGCGAGGTTTCGTTGAGGTAGATGTCCAGGCTGACCATGAAGTCCAGCTGGCCCAGTGCGCGCGACAGGCGCTCTCCATTGGGCACCGATAGCACCGGATTGGTCGCGATGCTGATGAAAGCCTTGACCTGGCCGGGACCGGCGGTTTCGATTTCTTCGGCCAGGCAGGTGGCCGGCAATTCGCCCAGTACCTCGGGCAGATGGCTCACGCGGCTGTGGTGGCGGCCGGTGGCCACGCCCTTGCCGCTACCGGGTTTGCCTGCGGTGTTGGCGGCAAAGGCCGCAGCCTTGGGAAAGAGCACGCCGCCGATTTCATCGAGGTGCCCGGTCACGGCATTGAGCACGTCGATCAGCCAGCTGGCCAGCGTTCCGTACTCCTGGGTGCAGGTGCCGATGCGGCCGTAGACGGCGGCGCGCGCCGTGCCCGCCAGCGTGCGCGCCAGGCCGCGGATGGTGTCCGCGCCGATGCCGCAGCGCGCGGCCACGGTGTCGGCATCAAAGGGCGCCACCGCTGCCTCCACCTCAGTCAGGCCGTTGAGGTGCTCCGCCAGCCGGCCCGGCTTGGCGAGCTTCTCGGCAAACACGGTGTGCAGCAGGCCCAGCAAAAAGAACACGTCGCCGCCGGGGCGGATGAAGTGGTGCTCATCGGCCATGGCGGCCGTCTCGGTGCGGCGCGGGTCCACCACCACCAGCTTGCCGCCGCGCGCCTGCAGCGCCTTGGCCTTGCCCTTGAAGTCGGGCACCGTCCACAGGCTGCCGTTGCTGGCCAGCGGGTTGGCGCCCAGCATCAGCACAAAGTCGCTGCGCGAAATGTCGGGCACGGCCACGCTCAGCCAGTTGCCGAACATCAGGCCGGTGGCCAGGTGTTTGGGCATCTGGTCCAGCGTGGAGGCCGAATACACATTGCGCGTACCCAGCGCGCGCACCAGGCGCGGAAAGTACAGCAGCAGGCCGGCCTTGTGCGAGCTGGGGTTGCCGGCCATCACGGCCACACTGTCTTTGCCATGGGCGGCGATCAGCGGCGGCAGCCGGCGGTTGATCTCGTCAAACGCCTCATCCCAGGTGGCTTCGACAAACACGCCGTCGCGCTTGATCAGCGGCGTGCGCAGGCGGTCGGGGTCTTCATGCAGGTCTTTCAGCGCCACCCCCTTGGGGCAGATGTAGCCGGCGCTGAAAACGTCGGCCTCGTGCCCGCGAATGCTGATGACCTTGCCGGCTTTCACCTTGAGCTCCAGGCCGCAGCAGGCCTCGCACAGCGGGCAGATGCGGTGGTGGGTGGTCTCGTCGTTCGCCTGGGCGGCTGTTGATTCGGTCATGGCGTGTCTCCGCAGTCTGTGGCTGGTCTGTTGCTGGCTGACCCCTCATTACGCGCGCGCGGCGCCGGCTTGCCAATCACGCGGGTGACACGGCGGTGCAGGCGCTGCTGAAAATAGAGCGACTGCAGACGATCAGTCCGGTGCCTTCAAGGCCCGCAGCATCTGCATGGTGGCATCGTCCGCCGGGAAAAAAGTCTCCAGCGCCAGCTCCTGCAGGGTGACGTCGACGGGCGTGCCAAATACCGTGGTGGTGCTGATGAAATTGAGCACCCCGGCCTGGGTGCGAAACTGCAGCGGCATCGCCACGCCCAGGTGCTCCCCATCGAGGTGCGAGTCTTCAGCGCCCGGTGGCACGGGATAGGCGCGCAGTTCTTCCAGCAGCGCCGCCAGCCCGGGGTCGGCGGTGGCCGTGACCTGCTGGCGCAGCCGCTCAAAGATATGGCTGCGCCACTGCACGATGTTGACGATGTTGTGCGCCAGGCCTTTCGGGTGCAGGCTCAAGCGCAGCACATTGGTCTGGCCCGGCTGCACCAGGGAAGGGTCGGCGCCTGCCAGCAGGTGCGGCACCATGGCGTTGGCCGCCACCAGGTTCCAGTGGCGGTCCACCGCCAGCGCGGGGCACGGTTCATGGCTTTTCAGGATCAGCTCCACCGCGCGGCGCGCCGAGTCCAGGGCTGGGTCGGCCAGCGGCCTTTCGCGGTACATGGGCGCGTAGCCGGCGGCCACCAGCAGCACGTTGCGCTCGCGCAGGGGGATGTCCAGCCGCTCCGACAATCGCAGCACCATCTCGCGGCTGGGCACCGAGCGGCCCGTCTCCACAAAACTCAGGTGGCGCGTCGAGATGTCGGCTTCATGGGCCAGGTCCAGCTGGCTCAGGCGCCTGTGCTGGCGCCAGTGGCGCAGGTGGTCGCCAAAAGGCTGGGGCGCGTTGCGCGGCGCGGGGCGGCTGCGAGGGTGAATGCTGGCGTTCATGGGGCCATCGTAAAGCCACCGGGTGTTTTTTCCATTACCTGCCAGGTCATCGACCGGCCGCCGCCGCGCGGGAATGATGACCCCATGCGCACCGATCCGGCAGCCCGGCGCGCTGATCCACATCCCTCCATCCGGCTGCCCGCACTTTCAGGAGTTTTGCCATGTCCTCGAATTCCATGCTGTCTTCCCCCAACTTCCTGCGCAATGTGCTGCGTGTGGACGCGCTGTCATGCGTCGCCTGTGGCGTATTGCAAGTCGCCTTCCCAGCGGCCATGGCGGGCCTTTTGAACCTGCCCGAAAGCCTGATTGCCTACACCGGGGAGTTCCTGCTGGTCTATGCGGCGGCCGTTGCTTTTGTTTCAACGCGTAAACCTTTGCCGCGCCCCATTGCCTGGACGCTGGTGGCGGGCAACATCGGCTGGGCGCTGGCCTGTGTGCTGCTGCTGGCCGGCGGCCCGGTGTCGCCGTCTGCGCTGGGCGTGGCCTATGTGGTGGTGCAGGCGCTCACAGTGGCCGTGCTGGCGGAGTTGCAGTACTTCGGCCTGCGCCGCGCTGCGCCGCAACCGGCCTGGTGAAGGACACAAGACTGGGCAGGCGGGCAGGGTATGCGGGCGCGGCCTCCCACGGGGCCGCAGTGCCTGCCAGAATGGGGGCTGCCGTCAATAAAAAAGGAGTCCGCCCATGGCCAAACAGCCCGCCCACGCTTTTTCGTCCACGCTCAAAAGCTTCAAGACCGCCTCCGGCAAGACCGGCAAGTTTTATTCCCTGCCGGAACTCGCCAAACAATTCCCCAAAGTCGCCCGTCTGCCGGTGTCCATGCGCATCGTGCTCGAATCAGTGCTGCGCAACTGCGACGGCAAGAAGGTCACGGCCGAGCATGTGAGCCAGCTGGCCAACTGGCTGCCCAAGGGTGAACGCAGCGAGGAAATCCCCTTTGTAGTCTCGCGCGTGGTGCTGCAGGATTTCACCGGCGTGCCGCTGCTGGCCGACCTGGCCGCCATGCGCAGCGTGGCGCTCAAGCTGGGCAAAAACCCCAAGGCCATCGAGCCGCTGGTGCCGGTGGACCTGGTGGTCGACCACTCCATCATGGTCGACTACTACGGCAAGAAGAATTCGCTGGACCTCAACATGAAACTCGAGTTCCAGCGCAACCGCGAGCGCTACGAATTCATGAAGTGGGGCATGCAGGCTTTCGACACCTTCGGCGTCGTGCCGCCGGGTTTCGGCATCGTGCACCAGGTCAACCTTGAATACCTCTCGCGCGGCGTGCACAAAACCCCCGACAACGTTTACTACCCCGATTCGCTGGTCGGCACCGACAGCCACACCACCATGATCAACGGCATCGGCGTGGTGGCCTGGGGCTGTGGCGGCATCGAGGCCGAGGCCGCCATGCTGGGCCAGCCGGTGTACTTCCTCACCCCTGACGTGGTGGGCTTCGAGCTGACCGGCCGCCTGCGCGAAGGCGTCACCGCCACCGACTTGGTGCTGCGCGTGACCGAGCAATTGCGCAAGGAGAAGGTGGTCGGCAAGTTCGTGGAATTCTTCGGTGAAGGCACGCGCACCCTGGCCCTGCCGGACCGCGCCACCATCGGCAACATGGCGCCCGAGTATGGCGCCACCATGGGCTTCTTCCCGGTCGACGAAAAAACCATCGACTACTTCAAGGGCACTGGCCGCACCAAGGAAGAGATCGAAGCCTTCGAGGCCTACTTCAAGGCGCAAGGCCTGTTCGGCGTGGCCACGGCCGGCCAGATCGATTATTCGCATGTGGTCAAGCTGGACCTCGGCGATGTCACGCCCAGCCTGGCCGGCCCCAAGCGCCCGCAGGACCGCATCGAGCTCGGCAATGTCGCGAGCCAGTTCAAGTCGCTCTTCAGCAAGCCCATCGCCGAGAACGGCTTCAACCAGCCCGCCGGCATGCTCAGCACCCGCCACCTGGTGCGCCGTACCGACGAAGGCCGGCTGGACACGCTGCCCTCCGCGCCGCCCACCCCGGCTGGCGCCGCACGCCCCGTGATGGAGATGGAAGGCAACCGGCCCACGCTGGCGCACGCGCGTGCCAGCAACACCACCGATGCGCCCGCCCAGGCGCAGGCTGAAGTGGTGCATTCGCCGCCCGGCATCACGGTGGGCAACGGCGACGTGCTGATCGCCGCCATCACCAGCTGCACCAACACCTCCAACCCCAGCGTGCTGCTGGCCGCGGGCCTGCTGGCCAAGAAGGCGGTGGAAGCCGGCCTCAAGGTGCAGCCGCACATCAAGACTTCGCTGGCGCCCGGCTCGCGCATCGTGACCGAGTACCTGACTGAAACCGGCCTGTTGCCTTACCTCGAAAAGCTGGGCTTCGCGCTGGCAGGCTACGGCTGCACCACCTGCATCGGCAACGCCGGCGACCTGACGCCCGAGCTCAACGAAGCCATCAGCAAGAGCGACCTGGTCTGTGCGGCCGTGCTGTCGGGCAACCGCAACTTCGAGGCCCGCATCCATCCCAACCTCAAGGCCAACTTCCTGGCCAGCCCGCCGCTGGTCGTGGCCTATGCGATTGCCGGCACGGTGATGCGCGACCTGATGACCGAGCCCGTCGGCAAGGGCAAGGGGGGCAAGGACGTTTACCTGGGCGACATCTGGCCGACCAGCGACGAGATCTACAAGCTCATGAAGTACGCCATGAACGGCAAGGCCTTCCGCGCCAACTACGCCAAGGTCAAGACCGAGCCCGGCAAGCTCTGGGAAAACATCAAGGGTGTCAAGGGCACGGCCTATACCTGGCCCGCCAGCACCTATATCGCCGAGCCGCCTTTCTTCAAGGACTTCACCATGGCCGCGGGCGCGGCCGGCAGCGTGTCGGTCAAGGGCGCGCGCATCATGGCGCTGTTTGGCGACTCCATCACCACCGACCACATCTCGCCGGCAGGCTCCATCAAGGCCAGCTCGCCCGCAGGCCTGTGGCTGCAGGAAAACGGCGTGCAAAAGGCCGACTTCAACAGCTACGGCGCGCGGCGCGGCAACCACGACGTGATGATGCGCGGCACGTTCGCCAACGTGCGCATCAAGAACCTGATGATCCCGCCCGGCGCCGACGGCTCGCGCGAAGAGGGCGGGGTGACGCTGTTTCAGCCCAAAGCTGGAACCAGCAGCGCAAGCGCAGCTGGAGAGAAGATGTTCATCTACGACGCCGCGATGAAGTACATCGCCCAGGGCACGCCCACGGTGATCTTTGCCGGCGAGGAATACGGCACGGGGTCGTCCCGTGACTGGGCCGCCAAGGGCACGCAGCTGCTGGGCATCAAGGCCGTGGTGGCGCGCAGCTTCGAGCGCATACACCGCAGCAACCTGGTCGGCATGGGCGTGCTGCCGCTGCAGTTCATGCCCGGTGAATCCTGGCAGACCTTGAAGCTCACCGGCATCGAAGTCATCGACGTCATCCCGCATCCAGAACTCAAGCCGCAAAGCGAGGCCAAGCTGGTCATCACGCGCGCCGACGGCTCGCGCGAAGAGGTGACCGTGATCCTGCGTGTGGATACACCCATCGAGGTCGACTACTACCGCAACGGCGGAATCCTGCCTTTTGTGCTCAGGCAGCTGTTGGCTGCATGAGCACGAAAGGCAATCCCATGGAAATCGCTACGCGGCCGCGTGGCGAGGTGCTCCGCCAGCTGCTCGCTTGATGTTCAGGCAAGCCCTCGTAGCCGGCGGCGGCATCGGTGGACTGGCGGCGGCGCTTGCGGCCTCGCGTGCCGGTTGGGACGTCCGCCTGTTTGAACGCGCCAGCGCCTTCAGCGAAGTCGGCGCCGGGATTCAGCTCGGCCCCAATGTGGTCAAGGTGCTCCAAGGCTGGGGCCTGGCCGGCGCCTTACAAATCGTGGCCGCATTTCCGGAGCGCCTGCAGGTACGCAGCGCCGTGTCCGGCCAGGTGCTGGGTGAGCTGCCGCTGGGCGCCGCCATGGCCCAACGTTACGGCGCGCCCTATGCCACCTTGCACCGCGCCGACCTGCACGGCCTGCTGCTGGAAGCTGTACGGCAGCACGCCGACATGAAGCTGCACCTGGGCCGCCCGCTGCAGTCCTTCAGCCAGACCGCGCAGGCCGTCACGGTGCAGGCCGACGACGGTCCGGTCATTGAGGGTGATGCCCTCATAGGCGCCGACGGCCTGTGGAGCACGGTGCGCCTGGAACTGCTGGGCGACGGCCTGCCGCGTCGTACCGGCCACCTGGCCTACCGCGCGCTGGTGCGGCAGGCCGATCTGCCCGAAGCGCTCAGAAGCCAGGACGTCACGGCCTGGCTGGGGCCGCGCATGCATGTGGTGCGCTACCCGGTGCGCGGCGGCGAGTCGCTCAACGTGGTGGCCATCGTGCACGGCGAGGTTGCGGCGGAGGCCGACCTCTGGGACCACAGCGCCAATGCCGCCGACTTGGCCGCGGCCACGGCCGGTTGCTGCTCCACCTTGCGCGAGACGCTGGAGGCCATCGCAGGCTGGCGCCTCTGGGTGCTGCACGACCGCGCGCCTATGCGGGGCGCCCACCAGCATGCCGTGGGCCGCGTGGCCCTGCTGGGCGACGCCGCCCATCCCATGCGGCCCTACCTGGCGCAAGGCGCCGGCATGGCGATTGAAGATGCCGCCGAACTGGGCCACGTCCTGGCCCAGGCGCTGGACCCGGCGCTGGACGTACCGACCATGCTGCAGCGCTATGCGCTCAACCGCTGGCAGCGCAATGCGCGCGTGCAGGCGAGGGCGCTGCGCAATGGGCAGATCTTCCACGCCGATGGCCTGCTGCGCTGGGGGCGGGATGCCTCCATGAAACTGCTGGGAGAGAAGGTGCTGGATATGCCCTGGTTGTATGGGGGTGGGGTGCGGGGTTGAGGTCTTGTTTGCTACGGCGGTGTGGAGCTTGCAGAGTCCCGCTGGCCGGGCAACCCCCAGCCAGCCCTCCTCGGCAGAGAAATGAGCAGAAGAGAGCGCGCCGGTGAGTTCTTTATCGCTGGGTGATCGACAGGCTGCTTTACTTCCATGCCGCGCTAATCCGCATAAGCTCCCGCCGCCTTGATCACCGGCGTCCAGCGCGCAATCTCGCTGTGCAAATATTCGCGATGGCCCGCGGGTGTGTTGCGCGCGTCTCGAACCACATCGATTCCGGAAGCGAGCTGTGCTTTTTTGAACGCGTCTGTCTGGATGGCGGCCAGCAGTGCACTGTTGACCCTGGTTTGTACCGCCGCAGGGGTGTTCTTCGGCGCATACAGGCCGTACCACACGCCAATCTGGACGGAGGGGATGCCGAATTTCTCGAGCGTCGGGATTGATGAGGCGCCGGGAACGCTGAGTGGCTTGCGTGATGTCACGCCGATGGGCTTGGTCTTCCCGCTGAATACCTGGGGAAGCACATTGGCGGTCAGGTCGCACATCAGGTCTACATGGCCTCCCAGCAAATCCGCCAATGCCGGGGCGGTGCCGCGATAGGGAACGGTCGTCATGCCGATGCCTAGCGAAGACTGCAGCAGCAGGCCGCACAGGTGTGATGCCGACCCGATGCCGCCATTGGCAAGCTTGACCTGTGGTTGTTTGGCGATCCATCGCACCAGTTCAACCGCCGAGCCTGCGGCGATCTGCGGGCGCGTCACCAGCATCAGCGGGGATTCGGCCATGATGCCCAAAGGTTCGAAATCCGTTTCGGGGTTGAAGCCGAGGCGGCGGTATAGGGCAGGGGCTGTCGCCATGCTGATATGGTTCAGCAGCAGGGTATAGCCGTCGGGAGCCGCACGCACGGCGATGGCGCTGCCCAGGTTGCCTCCGGCGCCTGACAGGTTCTGGATGACGATGGGTTGCCCCAACTGCTTCTCCATTGGCAAGGAGAGTTCCCGCGCGAGCTTGTCCATAGGGCCTCCCGCAGGGTAGGGAACAATCAGGGTGACCGGTTTTGAGGGGTAAACACCTTGCGCCTGCGCGCCCGCGCCGCATGCCAGCAAAGCCCACATAAGCAGTGAAAACAGTTTCTTGCTCATAAGTTTCTCCTGGGTTAGCTGTGCTTCAGTACTCTTCAAGCCGGCATGCGAAGGGCCGCACGGCCGACAGCCGAGGCTCGCAGGGCCCGCCGCGCCTGTGTGGCGGCCAGGCATTTCTCAACGACGGCCGGCTCCGATGTCAAGGGTGTGCCGCCTGGAAAGGGCGGCTTGGGGTCGTATTCGATCTGGAGCTGGATCTGCTTGGCTGCTTCGTCCCCCCTCAGCATGGCGACGACCTTCAAGGCCATGTCGATGCCGGATGTCACGCCACCCGCGGTGAAGATATTCCCGTCCACGCACATACGCTCCCGGGTGACGATGGCGCCGAACGCCGGCAGGAAATCGATGGCCTGCCAGTGGCAGGTGCTTCGCCGGCCTTTGAGAAGACCTGCCGCGCCGAGCAGCAGCGAGCCCGTGCAGATGCCGAAGATGTATTTCGCTGACTGTGCCTGCTTGCGGGTGAAGTTGACCCACTCCGCATCCAGTATGGCGTCGTCGGTTCCCGGCCCACCCGGCACCACCAGCAGGTCGCAAGGCGGTGCGTTTGCGATGGTCGTGGTGGGTATCAGCGTGAGGCCGCGGTCGGAGCGGACCGGATCCGCAGACTTCCCCACGAGCTCGATGTGCACCCCCGGCACCCGCGCCAGGACTTCAAAAGGCCCCGTCAAATCAAGTTGTGTCAGGGCATTGAAGAGAATAATATTCACTTTCATGAGTACCCTCCTTAAGTCACCAAAGGTAAAGCCAGGTGCTGCGGGGGCAGTGCCAAAAGCGGGTGAATGTGCGCCAAAGTTGGTGGCCTTCCTGGTGTTCGACGGCTTCCAGCCCATCGACCTCGCCGGACCCTGGCAGGCATTTGCCACAGCCAACGAAGAGGTGGGTGTTCCGGCATATCGCCTGGTCACCGTGGCATTGAAGGACGCAGTAACCACCGCTGATGGTGCGTTGAAGATTCACGTAGACCACGGCCTGGATGCTGCTGCCGCATTGCCAATCGATGCGCTGGTGGTACCGGGCGGTGGCGGTGTTTATGCGGCGTGCACCGATCTTCAACTGGTCAACTGGCTGCGGGAAAGGGACCAGGCCACACGTAGAACCTGCAGCGTTTGCACGGGGGCCTTCCTGCTCGCCGCCACCGGTCTGCTGAATGGCCGGGAGGTCACCACCCACTGGCGATCCGCCGAAAGATTGCAGCGTGACTTCCCGGACCTCAGGGTCAACGACGACAGGATTTACTGCGAAAGCGGAAAGTACTGGACCACGGCGGGTGTCACGGCTGGTATAGACCTTGCACTGGCCCTTATCGAGCGCGACCACGGTACCGACATCTCGCAGCGTGTCGCCCGGCGGCTGGTGGTCCATTTACGCAGGGATGGTGATCAGCGCCAGTACAGCCAGATCCTCAGGATTCAGGACAGGGCCGCTGCACCGTTTCGTCAATTGATCGAGCTGTTGCAGGCTCGGCTTGATCATGACTGGTCCGTCGACGTGATGGCGGATACGTGCAATATGTCCCGACGCACTTTTCAGCGCAAGTTCGCGGAAAGCTTTGGCATGGGTCCCATGGCCGCGCTCAACAGTTTGCGGCTTGAACAGGCGAAAATCCTCGCCAGTTCGGGGCGTCTGTCGGGCAAGGAAGTCCAGAGACATATCCGCGGTACTGCCAGGACCGCGGCGGCAGCGCGTAATCGCGCCAGCGGCGCTTGCTGATCACCAAAACCCTGGAGTCCACCGTTCGCGCCCCGGGGCGCCTACAAGTCAGTGCGTAGTTTCCAAATCTCCGGAAACAACACCACATCGAGCATCTTGCGCAGGTAGCTCACGCCGCCTGTCCCGCCTGTCCCGCGCTTGAAGCCTATCACCCGCTCCACGGTGGTCACGTGCCGGAAGCGCCAGAGCCGGAACGCGTCTTCCAGGTCGGTGAGTTCTTCCCCAAGCTGGTAAAGGTCCCAGTACTTCTTCGGGTCGCGATACACCACCAGCCAGGCCTGCTCGACGGCTTCGCTTTCCGCGTAGCCCTGGGTCCAGTCGCGCTGCGTGTGGCTGGCGGGCACGGGCAGGCCGCGGCGTGCCAGCAGGCGCAGCGCCTCGTCGTAGAGTGAAGGTGCTTCGTACGCGGCCTGCACCTGCGCCAGCAGGTCGGGCCTGTGCGCATGGGGCTTGAGCATGGCGGCATTTTTGTTGCCGAGCGCGAATTCGATGCAGCGGTATTGCGCGCTTTGAAAGCCGCTGGAGTTGGCGAGGTAGGGGCGTATCGCGCTGTACTCTGGCGGCGTCATGGTGGCCAGCACATCCCAGGCGTGCACCAATTGCTCCATGATGCGGCTCACGCGCGCCAGCATCTTGAAGGCGCTACCGAGCTCGTCTTTGGCGACGTTGGCAATCGCCGCGCGCAGCTCATGCAGCATCAGCTTCATCCAGAGTTCGCTGGTCTGGTGCTGGATGATGAACAGCATTTCGTTGTGGTCGGGCGAGAGCGGCTTTTGCGCGCCCAGGATGGCGTCGAGTTGCAGGTAGTCGCCATAGCTCATGGATTTGCTGAAGTCGAGCTGCGCTTTTTCATCGCGCACGATGTCTTCGGGGGCTTGTGGTTTGTTGCTGTTGTTGTTCATCAGGTGACCGCGTGCTTCTGGTTGAACTCGGGCTTTTGCCATTCGGAGGTTTCGAGCACTTGCTTGAGGTGTTCGACGGCGTTCCATACGTCTTCATAGCCGATGTAGAGCGGCGTGAAACCGAAGCGCAGAATATCCATGTGCTTGCCGGCATCGCCATCACCAGCGCGGAAGTCGCCGATCACGCCGCGTGCGATCAGTGCCTGCACGATGGCGTAAGCGCCCTCGGCCCGCGTCAGGCAGACCTGTGAGCCGCGCTGTGCATGTTCGCGGGGTGTAGCCAGACCCAGGCCATGGCCCCCACAACGTTCTTCGACGAGCTCGATAAATAGGTCGGTGAGTGCCAGCGACTTTTTGCGCAAAGCCTGCATGCCGCCCAGGGGTTCAGAGGCCAGCACAGTGTCGAGGCCGCACTCCAGCGCGGTCATGCTCAGGATGGGCTGGGTGCCGCACAGGTAGCGCGAGATGCCCGCCGCAGGCCGGTAATCGGGCGTGAATTCAAAGGGCGCGGCGTGGCCCCACCAGCCGGCCAGCGGTTGCCAGAAACGGTCGGCGTGTCTCGGGTTGACCCAGACGAAAGCCGGCGCACCCGGGCCGCCGTTGAGGTATTTGTAGCCGCAGCCAATCGAGAAGTCGGCTTTGGCCGCGTTCAGGTCCACAGGCACGGCGCCCGCGCTGTGGGCCAGGTCCCAGACGGTAAGGGCGCCCGCTGCGTGGGCCGCGGCGGTGACGGCGGCCATGTCGTGCATGGCGCCGGTGCGGTAGTTCACATGGGTCAGCATCAGCACGGCCACCTCCGCGGTCAGTGCGGCGGCGATTTCCTCGGGCTCGACGAGCTGCAGGCGATAGCCGCGTTCGCGGCACAGGGCTTCGGCGATGTAAAGGTCGGTCGGGAAGTTGCTGCGCTCGCTCACGATGAGCTTGCGTTCGGGCGCATCCTGGGCGGTGATGTGCAGCGCGGCGCTCAGCACCTTGTAGAGGTTGATGGAGGTGCTGTCGGTCGCCACGACTTCGCCGGGGGCCGCGCCTATCAGCCGCGCGATCTTGTTGCCCAGGCGCTGCGGCAGCTCAAACCAGCCTGCGCTGTTCCAGGAGCGGATCAGGCCCTGGCCCCATTCGGTCGTTACTGCTTCGGCGACGCGGGCGGCCGCCGTGGTGGGCAGCACGCCCAATGAGTTGCCGTCGAGGTAGATCACGCCTTCGGGCAGGATGAATTGCTGGCGCAATTGGCGCAGCGGGTCTTGCGCGTCGAGGGCGCGGCAGTCTTGCAGTGTTGTCATACGGCTTTCAGGTTTCAGGGAAGTTCGCGCAGGACTGCGCGCACGGGGGAGGCGTCGGCCCGGGTCAGCTTGAGCGGCAGGGCAATCAGTTCGTAGTCGCCTTCGGCCACCTCGTCGAGCACCAGGTTCTCCAGCACGCGCAGGTCGTGGGCCAGCAGGCGGTGGTGGCTGGGCAGGTCCTGGCTGGTGGCCGGGTCCACACTGGGGGTGTCGATGCCGATCAAGGTGATGTGCTTGCCGGCCAGCAGTTCCAGTGTTTCGGGCGCGATGGCGGTGAAGCTGTCCCAGGCCTGGCTGGCGGTGCGCGAGGTGCGCAGCAGCACGCGCGGCGGTAGTGAATCCAGCATGTGCGCAATGTGGTGGGGCTTCACCAGCGGGCCGCAATCCATGCAATGAATGACACGACAAGGGCCGAGGTAAGGAGCGAGGTCGAGTTCGCCGGCGCTGGCCTCGCCGTTGGCATAGTGCAGCGGCGCATCGGCATGCGCGCCGGTGTGGGGCGACAGCGTGATGCTGTTGACGTTGACCGGGCAGCCCGGTGCCAGCGAGAAATGCAGTGTTTGGGAATAGGCCGTGTCGCCGGGGAACACGGCCGCTTTTTCATCCACTGGTGGCGAGATGTCCCAGAGTTTGCGCGGTGCTGAGGTGTTGGTGGAAGGCATGGATCCAAAGGTAGCACCCGCAAAAAAGCCGTGGTGTCGGTTATTTCCAACAATCCCGAAAAATAGTTGAAACCTAAAGTATTTGGACGAGAGGCGATTTGCGACCGGGCCCCTGCCACTGTGCAATGTCGCTGGCTGGGGCACAATCCAGACCTGTGGCGCTTATCGCTGCATCGATTTACCAACGCCTCCTTTTCAACCCTCCCATCCTTCTAATTCTTCAAGAGACAAGGCACACCATGAATTCCGAGAACAAGTCCAACGGCAAAGTCGCACTCGTCACCGGCGCGGGCACCGGCATCGGCAAGGCCGTGGCGCTGGCCTTGCTGCGCGAGGGTTACAGCGTGGCGCTGGTGGGCCGCCGCGTGGAGCCGCTTCAGGAAGTTGCCAGGGAGTCCGGCACGGACCGTGCACTGGCCCTGCCCACCGACGTGAGCAAACCCGAATCGGTGGCCGCGGCATTCGCAGCGGTCAAGGAAAAGTTCGGCCGCCTCGACCTGCTGTTCAACAACGCCGGCGTCGGCGCACCGCCCGTGAACATCGAGGACATCACGTTTGAGCAGTGGACCAATGTGGTCGACATCAACCTCACGGGCTCATTCCTCTGCGCGCAGGGCGCCATCAGGCTGATGAAAGACCAGACGCCTCAGGGCGGCCGCATCATCAACAACGGCTCGATCTCGGCCCACGCGCCGCGGCCGAATTCGGCGCCTTACACCTCGACCAAGCATGCGATCACGGGCCTGACCAAGTCCATCTCGCTGGACGGGCGCAAGTACAACATCGCTTGCGGCCAGATCGACATCGGCAACGCCATGACGGAGCTCGCGGCTCGCATGGCCAAGGGTGTGCCGCAGGCCAACGGCGAAATCGCCATTGAACCGATGATGGACGCGAAGGAAGTGGCCGATGCCGTGGTGCACATGGCCTCGCTGCCGCTGTCGACCAATGTGCAGTTCATGACCATCATGGCCACGAAGATGCCGTTTGTGGGACGCGGCTGAGACGCTCTGAAGAGATTGCGGCGAGCTGCAGGTATGCAGCCATGCGCAGGTGAAATGTGTTGTATTGTATGTATATGAACAACACGGCATCTGACCTGGAACAGTATCTCGAGGAGCTCGCAAGCAAGGCCCGGCCCGGCGACCGCCTTCCGCCCATACGCGATTTGATGCGCCGCTTCGGTGTATCGCAGATGCTGGTCCAGCGTGCTTTCCAGGGCCTGAAGACCCGGGGATTGATCGCATCGCAGGTCGGCCGGGGTACTTATTTCCGCGGCGACGGGGAGCCGGCAACCGGCGCATCGGATCAGCAGGTCTCGGCCGTCAGGTCGGTGCTGCTGCTCAGGCGTTCCATCAGCATCGCACGCGGCCGCGTGCTGGTAGAGGGCCTGCAGCGCCGCTTCACCGCCGATGGGCACAGGGTGCTCGAAGTTTCCTACACCGATCCCGCCCATGCACGGACTGTATTAAAAGGTTCGCCGCGCTTTGACGCCTGCGTGGTCCAGTCGACGTACAAGACCATCACCATCGACCTGCTTGCCGCACTGAAAGACAAGAGCGAGGTGCTGGCTGTTGACGGCGCGGCGCTCGTCGGCACGGATGTGGAAGTGGTGGGCATGGAGTGGGGCGAGCCCCTGGCCACGGCAATTTCGCTTCTGCGGGAGCAAGGCCATAGCCGCATCGCCTATGCGGCAACCTCACATCCGCTCCTGGCAACGCAGATGGGACAGCGGCGATTCGACTATTTGCAGAGCACCCTGGCCGGCACCGATCTGCAGGCGATCACCGTGCCGCGCCTGCCCGATGAGAACTACGAAGCCGCGCTGGTGGACCTGATCAAGGCCGGCCTGGATGCCTCGGGACGGCCGCCCTTCACCGCTTTGGTGGCATGGGGCATCGAGGACGGCACCAGGTTTCGCAGGCTGCTGTCGGATGCCGGTATTGGCGTGCCCTCCGTGCTGAGCGTGGTGCTGCTGGGGCGCACGGACTTGCCCAACGAGCACGCCAACTTTTTTGACACCGTTGGATGCAGCGTGGCCGATCAGGTGGACTACCTGTACCAGGCCATTAACGCGCGCTGGACCGACCCCTCGATCCCGTACGGGGTGCGCCTGATCCCCGTGACAAGCAGGGCCGGTGAATCCATTGCCGCGCCATCGGCTGCAAGGCTGGCCGCGCAGCCTTCCTAGCAGGCAATGCGTCGCGGCCGTGCCTGTTAGCCAGTCACGCGTTCAACGGTCTCAACAGTGATGGCTACCGATTCGCCGATGTAGGCGCTTGCGATGAGTGCCTGGGCGAGGTCTTGCGGGAGCTCCCGCTTGGCAAACAGCGGGTGCTCGCCGATGGTGGTCATAAAGGGCACGCCTTCGGATTGGGAGCGCTGCGCCGCCTCGTAAAGCAGCTGGTGCGCTTCATGGCGGCCCATCAGCCGGGTCAACCGCATCATCACGGCTTCCGAAGCGATCAGGCCGTTTGACAGATCCAGATTGCGGCGCATCGCCTCCGGGTGCACGACCAGGCCCTGCGCCAACGTGGCGAGGGTTTCTGCGATCGACGCCGAGATGATGGCGATTTCCGGCAGCAGCGTATCGGTCACATTGGTCGCGGATGAATCGCCTTCGTCCATGCGCGCCATGGCCTCGAGCGCCATCGGCACCCGCCCGCGCATCATGCGCGCCAGGCTGGCCAGCAGCAGCGCGGTCGAGGGGTTGCGCTTCTGCGCCATGGTGGAGCTGCCCACTTTCCCCATATGGAATGCCTCGGCAGCCTCGCCGATCTCGGTGCGCTGCATGAACACAACGTCCTGCGCGATTTTCTGCGCGGTGCCGGCCAGCAGGCCCAGCGCCGAGATGTAGTCGCACACGCGGTCGTAAGAGGAACGCATCGGCAGGCCCGCCGGCACAAGACCCAGTTGTTCGGCCATGCGGGCCTCCACCGCACGGCCCGCATCGCCCATGGCCGCGAAAGTGCCGATGGCCCCGCCCAGGCTGGCAACAAAAGAGGAGGCCAATCGCCGCTTCAGCCTGCCGCGGTCGCGGTCCAGCTCGTCGAGCCAGCCCGCGAGCTTGAAGCCGAAAGTCATGGGCAAGGCGTGCTGGCCGTGCGTGCGGCCGGGCATCACGGTGTCCTTGTGCGCCAGCGCAAGCTTGCCGAATGCGGCGATGGCCGTATCAAGGTGGGTGACCAGCAACTGATGCGTTTCGAACATCTGCAGCGAGCTCGCGGTGTCGAAGATGTTCTGGGTTGTGGCTCCCCAGTGGATAAAGCCGGCGGCGGGCTCGCCGCACAGCTCTTCAAACTGGTACAGCACCGGAACGAGGGGATGTTGCGCAAAAGCGATGTCGCTCGACAGGCGCTCCAGGTTGAACAGCCGGGCATGGGCTTTTTCGGCAATGGTTGCTGCCGCTTCGGCGGGGATGACCCCCAGATCGGCTTGTGCGCGGGCCAGCGCTGCTTCGACAGACAGCCAGGCCTGCAAGGTCGCGGCATCGCTCCAGATGCGCTTGGCTTTGCCGCTGAACCAATGGCCGGTGATGAAGGATTCGAACATGCCGATGTTCATGTTTCGGCTCCGGTCGTGGGGGATAGGGTAGATGTGTGGCGCGGGGCAGGCTGGCTGAGGATGGTGATTGACATAAATAATACATATTGTATGAATTGATTTAATTGTATGTCGAATGACGTTCCAATTACTCAATGGCTGAATTCGAGAATGAATGTAAGAGAGAAAAATGGCCTCTCTTTCAACCTCGTGGGCGTCTGATTTTGTTGGATTAATACAATATTAATTGTATTGAAATACAATAAATACAGATATACTCCCGGTGCCAGCCGACGGGGTTGGCGCATAACACGGAGACAACCTTGAATACATCCCTCTCTCGGCACCCGCGCCCCCGGGTTGCCAGGCACACGGCCATTCGCGGCATCTGGCTCGCGGCAAGCGCATTGGCGCCGGTTTTTTCGGTGCACGCGCAGTCTTCGTTGACGATCTACGGCATCGTCGACCAGGGTTTGACGAAGACAACCAGCGGCACCACGCCGGCCGCCATGCTGCCCGGCCGGGCTCCCAACGACGACTGGAACATCAAGGCCGGCAATACCTCCCGCCTTGGTTTTCGCGGAGAAGAAGACCTGGGCGGCGGCATGTACACACGCTTCCAGATCGAAACCCGTTTCGCGCTGGATACGGGCGCGCTCAGCAATGCCAATGTTTTCTGGCTGGGCCGTTCGGTCCTTGCCATTGGCGGCAAGACCTGGGGTGAGATTTATGCCGGCCGCGAATATTCCGCGGGGTACACGGTGGCGCTCAACACCGACCCGACGCTGTGGAGCTATGTGAGCCAGACTGGCTCCGCCTACACCTATGCGAACTACACGCCGGTCGCCTCCACGATCGAAGCGTCGAATATCCGGTGGAGCAACACCATAGGCTACAAATCGCCGGCGCTGGGGCCTGTGACCTTCGAGCTTGCGACAGGGCTGGGTGAGGGGACGCGCCAGCGCAGCACCTCCGCCAACGTCCAGTACAAGGACGGGCCGGTCTGGGTCGGCGCCGCTTACGACGGCCTGGACAACAGGACCAACCTCAAGCTCATCGCCGGGGGCTATGACTTCGGTGTGGTCCGCCCCACCGCCAGCTATTCACGCGCCAAGGGCGGGCTTAACGGCGACGCCACTTCGTTCACTGTATCGGCGCTGGTGCCCCTGAGCTTTGGCCGCACCTACGTCTCCTACGGCAACCTGCGCCCTGCGACCCATCTGAACTCCAAAATGGTGGGCGCGGGAATCCAGTACGACCTGAGCAAACGCACCTTGCTGTATACGAATGTAGGCTCCGCCAGGCAGGTGGGGCAAAGCCGCACGACGGCCTTTGATCTTGGCATCAAGCACACTTTCTGAAAGGAGTCCGGCATGAAACGCAGATGGTTGAATCAACTTGCCTTGCTGGGCGCCGGTGCACTGCTGTCGGGCTTTGTCCATGCGCAATCCGACAAGCCCGTTTCGCTGGTGGTCGGGTACTCCGCGGGCGGCAGCGCCGACCTGGTTGCCCGCGTGGTCGGCACCGAACTCTCGAAGCGCCTGGGGCGCCAGTTCATTGTCGAAAACGTCGCGGGAGCCAGCGGCATGATCGCCGCGCAAAAAGTGCTCGGCGCCCCGGCCGACGGCAGCGTCGTCTACATGGGCGGCACGGACACCGTGCTCGTGCCCATGGTGAACAACAAGACCCGGCTTGACTGGGAGAAAGACCTTGTGCCGGTGGGGCGGATGACGACCGTGCCCCTGATATTTGCCGTCCCCGCGGGTTCCCCTTATGGATCGCTGTCAGACCTGGTGGGTGCGTTGCGAAAAACCGGCAAGGAGAGCTTCAATTACGCAACCCCCGGAATTGGAACCATGCAGCACATCTACGGCTCGCTCATCAACAAGCAGGCCAAGGTGGACATGCTGCACATCCCTTATCGGGGCGGCGCGCAGATCGCGAATGATCTTGTCGGCGGCCAGGTGGACAGCGCGGTGCTGGTTTTGTCCACGGCGATGCCCTTCCTCAAGGACGGGAAGATCAAGGCCCTGTCGGTGTCCGATGGTGCCCGCGTCGCGCAGTTGCCGAATGTGAAGCGCATCGGCGAGGAAGAGGGGTTCAACGGCGTTTCGCTGCCGCTGTGGCAGGGGCTGTTTGTGAAATCGGGGACGCCTCCCGCCATTGTGGCCGCTTATGAGAAGGCCTTGCTGGAAGCGCTCGCGCAGCCCGAGGTGCGGGCCAAGCTGGCGGATGCCGGCATCACGGTCGCGCCCATGAACGGACGCGACCTGCGCGCGTTTGTCCGGCCCCAGGCCGCGCTGTACCGCGATATCGTGAAAACCGCAAAAATCACGATGGAGTGACGGCATTGTCTTTTGACTGCGACGCCGGCCAGGCTGCGATGAACATGATGGAAACGATGGTTGAGCCGCTCACCTGCCTCCACGGCAGTGAACGGCTTTTGGCGGACATCGGCGGAACCAATGCGCGCTTCGCATGGCAGAACGGTGCGGGGAAGCCCGTCATTGACCTGGTGACTTTGCCCTGCGCCGGATACCCGACCATCGCGGACGCGATGCAGCATTACCTGGCCATGTTGGGGCGGGATGCGCCCGCGAATTGCGCCATTGCCATCGCCAACCCAGTGCGAGGCGACCTGATACGCATGACCAACCATCACTGGGCTTTCTCCATTGCTGCGTTGAAGGCGCAATTCGGGTTCACGGCTTTGCGTGTGCTCAATGACTTCACAGCCCTGGCGCTGGCCTTGCCGGCGCTTGGTTGGGCGGAGCTCCACCAGGTGCGGGGCGGGCAAGCGATTCCATTCGCGGCGAAAGGCCTGATCGGTCCCGGCACCGGTTTGGGCGTCTCCGGATTGCTGCCCGATGGGCGTGGCGGATGGGTGCCCATCGAGGGTGAAGGCGGCCATGTCACCCTGGCGGCTTGCACGCCGCGCGAGCATGCACTGCTCCAGTGGCTTGCTTCCCGGTATGGCCACGTCTCGGCTGAGCGTGCGGTGTGCGGCCAGGGCCTTGCCGACATTCATCGCGCCGTTCAGGAGATCGACGGTGCAGAGGCTGTGGTCGAGCTTGACGCGGCGGGCGTGGTGACGGCGGCGCTGGAGCGTGGCGATGCGTGGGCGCTTGAGGCCCTTGATCTGTTCTGTGCGTTCCTTGGGACGGTTGCCGGCAACCTGGCGCTGACGCTGGGCGCGTATGGCGGGGTGTATATCGGCGGCGGCATTGTTCCGCGCCTGGGTGAGGCTTTCAGCCGTTCGGCGTTTGGGCGGCGCTTTGAGGCGAAAGGCCGTTTCGAGCAGCAACTGGCGGACATACCTGTTTATGTCATCAACGCAAGCCAGTCACCGGCACTTCGCGGCGCCGCGGTGGCATTGGAACTGGAGAGCGGCCGTCTGCAGGAGCGGAGCATGCCTTGTGACGAGACTCGCTGCAGTGCCGGGTCGCCGGCTGTTGAGGCAATCTCTTCACCCTGATGCAGGGACGGCCGTGAGCCGGTTCTCAGCCCACCTGGACCACGCCCGCCTTGCGCGGCATCACCATTGCCAGCGCATAGTAAACGGCGCCGCCAATCGCCACCCCAAAGAACCAGCCGTAAATGCCCCACCAGGAGGGCAGCAGGCTGGTGAAGTTGGGCAATATGCTGGAGAACAGCGCGCCCACCCCTGTAGCGATGAGTGCATTGACGTTCCAGCCGCCCTGGTAGCGGTATTCGCCGTCCTCGTGGTAGAGGGCCGCGACATTCACCTCGCCTTTGGCGATCAGGTAGTAGTCGACCAGGATGATGCCCAGCAGCGGGCCCATGGTCGCGCCTATGGCGCCCACAAAGGTGGCCGCATTGCCCTCCCAGGGCGCAAAAGGATAGAGCACCAATGCGATGCCGCCTGCGATATAGCCACCGGTCTTGAAGCTGACCTTGCGCGGGAACACATTGGCGAAGTCAAACGCGGGTGAAACAAAATTGGCCACCACGTTGATGCCCAGCGTGGCCACGGCAAAGGTCAGGGCGGCCAGCAGCGCGAGGAACCAGCTGTCGAACTTGGCGGAGATCTGCTCGGGGTGCAGCAATACCTCGCCGTACACCTTGAAGGCGGCGATGGTGGTGACGCCGGCCACCAGCGAGAACAGCACCAGGTTGATGGGCAAGCCCCAGAGGTTGCCTTTTTTGACCACGGATTTGTCCTTGGCGTAGCGCGAGAAGTCGCAGAAGTTGAGGTACAGCGCCGCGAAGTAGGTGATCCAGGTTGCGCCCACGGCCATCAAGGCCCAGAACGAGCCCGGCTCGCCCGGCACGCCGGCGTCCTTGGTCTTGGCCAGCAGCACGTCCTGCGGGATGCCGTGGTCGAAGGAAAAACCACCGGCCTTCACGCACAGGCCGACGGCCAGCACCAGCATGGCGATCCAGACGGCGGGGCCGGCCCAGTCCTGGAATTTGCGCACCGTTTCCATGCCGTTCTGGATGATCAGCAGCTGCAGCGCCCACACCACGAAGAAGCAGATCACCTCCAGCCCTGAGTGGCCCAGCAGGTGCGTGGACTTGTGGAAGGCCATGATGGCGTCAGAGCGCGTGAGCAGCGCCACGATGGCACCCGAGGCGGCCGCCGTCTGCGCGCCATACCAGAAGCAGGCTACCACCGCGCGCACCAGCGCGGGCAGGTTGGCGCCCCAGATGCCGAATGAGGCGCGCGCCAGCACGGGGTAGGGCACGCCGGTTTTCACGCCTGCGTAGCCGACCAGGTTCATCAGGAAAAAGATCACCAGCGAACTCATGCCGATGGCGATCAGGAAGTTGGTGAAGCTGCCGCACAGCAGGAAGAGGCTGGCCGCGAGGTAATAACCCCAGAGGCTGTGCACGTCGGAAGTCCAGACGTTGAAGATGCTGAAGGCGCCCCACTTGCGCTCTTTGGCCGGCGCGAGGTCTTCGTTGTACAGATCGGGCGATGGGTTGCGAATGTCCATGTGATCTCCGTTGCATTGGGCGCAATGCCCCTGGCAGGGCTCAACCTGAAGGGCGGAGACCCTTCGTGATTGAGGTGTTCAGTTTTGTATACAGGACTGTACTCAGCACCTCTGGCTTTGATTTGCGGGTTTACCCGTAATGGGCTTGCCGGCTTTGTCTGCCAGGGGTGTGAATGCAGTTGCGCCGATGTCAGCAGTTTTCATGCCATTCGGCTGCTGCGTGCAGGCTCGCGCTGCCGGAGCGTGATGTCCGGCCTGGAGCAAGAGGGGGAGGGCACTACGCGAGTGCCCGAGGGGGCGCGTTAGCTGAGCTGGCCAAGCAGAAGGAACTCCATGAGTGCCTTCTGCGCGTGCATGCGATTCTCAGCTTCGTCCCACACCACCGATTGGGGGCCGTCGATCACTTCGGCCTCGACTTCCTCGCCGCGGTGGGCGGGCAGGCAGTGCATGAAGAGTGCATCGGGTTTGGCCGCGCGCATCATTTCGGTGTCCACGCACCAATCGGCAAAGGCTTTTTTGCGGGCTTCGTTCTCGGCTTCATAGCCCATGCTGGTCCAGACGTCGGTGGTCACCAGGTCGGCGCCGGCGCAGGCCTGCATCGGATCCTTGAAGACCTTGTAGCTGTCGGCCGAACGTATGCCGGCAATGGACTGGTCCACCTCGTAGCCTCCGGGCGTGCTCACATGCACCTTGAAGCCCAGGATCTCGCTGGCTTGCAGCCAGGTGTTGGCCATGTTGTTGCCGTCGCCCACCCAGGCCACCGTCTTGCCCTTGATGGAGCCGCGGTGCTCGATGTAGGTGAAGATGTCGGCCAGGATCTGGCAGGGGTGGAATTCGTTGGTCAGGCCGTTGATGACCGGCACGCGCGAATGCTCGGCGAAGCGGTCTATCTTGGTTTGCTCGAAGGTGCGGATCATCACCAGGTCGACCATGCGGCTGATGACCTTGGCGCTGTCTTCGATCGGCTCGGCGCGGCCCAGCTGGCTGTCGCCGGTGGTCAGGTGCACCACGCTTCCGCCCAATTGGTACATGCCGGCCTCGAAGCTCACGCGCGTGCGCGTCGAGGCTTTCTCGAAAATCATGGCCAGCGTGCGGTCGGCCAGCGGCTGGTGCTTTTCGTAGGTCTTGAATTTTTTCTTGATGAGGGCGGCGCGTTCAAACAGGTAGGCGTATTCAGCCGCCGTCAGGTCGTTGAACTGCAGGTAATGCCGCACTGGAGCGGGCGTGGAGGGGATCGCAGTGGTCACGCTTTTTTCTCTTTCAGCAATTGCTTGATCAGTGGCACCAGGATGGCCACCGCCTCGTCGGCCTCGGCCGTGGTCATGATCAGCGAGGGCACCATGCGGATCACGGTGTCGGCGGTCACGCTCAGCAGCAGGCCGTTTTCGGCGGCGCGGCCCAGCAGCTCGCCGCAGGGCACGGTCAATTCAATGCCCAGCATCAGGCCGCGGCCGCGGATTTCCTTGACACCTTTCTCACCGGCCAGCTCGCGCGCCAGCGCCGCGCGCAGATGGTCGCCCACCTTCACCGCATTGGCCAGCAGGCCTTCTTCTTCCATGATGCGCAGGGTTTCCACACCGGCCCGCATGGCCAGCGGGTTGCCGCCGAAAGTGGTGCCGTGGTTGCCGGGGCCAAAAATGTGGGCGGCCTTGGGGCCGGCCACGACGGCGCCGATCGGCACGCCCGAGCCCAGGCCCTTGGCCAGCGGCATTACATCGGGCTTGATGCCCGACCATTGGTGGGCAAACCACTTGCCGGTGCGGCCCATGCCGCACTGCACTTCGTCGATCATCAGCAGCCAGTCGCGCTCGTCGCACAGCGCGCGCACTTCGCGTAGGTACTCGTCCTTCATGCTGTTGATGCCGCCTTCGCCCTGGATGGCTTCAAAGAACACGGCGACCACATTGGGGTTGCCGGCAGTGGCGGCCTTGAGCGCGTCCATGTTGTTGAGCGGCACGCGGATAAAGCCCTCGACCAGCGGGCCGAAACCGGCCTGCACCTTGGGGTTGCCGGTGGCGCTCAGCGTGGCGATGCTGCGGCCGTGGAAGGCTTTTTCATAGACCACGATTTCCGGGCGTTCAATGCCTTTGTCATGGCCGAACTTGCGCGCCAGCTTGAGCGCCGCCTCGTTGGCTTCCAGGCCGGTGGAGCAGAAAAACACGTTTTCCAGGCCGGACAGCTCCACCAGCCTGGCGGCCAGGGTTTCCTGCAGCGGCACATGGTAGTAATTGGAGCTGTGGATGATCTTGGCGATCTGCTCTTGCAGGGCCGGCACCAGCTTGGGGTGGTTGTGGCCCAGGGTGTTGACGGCGATGCCGCCCAGTGCATCGAGGTAAACCTTGCCGTTGACGTCCCAGACGCGGCAGCCCTGGCCGCGCTCCAGTGCGATGGGCAGGCGCCCATAGGTGTTCATCACGTGAGGGGAGGCGGCTTCGATGTGCTTGGGCAGGGCTGCGGTCATGGAAAACTCCGTAACAGGGGCTGTGACAGTGCGGAAAATCGCAGGCCCGCAGCGATTGATGCGGGCCTGGGCTGATTTTAGGCGCAGACTTTGCGGCCTTTTGTGACGTTCCTGCATTACTGCGATGCACTTCAATGCGCGCACCGGCCGGCTTCCCGCCTATCGCCGGCATTGAAAATTTGTCGCCCAAGTCTTATATAAGAGTTCGAATTACGCTAGAATTGTTGTGCGCTGCAGCATGGGGTGCGATCCCATCTTTTTTCCGTGCCGGGCACCGCAAAAAACCTTCCACCCGATGGTCTCCAACACCGCCAAAGAAGTCTTCATCCAGGGTATTACCCGCGACGGCAAAACCTTCAGGCCCAGCGACTGGGCCGACAGGCTGTGCGGTGTGATGAGCCATTTCCGCCCGGGCGGCCCGCAGCCCGGCAGCCACCTCACTTACTCCCCCTGGTGCGTGCCCACCGTCATCAACGGCGTGAAGTGCGTGGTCGTCAATTCCGAGTTGCGTGAGGCCGAACCCATGGCCTGGGATTTCGCCATCAACTTCGCCAAGGACAACGACCTGCAGATGGCCGAGGCTTGCCTGATTCCCGAGTCGCCGGCCCGCTGAGGGCGGACCCGGTCGTCCCTATTTTTTCTTCCCTTCGGCCAGCCAGGCCTGAATTTGCGCGTCGGCCACGCCAGCTTTGCACCATGCGGCGACCCGCAGTGCTTCCGGCGCCAGCTCGTGGTGTTTGCCGTCTGTGGCCAGTGCGGTCAGCAGCGTGGCGGGCGTGCCGTTTGCGACCAGTTTCTGCTGAAATTCTTCCTGGGAATCAAAGCCCACCGCAGAATCCTGCGGATCTCCCAGCACGAAGACCCTCCGCTGCCTGTCCGGCTTGATGTCCGCGACATGGTCTATGGGGTCATACACGGCTGACAGTGGCTGGCCGGTTTGATCCTGCCCGCGCTGGGCTTCCTTGCTGCCAAGCAGGCGGGAACGTGTTTTGATGCTCAGCGCGCCACTGGCTGCCACCGCGCAGTCGATGTCCGTGCGCCCCAGGGTCAGCACGGCGCCGACGAGGCCGCCGCCGCCGCTCAGGCCGGTCAGCTGCATGCGCTTGTAGCCGTATTTGTTTTTGATGGCATCAAGCGCTGCGTTCACCAGATGGGCCTCCACTGGCAAGCGGCGCTCGCGCAAGTGGCTGGCCCCTGTACTGCCATAAGTGCCTGGCCTGCCTATGCGGATGACTGGTAGACCGATTTCCTTGGCAGAGCGTTCGGCGCGGGCGAGCTGGATGCTGCGGCTGGATGACTTGGGATACGCCTCCCGAGATTGGGCAATACTGCCGCTCAGTACATCCCCGTGGATGAACAGCACGGCGGTTTCTGCGCCCACCGCGTTCGCGCTGGGGAAGTAACGAATGCATCCTTTGGCGGCGTGGTTGGCTCCCTGTTCCTGCCACTGTGTCTCCACCCAGACGGCGTCCTGCTTGTTGAGGCACTCCGTCTGGCTGATGGTCGCCGGGTTGAGCACCTCGTTGAAGTCGAAGGTTTCGTCGTCAGCGGCGTAGACTGCGGCGGAGCTGGCCGCCAGCAGCAGGGTACCCAGGATGAAAGAGCGCATAGACCGCTTTTTTTCTGTGTTGGGGTGGAAGCCGGAAGGCTCCGTCTGGCGCGCAAGTGTAAGTGAAGCGCCAACAAAAAAGCCGTCTTTCGACGGCTTTTTTGCTTTGCTGCAGCGCACCCTACAAAACGGCGGACGGTGTCTTCAAGAAGTGCCGTCCGGGCGATTTGCCTAATTGCTCAGGCGGCCTTTGCGGGGGCCAGTGCCAGGGCTTTCACCTTGGCGGACAGGCGGCTCTTGTCGCGCGCTGCCTTGTTCTTGTGGAAGATGCCCTTGTCGGCAACCGTGTCCACAATGCTTTGGGCCTTGGCGAACAGGTCCTTTGCTTTGTCTTTGTCACCGGCTGCAACGGCTTTTTCGACGTTTTTCACAGCGGTGCGGTATTTGGAGCGCAGCGAGGTGTTCGCGGCGTTGAGTTTGACGTCCTGGCGGACGCGTTTACGGCCCGACGCAAGGCGCGGGTTCTTTTTCTTGGGTTTGGCGGTAGCCATATATAAGTTCCTTTAATCCTGGGAAGGAGTCTGTGGATGTTGCAGCAAAGCCTTGGATTATACGACGGCGGGGGCTTAGGCTGGAAATGATGGATTTGGGCGGGAAGGACTTCCACCAGCAGGGGCCGCGGAACCGGCCTTGGCCTGTCCTGAGCTTGTCGAAGGGCCGGGCCGCAGGCGCAGCGGCCCCCTCGGGGGCAGGGAGTTACACGAAGTGAACGACCGTGGGGGCTATAAACTCCAGCGGTGTCACTTTTTAAAGCCGCCTCCACCGTTTCCCTGCTGACCCTGGCCTCGCGCGTCACGGGCCTTGTCCGGGACCTGCTGATGGCCTCGGTGTTTGGCGTCAGCGCCATGACTGACGCCTTCAACGTCGCTTTCCGAATACCCAATTTGTTTCGTCGGGTACTTGGCGAGGGTGCTTTCAGCCAGGCTTTTGTGCCGGTGCTGGCCGCATGCAAGGCGGAGCAGGGGGAAGAGGGCGCCAAACAGCTGATTGACCATGTCGCGACCTTGCTGACCTGGACGTTGGTCCTGTTGTGCGTGGCCGGCGTGCTGGCCGCCCCGCTGATGGTCTGGGCCATGGCCAGCGGCCTCAAGCCGCAGGGCTACAACGCTGCCGTGGTGATGACCCGCTGGATGTTCCCTTACATCGGCTTCATGTCGCTGGTCGCGCTGGCCGGCGGCATTCTCAACACCTGGAAGCGCTTTGCCGTGCCCGCCGCCTCGCCCGTGCTGCTGAATGTGGCGCTGATCGGCTCCATCACACTGGGCGCGCCCTGGTTCGCGAAGCATGGCATCGAGCCCATTTACGCCCAGTGCGTGGGCGTGATGGTGGGCGGCATCCTGCAACTGGGCCTGCAGCTGCCCGCGCTGCGCAGGCTGGGCCTGCTGCCGCGCATAGGCGCCAGCTTTACAGCCCTGCGCCGGTCCTGGAGCGACCCGGGCACGCGCAAGGTGCTGAGCCTGATGCTGCCAGCCTTGCTGGGTGTCAGCGTTGCGCAGATTTCCCTGCTCATCAACACCCAGATTGCCTCGCACCTGGCCACAGGCAGCGTGAGCTGGATCACCTATGCCGACCGCCTGATGGAGTTCCCCACCGCCATGCTGGGCGTCGCGCTGGGGGTCGTTTTGATGCCGCAGCTGGCCGCGGCGCGCGGCAGCCAGGATGAGGCGCGCTATTCCGCGATGCTCGATTGGGGCCTGCGCCTGGTGGTCCTGCTGTCGGTGCCGTGCGCCGTGGCGCTGCTGGTGTTCTCGCAGCCACTGGTTGCGGTGCTGTACCACTACGGCGCGTTCAGCGACCTCGACGTCCAGCGCACCACGGCGGCATTGAGCAGCTATGGCGTGGGACTGATGGGCATTGTGGCCGTCAAGGTGCTGGCCCCCGGCTTTTATGCCAGGCACGACATGCGCACGCCCATGCTGATCGCCGTCTGTGTGCTGGTTTTCACGCAGGTGCTCAATTTCTTTCTGGTGCCCCGCCTGCAACACGCGGCCCTGACACTGTCCATCGCGATTGGCGCACTGGTCAACGCCCTGTGGCTGCTGCTGGGGCTTTTAAAGCGTGGAAGTTACAAGCCTCTGCCCGGCTGGGGCAAGTTTTCATTGCAGGTGGGCGGCGCCAGTGCATTGCTCGCGGCTTTTTTGCTGTGGGCTACCGGGGCTGTGAACTGGGTCGGCCTCAAGGGCCACACCTTTGAACGTATCGGATGGCTGGCGCTGGTGTTGTTGGGCTCGGCAGTGCTGTATTTCACGGCGCTGTTGTTGTCGGGCCTCAAGCTCAAAAAGCTCCTGAAGCATTGACGGGCGGCGTGCTCCAGGGCCTGAGCGGCGTTTTCCAGGATGCCCTTTTGTGCCGGTTTATGAGAAAGTAGGGCCATGCAATTAAATCTGGCTGTACCGTCACCATTGCAATACTTCTCCAGCCTGGTGGAAAGCGATGAGCATTTCCCTCTCCTGGAAGCCGCCATCAGCCTGGCGCAGGACGAATACCCCGACCTCGACGTGCAGCAGGTGCTGGGCGATGTGGACCAGTTGCTGGCCCGCCTCAAACGCCGCCTGCCGGCCGACGCACCGGCGCTGCAGCGGCTGCGCGCGCTCAACCAGTTCTTCTTCCACGACCTGAATTTCGGCGGCAACGTCAACGACTACTACGACCCCGACAACAGCTACCTCAACGCGGTGCTGCGTACGCGGCGCGGCATTCCCATCACACTGGCCGTGCTCTGGCTGGAACTGGCCCTGGGCCTGGGCCTCAATGCGCGCGGCGTGGCGTTTCCGGGGCATTTCATGGTCAAGGTCAACCTGCCCAAGGGCCAGGTGGTGATAGACCCGTTTAGCGGCCAGTCGCTGAGCCGCGAAGAGCTGTCCGAACGGCTTGAGCCTTTCCGCCAGCACGGTGGCGGCGCGGGTGAGGACTTCGAGGTGCCCATGGGCCTGTACCTGCAGTCGGCGCCGCCGCGCGAGATCATCAGCCGCATGCTGCGCAACCTCAAGGAAATCCACAAAACCCAGGAAGACTGGCAGCGCATGATCCCTGTGCAGGACCGCCTCATCGTGCTGCAGCCTGAAGCCTGGGCCGAATACCGCGATCGCGGCCTGGCCTGGGCCGCCCACGGCAAGCCAGAACGTGCGATGGCCGACCTGGAAATCTACCTGGCCAATGCCGAGGATGCACTCGACATTGACGCCATGGCCGAGCGCCTGGCCCAATTGCGCCGGGGCCGTCACTCAACTTGAACGCGCCTTCCTGCTTTTAGCCTCCTAGAGAAGTTCGATCTCGCTGAGCGTGAGAAAACAACTCTCGCGCGTGATCGCCACAAAATCGTCCAGCCAGGGCAGGCCTGAGGTGGCCTCGGTGCAGGCGACGTAAAGCCGGCCGGTCAAGCCTTTTTTGCCTATGGGCCTGGCGCTCACATAGCCCCGGTCCAGGTAGCTTTGCACCGCCCACTTGGGCAGCGCGGCCACACCGCGGCCGCTGGCCACCAATTGCAGCATGGCGATCGTCAGCTCGGTAGTGCGGCGCGCGGGTTTGATGCCTGCCGGATCCAGCACCTGACGCACCACGTCCAGCATTTCGTCGGGCACGGGGTAGGTGATCAGGGTTTCGTTGGCAAAGTCCCTGGCCGTTAGGTGTGCCTTGGCCGCCAGCGCATGGTGGTTGGCCAGCAGCGCCATGATTTCAAAGCGGAACAGGGGGTGAAAGTCCACCGCCTCGGCGGCGTCGGCTTCCGACACGATGGCGATGTCGGCACGGTCCTGCAACACCAGGGCAATCGGGTCGGGGTGAAAGCCCGAGACGATGTCCAGTTCCACTTCAGGCCAGCGCGTGCGGAAGGAGTCCATGGCTGGCATCAGCCAGTCAAAGCAGGTGTGGCATTCAACCGCGATGCGCAACTGGCCCGATCGGCCGGTGGCCAGGCGCGCCACGTCGCGCTCAGCTTCCTCGACCTGCGGCAGCACCGCGTTGGCCAGCGCCAGCAGCCTCAAGCCCGTGGTGCTGAACTGCGGCGGCACGGACTTGCGCTCGAACAGCGGCGTGCCGTAGCGGTCCTCGAGCAGCTTGACCTGGTGCGACAGCGCAGATTGCGTGAGGTTGAGCAACTGCGCGGCGCGCACCAGGCTGCCGCTGTCGCGCAGGGCCGTCAGGGTACGCAGGTGGCGCAGCTCAAGAATCGATGGCGTCATGGCAAATTGGGTGAATCAATTATTTTCAAGTTAAAAGGCAATATCTTTCGTTTGAATAATAATTGAATCTGGCCGACCATTGCACTCCTTTGTTGATTCGCAATCGGGAGATAAGCTGCATGGTCCATACACACACCCTGGGTTTTCCGCGCATGGGCGCGCACCGGGAACTGAAATTCGCGCTTGAAAAACATTGGCGCGGCGAGATCGATCTGGCCGCTCTGGAAGCCGTGGGCGCGGAGTTGCGCGAACGCCATTGGGCGCTGCAAAAGGAAGCCGGCCTGGATTTCGTGACGGTCGGTGACTTCGCTTTTTACGACCATGTAGCCAATCACATCCAGATGCTGGGCTGCGAACCGGCGCGTTTCGGCTTTGGCGGTGAGGAGCCTGAACTGGGCCGTTACTTCGCGATGGCGCGCGGTGTGAATATGGAGGCGGGCCATACCCACAGCGCCGGGTGCGGCTGCGCAGGCGAAAAAGTGGGTGGCGGCAGCTTCGCGCTCGAAATGACCAAATGGTTCGACACCAACTACCACTATCTGGTGCCCGAATTCAACGCGGCCACGGAGTTCAGGCTGGCATCCGCGCGCCTGTTTGACGAGGTGGCTCAGGCGCAGCGCGCCGGCCACCAGGTCAAGGTGGTGCTGCTGGGGCCCTTGAGTTTCCTGTGGCTGGGCAAAGAGAAGACGCCGGGCTTTGACCGCTTCAGCCTGCTGGACAAACTGCTGCCGGTGTACCAGCAAATCCTGCAGCAGCTGAAGGCCCAAGGCGTGGAATGGGTGCAGATGGACGAGCCCATTCTGGGCCTGGACTTGCCGGCCGCATGGAGCCAGGCTTTCGAATCCTGCTATTGGCGGCTGGCGCGCAAAGGCGTGCAGCTGCTGGTAGCCACTTACTTTTCCCCCTTGCAGGAGAACCTGCGCATGGCCTGCCAGCTGCCGGTGGCCGGCTTGCATGTGGATGCCGTGCGCGCACCCGAAGAGCTGGTGGGCGTGGCCGACTGGCTGCCCAGCCACAAGGTGCTGTCTTTGGGCATTGTTGACGGCCGCAATATCTGGCGCACCGACCCTGACGCCGCGCTGGCGCGGTTGCGGCCCGTGGCCGAGAAACACAAGGGTGAGCTGTGGCTGGCCCCGTCCTGCTCGCTGCTGCACGTGCCGCACAGCCTGCAGGCCGAGGAAAAACTGGACGCCGAGCTCAAGTCCTGGCTGGCCTTCGCGGTCGAAAAATTGCTGGAGCTGCGCACGCTGAAGGCCGTGCTCGAAGGCCGCGAAAGCACAGTGCAGGCCGAACTGGCGAACGCGCGCCTGGCGGCCCATGCGCGCCGCGACAGCCCGCGCGTGCACAGCGCCGCCGTGGCCGCGAGGCTGGCTCGCGCCGTTGCCGGCGCCGACCAGCGGCCTTCGCCTTTCAGCCAGCGCCAGCCGCTGCAGCGCAAACGTTTTGCGCTGCCCTTGTTGCCCACCACCTCGATAGGTTCGTTCCCGCAAACCGCCGGGATACGCGCCGCGCGCGCGGCCTTCAAACGCGGCGAGATCGGCAAATCACAGTACGCCGAAAAAATGCAGGCCGAGATCCGCCTCGCCGTGCGCAAGCAGGAAGAGCTGGGCCTGGACGTATTGGTCCACGGTGAGGCCGAGCGCAACGACATGGTGGAGTATTTCGGCGAGCAGCTCAACGGCTTTGCCTTCACCGCCAACGGCTGGGTGCAATCCTACGGATCGCGCTGCGTGAAACCGCCTGTGATCTACGGCGACGTGGCCCGCCCCGCGGCCATGACGGTGGCCTGGACGATGTACGCGCAAAGCCTGACCCGGCGGCCCATGAAGGGCATGCTGACCGGCCCCATCACCATCCTGCAGTGGTCTTTTGTGCGCGACGACCAGCCGCGCAGCCGGACCGCTGTGCAGATCGCCTGGGCCATCCGCGACGAGGTGGTGGACCTTGAAGATGCCGGCATAGGCATCATCCAGATCGACGAGCCGGCGATACGCGAAGGCCTGCCACTGCGCCGCGCCGGCTGGAAGCCTTACCTGGAATGGGCCACGCGCGCCTTCCGCATCAGCGCCAGCGGTGTGGCCGACGACACCCAGATCCACACCCACATGTGCTATTCGGAGTTCAACGACATCCTGCCGGAGATCGCCGCCATGGATGCCGATGTGATCACCATCGAGACCAGCCGCTCCGACATGGAACTGCTGCGCGGCTTTGGCGACTTCAAGTACCCGAACGAGATCGGCCCCGGTGTGTACGACATCCATTCGCCGCGCGTGCCCACGGTGGACGAGATGGTCCGCCTGTTGCACAAGGCGGCTGAGGTGATCCCGGCTGAGAACCTCTGGATCAACCCCGATTGCGGCCTGAAAACCCGCGGCTGGCCCGAAACGGAAGCGGCATTAGGCAATATGGTGCAAGCCGCCCGCGAGGTACGGGAGGCACTGGCTTTATGGCCTGAGGGGGAGGGCGCCCAGTCTTGAGCTCAGGTGGCGCGCCTGAGGAACTGCGGAATCGGCAGGCCGTCGGAGGCGCCGGTGTTGCGCGGCAGGGCCGGCGTGCCGCTGGGTTGGACGGGCCGGTCCATGGTGCGGGCTGTGCTCTGGGTGGACATGCGGGCGCCATGCACCAGCGACTCCTGTGCCGGCATCAGGCTGCCGGGCAGGGAACTGCCCAGGCGTGAGGCCGTCGCCACCTTTTGAATAGGGGCCGGGTTGAGCGCCCTGGCCCCCAGCGTGGCGGCCACCGAGGGCCGGGGCGCGATCACGCGGGCCGGCGCCTTGGCCACTGCCCTGGCTTGCGCCTGGTCCGGGGCATCGTTGGCGGCCTGCGGCGGGTAGAGCGTGGGCCTGAGCCAGTTGAGTATGGGCTGCCACTGCGCCAGGTCGGGCGCGGCGGCGCTGGGCGGCAAGTCGAACATCGTCATGCCGCGCTCCAGGCTGCGCACATAAATCTGGGTTTCGCGCAGCGCACCCAGGAAAGGCATGCCCAGGCCTTCGGACCATTCCTCCAGCACCTTCGCGGCGCTGGTGCGCCCGTCTATGCGCATGCCCACGGTGGCCAGGCGGCAACGTCCGCTGGCCACGCGCGGCAGGGCCAGCAGGTCGGCATGGCATTGCGCGGCGGATTCGCGGTCAAACATGGAGTTGCACACCGGCATGATGATGGCGTCGGCGAACATGACGACACGTGCGAGCTCAAAGCCGTGCATGCCGCCCGGCGTGTCCAGCACGACGTGGGTGATGCCCGTGGGCACCCGCAGCATGTTTTTCTGGTCGACGGCCCAGGGGGCGATGGCGGGGAGTGTGGCGTCGCGGCGCTTGAGCCAGCTGCGCGCCGATTGCTGCCGGTCCACGTCGCCCAGCATGACCGAGCTGCCATTGCGCGCGCACCAGGCGGCGATGTGCGCGGCCAGTGTGCTTTTGCCACTGCCTCCCTTGCGGTTGACGACTGCGATGACCGGCATGCGCGCTCCAAAGACGGACCAGAGGAACAGTTTGATACAGAACTCACAAAAAGTCCAGTCAAGCCAGTCAGCACCTGTTTCCGCAGCTAGGATTTTTGTAGCGCAGCCGGGAGGGCCTCTGGTGCCTCCCTGAGCCAGCCCTTGAGCCAGCGGCAAAACACCCTGCCGGTTTCCGGGGATGTGCTGCGCGGGTTGATATAGGCCGAATAGCTGGCGTCGCCGCGGACCGCCGCCGGCGAGGCCCGCAACAGGTGGCCGCGGCGCAGCGGCTCGGCCACCAGCACTTCGGGCACCACCAGGTGGCCCATGCCGCCTGTTGCAGCCGCTATGGCCAGGAAATAATGGTCGAAACTGGCGCTGACCTGGACGCTGCCCGCCTGCAGGCCCAACTGGGCGGACCAGGCCGCCAGCACGTCGGGCCGCGACTGCGCCGCCAGAAACTGCCACTGGGAGACCGGCCGGCTCGCGAACTCGCGGCAACGCGCCGGGGCGGCCACGCAGACCAGGTTTTCGGCGGCCAGCAGCCAGTGCTCGGCGCCGGCGACGGCCAGGTCGCGTGTGATCAGCACGTCATAGCTGTCACCGGGCCCCGGCGGCGAGAGCGAGGTCACCAGGTCCACCGCCACGGGGGCTTCGGGCTGGAAGCCGGGCAAGGCGGGAATCAGCGTGGTCATCGCAAAGGTGGGCAAGGAGGTGCGGACCATGAGGCGGCGGGTGCCGGCCTGGCTTTGCGCCAGCTGGCGCGTGGCCAGCTCTATCGTCGACAGGGCTTCCTGCACCGTGTCGAAGTAGAGGCGGCCCGCGTCGGTCAGGCGCACCGAAGTGCCGCTGCGCGCGAACAGCGGCTGGCCAAAGTAGCGCTCCAGCGTGGCGACGTGGCGGCTGACACCACCCTGGCTCATGCCCAGCACCCGGCCGGCGCGGCTGAAGTTGAGTTGGCGGGCGGCCTCCACAAAGACCCGTACAGCGTTCAGCGGCAGGGACTGAGGGTTTGAGTCATCCGTTTTACTCATCATTGATCGCCGCTTTGCTCATGGTTCCTACTGTGTTATCGAGTGAACTCACCGATTATGCGGGCTGGTCTGGTCATCGTCTTGATCACCTCCGCTCATTATTTGGTCTGCTGAAGGTTTATCCCATGCCTCTTGTCCTGCACAGCTGCTCCGGCGGCACCCTGGTTCTTCCCGACTCGCTTTTGTGCGACCGCCGCGATGGCGGCCACCTGGTGGTCAACCCGCCGCGGCCGGTGTGGGAGCGTAGCGAGCTGGCGCCGATGGAGCTTGCGCGCTGGTCCTGCCTGGTGGCCGCCACCGGCCGCGCCATGCTGGACGTGCTGCCCGTCCTGCACGAGGGCTGCCTCAATTACTGGGAGGCGGGCAACTGGGCGCTCAATGACCAGGCCACGCCCGCCGGGCCCAAGAATGTGCAGGCGCATCGGCGTGTGCACCTGCATGTGCTGGGGCGCAACCGGCAATCGGCGCATCCCGACTGGCGCTGGGGCGAGTCGCCCAAGTTTCCGCGCTGGGCGGACATGGCGGCCTGGGCATCGGGATTCGAAGCGCTCACCCCGGCCGAATGCGAGGCCGTGGCTGGACGCGTCAAGGTCCTGCTGGACGGCCGTTTTCGTATGCCCGAGCCCGGTGCGCCGGCATGAGCGCCTCCACGCTGGCACTGGTGCTTGCGGGAGCAATCTGCCACGCGCTCTGGAATATCGCGGCCAAGCGCGCGGCCGGCGGCCTGCTCTTTATCTGGCTGTTCGGCTGCGTCAGCATGGTGGCCGCCGCGCCGGTGGCCCTGTTTGCGTGGCATCAGCATCCCCAGGCCTTCGACGGCTGGATGTGGCTGGCGGCACTGGCCAGTGCGCTACTGCACCTGGTGTATTCGGTGGTGCTGCAAAAAGGCTACCGGGTGGCTGACTTCGCCGTGGTCTATCCCATGGCCAGGGGCACGGGGCCGCTGCTGGCGGTACTGGGCGCGGTGATGCTGCTTGGTGAGTTGCCCAGCCTGCTGGGCTGGCTGGGCGTGGCCCTGGTGCTGGCCGGTGTCTTCATGACGGCTGGCGGCGCGACCGGCATCGCCGCCAGCGGGGATGCGCGGCGGCGGCGCGGGGTGCTCTGGGGTGGGCTGACAGGCCTTTGCATTGCCGGCTATACCGTGGTGGACGGCTGGGCGGTGAAATCGCTGGGCATGGCGCCGGTGCTGTTTTATGCCGCGGGCCTGGGGTTTCGCACGCTGTTGCTCGCGCCCTGGGTGTTGCCAAGGCGCGCTTCACTGCATGCGCAATGGCGGCAGCATCGCACGGCCATCCTGACGGTCGGCCTGTTGTCGCCATTGGCCTATTGCCTGGTGCTGTTCGCGGTGCGGAGCGCGCCGCTCAGCTATGTCGCCCCGCTACGCGAGATGTCCATGCTCATAGGCGCGCTGGTGGGCGCCAGGCTCCTCAAGGAGTCGCTCAAGCCCTCGCAGGTGCTGGGCGCGGCGCTGATGCTGCTGGGGGTGGCGGGGCTGGCGCTGGCCTGATCTCAGGCGGGGGGCGCGGTCCGCAGCCGCAGGGAATTGCGCCAGGCCCACAACAGCAGCAGCGCCGCGGCGCAAAAGGCCGCGCCGGCCGCAAAGGTGGCGGGCGCGCCCAGCTGGTCCCAGAGCACGCCGGCCAGGGTGCTGGCCAGCAGCAGCACCAGACCGCTCACGAGGTTGAAGAAACCGAAAGCCGTCCCGCGCAGGTCCGCCGGTGCCGTGTCGGCCACCATGGTGGCCAGCAGGCCCTGGGTCATGGCCATGTGCAGGCCCCACAGTGCGATGCCCGCTGCCACCGCAGGCCAGTGGCTGCTTGAGGCCAGCAGCAGGTCGGCGGCCGCGAGCACCACCAGGCCCCAGGCCAGCAATGCGCTGTGGCTGACCCGGTCAGCCAGCTTGCCGAACGGATAGGCGCCCAGCGAGTAGACCAGGTTCATGGCCACCAGCACCAGCGGCGTGTATGCCGCCGGCAGGCCGCCCTGCAAGGCACGCAGCAGCAAAAACGCTTCGCTGAAGCGTGCCAGCATGAACACCGCGCCCAGGGCGACGATGCGCCAGTAGGGTGCGCCCAGGCGTTGCAGGTTGGCTCGGGAAACAGGGTTGGGCCGCGCGGCGCCCGGTGCCTGTTCACGCCCGGGCTCGCGCACACCGAACAGCAGGAGCGCCACGGCCAGCAGGCCCGGGATGACGGCAACCCAGAAGATCGCCCGGAAGTCATTGGCCCACAGCAGCATCAGGCCCATGGCCAGCAGCGGGCCGACGAAGGCGCCGACGGTGTCCAGCGACTGGCGCAGCCCGAAAGCCGCGCCGCGCATGCCGGGTGGCGCGAGATCGGCCACCAGCGCATCGCGTGGGGCGCCGCGTATGCCTTTGCCCACGCGGTCCACCAGCCGCGCGGTGAGCACCAGGCCGGTGCTGCCCGCCAGCGCGAAAAGCGGCTTGGAGGCCGCGCCCAGGCCGTAGCCCAGCAACGCTAACGGTTTGCGCTTGCCCCAGTAGTCGCTGAGCACCCCCGAAAACACCTTCACGATGAGTGCCGTGGCCTCGGCCAACCCTTCAATCAGGCCGACAGCCCAGACGCTGGTGCCCAGCACCGTGACCATGAAGACGGGCAGCAGGCTGTGGATCATTTCGGAAGAGATGTCCATCAGCAGGCTGACAAAACCCAGCGCCCAGATGGCGGCGGGAAGGCGTTGCGGTGTGCGTTGGGTGCCGGTCATGAGAGAGTTCAGGAAAGTTCCAGCGAAGGCCGCCTGGATCCGCTGTGCCCCAAGGCGGGATCAGCGGTGGAGGGCGTGCCCGTCATGTTGAACTGATGCCAGGCGCGGCGCAACTGGGTGTCTGAACTGAAGCCCGCCATCTCCGCGGCCTGCGTCACGTTGTATCCGGCCTGCAGTGCGGCGTGGGCCGCCGCCAGGCGAATGCGCCGCAGGTACTGCAAGGGCGCTACACCGGCATGCTCGATAAAAATCCGGGCCAGGTGCCGCGGCGAGGTGTTCGCCAGCCCGGCCATGCGCGGCAGGTTCCAGTCCTCGGCCGGCTGCTGGCTGACGGCGTCCTGCACGCGGTGCAAGGCCGTGTGCATATGGTTGCGGTAGTTGAGGAATGGCGAAAGCTCCGGATCCTGCGGCCCCCGGCGTAGCGCCACCACCATGGTTTGTGCCACCTGGGCGGCGAGCGCTGGCCCGCATATGGCGGCGATGCGATGCAGCATCAGGTCTATGCCTGTCGTGACGCCCGCGCTGCTGTAGACCGGCGCGTCTTCCACAAAGACGCGGTTGGCCACCACCTGGCAAGCCGGCACCGCGGCCTGCAACTCCTGCAAATGGTGATGGTGCGTGGTGGCACGCCGGCCTGCCAGCAAGCCCGCATGCGCTGCCAGCACAGAGCCGGCGCAGACGGTGACCAGCTCGCGCAGACCCGCGGCCAGCCGCAGGCCGCGCAACCAGTGCAGCAGCGCGAGGGCAGGCTCCGAGCTCACATCAATGGCCTGGCCCGGCAGGCCTACCAGCACGATCCACGCGGGGGATTGCACCGTATCAGGCAGTGGCTCCAACCCGGCCAGCGTGACCCCCACCGAGCTTTCCATGTCAGGGCAGGGGCCGACAAAGCGCAGCTCAAAGCGGGGCGCCAGGCCCTGGGTCCGCAGCACCTGGTTGGCAATGCGAAGCGCCTCCGCCGGGCCGGCCCAGTCGAGTACCAGGCTGTGCGGCAACAAAGCGAACAGCACCTGGATGGGTGGACCAGAACCGGGGGCGCCGGTTTGGCTGGGGGCTTCAGCCCGATCCATCCATCAACCACCGGTAATCCATCTGGCGCGCGGTGCGCTCGGCCAGTGCCTGGCCGCCAAGGCGTGCCACCAAGTGCAGGCTCATGTCGATTCCCGCGCTGATCCCGGCTGAAGTCAACAAGGCGCCATGGTCAATCCAGCGCGGGCCTTCGACCACCGTGAGCGCGGGAAAGCGCGCGCGCAGGTCGGCCACGTCTTCCCAATGCGTGGTGACGCGTTCATCGCGCAGCACGCCGCTGGCCGCCAGCAGAAAGGCGCCGGTGCATACGGAGGCCGTTATTTGCGACGTGCTCGATGTGCGGGCAATCCAGTCCAGTGTGGCCGGATCCGCCATCGCCTTGTCGACCACACCGCCGGGCACGATCAGTACGTCGCAGGGCGGGCTGTCGGCAAAACCATGCTCAGGCAGCACACGCAACCCCGCCCGCGCCTGGATGGGTTTCCCGTCGCATGAGACGCAGCAGACATCAAAGAGAGCGGGCGCATCGGCATGGGTGCGGCCATGGACGCGGCTGGCGGTCGTGAAGACTTCGTAGGGCCCGGCAAAGTCCAGCGCCTCAACCGCATCAAATACGAGGATGGAAATCTGAAAGCTCATGGCGTGGCCTGGAGTACAGCCGGTGGCACCGCCTTGGCACGCGAAGAGAGAATGCCGGCCCGTGCCCCGGGCGGAGCGATCATTATCAGACAGTTTTTCATGGGAGGGTTCCTTTCATCAAGGAACCCATCATGCAGACGAACTGGCTGGAGGTCTGCCCGGAAGCAGACCAGAATCGATCAAATCAGGACATCGCGTGGATCAGGCTACGGTGACCGCTGCGCCCTCGCCCTTGGGTGCGATCACGCCGATCTCGTACACCTGCTCGCCCGCATCACGCAGGGTTTTGGCCGTGGCTTGCGCATTGGCGGCATCCACCACCACCACCATGCCGATGCCGTTGTTGAAGGTGCGGTTCATCTCGAAATCGTCGATGCCGGCGGTTTTTTGCAGCCAAGCGAACAGCTCGGTTTGCGGCCAGCTGCCCTTTTTGAGGTGGGCGGCCGTGCCTTCGGGCAGCACGCGCGGGATGTTCTCGAGCAGGCCGCCGCCGGTGATGTGTGCCAATGCCTTGATGGGGTGGGCGGCCAGCGCGGCCAGCACGTTCTTGACGTAAAGGCGGGTGGGCTCCATCAAGGCCTGCTTGAAGGGCTTGCCGTCCAGCGTGGCCGGGGTATTGCCGGCGGCGCGCTCTATGCATTTGCGCACCAGGCTGAAACCGTTGGAATGCACGCCGCTGCTGGCCAGGCCCAGCACCACGTCGCCGGGTTTCACATCCTTGCCGGTCAGGATTTTCGATTTTTCGACCGCGCCCACGGCAAAACCGGCCAGATCGTATTCGCCGGCAGGGTACATGCCGGGCATCTCGGCGGTTTCGCCGCCGATCAGGGCGCAGCCGCTCAGTTCGCAGCCCCTGGCGATGCCGCCGACCACGCTGGCTGCCGTGTCCACGTCCAGCTTGCCGCAGGCGAAATAGTCAAGAAAGAACAGCGGCTCGGCGCCTTGCACCAGCACGTCGTTGACGCTCATGGCCACCAGGTCTATGCCCACGGTGTCATGCATATTCCATTCAAAGGCCAGCTTGAGCTTGGTGCCCACGCCGTCGGTACCGCTCACCAGCACGGGCTCCTTGTAGCGCTTGGGCACTTCAAACAGCGCGCCGAAGCCGCCGATGCCGGCCAGCACGCCTTCGCGCATGGTTTTCCTGGCCAGGGGCTTGATGCGCTCGACCAGTGCGTCGCCCGCGTCGATGTCAACGCCCGCGTCTTTGTAGCTCAGGGGGGAGGAGGAAGAGGTGCTCATGGTGTTGTCGGCTTTGCTACGGAAGGCGGATGGGGGTCTGGAAGGCGGGTTTGCGGCGCCGGAGGGGCCGGCAAGCCCGATAGAATTCAGCCTGAGATTCTAAAGGCTACCCATCCGGCCGCTTCCAGAGTCGTTCAGTGCTTGTTCCGGGCACGTTCAACCCAAGGCTTTATGCAATTCACCACCGCCCAAAAACGCGCCGCCGCCTGGTGCCTGATCGCCGCCCTGGTCGTCCTCGCGTTGTGGCTGCTCGGGCCTGTGCTCACACCCTTTGTGGTGGCCGCCGTGCTGGCCTATGCGCTGACGCCGCTGATCAACCGGCTGGACGCCCTGGGCAAGGGCCGCATGCCGCGCGTGGTGGCGGTTGTGCTGGTCGAGTTTCTCTTCATCGTGGTGCTGCTGAGCCTGTTTTTGCTCATCGTGCCCATCATGGCCAAGGAGCTGCCCGTGCTGCGCGAGCAGGTGCCGCTGCTGGCGGACAGGCTCAATACCAGCCTGGCCCCCTGGCTGGCGCAGTTCGGCATTCATGTTGCGCTGGACGTCGGCAGCATCAAGGCCTTTGTGCTCAAGTACCTCAATGCCAACTTCGAAGACCTGTTCACCTCGCTGATGTCTTCGCTCAAGATGGGCGGCAGCGTGGCGCTGGCCGTCATCGGCAACGCCGTGCTGATTCCGGTGGCGCTGTTTTACCTGCTGATGGACTGGGACAAGTTTGTCGCCCGCGTGCTTGAGCTGGTGCCGCCCCATTTGCGCGGTGGCTTCGACAGTTTCACCGAAGAGGCCGACGCGGTGCTGGGCCAGTACCTGCGCGGCCAGTTGCTGGTCATGCTGATCATGGCGGTGTTTTATGCCGTGGGCCTGGCCCTGTTCGGCCTGGACCTGGCCGTGCCGATTGGCGTCTTCACCGGCCTGGCGATGTTCATCCCCTACCTCGGATTCGGCCTGGGCCTGGTGCTGGCCGTGCTCGCCGGCCTGCTCGAATTCGCCTCGCTCAAGGCGCTGGTCATGGTGGCCGTGGTCTATGGCCTGGGGCAACTGGTGGAAAGCCTTTATCTTACGCCGCGCCTGGTGGGCGAGCGCATAGGCCTGCATCCGCTGGCGGTGATTTTTGCCTTGCTGGCTTTCGGCCAGGTCTTCGGTTTTGTCGGCGTGCTGGTGGCGCTGCCGGCCAGCGCCGTGCTGCTGGTGGGCATACGCCGCCTCAGGGCCAGCTACATGGCCAGCCGGCTGTACAAGGCCGGATGACGACCATGGGGCCGGAATAAGCGGATGGCGGGCATGAAACAGATTGCGCTGGACATCGGGCTGGCCTCGGCCCCTTCGTTCGCCAATTTTTTCGGCGGGCCCAACGAGGCCGCGCTCAAGCACCTGGAATTGTGGGCCGGCAACACGCTGCGCTCGCCCGTGCCCACCTACCTTTGGGGCGAGGCTGCCAGCGGCAAGACCCATTTGCTGAAAGCGGTGCGCGAGGCGCTGCGCGAGCAGGGCGCCTCCAGCGGCTGGATGGACGCCTCCCTGATGGAGCCGCCCGAGTTCAACGAATCCTGGGCCGCCGTCATCCTGGATGATTGCCACCTCTATACCGCGGTGCAGCAGCAGGCGGCCTTCAACTGGTTTGTCAACGCGCTCAGCGCCCCCGACGGCCGGCCGCGCTGGGTGCTGGCCGCCGGCACTGTGCCGCCGGCCGACCTGGCGCTGCGCGAAGACTTGCGCACCCGGCTGGGCTGGGGCCATGTGTTCGCGCTGCAGGCCCTGACCGAACCCGAGCGGCGCGCCGTGCTGCGGCGCGAAGCCGATGCGCGCGGCGTCTTCCTGAGTGATGACGCCATGGACTTCATGCTGACCCGCTTTTCGCGCGACCTCGGCAGCCTGATGCAGCTGCTGGACCAGCTCGACGGCTACGCCCTGCAAACCAAGCGCGCCATCACCATCCCGCTGATCAAGTCCATGCTGGAAAACGGCTGAATTCCGGGAGGGAGGTCTTCTATACAACAAATATGAATTTGTTGTATAGTTGACCTCATGCCCCTGCATGCCGAGCTTTCCCTTTCCGCCCAGACAGCCTATGCCCAGCTGGCGGACGTGGCGACCTCGCTGGAGCTCAACCGCAGCATTGAAAACCTGCATGGCAGCTTTTCATGCAAGACCGTGCAGGGCGCGGTGTACTGGTATTTCTCTTATCGCGACCTGAATGGGCAACTGCGCCAGCTGTACGTGGGGCCCGACACTGAAGCCGTCCGTACCGCGGTTGAGCGCGCGCGCCACCCCGCCATCAAGCCGGACGCCGCCCTGTCGCCGCTGGCCAAATCCGCAGTGGCGCTGGGCTGTGCGCCGGCCTTGCCCAAACATGTGCGTGCCATCCGTCGCTTGTCCGATTACGGTTTCTTCCGTGCCGGCGGCGTGCTGGTGGGTACCCATGCTTTCATCGCTCTGGGCAATATGCTGGGCGTTAAATGGTTTGCCGGCGGCGCCACCACCGACGTGGATTTCGCACATGCCGGCAAAAGCATCTCGGTGGCGTTGCCGGCCGACGTGCAGATCGACGTGCATGCCGCGCTCACCAGTTTTGAACAGGGTTTTATTCCTTTGGTCCAGCTCAGCGGCGGCGCGGGCGCCTCTTACAAGCTCAGCGGAGACCCGGAGTTCCAGATCGACTTCCTGACCTCCGCGCACCGCGGCGGTGATGGCCCCATCCTCATTCCCAACCTCAACGTAGGGCTGCAGCCGCTGCGCTTCATGGAGTTCTCGCTGGAACAGGTCACTCAGGCTGTACTGGTTGACCGCAATGGCGGCGCCGTGATGGTCAACATCCCCGCGCCGGAGCGCTATGCGGTGCACAAGCTGCTGATCGTAGGCGAGCGCTCCGGCGCGATGCGCACCAAGGCCAACAAAGACCTGCAGCAGGCGGCCGCCCTTTTTGACTACCTGCTGGTCACCCAGCCCGAGAGCCTGCAGGACGCCTGGCGCGACGCCCTGAGCCGCGGGCCGGGCTGGCGCAAGCGCGCCCTCGAAGGCCTGATCGCGTTGCAGCGGGTGCACCCCGAACTCAAGCTGGGTGACCTTCTGGCCGGAGCCGCCGTATGAACCGCCGTATGAAAATTGCATTGTTTGACCTGGACCACACGCTGATTCCCATCGATTCCGACTACGAATGGGGCGAGTTCACGATCGCGCTGGGCTGGTGCGACAGCACCGAGTTCAAGCGCCGCAATGCCGAGTTCTTCGAGCACTACCGCGCCGGCACGCTGGACATCCACGACTACGTGCGCTTCGCCACCCAGGCCATCCGGGAGCAGGGCGCCGCGCATTCCGCAGCCGCCCATGCCCGCTTCATGCGCGAAGTCGTGCAAAAAGCCATCACCCCGAAGGCGAGGGCGCTGGTGGACAGCCATCGCGCCGTTGGTGACGAGCTGGTCATCGTCACCGCCACCAATGAATTCGTGACGCGGCCCATTGCCGACGCCTTCGGTGTGGAAGAGCTGATCGCGGTGGAGCTGGAGCGAGACGCGCAGGGCTGGGTGACCGGCGAGATCAAGGGCACGCCCTCGGCCCGAGAGGGCAAGGTCACGCGCGTGGAACAATGGCTGGCGGCCCGCGGGCTGGCTTGGGGCGACGTGGAAACCACCTTTTACACCGACTCCATGAACGACTTGGCCCTGATGGAGAAGGCGACCCACCCCGTCGCCACCAACCCCGACGACCGCTTGCGGGCGCTGGCGGCTCAGCGCGGATGGCGCATACTTGACCTGTTTATCTAGTTATCCATGATCAAAAAATTCATCGACAAGCTGTTCGGCAAATCGGACAGCACCGAGCCCGGCGCCAAGCGGACCCCAAAATCCCCTTTCGGGCAGCGCCAGGATGTCGCTTTCAAGGAACACGGCATCGACGTCAAGCTGGTGGACGACCGCGCCATGGACGTGGTGCACACGCTCAAGGATGCCGGCTATGAGGCCTACATCGTCGGCGGCGCGGTGCGCGACCTGCTGGTCGGCCTGCGCCCCAAGGACTTCGACGTCGCCACCGATGCCACGCCCGAGCAGGTCAAGGCGCTGTTTCGCCGCGCCTTCATCATCGGCCGGCGCTTTCGCATCGTGCACGTCATCTACGGCCGCGGCCGCGAGCATGAGGTCATCGAAGTCTCCACCTTCCGCGCCCACCTCGACAGCAGCCTGGCCGAGCAGGTCGGCGGCAACGAGCGCACCAGCAAGAGCGAGCTCGCCGGCATGAAGCATGCGGTCGACGCCTCCGGCCGGGTGCTGCGCGACAACGTCTGGGGCCCCATCGAGCAGGATGCCGCGCGCCGCGACTTCACCATCAACGCGATGTACTACGACCCCGAGACGCAGATCGTGGTCGACTACCACCACGGCATCAAGGACGCCAAGAAACGCATCATCCGCATGATCGGCGACCCGGCCGTGCGCTACCGCGAAGACCCGGTGCGCATCATCCGCGCCGTGCGTTTCGCCGCCAAGCTCAGCGCGCTGGGCTTCAAGTTCGAAGACAAGACCGTCGCCCCGCTGCGCGAGATGAAGGGCCTGCTGGCCGACGTGCCGCAGTCGCGCCTCTTTGACGAAATGCTCAAGCTGCTGCAGACCGGCCACGCGCTGGCCAGCATCGCGCAGCTCAAGTTCCTGGGCCTGGGCACCGGCATCTATCCGCTGCTCGATGTGGTGGTCGAAAACGCCGACGAGCCCTTCCTCAAGCTCGCCCTGCAGGACACCGACCGCCGCGTCGGCGAAGGCAAGCCGGTGGCGCCCAGCTTCCTGCTCTCCTGCGTGCTGTGGTCCGACGTGCGCGAAGGCTGGGAGCGGCGTAAAAAGCGCGGCGAACACCTCATGCCCGCGCTGCTGGACGCGATCGACGATGCCTTCAACGCCAAAATCGGCGACGTCTCCGGCCGCGGCAAGCTGGGCACCGACATGCGCGAGATCTGGACCATGCAACCGCGCTTTGAAAAGCGCACAGGCAGCGCACCTTATTCACTGCTCGACCAGCCGCGCTTTCGCGCCGGCTTCGACTTCTTGCGCCTGCGCGCGCAGACCGGTGAGATCGACACCGCGCTGGCCGAATGGTGGGAGAAATTCAGCACCGCCTACGACGACGAACGCCACGCCATGATTGAAGAAGCGCGCCGCGAGCAGCAGAGCAAGCCGCAGGCGCCGCGGGTTCGTGTGAAGCGCCCGGATGCCCAGGCTCCTCTTGCTCCCCGTAACCAGGACGGCCACGACTCGGATGAAGGTGCGGATGATGAGGAGCGCACGGGCCTGGACGCGCAGGGCGACATCCCCCCCGCCAAAAAACGCCGTCGCCGCCGCAAACCCCGCTCGGGCGGCGCCGGGGCCTCGGCCGCCGATGGCACCCCCAGCGGCGACGCACAGTCCTGAGCCATGGCGACCGTCAGCGCCTATATTGCGCTGGGTGCCAACCTGGGAGATGCGGCAGCCGCCTTGCGGCAGGCTGTGCAGGCCATAGACCGGCTGCCGCTCACGCAGGTCCGCCAATCTTCCAGCCTCTATAAAACAGCGCCGCTGGATACCGACGCGGGTGATTCATCTCCCGCACTCGGCGATGACTACCTCAACGCCGTGGTGGAAATCGAAACCGGCCTCACGGCTCCCGCCTTGCTGGATCATCTGCAGCAGATCGAACAGCAAGCCGGCCGTGAAAGGCCGTACCGCAATGCGCCGCGCACGCTGGATCTGGATTTGCTGCTTTACGGCAGCGCTCGTATCGAATCGGAGCGCCTTACGCTGCCGCATCCGCGCATGACGCAGCGGGCGTTTGTGTTGGTTCCTTTGGCAGAGATTGCACCGAGTCTGATTAGCGCCGCGCAACTGGAGGCCGTGGCGCACCAGCCTATTGAATACCTACACAGGTTGACTGATTGATAGAGGCCAAATCTTCATTGATTGAGGCCTCACACTGATCTTCGCTCATCACAGGCGGCCAAAGCCAAGATGCTGTCAGTTATGAGCGTAAGTTCGCTGGTTTAACAAAAAGCTAGGTAATCAGAAATTCGTCCCACATACCCATGGGATACAAATTTCCACCGCGGAATTCTCGCTGCTGGAAGGCTTGCATAGTGTCCTCGGCATATGCCAAATTTGGATATGTTCTTTGTTGCCCCCCACCGCCTTGGGCAAAGCCAACATCCCTTAAATATTCCACAAAGCGCCTTAGCAATGGTGACTCTCTCGCAAGGCGTTTCATTACTTCGAAATACGTAAATCCAATTGGTGAAAAGCCATCAAACGTATTTCCCTTGATGCTGTATGAGAGGTAGGCTGTTAGCGGCCCAAGTGCAATTGACCGCTGAACAAGGCCTCGACGACCTTCCTCCTCCAAATAAATTTGATTAGCGACTGGAAATTTCATTGAAGTCCACACGCCCAAGTCGGCAATGCAGACTAAATCAATCATCTGCCTAGGATGCGTGACTTCGCTCAAGTCATATTCGAAAAGTTGCTCTCCAATTTTTATCAAAGCAGACTCTTCTGTTGCAGCGAACTCTTGCGAGTGAGCTAAGACGCCGTAAATGATGCCGCTAAACAATTCTTTGTAAAAAGTGCCAGTTCGCGGCGGAGAGAAGCTGTGCACTATTTTGCTTGTTTCAATGCACTTCTTTAAATGCTTGGCCCGTAAAGTTAGCTTGCACTCGAAAGCCGCAATGACGCCCCCAGCTAGATACATCTTTTTGCTGTGCAGCCGTTGAGGATAGGCGGGATCTAGTACCAACACGTCAATTTGGGGACTTGCTTCACCATTCGCACCAAGAATGCGACCCTTCGTCACAACGTGAAACTGTGAAGGTAGCCATTGGCGCAGGACATGTGCCCAATTTTCTTCGCCTTCATCGCCAGCAGTTCCCGGATCCTCTGTCGAGCGAGCGCGAATACGGCTGTATTCATCCGCAATTTCCTGCGACGTCTGGCGCATGAACTCGAGGATTTCGTGGCTCATGCGCTTTTTAGTCTAGTCACGCCACAAGATGCAGCGTTTGTTCTTGGGTCTGAAATGTTACTTACACACGTCGATGCGCAAATGTGCCAACTGCTAGGTTGATGCATCTGAGCGTGAACTTGGGTTGTAGACATCTTTGTGAGGCCTATGTTGCTGAATCTGCAAGATAACACGCGTCAGAATTCCTAAGGCGCCAGCCGCTCCCTCAGCCAAGCCCCATCCCCCTGCAGCGTATACCGCAACCGGTCATGCAAGCGGCTCTTGCGCCCCTGCCAGAACTGCCAGTTGTCGGGCTTTAAACGATAGCCGCCCCAGTGCGGCGGGCGCGGGGGCTGCAGCAAAAACTTCGCGCCGTATTTGGCGGCGTTGGCCACCAGCACGCTGCGCCCGGCGATCACTTCGCTCTGCGGGCTGGCCCAGGCGCCTATGCGTGAATCGAGCGGGCGGGTGTTGAAGTAGGCATCGCTTTCTTCGGCGGAGACTTTTTCAACAATGCCTTCGATGCGCACCACGCGTTCGAGTTCGACCCAATGGAACTGCAGCGCGGCATAGGGGTTGCCGGCCAGTTCCTGGCCCTTTCGGCTGTCGTAGTTGGTGAACCAGGTGATGCCGCGCTCGTCATAGCCTTTGATGAGCACGATGCGGGTGGAGGGGCGCAGGTTGCTGGCGACGGTGGCCAGTGTCATGGCGTTGGGTTCGGGCACCTCGGCGGCGATGGCTTCCTGCAGCCATTGCTCGAATTGTTTGAGCGGGTCGGCTTGTGAGGCGTCTTCGTTGAGTTCGGCGCGCTCATAACTTTTGCGCAGGTCGGCGATGGAGGAAGTGGGCTGGCTCATGGACATGATTGTGCCCGCTTGGCTTATGTCCTTGCCTGTGACCGGCCTTGTCGCGAGGCCCGGGACAGTGTGTGTCGGTGCAGGCTTGATGCCGAATGAATATTCGCTTATATTCACAAGCTCCCATGAAGCCCAAAGACGACGAAAAGCAGCGCGCGATCGCCGAGGCCACCTTCAACCTGGTGGCCCAGACCGGGCTGAGCGGGCTGACCATGGCCGACATCGCGCGCACGGCCGGCATTGCCACCAGCACCTTGTACGTCTACTACCCGTCCAAGGATGAGCTGATCAGCCAGCTCTATGAAGAAGCCAAGACCGCAACTATGCAGCGGCTGATGGAGGGCGTAGTGCCCGGCACCCCCTTGCGCGGCCGTGTGCGCCGCCTCTGGGGCAACCTGCTGCGGCATCGGCTGGAGCGCTATGCCGAGGTGATTTTCCAGGAGCAGTACTACAACTCTCCCTGGTTCACGCAGGGCAACCGCGAGTTGTCGGCGCGGCTGGCGGCAGGCTTTCTCGCGTTGATTGAAGAAGGCCAGCAGCAGGAAATCTTCAAGCCCGTGCCGCTGCCGCTGCTGACGGCCAGCGTGGTGGGTTCGGTGCGCGAAACCGCCAGCCTGATACGCGCCGGGACACTGCCCGACGACGAGGCAGTGCACCAGGCGGCCTTTACCCTGTGCTGGGACGCCATCAAGGCGTGATCACTTGCTGATCGCCTGAAGCGTTCCCAAAACCTAATACCCCCTGATCTTGGTGGGCCAAATTATTTTGATGAAACTCGAGGTTTAAGCGAATATATATTCGACAAGTAATTTCCCCTATCAGCAGCTTTCCATATTGCTTCACTGATCGTTTTCCGGCTTTCCCACCAACAACAACTGCAAGGAGTTCCACGATGCCCACCCTCAACATCAACGGCAAGGACACCGCCGTCAATGCCGACGGATCCACCCCCATCCTCTGGGCCCTGCGCGACACGCTGGGCATGACGGGCACCAAGTTCGGCTGCGGCGCGGCGCTGTGCGGCGCCTGCACCGTGCACCTCAATGGCGCGCCCATACGCTCGTGTATCACGCCGATTTCGGCCGCCGCCGGCCAGAAGATCACCACCATTGAAGCCGTGGCCGGTGACCGCGTGGGCAAGGCCGTGCAGGATGCCTGGGTCAAGCACGACGTGGCGCAATGCGGCTATTGCCAGAGCGGCCAGGTCATGAGCGCGACCGCCTTGCTCAAGTCCAACGCCAAACCGACTGATGCCGACATCGACGGCGCCATGGCCGGCAATATCTGCCGCTGCGGCACCTACGTACGCATCCGCGCCGCCATCAAAGACGCCGCGCAGACCCTGGCCTAACCCCGGCTTGAAGGAGAACACCATGTATTCCAATTCCACAGATTCCGCCGACACCTTCGACATCGCCAGCCAGCTGCCCAAAGGCCTGCAGGCCCTGATGCACAAGGCGCAGGACGCCGCGCAAAGCATCGCCGACGCCGCACTGCAGCGCCGCAGCTTCCTCAAGGTGGCGACCACCAGCGGCTTTGCGCTCGGCGCCTTCCCGCTGCTCACGCAGGCGCAAACCATGGCAACGGCCGGCGCGCCCGCCGCATCCAGCCTCAAGCCGACGCAGCAGCCTTCGGCCTTTGTGCGCATCGACAAGGACGGCACGGTGACTGTCACCATCAACCGGCTCGACTTCGGCCAAGGCGTGCAGACCGGCCTGCCCATGATCCTGGCCGAAGAGCTTGACGCCGATTGGGCCAAGGTGAAAAGCCAGCACGGCAATGCCGACCCGGCCTATGTGGATCCGGCTTTCGGCATGCACATCACGGGTGGTTCGGGCTCCATCAAGAACTCCTACACGCAGTACCGCGAACTCGGTGCGCGCACCCGCGCCATGCTGGTGTCGGCCGCCGCGGCGCAATGGGGCGTGGACGCGGGCAGCCTGCGCACCCAGCAGGGCGTGGTGATCGGCCCGGGCGGCAAACGCCTGAGCTACGGCGAGCTCGCCGAAGCGGCCATGAAGCTGCCCGTGCCCGAGACGGTCACGCTCAAGGACCCGAAACAGTTCCGCATCATCGGCAAGCCCACGGGCCGGCTGGATGCGCGCGCCAAATCCAGCGGCGGCCAGGGCTACGGCATCGACGTGCGCCTGCCCGGCATGCTGACGGCCGTGGTGGCCCACCCACCGGTGTTTGCCGGCAAGCTCAAGTCGCTGGACGACACGGCGGCCAAGGCTGTTCCGGGCGTGAAGGCCGTGCTGCGCGTGCCACTGGACCGCGGCGGCGAGGGCGTGGCGGTGGTGGCCGAGGGCTACTGGGCCGCCAAGCAGGGCCGCGATGCGCTCAAGGTCGAGTGGGATACGAGTGGCGTCGAGAAGGTCGACACCGCGCAGCAGATTGCCAGCTACCGCGCGCTGGCGCAAAAAACCGGCACGCTCAAGTACAAGGACGACATCAGCAAGCTGGCAACGGCTCCTAAGAAGATCAGCGCCGAATTTGTCTTCCCCTACCTGGCGCATGCGCCCATGGAGCCGCTTAATTGCACGGTGCAGCTCAGCGGCCAGGGCGCGGATGCGAAGGCTGAACTCTGGCTGGGCACGCAGATGCCGGGCCTGGACACGCTGGCCGCTTCCAAGGCTCTCGGCGTGGCGCCGCAGAACGTCAAAATGAATGTGCAGATGGCTGGTGGCGGGTTCGGCCGTCGAGCCATCGCGACCAGCGACTACGTGGTGGAAGCCTGCAACGTGGCCAAAGCCGCGCGCGGCGCCGGCCTCACGGCGGCAGTGCGCACGCTCTGGAGCCGCGAAGACGACATCAAGGGCGGCTACTACCGTCCCATGCATGTGCACCGCGCCGAGATCGGCTTCGATGAGAAGGGCGAGATCCTGGGCTGGGACCATGTCATCGTCGGTCAGTCCATCCTGGCCGGCACGCCGTTTGAGAGTTTTATGGTCAAGGACGGTGTGGACGGCACCATGGTCGAAGGCATGAAAGAGCCCTACGAGATTCCGATGCGGCTATCGGTGCATCATCCCAAGCTCAATGTGCCGGTGCTCTGGTGGCGCAGCGTGGGTTCCACGCACACCGCCTACGTGATGGAAACGCTGATCGACGAGGTCGCGCGTAGCAGCGGGCAAGACCCGGTGGCCTATCGTATGAAGCAGTTCGGCAGCAAGCACCCGCGCCATGCGGCCGCGTTGCAACTGGCGGTCGACAAGTCCGGCTACGGCAAACGCACGCTGGCACCGGGCCGCGCCTGGGGCGTGGCGGTGCATGAGTCCTTCAACACCGTGGTGGCCTATGTGGTCGAAGCGTCCGTCAAGGACAACACGCCGGTGCTGCACGGCATCACCGCGGGCGTGCACTGCAACCTCGCGATCAACCCGACCAGCATTGAGGCACAGGTGCAGGGCGCGGCGCTGATGGGCTTGTCCATGTGCCTGCCGGGTGCCGCCATCACGCTGAAAGACGGCGTGGTGGAGCAAAGCAACTTCGGTGATTTCCCGGTGCCGCGCATCACCGACATGCCGACGGTGGCGGTGTTCATCGTGCCCAGCGCCGATGCGCCCACGGGCCTGGGCGAGCCCGGCCTGCCGCCGCTGGCACCGGCTTTTGCCAACGCGATTGCCAAGCTCACAGGCAAGCCGGCGCCGCGCGAGCTGCCCTTCAAGCTCGCGTGATGAACGGGGGCAAGCCGACGGTGCTGGTGCTGGCCTCGGGCCGGGGTGAGCGCTTTGCGGTTTCCGGCGGCGGCACGCACAAGCTGCAGGCCTTGCTGGCCGGCAAGCCGGTGTTGCGCCACACACTGGATGCCGTGGCCGACAGTGGCCTGCCCTGGCATCTCGAGGATGCAGGCCACCCGGGCATGGGCGACTGCATCGCCGCCGCCGTGCGGGCCACGCCCGAAGCTCCGGGCTGGCTGGTGCTGCCGGGTGACTTGCCGCTGGTGCAGTCGGCTACGCTGCGAATGGTGGCCGATGCGCTGGCGCGGCATGCGGTGGTGGTGCCCCTATTCAAGGGGGTGCGCGGGCACCCGGTGGGGTTTTCGGCGGCCTGCCGCGATGCGCTGCTGGCCTTGAAGGGCGATCCGGGCGCCGTCGCCGTGGTGAAAGCACACGCCACGCTGAATGCCGTCGGCTTTGTCGATGTCGACGACGAAGGCATCGTCATCGATATCGACACGCTGCAGGACCTGCAGCGCGCCGAAGCCCTGCTCGCCGCCCGCTGATTGCCGGAAGCAGAGCCTGGGCTACAGGCGCAGCGCTCCCTCGGAAGGCGAAGAATCAAGCGAAGCGAGTGAGCGTGAGGAATCCAGCTTGATCACGGCGCAGGCCAGGCGCGGGCCGGAGTTGCCGGTGGGCTGGGTCTTGTAGTCGTCAGGGTCGCGGTGAACGATCAGGCCCTTGCCCACGATGTCGGTTGTCCCGCTGCCCACCGAGAGGGTCCTTGATTCAAAGCTGAACTTGGCGACGCCGGCCGCATCGGCCTTCAGGCTGGGCAGGTCGCCGGTGTGGTGGGCCATGTCCGAGTGGTTGCCGTGCGGCTGGCCTGTGGGGTTGAAATGCCCGCCCGCGCTCATGCCGTCGCCGCTGGAGCAATCGCCTTTTTCATGTACGTGAAAGCCATGCTCGGCATTGGGCTTGAGGCCGCGAATCTCACCCGAGACCATTACCTTGTCGCCGCTCTGGGTAAAGGTCACAGTGCCCGCCGTGGTATTGCCGGTGGTGCTCTGCAACTGGGCCACGGCTTGCGGGCCGCTCATCTTGGATGCGCAGGCGCTGAGCACAAGGGCGGCGGCAAGCGGTGCGAGAAGGTGGTTCATGATGCGTTCTCCTGAAAGGTTGTGGCGCTGAATGTAAAGGGCTCACTGTAGGGCGCATGGCGCGTGATGGCAAGTCAGGGCCGTAGCCGCTCAGGTGTTCACCAGGGCCAGCAGCTTGCCCAGCGCATGGTCGTGGATGCCCAGGGTCTTGAGCTTGTCGTAGGTGAGCTGCGCGTATTCGCGCGTGGTGCCGTAGCGCCCGCAGGAATCCGAAAAAATCTGCCGGTAAACATCATCGCTGAGCACACCGGTATGGCTGGGACTGCGCTTGGACAGCGTGAAAGCCAGCGCGCGCACTTCGCCTTGCGCGGTCTGGCATTGCAGCCACTTGGGGTCGTATACGCCGTTGGGCATCTCCCTCGCCCACAGGGCGGGCAGGGCGCCGACCACCTGCGCGCGCGGGATGCGAAAGACCATGCCCTTACAACTGCCGCCGTGCAACAGACCAAAGACCAGACCGGGGCATTCCGGCGTGCCGCGGTTTACGCGGCTCCACATCTTGAGTGCGCGGTGGTAGCCATGGATGGTGGCAAAGCGCTCCTCCGCATGTTCGAACTCCGGCCGCCAGATCAGCGAGGCGTAAGCGAAGATCCAGAGGTCGGTTTTGCCGCCCCATTCGCGCATGACGGTTTCCAGCATGTGGTCGGGGTTGCGGGAAACGGAAAGACCGCTTGCGGGCAGTTGCTTGGCTGAGTGCTTGGCTGAATTTTCCACAGCCGCACTTTACAATGGGCGGAGTTTTTGTGACGGCTTATGTGACGGCTTATGTGACGGGAGTGGTGCGATGTTTTCTCAGGACGATGAGGGCCGGCAGGGCCTGGTGTTGGCGCTCGTTCTGGGCCTGATTGTTTTTATCGTCACGCTGGTCATAGGCATCAGCCTGCACCGCCTGCATCGTGCCCAGCCTTCGGGCTCGCCGACTGTTTCCGCAGCGGCGGTCGCCGCACCACCTCCCGTCCCGGCTGCTTCCACACCCGCGCCCGCCGCGGCGCCGGCGCCAGTCCTTCCCGAGGTCAGCCAGGCCATCCAGGCCTCCCAGGCTTCACAAGCCGCAGCCGATGCCGCCAGCGTGAAGGTCGAGCAGGGCGTGGTGCGCTTTTATTTTCCGTCCGGCAGCGCCGACCTTGCTGCCGGCGCAGTGGATGCCATGACCGACCTCGTCAAGGCGGCCAAGGGCGGCCGCACGCTGGTGATCTCGGGTTTTCATGACGCGACGGGCGACGCCGCCAAAAATGCGGCCCTGGCCCGGCAGCGCGCCGTGGCCGTACGCGATGCACTCAAGGCCGCGGGTGTTCCCGAGCGGCAGATCGAGTTGAAGAAACCGGAGCAACTGGCCGGCGGCAACGACGCCGAGGCGCGCCGTGTTGAGATATCGCTGCAATAAAGTGTGAGCGGCAGCCGTAGCGCGCCGCTGACAAGGGCAAGGGTGTGGCGCCGACCCTGAGACCGGCCGCCTGCGAGCAGACTGCGTTTGGTAACCGTACCGTAACCCTACTCGCCTCAAAATGGTCGGTAACCCGTTACCATAGAGTCAGTAATAAAGTTACATCCTTCCGGCGCTTCCATTACCCACTCAAAGCTCCACCATGGCTCTTCATCCCAAAGTCTCAGAAATTACCGCCCGCATCGCCGCGCGCAGCCGCCCCACGCGCGAGGCCTACCTCGCGCAACTGCACGCCGCTTCCACGCGCGAGCCCGGCCAGGACCGCATGGGCTGCGCCAATGTGGCCCATGCCTTCGCGGGCATGCCGCTGGACGACCGCTTCAAGGTGGTGACCGAGCGCAGGCCCAACATCGGCATCGTCACCGCCTACAACGACATGCTGTCGGCGCACACCCCGCTGCAGGCCTACCCGGCCTTCATCAAGGACGAAGCGCGCAAGCTGGGCGCCACGGCCCAGGTGGCCGGCGGTGTGCCCGCGATGTGCGACGGCGTGACCCAGGGCACCAGCGGCATGGAGCTCAGCCTCTTCAGCCGCGACGTGATCGCCATGGGCACGGCCGTCGCGCTGTCGCACGACATGTTTGACGCGGCGCTGATGCTGGGGGTGTGCGACAAGATCGTGCCCGGCCTGCTGATAGGCGCGCTGCAGTTCGGCCATCTGCCCACGGTCTTCGTGCCGGCCGGGCCCATGCCCTCCGGCATTCCCAACAAGGAAAAGGCGCTGGTGCGCGAGCAGGCCGCGCAAGGCCTGGTTGGGCGCGATGCCTTGCTCGAGTCCGAATTCAAGTCCTACCACAGCCCCGGCACCTGCACCTTCTACGGCACGGCCAACAGCAACCAGCTGCTGCTAGAGGCCATGGGCCTGCATGTACCCGGCACCGCCTTTGTGAACCCCGGCAATGCCCTGCGCGAGGAGCTTACGCGCGAAGCGGCGCGCACCGTGCTGGGCATCATCAAGGCCAGGCGCTTTGCACCCATCGGCCTCATCGTGGATGAAAGGGCCATCGTCAATGCGATGGTGGCACTGCTCGCCACGGGCGGCTCCACCAACCATTTGATCCACTGGGTGGCCGTGGCGCATTCGGCCGGCATTGTGATCGACTGGAATGATTTCTCTGACCTCTCCGACGTCGTGCCGACCCTGGCACACGTCTATCCCAACGGCAGCGCCGACGTGAACCAGTTCCAGGCTGCGGGTGGCCCGGGCTACATCATTCGTGAACTGCTGGATGCGGGTTTCATGCATGAAGACGTGCTCACCGTGCGCGAAGGCGGTATCCGCGAATACACGCGCGAACCGGCCATGGCCGGTGCCGTGCTGGCCTGGCATGAGCTTGGCAGTTCGAAAGACGAGGCCATCGTGCGGCCAGCCGCCAAACCCTTCAGCGCCACGGGCGGGCTCAAGCTGCTGACAGGCAACTTGGGGCGCAGCGTGATCAAGGTGTCCGCAGTGCCCGACGACCGCCACGTCATCGAGGCGCCGGCGCGTGTGTTTGATTCACAGGAAGCCCTGCACCTGGCCTTTAATGCGGGCGAACTCGAGCGCGACGTGGTCTGCGTGGTGCGCTGGCAGGGACCTCAGGCCAACGGCATGCCCGAGCTGCACAAGCTCACGCCGCCGCTGGCCGTGTTGCAAGGCAAGGGTTTCAAGGTCGCGCTGGTCACGGACGGCCGCATGAGCGGCGCTTCGGGCAAGGTGCCGGCCGCCATCCACGTGTCGCCCGAAGCCGCCGCCGGCGGCCCGCTGGCCAAGGTGCGTGACGGCGACCTCATTCGTGTGGACGCCGTCACCGGCGAGCTGAACGTATTGGTGGCCGATGCTGAATGGGCGGCGAGGCCGGCCGATACCATGCCTGCCGAATTGCGCGCGGGCAATGCCGTCGGCATGGGCCGTGAACTGTTTACCGGCATGCGCCGCCGCGCGCTGACGGCTGAAGAAGGAGCTCTATCGTGGATGTGAATATCAAGCCCAATGGCGGCGGCAAGCTGACCGCCCTGCAGGTGATGCAGGACGCGCCGGTGATTCCCGTCATCGTACTGAACGATGAGAAACAGGCCGTGCTGCTGGCGCGCGCGCTGGTGGCCGGGGGCATACGCATGCTGGAAGTCACGCTGCGCACACCGCAGGCGCTGGCCTGCATAGAGGCCATCGCACGCGATGTGCCCGAAGCCGTTGTCGGCGCGGGCACGGTGCGCAGCGCCGCCGACGCCCAGGCCTGCGCCATGGCCGGCGCGCGCTTTGCCGTGAGCCCGGGCTACACCCACGCCGTGGGCCAGGCGTGCCGCGATGCCGGCCTGACGCTTCTGCCCGGCGTGGCCACCGGCAGCGAAATCATGATGGCCCAGGAAGACGGGTTCACCGAACTGAAATTCTTCCCCGCCATGCAGGCCGGCGGCCCAGCCATGCTCAAGGCCTGGAGCGGCCCCTTTGGCGACGTGCGCTTCTGCCCCACGGGCGGCGTCTCAACAGCTAATGCTGCGGAATTTTTGAGCCTGCCGAATGTCGTCTGCGTGGGCGGCTCCTGGCTCACGCCGGCCGATGTGCTGGCGCGCGGCGACTGGGCGCAGGTGACTGCGCTGGCGCAACAGGCTTGCCGCCTGCAGCGCGAGTAAGTGGCGCCAAGCGCTTAGCGCAGGCCTGCGCCCGCGGCGTTCTCAGCGCGCTGGATCAATTCAATCTTGTAGCCGTCCGGGTCGGTCACGAAGGCGATCACCGTGGTGCCGCCCTTGACCGGGCCTGCCTCGCGCGTGACGTTGCCGCCCGCGGCCTTGATCGCTTCGCAGGCCGCATAGGCGTCCGGCACGCCCAGCGCGATATGGCCGAAGGCCGTGCCCATGTCGTAGCTGTCAGTGCCCCAGTTGTAGGTCAGCTCGATCTCGGCGTGCTCGGGATTGTTGCCGTAGCCGACGAACGCCAGGCTGTATTTGTACTCGGGGTTTTCCGAGGTGTGCAGCAGCTTCATGCCCAGCACCTGGGTGTAGAAATCAATGGAGCGCTGGAGATTGCCAACGCGCAGCATGGTGTGTAGGAGTCGCATCGTGGTGGGCGGTGTGAAGTCGTGGGGGACCCATTGTCGCCAATCTTCGCCCGGCATGCCGGCCTGTTGCCTGGGCGGGTTTCACTGCGGCGGGTTTTTGTCGTGTTGTCCCGCTGCCGCAAGGACTTCAAGCATCTTGCTTTGAAGCAGCTTCATGTCGCCGGACTTCAGGATGTAGCCGTTCATGCCGGCTCTCATGGCGGTTCTGACATCAAGCTCATCTGAGTTTCCACTGAGCGCAAGAATGGAAATGTCCTGGTGCCCCCAATCCTGTGAACGGATGGCTTTGGTGGTTTGAACGCCGTTTAAACCGGGCATGTTCATGTCCATCAGGATCAAGTCAACGTGGGAGGTCGTATGCAGATGAGACAGCACCTGGCGCCCCCCTTCGGCCTCCAGTACGGTCAAACCCCAGTCCTTCAAACAATCTCCGACCATCATGCGGTTGAGCTCGTCGTCTTCGGCCAATATGACTGTTCTCCCCGCCAGCACATCGCCGGGGATGACAGGCTTGGCGGACTGTGCTTGCATCGTCGCTTGCGCCGGCGTTTGCAACGGTGCTGTCGCCTGGGGAATGCCGGTTTCCGGTTTTGCTGGAAAGGTCAGGGTGAATTGCGTGAATTCACCCACCACCGAGTGGCACTGGATGTCGCCGCCAAAGCTTTGCATGGCCCATTTGCAATAAGACAGTCCAAGGCCTGTTCCGTCAGCTTTCCCGGAGGTCATGAAGGATTCGAACAGGTGCGCCAGAACTTTCTTGTCGATCCCGGGTCCCGTGTCCCTGACGGTCACTCTGCCGTCGTCCACCGTCAGCACAATGGTCGCGCCCGGCTTCTGGTCGAGGTAATAGAGCGCGTTCTTGATCAGATTGAACAGCACAAAAACGTAGGCGCTTTCGTCCCCATAAAAAGTGAAGTCCTTCACGACAATCACTGTGATGCGATCAGGTGAATTGTCGCCGGCGTGGCGCACGTGCCGGTCGGCAAAGCTGTATTCATCCACGGCCTTCTGGGTGGCTTTTGCCGCGGATACATAGTCAAACTTGCTTTTGTCCATCGCGCTGGGCTTCAGGGAGCCCAGGATGAGGTCAATCACCTGATAACCCCGGTGCGCCGCGACTTCCCCAATGTTGACGAGCTGGCGCATACGGGAAATGTGTTCGGCGGGGATGGTTGTGCTGTTGGCGGGCAGCATCTCCCCGATGCGTTTCAGGCTCATCCTGGTTTGCCCCAGCGGGTTGCGCATTTCATGGGCAATGGAGCCGGCGACGGAGTTGGCAATGCGTAATTTCTCCGCATCTATCTGCTTTTCCGAGAGCTTGAATGCGGCGCCGCCAATCAGGACCAGCAAATACGCGGGAAGCTGGGCCACCATATCCATGGGAACCGAGGGATTGGGCGTGATGGCCACGTAAAGCAGAGTCGCCGCGCCCCCGCCGATCAAAAGCATGGCAATGGTATTGCGCCAGTCGGTCAACATGACAAGGAAACTCAGCGCGATAAAACAGTTCGAAATCGCCGGGACTCCTCCATGCCTTTGCAGCGACAGGAAGATATTGAAGAACGGCAGGCAATAAATCAATGCCCAATACGAGTAGGGAAAGTAGTATTTTTTGAGCTTCTCGGGCCACTGGTTTTTCATGGCCAGCACGGTAAACAGAACGACCACCAGCGCGCGCATTCCCACGTCGTCAAAAGGACGGGGATTGGGTTTCGTAAAGCGGATCAGGTAAAAGACCACATAGGTCAGCGCCCCGATGATGCCGATGTATTTGAGCAAGGGCCTGCCATGTGCGTGGTAGGCCTCATAGTGGCCAAAGAGTTTTTTCAACCAAACCATATGTGCGTCAGCTCAGTACGCGGTTTTTTCCAGGATGTCCGGCACACACCCATGAATCAAGGCGTACGATTCGTCCGCCCCCTCCACGCGTATATTGCTGGCAATGCTGGTAAAGCCAAATCGTCGATACAGCCGGCTCAACGCCGGCGTGCAGGACGCAAAGAGGTCTTGCCCATTACTGTGCTGGGCGAAGTACGAAACCCCAAGGAATATGCACCGCTTCACGAGGTCGGCGCCGCCCCTGTAATCGGGATTCAGCACAAGGCGCCCGATCTCCCAGCTGCCCTGGCACATTGCCGGGTCCATCAATCGCTCTTGGGCCAATAGCTTTTCCAGCGACGTCAGCCCTCTGTGCATGGGAATGAATCTTAAAGTGCCGATCACGAGGCCGTGCACCTCGAACGCAAAGACAAAGCCCAACTCGTCTCTTTTTTTTCACGTTCGAAGAACTGCGCGTCACGGCATCCGGACGGCAGGTTGATGTGCTCGCGCAAGCCTTGAACTTTCTCCATCTTCGAGGGGGTGTCCAGATGGCGGAGCGTGACGTCTTCAATGACATTTCCACGACCGGGCGAAACCACCGGGTTCTTTTCAATGGCGAAAAGTTGCGCCGGCGTATGGATGGGGTGACGCAGAACTTGGCAGATGGGCGGGGCAGGCTCGTTGAGGCTGGTAATCATGGGGTTGCACTTCCAGGGTGGGCGTTGATCTTTAGCAAATGCTTTCGTCCTGCTTCCAGGGCGGTTGATCCCAGTGTTTTTTATTCACGAAGTCTATGCGCCGGACAAGTCCCAATCAAGCTTTACCCTGTCAGATATGACAGGAGATTCGACAACCGTTCGTCGGAATGAGGACTCGAGCCAAAAAATACCGTTAATTGTCCGTGGGCGGACGCTCTCCCCAGGCGCCGATGATGAAGTCGGGTGGTGGCAACGTCCATGGTTAGAGGCTCATACAGATTAAGGCCGCCGCCTTTCGAGCACTTCAAAGACCACCATCCCGGCCAGCATGGCCAACACAAACACCACGGCTTTGGGCTCGCCCATACCCAGAGCGACCAGGCCCGGGCCGGGGCAAAAGCCGGCAAGGCCCCAGCCCATGCCGAAAAGCACGCTGCCGGCGACCAGCCGGCGGTCCGTGCGGCCCGGGGCCGGCAGTTTCATTTCAGCACCCAGCAGGGAGCGCTGCCTTTTCCTGGCGATCAGGAATGCGAAGAAGCCCACAGCGATGGCGCCGGCCATCACAAAGGCCAGGGAAGGGTCCCAGGGGCCGGCAAGGTCCAGAAAGCCGAGGACCTTGGCCGGGTTGGCCATGCCCGAGACGATCAGTCCCAGGCCGAACACCAGGCCTGCAAAGAAAGCGGAAAGAACGATCACGGCGCTCCCTTAAAACTTGAGGAAGTGGCGCAGCACAAAGACCACGGCAAAACCGGCGGCCATGAAGGTGATCGTCGCGACGAGGGAACGCGGCGAGAGCCTGGAAAGCCCGCACACGCCATGGCCGCTCGTGCAGCCTGAACCGTAGCGGGTGCCGACGCCGACCAGCAAGCCAGCGGCGATCAAAAGGCCGTAATCGGCGTCCACCTGGATGGGAGGCAATGCCGAGAACATGCGATAGACAAGCGGTGCGCCCAACAGGCCAATGACGAAAGCCATTCGCCAGCCGGCATCGCCGCGCACCGGCCTGAGCAGGCCGCCCAGAATCCCGCTGATACCGGCGATGCGCCCGTTGAGCAGCACCAGCATCGCCGCGGCGAAGCCTATGAGCAGGCCGCCTGCCAGCGCGGGCCAGGGCGTGAAGGCGTTCCAGTCCAGGGTCATCATGAATCTCCCTCGGGGCAGTACAGGCGGTAAAGCAGTGTCAGGATTTCCAGCGTTTGCGGGTCTGCCACGCTGTAGTAAATATTTTTTCCCTCACGGCGGGGCGTGATCATGCCTTCGTTGCGCAATACGCCGAGTTGCTGGGACAACGTGGGTTGCCGTATGCCCAGGTCTTCTTCCAGTTCGCTCACGCAACGCTCGCCCTGCGAGAGCTGGCAGAGCAGTAACAGCCGGTCTTCATTGGCCAGCGCTTTGAGTGCACCCACGGCTTGCGCGGCCGCATGGCGAAGGTGTTCCGGGTTGATGGCGGCAGCAGATGATTTCATGACCGTGTTCGAGGCGATGGCAGTGGCAATGGAAAAACCAAGGTAATGCGGACCAAGGCAATCCATCATTATATCTAAATATATAATGTATGAAATCCGAGCTCTAACGAATCCGTCAGTTCCATGCCAATCCGTTTAAACCCCCAGGCCTTTTTTGATCCCGAGACCGGAACGGTCACCTATGTGGTCGCGGACCCAGGCACCGGGCGCGCGGCCGTGGTCGACCCGGTGCTGGGGTATGACTTCAAGTCGGGACGAACCAGCACGGAGCTGGTTGACCGGGTGCTGGCCTATTTGGCGGAACAAGGCCTTGGTGTCGACTGGATCCTGGAGACCCATGCGCATGCCGACCATCTGTCGGGCGCCCATTACCTGAAGGCGCGTGCCGGCGGCAGGATCGCCATTGGCGAACATATCCGCGCCGTGCAGTCCACGTTCAAGACTCTCTTCAATCTCGAAAACTCATTCGAACCGGATGGCAAGCAGTTCGATCACTTGTTCAAGGACGGCGAAAAATTCAGGATCGGCGACCTGGAAGTGACGGCCCTGCATGTGCCGGGGCACACACCTGCGGACGTGGCTTACCTCGCGGAGGGCGCAGTGTTTGTGGGTGACACGCTCTTTATGCCCGACGTCGGCACTGCCCGCGCGGATTTTCCGGGCGGCGACGCGCATGCCTTGTACCGGTCCATTCGCCAGTTGCTGCAGTTGCCGGCCGGGACCCGGATGTTTGTTTGCCACGATTACCCGCCGGACGGGCGCGCGCCCCAATGGGAAAGCACCGTGGGCGAGCAGCGCAGGAGCAACATCCACATGCATGACGGGATCACGGAAGCTGCTTTTGTGGCGATGCGCGTGGCCAGGGATGCGAGGCTCGAGATGCCCACCCTGATGCTTCCTTCCATCCAGGTCAATATCCGCGCGGGAAACCTCCCGCCGCCCGAGGGCAACGGCATCAGCTACCTCAAGATTCCCGTCAACGCTTTGCGCGACCCCGTTTAAACAGCGAACAGGCTCTAAGCACGCGCCGGCACCTCAAACACCATGCAGGTCGTGGTCGCATGCGCATACAGCTTGCCGTCCGGCCCGACGATGCGGCCTTCCGCGGTGGCCAGCTGGCGGCCGCAGTGGATCACCGTGCCGATGGCGCGCAGCGGCCCGGTCTTGTGTGATGCAGCGCGCACGATGTTGACGCTCAGTTCGGCCGTGGTGTAGGCGCGGCCTGCGGGCATCATAGTGTGCACGGCGCAACCCACGGCGGAATCGAGCATGGTGGCGTACCAGCCGCCGTGCACGGTGCCCAGCGGGTTGTAGTGCTTGAGCTGCGGTGTACCCTGGAACACGGCCTTGCCGGGCTCAATCTCGATCAGCGCGAAGTCCAGCGTGTCGGCAATGTGGGGGTAGGGCAGTTGGCCGGCCAGCATGGCGGCCATGACCTCCATGCCGGTTTTGCCGGCGACGTCTTCCGGCCGTGCCAGGCCGGGCCTGCCGCCGCCGGCTTCCATGCGGGCGCGCACCGCGGCGCTTTGTTCCATCCACTGAGTCAATGTGTCTTGTGGGGTCATATCGTTTATAAATGTTGCATGTGCAATAGTTGTAGCTACAATCAAATTATGAACGAGAAAGCCCGCCTGTCAACCCAGGCCGAACTCAAGGTGCAGGGCTGCACCAACCTCAAGCTGCGCCAGCTGATGCGCCGGGTCGCGCACCACTACGACCTTGAGATGGCCAAGGCGGGGTTGAAGACCACGCAGTATTCACTGCTGAGCTTTGTGCTCAGGGGGCCCATTCGGCCTGGCGAGCTGGCGCGCGACATGAAGATGAGTGCTTCCACGCTGACGCGTAACCTCAAACCGCTGATAGACGCCGGCTGGATAGAGCTCACCGCGGGCAGCGATGCGCGCAGCCGCACCGTGGTGCTGACCGCCGCGGGCCGCGCCAAGCGCGACGAGGCGCGGGTGCGCTGGAAAGCCGCGCAGGAGCAGCTCAACGCGCTGCTGGGCGCCGAACGTGTGCTGGCTTTGCACACGCTGGTCAATGAATCACTGGAACTGTTGTCCCCCGCCGAATCCGGAGCTGATGATGAGTAACCCCGCGCCTTCCAGTCCCGCCACGACCGCAGCTGTGCCGCCCGCTGCCCGGCGCATCGCCATGTGGCTGGTGCTGCTGGCCGCCGGCGGCACCTTTGCCCTCACCATGGGCGTGCGCCAGACCATGGGTCTTTTCCTCTCGGCACTCAACACCTCGACCGCACTGGGCATAGGCAGCATCAGCCTGGCCTTTGCCTTCGGCCAGCTCTGGTGGGGGCTGACGCAGCCCTTTGCCGGCGCGGTGGCTGACCGCATAGGCACGGGCCGCGTGATCTTCATCGGCGTGCTGCTGGTGGCCGTGGGTACCATCATCACGCCGCTCATGAGCAGCACGGCCGGGCTGATCTTTGCCATCGGCATGCTGGCCGCGGGTGGCGCCGGCATGGCCGGCCCCTCGGTGCTGATGGCCGCGAGCACGCGCCTGGTGCCACCGGAAAAGCGCGGCCTGGCCACCGGCATCGTCAATGCGGGTGGCTCCTTCGGCCAATTCGCGATGGCGCCGATTGCCATCGGCCTGACCGCCGCCGTCGGCTGGGCCAGCGCCATGCAATGGCTGGGCGCACTGGTCCTGCTGGCATTGCCGGCGGCGCTGGTGCTCAAGGGCAACTCCAAAGCGCTGGCGGCGCAGGCCGCGGCGGCTTCGGGCGTCAAAGCGCTCAGCGCGCGCCAGGCCATTGCCCAGGCGGTGGTTACTCCCAGCTACCGCTACCTGGCTGCGGGCTTCCTGGTTTGCGGCTTTCATGTCGCGTTTCTGGCCACCCACCTGCCCGGTGTGGTGGCGGCCTGTGGCTTGCCGTCCGAGGTGGGCGGCTGGTCGCTCGCGATGATCGGCCTCTTCAACATCGTCGGCAGCCTGGGTATGGGCTGGGCCGTGGGCCGCTGGCGCATGAAGTCGCTGCTGGCCCTGTTGTATGCGACGCGCGGCCTGGCAGTGCTGGCCTTCTTGCTGGCGCCCAAGACGCCGGCCGTGATGCTGATATTCGCCGCCGTGATGGGCGTGACATTCCTCTCGACGGTACCGCCCACGGTGGGGCTGGTCGCCAAGATGTTCGGCACGGCCAACATGGCCATGCTATTCGGCGTCGTCATGCTGGCGCACCAGGTGGGCGGTTTCCTGGGGGCTTACCTGGGCGGCTATGTGTTCCAGGCCACGGGCAGCTACGACTGGGTCTGGTACATGGACATCACGCTGGCCGCGGGCGCCGCGCTGGTGAACTTGCCGATACGCGAGGCCTTGCTGCCGCCGCGGGCCAGCACGGCGAAGGCCGCCGCCTGAGCCATTGGCGTTGGACACAAGGAAACAGAAGATGGGAACAAGCCCTGAAACCGGCGCCGCCACACCGCGCTACCTCGACGACCTGCGGCCCGGCGACCGTTTCGTGAGCGGCGAGTACGCGCTCGATGCGGCGCAGATCACCGCCTTTGCCGCGCAGTTTGATCCCCAGCCTTTCCACCTGGACGATGAAGCGGCCAAGGGCACCTTGTTCGGCGGCCTGGCCGCCAGCGGCTGGCACACGGCGGCCATCACCATGCGCCTGCTGGTGGGGCAGGGCCTGCCGCTGGCCGGCGGCATCATAGGGGCGGGCGGCGAGATCAGCTGGCCCAAACCGACACGCCCCGGCGATGTGCTGCATGTGGAGACCGAGGTCGTCAGCGTCACGCCCTCGCGCTCGCGGCCCGACCGCGGCATGGTGGTGGTGCGCAGCGAAACGCGCAACCAGCACGGTGATGTGTTGCAGCAATCGACTTACAAGCTGGTGGTGCCGCGTAAAGCCGGCTGAATGGGCGGCGGGCGTGCTTGCGCCTGGGAGTGGCTGTGCCAGAATTCACACAGGCAGCCAACTCGCGGAATACAACAAATGCTCATCAACTGTGTGGTCTACCAGAACGGCACCAAACTTGCCGACATCCCGGTCACCGAGATCAGCGACTACATCGGCCGGCCTGATGCCTTTGTCTGGGTGGCACTGCAGGACGCCACGCCCGAAGAGCTGGAAGAAATGCGCGAGGAGTTCGGCCTGCATGAGTTGGCGGTCGAAGACGCGCGGCACGGCCACCAGCGACCCAAGATCGAGGAGTACGGCGCCTCGCTGTTCTCGGTGCTGCACCTGGTTGAGCCTTCCACCGAGAAGCCGGGTGAGCTTCACGTCGGCGAGGTCGACGTGTTCACCGGCAAGAATTACGTGCTCTCGGTGCGCAACCGCAGCAAAAAGGGATTCCTTGGTGTGCGTGAGCGCTGCGAGCGTGAACCCGAGCTTCTGCGCCACGGCTCGGGTTTTGTGCTGTATGCCCTGATGGACGCGGTGGTCGACCGCTACTTTCCCATCCTCGATGACCTGGAGACCGAACTGGAGCTGATTGAAAAGAAAATTTTCACCCCCGGCGCCGCGCGCAAGAACATCGAACGGCTCTACGAACTGAAGGGCAGCGTGATGATCCTCAAGCACGCTGTCGCGCCCCTGCTGGAGGGCGCCAGCAAACTATACGGCGGCCGGGTGCCGCAGATCTGCAGCGGCGTGCAGGATTATTTCCGCGACGTCGTTGATCATCTGACGCGCATCAATGCGCTGATCGAAAACATGCGCGACACGATTGGCACCGCCATCCAGGTCAACCTGGCGATGGTCACCATCGAGGAGAGCGAGGTGACCAAAAAGCTCGCGGCCTGGGCCAGTATCTTTGCGGTGAGCACGGCGTTTGCCGGCATCTGGGGCATGAATTTCGAATCCATGCCCGAACTCAAGTGGCGCTACGGCTATGTGATGGCGCTCAGCATGATTGTGGTGACCTGCTCATTGCTGTATTGGCGCTTCAGGCGCGCCAAATGGCTGTAGAGCGGCTCAGAAAAACCTCCTGGCGTTGTTGCGTCAGCTAACGCGGGGAGGTGTAAAAGCCTTGCGCGCCACCAGCGCGGCCTTGCGGCTGGCGCAACCCTCAAGGTGGTCGTTGACCAGCCCCATGGCCTGCATGAAGGCGTACATGGTGGTCGGCCCCACAAACGTCCAGCCGCGTTTTTTCAGGTCCTTGGACAGCGCGATGGAGGCGGGCAAGGCCGGCATGGCTTTGAGAGCCTCTTGCGTGATGCGCGGGGGCCGGCTTTTGGCCTCGGGCTCCAGCCGCCAGACATAGGCACCCAGCGAGCCGAACTCCTTGCGCAACTCGATCACACGCTGCGCGTTGTTGATGGTCGAGGCGATCTTGCCCGCATGGCGGACGATGCCTGCGTCGTTCATCAGGCGCTTGATGTCGCGCGTGCCAAAACGCGCCACCTGCTCGGCATCGAAATTGGCAAAGGCGCTGCGAAAGGACTCGCGCTTGTTCAGAATCGTCAGCCAGCTCAGCCCGGCCTGGAAGCCTTCCAGGCAGATTTTCTCGAACAACCGGCGCTCGTCGTCCACCGGGAAACCCCATTCGCTGTCGTGGTAGTCGCGGTAGAGCGGCGTCGCCTGGCACCAGGCGCAGCGTGTGGTGCGGCTGTCATCGGTGAAAAGGCCGGCGGCGGGCGAAGCGGCTGCCTTTGGGGGAGGGGATGCGATGGTGGAAGGCATGGGCGGATTTTAGGCAGAGGCGTGCCGGCTTGTGTGGCCCCATCGGTTTGCCGTGGGTTTCTTTTTGGAAGGCCGGCGTTATCATGAAGATCCGCCCTCACCGTCTGCAACTTCGGGAAATCGCACCATGTCGCTACAGCTCTGGCTCGCTTTCGTCGCCGCAACCGCCGTCCTGCTCATCATCCCCGGCCCCACCATACTGACCGTCATCAGCTATTCGATGGCGCACGGCAAGCGCGCCAATGTTCCGCTGGTCGCCGCCGTGGCTCTCGGTGATTCGACGGCGCTGGTCGTCTCGCTGTTCGGCTTGGGCGCCTTGCTCGCGGCGTCGGCTTTCTGGTTCACGGTGGTCAAGTGGGCCGGCGGCCTGTATCTGCTTTACCTGGGCATTAAACTTTTGCGTGCCGGCATCTCCCCCATGCAGGCGGTCGCGCCCGAGGCGCCGGGCTCGCTGTGGAAGCTGTTCGCCAACACCTATCTCGTCACCGCGCTCAATCCCAAGGGCATTGTGTTTTTTGTCGCCTTCCTGCCCCAGTTCATCAGCCCCGGCGCCGACGTCACGCGCCAGCTCTGGATACTGGCCTCCACCTTTGTGCTTATGGCCGGCCTCAATGCCACGCTGTATGCGGTGTTTGCCGCCTCGGCCCGCAGCTTGCTGGCGTCGCCGCGCGCGCAGCGACGCTTCAATTTCGCGGGCGGCTCGCTGCTGTCGGCTGCGGGTGTCTGGGCCTTGCTGGCCAAACGACCCGTTTGAAGCTAGGCGCTATCAGGCGGGTCGCCCGCTGAGTGTTCGCTGCATCACCGCCGCGCCTTGGGTCATCATCGCGTCGATGTAGCCTTCCAGTGCGTTCGGCAACACATCGGTGATCCAGACAAAACGCGTGCGGTTTTCTCCTTCGGCAAACAACTGCGCAGAGGCCATGTGGTGGGTAGCCTTGCCGCCGGTCACTGTGTAGCTGAGGCGATGCACCGCCTCATCAATGCCCACCAAAAGTTCATGAGCCTCCGCACCGTTGGCAAAGGTCACGGTACGGCTGCCTTCGCCGGGCTTGCAGTCAATCACAAAGCCCGGCGCCAGGCGCTGGTGCACGGCGTTGAAGTCGCGCAGGGCGTCCCAGACGCTTGCGATGCCTGCGTCGACGGTGAATTCCTTGTAGATGGTGGCCATGGTGGGGTTCCTCGTGGCGTCGGGGTGACGCTTTTGCCATTGCAGGCTAGCACTCAAAGAGGGCGGGGGCTAGCCTGATTTCGGTTTGTTTCTGATCTGGGGTTTTGGGTTTTTCTGCTGAGGGCGGTTGGCCGGGGGTTGCCCGGCGGCAACTTACTTTTCTTTTGCTTCGCCAAAAGAAAAGTAAGCAAAAGAAAAGGCGACCCTACTTGCTGCGTCCCTCCGCTTCGCTGCGGGCAACCTGCGGTGCTCGGTTCAGGCGGGGTCTCGCTAAACTCGCTTCGCTCAAACAACGCGATCCCTGATCCGCCTGAACCTCCGCTCCTCGGCGCATCCAGAAGGGGTGGGGAGAAGAAATACCGAATACCGAAGAAACAAGGACTCGCCGTGGTGAGTCCTTGTTGGTATTGGTATTGATTTCTTTGTCTTTTGTCCCCGATCCCGCTTGCCCCGTCCTGGCTGGGCCGAGGAGCGCAGACGTAGGCGGATAAGGGCTCGCGTTGTTTGAGCGAAGCGCAGCGTAGCGTAGCGAGTTTAGCGAGACCCCGCCGTAGTCGAGCACCGCAGGTTGCCCCGTAGCGCAGCGTAGGGGACCCAGACTGCGGGTCGCCTTTTCTTTGGTGACTTTCTTTTGGCGAAGCAAAAGAAAGTTACTTGCCGCCGGGCAACCCCCGGCCAACAACCCTTAAAAGAGGGCGAAGAAGAATCAGAGATAGAGAGGGAGGGCGCGGAGGCCGGAGCAAGACCCGGCCCTAAACCGGAACTGTGTAATTCAAAGTCATCCTCCCCCCATCCACCACCACAATCTCCCCAGTGATGTAGCTGGCAGCATCGCTGGCCAGATAAGCCACGGTATCGGCGATCTCGGAGGGTTCGCCCAGGCGTTTCATGGGCGTGCGGCTCATGATTTTGGCTTTGGCTTCGTCGCTGGTGAGCACGGCCTTGGCGGCCAGTTCGGTGGCGATGGTGCCGGGTGCCACGGCGTTGACGCGCACGCCCTGGCCGGCCAATGAGAGCGCCATCACGCGTGTGAGCTGGTTGATGCCTCCCTTGCTAACGTTGTAGCTGGCAATCGTGGGAATGGCGAGCACGCCGTTGACGGAGCTCATGTTGACGATGCTGCCCTTGCCGGCGGCGGCCATGATGCGCGCCACGGCCTGGCCGACCAGGAAGGAGCCCTTGAGGTTGATGCGCAGCACGGCGTCGAAGTCGGCTTCCGTCACCTCGAGGAATTCGGCGGCCTTGAAGATGCCCGCGTTGTTGACCAGCACGTCGATGCGGCCGTGCGCTGCGACGGTTTGCGCGACCAGCGCGTCAACCTGGGTTTTGTCGCCGACATCGCAATGCACATACAGGCCGCCCAGTTCCTTGGCCAACGCGCCGCCGTGTGCATCGTCGATATCGGCAATCACCACATGGGCTTGCTCACGCGCGAAACGGCGCGCACAGGCCTCGCCTATGCCTTGTGCACCGCCGGTGACGATGCAGACACGGCCGGCCAGGCCGAAGGATATGGTGGTGGAAGTTTGTGCGGCAGAAGGGGTGTTCATGCCCGCATGCTACCCGTATAGGCGGCGATGAAGTTTTTCGCGCTCTCGGCCACCTGGGCTGCCGTCATGCCGGGCTTGTACAGTGCAGAGCCTATGCCGAAGCCGCTGGCACCGGCAGCAAGGTAGGCGCCCATGTTGGCGGGCGTGACGCCACCCACGGGCATCACGGGCACGGTTGAGGGCAGCACGGCGCGCAAGGCTTTCACCACGGTCGGCGTGATCATCTCGGTCGGAAACAGTTTCAGGCCGGCGGCGCCGGCCTCAAGTGCGCCAAAGGCTTCGCTGGGTGTGATCACGCCGGGCAGGCAGACCATGCCCAGGCGCGCGGCTTCGCGCACCACGGCCGGGTTGAAATTGGGCGACACGATGAGCTGGCCGCCGGCGGCCTGCACATTGCGCACATCCTCGGGTGTCAGCACGGTGCCTGCGCCTATCAGGGCCTGGGGGTAGGCGCTGGCCATGACGGCGATGCTGTCCAGCGGCTGCGGCGAGTTGAGGGGGATTTCGATCAGCGTCCAGCCCGTGGAAATCAGCGCCTGGCCGACCGGTGCGGCCTCGGCCGGCGTGAGGCCGCGCAGGATGGCGACCAGGGGCAGGGTGCCGAGTGCCTGGGAAAATTTTTGCTGTGCGTTGTTCATGGTGCTCTGTGGGTTGGTGCGGCGCAGCGTTGCGTCGCGGTCAGGCCAGGGTATCTGCAATGGCGCGCAGGCCGCGCCAGGTGGCGCCCGCGCCCACGCGCTGTACGGGCACGCCGAGCTGGGCCAGCGCCTGCTCATAACGGGCCGTGAGCGCTTCGGCGCCCATGACCACCACCGGCTCGCCGCGCGGCAGCGTCTGAGATTTGAGTTCTTCCCCAATCACCAGGCCCGACAGGTAGCTGGGCAGGGCCTCGCTGCCCATGCGATTGAACAGCGACAGCGTGCGGGTGCTGAAGGCGGTGTTTAGCAGGCCGGGGCCTGCCAGCGCGTGCGCAACGCCCCGACCGAAGGCGGCGTCATCGGCCGCGGGCTCATCCTCGGGCAGCATGCGCGCGAGGATGGAGTGGCGGCGCAGCAGCGCGTAAAACTCGCCGGTCATCCAGGTTGAGAAATCCGTCACCTTGCGATCGTTCACGCTGACCCATTTGCTGTGCGTGCCGGGCAGCACCAGGCGGGCATGGTCCAAGCCCAGCAACTGCAGGGCGCCGAAAATCTGCGTTTCCTCGCCGCGCATCACGTCCGGCACGCCGGCTTTGTCAATGCTCAGGCCCGGCACGATGGCGATACGGCCGGGATCCACCCATTCGAGCGCGGCGGCAATCGCGGCAAAGCCCGCGGGGCAGGCGCAGTAAGGCGCCTCGCGCCAGCCTTGCTTGCTGCCGGCCATGCCGGAAATCAGGCACAGCGTGCCGGGCGTCATCCAGTCGCCGAAGCAGCTTTCAAAAACGTCGGGAAACCCCCCGGCTTCCACCGTCAGGATGCCGCGCGGAAAAGCGCGTTCTTCCAGTGCCGCGCCATGTTCATCCAGCAGCGCGCCGCGCAGCGACGAACTGCCCCAGTCGACGGCCAGCAGGCGGCTCATAGCAAGGCCCTGACCTGTTCGGGGCGCGGCAGCGGCGCCACGGCGCCATAGCCTTGCACGGTGAGGGCGGCGGCCGCGTTGGCGTAGCGCGTGGCGTCGAACACCGTGTCGCCCTGGGCGATGCGTGCCAGCAGGTTGCCGCAAAAGCAGTCGCCCGCGCCGGTGGCGTCGACCAGCTTCACGCGGTGAACCGGCACGCGTTCTCGCCGAGTGCCGTCGCTCACCAGCGCACCGTCGCCGCCCAGCTTGAGCACCACGGTTTTGGCGCCCAACGCATGGCCCCAGTCCACCACCTGGTCGGGGTCCGTCATGCCGTTGAGGGTGGTGATGTCTTCCAGGCTGGGCAGGAAGATGTCGCACAGCGAGACGGCGTGGCGGGTGCAGGCCAGGGCCCGGTCCAGCGGCCAGAGCTTGAGCCGCAGGTTGGAATCAAAGGACACCAGGGTGCCGGCTTCCCTGGCGAGCTTCATCGCGGCGAAAGCCGTGTCGCAGGCGCTTGCGGAAATCGCCAGCGAGATGCCCGAGACATGTAACACCTTTGCCTGGCGCACCGCATCGGCCGCACCGGCCTGCTGCAGCCAGGCCGGTGTCATGCGGCTGGCCGCGGAGCCCGCGCGCAGGTAGCTGAACTCATGCCCCTTGGGGCCGTGGGTGACGAAGTAAAGGCCGGTGCTGGCTTCGCTGTCTTGCTGGACGGCGGCGGTGGAAACACTCTCAGCGGCCCACAAGGCCATCAGCGACTGGCCGAAGGTGTCGCCGCCCAGGCGGGTCAGGTAGGCGGTGCTGGCGCCGGCGCGCGCGGCGGCGATCACGGCATTGCTGGTGTCGCCGCCAAAGCCCTGCAGGTAGTTGGGCTGGCCGGCGGTGGTCTGGTTGAATTCCACCATGGCTTCGCCGAGCGCGACGACATCGAATTTTCTGGCTTGCATTGGGTTTCCTGGCTTGTTGCCTTCTGCCGGCACCGCGGCGCGGGCTTCTTGAAGGAAAGAACACCCGCGAAAAGCACGCCGCGCCTCAAAGCCTCAATGGTACCCGCCGCCTGCTTGCGGCGTTGTACCCGCGCTGTACCTGCTTCAGTGCTTTAGTGGTTGTCGCGCGGCACAAAAGCGCCGCGCTTGCCCACCAGGAAGTCCAGGTCCACGCCTTCGTCGGCCTGCAGCACATGGTCGACATAGAGCTTCCAGTAGCCCGAATTCAGCGGCGGCTGCGGCGGCTTCCAGCCGGCCATGCGTTTGGCCAGTTCCTCATCGCTCACATGCAGGTGCAAGCGGCGGTTCGGCACGTCGAGCTCGATGATGTCGCCGTTTTGCACCAGGGCGAGCGGCCCGCCGGCGGCGGCTTCGGGTGCGGTGTGCAGGATCACGGTGCCATAGGCCGTTCCGCTCATGCGTGCATCGCTGATGCGCACCATGTCTGTGATGCCCTTGCGCAGCACCTTGGGCGGCAGCGGCATGTTGCCGACTTCGGCCATGCCGGGGTAGCCCTTGGGCCCGCAGTTCTTCAGCACCATCACGCAGTTCTCATCGATGTCCAGGTTTTCATCGTCGATGCGCGCGTGGAAGTCTTCAATGGTTTCAAACACCACGGCCCGGCCCTTGTGCACCATGAGCGCAGGCGTAGCGGCGCTGGGCTTGATGACGGCGCCGCGTGGCGAAAGGTTGCCGCGCAGCACGGCGATGCCGGCCTTGTCCTTGAAGGGCGCGGAAAGCGGCTTGATCACGTCGGTGTTGAAGTTTTCCGCGTCGGCGATGTTTTCGCCAATCGTTTTGCCGTTGGCGGTGATGGCGCCGGTGTGCAGGTGCTGCTGGATCTCCTTCATGACCACAGGCAGGCCGCCGGCATAGCAGAAGTCTTCCATCAGGTATTTGCCCGAGGGCTGCAGGTTGACCAGGCAGGGCAGCTCGCTGGCCAGCCGGTCGAAGTCGTCCACCGTGAGTTCCACGCCGATGCGGCGCGCGATTGCGATCAGGTGGATGACGGCATTCGTCGAGCCGCCGATGGCGGCCAGGGTCTTGATGGCGTTCTCAAACGCCTGGCGCGTGAGGATTTTGGAGAGCGTGAGGTCTTCATGCACCATCTCGACGGCGCGGCGGCCGGCCAGGCGGGCCAGCACATTGCGCCTGCCGTCCACCGCCGGGTAGGCGGCGTTGCCCGGCAGTCCTATGCCCAGCGCTTCCACCATGCTGGCCATGGTCGAGGCCGTGCCCATGGTCATGCAGTGGCCGTGGCTGCGGTGCATGCAGCTCTCGGCTTCGAAGAACTCCTGCAGCTTCAGGGTGCCGGCACGCACCTGCTCGCTCATGCTCCAGACGCCGGTGCCCGAGCCCAGCTCCTGGCCGCGCCATTTGCCGCTCAGCATGGGCCCGCCGCTGACACCCACCGTGGGCAGGTCAACGCTGGACGCGCCCATCACCAGCGAAGGCGTGGTCTTGTCGCAGCCCATCAGCAGCACCACGCCGTCGATGGGGTTGCCGCGAATGCTTTCCTCGACGTCCATGCTGGCCAGGTTGCGGTACAGCATGGCGGTAGGGCGCAGCAGGGTCTCGCCCAGCGACATCACCGGGAATTCAAGCGGGAAGCCGCCGGCCTCGTACACGCCGATCTTGACCTGCTCGGCAATCGTGCGGAAGTGCGAGTTGCAGGGCGTCAGTTCGCTGAAGGTATTGCAGATGCCGATGACGGGCCGGCCGTCGAACTGGTCGTGCGGAACGCCCTTGCCCTTCACCCAGCTGCGGTAGGCGAAGCCGTCGCGGTCCTGGCGGCCGAACCATTGCTGGCTGCGGAGTTCATGGGCGGGTTTCTTCTTTGGCGTGTTCGGAGGTGTGCTCATGCGGGAAAGTCCTTAAGTCGTCAAACATATTATCGTCATACCATTGACCTCGCTATCTTAGTGAAAACCATGACCGCAGGAGTCCGTCCCGTGTCCGTTTCGTCCAGCCGTCCCCACATCCTCACCGTCGCCAAGCTTCCCCCTTTTCTGATGGAGCCCCTGCAGGCGGCTTATGAAGTCCATGACAGGCTGCATGAAACCGACCCGGCGGCGTTTGCCAGGGTGGCGCCGCTGATCCGCGGTATCGCCGGCGGCGGGGAATCCAAGGTGCCGCGTTCCTTGATGGACCAATTGCCCGCGCTGGAAATCGTTTCCATCATGGGGGTGGGCTATGACGGTGTGGATGTTCCCGCCGCGCTGGAGCGGCGCATCCCGGTTACGCACACGCCCGGCGTGCTCAATGACGAGGTGGCGGACCTGGCCATAGGCCTCATGCTGTCGGTGGCGCGCCGCATCCCGCTGGCGGACCGCTATGTGCGCGCGGGGCGCTGGGCCAAGGAAGGGCCCATGCCGCTGGCGCGCAAAGTCTCGGGCGCGCGCCTGGGCATTGTCGGCCTGGGCCGCATAGGCCAGGCCATTGCAAGCCGCGCCGAAGCATTCGGCATGTCGATTGCGTATACGGGCCGCACGGCCAAGGCGGAACTCGCTTACACCTTTTACCCAACGGCTCAGGCGCTGGCCGCGCAGGTGGATTTCCTCATCGTGATCACGCCGGGCGGCGCCGGCACGCGCCACCTGATCAATGCCGAAGTGCTCAAGGCGCTCGGGCCCGGGGGTTACCTGATCAACGTGGCGCGCGGTTCGGTGGTCGATGAGGCCGCGTTGGTTGATGCGCTGCAGCAAGGCGCGATTGCCGGCGCGGCGCTGGATGTGTTCGAGAAGGAGCCGCATCCCAGCGAGGCGCTCTGGTCCATGGACAACGTCGTGCTGACGCCGCACATGGCCAGCGGCACGGTGCAGACACGCCACGCCATGGCGGGGCTGGCCATAGACAACCTGCGCGCCCACTTTGCAGGGCAAGCCCTCTTTACCCCTGTGCCGGAATGGCATTGAATCGACGCTGGGCTCGCGCCGGGAGCCCGGATGCTCCGGGTTTTCCATAGAAGGTCCGGAATTTAATCATCATATGATAACAATGCGTCAAAGAACGCAAGGCCCGAGTTTTTGCAGTTCAACAACCCCCCACCCGCAGAGGAGACAAGCCAAATGAGACTCAAGACAATCCTGGCCGCCGCGATGGTCGCGGCAGGCCTCATATCGGCAGGCCAGGCCGCCGCCCAGGAAAAGCTCACCGTCTGGTGGGTCAAGGGCTTTTACAAAGCCGAGGATGACGCGCTCTTCGCCGCGATCAAGAAGTATGAGGAAAAGCACAAGGGCGTGAAGGTCGAGCTCTCGCAATATCCCGTGCAGGACATGATCCCGAAAACCGTCGCGGCCCTCGATTCCGGCAACCCGCCTGATGTGGCATACGCCGACGTCTATGACTTCCAGGTCGCGGGCAAGTGGGCTTTTGACGGCAAGCTCGAAGACATCAGCAGCGTGATCAACCCCATGCGCGCGCGCTTCGCGCCCAACACGGCGGAGACCGCCTTCCTCTACAACGACGCCACCAAGACGCGGGCCTATTACGCCTTCCCGATGAAGCAGCAGACCATGCACATCGAGTACTGGGTGGACATGCTCAACGAGGCCGGCTTTAAGGAGTCCGACATTCCCACGGCCTGGAAGGATTACTGGTCTTTCTGGTGCGACAAGGTCCAGCCCGCGCACCGCCAGAAGACGGGCAACCGCACCTTCGGCATCGGCCAGCCGCTGGGCGTGGATTCGAGCGACTCCTTCTATTCCTTCCTGACCTTCATGGACGCCTACAACGTCAAGCTGGTGAACGACAGCGGCAAGCTGCTGGTCGATGATCCTCAGGTGCGTGCAGGCCTGATCAGCGCCTTGACGGATTACACCCAGCCTTACACCAAGGGCTGCACCCCGCCTTCGTCCACCAGCTGGAAGGACCCGGACAACAACGTCGCCTTCCACAACAAGACCACCATCCTGACCCACAACGCCACGATCTCCATCGCCGCGAAGTGGCTGGACGACATGAATAACCCGGCGCTCAAGCCCGAAGAGCGTGAAACCGCGAAGAAAAACTACACCGAGCGCATCCGCACGGCAGGCTTCCCGAACAAGCCTGATGGCAGCAAGATGGTTTACCGCGCCGCCGTCAAGGTGGGTGTGGTATTCAACCAGGCCAAGAACAAGGCCCGTGCCAAGGAGTTTGTGTCTTTCCTGATGCAGGAAGAAAACCTCACGCCTTATGTGGAAGGCTCGCTGGGCCGCTGGTTCCCCGTGACCAAGACCGCGCAGCAGCGCCCGTTCTGGAAGGCTGATTCTCATCGCACAGCCGTTTACAACCAGTTCATGAACGGCACGGTCAACTTCGAGTTCACCAAGAACTACAAGTTCACCATCCTGAACAACGAGAACGTGTGGGCCAAGGCGGCCAACCGCGTGATCAATGAAAAGATGCCGGTGGACAAGGCTGTTGACGAAATGATCGCCCGCATCAAGACCGTGGCGAACTGAGCGCAGACTGACTGAAGAAAGCCGCGCCGCCCGCCTGATCCGCGGGCCGGCGGCGCGCGTCACCAAAGCATTCAAAGCAAAGCATGAGCACTGCAACCCTCCAACAGGCTGCCCCTTCCGTGCGTGCCGAGCGCGCCGCCATGACTTCGTGGGAGAAGTGGGGGCTTGCGCTGGTCGTTCCCTACCTGCTGATTTTCCTGGTCTTCGTGATCTATCCCGTGGGCTATGGCCTGTGGCTGGCCCGCCATCCGGACAGCTATGAGCGGCTGTTTGCCGACCCGATTTTTTTCCGTTCACTGGTCAATACGGTGGTGTTCATCGTCGTGGCGGTCAACCTCAAGATGATCGTCGCGCTGTTCCTGTCGGGCTTTTTCCTGAACACGCGCTGGTGGATCAAGGCGCTGTCGGTGATCTTCATCCTGCCCTGGGCCGTGCCCTCCATCCCGACCATTTTGTCGATGCGCTTCATGCTCAACCCCGAGTGGGGCGTCATCAACACCCTGATTTTCAAGATGACCGGCGTGGATGGGCCCAACTGGCTCAATGACCCGACGCTGGCCCTGTCGTTTTCCATGCTGGCCCACATCTGGAAATCCTTGCCCTTCTGGACGCTGATTTTGCTGGCCGGGCGCATGGCGATTCCCGCCGAGCAATATGAGGCGGCCTCGGTGGACGGCGCCTCGGTCTGGCAGAAGTTCCGCTTCATCACCTGGCCGTCGATGCGCTCGCTGTACCTGACCTCGACCATCCTCTCCATGATCTGGACACTGGGCGACTTCAACAGTGTCTACCTGCTCACGGGCGGCGGGCCCGCCGACCTCACGCACGTGCTGGCCACGCTGGGCATACGTTATTTGCGGCTGGACCAGGTCGACTTGTCGCTGGCTTCCATCGTCGTGGCGCTGCCGCTGGTGCTGCCGCTGGTGTACTTCATGATGAAAAGGTTGTCCAAATGAGCCGCGTCACACTGCGCACCGTCACCCGGGAAGCCAGGCTGCTGCTGGTCGGTATCCCGGTCCTGCTGTGGACGCTGATCCCGATCTACCACATGGTGCTGTTCGCGATCTCCCCGCGCAACGAAGCCACCACCGGGCGCCTCTGGCCCAAGAGCCCCACGCTCAGCAATTTCGAGACGGTGTTCTGGCAAAAGCATTTCTACCTCGACCACTTCTGGGAGCAACTGGGCAACTCTCTGGTGATCGCGCTGTCCGTCGGTGTACTGACCCTGATGGTCGCCACAACCGCGGCTTTTGCCATCAGCCGGCTCAAGGTGCGCGGCGGCCGCACGGTGATGAACATGGCGCTCTTCACCTACTTCATTCCCGCCGCCTTCCTGGCCGTGCCCATGTACAAGACCATGGGCAACTACGGCATGCTCAACCACCAGTGGTCGCTGATCCTGGCCATGGTGACCATCGCCTCGCCTTATTGCATCTGGGTGCTCAAGCAGGCCTCCGACAAGCTGCCTTATGAACTCGACGAGGCGGCCCGCATGGACGGTGCCACGGCCATGCAGTTGTTCCGCCTGGTCTACCTGCCGCTCATGGTGCCTTCGCTGGTGGCGGTGGGCACCTATGCGCTGCTGCTGGCCTGGAACGAATACCTCTACGCCTTCCTGCTGCTGTCCAGGGACACCAGCGTGACGCTGGCGGTGGCTCTGGGGAATTTCCTCGCCGCCGATGACTCGCCGTGGGAACTGCTGATGGCCACTGGCCTCATTTACGCGCTGCCGCCCGCGGCCATTTATTACGCTTTCAAACGCTATATGGTGTCGGGCCTGACGGCCGGCGCCGTGAAAAGCTGACCGGGAAAATCCAAACATGGCATCTGTATCGTTTCGCAATATCGAAAAGGCCTTCGGCAAGGTCAAGATCATCCACGGCATCAGCTTCGACATCTCCGACGGCGAATTCGTCGTGCTCGTGGGGCCGTCGGGCTGCGGCAAGTCCACGCTGCTGCGCATGCTGGCCGGGCTGGAGGAAATCAGCGGCGGCGAGATGTCGATTGACGGCAAGGTCATCAACGAGCTTGACTCCAAGGACCGCGACATCGCCATGGTGTTCCAGAGCTATGCGCTCTATCCGCACATGACGGTACGCGACAACATGGCTTTCAGCCTGAAGCTGCGCAAGGCCGATGCCGAACTCACCAACAAGCGCGTGGGCGACGCCGCACGCATCCTGAACCTCGAAGCGCTGCTGGACCGTTTCCCGCGCGAGCTCTCGGGCGGCCAGCGCCAGCGCGTCGCCATGGGGCGCGCCATTGTGCGCGACCCCAAGGTTTTTCTGTTCGACGAGCCGCTGTCCAACCTGGATGCCAAGCTGCGCGTGGCCATGCGCGCCGAGATCAAGGCCCTGCACCAGCGGCTGAAGACCACCACGGTTTATGTCACGCACGACCAGATCGAAGCCATGACCATGGCCGACCGCATCGTGGTGATGCATGACGGCATCATCGAACAGATCGGTACACCGCTGGAGCTGTTCGACCGGCCCGGCAACCTGTTTGTCGCGCAGTTCATCGGTTCGCCTGCCATGAACGTCATCAAGGGCACCTTGCGCAAGGACGGCGGCCGCGCCTGGGTCGAGGCCCAAGGCCACCAGTGGCCGATTGGCCAGATCGCCAAGGCGCAGGACGGGCAGCCCGTGCACTACGGCGTGCGCCCCGGCGACTTGTCGCTGTCCACGACAGGCCAGGGCATCCCGGCCAAGGTCATTGTGGTGGAGCCCACCGGCGCCGAAACAGAATTGCTGCTCGACGTGGGCGGCGCCAAAGTCATCCTGGTGATGCATGGCCGTACGGCGGTGCGCCCCGACGAGACCGTGTACCTGGAAGTCGCGGCCGGCAAGACGCATGTGTTTGACGATGCGAGCGGCAACCGGCTGGATTGAGGCCATCCATGGTGTTGAACTCTTTCAGGCTTGACGGGCGTCTGGCGCTGGTGACGGGCTCTTCGGGCGGCATCGGCTTTGCCTTGGCGCGCGGCTTGGGCCAGGCGGGTGCTGCGCTTGTGCTCAACGGCCGCGACAGCGCCAGGCTGGAGCGCGCGGCAGGCATGCTGCGCGAAGAGGGCCTCACCGTCCACACGCGCGGCTTTGACGTCACCGACGCCGCCGCGGTACAGGCCGCGGTGGAGGGCATCGAAACCACACTGGGTGGCATAGACATCCTCGTCAACAACGCCGGCATGCAAAGGCGCATGCCCTTGCAGGACTTCCCCGAGCAAGACTGGCATGAGCTGATGCGCACCAATGTCGACAGCGTGTTTTTTGTTGGGCAGGCGGTTGCCCGCAAGATGATTCCGCGCGGCAAGGGCAAGATCATCAATATCTGCTCAGTGCAAAGCGAGCTGGGGCGCCCGAATATCGCGCCTTATACAGCCAGCAAGGGCGCGGTCAAGATGCTGACCAAGGGCATGGCGATCGACTGGGGTCCCCATGGTATCCAGGTCAACGGCCTGGGCCCCGGCTACTTCAAGACCGAGCTCACCGAAAAACTCGTGGCTGATGAACAGTTCAGCGCCTGGCTCACGGCGCGCACGCCCAGCAGGCGCTGGGGCGATGTGGCCGAGCTTGCCGGCGCGGCCGTGTTCCTGGCCAGTGACGCTTCCAGCTTTGTCAACGGCCATGTTTTGTATGTCGACGGCGGGGTGACGGCGACTTTGTAAAGCGCCGCCGGCCCCCTTGCAACAAGGGAGAAACATCATGCGTGGACTTGTCTGTCATGCGCCCCTGGACCTGCGCCTTGACGCGCTGGATACCGAACGCCTGGGCCCGCAGCAACTGCGGATAAGGGTGGCTTACGGCGGCATTTGCGGCTCCGACCTGCACTACTTCCAGCACGGTGGCTTCGGCACGGTGCGCATCAAGGAGCCCATGGTGCTGGGCCATGAGGTGTCGGGCGTGATCGAGGCCGTGGGCAGCGAGGTCGGCGGCCTGCGCGTGGGCCAGCGCATCGCGATTTCACCGTCGCGCCCCTGCGGCGCCTGCCGCTTCTGCCAGCAGGGCCTGCACAACCATTGCATGGATATGCGCTTTTACGGCAGCGCGATGCGCTTTCCGCACATCCAGGGCGCCTTTCGCGAAACACTGGTGATCGAGGCCGCACAGGCGCATCCTGTAGCGGACGAACTGCCGCTGTCCGAAGCCGCACTGGCCGAGCCGCTGTCGGTGGGCCTGCACGCCATTTCGCGGGCCGGCTCAGTGTTCGGCAAGCAGGTGCTGGTCACCGGCTGCGGCCCCATAGGCGCTTTGCTGATCGCCGGCCTGCGGCGCGCGGGCGCGGCTCGCATCGTGGCGGCCGACATTGCCGAGCTTCCCCTGGCCTGCGCCAAAAAAATGGGGGCCGATCAGACCATCAACCTGGCACAGGAACCGGACGGCCTATCTGAGTTCGCTGTCGGGAAAGGTCAGTTCGATGTGATGTTCGAGGCCTCGGGCAATGAAAAGGCCCTGGTCGCCGGCCTGGATGTGGTGGCGCCGCGCGGCGTTATCGTGACGGTGGGGCTGGGCAGCAATGTTTCGCTGCCGCTGAACACCCTGGTTGCCAAGGAGCTGGAGCTGCGCGGCACCTTCCGCTTCCACCCCGAATTCGCTGTGGCCGTGGCCTTCCTGAACCAGCGGCTCATCGACGGCCGGCCGGTGATTACCGATATCGTGGCATTTGACCGGGCCACGCATGCCTTTACACTCGCCGGCGACAAGCGCCAATCCATGAAGGTGCAGATCGCCTTCGGCGGAGAAACTTCATGATGCTGGTGTGCCTGCTTTCCACACTCACTCACCGGAGTCCTTTGTGACTGTTTTCTCCAAAGTCATTCTTTATACCGATACCGACGGCCGGGCCAAATTCCGGGAGGAGGCCATCCCGCTGGGCGAAGGCTCGCCGCAGGCCATGCTGTCGCAACTGTTCGCCTCGGGCGGCTACCAGCTGCGCCACAGCCCGCCGGGGTTTCGCAGCCAGTTCCATTGCACGCCGAACCCGCAGTGGGTGTTCATCCTGGGCGGCCAGATGGAAATCGGCCTGCAGGGCGGCATCTCGCGCATCTTCAAGCCGGGTCAGCATTTCTATTCGGCCGATGTCCTGCCGGCCGGCGCCACCTTTGACCCGGCGCTGCACGGCCACTGGAGCGCGCAGGTGGGGCCAGATCCGCTGGTCACGCTGTTTGTGCGGGGTTGAAGGGGCACCATGGCCACCATGAAAAACGTCCACGGCAACACGGTTGACCATATCGGTGAAGCCATCGTCGCGGGCCGTTATGCCCCCGGCATGGCCATGCCGCCGGAGCCGGTGCTATGCGAAGCGCTGGGCGTGAGCCGCACGGTGGTGCGCGAGGCCGTCAAGTCGCTGATTGCCAAGGGGCTGGTCACCACCGGCCCCAAGGTCGGCACCCGCGTGCTGACCGAGGAACACTGGAACTGGTTCGACCCCGACGTGATCGCCTGGAAGGCCAAGGCCGGCATCACGCCCGAATTCCTGCGCGACCTGGTGGAACTACGGCGCCTGGTGGAGCCCGCCGCCGTGCGCATGGCCGCCGAACGCGCCACGCCGCAGGAGATCGCTGAAATCGAAGAGGCTTTCGCCGGCATGAAACGCGCCGTGGAGGGCGGGGGCGACTATGTCACCTACGACCTGCGCTTTCACCAGGGCCTGCTGCGCGCCGCGCACAACCGCATGCTGATCCAGATGAGCAAGGCACTGGGCGCCTTGCTGCGCACCAGCTTTGAGATATCCACCAGCCGCAAGGACGGCCCCAAACGCTCCCTGCCGCTGCACAGGGCGGTGCTGGATGCCGTGATCGCGCACAACCCGGCCAAGGCCGAAAAAGCGATCCTGATGCTGATTGACGGCGCGCACGAGGATATCGAGCTGGTGCTCGGCTCGCGGCGGCGCCTGCCCAAACTGAGCCAGCCGGCCAAGCAGCTCAAGGCGGCAGCCTGAACCTTGGCGGCCCACATAGGGGCCGGACAGGGTTTAACGGCCGGTAAACGGGCCGGAACCGCCTGGGCGGCGAGGTCCATTGCCCCGGCCACCACCACCACCACCGCCACCACCCGAGCGATTGCCCCGGTAATTGCCGCGGTTGCCACCCGTAGGCTGCCCGGAAGACGGGAAGCCCGAAGAAGCGTGGCTGGCGGGCTGGCGGTCGTCGTAGTCGTTGCGCGGCTCCCTGGCCTCGTTGCGGGGCGCGCGCGGCTGCTGCTGGTCACCGCGCTGGCGCTGCGCCTGTTGCGGCTGTCGCGGCGGCTGGCCGTTCTGCGAATAACCGGAGCTCTGGCGTGGCTGGCCCGGATTCGGTGTGCGGGGGCCGCGACCGCCGCCGCCATTGCCACCGCCATTACCGCCACCGTTACCGCCATTGGCGGGACCACGGCCGCGGCCGCCACCATTACCGCCGCCGTTCGCGCCGCGCGCGGGCTGGGCGGCCTTGTTGTCGCGGATGCGTTGCATCATCTCGCTGCGGGCTGCCTTGGCGGCGGCCTGCATGACTTCGCGGCTGGGCGGCTTGCCCAGGCCGCCCCAGATGGTCTGGCGGCCCATGGCCAGCGGCTCGGCGCGTTCGCCGGGCTCGGCTTCAAAGCCGGGGACGATGATTTTTTCGATGTTCTGCTTGGTGAAGCGCTCGATGTCCTGCATGAAGCCTTCTTCATCGAGGCAGACCAGGCTGACGGCCTCGCCGCTGTTGCCCGCGCGCCCGGTGCGGCCGATGCGGTGCACATAGTCTTCGCTCACATTCGGGATTTCGTAGTTCACCACGTGTGGCAACTCGTCGATGTCGATACCGCGGGCGGCGATGTCGGTGGCCACCAGCGCGCGGATGGTGCCGCTCTTGAAATCGGCCAGGGCCTGCGTGCGCGCGGTCTGGCTCTTGTTGCCGTGCAGCGCCATCGCGGGAATGCCGTGCTTGGTCAGGTGCTCGGCCACATTGTTGGCGCCGAACTTGGTGCGGGTGAACACCAGCACCTGGCTCCAGTTGTGCTGGTTGATGATGTGGGTCAGCAGCGCCTTTTTCTTGGTCCGGCCGACGGGGTGTATGGTTTGCGTGATGCGCTGCACCGTGGTGTTGCGCGGCGTGACCTGGATGGATTCGGGGTTCTTGAGCAGGCCGTTGGCCAGCTCGCGGATTTCATCGCTGAAGGTCGCGCTGAACAGCAGCGACTGCTTCTGCTTGGGCACCAGGGCCAGCACCTTCTTGATGTCGTGGATGAAGCCCATGTCCAGCATGCGGTCGGCCTCATCGAGCACCAGGATCTGCACCTGGCTCAGGTCTAGTGTGCCTTGGGTCGCGTGGTCCAGCAGGCGGCCGGGGGTGGCGACCAGGATATCCACGCCGCGGCGCAGCTTGTCGATCTGTGCGCCCATGCCGACGCCGCCGAACATCACCATGGACGTGAGGTCCAGGTATTTGCCATAGGTACGCACGCTTTCCTCGACCTGGGCCGCGAGTTCGCGGGTTGGGGTGAGGATGAGGGCGCGCACGGCGTTGACGCCGCGGCGGTTGGTGACGCGCGCTTCGGTGGACAGGCGCTGCAGCAGGGGCAGGGTGAAGGCCGCGGTCTTGCCGGTGCCGGTCTGGGCGCCGCCCAGCAGGTCGCCGCCCTTGAGGACGGCGGGAATGGCCTGGGCCTGGATGGGGGTGGGGGAGTCGTAGCCTTGCTCGAGCACGGCCTTCAGAATGGCCGGGGCCAGGTTCAATTCTTCAAATGTCATGATGTGGCGCCGTAGGGCGCTTTGGATCGGCCTGTTGGGCGCCTTGCGGGGAAGGCGACCCGCCAGTCATAGGCAGATGGGGTCAGTAAGTCGGGCCGAAACATCGTCAGCTGCCACTTGAAGCGCCGGCCGGATGTGCCCAAATGTTGCAGGCAACTGGAGCCGGCAACGCCCCTATTGTCGCACAGCAACGATAATGGGGGGTTCACGCCAAAAAACACGTCCCTTCAAAAGGCGTTCGCGCCGCGGCGCAGCGTGTGGTTCCAGCCCGCGAAAAAGCCCGCAGGCAGCCCGTAAAAACAGCTTTTGCGGACCGCCGACAGCCCGTTTTCCGGCATTGTTGTTTTCATTTTTACCAAAGAAACCCGATGGCTCAGTACGTCTTTACCATGAACAAGGTCGGCAAAATCGTGCCGCCCAAGCGCCATATCCTCAAGGAAGTGTCGCTCAGCTTCTTCCCGGGCGCCAAGATCGGCGTGCTGGGCACCAACGGCTCCGGCAAGTCCACGCTGCTCAAGATCATGGCCGGGCTGGACAAGGAAATCGAAGGCGAAGCCACCCCCATGCCGGGCCTGAACATCGGCTACCTGCCGCAGGAGCCCAAGCTGGATCCCGAGCACACCGTGCGTGAAAGCGTGGAAGCCGGCATGGGCGAGGTGTTTGCCGCCAAGGCCCAGCTGGAAGCCGTGTACACGGCCTACGGCGAGCCTGACGCCGACTTCGACGCCCTGGCCGCCGAGCAGGCTCGCCTGGAAGCCATCATCGCCACCGCCGGCACCGATTCCGAGCACCAGCTTGAAATCGCCGCCGACGCGCTGCGCCTGCCGCCCTGGGACGCCAAGATCGGCGTGCTGTCGGGCGGTGAAAAACGCCGTGTGGCCCTGTGCAGCCTGCTGCTGTCCAAGCCCGACATGCTGCTGCTCGACGAACCGACCAACCACCTGGACGCAGAATCGGTGGACTGGCTGGAGCAGTTCCTGCAGCGCTTTTCGGGCACCGTGGTGGCCATCACCCACGACCGCTACTTCCTCGATAACGCCGCCGAGTGGATTCTGGAACTGGACCGCGGCCACGGCATCCCCTGGAAGGGCAACTACAGCAGCTGGCTGGACCAGAAGGGCGAGCGCCTGGCGCAGGAGCAAAAGGGCGAGGAAGCCCGCGCCAAGGCCCTGAAGAAGGAGCTCGAATGGTCGCGCCAGAACCCCAAGGCGCGCCAGGCCAAGAGCAAGTCACGCTTGGCCCGTTTCGAGGAACTCTCCGACTACGAATACCAGCAGCGCAACGAAACCCAGGAAATCTTCATTCCCGTGGCCGAGCGCCTGGGCAATGAGGTCATTGAATTCAAGAATGTCAGCAAATCCTTCGGTGATCGCCTGCTGATCGACAACCTGAGCTTCCAGATTCCGGCCGGCGCGATTGTCGGCATCATCGGCCCCAACGGCGCGGGTAAATCCACGCTGTTCAAGCTGATCACCGGCAAGGAGCAGCCCGACAGCGGCGAGGTCAGCCTCGGCAAGACCGTGCGCATGGCGGTTGTCGACCAGCACCGCGACGACCTGGCCAACGACAAGACCGTCTGGGAAGACATCTCCGGAGGCCTGGACATGCTGACCGTCGGCAAGTTCACCATGCCCAGCCGCGCCTATGCCGGCCGTTTCAACTTCAACGGCGCCGACCAGCAAAAGCGCGTCGGCATGCTGTCCGGCGGCGAGCGCGGGCGCTTGCACCTGGCCAAGACCCTGATCGCGGGCGGCAATGTGTTGCTGCTGGACGAACCCTCGAACGACCTGGACGTGGAAACCCTGCGCGCGCTTGAAGACGCGTTGCTCGAATTCGCCGGCTCGGTGCTGGTGATCAGCCATGACCGCTGGTTCCTGGACCGTATCGCGACCCACATCCTGGCCGCCGAAGGCGACAGCCAGTGGACCTTCTTCAACGGCAACTACCAGGAATACGAAGCCGACAAGAAGAAGCGCCTGGGTGAAGAGGGTGCCAAGCCCAAGCGCGTGCGGTTCAAAGCCTTGCACTAAGTTTTTGCGCTCGCGCTACCCGTGAGCGGCAGTCCACTCCTTCCCCCGCTGGGGGAAGGCTGGGATGGGGGCTGGCGGTGTCTGATGCTGCGCTGCGCCTGGTGGAAGGCCGCTAGCCCTCGCCCCGCCCTCTCCCAGAGGGCGAGGGGGCAAAACCAGAAAGCCGCATCAAATTCCTGCGGAGATAGCAATGACCGACGAAGAAGTCCTGACCAAAACCCGTGCATGGCTCGAGAAAGCCGTGATCGGGCTCAACCTGTGCCCGTTTGCCAAGGCGGTTTACGTCAAGAACCAGGTGCGTCTGGTCATCAGCCATGCGCGGCATGCGGATGACTTGCTGGAAGAACTGGACCGCGAGCTGGACTTGCTGGCCGCCACGCCGGCGGAAGAAGTCGATACCACTTTGCTGATCCATCCCACACTGTTCGACGATTTCCTGGACTTCAATGACTTCCTGGAAATCGCTGAAGGCGCGGTGGACGAGCATGGCCTGGAGGGCGTGATCCAGCTGGCCAGCTTTCACCCGCGCTTCCAGTTTGAGGGCACAGAGCCCGACGACATCAGTAATTACACCAACCGCGCGCCGTTCGCCATGCTGCATTTGCTGCGCGAAGAGAGCGTGGAGCGTGCGGTGGAGGCGTTCCCCGAGGCCGAGGCCATCTTCGAGCAGAACATCGCAACACTCGAAAAGCTGGGCCACACGGGCTGGAAGGCGCTGGGCCTGTAGCCTGGCGCGGCAACAGCTGCGGCAACCTGCTACTTGGGCAGATACTGCTTGAGCACCGCCTGCAGCTGCGCGAAATTGAAGGGTTTGGTCACATAGGCGCTGGCGCCCAGGCGCAAGGCTTCTTCGAGCCGTTCCGATTCCGCGCTTGCCGACAGGAACACCAGGGGCACGTGTTTGAGCGCCGGCTCCGCCTGTAGCGCGGCCAGTACTTCGATGCCACTCATCTGGGGCATCATCACATCGCAAAAAATCAGGTCCGGCCGCTGTTCCCTGGCCAGTTGCAGGCCCGTGCCGCCGTCCGCCGCCGCAAAGCCTTCATGGCCCTCCAGCCGGACGAAGCGCAGCAGGTTGTCCCGTATGTGGGACTCATCTTCAATCACCAGAATGCGCGCCATGGTTTTTTCGCATCAAAGGCCCCTGCTGTGGTTGTTGGAGGGGCGAAATTCCCTGACTGCCAGGCCGCGGACAATGCCTTTGCCGCCGCGCTGGATTGCCGCCAATCTTAGAACTTTTTACTCCCTCGAGGGAGACGGTTTCCTTCGGACCGTGAAAAGGTTCCTGTCGACGTTGTTTCCCGGATTCACGCCGGTGCGCAGGCGCCTGCTGCCGGCTTCGATGCCTTAAATCGTGACGGTAAAGCGCGTGCCCTGGCCCACCACGCTCGCGACGTCGATGCGGCCGCCGTGCAGGTCGACAGAGTTTTTGACGATGGCCAGGCCCAGGCCTGTGCCGTGGATCTGGCCGACATTGCTGGCGCGGTGAAACCATTCGAACAGGTGGGGGAGCTCCTCGGCCGGAATGCCTATGCCCTGGTCGGCCACCTCGAAAGCCACCCGCCCCTCCGGGGAAGAGACGCGAAACAGCACCTTCCCGCCCTGCGGCGAATATTTGATGGCGTTGGACAGCAGGTTGCCGAAAATATGGCGCAGCAGCTTTTCATCAAAAAGCCCGACCGACGGCTCGGCCTCGAACTCCAATGCGAGTTCGCAGCCCGCTTCCGGGTGCTGGGTGCGGGCGTCCTCAAGCAGGTTCTGGCAAAGCACCCGAAGGTCGACCTCCGCCGGCCGGAACTCCAGCATCTGCGCCTCCACCTTGCCCAGCAGCAGCACGCGGTCGAGCATCTGGGTCATGCGCTGCACGCCGGTTTCTATCGTGTCTATGACCTCGGCTTTTTCGGGCCCGGGCATGCGGTCTCCGTAGTGTTTGAGCAGCTCGGCCGACGACAGGATGAAGGCCAGCGGCGTGCGGAATTCGTGCGAAGCCACCGAGATGAAGCGCGACTTCATATTGTTGAGCTCGGTCTGCCGCTGCAGGGTCTGGCGCTGCGTGAGTTCGGCCTGCAGGCGGGCCGTGGCGTCCACCACGAAGATCAACGTCGCTTCTCGCTTGCCCCATTCGATCTGCACGGCGGAGAGCTCCAGCGAACGTGTATCGCCCGATTGCGTGATCACGCGAAAGCTGTACATCGAGTCCACCTCGTCGCCGCGAAGGCGGCGTTCATGGCGCTCGCGCATCACGGGCAGGTCGTCGGGGTGGACGGTCGCCGTGTAGTGCTGGGACAGCAGGTAGTCACGCGGGTGGCCGACGATGCGCTCCAGGCTGGGATTGACGAAGACCATGCGGCCGTCCTGCACCACGACCACGCCGACACCGACGTTCTCAATCACCGTGCGGTAGCGCTCTTCCGATTTGCGCAGCTCGTCCAGCGCCTGGTAGCGCTCGATGGCGCTGCTGACGTGGTTGGCGACAAACGACAGGATTCCGGCATCCGAGTCGGTATAGGCCACGCCCGGTTCATAGCCCTGCACCGCCAGCACGCCGCCTATGGCGCCGCGTATGTGCATGGGCACGCCCAGCCAGGAACTGAAGGTCATGTCGCCGCTGCCTTCCGTCACCTGCCCGCCGGCTTCCAGCAGCTTGAGCCGCGCGGCGTCGATGATCTGCGGCCGGCCGGTGCTGAGCACGAACTCGGTCAGCCCGCGCCGGTAGGGCACATTGCTGCGCTGCAGCGTGTCGCCGTCGCGTTCGTCCACGTAATAGGGGAAGTCCTTGCGCTGCTTTTGTGCGTCGTAAAGGCACACATAGCAGTTCTTGGCATACAGCAGCTCGCCCAACAGGCCGTGCACCGACTGCAGGAAATCGTAGAAGGAGAGGTCGGCCGCCGCCCGTTCGGCGATGCGGTAAAACACCCGCTGCAGGGTTTCGGCCTTTTTCTGTTCGCGCGCTTCGGCCTGCAGCTCGCGGGTGCGCTGCTCCAGCCACAAGGTGGCCGAGGTTTCCTGCTTCTGCTTTTCGAGCTGCAGGTTCCGGTAGTCGGCCTGCAGCGCCTGGTATTGCTGTTGCAGCTGCTGGAGCTGGAGTTGCAGGTCGGCGTCAGACGGCATGGCGCGGCTTTCGTGCTCGGGTGAAATGATGGCCGCCGCAATGGCTGTGCCCGAGTTTGATTATGCGGCCATGGGCCGGCTGACGCGCTCTTGGAAACTTGCGGTTTTCCCTTGGTGCCGGACGTGCTTCCTGGCGTTCAGGGGGTGTTCAACCCATCCACCGTCTGGAACATGGCCTCGCGCGCCTGCGCCACGATCTGCGTGCGCCATTCATCGGAATCGACGTAAAAGGCGTTCATCATCTGGCGTTTGATCGCCGCGTGAATCTCGGGCGGCGTTTCGGGGTGTTTGTGCAGCCAGTGGTCGGCGCGAAGGGCGGCGATGATGTCGAGAATCGGCAATGTGCCGTATTCCATGGCCATGCCGGTGTATTCGGCCTGCGGGCATTCGTCGTACACCGCGCTCCACATCAGGCCTGTCAGGTGCGCTGAAGTGGAAGATCCGTCATAAATCGAGGTCACCGGCGTCGCGCCGCCGCCGTCCCACCAGGCGCGCGCGCGGGCCAGGGCGTTGTCGTCGTCATCGCAGGCAAAAATGCGTTCACCCACACCGCTGGGCCCCAGGCCGGTGTGCAGGTCCATCCAGGCGATGCGGCGGGCCCGCCGTCCGAAGGTGCGCAGCACCTCGCGCAGGGTCCGGTTGCTCCAGGTCGGTTCGGTTCCGCCGAAGAACATGCCGTCGGCGTATTCATGCTGCCCCTGCGAAACGGCCGCCTGGTAGCGCGTCACGCCGTGGGTGTCGATGTAGGCGGCGATGGCGGCGTGGTTCTCATCGGTGGGCGGCCATTGTGCCGGCAGCAGCAGGTCGTGGACTTCACGATAAGCCTCATTCACCGGCAGGGGCTTGGCGAAGTCATGGAAATTGCGGTTCAGGTCCACGTTTTCCTGCGTGGTGCGCCGCGCATGCGAAAAACCATGGGGATTGAGCGCGTGGATATAGAGCACCGCCACGTTGCCGGTTTGGGCCTTGGCGCGCCACTCGGCATCGCGCGCGGCATGCACCTGCACACCCGATCCGCAGTAACCTTCCACGCCGTGGCAGGCGCTGCTGACCACGAAGAGCCGCTCGGCATCCGGCGAGCCGTCCAGGGCCACGTCCATGGCGAGCGTCTCGCCGTCACGGCCCCTGAGCGGGTGTTCATAGGAACGAAGCGCCATGCCGGCGGCGCCGGCCGTCTCCAGGAATTTGGCGCGCGCAGCCGCATAGCTGGCTGAAAAAGCCGCGTTGATATTCATGTTGTTGTTCGCGTGGTCAGGATTCAGGCCTTGGCGGGCGTGCCCAGCCAGCGCGTGGCCAGCTGTACCCAGTAAGTGCCGCCCAGGGGGATCAGGTCGTCGTTGAAGTCGTAGCTGGGGTTGTGCAGCGTGCAGGGCCCCTCGCCATGGCCCATGTCGCGGTGCGCGCCGTCGCCGTTGGAAATAAAGCAGTAGGCGCCGGGCTTGGCCTGCAGCATGTAGGCGAAGTCCTCCGCGCCCATGGTGGGCTCCTGCGCCAGCACCCTGTCCGCGCCCACGATGTCTTTCATCACCTGCCGCGCGAACTCGGCTTCGGCGGCGCTGTTGACGGTGGGCGGGTAGTTGCGTATGAACTCGAATTCGCAGCGCGCCTCGAAAGCGGCGCAGGTGTGCTCGGCGACTTCCTTCATGCGTTTTTCAATCAGGTCCAGCACTTCGATGCTGAAGGTGCGCACCGTGCCCTGCAACTCGCAGGAGTCGGGCACCACATTGGTGGCTTCGCCGGCGTGGATCATGGTCACCGAGATGACACCCGCGTCCACGGGTTTTTTGTTGCGGCTGATGATGTTCTGGAAGGCCTGCACCATCTGGCAGGCCACCGGCACCGGGTCTATGCCGTTGTGCGGCATCGCCGCGTGGCTGCCCTTGCCGCGTATCGTGATCTTGAATTCATTGCTCGAGGCCATCACAGGCCCCGCGCTCACGGCGAAGTTGCCCACCGGCGCGCCGGGCCAGTTGTGCATGCCGAAGACCGCCTCCATGGGGAACTTCTCGAACAGGCCGTCCTTGATCATCTCGCGCGCACCGCCGCCGCCTTCCTCGGCCGGCTGGAAGATCAGGTAGACCGTGCCGTCGAAGTCGCGGTTCTGCGAGAAGTGGCGCGCCGCGGCCAGCAGCATGGCGGTATGGCCGTCGTGGCCGCAGGCGTGCATCTTGCCCGGCTGCGTGCTGGCATGGGCGAAGGTGTTGAACTCCTGCATGGGCAGGGCGTCCATGTCCGCGCGCAGGCCCACGGCGCGGCCGCAGGCGCCGCCGTCGCGCCCGTGCACGATGCCCATCACGCCGGTGGTGCCCATGCCGCGATGAATCGGGATGCCCCAGGATTCGAGTTTTTTCGCGACCACGTCGGCGGTGCGTACTTCCTGGAAGCAGAGTTCAGGGTGTGCGTGGATGTCGCGGCGCACGGCCGCGATGTCGGCTGCGCCAGCCAGGATGGAGTCAATGATTTTCACGGCGTTCTCCGTTAAAGATTCATGTTAACCAAGCTAGCCCCGGTTTGCAGGCGCCGCTTGGCCTTCAAATTCCCAAATATTCACAATCCCGGAAGCAGCCTCTTAGATCCGGCCTTCTTCAACCGCATGGCAGGCTACGCGAACGCCCTGCAACTGCAGGAACTCCGGCCGCTCGGTCCGGCAGCGTTCGTTGGCATGCGGGCAGCGCGGGTGGAAGGTGCAGCCGCTCGGCGGATTCAGCGGGTTGGGCACTTCGCCCGAGACCGGCGTGCGGGCCCGGCCGGTGTCGTGCATCTTCGGGATGGCATCCAGCAGCATGCGCGTGTAGGGGTGGCGCGGCCTGTCGAACAGGCTGTGCTTGTCGGCCAGCTCCACCAGGCGGCCCAGGTACATCACGCCGACCTGGTCGCTGACATGGCGCACCACCGCGAGGTTGTGCGAGATGAAGAGGTAGGTCAGGCCCCGCGTGCGTTGCAGGTCCTTCATGATGTTGAGCACCTGTGCCTGCACACTCACGTCGAGCGCCGAGGTGGGTTCGTCGCAGACCAAGAATTCGGGCTCGGTGGCCAGGGCGCGCGCGATGGAGATGCGCTGGCGCTGCCCGCCCGAGAACTGGTGCGGGTACTTGCTCATGTCCAGCGGCGACAGGCCCACCGACTTGAGCAGCTCGCCGACGCGTTCCTTGAGCGCGGCGCCGCCTTCCAGGATGCCGTGTTCGCGCAGCGGTTCAGCGATGATCTCTTCAATCGTCCAGCGCGGATTCAGGCTGGCATAGGGATCCTGGAAGATCATCTGGATGCGGCTGCGCAGCTGCCGGCCGGCCGGCGTCTTGAACACCGCATGGGCGTCCTGGCCGTCGAAATTCAGGCCGCCGCGCGTGGGTTCATAAAGGCCCACCAGCAGCCGCGCCACGGTGCTCTTGCCGCAGCCAGATTCTCCCACCAGCGCCAGCGTCCTGCCTTTTTCGATCTCGAAGCTCACGCCGTCGACGGCTTTCAGCAGTAGCCGGGGCTTGCGTTCGAGCACGCGGTTGAGCCAGGGCGGCGAGACATCAAATGTTTTTGCAAGGTCATGCGCCTGGACCAACGGCGACTTTGTGCTCGTCACGCTTTGCGCTTCCTCTGCCTTCAAAACTCCGCTCATGCCGCCACCTTTGCATGCGCGTCATGCAGCCAGCAGGCCGCGCGCGTGGCGCCGGCCTCCATCAGGTCCGGCCTCTCCTGGCGGCAGCGGTCAAAGGCCTTGGGGCAGCGCGGGTTGAAGGCGCAGCCTTGCGGGATGGCGTTCAGGCGCGGCATGGCGCCGTCGATCTGGTAGAGGCGCTCGCGCTCGGCCGTGATGTCGGGAATCGCGGCCATCAAGCCCGCGGTATAGGGGTGCGAAGGGTGGTTGATCACCTGGTGCACCGGGCCGATCTCGGCGACGCGGCCTGCGTACATCACGGCCACGCGATCGCAGGTCTCGGCGATCACACCCATGTCGTGGGTGATCAGCATGACGGCGGCACCGCGCTGCTTGCAGATGTTCTTGAGCAGGGTGATGATCTGCGCCTGGATGGACACGTCCAGCGCGGTCGTCGGCTCGTCGGCCACGATCAGCTTGGGCTCGGCCGCCAGTGCCAGGGCGATCACCACGCGCTGGCGCATGCCGCCCGAGAACTGGTGCGGGTAGTGGTCTATGCGCTGCGCGGCGGCCGGTATGCCGGTGTCGTTGAGCAGCTCGATGGCGCGTGTGCGGGCTTCCTGCGCTGTCACGGGCAGGTGGGCCTGGATGGTTTCCACCAGCTGCCGGCCTATGGTGTAGAGCGGGTTCAGCGAGGTCAGCGGGTCCTGGAAGATCGCGCCTATCTTGCGACCACGGATATGGCGCATGCGCTCATGGGGCAGGTTGTCGATGCGCTCGCCTTCGAGCAGCACCTGCCCGCCGGCCACACGCCCAGGCGGCTCCAGCAGGCCGATGATGGCGGCGCCCGTCAGCGACTTGCCCGCGCCCGATTCGCCCACCACGCCGAGGATTTCTCCGGGCGCGATGTCGAACGAGATGTCGTCCAGTGCGCGCAGCGTGCCGCGCCGGCCGGGGAACTCGACCACAAGGTTCTTGATTTGCAGAAGACTCATGTTTGTCCGGCTACCTCAGGCGAGGGTTCAGGGCATCGCGCAGCCAGTCGCCCAGCAGGTTCACGCTCAGCGCGATCAGCACCAGCATCAGGCCCGGGAACACGGTGATCCACCATTCACCCGAGAACAGATAATCGTTGCCCACACGGATCAGCGTGCCCAGAGAAGGCGAAGTCGGCGGCGCGCCCACGCCCAGGAAGGACAAAGTAGCTTCGGTGATGATGGCGGTCGCCACCTGGATGGTGGCCAGCACCAGAACGGGGCCCATCACATTGGGCAGCACATGGCGGCGCATGATGCGCAGCGGCGCCACGCCGGTGACGCGGGCAGCCTGCACATATTCCTTGCCGCGCTCCACCATGGTGGAGCCGCGCACCGTGCGCGCATACTGCACCCAGCCCGATTGCCCCATGGAAATCGACAAAATCAGCACGCCCATGGCCAGCAGCTGGCTGGCATTGGGAAACACCGCCCGGCCCACGCCCGCGATCAGCAGCGCGACCAGGATGGGCGGGAAGGAAGACATCACATCACATACCCGCATCAGGGCCGAGTCGATCCAGCCGCCCTTGAAGCCTGCGAGCAGACCCAGGGAAACACCCGCGAACATGGACAGCAGAACTGAGGCAAAACCCACGACCAGCGAAATGCGCGCACCATACATCAGTGCCGACAGGATGTCGCGCCCCTGGTCGTCCGTGCCCAGCAGGTATTTGGCGCTGCCCTGCGCATACCAGGCCGGCGGCAGGCGTGCATCGCTGAGTTCCAGCGTGCTCAGGTTGAACGGGTCATGCGGCGCCACCCAGCCGGCAAACACCGAACAGAAAATGCAAACCAGCGCGATGGCAGCCGCCACCATCGCCACCGGCGAAGTGCGAAAGCTATGGCCCACATCACTGTCAAGCCAGCGCGCCAGGGTTTTTTTCATCAAAAGAAAGCGCAGTCCAATGTCATAAAAAGAGAGTGAAGCGAGACCCGTGCCAACCAGCAACAGCGCGGAACCGGCTTTGCCGGGCCGCAGCTGTTGTCCCCCTTGGGGGAGAGGCCGCCACGCGAAGCGAGGCGGCAACAGGGGGTTACTTTTTAATTGTCATCCACTTGAAGAACATGAAGTTGTCGGCCAGCTGGACCAGCTCAACCTTCTTGTTTGTGCCCCAGGCCAGCGACTGCTGGTGTAGCGGCAGGTGGCCGACGTCGGCGCTGTGGATTTCGAAGGCTTCCTTGATCATGGCGTTGCGTTTGGTCTTGTCGGTCTCCGCCTGGATCTTCTTGGTCAGATCGTCGACTTTGGGATTGCAGTACGCGCCCAGGTTGAACTGGCCGGCGCCCTTGTCGTCCACGCAGGCGACCAGCGCATTGAGCGCGTTGTGGGCGTCATAGGTGGCGGGCGTCCAGCCCAGCAGGTAAAAACTGGTGTCGCGGCGCAGCACCTTGGGGAAGTAGGTGCCCTTGGTTTCGGCCTGCAGGTTCACCTTGACGTTGATGCGCGACAGGTTGGCCGCCACGGCCTGGCAGATGCGGCCGTCGTTGACATAGCGGTCGTTTGGGCAGTTCATGGTCAATTCAAAACCGTTCGGGTATCCGGCATCCGCCAGGAGTTTTTTCGCGGCTTCCGGGTCGTAGGGCAGGCGCTTGTTCTGCTCCTGCTGGAAACCGTTGATACCGGGGCCAATCAATAATGCCGTCGGGCTGGAGGCGCCGCGCATCACGGTCTTCTTGATGCCTTCGATGTCGATGGCCTGGTAGAAGGCCTGGCGCACGCGCTTGTCCTTGAAGGGGTTCTTGCCCTTGATGTTCGAGTACAGCAGTTCGTCGCGTTTCTGGTCCATGCCCAGGAAGATGGTGCGCAGTTCGGGGCCGACCAGCACTTTGGTAGCGGCGTTGGCGTTGACGCGGTCTATGTCCTGCACGGGCACGGGCTCCATCACGTCGACTTCACCCGACAACAGTGCGGCCACGCGGGTTGCGTCATTGCCGATGGGGGTGTAAACCACTTCCTGGACGTTGCCCTCGATCTTGCCCCAATAGTTGCCGTTGCGGACAAAGGTGGTGCGCACATTGGGCTGGCGTTCGCGCACGCGGTAGGGGCCGGTGCCGTTGGCGCGGAAGGAAGCCGCGTTTTCAATGCCTTTGCGGCGGTCCACCGGCCGGGTCGCCTGGTTGGTTTCGCACCACTTCTTGCTCATCATGTAGACCAGCGAGATCACGTCGGGCAGGATGGGGAAGGGCGTCTTGGTCTCGATTTCGACCACGTGGTCGTTGATCTTGCGCACTTCCTTGAAATCATTGGTGTAGCTCTTCATGTCGGAGCCTTCGAGCTGCGTGCGGTTGAAGCTGAAGACCACGTCGTCCGCCGTGAAGGGTGTGCCGTCGTGGAACTGAACGCCCTTGCGCAGCTCGAAGCGCCACACGGTGGGCGAGGTCTGCTTCCAGGAGGTGGCCAGGCCGGGCGCCAGGCTCAGGTCCTTGTTGCGGATGACCAGGCCCTCGTAGGTATTGCCGGTCACGCTGAGCTGCAGCGATTCGTTGAATGAATGCGGGTCCATGGACAGGGCGTCGCCCTGGTTGGCGATCCTCAGGGTCTGCGCCGACGCGACAAAAGAGGTGGCCGCGAAGGCGCACAGGATGCTGGCCGAAAGCAGGGTGGACTTGAATTTCATCAGTGGCTCCTTGTGAAAGCGGAAAGGGGTGGGGCTGGCTGGGTAAAAAAAAGAAGAGGAAAGCTGGGACGTAAGCTGGGGCCGGGGCGCGTCAATGCCCCGCGGCATTGCCGACGCGCAGCCTGGGGTCCACCGCAAAGTACAGCAGGTCGACGACCAGGTTGATGATCACAAAGATCAGCGCGATCAGGCACAGGTAGGCCGCCATGACCGGGATGTCGGCGAAGGTCACGGCCTGGATGAACAGCAGGCCCATGCCGGGCCACTGGAACACGGTTTCGGTGATGATGGCAAAGGCGATCAGGCCGCCCAGTTGCAAGCCGGTGATGGTCATCACCGGCACCAGCGTATTTTTGAGCGCGTGGCCGAAGTGGATAGCCCGGTCTGGAAGGCCGCGGGCACGCGCGAACTTGATGTAGTCGGTGCGCAGCACCTCCAGCATTTCGGCGCGCACCAGCCGCATGATCAGCGTGAGCTGGAACACCGCCAGCGTCACGGCCGGCAGCATGATGTGGTGCCAGCCGTCGGCCTTGAAGAGGCCCGTGCTCCACCAGCCGACCTGCACCGTCTCGCCGCGGCCGAAGCTGGGGAACCAGCCCAGGCTGACGGAAAACACCAGAATCAGCAGGATGCCGATCAAAAAAGTCGGCAGCGACACACCCAGCAGCGAGATCGTCATGAAGACCTGGCTCATGAAAGTGCCGCGGCGCAGCGCCGAATACACGCCCATGGGGATGCCGATCAACAGCGCCATGAAAGCCGCCACCAGCGCCAGTTCCAGCGTGGCCGGAAAGCGTTCGGCGATCAGGCGCGAGACCTTGGCGCCCTGGCGCAGGCTCAGACCGAATTCACCCTGCGCGGCATTCACCAGAAAGTGCCAGAACTGCACGATGAAGTGGCGGTCCAGGCCCAGGTCGGTGCGCAGCTGGGTGATCTGGGCGGGTGACGCATCCTGCCCCAGCAGGAACACCACCGGGTCGCCCACATACTGGAACAGCATGAAGGCAATCAGTGCGACCACGACCATCACGATCACGGCCTGAATCAGGCGGCGCAGAATAAAAGCAAGCATCGGCCAAAGAAAAAGTATCGGGCGATACTAGCAGAGCAAATGATATGCCGACACAGGGTTTTACTTTAAGGTTAAAGAACAATGCGGCCCTAAAAAGCCCTGATCAGGCCCGTCCGAAGCCCTGAAAAAGCTTTGCGTAAGCTTCATGGGCGCTCAACAAGGCTCGGTATGCGCCCCAGCGGTGCCAAGGTGTCGCTGGCCCAGTCCGAGGGCGCGCAGGCCTTGGCACCTGCTCACGGTCTAAAGCCGCAGCAGCTTCTTGCGCACCAGGTGAATATTGCCGCGCAGCGCGTACAGCTCGTCGGTGTAGGACAGCGGCACCGTGATCTTTTCGGCCCGGCGTTCCAGGTCGTCGAGTTCTTCCAGCAGGGCCTTGTTCCTGCCGGCATTGCCGTCCCCGTCGCCCCCGCCGTCGGCGCTGCTTTCCACCCGGTTCTCGATATCGCGCAGCCGGCCGTACCAGCGGAAGATGCGCGAACGCACGCGGAAGGCGTAAAGCGGCGGGATGATGCGCGACAGCGGCAGCATGATGGCGATGATGATGCCCATCACCAGCCACATGCGCTCGACCAGGTTGGCGACCCAGAAGGGCAGGTAGCGCTGCAGCACCGGCGTGCCGTTCTTGATGGCGCGTTCGGCCTCCTTGGCGATGGGCAGTTCGTTGTTGTCGCGGTTGGGGTATTCGCGGGCGCTCTTGAACCAGCCGGCCCCGCCGTGGATGTCGTTGCCGGCCTGGGCCAGCAACTGTTGCAGGGCGGGGTGGGTGCTGGTGCGCGTGATCAGCGAGGTGGTGGGCGCCACCAGCCGCACATCGTCGGGCGGGATGTTGGCGGCCAGGTCCACCACGCCGCGCGGCAGGCGGGTGGGCGTGAGGAAGGCAAAGCGCCTGGAATAGGCCTCGCTCTGGGCGAAGTTCATCAGTTTCACGCCGGGTGTTTGCAGCAGCATCTGCACCATCAGCGACTCCGGCGCCGATGCGAAGACGATGGCGTCCAGCTCGCCACCCAGGAAGGCCACCGTGGCGGGCGTTTGTTCCAGCTGGGATATTTTGAGCGTGGCGGGATCGATGCGGTTGCTTTCTAGCAACTTGGCCATGAGGCTGGGCACGCCGCTGCCGGGTGTGCCGGTATTCACGCGCAGCCCCTGCAGTTGTGTGAGCGAACCCAGTGTGGCGTCTTCCACCGGGTTGGCTTTGGCGCCCGCGCGGCCGGCCTGGGTTTTGGCGGCCCGCTCTGCCGCCGCTACCTTGCGTGCGGCGTCTTCGCGGTAGAACAGCCAGAGCGGCTCCACAAACAGGCTGCCGAGCGAGGCCAGGTCTTCTTCGTCCTGCTCGCTGTAGTCACTGGTGCCGCCCTGGACAAAGCCCACGTCGACCTTGCCTTCGCGCAGCAGTTGCAGGTTGGCGGCCGAGCCTTCAGAGGGCTGCAGAACCACCGTGATGCCTTCGACCGCCAGCGCCTTGGCATAACGTTTGCCGAACTCCTCGTACGCGCTTTGCGCCGGCCCGGTGGCCAGCGTCACGCGCTTGGGCGGGTTCGGGTCCAGCCACCAGTAGGCCAGGGCCAGCAAGGCAACGGCCAGCACAATAAAGGGCCCGGCCGAGGCGGCCAGGTCGCGCAGCGACAGCAGGGTGTAGCGTATGGCTTTCGGCATGCGCCAACCTTAGCATGCCGCCGCCGCACCCCCCGTGACAGGTTCTTGTTTTACCTTTTCTCGATCACGGTCACGGTGAACTGGCCGTCCACCTTTTCGGCGTGGAAGCCGATCTTGTCGCCCGTGCTGAGCGAGTCCAGCAGCTTGGGGTCGCTGGCGCGAAACACCATGGTCATGGGCGGCATGTCGAGGTTCTTGATCTCGCCGTGCTTGATGGTGAGCTTGCCGGCCTCCTTGTCGACCTTGCGGACTTCGCCTTCGGTCAGCGGCGCCGCGGCTTGCGCCAGGGCCGCTGAAGCCGCGAGCGCGGCGGTGACCGTGATGAAGAGAGCGGCGAGTGTCTGTTTCAAATGTTTCATGGTGAATCCTTTCAACTGCGTTGATCGCGGTGATAGCTTTGGTAAACACGGCTGCTGCCGTCCTGGAGCACCAGCAGCACCTCATAGGGATCTTTGCGCCCGCCGTACAGCGGTGCGTCCATGCCCGGCGAGCCCACCGGCATGCCGGGAACGGCCAGGCCGATGGCGGGCGGCGCTTCCTTGAGCAGGCGGTGCACCTCGCGGGCCGGCACATGGCCTTCCAGCGCGTAGCGTTTGCCTTGCGCGCTGACTTCCGCCGTATGGCAGGAGCCCAGCTTGTCGGGCATGCCCAGGCGCTTGCGCGCGGCGTCGTTGCCGCTGTCGTGTACGCGCACCGCGAAGCCATTGGCCTGCAGGTGCGCCACCCAGTCCTTGCAACAGCCGCAATCGGGGTCTTTCCAGACTTCGACCTGGGACCGGGTCTGCGCCATCAGCGCGGGTGCCGTGGCTGGGCCGGCGATGGCTGCCAGGGCTTGGATCAGTTGTCGTCTTTGCATGTGGTCGCTCCTGTCAAATGTGTTGAGCCTGTTCAGCGTGTCACACTGATCTTGCCCACCATGCCCGCCTGGTAGTGGCCGGCGATCAGGCAGGCGAAATCGAATTCGCCCGCGCGGTTGAAAGTCCAGACCAGCTCGCCCGATTTGCCGGCGGGCACGTGGGCCATATAAGGCTCGTCGTGCTCCATGCCGGGAAACTTCACCATCATGGCCGCGTGCGCGTCGAGATCGACCTTGTTTCCGATCACGAGTTCGTGCAGCAGCTTTCCCTGGTTGCGGATCACGAAGCGCACGGTCTCACCCTGCCTGAAGGCCAGCTTGTCAGGCGTGAAGCGCATGTTGTCGTCCATGGCCAGCGTCACGGTGCGGGTGGCCGACCTGGCGTCGCCGGCGATGCCCCAGTCCTTTTGTTCTTTTTTGACCGCGGCGGCTTTATCGGTGCCGTGCGCGGCGTCACCGTGCGCGAAAACAACTGCGGGAGCAAGGGCCCATGCGATGGCTGCGAGGGCGGATCTGAAATTTTTCATGGTGTGAGGGTTCCTGAAGTTGGGGTAAAAAATCAATGGCTTGAATGCCGGCCGGGCGCGGTGGTTGCGGGCTCGCCGGTGTAGCCCCGCAGCTCCGCATAGAGAGCCACTTGTGCTGGCGTCAGCAGGCCGGCTTGCCGCAGGTGGGCGCGCAGGTGCGAGGCACGCAGTTCGGCTTGAATCAGCCCGATCCGCCGCGTCAGCAGGTCAAGTTGCGCCGGGTCTATCCGTTTGCCGGCAAATGCCGTGTCCAGCTCGCGTTCCGCGTCCACCAGCCTGGCGCCCAGGGCGCGAGCCTCGGCCTTGTGGCCGGCCAGCAGCGCTTCGCTGTCCTGTCTTTGCGACGCGCTCAACGCCAGCGGGCCGGCCAGTTCCAGCACATGCATGGGCCCCGGGTAGCCGTTCAGCTCCGCCGCCTTGGCCTGCTCCATGCCTTTGCCAGCAAGCAGGTCGGCCGTCTGCGCTGGCGAAAATGCCTTGATCTCGCGTGCCTGTTGGCCCGCATAGGGGCTGGGCGCGGGACTTGCGACAGGGTGCCCCGCGTGCTGGGCGGATACAGCCCCGCTGCTTGCCAGCAGGACGCAGGCAAGGACTCTTGGGAAAACGTTCAGGTGTTTCATGATGTCTCCTGGTCAATGGCCGCTATGGCCTGAAGGTTTGCGGATGTTGATTTCAGCGCCGCTGGCTGGGCCGGCCCCGGCGCGCGCGGCTTCGGGCAACGCGCCCTTCCATTCATAGGCCTGGGTGCCGGGCGGCTGGCGGTACCAGCCCGGGTCCTTGTAGTCGCCGGGTTTCTGGTCGCCGCGCACCTTGAGCATGCTGAACATGCCACCCATTTCCACGCCGCCGTAAGGGCCCTTGCCCGTCATCATGGGGGCGGTGTTGTCGGGAATCGGCATCTCCATGGTCCCCATGTCGGCCATGCCGCGCTCGCCCATCACCATGTAGTCGGGCGCCGATCTCTGGATTTTCTGAACCAGGCCACGGTGATCCACGCCCACCATGGTGGGCACGTTGTGGCCCATGGCGTTCATGGTGTGGTGGCTCTTGTGGCAATGAAAAGCCCAGTCGCCTTCCTCGTCGGCCACAAATTCCAGCTGCCGCATCTGGCCCACGGCCACGTCCGTCGTCACCTCGGGCCAGCGGGCTGCCCGAGGCGTGGGCCCGCCATCGGTGCCCGTCACCGTGAACTCATGGCCGTGCAGGTGAATGGGGTGGTTGGTCATGGTGAGGTTGCCCACGCGTATCCGCACCCTGTCGTTCCTGCGCACCACCAGCGGGTCTATGCCGGGGAAGATGCGGCTGTTCCAGCTCCAGAGGTTGAAGTCCAGCATGGTCATGATCTTGGGCGTCATGCTGCCGGGCTCGATGTCGTAGGCGTTGAGCAGGAACACGAAGTCGCGGTCCACCGCCTCGATCAGCGGGTGCTTTTCTTTGGGGTGGGTGACCCAGAAGCCCATCATGCCCATGGCCATCTGCGTCATCTCGTCGGCATGCGGGTGGTACATGAAGGTACCGGGCCGCCGCGCGACGAACTCGTACACAAAAGTCTTGCCCACGGGAATGGCCGGCTGGTTCAGGCCGGCCACACCGTCCATGCCATTGGGCAGGCGCTGGCCGTGCCAGTGGATGCTGGTGTGCTCGGGCAGCCTGTTGGTCACGAAGATGCGCACGCGGTCGCCTTCCACCACCTCGATGGTCGGGCCGGGGCTTTGCCCGTTGTAGCCCCACATATTCGCCTTGAAGCCGGGCGCCATCTCGCGCACCACCGGCTCGGCCACCAGGTGGAATTCCTTGACACCGTTGTTCATTCGCCAGGGCAGGGTCCAGCCGTTGAGGGTGACCACCGGGTTGTAAGGCCGGCCGTTGGGCGGCGCCAGCGGCGCCGCGGTGTTGGCGTGGCCCATGCTGGCCGGCTCGGGCAGCGCGGCCATGGTCACCCTGCTGACGGAGGCGGCGGCCACGGCGCCCATGCCTGCCGTGGCCGCGCGGTTGAAGAAATGTCTTCGGTTCATGAATAGTCCTTGTATGTGTTGGAAGCTTTGCCTCAGTGCGCGGCCGCGGCGGCATTGGCGGCGGGGCTTTCGGCGGAGGCGCCGGAGGTGGCGTCGTAGGGCGCGCCGGACAGCACCGTGCGCAGGTCGGTGTCGGCCAGCCAGAAGTCGCGGCCGGCCTGGACGGCTTCGCCAGCGGCTTGCGCCTGTGCGCGCGCCTCGGCCAGTACTTCGAAGACGCTGGCCAGCATGCCGTTGTAGCGCAGCAGGGTTTCGTCGTTGACGAAGCGCGACAGGGGCAGCACCTCTTTCTCGTAGTGCTTCGCCAGGTCCCAGGCCGTGCGGTAAGCGTGGTAAGCCTCGCGCGCTTCGCTGCGGGCTTTCACCGCTAGTTCGCGCACGCGGGCCGCATTGCCCATCGCCTCCCACAGCGCGTCGGCGCCGGGCTCGCGCCTGGCCGCGCGCTGCCGCGCCCACTCCAGCTTCGCCAGTTGCAGGTCCAGCCGCTGCTGCAGCACGCGGCTTTCCACGTCGGGTAGTTCCTGGGCTTGCGCCGGCAGCTCGGGCAGCCGGTCCGGCAGCGTAAAGCCGGTCTGCGCGCCCCACAGGCCCAGCACCACAATGAGCTTTTCGCGCTCGCTGAAAGCCGCCTGCCGCGCGCGCGCGAGTTGCGCCGCCGCATCGGCGAGCAGCAGCTGTTCGCGTGCCTGTTGCAGCTTGCTCCAGTTGCCCGCACGCGCCATGCGGCGGGCCAGCTCGCCGCCAGCCTCGGTGCTTTCCTTCGCTTGCGTCGCCAGGCGCACAAGCTGCTCCGCGGCCACGGCGCGCACCCAGGCTTTGCGTGCCTGGGCCGACAGCAGGGTGATTTCCTGGCTGGCCTTGCGCCTGGCCGGGCTGTCGGCCGGCACGGCATCCGAGATGTTCACGCCTTCCGACGCCAACGAGAGCTGCAGGCCCGGGTTGTTGAGCAAGGCGATGCGTACCGCCGTGTCGGCGCTCAGCGGGCCCGCCGCCAACAAGGGTGCGATGGCCGCGCCGGAATCCATGCCCGGACGCGCGAGGGCGACTGGGCCTGAGGCCTGGCTCTGGGCCTGCGCTTCCAGGCCGCTCACGCCCCCGTCGCGCGGCACGGCCGCATGCGCCGTGAATGCCGTGAGTGCGAGAAGCAGCAAGGCCAGCGCGCCCGGTTGCCGTGGGCTGCTTGTACCGCGGATGAAGAAAGTGTTCATGCCGGGCCTCATGGTTTTGGAGCGGCCGGCGCCGCGGGTTTGGCCTGCTGGGCCTGTTCCCACTTCAGCAGGTCGGCATGGCCTCGCGGAAACTGGCCCACGGCGGCATTGGCTTTTTTCCAGTCATCGCTGGCCAGCTCCACGCCGTTGGGCAGGCCCGCAAAGGCCGATGAGTACTGGGCGGTCGGCACCGGCGTGGCAGGGTCTGCGGCCTGTTCGATGGGCCTGGGGTCGAGCCGGGGATAGGGTGCAGGGGCCTGCGCGTGGGCGGCAAACCCCACAGGCAGCAACACGGCCGGCAACCACGCGCGCGGGTTTGAAAAGACGCGGATATTCACAAAAATCTCCTGAAATACGAGCGGGTGCGATGACAGGCATCGCGTGCTCCGGCGCGTCAGCCGTCAAAGGCCACGCCGGAGGGCAAGTACAGACCCACTACGGGCCCGGAGATCAGGAAATGGGTGGTTTTTGGCCCAGTGCGGTGTCGGCACTGGCGAACGGGTCTGCCGCCGGGCGGGGCAGGGTGGGTGCGCTGAAAACAGGCATTGAGTCAAGCGCCGCAGGCGACAGCGCCACCGCGTGGCAAGCCTGGCAGGCGGCGCAGGTTTCGCAGTGGCCGTCAGCTGATTGGCTGCCGCCATCATCCGCGGTCTGGTCAGCGCAGTCATGCATGACAGGCGCTTGCGCATGGTGGTCGGCATGGGCCGCGTCCATGGCTTCATGCTCATGCACATGGTCAGCCTGAATGGCGGCTGCTTCGGTATGGTGATGTTGAAGCTGGCCGGCCGCCATCTGCGTCGCCATCGCGTCGCCCACCCAGCCGCGCAGTGGCAGCAGGGCGATCAGGATGGCGAACAGAAAATGGCGCATGGGGTAATGATAGAGGATGTACCCGGAAAGTTCCGCATCGGGCGTATGCATGGTTGCCCATGCTCATCCTGTACGCTATGACAGGTGAGTCACCTGGATGCGCTTCCACCTTTTGAGCTTTATGAGGAGCCAGGCATATGAAACTTCTGGCACCGTCCTCGAAACCCGGCGTCTCGGCCGCACTGGCATCGGCCTTGCTGTTCGGCGCCAGCACGCCGCTGGCCAAATACCTGCTGGGGCAGATGAGCCCCTGGATGCTGGCCGGGCTGCTGTACCTGGGCTCGGGGCTGGGCCTGTTCCTGTATCGCGCATTACGCGGTGCAGCCCGCCCGCGCCTGAACCCGGGCGAGGCGCGCTGGCTGGCTGCCGCGGTGGTCTGCGGCGGCGGCGTCGCGCCGGTGTTGCTGATGTACGGTCTCTCGGCGATGCCGTCCAGCCACGCCTCCTTGCTGCTCAATGCCGAAGCGGTGCTGACGGCGGTGCTGGCGTGGATGGTGTTCAAGGAGAACGTGGACAGGCGGATTGCGTTGGGGATGGGGGCGATTGTGGCGGGCGCGTTGCTGCTGAGCTGGCCGCAGCCGCAGGCCGGCGGCTCGGGCCTCATGCTTTCTTTGCTGTGGCCTGCATGCGCGGTGGTGCTGGCCTGCTTTTTCTGGGCGCTGGACAACAATTTCACGCGCAAGGTGTCGCTGGCGGACGCTTCGTGGATTGCCTGCGTGAAGGGGCTGGCCGCGGGCGCGAGCAACCTGCTCCTGGCCTTCATGGCGGGTGCGGCGCTGCCGGGCCTTGGGAGAACGGTCGCGGCCATGGGCGTCGGCTTGCTGGCTTACGGCGTGAGCCTGGCGCTCTTCGTGATCGGCCTGCGGCACCTGGGAAGTTCGCGGTCCGGTGCTTATTTTTCGACGGCGCCGTTTGTGGGCGCGCTGTTTTCGGTGGTGTTCCTGGCGGAACCGCTTAGCTGGCCGCTGGCTGCCGCCGCGGTGCTGATGGCCGTCGGCATCTACCTGCACCTGACCGAGCACCATGCGCACATGCACATCCACGAGGCGCTGGAGCATGAACATGCGCACGTGCATGACGAGCACCATGCGCATGGGCACATTCCGACTGTTCAGGGCGCGCATTCACATCGCCACACGCATGAACCCATGACCCACGACCATGCGCATTACCCGGATGCCCACCACCGCCACGGCCATGTGGACGGCCATTGAGAATTAAAGGGGCCCGGGCAGGCGTCAGCTTTTTTGGAGTTGCAGCCGCGCCTTGTCCAGCCACAGCTGCAGGCTGTCGAGCAGTTCCTTCTGGCTGAAGGAGCAGCTTTCCTCGGTGAACAGCGCACTGGATTCGAGCCGGTTCAGCAGTTGCGACAGCACTTCGTTGAATCGTTCGGGCAGGGCCGTCGCGAGGCTGTGCTGCTGCATCGCGACCTTCGAAAAAGCCGCCACACCGAGTGTGTCGGCGCGCAGTTGCAGTAGCGCGGCTTGCAGGGTGTCGAGCTGGTCCTGGGCTGTCATGGCATCAGTGTAAAAGCTCAGGCCGCGGCCGAAGCCGACGCGCGCGCCGGCATGCGGTCGAACACCAGGGTCAGCATGGCGAGCAGGCCGAAAGGCACGCCCACCCAGCCCAGTTGCGCAAAGCCCACCCGGTCCAGCAGCGCGCCGCTGATGACCGCACCTAGCGCTGTGCCCACATACAGCATGGAGCCGTTGAGGCTCAGCAGCAGCGGCGCCTGCGACGGCGAGAGGCTGGCCAGCCGGCTTTGTTGCGGGGCCATGAGGCCGAAGCCCGCGATGCCCCAGGCCACCAGCACGCCCATGGTGGCCGGCACGCTGCCGCGCGTGAGCGGCAGCAGGCACATCATCGCGACCAGCACCGCCAGCTGCACGCGCATGGTGCGCAAGGCGCCGAAGCGGTCCGTGGCCCATCCACCCATCAGCGTGCCGCCCACGCCGGCCAGGCCGAAGACGGCCAGCGTGGCCGAGAGCTGCGCCGAATTCATGGGGTTGAGCGCCTGCAGCACGGGCCCGACATAAGCGAACACGCTGAAGATGGCGATGAAGTACAGCAGGGTGCGGCCCCAGACGCGCAGCACCGCGCCCTGGCGCGCGGCAGCCTGGAAGCCCGCGAAGCTGGTGCCGGCGCTGGCCATGCTGGCCGGAATCAGCCAGCTGGCCGCGACCAGGGCCGTGGCGCTCGCAGCCGCCGACAACCACACCGGCACGCGCCAGCCGAACTCAAAGCCCAGCCAGGCGCCGATGGGCAGGCCCACGGCATAGCTGATGCTCATGCCCAGGAAGGTGATAGACAGCGCCCGGCCGCGCAGCGCGGGCACGACCAGGCTGACGGCCAGCGCCGAGGCCGCGGCGGTGAACATGGCGCCCGCGCCCATCAGCACGCGGCCCAGCAGCAGCACGGGCAGGTTGGGCGCGAGGGCGCAGACCAGGCAGCCCGCCGTGAACAGCGCCAGTGCCAGCTGCACGGCACGTTTGCGCGGCCAGCGGGCGGTGAGGATGATGAGCAGCGGCGCCAGCACGGCGGTGGCCACGGCATAGGCCGTCATGGCCTGGCCGGCTGCCGCCACGCTGATGCCCAGCGATGCGCTCATGGGCTGCAGGATGCCGCCGAGTACAAAGGCGCCGCTGCCGATGACGAGGTTGCACAGGGCGAAGAAATACAGGATGGGCGGCATGGCGGTCATGAAGGCGGCGTCGGGTAGGCGGGGAGGCAAGCGCCAGCCACCCATGGATGGCGGGCGTCAACAGCCATCGGGTGGTGTGTTGACCCCGCCATTGTGCGGGAAGCCGCCCGATTCTGCTGGGCCGGGGGAAAGCTGGCGCCGGGCGGCAGGCGGGGGCGCCGCCGGGATGTGCCCGGTGAACCTGAAGCAGGATGGCGCGCGGCGGCGCCATGGTGCTGAAGAGCCCTGTTGCGGGCCCTGCTTACTGGATCATGCCGAGGAACTGCTTGAGCTCGGCGGTTTGTGGGTTGGCGAACACTTCGTCGGGTGGGCCGATCTCGTGCACGCGGCCCTGGTGCATAAAGACCACGCGGTCGCAGACCTTGCGGGCGAAATTCATCTCGTGTGTCACCATGAGCAGCGTCATGCCCTCGGCGGCCAGGCTTTCCACCACCTGCAGCACCTCGCCCACGAGCTCCGGGTCCAGCGCCGAGGTGATTTCATCGCAGAGCAGCACCGAAGGCTGCATGGCCAAGGCGCGCGCGATGGCCACGCGCTGCTGCTGCCCGCCCGAGAGCTGGTCGGGCCAGGCGTCGAATTTTTCGGCCAGGCCCACGCGCTGCAGCAACGCGTGCGCATGCTCGGCCGCAGTCGCGCCGGCCGTTTTCTTGACCAGGGTGGGCGCCAGCATGATGTTCTTGCCGACGGTGAGGTGCGGGAACAGGTTGAAGCTCTGGAAGATCATGCCCACATGCTGGCGCAGCTCGCGCATGACCTGCGGGTTGTCGTGCAGCAGGTGTTTGCCGTCCACCCGCAGCGTGCCGCTCTGGAAGACTTCCAGCCCGTTGATGCAGCGCAGCAGCGTGCTTTTGCCCGAGCCGCTTTTGCCGATGATGGCGATGACTTCGCCGGCCTTGACGTCGAGGTCTATGCCTTTGAGGACTTCGTTGGTCCCGAAGCTTTTGCGCAACTGGTTGATCTCGACAAGCGTCCTGTCAGCCTTTGCGGGGGATGGGGTGACGTTAACGTCCATTTCGGGCTTTCCTCTCAAGCTTGCGGGCATACAGGGATACGGGGAAACACAGCGCGAAGTACATCAGCGCCACGCAGCTGTAAACGACAAAGGGTTTGAAGGTGGCGTTGGTGATCATGGTGCCGGCCTTGGTCAGTTCGATAAAACCGATGACCGAGGCCAGTGCCGTGCCCTTGATGACCTGCACCAGGAAGCCCACGGTGGGCGGCACGGCGATGCGCACGGCTTGCGGCAGCACGATGTGGCGCAGCTGCTCGCCGAAGTTGAGCGCCAGGCTTTGCGCGGCCTCCCACTGGCCCTTGGGAATCGCGTCGACGCAGCCGCGCCAGATCTCGGCCAGGTAGGCACTGGTGTAGAGCGTGAGCGCCACCGCGGCCGCGACCCAGGCCGGCACATTGAGGCCGAAGAGCGCCAGGCCGAAATAGGCGAGGAAGAGCTGCATCAGCAGCGGTGTGCCCTGGAACACCAGCACATAAGTATCCAGTGCACGGCGCACGATGCGCCCTGCCTTTTGTGCGCCCGGCACCGAGCGCGAGGCCGACAGCCGGCCCACCAGCAGCAGCGCGCCGACCAGGCCGCCGCCAATAAAGGCAACAAGTGACAGCACGACGGTCCAGCGCGCCGCCAGCAGCAGGTTGCGGAGGATGTCCCAGATGGAGAATTCGATCATGGTGTTGCGGGCCTTTTCAGTTATCGACCAAAAAGGAATTTCGGACCCATCCAGTTGAGGAGTTTTCTCACTGCGATGGATAGCGCCAGGTAAATCGCCGTCGCAATGATGAAGGCTTCAAACGCGCGGAAGTTGCGCCCCTGGATCAGGTTGGCGGCGTAAGACAGTTCCTGCGTCGAGATCTGTCCGCAGACGGCCGAGCCCAGCATCACGATGATGATCTGGCTCACCATGGCGGGCCAGACTTTCTTGAGCGCGGGCGGCAGCACCACGCGGGTATAGATCTGCACGCGGTTGAGCGCCAGGCTTTCGGCCGCCTCGACCTGCCCGCGTGGCGTGGCTTCAACGCCGGCGCGGATGATCTCGGTGGCATAGGCCGCCAGGTTGATCACCATGGCCAGCACCGACGCGACTTCGGGCGAGAGCTTGAAGCCCAGGGCCGGCAGGCCGAAGAAGATGAAGAACAGCTGGACGATGAAAGGCGTGTTGCGTATCAACTCGACGTAAGTGCCCACCACCCAGCGCAGCCAGGCCGGCCCGCTGGCGCGCGCCCAGGCAAAGGCCATGCCCACCAACACACCGGCCACCGACGAAATAGCCGTCAGGCCCAGCGTCCAGACGACGCCCGTGGCCAGCAGCGGCCATTGCGACAGCACGCTCATGAAATCAAGTTCGACACGCATCTGGATTACTTCTTGTAGAAAAGGGCTGCCTTAATTTCGGTCAAACCAGCAGCCGCAGTGGAACCGGCTTTGCCGGGCCACGAGCGGCGCCCCCTGCAAGGGGGAGGCGGTTACGCGAAGCGAACCGCAACGGGGGTGTGCAACAGTTATTGGGGCAGATCGCCTGCGGGACGGCCCAGCCACTTCATGGCCAGCTTGTCGAGGTCGCCCGACTTCTTGCCCTCGGCGATGATTTCATTGACTTTCATGCGCAGCTTGTCTTCGCCTTTGGCAACCCCGATGAAGTTGGGGGAGTCCTTGAGCAGCAGCTTGTACTCGGTGTTGAGTTGCGGGTTCTTGGCAATCATGTTGCCCGCGACCGATGCGCCGGTGGCGATCAGCTGCACCTGGCCGGCGGTGTAGGCCGACACCGTGGTGTTGTTGTCTTCAAAGCGCTTGATGTCCGTGCCGGCAGGCGCGACCTTGCTCAGTTCCTGGTCTTCGATGGCGGCGCGCGTGACGCTGATAGTCTTGCCCGACAGGTCGGCAAAAGACTTCACGGTCATGCTCTTGGGACCGAACACGGCCTGGAAGAAGGGCGTGTAGGCGGCGGTGAAGTCGATGACTTTTTCGCGTTCCGGGGTTTTGCCGAGCGTGGAGATCACAAGGTCGGCCTTCTTGGTCTGCAGGTAGGCGATGCGGTTGGCGCTGGTCACGGGAACGAGTTCGACCTTGACGCCGAGTTTTTGCGCGATGTAGCCGGCCATCTCAACATCCAGTCCCTGGGGCTTGAGATCGGTGCCGACCATGCCGTAGGGCGGGAAGTCGGTCGGGATGGCGATCTTGATTTCCTTGGCCTTCATGATGTCGTCCAGCGCGGTCTGCGCATGGGCGCCGGAGGCGGCCAGCACGGCGGCTGCGGCGAGGGCGAAAGAGAAAACGCGTTTGCTGGACTTCATAGCAGGGCTCCAAGGTAGGTTGAGGAATCGTCAGAGGGTTTGGCCGTGTTGCGGCCGGCTTTTCGAACACGGGAAGATGCGGCAGCCCCCGGCTTGCCGGCCTGGGCTTGCGCGTCAAGCGGGCTCAGCGCGCTGCGCAGCTGCGCCAGCGGGTCGCCGCCGGCGGCCTGCAGCTTGAGCGCCGCCTGCACGCTGCCGATATGCGCCTGCATGAGTTTTTCGGCTTTCGCCAGGTCGCCTTTTTCCAGGGCCTGCACGATGAGCACATGCTCGTCGCAGGACTGCTCCGCGTCGTGCGAGGACTGGTAGAGCATGGCGATCAGGGTGGTGCGCGCGGTGAAGTCGCGCAAGGTGTCGGCCAGCAGGCTGTTGCCCAGGCATTCGGCCAGGCAGACATGGAAGTCGCCCAGCAAAAAGCTGCGCAGGCCCACGTCGTCGCCCTTGATGGCGGCTTTCTCGCGGGTGAGGTGGTTCTTGAGCTGCTTGATGGCGGGCTTGCTGACCTCGGTGGTGCAGCGGATCAAGCCCATCTCGATCACGCGGCGCGCTTCAAAGGCTTCACGCGCCTCTTCCTCCGACGGCTCGATCACATACCAGCCGCGCCGGCTGCTGACGGTGACAATGCCGCGCACCGCCAGCCGGGTCAGGGCCTCGCGCACGATGGTGCGGCTGCAGTCAAACAGCATGGCGAGCTGCTGCTCGCCCAGGCGCGAACCCGGCGCGAGCTTTTGCGCCATGACAGCTTCAATGATGCGGTTGCTGATGTCGGGGGCAGTGGCCATGGAATAAATGTAGATCAGTTAACTCAAAATTTGTATACAAGTTTTGTATATCAAATTGGGGTTTACTCGGGGGTGGCAGGAGGGCCGCCTCCCCCGTTACATCAATTTATTGCGGCAGATCGCCTGCGGGACGGCCCAGCCATTTGAGGGCGATCTTGTCCAGGTCGCCGTTTTTCTTGGCTTCGGCAATGATCCCGTTGACGGCCAGGCGAAGCGAGTCTTCTCCCTTGGGCACGCCGATGTAGTTGGGGCTCTCCTTGAGCAGCAGCTTGTACTCGGTGCGCAGCTGCGGGCTCTTGCTCATGATGTTGCCGGCAACAGAGGCGCCCGTGGCAATCAGCTGCACCTGGCCGGCGGTGAAGGCGTTCACCGTCTTGAAGTTGTCGTCAAAGCGGCGGATGTCGGTACCCGATGGGGCCAGCTTGTTGAGTTCCTCGTCCTCGACGGAGCCGCGCGTCACCCCGACGGTTTTCCCCGCCAGGTCGGCGAAGCTCTTGATCGTGAGTGTCCGGGCGCCGAAGACTGCCTGGAAGAAGGGCGAATAAGCGGCGGCGAAATCAATCTGCTTTTCGCGGTCCGGGTTTTTGCCCAGGGTGGCGATCACCAGCGATGCTTTTTTGGTCTGCAGGTAAGGAATGCGGTTGGCGCTGGTGACCGGAATCAGGTCGACAGCCACGCCAAGCTTGGCGCCAATGTAGTTGGCCACGTCGGCGTCCAGGCCCTGGATCTTGAAGTCCGCGCCCATGGAGCCATAAGGCGGAAAGTCGGGCGGAACCGCGATGGTGATTTTCTTGTTCTTCAGGATGGTGTCCAGGGCGGTTTGCGCATGGACGCCGAAGCTCGACAAGAGCGAAAGAGCCGTCAGGCTCATCGAAAGCAGAAATTTACGTGAAGTCATGGCACTGTCCTTGAGTTGAAAAAGTCATACTGATCTGCGTCGATGACCCCAATGTGAAATCTTGCGTGCAAGTCTTGTGCCAATCCTGGGCCATTCTTTGGCCGAAAAATTGGGAGGCCGTCTTTGCTGCAAAAAGAAGCAGCTTATGAGGGCCTGCACGGTTTCCTGAAGGGTCTGTCCGGTTACGCCATCGACCTTGTCAGCCTAACCTTTCTACTTATTTTTGTACCTAGAACTTACCCCGTTCAGCGTGATTTTTGTTGTGTTTATGACCATTTGGTATGCAAGATATGTGCACCCGACTGGCGTGCCCGCGCACCGGCTTGCGGCTTTTTGGGTGGCCGGTTGCACCAGAATGGGGATTAACTCGCCGGGATTCTTCAGTCCATCTTGGCGCCGGAGGCCTTGACGGCCTGGGCCCAGCGCGGCATCTCGGCGGCCAGGAACTGCGTGAACTCCTCGCTGCCCATAAAAGCCGGGTCGGCGCCCTGCGTCACCATGCGGTTGCGGATGTCCGGGTTGCTCATCACCTGCTTGAAGGCGTCGCTGAGTTTGGCGGTCACGTCCTTGGGCAGGCCGGCCGGTGCGAGAAAACCGTAAAACCCGACCACTTCAAAACCCTTGATGCCCGATTCGATGACGGTCGGGATATCCGGCAGGGCAGGATTGCGCTCCTTGCTGGTGACCGCCAGTGCGCGCACCTTGCCTTGCTTGTGGTAGTTCGCCGCCTGCGGAATCGATTCACCCATGAATTGCACCTGGCCGGCCATCAGGTCGGTAAAGGCCGGGGCGCTGCCGCGGTAGGGAATGTGGACCATAAACAGCCCGGTGGCGTTTTTGAACATCTCGGGAACCAGGTGGCTGATGCCGCCGTTGCCGGCCGAGCCGTAGTTGACCTGGCCCGGCCTGGCCTTGGCGTAGGCGACAAATTCCTGCAGGTTGCTCACCGGCAGCTTGGGGTTGACCAGCAGGGCCAGCGGCTGCATGGCGGTGCGCGCGATGGGCGTGAAGTCCTTGAGCGTGCTGTAGGGCAGCTTGCTGTACAGCGCGGGGTTGATGACCATCACGCCGGTATTGGCCAGCATCAGCGTGTAGCCGTCGGGCGCGGCCTTCATCACGTCTTGCGCGCCCACGGTGCCGCCTGCGCCTGACTTGTAGTCGATCACGATGGGCTGGCCCAGCACGGCCTGCAGCCGTTCGGTCAGCAGCCTTGCATGCTGGTCCAGCGGGCCGCCCGCGGGGAAGCCAATGACGACGCGGATCGGTTTGTCGGGAAAGGCCGCCATGGCCGAGGAGGTCGTCAGTGCGGCGATGGCCAGCGTGGCGAGAACGTTGCGGGGCAGGGCGAGGAAGCGATTCATGAAGTCTCCTGTTGGGTTTGTTTCCGCGTGTAAGTGATACTTGGTGTCCGGCGAGCAAGCACGTGCGGCGGAATCGCCGCTGCCTCGAGCGAGAACACGCGGCGCCGTTTCATCATAGTGAGCACCGGTCGCTCAAGTGACAGCGTTTTATCGGGAGCTTCCCGGATGTGGGCTCCGCTTGCTCGGGGTAGGCTGTGGCCAGAACCCGCATTGCCTGGAGCCCTTCTTGACCTTCGATTCCGACACCGGCCAGGCCGTTCCCGCCGCGACCTCGCACACGCTGCACCACCAGGTCTGGCCCAAACGCCTGCCGCACAGCATCACGCCGCCGGCGACCTCGCTGTGGCACAACCTCGCGGTCAGCGCGCTGCGGTTTCCGGACAAGCCCGCGCTGGTGTTCTTCAACCGCGTGTTCAGCTACGGCGAAGTCATGCGACAGGCTGAGCGCCTGGCCGCCACGCTGCACAGCCTGGGTGTGCGCAGCGGCGACCGCGTGGTGCTCAACATGCAGAACTGCCCGCAGTGGGTGATCGCGCATTTTGCGATCCTGCGTGCCAACGCGGTGGTCGTGCCCGTCAACCCCATGAACCGGGCCGAGGAGCTCAAGCACTACATCACCGACCCCGATGCCAAAGTCGCTATCACGGCGGCTGACCTGGCCGCCGAACTCGCCCGGGCCAATGCGCAGCTGGCGCCCGGCGAGCGGCTGGCGCACATGGTGGTCACCCATTACAGCGACGCTTTTGACCTGGCTGCGGAAGGCGAGGGCGAGAAGCATGATGGGGATATGGCCATGCCGCCGGCCTGGCGCGAATGGCTGGGCACGCGCCACGAACTGCCTGTGCTTGAAGGCGGCAGCGTGATGGACTGGGCCGATGCAACGGCGGATACGGCGCTCAAGGCGGGCGAGTTGCCCCCACACACCGCCACGCCACAAGACCTGGCCGTGCTGCCCTACACCAGCGGCACCACCGGCCTGCCCAAGGGCTGCATGCACACGCACGCCAGCATCATGCACAACGCGGTGGCCAGTTGCCTGTGGGGCGGCAGCACCTTCGAGAACGTGACCTTGTCGGTGGTGCCCATGTTCCATATCACCGGCATGGTGTCGGTGATGCATGCGGCCATCTACGGCAGCGCGACGCTGGTCATCATGCCGCGCTGGGACCGTGAGCTGGCCGGGCGTTTGATCTCGCGCTGGCGCGTGACGCACTGGACCAACATCCCGACCATGGTGATCGACCTGTTGGCCAGCCCTAACTTCGCAAGCTTTGACCTGAGCAGCCTGGTCTACATCGGCGGTGGCGGCGCGGCCATGCCGCAGGCCGTGGCCCAGCGCCTGTGGGAGCAATACGGCCTGCGTTTTGCAGAGGGCTACGGCCTCACCGAAACGGCCGCGCCCTCGCACAGCAACCCCTACGACGCCACCAAGCAGCAATGCCTGGGCGTGCCCTTCATGAGTTGCGACTCGCGCGTGATCGACCCGATCACGCTCAAGGAAGTGCCGCAGGGCGAGCAGGGCGAAATCATCATGAGCGGGCCGCAAATATTCCAGGGTTACTGGAAGCGCCCGGACGCGACGGAGCAGGCTTTCATCGAACTCGACGGCAAGCGTTTCTTTCGCTCCGGCGACCTGGGCCGCATGGACGAGCAGGGCTACTTCTTCATCACCGACCGGCTCAAGCGCATGATCAACGCCTCGGGCTTCAAGGTCTGGCCGGCGGAGGTGGAGGCCTTGATGTTCAAACACCCGGCCATCCAGGAGGCCTGCATCATCAGTACCAAGGATGCCTACCGCGGCGAAACCGTCAAGGCCGTGGTGGTGCTGCGCCCCGCCGCCAAGGGCAATACCAGCGAGGAAGACATCATCAGCTGGTGCCGGGATAACATGGCGGCTTACAAATACCCGCGCGTGGTGCAGTTTGTCGATGCGCTGCCCAAGAGCGGCTCGGGCAAGGTCATGTGGCGCGCGCTGCAGGAGGCCGAGCAAGGCGGGTCTTGAACACCCGGGCCGGCATGCCCTGTTTTTCGGAGAGCCCGTTTGAAAATCACCTCGGTCAAGCCCTTCATCCTGCACGTGCCCGTCACGGGCTCCCAGATCGCCGACAGCACACACACCATCTCACATTGGGGTGTGGTCGGAGCGCAGATAGACACCGACGAGGGCCTGAGCGGCTACGGTTTCACCGGAACCCATGCGCATTTGCCGAGCGACCAGCTGATCACGCGCTGCATTGAAACCTGCCACGCGCCGCTTTTGATCGGCGAGGATGCGCTGGACACCAACCGCCTGTGGCTCAAGCTCGCGCGCAACCCCGCCCTGCAGTGGGTGGGGCGGGCCGGCATCACCACGCTGTCGCAGGCCGCCATTGACATCGCGCTGTGGGACCTCAAAGCCAAGGCCGCGGGTGTGCCCCTGTGGAAGCTGCTGGGCGGCCAGGTGCGCGACAAGGTTCGGGCCTACAACACCGACATCGGCTGGCTCAGCATCCCCGACGAGCAACTCGTGGCCGGCGCGAAGCGAGCGGTGGATGAGGGCTTTACCGGCATCAAGGTCAAGATCGGCTCCAGCGTGGACCGCGACCTCAAACGCCTGGAAGCGGTGCGCCGCGCCATAGGCCCGTCCATCACCCTGGCCACCGACGGCAACGGCAAGTGGGACTTGCCCACCTGCCAGCGTTTTTGCCGCGCCGCCGAAGCCTTTGACCTGTACTGGATTGAAGAGCCGCTCTGGTACGACGACGTGAAAGGCCATGCGCAGCTCGCGCGCGGCACCACCATTCCCGTCGCGCTGGGCGAGCAGCTCTACACCCACGATGCCTTCGCCGAATTCTTCCACCAGGAGGCCATCCACTGGGTGCAGCCCGACGTGACGCGCATGGGCGGCATCACCGAGGTGCTGCGGGTCTGCGACACCGCGCATTCCTTCCGCTTGCCGGTGGCGCCGCACGCGGGCGACATGAGCCAGGTGCATGTGCACCTGAACCATGCGCACCCGGCCTGCGCGGTGCTCGAATACATTCCGTGGATCAAGGACTGCTTTCTGGAGCCCGCCCAGGTGGTGGACGGCCACTTCAGCCTGCCGCAGCAAGCCGGCGCCAGCACTACACCCACGCCAGACGCGTGGGAGCGGTATCGCCAGGCCACGGCCTGAGCATCGGCACCGCTTTAGTCTCCTTCTCTGCTCATGGCCAAACCCGCCCCGCCCACATTGCAGGACTTCGACGACAAGCCGCTGGCCGGCTGGCGGTTGCGCCTGTACACCATCATCTTTGAGGCCGACACCCGTGCGGGCCGGCTGTTCGACAAGGCGCTGATCGCCCTCATCCTGGTCAGCATCGCCGTGGTGATGGCCGACAGCGTGCAGTCCATCCATGTTTCCCATGGACGGACGTTTGCGGTGGTCGAATGGATCTTCACGCTGCTGTTTACCGCCGAATATGTGGCGCGGCTGCTTTGCGTGCGCAAGCCGCTGCAGTATGCGACCAGCTTTTTCGGCATCATCGATTTGATTGCCGTGCTGCCGACCTACCTGGCGCTGTTCTTTCCCGAGCTGCACGCACTTATCGACGTGCGCGTGTTGCGGCTGCTGCGCGTGTTCCGCATCTTCAAGCTCGCGGCCTATGTGGCCGAATATCAGTCACTGGGCCGGGCGCTGGCCGCCAGCGGGCGCAAGATTCTGGTATTTTTATCGGCCGTGGTGATGATGGTGCTGGTGATGGGCACGGTGATGTATGTGGTCGAAGGGCCGTCCAACGGCTTTACCAGCATCCCGACTTCTGTCTACTGGGCCATCAGCACCGTCACCACCGTGGGCTTTGGCGACATCACGCCCAAGACCGATTTGGGCCGGCTGATCTCGTCTTTCATGATGTTGCTGGGCTGGGGCATCCTGGCCGTGCCCACCGGCATCGTCACGGCCGAGATGGCGGCGGAGCGGCGCCTGCATCGGCTACCCTTGCCGACCACGCGCACCTGCCATGAATGCCTGACCGAAGGCCACCTGCCCGAGGCGGATTTCTGCTTTCACTGCGGCGCGAAGTTGCCGCCCTACCAGCACCAGGGCCAGCACCAGGGCCAGCAACAGGATACGAAGGCCGAGGACTCTCCGGCGGCGTAGTTCTATTCGCCGGCCGTCAGCCGCCGCGGCGTGATTTCCACCGAGCCCAGCGCCGTGCTCATCCACACCGTGCCGTCCTGCACCGTCACCTGCAACTGCATGCTGCGTTCGGCGAGCTTGGCCAGCGCCTGGCTTTCGGCCGAGTCGATCTGCCAGACGGTCAGGTTGGCGGCGCGCGTGAGTTTGGTTTCGATGTTCTTCCACCAGACCGGGGTGCTGCTGGCAAAACTGTAGACGCTGACTTTCTCGGCGCGGCCGGCCGCTTTCATCAGGCGCTTGTCGTCGGGCTGGCCCACGTCTATCCAGTGCAGGATCTGCTCGGTGTAGTCCTTGTGCCAGAGCGCCGCCTCGTCCACGTCCCACAAGTCTTTGGCGAATTCGAGGTTGCCGTTCTTGTCGTCGGCCGGCACGTTGAGCGCGAAGGCCAGCAGGCGGATCATCATGCGTTCGTCGGCCTCCGAGGGATGGCGCGCGATCGTCACGCTGTGGTCGGCGTAGATATTGCGGTCCATGTCGGACAGGGCCAGCTGGGCTTTGTAAATAGTGGCTTTGAGTGCCATAGGATGTACTTCTTTATCTCGGGTCTGGACGGGAACGAACCCTCTATTGGAACAGAGCCGCGCAGGGGTAACCTTTGCCGAGCGGGATTTAAGGGGTCTGGCTATAGTTTTGCCCATGATCAGCCTCTCCGTCCTCGACCAGTCCGTCGCCGTCAGCGGCCGCACGGAAGACGCCTCCGTCCGTGAAACCCTGCAACTGGCGCGCCACTGCGAGGCGCTGGGCTACCGCCGCTTCTGGCTCAGCGAGCACCACAGCCATCCCACCATTGTCGGCTCCGCGCCCGAGGTGCTGATGGCCGCTGTCGCCGCGACCACCAGCCGCATACGCGTGGGCAGAGCCGGCGTGATGTTGCCGCACTATGCGGCGCTCAAGGTGGCCGAGCAGTTCCGCGTGCTGGAGGCGATCGCGCCGGGCCGCATCGACCTGGGCGTGGGCCGGGCGCCGGGCTCGGACATGCGTACGGCGCGGCTCTTGAGCAGCGACCCGCGCCAGTCGGCCGAGAATTTTCCGATCCAGGTGCGCGAGCTGCAGGCCTGGCTTGCCGGCATTGACCTGCCCGAAGGCCACCCGGGCCGCGGCGTGACGGCCAACCCCATGGGCCCGACCACGCCCGAGATGTGGATGCTGGGCAGCTCCGATTACGGCGCGCAGCTGGCCGCGCATTACGGCCTGCCGTATGCCTTCGCTTACTTCATTACCGACGGCCAGGGCGCGGAGCAGGCGCTTGAGCTCTACCGCACCAACTACCGGCCCAGCCCGCGCCATCCCGTAGCGCAGGCCGTACTCTGCGTCTGGGCGCTGGCGGCGGATACGGAGGCTGAAGCCTGGCACCACTTCTCGAGCCGGGAGCGCTGGAAGATCGACCGCAACCGCGGCGCGCTGGCCGCGCTGCCTTCGCCCGAAGAGGTGGCTCAGCGCACCTATACGGCAGCCGAGCAGGTGGAGGCCGAGAAACTCAGGTCCAACGCGCTGGTCGGCAGCGGCCCGCAAGTCGCGGCCAAACTGCGGGCGCTGGCCCATACACTGGAGGTTGACGAACTGGTGGTGATCACCTGGGCCCATGACCCAGTGGCCCGCCGCCGCTCCTATGAACTGCTGGCCCGCGAGTTTTTCTGAAGCCGCAGGGTGGACAACCAACCTGGATACCCATGCGTGTGCATCGCCCATTGGCGCCTGTCGCTTTGATTTTGATAATGGCCTGCGTCGCCGGCGCCGCGCTGGCCGCACCGGATGAACAGGCCCTGGGCAAGGCCGGGGGTTATCCATACCAGCGCCTGGGGCCCTCCTTCAGCCTGTTCACCGAGGAATACAAGATCGGCACCTTCAGCAACATGGAAAAGGTGTTCTGGCCCCGCACCGTCAAGACCGCGCCGGGAACGCCACTGCCTGCGCACGAGGCGGCGCCCGCGATCACCTACACCTACGACAACCAGCGCCTGTCCGTGGACGACCTGCTCGCGCGCCAGCGCATCACTGGCCTGCTGATCCTCAAGGACGGCAAGGTCGTGCTCGAGCGCTATCAGTACGATCGCACCGCCGCCCACAGGCTGGCCTCGTTCTCGATGGCCAAGAGCGTGACGGCCTTGCTGGTGGGCATCGCCCAGCGCGAGGGCCATATCGCCTCGCTCGACGATACGGCGGAGAAATACGCCCCGGAGCTCAAAGGTTCGGCCTGGGCGCCCGTCACCATCCGCAACCTGCTGCGCATGTCTTCCGGCGTGAAGTGGAACGACAAGGTGATGCCGGGCGTGACCACCGACGGCGCCACCCTTGCCGCCGAATCTTTCTACCAGCGCGGCCGCGGCGGCGTCAGCGCCGTTTCCTGGGTCAAGGAATCGGAGCGGCCCCAGGGCACGGCCTTCAACTACAACTCCGCCGAGACATTCGTGCTGGGGGTCGTCCTGCGCGGCGCGATCAAGCGCGACCTCGCGGCCTACCTGTCGGAAAAAATCTGGCAGCCCATGGGCGCTGAATCGGATGCGTCCTGGCTGGTCGACCGTTCCGGCCTGGAGGCGGGCAACTGCTGCATCAATGCCACGCTGCGCGACTACGGCCGCCTGGGCATGCTGCTGGCCGCCGACGGCATGTGGAACGGCCGGGAGCTGGTCCCGCGCGAGTTCGTGCTGGACGCCACCGACCCGCAGCGCCAACCCGACTACCTGCTGCCGCGCAAGGCGACGCCGTATTTCGGCTACGGCTACCAGGCCTGGCTGTATCCCTACCGCACGCGCACTTTCCAGGCACGGGGCCTGTTCGGGCAGGAGCTGATCGTGCAGCCGGAGTCGAAGATCGTTGTCGTCATCACCTCGGCTTTGAAAACGGCCGACGTACCCGGCAACATCATGGTGGAGCGCAACAGCTTTCTGGGCGCCGTGCTGACCTCGCTGGGCGGCCGCGCGGACCTGTACCGCTAGGCTACGGTAGAACCTGGTGGAAAATGGCCCGCATTTGACAAACATTGAGATAACAAGGAACAGTGAATGAAAACGCCTTCCGCGACACCGCTTTTCAGTGCCACCATCGCCGGCAGCCTGCCCAAACCGGCCTGGCTCTCCGAAACCAAAAAACTCTGGCCGCAGTGGAAAGCCGAAGGCGAGGAACTCCAACAGGCCAAGGCCGACGCCACGCTGCTGTGGATCAAAGCGCAGGAGGACGCGGGCCTGGACGTGATCGGTGACGGCGAGCAGTCGCGCCAGCATTTTGTGCACGGCTTTCTCGAGCAGGTTGAGGGCATAGACTTCGAGCACAAGGTCAAGATGGGCATACGCGACAACCGCTATGACGCCATGGTGCCGCAGGTGGTGGCCGCGCTGAAGCTCAAGGGCCGTGTGCACGCCGCCGAGGCGCGGTTGCTGCGCGCCCACACCGGCAAAAAAATCAAGTTCACCTTGCCCGGCCCCATGACGATTGTCGACACCGTGGCCGACCGCTTCTACGGCGACAAGGTCAAGATGGCCATGGCTTTCGCCGAACTGCTGAACCAGGAAGCGCTGGCCCTGCAGGCCGACGGCGTGGACATCATCCAATTCGACGAGCCGGCCTTCAACGTCTACATGAAGGACGCGGCCGACTGGGGCGTGAAGGCGCTGGAAGTCGCCGCCCGGGGCCTGACCTGCACGACGGCGGTGCACATCTGCTACGGCTACGGCATCAAGGCCAACACTGACTGGAAGGCCTCGCTGGGCGAGGAATGGCGGCAGTACGAGACCGTGTTCCCGGCGCTGGCCAAAAGCAGCATCCAGCAGGTGAGCCTGGAGTGCTACCACTCGCATGTGCCGCCGCATTTGATGGCGCTGCTCGAAGGCAAGGACGTGATGGTCGGTGTGATCGACGTGGCCAGCGATGAGATCGAAACCCCGGAACAGGTGGCCGACACGATTGGCAAGGCACTGCAGTATGTGCCCAAGAACCGTTTGCTGCCTTGCACCAACTGCGGCCTGGCGCCCATGGACCGCGAAGTGGCGCTCAAAAAACTGCAGGCGCTGGCTCAGGGTGCGGCCCTGGCGCGCGAGCGCTACAAGTAAGCGGCGCCAAACTTGCCCGGACGGATTGTGGACGGATGAAGTGCTGCTGGTGTACGCTGGTGGCATGAGCAAAGACCCTACGCTTCCACACCATCCCCACGACCACGACCATTCCCACGGCCCTGGACATACGCACCCGCACGCTGAGGGACAGGCCGACCCGCCCTGGAAGCATGACGGCGTGCGCGTGATCGCCAGCAATCAGCTTGACGGCAACACCGCGCAGACGCCGGGCATGGACAGGCGCGCCGCCATCAACTTCGCGCGCGTGGGCGCGCAAAAGCTGTGGGCCGGCACCGTCACCATCCATGCCGACGCCAAGACCGGCGCCCACCACCACGGCCACCTTGAGAGCGTGATCTATGTGATACGCGGAAAGGCCCGCATGCGCTGGGGCGAGCGCCTGGAGTTCACTGCTGAAGCGGGCCCGGGCGATTTCATTTACGTGCCACCCTATGTGCCGCACCAGGAAATCAATGCCAGCCCGACCGAAGTGCTGGAGTGCGTGCTGTGCCGCAGCGACGGCGAGGCGGTGGCCGTCAACCTCGACATCGAGCCGGTCGAGAAGCCCGACACCGTGCTCTGGGTGGACCCGACGCATCCCCACGGAGGCGTGTAAAGCGCGGGTGAAGGCCGCGTGACGCCTGAATGAAGGCGGGTGAAAGTGCGAATAAACGCACGCTTTCAGCGCGATGCGGAAAGCTTTCCTTACGAATGTCACTTCGTCCTACAGCATGTATCCAAGGGCGTGGTTACAACTGGGACTCCCCTACCAAGAAAGAGGAGTTCCACCATGGATACCCAGAATCAAGTTGTTCCCGCCTCGCAGCCGGGCTTTGCCCAACGCCTGCAACACAGCAAGGCGCTCGTCGCCATCATTGCCGTGCTCGGCGTGACTGTCATGGCCCTGGCCGCTGCGCTGGTGGTCAACCGCTCCGACGCGCAGCAGGGCGTGTCGGAATACGCCCCCGCCAATGAACCCGCAAAGACCGCGAAACTGGCGGCGGACACATCCAAAGCGCCAGCCGCCAAGCCGCACAGCACGCCGACCGTCGTCGCCCAGGCTTCGCCGCGGGCCAATGTCTGCCAGGCCTGCGGCACGGTGGAAGCCGTGACGCCGGTGCAGCGCCAGGGCAAGGTCAATGGCGTTGACGTCGGTAACACCACCATTGGCCTGGGCACCGTCGCCGGCGGTGTGGTTGGCGGCCTGCTGGGCAACCAGATGGGCGGCGGCAACGGCAAGACGGCCATGACCGTGCTTGGTGTGGCCGGCGGCGCCTTTGCCGGCAACCAGATTGAAAAGAACATGAAGAAGGTCACCGTGTATGAAGTGCGCGTGCGCATGGACGACGGCTCGGTCCGCAACATGGAGCTCTCCAGCGCTGTGGCCGTTGGCTCCAAAGTGATTGTCGAAGGCAAGAACCTTCGCATGGCGGCTTAAAGAGCCCGCCACGCTTTTCACTTCGCCTCTGTCGCCTGTCCAAAGCTGCTCAAGCAGCTTTGGAGCCGCAGGCTCCAGCCCCTCGGGGGCGCTGCGCCTGCGGCCCGGCCCTTCGACCCTTCGACAAGCTCAGGACAGGCCAAGGCCGGTTCCGCGGCCCCTGCCGGATTAAGAGCGTCGCAACTTGCGGCCTGCTCATTGCAAGAAAGAAAACCTATGAAAACCCTCAAAAGATTGCTGCTGGGTGGCCTTGTTGCGGCCTCAGCTTTGTCAGGTGGTGCTGTCATGGCCGCGGGCCCCTACGCGACCGCCACGGTGGAAGGCGCGTTGTCACCCGGTGTTTACGGCCGGATCGAAATCGGCAACGCGCCTCCGCCGCCGCTGATTTATGCGCAGCCCGTCATCATCCAGCGCCCGGCGGTGGTGGTGCAGCAGCCGCCGCTGTACCTGCATGTGCCCCCGGGCCATGCGAAGAAGTGGTCCAAGCACTGCGCGAAGTACAACGCCTGCGGACAGCCTGTGTATTTTGTGAAAGTCCAGGGTGACGAGGACTTTGAACGCGGCAAGCACAAGAAAAACAAGCACAGGGGCCACCATGACGACGACCAGGGCCGTGGCGAGAAGCATGGCAAGGGCCACGACTGAGGGCCGGGCTTTCCTCAAGCTTCGATAAAAAGCCGGTGCGCGTCGCCGGCTTTTTTCTGCGCGCCATCCGGTCGCGCCTTTGCGCGGCGGCGGGAATAAACCCCGGGTTCGCGAGCCTGTCGCGGGGAGCGTAGCATTGGGCCCTGTTTCCCCCGATTCGCATCCGTATTTGCACCCGCAGAAAGACATTCCCATGAAAGCCATCTGGAACGGCGCAGTGATTGCGCAAAGCGACGACACCGTGGTGGTGGAAGGCAACCACTACTTCCCCGAGACCTCGGTCAACCGCGACTACATCACCTTCAGCAACCACCACACCATGTGCTCCTGGAAAGGGCAGGCCAGCTATTACTCGCTGCTGGTCAACGGCGAGATGAACACCGACGCCGCCTGGTATTACCCCGACCCCAAGCCCGAGGCCGAGAACATCAAGGGCCACATCGCCTTCTGGAAGGGCGTCAAGATCGAGCCCTGACGCCGGCCCCGGCGCGCCCGGAGCCAGGGCGAGCGCCCGGCGATTCATGGAACAGGGTGGGTTTACCCTTTGTTTTTCATCTTTGCGTGGAAAATTGCGGATGTAATATGTGTGCTTACTAAATGGCCTCGCTGGCCATTGCTCCATTGCCGATAAGGAGACCGCATGACGCTTCCCGCACCCGACCCCGCGCTTGTCGAAAAGCTAGTCGTCGCCAACCGCATCCTCTACCAGCAGGGCGTGGTCGACGGGTTCGGTCATGTGAGCGTGCGGCACGACAAGTCGCCTGGGCACTTTTTGCTGTCATGCAACCGCGCGCCGGGCCTGGTCAAAAAAGCCGACATCCTGGCTTACGACCTCAATGGCGACCTGGCGGGCGAATCCACGCTGCGTTCCTACCTTGAGCGTTTTATCCACGGCGAGATCTACCGCGCGCGGCCCGACGTCATGGCGGTGGTTCACAGCCATTCACCCAGCGTGATTCCTTTCGGCGTGACGGGCCAGCGCCTGCGACCCATTTTCCACATGAGCGGCTTCCTGGGCAGCGGTTCATCGCTGTATGACATCCGCGAATCCAACGGCAACACCGACCTGCTGATCCGCGACATGGGCCTGGGCAAGGACCTGGCCAGGGCGCTGGGCCAGCACAGCTGCGTGCTGATGCGCGGCCACGGCTCCACCGTGGTGGCGCCCTCGCTGGAGCGCGCGGTCTACCGCGCCGTCTATACCGAAGAAAACGCCAAACTGCAGCTCAGCGCCAGCGCCCTGGGTCCGATTGAATTCCTGACGCCCGAAGAAGCCGAGAAGGCCATGAACACCAACGAAGGCCAGGTGATGCGGCCCTGGGAGCTGTGGAGCCGGGCTGTCGGCGCCGTTGAGTAGTCCCTTCGTCACTCGCGACAAACGCAAAAGGCACACCATGAAATTCCACCGACTGCTGGCGCTTGCCGCCCTGATGTCCCTGAGCTGCCTGGGCGCCGGCCAGGCACTCGCGCAGGACTACCCGTCGCGCGCCGTGCGCGTGATAGTTCCCTACGGCACGGGCGGCGGCTCCGACATCCTGGCGCGCCAGATAGGCGCACGCCTGCAGGCCCTGTGGGGCCAGGGCGTTGCGGTGGACAACCGCGCGGGCGCCTCGGGCAACATCGGCACCGAGGCCGTGGTGCACGCGCCGCCGGACGGCTACACGCTGCTGCTGCAAAACAGCACCATGGTGGTCAACCCGGCAGTCAACGGCAAGCTCAACTACGATCCCGAAAAAGACCTGACGCCCATCATGCTGCTGGGCCTCACGCCGATCGCGCTGGTATCGCACCAGGGCACCAACATCACCAGCCTCAAGGAATTGGTGGCCTATTCCAAGGCCAACCCTGCGGCGCTGAGCTACGGCTCCTGCGGCGTCGGCACGCCGCAGCATTTCGTGATGGAGCTGGTCAAGCAGAAGTCCGGCGTCAGCGCCACCAATGTAGGCTACAAGGGCTGCGCCCCGGCCCTGACCGACGTGGTGGGCGGCCAGGTGCAACTTGCCATATTGAGCGCCAACCTCGCCGCGCCCCACCTCAAGACCGGCAAGCTCAACGCGATCGGCGTGTCGACCGCCACACGCTATGCCCTCATGCCGCAGGTGCCCACGTTTGAGGAGCAGGGCCTCAAGCCGCTGGATTTTTCCATCTGGTACGCGCTGATGGGCCCGGCCAAGATGAAGCCTGAAGTGGTCGCCAAAATCTATGCTGACGTGCAAAAGGTGCTGGCCGAGCCCGCCGTGAAAGAAAACCTTTCGGGCGCCGGTGTCGAGCCTCTGTCCGGCAACGGCGCGGCGCTGTCCACACTCATCAAATCCGATCTGGTGCGCTACGCGCAACTGGCCAAGTCGGCCAACATCAAGGCTGAATAAAGCCGCCCAGGCCGCCCGCGTGCTTTGCCGCGCGGGCCGGCTGTTTTCGGCGCCTTGTCTGACGGCGCCCGGAATCTCCTCGATTTATAAATGATGGCAAGGCCGGCATCTTGACGGCGTCGGCCATGGCGGGCGCCTGCCCACCGGCAGGCATTGACCCCGGAGGCGCCAGTGCCTGAGAATCTGTGCAGGGGTCAAGAACCTGTTCACGTTCCAAGGAGATTGCGTCATGTACAAGCACATTCTGGTCCCTGTGGATGGCTCGGCCACCTCGCAAAAAGCCATCGGCAATGCCGTGGCGATCGCGCAGGCCTTCAAGGCCGAGGTGACGGTCATCTACGTGATTGATCCTTATGCCTTCACCGGCGTGGGCACCGATTTCGCCTACGGCCAGGCCGAATACCTGGGCGCGGCCACGGCGGAGGCCAACGAGGCCATCAAGGCCGCCAGGCAGGCCTTCGAAGGTGTGGGCATCACCGCCACCGGTTCGGTCGTCGAGGGCCATGCGGTCTACCGCGGCATCCTGGACACCGCCGAGTCGGTCAATGCCGACCTCGTCGTCATGGGCTCGCACGGCCGGCGCGGGCTTGAGAAGCTGGTCCTGGGCAGTGTCACGGCCCAGGTGCTGTCGCATGCCCACTTGCCGGTGCTGGTGGTTCGGGACTAAGCTGCTCTTTCCCCGCGGCCTTCACCGCCGGCTTACCCGGTTAAACAAGGAGCTTCCCATGGACTTGCTGAATCACGACCTGGCGCACGAGTTTCCGGAATACCTGCAGAAAATGCGCAGCCTCAAGGTGTCCGATCCGCACTTTGCCGCCCTCTTCACCCAGTACGACACCGACAACCACGCCATTGCCCGCTACGAGCAAGGCGTGGGTGCCATCACCGACGAGGCGCTGGAAGACCTCAAGAAAAGGCGCCTCAAGGTCAAGGACGAGATTTACGAAATTCTCAAAAAACCCTGATTCATCCGTTCGCCGGGCCGGCTGCACCAAGGCCCTGGGGCTTTTCATCAAATTGCCACGGAAGGCTCCTAAGCTGGCGTGTTGCCGGTTTACGGCTTGTAGCTAATGGCTTTTGCGGGAGAACCCCTTGATTTCCAGCGATGAAGAACTGATGCGGCGTATCCGTAATGACCTGATCGACAGCCTCGACGAGGAGCTGGAGATGGAAATCGAAGACCGCACCGTGGACGAGCTGATCGGCAAAGACCACGCTCGCACCCTGCAGGATGCGGCCCGGGACAAGGAATACCGCCGCCGCTATTTCCGCGAGCTGTTTCGCCTGCAGGCCGAACTCGTGAAATTGCAGGACTGGGTGGTTGCCACCGGCCACAAGGTGGTCATCCTGTTTGAAGGCCGCGACGCGGCCGGCAAGGGCGGCGTCATCAAGCGCATCACCCAGCGGCTCAACCCGCGCGTCTGCCGCGTGGCGGCGCTGCCCGCCCCAAATGACCGCGAACGCACGCAATGGTATTTCCAGCGCTATGTCTCGCACCTGCCGGCGGCCGGCGAGATCGTGCTATTCGACCGCAGCTGGTACAACCGAGCCGGTGTGGAGCGCGTCATGGGCTTTTGCACCGACGAGCAGTACGAGGAGTTTTTCCGCACCGTGCCCGAGTTTGAAAAAATGCTGGGCCGATCCGGCATACAGCTGATCAAGTACTGGTTCTCCATCTCCGACGAAGAGCAGCACCTGCGCTTCCTCGGCCGCATCCATGACCCGCTCAAGCAATGGAAGCTCAGCCCCATGGACCTCGAGTCGCGCCGCCGCTGGGAGGAGTACACCAAGGCCAAGGAAATCATGCTGGAGCGCACCCACATTCCCGAAGCCCCCTGGTGGGTGGTGCAGGCCGACGACAAAAAGAAGGCGCGCCTGAATTGCATACACCACCTGCTGGGGCAGATGCCCTACCGCGAAACCGAACACCCGCCCGTCGTGCTGCCGGAACGCGTGCGCCACGAGGACTATGTACGCAACCCGGTGCCGCAGGATATCGTCGTACCGGAGGTGTATTGAACACCCCCGTTCAGGCTCACTTCGTGTAGCCTGCTCCCCCCTTGCAGGGGGCGGCGCCTGGGGCCGGCGAAGCCGGACCCTCGGCCCCCACTGGTAAATACCCCCCGTACTCTCTGAATTCTTAACCCAGCCGGGGCCGCGGAACCGGCTTTGCCGGGCCGCAGGCGCAGCGCCCCCTCGGGGGGCAGAGAGCCACACGAAGTGGGCGAACGTGGGGGCTCTATCTTTACCAGCATGAGCCGTGGAACCGGTTTTGCCGGGCCACAGGCGGGCGGCCCACTCGGGGGGCGCGACCCACACGAAGTGGGGGAGCGTGGGGGCTAAGCGTACTGTGCGAGGCCGTGGCCGAAAGACCAGTTTTCTTTCGCGACCTCGACGATGTTCACGAACACATCCTCGGGCCGCATGCCGGGGCTTTCACCGAGCAGCTCCGCAATCCGCTGGTACAGCGCTTTCTTTTGGTCCACGGTCCGGGTGTTGTTCGCGGTGATCTGGATGTAGACGAGGTCGTCGCTGCGGGCGACGCCGAGATAGCTGGGGCTGTAGCGGAAGTTTGCGGCCTCATGCTCCGTGATGGTCATGAACTGGTCGTCTTCGGGTACGTTGAATGTTTCGCGCATCGCGCGGTAAACGTTGTCGAATAGGGCCTGCCGGTAGGCTTGCGGCTTTCCGGTGCGCAGTGAGATTTGAACGAATGGCATGGGGTCCTTTCTCTTGTGTTGTGCCAGCTTCATGCCGGCCAGCGTTCGGAGCGGCAATGTTGGGGGCTCAGTCCCTGACGTCGGCGACCGGGTTCGTTCCGAAGTCCGGGCGGGCCAGATAAGCGATGATGCGGGCCGCCGCATCATCCGGTGAAGTCAGCGAGCCGCCGGTCTTCAGGCCCACGAAAGAGGCCTTGTCCGGAAACGCTTCGGCGGGCGCCGCGCGCAATTGCTCCTGCATGCCGGTGTCTATCACGCCGGGCGCGAGGGAGCAGACCTTGGCGCCCTGCGGCTTCAGTGCTTCGTCCATCGCCAGGCTGCGCGTGAAGTGGTCCATGCCGGCTTTGGCCGCGCAATAGGCGGCCTGCGAGGCCATGGCCCTGCGCCCCAGGCCTGACGAAATATTGAGCACCTTGCGGGGCGCTTTCCAGTCGCCGGTGGCGCGCAGGAAGGCGGCGGCGATCTGCATCGGAGCCTCCAGCCCGACGCGCAGCGCGCGGGCCAGGTCCTCGGCACCTATGTCGCTCAGCGGGGCGATCTGCGGAATGACGCCTGCGTTGTTGATCAGCGTGGCGCTGGCCCAGGCTTGTTCCGCCTGCGAGTCCTTGAGCCAGCTTTCAAGTCTGCCGGCCAGGGCGCCGCTGTCGGCCAGGTCATGCTCCCATTGCAGCACCGTGGCGTCCACGTGCCTGGCGTGCGCGTCCAGCTCGGGCGACGATGTGCGGGAGATGCCAAGCACCGTGTGGCCGGCGCTGAGCAGCTGGCGTGCCATGGACAGGCCCATGCCGCGCGATGCGCCTGTGATCAGGGTGAGGTGGGGAAGGTGTTTCATGGCTGCATGTTAGCGCTCGCGCAGCCATGGCGCTTGCCGTCCTAAAACGCGGGTGCGCTTTCAAACGACATCTCCAGCCCGCTGGCCGGATGCGTGAAGCGCAGCGCTGCGGCATGCAGCAGGAGGCGTGGCGCCTTGGCCTGCACCCCGGCAGGGGCATAGAGCGCATCGCCCAGGATGGGATGGCCCAGGGCCTGCAGGTGCACGCGCAACTGGTGTGAGCGACCGGTGACAGGTTCGAGCTCCACGCGCGTGGTGTTCGCCGCTGTATCAAAGCCCAGCACGCGCCAGCGGGTCTGGCTGGGCTTGCCGCGTTCGTTGTCAATGATGCGCAGCGGGCGGCGCGGCCAGTCCACGATGATGGGCAGGTCTATCAGGCCCCAGCCGTCGTCACCGCCATCACCGCCATCACCGCCATCACCGTCATCAGGGGATGGCAGGCAACCTTCCACCACGGCCACATAGCGCTTGTGGACTTCGCGGCTCTCAAAGGCCCGGCTCAGCGCCCGCTGCATGGCCGCGCCGCGCGCCATCAGCATCAGGCCCGAGGTGGCCTGGTCCAGCCGGTGCACAACGAGCGCGTCGGGAAAAGCCGCCTGCACACGGGCGCTCAGGCAGTCCTGCTTGCCTTCGCCGCGCCCCGGTACGGCGAGCAGGCCTGCGGGCTTGTCCAGCACCAGCAGGCAGTCGTCGGCGTGCAGCAGGCCGAAGCCGTCGGCTGCGACGCCATTACCTGGGACGTCATTGTTTCGCGGCGGGCCGGCCTTCATGATTCAGTCATCAAGCAAGTTTCAACAAAGTTTTAACCAAGTTTTCAACCAAGGAGAGAAACCATGACTGACGCAGGTGCCATTGCCATTGCATGTGGATTGATCATAGGCCTGGGTGCCATAGGCGCTTGCCTGGGCATAGGTGCGATGGGCGGGCGCTTCCTGGAGGGCGCCGTGCGCCAGCCCGAGATGATGGAGCCGCTGCAGGTCAAGATGTTCCTGCTGGCCGGGCTGATCGATGCCAACTTCCTGATCGGGGTGGGGATCGCCATGATGCTGTTGTTTGCGAACCCACTGTAGACGAGTGATGCCGGATGGCCCGGCTCAGGTTTTTGTCTTTGGCTTGGGCGGCGGGAAGTTGTGAACCGTGGGGCCGCTGCGTTTGATGTCCCGCAGCATGAAGAGGTACAAGCTTTCAACCTTCTCGCGCGCCCAGGGCGTCTTGCGCAGGAACTTGAGGCTGGAGGCCACGCTGGGGTCGCTGGTAAAGCAGCGGATATTGATGCGCCGCCCCAGGTCTTCCCAGCCGTAGTGATTGGCCAGCGCGGTGACGATGGCCTCCAGTGTCACGCCATGCAGCGGATTCCCCGGCTGTTCAACCGCCGGGGCATTCGCAGGCAAGTCACCGGTGCCGCTTGCCACGTTTTATTTGTCCTTGAGCTTGCCGCGCGGGATCACTTGCGTGACGATGGTCGGGCGCACCGCGTCGGGCGACACCGGCTTGGGCGGCGAGCTGTCCTTCTTGGGCTTTTTGACCATCTTGTTGCTGTTTTGCTGTCCTTTTGCCATGGTTCCCTCCAGTAGGTTGATGAGATGAGTGCCGGGTGATGAATAAGGCGTGATGAGAGGCGGGTGTAGCCCCGATTATCAATGCAACTTGATGCGCGGGCGGTGTGTCCTGTCCAGCATTTCCGATAGCGTGATCAAGGCGGTTTTCTTGAAGCCGCCCAGCGCCAGCTGGTGCTGCTTGTGCAGGCCCCAGTACATGAACTTGGCCAGCTGGCCCTCGATAAAAAAGCTGCCCTTGGTGAGGCTGCCCATCAGGCTGCCGACCGAGGAGTACTCCGACAGCGACACCAGCGAGCCCTGGTCCTTGAAGACAAAGGGCGCGACTGGCTTGCCGGCAATCAGGTCGCGCAGCGATCGGGTCAGGTACATGGCTTGCTGGTAGGCGGCCTGGGCGCGCGGCGGCACCCAGGTGCCGTCGGGCTGCTGGCAGGCGGCGCAGTCGCCAAAAGCGTAAATGCTGGCATCGCGCGTGGTCTGCAGGTTGCCATTGACAAGCAGCTGGTTGAGCTTGCTGGTCTCCAGGGCCTCGGCGCTTCCGGGCGGGCCGCCCAGGCTGCGCAGAAAATCCGCCGCCTTCACGCCGGCGGCCCACACCGTGATGCTGGCGGGCACCACCTTGCCACTGGCCATCTTCAGGCTGTCGGCGGTGACCTCAACGACTTTTTCGTTGGTGTGCACCTCGATGGAGAGCTTGCGCAGTTCGCGCATGGCCGATTCGCTGAGGCGCTCGGGCAACTGGGCCAGCAGGCGCGGCGAGGCTTCCACCAGCACGATCTGCAGGTCTTTTTCGGGGTGGATGTGGTCAAAGCCGTAGTTGGCCAGCACACGCGCAGCCGCATGCAGCTCGGCGGCCAGTTCAACGCCGGTGGCGCCGCCGCCCACGATGGCCACTGTCAGGCGCCCGCTGCCGGCCATGCGCGGCACGGTTTGCGCGCGCAGGCAGGCGTTGATCAGCCTGTCGTTAAAGCGCTTGGCCGCCTGCGGGCTGTCCAGCTTGATGGTGTGCTCGGCCGCGCCGGGCGTGCCGAAATCGTTGGTCTGGCTGCCCACGGCAATCACCAGGGTGTCGTAAGCCAGCTGCTGGGCCGGCGTGATCTCGCGGCCGGCCTCGTCGTGGCTGGCGGCCAGTTGCACCGTTTTGTTCTGGCGGTCCACGCCGGTGAGGCTGCCCAGGCGGAACTTGAAGTGGTTCCAGCGCGCCTGCGCCAGGTATTCGATCTCCTCGGCATGGGTGTCGAAGCTGCCGGCGGCCAGCTGGTGCAGCAGCGGCTTCCAGACATGGGTGCGGGCGGCGTCCACCAGGGTGACCTCGGCCAGGCCTTTTCTGCCCAGGCGCTTGCCCAGCTGCGTGGCCAGCGCCAGGCCTCCGGCGCCCCCTCCAACGATGACGATGCGATGCATAAAACCTCCTGGGGTATGGTGCTTTAGTTATGCCGCCATGTTAACTGGCGGGCGGGGCGCTAACTTTTATCCTCAGTTCTCCCCCAAGCCAACACCGGGGAGCACCGTTGGCACGGCACTGTTAAGCTTCAGCCCCGCATGCCCACACATACCTTCCAGGAACTCACCCGCCAGCGCGCCTATATGCGCATGTGGTTCGGCCGGATTTTCGGCGCCACCGGCAGCCAGATGCTGATGGTGGCTGTGGGCTGGCAGATGTATGAACTGACCGGCAGCGCCTGGGACCTGGGCCTGGTGGGCCTGTACCAGTTCGTGCCGGCGCTGCTGCTCACGCTGGTGGCGGGCCATGTGGCCGACCGCGTGCACCGCGGCCGCATCATCGCCGGATGCCTGGTCACGCAGGCCGCGGTGGCCGTGATCCTGATGGCCGCCACCCAGGGCTGGCAAATCGAAGGAGGGCGCCATGCCTGGGTCTCGCGCGAACTGCTGCTGGCCTTGTCGGTCCTGCTGGGCGTGGCGCGCGCCTTCCAGATGCCGGCGCAGCAGGCGCTTACCCCCATGCTGGTGCCGCCCGCTATGCTGCCGCGCGCCATGGCCTTCAGTTCGGCCGGCACGCAGGCAGCGGTCATCGGCGGGCCAGCGCTGGGCGGCGCGATTTTTGTGGCAGGCGCCACGGCGGTCTATGCCACCTGCGCCTGCCTGTTCGCCGCCGGTTGCGGCCTGATCGCGGCGCTGCGCTACGACCATGCACCGCCGCCCCGCGAGCCGGTGACCCTGCGCGCGCTGCTGGCCGGTGTGGAATTCGTGTGGCAGCGCAAGGCCCTGCTGGGCGCCGTGTCGCTGGACCTGTTCGCCGTGCTGCTGGGCGGCGCCACGGCGCTACTGCCCATGTTCGCCAAGGACATCCTGCACGTCGGCCCCTGGGGCCTTGGCCTGCTGCGCGGCGCGCCTGCCGTGGGAGCCTTGCTGATGTCGGCGGTGCTCACGCGCTGGCCGCTGGAGCGCCGCGTCGGGCCCACCATGCTGTCGGCCGTCGCCATCTACGGCCTGTGCATGGTGGTGTTCGGCCTGTCGACCAGCTTTGCCCTGTCCCTGGCCGTGCTCGCGATCTCGGGTGGCGCCGACATGGTGAGCGTGGTGGTGCGCCAGACCCTGATGCAGATCGAAACCCCCAACGAGATGCGCGGCCGCGTCGGCGCCGTCAATTCGGTGTTCATAGGAGCCTCCAACCAGCTTGGCGAGTTTGAATCGGGCGCGACCGCGGCGCTGCTGGGGCCTGTGGGGTCAGTAGTGGCGGGCGGGGTGGGCACGCTGCTGGTGGCTGCGGCCTGGTTCAGGATGTTCCCCTCGCTGTCACGTCGCGACCGCATGGTGGCTTCACCACCGGACGGCCAGGTCCTGAAGCCCTGAAGTGCCGAAGCCCTGGCCCACGGCGGGGCAGGGCTTCATCTTGCTTGTCTTTCCTTACCAGCTGCGATTGAGCTTGAACATCAGGGTCTCGGCATTGTTGCCTTTGACCCATTTGCGGTAGTAACCCACGCTGCCCGAGAAACTCTGCGTCCACTGCATCTTCATGCCCAGGTTCAGTTCCAGCGCCGTGTTGGCCGTGGGTGCGCCCTGCACCGTGAAAGCGCCCGTGCCCGGTGCGTCGGCGAATGACAGATCGAGGCTGCCCGGGTTCCCACCCCTCAGCCGGGACAGGGCCAGGCCCGCATCGAAGGTGGTCTTCTTGCGCGGCGAGTCGTGCAGCCGGTACTCGGTGCGCATGCCGACGGAAAGCTCCAGCGGCTTGTCGGTGCGCTTGTCCACCGCCAGCGAGAAACCGCCGCCGCCTTGCTCCACATACGCATCCTGGCGAATCACCGTCTGGCGCAGGCCGGCATAAGGCTCGACGCGCCAGCTGGGCGACAGGCTGATGCTGCGGCCGGTTTCCAGGCGCAGGCTGGGCGTGAAGCTGTTGAACCGGCTTTGCGCCAGCGTGTCGACACCCGCGAACACGATGCGGCGGTCCACGCGGTGCTTGCGCCAGGCCAGGTTGGCATAGCCGCCTGCGTACCAGCTGTCATGCGACCAGCGCGCGTAGCCCGCCAGGTTGAAGGAACTGGTGTCCAGGCTGTCGTTGCCCAGCAGGCCGTTCTCGCGGCCATGCCCGGCGGAAAGGCCCAGCGACAGGTCGCCGCCGCCCACGGCCTGCTGCGGATGCCAGTCCATGCCCAGCTGCATCATGCGCGCGTCCACGTCGCCGCCCGCGATGCCCAGCGTGGTGTCGCCGGTGATGCGGTTGCGCCCGTTGACCACCGCCATCCAGCCGTCCAGCGCCGGCCGGGCGCTGGACGCATCCAGGCCCAGCGCGACGCCCGACTGCATGGACGACACCGGCGTGACGGGAGCGGGCGTAAGGCGGCTGTAAAACTTCAGCTGGCCCGAAGTCCGCACCGACTCGGCCCCGCCCGTGCCGCCCTGGTGCACGTGCGACATCAACAACTCGTCCAGCGAGTCGTTCATGCGGTACATCTGCCGCGCCGCCGTGGCGTGCGCGCTGCCGCTGACGGCGGTGAGGGCCTCGCGCGCCTGGTTGACCGACAGCGCGTCAAGTTTTTGCGGGGCGCTGGAGCCAGCCAGCGCCAGCGCCGTCAGGGCTTGCCCCGCGCCGGCCTGGTTGGAGTTTGTGGCCACCTGCGCATAGCTGGGCGCCGACATGCCCGAAGACGACGCGAAGGTGACGTTTGCCGAAGTGGCGGTGTAGCTCAGCGTGGGAGTCAGGTAGGCATAGTCGTGCTGCACGCCGCCGCTGAAGGTGCCGGTGCGCGTGCCGGCCTGCACCAGGGTGCGCGTCATGCCCGCGGTGACGGCGCTGCCGGCGCCGCTGCCCGCCTGGATGATGAGCTTGCCGCTGAGCTGTGCCGTGCCCGAGACATTGAGGCGGCCGAAATTGGCCGACGAGTCCACCGTGGTGAGCAGCGAGGAGCCGGTGCCCATGGTGAAGTTGCCGGTAACCGAATGGGTCGCGCTGTCCAGGCCCAGCCGCCCGCCGTTGCCCAGGCCGCTGCCGGTCTGCGCGGCCAGGGTGACATTGCCGGTCACCGACGAATTGCCACCGCCGCCGCTGGCCATCCTGAACACCGCCGCCGGGCTGGCCTGTGTGCCACCGGCGCCCACGCTCACGCCCGAGGCCAGCGAAGAGCCCTGCAGCGTGAAACCGCCAGCGGCCACCGTAGTGCCGCCCGAATAGGTGTGGGTACCGCCGTCAAACACCTGGGTGCCGGCGCCGTCGATGCGCAGGTCGCCGCCGCCGATCACGCTGCCGTAGTACGTGTTGGTGGTCCCCGCGGCCGGCTGCAGCGTCAGCACGCTGGACGAGCCGGTGATGCGCACAAAAGAACCCGTCGGCCCGGTGATGCCGCGCATGCGCTGGCTGGAGTTGAGTAAGTGCAGCGTGGCGTAGTGGCCCGAGGTCGGGTTGGGCAGGTACTGCGAATAAACGCCGTTGATGTCCAGGATGTCGTCGGCGGCCACCGCGTCGTAAAGCCGGTTGTTGAAGTAGTCGAACATCTGCAGCCTGTCCGGCGTGAAGCCGGTGGCGTAGGTGCGCGTGGTGTTGCCGCTGCCCGTGATGTTGGCCTGGCGCGTGGCGTTGTTGGCGAAGGTCGAGCTGTTGGCGACGCCGCCATTGATGCTGCTGTCCATCACCGTCCACGACATGCGGGACTTCAGCACGTCGTCCGTGGTGTTGGCATAGTCGCCCGAGACGCCGCTCGCCTCCATGCCCACATAGGAATTGGGGAACACCGAGGGCGCCGAGTTGTAGGCCGTCGACGAGGTGGCCGGCGACTGGTAGAAGGGCTTGGAAACGTCGAGCTGCAGGCCGTATTGCTCCTGCGTGTCGCGCTGCGTGCTGCCCTGGGCCAGCAGGTCGTGCGTGTCCACGGTGCGGCACTTGAAGCTGCTCGCCGTGCCGCCCGCGCTCGCGTTGGCCATGCCCAGGTCGCGGCAGTCGCCGGCACGCACCAGGTTCTGGTCGACCGTGCTCAGGCCGCTGCCGGCCAGCGCGCTGTACACGTTGCCGCTGCTCACGGTGGCGCGCATGAACACGTTGTTCTGCTGGGCCACGTCGAGCTGCACGGTTTTGCCGCTGAAGTTGGCGCGCAGGTTCTCGGTGCGCGGCGCGCTGTGCGGCAAAAACTCCAGCGGGTTGCGCGCGAAGCGCTCGTTGGCGCCGCTGCTGGCGTTATAGGCCGATTCGCTGATGCTGGTCGGCACGACCAGGTAGGTCAGGTGCAGGTGCACATTGTTGGCCCCGGACAGGCCCATGCGCCCCAGCACGGTGGAGCCGCCGCTCACCAGCGTGCCGTTGCTGCCGCTGAGGTTGGTGGCCGCGTTCAGCGTGGTGCCGCCGTCGGTGGCCGAGCCAATGGAATAGAGGTGGTTGTAGACGGTGTAGCGCCGCGATTCGCCGAGCACCGGGTGCATGAAGGTGGCCGTGCCGTTGTCGTGCCGCAGGATGACCTGGTTCTCCAGTGCGCCGCCGATGCCGCTGGGCGCGCAGGGGTGGCCCGCGCCGTAGTCGTTGGATGTCGCGCTGCCGGTGGACGGCAGGATGCCGTCGCAACCGGTGGCCGGGTCCGATGGAACTGATCGGGGCCGGCGTACGTAGACCACGCGCCCGTCCATCACCGCGTAGGCATATTCCACGCCCATGGTGTTGCCCAGCTCTGTGGCATTGCCCAGCTTGTTGATGTCCAGGCCTGCGTGCACGTCAAAGCTGCTGCCGAGCTTGCGCGGCGCCAGCGAATAGCGGATGGTGACCGCATCCTTCGCGCTGGTGGCTGTGCCGGTGTTGGTGACCGCCGGCAACGGCGTGGTTGTGGTGGGCACCGCAGAAGGCACCACATTGACGTGCAGCGGCCAGTACACTGCTTGCGCCATGGCCGGCACCTGCGCGGCCACCAGCCATGCGGCGGCGGCCTGCGCCACTGCACGCCGCCTGAAGTGCGGCCTGCGCTTTCCTGTTCCCCTTGGTCCCGTTGTCCCTGTTGTCCCTATTATTTTTCTGGCTCCAACTCCTCCGCTCAACTGGCTTGCAGCATGCATGGCCATCTCCCTCGTTGTGTGGTTGTACAGGGGTGATGACGGCGCATGCCATCAAGGCGTTGCGACCGGCAGACCCGGCCCGCCGCGGCGCCACCAGGCCTTCTGGGGCCTGCCGGTGCCGCAACGGGCTGGGCAAATTGGACGTTTAAAAGCCGCGGGCGGGCAGTCCCGGATACCCTGCGTTATCCATAACCTTGGGTTATCACGGTGACGTCAAATGTAAAACGGCGAAGCGCCGCAGGAGGCATGGGCGCGCCGGGTTAGCGCGCCGCGCTGGCTGTGCTGGCGCGTATCCGGTTCACTTCCAGCGGCGTGATCTCGCTCGCGCGGTTGCCCCAGGACTGGCGGACGTGCGTGAGCACCAGCGCCATGTCGGTGTCATTGAGCACCAGCACAAAGGGCGGCATGCCGAAGGGGCGCGGGTTGCCCTGGGTGGCCGGGGCGTAGCCGCCGTTGAGCACGATCTGCACCAGGTTGGCGGCCTGGCCCATGGTGACGGCGCGGTTGCCTGCCAGTGCGGGGTAGGCATTGGCGATGCCTTCGCCCTTGGCGCCATGGCACTGGGCGCAGTGCTGCTCGTAGAGCTTGGCGGCGCGCTCCACCGATTCGCCCTGGGTCTTGATGGCGGCGGGCTCCGGCGCTGTTGCCTGCGAAGGCGGCAGCTCCTTGAGGAAGGTCGCCATCGCGCCCAGGTCGGCGTCGCTCAAATACTGCGTGCTGCGCTGCACGACCTCGGCCATGGGGCCGGTGACGGAAGCGCGAGGCGACACGCCCTTTTTCAGCAGGCTCACGATGTGTTGGTTGTCCCAGTCACTCACGCCGGCCTCATAGGGCGAGGCCAGCGAGGGCGCGTACCAGTTCTGCATGGGGATCAAGCCGCCGGCCAGGTCAAGGCCTTGCTCGCTGCCGCCCAGCGCATTGCGCGCGGTGTGGCAGGCCGCGCAGTGGCCCAGGCCCTTGACCAGGTAGGCGCCGCGATTCCATTCGGCGCTGCGCGAAGCATCGGCTTCATACACACCGGGGCTGAAGAAGAGGGCGCGCCATACCGCCAGCGCCGCCTGTGACTGGTAGGGAAAGCGCAGCGCGTGCGGCTGGTTGGGCGCCGCCACGGGAGGCAGGCTGCGCAGGTAGGCGTACAGCGCGTCCGAGTCCTCGCGGGTGACCTGGGTGTAGCTGGTGTAGGGAAAGGCGGGGTAGAGCAAGCGCCCGTCCTTTGAGCGGCCGTTGTGCATGGCGCGCCAGAAATGCGCGGACGACCAGCTGCCTATTCCGGTCTTGTCGTCGGGCGTGAGGTTGGATGTGACGACGGTGCCAAAAGGTGTGGCGATGCCGCGCCCGCCCGCATAGGCTTGCCCGCCCTGGGCGGTGTGGCAGGCCTGGCAATTGCCGGCCCGCGCGAGGTAGGCGCCGCGCTCGGCCAGGCTGGCGCCAGGCGCCGCGGCCGCCACCGGTGTGTTCACGTCGATCTCATCGCGCACGTTGAGGGCCCAGACAAGCGCGCCTGCACCGGCGGCCAAGACCACCAGCGCCAGCACGAATTTGAGGAGCTTATTCATTTCTGCGCTTTCGCGGGGGCCGCTGCGGTGGCCGCGGGCGCTTGCGCACTGCCACAGGTGATGGTGATCGCGCCCGGCCTGGCCGCCGGCAGGCTGGTGGCGGGCTTGGTGCTGGCGGGCAGGGGCTGGGCAGCAGCCCAGCTGGCCACGGCATTGATGTCTTCCAGGGTCAGGCGCGACACCACCTCTTTCATGCAGTCGGGCGCGTGGGCGCGGCGCTGGCCGGCTTTCCATGCGCCCAGCTGCGCATTGAGGTAATCGCGCGGCAGGCCCAGCAGGCCCGGAATGCCGGGCGCCACGCCGGTCATGGCCTGGCCGTGGCATTGCACACAGGCCGGCAGCTGGCGTGCGGCGTCGCCCTCCAGCACCAGTTGCCGGCCATGGCGCAGCACCTCGGGCGATGCCGCGGCGGGCAGGGGCGCGGGGTAGGGCACTTCCAGCTGCGAGAAATAGGTGGCTATTTCCATCAGGTAGGCATCGCTGAGCGGTTCGATCAGCTGCGTCATGAGGCCGTAGTGGCGGCGGCCGTCGCGAAAGTTGAGCAACTGGTTGTAGAGGTAGCCCGCCGGCTTGCCGGCCAGGCGCGGGTAGTAGCCGTCGGGTGCGGCGCGGCCTTGCGGCCCGTGGCAGGCCGTGCAGGCCATGGCGCGCTGGGCGATGCTGTCTTCAAAAGGTGGTGGCGCCGCCGCGGCGGGGCCGGCTGCCGCCCAGGCCAGCGCGGCCGGCAGCGCGAGCCGTACCAGCGCGCACAGCCAGGAATATCCAAAAGGAGTCTGTTGCATGAAGGGATCATGCCCCACACGGGCCGGCCGCGTAAGCATCAGTTGCCGACGAAAAAAGCGTATCAGATGAAAAAAAGCAGAGAATTGCAATATCAGATGAAACGCTACGAACAACTGATCGAACTGCTGGCCACCGACATCCGCAATGGGCGACTGGCCCCGGGCACGCGCCTGCCGTCGATACGCACGATTACCGCGCAGCACGGCCTGAGCGCTTCCACCGCTTTCAAGGCCTATTACCGGCTCGAGGAAAAAGGCCTGGTGCGTGCGCAGCCGCGCTCAGGCTACTACGTGACGGCTTCTTCGATGCAGCAGCTGGCCGCGCCGGCGCGTGGCGCGGCGGATGGCAAGGCCGGCAAGACGGCCCGGGTGGCACCGCGGCCGGATGTCAGCGAACTGGTGTTTGCCGTGCTGGGTGCGGCGCAGGACCCGGCCATAGCGCCGCTGGGTTCGGCCTTCCCGGCGCCGGAGCTGTTTCCGCTGCAGCGGCTGGGCAAGTCGCTGGCCCGGGGCGCGCGTTTTCTCCAGGGGCCGGATACCGTCGCCAGCCTGCCGCGCGGCGACGAAGGCCTGCGCCGGCAGATCGCGCTGCGCTACCTTGCCATGGGCATGGCGCAGCCGGCCGAGGAACTCATCGTCACGCACGGCGCGCTGGAGGCGCTGAACCTCTGCCTGACGGCCGTGGCCCAGCCGGGCGACCTGGTGGCGGTGGAGTCGCCCGGGTTTTACGCCAGCCTGCAGGCGCTGGAGCGGCTCAAGATGAAAGCGCTCGAGATCCCGGTGCACCCGCAGGACGGCCTGGACCTGGCCGCGCTGGCCGACGCACTGCGGCGCCACCCGGTCAAGGCCTGCTGGTTCATGACGTCTTTCCAGAACCCCACGGGCGCCAGCCTGTCGCTGGAAAAAAAGAAAGCGCTGGTCGCGCTGCTGGCCGCGCGTGAGATTCCGTTGATCGAAGACGATGTGTATGCCGAGCTGTATTTTGGGCACCGCGGCTTTCTGCCGGCCAAGGCTTTTGACCGCAAGGGCCTGGTGATGCATTGCAGCTCCTTCAGCAAGACGCTGGCGCCCGGTTACCGCGTGGGCTGGGTCTCGCCCGGGCGCTTCGGCCAGCAGATAGAGCGGCTCAGGCTCATGACCACGCTGTCGGCCAGCCTGCCCGCGCAGCTCGCCATCGCCGATTATTTGCAGCATGGCGGCTACGACAAGCACCTGCGCAGGCTGAGGCATGCGATGGAGTCACAGCTCTCCAGCCTGCTGGCCGCCATTGCGCGCCACTTTCCGCCGGACGTGCGCGTGTCGCGCCCGGCGGGCGGTTACTTTGTGTGGGTGGAATTTGCCAAGGGCTTTGACGCGCTGGCCCTGCACCAGGCGGCGCTGGAGCACGGCATAGGCGTGGCGCCGGGGCCGGTGTTTTCAGCGCGGCGCAATTTCCGCAATTGCCTGCGGCTTAACTACGGGCACCCGTGGAGCGAGCGCTTTGAAGCGGCGATGCAGACGCTGGGAAGGCTGGCGCGGCAGCAGGGCTCTTAACCCCGTTTGCGCGGGTCCGGCAGGGCACGCACGCAGGCGATGAAGTGATCCCAGCTGGCCTGCACTTCCTTGACGCGCACGCCCTTGTCGAGCACCGCGCCGCAGGCGGCCTCGGCGCGCCGCACGACCTTGGTCAGGGCGCTGGCGGGCAGCGGCGGGATCTGCGCGCGCAGGCTGTCGGCCTTGCTGCGCATCTGGGCGATGGCGTCCTTGGCCAGTGTCTTGTTGCCGGCGCAGGCGATCATGCCGATCATCTCGGCCATTTCGCCAAAGGCCGGGTCCAGGTTCCAGAGCGCCGCCGTACCGAGTGCCAGTGCCCACATGCGCTTGTTGCGCGTGGGCGCGGCAGCGGCCTGGCCGCCATCAGCGGCGGGCAGGCCGTCGGGCTGGGGTTCGGTGGCGTCAGGTTTCTTCATGGAAGTGGTGTCTTGTATAGACAAGGGGTGATTTTGCCTCAGGCATGTTGCCGCGGCGGCCGGGACGGGCAAAAACCCGGTCCTTGCAAGGAAAGTGCCTGCGGCTCAAGGAGGCTGTGAACTGCGCCTTCCTCCAGCGGGGAGGGTGCAAGAGAGAGGACTGTTCAGCCAGCATCCACCCAATCTGCAATCCGCCGGCACACCCAGTCTGCGTCGTCGTGCGGCAGGTCGTGGCCGGCCCAGGGGTGCTGGTGGTGGGCGGCCTGCCAGGTACCGGCCAGCCGGGCCGAGCAGCGCGGGTGCACCAGGTGGTCGGCGGCCGACGACAGCACCAGGGCGGGGCAGGCGGGGGGCGCTGCCATGGTGAAGACCGCCGCGGCTTTGAGCTGGCGCCAGGCATTGGCGGCGCTGACGGGTGCGCTCTTGCGGATGTGTATCCATGCGGCGAGGTCCTGCTCCAGCGTGGCCGTGCGGTTGCAGGTGAGGCGGTGGATCACACGCTCAGCGTGTTCGGCGTGGGCCGCATTGCCCCAGCGCGCGGCCACCAGCGCCAGCGGCAGCCAGTTGCCGGGACGCAGGCGTTCGCTGGCGCTGCCCAGCGGCCGCATGCTGGTGTTGATCAGCACCAGCCGCTCTATCTCCATCGGGTAGCGCAGCGCCCAGTCGGCGGCCACCATGCCGCCCAGCGACATCGCCACCAGGCTGTAGGGCGGTGCCAGGCCGCGGGCGCGCAGTTGTTTGCGCGCGAAGTCAGCCATGGCGCCCACCGTGGCCGGTGAGCTTTCGCGGCAGAAGGCGCCGTTGCCCGGCAGGTCCAGCGCCAGCACCCGGGTTGCTTCGCTGGCCGAGCCTGGCATGGCGCGCGCGAGCCGTTCCGCGAAGTCGCCCCAATGCCGCGCCTCGCGGGTCAGGCCCCTGAGCAGCACCCAGCTCATGCAAGCGCCCGCCGGGGCCGCCAGTAAGCCGTGGCCAGCCGCGCGAGTTGCGCGCGCCGCTCGCCCGAGGGCAGCCAGTTGGGCGCGGCAAACGCCGCGCGCGTGAGGAAGTCCAGCAGGTCCGCATGGCGGCGCAACACACGCTTGGTGCGGTGCGCCTTCATGGGGTTGAAGATGCCGTGCCGCGAAAACAGCTGTCGCGGGTTCTTGCGTATCCACAGCCAGGAGCCGAGCTCCAGCGTCATCGGCAGGAACACATGGCGCGGCGGCGCGTGGTCGTAGGCATGGTCCCAGAGGTCGCCGTGCAGCAGGTACTGGTTGCTCTGCGGTTCGAAGCTGTAGGCATGGTGGGGGTGAGACTGTTCCAGCATGGTCCGCAGCGCGAACATCTCGGGCAGGTTGGCCATCAGCCGGCGCGTCTTGGCATAAGGAAACCACAGGCTGTCGTCAAAGCCGTAACCCGAGTGGCAATCCAGGGCCAGGCTGAAGGGGCGGCTGGCGAGTTGTTCACTCACCACCCGCAGCAGGGCCGCGCTTTCGGCCTCCATGGGCATGCCGGGCCGGCCGCAGTACCAGGGCAGCAGTCGGCTGATGGTTTGCCCGCCCGCGAGAAAGGGCACCTGGCTTTCGGCCCGCTGCGGCGCGTTGCGCATCAGGTCCACGCCCTGCGGGTTGGCGCGCTTGTGCGCCCACATGCCCCCGGGGTTCACGATGGGCATGAAGACCAGCCGGATTTTTTCGAGCTGGCGGTGCAGCAGCTCGTCCCACTCCAGGCGGAACAGCAGCGCGCGCAGGTAGTGCAGGATCAGCTGCGTGCCTATGCGTTCCAGACCGTGGATGCCGCCGAAGAAACCGACGGCCGGCGCCTGCGGGTCGCGCGAGCCAATGCTGGCGGTGTAAAGCGGAAACGAAGGCCCGGCGGTGTGCGCCTCGGCCACCACGGCCACCTCGAAGTGGGCGCTGCCCGCCAGCAGGATGGCCTTGAGCTCCTCCAGTTCCGCGAAACTCGCGGCCGCATCGCGCGCCGGCGTCAGGCTGTAGGGGCTGTGCAGGCTGCGGGGACTTTCCACGGCGGCGGTCGGCGGCAGGATTTCCATCCTGACATGCTGGCACAGTTGTTTGACAGTGCGCTACATGCCGGCCGGGTTTTGGGCGGTTTTTTGTATCGAATGGGCACGCAAGGTTTGCGGGCGCAGCCTTCTTCCGTTTTCAGTTGCCGGCCCGGTGGGTGATCGCGGCGATCACCTGGTGCAGGGCCTTGTTCACCGGTTTGTCGCCGCGCATCACCAGCGCCAGCGTTCTTTGCAGCCGGGGGTGGAGCGGGTGCACCACCAGCTCGGGGTGCTGGCCCGGACCGGTGACGGCCATGGCCGGCAGGATGCTGCAGCCCAGGCCGGCGGCCACCATCTCCTTGATGGCTTCCACGCTGCCCAGCTCCATGATGGGTTTGGGCGCATGGCCCGCATCGCGAAACCACTGGTCGATGATCACGCGGGTGTTGGCCGCGGGCTCGAACAGCACCAGCTCGCGTTTGGCAAGAAAGGCCGGCGTGATTTTGGCGGGCAGGGGCGCTTCGCGCCTGGAGGCGATCGCCACGAATTCGTCGTTCAGCAGCGGCGTGGTGACCAGCGCGCGGCGCTTGACGGGCAAGGTCACCAGCGCCAGGTCCAGGGTGTTGCCTTCGACCGCCTTGACGAAGTCGGCCGTGTTGCCGGTGCTGACCAGCACGTTGACCTTGGGAAAGCGTATGCGCAGTGAGCGCAGGATTTGCGGCAGCAGGTAGAGGCAGGCGGTGGCGCCGGTGCCCAGCGTCACCCGGCCTTCGACGTTGGAGGAGTGCGAGGCCATGGCGGCCATCACGCCATCGACCGCCGTGTTGACCCGCTGTATGCCGGCCAGCAGGTCCAGCCCCGCAGGGGTGGGTGTGGCGCGGCGCGCCACGCGCTCGACCAGGCGCACGCCCAGCCGCTGCTCCAGTTGCCGCACCTGCAGGCTGATGGCCGGCTGCGACAGGCCCAGCCGTTCGGCCGCGCCCGAGAAGCTGCCGGTTTCAATGATGAGCGCATAGGTGCGCAGGTGGTCCAGGTTGAGGGCGGGAGTGGGCATGCAAAGAAATTCTAATGAAAACCATAAGTTTCGACATATTTACTTATGTATGGGCTTGCGCAACCATGGCGGCATGCAGCTTCTTTCTTCACCCGCTCCCCATTCGACCAGCGCCCGCCCCGCAGCCGGTGTCCTTTCAATCCGCCCCTGCGCAGAGGGCGACATAGCAGCCATCCAGGCCATCTATGCCCATTACGTGGAAACCAACCTGGCCACTTTCGAGCTGAAGCCGCCCACCGTGGCCCAGATGCGTGAACGCCGCGCCGATATCCTGCGCGGCGGCTATCCCTACCTGGTGGCTTTGCGCGATGGGGAGGTGGCGGGCTATGCCTATGGCAGCGCCTGGCGCTCGCGGCCGGCCTACCGGCACACCGTGGAAGACTCGATCTACGTCGCGCCCGGCATGCGCCAGGCCGGGGTCGGCAGTGCCTTGCTGCGCGAGCTGATCCGCGAGTGCGAACAGCGTGGTTTCCGCCAGATGCTGGCCGTCGTCGGCAACAGCGCCAACACCGGTTCGCTGCGGGTGCATGAGGCGCAGGGCTTCGCGCGCGTCGGCACGCTGGCCTGCGTCGGCTACAAGTTCGGGCAATGGGTGGATACGGTGCTGATGCAGCGCATGCTCGGCGACGGCGCGGCGTCGCCCGGAGTCTTGCCGGCCCCAGACGCTTAATCGGCCGGCACGATCACCACATCCGACAGCGGGTAGGCCACGCAGGGCAGGATATAGCCCGCCGCTTTTTCCTCGGCGCTCAGGCCCGGCCATTCGATGCGGTAAGCCACTTGGCCACTTTCGAGCCGGCTTATGCAGGTGCGGCAGGTGCCGTTGCGGCATGAACTGGCCAGTTCCAGCCCCGCCAGTTCCGCAGCTTCCAGCAGCGGCAACACGGCCGGCGCTTCGAACACGGGGCCGTTCGGCGCCAGGCGCGCGCTGAATACCTGGTTTTCCTGTTCTTCTTTTTCTTTTTTCACGAAAGATGCCGAGGGTGGCGCAGGCAATGGAGGGCCGCTGGCGGGCATGGCTGTGAGCTTGAAGGGGGAAGGAGCAACAAACAACGCGAAGGGGAGGAGGTAGCGCTGAATTTACCCCAGAAGCCATTTGTGGCCCGCCAAGGGTGGCGCAAGCCGTGATTTGCGCGACAATTCTGCTCCCCCGGTTAATTCCCGCTCCCCCACACACAAGCAAACGATTTTCATGTCCAGCTATTCCATTCGCCCTGCCACGCCCCGCGATGCCAAAGCCATCGCCGAAATCCATGTCGCCACCTGGCAGGCCGCCTACAAAGACCTGATCCCCGCGGACTTTCTCGCCAAGATCACCGTCGAAAAACGTTTGTCCTACTGGCGTGAAGCCATCGAATTCAGCGAACCGCAACTGCTGGTCGCCACCGAGGGCGACCAGGTCGTGGGCTTTGTCGGCTTCGACCGCTCACGCGATGCCGGCACCAAATCCACCGTCGGCGAAATCTGGGCCCTGTATGTGCACCCCGGCCACTGGCGCAAGGGCGCGGGCCTGGCGCTCTGGGATGGTGCGCGCGACGGCCTCAAGGATGAGGGCTGCACGCAGGTGACGCTGTGGGTGTTGTTGCGCAATGAACGGGCCTTGGCGTTCTATGAACAGGCGGCGGGGTTCAAGAGGGAGATGCCTTCTCTTAAAACCGTGGCGTTTGGCAGTGCGAAGCTGGAAGAGATTCGGCTTAAACGTACGGTGGATTGAGGCCGGGTCTTGCTCCGGCCTTGCGCGCTCTCCCCCTCTACCTCTGCTCCTTCTGCGCCCTCTCCTTGGTTCTGCTGGCCGGGAGTGGCCCGGCGGCCAGTAACTTTCTTTTGCTTCGCCAAAAGAAAGTCACCAAAGGTCACGCAGTGGGGATTCGCTCACTTCGCGAAGCGAAGTTACGCGAATACCAAAAGGCGACCCGCAGTCTGGGTCCCTTCGCTTCGCTACGGGCAACCTGCGGTGCTCGACTACGGCGGGGTCTCGCGCAAACTCGCTTCGCTCAGACAAGCGCGATCCCTGATCCGCCTACGTCTGCGCTCCTCGGCCCAGCCAGGACGGGGCAATCGGGAGCGGGGACAAATACCAACAAGGACTCGCCTTGGCGAGTCCTTGTTTCTTCAGGTATTCGGGGTCCTGTCTTCGGCTGTTGGGTATTTGGCTGTTCGGTATTCCGGGGCCCCTTGTGGATGCGCCGAGGAGCGCAGGGCCAGACGGATCAGGGCAAAAACTTGTTTGAGCGAAGCGAGTTGTTTTTGACCCCGTCTGGACCGAGCACCACAGGCTGCCCGTAGCGAAGCGGAGGGACGCAGCAACCAGGGTCGCCTTTCTTTTGCTTACTTTTCTTTGGCGAAGCAAAGAAAAGTATGTCGCCCGCCGGGGCGAGACCCGGCCAGCAAGTTTAGAAAAAAAGCGCGCAAGGCCGAAGCAAGACCCGGCCTAAGAAGGAACATTCACAACACGTTCATCATCAGGAATCAGCGGTGTCCCCTCATCCGGCTCTACCGGCAACTCCAGCGCATCGTCGTCCTCGGGCGCCTCTTCGGGCGGGCCGTAGCGCGGCTGGCCGTTGTCGGGGTCGCCGATTCTGAGGGCGGGTCTGGCTTTCCTGGGCATGATCGCTTCTCCTTGGGTTCTGTTCGGGTGGCGCTTCGAGACATCCGGGCGAGACGTTTTGGGCCGAGGCCCGATGATGCGGGAGCGGGTGGCGCGGCTCGCCAAGCCAAGCGGCAGTTTCGCTGTCAGTGCAGGCCGACAAGCCATCGTTTTTGCAACACTCTGTTGTCCTACACCAGGCCTGTCCGGTGGCGCACAGGCTGCTGGCGGGCGCTTGCCTACAGTCAATGGCACGGTGGTGGTGCCCGAGGTGCGCCATGCACTCAAGCCATTTCGCCGGCGGCACCCGTCGGTATTTTGTGGAAATTTTTTGAAGGACGCCACCATGGACAAAACCACAGCATCGCCCGCCAACAGCAATCCCATCCAGCGCGGTGTCGAGTCCGCCGGCGCCGCGCTTCACAGCGGCATCGACAAGGTGGCCGATCCCGCGCGCAGCGCGGTGGAGCGCGCTTCCTCGGCGGCGCACCAGGGCGTCGACAAGCTCGCGGGAACCGCCAGCAACGTGGCCGACCGGTTTGCCGAGCAGACGCGCCGCATCAGTGAAGTGCCTGTGCAGGCCCTCGAAACCTCGAAATCCTGGGTGCAGGAGCGGCCGCTGGAAGCCGTGGGCGCGGCCCTGGCCATCGGATTTATCCTGGGCCGGTTAACCGCGCGCTGAATCTGCATGCCCAGCTGAAAAGCCGCCTGCGGGCGGCTTTTCCTTTGCAGCCGCTGAACTTCGGTACAGTAAGCGCTCTTCCCCGGCGTCATACATACAACTACACGCGCCTGATGCCTTTGGATGCCTTTTCCACGCCGTGGGGCGCCACCACGGCATTCACACCACAAAAGAAGACCACCTATGGCCAGCAGCCTGCTTGCACTGATTGACGACATCGCCACCGTGCTCGACGATGTGGCGCTGCTTTCCAAAGCCGCCGCCAAAAAGACGGCGGGTGTGCTGGGCGACGATCTGGCGCTCAACGCGCAGCAGGTTGCCGGCGTCAAGGCGGATCGGGAACTCCCGGTGGTCTGGGCCGTGGCCAAGGGCTCATTCGTCAACAAGGCCATCCTGGTCCCGGCGGCGCTGGCCATCAGCGCTTTCGTGCCCTGGGCGGTAACGCCGCTGCTGTTGGTAGGCGGCGCCTTTCTTTGTTACGAAGGTTTTGAAAAGCTCGCGCACAAGTTCATGCACAGCGCGCACGAGCAGGCCGCCGAGCACGAGGCGCTGGCCACGGCACTGTCCAACCCGGCGGTGGACCTGGTGGCGGTGGAAAAAGACAAGATCAAGGGCGCGGTGCGCACCGACTTCATCCTGTCGGCCGAGATCATCGCGATCACGCTGGGCACGGTTCAGGCCAGTCCCTTCATGACGCAAGTGGTGGTGCTATGCGGCATTGCCGTGCTGATGACGGCGGGTGTGTACGGCCTTGTGGCGGGCATTGTCAAACTGGACGACGGCGGGCTTTACCTGAGCCGGCGCGCGGGCGATGGCGGCTGGCCGCGCCTGCAGCAAAGCCTGGGCCACGCCATCCTGTGGGCCGCGCCCTGGCTCATGAAGGGGCTCTCGGTGGCCGGCACGGCCGCGATGTTCCTCGTGGGCGGGGGTATTCTCACGCACGGCATCGCGCCCTTGCAGCACTTCATTGAAGCGCTCACAGAGCGCGTTGCTGCTGGCGCCGGCGCTCTGCCGGCCGCGCTCATGCCCTTGCTGATGGATGCGCTGGTCGGCCTGGTGGCGGGTGCGCTGGTGTTGCTCTTTGTGAGCCTGGCCAAACAGCTGAAGACGCGCACCCGAAACCGCGAAGTTAAGACTTAAGGCTTGTCCGAACGGGTGGGCTTGTCGTTCGGCGATTCACGCGTGCCTTCTCCGGCTTCATCCGCCGTTTTGTCATCGGCCACGGGGAAAGGCCACCGCCCTTTTTGCTGGGGTGGCGTGGGCAGGGCGGCTTCCCGCGCACGCTGCTCCAGCGCCTTGCGGCTTTCGGCATCGGGTGCGGGGGCTTTTAATCTTGGCATGGAAGGTCTTTCGCAAACAGGTAAGTCAATGGGTAGGAAGAGGGGATAAGAGGAAGGACTGGCCTTCAGCTTAGGACCCCCCTGCCGCGCAACCTGTAGGTTGGCGGTGACGTTACCTGTAGGAGATGCCGGGCTCGCGATGCCTATTCGGCAAGCGCCTCGGTACCCGTTTGCGTATGTGTGATGCGCCCCGGCAGCGTGCTCTTGCGCTGGATCAAATCGTGCCTGGCGAACAGGTCGGCAATCCAGTCCACAAAGACACGCACCTTGTTGCTCAGGTGGCGATTCGGTGGATAGACCACGTGGATAGGCTTGGCCGCGGAAGACCAGCCGTTGAACAGCGGCTCCAGCGCGCCGCTGCTGATGTGGTGCTGGACCAGGAAGGTCAATGTCTGCAGCACGCCCAGGCCGGCCAGCGCCGCCGCCACGCCGGCATTCGAGTCGTTGACCGACAGCTGGTGATGGCCCTCGACCTCCACTGCCTGCCCATCCTTGAGCAGGGTCACGCTGTAGAGCTTGCCGTCGCGCGGCGACATATAGCGAATCAGCCTGTGCCCGTGCACCAGTTCCTCTGGGTGCTGTGGCGTGCCGTGGCGTTTGAGGTAGGCCGGCGACGCGCAGGAGATCAGATAGAACTCGCCGATGCGGCGCGCCACCAGCGACTGGTCGGTAATCTCGCCGCCGCGGATCACGCAGTCCACGTTTTCGGCCAGGATGTCGATGGGCCGGTCGCTCACGCCCAGCTCCAGCTGGATGTCGGGGTAGCGCGCATAAAAATCCGGCAGCGCCGGAATCACCACCGCCAGCCCCAGGGAAGAGGGGATGTCCACCTTGAGGCGGCCGCGCGGGCTGGCCTTGGCGCGCGACATGCTCGACTCGAGTTCTTCCATCTCACTGAGCAGGCGGCCGGCGCGCTCGTAGTACGCAGCGCCGTCAGCCGTGACCGTGACCTTGCGTGTGGTGCGGTTGAGCAGCTTGGTGTCCAGCGATTGTTCGAGTGTCTGGATCAGCCGCGTCACGGTCGGCTTGGGCATGCCCATGGAGTCGGCGGCCTTGGTGAAGGTGCCGGCTTCCACGACCCGTACAAAGGCCTGCATTGCGGAAAACTTGTCCATGGGAAGTCCTGTCTTCTAGTCCTGGTAAGGGGCTGTCAATGCACATGGGGCGTCGCGGGCCGGTGGGCCTGCGGCTCCGTTCCCTGGCGGCGGGTGGCCGGAAGGGTCTTTGGAAAAGCCGGGAAGCTCCGCGAACAGCAACTCGCGGGGCAGATGCGAGGGGCGATTGTGACCATCCTGGTGGCTTCCTGTGACAGCCGCGAAATAGCCCTTTGTTCTCTCCGGGTTTTCCCTTGGCCCATTGACCCTGCCATGGAGGCAAGGCTGACACTTCGCGTCCCAAGCCTTGCGCCGTGGCGACGAGGCGGGCAGGGGCCGGCGCGGCAGGCAGCCCGGTGCGAAAGCGGGAGGAACGCAGGCATACCCCCGATTGTTGCATTGGTGAAATAAAGAATAAACAGAACGGCTATTTATTAAGTGAGACCCCGCGCGTATCTTCTGCTGCATCGCAACAAACCGGAGACCCTTTGCGGTCACGATGATGAAAAGCCACCAGCCCGCCCTCAAGGGCGCCGACAAAACCAGCCCCCCGTGGGTCGAAAAGCAGATCGAGCTCGCGCTGAAAAAGCCGCTGAACGTGCGTTTCTATGGCCGTCGCAATGGCGCGGGCGTGTCGCCGCTGGTGCTGCATTTCCACGCCGGGGCTTTTGTGGGTGGTTCGCTGGAAGGCGGCTCCTGCGTGGCCGGGCTGCTGGCCGATGCCGGCGCGGTGGTGATGTCGCTGGATTACCCGCTGGCGCCTGGCCACCCGTTTCCCAATGCCGTGGAAATGGGCTACGCCGCCCTCGAGTGGGCTTTCAAGGCCCGCCACAAGCTGGCCGGCTCCGGTGCGCCGGTGTTTGTGGCGGGTGAAGAGGCGGGCGGCAACATCGCCGCGGCCGTGGCGCTGATGGCGCGCGACCTGCATGAGCCGGCACTGGCCGGGCAGATCCTGCTGTCGCCCATGCTGGACCCCTGCCTGGCCACGGCGTCGCTGCGTGATGCCGAGGCCGGCCCGGTGGGCTGCACCTGGGCCGACGGCTGGCACAACTACCTGCCGCGCCTGGAAGACGCCAGCCACCCCTATGCCGCGCCCGGCTCGGCCTTTCGCCTGGCCGGCTTGCCGCCCACGCTGCTGATCACCGCGCAGGACGATCCGCTGCGCGACGAGACGCTGGCCTATGCCGCGCGCCTGCGCGCCGCCGGCCTGGTCGCGCTCGACACGGTGCTGCCCGTTCCCACCGGCTGGCCCTGCAGCTACCTGGAGCCGGCGGACCCCAAAAAAGCCTGGGCGCCCCTGATCCATGAGCGCTTCAGCCGTTTCTTCGCCACCGCGCTGGATGCGCGTACCGCCGCCCACAGCGCGGCGGCCTGAGTTTCATCCGTCCAATTTTTCTTTGAGGGAGTTCACCATGCCATTGATTCATCCGGATACCGATCAACGCCGCGCGGCAAGGCTGCGGCTCGATGTCCCCACATCCACACCGTGTTATGTGTTGCGCGCTTGACCTTAACTTAAGTTGAGGTTTTAGAGTCGCCGGTTTTGTTTTTAGTTTTTTCCAATCCGCTTACCCGTTTCAATTTTCAAACACATCTTCGAGAGAGAACACACATGTCATCCATCCCACTCCAAACCCCCAAACGCCGCCTGCTGGCGGTAGCCCTCGCCGTGCTGGCCGTGACCGGCATCTCCGCCGCCGTGTTCGGTGTCTCCAGCACCAGCGCCCAATCTGGCCCCGCCCAGCCGCAAGCCACTCCCGTCTCCGTCGCCACCGTGGTGCAAAGCGAAGTTTCTGCCTGGGACGAGTTCTCGGGCCGGCTGGAGGCGGTCGAGCGCGTGGACATACGCTCGCGCGTGGCCGGCACCATCCAGGCTGTGCACTTCCGCGAAGGCGCGCTCGTCAAGAAGGGCGACCTGCTGCTGACCATAGACCCGGCGCCCTATGCGGCCGAGGTGGAGCGCGCCGATGCGCAGGTTGCCGCCGCCCAGGCCCGGGTTACCCAGGCCAAGGGCGAGCAGGAACGTTCGCAGCGCCTGTGGAGCGAGCAGGCCATCTCCAAGCGTGAATTCGACGAGCGCACCAACGGCAAGGGCGAAGCCGAGGCCAACCTGCGCGCCGCGCAGGCGGCCCTGCAGTCGGCACAGCTGAGCCTGGGCTACACCCAGGTGCGTGCGCCGGTGGCCGGCCGTGTCGGCAAGCTCGAAGTGACCGTGGGCAACCTGGTCGCCGCCGGCCCCGGCGCACCGGTGCTGACCACGCTGGTGTCCGTGAGCCCGATCTATGCAAGCTTTGACGCCGATGAGCAGGTTGTCGCCAAGGCCCTGAAGGACGTGGGCGGCAACGGCGGCCCGGCCAGCCGCAGCCTTGAGCGCATTCCCGTGCAGATGGGCACCGCCGCCAGCTCCGACACGCCGTTTGAAGGCAAGCTGCAGCTGGTCGACAACCAGGTCGATGCCCGCAGCGGCACTGTGCGTGCCCGCGCCGTGTTCGACAACAAGGACGGCCAGCTCATGCCCGGCCAGTTCGCGCGCATCCGCATGGGCCAGGCCACCAAGGGCTCGGCTTTGCTGATCAATGAACGCGCCGTCGGCACTGACCAGAACAAGAAGTTCGTGCTGGTGGTGGGCGCCGACAACAAGGCCGTGTACCGCGAAGTCACGCTGGGCGCTGCCGTCAACGGCCTGCGCGTGGTCAAGGGCGGCCTGTCCGCCAACGAACGCATCGTCGTCAACGGCCTGCAGCGCATACGCCCCGGCGCGCTGGTCGCGCCGCAAGTGGTGGAAATGTCCGCCAAGGCCGAGCTCACCGAAAAAGCCGTCAAGGTCGCGGCGAAATCCTGAGCCGCTCTTGATACCTGAACAAGAAGAACTGCCATGAATTTATCCAAGTTTTTTATTGACCGGCCCATCTTTGCCGGCGTGCTGTCGCTGCTGATGTTTATCGCCGGCCTGATCGCGCTGCGCTCGCTGCCGATCGCCGAGTACCCCGACGTGGTGCCGCCCACGGTGGTGGTGCGCGCCAACTACCCTGGCGCCAATCCCAAGGTGATCGCCGAGACCGTGGCCACGCCGCTGGAGGAATCCATCAACGGTGTCGACGGCATGCTCTACATGAGCAGCCAGGCCACCACCGACGGCTTGATGACACTCAACGTGACCTTCAAGCTGGGCACCGACCCCGACAAGGCGCAGCAACTGGTGCAGAACCGCGTCTCGCAGGCCGAGCCGCGCCTGCCCGAGGAAGTGCGGCGCCTGGGCATCACCACCGTCAAGAGCTCGCCCGACCTCACCATGGTGGTGCACCTGCTGTCGCCCAATGACCGCTACGACATGACCTACCTGCGCAACTACGCGGTGCTCAACGTCAAGGATCGCCTGGCGCGCATCAACGGCGTGGGCCAGGTGCAGCTGTTCGGCTCGGGCGACTATTCGATGCGCGTCTGGCTGGACCCGCAGAAGGTGGCCGAGCGCGGCTTGTCCGCCGGCGATGTGGTGCGCGCCATCCGCGAGCAGAACATCCAGGCCGCGGCCGGCGTGGTCGGCGCTTCGCCAGGCCTGCCCGGCGTGGACATGCAACTGTCCATCAACGCCCAGGGCCGCCTGCAGAGCGAGGAAGAGTTCGGCGACATCATCGTCAAGACCGACAGGAACGGCGCCGTGACGCGCCTGCGCGACATCGCCCGCCTGGAACTGGGCGCGTCCGACTACGCGCTGCGCTCGCTGCTGGACAACAAGCAGGCCGTGGCCGTGCCGGTGTTCGCCGCGCCGGGCTCCAACGCCATCCAGATTTCGGACGACGTGCAGGCCGTGATGAAAGAGCTCAAGAAGAACATGCCTGAGGGTGTGGACTACGAGATCGTTTACGACACCACGCAGTTCGTGCGCTCCTCCATCGAGGCCGTGGTGCACACCCTGCTCGAAGCTGTGGCCCTGGTGGTGCTGGTCGTGATCATCTTCCTGCAGACCTGGCGCGCCTCCATCATCCCGCTGCTGGCCGTGCCCATTTCCGTCATCGGCACCTTCGCGGTGATGCACCTCTTCGGTTTTTCGATCAACGCGCTCAGCCTGTTCGGGCTGGTGCTGGCCATCGGTATTGTGGTGGACGACGCCATCGTGGTGGTGGAGAACGTGGAACGCAACATCGAGGCGGGCCTGAGTCCGCGCGACGCCACCTACCGCGCCATGCGCGAGGTGTCAGGGCCCATCATCGCGATTGCCCTGGTGCTGATCGCTGTGTTCGTGCCGCTGGCCTTCATCACCGGCCTGTCGGGCCAGTTCTACAAGCAGTTCGCGCTGACGATTGCGATCTCGACCGTGATCTCGGCCGTCAACTCGCTGACCCTGTCGCCCGCGCTGGCCTCGCTGCTGCTCAAGGGCCACGACGCGCCCAAGGACGCGCTGACCCGCGGTATGGACAAAGTCTTCGGCCGCTTCTTCGGTGCCTTCAACAAGGCCTTCGGCCGCGGCTCCGAGAACTACAGCCGCGGCGTGAAGGGCGCGATCTCGCGCAAGGCCGTGATGCTGGGCATCTACCTGGTGCTGGTGCTGGCCACCACCGGCCTGTTCAAGGCCGTGCCCAGCGGCTTTGTGCCCGGCCAGGACAAGCAGTACCTGATCGGCTTCGCGCAACTGCCCGACGGCGCCACGCTGGACCGCACCGAAGACGTGATCCGCAAGATCAGCGACATCGCCATGAAGCAACCCGGTGTGGAACACGCGATCGCCTTCCCGGGCCTGTCGATCAACGGTTTCACCAACAGCTCCAACTCGGGCATCGTGTTCCTGTCGCTCAAGCCTTTTGACGAGCGCAAGAGCAAGGACCTGAGCGCGGGCGCCATCGCCGGCCAGCTCAACGGCAAATTCAGCGGCATCCAGGAGGCCTTTATCGCCATGTTCCCGCCGCCGCCCGTGCAGGGCCTGGGCACCACCGGCGGCTTCAAGCTGCAGCTGGAAGACCGCGGCTCGCTGGGTTATGCCGCGCTCGACAAGGCCACCAAGGACTTCATGGCCAAGGCCTACCAGACGCCTGAACTGGCCGGCTTGTTCTCGAGCTTCCAGGTCAACGTGCCGCAGCTCTATGCCGACATCGACCGCACCAAGGCGCGCCAGCTCGGTGTGCCGGTGACCGACGTGTTCGACACCATGCAGATCTACCTGGGCAGCCTGTACGCCAACGACTTCAACAAGTTCGGCCGCACCTACAGCGTGCGGGTCCAGGCCGACGCGCCTTACCGCGCCCGTGCCGAGGACATCGGTCTGCTCAAAGTACGCTCGGCCACCGGCGAAATGGTGCCGCTGTCGGCGCTGATGAAAGTCACGCCCAGCTTCGGCCCGGAACGCGCCATGCGCTACAACGGCTTCCTGTCGGCCGACATCAACGGCGGCGCCGCGCCCGGCTATTCGTCGGGCCAGGCCCAGGACGCGGTCGCCCGTATCGCGGCTGAAACCCTGCCGCCCGGCATCAGCTATGAATGGACCGACCTGACCTACCAGGAAATCATCGCCGGCAACTCGGCCGTGTGGGTGTTCCCGCTGGCGCTGCTGCTGGTCTTCCTGGTGCTGGCTGCGCAGTATGAAAGCCTGACATTGCCCATCGCCATCGTGCTGATCGTGCCAATGGGCCTGCTGGCCGCCATGCTGGGCGTGAAGCTGACCGGCGGCGACAACAATATCTTCACACAGATCGGTTTGATCGTGCTGGTGGGGTTGTCGGCGAAGAACGCCATCCTGATCGTGGAGTTCGCGCGCGAGCTGGAGTTTGCCGGGCGCACGCCGCTGCAGGCCGCGATTGAAGCCAGCCGCCTGCGCCTGCGCCCCATCCTGATGACCTCGCTGGCTTTCATCATGGGCGTGCTGCCCCTGGTGCTGTCGACCGGCGCCGGCGCCGAAATGCGCCATGCCATGGGTGTGGCGGTGTTCTCGGGAATGATTGGCGTGACGGCCTTCGGCCTCTTCCTCACGCCGGTGTTCTACGTGACCTTGCGCCGCCTCACGGGCAACCGCCCGCTCAAGCTGCACGGCGAAGTGCCGCACCTGGAAGCCTTCGCCGGCGCCGGTGGTGCAGGCACGCAGGCCCAGCCGGCCGCGCCCCTCAAACTGCACGAATAACAACAAGCATCAAGTACAGGAGTTCATCATGAACCACACATCGTCAAAACTGCGCACCGCGCTGCTGCCCCTGCTGGCCGCCCTGGTGCTGGCCGGCTGCGCCACCAGCGCGTCGGTGGACCCGGCCAGCATTCCCGCCGCGCCCGCGGCCTACAAGGAGAATGCCGGCGCGGCATCCGCAACCGCCCCGCAATCGCAGGGCGCCTGGTGGAAGGTGTTTGCCGACCCGGTGCTGGACCAGCTCGTCGAGCAGGCCGGCAATAACAACAACAGCGTGAAGGTGGCGGCCGGCCGCCTGGCCCAGGCGCGCGCCATCTTGCGCAACACCGACGCCGACCGCCTGCCGCAGGTGGGCTTGAGCGGCGGCGCCGTGCGCCAGAGCAACATCACCACCAACCGCGTCGCGCAGACCACGGTCACGGCCGCCGCCAATTTTTCCTATGAGGTCGACCTGATCGGCAAGCTTTCGTTGAATTCGGATGCGGCGTCGCTGGACGCCAAATCCCGCGAAGCCCTGCTGCGCAGCACCCAGTTGCTGGTGCAGGCCGACGTGGCGCAGGCCTACCTCAACCTGCGCGCGCTCGACACCGAGCGCACGCTGGTGCGCGACACCCTGCAGGCCTACCGCAATACCTTGCGCCTGACGGAAATCCGCTTCAAGGAAGGCGACGTGGCCGAGCTGGACGTGGCCCGCGTGCGCACCGAAGTTGCCGCGACTGAATCGGAAGCGCTGGCGCTGGACCGCCGCCGTGCCGAGCTCGAACACGCGCTGGCCGTGCTGGTCGGCGAGGTGGCATCCAACTTTGCTGTTGCGCCTACCGAATGGTCGACCACGCTGCCGGTGATCCCAGCCGGTGTGCCCAGCACGGTGCTGGAGCGCCGCCCTGATGTTTCCGCCGCACAAAGCAGCATGCAGGCCGCGCAGGCCCGTGTGGGCGTGGCCAAGGCTGCCTGGTTCCCGACTTTCTCGCTGACGGGCAATGCCGGCTATGCCGCGCCTGAGATCAAGGACCTGTTCAAGGTCTCGACCCAGGCCTGGGGTGTAGGCGCGCTGCTGTCGCTGCCGATCTTTGACGGCGGCCGCCGCCAGGCCGGTGTGCAGAACGCCAATGCCGAACTCGACATCGCACTGGCCAACTACCGCGAGCAAATCCTCGTCGCCTTCAAGGACGTGGAAGACCAGCTTTCGGCCATACGCCTGCTCGCAGAACAGTCCGAAGCGCAGGCGCGTTCGGTGGCCTCGGCCACGCGCGCCACGGTGCTGTCGGATTCACGCTACCGCAACGGCTTTGTCAGCCAGCTTGAATTGCTGGATGCCCAGCGCAGCGAGTTGCGTAACCGGCGCCAGGCGCTACAGGTCAAGACTGCACAGTATCTGGCTACCGTGGGCTTGATACGGGCCCTGGGTGGCGGCTGGAGTGTTTGAACACCCCTGTTGAGGCTCACTTCGTGTAGCCTCCTCTCCCCTTGCAGGGGACGGGCGCCTTGGGGCCGGCAAAGCCGGACCCCGGCCCCCGCTGAGTGGGGCCGCCATGTTGACAGTTCTGATCATTTCGGAGTTTCACTCGCGCATCTGGTAAAACGGGGTAAACGCCCTGGTCCTGCTCCTCGCAGGCCCGGCGGCAATCCGTGACTTGCCCTGAAGCCTTTGATGCCCACTGATTTGCCCATTTCTCCCGAAAGCGCCGCTGGCTTGCCGCCCCTGATCCACTGGACGGAAGGCGGCGAAGCGCGCTCGGCGCGCTGGCGTTCCGAGCGCGGTGCCGCGCCGCCCAAGCGTGTGGTGCTGGCCGACGACAGCATGAGCGCCGATACGGCTTACCGCCTGGCCTGCGAGGGAACGGGACTGCTGTGGCGCGGCGACTTCCAGAACGCCCGCATGCTGGTGCAGGCGCTGGCGCGCCGTGTCGACAAACCGGCCAGGCCCAAGCGTGACAAGCGCGTCAAAGCCGAGAAGGCAGGGGAGGCTGCAAAGGTCAGCGTCCCGGTTGACGTGCCGGCGACAGAGTTTCCGCAAGCTTTTCACCTGCACCGCCAGGCCCAGGCGCAGCGCGCGCGGGTACTGGGCATGGTGCTGGTTCCGTTTGAGGCGGACTACAGCATCCCTTTGCGCCGTGCGCCGGATGCGAAGAAGGCATGCGTCGAGGCCTGGGGACCTGCGAAAGCGGACGCTGGTCCTTCAGTTGCCTCGCTGCGCGAACTGATGGGTTTCATCAGCGCCCACGAATGGCGCCGCAAGGGCGTGCCGATTCCCGCATTGGGTGAGGACGGCCCGCACAACCGCATTCATCCGCATTACGGCGTTTTCTCGCCGGTGCGCGGTGAGTACATAGACCTGGTGGCCCAGGCGCCGGTGCCAGAGGGCACGGCTGACCTTCTGGGCTTTGACATCGGCACGGGCACGGGTGTGCTGGCCGCGGTGCTGGCCCTGCGCAGCGGCGTGCAGCGCGTGGTGGCCACCGACCAGGACCCGCGTGCGCTGGCCTGCGCGCGCGAGAACCTCAAGCGCCTGGGTTTTCCGCAAATCGAGGTGCGCGAGGCTAACCTGTTTCCCGAAGGCCGCGCCCACATCATCGTCTGCAACCCGCCCTGGCTGCCCGCGCGCCCCGGCTCGCCGGTCGAGCATGCGGTGTATGACGAAGACAGCCGAATGCTGTTGGGCTTCCTTAATGGGCTGGCCGCACACCTTGAGCCCGGTGGCGAGGGCTGGCTGATCCTGTCGGACCTGGCCGAGCACCTGGGCCTGCGCACACGCGCCTGGCTGATGGCGGCGATGGATACCGCGGGCCTCAAGGTGGTGGACCGGCTGGACGCACAGCCACGGCATCCCAAGGCCTCTGACGCGAGCGATGCATTGCATGCGGCGCGCGCGGCCGAAGTCACGTCCTTGTGGCGCCTGGCGGCTAAATAGTTTTCTGCCTTCGATGAAAACCGAAGCACACGCCACCGTCCTGCTGGCCCCCATGGAGGGCTTGCTGGACTTTGTGCTGCGCGACATCCTCACGCGGGTCGGCGGCGTGGACCGCTGCGTTTCGGAGTTCATACGCATCACCGACCAGTTGCTGCCCGAGCGTGTGTTCTACCGCATCGTGCCCGAGCTGCACCACGGCGGCCGCACGCTGGCCGGCGTGCCGGTACGCGCGCAGCTGCTGGGCTCGGACCCGGGCTGCATGGCCGAAAATGCCGCGCGGCTCGCGGGCCTGGGGCCTGACGGCATAGACCTGAACTTCGGCTGTCCGGCAGCCGTGGTGAATCGCCACGGCGGCGGGGCCTCGCTGCTCAGGGAACCCGAAACCCTGACGGCCGTGGTCGGCGCGGTGCGCCGCGCCGTACCGGCCCACATACCGGTGTCGGCCAAGATGCGGCTGGGCTATGACGACGATGCGCGTGCCGTTGAATGCGCGCTCGCGATTGAAGCGGGCGGCGCTGGCGAGCTGGTGGTGCACGGCCGCACCAAGGCCCAGGCCTACAGGCCGCCCGCTTACTGGGAGCGCATTGCCGACATACGTGCGGCCGTCAAGATTCCGGTCGTGGCCAATGGCGAAATCTGGACGGTCGAGGACGCCCGGCGCTGCCGCGCGCTCTCGGGCTGCGACACCCTGATGATTGGCCGTGGCGCGGTGCGCGACCCGGGCCTGGGCCTGGCGATCAAGGCCGACCGGCTGGGCATGCGGGCCGCCGTGGATTGGCCCGATCTGCTGCCGCTGATCGCCGATTTTTGGCGCATCGTCTGCTCGCGGATCGACACACGCGCCAGGGCAGGGCGGCTCAAGCAGTGGCTCAACTTTTTGCGACGGCGCTTCCCCGAGGCGGAGGCGGCCTACCAGGCGATCAAGACCGTGAATGACCCGGTGCTGGTGGAGGCCTGGCTGGCGCGAGCGCTGCAAGGCCATCGGCCGGATGAATCGATGAAGGCATCCAATCAGGCCTTGGTCCGTGAACTCAGCCTGAGCTGATGCCGGCCCCGAAGCCCCGGGGCAAAGTGTGCCTTGCCCCTATGCCGCCATGGCTGCGGGCGCATTGTGCACCAGGCGCTTGCGGATTTCAGCCAGGGGCAGGAGCTGCCCGCCCTGCGTATCGAAGTTGTCCGGTGACAGCCAGCTGTTGAAGGCCGCCTTCACCAGCGGCCATTCACCGTCGATGATGGAATACCAGGCCGTATCGCGGTTCCTGTTCTTGTAGACGAGGAGCTGCCGGAAAACGCCTTCGAAGCTGAAGCCCAGCCTGGCGGCCGTGCTGCGCGAGGGCGCGTTGAGGCTGTCGCATTTCCACTCATAGCGGCGGTAGCCGAGGGTCTCGAAAACCAGCTTCATCAACAGGTACTGGGCTTCGGTGGAGGCGCGGCTGCGCTGCAGCAGCGGCGAGAAGATGACGTGCCCGACTTCAATGACGCCGTTGGCGGGGTCCATGCGCATCAGCGCCAGTGTCCCGACGGCGCGCTGGGTGGCGGCGTCCACCACCGTGTAGTGCAGGGGGTCGGTGCTCGCCGCATTGCGCTCAAGGTAGGCGTCGAACTCGCCGCGCCCGGTAAATGGTTCGGGGCCGAGGTAAGTCCAGGCCCGGCCGTCGGGGGCGCTGGTGTAGGCGGCGAACAGGTCGTCGCCATGGCGCTTCGTGTCCAGCGGTTCGAGGCGGCAATACCGGCCCTCGAGCGGGAGCCGCGGCGGTTTTTGCCTGGGCGTCCAGCCTTGTATGGGTTCGCCAATGAGTTGCCCGTAGGCGTTTGTGCGAGTGCTCATGAATGCTCCTGTGTCCGGTGTCCTGTGGTGATGAGTACCCAGGTTAAGATCTTTATGGCACTTCGCAAAGTGCCATAACCATGCTATTTCATGGTGCCACGATCCGCGGCGAAACTCCCGCGGCCTATGCAACGCGCAAACCCTGTAAGAGCTGTCCCATGCCTTCTCCCCGCCCCGCTTCCACGCATACCGTCGAGCCCGGTTTCCTGGAAGCCCCGCTGGACAAAGCCCATGCCGAGCCCTTGCAGCGCCAGCTCTACCGCAGGCTCAAAGAGGCGATCCTCAAGGGGCAGCTTGCCGCGGGCAGCCGCCTGCCCGGCTCACGCGCGTTGGCGCACACCCTGTCGGTCTCCCGCAATACCGTGGCGATTGCCTACGAGCACCTGGTGTCCGAGGGTTATGTCCGTGCCGACCGGCAGGGGAGCACCGTCTCCGCCCTGGTGCGCCCGGCCCTTCGGGAGGCGCAGCCTGAAGCCGTCCCGCCGTCCCGCGTGGCATTGCGCCTGTCGCGCATCCGTTCGGGCCCCGCGCGGCCTGACCCCAGCATCGCCTTGCGGCCCGGTGTGCCGGCTCTTTCCCACTTCCCCCTGGCCGCCTGGCGCAGGATGCTGGACCGCGCGCTGCGCGAGGCGTCGCCGGCGGCGCTGCATTACGGCGACCCTTTCGGCCAGCCCGAACTGCGCGCCGCCATCGCGCGCCACCTGGCCATCACGCGCGGCGTGCATTGCGAGCCCGCGCAGGTCATCGTGACGGAAGGCGCGCAAGAGGCGCTGACCCTGTGCGTGCGCCTGCTGACCAACCCGGGCGACACGGCCTGGGTGGAAGACCCCGGCTATCGTGGCGCCAAGGCGGCCATGCATGCGGGCGACCTGCGCATCGTGCCCAAGCGCATGGACGGGGAGGGCATGCACGCCAGCGCCGCGGACTGGCGTTCGCGCGCGCCGCGGCTGATCTACACCACGCCTTCGCACCAGTACCCCACCGGTGTGGTGATGTCGGTGGCGCGGCGCCTGGCGCTGATCTCCGCCGCGCGCGAACATGGCGCCTGGATCGTGGAGGACGACTACGACAGCGAATTCCGCCACTACGGCGAACCCATAGGCGCGATGCAGGGCCTGGTTGCCGACGCGCCGGTGCTCTATGTCGGCACGTTTTCCAAAACCATGTTTCCCTCGCTGCGGATGGGCTTTGTGGTGATGCCCGCGCGCCTGCTGGCCTCGGCGCAGGATGCGCTGCGCGAGATGCTTCGCGGCGGCCACAGCCATGAGCAGCTGGCGATGGCCGGTTTCATCGAATCCGGGCAGTTCGCGCGGCACCTGGGCCGTATGCGAAGGCTGTACCGCGAGCGCCAGCATGCCTTGCGCGAGGCGCTGACGCGACACCTTCGCGTCCCGCACATCATTGAAGGCGGGCAGGGCGGCCTTCACCTGGCCCTCAGGCTGCCGCGGGAGTTTGCGGACACACGTATTGCGGAAGCCGCACGGCGCTACGGGATGGCGCCCATGCCGCTGTCATCGTTTGCCATGGCGCCCGCGCCTGAAGACAATGGCCTGGTGCTGGGTTACGGCAATACCGCGATGGAGCTGCTGGATCCTCTCGTCAAGCGCCTGCCGCAGCTGGTGCTTTCGGCCGCGGCTTAGAGCCCTAGTGCGCTGGCGCGGCGGCGCCGCGTTTGCCGCCGAGCGTGCCGCGCGCCATGGCATAGGCCAGCAGCGCGCAGCTCGCGATGCCCGCCACCATGGGCCGGGCGGTTCCATCGGCGAATATGCCGACCGTCGCCATCACCAGCGCGCCGGTGACGAACTGCAGCGTGCCCATCAGGGCCGAGGCCGTGCCGGCGATCGCGCCGTGCTCTTCGAGCGCGAGCACGGCGGTGGTCGGCACCACCAGGCCCAGGAAGCCGTAGCCCACGAGCAGCAGGGCGATCATCACGTCCAGCCTTTCAATGCCGGCCAGGTTGACGACCAGCAGCAGCGCCATCACGGCCGCATAGCCCGTGACCGCCACTTTCACGATGGACACCAGGCCGAAGCGCGCCGCCAGCTTGCCGGTGAACTGCGAGACGCCGATGAAAGAGGCCGCATTGACCGCGAAGGCGATGCTGTACTGGCGCGGTGTGAGGCCGTAGTGGTCTATCAGCACAAAGGACGAGTTGGCCAGGTAGGCGAAGAAGCTCGAGATGCCGAAAGCGCCGATGAAGACCAGGCCCAGGAAATGGCGGTCGCGCAGCAGCACGCCGTAAGCCTTGATGGCGCTGCCGAAGCTGCTGTCCACGCGCTGCTCGGGCGGGCGGGTTTCAGGCAGGGTAAAGCCCACCAGCAGCAGCCCGGCGCCGGCCGCGACCGTGACGGCCCAGAACACGCTGCGCCAGCCGAAGGATTCGATGAGCAGGCTGCCGGCCAGCGGCGCCAGGATGGGCGAGACGCTGAAGACCAGCATCAGCAGCGACATCAGCCGTGCCGCGTCATGGCCGGTGTGCAGGTCGCGCACCACGGCGCGCGGCACCACCATGCCGGCGCAGGCGCCCAGGCCCTGGACGAAGCGCAGCACGACCAGCGTGTGGATGTCCGGCGCCAGCGCGCAGCCTATGCTGCCGGCCGCAAACAGCAGCAGGCCGAAATACAGCGGCGCCTTGCGGCCCACCATGTCGGACACCGGGCCGTAAACAATCTGGCCTATGCCCAGCGAGATGAAGAAGGCCATCAGGCTGGCCTGCACCGCGCCCATGGAGGCGCCCAGTGTCTGCCCAATGGAGGGCAGGGCGGGTAAATACATATCGATGGCGAAGGGGCCGATGGCAGACAGCAGGCCCAGCACCAGGGCGGCCCGGTAGAAACTTTTGGTCATGAACAGGTAATTCGAAAGCCGGGTGCGCGACAGCAGGCATAAGGGCCAGGCGCGTACGAGCGGCGGTGGAGGGGGCCGTCACCATGCGTGTGGCGGCGGCAAAAAAGCGTGGTGACATTGTCGCCGACCTGGGCAATTCGCGCTGGCTGTCGCGCCATGGCCTCGCCCTGGCTGTGGTGCCCAAAAAACACATCTTGAACGGGGCCTGTCAGGCCTGACAGGGCCGAATGGACCTGAAGTGTAAGCATCCCCCAGTGCTGCTTCAAACTGTAATCAGGCCGGGGAATTGGGGCTTAACCTGAGTCTTTCAAACAGCCCGCCGGTCCATTTTCGACGTCACCTTTCGAGTCATCGCCGGCGGCTCCAACAGGAGAGGCTATCCAATGCAAAGACGCGAATTCTCAAAGGCCGCCCTGGCCGCCGGCGCCCTTGCGGCCCTTCCCCTCGGCGTAAGCCGGCAGGCGCTGGCCGCCGCCGCGCGTGCCGCGGCCGGCATGCCCGCCATGGGCACCAATCTCTCGGGCATGGAATGGGCCAAGCCCGGCCTGCGGGCCAACACCAGTTCGGCCCCCAACTACCATTTCACGGTGCCGCGCAAGGCCGACGTGGCCTACCTGGCCAACTGCGGCTTTATCAAGAACCGCCTGCCCATCCAGTGGGAGCTGCTGCAGCCCATGCTGCATGACACGGTGGCCAACGCCGCCGCGAAGGCGGCCATCGGCAACCCTGGTGCCTTCCACGCGGGCTATGAGGCCTTCATCACCGGCGTGCTCGATGCCCATGCGGCGGCAGGCACGCGCTGCATCATCGACAACCACAACTACGGCCGCTACCAGGATTTCCGCTTCCAGCCCGACGGCTCGGTGATCGGGCTGACCGTGCCGCCCAGCCCCTTGCGGCCTTACACCACGGATGCGGTGCAGATACAGTCGCGGATTTTTTCGCTGGCGCCGGGCGCAACGCTCAAGATAGCGAACTTCACCGACTTCTGGACGCGTGCCGCGAACAAATGGAAGAGCCACCCGGGCTTCGGCGGCTACGGCCTCATGAACGAACCGCACGACATGCCCAAGCCTGGCGGCGTGATCGCCTCGAACGAAGAAGCGATCAAGGGCGGCGAGGACCTGACGATCTGGCCCACCTTTGCGCAGGCGGCCATCCAGGCCATACGCACGGTCGACACGGTGAACCCCATCTACGTGTCGGGCAACCTGTATGACTCGGCCATGTATATAGGCACGAAGAACCCGGGCTTTCCGCTGTCGGGCACCAACCTCATTTACGAGGTCCATATGTACCTGGACGCCTTCAGCAACGGCGCTTTCTTTGATTACGACACTGAGGTCGCCAAAAACTACAGCGCCGGTTTCGGCTCGGTTCCCATCCAGGTCACCACCGGTGCGGACCGGCTCAAGATCGCGGTCGACTGGGCCAAGTCCAAGGGCGTGAAGCTGGCGCTCACCGAAGTCGGCATGCCCATCGACGACCCGCGCTGGGAAGCCATGTTCGCGCAGGCGGTGGTGTATGCCGCGCAGTCTGGCTGCGAGGTCTACACCTGGATGGGCGGCGCCCACTGGCCCATCCGGAATTACGCCATCAACCACGTGCCTGGCTGGCACCAGAACAAGACGCTGGAGCCGGTGGTGTCGGGCGTGCTCAAGGCCGCCACCGGCATTGTGCAAGCCACGCTGTACGACGATGGCCCGGGCTATGCGCCGGCGGGCACGCCCCTCACCATCACCGTCTATGCGCGCGGCAACCTGGCCCAGCCGGTGGTGCTCACGGTGGCGTCGAACAAGGGCGGCACGCTGAGCAAGTCGCGCCTGACCATTCCCGCCGGTGCCAACGGGCAGGACAGCTTCACCTACACCCCTGCCGCCAATCAGATTGCCACGCTGAGCTACACCAGCGACGGCCAGCTGGGCGGCCAGGTGCCGCCGCCGCGCAAGGTGTTTTCGCTCACCGACCCGGTGGCCTATGCCGCCACCAGCCTTGCCGATGCCGCGCTGGCCATCGTCGCCAAGTACGGCGCCTGCAAATGGGAGCTGGCCGACGGCTACACCGACTATCTGCTGGGTGCCCCGGCCGCGGCGGGCCAGACGGTGCGCGCGGTGGCGGATTCGGGCTACGGCTCCAGCCCGGGCAATGCGATGGAGATGATCAACTGGATGAACAAGGACAGCGGCCCCACGGGGCCCATGTCGGTGCCCGTGATGCGCGTGACCAACGGCAAAAAGAACTCCGACCACAGCGTGCCCGAGTCCTTCGGTTTCTGGTGCAAAAAATCCAGCCGCATCGCCGGCGTGCAGCCCAACCCGCGCAACCGCGTGCCCTACAACCTGGAAGACCCGCACTTCGCCATTGCGGCCCTCAGCGTTCCCGCATCGACCAACACGGGTGTCGTGTTCCAGGCCTCGAAGACGGAAGACCCGCAGATCTCGGAGCTGGGTTTTCTGAACGGCCAGCCGCGCGCAAGATGGATTGACTCAAAAGGCCAGACGGTGCAGCTACTGGCCCCCGCCAAGCTCGCCATCAACACGCCGGCGGTGCTGGCACTGGCCTCTGTGCCCGGCGCGCAAAAGCTGCGCCTCAATTCCGCGGAAATCGGCAGCGCCGCCGCGAGCTTCGCGCCCAGTGCCTTTACCCAGATGCTAATGGGCTGCGGCTACATCAGCTATTACCCGCGCGAAGGTTTCCGGGGCAACCTGTATGCGGTCATCGCGGGCAAGGGTGCGCCCACGGCGGCCGAGCTTGCGGTGCTGGAGCGCTACCTGGCCAGCACGGCTGGTGTGGTGCTCAGCTAAGCCGGCGCTATTCGACCTTGGCGCCCGAGGCTTTCACGACTTCCGCCATGCGCTTGTAGTCGGCCGCCAGCAACTTGGCGAAATCGGCATTGCTCATGGCCAGCGGTTCAATGCCCTGCTTGTCCAGGCGCTCCAGCACCACCGGGTCTTTGAGGACTTTGGCCATGGCCGCGTTGACGCGGTTGACCTCGGCCGCTGGGGTGGCGGCCGGGCCCAGCAGGCCGAACCATGAGTCGAACTGGTAGCCGGGAAGGCCGCTTTCGGCGATGGTGGGCACATCGGGCAGGTATTTGGAGCGCTTGGGCGAGGTCACGCCAATCAGGCGTATGCGGCTGTCCCTGGCAAAGGCCAAAGCGCCTATGCTGGCAGCGATCACGGCCTGCGCGCGGCCCGAGATCACTTCATTGATCGCTTCGCCCGTGGCCTTGAGCGGTACATGCACCACGTCGATGCCGGCCAGGCCGTTGAAGTAGGCCATGGAAAGGTGCGTGGCGCTGCCGATGCCGGCGGTGGCGTAATTGAGCTTGCCGGGGTTGGCCTTGGCGTAGCGGATGTATTCGGCAGCGGTCTTGGCGGGCACGTCGGGATGGATCATCAGCACATAATCGGCCGTGCCGATATGCGCCATCGGCGCGAAGTCTTTTTGCGGGTCGTAGCTCAGCTTGGTGTAGAGCGAGCCGGCAATGTTGTGGCTGGCCGCGGCCAGCACCATGGTGGCGCCGTCGGGTGCCGATTTGGCGACATAGCCCGTGCCCACGGTGCCGCCCGCCCCGGGCCGGTTTTCGATGATCACGCTCTGGCCCAGTGCGGCGCCCAGCTCATTGGACATGGCGCGCCCCAGCAAGTCCTGCACGCCGCCCGCCGCGAAGGGCACGACGATGCGTGTGAGTTTGGTGTTGGGTTGGGCCAGGGCGCTGCCAGCGGCCAGGGCCAGGCTGGTGCCCAGGAAATCTCGGCGTTGCATCATGGAATCTTCTCCTCCAGGTCGTGTGCTTGTTGTTGCGGTGCTTGGCACCGCGGGTCGGGTTTTCAGTTCACGCAGATCTCGTCGGCCAGGCGGCGCATAAAGCGCTCGCACCAGGCGAGCTGTTCCAGCGTGACCCATTCATTGGGCTGGTGCGCCTGCGCGATGTGGCCGGGGCCGCACACGATGGTCGGCACACCGGCCTGGTGGAACAATGCAGCTTCCGTGCCAAACGAGACCTTGCCGGCGCCCGAGGCCGCATCCACGTCCGCGCATTTAAAGCACAACTGGGCGATCTCGCTACCGGCATCGGTCGCGAAACCGGGTAGCACCGAATTGAGCTTGTGCGTGATGCCGGTTTCGGCCGCCACGGCCTGCATGGCTGGCATCAGGCTGTCGGCAAAGGCCTTGGCTTCGTTGAACAGTTCGACCGGCGAATTCATGTGATGGTGGCGGATTTCCCAGGTCACATCGCAGTCGCGCGGAATGATGTTCAGCGCGGTGCCGCCGGCGATCACGCCGGTGTGGATGGTGGTGTGCGGCACGTCGTAGATCGCATCGAACGGGCCTTCGGCCACCAGGCGGCGGTGCATGGACTTCAAGTGGGCGACGAACTCGCAGGCGATCTCCACCGCGTTGACGCCCAGCGGCGTGAGCGAGGAGTGCGCCTCGAAGCCGCGCACCGAGGTCTTGTAGGCATGCTTGCCCTTGTGCGCGATCACCACTTGCATGCCGGTGGGCTCGCCCACGATGCAGCCGGCAGGTTTGTAGCCTTGCTCCACCATGTCGGCGATCAGGCGGCGCACACCTATGCAGCCGACCTCTTCGTCATAGCTGAAGGCCAGGTGGACCGGGCGCTTGAGTTTGCGTTTGAGCAGCTCGGGCACCATCATGAGCGCGGTCGCGCCGTAGCTTTTCATGTCGGTCACGCCGCGGCCATAGAGCTTGTCGCCTATGACTTGTGCCTTGAAGGGGTCGGTGTCCCAGGGCTGGCCGTCCACCGGCACCACGTCGGTGTGGCCCGACAGCACCAGGCCGCCCACTTTGGTTTCACCGTTTTCCGCGGGCAGGGTGGCCCAGAGGTTGGCCTTCTTGCCGCTGTCGTCGTAGGTCCGCCGGCATTCAATGCCCAGGGCTTCGAGCCGCGCCTGGGTCCAGTCCAGCAGGGGCAGGTTGCTGTCGCGCGAGACGGAGGCAAAAGACACCCATTTTTCAATCAGGGGGAGGGCGGCGAGGTCGGCGGCCTGCGCGGACTGGCGGGCAGTGGCGGGAAGAGGGGCATTCATGGCAAGACCTTTGAAGGCGCAGCGGGCGCGGAAATTTGTATGACAGCATACTATTTTGCGGCCGGCCGCGCGCATCGGCACCCTTGTCGCCGCAGTGCCTCTCGGCCGGAATAAAAAAAAGCCGCCGGATGTACTCCGGCGGCGCTGGATGTCCGCGCGAGTGCGAGGTGACTTAGCGGCTTGCGGCGGCCTTATTTCTTCCCGCCACCACCACCACCGCCACCACCGTTACCGCCTCCATTGCCACCACCGTTTCCACCCGCGTTGCCGCCGCCATTTCCGCCACCATGCCCTCCGCCATGGCCCGAGCCTTTCCCGGCGCCGAGGCCCTTGCCCGCAATGTCGGCCTTGGCGACGGTGTCTGTTTTGGCGTGGTCGGTTTTCTTGCCGCTCTTGTCGGTGTGCGAGGCGCTGACGACCGAGCCCAGTGTCACGCCCATGCCCTTGGCGATCTGCCCCCAGCCCAGGCCCTGGCTTCTCTGCCCGAGCACGCCGCCCAGCGCGGTCGAGAGCTGCGACGGTGTCGGGTTGGTGATGCCTTGCTGGGCCAGCGAAGTCTTGGCCAACGAGATGGCGATGTTGACATTGCCGTAGCCCATCTTGCCGGTTGACGGTGAAAGGCTGGCGGACGGCGCTGTCGCGTTGGGGCCGGTCGGGCTGGGGCCCAGTGTGATGTTGGTGCCGGTGCGAAGCCCTTCGACCATGGAGCGGGCATTTTCCGGCGAGCCGGCAAAGGCGCTGTAGTTGGCCGCCAGCCTGGCGCCTTCGGTGTTGCTGGTGGTTTGCGCCTGGGCAAGGCCGCCGCACAGCAGTACAGCGCTGCCGGCCGCCAGGGAAACCAGGGTTCTGCGGAAAGTTTGATGAATGGTGAACATGATGGGTACCTCACGCTTGAGAAGTCATGGAGCCCGCTGCGGTTTGCCGTCGTGGCTTCTTGAATATTAGGAGTTCCGAGGTACGCGCGGAGCGTGTCGCGGTGGCGTCCTACGCCGCTTTCAGTATCCGCGTGGACGGACGTGCCTGAATGTAAAAACATGGCCAAAACGTTCGGCCGACTTGCGGCGGCGGGGGCAGACGCACGGCAAAAAGCAGCCGCGGCCGAACCCGGCGAGAATGCGTCTCGCAGCAAGGTGCTGCCCGGCCATTCATTACTCACACTCACTGACTCACAGAAAGCATTCCCCATGACCAGCAGCCTCTACACCACCTCCATTCCCGTCTTCAAGCAGATGCTGGGCGGGCTGAAGGGCGTCCTGGCCAAGGCCGAAGCCCATGCGGCCGCCAAAAACATCGACCCCAACGCGCTGCTGCAGGCACGCCTTTACCCTGACATGTTCCCGCTGCTGCGCCAGGTGCAGGTGGCCAGCGATTTTGCCAAGGGCGTGTCCGCCCGGCTGGCGGGCGTCGAGGTGCCCAAGATTGAAGACAAGGAAACCACGTTTGCCGAGCTGCAGGCGCGCATAGACACCATACTGGCCTTCATCGAAGGCCTGGACAAGGCCAAGTTTGATGACGCCGCCGTGCGCGAGATCGTCACGCAGGCCGGCACGCCCAAGGAAAAGCGTTTCACGGGCCAGTCTTACCTGCTGAACTACGGCCTGCCGCATTTCTTCTTCCACACCACCACGGCGTATGCCATCCTGCGCCACAACGGCGTGGAAGTGGGCAAGAAGGATTACATCGGCAGCTATTGAGATCGGCAATCAAGCGGCGGGGGCGCAGCCCCTGCCGCGAACAATGGCTCCGCAGGCCGGCTTCGTTGAGGCCGTGGGCGGGCGCTCAGTGCTTGCGCAGGTTTTGCGGCTGCGTCTTGTCGTAGGTGCCGGCGGGATAGGCGGCTTCCGCACCGCGCACCAGCATGTCGGCGTCGCGGATCGCGAAGATGTGCGCGACGTCCTGCTTGATATCGCCGCCCGCTGCCATCGCGTGGGGCTTGGGGCTTTCCCACACATGGCGCTCGGGCAGCGAGGTGTAGGGGCAGGTGTCGCCGCAGTCCATCTGCCATGAAATGCCGTAGAGCCACTGGTCGGCATGCGGCTCAAAGCGCGTGATGTCCACCATCAATGATTTCTGGAAGGCCAGCGCGTAGGTCAAGAGGCGTATGTCCCAGTGTTTGATGATGATGCGCAGGTACATGCCCTCGCCGCGGCTGCGGCTGGAGACCAGCAGCATCTGGCAGTCCAGCCAGCCGGCCGGAATGCCGTGGCGGCGCATGGAATCCTGCAGCAAGACTTGTATCAGCTGGCGGCGCAGCGCATTGGCGGAGCCTTCCTCAATCGTGGAAGGGCCTTCATGCGGAGACCGGGTGCTGGCAGGGGCGGGCTGTGCGTGGCCGTTCAGGCCGAATAGGCGCCTTAGATTCATATTGGATTCCCCTCATCCCGCGTTGGCCGAAATCGTTGTGTTGTTCCATTTATCCGCGGAGATGGTAAATGTTACAAAGTGTTTTATATGCTCCTCCGATGGCAGCTGCAAGTCAAGCACGCCTTGCCGGGAAAGCGGAACTTTTTCATGAAATTGCTTAGAAAAAGAAGACCAAAATCCTGAAGAAAAGAATGAAAAAGCACGCAAATCACCCGTGCGCTAAGCTGCGAACGAGTGGGTTGCGTGCCCTGGAAGCACCAAAGCTTGAGAGGTGCTAATTGTGAATATTTGTAACTAATACGGTTAAAAAAGCCGCTGGAGAGAGGGCCCTGAGTCCGATAGACCTCCTTCAATCCAGCGCGGCGGCCGGGCCGAAAAACTCATAGCGTGTTTGCGCAGCCGGTATGCCCAGGTCCGCCAGCTGCCTGCGGATTTGCCGCATGAAAGGCTTGGGGCCCAGGAAGTAGGCATCGACATCACGCGAAGCCGGCAGGTACTGCGCGAGCTGTTCGCTGCTCAGGCGGCCGGTGGCGTGGGGGGCGTCGGCTTCCTCCGCGTGCTCGTCGTAGACATAAAAGCGCTTGAGCTGCGCGTGTCTGGCCTGGCGCGCGTCGACCGCTTCGCGGAAGGCGTGGACCTTGCGGTTGCGCGCGAAGTGGATGAAGTGCACCGGCCGCGTGCCCTGCAAGGCGGCATCCAGCATGGCCAGGGTTGGGGTGATGCCGACGCCGCCGCTGATCAGCACCACCGGCTTGTCGCCCTCTGCCAGCACGAACTCACCCGCTGGCGGAAACACATCCAGCACGTCGCCTTCGCGCAGCGTGTCGTGCAGGTAGGTCGATGCGCGACCGCCGGCTTCGCGTTTGACGCTGATGCGGTAGTCGCGGCCGCTGGGCGCGGCCGAGAGCGAGTAGTTGCGGCGGATTTCCTCGCCGTCCACCACCAGGCGCAGGCCCAGGTACTGGCCGGGCTGGAAGCCCGCTACCGGGCCGCCGTCTTCCGGTTCCAGGTAGAAGGAGGTGATCTCGGCGCTTTCCGGCACCTTGCGCGCCACGCGAAAACGGCGAGCGCCGCGCCAGCCGCCGGGCGTGGCGGCATTGGCCGCGTAGATGTTTTCCTCGGCGCCGATCAGGATGTCGGCCAGCTGGCCGTAAGCCGCGCCCCAGGCTGCGAGCACCTCATCGGTGGCGATGTCGGCGCCCAGCACTTCGCGGATCGCGCGCAGCAGGCAACTGCCCACGATGGGGTAGTGCTCCGGCTGGATCTGCAGGGACACATGCTTGTTGATGATTTGCGCGACCAGGCCGCCCAGCGCCTCGAGCTTGTCGATATGGCGCGCATACATCAGCACGCCATTGGCCAATGCGCGCGGCTGGTCGCCGCTGGCCTGGTTGGCCTGGTTGAAGAAGGGGCGCACCTCGGGGTGCTCGGACAGCAGGATTTTGTAGAAGTGGGTGGTCAGTGCCTCGCCGCCGCTTTCGAGCAGCGGGACGGTGGACTTGACGATGGCGCGTTGCGAATCGGTGAGCATGGTTGTTTTTCTTTCATGGGTGGCGCTGTGGCCGGTTGAAGAAGCCCGATGGGCCCAGCTGTTACTCAAGAGCTGTGCCATCTTTAATTTCCTTAAAAATCAAATACTTGTGATCAAATAGAGTCAAAATGATCGATGAATAAATGAGTCAATATGATCCTGACGGAATCAAAATGATTGAAAAAACCATGATGCAAGCCTTGGTCTCGCTGATCGATGACCTCTCCAGGGAGTTACCCGACGGCGAGCGCTACCGGCGCCTGCTGGACACCATGCGTTCCCTGCTGCCTTGCGATGCGGCCGCGCTGTTGCGGCTGGAGGGTGAGTGGCTGGTGCCCTTGGCCGTCAACGGCCTGAGCAGCGATGCACTGGGGCGGCGCTTCAAGGTGTCCGAGCACCCGCGGTTTCGCCTGCTGCTGGCGGCCGACGGGCCGACGCGCTTTCCTGTGGACAGCGACCTGCCCGATCCCTATGACGGCCTGGTTGAAGGCATGCAGGGGCACCTGGAAGTGCATGACTGCATGGGTTGCCCGGTGCAATTGGGGGCGAAAGGTAAGGCTGGTGAGGATGGAGAACACCGTGGCAGGCCCTGGGGCGTGCTCACCATAGACGCGCTCGACAGGGAACGCTTCTCCGCGGTGGACCTCGGCGACCTGCAGGCGTTTGCCAGCCTGGCGGCGGCCACGGTCAGTGTGGCCGAGCGCATTGATCGCCTGGCATCCCGTGTGGAAGATGAGCGCCAGCGCGCCGACACTTACCGCGCGCTCGCGCATGAAAGCGGGCCGGCCTCACTCATGGGCCAAAGCATGGCGCACCAGCGGTTGCTGGAAGAAATCTCCACGGTCGGCAACAGCGAACTCACGGTGCTCATCACAGGCGAGACCGGTGTGGGCAAGGAACTGGTGGCGCAGGCCTTGCACGCGGCATCACCGCGCGCATCGCGCCCGCTCATCAGCCTCAATTGCGCGGCGCTACCGGAGACGCTGGTGGAAAGCGAACTTTTCGGCCATGTGCGCGGCGCGTTTTCGGGCGCGGTGGCCGACAGGCGCGGCAAGTTCGAGCTGGCCGACGGCGGTACCTTGTTCCTGGACGAAGTCGGGGAGTTGTCGCTGCCGGTGCAGGCCAAGCTCCTGCGCGTGCTGCAAAACGGCCAGCTGCAGCGGCTGGGCTCGGACCGCGAGCACAAGGTGGATGTGCGTGTGATCGCCGCCACCAACCGCGACCTCGCCGCGGAAGTGCGTGCCGGCCGCTACCGCGCCGATTTTTACCACCGCCTCAGCGTCTATCCGCTGGTGGTGCCGCCGCTGCGCGAGCGCGGGCGCGACGTGCTGCTGTTGGCCGGCTATTTCCTGGAACAGAACCGTTCGCGCCTGGGGCTGGGCAGCCTGCGGCTGGACGCTGGCGCGCAGGCCGCGCTGCTGGCGCACGACTGGCCCGGCAATGTGCGCGAGCTGGAGCACCTGATAGGGCGCAGCGCGCTCAAGGCGCTCAGTGGCCTGGCCAGGCGGCCGCGCATTGTGAGCCTGACCGCCGCACACCTGGAGTTGCCGGGGAGGATTGCAGCGTTGCCTGCGGCAGTTGATGCGGCTGATGCCGCCGGTGCCGTTGATGGCGCGGCGGCCGGTTCGGTGATTGAGCTGCGCACTTCGACCGAAGCCCACCAGCGCCAGCGGATTGAAACCAGCCTGGCGCGGCACCGCAACAACTGGGCTTCGGCCGCGCGCGAACTCGGGCTGCACCGCGCCAACCTCGTGCGACTGGCCAAACGCCTGGGCGTGCAGGCGGAGAAAACGCGGCCCTAGGCCCGCACAAAATACACAAAGGTGCTGCGCGGAAAAATATGCCGGTACACCGGCCGCGCCACAGCGCGCGCCAGGTTCCTGGGCTGGAGCAGGCCCGAGGCGCTGTTGTACAGCCGGTAGAGGCTGGGCCGCAGGGGCTTGAGGCCCAGCTCTTTGCCGAAGGCGACCAGCGACTCGTGGCTGAACGCGTTGATGTGTTCCAGCGGGGCAATCGGCATCTGGTCAGCCGCCGACAGCGCGCCGAAATTCTTGCCCTGGCTGATTTTTTTCAGCGCGGCCGCTGCATCGGGCACGCTGATCTTGATGACACCATCGCCCGACAATGCGTCGCGCAGCTTTTCCAGCACCTGCCTTGGTTCGGTCAGGTGTTCAAAGACCTGCTCGGTATTGATGAAGCGAAAGCGCCGGGGCGGCAGGTCGGCCAAGCCCACCACCCGCAGCCCCACGGAGCGGCCATGGCGGGCGCGCTCTTCAGAAAGCTCCACCCCCCACACATTGCAGCCAAAGCCCATGGCCATCTTCGACCAGTGCGCCCAGCCGAAACCAAAGTCCAGGGCATCAATCTCGCTGGGCGGCAGGCCGAAATACTGAATGATGAACTGCACCTGTTCGGCAAGGTAGCGGTATTCGTCCAGGCTGTAGTTGCGGTGTTCGCGCTCAAGCTCCGTGCCCGGCACCCAGTCGTTGTAGATCTCTCCGAGCAAGGCGTCGTCGGGCACCTGCTGCTGGAAGACCAGGCCGCAGTGCCCGCAGCGGGCGAGGGTATAGGCACCCGCCTCTGCCGTCCGGGAGGCATGGCCTTCATAGTGCCGCGCAAGGTAGGCCTGCATGCCGGGGCCGGTATACGGCTCCTGGTACACCACGGACAGGGAGCTTGAAAGGCAGGCGGGACAACAGGCCCGTGTTTTCAGCGCCGATTCGCGCGGCAGCGTGGTGCGTTGAAACGCACGTGCCTGGTGTGGCGTTGGCAGGCTTTCCCTGCGCGATGGCGAAGCCGGTTCGACCGGCAGGTGCGGAAATTCAAGTGAGCTGGCGGGCATGTTCATGGTGGATTCGGCGGCGCTGCAAGGCAGCATTACCGGCCACCTTAGCCGCTAGGGGAAGCGCGCGGGTAACCCGCTGTAAGCCGTGTATCGGGCTTTCCGCCTTCTTTTTTTGGCCCCCGGCGGCGGATTTGGGCCCGCCGGCGGCGCCTGGCCGTTCCCTGGTTGCCGTTTCCTCGAGGCAGGTGTGCCGGCGCCCAGGTGGCAACCGCGCCTCAGGTCATGCGGCCCCTGTTTTCGACCACCACACAGCCTGTGATGCGCCACGCTTTGTTGCCTTGCCGTTCCAGGCTGTAGACCGCGAGCCACGAAGCGCCACTGCTGTCGGCCATCTGCACACGCTGGACCGCCTGGTCGTCCTTGCCGTCGGGTTTCAGGAAGGCGACCGAGGCCGGGCGGTACACCACCGGGTAGTCGCGGCGCACCATGGCCATGAAGGCCTGGGGCGTTCCCATCGTTTTGCGCACATTGGGCGCGGCAAATGAAAACGCCTTGGCTGCGTCGTCCCTGGCGAAGGCCGCGAGCTGCCCTTCGACCGCGGCGCGCACGCCTTTCTCGTCGGCGGGTGCCAGCGGGTCCGCCTGCACCGCGCCGCATAACAGCACGGCTGCCGCGAATGCGGCCAGCAGGTGGCACAGGTGCTGTAGTGGCGCAAGGGCTGGGTGTGAACAGGTCTTCATCATTTGCCTTCTTTGCTCGGGTGCATGCCTGGTTCCGTGATCGGTTTCATGAGCAATGCCATTGGCGGTGCGGCTCCATGCAAAACCAATGCCTTGCTTGCATCATGCCCCAATTGTTCTGCAAGTACGCGGCCCAAGCTGCCGCGGATTCGCTGCGGATGCCGCTAAAGCAGCTGGCCGCGTGCCAGCACCACAACGCCGCCGCTGACCGAGATATCGCCGGCGGCATCGACCTGCACTGATATCTTGCTGGGGCGCCCGACAAAACGACCCTGCTTCAGCGTGATGGGCTCGCCGGCCGCCGCCGCGCCATGCTGCAGCAGGTAGGCGCCCACGGGGCCGGCCGCGCTGCCGGTGGCGATGTCTTCCACCAGCCCGGCGTTGTCCCAGGTGCGGCCTTCGCGCGCCGCCACGTCGAGCACATAGGCGAACTTGGCGCCCACGGTGGCCAGCAGCGCCTCGAAGTCCGGATGCACGACGCGGGCGCGGTCCAGGCCGCCGGCAGCAGGCACCAGCAGGTAGGGCAGGCCGGTTGACACCACCTGCAGCGGAAAGCGGATGTCCAACTGCGAGGCGTCGAGATTGAGCGCGGCCAGAAAGGGCTCACTTTCGGCGCGACCCAGCGGCGGCCGCAGCGTGGCCTTGCCCTGGTTCATGCGTGTGTCGTAGGTGGCCGCCGCGCCTTCGAGCCGTGTGGTGCTCAGTGCGACCGCGCGCGTGCCCAGCATCAGCGTCCAGTCGGCGGACGGCTGCCCGGGGGCATGCAGGTGGTGCAGCAGGCCTGCCGCGCCCAGCATGGGATGACCCGCGAAATCGAGCTCTTCTTCCATCGTGAAGATGCGCGCTTCAAAGCGATGGCCGGGACCGGCAGGCGTGACGAAAATGCTTTCGAACTGTCGCATCTCCACCGCCAGGCGCTGCATCGCGCGTGCCGGCAATGGGCTTTCAGGCAGGAAGACGGACAGGCCGTTGCCGGCCAGCGCTTCGTGGGTGAACACATCGACCTGGTAATAGCCCAGGCCCGTGAGGGACGTCATGGTGGTTTTCTCCTGGAGGCCGCCCGGTGATGGCGGCCGGCAGGGGAATTATGGCGGCCCCGTTGAACAGCTTCTCAGATGCCCAGAATTTTCTTGGCGTCGCCCAGGGCCTTCATCGATTCGTTGTGTTTGCCATCCTTGTGGAACTTTTCGCCATCGGCGCGAAGCTCCTTGACCTTGCTCATGTCGGCGGGCGACAGCTTGGGATTGGTCATCAGCTTGGCATCTATGGCCTTCATCTCGTTGGGGCAGTTGTGGGCCATGGCCAGTGAGGATGTGGCAAGCGCCACGGCGGCAATGATGAGCTTCATGTGAGTCTCCATCTGCTTCGGGGATGCGTCAGAAAATGCTGACGGGAAATACTAGCAAGCCGAGCGGCTGCTCACAAGGGCGCTTGCCCGCGGGCCGGCAACCCTCGGGCCGGGCAACCCGGCTAGCCAATCTGCAGTTGGGAATCACCCATGAAGTGGTAGGGCGGGATCTCCAGGTTGATGGGCGCCGGCACGTTTTTCACCACGCGGCCGGCCAGGTCGAAGCGGGACCCGTGGCAGGGGCAGAAAAACCCGCCGGGCGCATGCAGCTCGGCGTTCAGCGCGCTATCGTCCAGGCGCAGCGTCGGGGAGCAGCCCAGGTGGGTGCACACGCCCACCGCCACCAGAATCTCCGGGCGCTCGGAGCGGGTCGCGTTGGCGCATGACTTCGGTTGTTCGGAGCGCTTGGACTGCGGGTCTGCCAGGGCCGGATTGGGTTGCTGCAGCGCGCGCACCATCTCATCGCTGCGGCGCATCAGCCAGACGGGTTTGCCGCGCCAGGCGACTGTGCGCAGCTCGCCCACCGCCAGCGTGGAGATATCCGCCTGCACCGGCCCACCTTCGGCACGCGCCGCTTCAGAGGGCTGCAGACTCGCGGCAAAAGGGTAAGCCGCGGCAAGCAGGCCGGCGCCTGCGGCAATGCCGGTTGCGGCCACTAGCAGGTTTCGCCGCTCGGCGTCCGGCAGGTTTCCATCGTCGATCGCATGGACCAGTTCGGTGACGGTGTGCATGACTTGTTCCCGCGGCCTGGCTCAGGACCTGTTCTTGTCGGTCTCGGGGCCCCAGAGGAACATCTGCCTTGAGGACTGGCCCGCCTTCACATCCACCTTTCTGTGCTGCGTCTGGCCGGCCAGCGTGGCTTCCACCGCATAGCTGCCCGGTGCCAGCCTGGCCAGCAGGAAGGGGCCTTCCGAGGTTGCCTGGAGAACCTCATTGCCGCGCGCATCGCGTATGCGCACCTTCACGTCGGCAGCGAAGTCGGCACGCTGCCTGTCCTTGATGGCGAATTCAAGCGCCAGCGGCCACTGCCTGCTGGCGCTCTGGATGGCCGCCGATTCGTCGGCGCCTATGCCGCCGCTCAGGTATTCAACCGGGCCGCTGTTGTGCACCGGCGGCAGTGGTGCGCCGGCTTGGGCGAGTGCGCCGCCGGCCAGCAGCGCGGCAAGGACGGCCGCCGGTGCGGCCTTGCGGTTCAGGGATTTCATTTCACATGCTCCTTCTGCAAAGATGGCAGCAAGTCGGCGCAGTGTGCTGCCTGGGCACTGTCTTCATGCGGCTATGCCGCTGGAAACCATTGTTCGCGGGTCAGCTTAGGCTGGTCTTAAGTGCGGGGCACAAGGTGCAAGGTGAAAGCGGGCGTAGGACGACGCGCCTAAAATCCCCGGCAGGAATCCCCTTCACCCGCACCTTAACCACCGGATCCGTACCCATGTCCCTGGAAGTCATCGAAGCCCAGACGGGCGACAAGCCCACTGCCACCATCCTCATCATGCACGGCCTGGGGGCGGACGGGCGCGACTTCCTGCCGATTGCCGAGCAGCTCAATCTCTCCAGCGTGGGCGATGTGCGTTTCCTGTTTCCGAGCGCGCCGTCGATTCCCGTCACCATCAATGGCGGCTATGTCATGCCCGCCTGGTACGACCTGCTGGGCGCCGACTTGGTGAGCCGGCAGGACGAGGCCGGGCTGCGCAAGTCGCAGGCCGACATCGAAGCATTGATCGCCCACGAAAAATCGCGTGGCATTCCCGCCAGCCGCATCGTCGTCGCGGGCTTCTCGCAAGGCTGTGCCATGGCGCTGATGACAGGCCTGCGCCACGGCGAGCGCCTGGCCGGCATCGTGGGCCTTTCAGGTTACCTGCCGCTGGCCGACAAGACCGCCGCTGAGCGCAGCGCCGCCAACCAGGACGTGCCCATCTTCCTGGCCCATGGTGTGCGCGACGGCGTGGTCGTGCTACCGCGCGCCACTGCCACGCGCGATGCGCTCACTGCCATGGGCTACCCGGTCGAGTGGCATGAGTACCCGATGGAGCACTCGGTGTGCCCGCAGGAGATTGTCGACCTCGAACGGTGGCTGCTGAAAGTCCTGGCGTAAGGACGATCTCAAGCCGGCTGCGTGCTTCGCCCGTCGCGCGCCATGCGCCGCACGCGCCACAGCAGGAAAAACACGATGCTGAAGTTCAGCAGGTTCCAGGCCACGCCGTTGATGAAGGCCGCGTGGTAGGAGCCCGTCAGGTCAAACACCTTGCCTGACATCCAGCCGCCCAGCGCCATGCCCAGCAGCGTGGCCATGATCACCGTGCCCACGCGAGCGCCGGCCTCGGCCGGTTCGAAGTGTTCGCGAACGATGATCGCGTAGGAGGGCACGATGCCGCCCTGGAACAGGCCGAACAGCGCGGCGATGACATAGAGCGACACCAGCCCGTCAAACGGCAGGAAGAGCAGCAGCGCGATGCCCTGCAACACCGAGCCAAGTATCAGCGTGCGCAGCCCGCCGATGCGGTCGCAGATCGCGCCCGACACCAGGCGGCTAACCACACCGCAGGCCAGCATCAGCGACAGCATTTCGGCGCCGCGCGCCGCGCCGTAGCCCAGGTCGGTGCAGTAAGACACGATGTGCACCTGCGGCATGGCCATGGCCACGCAGCAGGCCACGCCCGCCACGCACAGCAGCGTCTGCGCCACGCCCGGCGCCAGGCCGAAAGGCATGCTGCTGGGGACGGCCGCCCGCGCACTGCCGTTCATGACGGAAGCGGTGGCCACCGGCGGGCGCTTGCGCATGAACAGGGCCAGGGCGGTCATCGCCACAAAGCTGAAGATGCCCAGCCCCAGGTAGGTCTGGCGCCAGCCCACGATTTCCACAAAGTGCTGCACGATCGGCGGCCAGATCGCGCCACCCACGTAATTGCCGCTGGCGCACACCGCCACCGCAAAGCCGCGCCGGCGCACAAACCATAGGGATGTGTCTGCGAGCAGCGGCGCGAAGGTGGCGGCCGAACCGAGAAAGCCGATCAGCAGGCCGTGTGCCAGCGAGAACACCCAGATATTGCCGGCCGTGGCCGCCAGAGCAAAACCCAGGCCCAGGCCGGCCGCACCTATGAGCAGCGGCACCATCACGCCAAAGCGGTCGGCCAGCCGGCCCATCATCACGCCGCCCAGGCCGAAACCTATCATCAGCAGGGTATAGGGAATGGATGCATCGGCACGCGAGACGCCGAACTCGGCCTGCACGGCCGGCAGCACCACGGCCACGACATACATGCCAGCGGCGCCCACCGTCATCAGTGCCAGCGTGACCATCAGCCGCATCACGGCATAGCGCGAATCGACGAGTGCCGAGGAGTCCTGGGAGTGGGGATGCGTGGGCTGGGTGGAGTGTGGAAGGCGTGCCATCGGCGCCTAGCGTACACCAGTTGCCTCCGTGCCGCAGCGAAGGGCGGCCCCAGGCCTCAGGCGTGCGTGCAGGCGCTCAAGCGCACGAAACTTCCCCTGCCAGTATGCGTATCCGGCCTACCATGTTCATGCACAGCGTGCGGGTATAGCTGCGGTCGTTCCCCAGGGCACCAGCAGCCTGCACAAGCCACCGGCTTTGCAGGCCCACGGCCCGTCCATAGGCGTCGTAACTGATGTAGTTGCGATTGTTGACCGCACCGCCCGCGTTGCTAACCGCCAGAAAACTCCCGGTGTTCGCGAAGGCTTCCTGTACGCGGATCACCGTGTCGGCGCCGCTGTCGAATGCGCCGTCGCCATCTTCATCGGTAAAAACAAACCAGCCTTCTTTCCAGCCGCCGACGGCCATGCCGTCGCCGCTGGAGCATTTGGGTGGGGCTGCCGCCGGAGCGGCGCTCCTGCAGATGGTGACGGTTCTCCCCCGGCTTACGGCTTGGCCACGCGCATAGTGGGTGTCAACCAGAAAAGCATTGACGGCGCTGGAGACGCAGGTGCTGGCGACCAGTCCCCGGAAGGAGGGAATCGCGAAGCCCGCGACGATCGCGATGATCGCAAGGACCACCAGCAATTCGATCAGGGTGAGCCCGCGCGGCTGGCGGTGGGTTGCAGGAAGGGGTGCTCCAGCGCGCCGCGAGATGGTTTTGGGGAGTGTGTTGTAAGGGCTTGCTGGCTCGGTCGCGCCAAGGGCGGCCGCGGCGTTGTGCTGCAGATTCATGACGGCTGGTCCGGATGTTTTGAGAGAACATCTGGACCGTACTGGAGGCCGCCGGGCCGAAGCGGGTCAATTGTCCGTAGCCGGACTTTGATTGCTGGAAAGCGCGCACAACGCCGTGGCAATGCGCGGTAAAGACAGCTTCACGCCGGCACCGCATGCGGCGCGCGTGTTTGCGTTGGATGATGAAAGGGCCGCTTACAGCGGTGAAGGCCTGGTGGCTTCGTAGCCGACCGGTGCCATGCCGCCGTCAGCCTTGATGCCCAGTTCCTGGTCACGGATGCGGAACAGGCGCTCCAGGTCTTTCAAGGCGTCGTGATCGTGGTCGGGGCCGGCGGGCGCGGCGGCCACTGCCGGGATTTGCTCCACTTGAGGTGGTTGTGGCGACTGCGCATGGGCCAGCGACGCGATCAGGGGTGCCGCGGCCGCGGCTGCTGCGGCTGCACCCAGTGGCAAGCTACCTGCGGCGGGCTGGGCCAGGGGCTGGCTGACGCGCGCCGGCACCACACGCGGAACCGGCTTGGCAACAGGGTCGGCCCAGTAGGATTTGTCGGGCATGGTGCGATAGGGGCAGGTGTCCGCGATGTCCAGCTGCCATGAAATGCCGTGCAGCCATTGGGCGGCCATCGGTTCAAAGCGCGTGATCTCGACCATCAGGGCGTTCTGGAAGGCATAGGCGTAGTCCATCAGGCGCTCGTCCCATTCGCGCACGACCAGGCGCACATACATGCCCGGCCCGCGGCTGCGGCTGTTGACCAGCAGCATCTGGCAGTCGATCCAGCGCGGCGGTATGCCGTATTTGCGCAGCGCATCGCGTAAAAGCACTTGCACCAGCTGGCGGCGGGTAGCGTTGTCGGAGCCGTCCTCAATGGTCAGCGGGTTGTCGCGGCTTGAGACGTGTGCACGTTTGGCCACGTCCCCGTGGGACGATTTGCCAAACAGCGTTGTTATCAATTTTTTCATTTTGCTGCGAGTTCTCGCAGTTTCAAATCAATTTTCCCTCTGGAACGCCAAAGCGTTGGCGTCGTTTTGATGTGAAACTGAGGTGTTACTGAATGTTATTTATCGTCGTCCAGCTTGCCCCACAAGTCAAGGAAGTTTCGACAGCCCGGCCCGGTCGCGTCGCTCGCTTTCCACATTGAAGTCGCTAAAGTGTGTATTTGTGCCGGAAATAGGCATGCATGGCCGAAATCCCGCCGGCGTGCAGCCTGGGCTGCCAGACCCCACCCGGCTGTGCTGGCAAGCGCGGCCGCGCCAGCGTGAAGCAGCGGGCTGTGATACCTTCCACGCCAGTTCAAGAACCTGGGGGAATGACGATATGAGCAAGTTGCAGGCGCCTGCGGGCGCGCTACAGGATCGCCTGAAAGCGCTGACCCCGGCCCGGCTCAAGGGCATGCGCCGCGGCATCGAGAAGGAAAGCCTGCGCGCCCAGCCCGGCGGCGGCCTGGCCTTGACGCCGCATCCCGCCGCCCTGGGTTCGGCCCTCACGCACCCGACCATCACCACCGACTTCAGCGAGTCCCAGGTGGAACTCGTCACGGGCGCGCACAAAAACCCCGAGGACACCCTGCAGGAGCTTACCCAGCTGCACCAGTTCACCTACAGCACCATGAAAGCGCTGGGCGATGAGATGCTGTGGGTCTCGAGCATGCCCTGCGGCCTGCCGACCGACGAAACCATTCCCATCGCGCGTTTCGGCTCGTCCAACGTCGGGCGCGCCAAAAGCGTGTACCGCATGGGCCTGTCGCATCGTTATGGGCGGCGTATGCAGACCATTTCGGGCATCCACTACAACTGGTCGCTGCCCGAGGTGAGCAGCGAACAGTACTTCGCGCTCATCCGCAATTTCCGCCGCCAGGCGTTCTTGCTGCTCTACCTGTTCGGTGCTTCACCCGCCGTCTGTTCGACTTTCGTCGAAGGCCGGCAGCATGAGCTGCAGGCCCTGAGCGGCAGCACCATGTACATGCCCCACGGCACCTCGCTGCGCATGGGACGGCTGGGCTACCAGAGCGACGCGCAGGCCTCGCTGGCCGTGAGCTACAACAGCCTGGACGGCTACGGCGCTTCGCTGCAGGATGCGCTGACCCGGCCCTACCCGGCCTACGAGAAGGTCGGCATCCGCAATCCCGGCGGCGACTACAACCAGCTGGCCACCACGCTGCTGCAGATCGAAAACGAGTTCTACGGCACCATACGCCCCAAGCGCGTCATCCGTCCCGGCGAGCGCCCGCTGCACGCGCTGCGCGATCGTGGCGTCGAGTACATCGAGGTGCGCCTGATGGACCTGGACCCTTTCGAGCCGGTCGGCATCAATGCGCAGACCATGCGCTTTCTCGACGTATTCCTGCTGCACTGCCTGCTCAGCGACAGCCCGGACGACACGCCGCAGGAAATCGCCGAGATCAAGCACAACCAGCACCAGACGGCCGCGCGCGGCCGCGAGCCCGGCCTCAAGCTCAAGCGCGGCGGGCAGGAAGTCACGCTCACAAACTGGGGCGCCGAGGTGCTGGCGCAGTGCGCGCCCATCGCCGCCGCCCTGGACGCCGTGCACGGCGGCACGCAGTACAGCGACACCCTGACGGCCGCCAGCGCCGCCTTGCTGGACCCGTCCATCTTGCCCTCGGCTCGCGTGCTCGCGGCCATGGCGAGCGAGCATGACAACTCCTTCATCGGCTTCGCCCGCGCGCAGTCCCAGAAAACCCAGGCCCTTTTGCAGGCCCTGCCTTTGGGCGCCGACGAGCTCGCGCATTTTGCCGCGCTGACGCAAACCTCCATCCAGGAGCAGAAAAAAATCGAAGCTTCCGACACCCTGCCGTTTGAGGAATACCGGCAGCGGTATGTGTCGGCAGAACGCCTGGGCATGCCGGGCCACGAGGCCGTGGCTATTTGACGATTCGGCGCGCGTGGCGAACGAAACGCCCGCTCAGTACGGCAGCTTGAGCAAGGCCTCTTCGCGCCAGTAGTCCACCGCGGCGTACCAGCCTTCCCACACACAGCCGTTGCAGCCGCGGCCGCAGCAGCTGCCGGGTTCGGGCGGCGGTGGGCGCAGCACCACACCGGCGGCCGTAGCGCGCTGCTGGAGCTTCGCAAACATTGCCTGCGCGGCGTCGCGGTCCGTGTCCGGCATGGGTGCGGAAGAAGCGTCAGCCCTTGGCCTTTGCCGTCATGCGCTTGCGCACATAAAGGCCGACAAAGGCGCAGCCCAGCACCAGCGCGAACCAGCCTACCAGTGATGACTGGGCGACGATGCCCTGCATGCCCGGCGAAGTGATGAAGTAGGGAGAGACCAGCACGCCCAGGCCTATCAGCACGCAGAGGATGCCTTTAATCAACAGCTCGTTGTTGGCCTTGAGCTCGGAGGCGGCCTGGCGGCGCGCGGGGATCACGGGTTTCTGGTCAGGGGCAGGGGGCAGGGGCATGAGGCTCGATCATTCGACGGGTAGATGGTGCGGGGTGGCGACAACTCGATAGCCCCGATACCCGATTGTCCTTCATCGCGGAGGATGCGGTCCCGGACGTGGTGGGCCCGGTCCTTCCCGGCTCGCTTGTCCGGTGGCCATGGTGCCGGAGGCCGATTAATCACTTATTAAGGGCCGGGGGATGGTGCGTATTTTTCGGCAATGGGGTCTTGGGCCGAAGCGGCGACAATTGGGCTACCGCAGGGGTCTTCGTCCCCTTGCAGCCGAACACCTGAACCCAAGAAAGAAAAGATCCAGATGGCCATCCAGTGGTTTCCCGGTCACATGCACCTGACCAAAAAAGCCATTCAAGAGCGCATCAAGGAAATTGATGTGGTCATTGAGCTGCTGGACGCGCGCCTGCCCGGCTCCAGCGCCAACCCCATGCTGGCCGAGCTCACCAGCGGCAAGCCCGCGCTCAAGGTGCTCAACAAGCGCGACCTGGCCGACCCCACCCGCACGCCGCTCTGGCTGGAGCACTACAACAGCCTGCCGGCCACCCGTGCCATCGAGCTCGACGCCAGCGAGACCGCGCCCGCGCGCCGCCTCATCGACGCCTGCCATGCGCTGGCCCCCACGCGCGGCAGCATGGCCAAGCCCATGCGCGTGCTGATCTGCGGCATTCCCAATGTCGGCAAGTCCACCCTCATCAATACCTTGACCGGCAAGCGCGCCGCCAAGACCGGTGACGAAGCCGGCATCACCAAGGTCGAGCAGCGCCTGGTGCTGGCCGACGGCTTTTATCTGTGGGACACGCCCGGTATGCTGTGGCCGCGCATCATCGTCGCCAAAAGCGGCTACAACCTTGCCGCCAGCGGCGCGGTGGGCCGCAACGCCTTTGACGAAGAAGAAGTCGCGCTGGAACTGCTCGACTACCTGATCCGCCACTACCCCGGCCTGCTGGAGGCGCGCTACAAGGTCGAGGTGGTGCCCGGCATCACCGACGAACAACTGCTTGAAGAAATAGGCCGCAAGCGCGGCGCGGTGCAGGCTCGGGGCCGCGTCAACCTGCAAAAGGCCGCCGAAATCGTGATCCACGAATTCCGCTCCGCCACGCTGGGGCGCATCACGCTGGAGACCCCGGCCGAATTTGCCGAATGGCTGTCCGCCGGCCGCTTGCTCGACGCCGAACGGCAACTGAAAAAGGACAAGATGGCGGCCGCCGGCCTCATCAAGGCCAGGAAAACTCCGCGGCCATCGCCCTGACCAAGCGCGCTGCGCCCACGCATATTGCGGGGCCGGAAAGCTCCTACGTGAGGGGGCGGGCGCTGCTGATGAATATGCAGCTGCCGTGCACGAACAATGAAAACATGAAACCTGAATTTCATTTTTTCGGTGTGCACCATGCCGGCATTCCGGGGCCAGGGGAAGGCAACTGAAGGGGTGGTGCCCGCCGCCATTACGGCCCCCATACGGGTCGCCATCGTTGATGACCACAATGTGGTGCGTGCGGGGCTGGAACGCCTTTTCCTGAGTCATTCCGGCTTTATGGTGGTGGGCACGGCAGGCACGGCCAGGGATGCGCTGGCCATAGGCAAGGCCCACAAACCCGACGTCATGGTGCTGGACATTGTGCTGGGCCAGGAAAGCGCCATGGACGTGCTGGAACTCCTGGCCGTCAGCGTGCCGCAAACCGCAGCGGTGATCTATAGCGGCTACCCCGAGCAGCAGTTCGCCTTGCCGCTGATCCGCCTGGGCGCGCGCGCCTATGTGGACAAGGCCGCACCGGTGGCTGAACTTGTTGACGCCGTGCAGGCTGTTGCGGGCGGGGCCACTTTTTTCTCAAAGGCCGTGCAGGCCTTGCTGTGGGCCAGCGTCAACCAGGGCGCCCCCTCGGGCATTGCCGGCCTGACCGCCAGGGAGTTTCAGGTCTTCCTGCGCCTGGCCAGCGGCCAGACCGTCACCGAAATCGCCAAAGCGCTTTCGCTGACCGACGTCACCATCAGCTCGCATCGTGCGCATGTCCTGGAAAAACTCCAGCTCACCAGCAATTCCCACCTGACCCGCTACGCGATAGACAACCATTTCCTGAAGTGAGCGCTGTAGTGAGCACCGCGGCCGCCGCAGCAAGCCGGTAGGAACTGCAAAAAGGGTCAGCGGCCCGCCAGCAAAAACAAAAAAGGGCAGGCTTGGGGCCTGCCCCCAACCCGGCGCAGCGCTTAGCGGTTGCCGCCTGAGCCGCCCTGGTTTCCGCCTTGGTTCCCACCCTGGTTGCCGCCGCTGGCCTGGCCGCCCTTGCGGCCGGCTTCGCGGGCTTCCTCCGAGCTGAACTCGTTGGCATTGCCGCTTTCATGCGCTGCCTTGCCGCCTTCACTGGCAATTTCGCGTTGGCGATCCTTGTCCATCGAGGCGAAACCGCGGTTGGAGGTGTCACCCTGGCTGCCGCTCTGGCCTCCCTGATTGCCACCCTGGTTGCCACCGCCCTGGTTGCCGCCTTGATTTCCGCTTTGGTTGTTTGAAGCCATCTGGTCTCTCCTTGGATTAAAAAAAGCCTTCGCGCGATGGAAAGCTTTCAAGTTGGTGGCGAGCCCGATTGCCTGCCACGAATTCATGATGCGGCGCCGCGCGATGCGCGGGTGTCGGTTTCAAAATCCGATGGATGTAGGAGAAGTTAAAGGCAGGTCCATCTCCCGCAGCGCGTTGCGCCGAGCGGGGGCGATGTGCGGCTTGTCTTACGCGCGCGCAGCGTGCCGCTTTGCATGCATGCAAAGACGGGCCTTCTACCGTGGTGCTTGCCCACCTTCTGAGCCTCTCAGATCTTCTTCATATTCCATTTCCCCCTCTCTTCCTCCATCTTGCCCAAACCGGAGCGCCTGATGAGTTTGCCCACCTCCTTCACCACCGCGGAAGATTCCGCGGTGCAAGTGCCTGCCGCACCTCCCACCCCTTCAGCGTCCTCCGTGCGATTTCCCGTCGGGGCGGGAATCCTGCTCGGTCTGGGCTTGGGCGGCTTCTTCGACGGCATCGTGTTGCACCAGCTTTTGCAGTGGCACCACATGCTCTCAAGCGCCGGCTTCTCCGCCGATGACGTGCATGGTCTCAAGGTCAACACCCTTGCAGACGGCCTGTTCCATGCCAGCACGTACGTCTTTGTGGTGTGGGGGCTGTGCTGGTTGTGGCGAGCGGCGCGCCGGCCGCATTTCCTCTGGTCCGCCCCCTTGCTGCTCGCCACCGTGCTCATGGGCTTCGGGATCTTCAATGTGGTGGAAGGCCTGGTCGACCACCACCTGCTGGGCATACACCACGTCAATGAAACTGTGCCCGCTGGTGAATGGATTTACTGGGACCTCGGCTTCCTGCTCTGGGGCGCGGCCATGCTGGCAGGCGGCTGGGTGTGGGTGCGGCGGTGTTTGCGGCGTGGACCGGCCTCGTAGGCGTTGGTTGCATGGCGCAATGCAGCTGCCTTGATCTTCGTCAAGTCATGTGGCGGCGCTCGCTGGCATTCTTGGCGGCAAGACCCATCACCCGCCGAAGGCCGCCATGCACAAACATGCCAGCGTGCAGATCATTCTTGATGAACACGCATCCCTTTCCGCCATGCTGCGCTCCATGCTGATGATGGTGGCCCGCGGCCCAGGCGACCGCGCGCCGAAGTTTTTTGACGTGCTGCGGGCCATGCTGTTTTACATCGACGAATTCCCTGAACGCCTGCACCATCCCAAGGAGTCCGACCTGCTGTTTCCGCGCGTGGTGCGTCTGGCGCCGGCGGTCATGCCCGTCGTGGAACGGCTGGAACGCGACCACATGAACGGCGAGAAAACCGTGCGTGAACTGCAGCACCTGCTGCTGGCCTGGGAACTGTTAGGCGAGCCGCGCAAGCCCGCCTTTGAAGAACGTTGCAAGCGCTATGTGGAGTTTTACCTGGAGCACATGCGGCTGGAAGAGTCGGTCATCCTGCCCGAAGCGGAAAAAGTTCTGGGTGAAGCCGACTGGAAAGAACTGGATGCGGCCTTCCTGCAAAACCGCGATCCGCTTGGCGGGCGGCATGCGGTTGATCCTGTGTATGACCGGCTGTTTTCGCGGATTGTCCGGGAGGCGCCGGCGCCGATCGGCCTCGGGGATGGAGACTAGGCCAGAAACTTCATTTCCTTGAGCCACTCTCCCAACCTCTCGGCAAACACTCTGTACCCCTGCGCATTCGCATGAATCTGGTCCGACCGCAGCTCGCTGCGCGACAGCACATAAGACCAGCCGCCGCTGAACAGCGGTGTGCCGGTTTCCTTCGCGACTTCGGCATAGACCTCGTGGTCGCTTAATGAGTTGGTAGCGGCCGCGATGAACACCGGCTTGGGCTGGGCGACCAGCACCACCTGGGCGCCTGCCGCCGCCGTTTGCACCAGGCTTTTGAGCGCGGCGCGCGTGCGGTCCAGCGGCAGGCCACGCAGGAAGTCGTTGCCGCCTATGGATATCAGCACCAGGCCGGGCGTGTTCTCTTGCAGCAAGGCGGGCAGCCGCGCCAGCGCGCCCTCGGCCGTATCGCCGTTGACGCCCGCGTTCTTGGTCACATAGCCCGTCAATTGTTCCAGCTGCTGCGGGTAGTCCGCACCCGTGGCGGCGCCGTAGCCAAAGGTCAGCGAATCGCCCAGGCACAGCAGCACGGCTTCCTTGGGCAGGGTTCTGCCTTGGGGTTTGGCTTTTTTGGAGCAGCCCGTGCCCAGCGCGAGCGCCGAGGCTATGGCGGCCAGCAGCAAACGGCGTTGGAGCGTGAAAGAAGGGAATGGGCGGTAGTCAGGCTGCATGGTCGTTCCCGGGTGCTGCGGTGTTGATGGATTCTGCCAGCGCTTGACCTGCATCAAGCGACGGTGCGCGCAAGCCTTTTAAAGTCCGGGGCATTCCCAACGCGGCGCTGCGCCGGCTTCTTATTTTTATGCCCATCGAACTCTATCGCGATAGCCGCCATGCCTGCCTGATGTTCACCGACCTCGTCGAGGAAGATAACCAAGCCGTGCAGGCCAACCAGTTCCTCATCGTCGACAACGGCACCGGCGCCGTGATAGACCCGGGCGGCAACCTGGCTTTCAACGAGCTCTTCCTCGGCATGTCGCGCCACTTCAGCCCGCAAAAGCTTTCCTACATCATTGCCTCGCACGCCGACCCGGACATCATTGCCTCGCTGGACCGCTGGCTGACCTCCACGCCGGCGCAGCTGGTGATCTCGCGCGTGTGGGAGCGCTTTGTGCCGCACTTCACCAAGGTCGGCAAGACCGACCAGCGCGTGGTCGGCGTGGCCGATGGCGGCGGGCGCCTGCCGCTGGGCCGCAACGAGCTCTGGCTGTTGCCCGCCCACTTCCTGCACTCCGAGGGCAACTTCCATTTTTACGACCCTGTCAGCCGCATTCTTTTTACCGGCGACCTCGGGGTTTCGATGACCTCCGGCCGTGATGCCCAGGTGCCGGTGACCGACCTTAACGCCGGCCATCTGCGTTTGATGGAAGGTTTTCACCGCCGCTACATGGTGTCCAACAAGGTCTTGCGCCTGTGGGTGCGCATGGCGCGCCAGCTCGACATCCATATTCTGGTGCCGCAGCACGGCGCGCCGCTCACGGGGCCGGCCATAGGCCAGTTTTTTGATTGGGCCGAATCGCTGATGTGCGGCATAGACCTGTTCGATGACAGGCATTACCAGTTGCCCACCGCCGCGATACCGTTGCCGGAACGGGCGGTGAGCGCGGCCTAGGGAGCCGCGCTGGCAGGCCTCGGGCTCAGCGCAAATTTGCCCGAACCCAACGCACAATGTCCGCCGCGCCCATGGCGCCCGCCTGGCGCGCCACCTCACGGCCGTTCTGGAACAGGGCCAGGGTGGGGATGCTGCGGATATTGAAGCGCGCGCCCAGATTGGGAACGGCCTCGGTGTCGACCTTGGTCACGCGCACCTGCGGCTCCAGTTGCGCGGCGGCCTGCTCGTAGGCCGGTGCCATCTGCCGGCAGGGGCCGCACCAGGGCGCCCAGAAATCGACCAGCACCGGAATCTGGTTGCGGCTGATGTGCTTGTCAAAGGCCGCCTCGTCCAGCGCGGTTGAATGCGCCACAAACAAGGCCTTCTTGCAGCTGCCGCAACTGGGCTCGCTGCCAAGCTGGTCGGCGCGCACTCGGTTGGTGGTGTGGCAGTGGGGGCAAACGACATGCAACGACTCGGTCATTGTTTGTAACTGGGGGGCCGGTGAGGGCTTTTCAAGCCATTGCCGGGTGTACAAATAAGTCTTTCATGGATCTTTCCCGACCTTTCGCGCTTCGCCTGGGCGCGCAGGAGATTTCCAGATTGTGAAAGGAGTTGCTTGTGAGGTTTTGGAAACACCACCACCATCGCCTGGTGCGTTCCGCAGGCATGCTGTCCGGCGTTCTGCTGACGGCCAGTCTGCTCACGGCTTGCGTCAGCACCGTGAAATCATTTCCGCTGCAGGAAAAGTTCGGCTCCACCGCCACCTATTCGCGCCTTTTTGATGCCAGGGCTGAGCAGACCTGCGAGGCCGCCCGCCGAGCACTGCTGAGCCAGGGCTACATCATCAACACCGCCAGGGTCGACCTGGTCGAGGGGCAGAAAAGCTTCCAGCCCGAGGCCGAAGCGCACCTGCAGATGGTGATACGCGTGGTCTGCGCGCCCGAAAGCCCCGACGGCAAGATCAGCCTGGGCTTTGTCACCGCGCTGCAGGACAGCTACCAGCTCAAAAAGAGCAACAACTCCGCCAGCCTGGGTGTGGGCGCCATAGGCTCGGTGTCCCTGCCTTTCAGCTCGAGCAACGACTCCATGGTGAAAGTCGGCAGCGTCACAATTTCGTCGGACGCGTTTTACGACAGCTTCTTTGAACTGGTCAGCCGCTACCTGGCGACGGTAGATGACTTGCCGCTGAGCCAATAGCCCGATAGCGCCAAGCCAGGCAACACAGAGCTACACGAGGCAACACGAGGCAACACGAGACAACATCCTGATACGCCGGCAGGCGGCGAGGTAAACCCAAGGTAAAACACCCACCTCATTACATTCGCCCTACCTGCGCATTACACAGCGTTGACTTTGGGCTTCCACGATGAAGTCACCGAAGCGCAGGCACCGAAGGCACCCTTCAGGCCGATGCTTCGGAAAGCAAGCTTCTTCTTTTGAGGCTTGCCGGTTCACCCATCGAGCAAAGGAGCCTCACATGATCTCGAAACGCTTGACCGCATCCCTTCTGGGTAGTGCATTGCTCGCGGGCCTGGCCGCCGCACCGGCCATGGCGCAGCCGCAAGGGCCTTACGCGCCTTCCTATCCACCACAGGTGGTGTATGCCCCAGCCCCGCAGACACCGGGCATAGACAACGCGCAGCAGGCCGTCAGCGATCGCATACGCCAGGGCCTGCAGTCCGGCCGCATCACGCCTTCGGAAGCACGTGCACTGTACCGCCGCGACAGTGAAATCCAGAACCGCGAAGCCGCCTACAAGGCCGACGGCCGCGTCACGCCGCAAGAGCGCCAGCAATTGCGCGCCGACATCGCCCAGCTGAGTGCCGAGGTCGAACGCGCCATCGCCAACAACCGTGTTGTTGCCGTCGGCTATCCCCCAGACAGGCTGGGCGCCATCGACAGCCAGGAGTTCAATATCCGCCAGCGCATTGACGAAGGCCTGCGCAGCCATCGCCTGAGCCCGCGCGAAGCCGGCCGCCTGCAGGCGCGCGAGCAGGCCATTGAAAATCGCGAAGCGGCCTACCGGTCAGACGGTGTGGTGACGCCGCAGGAGCGCCGCGACCTGCGTGCCCGGCTGAGCGCTTTGCGTGATGAAGTTGAGCACTTGATCAATCCCCGCGGCTAAGCCCCGCACCGTTCAGGCCGAGCCTGTCGAAGCCTTCGAGTTTCGGCCCATAAAAAAACCCCCGGTCAGCGCATGGCGCCGGCCGGGGTTTTTTGTTGTGTGACAGCGGGATTTGATCAGGCGGCCTTGGCGCGGCGGAAAGCCGAGCTGCGCTTGGCGGCGGCCTTGTTGCCGTCACCGGCGATCTTGCTGGCCAGTTCGGCGCTCTTTTGCTCGATCTGCGCGGCCAGCTTGCTCAAAGCCAGTGCGCCGGGCGCGGTGGCCTGGGCCAAGGTATTCAGCGTGGTAACGCCGGTTTTTTCTTCAAACAGGCTGGCGTTGGCGGCGGCGCGTTCCACACCGGCTTCAGCCACTTTCACCAGTTGGCTCACCACTTGCTCGGCGCCGCTGGTCGTTAGCAGCAGGCCCTTGGTGTAGTAGGCGCTGAAGGCGGCTTGAGCGGCCGAAGCGTTCTTCGCCGTCTCGGCCGTCAGCTCGCTGCGCGACTGCTTCAGCGCCTGGTTCCAGCGCTGCTCCAGCAGGCTGACCACACGCTCACCGCCTGCGCGGTAGGCCTGGATGACGTTCAGGGCGGTATTGCCATAGGACTCGATCAAGTCGTTGGCGACGGTGGAGAGGTTTTTGGCGCTCATGGAATTTCCTTTTTTGGGATTTGATGGGTGAATCTTGCCGGGTTTGGCTAGTGAGGGCGACCTAGTGGATTAGAGTGAGGTATCCAGAAGTGGTCTGTCTCTCTCTACTTTTGGGAGGAGCTGGGGTAAAGGTTCTCTGCTGACGGCGGTTGGCTGGGCAACCCCCGGCCAGCAAGACCTGGAAGAGGGCAAAGAAGAAGCAGAGGTAGAGAAGGGAAGCGCGCAAGCCGGCGCAAGACCCGACTAAACCAAAAACAAAGCCGGATCAACCATTGCGCGGTTCAGCATCACGCCCCAATGCAAATGCGGCCCGGTCACCCGCCCAGTCGCCCCCACGGCCCCAAGCCGCTCGCCGGCTTTGAGCACGTCGCCCACCTTTACATCCACCGCGCTCAGGTGGCACATCATGCACAGCAAGCCGCCCCCATGGTCCAGCCACACCGTGTTGCCGTTGAAGAAGTAATCACCGATGTCTATCACCCGGGCCGGCAACGGTGACAGCACCGGCGTGCCGGTGGCAGCCGCGATGTCCATGCCGCTGTGCGGGTTGCGCGGCTGCCCGTTGAAGACACGGCGCAGGCCGAAGGAGCTGGAGCGCCGTCCCGGCGTGGGCTGCTGCATGCGCAGCGTGCCCCGCGGCAGTGGCTCGCTGAAGGTGGCCATCACGCCCTCCTGGTGCGCGCGCTCGCGTTCGTAGCGTGCCATGTCTTCGGGTGACAGGTCCACGGTGCGCGGCTCCACCTTGAGGTGTTGCTCGCTGTAGCGCTTGGGCGTGATGGTGTACGAGACGTCATGCCGGGCGCCGTCTGCGGCCTGCACGGTGATGCCGGCCTCGCCCGGCTGGGCTGAGAGCGCAATGCCGACCAGCGCCGTCCATCCCTTCTCATCGCCCAGCACCAGCAAGGGAATCTCGCCCGCGTAGGCCAGCGGCCGCTGCGCGGCGGGGCCCAACGGCAGCTGTGCCACACCGCCGGGCACCTGCGAGGCGCGCGGCCAGGCGCTGCCAGGCGAGGCCGATGCCGCCAGCAGGGATGCCGGCAGGGACCACCCGGCCATGGCGGCCAGCAGCAGGGAGCGGCGAGTCAGGACGGTGGGAAAGGACGCGGGCGGCGTGTGTGGGATGTTCGGAAGAAAGCGGGAATGCATGGCGCCATTATTGCGGCGTCATGGTGATTTTTCCTTCGCGCACATAGTCGTCAAACTGGATGCGCGGAATCGCCGTCACCGCGGCCACGCCGTCGCCGGCGTCCCAGCTCAGGGTGGCGCTGTCGGGCTGCAGCGCGACTTCCACACGCACGCGCGGAATTTCAATAGGGGTGCCGTCACCCGGTGTGTAGGTCACGTCACCGGTAATCATGGCGAACTGGGGCATGGCTTTCTCCTGGATGGTTGTAAAAGCGGGGTGGAGTAACACTTAAGCAAGCAACACCAAACCCGTGCCCTCCCATTTGAACCCCGCTCACCGCCATCCTGTGTAGGCGAACAGCCACTTCGCGCCACGGCTTGCACAGGGAATTTCGGCGAGCAAGGTCACAGCCGCTGCAATTGCTTGCAATTTGCCCTCCAAATCATGCAACCAATATGTTGCATAAATGGATGTGCCGGTGCAGAATAAATGCAACCAGGAGATTGCATATGACTTCATCCACCGACCGTATCGAACGCAGCGTCCTCATCAACGCGGCACCTTCCAGGGTCTGGAAGGCGCTCACCAATGCCGAGGAATTCGGCGGCTGGTTCGGCGTGGCGCTCAAGGGTAAAAGTTTCACCGCGGGCCAGCCGGTGCAAGGGCATATCACCGTTCCCGGCTATGAGCATGTGATGTTCGATGTCATGATCGAACGCGTGGAACCCGAAACGCTGTTTTCCTACCGCTGGCACCCCTATGCGGTGGACCCGGCCACGGACTATTCCAAAGAGCCCACCACGCTGGTGGAGTTCACCCTCAGGCCAACCGGAAGCGGCACCCTCCTGACGGTGGTCGAATCGGGCTTTGACAAGATCCCCGTGGCACGCCGCGCTGAAGCCTTCCGCATGAACGATGGCGGCTGGCAAGGGCAGATGGCTAACATCGAGAAATATGTCAGCTCGCACTAAGAACGGTTCCAAAGCCACCCAGGCTCTTTTGCGACAGCCCGGCCCCGCGGGCGTGTTCGCCGCCCTGGGCGACGAGACCCGTTTGCGCCTGGTTGCCGTCCTCTGCGTGGGCGGCGCGGTATCGATTGCCCAACTCACCGCCACCACCGACATCACCCGCCAGGCTGTGACCAAACACCTGCATGTGCTGGCTGACGCCGGCCTGGTGCACCACGTCAAGGTCGGGCGCGAGCGGCTGTGGCAGTTTGACCCGCAACAGCTTGATGAAGCCCGCCGTTCGCTGGACCTGATTGCCCAGCAGTGGGACCAGGCCCTGGGCCGCCTGAAGGCCTCACTGGAAGGTTAGCCCCCCACCGGCAGGAGAAGCAACCATGCCCCAACACAACATCTTCAAGATGGCGTTTGCCAAGGTGTATCCGCTCTATGTGCAAAAAGCGGAACGCAAAGGCCGGACAAAGGAAGAAGTCGACCGGCTCATTTGCTGGCTCACGGGCTATGACCAAAAGGGCTTGAACCGGCAACTGAAACAGCAAAACGATTTCGAAACCTTTTTTGCCCAAGCCCCGGCCATGCACCCGAATGCCTCGCTCATCAAGGGCGTTGTCTGCGGTGTCCGCGTTGAGGAAATTGAGGATCCGCTGATGCAAAAAATCCGCTACCTGGACAAGCTGGTCGATGAGCTGGCAAAAGGCAAGGCGATGGAGAAAATCCTGCGGCAGTAAACCCATCCGTTCGCCCTGAGCCTGTCGAAGGGCTTAAGCCTTGCCTCACGCCAGCGGCCCCTTTGCGGTTCGTCAGGCGCCGGCCTGAAGCGCCGCCGGGTTGGGGCCCGCAGCTGCCTTCGGTGCGCCGGCTCGCATTCGTTGCGCGCCGCCTTGCCTCGCCCCCAGCCTGGTGGCGGGCGATGTGCCTGGTGCGGCGTGCCAGTCGTGCGGCACGATCAACACGTCGCTGCGTGTGTCATCGCCGGCCGAGAAATTCACAATCCGGGCCGATACGCTCTCGAACATCAGGTCCGAGAAAGCAGAGGCGGGGTGCTTGCCCACCACGATCAAATCCGAGCCGCTGCGCTGCTGTTGCACCAGCGCCTGCAGCGAAGGGTCTCCGCGCCCGAAGGCCGACTGCACGCGGTTGCGCCTCGCGTCGTAAGAGTCGGTGAACCCTACCATCCGATCCTGTGCATGGCGCAGGCATTGCGCGCGGTAGATCTTGATGTCGCGCTCCGAGACTTCGGCCTGCCGCAACTTGCGCTCGTTGATCGTGTCGACCGCGTGGAACAGCTCGACCGGCGCCGTCTGGCTGACCGCGAAGCCCATATCCACCAGAGAGGGGGAGGCTTCAGAGAAATCGACCGCGACCAGCAGCTTGCGATAAGGGTGCTCGGCGCGGCGGCGCACCAGCAGCACCGGGCGCCGGGCGCTGCGCAGCAGCTCATCGACCGGCTGGCCCAGCAAGAAGGACCGCAGGCTGTGCACCCGAGCGGTGCCCCATACCACCAGGTCGGTAGCGCTAACCTCGGGCAAAAGCTCATTGACGTTGCGTGCAAGGCGGCCCACCGCGCGTACCTTGATGCCGTGCAGCTGCGCGAGCTGGCGTGCGTGCTGGCCGAGCCGGCTTGCCGCATCGGCCGGCGGCGCTTCTGAGGGATCACCCAGGTAAGCCAGGGTGAGCGCGGCGCCGTGCTCGGCACCCAGCAGCGCAGCCCGGTCCAGCGCATGGGCTCCATGGGCCGAGAAATCGGTCACGGCAAGAATGAAACGAGGGGACATGGGAACTCCTTTCTTTTTCAGAAACCGCGGATGGCGGATGTTGAATGGCGGGCGGTGAATGGATCAGCGGCTGTAGTCGCCCGTGGCTTCGGGCTGGTACTGGATGGCCACGATCTGCGCGGCGCAGCCCTCGCCGTGAGGCGTGAGCCACCTCGCGATGTCACCCGTCCTCAAGCCCAGCAGGCTGCTGCCCACGGGCGACAGCACGGAGATAAGGCCGGCGGCGGGCTCGGCATCGCCGGGGTAGCAGATGGTGAGCACCTGGCGGTGGTGCGTGTGGATGTCCACGACTTCCACGCGCGAATTCATCGTGACAAGGTCGCCGGGCGCGGCGCGGGAGCTCATCACCTCCGCGCTTTCAAGCCAATCGGCCAGCTGGCCGGGGCGCTGCTGGCTTAGCAGCTTGCTGAGACGGGCGTAATCAAGATCGGTGAGCGTGCGCTCGCCGTGAACCAGGGTATGCATGGCTGCACTCCATCGATGCGAACGCCGGCTGTGAAGACGTACGCGGACGCGCGGGGCTGGGGCCCGGCGGTGGATGGTTGCGCTGAAAAGGAGGGGAGCGGACCGCCGGGCTTAGGAGAGTGCTGGCGTCAGCTGGCGACGCAGGGAGCAGATGTTGAGGCAGGTCATGCCTGGATTTTAGGCCGCGGGCAATAACCGCACACTTCTTGCCAGATTGACAGTGGCAGCTGATGAACCGGTTCGATGAAGGCGTGAGAGCTTGCAAATCATGAGACAGAGGCAAGGCAATGGAGAAAATCCTGCAGCAGCAGACCCACCCGTTCGCCCTGAGCCCCCACCCGTTCGCCCTGAGCTTGTCGAAGGGCCTAGGCTTTACCCCAGACCAGCAGCAAATTATTGGCCGGCATCGCATGCCGTGCTCGCAGCCGCAGGCCGGCGCGCGCGGCTTCCTGTTCCACATCTTCCCTGCGGCGAATGCCCCATGCCGGATCCTGCGCGCGCAGGCCTTGGTCAAAGGCGATGTTGCCTTCCGACGTGGGCACATCGTCTTCGAGGTAAGGCCCATACGTCACCAGCACACCACCGGCTGCCAAATGGTGCGCGCTGCCTTGCATCAGCGCGGCGCAGCTTGCCCAGGGCGAGATATGGAGCATGTTGGCGCAGTAGATGAGATCGAACTTTGGTGTGCCGCCAAGCAGCCATTCGGTCGCCACCACGTCAAGCACGAGGGCAGGGCGCACATTGTGCAAGCCCTGCTCCGCCACCCAGGCGGCAATCGATTCCATCGCAGCCGGCATCGCATCCGTAGGCTGCCAGGTCCATTGCGGCAATGCCGCGGCAAACCAGGCCACGTGCTGGCCTGTGCCGGAGGCGATTTCGAGCGCGCTGCCTTGTGCGGGCAAAGTTTTGAGCAGCACATCCAGGATGGGCTGCTTGTTGCGGTCCGCGGCGGGGCTGAAGTTGGGTTGAGGCATGGGGCGATTAAACCCCAGGCCTTGTTCTCCTGAATCCTCTGCGGCTTTCTCAAGCAAAGTAGCCGCTGTCCCGTATATCTGCCAACAGGTCCGCCTCTTGCGGTTGCCACCCCAGCGAGCTGCGTGTCAGTGCGCTGGAGGCCGGGTTGTCAGCCGCAACAAAACGCGTCAGCCACTCGAAGTGGGCCGGCGCTTCATCGGCGCTGATGCCGCGCACCGGCACACCCAGCCCCGCGCCTATGGCTTCGGCAATGGTGCGCAGCGTGATGCCTTCCTCGGCCACGGCATGCAGATGTGCGCCGGGCAGGGCGCTTTCCAGCGCGAGCCTGAAGAGGCGCGCCGCGTCCAGCCGGTGCACCGCCGGCCAGCGGTTCGCGCCGTCGCCGATATACGCCGAGAATCTTTTGCGGCGCGCGAACGCACCCAGGGCCGGCACAAAGCCATAGTCGCCCGCGCCGTGCACCGAAGGCGGCAGCCGCACCACACTCGCACGCACACCGCGCTCCGCGGCAGCCTGCATCAGGGTCTCCGCCCCGGCGCGCGGGTTCGGCGAGTCCGCGGGAACCGGTGTGTCCTCGGTCGCGGGGCGTGCGTGCGCCAGCAGCATGGTCACCGAGGTCGACACAAAAGGCCTGCCCGAGCCTTCCAGCACGCCGGCCAGTGCCTTGATCGCCCGCCTGTCCATTTCCGCTGCCGCCGCGTGGGCCGAAAAATCATGGTGAAAAGCCGTGTGGATCACACCGTCGCAGGCCTGCGCACCAACCGCCAGGCTGGCCGTGTCCGCCAGCTCGCCCCGGTGCGCCACGGCGCCTGCTTTTCGCAACGCATCGGCCGCCGCATCGCTGCGCGCCAGCCCCAGCACCTGGTGCCCCGCTGAAAGCAATTCGCGCACAATCGCCGACCCCACAAAACCCGTCGCTCCCGTTACAAAAACACGCATACTGAACTCCGTAAAAAAAAATAGAGTCCCGATAATCCGCCCTCCATCGAATTTGCAAAAGCCGTGAGCGTATACAGGTATGAGCACTAACACCCTGCCGGCCCAGCCTCTCTCAGCCCAAGCTCTACCGGCCCAGGCTTTGACGCTGGGCGGTTTCCTGCGCGACCGCCGCGCACGCCTGTCGCCCGCACTCGAAGCCGCCAGCCGGCGCCGCACACCCGGCCTCAGGCGCGAGGAAGTCGCCACGCGCGCCAACGTCAGCGTCACCTGGTACACCTGGCTGGAGCAAGGGCGCGGCGGCCCGCCTTCAGATGAAGTGCTGGAGCGCCTGGCCCGCGCGCTGGAGCTTGACAGCGCCGGCCGCGAGTTCATGTTCCTGCTGGCCCAGCAACGCCCGCCGCCGCTCAAGCCCAGCTCTTCATCGGAAGTTACACCCGCGCTGCAGCGCGTGCTCGATGCCATGCCCACCACCCCAGCCATCGTTAAGACCGCAAGTTGGGACATCGTGGCCTGGAACGCAGCTGCCCTGGCCGTGCTGGCCGACTACCCTGCGCTCGAGCCCAGCGAGCGCAACCTGCTGAGGCGTTTGTTCAACACCCCGCGCGTGCGCAAAGGCATGCCCGATTGGGAAACCGACGCGCGCTACGCCGTCGCGTCGTTTCGCATCGACATGGCACGCGCCGGCGACTGCCCCGAAGCCACAGCCCTCGCGGCTGAACTCCAGGCCAGCAGCGCGGACTTCCGCCGCCTGTGGGCCGAGAACGAGATGCGCAGCCACTGGGTGGGCACCAAGCGCATTGAGCGGCCTGGGGTTGGGGCGATCACGCTGGAGTACCAGGCGCTCGCCATCGACAGCTCGCCGGGGTTGAGCTTGATGGTGTTTACGCCGGTGACGGAGGCCGATGCGGAGGGCGTGGCCTTGCTGATGTCGGGCAAGGCCGCGCGGTCGAAGAAAGGGTGAGAAGTTGAAAGGCGCGGAAAGCCGGTGAGCCGCGGTGGGCCTTCCGTCCTTGTCAGGCCGGTTCGCCCTCAGCGACGCGGGCTTGTTGCTGTGCCCGCATGATCTGGTGCCGCTGCCAGTAGTGGCCCAGCACCTCCTTGAAGCGCTCCTCCTGTTTTCCCAGGCCCTTGAGCTTGACCTTGCTGGTGCGCGCGCCGATCATGCCCTTGTCAAAGTGGGTGATGGTCAGCGTGTTGCCGAAACTGCTGTTGTTGAAGGTCATGCCCTTGACTTCGTCCCACGACACTGGCACGCCGCCGTCCGCCGTGGCGTGCAGGCCCTCATACGTGATGTCGATGCGCCTGTCGTTGCCCAGGTCGAACGACACCGGCGGGAAGTGGCGCAGCACGATGGCACGCTCTTCCTCGGTAGCCGGCTCATAGAGGTAGGCCAGGCTTTGTTCATGCGCGGCGGCAAAGCGCTGTTCGTAGTCGCTCCACAGGCGCTGCTCAATGGCGGCAGCCGTCGATATTTCATCGGCCCAGGTGGCTTGAGGCACGGTGGTTACGATGGCGCCGTAGCTGTCTTCGGCCACCTTGTGGTTCACATTGCGCATGCGTTCGCGCAGCGGCGGGTGCGTGTCGTAGGGATGCGGCACTGCGGCGGTTTTCATGGCCGTCACGAATTCGCCCGAGCGGGCATAGGGGTGCAGGCCCTCGGCCACAAAGCCGGCAATGCCCAGCGCACCGCTGTGCTGCCGTTCCTGCTCGAACAGCTTGCGCTCCACCGAGTCGCGGTAGCTGGAATACGCCGAGATCTTGATCAGCGACTGCACGATGGACTGCGGCGCCGTCAGCTTCGCGGCCACGCGGTCGGCGGTGTACTCGCGCTCGCGGCTGTCGCGTGCCAGCGCAAACTCAAACACCATGCGGTACAGGCGCAGAAGGTAGTGCGCCACGATGGTCAGCCCGCCGCTGCGCATTTGCCAGGTGTAGAGGTCAAACTGGTTGAGCTTGGGGCCCAGCGCCGCGCTGCTGCGCGTGTCGCCGCCGCCCAGGTGGGCCAGCTCGTGCGCCAGCACGGCGTCGGCCTCGGCCGTGTCCAGCACCCGCAGCAGCGGGATGCTCACAAACAGCGTGCGGCCCGTCACAACCTGCCCGGCCACCGTGCAGGGCGCCTCGGTCACGAAAAAGTTGTTGTCGATGCCCGCGATGATCTGATCCGGCGGGGCGGTCTTGACGCGGCCCGCCAGCTGGCGAATGCGGTCCCACAGGCGCGGGGCATCGGCCTCGGACAGCAGCTCGCCCTCAATGGTGTTGCCGAAGGGGAGTTTTTTGAACAGCGTGTAGATGGCATAGAACACCGCCATCGCCGCCATGATGCCGGCCAGGCCGACCAGCTTGATGTAGTAGCTGTGCCAGAAATACGCCGTGAGCCAGAAGGAAAGCCACACCAGCATGGCGCTTTGCAGCGTGACCTCCACCGCGCTTGAAAACGTCATGAGCCGCCAGCCCGCCACAAAGCTCGCGTAGCGCAGGCCGCGGTTGACAAAGGCCAGCGCACCCAGCACCCCGGCCGCCACCAGCATCGCCCCGCCCAGGATCAAGGTCCAGAAGGCGGTGCGCTCGGCCCAGTGGAACCACCAGTGCATCGAATAGGGGCTGCAGACCTTGTCGTGAAGGATCTGGTTTTCCGGCCCGGTGGCGGCGCAGGCCATCGACAGCCTGTGCGTGTCGTAAAACGCAATTTCGTCCGCCTTCTGCGCCGGCGTCAGGTTTGTAGCGGCATTGATTTGCGTAGTGACGCGCTGAAGGAAATCCTTGTCCTCAGACTGCAGCGCATAGTGCGTGAACACCAGCGTGACCGCCGGAATGAGAAAGAGCGACGCCAGGGTCAGCAGAAAAACTCGCCAGAGGTCGGCGTGGATCGTGCGCGCAGCAGCCATGGGAACGTCCTTTTGTGTTTTAAATTTGAACCGGCCGATCATACGGGCGGCCATGCGTTTGGCTGCTGGGTTGGCAGGGAACAATTCACCAAAAGGGGTGCTGTTTCAGTTTGTTTCCAATGCGTGGTTGCTGGCAGAAAATTCGTCCGCGCGATAGAGGGTTAGTCGCCCTTGGGTCCACGGTGAGGATGAAACTTGACCAGCGCGTGGACGAACTCCACGGGTTGCTTCCGGCAGCTCGGACAGTGTAAATTTCCCGGTTCTCTTCAGGTATGGTGCAAGCGCAGCCAGGGCAAAACCAGATGCCACCAATAGGCGAACTTAGTGGGCTGGGGGCAGGTTCTCGAACCTTGGTGATATAGCACTCAGTAAGCCGGCGATTCAGTTCTATCGACAATTGCATATTGCCAGCACGGCATTCCAGTTCACCTTCACGGTTGGCCTGCAGTTCGGCACCGCACCTGGGGCAATGAAGCCGCGAAGCTTGGGTTACCTCGTATCCTGGCATGGGTCTGGGTGTGGAGGCATGTTTGAGCTCATGGACTTACCCCTTAAGTCCCTTACCCGCCCGCGCCACCATCTCCTCCGTCCCCATATCCTTCGCGCACCACCCCGCCACAATGCGCGACGAATTCGACAAGCCGTGCGCATCAGGCCCAGTGCCTTCGCCCTGCAGCACCTGAACCGGAATCTGCGCTTTCTGCAGCGCATCGGCCATCACGGTTTGCGAGGCCCAGAACACATTCTTGTCATTCGGGTTGCCGAGGACGAAGACGCGCAACTGAGGGTTGACCTTGTCCCTGGCGACAAACTTCCAGGGCTCGTAGGAATCGGCGTAGTTGGTGGTGTCTTTGGTGCGGCCCATCATTTCCCAGCGTATGCGCGGCGAGGAAGGGGCTGAAGTGGGGACGGCGCAGACGATATCTGAGCGCTCGGTGATCAATGACGCGGTGACGTGACCGCCGCCGCTTTGGCCGGCCACGACCCATTCTTCAATGCCGTGGCGTTTTTTGAGTTCGTCGAGTGCGGCAGAGATGATGACCGACTCGTCGACGCGCCTGCGTTGCATGTGGTCGCCGGATGAGCCGTGGGTGCCGGGGCGGCCCATGAAGATGTAGGGCATGCCCAGCTTTTTGGCCCAGTCATCGGCATTTTTCTGCAGCTGGGCGTTGCTCAGTTCGAGGTAGGCTTTGCTGGTCTTGCCTACGCCTACAAAGACGTCGCCGTGAAAGAAGATGATGGCGCGCTTGACGGGCTGGTCGCCAAAGCCGGCTTTCCAGTATTTGATGCATTCGGCGCCTGAGTGCGCGGTTGCGGCCCAGACGGTGTTGGCGGCCGCGGCGCATTGCGCCTGGGTAGCTTTGACGCCGCTCAGGATGGCCGATTCGGAGAAATCGCCCGCATCGCTGAACTCGGCGCGGCCGAACTGAGCGTGGCTGGCGGCGGGTGCCAGCAGGGCGCTTGCCAATCCCCACGTCACCAGAACTTTGTTGGACCCTTTGGGATGGAGGTGCTGGTGCATGTGGTGTTCTGTGCGCTCTTGCTTATTTGCTGAACGAGTCTTTCATGCCCGTGATCCGGTTGAACACGACTTTGCCGTCCTTGTGGTCCACGATGTCCGTCACAAAGTAGCCATGCCGCTCAAACTGGAAGCGCGTGCCGGCAGGCACCTTGGCTAATGAGGGCTCAACATAGGCCGTGACGGTCTTGAGGCTGTCGGCATTCAGTTCGTCCAGGAAATCCTTGTCGCCGGTGCCGGGGTGTTCGACGCTGAAGAGGCGGTCATAGAGGCGCACTTCTGCTTCAACGCCGTCGGTGACGCCCACCCAGGTGATGACACCCTTGACCTTGATGGCGTCGGAGCCGGGGGTGCCGCTCTTGGTGTCGGGCACCAGTTTGGCGTGGACTTCGGTCACCTTGCCGTTGGCGTCTTTGACGGCGCCTGTGCATTCAATGACGTGGCCGTACTTGAGGCGGACCTTGCTGCCGGCGATGGCCTGCTTGCTGGCATTGGTATGGGGCGGGAAGAGGCGGAAGAAGCCTTTGGGTGGCACTTCTTCGTAGTCGGTGCGTTCAATCCAGACTTCCTTGCCGATCTTGAAATGGCGCTTGCCCATGTCTTCATGGTGCGGGTGCACGGGGGCGCTGCAGTCGTCGAGCTTGCCGGCGCCCATCACCTCGTCCCAGTTGGTGAGCACCAGCTTGACGGGGTCGAGCACGGCCATGGCGCGGGGGGCTATCGGGTCCAGGGTGTCACGCAGCGCGCCTTCGAGGGTGCTGTAGTCGATCCAGCTGTCGCTCTTGGTGACGCCTATGCGTTCGGCAAAGAGTTGCAGGGCCTCCGGCGTGTAGCCGCGGCGGCGCAGGCCGACGATGGTGGGCATGCGGGGGTCGTCCCAGCCGCTGACGCGCTTTTCATTGACAAGCTGGGCCAGCTTGCGTTTGCTGGTGAGCACGTAGGTGAGGTTGAGGCGCGCGAATTCGTACTGGCGCGGGTGGGGGGTGGCGATGAGCTTGCCTTCGGCCAGGCGGTCCAGCAGCCAGTCGTAAAAGGGACGCTGGTCTTCAAATTCCAGGGTGCAGATGCTGTGGGTGATCTGCTCGAGCGCGTCTTCGACCGGGTGGGCGAAGGTGTACATGGGGTAGATGCACCATGTGTCGCCGGTGTTGTGGTGGTGGGCGCGGCGTATGCGGTAGATGGCCGGGTCGCGCATATTGATGTTGGGCGAGGCCATGTCGATTTTTGCGCGCAGCACGGCGGCCCCGTCGGCGAGCTTGCCGTCGCGCATTTCGCGAAAGCGGGCCAGGTTCTCGGCGGGGCTGCGGCCGCGGAAGGGGCTGTTGGTGCCGGGATGGCCGAAGTCGCCGCGGTTCTGGCGCATTTCCTCGGCGCTTTGTTCGTCGACGTAGGCGTTGCCGCTTTCAATCAAATACTCGGCGGCGCGGTACATGAAGTCGAAGTAGTCGCTGGCCTGGTAGGGCTTGGTGTCGCCTTTGTTACCGGCACCGCCGATCTGCGCCCAGTCGTAGCCCAGCCATTTGACGGCGTCGATGATGCTGTCGACGTATTCGCTGTCTTCTTTTTCGGGGTTGGTATCGTCAAAGCGCAGGTGGCAGACGCCGCCGTAGTCGCGCGCCAAGCCGAAGTTCAGGCAGATGCTTTTGGCATGGCCCACATGCAAGTAGCCATTGGGCTCGGGCGGGAAGCGCAGGCGCACCTTGGCGGGGTCGGGCTGGCCGGCGGCGTGGTGGGCGGCGTCCCCGGGGCTGCCGCCCCAGCGGCGGCTGGCATAAGTGCCTTCGGCCAGGTCTTTTTCAATGATCTGGCGCAGGAAGTTGCTGGGCTTGTGGGCGTCTTTGTCGGCAGGAGAGGCTGGGGCGGGGGAATTCATTGGCTGATTTTAGGGGGTTACGTTTGGCTACGCTCTTCACGGGGCGTGCGGTATGCCATTACAGGTGGCCTGCGTTTAATAAGCACATGGGCATTTCCTGCCCTGTTAAGGAGAACTCTATGAAGACAAGCCTCAAAGCAAACCGCTCCCTCGCACTGGCAGGCGCCACCGCCGCGCTGGCCGTGGCCGCCCTGGGCTTTGCAGGTGCCGCCCAGGCCCGCGACAACGTGTCGTTTTCCGTGGGCATAGGCGTTCCGGGTGTGGCAGTGGGTGTGACGAATGCCTATCCGGTGTACCAGCCACCGGTTTATGTGCAGCCTGCCCCCGTGTATGTGCAGCCGGCACCGGTTTACTACCCCCGCCCTGTGTATGTGCGTCCCGCACCCGTGTACGTGGCTCCGCGGCCGGTTTATTACGGCCCGCGCTACGGCCACAGGCACCATGGCGGCTACTACGTGCAGGCGCCCGGCCCGGGCTACTACCGCCCGGCACCGGTTTATTACCAGCGTTAAGCCGGCCTCGTTCGGTTGAAGCCCAAAAAAGCCCGCCTCGCGCGGGCTTTTTTACGGGCGTTGATGTTTGCCCCAGCGCCAAAAGTAAAGCCCGCAGGCCCAGAAGCCTGCGGGCTTTGTTCCCCGGCCGCTCTGCAACCGAGGAAAGGTACGCCCGAGGGCGCACCCGGATCACCGCCTCAGGCGGGTTTCCAGAAAATGTAATCGGCCTGGTAAGACGTCGTCAGCTTGTCGCCGATGTCGGCCTGGGTGCAGGCCTTGCTGAGTTCCTGCCCGCCCTTGGTCTTGATACGCTGGATATAGCTGACGTTTTGCAGCACGCCGGGGGTGGGGCCTGACGCACCGGTGTAAAGCTGCTGCGGCAGGTTGGTGGCGCCCACGCGGGGGGCCAGCGCGGCCTGGGTGCCGACGACGCTGGAGCCGTCGATATGCGTGAAGGTGTCGGGTGGGCCGGAATAGCGGGCGACGGTCTTGCCGGTGCGGTCCAGCAGCTCGGCCTCGGGGCGCACCAGCACCCAGCCTATGGTGCCGGCGGTGGTGGCATTGGCCCGGCACTCATAGTGCAGCAGGCCGCTGGCCGTGGTTTCAAGCGCGACGACATGGCCCTGCGGCACCACGATCTGCGCGTCGAGGCGGTCCTGGCTGTATTCCTTGGGAAGGGGCGCGACGCCGGAGCAGGCGACCATGAGCGCTGCCGTGCCGGTGATCATGGCCGCGGTGACAGCGGCGCTTTTGCTGTAAGCCCACAGGACGTTGTGCGTGCTCTTCATTGAAACCCCCGGTTCTGGCTGATGTGGCCTTGTGCTGGCTGGCCTTTCGGCCTTGTGCCTGTTGTTGCATGCCAGTAAAACGCGGAGCGAAAAAAAGCGCTGTAGGACGCCGCGCAAGCTTGCTGCCAGCGCGCATCCGGGGCGCGTGACGGGCGGTGGACGGCACCCGAAGGCAGGCGCAAAAAAGCCCACAGGGCAAGCCTGCGGGCCTGAAAACCGGTCCCGCCTGACGTTCGGGCCGGTGGCTCACCTTTATGGAGCTTTTACGCAGACACCACCCCGTTCGGGCTGAGCCTGTCGAAGCCCTTCGACAGGCTCAGGGCGAACGGGAGGGGGCAGGGCGAACGTCAACGGGCTCAGGGTGAACGCAGGCTTAGCGCGAACGCGAGGCCATGCCTTCATGCCTTACATCGGCTTGTAGAAGATGTAGTCGGCCTGGTACTGCACGACCTGCCTGGCGCCCGCATTCGCGGCTGCACAGGGCATGGCGGGGGCGACCCCGCCGCGGGTGTCTACGCGCTGGATGTAGGTGACGCCGCTCATGGCGCCGCTGCCCATGGCCGGGTTGCCCTTGACGAGCTGCGTGGGCATGTTGCCGGCGCCGTTGGGCGCGACGGCGACCTGGGTGGCGGTCAGCCTGGAGCCGTCCATGCTTTCCCAGGTGGCGGGCGGGCCGTAGTACTTGCCGACCTGTTTGCCGCCGCGGTCGTTCAGCTTTGCGTCGGGGCCCACAAAGACCCATTCAAACTGCCCGGCCATGTCTTTTTTGGGGCTGCACTGGTAGGTGATCTCGCCCACGCCCACGGTCTCCATCGCGACCTTGTGGCCGGCCGGCACCTGCACGGCAGCCGGCAGGCCGGCCTGCGAATACATGGGCTTCATGGGCGCCATGCTGCCGCAGGCGGTGAGCAGCGAAACGGCGAGCAGGGAGGCGAAAGCGGTGAGGGGATGGGGCAGCATGTTGAACTCCTCGGTGGTTGTGGGCCGGCCGGGGCGGCGCGTCCTGCTGTGAGTACGCAGCCGGCGTGACGCTGGATTCAAAAAAAGGGTTGCCACGGTAAGGTATTCACCAGCGGGGGCCGTGGAACCGGCTTTGCCGGGCCGCAGGCGCCGTCCCCTTGAGGGGAGAACAGGCTACACGCAGTGAGCCTGGACAGGGGGGAGCGTTACTCTCACCAGCGGGGGCCGTGGACCGGCTTTGCCGGGCCACAGGCGCCGTCCCCTGAGGGGAGAACAGGCTACACGCAATGAGCCTGGACAGGGGGGAGCGTTACTCTCACCAGCGGGGGCCGTGGAACTGGCTTTGCCGGGCCACAGGCGCCGTCCCCTTGAGGGGGAGAACAGGCTACACGCAGTGAGCCTGGACAGGGGGGAGTGTTATTGCCCGAAGCGTGGGCCCTTGCGCAGGAAGTCCTGCTCCTCGGGCGTATCGGCCCGCCCCAGTGCCGCGTTGCGGTAAGGAAAGCGACCGAAGAGCTTGATGATGTCGCGGTGCTGGTGGGCGAAATCGAGGTTGCCCTGCAGGCGCTGCTTCAGGGCCTCGGGCGCATCGGCGACAAGCCGGGTAAAGCGCGCCACGCATTCGTCCTGCAGCGGCGGGCTTTCGGCGTGCATCAGCGGCATGTAGAGGAAGACACGCGCTGCCCACGGAAGTTGCAGGTCTTCCCCCGCCGCGATGGTTTGCCTCACCAGCTGCTGGGCGCGCGCATCGCCGGCAAAGGCGCGCGCAGTGCCGCGAAAGATGTTGCGGGTGAACTGGTCGAGCAGGATGATGAGCGCCAGGCGGTGCAGGGGCGTTTGTTCCCAATGCTGCAGGCCGCCGGCCAGGGCTTCTTCCGCGGCGGCTCCGAAGCGCGCGCGGATCTCGGCATCAAGCTCGGGGCCGCCGCTGAACCAGCGTTTGCCGAGATCCTGCGTGGGCCAGTCCTGCGTGATGCCGTCGCCCAGCCAGAACTCAAGGACCTGGCCGGGGGTGGTGGTGGAAGTGGAGGCCGCCGTTGACGACGAAGAGGCAGAGGGGGAAGGCGCGGGCTCGGTCATGGTGACCGGAGCTTAGCCTACCAGCGGTCGGAGCGCAGCTGCAGGTCCCACACGCCCTTGCGCACGGCATAGACACCGACCACGCCGTAGCGCTGCTCGCCCACGGCGTCCCACTTCATGGAACCGGTGATGGGCGCGTAGCCGTCAAAGGTGCGCAGGGTCTCGGTGATTTTTGCGGGCTTGACGGAGTTGGCGCGCTTCATGGCGCCGGCCAGGATGTACATGGCGTCGTAGGTGTAATGGCCGCCGTAGGCCGGCTCCCGCTTGAAGGTTTCCTGGTACCGGGTGAGGAAGGACTTGCCGTTGACGAATTCCTTGGCATCCAGGATGGGCGAGGTGGCGTACAGGCCCTTGACCGTGTCGCTGCCCTTGAGCATGTCGGTGGTCTTGATGGTGTCACCGCCCAGGATGCTGACCTGCTGGTTGTAGTCGATCTTCTTGAGCGCTTCAATCAGCGCCAGGATCTGGAAGTCGCCCTGCGTGGAGACGATGACCTGCACGTTGCCGGCCTTGATCTTGGCGGCGAGCTCGTCAAACGCGGTGGTCTTGTCGTCGGACGAATAGCTGACCACCACTTCCTTGCTGGCCTTCTTGAGTTCGGCCGTGGCGCCGGCGGCCAGGCCCTTGCCGTAGGTGGTGCCGTCGTCGACCACCGCGAATCTGGCGGCCTCGAGCTGGTTGGCGGCGAAGGAGCCGATGGCGCGGGCCTGCAGGTTGTCATTGGCGACCAGGCGGAAGGTGGTGTCCAGGCCGAGTTCGGTGAACTTGGGATTGGTCGAGATGGCCAGCTGGGCGACATGCTTTTCGGCATAGACGGGCGCGGCCGGAATGCTGACGCCGGAATTGAGGTTGCCGATCACGGCGACCACGCCGGCATCGACCAGCTGTTTGGCGACGTCAACGCCGCCCTTGGGGTCGGAGCGGTCGTCCATGGCGATGATTTCGATCCTGACGGTCTTGCCCTTGATCTGGAAACCTTCCTTGTTGAGCTCGTCCACGGCCATCTTCACGCCGTTGTGCAAATCCTGCCCTAGAGCGGCAAGGTTGCCTGACAGGGGCTGGGCGACACCGATCTTGATGGTGTCGGGTGGGTTGTCGCAACCGGACAGCAGGGCGAAGCCTGCGACAACTGCGGCGGTGAGGGCTGCTTGGGCGGCCTTGGCAGGGCGGCGGGTGGCGGTGTGGGTCATCGTGAAACCTCGGGTTGATTGGGTGTAACGGAATGTATGTTTCACCGAGGAGTCGCGATAGTGGGTTTGACCTACATTTGAATGAATCTCCGAATAAATAAGTTTTACTAATAATTCGAATCGCTTCGTTTTGCGCTAAAAGCGCGCCGCAAAAGCTTGTTTGCAGGGCGAATCGGCGCGCGTTCGCGCCGGCATACCCCGAGGCCGCCTTTCGGCCTTTGTCGCCACGGTTTCAGGGCAGCAGGTGTTTGCGCAGGAAGGCGCTGATTTTGCGGTCCAGGGCCGGGAGTTGGCCGCGGTCAAAGCCGGGTGGGTCCAGCAGCAGGTCTTTGGCCAGGTCGGACATGGCATCGGCGGGCGGAGGGGGCGAGAGCAACGCGCCGTGGCCGCCGCCCGGCAGGTCGGCCAGGTGCTCGCAGTGCTGGCAGGCTGCGAGCACCACATCGCTGTGAAAGCGCGGCACCAGCCAGCGGTCTTGCCGCGCCGTGACAAGCGCCAGCGGCACCGCGGGCTGGGCCAGCGAGGCCATGTCGAAATCAGCCGCCAGCGGCACGCCGGCCACTACGGCCTGGATGCGCGCGTCCTTGTAGCTTTGCCAGGTGGCGTCGCTGAATCTATTGCGCATCACGCCCAGCACCACGGTTTTCTTCAGGCCGTCCAGCATGCCGCCGGTGAGCCGGGTGATGAGCCCGGCGCAGGTCTGGAAGTCCTCGGCGATATGGGCCTCGCAGTGGCGTAGCAGCAGGGCCGGCGACCAGCGCCCGCCGGCCAGCGTGAGCGCCGTGTGGCCGCCGGCCGACATGCCGTACATGCCGACCTTGTCGAGCGAGAGCAGCGCCGTGAAGCGCGGCTCACGCGCGACCGCATCGATGGCATGCGATACCTCGGCGGGCCGTTGCTTCCAGCTCTCGGGCCCGGGGGTGGAGGGATCCCTGGCGTTGTCGCCGCGATGCACGGGAAACGCGACGACAAAGCCGTCCTCGACCAGGCGGCGCGCCAGGTCGGTGTAAGTCCAGGGGGAACCACCCGAACCGTGCGAGATGACGACCAGCCGCGTGTTGCCGCGTACGGGCTGGCCGTCGCGATCGAGTTTGAGGGAATACGAGCCCATCTGCACCGGGCGGTCTTCGCCGGCGGAGGGATAGAACACGCTGACAGGCCCGTCGCCCTGCAGGCCGGGCAGCTCGGTAAACCCCATGCCGGCCTGTGCGCCGGCGGCAGCGAGCAACAAAGGCAGCAACAGGCCGCTCAGGATTTTTTTGCGCATGGGCGCCCTTTTCCTCTTTTTTGTCCTCCCTGGATTAGAGCAGGCTTGGAACCGGCTTGGGACCGGCTTGGGGCAGGTCTAGAGGAAGCCCAGCTGTCCCCACACCAGCTTGCCCAGGTAGCGGTCGGGCATGAGGGTGAACACGCCCGCCACCAGGCATGCGCCAATGTAGAGAGCCTGCATGGCGCCGCGGTGGCCCGCAATGTTGCCGCGGCTTAGATGCAGGAAGGCGCCCGTGATGCTGAACAGCGTGAAGGGCACCAGCAAGTGGATAGGCGTGTAGCCGGCGATATTGGGATAGTCGTAGTCGCGGATGAAAACCGCCGTCGCGGCGGTGACCAGCATCATGGTCACAAAGGCATAGCCAAAAGCCCGGTGCAGCTTGGGCCGCTGGACACGGCCCTTGCGCGCCCACAGCGCGACCGGCCCGATGAGGATGGCGGTGCCGGCGGCAAACAGATGAATGGCGATCAGTGGTGTCAATTGCATGGCGGCGTCAGTGACTGGCTGATGATGCGGTAACAAATTGTGCAGAGATTCGCCGTCCCTGTCCAGGCAAGTTGGCGCCGCGGGTTCGAGGCGGGGCGAGTGGCACGGCCATAATCACTGCACTCAATTTCTGGAGCCAGCGTGGATATAGCACTTTTGATTAAAGCCGCCATCATGGGCATCGTCGAGGGCCTGACTGAATTCCTTCCGATCTCTTCGACAGGCCATCTCATTCTTGCGGGCTCGCTGCTCGGTTTTGACGACGACAAGGCCAAGGTGTTCGACATCGCGATCCAGACGGGCGCCATCTTCGCGGTGATCCTGGTCTACTGGCAAAAGATTCGCGCGACCGTGGTGACGCTGCCGACCGAGAAACAGGCGCAACAGTTTGTGCTCAATGTACTGGTGGCTTTTGTGCCCGCCGTGGTGCTGGGCCTGCTGTTCGGCAAGGCCATCAAGGCGCACCTGTTCACGCCGGTCGTGGTGGCCAGCACTTTCATCATCGGCGGCTTCATCATCCTCTGGGCCGAGAAGCGCCAGCAGAACAACCCCGCCGCCGCGCGCATCCAGGAGGTGGAGGCGATGACGGTGATGGATGCGGTCAAGGTTGGGCTGGTGCAGTGCCTGGCGATGATCCCGGGCACCAGCCGCAGCGGCGCGACCATCATCGGCGGCATGCTGCTGGGGCTGTCACGCAAGGCGGCCACCGATTTTTCTTTTTTCCTGGCCATGCCCACGCTGATAGGCGCGGGTGTCTACAGCCTTTACAAGGAGCGCGCGCTGCTGTCCATGGCCGACATGCCCATGTTCGCGGTCGGCCTGGTGTTTTCCTTCCTGAGCGCGTGGCTGTGCGTGCGCTGGCTGCTGCGCTATATCTCGACCAACAGCTTTGTGCCCTTTGCCTGGTACCGCATCGCTTTCGGCATCGTGGTGCTGGCGACGGCCTGGAGCGGCCTGGTGGTCTGGGCTGAATAAGGCGGGATGCGCATGCGCGGGGACTCTCATTTTCGGGCGCTGCTGGTGGGCCTGTTGCTACTGGCGGCTCAGATCTCGCATGCGGCCGGGCCGGTGAGCATTCCCTCGCTGGACGGCAAGCTGCAGATTCCCGGCTACTGGTTTGAGGTGGAGGGCAAGGAGCCCAAGCCCGTCATCATCGGGCTGCACGGCTGCGGCGGTGGGCTGGACAGCAAGGGTAATTTTGCTGAGCGCTTTTTCCGCTATGCGGGTTATTTCAACGCGGAGCGCATCCACTTCCTGCCACTCGATAGTTTCACGCCGCGCGGCCAGAAGTCGCTCTGCGAAACGCCCAACAAGCTGCGCACCATCCACGAAGCCGATCGCAGGGAGGACGTGTTCGCCGCCATCGCCTGGCTGGTAAAGCAACCCTCGGTCGATCCCTCGCGCATCGTGGTCATGGGCTGGTCGCATGGCGCGCAAACCGTGCTCAGCACGGTGGATGCGACCGATGCCTATGTGCAGGCGCAGAAGGTACAGCCGCGCGCCGCCGTGGCTTTTTATCCCGGCTGCCTGGTGAACAACAAGATGTGGAACTATGAAGTCCACCAGCCCTTGCTGATCATGATCGGCGAGTTGGACGACTGGACGCTGGCGCACGAATGCGTCACGCTGCGGGACCGCCTGCGAAAGAACAAGGCCAATGCAACGGTAGAGCTGGAGGTCTACCCCGGCAGCTACCACGGCTTTGACGGCACCGGCCCCGTCAAACAGATGACGGGCCTGGGCAACACCAAGAGCGGCACGGCCATGGTGGGCGGCAACCCCGCGGCGCGCGAGGCCTCGCATGCACGCATGTTCGAGTTTCTTTCGGCGCAGCTGGGCCAGCCCTTGCTGCTGTCGCATGCCCAGCGCTTCAAGGGGCATCACTATGTGGTTCCGCCGGCTTCGGGTTTCGCGGCGGCCGACGACCTGGCTGCCGTGCCGCTCAGCGAAGCCGGCAAGGCGCGCTATGCGCACTTTCGCAGCCTGCCGTCTCCCAAGGCCTTTGCCGTGACGGAAAAAGGCGGCTGGTATTTCAACGCCGGAGAGCCTGAAGCGATGGCCACGACTTTCCAGCAATGCGCGAAGGCGAAATCGAAATGCTGGCTGTACGCCGTGGACGACCAGGTGGTGTGGCAGGCCGATGTAGCGGCCCGTTCCGGCGAAGCGGGACTCAAGCGTATGGGTGCCCCAGTCCACTGAGCTTTGCGGTGCCGGTATGTCCACAGTCACCTTGTTTTCAATCTGCGTCAATCTGCGTCAATCTGCGTAATCTGCGGATAAATTTCTATCCACAGATTTCGCAGATTTACGCAGATAAAGAAATCATGGTGCTCTTGCCTGATCAGGCTGCTTTGAGCTTCTCGACCAGGGCCGCGTAGCCGGCCATGGCCTCTTCACGGCCCATGCCCTTGCGCTGGGCCCAGGCGTCGTATTTGGCGCGGCCGGTCACATCCATCATGCCGGGGCGCTCGCCCGTTGCGTCGCCCACGGTGGCCTGCTTGTAGAGGGCGTACAGCGCCAGCAGTTCCTCATTGCCCGGCGGCTTGGCGAGGCTCTTCACGGCAACGCCGGCGGCCTCGAAAGCGCGTTCGGCCTCGCTGGGGCCGGCGGGTGCCAGCGGCGCGCCGAAGTGCGCGTCTTCCAGTGCCACATCATCAGGGAACCAGCGCGCGTCCAGCAGCCGGCCCGAGCGCACGGCAAAGGCCAGCACGCCCTGCGACATCAGGCCCGCGGCGGTGAGCGTGGCGGGAAGCACCGCGATGCCGGCATTGAACACCGGCTGGCCGAAGGCGGTGAACTTCACGCCACCGGCCCAGGGCAGCATGGCCTGCAGGCCTTTGTTGCCGCGGTAGATGCCGCTGGCGCGGTTGGCGCCGGGCTGGAACCAGCCCATGTCGGAAGCGCCCCTGGCGAAGATGCCGGCGAAGTCACCGGCTTCCAGCGCCTCGCGCAGCGATTGCGCGAAGGCGTGCAGGGCCTCGGTGCTCATCTTGGGGTCGTCCACCGCCATGCCCAGCGAGGCGGCGCTGCTGGCGCCGAAGAATTCGAGCACGTTGCGCGCCACCTGCTCGCGGTCGTTGTCGACGCAGATCATGTGGTAGCTGTTCTCCAGCACCACCATGCGCGCCTTGGCACCGCCGATCTGTTCGACCAGGAAGTTGGCTGAGGCGAGGCTGGTGAGCTCGTCTTCACGCGCGTGGATGACCAGGGTTTCGCTGGCCATGTTCTTCAGGCCCGTCATGACCCAGCGGCGCAGGCGGTCCACCTGCCGTATGCAGGCCAGCGGCACCCAGCGGTAGTGGAAGTTTTCGCCGCGCGCGAATTTGGCCTTGACGATGGCGCGCAACTGTTCGTTCTTGATGCCGAAGGGGTCTTCCTCTTCCACCTTCATGCGCGCCGGGACGCCGGGCACGTGGTACATCAGGTGGCGCGCCGGCGTGTACCAGGCGGTGGCCCAGCCGTCGATGTAGATGGGCGGGGCCAGCGCGATCAGCTTGCCCCGCGTGTGCTTCTGGCGCTTGGCCAGCTCGGTGGCCAGCAGCGCGCCCATGCACATGCCCATGATGTGGAAGTTGTCGTGCAGTGCGGCCACCTCGTGGTACTTGGCCGTCACCGCCTCCATCCACTGCTCGGCGGTGACGTGGACCAGATCTTCGGGCGTGGTGCCGTGGCCGGGCAGGGTCAGCGAATGTGTGACGAAGCCCGCGTTCTTGAGCCGCTTGTGCATGGAGCCCAGGTCGTACTGCGTGCCGCCCAGGCCATGGATCAGGAAGACGGCGGGTACGCTTTTATCCACGGCCGGCGCTGCCGCGATGGCGGTGGCCGGTGCGGGGGAGGAAGTGACGGCGGTGTCCATGGCCACTTCAGGCCTCGACTTCCAGCAGCACGGCCACCTGTTCGACCTGGCCGTCGGCGCCGCGCACGCCCGATAGGCGGGCATTCACGGCGGCCACGCGCCCGTCGCTCCAGCGCAAGGTGTTTTTCCACAGCACGTGCTCGCGCTGGCCCTGGGCCAGGTCGCGCCAGTCGGCCTGCAGCACGGGCTGCTCCTGCGGGTCGGCGTGGGTGATGAAGTCTTGCACGTTCAGCAGCAAGGCGGCATTGGTGCGCAGCAGTTCGCTGGCGCCTTCGCCCCATTCGGCCGCGCCGGTTTTGGCGTCGAAGTTGGCGACCACCGTGCGGTTCGATTCCAGCACCTGGCGGTAGCGGGTGCGCCAGTCCTGCGCCAATGCGAGCGCCTGCGCGGCGGTGGCGCCCAGGGCGTTGACCACGCCCACCAGCAACGCCATCACAGCCACATAGCCCTGGACTTCGATCACGGCTTCGCCGGGAAAGCCCTCGACTTCGGCGAAGGGCCCGCCGCCGCTGTTGGTCCAGGCGATCAGCGCCAGCGCACCCAGCAAGGTGGCCAGCGTGGCGCCTCGCTCCTTCCAGAGGATGGCGGTCACCACCATGAAGGGCAACGGCAGGTAGGCGAGCGTGGGGCCCAGCGAGGCGCCGAAGCGGTCGGACACGTCGCTCGAGAAAATCAGCGCGGCCACGACAAAGAACAGCACAAAGGTGCCGGCACCCGCGAGGAACTGGCTGCTTGCCATGCCGCCCGAGCGCTTGACCCGAAAGCCCGCGAAAGAGGTGACGAGCGGAGCGACCAGCAGGATGCCGACAAAGGTGGTGCAGGCCCAGACGCGCCATTCCGTCAGCATGGGGATGGGCTGGGGCAGGGCCCAGCTCCAGAGCACGATGGCAATGCTGGCGCCCAGCGCGGATGTGAGCAGCGCGCCCAGCAGCAAGCCCGCGTAGGCCTTGCCCGGTTCGATGCGGCCGTCGGGTCGGGGTGCGCGCAACAGGCGCGCCACCCAGGCGCCCAGGCTGGCCGCCAGCGCCTCGTTGGCGCCAAAGGCCAGGGCCGGCAACAGCGCCAGGCCGTCAAGCAAAGAGAGCAGCACGGCCGCCAGCGCGGCGCCGGCCAGCACGGCGGGCCGCTTGGCGGGCCTGGCCACCAGCAACGCGCCAAAGGTCACCCCCGTGGCCAGCCAGACCGAAGCACTCAGCGTCATCGCATCGCCCATGCTTTGGGACACGATGGCCGCAACGGCCCAGGCAAGAAAGGTCACGGCAAGGGTGACGATAAAGGGCAGGGCCATGAGATGCTCCTCGGAGATTTGTGTTCTGGTGCGCGGCGGGGCGCAGGATGTCTGGCGTAGTTTAGCCAGTCTGTTGCGGGTCCTGGCATGGACTTTTTAGGGGTAAGTCCTTGTTCCGGCTTGGGGTAGCCGGCCGGGGCGAGTCCGGGCCGACAGGTCTCAACAAAAAGCGCAAGAGCCCAAGCAAGAGCAGCCCGGGAAGCTACTCCAGAAAATTCCTCAAAGCGGCTTCTATGGCCGCCGCCGTCGTCACCGGCTTCTCCATGGGAAACAGGTGGCTCCCATCCAGCATCATGATGCGCCCTTTGGTGACCTTCTCGGTCATGGCCATCCCGACCTGCTTCATCTCCACCGATTGCCTCCCACCGATAAACGCGACTGGGCATTTCAAGGGATGCCGCCTGAGCAAGCCTTCAAGGTTGTCAGGCAGGGTGTTGTAGATCGCGGTTTCGACGTCGCGGTCGAAGCTCAGTAACTGTTTGCCTTCGTCCTCGCCAGTGCCCTCATAGGTGCCGTGCTCTATGTAGTCGCGCAGCACCTGTTCGTCCCAGGTGGCAAAAGCTCTTTTGCTTCGGAAGTGCTCGAACACTTCGTCCTTGCCCGGCCACTGGTTCTTGCGTTTGCGGCTGATGGCGCCGGGGGAGATGGCGCCTACCAGTTGCGCGCGTTTGGCGACATTGACGGCGTGGGCGCGCCAGCCGCCGAGGATGGGGGAGTCGACCAGCACCACGCCTTTCACAGGCCGGCCGCCGAGCTGCGGGTGGCGCGCGGCGCACATCAGGCTTAAAAAGCCACCCAGCGAATGGCCAACCAGGAAAGCCGGCTGGCCGGACTTTTCGACTTCGCGAGCCGTGAAGTCGGCCAGCTGCTGCACCAGGTGGGGCCAGTTGCTGGTGACGGGGTAGCGCGGGTCGTGGCCGAATTTTTCAATGGCCTTGACCTGGAAGCCGCGCGTCCTGAGGCTCTGGAAAACCGCGTTGTAAGTGCCGGCGGGAAAGCTGTTGCCGTGGGAAAAAATGACCAGCGGTTTGGAAGACGCGGAAGAGGGCACGATTTAAATCAGTTTCTCGTCAGGCGTACTGATTTTCTTGAGAGGCTCGTGCCGCGTGGCGGGCATCTTCAGCGGGATGTCGGTGTGCGCATCGTCCCAGACCGGGTCTTCGATGCTGTCGAAGACCTGGCGCAGCTTCTGGCCCCAGCTGCTGTGCATCATGCGGTAGTAGGGGTTGTCGTTGTCGATGCAGACGATCTTGTCGCTCTTGAAGGTGTCGGCCTCATACACCACCAGGTCCAGCGGCAGGCCGACCGAGAGGTTGGACTTCATGGTCGAGTCCATGGACACCAGCACGCATTTGGCGGCTTCGGCCAGCGGCGTGGAAGGGGTCAGCACGCGGTCCAGCACGGGCTTGCCGTATTTGGACTCGCCGACCTGGAAGTAGGGCGTCTCGTCGGTGGCCTCGATGAAGTTGCCGGCCGAGTACATCTGGAACAGGCGCATGTTCTCGCCGCGTATCTGGCCGCCGAAGACCAGCGAGACATTGAAGTCCACATCGGCATTCTTGAGCGCCTCGGCGTCGCGGTCGTAGACACGGCGTATCGCCGAACCCAGCACGCGGGCGGCATCGAACATGCTCTTGGCGTTCCAGATGGTGATGGGGTCACCGCCGTCGCGGTCCTTGAGCTGCTCGACCTGCAGGATTTCGCGCACCGACTGGGAGATCGACAAATTGCCGGCCGATAGCAGCACCATGAAGCGGTCGCCGGCCTTTTCATAGACGATCATCTTGCGGAAGGTGCTGATGTGGTCCAGGCCCGCGTTGGTACGCGAATCTGACAAAAACACCAGCCCGGCGTTGAGTTTGGCGGCGACGCAGTAGGTCATAAGGTGGCTTTGAGAGGTAGGGGAGGTCGGGTTGCGCTGGGTCACGGCGAGGCGGCAATCTTCTTGAGGCGGTACAAGGCGTCCAGTGCCTCGCGCGGGCTCAGCGCATCAGGGTCTATGGTACCCAATGCCTTGTCCACCGCGCTTTGCTCGGGCGCGGCTGCTTCGGGCGGCGCGGCAAACAGGTCGACCTGGGCCCGCGCTTCGTTCTGGTGGGCCTCCAGCGCGGTGAGCGCGTGGCGCGCATGGTTGACGACGGCGGCGGGAACGCCGGCCAGCTTGGCCACGGCGATACCGTAGCTCTTGCTGGCTGGGCCGGGTTCGATATGGTGCAGGAACACGATATCGGCGCCCGATTCGACCGCGCTCACGTGCACATTGATGGCGCCGTGGTGCTGGGCCGGGAATTCGGTGAGCTCGAAGTAATGCGTGGCAAACAGTGTGAAGGCTTGTGTCTTGTTGTGCAGGTAGGCGGCGATGCCGCCGGCCAGTGCCAGGCCGTCGAAGGTGGAGGTGCCGCGGCCGATTTCGTCCATCAGCACCAGGGAGTGGGGCGTGGCGGCATGCAGGATTTGCGCGGCCTCGGTCATCTCGAGCATGAAAGTGGACTGCGCATTGGCCACGTCGTCGGCCGCGCCTATGCGGGTGTGGATGGCGTCTATGGGTCCAAGCCGGCAACTGGCCGCCGGCACATAGGAGCCTACGCTGGCCAGCAGCACGATGAGGGCCACCTGGCGCATATAGGTCGATTTACCGCCCATGTTGGGGCCGGTGATGACCTGCATGCGGTGCTTGCCGCTCATGACGCAGTCATTCGCGATGAAGGAGCCGCCGCCGGTTTCAGCCAGGCGGGCTTCCACCACCGGGTGCCGGCCCTGCACGATGTCTATGCAAGGCTCACGCACAAACACCGGTGCGGCCCAGTTAAGCGTGAGCGAGCGTTCTGCCAGTGCGCACAGCGCGTCCAGCGAAGCCAGGGCACGCGCCAGGCGGCTCAGCGCCGGGACGAAGTCCTGCAATTGGTCGAGCAACTGTTCGTACAGCCATTTCTCGCGTGCCAGCGCGCGCTCCTGTGCCGACAGGGCCTTGTCCTCAAAGGCCTTGAGCTCGGGCGTGATGTAACGCTCGGCGTTTTTCAGGGTCTGGCGGCGGCGGTAGTCGTCGGGCACCTTGTCGACCTGGCCTTGCGTGACTTCGATATAGAAGCCGTGCACCTTGTTGAACTGCACGCGCAGGTTGGCGATGCCGGTGCGGGCTTTTTCGCGGACCTCGAGGTCCAGCAAAAAGCCGTCGCAATTGGTCTGGATGGCGCGCAGCTCGTCGAGGTCGGCGTCGCAGCCGTGGTTGATGACGCCGCCGTCGCGTATCAGCGCGGCCGGCTCGTCGAGCACATAGCGGCCCAGCAGGGCGGCGCAGCCGGGGGGCGGTTGCAGGTCTTCAAAGATGCGGGCCAGCAGCTCGGGAAGGTCACCGCCTTCCGGCGCGGCCAGCCCGGCTTTTTGCAGCGTGTCCTTCAGGGCCACCAGTTCGCGCGGCCGCACCTGGCGTAGTGCGATGCGGGCGGTGATGCGCTCCACGTCGCTGCAGCCCTTGAGTTGGGCGCGCAGGCTTTGCTGCGCGCCACCGCGCAGGTGCGTGATGGCGTCAAGGCGCGCGGCCGCCTGGGCGCGGTCGCGGCGTGGCGCGAGCAGCCAGCTCTTGAGCGCCCGGCTGCCCATGCCGGTGGTGCAGGTGTCCAGCAGCGAAAACAGGGTGGGCGAATCCTCGCCGCGCAGGGTTTGCGTCAGTTCAAGGTTGCGGCGCGTGGTTTGCGGCAGCTCGATCAGTTCGCCCGAACGCATCACCTGCAGGCCCTGCACATGCGAGAGCACCCGACCCTGCGTGTGTTCGGCATAACCGAGCAGCACGGAGGCGGCGGCATGCGCTTCGCCCAGCGCCTCGGCGTTCCAGGAGGCCAGCGAGGCGACCTTGAGCTGGTCCAGCAGGCGGCGCGCGCCCAGGGCGGCGTCAAACTGCCAGGCCGGGCGCGCGGTGGAGGCGCAGCGCTGGGCCTTGAGGCGCTGCTCAAAGGCCGGCGTCACGTCGATGTTGTAAAGCACCTCGCTGGGCGCCACACGCGCCAGCCAGGCTTCGAGCTCATCGCTCGCGCAATGTGCCAGGTGGATCTCGCCCTGCGTCACGCTGAGCCAAGCCAGGCCGCAGGTGTTGCGCGCGCCCTGGTGCACGGCCAGCAGGATGGCTTCGGCCTTGTCGTTCAGCAGTTCGGTGTCGGTCAGCGTGCCGGGCGTGACCACGCGCACCACCTTGCGCTCGACCGGGCCCTTGCTGGTGGCGACGTCGCCGACCTGCTCGCAGATGGCCGCCGATTCGCCGAGCTTGATGAGCTTGGCCAGGTAGCCCTCCAGCGCATGAAAAGGTACGCCGGCCATGACGACGGGTTCGCCGGCCGACTGGCCGCGGCGCGTCAGCGTGATGTCGAGCAGGCGCGCGGCCTTCTCGGCGTCGGCGAAGAAAACCTCATAAAAATCGCCCATGCGGTAGAACACCAGCGTATCGGGGTACTGGGCCTTGATGCCCAGGTACTGCTGCATCATGGGCGTATGGGCTGCCAGCGGCGTGCCGGGGCTCATGGGGCTGGCGGGACTGGCTAGTTCGGGTCTCACGGTGGCGGTTTCACTCATGCGTTGGATGGGAGGAAGCGGGCGGGCGCGGGGGTCAATCCCGCATTATCGGCGGCGGCCGGCTGTCAGGGTCCGGAAGGCGCGGCCAGCACGCGGGCCTGGGTCAAGCGCAGTTCGCGCGCCATGGCGCAGGCCAGGTCCAGCCGGCGCAACAGCCAGGGCGTGAGGTTGATGGTGATCAGCGGGTCAGGCCGGGCCTGGAAGGGCTGGCCAGCGATGGCCGGGGCATCGGGGACGGTGGCCCCGGCGCCAGACAGTTCGGCCTCTATGCAGTGGGCGGCCCGCGCGAGCGCCGGCCTGACCACCGCCAGGTCCAGCTGGGCGCGGTGCAGCAGCAGCAGCGACTTGACGGCCGTGAGTTGGGCCAGCAACTGGTAGCTCCGTGCCTGCAGGGCTTCGAGCGGCTCCAGCGCCGGGCGCACCTTGCGCGGTTCGGCCAGGCTGCGCTGGGTGGCCAGCGTGAGGTCGGACAGGCTGTTGTAGGCCTCGCGTCGCGCCAGCCGCCAGGGCAGGTCGGCGGCCCGGGCTTCGTCGAGCAGCGCGAGCGCCAGCTGCGCATGCCGGGCCTGGGCGTGCGCGCTGCGCAGCACCAGCGCCGGGATCTGCTTGCGCTCCCAGGCCGGCAGCACATAGCTGAAGAGCCAGGCGATCAGCGCGCCCAGCAGGGTGTCGGCCAGGCGTTCGGCCATGGCGAAGCCGGGTTGCACGCCGGCCAGTAGCAAATGCGCCTGCAGCAGGCCGGCCACGGTGGCGGCGATGGAGGTGTACAGGTAGCGCCGCAGTGCAAAGGCATGGGCCAGGCCCATGCTGAGCGCGATGACGCCAAAAATGGTGCGGGCACCTGGGTGCGGCAACAGGATAGCCATAACCAGGGCGCAGCCTATGAGCGTGCCGGCCACGCGTGCATTGCGGCGCTGCACGGTTTGCGCCAGGTTGCCGCGCATCACCACCACAATGGTCAGCAGGATCCAGTATTCATGCGCCACCCAGGGCAGGTGCAGCGACACCGCATAGCCCGCCGCCACAGCCAGCGTACAGCGCAGGGCATAGCGCAGGATGGGCGCGCTCCAGCTCAGCTGGCCCAGCAGCGGCTTCCAGGACCAGTGAACGGTGCTGACAAACAGTTGCCACTGGGTGCGCACGGCCGACAGCCCAGGCGGGACGTCGCCGCGCGCCAGCGCCGCCAGCTTCACGGCCTCGTCATTGATGTGGCCGATGCGGTCGGCCATGTTGTGCAGCAGCGCCAGTGGGTCGGTGGTGTCGACGAGCAGCGGGTCGGGCGCCAGCGGGTCGATGCGTTTGCTGCGCGGTGGCAGCGCGCCGGCGAGTTTGGGGCGCAGGTCGGGAATGGCCGCGACCGCCGCACCGCGCCGGCCCAGCAGCAAGTCCATGCCCAGGGTTTCAAGCCGTGCGGCGGTGCTGTCCAGCGCGAGCTGCAGGGCCGGCAGCACAGCCACGGTGGCGCTGTGCTCCAGTAAAAAATCCAGGTCCAGGTCGCAGGCGAGCTGGTGGTCGCGCGCTTCCAGCAGGCTCAGCAGCATGGCGGCCAGGCGCTGGCGTTCCGGCGTGGTGGGTGACTCCAGTACCACGTCGCGGGTGTTCTGCAGGTGGTCGGCCAGGGCAGCTTGCTGCTGCAGCATACGGGCCAGCAGCGCGCTGTGGTCGGGCTGCGGGCCGAAGCGCTGGGCCTGGGTGCGCAGGATCTGCGCGAAGCTGTGCAGGCATTCGGCCAGCAGCTGCGCGCGATAGCGGCGATTGAGCAGGTGTGTGGTGAACACGGCCCACAGCAGGTAGAGCCCGGCGCCCGCCAGGAACCAGGCGCCGTGCAGTGCGATCTGCCCCAGCGACGCGACCGGCGGCGCGGCCATCGAAAACAGCGTGGAAAATAGCAGCGAAAAACAGATGGGCCCGCCGCGCTTGCCCCAGGCCATCATCATCACGGCCAGGAAAGTGGCGGCCGAGACCACGATGCCCAGCAGGAGATCATCGTGGCGCACCAACTGCACCAGCATGAAGAGCGGCGCGCCCAGCAGCGGCGCGGGCAGCATCTGCATGATCTTGCGCCGGCGAGGCGCGGGCACGTCGGGCAGGCTGGTGATCATCACGCCGACAGCGGCGGTGGAGGCGGCGGCCAGCCCGGCGGCCTCGAAACTGGTCAGCATGATGAGCACCAGGCCCAGCGAGACCGTCAGGCCGTTGGCGACGTACTGGCTTAGCAGCACGTGCAGGCTTTTTTGCACCCAGTCCCGCGCCCGGCCCTGCAGGTGGGTTGCCGGCGCGGCGGAGGGGGCGGGATCGGGCAGGTTCATGATGTGCTCAGGCACACTTTACCGAAACAGCCGGCCATAAAAAAAGCCCGCGAGGCGGGCTTTTTTTATTCGGCCTGGAACGGGGCGTCCGGCGCTTTGGCGGCCTTGTTGTCGCCTGCCCTGATGCGTTTGGCTTTCAGCGTGGGCTTTTCGGCCGGGCCGGCCTGGACGGCGGATTCCGCGGCTTCTTCGGCGCCTTCTTCAGGCTCCTGCGCGGCAGGCGCGTCCTGCAGGGCCTGGCGCACCACGGCCTTGTCGCCGGCGCCGGCGAATTTGCTGTATTTGCCCAGGGTGGCCACCAGCTGGCCGTAGACGCGGGGATTGCCGGCCACACATTCACCGTGGTCCATGAAGTCGGCTTCGCCGGTGAAATTGCCGATCAGGCCCCCGGCCTCGGTCACCAGCAGCGAGCCGGCCGCCACGTCCCAGGGCTTGAGGTTGGCCTCGAAAAAGCCGTCGCTGAAACCGGCGGCCACATAGGCCAGGTCCAGCGCTGCGGCGCCGGGACGGCGCACGCCGGCGCTCTGGCTCATGACTTCGCCCAGCATGTTGAGGTAGGCCTTGAGCTTGTCCCCGGGGCGGTAGGGGAAGCCGGTGGAAATCAGGCAGTCCTGCAGGCGGGTGCGCTTGGCCACGCGGATGCGGCGGTCGTTCAGGTAGGCACCCCGGCCCTTGGTGGCGCAGAAGATGTCGTTGCGGGTGGGATCGTAGACCACGGCCTGCTCGACCTTGCCCTTGACGGCCAGCGCGATGCTGACGCAATAGACCGGGAAGCCATGGATGAAGTTGGTGGTGCCGTCCAGCGGATCGATGATCCAGACGTAGTCGGAGTCCTTGGCGCCATGCTCGCTGCCCGATTCTTCGGCCAGGATGCCGTGGCCGGGGTAGGCGCTGAGCAGCGTTTCGATGATCGCGGCTTCGGCGGCCTGGTCGATCTCGGTGACGAAGTCGTTGGTTTGCTTGACCGAAACGCGGACCGCTTCGACGTCAAGCGCCGCGCGGTTGATGATGGCGCCGGCAGCGCGCGCAGCCTTGATGGCCACGTTGAGCATGGGATGGAGGTTGCTGGACATAACTTGTGGGGAAGAACGGGATAAACCGGCGCTGGCGATGCGGGCGGCGGGCAATGGGGTATTTTCCCATAAATGGGATTTCCCCCGGTTTTTCCCCGCCGGACCGCCCTCGGCCATCCATTGGCGCCGTTCTAGGACAATCCAGCCCATGCGTACCCGTTTTGTCCTGATCAACACCAGCCATGCCGGCAATGTCGGCGCGACCGCCCGCGCCATGAAAACCATGGGTTTTGACGACCTGGTGCTGGTCTCGCCGCGCTGGGCCAATGTGCTGAACCGCGAGGAAACCATACAGAGGGCCAGCGGCGCGCTCGATGTACTCAAAAACGCCCGTATCGTGAAGACGCTGGACGAGGCGCTGGATGGGATGGCCCACCTGTGCGCCACGGCCATGACGCCGCGGGACTTCGGCCCGCCCACGCGGGCGCCGCGGGAGCACTTTGCGGCGCTGCTGGGGAATGTCCAGGGTAAGCAGGACGGCCAGGCACCCGGGGAAGCCTCAGGAAGGCCTGAATCGGTCGCATTCCTGTTCGGTTCCGAGCGCTTTGGCATGCAAAACGAGGACGTTTACCGTTGCCACGTGGCGCTGAGCATCCCGACGGACCCCCAGTTCGGCTCACTGAACCTGGGCGCGGCCGTGCAGCTGATTGCCTACGACTGGCGGCAGGCGCTGGGCGGCTTCAGCGTGCAGCCGGCCACGGCCGAACCCTCGCTGGCCGACGCGGCGGCGGTGGCCGGCATGCTCAAACACTGGGAAGAGGCGCTGGTCGGCATCGGTTTCCTGGACCCGGCTTCGCCCAAAAAGCTGATGCCGCGGCTCAACCAGCTGTTCAACCGCGCCCAGCTCAGTCCCGAGGAAATCCACATCCTGCGCGGCGTGGCCAAGGCCATGCTGCAAAAAGCCTCCGAAGCCGGGGGCAAAAAGGCCGCTCCGGCAGGCATCCCGCACCCTCAGTAGACTTCGCCTATGTTTTCCCGACTTCGTTCCGACATCCAGTGCATCCTCGACCGTGATCCCGCCGCCCGTACGGCCTGGGAGGCGCTGACCTGCTACCCGGGCCTGCATGCCCTGGTGCTGCACCGCCGGGCCCACTGGTGCTGGAACCACGGCCTCAAATGGCTGGGCCGGTTTATCTCGCATATTTCGCGCTGGATGACGGGCATCGAGATCCATCCCGGCGCCAAGATCGGCGAGCGGGTGTTTTTCGACCATGCCATGGGCGTTGTCGTCGGCGAAACCGCCGAGATCGGCGACGGCTGCACGATTTACCAGGGCGTGACCCTGGGCGGCACATCGCTCTACAAGGGCGCCAAGCGCCATCCGACGCTGGGCCGCGATGTGGTGGTCAGCGCTGGCGCCAAGGTGCTGGGCGGCTTTGTGGTCGGCGACGGCGCCAAGATCGGCAGCAATGCGGTGGTCATCAAGCCCGTCCCGGCCGGCGCCACGGCGGTCGGCATCCCGGCGCGCATCATTCCATCCAAGGTGGGGGAGAGCGCCGACGTCACGACCTCGCCCAAGTTCTCCGCCTACGGCATTACGCTGGACGACGACCCGATTGGTCAGGCCATGAAGGGGCTGATCGACAACGCTTCGTCCCAGGAGCACCAGATCGCGCTGCTCTGGCAGGCGATAGAAAAGCTTTCAGGCCCCCAGACGGCCATGAGCAAGGACTGCGTGCCCAAGGATGCGGCGCTCACGGAAACCTTTGAGGCCGACAAGCTCAACCAACTGGTGGGCAAGTAGGGCCATACGACCAATACGAAATGCGGCAGGCAATAAAAAAGGAAGGACGATCCCTTCCTTTTTTGTTTGTTGACTGCGTGCAGCTTCAGTTGATCAGCCGAAGCGCGAACGGCACGCGGAAGGCCTTGCCGTTCGAGGCGCCAATCGCTCCCAGCACGCAGAACACCAGGTGGCAGATGCCCAGCGCCACGAACACCAGGAAGCCGATCAGCACAAAGGTGAGGATCATCGCCGCCACATAACCGATGGCGGCTGTGATGGACCAGTTCAGTGCTTCCTTGGCCTGGTCCAGGATATAGGCGTCATCCTTTTTCACCAGGTAGACGATCAGGCCCGGGATGAAACCCAGAAACAGGGTTCCTATCCAGATCAGCACGGCGGTGTTTTTAGAGTCCTTGTTCGGCGTTTCAATCAGCTCGTCCATCTTGCTTCCTCCGGTTGTAAAGCGTAAAGCCCGAATACTACGTGAGAAAGCCGACGGCCCCAACCGGCCGGTGGCAGGGCTTAGCGAGGCGGGCGCTGGGCGCTTTTAGGTCTGAAGGCCTTGCAGACGGCGTCGTCGGTTTCGAGGTAAGGGCCGCCTATCAGGTCTATGCAATAGGGCACGGCGGCAAAAATGCCGGGCACCACCGATTCACCGGCCTCGTTTTTGAGGCCTTCGAGGGTTTCCTGGATGGACTTGGGCTGGCCCGGCAGGTTGAGGATCAGGCTTTTGTCACGGATGACCGCGCACTGGCGCGACAGGATGGCCGTCGGCACGAATTTCAGGCTGATCTGCCGCATCTGCTCGCCGAAGCCCGGCATTTCCTTGTGGGCCACGGCCAGCGTGGCTTCGGGTGTGACATCGCGCACAGCAGGCCCTGTGCCGCCGGTGGTGAGCACCAGCGAGCAACCGGCGTCGACCAGCGCGATCAGCGCGGCGCTGATGCCCGCCTGCTCGTCGGCGATCAGGCGTTCCTCGAAGGTAATGGGGTTGCGCAAGGCGCGCGTGAGCCACTCCTTGAGTGCTGGCAGGCCTTTGTCGACATAGACACCTGCCGAGGCCCGGTCGCTGACCGAGACGATGCCGACTTTGACCGGTTCAAAGGTTTCACTCATCCTGAGGTTCCTCATCGCCTTGTCCCGAGCCTTCGGCCATGGCCTGGCGCACCAGCTGGAAGATCTCGCGGTAGGCCTTGCCGTGTCGCTGCGCTTCGCCGGGCTTTTCGGGTTTGGCATCCTTGCGGGCCTGGCGCACCAGCGCGCGCAGCTGCTGGGAATCGGTGCCGGGATACTCTTGCAGCCATTCGCCCAGTGCGGCATCGTCGGCGATCAGCTTGTCGCGCCATTGCTCAGCGAGGTGCAGCGCCAGCGTGAGGTCGGCCGAGCCGTTGAGCTGCTCATTGATCGCTTCGCGGATGGGTTCGGGGTCCAGCGGGCGCATCAGCTTGCCGATGAACTGCATCTGGCGGCGCTTGCCCTCGAAGTTGGTGATCTTTTTTGCGTCCGCGATGGCATCGCGGAGCTTGTCGGGCAGGTCCAGGCGAGCCATCAGGTCGGCGCGCAGGGTCAGCAGCGCTTCACCGAGCGCCTGTTTTTCGTCGGCCTCGGCCTTGAGCTGGGTTTTGCTGGGCGGGCCGGCTTCCTCGAGCGCAATTTCCTCGGGTTTGACGAAGCGGCCCTTGGACCAGTAGCCCTTGATGGCCTTGGGAGTCTTGTTGTTCATGGCAGTCAGTATCATAGCTACCCATATGACCCTAAAAGCTTCCTCTGGCGCCGGCGGCGCAAAGCGCGGCGCGTCCCGCCCCTCCAATCAGCCCGAAAGCGGCTTCAGCTACCACCGCGATTTTTTTGAAGACCTCGTCGACACCGCCCTGGGCCATGCCAAAAAGCTCGGTGCCACGGATGCTGCGGCTGAGGCTTCGGAAGGCTGCGGCCTGTCCGTCAGCGTGCGCAAGGGCGAGCTGGAGAATGTCGAGCGCAACCGCGACAAGTCCCTGGGCATCACCGTTTACATCGGCAAAAAGCGCGGCAATGCCGCGACCAGCGATTTCTCCAAGGCTGCGATTGAGCAGACCGTGAAAGCGGCCTACGACATTGCGCGCTTTACGGCCGAAGACGAGACCTCGGGCCTGCCTGACGACCGCGACATCGCGCGCGTGCATCCTGAGCTGGACCTGTTCCACCCCTGGGCCATAGACTCCGAACAGGCCGCGCAGCTGGCGCTGAAATGCGAAGCCGCCGCCCTGGGCACCAGCCGGCTCATCACCAACAGCGAAGGCGCAGGCGTGTCGGCCCAGCAGAGCCATTTTTTCAGCGCCCACACCAAGGGCTTTCGCGGCGGTTATGCCAGTTCGCGCCACAGCCTCTCGGTGGCGCCGATTGCCGGCAAGGGCGAGCAGATGCAGCGCGACGCCTGGTACAGCTCCATGCGCGACGCGGCTGAACTGGCCAGCCCGGAGGCCGTGGGCCGCTATGCGGCCGAGCGCGCGTTGGCGCGCCTGAAAAGCCGCAAGATCCCGACCACACAGTGCCCGGTGCTGTTCGAGTCGCCATTGGCCGCGGGCCTGCTGGGCGGCTTTGTGCAGGCCGTGAGCGGCGGCGCGCTGTACCGCAAGAGCACCTTCCTGGCCGACAGCCTGGGCAAGGCGGCCTTTCCCAAACACATCGACATCAATGAAGACCCGCACCTGCGCAAGGGCAAGGGCAGCGCGCCCTTTGACGAAGAGGGTGTGAAGACCGAAGCGCGCAAAGTGGTGGCCGGCGGCCGCGTTGAGGGCTATTTCCTGAGCACCTACTCGGCGCGCAAGCTGGGCATGCGCACCACCGGCAATGCCGGCGGCTCGCACAATCTAACACTGACCAGCCGCCTCACACAGCCGGGTGACGATCTGGATGCCATGCTGCGCAAGCTGGGGCGCGGCCTCTTCGTGACCGAGCTGATGGGCCAGGGCGTGAACTACGTGACCGGCGACTACTCGCGCGGTGCTTCGGGTTATTGGGTCGAAGACGGCCGCATCGCCTTTCCGGTCGAGGAAATCACGATTGCCGGCAACCTCAGGGACATGCTCATGGGCATTGAGGCTGTGGGTGCGGATGCCTACAACTACGGTGCCAAAACCGTGGGCTCCATCCTGGTCAACCGCATGAAGGTGGCGGGAAGCTAAACCCCGGCCGCGCGTTCACTGCACTGATGATCTTCCCCGCCGAGACGCTGGCCCTGGGTGCCGCGGCCACCTGGGCCTGCTCCAGCCTGCTGTCGGCCTCCGCCGTGGCCCGCCTGGGCGCTTTCGCTTTCAGCCGCTGGCGCCTGGCGTTTGCCTGCGCGATGCTGTGGGCGCTGGCTTTCGCCACAGGCAGCTGGCGCAGCCTGCAGGTGGATGGCGCAGGTGTGCTGGCCCTGTCGGGTGTGATCGGCATTTTTGTCGGCGACACCGCCTTGTTCGCCTGCATGGAACGCCTGGGGCCGCGGCGTTCGGGCATCCTGTTTGCCACGCATGCGCTGTTTTCCGCGGTGTTGGCCTGGCTGTTCCTGGGCGAATCACTGTCGGGCTGGACCCTGGTGGGCAGCGCGCTGCTGGTGGCGGGCGTGATGACGGCGATTGCCTTCGGCCGGCGTGAAACCGAGCTGCACCACTGGGAGTCCACCAGAGGGCGGCTGGCCATCGGCATTGCCCTGGGGCTGGTGGCGGCGCTGGGCCAGTCGGTGGCCACCTTGATGCTCAAGCCGCTGATGCAGGGTGGCATGGACCCAGTGGCGGCCTCGGCGGTGCGCATGAGCAGCGGCCTGGCGGCCCACGCTGTATTGCTGTTGTCGGGTTGGCGCGTGGTGCGGGCCATGCATGCGCCGCGCTGGGTGGACCTGGGCTACACCTTTGCCAGCGCCGCGATGGGCATGACCCTGGGCATGACGCTGATTCTCAAGGCGCTGCAGAACGGCAGTGCCGGCATGGTGGGCATGTTGTCCTCCGTCACGCCTGTCATGCTGCTGCCCCTGCTGTGGTGGGTGTACCGGCGCCGGCCGGCCCTGGGCGGCTGGTGCGGCGCTGTGCTGACCGTGGCGGGTTGCGTGCTGATCCTGCTGCGCCGCTGAAACAGGCGCCTAGCCGGCCAGCGCGGCCTTGACGGCGGCCGAAACCTGGCCCATGTCGGCCTTGCCAGCCAGCTTGGCCTTCACTGCGCCCATCACCTTGCCCATGTCTCCGGGGCCGCTGGCGCCCAGCTCGGCCACGATGGCTTTGACGGCGGCGGTGACTTCATCGGCGCTCAGGCGCGCGGGCAGGTAGGCCTGCAGCACGAGCAGTTCGGCGGCTTCCTTGTCGGCCAGGTCCTTGCGCTCGGCCTTCTGGAAGGCTTCCAGCGAATCCTTGCGCTGCTTGATCAGCTTGTCGACGATGGCGACCACGGCCGCGTCGTCCAGCACCACGCGCTCATCGACCTCTTTTTGCTTGAGGGCGGCCAGCAGCAGGCGTATGGTGCCCAGGCGCTCGCTGTCCTTGGCGCGCATGGCGGTCTTCATGTCTTCGGTGATTTTTTCTTTGAGGGCTGACATTGATGGGCTCCGGAAGGGCGTAAATAAGGGGCGAGAAGGGAATGGTGCGGCGCCAGAAACACAAAAGCCCGCAGAGCGTCCTCGTGCGGGCTTTTTGTTGCCGTGAGGCGGTACTAAGGGATTAGTACAGCTTCTTGGGCAATTGCATCGAGCGGATACGCTTGTAGTTGCGCTTGACGGCGGCTGCCTTCTTGCGCTTGCGCTCTGCCGTTGGTTTTTCGTAGAACTCGCGGGCGCGCAGGTCGGTCAGCAGGCCGAGTTTTTCAATAGTGCGCTTGAAGCGGCGCAGAGCCACGTCGAAGGGCTCGTTGTCTTTTACACGGATGGTGGTCATTGTTCAGTTGATCCAAAAGGTGCGCCTTCATTGATCTGATCAGGACCAAGCCTGGCGCGGGTTTGCTAGCAAAGCCTGAGATTATAGCACTGGACGTGGCCCCCACGGTCGCTCACTGCGTGTAGCTCCCTGCCCCCCAAGGGGGCCGCCCGCCTGCGGCCCGGCAAAGCCGGTTCCGCGGCTCATGCTGGCCTTTGGGCGGCTCGCTTCGCATCGCCTTGGCGGCTGTCGGCTGTCCATCCCAGTAGGGGCCGCGGGACTGGCTTTGCCAGACCGCAGGCGCTTGCCCCCTTGAGGGGAACAGGCTACACGCAGTGAGCCTGGACGGGGGTTATGGACCTCCCGGCAAAGCCGGTTCCGCGGCTCATGCTGGCTTTGGGCGGCTCGCTTCGCATCGCCTTGGTGGCTGTCGGCTATCCCACGCCAGTAGGGGCCGCGGGACTGGCTTTGCCAGACCGCAGGCGCTTGCCCCCTTGAGGGGAACAGGCTACACGCAGTGAGCCTGGACGGGGGTGGGTTTAGTCTCTGATGAAAGTCAGCAAATCCTGGTTGAGCCGGTCTTTGTGGGTGTCGGCCAGACCGTGCGGAGCACCTGGATAGACGATCAGTTTGGCGTTTTTCACGAGTTTTGCGGCGGCGCGGCCGGATGCGTCGATCGGCACGATCTGGTCGTCGTCGCCGTGGATCACCAGGGTCGGCACATTGAAGCGCTTGAGGTCTTCGGTGAAATCGGTCGCCGAGAACGCTGCGATGGAGTCATAGGTGTTCTTGTGGCCGGCTTGCATGCCCTGTACCCAGAACGACTGGATCAGGCCTTGCGAGACCTTGGCGCCGGGACGGTTGAAGCCGAAGAAGGGCCCCGAGGCAATGTCGAGATAGAGCTGCGAACGATTGGCCAGTTCGCCCTGGCGAATGCCGTCGAACACCTCGATCGGCAGGCCGCCCGGGTTGGCTGCCGTTTTCAGCATCAGGGGTGGGACGGAGCTGACCAGCACCGCTTTTTTGACCTTGGCCGTGCCGTAGCGTCCGATGTAGCGGGCGACTTCACCCCCGCCGGTCGAGAAGCCGACCAGGGTCACGTCCTTGACGCCCAGCGTGTCGATCACCGCCGCCAGGTCGGCCGCGTAATGGTCCATGTCGTTGCCGTCCCAGGGTTGGCTGGAGCGGCCGTGGCCGCGCCTGTCATGGGCGATGACGCGAAAGCCCTTGGAGGCCAGGAAAATCATCTGCGACTCCCAGCTGTCTGAATTGAGCGGCCAGCCGTGGCTGAAGCTCACCACGGGACCGTTCTTCGGGCCCCACTCCTTGTAATAAATCTGCACGCCGTCGGAGGTGGTGATGTAGCTGGCGCTGCGTGCGGCGGATGCCGGCTGCTGCGGTGCGTCTGCAGCCATTGCGGGGCTGGCGGTGACTGCGGCGGCAGCGAGTGCTGCTGCGGCGGTGAGGCGGGTCAAGGCGTTCATTTCGGTTTCCTTTGCGTGGTTGGAACAAGTCGGAATCGACAGAACGAACTTTACGCTTTCAAAAATACGATAAGTATTTAATAATCTTAAAAACATGATCAGGAGTATTGATGGGCGACCGGCTTGAAACCTTGCTTCGGCATTTTTCGGTGACCTCAAACGTCTTTCATTCAGGTGCGCTTTGCGGCATCAATGCGCTTGGCGAGGAAGAGGGCTCCGGCCAGCTGCACCTCGTGCGCAGCGGCGAAGTGGGTGTCAGCCATGGCGGCGCCGAGGTCCTGCGCGTCAGCGGCCCCTGCCTGTTGCTTTACCCGAGGCCGATGGCGCACCGCTTCATCACCGATGCGGCGCATGGTGCCGATTTCGTCTGCGCACACCTGCGCTTTGAGGGCGGGGCGGCCAACCCGATCGCCGCCGCTTTGCCGGCCTTTGTGCACCTGCCGTTGGAGAAGCTCGAGGGTGCGGCAGGCGTGCTGCAACTGCTGTTCGAAGAAGCATTCGAGCAGCGCTGCGGCCGGCGGGCGCTGCTGGACCGGCTGTTTGACGTGGTGTTGATCCAGGTATTGCGCCACCTCATGGAAAACGGCGAGACCCGCTCCGGCATGCTTGCGGGGCTCTCGCATCCACGTTTGCGGCACGCTATTGTCGCGATGCACCAGCAGCCAGCGCAGGAATGGAGCCTGGAGTCTCTGGCCGATCGCGCGGGCATGTCGCGCAGCGTGTTTGCCAACCAGTTTCGCGACGCGGTCGGTTGCACGCCGGGGGTGTACCTGCAGCGCTGGCGGGTGGGTTTGGCGCAGCAGGCATTACGCCGGGGACGGCCGCTCAAGCTCATCGCCGCCGACATCGGCTATGGCAGCGAAGCGGCGCTGTCGCGCGCTTTCAAGGCGCAATGCGGCCAGACACCGCGCGAATGGAAGCTGGCTCGCCAAGGCTAAAGAGTGGCTTGGTGAACGGCCTGGTGCGCGGCGCTGAGCGCTTGCGCGCAGGCGTGCGCTGAGGCCCAGGCCCACTGGAAGTTGTAACCGCCGAGCCAGCCGGTGACGTCGACGACTTCGCCTATGAAGTACAGGCCGGGTTGTTTCGATTCCATCGTCTGGGACGACAGGTCGCGGGTGTCGACGCCGCCCAGGGTGACTTCGGCTTTTTTGTAGCCTTCGGAGCCGTTGGGAGTGAGTTCCCAGTCCGCCAGGCGCTGGGCGAGTGTCTGCAGGGCCTTGTCGGTGGCTTCGCTGATAGGGCGTTGCAGGGTTGGGTCCTGGCTCACCCAGGCGTCGGCCAGGCGGCTGGGCACCAGGCTCGCGAGTTCGTTGGCGATCAGTTTCCTGGACGTGGCCTTGGCGCGCAGCAGCAGAGCCGGCAGGTCCACGCCGGGCGCGAGGTTGATGCGGATGGGCTGGCCTTCGCGCCAGAAGCTGGAAATCTGCAGCACGGCCGGGCCGCTGAGGCCGCGGTGGGTGAAGAGCAGGTCTTCCGAAAACACCACGGCTTTTTTTCGCTGTTTGGGTGTGGCGTCTAGCGGGCTGGTCTCGATCAGCACCGGTAATGCCAGGCCGGCCAATTGGGCATAAGGCGCCCAGCCTTCGCCATCAAAGGTCAGCGGCACCAGCGCGGCGCGCGGCTCGACCAGGCGCAGGCCGAACTGTTTGGCGATGCGGTAGCCGAAATCGGTCGCGCCTATTTTCGGGATCGACAGGCCGCCAGTGGCAATCACCACCTGCGGCGCGGTAATGAGGCCGCGGTCGCTGTGAAGCTCGTAGTTCCCGCCCGTCTCCTGGGGGCCTTTCAGGCCCTGGATGGCGCAGGGCTGCCAGCGTGTGACCTGGCCGGCCTCGCACTCGGCCAGCAGCATGTTGATGATGTCTTCGGCCGAACGGTCGCAAAACAGCTGGCCTTTGTGCTTTTCGTGGAAAGGGATGTTGTGGCGCTGCAGCAGGGTGATGAAGTCCTGCGGCGTGTAGCGCGACAGTGCCGAACGGCAAAAGTGCGGGTTCTCGCTCAGGAAATTGGCGGGCGTGGCGTCGCGATTGGTGAAGTTGCAGCGGCCCCCGCCCGAAATGCGGATTTTCTCGGCGACCTTTTCGCTGTGGTCCAGCAGCAGCACCTTGAGCCCGCGCTGGCCCGCCTGGGCGGCGCAGAACAGGCCCGCACCCCCCGCGCCCACCACCACGACGTCAAATGAGTGGTTCAAGAAGAACTCTCGTGTTTTGGGCGCCGCCAATTTTCCGCCGGGCCGCCCCAAGGAAAATTCGCCCCCTCGGGGGGCAGCGAAACACACGCAGTGGCGAGCGTGGGGCCAAGTTTTCAGGGTTTCCAGGTGAACGGGAATTTGAACTGTTTCAGGAAACCGTTGGGCACATAGTCGCCCAGCACACCATAGCGCTCCGGCCAGAGCTTGGTGCTCTTCACGGCGGTGCCGAAGATGTAATCGATGAAGGCGTAGTGCGCCGAGTAGTTGCGATCCAGAGCCTCCTGGTCCTGGCTGTGGTGCCAGTGGTGGAAGTTGGGCGTGACGATGAGGTAGCGCAGCGGGCCCAGGCGCACGCTCACGTTGGCATGGTTGAACACCGCCTGGAAGCCGACGATCACGATGTAGGCGTCGATCACTTCCTTGGAAAAACCCAGCACATAGATGGGCGCCAGGATCAGCGTGCGGGTGATCAGCAGCTCCAGGATGTGCTGGCGCGAGCCGGCCAGCCAGTCCATGCTCTTGGCGCTGTGGTGCACCGCGTGCAGGCGCCACAGCAGGGGCACCTCATGGTAGGCCCGGTGCGTCCAGTACTGCACCAGGTCGGCCACCAGTACGATCAGCAGCACGCCGGCCCAGAAGGGCAGGTTTTGCACCCAGCCGCGAATGCCTTCGTTGGCGGCCCAGCCGAAGAATTTGTGTACCAGCAGGTTGGTGGCCAGCAGCACAAAGCCCACGATCATGTGGTTGACGATGAAGTGGTGCAGGTCGGTCTGCCATTCGGCGCGGAACACCGGCTGGTCCTTGCGCAGCGCGAACAGCTTTTCAATGAAGATGAAGATCAGCGAGGAGCCCAGCAGGTCCAGGATGAACCAGTCCAGGCCGATGTAGGGCGTGTGGTCGGCGAAATCGTTCACCGGCACCTTGTGGCCGCCAAGCAGCGCGGTGGCCGCGACCAGCAGGAAGGCGGCGCCGGCCAGCCAGCGCGAGCGGTTGAAGATGATGTTGACCAGCGAGATGCCGCCTGCAATCACCAGCGATATGAACATCACGATGCGGATGACGTCGACGTTGTAGCTCTTGCGCAGCTCGGGCGTGGTCAGGTATTCGGGAAAGTGAAAGGCCAGAACACCCAGGAAGCACAGCACGCCCAGGCTGAGCGCGATCACGCCGCTCATGATGCCGCTGCCCGGTCGCAGTTCGCCGTGGCTTTCTGTCAGTTCGTTGAGTTTGTCGAGCATCGCGTTTTTCCCTCTGCTGTTGTTTTTGACTTCGGGAGTGTAGCCGCGGCTCGTGTCCGCCTGCCCGGGGTTCCGGAATCCGCCTTCTTCAGGCCGCGCGGGCCGCGTCGGGATGCGCCGCCGCGAGGGCGATGCTGCCGATCACGTCGCCCACGACGATGACTGAGGGGCTGGCCATACCGGCTTCGTGTATCGCGGTGCCCAGCGCGCCCAATGTGGTGGTGATGTGGCGTTGGGTGGGCAGCGAGGCGTTCTGGATCACGGCGACCGGCGTGGCGGCCGGCAGGCCGGACAGCAGTTCGTCCTGGATGCGTTCCGCGCCGCTGACGCCCATGTAAATCACCAGAGTGAGGCGCGCGCTGTGCGCGGTAGCCGACAGGGATTTCCAGTCGGTGCCGCTGTCGCCGGGCTTGGCATGGCCGGTGACGAAGACCACGCCGTGCGCATGGTGGCGGTGCGTGAGCGGTACACCGAGCGAGGTGACGGCGGCCAGGCCCGAGGTGATGCCATTGACGACCTCCACCTCAATGCCCGCATCGCGCAGGTGCTCCACTTCTTCACCACCGCGGCCGAAGATAAAGGGGTCGCCGCCCTTGAGCCGTACCACGTCTTCACCCTCGCGGGCAGCCATCAGCATGAGCTTCTCGATAAAGGCCTGGGGCGTGGACTTGCATCCGCCGCGTTTGCCCACATAGACGATACGCGCCTCTGGCCGAGCAAAAGCCACGATCTCGTCGCTCACCAGGTCGTCCACCAGCAGCACGGTCGCGCGCTGGATGGCCTTCAGGGCCTTGAGGGTCAGCAGTTCCGGGTCGCCGGGGCCGGCGCCGACAAGGGTGACTTTTCCGTGGTTCATAGTGTTGATTGGATTTGAGGCAACAACTGCAAGATATGTTCCACCTGCCGCGCAATCGAGGCGGGCACTGGTTGGTTGCCGGCCATCACTGATTGAATATAGGCCGCGGTGGCGGCGGCGTCCACTGTCTTGGGCAGCTCGGGCAGGGAGGCCAGCGTGCCGGCCTGGGTTTCCTGGAGCAGCGAGCGCTTACCGCCTATGAAGGCTTCCATCTGTGGCATGCGTCGCGCGTCGGCCACCACTTCGCCCTCGGTGCCGCGCAGCAGCATGGCATCGGCGCCGGTCAGCTCGAAGGTCTGTGCCATGGAAATGGCGTATTCAGGATGCGTGTAACTGCTCACCACCAGGCTTTTGCCCAGGCAGGGGCTCATGATCTTGACCAGGCTGTGCGCCGGGTTGCGCAGGCCTACAGCACGCCGCACGTCCAGCAGCTTCTTGAGGGAGGGCAGCAATAGCTCGGTGGGCGCGAAAACAGCTTCGCCGCTGCCGATCTTGCGCACGCCTGGAAGCGCGTCGATGCCCAATGCCTGCAGCACTTCCGAGGCAAATACCCGGCTTGATTCGGTGGGCGTGCCGTGCACCAGCACCGGCACGCCTTCACGCGCCAGCAGCAGGGCCAGCAGGGGCGTGAGCACCGGCAGCTTGCGCGCGCCGTTGTAGCTGGGCAGCACGACGGTGGGGGTCTCGCCGGCTGGGAAATGCGCAAGGCGCTGGTGCAGCGCGTCGAGGAAACCCGCCATCTCTTCGGGTGTTTCACCCTTGATGCGCATGGCCAGGCAAAAGGCGCCGATTTCGAGGTCGGTTACCGAGCCGTCCAGCACCTGGCCCAGCAGGTCTGCGGCTTGTTCGCGCGCTAGGGCGCGTGCGCCGTCCTTGCCGCGGCCGATTTCCTTGATGTATTGGCTAATACCCATAAACGCCATTGTCTGCGAATGCAGATAACTTCTTCTTATGAGCTTAAGCCACTTGCCGGATGGGGATCACGGCGCGGGGCGCGGCGGCCTGCGCATCCGTGCGCACTGACCGCACCCGGCGTTTGAGTTCAGGCACGCAGGAGCCGCAGTTGGTGCCGCATTTGAGCGTGGCCTGCAGCGATGCCAGCCGCTCCTCGTCGGTGTGCAGGTGCCCGGCACCGGCACCGCCGCCGGCCACAAGCGCCAGGTGTTCATCAATCGCCGTATCGCTGACATTGAGGCAGGTGCAGACCAGTTTGCCGCGCGACTGCACCGCCACTGGCGGCTTGGCACCGGGCAGCAGCAACAGCCGGCCGTAGGCCTGCGCGGGCAGCTCGTCCTGCAGCAGGGTCTTGATCCAGGCCTGGGCGCTGGTGTCGCCGGCCAGCACAAAGCCGGCGAGCTCGGCCGTATCGCCCTTGCGCACCAGCCGCATGGTGCGCCGCTGGCCTTTCTTGCGGTCGGCATAGCGCAGCACGTCGGCGCTGGCCAGGCCGAGTATGGCCTCCAGCTTCGCCAGCAGTTCATCGGGCGGGGCTTCGTGGCTGGCCGCGCGAAACAGCAGGCCGGAGCGTTCGCGGCTCTGGTCGGCCAGCGCCGTGTTGTTGGAAAAAGGCACGCAGCTCGTGAAGGGGAAGGCGGCCATCAGGGGCTTGAGCTGTTCGCGCGCGGCCAGTACGTCGCCGCCCGGCAGCCAGGCCATGGCCAGCAGCGTCCAGGGCATTTCGGCCTTCAGGATCTTGACTGCGGCGTGCTTGAGTTCAGGTTGTTTGGAGCTGGGGCAATAAGCCGAAGTGGTGAGCGCATTGACGCCGGCCAACGGCGTGCCGCCGGTGGACTGGCCGCTCAAATACTCTTCACCCCAGTGCATGGCGATAAATGCCTGGCTCACCGCCACTTCGGGCGAAGCCTGCAGCGGCACCATGATGGAGCCGCGCTTGGAAGTCACATACACCAGGTCGCCATCCTTGAGCAGCCGCCGTGCCATGTCCTGGGCGTTCATCTGCACGGCCGGTTCGGCCACGTGGCCGAACAGCCGGCCCAGGGTGCCGGTGCGGCTCATGCCATGCCACTGGTCGCGCAGGCGGCCGGTGGTCAGCGAAAACGGAAAGCGTGATTCGCGCGGTTCGGCCACGGGTTTGTAGACGGTGTTGGCAAAGCGCGCCTTGCCGTCGGCCGTGGGGAACACGCCGTCTTCATACAGCCGGGCTTTGCCCGCGCTGTCGCCCGGCTTGAAAGGCCACTGCCGCGGCGCCTCATCGAGCAGTGCATAGCTCAGGCCGGTGATGTCCAGGTCGCGGCCGCGGGTGGATTCGCGGTGTTCGTTCCAGATGGTTTCAACGGCGCTTGCTTCGTCGGCCGTCGAGTAAGGGAAGAGGGTGGTGCTGGTTGCCGTGCGGCTGGGCAGCAGCTTCTCCAGCCTCTGCGCGAAGTCCACCACGATCGCCCAGTCATGGCGCGTTTCGCCCGGCGCAGCTACGGCCGGGCGCACCCGGCTGATGCGGCGTTCGCTGTTGGTCACCGTGCCGGTTTTTTCACCCCAGGTGGTGGCGGGCAGCAGCAGGTCGGCGTAGTCGCAGCTCGAAGTGGTGGCAAAGGCTTCCTGCACGATCACCAGTTCGGCGCGCTCCATCGCGCGGCGCACCGTGGCCTGATCGGGCATGGACTGGGCCGGGTTGGTGCAGGCGATCCACAAGGCCTTGATCTCGCCGTCGGCGGCGGCCTGGAACATGTCGACAGCGGTCTTGCCAGGCTTTTCAGGCACCGAGGGCACGCCCCACAGGGCGGCGATTTCCGCGCGGTGTTCGGGGTTGGCCAGGTCGCGGTGCGCGCTCAGCAGGTTGGCCAGGCCGCCCACTTCGCGCCCGCCCATGGCATTGGGCTGGCCGGTCAGCGAAAACGGCCCCGCGCCCGGCTTGCCGATCTGGCCGGTGGCCAGGTGCAGGTTGATGAGGGCGGCGTTCTTGGCGGTGCCGCTGCTGGATTGGTTCAAGCCCTGGCAATACAGGCTCAGTGTGGCGGCCGAAGTCGCAAAAAGCCTGGCCGCGGCCAGCAGGTCTTCCTTCTTGATGCCGCAAGTCTCGGCCACGAGGTCGGGCGTGTAGTCGCGCACCGTGGCCTTGAGCGCGTCAAAGCCCGTGGTGTGCGCCGCGATGTACGCCGCGTCCGTCCAGCCTTCCCACAGCATGATGTGCAGCATGCCGTTGAACAGCGACACGTCGGTGCCCGGCTGTATCGCCAGGTAGAGGTCGGCAATCTCGGCGGTGTCGGTGCGGCGCGGGTCGCAAAAAATGATCTTGAGCGCGGGATTGGCGGCCTTGGCGTCTTCGATGCGGCGGAACAGGATGGGGTGGGCGTAGGCCGTGTTGCTGCCGACGATAAAAATGCACTGCGCGTGGTTCACGTCGTCGTAGCAGGCGGGCGGCGCATCGGCGCCCAGCGTCTGCTTGTAGCCCGCCACCGCGCTGCTCATGCACAGACGCGAGTTGGTGTCGACGTTGTTGGTGCCGATCAGGCCCTTGGCCAGCTTGTTGAAGACGTAATAGTCTTCGGTCAGCAACTGACCGGAAATGTAGAAGCCCACCGCATCAGGGCCATGGTCGCGGATGATCTGCGCAAAACTTTCGCTGGCAAAACCCAGCGCGCTGTCCCAGGACACCGGTTTGGGCGCTTCATGGCGGTGCTCGCGCCGCATGGGTTGCAGCAGGCGCGTCTGCCCCGTGACGGCGGCCGAGGCCGTGAGCGCCAGCGTGGACCCTTTGGTGCAGAGCCGACCGAAGTTGGCCGGGTGGTCGGGATCGCCGCGCACCCCGGTGATCTGGTTGCCCTGTGATTCGATGACTACGCCGCAGCCGACACCACAATAAGGGCAGGTTGATCGAGTTTCAGCCATAGTGAACGGAGCCGCGGCTGCGGTGTCTACCGTGAATCGCAAAGCGATCAGCAGCGTGAGCTGCTAGATCGCATCCGACGCCGCAATACGGGCAGGTAGAGCGGGTTTCTTTCAGTGCTGCATCGACAAGGGTCATTGGGTCGGTAGGTTCAGGCGTTGCTCAGTTCTTTGGCCGCGGGGCCCGCCACCACGGGTTGCAAGTCCAGTGCCAGGGTTGCCAGTTCGGTGGCATCGAGGTGCACGGCGCCGCCTTCGACACGCACGCTGAATTTTTGCGTGCAGCCTTCGTCGGGCGCCTTGGCGCAGCCGCCTTCCAGGTCTATGGTCCAGTTGTGCAGCGGGCAGGCCACGCTGGTGCCGAACACAATGCCCTGGCTCAGCGGGCCGCCCTTGTGGGGGCAGCGGTCCAGCAGCGCGAACACGCCGTCTTCATCGTTGCGGAACACCGCGACGTCGATGCCGCGCTCGCGCGCCACGCGGCGCGAACCGAGCACCGGGATATCGGTGACCAGGCAGATTTTTTTCCATTCAGACATAGTGATCTCTCAATTCAGCGGTGACACGCTCAGGCGGGCGTGAGTTTTTCAAACTGCCGGGTATCCACCGCGGCTTCCTTGAAGTCGAACCAGGGATCGGGCTCGCCGTCCAGCGCGAACTGCAGGCGTTCCCACAGCGCCTTGCGGCCTTCGTGGTCTTCCAGGATGCGCTTTTTGACATAGTCCAGGCCAACGCGGTTCACGTAGTGCACCGTGCGTTCGAGGTACCAGCCTTCCTGGCGGTAGAGCTCGCAGAAGGCGCCGGTGTATTCGAGCACCTCGGCGGCGGTCTTGAGCTTGGTGAAGAAGTGGGCCACTTCCGTCTTGATGCCGCCGTTGCCGGCGATGTACATCTCCCAGCCCGAATCGACGCCGATGATGCCGACGTCCTTGATGCCGGCCTCGGCGCAGTTGCGCGGGCAGCCGCTGACTGCGAACTTCACCTTGTGCGGCGCGTACATGCGCCACATCGCGCGCTCCAGGTCCTTGCCCATCTGCGTGCTGTCCTGCGTGCCCATGCGGCACCATTCGCTGCCCACGCAGGTCTTCACCGTGCGCAGCGCCTTGGCGTAGGCGTGGCCGGAGGGCATGCCGATGTCTTTCCAGACGTTCTGCAGGTCTTCCTTCTTGACGCCCAGCAGGTCGATACGCTGGCCGCCGGTGACCTTGACGGTGGGAATCTTGTATTTGTCCACCGCGTCGGCGATGCGGCGCAGTTCGTCGGCCGTGGTCTCGCCGCCCCACATGCGGGGGATGACGGAATAGGTGCCGTCCTTCTGGATGTTGGCGTGGCTGCGTTCATTGATGAAGCGGCTCTGCGGGTCATCCTTGGCCTCCTTGGGCCAGGTGCTGGTCACGTAGTAGTTGACGGCCGGACGGCAGCTGGCGCAACCGTTGGGCGTCTTCCATTCCATGAACTTGTAGACCTCGGAAATGCTCAGCAGCTTGTTGGCGCGGATGGCGTCCCGCACAGCCTGGTGGCCGTGGTCGGTGCAGGCGCACATGGCCTTGAGCTTGGGGGTGGCCGAGTAATCGCCGCCGGCCGTGAACATCAGGATCTGCTCGACCAGGCCGGTGCAGGAACCGCAGGAGGCGCTGGCCTTGGTGTGCTTCTTCACTTCGTCCAGCGTGAACAGGCCTTTTTCCTTGATGGCCTTGCAGATCGTGCCCTTGCTGACGCCGTTGCAGCCGCAGACTTCGGCGTCGTCGGGCATGGTGGCGGCTTTGTTGTGGCCTTCATGGCCCGCGTCACCGAGGTTGGACTCGCCGAAGATCAGCTTGTCGCGGATATCCGCCACGCTGCGGCCGTCGCGCAGCAGCTTGAAGTAATAGCTGCCGTCCACCGTGTCGCCATAAAGGCAGGCACCGACCAGCTTGTCGTCCTTGATGACCAGCTTTTTGTAGACGCCGCCGAAGGGATCGCTCATCACGATTTCCTCGGCGCCTTCGCTGCCCATGAACTCGCCGGCGCTGAAGAGGTCTATGCCCGTGACCTTGAGCTTGGTCGACGTGAGCGAGCCCGAGTAGCGGCCGATGCCGAATTGCGCCAGGTGGTTGGCCGCCACCTTGGCCTGCTCGAACAGCGGCGCGACCAGGCCGTAGGCGATGCCGCGGTGCGCCGCGCATTCGCCCACCGAATAGATGCGAGCGTCGGTGACCGTCTGCATGGTGTCGTTGACGACGATGCCCTTGTTGCAATGCAGGCGCATGGATTCGGCCAGCTGGGTGTTGGGGCGTATGCCCACCGCCATGACCACCAGGTCGGTGGCCACTTCGCTGCCGTCCTTGAACTTGATGGACTTCACGCGGCCTTCCTCATTGCCGGTGAGCTCCTGGGTCTGCGCGCCTATCAGGAACTTGAGTCCGCGGTCTTCCAGCGACTTCTGCAGCAGCTTGCCTGCGACGTCGTCGAGCTGGCGCTCCATCAACCAGGGCATCACGTGCACCACGGTGACTTCCATGCCGCGCAGCATCAGGCCGTTGGCCGCTTCCAGGCCCAGCAGGCCGCCGCCGATGACGACCGCCTTCTTGTATTTCTCGGAGGCTTCGATCATCGCGTTGGTGTCGGCGATGTCGCGGTAGGCGATCACGCCTTTCAGGTCCTTGCCCGGCACCGGCAGGATGAAGGGATTGGAGCCGGTGCACATCAGCAGGCGGTCGTATTCCTCTTCGGTGCCGTCCTCGGCGCGCACGATGCGCTTGACGCGGTCGACTTCCACCACTTTCTTGCCGGCGTGCAGCGTGATGTGGTTGTCCTTGTACCAGTCCCAGGAATTCAGGACGATCTCGTCCAGCGTCTGCTCGCCAGCCAGCACCGGTGACAGCAGGATGCGGTTGTAGTTGGGATGGGGTTCAGCGCCGAAGACGGTGATGTCGTACAAATCGGGGGCGACCTTGAGCAACTCTTCCAGGGTGCGCACGCCGGCCATGCCATTTCCGACCATCACCAGTTTTGACTTTTTCATAGGGCTACTCCAGAGGATTCAATTCGATAGGGCAGGTGCAAACGTCATGCCACGGCCGTGCTGTGCGGGGCGCGCAGGCGGGCATCCATGCGGTGGATCAAGGCTTGCCAGCCGGTCTGGCTTGTGGGAATCAGGGTGAAATTCATGATGCTCTCTCCCGGACAAAGGGACCCGGGCTGTCAACCCGGTATGAGGCACACCATTACGCACGTCGTTGTGCGCAGAACCCGCAGTGCATTCGCTAAGGTTGGGCGCGTCGTTACGCCCGATATGGCTAATGCAAAACTTGTGCCATATCATTGACGTGAAGCCTGTACCCCGCAGTCCGGTGCTGGGCATGGTCCGCGACTTGCATCCTGCCCAGCCTTATTTCTCTCTCAAGTTATTGATTTGTATGACTTCCGCATTGGTACACCTGAACGGTCCCACTGGTCCAACCGGCGCCAACCCGCTGGCCGCTGACCTTGAAGCGGCCGGCATCCAGGTCCTGGGGGTGGTCCACGAGCGCAGCAAACTGGTGCAGGAAGTGCTGCGCCGGGCGCCCGATGTGCTGGTTTGCCACGACGCACTGCCCGACGAGGCGCTGTTCAAGCTTTTGCAGGTGGTCAGCGACACCGCGCCTTGCCCCGTGATGATGTTCACCAGCGACAACGATGCGGAAAAAATCACGCGCGCGATCGAGGTGGGCGTTCACGCCTATGTGGTCAACGGTTACAGCCCGCAGCGCCTGCGGCCGCTGATTCACCTGGCCCAGGCACGCTTCAAGCGCGAGCAAGCCCTGCACGCAGAGATGCGTGACCTCGCCGGCCGCCTCGAGGAGCGCAAAGTGGTGGACCGCGCCAAGGGCATCCTGATGCGTGCCCGCCAGATGTCCGACGACGACGCCTTCCAGATCCTGCGTACCGCTTCCATGCACACCAACCAGCGACTGGGGCAGGTGTCGCAGCACATCATCCATTCGGCCCGTTTCGCCGAAGACGTCAATCGCTCCGGCCAGCTGCGCATGCTGTCGCAGCGCCTGGTCAAGCTGGCCCTGCTGCGGCTGGCCGGGGTGCAGGCCGAGCGTGTGGCGCAATTGCTCGCGGAATCGGTGCAGCGCATAGACAGCAATATCGGCGCCCTCGGGAAGAGCCTGTCCAAGCCGACGTTTGGCGATCTGCTGGGGCAGGTAACGGCCACCTGGGCTCGCCTGAAACCGGCCCTTGAGGAAAGCCGGGCGGCCGGCGAGATGGCGCACCTGGACGAACTCGCCGAACTGCTGCTGCAGGAGGCCGAGCGCATGACCAGCATCCTCGAAAGCGCCGGTGCCATGCCGCCATTGCAGATGCTCAACCTGGCCGGCCGCCAGCGCATGCTGAGCCAGCGCTTCGCGAAATATGCCTTGCTCCAGGCCCTGGGCGGCGCGGCCGCGACACGCAGCGAGGCGGGCATGGCCGAGTCGCAGGCCGCGTTCGAGAAGGCGCTGCAGTACCTGAACGGCATCCCGCTGTCGAGCAAGGAGATTCGCGAATCCCTGGACAAGGCCGCTGCTGGCTGGGCGCAGATGTGCGCCGGTGCCGCCGGCGTTGCCAAGGGCAAGGATGCGAAGCGCCTGGAAGGCCTGGCCAGCGCCAGCGAGGACCTGCTGGATGTCTTTGAGCAGCTTTCAGAGCAATACGAGCGAAGCATGCAGATGCTGGTGGGCTAGCCACGCTGTCAGGCTTTGGCACAGGCCCAGTCGCAGTGCATTGCTGCAATGCACCAATTGCGGGCATTGAACTTGCTTACATTGGTGCATGGCATTTGATCTGGACATTGGCTTTGCCACGCAGGCAGGCCGTAAAAGCGGTAACGAGGACTTCTGCGCAGCCATGCTGCCCGAGCCCGGGCATGAAGGCATGGGCTCCATCGTGGCAATTGCCGATGGCGTGAGCACCGGCGGCATGGGCCGCGAAGCCGCGCAAACCACCGTCACCAGCCTGGTCCGCGACTATTACGGCACGCCCGAAACCTGGGACACCACGGTGGCGCTGGACCGCATCATTGGCGCACAGAACGCCTGGCTGGCCGGCATCAACCGCAGGCGCCAGCCGGCCGTGGGCCTGACCACCCTCACGGCGCTGGTGCTGCGCGGGCAGTCTTACACCCTGGCGCATGTGGGCGATTCACGGGCCTACTTGCTGCGCGGCGGCACGCTGCAGCAGCTCACGCACGACCATGCGGTCAACCACCCCGATTTCAGGCACCAGTTGCTGCGTTCGGTTGGCGCAGAAGACCATGTGGTGGTCGATTACATGCAGGGCGACCTGCAGGTGGGCGACGTGTTTGTGCTCGTCACCGATGGCGTGCACGGCGTGCTGCGCGACGCGCGATTACGGGATTTTGCCAGCCTTCAAGAAGGTGACGGGAGTGCCGAGCAGGCGAGCCAGGGCCTGGTGGACGCCGCCCTGGCCGCCGGCAGCAATGACAACGTGACGGCCGTGGTGGTGCGCGTGCGCGGGTTGCTGGATGCGACCCTGCAGGACGTCGGCCGCATCGCGCAAACGCTCCCGGTGCCGCCCAAACTGAAAGTCGGCGACACGATCGACGGCTTGGTGGTGACCGCCAAAGTAGCCGACAACGAGATCCATGTGCTCTACCAGGTGCGCGATCCCGGCTCGCGGGTGCTTTACGCCCTCAAGGCCCTGAACCCCGCGAGGTCCCATGATGGCGAAGAGCGCGCCATGCTGGCCCACGAGGCCTGGCTGGCCATGCGCATGCAGTCGGGGCCGGCGGCCGGGCATCTGGTCAGGCTCCACGAAAGCCCGCCGGCCGGGCAGGAGCGCAGCGCGTTTTACCTGCTGTATGACTGGCACAGCGGCGAAACGCTCCAGCAGCAACTGGAGCGCCACCACAAATTCAGCGTGGAACAAGTGCTGGGCGCGGCCACTCAGGCGGCGCGTGCCCTGGGCCGCCTGCACCGCCAGTGCGTGATCCACCGCGACATCAAGCCTGCCAACCTGCACCAGGGCGAAGACGGCGTGCTGCGTCTGCTGGACCTGGGCGTCGCGCTCAGCGGGCGCGAACCCGAAGCCATGCGCAAGCTGCACGCGGGCACGCCCAGCTTCATCAACCCCGAGCAATGGGGCTTCAGCGCCACAGGCGCGGAGGGGCCTGAAGAATTGCCCGATGCGCAAAGCGACCTGTTCGCGCTCGGCGTCACGCTGTACCAACTGCTGACGGCCCGGCTGCCGTATGGTGAAGTGCTGCCCTACCAGGCCGGCCGCTACTACCGCGACCCGATCGCACCCAGCCGCATCAACCCCGAAGTACCCATCTGGCTGGACCACATCGTGCTGAAGGCCGTGGCGCGTGACAAGCGCCGGCGTTTTGAAACCGCCGAAGAACTGCTGCTGGCGCTGGAACGCGGTGCCTCGCGGCCGCTGACTGCGCCGGCTGCGACGCCGCTGATTCAGCGGGACCCTGTGGCTTTGTGGAAGTTGTTGTTGGGGGTCAGCGTTGTCGTGAATGTGTTGCTGATTTACTGGTTATTGTTTTTACCGAGGTGAGGCACTGAATCGAATACGCCGGAGCAGGGGCCGGCATGCTTCTCACGCGTCCGCTCTTTTAGCTAGGGCACGCTTCGCTTAACTTTGCTGCGCAAAGTGAGCTTTCGCTGAAAAGGTGGGCAAAGTGCGATGCACTTTTCTTCGCTGCGCTCAGGGAGCGCTTCGCGCCCGCCCACCTTTTTCAGCCCAAGTCCGCGTCCAACGAATCTGCATAACCCTCAACATCACCAACATCCCCATCGCCAAAGCCGCAAAAAAGAAGAACCCCCACATATAGGTCCCGGCATATTGCTTGGAGATACCCATGGCATTGGGCACCAGGCCGCCGCCGAGCGCGCCTATCTCCCCAATCATGGAGCCGGCTACCGCGGTGGCAAGGGGCCAGCGCAGGGGCACCAGCTGGAAGAGGGCGCCGTTGCCTGCGCCCAGGGCGGCGAAGCACAGCATGATCAGCAGGGTGGTGGCAGCCAGGGAACCGCCGGCCAGGCCGCAGGCGACCAGGGTGCCCGCGATGGTGAGGAGCACCACGCTCAGGGTGTTGACGCCGCCCCAGCGGTCGGAAATCCAGCCGCCGAAGATGCGCAGAGCCGCACCCATGAAGGCCGCCAGCATGGACAACTGACCCGCCTGAACCTTGCTGACGCCGAACTGGTCGTAGTAGTAGGAGGGCAAAAACGTGGCCAGTCCGATGAAGCCGCCAAAGCTCACGGCGTAGATCAGGCTGAAGGCCCAGCCGTCTTTCTCGAAGAGGCAGGCGACGTGCTCGCGCAGCGAGGCATGGCTGTCCACGTCGTCGGGCTCTTTGGCAAACAGGACCATGGCGGCCAAGGGCAGCAGCATGGCCATGGCGGCGATGCCGTACACCGACTGCCAGCCAAAGCGCTGGGCCAGCGCGGGTGCCACCAGCACCGAAACGGCGGTGCCCACATTGCCCGCGCCGACCAGGCCCATGGCCAGGCCTTTGTAACGCGCCGGAAAGGAGCCCGAGCCCAGGCTGAGCGCCACACCGAAGCTGGCGCCGGCAATGCCCAGCAGCACACCCATGGCCAGCAGGCTGCTGTAGGAATCGACAACGAAATAACCGAACAGCAGGGCTACCATGATCAGGCCCATTTCCACCAGCGTGGCGTTCTTGCGGCCTATGTACTGGGCCAGCACGCCCAGGGGAAAGCGCATCAGCGCACCGGCGAAGATGGGCACCGAGAGCATCACGCCTTTTTGGGTGGGCGAGAGGTTATAGGTTTCAGAGATGAAGGGCGCCATGGCCCCGTTCATCACCCAGATGCAACATGAGAAGGCGAAGTAAAAAAACGCCGCGCCCAGCGTGGGTGCGTGACCGGCCTTGAGAAAATTACGGAACCCCGCCATGGTGCAAGCTCTTTCTGTGAGATGGTTGACTCACAGAATCAGTGCGAAAAGCGTGCCACCTTGGGGCGCGTAAAACGCACCCTTGCAGCGCGGTTTCAGGCCTTTATGCCGGCTTTTTTGGTGCGCCGCACAAAATGCGTGCACAAGCCCGTTCCGGGAGGCTCAGCTTCTGCGGTCCATATCGACACAGACCATGGCCGAATAGTGGTTCCAGCGCAGGGTGATGACATAGGGGCGGGTGCGCACCCTGGCCTTCATGCCCTGCGTGCCCTGCATCTTGACCGGCACAGAAATCTGCAGTTCCGGCCCCAATACCTTGCGCGCGTTGCCGGCCAGCGTGTTGGCGATTTCGCCCACGGCGTCCAGCAGGTTGCCGTCGCTGAGGTCGGTTTCGTGCTGGAGCAGCAAAATTTCACGCACCAGCTTGCCCGGCATGGAGACCATCACATGGCCGTTGTGGCTGCCCGAAAAGGCCACGATGCCGTTGAATTCAAAGCCCTCGACATCACCCGAGCCTAGGTAGGCCGAGGTGATTTGCGGCTCCTGCCGGGTCGTGACTTTCAGGTAGTTTCGGATCGAGTCGACAAACAGCTTGAGGTCAGTTTCGTTGAGTGTGGCCACGGCAATCTTCCTTAACGCACGTCGGCGACGTCGAGCAATGCCATCTGCAGCTCTTCGTCGGTGAAAGGTTTGGCGACGAAGCCGCGCGCGCCCAGCTTGAGCGCCTGGATGGCGGTGGACTTGTCGCTGAGCGCGCTGACCACCAGTATCTTGACCGCCGGGTCCAGCTTGAGCAACGCGGTAATGCATTCGATGCCGTCCATCTCGGGCATGGTCAGGTCCATGGTGACGACCTCGGGCCGTGTCGCCCGGGCCAGCCGCACGGCTTCCTGGCCGTTGCGCGCCAGGCCCGCGAGCACGATGCCCTTGATGCCACCGTTTTGCACCACGCGCGAGATGCGGGTACGGATCATGTTGGAGTCATCAACCACCAGCAATCGCATGAAGAGGCTCCTGTTGTGTGTGTGTGGGGAAGGGATGGATAAAAGTCATGGCGGCACGTCCACGTCAGGAAAAGCAGACCCTGAATTCGGTGTGCCGGCCGGGTGTGCTTGACAGCAGCAGGCGCGCGCCCAGGCTCTGCACATTGGCCTGCACCAGGTCCAGGCCGACACCGCGGCCGGCATGGCGCGAGGCTGCACCGGCGGTGGAAAATCCGGGCTTGAAGATGTTCGCGACGATCTGCTTGTCGCTGAAACTCTGCAGCTGCTCTTCGTTGTACCAGCCCAGCTCCAGCAGGCGGCGGCGCACGTCCCCAGCGTTCAGGCCGGCGCCATCGTCGCGAACCGTGAGCTGCCATTGCCCGTCCTCACCACGGCCCAGCGCCACGGCGACCTGGCCTTCGGCCGCTTTGCCGACAGCCTGCCGCGCGGCGGGTGTTTCCACGCCGTGTACCACGGCATTGCGCAGCAGCTGGATGGCGATCTCGCGCACCAGGTCCATCCTGGCCGGTGCGATCTCCGGCATGCCAGCCAGGTGCACTTCAGCTTTCACGCGTTTGCCGCAATCCGCGGCCACCTGGGCCGCCAGTTGCGTGAGTGCCGCATGCAGGCCCTCCGCCGAACCGCCGTGCCGGGACGGCGCGCTGTCACCCGAGCGTTTCTGGCTCAGGGCCTTGAAGGCGCCCACCTTGGAGAGCAGGTCTTCCAGCGGCAAGGGCAGGGCCAGCAGAGCGTCGCCGGTGGCCGCGCCGCTGTCCTTGAGCTTTTGCAGTTCACTTTCGAACTGGTGGGCCAGCGTGGCCAAAATTTCCAGGCCCAGCGAGGCGGCGTCGCCCTTGAAGGCGTGGATGCGGCGGTAGGCCCCGTCCACGGCCTTGAGCACCTGCGCCTCGGAAGAGGCTGAGGAGGTGCTGCGCAGCAGGTCGTTGACTTCGAGCAACGAAGCCTCGGCGCGCTCGACAAAGGCCCGCATCATGGCCGGCTCGGTCTCGAAGGCCTTGAGCATCATGGACAGCTCTTTTTGCGAGCGCTGGCGCTCGCCTGCCAGCCTGGCCTGCAGTTCGACTTTTTGTGTGATGTCCTGCACGGTGACCAGCAGGTGCCGCACGGTGGCGCCATCCTGCACCCGGTTGAAATGGAAAGACAGGTAGCGGGTGGTTTGCTGGCCCAGGCGATTCGCGACGGTGAGCTCCACCTCTGAAAGGGGGTTGATGCCCTGGACCAGCTGTTCCTTCACATGGGGGGAGAACAGCAGTTCGACATAGTCGCGTGCGTCGGTAAGGGCTTTGAGGGAAACCAGCGTGGACAGCACTTCAAAAAAATTCTGCCCGGGCACCAGCGTCCTGCCGAACAGCGCGTGGGTGGAGCGGGACAGCTGCGAACCGAGCTGGTGTCCCGGCGTGAGCAGGAACAGGCCTTCGCGTACGCTGGCGAGGATTTCGCGGTTCTCCTCGGTCGCCGCTTCAATCGCGGCGTCGGAGGTCTTCAGGCGGCGCAGGAACTTGAACAGGATGAACGCGAAATTCAGCAAGGCCAGCACGATGCCGCCGGTCTGCACCATGCGCAGCACACTGGCGCGTGATGCGCCGATCTGCTGTGTCTCGGTCACGAAGTCGTTGGCCGCACCCAGCAACTGCATGTTGTTGGCTTGGCTGTAGGACAGTGCCAGTGCCAGTTCCGGCTGCGTGAAATTGTCGCCAGCCAGTAACGGCTGGAGCAGGGCGAAATAGGGCTTCCAGAGAACCTCTACCTTTTCTCCAAGCTCGCGGCCGCGGCTGGAGGTCACCGGATGCAGGTAGACCGGCTTGCCGTCGCCGCCGGGGATCGTGCCGCCTTCGCGAAACGCCAGCTGCGACAACTGGAAGACTTTGGCGCCCGCGCGCAGTTCCGCCAGGGTTTCGGCCTTGTAGGGGAGGCCGGCGGCGCGCATGGCGTCAAGCTCGAGCAGGGTGCGCGCAACGCGTTGCGAGACGACGCGCTGGCGCCCCGAGAGATTGATGGCCACCGTGTCCTGGTCGATCTTGAACGATGTGTAGAAGTTCAGCACCAGCACGCCGAGGTCGAACAGCAGGAAGAAGGCCACTGCGATGATGATCTCGCGGTACTTGCCGAACATGCTTTGCCCCCGCGAAGGCGCGGTGCGCGCGCCGGCCGGCGCGCCCTGGGGGACGACGATTCTGTCGGCGCCGGAAACGGGCAGAACTGCAGACATTAGGACCTCCTGCTTGGTTGTTTAGTCGCGGGCCACCACAGAACCGGTCTTGGCCTGTCCTGAGCCTGTCGAAGGGCGGGGCTGCTGGTGGCGCCCCCTCGAGGGGGAGGCGCCGAAGGCGCTTCGGGGGGAGGCATTACTTCAGGCTGCTTTTTCGACGTGGCCCTGGCGCGTGTAGAGGAAATCGATCACGGCCTTGCGGTAGCCGAGATAACGGATGTCCTCGGCCAGCGCCACGCGTGAGCGGGGGCGCGGCAATTCGACCTTGAGCACCTCGCCGATCGTGGCCGAGGGGCCGTTGGTCATCATCACGATGCGGTCGGAGAGCAGTACCGCCTCGTCGACGTCGTGGGTCACCATCACCACCGTGCTCTGCGTGGTCGCCACGATCTGCAGCAGCTCGTCCTGCAGCTTGGCGCGGGTCAGCGCGTCCAGGGCGCCGAAGGGCTCGTCGAGCAGCAGCACTTTGGGCTCCATGGAGAGGGCGCGTGCGATGCCCACGCGCTGCTTCATGCCGCCGGAGATTTCGCCGGGGCGCTTCTGCGCAGCCGCGCTCAGCCCGACCATGGCCAGCGCCGCGTCGGTGCGGGCCTTGAGCTGGGCCTTGGTTTCGGTCTCCGAGAACACGCGCTCGACGGCGAGGTAGACGTTTTCAAAGCAGGTGAGCCAGGGCAGCAGCGAGTGGTTCTGGAACACCACGGCGCGCTCGGGGCCGGGCCCGGCGATTTCGCGGTTGGCGCACAGCAGGCTGCCTTCGGTGGGCGTCGTCAGGCCCGCGATCAGGTTCAGCAGGGTGGACTTGCCGCAGCCCGAATGGCCGATCAGTGCGACGAACTCACCGCGTGCGACGGTCAGGTTGATGTTCTGCAGCGCGCGGAACGGCCCTTTGCGGGTCTTGAAGGTCTGCTCCACGCCCTGGATCTCGATGTATTTGGTGGTGAGGGATGTCATGGTGGGTCCCCTTGTTTCAGTTCTTGACTTCTTCGAAGGTGAAGGCGGTGGCCAGCTTGATCAGGGCGAACTCCAGCACCAGGCCGACGATGCCGATCACGAAGATCGCGATGATGATGTTCTTGACGTTGAGGTTGTTCCACTCGTCCCAGACCCAGAAGCCGATGCCGACGCCGCCGGTCAGCATCTCGGCCGCGACGATGACCAGCCAGGCGGTGCCCACGGCCAGGCGCACGCCGGTCAGCATGTAGGGCAGTACCGCAGGAAAGAGGATCTTGGTGACGATCTTCCATTCGCTCAGGTTGAGTACGCGCGCCACGTTCATGTAGTCCTGGGGCACGCGCTGAACACCCACGGCGGTGTTGATGATCATGGGCCAGATGGAGCAGATGAAGATGGTCCAGATGGCGGCGGGGTTTGCGCCCTTGAAGACCAGCAGGCCTATGGGCAGCCAGGCCAGCGGCGAGACCGGGCGCAGCAGGCTGATCAGCGGGTTGAACATGCGGCTCAGGAAGCTGAAGCGGCCGATCATGAAGCCGACCGGTATGCCGACGACAGCCGCCATGCCGAAGCCCATGGCCACGCGCTTGAGCGAGGACAGCACATTCCAGCCCACGCCCTGGTCGTTGGGCCCTTTGCTGTAGAACGGGTCGCTGAAGATCTGCACCGCCTGCGCGAAAGTGTCCCGGGGCGAGGGGATGCTGCCGCCAGTGCCCATGAACACCAGTTCCCACACCAGCACCAGCAGGCCCAGGCCCAGCAGGGGCGGCAGCACGGCCAGCCAGATAGCAGAGGCATCCCATGGCGCGCGAGCCGGCACGGCGGGCAAAGAAGGCTGTACCGCTGCAGGCGTGGCGATGGAATTTGTCATCATGTCCTTGTGGGCGGCCGACGATGGGGCAGGGCTGGCATCCCGGGCTTTGGTTTTGTCGCCGCTGCGGGCCGCGGGCGCGGCTTCGAGGGGGCTGTGGAATACGGCACTGACCATGGCGTGACCTCTTTGTGTGAAGTTTGAGTGGCTGTGGCGTGGTTTCAGGCGTGAAGCTTGAAGCTGTCGGCGTACTTTTTCGGGTCCTTGCCGTCCCATACAGCGCCGTCCATCAGCTTGCTGCTGCGCATGAGATCCTTGGGCACCGCGGTTTTGGTCATGGTGGCGGCTTGCTTGTAGAGATCAACCTGGTTGATCTTTTTGGCAATGCCCAGGTAGTCGGGATGCTCCTTGACCAGGCCCCAGCGCTTGTGCTGCGTGAGGAACCACATGCCGTCTGACAGGTAGGGGAAGCTCACCGCCCCGTCGTTGTAGAACTTCATGTAGTTGGGGTCGTCCCAGGTCTTGCCCATGCCGTTCTGGTAGCGGCCCAGGATGCGCTGGTTGATGGCATCGACGCTGGTGTTGACGTAGCTCTTGTCGGCGATGGTTTCCGCCATCTTCTGCTTGTTGCTGAGGTTGGCGTCAATCCACTTGCCGGCTTCCAGGACGGCGGCCGTCACCGCGCGGGCTGTGTTGGGATACTTCTGCACAAATTCGGCGGTGGTGCCCAGCACTTTTTCGGGGTGGTCCTTCCAGATGTCCTGAGTGGTCACAGCGGTCACGCCGATGCCGTCGATGATGGCGCGGTGTCCCCAAGGCTCGCCCACGCAAAAACCGTCCATGTTGCCCACGCGCATATTGGCCACCATCTGGGGCGGCGGCACGGTGATGACCTTGGCGTCCTTCATCGGGTTGATGCCGTTGGCGGCCAGCCAGTAGTAAAGCCACATGGCGTGCGTGCCGGTGGGGAAGGTTTGCGCGAAGGTGTATTCGCGTTTGTCGCTGGCCATCAGCTTGGCCAGCCCGGCACCGTCGACCGCGCCCTTGTCGGCGAGCTTCTTGGACAGGGTGATGGCCTGGCCGTTGTTGTTGAGCGTCATCAGCACGGCCATGTCCTTCTTGGGGCCGGCCGTGCCCATGTGCACGCCGTAGACCAGGCCGTAGAGCACGTGGGCGAAATCGAGTTCGCCGTTGACCAGCTTGTCGCGCACGCCGGCCCAACTGGCCTCCTTGGTCGGGATGATCTTGACGCCGTATTTCTGGTCTATGCCTAGCACCGAGGCCATCACCACCGAGGCGCAGTCGGTCAGCGGGATGAAGCCGATCTTGACTTCCTTTTTCTCCGGTGCATCCGATCCCTGGGCATACACGGCGGCGCGCAGGGCGGGGTTCAGGCCCACGGCGCCCACGGCCGCGGCCTGCAGCACGGTGCGGCGGGTCAACGAAGATTTCAGCAGTTCAGTCATGTGCTCGGCTCCAGGTAGTAAGGACAAAACAAAAAATAAAGGCGAAAGACAAAAACAAAAAAGGCGCTCGACCCGGGCAACACGGTTGAACGTGATGCAGGGTGCGAACGCCTTTGTTCCTTGGGGCACCGCACTTCGCCGTTGAAGTGCTGTGCCGTATGGCCATCTTTGACCAATGCCCAGTGCTTTGCAAAAGCTGTGCCAGGAATATCGACTACTGTGGGAGCGAGGTGCTTTTGAGAGTGAGTGCTCCCCGTGCGCGACCTTTTTTGAACTGTGCCTCAGGGCAGAGTTGGTGTCCGGATCAAGGCGGGTGCTTGCACCGTATTTGTGCGCTGCACCAATTGAGGGGCTGCGCGGCCCCGGGGGCGAGTCAGCCCAGCAAATCCAGGGCGTCAAGCATGCGCTGGGCCACGTCGCCCAGGCGCAGGCCTTTGTCCATGGCGGCCTTGCGCAGCTTGTCGTAGGCGGCCTGTTCAGACAGGCCCTGGCGCTGCATCAGCATGCCCTTGGCCCGGTCTATGACTTTGCGCTCGTGCAGCTCGGTTTTGGCATGCGCCAGTTCTTTTCGCAGGCCCTGTTCGTGCTCAAAGCGCGCCATGGCCACGTCCAGGATGGGACGTATGCGATCCGGCGACAGGCCCGCCACTACATAGGCGGATACGCCGGCAGCGACCGCATCCTTGACGTGGCTGGTGTCGTTGTCATTGGTGAACAGCACGATGGGGCGCCGGGCGTCCCGCGTCGCCATCACCACATGCTCCAGGGAGTCGCGGGCCTCGCTTTCGGCGTCCACGATGATCATGTCGGGCTGCAACTGCGCCAGGCGCTCGTCCAGAAAGGTGTCCGCCGGCAGCACGGCGACGATGTTGTAACCGTTCTCCAGCAGGCCGATGCGCAGCTGGCGCGAGCGCTCGGCAAGCTCCCGCGCATGGGCGTCAGCGGACACGGACTCGGTGAGGTCCGGTGCGATGATGACCAGGCGCAGGGATTGTGACGGTGTCATACAGGGGGCTTTCTGCAAGATTCAAGCCAAGGCCCTGTATTTCCGGGAGATGAGCCAAAACCTTACACTCGAAAGATGAAAGTCTTAGGTATCGAATCGAGTTGCGATGAAACCGGTGTGGCGCTAGTGGATGCCAGCGGCAGCGGCGTGCCGCGCCTGCTGTCGCATGCGCTGTTCAGCCAAATCGACATGCATCAGGCCTATGGCGGCGTTGTGCCTGAGCTGGCCAGCCGCGACCATATCCGCCGCGTCTTGCCGCTGACGCACCAGGTGATGGCCGAGGCGGGTAGCAGCCTGGCGCAAGTGGATGTGGTGGCTTACACGCGGGGACCTGGGTTGGCCGGCGCGCTTCTGGTCGGGGCCGGGGTGGCCTGCTCGCTGGCGGCGGCGTTGGGCAAGCCGGCCATGGGTGTGCACCACCTGGAAGGCCATTTGCTCTCGCCTTTCCTGAGTGCCGACCCGCCCGAGTTTCCTTTTGTGGCGCTGCTGGTGTCGGGCGGGCATACGCAGCTGATGCGGGTGGACCGCGTGGGCAGTTACGAATTGCTCGGCGAAACCATTGACGACGCGGCCGGCGAGGCTTTTGACAAGTCGGCCAAGCTCATGGGGCTGCCGTATCCGGGCGGCCCGCACCTGTCCAGGCTGGCGGAGGGGGGCGATGCCGTCGCCTTCAAGCTACCGCGGCCTTTGCTGCATAGCGGCGACCTCGATTTTTCCTTTGCCGGGCTCAAAACTGCCGTGCTCACGCAGGCAAAAAAGCTGGGCCCCGACCTGGAAAGCCACAAGGCCGATCTGGCGGCGTCTACGCAAGCGGCCATCGTTGAAGTGCTGGTCAAAAAATCACTGGCCGCGATGGCGCAGACGGGCCTCAAGCGATTGGTGGTGGCCGGTGGCGTGGGCGCCAATGCACTGTTGCGCAGCCAGCTCAATGCCGTGTGCAAGCAACGTGGCATTCGTGTGCATTACCCGGAATTGCATTTGTGCACCGACAACGGCGCGATGATTGCGCTGGCGGCCGGGATGCGTCTTCAAGCCGGGCTTGAAGCGCTTCAACGCGGCTACACCTTTGACGTGAAGCCGCGCTGGGGCCTGGCTGAATTTCAAGCGGAGCCGGCCTAAGCCGGATCACTTGAAGTCGGAGCAATTCGCTTATTGAATGTCGAGATGGGTCACGTTGCTGACCGGGACCTTCTTACCCAACGTCAGGGTCAGAACACCGTTCTCAAGCTTGGCCGAGCTGTTGACGGTGTCGATCTCCAGCGGGAAGCGCCAGGCGGCCTTGACCTTGCGGGGCGCGTCTTCCTTGCTGGCCACGCGGACCACGTCGCCTTCGATGCCGATATCCAGCTGTTCGCGAGCCAAGCCGGGAACGTCCAGCTGCAGGGTGTAGGCTTTTTCCTGGTCTTCCACGCTGGCGGACTTGGCGGCGCCAGCGTCGGAAAGCGAGGTGAAGGTGTCGTTGAGGAATTTTTCCAGGGCACCGTTGCTCACGACGGGCGCGTAGTGGCGATGAAAGGCGCGGGCGGGGCGGTTGGCGAGAGAGTAAAACATGGCTGTTCCTTGATGGGTTAACAAGGGGCGGTTTCCCCTTACACTGCGCGGCGTTCACCGTGATTGCCGCATGCACCGCAGTTAGGTGTACTGCCGGTTTATTCAAGCCCATTCAAGCCATATCCAGCGAAAAACAGGGAGCTATTTTTTTTATGCGCACACACTTGAAACGCCTTTTCACGGCCCTATGTTTTTCCGCCGCCATGGGGGCCGGCGCGCAGACCGCCAGCCAGCCGCCGGTGCTGGCACCTGTTCGTATTGCGCTCATTGAAAGCCTGTCGGGCGCCTTCGCCAACACCGGTGAGGCGGTGTTCCGCAACCTGGTCTGGGCCACCGAGCGCGTCAACGCGCGCGGCGGCGTCAAGCTGGCCGGCGGGCCGCGCAACCTGGTGATTGAGCGTTACGACAGCAAGGGCCAGAACGAAGAGGCGCTGGCGGCCCTGCGCTCGGCCATCGACGACGGCGTGACCATCATCGCGCAGGGCAATTCGTCGGCCGTCGCGGCAGTGCTCATAGACGCCATCAACAAGCACAACGAGCGTGAGCCGAAAAAGCGCGTGCTGTTCCTGAACTACTCCGCGGTCGACCCCATCCTGACCAACGAGAAATGCAGCTACTGGCATTTCCGTTTTGACGCGCATGCCGACATGCGCATGGCCGCGCTCATGGACGTGCTCAAGGACGACAAGGCGCTCAAAAGCATTTACCTGATCGGCCAGGACTACAGCTTCGGCCAGGCCGTGCTGCGCGAGGCGCGCAGGCAGCTGGGTGTGCAGCGCCCCGACGTGCAGATCGTGGGTGATGAGCTACACGCGCTGGGACGGGTCAAGGACTTCATCCCCTATGCCGCGAAGATCAAGGCCAGCGGCGCGCAGGCAGTGCTCACGGGCAATTGGGGCAACGACCTGACCTTGCTGATCAAGGCCGCCAAGGAAGTGGGTTACGACGGCAAGTTCTACACCTTCTATGGCAATGCGCTGGGTGTGCCGGGCGCGCTGGGCGACGCCGGGGTGGGCAAGGTGGTTGCGGTGGCTGACTGGTTTCCCAATGAGCCGGGCGCGCAGTCCGAGGCGTTCTACCGGTCCTTCCGCCAGCGCTTTCCCAAGCCGCAGGACGACTATGTGCACATGCGTATGCAGCTCATGGTCGAGGCGCTGGCCCAGAGCATCGACAAGGCCGGCAGTGCCGAGGCCGGCGCGGTGGCGGCGCAGCTCGAACGCGGCAGCGTGAGCTTCGCAGGCCACCCGGGCACGATGCGCGCGCAGGATCACCAGTTCCAGCAGCCGCTGCTGGTGGCATTGATGGGCAAGCAGGGCTCGCCGGGCGTGAAGTTTGACGTGGAGGGCTCCGGTTACGGCTTCCGTGTGATCAAGACCATTTCGCCCGAGCGAGCCGAGCAACCCAGCAGTTGCAAGATGGTCCGGCCCTGAGCCTTATTTTTAATTGACCGACGCCGGCAGGCAGAACGAAACATTTCCATGAGACAGGCTGTTTTAAACCTTGAAGAATCCATGATCCGCCAGGTCGCCAATGCCGGCATGGGGCGCAGCGACGTGCTCAAGTTCTGGTTTGGCGAGAGCGACGAAGTCACCCCCACATTCATCCGCGACGCGGCGGCCGCCTCGTTGCAGCAGGGCGAGACCTTTTATGCCCATAACCTGGGCTTGCCCGAGCTGCGGGAGGCCATCGCCGCCTATGCCACGGGCCTGCGCTGCGCGGGCGCCGCGCCCATCACGGCTGATCGCATCGCGGTCACCTCGGGCGGCGTCAATGCCTTGATGCTGGCCGTGCAGGCGATGGTGGAGGCGGGTGATGAGGTTGTGGTCGTGACACCGGTCTGGCCCAACCTGACGGCCCAGCCGGCCATCATGGGTGCGCGGGTCAAGTGCGTGAGCCTCAAGCCTGTGGCGGGCGAGTGGCGGCTGGACCTGGACGGGCTGCTGGCCGCCATCACGCCGGCAACCAGGCTGCTCATCGTCAACGCACCCAACAACCCCACCGGCTGGACCCTGGAGCGCGCCGAGCAGGAAGCCATCCTGGCGCATTGCCGCAAAACCGGGACCTGGATTCTGGCTGATGAGGTTTATGAGCGGCTGTATTACGAACCCACGCCCAACGGCCCGGCGCCGAGCCGCCTCAAGCCGGGCGCCCCCCTCAGGGGGGAGGGACGAAGTCCTTCAGGGGGAGTCATTTGTGCGCCCAGTTTCCTGGACATTTCGGCCCCGGAAGACCGGCTGGTCGTGGTCCAGAGCTTTTCCAAGAGCTTTTTGATGACCGGCTGGCGCTTGGGCTGGCTGGTCGTGCCGCCAGCCATGACGCCGCATATGGGCAAGCTGGTGGAGTTCAACACCTCCTGCGCGCCGGTGTTCGTGCAGCGGGCGGGGCTGGTGGCCATTGAGCGCACAGCCGACGTCACGCCGCGCGTGGTGGCCCACCTCAAAACCTGCCGCGACACCCTGGTGCCACTGCTGCAGGCCGTGCCGGGCGTGCAGGTGGCGCCGGCCAGGGGCGGCATGTACGCCTTTTTCCGGCTGGAAGACCAGGCCCGCTTTGGCGACTCTCTGGAGACGGCCAAGCGCCTGGTTGTGGAGGCCGGACTGGGCCTGGCGCCGGGAAATGCCTTCATGATCAACCCCGGCCCTGAGGCTCAAGGTTGGCTGCGCTGGTGTTTTGCCAGCCAGGACGTGGCCAGGCTGGGGCAGGGGGTGGAGCGCCTACAGCGCTGGCTGGGCGCCCGTTCATGACCTAAACGGATTCCCAGGCTATAATCTGAGGCTCTGCGCGGTTTGAGGCCTTGTTTTTGGCCTTTTTCATGCCGGAACACGACGAAAGCGGTTTATTCAAGTCCCATGTCGGGAACGCTGCTTCGCTCGCAAGCGCACCTCGGTGCAGGAAAGAGAAACCATGATTGCAAAATCCGTCAAGGCCGAAATCGTCAAGGCCAATGCACGTGCCGCCAATGACACCGGCAGCCCGGAAGTTCAAGTTGCGCTGCTGACCGGCCGCATCAACGAACTGACCCCTCATTTCAAGGCCAACGCCAAAGACCACCACGGCCGCCGCGGCCTGCTGCGCATGGTGAGCCGCCGCCGCAAGCTGCTGGACTACCTGAAGTCCAAAGACGCAGACCGTTACACCGCGCTGATCGCCAAGCTTGGCCTGCGCAAGTAATCGGTAACAACGATTTGAAAGCGCCTGAGTTAGTTCACTAGCTCAGGCGCTTTTTACTTCGGAGCAAGGCAAAACGAGCACGCGCTGTGTCATTCCACAAAAAAGCCCTGGCAAGGATCGTTGATTCCAGGCATTTTGTGGAATGGCATCGTGTTCAGCCAGCCGCCACTCCGGGCCTCCCGCGCTGCCTCAAGCGCGTGAATTTAATGGAGATAAGAACATGAGCATTTTCAACAAAGTCACCAAGTCCTTCCAATGGGGCCAGCACAAGGTCACGATGGAAACCGGCGAAATCGCCCGCCAGTCCAGCGGCGCCGTCGTTGTCGACATGGACGGCACCGTGGTGCTGGCCACCGTGGTCGCCAAGACCGATGCCAAGCCCGGCCAGGATTTCTTCCCCCTGACCGTTGACTACCTCGAGAAAACCTATGCCGCCGGCCGCATTCCCGGCAGCTTCTTCAAGCGCGAAGGCCGTCCCAGCGAATTCGAAACGCTGACCTCCCGCCTGATCGACCGTCCCATCCGCCCGCTGTTTCCTGAAGGCTTCTTCAACGAAGTGCAGGTCGTGGTCCACGTGCTGTCGCTCAACCCTGAAGTTGAAGGCGACATTCCCGCGCTGATCGCATCGAGCGCCGCGCTGTCCGTCTCCGGTATCCCGTTCAACGGCCCCATCGGCGCCGCGCGCGTGGCCTACATCGACGGCCAGTACGTGCTGAACCCCGGCAAGACCCAGCTCAAGGATTCGAAGATGGACCTCGTCGTGGCCGGCACTGAAGCCGCCGTGCTGATGGTCGAGTCCGAAGCCCAGCAACTGTCCGAAGAAATCATGCTCGGCGCCGTCGTGTTCGGCCATGAGCAAGGCAACATCGCCATCAACGCCATCCACGAACTCGTGCGCGACGCCGGCAAGCCCGTCTGGGACTGGCAAGCTCCCGCCAAGAACGAGCCGCTGATCGCACGGGTCAACGAACTCGCCGGCGCCAAGCTGCAGGCCGCTTACCAGATCCGCGCCAAGCAAGCCCGTACGCAAGCCTGCCGTGTGGTGACTTCCGATGTCATGGCCGCGCTGAAGGCCGACGGCGTGGAATTCGACAGCGTGGCTGTTGAAGGCATGCTCTTCGACATCGAAGCCAAGATCGTGCGCAGCCAGATCCTGGCCGGTGAGCCCCGCATCGACGGCCGCGACACGCGCACCGTCCGAGCCATCGAAATCCGCAACAGCGTGCTGCCCCGCACCCACGGCTCGGCCCTTTTCACGCGCGGCGAAACCCAGGCGCTGGTCGTGACCACGCTGGGCACTGAGCGCGACGCGCAGCGCATTGACGCGCTGTCCGGCGACTACGAAGACCGCTTCATGCTGCACTACAACATGCCTCCCTTCGCCACCGGCGAAACCGGCCGTGTCGGCAGCCCGAAACGCCGCGAGATCGGCCACGGCCGCCTGGCCAAGCGCGCGCTGGTTGCCGTGCTGCCCACGAAGGAAGAGTTTCCCTACACCATGCGCGTGGTGTCTGAAATCACCGAGTCCAACGGCTCCTCGTCCATGGCTTCGGTCTGCGGCGGCTGCCTGTCGCTGATGGACGCCGGCGTGCCGATGAAGGCACACGTGGCCGGTATCGCCATGGGCCTGATCAAGGAAGACAACCGCTTTGCCGTGTTGACCGACATCCTGGGCGACGAAGATCACCTGGGCGACATGGACTTCAAGGTTGCGGGTACCACCTTCGGTATTACCGCGCTGCAGATGGACATCAAGATCCAGGGCATCACCAAGGAAATCATGCAGGTCGCGCTGGCCCAGGCCAAGGAAGCCCGCATGCACATCCTGGGCAAGATGCAGGAAGCCATGGGCCAGGCCAAGGCCGAAGTCTCCGACTTCGCACCTCGCCTCTACATCATGAAGATCAACCCCGAGAAGATCCGCGACGTGATCGGCAAGGGCGGTGCCGTCATCCGCGCGTTGACCGAAGAAACCGGCACGCAGATCAATATCGAGGAAGACGGCACCATCACCATCGCCTCGAACGACAGCACCAAGGCCGACGAGGCCAAGCGCCGCATCGCCGAGATCACCGCCGAAGTTGAAATCGGCAAGGTCTATGAAGGCCCGGTCACCAAGATCCTCGATTTCGGCGCACTGATCAATCTGTTGCCCGGCAAGGACGGCCTGCTGCATATCAGTCAGATCGCCCACGAGCGCGTCGAGAAGGTCACCGACTACCTGAGCGAAGGCCAGATCGTCAAGGTCAAGGTTCTCGAGACCGACGAGAAAGGCCGCGTGAAGCTGTCGATGAAGGCCTTGCTGGACCGCCCGGCCCAGGACCAGGACCGGGGCTGATTCGCACGGGCCATGGATGTTGCGCCGCTGGCGCCCGAATGCCGGGCGCGGTGGCGCGAATGAGTTGCATACCCCATGAAAGCAGTTGAAATTACCTCTTACGGCGCGCCCGAGGTGTTGCGTCTGGGCGCCCGCCCGGCGCCCGTCGACGGGCCCGGCGAGGTGGTGATCCGCGTGAGCGCCAGTGGTGTGAACCGCCCTGACGTGCTGCAGCGCACGGGTAATTACCCGGTGCCGCCGGGTGCCTCCGACATCCCGGGCCTGGAAGTCGCCGGTGTGATCGTTTCTGGCGATGCCAAGGCCATGGCCGCGGCCGGCCTGAAGCAGGGCGACCGTGTCTGCGCGCTGGTCGCGGGAGGCGGTTATGCCGAGCTGTGCGTCGCGCCTGTCGGCCAATGCCTGCCGGTGCCCGAGGGCCTGAGCGACGTCGAGGCAGCATCGTTGCCCGAAACTTTCTTCACGGTGTGGAGCAATGTGTTCGAGCGTGCGCATCTGCAGCCCGGTGAAACCCTGCTGATCCAGGGCGGTTCCAGCGGCATAGGCGTCACGGCCATCCAGATCGCCAAGGCCATGGGCGCCACGGTGTTGGTGACGGCCGGCAGCGACGACAAATGCGCGGCCTGCGTCGCCCTGGGTGCCGACCATGCCATCAACTACAAAACCAGCGATTTCGCCGAAGAGGTGAAGCGGCTCACGAACGGGCAGGGCGTCAACGTCATTCTGGACATGGTGGCCGGCAGCTATGTGGCGCGTGAAATCGAATGCCTGGCCGAAGACGGCCGCCTTGCCATCATCGCGGTGCAGGGCGGCGCCAAGGCCGAGATCAACGCCGGCCTGGTGCTGCGCAAGCGCCTGACCGTGACCGGCTCCACCCTGCGTCCACGCTCCGTCGAATTCAAGGCAGTGATTGCGAAATCACTGAAAGAAAAAGTCTGGCCGCTGATTGCTCGCGGCGCCGTCAAGCCGGTGATCCACAGCACCTTTGCCGCAGCGGATGCCGCCAAGGCCCACGCGCTGATGGAATCCAACCAGCATGTCGGCAAAATTGTTTTGACCTGGTAAGCCAAAGATGAAAAAACTCATTGCAGGAAACTGGAAGATGAACGGCAGCCTGGCGGCCAACGCGGCCCTGCTGGACGCGCTGGCGCAAGGTCTGGGTCGGGCGCCGGCCTGCGAGGTCGCCGTTTGCGTTCCCGCGCCCTACCTGGGGCAGGTGCAAGCCATGCGCTCCGCACAAGCCGGCCTTTCGGCCATCGAACTCGGCGCGCAGGATGTTTCGGCGCATGCCTCGGGTGCTTACACGGGCGAGGTGAGCGCCGCAATGCTCAAGGATTTCGGTTGCCGCTTTGCCATCGTCGGCCACTCGGAGCGCCGCCAATACCACGGCGAAACGGATGCACTGGTGGCCGACAAGGCCAAGGCCGCGCTGGCAGCAGGCATCACACCCATCGTCTGCGTGGGCGAGACCCTGGCCGAGCGTGAAGCCGGCCACACCGAAGAAGTCGTCAAGCGCCAGCTGGCCGCGGTGATTCACACCAACGGACACTGCATCAGCGAAATTGTCGTGGCCTATGAACCGGTGTGGGCCATAGGCACCGGCAAGACGGCATCGCCCGAAGAAGCCCAGGCTGTGCATGCGGTGTTGCGCGCACAGTTGAAGGCTGCGACGGACCAGTCCGCGCGTGTGAAAATCCTGTACGGCGGCAGCATGAATGCGGCCAATGCGGCAGCGCTGCTGGCCCAGCCCGACATTGACGGCGGCCTGATTGGCGGCGCCTCGCTCAAAGCCCCCGATTTCCTGACCATCGTTGCTGCGGCCCGCGCATAGCGAACGCAGAACGCTAGAACGCCAAGAACGCTATTAATTTAGGAGTAGATATGAATGTTGTATTGACCATTGTCCTCGCCGTGCAAATGCTTTCGGCGATCGGCATGATTGGCCTGATCCTGGTGCAGCACGGCAAGGGCGCCGACATGGGCGCGGCTTTCGGTAGCGGCGGCTCGGGCAGCCTGTTCGGTGCCAGCGGCAGCGCGAACTTCCTGTCACGTACCACCGGTATCCTTGCGGCGCTGTTTTTTGCATGCACCTTGCTGCTTGCTTACTTTGGCGGCAGCGCACTGCCGCGCAGCAGCTCCAGCGTTCTGGAAGGCGCTGCAGTGACCGCGCCCGCGCCCGCCGGCGCGGCTTCCGGTGCTGGCCAGATCCCCGCGACCACGGCACCCGCGAGCGGCAGCGCCGCGGTGCCTGTGCCGCCCGCACCCGCTGCGTCGGGCGCTGCGCAAATCCCGACGAAATAACCTAATTTGCTGCCGCCTCCCGCTGGGGGCGGTGCTATTTCGGGGTAAACTCTAAGACTGTCTGGAAAGCCAAAACCGCAAAGGTTTCCTCATGCCATCCAGGCAGCTAAATACCGCGGACGTGGTGAAATTGGTAGACACGCTATCTTGAGGGGGTAGTGCCGAAAGGTGTGCGAGTTCGAGTCTCGCCGTCCGCACCAGATTGACAAGCATCGGCAGCAACGCTCCGGCGATGCTGTCGTCTCAAATGGCAAGCTGAAACAAACCGCGCAGGTGGCTTTTCAGAAGTTGAATCCACGATGAACCTCGATCAATACCTCCCTGTTCTCCTGTTCATTCTGGTTGGTGTGGGTGTCGGCGTGGTGCCCCAGGTCCTGGGGCGTTTGTTGGGCCCCGTGCGTCCTGACAGCGAAAAAAATTCCCCTTACGAATGCGGCTTCGAGGCTTTCGAAGACGCCCGCATGAAATTCGATGTGCGCTACTACCTGGTCGCCATCCTCTTCATTCTGTTTGACCTCGAAATCGCCTTCCTCTTTCCATGGGCCGTGGCGCTCAAGGAAATCGGCCCCGTCGGTTTCTGGTCCGTCATGATTTTCCTGGGCATTCTGGTCGTGGGCTTCGTCTACGAGTGGAAAAAGGGTGCGCTGGACTGGGAATAAGAAGCCAGGAATCCCGAGGGTTCGAGGTTCTCCAGGCGGATTCCGCCACAAAGGTACGGGTATGTCACTTGAAGGTGTTTTCAACGAAGGCTTCATGACCACGAGCTACGACTCGGTGGTGAACTGGGCCAAGACGGGTTCGCTGTGGCCCATGACGTTCGGCCTGGCTTGCTGCGCCGTCGAAATGATGCACGCGGGCGCGGCGCGCTACGACCTTGACCGCTTCGGCATGTTGTTCCGTCCCAGTCCGCGGCAGTCCGACCTGATGATCGTGGCCGGCACGCTATGCAACAAGATGGGCCCGGCCCTGCGCAAGGTGTACGACCAGATGTCCGAGCCGCGCTGGGTGCTGTCCATGGGCTCGTGCGCCAACGGCGGCGGCTACTACCACTACAGCTATTCAGTGGTTCGCGGCTGTGACCGCATCGTGCCGGTCGACGTCTACGTGCCCGGCTGCCCGCCCACGGCCGAAGCGCTGATGTACGGCATCATCCAGCTGCAGCAGAAAATCCGCCGCACCAACACGATTGCGAGGGCATAAGGCATGTCCTCTTCTCCCGTGTCCATGGAGCAACTCGCCGAAACGATTCACGCCGTCCTCGGCGACAAGGTCAAAAACCTGAAGATCGCGCTCGGTGAAATCACCCTTACCGTCTCCGCCGCCGATTACCTGGCAGCCGCGACCACGCTGCGCGATGCGCCGGGCTGCCGTTTCGAGCAGCTGATCGACCTCTGCGGCGTCGACTATTCCGAATACAAGGATGGCCGGCACGACGGCCTGCGCTACTGCGTGGTGTCGCACCTGCTGTCGGTCAGCCTCAACCAGCGCGTGCGCCTCAAGGTGTTCTGCCCCGATGACGACTTCCCCGTGGTGGATTCGCTCAACGGCATCTGGAACGCGGCCAACTGGTTCGAACGCGAGGCCTTCGACCTCTACGGCATCATCTTTGAAGGCCACAACGACCTGCGCCGCATCCTGACCGACTACGGCTTTATCGGCCATCCTTTCCGCAAGGACTTCCCGACCTCGGGCCATGTGGAGATGCGCTACGACCCCGAACAGAAACGCGTGATTTACCAGCCGGTCACCATCGAGCCGCGTGAGATCACGCCGCGCGTGATCCGTGAAGACAACTACGGCGGGCTGCAGTAAGCAGCACCGGTGAGAGATACCCCCCATGGCTGAAATCAAAAACTACACGCTCAACTTTGGGCCCCAGCATCCCGCGGCGCACGGCGTGCTGCGCCTGGTGCTCGAGCTGGACGGCGAAGTGATCCAGCGCGCCGACCCGCACATCGGCCTGCTGCACCGCGCCACCGAAAAACTCGCTGAGAGCAAGACCTACATCCAGTCGTTGCCCTATATGGACCGCCTGGACTACGTCTCCATGATGTCCAACGAGCACGCCTACTGCCTGGCCATCGAAAAGCTGCTCGGCGTTGATGTGCCGGTGCGCGCGCAGTACATCCGCGTGATGTACGCCGAGATCACGCGCCTGCTGAACCACCTGCTGTGGCTGGGCGCGCACGGTTTCGACTGCGGCGCGATGAACATCCTGATTTACTGCTTCCGCGAGCGCGAGGCGCTGTTCGACATGTACGAGGCCGTCTCCGGCGCGCGCATGCACGCGGCTTATTTCCGCCCGGGCGGCGTCTACCGCGACCTGCCCGACAGCATGCCGCAGTACCGTGTCAGCAAGATCAAGAACGCCAAGGCCATCGCCGCGCTCAACGAGAACCGCCAGGGCTCGCTGCTCGACTTCATCGAGGACTTCGCCAACAAGTTCCCGGGCTACGTCGACGAATACGAAACCCTGCTGACCGACAACCGCATCTGGAAGCAGCGCACCGTCGGCGTGGGCGTCGTCTCGCCCGAGCGCGCCCTCAACCTCGGTTTCACCGGCCCCATGCTTCGTGGTTCGGGCTTCGCTTGGGACCTGCGCAAGCAGCAGCCCTACGACGTCTACGACAAGATGGACTTCGACATCCCGGTCGGCAAGACCGGCGACTGCTACGACCGCTACCTGGTCCGCGTCGAAGAGATGCGCCAGTCCAACCGCATCATCAAGCAGTGCGTGGACTGGCTGCGCGTGAACCCCGGCCCCGTGATCACCAGCAACCACAAGGTTGCCGCGCCGGACCGCGAGTCCATGAAGTCCAACATGGAAGAGCTGATCCACCACTTCAAGCTCTTTACCGAAGGTTTCCACGTGCCCGAAGGCGAGGCCTATGCGGCGGTCGAGCATCCCAAGGGCGAGTTTGGCATCTACATCGTCAGCGATGGCGCCAACAAGCCCTACCGCTTGAAGATTCGCCCGCCTGGATTCCCGCACCTCGCGGCCATGGACGAAATGTCGCGCGGCCACATGATCGCCGACGCCGTCGCCGTGATCGGCACCATGGACATTGTGTTCGGTGAGATTGATCGCTAAACCGGATGGTTTCCCCCATGATTTCTGAACAAACCAGGGCACGCTTCGACCGCGAAGTCGCCAAATACCCCGCGGACCAGAAGCAGTCGGCCGTCATGGCCTGCCTGACCATCCTGCAGGAAGAGCAGGGCTATGTCAGCGCCGAGGGCGAAAAGGCCGTGGCCGAATACCTCGGCATGGCGCCGATCGCCGTGCATGAGGTCACCACCTTCTACAACATGTACAACCAGCGTCCCGTTGGCAAGTACAAGCTCAATGTCTGCACCAACCTGCCGTGCCAGCTGCGCGACGGCGCCAAGGCGCTCAAGCACCTGGAGCAGAAGCTGGGCATCGCCATGGGCGAGACCAGCGCCGACGGCCTCTTCACGCTGCAGCAATCCGAGTGCCTGGGTGCTTGCGCCGATTCGCCCGTGATGCTCGTCAACGACCTCACCATGTGCAGCTTCATGAGCAACGAGAAGCTGGACCAGCTCATCGATGGCCTTAAATCCGCCGAGGCAAAGCAACCATGACGCTCGCATCCCCGTCCACTCCCAGCGCGGCCGCGCAAAGCGTGCTGTCCCAGTTCGCGGCCACCGGTGTGCAGACCTGCTTCCACGGCCGGCACATCAACCCGCAAATCCTGGCCGACCTTGACGGCAGCAACTGGCGACTCAAAGACTACGAAGCGCGCGGCGGCTACCAGGCCCTGCGCAAGATCCTCAAGCAGGACGGCGGCGAGGGCATGACGCCCGACCAGGTCATTGCCGAAGTCAAGGCGGGTAGCCTGCGTGGCCGCGGCGGCGCGGGTTTCCCGACCGGGCTCAAATGGAGCTTCATGCCGCGCCAGTTCCCGGGCCAGAAGTACCTGGTCTGCAACTCGGACGAGGGCGAGCCGGGCACCTGCAAAGACCGTGACATCATGCAGTACAACCCGCACAGCGTGATCGAGGGCATGGCTATCGCCGCCTATGCCATGGGCATCAGCGTGGGCTACAACTACATCCACGGCGAGATCTTCGCGACCTACAAACGCTTCGAGGAAGCCCTGGAAGAGGCGCGTGCCGCCGGCCTGCTGGGCGACAACATCTTCGGCAGCGGCTTCAGCTTCCAGCTCCATGCCTCGCATGGTTTCGGCGCCTACATCTGCGGCGAGGAAACCGCGTTGCTCGAGTCGCTCGAAGGCAAAAAAGGCCAGCCGCGCTTCAAGCCGCCGTTCCCGGCCAGCTTCGGCCTCTACGGCAAGCCTACCACCATCAACAACACCGAGACCTTCGCGGCCGTGCCCTGGATCATCCGCAACGGCGGCCAGGCCTACCTCGAGTGCGGCAAGCCCAACAACGGCGGCACCAAGATTTATTCGGTCTCGGGCGACGTCGAGCTGCCCGGCAACTATGAAGTGCCTATGGGCACGCCGTTCTCCAAGCTGCTCGAACTCGCCGGTGGCGTGCGCAAAGGCCGCACGCTCAAGGCCGTGATTCCCGGCGGTTCCTCGGCACCCGTGTTGCCGGCTTCCATCATGATGGAATGCACCATGGACTACGACTCCATCGCCAAGGCCGGCTCCATGCTGGGTTCCGGTGCGGTGATCGTCATGGACGACAGCCGATGCATGGTCGAGTCGCTCAAGCGCCTGTCCTATTTCTACATGCACGAATCCTGCGGCCAGTGCACGCCTTGCCGCGAAGGCACGGGCTGGCTCTGGCGAGTCGTGGACCGCATCCACAACGGCCACGGCAAGCAAACCGACATGGACCTGCTCAACTCCGTGGCCGACAACATCCAGGGCCGCACCATCTGCGCGCTGGGCGATGCCGCGGCCATGCCTGTGCGGGCCATGATCAAGCACTTCCGCCATGAGTTTGAAGCCATGATCAAGACGCCAGCCCATCAGGCTCCCACATCCCAAGTTTCGGCCGCTGCGCAAGCCTGAGTCGCGGAAAGAAAAAAATATGGTTGAAATAGAACTCGACGGCCAAAAGGTGGAAGTGCTTGAGGGCAGCACGGTGATGCATGCGGCCGAAAAAGCCGGCTCCTACATTCCGCACTTCTGCTATCACAAGAAACTCAGCATTGCCGCCAACTGCCGCATGTGCCTGGTTGATGTGGAGAAAGCGCCCAAGCCCATGCCGGCCTGCGCCACGCCCGTCACGCAGGGCATGGTGGTGCGCACCAAGAACGACAAAGCCATCAAGGCCCAGAAGGGCGTGATGGAGTTCCTGCTGATCAACCACCCGCTGGACTGCCCGATCTGCGACCAGGGCGGCGAGTGCCAGCTGCAGGATCTGGCCGTCGGCTACGGCGGCAGCGAATCGCGCTATGAAGAAGAAAAGCGCGTGGTTTTCCACAAGGACGTTGGCCCGCTGATCTCCATGCAGGAGATGAGCCGCTGCATCCATTGCACGCGCTGCGTGCGTTTCGGCCAGGAAGTGGCCGGCGTGATGGAGCTCGGCATGTCGCACCGCGGCGAGCATGCCGAGATCGAAACCTTCGTCGGCATGTCGGTGGACTCCGAACTGTCAGGCAACATGATCGACATCTGCCCGGTCGGCGCGCTGACCAGCAAGCCTTTCCGCTACAGCGCTCGCACCTGGGAGTTGTCGCGCCGCAAGGCGGTCAGCCCGCACGACTCGACCGGCGCCAACCTGATCGTCCAAGTCAAGAGCAACAAGGTCATGCGCGTGGTGCCCCTGGAGAACGAGGACATCAACGAATGCTGGCTCGCCGACCGCGACCGCTTTTCCTACGAAGCCCTCAACAGCGATGAGCGCCTGACCAGCCCCATGCTCAAGCAGGGCGGCGAATGGAAGGCCGTTGACTGGCAGACTGCGCTCGAATACGTGGCCAACGGCCTCAAGCAGATCAAGGCCGACCATGGCGCCAGCAGCATCGGCACCCTGGCCAGCCCGCACAGCACGCTGGAAGAGCTTTACCTGGCCGCCTCGCTGATGGGCGGCCTGGGCAGCGAGAACATCGACTACCGCCTGCGCAACGCCGAATTCACCGCACCCTCGGCCATCCGCTGGCTGGGCACTTCCATCGCTTCGCTGTCGCAGCTGCAGCGTGTGCTGGTGGTCGGCTCCAACCTGCGCAAGGACCACCCGCTGTTCGCGCAGCGCATACGCCAGGCCATCCGCAAGGGTGGGGCGCTGAGCACCATCAATTCCGCCACCGAGCTGGCAGGCGCCGAGGCCTGGGCCATGCCCATCGCCAACACCTTGCTGGCGGCGCCTGAAGCCTGGGCCAAGGCCCTGGCCGACGTGGCCGCCGCGATTGCCGCCGAAAAAGGTGTTGCCGCGCCCGCCGCCGGCCAGGCCACCGATGCCGCCAAGGCCATTGCCAAGTCCCTGCTGGGCGGCGAACGCAAAGCCGTTTTGCTGGGCAACGCCGCGGCGCACCACGCCAAGGCCTCCAGCCTGCTGGCGCTCGCCAACTGGATTGGCGCGCAGACCGGTGCCACCGTGGGTTACCTCACGGAAGCCGCCAATACCGTCGGTGCCCAATTGGCCGGCGCCTTGCCCACCGGCAAGGGCCTGAATGCCGGCCAGATGCTGGACGGCCAGCTCAAGGCCGTGATCCTTCTCAACAACGAGCCCGAGTTCGACTCGGCAGCGGGGGCCAGGGCCAAGTCCTCGCTCAACAACGCCCAAATGGTGGTGACGCTGAGCCCCTTCAAGGCCAACATGGCTTTCAGCGACGTGCTGCTGCCCATCGCTCCCTTCACCGAAACCCCAGGCACTTTTGTGAACGCCGAAGGCCGTGTGCAGAGCTTCCACGCCGTCGTCAAGCCGCTGGGCGATACGCGTCCGGCCTGGAAGGTGCTGCGTGTGCTCGCCAACCTGCTGGGCTTGCCCGGCTTTGATTTCGAATCGTCGCAGGACGTGCTCAAGCAGGTCGCCGGCGCCAACGCTGCGCAACTGCCCGTCGACAAACTCGGCAACAGCACGCAGGCCGCCATCGACCTGTCGGCAGCGCCCGTCCAGGCGCCCGCGGTGGCAGGCATTTACCAGCTTGACGGCCTGGTTCGCCGTGCGACCTCGCTGCAACTGACGGCGGATGCGCGCCAGGCCGCCGGCGCTCAAGCGCAGCTTGAAGGAGCAGGCGCATGATTGATGGAATCTACGCCTTCGGCCAAGGATTGATGGGTGGCATCTGGCCGGCTACGGTGTGGCCCGTGCTGTGGACGCTGATCAAGATCGTCTGCGTACTGGCCCCGCTGATGGGCCTGGTGGCCTACCTCACCTTGTGGGAACGCAAGGCCATCGGCTTTACCCAGATCCGACTCGGCCCCAATCGCGTCGGGCCTTTCGGGCTGCTGCAGCCGATCGCCGATGCGCTCAAGCTGCTGACCAAGGAAATCATTGTTCCCACGGCGGCCAGCAAGGGCTTGTTCGTGCTCGGCCCCATCATGACCATCATGCCGGCCCTGGCCGCGTGGGCCGTGATTCCCTTCGGGCCTGAAATCGCTCTGGCCAACATCAATGCCGGCCTGCTGTTCCTGATGGCCATCACCTCGCTGGAGGTCTACGGTGTAATCATCGCGGGCTGGGCGTCCAACTCCAAATACGCCTTCCTGGGCGCCATGCGCGCCTCGGCACAAATGGTGAGCTACGAAATCGCCATGGGCTTCTGCTTGGTGGTGGTGCTCATGGTGTCGGGCAGCCTCAACATGACCGACATCGTGATGAGCCAGGGCAAGGGCATGGCGGCCGGTAGCGGCTGGACTTTCCTGTCCTGGAACTGGCTGCCGCTTCTGCCGATCTTTGTCGTTTACTTCATCTCCGGCCTGGCCGAAACCAATCGCCATCCCTTTGACGTGGTCGAAGGCGAATCCGAAATCGTCGCCGGCCACATGGTCGAGTACTCGGGCATGGCTTTCGCGATGTTCTTCCTCGCCGAATACGCGAACATGTGGCTGGTCGCCATACTGGCCGTGCTGATGTTCCTGGGCGGTTGGCTCCCACCTGTTGAAGCCCTGAGCTTCATTCCGGGCTGGATATGGCTGGGCGCCAAGACCTTTGTGGTCGTCACCATGTTCCTGTGGGTGCGTGCCACCTTCCCGCGTTTCCGTTACGACCAGATCATGCGCTTGGGCTGGAAGATTTTTATTCCCGTGACCCTGGTCTGGCTGGTCGTCGTCGGTGCCTGGATGCAGACCTCCTACAACATCTGGAAATAAGCCATGTCTTCCGCAGTAGCCTCCGTCAAGGATTTTGTTTCGAGCTTCATGCTCACCGAGCTGTTCAAGGGCATGGCCCTGACCGGCAAGTACATGTTCAGCCGCAAGATCACGGTCCAGTTTCCCGAGGAAAAGACTCCGCTGAGCCCGCGTTTTCGCGGCCTGCACGCGCTGCGCCGCTATGACAACGGAGAAGAGCGCTGCATTGCCTGCAAGCTCTGCGAGGCGGTGTGCCCGGCGATGGCCATCACGATTGAATCTGATGTACGCGAAGACGGCAGCCGCCGCACCTCGCGTTACGACATCGACCTGACCAAATGCATTTTTTGCGGCTTCTGCGAGGAAAGCTGCCCGGTCGACTCCATCGTCGAAACCCATATCTTTGAATACCACGGCGAAAAGCGCGGCGACCTGTATTTCACCAAAGAGATGCTGCTGGCCGTGGGCGACCGGTATGAGTCGGAAATCGCCGCGAACCGCGCGGCGGATGCCAAGTACCGCTAAATCCGCTGAGCCTACTTCCCCTTCAGCTGGCTCAAGAAAGAATCCACAACAACATGGACGTTAAAACAGGTCTTTTTTATGTTTTCGCCGCGGTGCTGCTGTTTGCGGCATTCAAGGTGATTACCGCGCGCAATCCGGTGCATGCGGCGCTGTACCTCGTGCTGGCATTTTTCCAGGCGTCCGCCGTCTGGATCCTGCTCAAGGCCGAGTTCCTGGCCATCACGCTGGTGCTTGTGTATGTCGGCGCCGTGATGGTGCTGTTCCTGTTCGTCGTGATGATGCTGGATATCAACATCGACAGCATCCGCAAAGGTTTCTGGAAGCATTTCCCGCTGGCCGGTTCGGTTGGCGCCATCATCGCGCTGGAAATGTCCTACGTGCTGATGGGCGGCTTCCGTGAGCCGCCCAAGGTCGCGGCCGCCGCCGGCCAGATCGGCGCGCAGGTGTCCAACACCAAGGAACTCGGCAAGCTGCTGTATTCCGAATACCTTTATCCGCTGGAAGTCGCCGCGGTGATCCTGCTGGTGGCCATCATTGCCGCCATCGCGCTGACCCTGCGCGCGCGCAAGGACTCCAAATACCAGAATCCCTCGGAGCAGATTCGGGTCAAGCGTTCTGACCGCGTGAGCCTGGTCAAGATGAAATCCGTCGTGGCCGCGCCGGTTGTCGCCGCGGCCGCACCCGCCGAGGAGAAGAAGGCATGACGCTCACTCTGGGACATTTTCTTTCGCTGGGCGCGATGCTGTTCGCGCTGTCGATCATCGGCATCTTCCTGAACCGCAAAAACCTGATCGTGCTGCTCATGGCCATTGAGCTCATGCTGCTGGCGGTCAACATGAATTTTGTGGCTTTTTCCTATTACCTGAACGACATGGCCGGCCAGGTGTTCGTGTTCTTTATCCTGACCGTCGCCGCGGCCGAATCGGCCATAGGCCTTGCGATCCTGGTGCTGCTGTTCCGCAACAAATCCAGCATCAACGTCGACGAACTCAATACGCTCCAGGGCTAAAAATAAAATGAGCCAAACCCTTTCAGCCTCTGCCTTGCTGGCCGTCCCGCTGGCGCCGCTGGCCGGCGCCCTGGCGGCCGGTATCCTCGGCACTTCTTTCGGTGGCAACTGGATAGGCCGCCGCATGTCGCACAGCCTCACCATTCTGGGTGTGCTGGTGGCTTTCATCATCTCTGCCATGACGCTCAAGAGCGTGGCCGTTGACGGTGCGCGTTTCAATGAGACGCTCTACACCTGGATGAGTGTTGGCGGCCTGAAGATGGAAGTCGGCTTCCTGGTCGATGGTCTCACGGCGATGATGATGTGCGTGGTGACCTTTGTGTCCCTGATGGTGCACATCTACACCATCGGCTACATGGAAGAAGACGATGGCTACAGCCGCTTCTTCGCCTACATCTCGTTGTTCACCTTCTCCATGCTGATGCTCGTCATGAGCAACAACATGCTGCAGCTGTTCTTCGGCTGGGAGGCCGTCGGCCTGGTGTCCTACCTGCTCATCGGCTTCTGGTTCAACAAGCCGACCGCCATTTTCGCCAACATGAAAGCCTTCCTGGTCAACCGCGTGGGCGACTTCGGCTTCATTCTTGGTATCGGCTTGATCGCTGCCTACGCCGGCACGCTGAACTACGGCGAGGCTTTTGCCAAGGCCGATGAGCTTTCCAAGCTGACCTTCCCCGGCACCGGCTGGATGCTGGTGACTGTGGCCTGTATCTGCCTCTTCATAGGCGCCATGGGCAAGTCGGCGCAGTTTCCGTTGCACGTCTGGCTTCCCGATTCCATGGAAGGCCCGACCCCGATCTCCGCGCTGATCCACGCGGCAACCATGGTGACGGCTGGCATCTTCATGGTGGCGCGCATGTCGCCGCTGTTTGAACTCAGCGACACCGCGCTGAGCTTCATCATGGTGATAGGCGCCATCACGGCGCTGTTCATGGGCTTTCTCGGCATCATCCAGAATGACATCAAGCGCGTGGTCGCCTATTCAACGCTCTCGCAACTGGGTTACATGACGGTGGCGCTGGGCGCCTCGGCGTATTCCGTCGCGGTCTTCCACCTGATGACGCACGCCTTCTTCAAGGCGCTGCTGTTCCTGGCGGCGGGCTCGGTCATCATCGGCATGCACCACAACCAGGACATCCGCTGGATGGGCGGCGTGCGCAAGTACATGCGCATCACCTGGATCACCTCGCTGCTGGGTACGCTGGCGTTGATAGGCACGCCCTTGTTTGCGGGTTTTTACTCCAAGGACAGCATCATCGAGGCCGTGCATGAAAGCCATCTGGCGGGCGCCGGCTTTGCCTATTTCGCGGTGCTGGCGGGCGTCTTCGTGACGGCGTTCTATTCCTTCCGCCTGTACTTCCTGGTCTTCCACGGCAAGGAGCGTTTTGACCAGAACCCTGACGCTCACCACCATGGCCACGACGACCACGGCCACCATGGCGATCACCATGAGCCGCATGAGTCCCCCTGGGTGGTGACGGTCCCGCTGATCCTGCTGGCGATCCCCTCGGTGGTCATCGGCTTCCTGACGATTGAACCCATGCTGTATGGCGAGTTCTTCAAGGGCGCCATCTTCGTGAACCTCGAGAAACACCATGCCATGGAAGAGCTCAAGCAGCTGTTCCGCGGCCCGTGGCAGATGGCTTTGCACGGCCTGACGGCACCGCCGTTCTGGCTGGCGCTGTCGGGCTCGGTGCTGGCCTGGTACATGTACATGATCAACCCGGCGCTGCCCGCCGCGATCAAGCGCATGTTCATGCCTGTCTTCACGCTGCTCGAAAACAAGTACTACTTCGACTGGTTCAACGAAAACGTTCTGGCTCGCGGCACCCGCCTGCTCGGTACCGCGCTCTGGAAGGGTGGCGACCAGAAGCTGATCGACGGCGCCTTGGTCAACGGTTCCTGGAAGCTGGTCGGCTGGGTGTCCGGCGTGGTGCGCCGGCTGCAGTCCGGTTACATCTACCACTATGCCTTCGGCATGATCATTGGCGTGTTTGTGTTGATGACGTACTTCGTCTGGCTCAATCGCTGAGCGGGTCAACAACATCAAGGAAGAACAAGAATGGGTTTGTTGAGTCTTGCGATCTGGATACCGATTTTCTTCGGTGTGGTTTTGCTGGCGCTGGGCCGTGACGAGCAGGCGCGCAGCGTTCGCTGGGTCGCGCTGATTGGCGCGGTCGTCAGTTTCCTGGTCACACTGCCTTTGTACAGCGGCTTCCAGCTGGACACCTCGGCCATGCAGTTCGTCGAGAAGGCCGGCTGGATACAGCGCTTCAACGTCAACTACCACCTGGGCGTCGACGGCATCTCGCTGTGGTTCGTGCTGCTGACGGCCTTTATCAACGTGGTGGTCATCATCGCCAGTTGGGAAGCCATCACGACGCGTGTGAACCAGTACATGGCTTCCTTCCTGATCCTGAGCGGGCTCATGATCGGCGTGTTCACGGCGCTGGATGGCATCCTGTTCTACGTGTTCTTCGAAGCCACGCTGATCCCGATGTACCTGATCATCGGCATCTGGGGCGGCCCGAACAAGATTTACGCGGCTTTCAAGTTTTTCCTCTACACACTGCTCGGTTCACTGCTGATGCTGGTGGCGCTGATCTACCTGTACAACAAGTCGGGCTACAGCTTTGACATCCTGACTTGGCACAAGCTGCCGTTGGGCGGCACGATACAGACGCTGCTGTTCTTCGCTTTCTTTGCGGCCTTTGCCGTCAAGGTGCCGATGTGGCCAGTCCACACTTGGCTGCCCGACGTGCACGTCGAGGCACCTACCGGCGGCTCCGCCGTGCTGGCAGCCATCATGTTGAAACTGGGCGCTTACGGTTTCCTGCGTTTCTCCATGCCCATCGCGCCGGACGCCGCGCATGAATGGGCCTGGCTGATGATCACGTTGTCGCTGATCGCCGTCATCTACGTCGGCCTGGTCGCACTGGTACAGCAGGACATGAAAAAGCTGGTGGCCTATTCATCGGTGGCCCACATGGGTTTTGTCACGCTGGGCTTTTTCATCTTTAATGACCTGGGCGTTTCCGGCGGCCTGGTGCAGATGATCGCCCACGGTTTTGTGTCGGGCGCGATGTTCCTGTGCATAGGCGTGCTGTACGACCGCGTCCATTCGCGTGAGATCGCCAGCTATGGCGGTGTGGTCAACACCATGCCCAAGTTCGCGGCTTTTGCATTGCTGTTTGCCATGGCCAACTGCGGCCTGCCGGCCACGGCGGGTTTCGTCGGCGAGTGGATGGTGATTCTGGGCTCCGTCAAATACAACTTCTGGATAGGCGGCGCAGCGGCGACGGCACTCATTTTCGGCGCGGCCTACACGCTGTGGATGTTCAAGCGCGTTTACCTCGGTCCCGTGGCCAATGAAGACGTCAAGGCACTCACCGACATCAACAGCCGCGAGTTCCTGATGCTGGCCATGCTGGCCGTCGCTGTGCTGTACATGGGTATTTATCCCAAGCCGTTCACGGACGTGATGAACACCTCGGTCGCCGACCTGCTCAAGCATGTCGCAGTCTCCAAGCTGAACTGAAGCCAACCGAGCAACTACAAAGAATTCAGATGATAGACAAACTCTCCTGGATCTCGGTTTACCCCGAACTCATCCTCCTGACCATGGCCTGCGTGATCGCGCTGGTGGACCTGGGCGTCAAGACACCCCAGCGCACGCTCACCTATGTGCTCACCTTGCTGACACTGGCCGCTGTGGCCGCCATGGAGGCCGCCTATGCGGTGGGCGGGCAGACTTTCTACGGTTTCGGCAACATGGTGGTCGTCGACCCCATGGGCGCCTGGCTCAAGTGCTTTGCCTGCATCGCGGTGATGATCACGCTGGTGTACGGCCGGCCCTATGCAGCCGAGCGCGAAATGCTGCGCGGCGGTGAATTCTTCACGCTGAGTCTGTTCGCGCTGCTGGGCATGTTCGCGATGATCTCGGGCCACAATTTCCTGGTGATCTACATGGGCCTGGAGCTGCTGACGCTCTCCAGCTATGCGCTGGTGGCCTTGCGCCGCGACAACGCCATCGCCACCGAAGCCGCCATGAAGTACTTTGTGCTGGGCGCACTGGCTTCGGGCTTCCTGCTGTACGGCCTGTCAATGCTCTACGGTGCGACCGGCTCCCTGGACCTCAATGAAGTGTTCAACGCCATCGCTAGCCGCCAGGTCAGGCACCAGGTGCTGATTTTCGGCCTGGTCTTCATCGTGGCCGGCCTGGCCTTCAAGCTGGGGGCAGTGCCCTTCCACATGTGGCTGCCTGATGTGTACCAGGGCGCACCGACGGCCGTGACGCTGCTGATCGGCGGCGCGCCGCAGCTTGCTGCCTTCGCGATCTGCATACGCCTGCTGGTCGAAGGCCTGCTGCCGCTCGCGATTGACTGGCAACAGATGCTGGCCCTGATGGCAATCGGTTCCCTGCTGGTCGGTAACCTGGCCGCCATCGCCCAGTCCAACCTCAAGCGCATGCTGGCGTTCTCGACCATCTCGCAAATGGGTTTCCTGCTGCTCGGCTTGCTGGCCGGCGTGGTCAACGGCAACCAACTCAACACCGAATCCGCCTACAGCGCGGCGATGTTCTATGCACTGACCTATGTGCTCACCACGCTGGGCGCCTTCGGCATCATCATGCTGCTGGCACGCGCCGGCTTCGAGTCCGAGGACATTGCCGACATGGCCGGCTTGAACCAGCGCAGTCCCCTTTACGCGGGCGTCATGGCCATCTGCATGTTCTCGCTGGCCGGCCTGCCGCCGCTGGTGGGTTTTTACGCCAAGCTCTCCGTCCTGCAGGCGCTGGTGTCTTCGCAGCAGTCCAGCTATATCGCCCTGGCCGTTTTTGCCGTGGTCATGTCGCTGGTCGGCGCGTTTTATTACCTTCGCGTGGTCAAGGTCATGTACTTTGATGCGCCGCTGGCCCACAACGCCCAGCCGGTCACCGGCCCGACGGATGCCAAGGTGGTGCTGGCCATCAACGGCGCGCTCATCCTGATCCTGGGCATGCTGCCCGGCGGCCTGATGACGCTGTGCTCGCAGTCGATCAGCAGCATCGTCAAGTCCCTGGGCTCATGACGCAAACGGCCTCGGTCTGGCTGGTGGTGTTGCTAGCCTTGCTGGCGGCCAACCTGCCTTTCGCCAGCAACCGCCTGTTCGCGGTCTACGCGCTCCAGCAGCCTAAAAACCTCGCCGTCCGGCTGGGCGAGATGGTCGTCTGGTACTTTGTTGTTGGCGGCCTGGGCCTTTACCTGGAGCAGCGGACCGGCCAGATCGCGCCGCAGGGCTGGGAGTTCTACGCCATCACCGGCGCGCTCTTCATCACCTTCGCGTTTCCCGGTTTTACCTGGCGCTACCTCTTCAAGCACCGGCCATGAAGAAAGCCGCGGCGGGCCACGCTGAAGCCGGCAAGCCGGCGGATGCGCATCTGGTGGAGACCCGGTTGTCTTCGGTGGAAATCCTCAAGGGCAACTTCCTCCACGCCATGCGCGACACCGTCGGCCTGCCCGACGGCAGCCAGGCCACGCGCGAATACATCATCCACCCCGGCGCCGTGATGATCGTGGCCCAATGCGACGACGGCCGGCTGGTGCTGGAGCGCCAGTATCGCTATCCCGTACAGGCCGTCATGGTTGAGTTCCCCGCGGGCAAGCTGGACCCGGGCGAAGCCTCACTGGCCTGCGCGCAGCGCGAATTGCTCGAGGAAACCGGCTACACCGCGCGTGAATGGGCACGGGCCGGCGTGCTGCACCCGGTGATCTCCTATTCGACCGAGTTCATCGACATCTGGTTTGCGCGCGGGCTGGTGCAGGGAGCGCGCAAGCTTGACGCCGGCGAGTTCCTCGATGTTTTTACCGCCACGCCCGCTGAGCTGCTGGCATGGTGCGCGAACGGGCAGGTGACCGACGCGAAAACGCTGACGGGTGCGCTCTGGCTGCAAAACGTGCTGTCGGGCGCATGGGTTTTGGACTGGCAGGCCGCCGCCTGATGAGCGCGCGGCGATAATTCGCCTATCTATGAAGGTCCTGAATCTCCAATGTTCGCACCAGCATTCATTTGAAGGCTGGTTTGCGTCTGAAGACGATTTCCAGAGCCAGCTGTCGCGCGGCCTGGTCGAATGCCCGTTGTGCGCCGACAAAAGCGTGCAGAAACTGCCGAGCGCGCCGCGGCTCAACCTGGGTGGGCGCCAGGACCGGGATGCTTCCGCCCAACAATCCCCAACACCCACGGCAGCCGCGAATGCCCAGGAAAGCCCAGGGGCGCGCAACGTGACCGCTGTCACAGGGATGCCGGCCGGTGCGAACGAAGCGCAGCAGGCCGCGTTCCTGCAAGCCCTGCGCCATGTGCTGGCCAACACCGAGGATGTAGGAACGCGCTTCGCCGATGAGGCGCGCCGCATGCACTACGGCGAGCAGGAAGCGCGCAGCATTCGCGGCCAGACCAGTGTGCGCGAGGCCGTTGAATTGCTTGAAGAGGGTATTGAGGTGATGCCTTTGCCGCTGCCGGCGGCAGTCAAGGAAACGCTGCAGTAGCCGCTCAGCCGGGGACGGATACCCGGCGCCGCCGCACCATGCGGCTGGCTGCATAGAGTCCCATAGGGATGGCGACGAAATGCGGCCAGATGAAGTAGGCCGGCTCGTAACTCATCCAGCTGAAAGGGCTTTCGCCGACAGCCACGGATTCCATGGTGCCGGTCACGACGACGTAAAGCCACCACGGCACGCTGCTGAGCGCCACCAGGGCTGGTGATGTGCTTTTGAGCAGCCTGAACATCACGTTGCCTGTTGCCACCGCGAGCAGGAACATCGGCAGGTGGCGGATGGCGATCAGCGCGAAGGCTGCTCGCAGGTGTTCCTCTTCGTAGCTTTGCACGGTCCAGCGCGCGACAGCAGGGCCGTCAAGCAGAGGCCCCAGCAGGGCCGCGAGGAGCGCCACCAGGGCACCCAGGAACAGCGCGGCCGCAGGCCGGCGAAAAGCGGCCATTGCGTGCCGCTTTCCAACGGAGCCGTCGGCCATGGAGTCCATCAGGGGTAGAGGCCGCGCAGCTCGCGCGTGTGCAGGATGCGCCGGCAGGCCACGATGAAGGTCGCGGTGCGCAGGCTGACCTTCTGGTCTTGCGCCACATGCCAGACTGCGGCGAAAGCGTCTTTCATGATCTTGACCAGGCGCTTGTTGATCTCTTCCTCGTCCCAGAAGAAGCTGGAGAAATCCTGCACCCATTCAAAGTAGCTCACCGTCACGCCGCCGGCGTTGGCGATCACGTCCGGTAGCACCAGGATGTTGCGGTCTTGCAGGATGTCGTCGGCCGCCGGCGTGGTCGGGCCGTTCGCGCCTTCGATGATCATGCGCGCCTTGATACGGCCGGCGTTGGCTTCGGTGATCTGCTGCTCGAGCGCGGCGGGGATCAGGATGTCGCACTCCACGTCCCAGAACTTGTCGTTGGCGATGACTTCTGCTTCGGCGAAACCCGCCACGCTGCCGTTGGCTTCCACATGCCTGAGCAGTGCCGGCACATCGAGGCCGGCCTCGCGGTAAATCGTGCCGCCGTGGTCCTGCACCGCCACCACACGTGCCCCGGTTTCAGCAAACAGCTTGCCTGCCACACCGCCCACGTTACCGAAACCTTGCACCGCGACGCGCGCGGTCGCGATGTCCAGACCGATGTGCTTGGCTGCTTCCACGCCCACGGTGTACACGCCGCGGCCCGTGGCTTCACGGCGGCCCAGCGAGCCGCCCAGGTCAACAGGCTTGCCGGTGACCACACCGGTGGAGGTGGAACCGGTATTCATCGAGTAGGTGTCCATCATCCACGCCATGATCTGGTCGTTGGTGTTGACGTCGGGGGCCGGGATGTCCTTGTTGGGGCCGATGATGATGCCGATCTCGCTGGTGTAACGGCGCGTCATGCGCTCAAGTTCTCCGCGCGAAAGCTTTTTAGGGTCGACGCGAATGCCGCCCTTGGCGCCGCCGTAGGGCACGTTGACCGCCGCGTTCTTCACGGACATCCAGGCCGACAGGGCCATCACCTCAGACAGCGTGACGTCCTGGTGGAAGCGCACGCCGCCCTTGCCGGGGCCGCGCGAGACGTTGTGCTGCACGCGGTAGCCTTCGAAGTGGGCCACGGTGCCGTCATCCATGTGGATGGGCACATCGACGATCAGCACGCGCTTGGGGCGCTTGAGCGTTTCGGCCCAGCGGGCCAGGCTGCCCAGGTGGGGAATGACGCGGTCGACCTGTTGCAGGTAGTTGCCCCAGGGGCCGAGGTTGTCGGACTGGAGGTAGGAGGGGAGGGGATGGGAGCCCGCGGGAACGGGGCCGTTGGATGAGGCGGCGTGCGACATGAAAACTCCTTGTGGGATTCCTTGATGGGGATTTCTTGAGAGAAAAACTCAGTGCCCCGGAGCTTAAGAGCCTGCCACCGAATAGTCCAAGGCATTGTGCTCCGCTATCTATGCAAAAAGTGCATAACCATGGGCTTGAATCCAGAAGCCGATTGAAGGCGACGCGCCGGTTCTTACACCGTGAACTGCAGCGCCGCCAGCCGTGCGTAAACGCCACCGCGGCTCACCAACTCGGTGTGCGTGCCTTGCTCCACCAGCCGGCCGTGGTCCAGCACCAGGATGCGGTCGGCCTGCTGCACGGTGGCCAGGCGGTGCGCGATTACCAGGGTCGTACGGCCCTTCATGGCCGACTCCAGCGCTGCCTGCACCATGCGCTCGCTTTCGGCGTCCAATGCGCTGGTGGCTTCGTCGAGCAGCAGCAAAGGCGAGTTCTTCAGCATAGCCCGCGCGATCGCGATGCGCTGGCGCTGCCCGCCCGACAACCGCACGCCGCGCTCGCCCAAAAAGGTGTCGTAGCCCTCCGGCAGGGCCGTGATGAACTCGTGGGCGAAGGCCGCTTTCGCGGCGGCGCGGGTTTCCTCATCGCTGGCCCCGGGCTTTCCGTAGCGGATGTTCTCGAGGGCGCTGGTGGAGAAGATCACCGCATCCTGCGGCACGATGCCTATGCGGCTTCGCAGGTCTTCCAGCGACATGCAGTCGGTACGCACGCCGTCCAGTTCTATGCGGCCCGAGGTCGGATCGTAAAAGCGCAGCAGCAGCTGGAACACCGTGCTCTTGCCCGCGCCGCTGGGCCCGACGATGGCCACGGTTTCACCCGGCGCCACCCTCAGGCTGAAATCGCTGAGCGCCGCTTGCGCCGGGCGCGAGGGGTAGTGAAATGTCACCGCCTCAAACCGGATCGCGCTACCCGCCTGCGTCAGCCGTGCCGGTAAAGGATTGGGCGGGGAGGTGACCGGCGAGCGCGAGGCCAGCAGTTCCATCAGCCGTTCCGTCGCGCCCGCCGCGCGCAGCAGGTCGCCGTAGACCTCGCCCAGCACCGCAGCGGCGCTGGCCAGGATGATGACGTAGACCACGGTCTGGCCCAGGTGGCCCGCGCTGATGTCGCCGCGCATCACGGCCTGCGTGCCCTGGTACAGGCCCCACAGCAACGCGGCGGAGGTCGCGATGATGATGAAGGCCACCAGCGCCGAGCGTGCGCGGGCGCGGCGCACGGCGGTGTTGAAGGCGTTCGTCGTCGACTGGTCGAAGCGCGCCGATTCGCGCGCCTCGGCGGTGTAGCTTTGCACCACGGGAATCGCATTGAGTACCTCGGCAGCGATCGCGCTGGAGTCTGCCACGCGATCCTGGCTGGCGCGCGAGAGCTTGCGCACGCGACGGCCGAACCACACCGAAGGCGCGACGATGAGCACCAGCACGCCCAGCACCTGCACCATCAAATAAGGATTGGTATAGACCAGCATACCCAGTGCACCTACGCCCATCACGGCATTGCGCAGGCCCATGCTCAGTGAAGAGCCTACGACGGTCTGCACCAGCGTCGTGTCGCCGGTCAGGCGCGACAGCACCTCGCCGGTCTGCGTGGTCTCAAAAAACTCCGGGCTTTGCCGTACCACATGGGCATAGACCGCATTGCGCAAGTCGGCCGTCACGCGCTCGCCCAGCCAGCTCACCATATAAAAGCGGCCCGCCGAAAAAAGCCCCAGTGCGGCAGCCACCGCAAACAGCTCGAAGAAATGCGTGCGCAAGGCCATCAGCTGCTGGCCCTTGTCGGCCGCGCTGAGGCCGCCGTCGATCAGGCCGCGCAAGGCGAGCGGAAACACCAGCGTCGCCACTGCCGCCAGCACCAGAAAGACGGCGGCCAGCAGGATGCGGCCGCGGTAGGGCCGCAAAAAAGGCAGCAGGCCTGAGAGTGAGCGGGGTGAGCCTTTGGCGCCGTTGGCACCGGAGGCTATGGACAAAGAAGAGGAAGAGGGGACAGAGGGGATCGCCATGCCGCGAGTTTAGTCACAAAGCCTGTAACAAATTGCCTCAACAAAGGCATCCCAGGCAAAAGAAGCCTGTACAAACACAGCCTTGACATTATTTGTCTAGGCATGTATTATTTCACCCCATGACAGCCAAACCCCCACGCCCGGAAGCTCCCGGCCCCGCCCTGTGCGGCCTGCCGGCCGAGTTTTACTGCGCGAACGACTACGACGCCGGCCAAAGCACCGGCTACCTGATGCGCCAGATCATCAACAGCGTTTCCCAGCAGGTCACACGCGAACTCGAACCCCAAGGCCTCACCAACGCCCAGTGGGTGCCCATGCTCAAGCTTTACCTCGGCAAGGCCTCCACCGTGGCCGAACTGGCGCGCCAGTGCCAGCTCGACGCCGGCTCCATGACCCGCCTGCTGGACCGCCTCGAAGCCAAGGGCTATTGCCGCCGCATTCGCTCCAGCGACGACAGGCGCGTGGTGAACATCGAGCTGACGCCTGAAGGACGCGACGCCGCCAAGGAAATTCCCGCCGTGCTCAGCCGCGTGCAGAACGCCCACCTGGCCGGTTTCTCGGTCGAGGAGTGGCAAAACCTCAAAGGCTATTTGCGCCGCATTCTTGAAACCGCACATTCCCTCCAAGCTGCGAATGAACAAAATGACAAATAACACCCGTTCCTTTCTTCTGGCTTCTTCGTCGCCCGAAGCGGCCTACGTGGGCCGGCGTTTGCCGGTCTGGCGCGCTTCTTTCCGCATGGCCCTGGTCGCCGCTGCCAGTGTGGTGGCTGTGGGCCTGATGGCCACGGGCCTTGCCGGCTGTGCCGACATGTCCGGCATCTCGCCGCAGTCCAGCCTGCGCGATGCGCCCTCGCTTGGCCTGACGGCCGATGCGAGTGCGCAGGCCGCGGCGCAGGCGCCCGTGGCCACCGAATGGTGGCGCGACTTCGGTGACGAACAGCTCAACACCCTGGTTGCACAAGCCCTGCAGACCAGCCCCAGCCTCAAGCTCGCGCAGGCACGGCTGGCGCGCGCGCAGGCCGTGATCGAAGTGGCTGACGCCGCCACCTTGCCGCAACTCACCGGCCAGCTTGATTTGACCCGCCAGCGCTACACCGCCAATGGCGCGGTGCCTCCGCCGTTGGCCGGCTCCATCCGCGAAAGCGGCACGGCGCAGCTCAACGCCAGCTGGGAACTTGATTTCTTCGGCAAGAACCGCGCGGCGCTCGACGCCGCGCTGGGCAGCGCCAACGCCGCCGAAGCCGACGCACAGGCCGCGCGCGTGCTGCTGGCCAGCAATGTCGCGCGCACCTACTTCCAGCTGGTGCGCCTCAATGAACAGGCCGATGTGGCACGCCGCACGTTGGCGCAGCGCGAGGAAACCCTGAAGCTGGTGCGCGACCGCGTCAACGCCGGCCTGGACACCCGCCTTGAGTTGCGCCAGAGCGAAGGCGGCCTTCCCGAGGCGCGCCTGCAGCTCGAAACCGTGCTGGAGCAGATGGCACTCACACGCAATGCGCTGGGCGCGCTGGTCGGCCAGCCCAACGCCGCCGCCGCCTTGAACTTGCCCGCGCAAGCCGCCATCAAGAACGCCGGTATCTCCGCCACCATTCCTGCCGACCTGCTGGGGCGCCGTGCCGACATCGCTGCCGCGCGCTGGCGTGTCGAGGCCTCGTCCAAAGATGTGGCCAATGCCAAGACCCAGTTCTATCCCAACATCAACCTCGTCGCCTTCGCCGGCTTCTCCAGCATAGGCCTGGGCAATTTGCTGGACTCGGGCAGCCGCCAGTGGGGCGTGGGCCCGGCGCTGCGCCTGCCGATTTTTGACGCGGGCCGGCTGCGCGCCAACCTGCGCGGCAAGACCGCCGACCTCGACGCTGCGGTCGAAAGCTACAACGCCGCCGTGATCGACGCGGTGCGCGACGTTGCCGACCAGGTCGCATCTTCGCAAGCCATCACCCGCCAGCAAGCCGAGCAGCGCGCCGCGCAGGACGCCGCCGAAAGCGCCTACGAAATCGCCGTGCAACGCTACAAGGCAGGGTTGGGCAACTACCTCAACGTGCTCACGGCGGAAACCAGCGTGCTGGCCCAGCGCCGGCTCGCGGTCGACCTTTCGGCTCGCGCGCTGGACACGCAGGTCGCGCTGATACGCGCACTGGGTGGTGGCTACACCCCCGGCCAGGCTGTGCCCGCCGAACGTCAGGCGGCCCTCGCCACTCACTGAACCGCTTCAGACATCAACCATAGCAATACCTCAATACATCACAGCAGGTCACCAATATGAGCGCTACTGAATCTCCTAACTCCTCGGCTTCCACACCTTCCCCTGCACCAGCACCCGCCGGCAACCCCAAGCGCAAAAAAGCGCTGACCGCATTGGCGGCCGTCGTGGCCGTTGCCGGTTTGAGCTGGGGCGCCTATGAATACCTGGTCGCCAGCCATTACGAGTCCACGGACAACGCTTACGTGCAGGGCAACGTCATCCAGATCACGCCGCAAATCGGGGGCACCGTCATGGCCATCATGGCCGACGACACCGACTTCGTGAAAGCCGGCCAGGCACTGGTGCAACTGGACCCGGCGGACGCCAAGGTCGCGCTGGAGCAGGCCGAGGCCGCGCTGGCGCAGGCCGTGCGCCAGGCGCGCACGCTCTATGCCAACAACGGCACGCTGGCGGCGCAGATCGCGCTGCGCGAAGCCGACGTCGTCAAGGCGCAAAGCGATATCGCGCGTGCCAGCGACGACCTCAATCGCCGCCAGTCGCTCACCGGCAATGGCGCCGTGTCCAAAGAAGAACTCAACCACGCCCAGACGCAGCTGGCCACCGCCAAAAGCGCCCTGGCCGCCGCGCAGGCCGGTGTGGCCGCCGCGCGCGAACAGCTCGCCAGCAACCAGGCCCTGACCGAGGGCACCAGCATCGAACAGCACCCCAGCGTGCAGGTGGCCGCTGCCAAGGTTCGCGAAGCCTACCTGGCCACCCAGCGCGTGGGCCTGCTCGCGCCGGTGGACGGCTATGTCGCCAAGCGCACCGTGCAGCTCGGCCAGCGCGTGGCCGCCGGCACGCCCATGATGTCCATCATCCCGCTCAAGCAGGTCTGGGTGGATGCCAACTTCAAGGAAGTGCAGCTGCGCAACATCCGCATCGGCCAGCCCGTCACACTGGTCGCCGACCTGTATGGCAAGAAGGTGGAGTACAAGGGCGCGGTCGCCGGCCTGGGCGTAGGTACGGGGGCGGCTTTCTCGCTGCTGCCCGCGCAGAACGCTACCGGCAACTGGATCAAAGTGGTGCAGCGCGTGCCCGTACGCATCGCGCTGGACGCCAAGCAACTGGCCGAGAACCCGCTGCGCGTGGGCCTCTCCATGGAAGCCGAAGTCGATGTGAGCAACAAGGACGGCAAGGCGCTGGCCGATGCTCCGCGTGATGCCGCCGTGGCGCAGACACAAACCTACAGCGCGCAGGACGATGCGGCCGACAAGGACGTGCAGCGCGTGATCGCCGCCAACACCGGCAAGACAGCTGTGAAGTCGGCCAAAGCCGCCAGCCCGGCGAACCCCGTGACTCCAGCCAAACCTGTGCTCCCGACGGGCGGGGCTGTGTCTTCACCCGCCCAGGCCAGCGGCGAAGCCCAGACCCTGGCGTTGAGCCATGCGCTCTCGCTGTCTGGTAACCGCACGGCACCTTAAGCCATCACTTCCAGCTCAAGCAAGCGCAGCCGCGGCACACCCTGATCGCGGCCCCACCGGCTTCTTCTTCGCAAGGCATTCATGGCTTCCGCACCTGCTTCCGCCTATATTCCACCCCCGCCGCTGACGGGCTCGGCACGCCTGTGGGGCACGCTGGCCCTGTCGGCCGCGACCTTCATGAACGTGCTGGACACGTCCATCGCCAACGTGTCGCTGCCCGCCATCGCCGGCGACCTGGGCGTGAGCCCCAACCAGGGAACCTGGGTCATCACCAGCTTCGGCGTGGCCAATGCAATTGCCGTCCCGCTCACCGGCTGGCTGTCGCAGCGTTTCGGCCAGGTGCGCCTGTTCACGGCCAGCGTCATGCTGTTCGTGCTCACGTCATGGCTGTGCGGCCTGGCGCCGAACATGACCACGCTGATTTTTCTGCGCGTGCTGCAGGGCCTGGTCGCTGGGCCCATGATCCCGCTGTCGCAGGCGCTGCTGCTGTCGAGCTACCCCAAGGCACTCGCGGGCCTGGCCATGGCGCTATGGTCCATGACGACGCTGATCGCGCCGGTGATGGGGCCGCTGCTGGGCGGCTGGATCACCGACAACATCTCCTGGCCCTGGATTTTTTACATCAACATTCCCGTCGGCTTCGGCGCGGCCTTCATCACCTGGAGCATTTTCCGCAACCGCGAAAGCCCCACCAAAAAGCTGCCCATCGATTCCGTGGGGCTGGCGTTGCTGGTGGTCTGGGTCGGCTCACTGCAGATCATGCTCGACAAGGGCCACGAACTCGACTGGTTTCATTCCGGTGAAGTCGTTGCGCTGGCTATCATCGCGCTGGTCGGCCTGGCGGCCTTCATCATCTGGGAACTGACCGAAGAGCACCCGGTGGTGGATCTGACGCTGTTCAAGAAGCGCAACTTCTGGGCCGGTGCGCTGGCGCTGTCGGTGGGCTACGGGCTCTTCTTCGGCAATGTAGTGCTGCTGCCCCTGTGGCTGCAACAGTACATGGGCTACACCGCCACGCAGGCCGGCATGGTGCTGGCGCCCGTGGGCGCCTTCGCCTTGCTGCTGTCGCCGGTGGTCGGCAAGAACATCGCCAAGGTCGACCCGCGCCGCTTCGCCGCCTTTGCCTTCATGGTCTTCGCGCTGGTGCTGTGGATGCGTTCGCACTTCAATACCCAGGCCGACTTCCAGACCATCATGATCCCGACCATCATCCAGGGCGTGGCCATGGCCTTCTTTTTCATCCCGCTGGTCACCATCACGCTGTCGGGCATCCCGCCCGAGAAAATCCCGGCCGCCTCAGGCCTGTCGAATTTCGTCCGCATCACGGCCGGCTCCTTCGGCACGTCGATTGCCACCACCATCTGGCAAGACCGCGCCGCCATGCACCATGCGCAGATCAGTGAGTATGTGAACCAGGGCAGCGCCGCCGCCAACAGCGCGCTCACCGGCCTGGCCGGTGCCGGGCTTACGCCGGAACAGGCCCTGGGCACCATCAACCGCCTGGCCGACCAGCAGGCATACATGCTTGCTGCCAACGACGTGTTTTACGTCTCGGCGGTGATCTTCCTGCTGCTGATTCCGCTGGTGTTCCTGACGCGGCATACCAAAGCCGGGGCGGGAAGCGCGGATGCTGCGGCGGGCGCGCATTGAACGGCTGGGCTGACGAAGTAAAAAAGGGCGCCACGGGCGCCCTTTTTCAATACGCCCGCGGGCATCAAACAGCCCGCTTTGCGCAATACACTACGCCAGGTTCTACGAGTTGTCGATTCCCATATTCATAGGAGCTGCCCCTTGAACGCCAAAAAATATCTCGGTCTTCTTCTCGCAGCCGGTGCTGTCATCCTCTCGGGTTGCGCCACCACAGCTCAACCTGGCTCGATGCAGCAACCTGCCGCGGCCGCCGTGGCCGAAGTGCCTACTCTCAAGGTGGCACTGGATTGCGGTCCCTGCGTGGTGAAGCCGGCGATTCCCTCCCTTATTGCCGGCGGCTACAACGAAGCCGTTGCCAAGGCAGGGCGCAAGGTGAGCAAAGAAAAAGAAGCCAGGCTGATCGTCAAGGAGTACGTGGCGCGTGAGGATGGTGCGCGCTTTCTGGCAGGGGCGTTCGCCGGCAAGGACGAAATCAAGGCCGTTATTGTTTACCAGGGAAAAACATACCCCGTTGAAGACTACTACCGGAACGCCTGGTTGGGCATAGACACGCTCGCGAAGAAGATCGGCGAGATGGCTTACGCCGAATTGAAATAGACGTCTTCAAGGGGATCGCCATGTCAGACGCCGTTTTCGTTGTGCTGCGACTGTCTGGAGATCCGGGCTCGCTGGCGTCCTGCCGCGATGTTCATTTCAGCTCGGGTTCATTCGATTTCAATTCGGTCATCCCGATGCCGCCGGAGCTTGAGATTGAGGAAAGCAGTGCCGTGACCACAGGCCATGACGCACTCTTCGGCGACTGGACAGGCCCCGCCAAGTACTGGACCTGGAAGGAGGCCGCCGCGAAGCTGGGCCATCCGTTCCCGCTTGAATCGCGTGAACAGTTGCTGGCCTGTATTCGCAGCCTCGATTGCGCGGAGATGTACCTGGCGCCGGCACGCCAATACCAGGAAAACATCGAGAAGCACGGCTTCGGGTCCTGGTACGGCTGGTGCAAGAAACATTGGGGCTCCAAGTGGAATGCAGAAGATTCGAGTGTTGAAGCCGGGCCTGATCAGCTTGCCGTTCGTTTCACCGCCGCTTCAGCTTTTCCGAAGCCGCTGGTCGCGGCACTGTCAAAAAAATGGCCGGCGCTCGAAATCCGGGTTCAGTATGCGGACGAGCACTTGCGTTGGGGAGGTGACTACGTCCTCAAGGCCGGCCGGCAACTCCAGAAGCTGCAACGCCCCGCGGCGGACATACTGCGGGAAATCCATAGCGGGGGCGCCGGAGCCTGAGGGGTTTCCCGCTGTGGCCCCCACGCGGGTTTCTGGCTCACGCAGTGATGTCAGGCGCTGGAAACAGGGGGAGCGGATGGCGCTTCCACCGGAACCAGAATCGTGTTGCCGGTGGCCGCCAGCAACAACTCGCCGTCATCCTGTTCGGCATACAGCTCGGCGCTCGCAAACACCTGCTTGCGCCCGGACTTCACCACACGCCCGCGCGCCACAAAGCTGCGTCCCACCGCCGGCGCCAGGCAATTCACTGAAAAATGCGAGGCCAGCACGCGGCCCGCCACCGTGGCGGCCGCATAGCCGCAGGCCGTGTCCAGCATCGCGCCTATCAGGCCCGCATGCAGATAGCCGGCGTACTGGCCCATGTCGTCCTCGCGCCAGGCCATGCGTATCTCGGCCTCGCCGGCTTTGGCCTGCACGACCTCAAAGCCGGCCCAGCGGTTGAAGGAGGCGGTCTGGTTCACCGCCTGCAGGGTGTGGAGCAGTGTGGATTCCGTCATGGCAGGAAATATAGGACGGTCGGGAGTGATGGCCTGTATCGCTGGCGACAGGCCGGGAGCGCTCACTGGCCCGTCAAGGCGAGGTAAGCCTCACGCGTCCCGGGCGACACCGACGCCACGAGCTGCTCATGCGAGGTCTTGTGCCGCACCAGCATGCGCGCCGAGGCGACCGCCTTTGACTTGCAGAACCAGTGGCAGCTGTGCTGCATCAGGAAGAGCTCGGCTGACATGGTGAAGGCTTTGTCTTTGGGCGTGCGCTGGGTGCTGTTTTCGGCCGCATGCAGAATGCCCTGGGCGTGGATCGCCAGCATTTGTCGCATGTCGAAAGCCAAGCCAGGCACCAGCCTGGTCACGAAAGGAATCGCGATCGGCAGCTTGCTCGTGCGCGCGTCCGCTTCATCCACCTTGGAGAAACCGGTGGCAAAACGGGTGAACTGCTCGCACAGCTTGAGTTCAGAGCCGGCCAGCTGGTTCCAGACCTGCTCGCGCCGCTCAGGCTCCTTCTCGCCAAGGGCCCGCAGGTAGCCGTCCGTCAGCATCTCCATCAGCTTTTCGATCTGATACTGGCCCAGGTAGCTGGCCAGCAGCGTGATGCGCCGGCGTTCTTCCGAGAGTTTGAGGATGTAGACAACGATGGCGACGCTGGTCACCAGGGTGAAGAATTCCATTGCTGTGGGGGATTTGGGAGATGGGACTGTGAGGCAAGAGTCACCAGTGTAGTCACCCGGCAGCGTCGTCTGGCTTACAGCACTGCCTGCTTGTCAGCCAAAGCCTTGCCCCAGGTCAGCAACCGATAACTGCGATGCTCAGGCACAAAATAAGGATCACTCTCCACAAGCTCCACCGCGCGCTCGCGCGACTCCACCTCCAGCACCCAAAGCCCGCCCACGAAACCTGCGCCCGGCGCCTCACGCAATCCGCCCGCGATGAGGATTTCGTTTTCATGCGCTCGCAGGTAAGCCAGATGCAGCGGCTCGCGTTCCCGGCGCACGGCCAGCATGCCGGGCTTGTCGTCAAAGAGGGCTATCCAGCGCATGGAATCTCCTGTTGAAGTGCGATGGTTGAGCGGCGGGCCTACATCCGAAGCGGCTGCGCATACCCCGTCATTTCGAGGTAGCCCATGCCCACCAGTTTGCCATTGCTGTCGATCAGCTCACTGAGCCCTTCCCAATAGATGGCGCCCGTGGATTGGCGGCTGTCGAGTTCCTGGTTGTCGATGACGGCGCGCACGGTATAAAAATCGGCGGGCGTGCGCACTATCCATTCGACCGGGTAGGTGGTTTGCGTCAAAGGGCTTTTCCAGTGGCGCACGGCCTTGAAGACCACCTCGCCGCGGCTGAAGGTATAGAGACCGCCTTTGGGCGAACGGAAGGAGCCGCCGTCCCACAGCGTGCTACCGTCCTTGCCGCGCAGCCGGAAGGCGGTCAGGGCGCTGCCGTCGCTGAGGTTCATGCCTATCCAGTCCCAGCCGGCGGCGTCGGGGTGCAGGATTTCTTCGCTCCATTCGTGGTCCAGCCAGGCCTTGCCGCTGACGGTGAAATCCTGGCCTTTGAGCCGCAGGTTGCCGCGTGTGGCCAGCTGCGGCTGGCTGTAGTAGTAGCTGGCCTGTTTTTCCTCAGGGCCTTTGCGTGACAGGCCTTGCTTGCCTTGCAGCAATACCTCCTGTGTTTCTTCAAACGCCAGCTTGAGCGCGAAATCGCTGGAGGGCAATTCGGCGACGTACCTGCCGTCTTCGGCTTTGAGCGACCAATCGCGCAGCTTGAGGTCCATGTCATGCTCGCTGGCAGCGGCGACGCCAAAACCGTCGCGTGCGATGCGCTGGTCGTGCCAGAGTTTTTTGCCCTGCACGTCGGTGAGGGCCGCGTGGGCAAAGACCAGTTGCTTGGCGGCGAACTTCGAGGCCATGCCCTGGGCGGCATCCACGCGTGAACGGAAGAAGGTGAGCTGAAAGCCGAAAACTCGCTGGCCCGCGTCGGCGCTGGCCTGGCCCGTGATGTACCACCACTCGGTGCGAAATTCAGGATGGGCGCCGCGGTCGCGCGGAAACACCAGCGTTTTGGCGGGCAGGGCCCGGGCAGGGCGGATAGCAGCGCCCCATCCGGCCAGCACAGCGCCGGCCAGCAGCAGGCTGCGCCTGGGCACCAGGGAAGGAAAGGGATGCATGGGCTTCCTAAACCGCCGCGGGCCGCAACAGCTTGGCCATACGCGCCTGGGCAGCGCTGCAGTCACCGATTTTGTTGGTCACCCATTGCGCGTTGTAGTAGGTCGGCAGGTAGCGCTCGCCGGAGTCGCATAGCAGCGACAGGATGGAGCCCTGCTCGCCGCGCGCCAGCATCTCATGCGCCAGCGTCAGCATTCCGACCAGGTTGGTGCCTGTCGACGGCCCGACGCGGCGACCCAGCAATTGCGAAAGCGCCTGCATGGCGGCCACCGAATCAACGTCGGCGACCTCCACCATGCGGTCTATCACCGTGCGGATGAAGCTGGCCTCCACGCGCGGGCGGCCTATGCCCTCGATGCGCGAGCCCGCTGCGGTCAGGCCGGCATCGCCGCTGCGGTGGTAGGCGGCAAAGACCGAGCCGGCCGGGTCGGCCACGCAAAGCAGGCTGTCATGCCGCTGGTAGCGCACATAGCGGCCTATGGTGGCGCTGGTGCCGCCCGTGCCCGCGCCCACCACGATCCAGCTCGGCACCGGGTGGCGCTCGCGCACCATCTGGCTGAACATGCTTTCGGCGATGTTGTTGTTGCCGCGCCAGTCGGTGGCGCGCTCGGCATAGGTGAACTGGTCCATGTAGTGGCCGCCTGTTTCCTGGGCCAGTTTGCGGGCTTCGTCATACACCTGGGCGGCGCTGTCCACCCAGTGGTAGCGCCCGCCGTAAAACTCGATCTGCGCGACTTTTTCGGGTGAGGTGCTGCGCGGCATCACCGCGATAAAGGGCAGGTTCAGCAGGCGCGCGAAATACGCCTCGCTGACCGCCGTGGAGCCGCTGGAGGCTTCCACGATGGTAGAGCGTTCATGGATCAGGCCGTTGCATAGGGCGTAGAGGAACAGCGAACGCGCCAGCCGGTGCTTGAGGCTGCCGGTAGGGTGGGTCGATTCGTCCTTCAGGTAGAAATCAATGTCGCGCGCGGCGAACTCCGGCAGCGGCAGGGGAATCAGGTGGGTATCGGCGCTGCGCTGGTAGTCGGCCTCAATGCGGACGATGGCGGCGCTGAGCCAGGAACTGCTGGCGGTATGGGGGAGCGTCATGGCCCTGATTTTGGCAGCAAGCCATGCGGCCGCCAACGCTTGCTGTACCGGATTTCAATGCCGGTGGAGCTTCCACGACGACGCCTCGCCAAACAGCGCAGGAATCTCGCTGCGGCCTATGCCCAGGTCGCTCAGTTCATGGCTGCTCATGGCCATCAGTTCGTCCCGTTGCAGGCGTGTGAGCGCCGGCCGCGGCGAAAACCATGAGGCGCCCAGCATGCGGCCCAGCCTGCGCAGCGCCACCGGCAGGCCCGCGAGGCGGTGCAGGCCGCATGCGAGGGTGAAGCCCGGTGAGACGGTGGGGATGGCGGCGGAAGGCATGGGGTGCTCCTTGTGGGTGGTGACGGTGTGGATGAAGCCAGGCGCCCATGGTGCAATTTATTCTGGTATTGTGGAAGTTGAGTTTTCTGATTAAAACTATCAGTATTTCTGATGTTGCCTGTTAGGAGGCATCTTCCATGCGCGAATTGAACCTGGACCAGCTGCGCACGCTGGTCGCCATTACCGACCTGGGCACCTTCTCGGCCGCGGCGCAGGGCCTGCACCTGGCCCAACCCACCGTCAGCCTGCATGTGAGCGAACTCGAAAGCCGGCTGGGCACGCCGCTGGTGGTACGCGGCGGCCGCAAGGTCGAACCCACGCCGGCGGGCGCGGTGCTGGTCGAGCGTGCCCGCCGACTGCTGCGCGATGCCGATGACGCGGTCGACGCCGTCAAGCGCCACGTCGAAGGCCGCGTCGGCCGGGTACGCCTGGGCAGCACCACCGGTGTGCTGGTCTACTTTTTGCCGCAGGTGCTCAAGGCCATGGAGCAGGCCCATCCCGACATCGACGTCGAGGTCAGCATCCTGGGTTCGGCCGACACCCTGGAGCGCCTGATGCAGGGCACGCTGGACGTGGGCCTGGTCGCCACGCCGCCGCCGGCGCAGCGCGGCATGGTGATCACGCACTGGCGCAGCGACCCGATGATGGCCTTTGTGCCCAGTCGCTGGAAGGCGCCCAAACACGCGACACCGGCCTGGCTGGCGGGCAAGCCGCTGATCTTCAACGAGACGCCCACCCATATGTACCGCATGACCATGGCCTGGTTTGCCGATGCGGGCTTCACGCCGCGTGCGCGCATCGAACTCAATTACTCCGAGGCCATCAAGAGCCTGGTCGCCGCAGGCTACGGCGCGGCCGTGCTGCCCAGGGAGGAGTCGGAGCAGGAGTCCCATGTGCGGCATGACGTGCAGCTGCTGCCACTCAAACCGGCGCTGGTGCGTGACACCGCCATGGTGCACAGGCCGCTGGAGGCTTTGGACGGCGCCACGCGCAACCTGCTCAAGATACTGGCCAACTTCCGCCAAGCCTAGGCCGTGGCGATTCTCTCCATGCGCCGCGACAACTCGGAGCCGCGCCGGCGCAAGAACCGCGTGAGCTCCTCCGCATAGTCACCACGCACAGCCTGCCGCACGGAAGGCCGCTGCGCCAGCGCGGCACGCCAGGCGCGCACCTTGGGCGTTGCGTCGAAAAAGCCGGTTTCGCCCAGCGCCTCAAAGACATCGAAATAGCGGAACACGGGGCCGAAGACGGCATCGACGATGCTGAAGGATTCGCCCGAAAAGTAAGGCCCCCGCGCCGGCAGCACGGCCTCCAGTTGCGTGAACCTGGCCGCCAGCTCCTGGCGCCAGCCCTGCAGGGCGGCGGCATCGGGCGCGTTGTAAAAAGCGCCTATGGTGTTCAGTACATTGGAACCGAACTCCATCCAAGCCCGGTGCTGCGCGCGCTTGAGGGCATCGGCCGGATGCAGGCGCGGCAGCAGGGTGTCTTCCAGGTATTCGCAGATCACGGCCGATTCAAAAACCGGGTCGCTGTCCGCCAGCAGCACGGGTGTTTTGCCCAGCGGTGAGACAGCCTTGAACCAGTCCGGTTTGTTGGCGAGGTCCACATCGCGGCGTTCAAAGTCCACGCCTTTTTCGGCGAGCACAATGGCCGCGCGCTGGACATAGGGGCACAGGGTATGGCTGATGAGGGTCAGTTTCATGACCGTATTCCTTGTTCCTTGTTCGCTCAGCGGGGCGCCAGCAGATTGCTGCGGCGCGCGGCCCAGGCGCCGTCGCCGAGCAGCCACTGGGCCACCGAGGCCACCAGCAGGAACAGCGGGTATTCCCAGCCGCCCTTGGGGCTGGTGAACACCCAACCATTGGGCCAATGCACCCAGACGACGACCGCCAGCACGGGCGCCAGCAGCAGCGAGGCCTGGCGGCCGTAAAAGCCCAGCAGCAGCGCGGCGCCGCCGGCCAGCTCCGCCGCGACCACCGCATAGGCCATGAAGCCGGGCAGGCCGACCGACTCAAAGAACTGCGCCGTGCCGGGCAGGGTGAAGACGAAGATTTTGAGCAGCGCGTGGGTGATCCACATGATGCCCAGGGCGATGCGCAGAAGGGCGGCGCCGTGGCCGGCGTCGAGGGTTTCAGGGTTGGCGTGAGTCATGGTGAAAGTGCCCGGCAAAGGGCCTGTAGTTGAATGAGTCGCCACTTTATGTTTGCGAAATAACAATGTAAATTAGCATTCATGAAAACATCCATTGCAAAAACGCAATACACCCTGACCGCCTACGACCTGCAAACCCTGCTGGCCCTGGTACGCGGCGCCACGCTGGCCGAAGCCGCGCGGCGGCTGGGCGCCGATGCCTCCACCGTGTTTCGCTCGGTGCAGCGCATTGAAAAAAGCCTGGGCCAGCGCCTCTTCGAAAGGTCGCGCCTGGGCTATCTGCCCACCGAATCCATGCTGGGCCTGGTGCCGCACGCCGAGCGCATAGAGGCCGAGCTGGAGGCCGCGCGCGCCAGCGCCCAGCGCCCGCATGAAGGCGTGGCCGGCCGGGTGCGGCTCACCACCACCGATGCCGTACTGCGCGGGCTGGTGCTGCCTTCCCTCAAGCCGCTGTTGGCGCAGCACCCCTTGCTGCAGCTGGACCTGCGCACCGGCAACGAGCTGGCCAGCCTGAGCCGGCGTGATGCCGACCTGGCCCTGCGCGCCACGCGCAAGCCGCCCGACCACTTGGTGGGACGCAAGCTGGGCACGGTGCGTTTTGTGCTGTGCGGCCTCAAGGCGCAGGCCAAGGCCTTGTCATCGGCGAAGAAGCCCGCGGCGCTGGATGTGCTCGCCGGCTTTGACTGGATTGCGCCTGATGAGGCGCTGCCCGAACACCCCTCGGTGCTGTGGCGGCGCAAGCAGCTGCCCAAAGTCACGCCGCGGCATTATGCCGACGGCATCGTCGCGGTGATGGATGCGATCAAGGTGGGGCTGGGGGTGGGCATTGTGCCCGTCTTCATGCTGGCCGGTGAGCCGGCGCTGGTGCCGCTGGGCGATGTGCTGGAAGGCTGCGAATCAGACCTGTGGCTGCTGGCGCATGCCGAATCGCGCCACCTGCGAAGGATAGCGGTGGTTTATGACCACTTCGCAGCCGGCGTCCGGCTGGATTGATCTGTCCGCAAAATCAAAACGACTGGCTGGCGCTGGAACTGCCGGAAGTCCGGAAGACCACTTCCCCGCTGGGAATGTGCACCACGCGCACTTCCTGTCGGGTCGGGTCGGCGACGCTTTTCACCGCGACGGCGACCGCCAGGGAATAGTCGGCAAAAAGATGGTTGGAACTGCTGGGCGGCAACAGGCTGCCCTTGACCGGATCGACGTTTTCAATGCGGTAGTCATGTGGCGATGCTTTGAGGGATGCCATGGTGAAGACCTCTTTGAAGGATTTCGGTTTCGCAGCTATTTCTTGGGTTGTGGCCTCCATGGTAGAAGCGCAAAGGGGTGCTGTGATGACAATTGCGGGTCAAAAGCGGGATTTTTGAGTAAGCAAAAGAAAGCGCCTTGCCGGGAGCGCGGCAACATTGGAAGAAACTAAGTCTTTAGTTTTTCAGTGCGGTGCCGGCCTTGCGCGCCTTGAGGCAGCGATGGAGTTCCTCGGCGTAGGGCGCGAAGCCGAATACGGCCGAAGCGGCCAGAAGCGTGGCGATGACGGGCGCCGGAAGGCTGTCGGCTTTCCAGGCCCAGCGCCAGTCAGGCACAGAACCTGATGCGCCGAATATCGCGGTGACCTGCGGCCAGTGGCTGGCAGCGAGCAAGGCGAGAGCCGCCAGCGGAAGCGCTTCCAGGTAGGCGTGCACGCTTTGCTCCACGGCGCTGACCTCACGTTTTCCTGCGGCGTAGTGAAGATCCCAATGGCTGGTCAAAGCGTGCGCTGCGAGCAAGGCCAGCAACAGCAAAAGCACGGCCGAAGTCATCTCCAGAAAAACGGCGGCCAACACGCCCACGCCCATCTGCGCCAACATCAGCAGATGCAGCAGTGACTCCTTCACGCCTGTGGTGTGCTCCAGGCCGGCACGACGGTGGCAGGCCCAGTCCGCCACGCCGGCAAGCAACCAGGCCGGCATCACGAGATAGACAAGGATGAAGCGAGCGGCGTCCTGCATGGCGTGCCGCAAACCGTCGTGCTTAGTGCAGGCCCTGGCCCGGGCTGCGTTCCGACAGTTCCAGCTTCTTCATCTCCACGGCCACCGACTTGAGCATGTCCAGCGCGCCCTCCGGCGTCTGCACGATGCCCAGCCAGCCGAAAAGGTGATGGCGCAGGAACAGCAGGATCTTGCCGGTCAAGGGGTCGCAGGCCACCCAGTGGCGCGGTGTGTAGCAGGGCTCCAGCGCGCACAGCGGCGGGCAGTCCAGGGGGTAGGGGGGCTCCAGCTCAGCCCGCAGGCCGGCCAGGTCGGTGACCAGCTCTTCGAGTTCCTCGGCGTGCAGGGTGAGTGGTTGCTGCAGTGTCAGGCTCACGCTGCCGTCCCCGTTCCGGGTGGCCAGCAGGCCATGGGCAAGCTTTGTTGTCACACGCGGCAAGGCAGGTGGCAGCTGGCCGGCCACGCCAGGACGGGGGCCGGCCTGGGGGGTGGGATGAATGGGTGTGCTGGTGGTCATCGCGTGCTCCCATGCGTGAAAGAGTGAAAAACAAGGCCACTGTGGCCGGGGGCTGAATCCCTTGGAATCCTCCCCTGGAATCCCTTGCCCATGGGGGCCAGTGTGCGGCGCAGGGCGGCCGCGGGGCGTGGGAAACCGGCCTTGCCCACTGTAGGACGGTGGGGGAGACTCCCCCCAGCCGTTCGCCATGGCCAGGGCTCGCAAAGGCACTGTGGTGCGGCCCGGCTACCAGTCTTCCTTGACCGCGAGCACCGCATCCCTGCCGGCGGCGGCCCGCCCGGCCAGCCAGGCGGTCAGGGTGCCCGCCCCGACCACGGCGGCGCACAACAGGCCCAGGCGCAGCCAGGGCAGTTGCAGGTCCATGGTCCAGTGAAAGCTTTGCGGGTTGACTACGTAAACCAGCACTGTGGAAACTGCCAGGCCCAGCGCCAGGCCAGCCAGCGCACCTGTCAGCGTCCAGGCCGCGCCTTCGCCGGCTACCACGGCCAGGATCTGCCGCCGCGTCAGCCCCAGGTAGGCCAGCAGGCCGAACTCCTTGCGGCGCGCCAGCACTTGCGCGCTGAAGCTTGCTGCCACGCCGAAAAGGCCTATGGCGATGGCGACCGCCTGCAGCCAGTAGGTCACGGCGAAGCTGCGGTCGAAAATCCTCAGCGAGGTTGCGCGCAGTTCGGTGACCGAGGCCAGTTCCAGCAGGCTGCCCGCACCGGATTGTTTTTCCGCCAGCGCGCGCACCGATCGCTGCACCTGCGCGTCGGCGGTGCTGCCATCCAGCCACAGCGCCAGGTCGTTGGCGCGGTGGTCGCCGCTCAGCCGTTCGAAGTCAGCCCTGGCGATGGCGATCGCGCCGAACTGGCGTGCGTAGTCGCGCCAGACGCCGGCTACATAAAACGGGGCCGCCGTGCCGCCGGCCGCAGCCTGCAATGATTGCGAGAGCGGGCCAAACACCGTGCCCGGGCGCGCGCCATACAGGTCCACCATGGGTTCGCTCACATAGATGCCGATGTGCCCGGGCGGCACCGGCAGCAGCGGACCCACCAGCGGCAGTGCGGTGGCCGGGTCGTCCAGCGGGCGCGCGATGAGCGTGACGGCGGGCTTGGCCTGGTCCAGCATCAGCTGCACGGTACGCGCCGCGCCTACCCGCGCCACGCCGGGCAGGCGGCCCAGCGCCTCGACGAACTCGGGCGAAAAATACGCGGTGTCGCTGGCTGAGCTGCCGAGTGCGGTCCGCACATAAAGGTCGGCCGGCAGCACCACGTCCAGCCAGCGCGTGACCGATTCGCGAAAGCTCGCCACCATCACCGTCAGCGCCACCGCCAGGCTGAGCGAGGCCACCACGCTGCTGACCGCCACGGCCGCGCTCTCGCGCACGCGGCGCGCGCGCTCCACCGCCAGCAGCGGCAGCAGGCGCTGCGCGACCCAGGGGCTGAGCCTGTCGTAAAGCAGCGCGATCAGCCAGGGCAAGGCCGTGATTCCGCCCACCAACAGCAGGCCCACGGACACATACGCCGCCAGCGGAATGCCGAACATCGGCGGCAGCAGTGCCAGCAGGCCGCCGGATGCCATCAGGGCCATGCTGAGCCAATGCCCTTTTCCGGCGCGGGTGCCGGCACCCAGGCCCTTGAGGGTTTGCGCGGGCGGCAGCTTTTGCGCGGCGCGCGCCGGCCACCAGCCGCCCACGGCGGCGGCCAGCACCCCCAGTGCGCCGTAGGTCAGTGCGGCCGAGCCATTCCACTGCAGGCTGGGCGCGACGCCGGAAAAATAGCCACCGCCCAGGTCGCCGCCGAACAGCCGCAGCGCCAGTGCGGCCAGCGCCGTGCCCAGCGCGATGCCCAGCAGGCTGCCAACCAGGCCCAGCAACACCGACTCGGCCAATACCAGTTGCAGCCGTTCGCGGCCGGTGAGGCCCAGCACGCCCAGCAGCGCGAATTGCTGCGCGCGCTTGGCCACGCTGAGCGAGAGCACCGAGAAGACCAGGAAGGCGCCAGTGAACAGCGCCACCAGCGCCAGCACCGTCAGGTTGACGCGGTAGGCGCGCGAGAGGTTGCTCACGCGTTCGGCCGTGTCGGCAGGGGCTGTGGCCGTGATACCGGGCGGCAATTGCAGCGAGGCGATGAAACGCCGCGCCTCGGCGCCGGGCTTGAGCCGCACATCGATGCGCGAAAGCTGGCCGCCCTTGCCGAACAGGTCCTGTGCGGCGGCGATGTCCATCACGGCCAGCGGCCCGCCCGTCGCGCCCACCCTGCCGGCCACGGTCACGCTGCGCAGCTCGAGGCCGCTTTGCAGCCGCAGTGCTGCATCGCCGCCGAACAGCTGCAGCGCCGCCGGGTTCAGAAACACCGTGCCGGGGGCGAAGAGCGCGAAACGGTCCGCGTTGGAAGCGGGGACCGGCAGCAGGGCCGGCGCCGTGGCGCCAACGGCCAGCACGTCCACACCGAGGAGGCGCAGCGGCAGGCGTTCAGCCTTGCCGGTGCCGGTTTGCGCGATGGCGTAAGTGCTGATTTCCAGCACCGGGCTGGCCAAGGCTACCTGCGGGTCGCCGGCCACGCGCTGGTAGAGCTTCTCATCAAAGCCGCCCTGCACGGCGCGCAGCTCCAGGTCGGGCTGGCCGTTGACGGCGCGCACTGCCTGTGAAAACTCGCTGAGTGCCGAGGCATTGATCAACTGCACCGAAAACGCCAGCGCCACACCCAGCATCACGGCCGCCACCGCGGCGGCATTGCGCCAGGGGTGGTGTTGCAATTCCCGCCAGGAGAAGCTTGAGAGCAGGGCGCGCATCGCCTCATTGTGCCTTCAGCTATATCTGTACCGCGTTTACGGGGCCTCGGATGAGGCGAAAGACGCATCTGTACCGGTACAGAAAGGACTTACCTGTTCTGTCGGCAGTGCGCTGCCGTCGTTTAAGCTAGCCTCCATCTTTTGACCTGTCCGTTCGCGGAATGAAAGCTCTCCTCGCCATGCAACTCCCAACTTACGACGACGTCAGCGCTGCCGCCGCGCGCATTGAAGGCCATGCGCACCGCACTCCCGTGCTGCAATCAGCCACCGCCCAGGCGCGCTGGGGCGCCCGGTTCTTTTTCAAGTGCGAGAACTTCCAGCGCATGGGCGCATTCAAGTTTCGCGGCGCTTTCAATGCGCTGTCGAAATTCGACGCGGCGCAGCGCAAGGCCGGCGCCATCGCGTTCTCCTCGGGCAACCATGCGCAGGCGGTAGCGCTGTCGGCGCGCATGCTGGGCATGCCCGCGGTGATCGTGATGCCGCAGGACGCGCCGGCCGCCAAGCTGGCCGCCACGCGCGGCTACGGCGCCGAAGTGGTGCTCTATGACCGCTTCACCGAAGACCGCGAAGCCCTGACCCAGGGGCTGGCCGCTGAGCGCGGCATGACGTTGATCCCGCCATACGACCACCCCGACGTGATCGCGGGCCAGGGAACGGCCGCCAAGGAATTGTTTGAGGAAGCCGGTGCGCTGGACCGCCTCTACGTCTGCCTGGGCGGCGGCGGGCTCACCAGCGGCTCGGCGCTGGCGGCGCGCGCGCTGGCGCCCCAGTGCAAGGTCTACGGGGTGGAGCCCGAGGCCGGCGATGACGGCCTGCAGTCGCTGCGTGCCGGCCGCATCGTGCGCATCGACACACCCAAAACCATCGCTGACGGCGCGCAGACCCAGTACCTGGGCGAATACACCTTCGGCATCATCCGCCGCGACGTGGACGACATCCTCACGGTGAGCGACGCGCAGCTGGTGGCGGCCATGCGCTTTTACGCCGAGCGCATGAAGATGGTGGTGGAGCCCACCGGCTGCCTGTCATTCGCCGGGGCCTGCAAGGCGCTGGAAGAAAAACCGCCGGCCAAGGGCGAGCGCATCGGCATCATCGTGAGCGGCGGCAACGTCGACCTGGCGCGCTACGCGGAGTTGCTGGCCGGGCGCTGAAGCGCAACAAGGGCAAAGGGCACCGGGCTAGGCCTGGGCTGGCTCTCGCCTGCCTGATTCCGGCCTGGTTCGCCATCCGGCCCGGAAATCCAACAAACAATACCCACGCCTGGACAATCTGCGTGGGGATATCGGTTGAATTCGAATAGGGTTCAGGGTTTTAAAAAAGTGCTTCATCGAAGTACTCCACTTGACCCTGAGGCGCGAAACCAGCGCGCCTGACCCAACGATGTTCAGAACCGACTACCAAAACCCCTTGCGCCGCATCAGCCGTGTCGAGTCCGACCGTGAGAGAAGCTGGCGAGTGTCCGTCCGCCGATATGGGCAGAGCATTGTCAGGGCCTTCACCGACCTGTGTTACGGCGGCAAGCGCAAGTCACTCGCCGCCGCGAAGATTTACCGGGACGCCCTGGAGGCACACATTGCCATGTTTGACGCGGACCATCGCCTGTGGCGCCGTACCCAAAAAAGCAAGGGCAATTCATCGGGAACAGTGGGCGTGGCGCGCTACCTGGCGCCTTCCAAAGTGCCGGGCGGTTTGCCCGCCCCGTATTGGCAGGCTTTCTGGCTGGATACCAAAGGCCGGCGCCAGAGCAAAGTCTTTCGTGTGGGTGTCCATGGTGAGCGCAAAGCCAAACAGCTCGCGCTGCAAGCACATGCCCAGGGCCTGGCCGAGGTGCACGCCGCGCTCCAGCGCAGCGCCTGGACGGAGCCTCCCAACAGCACGCTGGGCAAGGAGCATGAAGCCCTTCTTTTTGCCGCCGCGTTCGCAGCTGAATTGCTGCGGCCTTGATGCCTCAGTGAAGTGATTTAACTGGCGGCCCTTATGCCGCCCGCGCTCAGGTGCAACAGCCGGTCGGCGCGCGCGGCGGCGGCTTCCGAGTGCGTGACCAGCACCAGGGAAGCGCCTTGTTCGCGTGTCTGCGCAATCAAGGCGTCCATTACCAGGGCGGCGGTGGAAGGGTCCAGGTTGCCCGTGGGTTCGTCCGCCAGCAACAGGCCGGGCCTGTGCACCAGCGCCCGCGCGATGGCCACGCGCTGCAACTGGCCGCCGCTGAGCTGTTGCGGCAGCCGCCCGCCCAGGCCGGCCAGGCCCACGGCGCCCAGCATGGCCTCGACCCGAGCCGGGTCCGGCTGTCCCAGCAGCAGCAAGGGCAATGCCACGTTCTGCGCCACGTCCAGGTGCGGCAGCACGTGGAAAGCCTGAAACACAAAACCCACGTGGCGGCGGCGCAGCAGCGCGCGCTCGTCATCGCTGAGCGCGCCCAGGTCCTGGCCCTTGAGCTGCACCGAGCCTTCATCCCAGCTGTCCAGCCCGGCCATGCAATTGAGCAGCGTGGACTTGCCCACGCCCGATTCGCCGACGATGGCGACGAATTCGCCGGGCGCGACATCCAGCGAGACGTGGCTGAAAACCACCGTGTCGTCGCCGTAACGCTTGGCCAGATCGCGGACCTGCAGCTGGTTCATGCCCGGCCCTGTACTTGTGTGGCGACGATATCCAGAACCTGCTCCAGGGCCTGCGGCCCATCGCAGGCCACCACCTGGCGCTGCGGCATGGACCGCAGCCAGGTGATCTGGCGCTTGGCCAGCTGGCGTGTGGCGAAGATGCCCCTGTCGCGGAGTTCGCCCACCGCGTAGTCGCCGTCCAGCGCCTCCCAGGCCTGGCGGTAGCCGACACAGCGCATGGATGGCAGGTCCCGGTTCAGGTCGCCGCGCGCGCGCAGGGCTTTGACCTCATCGATGAAGCCGGCTTGCAGCATGGCGTCAAAGCGTAGGGCGATGCGTTCATGCAGCCAGCCGCGGTCTTGCGGTTCCAGCGAAATCAGGGAAGCAGCATCCGCGCCAGTGCCTTGCGCCGCGGATTTTCTGGCGGCACCTTGCGCATGGAAGAAAGACAGCGGCCGGCCCGAGACGCGGAACACTTCCAGAGCGCGCGAGATGCGCTGCGAATCATTGGGTGCCAGCCGCGCGGCGGTGGTAGGGTCGACACGCGCGAGTTCGGCATGCAGCGCGGGCCAGCCTTGCGCCGCGGCTTCATCGGCGAGGGCGGCGCGCACGGCGGGGTCGGCTTTGGGCATGTCGTCCAGGCCGTCAAACAGGGCCTTGAAGTACAGCATGGTGCCCCCCACCAGCAGCGGCAGTTTGCCGCGCGCCTGGATCTCTGAGACCAGGCGGCCGGCATCGGCCACGAATTCGGCTGCGCTATAGGCCTGCAGCGGGTCGCGGATGTCGATCAGGTGGTGCGGCACAGCCGCGAGCTCGGCCGGCGTGGGCTTGGCCGTGCCTATGTCCATGCCGCGATAGACCAGGGCCGAGTCGACGCTGATGATCTCGGCCTCGTGGCGCCGCGCGATCGCCATCGCGGCGGCAGTCTTGCCGGAGGCGGTGGGGCCGGCGATGCAGATGCAGGGAAGGCTCACGTTCACGTGTTTTTCGCGGCGGCCTCATGCGCCGGCTCGCCATATTTGCGCACCACCGTCCAGGCCGTGGTTGCGATCAGCGCGCTCCAGAACCAGATGCCGTGCGTCAGGGGCCGCACCGTGCCGTCCATGTGGGTGCCCAGCCAGCCGCCCATGCCGAAGGCCACCAGCATCATCAGGAAGCCGTTGAGTGCCGACGCCGCGCCGGCCGCCTGTGGAAAGGGGCCGACGGCGCCGCTCTGGCCGCAGGGCTGGTGCACGCCGTGGCCCAGCATGAAGAGGTAAAACGGCAGCATGATGGCCCAGACATTCTGAACGCCGGCCCAGGCCAGCAGGCCCATGGTGCTGCCGCCCGTCAGGCTCAGGCAGGCGGCGATCGCCACCGACCGCCGCACGCCGAAACGCGGCAGCAGGCGGCGGCAGATGAAGGTGCCGGCAAGGTAGAAACTGCACATTGAAAACATCACCAGGCCGTATTGCGTCTTGCTCAGGCCCAGCACCCGGATGAAGACGAAAGAGGAGGCCGCCAGGAAGGTGAAGAGACCACCGTAGGACGCAGCGGTGAGGGCCGAGAAGGCCAGGAAGGTGGGGTGGCGCAGGATGGCCAGCCAGGTGCGCAGCAGCGTGCCGGGGCGCAGGGCCTGTGGATTTTTCTGTGCCAATGACTCTTCAAAGCGCAGGCCGACCAGGGCCAGCGTGGCCGCGCCAAACACGGCGAGCGCCGCCAGCGCGATGCGCCAGCCGTAGAGCTCGGACAGCAGGCCGCCCAGCGGCGCGCTGATGCAGGCCAGCACGCCCAGGCCGCTCAGGCCCTTGGACATGACGCGCGCGCCTTCGAGGGGCTGGTACAGGTCGCGCACGATGGCGCGCGCGCACATCACCACCGCGCCCATGGCCGCGCCTTGCACCACGCGCCAGACGATGAGCAGCAGCATCGACGGCGCAAAGGTGCTGCCGACCGAGGCCAGGGTGTAGGCCGACAGGCCCCACAGCAGGATGGGCCGGCGCCCGAAGCGGTCGGACAGCGGGCCCCAGATCAGCTGCGAGGAGCCGAAGGCCAGCAACAGGGCGCTCAGCGTGAGCTGGGCCTGCGACATGGGCGCGCCAAAGCCTTCGGTGAGCGCCGGTAGCGCCGGCAGGTAGAGATCGGTGGTGACGGGCTGTATGCCCAGCAACATCGAAAGGATCAATACGACCAGGCCAGCGGGCATGGCCGGCGCCACGGTCTTCGAAACGGAAACATCCATTCAACTGAGCGTATCAGACAAACCCCTTGGGGGCGGCGCCGCCGCCGGAGTTTCAGCGCAGGCCGGACTTGTACCGGGCGATGGCCTTTGCCCGGAGGTCTTCGCCGATTTCCTTTTCACTTGCCGCGGACACGGCCGGAGCGGCTGGCGCGGGTTCGGCCGTGGCGGAAGCGTTTGGCGGCAAGGGTTCACTGCCGCGGGGGCCGAAAATTTTGGTCTGAGCATAGGCAGCATAGCTGCGCAGTCGCTCGTCGTTGCTTTTCAGCGCTTCCTCGATGACTTCCGTGGCGTAGGGCAGGTCATGCAGGAATTGGTGCACATTCAGCGTGCGCCCGAACTCCCGCTTCATCGGGATGACCATGCGCACCGCGTAGGTCATGAGGTCGGAATCGGGTGGATTCATGGTGAGCTGCATGGTGTACGGGTTGATCGCCAGGCGCTCATGCGCCTGAAATCATTTCGCCATGCTGGGCCAGGTCAAGCCCCAGTTGTTCCTCTTCCGGGGTCACGCGAAGGCCTGCGAGGGGCTTGACCACCAGCAAAACCAGCCAGGTCATGATGCCTGCATAGGCAGCAACGGCGCAGGCTCCCATGAGATTGGTCAGCACGGTTGCGGTGACCGGGGCAATTTCCTTCAGTGCAAAGACCGGCGTCAGGACCGTACCAATGAAACCGCCCACGCCGTGCAGCGCAAACACGTCGAGCGTATCGTCGATTCCTGTCGCGCGTTTGAAACGGGTCACCACGAGGAAACAGCCCACACCCGCCGTTGCGCCCAGCACCGATGCGCCGAGGACGCCGACAAAGCCGGATGCCGGCGTGACGGCGACCAGGCCGGCAATGGCACCAGTGGCCATGCCCAGCACGCTGAATTTGCCGCGCTGCACGTATTCGCAGATGCCCCACAGGAACGCGCCGACGCAAGCTGCCACCTGGGTGGCCAGCAAGGCGCCTACGGCGCGTGAACTGGCCTCAAAGGCCGAGCCCGCATTGAACCCAAACCAGCCGGCCCACAACAGCCCCGCGCCGATGATCGTCACCAGCAGGTTGTGCGGCACCATGGGCTCGGTCCCGAAGCCTTTGCGCGGCCCCACCACCTTGGCCGCGACCAGGCCGCTGGCCCCGGCGGCGATGTGTACCACCGTGCCGCCCGCAAAATCCATATGCCCCATGCTGGCGAGCCAGCCGGTGGGTTGCCAGATCCAGTGCGCCACAGGAGCGTAGACCAGTATGGTCCAGAAAGCCGCGAAGAAAATGGTGGCGCTCAGGCGCATGCGCTCGACGGTGGCCCCGATGATCAGCGCGAAGGTGATGATGGCGAAGGCCAGCTGGAACATGAAAAAAGCGGATTCTGGCACGGTGGGGGCCGAGACGTGCGCGCCGACCTTGGCGCCCAGCAGCCCATCGCTCAGTGCGCGGCTCATGTCCCCGATCCAGGGATTGCCGGGGGTGAACGCGAGCGAGTAGGCAATCCCGGCCCATACCAGCGTGACGACGGTGGTCGCCGCAAAGGTGTGCGCCACGATGGAGAGGGCGTTTTTGGCTCGCATCATGCCGCTGTAGAACAGCATGATGCCGGGAACGGTCATCAGCAAGACCAGGACGGTCGAGATCAGCATCCAGGCCGTGTCTGCCCCATTGAATTTCGCGAGCGCCGGCGCTGCCGCGGTTGCGGCTGTTTGGGCGTGCAAGGAGCCCGATGCCAATAGCGGCAGGGCAAGAGCCAGTGAGGTGAAGGCAGGTGACCGGCGGTTTACCAGGACGTGATGCATAAATCCCTCTCGATCGTTAGGTGTATTCGAAAAGGGATGTTACATCCGGCTACATATTATAAATAAGTAAAAAATACCTGTTTGCAAAAAAATATTGGCTAAAACAGTGCGGTAGTACTCATTTTTGAGGACTTGGAAATTGCCGCCGCGAGGCGACGAGGGGGCCCCGCCGGCTTATTGCAGGCCGAAAAGCTGCGCCAGCGCTTGCCGGTACTGTGGCAGCCCGACCAGGTTGGCGTTGTGATGCGAGCCGCCTTCGACCAGTACGAAGCGCTTGGGCTCGGCCGCTGCATCATAGAGCTTGCGCCCCAGGTCGGGCAGTATCAGCCGGTCTTCGCCGCCGTGAACCACCAGCAGCGGCGAGCCTATCTTGTTCACCTTGCGCACGGCTTCGAAGCGCTGGGTGATCAGCAGCGACACCGGCATCCAGCCCCATTGGGGGGAACTGCTGACCACATCGGCGATGGACGTGAAGGTACTTTCGACAATGGTGCCGCGCTCGTCGTTGACTTCGGTCGCCAGGTTGATGGCGATGGGCCCGCCCAGTGAGTGGCCGAAGATGTAACGCGGCCTGTCCGGGTATTTGTGGGCCAGCCAGTCCCAGGCGGCGCGGGCGTCCTCGTAGGCGGATTTCTCTGAGGGCAGCTCCTGTGTGCTTTTGCCGAAGCCGCGGTAATCGATGGCCAGTACGGAAAAGCCCAGTTCCTGCATGCGGCGCATGCGGGGCGCTGAGCCGGTGACGTTGTAGCGCGCGCCGTGCAGGTAAAGCAGTACCGGGGCCTTCTCCGGCTCGGGCCTGTCGCTCTCCAGCCAGAGGCCGTGCAGGCGGACCGGATGGTCTGGGGCGGCGGTGTAGTCTATCCAGACGTCGTCCATGCCGACCGCGGCGGCGGCCCCGCCGCTCCAGGTGCGGTCGCTGGGCTGGAAGATCCAGGCGCGCTGTTTTTCGTCGAGGGTGGCGCAGCCCGCCAGCAGCGCCAGCGCCATGCCAAATGAGGTGAAGAGCTGCCAGCGTTTCATGGTCATGACTGAGTAAATCCTGCCCGAAAAGTTCTGGTAGCTGGTGTTTCCCCTTGTATGGGAGAGGCAGCGTGCAAATTCTCACGCCCGCATGACACTGGCACAACACCCCGCGCAACACCCGGCTGCTGCCGCACGGTAAACGCTCGAAGCCGGGGCTTTTAACGCCCGCGCATGAACAGCGAGTCGAGCTCCCTGATGCTGACCTGCCGCCAGGTCGGCCGGCCGTGGTTGCATTGGTCGGAGCGCTCGGTGGCTTCCATCTGGCGGAGCAGGGCGTTCATCTCGTCCAGCGTGAGCTTGCGGTTGGCGCGCACCGCGCCGTGGCAGGCCATGGTCGAGAGCAACTCGTTCTGTGCACGCTGGATCACCGTACTGGCGTCGTGTTGGGCCAGTTCGGCCAGCACACTGCGCGCCAATTCCACCGCGTCGCCTTGTGCCAGGCTGGTGGGCACGGCGCGCACCGCCAGCGTCTTGGGCGAAAACGGCGTGATTTCCAGGCCCAGCGTCGCCAGTGTTTGGGCACACGCTTCCGCCGTGGCGACCTCCTGCGGGCTGGCGGCAAAGGTGGCCGGGATCAGCAGCGGTTGGCTCGCCAGGCTGGCGCCCCCGCCGCCGTCCATCTGGGTTTTCAGGCGCTCGTAAACAATGCGCTCGTGGGCCGCGTGCATGTCGACGATGACCAGGCCCTGAGTGTTTTCGGCCAGCACATAAATGCCCTGCAACTGGGCAATGGCCCGGCCCAGCGGCCAGTCGCCCGAGGGTAGGGGTGAGGCTTCTTCTGATGCTGCAGCTGTGGGGCCTGCCGCACCGTTCAAGGATGCTGGAGCTGCGGCCGGCGCGGATCCGGGGGCGGGCATGGCGCCATACGAAGATGCGGGCACAAAAATACCGCCCGCCTCGGTGTTGCCTTGGCCGGTCACAGCCGGTACCGGCCACATGGCTTCAAAGTCGGAAACCCGGCTGCCGCCATGGCTGCCTTGGCCGCTATTGCCGCCGAAATTCATGGGGGGTTGCGCCCATCCCTGGCGGGAAAAGGCCTGGTTTTCCCGGGAGACATCCGGGGGCGCCGAGGCGGCCGAGGCAAGACCCGCCTCGGCGGTGGACGAGCGTGGGATCGCCAGCGCGTTTTCGGTGGCATGCCGCACCGCCTGATGCACCTCGCGGCTGTCTCGAAAGCGCACCTCGATCTTGGTCGGGTGCACATTCACGTCCACACGGCTCGGGTCGATCTCGACATACAGCGCGTAGACCGGCTGGCGGTGGCCGTGCAGCACGTCCTCATAGGCGCTGCGCGCCGCGTGGGTCAGCACCTTGTCGCGCACGTAGCGGCCGTTCACATAGGCGAATTGCTGGTCGGCGCGCGAGCGGGCGGCATCCGGGATGCCCGCCATGCCCCAGACACGCACGGCGGGCTGGCCGTCGTGGCGCAGGGCCGAGCTTTCGTAATTCACGGAGACCGACTGCTCGACGAACTCACTGCCCAGCACATCGGCCAGGCGCTGTTCATGGGCCTTGTCGCCGCTGGCGGCGCGCCACTGCTCGACCAGCTTGCCTTCGTGCCAGATGGCAAAGCCGACGTCGGGCCGCACCAGCGCGTGGCGGCGCACGGCCTCTATGCAATGGGCCAGTTCGGTGGCATCGGTTTTGAGGAATTTGCGGCGGGCCGGGGTGGCGTAAAACAGCTCGCGCACTTCCACGCTGGTGCCGCGACTGCGCGCGGCCGGCTTGAGTTCGCCGGTGCGGCCGTCCAGCTGCCAGGCGTGCTCGCTGTCGGCGGTGCGGGACAGCAGGCTCATGTCGGCGATCGAATTGATGGCGGCCAGCGCTTCGCCGCGAAAGCCCATGGTGCCCACGGCTTCGAGGTCCTGCAGCGAGGCGATCTTGCTGGTCGCGTGGCGCCTGAGGGCCACCGGCAGCTCTTCGCGTGGAATGCCGAAGCCGTCATCCTCGACCAGGATCAAGCGCACGCCGCCGGCCATCAGGCGCACGGTGACCTGGGTGGCGCCCGCGTCCAGCGCGTTGTCCACCAGCTCGCGCACCACCGAGGCCGGCCGCTCGACAACTTCACCGGCGGCGATCTGGCTGATCAACTCATCGGGCAGTTCGCGAATGGGGCGGCGGGAGGGGGAAAGCATCATGGAGGGATTTTAGGGGTTTGCCCGCTTTTCGCCGGGGGCGCTCGCCCATGCCCGGACGGCGTGGCGGTTTGTAATATTCTGTTCCATTGTTCATAGCCCGAGGGGAATCATGCCAACAACCACTTTGACCCATAGCGCCATGGCCACCATGCTGCTGCTGGCAAGCGCAGCCGCCACAGCGCAAGCCACGAGCGCCCCAGTGTGCGTGCACGATGAGAGTGTCAAGGAGCGTTTCGTGCCGGTGGAGTTGCTGACCGGCAACCCGATCACCGAGTCGCGCGAACTGATGTTTGCGCCGGTCGACCGTGTCTATCCCTTTGTCGACGAGCTGCCCGATGGCTCCCTGGGCAAAGGCGAGGCCGCGCTCAAAGGGCCCCTCAGTTGGGAAGGCCAGGAGATCTATGAACGCAAGGTGCCGCGCGCGCACGAACGTTTCGCCCTGACGCCGGACCGCACGGCCATAGGCCGCGTCTACGACCAGCGCTTCGGCAATGCCAGCAACGAAGGCAAGTTTCCTGTGGGAAACTGGTCGCAGGGCCAGGTCCGCCGCTACAGCACCACTTATTTTTCTTCCCGCGGCCCGAGGCAGGAAACCACAACCCTTGAGATCGAAAAACTTTCATGCACCTACGAGGGCGTGCCCGGCGCGCTGCAATACGGCTGGAAAACAAGCGGTGGCCTGAGCTACGGTTATATCTATGCGCCCGGCAAGGGCCTCGTGCATGTGATGACACGGGCCGGCGGTCGCTGACGCACCAAAGCCGGAGCGGCGCACCTGTCAGAATCGGGGGATGGAACTAGCAGCCTTTCTCATCGATTTCATCCTTCATGTCGACAAGCACCTGGAGGCCTTTGTCAGCAGCTACGGCACTTGGGTCTATGCCTTGTTGTTCGTGGTTATTTTTGTGGAAACCGGCGTGGTCGTCATGCCTTTCCTGCCCGGCGACTCGCTGCTCTTCGTGGTGGGCGCGATGTGCGGTGTGGGCCTGATGAGTTTTCCGCTCGCAGTGGGCCTGCTGTTTGCGGCGGCCGTGCTGGGCGACCAGTGCAACTACACCATAGGCCGCACCCTGGGGCCCAAGGTTTTCCAGTGGGAAAATTCGCGCTGGTTCAACAAAAAGGCCTTTGACCAGGCCCATGCGTTTTATGAGCGCTATGGCGGCATCACCATCATCGCCGCGCGCTTCATGCCCTTTCTTCGCACCTTCGCGCCTTTTGTGGCCGGCGTGTCGGAGATGACGCGCAGCAAGTTCACGCTGTTCAATCTCGTGGGTGGTGCCTTGTGGGTAGGCGGCATCATCACGGTGGGCTACTTCTTCGGCAACATTCCCTTTGTCAAAACCCACCTCGACAAGATCATCTGGGCGCTGATCCTGGTGCCCGGCCTCATCGTGATCTTTGGCGCCTGGAAAGCCCGGCGCAAGGCGGTATCGGAAGCAGCATCACGCCCTTGAACAAAAAAACGGCTCCCAGGGGCTGAGGCCGGGAGCCGTTTTCATGTCATGCCGTGCCGCCGCACCCGGTCTTGCCGGGCTGCGGAGCACGCGGGCCTGGCGCTCAGCGCTTTTTGCCGACCTCGTTACCGATCAGTGCACCGGCGGCTGCGCCGCCCACGGTGCCCAAGGTGCTGCCAAACACGGCGTTACCCACCAGGCCGCCGGCCACGGCGCCCACGCCGGTGCCGATCTGCGCATTGGTCGGATGGCTGCTGCAACCCGTCACGCCTATCAAGGCCGCGGCTGCGACAGCCGACATCATCAGTTTCGTATTCATGTTGTTCACCTTTGCTGAGAGTTTCAGGCGTCCGCCCTTGGCATTCGCATGGCGAATGGCGTCAGGCTTTTGCCTGGACTCACTGTAGGTGGGCAAGGCTGTCGGGAGGTGTAGGAGAAGGCCACCGGGGGCTGTCGGCTCGTTGTGGTCTTTAGTGGTAGTCCCACCGGAAGTTTTCGCGGAAGAAGGCCCTGGGCCCTAGACGGCGCGGTTGCGCGCCAGCGGCGGATTGCGCGCGAAGTAGCGCTTGATGCCGCGCATCAAGGCATCGGCCAGTTGCACCTGGTACTCGTCGCTGCGCAGCTTGGCTTCTTCGTCGGGGTTGCTGATGAAGGCGGTCTCCACCAGCACGCTGGGAATGTCGGGCGCCTTCAGCACGGCGAAGCCGGCCTGTTCAACTTTCGGCTTGTGCAACTTGCCCACGTTGCCGATCTCGCCCAGCATGGCGCTGCCGAGCTTGAGGCTGTCGTTGATCTGCGCCGTCGTGCTCATGTCCAGCAGGGCCTTTTGCACCTGCGCATCCTTGGCCTTGACGTTGATGCCGCCCACCAGGTCGGCCGAGTTTTCCTTGTCGGCGATCCAGCGTGCGGCGCTGCTGGAAGCGCCTTTTTCGCTCAGCGCGAAGACGCTGGCGCCTTGCGGCCGTGCCGTGAAGAAGGCATCGGCATGGATGCTGATAAACAGGTCGGCCTGCACGCGCCGCGCTTTTTGCACGCGCACGTGCAGCGGCACGAAGAAATCGGTATCGCGCGTCAGGTAGGCGCGCATATTGGGCTGCTGGTTGATGCGGTCGCGCAGGCGATGCGCGATTTGCAGCACCACGTCTTTTTCGCGCGTGCCGCCGGGGCCGACAGCGCCCGGGTCCTCGCCGCCGTGGCCCGGGTCCAGCGCGACGATGACGAGGCGGTCGGTCTTATTTTTGGCGGTGAGAGGCTCCTCAGGCGTGGGCTTGCCCACCGGGCCGGCGGCCGGTCCGGGACTTTTATCTTTGCCGTCCTTGTCTTTTTCCGCAACGGCAGGCGGCGGCGCCGGCTTGCTGTCGGGCTGCTTGCCTGATTGCCGCGCGATCAGGTCGGCGATGGGGTCATGTCCGGTGCCGGCGGGGGGGGGCGTGGTGCCGGGCTGCCTGTCGGCGAGCTTTTCGGCAATCAGGGCTTCGAGCGGGTCGGCCACCTGCGTCGGATACAGATCGAACACCAGGCGGTACTGGTAGGCGGCCACCGGCGGCAGCGTGAATACCTGCGGCTGTATGGGTTGCTTGAGGTCTATCACCAGCCGCACCACGCCGGGCGCGTTTTGCCCCACGCGTATGCCCGAGATGTTGGGGTCGTCGGACTTGACCTTGGCCACCAGTTCGCGCAGCGCCGGGATCAGGTCTATGCCTTCGATGTCCACCGCGAGCCGGGGCGGTTCGGCGACAAAAAACTGCCGGGCCTTGATTTCGCCGTCCGATTCGATGGTGAGCCGCGTGTAGTCCTTGGACGGCCAGACACGCACGGCCACGATGGTGGCGCCGCGCGCGATGTGCTGCACACCCAGCAACAGCACCACGCTGCCCAGCTGAAGGGCGCCGCGGCGGCTCAGGGTGGGGCGCTTCATGCGAGCAGTTCCGCGCCGGTGGGCGTCTGGGCCGTCAGGGTGACGGCACGTGCGTCGTCCGGCAGCACTTCCAGGTGCAGCAGCAGGTCGGGTTGCGGCAGGTGGGGGCCGGCCTTCTCGGGCCATTCGACAAGCTTGAGGCCCTTGGCGGCGAAGATGTCGCGAAAGCCGGCTTCTTCCCATTCGCGCGGGTCGTTGAAGCGGTAGAAGTCGAAGTGCCAGATGTTCATGCCGCCATTGTGGCCCGCTTCGGAGAGCGTGTACGGCTCCACCACCGCATAGGTGGGACTCTTGATGCGGCCCTGCACGCCCAGGCTCTTGAGCAGGTGGCGCACAAAGGTGGTCTTGCCTGCGCCCAGGTCGCCTTGCAGCTCGATCAGCGCGCGGCCGATGGCGGGGTGGTTCGCCAGGGCGCGCGCGAAGTCGGCCGTGCCTTCCTCGTCGTGCCAGGTAATGTTTTTTACAATCGGCGGGTGTCCGCCAGCAACGCTTTGAACAGTCATCAGTTCGTTTCTCAAATTCAGGCTTGGGCGCGTGAGCTTGGATTTTCGCAAATTGGCATTGCCGGCGTCGACCTGTCTTCGGCTGAACCCGGATTATCGGCCTGGCTGGCCGCCGGCTTTCATGGCGACATGCACTACATGGCCGCGCACGGGCTCAAGCGTGCCCGGCCGGCCGAGCTCATTCCCGGCACGGTCAGCGTTATCACGGCACGCATGAACTACCTGCCAGCGTCAACGCCCACCGGGCCCGGCGAATGGCAGGCCCTGGAATTCAGCCGCCTGGAGCGGCCCGCCGAGGGCATTGTGTCGGTCTATGCGCGTGGCCGCGACTACCACAAGATCATGCGCGGCCGCCTGCAAAAACTCGGCGAACGCATCTCGGCGCATGTGGAACAGCTGGGCCACCGTGCCTTCACCGATTCCGCCCCGGTGATGGAGGCCGAACTCGCGGCGCGCAGCGGCCAGGGCTGGCGTGGCAAGCACACTTTGCTGCTCAACCGAGAGGCCGGCTCCATGTTCTTCCTGGGCGAAATCTATGTAGACATCGCGCTGCCGCCCAGCGAGCCGCTGGCGCCGCATTGCGGCAGCTGCCAAGCCTGCATCGATGTCTGCCCCACACGCGCCATTATCGCGCCGCACAAGCTGGACGCCAGGCGCTGCATCTCCTACCTGACCATTGAGCATGCCGGCCCCATACCGCTGGAGCTGCGCCCGCTGATCGGCAATCGTATCTACGGGTGCGACGACTGCCAGTTGATTTGCCCCTGGAACAAATTCGCCCAGCGCAGCGCCTTGCCTGACTTCGACGAACGCCGGGGTCTGACAGGACAGCAACTGGTCACGCTGTTCGGCTGGAGCGAAGAAGCGTTTTTGCGTTTCACCGAAGGCAGCCCGATACGGCGCATAGGCCACGAACGCTGGCTGCGCAACATCGCGGTGGCGATGGGCAATGCCTTGCGCGTGCTGGATGCGGCGGCCGCAATGCCTTTGCGCGAGGCTCTGCGTACTCGTGCCCAGGATTGCAGCGAACTGCTCGCGGAACACATTGAATGGGCCCTGGCCCAATGAGCAATGACATTCAAGTCAAAGACATTCGGTAATATGCCCCGTGCATGAAAGGACACCCTTATGGACCCCACAATTTCCGGCGCTCTCGCGTCGATGTTTGGCGCGGTTGTCGGCGGCGGCATCACTTTTTTCCTGAACCGCCAGCTCCACAAACACCAGCTGGCGCTGGCGCGCGAGCAGCACAAGACCGAGTTCATGGCCGAGGAAACGGCTCGCCATTTCCTGAGCCACAAGGGCTATACCGACCGCTCCTTTGAAACTTTGCAAATGCACCTGGGGGGCTTTGATGAGGATGAACTGCGCAAGATTCTTGTGCGGGCGGGGGCGGTACGGGTTTATCGGGAGGATGGGTCGGAATGGTGGAGGCTGATGAGCCGGATGGGGGAGTTCATCGAGAAGAAGAATTCTTCTTGAACTTGTTTTTGCCGGGTCTTGCTCCGGCGGTGCGTCTCCTGCTGAGGCTTGCTGGCCGGGCAACCCCCGGCCAGCGTCCTCCGCAAAGAGAACAAGGGGGAGCTACCTCAGAACCGCCAACGCAAACGGCAAACTCACCACCCCCAACATGGTGGAAAGCGTCACCAACCCCGCCACATAAGCCCCGTTGTACCCCATACGCGCAGCCAGCACATAGGCACTGGAGGCGGTCGGCAGCGCGGAGAAGGCCAGCAGTATGGTGGTCTGCACAGGCGACAGGTTGAAAGCTTTGGCCAGGCCGAGCGCCACGATGGGCAGCAGCAGGTGGCGTATCGACAGCACGGCCGCCGTCAAGGTTCTGGATTGCGCAAGGTGCGCGAACTGCATGCCTGCCCCGGCCGCCATCAGGCCCAGGGCCAGTGAGGCGGCGCCTATGCGGTTGACGGTGGGCTCCAGCCAGAAGGGAATGGTAAGGCCCAGCAGGTTGGCGAGCAGGCCGGAGGCCGTCCCCACAATGAGCGGGTTGCGCACCAGCTCGCCTAAGAAGCCGCGTTGGGCATGCTTTGCCATGGGCCATACCGCGGCGACGTTGAAGAGGGGCACGCAGACGCCGATCAGCACCGCGATGAGTTGCAGGCCTTGTGCACCGGCCAGTCGGTCGGCCAGGGCGAGGGCGATGAAGGAGTTGAAGCGAAACGCCACCTGCGCGCTGGCCGCGTGTTCGCGCGCGTCGATGTGGCGGCGTAGCCAGGGCAGGTGCGGCAGGCTGTAGGCCATGGCGATGCCGGCCACGCCCATGAGCAGGCCGGCGCCTATCAGGCTGGAGGCGGCGCCGAGGTCCAGCGGGCTTTTCACGATGGAGTGAAACAGCAGGACCGGAAACAAAAAGTAATAGACCAGGCTTTCCACCTTGTCCCAGACTGTGCGGTCGAGGGCGGTGTAGCGGCATACCAGGTAACCGCAGACGATAAGGGAAAAGTCGGGGAAAAGAAGCTGGGCGTAGTTCACCGGCCAAGAATAACCGCAATCCCTTCGGGTTTGCCCTTATGCGTAATCCACAACTGGCGAAGCGCAAAGCAGCGATTACCATTTCAGCTGCTTTTTTACCGCGAGGATCTGAACATGCAACGTCGTTATCTTTTTGCCTGCTCCGTGCTGTCCGCACTGGCGCTGGGCGCCGCCGGCCCCGCGCTGGCGCAGGGGTACCCCAACAAGGTGGTCAAGCTGCAAGTGCCTTTCGCACCCGGCGGCACCACAGACATCGTCGCCCGCGTCATCGCTGAGCCGCTGGGCAAGGCCCTGGGCCAGAGCGTCATTGTCGAGAACAAGGCCGGCGGCGGCGGCGTGGTCGGCGCGCTGGAAATCGCCCGCTCCGCCCCTGATGGCTATACGCTGGGCGTGGCAACGGTCTCCACCACCGCGGCCAACCCGGCGATCAACCCGAAGATCCCGTACAACACGCTGACGGACTTCACACCCATTATCAATATCGCAGCCACACCCAACATCATCGCGGTGCACCCGAGCTTCCCGGCGCGCAACTACAAGGAGTTCGTGGCCGAGCTCAAGAAGAACCCTGGCAAGTATTCCTACTCGTCTTCCGGAACGGGTGGTATCGGCCATCTGCAGATGGAGTTGTTCAAAAGCATGTCGGGTACCTTTGTGACCCACATCCCCTACCGCGGCGCGGGCCCTGCGCTGAACGATACGGTGGCCGGCCAGGTCCCGATGATTTTTGACAACCTGCCTTCCGCGCTGCCCTTCATCCAGCAAAAGCGCCTGATCCCCATCGTGGTGGCCGCGCCGCAACGCGTAGCCGTGCTGCCGGACGTGCCGACCTTCAAGGAAGTCGGCCTGGAGCCGGTGAACCGCATGGCCTACTACGGCATCCTGGGTCCCAAGGGCTTGCCGAAAGATGTGGTCGACAAGGTCAGCGCCGGTGTGAAGAAGTCGTTGGAGGACCCGGCCATACGCAAGCGCATCGAAGATACAGGTTCGCTAATCATCGCCAACACGCCTGAGCAGTTCTCGGCGCAGATCAAGGCCGAGTACGCGGTCTACAAAAAAGTGGTGGACAGCGCCAAGCTCAAACTTGACTGAGCCCGCCGGGCACCAGGCTCGGTAAGAGCGCCGCGCGAGAAATCGCGCGGCGTTTTTTTGTTATGGTTGCCCCATGCAAGCACAAAGCCAGTCCAGCATAGACGCATTCATCGATGCGCTGTGGCTGGAAGACGGCCTCTCGAAAAACACGCTGGCGGCCTACCGCCGCGACTTGTCGCTATATGCCGATTGGCTGGCCGCTGCGGAGCGGGGCGGGCGGGCGCTGGATGCCACAGCCGAAGCCGACCTCAACAACTATTTTTCGGCCCGGCATGCCGCGACCAAGGCGACCTCGGCCAACCGGCGCCTCACGGTGTTCAAGCGCTACTTTCGCTGGGCGCTGCGCGAGCGCCTGATCGACGCAGACCCGACACTCAAGCTCCAGTCGGCCAAACAGGCGCTGCGGGTGCCCAAGACCCTGAGCGAAGCCCAGGTTGAAGCGTTGCTGGCAGCGCCCGACGAAGGTACGCCGCTGGGGCTGCGGGATCGTGCCATGCTGGAGCTGCTGTATGCCAGCGGCTTGCGTGTGAGCGAGCTGGTGGGCCTCAAGACGTTTCACCTCAGCCTCAATGAAGGCGTGCTACGCGTCATGGGCAAGGGCAGCAAGGAGCGCCTGGTGCCCTTCGGCCAAGTGGCACGGGAATGGATCGTCAGCTACCTGGCCGAAGCGCGCCCGGCCATCCTGGGCGGACAGCAGACCGACGACCTCTTCGTCACCGGTCACGGCAAGGGCATGAGCCGCGTGATGTTCTGGATGCTGGTCAAGAAGTACGCGCGGCTGGCCGGCATCCATTCACCGCTGTCGCCTCACACCCTTCGCCATGCCTTTGCCACGCATTTGCTCAACCACGGCGCCGACCTGCGCGCGGTGCAAATGCTGCTGGGCCATGCCGACATTTCCACCACCACGATCTACACCCACGTGGCGCGCGAGCGGCTCAAGGCGCTGCATGCGCAGCACCATCCCCGGGGTTAGATTGACAGGCCCCGAGTCAAAATCTTGCCCTTCAGCTATGGAATGTTTTATGTCGGGATTGATTCAAAGGCGCCGCGCGGCCGCGCTGCTTTTACTTCTAACGCCGCTTGGTGCGGCCCTGGCCCAACCGGCTCCGGCCTGGCCGGCGCGGCCGTTGCGCATCGTGGTGGCCTACCCACCGGGCGGAGTCAGCGATGCTGTGGCGCGCGCCCTGGCCGACAAGCTGTCAGTCCAGCTCGGGACGCCCGTGGTGGTGGAAAACCGCGCCGGCGCCGGCGGCAGCATAGGCATGGACGCGGTGGCCAAGGCCGCGCCGGACGGCTACACCCTGGGGTTTTCGTCCATCAGTCCCCTTGCGCTGAACCCGCACCTGGGCAGGCAGGCTTATGACCCGGCCCGGGACATCGCCCCCTTGGCCAGCGTGATGTATTCGCCGGTTGTGCTGCTGGCCACACCGGCCTTCGCCGGCAAGGATTTCAAGGACCTGCTGGCGGCGGCCAAAGCCAGGCCAGGCGGCTTGCGCTGGTCGACCTCGGGGCTGGCCACGGTGGGGCATCTTATGCTGGAGCAAGTCAGCCACGGCGCGAATGTGGAATTCACCCATGTGCCCTACAAGGGCGGTGGCCAGCAGTTGACCGATGCCTTAGGCGGGCAGGTGGAGCTGGTCTCCGCGAACCTCAGCGGGACGCTGATGCAGCACATCCAGTCGGGAAAACTGCGCCCGCTCGCGGTGGGTGCACCGGCACGAATCGAGGCCTTGCCCCAGGTCCCGACTTTTGCCGAGCTCGGCCTGGCGCCAGCCAATCTCACCTCGCTGTTTGGGGTTTTCGCGCCGGCAAAAATTCCGGCGGAACTGCTGCAACGGCTCAATGCCGAAATCAACCAGGCCTTGCGTTCACCCGATCTGCGCAAAAAGCTGCTTGATGCCGAGAATGTCCCGACGGGCGGCAGCGCGGCGGACTTTGCGCGCCAGATCGCCGCCGAGTCGGCCAGCAACGCCCGCATCGTGAAAGCGGCGAACATCAAGGCCGAGTGATTCGACCCCATCGCAGTGCCTTCAGGAACGCGTGCCGTACATATACGTTCGGTTAAAAGGGTAGCTGGACTGCGCGCCGGCCAGGGCGGTGTTGTGCACTTCGCCTGATGGTTTGGCGGCCAGCATCTGGTGCAATGCAATCCAGCCCTGCTCGAAGCTCATGGCGCTGCCGGCCAGGTAGAGCCGGTAGGCCCTCAGGGTTTTCTCGGCGCGCTCGGGACCGCCGTCCTGGGCCAGCACCTGGCGTGCTTCGTCCAGCCTGGCCTCCAACCCGTCCGACCAGTTCCACAGCGTGCGCGCGTAGTGCGGGCGCAGGTTTTCGGTGTCTACCATTTCCAGCCCGGCGCGCGCCATGTGCTCCAGCACGGCGCTGATGTGCATCAACTCGCCGCCCGGGAAGATGTATTTTTCGATGAAATCCCCCATGCCGGCGCCGAGCTGGCGGTTTTCCAGGCCGCCAGCCGTGATGCCGTGGTTCATGACCAGGCCGCCGGGAGCCAGCAGGCGCATGATCTTCTGGAAGTAGCCGGTCATCTTCGCCTTGCCCACATGCTCGAACATGCCGACCGAGGAAATCTTGTCGAAGGGCTGGTCTTCGGGCATGTCGCGGTAGTCGCGCAGTTCCATGCGCACGCGGCCGCCCAAGCCTTTTTCTTCTATCAGTCTCTGCACGTGCGCATGCTGATTTTTCGACAGGGTGATGCCGGTGGCATCCACGCCGTAATGTTCGGCGGCCCACATCAGCAGCCCTCCCCAGCCGGCGCCAATGTCCAGGAAGCGTTCGCCGGGTTTGAGCATGAGCTTGCGGCAGATGTGGTCAAGCTTGGCTTCCTGGGCCTGGGCCAGGCTCATGGAGGCATCGCTGTAATAGGCGCAGGAATACACACGCCGCGGGTCCAGCCAGAGCGCATAAAAGGCGTCCGAAACGTCGTAGTGGAACTGGATTTGCGCCGCGTCGCGGGCGTGGGTGTGGGCTGCCAGGGACTTGGCATGGTGCAGCAGGCTGGACCACCAGCTGGTGTCGCTCTGCACCGGGCTGCCGGGCAGCAGCTTGGTGACGACGCGCATGATGTCGCGCATGGCGCCCTCGAGCTGGAGTTTGCCCTCGACATAGTCCTCGGCCAGGGCGCCTATCTGGCCGGCCTTGAGGCGGGCGATGCTGGACCAGTGGGAAAACGCGAGCTTGACGGGGGCGTTGGCCGAGCCCAGGTACTGGCCCTGGGGCAGTTGCAGGGCGATGTCCGCGGGCAGCCGCGGCATTTGCGATGGGATGTCTGGAACCAGGTGCCGGGTCATGCGCAACTCCTTATTCAAGAGCTTTGCAGTCTAGCGCCTCCCGAAAATCCCTGCCGCCGCCGTGCGTAGGAATTCGCCGCGTCTTGACCTAGGGCTTCTATGGGGTCACGGGCCCAGGAGGGCAAGCTCCGCATCATCAAAACCCGCCCGCCGGCGGGCATCCAGGTTCAGCGGGCCCTTGAGCCGGGGCGCCTCGTACTGCCGGGCCAGCAGGGCGTAGGTCGCGACCGGCTCCAGCCCGCGCTGGGCGCACAGCTGGCGGTACCAGTGGTTGCCGATGGCGACATGGCCGATTTCATCGCGCAGGATGATGTCCAGGATGTCCACGGCGCGCAGCGCGTCGGGGGTGCCGACCTTGCGCAGCTTGGCCTGCATGGGCGGGGTGGCATCCAGGCCCCTGGCTTCCAGGGTGCGCGGCACCAGCGCCATGCGCGCCAGCAGGTCGCCCTCGGTCTTGCGGGTCATGTCCCAAAGCCCTGTGTGGGCCGGAAAGTCGCCGTAGTCATAGCCCATGGCCTGCAGCTGGGCGCGCAGCAGGCTGAAGTGCAGGGCTTCCTCGGCGGCAACCTGTAGCCAGTCCAGATAATAGGCGCGCGGCATGCCGGGAAAGCGCCAGATCGCGTCCAGGGCCAGGTTGATGGCATTGAATTCGATGTGGGTCACGGCATGGAGCAGGGCGGCCAGGCCTTCACGCGTGAAGGGCGAGCGCTTGGGCACGTCCAGGTGGGAGCGCAGCTCGGGCCGCTCCGGACAGCCGGGCAGGCCGGCGGGAGCCTGCAGTTGCAGTTCGGCCGCGACCGCAAGCGTGCCCGCCAGCGCCATGGCTTGCTGTGTCATCCGCACTTTTTGGGCCGGATCGGCCTCCAGCAGTGCCTGCAGCGCTTGCTGGCGCAGTTCTGCGGGGGGAGGTGGAGCGCTCATGGGGAGATTGTCGGCCATAGGCTGGGCAGTCCGGGAGGATCCTACAATCGAAGCATTGGGCCGGCCGCGTGCCGGCTTTTTCGTTTGAGCTTGCTTTTCCAATAAGGCGTAATTTCCATGGCCCTGTACCAACTGGACACACTCAGCCCCGACGTTCACGAATCCGCCTGGGTGGCCGACAACGCCCAGGTGATGGGCAACGTGCGCCTGGCCGAAGACAGCAGCGTCTGGTTCGGGGTGGTGATACGCGGCGACACCGAGACGATTTCCGTGGGGCGGGGCTCCAACATCCAGGACAACAGTGTGCTGCACGCCGACATGGGCCTGCCGCTCACCATAGGCGAGAACGTCACCGTCGGCCACCAGGTCATGCTGCACGGCTGCACCATAGGCGACGGCTCGCTGGTCGGCATCCAGGCGGTGGTGCTCAACGGCGCGAAGATCGGCAAAAACTGCCTGGTCGGCGCCGGTTCGCTGGTTACCGAAGGCAAGGAGTTCCCGGACGGCTCCATGATCCTTGGCAGCCCGGCCAAGGCTGTCAGGCAGCTGTCCCCTGAGCAGATCGAGGGTGTAAAAATGAGCGCCAAGCACTATGTAGACAATGCCCGGCGCTACAAGACCGGGCTCAAGAAGATTGCCTGAACACTCAATGACCAAACCAGACAAGTACACACAGGGCACTAAAGATGTGGCTCTCCCGCCAGCCGGGGCCGCGGAACTGGCTTTGCCAGGCCGCAGGCGCAGCGCCCCCTCGGGGGGCAGCGACCCGCGCAGCGGCGGAGCGTGGGGGCCCTATGTCTGAGCTACATAAATTTATCTTTGATGGTCTGCCCGTACGCGGCATGCTGGTGCGCCTGACCGGCTCCTGGCAGGAAATCCTCAAGCGCAGGCAGGCGGCTGGGGGCTATCCGGCCGAGGTTACCAACCTGCTGGGGGAAATGACGGCGGCCGGCGCGCTGATGCAGAGCAATATCAAGTTCAACGGCGCGCTGATTTTGCAAATTTTCGGCGACGGCCCGGTCAAGCTGGCCGTGGCCGAGGTGCAGCCCGATTTGAGCCTGCGGGCCACCGCCACGGTGACCGGCACGGTCGACCCGGGCAGCTCGCTGAGCCAGCTGGTGAATGTGAACAACCAGGGGCGCTGCGCGATCACGCTGGACCCGAAAGACAAGCTGCCGGGACAGCAGGCTTACCAGGGCGTGGTTCCGCTCTATGGGGACCAGCGCGAGAAGATCGAAAACCTCGCCGAGGTGCTGGAGCACTACATGCTGCAGAGCGAGCAGCTGGACACCAAGCTGATACTGGCGGCCGACGGCGATGTTGCCGCGGGCCTGCTGATCCAGCGCCTGCCGGTCAAGGGCCAGGGCAACCTCGAAGGCCAGATAGACCGCGACGCCAATGAAGACCAGATCGGCGTCAACGAGGACTACAAGCGCATTGCCATGCTGGCCGGCACGCTCAAACGCGAAGAGTTGCTGACCCTGGATGCCGACACCATTCTGCGCCGCCTCTTTTGGGAAGAGCAGGTCAGCCGCTTTGAGCCAGTGGTGCCCAGCTTTGCCTGCAACTGCTCGCGCGAGCGCGTGGGCGGTATGCTGCGCAGCCTGGGCACGGCTGAGATCGAGAGCATTATTTCCGAGCGCGGCAAGGTGGCGGTCGGCTGCGAGTTTTGCGGCGCGCAGTACGAATTCGACCCGGTGGACGCGGCGCAGCTCTTTGCCAACCAGACCAACCAGCCGCCGCCGAGCTCCACGGTCCAGTAAGGCTCTTAGCGCGCGGCGGAGGCGGTGCGTTGCGCCAGCAGGTCGCTCAGCAAGCGGTGTTCGCAGACAGGGTCGCTGCATTTGTCGCAGACCCACACCCAGGCTTTGCCGCGGGCCTCGTGCTGAGGTTCCCGCAATGGCGGCCCTGGCTGCAAGTGTTCAATAGCCCCCAGTGCCTGTGCAAGGCGCTGCGGCGCGCTGCCATAGACGACACAGAAAGGCGTGTTGGCGGTTGCCAGGGCTGAACGAATGGATTGGTCGCTTGCCTGCAGGGCTGGTTCGGCTGATTCCAGCCCGCACAGCAGCGTCAGGCCGCAACCGGCCGCCTCGCTTGGGGAAATGGATGGATCCACCACGCTCACAAACGCATTGCGGCCCGCGTCTTTGAGGGCTCGCCCCAGCGCGCGGGCCAGTTCGTTGTTGCCGGTAGGAGAGGCGCCGGTGACGGCAATTTTCAGCACGGCCGATCAGCGGCCCAGCCAAGCGGGACCACAGGCTTGCCGCGCCTACTTGGTGACCTGTACGAAGATTTCATTGGGCTTGACCATGCCCAGTTCGCTGCGGGCTTTTTCCTCGACCATCTCCAGGCCTTCCTTCAGGTCCCTGACTTCCGCCGTGAGCTGATCGTTGGCGGCCTGGGCCTGGACATTTTTGGCCTGCTGTTCGGTCAGCCGGTGCTGCATCTCACGCACGCTGGGAATGCTGCCCCGGCCAATCCACAGTTGCGCATGGAAGATGACCAGCAGCGCAATCAGGACGGCAGGGACGAGTCGTTTTCCCACGGGCGGTTCTATGCTCAGCGCAGGTTGTAGAAGGCCGCGCGGCCCGGGTAGGAGGCGATGTCGCCCAGGTCTTCCTCGATGCGCAGCAGCTGGTTGTACTTGGCCATGCGGTCCGAGCGCGAGAGCGAGCCGGTCTTGATCTGGCCGGCGTTGGTGCCCACGGCGATGTCGGCGATGGTCGAGTCTTCGGTTTCGCCGGAGCGGTGCGAGATCACGGCGGTATAGCCGGCGCGCTTGGCCATCTCGATGGCGGCGAAGGTTTCCGTCAGTGTGCCGATCTGGTTGATCTTGATCAGGATGGAATTGGCGATGTGCTTGTCGATGCCTTCCTTGAGGATCTTGGTGTTGGTGACGAACAGGTCGTCGCCCACCAGCTGCACCTTTTTGCCCAGGCGCTCGGTGAGGGTCTTCCAGCCGTCCCAGTCGCCTTCGGCCATGCCGTCCTCAATGCTGATGATGGGGTATTTGTCGACCCAGGTTGCCAGAACGTTGGTCCATTCTTCGGCGGAAAGGCTCAGGCCTTCACCGGAGAGCACGTACTTGCCGTCCTTGTAGAACTCGGAGGCCGCGCAATCCAGGCCCAGGGCGATCTGCTCGCCGGCCACATAGCCCGCCGCGGAAATCGCTTCCAGGATCATCTGGATAGCCGCTTCGTGGCTGGGCACGTTGGGGGCAAAGCCGCCTTCGTCGCCCACCGCCACGCTCATACCCTTATCGTGCAGGATTTTCTTGAGTGCATGGAAGACCTCGGCGCCATAACGCACGGCTTCGCGAAAGCTCGGTGCCCCCACGGGAATGATCATCAGTTCCTGCAGGTCCAGGTTGTTGTTGGCGTGCGCGCCGCCGTTGACCACATTCATCATGGGCACGGGCATCTGCATGGCACCGCTGCCGCCGAAGTAGCGGTACAGGGGCAGGCCGGCTTCCTCGGCGGCGGCGCGGGCCACGGCCATGCTGACGGCCAGCGTGGCATTGGCGCCCAGGCGCGATTTGTTGTCGGTGCCGTCCAGGTCGATCAGCGTGCGGTCCAGGAAAGCCTGCTCGCTTGCGTCCAGGCCCAGCACGGCCTCGGAGATTTCGGTGTTGATGTGCTCGACGGCCTTGAGCACGCCCTTGCCCAGGTAGCGCGATTTGTCGCCGTCACGCAGCTCGATGGCTTCGCGCGAGCCGGTGGAGGCGCCAGAGGGAACGGCCGCGCGGCCCATGACGCCGGATTCCAGCAGCACGTCGCATTCAACGGTAGGGTTGCCACGGCTGTCGAGAACTTCGCGGCCGACGATATCAACAATTGCGCTCATGTAGGCTCTTTCAAATCAGAAGATAAAGTTAAAAAATAAAAACCAAACCTGTTACACGCCTTCGACCAGCACCATGCGCATGACGGCAATGCCCTGGCGCGACTGGCGGGCCGCTTCATATTCGGCGGACTCATTGAAGGCACGGGCTTGTTCCACACTCGGGAACTTCAGCACCACGATGCGGGTGGGAGCCCAGTCGCCTTCGAGCACCTCGATCTTGCCGCCGCGCACACACACCTCGGCGCCATGCGCCTGCATGGCAATGCTAGACAGTTTTTTGTACTGTTCGTATTGTTCGGGGTTCGTAACTGTGACGTTGGCGATGATGTAGGCGCTGGGCATTAGGGCTCCAAAGTTTTAAGGTATCCGCATGCCCAGCCGGCGCGGGGCTGTGTTTGCCGCGGGCTCAAGATGTGCCCAGGCGCCGGTCCATGGTCAGGCGGAAAAATTGTTCTCGAGGTAACCGTTTTTCTTGGTGACGCGGTCCAATGCCAGCAGTGTTTCGAGCAGCGCCTTCATGTGCTTGAGCGGCACGGCATTCGGGCCGTCGCTCATGGCCTTGGCCGGGTCGGGGTGGGTTTCCATGAAGAGGCCGGCCACACCGACCGCCACTGCAGCACGCGCCAGCACAGGCACCATTTCGCGCTGGCCGCCGCTGCTGGTGCCGTTGCCGCCGGGCAATTGCACCGAATGGGTGGCGTCGAATACGACCGGGGCTTTGGTATCGCGCATGATGGCCAGGCTGCGCATGTCGGAAACCAGGTTGTTGTAGCCGAAGCTCGCACCGCGCTCACAAGCCATGAAGTTGTCTTCATTAAGGCCTTTTTCGCGCGCTGCGATGCGGGCCTTGTCGATCACGTTCTTCATGTCGCCGGGGGCCAGGAACTGCCCCTTCTTGATGTTCACGGGTTTGCCCGATTGGGCGACGGCGTGGATGAAATCGGTCTGGCGGCAGAGAAATGCCGGCGTTTGCAGCACATCGACCACAGAGGCGACGGTGGGAATCTCGGCTTCGGAATGCACATCGGTCAGGATGGGCAGGCCCAGCTCACGCTTGACCTTGGCCAGGATTTCCAGGCCCTTGGCCATGCCGGGGCCCCGAAAGCTGGTGCCGCTGGAACGGTTGGCCTTGTCGTAACTCGATTTGAAGATGAAGGGAATGCCCAGCGAGGCGGTGATTTCCTTGAGCGTGCCGGCCGTGTCCATCTGCAACTGCTCGGATTCGACCACACAAGGGCCGGCGATCAGGAAAAACGGTTGGTCAAGACCGATGTCGAATCCGCAAAGCTTCATGGTCAGGCCACCGCCTTCAGTGGCTTGGCCGCGGGCTTGCCGTCCTGACCCGCGTTGCTGCGTTGCTGGAGCACGGCTGCGATATAGGCATTGAACAGCGGATGGCCGGCCCAGGGTGTGGATTTGAACTCAGGGTGGAATTGCACGCCGACAAACCAGGGGTGGACGTTCTGCGGCAGTTCAACGATTTCGGTGAGCTGCTCGCGCTGCGTCAGCGCGGAGATGACCAGGCCCGACGCGCGCAGGGCATCGAGGTAATTCACGTTGGCTTCGTAGCGGTGGCGATGGCGTTCGGTGACCACGTCGCCGTAGATCTTGTGGGCCAGCGTGCCGGGCGCGACGTCGGAACTTTGCGCGCCCAGGCGCATGGTGCCGCCGAGGTCGGACTTAGCGTCGCGCGTCTTGATGGTGCCGTCGGCGTCTTTCCATTCGGTGATCAGCGCGATGACCGGGTGCGGGGTGTCGGGGTCGAACTCGGTGCTGTTGGCGTCCTTCAGGCCGGCGACATGGCGCGCGAACTCGATGGTGGCGACCTGCATGCCCAGGCAGATGCCGAGGTAGGGCATCTTGTGCTCACGCGCGAAGCGGGCCGCGCAAATCTTGCCTTCGACACCGCGCACACCGAAGCCGCCGGGCACCAGGACGCCGCCAAAGCGCGACAGGCGCGAGACGTTGTCGGGCGTAATGGTTTCGGAGTCGACGTACTCGATGACCACCTTGGCATGGTTTTTCATGCCGGCGTGGCGCAGGGCTTCGTTGAGCGACTTGTAGCTGTCGGAGAGGTCGACATACTTGCCGACCATAGCGATATGGACTTCGGTCTGCGGATGCTCGGTCTCGTAGACCAGCTCGTCCCAGCGCCTGAGGTTGGCGGGCGGCGTATTGAGGCGCAGCTTGTCGCAGATCAGCCCGTCCAGGCCCTGCTCGTGCAGCATGCGCGGCACCTTGTAAATCGTGTCGACATCCCACATGGAAATCACGCCCCATTCGGGCACGTTGGAGAACAGCGAGATCTTTTCGCGTTCTTCATTGGGGATGCGGCGGTCCGCGCGGCACAGCAGCACGTCGGCCTGGATACCGATTTCGCGCAGCTGCTTGGCGGTATGCTGGGTCGGCTTGGTCTTGAGTTCGCCGGCAGCGGCGATCCAGGGCAGGTAGCTCAGGTGCACAAAGGCGGTGTTGTTGGCGCCCAGGCGCAGGCTCATCTGGCGCACGGCTTCCAGGAAGGGCAGGGACTCGATGTCGCCGACCGTGCCGCCGATCTCGACGATGGCCACGTCGACCGCGTCGGCGGTCTCGTAGCCGGCGCCGCGCTTGACGAATTCCTGGATCTCATTGGTGACGTGCGGGATGACCTGCACGGTTTTGCCGAGGTAGTCGCCGCGGCGCTCTTTTTCGAGCACGCTTTTGTAGATCTGGCCGGTGGTGAAGTTGTTGGCCTTGCGCATGCGCGTTTCGATGAAACGCTCGTAGTGGCCAAGGTCGAGGTCGGTTTCGGCGCCGTCGTCCGTCACGAAAACTTCGCCGTGCTGGAAGGGCGACATCGTGCCCGGATCCACATTCAGGTAGGGATCGAGCTTGATTAAAGTGACTTTGAGGCCTCGCGATTCCAGGATCGCAGCTAAGGAGGCTGAGGCGATTCCCTTGCCCAGGGAAGACACCACACCGCCGGTGACGAAGACAAATTTGGTCATGTCAGGTACGAACCGCAAGTTCGTCGAGGTGGTAAACGGAGATTATACGGGGTGCTTGAGGGCAGGCTTCCCGCGGGGCCATTGAATTCAGGATCGAGCTTCCTGACTCGGGGCTTTCCCAACTGAGATACATTGCGGAAATGACGAATCAAGTGACTCCCCTGGGAAGCGGCCCGGACGCCGATGAGGCTCTGGACCTTGCGGGCAAACACATCGTGCTGGGCCTGTCTGGCGGCATTGCCTGCTACAAGGCGGCCGAGCTGTGCCGGGCCCTGATCAAGGCGGGCGCCACGGTGCAGGTGGTCATGACGGAGGCGGCGGAGCAGTTCATCACCCCTGTCACGCTGCAGGCCCTGAGCGGCCGGCCGGTCTATACCAGCCAGTGGGACAACCGTGAAGACAACAACATGGCGCATATCAACCTGTCGCGCGAGTCCGACGCCATCCTGGTGGCACCCATGAGCGCCGACTTCATGGCCAAGCTGCTTCACGGCCGCGCCGACGACCTGCTCAGCCTCATGTGCCTGGCCCGCCCCATCGACAAGGTGCCGCTGCTGGTGGCGCCTGCGATGAACCGCGAAATGTATGCGCACCCCGCCACACAGCGCAACTTCGTGCAGCTGGACGCCGACGGCGCCACGGTGCTGGGTGTGGGCAGCGGTTTCCAGGCCTGCGGTGAAACCGGTGATGGGCGCATGCTGGAGCCGGAGCAGATCCTGGAAGACCTGGTGGCCTTCTTCGCGCCCAAGGTGCTGGCAGGCAAACGTGTGCTGGTGACCGCAGGCCCCACCTATGAGGCCATAGACCCGGTGCGCGGCATCACCAACCTGTCCAGCGGCAAGATGGGCTTTGCCATCGCGCGCGCGGCGCGCGAGGCGGGGGCCGAGGTGACACTGGTCGCCGGCCCGGTGAGCCAGCCCTCGCCGCGTGGTGTGGCCCGCATTGATGTTCGGTCCGCGCAGCAGATGCTGGAAGCCGTGACGGCGCAGGCCCAGGCTGCCAGCGTGTTTATCGCCACGGCAGCGGTTGCCGACTGGCGGCCGGCCGAGCCGTCGGTCCAGAAAATCAAGAAGGACGGCTCCGGCCAGGCGCCGCAGCTGGCCTTTACCGAGAATCCCGACATCCTGGCCACCGTGGCCCAGTCGGCCGCGGCGCAGGACGGCCGGCTTTTCTGCGTGGGTTTCGCGGCGGAAAGCCAGGACCTCGCGGAAAACTCCGAAGCCAAGCGCCTGCGTAAAAAAGTGCCGCTACTGGTCGGCAACATCGGCCCCGATACCTTCGGCCAGGACCACAACGCGCTGCTGTTGGTGGATGCGAAGGGCCGCACTGAATTGCCGCGTGCTTCCAAGCTTTCGCTGGCGCGGCGGCTGGTGGGGGAGATCGCGGCCAGGATGGCGACGGCCTCCAAAGGGAAGGCGGCCGCATCGTGAACCTTCCCTCGAATACGCCGCCGGATGGGGATTTTGTCCGCTATGTGGAGCGGCTGACGAGCGCTAACGCAAATCCAGATTTGAATGCGCATGCGTCAGCCGGCCTGGGTGGAGATCGGCTCAAGCCCGAGGAAAAGCCTTCAAGGCGCACCCCTTCTCCAACAACCGCCGCTACGCCTTCCGCCAAGCCCGCATTCACATCCGCAGGGACCAGTGGTGGCGCTGCCTTTATCACCCATGTCAAATGGGTTGTTATCCTGTGGTTCGCGACCCAGGCGCTATCCGCACTGGTGCCCGGCGCCGGTTTCCTGTTCCTGCCCGCACTGCTGGTGTACGGCGTGTGGGCGATCTTTCAGGCCAATCGCGCCTCATCCGGCGCGCTGCTCCAACGCCTGCGCGAGCTGGCGGAGCAGGCCGCCGAAGAAGCCCGGAAAAATCAACTCTCCAAGAAAAAATAGCTCATGCATATCGACGTCAAGATTCTCGACCCACGCCTGCAAAACAATCTTCCCGCCTATGCCACCCCCGGCAGCGCCGGCCTGGACCTGCGTGCCTGCCTGGACGCACCGCTCACGCTGGCGGCCAACGCCTGGCAGCTGGTGCCCACGGGCATTGCCATCTACCTGCACAACCCGGGTTATGCCGCGCTGATCCTGCCGCGCTCGGGCCTGGGCCATAAGCACGGCATCGTGCTGGGCAACCTCGTGGGCCTGATCGACAGCGACTACCAGGGCCAACTGATGGTCAGTGCATGGAACCGTAGCGACGTGCCCTTCACCATTGACCCCATGGAGCGCATCGCGCAACTGATGATCGTGCCGGTGGTGCAGGCGCAGTTCAATGTGGTCAGCGAATTTCCTGCCAGCGAGCGCGGGGAGGGCGGCTACGGTTCCACCGGCAAGGCCTGACCTCCGTCGCCGGCTGGCTGCGTTTGAACGCGGATAGGCCGGTGGGGTTTTTCCTACAAGCCCTGCAACAAGGCTCCCACGCGGTCGCAGGCCCAATCCCCACCCGGTGTGGATGGCGCCGCATCCTTTAATAAGCCATGAGAGTCCATGGGTTTTGCAGCCCGGATCTCAGGAACTTATCAAAGGAGAGACTCATGCGAAACACAGTCCGTGTTATTTCATCCGCATCCGCAGTGTTGCTGCTGGCTGGCCTCGCAGCTTGCGGGCCTATGAACCCGCCGCCGACGTCCGACGCGAACTACCCGGCTGCCTATCCGAATACCGCCAGCTACCCCAACCAGACCTATCCCGCTGGGAGCTATCCCACCACCCAGCAGAACCGCTATGTGGAATACGGCCGGGTTAGCAACGTCGAGGTGTTCCGTACCCAGGAACAGGCCAGGGGCTCAGGTGTAGGCGCCATCCTTGGCGGTGTGGCCGGCGCTGTGGTGGGCCACCAGATCGGCGGCGGAACCGGCAAGGATGTGGCGACGGTCGCCGGCGCTGTGGGCGGTGCCATGGCCGGCAACGCCATCGAGAAAAACCGCAATGCCACTGTGCGTGAAACCTACCGTGTGTCCGTCCAGCTCGACAACGGCACCGGACGTGCCTATGACGTGCCGGCCATGGGCGATTTGCGTATCGGAGACCGCGTGAGGATTGAGAACGGCTTGCTGTACCGGATGTAAAAGCAGCAAGCGCAAGGGGCGGTGGGCGGTACCGCTGCCGTCCCTCTAGTTGGCCCTAGTGCAGGGTGCCGCTGCCGGGCGTGAGGGGCTCAAGCTTGAAAAAGCCTGTGCCCAATGAGCCCTGGCCAATCTCCTCTTCGCTTGCCTCGCGGACCGCCTCGACCTTGATGGCCAGGCGGATGGCGATACCCGCTAACGGGTGGTTCCCGTCCAGCACAACGTGGTCGGGGTAGATCTCGGTTACCGTATAGATGTGGTCCTGCGGGGCTGTTCCGCTGACACCTTTAGGTAAGGCCGCGCCGTCAAAGGTCATGCCTTCTTCGAGTTCGGCCGGAAATACCTTGCGGGGTTCGAGAAACACCAGGTTCTCGTCATAGTCGCCAAACGCATCTTCGGGTTCCAGGTGCAGTTCCAGCTTGTCACCGGTTTCATGGCCTTGGAGGGCCTGTTCAATCTTGGCCAGCAGGTCATCGCCACCCAGCAGGAACTCGATCGGCTCGTCGAGTTCGTCCAGCACATCGCCCAAGGTATCTTTCAGCGTCCATGTCAGGGCTACGACGCATTGCGGGGTGATTTTCATCCGACAATTGTCCCATGGATGTCAATCAATCTCTAGCGCTCCTCGCCGACCTGAGCCCGGCGCAGTTCATGCGCCGCCACTGGCAAAAAAAGCCGCTTCTCGTGCGCCAGGCTCTGCCCGGATTCCAGCCTTTGTTGAGCCGCGCGGCCTTGTTCAAACTGGCCTCGGGCGAGCACGTGGAGTCACGCCTGATCGTGCAGCAAGCCAAGGGCTGGCGCATGAAGCAGGGCCCTTTGTCGCCGCGCAGCCTGCCGCCGCTGAGCCAGAAATCCTGGACTTTGCTCGTGCAAGGCGTGGACCTGCATGACGCCGGTGCGCATGAGCTTTTGCAGCAGTTCCGTTTTGTTCCAGACGCGCGGCTTGATGACCTGATGATTTCTTTTGCCACAGAGGGCGGTGGCGTGGGCCCGCACTTCGACAGCTATGACGTGTTTTTGTTGCAGGCTAGCGGGCAGCGGCGCTGGAGGATTGGGCGCCAGAAGGACCTGAGCCTTCAGGAGGGTGTGCCGCTGAAGATCCTGCAAAACTTTGAACCCGAGCAGGAGTTTGTCCTGGAGGCTGGCGACATGCTGTACCTGCCGCCGCGCTATGCGCACGACGGCATTGCCGAGGCGGCGACTTCGGGCGAAGGCTGCATGACCTATTCGATAGGCTTCAGGTCGCCGGCGCGCGGCGAATTGGCCGCCGAGCTGTTGCAGCGCCTGGCGGAATTCAGCGAGGCTGACAGCCAGGCCGATGCACCTGCCGGGCGCAGCGCGCCCAAGGCGCCGGATATCTACCGCGACCCCGGACAGGATGCGACGGCCACGCCGGCGGCAATGCCGGACGAGCTTGCTGCCTTCGCCAGTCAGGCTGTCCAGGAGGCACTCAAAGATCCCCTTGCGCTGGCCTGTGTGCTGGGTGAGTACATGACCGAGCCCAAGCCTTCCGTCTGGTTTGACGAGGCTGCGGATGAATGGGATGCCGATGCCGTGGAGGCCGGCCATGCAGGGATCAAGCTCGATGCCCGCACGCGGATGATGTACGACGCCAACCATATCTTCATCAATGGGGAGAGCTACCGCGCCAAGGGCGCCGACGCCACGTTGATGCGCCGGCTGGCCGACGCCCGCAGCCTGGTACCGCGTGAATTGCGCAAGGCCAGCGCTTCCGCCATGGCGCTGCTCGGCGATTGGCACGATGCGGGTTGGCTGAGGCTGGAGCCGGCTGCGGATGCCTGATGCCCAAATTTGTGGCCACTTTTGCCAAGGAGAAGCTCCATGGACAGCGATGTAATACCGACACCACCGCAGCCCTTGCCGGAAGGCCGCTTCAGCGGACGCACTGACTTCACCGAGATGATCCGCCAAGCCTTTGCGACGGGGGCGCAGCAGGGCTGGCGTGAAATCATTGTCTGCGACCCGGACTTCGAAGATTGGCCGCTGGGAGAGCGCACAGTGGCACAGGCTTTGAATGATTGGTCGAAAACCGGCCGGACCTTCACCATGCTGGCCCGGAACTACGACGAGGTGTCGCGCCGGCATGCGCGGTTTGTTACTTGGCGGCGGACCTGGGCACACATCATCGAGTGCCGTGCAAATACTTCGGATGACCTGCCCAGTGCCTTGCTGGGGCCGGGTTGGGTCTTTGAGCGCCTCGACCTGCAGCGCTGCACCGGCATGGCCGGTTCCGAGCCGGTGCGCCGGGTCGCATTGCGGGAGCGGCTCAATGAAAAACTGCTGAAAAGCTCGCCGGCCTTCCCGGCCACCACGCTGGGGCTTTAGGCCTTTCCGCCTTGGAACCGGCAATGGGGGCCGCTGCACGGTCATGGTTTGCCGACTAAGGGTTTTCAGGCTTGTAATATCCAGCATATAATTTAAAGCTGGGTAGAAAGAGCTCGAGTCCTTTCCCCGGTCAAAAACAACTTGAATTCCGGTTTGGGTTCTTTTGACAATTTCCGGAAATTGTTTTTCTTAAATATCACCAAGGATCGTAAAAATGAACAAGTCCCTCGTTCTGGCAGCAATCGTTGCCGCTGTTGCACTGGCTGCTTGCGGCAAGAAAGAAGAAGCCGCAGCTCCTGCACCTGCTGCTGCACCAGCACCTGCTGCTGCACCGGCACCAGCACCTGCTGCTGACGCTTCTGCACCTGCTGCCGCCGCATCTGCTGCTCCGTCCGCTGACGCAGCTGCCGCTGCCGCTACGTCCGCTGCTGCAAGCGCCGCCAAGTAATTCTTCAGTGAATTGAAAAAGCCGCCGTAGGGCGGCTTTTTTTTGCGCCGCTGCTTTCGGGCTTTGCCGCTGGCGTGCGGCCGGGACCGCAGTCTTAGAGTGAAAGCCAGGGTGTGCCGGTATCGGGTCTGGCCACGACGATGTCGTCTGCGCCGCAGCCCAAGGTTTCGCTCATCAGCGCCTGCACCAGTGCGGGCCGGTTGTTCTGCGCGCTCAGGTGCGCCGCCACCAGATGCCTGAACCGTCCATGAACCAGCGTGCGTGCAATTTCCCCCGCCGCGACGTTGGAAAGGTGGCCGTACTGGCCGCCTACGCGGCGCTTTAAAAAGGGGGGATACGAGGATTGCGCCAGCATGTCGGTGTCGTGGTTGCACTCCAGCATCAGGGCGTCACATGCCATGAGATTTGCCATGACATGGCTTGTGGCATGGCCGAGGTCGGTCAGGATGCCCAGCTTGGCCGAGCCGTCGGTGCAGGTAAGCTGCAAGGGCTCCCGGGCATCGTGCGGCACCGTGAAGGGCGTGAGCTGCAGGCCGCCCAGTGTTATGGCTTTGCTGTCGCGCGCGATGTGCAGCAGGCCGTCGAAATCCGGCGCGCCAATGGCCGTGTGCGTGCCGTGGCTCATCCAGACCGGAATGCGGTAGCGCAAGGCAAGAGAGCGGGCGCAGCCAATGTGATCCCCGTGCTCGTGCGTGATGAACACGGCATTGATGTCTTCAGGCTGAAGCCCGGCCTCGCCCAGCCGGTAAAGCAGGTGCTTGAGGCCCAGCCCGCAGTCGACAAGAACCCGCGAAGGCGCGATTCCTGTCGCTTCGACCACGGTGGCATTGCCCGAACTGCCGCTGCCCAGGCTTTTGAACCTCAACATGGGCGTCGCACTTCGCGGTCCGTGCGGCTGGGCTTGATCGGGCGGCAGGCCCGGATTACTTCAGGTCGTCGGCAATCACCTGCACGATGCGCTGGGCATTGGCCGACGATTCGGGGGCGCCCTGTGCATTGAGAACGGAAACCGTGGTGCTCTCACCCTGGCTCTTGACGGCGATACGGTACTTCAGCGGCGGCGTGGCTGGCGGCGATCCGCTGAACAGCTTGCTGAAGAAGCCGGGTTCGGCCTTGTTGGTGACCGGTTCGACATAGCGCACGAAGTAGGTACCCTGGCTGCGGTCACGGTCTTCCACAGTAAAGCCGGTGCGGTCCAGTGCCAGGCCGACCCGGCGCCAGGCGCGGTCAAAGCCTTCGTCGATCTGCACGACGGGCAGGTTGTTGACGGTGGCGATGCGGGAAGTCTGCTTGGTGGCACCTGCGGCCACCAGGGCCTTGGACTGCTCTTGCGACACGCCCAGTTTGACCATCATGCGGCGCAGGAATTCGGCTTCGAGTTCCGGGTCGGCGGGACGGGGCTGCCAGACCGTGCTGTCGCCGGAGGAACTACCGGCCTTCGCGCCGGTAATGACTTCGATCATGCCGCGATGGCTGACGTAAATTTCGGTCCCGCCATCGGGGCGGCGCTCAAGGCGCGTGCGGAACTTGTCGCGCTCCCCGGTGGAATAAAGGCCATCGAAGACCTTGCCCAGCGCGCTGCGGATGAAGTCCTGCGGTAGCTTGGCGCGGTTCTCCGCAAAGTCGGTTTCCATGATGCCGAGGTTTTCCTGGTCCTGCGCGAGCAGGAAGCCGTTTTCGAGCCAGAAGTCGCGCACGGGGCCCCAGAGCTTGTCGGCTGGCCGGTTCACGACCAGCCAGCGCTGGCTGCCGGCGCGCTCGATGCGCACGTCGCCCACACTGGTGGTCGCCGTCTGCACAGTCTGCGTGGGCTGGCCCACCTGGTAGCTGCTGGCGGACACCGCGGTGCCGGGCACCACGTAGCGGGTTTCACGGCTGAGCTGGGTCAGGTCGGGTGGGATGTCCAGTGAGGGACCCTTGGCGCCGCTGCTTTTGTAATCGACGCGTTCACCGTCCATCACCTCGCGGATGGAGGAGCAGCCGGCGAGCAGGCCGAGGGCCACCAGCGCGGACACAGCTGCGGCGCTCCGGGCTTTTGAAAATGCAGGACGTGTTGGCGATATCTTCACTTGGGTTCCCTTAAAAATCAGATCAGGCAAATCAAATCAGGCCAGAGGCGCGCAGGGCATTTTCGACAGCCGCCTCGTTCGATGTTTCCAGCGGCGTCATGGGCAGGCGCAAGGTGCCACCGCAAAGACCCATCCGGGCCATGGCCCACTTGACGGGAATCGGGTTGGCTTCAATGAACAGGTTCCGGTGCAGCGGCAGCAGCTTGAACTGCAGTTCCATCGCGCGGCGGGTGTCGCCCGCCACGGCGGCCACGCACAGCTCGTGCATGAGCCGCGGGGCCACGTTGGCCGTCACGCTGACGTTGCCCTGGCCGCCGCACAGCATGAGCGCCACGGCGGTCGGGTCGTCGCCCGAATACACGGCAAAGCCCTTGGGGGCTTCCTTGATCAGCCATTGCGCGCGCTCGATGTTGCCGGTGGCTTCCTTGATGCCGACAATGCCGGGCACCTGCGCCAGGCGCAGCACGGTGGCGTGCGCCATATCAGCCACGGTTCGGCCGGGCACGTTGTACAGCACGGTGGGCAGGTCGCCGACGGCTTCGGCAATCGCCTTGAAGTGCCGGTACTGGCCTTCTTGCGTGGGCTTGTTGTAGTAGGGGACGACCTGCAGCTGGCAGTCGGCGCCCACCTGCTTGGCGAATTTGGCGAGTTCAATGGCCTCGGCGGTGGAGTTGGCGCCGCAGCCGGCCATGATGGGTACGCGTTTTTTGGCCTGCTCCACCGAGACTCGGATGATTTCGCAGTGCTCCTCGACGTTGACCGTCGGGGATTCGCCGGTGGTGCCGACTACGCCGATGCAATCGGTGCCTTCGGCGATGTGCCAGTCCACCAGTTTGCGCAGGGTGGGGTAGTCTACGCTGCCGTCATCATGCAAGGGCGTTGCCAATGCAACGATGCTGCCAGTAATGGGTTTCATGCTGTACTTGTAAACGTTCGCGGCCGGGGAGGGTTTGGCTGGAATACCGCCGGGCCGGCCCCAAAAAGCCAATCCTGCATTCTACCCAGAGCCTAGGGCAGGAAACAGCGAGGCGGGGCGGGCAAACCCGCGGTTCCGGTTGCTTCCCGGACGGCAGCGATACGCTGGATGAAGCGAGACGGGTTTTCATGGAACCCCTCCTCGAAGGCGACGATGCGCAGGCCCCGGCAGGTTTCCAGCAATTCACCGGTGCGCAGCAAAAAATCGGGCCGGGACGGCTTGCCCACGGTCTCGTTGCCCTGCGTAAAAGTTTCGTAAATCAGCGCGCCGCCGGGGGTGAGGCTGGCCAGCAAAGCCGGCAGCAGCGGGCGCCACAGGTAGTTGGTGACAACGACGGCGTCGAACTGGCGGCCGGCGAAAGGCCAGGGCCCGGCCTCGATGTCGGCCACCACGGCTTCGCGGGACGATGCGGGGATGACGCCGGTGATGGCGTCCATGGCTTCCTGTGAGCGGTCTACCAGCACCAGCGGGTGGTTCCGCCCGTGAAACCACCGCGCGTGGCGGCCGTAGCCGCAGGCGACGTCCAGCACCACTCCGCCTTCGCGGATCAGGTGAGACCAGCGTTGTACCCAGGCGGAGGGCTGCTCCGTGCCGTGCTGACCAGCATTCATATTAAAGAGGCTTCACTTCGTCCTTGAGCGCCGCCAGCGCCATGGCCTCGACCCGGCCGGGCGCGATCAGCTTGAGCCAGCGCCCCAGCTTGCCTTTGGCCGTCATAACCACCTCGCGGTCCCTGCGTGCCATGCCCTGCAGGATCAGCCGGGCGCATTCCTCCACGCTCATGGCGTCGTCCTCCTTGAGCCCGCTGGATCCGGCCGCCACACCCGCCGCATTGAAGCCGTGGTGGCGGATCTGGGTGGCGACCACACCCGGGTAGGCGGTGGTCACACTGACGCCGGCGCCCTTCATTTCAGCGCGCAGTGCCTCGAAGAATCCCACCATGGCGAATTTGCTCGCGCTGTAGGCCGTGCGGCCCGGCACGCCGATCAGCCCGGCCAGGCTGGAGACCGCGACGATGCTGCCGTGGCGCAGCTTCAAATAGGGCAGGGCGGCATGGGTGCACCAGACGCTGCCCCAGAGGTTGATGCGCATCAGTTGCTCGTACCAGCCCAGGTCCTGGGCCTTGACGTCCTCCAGCAGGGCCTGGGCCGACATGCCGGCGTTGTTGATCAGGGCGTCGATGTGCCCGAAGCGCCCGATGGCGGCGTCCACCAGGTGGCGGCATTGGGCCTCGATGGACACGTCGGTCTTGACCACCAGGGTTTGCGCGCCTTGCGCGGCGCATTGGCCGGCGACCGCATCCAGCATGGTTTCATTGCGCGCGGCCAGCACCAGCGCAAGCCCGGCGCCGTGGGTTTGGGCCAGCTGCCGCGCCATTTCGGCGCCTATGCCGTCCGAAGCACCGGTGATGATGATGGTTTTCATGGTGTTCCCTTCCCGTCCTTGGGGGCGTGCTGCCCCGTCACTCGTGAACCGCCGGAGCCTTAAAAGCAGGCCCAGATCTGGTTGGCGAGTGTGAACAGGAAATCCGGCCGTGTGTAGAGGGCAAACACTCCCAGCGACGCGATGACCGCGAGCGCCCACAGGCCGGCCTTCTTGGCCATGTCAGGCCCCTTGCGGCATGGCGCGCGCGATAGGCGCCTCGCGCACCGGCAGGTTCACCAGGGCGGCAAACACACCCAGCGCAATGGCGATGTACCAGACGATGTCATAGCTGCCGGTGCGGTCATATAAATAGCCGCCCAGCCACACTCCCATGAAGGAGCCGATCTGGTGGCTGAAGAAGATAAAACCGCCCAGCATGGACAGGTGCTGGATGCCGAAGATCTGCGCCACCACCGCGTTGGTTGGCGGCACGGTCGACAGCCACAGCAGGCCCATCAGGCTGGCGAAGATATACACGCTGAGCGGGCTCAGCGGCGCCGCCAGGAACACGGCGATCACCACCGCGCGGGAGAAATAAATCGTCGCCAGGATCTTGCGCTTGGCCATTTTCTGGCCCAGCGAGCCGGCGATGTAGGTGCCGAAGACATTGAACAGCCCGATCAGCGCCAGCGCATAGCTGGCCACCTGGGGTGACAGGCCCTTGTCCTTGAGGTAGCTGGGCATGTGCACGCCGATGAACACGACCTGGAAACCGCAGACGAAGTAACCCGCCATCAGCAACTGGAAGCTGGGGTACTTGAAGGCCTCGCGCAGCGCCTGGCCTATGGTTTGCTCGCGCTTGGCGGGCTGGCCGCCGCCAAAGCCGCCTTCGCGCAGGCCCAGGGCCAGCGGCGCGATCAGCAGCACCGCGCCGCTCAGCACCAGCAGCGCTTCTTTCCAGCCCAGGCCGCTGATCAGCAAGCCCTCGACCGGCACCATCAGGAACTGGCCGAAGGAGCCCGCCGCCGCGGCCACGCCCATGGCCCAGGAACGCTTTTCCGCCGGGATGTTGCGGCCTATCACGCCGTAGATCACGGCATAGGTGGTGCCGGCCTGCGCGGCGCCTATCAGCACCCCGGCTGTCATGGTGAATAAAAATCCCGTGGGCGACAGCGCCATGCCCACCAGGCCCAGCCCGTACAGCAGGGCCCCGACCACGATCACACGGAAGGCACCGAAGCGGTCGGCCGCCATGCCGGCGAAGATGCCGAACACCCCCCAGGACAGGTTTTGCACCGCCAGCGCGAAGGCAAAAGTCTCGCGGGTCCAGCCCTGGGCCTGGGTGATGGGCTGCAGCCACAGCCCGAAGCCGTGGCGTATGCCCATGGACAGCGTGACGATGGTGGCGCCGCAGATCAGCACCTGTTGCATGGAAAGTTTGGGGGTGTCTGTGGTCATGGGTGGTCGCCGTAAGCGGCGAAAATAAGGATAGCCGGGTCGGCAAACAAGCGATTTGCTGACTGTAACGAAAATGGTCAAACGCTGCCGCGCACGACCTTCGTTTCCAGGGCGGAATCAGCTTGGCTGTATGTTTGTACAGTGACTTTTGCGGCCCGGACTACAATTGCGGCAATTCTTTCATCTGCCATGGCTGACAAACTACCTACCGAATATTCCGAAGGTTCGATCCGCGTGCTCAAGGGCCTGGAGCCCGTCAAGCAGCGCCCGGGCATGTACACGCGCACCGACAACCCCCTGCACATCATCCAGGAGGTGCTGGACAACTCCGCCGACGAGGCTCTGGCCGGCCACGGTAAGAAGATCAAGGTCACGTTGCACACCGATGGTTCGGTGAGCGTCGAAGACGACGGCCGCGGCATTCCATTTGGATTGCACCCGGAAGAAAAAGCGCCCGTGATCGAGCTCGTCTACACCCGCCTGCACGCCGGCGGCAAGTTCGACAAGGGCCAGGGCGGCGCCTACAGCTTTTCCGGTGGCCTGCACGGCGTGGGCGTCAGCGTCACCAATGCGCTGTCCAAGCGCCTGGAAGTCACCACGCACCGCGAAGGCACGGTCGCCCGCCTGGTGTTTTCGGGCGGCGACGTCATCGAGAAGCTGCACCTGCGCAAAGCCGGAGAGGGCGATCGCAAGTCCGGCACCACGGTGCGCGCCTGGCCCGACGCCAAGTATTTCGAGTCGTCGGTCTTGCCCATGGCCGAACTCACGCACCTGCTGCGCAGCAAGGCCGTGCTCATGCCCGGCGTCACCGTCACGCTGACCAACGAAAAAACCAAGGACACCCAGACCTGGTCCTATAAAGGCGGCCTGCGCGACTACCTGATGCAGACCCTGACCGGCGACCCGGTGATCCCGATGTTCGACGGCGAGGGTTTCGCCGACGCCCAGCACGACAGCTTTGCCGAAGGCGAGGGTGCGCAATGGTGCGTGGCCTTCACCGAAGACGGCCAGCCCATGCGAGAGAGCTATGTCAACCTGATCCCGACCAGCGCCGGCGGCACCCATGAAAGCGGCCTGCGCGACGGCCTTTTTAATGCCGTCAAGAACTTCATCGACCTGCATTCATTGCTGCCCAAGGGCGTCAAACTGTTGCCGGAAGACGTTTTTGCCCGCGCCAGCTATGTGCTGAGCGCCAAGGTGCTGGACCCGCAGTTCCAGGGGCAGATCAAGGAACGCCTCAATTCGCGCGACGCGGTGCGGCTGGTCTCCAGCTTTGTGCGCCCGGCGCTGGAGCTGTGGCTCAACCAGCACGTCGACTACGGCCGTAAACTCGCCGAACTCGCCATCAAGGCCGCCCAAACCCGCCAAAAGGCCGGCCAGAAGGTCGAAAAGCGCAAGGGCTCGGGCGTGGCCGTGTTGCCCGGCAAGCTGACCGACTGCGAAAGCCGCGACCTGGCGCACAACGAAGTCTTCCTGGTCGAGGGGGACTCGGCCGGGGGCAGTGCCAAGATGGGCCGTGACAAGGAAAGCCAGGCCATCCTGCCGCTGCGCGGCAAGGTGCTCAACACCTGGGAAGTCGAGCGCGACCGCCTCTTCGCCAACACCGAGATCCACGACATTGCGGTTGCCATCGGCGTCGACCCGCATGGTCCGAACGACACGCCCGACCTGAGCGGGCTGCGCTACGGCAAGATCTGCATCCTGAGCGATGCGGACGTGGACGGCTCCCACATCCAGGTGCTGTTACTCACGCTGTTTTTCCGCCATTTCCCCAAATTGATCGAATCGGGTAATGTCTATGTCGCGCGGCCGCCGCTGTTCCGGGTGGACGCACCCGCCCGGGGCAAAAAGCCGGCGTCCAAGTTTTATGCCCTTGACGAAGGCGAGCTGACCGCCATATTGGACAAGTTGCGCAAAGATGGCGTGAAAGAAGGGGCCTGGAGCATCAGCCGCTTCAAGGGCCTGGGCGAAATGAGTGCGGAACAACTCTGGGAAACCACACTCAATCCGGATACCCGCCGTTTGTTGCCGGTGCAATTGGGCAACCAGGATTTCCTGCAAACCGAGACCCTGATCACCAAGCTGATGGGCAAGGGCGAAGCCGCGGCGCGCCGCGAATTGATGGAACTGCACGGCGATGCCGTGGAAATTGATGTTTGATGAAGCCTGAGATATTTTTTTCCTTTTTGTACCGGCCGCTGCGTGCCCTGGGTTTGCCCCTGGCACTCATGGCTCTGGGCGCATTGTTCGCCTCGCCCGCCCATGCCGACATCTGGGGTTATGTCGACAAGGACGGCATTGCGCACTTCTCGGCAGTGCGGCTTGACGACCGCTATGAACTCTTCTTCCGCGGCAGCGAAAGTTTCAGCGCCGGCGGCGGTGTCAAAAGTGGCAAGGCCGTCGGAAACGGTGCCAACCTGGCCACCGGCGTGGCCAATGCGCCGCCCAAGCTGCTCGCTTACTTTGATGTGTCGCCCAATTACAAGGCCGTCAAGCACCTGCTGCGCGAGGCTTCCGCCACGCACGGCATCGACTATGAACTGCTGCAGGCCTTGATCGCCACCGAATCGGGCTTCAATACCCAGGCCGTCTCGCCCAAGGGCGCGGTTGGCCTGATGCAACTGATCCCGCCGACGGCGGAGCGCTATGGGGTGCGGGCCAGCAAGGATGCCCCCATCCAGAAAAAGCTTACCGATCCCAAGACCAATATCCGGGCCGGTTCGAGCTACCTCAGCGACCTGATCGCCATGTTCCCGGGCCAGCTCGAGCTGGCGATTGCCGCCTACAACGCCGGCGAAGGGGCAGTGCAGCGTGCCGGCAACAAGATACCCAACTATCCTGAAACCAAAAACTACGTCAAGACCGTGATGCAGCTCTATAACCACCTCAAGCCACCCAACATGATGGCGGCGCCCGGCGGCCGGGTGCGCATGGAGATGATGGGCGGCACCACCGGCCGCGGCAACATGGTGCCGACCACGGTCGCGTCCACCGCCACGCCGGAGGCCCCGGCCGAGCGCAACTGAGGCGGCTCATGTGCCGGCTTTTGTCGGCTTTCCGCCTGTAGACCCGGCAGCCTGAAAGCGGCGTTTTCTTTTCATAATCCCGTACCGGCCGCGCCTGCGCGCACCGGCCCGGCATCAACCGATCCAGCCCAAGTCAAATCACGATGGATGACCTCTTTACACCGGACGCAGTTGCTCCCGTTCCCGAACCCGCCGACCAGGATTCGCTGGCCGCGTACGCGCAGAGGGCTTACCTTGAATACGCGCTGAGCGTTGTTAAAGGCCGCGCCTTGCCCGATGTCTGTGACGGCCAGAAGCCGGTACAGCGCCGCATCCTTTTCGCCATGTCGCGCATGGGCCTGGGCTTTGGCGGTGCCAACGGCGCCACCGGGGCCAAGCCCGTCAAGAGCGCGCGCGTGGTTGGCGACGTGCTCGGTAAGTACCATCCCCACGGCGACCAGGCCGCTTACGACGCCATGGTGCGCATGGCCCAGGATTTCAGCCAGCGCTACCCGTTGATCGACGGCCAGGGCAATTTCGGCTCGCGCGACGGCGACGGCGCGGCAGCCATGCGCTACACCGAGGCGCGGCTGGCTCGCATCACGACGCTGCTGCTCGATGAGCTCGACGAAGGCACGGTCGACTTCGCGCCCAACTACGACGGCTCCTTCGAAGAGCCGCGCCAGCTGCCCGCGCGTTTGCCCTTCTCGCTGCTCAACGGCGCCAGCGGTATCGCCGTCGGCCTGGCCACTGAAATCCCCAGCCACAACCTGCGCGAAGTCGCCGACGCGTGCGTAGCCCTCATCAAGACGCCCAAGCTCTCTGATGACGAGCTGTTCTCGCTGATCACCGGCCCCGACTATCCGGGCGGCGGGCAGATCATTTCCAGCAGCGCGGAAATCGCTGCCGCCTACAGCAGCGGTCGCGGCTCGCTCAAGGTGCGCGCGCGCTGGAAGATCGAGGAACTCGCGCGCGGCCAGTGGCAACTGGTGGTGCAGGAACTGCCGCCCGGCGTCAGCACCCAGCGCGTGCTCGAAGAAATCGAGGAGCTGACCAACCCAAAAATCAAGGCCGGCAAAAAAAACCTGAGCCAGGAGCAGGTGCAGCTCAAGCAGACCGTGCTGGCTGTGCTTGACGTGGTGCGCGATGAGTCCAGCAAGGACGCGCCCGTGCGCCTGGTGTTCGAGCCCAAGACCAGCAAGATCGGCCAATCCGAACTCATCAATACCCTGCTGGCCAATACCAGCCTCGAGAGTTCCTCGCCCATCAACCTGACCATGGTCGGGCTGGACGGCAAGCCGACGCAGAAAACCCTGCGCCAGATGCTGACCGAGTGGGTTGAATTCCGCCAGACCACGGTGCAAAGGCGTTCGCAGCACCGCCTGGACAAGGTGCTGGCCCGCATCCACATCCTCGAAGGCCGGCAACTGGTGTTGCTCAATATCGACGAGGTGATCGCTATCATCCGCCAGTCGGAGGAGCCCAAGGTCGCGCTGATCGCACGTTTCAAGCTCACCGAAATCCAGGCGGAAGACATCCTGGAAATCCGCCTGCGCCAGCTGGCCCGGCTCGAAGCCATCAAGATCGAGCGGGACCTTAAAAACTTGCGCGAAGAGCAGGCCAAGCTTGAGGAAATCCTGGGTAGCCCGGCGGCGCTGCGGCGCCTGCTGGTCAAGGAGATCGAGGCCGACGCCAAGCAGTTCGCCGACGCGCGCCGCACCTTGATCCAGGCCGAGAAAAAAGCCGTGCTCGAAGTCAAGGTGCTCGACGAGCCGGTGACCGTGGTCATCAGCGACAAAGGCTGGGTGCGCGCGCGCAGCGGCCATGGGCACGACCCGGCGGGCTTTGCCTTCAAGGCCGGTGACGGGCTCTACGGCACGTTTGAATGCCGCACCGTCGACACCTTGCTGGCCTTCGGCTCGCGCGGCCGGATTTATTCGGTGCCCGTGTCCTCGCTGCCCGGCGCGCGCGGCGACGGCCAGCCCCTGACCACCATGATCGACCTGGAGTCCGGCACGCAGCTGGTGCACTACTTCGCGGGCCCCTCCAACGCCGCGCTGCTGCTCAGCGCCAGCGGCGGCTACGGCTTCCTTGCCACGGTCGAGAACATGACATCGCGCCTCAAGGCCGGCAAGGCTTTCATCAGTTGCGCCGAAGGCGAAACCATCTGCAGGCCCTCGCACGCTGCCTTCAACAGCGGCGCGACGCCCATGGTACCGGCTACGCATGTAGCCTGCGCATCCACGGGCGGACGCATCCTGACCTTTGAAATTGCCGAACTCAAGATGCAGGCCGCGGGCGGCCGCGGCCTGATGCTGATAGACCTCGAAGCCAAGGACACCCTGGCCGGCGCGGCGGCGTACACCCGCAGCGTCAGGATCGAAGGCATAGGCCGCGGCGGCAAGGCGCGCGAGGAAACGCTGGAAATCCGCACGCTCAACAACGCCCGCGCGGCACGCGCGCGCAAGGGCAAGGCGGCCGACCTGGGCTTCAAGCCGACCGGCATCACCCGCGTCGAATAAGTTCCGAAGCCCGCAGCCGCGAAGCTGCGGGTTCGCCAACCTTCAGGCGTTCAGGCCGCGAGAAGCGTTTCCAGCTTTCTGAGGCCCGTCACCGTTTCCAGGCAGGCCTGCGCCACTTCCTTGCCCTTGGTCAGGAAGTGGGCGGTGAAGAACTTGCGGTGTTCCTCATGCTCATGGAAATGCTGAGGCGTCAACACTGCGGAGAACACCGGCACGCCGGTTTCCAGCTGTATGCCCATCAGCGCACTGATGACGGCGTCGGCCACAAACTCATGGCGGTAGATGCCGCCATCCACCACCAGCCCGCAGCACACCACGCCAGCATAGCGGCCCGACTGCGCCAGCTTCTTGGCGTGCAACGGAATCTCGAAAGCCCCCGGCACTTCAAACGTATCTATGGATTCAGGGCCCACGCCCTGCCTGGCCATTTCGGCCAGGAAGGCGCCGCGCCCCTGGTCCACGATGTCTTCGTGCCAGGAGGACTGGATAAAGGCGTAACGCGCCTTGGGTGTGCCACCGGAATGGATGGCGGAAGGAAGGGAAGTAGTTGTCTGACTCATGGATGGCCTCTGTTAGGTGTTACCAGAATCAGGGCGCACGAGCCTGCGGCGAGCGCGGGGGGCACACGGCTACCGGGGCGAAGCAACTCCACGCCGGCAAACGCCGCCCACGGCACAGCCGTTTGCATCGCGCTCTCTTTCATCCGGACTATGACCGTCGGCTTTGGAGTTGAACCAAATCTGCTGACCCTTGTTTCCGCGTGAATGCGGTAACAAGGCGCTCGCGGGCTGATGCAGTTGCCTGCAAACACCGCCGGTGGGGAATTTCACCCCGCCCTGAGAACGCTGCCCCGGCAAAAGGCTGGGGCGTGATGAGTTTAATCGCCCTCAGCCAACCCTGTCTTCGGACTGCCCGGCTCGCCCTGTTGTAGACGGGGGAAACCTCGTGCCGGGACGAGTTTCAAGGCGATTTGGCCTTCACCTTGGCGTAGCGAAACTCGCGGCCTATCTGGGGCGGCTGCATCCGCAGGTTGTCGCCGTCAATGGTCAGTCGCAATTTGTCGAAGCGTACGGAACCGTAGTTGCCCAAAGCAGCGGCAAACACAAAGTGGTTGTGGCTTGGGTCCTGGGGGCGATGCTCGACAACCGGATAGCTGCGCATCGCGCCAAGGTAAAACAGGCTGACTTTGTTGATCGGCACGTCGAAGCTGTCTGCTTCTACGCTGGTGGAACGCGTCCTGCGCGCCGGGACGGTAAGTCCGTTGGCCGTGAAATCGACTTGCGCCAATGCGGCCACTTTTTGCGCGTCGGGGCCCTCGAAGCTAACCTTGGCAGCCGCTCCTGGCTCTTTACTGGAGCGCAAAAACGTAAAGGTGGGTGCTTGCGGCGTTACGCTGGATTCAAGCACCACATTCGAGTTCTCGATGTGCCAACGGCCTTGGTCCAATTCATCAACCGAGCCGACCATCAGAAAGAACCGGTAACTGCCATCACTGCTCAAGCGCAAGCCGGAGGCGGTTTCCATCACCCCCTGAAGCATGTAGTCACCGGCCATGTCTTCCCGTGTGGGCGACTGCCCATGCGATGCGCCAATAAAACCCGCCCAGAGCAGGATAAGGCCCGCGGCCCGGCGCGTGAAACAGGCGGCAGGCCGGGTCAAGGCACCCACGTTTATTCGACTTCCGCCACCAGGTCGATCTCGACGCAAGCGCCCATGGGAATCTGCGCCACGCCGAAGGCGGCGCGCGCATGCGTGCCGGCATCACCGAAAATTTCAGCGAAAAGTTCACTCGCGCCATTGGTTACCAGGTGATGCTCGGTGTAGTCGCCGGTGGAATTGACCAGGCTCACGAGCTTGACGATGCGCTTGACCTTGCCGAGGCCCACGGCGGCTTCCAGCGTGCCCATCAGGTCTATGGCGACCGAGCGCGCTGCGGCCTTGCCTTCTTCGGTCGTCATGTTCTTGCCCAGCTGGCCGACCAGGGGCTTGCCGTCTTTCTTGGCGATATGGCCGCTCAGGAACACCAGGTTGCCGGTCCGCACAAAAGGCAGGTAAGCCGCAACAGGTGTCGCCACGGCGGGCAGGGTGATGTTCAGTGCTTTCAGTTTGTCGTAGGCGCTCATGATGTTCCCTTTGGTTGAAGGCCGTTCCCGCAGTTGGGGGGTGTGCAGGGAATTGTAGGGCGGCCCGTCCGCGCGACGGCCTGTAGCGGCATGAAAGGAAGTGATGCAGGCCCGGCGCTGGTGTAGTGTTTTATTCGGGCTTGATGCCCGTCTTGCGGACCACGGCGCCCCAGCGGTCCACCTCGCTGCGCATGAAGGCGCGCAGCTCGTCACGGGTCGAGCCCTTGAGGTCCACACCCAGGGTGTTGAGCCGCTCGCGCGTCGACGGATGGGCCAGCGCCGCGACGGCTTCGTTGCGCAAGCGCTCGACGATTTCCAGAGGGGTGGTGGCCGGCGCCACCAGGGCCCACCACTGGTTGAACTGCATGCTCTCCATGCCGGCCTCCCGCGCGGTGGGCACCTCGGGCATGGAAGCCAGGCGCGTGCTGCCGCTCACCATCAGGGCCGAGATCTTGCCTGCGCCCAGCAGTGCGCTGGCGCTGGCCAGCGTGGCGAAATGGGCGTCCACCTGGCCGGCCGCGACGTCGGTGAGCGCAGGCGCCGAGCCGCGGTAGGGAATCGCGCTGACCTTGATCCCGGTAGCCGTGGCGAACAACTCGCCGGAAAGATGGCTGATGGAGCCGTTGCCGCTGTTGGCCAGCGCCAGCGGCACCTTGCTGGCGCGGTAGTGTTTCAGGAAGCCCTTGATGTCGCCGTTCTTGTAGGGCGTGCCGCTGGCAAACAGCATCAGCGGCGAGGTGCCGACCATGGAAATCGGCGTGAAGTCGCGCAGCAGGTCGTAAGGCATTTTGTTGAACACCGCGGGCGCGATCGCATGCGGCAGCTCGACGATGGCGAAGGTGTAGCCGTCGGGCGCGGCCTTGGCCGCGGCCTCGGTGCCTATGCGGCCCGATGCGCCGGAGCGGTTGTCCACGATGACGCTCTGGCCCATGGTTTCGCCCATGCGTTGCGCGACGGCGCGTGCAATCGCATCCGTGCTGCCGCCGGGCGCCCAGGGCACGATGAGGCGTATCGGCTTGTCGGGGTAGGCCGCATAGGCGGCAGTGCTTATCAGGCTGGCGCCGGCCAGGAGCAGGGCGGTGAGCAGTCGGGTCTTCATGGGGAAATCCTTTGCGGTCTGGGAAAGTTCGGGGAAACGGGAAATCAGGGGAAGGTGTCGAAAGCGTCGCGGTCGCCTTTGGCAGTCAACAGCAGCAGGGCGTGCTCGGAGGAAGCGATCTCGCCACGCGCGCGCAGCTGAGCCAGCGCGCCCAGGCAGGCACCCGCGCACAGCTCCACCCACAGGCCTTGCGCGGCCAGTTGGGCGCTGCCCTCGCTGGCATCGGCATCGCCCACCACCACCGCGCCGCCGCCCGAGCGTTGCACGGCCAGCATTTGCTGCAGCGTGACGGTGCTGCCGGCAATGGAAAACTGCGCGGTTGCGCCGCTGAATTCGCCCTGTGGCGCTGCGCCCTCCAGCACGCGGGAAAGGCGCGGGAAAGGCTCGACCGCCCAGAGGCGCGGCATGCGCGCGATCAACCCGGCCTGCAGCAGGTCGCGCAGGCCGCTGTAAAGGCCCCAGAGCAGATCGCCGCGGGCGGTGGGTACCAGCACGTGGTCGGGGATGCAGCCTTCAGCCACGCATTCAAGCGCCACCGCGCGATAGCCTTCCACGCCGAAGGCCGGGCTGCCGACGGCAGGTACGCTGTAGTTGGTGAGCGCGAAAGCGCCGTCCTGTTCGACGCGCCGGCGCAAATGCTCCCAGCGCCCGAAGCCGCGCCCGAAAGTGATGCGCCTGGCACCCAGGCGGTGCAGCGCGCGTGCAAAGGGTTCCGGCATATCCTGGTAGGTGGCGACTTCGCAAGCCAGGCCGGCCGCGGCGCAATAGGCCGCCGCTGACACCGCCGCATTGCCGCTGGAGGCCAACACCACGGTTTCAGCGCCCACATCCAGCGCGCGGCTGACGGCCTGGGCCGACATCCGGTCCTTGTGCGAGCCTGTGGGGTTCATGCCCTCGTGCTTGGCTGACAGCTGCCTGAGGCCATAGGCGCGCGCCAGGCGCGGCAGGTCCAGGCAGGGCGTGCCGCCTTCGCCCAGGGACACGCCCTGGGTGTAGGGGAGCCAAGCGCCCCACTTATAACCTGTGCTGGTGGTCTCGAGGCTTGAGGGCAGTCCGGTATAAACCGCCTCCAGGCTGGCGGGCGTGCCGGCCGCGGCGCAATGCGGGCAGCCGGCCGGCAGGTCCCGCAAGGGGTATTCGCGGGTGCAATGAATGCAGCGCAGCCCGGCCAGACTAGGGTTGCGGATCACACCAGGCACCACGGACGATTCGGAAACGGGGGAATTCATGCGGCCAATGGTAGGAAGGCCTGGGGGAGCTGTGCGTGACTTGTTTGCCATTTAGAATAAGTGAAACTTATAAGGAGACGACCATGGCCGAGGCAAGCGCACGCCAGATCGAGGTGTTCCGCATGGTCATGCGGCTGGGCTCGGCCAACCGCGCGGCCGCGGCCTTGCATGTGAGCCAGCCGGCCGTCACGCAGCTGCTGCAGCAGCTGGAGGTGCGCGCCGGCCTCAAGCTGTTTGACCGGCCCAAGGGCAAACTCACGCCCACGCCTGAGGCCCATGCGCTGATGGAAGAGGTAGAGCGGGTCTACGAAGGCCTGGAGGCCGTGCAGCGAAAAATCGTGGCCCTGCAGTCGCACGAAGACACCATGCTGCGCATAGGCTCGCTGCACGCCATGGCCGCCAGCGTCATGCCCTGGGCGCTGGCCGAGTTCCAGCGCAGCTACCCGCGCACGCGCTGCCTGCTGATGGTCGACAGCTCCAAGGTGCTGCGCGAGGCGCTGTTCCAGGGCGCGGTTGACCTGGCCTTTCTGGGCGACGAGGCCGACGTCAGCGGCCTGGTGTCCTCGCTGTTTTACCAGGCGCCTGCGGTCTGCATCATGCCGGCCGCCCATCCGCTGGCGCGCAGGCAGGTGCTGCAACTACAGGATTTGCAGGAGGTACCGCTGGTGGGCCTGTCGGCGTCCGATACGGCGCAGCAGCGCCTGGAAGCGGCGCTCGCGCAGGCCGGGGTGCAGCCGCGCTTTGTGATCGAAACGCCCTACAGCGCGACGCAATGCGCGCTGGTGCTGGCCGGTGCCGGGCTGGCCGTGACGAATCCGCTGGTGGCGCGCGAATACCTAGCGCTGGGCCTGCGCAGCGTGCCGCTGGCGGCCGATGTGTGGTTCCGCGCCTTGCTGGCTTTCAAGCCGAAGCAGGCGCAGTCCGGGGCCGCGCAGGAATTTGTGGGCCTGTGCCGGCGCCGGCTGGTGGGCAGCTTGCCCGAAGGGTCGTTGCTCGGAGAGCCGGTCAGCTCGTAGCGCTTGTGGTGTTTGCGGCAGGCAGCGGTTCCACCGTCACCGCAACATCGAGGATGTGCTGCGCCCCGCCGCGTATCACGCCGCGCATGGGCGACACATCGAGGAAGTCGCGCCCGGTGGCCAGCGTGACGTAGTCTTCGCCCGGCGCGCGGTTGTTGGTGGGGTCGAAGTCCAGCCAGGCGCCCAGGCCCGGGCAGTAAACCGAAGCCCAGGCATGCGAGGCGTCGCTGCCGACCAGGCGCGGCTGGCCGGGCGGCGGGCTGGTTAGCAGATAGCCGCTCACGTAGCGGGCCGGCAGGCCCATGGCGCGGCAGCAGGCCACCATGATGTGGGCGAAGTCCTGGCACACGCCCTTGCCTTGCCTGAGCGCTTCAAGCGCCGGCGTGTTGACCTCGGTGCTGGCGCTTTCATAGGCCATGGTGTGGTGGATGCGCTCCATGAGGTCGCGCGCCGCTTCGTGCAAGGGCCGGCCGGGCAGGAAGCTGGGGCGGGCGAATTCGACGAAGGCTTCGTCGCGCGGTACATAGGGCGAGGCGAACAGGAATTCAGAGGCGCTGTCGTAGGCCGCGCCCGCGCGGTAGCGGAACTGCTCGCGCACCTGCTCCCAGGGCGGTGAGACCGGCCCGCCGGCGGCCAGCGAGGCTTCGGACTGCAGCGGATTGGCGACCGAAGTAGACACCACGCTGTCGGCCACGACGGTCAGGCTGTCATGCGCGGCCTGCAGCGAAAAATAGTTGCGTGTGTTGCCATAGACGTCCACGGTCTCGCACAGCTGCGCGGGCGCCGGGTCCACGCGCAGCGCATGGCTGAGCAGGTTCTGGCCGTTGCGGTTGGCGGGTTTGAGGTGCACCACGTGGTGGGCGTTTTCCACCGCAGGCGCATAGCGGTAGCGGGTCTCGTGGACGACGTGCAGCAGCATGGGACGATTCGCTAGGGCTTCTTGCTCAGGCGCCCAGGCTCTGGCTGCCGGAGGCGGCGTGGCTGAAGTAGAGGCGGCTCAGGGTGTCCGAGAGGTCCAGCGCGGCGTCGCAGCATTGCTGCAGCATCTGGACCAGTTGGCCATCATGCTGTTGGCTGGTTGTGTCGGCGCCAGCGTCGCCGGCTTCGCTGTCGGCGCTGGTTTCCAGGCCGGCGCACAGGTCGGCCAGGGCCCAGCTGCCAGGATCGGGCAGGGACATCGCGAGTTCGGGCATATCGCCTGGCGCGCTGCCTGCCAGCTTGGCCAGGCGGCCGCGCAGGGTCTGCACCACCCAGCCCAGCGAGCGCGGGTTGTCACGGTCCAGCACCAGCAGGTCGAGCAGGGCCGGGATGTCGCGGCGCTGCTGGTATTGCGCGTGGAAGGTGATGGTGCTGTCGAACAGCGCCACCATGGCGTTGAAGCCGCCTTCTTCAAACACCGAGCCTGTTTCAAAGCCGCGCACCAGCGCGCCGGCCAGGGTGTTGAGCCGCTCAATGAGGCGGCCCACACTGAGCAGGCGCCAGCCGTCGTCGCGGGTCATGCGGTCGGTCTGCGCACCTGTCATGGCAGAGAGGAAGCCGCTGGCCGATTCGAGGGCGCGCAATGCCTCGACGGAAGAGTATTCGAGCAGGTACTGGCTCTGGCTTTGCCCGCCCTGGCTTTGCGACTGGCCCTGGCCCTCGGCGCTGAATACCGTGCAGCGCTGGAAAAAATCGACCTCGGAGCGCACGATCACGTGCCACTGCTCCTGCGACAGGCGTTCGCGCACGGCCGAGGCCGCACTCTTGAGCGCCCGCAGGTTGAAGCCCACGCTGGCGGCCTGTTCGGTGTCGGCAAGGTTGGCAATCAGGGCGCGTTCGAATACGCGGCGCGCCTGCGTGGCCGGCGGCACGGTGTCCAGCACCAGCGCGTTGCCGACGGCCATGCTGCTCAGCCAGGCCAGCAACGGCTGCGAGGTCTGGTCTTCGCCGCCCAGGCACTGCAGGGTGATCTGCGCCAGGCGCGTGGAGTTTTCGGCGCGCTCGGTATAGCGGCCCAGCCAGAAAAGGTTTTCGGCCGCACGGCTGGTGACCGGCGGGCGGTGGCGCAGCGGCGCCGTGGACCAGGCCGGTGCGGCATGCTCGGCGCGCGCGGCCGCGGCATGTTCGGCCTGGGCCTTGGCGGCGGCGCTGTCACCCAGCACCCAGACGTCGGCGCTGCTGCCGCCATGCTGCATGGAGGACATGTTCTCGTTCTTGCCTGCCAGCCGTGCGAGCCCGCCCGGCAGCACCTGCCAGGAGCCCTTGCCGTCGGCCACAGCGAAGACGCGCAGCATGGCCGAGCGCGGGGAGATGCGCTCGCCCTGCCAGGTCGGCGTCTGCGGCAGCGGCAGGTAGGCCTGCACCGTGTAGTCTTCGCCGCGCCGCAGGATGCGGCCGGCCCATTCGTCGAGCTCGCGGCGCGACAGCGTGTGGCCTATCACCGACTCCATGCCCGAGCCGGGGTAGGTCGGCTTGATCACGCTGTTCTTGAGCTGGCCCAGCACGTCCTGCAGCACGGCCTGTTCGCCGCACCACCAGGTGGCCAGCGAGGGCAGGGCCAGGGTCTCGCCCAGCAGGTGTTCCGACAGCGCGGGCAAAAAGCCCAGCAGCGCGCTCGACTCGAGGAAGGCAGAGCCCGGTGTGTTGACCACCAGCACATTGCCCGCGCGTATGACCTGCAACAGGCCGGGCACGCCCAGCGTTGAATCAGAGCGCAGCTCCAGCGGGTCCAGGAACTCGTCGTCCAGGCGCTTGAGCAGCCCATGCACCCGCTCCAGGCCGCTCAGGGTTTTCAGGTAGAGCTTGTCGTCGCGCACCAGCAGGTCGCTGCCCTCGACCAGGGTCAGGCCCAGGAAGCGCGCGAGGTAGGCATGCTCGAAATAGGTTTCGTTGTAGGGGCCTGGCGTCAGCAACACGACGCGGCTTTCCTCGTTGCCGTTGGCCGGGCTCATGGCCTTGAGGCCGTCCACCAGCGCCTTGTACGAGGCGCCCAGGCGCTCGACCTTCATCTCGCGGAAGGCTTCGGGGAAGAGCAGGGAAATCGTCAGGCGGTTTTCCAGCAGGTAGCCCAGGCCCGAGGGCGCCTGCGTGCGCTGCGACACTACGGACCAGCGCCCGTCGGGGCCATGGGCGATGTCGAAGGCGGCGATGTGCAGATAGGTGCCGCCGGCCGGCTGCACGCCCTGCATGCCGCGCAGGTAGCCCGGGTGCGCATGCACCAGCGCGCTGGGCAGCAGGCCTTTGGAAAGCAGTTCCTGCGGACCGTAGATATCGGCCATGACACGGTCCAGCAGGCGGGCACGTTGCTGGATACCGGCCTCGATCTGCGCCCAGTCGCCGGCCGACACCATCATGGGGAACAGGTCCAGTGCCCAGGGGCGCTGCGGGCCGTTGGCGTCGGCGTAGACGTTGTAGGTCACGCCGTTGTCGCGGATCTGGCGGCGCAGGTTGGCGGTGCGGTGGTTCAGGTCGTGAAAGCCGTCGGCGCCCAGGAAGTTGAAAAAACGCGTCCACTCGGGCGACAGGCTGTCGTCCGTGGGCGTAGTTGCGGCGGCTTCGGGCTGGGGCGGACTTGTTTCGGAGGCGCTGCCGGCCACGCGCAGCGCGGACTGCGCCGGCGCGGGCGTTTCGGCGGGCGCGGGGCCTTCGGAGACACGGCCGCGGAGCTCGTCAAAATGGCCGGCTGCTGCATGCGGCGCCAAGGCGGCGGCCAGCGCACAGGGGGATTCGAGTGCCTGGGCGGCAAAAAGGGACTGGGTGTTATTTTCCACGTGCTGCCAAGTATGCCTGCGGTCCGTAAGCCTAAAGCCTTAATCGGGCACGACTTCTCCGTCAAACGGCGATTTATACCGCTTGTGCATGCAAATGTTGCCGCCATAAGACAGGCGCACCCAGGACGTACCGTTCGGGCTGAGCTTGGCCTGTCCTGAGCTTGTCGAAGGGTCGAAGCCCTTCGACAGGCTCAGAGCGAACAGGTAGTGGGAATTGGCGGTGATTTGTGTAGAAGCCCCGTTTAGACCGCGAGCAGGTCCTTAGCGCAGATCCAGCGTGAACGGAAACTCCCGGCTCGGCTGCGCCGGCGCCACGCGCATCTTGCCGGGCGTGTGGCCCATGCGGAAGAAGCGCGTGAGGCGGCGGCTTTCGGCCTCATACGAATTGACCGGCAACGTGTCGTAGTTGCGCCCGCCCGGGTGCGCCACGTGGTACTGGCAGCCGCCTAGCGAACGTTCCATCCAGGTATCGACGATGTCGAAGGTCAGTGGCGCGTGCACGCCAATCGAGGGATGCAGGGCAGACGGCGGGTTCCAGGCCTTGTAGCGCACGCCGGCCACGTATTCGCCGACGCGGCCCGTGCTTTGCAGCGGCAGGGCCCGGCCGTTGACGGTGACGACATAACGGTTGTCGTTGAGGCCGGTGACATGCACCTCGATGCGCTCCAGCGACGAATCGACGTAGCGCACCGTACCGCCGGCCGAGCCTTCCTCGCCCATCACATGCCAGGGCTCCAGCGCGCTGCGCAGCGTGAGCTCGATGCTATTCGTCTTGACCTGCCCGATCAGCGGGAAGCGGAACTCAAAGTGCGGTTCGAACCAGGCCATGTCGAAGGCGTAGCCGGCCTCACGCAGCTCGGTCAAAACGTCTTCAAAATCCATGCGGATAAAGCCCGGCAGCAGGAAGCGGTCATGCAGTTCGGTGCCCCAGCGTGTGACGCGGCCGTGGTAGGGCTTGTTCCAGAAGCGCGCCACCAGCGCGCGCAGCAGCAATTGCTGGGCAATGCTCATGCGCGCATGGGGCGGCATTTCAAAGGCGCGCAGCTCCAGCAGGCCCAGGCGGCCCGTGGCGGAGTCGGGTGAGTACATCTTGTCGATGCAGAACTCGCTGCGGTGCGTGTTGCCGGTCACGTCGACCAGGATGTTGCGCAAGGTCCGGTCCACCAGCCAGGGCGGCATGTCGGCGCCATACTTCTTGCGGTTGTTTTCAATTTCGCGCAGGGCGATTTCAAGCTCGTACAGCTGGTCGTTGCGCGCTTCGTCCACACGCGGCGCCTGGCTGGTCGGGCCTATGAACAGGCCCGAGAACAGATAGCTCAGCGAGGGGTGGTTGTGCCAGTAGGCAATCAGGCTGCCCAGCACCTCGGGCTTGCGCAGGAAGGGGCTGTCAGCCGGCGTAGCGCCGCCCAGCACGAAGTGGTTGCCGCCGCCGGTGCCGGTGTGCCGGCCGTCGGTCATGAATTTCTCGGCCGACAGGCGCGTCTCGTGCGCGATCTTGTACAGGAACTCGGTGTGTTCCACCAATTCGCCCCAGTTGTAGGCCGGGTGGATGTTGACCTCGATGACGCCAGGGTCGGGCGTGACCTGCAGCATCTTCAGGCGCGGGTCGCGCGGCGGCGGATAGCCTTCGAGCACGATGCTCACGCCCAGCGATTGCGCCGTGGCTTCCACCGCGGCCAGCAGGTCCAGGTAGTCTTCCAGCCGCTCCATGGGCGGCATGAAGACGTAGATCGCGCCGGTTTCGCCGCGGCCTGATTGGTTGGCCTTGCTATCCGGGTCGGCCTTGGGTTTGTCCTTGGGGCCGTTGGCGCGCTGCGGGTCGCGCACCTCGACGCACAGCGCGGTGCGCGTGAGCCAGGCGGCCGACTCAAAGGGCTTGGGTGCGCGGTCGTCGGCGGGGGCGGTTGCCTCGGGCGCGGTGCCGGCCTGTTTGCCATCGCTTGCACCGCCATTGCCCAGCGGACGGAATTGCAGGATGCGGCTGGCCTGCGACAGCGCGGTGTTGCCCGCGAGGTGGCGCGCCATGTACTGCGCCAGCGAGCTGGCGGTGCTGCCCGCGGAGGGCGCCGCGGGCGTGGCGCCCCGGGCCGCGCTGAAGCTGCCGTTGTAGCGCGCGGCCAGTGCCGAAGCGGCGGGCAGGTCCTGCCGCGGCGCGAACGGGTCGGACTCGATCATGTAGGGGTAGTCGGTCTTGGACACCCAGGGCACGGAATCCAGCGGCAGGCGGTAACCCATGGGCGAATCGCCCGGCATCAGATACATGCGTTCGTCGCGGAAGAACCAGGGGCCGGTGGTCCACTTGGGGCCGGCCAGCGCGGGCGAGGCGCCGGCGCTTCGCTGCCTGAGCTGCTCCTTGGTCTGCAGCGGCAGCACATAGCCCACGACCGAGTCCAGCCCCTGCATGAAGACGCGGCGCAGGCGCTCGCGCTCCATGGCGTCGTCGAGGCGCGAATCAAAGGGGTCGACATTGACCGGCAGCCGGCGTTCCCGCCAGAGGTAGTACCAGGTGTCTTCATAGCCCGGCGTGATGTAGGTCGTGGCCAGGCCCAGCTTGCCCGCCAGGGTCTGGATGAAGCGCTGCGCGTCGGCGCTGGTGTAGCTGCAGGGCTGGCGCTCGTCGGCGAACAGGGCAGGGTTCTGCCAGATCGGCTGGCCGTCCTTGCGCCAGAAAATGCTCAGCGCCCAGCGCGGCAGCTGCTCGCCGGGGTACCACTTGCCCTGGCCGAAATGCAGGAAGCCGCCTTCGCCGTATTCGGCGCGCAGCTTCTGCACGAGTTCGGTCGCGTAGCCGCGCTTGGTCGGGCCCAGCGCGTCGATGTTCCATTCGGCCGCGTCGCGATCGGTGGTGGCCACAAAGGTCGGCTCACCGCCCATGGTCAGGCGCACGTCGCCGGCAGCCAGGTCCTGGTCCACCTTTTCGCCCAGTGCCAGCACCTCCTGCCATTGCTCCTCGGTGTAGGGCTTGGTCACGCGCGGCGATTCGTAGATGCGCTGCACCGCCATGTGGTGCTCGAACTCGACTTCGGATTTGTCGACGCCGCCTTCGACCGGGGCGGCGCTGGAGGGCTCGGGCGTGCAGGCCAATGAGATATGGCCTTCGCCCGCCATCAGGCCGGAGGTCGGATCCAGGCCTATCCAGCCCGCGCCGGGCAGGAAGACCTCGCACCAGGCGTGCAGGTCGGTGAAATCGGCCTCGGCGCCGCTGGGGCCGTCTATGGATTTGACGTCGGCCTTGAGCTGGATCAGGTAGCCCGAGACAAAACGCGCGGCCAGGCCCATGTGGCGCAGCAGTTGCACCAGCAGCCAACCGGTGTCGCGGCAGGAGCCGCAGGCCAGGCGCAAGGTTTCTTCGGGTGTCTGCACGCCCGGTTCCATGCGGATGGAGTATTTGATGTCCGACTGCAGGCTCTGGTTCAGTCCCACCAGGAAGTCGATGGTGCGCTTGGGCGTGCGGTCGATTTTCTCGAGGTAGCGCTTGAACAGCGGCGTGGCCGGCTGGGTCGCCAGGTAGGGCGCGAGTTCCCGGGCCTGCAGCGCGTTGTAAGTGAAGGGGAACTCCTCGGCCGCCGGCTCCAGGAAGAAATCAAAAGGATTGAACACCGCCATTTCGACCACCAGGTCCACCGTGACCTTGAACTCGCGCGTCGGCTCGGGAAACACCAGGCGGGCCTGGTAGTTGGCAAAGGGGTCCTGTTGCCAGTTGATGAAATGCCCGGCGGGCTCGACCTTGAGGGAATACGACAAAACCCGCGTACGGCTGTGCGGCGCGGGCCGCAGGCGAACCACCTGCGGGCCCAGCCTCACCAGGCGGTCGTATTTGTAGTGTGTGATGTGGTTCAGGGCAACGTGGATGGACAAGGCAACCTCGCTTTAAAAAACAACAGGGCGCAAGGACCGCCACATCAAGCGGTCGTCTAAATCGGTCGCCTCAAATGGCGTGTGAACAGCTTACCCGGATTTGACGGCATTTCTGAAAGCAAGAGCTGCGCCATATGCGGAGTTTGCATGACGCGCTGTCGGCTTCTTGCTCCGGCTCGCCGTTAAGCAGCTTCAAAAAAGCAAAAAAGAGGGAGGCAGCTGTGAGGAGCGCTGTATTCACCGGGCCGCGGCAAGGCGCCAGGAGTCCGGGGCCTGTTCTGGCCGGTTTTATCGCGGGTGCGGCCCTGCAGCTGCAGCAGCCCGCGTTGTGGCCGGAACAAGGCTATGCGTTATATCTGGTGCTGCCTTGTGCGGCGGCCTTGTTGTGGCGTCTGCTATGGCCTGGCCGCGGCAGGTCCTGGGGCAGGGTGGGGCTGGCGTTTGTCCTGGCAGCGCTATTGGGCTTTGGCTCGGCCGGCTGGCGCGCCTGCGCCTTCCGGTCCACCGCGCTGGACCCGGCCCTCGAAGGCCGCGACGTCGAGGTGTCAGGCAGCGTGCCGGCCATGCCGCAGCCCGGCGAAGATGGCTTGCGCTTCCGCCTGGATGTGGACTCGGCGCGCCTGGACGGCCGCACCGTCGCCTTGCCGCCGCGCATTCTGCTGGGCTGGTATTCAGGCTTTGCCGGGCGGGAGGCGCGCGGCCCCGCCCAGGATGTCGACCCGTTCGAAGCCGCGCTGGCCCTGCAGCGCCAGCCGCAGGTATTGCGCCCCGGCGAGCGCTGGCGCATGACGGTGCGGCTCAAGGCGCCGCACGGCAACAGCAACCCGCATGGCTTCGACTACGAGCTGTGGCTGTGGGAACAGGGCCTGCAGGCCACCGGCTATGTGCGGGCCGGCGTGCACGACGCGCCGCCCGAGAAGCTTTCCACCAGCTGGCAACACCCGATTGAGCAGGCCCGGCAGGCGGTGCGAGAGAAAATTTTTGCGCGTGTCGAGAACCGCCAATGGGCCGGCATCATCGCTGCGCTGGTGGTGGGCGACCAGAACGCCATTGAACGCGCCGACTGGGACATCTTTCGTGCCACGGGCGTGGCGCACCTGATGAGCATCTCCGGCCTGCACATAACCATGTTCGCCTGGGCCGCCTCGCTGCTCATCAGTACGTTGTGGCGGCGGTCCGCGCGCCTGACTCCCAGTCTGTGCCTGGCGTTGCCAGCCGCCGGTGCCGGCGCGCTCGGAGGCTTGCTGCTCGCGACCCTGTATGCGCTGTTTTCAGGCTGGGGCGTGCCCGCACAGCGCACCATCTGGATGCTGGCCACCGTGATCCTGTTGCGCCAGGGCGGCCGGCAGTGGCCCTGGGCCCAGGCCTGGCTGCTGGCCATGGGCGTGGTGGTGGCTATAGACCCCTGGGCGCTGATGCAGGCCGGCTTCTGGCTTTCTTTTGTGGCGGTGGGTGTGCTGTTCGCCACGGATGCGGGTGCATCCGATGCCCGCACCCATCAGCAGGAAGCGGTTCCGCAAGGTGGATGGAGGCCGCCCGCCCGCCGCTGGCTGGCGGGTCTGGGCCGGGCAGCACGCGAGCAATGGGTGGTCACGCTCGCGCTCACGCCGCTGTCGCTGCTGCTGTTCAACCAGGTCTCGCTGGTCGGCCTGCTCGCTAATGCCGTGGCCATTCCGGCCGTGACTTTGCTGGTCACGCCGCTGGCCCTGCTGGGAGTGCTGTGGGCTCCGGCCTGGGGTGCGACGGCCGCTTGTGTCAGCCTGCTGGCCCTGTTCCTGCAGTGGCTGGCGAGCTGGCCGCTGGCATCCATCAGCGTGGCTGCGGCGCCGCTGTGGTGCGCCGTTGCCGGGGTGGCGGGCGGCGGCTTGCTGGCCACACGCCTGCCCTGGCATTGGCGTGTACTCGGCATTCCATTGCTGCTGCCCGTGCTCCTGTGGCAGCCGGCCCGCGTCGCGCCCGGGCAGTTTGAACTGCTGGCGGCCGACATCGGCCAGGGCAATGCGGTGCTGGTGCGCACCGCGGGCCACAGCCTGCTTTACGACGCTGGCCCGCGCTTTTCGCGCGAAAGCGATGCGGGCCACCGCGTGCTGGTGCCCTTGCTGCGTGCGCTCGGCGAGCGGCTGGACGTCCTCATGGTCAGCCACCGCGACATCGACCACATAGGCGGGGCAGCCGCTGTGCTGGCCATGCAGCCCGGCGCCCGGCTGGTCAGCTCGATTGAAGACACGCACCCGCTGCAGGCGGTGCGCAAGGCCGAGCGCTGCATGGCCGGTCAGCGCTGGGAGTGGGACGGTGTGCAGTTCGAGCTGCTGCACCCGGCCGCCGCTGCCTACGACAGCGTGGCCAAACCCAATGCCATGAGCTGCGTGCTGCGCATCTCCAATGCCGACGGCAGCCGCACCGCCTTGCTGGTGGGCGACATCGAGGCGCCGCAGGAGGCGGCCCTGGTTGCCAGCGATCCGGTTCGCCTCAAGGCCGACTTTCTGCTGGTGCCGCACCATGGCAGCAAGACTTCGTCGAGCGCGCCCTTCCTGGACGCCGTGCAGCCGCAATGGGCCATGGCGCAAGCGGGTTACCGCAACCGCTTCGGCCACCCCGCTGGGCCCGTGGCCGAGCGTTACGAGGCGCGCCGCATACGCCTTGTCAAATCCGCGACATGTGGCGCTGCGGTATGGAACAGCCAGCATGCTGACGCCTTGCGCTGCCAGCGGGAAGAGGGCAAACGCTACTGGCATCATGTGCTTGCGAATGAAAAATAAGACGAGGATGCGTCCGCCTTGGCGCATAACTTGCTAAGCTATATTAAAAATAATGCCCTGCGCATAACTTGCTGGAGATCAAGCCAATGAGCCGACCGATGTTTGATGAAATGAATGCCGCGGAGTCCAGCGTCCGTGAACACTACCAGGGCTACCAGCGCTGGCTGGCCAAGCAGCCGGCTGACGTGATGCAGGCGCGCCGCGCCGAAGCCGAGATGATTTTCCGACGCGTCGGCATCACCTTTGCCGTCTACGGCGCCAAGGACGAGGACGGCGCCGGCACCGAGCGGCTGATTCCGTTTGACTTGATCCCCCGCATCATTCCCGCGCACGAATGGGCGAGTATGGAAAAAGGATTGGTCCAGCGCGTCACGGCGCTCAACCGCTTCATCCACGACGTCTACCACGGCCAGGAGATCATCAAGGCCGGCGTCATCCCTTCCGAGCAGATATTCCAGAACGCGCAGTTCCGCCCCGAGATGATGGGCGTGGACGTTCCGGGCAACATCTATTCGCACATCAGCGGCATCGACATCGTGCGCGCGCCCAATGCCCAGGGTGAGGGCGAGTACTACGTGCTTGAGGACAACCTGCGCGTGCCCAGCGGCGTGAGCTACATGCTCGAAGACCGCAAGATGATGATGCGGCTCTTCCCCGAGCTCTTCAGCGAAAACCGTGTCGCTCCCGTTGCCCACTATCCCGACCTGCTGCTGGAAACCCTGCGCGCCATGGCGCCGCCCGCCACGGCCGAGCCCACGGTGGTGGTGCTCACACCCGGCATGTACAACTCGGCCTACTTCGAGCACGCCTTCCTCGCACAACAGATGGGCGTGGAACTGGTCGAGGGGCAAGATCTTTTCGTCAAGGACAACTTCGTCTACATGCGCACCACGCGCGGACCGCGCCGTGTCGATGTCATCTACCGCCGCGTCGACGACGACTTCCTGGACCCGCTGGCCTTCCGCCCCAACTCCACGCTGGGTTGCGCGGGCCTGCTCAACGTGTACCGCAGCGGCAACGTCTCGCTGTGCAATGCCATCGGCACCGGTGTGGCAGACGACAAGTCCATCTACCCCTACGTGCCCAAGATGATCGAGTTCTACCTCGGCGAAAAACCCATCCTCAAAAACGTGCCCACCTATATGTGCCGCAACAACGAGGACCTGCAGTACACCCTGGCCAACCTCAAGGACCTGGTCGTCAAGGAAGTGCACGGGGCAGGCGGCTATGGCATGCTGGTCGGCCCGGCCTCCACCAAGGCCGAGATCGAGGAATTCCGCGCCGCCTTGTTGGCCAACCCCTCGGGCTACATCGCCCAGCCCACGCTGAGCCTCTCTACCTGCCCGACCTATGTCGAAAGCGGCATCGCGCCGCGCCACATCGACCTGCGTCCTTTTGTGCTGAGCGGCAAGGAAGTGCAGATGGTGCCCGGCGGCCTCACGCGCGTGGCGCTCAAGGAAGGATCGCTGGTGGTCAATTCCTCGCAGGGTGGCGGCACCAAGGACACCTGGATTCTGGAGGGGCCGTCATCGCCCGTGGCGTTCCAGTCTCAATCGCAGTCGCAGTCATCTTCAAAAGTTGGGGGAGCGTAATCATGTTGTCTAGAACCGCTGACCACCTCTTCTGGATGTCGCGCTACACCGAACGCGCCGAGAACACAGCGCGCATGCTGGACGTCAATTACCAGACCTCGCTGCTGCCGCAGTCCGCCGCCGTGGCGCAGGGCGGCTGGCAAAGCCTGCTGAGCATCAGCGAACTCAAGCCTTCCTATGCCGCCAAATACGGCGACAGCATCAACCCACGCGAAGTCATGGACTTCATGGTGCGTGACGAGCAGAACGCCTCCAGCATCGTCTCCTGCCTGAAGAACGCCCGCGAAAATGCCCGGGCGGTGCGCGGCACCCTGACCACCGAAGTCTGGGAAACGCAGAACCAGACTTACCTCGAAGTGGTTCGCATGCTGCGCAACGGTGATTTCGAACGCGACCCCGGCCAGTTCTTTGAATGGGTCAAGTTCCGCTCCCACCTCTCGCGCGGCGTGACGGCCGGCACCATGCTGCAGGATGAGGCCTTCCACTTCCTGCGCCTGGGAACCTTCCTGGAACGCGCCGACAACACGGCGCGCCTGGTGGACGTGAAATTCCACGCGGTGCAAAACGACTTCCTGGGTACCGACGGCGAGAAAGACCAGGAATACGACTTCTACCATTGGAGCGCGATCTTGCGCAGCGTCTCCGGCTTCGAGGTCTACCGCAAGGTCTACCGCGACGTCATCAAGCCCGAGCGCGTGGCCGAACTGCTGATCCTGCGGCCCGACATGCCGCGCTCGCTGCTGGCCTGCCTCAATGAGCTCATGGGCAACCTCGCCATGGTGACCAGCGACACCGCCAGCGAAACCCAGCGCCGCGCCGGCAAGCTGCGCGCAGACCTGCAGTACGCCCGCATCGACGAGATCCTCGCCACCGGCCTGCACGCCTTCCTGACCCAGTTCCTGGACCGCGTCAACGAAATAGGCGCGCACATCAGCCGCGAGTTTCTTGTGCCGGCTACTCATTGAGCCCCCACGTTCGCTCGCTGCGCGTAGCTCTCTGCCCCCCGGGGGGGCGCTGCGCCTGCGGCCCGGCAAAGCCGGTTCCGCGGCCCCTGCTGGCGAAGACCTCTCTGGGGCGCGGCGGTGGTGCCTCCAGTTAAGTATCTGCTCCAGCATGAAACTCCACGTCCGGCACATCACCGACTACCGGTATACCGAGCCGCTGCGCTACGCGCTGCAAACCTTGTGGCTTACGCCGCAGTCGGGCCCGGCGCAAACGGTGCACTACTGGAGCCTGGGCGCGCCTGAAAAGCTGTTCACCCAGCGCGACGCCTTTGGCAACACCATCAGCTCCTACACCTATGTCGGCAGCAACACCAGCAATGTGCGCTGGAGCCTGGTCAACGCCGCTGGTGAGGTCGAGACTTTTGGCGTCGCCGAATTCAATGATCCGCAGGCCTTGCCGCACCCGTATTTCTTTCTGCGCGCCGCCCACCTTGCCGAGCCGCACTGGGAGCTCGCCGAGTTCGGCCGGCGCTTTATTCCGCAAAGCCTGGATGGCACCGCCAGCCTGCCGGCTTTGCTGGCCCTGAGCCGCGGCGTGGCCGGCGCGGTGAGCTACCGCAAGAACAGCACCAGCGTGACCACCACCGCGCTCGAAGCCTTTAAGTCCGGCGCCGGCGTATGCCAGGACCAGGCCCATGTCATGGTTGCCATCTGCCGCAGCCTGGGCTACCCGGCGCGCTATGTCAGCGGCTACTTTTACGCCGCCAACGAACCCGACCTGGCCAGCCACGCCTGGTGCGATGTCTGCCTGGATGTGGCGACCCGGCGCTGGGTCAGCATAGACGTGACCCACAGCTGCCTCATCGACGAGCGCCACGTACGCCTGGCCATGGGCACGGACTACAACGCCTGCCCGCCCATCAAAGGCGTGCGCCGGGGCGGCGGGAAAGAGTCCATGACGGTGGAGATCGCGATTGAGCCAGCGTGAGTTAACCTGGAAGCACCCGCAAACCAGATAGAAGCCAAGCCAGTCCCGAGGAGTTCCACAATGTCCATCGCCAAACGCTTGCTGCTTATTCTGTGCGTGCTTGTGAGCTGCGTGGCTTGCGATCAGTCCACAAAGACATATGCCGAGGCGAGGTTGCCGAAAGCCCAGGCGCTGTCCCTGCTGTCGGACACCGTACGCCTGCAGGTCGCGCATAACGAAGGCGCGTTCTTGAGCCTGGGGGCTTCCGCCCCAAAGCCCTGGCGTCTTGCAGCGCTGTGTGCAGGCGTCGGTGCAATGCTGCTGGCCTTGCTGCTGTACACGCTATTTGCCAAGGGCGGCCAGGGCCGGTTCGTTTTTGCACTGGCCCTTGTTTTTGCCGGCGGCTTCAGCAACCTGATTGATCGCTTCGTCAACGAGGGCTACGTCGTGGATTTCATCAATCTCGGCGCGGGCCCGCTGCGGACGGGTATCTTCAATGTCGCGGATATCGCCATCACCGCCGGCGCGATCCTGCTTGTCGTTCAAGCCTGGCGCGGGCAACAGGGCAAAGCCTGAGCTTTGTTCCGTATGGAGCGGGTTTGCTCGCCGTGCGCCGCACCTGTGCCTCCAACCTGGAGTACGCTTGCCTGATGACCGAGATCAAGCCCGCAAATTTTCCTGCCGACCTTGAGCATGTTGTCGCCATCTTCCGCGAATACATCGCCGGCCCCAGCGTGGACCTGGGCTTCCAGGACTATGAGGCGGAATTCGCCGCCTTGCCTGGAAAGTACGCCGTGCCCGATGGCCGCCTGCTTCTTGCATGGAAGGGGCAGGACGTTGTTGGATGCGCGGCGCTACGCCGTGTTGATGAAACTACCTGCGAAATCAAGCGTGTCTATGTGCGGCCGGCTGCAAGAGGCGAAAACCTCGGCCGCCGGCTGGTTGAAAGCATCATCGCCGAAGCGCGTGCCGCGGGCTATTCGCGCATCTGCCTGGATGTCCTGCCCGAATTCGCTGCCGCGCAGCGCATCTACGAATCGCTGGGTTTCCTGCCGGCGGAGCCCGTTGCGTTCAATCCTGTTCCGGGCACCAGATTCCTGGCGCTTGAGCTTTCTCCTTCGCGGCTTGTCGATGTGGCCTAGCTCTCTGAAAGCGATTGCCGTTTTCTTTCGGGCCTGGCTTGCCATTGCGGTGCTGACCGTCGCCGCGAGCGGCGGCAATGCCTTAGCCACGGGTGCCCTATCCTTCGAAGGGGGCGGCTATATTCTCGATTTCACGATGGGGCAGCAGGAGCGTCCTGTGCTGGCGAGCCTGTCGTTTTCCGCACCTGGGTCGAGCTTGAACTCGATACTTCGCCCGCCGGACCTGGTCGTTGTGGCGTTTGACGCAAAGGCAAAGCGTCTGCTCGTTCGCTACAGCAACCCCGGAGACAACACACTACCTCGGGATTTCGAGTTTTCGGTTCATGGCAACGAAGGCACTTTGAAATTGCCGAACCGCTCGATCACCGGCAGGTTCAACTGGGAGATGTGACTATGTGGGACAAGCGTGCGGGGCAAAATACTGACGCGGCAGAATGTCGCGCGAGAACCAATGCGCTATCCTGAATCAAGTCCGCCTTGGGCTGGCGGCTGCCTTTGCGCAAAGGTGCAGTACAAGCTCACTGCGCATCCCCTGACGTTCTACGCTTGCCATTGCACAGACTGCCAGCGACGCAGCGGCAGCGCCATGCGGCTGGCGATGTGGGTTGATCGCTCGGCGCTGGAGGTCACGCGGGGGACTCCGCAACTCCTGACATTTGACATGGGAAACGGGCGCCAGCGCAGGGCAAAAGTGTGCGTCGATTGCGACACCCGGTTGTGGGCGGAGCCCGCGGACAAACCGGCCATGGCGGCACTACTGCCAGGCACACTGCACAATGCACAGGAGTTTGAGCCTGTAGCGCACCTTTGGACAAAAAGTGCGCTGCCGTGGGTGGTGATTCCACCGGGTGCCGCCGTGTACGAAACCCACCCTGATCGTCCGGGGGAGCTCGCAAGGCTATGGCAAGAAGCGCTGCAGCGACGGAACCTTGGGGGATGCAAGTAGCCTGCGGTTGAGCCTTTCAATGCCTCCTTTCGAAATTTTCTCGAACTCTTCACCTTCGCCAAACTCTTGTCCATGCAACCATCACCCTGGATGCCCATCGCCCTCGCCGAAGCCGGCGTGCGCACATACCCCGTGGGTCGGAGCAATCCACGGGTCACCGAATATCACGCGCTCACCAATATCCGCGGCTATGACGACAAGGCTTCCTGGTGTTCCTCGTTCGTGAACTGGTCCCTGGCGCAGGTCGGCATTCCCGGCACCGGCTCGGCGCTCGCGCGCTCGTGGCTGGAGTGGGGCGAGCCGCTGGATGCACCTGTGCCCGGCTGCATCGCCGTTCTCTCGCGCGAAGACCCGGCGGGCTGGAAGGGCCATGTCGGTTTCTTTCTTCGCGCGGATGCGGAGTATGTGTATTTGTGGGGTGGCAACCAGCTCGATGAAGTGCGTGAACATTTCTATCCCCTGGCTGCGGTACTCGCTTATCGCTGGCCTTCGCAAAAAACGGCCTGACTTTTATCTCGAGGCCGTGTTGGGCTGATATCTTTCATTCGGCTTTCGGCGCCTGGCGCAGTGGGCCACCCGCCTAGGGGAAAGCACGGATCGTTGTGCCAGCGGATTGACAGCTACGCGCACTAATGTTGCGGAACTCCATTCACAACAAGGACCCCGACATGAAACGCCGCCAACTTCTGCAAGCCACTTCGGTTGCCATCGCCCTGCCTTCGCTGGTATGGGCGCAGGACAAATATCCCAGCAAGCCCATCACGTTTATCTGCCCTTATTCGGCTGGCGGCAATGCAGACCAGCGCTCGCGCCAGATCGGCCGTTTCCTCTCCACCGCGCTGGGCCAGCCCGTGCTGGTGGACAACAAGCCGGGCGCTGGCGGCAACATCGGCACCGACGCAGTGGCCCATGCCAAGCCGGACGGCTACATCATCGGCATGGGAAACTTCGCGCCGCTGGCGGTCAATCCCACCATGTTCAAGAAGATGAACTTCGACCCGGCAAAAGACCTCGCACCGGTCTGCCTGATCGAGAAGGGGCCGCTGGTGCTCATGGTGCCCGCGAGCTCGCCTTTCAAGAGCGTCAAGGACATCATCGCCGCCGCCAAGGCCAGCCCCGGCAAGCTCTCGTTCGCATCGGGCGGTTTGGGCGGCTCGCACCATTTGTCGGGCGAGATGTTCAAGTCGTTGGCCGGCCTGTCCATCACCCACGTTCCCTACAAGGGCGGAGCGCCTGCCACGACCGACCTGATGGGCGGGCAGGTGGACATGATGTTCGAGCAGATGTACTCGGCCGCACCCTCGATCCGTGCCGGAAAGCTGCGCGCCCTGGCCATCACCAGCAAGACGCGATCGCCACTGTTCCCCGACCTGCCCACCATGGCCGAGGCCGGCGTGCCGGGCTTTGAAGTGCAGAACTGGCAAGGGCTGATCGCACCGGCCGGCACTCCCCCAGCCCTCATCAAGCTGCTCAATGAAACCGTCAACAAGGCGCTTGCCGACCCGACCATCAAGGAACAGATGCTGGGCCAGGGCAACGAAATCGGCGGCGGCACGCCCGAGCAGTTCGCGGCCCTGATCAAGTCGGAGGCGGAGCGCTGGGGCAAGCTGGTCAAGAGTGCGAATATCAGGCCTGAGTAGTCGCGGTCCTGAAGCGTCTTCTTGCGGAGCTGGCGCTTCGGCCTTACTGCTTCACCCGCGCCGCCACTTCCCGCCCCAGCTCAATCACCGCCATCGCGTAGTAGCTGCTCCAGTTGTAGCGCGTGATGGCGTAAAAGTTCTCGGTGCCAGCGACGTACTGCGGGGCGTCGGCGCCGTTGAGTAGTTCGATGAGGGCCAGCGGGCCGGGGTGCTGCAGGGCCGGGCCTTCGAGCACCGCGCCTTTTTCGGTGAAACTGGCCACGCTGAAGGTCGGCAGGATGTCGGGGGCCATCAGCGCATCCATGTCAAGGCGGCTTTTGTCAAAGCTCAAGGGGTAGTGCGTGGGCATGCCGGGCTGCCAGTTGAAGGCTTTGAAATAACTCGCGACGGAGCCGATCACGTCGGCCTTGCTGTTCCAGAGATCTATATTGCCGTCGCCGTCGAAATCAACGGCGTACTTGACCCAGCTGGAGGGCATGAACTGCGGCAGGCCCATGGCGCCGGCAAAGCTGCCGCGCGCCTCAAAAGGGCTGGCTTCGCGCCGGCTTTGCAGGGTCAAAAATTGTTCGATCTCGCCTTTGAAAAATTCGCTGCGCTCCTTGGCGCGTGGATGGTTGGCGGGGAAATCAAAGGCCAGTGTGGTGAGCGCGTCCATCACACGGAAATTTCCGGTGTCGCGGCCGTAAATGGTTTCCACGCCGATGATGCCGACAATGATTTCGGCGGGCACACCGTATTCTTTTTCGGCACGCTCTAGCGCCTGCTGGTTCTCCAGCCAGAAGCGCCGGCCGGCCTCTATGCGCACCGGGTCGATAAAGCGGCTTCGGTAGACGCGCCAGTTCTTCACAAAGGTTTTGGTGGGCGGCTGCATGAGGCGCACCACGGTGGCGTTGTAGCGCGACTGGCCTATGGCATCGCGCACCCAGTCCGGGTCCAGGTCGCGGCGCGCGGCCATGTCGTCGGCGAACTGCATGGCCTCGGGGCGAGTGGAGTACAGCGGCCCCTGGGTTTGCGCCGGCGCCGCGACTTTCTTCTTGAGCGATTTGGCTTCGCCGGCCCCGGCGGAACAGGCGAGCGCGGCGACCAGGAAAAAGGCGAGTCCGGAACGGTAAAAAGGCATGGAGCGGTTGGTGAAATGCGATGGAGAAGGCCTCAGTGCAGCCATGCCCGATTTTAAGCAGGCCATGCAAGCCGGTCGAACTCCTGCTTCAGTACCTGAAGCTGCTGCGCCGCCTTGCCGCCGTTTGACGGTGCGGCGTAGCGCAGGTGCTCCAGGCGCATCAGCCAGTCATGCAGCGCCTGGGCCCGTTTGCCATGCTGGTTTAGTACCTGCAGCGCCAACTGGCGGGGCGATGCCGCGGGCGTGCTGTGAATGCCGGCTTTTTCCAGCCGTTTGCGCGCCCGGGCCAACAGGCGCAGCCAGGGGTCGTGCTGCGCGCGGTCCCATAAGGTCCAGGCCGCGCCGGCCAGGGCGGCCAGCACCACGAGGGCGATCAGTACATAGCTCAGGTCCTCCCAGCTGGGGGATTCAAAGCCGATGTCTTTCAGCAGATTGAGCTGCTTGCCTTGGGTGTAGTTCAGCACCCACTGATTCCATCCGTTGTTGATGGCCTCCCAGGTGGCGCGCAGCTGTGCCGACAGGGTCGGGCTGAAATTGCCCAGCGCCTGCGCCACCACACCCTGCGGTGCGGTCAGGCGCTGGAACGCCCCCGTGCGTCCTGGCGAAACGGCCGAGGTTGGGTCCACGCGCACCCAGCCTTCGCCGGCTTGCCAGACTTCGGCCCAGGCGTGCGCGTCGCTCTGCCGCACCACCCAATAGCCGTCAACGTTGTTGGCTTCGCCGCCCTGATAGCCCGTGACGATGCGTGCCGGCACGTCGAGGGCGCGCATCAGGATGACAAAGGCCGAAGCGATGTGTTCACAAAAGCCCTCCTTGCGGTCGAACCAGAATTCGTCCGCAGTGTGCTGCCCATACACGCCGGGCTCCAGCGTGTAGACATAGCCGCCGGTGCGCAGCCTTTCCAGTGCGACCTGCACCAGTGCGCGCGTATTGGCCGCCGCATAACGCGGATCGCGCCGGATCTCAGCCGCCAGTGCCAGCGTTCGGGGATTAAAGCCGGCCGGCAGGGCCACAAACTCCTGCAGCCCGACCATCTGCTGGCGCGGCCCGTGCCTGAAGGAGGGATAGCTCTCTGCCTTATAGCGCACGAGGTCGGTGATGGGACGGTTGGTGATCCACTGCAGGTCAGCAGTCATGGTGGTTTGATATCCGGGCAGGTCCGGGCTGTCCGGGGCCGCTTCGATCACAAAAATCCAGGGTTGGTTATTGGGCGCCAGAGTGACCTCGTAGCGGACCGGGGCGCCGGCGGCCTGGAGGTTGGCGGGCAGCGCATAGCGCGCCGGCAGGAAGGGCCGCAGTGGCTGCCAGTTGCGTCCGTCAAAGTTTGAAAGCACGGGCCCTCTGAAATACAGGTCCTGCTGGGGTGGTGTTTTGCCGCCTTCAAACCGAATGCGCATGGCCACGCTGTCATCCAGTGCCAGGGTGGCGATATTGCCGACTTGCATGCTGGAGCTCAGGCCGCTGCGGCCGGTCATGGCGTCGCTCGGCACCCCCCACAAGGGCGCCATGCGAGGAAACAGCAAAAACAGCACCAGCATGATGGGCGCTCCCAGCAGGGCCATCCAGCCGGCTGTTTTGGCCGTTTTCAGCAGCGGCGGTTTGCCCACCGGCAAATGGGCGTTGACCAGAACGGTCAGCAAGCCCATCAGCCCCAGCAGCATGCTGAAAGCCGTCAGCAGGGACTGCGAATAAAAGAAGTTGCTCAGCATGCAGAAAAAGCCGAGGAAGAAGACCACAAAGGCGTCGCGCCGGGCCCGCAGCTCCAGGGTCTTGAGCGTCAGCAGCACCACCAGGAGAGTGACGCCCGCATCACGGCCCAGCAGGGTGCGGTGCGTCATGAGGGTGGCGCCGATGGTGAGGGCCAGAAGGGCCAGCAGCCACCATTTACCCGGTAGCGGACGGGCGCGCATGGCGAGCCAGCCACGCCAGGCCAGCACGGCGCCGGCCAATGCGCTGCACCACAGCGGCAGGTTGCCCACCTGCGGCAACAGCACCCAGGCGATAACCAGCAGCAGGAACAGGGTGTCGCGCGCGTCGCGGGGCAGGGATTGGAGGCGGGTCAGCATGGGGAGTCCTGCTGGCCGCCGGCACGGGATTGGCTCGACCACCGGATGCCCGGCAGAGGGCGGCTGGCCGGGGTTGCCCGGCCAGCCGCCCTCGGTAAAAAGCCGCGACCCCGTCGGGCAGACAAAGAAGCCTTCAACATACCGCCAACGCCTCCAGGCAAAGCCTTTTGTGTGCCTCGCCACTGGCGGGTTTGATCTCCAGCGCGGGCAACCTCAGGCCGTAGTCCAGCGCGAGCTTGTCGGCCATCAGGACCCAGGCGCACAGCCGGGAAAGCTTTTGTTCAACGCCTGCGGAGCCCGCGTTCATGAAGTCCAGCCAGAGTTCGTGTCGCTGGGCTTGCTGCGCGTCGCGCACGACGAGGCCGTTGCCTTGTTCATCGGCTTTGGCGGCTTTTTTCCAGACCACGAGCTTCATGGGATCGCCCCGGCGGTAGCCGCGCACGCCGTCAAAGTCGCCTGTGCTCTGGGCCCGCAAGGCCGAGGCCGCGCCACCCGAGCGGGGCTCGCCGGACGGCAGTGGCGGAGGGTGGGCTTCGGGCTGCGGGTAGACCAGGATCTGGGCTGCGGGGCGCCACACCGTCCAGACGCGGAAGGTACCCAGGGGATAACGGGTCTCTGCGGTCAGCGTGGGCAACCGGTGCAAGCCCCGCCTGGGCGGCGTGAAGGCCACCTGCACCACGCTGCTGCCTTGTGCGGGCACATCGGTCCAAACCCAGTGCTGTTCGCTGGTTTTTGAGGATTCCTTTTTGGCGTCCACATCATGCGGGTCCAGCACACTGAGCCCGATCCCGTGGCGCGAGGTGCGCCTGTCGTTTGTCAGTTTCACGTCAAATGTGGCTGTGGCACCTGCGTACTGCGCCGGAGGTGCTGCCAGGTTCATAGCGAGGCCGCGCAGCGTGCCGTGGCAGACGTGCATGCCCACCAGCGCGCTGCCGGCCAGTAAAAAAGTCAGCAGATAGCCCAGGTTAAGCTGGTAGTTGATGGAGGCCACCAGCAGCACCAGCAGCGTCACGCCCAGCATCAGGCCTGGGCGGGTGGGCAGTATGTACACATTGCGCTGGGTCAGCGTCATGCTGTCGGTGAAAGGCAGCCTGCTTTGCCACCACTTCCGGAAGCGCCCGCGAATGAAGGCCAATGGATTCCATTCGCGCGCCGCTGTGAAACCGGCTTGGCCGTGGGCGTTCCGGGTGGCGTCCATCTTCACGGAAGGGGCACGGCGTCGAGCATGGCCCGCACCTGCTCAACCGGCCCGCGGCCGGCATCGCTGACCGGGATGAGCCGGTGCGCGGCAGTCTGCGGCAGCACGGCGGCAATGTCGTCGGGCGCCACGTAGTCGCGCTTGCTCAAAAAGGCCTGGGCCCTGGCGGCCCGCATGATGGCGATGCCGGCGCGCGGGCTCAGGCCCTGCAAAAACCAGCGGCCCGAACGCGTGGCGGTCACCAGGTCCTGCAGGTAATCGAGCAGCGGCTCCGAGGCGTGGATCTTGGCGACCATCTGCTGCAGCTCCAGCAGGTCGTGCGGCGCCAGCAGGGCGGGCAGCTGCTCGACCATTTCGCGCCGGTCGGCGCCGCGCAGCAGCTCGCGCTCGGCTGAACGGTCGGGGTAGCCCAGGGAAATCCGCATGTGAAAGCGGTCCAGCTGCGATTCGGGCAGGGCGTAGGTGCCGAGCTGGTCGTGCGGGTTTTGCGTGGCGATCACAAAAAAGGGCAGGGGCAGGGCGCGGGTTTCGCCTTCAACGGTGACCTGCTTTTCCTCCATCGCTTCCAGCAGGGCGCTCTGGGTCTTGGGGCTGGCGCGGTTGATCTCGTCGGCCAGCAGCACCTGGGCGAACACCGGTCCGGGGTGGAACACAAAACTTTCCTTCTGCCGTTCGTAGATCGACACGCCCGACAGGTCGCTGGGCATCAGGTCGGCGGTGAACTGCACCCGCGAAAACTGCAGGCCGAAGGAGCGCGACAGCGCATGGGCCAGCGTGGTCTTGCCGACGCCGGGCACGTCCTCGATCAGCAGGTGGCCGCCGGCCAGCAGGCAGGCCACGCAGTCCTGCACCTGGGCCGGCTTGCCGACGATGACCGTGTTAAGCTGATTCAGGAGCGCCTGGAGTTTTTCTGTGACATTCATGCCGCCAACCATACCGTAATTTTTCGTAAAACGTTCCCCAACAATTTCCTCGCTGATTTCCCGATGAACGCGACTGGTTATTTCAGCCACCCCGACTGCCGCCGGCATGAGATGGGCGCCGGGCACCCGGAATGCCCCGAGCGGCTGGACGCCATCGACGACTGGCTGCTGGCCACGGGTGTCAAGGATGCGCTGGATACCCGCGAAGCGCCCCAGGCGGCCCTTGGCGACATCGAACTCGCGCACGACCGCATGATGGTGGCCGCGCTGCGCGGCCTGAGCGACCGCCTGGCCGACGACGTGCGCGCGGGCGGGCCGGCCTATGCCCAGATCGACCCCGACACCGCCCTCAACGCGCACACCTGGAACGCCGCCCTGCGCGCTGCCGGAGCCGCGCTGGCCGCTACCGATGCCGTGCTGTCCGGCGAACTGGAAAACGCCTTCTGCGCCGTGCGCCCGCCAGGCCACCATGCCTGCCATAACAAGGCCATGGGTTTCTGCTTTTTCAACAACGTCGCCATTGCCGCCCGCTATGCGCTGGAGCGCCACGGCTTGAAGCGAGTGGCGATTGTCGACTTCGACGTGCACCACGGCAACGGCACCGAAGACATCCTGAGCGGCGACGAGCGGGTGCTGATGGTCAGCTTCTTCCAGCATCCGCTGTATCCCTATAGCGGCACCGAGAGCCGGGCCGGCAATATGCTCAACCTGCCCGTGCCGGCCTATACCAAGGGCATGGACGTGCGCGAGCTGATCGAGATGATGTGGATTCCGCGCCTGGAAGAGTTCAAGCCCGAGATGATTTTTGTCAGCGCCGGCTTCGACGCCCACCGCGACGACGACCTGGGCCAGATGGGCCTGGTCGAGCAGGACTACGCCTGGATCACCCAGCGCATCAAGGACGTCGCCAAACGCCATTCAAAGGGCCGCATCGTCTCCTCGCTCGAAGGCGGCTATAACCTGAATGCGCTGGCGCGCAGCGTGGAAGCCCACATCCGCGTGCTGGCCGACCTCTAGAACTGCAGGAGTTTTTGCATGAGCGCCGCATACGCCGTCGACCCTTCGGCACCCGTGCTGCATACCCAGGACGCGCGTGGCGTGCACCGCCTGGTGCTGAACCGCGCGGCTGTTTTCAATACCCTCGGCGAAGAGGTGCTGGCCGCCTTGCAGGCAGCGCTGGATGCGATAGCGGCCGACGGCACGGCGCGCGCGGTGGTCATCGCGGCCGACGGCAAGGCTTTTTGCGCCGGCCACAACCTGAAGGAAATGGGCGCACGGCCTGAGTTGGCCTATTACCAGAAGCTGTTTGCCCAGTGCACGCGCATGATGCTCGGCATTCAAAAGTTGCCGGTGCCGGTGATCGCCCGGGTGCAGGGTCTGGCCACCGCGGCCGGCTGCCAGCTGGTGGCCCAGTGCGACCTGGCCGTTGCCTCGGACAATGCCAGCTTCGGCGTCAACGGCATCGATGTGGGCCTCTTCTGCGCCACGCCCAGCGTGCCGCTGGTCCGCAACATGCCGGCCAAGCAGGCCATGGAAATGCTGCTCACGGGCGAGTTCATCACGGCCGATGAGGCGCGCCTGCGCGGCCTGGTCAACCGTGTCGTGCCGCTGGAGGCGCTGGACGCCGAGGTCGAAAAACTGCTGCAGTCGCTGCTGTCCAAACCGCGTGAGGCGCTGGCCATGGGCAAGGCGCTGTTCTACCAACAACGTGAAACCGGTATCGAAGCCGCCTACCAGCTTGCCGGCCAGTCCATGGCCCGCAACATGGCGCATGCCGTTGCACAGGAAGGCGTGCAAGCCTTCATCGAAAAAAGGAAACCCCAATGGCCGGCGCCCTGAAGACCCGACCCCCCGCCCGCATCGACAGCCTGGACGCCTGGTTCGCCGCGCTGGCCCAGCCCACCACCCTGACGGAGCTGGCCGCGCTGGCCCTTTGCGCGATGCTGGCCTGGCTGGTGGTGCGCGTGGCCGGGCGCTCGCGCATGGCGGTCGACAACAGCTCCATCCTGTTCGGGCGCCGCGTGTTCGATGGTGTGCTGTTTCCGATGTTGCTGCTGTTCTTTGCTTACGTGGCCAAGGACTTGCTGGAGAACCTGTTTCCGTTGGCGCTTTTCAAGGTGGCGATTCCCGTGCTGGTGTCGCTGGCCGTGATACGCCTGGGCGTCAAGGTGCTGCAGGTGGCCTTCAAGGACGCGCCGCTGGTGCGGGCCCTGGAGCGCACCATTTCCTGGCTGGCCTGGATCGCCATGGTGCTGTGGGTCAGCGGCCTGCTGCCCGTGGTGCTCGATGAACTCGACGGCATCAAGTGGAAGATTGGCAACAGCAACCTGTCGGTGCGCACCATGCTTGAAGGCGCGCTGACGGCCAGCGTGGTGCTGCTGATCGCGCTGTGGATCTCGTCGGCCATCGAGGCGCGCCTGCTGCGCAAGGCCACCGGCAATGAGCTGTCGCTGCGCAAGGCCGTCAGCAACGCGGTGCGCGCCGTGCTGATGTTTGTCGGCCTGCTGGTGGCGCTGTCCTCGGTGGGCATAGACCTCACGGCGCTCTCGGTGCTGGGCGGTGCGGTCGGCGTCGGCGTGGGCTTTGGCCTGCAGAAGCTGGCCGCCAACTACGTCAGCGGCTTTGTCATGCTGGCCGAGCGCAGCGTGCGCATAGGCGACAACGTGCGGGTGGACACCTTCGAGGGCCGCATCACCGACATCAATGCGCGCTACACCGTGGTGCGCGCGCCTTCGGGCCGCGAGTCCATCGTGCCCAACGAGATGTTCATCAGCACCCGCATCGAGAATCTGTCGCTGAGCGATACGCAGGTGCTGCAGTCCACCGTGGTTTCGGTCGGCTATGACAGCGATGTGGCACTGGTGATGCGCCTGCTCAGCGAAGCGGCGCTCAAGCAGGAACGTGTGCTGCGCGACCCGGCCCCCGGCGTCAACCTGACCGCCTTCGGCGCCGACGGGCTGGAATTCACGCTCAATTACTGGATGGGCGACCCGGAAAACGGCCAGCAGAACCTGAAGTCGCTCATCAACCTGGCCATCCTGGAGTCCCTGCGCGCGCACAACATTGACATTCCCTATCCGCAGCGTGTGGTGCATACCCGCGTTACGGTGGACGGGAAGGACGCCGGCAAGCCTTCCAAACCTTCCACGCCTTCTTGAGGGGCAGCGCTGGTTTGGCGGAGTCCCTTCGGGGGCGAGGGCCCGAAAGACACCTTCAGGACAGCGGTTGGGCAGGATGCTCTAATTCCCCCTGTTTCGCCCTCTATAATGAAAAATAGAACGACCGTTCTTTTTCTGCCCGGCTCCCCTGGATACCCTCCGGCCACCGGTTCCGCAGCCCGCACCGGGCATGCCGCAGCTTAGAATGCAAAGCTTACGTTTACGTCAACGTCAATCGATACGTCAATTCATACGCCCAATCAACAACTCTGGAGCCCTGTCATGAAGGTCTTGGTCCCCGTCAAACGTGTAGTCGACTACAACGTGAAAGTCCGCGTCAAATCCGATGGCACCGGTGTCGACATCGCCAACGTCAAGATGAGCATGAACCCGTTTGACGAGATCGCCGTCGAGGAAGCCACCCGCCTCAAGGAAAAAGGCGTGGTGACCGAGGTCATCGCCGTCAGCTGCGGCGTCGCGCAATGCCAGGAAACCCTGCGCACCGCCATGGCCATCGGCGCCGACCGCGCCCTGCTGGTCGAAACCGCCGAAGAACTGCAGCCGCTGGCCGTCGCCAAGCTGCTCAAGGCCCTGGTCGAGAAAGAACAACCCCAACTCGTCATCCTGGGCAAGCAGGCGATTGACGACGACTGCAACCAGACTGGCCAGATGCTGGCCGCGCTGCTGGGCTGGCCCCAGGCCACCTTTGCCTCGAAGGTCGAAGTCGAAGGCGGCACCGCCAAGGTCACGCGCGAAGTCGACGGGGGCCTGGAGACCCTCTCGCTCACGCTGCCCGCCATCATCACCACCGACCTGCGCCTGAACGAGCCGCGCTATGTCACCCTGCCCAACATCATGAAGGCCAAGAAAAAGCAGCTCGACACCGTCAAGCCCGAAGACCTCGGCGTCGACGTCAAACCGCGCATCAAGACCCTCAAGGTCAGCGAGCCGCCCAAGCGCAGCGCCGGCATTAAGGTGGCCGACGTGGCCGCCCTGGTGGACAAGCTCAAGAACGAAGCCAAAGTCATTTAAGGAGTTGATAGACATGACCGCACTTGTTATTGCTGAACACGACAACAACTCCATCAAGCCCGCCACCCTCAACACCGTGACCGCGGCCGCCCAGTGCGGCGGCGACGTGCACGTGCTGGTGGCCGGCAAGGGCGCCGAAGCCGCCGCCAAGGCCGCCGCCGCGATTGCCGGCGTGGCCAAGGTGATCCACGTCGAAGGCGAGCATTTCGCCCACGGCCTGGCCGAGAACATGGCCGCGCAAGTGGTGGCCATCGCCTCCGCTTACTCGCACATCCTGTTCCCCGCCACCGCCTCCGGCAAGAACATCGCCCCTCGCGTGGCCGCGCTGCTGGACGTGGGCCAGATCTCCGACATCACCAAGGTCGATGCCGCCGATACCTTCGAGCGCCCCATCTACGCCGGCAATGCGATTGCCATCGTGCAAAGCCTGGACGCCACCAAAGTCATCACCGTGCGCACCACCGGCTTTGACGCCGCGGCCGCCACTGGCGGCTCCGCCGCGATCGAAACGCCCGCCGGCGTGGCCGACAGCGGCAAGTCCAGCTTCCTGGGCGCCGAGATCGCCAAGAGCGACCGCCCTGAACTCACCGCCGCCAAGATCATCGTCTCGGGCGGGCGCGCGCTGGGCTCCAGCGAGAAGTTCAGCGAAGTGCTCACGCCGCTGGCCGACAAGCTGGGCGCTGCCCTGGGCGCCTCGCGCGCCGCCGTCGATGCGGGCTACGCCCCCAACGACTGGCAGGTGGGCCAGACCGGCAAGATCGTCGCGCCCCAGCTCTACATCGCCGCCGGCATCTCCGGCGCGATCCAGCACCTGGCCGGCATGAAGGACAGCAAGGTCATCGTCGCGATCAACAAGGACCCTGAAGCGCCGATTTTCAGCGTGGCGGATTACGGCCTGGAGGCGGACCTGTTCGCGGCCGTGCCGGAGCTGGTCGCGGCACTGTAAGTAACTCCCTCCCCGCTGGGGGAGGGCAGGGGTGGGGGCTGGCGGCGGTCGAGCAAGCGCTTTTTGCCACGGCCGCAGGCCCCCATCCTCCTTCGACAGGCTCAGGACGGGCCAAGCTTCCCCCAGCGGGGGAAGGAGCAAGAGAAGTATCCGGAGACAAAAAATGAGCTACACCGCCCCCGTCAAGGACATGCTGTTTGATATCCAGCACCTGGCCAATATCGAACAGATCGCGCAGATACCGGGTTTTGAGGAAGCCGGCCTGGACACCGCACAGGCGGTGCTCGAGGAATGCGCCAAGTTCAACGAAGGCGTGTTGGCGCCGCTGAATCGCGACGGCGACATCAATCCCTCGAGCTGGAAAGACGGCAAGGTCAGCACCACGCCCGGCTTCAAGGAGGCTTTCAAGCAGTACGTCGAGGGCGGCTGGCAAGGCCTGCAGCACCCGGCCGATTTTGGCGGCCAGGGCCTGCCCAAAACCATAGGCGCAGCCTGCGGTGAAATGCTCAACTCGGCCAATATGAGCTTCGCGCTGTGCCCGCTGCTCAGCGATGGCGCCATCGAGGCGCTGCTGACGGCTGGCTCTGACGAGCTCAAGGCCACCTACCTCGAAAAGCTCGTGAGCGGCCAGTGGACAGGCACCATGAACCTGACCGAGCCGCAGGCCGGCTCCGACCTTGCCATGGTGCGCAGCCGCGCCGAGCCGCAGCCCGACGGCACCTACAAAGTCTTCGGCACCAAGATCTTCATCACCTATGGTGAGCACGACATGGCCGAGAACATCGTGCACCTGGTGCTGGCCCGCGTCAGCGGCGCGCCCGAAGGCGTCAAGGGCATCAGCCTGTTCGTCGTGCCCAAGTTTATGGTCGGCAAGGACGGCGCACTGGGCGCGCGCAACGACGTGCACTGCGTCAGCATCGAACACAAAATGGGCATCAAGGCTTCGCCCACCGCCGTGCTGCAGTACGGCGATAACGGTGGCGCCATCGGCTACATCGTCGGTGAAGAGAACCGCGGCCTTGAATACATGTTCATCATGATGAATTCGGCCCGCTATGCCGTCGGTATGCAGGGCATTGCGATTGCCGAGCGCGCCTACCAGAAGGCCGTGGCTTTCTCCAAAGACCGCGTGCAGAGCCGCCCGGTTGACGGCTCCATCAAGGCCAGCGCGCCCATCATCCATCACCCCGATGTCAAGCGCATGCTGATGACCATGCGCGCCTACACCGAAGGCTGCCGCGCCATGGCCTCCGTGGCCGCCGCGGCTTACGACGCGGCCCACCACCATCCCGATGCCGAAGTGCGCAAACAGAACCAGGCCTTCTACGAATTCATGGTGCCGCTGGTCAAGGGCTACAGCACCGAGATGAGCCTCGAAGTCACCTCGCTGGGCGTGCAGGTGCACGGCGGCATGGGCTTTATCGAAGAAACCGGCGCGGCCCAGTACTACCGCGATGCCAAGATTCTCACGATTTACGAAGGCACGACCGCCATCCAGGCCAACGACCTGATTGGCCGCAAGACGTCTCGCGACGGCGGCCAGGTCGCCAAGGCGATTGCCGGCCAGATCGAGGCGACCGAAAAAGCCCTGGTGAAGCAGGGTAGCGCCGACGCGCTGGCCGTGGCCAAGCGCCTGAAGGCTGCGCGTGAGGCTTTTGTCGATGTGGTGGATTTCGTGGCGGGTAACGCCAAGGCCAGCCCCAACGCCGTGTTTGCCGGAAGCGTGCCTTACCTCATGCTCGCGGGCAATGTGGTCGCTGGCTGGCAGATGGCGCGTTCGCTGCTGGTGGCGCAAGAGCAGATCGCGCAGGGCACGGACGTCCCCTTCATGCAGGCCAAGGTCACCACCGCGCGCTTTTACGCCGACCACCTGCTGACCAAGGCCCCCGGCCTGCGCGACAGCATTGTCGAAGGCGCCGACAGCGTGACCGCACTGGCGCTCGACGCTTTCTGATCGTGTTCTGATCCTGCGGCCGCCACTTTCCGGCGGCCGCCTGTTTTCCTGAATCCCGCCATCCTTGATATCCACGGAGCCTCCATGTCCAGACTGCCCGGCGCATTGAACCAGCTGCCCCTGCCCATCATCGGCTCGCCGCTCTTCATCATCAGCAACCCCAAGCTGGTCATCGCGCAGTGCAAGGCCGGTGTGGTTGGCGCCATGCCCGCGCTCAACGCGCGGCCCGCCTCGCAGCTCGACGAATGGCTGGCCGAAATCACCGAAGCGCTGGCCGCCCACAACAAGGCCAATCCCGACAAGCCGGCGGCGCCCTTTGCCATCAACCAGATCGTGCACAAGTCCAACGACAGGCTGGAGCACGACATGGAACTGTGCGTGAAGTACAAGGTGCCCATCTACATCACCAGCCTGGGCGCGCGCGAAGACATCAATGCGGCAGCGCACAGCTATGGCGGTGTGGTGCTGCACGACATCATCAACAACAAGTTCGCGCGCAAGGCGATTGAAAAAGGCGCCGACGGCCTGGTCGCCGTGGCCGCCGGCGCGGGCGGCCATGCGGGCGTCAAAAGCCCCTTCGCGCTGATCCAGGAAATTCGCCAGTGGTTTGACGGCCCGCTCGCGCTGTCGGGCGCCATCTCCACCGGTGGCGCGGTGCTGGCCGCGCAGGCCATGGGCGCCGACTTCGCCTACATAGGCTCGGCCTTTATCGCCACCGACGAAGCCCGCGCCACCGACGCCTACAAGCAGGCCATCGTCGACGGCAACTCCGACGACATCGTCTACAGCAGCCTCTTCACCGGCGTGCACGGCAACTACCTCGCGCCCTCGATACGCGCGGCCGGCATGGACCCTGAGAACCTGCCCGAAGGCGACGTCAAGACCATGAACTTCAGCGGCGGCGAGGGCAGCAAGTCCAAGGCCTGGAAGGACATTTGGGGCTGCGGCCAGGGCATTGGCGCCATCAGCAAGGTGCAAAGCGCCGCAGCCTTTATCGAACAGCTCCGGCGCGAATACTTGGATGCGCGTCAGCGGGTCTGCGCTTGACGCCAGTGCTCCGTCGCGCCACGCCATGACCACATCCCAGCGCCTTCAGGGCATCGACGCCCTCAAAGGCCTGGCCTGCGCGCTCATCGTCTGGCATCACCTGGCGTTTTACGGGCCCATGTCCGACGTGGTGTATGCCTCCGCGCCCGGCCTCATGGATTGGCTCTACGACTACGGGCGTATGGCCGTGCAGCTCTTCCTGGTCGTTGGCGGTTTTCTCGCCGCCGCTTCACTGGCGCCGCAGGGCAGGGCTGTGTTTGAGGCGCCCGGCCCCTTGATTCTTCGCCGCTATGCGCGGCTCGTGAAACCCTACCTGGTCGCGCTGGCCGCCAGCATCCTGGTGGCGGCGTTGCTGAGACCCTGGTTCGACCATTCCTCGGTGCCTGCGTCTCCCACCCTGTTCCAGCTAATTGCCCATGGGCTATTGCTGCAGGACGTGCTGGGCCAGGAATCGCTGTCGGCCGGCGTCTGGTATGTGGCCATGGACTTCCAGCTCTATGCCATGGCCGTGCTGCTGTTTGCCGCCGCGCGGCCGCTGCGCATCGGCACGGCGGTGTCCGCGGGCGCCATGGCCGTCCTGCTGGTAGCGCTGCTTTCCTTGCTGGTGTTTAACCGGCAAGCCTCCTTTGACATCACCGCGCTGTATTTCTTCGGCGCTTATGCGCTGGGCATGCTGGCTTTCTGGGCCTCGCGCGAGGCGGGTGCGCGCCGGGGCTTCTGGCTCGCGGTGATCCTGGCCCTGGGCGTGCTGGCCCTGGTGCTCGAGTTCCGGGGGCGGCTGGTGGTTGCCGTGGTGACCGCCTTGGTTTTGGTGTGGCTCAGCGGCGCGCGTCAGGACGCCTGGCTGCTGCGCTGGCTGCAGCAGCGCCCGCTACAGCACTTGGGCCGTATCTCGTACTCAGTGTTCCTGATCCACTTCCCCGTGTGCCTGCTGGCCAATGCCGTGGTCAGCCACTTCTGGCCCACGCAGCCGGCTGTGAATGCGCTGGGCATGCTGGGGGCTTTCACGCTCTCGTTGCTCGCCGGGCAGGCGCTGTACCGCTGGGTGGAGTCCGTGCCCCTGCCTGTTGCCCTTGCACGCTTTCGCAGGCCTTCCAGCCCGTGACTCGGTATTGACGCGGCCAGTGCGCAAACTCAGCGCCTGAACATCTCCAGCTTCAGCGCCGCGGGTTGGCCCAGCCATGAGGCATGCGTGGTGTGGTCCGCCAGGTCGTCACCCGTGACCCCATGCACAAACACATCCAGGCCTTGGCGCTCACTCTCCAGCCAGGGAATGATGCGTTCGAACTCCGCACTGTCAAACGACAGCTGGCAGCTCCAGCGCGGGTGCGGCCCCACCTCGCGTTCATGCACCCGGCCCACGCCCACCCTGAACAGTTCGCCGGCCTGGCTTGCCAGCGCACGCGCCTGCTCGACGGTATCGGGCCCGAAGTAAATATGGGCGTGGTAGTGCGCGTAGACGTTTTCAGGGCGTTGGATCATGGCGTGCATTCAAGGGGCTGCGTTCAAGCGCAAGAAATTTAAAGACTTAAAAACCGTCCAGAAAGGTCAGCTCGGGCAGGGGCGCATCAGGGTTGTTCGCGTGGGCCTGCGCATGCATCTCGCGCATACGCCGCTGGCAATGGGCCAAGTCTTTCACCTGGAAAAGAAACAGCACTTCCTCAGGCTTGTCCGCGTTCTGCCACAGGTGTTCCAGGTACATGCCTTGCTCGGCATGTTCGGCCGCGTCGTGCTCAAGCTGCTGCTTGACGGCGGCCAGCGGCGCGCCTGTGAGTTTTGCGAGTACGTGTGCCATGGCGATACCTCTAGGGCAAAAAAACATTATTGCGGTTTGGCCCCGCAATGGTGCTGGCAAGGACATTCGCCGTTACAACCTTGGTGTGAGTTGCCGATCTCCTCTATTTGAAGGAGGCGTGCGGCGGGGAATAAAAGCCACGGTTACAAAAACGTTGTTTGGACCGGATTTTTTCTTGGTGAATATCTCCATTGAAGTACAAAAAAACGTTACCAAGTGTTTTTAAATCTACACTGATTCAAGTCGCGTAACGGCTATCTTTTGTAAATGACAAAGAACCGATACAGCCACGATGAGGTGCATCAGCAAGGCGCGAATGCACAAGGAAAATTGAAAAAAATAAATGCGCCCTCGGGCGCATCGGGTCGGGAATGATGGATCAAAAAGTGTCGGGTGATGCCTTTTTCTGGGCATTGCAGGGAGTCTGCGCGTTGCATCGCAAGCCGTTCTCGGACGCGCTGGCGCGCCAGCAACTGGCGGCGCCTTACACAACACGCTCTTTGCTTGATGCCATGCAGGCCTATGGCTTTGACGCCGTGCACCACAAGGCCAAAGCTGAAAAGCTTCACAAGGAAACCTTCCCGCTGATTGCCTGGCTGGAGTCCAAGCTGCCCGCCGCAACTCCAAAAACGGAAGATCAAAAAGCGGAAGAGTCAAAAGCGAAACAGGAAGGAGCAGCGCAGGTAGAGGACGCAACTGCGCAAGCCGCGCCCGCCCTTATCCTCCAAGCCGATGCCGCCAAGGTATTGCTGGTAGAAGCCGGCGACGCCAGCCCGCGTACGCTGGAGCTGGCTGAATTTGCCCTGCGTTACACCGGCCACGTCACCCGGGTCACACCCCAGGCCGACCCGGCCGCCGACCCCGACAGCGAAGCCCAGGCACGGCAGTCGCGCAAATTCGGCTTCAGCTGGTTTGTGCCCGAACTGCTCAAGCACAAAAAGCTCTGGCAGGAAGTGCTGCTAGCTTCACTCGTCATCCAGCTCATCGCGCTGGCCACGCCGCTCTTCACTCAGGCCATCATCGACAAGGTGGTGGTGCACCGCACCGAAAGCACGCTCATCGTCATTGCCATCGGCATGCTGGTCTTTATGGTGTTCTCCGCCGCGCTGTCGTGGCTGCGCCAATACCTGGTGCTGCACACCGGCAACCGGGTTGATGCGGTGCTTGGCTCCTCGGTGTTCGAGCGCCTCTTCAAGCTGCCGCCGCTGTACTTCCAGCACCGGCCCACGGGCGTCATCGCCGCCCGCCTGCATGGCGTCGAAACCATTCGCGAATTCATCGCCAGCGCCGCCGTCACGCTGGTGCTCGACTTTCCCTTTTTGCTGATCTTTGTCGCCATCATGTTTTATTACAGCGTCACGCTGACGCTGATCGTGCTGGCCATCCTCGCCGTCATCGTCGGGCTGAGTCTGGTCGTGGCGCCGTTGTTCCAGGCGCGGCTGCAAGAACAATTCCAGATGGGTGCGCGCAACCAGGCTTTCCTCACTGAATACGTGGTCGGCCTGGAAACCGTCAAGTCCTTGCAGCTCGAGCCGCAGCTCAACAGCAAATACAGCGGCTACCTTGCCAGCTATCTGCAGGCCGGCTTTGCCACCAAGCAGCTGGCCAATACCTACAACACCGCCTCCAACCTGCTCGAGCAATTGATGAGTTTGCTCATCCTCGGCATAGGCGCTTACACCGTCATGCACAGCAAGGAGTTCACCATCGGCATGCTGGTGGCCTTCCAGATGTTCTCGGGCCGGCTGTCGCAGCCCATGCTGCGCCTGGTTGGGCTGTGGCAGCAGTTCCAGCAGGCCAGCCTGTCGGTCGCGCGCCTCGGCGATTTGATGAACGCGCCAATTGAGCCCTACTCGGTCATTCCCGCGCGTGACACCGCACGCAAAGGCGAAATCCAGATCCACGACATCGCCTTCAAATACGCCGAGCACCTGCCGCTGGTGTACGAGAACCTCTCGCTCAACGTCAAGCCTGGCCAGATGATAGGCATCATGGGCCCATCGGGTTGCGGCAAAAGCACGCTGGCCAAGCTGCTGCAGGGCTTTTACCAGCCCAGCGCCGGTCGCATCCTGATCGACGGCATCGACATACGCTACCTCTCGGCCAACGAGCTGCGCAGCCACTTCGGCGTGGTGCCGCAAGAGACCATGCTCTTCAGTGGCACCATTTACGACAACCTGCAGATGGCCAGCCCCAACGCGACGTTTGAGCAGATCACCGCCGCCTGCAAGATGGCCGAAATCCACAGCGTCATCGAAGCCCAACCCCAGGGTTATCAAACAGAAATCGGCGAACGCGGCGCCGGCCTCTCGGGCGGGCAGAAGCAGCGCATCGCCATTGCCCGCGCTTTGCTCAAGCGCCCTAGCATCCTGGTGTTTGACGAAGCCACCAGCGCGCTTGACGGCCCCACCGCTGAACACTTCGCGCAAACCATCAACGCCCTCAAAGGCAAGGTCACCATGCTCTTCATCACCCACGGCCTGCCCAAGGGCTTGAAGATAGATGCCGTCTTCCGCTTGACAGCCACCGGCGCGCAGCTGATGTCGCCCGCACAAGGCCCGGGCTCAACTGGCGCTGGCGGCAAGGTCACCCCCATGGGCCATGCCCACACCCATCCCGGCGGCGGCGCCGCGCTGCGCACCGTGCCCAAGGCGGAGGGCGAGGAATGAGCGCCATGCCACCCACCACCACGCAGCACCAGCAGGCCGGCCCATCGCAGGCAGAAGCGCCGGCTGCAGCTGCGCCGGGGACGCAGGCCTCCGCCAAGGTCGTCCCGCTGCGCCCGCCCAGCCAGTGGCATGACCCGCTTAAATTGATCCAGAACGAACCCCCCAGCGAGTTCGGCCGCATCGTGCTGTGGGCCGTCTCGGCCCTGGTCTTTATCCTGCTCATCTGGGCCGCCATCGGCAAGCTCGACATCATCGCTACCGCCGAAGGCAAGCTCGTGCCACAGACCCTCGTCAAGATCGTGCAGCCCGCCGAGCCCGGCGTCGTCAAGGAACTGCTGGTCAACGAAGGTGATACCGTCAAACGCGGCCAGGTGCTGGCGCGGCTAGACACCACGCTGGCCAGCGCCGACAAAGCCGGCATCAGCAGCGACCTGGCCACCCAGCAATTGCAGATGCGCCGCCTCGAAGCAGAGCTCGCCGACCAGCCCATGCTGCCCAAAGCCGGTGACGACCCGCAGGCCTATGCCCACGTGCAAAGCCAGTACATCGCGCATCGCAAAGCCTTCCTCGACAGCCTGGACCAGGAAAAGTCCTTGCTCACCAAGGCCGAGCACGAACAAAAAGGCGCGGCCGAAATGCTGGCCAAACTGCAGCAAACCTTGCCGACCTACCAGCGCACCGCAGCCGCGTATGAAAAGCTGGAGAAGGAAGGCTTTATGGGCAGCCTGGCCGCCGCCGACAAGCAGCGTGAAGCCATCGAAAAAGGCAAAGACCTGGCCGCCCAGCAAGCCGCCGTACAGGCCTTCAGCGCCACCATCGCCGCCCAGACCAAAAAAATCAGCCAGCTGCAAAGCGCCTACAAAAGCGAACTGCAAAAAGAGCTGGCAGATGTGCGCGCGAAAACCGCGCAGCTGCAACCCACACTCGACAAAAGCATTTACAAGGAAGGCCTGATGGAGCTGCGCGCCCCGCAAGACGGCGTCATCAAGGACCTGGCCACCACCACCGTAGGCGCCGTGGTGCAGCCCGGCACCGTGGTGCTGACGCTGGTGCCGCAGGGCGAACAGCTGTTTGCCGATGTCTCCATCAAGAATGACGACGTGGGTTTTGTGCAGGTGGGGCAGTCTGCGCAGGTCAAGCTTGCTGCTTATCCGTTTCAAAAGTACGGCATGCTGATGGGCAAGGTTATCCATATCAGTGCTGATGCGACGCAGAACAACCAGGGTGGGGGTGCTTCGTCAAGCGGTGCAGGCAGCAGTGCTGCTGATACCGCGGCGGCCGCTGCCGCCGCGATGGCGACCTACAAGGTGCGCGTCAAGCTCGACGACCAGGTGCTTAAAGATCCGCAAGGCAAGCCGCTGGCCATCACGCCGGGTATGCAGGTGGTGGCTGAGATCAACCAGGGTAAGCGGACGGTGTTGGAGTATTTGCTGTCGCCTGTGCAGAAGGCGGTGCAGGAGTCGGGGAGGGAGAGGTGAGATTTTCGATCTCAATTATCGTATCGCTAAAGTGATTCTTGACGTTTGTGTTTCCGGAACTAAATTTTTTGAGTCTTTTATGGTTTTTGTGAACGAATACATTTCCGAAGAAGATGTTGAGAAATATGCGCTTGATGAATTGAAGGCAAAGTTCAATCAGTGGTCATGGCGCGAAGGTCGACCGGAAGCGTTCAAACATTATTGGACAGTTGATCGAGATCGAAATGTCTACTTGTTGCTCGCAAAGATAGTTGAAGAAGTGGGCCTCAGTGGACGTAGTGAGCCGATTTCACAACGAGTATTCGTTCTTGGTATGGAGGGGAACCAGGTAGAGGTGCTTCTTGAGCTAAGTGATGAAACGTCGAAGCGATTTTCTGAATCGCCTTACCGAATGGTCTGGCAGTTAATTGATCTAGATATATCGACAATGCCACAATTTTCACGTGAAACCATCCTAAAAAATCTCAGGCAAGCGCTGGCAGTTTTTGGGGCGGATGGAATACGTTGGCAAGTATCAAATACGAAAGTTGAATGCAAATTCTAGTTGTTAAATTTACTTGAAAATGCGTTTAAAAATTTAAACAAACTCAGCTACGCGTGGCTACGCATATGGCTCTTGCAATCAAGAAATGAAATTACTTTAGATAGGGAAAATAAACATGACCTATGTGCTTGAAAAAATTACGGCCGCCGACCGGGAGAAAATTATGGCGGACCTTGAATCTGATCAAGAAAAAAAACTAAGAGTTATTGGAGATAAAACTCTTACCAGTCTTGGCGATTTGAGTTGGGCAGTGGATCGAGAGAGTAATAGCTACATCTTCCTTGCTCCGACGATACGCGAGCAGGCAATCAACCCTCGATTCTTCTTCTTCTACAAAGACACATGGTACGAGTTGTATGTAAAAGCCATGTTTGAGAATTTGGTGCACTTCGAAAGCCCAGAGCCGGTACAAGGCGAGCGGTCAGAATTTAGGTTGCAACTTAAGGCGGCGTTGTTTGCGATTGGCCGCTACTCGAAAGGTAGTTTCGACCTTCTAAATTCAATCATTGCTGAATTTAAGGACGAGGCGTAAATCATGGCATACACAGCTCAACAAGCTCTTGATCTGCTTGCACTTGATCCAAGTAAGAACGTCGACGATATTATTAAGTTAGTTAAAGACGTATCGGGCGCGGTGACTGGCGCTCCTCCCGGTAGCACCTATCTGCTCTATAGCGGCGTTATGCCCGACGGTACGTTTGCTTCTACCGTAGCTGGAGCGATAAAGAATGGCTCCGGCGGAACGGTTTATGACCTCATTAGCAGCGAAGTCGGAACATTCGTTAAAGACGCAAAATTTCGAGCCGCCTTGGGTGCCGCCATAACTCGTGAAGTGTTGAATGGGTCCTCAGATTTATCAACCGCGACGCCGTCTCAGTTGCAGGAGATAACAAGAAGGATGTACGAAGTCTACGACGGCAAGTTGCCTGACGGGGCCACTCGCATCAATTCAACATCGATTTGGGATATAGCTTCAAAGAACTATGTGGCTGAAGCCAATGGAAATTTTCGGATAGTAGCTCCTTCTAAGTTAGATGAGCTAAGCGTATTCGTTAAAAGCGAGCTACCCACTTTGCTCGAAAATCCCAAAATTGGTAGCATAGACGGTTTGCCCCGGAGTGAACTGCTAGCCTTAAAAAATACTCGAGGGCTGGACGCTGTTAAACAGTTGATAACCAGCAACTCATTAACGCAGGTGATTTACAGCGGCTTGTCAACGACCAATACTGGCGCTTACCTTAGTACAACGGCCGACTCGTTGAATGCAACTGCCAACGACTCCACCAAGCTTAAAGCGATGCAAGAGTATTTGCGTACTTTGAATGATGAACAGCGCGCTTATCTTAAATCAGGAGACGCACTGCTTCGGGATATTACTAAGGCAGGCTCCGTCATTGGTCGCACCCTTCTCAAGGGTATAGCACCAGTCGGCATATTGCTGGGGCTGAGCTTGGCTGCATCCGAAGCTGATGCGGCTGAAGCGCAAGGCGACCATGAGAAAGCAAAGAAAATAATAACCACATGGGCAGTGGACGCTGCGGGCTCACAGATTGCTCAGGTTGCTGCGATGGCCATAGCAGGCATTGGTACGGCTGCGTTAGTAACCGCGGGCGCTATCCCTGCTGCTGTGGCTGGTGCCATTGTGCTTGGCGCTGGCCTTTTGGGCGGCTTTTTCGGTGGAGATGCCGCTGTTGAGTTTTATCATCTCCTGCAAGATCGCGATGAAAATGGACACCGCGACATCGTAGACAAACTCAGCAACCTGTTCTTCGGCGCTACCTCCACCATAACAACCCCACTGCCTGCCGACCTTAACGGAGAAAAGTTCACCGTCGACGCGAACCTGACCCGCGACGAAATGGTGACCAACGCTAAGAGATCAGATAACGTCGGCATCGCTTGGCGTTATGCCCTTCGCGAACTCAACCCTTTCGTTATTACCGACGTCAGCTATGCCGCTCACAACACCGATGGCAGTCTGGATCTTTATGACAAGGACACTAATCCTGGCGGCCTGACCAACGAGTATCTTGTTGATCGAGCAGCCATGCTTGCGTGGAAATTGCAGTTTCAGAAATTTGGCGCACGGGACGACAATGATCCGATCATTCGCGGCGGGCGTGGTGCTAAGCCCTATACCGAGAAGTGGGACAGTAATACGGTGCAGGGGAATTGGGATTTTATTGCGCTAGATGCCCCGCTTCCTGGCGGCGATCCACTGAAGTTGGCAATCGATGGGCAAGGCCTCAGCGTCTACGATCATCAGATCGTTTTTGGTAGCAAAGCAGCCGATATCGTCAACGGCAGCGGTGATTCGGATCGGCTTTATGGCATGGCCGGCAACGATACCTTGGATGGCAAGGGTGGTGCTGATTACATTGAGGGCGGTGGAGGCAATGACATCCTCAAGGGCGGCGACGGCCAAGACACCTTGATAGGCGGTACGGGTGAAGATAGGCTGGAGGGCGGCGCTGGGAGCGACCTGCTCCAAGGTGGGGCTGGCAGTGACACGTATATCCTGCGTGCCAACGAGGGTGGCACAGACACCATTATTGATACCGATGGCGAGGGTTTGATCAAAGTGATCCTGGCAAACGGGGACATGATTGCCCTAGGTGCAGGCACTCTTCAAAAGCTGGACAACAGTATCAATGCCTGGCAGAGCGAAGACAAGCGCTTCATTTACACCACACATGTGGAGGCCGACGGCAGTACCTCGCTGAGCATCAGCGGTGCTGGCATCAGCACGGTGATCAAGAATTTCACGTCGGGCAATCTGGGCATCACTTTGCCAGGCTCCGCCTCTACTCCTTCCGATCCGACCACCGGCCAGCAAATTTTCGGCGACTTCGCGCCCATGGATTTTGACCCGGCGAGTGAAGGTGTACAAATTCAACTGGATGCGTTAAGCAACATCATCACTGATCCCAGCCAACCACAGCCTGACCGTGCTGACACGCTGTACGACAGCGCGGGTGACGACGAGATCGTCGCGGGTGGTGGTGCGGACCACATCATTGCCACACGCGGCGGCACCAACTGGGTCAAGGCTGGCAGCGGACGTGACTCGGTGGAGGGTGGTGCCGGTAGCGACCTGATCGAGCTGGGCAGCGAGCGCGACTATGGCGTGGGTGGCGGTGGCGCCGACAGGCTTTATGCCGATGCTCAACGCACGGTCGATGAATTGCTGGCGCAGAACGTCGCGGCAGCGGACGACCAGGCTGACATCCTGGACGGCGGCAACGGTGACGATACCGTGATGGGGGATGCCGGCAACGACGCGCTGTTTGGCGGCGAAGGCAAAGACCTGCTGGTAGGAGGCGCGGGGGATGACGTGATGTTTGGCGACCTTGAGACGGCAGCTGTGCAGTCGAGCTGGAGCGTCAGCCAGCCACCGGTTACCAATAGCGCCCTGACGGGCAGGGCGTTGGCGCTCATGGGCATTTCTACCCAGTTGCCAAGCCAGGAAGGCGCTGACCTGATGTTTGGTGGCGCGGGCAACGACTACATGGTGGCCAACGGGGGTGATGATTACCTGGACGGTGGCGCGAACGACGATATCATGCTTGGCGGCACGGGCGCAGATTCGCTCATCGGCGGTGAAGGCGATGACCACATACATGGCGACGGCAGCACGGAAAACGCCACCGTCCTCGGATATGCAGCGGGCTCTGATCACGGCAATGACTACCTTGACGGTGGCGCCGGCAACGATTGGATGATGGGCGGCGGAAAAGACGACGTCTTGTATGGCGGTACGGGTGATGACCTCATGCACGGCGACAACACGCAGGACCTGCTGGCCGGAGAGTTTCACGGCAATGACTACCTGGACGGGGGGGATGGCAACGACCGGATGGCTGGCGACGGCGAGGACGACGTTCTCTATGGCGGCGCCGGGAACGATGTGCTCAACGGCGACAACACGCAAGACTTGCTGGCCGGAGAGTTTCACGGCAACGATTATCTGGATGGAGGGGATGGAGACGACGTGCTGGCCGGTAGCGGCAAAGACGACGTGCTCTATGGCGGCGCCGGCAATGACATCCTGCACGGCGACGACTCCCAGAACAATCTGGCTGCCAGCTTCCACGGCAACGATCTTCTGGACGGGGGAGAAGGCAACGACATCCTGATCGGTGGCGGCAAGGACGACTGGCTGACGGGCGGCGTTGGCAATGACCAGTTGTTCGGCGACGACATCACGATTGAAACCAGCGCTTACGTGATCGATGCCGCGGCCCACGGCAATGATTCGCTGGATGGCGGCGCGGGCGATGACCTGCTGGTGGGTGGTGGCGGTAACGATCAATTGCTGGGCGGCGAGGGCGACGACCTGCTCAAGGGGGACGGTGAGGGCCTGGCCCTGGCCTTCCAGGGCAATGACACGCTGGATGGCGGGGCCGGCAATGATGCGCTTTATGGCAATGGCGGCAACGACAGCCTGGCGGGCGGCGCGGGTGACGACCTGCTGGACGGCGGTGCGGGCGACGACGTGCTGGACGGCGGCGCGGGCAACAACCTGCTCAAAGGCGGTGCAGGCAATGATCGCTACCTGCTGAGTACGGCCGACGCCACCACGGCGACCGATGCGATGACGGGCCAAGTGAGGGTGGACACCGTCATTGATGACGCCGAGGGCCGGAACACGCTGCAGATAGACGCTAACCTCGCCGACCTGCGGGTGGAGGCCGGCGAGGACGGCTTGGGGCTTCGCTGGGGCGATGCGGGCGTGTACTTGAAGGGCGCCGCATCGGCGGCTGCATATGAGATAGAGCTGGCGGACGGCACCCGGACTACGATGCGCAAACTGGCCGGCGCCACGCTGGATTCGGTGGTGCAGCAGGTGTCGGGCGAAGATGCCGCGACGGTGGCGGGCGGCAAGCGGGCCGACACGCTGGCGGCATACGGCAAAGGCAGCGTGATCAGCGGCGGGCTGGGCGACGATGATGTCCAACTCGGCGGCGAGAACCAGACCTTTGAATACGCCCAGGGCGACGGCGCGGACCGCCTCGGTGGCGGCGGCCGCGGCGCGGTGATCGCGCTGCAGGGCAGCTACCAATTGGCCGATTTCAGGCTGGAGTCCAGGTTGCTGCAATTGAGCAACGGCGCAGGCGAGACCTGGGAAGAACAGCGGCTCAGCCTGCGCATGGGCCCGGGCGAGAACGATCGCCTGGACCTGGACATCTATACCGGCGCCCTGGGGGGCTCCGTGCTGATAGATCGTTTCACGCTGGCTGGCGCGGAAGGCGCCCCGGCCCAGGTGCTGCATTTCAGCGAGCTGCTGGCGCGTGGCGTCACGATGGTAGGCACCGCGCAGGACGACTTCCTGCAGGGCAGCGATATCGCCGACACCATCGATGCGATGGCGGGCGACGACACGGTGAGCGCCGGAGCGGGCGACGACACCATCCTGGCCGGCGCGGGCAACAAGCAGCTGGCCGGTGGCGCGGGCATGGACCGCTATGTGATCAATGGCGGCAGCGGCGCCAGCGCCATCCGCATTGAGGACTACGAGGGCGCCAGCGTGGTTCGCCTGGCGGGGGTGAGCGACTGGCAGGACGTGACCTTGCTGCAGCCGGTGGCGGGCTCCAGCGACCTGGTGCTGTCGCTGGCCGACGGCGGCCAGGTCACGCTGGCCAACGCGCTGCTGCAGGCCGACAGTTTCAGCATTGAACTGGCGGGCGGTGAAACCCGCGGCCTGGCAACCCTGGTGGCCGGGCTGGACGCGCTGGCCGTGACGGGAGGCTACAACGCGGACGTCATCGCCGGCAGCGGCCAGGACGACCTGCTGGACGGCGGGGCGGGCAATGATCAGCTCGCGGGCGGGGCGGGCAATGACTGGCTGCTGGGCGGGAGCGGGCAGGACCGGCTGGCCGGCGGCCTGGGCGACGACATGCTGTTCGGCGGCGAGGGTGACGACAGTTATGCCATCGAAGCCGGCGGCGGCAACGATGAGATATTTGACTATGAAGGCAGCAACACGGTGCGCTTTGCGGCCGGTCTTGATCCCTCGCAACTGCTGGTCGAAAGGCTGGAAGACAGCACCGACGTGCGCATCAGCGTGGATGGCGGCAACTCCTTGCTGGTGCGGCGTGCCCTGGAAGGTGCGGTCAGCAGTTATGAGTTTGCCGACGGCAGCCGGTGGTCCTATGCCGACCTGATCAACCGCTTTACTTCACCCGACGGCCAGGGCATGGCGGGAGACGACCTGAACAACACCGTGGAGGGAAGCTCCGGTGGCGATCTGCTCCTGGGTAATGGTGGCAACGACGTGCTGCGGGGCCATGCGGGAAACGACGAATTGCAGGGCGGCGACGGCGATGATGAGCTGTATGGCGGCGCAGGAAACGACCTGCTCAATGGCGGCGCCGGGACGGACCGCTACCACTTCGCTTTGGGCGATGGGGAAGACCGGCTGATCGACGTCACCGATGCGAGCATTCTCAAATTCGGCGCGGGCATCCGTTTGCAGAGCCTGAGCGCCACGCGCACCACCGTCAATGGCGATGACTACATACGCCTGGCGTACAGCGCGACGGACGCTGTTCTCATCAAGGACGGTGTGCTGTTGCCCGGGAGTGCGTTTCAGTTCAGCGACGGGACGAGCGCGACGCAGACGGAAGTCTATGCGCAAGCCTTGATGGAGGCACGCATTGCCCCGGCTTACACCGAGGGCGACGATGTCATTGATGGCTATGCCGGAAATGATGTCCTCCTTGGCGGCGGCGGCGCGGACCGCCTGCTTGGCGGCAATGGAGACGACAGTCTGGACGGCGGCGCGGATGACGATGCGCTGGAGGGGGGCGCCGGCACAGACACCTATGTGATGAGCCTCAACGGCGGGCGCGACACGCTGGTGGAGCGATTCGGGGAAGATAGCATCCTCAGCCTGAGCCAGGGCGACGAAAGCAGCCTCTCGTATGCCCGCACGGGCAGCCACCTGCTGGTCTCCAGTGCGAGTTTGAACAGCAGTTTTTATATCCGGGATTTTTATACCGGCACCGGCAGCTGGACGCTCAAGACGGCGCAAGGTGCGGAGCTGGATTTGCGGGCCTTGGTGGCGGCAGGCCTGCTGAACAAGACAGCCGAGCAACGGCGCGAAGACTTTTATGCCGGGTTGACGGCGCAGCCTGGGTCGGTAGAGTTGCCCAGCGGGGCGGTGTTTTACGTGACGGGTGCCAAGGAGTTTTCCGATGCGGCAGGCAACCAGTTTGCGTATTCGTTTAACCGGGAGCGCAGGCTGACGCAATCGGACGGCGCGCACATCGAAGCAACTGCGAATGAGATCAACCAGACGGTCGACTATACGGACCTGGGGGCTGTATCCCGCACCCGAACCTACGATGTTGTGGATGTGAGCTACACCACGACAGGGGTGACCATTCCAGGCAGGACTGTTCGAGTGGTGAATAGTTCCTCACAGATTTTTGACCCGAACCATCCGGCATACGGTGGCGTTTTTGTGCCGCCAGGCTATTCCTCTTATGTCGGCCCTGACGGGAAAACCTATCTTGTAGAACCGAGTAAAACGGTGATCACGCGCACGCCGACTTACTCAACAAGAACGGTCACCGAGACTTACGACGAATACCTTCACCGCACGGTGGTCGCCAAAGTAAGTGTGATTGAAGACGTGCGGGGCGGCGACCAGGACAATACGATCACCCTCAGCGGAACGGCGTCCAAGCTGGTCTCGGGCGGCGGCGGAGACGACGTGATTATCCGCGGCGGCCCGGCCACGGACGTTTTGGACTACAGCCAACCCAGCTACTCGGACTGGGCGGACGGCGGTGCCGGCAACGACACCATCGTGCTGGGGCGGGGCGATGACGAACTCAGTGGCGGCATGGGAAACGATTACCTCGCTGGTGGTGCCGGAGCCGATTGCTATGTGGTGTCCGCGGATGATGATGGCTGGGACACGATTTACGATAAGGCCGCGTCGGTGATCCATGTTGAACTTCGATCGTCGTATTACGGAAAACTGGATACCCATCTGGTGGACGAGCTGCTGGCCATAGCGACCCATGTCACCCGGTCATCGGGCACGGATCCATTCAGCGGTGAGGTTTTTGGCATCGAGTCCGTGTCGGGCGATGTGGAGGCGACCCCCGACAATCTCAACGCGCTGTTGGCGATCGACCGGGCTCGGCCCTTGCTGGATGAGGTTCCAGGTTGGTGGCAGGCAGGTGGCCGATCTTCCTTGCGGTCCCGCGGCCTGGATCAATTGATTGCGGATGCCCGAGGCCTTGCATTCCAGTCCTACGATTACTCAGGAGGCGGCCCGGAGGTTTTGCGGCCGGATATTGCCTTTTCGGCCGCGACGCAAGCGGCCTACCTGAAATCTGCGACAGACACCGTGCGCTTTGGCGCAGGCATTTCTTTGGCCAACCTGCAAATGTCCTGGGACACCGTTGAACTGGAAGACGGCACCCGGGATGCACTGCTCTTTTCTTGGGGTGGGCCGGGCGGGGCCAAGGTTGTGATGCCGGACCCGGGCGCCCCCTTGGGCCAGGGCATCGAAGTCTTTGAGTTTGCTGACGGCTCCAGGCTGTCGATGCAGCAGATGCTGGCACTGGCGCCGCCGCGCGGCACAGGCCCGGCCAATTCCATTGCCACCGGTGCGCCGATTGCCGCTGTTCAGGTCCAGGAAGACCAGGCGCTGTCGTTCTCGATTCCGGCCGGTGCTTTTGTGCTGACGGGCAACAGGACCGCGCGCTACGGCGCGAGGCTGGCGGGCTCGGGCGGCGAACTGCCGTCATGGCTGGTGTTTGACACGCAGACCGGCACGTTCAGCGGGGCACCCCAGAACGGCGACGTTGGCGAATTGGCGATTGAAGTGGAGGCCTGGCAGACTTCGGCCCAGGTGGCGCGGCAAACATTTACCTTGCGCGTGGCCAATACCAACGATGCGCCTGAGTTGGTGAGCGCGATAGACAGCCTGAGCGCGCTCACCGGTGAAAGCCTGAGCTGGGCCTTGCCGTCCGGGGTATTTGCCGACCAGGATGCTGGCGAGCGCCTTTCCTACCGGATCGAAGGCCAGGGCGGTAGCGCGCTGCCTTCTTGGTTGAGATTCAATTTTGTCACGGGCAGGCTGGAAGGCACACCTGGCGCGCAAGACACGGGAACCTTCAACCTGCAGGTCGTGGCCACCGACTTGGCGGGCGCGAGTGTATCGACCGGATTTGAACTGACCGTCAGCCCGGATCTCACCATCCGGGGCGGCAGCGCAGACGATGAGCTGATAGGAACGGCAGGCGATGACGTGCTGCAGGGCCTGGGCGGCAACGACGTGCTCAGCGGTGGCGTGGGTAACGATGTGTACCTGTTCAAACGCGGCGATGGCCAGGACATCATCGACGACTATGACGAAACCCTGGGCAATATCGACACCGTTCGATTTGACAGCGGCATTTCAGACTCCGATGTCAGAGTCACCTTTGACTCCTATGGACATCTCTTCCTGAGCATAGACGGCACCGAGGACCGCATTCAGCTGAACAACTGGCTGAACGACGACGCCAGCAAGGTGGAAAACGTCCTGTTCGCAGACGGCACCGTGTGGGGCCAGGAAGACCTGGCCGCCATGGCTGTGTTTGGTCCTACCGAAGGAAGCGACTATCTAGAGGGAAGTGAATACGGCGACTTCCTGAGCGGCCTGGGTGGCGCCGATGAGCTTTACGGGCAGGGCAGCAACGACATCATTGTCGGTGGCAGTGGTGATGACTACCTGGACGGAGGCGCGGGTGACGACCTGCTGGAGGGTGGTACCGGTAATGACATCCTGAATGATGGTGTCGGCAACGATGTATACCTGTATAGCCGGGGCGATGGCTCGGATCGCATCGCTGACTACGATGAAACGGTTGGCAATGCCGACACCCTGCGTTTCTATGACGGCACGATTGCCGCTTCCGACATCAAGGTCACCCGAAACCTTGAGGACCTGTACCTGGACATCGCCGGCACAAGCGACCGGATAACCCTGGCCGGCTGGTTCATGGGCGGGGGCAGCAGCCAGATAGAGCAAATCGAGTTTTATGACGGCACCATGTGGAATGCCGCCATGATCGAAAGCCTGGTGGTTGTGGGTGATGCCAGCGAAGGCAGCGACGAACTGGTGGGCACGTCCGGCGACGACACGATCAACGGCCTGGACGGTGACGACGATCTGATGGGCTTAGGCGGCGACGACACGTTGGACGGCGGCGCGGGCAATGACTACCTGACTGGTGGCGCCGGCAGCGATGTTTACCTCTTCGGCCGCGGCTCCGGGCAGGACATGATTTCGGAATTTACCGAGGCGGACGGCGGCATCGATACCCTGCGCTTTGACAGCACGGTAGAAGCTGCCGATGTCACCGTCACGCGTGATGATGACGGAACCCTCAGCCTGAGCATCAATGGCACGGACGACAGGGTGCAATTGAGCTACTGGTTTTCCGACAGCACCGACCAGTTCAAACAGGTGGAGCGGGTTGAGTTTGCCGACGGCACGGTATGGAACACACAGACCCTCGCCGACATGGCCGTCCTCCTGGGTACGTCTGACCAGGATTTCCTTCCTGGCAGCCAGGGCAATGACATGCTGCGAGGTCTGGATGGCAATGACATCCTGTTCGGCGGCGACGGATCCGACGTGCTTGAGGGCGGTGCGGATAACGACAGCCTCTCGGACATGGCCGGCAGCAGCAACTACTTCAATGGCGGCAGCGGTAATGACCAGATGCTGAGTGGCACAGGCGCCAACCTCTTCATCGGTGGAACCGGCAATGACGCCATCACCAGCGACAGCGGCCCGGATGTGATTGCCTTCAATGTGGGTGATGGACAGGATACCCTCTATGTCAATGATTCCCAGCAGACTCTGGAGGACACCATCAGCCTGGGCGGTGCCGGCCTGGACTACGCCAACCTGAGCTTGGAAAAAAATGGCAGCGATCTGGTGCTCAAGGTCAGCGGAAGCGACCAGTTGACCTTGACCGATTGGTATGCCAGTACGCCCAAACAGAATGTGCTGAACCTGCAAGTAGTGGCCGAAGCCATGGCCGCCTTTGATGCAAATTCCAGCGACCCGCTGCTCAACAAGAAAGTGCAGACCTTCGACTTCCAGGGCCTGGTCGACGCCTTTGATGCGGCGCGCACGGCAACCCCCGGCCTGAGCAGCTGGGCGCTGAGCAACGGGCTCACGCAGTTCTACCTGGCCGGCAGCGACAGCGAAGCCCTGGGCGGCGACCTGGCCTACCACTATGGTGCGGACGGCACGCTGGCCGGCATGGCCCTGGGCAAGGCGCAGGAGGTGCTGGCCAATGCCCAGTTCGGCACGCAGGCGCAGGCCATTCATTCGACGGCCAGCTTGCAGGAGGGGCTGATCCGGCTTGGATGACAGCATGGTCGGTGGCCGCGCCTCTGCGAGCCGGCCACTGCTTTCCGCCCAGTCAGTCGCGCGACCCGTGACGCCTTCTGCGATGGAGCATTCTTGGACAACTTTAAATGGTGACTGTGCTGCTGGCGACGGAGGCCGATGAAGGCATGGGGCATGTCGCGCCCTGGGCCGGTTTTGCTGCGCAGGCCGTTGGCCAGGGCTTGCGCGTGCACTGGGCAGTGCCCCGGCTGGCGCTGCTCCAGGGGCTGGCGGGTTTGCCGCCGGGCGTGGGTGTCTGGCAGGCGCCGCTGCTGCGCAACACGGCTTTGCCCGGCGCAGCTGCGCCCAAGAGTTGGCCCGAACTGCTGGTGTCCCTGGGCTACGCAGACGCGGCGCAATTGACGGGGGCCGTGAGGGCCTGGGTCAGCATGCTGGAGCAGCTGAAACCCGACGTGGTGCTGGCCGACTACGCGCCGGCGCTGATGGCGGCCGCCCGTATAACCGGCAGGCCCTGTCTGGAAGTCGGCAGCGGGTTTTGTGTGCCGCCCCTGTTGCCTGCCCCTTGCCAATTTCCGGGAGTGCGCGTGGCGGGTCGCGAGGCGCTGGATCAGGCCGATGCGGCGCTGGCTGCAGCCTTCAACGCTGCCTTGCGGTTTTGCGGCCGCGAAGAGACTCTGGCCTCACTGGGCGGTATGGCCGGCTGGCCGGCGCGGCGCGTGGTTCTAAGTCCGGCGGAGCTGGATCACTATGGGCCCAGGGCGGATGTGCTGTATGCGGGCTTTCTGGACGGCGCGGCGGGAATGCCCGGCGCCGCCGCGCCTGCGCTCCGGCAGGAATCTGCTTCGCCGGCGGTCCGTGTGCTGGGTTACTTGAAGCCCGATACACCGGGCCTCTCGAGCCTGATCGCGCAGCTTGGCGATGCGGGTGTCGCGGCGCACTTGGTGGTGCCGGGTTGCGATGGCGTGCAAGGCGATGATGGCGAATGTCTTGAACGGCAAGGCTGCGTCACGGTGAGCGGGCGCTTGTTGGATCTGTCCCAAGCCTTGAGGCAGGCTGATGTCTATCTCAGCAATGGTGGTTTGCACGGCATCGGCTTGGCGCTGCAGGCCGGCTGCTGGCCGGTGGTGGTGCCCATGCAGGCCGAGCAGGTGGCGATGGCCCGAAACCTGGTGTTGCAGGGCAGGGGAGCTTTGTGGCTGCCGGGGCAGCCATGGCCGGTGATGCCGTCGGCCCAGGATCGGCCCAAGCTTTTCCCGCGGGACGCTGCCGGCAGCGAAGCAATGCTGCTGGGCTTGGTGGCGACCCTGGCCTAGGGTTGGGTCGGCAAAAAATATCGGATATCGAACCGAAAAGCGGTTGACCTTCCTTTTGCCGGCCAAGCACCTCGGAACCATCCAGAAAAGCCAGGCAGGCACAGCGCTCCCTGATCTTCGCTTGGGAGCATTTGCCAAGGGGGCTGGCATTGAATATACTGTATTTATATACAGTATTTGAGGCCTTTGGACTCCAGCTGACCCCATGCCCGACGCCATCATCCCCATCCACGCCATCAAGGGCCGCGGCACCGCCACGCGCATCGCGCACCGGTTTGAGAAAGACGTGCGCGCGGCCTGGGATGATGGTTGGGGCACGCTCGAACAAGAGGTGGCTGGTGAGGCACCGCGGCCTGAGACCGAGGTCACGTTTGAGACTGCGCGCAGCGCGATCAGCAAGAACGATTCGCCGGACATCCATTTCGACTACTCGGTCAATCCCTACCGTGGCTGCGAGCATGGCTGTGTGTATTGCTATGCACGGCCCACGCACAGCTATTTGAACCTCTCGCCCGGCCTGGATTTTGAAACCCGGCTGATCGCCAAGCGCAACATCGTGGAAGTCTTGCGTGCCGACCTGGGCAGGCGCAGCTATGTGCCCAAGCTGATCAATATCGGCTCGGCGACCGATTGCTACCAACCGGTGGAGCGCGAGCTGAAGCTGACGCGCGGCGTGATTGAGTTGATGCGGGAGGTGGGGCAGCCGTTTTCATTGGTGACCAAGTCCAGCGGCGTGGAGCGCGACCTGGACCTGATCGCGCCGATGGCGGCGGCGAAGCTGGCCGCGATCTATGTGACCATCACGACGCTGGACGGCGAGGTGGCGCGCAAGCTGGAGCCGCGCGCGGCGGCGCCGCACCGGCGGCTGCGCACCATACGCACGCTGGCCGAGCATGGTGTGCCGGTGGGTGTGAGCCTGGCGCCGCATATCCCGTTCGTGACGGAAGACATGGAGCAGGTGCTGGAGGCCGCGTGGGAAGCGGGTGCGCGTTCGGCTTTCTACCATGTGATCCGGCTGCCCTGGGAGCTTGCGCCTATCTTCAAGGAGTGGCTGGAGCTGCATTACCCGCAGCGCGCGGCGCGCATCATGGCGCATATCCATGAAATGCGCGGCGGCAAGGACTATGACAGCAACTTCGCGACACGCATGAAGGGCTCGGGCCTGTGGTCGGACCTGGTGCGCCAGCGGTTTGCCAAAGCCTGCGGGCGGCTGGGCTTTAACCGGGAGCGTGTTGAATTGGACCTGAGCAGCTTCAGGCCGCCGGGGGCTGCGGGGCAGGGCAGTTTGTTCTGAGGGGCGTGTGTGTGTGGGTTGCGAGGCTATAGTGCAAGCCGGGTTTTAAAAGGAGTTCAGCGTGGCATTCGAGTGGAAGCATTCATCTGACGGAATGGACTGGGACGCGCTCTCGCATCTTTATCGCATCGCGCCTCTGGGCGAGAAGAAAGCGGCCGACCTCAAGGTCGTGTTTTCCAACAGCCTGTTCAAGAGTTTTGTGTATGAGGGCGACAAGCTGATCGGCGCCGGCCGCGCGCTGGCCGACGGCATGGACTGCTCCTACATCTGCGATATCGCGGTGCACCCGGACTATCAAGGCGTAGGCCTGGGCAAGGAGATTGTGGCTTCACTGGTGGGCCTGTCGCGCAGCCACAAAAAAATCATCCTCTATGCGGTGGCCGGCAAGGAGCCGTTTTACCGCAAGCTGGGATTCAAGCGCATGCTGACGGCGATGGCGATTTTCAGGAACCAGGAGGAGGCGATGCGAAATGGGCTGCTTGGTGACAGCTGAATTGCTTTGAGGCTGCCGGCCCTCAGCCTAGCCCTCTCCCAGGGGGAGAGGGGATAAAAGCGGGGAGAGGGAACAAAAACCTATCGCAGGTAGCTGCGGTTCAATCGCAGTTCCAGCTTCTTCTGCAGCGTCTCAAACGACGCACTCATGGCCCAGTAAATGCCCGCCGCCGCGAGGTACAGCGGAAAGGGCTGGAAGGTGGTGGCGATCACTTCCTTGGTCGCGAGCATCAACTCACCGACGGCGATGACCGAGACCAGCGAGGTGTCCTTGATCAGGCTGATCAGGCTGTTGGACAAACTGGGCACGGCCAGCCGGAGGGCTTGCGGGCCGATCACGTAGCGCAGCGTTTGCGCCTGCGTGAGGCCCAGGCTGCGGGCCGCGTTCCACTGGCCGTGCTCCACGCCGTTGATCGCGCCGCGAATCGTTTCCGACAGGTAGGCGCCCACGTTCAGGCTCAGGCCCAGGATGCCGGCGGTGATGGGGTCGAACTGTATGCCTATGCTGGGCAGCCCGAAGTAGATGACAAAGAGCTGCACCAGCAGCGGCGTGCCGCGCATGCAGCTGACATACAGCGCCGCGAATTGCGAAAGCCCGGGCAGCTTGGCCAGCCGCGTGATGGCGACGATGGTGCCAATGATGGCGCCGAAAAAAACCGAGGCCACGGCCAGCAGCAGCGTCCATGCCGCGCCTTTGAGCATCAGCGGCAGGGCGTCGCGCAGCAGGGAGGTCAAGCCAAACAAGTCCATGATGGGAGTCTCCACAAATAAAAACCCCGGCGGGGAGCCGGGGTGTTTCAGGGCACCTGCCGGAGGGCGGTGCGCGGCTGATCGAATGTTACTTCGCTTGTTCGTCTTATTTCGCAACAGGTGGCTTGCTCACATCGCGGTCAAACCATTTGTTCGAAATTTTGGCGAAGCTGCCGTCGGCCTGCAGGTCGGCCAGCGCCTTGTCGAGGGCGGCCTTGAACTTGGGGTTGTTCTTGGCAAAGGGGATGCCGGATTTTTCGAGCTCGCCCACAGGCGCGCCGGGCTTGAGCGGCAGCTTGGTCTGCTTCACGATGTAGGGGATCAGCAGGCTGTCGTTGAGCGCGGCGTCGATGCGGCCCAGTGCCAAGTCCTGCAGATACTCTTGCGCGCCGGGATAGGTCTTGACATCGATGCCGCCGACTTTTTTGGCGATGTCGGCGTAGTTGGTGCCCTGGCCCAGGCCTAGCTTCTTGCCCTTGAGGTCTTCCAGCGATTTGAACTCGCGCTTCTCGTCTTTGCGGATGATGAGCTGCGGGGCGGAGATGGTGTAGGGCTCGGAGAAGTCAAAAGTCTCCTTGCGCTTGTCGGTGATCCCCACCTGGTTGATGACCACGTCGTATTTGCCGGCCTGCAGGCCGGCCAGGATGGCGCTCCACTCGCTGGTCGAGAACTCGGCCTTCACGCCGAGCTTTTGCGCCAGGGCGTTGGCCAGTTCCACTTCAAAGCCGGCGAGCTGTCCGCCTTCCTTGTAGTTGAACGGGGGATACGTGCCTTCGAGTGCGACTTTGAGCGTGCCGCGTTGCTTGACGGTGTCCAGCAGGTCGGCGGCGCTGGCGCCCAGCGCGAATGTCAAAAGAAGTGTGGAAGCGACGGCCTTGCGGATATTCATATTCAACCCTTGCATAAGAGAATTGTTATTGAGATGAATGTGAATATTAGGCGCATCGCCACAGAGGCGCAGGGCGGGCCGCAAAAGCCCTACGCGGCATCCGGTGATGGAGCCGTGTGACGCTTCGTGTGGGCTCAGTGTTTGGCGCAGTGCGCGTAGATGTCGAGCGCAGGCTTGTAGACGCTGGTCTGCACATTCATCAGGCCCAGCACCGAATGAAAGTAGCTGTCGTGGCTGACGGGGGCATCGAGTTGCTGCTTGAGGCAGGCCGTGCTCAGCTTGCCGCGCTGCTCGAAGCCGGGCGACAGCCAGGTGATCCAGGGCACGCGCTTTTGCACGTCGGGTGCGATCCCGTAGGGCATGCCGTGCAGATAGAGGTTGTTCTCGCCGAGGGATTCGCCATGGTCGGCCAGGTAGAGCAGGGCGGGCGCGTTGTGCGCCTCCTGCGTCTTGAGCCACTGGATGGAGGAGGCCAGCAATTTGTCGGTGTAGACGATGCTGTTGTCATAGGCATTGACCAGGCCTTCCTTGCTGCAGCTTTGCAGTGCGTTGTCGGTGCACTCGGGCAGGAATTTCTTGACGGCCTGCGGCGAGCGCTTGTAGTAGGCCGGGCCGTGGCCGCCCATCTGGTGCATCACGACCACCACGCCTTTGGCGCGCCGTTCCGCCGGCAAAGCGGCGATGCGCTCGTCAATGCCGTGCAGCATCACTTCGTCAAAGCATTCGCCGCCGTCGCACAGGCCCGGCACCTGGAGCTGCACGGTGTTGACATTGGGAACCCGGTCGCACACGCCCTTGCAGCCCGACTGGTTGTCTATCCAGAGCACGGCCAGGCCCGCATGCTGCAGCACGTCGAGCAGGCCTTCGTAGTTGGCGGGCCGCGAATCGTAAGCCTCGCGCCCGAAGTGGGAGAACATGCAGGGCACGGAAGCCGCCGTGCTGGTGCCGCAGGACCAGGCGTTGCGCTGGCTCGCGACATCCTCTTTGGCCAGCAGCGGGTTGGTGGCGCGGCCGTAACCGTTGAGCGAGAAGTTGCCGCTGCGCGCCGTCTCGCCCAGCACCAGCAGCAGCAGCGGCGGTTTGGTTTGCGCGCTGTAGCTGGCACCCAGCTTCGCGTCTTCACCCAGCGGCAGCACGATGGACTCATCGCGCTGGAAGGGCTTAGCCGCGATGGCGCCCAGCGCGTAAAAAGAGTTGAGCGGGTTGATCAGGTAGCGCACATGCGTGTGGTTGCGCATGACCGAGGCAATGCTCTGGAAGAACAGGAAGACCACCAGCACCAGCAACACGGAGGCGCCGGCCAGCGTGGCGAAGTTGCCCAGCAGCTGCCGCGCGGCACTGGCCCGCCTGACTTTTTGCCGCCACAGCATCACCAGGGGCAAAACTGCCAGCACCAGCACCGTGGCCAGCAGGCGCCAGTTCAGCAGGTCCCGGGTCTCGCGCACATCGGTCTGCAGGGTGTTGACCATCATGGTCTTGTCGATGACCACGCCGTAAGCCATCATGAAATAGGCGCCGAAAGCCGCGGAAAGCAGGAAGACGGTGACGGCCGGCTTGAGCGTCCAGCGCCAGGCCAGCAGACTCAGCAGCGCCGTGGTGGCCAGCGTGATGACCAGCACCAGTGCAACGCTGATGACGGCGGCCTGGCCGCCGCTGAGGCCGGGCAGGCGAAAGAGCTCGCGCCACAGCGCCACATTGCACACGGTCGCGATCCAGGCACTTGCCAGCACCACCAGCCACAGGGGGCGCATGCCGCGGCCATGCTGGCTGGAAGAGGCGAGAGGCGGGGAGGTGGACGCGGGTTGCAGCGGCATAGCGCTGCATTGTATGGGCCGTGTGCTTATGCGGCGCTTAGGCCGTGGACAGCTTCTCAGGCCTCGACCTGCAAGCCCAGTTGCCGCGCATGGTGGCGCAGGTGCTCGGCCATGAAGCTGGCGATGAAGTAATAGCCGTGGTCGTAGCCCGCGTGGCGGTGGATCGCCAGCGGCTGGCCGGCGCGTGCGCAGGCCGCTTCAAACAGCTGGGGGTGCAGCTGCTCGCCGAGGAATTTGTCGGCCAGGCCCTGGTCGATGCGGATGCCGCCGGGATAGGGCGCGCTGCTGAGCCTGCCCATCAGTGCGGTGGCGTCGTGCGCGGCCCAGCTGGATTCGTCACTGCCGAGGTAGCCCGTGAAGGCCTTGCGTCCCCAGGGGCACTGGCTGGGCGCGCAGATGGGTGCGAAAGCCGAGAGCGACCTGAACAGGCCGGGATGCCTGAGTGCGAGCGTGAGCGCGCCATGGCCACCCATGGAATGGCCGAAGAGGCCCGCGCGGCCCGCGTCCAGCGGCAGTGTGTTTGCGAGCAGCGGCAACAGTTCCGCCGTGATGTAACTCTCCATGCGGTAGTGCCGCGACCACGGGGCCTGCGTGGCGTCGAGGTAGAAGCCGGCGCCCACACCGAAGTCCCAGCTGTCGGTCTCGCCGGGAACACCCGCCCCGCGCGGGCTGGTGTCGGGCGTGATGAGGGCCAGGCCCAGCTCGGCGGCCAGGCGCTGCGCACCGGCCTTGACCATAAAGGTTTCTTCGGTGCAGGTCAGGCCCGCGAGGTAGACCAGGAAGGGCAGCTTGTGGCCGGCCTTGGCCTGCGGCGGCAGGAACACCGAGAACTTCATCGGAAGGCCGATCTCGCGCGAATCGTGCTGGTAGAAGCGCTGCAGGCCGCCGAAGCAGGTGTGTTCGCTGAGGAGTTCAGGGGGCGGATTCATGGTCAAAGTCGTCTTGCCGTTCGCCGTGAGCTTGTCGAAAGGCATGGTCGCAAAAGCAGGGCTTCGACAAGCTCAGCCCGAACGGAGAAATAGCGCAGTCGTTTTTCTAGTACAAGACCACACCACGAATGGACTCGCCGCTTTTCATGAGGTCAAAACCTTTGTTGATGTCCTCCAGCGGCATGGTGTGCGTGATCAGGTCGTCGATATTGATCTTGCCTTCCATGTACCAGTCGACAATCCTGGGCACGTCGGTGCGGCCGCGCGCGCCGCCGAAGGCTGAGCCTTCCCATTTGCGGCCGGTGACGAGCTGGAAGGGCCGGGTGCTGATCTCGGCGCCGGCCTCGGCCACGCCGATGATGATGCTGCGGCCCCAGCCCTTGTGGGTGCATTCCAGCGCCTGGCGCATGACCTTGGTGTTGCCTATGCACTCAAAGCTGTAGTCGGCGCCGCCGTCGGTCAGCTGCACGATGGCGTCGACGACGTTCTCGCCGCTTGCCTCGAGCTGTTTGGGGTTGATGAAGTGCGTCATGCCGAACTTGCGCGCCATCTCCTGCCGCGCGGGGTTGATGTCCACGCCGATGATCTTGTCGGCGCCCACCATCTTCGCGCCCTGGATCACATTGAGGCCGATGCCGCCCAAGCCGAACACCACGACGTTGGCGCCGGCTTCGACCTTGGCGGTGAAGAGCACCGCGCCTATGCCGGTGGTGACGCCGCAGCCGATGTAGCAGACCTTGTCAAAGGGCGCGTCTTCGCGGATCTTGGCCAGCGAGATTTCGGGCGCGACCGTGTAGTTGCTGAAAGTCGAGGTGCCCATGTAATGGAAGATGGGCTTGCCGCCCAGGCTGAAGCGGCTGGTGGCGTCAGGCATCAGTCCCTTGCCCTGGGTGCTGCGTATCAGCTGGCACAGGTTGGTCTTGCGCGAGAGGCAGAACTTGCACTGGCGGCATTCGGGCGTGTAGAGCGGGATGACGTGGTCGCCTTTCTTGAGCGTGGTCACGCCGGGGCCGACGTCGACCACGATGCCCGCGCCTTCATGGCCGAGGATGGCGGGGAAGATGCCTTCGGGGTCGGCGCCCGAGAGCGTGTAGTAGTCGGTGTGGCAGATGCCGGTGGCCTTGATCTCGACGAGCACCTCGCCGAATTTCGGGCCTTGCAGGTCCACGGTTTCAATGGTCAGGGGCTGGCCTGATTTCCAGGCGACGGCGGCTTTGGTTTTCATGGTGGACGCTTGTGTTGGGGGGCAAGGGAGCTTTGCGTAAAGACTATAAAGCCAGTCCTCCTGGGCACAGCCCCGAAGATGTTTCATTTTGAGAAAACCCCATGCGGTGCCGCCCCCAAAAGAAAAACCGCCTGACTCCCGAAGTGGGAACGCAGGCGGTTGCGATCACTGAAAGTGCGGCAGATTTAGCGGCCGGCTTCCTTCAGGTACTGCGTGCGCGCGGCGATGGCGGTGTCGGTGAAGTCGGTGAACACGCCGTCCACGCCGGCGCGGTAGAAGGCCAGGTACTCGGCCTTGGGGTCGCCCTGGTAGTCCGCGGCCAGGCGGCGCGACTCGTTGCGGAAGGTGAAGGGATGGACGAACAGGCCGGCCTTGTGCGCGTCGTCCACCAGGCTGGTGGCGGGCAGCGAGGTCGAGTCGGCGTCGTTGAGCTTGCCGTCGCGGTTGATGTCAACCTGCTTGCCGTCGGCACCTATCGTGCCTTTGGTGCTGATGATGTAGCGCTTCCAGGGGCCTATGCCGTCGGCATAGGTCTTGATCTCGGCCAGGCCTGCGGGCGTGACCATGGTGTCGAAGAGGCGCTTGTCGCCGGCCTTGGTCCAGTCATAGGGGCGGTCGCTGGGCACGGCAAAGGTTACGCGGCCGGTCTTGGGGTCTATGCCGTCGCCGTCGATGAGCTGGATCAGCTTTGTATTGAGGCCCTTGCTCTTCATGTACTTGAGGCTGCCGGGTTCAAAAGACTGCACGTAGATGGGCGCGGTCTTGCTGTTCCAGCCGGCGGCGTTGATGATGGCGATCAGCTTGTCTTCCATCGGCAGGCCGCGCTCGCGGAAGTAGGTCGGGTTCTTGGTTTCGGGGTAGATAGCGATGGTGCGGCCGGTCCTGGCGGACTGGGCCTTGGCCAGGTCCACGACCTCCTGGAAGGTCGGTACCTTGTACTGGCCGTTGAATTGCTGCGGGCGCTCGGCGTCGGTGGAGATGGCGCCCAGGGTGCGGATTTCGGCCAGCGTGAAGTCATCGCTGAACCAGCCGGTCTGCGTCTCGCCGTCGACCTGGATGGTCTTCTTGCGTGAGGCGAATTCGGGATGCTTGGCCACGTCGGTGCTGATGGCCAGGTTGGGGTCGTGGCGCGTCATCAGCACGCCGTCCTTGGTCACGATGAGGTCCATCTCGATCACGTCCGCGCCGAGTTCGATGGCGCGCGCATAGGCTTCCAGCGTTTCTTCGGGGATGTAGCCTGAGGCGCCGCGGTGGGCGATGACCAGCGGCGCCTTGCCGTCGAGTGTGGAGAGGCCGGCTTGCGATGGTGTGCCCGAAGAAGAGCAGGCGGCCAGCAGTACGCTGCTGCAGACGAGGGCGAGCAAGCTGCCTTGCTTGAAGGTCAAGGCCTTGCGGGTCGATACGGTCATGGGTATTCCAGGAGTTAAAAGGCTGATCGTAGGCATGTGATGACGACAGGCTTGTGACAGTGTGTGCGGTCCTGTTCGCAAAACAACATCCCGGTATGCGCGTTGTTCGGTGGCGCATAAAAAATGCCGGAGCAGGTCCGGCATTTTTATTGGCATGAAAACGATCAGGCGCTGAAGAAGCTCTTCAGTTTGTCGGCCCAGCCTTCTTCGCTGGGCGAATGCTTGGCGCCGCCTTTTTTGAGCGACTCGTCGAGCTCCTTGAGCAGCTTGCGTTGGTGCTCGGTCAGCTTGACCGGGGTTTCCACGGTGATGTGGCAGTACAGGTCGCCGGGGTAGCTGGAGCGCACGCCCTTGATGCCCTTGCCTCGCAGGCGGAACTGCTTGGAGGCCTGCGTGCCTTCGGGAATGTCGATGGCGGCCTTGCCCGCCAGGGTCGGCACCTCGATCTCTCCGCCCAGCGCCGCCGTGGTGAAGCTGATGGGCACGGCGCAGTGCAGGTCGTCGCCGTCGCGCTCGAAGATGTCGTGCTTCTTCAGGCGTATCTCGATGTAGAGGTCGCCGGGTGGGCCGCCGTTGGTGCCGGGCTCACCGTTGCCGGTCGAGCGTATGCGCATGCCGTCGTCGATGCCCGCGGGGATCTTGACTTCCAGCGTCTTGTTGTTCTTGGTCTTGCCTACGCCGTGGCAGGCCACGCAGGGTTCGGGGATCAGCTTGCCCGTGCCCTTGCACTGCGGGCAGGTCTGCTGCACGCTGAAAAAGCCCTGGCGCATTTGCACCACGCCGTGGCCGTGGCAGGTGGTGCAGGTCACCACCTTGGTGCCGGGCTTGGCGCCGCTGCCGTGGCAGGTGTTGCAGTCTTCCCAGCTGGGGATGCGAATCTGCGCTTCCTTGCCGTGGGCCGCTTCCTCAAGCGTGATTTCCATGGCGTAGCTGAGGTCGCCGCCGCGGTAGACCTGGCGCCCGCCGCGCTGCTGTCCGCGCTGGCCGCCGAAGACGTCGCCGAAGATGTCGCCGAAAGCCTCGGCAAAACCGCCGAAGCCTTCCGCGCCCGGGCCGCCGCGCATATTGGGGTCCACGCCCGCGTGGCCGTACTGGTCGTAGGCCGCGCGCTTGTTCTCATCGGAAAGCATCTCGTAGGCCTCCTTGGCCTCCTTGAATTTTTCCTCTGCGACCTTGGAAGCGTCCCCCTGGTTGCGGTCGGGGTGGTGCTTCATCGCGAGCTTGCGATACGCTTTCTTGATGTCCTCGTCACTGGCGTTTTTGGGAACGCCCAGTATGTCGTAATAGTCTTTTTTTGTGGCCATGGCAGCTCAGGGTCTTCGTTGATCGGGTCGTCGGGTCAGCCGGGGGCGGGCAGACGCGCAAAAGCGGAAAGCCGGGATTGCTCCTGGTTTCCGCCTTCTGCGTTTGCCTGCACCGGCTGGCTTTGCATGCAGTTATCGCGCCAGTGCAGGACTGCTTGCCTTCAGGCGCTCAGCCTTTTTTGACTTCCTTGACTTCAGCGTCCACGACATTGTCGTCGGCCGGCTTGGCCTGGGCCTGCTCGGCGCCCGCCGCGCCGGCGGCGTCACCGCCGGCTGCCGCCTGCGAAGCCTGCATGTCGGCGTACATTTTCTCGCCGAGCTTCTGGCTGGCTTCCATCAGGGCCGTGTTCTTGGCGTCGATGGCGGCCTTGTCGTCGCCCTTGAGCGCTTCTTCCATGTCCTTGATGGCGGCTTCGATCTTTTCCTTCTCGCCGGCTTCGAGCTTGTCGCCGTACTCGCCCAGCGATTTCTTCACGCTGTGCACCAGGGCTTCGGCGTTGTTCTTGGCGGTGACGAATTCGACCTTCTTCTTGTCTTCTTCGGCGTTGAGCTCGGCGTCCTTCACCATCTGCTGGATTTCAGCTTCGGACAAACCGGAGTTGGCCTTGATGGTGATCTTGTTTTCCTTGCCGGTGCCCTTGTCCTTGGCGCCCACGTGCAGGATGCCGTTGGCGTCGATGTCGAAGGACACTTCGATCTGCGGCGTGCCGCGCGCTGCGGGCGGGATGCCCTCGAGGTTGAACTCGCCCAGCGCCTTGTTGGCCGAGGCGATTTCGCGTTCGCCCTGGAACACCTTGATGGTCACGGCCGGCTGGTTGTCCTCGGCGGTCGAGAAGGTCTGCGCGAACTTGGTCGGGATGGTCGTGTTCTTCTTGATCATCTTGGTCATCACACCGCCCATGGTTTCAATGCCCAGGGACAGGGGGGTGACGTCGAGCAGCAGCACGTCGGTGCGGTCGCCGGACAGGACCTGGCCCTGGATGGCGGCGCCCACGGCCACGGCTTCGTCGGGGTTCACGTCCTTGCGCGGTTCCTTGCCGAACAGCTCCTTGACCTTTTCCTGCACCTTGGGCATGCGGGTCTGGCCGCCGACCAGGATGACGTCATGGATGTCGGCAGCGGAGACGCCGGCGTCCTTCATGGCCACGCGGCAGGGGGAGATGGTGCGCTCGATCAGCTCTTCGACCAGGCTTTCGAGCTTGGCGCGGGTCAGCTTGACCAGCAGGTGCTTGGGGCCGGTCGCGGGGTCGTGCGCGATGTAGGGAATGTTGACTTCGGTCTGCGCGCTGTTGGACAGCTCGATCTTGGCCTTCTCGGCGGCGTCTTTGAGGCGCTGCAGCGCGACCACGTCCTTGGAGAGGTCGATGCCGCTGTCCTTCTTGAACTCGGCCACGATGTAGTCGATGACGCGCTGGTCGAAGTCCTCGCCGCCCAGGAAGGTGTCGCCATTGGTGGACAGCACTTCGAACTGCTTCTCGCCGTCGACGTCGGCGATCTCGATGATGGAGATGTCGAAGGTACCGCCGCCCAGGTCATACACGGCGATCTTGCGGTCGCCCTTTTCCTGCTTGTCCAGGCCGAAGGCCAGGGCCGCCGCGGTGGGCTCGTTGATGATGCGCTTGACGTCCAGGCCGGCGATGCGGCCGGCGTCCTTGGTGGCCTGGCGCTGTGCGTCGTTGAAGTAGGCGGGCACGGTGATCACGGCTTCGGTGACAGGCTCGCCCAGGTAGTCTTCAGCAGTCTTTTTCATCTTGCGCAGGATGTCGGCGCTGACCTGCTGGGCCGAGATTTTCTTGCCGCGCACTTCCACCCAGGCGTCGCCGTTGTCGGCGGCCACGATGGAGTAAGGCATGAGGGCGATGTCCTTCTGGACTTCTTTTTCGCTGAACTTGCGGCCGATCAGGCGCTTGACGGCGAACAGGGTGTTCTTGGGGTTGGTCACGGCCTGGCGCTTGGCGGATGCGCCGACGAGGACTTCACCGTCTTCCTGGTAGGCCACGATGGAAGGGGTGGTGCGCACGCCTTCCGAGTTTTCGATCACGCGGGGCGAGTTGCCCTCCATGATGGACACGCAGCTGTTGGTGGTGCCGAGGTCAATGCCGATGATTCTTCCCATGATGATTACTCCTGTTTTTTGATTCGTGAAAGATTGAAGGTGGGGTGGCCGGGGCGTTTGGGCCCGCTGGCCGCTGTCTGATTAACTGTGTTGATAACTTGTGGGTAAGCTGTGTGGCTTCAAGGGCCTCAACAAGGTTTTCATTTGTTTTACTTGGGGGCCGCCACCGTGACCAGTGCAGGGCGCAGCACGCGTTCGGCGATCAGGTAGCCCTTTTGCAGCACGGTAACCACGGTGTTGGCTTCCTGGTCGGCCGGCACCATGCTGATGGCCTGGTGCTGGGCGGGATCGAATTTGGTGCCGGCGGCCGGGTCAATCGCCACCACCTTGTTGCGCTCGAGTGCGCTTTTGAGCTGCTTGAGCGTGGCTTCGGCGCCTTCGCGGATCTGCTCCGGCGTGGCGTCCTTGATGGCCAGGCCGGCTTCCAGGCTGTCGGCCACGGGCAGCAGGCTTTCGGCAAAGCTTTCCAGCGCGAACTTGCGGGCCTTGGCGACGTCCTCGTCGGCGCGGCGGCGGGCGTTTTCGGTCTCGGCCTTGGCGCGCAAATAGCTGTCGGCCAGCTCGGTGTTCTTGGCCTGAAGCGTGGCGACTTCGGCCTGTGCGACCGTCAGCGCGTCAAACTCGTTGGCGGCCTGCGCCGCTTCCAGTTCTTCGGGGCTGGGTTCACCGCTAAGTGGTTGATTTTGTTCGGGTTGTGTGTTTTCAGACATGCGAGGGCAACAGGGTTGGTGTTGGTAAGGTTTCCAACTGGGGATGGCAAAGCCCTTTTCAAGACAAGGGCTTCGGTTTGGATTACGAAAGTTTTGGCCGCACAAAAGCAGGTCGGCCGGATCGGCTTATGCGTCCTGGGCGGCCCATTCTTCTGCCCACTGGTGGAGCGGTTTGAGCTTGTGCAATAGCCCGCTGCCCGTGGCGGTCAGGCCGTAGCCGCCGCTTCCGAGTTCAACAAGGCGTGCCTCGCGCAGTTCCTTGAGCCGGTCGTTCATGACCGAAGGCGACATGTTTCCGGCACTTGCTGCCAATTGCCGGAAATTTTGCGCATGTCCATCGCGCAGTTCCCACAGCAGCCGCAGCGTGCCGCGGCGGCCCAGCAGGTCCAGCAACGCCATCACGGGACGGCCCGTGGCGGAGCCGCGAACCGGTTTGCCGGGAAGGGGAAGCGTGGAGGTCATGCCCCGGATTGTAGGCGCTGCACCTGTCATGTCGGCGACGATTGCTACGGATTACGTAGCGATATAGTTGGCATCCGCTACGAAATCCGTAGCGGATGCATTCAACACCTTAGAGGAAGCCTTTCCCATGACCAAGATGACAGCTGCCACGACACCCATTGCGCGCATCGCACCCCTGGAGCCGCCTTATTCCCCTGCGCAGGATGCGCTGCTCAAGAAAATCACGCCCCCCGCCGCGCCCAATGTGCTGGCGCTGTTTCGCGTGCTGGCCGTCAACCCCGGGTTGGCCGAACGCTTGCCTTCATGGGGCGGCTACCTGCTGGGCTCCAGCGCCAGCCTGCCGCTGCGCGATCGCGAGGTGGTGATCAACCGTGTCTGTGCGCGCTGCGGGGCGGAGTATGAATGGGGTGTGCATGTCAGCGCCTTTGGCCGCGCGGCGGGTTTCAGCGATGCCGACAATGCCGCGATTGCGGATCCGGCCTCCAGCGGCCGGGGCCTGGCCGAGCGCGACAAGCTGCTGGTACGGCTGGTGGATGAGCTGCACGAGAGCAGCACGGTGAGTGACACGCTGTGGCAGGAGCTGGCCGCCGTGTGGTCGGCGCCCCAACTGGTGGAACTGCTGATGCTGGCCGGCTGGTACCACGCGATCAGCTATGTGTGCAATGCGGCGCGCGTGCCGCTGGAGCCCTGGGCGGCGCGCTGGCCTCAGGCTCGTTAGATGGGGTAGGGGTATGCCGTTGCGGATTTTTGCAGGCGCGATATCAGTTCGCGCTTGTTGTCGCGGCTGCGGTGGGCATGCTCACGCATCAGCGCCTCGGCGCGCGCGCCTTCACCGGCCAGCAGTGCGGCCAGCACGTCTTCGTGGTCGCTCTGGGCGCGCTGGATGTAGCCGAACTCCAGCAGCGGCAGCGCGCCGTTCAGGCTCAGTGCGCCGGCGCCGGCCATCGGGGTTTTGCTGACATGCGCCAGCGCCGAGACCAGCGTGCTGTTGCTGGCGGCCTGCACCAGCGCGGCGTGAAAGCGCGCGTTCATGGGGACCCAGCGCGCCGCGTCGATCACGTGGCCGGCGCCCCGGGCTTCTTCCAGCAGCAGCCGGCCTTCGGCGATGCAGGCCTGCAGCTCGGCCCGGGTCTCGGGACTGATGCCGCGTTCGGCCGCCTGCCGCGCCGCCATGCCTTCGAGCACGCCGCGCACGTCCACCGCGTTGGCGATCTCGTCCGTGCTGAACTGGCGCACGCGAAAGCCGCGCGTCGGCAGGCGCTCGAGCAGGCCTTCTTTTTCGAGTTCACCGAGCGCGATGCGTATGGGGGTGCGTGAGACCGCCAACTGGGCGGAAAGCTCCAGTTCCACCATGCGCTCGCCGGGCGCCGCCTGGCCGCTGAGGATTCTTCGCCTCAATTCATTCGTGGTGTAGTCAATCTGTGAGGACATGAAGGGGAGAGGCGTGGTGCAAAATTTTCTCGAATTATTGCATGCAAAAATACGCTAACCTAGGGTTAACTAGGTGCTCGCTCAAGATATTGCGTGCAATAAAATAAGATGACTAAGTATTTAATGCCTGCCAAGTGGTAGAGGCATGGCATTTCCCCAGGACCCCAGGAGACACGATGAAACTGCCTTTTTCCCGTCCTTCTTCTCTTCCTCGTCGCCTGGTGCCGCCGGCCGATGCGCTCCGCCGTCTGCTGCTGGCCTGCGCCACCGCGCTGGCTGTCGTGGCGCCTGCCGCCCAGGCCCAGCCGGCAGCGGCCTACCCCAACAAGCCCATCAAGCTGATCGTTCCGTTTCCCGCGGGCGGTGGCGGCGATACGCTCGCGCGCCTGGTCATGCTGCGCGCGGCCAAGGAGCTGGGCCAGCCCATCGTGGTAGAGAACCTGGGCGGAGCCGGCGGCAATGTGGGCAGCGCGGCGGCGGCCAAGGCGCCGGCCGACGGCTACACCTTGCTCTACGGCACCAACGGCACGCATGCCATCAACCACGCGATCTACAAGTCGCCGGGCTTCAGCGTGCGCGACTTCGAGCCGGTGAGCCAGCTCACGCGCATCGCCGCCATGGTGGTGGTGCGGCCCACGCTGCAGGTCAATTCCATGGCTGAGCTCACCAAGCTGCTCAAAGCCAATCCGGGCAAATACACCTTCGGCTCGGCCGGCAACGGTACGACCTCGCACCTGGCCGGCGAGATCTACAAATCGCGCGCCGGCCTGGCGGTGGTGCACATTCCCTACCGCGGTGGCGCGCAGGCCATGACCGACCTCATGGGTGGGCAGGTCGACATGATGATTGAGGTCATGCCCAATGCCGCGCCGCAGGCCAAGGGCGGCCGCGTCAAGCCGCTGGCGGTGACGACGGCCACGCGCGTCGCGGGCTGGCCCGAGCTGCCGACCATCGCGGAATCAGGCCTGGCCGGCTTTGACGTCAGCGCATGGGACGCGATCTTTGTGCCCGCCGGAACGCCGCGCCCCATCGTCAACCGGCTCAATGAGGCGATCCACAAGGCGCTGGCCGATCCAGAGTTGCGCGCGCAGCTGCAATCGCGCGGCGCCGAGGTTGCGCCCGGCACACCGGAAGAACTGGCCAGGCATATCGCGAGCAGCATGACGCTGTGGGGTGATGCGGTGAAGCGTTCGGGCGCCGCGGTGGATTAGCGCTGCGCGACCAGCCGAAAAAAAAGCGACCTGGTGGTCGCTTTTTGTTGAGCCGAAGAGCCGAAGAACCGAGGAGTTGGCAGCCGGCGCGGCCTTGTTCAGGGCTTGGGTTTTTTGGTCTGGTTGACCACCCATTTGGCGGCGAAGGCCTGCAGGTCGTTCAGGCGCTTGAGCAGGTCCGCTCCCATCGTGGTGACGATGTAGCCATCGCTGCCGTGGCTGATCAGCCCGGCTGCGCGCAATTCCTTGATGCGGGTATTGAGGGTGTTGGGCGTGATGTTGCCGACGCTGTCCTGCAGCAGGCGAAAGGTTTGCGGATGACCGTCTTTGAGCGCCCACAACACGCGCAATGCATAGCGTGCTTCCAGCAATTCAAGTAGCTGGCCTACCGCTGCATTTTCTTTGGCGCTCATCGGCTCGTCTCCTCGGTCACAATCCGGTCACAGGTGTTCGTTAAGCAAAAAGCTTCTATCGTCGGGACCAAATATAACGCAAATTCCTGACTGCTACGAGTTTTATAGCTGCACATGCCCGCCACGTCTGGACGCGGGCCTGCCAGCTATACCACAGGCATAAAAGTCTGCGGACGCAAGGGTATCGCGCCGCCGGACTGTGATGATGCCATGACAGCCGCGATCAGTTGTTGCACACCGAGTGCGGAGCGTCCTGTCACCGCGGGCGCAGTGCTGTTCTTCACCGCGCGTATGAAGTCCTGCAGCAACGTTTTGTGGGCGGCGTGGTCGAAGGCCATGGGGTCCGCGCCGCCGCCTGAGGCCTGTCGCGCGCCTGCTCTCATCGTCCTTCCGTCCTGGAAAGCCGCGCGCATCTCGCCGCCTTCCAGTGTCGCCGTGCCGCGCGTGAAGTTGAGTTCTATGCGCTCGGGAAAGCCCGGGTAGGCGGCTGTGGTCGCTTGCACCACGGCCACCGCACCGCTGTCGTAATGCAGCAGCGCGGCGGCTGTGTCTTCACCTTCCATGCGGTGCACCGGGCTGGTCGTGGCAACGCCGGTGATGCGCGCCGGCATGCCGATGAAGCCCAGCAGCAGGTCCAGCGTGTGGATGGCCTGCGTGATCAGCACGCCGCCGCCATCCCGCGCCAGCGTGCCGCGGCCGGGCTCATCGTAGTAACTCTGGGGCCGCCACCAGCGCACGGCGGCGGTGGCGCTCACCAGTTGCCCCAGCTCACCCGACGCGATCAAGCCGCGCAGTGCGACTGCCGCCTCGCGCAGGCGGTGCTGCAACATCACGGCCAGCATGACGCCGGCGCGCTCGCAGGCTTCGACCAGCGCGGTGGCGCGATTGAGATCTATCTCAAGCGGTTTTTCGACCAGCACGTGCTTGCCCGCACGCGCCACGCGCTGCACGATCTCCAGGTGGGTATTGGGCGGCGTCAGCACCAGCACGGCTTGAATGCCGGCGTCTTCCAGGATGTCCTCCAGCCGCGTGGTCTTGCGTGTGCCTGCGGGCAACTGCACGCCCGCCAGCCGTTCGGCGCTGCGGCCACAGACATACACGAGTTCGGCTTCGGCCGCCAAGTCTTGCAAGCTATGGAAGTGGGGCGCGGAGCCGAGGCCCGCGCCTATGGCGGCGATGCGCAGCCGTTGGGAGTGTGGTTCGGGCATGTCGTGTTTCGGCCGGTGCTGTTCGGCCGTCCATGTGCGAGCTGACGCATTTCGAAGCGGGCTTTTGAGCCTCGTCCTAATCGGCGGTGATGCGGCGCGTGTCTATCAATGTCTTCCAGCGCGCCGACTCGCGCAACTGAAAGGCGGTGAATTCTTCCGGTGTGCTGGCGACGATTTCGAGCCCCTGGTCCAGCATGCGTTTTTTAAGTTCGGGGTCCTGCATGGCGGCGATCACTGCGTCGCTCAGTGCCTTCTTCACGGGGCCGGGCAGGCCTTTGGGCGCGGCAACGCCTTGCCACGAATACACCTCGGCGCCTTTCACGCCGGCTTCAGCCAGCGTGGGCACTTCGGGCAGCACAGGCGAACGCTTGTCGCCGGTGACGGCAATGGCGCGCAGCTTGCCCGCGCGGATGTGCGAGAGCACGGCATTGACGTTCTGGAAAGAAAAATCGACCTGGTTGCCCAGCAGGTCATTCACCGCCGGGGCGCCGCCCTTGTAGGGTACGTGCACACCTTCAGTTTTGGACTGCTGCCAGAAGAGCTCGGCCGACAAATGGTCGGAAGAACCATTGCCGGAACTGGCGAACGAAACCTTGCCGGGCGTCTTGCGCAGCAGCGCCAGCACATCGTCCACGGTGCGCTCGGGCCGCGCGATGTTGGCGACCAGCACGTTGGGCGCCTGCACCGGCACGCTGATGTAGTCGAAGTCCTTGGTGGCGTCATAGGGCACACCCTTGAGCAGGTGCGGCGTGATGACAAAAGAGCCCAGCGATGACACCAGCAGCGTATAGCCGTCGGCGGGCGCGCGCTTGACCTGGCCCGTGCCTATGGTGCCGGTGGCGCCGGGCCGGTTGTCCACGACGAAGCTGCCGCCCAGTTTGGCCTGCAGCTGCAGCGCCAGCGCGCGCGCCACCATGTCGGTGGAGCCGCCCGCGGGAAAGGGCACGACGATGACCACCGGTTTGGCCGAAGGCCAGGCGCCTTGCGCCCAGGCGGGCAGGGCTGTCAGCGACAACAGGGGCAGGGCGGTGCCGGCAAGCATTGACTGGATAAGGGAACGGCGTTTCATGGTGTCTCCTCAACGTATGAACGTATGAACGTGATGAGCGAAATGAAATAAAGGCGACCTGCGCCGCCTTCATTCCTTTTCAACTGACTCTTTTCAAGGTGTCTTTTTCACTTACTTGATGGCCTGGATGCGTTCGTACAGGCTCTTGGGCCAAGGGGCATCGGCGGCGGTCAGTGAAGGCAGCACGGCCGCGGCGAAAGGCGCGCGGTCCACCTTGTTAACGGTCTTGCCCTTTTTCTCGAACTCGGCGACCAGGCGGTTTTCCGCGTCGACGATGTCCTGGCTGGCGCGGCTGGAGGCCTCCCACAGCACCTGGTCAAAAATCTTCTTGTCGGCGTCGCTGAGCTTGGACCAGACCGAGCCCGACACGGCGGTGACCAGCGACTCGGTGATGTGGCCCGTCAACGTGATGTACTTCTGCACTTCATAGAACTTCTTGGCCTCTATGGTCGGCAGCGGGTTTTCCTGCGCATCGACGGTGCCGTTCTGCAGCGCCAGGTAAACCTCGGCGAACGCGATGGGCGTGGGGTTGGCGCCCACTGCCTTGGGGAACATCACGAACAGCGGCGCATCGGGCACGCGCAGCTTGAGGCCTTTCATGTCCTCGGGCTTGAAGATGGCCTTGTTCGAGGTCATGTGGCGCAGGCCGTAATAGGTGTAGCCCGCGATGTGCTGGCCGCCCGTCTTGCTGGCATAGCCCTGGGCCAGTTCCTGGAAGATGGGCCCGTTGCGGAAGGCCTGGAAATGGTTGTAGTCGCGGAACACAAAAGGCGCGGCGGCGATGGACAGCGGCGGGTAGGCGCGGCCGGCGAATGCGGCGCCGGTATAGATGATGTCCACGGTGCCCAGGGTCAGGCCCTGGTTGATTTCGGTTTCCTTGCCCAGGGAGGAGGCCGGGAAGACTTCGACCACATAGCGGCCGTTGGTCTTCTTTTTGATTTCGTCGGCGGCCCAGACGGCCTGCTTGTGAAATGTCTCGGACGTCTCGTAGACGTGCGCCCATTTGAGTTTGGTCTGGGCGAAGGCGCTGCCCGCGCCCAGCGTGCCGGCCAAGGCCAGCAGTGTCGCGCCCGCAATGCCGCAAAGTGTTCTGCGTTTCATGTCTTGTCTCCTGAGGGTTCTGGTAATGAGGGGGTATCGCTGGCGGGAAAAGGCGCCGGGGTATACCGCCCCCTGGCGCCCGGTTGGGCTGAAACGCGCCCAGCGCAGGGTAGGGCCTTGCGGGAGCCTCTAACTTCCCGCCCGGCCCCTGCGGTCCTTAGCGGACCATGCAGGGCATCTTGTTGTTGAATTTCCAGTCCGGAATCAGGTACTGCATGGCCACGGCATCATCGCGCGCGCCCAGGCCGTGCTTGAGGTAAAGCTGGTGGGCTTTTTCCACCTCGGCCATGTCCAGTTCCACGCCCAGGCCGGGCTGCTTGGGCACCGCGACTTCGCCATTGACGATTTGCAGCGGCGCCTTGGTCAGGCGCTGGCCGTCCTGCCAGATCCAGTGCGTGTCGATCGCGGTGACCTTGCCCGGCGCGGCGGCGGCCACGTGCGTGAACATGGCCAGGGAAATGTCGAAGTGGTTGTTGGAGTGCGAGCCCCAGGTCAGCCCCCAGGTCTGGCAGACCTGCGCCACGCGCACCGAGCCCTGCATGGTCCAGAAGTGCGGGTCGGCCAGCGGGATGTCCACCGACTGCAGGTGGATGGTGTGCGAGAGTTCTCGCCAGTCGGTGGCGATCATGTTGGTGGCGGTGGGCAGGCCGGTGGCGCGGCGGAACTCCGCCATCACCTCGCGGCCCGAGAACACGCCTTCGGCGCCGCAGGGGTCTTCAGCGTAAGCCAATTCTTTGTGCCGGTCCTTGCAAATGCGGATGGCGTCCTTGAGCAGCCAGCCGCCGTTCGGGTCCAGCGTGATGCGCGCGTCGGGGAAGCGCTCGGACAGCGCGACGATGGCCTCCATCTCTTCCTCGCCGCGCAGCACACCGCCCTTGAGCTTGAAGTCCTTGAAGCCGTAGCGCTTGTAGGCGGCTTCGGCCAGCGCCACGATGCCCTTGGCGTCCATGGCGGCTTCATGGCGCAGGCGCAGCCAGTCGTCCTGCGCGTCGGGCGCCGAGGCGTAGGCCAGGTCGGTCTTCTTGCGGTCGGCCACGTAAAAGAGATAGCCCAGCATGGCGACCGAGTCGCGCTGCTGGCCTTCGCCCAGCAGGGCCGCGACCGGCACACCCAGGAATTGGCCCAGCAGGTCGAGCAGGGCACTTTCCACCGCAGTGACCGCGTGGATCGCCACGCGCAGGTCAAAGGTCTGGTTGCCACGGCCGCCGCTGTCGCGGTCGGCAAACTGGGTGCGCAGTGTGTTGAGGATGCGGTTCCAGTCACCTATCGACTGGCCTTCAATGAGTGGGGCTGCATCGTTGAGGGTGTTGCGGATCTTCTCGCCGCCTGGAACCTCGCCCACGCCGGTGCGGCCCGAGCTGTCGGTCAGGATCAGGATGTTGCGGGTGAAGAAGGGGCCGTGGGCGCCGCTCAGGTTCAGCAGCATGCTGTCCTGGCCGGCCACGGGAATCACCTGGACGCGGGTGATACGTGGGGTTTGCGAAGCGGCGGGTGAGGAAACGGAGGAGGCTTGAGAGGCGGGCATACCGGGCGGGTTGTAGATGGTTGATAAGGTTTATTTATCAGTTATCGTACAACTTGCTGATTCTTTATGCAACCAGGTTTGCCCCAAGGCTGGGGGCCGCCGGCGCGTCCGCAGGCTCTTCGGGCGGCTGCATGGTGTGCGCGTTATTGCCCCGGCGCAACCGCTCGCGACTGTTGGATAAATGGGTGCGCATGGCGGCGCGCGCGGCCTCGGCGTCCTGGTTGCGGATGGCGTTGTAAATGCTCTCGTGCTCGCTATTGACGCGCTGCAGGTAATTGAGGCGGCCCTCGGGCGCGCTGTGCGCCGTGTTCACACGGGTGCGCGGAATGATCATGGTGCCCAGGTACGTCATCAGGTCGGCGAAGTGCCGGTTGCCGGTGGAGCGCGCCACTTCCATGTGGAACTGGAAGTCGGGTGGCACCGCGTCGGAGTCCAGGTTGATCGAGTCGTGAAAGGCGCGTAGGGCGTTTTCCATGGCCAGGAGGTTTTCCGGTGTTCTCCTCTGGGCGGCCAGGCCCGCGGCCTCGGTTTCCAGGCTGATGCGCAGCTCGAGCACCGAGATCACGTCGGCCACGGTGGCGAAGTCTTCGGCCGTGATCTTGAAGTTGCCGGTGGCCTGCGGCTGCAGCACAAAAGTGCCTATGCCGTGCCGGGTTTCGACCAAGCCCGAGGCCTGAAGCTTGGACAGGGACTCGCGCACCACGGTGCGGCTGACGTCGAAGCGGGCCATGATTTCGGCCTCGGTGGGCAGCTTGTCGCCCGGCTGGAGGCGGCCTTCGCGGATGTTGCCGGCCAGGCTTTCGACGATCTCGCTCACCAGGCCGCGGGGCCGGCGCACGCGCGGCGGCTCCTCGTGAAAGGCAGGCGTAAGGCCTGCTTCCGGGCGGCTAGGGGTTTTCCTTGAGTCCATTAAAAAACCATTGACAAGCTAAGGGGCGAAACCGAGAATTCCGAGTCATCAGACAACCTATGACTGATGCATTTGTAGGTTGACTTTAACAAACTCCTAAAAAAAGTCCAGTGTTTGCCGGCGTTACGGCGGCATTCGGCCCAGGTGAAAAAATGACCATCAAAGTTCACGAAAAGCTGTTGTTGACCGGGGCAGCCGGCGGTTTGGGCAAGGCCTTGCGCGAGCGCCTGAAGGCCAATTGCTCGGTATTGCGCCTGTCGGACGTGCAGCCTTTTGGTGCCGCCGCGGCCGGTGAGGAGGTTGTACTGGCCGACCTGGCCGATCCCTCGGCGGTTAACACCATGGTCCAGGGCGTGGACGCCATCGTCCACCTGGGCGGCGTTTCGGTGGAAGGGCCTTTCGGCCCCATCCTGCAGGCCAACATCCTGGGTGCCTATAACTTGTATGAGGCGGCGCGCAAGAACGGCGTCAAGCGCATCGTCTTCGCGAGCTCCAACCACGTCACCGGCTTTTACCGCCAGGACCAGACGATTACCGCCGACCATCCTCCGCGCCCCGACGGGCTGTACGGCCTCTCCAAGGCTTTCGGCGAAGACCTTGCGCGCCTTTACTTCGACCGCTACGGCATTGAAACCGCCTGCGTGCGTATCGGCTCATCGTTTGCCGAGCCCAAGGACCGCCGCATGCTGGCTACCTGGCTGAGCTTTGACGACCTGCACCGCCTGATTACCGCCTGCCTCACGACGCCGGTGCTGGGCCACAGCATCATCTTCGGCATGTCCGACAACGCCGTGACCTGGTGGGACAACAGCCGCGCCCGCCATATCGGCTATGTGCCCAAGGACAGCTCCGATATCTTCCGCGAGGCGGTTTACGCCCGCACGCCCGCGCCCGACCTGAAGGACCCGGTGGCCCAGTACCAGGGCGGCGGCTTTGTCGTGGCCGGCCCTTTCGGCGACTGAGCAAGCGGCTGTATTTATGAGTGAAGTTCAAGTCGAACTGGTTCTGGATGCGCGCAACGGCGTGGGCGAAAGCCCCGTCTGGGATGCCTCCGAACAGGCGCTGTATTGGGTCGACATTCCGGCGCGCCGCTTGTGCCGCTGGAGCATGGCCGATGCCGCGCTGACCGAATGGCTGGCCCCTGAGATGCCCGCCTGCATTGCACGGCTGGGCAATACGCGGGACTGGATTGCCGGCGCCGAGAGCGGCGTGTTTCGCCTGAGCCCGGAGGCGGGCGGCAAGCTGGGCTTTCATCAGCTTGCCGGCGTGACCCACGCGCAGGCCGGCATGCGCTTTAACGATGGCCGCTGCGACCGGCAAGGGCGTTTCCTCGCCGGGACCATGCAGATGAACATGGCCGCGGGTGCGCGCGTCGGCAACATCTACAGCTACCAGGGCGGCGGCCTCAATCTGCTGCTGGAAGGCTTCATCACGCCCAACGGCATGGCCTTCAGCCCGGACGGCCGCACCATGTACCTGTCGGACTCGCATCCTTCGGTGCAGTCGGTCTGGGCCTTTGATTACGACACCGCCACCGGCACGCCTTCGAACCGCCGCCTCTTTATCGACATGAACCCGCTCCCCGGGCGGCCCGACGGCGCGGCTGTCGATGCCGACGGGTGCTACTGGATCTGCGGCAATGACGCCGGCCTCATTCACCGCTTCACGCCCGCCGGCAAGCTGGACCGCTCGCTGGCCGTGCCTGTGAAGAAGCCCGCCATGTGCGCCTTCGGCGGCGCCGGGCTTGACACCCTGTTCGTGACATCGATACGCCCCGAAGGTGTCGATCTATCTGACCAGCCGCTGGCCGGTGGTGTGTTCGCGTTGCGCCCCGGCGTGCGCGGGCTGCCCGAAACCGCGTGCCTGTATTAAAAAGTTTCCGCTACCTGCTTTCCACCACCAACCTAGAGGATGAGACATGAAGATTAAAAAAACATTGTTCGCGGTCGCTGCCGCCCTGGCCGTGATGCCGCTGGCAGGCTTTGCCACGGAATTCCGTTCGTCGGATATCCACCCCGACGGCTATCCCACCGTGGAAGCCGTCAAGTTCATGGGTGAGCGCCTGAAGGTGCTGACCAACGGCAAGCACAGCATCAAGGTGTTCAACAACAGCGCCCTCGGCAGCGAAAAAGACACCATCGAGCAGACCAAGATCGGCGCCCTGGCGATGACTCGCGTGAACATCGCACCGATGAACAACATCTGCCCCGAAACGCAGGTGCCGACCATGCCTTTCCTGTTCCGCTCCAAGGAACATATGCGCCATGTGCTGGACGGCCCTATCGGTGAGCAGATCCTGGCTTCGTGCGCACCCCAGGGCTTTATCGGCCTGGCCTACTACGACAGCGGTGCGCGCAACCTGTACACCGTCAAAAAGCCGGTTCGCTCGCTCGCCGACGCGAAAGGCCTGAAAGTGCGCGTGCAGCAGTCGGACCTCTGGGTGTCCCTGCTGGAAGCCATGGGCGCGAACGCCACGCCCATGCCGTTCGGCGAGGTATACACCGCGCTGAAGACCGGCCTGGTCGATGCCGCTGAAAACAACTACCCGTCGTACGAAAGCTCGCGCCACTTTGAAGTGGCCAAGTACTACTCCATCACCGAGCACTCGATGGCGCCCGAGATGCTGCTGTTCTCCAAGCGCACCTGGGACGGCCTGAGCGCCGATGACCAGAAGGCTATCCGCCAGGCGGCCAAGGAGTCGGTACCTTACATGCGCAAGCTGTGGGATGACCGCGAAGAAAAATCGCTGGCAACCGTCAAGGCCGGTGGCGCCGAGATCATCCAGGTCGACAAGGTGTCCTTCCAGAACGCCATGAAGCCCGTGTATGACAAGTTCATCACCGACGCGGCGCTCAAGAGCCTCGTCAAACGGATCCAGGACACCAAGTAAGACCTGATCCCGCGCCGGCCCGCCAGCGGCCGGCGCCTTTTACGGCAACTTTGCCGCTTAGCAAGCCTTCTCTGGGGCGGACCCCACGTCCGCACTTTATATGTACACAAAAATTTGTCGCTCGCTCGCCCGGACTTGCATGTGGCTGGGCATTTTGGGCCTTGTGGCGGTGATCTGCGCCGTCAGCTGGCAGGTCTTTGGCCGCTATGTCCTGAACAACACCCCGACCTGGGCCGAGAGCCTGGCTTTGCTGCTGGTGTTGTACGTCACGATGTTCGGCACGGCCGTGGGCGTTCGCGACGCCGGCCACATCGGGCTGGAATCCTTCCTGGTTCTCGCACCCGAAAACATCCGTCTGAAGATGGAATACCTGATCCACGTGCTGGTATTGCTGTTTGGCGCCGCCATGGCCTACAACTGCGCCGTATTGGCCCAGTCCGTGTGGAGCTACCGCTTGCCCACCCTGTGGATCTCCGAGGGATGGCGCTATGTCCCCGCAACGATTGCGGGTGTCCTCATTGTGATGTTCTCCATCGAGCACATCGTCGCACTCGCCAAAGGCGAAGAAGTAGAACCCGCCTGGGGCTGAAAAATCATGACTATTCCATTGTTGATTCTGTGCATTTCCTTCACGCTCTTTCTTTTGCTGGGCGTGCCCGTGGCGTTTGCCATCGGCCTTTCTGCCCTGTCGACCCTGCTGTACGAAGGACTGCCGCTGGCGGTCGGTTTCCAGCAGATGACCTCGGGCATGGGCATCTTTTCGTTTCTCGCGATCCCGTTTTTCATCTTCGCCGGTGAGCTGATGCTCTACGGCGGTATTGCCGATCGCATCGTCGACCTGGCTCGCAGCCTGGTGGGCCATGTGCGCGGCGGCCTGGGCATGTCCAACGTCGTGGCTTGCACGCTGTTCGGCGGCGTGTCGGGTTCGCCCGTGGCTGACGTGTCGGCCATGGGCGCCGTGATGATCCCGATGATGAAAAAAGAGGGCTACCACGCTGACTACGCGGTCAACGTGACGACGCATGCCGCGCTGGTGGGCGCCCTGATGCCGACCAGCCACAACCTGATCATTTATTCGCTGGCTGCCGGCGGCAAGGTGTCGATCGCCGCGCTGATCCTGGCCGCGCTGTTGCCTGCCGCCATCCTGACCATCTGCAACCTGGCCGCCGCCTACCTGGTCGCCGTGAAGCGCGGCTACCCGGCCGGCAGTTTCCCGGGGTGGTCGATTGTGGCGCGTTCGTTCGCCGCATCGCTGCCGGGCCTGATGATTGTTGTGCTGATCCTTGGCGGCATTTTGTCGGGTGTCTTTACCGCCACCGAATCTGCCGCCGTGGCTGTGCTGTATGCGCTGGGGCTGACGGTGTTTGTCTACCGCACGCTCAAGTGGGAACACTTCCTCAAGGCGGCGACCAAGGCCGTCAAGACGACCGGTGTCATCCTGCTGCTGATCGGTATCTCCAGCACCTTCGGTTACCTCATCAGCCTGTACGGCGTTGCCGAGTTGACGGGGCAGATGCTGTCGCAGGTCACCACCACGCCGTGGGTGATCTTCCTGCTGATCAACATCATCCTGTTCGTGCTGGGTACCTTCCTGGACATGGCCGCCACCATCCTGCTGTGCACGCCGATCTTCCTGCCGATTGCCCAGCAGTACGGCATGAGTTCGGTGCAGTTCGGCATTGTGCTGCTGATCAACTGCGCGCTGGGCCTGAACACACCGCCCGTGGGCACGACCCAGTTCGTGGGCTGCGCCATAGGCGGGGTGTCCGTGGGCACCGTGATGCGCACCATCTGGCCTTTCTACGGCGCGCTGATTTTCGCGCTTGCCCTGGTCACGTTTGTGCCGGCATTCTCCATGTGGCTGCCCAGCCTCTACATGGCGGTCGGTAAATAAAGGAATCGCGCGCCATGGCCGCACCGCTTCACATCCGCATGCATCCCCGCGACAACGTCGCCATCGTCGCCAACGACGGTGGCCTGCCCGAGGGCACCGTTTTCGAGGACGGCCTGCGGCTTGTGGAGCGCGTCCCCCAGGGCCACAAGGTGGCGCTGGTGGATTTGCCCCAGGGCGCGGCGGTGCTGCGCTACAACGTGCCTATCGGCTATGCGCTGAAGGACATTTCGGCCGGCAGCTGGGTGCACGAGCGCCTGCTGGAGATGCCGGACGCGCGCACGCTGGAGAACCTGCCCAAGGCCACGGTGCGGCCCGAACCGCTGCCGCCGCTGGAAGGCTATACCTTCGAGGGCTTTCGCAACCCGGACGGCTCGGTCGGCAGCCGCAACATCCTGGCCATCACCACCACGGTGCAGTGCGTGGCCGGCGTGGTGGACTTTGCCGTGCAGCGCATCAAGGCCGAGCTGCTGCCGCGTTTTCCCAATGTCGATGATGTGGTGGGCCTGGAGCACACTTACGGTTGCGGCGTGGCGATCGACGCGCCCGATGCCGTTATACCGATCCGCACCCTGCGCAACATCAGCCTGAACCCCAACTTCGGGGGCGAGGTCATGGTGGTAAGCCTGGGCTGCGAGAAGCTGCAGCCCGAGCGCCTGCTGCCGCCGGGCAGCATACAGATCGTCGACGAGCGCAATGTGGCCGACGTGGGCACCAATGCCGAGGCCAAGCTGGACGTGGTCTGCCTGCAGTCCGAGAACCACGTCGGCTTCATGTCCATGATCGACTCCATCATGGAGACCGCCTTGCTGCACCTGGAGCGGCTCAACGCGCGCAAGCGCGAGACCGTGCCCGCCAGTGAGCTGGTGGTGGGTGTGCAGTGCGGCGGCAGCGACGCGTTTTCCGGCGTGACGGCGAACCCGGCGGTGGGGTTTGCCACCGACCTGCTGGTGCGCGCCGGCGCGACCGTGATGTTCTCCGAAGTCACGGAGGTGCGCGACGGCATAGACCAGCTGACCTCGCGCGCCAGCACGCCGGAAGTGGCCGACGCCATGATCCGCGAGATGGCCTGGTACGACGCCTACCTGCAAAAGGGCAGGGTGGACCGCAGCGCCAACACCACGCCGGGCAACAAAAAAGGCGGCCTGTCCAACATCGTCGAAAAGGCCATGGGCTCTATCGTGAAGTCGGGCAGTGCGCCCATCAGCGGCGTGCTCTCGCCCGGCGAGAAGGCAAAACAAAAGGGCCTGATCTACGCCGCGACACCCGCCAGTGACTTTATCTGCGGCACGCTGCAACTGGCGGCCGGCATCAACATCCACGTATTCACCACCGGCCGCGGCACGCCTTACGGGCTGGCCGAGGTGCCGGTCATCAAGGTGGCCACGCGCAGCGACCTGGCGCGGCGCTGGCACGACCTGATGGACATCAACGCCGGGCGCATTGCCGACGGCGACGCCACCATCGAAGAGGTGGGTTGGGAGCTGTTCCGCTTCATGCTGGACGTGGCCAGCGGGCGCAAGAAAACCTGGGCCGAGCACTGGAAGCTGCACAACGCGCTGGTGCTGTTCAACCCGGCGCCGATCACCTGAGACGCCGCAAAAAACACAACACAAACCAGAAGGAGACAGACCATGACCCTCATTTCGTCAAGTTTGCGCGCCCTGCGCGTGGCCCTGCCGCTGCTGGCTGCGGCCGGCCTGGCGCTTGTTGCCGGCACGGCCACGGCCGCCACCTGGGTTTATGTGTCGAACGCCGACAGCCAGGAGATTTCGGTGCTCGAACTGGACCGCGGCCAGGGAACGCTCAAGCCCGTCGAGACGATCAATGTGGGTGGCACCGTGATGCCCATGGCCGTGAGCCCCGACAAGCGCTTCCTGTACGCGGCGCTGCGCTCGCAGCCTTTCCGTGTCGTGAGCTTCGCTATCGACGGCCCCAGCGGCAAGCTGCGCAAGCTGGGCGAGGCGGCCCTGGCCGACAGCATGGCCAATATAGATACCGACGTGACGGGCCGCTGGCTCTTCGCGGCTTCTTACCCCGGCCACAAGATCACCGTCAACAGCATCGACAAGGACGGCAAGGTCGGCGCCATCCAGCAGCTGATCCCCGGGATCGCGAATGCGCATGCCATCCATGCCGATTCGGCCAACCGCTTTGTACTGGCCACCAGCCTGGGCAACGACAACGTTTCCAGCTGGCGCTTTGATGCCGCCACCGGCGTGCTCTCGCCCAACGACCCGGCGCTGACCAGCACGGTGGCCAAAGCCGGCCCGCGCCATTTTGTCTGGGACAAGGCGCAGCGCTTCGTCTACCTGCTGGACGAGCTGGATGCGCAGCTTCATGTGTTCGGCTGGGACGGTGCGCGCGGCACGCTCAAGCTGCTGCAGACCCGTACCACGTTGCCGGCCGGTTTCAACGGCAAGCCCTGGGCCGCTGACCTGCACCTCACGCCTGACGGCCGCTACCTGTATGCATCGGAGCGCACCTCCAGCACGCTGTCGGCCTTCCGCGTCGATGCCGCTACAGGCATGCTCGAGCCGCTGGGCCAGACCCCCACGGAAAAGACCCCGCGTGGTTTTGCCATCGATCCACAGGGCCGCTACCTGATCGCGTCGGGCCAGGATTCGCACAGCGTGTCCGTCTACGCCATTGATGCCGCGACCGGCGCACTGGGCACACCCAAGCGCCTGCCTGTCGGCAAGAACCCGAACTGGATTGAAATCGTCGAGATGCCCTGAGGCATCGAGCGCCCGTCACTTCACCCATACACCCAAAGGAGACACCTCATGCAACGCCGTACCCTGATCAATACCGCGCTGGCCGCTTTGGCCGCTACGACTGGCTTCTCCACGGTTCCCGCATTCGCACAGGGCAACTGGCCGACCGGCAAACCCATCACCTACATGGTGCCCTTCGCCGCGGGTGGCACCACCGACGTGCTGGGCCGCCTGATCGGGCAGAAGCTGGGCACCGCGCTGGGCACCACCATCGTCGTCGACAACAAGCCCGGGGCGGGCGGCAGCGTCGGCTCGGAAGTGGCCTCGCGCGGCGCGCCGGACGGCTACACGCTGGTGGGCGGTACGGTCAGCTCGCATGCGATCAACGTCAGCCTCTATCCCAAGATCGGTTACGACCCCATCAAGTCCTTTGAGCCCGTCACACTCATTGGCACCAACCCGCTGGTGCTGGTGGTCAACCAGGCCAGCCCCTACAAGACGCTGAAAGACGTGCTGGAAGCCAGCAAGGCAAAGAATGGCGGCCTGTCGTCCGCCTCGGCCGGCACCGGCACTTCGCAGCACCTGTCGCTGGAACTGCTGGCCTTTCGCTCCGGCGTGAAGTTCACGCACGTTCCCTACAAGGGCAGCGGCCCCGCCATCCAGGATGTGATCGGCGGCCAGGTGGACATGATGTTCGACACCAGCGTCGTGGCGGCGCCGCATGTGCAAAGCGGCAAGCTGCGTGCGATCGCGGTGACCTCCGCCACCCGGCTGGCTTCCATGCCCGATGTGCCGACGGTGGCCGAATCCGGCTTGCCCGGCCTGGCCAATTTCGAGGTGCTGTCCTGGCAGGCGATTTTTGCGCCGGCCGGAACGCCCGCACCGATTGTTGACCGCCTGCACAAGGAGATCGCCCGCATCCTGGCCGAACCCGAGATGCAGGGAAAGCTCAAGGGCTTCGGCATGGAGCCGGCCAATATGACGACCGCCCAGATCGCCGCCTTCCAGCGCGCTGAAGTTGCCAAATGGGCGCAGGTCATCAAGGCGGCGAACATCAAGGCCGAATGACACGGCATTTCCCTGGCGGTTGCCTCCATCTGCCTGCAAATTAATTCAACAGAAACCGTAGAAGCAAACCACCATGACAAAAGCAACACCCTACCAATCGTTTCCCAACAGCTTCAAGCGCGACCTGCTGGCTGGCAAAAAACTGATCGGCTGCTGGTCGTCGCTGGCCAATGCCATCACCACCGAGGTGCTGGGCGTGGCCGGTTTCGACTGGATTCTCCTGGACGGCGAGCACTCGCCGAACGACGTCGGCACGTTCATTCCGCAACTGATGGCGCTCAAGGACAGCCCGAGCGCGCCCTTTGTGCGCCCCACCTCCAACAACGCGGTGGAAATCAAGCGCCTGCTGGACGCGGGGTTCTATAACTTCCTCGTGCCCTTTGTGGAAAGCGCCGACGAAGCACGGCAGGCAGTTGCGGCCACACGCTACCCGCCCCAGGGCATACGCGGTGTCTCGGTATCCCAGCGCAGCAACCGCTACGGCACTGTGCCCGATTACTTCAAGGGCATCAACGACCAGATTTGCGTCGCAGTGCAGATTGAAAGCGGCGCCGGCGTCGCGGCCGCGCGCGCCATTGCCGAAGTTGAAGGCGTGGACTGCATTTTTGTCGGCCCCTCCGACCTGGCTGCCGGCCTGGGCCACCTGGGCAACTCGGGCCATCCTGACGTGCAGAAAGCCATCGCCAGCGTGTTCGCGGACGCCAAGGCCAGCGGCAAGCCCACCGGCATCCTCGCGCCGGTGGAGGCCGACGCGCGGCGCTACATGGAAATGGGCGCCACCTTCGTGGCCGTGGGCAGCGATCTCGGCGTGTTCCGCTCCGCGACGCAGGCCCTGCATGACCGTTATCGCACCTGATAGGGCGCCTGACCGCGCATTGTTTTTCCGACTGAATTTTTGACTGGAGTATTTGAATGAGCAAGCTAGGATTTATCGGCCTGGGCATCATGGGCACCCCTATGGCGGGCCACCTGATCGCGGCGGGGCACGAAGTTTTCATGACCACGCTGGGCAAGGTGCCCGCGGAACTTCTGACCGGCAAGGGCAAGGCCTGCGATTCCATCACCGACGTCGTCAAGCAAGCGGACATCATCTTCCTGATGCTGCCCGATACGCCCGACGTGGCCAAGGTGCTGTTCGGCGAAGGCGGCGTGGCCGGCGCGCTGACCAAGGGCAAGACGGTAGTGGACATGAGCTCCATCTCGCCCATGGACACCAAGGAGTTCGCCAAGAAGGTCAATGCCCTGGGCTGTGACTATCTCGACGCCCCGGTGTCCGGCGGCGAGGTCGGCGCCAAGGCGGCCAGCCTCACCATCATGGTGGGCGGCCCGCAGGCGGCCTTCGACCTCGTCAAGCCGCTGTTCGAGCTGATGGGCAAAAACGTCACGCTGGTGGGCGGCAACGGCGACGGCCAGACCTGCAAGGTGGCCAACCAGATCATCGTGGCGCTGAACATCGCGGCCGTCGGCGAAGCCCTGCTGTTCGCCAGCAAGGCTGGCGCCGACCCGGCCAAGGTGCGCCAGGCGCTGATGGGTGGCTTTGCCTCCTCGCGCATCCTCGAAGTGCACGGCGAGCGCATGATCAAGCGCACCTTCGCGCCCGGTTTCCGTATCGGCCTGCACCAGAAGGATCTGAACCTCGCGCTCAGCGGCGCGCGCACCCTGGGCCTGGCCCTGCCGCAAACAGCCGGTGCCGCCCAGTTGATGCAGGCCTGCGCCGCCAACGGCATGCAGGACCTGGACCATTCCGCGCTGGTGCGTGCACTGGAGTTGCTGGGCAACCACGAAGTCGCGAAGTCGGCTTAAACCAGACAGGCTCTGGCAGGCGCGTACGAGGAACCCGGCAGAGGCTCCCGGCGCGGCGGAGGGATAACCCCATTTTTGGGAACATCCAGGAGACAAGCATGGCAATCAATCGACGAGAACTTCTTGCGGCTTCATTGGCGGTGGGTGTGGGTGCCGGAACCGGCGCCGCAAATGCCCAGGCCGGATGGCCGTCCAAACCGATCCGCCTGGTGGTGCCCTATCCACCGGGCGGTTCTTCGGACATCATCGCCCGCGCCATCTCGCAGCCGCTGGCCGAGGCGCTCAAGCAATCGGTCATTGTGGACAACAAGGCGGGTGCCAACGGCAACCTGGGCGCCGACATCGTGGCCAAGTCCGCACCCGACGGCTACACGCTGCTGCTGTGCGACACCGGCGCGCTGGCCATCAGCCCCTCGGTGTATCCCAAGCTGGGCTTCGATCCGTCCAAGGATTTACGCGGCGTCACCATGCTCGCGTATTCGCCGCACCTGCTGGTGGTCCATCCCTCCGTGCCGGTCAGCAACCTCAGGGAACTCGTGGCGCTGTCGCACAAGACCGACCTGAACTTCGCGGTGACGGCCATGGGCAGCGCGCCGCACCTGGCCGGTGTGGCGGTCGAGCGGGCCAGCAAGGCCAAGTGGCAGTACATCCCCTACAAGGGCGGCTCACAAGCCGTCAGCGATACCATCGCCGGGCAGACGCAGATTTTGATGAACGGCATGCTGGCCACCTTGCCGCATGTGCAAAGCGGCAAGCTGAAAATCCTGGGTGTGTCCAAGAGCACGCGCATGCCGCTGATCGGCAATGTGCCGACGCTGGCGGAGCAAGGCCTGCCCAACTTCGAATCCGGCACCTGGCAGGGCCTGCTGGTGGCCAACGGCACGCCGCCGGCCATCATCAACCGCCTCAACACCGAGCTCATCAAGATCATCCGCAGCCCCGACATACGCGCCAAGCTCGCGGGGCAGGGCGCCGAGGTCGTGACCATGACGCCCGCGCAGCAGGACAGCTTCTTCAACCAGGAGCGCAGCCGCTGGGCCAAGGTTGTGTCAGACGCCAACATCAAGCTCGATTGAAAAAGGGCCTGCGTGACTTAGTGCTGATATCGCCCGATATCTTTTGATGAAGGCGATCCATCTGTGCGAACATCCCTTCAGGGATTGAATATTGAAAATACGAGACGGCCCGCCAGAGGCCGCCGTAGCGCCTAGAGCCTTACATCCAGGAGACAAAATTGCGTACATCTTTCAAGGGGCTTTTATGCCTCTCCTTCGCGCTATGCGCGAGCGCCGCGATGGCCCAGACCAAGCTGCGGGCCTGGAACATCCACCCCGACGGCTACCCGGTTTCGGAAGCCCTCAAAAGCTTTGTGGAGCAGGTCAGCAAGAACACCGGCGGCCGCTACAACATCGAGCTTTTCAACAACGGTGCGCTCGGCGACCAGCCCAAGGCGGTGCAGATGCTCAAGAGCGGCGAGATCGACGTGGCCGAGTTCAGCTCCGGCCCTTTGTCTGACGCAGTTCCGGGTATCAAGGTGCTGAACCTGCCTTTCCTGTTCACTGATTCGGCCCACATGTTCCGCCACCTGGACGGCAAACTGGGCGAACGTTTTTCCGCCAACCTGAAAGCCGCCGGTTTTGTGGTGCTGGGCTGGTATGACGGCGGCGGCCGTTCGTTTTACTGCGTCAAGCCCGTCAACAACATTCGCGACCTGGCCGGCATGAATATCCGCGTGCAGCAGTCCGAGGTCTATATCGAAATGGTCAAGCTCATGGAAGCCAAGCCGGTGGCCTTGCCCTTCAAGGACGTGCTCGGTGCGCTGGAGCAGGGCAAGGTCGATTGCGCCGAGAACAACCTGCCTTCGTATGAATCCACCGGGCATTACAAGGTAGCCAAGAACGTCTATCTGACCAACCACGTGATTTCGCCGGAAGCGCTGGTGGTGTCGACCAAACTCTGGGACAAACTCAGCAAGGAAGACAAGGCCGCTTTCACCGAGGCCGGCATGAAATCCGCCATCCTGATGCGCGAGCTGTGGAACAAGCGCGTCGCCGCGGCCCTGGAGTCCACGACCAAGCAAGGCTCGCAGTTTGTCAAGGTCAAGGATGCGTCGCCCATGGTCAGGCGCATGGGGCCGCTGTACGGCAAGTACATGGCCGATCCGACCACGCGTGAAGAACTGCTGACCATCATTGCCAAGTGAGCGGGCCCGACGCTTCCCTGCTGCTCGATCCCGCGCGCTTCACGCGCGAGATCGACGGCAAGCCCGTCAGGCTGTTCACCCTGCGCAACCGCCAGGGCTTGGCGGTCTGTGTGACCAACTACGGCGCCAAGATCGAGCAGGTGCTGGCGCCTGATCGCCATGGCCGTTTTGACGACGTGGTGTTCGGCTACGACAGCATTGAAGGCGTGGTGGGCGGCGCACCGTCCGTGGGTGCTTTTGTGGGGCGCTATGCGGGACGTATAGGAAACGCCCGCTTCACGCTGGGCGGCATCGAACACCAGCTGGCGGCCAACAACGGCCCGCATTGCCTGCACGGCGGCTTGCGGGGTTCACGCTTCCAGGTTTTCGACGCGGTGCAGCACAACCCTTCGAGCGTGGAGATGTCCTATGTGTTTGCCGGTGGCGAGGAAGGTTTTCCCGGCGCACTGGCCTTGCGCCTGCTGTACAGCGTGACGGAGGCGAACGAGCTGGCGCTTGACTACGAGGCCGTGGCGCTGGACGAACCCACCGTGGCCAACTTCACCACCCACGCATTTTTCAACCTCGAGGGTTCGCACAGCACGAGCGCATTGGCGCACGAAGTGATGATTTGCGCGGGCCGCTATTTCGGGATGACTTCCGATCTCATCGCCACAGGCCACTTGCTGCCGGTGGAGGGGACGCCCTTTGACCTGCGCCGGCCCGTGGTGCTCGATACCCGCGTGCGCGGCCCACAGGCCGCTGGCGGGGTCGCGGGCTATGACGACTGCTTTGCGATAGACCGCAATACGGTCGCGGCCGGTGAACTGGCGCTGTGTGCGCGCGTGAGCGCGCCGGCCAGTGGCCGCGTGATGGAAGTCTGGTCCACGGAACCCACCATGCAGTTCTACACCGGCATGGTGGCGGGAGAGCCGCTGGCCGGCGGGCTGGGCAAGGGTGGCCGGCGCTACCTGCAGCAGCAAAGCCTGTGCTTTGAGCCGCAGGGCTATCCGAATGCGCCCAACATACCGGCCTTTCCTTCAGCCGTTTACGAACCCGGGCAGGCCCGCCGGGGCCGCACGCTCTACCGCTTCATCACTTCATAAACAGGCCTGCGCATGTCAGAATGCTCCGGCAACAAACCAGGGAGCTGAACATGCGGTGGTGGAAGCTGGCGTGGGTGATAAGTGCAATGTGGCTGGCGCAGGCCGCCGGCGGGATGGTCTGGGCGCAGCAGCCCGAGCGGGTGCTGCCGCAAATCGTCAAGCTGCCCTTGATGGTTGACGGCAAGCAGTACGAAGTCGTCACCCATGTCTACAAACCTGCGGGTGACGGCCCCTTTCCGTTGGTGATTTTTTCCCACGGCCGTGCACCGTCGCGCGTCGACAGAGCCAAGCTGGAGTATCCGGTGCTGGTGGGGCATGCGAACTACTGGCTTCGCAAAGGGGTGGCGGTGATCGCCCCGGTGCGGCCGGGCTACGGCGACACCGGCGGCTTCGACAGGGAGGATTCCGGCGCGCGCTGGAGCGGCAGCGTCTGCAGCGGTGTGCCCGACTACACGCGCGTGGCCAGCCAGGCCGGGCAGACGGTGGTGGCACTGCACCAATGGGCAATGCAGCAACCCTGGGTGCGCAAGGACCGGCTGCTGCTGGAGGGGCAGTCGGTGGGCGGCATGACCACCATCTCGGTGGCCGCCCTTAACCTGCCGGGCGTGATCGCCGCCGTCAATTTTGCGGGCGGCTCTGGCGGCAATCCGGAGACCTCGCCCACCAAAAGCTGCGAACCCGAGAACCTTCGCAAGACCTACGGCGAGCTTGGCAAGCTGGTCAAGGTACCCAACCTGTGGCTGTATGCCGAGAACGATCAGTTCTGGGGCGCCGAGGTGCCCCGCCGGTGGCACCAAGCCTTCAAGGCTGGCGGCAGCGACACGGAGTTCATCCAGACGGGGCCGCTGGCGGGGCACGACGGGCATTCATTGCTGACCTACGGTGGCAAGATGTGGTCGGTGCCGCTGGATGCCTTTGTGCGCAAGGTGGGGCTGACGGCGCCTTGAGCCTTGGGTTTCTGAATCCTCTTCGGGCGTAAAAAAGCCCGGCGCCTTGCGGGGCCGGGCTTTTGAGGAGAGCAGACGCGCTTACAGCGTGTCGATAAAGCTGCGCAGCTTGTCCGAACGCGAAGGGTGCTTGAGCTTGCGCAGCGCCTTGGCTTCGATCTGGCGGATGCGTTCGCGGGTCACGTCGAACTGCTTGCCGACTTCTTCCAGCGTGTGGTCGGTGGACATCTCGATACCGAAACGCATGCGCAGCACCTTGGCTTCGCGCGGCGTGAGGCTGTCGAGGATGTCCTTGACCACGTCGCGCAGGCCGGCCTGCATTGCGGCTTCCAGCGGCGCGGTATTGGCGCTGTCCTCGATGAAGTCGCCCAGGTGCGAATCGTCGTCGTCGCCGATCGGCGTTTCCATGGAGATGGGCTCCTTGGCGATCTTCATGATCTTGCGGATCTTGTCTTCCGGGATCTCCATCTTGGCGGCCAGGATGCTGGCGTCCGGCTCAAAGCCGAATTCCTGCAGGTGCTGGCGCGACAGGCGGTTCATCTTGTTGATGGTCTCGATCATGTGCACCGGGATGCGGATGGTGCGCGCCTGGTCGGCGATGGAGCGCGTGATCGCCTGGCGGATCCACCAGGTGGCGTAGGTCGAGAACTTGTAGCCGCGGCGGTATTCGAACTTGTCGACGGCCTTCATCAGGCCGATGTTGCCTTCCTGGATCAGGTCGAGGAACTGCAGGCCGCGGTTGGTGTACTTCTTCGCGATCGAGATTACCAGGCGCAGGTTGGCCTCGATCATCTCTTTCTTGGCGTCGCGCGAGTTGGACTCGCCTTCGTTCATGCGCTTGTTGATGTCCTTGAGCTGGGCCAGCGGCACTACCACGCGGGCCTGCAGTTCGGCCAGCTTGGTCTGCAGTTCCTGGATGGGCGGCACGTTGCGGGCCATCACCACCGACCAGGGCTTGCCGGCGGCGACCTGTTTCTCAACCCATTTCAGGTTGAGCAGGTTGGGCGGGAATTCCTTGATGAAGACTTCCTGGGGCATGCCGCACTTTTCGACGATGATGCGGCGCAGCTCACGCTCCTTCTTGCGCACGTCCAGCACCTGGCCGCGCAGCATGTCGCAGAGCTTTTCGATGGTCTTGGCGGTGAAGCGCACGGTCATCAGCTCGTCGCTCAGGGCTTTTTGCGCCTTCACGTAGGTGGGCGTGCCGTAGCCTTCCTTGTCGTAGGTTTTGTGGACCTTCTCGAACAGGGCGGCGATCTTGTCGAAGCGGCTGAGGGCTTCCTTCTTGAGTTCCTCGAGCTTTTTGGTCAGCGCCTTGGAGCCGCCCTTGCCGTCGTCGTCGTCTTCCTCGTCGAACTCGTCGAAGTCTTCTTCGGCCACGTAGTCGTCGGCTTCGTTGGGGTTTGAGAAGCCGTCGACTACGGTGGAGATGACGATCTTGCCTTCGCGGATTTCCTCGCCCAGGCGCATGATTTCAGCGATGGTGGCGGGGCTTTCCGAGATGGCTTCCATCATCTTCATGAGGCCGCCTTCGATGCGCTTGGCGATCTCGATTTCGCCTTCGCGCGTGAGCAGCTCGACCGTGCCCATTTCACGCATGTACATGCGGACCGGGTCGGTGGTGCGGCCGAATTCGCTGTCGACGGTGGAGAGCGCCGCTTCGGCTTCTTCCTCGGCTTCCTCTTCCGTCGCGACGGTGGGGCCGGTGTTGTTCAGCAGCAGGGTTTCGGCATCGGGGGCCTGCTCGTACACGGCCACGCCCATGTCGTTGAGCATGTTGACCACGACTTCCAGCGTTTCGGCGTCGACCAGCTTGTCGGGAAGGTGGTCGGAGATTTCGCCGTGCGTGAGGTAGCCGCGGGTCTTGCCGAGCTTGATCAGGGTCTTCAGGCGCAGGCGGCGCTTGAGCATGTCTTCTTCGGAGAGGACGGTTTCGTCCAGGCCGAATTCCTTCATCAAGGCGCGTTCCTTCGCCTTGCTGATCTTCATGCGCAGCGGCTTGACCTTTTCGGTGGTCTCCGCTACCGGTTCACCGGCCAGGTCGTCTTCAATGTCGGAGAGGTCCAGGTCTTCGCCGTCCTTGGGCGCGGCGGAGGCGTTCTTGGGCTTGCGGCCGCGCTTGGCGCCGGTGGTGGCGGCAGGCGTGCTGCCCTCGGCGGCCGGGTTCTTGGGCGGGCGGCCGGGTTTCTTTTTCACGGGTGCGTCGGCAGGGGCGGCGACAGGCTTGGATTCGGGGCTGGACTTGGTCGGCACGGCAGGAGCTTTCTTCAGGGGCAAATCGGAAACTGCGGATTTCGCGGGGACTTTGCTCACCGGGGCATTGGGTTTGCTGGCTTTGACAGATATGGCGGTTTTTCCCGGTTTTTCAACCTTGCCGCTCTTGGCGGCGGGCTTTGCGGCGACCTTGGCCACGGGCTTGGCCGGGGCTTTGGCTGCTGCCTTGACTGGAGGCTTGCCTGCGGGCCGGGCGGCGGTTTTGGGCGCTACCTTGGCTTTGGGCTTGGCGGCGGCTTTGGGCTGCGCGCTTTGCGGCTTCTTGGACGTGCTCGGCTTCTTCGGCGTGGCAGTAGGCATGGGACCTCCAGTTATCGGAAAAATTGTTCTAAATATCGATCAGCTACCAGTAAACAAAAATGCGCCTTGGCGCCTGCGCGAGGGCACAGGCACGGTGACAAGGATTCAAGGTCAGGAACGAGGGGACGGAAAAACAGGCCGGTCGACGCCAAAGGCATGCTTGGGACGTTTCGGCTTATTTTTCCGGGCAAGCTGTTTGGGCGAACATTTGGTGTGCAGTCCTTGCGGGATTCCCTGGGGGAAGTGGCCGTCTCATCTGTGAGTGACCCGAAGTTTCGGGGTGGCCGGGCCGGAGGTGCTGCTGTCGCGCTTGCCGTCGAAAATCGGATTATACCCTGTTGCCTGTTTTTTGGGCGTTTTTTGCCCTCAAAAACCAGTATTTTCCTGGCGCCGGACCGGCCTAACGGGCCTTGTCTGTCGAGGGAGTAGGGGCCCTGAGGCTGGCGGCCAGCTCCAGGTAGCGCTGACGGGCGGCCGGGTCGGTGGCGGCCCTGGGGGCCAGCTCGTTCATCTCCTGCTGGCGGCGCAGCCGAAGCAGTTGGTCCAGGATACTGCGAACCTCGTTCCAGTCGCTTTCTATGCCTTCGGGGATCTGCGCGATCTGGGCCGTGGCATGCCTCTCGTAAGCGTGGCCGCGCAGCCCTTCGCGCAGGGCCGCCCAAGGCTGGGGGCCGTGTTCGTGCAGCTGGCTTTCCAGCCAGACAAACAGCGGGCCGTGGGGTTCGGGAAGTTCTACCAGCAGATGGTGCTCTTCGGTGCTGAGCCTGTCCCAGGTCTGGGCCTCGGTCAGCAGCAGCCTGAGCACCCGGTCTTCGCGGCTGGCCGGCAGGATGCGTCCCGCCACGCGGCGCGGCGCGCGCGTGGCGCCACCGCGCTCGCCAAAGCTGCGCCCAGGCGCAGGCGCCGACGGGTAGTAATTGGAGGGCTCGGAGGCGCTGTAGTCGCGCTCGTCGGAGTAATCCGGTGGGTAAGCCCCCGGGTCTGGCATCTCGCCATGGTGCACGGGCGCCGGCGCGGCGCCCTGCCTGTGGCCTTTGCCTCCCGGGCGCGGGCCGCCGCTGTTTTTGCCACCGGACTTGTAGCCGCCGGAGGCTGGCTGCCACAGCTGCAGCAGTTCGCGGCTGTCGATCAGCACCTTGTCGGCGATTTCGGCCAGCAACTGGCGTTTCAAGGCGCCGTCGGGCATCAGCGTCCAGAGCGGGCGGGCATTGCTGGCCATGTGGGCGCGGCCTTCGGCCGTGTCCAGGTCGCAGCCCTCGGCGGAGGCCTCGAGCAGGAAACGGCTCAGCGGCACGGCCTTGCTGACATAGGTCGCGAAGGCTTCCTTGCCGTGTTCGCGGATGTAGCTGTCGGGGTCGTGCTCGGCCGGCAGGAACAGGAATTTGACGGTGCGCACGTCAGTGGCAAAGGGCAGGGCGGCGTCCAGCGCCTTGCGCGCGGCGCGGCGGCCGGCACTGTCGCCGTCAAAGCTGAAGACCACCGAGTCGGTGAAGCGGAACAGCTTTTGCACATGGTCGGCGGTGCAGGCCGTGCCCAGCGTGGCCACGGCGTTGGCAAAACCCAGCTGGGCCAGGGCCACCACGTCCATATAGCCTTCGGTGACCAGCGCGTAGCCATGCTCACGCAGGGCGGTGCGGGCTTCGAACAGGCCGTAGAGTTCGCGACCCTTGCTGAAAACCGGCGTTTCGGGCGAATTGAGGTATTTGGGCTTGTCGTCGCCCAGCACGCGGCCGCCAAAGCCTATGCATTCGCCCTTGACGTTGCGGATGGGAAACATGACCCGGTCGCGGAAACGGTCATAGCGCTTGGCTTCGCCGGAGGCGTTTTCCTCGCCGGGTTCGCCGGTGATGACCAGACCGCTTTCGACCAGCAGCGGGTCGTTGTAGTCGGGGAACACGCTGGCCAGGCTGCGCCAGCCCTCGGGGGCATAGCCCAGGCCGAAGGTCTTGGCGACCTCGCCCGAGACGCCGCGGCCCTTGAAGTAGTTGATGGCGCGTTCGGAATTGCGCAGGGCCTTGATGTAGGCCTGGCCCGCTTTCTCGAGCACGCTGGTGAGCGTGGCCTGCTGTTCGCGCATCTGCGCGGCGCGGGCGCGCTCCTGCGGCGAGACGTCATCCTCGGGCACCTGCAGGCCGTATTGCTGGGCCAGGTCCTTGACGGCCTCAACGAAATTCATGCCGGCATGCTCCATCAAAAAGCTGATGGCATTGCCGTTCTTGCCGCAACCGAAGCAGTGGTAGAACTGTTTGGAGGGGCTGACGCTGAAGGAGGGCGATTTTTCGCCGTGGAAGGGGCACAGCCCCATGAAGTTGGCGCCGCCTTTTTTGAGCTGCACATGGCGGCCCACGATGTCCACCACGTCGGCGCGCGCGAGCAGTTCCTGGATGAATGATTGAGGGATGGCCATGGGGAGGGGGGTCAATTTAGCACACGCGTCCCGGCCCGTAAGAGGCCGGCCCCTATGGCCTGAAGGGAATGGGATAGTGCTGACACGCATTGGCGGCATCCGGTGGCAGCGGGGTGCGCCGGCGCTTCCCACAATGGGCTTTTACCTGCCGCTTCAGGAACGGGATCTTTCCATGACGCTTGCGCCCAATCTTGCCTATGTCCTCGGCCATCCCGGCGCCTTCGCGCTGCGGGTGCTCAAGGGTTTTCGCGCCAACCAGGGCCTGCTGCTGGCCGGCGCGGTGGCCTATTACGCTTTGTTGTCGATTGTTCCTCTCTTGATCCTGGTCGTGATCGCGCTGTCGCATCTGATAGCCCAGGAAGCCTTGCTGGAAGCCCTGGGCCGTTATATCGGCTGGCTCGCGCCCGGCCAGGGCGGCGTCATCACTGCGGAGCTGGCCAACTTCCTGGCCCACCGCGAAGTACTGGGCTGGGTGCTGCTGGCCACCATGCTGTTTTTCAGTTCATTGGCGTTCACGGTGCTGGAGAACGCGATGTCGGTCATCTTTCTGCACCGGGTGGCGATCCGCCGCCGCCACCTGCTGGTGTCCGCCATCCTGCCCTATTGCTACATCGTGTTTGTGGGCCTGGGCCTGCTGCTGGTGACGCTGGTGTCGGGCAGCCTGCAGGCGCTCGGTGAAAAAAGCCTGGACTTCCTGGGCTGGGAATGGTCGCTCAGCGGGTTCTCCGGCGTGCTGCTGTATTTGCTGGGCCTGGCGGGCGAGGTGCTGCTGCTGACCTCGCTCTACATGGTGATGCCGGTGGGCCGCCTGCAGTGGCGGCATGCACTGCTGGGCGGCGTGACCGCCGCGCTGCTCTGGGAGCTGACGCGGCACCTGCTGGTGTGGTACTTCGCCACGCTGTCGCAGGTCGGCCTGGTCTACGGCTCGCTGACCACTGCCATCGTGGTGCTGCTGAGCCTGGAGGTCGCGGCCACTTTGCTGCTGTTGGGCGCTTAGGTGATCTCGGAGTACGAGCGCCTGAGCACGTGCCGGCAGGACGAGCCCGCCAAACCCATGCGGCTGGGCTGACAGCCTTAATCTCCCAGCACCAGCCCCTCGCGCCGCGGGTCCGCGCCGCCGAAGAAGCCATCCGGCGTTCTCTGGATGGCCTGCAGGCCGCTGGTCATGGTCTGCTCGCGCACTTCCGCACCGCGGCTGCGCAATGCCTCGACGGTGGCCGGCGAGAAGCGCTTTTCTTCCAGGATGCTGGGGCCGTTGAGCGAACCGAAGTTGGGCAGGTCAATCGCCTGCTGGGCATTGAGGCCCCAGTTCAGCGTGCCATAGAGGGTCTTGGCCGTGAAGTGGATGATGAGCGCGCCGCCAGGGCTGCCGCCGCTCATGACCAGCTGGCCCGAGTTCTTGTCAAACACCAGCGTGGGCGCCATGGACGAGCGCGGGCGCTTGCCGGGCTGCACGCGGTTGGCCACGGGCTTGCCTTCGGCGTCCGTGGGGGCGAAGCTGAAGTCGGTGAGCTCATTGTTGAGCAGGAAGCCGCCGGCCTTGCCGGTGCCGCCATCGGTCATCAGGCGCGAGCCGAACTGGTCCTCAATCGTCGTGGTCATGGCGATCGCGTTGCCGTAGCCGTCGATGATGCTGATGTGCGAGGTGCCGTGCTCGATCTGGTCGGGCATGGGCGCGTAGGCCGTCTTGACGGCGCCGGGCACGCCGGGTTTGGCCGTCTTCATGCTGGGGCCTGTGGGCTGTATCAGTTTGGCGCGCTCGCTCAGGTAGGCCGGGGCCAGCAGGCTCATCCAGCTGCCGCCCGGCGGCTGCACGAAGTCCGGGTCGCCCAGGTACTGGCCGCGGTCGGCAAAGGCCAGGCGCGAGGCCTCGGTGTACAGGTGCAGCCAGTCGGCCGACGGCGTGGGCGAAACCGTGCCAGGAACGCCGCCGCTGCCGGTGACCAGGCTCAGGGTGGCTGCCGGCGTGTTGTTGAGGATGCCGAGGATCTGGCCGACGGCGATCGCGCCCGAACTGGGCGGCGGCATGCCGCAGAGGCGATAGGCCTTGCCGGCGGCGCTGTAGTCGGAGCAGATGGGCTCGCGCCTTTTGGGTTGGTAGCCGGCCAGGTCGGCCAGGGCCAGCTTGCCGGGATTGCTCGGGTGGCCCTGTACCTTGGTGACGATGGCCTGCGCAACCGGGCCTTCGAGCAGCGCGTTCGATCCCCTGGCCGCGATCTGGCGCAGCACTTCGGCCAGGGCCGGGTTGCGCAGGGTGCTGCCGACGTCCACCGGGCTGCCGTCGGGCTTGTAGAAGTAGGCTGCGGCGGTCGCGTCCTTCTTCAGGTGTTGCTCGCCCTTGAGCAGGGTGTTCAGCCGCGGGCTGACCTTGAAGCCGCCTTCGGCCAACTGGATGGCCGGCGCGAACAGCTGGGCCCAGGGAAGCCGGCCGTATTGCTTGTGCGCCATTTCCAGCATGCGAACCGTGCCGGGCGTGCCGACCGAACGGCCGCCGACCACGCCATCGTAGAAAGCCATGGGCTTGCCGTCGGCGCCGATAAAGAGTTTTTCATCGGCCGCCGCCGGTGCGGTTTCGCGGCCGTCAAAGGCTTCGACCTTGCCGCCGCTGGCATGCAGCAGGAAGGCGCCGCCGCCTATGCCGCTGGATTGCGGCTCCACCAGCGTGAGCACCATCTGCACGGCAATCGCCGCGTCGACGGCCGAGCCGCCGGCCTTGAGCACCTGGTAGCCGGCATCGGTGGCCAGCGGATTGGCGGCGGCCACGGCGAACTTCTTCGTGGCCCAGCCCGGCTTGGGCGTGAAGCCCGAGGAGCCTTCGGGCTGCATGTACTTGGCGCCGCGCGCGGCTTCATCGGCAGGGACCTGGTAGGTGAAGGAGGAGGGACTGCTGGCGCAGGCGGCCAGCAGCGCGGTGGCTGCCAGCGCCGGGAAGGCGTGTCTCATGGGATATCCTTGAATGTCGTTGTTGTCGCGGGGCTTGTGGGTCAATGGTTTGTGGGCTTGGGGGCCCGCGGGCAAATATATCGAGCGGTCCCGCACTCCACAATGGCGATTCGGAGAAATCACTCTTCCATGGAATTTGACAATCTCGATACCCTGCGTGTGCTGCTGGCCACCGCGGAAACCGGCAGCCTCACGGGTGCGGGCAAGCGTTGCCGGCTTTCAACGGCCGCCGTCAGCGCGGCGATCAAGCGGCTGGAAACCTCCCTGGGCGTGCGCCTGTTCGAGCGCACCACGCGTGCCGTGCGGCCCACGGCCGAGGGCGCCGTCATGGTGGACCATGCGCGCCGCGCGCTGGAGCTGGTGTCCGAAGGCCAGGCCAAAGTGCGTGCCGGCACTTTCGGCCTGACGGGCAGCATACGCATCACCGCCACGGCCATGCTGGCGCGCGAGATGCTCGCTTACTGGCTGGCGGAATTCGCCGCGCTCCATCCAGGCATTGAGATCGACCTGCAGATCAGCGACGCGCGCGTGGACCTGGTGCGCGAAGGCATAGATGTGGCCCTGCGCAACGGTCCGCTCATGGATTCCACCCATTCGGCGCGCCTGCTGGCGCCAGCCCGCCGCGTGGCGTGTGCCAGCCCTGAGTACCTGGCGCGCCGCGGAACACCGCTGCAGCCCTGCGAACTCGCTCAGCACGACTGCCTGGTCTGCCATGTGCGCGAGCGCCGGCAGGACCAGTGGCAGTTCGAATTGGAGGGAGAGGCCAGTGCGCCGTTCCAGGTGCGCGTGGCCGGACCGCTGGCCTGCAATGACGCCTCGATCGCCCTGCAGTGGGCGCTCGAAGGCCGGGGCATTGTTTACCAGTCTGAAATCGACCTTATGGCCCCGCTGGCGAGCGGCAAGCTGGTGCGCCTGTTTGCGGGCCATCTGGGCGAGCCGGCGCCGCTCTATGCGGTGGTGCCGAGCCGGCAATATGTGCCGGCCCGGGTCAACGAGGTGATCAACCGCCTGTCGGCGCTGCTGACCGAGCGGCTGGCCGCGCTGCATCCGCCCGTGGCCTGAGGCGCGGCGGCGTACTGTCAAAACTCAGCGGGGTGCCAGGCGGATCGCGCCGTCTAGGCGGATCACCTCGCCGTTGAGCATGTCGTTTTCGATGATGTGTTTGGCCAGGCGCGCGTAGTCCTGCGGCGTGCCCAGGCGCGAGGGGAAGGGAACGCCGGCGGCCAGCGAGTCCTGCACTTCCTGCGGCATGCCGAACAGCATGGGCGTGCCGAAGATGCCGGGGGCGATCGTCATATTGCGGATGCCGTTGCGTGCGAGATCGCGGGCGATAGGCAGGGTCATGCCGACGATGCCGCCCTTGGAGGCGCTGTAGGCCGCCTGGCCGATCTGGCCGTCATAGGCCGCCACCGAGGCGGTGGAAATCAGCACGCCGCGCTCACCGGTGGCTTCGGGCTCGTTCTTGCACATGGCGTCGGCCGCCAGGCGGATCATGTTGAAGCTGCCGATGAGGTTGACGGTGATGGTCTTGCTGAACAGCGCCAGGCCGTGCGCGCCGTTCTTGCCCACGGTTTTTTCGGCCGGCGCGATGCCGGCGCAGTTCACCAGGCCCATCAGCTTGCCCATGGAGACAGCCTTGGCCACCACGGCCTGGCCGTCGGCCTCCTGGCTCACGTCGCATTTGACGAAGGCGGCTTTGCCATCGCCCAGTTCCTTGGCGATGGATTCGCCCTTATCGGCCTGCATATCGGCGATGACGACCTTGGCGCCGTTGGCCACCAGCATGCGCGCCGTGCCTTCACCCAGGCCCGATGCGCCGCCGGTGACGATGAATACTTTGCCTGCGATTTCCATGGTGTTCCTTGAATGAAAGAGTGAGGGTTGATAAAGCTGTGTGTGAACGCCGGGGTGATATGACGTTAACGTAAACGTCAATTATGGTGCATGATCGGGCGGATGAAAAAAAGCCCGGCGCCTGTGGGCAGCCGGGCTTTCGCAAAAGAAGGAGGGCGCTGGCTTATTTGTAGCCGACGCGATCCAGCATCTGCTGCACCTTGAGCTGGTTGTTGCCTACCGCGCTGATCGGGATGGTCTCGGACTTGAAGCTGCCGTTGCCTGAAGGGCTCATGGCCTTGAGCGCCGGGTTGCTGACGCTCAGGCCCGGAACGGCAGGCCATTCGTTGTTGCCGTTGGCGAAGTATTCCTGCGCGCTGGGGCTGGCCAGGTATTCCATGAATTTCACGGCATTGGCCGTGTTTTTGGCGTTCCTGGCCACGGCCGCGCCGGCGATGTTCACGTGCGTGCCCCAGCTGTCCTGGTTGGGGAAGACCACGCCGACGCGGTCGGCGACGGTTTTGTCTTCAGGCGCGTTGGAGCGCATGATGCGCGCCAGGTAGTAGGTGTTGGTCAGTGCGATGCCGCACTCGCCGCTGGCCACGGCCTTGATCTGGTCGCTGTCGCCGCCTTTGGGGTCGCGCGCCATATTGGCCACCAGGCCCTTGAGCCACTGCTCGGCCTTGGCCTCACCCAGGTGCTCGGTCACCGCGCCGAACAGCGAGAGGTTGTAGGGATGGGCGCCCGAGCGGGTGCACAGCAGGCCCTTGTTCTTCGGGTCGGCCAGCTTTTCATAGGTGTCGACGTCGGCTTTCTTGACCTTGAGCTTGTCGAACACCACCACGCGGGCACGGGTCGAGAAGCCGAACCAGGTCGTGCCCTCGGCGGTTTCCTTGGCGCGCAGCTTGGCGGGAATGGCGGCTTCGAGGGCCGGCGATTTGATGGGTTTGAACAAGCCGTCCGCGTCGCCCTTCCAGAGGCGGGCCGCATCGACCAGCAAAATCACGTCGGCCGGGGAGGCCGCGCCCTCAGCCTTCAGGCGGGCCAGGATGCCGGCGTCGTCGGCGTCCACGCGGTTGACCTTGATGCCGGTGGCCTTGGTGAAGTCGCTGTAGAGCTTCTCATCGGTCTGGTAATGGCGGGCAGAATACAAGTTGACCACCTGTTCCTGCGCCGAGGCCAAGCCTGCCAGCAACAGCAGCGACGAGAGAACCACTTTCTTGAACATAACTTTCCACTTCCTTACAGGTATTTTTAAGAGCTCGGCCATGATAAAGCAAATAAGAATCATTCTTGGCAAAGTCCTTGCGGTGCGCACGTTTTGGCGCCGCTCGGGATGGCGGCCAGGCGCCTGCCTGGCCGTGGCGATGCTGCTGGCCGGCTGCGCCGCGATGCCGTCCGGCCCTAGTGCACCCGTCTTGCCGCCGCCGGCCGAAGCCGCCAGAAAGCCGGTGCGTATCGGGCTGGCGCTGGGTGGTGGTGCGGCGCGGGGCTTTGCCCATGTGGGCGTGATCGCCGTGCTCGAGGAAGCCGGGCTCAAGCCGCAACTCGTGGTCGGCACCTCGGCCGGCAGCCTGGTGGCGGCGCTGTATGCCAGCGGCAAGACCAGCGCGCAGCTGCAGCAGACAGCGCTCAATATGGAGGAGGTCGCCATTACCGACTGGATGCTGCCCATCTTTGGCCGCGGCATGTTCCGCGGCGATGCGCTGGCGCGCTATGTCAACGACCTGGTGGCCAATCGCACCCTGGAGAATATGGCGATCCCGCTGGGCATCGTTGCGACCGACCTCAACAGCGGCCAGGCCATCCTGTTCCAGCGCGGCGACACCGGCACGGCGGTGCGCGCGTCCAGCGCGGTGCCGGCGGTGTTCCTGCCGGTCAAGATCAACGGCCGCGAGTATGTGGATGGCGGGCTGGTCTCGCCGGTGCCGGTGCGCTTTGCGCGGCAGATGGGCGCCGATGTCGTGGTGGCTGTGGACATCTCCAGCCCGCCGGAGGCCAACCCCGCCGGCGATACCCTGCAGATCCTGCTGCAGACTTTTGCCATCATGGGCAAAAGCATCAACCAGTACGAGCTCAAGGATGCCGACGTTGTCGTGCGCCCTTCGCTCACAGGGCTCAAAAGCGCAGACTTTTCGGCAAGGCAGAAGGCCATCGACTCAGGTCGCGCCGCGATGCTGGCGGCGTTGCCGCAACTCAAGGCCAGGCTGGAGGCCGCTGCGCTTTCGGCGCAGAAGTAGCGGCCCGTTTGCCACGGGCAAAAAAAAGCCCGATCCTGGGATCGGGCTTTAAGGGGTCCGTGAAAATGAATTTCGGAAGGGACCCGAGGAGACAACTGGCTTGAAACCCTGTTCAGTTAAACAGGATCTGCGAAACAGGCTCCGTGAGTGTTAGCGCGCAAGGCGCTGCGATCAGCGCTTCTTGGCAGCGGTCGTCTTGGTGGCGTTCACGGCGGAAGCAGCCACCGTGTTGAAGTTGGCTTCAGCGATGTCGCTGGCTTGCTTGACGGCCTTCTGGACCGACTCAAAAGCGTTGTTGGCGGCGGCAACGGCGCTCTTCAGGACAGCCACGGCGGTTTCGGAACCGGCCGGTGCGTTCTTGGCAGCGTTGTCGACCAGGCCGACAAACTTCTTCTGGGCTTCAGCAGCCTGGCTTTCGAAGGTCTTGCCCAGTTCGGCGCCAGCGGCCGAAGCGATGTCGTACAGGTGGCGGCTGTAAGCGGCGGTCTTTTCAGCCAGGGGCTGGACCAGGCCGGCTTGCAGGGCCAGCAGTTCTTGTGCGTCTTTCACGCCCAGCACGGCTTGCGTGTGATTGGCGCTTTCAGCCAGGGCGGCCTTGGTGGCTTGCACATTCAGCTCGACCAGCTTTTCAACGCCTTCGAAGGCTTTGTGGGTCAGGCCAAACAGGGTTTCGATGTTGGCTTTGTGGGAAGCGAGGACTTGTTCAGCGGTCAACATAATGAATCTCCAATAAATAGGTTTAGGTGAGGACAATGGTGCTGCTTTGCGCTGAATTGCTGCACTGCAACATAACTTGAAGTATAGGGATTGCCCGCACCATTGCAAGCATTTTATGTTGCGGCGCACCAATTTAGAGGCGAGGCACTAGGTAACGGTCTGAAACAGGGCCTTAAAGTACCCAAAAAGGTGTACTTCTCCGGCCTCGTGTGAAGCCATTTTTCTAAGCCCCAGCTCGGGGCCACAATGGCAGATGGTCACTTGATTGCGATATTCCAGCCTTGCAAGCCTTTTACGCCGATAACTTTGTTCTGCCGCTGCCTGCCGGCCATCGCTTTCCCATGGCGAAATACCGCTTGCTGCGCGACCGCCTGGTGAATGAGCGCCCACAGGTGCGCATGGCGCAGGCACCGGCCGCGACGGACGGCGAACTGGCGCTGGTGCACACGCCGGACTACATCTCGGCCATCAGCCACGGCACCCTGCCGGCCGCTGCCCAGCGCGAGATCGGTTTTCCCTGGAGCCCGGCCATGGCCGAGCGTGCGCGGCGTTCGGCTGGCGCCACCGTCGCGGCGGCCCGTGTGGCCATGGGATCGCCCGGCCGGCCCGGGGACGGCGTAGCGGCCAACCTCGCCGGCGGCACCCACCATTCCTATGCGCACAAGGGCGGCGGGTTTTGCGTCTTCAACGATGTGGCTGTTGCCGCCAGGCTGATGCAGGCGGAATGGGCGCGGCAGCACCGCCATCAGCGCAAGCCGCTGCAGGTTGCGATCATCGATCTGGACGTGCACCAGGGCAACGGCACGGCCAGCATCTTCGCCGCTGACCCCAGCGTTTTCACGCTGTCGCTGCATGGGCAGAAGAACTTCCCCTTTCGCAAGGAAGCCAGCGACCTCGACGTGGACCTGCCCGACGGTTGCGGCGACGCGGTTTACCTGCAAGCGCTGGAACATGCGCTGGATGAACTGGACCGGCGCTTCGAGCCGGGCCTGGTTTTGTTCCTGGCGGGGGCCGATCCCTACGAGGGCGACCGCCTGGGCCGGCTGGCCTTGAGCTTCGACGGCCTGGAGGCGCGCGACCGGCGCGTCTTCGACTGGGCCTGGCAGCGCCGCATCCCGCTGGCGTTTGCGATGGCGGGTGGGTACGGCATCAACATCGACGAGACTGTGCAGGTACAGATGAACACTTACAAGCTGGCGCTGGAATACTGGTCGCGCTGGAATCCCTGACCGCCGCGAGTTGCTGCTACATTGCCAGGGATTCGCCCGCCTCCCCTGGACATAGAAGAAGAGCAAGACATGCCGCTGCCCATCCCCGATATCCCCGATGCTTCCGAGCGCACCAACACCTCCAGCCATCCTGAGGCAGCTTCGCCCCTTCGCGTACTCGTCCTGGGCGGCGCCGGCTTTATCGGCCGCCATGCCGTGGCGGCGCTTCACGCCGCGGGCGCGCATATCGCGATAGGCAGCCGCCACCCGGGACGCCACCAGACCGCCTATCCCTTTGCCGCCATGCGCCTGGCGCGTTTCGAGCAACTGCTGCAGCCTGAAGCCTGGGCCGCGCTGCTCAAGGACGTTGATGTGGTCGTCAACTGCGTGGGCATATTGCGCCAGCGGCCGAACGAGTCCTACGACCATGTGCACCATCGGGCGCCGGCCGCGCTGGCCTTTGCCTGCGCCAAGGCGGGCATACGCTTTATCCACACTTCGGCCCTGGGCTTGCACGAACGCGCCAAAAGCCGGTTCCTCTCGAGCAAGCTGCTCGGCGAGCAAGCCATTGCGGCCTCAGGCAGCGACTACGCCATCGTGCGACCTTCGCTGCTCGACGGCGAAGGTGGCTTTGGTGCGCGCTGGCTGCGCGGGCTGTCGCGCTCGCCGGTGCACGGGATTCCGCGCGGCGCGCGTGGCGGCATCGCGGCCATGACGGCCACTGACCTGGGCCTGGCTTTTGCGGCCCTGGCAGCCTTGCCTTCGCTGGCGGGCCATCGCGAAGTTGAACTGGGCGGCAACCGCCACTATGGCTACGCGGAATATTTGCGCGAACTGCGCGCCGACTACACCGCGACCCGTGCGCTGCAACTGCCCTTGCCCAACTGGATGGCACGATTGGGCGCACATGCCTGCGATGTACTGCATTTCTCGCCGTTTTCCTATGGGCACTGGATTTTGCTGCAGCGGGACAATATCCCCCAACCGAATCGGCTGGCCGAGCTGCTGGGGCGCGAGCCCCAGGCCATTGGCGCAAAAATGCCTCGCGAGCCTGTCCTGGCCGCGCTGGCAAAATAGGGCCTCATGAGTTCCCCGACACGACCGCAAGCCGAAGCCCGCAACGCCTACAAAGCTTTTCGCGACATCGGCACCCGCTGGTCCGACAACGACATCTACGGCCACGTCAACAACGTCGTCTATTACAGCTGGTTCGACACCGCCGTCAACGGCCTGCTAATCGAGCGCGGCGCCATCGACATCCATACCGGCAGCGTGATCGGCCTGGTGATTGAGACCCAATGCAACTACTTTGCGCCGCTGGCCTTTCCTGAACCTGTGGTGGCCGGGATTCGCGTGGCCCATATCGGCTCGTCTAGCGTGCGCTACGAGGTGGCGCTGTTCCCCGGCGATAAAGGCCAGCTGTGCGCGGCCCGGGGCCATTTCATCCACGTCTATGTCGACCGCGCCACGCGCCGGCCGGCACCGCTCCCGCCCGAACTGCTTTCCGTACTGGAGACCCTGCAATGACCCAGGCACCGCCCGTGCTTCCCTATATCACCCCGCGCCAAGCGGGCGATGCGCGCAATGCGGTCGATGAAGCCATCGTGAGCCGCCGGTCGATACGCCAGTTTTTACCCAAACCGGTGCCGCGCGAAACCATTGCCCACCTGCTGGACGTCGCCAGCCGCGCACCCTCGGGCACCAACACCCAGCCCTGGAGGGCCTATGTGCTGCAGGGCGCGAGCCGCGATGCACTGGTCGAAAAAGTCTGCCAGGCGCATGACGCGCTGCGCGCCAATCCCGCGCTGGCGGCGGAGTACAAAGAGGAGTACGACTACTACCCCGAAAAGTGGGTGTCGCCTTATATTGACCGGCGCCGCGAGAACGGCTGGGGCCTTTACGGCCTGCTGGGCATCACCAAGGGCGACAAGGACAAGATGCATGCGCAGCACCAGCGCAACTTCAGATTCTTTGACGCGCCTGTGGGACTGATGTTCACGCTGGATCGTGTGATGGGCCGGGGCTCGCTGGTGGACTACGGCATGTTCATGCAAAGCCTCATGGTGGCCGCGCGCGGTCTGGGCCTGCACACCTGCCCCCAGGCCGCCTGGAACGGCTATGCCCGCATCATCCTGCCGCACATAGGCGCTGGTGAGGACGAGATGCTGGTTTGCGGCATGTCACTGGGCTATGCCGATGAAACGGCCCTGGTGAACACTTTCAGAACACCACGAGTACCCGCGACCGGGTTCACCACCTGGCTGGACTGACTGGACCGGCCGGATGACTTTTTCCGTGGTCCAGCTGCTCGGTGGGCTGTCTTACGCGACCACGCTGTTCCTGATGGCGGCGGGCCTCACGCTGATCTTCGGCGTCACGCGCATCGTCAACTTCGCGCACGGCAGTTTTTTCATGCTGGGCGCGCTGTTCACGGCGCATTGGGTGACTCACTGGTTTCCGGCCTGGGGGGAGAGCGCGCCGCTGTATTTGCTGGCCATGCTGATGGGCGCGGCCTGCGCGGCCCTGGCGGGCGCAGCGGCCGAATTTTTGCTGCTCAGGCGGATGAGCGGCGCCCCCGAGCTGTACCAACTGGTCGCCACCTTCGGCCTCACGCTGGCGATGCACGATGCGATGCAGTGGGCCTTCGGCCCCGATGAGGTGTTCGCGCCGCGATTTCCGGGCCTCAAAGGCTCGGTGCAGATCGGCGATGAATTCTTTCCTGTCTACCAGCTTGCCATGATCGCGCTGGGCCCGCTGGTCTGGCTGGGGCTGCATGTGTTGCTGCGGCGTTCGCGTTTCGGCCAGCGCCTGCGCGCGGCCACGCAAGACCGTTCCATGCTCGCGGCGCTGGGCGTCAATCCGCGTCCGCTGATGCTGGGCGCCGTGGTGCTGGGCTGCGCGCTGGCGGGCCTGGCCGGTGCGCTACAGCTGCCGCGCGAGCCCGCGCACCTGCAGATGGACATGAACGTGATCGTGGAAACCTTTGTGGTGGTGGTCACCGGCGGGCTGGGCAGCATAGGCGGCGCTTTTGTGGCGGCACTGCTCATCGGCATGGTCCATGCCTTCGGCATCAACGTGTTTCCGCAGGCCACGCTGGTCATTGTGTTCCTGACCATGGCCGTGGTGCTGGTGTTCCGGCCCCAGGGGCTTCAGGCCAAGGCGGTCTCCGCGCAGGAAGCCGGCAGCGGCGTGCGCGAGGCGGCGCAGAAGTTCCGGGGCCTCACGATGGGCGCGGCCGGGTTATCGGCCATTGCTGCCTCCCTGGTGCTGCTGGCCGGCCTGGCCTGGGCAGGCGGGCCTTACTGGCAGGCGCTGGCGGCCGATGCATTGATCCTCATGATTTTCGGCATCAGCCTGCAGTCCATGATGGCGCTGGGCGGCCTGGTCAGCTTTGGCCACGCCGCTTTTTTTGCGCTGGGCGCCTATGGCGCGGCGCTGTCGCACAGCCTTTGGGGTGCTTCGCTTCCGTTGGCGCTGGCGGCAGGCTGCGGTGCGGCCCTGGCGGTGGCCGTGGTGTTTGGCGCGGCAGTGGTGCGCAGCAGCGGCGTCTACCTCGCCATGCTGTCGCTGGCGCTCGCGCAGGTGATCTGGGCCGGCGCCACGCAGTGGGTTGAGCTTACCGGCGGCGACAACGGCCTGATCGGGCTCACCCTGGTCAGCGACGAAGGCCGGCCGGTGTTTTACGCGCTGCTGGTATTGCTGGCGCTGGCCTCCGTGGCAGCCCTGCGCTTTCTTGGCCGCTCCGTCATGGGGGCCGCACTGCAGGCACTGCGCGATGCGCCTTTGCGCGCTTCGGCCTCGGGGCTTGCGGTGGGTTGGCTCAAGTACCGCATTTTTGTGGAGAGTGCCGTGCTGGCGGGCCTGGCCGGCGGCCTGTTCGCCGCGCACAAGGGCGCGGTGTTTCCCTCGCTCGCGTCGGTGTCCACTTCGGTCGACGCGTTGCTGGTGGTCTTGCTGGGTGGCGTGCACCAGCTTTGGGGCGCGGTGGCCGGCAGTATGGTGCTGAGCTATGCCAGCGCCGAGCTGGGCCGGGAAGTGACCTACTGGCGCGGCCTGCTGGGTGTGTTCATCATGGTGATCATGGTGGCATCGCCCTCGGGGCTGCTGGGCTTGCTGCCGCGCATTGCCGCTATCTTGCGGCGGCGTGGGCGTGAACCCGAAAGGGCTGCCTGATGTTGCAGGTCCGGCAACTCGTCAAGCATTTTGGCGGCCTGCGCGCTGTCGACGGCGTGAGCTTTGAAGTAGCGCCGGGCCAATGCGTGGCGCTGATAGGGCCCAACGGCGCCGGCAAGTCCACCACCTTTGCCTGCATCGCCGGCCAGTACCCGCTCACGGGCGGTGACATCGCGTGGAGCGGTCAGGCCTTGCAGGGACTCAGCCCGCAGGCGCGTCTGCGGCTCGGCGTGGCACGCACCTTCCAGGTGGCCCAGGTGTTTGAGGCGCTCACGGTGTTGCAGAACGTGCAGTTGGCACTGCAGGCGCGCGAAGGCCTGTGTGCCGTTTCCGCCTTTCGGAGCCTGGACGGCCAGGCGCGCGAGCCGGCTCTGGCCTTGCTTCAACAAGCCGGCCTGCAGGCATTGGCCGCGCAAGACGCACTGAGCCTGCCCTATGGCGCGAAGAAGCGGCTGGAGCTGGCCGTGGCACTGGCGGCACGGCCGCAACTGCTGTTGCTGGACGAGCCCGCCGCCGGCCTGGCCGGGCCCGAGCGCGCCGAGCTGATGCAACTGGTCAAAGAGCTGGCGGGGCAGGGCATGGCCGTGCTTTATACCGAACACAATATGGACGCTGTGGCCGGCGTGGCTGACCGCGTGCTGGTGCTGATAGAAGGCCGGCTGGCGGCGCAGGGCTCGTTCGAAGAGATATCGCGTGACGCGGTGGTGCGCAGCCGCTACCTGGGCCAAGGCAGCGAAGGGACAGGCCATGCTTGAGGTCGACAGGCTCAATGCCTTTTACGGCCCGGCCCAGGCGCTCTTCGACGTGTCCTTGTCGGTCGCGCCAGGCGAGCTGGTGGTGCTGCAGGGTTTGAACGGCGCCGGCAAATCCACTTTGCTCAAATCCCTGATGGGTATGGAAGTGCGTACAGAAGGCCGCATCCACTACCGCGACCCCGCCGGCCCACAGGGCACGGGGCTGCTGCCGATTGAACGCTGGGAAACACATCGCCGCGCGCGGGCCGGCCTGGGGTATGTCGCCGAAGACCGGCGCCTCTTCACTGAACTCACGGTGCGCGAGAACCTGCGCATCGCGGCGGGTCGCGACCTGCGGGACCAGGAGGCCCGGGCGCTCGATTTGTTCCCGGCCCTCAAGGCCATGCTGGGCAGGCCCGCCGCCCAGATGAGCGGCGGCGAGCAGCAAATGCTCGCGATCGCCCGCACGCTGATGACCGGGCCGCGCGTTCTGCTGCTCGACGAGCCCTGCGAGGGCATCGCCCCCGTGCTGGTCGAAGCGATTCGCGATGCCTTGCTGGCGCTGCGGCAACAAGGCCTGGGCTTGCTGGTGGCCGAACAGAACCAGTTGCTCGCTGCCCGCGCTGACAGGCTGGTTTTATTGGTTGCGGGTAAAGTCAGGGGTTCGTGAAGAAAGACCCGCTTCTTTCCCCGTTTTTCCTCTTCCTCTCTTTTCTCTTTCCTTTTTAATCCTTCCATTTCCTTCAAGGACCTTCCCAATGAGCAACATCACGACCACCGCCTCCGGCCTGCAATATGAAGACACCGTGCTGGGCACCGGCGCCATCGCCAAGGCGGGCCAGAACGTCAAGGTCCACTACACCGGTTGGCTGTACAACGACGGCGTGCAGGGCGCCAAGTTCGACTCCAGCAAGGACCGCGGCCAGCCCTTCGAGTTTTCGCTGGGCGCGGGCCAGGTCATTCGCGGCTGGGACGAGGGCGTGCAAGGCATGTCGGTGGGTGGCACGCGCCGCCTGATCATTCCGGCAGCACTGGGCTACGGCGCGCGCGGCGCCGGCGGCGTGATTCCGCCGAATGCCACCCTGCTGTTTGAAGTGGATTTCCTGGGCTGAGTTGTTCCACCTGAATTCACCTGAAGCGCGCCGGGCACCATGATCATCACCAGCCTGCTCGATACGGACCTGTACAAGTTCACCATGATGCAGGTGGTCCTGCATCAATTTCCGGGCGCCGAGGTGGAGTACCGCTTCAAGTGCCGCAATGCGGGCGCCGCAGGCATAGGCGACCTGGCGCCCTATGTAACCGAGATTCGCGAGGAAATTCGCAGCCTGTGCAACCTGCGCTTCCAGGATGCCGAGCTGGCCTACCTCAAGGCCATGCGCTTCATCAAAAGCGATTTTGTCGACTTCCTCGGCATCTTCCGGTTGAACGAAAAATACGTGAGCGTCACGGCACTGCCCTCGGGCGAGATCGAGGTGTCGATCAAGGGGCCGTGGCTGCACACCATCCTGTTCGAGATTCCTGTCCTCGCCATCATCAACGAGGTCTACTTTCGCAACACGCAGAAGAAGGCCGACTTCAGCGAAGGCCGCAGGCGGCTGGACACCAAGATCGGGGAACTGCAGGCCGAAGGGTTGGGCGCGCTCAAGATTGCCGACTACGGCACGCGCCGCCGCTTCGGCAAGGCATGGCACGAGGAGGTGCTGCGCACCCTGGTCGGCCGCCTCGGCACAGGGCCGCAGGGCCAGCTGGCTGGCACCAGCAATGTGCTGTTCGCGATGAAGCTGGGCCTGACGCCCTTGGGCACCATGGCGCATGAATACCTGCAGGCCTGCCAGGCGCTGGGGCCGCGCCTGCGCGACAGCCAGGTTTTCGGATTCGAATCGTGGGCCAGGGAATACCGCGGCGACCTGGGCATCGCGTTGTCCGACGTTTACGGCATGAGCGCTTTCCTGCGCGACTTCGACATGTATTTCTGCAAGCTGTTCGACGGCGCGCGCCATGACAGCGGGGATCCCTTCCAGTGGGGCGAACGCATGCTCGCGCACTACACCAAAAACCGTGTCGATCCGAAGACCAAGACGCTGATCTTCAGCGACGGCCTCACGGTGCCGCGCACCATAGAGCTGTACCAGCAGTTCAAGGGACGCTGCCAGCTGGCTTTCGGCATAGGCACCAACCTGACCAACGACCTCGGCTACGAGCCGCTGCAGATCGTCATCAAGATGATCCGCTGCAACGGCCAGCCGGTGGCCAAGCTCTCAGACACCCCTTCCAAGAACATGTGCGACGACGAAAAATACCTGGCCTACCTGCGCCAGGTGTTTGAGATTGCATGAAGCACGCGAGGGACAGGAGCCGCATGACGGCATGGCGCGAAGCGGGAACAAAAATGAAGAACACACAACGGCTTGGGACGCTCGCGCTGCTCCTTTTATGGCCCGGCCTGTCATTTGCCGCGGAACTGGACGGCAGCCGGTTATCGGCCTTGTGGGCCTTGCCGTTCGTCGGCATCCTCCTGTCGATTGCGGTCATGCCGCTGCTGGCACCCTCTTTTTGGCACCATCACTACGGCAAGGTGGCAGTGGCCTGGGCGCTGGCTTTTTTTCTGCCGTTTGCGCTCATCTACGGCGGCGGTACCGCTTTTGTGAGCCTGCTTCACGCGCTGCTTGCCGAGTACATTCCGTTCATCGTCTTGCTGACCGCATTGTTCACGGTGGCCGGCGGCATCCACATTCGCGGCAACCTGCATGGCAGCCCGGCCTTGAACGCCTGTATTCTGGCCGTAGGCGCCGTGCTGGCCAGCTTCATGGGGACCACCGGTGCGTCCATGCTCATGCTCCGTCCCCTGATTCGCGCTAATGACAATCGCGCGCACAGGGCGCATGTGATTGTCTTTTTCATTTTTATCGTCTCCAATGCCGGCGGGTCGTTAACGCCGCTGGGTGATCCTCCGTTGTTCCTCGGTTTTTTGAAGGGTGTCGATTTTTTCTGGACAGTCAAGCAAATTTTTCCGGAGACCCTCTTTCTGGTCGGTAGCCTGCTGCTTGTTTTTTATGGGCTCGATAGCTGGCTTTTTCGGCGCGAAGGTGTGTTGCCGGTCGATCCCACGCCGGACACCCGGCAGTTTGGTTTTGACGGTGCCGCCAACTTCCTCTTGCTGGGTGCGGTGGTGGCGTTGGTATTGCTCAGCGGTTTCTGGAAGTCGCCCATGGCGCTTCATGTCATGGGCACCGCTGTCGGCTTGCCGGGTCTGGTGCGCGATGCCGGGCTCGTGGCCGTCACGCTGCTGTCGCTCAAGATCACGGCGGACAAGGTGCATACGGACAACCAATTTTCGTGGGGACCGATGATCGAGGTAGCCAAGCTGTTCGCCGGTATTTTTCTCACCATCATCCCAGTGATCGCAATGCTCAAAGCCGGCCACAACGGCCCCTTCGCAGCGGTGGTGTCGGCCGTCACCCGCGCCGACGGACAGCCCGATCCCACCATGTACTTCTGGGCGGCCGGCCTGCTGAGTTCTTTCCTCGACAACGCGCCGACCTATCTGGTTTTCTTCAACACGGCGGGTGGAGACCCTGCCGCCTTGATGACCACCCTGGCCCCCACGTTGGCCGCTATTTCGGCGGGCGCCGTGTTTATGGGCGCGAATACCTATATCGGCAATGCTCCCAATATGATGGTGAAAGCCATCGCGGAAGATCGTGGCATCAAGATGCCGAGTTTTTTCGGCTACATGGCATGGTCCTGCTCCATCCTGGTGCCGTTGTTCATCATCATGACCTTCATCTGGTTCAAATAAGCAAAGCAAGCCCTTCATGAATAAACCCAAAATCCTCGTCGCGCGCGCCGTGTTCCCCGAAGTTATCGCCCGCCTGGAGCAGTATTTCGAGGTCGAATCCAACCAGAAGGACGAGACCTGGTCCAAGGCCCAGCTGGCCGAGCGTCTCAAGGGCAAGGATGGCGCCTTCACCACCGGCGGCGACAGGATTGATGCCGAAGTGCTGGCCGCCTGCCCGGGCCTGAAAATCTGCGCCAACATGGCCGTGGGCTTTAACAACTTTGACATCGACGCAATGACGGCGGCCGGTGTGCTGGCCACCAACGCGCCCGACGTGCTGACCGAAACCACCGCCGACTTCGGCTTTGCGCTGCTCATGGCCACGGCCCGCCGCGTGACCGAGAGCGAGCATTACCTGCGCGCCGGCAAATGGACCAAATGGAGCTACGACATGTTCGCCGGCGCCGACATCCACGGTGCCACCCTGGGCATCCTGGGCATGGGCCGCATAGGGCAGGGCATTGCCAGGCGCGGCGCCCACGGTTTCGGCATGAAGGTGATCTACCACAACCGCTCACGCCTGGACGCCGCCCTGGAAGCCGAGTGCAAGGCCAGCTATGTCAGCAAGGAAGAGCTGCTCAGGGCGGCCGACCACCTGGTCCTGGTGCTGCCGTATTCATCCACGTCCCACCACAGCATCGCCGCCGCTGAGCTGGCGCTGATGAAGCCGACCGCCACGCTGATCAACATCGCGCGCGGCGGCATTGTGGACGATGCCGCGCTGGCCGCGGCCCTGCGCGAGAAACGCATCGCGGCCGCCGGGCTGGATGTGTTTGAGGGGGAGCCCAAGGTGCACCCCGACCTGCTGACTGTTCCCAACGTGGTGTTGACGCCGCACATCGCTAGCGCCACCATCCCCACGCGCATGGCCATGGCCAACCTGGCCGCCGACAACCTGATCGCGTTTTTCAGCGGCAAGAAACCGCTGACCCCGCTAAACCCCGCCGTGCTGGCAGCAGGCGGACAATAGGGCGCATGTTGATGCAAACCTGGCTGATCATCGTCCTGGCTGTCGCCAACCTGCTGTTGCTGGTGTGGCTGCTGCTGATGATGCTGCGCAAACCGGCAGAACCTTCCGATGCCGGCCGCAGCGAGTTGCTGGCGAATATCGCGGCGGGCCACGACAAGCTGGAGCGCGAACTGCGCCTTGAGATCAGCGACAACGCGCGCAGCAGCCGCCAGGAGCTCGCTACCACCTTCGCGACCTTCCAGCAAACACTGGTGCAGCAAAGCGCAGAGGCGACCCGCACTCAGAATACCCAGATCGATGCGTTCGCGCAGCAGCTCACCTTGTTGCAAAAAACGCTGTCCGACACCTTGAGTACGCAGCTGCAATCGGTCAGCGAATCGAATGCCAGGCGCATGGGCGAAGTGCGCGAGACGCTGGAAAAGCAACTCGCGCAATTGCAGCAGACCAATTCGGCCAAGCTCGACGAGATGCGCAAGACGGTCGATGAAAAGTTGCAAAGCACGCTGGAAACCCGACTGGGCGAAAGCTTCAAGCAGGTGGCCGACCGGCTGGAGCAGGTGCACAAGGGCCTGGGCGAGATGCAGACCCTGGCGCAGGGCGTAGGCGACCTCAAGCATCTGCTGACCAATGTGAAAACGCGCGGCATTTTCGGTGAGGCGCAGCTTTCGGCCCTGCTGGAACAGGTGTTCACCGTCGACCAGTATGCGGCCCAGGTTGTCACGCGCCGCGGCGGCAAGAACCCGGTCGACTTCGCGATCAAGCTGCCGGGCCGTTCGGAATCGGGCGAGCCGCTGTGGCTGCCGATCGACGCGAAATTCCCGAATGAGGACTACGAGCGCCTGCTCGACGCGCAACAGCGCGCCGACGTCCTGGGCGCGGAAATGGCCGGCAAGGCCCTCGAAGTGCGGATTCGCAATGAGGCGAAATCGATCGCCGAAAAATACATCGAGCCGCCGTACACCACCGACTTCGCGATTCTCTTTTTGCCGACCGAAGGCCTGTATGCCGAAGTGTTGCGCCGCCCCGGCCTGATGGAAAGCCTGCAGCGCGACCATCGCATCACGCTGGCCGGCCCGACTACGCTGCTGGCCATGCTCAATTCCCTTCAAATGGGCTTTCGCACGCTGGCGCTGGAAAAGCGCTCGAGCGAGGTGTGGCAGGTGCTGGGCGCGGTCAAGACCGAATTCGGCAAGTTCGGCGACGTGCTGGCCAAGGTCAAATCCCAGACCGAGACCGTGCTCAACACGCTGAGCAGCGCCGAGCAGCGCAGCCGCGTCATGGGCAAGGCCTTGCGGAACGTCGAAGCCCTGCCTGAAGTCGATTCGGCCCGCCTGCTTCCATTGGACCCCCTTGATAAAGACCTGGACAACCCCTGATGCACCGCGCATGAGCCCCGCCTCATGACACCTGAACTCGCTCGCCTGATCCTGGCGCAGATCTGCCTGCATGCCTGCATGGCCGGCACGCGCATGGCGGCGCCCCTGCTGGCGCTGCGCGAAGGCTACAGCCCCGCGGCGGTGGGCGTGCTGCTCGCGCTGTTTGCTTTGACGCAGGTTTTCCTGGCGTTGCCGGCCGGCCGCTTCGCCGACCGGCACGGCCTCAGGCGGCCCATCCGCTACAGCGTGTTCGCCGCGGTGCTGGGGGCTGGTGCGGCCGTGGCCTTCCCGGTGTTTCCGGTGCTGTGCCTGGCGGCCCTGCTTACGGGGGGCGCTACCGGTGCGGCCGTGATTTCGCTGCAGCGCCATGTGGGCCGTGCGGCGGTCGGTGCGCTGGAACTGCGCCAGGTGTTCAGCTGGCTTGCCATCGGGCCGGCGGTATCTAATTTCATAGGGCCGTTCTCAGCGGGCCTGCTGATCGACCACGTGGGCGCCGTGCCCGGCAGTACTTCGGGCTACCGCGCGGCTTTTTTCCTGATGGCGATCCTGCCCTTGGCCTGCTGGTTCCTGGTGCGCAAGACGCGGGAGCTGCCGCCAGTGATCGCCGCCAGCGGCGGGCCGAAGTCCGGAGCCTGGGATCTGCTGCGCCAGCCCACCTTCCGCCGCCTCATGCTGGTGAACTGGTTTTTGTCGTCCTGCTGGGATGTCCATACCTTTGTTGTGCCGGTTCTGGGTTTTGAGCGCGGCATCAGTGCCTCGGTGATTGGCACCATCCTGGGCTCCTTCGCGGTGGCCGCGGCCCTGATTCGCATGGTGATGCCGTTGGTGGCGGCCCATTTGCGTGAATGGAAGGTGCTGGCGGTCGCCATGCTGATGACGGCCGCGCTGTTCGCCATTTACCCGCTGATGCACTCGGCCATCGGCATGGGGCTGTGCTCCATCCTGCTGGGCCTGGCGCTGGGCATGGTACAGCCCATGGTCATGAGCATGCTGCACCAGATCACGCCGGAGGCGCGCCACGGCGAGGCGCTGGGCCTGCGGCTGATGGCGATCAATGCCTCAAGCGTGGTGATGCCCATGCTGTTCGGCTCGGCCGGCGCGCTGATCGGAATCGCCGGTGTGTTCTGGACCACCGGCGCGGTGGTGGGCAGCGGCTCGCGCCTGGCCTGGCTGCTCAAGGACAGCATGCCGGCCCATGGCGGGCACGGCGAACTCAAAGACGGTAAAAGTCCTTGATCATGTCCCAGGCGACCTGCGGGTCGTCGACGTATTGGAAGAGCTTGAGGTCGTTCGGCGAGATCACGCCTTCCTCCACCAGCATCTCGGTGTTAAGCAGGCGCTTCCAGTAGCTGCTGCCGAACAGGATGATGGGCACCGGCTTGGCCTTGCGGGTCTGCACCAGGGTGATGACTTCAAACAATTCATCGAGCGTGCCGAAGCCGCCCGGAAACACCACCAGCGCCTTGGCGCGCATCATGAAGTGCATCTTGCGCAGCGCGAAGTAGTGGAACTTGAAGGAAAGCTCAGGGGGCACATAAGGGTTGGCCGCCTCTTCCATGGGTAGCACGATGGCCAGGCCCACGCTGAGGCCGCCGGCCTCGTGCGCGCCGCGATTGGCCGCCTGCATGATCCCGGGGCCGCCGCCGGTGCAGATGAAAAGCTTGGTTTCCGGCGGTTTGTCGCTGCTGTACTGCGCCACCAGCTTGCCGAAGGCGCGGGCGCTTTCGTAGTAGTGGGCATTGCGCGCCAGCTTTTTCGCGCGGTCTATGACCTCGGGGTCGCCGCCGGCCTCGGCTTCGGCCACCATGAGGATGGAATCCTCTTCGCTGCGAAACCGGGCACTGCCGAAAACCACCACGGTGTTTTCAATGCCGTGGGCCTGCTGCTCCAGGTCCGGCTTGAGCAACTCCAGCTGGAAGCGTATGCCGCGGGTTTCGCGGCGCAGCAAAAATTCAGGGTCGGCAAAAGCCAGTCGGGAGGCGTCTGCTTCGAGGGGGTTGCCTTCGTTGGCATGGGCCTGCAACGCTGCCCACGCGTCCGCCAGCCGGGGGGCCTGGATATCACGGGTTTTATTGTTCATGGGCCTATTGTGATGGAGTTGCGGGGTGGGGCCGCCTGGAGCGGGAAAGCAAAAAGGCTCCTTGCGGAGCCTTTTTGAACTTCAAAGTGCCGGGGAGGGCGCTTAGACGCGCTTGCGGTATTCGCCGGTGCGGGTGTCGATTTCGACCACATCGCCTTGTGCCACGAAGATGGGCACGCCGATTTCAAAGCCGGTGGCGATCTTGGCGGGCTTCAGCACCTTGCCGGAAGTGTCGCCCTTGACGGCAGGTTCGGTCCAGGTGATTTCGCGCTGCACGCTGGTGGGCAGTTCCACCGAGATGGCCTTGCCGTCGTAGAACACGACTTCCAGCTCCATGCCGTCCTGCAGGTAGTTGAGCGAGTCGCCCATGTTTTCGGCTTCGACTTCGTACTGGTTGTACTCGGAGTCCATGCAGATGTACATGGGGTCGGCGAAGTAGGAATAGGTGCATTCCTTCTTGTCGAGGACGATCTGGTCCATCTTGTCGTCGGCCTTGAACACGACTTCGGTGTTGAAGTTGGCGATCAGGCTTTTGAGCTTCATGCGCACGGTGGCGGAATTGCGCCCGCCGCGGCTGTATTCGGTCTTGAGCACCACCATCGGGTCTTTGCCGTGCATGATGACGTTGCCAGCGCGGATTTCTTGAGCGATTTTCATAGCAGTTTCACTGAGGTAGGCCGCTAAACGCTTGCACCGGTGTGCAGGTTGCGCGGCGGGTTGTGCAGGACGCCAAGACCTGGTTGGCCTTCGGGCTGGTCTGCAAAGCCCATGATTTTAACGTTTTTTTGCCACCAAGCCGAGTAACCGGGTCACCAGGTCATCCTGGCCTGCCAGCCGGGTGCGCGCCGCCAGGGCGGCGGCCTGCCAGGCGCCAAGGTTCGGCGGCAGGAGGGGGGTGGCCTGCGTCGCGTTCTCGGGCGCCGCCCGGCTGTTCCAGATGGTATGGAATGCGCGCAGGGAGGGCGGTAGCTGCAGCGTCTCCAGAAAGGCTTGGAGCTTGGGAAAATGGGCGTCGTCATCCTGGGGGTAAATCTGCCAGACAAAAGGCTTTCCGGCCCAGAGGGCACGCACCACGGAGTCCTCCCCGCGTACGAAATTCAGGTCGCAGGCCCAGAGCAGGTGGTCAAATTCCAGCTGGGTCAGAAGGGGCAGGTAGGTGATTGCGAGCTGCCCGCTGCCGCCTTGACCGGATTTGCCACCAGCAAGGGCGCGTACCGCCGCGGCGGCGCGCCCGGCGGCCACCAGCAGGCGCACGGGCCGGCCCTGCAGGCCCTGCTGCGCAAATTGCGTGAGCAGGCTTTGCAGCGCCGGGGGCTCGTAGCAGAACAGGGATACCAGTGGCTCCCCCTTGCTTTCGATTCCTTGGGCCTGTAGCCACTGGTCACGGTCAAACAGCGCTTGCCGTTCCAGCAGGCCGGGTTCGCGCAGTAGCCCGCCGGTGTTGTCCGTGAAGCCGGGATAGAAAAACCATTTGGTCCAGCCCGCCGCCGGGCCGCTTTGCACCGGTGAAGGCAGGCCGTGGCAACGCTCGACGTAGTCCTCGGCGGACAGGTATTCGAGGTTGATCCAGACAGGACTGATCCCGCTTGACAGTGCAATGCCGGCGCAAGCTGCCAGAAACTCAGGTGCTACGTCGCAGCCGAAAGCCTCGATCAGCACATCGGGCGGTTGCTGCGTGAGCCGGGCAGCCTCCAGGTCCAGCGGCCCATCGCCCTGCGGCCAGGGCAGCACGTGAACCCCCTCGCACCCAACCGGCGCCATCCAGTGAAGGGCCGAGGCGTCATCCACCCAGAGCCGCACCATATGGCCGCGCGAGGCCAGGTCGGCGGCCAGGCGCCAGCACACGCCAATGTCCCCAAAGTTGTCGATGACTTTGCAAAAAATGTCCCAAACGCGCGAGGTAGCCATGGCTGGTATTGTCATGCAGGTCATTCGGGCCATACAGCGAATGCGCGGCCTCTTCAAGCCGGTACGCGGCAAAATAGGGGATATGCCTGAACATCCCCCCGTTGAAAAGCCAGGCTCCGGACATGCGCCCGAGCTGCTGGCCGAAGTGGCCGCGCTGCCTGCCTTGCCCGGCGTCTACCGCTACTTCGATGCGGAGGGCGGCGTGCTCTACGTCGGCAAGGCGCGCAACCTCAAAAAGCGCGTTTCCAATTACTTCCAGAAGAACCACGGCGGCACGCGCATAGGCCACATGGTGACCAAGATCGCTCGCATGGAGACCACGGTGGTGCGCTCCGAGGCGGAGGCGCTGCTGCTCGAAAACAACCTGATCAAGACGCTTAACCCGAAATACAACATCCTCTTTCGGGACGACAAGAGCTACCCCTACCTCAAGCTCACGGGCGCGCGCCCATCCGTGGAAGGCGGGGCGCCCCATGCCGCGGTGTTCCCGCGCATTGCCTACTACCGCGGTGCGGTCGAGAAGAAACACCGCTACTTCGGCCCGTATCCCAGCGCCTGGGCCGTCAAGGACACCATCCTGCTGCTGCAAAAGGTGTTCAGGCTGCGTACCTGCGAAGACACGGTATTCAACAACCGCACCCGGCCCTGCCTGCTGTACCAGATCAAGCGTTGCTCGGCCCCTTGTGTGGGCCATGTGTCGCCCGAGCAGTACGCGCTGGACACCGCCAACGCCGAGCGTTTCCTGCAGGGCCAGGCGCAGGACATCCTGACCGAGCTCGAGAAAAAAATGCTGGCCCATGCCGAGAAGCTGGAATTTGAGCAGGCCGCCGAGTTGCGCAACCAGATGTCGGCGCTGTCCAAGGTGCTGCACCAGCAGTCCATGGAAATAGGCGGCGACAAGGACGTGGACATCCTGGCGGTGAAAGTGCAGGGCGGCAAGGCCTGTGTCAACCTTGCCATGGTGCGGGGCGGCCGCCACCTGGGCGACAGGGCTTACTTTCCAAGCCACGTGGAGAACGCGGCCGATGTTGCGGCGCTTGATACCGAGATGGACATGGAGGCCCGGCCCATTGCATCCGAACAAGCGCCCGGTGAAAGCGCTCCGGCGGCCGCAGCGGCTGCAGCTTCCGCACTTCCCGCACTTCCCGCACCTTTCGCCAAGTCGATTGAGGCCCTGGTGCTGGAAGCTTTTATCGCACAGCACTACATCGACGTGCCGGTGCCGCCCACCCTGGTCTGCAGCGAGCCGGTGGACAAAGAATTGATGGAGGCGCTGGGCGCCCAGGCCGGTTGCAAGGTCACGGCCGTTCACCAGCCGCGCGAGCAGCGCCGCATCTGGCTGGAGATGGCGCAGAAAAATGCCGGCCTGCAACTGGCCAGGCTGCTGGCCGAGCAGGGCTCGCAGCAGGCGCGCACGCGGGCCCTGGCAGAGGCCCTGGACCTGCCGCTTGATAACCTGGACACGCTGCGCATCGAATGCTTCGACATCTCGCACACGGCCGGCGAATCGACGCAGGCTTCCTGCGTGGTCTTCCAGGAGCACAAGATGGTCAACAGCGAATACCGCCGCTACAACATCGAAGGCATCACGCCGGGCGACGATTACGCGGCCATGCGCCAGGTGCTGACGCGCCGCTACACCCGCCTGGCCGAAGCCGCGCGCAACGGCGAGGCCAAGCTGCCCGACCTGGTGCTGGTGGACGGCGGCAAGGGGCAGGTCGCGATGGCGCGCGAAGTGTTCGAAGAGCTGGGCCTGGACCTGGGGCTGATCGCCGGTGTGGAAAAAGGCGAGGGCCGCAAGGTCGGCCTGGAAGAGCTGGTGTTTGCCGACGGGCGCGACAAGGTCTATCTGGGGCGGGATTCGGCCGCGCTGATGCTGATTGCACAGATCCGCGATGAAGCCCACCGCTTTGCCATCACCGGCATGCGCGCCAGGCGCGCCAAGGTGAGGGTGGGCGGCAGCAAGCTCGAGGACATCGCAGGCATAGGCCCGAAACGCCGCGCCAGCCTGCTGCAGCGCTTCGGCGGCATTCGCGGCGTCGCTTCCGCCAGCGCCGAGGACATCGCCACGGTGGATGGCATTTCCAGGGACCTTGCCGAGGAAATCTACCGCGCCTTGCACTGAGTCACCGCGTTAGGCGCCCGGCCGGCGCATGGGCCCAGACGTATTTGTGCAACGCAAGCCACCGTTTTGGTGCGCTTTAACCCGGTGCGCGGCAGGCTTGGTGCGGCTCATGCCAAAATCGGGTCATGTTTCTGACCATCCCCACGCTGATGACCTGGACCCGCATTGTTGCGATTCCGCTGATCGTGGGGGTGTTCTACCTGAACCTGGCGCCTGCGGAGCGCAACCTGATCGCCACTGTGATGTTTGTGGTGTTCGCCGCGACCGACTGGCTGGACGGCTTCCTGGCGCGCAAGCTGAACCAGACATCCTCCTTCGGCGCCTTCCTTGATCCGGTGGCCGACAAATTCCTGGTCTGCGCCTCCCTGCTGGTGCTGGTGCACCTGCAGCGCGCCGATGTCTTCGTGGCCCTCATCATCATCGGCCGCGAAATCGCCATTTCCGCGCTGCGCGAATGGATGGCCCTGATAGGAGCGACCAAAAGCGTGGCCGTGCACATGCTGGGCAAGGTCAAGACCACGGTGCAGATGATTGCCATCCCCTTTTTGCTGTTTGACGGTGTGCTGTTCGGGGTCATCAATACGCATGTGTGGGGTACCTGGCTCATCTGGGTCTCCGCCATCCTCACGGTCTGGTCCATGGTTTATTACCTGCGAAAAGCCATCCCGGAAATCCGCGCGCGCGCCAAATAGCTTCGCCGCCCCCTGAAGCTGCCGTCCTTGAGTTCCTCCTCTTCCTCGCCGAGTGCCCTGATCCGGGCCATGCCCGCCGTGTTCGTCCTGATCTGGAGCACGGGCTTCATCGTCGCCAAATACGGCCTGCCTTACGCGCCGCCGCTGACCTTCCTGGCCATCCGTTATTTCCTGTCCATCATTTGTTTCTTGGCATGGATAGCCCTGGCCCGGGCTGCCTGGCCCAGAACGCGTGCACAGTGGGGGCACCTGGCGGTCACCGGCCTACTGATGCATGCGGGTTACCTGGGCGGCATCTGGACCGCGATGAAGGTCGGCATGGGCTCGGGCCTGACGGCGCTTATTGTCGGGCTGCAACCTGTGCTCACCGCGCTGTGGGTTTCATGGCGGTCTTCTGGCGAAGCTAACCCGCAATCCAGAGTCAGCCCGCGGCAATGGGCCGGCCTGGCGCTTGGGCTGGGCGGCCTGTTGCTGGTGGTCTCGCGCAAGTTCGGGACAGGCCAGGAGGTCACCGCGCTGACGCTGGGCTGTACCGTGTTTGCCCTGTTCTGCATCACGGCCGGCACGCTCTACCAAAAACGCTTTGTCCAGCCCGCCGATGTGCGTACGGCCAATGCCATCCAGTTAGCTGCTGCCTTTGTGGTGACGTTGCCGCTGGCCTTGCTGCTCGAAACCGAAGCGGTCAACTGGAACATCCACTTTCTGGGCGCCATGGCCTGGTCGGTGCTGGCGCTTACGCTGGGCGGCAGCTCTTTGCTTTACCTGCTGATCCAGCGCGGCGCGGCGACATCCGTCACCAGCCTGCTTTACCTTGTTCCGCCCACCACGGCCCTGATGGCATGGGCGCTGTTTGGCGAGGCCATCACCACGGCCACGGTTGTAGGCACGGCGCTCACGGCGCTGGGCGTGAGCCTCGTGGTGCGTTCCGCGAGGCCGTCGCGGGCCGCGTAGTTTTCCAGGGTGCATCCTGGAATTGCGCGACCAGGTGGTCTATCAGCAGGCGGATGCGCCGGGGCTGGTCGGCGCGATAAGGAGCCAGCCAGTGGATATCGGCGTCGGGCATCGAATATGCCGGCAGCACGCGCACCAACTGGCCGCAAGCCAGCTGCGGCGCGATGTCCCACAGGCTGCGCAGCATGATGCCGCGGCCCTCCAGGCACCAGTCACGCACCAGCTCGCCTGAATTGCTGGCCAGCGGGCCATGAACACGCACCCGTACCGGCGCCTTGTCGCGTTCCCGGTTGAGCGACCAGACATCAAAGCGCTGGCCCGCGGCGTTGCCGTTTTCCCGCACGATCAGGCAGGCGTGGCCTTGTAGCGCCTCCAGGTCGGCGGGCGTGCCGTGCTGCTTGATATAGCGGGGCGAGGCAACCAGTACACGCTGGTTGCGCGCCAGCCGCCGCGACACCCACTCTGCGGCCTGGCGGCCCTGCACCGACCACAGCCAGATGGCGCCGTCAAAGCCTTCATTGGCCAGGTCGGGCAGCCGTTCTGTGAGCTGCAACTGGATCTCGATGCGCGGATAGCGCTCCTGGAAGGCCGCCAATGCCGGCCCCAGCCACAGGCGTCCAAACCCGAAGGTGGCGGCCAGGCGGATCAAACCCGTCGGCTCGGCCTTGCGTTCCTGCAACTCCGACTCGAGCGCTATAAAGCCCTGTAGCAGAACCTGCGCGCGCTCGCACACGGTTTCTCCCTCGGCCGTGGGGCTCACACGCCGGGTGGTGCGCTGGAACAGGCGTTGCCCCAGTTGGGCTTCCAGCGCGGCGAGCCGCTTGGTCACCACCGGTGGAGCCACGTCCAGGCTGAGGGCGGCGGCGCTGAGACTTCCGCCATCGCGTATCGCCAAAACCAGCTCAAGGTCGCTGCGTTCCATTTATTCCTTAAAAGAAATAATCACTTGCCTCATTATTGCTTGAATCGGCGAGGCATCTTCTACAAAATCGATGCCAGGCAAACAGGCGGGCCCCATGCCCAACAGAAAGAGAAGCAAGGCTGATTGATGTTCGAAGGATTTTCCCAGCGCGATATTGAAGGGCCGGCCGGCAGGCTACGCATCTTGCAGGGCGGCAGCGGGGCGCCTTTGCTGCTGTTGCACGGCCATCCGCAAACCCATGTGATGTGGCACGCGGTTGCCGGCGAACTGGCCAAGGCTTTCTCCGTGGTCATGATGGATCTTCGCGGCTATGGGGATTCGGTTCGCGTAGCTGGCGGCGCGGACCACCAGGCTTATTCGAAGCGCGCCATGGCGCAGGATGCGGTGGCGGTCATGCAGGCCAGCGGGTTTTCGCGCTTCCAGGTGTTGGCCCATGACCGCGGCGCACGCGTGGCGCATCGCTTGGCGGCCGACCATCCCGATGCAGTGGAGCGCCTGATGTTGCTGGACATCGCACCCACACTCGCCATGTACGACAACACCTCGGATGCCTTTGCGCGCGCTTACTGGCACTGGTTTTTCCTGATCCAGCCGCCGCCCTTGCCTGAAGCGCTGATCGAATCCGATCCGGTGCGGTATGTGCGCAGTGTGATGGGTAAGCGCCATGCCGGTCTGGCCGCATTCGCGCCGGCCGCGTTGGCCGAATACGAGCGCTGCGTGCAAATTCCCGGCACGGCCGCCAGCATCTGTGAAGACTACCGGGCCTCCGCCAGTATCGATTTGGTGCATGACCGCGCCGATGTCGCCGCCGGCCTGCGCCTGGCGCAGCCGCTGCGCGTGCTGTGGGGCGAGCATGGCGCGGTGGGCCAATGCTTCAAGGTGCTCGATCTCTGGCGCGAACGCGCGCGGGATGTGTCGGGCCTGGCCCTGCCTTGCGGCCACTACATCGCGGAAGAGGCCCCGGCGTTACTGCTGGCCGAAGCCCTGGCATTTTTCAAACCCTGAACCCTGGAACCCAAAGGAAGAACACCATGAGCAAGCACACCGGAAAAAAAAGAATCGCGGTCATCGCCGGCGACGGCATCGGCAAGGAAGTCATGCCCGAAGGCATACGCGTGCTGGAGGCCGCGGCTGTCAAATACGGCATCGACCTGCAGTTCGACCATTTCGATTTCTCGAGCTGGGATTACTTCGAGAAGCACGGCAAGATGCTGCCCGACAACTGGAAAGACCAGATTGGCGGACATGACGCGATTTACTTCGGCGCGGTGGGCTGGCCCGACAAGATCCCCGACCATGTTTCCCTTTGGGGCTCGCTGCTGTTGTTCCGCCGCGAGTTCGACCAGTACATCAACCTGCGGCCGGCTCGCCTGATGCCCGGCATCATCGCGCCCGTAGTGCGGCGCGATGGCAGCCCGCGCCAGCCGGGTGAAATCGACTTTTACATCGTCCGTGAAAACACCGAGGGCGAGTATTCGAGCATAGGCGGCAAAGCCTTTCCCGGAACCGAGCGCGAGTTTGTGCTGCAGGAATCGGTATTCACCCGCGTCGGCGTTGACCGCGTGTTGAAGTTCGCTTTCGAGTTGGCGCAATCCCGGCCCAAGAAGCACCTGACGAGTGCAACAAAATCCAACGGCATTTCGATCTCCATGCCTTACTGGGACGAGCGCGTGGCCGAGATGGCAAAAAACTATCCGGATATTCAACTGGATAAATTCCACATCGACATCCTCACCGCGCACTTTGTGCAGCGCCCGGATTTCTTCGACGTGGTGGTGGCCAGCAATCTGTTTGGCGACATCCTGAGCGACCTGGGCCCGGCGTGTACCGGCACCATCGGCATCGCGCCCAGCGCCAACCTCAATCCAGAGCGCAAGTTTCCTTCGTTGTTCGAACCGGTGCATGGTTCGGCCCCCGACATCGCCGGGCGCAACATCGCCAATCCCATCGGCCAGATTTGGTGCGGTGCAATGATGCTGGAATTCCTCGGCCATAAGGATGCGCATGACGGCATCCTCGCCGCCATCGAAAAAGTATTGAACCCCGAAAGTGGTGCGCCGCGCACGCCCGACCTGGGCGGAAAGGCCGGTACGACCGATGTCGGCAAAGCCGTCGCCCAAGCCCTGGCCGGGTTGTAAATCCGTTCGAAAGCCGCGTTTTGTCAAGCATGAAAATTACACATCATGCTTACGATTAAGTCTGGAAAGCGCTGAAAAAACGTCTAGAATCCGCCTCCGCACGTTGTAAAAACTTGCTGCTGTATTGACAGGTTAGAAGTCCATGGCTCTAATTGGAAGCAGCAGAAAACCTGCACAAGCCGCTCCCGCTGACACCATCACCACAGTGTCCCGGGAGATATTTTTTAGAGACAACCAGATTAACTTTTTATCAACGAGGGGCTCCTTGTGAACAAGACTGAACTGATCGAGCACATTGCCAAGCATGCAGACATTTCCAAAGCTGCCGCCACGCGCGCGCTGGAATCCACGATTGGCGCTGTGAAAACAACCCTGAAAAAAGGAGGCTCCGTGTCTCTGGTGGGTTTTGGCACTTTCGCGGTGGGCAAACGTGCTGCACGCACCGGCCGTAATCCACGGACCGGCGATGCGATTAAAATCAAGGCAGCCAAGGTTCCGAAGTTCCGTCCGGGCAAAGCGCTCAAGGATGCTTTGAACTGACAAGAACGTTTGACGTGGGGTGCTTAGCTCAGTTGGTAGAGCAGCGCCCTTACACGGCGTAGGTCGGCGGTTCGAGCCCGTCAGCACCCACCACCCACGAGGAAAAAGGCGAACGAGGTTCGCCTTTTTTATTGGCGGCCCCGGCTTTGTCCGTTAGCAGTCGTACAGGAAATTCGAGATGTTTGATTTCGTTCGCAAGCACACCAAGATTGTCATGGTGCTGCTGTTTATGCTGATTCTTCCGTCCTTTGTGTTGTTCGGCCTTGACGGCTACAACCGCTCCAAGGACCAGAGCGCGACGGTGGCCAAGGTGGACGGCAAAAACATCACCCAACCTGAGTGGGATCGCGCCCACCAGCGCGAGATGGACCAGCTGCGCAACTCCGTGCCCAACCTGGACCCGAAGCTGCTCGACTCGCCCGAAGCGCGCTACGCTTCCCTCGAACGGCTGGTGCGCGAACGCGTTGTTGCCGCCGCGGCTGAAAAGTTCAGGCTCACCACGAGCAATGAACGCCTGGCGCGCGAGCTGCAGCAAAGCCCCGAGATCGCTTCCTTGCGCCGTCCCGACGGCAGCCTCGACATGGAGCGCTATCGCCAGTTGCTGGCTGCCCAGGGCATGAGCCCCGAGATGTTCGAAGCCAATGTGCGGACCGACCTTTCGAATCGCCAGGTGATGGCCGGTGTAGGCGCCAGTGGGTTTGCGTCCAACTCCGCCGCCGACATTTCGCTGAACGCTTATTTTGAAAAGCGTGAAATCCAGCTGGCCCGTTTCAATGCGGCCGACTTCGCCGGCAAGCTGAACCCGACGGATGCCGAACTCGAACAGTATTACAAGGCCAACGAAAAGCTCTTCCAGGCGCCCGAGCAGGCCAGCATCGAATATGTCGTGCTGGACGTGGACAGTGTGGGCAAAGGTATCGCCGTCAACCCGGCCGACCTGAAAACCTATTACGAGCAAAACAGCCAGCGTTTTGAAGGTGAACGGCGTGCCAGCCACATCCTCATCGCATCCCCCAAGACCGCCCCCGCAGCTGACCGCGAGAAAGCCAAGGCCAAGGCGCAGGAGCTGCTGGCACAAGTGAAGAAATCTCCCGACAGCTTTGCTGATGTGGCACGGAAGAATTCGCAGGACCCCGGTTCGGCGGCCAAGGGCGGCGACCTGGATTTCTTCGCACGCGGTTCCATGGTCAAGCCGTTTGAGGATGCCGTCTTCTCCATGAAAAAGGGCGAGATCAGCGATGTGGTCGAGTCCGAGTTCGGGTACCACATCATCAAGCTCACGGACACCAAGCAGCGCAGCTTTGAAGAGCTGCGCCCCGAACTTGAAGCCGCCATGAAAAAGCAGGAAGCGCAGAAGAAGTTCGCGGAATCCGCCGATGTCTTCACCAATACCGTGTATGAGCAGGCCGAAAGCCTCAAGCCTGCGGCGGACCGCCTCAAGCTGGAGATCAAGTCGGCGGCAAACGTGACACGCCAACCCCAGGTCGGTGCGACTGGCGTGCTGGCAAATGCGAAATTCCTCAATGCCTTGTTTGCGCCGGACGCGATCGAGAAAAAGCGCAACACCGAAGCCATTGAAGTGGGGCCCAGCCAGCTGGCTTCGGGCCGCATCGTGCAGTACGCACCGGCTCACACCCGACCCCTGGCCGAAGTCAAGGACATCGTGCGCCAGCGCCTGGTGGCCCAGCGTGCTGCCGAAGAAGCCCGCAAGGAAGGCATGGCCAAGCTGGCCGCCTGGAAAGCCGCTCCCGCATCGGCAACGGGCTTGGGTGCGCCGGTCGTGGTGTCGCGCGAACAAACGCAGAAATTGCCGGTCCCCGTGATCGACGCCGCGTTGCGTGCCGATTCCGGTGCCCTGCCGGCTTTTGCCGGTGTGGACCTCGGAAGCCAGGGCTATGCCATCGTCAAGGTCGAAAAGGTGATCCCCCGCGACGCGCCGGTTGAGGCGGCGATCAAGCAGCAGCGTGACCAATACGCGCAGTGGTGGACCTCGGCGGAAAGCCTGGCTTACTACAACAGCCTGAAAGACCGTTTCAAGGCTGAAATCCTGGTTCCCAAGCCCACACCGGCCAAGGCAAACCCGGAAGAAGTTGTGACCCAATAAAGAAGAGGCGGCTTTGCCGCTATAATGCAGAGTTCCGGTGGCTGTAGCTCAGTTGGTAGAGTCCAGGATTGTGATTCCTGTTGTCGTGGGTTCGAGCCCCATCAGCCACCCCAGTATTTGAGAATCCCGCGTGCCGCCTGGTACGCGGGATTTTTTCCTTGGGCCGCAGCCGGGCTGACCTTGAGCAACTTCCGGTTCACAATTCGAAACCTGCATCGTTTCGGGGTGCGGCAAGATACAGGCCCTGGCGGCTGTTTCAAGCGGCTCACGGCTGCCTCGATCACTCTTCCCAAATCAGGCCGCCCCCCGAATGTCCTTGGGGTGCATCCTTCAAGACAGGAATTCCTTGTTTCAGCCCTTCGGTCTTTCCGCTTCGCCCCGACAACGGGCATTGATGCGCGTGAAGGCAATTTGCCTGGGGGCGGTGCTGGCGACGGCCGGTGCGTATGCGGCGGATACGTGGCTGACCATCACTGGGGATCCCGCCAACTCCGCGAGCCATTACATCCAGGTCAATGTGGCCGCCATCGAGATCAAGGAAGACCTGCGGCTCCTTCCTGTGCGCATCAACCGTGCGACGCAATGGGCCCCGGCCGGCGAGAACCTTCAGTTCCGCTCTGTGGTGGCCGAGGTGCAGATCGACTGCACCCAGCAGATCGCCCGCTATGTGAAGGCGGCTTTTTATGCCCAGCCAGATTTTCGCGGACAGCCTTTCAGGATCACTACCTATGCCGGTGACGACATACGGCCGATGATCTTCAAGGACAGTGACGAGGATCCCAATGCGCGCATCGTCAAGGCCGCCTGCAGCGTCAAGAACGTGACCAACTGACAGGCGTGGTGGCGCTTGCGAGAGGCGCTCAGTTGACCATGACCAGCTTGCCCTTGACGCCGCGCGAGCCCATGTAGGCGTAAGCGTCTTTGAGCTCGGCCATGGGCATGGTGCGGTTTATCACCGGCTTGATCTTGCCGCTTGCGTACCAGCCCGCCAATTCGGCCATCATGGCGGCGTTTGCCTTGGGTTCGCGCTTGGCGAAGTCACCCCAGAACACGCCCACGATGGAGGCGCCCTTGAGCAGTGTCAGGTTGAGCGGCAGGGAGGGGATGGGCCCTGAGGCAAAGCCGACGACCAGGTAGCGGCCGCGCCAGGCGATGGAGCGGAAGGCCGGCTCGGCAAAGTCGCCACCCACGGGGTCGTAGATCACGTCCGGCCCTTTGCCTTCGGTCAGGGCCTTGATTTCATCGCGCAGGTTTTTGCTGCTGTAGTTGATGGTGGCGTCGGCGCCGATGGAGGTGCAGAGCGCGCATTTCTCATCGGTGGAGGCGGCGGCGATCACGCGCGCGCCGGCTGCCTTGGCAATCTGGATGGCGGCGGTGCCCACGCCGCCCGCCGCACCCAGTACCAGCACGGTTTCGCCGGCCTTCAGCTGCCCGCGGTCCATCAAGGCATGCCAGGACGTGGCGTAAATCATGATGAATGCGGCGGCGTCCACATAGGAAAAGCCCGGGGGCAAGGGCATGCACAAGGCTGCCGGCGCGATGGTATGGGTGCCAAAACCACCCGTACCCGAGAGGCAGGCCACGTTCTGCCCGACCTGCAGGTGTTTGACGCCTTCCCCGACGGCCTGGACGACGCCCGCGTACTCGGAGCCCGGCACAAAGGGCAGGGGCGGTTTCATCTGGTATTTGTTCTGCACGATCAGCAGGTCGGGGAAGTTCAGGCTGGCCGCCTTGATTTCAATCAGCACTTCGCCGGCCTTGGGCTGCGGTGTGGGCAGTTCTTTCCAGGTCAGCGCGTCCACGCCGGTGGGGTTTTCACAAAGCCAGGCTTGCATGAGATGTCTCCGATGGTGAGGTGTGAAGGCAGGGCGCCGAGAAAGCCATAAAGGCTGGAAAAGCCGGTAGCGGGCAAGGGGCTGCGCCTTGGCTTGCATCATAGGCAAAGCGCGCGCCTTCGGCAGCCCTAAATACGCCCGGGCTGTCACGGTCGTGACCGTAAAATCCCCCTATGAAAATTCTCATCTGCAACGACGACGGCTACCAGGCTTCCGGCATCATCGCCCTCTACGAAGCGCTTAAAACCGTTGCGGATGTCGAGGTGGTGGCGCCCGAACACAACAACAGCGCCAAATCCAATGCGCTGACCCTGCATTCGCCGATGTACGTGCAGACAGCCGCCAACGGCTTTCGCTACATCAACGGCACGCCGGCGGACTGCGTCCACATCGCGCTGACCGGCCTGCTGGGCTACCGGCCCGACCTGGTGGTCTCCGGCATCAACAACGGCGCCAACATGGGCGACGACACGATTTATTCCGGTACGGTGGGCGCGGCCATGGAAGGTTATCTCTTCGGCATTCCGTCCATCGCTTTTTCGCAGACTGAAAAAGGCTGGGCCTATATCGATGTTGCGGCCAAGCGTGCGGCCGAACTGGTGCGGCAGCTGATTCCCTCATTGGAAAACGTGGCGGAGGGCGCGGAACCCACGGTCCCGCCATGGCTGCTTAACGTGAATATTCCCAATCTGCCCGACGAAGAAATCCGCGGCGTGAAGGTGGCCCGGCTGGGGCGCCGTCATGCGGCCGAGCGCGTCATCATGCAGACCAGCCCGCGCGGCGAGACCATGTACTGGATAGGCGGCTCGGGGCCGGCGAAGGAAGCCGGTGAGGGCACCGATTTCTACGCGACCAGCCAGAAGTTTGTCTCCATCACGCCGTTGCAGGTGGACTTGACCGACCATGAGCGTCTGCCTTACTGGGCCCAGACCGCCGCCAAGCTGACCGAGCCCCGCTAAAGGCTTGACGACACATGAAACCCAGCATCAAGCCGCCGCTCAACCCCCTGACGACCAAGCCGGCCAAGGCCCCCGAAGGCGCAACGCGCCCGTCTTTTCCGGTTCGCCTCAAGCCCGATGCCGGAGTTCCCTCGGCTACCCGTCTGGCTTCCGGCAGCGCCCGCCCCGCGGTGAGTGCTGGCTCAAACGGCTTGAAGAAGCCCACAGCCGCACCTGCCGCGCGGCCAGGCGGTATCGGGCTGGATTCCCAGGCCGTGCGCGCGCGCATGGTGGCCAAGCTCGCGGCGCAAGGCGTTAGTGACGCGCAGGTGCTGGCGGCCATGGGCCAGGTGGAGCGGCATCGCTTTGTCGACTCCGCGCTCGTCAACCAGGCCTACGAGGACACCAGCCTGCCGATAGGGCTGGGCCAGACCATCTCCAAGCCCAATGTCGTGGCCCGCATGCTGGAGCTGCTGCGACACAATGCGGCGGGCGGTACGGCAAAATTGGGTCGGGTACTGGAGATCGGTACCGGCTGCGGCTACCAGGCCGCCGTGCTCAGCCATCTTGCGACGGAGGTTTACAGCATTGAACGGCTGCGCGGCCTGCACGATAAAGCCAGGGAGAACCTGCGGACTTTGCGCCTGCACAATGTGCACCTGCTCTTTGGGGATGGCATGATTGGTTATGCCAAGGGCGCGCCCTATGCGGCGATCATCGCGGCGGCAGGTGGCGAGGCCATCCCCGCGGCGTGGATAGATCAGCTGGCCGTGGGCGGCCGCCTGGTGGCGCCCATGCAAACCGCCGGCGGCGCGCAGGCGCTGGTGGTGGTTGATAAAACCCGTCAGGGCCTCCAGCAGACCTTGCTGGAGGCCGTGCATTTTGTGCCTTTAAAATCGGGGACAAGCTAAGGCCAGGCGCCCACAGGGGTGCAGGCCGGTATCCACGCGATAAGTCGATAAACCAGACAAGCCCTTTGGGTCTGTGGCCTGTGGACATATAGGCTCCATGGCTCAGGCAAGTCAGCAAGATTGAAGACGAAAGAAGCAATGAATCAAACCGTATGGTCGAACAGGGTCGCGGCCCTGCCTGCCACCCGCTCCATGCCCGGCAGGCTGGCCTTTTCGTGCATGCTTGCAGCCGTGCTCCTCGCGGCAGGTTGCGCTTCGCGTTCTCCCACCAACGCGCCGGTGGAAGACCGCGGGACCTTTGGGGGACGTCCGCAGCCGGGCTCAGTCGATTCCGGCAGTGTCAAACAACTTCCCGGTTTTGAGAACGCAGGCAAGCCCGGCTACTACACCGTAAAGCCCGGCGACACCATGATCCGCATTGGCCTGGAGAACGGCCAGAACTGGCGCGACATCGTGCGCTGGAACAACCTTGAAAACCCCAACATCATTGAAGTGGGGCAGGTGCTGCGCGTCGTGCCGCCGACCAGCGAAAACCCCCTGGTGGTGACCCGTCCGGTATCGCCGGGCTCGGCTCCTGCGTCCAGCACGCCGCCCGCGCAAGCCGCCAGCGCCGCCAAGCCCGCATCGGCACCTGCCAGCGCAAGCCCGGTACCCGCCGCAACGGCAAGTGGCGACGAAGACATCGCCTGGATCTGGCCGGCGCAGGGCACCATGGTGGCGGGTTTTGACGAAGCCAAGAACAAGGGCCTCGACATCTCCGGCAAGGCCGGCGATGCGGTGGTGGCCTCCGCCGACGGACGTGTGGTGTACGCCGGCGCCGGTTTGCGCGGCTATGGCAACCTGGTCATCCTCAAGCACAACAACACCTTCCTCACGGCCTATGCGCACAACCAGACACTGCTGGTGAAAGAAGACCAGAACGTCAAGAAAGGCCAGAAGATCGCTGAAATGGGCAACAGTGACGCGGACCGCGTGAAGCTTCACTTTGAAATCCGCCGCCAGGGCAAACCGGTGGATCCGGCCAAGTATCTGCCTGCCAAGTAAGCGCTTTGCGCTAGAAAAAAGCCCGGTGCATGCCGGGCTTTTTTGTTTGGCGCGGAGTTCCAAAGTGCATCCCTTTGGGGGGATGTCCGAAAAACGGTACTGCGTCCTGAGACAATTGAGGCATGACAGAAGAAAGCTCCATTCCGAAGCCGGACTATCCGCCAGACCTGCTCGAGGTCGAGTCGCTGGACATCGATGCCCAGGGTATTGCCCACAAGGCCGACCGCAAAGTGGTGTTTATCGAGGGCGCGCTGCCTTCCGAGCAAGTGACGGCCAATATTTACCGCAACAAAAACAGCTTCGAAAAAGCCGTGGTGACAGCCATCCACCGCGAATCGTCCCAGCGCGTGCGCCCGGCATGCCCGCATTTCGGCCTGCATACCGGCGCCTGTGGCGGCTGCAAGATGCAGCACCTGCACGCGGGTGCGCAGGTGGCCGTGAAGCAGCGTGTGCTGGAAGACAACCTCCGGCACATCGGCAAACTCAAGGCCGACGGCCTGCTGCGGCCCATCGAGGGGCCGGCCTGGGGCTACCGTTACCGCGCGCGGCTGTCTGTGCGCTATGTGCGGAAAAAGGAAACCGTGCTGGTCGGTTTTCATGAGCGCAAAAGCAGCTATGTGGCCGATATGAGCGAATGCCATGTGTTGCCCCGCCATGTCAGCGACATGCTGGTGCCGCTGCGCGAGTTGGTTGGCAGTCTGGACGCGAAGGAAACCGTGCCGCAGATCGAGCTGGCTTGCGGCGACGAGGTGACGGCCCTGGTGATGCGCCACCTGGAGCCTCTCAGCAATGGCGATGTGGCACGCTTGCGTGCTTTTGCCGCTGCCCGGCCAGGCCTGCAATGGTGGCTTCAGTCGGGCGGGCCGGATACGGTCAAGCTGCTTGACTCTCCAACAGGCTCAGGACAGGCTCAGAATTTGAGTTACAGCCTTCCGGAATTCGGCATCACCATGCCCTTCAAACCGACCGATTTCACCCAGGTCAACCCGCAGATCAACCAGGTGCTGGTTTCCCGGGCCTTGCGCCTGCTGGCTGTGCAGCCCGATGAACGGGTGATCGACTGGTTCTGCGGGCTGGGCAACTTCACGTTGCCGCTGGCCACGCGCGCCCGGGAAGTGCTGGGCATCGAAGGCAGCGAAGTGCTGGTGGCACGGTCACGGGAGAATTTTGAGAAAAACCAGGCGGCGTCGCGGACTCGCGCAGCACTGGCCCCTACCCGTTTCGTGGCGCGCAATCTGTTTGAAATGACACCGGCCATGCTGGTCAAGGATGGCGCTGCCGACAAATGGCTGGTGGACCCGCCGCGTGAGGGTGCTTTTGAGCTGTTCAAGTCGCTGGCGGCTCTGCAGGAGCAGATCACGAGCGGTATACCCTGCGACGATGGCGAGCACCAGCAAAGCCTGTCCCTGGACGGCTGGACGCCACCCAGGCGCATTGTTTACGTGAGCTGCAACCCGGCCACCCTGGCGCGGGATGCGGGTGTGCTGGTCAGAGACGGTGCTTGGCGCTGCACGGCCGCGGGCGTGGTCAATATGTTCCCGCACACGGCGCATGTGGAGTCCATTGCGGTATTTGAGCGGACATAAAAAAAGTAGCCCGGAGGCTCCTTTTTTTCGAGGTGGCAACCTTAGTCCCTGTCGCCCCCAAAGATGCCCAGCAGAGCCAGCAGGCTCTGGAAGATGTTGAACAGGTCAAGGTAAATGGCCAGGGTGGCGCTGATGTAGTTGGTTTCGCCGCCGTCAATCACCTGCTTCAGGTCATACAGCAGGTAGGCGCTGAACACCGCGATGGCCAGGGTACTGATCACCGCCATCAGCATGGTGGAACCGACAAATACATTGATGACGGCCGCCACCAGGATGACCAGGGCGCCGGCAAAGAGCCATTTGCCCATGCCGCTCAGGTCGCGCTTGATGACCGTGGACAGGCTGGCCATCACGAACATCACGCCAGCCGTGCCGGCAAAAGCCGTCATGACCAGCGATGCGCCGTTGCTGAAGCCCAGCACCATGGCGATCAGGCGCGAGAGCATCAGGCCCATGAAGAAGGTAAAGCCCAGCAGTATGGGCACACCGGCGGCCGAGTTCTTGGTCTTCTCAATCGCGAAAATAAAACCAAATGCAACGCCGAAGAACACGATCAGGCCCAAACCGCCCGTCAGTGAACGGGTGATGCCGGTCGCTACACCCAGCCAGGCTCCCAACACGGTGGGCAAGAGGCTAAGGGCCAGCAACCAGTAAGTGTTGCGCAGGACCTTGTTGCGTTGCTCGACGCTTGTGGCAACGCCATAGTCGAGGGTTTGAACATTGTCAGTCATGAGAGTCGTCTCCAAGGCGCCAGCAAATGCGGGCAAGATTATTTTAGGGTCCATTGCCGTTTTTCCAGCCCGCACCCCCTACTTTTTGTAAGGGTTCTATAAGCTAATTTGGCGGCAATCGATGAGGAGCAAGGCCTTGAATTTGCGTATGCTCGGTGTCTTTGCCAATAAACCGGAATCCTGAAAGACCATGAAATCAAAAGCCGTGCTTGAATTCGCCGACGTCAAAACCATCGCAGCCGCTGCCGAAGCGGAAGCCCTCAAGAACAACTGGGCAGTGACCATTGCCATCGTCGACGACGGCGGCCATTTGCTGCACCTGCAGCGCCTGGACGGCGCACCACCGATCTCCGCGCACCTCGCGCCCGCCAAGGCCAACACCGCAGCCATGGGTCGACGCGACAGCAAGATCTATGAAGATGTCATCAACGGCGGCCGCATGTCCTTTTTGTCGGCGCCTTACCTGGAAGGCATGCTGGAAGGCGGCGTACCCATCATGAAGGATGGCCAGTGCATTGGCGCAGTGGGCGTGAGCGGTGTGAAATCGAGCGAGGACGCGCAGATCGCACGTGCCGGCATGGCCGCCATCGGCCTTTGAAGCCCGCCTGCCAGGGGTATGAAAAAAGCCGACCACTGGGTCGGCTTTTTGTTGGCGTGAGATGAAGCGAGATGAAGCGAAATGAAGCGAAATGAAGCGAGATGAAGTGAGATGAAGTGAGATGAAGTGAGATGAACGGCATCGAAAAAAAGCCTGGCTAAACAACTCCGGAGAGTCGGTGGCTGGCCAAAAACGACCTTGGGAGCTTGGTAGCCCCGGATCGCCCCACGATGAAACTGAAACTATCGATGAGAAAACTGTGCTGAAGCCTTTGCGCCTGGGCTTATTTGGTCAGGATCAATTTACCGAGGCGCGTGGCCTGCAGCCGGTAGGTCGATCCGTTGTGGTTGATTTCCACGGCTTTCTGTCCACGCAGGATCTCCGTGCTGTTGACCGTCGCCGCTGGACTGCCCTTGCCGCCCGAAGCGGTCTCTGTTTGCACGGTCGTGCGGGCAGGAAGGCTCAAGGTGTTGGAAGGGGGCATTGCGAGGGGCATGGGTCAAACCGGTTTGCGTTTCGTTGAGTTAATGATAACCATTCTCATTTGAAAGTCAAGCAGGTTTGGGCAGCGAAGAGTTTTCTTTTTGTATCAAACGGCGGAGTCTGCCGCCGCATCAGGCTGGCAGGCCTTGTGATGGGCGGATCAGTTCTTGGGCTCGGTGATGAAGCCGATCTTGCGCAAGCCAGCTTGCTGCGCGGCCGCCATGGCCTGCGCCACCCGTTCGTAGCGAACCGACTTGTCGCCCCGGATGTGAAGCTCGGGCTGCGGGTTCTGGGCCGCTGCGGCCTTGAGCTGGGTGCCCAGCTCTTCGTCGGTGATTTTGGTTTCGTTGATGAAGTAGCTGCCTTCAGCGTCCACGCTCAAGCGAACCGTTTCCGGTTTGATGTTCTGCGCTTCATTGGAAGCGCGCGGCAGGTCGATATTGACGGAATGCTTCATCACGGGAACCGTGATGATGAAGATGATGAGCAGCACCAGCATGATGTCCACCATGGGCGTCATGTTGATCTCATTCATCACGTCGTCGCTGTCGTCTTGGGTTCCAAAGGCCATGGTGCTTCTCGATCGCTGGGTAGGGCCCCCTGCGTCAGCTCGGGGGCCGGATGGTTGGGGGCGTTCAGGCCTTTTTCATGGCCACGACGTTGGCCGGGCCGCCGGCGCTCGCGCTCACGCGGGCGCCGGTCACGAAGTAGGCGTGCAGGTCATGCGCGAAGCGGTTGAGCTTTTGCAGCACACCCTTGTTGCCGCGCACCAGCGCGTTGTAGCCCAGCACCGCGGGAATGGCCACCGCCAGGCCCAGTGCCGTCATGATCAGCGACTCGCCGATGGGGCCGGCCACCTTGTCGATGGTTGCCTGGCCGGCCGCGCCTATGGACAGCAGCGCATGGTAGATACCCCACACGGTGCCGAACAGGCCCACAAAGGGTGCGGTCGAGCCGACGGAGGCCAGGATGGCCAAGCCGGACTGCAGCTTGGCGGTGAATTCATCGATGGCATTACGCAGCGTGCGCGTAACCCAGTCGCTCACGTCCAGGGCGTCATGCAGGTGCGCCTTGGTATTGCGGTGGTGCAGGGTGGCTTCGCGGCCTTCCAGGGCCAGCTGGCGGAAGGGGTTGGTGGGGTCGCCGCCGAGCTTGGTCAGGCCGGCCGCGAAGTCTTCGCTGTGCCAGAAGTCTTCGGCCGCGCGGGCGATCTTCTTGAATTTGATGAGGTCCAGCGACTTGATGATGATGACCATCCACGAGGCCAGCGACATCAGCAGCAGCAACACGGCCACCGACTTGGTGACGATATCGCCCTGGCTCCAGACATTGGCAAGGCCGAATTGGGAATTCATGAATCAATACTCCAAGGTTCAAAAAGATTTCGCTCAGTCGTCCAATCAGTCTTTCAATGTCCAGTTGATCGGAACATTGAAAGGCATCGCTTCGGGAACGCCATTTCGTTTACCCGGCACATAGCGCCAGCTCATGACGGCGTCGTAGGCTGCCTTGTCGAGGCGGGAAAAACCGCTTGAGCTCACGAGTTCGGCGCGCTGGGCTTTTCCGTCGACGCCTATCCATACCCTGTAGGTCACCTTGCCTTGTTCGCCCATGCGCCGGCTGATGGGCGGGTAGACCGGCGTCGGGTTTTGCAGGTAGTCAGCATCGCTTGAAGGCAGTTGCACAACCGGTGGCCCGGGTGGTGCCGCAGGCGCCGCGGCCACAGGCGCGGGCGGCAAGGGCGGGGTGACGACACCCGTCGGCGCATTGGGGGAGGGTGCCGGGTCGGGAATGGCCAGAGGCTGGGGTGCCGGCAGCATGGGCGCTTTCGCGACGGGCTTTTTCTGCACGGCCGGTGTCGGCGGCGTGGGAGGAACGGGCTCCACCTTGGGGGCAGGGGGGCTAATGAACTGCGTCAGGATTTCCGCGGGCACCACGACTTCCGCGGCGCGCATCAGCAGGCCGCTTTGCAGTGCCCAGATGAAGCCGATGTGCAAGGCGACCACCACCAGCGCGATCACGGCATTTCGGCTCAGCGGCTGGCGCGGCGCTGGTGGGCGCGGGGCGGTGGAGAAGGTGGCGGTCATCGGGGATGGCGGATGGGGCAAAGGCCGCGCGCGCGGCCGGTTCAATCAGTGTTTGAGCAAAATCAGCGGCGGAAGATCCACCACGCGGAAACAATCACCAGGACCAGGCTGGCGGGAAGCGCTGCAATCAGGCTTGGGGTGAATGTTGCAAGATGTTCCATGTGCTGCCTTCCTGCGCGTGGCTGGCGAGCTTGATATTGGCCGTCGGGCAACTGGTGCTGCACTGCGCGACCACGTCACGGGCGCAGCCTTCGCATTGGCCGCATTGGGTGGCCACGCCGAGTTCGAACTGGATTTCATCAAAGCCCAGACCCGCACGGGCATGGCGGGCGATTTCGCGGTCGGAGATACGGCGGCAGACGCAAACAATCATGGAAGGGTTTGGCTGGGGATTGATTCAATCGGTGTGGTGATTATAAATGCGAATCTGTCGCATTTGCAATCTTGGGCAGGTTTATTTTCCCGGCCACCATATCCGGCATCGCCAGCCGTGGGTTGCCTAGCCTCAAGCCAGCATTTGGCCCCAAAAAATGGGCTTCGAATGCTATGAATTTTGTAGTTCAGGCCTTGGCCCAGCCACGATTCGCGTGGCCAGGGGAGCGTCGAGGACGTCGAAGAAGCCCTGGAAACCTGAGCCTAAACCTCAGCCCACATGCGCAGCAGGTTGTGGTAGCAGCCGGTCAGCCGAACCACTTCCGGGCTTTCGGCGGCACCTTTGGCAGTGCTTTCCACCTCTTTCTGGCGCAGGGAGGTGATGGCCATGTCCATTTCGTACAGAAGCCGCCGCTGGGCATCGGAGCGAACCATGCTTTCGATCCAGAAAAAGCAGGCCAGCCGCTCACCGCGCGTGACCGGCTCGACTCGGTGTACGGATGTCCCCGGGTACATCACGAGGTCACCGGCGTCGAACTTGATCCGCTGCTCGCCGTAGGTGTCCTGCACCACCAGCTCGCCACCGTCGTAGCTTGCCGGGTCGCTCAGGAACAGCGTGCAGGAGATGTCGGTGCGCACGTGGCGCGCGGTCGCGGCATGTGTACGCACGGCGTTATCGATATGGTTGCCGAAGTTGTTGGCGTCGCCCCCATAGCGGTTGAACAGCGGCGGGTAGACCGATTTGGGCAGTGCGCCGGTGACGAACATGGGGTTGCGGGCCAATGCTACCGAGACGATATGGCGCGCCTGCTGGGCAGCCGGCAGCTCTTCAGGCAACTGCAGGTTGTTCTTGACGGCACCGCTTTGGCTGCCGGCCGTGATACGGCCGTCGGCCCAGTCGGCGCCCAGGATCAATTGGCGGACCTGCGCGAGTTCGTCGGGCTGGAGGGCTTGATGAATGCGAAGCAGCATGGAGACATCTCCGAAAAGATCGCTGAAATGAAAAAGGCACCCGGAGTATCCCCCAGGTGCCTTAAACCGTGAACAGGTTCTAAAACCTTGAAAATTCTCGCTTTGAATCAGAACTTGCTGGTCAGCGTCACGCGCACGCTGCGTGCGTCGCCAGGCGCGGCGAAACCGCGGTACAGCGTGTTGTAGTAGACCTTGTCAAACAGATTGTCGATGTTCAGCTTGAGCGTGTTGCCCTGGCTGATACGGTATTCCACCAGCGCGTCGGCCTTCACGTAGCCTGGCGCGCGATTGGTACTGGCCACGCTGTTGGCCGGCTTGTTCTGGCTGACCGCGGTAAAGCCGCCCCCAATGCGCCACTTGTCGCCGATGCGGTAAGTGGTGAACAGGGTAGCCTGGCGGCTCGGGCTCAGGCCCGGGTTTTCGCCGACTTCGGCAAGTCCGGCGGCATTGGAGCCCGACTTGTCGATCTTCGCCTTGAGGAAACCAATGCCCGCGAAAACATCCCACTGCGGCGTGATGCGGCCGGCGATCTCGAATTCGAGTGCGTCGGTGTGGCGCTTGCCGGACAGGAGGTAAGAGTTGTTGGCGGTGTCAATGTCCGTATTGCGTTCGTTGTATTTCTCGGTGCGTGCCAGGGCCGTACGGAAAGACAGGTCGCCGCCGTAGAGTTCCCACTTGGCGCCGATTTCCATGTTGCGGCTGCTCTCGGCCGGGGTGTTGGCCGATTGCGGGTCGAACTGGTAGAGGTCGCCCGAGGTGTTGAAGGAGGTGCCGTAGGCGGCGTAATAACTCACTTCCTCCGTCGGTTGGAACATCACGCCCAGGCGTTTGCTCAGCAGCGTGTCGGAGCGGCTGAGAGGGGTGTTGTTGGGTGCCGCATTTCCTGCGCGGTCGAAGTCACCGCGGAAATTGTCGATCCGGAGCCCGCCTACCAATTTCCAGTATGGCGTGAGGTCAATGGTGTCCTGCGCGTAAAGGCCCAGTGTGGTGGCTTTGAATTGTGTTGCAACACGCTCCGTGAGATTGCCGCTGATGCCCGTGCTGATCGGGTTGCCAACCGTGGTGGACGGCTTGGCCGCGAGCGCATTGGTAATGAACGGGTAGGTGGATCGGCTGGAGTTTTCAACCGCATATTCGGCGCCCACCAGGATGCTGTTTTTGCGCCCGAACCAGTTGGTGCTTGTCAGGTAATCCGTCTGCAGGAAGGTGTGATGCTCCTTGCCCGACTTGGAGTTGTTGCCGCGGTTGACCACCGTATTCGGATTCAGGTTGAAGATCGTGGTGCCAGCGGCGAAACTGGACTGCGTGGCCCACATGGCGCGTGAGTAGTAGCCGTCGCGCAGCGTGGTTTTCAGGCTGCTGCCATCCGCCCAGCGATGCGTGTGCGACAGCGTCAGCGCATCGGCCTTGTCATTCTGGAAGTCGGTGTTCAGGCCGTACCAGTACTGGTTGGTTGGCGAAGGCGCAGGGCGGCTGTTGAGCCACGCAAAACCCCAGTCGGGCTTGTCGTTGTAGTGCAGGTGGTAGTAGCTGATTTCGAATTCGTTCGCCGTGCCGATGCCGAAGCGGTAGTCCAGCGCCAGACCGCGGCGATGGGTGGATGCGCTGGCGTTGTCGCCGCGGCCGTCGCCGTCGGTGGCCATGGCGTTGATGCGCAGAGCCGCATCGTCGTCCAGCTTGAAGTTGAAGTCGCCCTGGTAGCGCTGGTAGCCCTTGGTGCCGACGGTGGCATTCACCTCGTGTTCGGTGATCAGGCGCGCCTGCTTGCTGACCTGGTTGATCACGCCGCCGGTGGAGCCGCGGCCGAACAGCATGGAGGCCGCGCCGCGCAGCACTTCCACGCGCTCGGTGTTGAAGTTGTCGCGGTTGTATTGCGCGATGTCGCGCATGCCGTCCAGGTAAATGTCGCCCGCCGCGCTGAAGCCGCGCAAGCGGATGTTGTCGCCGACACGGCCGCCTTCGCCGGCTTCAAAGGTGATGCCGATGACGTTTTCGAGCGCACTCTTGAAGCTGTCCTTGCCCTGGTCGTGCATCAGCTTTTCATTGACGACAGTCAACGACTGTGGGATGTCCTTGGCCGGCACAGGCATCTTGCCGACGCTGGTGATGCCGCTTTGGTAGGTCTGGTTTTCGCGGTCGCGGGTTCCAGTCACCGTCACGGGAGCCAGGGTTTTGCCTTCGGCCTGCGTGGCGGTCGTGGTGCTCGCGGCGGCGGGAACGGGGGTGACGCTTTGCGCCCATCCGGACACCGACACTGCCAGCATCAGCGCGCCCAGCGGCAGCAGGGCTTTGTCGGATGAGGCGGCGGAACAGGCCGTTGGTGCGGCGAGAGCGGCGAAGCTGTTGGTACCGGCGTTGCGGTTTTTCTTATTGCGCGCAGATCGTGCGGCGCGAGCGGACGGGTGTGCCAAGATGGCCTCCAAGCAGGGCCCAGCCTGTGGCAGGCGGGCCGGGGTTCAGGAAAAAGCTTGGCTGGCTCGAAATCACCGGGAGGGACGCGAGTTGGCTGGCTCGAAGTTCGCCCGAAGTTTATCCCAAATGATAATGATTCGTAATATCTTGTTCGAAATGACCAAGAACCGCTGGAATGGGAGGCCGGTTTTGTGGCAAAAATGCCAAAGGACAAGCCCAGGGCCGTCTCAGGCCGCGAAAGAGCGGCAAAGGGGCGGAAAAGATAAAGTTCGTCGAAACAAAAACGGGGCCCGCAGGCCCCGTTTTTGTTGGTGGGCACCGAGCCGCGAAGCTGGGCGCGATGTTGCCGGATCGTCTAGCTGAGTTCGCCCATCTGGCTTTGCAGGTAGTTCTGCAGGCCAACCTTGTTGATCAATTCAATCTGGGTTTCCAGGAAGTCGATGTGCTCTTCGGTGTCGTCCAGGATTTCCTGCAGCAGGTCGCGCGAGACATAGTCGCGCACGCTTTCGCAGTGGGCGATGCCGTCCTTGATCGTTGCCTGCGCGCCGGTTTCGGCTTTGAGGTCGCAGTTCAGGGCTTCGGGCACGTCCTCGCCGATCATCAGCTTGCCCAGATCCTGCAGATTGGGCAGGCCGTCGAGCATGAAGATACGGTCCATTAGCTTGTCGGCGTGTTTCATCTCGCCGATGGACTCTTCGTATTCTTTCTTGGCCAGCTTGTCCAGGCCCCAGTGCTTGTACATGCGGTAGTGCAGAAAGTACTGGTTGATGGCCGTCAGTTCATTCTTGAGCTGTGCCTGCAGGTGGGCAATGACCTTCGCGTCGCCTTTCATGGGAATTCCTTATCGTTGTAGTGTGGATCGCCCATTGTTACTGGCCGCAGCCCACAACTCAAGCATTCCCCTGTTGGTGCGGTCTGCTTGCGTTTGATTGTGAGAACCGTTCGTATTGCTGCGGGGCCGGCTCAGCGCTCGGCGAAGGCGCGTTCCACCACGAAGTGGCCGGCGTGCTGCATATTGCCTTCCACAAGGCCCTGGGCTTCCAGCATGGCCTTGATATCGCGCAGCATATCGGGGCTGCCGCACAGCATCAGGCGGTCGTTGTCCGTAGAGATCGCCGGCAAGCCGAGGTCGCTATAGAGTTTGCCCGACTGCATGAGTTCGGTGATGCGGCCTTCGTTGCGGAAGCGCTCGCGCGTCACGGTGGGGTAGTACATCAGCCGGCCACGCACGAGTTCACCCAGGAATTCGTGTTCATGCAGTTCATGCTCAATCAGGCCGCGGTAGGCCAGCTCGGCGCTGGTGCGGCAACCGTGTACCAGCACCACGCGCTCAAAGCGCTCATAGGTGTCGGGATCTTTGATCAGCGAGAGAAAGGGCGCCAAGCCCGTGCCGGTGGCCAGGAGCCACAGCGTCTTGCCGGGCAGCAGGTTTTGCAGCAACAAGGTGCCAGTGGGTTTGCGGCCAACCAGGATGTCGTCACCGGGCTTCAGGTGTTGCAGCCGCGAGGTCAGCGGGCCGTTGGCCACCTTGATGCTGAAAAACTCCAGCTGGTCCTCATGGTTGGCGCTGGCCACGCTGTAAGCGCGCATCAGCGGCTTGCCGTCCACGGGCAGGCCGATCATGGTGAACTGGCCGTTAACGAAACGAAAGCCGGGGTCGCGCGTGGCGGTGAAGCTGAAGAGCGTATCGGTCCAGTGGTGGACGGAAATAATGCGTTCGGTGTTAAAGGCGCTCATGAGAAAAAGAAGGAAGGAAAGAAGAAAAAGTAGTTTGGACGACAAGAGGGCAGGAGGCCCGCCGCGCACTCCTTCAGTTCAGCCCTCAGATCGTGCGTGAGCAGCCTGGTATTTTATCGCCTGCGCGAAGCCGCCGTCCGCAGTCGCTGTGACGCCATGCCGGCACCGAGGTCTCATCGCTCATTAACGCCCGGCTTGGGCGCGTGGCACCCATGCGAACCATGCCATCACGGCAACAGGCAGGCCCAGGCTCAACCAGGCCCACCAGTCGCCCCAGCCATCGGAGACCAGAGCGCTCAGCAAGCCGCTGGCGCTGAGCAAGCCCAACACCAGCGGCCAGCGCCACAGGCGCCAGAAAGAGTTGGTGGCCGCGCTCATGCGGTACCGCCCTGCGCTTTGTGGGGAATGGCGCGCGGCTCTGGCGTATCTGTCCCAGCAGCCGGCTTCGTTGCCGTGGCCGGGTTACGGCGCTTGAGCCACAGGTACAGGCCGCTGCCCAGCACGATGATGGTGGCGATATCCAGCAGCGCCCAGAGAATCTGCATGGGCATGCCGCCGTAGTCGCCGAAATGCAGCGGCTGCGATACCAGCAGCGCCGTGAGGTACCAGGGCAGCGGCGGGCTGGCGGTGAGCGCGTTGGTACCTGCGTCTACCAGCACCGGCTTGAGCAGGCGCGAGTTGAAAGGCTCGTTGCCGCGCAGAAATATTGTGTAATGGTGCGGGCTTGAAAACGTCGTGCCCGGAAAGGCGATGAAAGCCATCCTCATGTCGGGTGCGAGCGCCGTGGCCGACGATGCGGCCTGTTGCACCGAGGCCAGGCGCTCCGGCGGTTTCTGTCCCTGGTAGGGTGCAAGCAGGGCGCTGAGCTGGTCGTACTGCCAGTATTTGATCACCAGGTCGGCCCATGTATTAATCATGCCGGTGGCGCCCACGGTAAAGGCCCATGCCAGCGTCACGATGCCCAGCAGGTTGTGCAAGTCCAGCCATCTGGCGCGTGGCCTGTTTTGCCGCACGGCGCCGAAGTCCAGCTTGCGCATGAAGGGCGCGTACAGCACCAAGCCCGAGACAATCGCCACCAGCAGCAAGAGGCCCATGAAGCCCAGGAAAAGCTTGCCAGGCAAGCCGGCGAACAGGTCCACATGCAGCTTGAGCATGATGTACATAAAGCCTTCGTCGAACTTGGGCTCGGCCAGCACCTCGGCGGTGCGCGCATCGACGGCGACGGTCTTGTTGCCGGCCTCCGAAGTCGGCGTGTCGCCAAACGTCACGTACCAGAAGCGGTCGTCGTCGATCTCGTGCGAGGCGAACATGGGTACCTTGTTCGGGTGCAGCGCCTGGGCCGCCTGCATCACCTTGTCGAGGCTGGCGCGCGGCATGTCCCTGGGCAGCTCGGGCACTTCCACCTCAGTACCCAGCAGGTGGCCGATCTCATGGTGAAAAATCAGCGGCAGCCCTGTCAGGCACAGCAGCAGCATGAAAATGGTACAGACCAGGCTGCTCCATTTGTGGATCCAGGTCCAGGCTTTGACTTTGCGGCTGTTCAGCATGGTGCTCCTTTGCCTTCCAGGAACGTGACAGCCCGGGGGCGGATGGTGAACGGAGCCACGCGTGTGGCGTGCGGCAAATGCAGGCAGGGCAAGTCAAAACTCCGAAGGGGCGCCGGGAAACTGGCGTGCACGCGGCGGCTCCGATGCGCAACGGTGGCGCGGTGTCAGGAGTCGGGAGTCCGCGGGCAGGTTGTTGGCTTGCTGCGCCCGGCAGCGCGAACGGCTGCTGGGATGTCTGGCTAGCGGGGGAGGGGCAGCGAACTATATCACCGATGAGAGTAATTCTCATCTGAAAGACGGTAGGGCTCGTGCGGTTTTTGCCGGACCTTCTTCGATAGCGCGCAAAAAAGCCGCCCGGTTGGGGGGCCTTTTTGCGCTCAGCGCTTCAGCGCTTCAGCGCTTCGTGGGCTTATTTCGCGGCAATGGGGCTGCGGATCAGGTAATCGAAAGCACTCAGGGCCGCCTTCGCGCCTTCGCCGGCCGCGATGATGATCTGCTTGAAGGGCACAGTCGTCACGTCGCCGGCCGCGAACACGCCGGGCACCGAGGTCTGGCCCTTGGCGTCGACGATGATTTCACCGTGCTTGGACAGCTCGATGGTTCCCTTGAGCCAGTCGGTGTTGGGCACCAGGCCGATCTGGATGAACACGCCTTCAAGCGCCACGGTTTTCAGCTCGCCGCTGGCGCGGTCCTTGTAGACCAGGCCGTTGACCTTCTGGTCGCCGGTGATCTCCGTGGTCTGCGCATTGGTGATCACCGTGACGTTCGCCAGGCTGTTCAGCTTGCGCTGCAGCACCGCATCAGCGCGCAAAGCGGTGTCATATTCGATCAACGTCACATGGCCCACGATGCCCGCCAGGTCGATGGCCGCTTCGACGCCCGAGTTGCCGCCGCCTATGACGGCCACGCGCTTGCCCTTGAACAGCGGCCCGTCGCAGTGCGGGCAATAGGCCACCCCCTTGTTCTTGAACTCGTGCTCGCCGGGCACGTTGATGTTGCGCCAGCGCGCGCCGGTTGAAATCACGATGGACTTGCTCTTGAGCGACGCGCCGTTTTCAAGCTGGACTTCGATCAGGTTCTTGTCCGGTCCGCTGTTCGGTACCAGCGCTTTGGCGCGCTGCAGGTTCATGATGTCCACGTCGTAGTTGCGCACGTGTTCTTCCAGCGCGTGGGCGAATTTCGGCCCTTCGGTTTCCTTGATCGAAATGAAGTTCTCGATGCCCATGGTGTCCAGCACCTGGCCGCCGAAGCGCTCCGATGCCACACCGGTACGAATGCCTTTGCGCGCGGCGTACACAGCCGCGGCGGCGCCGGCCGGGCCGCCACCGACGATCAGCACGTCGAAGGCATCCTTGCCGTCTATCTTTTTGGCTTCGCGCTCGACACCGCTGGTGTCGATCTTGGCGAGGATTTCCTCCAGGCTCATGCGGCCGTTTCCGAACATGGTGCCGTTGAGGAAGACCGTGGGCACGCCCATGATCTCGCGCTCTTTCACTTCGTCCTGGAAGGTGCCGCCCTCGATCATCGTGGTCTTGATACGCGGGTTCTGCACCGCCATCAGGTTCAGGGCCTGCACGACATCGGGGCAGTTGTGGCAGGTCAGCGAAACATAGACCTCGAAGTCGAAGTCACCGTCAAGCGCGCGGATCTGGTCCAGCACGGCCTGCTCGACCTTGGGCGGGTAGCCGCCGACCTGCAGCAGCGCCAGGATCAGCGAGGTGAATTCATGGCCCATGGGCAGGCCGGCAAAACGCGGGCCGTGGTTCTCGCTGGGGCGGTTGATGGAAAACGATGGCTTGCGGTGGTTGTCGTCGCGGCTTTCGGTCAACCTGACCAGCGGCGAGGCCTCCGCGACGTCCTTGAGCAACGACAGCACTTCGCCGGAAGCTTCGCTGTCGTCGAGCGAGGCAACGATTTCAATCGGCTGCGTGGCGCGTTCGAGGTAGCTTTTCAATTGAGCTTTGGTGGCGTCGTCGAGCATGGGGGACTCACTTTCAAGGGAAAAACGGGTTCAAAAGGGAACAAAAAAGCCCGAGGCGGCACACGCGTGCCTGGCCCCCGGGCCTTTGTCAGCAAGGCATCAGGGCTGCTTTGAGGCTTTTAGATCTTGCCAACCAGGTCGATGGACGGGGCGATGGTCTTGGCGCCTTCGTTCCACTTCGCGGGGCAGACCTGGCCGGGGTGAGCGGCGGTGTACTGGGCTGCCTTCAGTTTGCGCAGGGTTTCTTTGACGTCGCGTGCGATCTCGTTGGAGTGCACTTCGGCGGTCTTGATGACGCCTTCGGGGTTGATCACGAAGGTGCCGCGCAGTGCCAGGCCTTCTTCGGGGATGAACACGTCAAAGGCCTTGGTCAGCGTGTGGGTGGGGTCGCCCACCAGCGGGAACTTCGCCTTGCCGACTGCGGGCGAGGTTTCGTGCCACACCTTGTGCGAGAAGTGGGTGTCGGTGGTCACGATGTAGACCTCAGCGCCGGCTTTCTGGAATTCAGCATAGTTGTCGGCGGCATCTTCGACTTCCGTGGGGCAGTTGAAGGTGAATGCGGCCGGCATGAAGATCAGGACCGACCATTTGCCCTTCAGCGATTCGTCTGAAACGTCGATGAACTTGCCATTGAGGAAAGCTTGGGTCTTGAAAGGCTGGACTTGCGTGTTGATCAGGGACATCTAGTTGGATTCCTATAGGTGATTAAAAAAGGCTAAAAACTTGCCGGCGAGTCGATAGTATATCGCTTTTAAATTGCTTTAAACGATTGATATTGACTATTGATTGAATAGGCATGGCGCTCATGCTCAACCGCTCATCCTGTTCGCTCTCCGTGACTTGATAGTGACGGATTAATGCTGGATTTCAGAGGGGGAGACGCACCAGCGCGGTTACTTCGTGGATTATTTTGCATCCAAATGTTGCGAATGAGAACAATTCGCATATACTGCGGTCTCTTCTGAGCCAGCCACAAGTGACCGGAGCCGAAAGGCGCTTCCAGTTGCCGCAGCAAGCCCTCCAAACCTTTTTATTTTGGGCTTGCATGACTTCCTCCATCCATTCTTCCTCACGCTTCGCGCTGCGCGAAATCTCCCTGCTGGTCGCCTTGGCCTGGGGCTCCAGTTTTGCCGCGCAGGCACAAACGGTACCTGCCGCAATGCAGGTTGCCGCCCTCAAAGAAATCGTCGTCAGCGGCTCGCGCAATGAGCAATCGGTTGAGGATATTCCGCAAACCATCGACGTGATCAACGCCACCGATATCGAGCAGGAGCAGATCCGGGACATCCGCGATGCGGCCAAAAACATCCCCAATGTGTCCGTGCGCCGTGCACCCGCGCGCTTTGGCCTGGCCCAGGGCGATACCGGCCGCGAAGGCAATGCTGGTTTCAATATCCGCGGCCTTGACGGCAACCGCGTGCTGATGCTCGTGGACGGCATCCGCATTCCGCGCAGCTATGCCTTCAGCCCCAACTCCTTCGGGCGCGACAGCGTCTCCATCGACCTCATCAAGCGCATTGAAATCGTCAAGGGGCCAGCCTCCGCGCTGTATGGCTCCGACGGCATTGCCGGCCTGGTCAACTTCATCACCAACGAGCCGGACGATTACCTGCGGGACGGCAAGTCCTTCGGCGGCCGCGCATCCATCGGCTACAGCGGCGACAACAGCGAAACCTCCGCCAGCGGAACGATCGCCGGCCGCGTCAACGAGGTGCTGGCCTGGCAACTGAACCTGGCCACCAGCAGCGGCAAGGAACTGAAAAACCGCGGCGACAACAGCGGCACGGGATTCACCCGCACGGCGCCGAACCCGCAAAGCGACAAGACCAACTCCCTGCTGGCCAAGGTCATGCTGACGCCGACCTCTTCGCAAAAACACGTTATCACCTTCGAGCACGTCGACAAGAAGAGCGACTACAACCTGCTGACAGCGCGTTCGGCCACAGTGCTGGACTCCTACTCGACCGGCAAGATGGACCGTGACCGTTTGACCTGGGATGCGAAGTACAAGGTGGGCGCCGCGCTGGCTGACAACATCCAGACGGTGCTCAGCTACCAGGACGCGAAGTCCAGCGACTACACCTATGAGCGGCGCACGGCGCTGCCGCAGGAGCGCGTGCGCGACACGACCTACAGCGAGCGCACCCTGCAAGCCGGCATCCAGGCCGACAAGACCCTGCGCATGGGCGCCGACTCGGCGCAGAAGATCACCTACGGCCTGGACCACACCAGCGCCGACATCGAAAACCTGCAGACCGGCCTCGTGCCGCCCGCCGGCGAAACCTTTCCGCTCAAGCGCTTTCCCGATACCAAGGAAACGGCCACAGCCTTTTATGTGCAGGACGAATTCATCCTGGGCGACTGGAGCGTGACGCCGGGCGTGCGCGCCGACAGTTTCAAGATCGACGCGGCGCAGGCCGGCTTCCCGGTGCCCGCAGTGTCGATGTCGGGCTCGGCCGTATCGCCCAAGGTCGGCGTCGTCTACCGCGCCACGCCGCAGTGGAGCTTCTTCGGCAACTACGCCAGCGGCTTCCGCGCGCCCAATGCGGGGCAGGTCAACGGCTTCTTCCAGAACCTTGCCGGCGGCTACCGCACCGTGCCCAACCCCAACCTCAAGCCTGAGAGGAGCCGCAACGTCGAATTCGGTGTTCGCGGCCGCCTGGACCAGCTGAGTTTTGACACCGCCGTGTTCTACGGCCGCTTCACCGATCTGATCCAGGACGGCGCGATTGTGAGCGGGGCTTTCGGAAACCCCGGCAATCCCGCCGTGATCCAGTCGATCAACATCGACAACGCGACCATCAGCGGCTTTGAGATCAAGGGCGCCATGAACTGGGGCAAGTTCGGCGATGGCCAGCTCAGCACGCCATTCTCCTACGGCTATACCCGCGGCACGGTGAAGAACACAGGCAAGCCGCTGGACACCATAGATCCGGCCAAGCTCAGTGTCGGCCTGAAGTATGAAACCCCATCGTGGGACGTTCGCCTGGACGCGAACCACCACTCGGCCAAGAAGTTCGACGACATCAGCGCGCAGACCATTGCCGCGTCGCCGCCTGCCGTGCCTGTGGCCACCGCTCAGTTCGCCGTGCCGTCCGCCACCACGCTGGACCTGACAGGCCAGTGGCGCTTCAGCAAAACGCTGCGCCTCAACATGGGCCTCATCAACCTCACGAACAAGAAGTACTGGAACTGGTCGGATGTGCGCGGCGTGGCCGCCAACTCCTCCTTCCGCGATGCCTACAGCCAGCCGGGCCGCTACTTCAACGTCTCGCTGGTCGCGGATTTCTGATCCCGTCCGTTTTACGAAAGAAGAAAACCGCATGAGCCAGTTTCCCGACCACGGTGCCGACGATGGCGACATCGCCGCGGCCGACGTCCAGGGCCTGCCGCCGGCCCAGGCCCTGCTGGCCGGGACGCTGGCCCTGATGACCGGCCACGCCCTGGCCTGCTGCGAAGGGCAGCGCACGCTGCTGGCCAAAAAAATCATCGCCAACCTCTCCATGCTGTCGCGCCATGCCGGTGCGCCACCGAATTTCAGAGCCATCGCCGCCAACCTGCATCCCCTGTGGGTGCGCTTGTTGCAGCCGGGCCTGGACCAGCCACAGCAGGGGCTTTTGCCTGCGGACCCTTCTGATCATCCTGATACCCACCGCGTGCTTTGGCACACAACCCCGGAGATACTTCAATGAGCGCAGTCCTTCAAACCCAGACGCGGCCCGGCGCCGCAAGCCAGGCAGATGCCGGCGCTGTATCCCTGAACCCCGCCGTCTTGCGCGAGCGCTTCGCCGCTGCCCGCAGCAGCGGCAAGCGCGCCAAGGATGCGGCAGAGAGCGTTGGTATCACCGAAGGCCAGGCCGTCGCGGCCCATGCGGGCGCGCACGGCCATGCCCTCAAGGCCACGCCGCTCAAAGGCCCGTGGGTGGGGATATTGCAGGCGCTGGAGCTGTGCGGCCCGGTCATGGCGCTCACGCGCAATGAATCCACCGTGCACGAGAAAACCGGTGTCTACCGCAACGTCAGCGCGCAGGGCCATATGGGACTGGCGCTGGGCGAGGACATCGACCTGCGCATCTTCTTCAGCCGCTGGCATGCCGGCTTCTACGTCTTCGAACCGGCCAATGATCCCAAGAGCCCGGCCTCGGAATGCCTGCAGTTTTTTGACGCGCACGGTGTCGCCGTGCACAAAGTGTTCGCACGGCCCGAGACTGATCGCGAAGCCTTCAGGGATGTGGCCAACCAGTTCAGCGACGCCAGCAAGATTGACACCTTCACGCCTGCCGACCCCAAGGCCGCACCCAAGCCCGACGCGGACATCGACGCCGCCGCACTGGCACAGGGCTGGAGCGAGATGAAGGACACGCACGAATTTTTCGGGCTGATCGGCAAGGCCGGTGCGGAACGCCAGCAGGCTTTCCGCCTGGTTGAAGGCCGCTTCACCGAGAAAGCCGACCTGGGCATCGTGCGCAAGCTGCTCGACGAAGCCTGCATGGACGGCACACCCATCATGGTGTTTGTCGGCAGCCCAGGCTGCATCCAGATCCATACCGGGCCGGTCAAGCGCATCGAGTCTATGGCCACCCCGACCGCGCAATGGATCAACGTGCTCGACGCGGGTTTCAACCTGCACTTGCGTGAAGACATGGTCAAGAGCGCCTGGATTGTCGAGAAGCCCACCACCGAAGGCCTGGTTACCTCGGTGGAAGTGTTCGACGGCGCGGGCGAACTGATGGCGATGTTCTTTGGCGCGCGCAAGCCCGGCGTGCCCGAACTGCAGGCCTGGCGCGACATCGTGGGCCGCCTGCCCAGGCTCAAGGAAGCCGCATGAGCGGTGCCGTTCAGGCGTCCCTGAGCAAACCACATTCCCATAAGGCTTCCCATGACAGCAGCCCTTTCCCCACTCCGCCGGCGCGACGTCTTGCGGTATTTTTCACTGCCGGTGGCTTCCGCCGCCTCCAGCGTTTGCGGCCTGTCTGCGACTGCTGCGCTGGCCCAGACACCGTTGAAGATGCCGCGCATCGTCTCGGTAAGCGGCGCGACCACGGAAATCGTCTACGCGCTGGGCGCTGAAAAGCAGCTGATCGGTACCGATACCACCAGCCTTTATCCGGCCGCGGCCTTGCAGACGCCCAAGGTCGGCTACATGCGCCAGCTGTCGGCGGAAGGCTTGCTTTCGCTCAAGCCCGACGCGGTGATCGGCACGACCGAAGCCGGGCCCCAGGTAGTGATGGACCAGGTCCGCAGTGCCGGCGTCAAGCTGGAACTGGTCGAAGCCGACCACAGCTGGGGTGAAGTGCAGCGCAAGATCGCAGCAGTGGGGCGGGCCACGGCCCGCGTGGCCCAGGCCGCCGCGCTGCAGGCCAAGCTGGATGCCCAGTGGGCGGAGGTGCTGGCCGCCGTCGCGCGCAAAGGCGGCCGCAAACCCCGCGCCATTTTTATCCTTTCGCATACAGGCTCACCGCAGGTGGCAGGCGAGAAAACCGCCGCGCATGCGATGCTCAGCTTCGCGGGCCTGGACAACGCCCTCCTTACCCCAGGCGGCTCCGGCAACTTCGCGGGCTATCGCGCCATGACACCCGAAGCCGTGGTCGCCGCCGCGCCCGACGTGATCGTCACCACCACGCAAGGCATCGAAGCCGTGGGCGGGCTCGAAAAATTCTGGCAACGCCCCGGCCTGGAGCTCACGCCCGCCTACAAGCGCCGCGCGCTGGTGGCGTTGGATGCGCTTTACCTGATCGGCTTTGGCCCGCGCCTGCCACAGGCGGTGGCTGAGCTGCACCAGGCCGGACTGAAGGCCGGCGCGTGAAGGTGGCCATGCACGGTGAGTACAGGCGCTGGCCTGCGGCGCTGGTGCTGGGCGCGGGCGTGCTGCTGCTGGCCCTGAGCTTTATCGACGGCAGCGCGCGCGGTGCCTATGCGATCAGCCCGCTGCAACTATGGAACGTGCTGCTGGACATGCTGGCCGGCAGCGGCCAGCCATCGCCCGAACACCTGGTTTTCATGAACATCCGCTTGCCGCGGTTGCTGCTGGGTGTGGCGGCCGGTGCGGCGCTGGGCATGTCGGGTGCGCTGATGCAGGGCCTGTTCCGCAACCCGCTGGCCGACCCCGGCCTTATCGGCGTCAGCAGCGGCGCCGCGCTGGCCGCCGGGATGACCATTGTGCTGGGTAGCCTGGGGTTTCCAGAGATGCCGCGCACCCTGGGAAGCTGGACGCTGGTGGCCATGGCTTTCGTGGGCAGCCTGCTGGTCACCACGCTGGTGTATGTGCTGTCCCAGCAAGATGGCGCGACGCGGGTCGGCACGATGCTGCTTGCGGGCGTCGCCATCAACGCCTTGGCCAGTGCGGGCCTGGGTTATCTCACTTTTCTGGCCACTGATGAGCAACTGCGCAACATCCAGTTCTGGCTGCTGGGCAGCCTGGGCGGCGCGCGCTGGAGCGCGGTGGCCCTGGTGTTTTCAGTGGTGGCGGCGGCTGTGGGCGCGGGCCTTGCGCTGGCGAGGCCGCTCAACGCCATCGCACTGGGCGAAGCGCAGGCGGCGCTGCTGGGCGTACCGGTAGAGCGCGTGAAGCGCCTTGCGGTGCTGCTGACGGCTCTTGCGGTAGGCGCCGTCACGGCCACCACCGGCATCATCGGTTTCATCGGCCTGGTGGCGCCGCACTGCGTGCGCCTGGTGGCCGGCCCCAACCATCGCATCGTGCTGCCGGGTTCGGCCTTGCTGGGTGCGGCCATGGTCCTGGCCGCGGACAGCGTGGCGCGGACCATGGTCAAGCCGGCCGAATTGCCCTTGGGCGTGCTGACGGCTTTTGTCGGCGTGCCCTTCTTTTTGCTGTTGCTGCGGCATTTCCGCAGCCGGATATGAGGGCTTTCCCATGAACGCGCGCAGCCTGACTGATTTTTTGCCGCTGGCCGGCATGCTTGAGGTGGCGGATGTGGGAGTCGAGGTGCCTGGGCGCTCGTTGTTGCAGACGGCCTCGGCACAGTTCATCGCGGGGCAGGTCACGGCGGTGCTGGGCCCCAACGGCGCGGGCAAGTCCACCTTGATGTCGCTGCTGACCGGCCAGCGCCAGCCCTCAAGCGGCCATGTCCGCCTGGCCGGCAAGGCGCTGCCCGCGTATGCGCCCGCCGAGCTGGCCCGCATGCGCGCTTGTGTCGCGCAGGAAACCCATGTCGCGTTCGAGTTCACCGTGCGAGAGGTGGTGGAGCTGGGCCGCTATCCGCACCGCCGCCACCCTGGCTGCAACGAGGCCGGCATAGTCACGCAGGCCATGCAGGCCACCGCGGTTGAGCACCTGCAACATCGTGCGCTCAACACGCTTTCGGGTGGTGAGAAAGCGCGTGTTCACTTGGCGCGCGCGCTGGCGCAGGTATGGGAGCCCTCCGAGAGCCTGGCCGCTCGCTGGTTATTGCTGGATGAGCCTACTGCCGCACTCGACTTGCATCACCAGCACAGCATGCTGCAACTCGTACGTGCCTGGGCCACGTCCCAGGGTGTGGGCGTGGTGGCCGTGTTGCACGATTTGAACCTGGCGCTGCGCTATAGCGACCGATGTGTGGTGTTGCAGCATGGGCGGGTGGTCGGCAGCGGGGCGACCGCCGAAGTGCTGACGCCTTTGTGCATCGAAAAAGTCTGGGGCATGGTTGCGCATGCGGTGGCGCCGCACGATGGGGAACCCGGGCCGCGCCAGTATCTTTTTGAAGCGCCGGTTTGACTAGAGCGCCAGGCCGCTAGCTTGCCAGGGCAATCACGACGGCCGACTCGTCGATGCGCGCCTGCACGGGGCCTTTAATTTTCAGCCCGGTGCCTGGCGCGGCAAAACCCACCAGCTGCAAGCCGCCGTCAAGCTGCAGCGACACCTCATCGCCGCCGGCACCCCGGCTGATCCGCACGGCATGGCCGTCCAGGTTTTGCGTGCCAGGTGCTGCGGCCCCTCGTGCGCCGACCGTTACCGCTGTCGCCTTGCACAACGCCAGCACGGCCTGTCCCCTTTTCAAGCCAAGCAGTTCGGCGCTGGCTTTGGTGATGCGCGAGACCAGCGTGGCGCCGCCGGCCAGCTTCAAATGAACGTGCGCCACCTGGCCCCGTATCTCCAGTTTGCCGACCTCGCAAGGCAGCTGGTTGCGCATGCTGGTGCGCACGCTCATGGTCGACAGCGTCGGCAGGGCGCGCGGCAGCAGCAGCTCGTTGGATTTGAAGGCGGCCAGGACCTGGCCGCGTGTTTCATGCAAGAGGCCCGCGACCGCCAGCAATTTCTGCCCGGCGGGCGTCAGCGTGGCGCCGCCTCCGCCTGAGCCGCCCACGGCACGTTCCACCAGCGCTACCCCTGCCAGGTTGGTCAAAGTATCGATCGCTTGCCAGGCCGCCTTGTAGCTGACCTTGGCCTGCCTTGCCGCCTGCGAGATCGATCCGCTTTCACCCACCAGGCGAAGGATCTCGATGCGCTTGTCGGCCGGCTCGTGGCTGAAGGCACTGGCAAGGGAGGGGCGGGTGGGTGAAGGTGCGGTGGTCTTCTTCATGGAGAACTTCGGAACAGTCAGCGCTATTCTAAAATAGAATAGCGATTCGCCCGTCACCCCTCCACCTACCTCCTTAAACTCTGATGTCCAAACCCTTGTTGCATTGGCTGCCGGCGCTGGGCGTCTTGTTGTTGTTTTCAGGCGCTGCGCTGGCCGATGACGTCCAGGTCGCCGTCGCGGCCAATTTCACCGCGCCCATGAAGCTGATTGCCGCGGACTTTGAAAAGGACACGGGCCACAAGGCGGTGCTGACCTTTGGCGCGACGGGCAAGTTCTATGCGCAGATTACCAACGGCGCGCCGTTCGAGGTGTTTCTCGCCGCCGACGACGAAACGCCGGGCCGGCTGGAAAAAGAAGGCGCGGCCGTGAATGGCAGCCGCTTTACCTATGCCACCGGCAAACTGGTGCTCTGGTCCGCGCAAGCCGGCATGGTGGACGCGCGGGGCGATGTGCTGAAGAAAGGCGGCTTTCAAAAGATTGCCATTGCCGCGCCCAAGCTCGCCCCCTATGGCGCGGCTGCCGTGGAGACCATGAGCAAGCTGGGCCTGCAGGCCGCGCTGGAACCCAAACTGGTGGTGGGTGAAAGCATTGGCCAGACCTTCAGTTTTGTCTCCACCGGCAATGCCGAGCTGGGTTTTGTGGCCCTGTCTCAGGTCTATGAAGGTGGCAAGATCAAGTCGGGCTCCGCCTGGATTGTTCCGGGAAACCTGCATAGCCCCATTCGCCAGGACGCCGTGCTGCTGGCCAAAGCCAGGGACAACAAGGCTGCCATCCAGCTGATGGCTTTCCTCAAGACCGACAAGGCCAAGGCGGTCATCCGCTCTTTCGGTTACGAGCCCTGAAGTGCTGAGCATGATGGACCTGGCAGGCCTGCAGGCTATAGCGCTGACCTTGCGGCTGGCGGCCACCACCACCGCCGTGCTGCTGCTGGCCGGCACGCCGCTGGCCTGGTGGCTGGCGCGTACGCGCTCCTGGCTCAAGGGCCCGGTGGGCGCGCTGGTGGCCTTGCCGCTGGTCCTGCCGCCGGTGGTGCTGGGCTTTTACCTGCTGGTGTTGATGGGCCCCAGCGGCCCGGTCGGCTGGCTCACGCAGTCGCTGGGCTGGGGCGTGCTGCCGTTCACCTTCACCGGCCTGGTGGTGGGCTCGGTGCTTTATTCCATGCCTTTTGTGGTGCAGCCTTTGCAAAATGCCTTTGAGGCGATGGGCGAGCGGCCGCTGGAAGCCGCAGCGACCTTGCGAGCTTCACCGCTGGACACTTTTTTCAGCGTGGTGCTTCCGCTGGCCCGGCCCGCCTACCTGACGGCCGCCGTCATGGGCTTTGCGCACACGGTGGGCGAGTTCGGCATCGTGCTCATGATGGGCGGCAACATCCCCGGCAAGACGCGTGTGATGTCGGTGCAGATTTACGACCATGTGGAAGCGCTCGAATACAGCCAGGCGCATTGGCTGGCCGGTGGCCTGCTTGTGTTTTCTTTCCTGGTGCTGCTGGCGCTCTATGCCTTCAACACCTTGCAGGGCCGGCGCAAAGGGGAGGGCGCGTGAAGCCCGAGGGCAGCGGCATCGCCGCATCGTTTCGCCGCGTTTTCCCCGGTTTTTCGCTCGACGTTTCGCTGGCTGTGCCAAGTCGCGGCGTGACGGCTGTCTTCGGTCCCTCGGGCTCCGGCAAGACCAGCTTGCTGCGCTGCATCGCCGGGCTGGAGCGCGCCGGCAGCGGCCATCTTTCGGTCAATGGTGAGGTCTGGCAGGACGATGCGGCGGGTGTCTTTGTGCCGGTGCACAAGCGGCCGCTGGGTTATGTGTTCCAGGAGGCCAGCCTCTTTGCCCACCTGGATGTGGCCGGCAACCTGGACTTCGGCTTGCGCCGCGTGGCGCCGGCCCAGCGCCGCGTCCCGCTGGAGCAAGCCATCGAACTACTGGGCTTGCGGACGCTGATGCAGCGTATGCCGGGCACGCTCTCGGGCGGCGAGCGCCAGCGCGTGGCCATCGCGCGGGCGCTGGCCACCAGCCCGCGCCTGCTGCTGATGGACGAGCCCCTGGCCTCGCTGGACATCGCCCGCAAGGCCGAAATCCTGCCCTACCTGGAGCGCCTGCATGACGAGCTCGACATGCCGGTGCTCTATGTGAGCCATGCGCCCGACGAGGTCGCGCGGCTGGCCGACCACCTGGTGTTGCTGGAGGCTGGCCGCGTCAAAGCCTCGGGCTCCACGCGCGAACTGATGACCCGGCTGGACCTGCCGTTGGCGCACGGCGATGCCGCAGCCGCGGTACTAGAGGCCGTGGTCAGCGATGTTGAGCCCGACTGGCATATGAGCCACGCCGAATTTCCTGGTGGGCGTATCAGCCTGCTCAATCCCTCATTGCAGGTCGGCCAGCGCGTGCGCGTGCGCATCCAGGCGCGCGACGTGAGCCTCACACTGGCGCGCCAGGAAGGCACCAGCGTGCAGAACATCTTCCCGGTCACCGTGACGGGGCTTTCCGCCGACAGCCCAGGCCAGGTGATGGTGAAGCTGGATGCCGGCGGCAGCGCCTTGCTGGCCCGCATCACCGGCAAGTCGGCCGATGCCTTGCAACTACGGCCAGGCAGCCAGTTGTATGCGCAGGTCAAGGGCGTGGCCGTGCTGGGCTGAGCCGGGCAGCAAAGAAGGCCAGGATTTCATCGCGTGCCGCCAGCGTGGGCTGGCCGGCTTCATCAACCAGGTGGGCTGTCACCACGCTGTGCGGCGTGGGCACATGCTGGGCGAAGAAGGGCGGCACGTCGGGGTTGGCGGCGCTGTCCGGCAGCACGCGGCCCACGAAATGCCCGCCCAGGGCTTCGGCATATGCCGCAAAGCGCTGGGCCCGGCAAAACTTGTCGCCCTCAAAGCGGTAAGCCAGCACCTGGAGGTTTTCCTTGTCGAGCCGACGGCGTACGGCTTGGATATCGTCTGGCGAAATTTCCAGCCCGCCCGGGTCGTTGAGCGGCAGCGAAGGCTGGGCCAAGACAGGTGCCAGTACTGCGGGTTCCAGCATCATCGAGAGCGCGAAGTTGCCGGTCCAGCACATGCCGATGGCGCCCACGCCAGGGCCGCCGCATTCCTGATGCGCTAGCCTGGCCAACGCCACCAGCCATTGCGTCACAGGGCTGGTCTCATTGGTGCGCAGAGCGCGGAACTCCGCGCTGACGCAGGCGCGCTGGAAGATAGCCGCGCCTTCATCGGCGCCGGGGACCGCACCGTCGCGGCCGAACAGCGAAGGCATGTAAACCGTAAAGCCCGCATCGCGCACCCATCGGCTGAAGCGCGCCACATGGGGGCTGATACCCGGCATCTCGGTCATGACGATTACGGCGGGCCCTGAGCCGGCGATGTAGACCTTCTTCGCCGCGCCATCGAGCGTGATATCGCGGCGTGTGAAATCTTCGAGGGGGTCGTCTTCTTTCAGGCTGCGCTGTGTGGGGGCAGTGCTCATGGCTGTGCTTTCGGAATGGAAAGCCCGCATTGGACGCCGCTTGCGGCTAAACTGCGAGTGTCTGTTTAGACATCTTTAAGGCTTTTTCAGCCAATGACCGATTTCACCATCCTGCTGCTGCCCGGCGCTTTCGCCGCCAGTGTCGCCGCCACGCTCGACGTGTTGCAGGCGGCGGCCTCGCTGGCACCGCGCCTGAAGCTGGCACGTCCCGGCTGGCGTGTGCTGTCACCCTCCGGGGGCGATGTGCCTTTGAGTTCGGGTATGCACATCAACACCCAAGCCCTGCCAAAACGGCAGCGCGCGGACATGGCGACCTGGATCATTCCGGGCCTGGGCCTGGACAATGCGCAGGCAGTCGCGACTGGGCTGGCGGGCCCGGATGCGCAGCGGGCCATCCAGGCCGTCGCCGCGCATGCGGCGCGGGGCGGCCGCGTCGCAGCTTCCTGCTCGGCGGTGTTTTTACTGCAGGCCGCGGGCCTGCTGACGGGGCGGCGCGCCACCACCTCCTGGTGGATGGCGGCCGAGCTGCGCCGCCTGGAGCCGCGCTGCACTGTCGATGCCGACCGCATGGTGTGCGCTGACGGCCCGGTAAGTACGGCGGGCGCGGCTTTCGCGCAGACGGATTTGATGCTGCACCTGTTGCGCACGCAATTCGGTGCGGGGCTGGCCGATGCGGTAGGCCGCGTCCTGCTCATAGACGGGCGGCAGGCGCAGTCGCCGTTTGTGCTGCCGGCCATGCTCTCCAATGGCAATGAACTCGTGGCCCGGCTGATGGTGCGCATCGAATCGGCCTTGCCGCACCCGCCCAGTGTGCAGGCGCTTGCTGATGAGTTCGCGATGTCGCAGCGAACCCTGTCGCGGCGTGTGCGTGAGGCAACAGGCCGGAGCACACTGGCACTGGTGCAAAGCGTACGGCTCAACCGGGCCCGCATGCTGATCGAGTCGAGCCGCATGAGCATGGAACAGGTGGCCGCGCAGGTGGGCTATGAGGATGCCACGGCCTTGCGGCGGTTGATGCGCAAGTCAGCGGGCACCAATCCCAGCCGCTATCGGTCGGCTGCGTACGTGCATGCTGGTGGGGTTGGCAAGTAATCCCGGTGGGGCGGGGCTCCGCGCTGGCCGGCTCAGTATTCCAGCCGCTCCGGCCGGATTTCCTGCAGGATGGTGGTCGAAATCTCTTCAATCGACTTGGTGGTGGTCGAGAGCCAGCGTATGCCCTCCCGCCGCATCATGGCCTCCGCCTCGTGGATTTCCTCGCGGCAATTCTCCAGGCTCGCGTACTTCGAGTTGGGCCGCCGCTCGTTGCGGATCTGGCTCAGGCGCTCCGGCGCGATGGTCAGGCCGAAGATCTTCTTGCGATGCGGCACCAGCGCCGGTGGCAGTTGCCGGCGCTCGAAATCCTCGGGAATCAGCGGGTAGTTCGAGGCCTTGAGGCCGTACTGCATGGCCAGGTAGAGAGAGGTCGGCGTCTTGCCGCTGCGGCTCACGCCCACCAGGATCACGTCCGAGGCCTCCAGGTCGCGGTTGCTCTGTCCGTCGTCATGTGCCAGCGAAAAATTGATGGCCTCGATGCGGTCGTCGTATTCCTTGCTCTTGGAGGCATCGGAAAACCGGCCCACCCGGTGGTTGGACTTGATACCGAGCTCACTCTCCAGCGGCGCGACGAACATGCCGAACATATCCAGCAGCATGCCGTTGCAATGGGTTTTGATGACGGCCAGGATTTCCATGTTGACCAGCGTAGTGAAGACGATGGGGCGTTTGCCCTCGACTTCGGCCGTGTGGTTGATCTGCCGTATCGCCTGGTGGGCCTTGTCCACGCTGTCGATAAAGGGCAGGCGGACGTGGCGCGGCTTGAACTCGAACTGGGCCAGGATGGCGTTACCAAAGGTTTCCGCGGTGATGCCGGTGCCGTCGGAGATGAAAAACACGGTGCGTTGGGACATGGTAGGCGTTCGGGTGGGCGTTTGGCTGATTGAAAGGTCGGTGAAAGGCTGACGCGGCACATCCCGCGGCGGGCCCCTACAATTGAGCCAATTATCCAGTTTGTCACGCCATGCCCCGCCACAACCCCCTAGAACAACAACAAGGTTGCTTGCCGCGCATGGCGAATTCCCCGGTTTTTAAACCTCCCGGAGTATTTTCATGTCCAAGCTGTTTGAGGCGACCGCCCTGGTCGTACCGTTTGAAAACCTGAGGATGACAGACGTCGAGGCCGTTGGCGGTAAAAACGCCAGCCTCGGCGAGATGATCTCGCAACTGCCCACAGGCCCCGAGGGCGTGCGGGTTCCCACCGGATTTGCCACCACGGCCCACGCTTTCCGCGTGTTTCTGGCCCACGACGGGCTGGACAAGAAAATCAACGGCGTGCTGGACGCCCTGAATACCGACGATGTGCGGGCCCTGGCCGAAGCCGGCGCCAAAATCCGCGCGCTGGTCGAAGCCCAGCCTTTCCCGGCTGAACTCGAAAAAGCCGTGCGCGACAGTTTTGCCGTGCTGAGCGGCGGCAATGCCCAGGCGAGCTTTGCGGTGCGTTCCTCCGCCACGGCTGAAGACTTGCCCGACGCATCCTTCGCCGGCCAGCAGGAGACCTTCCTGAACGTGGTCGGCATCGAGGACGTGCTGCACAAGATGAAAGAGGTGTTCGCCTCGCTCTACAACGACCGCGCCATCAGCTACCGCGTGCACCAGGGTTTTGCCCATTCCGACGTGGCGCTGTCCGCCGGCGTGCAGCGCATGGTGCGCAGCGACAAGGGTGCCGCCGGTGTGATGTTCACCATAGACACCGAAAGCGGCTTTGAGGACGTGGTCTTCATCACCTCCAGCTACGGCCTGGGCGAAACCGTGGTGCAGGGTGCCGTCAACCCCGACGAGTTCTATGTGCACAAGCCCATGCTCAAGGCCGGCAAGCGCGCCGTGATCCGCCGCAACCTGGGCTCCAAGCTGCTGCAGATGGAGTTCGCCACGCCGGAAGAGAAAAAAGCCGGCGGCAAGCTGGTCAAGACCACCGACGTGCCGACCGAGCTGCGCAACCGCTATTCGCTGACCGACGACGACGTCGAGCAACTGGCCCGCTATGCGCTCATCATCGAGGCGCACTACGGCCGCCCCATGGACATCGAATGGGGCAAGGACGGCACCGACGGCCAGCTCTACATCCTGCAGGCCCGCCCGGAAACGGTGAAGAGCCAGGCCAAGGGCAAGGCGGAACAGCGCTACAAGCTCAAGGGCACCGGCACGGTGCTGGCCGAGGGCAGGGCGATCGGCCAGAAAATCGGCACCGGCCCGGTGCGCATCGTGCACGACATCAAGGACATGGACCAGGTGCAGGCCGGCGACATCCTGGTCACCGACATGACCGACCCGAACTGGGAGCCGGTGATGAAGCGCGCCAGCGCCATCGTCACCAACCGCGGCGGGCGTACCTGCCATGCGGCCATCATCGCGCGCGAACTGGGTATCCCGGCGGTGGTCGGCTGCGGCGATGCGACCGAGACGCTCAAGGACGGCATGCTGGTGACCGTGAGCTGCGCCGAAGGCGATACCGGCAACATCTATGACGGCCTGCTCGAAACCGAGGTGACCGAGGTGCAGCGCGGCGAGATGCCGCCCGTGGACCTCAAGGTCATGATGAACGTGGGCAACCCGCAGCTGGCTTTCGACTTCTGCCAGGTACCCAACCATGGCGTGGGCCTGGCGCGGCTGGAGTTCATCATCAACAACAACATCGGCGTGCACCCCAAGGCCATCCTGGAGTACCCCAATATCGACGCGGACCTGAAAAAAGCCGTGGAGAGTGTGGCCCGCGGCCATGCCTCGCCACGCGCCTTCTATGTCGACAAGGTGGCCGAAGGCATCGCCACGATTGGCGCGGCCTTCTGGCCCAAGCCGGTGATTGTGCGACTGTCGGATTTCAAGTCCAACGAATACCGCAAGCTCATAGGCGGCTCGCGCTACGAGCCCGAAGAAGAAAACCCGATGCTGGGCTTCCGCGGTGCAGCACGCTACCTGAGCCCCGACTTCGCCGAAGCCTTCGCGATGGAATGCGAAGCGCTCAAGCGCGTGCGCAACGACATGGGTCTGACCAATGTCGAGGTCATGGTGCCTTTTGTGCGCACCCTGGGCCAGGCCAAGGCCGTGACCGGGCTGCTGGCCAAGCACGGCCTCAAGCGCGGCGAGCAGGGCTTGAGGATCATCATGATGTGCGAGGTGCCGAGCAACGCGGTGCTGGCCGACCAGTTCCTCGAATACTTCGACGGCTTCTCGATCGGCTCCAACGACCTGACCCAGCTCACCCTGGGCCTGGACCGCGATTCGGGCCTGGAAATCCTAGCCAAGGACTTTGACGAACGCGACCCGGCGGTCAAGGCCTTGCTGGGCCAGGCCATCGCCGCCTGCAAGCGTGCCAACAAGTACGTCGGCATCTGCGGCCAGGGCCCCAGCGACCATCCGGACTTTGCCTTGTGGCTCAAGGAGCAGGGCATAGGCTCGATCTCGCTGAACCCCGATACGGTGATCGATACCTGGAAGCAACTGGCCGGCTAAGCCAATCTCGTCGTGCCCACCGAGGGAAAACCCCGGGGGCGGGCGTCCATTGCGGTAAGCAATTGGCAAGTCCTCCGATCACAATCGGAGGCAGTGCCTTTCATGTTTGTCACCAACCATGCTTGCCGTCGCCACCACCGTCAAACTGCTTGCTGAAATCGCGCTGCTGGTGCTGGCCGGCCAGTGGGTGCTGGGTTTGCTGGCCGGTGCCGGGCGCGACAACAACCCCTTCTATCGCCTGCTTCAGCTGCTGGGCAGGCCTTGGGTGAGGGCGGCACGCTGGATTTCACCATCCGTAGTACTGGAGCGCCACCTGCCGCTGGTGGCCTTTCTTGTGCTGGCAATGGTCTGGGCTGTGGCGGCCGTCGCAAAGGTCCGCATCTGTCTGGAAATCGGGGTGGCGTTGTGCAAATAAGCTTGCCGCTTGCACCTGGCCTTCGCTACCACGTCCTGAAAGTGCAGGCCTTGCTGCTGCTGGCGGCCGGCAAGCGCGCGGCCGCCCTGGGCAGGTTGGCACGGATGCTGTGCCTGCGGCCCGGCGACCCTTACGCCCTTGCAAGCCGAGGCCATGTGGAGGCGCAGCTGCATCTCACAAAGGAAGCCATCGCCACCCTGCGGCAACTCACCGCTGCCCGGCCGCAACAGGCTGCGGGTTGGTTCAACCTGGGCTATGTGCTGCAGCAGGACGGCCGCCATGAGGAAGCCGGCCCTGCCTTCGAACGCGCGCTGGCGCTTGATCCGCGCCTGGACCGGGCCTGGTACGGCCTGGCGCTGGTGCGTATCCACCAGCAGCGCTGGCGGGAGGCCGCCGAGGCACTGGAGCGCAACACCGCGCTGCAGCCCTTGGGCCCGCATGGCTGGTACCGGCTGGCCCAGGTATGGCTGGCGCTGGGTGAAGCGGGCAAGGCGCGCAAGGTCATCGCCCATCTGCGCTGTTTCGAGCCGCGCGTGGCCGTGCAATTGGAACGCGAAAACGCCGCGGCGCTGCAAGCGAGCAGGGCAGTTACCAGCGAGGCCAGCCATGCAGCCCGCTGACAGCCACCGCCGCTATTGGCGCAAGACCCTCGTGGTGACGGCCTTGCTGCTGCTGCTCTGGTTCAGCGTGACCTTCGGCGTGAGCTACTTCGCGCGCGCTTTGAGTTTTCGCTTCTTCGGCTGGCCTTTCAGTTTCTGGATGGGGGCGCAAGGCGCCCTGGTGGTGTACTGCCTGATCATCGGCTTTTATGCTTGGTACATGAACCGGCTGGACATCGAACACGACGTGGAGGATGGCGACTAGATGGGCGGCTTCTTCGGTGCGCGCGACGGGATCATGCTGTCCAGCCAGCAGTTCAAGGCACAACTCAACCGCGTCTACCGCTGGTACACCGTGGGGCTTGTGGTGTTCGTGCTGATCCTCGCGGTCCTGGAGCGCATGGGCCTGCCGCGCTTGTGGATAGGCACGGCCTTTTTGCTGGCCACCATCGGCCTGTATGCAGGCATAGGCATCATGAGCCGCACCACCGACGCGGGTGAATACTACGTGGCGGGCCGGCGCGTGCCGGCGGTCTACAACGGCATGGCCACGGGCGCCGACTGGATGTCGGCCGCCTCCTTCATCGGCCTGGCCGGCACGCTCTACCTCACAGGCTATAACGGCCTGGCTTTCATCATGGGATGGACCGGCGGGTACTGCCTGGTCGCGCTGGTATTGGCGCCTTACCTGCGCAAGTTCGGCCAGTTCACGATTCCCGATTTCCTGGGAGAACGCTACGGCGGCACGCTGCCGCGCCTCATCGGCGTGGGGGCTGCCATCCTGTGTTCCTTCACCTATCTGGTCGCACAGATTTACGGAGTGGGCCTGATCACCTCCTACCTGACCGGCATCGCCTTCGAGCTGGGCATCTTCCTGGGCCTGGGCGGCATCCTGGTGTGCTCCTTCCTGGGCGGCATGCGCGCCGTGACCTGGACGCAGGTGGCGCAGTACATCATCCTGGTGGTGGCCTACCTGATCCCGGTCGTGTGGCTGTCGGTCAAGCAGACGGGGGTTCCGGTGCCGCAGTTGGTGTACGGTTTCCAGCTGGAAAAAGTCAGCGCCAAAGAGAAAGAGCTGGCCGCCGATCCCAAGGAAGTGCAGGTGCGCGAGCTGTTCAGGCAGCGCTCCGAGGCGCTGTCCGGCAAGCTGGCCAACCCGGCCGAGGCACTGGCCGCCGACAAGCTGGCCGCGGCCAAACGCATGGAGCAACTCAAAGGGGGCAATGCCTCGGTGGCGGAGATTACCTCGGCGGCCAAGGCCCTGGCCGCCATGCCCAGGGATGAAGCGGCCGCCGTCAAGTCCTGGACGGCCGCCAAGGCGGCGGCCGAGGTCAAAACCCAGCCGCTCAACGGCATGCCTCCTCATGCGGCGCAGTTCTCGGGTGACCCTGAAGGCACGCCGAAAGAGCAGGAAGCTTACGACACCTCCCGGCGCAACTTCCTGGCACTGGTCTTCTGCCTTATGGTGGGTACGGCCGCCTTGCCGCACATCCTGATGCGCTACTACACCGTGCCCAGCGTCCGTGAGGCGCGGCAGTCGGTCACCTGGTCGCTGTTCTTCATCTTTTTGCTGTATTTCACGGCGCCAGCCCTGGCCGTGCTTGTGAAGTACGAAATCTTCACCGTACTTGTCGGTACGCGGTTTGACCAACTGCCGTCCTGGGTCGGTGCCTGGAGTCGGGTTGACCCCAGTTTGCTGTCGGTGGCTGACATCAACCGCGACAACATCCTGCAACTCAATGAAATGACCATAGGCGGCGACATCATCGTGCTGCTCACGCCCGAATTGGCGGGGCTGCCCTATGTGATTTCCGGCCTGGTGGCAGCCGGGGGGCTGGCTGCCGCGCTGTCAACCGCCGACGGCCTGCTGCTCACCATCGCCAATGCGCTGGGCCACGACCTTTATTACAAGATGATCGACCCCAACGCCTCCACCGTGAGCCGGGTGACGGTGTCCAAGATCCTGTTGCTCATCGTGGCCTTGCTGGCAGCCTACGTCGCGGCGCAAAAGCCGGCGGACATCCTGTTCCTGGTGTCGGCGGCGTTTTCCTTCGCCGCCGCCTCCTTTTTCCCGGCGCTCAGCCTGGGAATCTTCTGGAAGCGTGCCAACGGCATAGGGGCCGTCCTGGGCATGATGTCGGGCCTGGGCGTGACCTCGTACTACATGTTCACCAACCAGCCCTGGCTGCGCGCCACTTTCGGCATCAATTCGCCGGTCCAGCTGTGGTGGGGCATAGACCCGATCTCCGCCGGGCTTTTCGGCGTGCCGGTCGGTTTTGCGGTGATGGTGGTGGTGAGCCTCGTCACCCCGGCGCCAGACCGAAAAGTCCAGGATCTGGTCGAATACATCCGTTATCCGGACCTTAAACGCCTTTGAAAACCCAGTTGAAGCGGGTTTTTGAGGTTTTTTGAGGCTTTTCGGCGTTTTCAGGGCCTTCTCTCCAAAAATGGGTTGAGCCTGCTCCCATATCTTTACCCGCATGAGCCGCGGGCCCGGCTTTGCCAGGCCGCAGGCGGGCGGCTCCCTCGGGGGGCAGGGGCTCGCACAGTGAGCGACCGTGGGGGCGTGCTATACTCGTGGGCTTCGCCTTGCTGCACCCTTAACGACGCTGGGGCAGCTTCAATCAACCAAAAGGAGAGTTTATGCGTCACTATGAGATCGTCTTGCTGATCCACCCGGATCAAAGCGAGCAAGTCCCAGCCATGCTGGAACGTTACAAGGGCATGATCACCGCCGGCGGCGGAAAAGTGCACCGTGTTGAGGACTGGGGCCGCCGCCAGCTGGTGTACCTGATCCAGAAGCTCGCCAAAGCCCACTACCTCTGCATCAACATCGAAGCCAGCCAGGCCGTGATGGAAGAAATCGAACACGCGTTCAAGTTCAACGATGCCGTGCTGCGCCACCTGACCGTGGTCAAGAAAAAGGCTGAAACCGGCCCATCCCTCATGATGCGCAACGTCGAGAGGGAAGAAGCCCGTAAAGCCCAACAGCAGGAGTATGCGGCTTAATTGCCACCATGCTGTTGAACGCCTCGCTGCCGCGCAGCTGCCATTGAGCAAAAGCCCGCAGTGAACCACGTTGAACTGACCGCCTGTATCGCCGAGGCAAGTCCTCTTCGCTACACGCCCGCTGGAATCCCCGCCGCCAATTTCGTCCTCGAACACGAGTCTGAAGTTGTCGAAGCCGGAATCACCAGGCAGGTCAAGTTGACGGTCAGGGCGGTTGCCTTCGGAGCGTTGGCTGAGCAATCGGCCAAGTCTCCCTTAGGCCAACCCTACAGGTTCACCGGTTTCCTCATCAATGCGCGCACCAGCAAAGGTGTTGTTTTCCATATTCAAGCTCTGCACAAGGTAGAGCAAGTACCGAACCCCATTTAAGGAGTCCATCATGGCCGGACCAAAACGTTTCAACAAAGACAAGCGCCCCAAGCGCAACACCCAATCCCTGCTGTTCAAGCGCAAGCGTTTCTGCCGCTTCACGGCTGCTGGCGTTGAAGAAATCGACTACAAGGACATCGACACCCTGCGCGATTTCGTTGCCGAAAACGGAAAAATCATCCCCGCACGCCTGACCGGCACGCGCGCGATTTTCCAGCGCCAGATCAACACCGCCGTCAAGCGCGCTCGCTTCCTCGCGATGCTGCCTTACAGCGACCAGCACCGTACCCTGTAAGGAGCACGACCATGCAAATCATTCTGCTCGACAAAGTCGTGAACCTCGGTAACCTCGGCGAAATCGTCAAGGTCAAAGACGGCTATGCACGCAACTTCCTGATCCCTTCCGGCCGCGCACGCCGTGCCACCGAAGCCAACAAGGCCGAATTCGAAGCCAAGCGCGTCGAACTCGAAAAGGCTGCGGCCGCCAAGCTGGCTGAGATGCAAGCCCAGGGCGAAAAGCTGAGCGGTACCACCGTCAAGCTCACGCAAAAAGCCGGTGTTGACGGCCGCCTGTTCGGTTCCGTCACCAACCACGACATCTCGGCCGAGCTGACCAAGCAAGGCTTCCCCGTCGTGAAGTCGCAAATTCGCATGCCCAACGGCCCGCTGAAGATTGTTGGCGACCATGCCGTGACGGTTGCCTTGCACACCGACGTGGCCGTGGATATCACCGTCACCGTGTACGGCGAAACCGCTTAAGCGTTTTCTCCTCCGCAAAAAAGCCGCTCGCCGAGCGGCTTTTTTCATGGCCGGCCGCCGGCGCCGGCTGTGCACACCCTCCGGCTGCATTTCCACCCGATTTCCCCCGGTTATCCACAAGCTTATCCCGTGGTGTTTTGCGCTCCCGGCGTACCATTCACCCTCTCCCAAGGAAACCCATGTCCGCCGTACTTTCCACCTATGACGATCCCGGCTACAGCCCCGACCGCCAGATCGCCCAGCTGCGCATCCCGCCGCACTCCATCGAAGGTGAATCCAGCGTCCTGGGCGGCCTGCTGCTCGACAACGGCGCCTGGGATCGGGTGGGTGACCTGCTGGTTGACGAGGATTTCTACCGCTCCGAGCACAAGCTGATCTTCGCCGCCGTGGGCGCGCTCATCAACGCGAACAAACCGGCCGACATCATCACCGTTTACGAATACCTGCAGAACCAGGGCAAGGCCGACGAAGTGGGGGGCCTGAGCTACCTCAATGCGCTCGCGCAGTATGTGCCTAGCGCTGCCAATATTCGCCGCTACGCCGAGATCGTGCGCGAGCGCTCCATCCTGCGCAAGCTGGTTTCCGCCTCCGACGAGATCGCCACCAATGCCTTCAACCCGCAGGGCAAGGACGTCGCCGCCATCCTCGACGAAGCTGAGCAGAAGATCTTCAAGATCGGCGAGCAGGGCTCGCGCATGAAGGAAGGGTTCCAGAGCATGGACACGCTGGTCGTGAACCTGCTGGATCGAGTGACCGAAATGGCAGAGAACCCGCAGGACGTCACCGGCGTGGCTACGGGCTTCAGGGACTTTGACCATATGACCTCCGGCCTCCAGGCCGGCGACCTGATCGTCCTGGCGGCGCGCCCCTCTATGGGTAAAACCGCGTTGGCCATCAACATCGCCGAACACGTTGCGCTCAACGAAGGCCTGCCCGTGGCCGTGTTTTCGATGGAAATGGGCGCCTCCCAGCTGGCCGTGCGTATCGTCGGCTCCATAGGCCGCATCGACCAGACCCATTTGCGTACCGGCGCCTTGACTGACGAAGAATGGCCGCGCCTGACCGAAGCGATTGAAAAGCTGCGCACCGTCTCGCTGCACATCGACGAAACACCCGGCCTGACCGTGAGCGAACTGCGTGCCAACGCGCGGCGCCTCGCCAGGCAATGCGGCAAACTGGGCTTGATCGTGGTCGACTACCTGCAGCTCATGAGCGTCTCGGGCGGCATGGCCGAAGAGAACCGCGCCACCGCCGTCGGTGAGATCTCACGTGGCCTGAAGATGCTCGCCAAGGAACTGCAGTGCCCGGTGATCGCGCTGTCGCAGCTTAGCCGCGGCGTTGAATCGCGCACCGACAAGCGCCCCATGATGAGCGACCTGCGCGAGTCCGGCGCCATCGAGCAGGATGCCGATATCATCCTGTTCATCTACCGCGATGAGTACTACACCAAGGAGGCCTGCAAGGAGCCTGGTGTGGCCGAGGTCATCATCAGCAAGCAGCGTAACGGCCCCACCGGCACGGTGAAGCTGGCGTTCATCAACCGCATCACCAAATTTGAAAGCCTGGCGCACGGCGCGTCGGGTGACTTTTAGCGCTCGTCCGCAAGCCGGACAAGGTTCACGGCGCAAGTTCCGCGTCGGCGGGTACGCGCCTTTTTTTGCGTATCACCGTCACAGGCCCTGCCGGGGTGACCGGTGCGGGAGCTTGCACGGGCCGGATGACACACATGTGCTCGGCGTTGCTGATGGCTGCATCCACATCGCCACGGTTCAAGCGCTGGACCACGGAACCATTGACCTGCAGATAACTCCCGTCACGCGCGATGGCCAGAAAGCCGAACTCCATGCCGCGGTGCACGGTTCCAATCACGCGGTAGCTGTCCACTGGTGGAATGGCCCACGGCGCCCTCAGGATTTTGTGCAGCCGGACAGTCAGGCGCTCATCCGTACGCGTGCCTCCGTAGCCGTATGCCGGCGCGGGCGCCGGATGCTGACCAGCCGCATTGAGCGACGCTGGTGATGTTGTTTCGCTTGCGATTCCTTGCATCGTTCTCCCTCTCCTTGAAAACCTGGGTCATGTTCAGGTGCGGTCTGTGCGTTGCAGTTCGACGGCGTGGCGCGTGACATGCTGAACCCGTTGAAGATTTTGAAAAGGTATTCGAGTTCGTTGGGGAGATTCGCGTGAATTGTCTGCATGCGGTAAATCTTTGTCGGATTTTCTGAACTCGGCTTTGTTAAGCCTGTTCTTTGCCGACAGGACTGGCTAGCATCCGCCGGAACGGCAAGTGAGATCCGCGTTTTGTGTGGACGCAAGGCTTGTTTCGTCCAGTCGCCTCGCAGGCTCTCGAACCGTCGCTTGAAGTGGAAGTTGTCAAGTCACCGACCTACAAGGAAAGCGCCATGCCTACCACCCTGATGAGTGCCCAAGCTCACGCCTTATCGGACAACCTGATGTTCGATTTCAAAAAAGGGCCCGATCTTCAGCCGAAAGCATGGCGGAGGCCGCATTCCGCAAACTTCCATCGAATGTTCAAGCCTGACTTGCAGTCAGCCGATTTCGTTGAGCTGGCGCTGATGCCGGACGCCATCATCACGGCTGAACTGGTCGCCGCGTCCGCTTCGGATCGGCTCGACGACTTCTGGGCTCTGGCCGACATTGTGCGGGCCTCGCCCTCGCTGGCCGCCTACCGCGAGCGCTGGCAGCAAGCCGCGCTCGACCTGCAGGCACTGTTGCCGCACGAGCGCATTGCCATTGGTTCATCACCGCTGTACCGCCGCTGGGTGCATGCGACAGGGTGTGCGTTGATCGCGGGGGCGCCGGGGGATGTTGTCGAACCCTTGCTCGCATCGGTTGCCAATTACATGCCGGGTTTTATGGAAATGACATCGCGCGGCAGGGTGCTGATGTCGTACGGCGGCCGCATCGAAACCTGGGATTGCACCTGCGGCATTGAGCTGCCCGCCACTTATGGTGACGGCGCCTGGCAATGCAGTCGCAAGGGTGCATGGATCCACCTGCGCCCTTTGTTCGCGGGCGGCGAGACACTGAGTTCTTGCCTTGTCGCACCCGATGCGGTACTGCCGCGGTCCCATATCGTGGTGCGCAATGACTTGCCCGGCTTGCGGGTGTCGCCTGGTGAGGCTCGCGAGCCCGAACACGGCAACACCTCGCGCCAGCAGGAAACCGATGCGTGCAACCACTCCTACCCACGCGGCCGCCACCGCCCCATCGTGGAGGCGGCACAAGCCCTGCTGTCAGCCTGGCGCGAAGAGTACGAAGACTGGCGCTGCATGATGCGCGTCGTGGTACCGCACCTGCCGTCGCCCGGACGGCCGGCCGAAGGTTTCACGATTTCATCCATGCAGGGAGCGGCGTGGATACATCCGTCCACTACCTTGCGCACCCTGGAAAGCCTGGTTCACGAGCACAGCCACGTCAAGTTGCGCTATGTCGAGGAGACTGTCCCGCTGCTGCAGCCCATGCAGACCAATACATGCTTTGCGGTTAGCTGGCACACAAACCCGCGGCCTGTGGCCGGCATATGCACAGGCGTATACGCGGACCTGCACTGCAGCATCGCGCTGGTTCGCTACCTGCAGGATCCCGAGCTTGACCCCGCGGCACGTGGCCAGGTCGCAACTCGCCTGGACGAGTTGCGCGCGCAGGCAGGCGAAGGCCTGGACCTGCTGCGCCAGCATGCGCGTTTCACCGCCGCAGGCCAGGGCTTTTTGCGCTGGGCCGGATTCACCTTGCGGGACATCTGAGTCGCCGGCACTTATCCGGCGCGAAGTTGCAGAAGGAAAGCCGGCTCAGCGTATGCACTCAAAGCCGTACTGGCCTTCAGCCGGCTTGCTGATCAGGCGGGCACGCTGGCCGCCGCGCTTCTGGCATTCGGTTTCGGCAATCTCGGAGGCGTCCGGCAATTGCGAAGGCCGGCCTTTGACGATGATCAGCTTTTCATTGCTGCTCAGCAGCTCGGCGGCGCAGCCGGAAAGCAGCGCGGTTGCCACCAGCAGCGAAGGCAGCAGATAGGAGTGTTTCATGAGTTTTTCCTCGATGTGATGAATGTAAAGGCTGCGGCGAAACTGCACCGACCAGCTTCGCTAGCGCTATGTTCAGCCCAACCCTAACGCCTGGTACACCCGCAGCGCCCCATAGGCATCATTGGCCGCATAGATGATTTGCGCTTCGGTGAGCTTTGGATTGGCCCAGTTGGAGGTCGCCGCTTTTTTCGACTTGATGAAGCGTTTGTTGAACATCACGGCCACGGCGCCGCGCACGCCCATGTCCTTGCGGTAGCCGCGCTCGCGGAACACCACGTTGAGGTCCAGCACGCCCTGCAGGTCCACGCCCAGCTTGTGGATGATGCGGCGCTGGTCGTCGCCCAGGCCGAAGCCGGCCTTGGTCACGGCGGGTGAACTCAGCAGCAGGCCCACGGCGCGGCGGCATTCGGCGTCCTCGAGCTGGAATATCCAGGCTTTGTGCAGGGCTGAGAGCTGCACGATGTGCGGCCCTTGCGAGGCCTCGTTCCTGGCAAAGGTGGGTTTGGATTCCGTGTCAAAGCCGAGCACCGTTGCATCGGCCAGCTCCCTGAGCGCTTTGGCCGCCTGTGCCGGCGTGGAGACCACCTCAATCTGGTCCAGGCCCAGGCGCTCAAAAGGCTCGAGCAGGGCGATTTCTTCTTTTCCGGGGGTGAGATAGCGCTCGGTCATGACAGCAGCTTAGCGGATGCCGCCCACGCCGCGCAGCATTTCATGCACATCGTGCGTCATCACGGCCAGAAAGCCGGCCAGCGCGAGGTAATAAAACCCGTATTTGAAGCGCGTAGCCGCGCTGACCGCGTAATAGGTCTGGGCCTCCTCGCTGTCTGATTTGTAGCGGATGGCTTTGAGCAACTGCGGCGCGGCCAGCAGCGCCATCAGGATCAGCATGGGGCTGGGCCGCCAGAAGAACAGGGCCACCAGCACCGGCACCCCCAGCAGCCAGATGCGGGGCGACAGCACCGCAGTGATGCGTCCGCCGTCAAAAGGCGACAGCGGGATCAGGTTGAAGAGGTTCAGGAAGAAGCCGGAGTACGCGATCGCGAGCAGCAAATTGCTGTCCTGGTCGCGCGCGAGGAAGTAGCAGGCCAGCGCTCCCACAGTGCCCAGCAGCGGGCCGCCCAGGCCCACATAGGCCTCGGTTTCCGCGTCGTGCGGCATGTCCTTGAGCTCCACCCAGGCACCCACAAAGGGGATGAAGGTCGGCGCACCCGCATTGAGGCCGCGCTGGCGGGCGGCGATGTAGTGGCCCATCTCATGCACGAAGAGCAGCAGTACAAAGCCCACCGCATAACGCCAGCCGAACAGCAACGCATACGCAAACACCGACACCAGCATGCTGCCGCCCGTCAGCAGCAGCTTGCTGAATTTCGCGCCGGTGAAAAGCAGCAGCAGGAGTTTGCTCATGCGGGGCCGCCGTCCATCAGGCCTTGGGCGGTGCGGGAGGCGCGGAAGGGGAGGCGGGCGTTGGCATCAGTGCGGCGGGCACGGTGTCCTGCTCGGCCCGGCTGGGAAGAGATAGCGGCGCGGGCAAGGGTTCAGCGGCCGGCTTGCGCTTGAAAAATTTCACAAACACGGTGCCCAGACCTGCCAGTGCCAGCACGATCACCTTCGCGAACTTCGCGAAAAACAGTGCGATCACCGCAAAGAACCCCAGCTTCTTCGCAGCCACGCCCAGCACCAGCGCGGCCAGGCCGTATTCGGCCACCTTGTCGGTCTTGGAGTTGAAGTCGGCGTAGCGCTTGCCTTCGTCGTATTGCAATGCGGCCAGCAGCTCCGCCGCCGCGGGCTTGTCCTTGGGCAGGTCGTCCAGGCCCGTCACCAGGTTCAGGCTGAAATAACCTTCGCGGCCCAAGGCATAGGTGTTGTAGTTCACGCCCTGCGCGGCACCGGAGGGCGCCCCGCGGTCCTTGCTGGACATGGCCCAGACCAGGCGGTGCGTGGCGGCGTTGTAGGCCGGCTTTTCGGCCCAGCCCACAATTTCTATTTCAGGAAAACCCATTTTCTTGCGATCGGCGTTCGATGCCTCGGTGCCTTCCCGGTAGCTCTTGAGCAGGTCATCGGCGTTCCAGTCCTTGGCGTCGTCGTCCTTCACATAGCCTGCCGCCTCGAAACGCACCGTCATGAACCAGTTGTCGCGCGTGGCAGGGAAAATCAGGCCTTGAAGGCGGGTGTCGGTGCCCGGGTTGCCCATGGCGCTGAGCAGCTTGCCCGCCTGGGGCTGCGGCACAAAGATGCGGCCGGCGGGCAGCTTGAGTACCGCCTGGCCTGCCAGCGCGATGTCCTGCGGCCCTTCCTTGGCGGCGGCGCGGCCTTCGGCCCAGATTTTTTCGCTCTCTTCCTTCGAGAGGCTCTGCGCCATGGCGGCAGTGCACGACAGAAAAACAGCCAGCGCGCAGACGCGCATCCACAAACGGTTCATGAAGCCCTCCTGTTGGAATAATTTGCGGGCTATTCTGACATGCCTCCGCAAAAAGCGGCGGGAGAGGCCCGAAAACGCCGGGCCGCGTTCGCAAAGGGGCCTATCCCTGCAACTGGCGCGCCAACAGCACCGCCACGTGAATGGCCTCGCGCTGCGCACCGTCCTTGATCTGGTGGCGGCAACTGGTGCCATCGGCCACGACGATCGCGTCGGGCTGCTTGCGCACCGCCGGCAACAGGCTCAGCTCCGCCATCTGCATGGAGACCTCGTAGTGGCCGGCCTCGTAGCCGAAGCTGCCGGCCATGCCACAGCAACTTGATTCGATCAACGCCGGCTTGGCGCCTGGAATGAGTTTGAGTACGTCCAGGATGGGACTGACCGCGCCAAAAGCTTTCTGGTGGCAGTGGCCGTGCAGCAGAATGGGTTGGGCTGCGGGCTTGAGCCGGCCCTTGAGCACTTCCAGCTTGCCGTTGGCCGCCTCGCGTGCCAGGAATTCTTCCAGCAGCAAGGCATGCTGGCTGATGGCCTGCGCCGGCTCGCCCAGGCCCATCACCAGCATTTCGTCGCGCAGCGTCAAAAGGCACGATGGCTCCAGACCCACAATGTCAATGCCGCGCTCGGCAAAGGGCAGCAGGGCGCCCACCACCTCGCGCGCCTTGGCCTTGGCCTTGTCGACCATGCCGCTGGCCAGGTAGGTGCGGCCGCAGCACAGGCTTTTACCGTCGGCCACGGTCTTGGCCGCCACGTGCACCGTGTAGCCCGCGGCCTGCAGCACCATGAGCGCGGCCTGCGCATTTTCCGATTCGAAGTAGCCGTTAAAGGTGTCGACGAAAAGCACCACGGGCCGCGCGGCAGCCAGCACCTCTTCGCGGCTGGCGCTGTGCACCGGGCCTTCGGGCATCGCGCCGCCTTCATCCGATGCATCCAGGCGTTTCCAGAAATGGATGCTATGCCACTGCGGCAGCGTGCGGCGCGCCGACAGGCCCAGCAGCCTTTCGCTCAGGGCCGCCAGGCCCGGAATTTTGTCGCGCAGGTTGAGCAGCGGCGCGAAGCGGCTGGCCCAGTGCGCGTAGTCGGGCAGGTGGGCAACCAGGCGGTCCTTGAAGGTGTAGCCGTGCCTTGCCTTGTAGTGATGCAAAAACTCCACCTTCATCTTGGCCATGTCCACGCCGGTGGGGCAGTCGCGCTTGCAACCCTTGCAGCCCACGCACAAGTCCATGGCCTCCTGCATGGCCTCGCTGGTGAAAGCGTCTTCTGCCTTCAAGCCATCAAGCTGGCCCGACAGCGCCAGGCGCAGTGTGTTGGCCCGTCCGCGCGTCAAATGTTTTTCGTCACGCGTGGCACGGTAGCTGGGGCACATGGTGCCGGCGTCAAACTTTCTGCAGTGGCCGTTGTTGTTGCACATCTCCACGGCCTTGGCAAAACCATGGGCCGGGTCACCCCCAGTACCCGGCTCGCTGGTCTGCTCGGTCACCGGGTCGTTCTGCACGTTCCAGGCGCTCCAGTCCAGCGCGGTCTTGATCGGAATCACCTTGTAGCTGGGCGGAAAGCGCATCAGCCGTGCGACGTCCATCTTCGGCGGGTTGATGATGCGGCCCGGGCTCAGCAGGTTGGTTGGGTCCAGGTAATTCTTGATCTGCGCGAAAGCTTCGTTGATCTTCGGGCCGAACTGCCATTCAATCCACTCGCCGCGGCACAGGCCGTCGCCGTGCTCGCCGCTGTAGGCGCCCTTGTAGTGGCGCACCAGAGCCGATGCCTCTTCGGCGATCGCGCGCATCTTGGTGCCGCCCTCGCGCCGCATGTCCAGAATCGGCCGCACATGCAGCGTGCCGACCGAGGCATGCGCATACCACGTGCCCTTGCTGCCGTATTTGCGGAAGACCTGCGTCAGCGCGTCGGTGTACTCGGCCAGGTGCTCCAGCGGCACGGCGCAGTCCTCGATGAAACTGACCGGCTTGCCGTCGCCCTTGAGGCTCATCATGATGTTCAGGCCTGCCTTGCGCACCTCCCACAGGTTTTTCTGCGGCGCGTCGTCGATCATCTCGACCACCGAGCCGGGCAGGCCCAGGTCGCCCATCAGATCGACCAGCTGGCGCATCTTGGGTGCGAGTTCCGCCTTGGAATTGCCCGAGAACTCCACCAGCAGGATGGCGTCAGGCTCCCCGATCAGCGCGGTGCGCACCGTGGGCGCGAAGGCCGGATTCTGCAGCGAAAGCTCGATCATGGTGCGGTCCACCAGCTCGACCGCGCTCAGCGTTCCGTCGCCGCCCAGCTTCACGATGTGCTGGGCCGTGTCCATGGCCTTGTAGAAAGTCGGAAAGTTCACCACGCCCAGCACCTTGGTGCGCGGCAGTTCGGCCAGGCGCAGCGTGAGCGATTTCGTCAGCGCCAGCGTGCCTTCGCTCCCCACCAGCAGGTGCGCCAGGTTGACCGAGCCGTCCTGGGTATAGGGCTTCTCGTTCTGGTTGTTGAAGATGTCCAGGTTGTAGCCGGCCACGCGGCGCAGCACCTTGGGCCAGTGCGCCTCCAGCTCCGGCCGCAGCTGGTCCGACAGCGCCTTGACGTAGTCGCCAAGCTCACGCGCAGCGCCGCCGGCTGTGTCATAGCGCCCTAGTTCCAGCAGGCTGCCGTCGGAACGCCAGGCGTTGGCGCCCAGCACGTTGTGCACCATGTTGCCGTAGGCGATGCTGCGGCTGCCGCAGGAATTGTTGCCCGCCATGCCACCCAGCGTGGCCTGCGCGCTGGTCGACACATCCACCGGGTACCACAGGCCGTGCTGCCTGAGCGAGGCGTTCAGGTGGTCCAGCACGATGCCGGGTTGCACCTCGGCCGTGCGTTCGCCTGCATCCACTCGCAGGATGTTGCGCAGGTGCTTGGCGTGGTCTATCACCAGGCCGGCTCCCACCGTCTGCCCGCACTGGCTGGTGCCGCCGCCGCGCGGGACGATGGGCACCTTCAGGTCGCGGCAGATGTCCAGCGCGGTTGTCACGTCGGCATCGGTGCGCGGCACGAAGACGCCCACGGGCATGACTTGATAAATGGACGCGTCGGTGGCATAGCGCCCCCGGTCCGCCGGCGAGAACAGCACCTCGCCCTGGGTTTCTGCGGCCAGGCGCGCGGCCAGCCGGCCGGCGACTTCATTGCTCACACGGGCTACATCGTCATAAGCCTGGGCAGTGGCTTCGCGGCTGACCTTGAGGGGGAGAGGGGCGTTCATCGCGGCGTGTCGCCTTTTGGTGGGGGATTGTTTTGGCAGCGGGACCGGGTCAGGCCTTGGCGCTGGCCGCCGCGGCGGTGCGCAGCTGCTGCACCACGACTTCGCGTTTGTTGGTCAGGTGCGCCAGCAGCACGCGCCGCATGGCGGCGCCGTCGCGCGCTGCCAGGGCATCGATCATTTGCTCGTGCTCTTTCACGGCCGCTTTCCATTTTTCCTCGTCCTGGTTGGAACGAAAACGCAGTGCCTGCAGCCGCGCATTGACCTGCGCATAGGTGCTCGCCAGCACCGGGTTCTTGGCCGCGGCATTGATGGCGTTGTGGATCGCGGCATTGAGCCGGTAGTAATTCGGCAGGTCGCGGCGCGTGTAGGCGGCCAGCATCTCGAAATGCATGGCCTTGATTTCCGCCAGCTCAGCCTCGGTGATGCGTTCGGCCGCCAGCTCGCCCGACTGCGCTTCCAGCCCGGCCATCACCTCAAAGGTGTTGAGCACGTCGGCTTCGGTCAGCTCCACCGCGATCGCGCCGCGGTTCGGCAGCAGTTCCACCAGGCCTTCGGCGGCCAGCATCTTGATGGCCTCGCGCAGCGGCGTGCGCGAGACGTTGAGCACCTCGCTGAGCTCGCGCTCATTGAGCTTGGCGCCGGGCTGAATGCGGTTTTCCACCAACATCTGGCGCAGCCGGTGCACCACCTGCTCATGCAGGGCGGCACGGGGGATGGGGATGATTTCAGCAGCCATGCGGTAAATTTTGTATGCAAAAACGACTGCTGTCAAATCTCAATTTATTGGGTATTTAGCCTTTCGATGTATTGACAAATGAATTTTGTATGCAAAAAATAGGAACTCATTTCAGGAGCAGACCGCATGTTGACGCTTGATTTCCACCCCACGGGGCGCCATTTTTTGCAGATTCCCGGCCCCTCGCCGGTGCCGGACCGCATCCTGCGGGCCATGAGCCTGCCCACCATTGACCACCGCGGCCCGGAGTTCGCGGCGTTGGGGCTGAAAGTCCTGGCCGACATCCGCAAGATCTTCCAGACCCAGCACCCCGTCATCATTTACCCGGCTTCCGGCACCGGTGCCTGGGAAGCGGCCCTGTCCAATACCCTGAGCCCCGGCGACCACGTGCTGATGTATGAAACCGGCCACTTCGCCGCGCTGTGGCAAAAGCTCGCCGCGCGCCTGGGCCTGAAGACGGAGGTCATCGCTTATCCCGGCGCCGATGTCTGGCGCCATGGCGTGCAGGCCGCCCTGATTGAGGAGCGCCTGAAGGCCGATACCCAGCACGGCATCAAGGCCGTCTGCGTGGTGCATAACGAAACCTCCACCGGCGTCACCAGCAACATCGCCGCCGTGCGCAAGGCCATCAATGCGGCCAAGCACCCGGCTCTGCTGATGGTCGACACAATCTCCGGCCTGGCATCGGCCGACTACCGCCACGACGAGTGGGGTGTGGACGTCAGCATCAGCGGCTCGCAAAAGGGCCTGATGCTGCCGCCCGGCATCAGCTTCAATGCCGTGTCCGCCAAGGCCGTTGAGGCCAGCAAAAAAGCCACGCTGCCCAAAGCCTTCTGGGCCTGGGACGAGATCATCGAGATGAACAAGACCGGCTACTGGCCGTCCACACCCAACACCAACCTGCTGTATGCCCTTAGCGAGTCCTGCGACATGCTGCTTGAGCACGGCCTGGAAGCCGTCTTCGCGCGCCACCAGCGCTGGGCCACCGGCGTGCGCGCGGCGGTCAAGGCCTGGGGCTTGCAGATCCAGTGCGCCGACCCGGCCGTGTATTCGCCGGTGCTGACCGGCGTGATGATGCCCGAGGGCATTGACGCCGACGCGGTGCGCAAGATCATCTACGAGCGCTTCGACTGTTCGCTGGGCACCGGCCTGGGCAAGGTCAAGGGCCGTATGTTCCGCATCGGCCACCTGGGCGACTGCAACGACCTCACGCTGATGGCCGCGCTGGCCGGCTGCGAGATGGGCCTGAAGCTTGCCGGTGTCAAGCTCGCGGGCTCAGGCGTGCAGGCTGCCATGGACCACTTCTCCAGCCATGCGGCCGTGGCGCCGCAGCGCAAGGCGGCCTGAAAACGCCGCCGCAGCCAGGCTTCTTCCATCACCATCAAGAGGGCAACCATGCAACGCAGAACCTTTATCAGCGCGACGGCGGCCACGGCCGCCCTGGTGGCGTCACCCATGCTCAAGGCGCAGACGTTGCCGTCCGGCCCGGTGCGCATCGTCGTGGGCTTTCCGCCGGGCGGTGGCACCGACGCGCTCGCGCGCGTGGTCGGGCAGAAGCTGTCGGCCATGTGGAACACCTCGGTGGTGATTGAAAACAAGGGCGGCGCCGCCGGCGTGATTGCGGCCGACTATGTAGCCAAGCAGGCCGGCGACGGCAACACCCTGCTCATGGCCCACATCAACAGCCACGCGCTGGGGCCGGCGCTGGGCCTCAAGCTGGGCTACAACGCCGAGCGCGACTTCGTGCCCATCAGCATGGTCGGCGTCACGCCCAATATGCTGATCTGCAATGCCGACCAGCCCGCCAAGACCGTCCAGGATCTGGTCGCGCTGTGCAAGGCCAGGCCCGGCCAGATCAGCTTTGCCTCGGCCGGGGGCGGCTCGGCCCAGCACTTCGCGCTTGAGATGTTCAAGCTGCAGGCCAAAATTTTCGCACTGCACATTCCTTATCGCGGTTCAGGCCCGGCCCTGGTCGACCTGATAGGCGGGCAGGTCAATTACTGCTTTGAGACCATGACCTCGGCCACGCCGCACGTTAAAAGCGGCAAGGCCATCGCATTGGCGCAGACGCGCCTCAAACGTGCCAAGGGCCATCCCAACGTGCCCACCATGGCCGAATCGGGCTTCCCCGGTTTTGAGGCCACCGTGTGGTACGGCCTTATGGGCCCCTCCAAGATGCCGGCCGCCATGGTGCAGCGCATGAACGAGGACGTCAACAAAGTGCTGGCCATGCCCGACGTACAGGAAAAAATGGAGCAGTACGGCGCCGAGGACGGCGGCGGCAGCACCGAGAAGTTCGCGGCCTTTATCAAGGCGGAGCAAAAGAAATGGGCGCAGGTGGCCGAGCAGGCCAAGGTCAAGGTGGATGCCTGACGCCGAGTGACGGCGTGCTGCGCGCTCAAGCCGCAGGCGGCGGCGTCTTGGGCTCGTAATCGCACCAGGGCGCCACCGCGCACTGCCAGCACAGCGGCTTGCGCGCGATGCACACATAGCGCCCGTGCAGGATCAGCCAATGGTGCGCGTCCACCAGGTATTCGGTGGGCACGCGCTTGAGCAGGTTCATTTCCACTTCCAGCGGGTTCTTGCCCGGCGCCAGGCCGGTGCGGTTGCTCACGCGAAAGATGTGGGTGTCCACCGCCATCACCGCCTCGCCGAAGGCCGAGTTCAGCACCACATTGGCCGTCTTGCGGCCCACGCCTGGCAGTGCTTCAAGCGCCTCGCGCGTGCGCGGCACCTGGCCGCCGTATTGCTTCACGAGGATTTCGCAGGTCGCCAGCAGGTTCTTGGCCTTGGTGCGGTACAGCCCTATGGTGCGTATGTAGGACTCCAGGCCCTCGAGCCCCAGATCCAGTATCGCCTGCGGTGTGTTGGCCACGGGGTAAAGCCGGCGCGTGGCCTTGTTCACGCTCACGTCGGTCGCCTGCGCGCTCAGCAGCACGGCCGCCAGCAGCTCGAACACGCTGGTGTATTCGAGCTCGGTCACCGGCATGGGGTTGGCCGCCTTGAGCGTGGCGAAGAACGGGGCGATGGCTTCTTTTTTCATGCCCCGCAGTGTAAGGGCGCGTGCCGGCGCCCGGCGGGGCCCGGCTCGGCCCGGTTCGGGTTTTCAGGCCACCATGCGCGGCACGTCCCACACCGAGCTCGGCGGCTCGCCCGCGCGCTGCAGCTGCTCCCGCACTGCCCGCCAGATGGCCGTGCAGTCGTCGGGCCTGGCGATGCTGGCCGCGACGTAAGCCAGCCGCGCATCGGCGGCCATGGCCTGCATGCGCTGGTGGGTTTCGGCATCGGGCGCGATGCCCAGCAAGGTCGGCGTGACAGGCAGGCCCTCGCAGGCCGCGGCCATGCGGCTCATCAGCGCATCGTCGAATTTGGGCGCACCGGAAAACAGCATCACAAAATGCGGCCAGTCGGGCAGGAAGGCGCGGCGCAGGCCGTGCGTCAGGCCGTTGCGCGCCACGGCAATCATGCGGCAGGGGTGGCTGCCTTCCATGAACTCCACGTACTCGCTGCTGCCGTCCATGTCCTGCTCGCCTGCGAAGCGCCGTTTGGCCACCGTCGTGCCGGTATGCTGCGCCAGCCAGCCCACCATGGCAAAAGCCTCGTTACCGCCGGCTGCGCAAATGCCGACTCGATGAAAAGCCTCGGGGTCGGCCAGGCCCTGCGCCTGCGGCAACTGCATGGGCGCCGACAGGCGCCGCAGCACGGAAGAGGGCGCGTACTGCACGCCTTTTTCAAACTGCTCGCGCAGCGCCATCACGCGGCGGCCGAACTGCACGGCCGATTCGGACGCCTGCGACATCACCATCGACCAGGGCGTGGGCAATATGCGCAGGCCCCGGCTGCTGTGCAGCGTGTGGGGCGAATGATGGCGCGGATCGCCGGCCATGCGCAGCAGCAGGGCGCGCAGCTCCGGCGACGGGCCTTCCGCCCAGTGGATGAACCAGCCGCTCTGGTAGTGCAGGATGGCACGGATGCCGTCCGCGGCGTTGTGGGGCAGGGAGTGCGCACGTATGTCTTCCATCTGCGCGTAGATGCCTTCCTTCATGTGGCAGATGCTGGCTGTCACCACACGCTCGACTTCCGTTTGTCCGGGAGGCGCGACATAAGGCGCGATGCTGTTCACCATGGAGCCAATCGTGCCCCAGAAGCAAAAACCCCGTCAATTCGCAGGCTTGAAAGTTGTGGGTGAATAGTGGCAAAAAACCATCTGCAACGAACCCGCAACATTTTCTTGCAACTTGGAGCGTGGGATGCCATGCATAATGCGCGCCGCCCGCAGCCGCAATCTGTTGAAGATGAGCGGCGCGGCGCGGGTCATTCCGGGGCTGGCTGCGGCTCGAACTGCTTTAGCATCGGGCACATGAAAGCTCACATTCTTTTACGACTGCTGGCCGCCTCATTCACCGCGGTGCTGCTCGCCAGCTGCACCGCCTCGCCCGGTACTGTTGCGGGCGCCGCACCCCGTCCCAAACTCGTCGTCTTTCTTGTCGTCGACGGCCTGCCGCAGCGCCAGGTGCTGGACTACCGCGACCAGCTCGCGCCCGACGGCTTCGCCCGCTTCCTGGACCGCGGCGCCTGGTTTGCCAACGCGCACTACGGCCACGCCTTCACCGTCACGGCGGCCGGCCACGCCACCATGCTTACCGGCGCCTATCCGCATCGCACCGGCATCATCGGCAACGACTGGCGCGACCCCCTCACCGCCGAGCCGGTCTACTGCACCGGCGACACCGCCGCTACCTACATCGGCCACCAGACCAACGCGCTTGACGGCACCAGCCCGAAGAACCTCAAGGCCGAGACCGTGGGCGATGTGCTGCGGCGTGTCGACAGCCGCTCCAAGGTCATAGGCATCTCGGGCAAGGATCGCGGCGCCATCCTGCCCGCCGGCAAGACCGGCATCGCCTATATGTATATGGGCGCCACGGGGCAGTTCGCTTCCAGCACCTACTACATGGCCGCCCATCCGGCCTGGGTCGACAGCTTCAACGCCGCCAAACCGGCCGACCGCTACTTCAAAACCGAGTGGAAGGCCGTGCTGCCCGAGGCCGCGTACGCGCGCTCGCTGCCCGACCAGCAGCCCTGGTACGGCCCCGCCGGCGGCGGCCTGCCGGCCATGTTCGGCGCGAAGGACGACAGCGCGCCCGGCCCGCGCTTTTACAGCTCGTTGCTGCGCGGCCCCTTTGTCGACGCGATGTCGCTGGAGTTCGCACGCGCGGCGATTGCCGGCGAGCAGCTCGGCCAGGACGACATCCCCGACATCCTCTCCGTGAGCCTGTCGGGCCACGACTATGTGAACCACGCCTTCAGCGCCGAGTCGCGCCTCTCGCACGACCACCTGCTGCAGCTGGACCGCCTGCTGCAGGCCTTCTTCCAGGACCTGGATGCGCGCATCGGCAAGGACAACTACGTCGCCGTGCTCACCGCCGACCACGGCTTCATGCCTTCGCCCGAATACAACGCAAGCCAGGGCCGCGAGTCCGGTCGCGTCAACAGCAGCCAGCTGCTAGGCCGCATCAACGCCGGGCTTGAAAAACGTTTCGGCCCCGGCAAATGGGCCGCGGGCTTTTCCGGCTCCAGCGTGCTGTTCGACAAACAGCTCATCGCGCAGAAGCAGGCCAATGCGGACGCCCTGGCCGAGGAAACCCGCGCACTGCTGATGGCCGAGCCTGGTTTTATCGCGGCCTACACGCGGCGCGAACTGCAAAGCGGCAGCCGCGCCGGCGCTCCTTTCTTCGAGCAGATCCGCCGGTCCTGGCATGCCGATGTGTCGGGCGATGTGCAGTACTCGCTCAAGCCCGGCTGGATGTTCGGCAACACGGTGGCCACGCACGGCTCTCCTCACCCGTACGACACGCAGGTTCCCATCCTGATGTACGGCCCCGCCTGGGTTAAACCAGGCCGCATTGATGCGCGCGTGGAAGTGGTGGACATTGCGCCCACGCTGTCGCGCGTCTTGCGCATCGCGCCGCCTTCCTCGGCCGAAGGCAAGCTGCTGCCCCTGCCGGGGCTCTAGAAAAAGGGCAGGGCGCTCAGCCGCTCTTCTTCGCGCCGCGCTTGCGGGCCGGCGCCTTGCCGTCGCCCGACTGGCGTATGGCGGCAATCAGTTGCCCGGTGAAGGCCTGCACCAGCGGCGCCAGGGTCTGCCCCTGCAGCGACAGCACCTGCAGCACGCGCTGGCTTAGCTGCGGCTCGGCAAAGGGCACGGCGACCAGCTCGCCCTGGCGTATCAGGTGCGCGGCCGTGAGGTAACCCGACAGCATGATGTCGTCGCCGCGCACGCTGGGTAGCAGGGCCGATGAAAAATTGCTCACCACCGAGGTCTGGTATTGCAGGCCCTGGATGCTGGCCACCATGTCGAACAGCTGGCGGCCCGTCATGCCCTTGGCGCTGATGCCCAGTGGGTATTTCACGACGCCGGCCGCCGTCACCACGCGCGCCCGCGCCAGCGGGTGCGTGGGCAGCATCAGCGCGTAGATGGGGGCCGTGGCCACGTGCAGCACCGTCATGCCTTTTTCCGGCGCTACGGTGTATTTGAGTGCCACGTCGGTCTCGCCCTGCAGCAGCAGGCGGCTGACCGCTTCGGGCGAAGCCACGCTGAGCTCGATCAGCGCTTCAGGGTGGCTGCGCCTGAAGCCCGTCATGACTTCCGGCATGAAGCCCGTCGCGAAACCCTCGGTGCAGGCCACGCGCACCCGCCGCGCGCTGTGGCCGGCCAGGCCGCGCACCTGTTCCACCACGCGTTCGGCGTCCTCGTTGCCCGTGCGCACATAGGCCATCAGGCGCTCGCCTGCGTCCGTCGGCACCATGCCGCGCGCCCTGCGCTCAAACAGCGCGCAGCCCAGCTGGTCCTCCAGCTTGCCCACCTGCCGGCTCACGGCCGAGGCCGCCACATGCAACTGCCCCGCGGCCTGGCTGACCGAGCCGGTGCGTGCCACCTCCAGGAAGTAGCGAATCTGCGTGCTGAAAAAAGAGGTCTTCATGCGGAGGAGGGCCTAAAAGAGGCGGAGGTAAGGGGCGGAGCTCAGGTATGGAAACCAAGATTTGCCAAAAAGGCAAAGCTTTGTTGCGATATCTCTCATTGTAGTAATGGCTGATTCTTTCTACATTTGGTTTCAGGTCGCGCATTTGCCCCGCGTCCCCCACAACGATGAACATGCTGAGATCCGACTGCCTCGATGCCGCCACCGCCTGGTTTGATGAGGGCCATTTTTTCGACGTCCTGCAAAGGCGCGTCGCGTTGCGCACCGAAAGCGACACCGGCAAACCCAACCCCGAGCTGGTCGACTACCTGCGTGGCGAGATGACTGACTCGCTGCGCGCACTTGGCTTTTCCTGCAGCGTGATGCCCAATCCCGTCGAGGGCGCCGGCCCTTTCCTGGTGGCGCGCCGCGTGGAAGACCCCGCGCTGCCCACGGTGCTGACCTACGGCCACGGCGACGTCGTCAGCGGCCAGGAAGGGCGCTGGCGCGAAGGCCTGCAGCCCTGGGAGCTGGTGCGTGAAGGCGAGCGCTGGTACGGCCGCGGCACCGCCGACAACAAGGGCCAGCACACTGTCAACCTCGGCGCGCTGGCCGCCGTGATCAAGGCTCGCGATGGACGCCTCGGCTACAACGTCACGCTGCTGCTTGAAATGGGCGAGGAGGCCGCCTCGCCCGGCCTGCACGCTTTTTGCGAAAGCCAGCGCGCCCAGCTCAAGGCCGATTTGCTGATCGCCTGCGACGGCCCGCGCGTGCACGCCGACAAGCCCACGCTGTTCCTGGGCTCGCGCGGCGCCATCAACTTCAGCCTGCGCCTGCGCGCGCGCGACAAGGCCTACCACTCCGGCAACTGGGGCGGCGCCTTGCTGAACCCGGCCACCGTGCTGGCGAGCGCCGTGGCCTCGCTGGTCGATGCGCGCGGCCGCATCCTGGTGCCGGCCCTGAAGCCCGCCGCCTTGCCCCCGTCCGTGCGCCGCGCGCTTGCCGGCGTGGACATCGGCGGCGGCGAAGACGACCCCATCCCCGATGCCCGCTGGGGCGAGCCTGGCCTCAGCCTGGCTGAACGCCTGATCGGCTGGAACACCATCGAGGTGCTGGCGCTGGGCGCCGGCTCACCGCAACGCCCCGTCAATGCGATTCCGGGTGAGGCCGTGGCCCATTGCCAGCTGCGCTTCGTGGTCGGCACGCCGTACCAGGAGCTTGCCGCCATTCTGCGCAAGCACCTGGACCGCCATGGCTTCAAGCAGGTCGAGGTCGAGATCACCCTCAGCGGCGCGGCCACGCGCCTGGACCTGGACCACCCCTGGGTGGGCTGGGCACAGCGCTCCATTGCCGCCAGCAGCGGCAAGCCGGTCGTCACGCTGCCCAACCTGGCCGGCTCGCTGCCCAACGACGTGTTCGCCGACCTGCTGGGCCTGCCCACGCTGTGGGTGCCGCACTCTTACCCGGCCTGCGCGCAGCATGCGCCCGATGAACACCTGCTGGCGCCGGTGGCACGTGAAGGCCTGCGCATCATGGCCGGCCTGTATTGGGACCTGGGCGCGGCCGACGGCCTGCCCTGGCATGCCGGGCGGGCCGCCGCCTGAGTTTTATTTTTGTTGCCTTCGTTTTCCTGGAGATGCCCATGCCAACCGCCTCACAACACCCTTCGCGTCGCGCGCTTGTTTTTGCGGCGGCCGCATGGGCCCTCGCGCTTCCCGGCGTGTCGCACGCACAGGGGCAAGCCCAGGCACAGGCTTGGCCCACCAAGCCGATACGCATGGTCGTTCCCTTCCCGCCGGGCGGCGGCACCGACGTGTCGGCCCGCATCATCAGTGAGCGCCTCAGCGCCCGCCTGGGCCAGCCCGTCATCATCGACAACAAGCCCGGCGCCTCCACCGCCATCGGCGTGGTCATGGTCAGCTCGGCCGAGCCCGACGGCTACACGCTGCTGTTCTCGGGCTCCAGCAGCTACACCGTCAACCCCGCGGTGCGCAGCAAGCTCGGCTATGACCCCTTCAAGCAGCTCTCGCCCATCGCCATGGTCGCGCGTACCTCGCTGGTGCTGGTGACATCCGCCACCGGGCCTTACAAAACCCTCAAGGACATCCTGGCCAAAGCCAAGGCCAGCCCGGGCACCCTGACCTACGCTACCTTCGGCTCCGGCTCGGCGCCGCACCTGGCCGGCGAGCTGCTGGCCGACGCCAGCGGCGTGAAGCTCGCCGCCATTCCCTACAAGGGCAGCGCCGAGGCCGACATCGGCGTGGTGCGCGGCGACGTTGCCCTGGGCATAGACACCATGGCGGCGGTGAACCCCCTGGTGCAGTCCGGCAAGCTGCGCGCCCTGGCGGTTGTCAGCGAAAAGCGCTCCAGCTACATGCCCCATGTGCCGGCTTATGGCGAGCTGCAGCTGTCCTCAGCCATGCTTGACGGCTGGTACGCGGTCGCCGCGCCCGCCGGTATCTCGCCGGCCGTACGCGACCGCGTGCTGCAGGCGCTTACCGCCGTGATGGCCGAGCCCGAGGTGCGCAAGAAATTGCAGCTGCAGTCCATGGAGGCGGCCATGCTGGGGCCGCAGGCGCTGCGCGACGTCATGGATACGGAGATCACGCGTTACCGCGCCCTGGTGGCACGCGCCAATATCCGCATCGATTGACGCCGCGCTTCGTGGCGCAGCGCTACAGCGCGCGCACCGGCACGCACAGCCAGCAGCTGAAGGTGCCGGTCTTCGGGTCCATTACGAAGTCTTCCTCGTACAGCTCCAGCGCCGGGTTGTTGTCCGGCTGGTAGCCGCTTTGCGGCAGCCACTCGGCAAACATGTGCTTCCAGGCTTCATGCACCTCGTTGCCCGGCTTGCCGGTGAAACGGCCGCAGGCATAGCGGCCGCCGCCAAAGTTTTGCACACCGATTTCGCCTTGCGGCTTGAAGGCTTCGTCGACTTCAATGCAGGCGTCGTAGCGGCATTTTTCCGCTGGTGTGATCTCGGGGTTGTCCTGGCTGATGCCGTACATCTTGGGGCGCGGGTTCATGTAGCCGTGCTGGCCGCACCAGGCGACAAAGCGCTGCCATAGCTGCGCCACCTCCTGGCCGAAGGGCCCGGTGTTGCGCATATAGGCCAGGCGCATGGAGGGAAGGGTTTTCAGTTCAATATGCATGGCAAGGGTTCTTTCAGGTGTAGGTACCGGCCCGGCGGGCCAGAGGGTTCTATCTTTGAACAATGCCGCCACCACGTCTTGATTCGCCTTGTGCTGGTCTTGATGAATCTTGCTCATTTCAATCTGGTGGCGCGCCGCCCACTCGCGCCAGCCGCCGCGCCGCCAGGCCGTGGGCGTCATGCCGAAGTGCGCGCGAAAGGCGCGGCTGAAAACTTCGGCCGACGCAAAGCCGGTGTCCATCGCGATCTGTAGCGCAGTGTGCGGGGAGTAAATCAGGTACTGGGCCGCCGACTCCAGCCGCAGGCGGCGCACGCAGTCGGCCAATGTTTCGCCGGTGACCGCCTGAAACACGCGGTGGAAGTGCCAGGGCGAGAAGTAGGCCACTTCGGCCAGCGCCTGCAAGTCCAGTGTGCCGCCCAGGTTGGCGCTGATGTAGTCCACCACCCGGTTGATGCGGCCGATGTAGGTGCTGCGGGCCGCGGAAGGGGCGAGGGCGGTGGTTCCAGGTTCCGTCATGGCAGTTCGTCCACGAATTTTTCAGCCTGCGCCAGCATGCCCCGGCGTATGGCCGCGAACACCGGCTCTGGGAAGCCCGGCGGCAACTGCGCGGCCACGCGGTCCAGCGCGTCGGGCACCTGCAGCACCAGCGCCACCATCTGGTCAAAAGCCCCCGGCACGCCACTTTGCCGTGCCAGCGCTTCCCAGTGGCGCGTGCGGATTTCATGCAGGTGGTAGTGCGCGTTCTTGCCGCGCAAGGCCATGGCCAGTTTGGCGCGGCGCGGGCTGACCTGGTTGGGCCCGTTGCCGATGATGGGCCAGGCCGACAGCACGTCGTACAGCGGCGTCATGCGAAACCCGCCGCCGCGCTCGAGGAAGATCGAAAAATTCTTGGCGTGGCCGTCGGTGGCGGCCATGATCCAGAAGGCGAGCAAGGTCTTGACGAACACCAGTTTGTCAGCGGCGGCCTGACTGCTTCTGTCAAGCTGGCGCAGCAGGGCCTGTACGCCCGGCCCGCCGTCTGATTCATACTTCATGGCGCCCGCCACGCCCAACGCCTGGCAAAAGTCTTCCTGCGGCAGGCGCGCCAGCCAGGCCGGCCGGCCTGGCGGGGTTTCAGGGGCGCGGTCGAAGCGTTCCACCACCAGCACCTTGCGCTGCCCGAAAGTGGCGATGTCGCAAGCCGCCACCGGCAGGCCCAAGGCCGCCAGAAGCTGCGCGCACAGCCATTCGTTTTCGACGGAGGTGTGCATGTCGGCCCGCACATTGCCCACCAGGCCCAGTGGTAGCTTGAAGATGTGCGTCGTGGGGGTGGCGCCGAGGGGCCGGCACCATTGGCCCTGGTGCCGGAGCAGGGCGGTTTTTTCCTGCGCACCGGCAATCGAGATGCGAAAGTCGTCTTCCTGCTGCTGACCCAATGCCCGCCCGGCCATCACCGCGTTGTCGATGGCCTGCTCCACGCCTGCTTCGTCCAGGGGCTGGGCCTCGATGCGGTCAAAACCCTCGGGCTCCTGCCCCGGCGGCAACAACTGCACCGCGCCCACGCAGTCGCGCCCCACGGCGGCCAGCAGTTCAAATGCGGCCGTGCCGCCCGTGGCGAACTTGTCGCGCAGCCGCCGGCGTATGGCATCGCTGTCGGGCAGCAGGTTGTCGAAGAAGTTGTGCACCACCTCGCCACGATGCGGCAGGTTTCCGGGCATGAAAGGCAGCGAAAGTGATAGCTGGCGTGAAGAAGGCGACGACAGCCATGCTTCGGCATATTGGAAGTGATGCTCGCTGTTGGCAAGGGACCAATGGCCCACCAGTTCTCCATTGGTCCATATGGCCAGTGTGCTGGAACCCGGGCTGGTGCGGGGGCGGCGAAAGGTCACCATGCTTGACCCGCTTACCATTTGGGCGTGTAAGGGGCGGGCTCGTCTTCAGCCACGCGGTGCCGGGGAGCTTCTTCAATCACCAGGCTGCAGCCCATGGCCGAAACCATGCGCGCGATCTGGTCGTAAGCCGTGACTTCAGGCGCGGCCTCAATGCGCGCGATGCGCTTCTGGCTGACGCCCAGCATTTCGCCCAGCTGGGCTTGTGTCAGTTTGCGTGACTGGCGCAGCGTACGCAACATGGTGCGCAACTGTTGGGGGGTGTCTACCGGATAGTTCATAGTGCTCACCATACACCTCAAAAGTAGTTAAATAATAATACTCCTTAGGTGTAGTTAAAGCAAATAACTCCTTTTAAGTGGTTAACCCGCACCCCGAGCGGGCATGCCTCCAAGCATTAACCTTGATGCCAGTTTGTTGTCATGATGAGCTCGCCTTGCGTATCGTGCCCTGTGCCGCGGCCCACAGCGTGCGCTCATTCCCGCGCAGCACAAAAATATCGCAGCGGCACACGGCCTGGGTTTTGCCGCTGCCCACCACCGTGGCCACGGCCAGCAGGCGCTCCGCATCCTTGGCCGGCCGCAGGTAGTTGATCTTGAACTCCGCCGTCACCGAATCGCCCAGCACCGACCCGCCCGCGAAGGTCAGCGCGTTATCTGCAAGATAAGAAAGCACACCGCCATGAACAAAACCATGCTGTTGCAGAAGTTTGGGAACGAGCGGTACAGAGAGTTCCGCGCTGCCGGGTGCAAAGGCGTCGAGCCGTGCATCCAGCAGCGCGCTGAAGGGCTGCCGCCCCAGCACCTCGCGGCCCCAGCGCAGCAGCTCACCCGGTTGCTCAGCGGGCATGCCGGCTCCCCGCAAAAGGCGGTGCCGGCCGGCGGCGGCTGCCCGAGGCCAGCCAGCGCAGCAGCCGTACAAGCCCCGACCGCGCTACGGGCCGGGGCTCAATACCCAGCGAGACCTGGGTTTGCGACAGCACCTCCTCCACGCACACGTCGTGCAGCGGCCTTATCACCAGCAGCCAGTAGAGCCGGGCAGCGCCGCGCACTCGCATCTCGATGCGATGCTCGAGCACGCAATGCGCTGGCGTGGCGTCCAATACCTCGAAGCCGTGCCAGCCATCAAACCCCCTGGGCGCGGTGAAGCGGAAACGTATCGACTGGCCCGGTGTGTAGGCCTCCACCGTATAGCGTATCGGGCCATGGCCGCCGATGGCGCCTAAGGCCAGCGGCCTGTCGAACTTCATGCGCGGCCAGTCCCACCCCGGCCATAGCGCATCCGCCGGAGAACCCAGCGAGTCAATCAGCGTGCCCACGCGTTCGGGGCTCGCATGCAGCAGGCGTTGATGAACATTCACGACTTTCATACGGACACTCCTTGTTGAATTTCTCGGGGGTTCCTGGGGTAGGGCCCGGGGTATCGCTCAGGCCGCCACGGCCATCCAGGCGCCGTGTTCCAGCGCGGCCCGCAGCTTGGGCGCGACGGCCGGCACAGGCTGGCTGACCCAGCGCTGCGTCAGCGAAAACGCCGGCGAAAACACCAGCGCCATCCACACATGAAACGGCATGGGCCGCAACTCACCGGCTTCCACACGCTGCTCCATCCAGGCCTTTAGCGCGGCAAAGGCCTGCTCATTGGCCGCGCCGGTCTCGGGGCCCTCCGTCACGTCGCCGCCGCGGCGCAGCGCGTGCAGCAGCCGCGCTTGGTCCGGGTGCTGCAGCACCCATTGGATATAGGCCCGCACCAGGCCCTTGACGCCGGCCTGGGCCGAAGCCTTGCCGGCAATCGGCTGCATCAGCGCCGAATGGAAGTCGCGCAGCATATGGGCATACAGCGCATCGGCCAGCAGCGCCTTGGTCGGGAAGTGGTGGTAGAGGCTGCCGTTGCTCACCCCCGCCTCCTGGCGCACCATGTCCATGGAGGCGGCCGTGAAGCCCTGGGCCAGGAAGACCCTGGTGGCGGCCTCCAGCAGGCGGTCCCGGGTGGAGGGTGGGGAAGAGGGGGTAGCGCCAGGCAAAGCGGTGGAAGTCATGATTGGAGTATTACTCTAGACTAACACTCTGTCAATCGCCTCCAGCCTCGCCCGGCCGCGGGCGGGCATTGGCCAAATTGGCGACAATGCAGCCCAGAAAGCGAGAAACCGAACATGCCCCTGCACTTTGCCGACCGCCTCAACAACGTTGAAACCTCCGCCATCCGCGAACTCTTCAAGCTGCTGGGCAAGCCCGGTATCGTGAGCTTTGCCGGTGGTTTTCCCGATCCCGCCATGTTCGACGTCGCCGGTATCCAGGAGGCCAGCAACAAGGCCCTGAGTGAAGAGCCCGGCGGCGCGCTGCAATATGGCGCCACCGAGGGCTACGGCCCCCTGCGCGAACAGCTCAGCGCCTTCATGGCCACCAAGGGCGCCAAAGACGTCGCCCCCGAGAACCTCATCGTCACCACCGGCAGCCAGCAGGCGCTCGATTTGCTCGGCAAGACCATGATCTCGCCCGGCGACAAGGTCATCGTCGAAGGCCCCACCTTCCTGGCCACCATCCAGTGTTTCCGCCTCTACGGCGCCCAGCTCATCAGCGCGCCCATTGATGCCCACGGCGTCAAGACCGACGAGCTCGAACAACTCATCGCCGAGCACAAGCCCAAGTTTGTCTACCTGATCCCCACCTTCGGCAACCCCAGCGGCGCGCTGCTCAGCCTGGAGCGCCGCAAAAAGGTGCTCGAAATGGCCGTCAAGCACCAGACCCTTATCGTTGAAGACGACCCCTACGGCGACCTCTACTTCGGCGAAGCGCCGCCGCCCTCGCTGCTGGCCCTGAGCCCCAGCGTGCCCGGCAGCCGCGAGCTGCTCGTGCATTGCGGCTCCCTCAGCAAGGTGCTCAGTCCCGGCTTGCGCGTGGGCTGGATGGTCGCCCCCGCCGAGCTGCTCGCCAAGGCCACCATGTGCAAGCAGTTCAGCGACGCCCACACCAGCACCTTCGCCCAGGCCACCGCCGCCCAGTACCTCAAGGCCGGCCGCATGCCCGAAACCCTGAGCCGCGTGCGCAAGGTCTACGGCGAACGCGCCACCGCCATGGGCAATGCCCTGAAGCGCGAACTCGGCGACGCGATTGAATTCACCCAGCCGCAAGGCGGCCTGTTCTTCTGGGCACGCCTCACCGGGGCCAACGGCAAAAGCAAAGACGCCGGCGAGTTCGCGAAGAAGGCGATTGAAAAGCTCGTCGCCTTTGTGCCCGGCGCGCCTTTCTACGCGGCCAATCCCGACCTCGCCACGCTGCGCCTGAGCTTTGCCACGGCGGATGTGGCGAAGATTGAAGAGGGCGTGGGGCGGCTGGGGAAGGCGTTGTAAGGTTCTGAAGCGCTCCCGGCGCTCCAAGCCTTACTCGTTGATCTCCACCTCCACCAGCTTGCCCAGCAGCACCAGCGACTGCTGCCAGCCCACATAGCACTGGTCCGCGGGGATTACCGCGGGAATGCCTTCCTGCACCACATGCATTTCCACGCCGGCCGACACTTTGGCCAGCGTGATGGTCGTGGTCATTTCGCCCGGCAGGTTGGGGCCGTCGAACCTGGCGGTGTAGCGGATGCGCTCGCCGGGCTGGAGCTCCAGGTAGGTGCCGCCGAAAGAGTGGCTGTGGCCGTTGGTGTGGTTGGTGAATGACATTTTGTAATTGCCGCCGACCCTCGCGTCCATCTCATGCACGGTGCCGGTAAAACCGTTGGGCGGCAGCCATTTGCTCATGGCGGCGGGGCTGAGGAAGGCGCGGTACACCCGGTCAGGGGTGGATTGCAGAACACGGTGAAGCTTGACGGTATTGGTGCTCATGGTGTGTTTCCTTTACTTGCTTGCTTGGTTAATGAGTGATCCGTAGAGGAGGCAAATGACCCAAATGTCGCCCCTCTGCTTGTACGACGAACGACCGAGGCGGAATCGACACTATCTTTCGGAAATTCTGAAATTTTTTATCCGGCGCGCTCGCACACCATCAGCAAAGCCGTTCCATCCGGCGTCTGCACTTCCCCCACCGCGCGAAACCCCGCTTTTTCATAGCAGCGTATGGCACGCGCGTTGCGCGGGTCCGGGTCGGTCTGGATGTGCGTAACCTGCGGGTCGGCAAACAGCCTGGCCACAAAGGCCTTCACCATCGCCGTACCCAGGCCGCGGCCCAGTTGCGCGGCATCGGCGATGGACTGGTCTATGCCGCGCACGCCCGGGTCGGTTTCGTCTTCCCACCATCCGCCGCCCGAGCCCATGGCCACATAAGACTGGATGTAGGCAAAGGGCTCACCATCAAGCAACGCGATATGCGGCTGCACCTGGGAAGGGTCCGCAATCCAGGCGCCGTATTCGGCCTCCACCTCGGCCAGCGTGGGGGCCGGGCCCCACCATTCCGTCCAGTGCGGGCGCGCCAGCCAGCCGTGCAGCAGGGGCAGGTCGGCCGCCTGCAAGGGCCGAAAGCCGATGTTCAGGGCTTTGTCGGCCGTGGGTGCGCGTGCGGTGTCCTGCATCTTCATTCCCTGGACCAGACCGCGAGCTCATAACCATCCGCGTCCTGGAAATGAAAGCGCCGTCCGCCCGGGAAGGAAAAGATCTCCAGCTTGATGCGCCCACCGGCTGCCAGCACGCTGTCGCGCGCGGCCTCCAGCTTGTCGGCATACAAAATCACCAGCGGGCCGCCGGCGGGCGAGGGCGCCGCCTGCGTCGTGAAGCCGCCCTTCATCGCGCCATCAGAGAACTCGGCGTATTCCGGGCCATAGTCGGTAAACGTCCAGCCAAAGGCCTTGCCGTAAAAGGCCTTGGCTTTCTCGATGTTGCGCACGTTCAGTTCCACGTAGTTGATGCGGCAGTTCTCGGGTTTCTGGGCTTTGTCGGGCATGGCGGTCTCCGTGTGTGTCCGTGATGTGTCGGTGATGTCACCGTCAATCGACCTGCCATTTTGCATACGGGCCCGGCCACCATGCTCCTTGCCCATACGCCTCGCAGGTGTTTGCCTACAATTCCACACAACGTAGGTGTGTCGCCTGCGGCATCCTCGGCATCCTGACTTGGGCCCGTACACCTTCATGACTTCCGCCGCCGCGCCCAGCGCTCTTCACACCCCAGACTCCCCGGTTTCCTCCGCCACCCGCCGCTCCATCCTGCTGCTCTCCTGCGCCACCTTCGCCAGCATGGTGGCGCAGCGCATCTGCGACGCCATGCTGCCCGAGCTCTCGCGCGTGTTCGCCGTCAGCCTCGCGCAGGCGGCGCAAGTGGTTTCGCTGTTTGCGATCACCTACGGCATCGCGCAACTGTTTTACGGCCCGCTGGGCGACAGGCTGGGCAAGTTCCGCATCGTCACCTTTGCCGCGCTGGGCTGCAGCGTGGGAAGCGCAGTCGCCGTGTTTGCCACCAGCCTGGACGTGCTGCTGCTCGCCCGCATCATGATGGCCCTGGGCGCCGCCGCGCTGATCCCTTTGGCCATGGCCTGGGTCGGTGATGCCGTGCCGCCCCACGAGGTGCAAGACATGCTCACCCGCACCGGCCTGGGCAGCACCCTGGGCATTGTGTGCGGCCAGTTGCTGGGCGGGCTGCTGACCGATGCGCTGGGCTGGCGCTGGGCCTTTGCTTTCCTCGTGCTGCTGTTCGGCGTGGTCGGCTCGCTGCTGTGGGGTGATTTGCGACGGCAACACACGCAGCCCGGGGCAGACGCGGCACCACTGCCTTCTGAAGCACCCGTGGCGCGCCCGCATTTCCTTAAACAGACCCTGCTCATCATCAGCCGCCCCTGGCCACGCACGATTTTGCTGCTGGCCGTGATTGAAGGCGCCATGGGCTTTGGCGTGCTGGCCATGTGGGCCTCGCATCTGCACCATGCGCTGGGCTTGCCGCTCTCAGTCTCAGGCGCCATCGTCGCGCTCTTCGGCCTGGGCGGCGTGGTCTATATGGCCGCAGGCCGCGCCTTGATCCCCCGCCTGGGCCAGCACGGCCTGGTGTTGCTGGGCGGCGCGCTGCTCGGCATCAGCGCCCTGGTGCTGGCATTAACGCCGCACTGGGGCCCGGCCATCCCCGCCAGCCTGGTCGGCGGTTTTGGTTTTTTCATGTTCCACAACGTCATGCAGGCCAACGCCACCCAGATGGCGCCCGAGGCGCGCGGCACGGCGGTTTCGCTGTTTGCGTCTTTTTTATTCCTGGGCCAGTCCTTGGGCGTGGTGCTGGCCGCGGCCCTGATCGGCCGCCTGGGGACCAGCGCCGTGGTGGCGCTGGGGGGCGGGGTGATGGCGGTGGAGGGGGCTTATTTTGCTTGGGTGTTGAGGCGGCGAAATATGCATCCCATTCAGATGTAGTTATTCACCAAAAAGCAGAAGGGTTAACCCGGACCTTCGGTGTATTGTTCCGTTTCACAATCGGTTACACGGACAACGATTCCTAGTTGAACATTTGATCGTTGGATGGAAGCACTATTGATAAATGAAATGGAGGGGTAGACGTGGACGTTGGCAACCATTCGGCGCCTGGCATCGCAGCAGCTTTCAGCTTTCAGTTTGAACGGGCTTTGTTTTGGTTGTCCCATAGTCCGGCTGGTTTCAAGGTCGGGATTGAAACCGCTGATGATGTCGCCATCCAAGGAGATTCCGAATGGGTCTATGAGCAAGACAAGCACTCCATACGGGAAGGCGCTATTCCATTTGGAGACCGATCCAAAGACCTGTGGAACACGTTGGCAATCTGGCTGGAGGCGATTAATAAGGGTGACTCGGCAATCGAAAAATCAGCCTTTTTGATGGTTACCAATAAAGCCGTCCCCGCATGTATTGCACGCCAGATTAGTGCGGCCCGCGATCCTAGTGAGTTAGAGGATTGCGTTGCAGCATTAGAACGCGCAGCAACAGAACCGCCAGATGCGATAAAGGTTTTGGTAAAAAAAGTTTTGGATCCTTCCAGTCGTACCAGTTTGCTTGAAATAATTCGAAAGACCCGGCTAGTAGATTCATCAATGGCTTCGGCGGGTACTGAATTACGTCAAAAAACAATTGGACATCTCCAGCTACCTCAGTGGTGCGGGCCAAGCGCGGATTCAATAGTTGACGAGTTACACGGGTGGATGCACAGAATTGCATTGGACTCTTGGCGAAAAAACACTCCGGCGTGGCTTGAGCGCGATCACTTTGTGAATCAACTTCACACGATCATCGATCGTCGGCGCCGCGAGGTAAGACGGGAACGCGCTGAACATTTAGTCCCTGTAGATGATGCAAGTGTGGGAAAGCAAAAGGGCCGGCCTTTTGTAAAGCAACTGCATCTGGTGACGGATGACGGCACTGTAGTAGATACAGCTATCAGGGAATTCATCCGTTGCAATATCGAAAAAGGGCGGCTTTCCAGTGAAGGAAACATTTCGGATGAAGATTGGGTTGCCTTTGAAGGTAATCTTCTTTCGCGTTGGAAAAAAATTAACGCTCGATTGATTCGCTTAGGTGGGGGGCTTTCGGAGCGCGATGTGGGTTTTCAAATCTTCGTTGAGACTACTGAACAACATCGTGAGCGGCTCGCCGGCAATGACACTGAGCAGGTCTATTTAACATCAGGCTCATATCACAGGTTGGCTGACATATCAGAGGTCGGCTGGCATCCTCGATTCAAAGTCTTAATGACAAAGGACGCGGTCTAATGGACATCCTTTTCGAGCAGAAAATTGTTCAGAACGAGGCTTTGGCTGCGGAGATGATTTGGCAAGCAGTCTATGAAGCGTTTGAAATAAAAAAAAGAGAAGAAGGTGTTCCGCTTCTCTTGACGTTTCTAATACTCCCCGCAGTGTTTCACCGTCAAACCACCAACGCGCTGGCCAACAAAACGCAACCTGGCGCTTTATACAAAGCCCTAGCTCAGAACCCTGAAATTATTGTCGGTTATCAAGAACGGATGCAATCCCTTTCGAGTCGAACTTTGCGGAGTTTGTCCGTCGGTTTTGATAGTGGCTTATTGCAGCTAGATGTTGCGAATAGTCACAACATCGTGCCATTGAGGAAAACGCTTCCAATTGAACACGCGACTGCAGAAATTCGCTCGATGCTCAGCGCTGCTAAGCGAATGGGGCAAGCATTGGCTGAAATGACTCCGGCCCAGCTTTTAACGCACCTCAACGTAAGGTTCTGAGATGAAGCTCGCAATCTTAAAAATCATTCTCTGGCCAAAGGATTCAACTAAAGACGCGCGCGTCATCGTCTTTGAGCCAGGAAAGATTAACATTCTTAGTGGTGAAAGTGGGTCCGGCAAGTCTGCGTTGACAGCAATAGTGGACTATTGCCTTGGCAGCGAAAAATGCTCCATCCCCGTTGGCCTTATACGCCAAGTCACGGGCTGGTTTGGACTCCATATTAAGTTGGCAAACACCGAATTGATAATTGCCAGACGGAATCCTGAGGATCAGCAAACGACTACGGATTTTTTCTGGACGGAGGGTATCGAGCTTTCGGTGCCGTCCGCAGTTGAGAAAAATGCTCGCGTCGAGGACCTAAAGAGTAGATTTAATCAGATCGCAAGATTGTCTACCCTTGATTTTTCTACTTCCGATACTGCCGGTTTTGCGGGGCGCGCGAGCTTCAGAGATATGGCTGCATTTAATTTTCAACCGCAGCACGTAGTCGCCAATCCATACACTTTTTTCTATAAGGCTGACACTACAGAGCATCGAGAAAAATTGCGAATTATTTTTCCATTCGTTTTGGGTGCGATCAATGCACAAGACTTAGTAAAGCAAAGAGAACTTAAAGATGTCGAGCGTGAGCATGACCGGTTGCAGCGTGAGCTGGACGCGAGACTCAATGCTGCGAGGGCTTGGGAGGCTGAGGTTGAAAGCTATTTTCTCCAAGCAAAGGCACTCGGTTTGTTGCCCGATTCGACCCCACCTGGGACGGATTGGACGCTCGATAAGTATGTTCTCGAACTGCAACGGGTGCCCGAGCGTGTTCGCTCCCTGGATTTGCCAGATATGCAGCCGGGCACCAGCGAACTTGCGGTTTCTGAGTTGACTAAATTAGTTGATGAGGAGGATGAGCTAAGCCAGGAAATCGGCTCTACTAGACGCAGATTGTCTAAGTTGGATCAGTTGGCTTCTTCTGTTGACCAATACAGTGTCACCCTTACTTCGCAGCAAGATCGGATGATTGGTGTCGGTTGGCTTCATGAAAAACTTAGCGACTCGAGGAAGTGTCCGATATGTTCGACGATTCAACCAACTGACAATCCAGCCATAGTATCGTTAGGTAATTTGGCTAAGGAGTTGGGAGCGCTTTCTGTTGCGATACATGAGGCACCAGCTAAATTAGACAATGAATTGCTGGAACTCAGACAGGAGCTACGCGAGCAAGAGAGCGCTATTACGAAGATCCGACAAAAGCGGAGATATTTAGAAGATCAGTCGTCGGAAGCCGCCGCCAAGCGTCAACGCGTGCGTCAGATATATCTCTTTGTTGGCCGTGTGGAGCAAGCGCTAGATAATTTGCGAACAAGTCAAAATGTGGAAGAGTTACGTCAACGCGTGCTCGATTTAATGACGAAAATTAGATCTCTTCGAGAAGAATTGGATCCACGCGTGCAGCGAAATCGTCTTCTCGCCTCAATTGATTCGGTTTCAACCGGGGTAGCCAGGTATGCGGGAATGTTGAACTTGGAGCACGCAACTGAGAATGTGAAATTAAATATCAAAGAGCTCACATTGCAGTTTCACCCTCTGTCCGGAAGAACGGATTTTTTGTGGGAGCTAGGAAGTGGACAGAATTGGGTCGGATACCACGTGGCCGGGATGCTGGCTTTGCATGAACATTTCTTGTCCCTGATACATAGTCCTGTACCTAACTTCATGATGCTGGATCAGCCAAGCCAAGTTTACTTCCCCGAGGCTTGGCCTTCGCTCGAAGACTCACCGGATGGTGATCCCGAGATTAGCGCAGATATCAGTGGTGTTCGCAGGATATTTCAAACGCTGGCGGAATTTCTACGTAACGTAAATGATGATTTTCAGTTCATCGTTACGGAGCACGCGGGCTCAATTACCTGGGAGGGCATTTCAAATGTGCATGTCGTCGGTAACTGGCGCGAAGGACATGACGATTTTCTAGTGCCGCGAGATTGGCAAAAAAACAGTAACTCGTGAAGGCCCCTAGCGTTCGCCTGCCTTGTTTTCAATGTCTCACCCCGTCCTAATCACCGTCACAAACTCCGTCCCACTCTCAGGTAACCAGACCTCCCCGGGCCGCCCCAGAATCTGCCGCACCGCGGCGTTGGCGCGGGGCAGGGGAATGGCTTCAAACTTCTCACTCCCCGGGTCAAAGCGCAGCATGGCGTTGTTGCTCCACTCCGAAGCCCAGACCATGTCTTTGTTGTCGACGTAGATGGCATAGACATGCGGATCCGCGCCTGGGGCTTTGTAGGTTTTCCAGCTGTTGGGGCCTGTGCCCAGGGCGGGGTCGTGCACCGACAGATTGCCGCTGCTCCATTCCGAGACCCAGATGCGGCCCTTGCTGTCTGACCACACGCGCCTTGCGCCTTGGCGCGGTGTGGGTGGTTCGACGATGCGGGATTCGCCGGTCTTGTGGTCGAGATGGGCGATGAAGGAGCCGGCGAGGGAGCACCACCAGATCTCGCCCTTGGGCGTGGCGCAGATGCCGTAGGGGCCGCGGCCGCGTGGGGAGTCTTTGACGGTGACGGCGCCACTGCGAACATCGAGCTTGCCGACATAGCCGCTCTGGCCGGTGAACCATAAATTACCGTCACCGTCGAAGGCGCAGGTGTTGAGGTTGGCATACGGTGTGCCGGCGGGCAGGGGGAAGACTTTGACTTGGCGCGAGGGCCAGGCGACGCGGGCTATCGCGTTTTGCCCGCCATCGGTCAGCCAGGCGGCGCCGTCGGGGCCGGCAATCACGCCGTGGGGTGAGGAGCCGCCGCCCAGGGCGATGAGTTCTGTCTTGCCGCTGCGCGGGTCAAACCAGCCGAGGTGGCCGCTGCGCTGGGCCGAGAACCACACGCCGCCATCGGGCGCGGGCGCGATGTCGTGGATGCCGGTGGCGGAACGTGTGTTGAGCGGCCAGGACTGCAGTCTGGCTGCTGGCTGCGTGTGGGCTTGTGCTTGTGCCTGCGACTGGCCGGGCAGCAGCAGCGCCGCAGCGGTGAAGGCCGCAATGTCCGTGAGGGCTGTGCGGCGGCTGGGTGGGTGCGCGGACTCGTGCCTGGCGTCAGGCTGCTGCGGGCCTTGCTGCAAAACCATGGGGGTGCCTCCTGCGCATAGCGGTGTGTGCATGCGCCGCACGCGGCGAGGGGTCACCGCCCAGGCATTGTGGCGCGTATGGTGCCGGCCATCAACGGGGCTTGTCCCCGCCTGCGTTGTTCACGCGCTCTGCGTTGGTGGTGGTGCGGCTTCCCTTGAGATGCATCTCGACCTTGGGTGCCTGGTCGCCCACGGCTTCTATGGCTTCGCGCAGCTGCCCGGTGCTGACGTTGAATTTTTTGGCCCAGACCTGGGCGGCGAAGGAATCCTGGAACTCGATGCGTTCGGCGGGTGTGTTTTCTGTGTTGTTCATGCTGCTGGTGTTGGCCTTGTTGCTGTCTTTGCTTGTGGGATTGTTTTTCGGGTTGTTGAATGGAACGCGAGGGGTCATGGAATCTCCTGGGCTGGGTGAAATGGAAGGCGTGCAGTGACTGGCGCTTGCGGGCTGGGGCCCGTCAAGCTGTGTCGGGTTTTCCGGGGCGGGCGCGGCGGCTCAATGGGGCTTGTCCCGGTCGGTGCCGGTGCCGGTGCTGATCCCGCGCAAGTGCTTCTCAACATTGCTGGCCTTGTCGCCGACGGCTGCGATGGCGCGCCTGAGCTGTTCCTGGCTGGCGTGCAGCTTTTGCTCCCACGCGTGGGCGGCGGAGGGGCTGTTGAGGTTGATGCGGTCCGGCTGGATGATGGGCCGGTGCGAGAGGAAGCTCATGGATGGGTGCTCTCCTTGGCCGGCGCCTGTGCGGTACGCGGTTGGTACGCCTGCCTGTCTGTCTGTGTCTGGCTGTCTATCTGCAAATACCTTAGCCCGGCGGCCGTGAAGCCCGTGTAGGTGGCCGCCGACATTTGGGGCCTGAAAGAAGCGCTTTTTGCTTGCTAGGGCGGGCTTGGCCGGTCTCTTTTAGGGGCAAAAAAACCGCTGTTCGCACGCCTCTTTTCGCCTTGGGCCACAGCGCCGCCGTCCTACAAAGGGGGTTTACGGTGCCCCAGTAAACTTGCAGGCAATGAAGAACCCCGACCAGACTCCTCCCGCGGCCTCCCTGGGCCAGCGCCTGCGCGCATTCGCGGCCACCATTTTCGGCCGGCTGCGCCACCCCACCTGGCGCGGCGTGGGCCTGGCGCTGGCGGCGATCCCGGCCACGCTGCTGCTGTACACGGTGTTGCTGCTGCCTTTCACGCCCAGCATCAGCGACCTGCTGAAGGCCAAGACGGCCAAGCCTTCGGTGCTGATGTCGGTGGACGGCAAAGAGCTGGCGAGCTTCCAGCGCGCGAACCGCGACTGGGTGAAGCTGAACCAGATTTCGCCGAATGTGGTGGCCGCGCTGATCGCGACCGAAGACCACCGTTTTTACGATCACCACGGCATGGACTTCAGGCGCACGGTGTCTTCGGTGATGTGGACGCTGATGGGCCGCAAGCAGGGCGGCTCCACCATCACGCAGCAGCTGGCGCGCAATATGTACCCGGAAGAGATTGGCCGCTCGGCCTCGCTGACGCGCAAGCTGAAAGAGGCGATCACGGCCTTCAAGATCGAGGCGGTCTACAGCAAGGACGAGATCCTCGAGAGTTACCTCAACACCGTGCCCTTCCTCTACAACGCCTACGGCATCGAGATGGCGGCGCGCACCTATTTCGACAAATCGGCGAGCGAGCTGGACGTGCTGCAAAGCGCGACGCTGGTGGGCATGCTCAAGGGTGCGAGCTATTACAACCCGGTGACCAGCCCGGAGCGCGCGCTGCAGCGCCGCAACACGGTGTTGATGCAGATGGTGAAGCACGGCAAGTTGCCGGAAGACAAGGTCGCAGCGCTGAAGAAGAAGCCGCTGAAGATCGACTTCGAGCGGCTGGAGCCGGAGTTCGGCGAGATGCCGCACCTGGCGCAGCAGCTGCGCCGCTGGCTGATCGAATGGGCGGACCGCAACGACTACAACATTTACGCCGACGGCCTGGTGGTGCGCACCACGATTGATTCACGCCTGCAGGAGATGGCCACCAAGGCGCTGGTGGCGCAGGGCGACCGGCTGCAGAAAATCGTTGCCGGCGACTGGCGCTTCAGCGCGGGCTGGAAGGCCAAGAGCGGCGCGCAGCGCGAGCTGGCCCTGGCCTTTGTGCGCGACACGCAGGAGTACAAGGCCGCGCGCGCGGCCGGCCAGTCTGACGAAGAGGCGCTGAAAGCCCTGACGGCCAAGGCCGATTTCATGCAGGCCCTCAAGGACGAGAAGACGCGGGTGCAGGCCGGTTTCATGGCGCTGGACCCTAGCAACGGCCAGGTGCGGGCCTGGGTGGGCAGCCGGGATTTTGCGGACGACCAGTTCGACCACGTGCAGCAGGCACGCCGCCAGCCGGGCTCGACTTTCAAGCCCTTTGTGTATGGCGCGGCCTTTGAAGAGGGCGCGCGGCAGAGCGACGGCTTTATTGACGGCGTGGTGGAGATTCCCCTGGGCAACGGCGCCTTCTGGCGGCCCACCGACGGCGGCGGGCCTAGCGGCGAGTTCATGAGCCTGCGCCAGGGTTTGATGTTTTCCAAGAACACCATCACGGCGCAGGTGATGCAGGTGGTGGGCCCGGCCCATGTGGCCAAGCTGGCCCGGGCCATGGGCGTGCGGCAGAGCAAGCTGGAGGAAGTGCCTTCGCTCGCGCTGGGCACCAGCCCGGTGACGCTGAAGGAAATGGTCACGGCCTACGGCACGCTGGCCAATGACGGCCGCTACATCGAGCCCATCATCGTCACACGGGTGGAAGACCGCAACGGCAAGGTGCTGGAGGAGTTCCAGGCCAAGTCGCCCGAGACGGTGATGGAGGCCACGGTGGCGCAGACGCTGCTGGACGTGATGCGCGGCGTGATCGACCAGGGCACGGGCGCGGCGATACGCAGCCGCTACGGCCTGCGCGCCGACCTGGCGGGCAAGACGGGCACGACGCAGGGCAATACCGACGGCTGGTTTGTGATGATGCACCCGCAGCTGGTAGCCGGCGCCTGGGTGGGCTTTAACGACAACCGCGTGACCATGGGCGACAGCTGGGGCCAGGGTGCGCGCAGCGCGCTGCCCATCGTGGGCGAGTTTTTCCAGCAGGCGATCAAGGCCAAGGTGGTGGACCCTGAGATGCGCTTTGCCGCGCCGCAGGGCGGCGCCGCGACGGACCATGAACAGCAGCGCATCGAAGCCCTGCTCAACGGCGCTGAGCCGCCGCAGGAAGGCCAGCCGGGCGAGGTGCCGGCCGGCAGCATGGCGGGCGCATCACCGGCGGTGGCCGGCGGCGCACCGCGCTGGCAGCCCGCGCCGGTGATCAAGTATGTGACCATCCAGGCGCCTGCGGAAAACCCGGTGCCGGTGGTGCAGGGCGGGGATTCGGGCGGCATGCCGGGTGTGGTGTTGCAGCCGCCGGCGCCGGTGCCGGTGGAGAAGCTGCCGGTGTTTCCGGGGGTGGTGGTGGGGTCGCCTATTGCGCCGCGCTAGTTTTCTCCCTCCTCCGAAAAGAAGGACTTAGCGCTTCTTGGCTGCCCGCGCCTTCTTCTTGGCCGCCGGCGCAGCCCCATTCACAAAGCTGGCATTCCCCAAGCCCGTACCCACCGTCAGCACGGCCCAGCGCTTGACGCCCTGCATAAAGGGCAGCTCCGACAAACCCTGAACGACCGCATCGTTGTGCAGACGCACCTGCATGTCGTGGCCGTCCAGCTGGGGCAGGCTGTCGCCGAGGTGTTGCGCGAGGTTGAAGCGCGGGCTTTCCCAGTTGCCGGGCAGGTTTTGCGCGCCGGCGGCGATGGAGCCGTCTTCGGCGATCATGCCGGGGCAGGCCACGCCGACAAAGGGCGCGAGCTTGAGGTTTTTGGCGGCGGCCTGCTTGATGAGTTTCTTGAGCATGCCTGCGATGCCCTGCACCAGGTCTTCGCGGCGGGTGGCGTCGTCGTCGCCGGCGTGGCCCCATTTGCGCAGGCCGCTGATTCTGACGTCGGTGAGGTCGGGCGTCTTGCGGGCGCGTGGCCGCACGATGCCGCAGCGTACATTGGTGCCGCCAATGTCGACGGCGAGGAAGCCGTCGTAGCTCGAGAGCACTTCGGGCGGCGCCAGGTGCACCCAGCCGATCAGCCCGCCCTCATCGGGATGGTGGCGCAAAGTCATGAGATGGGCGCGGCTGCCGCGCTGGTAGAGCAGCTCGGCCGCGCGGTCTATGGCCAGCTCGCCGACCAGGCTTTGCCGGAAGCCGCCGCCCACCACGATGCGCCGCACGCCCTGCCATGAAGGATGAGCGAGGAAGCGCCGTACCACGCGGGCCAGCTGCCAGGCGTAGTCTTCAGACGCCGCGGCGATGATGGCAGCCGCCTTGCCGTTGCGCCTGAGCAGGGTATCCAGCCGCTTCTTGCTGATCTCGGCCGTGGGCTTGCGGCCCAATGGGTCCAGGCCGCTGATGCGCCGGTAGAGTTTGCGCCAGGCGTCGAGCATCTCGCCGTAGGCCCTGCGGCTGACGCTGTCGCCGGCAAAGCCGTCGCCGTCATGCAGCTGCAGGCTGTAACCGTTGATGGTGACGGTGGGCCGCCGCAGGCCGCCGTGCGTGAGGTCGTCGGGCAGGGTCGGGGCCGGGGTTTTGCGGGAGGTTTTTTTGCGCGGGTTCACAAGGCCATGATGGGCGCCGCGCGGCGGGCGTGCCAGCGGCGAAGGCGCTTGCGCCCCGTCAGCCAAAGCCTTGAGTTGAATGGGCGACAGATGAGTCACGGACGCACGGCAAATCGGCCGGAAGAACCGGCCGATCTGGAAGTTGGGAGGCGGGCAGTGCCCGTCCAGGACACTGCTATGAAGGTGAAGTGAAGGTCTAGGTGCTGAGCGCTGAAGCCTTAAAAGCGCCCGCGATTGAGGTTGTCATTAAGGTCGCGCGTGGCGTCCTTGAGGTTTTCCTTCACATCGCCGGCGGCCTTCTGGGCCTTGCCTTCAAATTCGCGGGCATGGCCCTTGGCCTGCTGCTCGGTGCTGCCGATGGCCTTGCCGGTGTGCTCCTGCACTTCGCCGGCGACTTCCTTGATCTTGCCTTTGACTTGGTCCTTGTTCATGGGAATACCTTTCGAGGTAGTTGAAGGGAATGGCTGAGAGCTTGTTGAGGCGACTCTCTGAAACGACCTTAAGGCCCGTGTCGGTGGCTGGCCGCAGGGATGCGGCGCAGCGTGGTGTCGGCGCAGGCCTACGTAAAAGGTGTTGCTCGCATGCAAACCTTTCGCGGCGCTGCATCATTTCATGTGGCATGGCGCGGGATCGACGGTTAGACTGGATCGTGCGACATTGTGCAAATGGTGCAAGAGGGCGAAACATTCTTAGGGGGCACAGCATCGGCGGACAAGCGATGCGGCGCTGCCGCCGGGACGGGCAGCCTCCCCCCAAATCGCTGTGGATCCTGTATGACAAAGACCATCCTGTTGTGGAGTTTGCTTGGAAGCGCCTCCGCGCTGCATGCGCAGCAGTCCTCCTGGTTCACCGTGCTGGGCGATCCGCAGGAGCCTGCCGTCAACACCATAGAGGTTGACCCCGTTCCGGTGAGCGTGGAGGGCGAGGTGCGCGTCATGAAGATACGCGTGAGCCGCTCGCTGCCGCGCACCAGCTGGGACGGCGTGCCTTACCGCTCCTACACCTCCACCGTGAAGTTTGATTGCGCCGACAAGAGCGCGCGCTATCTCTCGCTGGATTTTTACAAGGAGCCGCTGTGGAAGGGCAAGTCGCACAAGACTTCGACCTACCCTGAGGGCTCGGTCCGGCAGATGGCGTTTCGCGACGTGACGCCCAACCCGACGGAGCGGCTGATACGCGCGGCCTGCCTGGGCACGGGCGCGGCGAAGAACTGAGCGGCGCCCTTGTGCCTTCGCGGGGGCGGCGCTACGATGGAGACGCCCCACGCCGGGAGTGGTGGCGACCAATCCACAAGAAAGGCTCTCCACATGCCGCAACTCATTGCTTCAGTCGAAGGCGTCGAAATCAAGCATGTCTACCTGAAGAACGACCGCACCACGCTGGGCCGCCGGCCATACAACGACATCGTGTTCGACAACCTGGTGGTGAGCGGCGAGCATTGCGTGTTTGAACTCAAGGGCATTGCCGACGTCTACCTCCGGGACCTGGGCAGCACCAACGGCACCTACCTCAACGGCCATATGGTCAAGGCGCGCGAGCTGCTGCACGACAACGACATCATCAACATCGGCCACTTCAAGATCCAGTACGTGGCGAATTCCGAGCATGAGGAGGAGCCCGCCGAGAGCCAGGAAACCACGGCCATGTCGCTGGACGCGATAGGGCTGCCGGGCACGGCTGGCGCGCGGCAGGCCAGCCTCAAAGTGCTGTCGGGCTCGTCGGCGGGGCTGGAAGTGCCGGTGGTCAAGGCGGTCACCACCTTCGGCCAGCCGGGCGTGGCGGTGGTGTCGATTTCGCACCGGCGCGACGGCTATTACGTGGCCCACATGGACGGCCAGACACCATCGACCCTCAACGGCAAGGCCATAGGCCCCAAGGCCACACCGCTGTCGCACCATGATGTGCTGAACCTGGCGGGGACGGAGATGGAATTTTTGCTGAAGTGAGCTTGAGGGTTCAAGAACCTCAAACCCTGCGGCGTTCTTTACCCGGGCATTCTTTACTGTCTTGCCAGGGAGCCAGGCTTTCACTCCCTCTCCTCAGGGAGAGGGAGCGAGTCGGGACCTAAATGAGGGAACTGCCCGGGTTGGTGCTCGCATAGCCGATGTGCTTGCGCGGCGGGCCTTCACCGGCCAAGCGCAGTGCGAAGGCGCGGGCCAGGGCCTGCAGCTTGAGGGTGGACTTCAGGTGCAGCGGCGTCATGCCGGTTTTGGTGAGGTCCGAGGCATTGCTGGAGACGCGCGAGAGTTGCCGCCGCTCGAGCCTGGTGGGGGCGGGGCGGCGGGCGCGTTCGGCGGGGGCCAGCCTGGCGGCTTCGCTGGTGGCGGCGCCCAGGAATTTTTCGCGCAGCAGTGCCGCGCTGGGACGCCGTTGGCTTTCAACAATCCAGTAAGGCAAACCGGCGCGAGCCAGCAACTCGCGCTTGAAGCCGTGGTTGCGGCCGGTGACTTCGCCGCGGCCCAGCACGTCGATGCAGCCCAGTACCGTGCCTTTCTGGTCGGCCAGGGCGCAGGAAAAATTCACCGTGCTCAGCAGTGCCTGCCAGTGGGCATCACCGCCGCGCTGGTTGGGCTCGATAAATCCGGTGAAGGGGACTTTGGGCAGGATACGGTGCTCGGGAAAGACTTCTTCAAGCCAGCGCCAGACCTGGAGCTCGTCGCGGCTGGTCAGGGGCTTGGCGCGCAGGGCGTGGTTGCGGGCCACTTTCTTGCGGGACGACACCACATGGGACAACCAGCGTTCGTAAGCGAGGGCTCCGAGGGCCACGCTCCCGAGAAAGATAAAGAAACCGATCAGAAAACTGCTGCCCGTCATTGTTTGCGCCCTGGAGTCACCCGTAGGTGGTGCTGAAGAAGAACGGGCATGGCGCCTATCCCGGCCATGTTTATAAGGGATATAAGGTACATTTTTGTTTTTCTGTGAACTAGTTCACAATTTTTTACGAACGATCGTTCTAAAGCTTGGCCTTCTGGCCGAGCTGCTGTCCCCCTCTTTCATGAAACAAACTCCCGCAGGCGGCCTGGTCTATTCGACCGAGGCCGGAAGAATGTGCCCAGGCTGCCGCCGGCCGGTCGCGGCCTGCAGTTGCAAGCAGGCTGCCGTGCCCGCGCCGGGACCGGTGCGCGTGAGCCGCGAGAGCAAGGGCCGGGGCGGCAAGACGGTGACGGTGGTCAAGGGCCTGCCGCTGGATGCCATGGGCCTGGCGTTGCTGGGCAAGCAACTGCGCACAGCCTGCGGTTCGGGCGGTACGGCGAAGGACGGTGTGATCGAAGTGCAGGGCGACCATTGCGATGCGGTGATGGCGGTGCTGCAAAAACAGGGTTATGCGCCCAAGCGGGCCGGTGGCTAGGCTCTTCCCCCACATCGATATCAGATAGATGAACCCCGAAGACTTGATGCTGCTGGTGACGCGCGAAATGCCTTTTGGCAAGCACAAGGGCACGCTGATCGCCGACCTGCCGGGCAACTACCTTAACTGGTTTGCGCGTGAAGGCTTTCCCAAGGGGGAGATCGGCCGCTTGTTAGCGCTGATGCAGGAAATCGACCACAACGGCCTGAAGCCACTGCTGGACCCGCTGCGGCGCAAGACGCCTTAGCACCTTGGTGCTTCAGGCATACGGGGTGTCTTAGGCCCCTAATATCTTCTCCTGCATTTGCAGTATTGCCCCGGCGGGCGTTCCTGCGCAGAATCCTGGCACCCGCGCCGCAACGCTCGCACAAGGTCAATCCGAACATGGAATACGAGCTGCCCCTGGAAACCAGGGCCAGGAAAATGATGGTGAAATTCCGTACCCACGAATGGCTGGGTTTTGCGGGGGGCTTCCTGATTTTTGCCGCCGCCGACCTGCTGCGCGCCTGGTGGGTGCCGCAGCTTCCGGCGTGGATGGTGCGCGGCTGGTTTTTCCCCATCATCATGCTGGCCTCGGTGGCCGCGCTTTACCTGTCGGTGTCGCTGCACAAGGCCCTGAAGCTGCACAGTGCCGTCGACCCGCAGCTGCGGCGGGAGATGTGCCTGCTGTTCCTGCTGGGCTCGCAGGACCAGCAGGGCTTGCGGATGATGAAGCGCATCGCCATGGCGGCCAATGTGCATGCGCTGAGTTTCGGGATGGCGCTGGGGCTGCTGGTGTTCAGCGTGCTGCGCGCTTAGCCCCTGCTAAATCGCCGCCGCGACTCGCGTTCCCTGGTTGATCGCGCGCTTGGCGTCCAGTTCGCTGGCTTTGTCGGCGCCGCCTATCAAATGTGTTTTCACGCCGGCCGCGCGTAGCGGCTCCAGCAGTTCGCGCAGAGGCTCCTGGCCGGCGCACAGCACGATGTTGTCGACGGCGAGCACGGTGCCGTCCAGGCGTTTTTCGCCGAAGGTGATGAAGAGGCCCAGGTCGCCACCCTGTTCGCCTATGCGCTCGTAGTTGACACCCGAAAGCATCTCGACATCCTTCATCTTGAGCGCGGCGCGGTGTATCCAGCCGGTGGTCTTGCCCAGTCCTGCCCCCGGCTTGCCGGGCTTGCGCTGCAGCAGCGTGACTTGGCGCTCAGGGGGCGTGACTTTCGGGCGCACCACACCGCCGCGCACCTCGGCGGGGTCGGCCACGCCCCATTCGGCCAGCCAGGCGGGCAGGTCGAGCGCGGTGGAATGGCCGGCGGGTGTGACCAGGAATTCGGCCACGTCAAAGCCGATGCCGCCCGCGCCGATCAGGGCCACGCGCCGGCCCACGGGCTGGCGGCCCAGCAGCACGTCGATGTAGCTGAGCACCCTGGGATCTTCCTGCCCCGGGATGCGCGGATTGCGCGGCGTGACACCGGTGGCGAGCACCACCTCGTCGAACTTTTGCGCGATGAGGTCTTGCGCGCTGACGCGGGTATCCAGGTGCAGGCGCACGCCGGTGCCCCGGATGCGCTGCCCGAAGTAGCGCAGGGTTTCCTCAAACTCTTCCTTGCCCGGCACACGCTTGGCCAGGTTGAACTGGCCGCCGATTTTGTCGGCCGCGTCGTAAAGGTCCACGCTGTGGCCGCGCTCGGCGAGCGTGGTGGCGGCGGCCAGGCCCGCGGGGCCCGCGCCTATGACGGCGACGCGCTTTTTGGCAGGGGCCAGCTTGATGATGAGTTCGGTCTCATGCCCGGCGCGCGGGTTGACGAGGCAGCTTGCCAACTGCGCCTTGAAGGCGTGGTCCAGGCAGGCCTGGTTGCAGGCGATGCAGGTGTTGATGTCGTCACGCCGGCCCTGGGCAGCCTTGTTGACGAATTCCGGGTCGGCCAGGAAGGGACGGGCCATGCTGACCATGTCGGCGCAGCCGTCGGCCAGCACCTGCTCGGCGACTTCGGGCATGTTCAGCCGGTTGCTGGTGACCAGCGGAATCGTGACACCGGCGGCGCGCAGGTCGGTGCGCAGCTTTTTCGTGACCCAGGTGAAGGCGCCGCGCGGCACCGAAGTGGCGATGGTGGGGACGCGGGCCTCGTGCCAGCCAATGCCGCTGTTGATGATGGTCGCGCCGGCAGCCTCGACGGCTTTGGCCAGCAGCACGACTTCCTCCCAGCTGCTGCCGCCGGGGATGAGGTCGATCATTGAGAGGCGGTAGATGATGATGAAGTCGCGACCCACGGCTTCGCGGGTGCGGCGAACGATCTCCACGGCCAGGCGCATGCGGTTTTCGTAGCTGCCGCCCCAGTCGTCGGTGCGCTGGTTGGTGTGGGTGACGAGGAACTGGTTGATGAAATAGCCTTCGCTGCCCATGATCTCGACGCCGTCATAGCCTGCGTCGCGCGCCAGCAGTGCGCAGCGAATGAAGGCGCGTATCTGCCTCTCTATGCCGCCGGCGCTGAGTTCACGCGGCGTGAAGGGCGAGATCGGGCTCTGGATGCGCGAGGGCGCAACGCACAGCGGGTGGTAGCCGTAGCGGCCGGTGTGCAAAATTTGCAGCGCGATCTTGCCGCCCTCGGCGTGCACGGCGTCGGTGACCTGCTTGTGGCGCCGCGCCGCGCCCGAGCTGGCCAGCATGCCGGCGAAAGGCTTGGTCCAGCCGGCGATGTTGGGCGAAAACCCGCCGGTGACCATCAGGCCCACACCGCCGCGCGCGCGTTCGGCAAAGTAGGCGGCCATGGCGGGAAAGTGCTTGCGCCCGTCTTCCAGGCCGGTGTGCATGCTGCCCATGAGCACGCGGGTTTTCAGCGTGGTGAAGCCCAGGTCCAGCGGGGCGAGCAGGTGGGGGTAGGGCGAAGAATCGGGCGCAAAAGTGGAGGATGGGGTCGCGGCCAAAAGCAGGTCTCCTGTCAAAACTGCCTGCATCGTAGTCGGAACATGCGGCCACAGAAAGACCGCCGGGTACTCTAGGGGACAGGCTCTATCGGCACTTGGTGCTTACCCTGAAGCCTTGCTTGCGGTGTTGTCTGACACGGTGGCCGCGGCGGGACTGCTAGCTTGGAAGTATGACCAAGAACACCAGCCCCACACGCGCCAAGACCGGCGAAGGCGCGCCCGTGCCGCACCCGCCACACAGTGAGCCGGACGATGCGGCCGACGGCAACGATGCCAGTACGTTGATCGAGAATCCCGTGAAGCCGGAAGATGCCGGCAAGCTCAGGCAGCACAGCTTTCCCGATGGCGGGGGCAGCGGCGGGGCCGAGGCCTTCCGGCGCGCGCCGGGCCGGGGCAAGCCTTCGCCCGGAGTTTGAGTTCGCGGCCGATGAAGATCGCGACCTTCAACGTCAACGGCATCAAGACGCGCCTGCCGCAATTGCTGGCGTGGCTGGAAAAAGAAGCGCCCGATGTGGTCTGCCTGCAGGAGCTCAAGGCGCTGGACGGCGTGTTCCCGCACCAGGCCTTGCGCGAGGCGGGCTATGAGGCCTTGTGGAAAGGCCAGCGCTCCTGGAACGGCGTGGCGATTCTGGCCAGGGGCCAAGCGCCGGTAGAAATCCGCCGCGAACTGCCCGGCGACCCGGCTGACGACCAGAGCCGCTACCTGGAAGCCGCGGTGGACGGTGTGGTGGTGGCCTGCCTCTACCTGCCCAACGGCAACCCGCAGCCGGGCCCCAAGTTTGACTACAAGCTGGCCTGGTTCAGCCGCCTGCATGCGCATGCCAAAGCGCTGTATGCCTCGGAACACCCGGTGGTGCTGGCCGGCGACTTCAATGTGGTGCCGACGGACTTCGACATCTACAACCCCAAGTCATGGCGCAAGGACGCGCTGCTGCAGCCCGAGAGCCGGGCCGCCTACGAGAAGCTGCTGGCGCAGGGCTGGGTGGACAGCCTGCGTGCACTGCACCCGGATGAGCGCATCTACACCTTTTGGGATTACTTTCGCCAGCACTGGCAGCGTGACGCGGGGCTGCGCATCGACCACATCCTGCTCAATGCCACGCTCGCGCCGCGCCTGAAGGCCGCCGGTGTGGACCGCTGGGTGCGTGGGCAGGAACACGCGAGCGACCATGCACCGGTGTGGGTGGAACTGGGCGACAAGGCGGCCCCGGCGCGCAAGGCCGCGGCCAAAAAGACGCCGGCCCAAAAGTCGCCAGCTAAAAAGACCCCGGCCAAGAAAGCCGTAGCGAAAAAGGCAGCGCCGAAAAAGCGCGCAGCAGCTTGAGCGAGGGGAAGGCTTAGCGGCTCTTCTTGATCGCCTGCGCGGCTTGGGTCACCAGCTCAGGGCCTTTGTAGATCAGCCCGGTGTAAATCTGCACCACGTCGGCGCCGGCCTGGATCTTGGAGACGGCGTCGGCCCCGCTCAAAATCCCGCCCACGCCGATGATGGGAAAGCCCTTGCCGAGCGCCGCGCGCAGCTGGGTGATCACGCGGTTGCTGGCCTGGAGCACAGGCGCGCCGCTCAGGCCGCCGGCCTCTTCGGCATGGCGCATGCCCTTGACGGCGTCGCGGCTGAGCGTGGTGTTGGTGGCAACCACGCCATCCATGGCGTGGCGCTGCAAGGTGGCGGCGATGACGGCCACCTGGGCCTCGTCGAGGTCGGGCGCGATCTTCACGAAGATGGGCACGCGCTTGCCGTGCTGCGTGGCCAGGGCCTCGCGGCGTTCGGCGATGCGGCCCAGCAGGGCGTCCAGCGCCTCGTCGCTTTGCAGTGCGCGCAGGTTTTTGGTGTTGGGGCTGGAGATGTTGACGGTGACGTAGTCGGCATGCGGGTAGACGCCGTCCAGGCAGGTGAGGTAGTCGTCGACCGCGTTTTCAATCGGCGTGGCGGCGTTCTTGCCGATGTTCAGGCCCAGCAGCAGGCCGCCTTGCGCGCCGGGCTTGCGCACGCTGGAGCGCCGCACATTAGCCAGGAAGGCGTCCAGCCCTTCATTGTTGAAACCCAGGCGGTTGATCAGCGCGTTGGCCTCGGGCAGGCGGAACATGCGCGGCTTGGGGTTGCCGGGCTGGCCCTTGGGCGTGACGGTGCCGACCTCGACAAAACCAAAGCCCATGGCGGCCAGGCCGTCGATGCAGCGGGCGTTTTTGTCCAGGCCCGCGGCCAGCCCGACGCGGTTGGGAAATTTCAGGCCGGCCAGTTCAATCGGGTCGCTGACGCGGCTGGACAGGTAGGCGAGCGCCAGGGGGGTGCCCTGGGTGCGCGCCAGAGAGGCCATGGTCAGCTCGTGGGCGGTTTCGGGATCCAGCCCAAATAAAAAGGGGCGGGCCAGGGCGTAGGGGAGCAGGGACATTGGATAATTCGGGGAAGGTGACTGTGAAGGGCGGCAAGAGCCCTGATTGTCGCAAAACCCCATCCACCGTTTTTCCGTTTCATCCCCAATACGCGCAAACACTTCCCATGACCCAAGACGAACTCAAAACCCTGGTCGGCCAGGCGGCCCTGCATTACGTGGAAGAAGGCAGCATTGTCGGCGTCGGCACCGGCTCCACGGTCAACAAATTCATTGATGCCCTGGCCACCATGAAAGACCGCATCGCGGGCGCGGTGTCCAGCTCGGTCGCCTCCACCGAGCGCCTGCAGGCGCTGGGCATCAAGGTTTTCGATGCCACCGAGGTCGACGAGCTGGGTGTCTACATCGACGGCGCCGATGAAATCGACAACGCGGGTTTCATGGTCAAGGGCGGCGGCGCGGCGCTCACGCGCGAAAAAATCGTGGCTGCGCAGTCGCGCAAGTTTGTCTGCATTGTCGACGAATCCAAGCTGGTGGCGGTGCTGGGCGCCTTCCCGCTGCCAGTCGAAGTGATCCCCATGGCCTCCAAGCGCATCACGCGGCAGTTCGCGGCGCTGGGCGGCACGGCGGTGCTGCGCCTGAAGGACGGCAAGCCGCTGGTCACCGACAACGGCCAGCACATCCTGGACGTGACCGGCCTGAAGATCAGCGACCCGCTGGCCTTTGAGTCCCAGGTCAACCAGTGGCCCGGCGTGGTGACGGTGGGGGTGTTTGCCTTCCAGAAAGCCCATGTCTGCCTGCTCGGCGCGCCGGGCGGTGTCAAGACGCTGGTGTTCTAGGAAGCCGTTCAAGCTCTTGCACCTGCTCAAGCTGTCAGCGGACAGGTGAGGTGCAGAAAGCAAAACGCCGGGGTGAACCCGGCGTTTGTGTTTGAGCGTCTGAGCGTCTGGGTGCCTGAGCGTCTGGGTGCCTGAGGCGGGGCGGCTTAAAACTTGATGCCGGCCGGGTTGTTCGCTGAGGGCGGCGGCGGGGCTACGGATGGGGCGGCGGGCGCCGCAGCGGGGCGCGCCGTACCGTTGGCGGCCGCGGCTGGCGGCGTGCTCACCGCGACCAGGGGCGTGGCAGCCGGTGGGCGGTAACTGGCCGGCAGCACCGATGCGGGCGGGTAGCCGGCGGCATTGAGGAATTGGGTCCATTCCGCGTCGGAAAAGCCCTTGAGCTGCTGGCTGCCGATGGTGGCGAAAGGCAGGGAGGTGTCGCCGCTAAGCCGCTGCAGCGCCGTCAAATCTTCCTTGGTGGTCACCGTTCGCTCGGAAAAGGGGATGCCGCGGTTGACCAGCATGGCCCGGGCGGTGCCGCAGGGGGCGCAGTTCTCGCCGGAATACAGGGTGACAGGGTATTTGTTGGCGACCTGGCGCAGTTCGAAGGGCAGGCCGGTGGGCGCCGCGTTGCCGGAACCGCTGGTATTGGCAGTGCTGGTCTTGGCATTGGCCGTGGCGGGCGGCGGCTGGTCGGAGAAAGTCACCTTGCCGTCGGGGCCGACGATGCGGTAGACCTGCTGGGCTTGCGCCAGGGGTGAAAGAAGACCGCCAGCGGCTACTGCCAGGGCCAGCAGGGCTTGGGGCACGAGGGATTTCACGGTAGTTATCTTCATGGTGTTCCAGTCGGTCTCAGGTACGGGAAGTACAGGGTGGCGGATAGGGGCAAGCTTAACGCAGGCCTGCCTGTCTGGTAAGTCTACTAACGTTTTCAGGCCATACCTTGATGACGCAGCAAAGCATCAATCGAGGGTTCGCGGCCGCGGAAAGCCTTGAAAGATTCCATGGCCGGCCGGCTTCCGCCGGCCTCCAGGATGGCCTGGCGGTACCTTCTCCCGGTTTCCACCGTGACCGTGGTTTTTCCGCCATCGTCCCCAGAAGCCGCGGGCACGGCTGTCGCGGTTTCTTCAAAAGCGGCGTAGGCGTCGGCCGACAGGACTTCCGCCCATTTGTAGCTGTAGTAGCCGGCGGCATAGCCACCCGAAAAGATGTGGCTGAAGGTGTGCGCGGTGCGGCTATAGGGCGGCGAGGGGATCACGGCCACCTCTTTGCGCACCTCGTTCAGCAGGCCCATGATGTCGTCGGCCGGCTTGTGCGAGGTGTGCAGCAGCATGTCGAACAGCGAGAACTCGACCTGGCGCAGCGTCTGCATGCCGCTCTGGAAGTTCTTGGCGGCCAGCATCTTGTCGAACAGCGCGCGCGGCAGGGGGGCGCCGGTGTCGACGTGCGCCGTCATGTGCTTGAGCACGTCCCATTCCCAGCAGAAGTTTTCCATGAACTGGCTGGGCAGCTCGACCGCGTCCCATTCGACGCCGCTGATGCCGGAAACATCGCGCTCATTGACCTGGGTGAGCATGTGGTGCAGGCCGTGACCGAATTCATGGAACAGCGTGGTCACGTCGTCATGCGTGAGCAGCGCGGGCTTGCCGCCCACGCCTTCGGCGAAGTTGCAGACCAGGTGCGCGACCGGCGTTTGCAGCTTGCCGGTGTCGGGGCGCAGCCAGCGGGCGCGCACGTCGTCCATCCAGGCGCCGCCGCGCTTGCCGGTGCGGGCCGGCTGGTCGAGGTAGAACTGGCCGACCAATTGGCCGTCCCGCTCGATGCGGTAGAACTCCACGCCGGGCTTCCACACCGGGGCAGAGTCCTTGCGGATGGCGACTTCAAACAGGGTCTCAACGATCTTGAAGAGGCCGGCCAGTACCTTGGGCGCGGTGAAGTACTGTTTGACTTCCTGCTCGCTGAAGGCGTAGCGGGCTTCCTTGAGTTTTTCGCCGACGTAGGCATAGTCCCAGGGCTGGAGTTCGGCCATACCGAGCTGGCTGGCGGCGAAGGCGCGCAGGTCGGCCACGTCTTTTTCGGCATAGGGCCGGGCGCGGCGCGCGAGGTCGCGCAAAAAGGTGATCACCTCGTCGGGCGACTTGGCCATCTTGGCCACCACCGAGACCTCGCCAAAATTGCGGTAGCCCAGCAACTGGGCTTCTTCAAGGCGCAGCGCGAGGATTTCTTTCATGATCGCGCTGTTGTCGAATTGGCTGAACTCAGGTGCGGCCTGGTCGCTGGCGCGTGTCGTGTAGGCCTTGTAAAGGGTTTCGCGCAGCTTGCCGCTGGTGGCGAATTGCATGACGGGCATGTAGCTCGGCATCTTCAGGCTCAGGCGGTAGCCGGTCTTGCCTTCAGCCTCGGCCTGGGCGCGCGCGGCCTGCAGCACGTCGGCCGGGATGCCGGCGATTTCGGCCTCGGTGGCGTAGTAGGCGAAGGCGTCGGTTGCGTCGAGTGCGTTTTCGCTGAATTTCTGGCTCAGCTCGGCCTGGCGCTCCTGGATTTGCGCGAAGCGCTCGCGGGCCGCGCCCTGGAGTTCGGCGCCCGAGAGCACAAAGTTGCGGATCGCGTTCTTGTGGGCCTGGCGTTGCTCGGTGTTGAGCGTGGCCACGTCAATCGCCTTGTATTTGGCGTAGAGGCGCTCGTCGGCGCCCAGGCGGGTCCAGAACTCGGTCACACGCGGCAGGGCGGCGTTGTAGGCGGCGCGCAGCTCGGGCGTGTCGGCCACGCTGTTGAGGTGGCTCACGGCGCCCCAGGCGCGGCCCAGGTTTTCGGTGGCGACGTCCAGCACACGGGCAATGCCGCCCCAGGTGGCGGGGAAGTCGGGCGCGGTGACGGTTTCAAGCGCCGCGTCGGCCCTGGCCATCAGTTCATCGACGGCGGGGCCCACATGCTCGGGCTGGATGCGGTCAAACAGCGGGAGGTCGGAAAAGTCGAGGAGGGGATTGGTCATGGCGGGTAGCTGTGGGCGGGAGTCACAAATCTAAAGACCGCTTTGCACGGCCGGCGGGAAGAATGCCGCTATCGGGGTGATTGCCCCGATCCCAGGCTCAGCCCTGCGCGCTTTTCTTGATGCTTTTGAGCTGGGGTTTCTTGGCACGCTTGACGGTGCCGCCCGGGGTAAGGCGCTGGTTGCCCAGCACACGCAGGGTTTTGACCTCGGGCCGCTGGCCGTGGCGCGAGCTGTTCTTCAGAACCTTGACGTCGCGCGGGCCGGGCATGCGGTCTTCGTTGACCTTTTTTTCCTTTTCGGGCATCGGGCGCCACAGCACCAGCAGCTTGCCGATGTGCTGGATGGGCGCGGCATTGAGTTCGTCGGCCAGGGCCTGGAAGATTTCCTCACGGCCGGCGCGGTCGTCCGACAGCACCCGCACCTTGATGAGCCCGTGGGCTTTGAGCGCGGCGTCGGTTTCCTTTTTGACGGCGGGGGTGAGGCCGTCGGAACCTATCATCACGACCGCGTTCAGGTGGTGGGCATCGGCGCGGTGATCCTTGCGCTGGGCGGGGGTAAGTTGTATTTGAGCCATGGCCCAATTATCGGGCGAGTCCGGGAGAGGACAATAGACCCCATGAAAGTAAATGCCAAGACCGGTTTCAAGCCCGGCGCCCAGACCGATGCCAAGGCCGCCGCCAAGGCGGCCGGCAAAGCCGCCGTGAAGGCCGGCGGCAAGGGAAAGGTCAACAAGGCCTGGCTGCACGACCACATCAACGACCCCTACGTCAAGCTGGCCCAGAAAGAGGGCTACCGGGCGCGTGCCGCTTACAAATTGAAGGAAATTGACGAAACCTTCGGCCTGGTGAAGCCGGGCGACTGCGTGGTCGACCTGGGCAGCACGCCGGGGGCCTGGAGCCAATACGTGCGGCGCAAGCTGTCCCCGGCGGGCGCGGCGGCGGGCACGCTCAACGGCCGCATCATCGGGCTGGACCTGCTGCCCATGGAGCCCATCGAGGGCGTGACCTTTATCCAGGGCGATTTCCGCGAGGCCGAGGTGCTGCAGCAGTTGGAAGACACCCTGGCAACCCCCGAGGGGCCGCTCCAGGTGGACCTGGTGATTTCAGACATGGCCCCCAACCTGTCGGGCATAGAGTCGGCCGATGCGGCCCGCATTGCCCATTTGATTGAATTGGCCGTGGAATTTGCCCAGAACCGCATGAAACCGGACGGCACGCTGGTGGTCAAGTTGTTCCACGGCAGCGGCTACGACCAACTGGTCAAGCTGTTCCGGGAGACATTCAAGATCGTCAAGCCGCTCAAGCCCAAGGCTTCGCGCCCGGGCTCGTCGGAGACCTTTCTGATAGGCCGGGGGCTCAAAAAACGGGCCTAGAAAGCGCGGGCTTTCCCCTATCCGGCCTTCGCTTTTGACGTAACTTTCCACTAATCCCGCTTTAAACCAGGGGCCGGGGCCGGGTTAAGCTGTTTTTGCCCTTGAAACGCCTAAAATCAGGCGCATGTGACTTTTGTTCTTACACCGGAGTAGTCCTTGAACAATCAGTGGTTTTCCAAAATTGCAATCTGGCTGGTGATCGCCATGGTGCTGTTCACCGTATTCAAGCAATTTGATACACGTGGCGGCGCCGGTTCCAACTACATGGGTTACTCCGAGTTCCTGGAGGAGGTGCGCGGCAAGCGCATCAAGGCGGCCACCATCGCCGAAGGCCAGGGCGGTACCGAAATTGCGGCCACCACCGTGGACGACCGCAAAATCCGCACCACGGCCACCTACCTGGACCGCGGCCTGGTCGGCGACCTGATCGCCAACGACGTCAAATTCGACGTCAAACCCCGCGAAGAGACTTCTTTGCTCACTTCGATTCTCATCAGCTGGGGCCCCATGCTGCTGCTGATCGGCGTGTGGATCTACTTCATGCGGCAGATGCAGGGCGGCGGCAAGGGCGGCGCTTTCAGCTTCGGCAAGTCCAAGGCGCGTATGCTGGACGAGTCCACCAACCCGGTCACCTTTGCCGACGTCGCAGGCTGCGACGAGGCCAAGGAAGAGGTCAAGGAAGTCGTCGACTTCCTGAAAGATCCGCAGAAATTCCAGAAACTGGGCGGGCGCATTCCGCGCGGCCTGCTGCTGGTCGGCCCCCCAGGCACCGGCAAGACCCTGCTTGCCAAGGGCATCGCCGGCGAGGCCAAAGTGCCTTTCTTCTCGATTTCCGGTTCCGACTTCGTTGAAATGTTCGTAGGCGTGGGCGCTGCCCGCGTGCGCGACATGTTCGAGAACGCCAAGAAAAACGCCCCCTGCATCATCTTCATCGATGAAATCGACGCGGTCGGCCGCCAGCGCGGCGCCGGCCTGGGCGGCGGCAACGACGAGCGCGAGCAGACCCTGAACCAGATGCTGGTTGAGATGGATGGCTTTGAAACCAATGTCGGCGTGATCGTGGTGGCTGCCACCAACCGTCCCGACATCCTCGACGCCGCCTTGCTGCGCCCCGGCCGTTTTGACCGCCAGGTCTATGTGACGCTGCCCGACATCCGCGGCCGCGAGCAGATTCTTACCGTGCACATGCGCAAGGTGCCGCTGGGCCAGGACGTGAACGCCAGCGTGATCGCGCGCGGCACGCCCGGCATGTCCGGCGCGGATCTCGCCAACCTCTGCAACGAGGCCGCCCTGATGGCCGCGCGCCGCAATGCCCGCACCGTCGAGATGCAGGACTTCGAAAAAGCCAAGGACAAGATCCTCATGGGCCCCGAGCGCAAGAGCATGGTCATGCCCGAGGAAGAGCGCCGCAACACGGCTTACCACGAGTCCGGCCACGCGCTGATCGGCAAGCTGCTGCCCAAGTGCGACCCGGTTCACAAGGTCACCATCATTCCGCGCGGCCGCGCTCTGGGCGTGACCATGAGCCTGCCCGCGCAGGACCGCTACAGCTATGACCGTGAATACATGCTGAGCCAGATCAGTATGCTCTTCGGCGGCCGCATCGCCGAAGAAGTCTTCATGGACCAGATGACCACCGGCGCCAGCAACGACTTCGAGCGCGCCACCGCGCTGGCCCGCGACATGGTCACCCGCTACGGCATGACCGAGGCCCTGGGCCCCATGGTCTACGCCGAGAACGAGGGCGAGGTCTTCCTGGGCCGATCGGTCACCAAGACCAACAACATGAGCGAGTCGACCCTGCAAAAGGTCGACGCCGAAGTGCGCCGCATCATCGACCAGCAGTACGCCCTGGCGCGCAACCTGATCGAAGAGAACAAGGACAAGATGCACACCATGGCCAAGGCCTTGCTCGAATGGGAAACCATCGACGGCGACCAGCTGGACGACATCATGGCCGGCAAGGAGCCGCGCCCGCCCAAGGACTGGACGCCGCGCAATTCTTCCGTTGGCGGCGGTGGCGGCCCCAGCGGCGGCACGCCGGCTGTCAGTACCGACCCATCGCCCACGGTGGCCTGAGTCGGCCGATGAACGGCAACAGCGTGGCTGCGGGGCAGCCACCAAAAACCGGGGCCAGTCCCCGGTTTTTTATTTCCGGTGATTCCGGACTGACGAGTTTTGGGGGGAGCATCCCATGATCTGGCAAACCTCGCGTTTTCAAGTTGACCTGTCCAAACCCCGCGTCATGGGCATCGTCAACGTCACGCCCGATTCTTTTTCCGATGGCGGCAAGTACTTCAGCGAGGGCAGCGGCTTTGCCAGCGTGTTTGCCCACTGCGACAAGCTGATCAAGGACGGTGCCGACCTGCTGGACATCGGCGGCGAATCCAGCCGCCCCGGCGCGCCGCCCGTGCCGCTGGAAGAAGAACTTGCGCGTGTGCTGCCCGTGGTGCGCCACGCGGTCAGACTGGGGGTGCCGCTGTCCATAGACACCTACAAACCCGAGGTCATGCAGGCCGTGCTCGACCTGGGTGCCGATGCCATCAACGACATCTGGGCCTTGCGCAAGCCCGGCGCGGCCGAGGTGGTGGCTGGGCACCCCAGCTGCGGCGCCTGCCTCATGCATATGCACCGCGAGCCGCAGACCATGCAGGTCGCGCCCATGGAGGGCGACGTGGTGCCACAGGTGCGCGATTTCCTTGAAGCTGCCGCGGCCGACTTGGTGGCCGCCGGCGTAGACAAGTCGCGCATCGTGCTGGACGTGGGCATAGGCTTTGGCAAAACCGTGGCACAGAACTTCGCCTTGCTGGCGCGCCAGCAGGAGTTCCTGGCCGCCGGCTACCCACTGCTGGCCGCCTGGTCGCGCAAATCGTCGCTCGCCGCCGCCACCAGCACTTCGCTGGCCGCCGTTGCCCAGCTCGACGTGGCCGACCGCATGGTGCCCAGCGTCGCTGCGGCCCTGCTGGCGGTCGAACGGGGCGCCCGCATTGTGCGTGTGCATGACGTCAAGGAAACGGTTCAGGCGCTCAAGGTATGGTCGGCTGCACGCTAAGAACCTGTTCTTAGGTTTTGGCTGACAGGCAGGCAGGGCTGGGCCGCCTAAAATGGCCCACGTTTTTCACAACATTCACAACAACAAGCTCCTCAGGGACAAGCTCCATGACCAGAAAATACTTCGGCACCGACGGCATTCGCGGCACGGTGGGCCAGCCGCCCATCACGCCAGACTTCGTGCTGCGCCTGGCCCACGCCGTGGGCCGCGTGCTGCGCAAGACCGAAACCCGCCCCACGGTGCTGATCGGCAAGGACACCCGCATCTCGGGCTATATGCTTGAAAGCGCGCTCGAATCGGGCTTTAACTCTGCCGGCGTCGACGTGGTGCTGCTGGGCCCCTTGCCCACACCGGGCGTGGCCTACCTCACGCGGGCGCAGCGCGCCAGCCTGGGCGTGGTCATCAGCGCCAGCCACAACGCCTACCCTGACAACGGCATCAAATTCTTCAGCGCCCAGGGCACCAAGCTTGACGACGCCTGGGAAGTGGCGGTGGAAGCCGCGCTCGACGAACCTCCCGTCTGGGCCGATTCGGCCACCCTGGGCAAGGCGCGCCGCCTCGACGATGCGGCCGGCCGCTACATCGAGTTCTGCAAAAGCACGTTTGCCAACGACCTCACGCTCAAGGGCCTGAAGATCGTCGTCGACGGTGCCCACGGCGCGGCCTACCAGATTGCGCCCATGGTGTTCCATGAACTGGGCGCCGAGGTCATCGCCATCGGCTGTGCGCCTGACGGCCTCAACATCAACCACGAAGTCGGCGCCACACACCCTGACGCGCTGATCAAGGCCGTCAGGGCCAACAAGGCCCACTACGGCATCGCGCTTGACGGCGACGCCGACCGACTGCAGATGGTGGACGCTGACGGACGCCTCTTCAATGGCGACGAGGTGCTCTTCCTCATGGTCAATGAGCGCCTGGCCCGCGGCGAAAAAGTGCCGGGCACCGTCGGCACCCTGATGACCAACATGGCTGTGGAAGTCGCGCTCAAAAAGAAGGGCGTCGAATTCGTGCGCGCCAAGGTCGGCGACCGCTATGTGCTCGAAGAGCTCGACAAGCGCGGCTGGCTGCTGGGTGGCGAGGGCTCCGGCCACTTGCTGGCGCTCGACAAACATACCACCGGCGACGGCCTCATCAGCGCGCTGCAGGTGCTGCAAGCCTGCGTGCGCAGTGGCAAGACCATTGCCCAGTTGCTGAGCGAGGTCGTGCTGTTTCCGCAGACCCTGATCAACGTGCGCCTCAAGCCCGGCCAGGACTGGCAGAGCAGCAAGCCCCTGGCCGAGATGACGAAAACGGTGGAAAACGAACTCGGCGACACCGGCCGGGTGCTGATACGCGCCAGCGGCACCGAGCCGCTGCTGCGCGTGATGGTCGAGGCCCGCGATGCGGCCCAAGCCAAGCGCTGTGCCGAGCGCGTGGCGGATACGGTGCGGTCCTGAGGCCGGCTCAGAAACTGAAGGCTTAAACGGCCTTCATCAACCCGGCCCGCTCGTTCGGTGTGAGCACCTTGGGCGATACACGGGGAGTTCCCGTCTCCGGGTCAAAGAAGGGCGTGATCTTGTAGCTGCCATTGAGCCTTGCGCGAATCAGCCTGCCCATAAACCGCAGGATGGAAATCGTGGTGCTGGCCCCCATGGGCTTGGGCGTACCCTTGGCACTCTTCATGCCGACCCGCATGCGCACCGGGCCGAAAGCGCTGTCCAGGCTGGTCGACGAATCCCGCAGGCAGTTGTGCAGCAAGCCGACATGCGAGACCTTGAAGTCACGCGAGGTATTGCCGATCGGCGTGTTGCAGCAACTCGCATACCAGCGCAGCATGCCCCTTTCGCTCAGTGACATGCAGGCCAGCTGCTCAAGGCCTTGCGTGAAGGTGACATAGCGCTGGAGCGTGGCCACTACGTCCGACCCGCCCATCTCGTCCAGCACTTCATCCACCTTGCCCAGGAAGTGGGCATAGGCCTGGCAGTCCTTGCAGTAGCAGACGCCGCGGCACACGGATTCCGTGTGGCTGATGGTTCCTTGTAAGGTGCCGCACTGGCAGCGCAACGAATGGTTCATGGCTGCGGATTTTTCGCGGGATGGCGGAGTATTTGCATTGCCAGCAATCCAAGGGCTACAGGCAATAAAAGCGCCGCAGCAACCACCTCCGACAGAATCGTGACGTTGGCCAGCCAAGGGTGCAGCTCAATGGGTGCCAGGGCATAGTGGCCCAGGCCATCAAATCCCATGGCTGCATACACGGCGATCAGCAGCAGGCCCGTGGCCATGAACTTTTTGCGCATCAACAGCAGGCCGGTCACGCCCACGGAGGTGATGGCCGCCCACACCGCATAGACCTGCGTGCGGGTGAGCCAGGCAGGCAAATTCGGATACTCGCAGATGAACTCGGCGTTGTGGCTGAAGTGGCCGAGGCTGGTGAGGAAGTAGGCCACCATCAGCGCCAGCAGCACTTTGGGCAGTCCTGCCGTACGCGTCATCAGTGCCATCCTCAAGCCAGCGAATACGCCGTCTTCACCGTCGTGAAAAACTCCTGCGCATACCGGCCCTGTTCGCGCGGGCCGTAGCTGGAGCCTTTGCGGCCGCCGAAGGGGACGTGGTAGTCGACGCCTGCGGTGGGGAGGTTGACCATGACCATGCCGGCCTGGCTGTGGCGCTTGAAGTGGGTGGCGTATTTGAGGCTGGTGGTGGCGATGCCGGCCGACAGGCCGAAGGGCGTGTCGTTGGCGGCGGCCAGGGCTGCTTCGTAATCCTTGACGCGGATGATGCTGGCGACGGGGCCGAAAATTTCTTCACGGTTGATGCGCATGCCGGCCGTGCTTTCGCTGAAGAGGGCGGGCTGCATGTAATAGCCTTCGGCGCCGCTGCCGGTGTGGCAGGGGATGCGGGCGCCGCCAAAGGCCAGGGTCGCGCCTTCGGCCTTGCCGATTTCGATGTAGCTCAAGTCCTGCTCGAGCTGCGCCTGCGATGACACCGGGCCCACGTCGGTGCCGGCCGTGAGGGCGTCGCCGACCTTGATGCGGGTCATGCGCTCCTGCAGGGCTTTGACGAATGCGGGGTAAATGCCGTCGGTCACGATCAGGCGGCTGGAGGCCGTGCAACGCTGGCCGGTGGAATAAAAGGCGCTTTGCGCGCTGAGCTCAACGGCTTGCGTGAGGTCGGCGTCGTCGAGGATGACCTGCGGGTTCTTGCCGCCCATTTCGAGCTGCACTTTTTTGAGGTTTTTCGCGCAGGCTTCAGCAATGCGGTTGCCCACGCCGACCGAGCCGGTGAAGCTGATAGCGTTGATGCCGGGGTGGTTGACCAGCGCATCGCCGATCACGCGGCCCGGGCCCATGACCAGATTGAACACGCCGGCTGGAATGCCGGAGCGCGAGATGATCTCGGCCAGTGCCCAGGCACTGCCGGGCACCAGGTCGGCCGGCTTCAGGACCACGCAGTTGCCGAAGGCCAGTGCGGGTGCGATCTTCCAGGCCGGGATGGCGATGGGGAAGTTCCAGGGCGTGATCAGGCCGACCACGCCCACGGGTTCGCGTGTTATTTCCACGCCAATACCGGGGCGCACCGAGGGAATCGTCTCGCCCGCCAGGCGCAGGCATTCACCGGCGAAGAACTTGAAGATATGGCCGGCGCGTGTGGCTTCGCCTATGCCTTCGGGTTTGGTCTTGCCTTCTTCGCGCGAGAGCAGGGTGCCCAGCTCTTCGCGGCGCGCGAGGATCTCGGTGCCTATCTTGTCCAGCGCATCCGAGCGGGCCTGGATGCCCGAGGTCGACCAGGCGGGGAAAGCCGCTTGCGCTGCTTGCACGGCCGCATCCAGCCCGCTTGCATCGGCCTGTGCGTACTCGCCGATCACGTCGGCGAGGTTGCTGGGGTTGAGGTTGGGGCTGTAGCTGTTGCCGGCCAGCCATTGGCCGTTGATGAGGTTGTCGTGTTTTGTGGTCATGGGTGTGCTTCCGGAATTTGAACTTGATTCAAGGGTGGAGAAAGAACGAGGAGGGCGCGCGGCCCTTTTCACAAAGGCAGTATCACAAAGACGGTGTCACAAAGATGGAAAGATGGAAAGATGGAGATGCTTTCACATCCATCACATAAAACGCAGAGCGTTGGCGCACATCATCGCATGTTGCCGGTGGTCCGGCAGGCGACCTGCATGCCGGCCATACTGGCAACCAGGTCCGGGCGGTAAGCCGCCAGCGAACATGCAGCGCTGCTATCCGGAAATTGCAATCGCTCCATACCCAATCCGAGCGTTCTCCGCCCGGCCCCGGTGTCCTGGAGACGGATAGCTTGGAGGCAGAAGGCTTAGCTGCCCCAGCGCAGCACCAGTGGGTCCAGCCGGCGTGCGGTGGCCAGCAAGCCCTTGCGCACCTCGGGGTGCATGGCGGGGAAAGGATGGCGCGGCGCCTCGCAGGCGATCACGCCGCCTTCCTTCATCAGCGCCTTGGCGGTAAGGATGCCGCCCTGGCGATTCTCGTAATTGATCAGCGGCAGCCAGCGTGCGTATTCCACCGCAGCCTCTTCGTGCCGGCCGGCGGCCCAGGCGTCCATGATGCGCCGTATGCCGTCGGGGTAGCCGCCGCCCGTCATCGCGCCGGTCGCGCCGGCTTCCAGGTCGGGCAGCAGGGTGATGGCTTCTTCACCATCCCAGGGGCCTTCAATCGCGTCGCCGCCCAGGCGTATCAGCTCGCGCAGCTTGGAGGCCGCGCCCGGGGTTTCGATCTTGAAGTAGGCGACGTTGCGGATCTCTTTGGCCATGCGCGCCAGCAAGGCCGCTGGCAGCGGCGTACCGCTGACGGGTGCGTCCTGGATCATGATGGGAATGTCGATCGCGGCCGACAGCGTGGCGAAGAATTCGTAAATCCTTTCTTCACCCACGCGGATCGTCGCGCCATGGTAGGGCGGCATCACCATGACCATGGCAGCGCCCAAGTCCTGCGCGCGGCGGCTGCGCTCGGCGCAGACCCGGGTGCCGAAGTGCGTGGTCGTCACGATCACCGGCACGCGGCCCGCCACATGCCGAAGGATGGTCTCGGTCAGGACCTCGCGCTCTTCATCGGACAGCACGAACTGCTCGGAGAAGTTGGCGAGAATGCACAAGCCCGTCGAGCCGGCATCGATCATGAAATCGACGCAGCGTTTCTGGCTTTGCAGGTCCAGCTTGCCCGCGTCGGTGAAGGTGGTGGGCACCACCGGAAACACGCCGGAATATCTTGCTTTCATGCCGTTCGCTCAAATCACTCGACGATGTTGAAGTCTTTGAGGAACTCGGTCTTCATGGTCAGGCCGAGTCCGGGCTTGTGGTCATCGAGCTGCAGGAAGCCGTTTTTGGCCACGGGCTCGCCGTCGAAGATGTAATAGAACAGTTCGTTGCCGACTTCCACATCGAACATCGGGAAGTATTCGCTCATGGGCGAGGCGAGGGTGCTCATGGTCAGGTGGTAGTTGTGCATCTGCCCGGCGTGCGGCACCACCGGCACGCTGTAGGCCTCGCACAGTGCGTTGATCTTGTGTGCGGCCGTGATGCCGCCCACACGGTTGGTGTCGTACTGCACGACGGACACGGCCTTTTTATCCAGCAGTTGCTTGAAGCCGTAAAGCGAGAACTCATGCTCGCCGCCCGAGATCGGGATGCTGGTCAGCTGGTTGAGTTCGGCGTAGCCGTCGATATCGTCGGCAATGACGGGCTCTTCGACCCAGCGCGGCTGGAATTTCTCAAGCTTGGGCAGCATGCGCTTGGCGTATTCGAGGTTCCAGCCCATGTAGCACTCGAGCATCAGGTCGTTGTCGTAGCCGATGACCTCGCGCAGCGCCTCGACGGCCTTAAGGTTTTCCGTCACGCCCTTGGTGCCGTGCGCGGGGCCGTAGCCAAAGCGCGACTTGAACATGGTGAAGCCCTGGTCCAGGTATTTTTGCGCCTCGTCCTGCATGGCCTTGATGTCGGTGCGGTAGAGCTTGGAGTAGTAGCAGGGGATCTTTTCCTTGGTGCGGCCGCCCAGCAGCTTGAACACCGGCTTGTTGACTGACTTGCCCAGGATGTCCCAGATGGCGATGTCCACCGCCGAGATCGCGGCCATGGCCACGCCCTTGCGGCCCCAGGCGTGTGTGCCGCGGTACATGCGCTGCCACAGGTATTCATAGTCCCAGGGGTCCTGGCCCAGCAGCAGCGGCGTGAGGTACTGGTCGATGATGGCCTTGGCGATGTGCGGCGCCAGCGCGACGTTGCCCAGCCCGACGATGCCGTTGTCGGTTTCGATTTCCACCACCGTCCAGGAATGGAAGCGGAAGGTGCTCATGGTTTCGGTGTTCGAATAGACCAGGTCCATGGCGTTGGAGCAGAAATTGCCTTGGGGTGGAACGGTCTTGCCTTTCCATTCGAACACGCGGGCGCGCACTGATTTGATTTTCATGATGGATTCCTTGGGGGCTGAATAAACGGGTAGTTGGTTCGTTCGCACTGGGGTGTCGAAGTACACAGGCTTCGATACCTCAGCCCGAACGGACGGGTTATTTGGATAGCGCTGCGGACCCCATGCGGCAGGCGATTTTGAAAGCGTTAAGTGTGGCGTTCACATCGGCCACACCCTGGCCGGCGATGTCATATGCCGTGCCGTGCGCCGGCGTGGTGATGGGCACCGGCAGGCCGCCTTGCACCGTTACGCCCTTGCTGAAGCCCATGAGCTTGATCGCGATCTGCCCCTGGTCGTGGTACATGGTGACGATGGCCTGGTAGAGGCCGTCGCGCGCTTTCAGGAAGATGGTGTCCGCCGGGAAGGGGCCGTCCACCGGCACGCCGCTTGCACGCAACTCGGCCACGGCCGGCTCGATGATGTCGATCTCTTCGCGGCCGCAGACGCCGCCGTCACCGCCGTGCGGGTTGAAGGCCGCCACCGCCACCTTGGGCGCGGCGTTGCCGCTGGCCTTGAGGGAGGCGTAGATCAGCCGCGTGGCGTCCACGATGCGCTGCTTGCTGAGCATGGAGGCCGCGTCTTTGAGCGGAATGTGCGAAGAGACGCGCGAGGTCCACAGATCACCCAGCGTGTTGAACTCGCAGAAGTAGCCGGTCACGCCCAGGTATTCGGCGAAGTGGTGAAGTTCGTCTTCGTGCTTGAGGCCGCCCAGCTTCATGGCCTGCTTGTTCAGCGGGGCAAAGCAGATCGCGTCGACCTCGCCGCGCTTGGCGCCGTCCATGCAGAGGTTGAGCACCTGCAGCACAGCCGCGCCGCAGGCGGCCTGCGCCTGGCCGCGCTGCACCTGCGCGGCCTGGATCGTGTCCGTCGCCAGGAAGGCCGGCAGGCTTGTGTCGGCGCGGCCACGCACATCGGCCAGGCTGGCCACGGCCTGCGTGGCCACCGTCTGTTGGGCCGTGGCCTGGCCCTGCTGCCAGAGCCAGTCGTCGCCCACCAGCACGATGTTGGCGCCCGCGGTGATGCCGGGCTGGGCCAGCAGCCTGGCGACCAGCTCGGGGCCTATGCCGGCCGCATCACCCAGCGTGAGGGCGACCACGGGCAAGGGGGCGGGCGGCGTCTGCTTATTGCTCATGCGTTGATCCAGTCAGTCGAGTTTGATGTTTTTCCGGGCGATCAGCTCGCCGTACCGCTTGTTCTCGTCGGCATGGAACTGCGCGAACTGCGCCTGCGTCATGGGTGTCAGGTCGGCGCCTATGGCGCCCAGGCGGGTCTGCGTCTCGGGCATGGCCAGCACCTTGCTCACCTCGGTGTAGACACGCTCCTGCACGGCCTTGGGGGTGGAGGCCGGCATGTAGATGCCGTACCAGGCGCTCATTTCCACGCCCTTGAGACCGGCCTCGGCCATGGTGGGCACATTGGGCAGCTGCGGGTTGCGCTTGGCGCTGGCCACGGCAAGCGGCTTGATACGGCCGTTCTTGATCTGGCCGATGACCGAAGGCATGGTGTCAAAGCTCAGTTGCACCTGGCCGGCCACCAGGTCGATCAGTGCCGGGCCGCTGCCGCGGTAGGGGATGTGGGTGATGAACACGCCGGCCTGGTCCTTGAAGAGTTCGGCGGCAATGTGCTGCGTGCTGCCAGAGCCGCTGGTCGCGTAGTTGAGCTGGCCGGGCTTGCTCTTGGCCAGCTTGATGAGCGACTGGACCGAGTCCACCGGCAGCGCGTTGTTGACCACCAGTACGTTCGGCACCGCGCCCACGAAGACCACGGGCACCAGGTCCTTGTTGTTGTCATAGCCCAGCTTGAGCAAATGCGGCGCGATCGCATGCGCGGTCGAGACGCCCATCAGCAGGGTGTGGCCATCGGTGGACTTGGCCGTGAGGTCGGCCGCGAGGGTGTTGGAGGCGCCGGGGCGGTTCTCGACCACCACGGCTTGCTTGAGCAGCGGGCCCAGCCGGTCGGCCACGGCGCGCGCCATGGCGTCGGTGCCGCCGCCGGGGGCCGAGCCCACCAGGATGCGCACGGGTTTCACGGGCCAGTCTTGCGCCAGGCCGGAAGGAGCAGCGCTGAAGGCGCAGGCGGCGGCCAGCAGGGCAGGGAGAAACTTCAGGGATAAGCGGGTTTTCAGATGGGGCACTGTCTTGTCTCCGGGTCATTGTTGTAGGGGAAAACGCCTCGAAAGGCTTGAATCAATGCCTTGATGGTAGGGATGGTGACACTTAACGTAAATTGAAAATTCCTGATTATTTGATAACCTCAGGTGATCAATTTAATTCGTGCCCAACAATCGACCCGCCATGCCAGCCACACCCACTTCACGCCCTCTGCCTCGCACATCTCGCAGCTCTTCCATCCCCCAACTGCTGAACCGCCTGCGCATGCGCCAGGTCGCGCTGATCCTGGCCGTGGGCGAACATGGCACGCTGCGCAAGGCCTCGGCCGAGCTGGGCATGACCCAGCCGGCCGCTACCAAGATGATCCAGGAGCTCGAGTCCGCGCTGGGCCAGCGCCTGTTTGAACGCGTGGGCCGGGGCCAGGTGCTGACGCCGGCCGGCGCCAGCGTGCTGCGCTATTTCCGCGGCATGCGCGGCTCGGTCGAATCAATGACGCGCGAGCTCGCCGAGCTGGAGCTGGGCGGCACGGGCCGTGTCTCGGTCGGCAGCATCATGGCACCGTCGCCCAACCTGCTCACCCAGGCCATCATCAAGCTCAAGAAAGCCTACCCGCTGCTCTCGGTCGACGTCACCATGGACACCAGCGACCGCCTGTTTGAATTGCTGCGAGAAGGCGTGCTCGACGTCGCCATAGGCCGCATACGGGACGAGCACCGCACCGACTACAGCTTCACGCCGCTCGAGAACGAGGCCCTGGCCCTGGTCGTCGGCGTGCGGCATCCGCTGGCCAAAAAGAAAACCGTGAAGTTCGCCAGCCTGCTGGACTACCCCTGGATACTGCAGCCCACCGGCAGCCCCATGCGCGAGGTGCTGGAGCAGGAGTTCCGCATGCTGCAGGCGCCTTCACCCAAGGGCCTGATTGAAACGGCGTCCATACTGACCACCACCAACCTGATCGCCGAGACCGACATGGTCGGCGTCATGCCGCAGTCGATTGCCGACACCTACGCCCGCCATGGCCTGCTGGCCATACTGCCCTGTTTTATCCGCCACAAGATGGAAGCCTTCGGCAGCATCACGCGCAAGGACAGGCCGCTCAGCGAGGCGGCGCGGTTTTTTCTGGCGGCGCTGCATGGCACCGCCGGGAGACCTTAAGGCTTGACCTGCCAGCCGCCACCCAGCGACTGGATCAGCGCCACAGCCGTGGTCTGCCGGTCGGCCATAGCCTGCACCAGGGCGCGGCGCGCGCTCAGGGCCGTGGCCTGGGCGGTGATGACCTCGGTGTAGCCGACCTGGCCGCTGCGGTAGCGGTTGAGGACCTGCTGCTCGACCTGGTCGGCCGCTTCGGAGGCCTGGCGGCGCAATTCCTGCTGGGTTTGCAACACGCGGGTGGCGGAAAGCTGGTCTTCAACGTCCTGGAAGGCGGTCAGCACGGTCTGGCGGTAGCGGGCCACGGCCTGTTCGTGCGCGGCGCGTGCGCCGTCTACGCGGGCGCCGGTGGCGCCGGCATCAAAAATCAGTTGCGCGGCAGACAGCCCCAGGGACCAGACGCTGCTCGACGCCTTGAACAGGTCGGCCACGCGGCTGGCGCCGCTGCCGGCCGAGGCGCTCAGCGACAGGCTGGGGAAGTAAGCGCTTTTGGCGATGCCGATCTGTTCGTTCGCCGAAGCGACTCGGCGCTCGGCCGCGGCGATGTCGGGCCGGCGCTGTAGCAGGTCTGAAGGCACGCCGATTGGCACTTCGGGCACCAGCGGGTTCCAGGTGGCGGGCGGTAGTGTGAAATTGGCGGGCGCTTCGCCGACCAGCACGGCGATCGCGTGCTCGAGCTGGGCGCGTGTGCGTTGCAGGCCGGCATTGTCGGCCTGGGCATTGGCGAGCTGGGTTTGCGCCTGCAGCACATCGGTTTTGGCGGCGATGCCGGCCTTGTAACGGTTCTGCGTGATCTCCAGCGCTCGCTGGTAGCCTGCTAACGTGGTCTCCAGCAGGGCCTTTTGCGCATCGGTCTGGCGCAGCGAAAAGTAGTTGGCGGCAAGTTCTCCCTGCGCCGAAAGCTTTGCTGAAGCCAGGTCGGCCGCGCTGGCCTGTTCGCCCGCCTTGGCGCCGTCCACCGCACGGCCCAGCCGGCCCCAGACGTCGGGCTCCCAGCTGCCGCCTATGCTGAGCTGATAGTTGTTGCCGACGCGGCCCGGCGTGCCCGTCGTGACGTTGCCGCTGGAGCGCGAGCGTGTGGCGCCGCCGTCCAGCGTGACCGAGGGAAACAGCGAGGCGCGCTGCTCGCGCACCAGCGCGCGCGCCTGCGCATAGGCGGCAACGGCCAGCGCGACGTTCTGGTTGGAGACATCGACGCGCGACTGGAGCTGGTCGAGCACCGGGTCTTTGAACAAGCTCCACCACGGGCCGCGCTCCAGCGCGTCGGCAGGCGCGGCCGGCACCCAGCCTTCGGCCTCCTTGAAGCGGGTGGCCTCCGCACTGGTGGGCAGCTTGTAGTCGGGGCCGATGGCACAGCCTGTGGCGAGCAGGGCGAGCAGGGCACCGGCGAGCAGCCGGGGTTCAAAGCGGGGTGGGCGGGAGATGTTGTTCATGGTTTTGTCCGTCATGGTGTTTGCGGCTCGGCTTCGGTTTCGCCGGGATGGCGGCTGAGCTGGCGCTCCAGCGGGCTGCGGCGGCGCAGCTTGTCCATCAGCACGTAGACGACGGGTGTGGTCAGCAGCGTGAGCAGCTGGCTGGCGATCAAGCCGCCGATGATCGCGATGCCCAGGGGCCGGCGCAGCTCGGCGCCTTCGCCGAAGCCTATGGCCAGCGGCAGCGCGCCCAGGATGGCGGCCAGTGTGGTCATCAGGATGGGGCGGAAGCGCAGCAGGCAGGCCTCGCGCACGGCTTCGGTGGCTGAGATGCCGCGCGCGCGTTCGGCTTCGAGCGCGAAGTCGATGATCAGGATGGCGTTTTTCTTGACGATGCCTATCAGCAGGAAGATGCCTATCAGCGCGATGATGGAAAAGTCGAGCTTGAACATCAGCAGCGCGAGCACCGCGCCCACGCCGGCGGAGGGCAGGGTGGAGAGCACGGTGATGGGGTGGATCAGGCTTTCGTAGAGGATGCCCAGCACGATGTAGATCACCACCAGCGCGGCCAGGATCAGCAGCGGCTGCTGGCCCTGCGATTGCTGGGCGCTGAGCGCCGTGCCGGAGAAGCTGCCGCGCACATTGGTGGGCATGCGGATGTCGGCTTCGGACTGGCGCACGGCTGCCTCGGCGTCGCTCAGGGTGAAGCCATCGGCCAGGTTGTAGGAGACGGTGGTGGAGAGCTCACCGTCGTCATGGCTGATGGAGGCGGCGGTCGGGTTCTCGCTGAAGCGTGCAATGGCCGATAGCGGCACCATGGTGCTGGGCGTGGTGCTGATCACGTTGCCGCTCGAAGAGTCGCGCAGGCCCGGATTGGCGCTGATGGTGGGGGTGCTGCTGGTTGTTGTGCTGTTTGCGGTGGTGGCCGAGGCGCCGGATGTGCCCGTCCCGGATGCGCCTGCCGTGGTGGCTGTACGCGAGGTGGAGCTGGTAGTGCCGCTTGTAGTGCTTGGTGCAGTGCTTGCGGTACCGGATGCCCCGCCGCCGGCATTTTTGGCCGGGACATAGATGTCTTTGAGTGACTCGGGACTGCGGGTGTAGCGCGGCGCGACCTCCATGATCACGTGGTACTGGTTGAGTTCGGCGTAAATCGTGGCGACCTGGCGCTGGCCGAAGCCGTCGTACAGCGCGTTGTCCACGTCGCGCGAGCTGATGCCCAGGCGGGCGGCGCTTTCCTTGTCGACGGTGACCATGGTTTCCACGCCGTTTTCCTGTTGGTCGGTGTCAACGTCGGTGAGGGCTTCCTGGCGCTTCATCTGCTCGGCCAGGCGCGTGGCCCAGCGGCTCAGGTCGGCCGCGTTGTCGCTCTTGAGCGTGTACTGGTAGGTCGAATTGGTCTGGCGCCCGCCGCCGCGCAGGTCCTGCACGGTGTTGAGGAAGAGGGTCACGCCTGTCACCTGGGCAAGCTTGGGCCGCAGCCGCGCGATCACGGCCTGGCCGCCTTCCTTGCGCTGCCCGACCGGCTTGAGGTTGATGAACATGAAGCCGCCGCCGGCGCGCGAGCCGCCGGTAAAACCGACCACGGTATCCACCGCCGGGTCGGCGCGAATGATGTCGACCAGCTGCCTGAGCTTGTCCTGCAGCGCCTGGAAGGAGATGCTGCGGTCGGCGCGCAGGCCGCCGTTGATCTGGCCGGTGTCCTGCTGCGGGAAAAAGCCCTTGGGCGCTTTCACATACAGGTAGACGTTGAGGCCCACCACGGCGGCCAGGATCAGCATCACCAGCAGCTTGCTGTGCAGCGCCCAGTCCAGGCTGGTTTCATAGCTGCGGTGCACGCGCTTGAAGGCGTTTTCAAACCACCGGGCAACCCGGCCGGGCGGCTTGCTGTGCGCATCGCGATCCAGCAGCCAGGCGCACATCATGGGTGTGGTGGTCAGGGAGATCAGCAGCGAGATCAGCACCGCCGCCGACAGCGTGACCGCGAACTCGCGGAACAGCCGCCCTACCTGCCCGCCCATGAAGAGCAGCGGGATGAACACCGCCACCAGTGACAGGCTGATGGACAGCACGGTAAAGCCCACTTCGCGCGCGCCCAGCAGCGCGGCCCGGAAGCGGTCCATGCCGGCCTCTATGTGGCGGCTGGTGTTCTCCAGCACCACGATGGCGTCGTCGACCACAAAGCCGGTGGCCACTGTGAGTGCCATCAGGCTCAGGTTGTTGAGGGAAAAACCCATCAGGTACATCACGCCGAAGGTGCCCAGCAGCGAGGCTATGGTGGCCACCGCCGGGATGATGGTGGCGCGCGCGCTGCGCAGGAAGGCGCTGACGACCAGCACCACCAGCACGATGGAGATGATCAGTGTGAGCTCGATTTCGTGCAGCGAGGAGCGAATCGAGTTGGTGCTGTCGGAGGCGACCTGCAGGCGCACGTCCTGCGGCAGCTGGGCCTGCAGCTCGGGCAGCAGATCGCGCACGCCGTCCACGGTTTCAATGACGTTGGCCGAGGGCTGGCGCGTGACCAGCACGATCACGGCCGGCTCGCCGTTAAAGAGGCCCAGGGTATTGGTGTTCTCTACGCCGTCCTGCACTTCGGCCACATCACGCAGGCGTATGGCCGCGTTGTTGCGCCAGGCCACGACCAGGTCCTGGTAGTCGGCGGCTCGGCGCCCGCCAGTGGCCGTATTGGAGCCGGTGTAGATCTGGAAACGCTGGCCGTTGCCTTCGATGGCGCCGCGCGGCCGGTTGGCGTTGGAGGCCTGCAGCGCTGCGCGCACATCTTCCGCAGCCACGCCGTAGCGGTTCAGCGCGAAGGGGTTGAGTTCGACACGCACGGCCGGCAGCGAGCCGCCGCCCAGCTCGACGTCGCCGACGCCCGGGACCTGGGCGATTTTTTGCTGCACGAGGTTGGACACCTCGTCGTAGATCTGGCCCGGTGAACGCGTCTTGGACGTGAGCGCCAGGATGATGACCGGCGCCGAGGCCGGGTTGGCCTTGCGGTAGGTCGGGTTGCTGCGCAGGGACGCCGGCAGGTCGGCCCGCGAGGCGTTGATCGCGGCCTGCACCTCGCGCGCGGCCGAATCGATCTTGCGGTTGAGGTCGAACTGCAGGCTTACACGCGTCGAACCGCTGCCGCTCGAGGATGTCATCTCATTGACCCCGGCAATGATCCCCAGCCGCCGCTCCAGCGGCGTCGCCACGCTGCTGGCCATGGTCGAAGGGCTGGCTCCCGGCAGCGTGGCGCTGACCGAGATCACCGGGAAATCAACCTGCGGAAGTGGCGACACCGGCAGGACGAAGAAAGCGCCTATGCCGGCGAGGGCCAGGCCTATGGTCAGGAGGACTGTGGCTACCGGGCGGCGGACGAAGGGCTCGGAGAGGTTCATGGGGCGGTTCCTCCCCCGCCCTGGCTGGGCTTGGCCTGGCCGGGTCTTGCTCCGGCGGGGCGCTCTCCCTTGAGTCCTGCTGGCCGGGGGTTGCCCGGCGGCAACTCACTTTTCTTTTGCTTCGCCAAAAGAAAAGTAAGCAAAAGAAAAGGCGACCCTGGTTGCTGCGTCCCTCCGCTTCGCTGCGGGCAACCTGCGGTGCTCGGTCCAGCCGGGGTCTGGCTAAACTCGCTACGCTGCGCTTCGCTCAGACAACGCCAGCCCTGATCCGTCTGGCCCTGCGCTCCTCGGCGCATCCACAAGGGGACCCGAAATACCAAACAGCCGAAGACGGAATCCCGAATACCGGAATCCACAAGGACACGCCTTGGCGTGTCCTTGTTTGTATTGGGATTGTTTTTTTTATCTTCTGTCCCCGCTCCCGATCCCGCTTGCCCCGTCCTGGCTGGGCCGAGGAGCGCAGAGACAAGCGGATCAGGGCCGGCGTTGTCTGAGCGAAGCGAGTTTAGCCGGACCCCGCTTGGCTCGAGCACCGCAGGTTGCCCCGTAGCGAAGCGCAGGGGACCCAGACTGCGGGTCGCCTTTCTTTTGCTTACTTTTCTTTGGCGAAGCAAAGAAAAGTGAGTCGCCGCCGGGCGACCCCGGCCAGCAGGACTCAAAAGAGAACCCGTACCTTGAAAGCGGGAGGAGCGGGAGAATGAGGGAAAGGCCCTCATACAAGAACCTCCTTCTTGCGCCCAAACCTCCGCCCTAATCGATCAAACCCCAAATAAATAACCGGCGTCGTAAACAGCGTCAGCATCTGGCTGACGATCAGCCCGCCAAAGATCGACAAGCCCAGCGGCTGCCGCAACTCGGCGCCTTCACCAAACCCCAGCATCAAGGGCACGGCGGCGAACAGGGCGGCGAGGGTTGTCATGAGGATGGGCCTGAAGCGCAGCAGGGCCGCCTGGTGAATCGCTTCCTGCGGGGACTTGCCTTCGTTGCGTTCGGCGTCGATCGCGAAGTCGATCATCATGATGGCGTTTTTCTTCACGATGCCTATCAGCAGGATGATGCCGATGATGCCGATCACACCCAGGTCGGAGCCGCTGAGCATGAGCGCCAGCAGCGCGCCTACGCCGGCGGAGGGCAGGGTGGAGAGAATCGTCAGCGGGTGGATGTAGCTTTCGTACAGCACGCCCAGCACGATGTAGACACAGATCACGGCCGCGAGGATCAGCCACAGCTGGTTGGAGAGCGAGGCCTGGTAGGCGCCGGCTGCGCCGAGGAAGTTGAGCGTGACGCTGCCGGGCAGGCCGATGTCCTTGGCGGCCTGGCGGATCTCGTCGACGGCCCGGCCCAGCGACATGCCGGGCGCTGTGTCAAAGCCCAGCGTGGTGGCCGGGTATTGGGCCACGCGGGTGATCTGCAGTGGCGCGGGCTGCTCGCGTATGGTGGCAATCGCCGACAGCGGCGTGGTGCTGCCCGAGCCGGTTTTGAGCCGCAGCGCGCCCAGCGAGGCAGGTGTGGTCAGCGGGTCTGGCATGGCCTCGAGGATCACGCGGTACTGGTTGGTCTCGGTGAAGATGGTGGAGACGATGCGCTGGCCGAAGGCGCTGTAGAGCGCGTCGTCAATCGACGAGGTGGTGACCGCCAGGCGCGAGGCGGTGTCGCGGTCCACGTTGACATATGCCGAAGCGCCGCTGGAGCCGGCGTCGGAGGCCACGTTGCGCACGCCTTCGAGCTGGCGCATGCGCTCGGCGAGCTTGTTGGCCCAGAGCACCACGGTGGCGTTGTCCGAGCCTTCAAGTGAGACGCGAAACTGGGTGGGGCCGGTTTCGGCGTCAATCGTCAAGTCCTGCGTGGGCTGCAGATAAAGCGTGACGCCGGCCACCTTGCCCACGCGCTCCTTGAGCCTGTCCATGGTTTCCTGCTGGCTGCCGCTGCGGCTGGATTTGAGGTTGATCAGCATGCGGCCGGTGTGCAGCATGGTGTTGTTGGCCGCGTCCACGCCGATGAAGGAGCTGAGCGTTTCGACATCCGGGTCTTCAAGAATGGCCTTGGCGGCGGCCTGCTGCAGCCCGGCCATGCGGGCATAGGACACCGACTGCGCGGTTTCGATGCGGGCCTGCAGTTGGCCTGTGTCCTGCGTGGGGAACAGGCCCTTGGGGATCAGCACATACAGCAACACAGTAAGCAGCAGGGTGGCCAGCGCCACCAGCAGGGTCAGGCCCTGGCGCTTGAGGACCCAGCCCAGCCAGCGGTCGTAGTGGTGGATGACCCTGTCGAAAAAACGCTGCATCCACTGGCCGAACCGGCCGCCTTCGACATCGCCTTCGGGGTGGCGCGTGAGCCACCTGGCCGACATCATGGGCACCAGGGTCAGCGAAACCACCGCGGAGATCAGGATGGTGATGGCCAGCGTGACGGCGAACTCGCGGAACAGCCGGCCGACCACGTCGCCCATGAAGAGCAGGGGGATCAGCACCGCGATCAGCGACACCGTCAGCGAGATGATGGTGAAGCCTATCTGCGTCGCGCCCTTGAGGGCGGCGGCCATGGGCTCCTCGCCTTCCTCGATGTAGCGCGCGATGTTTTCTATCATCACGATGGCGTCGTCGACGACGAAGCCGGTGGCGATGGTCAAGGCCATCAGGCTCAGGTTGTTCAGGCTGTAGCCCAGCAGGTACATCGCGCCGCAGGTGCCGACCAGCGAAATCGGCACGGCCAGGCTGGCGATCACGGTGGCGCGCAGGCTGTGCAGGAAGGCAAAAATCACCAGCACCACCAGCAGCACCGCCAGCACCAGCTCGATCTCGACATGCAGCACCGAGGCGCGTATGCCGGTGGTGCGGTCGCTCAGCACGTCGACCTGCAGTGCCGTGGGCAGGCCGGCCTGCAGCTCGGGCAGGCGCGCCTTGATGGCGTCCACCGTGGCGATCACGTTGGCGCCGGGCTGGCGCTGCACGTTGAGGATGATGGCTGGCTTCAGGCCGCTCCAGGCGCCGAGTTTGATGTTCTCGGCGCTGTCGACGACCTGCGCCACGTCCGACACACGGACCGCCGCGCCATTGCGGTAGGCAATGATGAGGCGCTGGTAGTCGCTGGCGGCCACCAGTTGGTCGTTGGAGTTGATCGAATAGGAGCGCGTGGGCCCGTCGATGCTGCCCTTGGCGCCGTTGGCATTGGCGGCGGTGATGGCAGTGCGCAGCGAATCCAGCCCCAGGCCGTAAGAGGCCAGGGCGCGCGTGTCGGCCTGTATGCGCACCGCGGGGCGCTGCCCGCCGCTCAGCGAAACCAGGCCCACACCGTTGACCTGGCTGATCTTGAGCGCCAGGCGGGTGTTGACGATGTTTTGCACTTCGGTGAGCGGCAGCGTGTCGGAGGTGATGGCCAGCGTGAGCACGGGCGCATCGGCCGGGTTGACCTTGGCGTACACCGGCGGGGCGGGCAGGTCGGCCGGCAGCAGCGAGCCGCCGGCGTTGATCGCGGCCTGCACTTCCTGCTCGGCCACGTCGAGCGTGATGCCTAGGCCGAACTGCAGCGTGACGATGGAGACCCCGGCCGCGCTGGTGGAGCTCAAACGCTGCAGCCCGGACATCTGGCCGAACTGGCGCTCCAGCGGCGCGGTGACGGTCTGGGCCATGACCTCGGGGCTGGCGCCGGGGTAGAGCGTCTGCACCTGGATGGTCGGGTAGTCGACCTGCGGCAGGGCCGACAGCGGCAAAAACCTGAAACCCACGAGGCCGGCCAGCACAATGGCCACCATCAGCAGCGAGGTGGCGACCGGCCGCAGGATAAAGGGACGTGAGGGACTCATGCGGGGAGATCCCTGTTTTTATTTCTCACTGCGCGACCGTTCGCCGTTCTGGCGCCTTTCCCTCATGCTGCGCCAGCGCTCGAGCGCCGCGGGGTCGCCGGCGTCGATGGCCGCGAGAAAGCGCTGGCGGCGCTCCAGGGCCTCGGGGTCGTCCTTGACCTGGTCCAGCATGCGTTTGCGCTGTTCGGGAGTCGGTCCCTCAGCAGCAGCGGCCGCGGTGGTGGCGGCAGCGGGTGCGGCTGCCGCCGACGCGCCTGGCGTGGGCGCAGAAGATGCCGGCGCTGCGGCGGCTGGTGCAGAAGCTCCCGCGTCGGGTGCAGAGGCCGCACCGCGTTGCCGTTTGCCGCCTCCACCGCCGGGGCCGCGCCCCCCGCCACCGGGCGGGTCGCCGGGCAGCACCACGGACGCGCCGTCCTTGAGCCGGTCGGCGCCTTCGGTGATGACGCGCTCGCCCGCCTCCAGCCCGGAGGCGATCACGACCTTGTCGACGGTGGCCTGGCCGCGCTTGACGGGCCTGAGGGACACCGTGCGTTCCTTGGCATTCACCACATAGACATATTCGCCGTTGTTGCCCATGCGCAGGGCCGTGACCGGCACCACGATGGCGTTGGCTATGGTGCGCACCTGCAGGCGCACATTGACGAACTGGCTGGGGTAGAGCTTGAGCTCGCTGTTGGTGAAGCGGGCCTTGGCCTTCACGGTACCGGTGGTGATGTCGACCTGGTTGTCCAGCGAGGCGAAGGTGCCGGTGTCCAGTGTGACGGCGCGTGTCCTGTCGAGCGCGGTGACTTGCATGGGGACGCCCTTGGCGGCGTTTTGCTGCAGCTCGCCGACCTGGTCCTGCGGGATTGCGAACACCACGTCGATGGGCGTGATCTGGGTGATGAGGGCGATGCCGTTGGCGTCGCCGCTGCTCACCACATTGCCGACGTCCACGGTGCGCAGGCCGACGCGGCCGCTCACGGGCGCGACCACGCGGGTGTAACCGAGGTTGAGCCGGGCCGTGCCCTCGTTGGCCTTGTCGATGACCACGGTGCCTTCGAGCTGTTTGACCAGCGCGGCCTGGGTGTCGACATCCTGGCGTGCGATGGAGTCCTGCTCCAGCAGGGTTCTGTAGCGCTGCAGCTGCACGCGCGCGCTGTCGAGCTGGGCTTCGTCGCGCTGGCGCTGGCCGGTGGCCTGCATCAGCGCCATTTCAAACTGGCGCGGGTCTATGGTGGCCATCAGCTCGCCGGCCTTGACCATCTGGCCTTCCTTGAAGAGCACCTTCTGCATCACGCCCGAAACCTGCGGCGTCACCCTGACGCTGGCCTGCGGCGTGACGGTGCCCAGGGCCTCGAGAATGATCGGGATGTTGGCGCGCTCGGCGGTGGCCACGCCGACCGTGGTGGCCGGGGCGCCGCGCCTGCCGCCAACAAAACCGCCGACCGCGCTGTCGGCGGAGGGATGGGTCAGATGCCAGGCCAGCCAGCCTGTGCCGGCCAGGACCGCCACGGCGATCACGCCGCCAATGATGGACGCGCGGCGGCTGATGCGCTTGCGCGCAGGGGTTGCGGCGCCGGTCTGCGGCGTTTCGGCTTTCGGGTCCATCGGCTGTCCTTGGGTGCCCGCCGCGCCCACGGGGTGGAAGCAGCTTTTTTTGTTGGTGATCGGTCTTCGCCGCTGTTCGCGCCAAGCTGGAAAGGCTTGCCCGAACAGCGCTCAGGAATTATCACTGTAAGCCTGGAGGCGCAGGTATACGGCCCGAAAGAGGCTCGTAAATATCCGGTAAAGCGGACTTGGGCCTACAGCGCGACGGGCATTTGTCTTTGTCTATTTGTTTTGCGCCTTCTCCCTCTGGGAGAAGGCGGGGATGAGGGCCGGCGGCGCTTGATGTTTGCTGGCAGTCGCAAAGGCCGCCAACCCTCACCCTAACCCACTCCCAGAGGGAGAGGGAATGAATTCGGGGAAAGGAAGTAAATCGGAGAGAGGGTGTGGGTACGCTCAGCCGAGCAGCGCAGCCACATCCGCCAGCCGCGGAATGCCGTCTATGGCGCCATGCCGGGTCACCGAGAGCGCGGCCGCCGCATTGGCCCATTGCATGGCGGCGGGCAGCGCTTCGCCTCGTGCGAGTGCGGCCGCGAGCGCGCCGGTGAAGGTGTCGCCCGCGCCTATGGTGTCGCGCACGGCCATGGCGCGGCCCGGTATCGAATGCGGCGGCTGGCCTGCCTGGTAGAGGCGGCAGCCGGCCGCGCCCAGCGTGACCAGTACGGCGCGGGCGCCGCGGCCGAGCAGGCGCGCGGCGGCCTGATCGGCCGAGTCGGAATGTGCCTCGCCGGCCAATAGAAAGAGTTCGCTTTCATTGGGCGTGAGCACATCGACCAGCGCGAGCATCTCGTCGCTCAGCGGCCGCGCGGGCGCGGGATTGAGCAAAGTCAGCGCGCCGGCAGCGCGGGCCAGGCGAAACGCTTCCAGCGTGGCTTCAGCCGGCACTTCGCAGGAAGCCATCACGACCCGGCAGCCCGCGAGCAGCTTTGCCGCAGCCTGCGCATGGCGCGCGCCCAGGCCGCTGCCCGCACCGGGATAGACGGCGATGCTGTTGTCGCCGTCTTCATAAACCAAAATTTGTGCGACGCCGCTGCGCTCGCCGGCGACCTGCTCGACATGCGAAGTGTCTATCCCCTCGGCATGCCAGAGCGCCATGCCCATGCGGCCGAAATCGTCGTCGCCGATGCGGGCCAGCAGCGCCACGCGCGCACCCTGGCGCGCGGCGGCCACCGAGGCATTGCTGCCCTTGCCACCCGGGCTGATGCTGAAGTCGCCGGCCATCAGCGTCTCGCCACGGGCTATCGGGCGCGCCACCTTTGAGATCAGGTCGGCGTTCCAGCTCGCGACACAGACGACATCGGCGGCCGCAGGCGCTCCGAGGGGAGTCACTTGTACCCCATGGTTTGTGGAAGCCAGAGGACGATTTGAGGGAAAAAAGTCATGGCGAGCAGCAGGAGCAACAGCATGACCAGGAAGGGCCATCCTTCCTTCATCATCTCGCCGATGGGGATGCCGGTCAGCGCCTTGGTTACGAAAAGCAGCATGCCGAAGGGCGGGTGGATCAGGCCGATCATCATGTTGAGCACCACCAGCACGCCGAAGTGCACCAAGTCCACGCCCAGCAGCTTTGCCGCGGGCAGCAGCATGGGCACAAAGACCAGCAGCAGCACCGAGACGTCGAGGAAGCAGCCCAGCACCAGGAACATGACGTTCACCATCAGCAAAAAGCCGATCTGCGAGAAATGCATGCTGTCGACCCACGTGGCCATGGATTGCGGCACGCCTTCGGCGGTGAAGGCGTAGTTGAGCATGAAGGAGCCGGCCAGGATCATGGTGATCACGGCGCTGGCGCGCGTCGATTCCATCACCACGCCCCAGAAGCTGCGCCAGGTCAACGCCCGGAACACCACGGCCGCGAGGATGAGCGCATGCAGCGCGGCCACGGCGGCGGCTTCGGTCGGTGTGAAGATGCCCGAGTAAATGCCGCCCAGCAGCACGATGGGCATGGACAGGGGCAGGGCGCCGCGAAAGACCAGGCCGGCCCATTCCGAACGCGGCACAGGCTCGTCGCGCGGCATGTTGCGCTTTTTGGCGATGACCGCGACCACGCCCATCATGAGCGCCGCCATCAGGAAGCCGGGCACCACGCCGCCCAGGAACAGCGCGCCCACCGAGGCGCCCGATACCAGCGCGTAGATCACCATGGGGATCGACGGCGGGATGATGGGGCCCAGCGTGGCGCTGGCCACCACCACGGCGCCGGCAAAGCCGCGCGTGTATTCGGGCTTTTTGAGCATCTGGCGAATCGTGACCAGGCCAGGGCCGGCGGCGTCGGCGATCGCGCTGCCGCTCATGCCCGAGAAGATCACGCTGACCAGGATGTCAACCTGCGCCAGCCCGCCGCGAAAGCGGCCCACCAGGATGCGGCAGAAGTCGAAAAGCCGTTCGCTGACGGTGCCAGCGTTCATGATGTTGGCGGCGAACACAAACAGCGGCACGGCCAGCAGCACATAGCTGTTGTAGAGCCCATTGCCGATCTGCTCGGCCACCAGGCCCACGTCCTGGCCCTTGGCCACGAGGTAGCCTATGCCCGCGGCGATCATCGAAAAACCGATGGGCATGCGCAGCAGCATGCCGCCCGCGAGCACCCCAACCAATACCCAGATAGCACTTGTCATATGCGCAGCTCCGCTTCAAGACCCTTGCCACGGATCGCATTCCAGATCGCCCAGGCCGAGCGGGCCGCGAGGGCGGCGAGCAGCAGTACAAAAGGCATGAAGACCCATTGGAAGGACATGCCCAAGACGGGCGTGCCTTCGCGGGCCATGAAATGCACGTAATCCCAGCAACCCGGAATCCCCCATGCCGCGAGGCCGCCGATCAGCAGGTTGCCGACAATGGCCATGGCCTGGCGCACGCGGTAGGGTGCGCTGTTCCACAGCAGGTCGAACACCACCTGCTCTCGCTCGGGCACCACCACGGCAGCAGCCCAGAGGATGACCCAGACATAGAGGATCACGGCGGCCTCATCCGTCCAGGCCAGGGGCTTGTGGAAGATAAACCGAGCCGTGATCTGGATCACGAACACGATGAACAGGGTCAGGAAGAGTCCGCCGCCAATCAAATTGGCGGCCTTTTGGGGCCAGCTTTTCATGGGCGTTGTGGTGTTTGCCGTGTTTGCCGCGAGATTTACTTGGTCGCGTTGATGCGCTCCAGCAGGCCCTTGGGCCAGACCTTGGCGTATTCGGAGTTCAGGTAGGTCGTCTGCACGGCCTTGCGGAAGGCGTCCACATCGGGCGTGGTGACCTGCAGGCCTTCCTTCTTGAAGAAGTCGACCAGCTGGCCCTCTTCCTTGATGCGGTTTTCATTGTTGAAGGCGGCGGCGGCCTGGGCGGCGGCCTTGACCTTGGTCTTTTGCGCCGGGGTCATCGCGTTCCAGGCCTTGTTGGAAATCGAGATGAAGATGCCGTCCACCAGGTGGCTGGTCATCACGATTTGCTTGGTCACCTCATAGAACTTGGCGGCGCGCACCGAGGGCAGGGGGTTGTCCTGGCCGTCGATGGTGCCCGTCTTCAGGCCCAGGTAGACCTCGCCGAAGGCCAGCGGCGTGGGCGTGGCGCCCAACGCTTCGCCGAGGAACAGCCACTCCTTGGAGCCGGGCATGCGCAGCTTCACGCCCTTGAGGTCGGCCGGCACCTTGACGTTGCGGGCCTCGCGCAGGTTGACCTGGCGCGTGCCGAGGTAGACGGTGGACAGCGGCGTGACTTCCATCTTGTCCGAAACGAGCTTGAACATTTCGGTGCCTATGGGGCCGGAAAACACCTTTTGCTGGTGCTCCGGGTCACGCATGATGTAGCCGGCGGTGAAGATGGAGAACTCGGGCACCAGCTTGGCGATGTCAAAGGCCGAGATGGAGGAGAGCTCAAGATTGCCGCGCGCCATGGCGGCGGGCTCGGTGCCCTGCTTGAACAGCGAGGCATTCAGGTTGATCTGCACGTCGAATTCGCCGGGCGCGCTTTTTTCGAGGTTTTCCTTGAAGACTGTCCACATCTTGGCGTGCCAGTCGTCGGGCACGGCAGGCGTGGACACGCGCAGCACCATCTTGTTCTGGGCCTGGGCCGCGGGGAGCAGCGCACCCATCAGCAAAGTGGCGGAGGCCGCGGCCAAAAGCGTGCGGCGAAGGGTGGATGAGAGGGAAGTCTTCATGGTTGTCTCCTTTTTTGGGTCAATCGTTTTCGGGTCCAGGCCCCGGTTCAGCTTCTGGGGTTCAGCTTTAGCTACTCACTGCTCGTCAATCACTCGGATTTTGTATCAATCCCGAAGGCGGTGATGGTTTTCTCCAGCGCCTTGTATTCGGTGTCGGTCAAAGCCACCAGCGGCGCGCGCACGCGCAGCCATTCCTTGTCGCCGCTGAGGATCGCCATGACGCCCTTGAGCGCGGGCATCAGCGAGTAGTCGCCCAGCAGGCTGATGAGCTTGATCACGCGTTCGCGCTCGGCCGGCGTGGCAGGCGCTTCAGGTTCCGTGACCAGGCGCTTGACAAGGCGAGGCATGAAGTTGGCCACGCCGCTGATGGCACCGGTGCTGCCGCGCTTGCCCATCTCGGGCAGGTCGGGTTCAAAGCCGACGTAGACCGTCATGTCCTTCATGAAGGCATCGGCCAGGCCCACCGAGTGTTCGGTGCTGCAGGCGCTGTCCTTGATGCCGACGATGGTGTCCGGGTATTGCTTCTTCAGCGTGCTGATCACGTGGTGCGACAGCGGCACGCCCGTAACCTGGGGGATGTGGTACAGGTAAAGCTTGAAGGGCGTGCCGGCCATGCCGTCGAGGACATAGCGGTAGCTGTCGATGATGCCCTGGTCGGACACGCCCTTGAGGAAGAAGGGCGGCAGCATCAGGCAGCCGTGTACGCCGGCCTTGACGGCGTGGCGCGTGAGTTCCAGTGTCTCGGGCAGGGCGGCGCAGCTGGTCGAGACCATGATCTGCTTGGCGGGAATGCCGTTCCTGATGAGCTGTTCGATCGCTTCCTTGCGCTCGGCCAGCGAGAACGAGGGGCCTTCGCCCGTGGTGCCGAAGGCCGTCACGCCGGGGCAGCCGCTGGCGATCAGCGCCTTGCAGTGGGCGGCGAACTTGGCGTGGTCTATGTCCAGGCCGGCCGTGAGCGGCGTCAGCAGGGCGGGCCAGATGCCGCGAAAGGATTTTTCGGCGACGGGGAAGGAACTCGTCATTCAGGGATCTCCAAAGACCACGGCATTGCGGGCCGCGGCAGTCCGAGCACGCGGCGATGCGCGCTCTCGATGTGATGGCCCAGGCGGTCGACCACGGCTTGCGGGTCGCGCCGCTTGAGGGCATCGATGAACCAGAGGTGCTCTTCCATCGCGGGAATCAGCACATCCGGGGAAAGGGATGAGGCTTCGAGCTTGATCAGGCGCACCCGCAGGCTGTTGATGCGGTAGACCTCGGAAATCAGTTCGTTGCCCAGCGTGTCGATCATGAGGTCGTGCAGGCCCCAGTCCACCGTGGTGGCGTCTTCAAGCAGCGCGTCGTCGATGGCTTTTTTCTTGGCGCGCCTGACGATGTTGAGGTGGGCCTGCTCAATGGCGGCGAGGTCCGCGTCGGACACGGTGGTGACAAAGCGGCTGGCGGCCTCGCGCTCCAGCAGGCCGCGCAGCTGGAAGGCGTTGTTGATCAGCTTGAGGTCCACATGGGCCACCTGCAGGCCGCGCTGCGGCACGGTCTTGACCAGGCCTTCTGCTTCCAGCCGGGGGATCAGCTCGCGCACCGCGCCCAGCGGCATGCCCAGCAACTGCATGAGTTCGCGCTGCGAGACGAATTGCCCGGGACGGATGTTGGCCTCGACGATCTGCTGCTGGAAGCTTTCGTAGGCCTGCGCGCGCAGGCTGATGGGAGCGGAGTTCGAAGAGTTGGCGGCGCTGCTCATGGCGTCGGCTCAGGCGTGGTCGCTGGCGATGACGCCCTTGCGCAGCAGGATGTTGCCGTACTTGCGCTGCTCGCCGGTCTGCAGGATCAGGAAGGCTGACTGCGCGTGTTCGTAAAACGCGAAACGCTCCAGCGAAGCGGCGGGGCGCTCGCCGGCCTGGTGCAGCACGGTCGCGAACTCGGCGACCGGTGGGGGCACGGCCTCGGGATTGCCCACCACCTGCATGGTCCAGGCGGCGTCAGGCACAAAGTCGTCCAGCGGCATCAGCCGCAGCACGGCGGCCAGCGCCTGCGGTGCGGTTGCGCCCGCCAGCGGCACCAGCCGGGCGCCGCTTTTGCGGGCCACCTGTGTGGCCGGGAAATTGGCATCCACAATCGCGACATCGTCGCCATGGCCCATGCTGGCCAAGGCATGCAAGGCGTCGGGCGTGAGCAGTGGCGGAATGTTCTTAAGCATGGAAGGAGGGGTAGCCAGCAGGAAGCCCGGTTTCGCAAAACCTCGGGATTTCCCGCTATCAATAACTGACATGTTAGTCATAACATAACTGAACTTTTATTGGTACTAACCCTGAAATCCGCTTGAAATGACGACTTTGGACTTGCCCCCTGTGTTTCCCGCCTGCAAAGAAAGCGGCCTGCGGCTGGGCCTGGGCGGCGCGCCCCTGGGCAACCTGTTTGCCGCCGTGAGCGATGCCGAGGCCCGCGCCCTGGTGGACGTGGCCTGGGCAGATGGCTGCCGCACTTTTGACACCGCCCCACATTACGGCCACGGCTTGTCGGAGCGCCGCCTGGGCGACGCACTGCGCGGCCAGCCGCGTGACAGCTATGTGCTGTCAAGCAAGGTGGGCCGGCTGCTGTTGCCTGATGCGAATGCGGCGCGCGCCCAGCACGGCTATGTGGACATCCTGCCCTTCAACCAGGCCTGGGACTTCAGCGCGGCAGGCACCCGCCGCAGTGTGGAAGACAGCCTGCAGCGCCTGGGCCTGTCGCGGCTGGACGTTGTTTATGTGCATGACCCGGACGCGGCCTCGCACGGCGAACGCGCGCCGGCCGTGTTGCGGCAAGTGCTGGATGAAACCCTGCCCACGCTGCGACAAATGAAGCATGAGGGGCTGATATGCGCCATAGGCCTGGGCACCAACGACGTGGACGTGGTGCTGCAGGTGCTGAGCGAAGCGGAGCTGGACGTGCTGATGCTGGCCGGTCGCTACAGCCTGCTGGACCACAGCGCGCTGCCGGCGCTGCTGCCGCAGTGCGCGGCGCGCGGTGTGCGCATCGCGCTGGGCGGCGTGTTCAACTCGGGCATCCTGGCCACCGGCGCGCGCGGCGGCACGGCCAGCTTCAACTACGCGCCGGCCGCGGGCGAGTGGCTGGAGCGCACGGCCCGCATCGAGGCGATGTGCCAGGCGCACGGCGTGCCGCTGCGCGCCGCGGCCCTCCAGTTTCCGTTGGCCCACCAGGCTGTCGACATCGTGATGCTGGGCGCGCGCAAGGTCGCCGAGTGGGCCGATGCGGTGGCCATGATGCAACATAGGATTCCGGCGGCTTTCTGGGCAGACCTGGGCGCCCAGGGCCTGCTGCCTCCTGAAGCGCCCACACCATGAGCATCGATGCGCACTTTCATTGCTGGGAAATTGGACGCGGCGACTACGGCTGGCTCACGCCCGCGCTGGCGCCGATTTACCGCGATGTGGCGGTGGCCGACTGGCAGGCGCAGTCGCAGCCGCTTGGCGTGCGCGGCGGCGTGCTGGTGCAGGCCGCGCCCACGGAGGCCGAAACACAATTCCTGCTGGCGCAGGCCGATGCCAACCCGGCCGTATTGGGCGTGGTGGGCTGGGTGGATTTTCTCGCGGCCGACGCGCCGGCCCGCATCGCGGCGCTGGCGCGCCACCCCCGCCTCAAAGGCCTGCGGCCCATGCTGCAGGACATCGCCGACCCGCAATGGATATTGCAGCCCGCGGCAGACCCGGCCTTGCGCGCCATGGCCGATTGCGGCCTGGTGTTCGATGCGCTTGTCAAGTCCGTGCACCTGCCGCACATCCTGACCCTGGCCGAGCGTCACCCCGAACTGCGCATGGTGATAGACCACGGCGCCAAGCCCGATATCGCGGCGGGCGAGTGGCAACCCTGGGCCGATGGTGTGGCACGAATCGCAAACGAGACCCAGGCTATGTGCAAGCTCTCAGGCCTGCTGACCGAAGCCGGCCCGCGTCCCGCGCCGGGGGCGGTGCGGCGCTGGGCTGAGCATGTGCTGCAAAGCTTTGGCGCCGGCCGCGTCGTCTGGGGCAGCGACTGGCCGGTGCTGGAACTGGCCGCTCCCTACGCGCTGTGGTGGGCGACCTCGCGGCAACTGGTGGAAAGCCTGGACGAGGCGGGCCAGGCGGCGGTGATGGGCGGCAACGCCGTAAGGCTTTATGGGCTTGACCTGCTTCAGGCAGATGGCCTCCCTAAAATCACCTGATGACCGACGCAGCCGCTACTACATCCACTTCTTCATCTTCGTCCCTGCGCGTCTGCCGCGCCGACTATGCCGACCCGGTGCACGCGCACGCCATCGTGCAGCTGCTGGACAGCTATGCGCAGGACCCGGCCGGCGGCGGCAAGCCGCTTAGCGATTTCGCCAAAGCCCATCTGGTCAAGGAACTTGCCGCGCGCCCGCAAGCGTTCAGCGTGCTCGCGTTTGATGGCGACAAGGCTGTGGGCCTGGTCAACTGCATCGAAGGCTTCTCCACCTTTGCCTGCCGCCCGCTGGTCAACATCCACGACGTGGCCGTGCTGCCCGGCCACCGCGGCCGGCGCATCGGCGAAAAGATGCTGGCGCTGGTGGATGAGATTGCGCGTGAGCGCGGCGCCTGCAAGCTGACGCTGGAAGTGCTGCAGGGCAACCTGGGCGCTATCAAGCTCTATGAGCGTGTGGGCTTTGCCGGCTACCAGCTGGACCCGGCCATGGGGCAGGCGCGGTTTTTTCAGAAGTGGCTGGAGTGAACTCCGGGACTATCCACGGCACCAACATGCCGAGGCCCTTCGATCCGGCGTCAGCTTTGTGCAGAGATCCCGCTTCCCGCGACGTGCTCGCGATCTCGGGCCGCGTAGTGAATGCCTACGCGCCGTAGGCCGCCATGAAGACCCGTACAGCCTCGCGCAGAAGAGCCCTGTTTTCCTGGGCATCCGGCATCTCGAGCTTCAGCAGTCCGCGGATGTGCCCGGAGCCCATGAACATCGACAGGAACAGGTCCGCTGCCTGAAGCGGGTTCCGCACCTTCAGCGTGCCCGCCGAGTGGGCACGGCGCAGGTATGCAGCCAGCTCGCCGTTCACGCGCTCCGGGCCGTCCTTGTATAACGCGAGGCAGACTTCCGGCTGCGTCCCCGCGACGCCGTAGACAGCACGCAACGCGCCCAGGGCATCCCCGCGCGCCAGCGCGAGAAACCGGGCCCCGATCGCCAGGAGCGCTTTTTCCGGCTGGTCCGGGTCCAGCGCCCCGGTACCGGGGACGTCAGCCATCACCGCCGCCGTCCTGTCGCCCACGACCGCCTGGAACAGGCCCTCCTTGGAGCCGAAATTGTTGTACACGGTCATCTTGGACACACCGGCGTCCGCGGCGATGGCATCCACGCTGGCACGCTCCAGGCCATGCTCATTGAAGTGCCTTTGCGCCGCTTCCAGGATGCGCCGCACGCGCTCGGGATCGCGTGGCCGCCCGCGTTGGGGCTTGGGAGCGGATGCTGGGGGGCGGGTCATCGGCAGATGGAGTGGATTTGAGGCTTCACTGTAGTTCACGCGCACTATTGAATCTGCAGCCCAGTAACGGACAGCAAAGGGAGGCTGCAAAGATTAACTGGACTTGACAGTCCAATAATAACAGCTAACATTACTGGACTTAAAGTCCAGTAATTCGGTCTAAACCCATCCCTTCACCCAACACACGGAGCCCATCACCATGGATGACGTCATCATCATCGGCGGCAGCTTTGCCGGCCTCGCCGCCGCCCTGCAGCTCGGTCGTGCCCGCCGCAAGGTCACCGTTCTCGATACCGGCCGGCCGCGCAATCGCTTCGCCGGTCACTCGCACGGCCTGCTCGGCCACGATCACAAGCCGCCGCTGGACATCCTGGCCGAGGCGCGGCAGCAGCTGGCGCGCTATCCCGCGATCAGGCTGGTCAATGCCCGGGCCGACAGCGTCTCCGGCGCCATCGATGATTTCTGCGTCGTCACTGATGATCACGAAAGCCTCAGGGCGCGCCGCCTGATCCTGAGCTATGGCGTCGCCGACCAGATGCCTGATGTTCCAGGCTTTGCCGAAAGCTGGGGCACGTCCATCGTGCCTTGCCCCTATTGCGACGGCTTCGAAGCCGCCGGCCGGCATTGGGGTGTCGTCTGGTCCGGCCCGCAGTCGCACAATCAGGTCAGGTTGTTCCTTGATTGGACCGACAAGTTGACTGTCTTCACCGATGGTCACGACATAGCGCCCGATATCCAGGCCGATCTGGCGCGCCGCAACATAGCTGTCGCCCTTGGCCGGATCGTCGAGATCGCCCATCAAAAGGGCCATATCACCACCGTCAATCTCGATACCGGCAGCAATGTCGCGGTCGACATCCTGTTCGCCCATCCGCGCAACAAGCCGTCCGCAAGCCTGCATGAATCACTGGGCCTCGCCACGGTCGATACGCCCACCGGCATCGTCCTCAAGGTGGACGAGCGCCGCCAAACCAGCATGCCCGGCATCTACGCCGCCGGCGACCTCACGACGCCCTTCCTGCCCTCGGTCACCCAGGCATCATCGCAGGGCGCAATGGCGGGTATCTTCGCCCAGCAGTCGATGCTGGTTTGATATGCGCGGGCTTGAACTGAAGGTTCCTCCCCCCATCGTGGCGCTTGTCCTGGCGCTTCTGATGTGGCTGACACCAACCGTCGCGGGCCTTGTGCAGGTTCCCTACACGGCCCGAGTGTTCTGCGCCGTCGTTTTGGTGTGCATCGGCCAAGGTATCAGCATCGCCGGAATGCTTGCGTTCCGGCGCGCCAAGACCACCGTAAACCTGGTCAAGGCAAGCCTGGCGTCCTCGTTGGTCGTGCGGGGCGTGTACCGCTATACGCGCAACCCCATGTATGTCGGGCTCTTGCTCGCCTTGTTGGCGTGGGCGGTGTTTCTGGCGAATCCGCTCGCGGCCGTGTGGGTTGCCGTGTACGTGCTCTACATCACCCGGTTCCAGATCATCCCGGAAGAACGCGTGTTGGCGTCTCTATTTGGGGCGGAGTACGAGGCGTACAAAGGCCGGGTACGCCGATGGGTATGAGGTCTAAGGACGGCTCACGGCCTGGGCTGCCTGGCGCCGGTGCCGGGGGACGCGCTGCCGGCCCGCTCCAGAAGGCGTTCCAGATACGTTTCAAAAAGCCCTTGAGATGCCTGCTTGAACATGCGGACGCTCCCCGTATGGCTGAGCACCAGCAGGCCGACCGTGTGCGTGAACAAAGCGGTGATTTCGGCAAGCGCTTCGCCGGCCGGCATGCCGAGCGCCTGCAGCGCTTCCTGGGTGGGCAGGAGCGCATCGCGCAGCCGCTTGTTCAGGCTCTCGTTCAGCTCGGGTGACAGCCCACGCGGCTGCATGCCCTGGAACAAATAAAAGCCGAGGTCCAGGTCGCGCGGGTTCTCCCGGTAGAAGTCAAAAAACGCGGTCGCCGCGTCGCGTCCCAGCCTCGCCGCGCCGCCGTTGGATTGCGCGCACGCCGCCTGGACCTTCCCGTTCAAACGCTCCAGCGACTCGCCAAGCAGCGCCGCGTAAACCTCTTCCTTGCTTGCGAAGTAGCTGTAGATCGCCCCCGGTGTGTAGCCCGCACGTTGGGCGATCTCCCGGATGCTGGTGCCGTCAAGGCCATGCTCGAAGAACACGGCGCGCGCCGCATCCAGCACGAGGGAGCGGCGGACGTCCGTGAGGGCGCGCTGACGGGCATCGCGGGCCATCGAGGGCGCCCGTGTGGCGCGCGCGCGGCCGGGCTTGCCGGGGCTGTCGGTCTGGGACGGCTTGGTCATTGGGACTGGATTTTAATGATCGCGAAGTAAATTAAACAGTGTTTAAGTGAGGGGAAAAATCACGTTGACCCTGGCACAGGGCCTTGCGTCGAGCGCGTTGTGCCTAATCGCGGCGCTGGCTGGCAGCTGAAGGGGCGTGCAGCAGCATCAAGGCCGCGAAGGCCACCAGTCCCAGCGCTGCTGAAAACCACAGCGCACCCGAGCCGACACGGTCAATCGCCAGGCCGAACAGCCAGGGTGCGGTCGCCTGGGCGAAGCGCGCCGGGACCATCAGCAGGCCCTGGCGCGCGCCGTAGTCGCGCACGCCGAACAGCACCAGCGGCAGGGTACCCTTGGCAATCGTCAGCACGCCGTTGCCGGCGCCGTGCAGCACCGTAAAAACCGCGCCTGCCGGAGCGCCGAAAAAGAGGAAGGCTGCCGCGCCCAGCGTATGCAGGCTGCCGGCCACGCGAGCGGACACCAATGGATGGATCTTGCGCAGCAGGCCGTATTCCAGCAGCCGGCCGGCCACCTGGGCGGGGCCGACCAGGCCGGCGAACACCAGCGCGGTGGCCAGCGGTACGCCGTGGGCCTGCAGCAGGCGCGGCAGGTGCGAAGCCATGGCGGTGCTGATGAACCAGGTCACGGCAAACACCAGCGCGAGCAACACTGCCGTACGGGCACCGCTCTGGGAGCTTTGGGTGCTTTGGGAAGAGGGGGAGGGCGCGGCTGCTTCGGCCTGGGTTTCATCCAAAGGTGTTGCGGCGGGATGGGCCGCTACAGGCAAGGCCGGCAGCCGCCAGTTGAGCGGCAAACCCAGCAGCAGGTGCAGCCCCGCCCAGGCCAGGCAGGTGGCGCGCCAGCCCCATTCCAGTTCCAGCCATGCCGACAGCGGCCAGCCCACGGTGCTGGCAAAGCCGCCAAACAAGGTGATGCCGGTGATGGCGCCCCGCGCCTCCTTGCCATACAGGTGAACCAGCGCCGCAAAGCCCGCTTCATAAAGGCCCGCGGCCATGGCCACGCCCATAAGTGCCCAGCCGGTGAACAGGCCTACGGGCCCTTGCGCCAGCGCCAGCATACCCAGGCCCGTGGCAAATACCAGGCTGTTGGCCGCCAGCACCGGCCGGCCGCCATGGCGGTCAATCGCCTTGCCCGCGGCCGGCCCCAGCAGGGCGGAGACCACCAGCGCGGCCGAGAAGGCGGCAAACACCGTGGGTGTGCTGACGCCCAGGTCGCGCGCCATGGGCACGGCCAGGATGGCGGGCAGGTAATAGCTGGAAGCCCAGGCCAGCGTCTGGGCAATGCCCAGCTGGACGATGGTGGCGGCGCGGCTTGTGGTCGAAGTCACGCTGCAAGCGTAGCAAGAAAAGCCGAGGCCCCTTCGGTGGCCGCCAGCACCTCAACCTTGGCCAGTTGACTGCTGTACGCCCAGCGCGCGATGCAGCGCCATACCCGCCAGGGCACCCACCGCCTGCGCCAGCACAAAGGCCGGCGCGCTGGCCGGTGCGATGCCTGCGAAGCTGTCTGAGAGCATGCGGCCCAGCACGGCCGCCGGGTTGGCGAATGAGGTGCTCGCGGTGAACCAGTAGGCCGCGCCTATGTAGCAGGCGACCATGGCCGGCGCCTTGGCCCCGGGCGCGCGCAGCACAACGAGGATCAGCCCTGCCGTTGCGGTGGCCTCGGCCAGCCATTGGCCGCTTCCGCTGCGAACCTTGTGGCTGAGCTGCAGCAGGTTCATGTCGAACATTGCATGGGCCAGCCAGGCGCCCGCGGCCGCGCCCAGCAACTGGCTGGCGATAAAGAGAAGGGTTTTTCTCGGGTGCTTTGGGGAGGCTTCAGTTCGGGAGCCCAGTACCAAAGTCACCAGCGGATTGAAGTGCGCGCCGCTGACCGGGCCCAGCAACTCGATCAGCACATAGAGCGCGAAGACGGTAGCCAACGTGTTGGCCAGCAGGGCCACGCCCAGGTTGCCGGCCGAAAGCCGCTCGGCCATGATGCCCGAGCCTATGACTGCGCAGAGCAGGGCGGCTGTGCCCGCGAATTCCGCGAGAAGCTGATGCTTGAGCTGAAACTCCCGTTTGTTGGCTGAGGCTGAGGCTGAGAGCGTGGGCAACGAAGGACTCATGAGCGGGCCAGGTCGCGCGCGCGAGTTTGCAACATGAGCTTGTCGACCCCGGCCGGCGGCAGGTTGGCCAGCAGGTCCAGGCGGCGGCGTATCGCATGCAAGGTCTGGCGGAAGGCCTCGCGCTTTTGCGCCTCCGTGCCGTCGCCCTCCGAGGGATCTGCATAACCCCAGTGTGCCGTAGCAGGCTGGCCGGGCCAGAAGGGGCAGACCTCGCCAGCGGCGTTGTCGCAGACCGTGATGACCAAGTCCATGTGCGGTGCGTCCGGCTTGCCAAACTCCTCCCAGTTCTTGCTGCGCAGGCCTTCTGTGGAGATGCCTGCGTTGCCCAGGACTTCGAGCGCCAACGGATGGGGCTGTTGATTGTCACGCGGGCTGCTTCCAGCCGAGTAAGCCTTGAACCGGTTCTTGCCGATGTGGTTGAGCGTGGCTTCGGCGAGGATGCTGCGCGCCGAGTTGTGGGTGCACAGGAAAAGGATGTTGATGGTTTGCGGATTCATGGCGATATCTCAGCAGCAGGCCTTGGTGTTGCGGGCCGGGGCGGCTTTGGAAAACACCACGGGTGTAGCGGCGTCGGGCTGGGCGCAGCAGGCCTGGGCTGCCGCGCTATCGGCGGCCGGCTTGGCCTCGCTGAACACCGGGATGTTGCCCAGCGTGTGGAACTGCTCCCAGGCAATGCCTTGCGGGTCGGTGAGCCAGTATTTGTCGCTGCGCGCATAGCAGCAGGTGGTGGGGCCTTCGTCGAGCAAGGCCATATCGGCGCGGGTTGCATTGGCCTTGAGGGCTTCGAGTTCTTCGGCCTGGTCGACCTGTATGCCCAGGTGGTCCACACCGGGTGCGTCGCCGCGCGTGGAGATGGCGAAGTTGACCGGCGGGTCGTTGAGCATCCATTTGGCGTAATCGGCTTCGGTGCGCGCGGGTTGCTGGTCGAACATGGCCGAATAAAAGGCGATGTTCTTTTCGAGGTCTTTGACGTGGACATGGACATGGAAGCGTTTCATGGGGCTCTCCTTTGGATTGAGTACGGACGGGGAATGGTTAGCAGGCAGCGCAGCCGGCTTTGGGGTCGACTTCGCAGGCGCCGCCTTCGCAGCAGTGTTCGGTCAGGTAGCCGAGCAGGGCGTTCATCTGGCCGAAGTTGGCGCGGTAGATCAGGTTGCGGCCGCGCGCTTCGCTGCTGGCCAGGCCTGAGTGCGAGAGTTCTTTCAGGTGAAAAGACAGTGCGCTGCCGGCGATGCCCAGCTGTTCGGCGATGGCGCCCGGCGTCAACCCTTCGGGGCCGGCCACTACCAAGGCGCGAAAGGCGCGCAGGCGCTGGGCCTGGGCGAGAGCGGCCAGTGCCTTGACGGCGGCGCTTTCGTCAAGGACGGAGGATTCCGGGGTTTGTAGTAAAGATTCCATAATTCAAATATAGTTGAATTATTGAATTGATGCAAACTACGGCGCTGTAGCCTATTTACCAGGAGTGAAAACACATGCCATCCGCCCCCAAAGTCACGATCTACCACAACCCCCAATGCGGCACCTCACGCAATGTGCTGGGCCTGATCCGCAATGCCGGCATAGAACCCGAAATCATTGAATACCTCAAGACACCGCCTACGCGTGAAAAGCTGCGGGAGCTGATCGCGCAGATGGGCACGCCCGTGCGTGAAGTGGTCCGGGAAAAAGAAGGCATTTACAGGGAGCTTGGCCTGGGCGACGTCGATGATGAGGCGCTGGTGGATGCCATGCTGGCCCATCCCGTGCTGATCAACCGGCCCATCGTCGTCACGCCGCTGGCCACACGGCTGTGCCGGCCTTCGGAGGCCGTGCTCGACATCCTGCCGCTGCCGCAGCGCGGGGCTTTCAGCAAGGAAGACGGCGAGCAGGTCATCAATGAGCGCGGAGAGCGTGTGACGCGGGCCTAGCCCCCGTCGTATTTTTCCTGCCGGGCGCGCGCATCCGTGCGCCGCCGTTTCCCCTGCGGCTTCTCATCCGCCCCTCTCCCGGCCTGTGGCGCTCCAGCCACTTCTTCAGGCCCGCCACGCCGTGTCACACAACTGCCATTGAACTGACACGAACGCGTCACCCCCCGCTCCCAGAATGACGTCATGACCAGCATGACAGAGCACCCGATGGGACGCCATTCGCAGGCACAAGACAAGCAGGACGCAGGCGCCGCACGCGGTTTGGGCGCCGGCATCCAGGACTTGAACAAGCAGTGCCTGCGCATCCTGCGCTGCACGGCCCAGGCCTTGGCCAACAGCCCGGGCGGCCTGCGCTTCAAGGCCGGCACCCGGCCCTGGCTGGAAGGTTTGTCGAACGCGCGGCCGGCGCTGATGGCCGGCCTGGGGCAACCTGGCAAGGCGGTTTCTCTGGCCGCCGGTGATTGAGTGCCGACAAGCCCCTTGATGGGGCTTTTTTACAGGCGGCGAAGAAATGCCGCGGGTGCGTGAGCTTGCTGAAGTTGTTGAGACACGGAAACAAGGAAACAGAAACAAGGAGTTAGCCATGAAAGAACTGCCCAATCCCACCTTTGCATTGTCGCCCGTCGCAATGCCACGGGGGTCACTTCATCAAAGCGGTCATGCTGTCAGTCCAGCCCCTGTTCAAAGGGCTCCAGTGGGGAAAATCTCGGTCGGCTGGGCCCGGCACCAGGACGAGGTCCGGCAGGCGCAGCGACTGAGGTACCAGGTGTTCGCGCTCGAGATGGGCGCCACGCTGTCCAAGACATTGCCCGGCCACGACGTGGACCTGTTTGACGACTATTGCGAACACCTGCTGGTGCGCGACGCCGACAGCCAGGAAGTGATAGGCACCTACCGCGTGCTCACGCCGACCCAGGCCAAACGCGTGGGCAGCACCTACAGCGACACCGAGTTCGATCTGACGCGGCTGCGCGCGCTGCGCGAGCGCATGGTCGAGCTGGGCCGCAGCTGCGTGCATGCCGACCACCGCCACGGCGGCGTGATCCTGGCGCTGTGGGGCGCGCTGGCCGAGTTCATGTCGCGCAACCAGCTCGACACCATGATCGGCTGCGCCAGCATCCCGATGCAGCACAACGGCGTGTCCAACGGTCATGCGGCCGCCAGCATCTGGCGCCAGGTGCGCGAGACGCACCTGACCGCCATCGAGTACCGCGTCACGCCGCGCCTGGCCTTGCCGGTGGAAAGGCTGGACGACACGCTGGACGTGGAGCCGCCCGCGCTGATCAAGGGCTATTTGCGCCTGGGCGCCAAGGTGCTGGGCGCGCCGGCCTGGGACCCCGATTTCAACTCGGCCGACCTGCCCATGATGATGCGCATCGCCGACCTGCCGCCGCGCTACCTCAAGCATTTCTCCGGCAAACCGGTGCCGGGCAACACTGCGGAGGCCTGATGCGCAGCATGTTTGACGCCATGGGGGCGCTGGGCAACGGCTTGGTTGCAGGCGGCGACGACCATGACGATGACGATTTGCTGCGCAAGCGCTATCGCACCGTCTTCATCTCCGACATCCACCTGGGCACGCCCGGCTGCCAGGCGGCGGCCCTGCTGGACTTCCTCAGGGCCCATCCCAGCGACAACCTTTACCTGGTGGGCGACATCGTGGACGGCTGGCAGCTGCGCCGCCGCTGGTACTGGCCGCAGTCGCACAACGACGTGGTGCAAAAGCTGCTGCGCCGCGCGCGCAAGGGCTGCCGCATCATCTACGTGCCCGGCAACCACGATGAGTTTGCGCGTGAATTTATCGGCAACCAGTTCGGCGGCATCGAGGTCATTGATGAAGCCGTGCACACCACCGCCGACGGGCGCCACCTGTGGATCATCCACGGCGACTACTTTGATGCGGTGGTGCAGTGCGCCAAATGGCTCGCCTACGTGGGCGACAACCTCTATGAATTCACGCTCAAACTCAACCGCCACCTGAACAGCCTGCGCGCGCGCATGGGCCTGCCTTACTGGTCACTCTCGGCCTACCTGAAACAAAAGGTCAAGAGCGCGCTCAACTACGTCACCGACTTCGAGGTGGCGGTCGCCAACGAGGCGCGCCGGCGCGGCCACCAGGGCGTGGTCTGCGGCCACATCCACCGCGCCGAGATGCGCACCATCAACGGCGTGCTGTACTGCAATGACGGCGACTGGGTGGAAAGCCGCACGGCGCTGGTCGAAAACTTCGACGGCACGCTGGAGCTGGTGCATTGGGCGCCGGCCCATGAGACGCAGGGCCGCGGCCATGCGGCTTCCACGGTGGTCGCATGAAGGTCGCCCTGGTCACCGACGCCTGGCAGCCCCAGGTCAACGGCGTTGTCACCACTTTGGTAGAGCTGGTGCGCGAGCTCGCGGAACTGGGCCACCAGGTGGAGGTGATACACCCGAACCTCTTTAAAACACGTCCTTGCCCGGGTTATGCCGGCATAGACCTGGCGGTGCGGCCCAAGCGCGGGTTGACGGAAAAGCTGGACGCTTTCCAGCCGGAGGCCATCCATATCGCCACCGAAGGGCCGCTGGGCTGGGCGGCGCGCGGCTACTGCCTCAAGCGCAGGCTGCACTTCACCACGGCTTTCCACACCAAATTTCCCGAAATCCTGCATGCGGCGCTCAAAATCCCGCTGTCCTGGGGCTACGCGCTGTTCCGCCACTTCCACAGGCCTTCGTCTGGCGTGATGGTGCCCACCCAGGGCGTGCTGCGCATGCTGGAGCAGCGCGGCTTCCAGAACCTGCGCGGCTGGACGCATGGCGTGGATACCCAGCTTTTCGGTTACGAGCCGCAACCGCGCCCGCACCCGCCCATGGGTAGTCTGTTGCGGCCGGTGTCGCTGTTTGTGGGGCGGGTGTCGTATGAGAAGAATATTGATGCCTTTTTGAAGCTGGACATTCCGGGCACCAAGGTGGTCTGCGGTGTCGGGCCGCTGGAGGAGTCCCTTAAGCAGCGCTACCCACAGGTCCGCTGGATGGGCGTGCTGCCCCGGGACGAGCTGGCCAAGGTTTATGCCGCTGCCGATGTCTTTGTTTTCCCGAGCCGCTCCGAAACTTTTGGCCTGGTCATGCTCGAAGCTATGGCCGCCGGCACGCCGGTGGCGGCCTACCCGGTCGACGGCCCGCTGGAAGTGCTCGGAAAAGCCGATGGCAGCTGTCACGGCGGTGTCATGAACGAAGATTTGCAACAGGCTTGTTACGGTGCGATGGCGGTGCCGCGCCACGAAGCCCGCCAGCGTGCGCTGGACTTCAGCTGGGGCCAGGCGGCGCAGCTTTTTGCGTCTTATCTCGTGAATGCCGCGCAAAACGGTGTCAAGTCTGACCCCAAAGAGATCAAGGGCAGCCAGAGGGGCCACTTGCCAGCGCCCACGGCGGGGGGCAACATCAGTTAAAAGTACTGTCACGCCATTGTCATGAAACCCGTCAACACTGTGACTTACTTTTACTGACAGGTTTTCTGTGCTGATGCCCACTTCCCCCGCCTCTGTGGCCGCCGCCGCGCCACCCGTCCAGTTCCTGGACCGCGACCACAGCATTCTTGCCTTCAATGAGCGGGTGCTGGACTGGGCCAAACGCCCCGATGTGCCCTTGCTGGAGCGGCTGAGGTTTTTGTGCATCGTGTCGTCCAACCTGGATGAGTTTTTTGAAGTCCGCACCGCGCCCCACCTCACGGCGGCACAGGCCAATGAATCCAAAGGCCCTTATTCGGTCGAGTCGTTTCGGGCTTTGTCGTCAGCCGCACACGACATGGTGGCGCGCCAGTACTCGCTCTACAACGACGACCTGTTGCCGGCTTTTGAGCGCCAGGGCATACGCATCGTCTCGCACGGCGAGCGCAACGCGGCCCAGCGGCGCTGGGTGAAGGAGTATTTCGAGCGGGAAGTGCGGCCGCTGCTGATTCCGGTCGGGCTGGACCCGTCGCACCCCTTTCCGCAAGTGGCCAACAAGTCGCTCAATTTCATCGTGCGGCTGGGCGGCCATGATGCTTTCGGCCGTGAGAACGAGATCGCCATCGTCAAGGTGCCGCGCGTGTTGCCACGGCTGATCCATATGCCCTCACGCGGCCACCACAAGGATGAGCGGCTGTTCGTCTCACTCTCCAGCGTGATCCGCGCCCACCTGGACGAACTGTTTCCCGGGCGCGAAGTGGGGCAGTTTTCGCAGTTCCGCGTCACCCGCCATTCGGACCTCGCGGTCGATGAAGACGACGTCAAAAACCTGCGCACGGCCTTGCGCCAGGGCCTGGAGCAGCGCCACTACGGCCAAGCCGTGCGTCTGGAGGTGTCGGCGGGCTGCTCGGAATATCTCGCCAATTTCCTGCTGAAGCAGTTCAATTTGCCGTCACCTTCGCTGTACCGTGTGCACGGCCCGGTGAACCTGGTGCGCCTGACGCAGCTGGTGGACCTGGTCAACGACTCCAAGTTGCTCTTCCCGAGCTACCGGCCTTGCTACCCGACGCAGCTGCAGCCCGGCCAGTCCTTCTTTGAGCGGCTCAAGGAGGGTGACGTGTCCATCCACCAGCCCTTTGAGAGTTTTGACGGGGTGCTTGCCTTCCTGCGCGAGGCCGTCAACGACCCGCAGGTGCTGGCCATCAAGCAGACGATTTACCGCACCGGCGCCGATTCGGAGCTGATGCTGCTGCTACGCGAAGCCGTGCGGCGCGGCAAGGAAGTGACTGTAGTGGTGGAGCTCAAGGCGCGTTTTGATGAAGAGGCCAACATCAACTGGGCTGAAATGCTGGAGTCGATAGGCGCGCAGGTGGTGTACGGTGTGGTGGGCCTGAAGACCCACGCCAAGATGCTGCTGGTCACGCGCCGCGAAGGCCGGCAATTGGCGCGCTATGCGCATTTGTCGACCGGCAACTACAACCCGCGTACGGCGCGGCTCTACACCGACCTGAGCTATCTCACGGCCGACCCGCTGATGACGGCCGATATCGACAACGTCTTTGTGCACCTGGCCAGCCAGAGCCGCCTGCCCAAGCTGCATCGTTTGCTGCTTGCGCCTTTCCAGTTGCACCACAAGCTGATCGAGAAAATAGACGCGCTGGGCGTAGCCGCCCTGCAGGGCAAGGACACACGCCTTGTCGCCAAGATGAACGCGCTGACCGACGAGGACCTCATGCTGGCGCTGGTGAGAGCAGGGCGTTGCGGCGTGAAGATAGACCTGATCGTGCGCGGCGCCTGCATGCTGCCGGCCCAGGTGCCGGGCGTGACCGACAACATTCGCGTGCGCTCCGTCATAGGCCGCTTTCTGGAGCACTCACGCGTGTTTTACTTCCGTTGCGCGCAAGAAGAGACACTGCTGCTGTCGAGCGCCGACTGGATGAACCGCAACATGCTGCGACGGGTCGAGCTGGCCTGGCCGGTCACCGACCCGGCCATACGCCAGCGCATCATCGACGAATGCCTGGTGGCCTATTTGCACGATGCGCGCGACGCCTGGGACCTGCAACCCGACGGTACTTACTTGCGTGTGAATTCGCAGGGTGACACACCGCGCCACGGCGCACAGACGGCACTCATGGGCCGCTATTCAGCTCCCCAACACCAGGAAAAATGACATGGACCTCATCTTGTGGCGTCATGCGGAGGCGGAAGATTTGCCCGAAGGTGATCCACAAGCAGGCGGTGACCTGGAGCGCTCGCTCACGGCCCGCGGCGAGAAGCAGGCCGCACGCATGGCTAACTGGCTGGACCGCCAGCTGCCCGAAGGCACGCGCATTTTCGTGAGCCCGGCGCGACGCTGCGAGCAGACCGCGTTGGCGCTGGGGCGCAAATACAAGATCAGGAATGAGCTGGCGCCTGACGCCACGGCCGCGCAATTGCTGGAACTGGTGCAGTGGCCCTCAGCCAAATCCCCGATCCTGGTGGTGGGCCACCAGCCCATCCTCGGCGAAGCTATCGCACAGCTGCTGGGCCTGCGGGCCGGTGATTTCCCGGTCAAGAAAGGCGCCGTCTGGTGGCTGCGCAGCCGCGATCGCGAGGGGCACAACCAGACGGTGGTCGTGACTGTGCAGTCGCCTGAAGTGCTGTGAGCCGATGCCCTGAGCGACAAAGGGGCCCGATGATCCTGCGCCTCCATGAGTTGCGGACCGCAACGGAGGATTGCGGCGCTTACAGCCTGTTTACAACTGCGCAGGCCCACGGCATTGCGGCATGCATTACATAGTGGGTTCGGCGCCTGACTCATTCGCCAGCTAAGCCTTCCGGATCCGCCCATGCCACACGATCTTGTTTCATTCGGAGCCATTGTTTTCTGCGGCCTTGCGCTGGCTCCTGCCGCAGCCCATGCCATGGAACTTCCCAATAAGATCCATTTGGCCAAGGATGAGTACCTGGTTGCCCAGAAGCTGTATCGGGGCTGGCAGCGCGTAGCACCCATTGTCATGCTTGCGCTGACCAGCACTGCCGCTCTGGCCTGGCAGGCGAGAACCGCAGGCCTTGCGGTTCAGGTTGCCGCGGTCATTGCATTTGCCTGCATTGCGGCGACACAGGCGGTGTTCTGGGCGTTCACTTTTCCAGTCAACCGGGCAACACGGAACTGGACCGAAGCGCCTGGGAACTGGCAGGCACTGCGCCGCAAGTGGGAGTATTCGCACGCCGCATCAGCCGCACTCAACCTCGTCGCATTCGTCGCGGCCGTGCTGGCCTCTTCGTGGTGGTGAATCGGCTTCGCTGTCTGGCTATGCCGCTGTCCTGGTGGGATGTTTCAAGCGCAAGCCGTAAACTCGTCCATCATGACTGTTTCCCACCGAAAACCCCAGGTTTGCGTACTCGGCAGTGCCGAGCCCGGATCTCGCGCTTACGAGCTTGCCGGCCAGGCTGGTGAAGCCTTGGCCAGGCTGGCCATCACCGTGGTGAGCGGGTGCGGCAGTCCCGCGACCAGGGTTGCGGCCGAGCGGGCCATTCAAGCCAAGGGCCTGGTACTCAGCATCGTGCCTCCGGACGAAATGCCCGCGCCGGATTGGCCCGCCACGGTGGTGTTGCCCTGCGGCATGGGCGATGCCCGCAATTTGCTGATGGCGCTTGCCGGCGATGCTTGCATCGTCATCGGCGGACGTGCGGGAACCAAATCCGAGGTGCACCTGGCCTGGTTGCACAAACGGCCGCTGCTTCCACTGGTGGGTTGCGGTGGCTGGTCTGACGAATTGCCGTCCAATCCTCCCGACGAGCGGGAAAATTCTCCCATCCTGCCCTGGAGCACTGTTGCCGAGCTGGAGGCAAATCTCCGCAGCCTGGGACTGGCCAGATCGCCAGGCGCCTAGGGTGAGCGCCGGCGACTGCCGTTGTGGCGTTTAAGCGCCCGAGGGGCGGCCGGTCTTGATCGCGGGGACCTGCTCGAGCGCGGTCAGGAAGGCCGCGTCGGACAAGCTGGCCAGCAGCTTGATACCCGCGCGCAGCAATTCGCTTTTCTTGGCCGGGCGGGTCAGCCTGGCGGCGCGCTGCTTGAGGTCGTCGAGTACCACATATTCGGTTTTCGGGATGGTGAAGCTGTCGCGCACCAGCTTGGGCTTTTTGGTTTTCTCGGGCTTTGCCGTCTTCGCGGGCTTGGCGCTTACCTGCGGCTTGGCTGCCGGCTTTTTTGTGGCTGCTTTTTTCACGGTGGTTTTTGCACCTTTGCCGGCCGGGGCTTTGGCTGGGGAGGCCTTTTTCGGGACGGGCTTGCTGGCGGCCTTCACGGGTGCCTTGGGAGCGGCCGGTGCCGCGGGTTTCGCAGTTGCTTTTTTGCTGGTAGCCATGGATTGATCCTCTTATTGATGTGCGGTCGAATAAACCGTATATACAGTTTATACGGTTTATTCGAGCGAGGTCAAATCACGGCCTGTTGGGCCAGGTGCGTGTGAAGCGGAGCCGAGGGCGTAGAAGAGATCAGGCAGTGGGGACGACCAGCGTCCACGGCGTCTTCTGCCAGGCCAGCACTTCTTCCTGCAGCAGGTGGGCCGATTGCGGAAAGGCCTGTCCCCAGCCGGCGCGGCAGTTGAGCACGAAAATCCGGCCGGGCTCGGAGCCGCATTCGAGCTGCATGCCTTTGAGGTCCGGGTCGCGGCGGGCGTGGCACAGGATGACCGCCAGGCGCAGGCACAGCAACTGCTGGATGAACACGCGGTCCTCGAAGTCGACTTCGAGCTTGCGCAGCTTGCCGCGGTGCCCCAGCACCAGCAGGCTGAGGCGGTGCAGCTCGGGCAGGGCGAAACCGGGTGCGTCGGCGTTGTCGAGGATATAGGCGCCGTGCTTGTGGTAGTCGCTGTGCGAGATCTGGCTGCCGATCTCATGCAGCTGCGCTGCCCACTCGAGCTTGCGCTGGAAGCGCGCGACATCGGCGGCTGGCAGGCCGGCGCCGGCCATCGCGAACAGGTGGCGCGCGACCTTGCTGACGCGCTGGGCCTGCGCCGGGTCGGCATTGAATTTGCTGGATAGACGTTGCACGGTGGTGGAGCGCAGGTCGGTCAGGTCCTGTTCGCGGTCCAGCAGGTCGTAGAGCACACCATGGCGCAGCGCGCCCTGGGCGGCTTCCATCTGCGAGATGCCGAGCAGGTCGAACACGGCGCGCAGCACGCTGACGCCGCCGCCTATGACGGCGCGCCTGTCGTCCTTCATGCCGTCGAGCTTCAGGCGATCAGCGCTTTGCGCCTTGAGCAGGCGATCGAGCAGCCAGTCCAGGCCCTCGCGCGTGACCTGACCCGCGGGCCAGCCCGCGGCCGTCAGCACGTCGCTGACGGCGCCTATGGTGCCGGAGGAGCCATAGGCCGTGTCCCAGGCGCCGGCCCGATAGGCGTTGACGGCTTCGTCCAGCACCGCCTTGGCGGCGACTTCGGCGGTCGCGAAGGCCTTCGCGGTGAACTGCCCTTCGGGAAAGTACTTCATGGACCAGGCCACGCTGCCGACCCGGTAGGACTCCATGGTGCGCGCTTCCAGGCCCTTGCCGAGGATCATCTCGGTGGAGCGCCCGCCTATGTCCACCACCAGTCGGCGCTCATCGGATTGGGGCAGCAAATGCGCCACGCCCTGGTAGATGAGGCGGGCTTCCTCGCGGCCGGGAATCACGTCGATGGGAAAACCGAGGATTTTGTGGGCGCGCGCGAGGAATTCCTCGCGGTTGCGCGCTTCGCGCAAGGTCTGGGTCGCGACTGCGCGCACCTGGTGCTTCTTGAAGCCCGCGAGGCGTTCACCGAAGCGCGCCAGGCAGTCCCAGCCGCGCTGCATGGCTTCGGGCGTCAGGTTACGGTCCGCGTCCAGTCCGTTGCCCTGGCGGACGGTTTCCTTGAGGTATTCAGTGCGATGTATGCGGCCGTGGTCAAAGCGGCCGATTTCGAGGCGGAAGCTGTTGGACCCCAGGTCCACAGCCGCGAGCAGCGTTCCATTTTGCATGCCTGAGTTTAATGGGCATAGGCATCGCGCGGGACTCGCATCAGCATTCCTGAGCCTTAGTCTTAACCAATCAGCCGGCCGTCGACCGTCATCATGCTCTGGGTGACGTAGGTGCTGCTGCGGCGCTGGGGGTTGAAGCTGACGGCAAAGCCGCCGACGTCCAGGTTGCCGCGGCGCTGGAAGGCGCCCAGCACGTTCTGGCGGCTCAGCGGGCCGTCCACCTCATTGAGCACCTCATAGGTGTAGCGCGCGGCGATGAAGCCGGCCAGGCTGAGCGGCGCGGGCGGCTCGTCGAACAGCCGTGAGAGGGTTTCACGGTAGCTCCTGACAATCGGCAGGCTGGCATTGACCAGGGGCACGGGCTGGGTGGCGATCACCGGCGTACTGCGTGCCGCGCCCATTTGCAGCATGGTTTGCAGGTTCACGTCGGCCAGGGCCACGATGTAGCGCTGGCGGGCCTGCTTTTCCAGGCCCTGCGTGAATTCAGCCAGCTCGGGTGTGCCGCCCACGAAGAGCAGCACGGCAGGGGTGCGCGGTGTGAGCTGTTGGCCCAGCGCGCGCAGGTTGTCCGCGCCCTTGAAGGCCTGCAGCTTGAATTGCAGGGCGGCGGCGATGCGTTCGACGTCGGCGTGGTAGGCGTTGTAGTCCCGCGCCGTGGCATACACCGCGCCCAGTTCCTTCAAACCCATGGTGGAGAGGCTTTTGAGGGCGTAGGCCATCTGTTCCTGGCGGGCCGCGAAGATCGGGAAAGTCTTGTCGTCGATCTCAAGGCTGGAGTTCTGCAGCCAGGGTGCCACGTGCGCCATGGGGAGCCCTCCCTTGTGGGACAGCTCCACGAGCTGGCCGGCCACCAGGTCGCCGACGCTGCCGGACAGGGCGACGCAGTGGGGGTTGTCCCTGACCGAATCGAGCGCCGTCTTGAGACCGGCCGGCGTGCCGTCGGTTTCAAGCGTCTGGTGCTCTATGCGGCGTCCGCGAATGCCGCCTTTGGCATTGATGTCCTGCCAGGCGGCGCGTGAGCCGATCAAAAAATCCTTGGAGACGTCCTGCTGCGCCTGCGAAAAATCCACCACCTGAGCCACGACGAGGCTGCGCGATGCGGATTTGGCGGGCTGCGCCCACGCGGGCGCGGCAATGCCGGCTGCCAGCAGGCCGGCATGCTGCAACAGCCGGCGGCGGGGGAGGAGATGATGGGAAAGGGTTTCGGCTGGGGCCATCGGAGGTTCCTGACGGTGTGCCTGTCCTCTGTTGTCTGACGAGGTCCGGCGGAATGGGGAAGGCCCCTGCTTTCCGGGGAAAGACAGGGGCCTGGGCGGAAGCAGGGCAGGGGCAAGGCTCTCGGCCTTGCGCGGGCTCAGCGGGTTGGTGGAATGAGGACCGAGTCCACCACGTGCACCACGCCGTTGGTGGCGGAAATATCCGCGGTCTGGACCATGGCGTCCTCGACGGTGACGAATTCGCCGGCCTTGGAAAGCGCCACGTTGGCGCCGTTGACGGTTTTGCTGTTGCCGTTCTTGACGTCAGCGGCCATCAGCTTGCCGGGAATCAGGTGGTAGCTCAGCACGGCCTTGAGTTTGGCCGGGTCTCTGGCCAGTTCGTCCATGGTCTTGGCGGGTACTTTGGCGAAAGCCTCGTTGGTGGGGGCGAACACGGTGTAGGGGCCGGTGCCCTTGAGGGTGTCGGTCAGTCCGGCCTTGGTGACCAGGCCGTTGAGCGTGCTCAGCTGGGACTGGCTGGCAATGGTGTCGGCCACGGATACCGGGGTAGAGGTGGTGGCGCAACCGGCGAGGGCGGCAATGGCGACGGCGGCGGCAAGGACCAGAAAGCGGCGGTTCAGCATGGAAATTCTCCTGATTAAAACAGGGCCAAGCGTAGGAGCGGCTGATGACGGATTCGTGACGGAAATTTGAAGGTTTTGTGACGCTACGAGGGGAGGCGGCCTTTTGGGGGCCTCCCGGCAGGCTTGCGCCGGCTGTCATATTTGTCACAGCCTTGTCACACAAGCTTCCTACAGTCGTCGCATGGTCCCTGGCAAACCCAGCTAATTTCAAGCATTTCCCGACTGATTTCCGACCAATTCCGACTATTTCCAACCCAGAGGTGTTCTGATGAATCTGACTTTCAAAGCTTCCCTGACGGCCGCGATGGGCCTTGCCTTCGTCTCTTTTGCCACGCTGGCGAGCGCCCAGGACGTGACCGGCGCCGGCGCCAGCTTCCCGGCTCCCCTGTATTCCAAATGGGCCGCTGATTACAACAAGGCCACCAACGTCAAGATCAACTACCAGTCCGTGGGCTCCGGCGCCGGCCTGCGCCAGATCGAGGCCAAGACCGTGGACTTCGGCGCATCCGACGCCCCCCTGAAGGACGAGGAACTGGCCAAAAAAGGCCTGATGCAATTCCCCACCGTGATCGGCGGCGTCATTCCCGTGATCAACATCAAGGGCATCGCTCCCGGCCAGCTCAAGCTGAGCGGCCAGGTGCTGGGCGATATCTACCTCGGCAAGGTCACCAAGTGGACCGACCCCGCCATCAAGGCGCTGAACCCCACGCTGGCATTGCCGGATGCGGCCATTGCACCGGTGCGCCGCGCCGATGGTTCCGGCACCAGCTTCATCTTCACCAACTACCTGAGCAAGGTGAACGCCGAGTGGAAGTCCAAGGTGGGCGAGGGCACGGCCGTCAACTGGCCCGTGGGCGCGGGCGGCAAGGGCAATGAAGGCGTGGCTGCATTCGTCGGCCGCCTGCCAAACTCGATCGGCTATGTGGAATACGCCTACGTCAAGCAGAACAAGATGACCTTTGCCCAGCTGAAGAACGCGGCCGGCAATTTTGTGTCGCCGGAAGACAGCGCTTTCAAGGCAGCTGCTGCGGGCGCCGACTGGTCCAAGAGCTTCTACCAGATCCTGACCGAGCAGCCCGGCAAGGATTCGTGGCCCATCACCGGCGCAACCTTCATCCTGATGCAGAAAGTCCAGGACAAGCCTGCCCAGGCCGCTGCTTCGCTCAAGTTCTTTGAGTGGGCCTACAAGAACGGCGACAAGACCGCCGACGACCTGGACTATGTGCCCATGCCCGCGGCAGTGAAGACCATCATCGAAAAAGCCTGGGGCGACATCAAGGACGCATCCGGCAAGACGGTGGCCTACAAGTAAGCACAGCCTGAATCATTGCCTGCTTTTTCGCAGTCTTTACAAACCATAGGGGTTTCTCACGTGTCCTCTACACTTCCGGCTAGCCGGGCCGCTTTTGACCTCCCGGCCAAAGCGACCGGACGCGATATGACCAATCCTCCCCCCGGCAATGCCGTGCGCAGAAGCCCCCTGGTGGACCGGCTTTTCGGCTGGGCTGCGCAAGGCGCGGCCTGGCTGACGCTGGGCCTGCTGGCCGGCATCCTGGTGTCCCTGGTGATCGGGGCCTGGCCCGCGATCAGCAAATACGGCCTCGGCTTTCTGGCCAGCAGCGTCTGGGACCCGGTCAAGGGAGAGTACGGCGGCCTGGTCATGATTTACGGCACCCTCGCCACCTCGCTGATTGCCCTGCTTATCGCGGTGCCGGTGAGCTTCGGCATTGCGCTGTTCCTGACCGAGCTGTCACCCGCATGGCTCAAAAGGCCGCTGGGCACCGCCATCGAACTGCTCGCCGCCGTGCCGTCCATCGTCTACGGCATGTGGGGTTTGCTGGTGTTCGGCCCCATCCTGGCTACCTATGTGCAGCAGCCGCTGCAAAACCTGCTGGGCGGTGTGCCTTACCTGGGCGCGCTGGTGTCCGGCCCCCCTGTGGGAATCGGTATTTTGTCGGCCGGCATCATCCTGGCCATCATGATCATTCCCTTCATTGCCTCGGTGATGCGGGACGTGTTCGAGGTGACGCCGGTGCTGCTCAAGGAATCGGCCTACGGCCTGGGTTCCACCACCTGGGAGGTTGTCTCCAAGGTCGTGCTGCCTTACACCAAGGCCGGCGTGATCGGCGGCATCATGCTGGGGCTGGGCCGGGCGCTGGGTGAAACCATGGCGGTCACCTTCGTCATCGGCAACTTCAACCAGCTTGACTCGCTGAGCCTGTTCCAGGCGGCCAACAGCATCACCTCGGCGCTGGCCAATGAGTTCGCCGAAGCGGGCGAGGGCCTGCACCAGGCGGCGCTGATTTACCTGGGCCTGGTGCTGTTCTTCATCACGTTTGTCGTGCTGTCGCTGTCCAAGCTGCTGCTGGCCCAATTGCGAAAGAGTGAAGGGGTGAAAACATGAGCGCCGTGATGCAAGACGCACGCCTGGCCAAGTTCGCCCGCCGCAAGCGGGTCAACCAGATCGCGCTGGTTCTCTCGCTGGCAGCCATGTCCTTCGGCCTGTTCTGGCTGGCGTGGATTCTGGTGGAAACCATCAGGCTGGGTATCGGCGGCCTGTCGATCGCCACCCTGACCCAAATGACTCCGGCACCCAATGAGGCGGGCGGTATCGCCAATGCGCTTTACGGCTCCTTCCTGATGGTGCTGCTGGCCACCTTTGTGGGCACGCCTATTGGAATCATGGCGGGTATCTACCTGGCCGAATACAACACCAAAGGCATGCTGGCTTCGGTGACGCGCTTCGTCAACGACATCCTGCTGTCCGCGCCGTCCATCGTGATTGGCCTTTTTGTCTACACGGTGGTGGTGTCGCAGTTCAAGTCTTATTCGGGCTGGGCCGGTGTGCTGGCGCTGGCGCTGATCGTGATTCCGGTGGTGATCCGCACCACGGAGAACATGCTGCAGCTGGTGCCGCCGGGCCTGCGCGAAGCCGCTTACGCCCTGGGCGCGCCAAAGTGGAAGGTCATCACCAGCATCACGCTGCGGGCCGCGCGCGCCGGTGTGACGACGGGTGTGCTGCTGGCCGTGGCGCGGATCGCCGGTGAAACGGCGCCGCTGCTGTTCACGGCGCTGAACAACCAGTTCTGGACGTCCGACCTGAGCCAGCCCATGGCCAGCCTGCCGGTGACGATCTTCAAGTTTGCGCTGAGCCCTTATGAAAACTGGCAGCAGCTGGCATGGGCGGGCGTGTTCCTGATCACCATGGCCGTACTGGGCCTGAACATCCTGGCGCGCGTGCTGACGCGTGCCAAAAACTAAGCGGCCGACGCCACAGCCTTTAGCCACACCACACAACAAGGTCAAAGATGGACACCATCACCGCACAACGCGAGCAATCGAAAATTTCGGTCAAGAACCTCGACTTCTACTACGGCAAGTTCCACGCGCTCAAGGGCATCAACCTGGAAATCCCGGAAAAGAAGGTCACGGCTTTCATCGGCCCCTCGGGCTGCGGCAAATCCACGCTGCTGCGCATCTTCAACCGCATGTATGAGCTCTATCCCGAGCAGCGCGCGGAAGGCGAGATCATGTTCGACGGCGAGAACCTGCTGACGTCCAAAAAAGACGTGGCGCTGATCCGTTCCAAGGTCGGCATGGTGTTCCAGAAGCCGACGCCGTTCCCGATGTCGATCTACGACAACATCGCCTTCGGCGTGAAGCTGTTTGAAAGCCTGAACGCCTCGGACATGGACGAGCGCGTCGAATGGGCGCTGCGCAAGGCCGCGCTGTGGACGGAAGTCAAGGACAAGCTCAACCAGAGCGGCTCCAGCCTCTCGGGCGGCCAGCAGCAGCGCCTGTGCATTGCCCGCGGCATCGCCATCAAGCCTGAAGTGCTGCTGCTGGACGAGCCCTGCTCTGCGCTGGACCCGATCTCCACCGCGAAGGTGGAAGAGCTGATCGCCGAGTTGAAGAACGAATACACGGTGGTCATCGTGACGCACAACATGCAGCAGGCGGCCCGCTGCAGCGACTACACCGCCTATATGTACCTGGGCGACCTGGTTGAGTTTGGCGCGACCGAAGACCTGTTCTTCAAGCCCAAGCGCAAAGAAACCGAAGACTACATTACCGGCAGATTTGGCTGACCCCCGTCTCGGCTCACTGCGTGTAGCCGGATCCCCCCTTTCAGGGGGCAACAGCTGTGGCCCGGCGAAGCCGGTTCCACGCGGTTACTGGTCTGGAGCGCGGTGTGACTGGCCTTGTTATTGACAGATATAAGGGAACACATATGCCTGATAAACACCTATCGACCCAGTTTGACAGCGAACTCAATGGCGTGTCTTCGCGCGTCATGGAGCTCGGCGGACTGGTTGAGTCGCAGATTCGCCTGGCCATTTACGCGTTGTCGCAGTTCAGCGCCGAGAGCGCCAACCAGGTCATCGAAACTGAAACCCGCGTCAACGCGATGGAACTCGACATCGACCGCGAGCTCTCGTCCATCATCGCGCGGCGCCAGCCCACCGCGCGCGACCTGCGCCTGCTGATCGCGATTTCCAAGACCACGGCCAACCTTGAGCGCGCCGGCGATGAAGCCGAGAAGATCGCGCGCATGATCAAGTCCATCATCGAAAGCGGATCGGCCCGGGCCTTGCCTTCGTCGGACCTGCGTATCGCGGCCGAGCTTGCCTCCGGCCTGCTGCGCAAGGCGCTGGACGCCTTTGCTCGGCTGGACACCGCGGCGGCGGTCTCCATCCTCAAGGAAGATGACAAGATTGACCAGGAGTTCGACGGCTTTGTGCGCAAGCTCATCACCTACATGATGGAAGACCCGCGCACCATCTCACCGAGCCTGGACCTGCTGTTCGTGGCCAAAGCCATAGAGCGCGTGGGCGACCATGCCAAGAACATCGCGGAGTTCATCATCTACATCGTCAAAGGGGCTGATGTGCGCCACACCCCTATGGAACAGATTGAGTCGGCTGTAAAGTAAAGACGGAATGAAACACCAGCCACGCATTCTCATTGTTGAAGACGAGCCGGCCATCGCCGAACTGATAGCCGTCAACCTGCGGCATGGTGGTTTTGACCCCGTGGTGGCGGAGGACAGCGTGTCGGCCCAGCGTGAACTCGATGCCGTACTGCCCGACGCCATCCTGCTTGACTGGATGTTGCCGGGGCAAAGCGGTTTGGCGCTGGCCCGCCACTGGCGCAAGCAGGCACGCACCAAGAGCATTCCCATCCTGATGCTGACGGCGCGCGGCGACGAACCCGACAAGGTGGCCGGGCTGGACGCCGGTGCCGACGATTACATCACCAAGCCGTTTTCCACCCAGGAGCTGTTGGCCCGCATACGCGCCGTGCTGCGCCGCCGCGCTCCCGAGTCGGTGAATGACAGCGTGACGGTGGGCGGGCTGGTGCTGGACGCCGCGACGCACCGCATTTCCTACCTGGGGCAAGAGCTCAAGCTGGGCCCGACCGAATTCAAGCTGCTGCATTACCTGATGAAGCATGCCGAGCGCGTGCACAGCCGCAGCTCGCTGCTCGACAAGGTCTGGGGCGACCACGTCTTCATTGAAGAGCGCACCGTCGACGTCCACGTCAAGCGGCTGCGTGAAGCCCTGGGCTCTGCAGGCACCATGGTGGAAACCGTGCGCGGCGCCGGCTACCGGCTGACCGCGATGGCCGCCAACAACCCGGTCGCTGCGGCACAATCCAACGCATGATCAGTCGCTGGATTGTTTTTGCCATCTGCATGCTTGCAGGTGGCGGCTTGGGCTTCTGGGCGCGCACCGTGAGCGGCCTGAGCTTCGGCCTGGGCATAGGCCTGGCGGTGGCTGCCTTGATCTGGCTGGCGATCGACAGCTTGTTCATCAACCGCCTGCTGCGCTGGTTGCGCACTGAGCAAAGCAATGAAACACCCGCCGTGATGGCTGGCAGCGCACCCAACCTGCCGGGCGTTTGGGGCGAGGTCGCGGACCGCACACGCCGGCTGCTCAAGAACCGCGACCAGCAGTACCAGGAAAGCCAGGCCCGCCTCGACGAGTTCCTGGCTGCCATGCAGGCCTCGCCGAGTGGCGTGGTGCTGCTTGACGCACAAGGCCGCATCGAATGGTGCAACCAGATGGCCAGCCAGCATTTCGGCTTTGACGCCCAGCGTGATGTGATGCAGCACATTGCCAACCTGGTGCGCGACCCGGCCTTCAAGGCTTATATGGCGACAGGCAACTTCGCGGACGATGTGGTCATTCCGGGGAGTGCCAGCACGCCGGCGCGGCCGGTGAAGCTGTCGGTCCATGTGCATTCCTACGGCAAGGACCGCAAGCTGCTACTCTCGCGCGACATCACGGCCGTGGAACTGGCGGAAGCCATGCGCCGGGATTTCGTGGCCAATGTGTCGCATGAGATACGCACGCCGCTGACGGTGTTGTCGGGTTTTATCGAAACCCTGCAAACCCTGCCGCTCAAGGAGCCCGAGCGCGCCCGCTACCTGGCGCTGATGTCGCAGCAATCGCAGCGCATGCAGACACTGGTGAGTGACCTGCTGACCTTGTCGCGCCTCGAAGGCAGCCCTTTCCCGAGCACCAACGATTGGGTGACGTTGGGAGCGTTGCTGGCCCAGTGCGAGCAGGAAGCCAAAGCCCTGTCGGCGGTGATCGCCCCGCAGGGCCACCGGCTGGAGTTTGACCCCGGACCGGTCACGGAAATCGCGGGCGTGCAGACCGAGCTTTACAGCGCGATGTCCAACCTGATGACCAACGCGGTGCGCTACACGCCCGAGGGCGGCCTCGTGCGCGTGAGCTGGGCTTTGCTGGAAGACGGCCGTGGCGAATTCAAGGTCAAGGACACGGGCCCCGGCATCGCGCCTGAGCACCTGCCGCGCCTGACGGAGCGCTTTTACCGCATAGACCGCAGCCGCTCACGCGAGACCGGCGGCACCGGCCTGGGCCTGGCCATCGTCAAGCACGTGGCACAGCGCCACGGCGCCGAACTGCATATCGAGAGCGAACCGGGGCAGGGCTCCTGCTTTTCCATCGTCTTTCCGGCTGCGCGCGTGCGCCGGATTCAGTTGGCCAAGGCTGCCTGAAAAACCTAAGCTGCCGGCGCCGCCCGCAGGCTGCGCCTGACGGCGTGCCACAGCAAACCCAGGAAGCAGGCCGCCGCCAGCGCGATGGCCACCGTGCTGGCGGCCCAGAAGCTGCCGGCTGACTGCGTGGCCGTATGGCCCGCGATACCTTCGTAAGCCAGGCGGTAGCCGCCCAGCAGCCCCAGGCCCCACAGCAGTACGCCGTAGATCGCCAGCGGAGCGATGGTGATGCGGTAGCAGCGCAGCAGGAATGCGGTCAGGGCCTGGGTCGCGTCGGCCACATGGTAGAAGGCCACCCATACCAGCAGCGAAGAGGCGAGTGCGACGATCTCGGGGCTGCTGGAGTACCAGCCGGCCAGCACGGGCCCGGCCAGGGAAACAAACGCCGCCAACATGACCGCCGCCAGCCCGGTGACCTTGAGCCCCAGCAGTACCACGCGCCTGGCGTAGTCGGGCCGGCCAGCGCCCATCCAGAAGGACACGCGCGCGCTGCAGGCAATCGCCATCGACAGCGGCATCATGTAAAGCACGGCAGCCACGCTGGAGGCGATCTGGTGGCTGGCCGAGGCCACCGTGCCCAGGCGCGCGATGAAAAGGGCCATCAGCGTGAATGAGGTCACTTCCACCAGGTAGGCCAGGCCGCCCGGGATGCCCAGGCGCGCGAAGTTGCCGATTTGCGACCAGTCGGGCCGCTCCATGCGCTGCCAGATGCGGTAGGGCGTATACAGGGGCTGTGTGCGCAGCATCAGCAGGGCCAGCGCCAGCAGCAGGTAGTTGACGATCAGCGTGGCCCAGGCGCAGCCCACCGCGCCCATGGCCGGCACACCGGCGCCGCCCGCCACCAGCCAGATCGACAGCGGAATCTTGACCATCAGGGCGCCGACCTGCAGCCAGGTGACCAGTAGTGGCTTGCCCAGCGACTGGTTGAAGGTACTGTAGATGCGAAACAGCAGCGAGGGCGCGAAGGCAAAAGCGAGGACGGCGAGGTAATGCTGCACCTCGCCGCGCATCAGCTCGGGCACCTCGGCCCAGCGAAGCAGGGGCCCCGGAAAGAGCATGGGCGCCATGCCCGCCGCCACGATGAAGGCGCAAAGATACATGCTTTGCCTCAGGGATGCGCCCACCGCTTCATGGCGCCGCGCACCCAGCATCTCGGACCAGATGGGCAGCAGCGCCTGCACGATGCCGATCAGCCCCACATACACACTGACATAAAGGGCCGATCCCACCGACAGCGCTGCCAGCGCTTCGTCGCTGTAGCGGCCCGCGATCACGGTATCGGCGACGCCGAAGGCCATGACGGCCAGTTGCCCGACCAGCACGGTGCCCGCGTGCCGGCTGATGACCTTGAGCTCGCTCAAGGCTTGGCTTTGCCGTTGGCGCGGCGGGAAGGAGAGGGTGCTTTGGCGGGGGCGCCCAGGCTGACCCGTTTGTAGAGCTGCACGTTCTCCGTCTTGTCCGTGGGACGGCGCACCGTCGCCTGGAAAGCCCAGTCGGGCAGGTTGACCTTGCTGCTCAGCGTGGGCTGGGCCTCGACGTCGACGATGAGGTAGGGGCAGCTGGCCTGCGCGCCGGCCTGGCGCAGCTCAAGCCCGCCGTGGTACTGCAGGGCGGCAGCCTGGGCGCTGCCTATGCCGTAGATTTCGACGCAGGCATTTTTGTCCACCAGGCTGGCGATCTGGCGCGACATGGGTGCGAAGCTGCGCGCGTAGTCAAGCAGCGGTAGCCAGAGCGTCATCAGCAGCAGCCAGCACAAGGTGGCGCCACCAGCCGGCAGCACCAGCGACTTCCAGACGGCCGCGCGCTGCGCGCCGGCCCGCCACTTGACGAGCCAGGCCCAGGCCAGGGTGGCGGCCAGCGCAAACAGAAAGGCCAGCCCGGAAAAGCTGGGCTCGAAGCCGGGTGCGAGCTTGGCCACGTTGGCGGCGGGCTGGCGCGGCACGCCGGTCTGCATGGCGATCCAGACGACCCAGATGATGATGGCGCAGCCGGTGAAGAACAGCAGGGTGAACCAGTCGATCAGCGAGGCTACGCTGCGCTTGAGTGTCGGCAAGGCGAAGGCTGCCAGCGCGGCCAGTGGCGGCAGGCTCAGCAGCAGGCTGCGGTCGGAGGCGGTGGTGGTCAGCGTCGCGGCAACGGCCATGGCGGCAAACCACAGCGGCAGGGCGACATGGCGGCTGGCCAGCTGCCGGCGCCAGCGGTAAAGCGTCCACATCGCCAGCGGCCAGGCCGGCCAGGTGAACCACAGCAGCAGGCGCCCCAGGCTGCGCCAATCCTTCCAGGCGGAGCCCTCACCGGTGCCGGGCAGGTGGATGCGCCAGCGCCAGAGGTCCAGGCCATAGGCCAGCAGCGCAACCCCCAGCGTGATGCCGGTGATCAGCAGCACCCAGTGCCAGGACTGCTGCCTGGCCGCGGGGTCGGTCCGGTCGGTGCCCCAGTGCATATGGGTCCATTCCACCAGCGCCCCGCCCACGCCCAGCAACAGCGCTAGCGTGGGCGCGCCACTCAGGGTGAGGCCGGCCAGGCCGATCAGCAGGCCGAAAGCGGGCCCCAGGATTTTGGTGGCACGGCGATAGGGACTGGCCGCCATGGCATAGAAGGCCAGCGCCGTGAACCCGAGCTGTGCCAGTGCCGGCGTGGTTTCGTGAGAAAGCTGCGCCAGGCCCAGGCTGGCGATCAGCGCCAGCAGGCCGGCGTCTGCAATCGCCCGGGCGTAGTCCACCGGGCTGGCTTCGCCGCCAAAGGCAAAGGCGACCGGCTGGGCCAGCGGGCTGCGCGCCAGGTAGTACACCGCATACCAGGTGGACAGCAGGGCCAGCACCAGCAGGCCCACAAAGGGCACCCGCACCGCCAGGGCCGGATCCAGGAAAGGCAGCCATTTGATCGCCACCGCGCCCAGCCAGTAAGGCGCCAGCGCGTCGAATTCGGTGGCGCGGCCCAGCAGCTGCGGCTGCAGCCAGTTGGCCAGTGTGGAGGCCAGTTCGCGCATGACGCCAAAGGCCGCGATGTCCTCGTTCTTCCAGGGGCCGCGCCCCAGGAAACCCGGCAGCACATAAGCCACGCAAAACAGCAGCAGCGCAAGCCGCGGCAGGCGGCGCACGGCGGACTGGGCAATGATGGCGGGTGAAGGTTTGTTCAAAACGGTTGGAGTCGGGAAGGTGCGGGGGAGGGCCGGCAAGGCTGCCGGGCCGCCATCCCGGGCCATTGGCAATTTTGCGTCAAACCGGGCGCCTGGGTTTTGCGGCGCCCGGCAAATTTTGCCGAAAAAAAAGCAGCCTGAATTTCAGGCTGCTCTTGTCGGGCTGGCGAAAGAATTCGCAGCTTACTTCGCAGCGGTCTTGCCGAAACGGTTGCGGAATTTCTCGACGCGGCCGCCCATGTTGTCCACGGATTTTTGCGTGCCGGTGTAGAAGGGATGCGATTCGCTGGACGTATCGAGCTTGTACAGGGGCAGTTCGCGGCCGTCGTCCATGGTCACCATTTCCTTGGTGTTCACGCAGGAGCGGGTGACGAACTTGAAGTTGTTGGACAGGTCCAGGAAACAAACTTCGCGGTAATTGGGGTGAATGCCTTCTTTCATGATCTTTCCTTGTTCGATGCGGGAGCCACACAAGCCAGTCCTGGGCACTTTCCGCTAAGCCTGCCATTATGCCATGAAATCAAGCACTTAGCGAAGTTTTGGCCACGTGAGAGGCGATTTTGTGCCCAAGACAGTGCTGAAAAAGGGGTAAAGAATCGGGTTTATCCCAGCCGGGGCCGCGGAACCGGCTTTGCCGGGCCGCAGGCGCAGCGCCCCCTCGGGGGGCAGCGCATTACACGGAGCCGAAGGCGCAGTGAAAAGCGTGGGGGCTAACCGCCTCGCCGCATCATGTCGAAGAACTCATGGTTGTTCTTCGTGGCCTTCATGTTCTTGAGCATGAGCTCCATGGACTCGATTTCATCCATGTTGTACATGAATTGGCGCAAAATCCGCGATTTTTGGAGGATTTCAGGTGCAAGCAGCATTTCTTCCTTGCGGGTGCCGCTGCGGTTGAGGTGGATGGCCGGGAACACGCGCTTTTCGTAAAGGCGGCGATCCAGGTGGATTTCGCAGTTGCCGGTGCCTTTGAACTCTTCAAAGATCACTTCATCCATGCGGCTGCCGGTGTCGACCAGGGCGGTGCCTATGATGGTCAGGCTGCCGCCTTCCTCAATATTGCGGGCTGCGCCGAAAAAGCGCTTGGGGCGCTGCAGGGCGTTGGCGTCCACGCCGCCAGTCAGCACCTTGCCGGAGGAGGGCAGCACGTTGTTGTAGGCGCGGGCCAGGCGGGTGATGGAGTCCAGCAGGATGACCACGTCCTTGCCGAGCTCGACCAGGCGCTTGGCGCGCTCGATCACCATTTCGGCCACGTGCACGTGGCGCGCGGCGGGTTCGTCAAAAGTCGAGGAAATGACTTCGCCGCGCACGCTGCGCTGCATTTCGGTCACTTCTTCGGGGCGTTCATCCACTAACAGCACCATCATGACCACGTCAGGGTAGTTGGCGGTGATGGCGTGGGCGATGTTCTGCATCATCACGGTCTTGCCGGATTTGGGCGGCGCCACCAGCAGGGCGCGCTGGCCTTTTCCGATGGGCGAGACGATGTCGATGATGCGGCTGGTCAGGTTCTCCTCGCCCTTGATGTCGCGCTCGAGCTTGAACTGCTCGCGCGGGAACAGCGGGGTCAAATTCTCGAACATGACCTTGTGCTTGTTGTCCTCGGGCAGGCCGTCGTTGACCTTGTCGAGCTTGTTCAGCGCGAAATAGCGTTCGCCGTCCTTGGGGGTGCGCACTTCGCCTTCGATCATGTCGCCGGTGTGCAGGTTGAAGCGGCGGATCTGGCTGGGGCTGATGTAGATGTCGTCGGTGGACGCGGTGTAGCTCGAATCAGGGGCACGAAGGAAGCCGAAACCGTCGGGCAGCACTTCCAGCACGCCGTCGGCGACGATGGTTTCGCCGGTTTTTGCACGTTTTTTGATGATGGCGAACATCAGCTCCTGCTTGCGCATGCGGCCGACGTTTTCGATCTCAAGGGCTTCGGCCTGCTTGAGGACTTCAGACACGTGCAGTGCCTTGAGTTCGTTTAAGTGCATGGAATTACTCCTTGCGGAGTTCATTGATGGAAAACGGGGGAGGTTTGAAAAGAAGCCGCAGAAGTTGGCTTACAAACCGGCAACTCGAACCGGACGCCGAGGGCCGACCGGTGAATAAAGCACATTATGACAGGAAATTCAGGCGGGAAATGGGATGGGATTCACGCGTCCGGGCAGGCTGCCGGGGGCGCGCCGGGGAGGAAGCGGCAGGGCGCTGAGCTTCCTTTTCCGGCGCAAAAACTTCAGGCCAGTTGCTGGTCGATGAAGGCGGTCAATTGGGCCTTGCTCATGGCGCCGACCTTGGTGGCGGCCAGCTGGCCGTCCTTGAACAGCATCAGCGTGGGGATACCGCGGATGCCGAACTTGGCGGGGATGTCGCGGTTTTCGTCCACGTTCATCTTGGCGATCTGCAGCTTGCCGTCGTAGCCGGTCGCCACTTCATCCAGGATGGGAGCGATCATCTTGCACGGGCCGCACCATTCAGCCCAGTAATCCACCAGCACCGGTTTGGAGGCTTGCAGCACATCGGCTTCGAAGGTGGCATCGGTGGTATGTTTGATCAGTTCGCTCGCCATGGCGGCTCCTTTGTCTTGGTTAGGATGGTTACGATACGTAGGGGCTAAAGTTGCAGTCATTGTGGCAGAAAGCAAGTGGCCGGGTCGGGTGGGCAGGGGCTATCACCCTGATAGCCACCCGCTCAATCCGCTTGCAGCCCACCCCCTTTTTTCCGTGCTTCCCGTCGCAAAACCCTATCCATGCCACCTGCCTTCACCGCCGACGCTGCCGACACCGCTGTCCCGCCCGAGGCATTGTGCTGGCGCCAGGCCATGGCCAGGCTGGCTGGGGCATTGCAGGCCAGGGATGTGCACCCGGCCGAAGCCGTCGTACTGCTGCCCTATGCGCAGCTGATCCAGCAGGCCCGGCAGGCCTGGGCCGCGCAGGCTGGCGACACCTTTTTTGTCCCGCGTTTTGAAACCACCATGAACTGGGCCGGCGGCCTGGGCGGCACGCTGGGCTTGTTTACGCCCTCGGGCGACGATTTGCGCATGGATGTCGCCATCGACATGCTCACCGCCGCCTCGCTGCTGGAGCGGGCCGGGCTGGGCAGCCAGCAGGATGCGTTGGCCGGGCGCCTGGTTGAGGCCGCCTGGAGCCTGGCCGGTGTGGCCGCCGCCGTCATGCCGGCACGGCGCCGGGCATGGAGCGAGCGGCTCGCGGTGGGCCTGGGGGCTGGCCTGGATTCCCCGGTGCTGGCGCTGGAAGCCGCCGTGGGCCGTATCGCCCTCGCCTGGGCAGCGGCCTCGTCCTATCCCACGGATCGCTTGTTCCAGGCCCAACCCTCGCTGTTCGCCGTGCTGGAGGGCTTCCAGGTTGACCCACTGACCGAGGCGCTCAAAGCCCATTTCGGCGACCGTTCCTTGTCCATTCCCCTGTGCATTCCCTTTGATGCCGGGCCACCGCCTGCACTGCATGCCGCACAGGATGCCGAAGACGAAGCGGGGCGTGCCGCAGCCTGTGTGCTGGCCCACCTGGCGCAAGGGCGCAGCCCGGTCGCCTTGATCGCGCAGGACCGCCAGCTCACACGCCGCGTGGGCGCCATGCTCGCCGAGCGCGGCATCGCCATGCGCGATGAAACCGGCTGGAAGCTTTCCACCACGCGCGCCGCCGCCAGCCTCATGAACCTGCTGCGCGCCTTGCCCTGGGATGCCTCCACTGATGCCGTGCTCGACTGGCTTAAAAATGCGCCAGCCTTTGAGCCCATGCTGGTGACGGCCGCCGAAACCGAGTTGCGCCGCGTCGGCGTGCGCGCCTGGCGCGACCTGCCGGCCTTTGCCGAAGAGGACATCGTGCCGCCGGCTTTCATGGCCACCCAGCCGCTGGCTCTTCAGGCCAATGCCTTGCGCGCGCCTCTGGCCCGTGCCCGCCCCCTGGCTGTGTGGCTGCGCGACCTGCGCGCCGCGTTGCAATCAGCCGGCCAATGGGATGCGCTGGCGCAGGACGAGGCCGGCCAGGTCGTGCTCGAGGTGCTGCGGCTGCACGAGGGTGCCGAGACCGAATTCCAGGCCTCACCCGTCATGCGCCTGCATGACTTCACCCAGTGGGCCAACCAGGCGCTCGAAGGCGGCAAGTTCGCGCCGCCGCATCCGCAGGCCGAGCAGGTCGTGATCCTGCCGCTGCCGCAACTGCTGGGCCGGCCCATGCGCGCGGTGGTGCTGCCCGGCTGCGATGAAATCCGCTTGCCGGTATCGCCCGAACCGGCCGGCCCCTGGACGCCCGCCCAACGCGAACTGCTGGGCCTGCCTTCGCGTGAGACCCTGGCCACCGCGGCCCGCCAGGCTTGGCGCTATGCCTTGCAGGCGCCGCAGGTCGATGTGCTCTGGCGCACCAGCGAGTCCGGCGAGCACCTGATGCCCAGCGGCTTTGTGCAGGAACTGCTGCTGGCGCAGGACGAAGCCGGGCAGGAGGTGCCGCTTGCCGGCGACCCGCGCAGCCTGCGTGTGGTAGACATCCAACCCACGCCCCACCCCTTTCCGACCGGGGAGGCCTTGCCTCTCACGCGGCTGTCGGCCAGCGCTTACGAGGACTTGCGGCGCTGCCCCTACCGCTTCTTCGCGCTGCGCCAGCTCAAGCTGCAGGAGCCCGAGGAGCTCGAAAGCGAACTCGGCAAACGCGACTTCGGCAACTGGCTGCACAGCCTGCTGCGGCATTTCCATGAGGCGCTCAAGGCCGCGCCCACCACCGACCCGGCCGCGCGCACCGTCCTGATCGATGCGGCGGCCGATCAGGCCGCGCGCGAACTGGCCTTGGGCGAAAGCGAATTCCTGCCCTTTGCCGCCGCCTGGCCCGGCGTGCGCGAGGGTTACCTGAAATGGCTGGCCGAACACGAAGCCACGGGCGCCCGTTTTGACGAAGCCGAGGTCTGGCGCGAAATGCCGCTGGGCGAGCTCACACTGCTCGGCAAGCTGGACCGCATAGATCGCCAGGCCGACGGCCATGCGCTGCTGATCGACTACAAGACCGAGCCGCGCGCCACCACCGCCGAGCGCATCAAGGGCGGCCAGGAAGACACCCAGCTCGCCTTCTATGCCGCGCTCATGAGTGACGACACCCTGGCCGCGGCCTATGTCAACCTAGGCGAAAAAGAGCCGACCAAGACTTATGAGCAGCCCGAGATCGTCGGCCTGCGCGACGAACTCATCGACAGCATCCTGACCGACATGGCCCGCATCAAACTTGGCGCAGCACTGCCGGCGCTGGGCGAAGGAAAGGCTTGTGACTATTGCTCGGCTCGAGGTCTCTGCCGCAAAGACTTTTGGAGTCTGGACGAGGAAGCGACGAATGGGGAGGAGGGTGGATGAACCCGCCAACCAACAAATTGATCGCCCACGCCGCCGCCTATGAATGCAACGGCGAGCCGGTCTCGGCCGAGGCGTTTTATGCGATTGCCTGCGACCCGCGCCGCAGTGTCGCGGTCGAGGCCTGTGCCGGCGCCGGCAAGACCTGGATGCTGGTGTCGCGCATCGTGCGGGCCCTGCTGGACGGCGCCACGGCCGCACCTGGGCAGCAGGTCCTGCCGCATGAAATCCTGGCCATCACCTTCACCAAAAAAGCCGCTGGCGAAATGCGTGAGCGCCTGGACGACTGGCTCAAGGCCTTCGCCCATGCCGACGATGCCACGCTGCAGCGCGAGCTTGAAATGCGCGGCGTGCGGCTGGACCTTGCCGGCGCCAAAGGCCGGCAGGCCGCCCAGCAGCTGCGCGAGCAGCTCTCCAGCCTCTACCGCTCCATTCTTGCCAGCGGTCGCTCGGTGCAGATACGCACCTTCCACAGCTGGTTTGCCGCCTTGCTGCGCAGCGCCCCGGTCGCGGTGCTGCAGCGGCTCGAATTGCCCGTCAACTACGAGCTGCTCGAAGACGATGCGCCCGCGCGCGCCTTGGTCTGGCGGCGGTTTTACGCGGCGGTCGCGGCTGATGCCGCGCTCAAGGCCGACTTTGAGGCCGTGGTGCTCACCCACGGCCGTTTCCAGGCTGACAAGGCTTTGCAGGCCGCGCTCGACAAGCGCACCGAGTTCACACTGGCCGATGAAAAAGGCGTCATCGCCGCTTCGGTCCAGCCCTTTGCCGTGCAGTACACCGAGTTCGGCGGCCTGGATGAACCCGAAGAGCTGCTCAGCAGCAACCGCTTCCACCGGCAAACGCTGAGGGACGCCGCCGTGGCGCTCGGCCGTGCCAGCGCGCCGACTTTCTCGGCCAAGGGGGTGGAACTCGAGCAGGCGCTGACGGCCGGCGACATCCCCGCGGCCATTGCGGCCCTGCTGACGGAAAAAGGCACGCCGCGCAAGTTCGGCGAAAAAATCGTCGGCATCGAACAGGTGCGCATCGCCCAGGACCTGGTGCTGCGCGTGGTCGCGGCCCGCCAGGAGCATAACGCCTGGCAGCACCAGCAGCGCATGGCGCGCCTGACCCGCGTACTCATCGCGCAGTTCACTGCCCTCAAACGTGAACGCGGCTGGGTCGACATGAACGATGTTGAGCGCGCCGCGTTGCTGATGCTGGCCGACCCTGTCCTTTCAGGCTGGGTGCAGGAGCGCCTGGATGCGCGCATACGCCACCTGATGATTGACGAGTTCCAGGACACCAACCCGCTGCAGTGGCAGGCGCTGTATTCCTGGCTCATCGGCTATTCGGGCGCGGGCACGGCGCCCAGCGTATTCCTGGTGGGCGACCCCAAACAAAGCATTTACCGCTTTCGCCGCGCAGAGCCGCAGGTCTTTCGCGCCGCGCAGGCTTTTGTGGTGCACGGCCTGGGTGGCGACCTGCTGAGCTGCGACCACACGCGCCGCAATGCCGAGGCCGTCATAGACACCGTCAACGCCGCCATGGTGACGGCGCGTGAGGCAGACGGTTATGACGGCTTTCGCGAACACACCACGGCTTCGGGCCAGGCCGGCGCCGTGGGCCGGCTGCCGCCGATTGCGCGCAACAAGGACGAGGAAGAAGCCTCGCCGCTGGCCGCCGGATGGCGCGACAGCCTGACCACGCCGCGCGAACTGCCGGAAGAAACCCTGCGTACACGGGAAGCCCGGCAGGCCGCCGCCTGGATCTCCGGACAGATCGCCGGCGGGCTGCGGCCCCAGGACGTGATGGTGCTCTCGCGCAAGCGCGCCGGCCTGCTGCCGCTGCAGGACGAACTGCGGGCCCTGCACATTCCAGCCCAGGTGGGCGAGAAAACCGAACTGATCGACTGCTGCGAGGTGCAGGATCTGGTCGCGCTGCTCGACGTGCTGGTCTCGCCGCAGCATGATTTGTCGCTGGCGCGCGCGCTGCGCTCGCCGCTCTTTGGCCTGGCCGACGAGGGCCTGGTGCAACTGGCTTTGCTGCAGCGCGAGTACGGCGCGCCCTGGTACGAGCTGCTGCAAAAAGAAGAACTGCTCACGCCCGAGCTGCAGGGCCTGGGCGAAACGCTGGCGCGCTGGAAAAGCTGGCTCGACAGCCTGCCGCCCCATGACGCACTGCAAGGCATTTATGACGACGGCGACGTGCTCGCGCGCTTTGGCGCCGCGGCGCCCACGGCGCAGCGCGGGGCGGTGCTGGCCAACCTGCGCGCGCTGCTGGGCGTGTCGCTGGAGCTGGACGGCGGCCGCTATGCCACGCCCTATGGTTTTGTGCGGGCCCTCAAGGCCGGCGGCACGCAGGCGCCGGCCACCGTCAGCGGCGAAGCGGTGCGCCTGCTGACGATTCACGGCGCCAAGGGCCTGGAAGCCGAGGCCGTGCTGCTGCTGGACACCGACACTGTGGAGCGCAATGCCGACAGCATGGGCGTGCTGGTCGACTGGCCCGGCGAAGCGACTGAGCCGCGCAAGTTTGTTTTCCTGGTCAGCGAAAGCCGGCCGCCGGCCTGCGCCGCCGAAACCCTGGCGGCCGAGCAGGCCGCCCGCAAGCGCGAAGAGCTCAATGCGCTGTATGTGGCGCTCACGCGTGCACGCCACACGCTGGTCATCTCCTCGATAGAACCGCACCGCGTGACCACCGAAAGCTGGTGGCAGCGCCTGCAGGGCCTGGTGGATGAACTGCCCGCGCCCGCGGCCGACGAAACCGCCGGCCAGCACGCCGAGGCTGAGGATGCCGGCGTGTTTTACCTGCCTGAGTTGCCCGAGCTGCCCCAAGCGCTGATGCCCGAACCGCCCGACGTGAAGCGGCTTGACGAGGATTCCCCGAAGGCCCGCATAGGAAAAGGCATGCACCGCCTGCTCGAATGGGGCGGTGCGCTTTCACCGGACCAGGTGGCGGCTGTGGCGCGCGAGTTCCGGTTGAGCCCCGCACAAGCGGCGCAATCGGCGGCGCTGGCCGCGCGCATCCTGGCCGGTGAGGGGGCCTGGGCCTGGCGGCCCGATGTGCTCGCCTGGCAGGGCAATGAGGTCGACCTGGTCTACGCCGGGCAGGCGCTGCGGCTGGACCGCCTGGTGCAGCGCAAGGATGCCGGCCACGAAGGCCACTGGTGGGTGCTGGACTACAAATCCAGTTTTGCGCCGCAGGAACTCCCCGAACTGGTCGCCAAGATGCAAAGCTACCGTGCGGCGGTGCAGCGCATCTACCCAGGCGCCCCCGTGAAAGCGGCTTTTCTGACGGGACAGGGAACTGTGGTCGTCGTTGATTGATCACACCGGGCCTGTCCGGCGCATATCCGTCCACTTCCGGCACCATGCCGACTGAAAGGCATTCCATGTTCAAGCACTTCGTCACATCCCTGGCCCTGGCGGCCACCTTGCCGCTGGCGCTGGCGCAAAGCCCCGCGCCCGCCAATCCCACGGTGCGCCTGCGCGCCACGATCGAAAAAGTCGATGCCACCAGCCTCACGGTCAGGGAACGCAGCGGTGAGGTCATCACGCTGGTGCGGCCTGCCGCGATGGATGTCTCGGAAGTCTTTCCGCTGGCGCTGGCCGACATCAAGCCCGGCAGCTATATAGGCACGGCCGCCATGCCCCAGGCCGACGGCAGCCAGCTGGCGCTGGAAGTGGTGGTGTTTCCCGAAGCCGCGCGCGGCACCGGCGAAGGCCATCGCCCCTGGGACTTGCGGCCCGACAGCACCATGACCAACGCCACCGTGGCCGACCTGGCCGCCGCGCCTTCGACGGTGCCCGGCGGTCAGAAGCTCACGCTGCGCTACAAGGACGGCGAAAAAACCGTCATCGTGCCGCCCGATGCGCCCGTGGTCTCCTTCAAACCCGGCAAGGCCGATGAAAGCGCCTTGCTGGTGCCCGGCGCGAAAGTGATGATCACCGCGCAGGAGCGGGGCGGCAAGCCGACCGCTCTGCGCGTGATCGTCGGGCGCAATGGCTTTGCGCCGCCCATGTAATTGGGCGCGAGGTTTCCCCGCACCCTGCCGCACCAGGCGAGTATTCGCCGTGCTCGTCACCCCCTGTAATAATCAGGTCATCCGTTTCGCCGGACCACATCTGCCTCGACGCTTTGCCGTTCGCGAGCCTTCGGTCTTTTTGTTTTTCCCCGTTTAACCTGCGACCGCTGCATGCGGAAACCCCTTGATACCTGGTGCATCCTCCTCTGAAACCTCGCCCACCGCGTTGCGCGTTGCCGTCATTGGCGGCGGGCCCGCCGGCCTGATGGCCGCAGAAGTACTTGCCGGCGCGGGCGCAGCTGTGACGGTGCAGGTCTACGACGCCATGCCTTCGGTGGGGCGCAAGTTTTTGCTGGCTGGTATTGGGGGGCTCAACCTCACGCACTCCGAAGCGCCGCAGGCCTTTGTGGGCCGGTATGGCGAGCGCGCCGCGCAGTTGCAGCCGCTGCTGGCCGCATTTGGTGCGGCGGAGTTGCGCGCCTGGGCCGAAGCCCTGGGCGTGGAAACTTTCGTTGGCAGCTCGGGCCGCGTGTTTCCCAAGGACATGAAGGCCGCGCCCCTGCTGCGCGCCTGGCTGCAGTGCCTGCGCCAGGCCGGCGTGAAGTTTTCCATGCGGCATCGCTGGCTGGGCTGGGCCGAGGACGGCGCGCTGAAGTTCGCCACACCCACCGGCGAGCTGCGGGTAGAGGCCGATGCGGTGGTGCTGGCGCTGGGCGGTGGCAGCTGGGTGCGCCTGGGCTCCGACGGCGCCTGGGTGCCGCTGCTGGCCGCGCGCGGCGTGGCGGTTGCGCCGCTGCTGCCTTCCAACTGCGGCTTTGACGTCGCGGCGCGGCCCGACAGCCCCGCACAGCTGCAGGAAGCCGCAACGGATTCGGGCGAAACCCGCCGCGAATTTCTGCAGGAACTGATTGGCAAAAGCCCGCGGCCGCAAACCGGCTGGACCGAACACTTTGCCAGCCGCTTCGCCGGCCAGCCCTTCAAGTCCGTCGCCATCCATTTCACCGATTCACGCGGCCGCAGCTTCAGCCGCAAGGGCGAGTTTGTTGCCACCGCCACCGGCGTTGAAGGCAGCCTGGTGTATGCCGCCTCCAGCCTGCTGCGCGACGAGATCGCCGCGCACGGCAGCGCTACTTTCATGCTCGACCTGCTGCCCGATAAATCCGCCGAACAGGTTCTGGCCGAAGTGCGCCATCCGCGCGGATCGCGTTCGCTGTCCAGCCACCTCAAAAGCCGTCTCAACCTCGACGGCATCAAGGCCGCCATGCTGTACGAATTGCTGGGCAAGGACGCCATCGCCGACCCGGTGCGCCTGGCCGCCGGCATCAAGGCCCTGCCGGTGCGCGTCACGGCCGCCCGGCCCATCGACGAAGCCATCAGCACGGCAGGCGGCGTGATGTTTGAAGCCATGGATGCGCGGTTGCAACTGCAAAACCTCAAGGGCCCAGGCCAGCCCGTGTTCTGCGCCGGCGAGATGCTGGACTGGGAGGCCCCCACCGGCGGCTACCTGCTGACCGCCTGCTTTGCCAGCGGCCATGCAGCAGGGCAAGGTGTGATTGCGCATTTCGGCCTGTAATGGATTTTGGTTTTAAGCATCTCAAGAAAAGGAGCTCGCCATGATTGTCCGTTTCCACATCGAACCCATGATGCAGGACGAGTTTGAGTACCGCGTGAGCTACGAAGGCGAAGACCTCTTTGGCGACGCCGGCCTCGACAGCGTGGAGGCCTGCATCATCGCCGCCACCGAAGGCCTGGGCCAGGGCGCCATCGCGGCCGAAGTGGCCTACAAGGGCATCATCAGCGGCACTTACGCGCTCGCTTCGCTGGCACTGGTCTCGGCACAGATCGCGCAGCATGCGCTGCAGACCACCGAGGCGATTGAAGAGGCGGCACGGTAGCCGGGTTGTTAACTCGATGACGCAATATTCCATCCTCTTTGTCTGCATGGGCAATATCTGCCGCAGCCCCACGGCCCATGGCGTCTTCCTGCACAAAGTCATGGAGCGCGGCCTTGGCGAACAGGTACAGGTCGACTCGGCCGGCACCCACAACTACCATCCCGGCAACCCTCCCGACGAGCGCTCGCAGGCCCATGCTTCGAGACGGGGTTATGACCTCTCCAGCCTCAGGGCGCGGCAGATTTCGGAGGCGGACTTCGAGCGCCACGACCTGATCCTGGCCATGGACTGGGACAACTTGGCCTTGATCCAGGAAGAATGCCCCGCCGGGCATCTGCACAAGCTGCGCAGGCTCACGGAGTTCTGTTTAAAGCATGACAGCCCGGTCGTTCCCGATCCCTACTATGGCGGCAAGGACGGCTTTGAGCATGTGTTGGACCTGGTGGAGGATGCCTGCGAGGGCCTGGTGCGGCATGTGCAGCAGCAGCTGCGGTGAAACGGTACAGCGCATTCGGATTGGCCGTCGATTTGAATCAAAGATGCCGGTTTTATGGCTGCCTGATTTTTCTCGGTAATATCGCGGCAGGATCCGATCTCAACCAGGCAACCATTGCCTTTCTTTTTGCTCTCAACGCCCTATGAACATTGCTGCCGCACTCAAGTCAGAAATTTCCCGTGTTTCGAGAAAAGAAGCCAAGTCCCAGTTCCAGCCGCTGAAGAAGGCTTCAACGCAATACCGCAGCGACATCGCGGCTTTGAAGCGCCGGGTTGCCGAGTTGGAGAGGCTGCTGTCCCGCGTGGCCAAAGGCCAGGGCAAGAAAGCCGCGGAGCCGGCCTCGGACGAGGCTCCTTCCAGGATCCGTTTCAGCGCCAAGGGCTTTACCACGCTGCGCAGGAAGCTGGGCTTGTCGGCCGGACAAATGGGCCAGCTGATCGGGGTGTCCGACCAGTCCGTCTACAAGTATGAGAAGGGCGAGGCCCAGCCCAGGGCCAGGACGCTTGCTGCCATTGCGGGCTTGCGCGGGCTGGGTAAAAAGGCTGTGGCCGAGAAGTTGGATCAGGCTTAGTCTGGCCGCCACTGGGCCGTCATGTCTTGATCCAAGTATGGCGATGCCTGGTTTGAGAGGGGGGCTTGCAGTCAGGGCTTAGCCCCGGTGGCGCTTGAGTCAGTTGATACCCAAGGCTGTTGCTGAATAAGGTGACGAGCCTTGACGCCGCCAAAGTGATTTAAAAATCCAATTAAATCAACGACTTACGAGGCTGGAGAAGAGGGCGGGTTCTACAGTCTGGTTGCACAGCCAAGGGCAATTATGCCGGGAAATAGTTGGTTAGACATTGGGTGACCAATGCAACGAGGGCGGTTGCTCCCGCCTCCGAAGCCTTTGTACCGCAAGCTATGGCGAAATCCGCTAGCCAAGTCTTAACCTTTGTGCCCATGCCATGTGAGCCAGTGGTCTTGTCTTCGTTAAGTGCTAGTTCCAGTGCCTGAACATCACCAGAAGAAACGCCTAACGTTTTCATTGCATCCAGAAGTGATTGCAGGTCTCCAACGCGGATGCTTCCGAGAACAGTCTGAGTGACCTTTGAGTTCCCCAGCGCCATATTCTGTACGTTTCCACCATTGATGGTGGTATTAAAAATCTGCGTCACCTTTTCCTCCTTAATCGTCGTTGGAGTTGTAGCGCCTATGACATCGCCAGCACTGGGGTCTGCTGCTTCGATTTCCAGGGCAAACGCTAGCACTTTGGTTTTGATGATGTCAACAATGGCGACAACGTTTGATGCCGATATTGACATCCAGGCTGATGTGCATTGCGAGCCCCTCACATGAGTACTTGCATATTGCATTGTCAATTCAATAGGCCAGGGAATCCTCAGTTCGCCACTTTTGGCTGTCCGAGCGGCTAAGTCAGCAGCCTCTGCAATGCTGTCTCGAAACTGCACCGTGACGTAATGGTCTTGCAGCGCTTCTGGTAGTACGCCAACAGGTATCTCAAATACTCCAGTAAAACTCCCCATGAAATGACCCTTGTTTTGGGTCTTGAGCTTTCGATACTCTGGTACTTCAATTTCTTGCCGATAGCCTTCTAGCTCTTGTAAAGCCCATTTTTTTAACGGTTCGTTTTTCAGCCTTGAACCCAGCAACAGGCATAAGCGGAGTAATCGAGGTACCTCCCCTTGAGGTGCAACTGCTTCGGTGATGATGTCCTGCAATAGTCCCATAAGCGTTTTGAGTATTAATGGTTGTAAGGCCTATAAGTCCGATGTGCCGTCTCGCACTTTCTTCAGCATCGCTCGTAAACCAGTTTTAGACACGCGGATGGAGCTGTAGGTTCTACCGTTAACTAGTATGTCCAATTCATCAGTGACGAAGCTGCAATTCTTTACCAGGTCGTAAGGCAGGTCCTCTCTAATTGCTGAAGGGAGATGAACGCCTGACCAGGTTATCTCGGAATTTTTTAAAGCGTGGGCGCAGTAGGCCAAACGACCAGCGGGAGAATTCTCAACCGATAGCTTGTCGGCTGCTGAGGACCAATAGGACTTGTTCTGTCGAGCTGCCTCATAGAAGCGCTTAGTCGCTACTTTAAGAGGTACGGTTGAAGACAGCGCCTCCGCAATAGGCTGACGAACTGAATAGATAGCGAAAAGGCCTGCAATCGACAGAAGCACTACCCCAGTGGTCAGGCCCGCCACTCCTAATGACTGCAAGGCCGCCCCAATCAAGGCTCCGATGACACCCCAAAGAACTGGGCTCTTATCCATTTTCTCTCCTCCTCCGAATTCTCTTCAGGGTACCAAGGAATGACGCCCGTTGCCAGCGCCGCGCTTGGACTGAAGTAAACAAGTCGGTTAGCCTCCCCCAAACTGATGATTGTTTTCCCCGCCCGTAGGTTCGCGGAAGCTCTCGCGCTGTAATTCGAGAGGTGGCCGTGGCTACCGAAAGCCTAACGGGCAGTGTGCGGGCTGGAAGGACTAGGTTGCATACGGGCTGCCGTCAACTCATCAGCTATGAATTTTCGAAGTGTCTTCTTGCTGCTGTCGAAATGAGTCAAAAACACTACTTTCCCCCCTTGTCGCAGGGCATCGAGTAATGGCCCTTCCTTGGAGTCCAACGTGAGAACGATCGAATGGAATGACCTCGAAGCTATTGCAACATCCGCTTCTTCCTTATGGAGGCGGGTTTTCTCATTCATTCGCCTGACGCGGTGTGACAATTTTTGATTCTGAGCAGCAATGAATTCCGACTCCTCTCGGCTTATCCACCGTGTAGAGCCAAAGCCACCCACTCTCTGTTCGTTGTCTGGAAGAGTTGGGTCGTGGAATCCGAAAAATGTGTCCACAACGATATTGCACTTGATGATTTGCTCTTCAGCGAAGGCAAGAACACCCGGGTTTGCGATTGGAGGTATCTCGAACTCTGCCTCCCGAGTTAATCCGATGCTGAAATCCGGAGCTGGAAGCTCGACATACAGATCTAGGTTTCTCTTGTAAAGAAAATCCCAAACGTTGTTGTCAATGAAGATGGACTGCGACAGGTGGCACTTCCTTCCGTTGTCGATAATTTCTCGCTGATGAGATAGCCTCGTTTGCGTGACCACCTCCACGGCTCATCGTGATCGTGATTGTACGGCGGCGCTTTCTAGGGTGGAAATCACTGATATGTCTTCAGCCAGTTGTCTTGCATGATTGCCGCACGCGCCTCCTTTAGCGCTACAACGAAGGCAACCATGACACCACTCTCTACCCGAGAACTCCAGAAGTCCCTCAAGCGGGAAGCCAGGAAGCACAGCGCACAGCTTCGCGCGGCAGCTGCCAAATGTATTGCAACAGGAAATGCCGAATGGTGGAGCCAAGTCGTTCTACAGAATGGCGATGTCTTCCTCGCAGCAGATGCCTTTAGTCCTCCTCAGGGATGCCTTCCGGAATCTACCGATGACCCGGCCACAGCAGCGAACTTCCTCCTCCTGGTGAGCTTCGCCCTTCACTAGGAACGTTGGCTGTGACAACCTAAGTCCGCTGTTCTTTGCCAAAAAGTGTGGACGTGTGTAGGCTGCGATGTTTTCACTTGCGAAACGAAAGGCCATCAGCATGCAACAGCAGGATCGCGTAAGGGTCACCCATCTGATTCACCTTATGGAAGACCTGAAGGCTGCAGACCCTCATATGCCGTTGACCAAAGCGCTGGCTCTTCTCCGCATAGCTGCCACGCCTGGGATTGGTATCACGGAGTTGGCAAAGGCGTCCGGAACCTCGGTGGCATCAGCTTCGCGGCATATTCAATCCCTAGGCAGTGCAAAGACTCCAGGTGGTGCCCCGTTGGTGGTCTCAGGGTATGGCAGAGATGCCCGCACGAAGGCTGTGCTTTTGACCGAGGAGGGACGTCGCCTGGTGAATCGCGTGGCGGAGTCCTTGGAAAAACTGGGGGCTTAGTTCGGAAATATTTTGGCGCAAAACTCTGAGACCCACCTCGATGCGGATGGTCCGAAGAGTCCCCCCCTTACCCCTACCTCTTTCTCAAATGTCTATACCACCGGACGAAAGCTCATCCATTTCAGCAGGGCGGGCGGAGCAGCGGATTCGGGCGGCGCTTAATGGCACCTGGATTGCGCCGGAGAAGGACCCGTTTGATATTCAGTCTGATTCTCTCTATGGAGCCGTTGGAGGGCTGACTCTTCCTGTGCCTGTTTTTGAATTGGCCCCGGGGCTCAACTTGAGGCAGACTTTCTGCCACGTTATCGCACCGTACATCATGGCTTTTGCGCCACCACCTGGGCCAGGAAGGCCCCACCCTGGCCCTTGGACGGCTTTAGGAGAGGGCGGCTTAACTGTTGAAGCAGAAGTGGAGCTTCTATCTGGAGTGGCTCCGTTGGCCTTTGATCGCCTGAACACAATCTGGTTTGTAGTCGCATTGTTAAAGCTTCGTCTCGGTCTATCCCTCACTGTTCCAGTCATTGCTGACCGGCCATACGAGGTAGTAGGACGTGCACCCGAGCGCTGCAACCTTATACCTCTTGAGCTGGGTGCACCACTTGTACGTACGGCGCAGTCGCGTGCTGTGAGCCAGGCCGATTTGCAGTGGCTTCGAGCACACCTCGCACCCGCAGCCATGTTGATGAGAGATTCAGTTTTCAATCGGGCTTTTCAGACTCTCGATAGGGCGGTAGCTATTACCAATCCTGGAGCCGGAATTGTTATCGCATGGGCGGCTATGGAGGCCTTGATGCGTCCCGGTCAACATCGCATAACTGAACGGATATGCCGAGCACTTGCGACCATGTTGCAGCCACCGGGAAGCAAGAGGGATCGCGCCTTCACTGACATCGCGGCATCTTACGAAGCGCGAGGCGGCGCAGCACATGCAGGACATCTACCGGACAGCAAGCAGTTTGAAAAGACCTTTGACTTGGCACGTTCGGCCATAACAGCAACCATAGAGGCTGGGCAACTCCCCGACATTGAGGACCTACTGCGAAGGTGGTCACAGAAGGTCTAGAAGGTGTCCTAAAACGACCGGTTGCGGACACCCGCCACAGGCATGTCCATAAAATTGCTTGACAGCAATTCGGGCACCCCCTTGTGATTCGGACATCGTTTTCGTACCAAGGAGTGTTTGCCATGTCCCCGGCCTGAGTCACTCAGTGTCAATCAGCGATCCAAGTAAGGTTCCGTTCTGACTGCCCTTGAGGATGACGAGGGCGGCGGCGATGGAGGCCGCTTGTCGGCAAAGAGCAGGTAAACGATGAACAGTGGGTTGACCAGAAGCATCAACACAAACCAGACCCATTTCCCGTTCTTCGCGGCGTTGACCAGGCACCACACCCACCCAATGAGTACGAGTAATGCCAGTAGCGCCACCACAAGGAGCGCGATTGGCACCGAGTACGCAGCCAGGAAGTCAGGCTCAGTGCGCTTGACCTGCGCAGCCACAGTCAAGCTCGACACCCACAGCAGTGCGAGGGGCGTGTAGCGATGAAGCCTGAGCGGCGTTACTTGCATCTTCTCTCCCTCCGTGTGGCAGCCTCTGCTCTGGCGATTAGACCGCCGCCTGGGCTTTCGTCAAGCGGCTAAGGGTTGAGCGTGAGGCCCCAGTTGCTTTGCACACCTCTGACCACGAAGCTCCCAGTTTGAGCATCGTCAGAATCGCAGCATTGCGTTCAGTGTCCTCAGGACGCCCCTTGTAGCGCCCCTCGGCTTGAGCCTTGGCAATGCCCTGGGCGGTGCGCCTGCGGCGATCCTCGTAGTCCTTGCGGGCAATCGCGGCCAGCATGTCCAGCATCATCCCATTGAGAGCCTCAAGCATCCGCTTGGTTGTGTCGTCCCCTGGCGCAGCGAGTTGCCACGAGGTGGGGAGGTCTAAGGCAACCACGCGAACACGCTTCTCGCTGATACGAACCTTCAGGATCTGCCAATCCGCATCGTTCAGGCGCGATAGACGATCCACCTGCTCAATCAACATGATGTCACCTGGAGTGCTCTCTTCAAGTAGCCTAAAGAGTTCTGGGCGCTTCAAGCTGGCCCCTGATTCGTTTTCCAGGTAGTAGGCGGCGATGGTCAGGCCGCGCTCCTTTGCGAACTCCTGCAGGTCAGATTTGGCCCGTTTGGCATCTTGTTCAAGAGTGGAGGCGCGAAGGTATGCGCGGACGAACATTGGAACCCCTTGGTGCGATTGAGATGGTTCCAATAGTACCAGTGCGATTTAGATGGTGTCAAGCACTTATCGAACCACTTAAATCTGGGCGAAGAGTGGTTCTCTGAAGGCATACCCTAAACGAACCGGACGGATGCAGTCATTTGCCCGTCCTTCACTGGCTTCGCGCTTGGTGTGGTTTTCCATGTCATACGATCCCTGTTTCCGCCTGGGACAGAGAACTGTGTAACACGGCAACGCTTATCGCGTGGGTGCTTCACTATCGCAACATGATCCGCAGTGAGGTCGCGCATAACAATCTGGCAGAACCGTCCCATATACGGCTCTCCTTTGAGATGGTCACAGTCCCCGTACTCCATACCGCAAATTGAACACTCCTGCCTCCCCACAATAAAGCCCGAGCTAATAAAAACTTGCGGAGGAAAAACCAAATGCTCGATGGCTTCAAGCCTTTTGTAAATCAAGGCTGCATGGGCAAATCCAGCGTCGGCTCTAACTGCTGCTAGGGCGGCCGTTTGGGCGATCACGAGCTGATCCCAAGCATCGTTTGGGTGACTGCTCTTTAGCAGCATCCACATTCTGAGTTCCGACTTAACAACATCGATGGCGCATTCGTATCCAAGCAGAAGGTTGGCCCAGCGCTCATTTTCGGCTTCGATCGCTCGCGCTTTTTCTTCCGCAACGACTCTCGAAAGAGACTCCAAGGCTTCTAGGGCTTCCTCTTGCAAGCTGATATCGCGAGTTATGCACGCAACTGCTTCGGCGTCCTCAATCGTCGAGTTGCATCGTTCGATGAACTCATGCTCGGTTGTCATCTTGGATACTCCTTGCAAGAGCTGCCATATCTGCGAGACCACTTATCGGGCCTTCGTAATTAATCTTTTTGTAGGTGCGTTTAGCGGTTGTTTCCACAACTATGGACGCTTGCACGATTGTGTCCACTCCCTGCTTGCCCTTGAAGAAATCGGTTAGGTAATTTGTTAATACCCCATACGCGATAGAAACCAAATTGGGGTTTTCGGAAAGGGCTCCAGCAGCCACAAATATCGTGGGAGCTATCCAGGAAATATCATTATTCTGGATGTATGGCGGTCTCCGATCCTCGCTGAATACATCTTCAAGCGGAATACCTGCTCGGCGGAATAGGGTTCGCACTGTCCCCGTCTCCGAGAGCTGTCGCACTTCCGCTTGAGAGATAGCCGTTTCGAGGTTTGCAGGCAGTAGCGCAAGCCCTTGAGGCGAGCTGTAGTCCAAACTCGCAAGCTTCTCGCGGACGTTTGTAAAGTCTGAAATGGTTGTGGTCATCGTGTTCTTTCAGAGTGAAACTTTCGTGAGTTTGTATTGTCTCTGGAAGATTGATTTTGGTTGCGAACTGAGCTATCCGGATTTGCAATCCGGCATATAGCCGCTCGGCTATGCGTGCGCGGGATGCTGCGAGGTAAGCTGAATGCAGGCCGACTTACTGGGCAACACATGACGGCTATTCATTTGCAAGGGATGGGTCGTACTGAATGTCATACGGAAAGCATTTTGCGTCTGAGTAAATGCGAAGCAGTCCTCGGTAATACGCACTCGCCGGTAAGGTAGTGCCCGAATGACTGCAAGTAAATGCGGCAATGTCGGCAAGTTGAACCATAAAGCTCTCCGCATACGTGGTCACTTTGGGCTCTATTCTGAAAATATGGCCTGGCGGGGCGTTGATGCCGATGAATGCCGAATAGTGTTCATGTGCTTTACGTGCTTTGTCTCCGATAAATCTAACCAACGAATGTTCTGCCGAAACATAGATATCGCACTCTTTTGGCGTTGGAGAGGAGGCGCCGGTCAAGCTAATTGCCCATAGGTGAGAAGACAAATTCCCCAAAATCGCTTTGGGATCAATGCCGCCTGAGGCGAGCCTATGAACTTTGTGTGCTGTCTGCTGACCCGCCCCGTCCGTTAAGACAATGTTGTCTCCATATTCGTTACCGTGTTTTCGATAGTCGGTAATTGCAAAGCGGATGGCAACCTGCTCACGAGCCATAAGGTCGAACGCGTCATATAACAAATCCTCAACTATTTCACGTGTGAGAAAATCGAACCCGCCTTTCTTGCGCCCAGTCGGTGAACAAAGGAATCTGCAATGCAGTTCTTTCTCCCTTGGAATTCCGTACTTCTCTTTGAGAATCAGGACCCCCTCTTCTAGGCTTGGTAGGGTGTCTCGCCGTGCGATCACGTAGGCATAAGTAAGCACGTCAAAGTGTTGGCTCTCGTCCCCATAGGCCACGAATGGCGCAACCCCGGTTTGACCAAGCCGAATTGTGATTGTTTCAGGCGTCATGATTTCCATTGCCAGAGGTTACGCCTGTTTGGCGAGTGCCGGCCTGGAAGGCAAAGATCGGAGCTGGGCCATACGGAAAAACCTGCTTACGCCGCAGCACATCACCCGGTGGGATGAGCTGCCGGTGGCTCAGGCGTAGGGTGGGTATAACCCTCACACTAGGAGAGCGTTGTCAGGCCTACCCGCCAGCCGGAGGCGGATTTGCAATCTGAGTCATAGATTTCCGTAAGCCGCCCAAGGCATTCGGCTTGTGACAGACCAAATCTACTGTTAATAAATGGCCCCCATTAGGAAGAGCATTGGGGTCGCCAAATCGGCCTCGCTTGTGACAACGCAAATCCGCTGTTGGAGGACTTATAAGTCCGACATTAGGAGAGCCCCCGACGCCTCCACCGCTTGAGCCACGGTTCAAGAATTCCCCAGGGCCATAAGGCCACGCTCCACCGCCCCTGCCGACCGCCCTAAGCGTCATCAGCCGGGGCTTTTTCACGTCACTCTTAACCACTATCCCTGTCTACATGACCAACATTGAATCGCGTGTAACCCGCGTCTGTACTTTCACTCCCGTCGCCTTCGGCCACCTCAAGACCTTTCAACTGGGATTCCAACTCCAGGCCGATGAGCTGGAGCCTGGCCGCACTGTCACCAACAGTGAAACCCTGGGCCGCATCATTCACGCCTACGCCCAGATGGGTCTGGTCGCTGCCCGGATGGAGATGAGCATTCCCGCTCTTTGCTCCGCTCTGTGGGAAGGCGACCTCCTCATTACCCGTCCGTCCCCCGAAGCGCTGATATGAGCCGCCTTCAAGTAAACGAAGACTTCGGCGCGGGCCGCTTGCAGACCCAGGCGCGGGCCATTGCGCAAACCGAAGTAGCCCCTCAGGTTTCCCCTTCAGCGTGGCGTGGGCTGGCCGATGTGTTCGCCAAGGGGGAAGTCCTCCTGGAGCAACAGCAGAACGCCCAGCGTGAGGACGACCGCAACCGCGCCTCCGCCTATGCCAACTCCATGACCGTCTCGGAGCTGGGCAAGAAGATCAAGAACGGCGAGATGCTTGCGTCTGAGTCCCCGGTGTTCGCCGCCACGGTGCAGCACATCTGGGGTCAGAACTCGCATGACGCTCTTGAGCGTGAGGTCCTCTCCAAGGTCACCACAGGGGAACTGAAGTTCACCGCACCGGAGGAGATTGATACGTACCTCACGGAGGCCCGCAACACGGCCCTGTCAGGTGCCAGTGAGTACGGCGTGGCGGGCTTCGACAAAGGCTATGCCAACCTGCGCGGCAAGCTCATGGACAGCGTGGCGAAGGTCAACGACAAAGAGATTGTGGAGAACGCTGGTAACCAGGCCACCGATTTCCTCTCGAACACGCTCCTTAAGGTTACCGGCAAGGACTTCAAGGGGACACCCCAGGAAGCCGCAGGCCAGCTCATCGAGCAGTACCAGCTCATGCGGCACACCAAGGTGATGCCCGATGCTGCCGCGAAGGGTGCCCTCCATGAGGTCGCCGCACGGGCCGCTGGGGGTGGACAGAAGGATGTCCTCAATGCCCTGCTGGATTCCGAGCTGGAGGGCGTAGGCTCCGTCAGGGCCTTCCTCGGGGAAACCAAAGCGCAGACCCTGCTGGCATCCGCTGGGGCCAAGTACGACCAGGGCCAGCGCAAGCGCATGGATGATGAGCTGTTGCCCTTCATGCTGTCTTCGGACACGGGCTCACTGAATGTGCCGAAGTTCGAGGCCTGGTATCAGGACCCCGCGAACAAGGACTACATCAGCGCCGCGACGGTTCACTCTATCCTCAACCGAAACATGGGCGCACTGGCGCACCAGCAGACGGCCCTGGACAAGGCGAATCTGCGCGGGCAATCCGAAGCCTCCATCCGTGCGGCGCAGGACGCCGTGGACGCGGCGCTGGGCCAGGGGACGCTATGGCGTGTCCAGGGCACCAGCAACCCCAAGGTCCTCTCCGACACCGGTAAGGTGGAAGAGTTCAAGGTCAAGGAGTACGCGGAGCAGAGCCTGGTGCGCCGCACGGAGGGAATGCCGTTCGAACAGCAGGTTTCCACCTGGGCAATGAACGGGCTGAAAAATCCCAACTGGGAGAACCTGCTGAAGGCCGGGCTGCTGAACCTCTCGTCCATCGGCGTGGACTCCAAGGGGAAACCTACGGGTGAACTGAATGAGGCAGGGGCGCAGGCCATCGAACTGTTCAAGCGCCTGGATGCAGTCAACGCTGATTCTGCCAAGGAGACCGCAGGGGACACCGCGTATAAGCGCTTCAGCGACATCTCGTTCCTCATGCACCTGGGCCGAAGTCCTTCTGACGCCGCCTCCATCGTCATGAACAGCGCCCAGGGGGCGTTAGCTGGGAGTCCTGCGGACAAGCTGGAGAAGTCGATTCAGGCTGAGGTCAGCAAGATGACCTCTTCGTCTTGGATGGACTGGCTCGGGAATGCGCGGGACCACACCTTTGACTTTCTTGCGAACAACAACCCTGTCAATCTGGGTAAAGCGTTCGGGTCTGGGGTGGTGGCGGTTACCGCAGGGGCGGACAAAGTTCCTACCTGGCTGCAGTTCAACCAGAGCAACTCCGCAATGCACAACACCACGCCAAACACTTCACAGGTGCATGGCTGGGTCAAACGCTACGCGACCCTCCTGGCCCACAGCGGACAAGTTGGCGGGCCGGAAGAGGCTCTCAAGCTGGCGGCGGAATACGTAAGCAGCCCTGCGGTGTCCGCCAAGATCAACGGGACGCTGTATTTGCGCTCAGAGCTGCCCTCCGGTCCGCCCGGCAGGGACCAGGTGGAATGGTTCGAGAGGTTCATTGACGCGGGACCTAAGGCCCGGGCGAAGGAACTCAACTTTGCGGGGGAACAGGTACGCCTGGAGTACGACGAGCGCTCACACGCTTACCGTGCCTTTGCCGCAGGCCTACCCCTCACGGACTCCAATGGCAACCTCCTGGTGTACCCGAAGGGGGCCATCCAGGCTTGGTATGCAACCCAGCACCAGGTGGACATCGTGAAGGCCGCTGCTGAGGCCGCCAAGAGCCAGCCTGACCGTGCCCACCAGGCATACCGCCAGCGACTGTTTGACTCCATCGGGCAGAAGCAGGCACCTGGCGATGAATTCAACATTGAGCGCTATGACGGAACCGTGAACCGCAGCGTCCTGGAGAAGAACATCTGGGGCCTCGAAGCCTTCAAGCGCATCACCAAGGACGGCAACGCCGATAAGCCGCTGGGTCAGCTCATGAAGCTGTACCCCTCACGGCCACCTGCGCCCGCCACTCCCAAGCAATCCAACCAATAACGGTCCAGGCGGGGGCTAACCACCCCTGCCCACTAAACAATGAAAACACGTAATAACCTGTCTTTCTCCGATGCCGCTGCGGAGCTATCCGAAGGGCTACCAGGGATTGCATTTCCGATGGCGAGGGTAGGGTGGCGGGAACGCTACGCCGACAGTCCAAGGGCCTCTAGGAGCGTCCGCTACCAAGGTCACGACATTCGAGCCCATGTCTCCGCCGATGGCACCCCCTGGGTTGTCCTGGTGGACATCTTCAGGGCGCTGGGGTACACACGCAATCCACGGCACCTGAGGAAGCGGCTCAAGAATCCCGCAGACACCATGAAGGTCCTTGCATGGGTGCCCAACACGGCTACCCCCGAGGGCGGGGGCGGTGCAATGATTACAGCGGCTAATCCCCATGGTCTGAAGTGCATGGTTCGCCCTTCAGATGTCAATTACCTTGCCCTCTTCGTGTGGTTCGAGGTCACCGGATTGCAGGAGCTTCGGGAGGCGGATGAGAACCCGACCCACTCCCGCTGAAGTTCGTGCGAGGTATTGGCCTAGCCCTGACCCCAGGTGGAGCGTAGACACCGAGGCGGCATTCTTTGCTGACCTTGACCTTAGATGCCCACCATCGAGGCAGGGGTGTAATTCCGATTATGGGACCACGCCTTTATGTCCTGTCAAAGCGATGTTGCTTCGGTCCTATGCGCAGGAAACACTCAAGGCGCAACGTCTACGGGGCTGCTACCTAGACAGCTTAGGGAGGGTACTTGGAGATATTGCTGAGTCTGAACTTAGCAATACCGAATGCCAAATCTCACAACGAAATGAGTGGCTAGGCACCAGGAAAACACTTCGGACCATACAGGCCCAACTTGAGGCGGCTGAAGTCCTCACCAGGTGCTGGAGGGCTCAAGGCCACGGCCATGTGGGTGACGTACTGCTCTACAAACCTGCGGGTCCAAGGTCTTCCCGAACCCCGCCATCCATCGAGATAGAGCGTTTGTATCGTGCTGCAGAAGGGGAGGCTACGTGGTGTGGAAGTGCAGTCTTGCTGCCCTCGGAGGTGCCGTATTAATTCCTTAAGGGCCCACTTATAGGGGAACCATGAGATGCATCAGATGGGTAACCTGCTGGTGTACTTGTGGACTTGCCAGGCAGCCTATCGTGGCTAGGAACAGCGGTAGGACCAGGAATATACCTACCTCTGTGGTCTACCCCAGAGGGTGCGCTCGATGGTGACCTATAGGTGCCGCGCAGGCCCGTCCGTATCTGTAAATAGCGAAGGACACCTAAAAGCGGCAAGCGAGATCTGTTGCATGTGAGGACTTATGGGTTCGAGATGCAGGGCGACATTCATGAGATGATTTGCACAGTGAGGCAAAAAAACGGAGGTGACGTGGTTCTCCAAATTCAAAATGCTACGGATGCAAGAGCTAGGTTAAACGCCTGCGATGTAACTAACTTCATAGATACAGGGCGGAGCTTTCGGTGGTTTACCAGCAGGTTGAGCGTAATTCAATTTCGACATCTGTCGAATCTGCCAATTACTTTCACCCATCCTGTTACGGCTATCGCCGGAGCAAATCGCTCTGGAAAAACGAGTGTGTTGTTACTCATAGCTTGTAGCCACGAACGTTTTATGCGACCCGACGCCACTTCGTCAAGCGTGGGCATACGTGAGCATGGCTGGTCTGATGTTTTGACCTTCACATCTCACGAAACCGTCGCCCACGACTATCAATATGAGATGAATTGGCGTTTGGCAAATCAGAGCAATCTCGGAGTTGCGAAGCGTTTGCGTACATCACGCGCATGGAGTGGACTTGGAAAAAAGAGTTCTGATCCGGCGCGGTTAAACGCCAAGGTTCGCTTGAGAGAAGTTCGATTCGTTGATCTTGAGAGACTTCTACCTGCTCGCGCTTTCTCTGAATCTCTCTATCGCAAGGCGAATGGCGCGGCAACAGTTCCATTGCACGCCGATGTGAGTCAGGCTTTTGCCTACATTTTTGACACACCGGTCACGGCTATTGCTGAAGCAGGAAGCCACGTCAACCGCCGGTGTTTCGTCATTACTCGCGGGGCAGATGTGTATTCGACTTACAACGCGGCCTCCGGGGAGGAAGCCGTAATTTATTTACTGAAGGACTTAATTGAAAGTCCCCCGGGAACACTTGTACTTATTGAGGAAATTGAAGCGGGGATTCACCCTTCAGTTCTGCGGAAGGTCATCAATATCGTCCATCTCGTTGCCTGGAGAGATAAAAAGCAGGTAATTTTTACGACTCATTCCCCCACTGCATTTTCAGCGGTAGGAAGCGAATCGAGACGATTTATTGAGAGGGCAAACGGAGTGTGGAGATGCATTGAAGGCATTTCCACTCAAGCCGCCAGCAGCAAAATGGACTCCACCTCACATCCCTTGATTCAACTGTACTGTGAAGATAATCTGGCAAAGTTCATGATTACTCAGCAACTCGTTAATCTCTCCGAAATCGATCCTCATGTATCTAAACTGATCAACGTCATACCATCTGGACCCATCGATCAAGTCTTAAATGACTATGTTCGACATAAGCGGAACTATCCCTTCTTGCGAGCTAAGTTAGGATATTGCGGAGTCTTTGATGGCGACTATTTGACGGACCCAATCTATTCTGGTTATCACGAGAATCCCGACGAGCACACGCTATTCATCTTCCCCTACGACAAACCTGAAAAGTTCTTGGTCAGAGCATATTTAACCGTTCACCCTAATGAAATACTTGCGGCGGCCTTGGAGCACTTAGATCATCATGTTCTTTTTGACCAGATGGTAGCGATTGGGCTTGCGGCGGATGTTTTGGATGCGAGAAACCGATGCTATGAGGCATTCAAAACAACTCCCGAGTATCAGAAGCATTCAGATGACATTCAACACTTGATTCAACGAGCGATTGCTGACTTCTCAGCACGCCCAGATTGAGTTCCATTCCGATGGCAATCTCCCGAAAACTCGTTTTGGCCGCACACAGCGTGACAGGAGGCACCAGAAGGAGCCGCTTGTGGATGAACGCTATAGGTTGAGGGGAAGGTCAAGCGGGAGATGCTGACCCGGTGCCCAAAGGTGTTCAGGCGTTATTAGAGGCCCGTGGGGAGACAGGTCGCAACGCCAAAAACGGGAACCGTATTGACTCCACAGCGGGCCTGAGCTCTTCCAGTTGTAGTCCGTCGTAGACCACGTCACCGATACTGCCCTTCGATTCGTGCCCGGTAACCTTGTCCCTTACTTCGCTATTAAACCCTGCGCGACGCATCAGCGGTCGTACGGTGTGCCTGAAGTAATGGAAGGTTGGTCCCCCTGTCTCAGCGAGTCCGAGCGCCTTCCTATGCAACCGGAACCATCGCCCAAAGTAATCGCTGGGTTTATCTTTCCGAAGCGGTAGAGAAGGCCATAGGGAAGTCTCGCCCCGGTCCTGAACAGAAGCGGCATAGACCATGAAACCTAAGCGAATGAGTTCACTATGTATCGGGATAGTGCGGCGCCCTGCGTCCGTTTTCACAGACTGCCCTTCACCGTCGTCAGTGATAACAATCGCCGGGATACCATCCACGGTTTTCACGTCCCCAGCCGCAAGCTGGCATAACTCCCCCAGGCGGGCACCGGTGAAGAGCCCCAGAAGGGGTATCCAGTAAGCCGCCTCACAGCCCCCGTTGCTTGCCTTTGGTAAAGCGTAGGCGGTGTGTAGGGGCGCGGCAAAGAGGGTCTTTAGCTCGTCATCAGTCCATGGGCGACGTTTGTTGGTCGTGACTGCTTTGATGTCGATGCCTCGCCATGGCTGCTTTGGAATCCACTCCAGGGTCTCCGCTGCGTACTTGAGTAGGGACTTGATAGCGGTCAGACGGTCCCTGGCGGTCTTGGGGGTTCCTGAGTTCGCTCGTAGCCAGGAGCGATAGCTGTCGCCCATTTCACGGGTCATCCCTTCGAGGGAAGTGCCAGGGTACTGACCCTCAAACTGACTCACAGCACGGCCATAGGCCGCGATGGAATCGGCAGACCGGACGGAATCCCCCGATAGCTGCCACTTCTCGTAAACAGCGCGGAGGGTCCTAGGCGTGGATGTCGTGGTCTCAGGCGGCAGCACAACAGGCGTATCCACCACTTCCCCAGCATCCCTAAGGGCTCTCTCGCGGTGGGCCCTCCTGTAGGCCTTTAACGCCGCCTGGAGGGCATCCTTGGCTCCCGGAGTCTTGGCATCAAGGGTTACCCCCAGTTTGGCCGCTTCGGCTTGCACTAAAGGGAGGACCACGCTCAAGTTCATTCCGGCCAGAGCGATAGCCGCATTGCCGTCCAGATAGGCATTGAGGTCGGCTAATTCTTCCGCCTCCTCGGGAGTCAGGCCCGTGAGGTCATCTTGTCGAACCTCTGGGGGTGTCCATTGGGGAATCGTCAGCGGGCTGGTCTTCCTCCGCTTGAGTTCGCTGCGGACGTGGACCATCTCGGCCAGTAAGGGCAGATCGGACCGGAGGCGGTCATCTTCTTCCAGAACAAAAGCCCGGACCCGTTCCACAAGGTAGGCACTCAGCTTTGGTGAAACGGAGGCGAGGGCAGTTGGGTTGAGTTCGTGACGCTTGGCCTCGAAATCGGCAAGCCACTCGGCCCTCTTCAGGGTGCCCAGGAGGGTCGCCTCACGGCGGTCGCTTGTCCCTAGAGCTATGTTGATTCTTCGCTTGCCGTAGGCCTCATGAAGGTCAGGCGGAATGATGATGAGAACGTACCAACGAGAGCCGCGCTGGCTCAGTCCGATTACCGTGTTTGCCATGTCTTTTTCCAAGGTCATGGCTGTGCAGGTTCTACAGTTAGGTTCTACAGTCTTGGGCTCGTAACCCAGTGGAAAGGCCTAAGTATTTGAATACAAAGGCAATTCTTTGAATAAGGTGACGAGCCTTGACCCCGGCACTGGCTCCACAGTTAGGGCTGCTTGGTTCCCCACCTGACCCGGTTGGCCGCTTCACCATGCGGGAAGGCCCGTCACTGGGTATTTTATCCGAGGCGGCCGACCGCCCGGGCGCATATCATCCAATAGCTGAAAAATAGTCCGGCCTTTCAGGCTGGGCGCAGCAACGGGTCGCCGCAGGGCGCGCGTGGGATGCATAAAAGTGGAGGGAAATTCATGGCCTGTTTTTTGAAAACCCTGTCGGGCGTGCTGGTGTGCCTTGCATTGAACGCCGCGCAAGCGCAAGCTGGCCCCGAGGCCTTTCAGCCGGCGAAAACCCTGGCTGCGTTTAGCGATGAGGCCGCCTTGCAGGCCTGGCTGGAGCCGTTTGTGGTGGAGCGCAAGCGTCAGGAAGAGGAGTACCGCAAGCAGGCGCAAGCGCAGCGCTTGCGCGAGGAAGAAGCCCGAAAGAAATGGGAAGCAGAGAACCCGGGCAAAACCTGGGTGCCGGCCCCCAGTTATCCCCATCCGGTGCCGATGGCCGCGTCGGCAGTGGCGGCAGTGGCGGCGCCTGAGGCGCTCATCGCCGGCGGCGTGGCGGAGTCCATCACCAACAACCAGACGACGGGTGTGGATGAGGGCGGCATCGTCAAGGTGCACGGCAAGCACTTGGTCATTTTGCGCAGGGGGCGGCTGTTCACGGTGGACGTGGACCGCTATCAGCTGCGGCCGGTGTCTTCCATCAATGCCTATGGGCCGGACGTCGATCCTTCCGGCGCCTGGTACGACGAAATGATGGTGGCGGGCAACACCGTGGCGGTGATCGGCTACAGCTATGGCCGGGGCGGCACCGAGCTCGGCCTCTTCAACATCGACGAAGCCGGCAAGCTCAGCTACCGCGCCACCTGGCATCTGCGCTCCAGCGACTACTACTCCTCACGCAATTACGCAAGCCGCTTGATCGGCACCCAGCTCATCCTGTACAGCCCCATTCCGCTCAATGTCTGGACTGCCGATCCGGCGGACCGCATGCCGGCGTTGCGGCGTTGGCAACCGGGTGCCAAGCCCGGCGACTTCAAGCGCATTGCGGATGCCACGCGCATCTACCGGCCCGACGACGAGCCCCTCAACGTCCAAGAAGGCACGACCTTGCACACCATTGTGCGTTGCGACCTTGCTCAGCCCGAACTGGATTGCCGGTCCAGCGCGGTGCTGGGTCCGGCGGGCCATGTGTTTTATGTGTCGAGCCGCGCGGTGTATGTGTGGACTGTCCGCTACCAGCGCGCCGCAGTGAATGGAAAGTTTTCACCGCGTGCGGCGGTTTTCCGTTTGCCGCTCGACGGCACGGCGCCCAGCATGCTGAGGGCGTTAGGCAGCCCGGTCGACCAGTTCTCTTTCCTGGAAGGCGACGACGGCTACCTGAACGTGTTGCTGCGCTCCAATGGCGAAGGTGACGGCATGTGGCGCGCTGAAGCCGCTGGCGGGAATTTGTCCCTGCTGCGTGTGGCTGTGCGGGATTTTGGAGACGAGCAAGCTGTTGCCGCGGCGCAGGCCTATGCACGCTTGCCCGCAGCGGGTGACGGCAGCTTGCAGAACCGTTTTATTGGCTCGCGCCTTCTCTATGGCGCGGGTAGCGGCTGGTACCGGCCCGTACCGGGAACGACGGGGAAACTGCGGGTTGTGCATTTTGCTGACCAGGGTGTGACCGAAACCCTGGCACTACCGCACGGCCTGGATCGGATTGAGGCGCTGGGCAGCGATGCGATTGCCGTGGGGACCGATGGCCGGGATCTTCATTTCTCCAGCGTGCAGCTTGCCGCCAGGGTGCGGCTGGCCGGGCGTTATATACAGCCACAAGCCGCGCAAGGCGAGACGCGCAGCCACGGGTTTTTCTACAAGCCCGACGGCGCTGATACCGGCCTGGTGGGACTGCCGGTTCGCGGCAGCGGGCAGGGCGGCTATCACCAGCTGTGGGACGAGCCTGCCGGCATGCTCTACTTGCGCAATAACCGCCTGAAGCTGGCCGGTGTCGGCAGCATCGCATCGCGGCGAGGTATCGGCAAGGACGATGGCTGCCGCGCCTCTTGCATGGACTGGTACGGCAACGCCCGCCCGGTTTTTTTGCGTAACCGGGTTTTTGCGCTGCTGGGATACGAACTGGTTGAGGGGCGCGTGTTGAGGGTACCGGGAAAACCGGAGCGGTTGGTGGAAACCCGGCGCATCAATTTTGCCCCGGGCTCGGCGGATTACCAGCCCTGAAAGGGGTTCCGCCGCGACCGTAGAATCGGTGTATGTCCTATCTCGTTCTTGCCCGCAAATACCGCCCCAAAAATTTCTCTGAAATGGTGGGACAGTCGCATGTGGTGCAGGCCCTGGGCAATGCGCTGGCGACGCAGCGGCTTCACCATGCTTACCTGTTCACCGGCACGCGGGGCGTGGGCAAGACGACGATTTCGCGCATCCTGGCCAAGTCCTTGAACTGCCTGGGCCCGGACGGGCAGGGCGGCATCACGGCCACGCCCTGCGGTGTGTGCCAGGCCTGTACCGATATCGACGGCGGCCGGTTCGTGGACTACACCGAGCTGGATGCCGCATCCAATCGCGGTGTCGATGAAATCGCGCAGTTGCTGGAGCAGGCGGTTTACAAGCCCGTCGTGGGGCGCTTCAAGGTCTTCATGATCGACGAGGTGCACATGCTCACGAACACGGCCTTCAACGCCATGCTCAAGACGCTGGAAGAACCTCCCGAATACTTGAAGTTCGTGCTGGCCACGACGGACCCGCAGAAAGTGCCGGCCACGGTGCTGTCGCGCTGCCTGCAGTTCAACCTGCGGCCCATGGCGCCCGAGACGGTGCTGGAGCATCTGACCCAGGTGCTGAGTGTGGAAAATGTGCCGGCTGAGCCGCAGGCCCTGCGCCTCCTGGCGCGCGCGGCGCGCGGCTCCATGCGCGACGCGCTCTCGCTGACCGACCAGGCTATCGCCTTCGGCTCGGGCTCGCTCGAAGAAGCCAGCGTGCGCACCATGCTGGGCAGTGTGGACCGCAGCTATGTCTACCGCCTGCTGGACGCGCTGGCACGCGGCGACGGCAAGACCGTGGTGGAAACCTCGGAAGCGCTGCGGCTCAATGGCCTGAGCGCGGCTTCCACGCTCGAAGAAATGACGGCGGTGCTGCAGCGCATGGCGGTGCTGCAGGCCGTGCCCGAGATGGGCGAGGGCGGTGATGATGCCGACCCTGACATCGCTGAAACGGCGCGGCTGGCCCGCGCACTACCGGCCGATGAAACCCAGCTGCTTTACAGCCTGTGCCTGCACGGCCGCGGCGAACTGGGCCTGGCGCCGGACGAATACGCGGGCCTGACCATGGTGCTGCTGCGCCTGCTGGCCTTCAAACCTTCGGCCTCGGCCGCCTCCAGCCATGCGGGGGGTGCCGCCGAGCCTGGAAAAAAGCCTCAGCCTGAAGCCGCGCGGGCTCCAGCGCCCGCGCCGGCCGCTGTGGCTGCTCCGTCGGCTCTGGCTGCCGCAGCAGCCCCCGCATTTGAAAGAAGGCCGCCTGCTATGCCTCCGGCGCCAGCGGCACCCCTGGCGTCGGTGGCCCATCAGGTCGAGCGCGCACAAGCCGCTCCTCATGGCGTAGCAGGCGCCCCGGCCATGCCCGAACCCGCACCGGTGCAGGCTGTAACGCCGCCGCAAGCGCAACCGCGGCCACCCGCCAGCGCGCCCTCGACAACATCCCCTCCCTTGGTGCCGGTCCCGCTGGGCGAAGCCTGGGGCCAGATCATCAACCAGATGGTCGCCGCCGAAGCCGTGGCGGCCCTGACGCGTGAGCTGGGCCTGCAATCGGAGTTGCGCAGCCAGGACGGCGGGTTGTGGACGCTGCGTGTGGAGCGTGAGTCGCTGAACCAGGCGGCCGCGCGCGAAAAGCTGCAGGCCGCGCTGCAAGCCCATCTGGGCGATGCCGCGCTCAAGCTGGCGGTGGAAGTCGGCCCCGTCACCGACACGCCCGCGCGCCGCAATGGCGCCGCCGCGGCCGAGCGCCAGCGCGCGGCCGAGGAGCTGATACAGAACGACCCCCTGGTGCAGGACATGATGCGTGACTGGGGAGCGAAAATTGTCCCCGGCAGCATACGGCCGCTGGCGGCGAAATCGCTATGATCAAAGACAGTTCCCACGCACGCATCCCACGTCGCACGACTCACCCCCACTCCCCGATTTCACGATTCAAAGGAAGACTCCATGTTTAACAAAGGACAACTCGCGGGCCTCATGAAGCAGGCGCAGGCCATGCAGGACAACATCAAGAAAGCCCAGGACGAACTGGCTTTTGTGGAAGTGACGGCCGAGGCCGGCTCCGGCCTGGTGAAGGTCACTATGACCTGCAAGCACGAGGTCAAGCGCATCGCCATCGATCCCAGCCTGCTGGCCGACGACAAGGACATGCTCGAAGACCTGGTGGCCGCGGCCTTCAACGCCGCCGTGCGCAAGGCCGAGGAAGTGAGCCAGGAAAAAATGGGCAAGCTCACTGCAGGTTTACCACCCGGAATGAAGCTCCCCTTTTAAGGGCTGCTGCCCTGAATGGCTGACTCCAACGCTCTCGAAGGCCTGACCCAGGCGCTGCGCAAGCTGCCGGGCGTGGGTGCCAAGTCGGCCGCGCGCATGGCGTTTCACCTGCTGCAGCACGACAAACCGGGCGCGTTGCAGATCGCGCGCGCGCTTGAGCACGCGGTGGGCAGCGTGCGGCATTGCAGCCTGTGCAACACGCTGACCGAGCAGGAGCTTTGCACCACTTGCGCCAATCCGCAGCGCGACCGCAGCAAGCTGTGCGTGGTTGAGACTCCGGCAGACCAGGCGGCGCTGGAGCGCACACTGGCCTACAAGGGCCTGTACTTTGTGCTCATGGGCAAGCTCAGCCCGCTGGACGGCATAGGCCCCAAGGACATAGGCCTGCAAACGCTGTTTGATCGCGTGGTGCCCAAGGACGAGCGCGGCGAGGCCCTGCCGCCCGCATCGCGCGAGGTGCAGGAGGTGATCCTCGCGACCAACTTCACTGCCGAGGGCGAGGCCACGGCGCATGTGATCGCCCAGGCGCTCAAAAGCCGCGGCGTGCAGGTAACGCGCCTGGCGCGCGGCGTGCCGGTGGGAAGCGAACTCGAATACGTGGACCTGGGCACGATTGCCCATGCGCTGGTGGACAGGCGCTGAGCTTGCCGCTCCGCATCCTGCCGGCCCACACCGCAACGAAACAACAACAATGGAAGGAAAATTCTCATGACATTCGCGCGCTTTACCATCGCCTATTGGTGTGTGCTGATCGCGGCCTTGCTGCCGATAGCCTGCGCGGCGCTGGCCAAATACGGCATGATGAGCACGCCCCGGCGCGAGGGCGGCTTTGACAACCACAACCCGCGCGACTGGCTGGCCAAGCAGACCGACTGGCGCGCCCGCGCCAATGCGGCCCAGCAGAACACCTTTGAGGCGCTGCCGTTTTTCTTCGCGGCCGTGATCATCGCGCACACGCTGCAGGCCGCGCAGACGCGGCTGGACATCCTGGCGCTGTTGTTCATCGTTCTGCGCATCGCCTACATCATGATGTACGTGGCTGACCTGGCCAAGGCGCGCTCGGCCGTCTGGGCTGTTGCGCTACTGGTCAATATCTTCATTCTGGTGTCCGCTTACCGCTGAAGCAGGGGGCCGGTAGCCGCAGTAACCTGCGGTAACCTTTGGTAACTCCAGCGCCACTTTTTTGGTGAAAACCCGCACGGGATGTCCCCGATGCGGGCTTTTTTACGTCTCGATAAGCTTGTGTCATCCACAAGAAAGAGGCTCTGCATGAACCGCCCACCCCTGATTTCCCGCCGCGGCTTTGCCAGCGGCACCGCGCTGGCCGTGGCGACCCTGGCATTGCCGTCGCTGCGCGCCCAGCCCAAACTCGAAAAAAGCAAGATCGCTATTTCCGTTGGCGGCAAGGCTGCTTTCTACTACCTGCCGCTCACGATTTCGGAGCAGCTGGGCTACTTCAAGGCCGAGGGCCTGGATATCGAGATCAGCGATTTCGCGGGCGGCGCGCGTGCGTTACAGGCCGTGGTCGGCGGTTCGGCCGATGTGTGCTCGGGTGCGTTTGAACACACCATCAACCTGCAGGCCAAGAACCAGATGTTCCAGGCTTTTGTGCTGCAGGGCAGGGCGCCGCAGATCGCCTTCGGCATCTCGACCAAGAACCTGCCCAACTACAAAACCGTGGCCGACCTCAAAGGCAAGAAAATAGGCGTGTCGGCGCCGGGCTCGTCCACCAACATGATGGCCAACCTGGTGCTGTCGCGCGCGGGCCTCAAGCCCAGTGACGTGAGCTTTATAGGCGTGGGCACGGCGGCTGGCGCGCTGACCGCGCTGCGCTCGGGCCAGATCGATGCGATGAGCAACACAGACCCGGTGATGACCATGCTGGAACAAAAAGGCGAGGTCAAGATCATCAGCGACACGCGCACCCTCAAGGGCACGACGGAAGTGTTCGGCGGCTCCATGCCGGCGGGCTGCCTTTATGCGCCGCTGGAGTTTGTGCAAAAGCATCCCAACACCTGCCAGGCCATGGCGAACGCCATCGTGCACGGCCTCAAGTGGCTGCAGACCGCCGGCCCGGGCGACATCATCAAGACCGTGCCCGAGAGCTATTTGCTGGGCGACCGCGCACTTTACCTGGCGTCTTTCAACAAGGTGCGCGAGTCGATTTCGCTGGACGGCATCATTCCCGATGACGGTGCGCGCACGGCCCTCAAGGCCCTGGCCAGCTTCGACCCCAGCATCAGGGCCGACAAAATAGACATCGCTAAAACTTACACCAACGAATTCGCAAAACGGGCCAAGGACAGGTTCAAGGCTTGAGCTTCTGCCGGAAACCATCCCTTGCTGCCTGCCTTGAGCATGCGGCTTGCTGTAAGCTCCCGCCATGCCTGATTCCGATACCGCTTGTGCCCTTGAGCTGATCGACATCAGCTGCACCTTCCGCTCGCGCGACGACGCGAACCAGCGTTACACCGCCGTCAGCAATACCACCTTGCGTATCAACGCGGGCGAGTTTGTCTCGGTCGTGGGACCCACGGGTTGCGGCAAGTCCACGTTGCTCAATATAGGCGCAGGCCTGCTGGCGGCCTCGTCGGGTGAGGTGAAGGTTTTTGGCGAACCGCTTGCCGGTATCAATACCCGCGCCGGTTATATGTTCCAGGCCGAGGCGCTGATGCCCTGGCGCAGTGCGCTGGCCAACGTCATGATGGGGCTGCAGTACCGCGGCATTCCCGACGCTGAGGCTCGCCGCCAGGCGCAGGGCTGGCTGGAGCGCGTGGGCCTGGCCGAGTTCGGCGACCGCTACCCGCACCAGCTTTCGGGCGGCATGCGCAAGCGCACCGCGCTGGCGCAGGTGCTGGCACTGGACCCGGACATCATCCTGATGGACGAACCGTTCAGCGCGCTCGACATCCAGACCCGCCAGCTCATGGAAAACGAAGTGCTGGCCCTCTGGGCTGCCAAAAAGAAAGCCGTGCTCTTTATCACCCACGACCTTGACGAAGCCATCGCCATGAGCGACCGGGTGGTTGTGCTGTCGGCCGGCCCGGGTACGCACCCCATAGGCGAATTCGCGATCGACCTGCCGCGCCCCCGTGATGTGGCCGAGGTGCGCCACCACCCGCGTTTTGTGGAGCTGCATACGCAGATCTGGAATGTGCTGCGCGATGAGGTGCTCAAGGGCTATGCGCAGCAATTGAAGAAGGCGGCATGACCATGTGGCAGCGCCTGAAGCCTTCCCAAAACAACCTGCGGGCCTGGCAACTGGGCTTGCTCGCCGTTATCCTGCTGCTGTGGCATGTCGCTTCGCGCGACCAGAAGATCGCTTTTTTCCTGGGTGAGCCCATCAAGGTGGCGGGCCGTGTCTGGAGCTGGTTCATGCCTTGGGGGTTCGGCCCCAATGCGCTGTTTCCCGACGGCCTTGCCGGCAATGCCGACATCTACCTGCACCTGGGCACCACCTTGCTGGAGACTGTGCTGGCCTTCGGCATTGGCACGGTGCTGGGCCTGGCCTGCGGCCTGTGGCTGGCGCTCGCGCCAACAGCCAGCGCCATCCTTGATCCCTACATCAAGGCCGCCAATTCGATGCCGCGCGTCATCCTTGCGCCGATTTTTTCGCTGTGGCTGGGCCTGGGCATCTGGAGCAAGGTGGCGCTGGCTGTGACGCTGGTGTTTTTCATCGTGTTTTTCAATGTCTACCAGGGCGTGAAGGAAGTCAGCCCGGTGGTGCTGGCCAATGCCCGCATGCTGGGCGCCAACCAGCGCCAGTTGCTGCGCACCGTCTACCTGCCCAGCGCCACCAGCTGGGTGTTCTCCAGCCTGCATACCTCGGTGGGCCTGGCTTTTGTCGGGGCGGTGGTGGGTGAATACCTGGGTTCGGCGCGCGGGGTGGGCTACCTCATCCTGCAGGCCGAAGGTACGTTTGACGTCAACACCGTGTTTGCCGGCATCGTGGTGCTCACCGCCTTTGCGCTGGTGCTGGACGGCATCGTGGGCCGGCTCGAGAAACGCCTCATGAAATGGCAGCCGCGCAGCGGCGAGACGGAAAAGCTCTGACGCCAGCGCTGTACGGCAATCACGCCAAATCTTCCTGCCGTCCTACAGCCGCGGCCGGCGCATCTCCTTAGAGTCAAAGCCGGACTCTTCCAAGGAAAACGCCATGAACCTCTCGCTCAGCATAGGCCCGCTGATGTCCCTGATCGCCGGCATCCTGATCCTGATCATTCCACGCCTGCTCAACTACATCGTGGCGATCTATTTGATCGTCATAGGGCTGGTAGGACTGTTTGGCGTCGGTACCCTGAAGCTCTAGTTGACAGGCCCAGGGGGACCGAAGAAGCGCCTTAGCGCTTTTTCGATTTGACGACAGGCTTGGCCGCGCTGCGCTTGACGGCTTTCACGCTGGCCTTGCCGCGGCCATGGCTGGCCGAGGCGGCACGGCTTTTAACCGGCAGGTAGACCACCACGGGGTGGCCCACCTTGAAGGCGCTGGAAGCGCTGACCTTGTTCCACTCGGCCACGCTGGCGGCGCTCAGGCCGTAGCGCTTGGCGATGGTGGCCACCGATTCGCCCTTGCGGGCCTTCACGGTAGTGCGGCGCGTCACGATTTCCGGCGCGAAGGACACCTGGGCGGTGTCGGCGACATGCGAGGTGACATCGGTTTCGACTTTGGCCGAACGCGGCACCAGCAGGGTGGAGCCGGCCTTGATCAGCATGCGCGGCGGGATGTTGTTGACGCCGCGCAGGTCGGTCTCGCTCATGCCGTTGCGGCGTGCTGCTTCGGCTGCGCTCATGGTGCTGGGGGCTGTCCAGGCGGTCCAGCTGGCGTATTGGCCTTGTGTATAGGCCTCGAAGTTGCGCTGGAACACGGTGGCGTTGTCCCAGGGCAGCAGGATTTGCGGGGTGCCCGCGGCGATGATGACGGGCCGATGCGCCGAGGGATTCAGCGCCTTGAAGTCTTCGATCTTGACGTCGGCCAGGCGCGCGGCCAGGGCCACGTCGATGTCGCGCGTGATCAGCACCTGCTGGAAGTAGGGGTGGTTTTCGATCAGCGGCAGTTCGGTGCGGAAGGCCTGCGGGTTGGCGACGATGTTCTTGACGGCCTGCAGCTTGGGCACATAGAGCCGGGTTTCGGCCGGCATGTTGAGGTCGGAGTAGCTGGTGCCCAGGCCGGCCCTCTGGTTTTTGGCGATGGCACGGCTCACGCTGCCTTCGCCCCAGTTGTAGGCTGCCAGCGCCAGATGCCAGTCGCCGAACATGCCGTAGAGTTTTTGCAGGTAGTCCAGCGCGGCGCGGGTGGAGGCCAGCACGTCGCGGCGGTCGTCGCGGAAAGCGTTTTGCTTGAGGTCGAAATACTTGCCGGTGGCCGGCATGAACTGCCACATGCCGGCAGCCTTGGCGCTGGAGACCGCCTGCGGGTTGAAGGCGCTCTCGATAAAGGGCAGCAGCGCCAGCTCGGTGGGCATCTGGCGGCGCTCGAGTTCTTCAACGATGTGGAACAGGTATTTGCTGGAGCGCTCGGTCATGCGCTGGATGTAGTCCGGCCGGCTGGCATACCACTGTTCTCGGTCGGTCACCAGTTCGTTCTGCAGGTCCGGCATGGCAAAGCCGCGGCGTATGCGGTCCCAGAGCTCCTTGGGTGGCTCCGTGGATGCGATCTGGTGCGAGCCGGCCTGCCCGGGCGTGATGGCCTGCAGCGGGCCGCTGGGCAGCAGTGGCTTGGGCGCCGGGGCGCCGCCAGTGGTGAGCACCGGGTCGCTGGGCAGGCCTGGGGCCTGCTGTGTGGCGCAGCCAGCCAGCAGCGCCGTCACCATGACGAATACCAGCGAGGCGAAGCGGAAGAAGCGGGAAGAAAAAGGATTCGAAAAGCTCGAAAGGCTCGAAACTGCAGTGGTGCGGGAGTGTGGCGTCATTTGAATTGGTTTTTCCACTGGCGGATGGCGGCAAATACGGTGCTGTCGTCGTGAGCCGACGCGTCGAAGTGCCGGGCTGCCTGCATGATAGTGGCTTGCCGGGTTCGCAAAAAGGGGTTAATCAGCAGTTCCTGTGCGATGGAAGTCGGCAAGGTGGGCAGGTTTTGCGCACGCAGGCTGGTGCATTTGGCCTGGTAGGCCGCCAGGTCGGCGTTGCCGGGCTCGACGGCCACGGCGAAACGCAGATTGGACAGCGTGTATTCATGGGTGCAGCAGACCACGGTGTTGCCGGGCAGGGCGGCGAGCTTGTCCAGCGATGCCAGCATTTGCGCGGGCGTGCCTTCAAACAGGCGCCCGCAGCCGCCCGAGAACAGCGTGTCGCCGCAGAACAGCAGGGGTCGCCCGTCCATGGCGGTGCCATCCGGCGCCGGGCCGCCCCAAGCCGGATGAGCCCCCTCGGGGGGCAGCGCATCACGCGAAGCGGAAAGCGTGGGGGCCAGGTAATAGGCGATGTGGCCGGCCGTGTGGCCCGGCACGTCAATGACCTGGAAGGCCAGTCCGAGGGCGTGTGCGGTGTCGCCGCCTTTGAGCGGTGTGCAAGGTTGAGGAATGCGCTCGGTGGCCGGGCCCCAGACCCGGGCACCCGTTGCGTCACGCAGGGCGTCCACGCCGCCGGTGTGGTCCGCATGGTGGTGCGTGACTAGAATCGACTCCAGCTGCAATGCGTGCTCATTCAGCGCGCGCTGCACCGGCCCGGCATCTCCCGGGTCCACCACCAGGGCGCGCTTGCCGTCATGCAACAACCAGAGGTAGTTGTCGTCGAAGGCGGGAATCGGGATCAAATGCATGCGATGTCTGGAACTTGATGAGCTCTGAAATTATAGGTTTGACGGACTGGCTGACGACACCGCCTGGCGCCTACCTGCTGGGCTGGGAACGCTTGCGTTTTGACGAGGCCGTCAGTGACGTCTTCGGCTATCACGCCTTGCAACTGGGCCTGCCGGAACTGGACGCGCTGCAGGCCAACCGCATGCCGCACAAATGGCTGGCACTGGAGTCGGCTCCCGCCGCGCAAACCCCTGACAAGGCGGGTGTGCCCGCGGCCACTGCCCGGCGCGCGGCCTTGCTGACCGACTCGGGCGCGCTGCCTTTCCCTGAAAGCAGCCTGGACCTGGTGGTGTTGCCGCACACGCTGGAACTCAGCCGCGACCCGCACGCCACCCTGCGCGAAGTCAGCCGCGTGCTGGTGCCCGAGGGCCGGGTGGTCATCAGCGGGTTCAATCCCACCAGCCTCTGGGGCCTGCGCCAGCGGCGCGGCCATCTGTACCAGCGTTGGGGTTACGACAGCTTTTTCCTGCCCAAGACGGGCGAGTTCATCGGCTACTGGCGGCTGCGCGACTGGTTGAGGCTGCTGGACTTTGAGGTAGAGTCGGGGCGCTTCGGCTGCTACCGCCCGGCGCTGGCCAGCCAAGCCTGGCTGGACCGTTTTGAGTGGATGGACGCGGCCGGCGAGCGCTGGTGGTCGATCTTTGGCGCCGTGTACTTTCTCGCGGCAGTCAAGCGCGTGCGGGGTGTGCGGCTGCTGGAGCCGGCCTGGAAGACGCGCAAGGCACCGGCCGCAGCGCCTGCCGCCGTGGCCAACAAGGAGCCGGCCGTCCGGCTGCGGCCACCGGGCTGAACCGTTTTTCCATTCTTTCCTTTAACGCCGGCGCTGGTAATGCCCCGGCGCTTTTTCTTCATAAGCTTCACAAGCAAGTTCACAAGCAAGCACAACGCATGACTGATTTATCCACGAGCCCCGCCGCCACATCCCAGCCCGTCGTGATCTACACCGACGGCGCATGTAAGGGTAATCCCGGGCCTGGCGGCTGGGGCGTGCTGCTGACCCAGGGCGGCACCCAGAAGGAATTGTTCGGCGGCGAGCTGGGCACCACCAACAACCGCATGGAAATGACGGCCGTCATCGAAGCCCTGGCGGCTCTCAAGCGGCCCTGCAGCGTGACGCTGTACCTCGACAGCGAGTACGTGCGCAAGGGCATCACCGAGTGGATCCATGGCTGGAAGGCCAGGGGCTGGCGCACGGCGGCCAAGGCGCCGGTGAAGAACGTAGACCTGTGGCAGCGCCTGGATGCGCTGGTGAGCGGTAGCGGCCACAAAATCGACTGGCGCTGGGTCAAAGGGCACGCTGGCGACCCCGGCAACGAGCGTGCCGACGCGCTGGCCAACAAGGGCGTGGAGCGCGCGCTGGGCCGTCTGTAACAGATGCGGGGAGGCCGAGCCCGCAGCGGGAACATTGGCGGGAACATGTGCGAAAAAACACGCACCAAGCAGAATGGCCGGGCTGCCCCATAAGCGTACATAGCATTCAGCCCAGGGCGGCCGCCGCCGGCCTTTGGTAAAGCCGTTGTAAAGCTACCGCGCTTGCCCCTGGCGGAAGCCAGAAAACGCTGCATACGCCATGGCGTCCTGCTACATTGGAAGTTTGTATCTCTTTGTATTACAAGTTCCTTCCCCATGGCCTCCAAAGCAATCTTCACAGCTGTCGCCGTCGCGGGCATAGCGGTCGCATCGGGCGCCGCCTGGTGGCTCCAGAAACCCAAGGCACCGGATGCCGCCGCGCCATCAGCCGCAGGCAACAGCGCGAGCAACACCAATGGCTCGAATTCGGGGAAACCGGTCACGGTGGAAGCCGCGAAGGTGGAGCTGGCCAGGCTGTCGGACGACACCCAGGCCGTGGGCAGCCTGCGTTCGCGACGCGGCGTGGTCTTGCGGCCTGAGGTCAGCGGGCGTATCACCCAGCTCAATTTCACCGACGGCCAGCGTGTGCGCAAAGGCCAGGTGCTGGTGCAATTTGACGACCAGCTGCCGTTGGCCCAGGTGCAGCAAAGCCAGGCAGAACTCTCCATCGCCCGGGCCAACCAGAAGCGTAACCAGGAGCTGGTGGCGCAAAATTTCATCAGCCAGCGCTCCCTCGATGAAAGCGCGGCCAACCTGCAAGTTGCGGAGGCCAAGCTGTCGCTGGCCAAGGCCACCGCGGCGCGGCTCAAAATCGTCGCGCCCTTTGACGGCATCGCCGGCATACGCCAGGTCAATGTGGGTGACTACCTCAAGGACGGCTCCGACATTGTCAACATCGAAGACATCGAAGCCATCTACGTCGACTTTCGCCTGCCCGAGCGCTTCCAGAACAAGATCAAACGCGGGCAGACGGCCGTGCTCGACATCGACGCCTTGCCCGGCCGTAAATACAACGCGCAAATCCAGGCCATAGACCCGCTGATCGACGCCAACGGCCGCTCCATCGGTGTGCGCGGCTGCATCGACAATCGCCAGCTGCAACTGCGCCCCGGCATGTTCGCCCGGGTCAACACCGTCTTCGGCGTGCGTGAGAACGCCCGCGTAGTGCCCGAGGAAGCCATTGTTCCGCAGGGCGGGCGGCAGTTTGTCATCAAGCTGCTGGAAGGCCCGAACGAGCAGACTCGCACCACCAAGCGCGTGGAAGTCAAGGTCGGCCTGCGCAGTCCCGGCAAGGTTGAAATCCTGGAAGGCCTGGAGGCCGGCGACACCGTGGTCGCGGCCGGCCAGCAGCGCGTGCAGCGTGACGGCACCTTGGTGACCGTAGTGGATTTGGCGGCAAATGCCGCCCGCTCGGGCAACGCAAAGGCCGCCGCGCCGGCTGCAGGCGCTTCAGCCCCGGCAGCCGCCACGCCCACCGCCAATGCGCAGCCCGCCCCGGCGAAAACCACGGTGAGTGCGGCCGAGCCTGCTGCCCAGGCGCCCCTCTCAGGCCCCAACCCCTGCGGCGTGGTAGTTTCCGAAGCGCCACGCACGCTGGTGCCGGTGCGCAGCGTGACCCCGGTCGAGCGCAGTCCGGCAGGCCCGCCGGCCCGCGATCCCGCCTGAGTGCTTCTTTCCGCGCCGCCGTCGCCGTACACACCCGCCATAGCCGCCAGTAGCCGCCACAGTTCCAGACCAGTCCATGCAACTCGCTGAAGTTTCCATACGCCGCCCGGTCTTCGCCACCGTGCTGTCGCTGCTGATCGTGCTGATAGGCGCGGTCAGTTTCAACCGCCTGGCCGTGCGCGAATACCCCAAAATCGACGAGCCCGTCGTGACCGTCAGCGTGCGTTATGCCGGCGCGTCGGCGGAGGTGATCGAGTCGCAGGTCACCAAGCCGCTGGAAGACTCCATCGCGGGCATCGACGCGGTGGACGTGATCACCTCCATCAGTCGCGCCGACCAGGCGCAGATCAGCGTGCGCTTTCGCCTCGAGAAAGACGCCGACTCGGCCGCCGCCGAGGTGCGCGACCGCACTTCGCGCGTGCGCAACCGGTTGCCGCAGGCCATTGAAGAGCCGGTGATCGCCAAGGTCGAGGCCGATGCCTTCCCGGTCATCCAGGTGGCTTTCTCCAGCGACTCTTTGACGCCGCTGCAGATCAACGACCTGGTCAACCGCATCGTCAAGCCGCGCCTGCAGACCGTGACCGGCGTGGCCGACGTACGCATCTTCGGCGAGCGCAAATACGCCATGCGCATCTGGCTTGACACCGACAAGCTCGCCTCCTACAAGCTGACCACGCAGGATGTGGAAGACGCGATCAGCCGCAGCAACCTCGAGCTGCCGGCGGGCCGCATCGAATCGCAGCAGCGTGAATTCAGCGTGACCTCGCAGACCGACCTGGTCAGGCCCGCGCAGTTCCGCGAGATCGTCATCAAGAACGTCAACGGCTTTTCCGTCAAGATCCGCGACGTCGCGCGGGTGGAAGAAGGCGCGGCCGACGAACGCACGTCGGTCAGGCTCAACGGCCGCTCCGCAGTGGCCGTCGGCGTGATTCGCCAGGCCACGGCCAACCCGCTGGACCTGTCCAAGGGTGTAAGGGACGTGTTACCCAAGCTCAGGGCCGACCTGCCTCCCGACATGGTGATCAACATCGCCAACGACAACTCCGTGTTCATCGACCGCTCGGTGGGCAATGTGTACCACACCATCGCCGAGGCCATCGTGCTCGTGGCCCTGGTGATTTTTGTGTTCCTGCGCACCTTGCGCGCGTCCATCATCCCCATCGTCACCATCCCGGTGAGCCTGATTGGCACCTTCGCCATGATGGCCCTGGCGGGCTTCACCATCAACACGCTGACCCTGTTGGCGCTGGTGCTGGCCATCGGCCTGGTGGTGGACGACGCCATCGTGATGCTGGAGAACATCTTCCGCCATATAGAGGAAGGCATGGATCCTTTCTCGGCCGGCATCAAGGGCGCGCGCGAAATCGGTTTTGCCGTGGTCACCATGACAGCCACACTGGTGGCCGTGTACGCGCCGCTGGCCTTTACGCCGGGCCGCACCGGGCGCCTTTTTGTGGAATTTGCGCTGGCGCTGGCCGGCGCGGTGGTGGTGTCGGGTTTTGTCGCGCTCACGCTCACGCCCATGATGTGCACCCAGCTGCTCAAGCACAATCCCAAGCCCAATCGTTTTGACCGCTACATGGAGCGGGCGTTGACCGCTATCTCCGACCGCTACGGCGCGGTGTTGCGCTGGGTGGTCACGACTCGTTATGTGCCGGCGGCTGAGGAGGGCAGCTCCGGGCCTTCGCTGGTCCAGCGGCTCAAGGGCCTGGCGCTGCAGGCGCGCTGGATCGTGATCGGTGTGATGCTGCTCAGCGCCCTGGCCATCGCGATGGTGTTCCCGGGCATGAAGCAGGAACTCTCGCCGATTGAAGACCGCGGCGTGATCCTGGCCAACGTCAACGCGCCCGACGGCGCGACGCTGGATTACACCAACCGGTATGCGCGTGCGCTGGAGAAGATGGGTGAACCCTTCCCCGAGTTCGACCGGATTTTTGCCAATGTCGGCAATCCCACGGTAGCCCAGGCCAGTGTGGTCTACCGCACGGTCGACTGGGACCAGCGTCAGCGCTCCACCCTGGACATGGCGCGCGAGCTGCAGCCCAAGTTCAATGCGCTGCCGGGCGTCACGGCTTTTCCCATCACGCCGCCCTCACTGGGCCAGGGCTTTCGCGAGCGGCCGCTCAATTTCGTAATCCAGACTTCCGACAGTTACCAAAACCTGAACGCCGTCACGCGCCAGATGCTGGATGAGATTGCCAAGAACCCCGGCATTGTTTCGCCCGACGTGGACCTGCGGCTCAACAAGCCCGAGCTGCGCATAGAGGTTGAACGCGACAAGGCGGCCGACATGGGCGTCAGCGTGCAGGTCGTCGCCAAAGCCATTGAAACCCTGCTGGGCGGGCGCAATGTGACGCGCTACAAGCGCGATGCCGAGCAATACGACGTCATCGTGCAGACCGAGGCCAGCGGCCGCATCACGCCCGAAAATATAGACCGCATCTATGTGCGCGGCCGCAACGACGCGATGATTCCGCTGTCGGCATTGGTCAAGGTGCGTGAAAGCGTCTCTCCGCGCGAGCTCAACCACTTCGGCCAGCGGCGCTCGGTTTCCATCACGGCCAGCCTGGCCAGCGACTATTCGCTGGGTGAGGCGCTCAAATTCATGGACCAGACCGCCAACAAGGTGCTCAAGACCGGTTACAGCACCGACCTCAACGGCACCTCGCGTGAGTTCAAGAACTCGCAAGGTGCGCTGGCCATCGTCTTTGTGCTTGCGCTGCTGTTTATTTTCCTGGTGCTGTCTGCACAGTTTGAAAGCTTCATCGACCCGCTGGTCATCATGCTGTCGGTGCCGCTGTCCATGATTGGGGCCTTGCTTGCGCTCAAATGGTCGGGCGGTTCGCTCAATGTGTATTCGCAGATCGGCCTGATCACCCTGGTGGGCCTGATCACCAAGCACGGCATCCTGATCGTGGAGTTCACCAACCAGCTGCGCGGCCAGGGACTGGAGATGATAGACGCGCTGGTCAAGGCCTCGGCCCAGCGCCTGCGGCCCATCCTGATGACCACCGGCGCCATGGTGCTAGGCGCCTTGCCGCTGGCCCTGGCCAAAGGCGCCGGCGCCGAAAGCCGCACCCAGATCGGCTGGGTCATTGTCGGCGGCATGTCGCTGGGCACTTTGCTCACCGTTTTTGTGGTGCCCACCATGTACACCCTGTTTGCGCGGAAAGCCATTCCCGGCGCCAACAAGGCTGTGGCCAAGGAAGAGCCGGATGCTCACCATGAGCATCCGGAATATGTAGCCAAATAGCCCTCCGGCGCTTTACCTCCCCGTTCACCCTGAGGTATCGAAGGGCAGTGCGGCACAGGGCTTCGATACCTCAGCCCGAACGGTGGAAATGGTGCGAATCAATGAAGAACGCCCTCACAGGAGGGCGTTTTTATGGGGGCGCTTTTGGCGCAGGCTGTCTAGATTGCACCCTCGAACATCAAAATATCGACTTCGTCACCGACAGCGACATTGCCTTGCGCATGGTGCAGCATGATCAAACCATTGGCCTCGGCCATGGATCGCAGCACGCCCGAGCCTTGGCTACCGGTGGTCTTGACCTGCAGCGAGCCGTCGACGGCGGTGGAGACCCAGCCGCGCTGGTATTCGGTGCGGCCCGCTTTTTTGCGGATGGCCTCGGTGCTGCGGGCTTTGAGCAACGGCGCTGGTGCGGCGGTGGCGCCCATCATTTGCAACAGGGCGGGGCGCACAAAGGCCAGAAAGGTCACCATCACGGCGACCGGGTTGCCGGGCAGGCCGAACAGGATCGCCCCGTTTTTGTTGGCAGCCTCACCCTGGCCGGCGGCGGGTGGGATGCGGCCCACGGCCATGGGCCGGCCGGGCCGCATGGCGATGCGCCAGAAGGCGACGTCGCCGAGTTTTTTCATCATGGCCTTGGTGAAGTCGGCTTCGCCCACGCTGACGCCGCCCGAGGTGATGATGGCATCGGCCTGCAGCGCCGCGCGGCTGAAGGCGGCCTCGAGCAGGGCCGGGTCGTCGCGCACCACCCCCATGTCGATAACCTGGCAGCCCAGGCGGCTCAGCATGCCGAAGACGGTGTAGCGGTTGCTGTCGTAAACCGCGCCTTCGCGCGGCGCCTCACCGAGCGAGAGGATCTCGTCGCCGGTGGAGAAATAGGCCACGCGCAGCGGCCGCCGGACGGGCAGGGTGGCCAAGCCCAGTGAGGCCGCGAGGCCCAGGCGGGCGGGAGTGAGAATTTCGCCTTTGCGCAGCGCCGGCAGGCCTTGCGCCAGGTCTTCGCCGCGCAGGCGGCGGTTGTCGCCCGCGCGCAGCAGGCCGGGGGGGATGGTGATCAACTCCGTTCGCACTGCGCTGGTCGAAGTGCCGCGAGGAGCTTCGACAAGCCTGTCCTGAGCTTTGTCGAAGGGCTCAGCCCGAACGGATACAAATTCCTGCGGCACCACGGTGTCCAGGCCTGCCGGCATGATGGCGCCCGTCATGATCTTCACGCACTGTCCTGGCTGTACGCTGCCTTGCCAGGCCTTGCCGGCCAATGCAGTGCCCTCTGCCACCCTCAATTCCAGCGCTTCGCCCGGCGCCAGCTGGCGGCCGTCAAAGGCAAAGCCGTCCATGGCCGAGTTGTCATGGGGCGGCACGTCAAACGGCGAGACCACGTCCTCGGCCAATACCCGGCCCAATGATTCGAACAGCGGCAACTGGACGGCATCCTCTACAGGTGCCACCAGCCGGGAGAGGAAGTCCAACACCTGGCTGGCCGACAGGGCCTGCGGGTCGTAGCCCTGCAGCTCGGCTGCGATCTGGTCCAGCGTTTTCACGGCAGGCGCGATTCGAGCTGGTGAAGCTCGGCCAGGGTGTTGGCGTTGAAGAAGCCATGCGCATCGTCGCCGGGCCGGTTGAAGGGCACGGCCACGGTCTTGTGCTGGGCTGTCCAGGCGTCTATCTTGCGGCCGCCGCCGTGGGTGAAGCGCACCAGACTTTCGAGCATGTGGGTGCCCATCAGGCAAAACACCGGCTGCGGCCTGAGCTGGCCGTCTTCCTCGGGTGCGGCCGCCACGGCGAAGTCGGCGCCCTCTCGCACGTAGGCCTCGGCCAGGCGCGCCACCAGGTCATGGGGGAACAAGGGCGTATCGCAAGGGACAGTGAGCAGGTAGGGCGTTTCGCAGCGCTCCAGGCCGGTGAGGAAACCGGCCAGCGGCCCGGCGAATTCACCCAGGCCCGTGCTGTCGGGCCAGACCGGCACGCCGAAGGCTTCGTACGCGGCCAGGTTGCGGTTGGCGTTGATCATCACTTCGCCGACCTGCGGCGAGAGCCGCATCAGCGTGTGCAGGGCCAGCGGCACGCCGTTGAAATTCTGCAGGCCCTTGTCGGCCCCGCCCATGCGTGAACCGCGTCCACCGGCCAGGATCAGGCCGGTGATGGCTTCGGCGTGCAGCGAGAGGTTGTGGCTGTTGCTTGTCATCTAGCCACCGATATAGCTCATCTCGACGCGCTTGGCATGGCTGTCTGGCAGGTTGGTGTCAGCCGGCAGCGCGGCGCGCAACTCGGAATAGTGGTCATCACGCCCTTGCCAGATATGGGCCACGGCCGCCGCGATCTGTTCGTCGGCATAGCCGCCGCGTAGCAGGGCGCGCAAATCCTGGCCCTGGCTCGCGAACAGGCACAAAAACAGCTTGCCCTCGGTCGACAGTCGCGCCCGGTTGCAGTCGCCGCAAAAAGCCTGGGTCACGCTGCTGATCACGCCGATTTCGCCCGCGCCGTCGGCATAGCGCCAGCGCTCGGCAGTTTCGCCGGTGTAGTTGGGGTTGACGGCGACGAGCGGAAACTCGGCGTTCAGGCGCTCCACCACCTGGGCGGAGGGCAGCACCTCGTCCATGCGCCAGCCGTTGGTGGCGCCCACGTCCATGTATTCGATAAAGCGCAGCACGGCCCCGGTGTGGCGGAAGTGCCGGGCCATGGGCAGGATTTCCGCGTCGTTGGTCCCGCGCTTGACCACCATGTTGACCTTGAGCGGCGCCAGGCCGACCTTTTGCGCGACCTCTATGCCCTTGAGCACGTCGGCCACCGGAAAGTCCACGTCGTTCATGCGCCGGAAGGTGGCGTCGTCCAGCGCGTCCAGGCTCACGGTGACGCGCTGCAGGCCGGCGTCCTTGAGCGACTGGGCTTTTTTGGCGAGCAGCGAGGCATTGGTGGTCAGCGTGATGTCCAGCGGCTTGCCCTGCGGCGTCTGCAGCTTTGCCAGCATTTCGATCAGCACTTCGAGGTGCTTGCGCAGCAGCGGCTCGCCGCCGGTCAACCGGATCTTTTCGACCCCATGCGCCACAAACACCTTGGCCAAGCGGGTGATTTCCTCAAAGCTCAGCAGCGAGGTTTGCGGCAGGAAGGCGTAGTCCTTGTCGAACACCTCGCGTGGCATGCAGTAACTGCAGCGGAAGTTGCAGCGGTCGGTCACGCTGATGCGCAAATCCCGCAGCGGCCGGCCGCGCATATCGCTCAACAAGCCATTGGGCGCCACCAGCCGGGCAGGGATGTGCGGCACGCGGCTTGCGTAGCGTATATCTGCCAGCGGAATGATTTTTTCGGTCGTCATCGTGAGGGGCCCAAGGGGAGAATTTACTCCATTGGCCCGCCCCGGACGGTAAAACGAGGCCTTATCCCCAAAGGATGCACGTCATCCTGGAGCACAGCCGGGCTAGACACACCTGGCGCCATCGACCTCCAGGCAGATTCCGCTGATGAAGTCGGCTTCATCACTGGCCAGGTAGAGCGCCGCATTGGCCACGTCCAGCGCGGTCGAGAAGCGTCCCAGCGGGATGCTGGCGCGAAAGCGGGCCTTACGCTCCTCATCGATCGGTCCACCGGCAAAGTCAGCCGAAAGGCCGGTGTCGGGGTTGAACACCGGGTTGATGCAGTTGACGCGGATGTTGTCGGGGCCCAGCTCGGCCGCCAGCGACTTGGAGGTGGTGATGACGGCGCCCTTGGAGCCGTTGTACCAGGTCAGGCCGGGCCGTGGGCGTACGCCGGCTGTGGAGGCGATGTTGATAAAGCTGCCGCCACCCAGGCTGCGGAACACCGGCGTGGCGTGGATAGTGGCTAGATAGATGCTTTTGACGTTGATGGCATAGCACTTGTCGAAATCGTCTTCGCTGACATCCAGCGCGGGCTGGTTGCGATGCGTCCAGCCGGCGTTGTTGACCATCACGTCGAGCCGGCCGTAGCGCTGCACGGCGGTATCGACCAGGGCCTTGACCTCGGCGGTTTTCGTTACATCAGCCGCAAAGAAGGAGGCCGTACCGCCGGCTTTTGCGATGGCCGCCACCACCTTTTCGCCAAGCGCCACATTGATGTCGTTGACGATGACCTTGGCGCCTTCGGCTGCAAGCCGCCGCGCGATGCCTTCACCGATACCGCCTCCGGAGCCGGTGACGATGATAGATTTGTCTTTGACCCGCATGGGTTTGTCTCCAGGTGTTTTTGTTTAACTGATACGTGAGCTTATTACATCCCGACCCTGGGTCGTCGGGAACTGGAGCTGCCAGCTCAGCCGTGCCGTACCGCCACCGTCTTCAGCGTCGTAAAGCCGTACAAGGCCTCAAAGCCTTTTTCGCGCCCGTAGCCTGAGGACTTCACACCGCCGAAAGGCAGCTCCACGCCGCCGCCGGCGCCGTAGTTGTTGATGAAGACCTGGCCGCTTTTGACGCGCCTGGCCATGCGGAACTGGCGCGCGCCGTCGCGCGTCCAGATACCGGCAACCAGGCCGAACTGGGTGGCATTGGCAAGTTCCACCGCGTGGTTCTCGTCCTTGAAGCTCATGGCGCACAGCACCGGGCCGAAAACTTCTTCCTGCGCCAGCCGGTGGGTCACCGGCACGTCGCGTAGCAAGGTGGGCGCCTGGTAAAAGCCGGTCTCGGGTGCTTCCTCGACGATCTGGCCCTGGGCCACCATCGCGATGTTGGCGACCTGCGCGTCGCTCAAAAAGTCCCACACACGCTGTTGCTGGCTTTGCCGGATCAAGGGGCCGACGTCCAGGTCCATGGCGGCGGGGCCCACGCGCAGGTTTTCAAAAGCATGGCCCAGGCGTTGCAGCAGCGGTTCATAAATCGCCTGCTCCACCAGCAGGCGCGAGCCGGCCGAGCAGGTTTGCCCGGCGTTCTGCACGATGGCGTTGATGATGGCGGGGATCGCTGCGTCGAGGTCGGCGTCGGCAAAGACGATCTGCGGGCTTTTGCCACCCAGCTCCAGAGTGACGGGGCAGTGGCGTTCGGCCGCCGCCTGCTGGATCAGTGTGCCCACCGCAGGGCTGCCGGTGAAGCTGATGTGGTCTATGCCCTTGTGGCGCGCCAGCGCGTCGCCGACCTCATGGCCGTAGCCGGTCACGATGTTGATGGCACCGGCCGGAAAGCCGACCTCGGCGGCGAGCTGCGCCACGCGGATCAACGACAGGCAGGCGTCCTCGGCCGGCTTGACCACACAGACGTTGCCGGCGGCCAGCGCGCCGCCCACGCTGCGGCCGAAGATCTGCATGGGATAGTTCCAGGGGATCACGTGGCCGGTGACGCCGTGCGGCTCGCGCCAGGTCATCACGCTGTAACCGTCCAGGTAGGGAATGGTGTCGCCGTGCAGCTTGTCGCAGGCACCGGCGTAAAACTCGAAATAGCGCGCCAGGGCCGCCACGTCGGCTCGGGCCTGTTTGGTCGGTTTGCCGCAATCGCGCTGCTCAAGCTGCGCCAGTTCTTCGGCGTGCTCGGCCACCTTGGCCGACAGCCGCATCAACAAGCGTCCGCGCTCGGCAGCGTTGAAGCGGCTCCACACCAGCTCCAGGCACTCGCGCGCGCTGCGCACGGCGGTGTCGATGTCGTGCGCGTTGCTGCGCTGGATTTCGTCAAACACCTGGCCGTCGGAGGGGTCTATGACCGGAATGGTCTTGCCGGAAACGGAGGGGAGGGAGGCGTTGGCGATGTAATTGAGCTGCATGCGCCTGATTTTGCTTGAAACCGGCCGATGCGGTAGCAGGTGCGGCTCGCGGGGAGCGTGAAGTAACGGTCTGGAAAAGCGTGTGTTTTTCACGCCGCAGTGTTGCGTGGCGGCGCTCCGTTTACAACATTTTTGATGTGGGGGAATAGCTCTTTCTGTAGGATTGAACCTACACATGCACCTCGCCAATTCCTACAAAAGGAACGGTGCCACAGTGCGCCCAGCGGGGCGCATGACAGCGGCAGCAGCAGGCAACTGCGGTCCGCACTCTGGACACATATTGCGATGAGCGACCCCACCCCCTGCGCGACCGATGCGGCTTCCACCGGCGACGTACCCACCGACGGTTCCGGCACGCAAACCTGGCTCAAAGCCCTGGCGGCCCGCCTGCGTGACTGGCTGGCTGTGCAAAGCCTGGGCATGAAGCTCACGGTGCTGGCCGTTGTGTTGATGATTCCCGCCAGCGCGTACTACGCCTGGTCCACCCTGCAGCGCCAGGAGAAACTGAGCCTGGAGGTCAAGGCCATGGCAGCCTCGGGGCAGGGCGCGGAAGCCGCCTGGGCCTACAACTCCGCGCTGCCGGTTGTTTTCGGGAGCGGCTCGGTGCTGAGCTTTCTGGAGGCCCACCCGGTCGCGCGCATCACCATCATTTACCGTCCCATTCTGTGGACCGTTTCCGAGCGTTTTGTGCTCGTGGAATCAGAGGGGCGGCAGTACGCCTATTACCCCTCGGACATGGAAACCAAGATCCTGGCCGACAAAGCGGTGACCGCACCCTGGGGCGGCAAACTGACCTTTGTGCCCCAGGCCGCGCTTGACGGTGCCAGCAAGGACATGCTGGCCCGCCTTGAGCAGCGTTTTGGCGAGGCGCGGCCGCAATCCGAGCAGGACGCCTGGAAAGGCGGCGCCAGCGCGCTGGTGTCGGCCACCCTGACCCTGGGCCTGCTGGCCTTCCTGTGGTTTCAGGTGGGAAGCCAGCGCAAGGCACTCAAGTTCATTTCCCCGCAACAGATCAGCGGCGATATGGATGACCTCGTTGGCATGGACGACATCAAGGCCGAAGTCGCGCAGATCCGCGACCAGTACGAGCGCCGCCTTGAATACGCCGCTTACGGCGTGAACAAGCCCTTCAACGTGATGTTCAGCGGCCCGGCGGGCACCGGCAAGACCAAGCTGGCCAGCTACCTGGCCAAGGAGCTGAACCTGCCGATTCTTTTCCATTCGGCCGCGAACCTGGAGACAGGTTATGTCGCCGGTGGCTCCAATACCCTGTCGCGCATCCTCTCGCTGGCCACGCGGCGCAAGCGCTGCATCGTGTTCCTTGACGAGGCGCAAGACCTTTTCATGCGGCGCGGCGGTAACCGCAAATACGACGACGACACGCAGAACATGCTGCTGGCCATTCTTGACGGCGTGCGCACCAAGTCGGACGCCGAAATCATCTGGATCGTGGCGTCCAATTTCAATTCGGCCAACCTGCAGATGGATGAGGCCATGCTGCGCCGCTTCCAGATGAAGGTCGACTTCCGCATGCCCAACCAGCAGGAGCGCCTGGCTATCACCGGCCACTACCTGCGCCAGCGCGCCGACAAGGTCCTGCCCGACCTGGATCTGCGCCATTTCGTGGAGTTGACGGAAGGCTGCAGCCCGGCGGACATCGAAACCATGGTCAACCAGGCCGGCATCCTCGCGGTGCAGTCAGGCCAGATGATAGGCGCGCACACCTTGATGCAGGCCGCCGAGCGGGTGCTGGTGGGCAACGTCAACGACAACACCACCAAGGAGCGCGAGCGCGACCGGCGCATCATTGCCGTGCATGAATGGGGCCACTTCCTGATGGATTTCCAGCACATGCGCAGGGCGCTGGGCGGCGACTGGAATGCGCTGCAGGCGAACATGAGCACCATCAAGATCTCATTGAAGGCCAATCCGCGCAACAACGCACTCGGCTTTGTGCTCCACAAGCACGACAGCAACCTCCTCAAGACCAAGGCCGACATGGAGCAGGAGGTTCGCGTGCTGCTGGGCGGCATGGCCAATGAGGAGCTTTTCTTCGGTGAGGACGGCACGACCAGCGGCGCCCACAACGACATCACGCGCGTGACGCGGCTGTTGCACCATGCGGTGGCCGAGATGGGCATGTACCGCAAGACCCGGCTGAACTACGCCGCGCTCGTCAAGGACGGCGGCTCGGCGCCGCCGGACGAGGAAACCCGCAGCATCATGGAGGCCCAGAGCGAGCGACTTTACAGCGAAACCAAGGCCACCCTGGCCCAGTACACGGCCCTGACGGAGCACCTGACCGCCTGCCTGCTGCAGTCCGGCGAGATGACGCTGAGCGAGGCCCTTGGCGAGATCCGCCGCTTTGAAAGCTTGCCGGAGTCACCGGCAGGAGCACTGTCCGGGCCGGATGTCCGCCAGCTGATGCCGGCATGATTGGGCGGTAGGCACCCGGTCGGTACGCGGCCGCGGTCTCTTCATTCCAGAAGTCCAATAAAAAAGCCCTGCATTGCAGGACTTTTTGCATGGACCGTAGCGGCCTAGCGAGAGGCGGCCGAGGCCGGCGTCGGTGTTGCCGCCGCCGCGGGTGCCTGTGTGGGCGCGGGGGCGGGCATGGCGGGTGCCGTCGGCGTGGCGGCCGGTGCGCTCATTGCGGCGGGTTCGGCCATGGGCGCGCTGGGCGCGGCTTGCGCGGCGCCGCCGTGGAACTTCATCACCAGCGGCACGATCAGAAGCGCGACGATGTTGATGATCTTGATCAGCGGGTTCACGGCCGGGCCGGCGGTGTCCTTGTAGGGGTCGCCCACGGTGTCGCCGGTCACGGCGGCCTTGTGCGCCTCCGAGCCCTTGCCGCCGTGGTGGCCGTCTTCAATGTATTTCTTGGCGTTGTCCCAGGCGCCGCCGCCCGTGCACATGGAGATCGCGACGAAGAGGCCGGTCACGATGGTGCCCATCAGCAGACCGCCCAGGGCCTGGGGCCCAAGCGCCAGGCCGACCACGATGGGCACGACCACGGGCAGCAGCGAGGGGATCATCATTTCCTTGATGGCGGCCGTCGTCAGCATGTCCACGGCGGTGTCGTACTCGGGCTTGCCCGTGCCGTCCATGATGCCCTTGATGTCGCGGAACTGGCGGCGCACTTCGACCACCACGGCGCCGGCGGCGCGGCCCACGGCCTCCATGGCCATGGCTCCGAACAGGTAGGGAATCAGTCCGCCGATGAAGAGGCCGATGATGACGCTGGGGTTGCTCAGGTCGAAACTGACCACGCTGCCATAGGCTTCGAGCTTGTGCGTGTAGTCGGCGAACAGCACCAGCGCCGCCAGGCCGGCCGAGCCGATGGCATAGCCCTTGGTCACCGCTTTGGTGGTGTTGCCCACCGCGTCCAGCGGGTCGGTGATGTCGCGCACTCTGCTGGGCAGTTCGGCCATTTCGGCAATGCCACCGGCGTTGTCGGTGATGGGGCCGTAGGCGTCCAACGCGACGACGATACCGGCCATGCTCAGCATGGAGGTAGCGGCGACCGCGATGCCGTAGAGGCCTGCCAGTTTGTAGGCGACCAGTATTGCGATACAGACAAAGATCACCGGCCAGGCTGTGGAGCGCATGGACACGCCCAGGCCGGCAATGATGTTGGTGCCATGTCCGGTGGTGGAGGCTTGTGCGATGTGCTGCACGGGTTTGAACTGCGTGCCGGTGTAGTACTCAGTCACCCAGCACAAAGCACCAGTCAGGATCAGGCCCACCGCGCAGGCGCCGAAGAGGCGCATCTGCGTGCCGGTGGCGGTGACAGCGTCGTCAGGCATCAACCACTTGGTGACGAAGAAGAAGGCGATGAGCGACAGCACGCCGGCAATCGCCAGGCCCTTGTAGAGGGCCGGCATCACGTTCTTCATGCCGGGCGAGGCCTTCACGAAGAAGCAGCCGATGATGGAGGCGATGATGGACACGCCGCCCAGCGCCAGCGGATAGACAGCGGCGGTGGAGCCCGCGCCCGACAGCAGCAGGGCACCCAGCACCATGGTGGCGATCAGCGTGACTGCATAGGTTTCAAACAGGTCGGCGGCCATACCGGCGCAATCGCCCACGTTGTCGCCCACGTTGTCGGCAATCACGGCGGGGTTGCGCGGGTCGTCTTCGGGAATACCAGCTTCGACCTTGCCCACCAGGTCGGCGCCGACGTCGGCGCCCTTGGTGAAGATGCCACCGCCCAGCCGGGCGAAGATGGAAATCAGCGAGGAGCCGAAGGCAAAGCCGATCAGCGGGTTGAGCAGGTTGGCCAGTTTCAGGTCAGGCGTGTAATTGCCGTTGCCGGTGAGGAACCAGTAAAAGCCGCTCACGCCCAGCAGGCCCAGGCCCACGACCAGCATGCCGGTGATGGCGCCCCCGCGGAAGGCGACGTCCAGGGCGGGGCCGATGCCCTTGGTGGCGGCCTGCGCGGTGCGCACATTGGCGCGCACCGAGACGTTCATGCCGATAAAGCCGCAGGCGCCCGAGAGCACCGCACCGACCACAAAGCCGACGGCGGTCTTGCCGTCGAGGAAGAAGCCGATGAGCACCGCGAGGATGACACCTACGATGGCGATGGTTTTGTATTGCCGCGCGAGGTAGGCGGCGGCGCCGGTCTGGATGGCGGCTGCAATTTCCTGCATGCGCGCATTGCCTGCGTCCTGGGAAAGAATCCAGCTGCGTGCCCAGAAGCCGTACCCGACGGCGATCAGTCCGCAGACCAGCGCAAGAATGAGCGCCGAGTTGCCTGTCATAGCTGACATTGAAATTCTCCTACGTTGTTTTTCGCTTGGAGGGGGTGCCACGCTAGCGGTGCCCCCGCTGCGTTGCTTCCTCGTTGCTTGTCACGCATGGAGAACAAGTCGATTGGCCAACGGTCGAAATTTAACGCCAAAACGTGACAACTTCACGAAGCGTCAGCCTCGAATCAGTAAAATGAGGGTAAATACCGAGCTGCCGCTGCTTGGCATTAGCCACTAGTCATTACTCCTGGTGTGCTGCTTGGCCATCCATACGGCACCAACTCTTTCATTTCATTTCTTTTCTTTCCCTTCAACACAAAGCTCAAGCGACCATGTCCCTCGATAAAGTTTCTCCCGGTAAAAATGTTCCCGAATCCTTTAACGTGATCATCGAAATTCCGATGAACGCCGACCCGGTGAAGTACGAGGTGGACAAGGAATCCGGCGCGATTTTTGTGGACCGCTTCATGAGCACGTCCATGCACTACCCGACCAACTACGGCTATGTGCCCAAGACCATCAGCGGCGACGGCGACCCCGTCGACGTGCTGGTGATCACGCCCGTGCCCCTGATCCCCGGCGTGGTGGTGACCTGCCGTGCCATCGGCATCCTGAAGATGCAGGACGAAGCCGGCGAAGACGGTAAGGTGCTGGCCGTGCCCGTGGACAAGAAATGCTCGCTGTACACCCAGTGGCAAAAACCCGAAGACATGAACCCGCTGCGCCTGAAGACCATTTCCCATTTCTTTGAACACTACAAAGACCTGGAAGAAGGCAAGTGGGTCAAGGTGCTGGGCTGGGAGGGCCCGGAAGCGGCCAAGAAGGAAATTACCGACGGCATCGCCAATTACGCCAAGGCCGTCTGATTCCAGAACGCCAGGTTTCAACAAAAAAGCGCCTGCAGGTTTTCCTGCAGGCGCTTTTTTTATTCTGAAGGCGGTTTTAGATCCCTTGCGCAGGTGTCGGGTAGAGCAGGCCGTGGAGCCGGCCCTTGTCTTCGCGCGCGAAGGGCTTCCAGTTGCCTTCGGGCTGGGCCAGCCGGTCGGCCACCGCCCACCAGGCGCTGGGGTTCACGCCCATGCCGATGTGGCTGGCGAGCACCTCGATGTTCTCGGTGTTGGGGTTCACCGCGCTGGGCGCCTGGATGCTGGCCTGCCAGGCCACCACGCCGTCGGTGCGTGAGTAAATGCTGGTGGTCGGCACCGGCGGGGCGGCGGGCAGGTCGTAGTTCTCGGATTCACGCTCCACGCTGCGGCCGCTGGTGAGTTCATAAATGCGCCAGGCGTTGGTGGCCTTGTGGGAGCCTGCAAAGGGCGTGCCCAGGGTGATCACGCAGCGCACCTTGTCGGGCATCTCCTTGGCCAGTTCGCGCGCATACACGCCGCCCAGGCTCCAGCCGATCAGGCTGACTTTGCGACCGGTGGTTTCAAAAGTGCGGGTGAGGCTGTCGCGGGCTTCCTGGAGCACGCCGGCGCGGGGGCCGAAGTTAAAGCCCTGTTCCCAGCCCCAGGGGCTGTAGTTGAGCGATTGCAGGTACTGGCGCAGCGGTACCGTGGTTGCATCGTTGGCCGAAAGGCCCGGGAACACCATGACGGCATGGCCGTCGCCGCGCGGCGCGCGGGCCAGCAGGGGCCAGGCGGGCAGCAGGGCGCCAAACTCCCAGAACGCGCGCAATTCGAGTGCGAGCAGCCAGGCACTGGGCGGAACATCGTGCGGGGACTTGTTGCGGGAATTTTGGGTGGAGGACGAATTTCGCTTGAATGACGGGCTTGCCATGGCTTGGAGCATTGGATACTTTTGTGTTGGTTTCCTACAGAAACCAGTATGGGGGGCTTGGCGGTTTTTACAGAGGGGGACGACTCTAACTTGCTCGCTTCGTGGTGGATTTCGTCGCTTTGGCGACAGCGGTTTTGCGAGTTTTTGCCGGAGTAGCTTTGGCGGCTGTTTTTCTGGCGACTTTCGAGGAGGCTGGCTTGGCGGGTTTTGCCGGCGTTGCGGTCGCTACCGGTGCCGCGCTTGCCATCAGTGCCTGTGCTTCAGTGAAGGCGTCCTCAATTGCTTTGGCCAGGTCCTTGGCATGCGGCAATGCTTTTTTGTCGGCAATGATGCCGAAATCGACATGGCCGGCATAGGTCTGTATGGTGATGTTGAGTGCCAGGCCATGCATGATGATGGACAGCGGATGGAAGGTCAGGAATTTCGCACCGGCCAGGTACAGGGGCACGGGTGGGCCCGGCACGTTGGAAATCGCCAGGTTGGCCACCATCGGCAGGCGGCTGGCCATGCCGCTTTTGCCGTAAGCATTGAGCGCCATCTTGGCGGCGCCGCCCACCAGCCAGGGCGCCAGCAGTGAAGGGTAGTCGGTCGGCAGCAGGCCTTTGAGGCTTTGTATGGAGGTCTTCACCTTGGCGGTAGAGGCCATGATGGCGTTCATGCGCTTGAGCGGGTGCGCCAAGTGCGTGCCCAGCTCGACCAGGCTTATGCTGACCTGGTTGCCCAGGTTGGTCGCGTCCGTGGCGCCGGATTCGCGCAGCGACACCGGCATGGCGGCCACCAGCGATTTCTTCGGCAGGCTGTGGTGCTGCGTCAGGTAATTGCGCAAGGCGGTCGAGCAGATCCACAGCACCATGTCGTTGAAGGAGCCGCCTACGGCCTTGCCCATAGCTTTGCTTTCGCCTAGCGGGATGGTCGCGGTGACAAACACACGCCCTGTGCCTATGCCCGCATTGAAGGGGGTGGGCGGCGCCAGCTTCATGGGCATCTTGGGCTTGATGCCGGTGGCCGAGCTGCCCATGGATTGTTTGGCCAGTGTGCTGCCGAAAGTGGTGGCCGCGGCGGGCAAGGACTTGGCGACTTTGGCCAGTTGCCCCAGCGAACTGGAGAACACCGAGCCGATCATCTTGCCCAGCTGGAGATCGGACTCCAGCTTGCGCCTGCGCGCAGGGTCGGGCGGCGCCACCTCGCGCGGCTCGGGGCTCAGGTCCAGCATGGCATTGGCCAGCATCACGCCCCCCTTGCCATCCAGCGCGGCATGGTGGATCTTGGAGAAAAAGCCCGCAACAATGCCACCGCCCTGGGAATCGGGCAGCTTGATGCGGTCGAAAATATAGAACTCCCAGAGCGGGTAGTCGCGGTCTATGACTTCGCCGTGCAATTGCGCGCACAGCTTGTGCACTTCGGCCAGCGTCATGGGCGCCGCGCTTTTTTTGGCCGGGTCGGCGCGGCGGATGTGAAAGTCGATGTCCACCGAATCGGCTTCCACCCACAGCGGGTGGCCCAGGTCCAGCGGCATGAAGACCAGCTTGCGGCTGAACACCGGCGCCAGGTGCATGCGTTTGGCTATGTGGTTTTTGACGGCCTTGTGAAAGCTGCCCTTGAAGCCCGCCGGCAGTTCGCAGAGGTTGAGCGAGCCCACATGCATGGGCATTTCAGGGGTTTCGAGGTAAAGGAAAGTCGCGTCGAGGCCGGTGAGGGATTTCATTGTTATGTCTCCGTGGGGCAGACATTAACCGAGCGGGCGGTGCCGCGGCACTAGGGTTTGCCGTAGCCGCGGCTGTCGCGCGGGGCTCAGCGCGCGGCGGCGACTACGTTCAAGCTTCGCAGTCGCCCAGCATACCTTGCTCATCTTCATTGAGCCCCGCAACAGGCGTTGCCTTGGCCAGCGCCATCCACACGCCCAGTGGCAAAGACTGCCGCGCGCGCCGCGGTGCAGCGCGGGCTACGACCAGGCGCGAGCCTTCCATCAGCATCACGCCGCATTCAACCGGGACTTCATCGGCCGCGCCAATGGGCCGGCCTTTGGCGTCGCAGCCCAGCACGTACCAGCATTCGCCGCCCAGGTCCAGGTAGGCGGTGCGCTTTTCGGGTCGGCGCAGGTCGCCCAGCAGGTCGGAGCGGTGCACCTTGATCTCGTGGACGATGGGCTCGACGTACTCCTGCACGGTGGTGTTGCGGATGGAGAAGACATCGGGCCGGACGACGCACCAGCGCACCTTGCCGCCTTCTGTTTCCGGGGGAAGCTGGGCGCGCAGCCCCAGGCCGCGCCAGGTGATGCGGCCGGCGCGTACCATCTCGCAAGCGACTTTCTCGACCAGCGCTTCGTGCTTGGAGAGGGCAGAGCGGTTGCGCAGCAGCGTGGCCGCCAGGTAGGCGATGCCCGCGTCAGTGACGCGCAGGGTTTCGTGGCCGGCAGGCCCGGCTACTCGCTGCAGCATGCCGGTGGCGAGCAACTCTATTTCGAGCAGGTCCTGGCAGGGCCAGCCGGCGGATCGGTAGACCTCGCGCAGGCGACGGGCGTGCGGACGGCCCAGCGGCGGTGTTTCAACCGTGCTGTCGTTGGCGGCTGGCGGGCTGGATGCCGAAGTGATTGGAAGCGGGGTCGCGGCGCTGCTCATGGGGTGATTCGGGTGTGGGTTTCAGAGCGGAAGGATTTCGAAGCGAGCGCTGTCCAGGTTGTTGCCCAGCGGCCGCATCGCGGCCAGGATCGCGTCGGTTTCGGCGTTTTGCCATAGCGCGATGACCTGTTCTTCGGCCTGCGAGGCACCCTCCGGCGGCAGGCTTTCATTCAGTGTCTGCGCCAGCATGTAGGCCTGCAGTGAAGGCAGCACATATTCCGGCCCGCCCAGGGCGAATTCAAGCGCCATGCGAAAGCGCAGTTCGGCGGCTTCGCGCTGGTCGGCCGTGAGGGTGGGGCATTCGACCAGGTTGACCTTGTAGCGGCCCTGGGGTGCATCGCTTGTGTTGCTCATGGAGATTTCCTTTGGAGGGATTTATAGCACCGCCCAGTCTCATGACGCGTTGCCGGGAAAAAGGCCCTTGTGGTGCCGGTGACGGGGGCTTTTCAAGCTGAAGCGGCCGGTCCGGTACGCTTGAATGGGTTGCGCCGCTCCAGGTCGTCCATATAACTTTCGATGCCGGCACCTTCGCGTTCCAGGAAGCGCTCGACCGCGTCGGCAAACGAGGGATGGGCCAGCCAGTGGGCGCTGGTGGTCTTGACGGGCAGCAGGGCGCGCGCCATTTTGTGCTCGCCCTGGGCGCCGCCCTCAAAGCGCTGGTAGCCATGTTCTATGCACCACTGCAGCGGCTGGTAGTAGCAAGCCTCGAAGTGCAGGCAGTCCACGCGTGCCAGGGCGCCCCAGTAACGGCCATAGGCGGCCGGCGCAGGGCCGGCCTGTGAAGAGTTTTGTGCGCTGACGGCGACCAGGCTGGACGCGATGGGCTTTGGCCGGCCGTCGGCTGCCGTGTGTTCGGCGATGAACAGCAGCCAGTTCTCGGGCATGGTGTCCTGCATGCGCTGGAAGAAGTCGCGGCTCAGGTAGGGCGCGTTGCCGTGCTCGTGGTAGGTGCGTTCGTAGCAGCGGTAAAAAAAGTCCCAATCGGCTTGGCTGATGTCCTTGCCCTGCGACCAGCGGAAGGTGATGCCGGCATCGTGGACCTTGCGGCGCTCCTGGCGGATTTTTTTGCGTTTTTCCTGGTTGAGGGATGCGAGGAAATCGTCGAAATCGCGATAGCTGTTGTTCTTCCAGTGGAACTGGACGGTGTGGCGCAGCATCAGTCCGGCCTCTTCGCAGGCGGCCACATCCTCGTCGGCGGCAAACAACAGGTGCAGCGAGGACAGGTTTTCATCGCCGCACCAGGCGACCAGCGCCTTGACCAGCAGCGCGCGTTCGGCGGCGTTGCGGGCCAGCAGCCGGGCGCCGGGTACGGGTGTGAAGGGTACGGCGGCCACAGCCTTGGGGTAGTAGTCCAGGCCGTGCTGCTGGTAGGCATTGGCCCAGGCCCAGTCGAACACGTATTCGCCGTAGGAGTGGGCCTTGAGGTAAAGCGGGCAGGCGCTGGCGAGGGTATCACCCTGCCAGAGGGTGACGAAACAGGGTGTCCAGCCCGTTTCGGGCGTGGCGCTGCCGCTTTCGTGCAGCGCCGCCAGGTACTCGTGGCGCATGAAGGGGTTGGCAGCCTCGCCCGGGCTTTGCGCCGCCAGCAGGGCGTTCCATTCGGAGGCATTCACCTTCAGCGGCGAATCCAGCACGCGGATGACATAATCGTTTGAGTCTTTTTTCACGTGTTTTTTGGGGTTCTACTTTTACATGCCACTCAAAATCTGCGTTGCCCAGCTGAACTACTGCGTGGGAGACATGCCGGGCAATGCGCAAAAGATCATCGAGGCGGCGCGCGCCGCCTACCGGGACGGTGTGCGGCTGGTGCTGACGCCGGAACTGGCGATTTGCGGCTACGCGGCTGAAGACCTGTTTTTGCGTCCCTCTTTCATCCAGGCCTGTGATGATGCCGTGAATCAAGTGGCCCGCGAGCTGGCCGGGTTAAAAGGCTTGACGGTGGTGGTGGGCACACCCACCCACGGCGACAACGGCAAGGGCCTGCGCACCAAAAGCGTGGAAGTGCAGCAGCGCCACAACGCGGCCCGGGTGCTGCGCGAGGGCCGCGTCATCGAGAGCTACGCCAAGCGCGAGCTGCCCAACTACCAGGTGTTTGACGAGCGGCGCTACTTCGCGCCTGGCCAGGGAAGCTGCGTGTTCCAGGCCGGGGAGGGCGACGACACCATCAGCATCGGCCTGCTAATCTGTGAAGATGCCTGGTTCGAGGAGCCGGCTCGCCTGGCAAGGGATGCCGGCGCCGAGTTGCTGGTGGTCATCAATGCCTCGCCCTTCCATGTGGGCAAGGGCGGAGAGCGGGAGCAGATGATGCAAAGCCGCTGCCTTGCGACCGGCTTGCCGTTGGTGTACGCGCACCTTGTGGGGGGGCAGGATGAAATCGTGTTCGAAGGGCGCTCTTTTGCACTGCAGGCCGATGGCGCACTGGCCGGGCGGGCCGAGAGTTTCAAGGAAAACCTGTTTGCCATCCGTGTCGAGCGCACGGGGGACTCGGTTGTACTGGTAGCCGATACGGCGCCGGAGCGCAGCCCCGAGGCGGACCTATGGGATGCACTGGTGCTGGGCGTGCGCGACTATCTCGGGAAAAACGGCTTTCCGGGCGCCATTTTGGGCCTGTCGGGCGGCATTGACTCCGCACTGGTGCTGGCGATCGCGGTCGATGCGCTGGGCCCGGAAAAAGTGCGCGCGGTGATGATGCCTTCGCCCTATACGGCCGATATTTCATGGATGGACGCGCGTGAAATGGCCGAGCGTGTGAAGGTGCGCTACGACGAGATATCCATCGTGCCCGAGTTCGAAGCCTTTAAGGCCTCGCTGGCCGGGGAGTTCAAGGGCTTGAAGGAAGACACGACCGAGGAAAACATCCAGGCGCGCATACGCGGGGTGTTTTTGATGGCGCTGTCCAACAAGTTCGGCTCTATCGTGCTGACCACCGGCAACAAGAGCGAGATGGCCACCGGCTATTGCACCCTCTATGGCGACATGGCGGGCGGTTTCGCGGTGATCAAGGACGTGCTCAAGACCTCGGTGTTCCGGCTCGCACGCTGGCGCAATGCCAACGATCCGTATGGCATGGGCAGCAACCCGATTCCCGAGCGCATCATCACGCGGCCGCCCAGCGCCGAGTTGCGCCCCGACCAGACCGACCAGGACAGCCTGCCCCCGTATGAGGTGCTGGATGCCATCCTGTCGCGCTATATGGAGAACGACGAGAGCGCCGAAGGCATCATCGCCGCCGGCTTTGACCGTGCAGTGGTGGAGCGCGTGGCGCGGCTGATCCGTATCAACGAATACAAACGCCGGCAGGCACCGACGGGCATCAGGGTCACCCACAGGAGCTTTGGCAAGGATTGGCGCTATCCTATTACCAGCCATTTTAATAAGTAGGCCCCCACGCTCTCCCACTGCGTGTGGGGCGCTGCCCCCCGAGGGGGCCGCTGCGCCTGCGGTCTGGCGAAGCCAGTCCCGCGGCCCCTGCTGGTTTAAGAGGTGCCCTGGGGCGTCCTCGCGTTTTGTGAATAGATGGAAAACTTACGGAGATATTCAGTGAAACAAATTACCGCCGTCCTCAAGCCTTTCAAACTCGAAGAAGTCCGCGAGGCGCTGGCCGAATGCGGCGTGACCGGGCTGACTGTCACTGAAGTCAAGGGTTTCGGCCGCCAGAAGGGGCACACCGAGTTGTACCGCGGCGCCGAGTACGTGGTGGACTTCCTGCCCAAGGTCAAGGTCGAGGTTGTCGTGAAAACCGAGGACGTGGAGCGCTGCGTGGATGCCATCGTGCGTGCTGCGCGCACCGGCAAGATCGGCGACGGCAAGATTTTCATCACCAGCGTGGAGCGCGTGGTGCGCATCCGCACGGGCGAGGAAGACGAAGCGGCGGTCTAGACGGGCCCCCACGCTTTTCACTTCGCCTTCGGCTCCGTGTAGTGCGCTGCCCCCCGAGGGGGCCGCTGCGCCTGCGGTCTGGCAAAGCAAGTCCCGCGGCCCCTGCTGGTGTGGGAGAAGTTCTCTGCGGTCTGTGCGGGCTTAAATCTGGTCCAGGCGGGTGGCCGTAGGGCTCATTCCTGCTTTTTGCACCAGGGTTTCAAGCAGCGGCTCTGCTTCGCTGTCGGTGCGTATCAGTTCCATCAGCCAGTCGTTCATGAAGCCGGCCTTGACTGATAAGGCCAGGAAGGCCAGCAGGCTGTCGTAGTAGCCGCCCATGTTGAGCAGCCCGACCGGCTTGTCGTGGTAACCGAGCTGGCGCCAGGTCCAGACCTCAAAGAATTCTTCGAGTGTGCCTATGCCGCCCGGCAGGGCCAGGAAGGCGTCGGCATGTTCGGCCATGATGCGTTTGCGCTCATGCATGTTTTCCACGACATGCAGTTCAGTGCAGCCGGTGTGAGCCCATTCTTTTTCAACCAGCGCCTTGGGGATCACGCCCACGACCCGCGCGCCCGCGGCGAGGGCCGCGTCGGCCAGGATGCCCATGAGACCGTTGCGGCCGCCGCCGTAGACCAGTTGCCCGCCGTGCCGGCCTATCCAGGTGCCGACGAGGGCGGCCATCGCGGCGAATTCGGGTTGGGTGCCCGTGCGCGAGCCGCAATAAACGCAGAGGGAAAAGGCGGGTTGGGTGTTGTCTGTCAATTCGGTACTGCTATCTTTGTTCATGCTGCGAATCGCTGCAAAAGCGCCATGGCCCAGGTGCCCGCGCACAGCAGCAGGCTGAGCAGGACAGCGGCGCTGCCCATGTCCTTGGCGCGCTTGGAAAGGTCGTGCCACTCGGGCCCTATGCGGTCTATGGCGGTCTCAATGCCGGTGTTAAGCAGTTCCACAATCATGATGAGGATGACTGTGCCGGCCAGCAACACAGTTTCCACCCAGTTGCGGCCCAGCCAGAAGGCGGCGGGTATCAGCACGATGGAGGCAATGGCTTCCTGGCGGAATGCGGTTTCGTGCCAGCCGGCGCGCAGGCCGGCCATGGAGTAGCCCGTGGCATGCCAGACCCGGCTCAGGCCCCTGCGCTGTTTTTGGGGATTGACTGGCTCATCGAGGGAAGCAGGGGGTGCGGAAAACGGGACTTGTTCGGGCATGGGGCGATTGTGGCTCAGCTTTGTGGCATGTTGATGTTAGAACCTGTTCACGGTCTAAACGGAGGGCAAGCGCCTTCTCGGGCGGTCTGCGGCGTTGCGGCGCTAGCCCATAGCGGGGCTATGGGCATCGCACCGCGCCTTGCATCCCATCCCGAGAAGACGCTTGCGCGGCTCCGTTTAGACCGTGAACAGGTTCCTATACCCCGCCTTCCGCGCTGCCTTTGTCTTTTCGGTTGCGGCGGGGCTTTTCGGGTGCCACCCAGGTGATCAAGCGAGTGTCCGCCCAGGCATCGTGCCAGAACTGCTTTTGCGGATGAAAGCGTGCCAGGATGGCCCAGATGGCGACCCAGCCGAGGGTCAATACCGCGCCTTCACGGCCTGGCAGCGCCAGCAGCCAACTGACGGCCAGCGGCGGCAGGAACCACAGCCAGCTCAGCACGTAGCGCAGCAGTGCGCGTTTCTGGGTGATGGGGGCGCCATGGGCGTCAACTACGCGGATGTTCCAGGTCTTCATCGCCAGTGTCTGGCCTTTGGCCCAGAACCAGACAAAGTAAATCCCGAAAACTACAAACACAAAGGCTTGTAACGCATGGCGGTTATCCAGTGCGTTGCGGGTCTGGCTCAAGGTGCTGAAGAGGTAGCCGGCCAGGAAAACCACGCCGAACATCAGCATGCCTTCGTACATCCAGCAAGCCATGCGCCTGGGGATGGACGGTATTGAGGGGGTGTCGGTGGCTGTCAAATCTGTCGCATTTTCAATGCTCGGGGCTGCCGGAGCAGCCAATGAAATCCGGCTGGCTTGCCGGCAGCGGCGTGTCAACGCTGGGGCGTTGCGACTGGGCTGCTGGCAGGCAGTGCCGCGGGCGCGGCGGTTGCCACCGGTTGTGAAGCGTTGATTTTAGGCGCAGGTTTGCTGGCGGCCTTGACGGGATGTGGGGGAACGGGCGCCAGCTTCTGCGGTGCCACCGGTTTGACGGCGGTTGCGGCACCAGCGGGCTTGGGGCTGGCCTTGGCCGCTAATTTTTGTTTTTCTTCGGGGCTAAGGGCCTGATAGGTCTCCCATTTGGCTTTCTTCTCTTCAGGCGTGAGCTGCTTGGAGAGTTCCTTGGTCCTGCCGAAGTTCAACCGTGCCTGGGCGCGCTGCTGGGGGCTCAGGCTCACCCATTCGCTCATGCGGCTGTGGAGGTTGGCCTGGCCTTCAGGGGGCAGGGACGGGTAGTTTTTGGAGATTTCCAGCCATTTGCGCTTTTGCGCTTCGTTGATGTTGTTCCAATGGGTGGCCAGGGGCGCGAGCGACTGCTGCTGCGAAGGGCTGAGTTCCGCCCATGCGGGCTTGGATACGGCAGTCTTGGCGGGCGCGCTTGCGGCGGATTTTGCGGCGCCAGGCGCACTGGCGGCGGCCGCGGGCTTGGCGGCCTGGGCGAAAACCAGGGTGGGTAGGGCCAGAAAGGTGGCAGCCATCAGCCCGAGCGATAGCCATTGCAGCTTCAAGTAGCTTGAAGGTTCAAAAGGCAGGGGGAGGCGCCCGGCGCCTGCTGGGCGGATCATTGAACCGTCGGGGCTTGGCGTGTGGCTTTGAGGTACTGAACGAAACCGGGGTCTGCGAAGGCAGCGGGCGGGAGTTCATCGGTCAGCAGTGCCACGTCGACTTCGGCCAGTTCCTGCGCCCGGTTGTCGCTTTGGATCGAATTGATGACCAGCAAACCCACAACCAGCGCCACCAGCGGCAAGACCGAACCAATCCGGCCCCACCAGCTCAAGCCGTCATCAGAGCCCCAGGTGAGGGCTGCACTGCCGCCATTGCCCACGATGGTGCCGGCCGTCTGGGTTTTTGCCACCTTGCGATTGGAAACAGCCTGGAAGCGTGCGGCGCGCAGGCGCTCGGAAATGTCGTGCGGCAGATCGGCCGCGCCTGCGGACAGGTAAGAGGCGGTTTTCAGGCCAAAACGGTCCTGCAGGATATCGGCTCTTTTTTGTAGTGAATTAGTCATAGTTTTATACCTTTGGCGCTCAGGGCTTTGCTGAGGGCATGAACCGCGCGTGAACAGTGTGTTTTGACACTACCCTCCGAACAGCCCATGGCGGCTGCTGTTTCCGCCACATCCATTTCCTCCCAGTAACGCATCAGAAAGGCTTCCCGTTGACGAGTTGGCAACTCCTTTACCTGCTCCTCAATCTCATGCAATATTTGCGCCCGCTCCGTTGCATCCTGGGCGCTCTCCGTACCCTCAGAGTTGGTCAGGGCCTCTAAAGTTTCCAGGAGATCGAAATCCCCGTCTTCCCCGAGCGATTCGAAGTCGCTCATGTTGGAAAAAAGCGCGTTTCGGGTTTTGCGGCGGCGAAACCAGTCCAGCGTGGTGTTGGCCAGGATGCGCTGGAACAGCATGGGTAGTTCAGCGGCGGGTTTGTCGCCGTAGTACTGCGCCAGCTTCATCATGCTGTCCTGAACGATGTCGAGAGCAGCTTCTTCGTCCCTGACGTGGTAAATGCTGCGCTTGAAAGCCCGTTTTTCAACGTTTTTCAGGAAATCCGAGAGTTCTTGTTCAGTTGCCAACGGTAGGGGGTCCGGTTCGTCCAGCGCTGCAGGATGGCCTGCGATTACCGCGAGGCCCGTGTCAAAGGGCATGCATCCCTAGGATGCAGCGGGAAAATTATCGCATCACGCCGGCGTCGGGAGGCCCTTTTTCGGTACCTGCGGCCATTGCGCAACGCGAAATGTCATAATATGTCCTGCAATTCAAAAGGCAAACGGGTCACGGCTCGGCGGTTTATGTTTCCGCTTATGGTTCTGGCCTCAAGTCTCGACGCCGCTTCACAAGAGTGGGCGAAGAGGCACCCAAGGTATTTCGTTAGAGAAATTCACAAAGGTTCATCATGGAAATCTCCAAGGCGGAAATCGCTTCCGCGGCAGCAGCGTCTGCACACACAAATTCCCAGGAACTCCGCGGTGCGGAAATCCTCATCAAGTCGCTTCAGGCGGAAGGCGTCAAGTACGTCTGGGGCTATCCCGGCGGAGCAGTCCTTCACATTTACGACGCCTTCTACAAGCAGGACTCAATCCAGCATATTCTGGTGCGCCACGAGCAGGCGGCCGTGCACGCGGCGGACGGCTATGCCCGCGCCACCGGCGATGTGGGTGTGGCCCTGGTCACTTCCGGCCCGGGCGTGACCAACGCGGTCACCGGCATCGCGACGGCCTACATGGACAGCATCCCGATGGTCATCATCACGGGCCAGGTCCCCACCCATGCCATCGGCCTGGATGCCTTCCAGGAATGCGACACCGTCGGCATCACCCGGCCCATCGTGAAGCACAACTTCCTGGTCAAGGACGCGCGGCAGATGGCCGAGACCATGAAAAAGGCCTTTCACATCGCCCGCAGCGGCCGGCCCGGCCCGGTGGTGGTGGACATCCCCAAGGATGTGTCCTTCAACAAGGTTCCCTACAGCGGCCATCCGCAAACCGTGGAGATGCGTTCCTACAACCCGGTTCGCAAAGGCCATGGCGGGCAGATCCGCAAGGCCCTGCAACTGCTGCTGTCAGCCAAGCGGCCCTACATCTACACCGGTGGCGGCGTGCTGCTCAGCAACGCTTCGCAGGAACTGCGCACACTGGTCGATATGCTGGGCTACCCCTGCACCAACACCTTGATGGGCCTGGGCGCCTACCCGGCCAGCGATAAAAAGTTCCTCGGCATGCTGGGCATGCACGGCACCATCGAGGCCAACAATGCGATGCAGAACTGCGATGTGCTGCTGGCCGTCGGCGCCCGCTTCGACGATCGCGTGATCGGCAACCCCAAGCACTTCGCGCAGAACGAACGCAAGATCATCCATATCGACATCGACCCCTCGAGCATCTCCAAGCGTGTGCGGGTCGACATTCCCATCGTAGGCGACGTGAAGGACGTGCTGACCGAGCTCATCGCCATGATCAAGGAATCGGGCCTCAAGCCGGACGCCAATGCACTGGGCGGCTGGTGGGACACGATCGAAGGCTGGCGCAAGCGCGACTGCATGAAATACAGCATGGGCAAGGGCGACGTCATCAAGCCCCAGCATGTGGTCGAAACCTTGTGGAACCTGACCAAGGACGCCGACACCTACATCACGTCGGACGTGGGCCAGCACCAGATGTGGGCCGCGCAGTACTACAAGTTCAACGAGCCGCGCCGCTGGATCAATTCCGGCGGCCTGGGCACCATGGGTGTGGGCATTCCCTATGCCATGGGCATCAAGCTGGCCAAGCCCGACTCGGAAGTGTTCTGCATCACGGGTGAAGGTTCGGTGCAGATGTGCATCCAGGAGCTTTCCACCTGCCTGCAGTACAACACGCCGATCAAGATCGTGTCGCTGAACAACCGCTACCTGGGCATGGTTCGCCAGTGGCAGGAAGTGGAATACGCCGGGCGCTACAGCAGCAGCTACATGGACGCGCTGCCCAATTTCGTGAAACTGGCTGAAGCCTATGGCCACGTCGGCATGCTGATTGAAAAGCCGCAGGACGTGGAGCCGGCACTGCGCGAGGCCCGCAAGCTCAAGGACCGCACGGTGTTCATGGACTTCCGCACGGACCCGACCGAAAACGTGTTCCCGATGGTGCAGGCCGGCAAAGGCATTACCGAAATGCTGCTGGGGTCGGAAGACCTCTAAGCCTCACGCTGCCACACCATCCATCAACCGTCACCTGACGAATCTATTGCCTGCCGAGCCCGCGCATTACCGTGCGCGGGGGAGGGCAGCGAAAAGAGGAATCTTCTTATGAAACACATCATTGCAGTTTTGCTGGAAAACGAGCCTGGCGCTCTTTCCCGCGTGGTCGGCCTGTTTTCGGCGCGCGGCTACAACATCGAAAGCCTGACCGTTGCCCCCACCGAAGATCCGAGCCTGTCGCGCATGACGATACAGACCACGGGCTCCGATGACGTCATCGAACAGATCACCAAGCACCTGAACCGTCTGATCGAAGTGGTCAAGGTGGTCGACCTGACCGAAGGCGCCTACACAGAGCGCGAGCTCATGATGGTCAAGGTGCGCGCGGTCGGCAAAGAGCGCGAAGAGATGAAGCGCATGGCGGATATATTCCGCGGGCGGATCATCGACGTCACCGAGAAAAGCTACACCATCGAGCTGACCGGCGACCAGTCCAAGAACGATGCCTTCCTGGAAGCCATAGACCGCAGCGCGATCCTGGAGACGGTGCGAACCGGCTCCAGCGGTATCGGCCGCGGAGAGCGAATTTTGCGGGTTTGATTGAAGCCGTCCGTGCGCGCGTTTTCGACAGGCGGGGCGCGAACGGACTTCCAAGTGGCGATATGCGTTTACCGTTCGCCCTGAGCCTGTCGAAGGGCATTTTCGCCAATACCTATTCTGGAGAGAAAAATGAAAGTTTTTTACGACAAAGATTGTGATTTGAGCCTGATCAAGGGCAAGACCGTCGCCATCATCGGCTACGGCAGCCAGGGCCATGCCCATGCGCAAAACCTGAACGACAGCGGCGTGAAAGTGGTGGTCGGCCTGCGCAAGGGCGGCGCTTCCTGGCCCAAGGTCGAAAAGGCCGGCCTGAAGGTCGCTGAAGTCGCTGACGCGGTCAAGGCCGCCGACGTGGTCATGATTCTGCTGCCCGACGAGCAGATCGGCGCGGTCTACAAGAACGACGTGGCCCCCAACATCAAGCAGGGCGCTTCCCTGGTGTTCGCCCACGGCTTCAACGTGCACTACGGTGCCGTGATCCCCCGCGCCGACCTCGACGTCTGGATGGTCGCCCCCAAGGCCCCCGGCCATACCGTGCGCAACACCTACACCCAGGGCGGCGGCGTGCCCCACCTGGTGGCTGTGCACCAGGACAAATCCGGCAAGGCCCGCGACCTGGCCCTGAGCTACGCCATGGCCAACGGTGGCGGCAAGGCCGGCATCATTGAAACCAACTTCCGCGAAGAAACCGAAACCGACCTGTTCGGCGAGCAGGCCGTTCTGTGCGGCGGTACCGTCGAGCTGATCAAGGCCGGCTTTGAAACGCTGGTGGAAGCCGGCTACGCGCCTGAGATGGCCTACTTCGAATGCCTGCATGAGCTCAAGCTGATCGTCGACCTGATTTATGAAGGCGGCATCGCCAACATGAACTACTCGATCTCGAACAACGCCGAGTACGGCGAATACGTGACGGGCCCCAACATCGTGACTTCGGCCACGAAGGAAGCCATGCGCAAGTGCCTGAAGGACATCCAGACGGGTGAGTACGCCAAGAGCTTCCTGCTGGAAAACCAGGCGGGCGCTCCAACCCTGCTGAGCCGTCGCCGCCTGAACGCCGAACACCAGATTGAAGTGGTGGGCGAGAAACTGCGCGCCATGATGCCGTGGATCGCCAAAAACAAGCTGGTCGACCAGACTCGTAACTGATGCATTGCCCCTGGAACCTGCTCCGGTTTAGACCGTGAAACAGGTTTTTCGGGCTTTGTCCTGCAAAAAGCCGCGCAAACTTCCTGCGCGGCTTTTTTACTGGCAGGCACACACTGGGCTGTGGTTCATGCCGTTGAAATAATTTATGCGGCGGCGATCTTGGTATCCTTGGCGCCTTGAACCGGCAATTGAGAGCCCACGCGGGCTGGCCGGCTTCCCTGTGGTGTCCTCGGACGCCAGATTTAGTGGCTGTTTGCGCGCAACAGCTGTGCTTCAGGAGTTTTATATGCATGATGGCGAAGAATCTGCGGGCACTGACTCGGCGGTGGTGATACGCAAGCGCCGCAAGGGCATTTACATACTGCCCAACCTGTTTACGCTGGCCGCCCTGTTTGGCGGCTTTTATGCCATCGTTATGGCCATGAACGGACGGTTCGACCAGGCCGCGATAGGTGTGTTTTGCGCCATGGTGCTCGACAGCCTGGACGGCCGGGTTGCCCGTATGACCAATACGCAAAGCGCCTTTGGTGAACAGATGGATTCGCTCTCGGACATGGTGTCGTTTGGCGCGGCTCCAGCCCTCATCGCCTACGTCTGGGCATTGACCAGCCTGGGCCGTTGGGGCTGGATTGGGGCTTTTGTGTACTGTGCCTGCGCTGCGCTGCGCCTGGCTCGTTTTAACGTGAATACGGCAGTGGTCGACAAGCGTTTCTTCCAGGGCTTGCCGTCGCCGGCAGCTGCGGCCTTGGTGGCCGGTTTTATCTGGCTGATGACCGATGCCGGCATCAGCGGGATGGAAGTGCGCTGGGTGACCTTCGGCCTCACGCTTTACGCGGGCCTCACCATGGTCACCAATGTGCCGTTCTACAGCTTCAAGGACGTGCAGATGAAGCGCAGCGTGCCTTTCGCGGCCATTGTGCTGATCGCGCTCGGGATCGCCGTCATCAACATCCATCCTCCCACGGTGATGTTCGGCCTGTTCGTGCTCTATGGCTTTTCCGGTTACGTGCTCTACGGCTGGCGTAAAGCCAAGGGCCTGCAGACCAGCGTGATCTCGACATCCACCGACGAACCCGATGAGCGGGGCCTCCACAAATAATTGTGGTACATTGATCGTATGAAACGAATTTCGCTAGCACTACTGCTATCTGCCAACGGGCGGAGATGGTAGCGCACGCGTACACCTGATTCAACGGCCCGTTTGCACCAGCAACGGGCCGTTTTTCTTTGGGTTGCTGGTTCCTGATCTTGATCGAAAGAGGAAAACCATGTTGAAGCAACCTGCCAGCAAGTATCCCGCCTTCGCACCCATTGCCTTGCGCGACCGCAGCTGGCCCGACGCCGTTCTGACGCAGGCGCCCGTCTGGCTCAGCACCGACCTGCGTGACGGCAACCAGGCGCTGATCGAGCCCATGGATATCGCGCGCAAGCTGCGGATGTATGGCCAGTTGCTGCGGATCGGCTTCAAGGAGATCGAGGTTGGTTTTCCGGCCGCGTCGCAGGTTGAGTTCGATTTCGTGCGCCACCTCATCGACAACAACATGGTTCCCGACGATGTCACCATCCAGGTGATGACGCCGGCCAAGGAGCCCTTGATACGCCGCACCATGGAAGCAGTGGCGGGCGCAAAACGGGTCATCGTGCACCTGTATAACGCCACGTCGCCTTTGATGCGCGAAGTGGTCCTGGGTATGGGTGAAGACCAGATCGTTGAGCTGGCCACCAGCCATGCACGATTGATCCAGGACCTGGCACGCAACCAACCCGATACGCATTGGACTTTCCAGTATTCGCCCGAGCATTTTTCGGGCACCGAACTGGCGTTTTCCAGGCGCGTTGTCGATGCCGTCACCGAAGTGTGGCAACCCACCGCAGACCATCCTTGCATCATCAACCTGCCCACCACGGTGGAGCATTCGACCCCCAATGTTTTTGCCGACATGATCGAGTGGATGCATCGTCATATTGCCAGGCGGGATGCGGTGGTGCTGTCGGTGCATCCGCACAATGATCGCGGCACCGGCGTGGCGGCGGCCGAGCTGGCCTTGATGGCCGGCGCACAGCGGGTCGAAGGATGCCTCTTCGGCAACGGTGAACGCACCGGTAACCTCGATATCGTCAATGTGGCGCTTAACCTGTACACCCAGGGCGTAGCGCCCAATCTGGACTTCTCCAGCATCGATGAAATCCGCCGTACGGTGGAGCATTGCAACCAGCTTCCGGTTCACCCGCGCCACCCGTATGTCGGCGAACTGGTCTATACCTCGTTCTCCGGTACCCACCAGGACGCCATCAAAAAAGCCTTTGCCATCCAGAAGGAAGATGCTGCCTGGGCCATTCCCTACCTGCCCATAGACCCGAAGGACCTCGGACGCAGCTACGAGGCGGTGATCCGCGTCAACAGCCAATCGGGCAAGGGTGGCATCGCCTATTTGCTGGAAAGCGAATACGGCCTCGAATTGCCGCGCCGCTTGCAGATCGAATTCAGCCAGGCCGTCCAATCGGTGATGGATAGCGAGGGCAAGGAGTTGACGGCGCAGGACCTGTGGGCCTTGTTCGAAAAGGAATACGGCGTGGCCGGCACTGCGGCGCTGCAGGTTCAGCAAGCTGTTTCCGCGAGCGGTGTGGCCTTGACCGCCCAGGTGCAGGTGGCGGGCGAAGCGCGGCAGATCCAGGGGCAGGGCGCCGGGCCTATCGAGGCATTTGTGAACGGCTTGAACGCCGCGCTGGGCACCACGGTGCGTGTGCTGGACTACCATGAGCACGCTCTCGGCTCCGGTGCCGGCGCCCGCGCCGTGGCTTACCTCGAACTGCGCGTTGACGAGAGGCATACGGTGTTCGGCGTCGGCATGGATGCGAATATCGTCTCGGCATCCTTAAAAGCAATACTGTCCGGATGGCAACGCGCGCAAATGCGTCAGGCTTCCGGCGAAAATACGTCTTGCGCCGCATTGGCACCCTCTAACTAAAAATCCTCAGGAGTCCCACCATGACCGACAAACTCATTATTTTCGACACCACCTTGCGCGATGGCGAGCAGTCGCCCGGCGCCTCCATGACCCGGGACGAGAAGCTGCGGATCGCCCGCCAGCTGGAGCGCCTGAAGGTTGATGTCATCGAGGCCGGCTTCGCCGCCAGTTCCAACGGCGACTTCGAGTGTGTCAAGGCAATCGCCGAAGTCGTCAAAGACTCTACCGTCTGCTCGCTGGCGCGTGCCAATGACCGGGATATTTCCCGCGCCGCCGAGGCTTTGAAGCCTGCGGCCTCGGGCCGCCTGCACCTGTTCCTGGCGACCAGCCCTCTGCACATGGAAAAGAAACTGCGCATGACGCCTGACCAAGTGTTTGAGCAGGCCAAGCTGTCGGTGCGTTTTGCCCGTAACCTGATGGGCGACATCGAGTTCAGTCCCGAGGACGGCTATCGTTCCGAACCTGATTTCCTGTGCCGTGTGCTGGAAGCCGTCATCAACGAAGGCGCAACCACCATCAACGTGCCTGACACCGTGGGCTATGCCATCCCGGAGCTCTACGGCAATTTCATCAAGAACTTGCGCGAGCGCATTCCTAATAGCGACAAGGCCGTCTGGTCGGTGCACTGCCACAACGACCTGGGCATGGCTGTTGCCAACTCACTGGCCGGCGTGAAAATTGGCGGCGCCCGCCAGGTGGAGTGCACCATCAACGGGCTGGGCGAGCGCGCCGGCAACTGCTCGCTGGAGGAGGTGGTGATGGCTGTCAAAACCCGCAAGGATTATTTTGGCCTGGACCTGGGCATAGACACCCAGCACATCCTGGCGGCCAGCCGCATGGTGAGCCAGACCACCGGCTTTGTGGTGCAGCCAAACAAGGCGGTGGTCGGCGCCAACGCTTTCGCGCATGCTTCCGGTATCCACCAGGACGGTGTGCTCAAGGCACGCGACACCTATGAAATCATGCGGGCCGAGGACGTGGGCTGGAGCGCCAACAAGATCGTGCTGGGCAAGCTGAGCGGGCGCAATGCCTTCAAGCAGCGCTTGCAGGAGCTTGGTGTCTCGATGGAAAGCGAGGCGGACGTCAACAATGCCTTCGCCAAATTCAAGGAGCTTGCGGATCGCAAGAGCGAAATCTTTGATGAGGACATCCTGGCGCTGGCGAGCGATGAAAGCGCTTCGCATGACAACGAGCAGTATGGATTTGTGTCCCTGTCGCAGCACAGCGAGACTGGCGAGCGCCCTCAGGCGCGCGTCGTGTTCACCGTGGGCGGCAAGGAAGTCAAGGGCGAGTCGGACGGCAACGGCCCCGTGGACGCATCCCTGAAGGCCATCGAATCACACGTCAAAAGCGGTGCCGAGATGGTGCTTTACTCCGTGAACGCCATCAGCGGGTCGACGGAAAGCCAGGGTGAGGTCACGGTGCGCCTGCAGAACAGCGGCCGGGTGGTCAACGGCGTAGGCGCGGACCCGGACATTGTGGTGGCCTCCGCTAAAGCCTATTTGAGCGCTCTGAACAAGCTCCAAAGTAAAGCTGACCGGGTGGCCGCTCAGGGATGACCGGAAAATGTAACAGTCAAAAGAAATAAAATCTTTTAAATTCAACGACTTGGCGCCGGATCTAGGTGCAGATCGAGAAGCAAAGCGGAAAAAACGCACGAATTGAGTGTTTTTTTAGGAAAGTCACGCAAGTTTTTGATATTGCGTGGCTTTTTCTATTTGTATACACTCCAGCCATCTCATCATTGCAACCCACGCAGGCAATATTCACCATGTCTCATCAGATTTTCAATCGCGCATTAAAAATCGTTGGATTCGTGGCTCTGATCGCCGCTTTTGCAGTGCCCGCCGCCAATGCGGCGACCGCCAAAAACACCATTGTCAAAAAGCAGCACGCCTCTTCCAAGGCGTCGGCTTCGAAGCGGGTTGTCTCCACACGCAAGAGCGTACGTTTTGTTGCCGGTACCAAGCGCCGCAACATCATCCGTGCCTCAATACCTGCCAAGCCTTCATTCGGCCAGATCGCCGGCTTGCATAGCGCACAGGATCCGCTGGAACTCAAATCCAGCGTGGCACTGGTCATTGACCAGGACACGCGTGAAGTACTGTTCAGCAAGAACGACCATGCTGTATTGCCTATCGCGTCTCTTACCAAACTCATGACTGGTGTCATCATCAGTGGCGCCAAGCTGCCTATGGATGAGCAGATCACCGTGACGCAGGATGATGTGGACACCGAAAAAGGCAGCAGCTCGCGCCTCAAAGTCGGCACCACCCTGACCCGCGGCGAACTGCTCCACCTGGCTCTGATGTCAAGCGAAAACCGCGCTGCACATGCGCTGGGCCGCACCTATCCCGGCGGCATGGCCACTTTCGTGAGCCTGATGAACGCCAAAGCGAAAATGCTGGGCATGACTGACACCAGCTATGTCGAGCCTACCGGCTTGTCCAGCCGCAACCAGTCCAGCGCACAAGATTTAGCGACGTTGGTCAATGCCGCCCATGCCGATCCCATGCTGCGGGAGCTTTCCACCTCCACGGGTTATCAGGTGGCCGTTGGCAACCGCATGCTCCAGTACAACAACACCAACCGCCTTGTGAAGAATCCCGAGTGGGACATCGGCTTGCAGAAGACTGGGTATATCTCCGAAGCTGGCCAATGCCTTGTTATGCAGACCAAAATCGCCGGCCGCAAATTGATCATGGTGTTCCTGGATTCCGCCGGCAAGCTGAGCCGCTTGGGCGATGCCGAGCGTGTGCGCCGGTGGGTGGAGTCCAATCCCGTGGCCGAGCCCAAGCTGAACGTCATCAGCGCTTCCGCCAAGCAGGCTAACGGCTGAGCAAACTATTCCCCGTGCAAACAGCCAGCCCTGGAGGCTGGCTTTTTTATTTGGGCCTGTAGCCCAGCGCCGCTGAAATTTCATTGGCCGTTGCTTGCAGCTTGGGCAGCCAATGCTCGTCGAGCCGATCAGCAGGCGCTGAAATCGACAAACCCGCCACCAGTTTGTTCTGGTCGTCGTAGATGCCGGCGGCCATGCAGCGCACTCCCAATTCCAGTTCCTCGTTGTCGCGTGCGATGCCGTACTGGCGCGCCTTGGCCAGTTCGCGCTCCAGAACCGGCAACTGGGTGATGCTGTTGCGCGTCTGCCCTGACAGTCCGGTACGCGTCGCATAGGTGCGCAGGCGTTGCGGATCGTCAAAGGCCAGGAACAGCTTGCCGACGGACGTCAGGTGCAGAGGCGCGCGGCCGCCGATGGCGCGCACCACCTGCATGCCGGAGCGCTCGCTGTAGGCGCGTTCCACGTACACGATTTCATCGCCTTGGCGCATGCTCAGGTTCACCGGTTGCTGGGTGATCTTGTGCAGTTCGCGCATCGGAATCAGCGCTGCGTCGCGCACATCCAGGCGCGCCTTGACAAGGTTGCCCAGTTCCAGCAAGCGCATGCCCAGCCGGTAGGTGCCTGCGGCAGGGCGGTCAACAAAGCGGCCGGTGGCCAGGTCGTTCAGGATGCGGTGCGCCGTGGAAGGATGAAGCCCCGATTTTTCGCTGATTTCCTTGAGAGACAGCGCTTCTTCGCGGTTTGCCAGGATTTCAAGCAGTGTGAACATCCGCTCGATCACCTGGACAGTTGGCGCGGCGGGAATGGCTGAGTCAGGCTTTTTCATAGGCAGGCTTTCTGCCGTAAATTTTACCCTATGAAATACAAATGCGCCTGATGAGTCTTGCGTGCGATCTCAACCGGAGGTGGAGTCTAGATAGTCGGCAATGCCCGAGTTGCCGGCCAGAGGCGTTGGGGAAAGCATCCATCGCCCATCCACCAGCACCTCATTGGGCCTGAATCCCGCCTTGTAATTCATCTTCGGGCTCTCGGCGATCCAGTAGCCCAGGTACACGTAAGGCAGTTTAAGGCGTTTGGCTTGCTCGATCTGCCAGAGCACGCTGTAGTTGCCATAGCTCGCGCGGGCGTCCGGCTCATAAAAAGTATAGACCGCTGAAATGCCGTCTTCCAGTACGTCCAGGATGGACACCATCTTGAGCGCACCGGGCTCGCCGTTGGGCAGGGTTTCGCGAAACTCCACCAGTCGCGAATTGACGCGGCTTTGCAGCAGGAACTGGGTGTACTGGTCAATGCTGTCATGGTCCATGCCGCCGCCGGCATGGCGGCCGTTCTGGTAGCGCAGGTAGAGCTGGTAGTGCTCGGGCATGAAACAGAGCTTGAGGATGCGGGCCTGCAGCCTGTGGTGCCGCTTCCAGGCGCGGCGCTGGCTGCGATCGGGGCTGAAGAGCTTGACGGGCACCCGCAGCGGCACACAGGCCTGGCAGCCATCGCAGTAGGGACGGTAGGTGAACATGCCGCTGCGCCGGAAGCCGTTGGTCACCAGGTCCGAATAAGCGTCGTTGTGGATCAGGTGGCTGGGCGTTGCGACCTGCGAGCGGGCCTGCTTGCCCGGCAGGTAGCTGCAGGGGTAGGGTGCCGTTGCATAAAACTGCAAGGTCTGCAGGGGCAGGTCTTTGAGGTGCGTCACGGTAGGTCTGTCATTCCCGTCGTTTGAAGCTGATTCCAGTATACGGGTTTGAACTCCCAGGCGGGGGCGGTTTTGCCCACATTCAGGGCAAGGTGGGCGGCAAATTCCGCCCGGCTGATTTCACCCGCCCCCAGTGAGGCCAGGTGCCGTGTGTTTTGCTGGCAGTCGATCATGGTTATCTCGTGGGCGCGGCAAAAGGCCACCAGTGCCGCCAGCGCGATCTTGGAGGCATCCGTCCGGTGGGCAAACATTGACTCACCGAACACCATGGCGCCGAGGTTGACGCAGTAAAGTCCGCCGGCCAGCTCGCCATCTACCCAGGTTTCTACGCTATGGGCATGGCCTGCCCGGTGAAGCTCGCTGTAGGCCTGCACCATGTCGGGAACAATCCATGTGCCTGGCTGGCCGGCGCGCTGCTTGTTGGCGCAGGCATTGATGACGTTTTCGAAGGCGCTGTCAAAACGGAGTTCACATCCGGCCTGCGCCTGGAAGTGGGCCAGGGTTTTGCGCAGCGAGCGATGCAGCTTGAAGTGGTGTGTCTGCAAGACCATGCGCGGATCGGGACTCCACCACAGCGGAGGCTGGCCCAGGCTGAACCAGGGAAAAATTCCCCGCGAGTAAGCCTGAACCAATGTGGGCACATCCAGCGCCGCGCCAGCGGCCAGCAAACCCGGAGCCGGGTCGTAGTGGCTCCAGGCTTCATCGAGCGGCGGAAAGTTTTCGCCGGCGGCGAGCCAGGGCACGGGACGCGGGAGTTTTCCCATGCTCAAAAGGCTCTCGACACGAAATGGCAGGCCGGGGAGGGCATGCGTACATGGTAGCCGAGCAGATTCGCTGGCGAGGCAACAGCGCATAGCAAGAATGAGTTACTGCATGGCGCTATAGTTTTGATAGCTTAGCGTATCGACCCATCAAAGACCTGGGACAGGCAGGTCATTGTGCTTGGCGTCATGGCGGCAACTCTTTCTCTCTTTGCGCGAGACAAAGCCATGAAAGGAAATGGCATGGGCTTAAAAAGTGGGAAAATTGACGCTATAATCTAAGGCTTCATTCCTCAATAGCTCAGTTGGTAGAGCGCCGGACTGTTAATCCGTAGGTCCCTGGTTCGAGCCCAGGTTGAGGAGCCAGGAACAAAGCCGAAAGGCACCCAAAAGCCCGCTACCCACCAGGTCGCGGGCTTTTTCTTTGGGCGTGTGTTGCGGTTCATCACCGGCGTCGGCGCTACGGTGTTCCGCGATAATTGACCGGCATCTCGACCGTTCGCCGCTGGTTCACTGCATCGCCAACCTGATGGTAATCAATTTCAACGCCAATGCGCTGCTGGCGTGCGACAAGGCCCGAAGCCACGGACAAACGAATGACTGACTTTCTCTTCGACCATGAATACCCCCGCGTGCTGAGCATTGCGGGTTCCGACAGCGGTGGCGGTGCCGGCATCCAGGCCGACCTCAAGACCTTTGCCGCCTTGGGCTGCTACGGCATGACGGCCATCACCGCGTTGACTGCGCAGAACACGCGCGGCGTGCGCGCCATCCACGGTGTGCCGCCGCAGATGCTGAGCGACCAGATTGACGCCGTGGTCGAAGACATAGGCACGGATGCGGTGAAGATCGGCATGCTGCACGCGCCCGACATCGTGTTGACCGTGGCCGAGGCGATTGACCGCCACGCGTTGCTGAACGTGGTGCTGGATCCCGTCATGGTTGCGACCAGTGGTGCGGTGCTGATCGACAACCCGGCTATCGCGGTCCTGGTGCGCGAACTGTTCCCGCGCGCGCTGGTGGTCACGCCCAACCTCGACGAAGCATCATTGCTGGTCGGCCGGCCGCTGGCCGACGAATCGGCGATGCAGGCCGCAGCGCAGGAGCTGCTGGCCAAGGGCGCGCGAGCCGTGCTGCTCAAGGGCGGGCATTTGCCCGGCGACGTGGTGAGTGACCTGCTGACCACGCAAAGCGGGGAACTGCATTGGATGCGCGGGCCGCGCATTGCCAGCCCCAATACCCACGGCACGGGCTGCACGCTGTCGTCGGCGATCGCTGCCCATCTGGCCCTGGGCCAACCCCTGCTGGAAGCTGTGCAACTGGCGCGCGACTATGTACGCTCAGCGCTACAAGCCGGCGCCCGGGTGCGTACGGGCGAGGGCAGCGGGCCGCTCAACCACGGCCACGCGCCCGTCGCGATGCGGCTCAAGCCGCTGCGCTGATCTGCCGGCGGCCGGAGCGACTCACGCGCGCCAGCGCAAAAGTCAGCGCGAGTGTCGGCAGCGCCGAGCCCCAGTCGGGCGCGAGCTTCGCGCACAGGTGATAGCAGGCAATGCCCAGCAGCCAGATCGCTACAGCGCTGGGATTGACCTTGCGCTCTGTCACCAGCGACGCGATCTGGTCCACGCCTGCCAGACGCGCCAGTATCACGCCGTACAAAGGAACGAATACCGAGCTAAGCATCAGCAAAAACGGCTCCAGGCTGTGCATGGGCAGCACCAGCGCGAGCGCCGTGCACAGCAAGGCCAGGCCCACGCCCCAGCGGCGCACGCTCCAGGCCGGCTTCAGGCTATGGCCCGCCACCGAGCCTGAATACAGGTCGCCATAGGCGTTATCGACTTCGTCGATCAGGATCAGGCCCAGCGCAAGCAGCCCGCCCTGAGCCAGCAGCAGCGCAGCGACCAGGTCGGTGCTGGGCGTCGTGATCGCCACCAGCACGCCCAACGCGTAGCACCAGGTATTGGCGATCGCATAGCCCAGCCAGGTGCCGCGCAGGGCGCTGTTGCCGTCGCGCCCGTGGCGCGAGAAGTCCGCCACCAGCGGCAGCCAAGAGACCGGCATGGCGATCACCAGGTCCAGCGCCGACAGCGTGCTCATGCCGCCTTCACCGGGCCGGTTCCACAATGCCGCCAGGCCTTGGGTGCTGGCCTTGGCCAGGAACTGCCAGCTCAGCCACAGCAGCGAAGCGATGACCAGCGGCAGGCCGAAGCGGCCTATGAATTTGCGCACCAGCCTGACCATGGAGCCGGACAGCAGCGCCAGCAGCACCGCGCCCCAGAGCAGCGTAGCCAGCACAGGCCAAAAAGCGCCTGCAAAGCCTCCGGACTGGCGGGCAATGGCGACGGTGCCGTCACGCATCACCACCAGCTCGAAGGTCGTCCAGCCAATCAGCTGCACGATGTTGAGCAGCACCGGCAGGCGGGCGAAGCTGCTGCCATAGGTGGCGTGCATCAGTCCGGCACTGGAGAGCCCGCTGTCGCAGCCGAGCTTGGCCGTCCAGGCCAAAAGGCCCGCGCCCAGGATGGAGCCGCAGACGATGACCGCCAGCGCCGTTTGGGTGCCCACGGCAGGCACGAGGTAGGCGCCTATCTGCATGACCAGCAGGCCCACCCCCAGGCTGAGCCAGAGCGCAGCATGGTCGCTCCAGCCGAACAGGCGCTCACCTGCGGGAAGCGGCGTGAGCGCGGTGTTGCCGGCGGCGGAAGAAACAGGCGATGTCGTCATGGGCAGTTCCGATCAACGATGCCAGGTCGGCCTGCCTGAAGCCCGCGAGACCGCGGACCTGCGGAACATGCTTCCCTGCGCGAGGATTACCTCAAATCAGGTTCAAAGGGACTTTCTCAGCCACCGCGGTTCGAAATCCCAAACCACGGCAACACCCCCAGCGAAAGCGCCCGTGCGGGCACTGCGCAAATTGTAGGGTGGATTCATGCCCGCTTCGACCGCCAGCAAAAAGCCCGCGCGTGGCGGGCTTGTCGGGTTAGGGATGAGTGGGCTCAGTCGTCAAACACAGGCGACTCGACGCCCAGCACCTTGTGCAGCTTCGGGCTGGTCGTGGTGTATTGCAGGTGGATTTTCTTGTCCGGGAAGATAAAAGGCGCTGCACCAAAAGCCGCCAGCGCGCACTCGTGGAAGCCGCTCAGGATCAGCTTCTTCTTGCCGGGGTAGGTGTTGATGTCGCCCACCGCGAAGATGCCTGGGATATTGGTGCAAAATTTTTCGGTATCCACTTTGAGCTGCTTGCGCTCGATGTCCAGGCCCCAATCGGCAATCGGCCCGAGTTTGGGCGAGAGGCCGAAGAACACCAGCAGCACGTCCAGCGGCACCACACGCGTCACGCCGTCGGAGCCGGTGACCTTGGCGCTCGTCAGCCGGCCGGCTTTTTCCTCATAGCCCGTGACTTGGCCCACAATGAATTGCATCTCGTGAGCGTCGCAGAGCTCGCGCATTTTGGCCACGCTGGCGGGGGCCGCCTGGAAACCGTCACGGCGATGGACCAGGATCACGCTTTCCGCCTTGTTCGGGCCTTCGGCCGCGAAGTTCAGCGCCCAGTCAAGTGCAGAGTCACCGCCGCCCACGATCACGAGGTTCTTGCCGGCAAAGTCGGCCGGGTTCTTCACGCGGTAAAACAGCTGGCGGTCGTCAAATTGCTCCAGCCCATCGACACGCAGCAGCTTGGGCTGGAAGGCGCCCACACCTGCCGCGATGAAAATGGTTTTGGCGAGGAAGCGCGTGCCTTTGGATGTCTCGACAAAGAAGCGGCCGTCCTGCTGTCGTTCGACCGTGCTGACTTCCTGGCCGAAATGAAAAGTCGCGCCGAAGGGCTCGATCTGCTTGAGCAGGTTGTCGGTCAGCTCCTTGCCGGTGCACATGGGCACGGCCGGAATGTCGTAAATCGGCTTGTCGGGGTAAAGCTCTATGCACTGGCCGCCCGGGTAGGCCAGCGAGTCGATCACATGGGCCTTGATCTCCAGCAGGCCCAGCTCGAATACCTGGAACAGTCCTACGGGCCCCGCGCCTACGATCACCGCATCGGTTTCGATGGGGCCGTCATGCCGGGCTGCGGTGTTGATCACTTCTTGGTTCAGTTGGGGTTCCATGGTTCCTGGGGGTACCGGGCCTGGTGAGGTGCAGAGGGCCCGGTGGGGCCGTGACCGGCGGGCCCGGCCCGGCTTAGCGGATCAATTCGGACAGTTTGCCCGTTTTGTCCTTCCACTCCTCGGCGTCCGGCAGAGCGTCCTTGCGCTTCGTAATGCTTTTCCAGCCTTCGGCGCGGCTCAACTCCATATTGATCTTGATGAAGGCCACCTGGTCCGCCGGCACATCTTCCTCGGCATAGATGGCGTTCACGGGGCATTCGGGAATGCAGACCGCGCAATCAATGCACTCATCCGGATCGATCACCAGCATGTTGGGACCTTCGCGGAAGCAGTCCACGGGGCAGACATCCACACAGTCGGTGTATTTGCAGCGGATGCACGATTCGGAGACGATGTGGGTCATGTTTTTTGAGGCTAATCGATGGAAACCCTTGATTTTAAGAGGTTTCCGCTAACAGGGTTATCAAAGACGCGAAGCGCTGTGCGCCCCGCGTGAAGGCAGGCTTAAAGGACCAGGGCTGCGCCCGAGGTTCTGTGCGAGGCCGTGTCCACCAGCACTAGCGAGCCCAGGATGCGTGAGCGTGCATAGGGCAGGGTGGCCAGAGGCTCCTGCAGGCTCAGCTCGATGTGGCCGATGGCATTGGGCGGCAGCTCGCTGGCATCTTCCTCGGCCAGGGTATTCACGTCGAGCTTGTGCACGATGCGCTTGACCTTGGCCTTGACCCAGCGGTGGCCGTGCAGCGTCCAGTAGACGCGGCCGGCGACCAGCGGCTCGTCGTCCATCCAGGCCACGGTGGCAGAGATCTCACGCGAGGGCTCGAAGCTGTCCACGGCCAGCAGCCAGTCGCCGCGCGACACATCGACTTCGTGGTCCAGCACGATGCCTGCGCTGTGGCCGGCCAGGATGGTTTTGGGCTGGCGGGTATGGTCCAGCACCTGGGCCACCACGGCTGTCTTGCCGCTGGGCAGGATGGTCACGCTCTGGCCCGGCTGCACGCCGCCCGTGGCGACCCGGCCCCAGAAGACGCGGCGGCCCTGTGAGGTGTCGGACGAGGACGAGAATTTTTCCACCCATTGCACCGGAAACGAGAAAGCCTCCGTGCTTTCGGCGGCGGTGACGGGCAGGTGTTCCAGCAATTGCAGCAGCGACAGGCCTTCGTAACCGCACCAGCCGGGCTTGCCGTCGACCACGTTGTAGCCCTTGAGGGCCGACACTGGCACGGTCGCCTTCACGGGGATGCGCGCGGCCTTGGCGAAGGCCGCGAGGGCGGCGCCAATGTTCTTGAAGGCCAGCGCCGGGTCTTCCACCGCGTCGAGCTTGTTCACCGCGAACACGATGGACGGCACGCGCAGCAGGTTGACCAGCAGCGAATGGCGGCGGGTTTGCTGCAGCAGCTCCAGCGAGGGGTTCTTCCAGTCGAGCTTGGTGGCGTCGACCAGCACCACGGCGGCGTCGGCGCTGGAAGCGGCCGTCACCATGTTGCGGGTGTATTGCTCGTGGCCGGGCGCATCGCCGATGATGAATTTTCGGCTTTCGGTGGCGAAGTAGCGGTAGGCCACGTCGATGGTGATGCCTTGCTCGCGCTCGGCCGACAGGCCGTCGGTCAGCAGGGCCAGGTCGGTCTCGCCGCCGCGCTGCACGCCGGCGAGGTGGTCTTGCAGCACGGCGCGGCTGTCCACCAGCAGGCGGCCGATCAGCGTGCTCTTGCCGTCGTCGACCGAGCCGCAGGTGATGAATTTCAGTGCCGGCCTGATATCCGATGGCCCTGAGCCTGTCGAAGGGTCTGGCCGGGCTTCGACAAGCTCAGCCTGAACGGTGGTGTTAGTTCTCATCAGAAATACCCGTCTTTCTTGCGCTTTTCCATGGAGGCATCGGACGTTTTGTCGTCCATGCGCGTGGCGCCGCGCTCGCTCACGTCGGCGGCCAGCGTCTCAATCACGATCTCGGCGGCCGTGGCGGCCGGGCTGTCCACCGGGCAGGTGCAGGTGATGTCGCCCACCGTGCGAAAGCGCACGGTTTTTTCAATGATCTGCTCGCCGTCGCGTGCGGGGGTCAGCTCGGTCACCGGTACCAGCAGGCCCTTGCGTTCTACCACCTTGCGCTGGTGCGCGTAGTACAGCGAGGGCAGTGCGATTTGTTCGCGCTCGATGTACTGCCATACGTCGAGTTCGGTCCAGTTGGAAATCGGGAATACGCGGAAGTGCTCGCCGGGCTGCAGCCGGGTGTTGAACAGCGTCCAGAGTTCAGGGCGCTGCGCCTTGGGCTGCCACTGGCCGAAGCTGTCGCGGTGCGAAAAAATACGCTCCTTGGCGCGGGCTTTCTCTTCGTCGCGGCGCGCGCCGCCGATCAGTGCGTCAAAGCGGAACTCGTCAATCGCCTCCAGCAGCGTGACCGACTGGTGCACATTGCGCGATTCGCCGGGATGGGCCAGGCGCACGGTACCGCGCTTCATCGAATCCTCGACATTGCGCACGATCAGCTCGGCGCCCAGTTCCTTGGCGCGGAAGTCGCGGAAATCGGTCACTTCGGGAAAATTGTGGCCGGTGTCGATCATCAGCAGCGGGTAGGGGATGCGGCCCACGCCGAAAGCTTTCTCGGCGCACTTGAGCATCACCAGCGAATCCTTGCCGCCGGAAAACAGCAGGGCCGGGCGCTCAAAGGCGGCGGCCACCTCGCGCAGGATGAAGATGGTCTCTTCTTCCAGCGCATCGAGGTGGGAGTTGGATAGCCGCGCGATGGATGTCGCCGGGTCGGCTGGCAGCAGGTGGGAGGGAGTGCGGGCGTTCATAGGTTAGCGTGGTGGGACATGGGGAACGTGGAGAAGAGGCCATCAGTGCGCAAGGTGCAGGCCGCACTCGCGGTTGTCTTCGCCCTTGGTAGGGTCCACATAGTCGAAGTTGTTGGGCAGGCCGTTGATTTCGCAATACTGGTACAGGTCCTTGGACGACCAATGCAGGAGCGGCGCGACCTTGATCAGGCCGTCGGGGTTGACGCTGACCGGGTCCATCTGGGCGCGCACCGCGGTATCGGTCGCGCGCAAGGCCGTGAACCAGACCTGCGGCGCGGTTTCGCGCAGGGCGCGGGCAAAGGGCTCGAGTTTCACTTCTTCAGTGAATGCCGCATGGCGCGGATCGTCCAGCGCCGGGGTCGAGCCTTCCACCGCCTCGCGGTGCGCGCGGGAGCGGCGCGGCAGGTAAATATGCAGGTCCAGCTTGAGCAGCCTGGTCACTTCATCGGCGAAGCGGTAGGTGGCCTCGGTGTTGTAGCCGTTGTCCATCCAGACCACGGGGACGCGGGGATTGGCACGCGTCACCATGTGCAGGATCACCGCCTCGAAGGGGCGGAAATTGGTGGTGACGATGGCGGGCCGGCCAAGTCCCACGGCCCAGTCCACCAGGCCCTGCGCGTTGCGGCCGAGTTCCGCGTTGATTTTTTCCAGGTTGAGGCTCATGGTGTTCAGGCGGCTGCCGCTTCCTTGAAGTGGGGTTGCACGTCTACCGCATCGCCCTGGTATTTGCCGGCGGCGTAACCTGGGTAGCTGCCCAGCACGCGCTGAGCAACGGCCATGTCCTGGTCGGCGCGCAGCACCGCGGTGTCAAAACCGCTGCGCTCCATCTGCGCGAGCTGGTCCACCAGCACGTCGCCTGTGGCGCGGATTTCGCCCTTGAATTCGCGGCGGCGGCGCAGTAAAAAAGCCTGGCTGTAGGCGCGGCCGTCGGTGAACTTCGGAAAGTGCAGGTCAACGCGCGCAATCCCGTCTAGCGAGACTTCGAAAGGATTGGCATCGTTGGCCAGCACCAGGACGCCGGCCTGGTCGGCGCCGCTGTGTTCGTTGAAAGGCAGTAATTTCATCGTCATTTCTCTTTCAGTGCGCGACGGTGTTGGGGGCAAAGCGCGCGGCCTTGGCGGCGGCCTTGTAGGGCTCCATGCCGACGCGGCGCAGGGTCGCGATAAAGGTTTCACCGTCCTCACGCAGCTGGCGGTAGGTGTCGAGCACGGCTTCAATGACCTCAGGTACTTCGGCGCCGGTGAAGGAGGGGCCCACCACCTTGCCGGGCACGGAAGCGCCGCTCAGCGCGGAGCCGTCGGAGCCGCCCAGCGAGACCTGGTACCACTCCAGGCCGTCCTTGTCCACGCCCAGGATGCCGATGTGGCCGCTGTGGTGGTGGCCGCAGGAATTGATGCAGCCGCTGATGTGCAGGTCGATCTCGCCCAGGTCGTGCAGCTCGTCCATGTCCTGGTAGCGCTCGGTGATGGCTTCCGCGATGGGGATGGAGCGCGCATTGGCCAGCGAGCAGAAGTCGCCGCCGGGGCAGGCGATCATGTCGGTCAGCAGGCGGACATTGGGCTTGGCGAAGCCGGCCTTGCGGGCGGCGCGCCAGAGTTCGGGCAGCTCGTCGCAGCGCACCCAGGGCAGCAGCAGGTTCTGGTCGTGCGTGACGCGCACCTCGCCGGCGCTGAACCGGTCGGCCAGGTCGGCGGCGATGTCGAGCTGGTCGGCCGTCGCGTCACCGGGCGCCTGGCCCAGGCGCTTGAAGGACAGCGTCACGGCGCGCAGGTCGGGGTTCTGGTGCGGAGCCACGTTGCGCTGCAGCCAGCGGCCGAACTCCACGTCGTCCTCGGCGGCGGCGCGCAGGATGTGGGCAATCTTGGCGTCGGCGCTCTTGCGGTCGCAGTTGAGTGTGGGCGGAACGAACGAGGCCGTCACGCGGTCCAGTTCTTCCTGCGTGATGGTGTGCGGCGCGCCGTCGTGTTCGATGATCTGCTTGTACTCGGCTTCCACCTCGTCGATATAGCGCTGGCCTTCGGCCTTCACCAGGATCTTGATGCGCGCCTTGTAGATGTTGTCGCGGCGGCCGTAGCGGTTGTAGACGCGCACCACGGCTTCCAGGTAGTTCATGATCTGGTTCCAGGGCAGGAACTCGCGGATCACCGTGCCGATGACCGGCGTGCGGCCCATGCCGCCGCCCACCAGCACCTTGAAGCCCAGTTCCCCTTCGGCGTTGCGGACCAGGTGCAGGCCCACGTCATGCCAGGCCGTGGCGGCGCGGTCCTCGCGGGCGCCGCTGATGGCGATCTTGAACTTGCGCGGCAGGAAGGCGAACTCGGGGTGCAGCGTGCTCCACTGGCGCAGGATCTCGCCGAAGGGCCGCGGGTCGGCGATTTCGTCGACGGCGATGCCGGCACGCTCATCACTCGTGATGTTGCGTATGCAGTTGCCGCTGGTCTGGATGCCGTGCATGTTGACGCTGGCCAGCAGGTCCATCACGTCGGCGGATTTGTCCAGCGGGATCCAGTTGTACTGCACGTTCTGGCGTGTCGTGAAGTGGGCGTAGCCGGTGGTCAGCTTGGAGCTGACCGACAGGCCGTTTTTGAGGTTGACAGGGCCCAGCTTGTCCTGCTTGGCCTGGGCCTCGTTGAACAGCGCCGCATTGGGCTGGTCGTATTCGCGGGCGATCTTGGCCAGCACGCGCACCTGCGCGCTCGAGAGTTCGCCGTAAGGCACGGCCACGCGCAGCATAGGTGCATAGCGCTGTACATACCAGCCGTTTTGCAGGCGCAGCGGGCGGAATTCGTCTTCCGGCAGTTTGCCGGCTTGCCAGCGGTTCAGCTGGTCGCGGTATTGGTTGGCGCGGGCCTTGACGAACTCGCGGTCAAATTCTGTGTATTGGTACATGGCTGTCGAGGTTCAAACGTGGGTTCTTGTTATTCAGCGAAGCGGTTCCAGGCGGCCGGCCGGGCCGCTCAGATCGAGATCAGTTTCACGCCGGCGTAGGCCAGCAGGACTGAAAGCAGCGAGCGGATCACACGGTCCGGCGTTTTGTGCACCAGGTGCGAGCCCAGCCAGATGCCGGGCAGGGAGCCGGCCAGCAGCTTGATCAGCAGCGACCAGTCGACCGACCCGATTGAGGCGTGGCCCAGGCCCGCCACCAGCGTGAGCGGCACGGCATGGGCGATATCTGCCGCCACGATACGCGGCAGTGGCAGGGTGGGGTAGAGCAGCATCAGCACGATCACGCCGATGGCACCCGCCCCGACGGAGGTCAGTGTCACCAGCGTGCCGATCACCGCGCCGAACAGCAGCGGCAGCGCCCAGTGGCGCGAGCGCGTAGCCTGGACGATTTCTTCCGGGGCGATGGTGGTGGGCGCCGCTTTCCCGAGCACGGCCTTGTAGAAAGTGGCGCCGGCCGTCAGCAGCAGTGCCAGCCCCAGGGTGGTGGTCATGATGGTCTGGGTGGCCGGGTTGGCTGGGCCCAGGCGCTGCAGCATATAGAGCGTGGCCAGCGAGGCCGGGATGCTGCCGGCGGCCGTCTGGCCGACGATTTTCCAGTCGACCGCGCGGGCGCGCGCCAGGCTCACGGTGCCGCCCATCTTGGTGAAGGCCGCGAACAGCAGGTCGGTGCCGATGGCCAGGTGCGGTTTGATGCCGAAAAAGAAGATCAGCAGCGGCGTCATCAGCGAGCCGCCGCCCACGCCTGTGAGGCCCACCACCAAACCCACGGCAAAGCCGGCAAATACGAAGGCAAATTCATGCATGCCGGAAAATGTAAGTGGGCCGCTTATTAAAACAAACTACAGATTTGTTCTGCTGTTATCTGGATAAGCTTATTCGCCAGCGTTCATGCGGGTTTCCTGAGGGTTGAAGGGCTGTATTGTTTAAGAAAATCCAGGCATGTCCCCGAGGCACTCCCCGGTATTCACAATGCACTGGTACAGTCCCTGCTTTTCCCGACCGGCTGCCCCGCGTGCCCCCGCTCGATGGAACGAATCGCTTACTTTTGGAGAAAACCGTGAAATTTGCAAAATCTGCCCTGCTGGGCGGTTTGTTTCTGGCGTCCGCCACTCTGGCGCTGGCGCAGGGCGGCTCGAAAGCCCCTATCAAGATCGGCGAAATCAACAGCTATTCGACCATCCCCCAGTTCACCCAGCCCTACCGCCAGGGTTGGCAGCTGGCCGTGGAGGAGATCAACGTCGCCGGCGGCCTGCTAGGCCGCAAGGTCGAGGTGATTGCCCGCGACGACGCCGGCAAGCCCGAAGAAGCCCTGCGCCATGCCATTGAGCTGACGTCCAAGGAAAAGGTCGACGTGCTGGCCGGCGGCTTTCTCTCCAACGTCGGGCTGGCCCTGGCCGACCACGCCCAGAAGAACAGGAAGGTGTTTATCGCCAGTGAGCCGCTGACCGACGCGCTGATCTGGGACAAGGGCAACCGCTATACCTTCCGCTTGCGCCCCGGTACTTATATGCAGGCCGCCATGCTCGTCGAAGAGGCCGCCAAGCTGCCGGCCAAGCGCTGGGCCGTGATCGCACCCAACTATGAATACGGCACCAGCGCCGTGGCGGCCTTCAAGGAGCTGCTCAAGGCGAAACGCCCCGACGTGGAATTCGTCGGCGAGCAGTGGCCCGCGCTTGGCAAGCTCGAGGCCGGCACCACGCTGCAGGCCACCATGCAGAGCAAGCCCGATGCGATCTTCAACGTGACTTTTGGCGCCGACCTGGCCAAGCTGGTGCGCGAAGGCAACCAGCGCGGCATCTTCCCGCGGGTGCCGGTCGTGTCTTTGCTGTCGGGCGAGCCTGAGTACCTGGATGTGCTGAAAGATGAAACGCCCAAGGGCTGGATCGTGACCGGCTACCCCTGGGACCAGATCGACTCTCGCGAGCACGCCAGCTTCGCCGCCAATTACTACCGCCGCTTCAGCGAATACCCCAAGGTCGGTTCGGTGGTGGGCTATGCCACCATGCAGTCCATCTTCGCGGCCATCAAGAAAGCCAACTCGACCGACAGCGAAAAGCTGGTGGCGGCGCTGCGCGGCCTGAAGTTCTCCACGCCCTTCGGCCCGGCCGAGTTTCGCGCCATCGACCACCAGTCCACCATGGGCGCTTATGTCGGCAAGCTGGACCTGCGCGGCAACAAGGGCACCATGGTGCAATGGCGCTATGCCGACGGCAAGGCCTATCTGCCGCCGGACGACTATGTCAAGGCCCGCCGCCCGGCCGCCGCCATGAAGTGACCTTTTGACAACGCGAGCCAATTTCATGGCGGAGGGGGCACCAAATCCCCGCATAATCAGGCCGACATGACGAATACGGGTGGCGAGGCTGTCAAGCGGATATTTGTAAAAGTGTTTGGGTTTGATGACGCGGAGCGTCACGCCCTGAACACGGTATTTCGCCTGTCCGAAACCCGATCCATTTCCTATGCCCTATGGACCGCAGCGGCGCCTGATGACGCCGACCTGGCTCTGATAGACGGCGACAGCTGGGAAGCCGCGATCGAACTGGCCAACCCCGCCCACGACGAACTCAAGCTGATCTGGATAGGCGACAACGCGCCGTCCCGCGCACACCTGGTGATCAAGCGCCCGCTGCAATGGGCGGCGGTGATTGAAGGCCTGGATGCCCTGCTGGCGGCCGAACAGCAAACCTCCGGCAAGGCCGGTGATGCCGAGCTCGACCTGGACCTGCTGTCCGAATCCAGCGCGGTGCTGGACCTTGACCTCGACGTTGACGCCGAAGCGCCCACCGAGCCATCCCCGCTGGAGCCCGAGGCCGAGCCGGAGCAGGCCCAGGTGCTGGTGGTCGATGCCGACCGCGATGCGCGCCTCTACCTGCGCGCCCGCCTGGCCATGGCCGGCTACCTGCTTGTGGACGAGGCAGCCAGCGGCACCGAGGCGCTCAAGTTCATGGATACGCGCCTTTACAAACTCGTGGTCCTCGACATGGACCTGCCCGACATCGAAGGCTGGGAGATGGTCAAGCGCGTGGAGGCCTCGCGACCGGCTGTCGAATTCCTCATCCTGACCGGCAACAACCTGTCGCCGCTCGACGCGGTGCGCGGCTGGTTTGCCGGCGCTCGCGGCAGCCTGCGCAAGCCGTTGCATCCCGGAAAACTCAAGGACCTGCTGCGCAGCGCGCGTCAAGCCTGAACTGGTGGCGCGTATTGCGGCGCCAGCGCGTCTGCCAGGCGCTGTTCCAGCGGCAAAGGCTCGGCATGCAGCCTGGCGGCCAGCAATTCTCCACACAGCGCGGCAAAGCTCAGCCCACGTGAGCCCATGCCGCTGCACACCCACAAGCCCGGCGCCAATGGCCCCAGCGCGGGCAGGCGGCTGGGCGTGGCGCAGCGCACCCCGGCCCAGCTTTGGACCTGCCCGGCCTCAAATTGCGCGGCCAGCGCGCGCGCCGTTTCGGGCAGCAGGGTTTGCAGCCGGTCAAAGTTGTGTCTGTCGTCCGCGGGTCGCGTTTCGGCCTGTGTGTTGTCGCGTTCAAAGCTGGAGCCCATGACCCAGGCCAGGCTGCCGGCCTCGCCGGCCAGGGGCACGGCGGGCGCCAGGCTGCCGTGGCCGTTGACCGGGAAAGGGGGCAGGGCGGCGGCCGTGCCGGGCGCATGCCGGTTCCAGCTGACCTGGCCGCGTATGGCCTGCAGTGCGAGTTCGCCGGCCTCCGTCCCGGCAGCGGCGCCCAGTGCGCGGCTCGCATAACCTGCCGCCAGCACCACCAGCTCGGCCCGGGCCAGTTCCCGGCCCTGTGCGTCCAGGGCCTGCCACTGGCCGGGGGCCTGGGTGTCCCGGCTCAGGCGGTTTACCGCCGATCGGCCGTGCGATTGCACGCCAGGCGTTGCCAGCCAGGCATCGACCAGGGCGGCCGGCCGGGCCCAGCCGGCCCGCGCATGCCACAGTGACGGCGTACCGGGCGGCAGGCCGCATTGCGCGAGTTGCGCGGCCTCGGCCGGGCATGTCCAATCGTCGGCCGCATCGGCCCAGTCCGCCTGCCAGCTTTCCGGCCGTTTGCGCGGGTGCTCCACCGCATGCTCGAGCACGCCGGTATGGCCCCAGTCGCCGGCTTGCAGCAGCGATTGCGCCTGCTGCAGCGTGGCGCGAATGCCGTGGCGGGACAGGCGCGAGAGCGGGCTGTCGTCGGGCGAGACGTGCGGCGCCAGCAGGCCGGCGGGCAGGCCCGACGCCCCGGCGGCGGGCTCTTCGGCCGCATCCAGCACCAGCACTTGCCAGCCGCGGCGCGCCAGGCTGGCCGCCACGGCCGCGCCGGCCAGCCCCGCGCCAATCACCATGCAGCTCGAAGGCGCGCGGCGCGCGGGCGGCGGCTGCGTTTTTTTGGGCTCCCAGGCCGGGTTGAACTCGCCCTGCAGGTTGTCGCGCTTGGGTGGAATGCCGGGCACTTTCTTCACGGCGAAGCCGCACTGCGCGAGCCCGTCGCGCACGCTGCGCGCGATCGTCCAGGTGGCCACGCGCGTGCCGCGCCGGCAGCAGCGCGCCACCGCCTTGAAGGTGTGCACATCCCAGATATCGGGGTTGCGCTGGGGGCTGAAGCCGTCCAGGTAGACCGAATCGGCCTCAAAGGATTGTTCGCGCAGCATGGCCTTGGCGTCGCCTATGCACAGCGTCAGCAAGACCCTGCCGCCCTCAAACACCAGGCGGTGAAAGCCCGGCAGCAGGCCCCAGAGCTGCGCCTGCAACTGCTCGGCGAAGGGAATCAGTTCAGCGTGGGTTTGGGCGCTGCGCAGCACGTCAGCCGCGCTGGCCGGGAAGGCTTCCGTCGAGACGAAATGCAGCATGCGGGGGCGCTGCGGGTCGGCCTTCCAGGCGGCCCAGGTCACGAGGAAATTCAGGCCCAGGCCGAAGCCGGTCTCCAACACCGTCCATTGCGGCTGGCCGCCCCAGGCTTCGGGCAAGCCGCAGCCCTTGAGGAAAACCTCCCTGGCCTGGTCCAGCCCGCCGAGTTCGCTGCGGTAGCGGTCACCGAAGCGCGGGCTAAAGGGGCTGCCGCCGGCCGTGCCGTCGTCCAGCCACTCAATGCGCTCAGGCATTGCTCCGCGTCAGGGGGTGGGGGTAGGAGGGACGTAGCCCTGGACGGCATCGGCGCCGTCGCCAAAGAAATGCTTCTCCATCTGGCGCGCCAGGTACTGGCGCGCGCGCGCATCGGCCAGGTTCAGGCGATTTTCATTGACCAGCATGGTTTGCTGCTTCATCCAGTCCGCCCAGGCCTGCTTGCTGACTTCTTCCCAGATGCGTTTGCCCAGGGGGCCGGGGTAGGGGGGAAAGTCCAGGCCTTCGGCTTCCTGGCCGAGTTTGATGCATTTGACGAGGCGTGCCATGGCGAGGGTTCTTTCGTATAGCTAGTGGGGATCAGTGGGGCAAAAAGGCGGAAAAGGCGATCGAAGGTTGCCCAAGGATGTTTGCGGAATAAAGAACTAAGTTTTTATTCGTTCCAGTTTTGAAGGGCTGCTTTCAGAATCCATTTTGTCCGCATTTGACATGCATTTTCTGGAAAAGAGAGCAACCATGACTTCACGCCGCAACTTTATCAATGTTTCCACCCGCACGGCCGCCGCCGTGGCTTTGGGTTTTACGCTGGCAGGGTCACTGCAGACGGCCGTGGCCCAGCAGCCGCCCAAGGCGCCGGTCACGCTGCTTAATGTGTCCTACGACCCGACGCGCGAGCTTTACGTCGAATACAACGCCGCCTTCAGCAAATACTGGAAGGCCAAGACCGGCCAGGACGTGACCATCAAGCAGTCGCACGGCGGCTCCGGCAAGCAGGCGCGCTCCATCATCGACGGCCTGGATGCCGACGTGGCCACGCTGGCCCTGGCCGGCGATACCGACGCGCTGGTCAAAAACGGCGGCTGGCTGTCGGCCGACTGGCAGAAAAAACTGCCGCACAATTCCTCGCCCTATACATCGACCATCGTGCTCGCCGTACGCCAGGGCAATCCCAAGGGCATCAAGGATTGGGACGACCTCATCAAGCCCGGCATCAACGTCATCACGCCCAACCCCAAGACCTCCGGCGGCGCCCGCTGGAACTACCTGGCGGCCTGGGAATTCGCCAAGCGCAAATACGGCAGCGACGCCAAGGCGAAAGAGTTCGTCGCCAAGCTCTACGGCAATGTCTCTGTGCTGGACACCGGCGCCCGCGGTTCCACCATCACCTTCGCCCAGCGCGCGCAGGGCGACGTGCTGATTGCCTGGGAGAACGAGGCGTATTTGCTTGAAAAGGAATTCGGCGCCAAGTTCGACGTGGTCGCCCCCTCGCTGAGCATCCTGGCCGAGCCCGCCGTCGCCGTGGTCGACAAGAACGTCGACAAAAAGGGCACGCGCGCCGTCGCCGAGGAGTACCTGAAGTACCTCTATTCCGAAGAGGGCCAGGACATCGCCGGCAAGAACTTCTACCGTCCGGCCGTCTCGCAAAAAGCCATCGCCAAATACGCCAAGCAGTTTCCCAAGCTGAACCTGTTCACCATAGACCAGGCCTTTGGCGGCTGGGCCAAGGCTGATAAGGAACACTTCGCCGACGGCGGGTCCTTCGACCAGATCTATACAAAGAAATAGGCTCCCCCCGAAGCGGCCTCTGGCCGCCTCCCCCTCAGGGGGCGCCCGCTGCGGCCCGGCTAAGCCGGTTCCGCGCCGGCACTTGAACCGGAAAGCTGTCACATCGCACCACATTTGGGTCACGCCAGGAAATCAGGGAAGTATCAAAAAATGTCTGTTCAACAATCCGTACTGCTGATCGCCGGCAGCCCATCCGAGCAGTCGCGCTCATCCGCGCTGCTCGATTCGGTCAGCCACAGGCTGGCCCTGCGGGGCGGCCTGGCGGTCGACAGGCTCAACATCCGCGAACTGCCGGCCCAGGCGCTGCTGCTGGCGGAGTGGGGCCATCCGGCCATCGCCAAGGCGATTGAGCAGATCGCAAAGGCACGCGCTGTCGTCGTGGCCACGCCGGTCTATAAAGCGGCCTACAGCGGGCTGCTCAAGGTGCTGCTTGACCTGCTGCCGCAGACCGCGCTCAAGGAAAAAACCGTGCTGCCGCTGGCTACGGGCGGCAGCCCGCACCACATGCTGGCGCTGGACTATGCCCTGCGCCCGGTGCTGCAGGCGCTGGCCGCGCGCCACATACTGCCCGGTGTTTACGCCACCGATTCCCAGGTGCCGCAATCGGCCGACAAGCGCTACGAGGTCGGTCCCGACATCGCCGTGCGGCTGGACGATGCGGTGCTGACCCTGCTGGCCGAAAGCTTTCGCCAGCCGGCCACGGCCGGTTTCGAGCCGGTGCACTTTTCCCGGGTGCGATGTAGCGTCTGACGCAGGGCGCGCCGGCGATTGTTCAGCGGCCGCCCTGATTCCGCAACGGCCACAACGCCGATTTTTGAAACCGCCAGACGGGCGGCCGGGCGGAGCTTTGCCTCCCGGCGCCACGCATCCGAAAAGACATCGAAAGGACACCCCATGAGCACCAGCGCCGCCGGCACGCCCGGCATTTCCCCACAACCCTCGAAGCTGCGCACCTGGCTGGACTTCAGCCTGGGCCTGCTTCTTGCCGCGGCGATCGCGGGCGTCATCACCCTGCTGAGCCTTCCCGCAGCCCATGCACAGGCAAGCCCCGAGAAAGTTGAACTGCGCATCGGCTACCAGAAGTCCGCCAGCCTGTTTGTGCTGCAAAAAGCCCAGGGCACGCTCGAAAAGCGCCTGCAGCCCCTGAACGCCACCGTCAAGTGGGTGGAGTTTCCGGCCGGCCCGCAATTGCTCGAAGGCCTGAACCTCGGCTCCGTCGATGTGGGTTATGTGGGCGAAGCCCCGCCCATCTTCGCCCAGGCCGCCGGCGCGAAGTTCGCGTACATAGGCTACGACCCGGCCGCGCCCCAAGCCGAAGCCATCGTGGTGCCCAAGGACTCGCCCATCAAATCCGTGGCTGAACTCAAGGGCAAAAAGGTCGCCCTCAACAAGGGCAGCAATGTGCACTACCTGCTGGTCAAGCTGCTTGAGAAAAACCAGCTCAAGCCCGGCGACGTCCAGCCCGTCTACCTGCCGCCGGCCGATGCGCGCGCCGCCTTCGAAAGCAAAAACGTGGACGCCTGGGTGATCTGGGACCCCTTCACCGCCGCCGCCGAAAAAGCCATAGGCGCGCGTGTGCTGGCCGATGGCAAAGGCGTGGTCAACAACTACCAGTACTACCTGGCCGAGCGAGGCTTTGTCGCGAAGAACCCCAAAGTCATCCAGGCCCTGTTTGACGACTCGGTGGAGCGGGGCGCCTGGCTCAAGGCCAACCTCAAAAAGGCCGCCGAGCTGATCGCGCCGCTGCAAGGCCTGCCGGTTGACGTGGTCGAGCTCAGCCTCAAGCGCTATGAGTTCAAGGTCCAGCCCGTGCCCGCCAGCGTGATCGCCGACCAGCAAAAACTGGCCGATACCTTCTTCGAGCTCAAGCTGATTCCCAAGGCCATCAACGTCAGCGACGCCGCCTACAAACCCGCGCCCTGAGCACAGCCTGCGAAGGAAACACCATGAACGACACCACACCGCTTCAGCTGCGCCGCCGCTTCCTCAAGATCGCCGCCACCACGGCGGCCCTCTGGGGCCTGGGGGCGCGCGACACCGCGGCGCAAACTCCCGGCGCGGCCGCCAGCAAGTCCCCGGAGCAACTGCGCATCGGCTACCAGAAGGCCGCCGTCAACCTCGTCGTCCTCAAGCAAAAAGGCGTGCTCGAAAAACGTTTTCCCAACACCCGGATCGGCTGGGTGGAGTTTCCCGCCGGGCCGCAACTGCTTGAGGCGCTCTCTGTGGGCAGCCTGGAATTCGGCCTCACCGGCGACTCGCCGCCGGTGTTTGCCCAGGCCGCCGGCAAGGACCTGCTGTATGTCGGCGTCGAGCCGCCCAAGCCCGACAGCTCGGCCATCCTGGTGCTGGGCGATTCGCCCATACGCAGCTTGGCCGAACTCAAGGGCAAGAAAATCGCGCTGCAAAAAGGCTCCAGCTCGCATTACCTGCTGGTGCGCGCGGTCGACAAGGCCGGCCTGAAATGGAGCGACATCCAGCCGATCTACCTGGCGCCTGCCGATGCGCGCGCCGCCTTCGAACGCAAGAGCGTGGATGCCTGGGCGATCTGGGACCCGTTTTACGCCGCCATCGAGCTCGCTATCAAGCCGCGCGTGCTGGTCACCGGCCGGGACCTGTCGAGCAACAACTCTTTCTACCTGGCCTCGCGCCCCTTTGCCACCCAGCATGCGCCAGCGCTGGCGGCCTTGCTGGAAGAGCTGACCCGCGCCGATGCCCTGGTGCAAGGCCATCGCGCAGAGGCCATCAAGCTGGTCTCCGACTTCAGTGGGCTGGACGCCGGCGTGGTGAGCCTCTTCATGCAGCGCCGGCCGGCCTCGCCCGTGGGTCCACTCAACGCGGCCGCCATCGCCGACCAGCAACGCGTGGCCGATGCCTTCTTGCGCCTGGGGCTGATCCCCAGAGCCGTCAAGGTGGCCGACATCGTCTGGCGGCCTGAAGGCACCCAGGTAGCGCGCAAATAAAGCAAAAGCGCAAAACACATCACCACAGCACTCAAGGAGTTCCCATGCAGGTTTTCTGGTTCATTCCCACCCACGGCGACAGCCGCTACCTGGGCACAGGCGAAGGCGCGCGCGAGGTCAGCCACGACTATTTGAAACAGGTGGCCACAGCCGCCGACACCCTGGGCTACGAGGGCGTGCTGATTCCCACCGGCCGCTCCTGCGAAGACCCCTGGGTGGTCGCGGCCAGCCTGCTGCCCGTCACCAAAAACCTGAAGTTCCTGGTGGCCGTGCGGCCCGGCCTGCACCAGCCCAGCCTGGCCGCGCGCATGGCCGCCACTTTTGACCGGCTCTCGGGCGGGCGCCTCCTGATCAACCTGGTCACTGGCGGCGACCAGGCCGAGCTGGAAGGCGACGGCGTCTACCTGGACCATGCCCAGCGCTACGAGCAGTCGGCCGAGTTCATTCGCATCTGGCGCGAGATCCTCGCGCGCAGCCATGCGGGCGAAAGCCTTGACTACCAGGGCCAGCACCTGAGCGTGAAGGGCGCGAAGCTGCTGTACCCGCCGGTGCAAAAACCGCATCCGCCCGTGTATTTCGGCGGCTCCTCGGCGCCGGCCCACGAACTGGCCGCCGAGCAGGTCGACACCTACCTGACCTGGGGTGAGCCGCCCGCCGAAGTGTCCAAAAAAGTGGCCGACGTGAAGGCCAGGGCGGCAAAACACGGCCGCACGGTCAAGTTCGGCATACGCCTGCACGTCATCGTGCGCGAGACCGAGGACGAAGCCTGGCGCGCCGCCGAAAGCCTGATCAGCAAACTCGACGACGAGACCGTGGGCCGGGCCCAGGCCGCGTTCTCGCGCATGGATTCGGAAGGCCAGCGGCGCATGGCCGCCTTGCACGCAGGTGGCGGCAAGCGCACCCGTGCCGAGCTTGAGATCAGCCCCAACCTCTGGGCCGGTGTGGGCCTGGTGCGCGGCGGCGCGGGTACCGCCCTGGTGGGTGACCCCCAAACCGTGGCGGCCCGCATCGAGGAATATGCCGCCCTGGGCCTGGACACCTTTGTGCTGTCGGGCTACCCGCACCTCGAGGAGGCTTACCGCTTCGCCGAATTGGTGTTCCCGCTGCTGCCGCGCAAGCCGCGCCAGAAGCTGTCGGGCCAGGTCCTCAATGGGCCGTTCGGCGAAGTCGTGGCCAACGACTACCTGCCGCGCGTGTCGCAAAGCTGAACCTGGAGCACAACCATGACAGATTCCGTTCGTGAACTCCAGGTGACCCCGGTGCCCGACACTGTGGACGCCCCCGGCCTGGGATTTTTGCCCTTGCCCTCAGCCGGCTTCTCATGGCCGCGACTGCAGCTTGCCGCCGTGTTGCGTGACCTCGGCCAGCGCCTGCTGCCCTGGGTGCTGCCGGTAGGTCTGGTCGCGCTCTGGCAGATTGCTTCGGCGCAGGGCTGGCTTTCAACGCGCGTGCTGCCGGCGCCTTCCGAAGTCGTCAAAGCCACCTGGGCCTTGTCGGCATCGGGTGAGCTGTGGACGCATGTGAAGGTCAGCGCGGGCAGGGCGCTGGCCGGCCTGGCCGTGGGCGGCGGGCTGGGCCTGGCTTTTGGCCTGCTGACCGGTTCGGTGAAATTCTTTGAGACCCTGCTGGACTCGACCATCCAGATGGTGCGCAACATCCCGGCCCTGGCCTTGATCCCGCTGGTGATTTTGTGGTTTGGTATTGACGAAACCGCCAAGCTGTTCCTGATCGCGGTCTCGGTGTTCTTCCCGATCTACATCAACACCTTCCACGGCATACGCAATGTGGACCCGGGGCTCATCGAGATGGGCCGCACCTACGGCCTCACGCGCTGGCAGCTGTACCGCGAAGTCATCCTGCCCGGTGCGCTCTCGTCCATCCTGGTCGGTCTGCGTTTTTCGCTGGGGCTGATGTGGGTGATTTTGATCGTGGCCGAAACCATCTCGGCGCAGGCCGGCATCGGCTACCTGACCATGAACGCCAGGGAGTTTTTGCAGACCGACGTGGTGCTGGTCGGCATCCTGCTCTATGCCCTGCTGGGCAAGCTGGCCGACATGTTCGCGCGCGGGCTGGAGCACTACTGGTTGCGCTGGCATCCCGGTTACCAGTCGGCTGCGGCCTGAGGACTGAACATGACCCTTGAACTCAATCCACCCAAAAACCGGTTTTCCTCCGTTCGTCCTGAGCTTGTCGAAGGACTTTCGCCGGCTTCGACCCTTCGTCCCCTTCGACGAAGCTCAGGACAGGCAGCTGAGGACAGGCCTGGCTCAGCCCGAACGGCAGAAGTTGAACCCAACCGCGGCGTCCGCCTTGAAATACGCGGCCTCTCCAAACGCTACGGCACACGCCAGGTGCTGCAGCACACCGAGCTGGTGATCGAGCCCGGCGAGTTTGTCGCCATCGTGGGCCGCAGCGGCTGCGGCAAGTCCACGCTGCTGCGCCTGGTGGCCGGGCTGGAGGCCGCCACCCAGGGCAGCATCCGGCTGGACGGCCAGGACGTCACCGGCCTGCGCGAGGACACCCGCATCATGTTCCAGGACTCGCGGCTGCTGCCCTGGCGCCGCGTTTTCGACAACGTGGCCCTGGGCCTGCCGCCCGGCGGCCATGCGGCCGCGGCCGATGTGCTGGCCCAGGTAGGCCTGGCTGATCGCCAGCCCGACTGGCCGGCGCGTTTGTCGGGCGGGCAGCGCCAGCGTGTCTCGCTGGCCCGGGCCCTGGTGCACAACCCGCGCCTGCTGCTGCTCGACGAACCGCTGGGCGCGCTGGATGCGCTGACCCGCATCGAGATGCACCAGCTCATCGAAGGCCTGTGGCAGCGCAACGGCTTTACCGCCTTGCTGGTCACGCACGACGCGCAGGAAGCAGTGGCGCTGGCCGACCGCGTGATCCTCATCGAGGACGGCCGCATCGCGCTGGACGAGCGTGTGCGCATCGCCAGGCCGCGTGAACGCAGCGAGCCGCTGTTCGGCCAGATCGAAAAGAAGATCCTGGACCGTGTGCTGCAGCAGCCCGGCGAGGCGATCTCCCCCAGCGAGCCGCTCTGGCCCAACACGCCGGTGCATGGCGTGCGCTGGGCGGTTTGAGTTTTTATTGTTTTACCAATCCACCGATTTTTTAACCAAGTTCAAGGAGAACCTTTATGTCCATCCAAGCCATCAATGTCCGCAACCAGTTCCGCGGGAAAGTGAAGGAAATCATCCGCGGCGACGTTGTCTCTGAAATCGACGTCGAGACGCCGTGGGGCATCGTGACCTCGGTCATCACCACGCGCTCGGTCGACCAGCTGGATCTCGCGGTGGGCAGCGAGGTGGTGGCGCTGGTCAAGTCGACCGAGGTGTCTATCGCGAAGCTGTAAGGCTTACTGCAACTCTACGCCAGCCTTCTTCACGAGCCTGGCGTACTTCGCCATCTCGCTGCGGAAAAACTGCGCGGCCGCCTCGGGCGTGCTGGGGTTGATGGTGTTGCCCTGCTTGGCCATGGCTTCCTTCACCTCGGGCGTCGCGTAGGCGGCGGCCACGGCGGCCTGGATGCGCCTGGCTTCAGCCGCCGGCAGTTTGGCCGGGCCGACGACGGCGAACCAGCCTTCGATGTTGTAGTTGGGCAGGCCTTGCTCGGCAATGGTCGGAATTTCGGGCGCGGCCGCCACGCGCGCCGCGCTGCCCACGCCGATGGCGCGTAGCGCACCGCTCTTGAGGTGGGCCTGCACCGCGGGCAGCGCCAGTACGCCCAGCTCGACCTGGCCGCCAATCAGGTCGGTCACCATGGGGCCCACGCCCTTGTAGGGAATGTGCTTGACCTTGACCTGGGCTTCGTCCATGAACATCTCGGCTGCCAGGTGCAGGATGGTGCCGTTGCCTGACGATGCGTAGTTGTAGCTTTCGGGCCTGGCCTTGAGCAGGGCCACCAGTTCTTTCACATTGGTCGCCGCCACCTTGGCCGGGTTGACCACCAGCACAAACGGCGTGCTGCCCAGCACGCAGATCGGCGTGATGTCGTTAATCGGGTCGAAGGGCAGCGACTTGTAGACGCTGGGGTAGACCACGTGGTTGTTCGACACCACGCCCAGCGTCATGCCGTCGGGCGCCGCCTTCACGAGGGCTGAGGTGCCGACGATGCCGCCCGCGCCGGGCTGGTTTTCGATCACCACCGGGTGGCCCAGGGTCTTGCCCAGGGCCGCGGTGGCAGCGCGGACGATGGTGTCCACACCCGAGCCCGCGCCCACCGGCAGGATAAAGCGCACGGCGCGCTCCGTGGTTTGCGCCAGCAGGCGGCGCGGCGCCCAGGCCAGGCCGCCGCCCAGCAGCAAGGCGCCCATTGCTTGCAGCGTGCGGCGGCGTTGGGTGTTGGTGAGGCTTTTTGCCGGGGTGTTTGTGGTGTTGTGCATTGTCTTGTCTCCTTTGTCGTGATTTGATCGCGGATCGTGAATCCTGGTCGCGGGGTGCTCAGTCCCTTATGACACCGCGGCCTCGCGGTGCAGCCGCTCGATGTCGCCATCGCCGTAACCCAGGCCGGCGAGCAGCTCGCGCGTGTGCTCTCCGAGCGTGGGCGGGTCCAGTCTCACCGGCAGGCGCCGGCCGTCCATGGCCAAGGGCAGCAGTGTGGTCTTGGCGGTCTGGCCGGCGCGCGCGCCGTCGGGCAGCTTGATGTCGGCCAGCCCGCCCGTGGCCAGCAGGTGTTCGTCATCGTACAGCTCCTCGGGCCGGCGTATGGGGGCGAAGGGAAGCCCGGCCGCTTCGAACAGCGCCACGAGTTCCGCGGCGCTGCGCAGCGCCAGGCGCTCGCGCAGCAGCGGCAGCAGTATGGGGCGCGCGGTGACGCGCTGGTTGTTGCCGGCGTAGCGCGCGTCGGCCTTGAGGTCGGCAAAACCCAGCGCGTCGCAAAAGGCAAGCCATTGCGCATCGCTCACCGCCGCCAGGAAGATCTGCTCGCCATCCTTCACGCTGAACACGTCGTACACGCCCCAGGCTGAGATACGGTCCGGCATGGGTGCGGCCGGTTGCCCGGTGATGGCGTACTGCAGCATGTGCTGGCCGACCAGGAAGACGTTGTTCTCGAACAGCGCCGATTGCACCTCCATGCCCTTGCCGCTGATGCCGCGCTGGATCAGCGCGCCCAATACGCCGATGGCGCCGAACATGCCGCCCATGATGTCGTTCACGCTGCTGCCGGCGCGCAGCGGGTCACCGGGCCGGCCCGTCATATAGGCCAGGCCGCCCATCATCTGCACGACCTCGTCGAGCGCCGTGCGGTGGTCATAAGGGCCGGGCAAAAAGCCCTTGTGGCTTGCGTAGATCAGGCGAGGGTTGCTTGCGCTCAGCGCGGCGTAGTCCAGGCCGTACTTGGCCATGGTACCGGGTTTGAAGTTCTCGGCCACCACGTCGGCGCTGGCGCACAGCTTGCGCGCCACCTCGGCGCCGGCGGGGGCGCGCAGGTCTATGCCTATGCTTTTTTTGTTGCGATTGAACAGCGGGAAAAATCCCGAGCCCGCACCCAGCAGGTGGCGCGTGCGGTCGCCGTCCACGGGTTCGACCTTGATGGCCTCGGCGCCCATGTCGGCCAGCAGCATGCCGCAGGTCGGGCCCATGACCATGTGGGTGAACTCCACGACGCGCAGGCCGGCCAACGGCAGGGGTGGGGTGGAAGAAGCGGTGTTTTGCATGCTGTTTTGTAGTTGAGATGAGTTTATTGTTGAAGTGTTTGTTGATGAATCCAGCCCGGTGAAATTTGAACCGTTCGACTTGAGCTCACTATCCGTTCGGGCTGAGCTTGTCGAAGGGCTTCGACAAGCTCAGCCCGAACGGATGCCGGGTCTTGTGGGTCGGATTACAGGTTACCGTGCGCCAGCATGGTTTTCGGCAAGCCCGCGCGCCACAGCGTGCCGTGCAGGGTTTCGCCTTCAAGCCAGGCCGCCACCTGGCCGCGCAAGGCCATCAGTTTTTCGAAATGGATGCCGGTCTGCATGCCCATGCTCGCGAACATATAGGCCAGGTCTTCGCTGGCCACATTGCCGCTGGCGCCGGGCGCGTGCGGGCAGCCGCCTATGCCGGCCAGGCAGGCGTCAAAGCGCGTCACACCGGTCTGCAGCGCGGCATACACATTGGCGATGCCCATGCCGCGCGTGTCGTGGAAGTGGCCGCAGGCGAGCTTGTCGCCGGCCACCTTGAAAGCTGCTTCAAACAGCGTTTGCACCATAGCCGGGTCGGCATAGCCCACGGTGTCGGCCAGGCTCACCCGGTCGGCGCCCGCGTCCAGCACGGCCTGCATCAGGCGCAGCACCTCGGTGGACTCGACCCGGCCCTGCAGCGTGCAGCCAAAGGCCGTGCCTATGCCCACCTCGAACACCATGCGCGAGCCCGCGGCATCGCGTGCCGCGCGTATGCGGCGAGTTTCTTCAACGACCTCGTCGGGTGTCTTGCGCAGGTTGGCCAGGCTGTGGGCATGGCTGGCCGATAGCGGCAGCAGCATCAGGTTGGCGCCCGATTCGATGGCGCGTTCCGCGCCCTTGAGATTGGGCACCAGCACCGAGGTCACCAAGCCCGGCAGCGTCTTCGCATAAGCCACCAGCTCGGCGGTGTCGGCCAACTGCGGCAGCAGGCGCGCCGGCACAAAAGAGCCGACCTCGATCTCGCGCTGGCCGGCCGCATGCGCCTGGCGCAGCCATTCGAGCTTGCGGGCCGTGGGCATCACGGCGGCAATGCTTTGCAGACCGTCGCGCAGCCCGACTTCGCGGATGTTGACGTGGCGGGGCAGGTGGGGGGGAGTGGTCACTGGGCTGTCTCCGTGGAAGCAGGAGTCCGGAAATCGGGTCCGGATCCTGGTTTTGTGATTCCTGGCGATTGGCAATTCCTGTCGCTTGGTCACAGTTTAGAATTTCCTTAAACGTCTGATTGGTCAATTTTGGAAGCTGTAGTGTTCCAATCTGGAATATCTCGAACCCCCATGACACCAGCAAGAAGGGCACGCCATGAGAGACCTGGACCTGACCACGCTGCGCCTGTTCGCCGCGGTGTGCGACGCACGCAGCATTGCCCGCGCGGCCGAGCAGGCCCACATCGTCGGCTCGGCCGTCAGCAAGCGCCTGGCCCAGCTTGAAGATACCGTGGGCACGCAACTGCTGCTGCGCAGGCGGCGCGGCGTCGAGCCGACGCCCGCCGGCCAAAGCCTGCTGGAGCATGCGCGCGCCATGCTGGCCAGCGCCGACCGCATAGAGCGCGAGATGGGCGACTACGCACTGGGCGTGCGCGGCCAGGTGCGCATCCTGGCCACGGCCTCCGTCATGGCCGAATCGCTGGCCGACGACGTTGCCGGGTTTCTGCAGCTGCCCGCGCATCATGACATCCGCATCAGCATGGAAGAGCGCGTCAGCCCCGAGGTGATACGCGGCATCAAGGAGGGCGTGGCCTCCGTCGGCATCTGCTGGGACGCGGCCGACCTCTCGGGCCTGCAGTCCTGCGGCTATCGCCATGACCACCTGGCCATCGTGGCTCATCCTTCGCACCCGCTGGCTGGGCACGAGACCCTGGGTTTTGAGCAGACACTGGATTACGAACACGTGAGCCTGCCGGCGCAAAGCGCGGTGCAGGTGCTGCTGCAGCGCGCCGCCGCGCTCCAGGGCAAGGCCGTGGTGCACCGTGTGATCGTCTCCAACTTCGAAGCCGCGCTGCGCGTGGTGCGTGCCAATCTCGCCATCAGCGTGGTGCCGCGCGAGGTGGCCGACCCTTATGCGCGCACTTTCGGCCTTCGCGTCATGCCCCTGACCGACAGCTGGGCCAGGCGCCGTTTCGCCATCTGTTTCCGGGACGAGGCGAGCCTGCCGGCCGCGGCCAGGCTGCTGGTGAAGCACCTTGCGGGCAGCTCCGCCGCTCCCTAAAACCCCCGCCCTGGCACGGTGAAAGCGGTCCTTGCTCTTTTGCGGTAAAATAAGCCTCCAACCCACGGCAGACAAGCGCTATCAGCTATAGAAAATATAGCGTACAGAGCTGATCCAGGCTGGGCCCAAAGCGGGCGTCCTGGCCAGCCACAGCGCTTGATTTTGGGGAAGGAAGCCCCAGATTCACTGCATGAACGCTACCCAACCCCACCCCCATAAAACCGACCTCACGGTTACCCATGTGCTGGCTGAGTTGCTTGAGCGGCTGGAGCACAGCGCGGTTCCTGTCGGCGCCGAGCAATACCGCTCCGTCGTGCAGCACCTCGCCAGCGAACTGGGCGACGTGGAGCCGGGCGTGGAACTCGGTGCGTTGCTGGACACCCATCCGGCCGCCGCCGAACTGTATGAAAACGTGAATTACCAGTATGCGGGCCTGTGCCGGTCCGCGCTGGACGCCTCGCTTGCCGCCGAGCAGCAGGCCAAAGCGGCCATAGACAAGGCCATGAACCGTTCAAACACCCAACCGAAGGAAGATCCAACCCATGGCAAGAGCTGATGCCAAAACCGCTGTCCTCGCAGACGGCCTGCGCTACAAGTCCAAGGTCTCGGGCTCCCCGTTCGCCGCCACCACCTCCTTCGGTGCGGCCACCATGTCCTGCTTCATGTGCGGCAAGCACCGCGCCCGTTCGCTGATGGGCACGCGCAAGGTGCTGGGCAAATCCCAGGCCGTGTGCTCGCCCTCGTGCAAGGCGCTCGACGAAGCCCTCGAAAAGGCCAAGGGCTGACCTACACAGACTGTTTCACCCATCCTGCTTTTTGGCCCGCGTATCGCCTTGATCACGCAGCAGCCCGGGGCCATACTGTCTTGACCGCAAGTTAAACAGTTGAAGAAAGGTGAAACATGGCTTCCCAGCCCACGCCGGACCCTGTGCTTGAGCCTGACGAGGCCATAGACCACATACGCGGCCGCTCATCGGCCCCGGTCACCGTCGTCGAATACGGCGACTTTGAATGCCCCTCCTGTTTCCAGGCCTACGGGGCCCTGAAGGTGATGCTGCCGCACTTCGGCCAGCAACTGCGCTTTGTCTTCCGGCACTTCCCGCTGCGTGAGGTGCATCCCCATGCCGAGCTTGCCGCCGAAGCGGCCGAAGCCGCCGGCGCCCAGGGCAAGTTCTGGCCCATGTACGAGTTGCTGTTTACCCACCAGCAGCACCTCAAGGACAAGCAGTTGCTTGAATACGCAGCCCAGGCCGGTCTGGACATGGCCCGCTACCAGAACGAGATGAGCGACCATGTCTACCTGCAGCGCGTGCAGGAGCACATGCAAAGCGGCCGCCACCTCGGCGTGCGCTCCACACCCACCTTCTACGTCAACGGCGTGTTCTGCGATGTGTCGTTCGGCCTGCAGCACCTGCACGACGCCATCGACAAGGCCCTGGCGAAGCAAGCTTAGAGCCACCCAAAAACATCCCGGCGATGTTGAGCCGCCTGGCAGCTGCTCTGCTTTTAATCTGCGCAAATCTGCGTAATCTGCGGATAAATCTGTATTCACAGATTAGCCAGATTGCACAGATAGAAATCATCACGATGCACGGCCGCGGTGGCCAGTGCATGGAAGAGAAGGGTGAAGTCTTAAATGCAACCACCCATTTTCAATCTGCGTTCATCCGCGAAATCTGCGGATCAATCCATATATTCGCAGATTACGCAGATTTACGCAGATAAACACCATCAGGTGTGAATTCATGGCTGGCGTATGGGTGACGCCTTTTATGCCCGGTTCTAACCGTCTACGGGCTGCAGAGGTGTCACCAGCGTCTTCTGCAGAAAGGCCACGTCCAGCCAGCGGCCGAACTTGAAGCCCGCCTGCTTGATCGTGCCGCAGTGCTCAAAACCCAGGCGCTTGTGCAGTTCAATACTTGCACCGTTGTCCAGGTCTATCGCACCGACCAGCGTGTGCATGCCATGCGCCTCGGCCTCGTTGACGATGGCCTCCAGCAACTTGCGTCCCAGCCCCTGGCCGCGGCTGCTTTTTTCCACGTAGATGGAATGCTCCACCGTGTACTTGTAGGCCGGAAACGCGCGAAACGTGCCGTAGCTCGCGAACCCCAGCAGCTTGCCGCCGTCATCCTCCAGCCCGATCACCGGAAACCCGTTTGCGCGCTTGGTGGCAAACCAGCTCACCATGCTCTCCGGCGTGCGCGGCTTGTAGTCGTACAGCGCGGTTGAGTTGGCAATCGCCTCATTGAAGATGGCCAGTATCTGGCCGGCGTGGCGTTCTTCGGTGCAGAGCACGGGATGCATGGGAATCCTTTAAAGGGCAGGTGAATGTCTTCATCTGCGTAAATCTGCGAAATCTGTGGATAGAAATTTATCCGCAGATTACGCAGATTTCCACAGATTGAAGAAGAAAGAATGGAGGTCCTCAGTACTTCATTCCTGTCTTCATCTGTGGATAAAGCTCAGGCCGTGGCAGAGCCCGGCACAGGCACCGCCTGCGCCGCATTCCGCGCCCGTATGCGCCGCACCTGCAGCGCCGCGCCAATGACATAGAGCAGAAGCAGAACGCCAGTCACCACCTTGAGCTCAGGCGCATCGGCATTGGGCAGCAGCGGCGCGCCCAGCGGCAGGCGCGTCGATGTCTCGGTGATCGCCGGAATCATGTGGAACACAAAGGTGATCGAATAGCTGAGCGTTTCCACATAGGGCGAAGCGCGGCCCAGCACCTTGGTATTGCCCGCCACCCAGGCAATGCCCAGCACCAGCAGCGTGATGATGCCCAACGCATGCGGCTTGCCGAAACCGCCATGCTGGAAGATGCCAAAGCCCGTGAGGCAGGTCAGCACCGTGGTCCAGATATAAACCCGGCCCAGCATGGAGGCCGCAATGATTTCCTTGTCGCGAAAGAAAGCGATCAGCGCTACCGCAACGGCCACCAGGCTGATGGCGGTGTGCGCCACACCGAGGTAAGTCAAACCATAGAGCATGGAATCTCCTTGAGTTGTTGATGAGGAGCAATGGGTTTGCAGAGCTTTGCATGTGGATCCCAAGCAAACGCCGTGCCGTGCAGTGTGGCCTGCAGCGCCACTTTTGCCTACGGTTTTGCAGGCCCATCCGGCCGCGGCCCGATAATCGGTAGCAAGCGCAGTCACAACAGGCCGCGCACTGACACCAAAGTACTATGAAAAAAACATTCCAACTCAAGGTCGAAGGCAAAAACCGCGACCGCCTGCTCGAAGCCGCCAAGCACGACATCCGCAAATACTTCAAACGCGAACGCGCCAAGGCACTGCCCAAGGGCGTGGACTTTTGGGACTTTGATTGCAAGTCCGGCTATAGCGAAGCCTCTGCGGCCGCGGTGCCCGAAGCCGGCCTTATCAAGTCGATTGACGAGATCGTCAAGGACGGTGGTGAGCAGTTTTATGTGGAAGTGCTGGCCAAGCCTGGGGTGAAGGTGGCGCGAGTGAGGGATGACGCGGCGGAAGATGGGTTTGATGAGGAGTAAGCGCCGGGTGCACTGACCGTGCGCCGGTGTCATCTTTTATCGCAGGTACCTACAAATGCCCATTACAACGGCTTCAGACCCGAGTGAACAAAGACTGCTCGACGACATTCACAAATACGGATGGCACTGCGTTCATGTCCTTGGGGAAGACCAATACGAACCGTTCAGCTACACCGTTGGGCTATTCCAAACATACGGTCATCCCGAACTGCTGATCTACGGCTTGCCAGGAGAAGTTGCGCACGCCGTCTTCACTATCGCGGCCAATGCTGCTGCGAGTGGGAAAGCCATAAATCTGAGCGAACCAACGGACATGCTGCTTGAGGGGTATTCATGCGTCTTTGTGTCGGTACCACTTGCTGAGTATCCGGAGCACGTCGGCTTCGCCCGCTGGTATTACGACGGAGATAGTTTTCCCGTCCAGCAGATTGTGTGGCCTTCTCGCGATGGTCACTTTCCGTGGCATCCGGGAGCCTCGCTTGAATTCCGGGTTAAGCAACCTGTTCTTGGCCAGCATGAAAGAGGATCTTGAGCTTCATGGACAGAGACCTCGAAGCCCCTCAAGGCCCTTTCCCCGACACCTTCAAGCAAGGCGACATATTCTGGATTGAGGCCGACCCTTCACGCGGCTCCATCCCTGGCTCCCCACATCCGCATGTCATCGTGCAGGACGATGTGTTCAACCGCTCGCGCATCAGCACAGTGGTGGTTTGCGCGCTGACTTCCAACCTGAACCGTGCGACCGAGCCGGGCAATGTTCTGCTGGAGCCAGGCGAGGGCAATTTGCAGAAGCAGAGCGTGGTGGTCGTGTCGCAGGTGTCTTCGGTTTACAAGACGCGGCTAGGTGAATACATCGGGACCTTGTCGGCGGAACGGGTTCAGCAGATACTCGCGGGCATGCGATTTCTGCAGGCGTCGTTTCATCAGCGATAGTGGTGTGATCAAGTTCCTGATCGGCTGCTAGATCGCTCCATGCCAACCCTCGGCAACTCATGAAACTATTGTTAAGTGCGCTCTTTTTCTGGGTGCAATTTTCTGGGATGGCTGCCATTGCTGGTGGTTCATCTGATTCCACCGTGCTCTCATATCGCATGGCGCAATATCGCTTTCAGGCTGCGTCCGAAACCAGCTCTGAGCCGATAAATATTGAGTTTGCCTATCCAGTTTTCCAGGGAGGAGAACCTGTCGCTACAAACCGTTTGAACGGCTGGCTTAGGCGTACCGCATTGGCGACGTTCTTTGTGGGTGATGAGGTAGGGCTGTCGCGTGCCGTCCAGTTGACGGATCGCAAGGTGATTGAATCGCTTGCTTCGAAAGGGACGGCAGACATGATTCAGTCCGTGTTGCGCCCTGATTCGGCGTCGGGGAATGTCATGGCGTTTACGCTGCACGTCGAATCGCAGGGTACTGCCCGGTCGCATCAGGGAATCGCTGTTTATGCCTATGACACCAGAACCCGAGATTCTGTGGCGGTGCAGTCGCTTTTCAAGCCCGGGGCGGAGAAAACCCTGGCGGACTACTTCCTGGAGGAGATTCAGAAGGAGGCACCAGGATGCCAGGCCATCGATTTTTCCTGGGAACACGTTACATTGCGCGGGCCTAGTGAAGCGTCGCTTTATTTTCCGTTTGACCCCTCGCAACGGGAGTGCGGCGATCTTGGCTACTTGAAGGGGAAGAAGGTCCAGAATTTGCTCAGGTCGCCGGGCCAGCTTTTGCCCATTCGGAAACTCACAGAAGTGAATTGAGAACCCACACCATGCAAGCACCGAGTTCCTCCACCATCACACTGCTAGTGCTTGTTCCGCTGATCTCTTGGCGTGTCTATGCCCGCTTTCGCCGCATGGTCGGTCGCCAGCGCCTGTCGAGGATTCGCCCCTGGGTCACGTTGGTGATCTTTCCCGTCTTGATCGGCCTGTTGGGCTTTGCCGCGCGCGAGCACCTAGATCGGCTCTGCTGGCTTGCGGGCGGCTTAAGCCTGGGTGCCTGGCTTGGCGTCTTCGGCCTCAGCAAGACGCGCTTCGAGCCGACACCTCAAGGCCTGTTCTACACGCCCAATGCTCACCTGGGTATCGCGCTGTCATTGCTGTTCGTGGCGCGCGTTGTTTATCGCCTGATCGAGGTTTATGTCATCGCACCTGGGATACCGAACGGTGTCGGTGATTTCGCAAGGAGCCCGCTCACCCTGGCTGTCTTTGGCCTGCTGGCGGGTTACTACATCAGTTACGCCGTTGGCTTGGTGCGGTGGCGGCTTGGTGTTCTGCGGGCGAAGAGGGAGCGTGAAGCGTTGGGGCGGGATGCTTAAGACTTCGTCAACTTGCTAGATCGACTCGGACATCACTTGTACGCACTATCGCCTATCAGCGATCCTGGTGCCTTGAGCTTCTTTTCGGGCAACAACGAACTCACCGCAGAGAATGCTATCTTCGAAAAAAAAGGAGTCCTGATGGAGTTGATCGCCGGAGCCTTGAACAAGCGGTGGCTGCAGAACTTGGCAGCGCTCCACACTCCCGAGTGCACCGAGGTCGTAGCGGCGGTCGCTTACGCGAGTGCAGACAACCTTGAACTCTTCGAGGCCTGCAAGCGGCACTCCAAGTCTTTGACGTACTACGGGCGCTACGACGAGTCTGTTCCCGTTGCTCCGGCCGTAGTGAAGTGGTTCCTCGACCAGCGCAGCCCGAATTTTACCTGTCGCATGGTGCCGGACATCCTTCATGCGAAGGTTATTTGGTGGGTCGGTGTGGGTGTATATATCGGCTCTGCCAACCTCACAAACCGCGCATGGGTATCAAACATCGAGGCTGGGACCTTCGTGACCGAAGAGGAGCTAGCAGGAGGTCCGATGTTGGAAGAACTCCGCACGTTCTTCGACGTGACCGATGCAAAGGCCGAAGCGATTGACGACCGGTTCTATCTGCACCTGCTTGAACTGCAACGCCAGCGAGGCGACCTCGACCAGGCGGAATACGATTTTAAATGCCGGGTGAAGCGTTACTTCCCAGAGGGAGCAGGCCTAGTCAGTGTCGACAAGACGAAGGCGCAAGATCGTGCATTCGCTGAGTTCGCGCGGCGTTGGCGGGAGTCTCTTCAGGTGCTTAAGGACATCAGCGAAAGGGTTACCCGGGACCAGAATCGCCCCGACTGGATACCCAAGAGCACGCCTGCAGGTGCTCAGGCCGATCAGTTCGTTCACGCCTACTACTACCAGTTCGTTGGAGGGCACAAGGGCGGATACCTGGTCGATGCCGCCTATGCTGAACATCGGCTAAATCCAGCAGGCGCGCTGGAAGAGGCTCTGGCTTGGTGGAAGCGGGCCGAGTTCGACAACAAGCAAGAGCGTCGGTCGCTACTCGACTGGGCCCCTCAGCTGAAGGACATGTTGTCTCGCGCTCAAATTCGAACCTTGAACAAGGATGAGTTCTGCCGCGCTATGTCAATGGTCCACGCGGTGATCGACTACGGACGAAAGCGCCAGAACTCCGAGTTAGGGCTTCCATCTGTCCAGCAAGACTCTGATAAGAAAGTACGTCTCCATGCTGAGCAACTGTGGGAGGCCCGCAGTCCGCAAGGCAAGACACCCCTTGAGATGCTTGAATACGTCATCTGGGGTCCGGGTGCCGTGGAGGAACGTATCTGGGCGGCTGCCCGGTCTGACCAATGGCGACTGCCGTGGATTCGGTTCAGCACGCTTGGGGAAATTGTCGGCTGGGCCAGGCCAGACGACTTCCCGCCACGGAACGACCGAACGCTCAAAGGACTGCGAGCTTTGGGATACTCGGTTCGCAGCGTTTGAGGACCATCCTGTAAATGGCTGAAGCACATCGCATAGTCGAGAGGAACTGCGTTGGACAAAACTAGGAGCGCACTGAGATGCTCACCATAGCCAAGACCTACGCACCTGTCGGACATTGCATTTATTGCGGGACGACAGAGCGATCACTCGGCAAAGAGCACATTATTCAGGAGTCACTCGGCGGACGCTTGATCCTACCGAAGGCGAGTTGTGAGGGATGTGGCGCAGCAACCAGTGCTGCAGAGGGACACGTTGCAAACATGTATGGCGGTTGGCGATTCCTCGCGAACATCCCTCGAAAGGGTAAGAAGCAGCACCCCGAAGCAATGTCGACTCGCATTCTTGATGCGCTCGGACGAATTAGTGCTGAGTTGAGCTTCCGACGTGAGCAGTACCCAGCGGCAGTAGCGCTGCCCTTACTTCAGGCTCCAGCAATCCTGACGGGGGTGCGTCATGAGCAATGCGATGCAAGAGTAATAATTTGGAACCACGATTTTGTGAAAGGGCCGCCAGGCGATTTTTGGCACTTACCGGCCATTAACATACCAATGTTCTGTCGAACCCTTGGAAAAATTTCTCACGCCTACTGCACCGCAGAGCATGGTGCCGGGGCTTTCAAGTCTTGGCTACCGCCAATGATTCTGGGTACGCATGATCGCCCAGCAGATTTCGTCGGAGTCATGCGTGATGGTTTGCCGGCGGAACCGTATATCCATCGAGTCTCCTGCATGCGCTTGCTCGACCAGTCAGGTCGGCAACTTATTTGCGCACAAGTAAGACTCTTTGCAACGCTGGAGGAGAGTCCCGAGTATCTTGTGGTCGTTGGCCAGTCACTCGAAACCGACCATCAATGGGAAGCCCATAGCGAGCCTGCCCTTCATGAACATCACAAAGTTGCGGTGTTGCGGTGGTAAAACATCGGCTCCAGACCTGGGGCTCAAATCAGGACCTACGGATTAACAGTCCGGCGCTCGAAACGCTAGCCTTCTTTTTTTGCCGCCGCAGCCCGCAACTTATCCTTCTTGCTAGGCCGCTTCCCCTTGATCCCACCCGTCCCCGCAGGGTCCACCGGGTTCACCGCCACCACCTCCACCCGCTCAAACCCCGCGACCTGTTCGCGCGCGACCTTGAGGTCCAGGCGTTTTTCAATCAGCTTGAAGTGCGCCTCGGTGCCCACGCTCACAAAACTCACCGCCACACCCGATTCGCCGGCACGTCCGGTGCGGCCTATGCGGTGGGTGTAGTCGGTGACTGAGCGCGGCAGGTCGTAGTTGACGACGACGGGCAACTGGGCGATGTCCAGGCCGCGGGCGGCGACGTCGGTGGCGACGACGACTTGCACGGCCTTGATCTTGAAGTCTTGCAGCACCTGGGTGCGTTTACCCTGGCTCAGTTCGCCGTGGAAGGGTTCGGCCTGGATGTCGACTTTGCGCAGTTTGTCGGCCACGATTTCGGCTGCGTGTTTGGTGGCGACGAAGACCAGCACGCGCTCCCATTTTTCGGTCTGGACCAGGTGGCGCAGCAACTGGGTGCGGCGGCCGGGGTCGACTTCGATGGCGCGCTGGGCGATGTCAGGCACGGCCTGCACCACGGGTGCAACCTCCACGCGCAAGGGATCGCGCAGCAGGCCGGCGGCCAGCGCCTCGATGGCGGGCGGGAAGGTGGCTGAGAAGAGGAGTGTCTGGCGCTGGGCCGGCAGCAGGGCCAGGATGCGTTTCAGTTCTTCTCCAAAGCCCAGGTCGAGCAGGCGGTCGGCTTCGTCGAGGACCAGGCTGCTTGTGCCCGCCAGGCTCAGGGCGTTGTGGTCCACCAGGTCGAGCAGGCGGCCCGGGGTGGCGACCACGATGTCGGCGCCGCCGCGCAGATTCATCATCTGCGGGTTGATGGAGACGCCGCCGAATACCACGGCTACCTTCACGCGCTGCGGCAAATACTTCGCGAAGCTGACGAAGGCCTCGCCGACTTGCGCTGCAAGCTCGCGCGTGGGCACCAGCACCAGCGCACGCACGGGCCGGTGGCCACCGGGAGCGGGTGAGGTCGCCAGGCGCTGCAGCAAAGGCAGCGCAAAGGCCGCGGTCTTGCCCGAGCCGGTCTGGGCCGAGGCCAGCAGGTCGCGGCCTTGCAGGATGGCGGGGATGGCGGCCTGCTGGATGGGCGTGGGGGCGGTGTAGCCTTTTTCGTCCAGGGCGCGCAGGAGCAGCGGCAGCAGCGCGGGCGAAAAGCCCAGTGAGGAAAATGGCATGGGGTGGGTATGGAGGAGTGAAAGGGGGCGCGCTAAAGGCCGCGCGGGACGGGCCGCTTGCGGCCGCGCCAGGGGGCAAGTTTAAGCCCGGGCGCTTTCAGGCCTTGCCGGCGCCAGAAACAGCAGCGCGCAGGCGGAGGCCCCGAGCGCGCACAGCACACAACCCAGCACCACCCAGCGAAAGGCCGCGACCAGCACTTCGGGCGGGGCCGATTGCACCGGCCCGCGCAGGGCGGCGGCAAACACCACGCCCAGCAGCGCCACGGCGAGCAGGCCGGCGACGCGGGCGACGGCGTTGTTGATGCCCGAGGCGATGCCGGCATGCGTGGCGGGCACGGCGTTCATCACGGTGGTGGTGAGCGGCGCGACGGCAATCGTCATGCCCAGGCCCAGCACCACCATGGCGGGGAAGAAGCCGGCCCAGTAAGGCCAGCCCACGCCGGGCAGCGCCAGCAGCGCAAAGCCGGCGGCCGCCACGGCGGGCCCGGCCATCAGCATGCGGCGCGCGCCGAAGCGCTCGGTGAATTTTGCGGTGGCCGGTGACAGAAAACCCAGCAGCAGCGAAAAGGGCAGCAAGGTGGCGCCCGCGGCGGTGGTGGAGTAGTTGAAGGCGCCTATCAGCACAAAGGGCAGAAAGAACAAGGCGCCGCTGAGCGCGAAATACAGCAGCAGCGTGAGCAGGTTGGTGCCCACAAAATCGCGCGACTTGAAGAGGCCCAGCGGCATCATGGGTGCGCGCGTGCGGGCCTGCACAAACACAAAAGCCAGCAGGAGCACCACGCCCAGCGCGATGGGCCCCAGCACGCCGGCCGCCTGCCAGCCGCGCTCGGGCGCCAGCGTGAGGCCGTAGGTCAGCCCGCCCAGGCCGCCGGCCACCAGCAGCACGCCGGGCCAGTCGAGCCGCCGGGGCGCATCGGGGTCGCGGCTGTCGGGCACGGCATACAAGGCCAGCCACACGGTAGCCACGGCCATGGGCACATTCAAAAAGAAGATGGCGCGCCACGACACCGCATCGACCAGCCAGCCGCCGAGCACCGGGCCGGCCGCGCCCATCAGGGCCGCCCACGCGGCCCAGGTGCCTATGGCCTTGCCGCGCGCCTCGCCTTCAAACACATTGCCGATGATGGCGAGGCTGGCGGGCACCAGCAGCGCCGCGCCTGCGCCTTGCAGCGCGCGCGAGGCGATCAGCGTGAGAGGGCTGGGCGCGAGGCCGCAGGCGACCGAGGCTGCCGTGAAGATCGCGATGCCCAGGATGAAGACCTTGCGCCGGCCGAAGCGGTCGCCCAGCGAGCCGCCCACCAGCACCAGCGAGCCCAGCAGGAGCAGATAGGCATTGATGACCCATTGCATCTCGGCCAGGCCGGAGGCGGGGCCACCGGCCAGCTCGCGCTGGATGGCGGGCAGGGCGATGTTGACGACGGAGCCGTCGATAAACGCCATGGAAGACCCGAGCACCGTGGCGGCCAGCGCCAGGCGCGGGTGCGCCGCCCCGCCGCGCTCACCGCATTCACCGCATTCACCGCCCTGGGCGCGGATGATGCCTTCGTCACAAGGGGCGTGGGGGTTGCCGGGCATGGGGTTTCCTTTGGTGGCGTGGGGGATGAGCTGAGGGATTGGGGGATTGGAGGAGGGTGTTTGACAAATTGTCTAGTAATAGATAATATTTCCAGATGCAACCAACAAAAGAAGCATCCGAAACCAGGCCCCATCCTGCCAGCTTGGCGCGCGACGTGCTACGGGCGATCCCGCCGGCCGAGGCGCGGCTTTTGCTGCTTGACAAACACGTGGTGGAGTCCCTGTTATCGCCGGCTGATGTGCTGGAAGCCACACGCGAAGCCTTTGTGCTGCAAAGCCAGGGGGAGGGCCGCGTGTTTTCGCTGGTGCGTGAAAGGCTGGCCACCGGCGGCGTGTTCGGCATCAAGTCGGGTGACGTGGGCGCGCAGTCGCTGCTGGGTTTCAAGGCAGCAGGTTTTTGGCCTGGCAACCCGGCGCTGGGCGCTGAAGCGCACCAGGCCACCATCATGCTGTTCGACCCCGCAACAGGCCGGCCTTTGTGTCTCATCGACGGCAATGCCGTCACCACCGAGCGCACCGGCGCCGCCGGCGGCCTGGGCCTGCAGCTGGCACGGCCCGAAAGCCGCACGGTGTGCGTCTTCGGCACCGGCGTGCAGGGGCGGGCGCAACTGCGCTATGCGATCCGCCAGTTGCCCCAGCTGCGCCAGGTGTTTTACGCGACGGCGGACGGGCAGCCGAATGCCGCGTTTGAGGCGCCGTTTGCCGGCCAGTGCGCGATCTCACACGCGGCGGATGTGAATGCCGCCGTGGCCCAGAGCGATGTGGTGATCGCGGCCACCACCGGGAAGGGTCCGCTGTTCGACCTGGCCGCCGTGCGGCCCGGCACCCACATCAATGCCGTGGGCAGCGACACCAAGGGCAAGCGTGAGCTGCCCGAAGGCCTGCTCGCCAGGGCACGCGTGTTTGTAGACGATGCGGCGCAGTCGCGCAGCATTGGCGAGCTGCAGTGGGCGCCTGAAACTACCTGCACCGAAATCGGCGATGTGCTCTCGGGCAAGGCCGCATTTGCGCGCGGCGCTGATGACACCACGGTGTTTGACATGACGGGCATCGCCCTGCAAGACCTGACCGTCGCCCGCATGCTGGAGCGCAGTGCGCGCCTGGCCGGCAAGGGGCAGAGCATTGCCTGGCCCTGGTGATACTGGTAACACCGATGATGCCGGTGATAAATTGATTTGACGCTACCGAACCGGAGATTCCCTTGACCGCCACCACCCAGTCCCATCCCCTGGCCGCCCTGGACACGCCCGCCGCCGTGATCGACCTGGCGCGCATGCAGCGCAACATCGAGCGCATGCAGCAGCGCATGAACGCGTTGGGCGTGCGTTTTAGGCCGCATGTCAAAACCAGCAAATGCACGCCGGTCGCGCGCGCCCAGGTTCGGGCCGGGGCCGAGGGCATCACGGTGTCCACGCTCAAGGAGGCCGCGCAGTTTTACGCGGATGGTTTCACCGACATCCTTTACGCAGTTGGCATGGTCCCGGCCAAGCTGCCGCAGGCGCTGGCACTGCGCCGCCAGGGCTGCGACCTCAAGATCATCACCGACAGCGTGGCCTCGGCCGAGGCGATTGCCGCCTTCGGCCGCGAACATGGCGAAAAGTTCGAGGTCTGGATAGAGATCGACAGCGACGGCCATCGCTCCGGCATCAAGCCCGGCGAGGCGGCTTTGCTCGACGTGGCGCGCGCGCTGCAGGGCGGTGGCATGCTGCTGGGCGGCGTGATGACGCATGCGGGCTCCAGCTATGACCTGGATACGCCCGAGGCGCTGGCGGCCATGGCTGAGCAGGAGCGCGCCGCCTGCGTGCAGGCCGCCGAACGCCTGCGCGAGGCAGGCTTTCCGTGCGCGGTGGTCAGCGTGGGCTCCACGCCGACGGCGCTGTCGGCGGCGCAACTGGACGGCGTGACGGAAGTGCGCGCCGGGGTGTATGTGTTCTTTGACCTGGTGATGCACAACATCGGTGTCTGCACCACCGACGACATCGCGCTCAGCGTGCTGACCACGGTGATAGGCCACCAGCCCGAAAAAGGCTGGGCGATTGTGGACGCCGGCTGGATGGCCATGAGCCGCGACCGCGGCACGCAAAAGCAGGCCCACGATTTCGGCTACGGCCAGGTCTGCGATGCCGAGGGCGAGGTGCTGGCCGGCTATGTGCTCAGCGGCGCCAACCAGGAGCACGGCATCCTCTCGCGTGAGGGCGCGCCCGACACCGACATCGCCGCGCGCTTTCCGGTGGGCACGCAGCTGCGCATACTGCCCAACCATGCCTGCGCCACCGGTGCACAGCATCCTGAATACCATGCGCTGGCCGAGAACGGCGAAGTGGCCACCTGGCGGCGGCTGCACGGTTGGTGAAATTTTGCGGGGCCTTGCCGGGCTCTATGGGACGCGGGTGGATGGACCAATAGAAGGCATATCGGGGGGATTGACAATCTAGGATGGTTGTCCTAGTATTGCGGCCAATTTCTAGGTCAACCGTCCTGATTATGGCCGCGCCCACCCGTGACAGCATCATCCAGGCTGCAGACACCTTGTTCTATGAGCAGGGGTTCGAGCACACGTCTTTCTCGCACATCGCGGAGGCCGTGAATATTTCGCGCGGCAATTTTTACCATCACTTCAAGACCAAGGACGAAATCCTGACGGCGGTGGTTGCCGAGCGGCTGGAACGCACGCGGGACATGCTGGCGCAGTGGGAGGCCGAGGGTGAAAGCGCCCAAAAGCGCATCGAGCTGTTCATCACTCTGCTGGTACGCAACCAGTCCAAGATCATGCGCCACGGCTGCCCGGTGGGCAGCCTGTGCATGGAGCTGGCAAAACTCAAGCACCCGGGGCAGGACGAAGCCAACGCTGTTATGGATATCTTTCGCGTGTGGCTGCGAGGGCAGTTCGAGGAAATGGGCCGCGGCAAAGACGCGGATGCCCTGGCCCTGCATCTTCTGGCGCGCAGCCAGGGCGTTGCCGTATTGGCGCAGTCCCTGCGCGACAAGAACTTCGTGCGGGCGGAGGTGGATCTCATGATTGCCTGGGTGCAGTCTTGCGCGTCCCCCAAAAAGCCGGCAGGGAAGGCTGCCTTGGGTCGTTCGCGTTAACGTGTTTTCAAGCGGGAGTGTTGATGTTTTGCGTTTTTCTCAAGTTCTCAAGCAACAAAGGCCAGGCCGCAGCCCACATGGCCGGGCACAAGCGATGGATAGACCAGGGCTTCGAGGACGGCATTTTTCTTGTGACAGGCAGTCTTGCCGGCAACCAGGGCGGCATGGTCCTGGCGCACAACACGACACGTGAAGCGCTGGAGGCGCGCGTGGCGCTCGATCCCTTTGTTGCGGAGAAGGTGGTCGAGGCAGAGATTGCCGAGATGGCACCTCACCGGGCTGAAGAGCGCTTGCAATTCCTGCTGGAGCAGGCGTGACGTGAACTCCAGCTTGCGAAACCGCAGTCCGTTTGGGCCCCGGCGGCGTCACATTCCTGGTTGAACGGCGAGCTCGTGACCTGGCACATCTGTACGGCTGGGAGTGCCCTCAGCGGCACATGCTGAAGCCGCCCGTCTCCAGGTGAAAGTGGTCCTTGTGCACGGCGTTGTAGTCCGGGCCCAGCACGCCCTTGAAGTATTTGCAGGCGCCGTCGTGGGCATCGCGCAGCAGCAGCGCCTCGGGCCCGGGTGGCGTGGCGGCATCTTCACCCACCCAGTGTTTTTGCACCGTGATGCGTTGGCCGCCAGCCAGCGTGAACGCTGAAATGTCCAGCGCATTGGCCGAGGCATGGCGGCTGCGCGTGCGGGCCGGCGCATTCGGCGATGTGCCTTCGCCGGTGTTCACGTTGCGGCAGGCATAGCTGCCCAGGTGGTCCATTCCGGCCACGCGCTGGCCCATGTGCCGCTGCGCCGCGGGCTGCAGCGCATGCCTTTCCCACATGAAGAAGGACAGCGCCATCGGGCAGCTGAGCGGGAGCGGCGCCCCCAGGCGCACGGGCGCTGTGCGCAAGCGCACCGCGTTCTGAAAGCCGCAGCCTTCGCCCGTGGTTCGGTCGGGCAGGGTGTCGTACTGCATGCCGGTGCCGGCCAGCGCGGCGAGGCAGCGTTCGGGGTCGTTGCGGGCGCGTGAGAGCTTGTAGCGGGTCAGCAGGCCGGGTTGCGCCATCACATCAAGCGGTGCCCAGGGGTTGAACTGCGGGGGAATATGAACCAGGCCGCTGTACACGCCGTAGGCCCCGGCCGCGGTAGCGCTCCACAGCACCAGCGCGAGCCAGCGGCCCCAGCGCACAGGCGTCGGGGGTGGCTTGTCCGGCGTGGGGAGGAGAGCCTTGGGCATTGCCTGTTTATAGCCGAGGCGGCTCATGCTGTTTGCCGTACGCAAAAGTTTGTAGCCGTCGGCATGACGGCCGTTAATCCGGCATCATGCGGGCATGGGTGCTGTGCGAACGGTGCCTCTTCGAATCCCCAGCGCACCGGAGTTTTTGATGGCCGACGATACAACCTCCAGACTGCCTCCTTCAGCGCCGCCCCTGGCCGAGAGCCGCCGGCACCAGATGTTTCCCGTGCTGACGCCAGCCGAAATCGCGCGCATACGGCGTTTCGGCACCGTGCTGCATTTCAGGAAGGGGGACCGGCTGTTTGCTGCGGGCGAGCCCGGGCCCGGCATGTTTGTGATGCTCAAGGGCTCGGTCGCCATCACACAGCGCGACGGCCTGGGCCATGTGGTGCCCATCGTCACGCAGGGGCCGGGGCAGTTCCTGGCCGAGGTCGGCCAGCTCTCGGGCGCCCCGGCGCTGGTGGACGGCCACGCCGAGGACGACGTGGACGCGCTGCTGGTGCCGCCCGGCCAGTTGCGCGCGCTGATCATTGCCGAGGCCGACCTGGGCGAGCGCGTGGTGCGTGCGCTGATTTTGCGGCGTGTGGCGCTGATAGAAGCCGGCGCCAGCGGCCCGGTGTTGATAGGCCGGCCGCAATCGGCCGCCGTGGTGCGGCTGCAAAGTTTCCTTAACCGCAATGGCGAGCCGCACCATGTGGTCGATATCGCCGAAGACGCTGACGCCGCCGCCCTGATGGAGCAGTACGGCGCGGCCGCCGGTGACGTGCTGGCCGTCTGCCCCGACGGCTCGGTGCTGGTGAACCCCAGCGAAAACCAGCTGGCCCGTTGCATGGGCATGGTCGACACGGCGGAGCGCACCGAGCTGTTCGACGTGATCGTGGTGGGCGGCGGGCCCGCGGGCCTGGCGACCGCGGTGTATGCGGCCTCCGAAGGCCTGAAGGTGATCGTGCTGGACTGCCGGGCCTACGGCGGCCAGGCCGGCGCCAGTGCGCGCATTGAGAACTACCTGGGTTTCCCGACCGGCATTTCGGGCCAGGCACTGGCCGGCCGCGCCTATGTGCAGGCGCAGAAGTTCGGCGTGGAGATGCTGATCCCCGCGCAGGCCCATGCGCTGGACTGCGCGGCCAAGGCCATCAAGGGCGAGCTGCATGTGAAGCTGACCGACGGCCGGCTGCTGCGCGCCAAGACCGTGGTGGTGGCCAGCGGCGCGCGCTACCGGCGCCCCGAGGTGCCGCGCCTGGCCGAGTTTGAAGGCCGCGGCGTCTGGTACTGGGCCTCGGCGCTGGAAGCCAAAATGTGCAGCCAGACCGAGGTGGTGCTGGTGGGCGGCGGCAACTCGGCCGGGCAGGCCGCGGTGTTTCTGTCGCAGCACGCGGCCAAGGTCAACATGCTGGTACGCGGGCCCAGCCTGGCGGCCAGCATGTCGCGCTACCTGATAGACCGCATAGACGCCACACCGAACATCGAATTGCTGCCGCAGACCGAGGTGGTGAAGCTGCACGGCGACGGCAACGCCGGCCTGAGCGCCGTGACCTGGCGCAACCGCGAACGCGGCACCGAGCATGACGCCGAGGTGCGCAATGTGTTTTTGTTTGTCGGTGCGGACCCGGAAACCGGCTGGCTCGACAATTGCGGCGTGGCCCTGGACGCGCACGGCTTTGTGCGCACCGGCGAAAGCGTGACCTGCAAGCACTCCGACTACAAGCCCGCACCGCTGGAGACCAATATCCCCGGCCTGTTCGCCGTGGGCGATGTGCGCAGCGGCTCGGTCAAGCGCGTCGGTGGCGCGATAGGCGAGGGCGCGGCCGCGGTCGCGATGATCCACCAGCACCTGGCGGCCATGGAGCGCGCGGGCGCTGCCGCCTGACCAGCAGTTATCTGGAATTCACATCATGCATATCAAACCCTGCAACCACGTTCCCGCCGAAGTCCATTCGCCCAATGCCAAAGGCTGCGAAGAATGCCTGAAGATGGGCGATACCTGGATGCACTTGAGATTGTGTGTGCACTGCGGCCATATCGGCTGCTGTGACGACTCCAAGAACCAGCATGCGAGCAAGCACCATGCGGCCACGGGGCATGCGGTGATCCAGTCGTTTGAACCCGGGGAAAGCTGGATGTGGTGCTACGAGCACCAGCTGCAGGTAGGGTGAATATGCATAGGATTTTCAAGGCGCTGCAATGTGCACTAGATAAGAACCAATACTGTAAAAGTCGACGAACGAATGGAGCAGGAGAGAGCGAACCAATGGAACAGAAAAAGATTGATAGTTTAGAGGCCGATCACATGCCATGGTGGCTTTGGGGAACCCCTATCGGTGTCCTCGTAATATGGTTCATTTGGCTATTTTGGTGGGCAGCGCCGGTTACGCGTCAAGCCATGAAAAGCACTGCAGTGATTTCACCCGCCGTCACAGCCTCTGCACCCGCTAGAGCTACTTCTGCAACTCCTATAGAAGTAACGATGGCAGATTTGGGCCAGGCGGGGGACATGTTTGGAGGACTCAATACTTTATTTGCTGGGCTGGCCTTCTCGTTTGTTGCGATTGCCGCATGGTTTCAACGCAGGACACTGCTAGCCCAATATGTTCAAATAAAAGCCGCACGTGAACAGCAACGATTGGCAGAGTTTGAGCCTTTATTTTTTCAACTAATCAGTTTGTTTCGTGATTTACGGAGTCAAGCTGTTGATGTTAAATACCCTAATTCAGGCACCCATGACGGTACCTTGAGTGGCTTAGGTGTTACTGGCTATGTTCGGTCTATAGCAGTTCAAGTGCTTGGGGGTGATCTCACTACCGTTGCAGATATGGCGAAAGCGATAGACAAAGCATATTCAGATTTCTATCAACAGAATGAGCAAATTTTGGGGCCAATGTTCAGAACCCTATATCACGTCTTCAGATTAGTCTCGCAGTCGGGCTTAGATGAAAAGCATCAGGTTCGATATGCGAATATTGCCCGCGGTCTTTTGGGCGGTGATTTTCTTCTGTTGCTGATGCTTAATTGCCTATCTCGCCACGGTCGAGGATTTAAACCCTACGTGGAATTGTTTGGGTTGCTAAAACACGTTAGAGAACCCTTGAACGGTGATAACGTCGATACAAAAATGGCAAAGCTGTTCTATAGCCAAAGTGCAAGAGGCAATTATTCTGAGCGATTGGAATTTTGGAAAACGAACAGTAGACCTGTTTTGCCTAACTGAGCTATAGATCACATGGCATGCAAACAATGCCGTGCGTTGTGGTGACGCCCTTTGAACTTAGCGCGCTGGATGAGGGTACCTATACCGCCAACTGTGGGCGGACTAGGCTGCGCCGGTCGGCGGTGGATTTGCTTTGGTCGCCTTGGTGAACTCGGTGCTGGCCACCATCACCGGGCTCGATTTGGGACTGCGCTGCCAGTGCTCATCGGCGGCCTTTTGCACCGCCTCCTTGTCGTAGTGGCCCTTCGAGAGATCGGCCCAGACATGCACATAGGCCCTGCACCACGCATCGCGGGCTTCGTTGATTTTTTCTTCCGAAAGCTCGGGATTGGGTTCCGGATGGTGGACGGGATCGGAGGCCATGCGGCCATCCTAGCGGGCCGGAGCGGGCCAGTCCACCCCCTCAGGGCTTGTCCTTGTAAGTGAGGTCGCTGTGCGGCACCGCGGCGAATTCGGGAAGTTGCTCAGCCCGCGCCGAGAACTCGCGCAAGGCCGGGAAGCCGGCCGCGTTGACGACTTCGGGCAGCATGGCCTGCGTGAAGTGCCAGGCAATGCCGGCCGTGACACCATCCAGGCCCATGGTGGCGCTGGTCGCGGCCAGCGGCTTGCGCTGCAACTGCGCTTCCAGCTCGCCATAGGCCGCCAGCAACTGGCTGGTCACGCGCGACACCCAGGGCTGGTGCAGTTTCTCGGCGGGGCGCAGGTGGCGCTCATAAACGATCTGCACGCTTTTTTCGCAAGCGGCCAAGGCCAGGCCGATGACGCGCAAGGCCTGCTGGCGCTCGGCCAGCGTGGAGGGCATCAGGCTTTTGCGCGGCGCCTGCTCTGCCGCCAGTGCCTCGGCGTAATCGAGGATCAGCGTGGAATCCATCAGCACGGTACCGTCGTCGCAGACCAGCGAAGGTGCTTTCACCACGGGGTTGATACTGCGGAATTTTTCGAAGGTGCTGAAGACCGAAATCGACTGGTGCTCAAAGCGCAGGCCCAGGAGCTGGAGGGAGATTGCTACGCGGCGGACGTAGGGGGAGTCGAGCATGCCGATGAGTTGCATTGGGGTTCCTTTTTTGCCGAGGGCTCTGTCTGAGGGAGTGTTTTGAGGGGTTTATCGTAGCAAGGCTTGCTGGGGCTTGCTCCGGCTTGCATTTCTGTTTTCTCTTCGGAGTGTTGCTGGCCGGGCAACCGCCGGCCAACCACCCTAGGCAAAGGGCGGCTATGCATGAAGCCATGCGGCCGCTCGCGCCATTGCCTAGAAATCGCAGCTGCCGCAGTCCAGGTCAATGCAGTTGGTGGGATCGCAGGCGTCCCCGCACGAATCCTGGTTCTTCTTTTTTTGCGGGTCCTGCTCCGGGGCTGCCGCTGCTGCGATCGCGGCGGCTACAAGGACCGCATAGGCGCTGCGGCAGCGTTGAAGCTGGCGCGGCAGTGCGCGAAACAGCGCGATCACGCCATGGCGCAACACGATCTTGCGAGCGAACTCGGAGCAGGAGGAGTGCCCTGTATGCGCGCGGTGGGCGCAGCGGTAGCCTTTGTAGGGCGAGATATAGCGTTGGTAGCCCCTGATGGAGCCGGCGGCGAGGTAGCGAAGCATGAAGTCCCCCGGGGTGGCAGGGCTGGGCCGCGCCAATGTTTTTGTACAGCGGCGGCTTGCGGCGCCGCCCTGATTGACAGAAAACAACAGCGTACCGCACATTACGCGGTGGCACAACGAACACAACACCGGCGCCTGAGGAGGCTTCATGACATATCGAGGATTTGCGACGCTGTGCGTTGCGGCGGCTATGGGCATCACATTGACGGCTTGTGGCAAGAAGGATGCGGTGCCCCCGCCAGCTCCCGCGGCCGCCCCCGCTCCTGCCCCCGCGCCTGCGGCAAGCCCTGCATCTGCCGCGGCGGCCGCCGCGGTCGTTGCAGCGGTTCCTGCTGCATCCACCGATCCGGACAGCCCGACGCCCTTGCCGGCGAAGGAGATCAAAGGCCTGGGCATCAAGCGCAAGCTCACTTACTACTATGCGCTCAATGCCGGTCCCGGCGCCGTCAAGGTCACCGCCACGGCCAAGAACTCGCCCAGCGGCGCGACCCAGGCGCTGGCGTTTGGGCTCTATGATCTCAAGGCCAACAAGCTGTGTTCCGAATCACACGGCAATACCAATGCCGACAAGACCATCGTGATCAACTGCCAGGTCGAAAAGGCGCAGCCGCTGATCCTGCGGCTGGACCTCAGCGAAGAGACCATTGATTACGCGGTGGCGCTGGAAGGCCCCGTCGAGCTGCCGCCGCCGCAGGCAGCCGGAGCAAGCGCTGTGGTTGCGGGCGCGGGTTCCACCGACATCGATGAGCCGACCCGGCTCAAGGGCAACCGCATCAAGGGAGAGGGCACCGGGAAAGCCGTGTCGTATTACTACGCCTTCAATGCGGGGCCGGGCGAGCTGCTGGTGACGGGTGACGGCAAAAACACCTCTGCGGCCACGAGCAATGCCTTGGCGGTGAGCTTGTACACCTTGCGCTCCGAACGCCTGTGCGAGCTGTCGCTCGGCAACACCACCCTGGACAAACGCGCTGTGATGAGCTGCAAGGTCGACAAACGCCAGCCGGTGATCCTGCGGCTGGACCTGTCGGCCGAGACGGTGGACTTTCGTGCCAAGTTCGACGGCCCTTACGATTTCGACGCTTTCACGCCGCCCAAGGTGATCACCATCGCGCTGGACGCGGCGGTGTTGTTCGACACCGGCAAGGCGGTGCTCAAGCCTGAAGCGCGGCAGACGCTGCATGAGGCGGCCGATCGCTTGAAGAAGTTTGCCGGTGCGGCGGTGATGGTGTCGGGGCATACCGACAATGTCGGCAATGAGGCCAGCAACCAAGCGCTGTCGGACAAACGGGCCGCCGCCGTGAAGGACTATTTTGTGTCGCAGGAAGGTGTGCCTGCGGCTGGCCTGGTGGTGAAGGGTTATGGCAAATCGCAGCCTGTGGCCGACAACGCTACCGAAGAAGGACGCGCCCGCAACCGGCGCGTGGACGTGGTAATCACACCCAAGGGCGTGTAGGCCGGCGAGCAAACGGCCCGGCCGCGGCCGGGCCGCCCCCCGCTCACGCCGATTTTCCGGCCATGTTTTGCGGCATTGAGAGGCCGGCACGCCGCGGTAACAGCATGGCGGCCAGATAGCGTTGCCGCCGCACAAGTTCCAGCAGCGGCAAGGGCAGCACCACTCCCGCGGCAAGGCTTGTCGCACTGATGAGCAGCTCGTTGTGGCTAACATGGGACAGCATCAGGAAAACCCGCCCCTGCACAACATAGTGAAACAACAAGATAAACAAACTTGCAGACCCGACATAGGCCAACGGCCGCCGCAGCGCCGCATAGCGCTGCAGCAGTGAAGACAGGCTCAGGACCAGGTAGATGCCGAGCGCAGCCTGCAGGGTGGAGATGAAGGGATCGCCATATACCCTGAGGTTCAGGTCCATGGTTTCGCTGCGGTAGCCGTGCAGTGCGGCAAAGGCGATGGTTGAAACCACGAGGCCGGGCGTGCTGAAGCGCATGGCTGTCACCGGCTTGCAGAGCAGGTAGCCGAACAGCATGAAAGGCGTGCTGATCATCAGCAGGTCCAGGCTCCAGGGCAGCCCGGGCAATTGCGCCTGGCCCATGAAGTACAGCGACCGGGTATTGGTTTGCCAGAACTCGCCCATGCAGGCTATGCCGGCCGCCAGCATGGCGCAGGCGATCAGCCAGCGCCAGGCGGTGGGCCCGCGAAGGCCTCTGGTGGCGCGCAAGACTATCGTGGCCAAGAGGGTGGCCATGAAGAGATGCGGCAAAAACCACAGCGGTGTCCATGCGATGGTGGGTGCCGTGCCGTAGAGCACCCCGGAAAAATAGGCGATGGGCGTTGTGCCCGCGACGGGCACCGCCTGCGGGAGCAGCAGCTCAGCGATGCCGAGCAGCAGCAACACCGCGAAGTAGGGCTTGAGCAACGCATCGGCGCGCGACAGTGCGACTTTGGCCAGCCCCTCGGCGTCCTTCAGGAACAGGCCGGACAGGAAAAAGAACAGCGGCACGTGAAAGGAATAAATCACCCGGAAGAGTTCACCTCTTTCCTGCAACACCGTCCAGTTGTGCCCGAGGACCACAAGGATGATGCCTATGCCCCTGGCGATGTCGATGGTGGGGTTGCGGCGTTTCATGCGGGGGAGTTATCGCGGCCCGACGGCGACCGGCGGCATGCGCCGGGCCATAGCGATGAGAGACGATAGATAGACGATACGAGAGGGACAACTCATGGTAACAAGGCTTTTGCAAGAAGCCTTGAAACAGTTCTGCATGAACTGTGAACGGGTGTTGAACAGGCTCAGTGCTCACGGGCACTGAATGCTGATTTGCGACTATCCAACTTCAAACATCCGCCTACGGACAATTCGCCGCGAACAGGGCTGTGAAATCGAATATGGTCCGGCATTCAACGACCGCCGGGAGTCCTCCACCCCCGAATTTGATACCCGCCAGCTCTCACAGGAGACCACCATGGCATTCGTGATCCAACCCGTTGTTCGTGATGTGTTTGATTTTTTCTGGACACCTGATGTCCAGCGCAAGATCCGCAGGTTCGTCCATCCTCCGGATGCGGCCTCCCAGGAGCTCCAGCAGCAGACCTGGGCGGTGGAAGAAGGCGTCAAGGCCTGCCTGCTGCCTGTCTCCCTCGTCGGCCAGACGGACACCGCCTGGTGCTACGCCTTTGTGATGAATGGCGAGTTTGCCGTGGTGCGGCATGAAAGCTATTGCGTCTATTCCTTTGTCAGCATCTCGCCCGGCCTGCAGGACAAGCTCGACGGCGTGAAGCGCCTGATCGCGGAGGCGCTTCGTGTGGGTGGGGAATTCCTGGACGGAAAGGCCGGGGTCGATGGGCTGTTCGCCGTTCCGGACGCGCAGTTCATGCGCCTGGACGGCCCGGGCACCCCGGTCTTGCTCACACCAGCCGACGTATCGCCTTTTTCTTCCACACCAGGCGGTAATAGACGGTCTGCAGACCGAGCATCGCGATAAAGGTGACGGGGTAGGCGATCCAGATGCCGTTGATGCCGATGCGATGGCTGAGCCCCCAGGCCGTGGGCACCTCGACCGCGGCGATACAGAAAATCGCAATGGCGGTGGGCACCAGCACCGAGCCGCTGGCGCGCATGATGCCCGACAGCACCGAGGCCATGCCGAAGACCGCGCTGCTCCAGAGCATGATGTGCAGCAGCGTCTGCGCCAGCTCGATCACCGGCTCGCTGGTGATGAAGAAGCCCATCAGGTGGCGCGAGAACAAATAGCCGATGAGCACCAGCGCGCCGGTCAATGTCAGGTTCATCAGCAAGCCGGTGCGGGCGATGGCGCCCAGCTTGTCGGTGCGGCCCGCGCCTATGGCTTGCGCGCCCAGGATGGAAGCGGTGATGGCGATCGAGATCGCCGGGAACTGCACATAGGCCACCACCTGGTTGACGGCGCCATAGGCCGCCGTGGCGCTGGAGCCATAGCCGTTGACGAGCGAGAGCAAAGCGACTTCCGCCAGGGCAATGACGATCATCTGCACGCCCGTGGGCACGCCGATCCTAAGCACGGTCTTGAGAATGCCCGCCTTGATGCGCATGTGGCGCGCAAATTCGGCATCCGGCGCCAGAGGGCTGTGGATGCGGCGCAGCCTGAAGGCCAGCCAGGCCGTGGCCGTTGCCATGGACAGCACCGACGCCACCGCGCCGCTGGCCACGCCCAGTTGCGGCAGGCCGCCCCAGCCGCGTATCAGCGCGGGTGTGACGATGAGGCCGACCACGGTGGCGATGCCCAGCGTGTAGAGCGGGTTCACGGTGTCGCCCACGCCGCGCAGCATCGCGGTGGCCAGCAGGTAGACAAAAAGGCCGGGCCCGGCCAGCATCATGATGCGGGCATAGCGCGTGGCGTCGGGCAGGATGTCGGCCGGCGTGCCCAGTGCCGCCAGCAGCGGGCCGGTAAAGGTGCCGCCGAACAGGGCCACCAGCAGGCCGAACAGCAGGCCGACACTGAGCGTGGTGCCGGCAATCGCCTTGGCCTTGCCGGCATCGCGCGCACCCCAGGCCTGGCCGATGAGTACCGAGGCCCCGGCGCCCAGGCCTATGGTGAAGGCGATGAAGAAAAACAGGATGGGGAAGAAGCTGGACACCGCCGCCAGCGCGCCCACGCCGAGCATCTGGCCCACATAGACGTTGTTGAGCGTGCCCGAGAGCGACTGCAGGATGTTGCTGAGCAGCATGGGCGCGAGGAAGGCGGCAAAGGTCTTCCACAGGGGCACGCTGTCGCTGAGCACCGCACGAGGGGGCGGCGCCTTGGGCGAAGGCGCCAGCGGCTGCACAGGCTCAGCCACCGAGGCCGGCGGCGCGGCGATTTCGCCGGCGGTGCGCAGGTCGCCTTCGTGCACTTCCGTTTCCAGCTGGTGGTCCAGTGCGGTGATGTCGGGCGGCTTCATTCGGCGCTTTCCTTCCAGCCGGCGGCGGCCAGTTTGTCCAGCTGCAGGCGCACGTCTTCGGGCCAGGACGCGACCAGGCCTTCAAATTTGGGCTTGTCGCCGGCGAACAGCGCGCGGCTGGCTTCTTCAAAGCCCGGGAAATCGCCGGCCATCTCGCTCATGAAGCGGTAGGCGTTTTCGCGCGCGGTGCGCACGCTGATGCGGCCTTCGCCCGCCTTGCGCGATTCATCAATCAGGCGCCGCAAGGTGACCGAGGCACCGCCGGGCTGGCTGCCCAGCCATTCCCAGTGGCGGGGCAGCAAGGTGACTTCACGCGCGACCACGCCGAGCTTGGGCCGGCCGACGGGGCGGGCGCCCGAGGCTTGCGGCGCCTCCGCATCCGCGGCGGGTGAGGGCTGCACATCGGCTTCGGGGCGAAGGTCCAGGTCTATGCGTTCACCGGTGGCGTCATTGAAAACGCGGACCAGCGTGTCTTCCATGGTGGAAAGCTTGCGCAAGGCACTGACGACCTGCGTGCGGTCGCCGGCGGCGACTTGGCGAAAGCCCGCGAAGGCAACAAAGCGGGGGGACATTTCGGATAGGGATGGCATGGGAACAGGCTCCAGCAAAAGACAAAGGGGGCTATTTGATCCGGGTAAATTAATTCTATAACACCCGGGTATAAATGTCTAGAGCCATTGAATGCCGATGTTTGTTTCGACGGCATGTGAAACCTGCCACTCGAGTCTGCAAATGCGCGCCGGCGGAATTCACGAGGTCACAAGATGCTGTTCCGATCGGTTTCTGGGCTTCTGAATGGCTGGGGCAACTCCTTCCGTCCTTGAGTCCTACAGCAGGCGGCGCTGAATTGGTTTACAACCTGATTTGCCTGGCGCGCTTGCGCCGTCCAGGTCCCAATTCGGTTAATCCTGTCTTATCCACCATTTCCTGGAGAATCCATGGCTCAATACAACATCGCCGTCGTCGTCGGTAGCATCCGCAAGGACTCGTTCAACAAAAAGCTCGCCCGCGCGCTGGAAAAGTTGTTCCCCTCGGATTTCAGCTTCACCCATGTGCGCATCGACGACCTGCCGCCCTACAACCAGGACGATGACGGCAACCCGGCGCCTTCGGTGGTACGGCTCAAGGGCGAGATCAAGGCTGCGCAGGGCCTGCTGTTCGTCACGCCTGAATACAACCGCTCGATTCCCGGCGTGCTGAAAAACGCGATCGACCATGCCTCGCGCCCCTACGGCCAGAGCGTCTGGAACGGCAAGCCGGCCGGCGTGATAGGCGCTTCGGTGGGCGCCATCGGCACGGCGCTGTCGCAGCAGCACCTGCGCAACATCCTGGCTTACCTGAATGCGCCGACGCTGGGCCAGCCTGAGGCCTTTATACACAACAAGGAAGGCCTTTACCAGGCTGACGGCAGCTTTAGCGAGGAGAGCCGGAAGTTTTTGCAGGGCTGGGTGGATGCCTATGTGGCCTGGGTGAAAAAGCACGCTTGAACCGCCGGCCCTTGCCTCTTTCGCCATGAAAAAAGCCCGCGTTCGCGGGCTTTTCCTTGGGCGGCGCACAGGGCGCCGTGCTCAGGCGGCCAGGGCGGTTTTGTCCTGGTTGGCGGCGGGCGCCTCGGTGTGCGTGACGATTTCAACCTGGGCCGCGGCCAGTGCGGCCGCCTTGGCGGCTTCGCCCATGGCCAGGCCTTCGGCGCGGACAAAGCGCACGTCGGTGATGCCGAAGAAACCGAAGACGACCTTGAGGTAGCTCTCCTGGTGTTCCATGGCGGTGGCAGCTTCACTGGTCGAATACACGCCGCCACGGGCCGAGGCCACGATCACGGTCTTGCCGCCGGCCAGGCCGACAGGGCCTTTGTCGGTGTACTTGAAGGTACGGCCGACTTGCGCCACGCGGTCGATCCAGGCCTTGAGCTGGCTGGGGATGGCGAAGTTGTACAGCGGTGCACCCACCACGATCACGTCAGCCGCCAGGAATTGCGTCACCAGCGCTTCGGAGACGGCGTTTTCGCGCTTTTGCGCGTCGCTCAGCTCGGCGCCGGCGGGCATGCGAAAGCCCAGCGATTCAGCCGAGAGGTGCGAAGGCGTGTCGGCGGCCAGGTCCAGGTAGCTGACTTCGGTGCCGGGGTGGCCGGCGCGCCAGGAAGCCACGATTTGCGCGGTGAGCTGGCGGGAAACCGAGTTGCCGCCGAGGATGCTGGAGTCGATGTGGAGAAGCTTGCTCATGATGGGGTCCTTGTCCTTGAAAGTTGCTGTTGAATCAGGTTTTCAGGCCGTGTTCACCTTGAACTTCAGCCATGGATAGATTGTGTGGGTGTGTCGATTGGTTGATAAGTCTGTAAAAATGCACTAGATCGTTCTATTGGTGGGACAATAATTCGCGAACAATGGCCAAACAAGCAGATCAGCCAGATCAGTTGCGATGAAAGGACGGCCCCATGCAAGACCTCAATGACATGCTGTATTTCGCCGAAGTGGTGGAGCGGGGCGGTTTTGCCGCAGCCGGCCGCGCGCTGGGCCTGCCCAAGTCCCGGCTGTCGCGCCGCGTGGCCGAGCTGGAGGCCAGGCTGGGCGTGCGGCTGCTGCAGCGCACCACCCGCAAGCTCTCGCTGACGGAAGTCGGCGAAATTTACTTGCGCCACTGCAGCACCATGCGCGACGAAGCGCTGGCGGCCTCCGAGGCCGTGGCGCACATGCAGGCCGAGCCGCGCGGCACCCTGCGCATCACCTGCCCGGTGACGCTGGCCCAGAGCTCGGTGGGCTACCTGGTGCCACGCTATATGGAGATGTATCCCCAGGTGCGCATAGACATGCGCGTGACCAACCGGGTCATCGACCTGGTGGAGGAGGGCGTGGACATCGCACTGCGCGTGCGGCCCACGCTGGAAGACAGCGGCAGCCTGGTGATCAAGAACCTCGGCTCCAGCGGCGGCCACCTGCTGGCCAGCCCGGCCCTGCTGCAGCGCCAGGGCCGACCCGAAACCCCCGAGGACCTGCTCAAACTCGACACTATCGCCATGTCCTGGGCCGACGGGCGCTCCTCGTGGCGGCTGATAGGCCCCGACGGGAAGGAGTTTGTACTGCAGCACCAGCCGCGCTATGTCGCCGACGACCTGCAGACCCTGAAGCTCGCGGCCCTGGCCGGCACCGGTATGACTTTTCTGCCCGATTCCATGAGCATCGCCGAGCGCCAGGCCCAACTGCTGGTGCCCGTGCTGCCGGGTTGGGCGCTCCCCTCCGGGGTTGCGCATGCGGTGTTTACTTCGCGGCGCGGGCAGGTGCCGGCGGTGAGAAGTTTTCTGGATTTTTTGGGGGAGAGGATGAGGGGGGATGGGTTGGCTTGAAGCCTGTCTTGCGCTGGCTTCGATACGCCGCCAGGCGTACCCTGTCCTGAGCCTGTCGAAGGATCAGCCCGAACGACACACTTATTCAAATAAAAAGATAAATTAAGAGCAATATATTCTTTTGCGTTTTAACGCTTGCTCTCCACAATGCTTTGATCAAGCAACCTCAAGGAGCAAACAATGGCCACTCTCAGACTCGGCGACACCGCCCCCGACTTCACGCAAGACTCCACCGCGGGCAAGATTTCGTTTCACGAATGGGCCGGCGATTCCTGGGTGGTGCTGTTCTCGCACCCCGCTGACTTCACGCCCGTCTGCACTACCGAACTCGGCAAGACCGCGGCGCTGAGCGGTGAGTTCGCCAAGCGCAATGTCAAGCCCATCGCGGTCAGCGTGGACCCGCTGGATTCGCACACCAAATGGGTGGGCGACATCAACGAGACGCAGAACACCACGGTGAATTTCCCCATCCTGGCGGATGCCGACCGCAAGGTGGCGGGTCTGTACGACATGATCCACCCGAACGCCCTGAGCACCGGCCCGACGGCGACCGTGCGCAGTGTGTTCATCATCGACCCGAAGAAGGTGATTCGCACCACCTTCACCTACCCCGCCAGCACGGGCCGCAATTTTGACGAGATCCTGCGCGTCATCGATTCGCTGCAGCTGACCGACGGCTACAAGGTGGCCACGCCGGTGAACTGGAAGGACGGCGACGACGTGATCATCGTGCCCAGCCTGCAGGACCCGGCTGAACTGGCCCAGCGTTTCCCCAAGGGGTTCAAGGCCGTCAAGCCCTATCTGCGCATCACCCCGCAACCCAACAAAAAATAAGCAGACGGGTTCACGCAGCGTGCGTTTCATCATCGTTCCCGGCTGGCGCGACTCCGGTCCCGGCCACTGGCAAAGCCTGTGGGCCGATCGCCTGAGCAACGCGGTGCGCGTGCGCCAGGACGACTGGATCACGCCTTCGCGCAAGGCCTGGGTGGCGTCGCTTGGGAACACCATCCTGCGGCAGAACGAGCCGGTGGTGGTGGTGGCGCACAGCCTGGGTTGCATCGCGACGGCACATTTGCCGCCCGAGGCGGCCGGGCGCATACAGGGCGCCTTGCTGGTGGCGCCGGCGGACCCGGAACGCCGCGCGGTGCTGAGCGACTTCGCGCCCGTGCCTTACCAGAAGCTGCCTTACCGCAGCGTGCTGGTGGCCAGCAGCAACGACCCTTTCTGCCCGGTGCGCCTGGCCGGCGCCTATGCGCGCGCTTGGGGCAGCGAGTTTGTGCGCATGCAGGACGCGGGCCACATCAACATCGAATCGGGCCACGGTGAATGGCCGCTGGGCATCGCGCTGCTGCAATCGCTGGCGGGCGACGCTTCCCTCACGGCCGGCCGCCTGGATTTTTCTTCTCCGCAGACTTCTTCCTCTTCTTCTGCTTCTTCTTTCGGATCCCTGGAAACGGCATGACTCCCCCCAAAATCAAAATCGCTCTTGCCGCCCTGGCCCTGGCAACGAGCGGAATCGCCGCGGCACAAACGCAAACCCTGCTCAACGGCTCGTATGACGTGGCGCGTGAGTTCTACAAAGACTACAACGCGGCCTTTATCGCCCACTACAAAAAAACCACCGGCAAGGACGTGAAGGTCGACCAGTCGCACGGCGGCTCCAGTGCCATTGCGCGCTCGGTGGCCGACGGCCTGGACGCCGACGTGGTCACCATGAACACCTCGACGGACGTGGACTTCCTGGCCAATGCTGGCGTGGTGGCCAAGGACTGGACGAAGAAGTTTCCGGACAACGCCTCGCCGACCACTTCCACCATGCTGTTCCTGGTGCGCAATGGCAATCCCAAGCACATCAAGGATTGGGACGACCTTATCAAGCCCGGCATCCAGGTCGTGGTGGTGAACCCCAAGACCGGCGGCAACGGCCGCTATGCCTACCTGGCGGCCTGGGGTTATGCCAGGAAGAAGGGCGCGAGCGACGCGCAGGCCGCCGAGTTCGTCGGCAAGCTCTACAAAAACGTGCCGGTGCTCGGCAAAGGCGGGCGCGATGCGACCACCGTGTTCCTGCAGCGCAATATCGGCGACGTGCTGATCACCTTCGAATCCGAAGTGCTGTCGGTGAACCGGGAATTCGGCGAAGGCAAGGTCGACACGGTCTACCCGTCCATCAGCATCCTCGCGGAAAACCCGGTGGCGGTGGTGGAGCGCACCGTGGCCAAAAAGGGCACGGCCGACCTGGCCAAGGCTTACCTCAACTACCTGTATTCGGATGAAGGCCAGGAAATCGCCGCGCGCCACGCGCTGCGCCCGCGCTCGCAGGCCGTGCTCAGGAAATACGCGAGCACCTTCAAGCCGCTGCAGCTCTTCACGGTGCAGGACGTGTTCGGCAGCCTCGATGAAGCGCAAAAAGTGCACTTCAACGACGGCGGGCAGTTCGACAAGTTGTACGCCGTTAAATAAGCCAAACCATGACTGCCTTGTCTTCTGTGGCGCCGCCTTCCGCGGTGGCGCCGGGTATTGCTGCGGGTGGCAAAAGGGCCGCCAGGCGGGTGCTGCCCGGTTTCCGGCTGACGCTGGGCTACACGGTGCTGTACCTGAGCCTGATCGTGCTGATCCCGATCTCGGCGCTCTTCTTCAAGACCTTCACGATGAGCTGGGAGCAGTTCGTCGCCGCCGTGACTTCGCCGCGCGTGCTGGCTTCCTACCGGCTTACCTTCGGCGCTTCGCTGTTCGCGGCACTGGTCAACCTGGTGTTCGGCCTGCTGCTGGCCTGGGTGCTGGTGCGCTACAAATTTTCAGGCAAAAAAATTGTCGATGCGCTGGTGGACCTGCCTTTCGCGCTGCCTACGGCCGTGGCCGGCATTTCACTGACGGCCTTGCTGGCCGGCAATGGCTGGATAGGCCAGTACCTGGAGCCCATGGGCATCAAGCTGGCGTTCACGCCGGCCGGCGTGGTGATCGCGCTGATCTTCATCGGCTTGCCGTTTGTGGTGCGCACGGTGCAGCCGGTGCTGGAAGACGCCGAGAAGGAGCTTGAAGAAGCCGCGACCTCGCTGGGCGCCACCCGCCTGCAGATCTTCACCAAGGTCATATTGCCGCACATCACGCCGGCCTTGCTGACCGGCTTTGCCATGGCCTTCGCGCGGGCGATCGGCGAATACGGCTCGGTCATATTCATCGCCGGCAACATGCCCATGATTTCTGAAATCACGCCACTCATCATCATCGGCAAGCTCGAGCAGTACGACTACGCCGGCGCCACCGCCGTGGCCGTGGTGATGCTGCTGGTGTCCTTTGTGCTGCTGCTGGTCATCAATGGCCTGCAGGCCTGGCAACGGCGCAAGTCGGGAGCGCCCACATGAGCGCCGCTGTGTCCACCTCCAACCGCCGCGTCCGCGCCGGCACCACCGAAGCACCCTGGGTCCGTTACACGCTGACCACCGTCGCGCTGCTGTTTGTGCTGCTGTTTCTGGTGCTGCCGCTGGCGGCTGTATTCACAGAGGGCTTGCGCAAGGGCTTTGGGGCGTATCTGGCCGCTCTGCGCGAGCCTGACGCCTGGTCGGCCATCAAACTCACCTTGATCGCGGCCGTGATCGCCGTGCCGCTGAACCTGGTGTTCGGCATTGCGGCCGCCTGGGCGATTGCCAAATACGAGTTCCGCGGCAAGTCGGTGCTGACGACGCTGGTGGATTTGCCGTTTTCGGTCTCGCCCGTGGTGGCCGGCCTGATTTATGTGCTGATCTTCGGCGCGCAGGGCTGGTTCGGCCCCTGGCTGCTGGCGCATGACATCAAGATCATTTTTGCCGTGCCCGGGATTGTGCTGGCCACCGTGTTCGTGACTTTCCCTTTCATCGCGCGCGAGCTGATCCCGCTGATGCAGGCGCAGGGCAACGATGAAGAGCAGGCCGCCATCGTGCTGGGCGCGACCGGCTGGCAGACCTTCTGGCATGTCACGCTGCCCAACATCAAGTGGGGCCTGATCTACGGCGTCATCCTGTGCAATGCGCGGGCCATGGGCGAGTTCGGCGCGGTGTCCGTGGTGTCGGGCCACATACGCGGGCAGACCAACACGCTGCCGCTGCACGTTGAAATTCTCTACAACGAATACCAGTCGGTGGCCGCCTTTGCGGTGGCCTCGCTGCTGGCCATCCTGGCATTGGTCACGCTGGCCATCAAATCAGTGGCCGAATGGCGCCATGAAGCCGAGATGAAAGCCGCGGCGGATCTGCCGCCTGAGCGGCCCGTTTTATCCCCTCTCCCTCGGGGAGAGGGCTAGGGTGAGGGCTCCCCTTGCTGTAGCCGCTGGCCCTCACCCCAACCCTCTCCCAGAGGGAGAGGGAGAAAGAACCGAGAGAAAGACATGAGCATCGAAATCCGCAACGTCAGCAAACACTTTGGCGACTTCCAGGCGCTGGGCGACGTGAGCCTGGACATTGAATCGGGCGAGCTGGTCGCCTTGCTGGGCCCGTCGGGCTGCGGCAAGACCACCTTGCTGCGCATCATCGCCGGCCTGGAGACCGCCGACCACGGCAGCATTCTCTTCAGCGGCGAAGACACCACCGACGTGCACGTGCGCGAGCGCCAGGTCGGTTTCGTTTTCCAGCACTACGCGCTGTTCCGCCACATGACGGTGTTCGAGAACGTGGCCTTCGGCCTGCGCGTCAAGCCGCGCGGTCAGCGGCCCAGCGAGGCGCAGATCAGGGAAAAAGTGCATTCGCTGCTCAACTTGGTGCAGCTCGACTGGCTGGCCGACCGCTTTCCCTCGCAGCTTTCGGGCGGGCAGCGCCAGCGCATCGCCCTGGCGCGCGCACTGGCGGTGGAGCCCAAGGTGCTGCTGCTCGACGAACCCTTTGGCGCGCTGGACGCCAAGGTGCGCAAGGAACTTCGCCGCTGGCTGCGCCGCCTGCATGACGACCTGCACGTGACCAGCATTTTTGTGACGCACGACCAGGAGGAAGCCCTGGAAGTGGCCGACCGTGTGGTGTTGATGAACGCCGGCAAGGTCGAGCAGGTCGGCTCGCCGCAGCAGGTCTGGGACCATCCGGCCAGCCCGTTCGTGTACGGTTTCCTGGGCGACGTGAACCTGTTCCACGGCCGTGCCCACGAAGGCGAGGTGCAGCTTGAAGGCCTGCGCCTCAATTCGCCCGAACATGCGAGCGCGCAGGACGCCAAGGCCTTTGCCTATGTGCGTCCGCACGACCTGGAAGTGCAGCGTTATGCGCCTGGCGCCGAGGGCATCGTCGCGCATCTGGAGCGCGCCATCGTCATCGGCCCGATCGCGCGGCTGGAACTCGTTCCCGCCCAAGGCTATGAGCAAAAAAGCAATGTCCCGGGCGACGCCATCATTGAAGCGCAGATGCCCTCGGAGCAATACAGGGACATGGGCTTGCGCGAAGGCGACATGCTGGTGGTGACGCCGCGCAAGGCCAGGGTGTTTGTGGAGGGCTGACTACTCAATACCAAGAATGCTTGGCACGCATTGCTCAAGCATTTCTACCAGTTCATTGTCCATGAACTTGTAATCGTCAGGGATATCAAGAACATGCATCCTCTTGCCTTCAAGCAGTCTGTTGAACTCCGCGGTCAATCTTGACTTGTGTTTTTCCTCCATGACGAGGATTGCGTCGGCCCATCGGATGTCTTCCACCGAAACAGTGTGACGTGCATTGGGGCTGGTGCCGCCGGAGCGGGTTAGCAGTTGAGGATGCTTGCGCCAGAGCTGTTCTGCCGTCGGGCTTCGCCATTGATTGCGGCTGCACACGAACAAAACTTTGAGGCGGTCGCTGCTGCGGGTAGCTTCTTCCTTCTGCACAAGCTGTTTTGCCGTCGTGCGGGGGTAATCTAGGCCCAGCTGTTCTGCACGTGCCACCTTCGTTGACCGGATGTACAGGTCTTTCCAGCGTTTCTCCCTGGGCCAATCATCTTTAGTTGTCATATGCGCTTCATGCTGGTTTTTGTAGAGCCGATTTATATCAGCCTTTCCATGAAGCAGTGAACCTTCGAGCCACCCCAATGGCAAGCCCGAGCCACTATCGGGACGGAGGGGGAGTTGATTGCAGCGGTGAGCTGGTGTCTGTAAGAAACCTCAGCTTACTGACTTGTGCCAAACCTCATCGCCGACCTTGCCCGCGCCCGTTCGGCCTCGACCTCCCGGTTGCGCGGCTCGGCATGCGTCACCAGCGAGCTGATCAAAACCCGCGCCGAGGCCGCCACCTCCTGCACGGCGCGTTCAAACGCGGCTTCATTGGCCTTTGATGGCACGTTAAAACCGCTGAGCTTTCGGACAAACTGCAGCGACGCGTCGCGGATTTCCAGCTCGGTGGCCGGCGGTTCGAAGTTGAACAGGGTCTTGATGTTGCGGCACATGCCGGCTCCTTGAAGCGAAAGACTGGCCGTTGAAATGGCGCATGCCGCGGCGTTGATCACGCCGGTTTGAGCACCACCGACTCGGCCGAAGCCGTAAAAGGCCCATGGTAAACCGCTTCGATGTTGTTGCCGTCCGGGTCCAGCACGAAGGCGCCGTAATAGCCCGGGTGGTATTTGCGCTCGCCCGGCGCGCCGTTGTCGGTGCCGCCTGCCGCCAGCGCGGCCTCGTAAAAAGCTTTGACGCCGGCCTGGTCCTTGGCTTGGAAAGCCAGGTGGACGTGCGAGGTCGGGCCGTCGGCCTTGTCTATCCACAACTCGTCGGCGGAAAAATGGTCGTCGGCTTCCTGGATGGCCTCGGCCTTGCCCAGGGACTGCAATACGGCGCGGTAAAAGCGCTTGCTGGTCGCGAGGTCATGGGCGCGCAGGTGGACATGGTCTATGAGTCGTCCGCGGTGGAATTCCATCATGGGTCCTTTCTGGTTTGCCAAGCCGCCAATGCGGTTCAGCGGATCACGCCGGGCATGAGCGCCTCGGCGATGGCGATGTGGTTGCCGTCCGGGTCGGTGATCATGACCGTGCGGACCTTGTCGCTGGAGGTTTTCTGGCTGGTGTCTATGCCCAGTTTTTGCAGGTGTTCGATTTCGGGTTCCAGGTCGTTGACGGCCAGGGTCAGCGAGCCTTCGCCGGCGCGCTCGGGCAGTTCATAGACCTGCAGGCCGCCGCCGCGCTGGAAATGCCATTCGCCGACTTCGGGCATGGGGCGGCTGGCTTTGGCGTCCAATAGTTTTTCGTACCAGGGCAGGGCGGTGGCCAGGTTGCGCACGGCGACGCTGGCGAGGGCGTTTTGCACCATCATGAAAATCTCCAGAAGTGGGGTGATCCTGAAAATCTACGCCCGACACCGCGGGCGCCCTGTAGGACAAGTTCTGGCTTGCGCGTTTGAAAGGCGATGGAAAAATCGGCTGTCCATGTATCGCCGGCGGGAACTTATTCCGGCCCGGACGCCCGAACCGCTGGACCATTCATAATCCACCCAGAAAAAAGAGGGATCCTGATGTTTTTGACATATTTCGATGCCATGCCGCGCCGCGTGCTGGTGCTGGTTGCCGCGGCCTGCGTGGCCATGCTGGCCTTCGGCCTTTACCTGCAGCATGTGGTGGGCCTTGAGCCGTGCCCCATGTGCATCGTGCAGCGTTACGCATTGGTACTGGTGGCGGTGGTCGCGGCTGTTACGGCCATCGCCAAAAGCCGCGGCCTTTTGGTGGCCGGCTCGGGGGTGATGGTGTTGCTGGCCGGCTTTGGCGCTTTTGTCGCAGCACGCCAGAGCTTTCTTCAGTGGTACCCGCCCGAAATCGCCTCTTGCGGCCGCGATTTTTACGGAATGATCGAAACCTTCCCTCTCAAGCGCGCGATTCCCATGATCTTCAAGGGCAGCGGCGACTGCACCAAGATCGACTGGACCTTTCTGGGCGGCTCGATCGCCAACTGGTCGTTTATCTGCTTTGTGGTGATCACGCTGGTGGGTTTGTTGCTGGTGGCCCGCCTGGCGCGCAAATCTTGAGTTTCCCGGCCGGTTGATGATTAACGTTGACGGTTGACGGTTGACGGTTGACGTTGGCGGCTGACTTGAGGCCGGCCTGTATCCATGCAGTTCAGTTCAGTTCAGTTCAATCCGCGCCTCACGGATCACTTTCTCCCAGATGGCCGACTCTTTGCGCACAAGAGCGCGCATCTCGTCCGGACCCGACACCGCAACGTCCACCCCCTGCTCATCAAAGCGCTGGAGCAATGCGGGGTTTCTGGCCGCGGTTTGCATCGCCGCATAGAGTTTGTTGATCGCCGCCGCAGGCGTGCGCGCGGGCGCAAAAATGGCGTTCCAGGAACTGTAGGCAAACCCGGGCACGGCCTGCGAAATCAAGGGCAGCCCTTTGAGCGGGCTGGACTTGCTGGGCGCGGTGGCCCCAATGGCCCGGATTGCGCCCTTTTCAATCATTCCGGTGAATGAGGGCATCGTCCCGAAGATAGCCTGCACATGGCCGGCGATGAGGTCGGTCATGACCTGGGCCGCGCCCTTGTAGGGGACATGCGTCACCTGGATGCCAGCGCTTCGCGCGAACAGCTCCGTGCCCAGATGGGCAAGGCCCCCTATGCCAGCGGAAGCAAAGTTGATGGCACCGGGGTTGGCTTTGGCGTAGGCAATCAGCTCCGCGACGGATTTGAAAGGCGCCTTCGCACTCACCACCAGCACATGCGGCGCGGAAGCGATCATGCCCACGGGCGTGACCTGGGTGAGGATGTCCACACGGTTCTTGCTTAGCAAAGGCTGCGCGGTGATGTTGCCGGAGGCGCAGAACAGCACGGTGTAGCCGTCGGCTGCCGAGCGCGCCACCGCATTGAGCGCCGGAACGCCGGCACCGCCGCCGATGTTTTCGACGACAAAGGCCGTTCCGAGGCTGGGCGCCATGGCTTGCCCAAGGTCGCGCCCCAGCACATCGGTCGCGCCACCCGCCGCGAACGGAATGACCATGCGGATGGGTTTGTTCGGGTAGTCGTTCTGTGCCTTCGCAGCAAAAGGTAATAGTGCGGCCGCGCTGAGAAGACGGCGGCGGCTGGGGCTCATGGGGATCGGCATCATCTTGTCTCGCTCCAGGTAGTTATGTGCCGGCATCATGGTTTGGTGTGAGAGCAAAAACAACGTGTTACGCTCTGCGTAACAATCATCGTCATCCCCATGGCCTCCAGAGCTAGAGCATCCACCCCGAGTATTGCCGCCTCGACCCTGAGGCGTTCCTCTTCAAGAGGCCCCGCGGACATTGAGCAAACCCCGGGACGGGACCATGTCCACGCGGTTGTCCGGGCTATGTCCCTGCTCAAAGCTTTCGACGGTGGTGACGAGGTGTTCTTGTCACTGACGGAGCTGGCGCGTCGCACCGGCATGCACAAGCCCACCGCCCTGCGGCTGGCACGCACGCTCGCGCTGTCCCGCTTCATGCTGCAGCGCGATGACGGCGCGTGGCGGCTGGGGCCCGCGGCCGGATGGCTGGGCTCGCGTTACCAGGCTCAATTCGATGTCGGGTCCGTCATCGAACCCATCCTGCTTCGACTCGCTGCGGACACCGGTGAAAGCGCTTCTTTCTATGTGCACGAAGGCAATCTTCGCAGCTGCCTGATGCGTTGCGACGGCCCCAATGCCAGGCCCGACCATCCCCGCTCCGGCGAGCTGCTGCCCCTGGAGCTGGGAGCGCCGGGCCGGGCCATCCTGGCGGCATTGGGTGAGCCCGGCGATCTCTACGAACGCATTCGCCGGCGTGGCTATCACTGGGCACGCGCAGAGCGCTCATCGGGCGCGGCCGCCGTGGCCGCCGCCGTGCGCGGGGAAAAAGGCACGGTGCTCGGTGCCGTCAGCACCTCGGGGCCTGTCGAGCGATTGACATCGGCCGCCCTTCAAAGGCTGGCGCCCGTCACCATGGCTGCCGCGCGGCAACTTGGATCGGCGCTGGGTGGTGTTTCAGCGACTGCGCTGCGCGCCACCTGGCATCCATGATCGTCCTTGGATCGTCCTTGATGTTACGCATTGCGTAACGCATTGCCGCCACAACGTCACCTGGATTCCAATTCGGCCTGGCCTGGATCGCCGCAGGCAAGCGAAGGAATTCCGATGACAACAAATCCACCTCGACAGCAACTGGGCCCCGCACCCCACACCCGGCGCCATCTGCCTTTCAGGCTGCGGAGCATTCTTTCGCTAGGCGACCTGGAGCCCGCGGCGCGGCGCGTGCTGCCGCGTCCGATCTTCGGCTACCTGCAAGGCGGCGTTGAAGACAACGTGACGTTGCAGGCGAACGGCGAGGCGTTCAGGAAATGGATGTTCCGCACCCATGTGCTGGTGAATGTCTCGTCGCGCGAGCAGCGCACCACCTTGATGGGCCAGGATTACAGCGCACCCTTCGGTGTGGCGCCCATGGGCCTGTGCGCCCTGTTTGCCTTTGACGGCGATGTGGCGATCGCCCGCGCCGCCGAAGCTGCGGGCATACCTTTTGTCCTGAGCGGCGCGGCACTGACCCGCATGGAACGCGTGGCGCAAGCCGCTCCCACCTGCGGCTGGTTCCAGGCCTACATTCCGGGAGAGGCCGGGCACATCGAAGGACTGCTCAACCGCGTGGAGGCGGCCGGCTTCAGGACCCTGGTCGTGACGGTGGACACCGCCACGCTGGCCAATCGGGAAAACAATGTTCGCGTCGGCTTTTCCACACCTCTGCGGCCAAGTTTGCGCCTGGCCTGGGACGGTATGGTGCGCCCGCGCTGGCTTCTGGGCACCCTGGGCCGCAGCCTGGTCAAGCATGGAATGCCTCACTTCGAGAATGCGGGGGCAGGGCGCGGCGCGCCCATCATCTCCAGCAACGTCGTCCGGCAATTCGGCATGCGCGACCACCTGGACTGGGAGCACCTGGCGCTGATCCGCCGGCGCTGGCGGGGCAAGCTGGTCATCAAGGGCCTGACGTCCGCGGCGGATGTGCAGCGCGCGGGGCAGGCGGGCGCCGACGGCGTGATCCTGTCCAACCACGGTGGACGCCAGCTGGATGGAACCGTGCCTCCGATGCTGGTGCTTCAGGAGGCTGCCAGGGTCAAGGGCGCAATGGCGCTGATGCTCGACAGCGGCATCCGCCGCGGCACGGATGTCTTGAAAGCATTGGCGCTCGGGGCCGACCATGTATTCGTCGGGCGCCCCATGGCCTATGCCGCTGCGGTAGGGGGCCAGGCGGGCGTCAGCCATGCCATTGGGCTGCTGATGGAGGAGGTTCACAGGGACATGGCGCTTCTTGGTGTGAAGACTTTGAGGGAGTTGGGCCAGGAGCATCTGGTTGCGGTCTAGCCAGGGCAATGCTGGGTTCGTTCCGGCTGCCGGCCGTTCGTCGGGCATTTCCATCCCGACGTCCGACCCGGAAACTCGGTTTTAGGGCTGACACAGGAGGGTATCTATGATACTGTATGTATGTACAGTATTTACTTCAATTTGACCTCCCGATGCTTTCGCCAACCCCTGCAGCCCGCGCCTTGCCGGACTTAGCCAACGCCCATGTATGGCGTGCCGGCGAACTCGGCGGCGCGAGTGTGCAGACGATCGCCACGGGCTATGCGGCGCTTGACGCCGTGCTGCCCGGCGGGGGCTGGCCGCGAGGGGCCTTGATTGAACTGCTGCAGCCGCAGGCCGGCGTGCATGAATGGGGTTTGGCGGCTCCGGCCCTGGCGGCCCTGCAGGCCCAGGCCCGTGAACTGACGGTGCTGGTAGGCGCGCCCTGGCTGCCTTTTGGCCCGGCGCTGGGCGCGCGTTCCCTGGACATGCGGCGCCTGCTGAGCATCGAAGCCAAGCCCGGCGATGCGCCTTCGCAGCTGTGGGCCACGCGCGAAGCCCTGCAGTGCGCCGACGTGCACAGCGTGCTGGCCTGGCTGCCCGATGCGCGCAGTGCCCACCTGCGCCGCCTGCAGATCGCGGCCCATGCGCACCACAAGCTGTTGTTTGTATTTCGGCCCTTGCGGGCACAGCAGGAGTCCTCGCCCGCACCGCTGCGTTTACGGCTGGAGGGCGTGGCCGATGAGGCGGGCAGCTTGCGGGTCGATGTGTTCAAGCGCCGCGGCCCGCCGCTGGCCGAGCCCTTGCTTCTCGACACCCGTCCGGCCCGGTTGGCCGCAATGCTGGCGGCCAGCCGCGAAAGGGCGCGCCGCCAGCGCGAAGAGGCCGGTGTCCCGGCGCCCCTGCTGCTGCCTTCACTGGTTTCGCTTCCCCTTACTTCACCCCAGAGTCCCATCCATGCGCTGCTGGATCGCATTGCACATCTCGACCACCACTGAGGTGGCGCCATCGGCCCTCCCGGTGCTGGATGCCGCCGTGCTGCAGCAGGCGGCGGCCAGCCTGGCGCTGGGCCTGACGCCGCGCGTGGCACTGGTCGATGAGGCCGTGCTGATGGATGTGACGGGCAGTTTGCGCCTTTTCGGCGGGCTGGCGCGGTTGATGCAGTTGCTGGCGCAACGCCTGGCCGCCTTCCTCGATGAAAACGGGCTGCAGGCCGAGATCAGGCGCGCGCAGGGCGCGACCTCGCTGATCGCGCTGGGCCGCTTGCGGCAGCAAGGAGAAGGCGGGGCCGTGAAAAAGCGGGTGGCCGAGCTGCCCATGCACACGCTGACGGCTGCCCGCCCGCACCTGGGTGTGCTCGAGCGCATAGGCTGCCGGACCTGGGACGACCTGCTGCGCCTGCCGCGTGACGGCGTGGCGCGGCGTTTCGGCGCGGAACTGCTGCAGGCGCTGGACCGCGCCCGCGGCAGCGCACCCGACGACTACGAGTGGCTGCTGTTGCCCGAGTATTTCGAGGAAAAACTCGAACTCAATGCGCTTGTCACCCACGCCCTCGCGCTGATGGCCGGCGTGGAGCGTTTGCTGGTGCAACTGCATGCCTGGCTCCTGGGTCGCCAGAGCGGGCTCAGCGCCCTGAAAATCACCTGGCACCTGGACAAGCGCCGCGACGTGCCGCCCACCGGTGAATTGGAGGTGCGCACGGCCCAGCCCGCGCAAGACCTGCGCCATGTGGCGCGCCTGATCGCCGAACACCTGGCGCAGCAAAAGCTGCCGGCGCCCGTGCACAGCCTGACGTTGCAGTCGCTGGCCACCGAGCTGCTGGCGGACGCTGCCGCCGCCACCGGCAGCCTGCTGATGGAGGCGCGAAAGCAGGGCGACAGCGCGGTGGAACTGGTCGAGCGCCTGAGCGCCCGCCTGGGCGATGCGCGGGTGCGGGCCTGGCGGCCCTGCGCCGACCACAGGCCCGAGCTGATGCAGCGCTGGGTGCCGGCCAGGGAGGTGATGTCATCGGTCAGCGCGCAGCTGAACCCGGCCCGGCCCGGCCGCAAACGCGCAAAGGCAGCTTCAAAAAGCGCAGACAGCCCGCCACGGGAGACCCGGACCGAAGCCCTGTACCCGGCCTGGCTGCTGCCCGAGCCCATCAAGCTGGCGACCGCTGGCAACAACCCGGTTTACCAGGGCCCGCTGCGCCGCCTGGCCGGGCCGCAGCGCCTGGAGGCCGCCGAATGGCTGCTGGCGGGCAGCGAGGCCGCCCGGAGTGCCGGCCTGTCTGAAAAACCGCGGGCGCTGCGCGACTACTTCATTTACCGGACCCAGCAGGGCGGCCTGCTCTGGGTTTACAGCGAACGCCTGGGCGCCACGCCCGAGGGCGCGCGGCAACGTGCCTGGTACCTGCACGGTTTTTTTGCCTGAAGGCCAGCCAACATGTCCGCCCACGCGCTGCCCGATTACGCCGAGCTGCATGCCCTGAGCAATTTCAGCTTCCAGCGCGGCGCCTCGCATGCCGACGAGCTGGCCGAGCGAGCGGCCGAGCTGGGCTACCAAGCGCTGGCCATCACCGACGAATGTTCGGTGGCCGGTGTCGTGAAGGCGCATCAGGCGGCGCGGGCGCATGGGCTCAAGCTGCTGCCGGGCGCCGAGTTCCTGGTGCAGGCCGCTGATGCCTTCAGGCTGGTGGTGCTGCCCCACAACGCGGCGGGCTGGGGCAACCTGTGCGAGTTCATCACCGAGGCGCGCCGGGCCGGCGACGAAATCGAGAAGGGCAGCTATCGCGTCGTGCTCGGCGAGACCGATTTCTCGCGCCTGGCCGATTGCGAAATCCTGCTGTCGCCTCTGCCCGATGCCATCGACGTGCAGGCGCTGGCCGCGCACGCGGCCTGGGCGCTGCGGCTCTACGGTGCGGGCGCCTGGCTGGCCGTCGAGTTGCAGCAGGGCCTGGACGACGCGCTGCGCCTGCAGCAGTTGCAGGAGGTGTCGGTGCGCACCGGCATCAAGCTGGTGGCGGCCGGCAGTGTGCTCATGCACAAGCGTTCGCGCAAGCCGCTGCACGATGTGATGACGGCCATCAAGCTGGGCCGGGCCGTGCATGAATGCGGTTTTGCGCTGCAGGTCAATGCCGAGGCGCATTTGCGCCCACGCATGCGCCTGGCCGGCATTTACCCGGCTTCGTTGCTGCGCGCCACGCTGCAGGTGGCGGCGCGCTGCAACTTCAACCTGGACGAAATCCGCAACCTCTACCGCTACCCGCGGGATGACATGGTGCCGCCGGCCGAAACACCGGCGCGCTGGCTCCGGCGGCTGACCTGGCAGGGCGCCCAGAGGCGTTATGCGCGCCGCATTCCCCACAAGATCCGGGCGCAGCTGGGGTTCGAGCTGGCGCTGATCGAAGAGCTCGAATACGAGATGTTCTTCATCACCGTGCATGACATCGTGCGTTTCGCGAACCAGGAAAAAATTCTGTGCCAGGGACGCGGCTCGGCGGCCAATTCGGTGGTGTGCTACTGCCTGGGCATCACCGCCATCAACCCGGCGGAAAGCAATCTGCTGTTTGAGCGCTTCATCAGCCGCGAGCGCAGCGAGCCGCCCGACATCGACGTTGACTTCGAGCACGAGCGGCGCGAGGAGGTCATCCAGTACATCTACGGCAAATACGGCCATGACCGCGCCGCGATTGCCGCCACCATCATCAGCTACCGCCCGCGCAGCGCGATCCGGGACGTCGGCAAGGCGCTGGCGATGGAACCTGAACTCATAGACCAGTTCGCCAAGGAGCATTTCTGGTTCGACGGCAGCGAAGTGCTGCGGGAAAAAATCCGCCAGGCCGGCCTGGCGGGCAGGGAAGGGCCTGTGCTGCAATGGCTGGACCTGTCGGCGCAACTCATCGGCTTTCCGCGCCACCTGAGCCAGCACGTGGGCGGTTTTGTGCTCACCCAAGGCAAGCTCACCCGGCTGGTGCCGGTGCAGCCGGCCTCGATGGAAGACCGCCGCATCATCCAGTGGGACAAGGACGACCTTGAAGCCATGGGCCTGCTCAAGGTCGATGTGCTGGCCCTGGGCATGCTGTCGGCCATACGGCGCTGCCTGGCGCTGGTCAACCAGACGCGCGGCAGGCAACTGGAGATGCACCAGGTCAAGCCCGATGACAAGACCTACGACATGATCTGCGCGGCCGACACGGTGGGGGTGTTCCAGATCGAGAGCCGCGCCCAGATGTCCATGCTGCCGCGCTTGCAGCCGCGCAGCTATTACGACCTGGTGGTCGAGGTCGCCATCGTGCGGCCCGGGCCCATCCAGGGTGGCATGGTCCATCCCTATTTGAAGAACCGCGAAATCCTCAGGAACGGCGGCAAGATCGAGGTTGAATACCCGGCGCTTGAACCGGCCCTGGGGCGTACGCTGGGCATCCCGATTTTCCAGGAGCAGGTGATGCAGATCGCGATGATCGCCGCCGATTTCACGCCCGGCGAGGCCGACGACCTGCGCCGTTCCATGGCCGCCTGGAAGCGCAAGGGCGGGGTGGAGCGTTTCCACGGTCGCCTGGTCCAGGCCATGGTCAAAAACGGCTACAGCGCCGAGTTCGCGGAGCGCATCTTCAGCCAGATCCTGGGCTTCGGCGACTACGGCTTTCCCGAAAGCCATGCCGCCAGCTTTGCCAAGCTGGTGTATGTGAGCTGCTGGTTCAAATGCCATGAGCCTGCCTGTTTTCTGGCGGCCATGATCAATTCGCAGCCCATGGGTTTTTACCCGCCCTCGCAGCTGGTGCAGGACGCCGTGCGGCACGGCGTGGAAGTGCGCCCCGTGGATGTGATGCACAGCCACTGGGACTGTACGCTGGAGCCGCAAGGTGTGCTGCCCGAGGGCGTCCAGCCGGCGGTGCGCCTGGGCCTGCGCCTGGTGGCCGGCCTGCGCGAGGATGCCGCCCTGCGCCTGGTGGCAGCGCGGGCACAAGCGCCTTTCAGCTCGACCGAAGATTTGGTCGCGCGCGCGCAGTTGGGCACGCTTGAAGTCAACGCCCTGGCCGCCGCCGATGCCTTGCTGCCCCTGTCGGGCCACCGGCGCCAGCAGGTCTGGGACGCCTCGGCCATCAAGCCGGCGCCGCGCCTGCTCAAGTCCGTTCCCACGCATGAAACGCCGCTGGCGCTGCCCGACACGCCTGAGGGCGAAAACATTTTGTTCGACTACCAGGCCACCGGCCTCACACTGCGGCGCCACCCGGTCGCGCTGCTGCGGGAGCGGCTGGCGCGCAAGGGCCTGTTGAGCGCCAGCGAACTCAATGCCTTGCCCGACGGCGAAGAGGTGGCCGGCTGCGGCATCGTCACCGTGCGCCAGCAGCCGCAAACAGCCAAGGGCACCATCTTCGTCACGCTGGAAGATGAAACCGGCCCGGTCAACGTCATTGTGTGGAAGTCGCTGCGCGAGGCGCAGCGCACCGAACTGCTGCATTCGCGCCTGCTGGCGGTGTACGGTATGTGGCAGCGCAGCGAGGAAAGCGGCACCGCCAAAGGCTACGGCGCGGTGCGCAACATCGTGGCGCACCGGCTGGAAGACCTCACGCCGCTGCTGGGGCGGCTGGGGACTTCAAGCCGGGATTTTCATTGAAGCTGAAGCTTCAGCTGTTGGCGCGCCGGTAAAACGCCAGCGAGCCGGCCAGTGCCAGCAGCGCGCCGCCGCAGGCACGGTCTATCCAGCGCGTGGCCGAGGCCTTGAGGAGGCGAATTGCCTTCGCGCCGACAAAAGCATAGGCAAACATGACGGAAAAATCGATGCCCGCGAACACCAGCGAAATCGCGAGGTATTGCGGTGCCTGGGCGGCTGCCGGATCTATGAACTGCGGCAGCAGTGCCGAGCAGAAGAGGTAGCCCTTGGGGTTGGTCACCGCCACCAGGAAAGATTTCATGAAGATCGCACGGCTGCCGTGCTGCGCGCCGGCCGTGCCTTCGGCCGGGATTTCAAACCCGCCACGCGAGCGCAGCAGGCGCAGGCCCAGCCAGGCGAGGTAGGCCGCACCAGCCCATTTGAGCACCGAAAACCAGAACTCGGAGGCGGCCAGCAGCGCACCCAGGCCCAGAGCCACCGCACCCACCAGCACAAAATCGGAGACCACCGCGCCCAGCATGCCGGGCACCGAGCGGCGAACGCCATAGCGCGAGCCGTTGGCCAGCGCCAGCAGCACCGTGGGACCGGGCGTGGCGATGGCCACCAGCGCGACGACGGAAAAAAGCAGCAGGGTGGTGGTGTTCATGCGGCGACTCCGCAGCCTTGCGGCTTGTAGACGCGCTCGGTCGAGGGCGGGTATTTCGCGAGCAGGCGCTCGGGACGGCTGGGCCGCACGGTGAAGCTGCCGCCGCAGTTGGGGCAGACACCCTTGAGCCGGTTGTCGGCGCAGTCGGCGCAGAAGGTGCATTCAAAGGTGCAGATGCGCGCCTCGGGCGACTCGTTGGGCAAGTCCTTGTTGCAGCATTCGCAGTTGGGGCGCATTTGGAGCATGCGGAGGTCCTGTGGGGATGAGGGATTGGCTCGATGCTAAAGAAAAACCCGTGCCAGGGAGAGTCTGGCCGGGTTAGCTCAACTTCTTCACCAGGACCTGGCTCTTGCGGTCCCAGTTGTACTTGCGCTTGCGAGCCTCGGGCAGCCAGTCCGGGTCCACCTGGGCAAAGCCGCGTTTGATGAACCAGTGCATGGTGCGGGTGGTCAGCACGAAGATGCTTTGCAGGCCGGCCGCGCGGGCGCGCTGCTCTATGCGCTTGAGAATCTTCTCGCCGTCGCCCTGGCCCTGGCTCTGCGGCGATACCGTGAGCGCGGCCATTTCGCCGGTCTTGGCTTCGGGGTAGGGATAGAGCGCCGCGCAGGCAAAGATCACGCCGTCGTGCTCGATGATGCTGTAGTTGGCGGCGTCGCGTTCGATCTCGGTGCGGCTGCGCTTGACCAGGGTGCCGTCGTTTTCAAAAGGCTCGATCAGCTGCAGGATGCCGCCCACGTCGTCGCCGGTGGCTTCGCGCAGCTCTTCGAGCTTTTCATCGACCACCATGGTGCCTATGCCGTCGTGCACATAGATTTCCAGCAGCAGCGAGCCGTCCACCGCGAAGGGCAGGATGTGGCTGCGCTCCACGCCGGCCTTGCAGGCCTTGACGCAGTGCTGCAGGTAAAACCCGGTGTCGGTGGGGCGCTCACCGTTGGGCAGGGTGGCCAGCAGCTTTTCGGCGGCGGCCAGCGGCAACTCGGTGTCTATGGGGTTGTCTTCGCTCTCGGGCTGGTCGTGGTGTATGCGTATGCCCGGGATCTCGGTCAGGAAGATCAGCTTGTCGGCCTGCATGGCGATGGCCACCGAGGTCGCGACCTCTTCCATGGTCAGGTTGAAGGCTTCACCCGTGGGCGAAAAACCGAAGGGCGAGAGCAGCACCATGGCGCCGAAGTCCAGCACCCGGCCTATGGCGGCGGTGTCCACCTTGCGCACCAGGCCTGAATGCTTGAAGTCCACGCCGTCCAGGATGCCGACCGGCCGGGCGGTGATGAAGTTGCCTGAAATCACCCGCACCGTGGAGCCGGCCATGGGCGTGTTGGGCAGGCCCTGGCTGAAGGCTGCCTCGATCTCATAACGCAGCTGGCCGGCGGCCTCCTGGGCACTGTCGAGGGCGACCTCGTCGGTGATGCGCATGCCGTGGGAGTATTTGGCCGCGTGGCCTTTGGCCTTGAGCTGCTCGTTGACCTGCGGGCGAAAGCCGTGCACCAGCACGATCTTCACGCCCATGCTCTGGATCAGCGCCAGGTCCTGGGCGATGTGCTGCAGCTTGCCGGCGGCGATCGCCTCGCCGGCCAGGCCTACCACAAAGGTCTTGCCGCGGTGCGTGTGGATGTAGGGCGCGACCGAGCGGAACCAGGGCACAAAGGTGAAATTGAAGACGGCGGACATGGGCGCGCTTTCGGATCGGTTGGGCAGGGCGGGAGCAGCCGGGGCGGGGCGGCCGGAGGGGAAAGAAAGGGCTCCCGGCACGGCTTTCCCGGCAAACGAAAAAGTCCAGTGAGTGTAAGGGAGACGCGGCCGGCCCGGGGGCAGCTGTGGCGGCCGGCGTACGCCGTTTGGGGCTTGGCGAACCGGGTGCGGCAGGGTATGGTCAAGGGGTCATGGATAAATATGCGATCGGGTTCTGGGGCTGCTATTTTGGGTCTGCGGGCCTCATGCTGGCCGGTTCAGTATTTGCCTATATTCGGTCCCTGCGGCGCATCGCCATCAATGCCGCCGCCTCGGCGCTGGCCTCGACTTTTTTTGTGGTCGCCTTCCTGGGGGCCCTGCCGATAGGCGATGCCGCCACGCTGGACCGCTTTCTGGCCCATGTAGCCAGCCTGGTGTCCGTCTTGCTGGCCTACCTGCTCTTCTCCATCCTGGGTATTTTGCGCAACCCCACCGCCCAACGGCGCGCCCTGATGCTGCTGGCGGCCGCTGCCGCGGTGGTCATTGCGCTGGGCTGGGCGCTGAGCCCCCAGCAGTCCCTGATGCTCAGCCTCGCCGCGGCCGCGCTGCTGGGTTTTGTCGCGCTGACCCTGAGCCTGCGCAACGCCCTGCGCGGCGACCGCCTGGCCTGGGTGGCGGTCGCGGGCGTGGTTTTCATGCTGGTGGCCATCGCCGGGCTGAGCTGGGCGGCGCTGGACCGCCAGCATGTGCCCTGGCAGGCGCACGCCGTCAGTGCGCTCGCGGGCACGGCCTACCTGGCCACCATGGCATCGGTGCTGTGGATCCGCTATTCCTACCTGATCGAGCTGAACCAGGCCAGGGCCTATGGCCCCAGCTACGACCCGGTCACCCGTATGCGCTCGAACAGTGAAACCAACAACATGCTGAACGCGACTTTCAGGGACTACCGAGACAAGCCGGTGCCGCTGGGCGTGATCGTGGTGTCCATTGCCAACATCTATGTGCTGGAAAAACTCTACGGCCTGGCGGCCGTCAACCACGCGCTGTTCATCTGCGCCGGGCGGCTGCGGCGCACCGTGCCTGCCCATGTGGAAATGGGCCGGCTGGGCGAGGACGGCTTTTTGCTGCTGATGCGCAACTGCCACCACAGCGGCGACCTGATCCTCCTGGCCCGCCGTGTCCAGGCCGCAGTGGGGCGCAGCATGGCGCTCAACACCGGCCTGGAGGCCGGCGCGGCGGCTGGGGAACAAACACCCTGGGTGGCGGAAGTCGGCCTGGGAGTGCTGCGGGTGTCCAAAACCGACGCGCGCGCCTCTTCGGCGGTGGGCCTGGGACGCGGCATGTCGCGCGCGGCGCTGGGCTACCCGAGCCGCATCGCCTGGTTTGACGAAACCAGCGGGGAAATCGTCGATATGCCGGTCGTGGCGGCCTGAGCCGGCCGCCGGTAACCCGCTGGCACTCGCCACCATTCGGAAGCGCCGATAATTGGCGGCTTTGGCCGTTCCGGCCCGCCTGCATTCTTTCCTGCTGTTTTCTTCTCTCTTTGTCCCAGCTTTGACCCCTCTGACCATCACTTTTCCCGAATCGCTGCCCGTCTCCGGCAAGCGCGATGAGATCACCGCCGCGATGGCGGCCCACCAGGTCGTCATCGTCTGCGGCGAAACCGGCTCGGGCAAGACCACGCAACTGCCCAAGATCGCGCTGGCCATGGGGCGCGGCAAGCTCAACGCGCCGCCGGGGCAGGGCCGGCTCATAGGCCATACCCAGCCGCGCCGCATCGCCGCTTCCAGCGTGGCCAAGCGCATCGCCGAGGAGCTCAAGACGCCGCTGGGCGATGTGGTGGGCTACAAGGTGCGTTTCCAGGACCGGCTCTCGCGCGACGCCTCCGTCAAGCTCATGACCGACGGCATCCTGCTGGCCGAGACGCAGACCGACCCGCTGCTCAAGGCTTATGACACCCTCATCATTGACGAGGCCCACGAGCGCAGCCTGAACATCGACTTCCTGCTGGGTTATTTGCGCCAGCTGTTGCCGCGCCGGCCGGACCTCAAGGTGGTGATCACCTCGGCCACCATCGATGCGAAGCGCTTTGCCGACTACTTTGCTTCCGCCAAAGGACCAGCGCCCGTCATCATGGTTTCGGGCCGCATGTTCCCGGTGGAGCAGCGCTACCGGCCGTTTGAAGAGTCGCGTGAGCATGACCTCAACGATGCGATCGCCGATGCGGTCGACGAACTCTGGCTGAGCCCGCACAGCGCGGGTGACATCCTGGTGTTCCTGCCCGGCGAGCGCGAAATCCGGGAAGCGGCCGACCATCTGCGCAAGCACCTGGCGCACCAGCCGCTGACGCGCAATGCCGAGGTGCTGCCGCTGTTCGCCCGCCTGAGCCAGGCCGAGCAGGACCGAATTTTTGACGGCCACACCGGCCGGCGCATCGTGCTGGCAACCAATGTGGCCGAAACCTCGCTGACAGTGCCGGGCATACGCTATGTGATTGATGCCGGCACCGCGCGCGTCAAGCGCTACAGCTTTCGCAACAAGGTCGAGCAGCTCCTGGTGGAGCCGGTATCGCAGGCCGCGGCCAACCAGCGCGCCGGCCGCTGCGGCCGCGTGGCCGACGGCATTTGCATACGGCTTTATGACGAGAAGGACTTCCAGGGACGGCCGCCTTTTACCGACCCGGAAATCCTGCGCAGCTCGCTGGCGTCGGTGATTTTGCGCATGAAGGCGCTGCACCTGGGCAACGTCGAGGAGTTCGCCTTCATCGAGCCGCCGCAGCGCCGCGCGATTGCCGACGGCTACCAGCTGCTAGCCGAACTCGGCGCGGTGGACGAAGACAACGAACTCACTGCCGTGGGCCGCACACTGGCCAGGCTGCCGCTGGACCCGCGCGTGGGCCGCATGATCCTGGAGGCCAGGGACCGCGGCGCGCTGGATGAGGTGCTGGTGATTGCCAGCGCGCTCAGCGTGCAGGACGTACGCGACAGGCCCATGGACAAACAGGCCCAGGCCGACCAGCAGCACGCCAAGTTCGACGACGAGAAAAGCGAATTCAGCGGTTACCTCAAGCTCTGGAAATGGCTGGGGGATGTGCGCGGCGGCCATGGCGCGTCGCGCGGTCGCGTGACGCCTCCTGAAACAGCACCCGTGCTGCGGGCCGAAGGCCCCCAGCACAAGCTGTCCAACCGCCAGTATGAGAATTTGCTGCGCGAGAACTACGTCAACATCCGCCGCGTGCGCGAGTGGCGCGACATTCATTCGCAACTGCACACGGTGGTGGGCGAGCAAAAGTGGGTCCTGAACGACAAGCCCGCCAGCTATGAGCAACTGCATCTTTCGATGTTGTGTGGCCTGTTAGGCAATATCGGTTGCAAGAGCGACGAAGAGGACTGGTACCTGGGCGCGCGCGGCATCAAGTTCTACCGCCATCCCGGCGCGCGCCTGAGCAAAAAGCCGGGCCGCTGGATCGTGGCGGCCGAGCTGGTGGAAACCACGCGCCTGTTCGGCCGCGGCATCGCCAACATCGACCCGGCCTGGATAGAGCAGGTGGCCGGCCACCTTTTAGCCAAGCAGCTGCTGGACCCGCACTGGGAGAAAAAGGCCGCCCAGGTCACGGCGCTGGAGCGTGCCACGCTCTACGGCCTGGTGGTCTACAACGGCAGGCGCGTCAATTTCGGCCGCGTTGACCCGGTCACGGCGCGCGAGATTTTCATCCGCGAGGCATTGGTGGCCGGCAACTGGGACACCAAACTGCCTTTCCTGGCGGCCAACCAGAAGCTGATCCAGCAGGTGCAGGACCTGGAACACAAGGCCAGGCGGCAGGATGTGCTGGTCGACGAGGAGTTGATTTACGCTTTTTACGACCAGCAAATCCCCGCTGAGGTGCACAGCGGTGCGAGCTGCGAGCACTGGTACAAGGAAGAGTCCAGGAAACAGCCGAAGCTTTTGCTGCTGACGCGCGAGGAGCTCATGCGCCACGAAGCGGCCGGCATCACCACCCAGTCTTTCCCCAAAACCCTGCGCATGGGCGGCGTCGACTGCCTGGTGGCCTACCTGCACGAGCCCGGTGACGCGCGCGACGGTGTGACCGTCGATGTGCCGCTGTTCGCGCTGAACCAGGTCAATGAAGAACGCTGTGAGTGGCTGGTGCCTGGCATGCTCAAGGACAAGGTCCAGGCTTTGATCAAGACGCTGCACCAGCGCCCGCGCTCGCGCCTGGTGCCGCTGCCTGACACCGCCGCCCGCATGACCGAGCAACTGTTGCAGCCCGAGGTGTACGGCAGCGGTTCACTGACGGATGCGGTGCTCAAGCTGGTACGCGATGCCACCTCGCTGGACATCAAGCGCAACGACATGAAGTTGGACATGCTGCCGCCGCACCTGTTCATGAACTTCCGCGTGGTCGACGAGCACGGCCGCCAGCTGGGCGCGGGCCGCAACCTGGGCGCGCTCAAGGGCGAACTCGGCTCGCAGGCGCGCGGCGCTTTTCAGGCGCTGGCCGGGCTGAAGAATCTTGCGAAGGCGCCCGAGCCTGCCGCCGGTGCGGCCAAGGGCCCGGCTTCAAACCCATCCGCGGCCCCGGCGGGGCGCGCGCAGGCGGCGCCCGACAAGCCGGCGGTCAAGGTGGCGGAGCGCTACACGGGCTGGAGCTTCGTCGAGCTGCCGGAACTCATGGAAATTCGCAAAGGCAACCAGACGCTGATCGGCTTTCCGGCGTTAATTGACCTGGGCGATGCGGTCACGATTGAGGTGTTCGACGAGCCCGATGCGGCGGCGGCCAAACACCGCGCCGGCTTGCGCCGGCTGTTTGCCCTGCAGATCAAGGATGCGCTGAAGTACCTCGAGAAAAACCTGCCCGAGCTGCAGAAGATGGCGACGGCCTACATGCTGGTGGGGCGCGCGGCCGACAACTCCGGCGGCGGCACGCTGGAAGAGCTGCGCGAGCAGATCATCGAGGTCGCGCTGGACCGCGCCTTCCTGCTCGATCCGCTGCCGACGAATGAGGGCGAGTTCAAAAAACGCATCGAAGACGGCCGGGGCCGCCTAACCCTGATCGCCAGCGAGGTGGCCAGGCTGGCCGCGGGCATCCTGGCCGAATTCGCCGTGGCCCAGCGCAAGATCAAGGACAGCAAGAACGCCGCCGAGGCCGCGGCGGATGCCGCCCAGCAACTGCAGCGCCTGGTGCCCAAGCGCTTCCTGGCAACCACGCCCTATGCACAGCTGCAGCACTTCGCGCGTTACCTCAAGGCCATCACCTTGCGCCTGGAAAAATGGCGCGCCGACCCCGCACGCGACGCCGCGCGCCAGGCCGAACTGCGGCCGCAGGAGCAACGCTACTGGCGCCTGGTGGCCGAACGCAAAGGCGCTGTCGATGCGCGCATGCAGGAGTTCCGCTGGCTGCTGGAAGAGCTCCGCGTGAGCTTTTTCGCGCAGGAACTGCGCACGCCGCAGCCGGTCAGCATCAAGCGGTTGGAAAAAGCCTGGACTCAACTGAATAGTTGAGTCCAGGCTTTTTAGCGGAGGCTAACAATTGCCGCGGGCTTGTTATGCCGTAGCTAAAAAGCAGCTCAACTGAATAGCTGAACCGGTGGCCTTCGGTGAGAGCTGAAAACTGCCGAACAAAAAAATGGCCTTGCTATGCAAGGCCATTTTTCCTGAGAGAAACCATTTGCGTGTGACTAGATGCGCCCCATCAGCAGCAGGATGATGAGAATCAGCACCACGAGGCCGATACCGCCGCTGGGCCCGTAGCCCCAACTGCGACTGTGGCCCCAGGTAGGCAGGGCGCCGATCAGGATGAGAATCAGGACAATCAGCAGGATGAGCGAGAGGGACATTTGGAAGTACTCCTAGTTATTCATGTGCTTTTATTCTTGGCCGGCGCCGGGCACTGGCAAGCAGGAAGAGGGCGTGTCCAACCGTCGGCAAGCACTGACAGCGCCGGCTTACAAGCCGGCGCGGTGAAAGGCCTAAAGCCTGGCGAGGCGCTGCAGCGCGGTGTTCAGGGTTTCGTCTTTCTTGGCGAAGCAAAAACGCACCACCCGCTGGTCGAAGCCGTTGCCGTAAAAGGCCGATAGCGGAATCGCCGCGACGCCGATCTCGGTGGTCAGCCATTTGCAGAATTCGGCTTCGTCCAGGTCGCTGACTTCGGAAATGTCCACGCACTGGAAGTAGCTGCCTTCGCTGGGCAGCAGCTTGAAGCGGGTCTTGGCCAGGCCTTCCCTGAAGAGGTCGCGCTTTCGCTGGTAGAAGGCGGGCAGGCCCAGGTAGGGCTGCTCGTTGGCCATATAAGCCGCCAGGCCGTATTGCACCGGCGTGTTGACGGTGAAGACGTTGAACTGGTGCACCTTGCGGAATTCGGCGGTGAGCGGCGCGGGCGCCGCCACATAGCCGACCTTCCAGCCGGTGACGTGGTAGGTCTTGCCGAAGCTGCTCACAATGAAAGCGCGCGCGGCCAGGCCGGGGAAGCGCGCGGCGCTCTGGTGGATGCGGCCCTGGGCCGCGTCGAACACCATGTGCTCATAGACTTCGTCGCTGATCAGCAGCACGTCGGTCGGGGCCAGCAGCTCCTGCAGCGCGAGCATGTCGGCTTCGCTCCACACGGTGGCGCTCGGGTTGTGCGGCGAGTTGACGATGATGGCGCGGGTGCGTGGCGTGAGGGCCGCGGCGATCTTGCCGAAGTCGGGGCGGAAGGTGCCCGGGGTCAAAGGCACGCGAACCACCTTGCCGCCGGCCAGCTCGATGTTGGGCACATAGCTGTCGTAGCAAGGCTCCAGCACGATGACTTCATCGCCGGGGTGGACCACCGCCAGGATGACGGTGATGATGGCCTGCGTCGCGCCCGCGGTGATGGTGATCTCGCTGTTGGCGTCGTAGCGGTGGCCGTAGAGCTTGGCCACCTTGGCCGAGACGGCTTCGCGCAGCACTGGCACGCCCGTCATTGGGGGATATTGGTTCAGGCCCTTGGCCATGGCGTCGGCCACGGCATTGACCAATTGCGGGTCGCATTCAAAGTCGGGAAAGCCCTGGCCCAGGTTGACCGCGCCTTTTTCAGCGGCCAGCGTGGACATGACCGTGAAGATTGTGGTGCCGACGGCCGGCAGCTTGGTTTCGAGCTTGGGGGTGCGTTCGAGAGTGGTAGTCATGACGGAAAGGTGTGATGATTTTTCAGGTCTTCTCAAGCAGCCGCCGCGGAACCGGCTCTGCCGGGCCGCCAGCGGCGCCCCCTTGAGGGGGAGGCGGCCGCAGGCCGCTTCGGGGGTGGGTCAAATCTCGTAATCGTTGACACGGCCGGCCATGGCCTTGGTGATCAGCGCGCGGTCCAGCTTGTCGCTGAGCAGTTCGGCGAATTTGTACACGAAATTGCGCAGGTAGGCGCTGCGCTTGAAGGCGACGCGGGCCACGTTGATGCCGAACAGGGCGCCGGCCGGGATGGCGACCAGGTCGCTGTTGGCGCCGTTGTCTTCCTTGATGGCCATTTCGGCCACGATGCCCACGCCCAACCCCAGGCGCACATAGGTCTTGATGACGTCGGAGTCGATGGCTTCCAGCGCGATGCGAGGCTGCAGGCGCTTGGCGGCAAATGCCAGGTCTATCTTGGTGCGGCCGGTGAAAGAGGGGTGGTAGGTGATCAGCGGTTCTTCGGCCAGGTCTTCCAGCGAGATGTTTTCTTTTCTGGCCAGTGGGTGGTCGACGGGAATCACCAGCATGTGCTGCCATTCATAGCAGGGCAGGGTGACGAGGTCGTCGTACTGGGTGAGCGACTCGGTGGCGATACCGATTTCGGCGACTTCGTCGAGCACCATGCGCGCTACCTGGTCGGGCGAGCCCTGGTGCAGGCTGACGTTGACCTTGGGAAAGGCCTCGCGCAATTTGGCGACCGGCTGCGGCAGCACATAGCGCGCTTGGGTATGCGTGGTGGCGATGGACAGCGTGCCGCTGTCCTGGGCCGAGAACTGCTCGCCGATGCGGCGCAGGTTGCCGACTTCGCGCATGATGAGTTCAATGCTTTTGAGGACATGCTCGCCGGGCTCGGTGACGCGCTTGAGGCGCTTGCCGTGCCGCGCGAAGATTTCCACACCCAGTTCTTCCTCAAGTTCGATGATGGCCTTGGACACGCCCGGCTGCGAGGTGTGCAGGGCCTTGGCGGTTTCAGTGAGGTTCAGGTTGCGCCGTATGGCCTCCTGGACGAATCGGAATTGGTGAAGATTCATATCGAATTCAGGCTAATTATTCACTTTATTATGCCTGTATTGCGCTAAAGAGGTGCCCGGTGGCTTGTGTGCCGCCCCGCCTGCGGGCCTTGGCCTCAGCCCAGCGCGATGCCGGCCATCAAAGCCGTGAGTTCAGGGTATTCGCCGGCGGTGGGCAGCAGTTCCACGGCGATGCCGGGATGGTCGGCCTGGATTTGCCCGACCAGATGCGGCAAGTCTTCGCGCGCATGCTTACCCACGCCAAAGAACAGCGGAAACACCCGGATGGCGCGCGCGCCGCCGCCGGCGAGTTCCGCCGCGGCGTCCGGCAGGGTGGGCGCGCAAAGCTCCAGGTAGGCGCAAAGCACCGGAGTGCCGGGCGCGCTGGCGCGTATTTGTGCGGCCACGGCTTCAATGGGCGCGCGCCAGAGCGGGTCGCGCGAGCCGTGGGCCAGCAGGATGATGGCGCGGGACTGGGGTGCTGGGGCGGTCATGGGCAAACGCTAGCGCCGCAGCACCAGCCAGCCGAATGCGCCCAGCGACACGGCCATGTAGAGCAGCCCGGGCGTGGCGGCAGCCAGCCAGGGCATCCAGTTGCGCAGGTTGCCGATGTAGCCGAACACGTTGTTGAGCAGGAAGAAACTGATGCCTATCATGACCCCGGCAAACACATAGCCCGCGATGCCGCCGGAGCGGAAGTGCAGGTAGGCGAAGGGCAGGGCCAGGATCACCATCACCAGGCAGCTGAGCGGGTAAAACACCTTTTTCCAGAACTCGATTTCGTAGCGCTGGGCGGTCTGGCCGTTGGCGTCCAGGTGCCGCACGTAGTTGAAGAGGTCTATGGTGCCCATGCGTTCGGGCTTGAGCAGCGCCACCGACACCATTTCGGCGCTGATCTCGGTGGGCCAGCGGAAGTTTTCGAGCACCGTACGATTGACCTTGGCGCTCTCCTGCGGCCTGGCGGTGCCGGCCGCTGCGCTGACATCGAATTCCGCGCGCGTGGCCTGTTGCAGCAGCCAGGCGTCGCCGGTGGCGAAGGTCGCCAGCGGTGCCTGGGTGGTGGAAACGATCAGGCCTTTGTTGTTGAACTCGAACACCTGCACACCCTGCATCTCGTTGTCGGGGGTGAGGGCCTTCACATTGACCACATAGGTGTTGTAGGCCTGCTTTTCCTTGAGCCAGGCGCCCGTCTGGCCTATGGTGATCTTGCTCTGGTAGCGCGCCTTGAGCAGTTGCGCGGCCCGCTCGCTGGCGGGTGCGACATAGTCGCCGACCACGAAGCTGAAGACCACGAACAGCGCGCCCAGCACCAGCAGCAGCTTCAGCGCGCGCCAGGGGCCCAGGCCACTGGTCCGCAAAATCGTGTATTCCGAGCTTTGGGCTAGTCGCGCCATGACAAAAATCGTGCCGATCAACACCGAAATCGGCAGCAGCTCGTAGAGGTGGTTGGGCACCAGCAGGCCCACATACAGCAGCGCATGGCGGATCTGGTAGATCTCGCCGGGGTTGACGCCATTGCTTTTGCCAAGGTATTGGAGCTCGTCGACCAGGTCGAAGAAGAAAAACAGGGCCAGGAAGCCCAGGGCCACCAGGGCAATGGCAGCCAGCACTTCCCCGTAAATCAGGCGGCGTATGGTTTTCATGGCTGCGGGCTTTCAGAGTTGCGCACGGCGATCGGGTCGCGCTTGATGCGCCGGGCGGGCCTGAGCACCCAGTTGAACTGCCGCTTGGACAGCCAGGCCAGGCCCAGCAGCAGCACGCCGCCATGCAGGGCCAGCAGGAAATTGCTGAAGCTGATGATGCCGACAAAAATCCAGCTTTGCCCTAGGTTGACGAGGTTGTTGTAGACCACGAAGGTCAGCAGCACAAAAATCATGTTGCCGCTGCGCCCGCCGCGCGGGTTCACGCTGGCCAGGGCCACGGCGAGCACGACGAAGTTGATGGCCGCCAGCGCCAGCCCGATGCGCCAGGCCAGTTCGCTGAGGTTGCCGCGCGTGGGCGCCTTGATGAGGGAACGGGTGGACAGCAGCTTGGCTTCAGGCGCGTTTTCGGCAAGCGGGTTGGAGTCGCCCGTTTTGGTGCCGTACTCCTCGAAATCACTGATCTTGAGCGCCGGCTGGCCGATCACGTTTTCCAGGCGCTGCCCGTTTTCCAGCATGAGGAACTGGGCGTCATTCACGGTGTCGATGCGGCCGGAGCGTGCGGTGGTGATGGAGCTTTTGCCTTTTTCCGTGGCGGCGATGAACACATTGTTGCTGGCCCGCGCGCCCGCCAGTTCGCGGTCTATGAAGAACACCCGGTTGCCGCTGGAGGATTCCTGAAACTGGCCGGGGGCGATGCGGTCAATGTCGCCGCGCTGCTCGTAGCGGCTTTGCATGTCCTTGGTTTGCTGGTTGGTCCAGGGCCAGACGAACAGCGCCATCAGCGTGATGACCAGCAGCACCGGCCAGGCAAAGCGGAACAGCGGCTGCAGGAAGCCGGCCAGGCCCTGGCCGCTGGTGAACCAGACCACCATCTCGCTGTCGCGGTACATGCGAGACAGGGTGCTGACCATGGCGATGAAAAGCGACAGCGTGAGGATGGTTGGCAAGCGGCCCAGCGCGGAGTAGGCCATGAAGAGCATGACATCCTGTGGGTTGATGAAACCGCGCGAAGCCTGGCCCAGCGTGCGGATCAGCACAATGGTCATCACGATGGTGACCAGGACCACCAGCGTGGCCCCGAAACTGCGCGCCAGCTCTTTGCGAATCGAAGATTGGAATAACATTGACTGAATATCTGCGTTTGCTTTGCTTTATTTTTGTTTTACTTTGGTTTTATCCACCAGACCCTGAATTATGGACTTCGAACTTAAAACACTGACCCGCGCCCGCATTTGCGCTGAAAAAACCGATGCCCTGCTGGTGCTTGTCCCCCAGGAGCCCGGAACCGGGAACGACCCGCTGTCGGCGCTCACGGCGCTGGCCGTCAAGTCCGGGGATTTCGAAGCCAAGCCGGGCAAGCTCCTGGCAGCCTACCGGGCACCCGGCATCGCCGCCACCCGCCTGGTGCTGGCCGGGGTGGGGGACGCCAGCCCCAAAAACATCCGCGCGGCCGTGGCCGCGGCCCTGGGCGCGGTGAAGAACGGCAACACGCAGGGCATTGTTTTGTGCCTGGACCTGCTGGACGCGCTGCAGGCCGACGCCGTGCGCGCCGCCGTAACGGCTTGCAGCGAGGCCTCCTATGTCTATACCACCACCAAATCCAAGGCCAGTCCCTCCAAGCTTCAGCGCGTGACCCTGGTCGTGGGCGATGCCGACAGCGCCAAGGCGGCCAAGGCCGGCCTGGACAAAGGCGTGGCACTGGTGAAGGGCCTGGAGTTCGCCAAGGAATGGGCCAACCGGCCCGCCAACCATGCCACGCCGACCCTGCTGGCCGGCGCCGCCAAGGAACTGGGCAAGCTGCGCAATATCAAGGTCGAGGTGCTGGGCCCGAAAGAAGTCGCCAAGCTGGGCATGGGCTCCTTCATGGCCGTGGCCCAGGGTACGGCCGAACCGCTGCGCTTCATCGTGCTGCGCTATGACGGTGCGGCGAAGGCGGTCGCGCCTGTGGTGCTGGTGGGCAAAGGCATTACCTTCGACACGGGCGGTATTTCCATCAAGCCAGCCGCCGAGATGGATGAGATGAAGTTCGACATGTGCGGCGCCGCCAGCGTGCTGGGCACCTTCCGCGCCCTGGCCGAACTGCAGCCCGCGCTCAATGTGGTGGGCCTGATCCCGGCCTGCGAGAACATGCCGGGCGGCCGCGCCATCAAGCCGGGTGACGTGGTCACCAGCATGAGCGGCCAGACCATAGAAATCCTGAACACCGATGCCGAGGGGCGCCTGGTGCTCTGCGACGCCTTGACCTATGCCGAGCGCTTCAAGCCCAGGGCCGTGGTCGACATCGCCACGTTGACGGGCGCCTGCGTGATCGCGCTGGGCGGCGTGCGCAGCGGGATGTTCTCCACCGACGATGCCCTGGCCGACGCGCTGGCGCGGGCTGGTGAATCGTCCATGGATCTGTGCTGGAGGATGCCGCTGGACGATGACTACGCCGAAGGCCTGAAGACCAATTTCGCCGACGTCGCCAACGTGGCCGGCCGGGCTGGCGGCGCAATCACCGCGGCCAAGTTCCTGCAGCGCTTCGCGGCCAGTTTCCCCTGGGCTCACCTGGACATCGCCGGCACCGCCTGGAAGGGTGGAGCCGCCAAGGGCGCCACCGGCCGGCCCGTGCCGCTGCTGCTTGATTACCTGCTGGGCCAGGTGGCCTCCGCCAAGCCCAAGGCATCGGCCAAACCCAAGACGTCGCCTAAAGCCAAGGCTGCCGCCAGAACACGGGTATGACCGAGATCGCTTTCCATTTCAACGTGCCCGACAAGCTGGCCTACGGCTGTCGGTTGCTGCGAAAGGCCTACCTTAGTGGCGCCAGTGTGGTGGTGACGGGTGAGCCGGCGGTGCTAGCCGAACTGGACCAGTTGATGTGGAGTTTTTCGCCCGCCGAGTTCGTGCCGCACTGCCGGGCTGATGCGGCTGGGCATACGGTAGCCGCGTCGCCCGTGGTGCTGGCCGAATCGTTGCAGGCGTGCCCGCACTACGGCGTGCTGGTCAACCTGGGGCAGGTCATTCCGCCCGAGTTTGAGCGTTTCGAACGTTTTATCGAACTGGTGGCGCGAGACGACGATGATCGCCAGGCGGCGCGCCGCCGCTGGAAGCATTACACCGACAGGGGATACGCCATGAAACGGCACGACCTGGCCACTGCCGGAGAGGGCGCATGAGCCGACCGCCACCTGCACCGCGTTTTGTGCCGACCTTGACGGAGGTCGTGCGGCCCGTCGCCGCGCCCATGCCGGCGGCGGGGCCGGTTGCTGCCGCAGCAACGGCAGTGCCTGCGGCATCGCCCGCTTTCGTCGCGCCGGCGGCACCCATGGCGCCTTCAGCGGACCTGCAAGAGCAAATGGTGCAGCGCGTGCTGCAGCGGGTGGACCTGATGCTGGACAGGCGCCTGCGTGAGGTGGTGGGCCAGCTCATTCTTGAGCACACGCAAAGCCTGGCACCGCGCCTTCGCGAGGAAATAGAAGGCGTGGTTCGCCAAGCCGTGAACCAGGCTTTCTCGAATGAAACTGCGCCGCCACCGGCCGGCAGATAGGTCGCGCAAGTGACTGCATTTGCCCAGGCGTTTTGCCTGCGCGTCGTGACCTCGCGCGGCATCGCTGCCGCTGCTGAAACAGCCGCTCACATAAGCCGGCCTGCTCCCCGGGTAAACCCCCTTATCGGAATTTGACCTAGGGACGTTGCTATGGTGCGGGCCCGGAAATTGCGTTATGTTCGGCCCCGTTGAGTAAAAAAATCGTTCTCAACCTTTAACGGTAATTTCCTAATCGGAGTGTTTTTTATGCAAATGAAATTAAAACTGACAGTAGTGGCTGCTCTCGCTACGGTGGCGGGTTTTGCTTCTGCCCAAGACGCAGTCGTCAAAATCGGCCACGTGGCCCCGCTGTCCGGTTCGCAGGCCCATTACGGCAAGGACAATGAGAACGGCGTGCGCATGGCCATCGAAGACCTGAACGCGCAAAACGTGGTCATTGGCGGCAAGAAGGTCAAGTTTGAAATTGTTGCTGAAGATGATGCTGCTGATCCAAAACAGGGCACCGCAGCCGCACAGAAACTGTGCGACTCCAAAGTCGCTGGCGTGGTCGGCCACCTGAACTCCGGCACGACGATTCCTGCATCCAAGGTCTACAACGACTGCGGTATTCCCCACGTCACGGGCGCTGCCACCAACCCCAACCTGACCAAGCCAGGCTACAAGACCACCTACCGCATCATCGCCAATGACAACGCCCTGGGCGCTGGCCTGGCTTTCTATGCCGCCGACGCACTGAAGCTCAAGAAGGTCGCCATCATCGACGACCGTACCGCTTACGGCCAAGGCGTTGCTGAAGTGTTCAAAAAGACGGCCCTGGCAAAAGGCATGACCGTTGTTGACGAACAGTTCACGACCGACAAAGCCACCGACTTCATGGCCATCCTGACCGCGGTCAAGGCCAAGGCTCCTGACGCCATCTTCTACGGCGGCATGGACCCCCAAGGTGGCCCGATGCTGCGCCAGATGGAACAGCTCGGCATGAGCAACGTCAAGTTCTTCGGCGGTGACGGCATCTGCACGGCCGAACTGGCCAAGCTGGCAGCCGGCGCCAAGACCCTCGGCAATGTGGTCTGCGCTGAAGGCGGTGCTTCCCTGGCAAAAATGCCTGGCGGCGAAGCCTGGAAAAAGCGTTACGACGCCAAGTACCCCAACCAGTTCCAGGTTTACAGCCCGTACACCTATGACGCGACTTTCGTTCTGGTTGACGCCATGAAGCGCGCCGGTTCCTGGGATCCAAAGGTTTACACCCCTGAGCTGATCAAGACCAACTTCAAGGGCGTGACCACCACGATCTCCTTTGAGCCCAACGGCGAACTGAAGAACCCCGCCATCACCCTGTACGTCTACAAAGACGGCAAGAAGTCCGCTCTGAACTAAATCGTTCACTGCGAATAAAAAAGCCACCGCAAGGTGGCTTTTTTTTTGCCCGCTTCCCGCCGAATGCATTGCCGGATGTGGGATCGGAAATCGTGAAAACATTGTCTGCCCAGAGACAAAGTGCTGAAGCTGCCTGCACTTGCCCACCCAAAATGCACTCAGGCAGGGTTTCAAGCCTCCGGCCGAAGATCCGGCGACAACCCTCCCGAAAGCTCAACATTCTTTTGGAGACACAAAATGGCTAAACCGCAAGCAATCCTTGAACGCCAGGCCGATTCCAGCGCACCGGGCACCGTAGCTGACCAGGCCATCGTACTGACCGACGTCAGGGGACGAAAGCTGAAAATCAAACCGATAGATGTCCTCTATGAAAGCCAGCTCACCCGGATGTTTGGCACCGAGGCGGCGGCGAATCTTCCTTACATGATGGGTTTTGTCTATCCCGCCGCGTCGGTATGCGAGATAGATGGGGTGGCTTACCCACGCCCTACCAGCCAGAAGGAAGTCGACGAGGCTATCGAACGGCTCGGCCGCGAGGGCTTTGCCGCATTCCTGCAGCACATGCAATCGGAAATGGAGAAGCTCAAAGAGATGGCTGAAGCCAGCGCGGAAACAAAGCCGCAATAGAGCTGGAATAAAGCCCAGGCCCGATAGGGTGCCTGCAGCGATTGCCGCAATGCGGGAGCGCAAATGGGCGAAGGCCAAATGAAAAACGGGGCGCTAGGCCCCGTTTTTCATTGATTCACTGGCGGAAGAGGCGGGATTCGAACCCGCGGTAGGTTTTACCCTACGCACGCTTTCCAGGCGTGTGACTTAAACCACTCATCCACCCTTCCGCGAAGCCTCTGATTATAGCAGCGCCTCGGCCTGGCGGCCGGAAGTGCGCCACAAATACACGCATCAATGAACGGCGCCCTGGAAGCGATGCTTCTCCAGTTGGGCGAGGCTGACGAATTCCAGTGCCTTGCTGTGGGTGGATTCAAGGATGACGGTAGGCGCCACGCCGGCTTCCAGCGCCTCGCGCCAGCGGTTGGCGCACAGGCACCAGCGGTCGCCCGGCTTGAGTCCCGCAAAACGATGGGCGGGGAGCGGGGTACTCAGGTCGTTACCGCGTGAGGCGGAGAACGCCAGGAATTCGGCGGTGACCCGCACGCAGACCAGGTGGGAGCCGAGATCCGAGGCATCCGTGTTGCAGCAGCCGTCGCGGAAATAGCCGGTGAGCGGGTCGTAGGAGCAGGGCATGAGTTCCGTGCCCAGGACATTTCTTGCACTCATGGGTTTGGCCTGCGCTTGTGAGGATCGGGTTAGGTGGCCTCAGCCTTTGTTGGCCTGCACCATTTTCATGGCCGAAGCGATCAGGGTGGATACCTCGGTCATATTGCTGGGCACGATCAGGGTGGTGGTCGCGTCTTCCGCCACGTTGGAGTAGGCTTCGACGGCCTTTTCCGCCACCTTGAGTTGCACGGCCTGTTCGCCACCCGGCTGGCGGATTGCGGCGGCGACCACCTCGATGGCCCTGGCGTTGGCTTCGGCGACCGCGGTAATGGCAGCTGCCTCGCCCTGGGCATTGTTGATGGCGGCTTGTTTTTCACCTTCAGAGCGGGCGATAAAGGCTTCGCGCTCGCCGGTGGCGATGTTGATCTGCTCCTGCTTGCGGCCTTCGGACGCGGCGATGAGAGCGCGCTTTTCGCGCTCGGCAGTGATCTGCGACTGCATCGCGTGCAGGATCTCTTTCGGCGGCGTCAAATCCTTGATTTCGTAACGCAGGACCTTCACGCCCCAGTTCAGCGCTGCTTCGTCAATGGCGGCCACGACCTGCGCGTTAATGATGTCGCGCTCTTCAAAGGTTTTGTCGAGCTCCAGTTTGCCGATGACGGAGCGTAGCGAGGTTTGCGCCAGCTGGGTGACGGCCACGATGTAGTTGGACGAGCCGTAGCTGGCGCGCATCGGATCGGTCACCTGGAAATACAGAATGCCGTCGACCTGCAGCTGGGTGTTGTCGCGTGTGATGCAAACCTGGCTGGGAACGTCCAGCGGGATTTCCTTGAGACTGTGCTTGTAGGCGACGCGGTCGATGAAGGGAATCAGGATTTGCAGGCCCGGCGTCAAGCTGCTGTGATATTTGCCGAGGCGTTCAACGACCCAGGCATTCTGCTGCGGCACGATCTTGAAAGACCGGATCACGAAGATGATCGCGATGACGATAAGGACGTAGGCAAAGTACTGCATGTATGTATTCCCTGTTTATAAATATTCGAGCCTTCAGATCTTTTCGACGACAAGGCGGTTGCCGTTGACTTCCCGGACCTTGTACTGGCCTTGCGCTGCGATATTGCCGGGGGCGAGCAGCACGGTCCAGCTGGCGCCGCGGTACTTGACGCTGGCCGATCCGTCGGCATTCCAGGCATCCACCTGCACCGTTTCGCCGATGTCCAGGTTCACGTCGCGGTTGGCCTGGGCTGGCAGGTCCCGGGGGCGGCGCGAGCGTGAAAGGTGCCAGGCGCCGACGGTGGCCGAGCTGATGATGGCGGCGATCACCAGTTGCACGGTCAGCGAAGCACCGAAGTGCGCCGCGACGGCGCCGGCGGCGAGCCCCACCGCCAGCATCAACAGGTAAAACGTCCCGGTCGCCAGTTCAATGGCCACCGCGATACCCGCCGCCAGCCACCAGATTGTTGTTTCAGCCATGCTTACCTCCTTTTGTCGGCCATCCGCTACATTTTGAGGCAATTAGACCCCAAGACAAGCGTAGCGCAACAATATGTCCTTACACTTCGCTGCTTGGAAAAAGCTTCCTTTTCACCGCTCGGGCTCAACCTGTCTATGCCTTCTGAGCGTTCCCCATGCCCTCCGACAGGTTTTGGGCACCCTTGAACAGCGCTCCTGCCATGAAATTTCGTTTCCCCATCGTCATCATTGACGAAGACTTCCGCTCCGAAAACACCTCCGGGTTGGGCATCCGTGCCCTGGCACAGGCCATCGAAAGCGAAGGTTTTGAGGTGCTGGGCGTTACCAGCTACGGCGACCTCTCGCAGTTCGCCCAGCAGCAGAGCCGGGCCAGCGCGTTTATTTTGTCGATTGACGACGAGGAGTTTTCGCCCGGCCCCGACCTCGATCCCGCCGTGCTGAACCTGCGCACCTTTATCGAGGAGGTGCGCCGCAAGAACCTGGACGTGCCGATTTACGTCTACGGCGAGACCAAGACCTCGCGCCACATCCCCAACGACATCCTGCGTGAGCTGCACGGCTTCATCCACATGTTCGAAGACACGCCCGAGTTCGTGGCGCGCCACATCCTGCGTGAGGCCAAAAGCTACCTGGAAGGCGTGCAGCCGCCGTTCTTCAAGGCCCTGCTGGACTACGCCGAGGACGGCTCCTATTCGTGGCACTGCCCCGGCCATTCGGGCGGCGTGGCCTTCCTCAAAAGCCCGGTGGGGCAGATGTTCCACCAGTTTTTCGGTGAAAACATGTTGCGCGCCGACGTCTGCAACGCGGTGGAAGAACTTGGCCAGCTGCTGGACCACGACGGCGCCATCGGCGCCAGCGAGCGCAATGCGGCGCGTATCTTCAACGCCGACCATTGCTTTTTCGTGACCAACGGCACTTCCACCAGCAACAAGATGGTCTGGCACCACACGGTGGCGCCCGGCGACGTGGTCGTGGTCGACCGCAACTGCCACAAGTCCATCCTGCACTCCATCATCATGACGGGGGCGATTCCCGTGTTTCTGAAGCCGACGCGCAATCATTTCGGCATCATCGGCCCCATCCCGCAAAGCGAGTTTGAGCCTGAGGCCATCCGCGCCAAGATTGACGCCAACCCGCTGCTCAAGGGCGTGGACAGCAGCAAGGTCAGGCCGCGCGTGTTGACGCTGACGCAGTCGACCTACGACGGCGTGCTCTACAACACCGAAACCATCAAGGGCATGCTGGATGGCTACATCGACAACCTGCATTTCGACGAGGCCTGGCTGCCGCACGCGGCCTTCCACCCGTTCTACGGCGCTTACCACGCCATGGGGAAGAACCGTGTCCGGCCGAAAACCGCCGTGGTTTATGCCACGCAGTCCATCCACAAGCTGCTGGCGGGTATCAGCCAGGCCAGCCACGTGCTGGTGCAGGATTCGCAGGACGTGAAGCTCGACAGGCACCTCTTCAACGAGGCCTACCTGATGCATACCTCCACCTCGCCGCAGTACAGCATCATCGCCAGCTGCGATGTGGCCGCTGCCATGATGGAGCCGCCCGGCGGCACCGCGCTGGTCGAGGAAAGCATTGCCGAATCACTGGACTTTCGCCGCGCCATGCGCAAGATCGACGAGGAGTACGGCGACGACTGGTGGTTCAAGGTCTGGGGGCCGGACAAGCTGGTCGAAGAGGGCATCGGCGAAGCCCAGGACTGGATCATCAAGGGCGAATCCCGCAGCGCCAAAATGGCAAAAAACGGCGCCAACAACTGGCACGGCTTTGGCCAGATGGCCACGGGCTTCAACATGCTGGACCCGATCAAGTCCACCATCGTCACGCCCGGCCTTGACCTGAACGGCAAGTTCGCGAAAACCGGCATCCCGGCGAGCATCGTGACCAAGTTCCTGGCCGAACACGGCGTGATCGTCGAGAAAACCGGCCTCTACAGCTTCTTCATCATGTTCACCATCGGCATCACCAAGGGCCGATGGAACACGCTGCTGACGGCGCTGCAGCAGTTCAAGGATGACTACGACAAGAACCAGCCGATGTGGCGCATCCTGCCCGAGTTCTGCCAGAAGTACCCCAAGTACGAACGAATGGGCCTGGCCGACCTGTGCCAGCACATCCACACGCTGTATGCCAAATACGATATCGCGCGGCTGACGACCGAGGTCTACCTGAGCGACCTGGCGCCCGCCATGAAGCCCAGCGACGCCTATGCGCACATTGCCCACCGCACGACGGAGCGCGTCGAGATCGACCAGCTCGAAGGCCGCATCACCGTGGGCCTGGTGACGCCTTACCCGCCCGGCATTCCGTTGCTGATCCCGGGCGAGGTGTTCAACAAGCGGATCGTGGATTACCTGAAGTTCTCGCGTGAATTCAATGCGCAGTGCCCGGGTTTCGAGACCGATATCCACGGCCTGGTGGAAGAGGTCGATGCCAAGGGCAAGACCCGCTACTACGCGGATTGCGTCAAGAAGTAAGTACAGTTCCAGTTGGACGGGCGCCAGGGCCGGAAATGGCGCCTGCCCGGCCGCCTTGCCTTAAATGGCGTCTTCCCGCACTCGCATAAAGCTGGCAAAGCGCGGAATGCCGCTGTCGTTCAGGCCGCGGAAGCGGTAGGTCACGGTGCTGCCCACGGGCGGCGGGTTCTGGCGCAGTTCGTCGCTCAGGCCGCTGCCCAGCTTGAAGCGCAGGCCGGCCTTGCCACCGGCGCCCGGCATCTCCACCAGCAGCGCGCCCACCATGCCCGCGTATTTGCCCTGGCCAGGAATATGCGCCACCACGCGGGCCTCGTCGTCCTCATGCGGCTTGGCCTTGAGCAGGTCGTCGCTGCGTTGGCCTTTGTAGAGCGACGCCCCGCGGTGCAGCATCAGGCCTTCGCCTCCATGGTTGACGGTATTGGTGAGCATCACCTGCAAGGCCGTATGGCTGGCGACCTTGGATTGAGCCACGGCCTGCACCCAGGGTTGGTCGATGCGGCTCACCACGCCGTTCAGGGCCGGGATGCGTTCGCTGAAGCGGCCGCCTTGCGCGGGCAGGTCGAAAACCATGAAACGCATGGCCCGCCAGGCTGCCGGATCCGGGCTTTGCTGGCGCACGGTAGACAGCGCGCGGGTAAATTGCCCGTGGCCCGCCCATAACTCGCCGTCCATAGGCAGCTTGGGCCAGCCGGCCGTGAACCACGTCGGCACGGCGATGCGCTCGCCGCCTCGGGTCATCAGCTTTTCACCATCCCAGTAGCCGCGCACGCCATCGTATTTTTCGCTGACCCAATAGTCGGCCAGGGGGATGCCAGGGCGGTAGGCCTTGGCCAGCATCAGCTGCGGTGCCTGCGGCGCTGCTGCGGCAAAGGCTGAGGTGGGCAGGGTGGGCGTCAGCAGGCCGGCTACGGCCAGCAGCAGATGCAGGGCCTTGAGACGAAAAAAGATCGTCGGGGCTGAGGTGTGAAGAGCAGAGGAGATAAGGGAGGTAGAGGAAAGGGAGGCTTGTGCTTGATGGGGTGCCATGTCTTTTTGCTTTTACTTTTGGCTGTATGAATGTACAGTCTATAGTTCCCTGCCGGACGCGGCAAGCGTCTCTCCTGGAAACTGTCGAGAGCACGCCACAGACGTCCGGCGTCCCTTCAAATCATTGAGAAAAAAGGATGCAAATCATGGCTTACCAAGGAAGCTGCCACTGCGGAAAGATTGCCTTTGAAGTGGAGGGCGAACCCACTAGCGCGCTGTCCTGCAATTGCTCCATGTGTTCGCGCAAGGGCTCCTTGCTCTGGTTTGTTCCGCACGACCAATTGCGCCTGCTCACCCCTGACGAGAACGCCGCCACCTACCTGTTCAACAAGCACGTCATCAAGCACCGGTTTTGCCCGACCTGCGGGATTCATCCCTACGGCGAAGGCACCGGGCCTGACGGCAAACGCATGGCCGCGATCAACCTTCGCTGCCTGCCGGACGTGGATCTCGCGGCCATTCCCGTGCAGCATTTCAATGGCCGGGCGGCGTAGCCAATCATCAACAGACCCCAGCAAAGCGCCGCACCGGCTTTCCCCGATTTTTAAGCTCGACCCACCATGACTTCCAGCGATATTGAATCCATAGAACGGGCCACCCTGGCCGCGGTGTCTCCCGAAGCCGTTGAGGAGTTCCAGGACTGGCTGCTGCCTTTTGACGGCGGCACGGTCAGCCGTGCCCACAGCGCCGTGCCGCTGCGTCATGTGCCGCCGGCCGAAAACATGATCGACCAGGTCGAGGCACGCTACCGGGCGCGCGGTTTACGCACGGTGTTCCGCCTGGCCAACGAAGCCTGCTTTGACGGTATGCGGCGGGAACTGGCGCGCCGCGGTTACCAGGCCGGCAAACCGGTGCTGGTCCAGGTGGCGGCGGTGCAGGCCATGCGCTCAGCCTCCTCGGCGGAGCCGGCCGAGACCGCCGACGTGCCGGATGCGGCCTGGGCCGCGCTGTTCCTGGCTGAAGGCTTTGACCCGGTAGATGGCGCGAGCCGCGTCAAGGCCTTGAGCCGTGCCCGCGGTTCGATCTATGCCAGCGTGCGCGAGAACGGCCAGACTGTGGCCGCGGGCGCTGGTGCGTTCAGCCATGGCTGGTCCAGTGTGCATGGCATGCGCACCAACCAGGCTTGCCGGGGCAGGGGGCTGGCCGGGCGCGTGCTGGCAGGCATCGCCGATGTGGCGGCGCAGCGCGGTATCACACGGGCGTTCTTGCAGGTGGAAGACGTCAATGCCCCGGCGCTGGCGCTGTACCGGCGCGCAGGGTTTGAAACCGTCTGGAGTTACGACTACTGGCGGCAGCCTTGAATAGAAGGTAGAAGGGGCCGAAAGGCCCCGCTGTTTCAGGCCGCTTCCGCCGGCTCGGCGATGCCGCCCACGACGTGGCTGAAGCCGCCGTCGACATAGGTGATCTCGGCACTCACGCCGCCTGCCAGGTCGCTCATCAGGAAGGCCGCCACATTGCCCACGTCCTCAATCGTCACGTTGCGGCGGATGGGCGAGGCCTCGGCGACCACGCTCAAAATCTTCCCGAAACCCTTGATGCCGCTGGCGGCCAGGGTTTTGATGGGGCCGGCGCTGATGCCGTTGACACGCATGCCCTTGGGGCCCAGTGACTCGGCCAGGTAGCGCACCGAGGCTTCCAGGCTGGCCTTGGCCAGGCCCATGGTGTTGTAGTTGGGCACGGTGCGCACCGCCCCCAGGTAGGTCAGCGTCAGCAGCGCCGATTTCGGATTCAGGTAGGGCAGGGCGGCCTTGGCCATGGCCGGGAAGCTGTAGGCGCTGATGTCATGGGCGATCTTGAAGCCCTCGCGCGACAGGCCGTCCAGGAAGTCACCGGCGATCGCCTCGCGCGGCGCATAGCCGATGCTGTGCACAAAGCCGTCAAAGGTGGGCCAGGTCTGGGACAGGTCGGCAAACAGCTTGGCGATCTGCGCATCGTCGCTCACGTCGCAGTCAAAAATCAGCTTCGAGTCGAAGTCGGCGGCGAACTCCGTGATGCGGTCCTTGAAGCGTTCGCCCACGTAGCTGAAGGCCAGCTCGGCGCCCTGTGCGTGGCAGGCCTTGGCGATGCCGTAGGCGATGGACCGGTTGGACAGCACGCCCGTGATCAACAGTTTTTTGCCAGTGAGGAATCCGGTGGGTGTCGCCATGCAATGCTCCAGTAAATATGCAGAGGATGTGCCGGCAAGGGCGCGCGGTCCGCGCACCGGAAATCTGCCGGCCAGAGAGTAAGGCAGAATTGTCGCATGCGAAGTTTGCTGGTTTGGGTCCTGCTGGGAGTTTCAGCGCCGTCATGGGCCGCGCATGGCTACGCGCTCTGGGGCGATCTCAAATATCCCGCGGGCTTTGCCCATTTCGATTACGTTAACCCCGCGGCGCCCAAAGGCGGGGACCTGCGCCTGGTCAGCAACCTGCGCTATTCGACCTTCGACAAATACAACCCCTTCACGATCAAAGGATCGGCGCCGGCTTATCTGTCTGACTTCATCTTTGATTCCCTGCTCGCCGGGGCGATGGATGAGACCGCCTCGGGTTACGGCCTGTTGGCCGAAGACGTGACCGTCTCCCCCGACGGGCTGGCAGCCACCTTCCGGCTGCGCAAGGAAGCACGCTTTCACAATGGCGACCCTGTACTGGCGGCCGACGTCAAGCACAGCTTTGATACCTTGATGGGGCCGCATACCTCGCCAGCCTACAAAACCCTGCTTGAAGAGGTCGCGGCGTGCGAGGTCGTCGATGAACGGACCGTGCGCTTTCGCTTCAAGAAGCCGAACCGGGAATTGCCGCTGACGGTGGGCGGCCTGCCCGTGTTCAGCCGCAAGTGGGGTGTGGACGCGGCTGGCAAGGCCAAGCCTTTCAACGAGGTCGTGACGAATATACCGATTGGCAGCGGGCCCTACCGCATAGGCCCGGTGGTCTTCGGCAAGGACATCACTTATGTTCGGGACAAGGCCTATTGGGGCGAAAAACTCAACGTGCGGGTCGGTACCGAGAATTTCGACAACGTCACCGTCAAGATCTACAAGGACAACACCGCCAGACTGGAGGCGCTCAAGGCCGGCGAGTTCGACATCATGCGTTTCTTCTCGGCCGGCGACTGGGCCCGGCGACTGAGCGGCAAGCGCTTTGACAGCGGTGAACTTGTCAAAGGGGAGTTCAAGCACCGGCTTCCTTCGGGTTTCCAGAGCTATGTGCTAAACACCCGGCGCGAAAAGCTCAGCGACCCGCGCGTGCGAGAGGCCCTGGGCCTGGCGATCGACTACGAATGGATGAACCGCCAGCTGTTCTACAACGCCTACCAGCGCGTGACCGGCCTTTTCGGCAATACCGACTGCCAGGCCGTGGGTCTGCCGACGCCTGAAGAGCTGGCGCTGATGGAACCCTGGCGCAAGCAGATTCCCGCCGCGGCTTTCGGCCCTATGTATGTGCCGGCGCGCACCGACGGCAATTCCTCTTTGCGCGCCAACCTGCGCCGCGCCCAGGCACTGCTCAAGGAGGCTGGCTGGGAAGTCCGGGACGGCAAGCTGCGTAACGCCAAGGGCGAGCCCATGGTGCTGGAATACCTGGACAGCAATGAAGGCGGCGTACGCACCATTTCGCCCTGGATGCGCGCGCTCGAAAAACTGGGCATCCAGCTCAATTTCCGCCAGGTGGATTTTGCGCTCTACCAGCAGCGCCTCGACAAATTCGAGTTCGATATCATTTCGATTGCCTATCCCGGCACCAACAACCCGGGCCAGGAGTTCGCAGACCTGTTCGGCAGCAAAGCCGCCGGGATAGAGAGTTCAGGCAACTTCAGCGGCGCCGCCAATCCCGCCATCGATGCCATGATTGCCAAAATGACCAGCGCCAAAACGAAGGCGGAGCTGTTGCCGGCCTGCCATGCGCTCGAGCGCATCGTGGCGCACAGCCACTACCTGCTGCCGCAGTGGACCGCGGGTACGCACCGCGTGGTCTACAACGCGCGCCGGCTCGCCATGCCGGGCAAGATGCCCCCGTATGCGCCGGGTGAAACCTGGATCATCAACACCTGGTGGGCAAAGAAATGAACACTCCGTCGCTGGATTTATCCATTCCTGATTGATCATGTTTGCCTATATCCTCAAACGCTGTCTGCTCATGATCCCGACCTTGTTCGGTGTGCTGCTGATCACCTTTGTGGTGACGCAGTTTGTTCCGGGCGGGCCGGTTGAGCAGTACATGGCCGAGGCCAAGGCTGGCGCCGGCCGCGGTGCCGAGGGTGGGGGCCTGAGTTACCGGGGCGGGCAGGGCGTGGACCCGAAGCGCGTCGAGCAGATCAAGGCGCTTTACGGTTTCGACAAACCGGCGCCTGAACGGTTTTACCTGATGCTCAAACAGTTCCTGAGCTTTGACCTGGGCAAGAGCTTTTTCCAGAACAAGGACGTCTGGCAACTGATCAAGGAAAAGCTGCCGGTCTCCATCAGCCTGGGTTTGTGGACTTTCTTTATCAGTTACTTCGTGGCCGTGCCGCTGGGCGTGGCCAAGGCGGTGCGGGCCGGCTCGCAGTTTGATTTCGTCACTACTTTGCTGGTGCTGGCCGGTTACGCGATTCCCGGCTTTGTGCTGGGCGTCGCGCTGCTGGTGATTTTCGGTGGGCAACTGCAATGGTTTCCGCTCCGAGGGTTGACCTCTTCCAACTGGGAAGCCTTGAGCTGGGGGGCACGCATCACGGACTACCTCTGGCACATCACGCTGCCGGTCACATCCATGGTGCTGGGCAGCTTTGCCGTCACCGCCATGCTGACCAAGAACTCCTTCCTCGAGGAAATCCGCAAGCAATACGTGCTGACGGCGCGCGCCAAAGGACTGGGCGAGCGCCAGGTGCTCTGGAAGCATGTGTTCCGCAATGCGCTGATTCCCATACTTACGGGCTTTCCGGCGGCCTTTATCACCGCATTCTTCACGGGTGCCCTGCTGATTGAAACCTTGTTCTCTTTGGACGGCATGGGCTTGCTCAGTTACGAAAGCATCATCCGGCGTGATTACCCGGTGGTGCTGGGCACGCTGTACCTGTTTACCTTGATCGGCCTGGTCACCAAGCTGATTTCCGATTTGTCTTATGTCTGGGCGGATCCGCGTGTACGGTTTGACTGACCCCCCTGAAGCCGCCCCTGGCGGCCTTCCCCCCGAGGGGACGCCGCCTGCGGACGGGCAAGGCCCGATCCGCGACGGCGCTGGTGAAAGCCAGGCGGCCGTTGTCAGCCTTAGCCCAAGCCGCCGGGCCTGGAGGCGGTTCAGGCGCAACAAGCTGGGCTTTTACAGCCTGGTGCTGTTCTGCGCGCTGGTGGCGCTGAGCTTGTGCGCGGAATTGATCTCCAACGACAGGCCGTTGCTGGTGCGTTACGAGGGCAGTTATTACTTTCCCATGGTCAAGGACTACAGCGAGAAAACCTTTGGCGGTGATTTCGACACAAAGACCGACTACCTCGATCCCTATATCCGGGAGCGGCTGTCGCGCGGCGGCAATTTCGCGATCTACACGCTCAACCCCTATGGGCCTAATACGCTCAACTATTTCGCGAAAGAGCCCAATCCTTCGCGCCCGACACGCGACAACCTGCTGGGCACCGACGACCGGGGCCGCGACCTGCTGGCCCAGCTGATTTACGGGTTCCGGGTCAGCGTGCTGTTCGCGCTGGCGCTGACAGTCACTGGCGTGCTGCTCGGCATGCTGACGGGCGCGCTGCAAGGTTATTTCGGCGGCAAGACCGATTTGCTGTTCCAGCGCTTCATCGAAATCTGGGGTTCCATGCCCGAGCTCTACCTGCTGATCATCTTCAGCGCTATCTTTGCTCCCAGCGTGGCCCTGCTACTCGTTTTGCTGAGCCTGTTCGGCTGGATGGGGCTGTCCGACTATGTGCGTGCCGAATTTTTACGCAACCGGCAGATGGACTATGTGCGCGCCGCCCGCGCGCTGGGCGTGGGCGACCTGCACATCATCTGGCGCCATATCCTGCCCAACAGCCTGACGCCGGTCGTAACCTTCCTGCCGTTTCGCATGAGCGGCGCGATCCTGGCGCTGACCTCGCTGGACTTCCTGGGCCTGGGCGTGCCGCCCGGCACGCCCTCGCTGGGCGAACTGCTGTCGCAGGGCAAGAACAGCATAGACGCCTGGTGGATCTCCTTGTCCACCTTCGCGGTACTGGTCATGACCCTGCTGCTGCTCACCTTCATGGGCGACGCCTTGCGCGACGCCATGGACCCCCGGAAGGCCGACTGATGGCAACACCGCTGCTTGATGTGCAGAACCTGCGGATCGCCTTTGCCGGTAAATCCGTGGTGCATGGCATTGATTTCTCCATCGCCCCCGGCGAAAAGCTGGCGCTCGTGGGCGAGTCCGGTTCGGGCAAGACCGTGACGGCGCTCAGCCTGCTGCGGCTGGCGCAAAACGCCGCGGTGAACGGGAAAGCCGTTTTTACCGGCGTGGAGGCGGCCGAGCGTGCGGCCAGCGGGGCGCCGCCCAAAGCGCCTGTTGATTTGCTGTCCCTGCCCGAGCAATCCTTGCGCGGGATTCGCGGGCGGGACATCGCCATGATCTTCCAGGAGCCCATGACGGCGCTCAATCCGCTTTACAGCGTGGGCGACCAGATTGCCGAAGTGCTTCAGGTCCACAAAGGCCAGACCCGGGCCGAAGCGATGCAGGGCGCCATCGGCTTGCTGGCCGATACCGGCATTCCTGAGCCCGCGCGCCGCGCCAACGCGTTGCCGCACCAGCTCTCGGGCGGGCAGCGGCAGCGGGCCATGATCGCCATGGCGCTGGCCTGCCAGCCCCGGCTGCTGCTGGCCGACGAACCCACCACGGCGCTCGATGTCACCCTGCGCGGCCAGATCCTGGACCTGCTGGGCGAATTACAGCAACGCAACGGCATGGCCGTGTTGCTGATTACCCATGACCTTAACCTCGTGCGCAAGTTCGCCGACCGGGTTGCGGTGATGGAAAACGGCCGCATCGTGGAGCAGGGCGCAGTGGCCGAGGTGTTCGCCCGGCCCCAACATCCCTATACCCGCAAGCTGATAGACAGCAAACCGCGGCGCGACGGTTTGGCGCCTGCCGGCGCCGCTGCGGATGCCGCTGTCACGATGAAGGCCGAGCGGCTGCGTGTGGCCTATCCGGTGCCGATTCCCGGCATCGCAGGCTGGTTCCGGCGTGGCGAATTTGTGGCTGTGAAAGAAGCAAGCTTCCAGATTCTGGCGGGACGGACGTTGGGCGTGATCGGCGAATCGGGTTCCGGGAAATCCACTCTGGCGCTGGCCAGCCTGGGCCTGCTGCCTTTTTCGGGGGAGTTGCAGGCGGCGGGGCAGGCCTGGAGCCGTGAGGCCGAGCGCGACAAGGCCATGCGCAGGGCGGTCCAGGTGGTGTTCCAGGACCCGTTTTCTTCGCTGTCGCCGCGCATGAGCGTTGAAGCGATTGTGGAGGAGGGCCTGCGCGTGCACGAGCCGGGTCTGGCCCCTTCCGCCCGGCGCGAGCGGGCGGTGCAGGCGCTGGCCGATGTTGGCATGACCGAGGCCCAGTTTCCGGGCCTGCTGCAGCGTTACCCGCATGAGTTCTCCGGAGGGCAGCGCCAGCGCCTGGCGATTGCCCGGGCGCTGATCGTCAATCCCAGCCTGCTGGTCCTGGACGAGCCGACCAGCGCACTGGACGTGACCATCCAGAAGCAGGTGCTGGGTTTGCTGCAAAGGCTGCAGCGCGAACGCGGCCTGAGTTACCTGCTGATCACGCATGACGTCGATGTGATACGCGCCATGGCGCATGAGGTCATGGTGATGAAGGACGGCGACGTGCTGGAGTCCGGCCCGCTCAATGAAGTGCTGGATTCGCCGCAGCACCCCTACACGCGGGTGCTTGTGGCGGCGGCATAAGGCCTCATTGATTTTGATGTTTTACTTTAAATAAATCAAAAATATGTTTGATTTAAAATAATATTTTTTGATTGATGACTTTCATTGAAAATCCTCGCGTCGTGCCCATCTGTGATTCTCCTGGCCGCCCCGCCACGATGAGGACCGGGAAGCTGAGTGAATGACGCCGCGACTTAAAGAATCAGGCTCACGAGAAAGGTTCATGAGAGCCCCGCACCGGATTCGGTACCGGGTTCCATTTCAGGCACGGAAATTGTTTGCATCGAAAGGCGCGTAGCGTTACAATAAGAGCTTCACGACCAAATGGGCGGGTTTTCACCGCCCATTTTTTTTGGGCGTTTGTTTTTGAACTATTGAACTAATAGAGCGGGTTTTAAAAGACTGAATGGCATTGCAAGAGACGATTGAGCAAACTGTGACAGGCCTGGGCTACGAGCTGGTCGAGATCGAGCGTACCGGCGGTGGTTTGCTGCGCGTCACTATTGATATGCCCTACGTCCCAGGCACCGAGCAGTTCATCAATGCCGAAGACTGCGAAAAGGTCACCCGCCAGCTGCAATTTGTGCTGGAAGTCGAGGGTGTCGAATACGCCCGGCTGGAGGTCAGTTCCCCCGGGATCGACAGGCTTTTGCGCGGTGAAAAGGATTTTGAGCGTTTTGCCGGCGAATTGGTCGACATTACGCTGAAGGCGCCCATTGGCGTGGCGGCCAGCGCCGGCTCGACGGTGACCGCCAGCCGCAAGAAATTCCGCGGCACGCTGGAGCGTGCCGGGGCCGCATGGCAGGTCGTCTGGAGTGACGAGCCGCCTGCCAAACCCGGCCAGAAGATCAGCAAGAAGAGGATTCCCGCACCGTTGCAGGCGCTGGGTTTCACGCTCGATGAGCTTCACCAGGCGCGCCTTGCGCCCGTGGTGGACTTCAAGGGCCGTAAACCCAAGTCGGCCCTCGGAGCCAGCACCGCTTCCTCCACAGAGAATTGAATTTCAAGAAATGAAGAAAGGCAGGCTTGTGAAATGAATCGCGAACTGTTGATGTTGGTTGACGCCATCTCACGCGAAAAGAACGTGGAACGCGACGTCGTTTTCGGCGCCGTTGAGCTTGCGCTCGCCTCGGCTACCAAGAAGGTGTACGAAGGTGAAGTGGACATCCGCGTGGTGATCGACCGTGACAGCGGCAACTACGAAACCTTCCGCCGCTGGCTTGTGGTGCCGGATGAAGCCGGCCTGCAAAACCCCGAAGCCGAGGAACTTGTGAGCGATGCGCGCGATGAGATTCCCGACATTGAAGAGGGCGACTACATCGAAAAGCCGGTTGAAAGCCTGCCTATAGGCCGTATCGGCGCGCAGGCGGCCAAACAGGTCATCCTGCAGAAGATCCGCGACGCCGAGCGTGAAATGCTGCTCAACGACTTCATGTCGCGCGGCGACAAGATTTTCGTCGGCACCGTCAAGCGCATGGATAAGGGCGACATCATTGTCGAGTCCGGCCGTGTCGAGGGGCGCCTGCGCCGGGGGGACATGATTCCCAAGGAAAACCTGCGCTCAGGCGACCGTGTCCGCGCCATGATCATGGAAGTCGACACCACCCTGCGCGGCGCGCCCATCATCCTCTCGCGCACCGCACCCGAGTACATGATCGAGCTGTTCCGCCAGGAAGTGCCCGAAATCGAGCAAGGCCTGCTGGAAATCAAATCCTGCGCCCGTGACCCCGGCTCGCGCGCCAAGATCGCCGTGCTGTCGCACGACAAGCGTGTGGACCCCATCGGCACCTGCGTCGGCGTGCGCGGCACCCGCGTCAACGGCGTGACCAACGAGCTCGCCGGCGAGCGCGTTGATATCGTGCTCTGGAGCGAAGACCCGGCCCAATTCGTCATCGGCGCGCTGGCTCCAGCCAATGTGTCGTCCATCGTGGTTGACGAGGAACGCCATGCCATGGACGTCGTCGTCGATGAGGAAAACCTGGCTATCTCCATCGGCCGCGGCGGCCAGAACGTGCGTCTTGCCGCCGAACTGACCGGCTGGAAGATCAACATCATGACGGCCGACGAGTCCGCCCAGAAGCAGGCCACCGAAACCGACACCAGCCGCAAGCTCTTCATGGAAAAGCTTGACGTGGACGAGGAAATCGCCGACATCCTGATCTCCGAAGGCTTCACCAGCCTCGAAGAGGTGGCCTATGTGCCGCTGCAGGAAATGTTGGAGATCGAATCCTTCGACGAAGACACCGTCAATGAGCTGCGCACGCGCGCCAAGGACGCGCTCCTGACGATGGAAATCGCCAAGGAAGAAAATGCCGAGGGCGTTTCGCAGAACCTGCGCGACGTTGAAGGCCTGACGCCAGAGCTGATCGCCAAACTGACCGAAGCGGGTGTCACCACCCGCGACGACCTGGCCGACCTGGCTGTGGACGAACTCACCGATATCACCGGCCAGTCTGCGGACGAGGCCAAAGCCCTGATCATGACTGCTCGCGCGCATTGGTTCACCGATGAGCCGGCAGCCGACACCCCTGCGCCCGCAACGGCCCAAGAGCAATGATCATGAAAGGCCTGCAGGAAAAAACCATATGTCCAGTACCACTACCGTCGCTGAATTCGCAGCTGAACTCAATAAATCCACGGCCACGCTGATCGAGCAATTGACCAGCGCGGGTGTCGCCAAGGCACAGCCCAACGACACCCTGTCCGAATCGGACAAGCAAAAGCTCCTGGGCTATTTGCAGGCCAGCCATGGCACCGTCACGGCCGAACGCAAAAAAATCACGCTGGTGAAAAAATCCACCAGCGAAATCAAGCAGGCCGACGCCACCGGCAAGGCCCGCACCATCCAGGTTGAAGTCCGCAAAAAACGCACTTTCATCAAGCGCGATGAGAGCTCGGACCAGCCCGCCGAAGAAGTCAAGCCAGAAGTGGCCGCACCGCCGCCCGCGCCAGTCGTCGACGACGCCGAGCTGATGCGCCGCGAAGAAGAGGCCCGCCGCCACGCCGAGCTGCTGCGCCGCCAGGAGCAGGAGCTCGCCGAAAAACGCCGCCTGCGTGAAGAGCAGGATGCGAAGGACGCCGCGCGCGAACAGGAGCGCCTGGCCGCCGAGCAGACCGCCCAGGCCGCCGCTGCGGCCGCCGATGCCGCGAAGAAGGCCAAGCCGGCCGCAGGCAAGACGAAGGAAGCCGCCGCACCGTCGGCGGCCGCCACCAAGGCCGCCGAAACCGCCGCCGCCGAGCAGGCCACCAAGGCTGCTGATGCCGCCGCTGCGGCCGCCGCCGCCAAGGCCAAGGCCACCGCTGAATTCCAGGCCGATGCCGCCAGGGCGCAGGAATTGCAGGAACGCCGTCGCAAGGCCGAGGCCGAAGCTGCCGGCATTCGCGCCATGATGTCCGCGCCCAAGCGCGTTCTGGTCCCCCATGTCGATCCCAAGGCCGCCATCAAGGGCACGCTGCACAAACCGGCGGGTGCGCCGGGCGCGGCCGCCAAGCCGGGCGCTCCCGCGGCCGCTGGCGCTCCGGGCGCCGCCGGCAAGAAAGAAATCAAGTCGGAGAACCTGTCTTCGACCTGGAAGGACGACGCCGCCAAGAAGAAGGGCATTCCGAGCCGCGGCGCGGCCGCCGTGCCTGGGCGCGGTACTTTCCGCAGCGGCCCGCGCGGCCGCCGCGGCACCGACCGCGAGGCACGCCCCGAGTCCACCTTTGTGGCGCCGACAGAGTTCAAGGCCATCGAAGTGCATGTGCCTGAAACCATCACCGTGGCGGAACTGGCGCACAAGATGAGCGTCAAGTCTTCCGAGGTGATCAAGCACCTGATGAAGCTCGGCCAGATGGTCACCATCAACCAGTCGCTGGACCAGGACACCGCCATGATCGTGGTGGAGGAAATGGGCCACAAGGCGGTCACCGCCGCGCTGGACGATCCGGAAGCCTTTACCGATGACGACGTGCAGGGCCAGCAGGCTGAACTGCTGCCGCGCGCCCCTGTGGTGACCGTCATGGGTCACGTCGACCACGGCAAGACCTCCTTGCTCGACTACATCCGCCGCGCCAAAGTCGCAGCGGGCGAAGCGGGCGGCATTACCCAGCACATTGGCGCTTACCACGTGGAAACCCCGCGCGGCACGGTGTCCTTCCTGGATACGCCGGGCCACGAGGCTTTCACCGCCATGCGTGCCCGCGGTGCGCAGGCGACCGACATCGTCATCCTGGTGGTGGCAGCCGACGACGGCGTGATGCCGCAGACCAAGGAAGCCATCAAGCACGCCAAGGCGGCTGGCGTTCCCATCGTGGTGGCGATCAACAAGATCGACAAACCCGATGCCAACCTGGACCGCGTCAAGGGCGAACTGGTTACCGAGGAGGTCGTGCCGGAAGAGTTCGGCGGCGATTCGCCCTTCGTGCCGGTTTCCGCCCGCACGGGTGCCGGCATAGACCAGCTGCTCGAGCAGGTATTGCTGCAGGCCGAAGTGCTGGAGCTGCGCGCCCCGGTCGAAGCCCTGGCCAAGGGCCTGGTCATTGAAGCCCAGCTCGACAAGGGCCGCGGCCCGGTCGCGACCGTGCTGATCCAATCCGGCACGCTCAAGGCCGGTGACGTGGTGCTGGCCGGCTCGACCTATGGCCGCGTGCGCGCCATGCTGGACGAAAACGGCAAGCCCATCAAATCGGCGGGCCCCTCGATTCCCGTGGAAATCCAGGGCCTCACCGAAGTGCCGCAGGCCGGCGACGAGTTCATGGTGATGACCGACGAGCGCCGCGCCCGTGAAATTGCTACCTACCGTGCCGGCAAGTTCCGCAATACCAAGCTGGCCAAACAGCAGGCCGCCAAGCTGGAGAACATGTTCTCCGACATCGGCGCGGGCGAGGTCAAGATGCTGCCCATCATCATCAAGGCCGACGTACAGGGCTCGCAGGAGGCGCTTTCCCAGTCCCTGCTCAAGCTCTCGACCGACGAGGTCAAGGTGCAGCTGGTGTATTCCGGTGTGGGCGGCATTTCCGAGTCCGACGTCAACCTGGCGATCGCGTCCAAGGCCGTGCTGATCGGGTTCAACACCCGTGCGGATGCCCAGGCGCGCAAGCAGGCCGAGAACAACGGCATCGATATTCGCTACTACAACATCATTTATGACGCTGTGGACGATCTCAAGGCCGCCATGTCCGGCATGCTTACGCCCGACAAGAAGGAGGAGGTCATCGGTACCGCCGAAATCCGCCAGGTGTTCAAGGTCAGCAAGATCGGCTCCATCGGTGGCTGTATGGTCACCTCCGGTGTGGTGCGCCGTACCGCCCGCCTGCGCCTGCTGCGCGACAACGTGGTCATCTTCACGGGTGAACTCGACTCGCTCAAGCGCTTCAAGGATGACGTCCGGGAAGTCAAGGAAGGCTTTGAGTGCGGCCTGAATATCAAGAACTACAACGATATCCAGGAAGGCGACATCCTCGAATTCTTCGAAATCAAGGAAGTGGCGCGTACCTTGTAAAACGGAGCGGTCCCGCAGCCAACCGGCGGCGGACCTTTCCGGCAAGAACCGATCCTATTGACCCATGCGTAAAAAGTCATCCACCCCCAACCGCGGCTTTCGTGTCGCCGATCAGATCCAGCGTGACCTGACGGAGCTGATCGCGCGCGAACTGAAGGACCCGCGGGTCGGGATGGTGACCATCCAGGCCGTCGAGGTGACGGCCGACTATGCGCATGCCAAGGTGTTTTTTAGCGTGCTCGTCGGCGACCCGAAGGAGTGCGAAGACGCGCTCAACCAGGCCGCCGGCTTTCTGCGCAACGGCCTGTTCAAGCGCCTGATGACGCATACGGTGCCGACCCTGCATTTCCATTTCGACCGCACCACGGAGCGTGCGGCCGACATGAACGCCTTGATTGCCAAGGCGGTCTCTTCCCGCGCCCACGACGACTGAGTTCGCGCCGTTCCCCTTGATGACAGGTTCAGGGACAACGGCGCCAACGAAGCGCCGGGCTTGTCCCGTGCGCCGAGCCTGTCGGAATTTATGACGCAAACTTCTCCTCATCGCCAGAAAATACAGCGACGTCCCGTGCACGGCGTGCTGCTGCTCGACAAGCCGCTGGGCCTGTCGAGCAATCAGGCTTTGCAGAAGGCCAAATGGCTGTTGCGCGCGGACAAGGCCGGCCATACCGGCACGCTGGATCCGCTGGCTACCGGCGTCTTGCCGCTGTGTTTTGGCGCGGCCACCAAGTTCAGCCAGATCCAGCTCGACGCCGACAAGACCTACGAGGCCGTGCTGCTGCTGGGCAAGAAAACCAGCACCGCTGATGCTGAGGGCGAGGTCATCGAAACCCGTCCCGTGCCCGAGATCACGCCGGCCCTGTTGCGCGACTTGACGGCACGCTTCACCGGCCCGATGGCGCAGGTGCCGCCCATGTACTCGGCGCTCAAGAAAGACGGCAAGGCGCTCTACGAATACGCCCGCAAGGGGGAGGAAGTTGAGCGTGAGGCTCGCCACATTACCGTCTTCAAGCTTGAAATGGCCTTGGTGCACGACGCGCGCGCGCCGGCCGCCATCAAGATCACCGTGCGCTGCAGCAAGGGTACCTATATCCGTACGCTGGGCGAAGACATCGGCGAGGCCATAGGCTGCGGCGCCCACCTGGGCTCGCTCAGGCGCCTGGAGACCGGCGGCTACACGACGCGCCAGTGCGTCAGCCTGCCGGCCCTCGAAGCCATGACGGAACCCGAGCGCGAAGCCTGCCTGCTTCCGGCGCAGTCCCTGGTGGCGGCGTACCCGTCTGTCACATTGGATGCCGACAATGCAGGGCGGTTTTTAAGCGGTTTGCGCCGTCGCGGCGAACCCGGCCAATGGGGTGCCGACGCCCCGCTGGTGCAGGTCTATGGCCCTGCGGCCAGTGCGGAGGAGGACGGCAAGGCGCCGGCCTTCCTGGGTTCGGCCCACATCACCGCCGGCGAGCTGATTCCGCAGCGCCTGCTGAGCCCGGTCGAGATCCAGGACATCCTGAGTGCCGCGCGAAGTTCCAGCCGCGCCGCGCCTGCGGGCGCGGCGACCCTTGCACATCATTGAGCATTAACAGTTTTTTGCCAGTTTTGACGTTTTAAAGTTCCCAGAAAGCCAACCATGAGCCACAAACAGATTCGCAATATCGCCATCATCGCCCACGTTGACCATGGCAAGACCACCATGGTCGACCAGCTGCTGCGCCAGTCCGGCACCTTCGCCGACCACGAAAAAGTGGTCGACACCGTGATGGACAACAACGCCATCGAAAAGGAACGCGGCATCACCATCCTGGCCAAGAACTGTGCCGTGACCTGGGAAGGCACGCACATCAACATCGTCGACACCCCGGGCCACGCCGACTTCGGCGGCGAAGTGGAGCGCGCGCTGTCCATGGTCGACGGCGTGGTGCTGCTGATCGACGCGCAGGAAGGTCCCATGCCGCAGACGCGCTTCGTGACCAAGAAGGCCCTGGCCCTGGGCCTCAAGCCCATCGTGGTGGTCAACAAGGTCGACAAGCCGGGTGCCAACCCCGACAAGGTGGTCAACGCCGCCTTCGACCTGTTCGACAAGCTGGGCGCCAGCGACGAACAGCTCGATTTCCCGGTCGTTTACGCCTCCGGCATCAACGGCTGGTCCTCGCTTGAGGAAGGCCCTCCCAACGAACAGTGGGGCCCCGACATGTCGGCCCTGTTCAACACCATTCTCAAGCATGTGCCGTCCCAGAAGGGCGACCCGGAGGCACCGCTGCAGCTGCAGATTTCCGCGCTTGACTTCTCGACCTTCGTCGGCCGTATCGGCGTGGGCCGCATCAGCCAGGGCACCATCAAGCCCATGATGGACGTCGCAGTGATGGAAGGCCCGGACGGCAAGACCATCAAGGGCCGCATCAACCAGGTGCTGACTTTCCAGGGCCTGGACCGCGTGCAGGCCACGGAGGCCGGTCCCGGCGAAATCGTGCTGATCAACGGCATTGCCGACATCGGCATCGGCGTGACCATCACCGACCCGATCACCCCCGCGCCGCTGCCCATGCTCAAGGTCGACGAGCCGACCCTGACCATGAACTTCTGCGTCAACACCAGCCCGCTGGCCGGCCGCGAAGGCAAGTACGTCACCAGCCGCCAGATCTGGGACCGCCTGCAGAAGGAGCTGCAGCACAACGTGGCCCTGCGCGTCAAGGAAACCGACGAAGAAGGCATCTTCGAAGTCATGGGCCGCGGTGAACTGCACCTGACCATCCTGTTGGAAAACATGCGCCGCGAAGGCTATGAGCTGGCCGTCTCCAAGCCGCGCGTGGTGTTCCGCGACATCGACGGCGTGCGCCACGAGCCTATCGAGCTGGTTACCGCCGACATCGAAGAGCAGCACCAGGGCGGCGTGATGCAGGCCTTGGGCGAGCGCAAGGGCGAACTGGTCAACATGGAGCCGGACGGCCGTGGCCGTGTGCGCCTTGAATATCGCATTCCGGCCCGCGGCCTGATCGGTTTCACCAACGAATTCCTGAACCTGACGCGCGGCTCGGGCCTGATTTCCAACATTTTTGACAGCTACGAACCGCACAAGGGCGACATCGGCGGCCGCAAGAACGGCGTGCTGATCTCCATGGACGACGGCGAAATCTTCACCTATGCCTTGGGCAAGCTCGACGACCGCGGCCGCATGTTCGTGCGCGCCAACGACCCGGTGTACGAAGGCATGATCGTCGGCATCCACAGCCGCGACAACGACCTGGTGGTCAATGCCACGCGTACCAAGCAGCTGACCAACTTCCGCGTCAGCGGCAAGGAAGACGCGATCAAGATCACCCCGCCGATTGAGTGCACACTGGAATACGGCGTGGAGTTCATCGAGGACGACGAGCTGGTTGAAATCACGCCCAAGTCCATCCGCCTGCGCAAGCGCTACCTCAAGGAAAGCGATCGCAAGCGCGCCAGCAGGTCTTGATGCCCCCACGGTCGCTCATTGCGAGCCTGCGGCGGCTCCTTGCCCCTTGCACAGAGAATGGGGCCGCTGCACCTGCAGTGCGGCCCTTCGACAGACTCAGGGCAGGCTAAGGCCGGTTCGGCGGCCCCTGCTGGAGCGAGGCGGTGTAGCAAGGTGATCTGCCTGAAAATCAGGCCGCTGGGGCAAAAAGCTCCAGCGGCCTTTATATTCGCATCACAACTGAATCGATTTACCTCTCATGAAACTCACGCATTCCCGCGCCGTTGTCCTGATGATCTTCGTGACCATGATGTGGTCGATTGCCGGGGTCGTGACACGCCATCTTGAGTCGGCTCGCAGCTTTGAAGTGACCTTCTGGCGCAGCTTTTTCACGGTGCTGTCGCTGCTGGTCATCCTGCCGTTTTTCCAGGGCAGGGCGGTGTTCAGCAAGATTCGCAACGGCGGCGCGGCCTTCTGGCTTTCGGGTGTCTGCTGGAGCGTGATGTTCACGGCCTTCATGGTCGCGCTCATGTTGACCACCGTGGCCAATGTGCTGGTGACCATGGCGGTCAGCCCCTTCATTACGGCCTTGCTGGCGCGCGCCTTTATCGGGCAGAAGATCCCCGCGCGCACCTGGCTTGCCATTGCCATGGCCGGCGCCGGCATTGCCTGGATGTATGGCGGGCAGATGGACCTCTCCAGCCACATCGGCGGGACCCTGGTGGCCTTGATGGTGCCGCTGGCCAGCGCCAGCAACTGGACGGTGGTTCAGCACAGCCGAGCCCACGGCAAGAACGTTGACCTGGTGCCCGCGGTATTGCTGGGTGCGGCGATCTCGACGCTGGCCACTTTGCCGCTGTCGCTGCCGTTTTCCGCCACGCCGCATGATGTCGCGCTGCTGGCCTTGCTGGGCCTGGTGCAGCTGGCCATTCCCTGCGTGTTGTCGGTGATGTGCGCGGGCGTGCTCAAGGCCCCGGAAGTCGCGCTGCTGGCCTTGCTGGAAGTGATCTTCGGGATTCTGCTGGCCTGGTTCGGCGCGGGCGAGGTGCCTGGCGCCAGCGTGCTGACGGGCGGGGCGCTGGTTATAGGCGCGCTGGTGGTCAATGAACTGATTGGCTGGAGGCAGCGGGCATGAGCGGCGAAACCCGAAACGAGGTGCTGGTCGAGCGGCGTGGAAGCGCCGGGCTGATCACCCTGAATCGCCCCAAGGCGCTCAATGCGCTGTCTCTGCCCATGATCCGCACGCTGTCCGCTGCCTTGCTGGCCTGGCGCGACGATCCCTCGATCCATGTGGTGGCCATACGCGGTACCAACAAAAAGGGTCAGCCTGGTACGCCGGAGAGCCTGTTCGGTGGTTTTTGCGCGGGCGGCGACATCCGCTTTTTCCACCAGGCCGTGTTCGCCGGTGATTCCGCATTGGACGATTTCTTCACCGAGGAATACGCGCTCAACCACCTGATCCACACCTATCCCAAACCCTATGTCGCCTTCATGGACGGCGTGGTCATGGGCGGCGGCATGGGAATCAGCCAGGGTGCCCGCGTGCGCATCGTGACCGAGCACACGAAGATGGCTATGCCGGAGACCAACATCGGGTTGTTTCCCGACGTCGGCGGCGGTTATTTCCTGGGCCGGTGCCCCGGCCACGCCGGCGAGTACCTCGCGTTGACGGGCGACGTCATTGGCGCGGAGGAGGCGCTGGACTTTGGGCTGGCCGACATCAGGGTGGACGCGGCTCGCCTGCCGCAACTCTGGGACGCCCTGGGCAGCCAGGCCTTTGTTTCAGCCGCGGCGGCCGGGGCCTGGATTGCCGCTGAGTGGACGGCGGGCCACACCCGGCCAGCCAAAGCCGACAGCCGGATCGACGGCTATTTTTCGCTGCAACGCGTCAAACACATCGTTGATGCGCTGGAAACCTCGACGGACCCATGGGCAGCCAAAATCGCCGCCACCTTGAGAAAGCGCTCGCCGCTGATGCTGCATGTCACGCTGGAGCAGATCCGCCGCGCGCGGGGCATCAGCCTGGCCGATGACCTGCGCATGGAGCGCGATATGGTGCACCACTGTTTTCGCCTGCGCCCCGGTGCGGCCGGTGAGACGGTCGAAGGCATACGCGCGCTGGCCATTGACAAGGATTACAAACCGCAGTGGAACCCGGCGCGTATCGAGGACGTCAAGCCCGGTATGGCGGATGCTTTTTTTGCCAGCCCCTGGACGCCCGAAACGCATCCCCTGCGCGGGCTGAAGTAGCCAGCCCTAGAGTTGCTGGTAGACAAGTTGAGCCAGCTTCATCAGTTCATCTCGCGACACCGCACCGCTCAGCGCATAACCAAAGCCCTGGTCCACCCAGTAAAACGAGGGTACCGGGCCGTCACCGCTGTAGCGGAAGGCGGTTTCCTGGCTTGTTGCAGCCGGCGGCCGAGACCCTGTCGCGCTGGCCGAATATGCCGCATCCACGGCACCCAGATACAGCGTCAGCCGCATGCCGGCTGCGTTCTGGAACATGAACTGCGCGCGGGCACCGCCATCACCGGACAGCAGCCTGCCGCCGACCAGTTCATAACCCTCGGCGGCCAGCACTGGCACTTTCAGCGGTCGTCCCACGCGCTTGGACAGCCACTGCACCAGATGCTCCTGCTGCGCGGCCGTGACCTCAACGGGATGGCGCACTTCGGGTGAGAACACCGCATGCGCGAGCGAGGCCTGGTGCACAAAGGATTGCGCCGAGCGAACCTGGGCCGAAGCAAGCTGCTGCGGCGCCGGGCCGCCGAGTTGCCCGTGCGACAGCCAGCCCACGCCAAAGGCCAGCATCACTGTCGCCGCCATGCCGCCCCAGCGCTGCCATTGGTCGATTTTCCGCCTGCTAGCCTGGCCACGACGCGCTGCGGCCAGCAACGCGTCGGGGATGGCTTCGTCCAGCAAGGGGCGGTGCAGGGTGCGCAAGGCCTCACGCTGGGCCTTCCAGGCCTGCAGAGTTTCATACGCGGCGGAGTCTTCGCCCAGCTGCGCTTCGAGTTCAGCCTGGCGAGCAGGCGGCAACTGGCCGTCGACGAGGGCGTTGATCCGGTCGTGCAAGCCTGCTTCTTGGGCGGCGTGCGAGGTGTCGTGGGAGTTTTCCATGGGGTCCTGCCTTTACTTCAGGCGCCTGAGCTGGACCGGTGCGCCGGCCAGGGCAGGTGGGGTGGCGGCCGACGCAGGGCCGTCCATCAGTTCGCGCAAACGGCTTCGCGCGCGCGACAGCCGGGACATGACCGTCCCGACCGGTACGCCGGTGATTCTGGCGACTTCCTCATAGCTGAGGTCTTCCAGGCTGACCAGCAGCAGCACAGCCCGCTGGTCTTCCGGCAGTCGCAGCAGGCAGCGCTGCAGGTCCAGCGACTGGGCCGTACCGGCTTCCGGCGCCGCCAGCTCGTTCTCGACGTCCTCGACGCTGACCGTCCCGCCCGGGGCCGCCTGCCGCAACGAGCGGCGGACCTGGTTGACGAAGATGTTGTGCATCAGCGTGAACAGCCAGGCGCGCAAATCGCTACCCGCTACCCACAGCCGCCATCTGGAGCAGGCGCGCTCCAGCGTGTCCTGCACCAGGTCATCGGCCATCCAGGCATCGCCCGTCAGCGCGCGCGCATAGCGGCGCAGGCTGGGGATGTGGTCGGTCAGCGGAAATTGGGTCATGCGTCGGTCAGGCCTGCGGCCATCGTAGCGAAGCCGGCCGCGAGGCAGGCGCAGCCCGGCCCAGGGTTGTCAAGGCCTGACCACGTGCCAGACATTCATGAAACCGTCGCCGGTTTTGTCACCTGGCTTGGTATCTTTGGCCCAGTAGTACAGTGGTTTACCTTTCATGGCCCATTGCTTCTTGCCATCATCGCGGGTAATCACCGTGTAGTCGCCGCCCGGTTTGTCGGTGTCCGCAGCCATCAAAGGCGGCCAATTGGTGGCACAAGGACCGTTGCATACGGACTTGCCGCTGCTCGCAGCGTCACGGTCAAACACATACAGCGTCATGCCGTTGGGCCCTACCAGGATACCGTCGGCCACTTTGGCCGGGGCGCTGGCGGTCATGGAGGCACAGCCGCCGAGCAGGGCGGCGGTTAAGAGGGCGGTGGGCAGCAATTTCATGGGATTCTCCAGAGTGGATTGAGGCGGGTTACCGGTCGCACAGCCCCATCTGCGTCGGCCTGGGTGGAGCTGCACACAGATAAACACCGGCCGCGACCGGTTTATTCCATCACTGGAGAAAATATTTGGAGGCTGGCCGCTCAGCGATTGCGGGATTTCATCGCGCGTTCGACCTCGCGTTTGCCTTCGCGGTCCTTGATGGTGTCGCGCTTGTCGTGTTCACCCTTGCCCTTGGCAAGGCCGATCTCGCACTTCACCTTGCCGGCTTTCCAGTGCATGTTCAGTGGCACCAGCGTGAAGCCTTTTTGCTCGACCTTGCCGACCAGCCTTCGGATTTCTTCCTTGTGCATCAGCAGTTTCTTGGTCCGCACCGAGTCGGGCCGCACATGGGTGGAGGCCGTGCCCAGCGGGTTGATCTGGCAGCCGATGATGAACAGTTCCCCGTTGCGCACCACGACATAGCCGTCGGTCAGCTGCACTTTGCCTTCGCGCAGGGACTTCACTTCCCAGCCTTCCAGCACCATGCCCGCCTCAAAACGCTCTTCGATGTGGTAGTTGAAGAGGGCTTTCTTGTTGTCGGCGATGCGCACAGCCGCCGCCGCGGCCTTGGGTGACAGCTTGGAGGGCGTTGCGCCTTTTTTCTGGGAGGAGGATGCTTCTTTGGTGGCCATGGATAAGAGATGAGGGCAAAAGCCGGAAAGTACAGTGCCTGATTGAGGCCTTTTCCGGGGCCATGCAGGGTTGATTTATAGGATGGCAGGCCCTAATACAATTGCGCCCAGCCTTTGATTGTATGAAAACCGTTCACAAGTCCGTTTTGATCTGGTACAGCGCTGCCGAGATGTTCGACCTGGTCATCGACGTCGCCCGCTATCCCGAGTTCCTGCCCTGGTGCGACCAAGCCTCGGTGCTGGAGGAAAATGCGCACGGCATGACGGCCAAGGTAGGCATTTCGATCGCCGGCCTTTCGCAAAGCTTCACCACGCGCAATGTGCACCAGAAAGACCGCAAGGTCAGCCTCAAGCTGGTCGACGGCCCCTTTTCAAAGCTGGACGGCCACTGGGATTTCACGCCCGTGGGCAAGGGCGGTGAAAGAGCCTGCAAGGTTGAGTTCAGCCTGCGTTATGACTTTGACAATGCCGCGCTGGCGGCACTGGTCGGGCCCGTATTCGACAAGATCGCGGGTAGCCTGGTCGATGCTTTTGTCAAAAGAGCCTCGGACGTTTATGGTGAGCCCTGAGGGCGGCGCGCCGCTCAGAATCAGCCTGGTCTATTCACCCGCACCGCGGCAGGTGCGCGAATGGGTGCTGGAACTGCCAGCCGGCGCGACTGTTGCCCAGGCCCTCGCGGCCAGCGGGGTGTTCAAGGAGTTTCCTGAATTGCAAGCTGCCCGTATGGTCCTTGGCATCTGGGGCCGCAAAACCACGCTTGGGCATGCGTTGCGCGACCATGACAGGGTGGAAATCTACCGCGGCCTGAGGGTGGACCCCAAGGTGGCCCGCCGGGAGAGATTCAACCGCCAGGGCGCCAAGCGGGCAGGGCTGTTTGCCAGGACCCGGGCCGGTGCCAAGGCCGGCTATTGAGTTGCAGTGAACAGGAGATGCCGGGCTGAACCCCCAACCTCGTGCCTGTTATTTGCATTCGCTGTTCATGATCCCTTGGGTCCGATTGATTTCTGCGGCTTTGGCCTTGTCATCCATGACCTCGCGCTCGCCTTTGGCATTGGTAACGGCGATACGCTGGCCCGATTGAAGGCTGGCTAACGCTTTTTTAGCCTGCTCACAGTTTTCCGCCCTGGCTTTGGCAACCTTGTCTTCTTCCGCCTTCCTTTTGGCGGCAGCTTCGTCTTCTGCCTGCTTCTTCTTCGCTTCGAGCTGCGCATCCTTGCCGGTCAGCTTGGGCGCGTTGGGATCGTTTTTGGCCACCGGGGAGGAAGCCGCCGCAGCGGGCGCTGCAGCCGGTGCTTCATTGGCGGCGGGCTGGGCCACCATTGCGGCCCCACGCGGCGCCTTCAGGATATTCTTCTGAGGGATGTCGGCCGGCGGCGAGCGGTCGCTGTAGACCTTGCGGCCGTCCTTGTCTATCCATTGCCATTGGGCCAGGGCGGTGAGTGAAAATGCGCCGCCGGCGATGGCCAGAATGAGTGTTCTTGAGGCGAGTTTGAGGTCCATTTCGCCAGTGTAGCGCTGCGAGGCGGGGTTTTCGGTTTATTCGCAAGCAAAGCGCCGGCAAAGAGGCCTTTTTACAACCTGGGCGCAACGACTGCAGCAGCGGCCAGAAGGGTAGTAGCGGGGTGCTAGGGGTTAGTACCGACGGGTCTTTGCGACAAGGGTACAATCGTGTTTTTGGAGCCATCCCTATGCGCCTACTCGGCAAAGCGCTCACCTTCGACGACGTATTGTTGGTGCCAGCGTTCTCCCAGGTCCTGCCCAAGGACACCTCGCTTTCCACCCAATTCTCCCGAAACATCCGCCTGAACCTGCCGCTCGTGTCGGCGGCCATGGACACGGTCACCGAAGCCCGGCTGGCCATCGCCATCGCCCAGGAAGGCGGCATCGGCATCGTCCACAAAAACCTCACGGCCCAACAGCAGGCGGCTGAAGTCGCCAAGGTCAAGCGCTATGAAAGCGGCGTGCTGCGCGACCCGGTTGTCATCACCCCCACCCATACCGTACGCCAGGTCATGGCGCTCAGCGAGCAGCTCGGCATTTCCGGATTTCCCGTCGTTGACGGCGGCCGCGTCGTCGGCATCGTGACCGGGCGCGATATGCGCTTCGAATCGCGCATGGACGTACCGGTCAGCACCATCATGACGCCGCGTGAGCGCCTGATCACTATCTCCGAAACCGCCTCGCTGTCCGACGCCAAGGCGCTCTTGAACAAGCACCGTCTCGAACGCGTGCTGCTGGTCAACGACAACTTCGAGCTCAAGGGCCTGATCACCGTCAAGGACATCACCAAGCAGACCACCTTCCCGAATGCCGCGCGTGACTCGCACGGCCAGCTACGCGTGGGCGCCGCCGTCGGCGTGGGCGAAGGCACCGAAGAGCGCGTTGAAGCCCTGGTCAAGGCCGGCGTGGACGCCATCGTCGTGGACACCGCCCATGGCCACAGCAAAGGCGTGCTAGACCGGGTGCGTTGGGTCAAGCAGAACTACCCGCAGGTCGACGTCATTGGCGGCAACATCGCCACTGGCGCTGCGGCACTGGCGCTGGTGGAAGCCGGCGCCGACGGCGTCAAGGTTGGCATAGGCCCCGGCAGCATCTGCACCACGCGCATCGTGGCCGGCGTCGGTGTGCCGCAGATCATGGCCATCGACAACGTCGCCACCGCGCTGCGCGGCACCGGCGTTCCGTTGATCGGCGACGGCGGCATCCGCTACAGCGGCGACATCGCCAAGGCCATCGCGGCTGGCGCCAACACGGTCATGATGGGCGGCATGTTCGCCGGCACCGAGGAAGCCCCGGGCGAAGTCATCCTGTTCCAGGGCCGCAGCTACAAGAGCTACCGCGGCATGGGCAGCATAGGCGCCATGCAGCAGGGCAGCGCCGACCGCTACTTCCAGGAATCGAGCACCGGCAACCCGAATGCCGACAAGCTGGTACCCGAGGGCATTGAAGGCCGGGTGCCCTACAAGGGCTCCATGGTCGCCATCGTGTTCCAGATGGCCGGCGGCCTGCGGGCCAGCATGGGCTACTGCGGCTGCGCCACCATCGATGAGATGCGCGACAAGGCCGAGTTCGTCGAAATCACCTCGGCGGGCATACGCGAAAGCCATGTCCACGACGTGCAGATCACGAAAGAAGCGCCAAACTACCGCGCAGATTGAGTTTGACCCAGCCGGCCAGGGCGTCTTGAAAGACGCCCTTTCTTTTTTTGCCTTGAAGACGCCTCTCATGCAACACCAGAAAATCCTCATCCTTGATTTCGGCTCCCAGGTCACCCAGCTGATCGCCCGCCGCGTGCGCGACGCCCATGTGTTCTGCGAAGTCCATCCCTGCGACGTCAGCGACGAATGGGTCCGCGAATATGCCAAGGACGGCACGCTCAAGGGCGTGATCCTCTCCGGTAGCCATGCCAGCATTTACGAGGAAACCACCGACAAGGCGCCGCAAGCCGTCTTTGAACTGGGCCTTCCGGTGCTGGGCATCTGCTACGGCATGCAGGCCATGGCGCACCAGCTGGGCGGCAAGGTTGAAGGCGGGCACAAGCGTGAATTCGGCTCCGCCGACGTTCGCGCCCGCGGCCATACCGCGCTGCTCAATGGCATCGCCGACTACACCACGCCCGAAGGCCAGGGCATGCTCGACGTCTGGATGAGCCACGGCGACAAGGTCACCGAAATGCCGCCGGGCTTCAAGCTCATGGCATCCACCGATTCGTGCCCCATCGCCGGTATGGCCGACGAAGAACGCCGCTTCTACGCGGTGCAGTTCCACCCCGAGGTCACCCACACCAAGCAGGGCAACGCCATTCTCAAGCGCTTTGTGCTCGATATCTGCGGCACGCGTCAGGACTGGGTCATGGGCGACTACATCAGCGAAGCCGTCCAGAAGATCCGCGAACAGGTCGGCGACGAGGAGGTCATCCTGGGCCTCTCGGGCGGCGTCGATTCATCCGTCGCCGCGGCCCTGATCCACCGCGCCATCGGCGACCAGCTGACCTGCGTCTTTGTCGACCACGGCCTGCTGCGCCTGAACGAAGGCGACATGGTGATGGACATGTTTGTCGGCAAGCTGCACGCCAAGGTGATTCGCGTCGATGCGAGCGCGCAGTTCCTCGGCCATCTGGCCGGCGTGAACGAGCCCGAAGCCAAGCGCAAGATCATCGGCCGTGAGTTTGTTGAGGTGTTCAAGGCCGAGGCAGCCAGGCTGAAAGCCGGCGACGGCGGCCACAAGGGCGCCAAATGGCTGGCCCAGGGCACGATTTACCCTGACGTCATCGAGTCCGGCGGCGCCAAGAGCAAAAAAGCCGTCACCATCAAAAGCCACCACAACGTCGGCGGCCTGCCCGAGCAACTGGGCCTGAAGCTGCTGGAGCCGCTGCGCGAGCTGTTCAAGGACGAGGTCCGCGAACTGGGCGTCGCACTGGGCCTGCCGCACGACATGGTCTACCGCCACCCCTTCCCCGGCCCCGGCCTGGGCGTGCGCATTCTTGGTGAAATCAAAAAGGAATACGCCGACTTGCTGCGCCGCGCCGACGCGATCTTCATTGAGGAACTGCGCAATTTCAAGGACGCCGCCACCGGCAAGACCTGGTACGAACTCACCAGCCAGGCCTTCACTGTGTTCCTGCCGGTCAAAAGCGTGGGCGTGATGGGCGACGGCCGCACCTACGACTACGTGGTGGCCCTGCGCGCCGTGCAGACCAGCGACTTTATGACCGCCGATTGGGCCGAGCTGCCTTATGCGTTGCTCAAAAAGGTCTCGGGCCGCATCATCAATGAAGTGCGCGGCATCAACCGCGTGACCTACGACGTCAGCAGCAAGCCGCCGGCGACGATTGAGTGGGAATAAATCTGGCCTCCCGCGAACCCCGACACAGCCTCTGATGTCTTCCCTGGAGCGGCCTCCGGTCCATCCCAAATACCGCCGTGACATCGACGGACTCAGGGCGATCGCCGTATTGTCCGTGGTCGCTTTTCATGCTTTTCCGGGACTGATGCCTGGCGGATTCATCGGCGTCGACGTGTTCTTTGTGATCTCGGGTTTTCTAATCTCGACGATCATCTTTGAGAATCTGGACCGCGGCACCTTCAGTTTCAGAGACTTCTACGCGCGTCGCATCAAGCGCATCTTTCCGGCGCTGCTGCTGGTACTGCTGACCGGTCTGGTGCTGGGCTGGGTGCTGTTGCTGCCTTACCAGTTCAAGGCCCTTGGCAAACACATCGCGGCGGGCGCCGGCTTCGTCTCCAACTTCGTGTTGTGGAGCGAAGCCGGTTATTTCGACAACTCGGCCGAGACGAAACCGCTGCTGCACCTCTGGAGCCTGGGGATCGAGGAGCAGTTCTACATTGTCTGGCCCTTGCTGCTTTGGCTTGCTTGGAAGCTCCGGTTTAATTTCCTGATGCTCACCCTGGCGTTGGCACTGGGTTCGTTCGTCTTGAACCTGTATGGCGTGAAGCGCGATCCCGTGGCAAGCTTCTATACGCCACTGAACCGCTTCTGGGAGCTGCTGGCCGGCGGCCTGCTGGCCTGGGCCGGTCTCTACGGCCAAGCTACGCGCGCTGGCGCCGCCCTCGCCGGGTTGCGGCTTCGGCACGGCGCCAGCCGGCTACCCGATCTTCTGGCGTTGCTCGGGCTGGTGCTACTGGTTTACGGCTTCTGGCGCATCAACAAGGGATTTTCCTTCCCGGGCGAGTGGGCCGTGGTCCCGGTGCTGGGCAGCGTGTTGCTGATCGTGGCCGGGCCCGGCGCGTGGGTCAATCGCAGGCTGCTGTCGAATCGGCTGCTGGTGGGGTTCGGCCTCATCAGTTTTCCGCTTTACCTCTGGCATTGGCCGCTGCTGGCATTCGCGCGGATCGTCAAGGACGACTTGCCCGACGCCGGTATCCGCCTTGCGATCGTCGCACTGTCGGTCGCGCTGGCCATGCTGACCTACCGCCTATTGGAGAAAAGGATACGGCCCGCAGGGAAAAATCGGATCAAGGTTGGCAGTTTGGCGGTGGTAATGGTCGTGGTTGCCGGTCTGGGTTACTCTGTCTACGTGCGTGATGGTTTGCCATCGCGGAGCCAGTTGCTCAAGGGACTGTCAGCCGACAACATGAGCAATCGACTGCCGGCCAACTACGATAGCGAGAGCTGGATCGACTACAAGCCGGTGGCTAGCCTGAACGGCCAGGATTGCGTGTCAACGAAGGCCAGTCTCTGCCGCATGAGCGATTTTCCAGGAGCCAAGCGGATGCTGCTAGTCGGCGACTCGCATTCGGTCGACTATTCGATGGAGTTCCGCGATTACCTGCAGCGAAAAAAACGCAATGGCTGGGAGATATCGATGGGTGGTTGCGCGTTCATTCCGAAGCACGCTGCGATCAACCACGGAGAATGCGCGAAGGCGCGCGAACTGCTGCTGAGGGCCGTCGATGAACAGAAGATAGACAGTGTTATTTTTGTCGCCGGCCTGAACAATCACATTGAGAACCTGTCAGAGGCCGAGCTCGGTCTGAACCTCGACGCGCTGACGGAACTGTTGTCGGAATTGCTCGGCAAAGGCGTGACGGTGATCTATTTCAGTCCGCGACCCTATTTTCGGGCCGACCCGCCGCGCTACGCGCGGCAGGGCCGGCTGGCCGAACTCCAGGCGGTCATATCCCCCAACGCGGTGGTACTTTCCGAGAGCATTGCCGCGCTGACCAGGCAACGCAATTTCCTGCTGTTCGACCAGGAGCAGGTGTTATTGCAAGCGGGCTGCGGCAAGTTGGCCTGTTTCAACGGCCACACCGCCGAGTTGATGCCGCTCTATCGGGACTCGAATCACCTGACCACCCGCGGCGCACGGCTGGTATTCCAACGCTTTGCGGACGGACCTGGCCAGGCCGACTAACGCCTGGGGTCGCGCACACAGTGCTACTGAGCCTCAGTTGCCTGAAGCGCTGGACTATGGCATAACTTCGGCGTATGGATTCTTTGCGACCTGAGAAAGGAAAATCTGGCCTGCTACGCCGGGTCGATGAGGTTGAAGTGCCGTACGCGGTGCTCGAGAAGGTCTCGGGCCGCGTCATCAATCGCGTGGCCTGTGACGTCAGCAGCAAGCCGCCGGCGACGATTGAGTGGGAATAAAGCACGGTTGAGCCATGACTGGCCAGTCGTCATTCCCGGGCTTTGAAGAGGCCAAGCCCACTGATCGACTGTTTCTGGCGCTGTTTCCACCGCCGGAAACGGCGCTGGAAATTGCCGGGCTTGCCGCCCGGCTGCGTAGCGACCATGCCTTGCGCGGCCGGCCGTTGGAGGCTGCGCGCTTTCACATCACGCTGAACCATCTGGGCGACTACGCTGGTTTGCCGCCCGATGTCGTCCGGCGGGCTGGCGTAGCCGCTGCTAAAGCCGCTGCCGCGACGCAGCCGTTCACGGTCACATTTGACCGCGCCGAAAGCTTTGCCAGCATGCCGCGCAACCGGCCGCTGGTGCTGCGCGGCGATGAGGGCCTGTCAGCCTTGATGGCCTTTCATCAGACGCTGGGTATGGTGCTCAAAAAGGCCGGCCTCGGGCTGTGGGCCAAGCCCGGCTATACGCCGCATGTGACCTTGCTGTACGACGACAGCCTGCTGGGCGCTACACCGGTGCCGCCCGTGGCCTGGACGGCGGGGGAGGTCGTGCTGGTGCACAGCCTGCTTGGCCAGACCCGCCATGTGCACCTGGCACGATGGCCCCTGTCCGGGCTGTCTTCGGGTTAAGCCTAGGAATCAAACATGTCGGCTTGCCGGCCCAGCGGTTCAAGCAACAGGCTTTGTTCCGGCATCAGCCTTTCGGTGAGTCGGCGCGCGTCGAAGGGCGCCCGTACTTTCTGGTCGTTGTCGAAATAGCAGAACACCTCGCGGCTGGCGCGCGCCCTTGCAGGCAGGGCTGAGATGCGTCTGGCGTCTTCTGGTTCCCCGCCCGAGGCCCAACTGCTGATGCGTGCTGCCCAGCGGTCCAGGGCTTTGTCGCTGTAGCGGCCGCCATAAAGCGTCTCGGGCCCGTGCAGGCGCAGGTAGACGAAATCCGCCGTCACGTCCTCGGCGTAAGGCCAGTCTGCCACTGCCTCCGATACCACGAGCGCCACTCTGTGGCGGCGCAGCATCGTAATGAAGGCGTCTTCGCAAAAACTCGGGTGGCGGATTTCGATCGCATGCCTGAGCCGGCGTTTGCGGTCGATTTCGAGGCAGGGATGGTGGACATGGCTGTCATGGTGCCGGCGCGCGAATTGCGCTGCGGCCTCGGTGTCGCGCGGCAGCAAGTGCAGGAAGGCTTCGAACACCTCAGGTTTGAATGCCATGCTGGGAGGAAATTGCCAGAGCAGGGGGCCCAGCTTGCCGCGCAGGTTGAAAATCCCTGATGCGATGAAGTTGGCAAGCGCAATGGGCACGCCGCCTCCCTCGAGCCGCAAGATGTGGGTCAGGTAGCGCGGCGCCTTGACACTGAAGATGAAGCCCTCGGGCGTCTCGTCATGCCAGCGCTGGTAGCTGCTGGGGCGCTGCAGCGAGTAGTGTGAGCCATTGATTTCAATGGTCTGCATGGCGCGCGAGGCAAAGGCGAGTTCATGCGCCTGCACCAGGCCGGGCGGGTAGAACACGCCGCGCCAGCCTGCGTATTGCCAGCCGGAAATGCCGATGCGGATGCGAGGGTGCTTCATGGGGTGTGCTTCGCCGGCGTGTGGGCAAACGGTAACGCTACTTTGCGCGCGCCGGGGCGCCGCACGTTGTAGGCCGGCCCCGGGTCCCCATGTCGCGCAAATACCATGGTGGCCGGCGCCTATGACCTGAAGGTCCGGTTTTTGGCCTATGCTTCAGGCCATGTACCTGCCGCCCCAATTCAAAGGTGACAGCGCCCAGGCTGCGGCGCTGATCAATGAGCACCCATTTGCCAGCCTGATCAGCGTCGACGATGCCGGCTTGCCCTATGTGACACATCTGCCGCTGCACCTCGAAGTGCGCGGCGAAGAGATGGTTTTGCTGGGCCATGTGGCCAAGCCCAACCCGCACTGGCGCTACCTTCAGGCGCGGCCCCAGGCCGTTGTGACCTTCCTCGGGCCGCATGCCTATCTGTCGCCCAAGGTTTACCCCGACCTGGCCCGGGTGCCTACCTGGAACTACCTGGCTGTGCACTGCACGGTGGAGGCCACGCTGGTGGAGGACCCATTGGCCAAGGACCGCCTGCTCAAGAAACTCATAGGCGATCACGAGCCACCCTACGCCGAGCAGTGGCGCGGCCTGGGCGAGGAGTTCGCCCACAAGATGCTGGCCGGCATCATGGGGTTTGAGCTGCGTGTGACCGACCTTCAGTGCAAGCTCAAGATCAACCAGCACAGGCGCGAAGCCCATGCTGCGATGAAAGCGATTTATGCGGCTGGCAATGAGAACGAACAGGCGCTGGCCGGCTGGATGGACCGCCTGGGCATGGCAGCCGGCAACGACACTCCCAAGGAGGCTTGATATGCGCGGAATTTTCAGCATCGTGGGCCTGCTGGTCACGCTGGCCATCATCGGGTTGCTGGTCAAAAAACAGTTGAGCAGTCAGGTGGCCGTTCCGGCGACACCCGGTATGCCCGCGGTTTCGGCCGACGCGCCGCCCCAGGTGCGCAGCCAGCAAGCCCAGCAGCAGGTCAAGCAGGCCGTAGAGGGCGCTTTGCAGCAGCCCCGCGCCATGCCGGAAGAGAAATAAGCCAAGAGCAGGCAGGCTATGGCCGACGCAGGCTGGGTTGCAGCAACCATGAGCGACGAGATATTCATGCAACAGGCGCTTGCCCAGGCGCGCCAGGCCGCCGCCGAGGGCGAAGTGCCCGTGGGCGCGGTCGTGGTGCGGCGTGGCGAAGTCATCGCCAGCGGCCGCAATGCGCCGGTGGACGGGCATGACCCTACGGCCCATGCCGAGATCGTGGCCCTGCGTGCCGCGGCGCAGGCACTGGGCAACTACCGGCTCGACGATTGCGAGCTTTTCGTGACGCTGGAGCCCTGCGCCATGTGCAGTGGCGCCATGCTGCATGCGCGGTTGCGGCGCGTGGTGTTTGGCGCGGCCGACCCCAAGACCGGCGCGGCCGGGTCGGTCCTCAACCTGTTTGGCCAGCCCCAACTGAACCACCAGACCGCGTTGCACGGCGGCGTGCTGGCGCAGGAGTGCGGCGAGCTGTTGCAGGCCTTCTTTCGCCAACGGCGGGCCGACAGGCGTGAAGAGGCGCGGCTGGCCCATCCACTGCGCGATGACGCGCTGCGCACACCCGATGCAGCTTTTGACGGTGTGCCGGGCTATCCGTGGCGACCGCGCTATGTAAGTGACTTGCCGGCGCTGGATGGATTGCGCATGCACTACCTGGATGAGTATAAAAACGGCGAGGATGCAGGCGAAGGCGAGGGCGGCCTGACCTTTCTGTGCCTGCACGGCAACCCCGCCTGGAGCTACCTGTACCGCAAGATGATCCCGATGTTTCTGGAAGCCGGGCACCGGGTGGTCGCGCCCGACCTGATCGGCTTCGGCAAAAGCGACAAACCCAAGAAGGACGGCTTTCACAGCTTCGGCACGCACCGCCAGATCCTGCTGGAACTGGTCGAAAGCCTGGACCTGCGCAAGGTTGTGCTGGTTGTGCAGGACTGGGGCGGCCTGCTCGGCCTGACCTTGCCCATGGCCGCGCCGCAACGCTACAAGGGCCTGCTCGTCATGAACACCACACTGGGCACCGGCGATGCGCCGCTGCCAGCAGGCTTTCTCGCCTGGCGAGAGATGTGCGCCAAGAACCCCGAGTTCGACGTGGCCCGCTTGTTTGCCCGCGGCAACCCGCAGATGAGGCCTGCCGAGTGCACCGCCTACAATGCCCCGTTTCCGGACAAAGGCCACCGCGCTGCGCTACGCGCCTTTCCGCCCATGGTGCCGGACAGTCCTGACGCCGACGGCGCGGCCATTTCGCGGCAGGCGCGCAGCTTCTGGCAAAACGACTGGACGGGCCAAACCCTGATGGTGGTGGGCGCGCAGGACCCGGTACTGGGCCCGCCTGTCATGCTTGAACTGCAGGCACTGATTCGCGGCTGTGGCGAGCCTGTGGTACTCGAACAGGCCGGGCATTTTGTGCAGGAGCACGGCGAGCCGGTTGCGCGCCAGGCCCTGGCATTTTTCAGCCCGGCAGCTTGAAGACCGGTAGATGCCAGCCCATGAAAATCGCGCTGAGCCGCAGCGCCACCACGGCTATAAGGCCCGTGCCAAAGGCCCATGAGGGCTTGAGCCCCAGGCGCTTGAGCAGCAGGTAGCGCGTGATCCCGGCGATCGCGGCGCTGGCATAGATGTCCTGGCGCAACAGCAACGGCACCTGGTTGCTGCAGATGTCGCGCATCAGCCCGCCGGCCACACCCGTCATGGTGCCCATCACCACCACGATCAGGGGCGAAAGCCGCGCGGCTTCGGCCAACTGGGCGCCCGAGAGTGCGAACAGCGCCAGCCCGAGCGCATCGGCCACCAGCAGGGCCCGTGCGGGAATCGGCAACACCTGCACATAAAGCACGGTGCCCAGCGCCGCCGCGGCAATCACCAGCAGGTAGATGGGCCTGGCCATCCAGAACACCGGGTGGCGGTTCATCAACAGGTCGCGCAAGGTGCCGCCGCCAATGGCGGTCAGTGCCGCCAGCACCAGCACGCCCAGCAAATCAAGCTGCAATCGCCCGGCCGCCAGCGCGCCGCTCACGGCAAAGACGGCAACACCCAGCAGGTCCAGCACATACAGCATCATGGTGGCCCGTTTATACCTGCTGCCCTGTCCGGCCCCCGGCAATGGGATACTTGCACCCGTGAAAAAACATATCTACATCTACTCCCCCTCCAGCGCCGTACGCGACAAAGCCGCCTTCAAGCGCGGCGTGCAGCGCCTCACAACCCTGGGCCATGAAGTCGAGGTCGACATCGATGCGCTTGCGCGCCACCAGCGCTTTGCCGGTGGCGACGACACCCGGCTGGCCGCCATTCACCGTGCGGCTGCCAGCGGCGCCGACGTGGCCCTGATTTCGCGCGGCGGCTACGGCCTCTCGCGCATCCTGCCGGGCATCCACTACAAGGCGGTCGCCAAGGGCATCGCGGGCGGCACCCGCTTTGTGGGCCTGAGTGATTTCACGGCCTTCCAGATGGCGGTGATGGCCAAGACCGGCGCCGTAACCTGGGCCGGCCCCGCGCTGGGCGAGGATTTCGGTGCCCCGGCGCCCGACGAGATCACCGAAGCCTGCTTTGACGACCTGATCACAGGGCAGGGCGAGGGCACGGGTTGGCAGTTGCCCAAACCCGCCGCAGACGCCAAGCCGACTGCCGACTTCATCATCAAGGATGCGGTGCTTTGGGGCGGCAACCTGGCCATGCTGTCTTCACTGGTGGGCACGCCCTACCTGCCGGCAGTCAAGGGCGGCATCCTGTTCATCGAGGATGTTGCCGAGCACCCCTACCGCATAGAGCGCATGTTGACGCAGCTGCTGCACGCGGGCGTGCTGGGGCAGCAAAAGGCCATCATCTTCGGCCAGTTCACCAACTATGCCCTGGTGCCGCATGACAAGGGCTTCAAGATGGCGTCCGTGGTGGCCTGGCTGCAAAGCAAGGTCAAGGCGCGGGTGCTGACGGGCCTGCCTTTCGGCCATGTGCCGACCAAGGTGACGCTACCCGTGGGCCTGAAGACCACCCTGGCAGTGGAAGGGCGGGACGCCTTCGTGCTCTGGGGCCATCTGCACTGAGCGGCACTCGCGTTGAAAGTGCCGGCTTTGGCTGCGAGCGGACAAAAATAAACCAGCTAGGAGCTGGTTTAAAAAGTTGCCTTGGAGGCCAGGAAGAAACTGGAGAAACTCTGGAAACTGAAAAAGAAAACGAAGAAACGAGAGAAAAAAGGTTCAGGTGGTGAGCGGGCTGGCGCGGGAACTCAAACCGCGGGGCAGCATGCCCTTGAATTTTTCACTGATGCGGCTGACTTTTTCACGCGCAACTGTCTCGCCGTGCATCGCCGCCAGCACTGCCATGACGTCGCCGCGGGTGTACCACAGGCCCTGGACATCAGGGGCATAGCGTACGCGGCGGGTAATTTTTGGGTAGTGCTTTTCGCCGAATTCACCGAGTTCATCCAGAATGAACTGGCGAATATCTTCGGTGCGGTCTTCCAGGACGGACGGCGTAACCTCTCCAGAGCCTAGCAAAGCCATGAAGCTGCTTTTCAGATTAGGTTTTAACCAGCGCATGTGTCCCACAACTTTCTACCGGAATATCACTAAGATATTTGCTGCGGCCGCACGAAACGGCGTGTTCTGTTAGATTAAGACGACATCTAATGATATGCAAGCTGTTTTGTGTGAAATGGTTAACGCAAAACAACAAATGAATCAAGGAGTTAGTAACTAGATGTCAAGTTGATTCTGGTTTTGAACACCGTTTAAATCTTTAGGACTACAGGGGCATTTTCCCTGTGAGTCGAAAGTCCCCCAGCTTTTTTTGGGCACTATTCACCACTTTTTTGGGCCTTCTCCAGGCCTTTCCCGGACCGCCATGAGCACACCAACGACTGTTTATCCAGCGCATTACATCAATGGCCAGTGGGTCAAGGCCCAGTCTTCCGAGACCCTGCCTGTCCATGATTCCAGCACCGAAGCCGTGATGGCGACGGTGCCTGCCGGTACTGCGGCGGAGGCGCAGGCCGCCGTGCTGGCGGCCCGCGCAGCCTTTGAGGGCTGGTCTTCCCTGCCGGTGGAGACGCGTGCGGCCTACCTCGACAAGGTGGCGGCCGGCGTCAAGGCCCGCACCGAGGATCTCGCAGTAGCAATTGCCCGCGAAGTCGGAATGCCGCTGAAGATGGCTCGCGCCGTCCAGGTGGGCGGCCCGGCCTGGCACTGGAGCAATTTCGCCAAGGTGGCACGCCAGTTTGAGTGGGAAAAGACCGTTGGCAACTCCCTGGTGGTGCGCGAGGCCATCGGCGTGGTGGGTTGCATCACGCCATGGAATTTCCCGCTGAGCCAGATCACCCTGAAAATCGCGCCGGCCATGGCGGCCGGCTGCACCGTGGTGCTCAAGCCCAGCGAAATAGCACCTGTCAATGCCATGATCCTGGCCGAGATCATTCACGAGGCGGGCCTGCCGCCCGGCGTCTTCAACCTGGTCAACGGCATGGGGCCGGTGGTGGGCGAGGTCCTGGCCACGCACCCCGAGGTCGACATGGTGAGCTTTACCGGCTCCACCCGTGCGGGCAAGCGCGTGGGCGAGCTGGCCAGCCAGACCATCAAGCGCGTGGCGCTGGAGCTCGGCGGCAAGTCGGCCAGCGTGGTGCTGGACGACGCCAACTTCGAGGCCGCCGTCAAGGGCACCGTCTCGGCCTGCATGCTCAACAGCGGGCAGACCTGCTCGGCCCATACCCGTCTGCTGGTACCCGCCGGGCGCTATGAAGAGGTCAAGGCCCTGGCCCAGGCTGCCGTTGCCAAATTCAGCGTAGGCCCCAGCCTGGAAGAGGGCAGCAAGCTCGGCCCCCTGGTCAGCGCCGCGCAGCGCGACCGCGTGCTGGGTTTCATCCGTACCGGGATCGAAGAGGGGGCGGACGTGATCGCCGGCGGCGCCGAGGCGCCCGCCATCGCCAGGGGTTATTTCGTCCAGCCCACCATCCTGGGCATCAAGGCGACGGACACACTGGCCCAGGAGGAGATCTTCGGCCCCGTGCTGGTCGTCATTCCCTACAAGGACGAAGAGGAAGCCATCGCGATCGCCAACAGCACCATTTACGGCCTGGGCGGGGCCGTCTGGAGCGGCACGGACGAACATGCGATGAAGGTCGCTCGCCGCCTGCGCACCGGCCAGGTGGACATTAACGGTGGGCCTTTCAACGCCCAGGCACCCTTCGGCGGTTACAAACAGTCCGGCAATGGCCGCGAAAACGGCATTTACGGCTTCGAAGAGTTCCTGGAATTCAAATCCATGCAGCTCAAACCCAGCGCTAGCTGAGTTTTTCTGCCCGCAGGCATGCCGGCCAGGGGGGCGCTCGCGCCTGCTTTTCGCCATCCGTCATAAGCTTGTGTGCTACTTATGTTTTAATGCATAAAGAAAATACAAGCAGTTACACTGACTCTATGGCAGAAGTTACCGTCGTTTTTGCCGATCTCACAGGAAGCACCGGGGTTTTTGAATCACTGGGCAATGCCAAGGCCACACAGGCCATTACGCGACTGACTCAGTGGATTGGCAAGGTCTCCCAGGCCTATCGCGGACATGTCGTGAAATACCTTGGCGATGGCGTTCTTGTGGTGTTTCCCGACAACGCTGACGCCGTTGATGCCGTGACCGAACTGCAGCGGGTGCACAGTGACCGCATCCGCAACTGGCCCGACCCACTCAAGATGCGCCTGCAAATGGGGGTGGCCCGCGGTGAAATCGTCGAGCAGAACGGAGACTGCTTCGGCGATGCCGTCAACCTGGCCTCGCGGCTCAGCGACCTCTCGGGACCCGACCAGATTCTGGCAACCGATGCAGTCATCCAGGATCTGCCCTCCGACACCCTGGTGCGCTCCCGCAGCCTTGGCGCCCTGGAGATTCGTGGCCGCACCGAAGCCTGCCTGGTGCACCGGATCGAATGGCAGTCCGAGCTCATGTCCGAGTCCTTCACGGTACCCGCCAGCCTGAGCGCACCCGCGCCGGTGCAGCCTGCGGCCGCACTGGCATTGATAGAGCTGTCCTGGCTGGACGTCAACACAGCCTTCTCCTCGACCGAGCTACCCATCTTCCTGGGCCGCGACCAGGACGCGCATTTTGTGGTGCAGGACCCGCGCGTGTCCCGCAAGCACGCCAGGATTGAATGGCGCGCCGGCAAGTTCTACCTCGAAGACGTCAGCAGCTACGGCACCTGGGTACGCTTTTCGGACGGCGCGGCAGTGGTGGCGCTGCGCCGGCAGGAATGCGTGCTCCTGCTCGAAGGCGAGATCGCGCTAGGCGCTCCCTTTGAAGATTTCACCGTCCCCACCGTCAGTTTCAAGTTCGCTGACGGCAAAATGCACTTGCAGAAAAAATAAGCTGCGGCCATCCTGCCGGGCAGGGTGATCAAAAAGCCCGCCATGGGCCGCGGCACTGCCATCGGGCGTTTGCGCCCGGCGAACTCAGGGGAGCATGATCTTGGTCTGGTTCAAACGGATTTCCGCCGTGCTGGCTGCGTTGCTGCTGATCGCCGCCGCGGCGGTCGGCATCTATGTTTACCGGGCCAGTCCGGCACTGGACGGCGAACTCCCCGCCCCGGGGCTGCGCGACCGCGTGACCGTGACGCGCGACCCGTCCGACGTCACCCACATCAAGGCCGGATCGCCGCGCGACGCCTGGTTTGCGCTCGGCTATGTGCATGCCCAGGAGCGCGGCTGGCAGCTCGAATTGAACCGTCGCGTGATGCATGGCGAACTTTCCGAGGTGTTCGGCCCGGCTACGCTGGAAACCGACAAGCTGCTGCGCACGCTGGGCGTGGTGCGCGCCGCCGAACGCCAGTGGCAAGGCCTGCCCGCCGAAGGGCGCGAAGCCATGCAGGCCTACAGCGAAGGCATCAACGCCTTTTACGCCGCTTCCCCGCAGGCCTTGTCCCCCGAGTTCCACGTCCTCGGCGTCAAGCCCGGCGGTGCTTCCGGCACGGCCTGGTCGCCTTCCGACAGCCTGGCCTGGTCGCTGATGATGGCGCTGGACCTGGGCGGCAACTGGGGTACCGAATTCGCGCGCCTGTCCGCCGCGCGCGTGGTCAAGACGCCCGAGCTCTGGCAGCTGTTTCCGCCATATCCCGGCGAGCAGCCGGCGTCCAAAGTGGACTTCAGCAAGCTTTATGCCGACCTCGGCGTGTACCGCGCTGACGCAGCGCCCACCCAGAAAGTCTCTGCCGGCCGATCGGCAGCCGAAACGCTCGCCATGGCGGATGGCATCCAGGCCTGGGCGGAGGCCTTGGGCGAGATCGACGGGAAAGGCTCCAACAACTGGGTGGTGGCAGGTTCGCACACTGCCAGCGGCAAGCCCTTGCTGGCCAACGACCCGCACCTGAGCCTGTCGGCGCCGGCCATCTGGTACTTCGCGCGCCTGCAGGCACCCGGCGGCGGTGGCGGCAGCCCCGGGCTGGACGTCATAGGCGCGACCTTGCCCGGCCTGCCATTTGTGGTCATGGGCCGCACCCAAAAAATGGCCTGGGGCTTCACCAACACCGCGCCCGACGTGCAGGACTTGTACCTGGAGCAGATCAATCCCGCCAACCCCCGGCAATACCGCATTCCCTCGGCGGGCGCTTCCGGTGCTGCCGAGGCCTGGGCCGACTTCCAGACCCGCCGCGAAACCATCAAGGTCAAAGGCCAGCCCGATGTGGTGCTCGACGTGCGTGAAAGCCGGCACGGCCCGGTGCTCAGCGATGTGCAGAAATCGCATGCCGAGCTGCTCGACACCCGCAAGTACGTCATCGCGCTGCGCTGGAGCGCGCTGGACGCCGACAACCAGACCGTGCTCGCGGGCTTGCGGGCCAATCGCGCCCAGTCCGTGCAGGAGCTGCTGGACGCCTTCGCGGCCTACCATTCGCCCATGCAAAACGTGGTGACGGCGGACGTCGCGGGCGGTGTGGCTTTCAAGGCCGCCGGCAAGGTGCCGCTGCGCAGGCCCGACAACGACATCCTCGGCATCGCGCCGTCGCCCGGATGGGACTCCCGCTACGACTGGGCCGGCTGGTTGCCGTATGCACAAACACCCGAGGCCGGTCGCGCCGCCATCGAGGCCAAGGGCTGGTGGGCCACGGCCAACCAGCGCATCACGCCGCCGGCTTACCCCTTCTTCATCGGGCAGGACTGGACCGTGCCTTACCGCTACGACCGCATCGAGCAGCTGCTGGCGGCCACACCGCGGCACGACGTGGCCTCCGTGGAGAAAATCCAGGGCGACCAGCTCTCCGCGGCCACCATCCGGCTGCTGCCTTTCCTGCAGAAAACGCTGGCGCAGCCGGGGGGGCATCCACTCGCCGAGGCCGCGCGTAAAGCGATGGCGGGTTTTGACGGCGTCATGCGCGCGGACCAGGCCGCGCCGCTCGTGTTTGCCGCCTGGGCCGACGAGCTCACGCGGGGCATTCTCGGAGCCAAGCTGGGCGATGCGACCTTCAGGCCGCTCTATGGCAAGCGCCATTTCAGGGCGACGCTGGAAGGCATCCTGGAGCGCCAGGATGCCAACTGGTGCGGCGCGGCCGGTTGCGAAGCGCAGTCCGCGGCGGCTCTGGCCCGCGCGTTGGACCGCCTGCAGGCGGCATACGGCGCCGACGTGGGCAGCTGGAACTGGGGCAGGGCGCACGTGGCGCTGTCGGCGCACAAGCCCTTCGGCAATGTGGCTTGGCTCGCGCCCTGGTTTGACGTGCGCGTGCCCACGGGCGGCGACCCCTTCACCGTCAACGTGGGCCAGTACTGGGCCACGGGCGATGCCACGCCCTTTGCCAACCGGCAGGCCGCGTCCCTGCGCGCGGTGTACGACATGGGTGACCCGGAGAAATCCCGCTTCATCTACCAGACCGGGCAAAGCGGCCTGGTGTTTTCCGGCCGCTACAGCGATATGCGAGACAGCTGGGCCGCCGTGCAGTACCGGCCCCTGCAGATGAACCCGCCAGCCTTCGCGCACCAGCTTACGCTGCGGCCCTGAAGTTGCCGTGAAGCAGCAGCGGCTTACGCCGGGATCGCGTCCACGTTGAGCCGGTCCCAGTGCCGGTGCTGCGCGATGGCGGCCAGCAGGTCCCGCGACACCTGGCCGTCGGTGACCTTGCGCGCGTCGGCCAGCATGACACCCGGTGTGGGCACGCTGACGGCCTCCGGATCCTTGCCGAGGCTGAAGCCCAGGGTGGCCAGCAATTGCGCCCCGTCGTTCACGGCGCAAATCGTCTTGCAGTGCTTGTAGGCCTCGAGCACAAAGTGGACCGCCTCGCCCATGGCGCTCAGCGTGGCGGCGCTCTGGTTTCCGCCGGGAATGACCACGGCGTCAAACATCACGGAGGGCATGTTGGTGAAGGTGTGATCCACCATGAGCTGCCGACCCGATGAAGTGCTCACGGCACCCAACTGCGGCCCGACGAGCTTGCACTGGGCGCCAGCATCCACCAGGTCCTGTTGCAGGCGTTTGAGCGCCGCGGCCTCCACGCCGTCGGCCACCAGGATGGCCACCTTGCGTGTCCTGGCGTTGCCGCCGGGGCGGCCCACCATGCGCAGGGCTGGGTCTTCCTCCACCTTGCTCTCGATGCGGTGCTCGCGAAAGCCCAGCCTGCCGGCCGCGGCCTTGGGATCTGGCGGCTTGATGCCCAAGGTCGCGGCCACGCGTGCCGCCAGCTTCAGGTCCACGTGGGCCAGGTTGTCCACCATGCGCTGGCGGATTTCGGGCACTTCCACCTTGGAGAGTTCAAAGCGGAACGCCGCGACGATGTGGTCTTTCTCGGGCGCGCTCTGGCTGTTCCAGAAGAGCGCGGCCTGGGAAAAATGGTCGTCAAAAGAAGGGCTGCGGCGGCGGATCTTCGGCGGCTCCAGCTGTTCGGGGTAGTACTGGAATCCCTGCGCCCCGCCGTCCACCCTGAACTCGGTGCCGCTGCCCAGCGTGTTCGGCTCGTAGGCGACCCGCCCCTTGGCGATGGCCTGGCGGTGCATGCCGTCGCGCTGGAAGTTGTGCATGGGGCAGACGGCCCGGTTGATCGGGAGCTCATGAAAGTTGGCCCCGCCCAGGCGCGAGAGCTGGGTGTCGGTATAGGAAAAAAGCCGGCCCTGTAGCAGCGGGTCGTTGGAAAAATCAATACCGGGAACCAGGTGGCCTGGGTGGAAGGCCACCTGCTCGGTCTCCGCGAAGAAATTGTCCGGGTTGCGGTTGAGCACCATCTTGCCTATGGGCTGCACCGGCACCTGTTTTTCGGGAATCAGCTTCGTCGGGTCGAGGATGTCAAAGCCCAGTTCGCCTTCCTTGCCCTCATCCACGATCTGCACACCCAGCTCCCACTCGGGGAAGTTGCCGCTTTCAATCGCCTCCCACAGGTCGCGCCGGTGGAAGTCGGGGTCCTTGCCGGCGATTTTCTGCGCCTCGTCCCAGTCCAGCCCATGCACGCCCAGCTTGGGCTTCCAGTGGAACTTCACGAAGAAGGCACCGCCCCGGGCATTGATGAAGCGAAAGGTGTGCACGCCAAAGCCCTCCATCATCCGAAAGCTGCGCGGCACGGCCCGGTCTGACATGGCCCACATCAGCATGTGGGTGGATTCGGGCATCAGTGAGACAAAGTCCCAGAAAGTGTCGTGGGCGCTGGCCGCCTGCGGCATTTCATGGTGGGGTTCGGGCTTGAGCGCATGGACCAGGTCCGGGAACTTGATGGCGTCCTGGATGAAGAAGACCGGGATGTTGTTGCCCACCAGGTCGTAGTTGCCTTCGGCGGTATAGAACTTCACCGCGAAGCCGCGCACGTCGCGCACCGTGTCGGCCGAGCCCCTGGAGCCGGCCACGGTGGAAAAGCGCACGAAGACGGGCGTTTCCACGTCCGGGTCCTGCAAAAAACCGGCGCTGGTGTACTGCACCATGGACTTGTAGGGCTTGAAGTAGCCATGCGCGCCCGCGCCCCGGGCGTGCACCGCGCGCTCGGGAATGCGCTCGTGGTCGAAATGGGTGATCTTTTCGCGGAGGATGAAGTCCTCCAGCAGCGTGGGGCCGCGCAAGCCCGCCTTCAGCGAGTTGTGGTTGTCCGGTATTTGCAGGCCCTGGTTGGTTGTCAGCGCCGCCGCGCTACCAGGGCTTGCCGTGGTGAAGCCTTCAAGCTGGGTTTTTTTTTCTTTCGCGCCGTCCGTATTTCGGTAAGGGTTGGCAATGGGGCGCTTGGAGGACGGCATGAAAATCCTTATCTAAAAAATGAAACTCCGCCTGGAGCCGGGGCCCACAAGCGGATCAGGGCGATGGACGCGCCAGCTTCGAAAAGCCCGGCCGGCGCGCAGCGATCAGTTGTCAAGCAGGCCTTCCAGGACCTTGACAGAAGCCAGCAGGCCCAGCGCGGCGACCGTGCCCGCCAGGCACCAGGCCATGAATTCCTGCAGGACTTCCGCGATGTTGTCCGGCAGGGCCATGGACACCAGGAACAGGCCCGCCGCACAGACCAGCACGGTCAGGAAGGCGTGAAGCAGGTCGATATCACGAGGGCTGGCATGAACTCGCCAGGTGGTCAACAGCCCGGCGGCCATGCCTGTCAAAAGTCCGGCCATCAGTTTCATGGTGATGTTTTCCTGTGCTGGGTGAAGGTGTCTGGTGAATCGTGGTCAGGTGGTGCATGGACAATACGGGCCGCCGCCTGGCGATCCAGTAGCCTGATGTCGGCGTGCCGTGTAAGGCCTTTCTGCTCATCGCGTAAGACATCACTTACCGGTGTGCGCAAGCGCTCCTGGGGACGCATAAGAGTTGCTCGGATGGGCGGAACCGGTCGGGGATCGGTGCTTCGCCGGCCAGAGCCCGCCGTATGCCCCGGTCCCAGCCTTTGGCGGCGATCAAATGCCGCTGTGTAGCCTTTTCTCCTACACGGGCATGGTCGTCCTTCCGGCACCAAGGCAGAGATGCCACGCGTAAATTGGAGTGCATGTAAAACCGGCTTGGCCTCCGCTGCGGATTGGCACTCCCCATCATGAAAATGCGCACCTACCTTGTTGAAGACAACCCGACCATCCGCGAGAACCTGATCAGTACGCTGGAAGAGCTGGCGCCGGTTCAATCGGTCGGAACCTGTGAAACCGAAGACGAGGGCGCCAAATGGCTGACACACCATGGGGGCCAATGGGACTTGGCCATCGTCGACCTGTTTCTCAAACAAGGCAGCGGCCTCAGGATCCTGGAAGCCTGCCGCCAACGCAAGCCTTCCCAGAAAATCGTGGTTTTCAGCAACTACGCCACGCGAGAAATGCGTATGCGTTGCGCTGAACTCGGCGTGGATGCGGTTTTCGACAAATCCACCGAAATCGATTGCCTGCTGGCCTACTGCCTCACCCAGAGCCGCAAGCTGGAGACCGCCGCCAATGACGACTCCGGAACGTCAAGCCTGCAGTCCGCCTGAGCAGGCTGACGCTGAAGAACACGAACAGGGCCCAGACCATGAACATGCCCGTGGTGTCACCGGCTTATAACCCGACCTATAGCAGTGGGCCGCGGCGGCTGGATGACGATGTTTTCCAGACGGCCGAGGAAGCGGTGCTGGTTGAAGGGCAGGGCAATGCCGCAGCACGATCGCCATCGGAGTCGGCACGCGGCGGCACTCGAGACGACGGCAACGATGACTCTTCGTTGACGCGCGGCATTCGGGCCTATGTGGCCGAGAAGCCCTGCCAGTCAGCTCTCCTGGCTGCGGCGGTGGGTGCGCTGGCCATGATGCTCCTTCGTTCGCAATTGCGCGGTCGGTTTCAGCGGCTGCGTTCGCTCCGGCCGTGATGACGCTGGGCGCACGCGCCCGCGATCCAAGAAAGTTCTCCATGCCTCTGCACCTTCACGTCCCCGTTCCCCAGCCGCCACCCGGCACACCGGGCATCCACATCCCCCAGGAAGTGCCGCCGTTGATCGTGCCGCCAGAGCCTGGTACGCCACCCGAAGTCACCGACCCCCCGCCGCCCGAACCGACGCTGCCGGTGCGCGAACCCGGCACCAATGTGCCGCCGCAGGCCGTCTCGCACTAGGAATTCGGCAGGAGATTCGCTGGCTGGCTGGCAGGTCAGGAGGCCGAGCCCTGCTGCCGCTGGTATTCCGCCCGCTTCATGGCAAGGTAGCTTTCCTTGTCCACCTCATGCAGCTGGCGGGCGTATTGCTCGGTTGCATCGAACCAGTGTTGCAGACGCGTCTCGAGCTGCTGGGCCGGCGGCTTGTCCAGTGAGTCCAGGTAGGCCTCGATGGCCAGGTAGTAGCGCATGGTGTTGCGCTCCACAGTGCCACGCATGCCGTCCACATAGTCCATGGCAGAGCCGCGCCTTACCTGCGTGAAACCGACCTTGCCGCTGCCGGCCGTGGCCAGGTAGCCCTGCATGGCCAGTCGGCTGGCAACGCCATAACCGTAGGAATAGCGCAGGTGCATAAACGTTTTGCCGTCAGGAAGCGGAACCGCCTGCAACTCGATGCGGTAGTTTTGCGTACCCAGGGGACCCTTGTCGGCCCTGAGTTGCGCGGCCAGATAGTCTGGAGAACTGGCGGCCAGCCGGTAGCTGAACTGAAGCGCGAAAGCGTCCTCCAGCGGCTGCTCGGTTTTCTTGCCGATGTGCATGCTCAGCACGCTGGGGCTTTCGTCCACGCTGGCACGGCAGTGTTTGGTATTGAGGTGCAGTATCAGCACCTCGCACCAGCGCCTGGGGCTCTTGAAGGTGCTGCTGACTGCGGCGAACGGCGAATTCAGCACGGCATAGGCGCTACCGGTGACGGCATTGGCGCCTTCGGACGATTCCAGGAACAGCGGCCTGCGGTAAGCGTTTTGCGCGAGCTGCCCGGCCAGTGCCGCATGCTTTTCGAGCAGGGCAACAGGGCTGGATTCCGTGGCTGCTGCGGTTGGCGGCTGTGATTGCGCGGCGGCGGGGAAAACCGTGCAAAGCAACAGCCACCCCAACAGCACAACACGGCCGAGGCGGCCGGAATGACCGAACGGGCGAAGAAAGCTCATGGCCCCAGTGTGCCAGCGCTGCCAAAGCTGGTTGCGCATACGCTCCTTCGTCCTACATATGATCACCGAAAGCGTGAAGCGCGCGGGAAGCGGGGATTGAACCCGGGCCGGCTCAGGCCTGTGCGGCCTCAGCGAGCGCTTGCGAATCCGCCGCCGCGGAGGCTTCGAAACGCAGCGTAGCCCGGTTGTCTCCGCGCGTCAGGCGCACGGATTCCTGCAAGGCCAGTGCCTGCACATCGCGCCACTCGAGCAGGCGGTAGGGCGGCTTGTCTGCCACTCGCATAGGCTCCACGTCGTCGTGCGGTTTCAACTCGAGGCGCAGGGAGAGAACGCCCTGCGTGAATTCCGCTTGCACGAAAACTTTGCAGGGTGCGGCGGCCGCGTCGGTCAGTGCGATGAGGGCGGCGGTCAGGACATTGCGTAACGCCGACTGCGGTAGCCGCGCGGCAATGCCGCCGGTATTGTCGATCACCGAAAAACCTTTGAAGGAGAGCTGCGTCACCACCATGCCCAGGCATTCCGCGATGCCCGCCTCCGCCGGTACCAGCCGCTTCTCCTTGGGCGCAAGCCAGCTCATCAAATCAACGCAGGATGCGGCGGCTTCTTTTGACAGCGCCACGATGTCGCGCGCGTTTCTCAGCAGCGCTTCCGGGTCGGCATCGGCTTTTTGCAGGCGACGCTCCAGCATGGCCGCCACCATGGCAATCGGTTGCAGGGTGCCCGCCATGTTGTGGCGTATCACGGGCGCGAGCCTGCGCATGAGGGCATAGTGCGCCGCTTCCGCCTCGAATTTTTCCGATTCGTTTTCCAATCCGTTTGCCTGTTCTGTCTTGCTGCTGGATTGAGCGCTCATGGTGCTGCCGCCGATAGATGTTGACGAAAACTGCAGGCGAATCTGCAGGCCCACGCCGCGCAGCGCGTACACATTTGGCTGCGATATTTTCAAGGCGTAACTACAAAATATACAGCTCTCGAATCGAAGCTCGTGTAAGCCAATGCCGACAGTTTTGATGCTGTGACGGGTATGCCGCACATTGTTTTCGCCATTGGGAAAATAGTGCGTTATTTAGTTGTCATTCTGTATCTTCGCGAGTAATCTCGGCACCCGTTTCTACAAAAAGTTACCCTCAATACAGGATGATCAATATGGAGGCTTTGACCAAGCTTTCGGTGGTGGAGCGCGACACCGAATTGAAGTCCATTCTCAAATCTTTGAGCGCGTTCAGGCGCGGCGAGTCCGGCGTCACACTTCCAACGGAATGGGAGGGTGTCTATGGAAAGATCGCCGCTGAATTCAACCAGCTGTCGGCCATGGCGGCCGCGACCACCAGCCGCTGCAAAAGCATGGCAGCCAAGCCACGCTCGGTGTCCCGCGCCAGCCGGCGCCTGCCTGAAGAAAAGCTCTCGGGCTTCTGGCTGGAAAACACAATGGCCCTCAACAGCGTGCTGGAGGAAGCCGATGCGGCGGCGGAATGCACCAAGGTGGTGTTGACCGCATTGACCGATCTCAAAAAAGGTGACGCACGCGCCTCCTTGCCCCAGGACTGGACCGGCGTGCCCGGCAAGGTGGCCGATGCCTTCAATGAAGTGGTTTCCGAGAATGTGCGCATGGCCCGTGAGCTCGAACGCCTGAGCCGCGTGGTCGGCAAGCAGGGCCGGCTCAAGGAGCGGGCCTATGTGCCCGATGCCACGGGTTTCTGGCGCGACTCCGCGGAGTCCATCAACTCGCTGATTGCCGACCTGGTTCACCCCACCAGCGAAGTGGCACGTGTGATCGGCGCCGTGGCGCAAGGCGATCTCTCCAAGAGCATGGCACTGGAGGCCGAGGGTAGGGCGCTGGAAGGCGAATTCCTGCGCACCGCGATGATCATCAACAAAATGGTCGAGCAGCTCGGCACTTTCTCCGCGGAGGTGACGCGGGTGGCGCGTGAAGTGGGTACCGAAGGCAAGCTGGGTGGCCAGGCCGACGTGCAGGGTGTGGCCGGCACCTGGAAGGACCTGACCGACTCGGTCAACTCCATGGGCTCCAACCTTACGGCGCAGGTGCGCAACATCGCGGAGGTGACGACGGCCGTGGCCGCCGGTGACCTCTCCAAGAAGATCACGGTGGACGTGAAGGGCGAGATTCTCGAGCTCAAGAACACCATCAACACCATGGTGGACCAGCTGCGGTCGTTTGCTTCGGAAGTGACGCGGGTGGCGCGTGAGGTGGGCACCGAGGGCAAGCTGGGCGGCCAGGCCGATGTGCAAGGCGTGGCCGGCACCTGGAAGGACCTGACCGACAACGTGAACTTCATGGCCGGTAACCTGACATCCCAGGTGCGCAACATCGCCGACGTGACGAAAGCCGTGGCGGCCGGCGACCTCTCCAAAAAGATCACGGTGGACGTGAAGGGCGAGATCCTGGAACTCAAGAACACTATCAACACCATGGTGGACCAGCTCTCATCCTTCGCGTCGGAAGTGACGCGCGTGGCACGCGAGGTGGGTACCGAGGGCAAGCTGGGCGGGCAGGCCGATGTGCAAGGTGTTGCCGGCACCTGGAAGGACCTGACCGACTCGGTCAACTCCATGGGCTCCAACCTGACCGGCCAGGTGCGAAACATTGCCGAGGTGACCACGGCCGTGGCGGCCGGCGACCTCTCCAAAAAGATCACGGTGGACGTGAAGGGCGAGATTCTGGAACTGAAGAACACCATCAACACCATGGTGGATCAGCTCTCGTCATTCGCGTCGGAAGTGACGCGCGTGGCACGCGAGGTGGGTACCGAGGGCAAGCTGGGCGGCCAAGCCGACGTGCAGGGCGTTGCCGGCACCTGGAAGGACCTGACCGACTCGGTCAACTCCATGGGCTCCAACCTGACAGGCCAGGTGCGCAATATCGCCGAGGTGACCAAGGCCGTGGCGGCCGGTGACCTCTCCAAGAAGATCACGGTGGACGTGAAGGGCGAGATTCTTGAACTCAAGAACACCATCAACACCATGGTGGACCAGCTGCGATCTTTTGCCTCCGAAGTGACGCGCGTGGCGCGCGAGGTGGGTACCGAGGGCAAGCTGGGCGGACAAGCCGACGTGCAGGGCGTTGCCGGCACCTGGAAGGACCTGACTGACTCGGTCAACTCCATGGGCTCCAACCTGACCGGCCAGGTGCGCAATATTGCCGAGGTGACGACGGCTGTGGCAGCCGGTGACCTTTCCAAAAAAATCACGGTGGACGTGAAGGGCGAGATCCTGGAACTGAAGAACACCATCAACACCATGGTGGACCAGCTGCGGTCGTTTGCATCCGAAGTGACGCGGGTGGCGCGTGAAGTGGGTACCGAAGGCAAGCTGGGCGGCCAGGCCGACGTGCAGGGTGTGGCCGGCACTTGGAAGGACTTGACCGACTCGGTCAACTCCATGGGCTCCAACCTCACGGCGCAGGTGCGCAACATCGCGGAGGTGACGACGGCCGTGGCCGCCGGTGACCTCTCCAAGAAGATCACGGTGGACGTGAAGGGCGAGATTCTCGAGCTCAAGAACACCATCAATACCATGGTGGACCAGCTGCGGTCGTTTGCTTCGGAAGTGACGCGGGTTGCGCGTGAGGTGGGCACCGAGGGCAAGCTGGGCGGCCAGGCCGATGTGCAGGGCGTGGCCGGCACCTGGAAGGACCTGACCGACAACGTGAACTTCATGGCCGGTAACCTGACATCCCAGGTGCGCAACATCGCCGACGTGACCAAAGCCGTGGCGGCCGGCGACCTCTCCAAAAAGATCACGGTGGACGTGAAGGGCGAGATTCTGGAACTGAAGAACACCATCAATACGATGGTGGACCAGCTGCGGTCGTTTGCATCCGAAGTGACGCGCGTGGCGCGTGAGGTGGGTACTGAAGGCAAGCTGGGTGGCCAAGCCGATGTGCAGGGCGTTGCCGGCACCTGGAAGGACCTGACCGACAACGTGAATTTCATGGCCGGCAACCTGACCGGCCAGGTGCGCGGCATCGCCAAGGTGGTGACGGCCGTGGCCAACGGCGACCTGGACCAGAAACTCACGGTGGAAGCCAAGGGCGAGATCGCCGCGCTGGCCGACACCATCAACAGCATGACCGACACGCTGGCCACCTTTGCCGACCAGGTGACGACGGTGGCGCGCGAGGTGGGGGTGGAAGGCAAGCTGGGCGGCCAAGCCAAGGTGCCGGGCGCGGCAGGTACCTGGAAAGGCCTGACCGAAAACGTGAACCAGCTGGCCGCCAACCTGACAACCCAGGTGCGCGCCATTGCCGAGGTGGCGACGGCCGTGACGCAGGGTGACTTGACGCGGTCCATCACCGTGGAAGCGCTGGGTGAAGTGGCGGCGCTGAAAGACACGATCAATGAAATGATCCGCAACCTCAAGGACACGACGCAGGTCAATACCGAGCAGGACTGGCTCAAGACCAACCTGGCCAAGTTCAGCCGCATGCTGCAGGGCCAGAAGGACCTGGTGGCCGTGGGCCACCTGATCCTGTCGGAACTCGCGCCCGTGGTGGGCGCCCAGCAGGCCGAGTTCTATGTGCTGAGCTACACCCAGGAAAGGCCGCGCCTGCGCCTCATGGCCAGCTATGCCTCCGACGGGCAGGGCGCCTACGGCAAGGAAATTGACCTGGGCCAGGGCCTCATAGGTCAATGCGCTTTTGACAAGCAGAAGATTCTTTTGACCTCCTCGCTGCCCCAGGGCCTGAAGATCTCGTCGGGCCTGACCGAGGTCGCGCCCATGGACATCCTGGTGCTGCCCATCATTTTTGAAGGCCAGGTCCGGGGCGTGGTCGAACTCGCCTCGGTCGAGCGCTTCAACCCGACGCACCAGGCTTTCCTGGACCAGCTGACGGAAAGTATCGGCATCGTGATCAACACGATTGAAGCCAATATGCGCACCGAGGACCTGCTGACCCAGTCGCAGTCCCTGGCGCAGGAGCTGCAGAGCCGGCAGGAGGAGCTTCAGCAGACCAACGAGGAACTCCAGGAAAAAGCCCACCTGCTGGTCCAGCAGAACGACGAGGTCGAGCGCAAGAACCAGGAGGTCGAGCAGGCCCGCCAGGCGCTGGAGGAAAAAGCCAAGCAGCTGTCGCTGACCTCCAAGTACAAGTCGGAGTTCCTGGCCAATATGTCGCACGAGCTGCGCACGCCGCTCAACAGCCTGCTGATCCTGTCAGACCAGCTGTGCAAGAACTCCGAAGGCAACCTGACGGCCAAGCAGGTGGAGTTTTCCAAGACCATCCACTCCTCGGGCAACGACCTGCTGATGCTGATCAACGACATCCTGGACCTGTCCAAGATCGAGTCGGGCACGGTGGTGGTCGACGTCAACGAGCTGCGGCTCTCCGACCTGCAGATGTATGTGGAGCGCACGTTCCGCCACGTGGCCGAGGCCAAGAATGTGGACTTCCTGATCACCACCGGGCTGCAGCTGCCGGTATCCATGGTGACCGACGTCAAGCGCCTGCAGCAGATCCTCAAGAACCTGCTGTCCAACGCCTTCAAGTTCACGCACCAGGGCCATGTGGCCCTTTCCATCGAGGAAGCCTTTACCGGCTGGAGCCCGGACCACGAAGAACTCAACCGCGCCCAGCAGGTGCTGGCGTTTTCCGTCACCGACACCGGCATAGGCATTTCGGCCGATAAGCAACAGATCATTTTTGAGGCCTTCCAGCAGGCAGACGGCAGTACCAGCCGCAAGTACGGCGGCACAGGCCTGGGCCTGGCCATCAGCCGCGAGCTCTCCCGCCTGCTGGGCGGCGAGATCCGCCTTTCCAGCGCGCCGGGCGAGGGCAGCAGCTTTGTGCTTTACCTGCCGCTCACCTATTCCTCGCCACGCGGCGCGCGCAAGCCCGGCGGCAGTGCCGAGCAGCGCATGGAACCCGTCCAGCCTGTCCAGCCCGTCAGCCGCCTGGGCTTTGAGAAAGCGCCCCCCGCCTTCGAAGATTCCACCTTGTCCCTCGATTCCCCGGCTCCGGCAAACGAGGCCGCGGACGACCGGCACAACATACAGCCCGGCGACTTCGTGCTGCTGATCGTGGAGAACGACCTGGCCTTCGCCAGCTTCCTGCTCGATGCCGCGAGAGCCAAGGGCTTCAAGGGCCTGGTGACCTCGCTGGGCGCCGGCGCGTTGACGCTCGCGGCGGAGTTCAAGCCCTCGGCCATCACGCTGGACATGCACCTGCCGGACATGGAAGGCTGGCGTGTGCTTGAGCGCGTCAAGCAGGACTTCAGCGTACGGCACATTCCCGTCTGCGTCATCTCTACCGACGATTCCCAGGAACGCGCCTACCGTTCGGGTGCCATGGCTTTTATCGCCAAGCCCATACCGTCCAAGGAAGTGCTCGACGAGATGCTGGACCAGTTGCACCGCTATGTCTCGCGCCCGGTGCGGCATGTGCTCGTGACCCTGAAGGACCAGGCCCTGCGCGACGAGGTCACCGGCCTGCTGGCCCACAGCCACATCCTGTGCCAGGCGGCGGCGTCGCTGGCCGAGGTCAAGCCGCAGGACTTCGCCCGCTTTGAATGCGCCATCACCGACGAGCCCTCGCTAGCGGAGGGCTTCGAGCAGCTGCGCAGCACCTTGCCCGCGCCCTCGGTGCTCGGGCCGCTGCCGGTGGTGGTCTGGCGCGAAGGGCCGATTGACGCGCTGCACCAGCCGGCCTGGCAGGCCCGGGACGGCTATCTGTTCCGTGAGGCCCGGTCCGTCCCCCGCGTGCTGGACCTGGCCCTGCATGCCCTGCATGTGAACGAAGCGCGCATGACCGACAAGCAGCGCGGCGCCTTGCGCGGCCTGCACGACGCCAACAAGTCGCTGGCCGGCAAAAGGGTGCTGATCGTCGACGACGACATGCGCAATATTTTTGCCCTGGCCACCGTGCTGGAAGAAGAGGGCATGGACATCGTCTGGGCCGACAACGGTCATGACGCCATCGCCAAGGTCGCCTCCGATCCCAAGCTCAGCGTGGTGCTGATGGACATCATGATGCCGGTCATGGACGGCCTGGTCACCATGCAGGAGATACGCAAGCTGCCGGCCGGCAAGACCCTGCCCATGATCGCGGTCACGGCCAAGGCCATGAAGGGCGATCGCGAAAAATGCATAGAGGCGGGCGCCTGGGACTATCTTTCCAAACCCGTCAACACGGAGAACCTCCTCGCCGTGCTGCGCGCCTGGTTGCCGCGATGAGCGCCGTCCTCGCCATGCCGCAGGAACCGGCCATCATGCTCAACCCGGATCCGGTCAATATCCTGATCGTTGACGACCTGCCCGAAAAGCATGTCGTCATGCGCAGCATCCTGGAAGAGCTGGGGCAGAACCTCATCAGCGCCCGCTCCGGCCGGGAAGCCCTGCGCCTGATCCTGGAGATGGAATTTGCCGTCATCCTGCTGGACGTGAACATGCCCGACATCGACGGGCTGGAAACCGCCAGCCTGATCCGCCAGTACAAGAAGACCGCGCAGACGCCCATCCTGTTCATCACGGCCTATGTCGACGAAGCGCAGGCCGCCAAGGGCTATGCGTTGGGCGCGGTGGACTACATCTCATCGCCGGTCGTGCCCGGCGTGCTGCGCTCCAAGGTCAAGGTGTTCGTCGAGCTGCACCGCATGAACCGGCAATTGCAGCAGCAGGCCATCGAGCGCGAGGCGCTGGTGCGTTCCGAGGCGGCACGCACGGCGGCGGAAGGCGCCACGCGCCGCGCGGCCTACCTGGCCGATGCCAGCCGGCGCCTCTCGATGTCCCTCAATATCGACGCCACCGCCCATGCACTGGCGGACATCGCGGTGCCGGGCCTGGGTGACATGGCGGCCGTTTCCCTGCTGGACAGCCACGGGGAGCTGCATTGCCGCTGCCTCAAGATTTCGGGCAGCGTGGACACGTCCGTGGGCCCGGTGCTGCTCGAATGCCAGCGCGAGCTGAGCCCGTCCATGGCGGAACGGGTCCGCCAGGCCATGCGCTCGCGGGAAATCACCTTCCTGCCCGCGACCGAGCTGTGCGCGGCGCCACCCGGGTCGTCGCCGCCGCCTGAGTGGCCTGAGTTGCCGGCCGACCACGACGAGATGGCGCTTTGCCCATTGGTGGCCGGTGAGCAGCAACTGGGCGCGCTCATCCTGTTCGGCAAGGCCGGCGGCTTCGCGCAGGCCGATGCCGCCCTGCTCAGCGAGGTGGTGGGGCGCGCCTCCATCGCCATGGAGAACGCCAGGCTTTACACGCTGGTGCAGGAGGCCGACCGCCGCAAGAACGAGTTCCTCGCCATGCTCGCGCACGAGCTGCGCAACCCGCTGGCGCCCATACGCAACGCGGTGCACATCATCCACGGTGCCCAGGTGGCCGACCCGACGGTGGCCTGGGCGCGCGACGTGATCGCGCGCCAGGTGGAGCATATGTCCAGGATGGTCGACGACCTGCTGGACGTGTCGCGCATCGTGCGCGGCAAGGTGACCGTCCACATGGAGCCGCTGCTGCTGAAGACCCTGTGCGAGCGCGCCGTCGAAGCCAGCAGCCCCCTGCTGGCCGCCCGGCAGCAGGAGCTCCTGGTCGATATCCCGCGTGAATCGGTGGTCCTGCAGGGCGACCTGGTGAGGCTCTCCCAAGTGCTGTCCAACCTGCTGAACAACGCCTCCAAGTTCACCGACCCGGGCGGAAAGATCAGCCTGGACGCGACGTTGCAGGGCGATGAGGTGAGCATCACCGTCACCGACACCGGCCAGGGCATCGAGGCCGAATTCCTGCCGCACATCTTCGACCTGTTCGCACAGGGCGACCAGGCGCTGGACCGCGCCCAGGGCGGCCTGGGCATTGGCCTGACGCTGGTCAAGCACCTGGTGCAGCTGCACAAGGGCAGGGTGGAGGCGCACAGCGAGGGCCGGGGCCGTGGGTGCCGGATTTCCGTGGCCTTCCCGGCCCGGGTCCTGCCGCAGGGGGTTGCCCTTCCCGCCGCTGCCCCGCCGAAAGCGCCCAAGGCGGCGCCGGCGGACTTGCGCAAGATTCTTGTCGTCGACGACCTGCCGGCTTCGGCCGACACGCTCAAGGTCTTGCTGGAGCTCGAGGGCTATGTCGTCAGGATCGCGAATGACGGCGCGACCGCGCTCACGGTGGCCCGGGAGTTCGCGCCGGATGTGCTCATCCTCGACATCGGCCTGCCCGGCATGGATGGCTTTGAAGTGGCCCGCCAGTTGCGCAGCCGCCCCGAGTCCAGGGACGCGCTGTTGATCGCCCTGACGGGATACGGGGAGGCCGAAAGCCGCCAGAGGTCGCAGAGCGCGGGCTTCGACCACCATGTGGTCAAACCCGCCGACATCGACTTGCTGCTGTCCATCGTCAGCCAGCCGGCCACGGCGCGCAACGCCGTGCGCGAGCACTAGCCGCAAACCGCGGCGCATCAACAGCCTGCAAGCGCAGGCGCGCCGCTCTCCGGCGAGAGCCCGGGTTGCGCCGGCTTCGGGGGCTTCGGGCTACCTGGCCGCCAGCGCTTCGGCTCCCTGGGCTTGCCAGCCGCCTCCCAGTGCCTTGAAGGCGGAGACCGCCGCGCGCGCGGATTCGGTTTGCGCCTGCGCCCGCGTGTCGGAAGCACGCAGCAGGTTTTCGTCGGCCTGCAGGACTTCGACGAGGCTGACCACCCCTTTCTGGTAGGCCGCGAACGAGGCGGCCCTTGCACGGCCCAGCGAATCCACCCCCTGGGCCAGCAGGCCGGCCTGGTCTTCGCGTTTGGCCAGGGCCGAGAAGGCGTTTTCCACGTCTTCTGTGGCGCGCAACACGGCGAGCTTGTAAGCGGCCAGCGCCTCGGCTTCCTGGCCTTTGGCCAGGTCGATCTGCGCGTTGATGCGGCCGAAATCAAAGAGGCGCCAGCGAAGGCCCAGCACGCCGGCGGCTTGGCTCGAGCTGCCGGTGAACAGCCTGCCGCCGGGGATCGATGTCGCGCTGCCCACCAGCCCGCTCAAGGAGAGCTTGGGGTAGTATTCGGCGACCGCCACGCCGATGCGCGCGTTGGACGCTGCGAGGCGGCGCTCGGCAACCATCAGGTCGGGCCGGCGCCTGAGCAGGTCGCCCGGCGTGCCGGCGGAGGCGATTTGCGGAGCGGCCGGAACGGCACCGGCAGTCGCCAGTTCCGCGCGGTGTGTACCTGGTGCTGTGCCCAGCATCACGTCCAGCGCATTCATGGCTGTGTCCAGCCCGGCCTCAAGCACGGGCACCGATGCTTTCACCTGGGCCAGCGCACCCTCGGCCTGCTGCACTTGCTGCTCGGCCGCCAGGCCCTTGCCGTACAGCTGCCTGATGATGGAGAGCAGATCCTGTTGCGTCTGTACCTGCTTGCGCGCGATCTCGAGGCGGGCCTGCAGGCCGCGGATGCCGATGTAGACGTCGGCCGTCTGCGCCGCCACCGTAAGCCGAACCGCGGCCGCGCCAGCCTCCGAAGCCTGGTAGTCGGCAAGTGCTGCTTCACGCCCGCGGCGCAAGCCGCCAAACAGGTCCAGTTCCCAGCCTGCGGCCAGGTTGGCTTCATACGACCTGCCGAAGCGATCGAAACCAGGCCGCGAATTCAGGATCTGGCCCATGGGCGTTTCAACAGACTGGTAGGCCCGTGTGCCCTGGGCGCCAAGGCTGGCGGAGGGCAGCAGCGCGGCATCCGCGGCACCGAGTCCCGCGCGTGCCTGGCTGACGCGGGCGGATGCCTGCGCGAGGTCCAGGTTTTGCGCCAGCGCCAGCTTGACGAAGCGGGTCAGTTGCGTATCACCAAAGCCTTCCCACCAGACGGCGGCATCGGCGCCTGCCTGGGCCTGGCGTTGCTCAATGGCTTGCTGGCCCATGTAGCGACCCGGCATGGGTGTGTCGGGCCGGGCGTAGTCGGGCCCGACCGCGCAACCCGCTGAAAGGCTGGCGATGGCCAGCATCGTGAGACTGTGTTTGATTAGCATTGCGGATCTTCCGTGAAGTGAAGAACTGGGTAAGACGAAACTGATTTTTTGAAAAATTAATGTGACTATATTACAATATGGTCACTTGTTGTGCAAATCCATGGTAAGGAGTAAGCTCTCCACATGACCAAAGCAAGTACGTCCCCAGCGCCGGCCCGGGGCCCCGCCGACCATGAAGTCCGGGACCAGATCGTCCAGGCCGCCACCCAGCACTTCCGCCTTTACGGCTACGAGAAAACCACGGTCTCCGACCTCGCCAAGGCCATCGGCTTTTCCAAGGCCTATATCTACAAGTTCTTCGAATCCAAGCAGGCCATTGGCGAGCTCATCTGTGCCAATTGCCTGCGGGAAATCGAAGCCGATATCCGGACGGCCATTGAGGGCGTGGAACGCCCGCCGGAAAAGCTCAGGCGCATGTTCAAGGCGATGGTCGAGTCAAGCCTGCGGCTGTTCTTCGAGGACCGCAAGCTCTATGACATCGCGGCCTCGGCCGCCACCGGACGCTGGGAGGCGGTGCGCGCCTTCGAGCTGCGCATGCAGGCCATGGTGCAGGACGTGTTGCGCCAGGGGCGGGAAACCGAAGACTTCGAGCGCAAGACGCCACTCGATGAGACGACGGCGGCGGTATGCCTTGTCATGCGTCCCTACCTCAATCCCTTGCTCCTGCAATACAGCCTGGACTCCACCGAGGAGGCGCCGGCCCAGCTTTCGAGCCTGGTGCTTCGCAGCCTGTCGCCATGAATGATTAATTAGCAGCATTGATTGTGACTATTGACAAATATAGTCACTAGTCTCAAAATGAAATCCTGTCTGGTTTTTACGGGATTTCCATGCCTAACCGCCTTGTCTCCTTTGCCGCCGTGCCTGCATTGGCGCTTGCCTTGGCCGCCTGCGGCGATAAAAAGCTTTCCGACCCGCGCACCGAAGCGCCCCTGGTGCGCGTGGCCACCGTCCGTGACGCAGCCCTTGCGTCGCGCACCTTCACCGGGACCGTGGCCGCCCGGGTGCAAAGCGACCTGGGCTTTCGCGTCCCAGGCAAAGTGCTGGAGCGCCTGGTGGACGCAGGGCAAAGCGTCAGGCGCGGCCAGGTGCTGGCGCGCATAGACCCGGTTGACCTGAAGCTGGCGGCGCATGCCCAGCAGGAAGCCGTCGCAGCCGTCCGCGCGCGGGCACAGCAGACCGCTGAGGACGAAGCCCGTTATCGCGACCTGCGCGGAACCGGCGCGATATCGGCTTCGGCCTATGACCAGGTCAAGGCCGCGGCGGATGCGGCCAAAGCCCAGCTCAATGCGGCCGAAGCCCAGGCCGATGTGGCGCGCAACGCGAGCCGCTATGCGGAACTGGTGGCCGATGCCGATGGCGTCGTCATGGAAACGCTGGCGGAAGCCGGCCAGGTCGTCACCGCGGGCCAGGTAGTGGTGCGGCTTGCGCATGCCGGTCGCCGTGAGGCTGTCGTCCAGTTTCCGGAAACCCTGCGCCCCGCGGTGGGGTCAACCGGTGTGGCCACGCTTTTTGGCAAGGAAGGGGCGGGCGTTCCCGCCAGGCTCAGGCAGATTTCGGATGCCGCGGACAGGCTGACACGCACTTTCGAGGCACGCTATGTGCTGGATGGCGAGCTGTCCAACGCGCCGCTGGGCAGCACGGTCACCATCCAGGTCGCGGAGGCGGCTACCACCGTGCAAGGCGGTTTGTCGGTACCCATTGCCTCGCTGTTCGATGCCGGCAAGGGGCCGGGCGTCTGGGTCATCCAGGGTGAGCCGGCAAAAGTGTCCTGGCGGCCCGTCACGGTCCAGCGCCTGGGCGACGACAGCGCGCGCGTAACCGGCACCCTCAAGCAGGGTGAGCGCATCGTCGCGCTGGGCACGCACCTGCTGCGCGAAGGCGAGCAGGTCCGGGTGGCCGGCGAGGCCGCCGTCGTCGCGAAAGCCAGGCCATGAACGAGGGCCGCTTTAACCTGTCGGCGCTCGCCGTTCGCGAGCGCTCCGTCACCCTGTTCCTGATCTGCCTGATCTCCCTGGCGGGCTTGGTCTCCTTCTTCAAGCTCGGGCGGGCCGAAGACCCGGCCTTTACCGTCAAGGTGATGACCATCATCACCGCCTGGCCCGGCGCCACGGCGCAGGAAATGCAGGACCAGGTCGCCGAAAAGCTTGAGAAGCGCCTGCAGGAGCTGCGCTGGTACGACCGCAGCGAAACCTACACCCGGCCCGGCCTGGCTTTCACCACCCTCAGCCTGCTGGACACCACACCGCCCTCGGAAGTGCAGGAGCAGTTCTACCAGGCGCGCAAAAAAGTTGGTGACGAAGCCGCCAACCTCCCCTCAGGCGTCATCGGGCCCATGGTCAACGATGAATATTCGGATGTCACCTTCGCCCTGTTCGCGCTCAAGGCCAAAGGCGAACAGCAGCGCCTGCTGGTGCGTGATGCGGAGACGCTGCGCCAGCAGCTGCTGCACGTGCCGGGCGTCAAGAAAGTCAACATCGTCGGTGAGCAGGCAGAGCGCATTTATGTCGAGTTCTCCCACGAACGCCTGGCGACACTGGGCCTCAGCCCCCAGGACGTCTTCGCCGCCCTCAACAGCCAGAACGCCCTGACGCCTGCCGGTTCGGTGGAGACCCGGGGGCCGCAGGTGTTCATCCGCCTGGACGGCGCTTTCGATGAGCTGCAGAAAATCCGCGACACGCCGGTCGCAGCCCATGGGCGCACCCTGAAGCTGTCGGACATCGCCACCGTCAAGCGCGGCTATGAAGACCCGGCAACCTTCATGATCCGCAACGGCGGCGAGCCCGCGCTGCTGCTGGGCGTCGTCATGCGAGACGGCTGGAACGGCCTGGACCTGGGCAAGGCGCTGGACAAAGAGCTTGGCGCGATCAACGCCGACCTGCCGCTGGGCATGGGCCTGACCAAGGTCACGGACCAATCGGTCAACATCAGCTCGTCGGTCGACGAGTTCATGGTCAAGTTCTTCGTCGCGCTGCTGGTGGTCATGGTGGTGTGCTTTGTCAGCATGGGCTGGCGCGTCGGCATCGTGGTCGCCGCGGCCGTGCCGCTGACGCTGGCCGCGGTTTTCGTCGTGATGGCCGCGACCGGAAAGAACTTCGACCGCATCACGCTGGGGTCGCTGATCCTGGGCCTGGGCCTGCTGGTGGACGACGCGATCATCGCCATTGAAATGATGGTGGTGAAGATGGAGGAGGGCTACAGCCGCACCGCCGCATCCGCCTATGCCTGGAGCCACACCGCCGCGCCTATGCTTTCGGGCACGCTGGTCACGGCCGTTGGTTTCATGCCCAACGGTTTTGCCCGGTCCACCGCAGGCGAATACACCAGCAATATGTTCTGGATTGTCGGCATCGCCCTCATCGCGTCCTGGGTGGTCGCCGTGGTGTTCACGCCTTACCTGGGCGTCAAGCTGCTGCCCGACCTCAAAAAGATCGAAGGCGGGCATGAGGCCCTCTACGACACGCCGCGCTACAACCGCTTCCGCCGGATGCTGGGGCGCGTCATCGCCCGCAAGTGGCTGGTTGCCGGCGCGGTGGCGGGCCTTTTTGCCGTCGCGGTGCTGGGTATGGCGGTGGTCAAGAAGCAGTTCTTCCCGATCTCGGACCGCCCTGAAGTGCTGGTAGAAGTGCAGATGCCTTATGGCACATCGATTGTGCAGACCAGCGCCGCTGCCGCGAAGGTGGAAGGATGGCTGGCCCAGCAGCCGGAAGCCAAAATCGTCACCGCCTACGTCGGCCAGGGCGCGCCGCGCTTCTTCCTGGCCATGGGCCCGGAGCTGCCCGATCCTTCGTTTGCCAAGATCGTGGTCCGCACCGACAGCCAGGACGAGCGCGAAGCTTTGAAAATGCGGCTGCGCAAGGCGATCGCCGACGGCATCGCCCCGGAGGCTCGGGTGCGTGTCACCCAGCTGGTGTTCGGCCCGTATTCCCCGTTCCCGGTGGCTTTCCGTGTCACGGGGCCCGATGCGGAAACGCTGCGCAAGATCGCCGCCGAGGTGCAGCAGGTCATGGATGCCAGCCCGATGATGCGCACCGTCAACAACGACTGGGGCACGCGCAGCCCGACGCTGCACTTCACCCTGCAGCAAGACCGCCTGCAGGCCGTGGGCCTGAGCTCCAGCACCGTGGCCCAACAACTGCAGTTTTTGCTGAGCGGTGTCCCGCTGACAGCCGTGCGTGAGGACATTCGCACGGTGCAGGTCGTGGCCCGTTCAGCCGGCGGTACACGGCTGGATCCGGCGAAGATCGCGGACTTCACGCTGACCGGCGCCAGCGGCCAACGCATCCCGCTGTCGCAGGTGGGCAAGGTCGAGGTGCGCACCGAGGAGCCCATCATGCGCCGGCGCGACCGCATGCCGACCATCACCGTGCGCGGCGACATCGCCGAAGGCCTGCAGCCGCCGGACGTGTCCACCGCCATCAGCCAGCAGCTGCAGCCCATCATCGCGAAGCTGCCGGGCGGCTATCGCATCGAGGAAGCGGGCGCCATTGAGGAAGCGGGCAAGGCCACTAAAGCGATGCTGCCCCTGTTCCCCATCATGCTGGCCGTCACGCTGCTGATCATCATCTTCCAGGTGCGCTCCATCTCCGCGATGGTCATGGTCTTCCTGACCAGTCCCCTGGGCCTGATCGGCGTGGTGCCCACCTTGATCCTGTTCCAGCAACCCTTCGGCATCAATGCCTTGGTCGGATTGATCGCGCTGTCAGGGATCCTGATGCGCAACACCTTGATCCTGATCGGGCAGATACACCACAACGAACAGGAGGGCCTCGACCCCTTCCGTGCAATTGTCGAGGCCACCGTGCAGCGTTCTCGCCCTGTGATCCTGACTGCGCTGGCGGCCATCCTGGCCTTTATTCCACTCACGCATTCGGTGTTCTGGGGCACGCTCGCCTACACGCTGATAGGCGGCACCTTCGCCGGGACGGTCCTCACGCTGGTCTTCCTGCCGGCCATGTATTCCATCTGGTTCGGCATCAAGCCGGCCGCAGGGGAGGGCCCGCGGGCACCCCATCCGCCTGAAAGCAGGCATGAAGGCGGGCCCGATGTGGCGGATGCCGCATTGGCCCACTGATCCTCTTCCACCGTATTTCTTTTTTAACACCCGTCCCTCTCGAAGGATCTCCCATGTCGAATTCCCAAGTTGTTGTTGTGACCGGCGTGTCGTCGGGCATAGGCCGCGCCGCCGCGGAAAAGTTCGCCAGGCAGGGCTGCCAGGTGTTCGGCACCGTGCGCAGCGCCGCGAAAACCAAGCCATTGCCGGGCGTCGAACTGCTTGAAATGGATGTTCGCGATGACGCGTCCGTCCAGCACGCCATCCAGTCCATCATTCACCAGGCCGGCCGCATCGACGTGCTCGTCAACAACGCGGGCGTGACCCTGGTCGGCGCGGTAGAAGAAACCGCCATCCATGAAGCCGCGGCACTGTTCGAAACCAATGTGTTCGGCATCCTGCGCACCGTGCAGGCGGTGCTTCCGCACATGCGCGCCCGGCGCGCGGGGCGCATCGTCAATGTCAGCTCGATGCTCGGTTTGCTTCCGGCGCCCTATATGGGACTCTATTCGGCGTCCAAGCATGCGGTGGAAGGGCTGTCTGAAACTCTGGACCATGAGGTGCGCCAGTTCGGCATACGCGTCACGCTGGTCGAGCCGCACTACACCCGGACCAACCTGGACCTCAATTCACCCCATGCCGCCAAAGAAATCGCGGCCTATGACCGTGAACGCGGCCTGGTATCCCGCGCGATCACCGATAGCGTCAACAAGGCCCCTGAACCCGAAGGCGTGGCTAACACGATTGTCGAGGCTGCCCTCGGTGCATGGCGTATGCGCCGCACGCCCGCTGGCCAGGCGTCCCTGCTGAGCAAGTTGCGCCGGTTTATGCCTGCCGGTCCTGTGGATTCAAGCTTGAGGAAAGCATTCGGGCTTGGCTGAGCGATTCATCTGTTCAGCAAGCGGCAAGAGTGGGATGATGGGGCCGTTACTGCAGCCAAGTTCAAGGAGCGCAGCATCGTGATCAGGCTACTCTATATCAGCGACGCGAAGGAAGGCATCAATGAAGACGCCGTGAACGGCGTCCTCAAAAGCGCCGCAAAAAACAACCCGCCTTTGGGCATTACCGGCCTGCTGGTTTTTGGGGGCGGTGTGTTTGCGCAAATCCTTGAAGGCCCAGAGCAGGCCGTGCTGAAAAAGTATGTGCAGATCGCGACCGACATGCGCCACCACAACTGCCGCATCGTTTACATCACGACAACCAGCGAACGCATTTTTAAGGACATCTCCATGGCGGCGCTCGAAGCGCAACCGATGGAACTGGCACACATTGCCGAGCTCGACGCCCGCCGGCACGAAACCGTTCCGGCGGATGCGTTCACCGACCTCATGCGTGTGTTTTTCTCGAGAATTCAGGCACTTCCCTGATTCTGAGCCTGTGTGCCAAAGTACCGGTTTGTAGAACTGATGGATGCGCTCGAAGCCTAATATTCGGGTCAACCCTAGTAAAAAAGTAGCATTTTTTGTGGGGCCGTCAGTATGATTGGCCCGAAGTGTGCTTGTGACGTTTGGTTACCAATTCGGGTGACCACAGCCCAGCTGCCTCACAACCCCAAATGCCTGCTTCGGAGCCAAACATGCGTTATCTGTCGATTATTTCCTTTCTACTGGCAGCCAATTGCCTGGCGCCAGCTGCCCGGGCTCAAAGCTGCGATGGCGGGGCCTATATGAATCCCCAGCTCTTTCGCGGCGAGGCAGCCTACCAAAGCGCCGTGGCCGAACAGGAAATGCATGCCTTCATCGGCCGCGCCGGCCTGCCGCAGGCGCCGATCTACGCCATCAAGAAAGTGGACGACATCACTGCGTCGGGGCGGACACCCTATTGCTGGGTCTACACCAACCAGGTCACCGGCCTGATGAGCGGCTACAAGCTCGCGGTGTACAACAATGAAGTGGTCCAGCCCGCTGTGCTGGCCATCACCGCTGCCGGCAAGGCCGCCACAGACGCGGGCGCCGTGGCGCTGAAGTCTCTGCCGCCGGCAGAACAGAAAGCCGTGCTGGACCAGCTCCAGCGCTCCAAATGCTTTGGCACTGCGGCCGGCGTGGAAGCCGCCATCGCAAAAGCTGAAGGCCTGTGCGGCAATGTGGAGGACGTCGCGCCGCAAGCCACCATCGGCCAGCAGGGCCTGATTGCAAAAGCCGTCTTTGCGTGGGAAGAGCAGTCCTGGGCCGGCATCGTCACCCGCGAGCCTGCCGCCCTGGGCGTCAGCCTCAAAGGCCTGGCCGGGCGCTCCGAAAAGGTGCACCAGGCACGCCTGGTGGTGGTTCCGACCAAGGCCACCAGCGTCGGCTTTGGCTTGTACCTGCACGCCAGCGTGCCCGATGCCGCCGCCAAGAAGGCTGTTGCCGCCTTCCAGGGCTTGACGGCACCGTCCAAGCCGCTCGCCGTTGCACTGGACCTGGGCCCGCAATTTTCCTTTGTGGTGCCGACAGCGGAGCAGTTGGAGAAGATGCGCGCGGCGGTCGGGCTTGGCAAGTAAAAAGCCGTGGGAATGCCGCTTCAAAGCGGATAGGGCAAGGAACGCAAGGTGAGAATGCGCTGGCGCCGGGTCTGCGGCGCCGAATTCGCGAGCCCGCAATCAGCCTTTCGCCTGATCTCCCTCCGAACCCTCACCGCGCACCACCAGCACAGGCACAGGCGCCAGCCGCAAAATCTGCTCCGCGCCGCTGCCCAGCAGCACGCGCCCCAGGCCGCGCCTGCCGTGGGAACCCACCACCACGAGGTCGGCACCCCAGAGTTTGGCGGCCTCGGCCACGACTTCGCCCAGGCGCCTGCCGGGTTCTTCGCTGAGGCTCTGGTCGGCCGCCACGCCGGCTGACTGGGCGATGGCCATAGCATCGGACAGCACCTTGGCGCCGCCTTCTCGCAGCATGCCGGCCACGTCGCCGGAGTAGGTGCCATCGGCCGCCATGCCACCCAGTTCATTGATGGCATGCAGCAGGCGCACGCTGGCGCTGGTTTCGCGCGCCATCTGCAGGGCCGCGACCAGGGCCTTGTTGGAGGTGTGACTGCCGTCGACGGGAATCAGTATTCGCTTGAACATGGTGACTGCCTCGGTTTTGAGTTGCGATAAGGCAGTGTTGGCCAATCGTGGCGATGATGTGTTGACGTGCATCAAGCTGAGCGTTGATGCAACGGCATCGCGGGGTGTGCGCGCCGTTCGCCGGGCTTTCCTCGACATCGAGGGGGATCAATCAAGCGCTGCCGACTCCAGATAGCAGGGGATTTTGCATTGCCAGCGCAACTCGCGTTCGATGCGCTGGCGCATGGCGTCGGCGGCGGCCGGCTCGCCGTGGGTGATGAAGGTCTGCTTCGGTGCAGACTTGAAGCCGCGCAGCCAGCCCACAATTTCGGCGGCATCCGCATGGGCCGACAAATCGTCCAGCATGGCCACTTCGGCGCGCACCGGCACCTCCTGGCCATGGATGCGTACCGTGGGCGCGCCGTCTGCGATGAGCGCGCCGCGCGTGCCGCCGGGCTGGAAGCCGGCAAACACGATGGTGTTGCGCTTGTCGGGCGCGAAAGCCTTGAGGTGGTGAACCACGCGCCCACCCGTAGCCATGCCGCTGGCGGCGATGATGACCATGGGGCCGTGTCTGGCATTGAGCAGGCGCGACTCTTCCGGCGATTCAACAATGTGGGCGGTGTGCGCCATGGCCTCGCATTCCTGGGGTGTCAGTCGCAGTTCGGCCTTGTGTTTCAGGTACACCTGCGTGGCCTTGGCTGCCATCGGGCTGTTGAGGTAGATCGGCAGCTCGCGCTCGATGACACCCTGAGCTTTGAGGATCTGGACGCAGTGCAACAGGCTTTGCGCGCGCCCCACCGCAAATGCCGGAATTACCACCACGCCGCCGCGTGCCACCGTGCGCTTGATCACTTGGCCGAGCGCCAGCAGGGGATCGGAATCCTTGTGCAGGCGATCGCCGTAGGTGGATTCCACCACCAGGTAGTCGGCGCCATCCATTGGGGAGGGCGGCCTGAGCACCAGGTCATGGGGCCGGCCTATGTCTCCCGAGAACAGGATGGAGCGCGAGCCGTTGTCCAGCCGCACAAAGGACGATCCCACCATGTGGCCGGAGGGCGCCAGGCTGGCGTTCAGGCCCGGCACCGGGTGCCACTGCTTGCCGCAGGGCACAGGGTGCAGAAGCTTGAGGCAGCGCAGCGCATCCTCGCGTGTGTAGAGGGGCAGCGCCGGCGTGTGCTTCGAGAAACCGTGCCGGTTGGCGTACTCTGCTTCCTCTTCCTGCAGGTGGCCGGAGTCGGGCAGCAGGATGCCGCAGAGGTCCGCCGTGGCGGGCGTGCAGAACACTTTGCCCTTGAACCCCTGGCGCGCCAGCAGCGGAAGGTAGCCGCTGTGGTCAATATGGGCATGCGTGAGGATCACCGCATCAATGCCGACCGGGTCTACCGGCAGCGGCGACCAGTTGCGCAGGCGCAGCGGCTTGTAGCCCTGGAACAGGCCGCAATCGACCAATACGGTGGAATCGCCGTGGCGGATGAGGTATTTGGAGCCGGTGACGGTGTCGGTGGCGCCCAGGAATTGGATCTTCATGCCCCCAGCTTAGGCTTGATGAAAACCGGCGTGTTTGATATAGCGCAGACAGGGCGCATTCGCGCGTGGCGCTGTATCAGGCGCGCTGCCAACGGCCGACTGGCGGAAGCTTGCGCATGGAACCGCGTTTGACGCAGGTCAACGGCTGCGGCGCACCGGCTCGCAAAATGGCAGACACCCAAGGAGAAGCCATGATGCACGACTACACGGGACGGATGCCCGGGAAGAGCCAGCCATGCGTCCACTGACGCGTTTTGCGATGGCCGCCGCTTTCCTGCTGGCCTTTCATGCAAGCCAGGCGCAGGAGGGGCAACCCGGCGCCGGCATCGCGGCCGCGTTCCGCGTGGAAGTGAACCGGCGCCTGGAGGTGCCCGACGCCGAGTTCGCCAACTACGGCAGGCTCGCCGAGTCTGCGCTGGTTGAGGCGGGCGCCGTGTTGCAGGGACCGCAGTATGTGTTGGTTGTGGACCGCCATCCCTACGTCCAGGCTGCCATCCTGCTGCTGCGGTCGGTCGGTGGCGAGTGGTCGGGTACTGGCGCGGCGCCTGTCTCGACGGGCTTGCCCGGCAGTTTCGACCATTTCGAGACGCCGCTGGGTGTCTTCGCGCACAGCCTGGCCAATCCGGATTTTCGCGCGGAAGGCACTTTGAACGCCAACGGCATACGCGGCTACGGAGCCAGGGGTATGCGCGTCTTCGATTTCGGCTGGCAGCGAGTGCCCAAGGGTTGGGGGGACGGGAAGGTGATGGAGATGCGCCTTCAGATGCATGCCACCGACCCGGACGTGCTGGAGCAGCGCCTGGGCAGCGCGCAGTCCAAGGGATGCATCCGCATTCCGGCCACGCTCAATACCTTTCTGGACCGCTACGGGATCCTGGACGCGGACTATCTGCAATCCGTGCGGGAAGGCCGGCAGCTCTGGGTGTTGCTGCCAGACCGCGAGCCGGTTCCCGAGGCCGGGCGGTATCTGGTGGTGGTCGAATCCGTGCGGGGAGACAGGCCGTCGTGGAGCCCTCCGCCTTTCCTGCCGCACCGCAAAACCGCGCCGCTACCGCACGAATAAGCCTGGGCAGGGATCGCAGGTTCGTGACGGTTCGCACGGCCGGAACCTCTTTTCCCGAATGTCCGGCTTGCCTGATCTTGCATAAGCGGGTTCAAGGCCTCGGCCGTTAATCTGGATTGAGACGACTGGACGACTGGACGGCTGGACGGCTGGACGGCGAGACGACTGGTCCGCAAGGATCAGCTGTGAGAACTGGCTATGTCATGGCGCTCAGGGCACGCGGGCGCGAACCCGTCTCCCGTCCCCCACTTCCGCTGCTGGATAGAGCACGACTTCCTGGCCTTCGGCAAGGCCCGGCTGCAGCCAGGCATCGCTGCCGTTGCGTGCCCGGACTTCTACCGCCCTCACGTGAGCCCGCCCGCCTTCGACGACGTAAACAGCCAATCCCCCCGCATAGGGAAACACTGCGCCTACCGGCACCATGAGCGCCCCGGGAGCGCTGGCCGTGACGATACGCACGTTGACGCGGAAACCGTCGCCCACGGCGCGCCAGGCTTCGCTCGGGTTTTGCACATCAATGACGGCGTTGGCGCGCTGCTCCTCGATTCCCAGGGCGGACACCTTGGTGAATGCGGCTGGCTCCACCTGCCGGATGCGTCCTTCAATCGCGGGACCGCCCCAGCGGTCGATGATGACGCGCGCACCCTCTCGCGCCTGTACGGCATCCGCGGTGAGGAGTTCGCTGACGATTTCGAGCTGCGCTGCGTCCCCGATCTCCAGCAACGCGGCTCCCGCGGCCAGCGTCACCTCGCTGGGCTGCGCGACCCGAAGAACCCGGCCGGAGACAGGGGACCGCAGAACCAGCGGGCGGCCCGGGCGCCCGGACTCGGGCGGTGCGAGAGCGGCTCGCGCGAACTCCTGCTCATGCGCCGCGGCTTCCTGCGCCGCGATGGCCGCATCGAGCGAGCGGCGGCTCGCCGTGGCAGCCAGGCGCGCGGCATCCATGCGTGAAGGCGAAACAAAACCTACGGCCGCCAGTTGCTCGGTTCGCCGCAGGTCCAGCAGGCTTTCATCCAGCGCCACCGTCTCGTGGGCAGTCTGGGCTTTCGCGCGGACGAGCGCCGCATCCGCCGCGCCCAGGCGCGCCACGGCTTGCTGCATGGTGCGGCCGTCCACCATGGGGGGCATGGCTGGGAGCAGTTCGGCAACCACCTCACCCTGGCTCACCGCGTCACCCGCGCGAAGCGCGATCCGGGTCAATTTTGCCGCCACGGGTGCCGAGATGGTGTAGCGGTCTCTCAGCCTGGTGCGCCCGTCCTCTTCCACCGCCTGCTCGAACAGGCCAGTGCGGGCCCGCGCGGTTTCGACTTCGACGGGGCGGGGCGCGAAAGCCCAGGCCAGGGCCGCCGCGAGGGCCAGCGCGGCTGCTGCCGACAGCAGGTATTGCTTGCGCTTCATGGACACAGCCTTCGCGCATCCGGCGGGAATTCCGCCCGCGGAGCAGGGGAGGCACAGGGGGAACGCGAATCCCGCCGCCATGCTTGTCGCACTTGCGGCGGGGCGTTGATAAAACTTCATGGTGATTTCCCTAGGGCTGGACATAAGCTGCGCGTGGACCAAGGGTAGGCGGATCCGCCTACCCTTGGCCTGATCTGGATCAAGGCGCATCGTGAAGGCCTGCACACAGCCTTATTCCCGCGTCTTGAGAGCGGCCACCATGTCCAGCGCATCGATCCGCCTGCGCACCACGAGCGCACTCGCCACCCCCGCGGCCATGACGCACAGCGCGGCCCAGGCATAGGTGCGCGGGCGGATCAGGACGGGAAAGTAAAACTGGTCGGAACGCATCAGCTCGACGATGCCGTGCGTCAGGGCCCAGCCCATCGCCATGCCCAGCGGCAGTGCGACGGCGATGCCCAGCGCCAGCTCGCCCAGCAGCAGCAGGGAGACTTCGGCTCGCGTGAAGCCCAACACGCGCAGGCTTGCCAGTTCCCAGGTCCTTTCGGACAGCGCGATGCGCGCGTTGTTATAGACCACACCCACGGCGATCACGGCCGCGAAGGCCGTGAGCACGCTGCTCATGATCAGGATGTTGCGCGCCGTGACCTCCCGCATGTTGCGCAGCATGGTCGCCTTGCTGAAGGCCCCGGCTATGCGCGGCATGGCCTGCGTGGCCTGGAGCACCGCCGGGGCCGTTCCTCGCTCCACATACAGGCTGAACAGCGACGCGACATCGCCCTCGCCGAGCAGCCGGTTGAGCGCGCGGCGGTCCATATAAGCGTTCAGGCCCATCATGTCGCGCACGATGCGGGTAACCACCACCTCGCGCACCGGGCGCCGGCCTTCCCGGACCTCCACGGTCACCGTGTCTCCGACGCGCAGGTTGAGCTTGGCCGCAAGCCGGTCGCTCATCAGCAGGCCGTCCGGGGCCGGCACCACCTCATGCCGGTCTACATTGATGACGCGGCGAAGCGAAGGGGGCTGGGCATAGCCCTGGATGGAACCGGTTTCCCGGCGCTGGCCGTGCACGAAGCGCACCGCCGCGCCACGGCTCGCCTCGACCTGCAGGACCCCCGGCAGGCGCGCCAGCAGCCGTGCCGCTCCGGCGTCCACCGGGTCGGTCGTCCATACCGCGATGTCCGCGCGCATGGCGAGGTTGAACGAGGTGTCGACGATCACCTCGATGGCATCGCGAAAGAAATTTCCCATGATGACAATGGCCACTGCAGCCGCGATGCCGCCTGTCGTCACCGCCGCCCGCAGCGGCCGGCGCTCGACATTGCGCAGGATCATTCGCAACGCCGTCGCGGGCCGGATGTGCGGCACGCGTTCGAGCAGCGAACGCCGGAAACGGCCGGGCGCCGGAGGTTGCATCGCTTCCGCCGGCGCGAGCCGGACCGTCGCGGCGATCGCCGTGAGGGTGCCCAGCGCGGCCGTCGCCGAGACGATGGCCAGGCTCGCCACGACCAGCGGCGGCGAAACGACGTGATCGAATCCCGGGAAATGGAAGGCCTGCGCGTACAGTCCCGCCAGCATCACTCCCAGCCATTTTCCCAGCGCCAGGCCGGCGAGCCAGCCGGCGGCGACCATGGGCGCCATGAGCTTGAGGTAATGCAGCGCGATGCTGCGGTTGCGGTAGCCCAGCGCCTTGAGCGCCGCAACCTGTTCCCGCTGGGTCGCTACCAGCCGCGCGGCGACCACGTGCAGCAGGAAGGCCGCCACCGCCAGAAAAATCAGCGGAAGCACCGTGCCGAGGATGCGTTGCTCGTGGATCTCGTTATCCAGCATGGCATGGGAGGTCTGCTCGGCCCGCCCGTGCGCCGGCTGGCCTCCGCTATGTGACAGCAGCGCATCCACCGCCTCGGCCACCGCGGCTTCCGAAGCCTGGGGCGTCAGCTTCAGTGCCACATGGTTAAAGGCCCCCTCCATGTCCATGGCGGCGGCCAACTCGTCCTTGTCCACCCAGAACACGCCGAAGGCGCGCAGGTCGGGCATGCCCCACAGCCCCGCGAAGATGTATTCGGGCGACAAGGCGATGCCGGTGATGCGAAGCACGCGTTGCTTGCCGTTGACGAGTGCCGTCACCTGTGAGCCCGGTTCCAGGTGGTGCGCCAGGGCGAACCCCCGCGATACGGCCGCCTCCAGGGCACCCGCGCGCGAGCCCGGTGCGGGCAGGCGGCCGGCGTGCAGCGTCACGAGGTTCAACCGCTGCGGCCCGCGGCCATCCAGCCCGATCAACTGACCCACGACCGGTTCGGTGCTACCCGGCACGGAAACGCGCGCGGAAGCCTCCACCGTCGATTGGACGTCGACCACACCGGGCAGTTCGGCCAGGCGCAGGGCCAGGCTCTGCGGGGCACGCCGGACAACCGCGAAGACGTCGGCGAAATGCCCGTCCGCGTAAAAGCGCTCGCGGGCGAGCGACAAGGTGTCCACGGCCGAAAGGCAGGCGATGAAGCCCCCTATGCCGCTGGCCACGACAAGCGCGATCGTCAATGCCTGACTCCACAGCAGGCGCAGGTCGCGCAGCACTTTGCGGTCCAGCGCTGTCATGCCGTCACCACGACAGTTCCGCGGGTGTCAGCCTGCGCGCGGGCACTTCGATGCCCGCGACGCGGCCATCCACGAGCCGCACCACGCGGTCCGCCATGCCCGCGATGGCCGCGTTGTGCGTGATCACGATGGCTGTGGTTCCCAGGCTGGTGTTGATTTGCGCGATCACTTCCAGGACCAGCTTGCCGGTGGCATAGTCCAGCGCCCCTGTCGGTTCGTCGCACAGCAGCAGGCGCGGCCGCTTCGCGATGGCGCGGGCGATGGCCACCCGCTGCTGTTCCCCGCCGGAAAGCTGCGATGGAAAATGGTCGCGCCGGTGGGACAAGGCCACCAGTGCCAGCGCCTCGTCCGCTGCCATCGGGTTGTCCGCGATGTCGGTCACCAGCTCGACGTTCTCGCGCACGGTGAGGCTGGGGATGAGGTTGTAGAACTGGAACACAAAGCCCACGTGCCTGCGCCTGTACGCGGTGAGCTCCGCGTCGCCGGCGTCGTGCAGTGCATGGCCGTCGAATTCAAGCTCGCCGCTCGTGGGAACATCCAGCCCGCCGATGATGTTGAGCAGCGTTGATTTCCCGCTGCCCGATGCGCCGAGAAGCACGATGAACTCCCCGGCCCGGACCTCCAGGTTGACGTCGCGAAGCGCGTGCACGGCAGTTTCGCCCGCGCCGTAGGTCTTGCAAAGCTGGTGCACCGCGAGCACAGATTGGCTGGACACTGGATGGGCGCCAACCGGCTTTCCGGTCGCCCGGGGCGGCGTGCCGGGCGCAGCCATATGGGTTTGCGGCTGGCTTGCGATGGCGGCAATGTCGTGAAAGTGGCTGGACACGGAAATTCCCTTGCGCTACGGCACTGCGCTGTTGGACAAATCGCCGCGACGGTGCAGTCATAGCGGCCGTTGCGGCGACTCTAGGCCGCGGCTGCGGGAGATGGCTTGATTTCCATCAAGGCCCGCAGCTTTGGTGCGCGCTGATCATGCCGCCGCGGGGTAGCCGACGGTCTGCGACAGCAGGACTTGCTGGTCGTGCGTGAGGCCCAGCGCATTGGCGATCGCTTCGCGGTCTATCCAGGCGCGCAGCACCGTGGCCAAACCGATGCCAGCGGCATAGAGGTAGACGTTTTGCGCCATGGCCCCGGCCGCGACGTGGGCGTAGGCCTCGCGCCTGTCGGAGGGGATGAAGCCCATGCGCGCCTGGTTGGCGACATACACCAGGTCCAGTGGCGCATCATCGACGAAGTCCTGGTACCCGGTGATGCGCCTCAGGTCGGCGCCCGCGGCCAGTTGCAATTCGTGCCTGGCGGCGTCGTAGCGGTAGGCACCGGCCGGCAGGGCCGCGAAAATGTCGATCTCGTGCGCATTGAGGGCCGAAGGCGCCGTGCGCCCGCCGTCGTCGCGGTTGACGCCGCCGGCTGCCCACAGCAGGTTGGACAACAGTTGCGGCGGCAGCGCGTCCGGCTTGTAGTCGCGATGGGAGCAGCGCGCGGCCAAGGCTTCCATCAGTGGCAAGCCGCCCTGTTTGTCGGGCGGCGGCAGGGTGATAACGGCGGCCGAGCCGCCCAGCGAGGGGCGGGGCCGGAGCTTGCCCATCAAGCCGAGCGCGAATTTGCCCATGGTTGTCATTCAGTTCTCCTTGGGATGTTGGTGAGGTTGCGTGTTTCAGGCTGGCCGGCTTATTGCGCCGCGCCCACGCTGGCGCGGCGCACCGCGCGGGCCAGCGCGGGCGCCATGTGCATGACGTTGGAAGGGTGGGCGACCGTGTCGCAACTCAGCACGCGGGATGCTCCGCCTTCAAGCAAGCGGCGGTGGGTTTCCTCGTCAAACAGCGCGTGCACGGCGATGCAAACGGGAGCACCCAGCCCGTTTTTTTTCAGCAGGCTTGCCGCGGCAAGCATGGTTTCGCCCGTTGAAATGATGTCGTCAAGCAGCACTGGCACATGCCCCGGCCAGCGTTCAGCGCTTGCCAGCCTGACACCCACATCCCGGTCGCCGCGCCGCGTTTTACGCAGCACCGTCCAGGGTGCGCCCGCCAGCCTGGCGACTTCGGCGACCCACTGCGCGCTTTCCTGGTCGGGCCCGATCAGCCAGGGCGATGCGACATGGCCGCGCAGCCAGCGGGCAATCAGGGGGGCGGCCGGCACGACTTGCGTGCGGATGGAATAGAGTTCGTCCAGCCCGTGTATGCGGTGCAGATGAGGGTCGACAGTCACCAGGAAATCCAGCGATGCGGAGAGCAGCCGTGCATAGCTGCGCGAGGTGACGGCTTCACCCGGATGAAAGCGTTTGTCCTGCCGCATGTAGGCCAGGTAGGGCGCGACCAGGCCGATCTGTGAGGCCCCCAGTTCGCGCGCCGCGTCCGCCGCAAAAATCAGGGGCAGTGTCTTGGCGTCCGGCTGGTCCAGGCTGCCGGCAAACGTGACGCAGCAGCCCTGGACCGGTACGGCTATGCGCACGCCGGTTTCGCCGTCCGGAAAGCGATGCAGCGCCAGTTCGCTCCAGCCGCAACGCAGGCTGCGCGCCAGCGCCGCGGCCAACGGCGCACCGCAGGGCAGGGCCAGGACTACCATCGGTTCGCGCCTCATCGCGCATCCTCCATCACGTGCACGGCTTCGGCCTGCGTGGTGGCGTATTCCAGCGCATAGGCCAGTTCGCCCGGTGAGGCCGCGTGCAGCGTGAACAAGGTCTGGCCGCGCTCCACGATTGCGCCCAGTTGCACATTCATGTCGATGCCGGCGCAAGCCGAGGTGGGTGCCCCCGCGAGTTTGGCGATACGGGCCAGGCGCCGGTTGTCGATCGCGATCACGGTGCCGGCGCGCGGCGAAGGCACCGGTTGCCTGCAGGGGGCCAGCGGGGGTTCGCGCAAGCCGCCCTGCGCTTCGCAGATTTCCTGGAATTTCTTCCACGCGCCGCCGTCCTCCAGCACGGCGGTGGCCAGCGCGATCCCGCTGCCTGCCGGCGCGGCGCCGCCGAATTCAAGAATTTGCCCGGCCAGGTGCAGGGACCGCTGCGCGAGATCGGCCGGCGCGCCATTCTCGCTGCGCAGCACCGCCAGCACGTCGCGCGCTTCCAGCGCGGGGCCTATGCCGCGGCCCACGGGCGCCACGCCGGCGGTTTGCACCACCTGCGTTCGCAGGCCCAGGGCCCGGCCGACCTGTTCCAGTTGCCGCGCGAGCTGGCCGGCGGCATGCGCGCTGCGAACCTTTGCCGTCAGGCCGACCGGCATGTCGATCAGCACATGCGTGGCACCGGCCGCGGCCTTCTTCGACAGGATGGAAGCCACGAGCTGCCCCTGGCTGTCCAGGTCCAGGGGTCGCTCGACGCGTATGAGCACATCATCGGCCGGGCTGAGCCGCACGGCGCCGCCCCAGACGATGCAGCCGCCGGTGCGCTCGACCGTGCGGCGTATCTGCGCCACGTCCAGGTCCACCGGCGCCAGCGTCTCCATGGTGTCGGCCGTTCCGGCGGGCGAGGTGATGGCGCGCGACGAAGTTTTAGGCATGCGCAGCCCGCATGCCGCGATGATGGGCACGATGACCATGGTGGTGCGGTTCCCGGGAAGGCCGCCCACGCAATGCTTGTCCATGACCAGTCCGTCACCCCATTGCATGCGCTCGCCGGCATTGACCATGGCCCGCGTGAGGGCGATGGTTTCGTCCGTGTCCAGGTGCTCGCCCGCGCAGGCGGTCACGAAGGCGGCAAGCTGCAGATCCGAATAGCGGCCCGCCGCTACGTCCCCGATCACGGCATCAATGGCCGCTTGGCCCAGGCGTTTTCCGTAGACCTTGGCACGCACCTGGCCCAGCGATTCGAGCGGTGCGGGATGGTGCAGCGAAACCTCCCCGCCGGGCCGGGCGCCGAGAAGGCGCCAGGCAGCTTCGGACAGGCCGGCTTCTTCCGGCGACAGAAAGTCGCCGGTGACCACGTTGAGCGTCGCAACGATGGTGCGGCCGTCCAGCCGCAGTTCCACCCGTGACGGTGCTTCGAAGCCTTCCGAACGGCAGACAGGGCAGTCGCGGTGCATGTACAGCACAGGCTCCTGGTAGGTGTCTATGCCCAGCCTGCGCAGGCGCAAACGGTTGGCGATGGGCGTGTGGGGCGGTTCTTGCATGGCGGTTTCTTGCCACTGTAGGCGCGGCAAGCACCGCCGGCCTTGATAAAACGCAAGTCCGGGCCGTGTGCCGCTCACCCGGGCGGAGGCGGCGCTTGCGTGAAAGTGCGTTCCCGTGCGGACAGCGCTTGCGCCGTCTCCCGCAGGCGGTCCAGCACGGTGCCGTCGGCTTCAGAGGCATCACCCCGGCGAGCCAGCAGGCGCGCGCGCAGCACGGGCAGGGGCGCTTCGCAGCTCACAATGCAAAACGGTACTCGCAAAGCCAGCGCCAGCGCATGCGCCTGGTCGCGCTCGGCTCGGCGCAGGAAAGCCGCGTCGAGAATGACCGGATACCCCGCCTGCAGGGCTGTGCGAGCCACGGCAAGGAGGTGCGCGTAGGTACGCCCGGTAGTCTCTGCCTGGTATATATCCACCCCCATTGCACGCGAATCTTCCAGCATGCCCAGGCTATGCAGGCGTTTGCGTTCAACGTCCGAGCGCAACCGGATCGCGCCTTCGCGCTCGACAATCTGCTGCGAAGCAAAGGTTTTTCCCGAGCCCGGCAAGCCGTGGGTGATGAACAGCCTGGCATTGCCGGGGCCGGCCCAAGCCAGCGCTGCGCTCAGGTAGCGGCGCGCGGCGGTACTGCCGGCATCGCGCAGCTGTTCCACCTGTGCCCGGACCAACGCCCGGTAGACGACGGAAAAACGCAAGGCCGGCAGGCCGCCGTGGTCACCTGTGCGGTCCAGCCAGGCATTGAGGAAGCGAAAACACAGGTCTTTTCGCTGATGGGCCCAGAGGTCCATCACCACAAAGGCCATGTCGTCAAGAACATCGATCCAGCGCAGCGCCGGATCGAACTCCATGCAGTCGAAGGCGGCAACCCCGCCATCAAGGCGCACGATATTGGCCAGGTGCAGGTCGCCGTGGCATTCGCGCACACGACCGTTTGCCAGGCGGTCCGTCCATAGCGGGGCGAGGGCGGCCGCTTCGGTATCGAGCCAGCTCCTGAGGTCGCGATGCGCAGTCTCATCCATCATCGGCCGTATGCCTTCAAGCGCGGCCAGTGCCGCCTGCCGGCGTCGGTGTGCGTCCGCGAAACCGCTGCCGGCTTCGGCGCGCGGTGCACTTTCATGGAAACCGGCGAGCAGCGCGGCGAGCTCGTCAATGTCTTCCGTGCCCAGGTTGCCGGCGGATATTTTTTCGCTGAACAGGGCGCCCGGCGCAAAGCGGCGCATGCGCACCGCGTATTCGAGCGTCGGCCCATCTCCGTCGAGTACTGGGGAGCCCGGCGTTCCCGTAATGTGCGCGACCCCAAGGTAAAGCGAAGGCGCAAGCCGCCGGTTCAGGCGGATTTCCTCCTCGCAAAAGCGCTGCCGGGCTTGCAGGCTGGCATAGTCGACGAAAGGAAGCTGCACCGGCTTTTTGATTTTGTAGGCCCTGTCCTGCGCCAGCAGCACCCAGGAGATGTGCGTCTCGATCATCCGCGCGTGCAAAACCCCGGCCAGCGCATGAACGAGGTCACGGGCGGAAAGGAGAGCGTCTTGCGCGATGTGCACGGAAAAAATGCCGGGCGCGGCAGGTCCGTATGGCGACGGCGGGGAGCCCCTCAGGCCTAACCTGCCGGGCGGCCGTTGTCCTGCGGCTTCGCGCCGCGGATCACCAGCACAGGCACTTCAGCCTGCCGCAAGATCTGTTCCGCGCCGCTGCCCAGCAGCACGCGGCCCAAACCGCGCCGGCCGTGGGAGCCGACCACTATAAGGTCGGCGTTCCAGAGCCCGGCGGCTTCGGCCACGACTTCGCCCAGGCGCTTGCCGGGCTCATCGAGCAGTACCTGGCTGGCTTCCACGCCGGCTGACTGGGCTATCGCCATGGCGTCAGCCAGCACCTTGGCGCCGCCTTCGCGCATCATGCCCGCCAGATCGGCCGAGTAGGTGCCGTAAGGATCGATTCCGCCCAGGTAGGCCATTTCATTGACGGCGTGCACAAGCCGCACGCTGGCTCTTGCCTCGCGCGCCATCTGTAATGCGGCGACGAGGGCGGCTGTCGAAGTCTGGCTGCCGTCCACCGGGATCAGGATTCGTTTGAACATGATTGATACCTCATTGGAGTTGAAACGGTATTCCATGTTTGCGACTTGGCTGATGCGGGTATTGACGCCGATCAAGTCCGGGGCGATTTGAGCGCGGCAGAAGCTTCCTCGTCGGCCGCCTGGCAGGTCAGGCAGCAGGCTGCGGCGGGCAGCGCCTCCAGCCGGCGCAGGTCTATGGGTTGGCCGCATTTCACGCACAGGCCGTAGTGGCCTTCCTGCAAACGCCGGCGAGCCGCGCCCACCTGGGCAAGCTCCTCGATGGCGCGTTCCGCGTCAAGGGCTGCCGTGTCGAATTCGGTCTCGCGTGAAGCCAGGTCCTTGAAGTCCTGCACTTCTCGATCACCGGCCTGTTCGCCGGCCAGCTCCTCCTTGGTGAGCTTGTCCAGGATGGCGGTCAGTTCGGCCTCGCGCCGGGCCAAAAGCCTGCCGAAACGATCAGCAAGTGCGGTCATGTCATGTGTCATGGGAACGGGCCTGTAAGTGTTCGATGAAATGTTGGGTGTATGGTTTGCGTTCCGGATTTTCCTCATGGCTGTGGGGCCTGATGTTGATCTGGCGCAACCAGCCACGAACCAGAAAGCCCAGGGGTAGCACCATGGAGTGGTGCTTCAGGCCCCACAAAGCCGGAATTGGGCGCCAGTTGCGCTAAGTCAAATATGTTCCGGGCCTTCCTGGCCATCATGTGTACCCAACTTTGCTGAAAGGTAGACCATGAACACCAGGACTTTTGTGATCGCCGCGGCCTTCGCCGCGTGCACCGCAGGCTACAGCGCCGGTGATGCTATGGCTCAGACCGCTGAAAAAGCTGAAGCTCCGGCAGGGGCCTCGAGCGCGCCGGCGGGTGTGGCCGCGCGTTCAAAGGCAGTCGCGCAGAAGGCCGCGCAAGAGGCGGCCGATTCCGCCCGCGCGGCGGCCGACCTGGTCAAGCTCACGCTGCAGCTGGCTGAAACCGCCGCCCAGGACGTCTCCCACCGGAGCGCCGCGAAGATCCGGGAACAGGCACTCAAGGCGGACGAAGCCGCGAGAAAGGCGCGTGAAAAAGCCGAGCGTGCAGCCGCCACGGCTACGGACAGCACCAAAAAGCTGGCGGCGAAGGCGGCCGAAGCGGCCAGGCGGGCCGCGACGGCCGTGCGCGCGGCATCAAGCCGCGCGGAAGAAGCGCTGCGCAAGGCCGGCCGGGCTGACCAGCAGCAGACGCAAGAGGCCATGAAGGCCACACAGGATGCATTGAAGCGTGCGGATAAAGCCGCGCAGGAGTCGGCGGAGGCAGGCAAGCAGGCGGCTGACAAGGGGACGGATTCGGGCGCCAAAAAGTAACTGACGCAGGTCCTCGCGGACCGCTCTCTAACCATGAGCACCGCAGCCAAGTCCCAAGCAAGCCCGCGCGGCGGCGCTCCTGTTGTGCTGGGTCTGAGCGGCGAGGAGGCCGCGATCCGGCTCCAGGCCGAGGGGCCCAATCTCTTGCCCGGAAGCGAGCCTCAAAGCTTCTGGGAAATGGCCATGGGCGTTGTCAAGGAGCCGATGTTCCTGATGCTGCTCGTGGCGGGCGCAGGCTACCTTGTGCTGGGCGACATGGCCGAAGCCACGTTCTTGCTGGCCTCGGTGTTGCTGGTCGTCGCACTGACCTTATTCCAGGAACGCAAGACACAGCGGGCGCTGGAGGCTTTGCGCGACTTGTCGGCGCCTCGCGCGCTGGTCCTGCGGGACGGCCGGGAGCTTCGGATTGCCTGCCGCGAAGTGGTGCGCGGAGATCTCCTGGTGGTGCGCGAGGGCGACCGCATCGCCGCCGATGCAGCTTTGCTGGAAGGAACTCTGGAGGTTGACGAATCGCTGCTGACAGGCGAATCCGTACCCAGACCCAAGCTGCCCCATTCGGAGGAAACTGGCAGCTTCGACCACGATCGCGAAAGCGGCGCATCCCTTTACGCCGGCACCGTGATCACGCAGGGTGCGGGACTCGCGCGGGTGCACACCACCGGGGGCCGGACCGCGATGGGCCGCATCGGCGTGGCCCTGGCGACGACACAGGCCCCTGCTTCAACGCTGTACCGCCAGTCGCGGCGCATCGTGCGCGGATTCGCTGGTGCCGGGCTGACGGTGGCCGTGCTGCTGGTTCTGCTGGCCTGGCTCAGGGATGGCCAAGGCTTTGTCGCCAGCCTGCTGCCGGCGATTGCCTTTGCGATGGCGGTATTGCCCGAGGAGATTCCCGTGGTGCTTGCGGTATTCCTGGCGCTGGCGGCCTGGCGTCTGTCGCGCCACAACATCCTCACGCGCCGGTTCGATGCCGTCGAGGTGCTGGGCGCCATCACGGTACTGGCCGTCGACAAGACCGGGACCTTGACGCTCAACCGCATGGAGCTCGTCGAGCTGGCCGGCGCGGACGCGGTGTTCAAGGCCGGCAGCGACGCACCGCTTCCCGCAGCGATCACGGAGCTGCTCGAATACGCCGTGCTGGCCACGCCGCTCAAGCCGTTCGACCCTATGGAAAAAGCCATACGGGCCGTCGCTGACGAACGCCTGGGACCGGATTCGAGGGCTCGCGTGGGCGCAGGGCTGGTGCGCCAATACCCGCTCACGCCCCAGCTTCTGGCCGTTACGCACGCGTATGAAAGTGACACGCCCGGGTGCTTCCTGCTAGCCGCCAAAGGGGCACCCGAAGCCATCGTGGGCCTGTGTCGACTGGCGCCGCGCCGGCGTGAAACCGTCCAGGCGCAGGTGCGGGAGATGGCAGCGCGGGGCCTGCGTGTCCTCGCCGTGGCGCGCGGCGAATGGGAATGCGCCGGTTTACCCGATAGCCAGCGCGACCTCAGCCTGCGCTTTGTCGGACTGCTGGGCCTGGCCGACCCGCTACGGCCCACGGTGCCGCGTGCGGTTCGAGACTGTCACGAGGCGGGCGTCCGCGTCATCATGATGACGGGCGACCACCCGGTGACGGCCAGCGCGATAGCGAGCCAGGCGGGCCTGCCCAATCCCTTCGGCGTGCTCACCGGCGCGGACATCGATGCACTGGACGATGCCTCGCTGCGAGCCCGCTTGCGGAACGTTTCAATCTGCGCGCGGCTCAGGCCCGAGCAGAAGCTGCGGCTGGTGCGCGCGCTGCAGGCCGACGGAGGCACGGTGGGCATGACGGGCGACGGCGTCAACGACGCGCCCGCGCTCAAGGCCGCCGATGCCGGCATTGCCATGGGCGAGCGCGGAACCGACGTGGCGCGCGAGGCCGCGGCCTTGGTGCTGCTGGATGACAGTTTCGCCAGCATCGCGGCGGCCATACGCCAGGGCCGTCACGTCGATGACAACATCCGCAGCGCCGTGCGATTCATTTTCGCGGTGCACATGCCCATCGTGGCACTTGCGCTGATTCCGGCGCTGGTGCAGTGGCCTGTGCTCCTGTTGCCGGCGCAGATCATCCTGCTTGAGTTGATCATCGATCCGGCTTGCTCGATATTGTTTGAAGCGCAGCCTGCTGACCCGGAGCTGATGCGCCGACCGCCCAGGCCGGCCACGGATTCCCCCTTCGCCGTGCGCAACATGGCCTATGGCCTGTCGCAAGGCTTCGGCCTGGCATTGGTGCTGCTCGCGGCCAATTGGTATCTGCTGGATCAGGGGCGGCAGGAGGCCGAGATACGCACGACACTCTTCGTGAGCCTTGTCGCAGGGCTGTTTCTTCTCGTGCTGGTTCATCGCCATTCGGTGAATGTCCTCAAAAACCCCTGGTTGCCGCGTCTGGCCGCGGCGGTTGTTTTGCTTCTTTCGCTGGTGCTGTGGCAACCATGGTTGCGAGGGGTTATGGGCTTCGTTACGCTATCCGTACGAGGCGCCGCTTGGTGCCTGCTGATCCTGGCTGCCATGGCGCTGTGGTTGCTGGCCCTGCGCTATGTATCGGCGGTGCTGCCCGCCATCGCCGAGAGCAAGGACCTCGGCCAAGGCCGCCGCCCTTGATCTGCGTCAAGGGCTCATTCCGGCTTCCACCATACCCTTTGCAGGCGGCCGATGCTTGCGCGGTGTCGGTTTGACGGCTGCATTGTCGCGCGCAACATCCAAGGAGCAAAACCATGTCCGAGAGCACGCTTATCGTTTGCTATTCCAACACCGGGACATCGCGCCGCGTGGCCGATCTCCTGTCCAGCAAGTTCCAGTGGCCGTGCGGCGAGGTCAGCGAATCGCGTTCGCGCACGGGCGCTGCGGGCATTTGGCGCTGCGTGATGGATTCGCTGCTCAGGCGCCACCCCGCGATCCGTTATGAGGGGCCGGACCCTCGGAGCTTTGGGACGGTTGTGCTGATCGCGCCTGTCTGGGTGTACCGGCTGGCCGGCCCCATGCGCAGCTTTGTGCGAGACCATTCCACGGGCCTCAAGCGCGTGGCCGTCATCTCGGTGATGGGTGGCCGCGGTGCCAGCAACGCGGTGGCCGAAATCGACCGAACACTGGGCCGGGCGCCCATTCTTTCGACTTCATTCACCGCGCGGGAAGTCGATGACGGCAGCTATGCGTCCCGCCTGGACGTGTTCGGCAATGCCGTCCGCGACAACACGAAGAACCAGGAGACGGTGCGGCCGGCGGCTTTGTCGCCCAGCACTGTTTGATCGCATGGCCCCGATACGCCAGTTGCTGGTGCCGGTCGACGGCAGCCCGACTTCCATCAAGGCCCTCGATACCGCCATCGGGCTGGCGCGCCTGTACGGGGCGCGCATTCGGCTTTTCCATGTGGTCGATGAGCTGGACCATGTCAACGGCTTCGAGACCCCAAAAACCTACCGTGAGGACCTGGTCCCGCTCATGCGAGCCGGCGGTGAAAGGATGCTCGCGCAGATGCGGCACCGTGTCAGCGAGCAGGACGTGGTCTGCGACAGCGTGCTGGTGGAGTCCGGCGTGGGCCGGATTTATGAACAGGTCGCCGAGGAGGCCTGGCAGGTCCACGCCGACATGATCGTGCTGGGCTCGCACGGAAGGCGCGGCGTGGCGCGCATGCTGATGGGCAGCGATGCCGAGCAGATCGTGCGGCATTCAACAATCCCGGTGCTGGTGGTGAAGGGTTGAATCCCGCCGGTGCATCCTGCCCTGGAGTTGCCCATGAGTGTGCGTAACCTGGAAGCGCTGTTTCAACCCCGCTCGATCGCCCTGGTCGGGGCGTCCGACCGCCCAAACAGCGTGGGAGCCGTCGTTTTGCGTAACCTCAAGGCAGGAGGCTTTAAGGGCCCCTTGTGGGCGGTCAACCCCAACCACGCGCGCATAGGCGGAGAACCGGCATGGCCCGATGCGGCATCGCTTCCCGGCACGCCCGATCTCGCGGTGATCTGCACGGTAGCCGCGAAAGTTCCCGGCATCATTGTCGAGCTGGGCCGGCGCGGCACGCGTGCCGCGGTCGTCATGTCCGCGGGCCTGCGGCAGGCGGCGCAAAAAGGCGCCCAGACTCTGGAAAGCGTGATGCTGGAAGCCGCGCGGCCCCATCTGATGCGTATCGCCGGGCCGAACTGCCTGGGCATCCTGGTACCCGGCATAGGCTTGAACGCCAGCTTTGCGCCCGGCAATGCCTTGCCGGGGAACATCGCCTTCGTCACGCAGTCGGGCGCGTTGGCCACGGCCATGCTTGACTGGGCCAACGGGCGCGGCATAGGGTTTTCGCATTTCATCTCGCTGGGTGATGTCGCCGACGTGGATTTCGGCGACGTGCTCGATTACCTCGGCAGCGACCCCGGAACCCGCGCCATCCTGATGTACATGGAGTCGGTGAGCTCCGCGCGCAAATTCATGTCGGCCGCACGCGCCGCGGCGCGAAACAAGCCCGTGATTGTGGTCAAGGGCGGCCGCGCGCCCGCCGGCGCCCGTGCGGCGGCATCGCATACCGGTGCGCTCGCCGGATCGGATCTGGTGTTCGATGCGGCGGTGCGGCGAGCCGGCATGCTGCGCGTGGAGACGCTGGAAGACCTGTTCGGCGCGGCCGAGACGCTGGCGCACAGGCAGTCCTGGGCGGGGGACCGGCTGGCTGTCCTCACCAATGGCGGAGGCGCCGGTGTGCTGGCGGCCGACGCCCTGGCCCTGGGCGGCGGCAAGCTGGCCGAACTTGCGCCGCAAACGCTTGCCGCGCTTGATGCCTGTCTTCCTTCGGTATGGTCCCGCGGCAATCCGGTGGATATCGTGGGAGATGCACCGATTTCGCGGTACCAGGATGCGCTGCGTATCTTGCTTGCTGCGCCGGAGGTCGACGGCGTGCTGTTCATGCATGCGCCCACGGCCATCGTGGCGGCATACGACATCGCGGCAGCCTGCCTGCCTTTGGCCGCGCAACGCGGGAAAACCGTGCTGGCCTGTTGGTTGGGCGCGCCCTCGGTGGCTTCGGCTCGCGCCTCGTTCTCAGCCGCGGGCGTGCCTTGCTTCGACACGCCGGAGCGCGCCGTCACGGCATGGCTGCAGCTCTCGGCCTACGCCCGCAACCAGGCAGCTTTACGCGAGTTACCCGGTTTGGTCCCGCAAGCCAGCCCGCCGGACACGACACGGGTGAGCGGAATCCTTCAAGACGCCGCCGCGGCCGGGCATCGCTGGCTGGACGCCGTGCAGGTCATGCACATCCTGCAGGCCTGCGGCATCGAGACCTTGCCGCTCGAGCGGGCAGGGGATGGGCCTGAGGCCGCGGTGATTGCACAGCGCATGGGTTTTCCCGTGGCCCTGAAGGTGATGTCTGCCGATATCGTTCACAAGTCGGACGCCGGTGGTGTTGAGCTCGGCCTGAAATCGGCCGACGAAGTGCTCGCTGCGGCGTCGCGCATGGGTGAGAGCCTGGCGCTGCGAGCGCCGCATGCTGTGCTGCAGGGCTTCGCCGTCCAGACCATGGCTGCCAGGCCCGGTGCGCTGGAATTGATCGCGGGTGTGGCCTGCGACCCGGTATTCGGGCCGGTGGTCCTGTTCGGTGAAGGGGGCACGGCGGTCGAGCTCCATGCACGGCACGCAGTCGGCCTGGTGCCGGTCAACGATGCGCTGGCCAAGGACCTGGTATCAAGGGCCGGCATGGACTTGCTGCTGGGCGGCTACCGCGGAAGCAAGCCGGCCGATACAGCCGCCGTCCGCGGCGTCCTGCAGAAAATCTCCCAGCTGGCGTGCGAGCAGCCCCTGCTTGCCGAACTCGACATCAACCCCCTGCTGGTGGACGAGCACGGGGTATTGGCGGTGGATGCCCGCATAGGCCTTCATTCCCCTGGATTCACGCCATTGCCGCCTTCCATCAGCCCCTATCCGGCGGAGCTGGAGACCGAAGAGCATCTAGACGGCGTCAGGTTCACTTTGCGGCCCATCCGCCCGGAAGACGGCCGGCGGCTGGCTGTCTTTTACGCGCGGGCAACCCCGGCCGACATGCGCCTGCGGTTTTTCATGGCACGCCGAGAAGTGCCGCACTCGGAACTGGCCCGATACAGCCAGATTGACTATGACCGCGAAATGACATTGATCGCGCTTCTGCAGCAAGCAGATGGCGAGCCGGTCATGGTGGGCGAGGTGAGGGCGGTTTGCGACCCGGACAACGACCGCGCGGAGTTCGCCATCCAGGTCACTACATCGTGGCAAGGGAAAGGGCTTGGCAGGCTGCTGATGGACAGGTTGCTGGGCTACCTCCGCGCACGCGGCACGAAGCAGGTGGCCGGGCAGTGCCTGCGTGAGAATACCGCCATGGTCGCACTGGCGCGATCAGCCGGGTTCGAGATCGCCTTCGATGGCAGTTCCGATACGTTCTCAATGCAACTCGCATTGAACCCACCCCTGACCGCGTCCTCTGCACCGGGAGACACACATGGCCCCACTACAGCAAATACTTGTTCCGGTTGACGGCAGCGAGACCTCGGTCAAGGCGCTGGAGGCCGCGATCGAACTGGCGCGCCTGAACCGGGCGCGCCTGCGCCTGCTCTACGTGATTGACGAGCTCGACCACATCAATGGCTTCGAAACAGCCAAGGCTTACTACGAGAAAGCGCGCCCCCTCATGCACACCGACGGCGAAAGGCTGCTGGCGCAAATGCGCAGCCTCGCCGAGGGGAAGGGGGTGGTATGCGACAGTGTGCTGCTGGAGTCGGGCGCCGGACGTCTTTGTGACGTGGTGGCCGAACACGCCGGACAGGTCCATGCTGACATGATCGTGGTGGGTTCGCACGGGCGCCGTGGCCTGGACCGCGCCCTGATGGGCAGCGATGCCGAGCAGATCGTGCGCCATGCGCCCGTTCCGGTGCTGGTGGTCAAAGCCTGAAGCCGCCCGGCCAGGGCCGCGCGGCGCGCTCAATCGGCGCTGATCCGCAGCACAACCCGGCCCTCGATCGCGCCGCGGCGCATGCGGGCCAGCACCTCGTTGACGTTTTCCAGGCGGTCTTCGGTGAAGGTGGTGCGCACCTTGCGCTCACCGGCGAAGGCCAGCGCTTCCTGCAGGTCCTTGCGGGTGCCCACGATGGAGCCGCGCACCGTCTTGGCGTTGAGCACAACGTCAAAAATGGGCAGCGCAAAATCCCCAGGGGGCAGGCCGACCAGGGACATGGTGCCGCGCTTGTGCAGCATGCCCAGGCCCTGCGAGAAGGCGCTACGCGACACGGCGGTCACCAGCACGCCGTGCGCGCCGCGTATCGCTTTCTGGACCTCCTGGACCGGGTCCTGCACCGCGGCGTTGACCACCATGTCGGCGCCAAGGCTTTTGGCCAGCTTCAGTTTCACGTCGTCGATGTCGACAGCGATAACGTGAAACCCCATGGCCTTCGCATACTGCACCGCGAAATGGCCCAGGCCTCCGATGCCGGAAATAGCGACCCAGTCACCCGGCTTGCACTCGAGCATTTTCAGGCCCTTGTACACCGTCACGCCCGCGCACAGAACAGGCGCGATCTCACCGAAACCGATGGCGTCGGGCAAGTGGCCTACGTAGCCGGGATCGGCAAGCACGTATTCGGCGTAGCCGCCGTCGACGCTGTAGCCGGTCATCTGCTGGCTGTCGCACAGCGTCTCCCAGCCGGTGATGCAATGTTCGCAGTGCCCACAGGCCGTGTGCAGCCAGGGAACGCCGACACGGTCTCCCTCCTTCACGGTGTTAACACCCGTTCCGACCGCGGCGACGTAACCAACGCCCTCGTGGCCCGGAATGAAGGGCAGGGAGGGCTTGACCGGCCAGTCTCCGTCCGCGGCATGCAGGTCGGTGTGGCACACGCCCGATGCCGCAACCTTGACCAGGATGCTGCCTGGCGCCACGGCGGGAACGGGGACTTCCTCGATGCGAAGCGGCTGGCCGAATTCATGGACCACCGCAGCTTTCATCATTTGCATGGTGAACTCCTGGCAATGCGCGGACCCGTGCCGCGTGAACGGATACCTACTGGACCGCGATCTTGCCGGACGGTGCGCCGGCTTTCTTGGGCAGCTTCAACGTCAGCACACCGTCGCTATAGCTTGCGGTGGTCTTGCTTTCGTCGACATCGTTCGCGAGGCTGAAGGTGCGCGACACGTCGCCCCAATAACGCTCGCTTCGCACAACCCTGCCGCCATTTTCCTTGGTGTCTTTTTCCCGCTTCATCTCGGCGTCTATGCGCACGACGTTGCCGTCGACCTGGACATTGATGTCCTCTTTTTTGACGCCGGGGATATCGGCCTTGACGGTGTAGGCGTCCGCCTCTTCTTCCACGTCGATGCGCATCTGCAGCGCAGTTTTATCGGCATCGAAGATGACAGGCGAGAAGAAGCGGCGCATTGCCGATTCCAGAGAGTCGCCGAAAGAGTCTTCCAGTTTACGAAGATGCTTCATGATTTTTCCCCTGTTGATGAGGTGATGAGGTGTTCTTTTGGAAGGCCGCCGCTTCAGGCTGCGACCTCCAGTTTGTTGATGATCCGGGAAACGCCCCTGGCGGCAAATGCGGCGCCGGCGGCTGCTTCACGCTCAGCCAGGGAGTGCACCTTGCCGCGAAGGGTGACAACGCCGCCCTCGACATCGATCGCGATGTTTTTGGCCTCGCGTTCGGCCTGGCGCTCAAGTGCGGCGGCAATCTCCGCCGCCACGTTGCGCGTATTGACGGTTGGTTTGACGCTGATCTTGTTTGTCAGACCGCGCACGCCGATCAGGTTGCGCACGCATTGTTCGGCGGTGCTGGACTGGTAAGCCCAATCAACTTCACCCGTGAGCGTGACCCAGCCCTTTTCCACCTCAACCTTGACCCGGTCGGGCTGCATGAACACGCTCCAGCGCAATGCGGATGCTGCGGCCGATGCAATCTCTGAGTCGCTGCGCTGGTGCCCCGGTGCCAGCTTCACGTCCAGTTCCATCGCCAGCCCGCGCACGCCTGACACGCGGCGCACAGCCCGTTCAGCCGCGTACTTCTCGGCAAAAGTGTCCAGGTGCCCTGTCAACGTCACGATACCTTCTTTGACGAGAACCCCTATACCAGCCGCGTTGACGGCGGGTTCCCAGGCCAGTTCCGCGGTGACGTCGGCCTTGAGTTGCATATCGGTTTTCATGGTTCTTTCCTTGAATGAAATGAAGACCACCACCTGGTGGCAATAAAACTTTAGGCAAGCGAAGGGCTCTGCGCATTGATCTTTCGCAAGTTCCGCGCAGGGCGTAAAGACCTCGTAGACTGCGCCGAGACCTAAAGAACTACACACGCGGCAAACAATAGTGCGAAAGACCGTATGGGTTCCCCGAGGCAAGATCAACCAAGATCAAGCTTGGTTGAGCCAGGTCAATTTCCGGACCGCGAAGACACTGAATACTGGACTTCCCATCAATCGATTGAAGGAGAACTCCATGTACCAACGCATTTTGGTTCCTGTCGACGGAAGCCCCACATCCAAACACGGCCTGCAGGAGGCCATCCGCATGGCCAGGCTCACCGGTGGCAAGCTGCGTTTGCTGCATGTTGTGGACGACACGTCCATTGCGCTGTCATTCGACGCCTATGCAGGTTACCCCAGCGACTGGCTCGAGAACCTGCGGCAGGATGGTGAGCGTCTGCTGGCCGACGCCAAGGCCGTTGCGGCGGCCGCGGGCGTGGAAGCTGAGACCGTGCTGCGCGACAACCTCGCGCTTCCAGTGCATGAACTGGTCGTCACGGAAGCCGGTGCCTGGCCCGCCGACCTGATCGTGCTCGGAACCCATGGGCGCCGCGGCATAGGGCGCGTCATGCTGGGCAGCAGCGCTGAAAATGTCCTGCGGCGTTCACCCGTTCCCGTGCTGCTGGTACGTTCGCCGGAGCCAGCCGATAAGCCGGACGCCGCCGACGAAGGAGCGTCGGTGAAGACCTTGCGCGTCAGTCTTCCTTCCGGCGCGTTGTCCGTCGAATGAGCGGACCCGCATGATGTGCCGGCATAGGCTGCCTTCAGGGACGAGGCGGGAATCCGCTGCCCATTTCGCGATACCGCTTCCGGCTGCCGGAAAAGCCTTGGGCGGCAGAGGATGCCCGTCGTGAAGTACAAGGACTACTACGAGATTCTGGGCGTGCCGCGCAACGCTGATGAGGAGGCTATCAAAAAAGCCTATCGCAAACTTGCGCGCAAGTACCACCCCGACGTTTCCAAGGCGCCGGAATCGGAGTCGAAGTTCAAGGAAGCGGCGCAAGCTTATGCCACCTTGAAGGACGCCGCCAGGCGGGCCGCCTATGACCAGCTCGAGCCGCATGGCACCGGCGAAGAGTTCACACCCCCGCCGCAGTGGCGCCAGGCGTACGCATCCAGCGAACACGCATTCGACGACGTCGATCTGTCGGACCTGCTGGCCGGCCTGGCGGGACGGCGCGGTGCCGGCCGCACGCCCGCGCACGGCCACGACTACGAAGCCGCCGCCCGCATCAGCCTGGAAGACGCCCACCGCGGAACCACCATCAACCTGGATGTGATGCACGAAGACGGTTCGCGCACGCTGGCCGTCACCATCCCGGCGGGCGCCAGAGAAGGGCAGAAGCTGCGCTTGCGCGGCAGGGGAGGAAAGGGCCGCCACGGCGGTGTTGACGGGGACATCTACCTTCATATCAACCTGATACCGCACCCCGTATGGCGCGCGGACGGTCACGACCTTTACTTCGATCTGGCCCTGTCACCCTGGGAAGCAGCGCTCGGGGCCGACGTGGAAGTTCCTTCGCTGGACGGCTCGCTGATGCTGACGGTTCCCGCGGGCACGCGGTCCGGACGCAAGCTGCGCCTGCGCGGACGCGGCCTGGCCACGGGCCATGGGCGGCGGGGCGACCTGTACGCCGTGACGCATATCGATGTGCCGGCCGCCCTGACGCCGCAGGAGCGGGCGCTGTTCGAGCAGCTGCGCGCGCGATCGCATTTCAACCCTCGCGCCATCGCCAACAAGGAGCAGTCCCATGAGCCCGCAAACGCATGAATCCCTTTGGCTGGACGATCGGCACACCGTGGACGCGCAGGAACTGAGCCGGATCTGCGGCCTCAGCAGTGACGAGATACTAGAACTGATGGACTACGGTGCGCTGGCGCCGCTAAACGCCCGGCCGCAACCGCTAGTCTTCAGCACCCGTTGCATCATGCCTTTACGCCAGGCGGTGGGCATACGGAAGGACTTCGACCTGGACATTTTTACGGTGGCCATCCTGCTGGGTTATATCAACCGCATCGCCGAGCTTGAGAGGCAGTTGCGTGCGCTGCATGCGCAGATGCCTTCACATCTGCATGCCCAACGGGAAGGCCCGGCTTCCTGGCATGAAGAGCACGCCGATGGAGCGGCATCGTGAAGGCGGGAACCAAGGATACGAGTCGGACTTGCTTCGAGTTGGGTATACGCGACGTGAACGGCTCGCAATGCGCGAAGATTTCGCTCCTCGGCCTGTTCGGCATCGAACTGCATCAACTCGTCTCGGCGATGGTCCAGCCAGACCACGGCGTGAAAAAAGGCATGACGTGCTCCTTTCAAAAAGACGGAACAGGCTGCCGCTTCAGGCGGCAACTTCTAGCTTGTTGACGATACGGGTTACGCCCCTGGCCGCAAAAGCCGCACCGCCCACCGCTTCGCGTTCAGCCAGAGAATGCACCTTGCCATGAAGGGTGACGACGCTGCCTTTGACGTCGATCTGGATGTGCCGGGCTTCGCGTTCGGCCTGGCGTTCGAGCGCGGCGGAGATCTCCGCCGCGACGTCCCGTGTGCTGACGGTGGGTTTTACAACGATGTTGTTGGAGAGCCCGCGCACCCCCATCAGGCCGCGCACGCATTTTTCGGCCGTCTTGGCCTGGTAGGCCCAGTCGACGTCACCCGTGAGGGTGACCCAGCCCTTTTCAACCTCGACCTTGATGCGATCTATGGGCAGGAGCACGCTCCAGCGCAGTGCGGAGGCCGCGGTCGATGCGATTTCGGAATCGCTGCGGTGATGGGCTGCCGGCAGTTTCACGTCCAGTTCGATGGCCAGCCCGCGCACGCCGGCCACGCGACGAACGGCTTTTTCCACCGCATTCTTTTCGGCAAAGCTGTTCAGGTGACCCGTGAGCGTCACCACGCCGTCATTGACGAGCACGCCTATGCCGGCTGAGTTGACGGCGGGTTCCCAGGCCAGTTCGGCGGTGACGTCGGCCTTGAGCTGCATATCGGTTTTCATGGCTGTTTCCTTCCTTGAAGACATCGCCACCACAGGGTGGTGATGTCACTGTAGGCAAGCGCATAGACGCTTGCTTTGACATTTGTCAAGCAGGGACGTTGCGGGGCGGCGTACGCTTTATGCAGGATCAACACGGAAGGACTTCATCATGAAAAAAAATGTGGGCGCTACCGAGAAACAGCTTCGTGTCGTCGTCGGCATCCTGTTGCTGTCGCTCCTGTTTGTGCTTGATGGGAATGCGCGCTGGTTGGGTCTGCTGGGCCTGATTCCCTTGTTGACGGGCCTGTTCAGTTTCTGCCCGGTTTACTGGCTCGTCGGCAAGGAATAGGCACCCCCAGGAACGGCTACTCGCCTGGACGTCTAGGTGCCTGCGGAATCCGCAGTGCGACATAAGCCGCATGCCCGTCACGCCACACCAGCAGGGCGAGGCTGGCACCGGGCTCCAGGCGTGAAAGCACGCGATCCAAATCTTCCACGCTGTCCAGCGTGGTCTCGTTGACGGCCAGGATCACATCGCCGGCTTGTATGCCTTCGCTGCGCGACAAACCTGTGGCCTGGCGCACCAGCAGGCCGCCGTCTATGCCCAGCTGTGCCTGCAAATCCTTGCCGGACTCGGCCAGAGAAAGGCCCAAGCGGGGGCGTTCACCGGTATCCGGGGCCGCCAGGGGATGCGCACCACCGCCGGGTACCTCAGCCAGCGTAACGGTTGCCGAGTGTTTGCGGGCCTGGCGCCAGATTTCCAGTGTGGCTGGAGTGCCGGCGCCGTGGTCGCTCATCTGCAGGGCCAGGCTGCTGAAATCCCTGACCTTGGCGCCGTTGAAAGCCGTGATGATGTCGCCGCGCAGCAGGCCGCCCCGCGCCGCCGGCCCACCCGGCGTGACCTGCACGACCAGTGCCCCCGTGGGGTCGCGTACCCCGAAGGATTGTGCGAGCGCGGAAGTCATGCCCTGGAGCTTTGCGCCCAGGTAGGCGCGCCTCACCCGTCCCTGGGCGCGCAGGCGCGATGCGATGTCAACCACCAGATTGACCGGTACGGAAAACGACACCCCCATGTAGCCGCCGCTGCCGCTGTAGATCAGCGAATTGAGGCCGACGATTTCACCCTCGGCATTGAAGAGCGGGCTGCCTGAGCTGCCCGGGTTGATCGCCACATCGGTCTGCAGGAAACCGGTTTCACCGCTGCCTGAAAGAAATCGGTTCTTTGCGCTGACGATGCCCGCCGTCACCGAGCCGGAAAGGCCAAACGGGGAGCTGATCGCGGCGACCCAGTCGCCGACGGCAAGCCTGGAGGAGTCGCCGATGGGCGCGGGGGACAGGCCGGAGGCTTCGATCTTCAGCAGGGCAACGTCTGTGGTGCGGTCCAGCCCGACCAGCCTGGCGGGAAAATGCCGGCCGTCCTGCAAGCGCACCTGGGCTTCTTCCGCATCAAGGATGACGTGTGCGCTGCTGACGATGTAACCGTCGGCCGTGAGCACAAATCCGGAGGCCAGGTCACGTGCCTCGCCGCGCGACAGGCCTATGGGCTGTGGCCTTGCCAGCCGGTCGCCGAAGGTGTCCGGCGGGGCGAACTCGGGCTCGGGGTCCTCGTTGCCGCTGGGCACCCACGCGCCGATGGTGCTAATTTCCACGACACCGGCGCTGCGGCTGGCGACGATGGCGCCGCCCGTCACGGGTGGCCGGCGATGCGGCGGCTCCGCATGGACGCCTGCCCACATCATGGCGGCGGAGATCATCAGGCTTGCAAGCAAAGGGCGACAGGGTTTCATGCGGCCATTGAACATGGCAAACGTATGGCGTCAGTTGCGCCACCTCAAGCCGACCGTGAAAATGCGGATCAGCCGTCCCGTTTCAGGCCGGGCTTATGCGGCAAACCCGCTTTCAGGGCCGAGTTCAGTGCCGGCACGGCCCGCCAGCATCTCCTCGATCTGGACGAGTGAGCCTATCAATGCCTTTTTGCCTGTCTTCGTCACAAACCCGGTGGCGGCCTTTACCTTGGGGCCCATGGTGCCGGCGGGAAAGCTTTGGCCCAGCAGGTCCCGCGGCGTGATTTTTCGCAGGGCGCGCTGCGAGGGCAGTCCCCAGTCGAGGAATACGGCCTCCACGTCGGTGGCGATCACCAGGCGGTCGGCGCCCAGTTCCTGGGCGAGCAGGGCACCCGTCAGGTCCTTGTCGATCACGGCATCCACTCCCTTGAGAGAGCGCCCTGCAGCAGTGCGCGCCACCGGAATGCCGCCGCCGCCCGCGGCGATCACCACGGCTTGGTGCTGCAACATCCAGCGGATCGGGTCCACGCCCAGCACGCGTATTGGAAGAGGGGAGGCCACGACGCGCCTGAGGCCAGCGCCGTCGGGTGCGACATGCCAATGCATGGTTTGCGCGAGCCGTTCGGCCTCCTCCTTTGTATAGACGGGCCCAATCGGCTTGGTGGGCTGGTCGAAAGCCGGATCAGCGGAATCGACTTCCACACGTGTGAGCAGGGTGACCACCGGGCGGGCCGGCGGAAGGTGGTTGGCGAGTTCCTGCTCCAGCAGGTAGCCGATCATGCCTTCGGTTTGCGCGCCCAGCACATCGAGCGGATAGGGCGCCACCGCAGCATAGGCCGCATTTTGCAGGGCGAGCAGGCCTATCTGCGGCCCGTTGCCGTGAGTCACCACCAGTTCATGGTGGAGCGCGATGCGCGCCAACTGGGCCGCCACGGCCTGGATGTTTTCAAGCAAGTGCCGCGCACTGAGAGACTGGCCCCGGCGCAGCAGGGCATTGCCGCCCAGGGCGACAACCAGCTTCATGCGAGCGTGGCCACCAGAACGGCCTTGATGGTGTGCATGCGGTTTTCCGCCTGCGAAAAGACCACGGAGGCGTCGGATTCGAAGACTTCGTTGGTCACCTCCATCTCGCTGAGGCCATAGCGCTCATGGATCCGGCGCCCGACTTCGGTGTCCAGGTTGTGAAAGGCGGGCAGGCAATGCATGAAGCGGGTGCGCGGCTTGCCGGTGGCCTTCATAAGGGCGCTGTTGACCTGGAAAGGCAGCAACTGTTCTATCCTGAGCTTCCAGGTGTCGTCCGGCTCACCCATCGAAACCCAGACATCGGTGTAGAGGAAATCCGCGCCCTTGACGGCTTCGGCCGGATCGCTGCCGAGGGTAATGCGCGCACCGGTTTTCCCGGCCAGCTCGCGCATTTCAGCGACCAGAGCCGGTGGTGGCATCAGCGCGGCGGGGGCGGCGATGCGCACGTCCATGCCCATCTGCGTCCCGCCCACCAGCAGCGAGCAACCCATGTTGAAGCGCGCGTCGCCCAGGTAACAGAAAGACAGTTCATGCAACGGCTTTTCGCCAAACTCCTGCATGGTCATCAGGTCGGCCAGAACCTGGGTCGGATGAGCCTCGTCGGTCAGGCCGTTCCACACCGGCACGTGCGAAAAGCGCGCGATTTCTTCGACCACCGCCTGGTGAAGACCGCGGTACTCGATGCCGTCATAGAGCCGGCCCAGCACCCGGGCTGTGTCCTTCAGGGACTCCTTGTGCCCCAATTGCGAGCCGACCGGGTCGATGTAGGTGACGTGGCCGCCCTGGTCGTGCACCGCGACTTCAAATGCGCAGCGTGTGCGGGTGGAGGGTTTCTCGAAAATCAGCGCGATGTTTTTTCCCTTCAGGCGAGCCAGTTCATTGCCGGCGTATTTGGAGCGTTTGAGCTCTGCGGCCAGGTCCAGCAGGAAGCGAATGTCCCGCGGGGAAAAGTCCCTGAGGTCCAGCAGGCTGCGGTTGTGGAGGTTAAAGCTCATGAAAGTGGCGGTCCCGGGAGGAGGTTTCGGCAAAGCTCAGGCGGCATCGCGCTCGATCGGGCAGGACATGCAATGACTGCCGCCGCGCCCACGGCCCAGCTCTCCGCTGGGAATGGTGATGACCTCAACGCCGGCCTTGCGCAGCAGGGTGTTGGTATGGGTATTGCGGTTGTAGGCCATGACGACACCGGGCGACAGTGCCAGCACGTTGTTGCCGTCGTCCCATTGCTCGCGCTCGGCTTCGTAGGCATTTCCGCCTGTGGCGACCACGCGCAGCTTTGGAATGCCCAGGGCCTGGGCGAGAACCTCCAGAAAGGGCAGGCTCTCAGCCCTGACGTCCAGCGTGCCGTGCCCTGGGCCGGGGCGAAGGCTGAACACGCGTATACCGTCCACAATCTCCGGGAATACCGTCACCAGGTCGCGGTCGCAGAAGGTCAATACCGTGTCCAGGTGCATGGCGCCGCGTGATTTGGGTAGCTGGGCGGCCAGCACCCGCGTTGCGCCGCCGCGGACAAACAGGTTGCGCGCGAGCTGGGTCACCGCCTGCGGCGAGGTCCGCTCGCCCATGCCGACCAGCACCAGGCCGTTGCCCAGCGGCATGACATCGCCGCCTTCGAGCGAAGCCTGCGCGTGCGGTTGCCCCGGGTCGCCCCACCATTCAGTGACCTTGCCCGCGAACGCGGGGTGCGAGCGGTAAATGGTCGCCATGAGCAGGCTTTCCCGCCGGCGGGCTGGCCAGTACATGGATCCCAGCGCCACGCCGTCGCCTATCCAGCAACTGCTGTCGCGCATGAACAGTGTGTTGGGCAAGGCGGGCAGCAGCAAATCCGATGGGCTCGCGCAGCCGGCTGTGAGGCCGGGCAGTTTGAAGGGCAGGTCCGCCGGGGTCAGTCCCCCAATGAGGAACTCGGCCAGCCGGGCCGGTGGCAGTTCTTGCAGCCAGGGTCGCAGCACGACGCTGGCCTCAAAGTCGGTGCCGGCCAGTTCGCGGTCCAGCAGCCGGTCGCGCGTCATCGGGTTGCCGACCGTGGCTGCTAGAAGGTCGTGCAGTTCCAGCACTTCCACGCCGTGCTCCGTCATGGCGTTGATGAAGGCATAGTGGTCGTTTTTGGCCTGCGCCACCCACATCACGTCATCGAACAGCAAGTCGCGGCAGTTCGCGGGGGTCAAACGCGTATGCGCCAGGCCCGGCCTGCAGACCAGCACCTTGCGCAACCGGCCCGTTTCTGAATGCACGCCGCCAACCATCACAGCCCCAATTGCCCGGTGGCGAGCATCCAGCCTGCGAGCGCGGCCAGCACAAGCAGCGCCGCGAGCATGGCTTTTTCACCTCCCGCGAAGGCTTGTTTACCGCCTTGCCGTTTCGCGATGAGGTAGAGGATGGCGCCGGGGGCATAGAGCAGGGCGCTTAGCAACAGGTATTTGGTGCCGGCGGCATACAGCAACCACAGGCAGTACACCGAGGCGAGCGCTGCCACCGGCATGTCCAGCGAACCGCGGACGCCGTGGGGAGCCTGGTTTATACCCTCACCACGCGCGGCAAGCTTCACGCCGTAAAGCGCGCTGAACAGGTAGGGCAGCAAAATCATCGCGGTCGACAGCGAAATCAGGGCCAGGTAGGAGGCCTTGGACACCAGCGTCACGATCAGGAATATCTGCACCATGGCGCTTGTCAGCCACAAGGCATTGGCCGGCACGCCCTTGCCGCTCTGGCGGCCAAGCCATGCCGGCATCACGCCGCTGCTGGCCGGTGTGAAGAGCGACTCGGCGGCCAGCAGCGTCCAGGCCAGGAACCCGCCGCCGACTGAAACGATCAGCCCGATATAGATGAGCACCGCGCCCCAGGTGCCCACGGCCTTCTCCAGCACGCCCGCCATGGACGGATTTTTCAGCCCGGCCAGTTCCTGCTGCGTAAAGATACCCAGCGACAGCAGCGAGACGGCCATGAGCAGCGCCAGGCAGGCCAGGAAACCGATGACAGTGGCCTTGCCGACGTCCTTGCGTTGCCGCGCCCGTGCCGAATAGACACTGGCGCCCTCGATGCCGATGAACACCCACACCGTCACAAGCATGGTGCTCTTGACCTGGTCCAGCACGGAGCCGAGCTTGGCGCCGCCCCAGAAGTCCAGATGGAAGGTAGGCGCCTGGAAAGCAGCGGCGGCCAGCACGATGAAGAGCAGCAAGGGGATGACCTTGGCCACGGTGACCACGGCGTTGACCCAGGCCGCGGTGTTGATGCCGCGCAGCACGAGCGCGTGGACGACCCACAGTGTTACCGAAGCGCCGGCGACGGCCGCGGGGGTATTGCCCTCGCCAAAAGCCGGGAAGAAATAGCCGAGGGCGCCGAACGCGGCCACCAGGTAACCAACGTTGCCGATCCAGGCGCTGATCCAGTAACCCCAGGCGGAGTTAAAGCCTATGTATTCGCCGGAGAGCGCGCGTGCATACGCGTAGACGCCGTTATCCAGCTCGGGTTTGCGCAGGGCCAGCATCTGGTAGACGCGCGCCAGGACCAGCATGCCCACACCGGTGACGAGCCAGCCGACCAGGATGGCGCCCGCGCCCGCGCCGGCCGCCATATTTTGCGGCAGGCCGAAGATGCCGCTGCCGATGATGGAGCCCATCACCAGTGCGACCAACAAGCCCAGTCCCAGCGTGCCCTGGGACTGGCGCGCAGTGGGAATGGCCCGCGTTGCCGATGAGGGGGAAGAGGTCGTGGCGAATGTGATCATGGGATGCTTTCAGGAGACGCCTACTTGACCAGCAGCACCGGCACGTCAACGTCCGCCACCACCCGCTGGGCGACACTGCCCAGCAGGGCGCGGCCCAGCAAGCCGTGGCCGTGGGTGCCCATCACCACCATGTGCACCTTTTCGCGTTTTGCCGCCTGCGCGATCTGCGTGGCAGGTGTGCCGGCAACCCAGGAGGCCCTGAAGGGAATTTTGTGGCGGCTGAGGAAGCGCCTGATGGGGTCCAAGACCTTCCCGGCTTCCTCGGCATGCCAGGCGTGCACGGTGGCGGCGCCCAGCATGGTCTTGACGCGAGGGGAAACGGCAACCTGCACATTGAGCACGATAAGCTCCGCGTCGGGTCCCATCAGGGTTTCATGGGTGACCAGGAAGGCGAGGGCCTTTTTGGTGAACGTGCTGCCGTCAACGGCGAGAAGGACTCTCATGGTGTTCTCCAGAAAAATCAGGAATGAAACGGTGCGTTCAACGCAGAACGAGAACGGGAATGCCGCTGTGCGTGAGCACCTGCTGGGTTTCGCTGCCGAGCAGGATGCGCGAGATGCCTTTGCGGCCGTGCGAAGCCATCACGATGAGGTCGCACTTGTTCTTCTTGGCCGCAGTCATGATGGCGGCTGCAATGAGGTCGGATTTTGCGGTCACGGCCTTGGCCTTGACGCCGGCTGCTTCCGCGGACTTCTGCACGGCCTCCACGATGCCCTGGCCCCTGTCGGCCCATTCTTTTTCAATGCGCCCGACTTCTTGCGGCGAGACGGTGGCGCCGCCTTCGAAGTAGTTCATGGGGTAGCGCGGAACGACGTTCAGTGCCACAAGGCCCGCCCCCAGCGACGCGGCAAGTTCAATGGCCGCCTTGACCGCTTTTTTGGAAAGCGCGGAACCGTCGGTTGCAACAAGAATGCGCTGGTACATGGTAGTTCTCCTGTAGTGATGTAGCTGCAGTCTAGGAGTCGGGCGAGGGCTCAGGCTTGATCCAGGTCAAGGATGCACTCCGTGCGCCAGCCCCTTTGCGCCGGGCAAATCTCTGGGGCACGCTGTTGTGTGAGGCTTGTTGCGCGGCGGCCTCAAACCGCCGTGCCGAACAGCTTGCTGATACCCGCCGTGATGCCCATGGCCAGAGCGCCCCAGACGGCCACACGCCATGCGCCCGGCAGAATCCTCGCGCCGCCCGCTTGGGCGGCTGTCGCGCCCAGCAATGCCAGAAAAACGAGAGAGCTTCCCGACACCCACCAGATCAACGTGCCGCCGGGCGCCAGCACCGCAACGGCCAGCGGCAAGAGGGCGCCGGCTGCAAAGCTGGCTGCGGAGGCGAGCGCGGCCTGTATCGGGCGCGCTGCCATCTCTGTTGAAATGCCCAGCTCGTCGCGTGCGTGCGAACCCAGGGCGTCATGGGCCATGAGCTTCTCGGCGATCTGCCGGGCCAGGGCTGGGTCCAACCCGCGCGCGACATAGATCGCGGTCAACTCACGGAGTTCAGCCGCCATATCCTTCTCGAGTTCCGCGCGCTCCCGGGCCAGGTCCGCCTCCTCGGTATCGGATTGCGAGTGCACCGACACGTACTCGCCCGCGGCCATCGACATCGCGCCGGCGGCCAGGGCCGCCACGCCTGTCATCGACACGGTTTCTCGCGTTGCGGCGGCGGCAGCCACACCCACGATCAGGCTGGCGGTCGATACGATGCCGTCATTGGCCCCCAGCACGGCCGCGCGAAGCCAGCCGATACGTGAAGTCCTGTGCTGTTCAAGGTGTCTCATGCGCCCGTCCTCCGTTCACTCCGCAACTCACATCAACGGCGCCCTGGAAGCATGCGGGTCAGCGTGTTGTCACGCAGCAGGTAGTGGTGATACAAGGCCGCAACCGCATGCAGGCCCACCAGAAAATACCCGGCCGTGGCTCCGGCTTCGTGAATCTCCTTGAGCCAGCCCGCCGCGGCCTTATTGCCGGCCATCAGCGCGGGCAACTGCAGCCCGAAAAATGGAATAGGCTGATCGCGGGCGCTCAGCAGCAGCCAGCCGCCCAGGGGTATGCCTATCATCAGCAGATAAAGGCCCGCTTGCACCAGGCTGGCAAGGCGGCCTTGCCAGAGCGGGGGTGGTGGTTCCACCGGTGGAGCATCGCTCCAGAGATTGACGGCGAGGCGAAGCCAGGCCAGCGCGAATACCGACAGGCCCAGCATGTAGTGCCAGGCTCTCAGTCCGCTGCGCAGGTCGCTGCCCTTGGGGAAGCTGTCGCTGATCTCCATACAGATGTATACCGCCGCCAGCAGGACAAGCATGAACCAGTGCAACCCTATGGAAAGCAGGCTGTAACGGCTTTTCCGATGGCTTCCTGACGTCATGGGGTTTCCTTGCTGTAGTTGAGGTGAGGGGGCCATGCGGGCTTGGGCTGGGGCCATTTCGCGCATCCGGAATGCGGTTACGCGTCTTCCTCAAACAATGCCGTGTCGCGCCAGCCCGGGCTTGATCCATGTCAAGGCCGCGGCACTTTGTGCAGGCTAAGCTCGCCTCATGCAAACCGCTCCCGCCCTGGCTTCTGCCGGCCTGTCACGACCCATCGCCGGCAATGACGCCTGGGCCGCGCTTGACGAGCCGGCCGAGTGGGAGGGCTTCAGCCGTCCGGTCGCGGGCCGTGAGGGGTGGTGGGAATCTTGCCTGGCGCTGGAAGGCATGCACTGCGCGGCCTGCGCGCTCACGGTGGAGGAGGTGCTGCGCGGCCTGCCCGGCGTGGATGCGGTGCAGGTCAACGGCGTGACGGCCACGGTGCGGCTTCAGTGGCAGCCGCAGGCCACGCGGCCTTCAGCCTGGATGGCCGCGCTGGGCAGGGCAGGGTACGGCGCCTTGCCGGCCGGTGACCTGCTGCTGGCCGGTCGCCGGGTAGCGGCGCAGCGCCTGATGCTATGGCGCTGGCTGGTGGCCGGCTTTTGCATGATGCAGGTCATGATGTATGCGGCGCCGGCCTACCTGGCGCCGCCCGGTGAAATCACACCCGACATCCAGGCGCTGCTGGGCTGGGCCTCCTGGGTGCTGACCTTGCCGGTGCTGCTGTTTTCCTGCTGGCCGTTCTTTTCGGCGGCGCTGCGCGATGTGCGCCGCCTGCGCATCGGCATGGACGTGCCGGTGGCGCTGGGCGTGCTGATCGCCTTTGGCGCCAGCACGGCCGCGACTTTCGACCCGGCCAGCCCCTGGGGCGCCCATGCCTCCTATGACTCGGTGCCCATGTTTGTGTTTTTCCTGCTCTCGGGCCGGCTGCTGGAGCAGCGCCTGCGTGACCGCACGGCCGGCGCGCTGGAGGCGCTGATGCGGCGGCTGCCGGACAGCGTGGAGCGGCAGGAGGCCGACGGCAGTTTCCGCGCGGTGGCCGTGCGCCGCCTTGTTGCGGGCGACCTGGTCCGCGTGCTGCCGGGCCAGGCTTTTCCCGCCGATGGAGAGGTGGAAACAGGTGAAAGCCGGGTCGACCAGTCGCTGCTGACCGGTGAATCAAAGCCTCTGTTGCGCCGGGTGGGCGATGGCGTGATTGCCGGCAGCCACAACCTCACCAGCGTGTTGCTGGTGCGCGTGCAGCGTGTGGGTGCGCAAACCCGTTATGCTGAAATCGTCGCCCTGATGGAGCAGGCATCGCTGGAAAAGCCCGGCCTGGTCCAACTGGTGGACCGTATCGCCAGCCCTTTTCTGGTGGCCGTGCTGCTGGCCGCGGCCGCGGCCGCCGTGTGGTGGTGGCCGCTGGGGCAGGCGCATGCAATGGCGGTCGCGGTGTCGGTGCTCATCGTGACTTGCCCCTGCGCTTTGTCACTGGCAACGCCGGCGGCCATGCTGGCGGGCGCCGGTGCCCTGGCGCGGCGCGGCGTGCTGGTGCGCAAGCTGCAGGCGCTGGAAAGCTGCGCGGCCATTGATACCGTGGTCTTCGACAAGACCGGCACGCTGACGGAGGACCGCATGGAAGTGGTGCTGGCCCATGTATCCCCCGGTGTGAACCTTGACGAAGCCTGCAACAGGGCAGGGGCGCTGGCCAGGCATTCGCTGCACCCGGTCTCGCGCGCCATCGCCGCACGGTTTTCCGCACCGGGCTGGGTGGCCACGGAGGTGGAGGAGGTCGCGGGCCGGGGCCTGCGCGGCAAGGTCGCGCGGCTGGACGGCAGCGATGAGCAATACCTGTGCCTCGGTTCCGCAGCTTTTTGCCACACGCCGGCAGGGCGGGATGTACCGGTGCTGCAGGCGCACCTGACCGACGGCGAGCGCTATCTCGGCGGCTTTGAGCTCGATGAAGCGATCCGGCCCGACGCGGCGCAGGCGGTGTCGGCCTTGCTCAAGCTCGGTATCCGCGTGCAGCTGCTGTCCGGTGATACCGGCCAGGCCGTGGCCCACCTGGCGCGCCGCGCCGGCATCGAATGGTATTTCGGCGAGCGCACGCCGGAGGGCAAGCTCGCGCACGTGCGCAGCCTCCAAAGCGAGGGCCACCGCGTCATGATGGTGGGCGACGGCATGAACGACGGGCCGGTACTCGCCGCGGCCGATGTCTCCATGGCCATGGGCCGGGCCGTCCCGCTGGCCCAGGCGCGGGCGGATTTCATCATGGCGGGCAGCGCGCTCAGCACCGTGGCGGCGCTGGTCGTCCAAGCACGGCGAACGAGGAGGGTGGTGCGCCAGAACCTGCTCTGGGCGGCGGTTTACAACGCGGCCAGTGTGCCGCTGGCGATTGTGGGCTTCATGCCCACGTGGCTGGCCGGCTTCGGCATGGCGGCGAGTTCCCTGCTGGTCGTGGCCAATTCGGCCAGGTTGGCGCGCGGCGCATCGGAGTATTGAATGGACATCCTCTTTCTGCTGATTCCCTTGTCGGTTGTGCTGGCCCTGCTCATCATCGGTGCGCTGGGCTGGGCGGTATGGCGCGGCCAGTTTGAAGCGCTGGAGCAGGAAGCCGAGCGCATTCTTCACGGTGATTGACCTGTATCAAGTGCCGCGCCGCCCGCCGCGCCGACACTTTGAAGCATCAAGACAAAAGGTGCTTCATGAACCAAGAAACGACGCAAGGAATCGCCTATCACGACACGGTGGTTCGCCAGTTCTCGCTGGCTGCCGTGCTCTGGGGGGTGGTGGGCATGGCGGTGGGCCTGTTCATCGCGGCCCAGCTGGCCTGGCCTGAACTGAACTTCGGCATTCCCTGGCTCAGCTACGGCCGGCTCAGGCCGCTGCACACCAACGCCGTTATTTTCGCCTTCGGCGGCTGCGCGCTGATCGGCAGCAGCTACTACGTGGTCCAGCGCACCGGCGGCGTACCGCTGTTCGCGCCGCGGCTGGCGGCCTTCACCTTCTGGGGATGGCAGCTGGTCATCGTGGCGGCCGCCCTCAGCCTGCCGCTGGGCTACACCACCGGCAAGGAATACGCTGAACTCGAATGGCCCATCGACATCCTAATCACCCTGGTCTGGGTGGCCTATGCGGTGGTCTTCTTCGGCACGCTGGGCGTGCGCAAGGTCAGGCACATCTACGTGGCCAACTGGTTTTACGGCGCCTTCATCCTCGCGGTGGCGGTGCTGCACCTGGTCAACAGCGCCGAGGTGCCGGCCGGCTGGATGAAGTCCTATTCGGCCTACGCCGGCGTGCAGGACGCCATGGTGCAGTGGTGGTACGGCCACAATGCCGTCGGCTTTTTCCTCACCGCGGGCTTCCTGGGCATGATGTATTACTTCATCCCCAAGCAGGCGGAGCGGCCGGTGTACAGCTACCGCCTGTCCATCGTCCACTTCTGGGCGCTGATCTTCACCTATATGTGGGCCGGCCCGCACCACCTGCACTACACGGCCTTGCCCGACTGGACGCAATCGGTCGGCATGGTGTTCTCCCTGATCCTGCTGGCGCCCAGCTGGGGCGGCATGATCAACGGCGTGATGACGCTTTCGGGCGCTTGGCACAAGCTGCGCGAAGACCCCATCCTGCGTTTCCTGATTGTGTCGCTGTCTTTTTACGGAATGAGCACTTTCGAGGGCCCGCTGATGTCCATCAAGACGGTCAACGCCCTGTCGCACTACACCGACTGGACCGTGGGCCACGTGCATGCCGGCGCCCTGGGCTGGGTGGGCCTGATCTCCATGGGCACGCTGTATTACTTGGTTCCCCGCCTGTTCGGGCAGAAGCAGATGTATTCGGTGCGCGCCATCGAGGTGCATTTCTGGACGGCCACCGTGGGCATCGTGCTCTACATCGCGGCCATGTGGATCGCCGGTGTGATGCAGGGCCTGATGTGGCGCGCGGTGAACGCCGACGGCACCCTGACCTACACCTTTGTCGAATCGGTCAAGGCCACTTATCCCTTCTATGTGGTGCGCTTCTTCGGCGGCGTGCTGTACCTGGGCGGCATGCTGGTCATGGCCTGGAACGTCTGCATGACGGCTATGCGGGGCCGCCCCATCCGGGTGCCGGTTCCGTCGCTGGTTCACGCCTGACAAGAGAAAGCAAGGAAAGCACATCCCATGAAAGACGACAACACAAGCTCCGCCGGTTTCACGCACGAGAAGATCGAAACCAACAACTTCCTGATGATCATCCTGATCCTGCTGGTGATCGCGGTGGGCGGCCTGGTTGAAATCGTGCCGCTGTTTTTCCAGAAGTCGACCACGGCGCCGATTGAAGGGGTCAAGCCCTACGGCGCGCTGCAACTGGCCGGCCGCGACATTTACCTGCGCGAGGGCTGCTACAACTGCCACTCGCAGATGATCCGGCCGTTTCGCGCCGAGACGCTGCGCTACGGGCACTACTCGGTGGCCGGCGAATTCGTTTACGACCACCCCTTCCAGTGGGGCAGCAAGCGCACCGGGCCCGACCTGCACCGCGTGGGCGGCAAGTACAGCGACGAATGGCACCGCATCCACCTGAACAACCCGCGCGACGTGGTGCCCGAGTCCAACATGCCGGCTTACAGCTGGCTGGAAAAGGCCACGGTCAACCCGGCCGACATGGCGCCGCGCATGAAGGCGTTGCGCACGGTGGGGGTGCCTTACAGCGACGCTGAAATCGCCGAAGCCGCCGCCGTGGTGAAAGACAAGACCGAGATGGACGCGCTGGTGGCGTATCTGCAAGTCATGGGCAAGGCCCTGAAATAAAGGAGAGCACCATGGACGTCAATACGCTGCGCATCATCGCCACCCTGCTGTGCTTTGCCACCTTCATCGGCCTGCTGGTCTGGGCCTACGCCGGCCGCAACCGCCAGCGCTTTGAAGAGGACGCAAAAATCCCCTTCCTGCAGGATTAGCGCCATGCCCGCCATCTCCAACACCTTCTACCCCTCTTTTTTATTCCTCAACGCATCGGGTGCGGCTCATGAGTGATTTCACCGAAAACTTCTGGTCCTGGTATGTGGCCGCGCTGACATTGATCGGCATCATCGGCTCCCTGGTGCTGCTGTGGGCCACGGCCCGCAAGAAAATGCCCGAGCGCAGCGACAACACCACGGGCCACGTCTGGGACGAAGACCTGCGCGAGTCCAACAACCCCATGCCGCGCTGGTGGATGTGGCTGTTTGTCTTCACCGTCATCTATGCGCTGCTTTACCTCATCGCCTATCCGGGCCTGGGCGCCTACCCGGGCGAAATGAAGTGGAGCACGCGCGGCGAATATGAGGCTGCCATGGCCGGCGCCGACATGGAACTGGCGCCGCTGTACGCCGGCTTCAGCGCCAAAAGCGCGGAACAGCTCGCGGGCGATGCCAATGCGATGGCGGTAGGCGAGCGCCTTTTCATGAACAACTGCGCCCAGTGCCACGGCTCCGACGCGCGCGGCAGCAAGGGCTTTCCCAATCTTGCCGACAGCGACTGGCTGCATGGCGGTTCACCCGAAAAAATCAAAGAGACCCTGACCCTGGGCCGCAAGGGCCAGATGCCGCCCATGGCCGCGGCCGTGGGCACGCCCGAGGATGTGCGCAACGTGGCGCAGTATGTTTTGAGCCTTTCGGGCGGCCCGCATGATTCGGTGCGCGCCCAGCTCGGCAAGTCCAAGTTCACCGCCTGCGCGGCCTGCCACGGCATGGACGGCAAGGGCAACACCGCGATCGGCGCACCCAACCTGACGGACGACATCTGGCTGCACGGCTGGGGCGAGCAGGCCATTGTCGACATCGTCAACAAGGGCAAGACCAATGAGATGCCCGCCCAGGCCGGCAAGCTCACGGAGGCGCAGATCCACCTGTTGGCGGCCTATGTCTGGGGGCTGTCGAACAAGGCCCCCGCAGCCAAGCTTTGAGGCGACAGTGAGCCAGCCTGCCTTGCGAAAAATCATTCCCATCGTGCCGGCCGCGCAGCCGGCCGGGGAGTCCCTGTACGAGGCCCACAAGAAGATCTACCCGCGCTCGGTGAGCGGGCGTTTCGCGCGCTGGCGTTGGGCTTTTGTGGCCATGACCCAGCTGGTCTTCTACGGCCTGCCGTGGCTGCAGTGGGGGCAGCGCCAGGCCGTGCTGTTCGACCTGGAGGCCAGGCGGTTTTACCTCTTCGGCTATGTGCTGTACCCGCAGGACTTCATCTACCTGACAGGCCTGCTGGTGGCCAGCGCCTTGTCGCTGTTCCTGTTCACGGCGGTGGCGGGGCGGCTGTGGTGCGGTTTTGCCTGCCCGCAGACGGTGTACACCGAAATCTTCCTCTGGATAGAGCGCAAGGTCGAAGGCGACCGCACGGCCCGGCTGAAGCTGGACGGCGCGCCGTTCTCGCTCGAAAAGCTGGTCAAGAAATGGTTCAAGCATATCCTCTGGATAGGCGTGGCCATGTGGACCGGCTTCACCTTTGTCGCCTATTTTGTGCCGGCTCGGGAGCTGATCCTGCAGTTTCTGCAGACAAAAATGGGCGGCTGGGAAATCTTCTGGGTGCTGTTCTACGGCTTTGCCACTTACGGTAATGCCGGCTTCCTGCGTGAGCAGGTGTGCAAATACATGTGCCCCTATGCACGCTTCCAGAGCGCGATGTTCGACAAGGACACGCTGATCGTGAGCTATGACCCCGCTCGGGGCGAGCCGCGCGGCGCCCGCTCACGCCAGGCCGACCTGTCCGCGCTGTCTCTCGGCGCCTGTGTGGACTGCACCCTGTGCGTGCAGGTCTGCCCGACCGGCATAGACATCCGCGAGGGCCTGCAGTACGAATGCATAGGCTGCGCGGCCTGCGTGGACGTATGCGACGGCGTGATGGACAAGATGGGTTATGCGCGCGGCCTGATCCGCTTCACCACCCAGAACGCCTTGGCCGGGAAATGGCCGGCCTCGCGCATGCTGCGCCGGGTGCTGCGGCCGCGTGTGCTGATTTACTCGGCGTTCCTGGGCGTGCTGTGCCTGGCGCTGCTGTGGAGCCTGATGGCGCGCATGCCGCTGAAGGTGGACGTGGTGCGCGACCGCGCGGCGCTCTCGCGCATCGTGGCCGGGGGCCGGCTGGAAAACGTCTACCGCCTGCAGGTCATGAATGCCACGGAAGAGACGCAGCGCTACACCATCACGGCGACCGGCCTGGAAGGCCTGGCGGTCGCTTCCGAGGCGGAGGTCAAGGTCGGCCCCACCGAGTCGCGCTGGGTTGCCGTGCGCCTGCAGATTCCCTATGGCTCGGCGCAGGCCGGCTCGCACCCCATCATGTTCCGCGTCGGCGATGAAAGCGGGCATGCCCATGTCGAAGAAAAATCCGTGTTCCTTGTTCCGAGATGAATCGCGATGAAAGGCCTCTCATGACTGCCATGACTTCCATTCCCACCCAACCCACACCCTGGTGGAAGCACGGCCATCTCTGGCTGGTGATTTCCGGGCCCGCACTGGTGGTGGTGGCCGGTGTGTTCACGGTTTACCTGGCTGTCACGCACCCGGATGCCGTGATCGGCGGCCAGGAACCGGCGCGCGCCTCACGGCCGGGCAGTCCGCAGCAGGGCAGGGCTCTGGCCCCGGCCCTCGAGGGGCGCAACCATGCGGCCACGCCCGACAAGGCTGCCCGGCCCTGAGCGCTCATAAAAAATAAAAGGAGGCAATGTGATGTCAGCCAACAAGATACTGGGCATTGCCTGGCCGGCCTTCCTGGCGGCCTGCCTGCTGGAGTTGCTGCTGTTCGGGCTGTTCGACCCCGAGGAGATGCTCAGGAACGGCCAGCCGGCGGGGCTTTCGCGGCTGGCCTTCCAGACAGCGGTGTTTTTTGTCTTCTGGTTCGCCTGCGCGGCCTCCAGCGCGCTGAGCGTGCTGCTCACCGGCCCCGCGCCGGATGCGCGGCCGGGCTCAGCACACCGGCCGCAGCCGAGTGAGGACTGAAACCGGTGCCGGGGAGCCACCTCCGGGTGAGGGCAGGGCGGTAAGATCAGCGTTCACTCCCCACGCCGCCCTCATGTCCCAGTTCCCCCATGTCAGTGACGCGCTGCCCAAGCGCCAGCGTTCCATGGCCATCGCGCTGGCCGTGATCGCGACACTCCTGCTGCTGGCCCTCGCCTATCTCGCATCCCAGCCGCATTCCTTGGGCCTGACCCTTGCCGTGGCCTTGGCCGCGGCAGCCTGCGGTCTGGCCTGGCTGCTGGCCTTGCGCGATGCGGCGCGCGAGCGGGTCGGCCAGCAGGCGCTGGAGGGCGCGGACGCCAGGCTGGCGGGCCTGCTGGACTCGGCCATGGACGCCATCATCACCGTGGACAGCGAGCAGAACATCCTCCTCTACAACAAAGCCGCCGAAAGAATCTTCGGTTGGCCCACCAGCGAAATGCTGGGCCAGCCGCTCACACGCCTGATCCCGCAGCGGCACCGGGCCGCGCACGGCGGGCAGGTCAGGCGCTTCGGCCAGACCGGCATCACCTCCCGCCGCATGGGCGACGGCACGGTGCTTTATGGGTGCAGGGCCAGCGGCGAGGAGTTCCCGCTCGAGGCCTCGATCTCACAGCTCGATACCGCGCAGGGCAAGCTCTACACCGTCATCCTGCGCGACGTGACCGAGCGCGTGCGCGCCGGCGAAGAGCTGAGCGCTTTTGCCTCGGCGGCTCACGCTATCCGCGAAAGCGAAAAAACACGCATCGCGCGCGAACTGCATGACGAGCTCGCGCAGTCGCTGACGGCCATCAAGATGGACGCCACCTGGATACGCGAGGCCATGCCCCGTGAGGCCGATGCCGTGCGGGCCAAGCTTGATGACATGCTGGGCCTGCTGGACACCACCGTCGCCGCCACCCGGCGCATCGCCTCCGACCTGAGGCCGCTGCTGCTCGACGACCTGGGCCTGGTGCCCGCCATCGAGTGGCTGACCCACAATTTCAGCCAGCGCCACGGTGTGCCGTGCCGGCTCTCGCTCGATGAAGAGGTGGAACTGGGCGAGCCCTATGCCACGGCGGTGTTTCGCATCGTGCAGGAGTCGCTGGTGAACGTGGCCAAGCATGCGGGTGCGTCGCGGGTCGATGTGCGCATCGAAAGAACCGACGCGGGCGTGATCCTGGAAGTGGCCGATGACGGCGCCGGTTTTGTGCTGGACGCACCGCGCAAGACCAGTTCGCTGGGCCTCATGGGCCTGCGCGAGCGGGCAAGGCTGCTGCAGGGAACGGTGGACATTGACACGGCACCTGGCCGCGGCACCCGCATACGGGTGGCCATTCCGGTGCCGGAAGCGGCCGACGACGAGACAGCCGACACTGCAAAGACAGGAGACTTCACGTGATCAGGATTGTGATTGCCGACGACCACGCCATCGTGCGGGAAGGGCTCAAGCGCATCGTGTCGTCCATCGCGGACATGGAAGTCGCGGGCGAAGCGGGAAACGGCACGGAGGTGATGCAGCGGGTGCGCGAGCTGGCCTTTGACGTGCTGGTGCTGGACCTCTCCATGCCCGGCCGCAGCGGCATGGAGCTGATCAAGCTGGTGCGCGGCGAAAAACCGCAGCTGCGCATCCTGGTGCTGAGCATGCACCAGGAATCGCAGTACGCGGTGCGCGCCATCAAGAACGGCGCCAGCGGCTACCTCACCAAGGAAAGCGCGCCGGGCCAGCTGGAGCAGGCGATACGCAAAGTGGCTTCGGGCGGCGCCTTCATCAGCGCCGAAGTGGCCGAGCAACTCGCTCTGGGCGCCATGCCCGGCAGTGAGGCTGTTCCGCATGAAGGCCTTTCCAACCGCGAGTTCGAAGTGCTGCAACTGCTGGTTGCCGGCGTCTCTCTGACGGACATTGCCGCGCAGTTGAACCTTTCTGTCAAGACCGTCAGCACGCACAAGACCAACCTCATGCAAAAAATGGGTCTGCAAAACCAGAGCGAGCTGATCCGCTATGCGATCAAGCACGGCCTGACGGAGCCCTAGACGTTAGAGCGTCCGGACGCCTGAGAACCTCAGCGCGTGAACCACATGCATGCCGCAATGACGCAATGACGTGCTGTTGACAAGCGTCAATACACCGGCGAAGGCCTTTCCCTAGAGTCAGGGGTATCGAAACTCTGAAACCGGGGGGCCGCCATGGCCGATGAACTGAAACAGCTGCTGGTGCATGCCGATGCATCGCCCCAATTCGCGCAGCGCTTCGAATTTGCCTGCCGGCTTGCCGCCCGGCATGGCGCCGGTGTGACGGCGTTGTATGCCTCGCCTTCAGCTTCAGAAGTGCTTCCAGTCGCTTCCGGCATGGGCACAGGGTTGGCCGTCAAACGGCAGGCGGCGCAGGACACCGAGCTTGCGCGGGCGCGTTCGGTGTTTGACCAGCTCAAGCCGGCAGCATTACCGGCTACCTGGGCGGAAATCCATGAATTCCCCTTGCTGGCGGCCTTCGCGGAGCAGGCGCTGTATGCCGACCTGCTGGTGCTGGGCCAGCATGCGCCGGGGGAGGGCTGGTCTACATTGATGCCGGCGGATTTTCCGGAAAGCGTGATCGCGCTGAGCGGCCGGCCGGCGCTGGTGCTTCCCTATACCTCGGCCAGGCCTGATCTGCCGGGCAATGTGGTGATCGCCTGGAAGCCCTGCCGCGGGGCGGCGCGCGCGGTGGCGGCGGCACTCCCCATGCTGCGCCAGGCCAGGGCGGTGCATATCCTGAGCTGGGGCGCCGATGCGGCGGCGGCCGGCCCCGGCCCGAATATTGTTTCCTACCTGAAGGCCCACGGCATCCAGGCCCGCTGGCAGCGGGAGGACGCGGAGCCGGCGAACCTGGGCGAGCTGCTGCTGTCGCGCGCCTTTGACCTGCAGGCGGACCTGCTGGTGATGGGCTGCTATGGCCGCGCCCGTGCCCATGAATGGGTGCTGGGCGGCGCATCGCGTACCGTGCTCAAGAGCATGACGCTGCCGGTGCTGATGGCGCACTGACGTTTCGCAATCCAGTACCGTACACCGTTCGCCCTGAGCCTGCCGAAAGGTCAAAACCCTTCCACAGGCTCAGGGCGAACGGTAATGCGCGGGGGTCGTGGTTGAGTCAGATACCGTAGCGGTGCGCCAGTCAGCGCTAGGAAAATTCCGAGCCGCGCTAGGAGGGCCTGCGGCGGCAAACCAGCGTTCTCCGAGCCGGCCTTTCAGCAAAAGCCGATGGCCTGGCAGCGCCGCCTGCGCGACAGTAGAGGCATGCAAGACAGCGCTTCATCCAACCTACCCACACGGGTTTTTCTGGCCGACGACTCGGCGCTGAGCCGCCGCCGCGTGGCCGAAATGCTCAGCGCCCAGGGCATGGTGGTCGCCGGCCAGGCCGATACGCCCGAGTCGGCCATCGCCGGCATTGTGGCCAGCAGCCCTGACGTGGTGGTACTGGACGTGCGGCTCGGCAAGGGTACGGGCATGCAGGTGCTGCGGGCCGTCCTCAAGGAAGCGCCGCATATTCCTTTCGTCATCCTCAGCAGCGATGCCGAACCTGCCTACCGTGCGCGCTACCTCACCGAGGGCGCCGCCTGTTTCCTCGACAAACACACCGAGTTCTACCAGCTTGGTGAAGCCGTTGCCGGGCTCGCGCAGCCCCGGTTTGCCGCGCAGCCCGTTCCTTCCTTGTCCGTTTCTTCGTCTTAACCAGGGAGCCATCATGTCCATAGCCTGTTCACCCGACCTCGCCAGTTCGCCCGCCGGCGCCATCGAGCCGCTCAAGACACGCTGCTCCAACTGCAACCTGCGCGATATCTGCCTGCCCTGCGGCATGACGCCCGCCGATGTGGGCGGGCTGGACCAGCTCCATTTCAACCGTACCAAGGTCAAGGCGGGGCAGGCGCTCTACCATGAGGGCCAGGCCTTTCGCAACATCTACGCGGTGCGCATGGGCACCTTCAAGTCCAGCCTGACGCTGGCCGACGGCCGCGAACAGGTCAGCGGTTTCCAGATGGCCGGCGAACTGATGGGCCTGGACGGCATCGCCAACGGCGCCTATGCCAGCAACTCCACGGCGCTTGAAGACACCGAAGTCTGCGCCATTCCCTATGACCAGATCAGCGGCCTGGCCGCGACCAGCACCGACATGCAGCAGGCCGTGAGCCGCCTGATGAGCCGCGAGATCGTCAGGGAGCATAGCCTGATGATGTTGCTGGGCAGCATGAATGCCGAGGAACGGTTGGCCGCCTTTTTGCTGAACCTGTCGCAGCGCATGAAGCTGCGCGGCTACTCGGCCAGCGAATTCCACCTGCGCATGTCGCGCGCCGAAATCGGCAGCTACCTGGGCATGAAGCTGGAGACCGTGAGCCGCACCTTCTCAGCCTTCCAGCAGCAGGGCATTCTCGAGGTCGACAAGCGCCACATCCGCATTCTTGACGCCGCGGCACTCAAGCGCGTCTTCGAGACGCGGGTTCACTGACGAGCGGTGGCGGCGCCGCCCAGCGCCTCGGAAGTCGGCCTGCCGGAAAAATCCGTCCACCGCCGCTGCTCGAAGTCATAGAGCTTGCAGCGGCGCGCGGTGTCGAAGTACCAGCGCCAGGAAAACGGCTGGACCACGATGTGGCCCGGCAGCCTTTCCTCGAGCACAGCCTGGGCGCGCTGGAGGCGGTACAGCGGCACGCCCATGTCCACGTGGTGGGCGGTGTGCTCCATGATGTGGTGCAGCGCCGCGCCAAAGAAGCTGTTGAAGCTCAGGTGCACGGTGGTTGAGACAAAGGGATTCGCGTCTGACCAGTTCTTTTTGTTGTCATACCAGGCGATGCGGGCATGCGTGTGGTGCACATAGACCACAAAACCCATCAAGGCCTTCCATACCAGCAGAGGCAGAAAAAACCCGGCGGCCAGCAGCCATGCGGCCGATTGGCCGGTCGCCGACGCGGCGGCCACCAGCCCGGCGATCCAGGCCGTGGCGGCCACGGTAACGAGCAGGCTGTCGGCCACAAAAATGCCGCGCCGTGTGGGCATCACCGCCTTGGACGGGAAATAAAGCCTTTTCCACCAGATCTCCACGGCGTAGTAAAGCCAGGGCGCCCAGCCGCTGCGGTAGGCACGCTCCAGCCATTGCTTCCAGGCCGGCATGCGTTCATAGGCCTCAAGGGTGGCAGGCTGCCAGACGAAGTCGAAGCCGCTGAGGTTGGTGTAGCCGTGGTGCACCACGTTGTGCCCCACGTCCCACAGGCTGTAGGGCGTGAGCGAGGGCAGGAAGAGCACGCGGCCCAGCCAGCGATTGAGCTTGCGGTGCGGCGTGAAGCTCTGGTGGCAAGCGTCGTGGCCCAGGATAAAAAGCCTGGCGATCATGAAGCCGGCCAGCAAGGCCATGAGCACCTGCATGGCGGGATGGCTCGCAAGCACCACCCCGGCCATGCAGGCGGCGAACACGGCAATATCCGCCGCGGCCAGCGCCAGGGCGAGGCTGGTGTTTTTGTTTGAGACGGGGGCAAGCCAGGAGCGCAGGATTTTGCGGTGGGGAAGGGGAGTTGGCTGGGTGACTGCTGGGGTAGTGGACATGAGGGATGAAGATGTGGCGCGGGAAACCGCAGGCCACGGGGCAATGGGGAAGCCAGCAGCTTAGGGCGCATGCCCTGCCCGCGCTTTGACGCATGTCAAGGACGGCGCACACGCCTTGCGGCGGCAATCACCTTGCACCTGCGTTGATCCATGTCAACGCAGCTCCGGCAGGCCGGCGGCACAGTGGAGGCCTCACTTCCTTGAAGCATTCCATGTCCGCAGTCTTACCCCAGGCCCTCAAGCGCTTCGATATCTCCGGGCCGCGCTACACCTCCTTCCCCACGGCGGACCGCTTTGTCGAGGCCTTTGGCGCCGGCGACCACGGCCGTGTGCTGGACGAAAGGCGCTTGCGCGCCCAGGTGGCGCCCGCGCCGCTGTCGCTGTATGTGCACATCCCGTTTTGCGAGTCGCTGTGCTACTACTGCGCCTGCAACAAGATCATCACCAAACAGCATGGCCGCTCGGCCGTGTACCTGGCTTACCTGGAGCGCGAAGTCGCGCTGTACACGGCGCGCCTGGGAAAGGGCCAGCCCGTCAGCCAACTGCACCTGGGCGGCGGCACGCCGACGTTTTTCTCGGACGCCGAGCTGGCCCAGCTCATGGACATGCTCAGGCGCAATTTCGACATCGTGGCCGGCGCCGAGATGTCCATCGAGGTGGACCCGCGCACCGTCGACAAAACGCGCCTGGCCGCGCTGGCGGCCCTGGGTTTTAACCGCCTGAGTTTTGGCGTGCAGGACTTCGACGCCGACGTGCAGAAAGCTGTGCACCGTGTCCAGCCCGCCGGGCAGGTTTTCGCGCTGGTCGCCGAGGCGCGCGCGCTCGGTTTTGAATCCATCAATGTGGACCTGATCTACGGCCTGCCGCGGCAGACCCAAACCTCTTTTGCGCGCACCATACGCCAGATCGAAGAGCTCAGGCCGGACCGCATAGCGCTCTACGCCTACGCCCATTTGCCGGAACGCTTCAAGCCGCAGCGGCACATACCCATCACGCTGCTGCCGGCCGCCGAGGACAAGGCCGCCATGCTGGCCGAGGCCATGGCGCGCCTGCAGGGCGCGGGCTACCAATACATCGGCATGGACCATTTCGCGCTGGCCGGCGACGCGCTGGCCGTGGCCGGCCGTGAAGGCCGGCTGCACCGCAACTTCCAGGGCTACAGCACCCAGCCCGACCGCGACCTGCTGGGCCTGGGCGTGTCGGCCATAGGCGCTGTCGGCGCCAGCTACAGCCAGAACGCCAAGAGCATGGAGGAGTACTGCGACCTGCTCGACCAGGGGCGTTTCCCCGTCACGCGGGGCCTGGCGCTAAGCCGCGACGACCTGGCGCGGCGCGCGGTGATCATGGCCATCATGTGCCAGGGCCAGGTGTGGTTTGAATCGGTGGAGCTCGCCTGGATGCTGGACTTCAAAAGCTATTTCGCGGCTGAACTCGAGCGCCTGCGTGAACTGGAAGACGCCGGGCTGGTTGTGCTGTCGGATGGCGGCTTTCGCGTGACGCCCGAGGGTCGCTTCGTCCTGAGGGCGGTGGCCATGGTCTTTGACCGCTACCTGCAGGCCGACCTCAACCGCAGCCGCTTCTCGCGCATTATTTGATTGCGGCGCCGCCGATGAATTACACACTCACGACGACAGCCCTGCTGATGGGCCTGGCCGGCGGGCCGCATTGCGCCGTGATGTGCGGCGCGGCCTGCGGCGGCCTGGCGCGCATGGGCCAGCCGCGGCGAGTGAATTCGCCGATGCTCTTCCAGGCCGGGCGGCTGGCCGGCTATTCCACCGCCGGGGCGGCTGCCGCGAGCGCGGTGCAAAGCTTCGCGTGGATGACGGAGCAGGCCGCGTTGTTCCGGCCGGTCTGGATGCTGTTTCACCTGGCCGTGCTGGGCTGGGGACTGATGCTGCTCGTGAAGGCCGGCCAGCCGGCCTGGGCCGACAGGGCGGGGCGGTCAATCTGGTCCAGGATGGGGGCCGTGGCCAGTTCACGGGGTGGCATGCTCTCGGCAGGGGCGCTCTGGGCCTTTATGCCCTGCAGCCTGCTGTATTCGGCACTGCTGGTGGCATCGCTGAGCGGCGGCGCGCTGCAGGGTGCGCTGGCCATGGCGGCGTTTGCCGTGGGCAGCGGCGTTTCCCTGCTGCTGGCGCCCCGTGCGCTGGCCGGGCTGCGCTACGTTGGTAACGGCCTGGGCGGGCAGCTCGGCGTGCGCGCGAGCGGCGGCGTGCTGGTGCTGGCCGCCATCTTTGGCCTGTGGGGCGACATGATGCATCGCGTTGCCCAGTGGTGCGGGCTGGCCTGAACGGCCGCCTTTCTTCTTTTCACACCTGAACCAGGACTCTTCGCGTCCGGCTGAAATGAGTCGGGCCGAGCAAGGTTTGACAAATCAATAACCAGATAGTTATGATTTGGCCATGCAAACCCAAGCTGTCGCGAACGACGTTTTCAAGGCCCTGGCCGACCCGACCCGCCGGGCCATCTTTGAGCGCCTGGCCCGGGATGGCGAACAGACCGTACGCGCACTGACCGACCGTGCCGGTGTGTCGCAGCCGGCCGTGTCCAAGCACCTGCGTGTGCTCAAAGAAGCAAGGCTGGTGAACGACAGGCAGCAGGGCCGCGAAACGCACTACAGCGCCCAGCCGCTGGCGCTGGCGCCGCTGCGCGACTGGGTGAGCACCTATGGCGCGTTCTGGAACGAACGCTTCGACGAACTTGAATCACTTCTGAAAAGGATGGACCAATGACCGCAACTTCAAGCACCGCCGAAACCCGCTCCGTCGTTGTCGAGCGGGACATTTCCCACCCGCCGCAAAAGATCTGGCGCGCGCTCACCCAGCCGCACCTGATCGCCGAATGGCTGATGAAAAACGACTTCCAGCCCGTCGTGGGCCACGGCTTCAAGCTCAGCGCCGACTGGGGTTCCGTCGATTGCCAGGTGCAAACCGTCGAGCCCGAAAAAGCACTGTCCTACACCTGGGCTGCCTATGGCCTCGAGAGTGTCGTCACCTGGACGCTCACGCCCACAAGCACGGGCACCCGCCTGCGCATGGAGCAAGAGGGCTTTCGCACCGACCAGGAACAGGCCTACCAGGGCGCCAAACACGGCTGGAAGCAATTCTTCGCCCAGCTGGAGCAGGTGCTGGCACGAGCCGACTAAGGCCCGGGAGGAAACGCCATGGCCAGCAAGACATCCGCGAAGCCGGCCCTCCTCTCGGGCGGCAACCCGCAGATCGCAAAAGGCGAGGGCGATGCGCCAGTGCAGGCCTATATCGCGGCCATGCCGGGCTGGAAAAGCAATGTCGGCCGCCGGCTCGATGCGCTCATCACGCGCACCGTCCCGGGCGTGCGCAAGGCTGTCAAATGGAACTCGCCCTTTTACGGCGCGGGGGAAGTGGAGCAGGGTTGGTTCTTGAGCTTTCATTGCTTCACGAAGTACGTCAAGGTGGCTTTCTTCCGCGGCATGTCGCTGCACCCCGTGCCGCCTGTCGAGTCAAAGAGCCCGGACACGCGCTACGTCCACATCCAGGAAGACGGCCAGATGGACGAAGCCCAGCTGGCCGTCTGGATCAAACAGGCCAGCGAATTGCCCGGGGAGAAGATGTAACTGGTTCCAACACGTATGAAGAAAGCACTATCCCGATGAAAAAAGCGACGAGCAGCACGCCTGAGGGCAAAAAAGGCAATGAAGGGGCTTCCGCCTCCGCGCAGATCGACCTGAAAATCCGCGAACTCAACGACTGGCGCGGCGAAACGCTGGCCCGGATCCGGGCGCTGGTCAAGCAGGCCGTGCCCGATGTGGTGGAGGAGCTCAAGTGGCGCGGCGTGCCTGTGTGGTCGCATGGCGGCATCATCTGCACCGGTGAGACCTATAAAAGCGCCGTGAAAATGACCTTCGCCAAGGGCGCGAAACTTGAGGACCCCGCAGGCCTTTTCAATTCCAGCCTGGAGGGCAACACCCGGCGCGCGATTGATATCCACGAGGGCGACAAGATTGATGAAAAGGCCTTGAAGGCCTTGTTTCGCGCCGCCGCGGCATTGAACAGCTCGAAGGCCAGATAGGAGAGGCCGGCCCAGGCGGCCATCGCATCTCCTCTAATTGGAGGATGCGCGGTAGCGCAAAAGGTAGCAGAGTCGCGTAACAGAATGCAATTGGGCCGGAAACCGGCCCGGCCGCATTCCACCATGCAATGTCCCACCGAAGTGGAGAACCATGATGGCCTCGCGAGTCCCCGAAGAAGCCGCTGCGCTCAACCGCATCAGCCTGCTGGATCCGCTTGTTGTGCGGACCTGGTGCGCTGAATTGAAATGCACCGAGCATGAATTGCGCGCGGCCGTTTATGCGGTGGGGAGCGAACCCGAGCAGATCCGCCGCTACTTTGATCGCGGCAGCGAAACACCCGAAATGGTTCCGGGCTGAGCGACTGGCGCCGCATCGGCTGTCCAAAGGGTTTCTCTGTAGGGTTTCCGCCGCGATAGAAAAGGGTCCCACGCCGACACCGCGGCTCCTCTTGCGCTGCGGATGATGCAGCATGAATACCCTGTCCCACCCCCCTGTGATTGAGGCCCCCGCCCCCGGGGAAGAGCAAGAGGCTTCCAGCGCCGCCGAACTCCTGCTCGGCTTGGCGTTCGGTGTCTGCGCACTCGCCGCGGTGCACCTGGCGGGCTACGTGGTGCTTGCCGTCACGCAGCTGCTCAGGCAGTTATTTGACCTCAGCTGAGGCGGCGGCGATGCATAAAAGCAGGCTCGCCACCATCGTCATCGACTGCCAGACCGAAGCACTGGACCAGGCGGCCGCCTTCTGGTCGCAGGCACTGGGCTGGCCGGCGGAAACACTCTCGGACCCCGAAAACGCGAACTACCGGCAACTCCGCACTCCACCGAGTGAGCCGACGGTGCTGGTGCAATCCGTCTCCCATCCCAGCCGCGTGCACATCGACATCGAGACCGACGACATCGAAGCCGAGGTCAAACGCCTGGAAGCCCTGGGCGCGCGCCGTGTCGCGCACATCAAGCGGTGGTGGGTGATGGAGGCTCCGACCGGCCAGCGCTTTTGCGTGGTGCGCCCGCAGCGGCCCGATTTTGAGAGCCATGCCAATGTCTGGGATGGTTAACCGCAAGGCGCCTCAAACCTGATGGCCGGCCCGGAAGGCTACTGGCGTTGCCTGCGCGGTGCGCTTGAAGAACTTCACGAAGTTGGTGGCTTCGGTGAAGCCCAGACCGTGGCCTATCTCTGCAACCGTCGCTTTGCTATGAATGAGCAGGCGCTTGGCTTCCAGTGCGATACGCTGGTCAATCATGTCCTTGGCGGTACGGCCTGAGGCTGCGACGCAGGCGCGAGACAGGGTGCTTTCGGAAAAGCCAATGCGCCCGGCCAGGTCAAGAACGCTGGGACGCATCCTGAAGCTTGCCTCCAGCTCCCGGCAGAACAGCCGGTAGATTCTTCCTTCTTGCGCGGCTGCCCCGGCATTGCCGGCGTCCCTTTGCAACATGCGGGCCAGCCGCAAGAGCATGGCCAGGACCTCGTGCCGGATGATCGCGGCGTCGACAGCCGTGCCCCCGAAGCGATCGATCTCCGCCCTGAGCCTGCTGCTGTAGGCCAAAGCTTCGGCGAACGCACGCTGGTTCAGCCTGGAGATGTTCGGCCATTGGTCCAGGGCCAGCAAATCCTTGTCGATGGCCGGCGTCTCCAGCTCGGGTGCCAGGGCCTGTGCAGAGATCAAGGTGATCTGCCCCTGCAGGTCATCGGCCATATGCCATCGCTGCACCTGGCCCGGCCGTATCAGGACCACCGTGCCGGGCTGCAGCTCGTGCTCGACAAAGTCGACCATGTGGCGCGCGCGGCCTTCTTGAATCAACAAAAGGTGGTGGAAATCGACACGCTGGACCGTCGAGAGCAGGCGTAGGCCTGCGCGCTTCCTGACTTCCTTCAATGTCATGACTTCCACACCGACCTTTGCCAGCCGGGGGTTGCTGAAGTGAATATTGAGAATGCTGGGTGCGGCGGCTTTCATGCTTGCGGAGTCTAGCCCTAAAGCCCTAAAAATCCCAGTTTTGACCATTATTTGAAGCGCTTCAATCTTTCCGATGCTGCGCAGGAAGGTCAAAATCTATGGACCAAAGCCTGCAATTCGTCAAGTGGCGCTTGGTGCCCTTCAACCATGTCTCGCCCGGATTTAACCATGACGATTTTCCAATCATTGCGTCTCGCCGTTGCGGTTCTGGCCGTCACCAGCCTCGCTGCCTGCGCCGGCAACCCATCCCTTCTAGCCTCCAAGGAGAAAGCATCCATGTCCCCCCAAAAACAGCAGGTTGCTGCCCTGCTTAAAGCTATTGAAACCGGCGATGCCGCGCCGGTCGCGGTGATCAATCCAAACAAATACATCCAGCACAACCTTGCCGCCGCAGACGGCCTGGCCGGCTTCGGGGCGCTGCTGCAAGCCTTGCCCAAGGGCTCCGCCAAGGCGAACACTGCGCGTATGTTCCAGGACGGCGACCTGGTGTTTGCCCATACTGAATACAACTTCTTCGGGCCCAAGATCGGTTTTGACATCTTTCGTTTCGAGGGCGGCAAGATTGTTGAGCACTGGGACAACCTGCAGGAAACACCCACCAAGCCCAACCCCAGCGGCCGCACCATGATTGACGGGCCAGTGCAAGCCACGGACCTGGACAAGACCGGGGAGAACAAGGCCCTGGTGAAGTCCTTTGTCGAGGACATCCTGGTCCACGGCCGCATGGACAAGCTTGCCGCTTATTACGACGGCGACCGTTACGCCCAGCACAACCCGCAGATCGCGGACGGCCTCTCCGGGCTGGGCCAGGCTCTCCAAGCCATGGCCAAGGCGGGCGTCACCATGAAGTACGAGCGCATCCATCGCGTGCTGGGCGAGGGTAACTTTGTACTGGTGGCCAGCGAGGGCAGCTTAGGCGGAAAACCAACCAGCTTCTATGACCTGTTCCGCGTGGAAAACGGCAAGATCGCCGAGCACTGGGACACGATAGAAACGATTGCGCCGCGTTCCGAATGGAAAAACGCGAACGGCAAGTTCTGAGTTCCAGCAAGGAAAGTTTCAATGAATATTTCGAAATGGCTCTATGGTGGCATCATGGCCTGCAGCTTCGCGATGCAGGCCGGTGATGCCGCCGGTGCAACACCCTCGGGCAAGGTCATCGAGGTCGTGACATTCAAACTCAAGCCTGGCGTCACGCCGGCGCAGTTCAGGCTTGTCGACCAGGAGGTCGAGGCGCAGCATGTGTCCCGGCAACCGGGGTTTGTTTCGCGCGATAGCGCGGCGGGCGAGAACGGTGAGTGGCTGGTGATCGTGCACTGGCGGTCCGTCAATGACGCGAATGCCTCCATGGCGAGCTTCGAAAAAGCTCCCGCCGCGGCAAAGTTCATGTCAAGCATAGACGCCTCGACGATGCTTATGAGGCGGTTTGACAAGTGATCAGTTGGCTTGGCTCACTTGGTGCCGGCTGCTGGTGAAATGGCTTCGCGAAGGTATTTTTCCAGCGCCATGACAACCGGCCGGCGTGAACTGATGCCTTTGCGCAGGATGCCGATCTCGCGGTAGAAAGTCCTGTCGCCCAGCGAGATGGCACGGACACCGGGCGGCAGCGGCAAGTGGGCTTCCATCATGGGCACCAGCGCCACGCCCAGGCCTTCGGCGACGAGCTTCATCAGGCCCGCGATCTCGTCCAGTTCAATGGCGTCCTGCACCACGATCTTGTTGTCGCGCAGGAAGCGCGTCACCAGCCGCCCGCCGAAGGAAGTCCGGTCATAGCGCAAAAAAGGCTGCGATTCGAGCAATGCGCGCCAGTCCCGTCCTTTGCTGTCCTTGCGGACCAGCAGCTTGAAGGGTTCGTGCATCAGCGCCTGCCAGGTCATGTCGGGCAGGATGCCGAAGGGCGGCCGGATCATGATGGCCGCATCGATTTCAGTGCTGTCGAGCTGGTCCATCAGCTTCATGGACACGCCGGGGATGATGTTGACGAGCAGCCTGGGATTGTCTTTCCTCAGTGCCGCCAGCGCGCGGGGGAGCACCGAGGATTGGACGGAGGCGATAGCGCCTATCCGCAAGGTCCCACCGAGTTCCTCATCACCCTCCGCATCGCCCAGTTTGGCGTACAGCTCAACAATCTCTTCGGCACGCGCGAGCACCCTGGCGCCCGCTTCGTTGAGCACCGCTGAACGCCGCGTGCGGTCAAAAAGCGCCAGCCCGAGTGATTCTTCGAGCCGCTGGATCTGGCTGCTCACGGCGGACTGCGTCAGGCCGATCTGCGCACCCGCCGCGGAAAAACCGCCGTAGCGCACCACCGCGATCAAGGTTTTCAGCTCGGTAATCATGAGGGCATGAGGGAGGGCTATTGATCGATTTTATTGATTCTCAGGCTGAATATATATCGTTTTTCAAAGTTCATTGACCGCCCTACAGTGGAGCCTTCCAGATTTTCCGATCAACAAAGCTTTTCGATGACCACGCAAACCACCACTGCCCCCGCCAAGGTTCTTCCGCCATTCCACCTCGCATTTCCCGTCCACGACCTGGCTGTGGCGCGCCAGTTCTACGGCGAACTCCTCGGCTGCTCCGAAGGCCGCAGCTCCAATGAGTGGGTGGACTTCAACTTCTACGGCCACCAGATCGTGGCCCACCTGGCGCCTGAAGAGTGCGGCCATCGCCAGACCAGCGCCGTGGACGGCCACAACGTTCCGGTGCGCCATTTCGGCGCGATCTTGTCCCTGCCCGAGTGGGAAACCCTGGCGGCGCGCCTGAAGGCGGGCGGCACCCGGTTTGTGATCGAGCCTTATGTGCGTTTCAAAGGCGAGCCGGGCGAACAGGCCACCATGTTTTTCCTGGACCCTTCGGGAAACGCCATCGAGTTCAAGGCTTTTGCCTCGCTCGACAACCTGTTTGCCAAGTAAACATGGCGCACTTCAAGGAGGTCGCCCTCCAGCACGCCAGCCGGCTGATCAACCACGGCCCCACGGTCCTGGTGACCAGCGCGCACGGTACGGCGCGCAACGTGATGGCGGCGGCCTGGTCCATGCCGGTGGAGTTCGTGCCGCCGCGCATCGCGGTGGTGATCGACAAGAAAACCTATACGCGCGAACTCATCATGGCCAGCGGCGGCTTCGGCATCTGCATACCGGGCACCACGCTGGCCGCCTTGACGCATGCGGTGGGCAGCGAGTCCGGCCGCACGGTCGACAAGTTCGCGCAGCACGGCCTGAAGGCCCGCAGCGGACCGGTGCTTGGCATGCCCTTGCTGGAGGAGGGCTGCGCGGCCTGGCTGGAATGCCGGGTGATCCGCGAGCCGCACACCGAGGACGCCTACGACACCTGCTTCGCCGAAGTTGTGGCCGCGGCCGCCGATGAACGCGTGTTCCAGAACGGGCACTGGCGCTTTACCGGCGAAAACCGCGAACTGCAGACCCTCCACCACCTGGGCGGCGGCAACTTTGTGCGGCCCGGCGGGATGTTTTATGCCGGCGATGCCGGTAATGCCGGATGAAAGCAGGGCCTTCGTGCGCGCAGTGACAGCATTCACGCAAAGCGTGGCAGACTGAACCAGAGACATCGCCATCGTCGCCATCGTCTCCGTCGTCTGGAGAACAGCTATGCAGGTTCATGGAAGTTGCCATTGCGGAAACATCCGCTACGAAGCCGAGGTTGACCCCGCGCAGACCACGATCTGCCATTGCACGGATTGCCAGAAACTCACGGGTTCCGCCTACCGGGTTTCCGTGGAGGCCGCGGAAGGCTCGTTTCACTTGGTCACGGGTGAGCCCACCATCTACATCAAGATCGGCGACAACGGTGCGCGCCGCGCCCAGGCCTTTTGCCCGAATTGCGGCTCGCCGCTCTATACCTATGCGGCCGACGACCCCCGCATCTTCGGGCTCAGGGTGGGCGGCATTGCCGAGCGAGAAGCGCTGGTTCCGACGCACCGGAAGTGGTGCCGTTCAGCGCTGGGGTGGACGGCGGATATTTCAGGCTTGCAGTGCAGCGAGAAAGATTGAGGCGGCCCGTTATTGGTATTCGCAGGCATTGCTCAGCACCATAAAAAGGAAAAGGGGCCCCGGGGCCCCTTTTTGCGTGCATTCCATAAAACGTCACGCACAGGCCAGCTTGTCATCGCCGCGCGGCCGCCTGGACTGCAGGTAATCGCGAACAGCCGCGATTTCAGGGCCCGCGATGGCAACGGCCGAACGCAGGTCCTGTTCGGTGCAGCGCAGCTGGCGCGTCCAGTAATGCAGCTCCCAGCCGTCCGACACATTGATTTTTTGCCGTTCACGGCTGCTTGCCTTAGCTTGGGCTTGGGTCATGTTTTTTCTCCCGTAAGAGGAGCCAAATTACTGCTGCGCGGATCAAAATCTTGTAGGACTGCGCCGTGTTTGTTACCAAGCCTTTCAATGCCCCGGATCTCGATACCTTGACCACTATGCCGGCTGGGCCAGCAGCAACGCGACCGGTGCTTGCGCAAACAATGCGGCGACCGCAAGGCTGCCATGCTCCGCGGCATGGGTTTGACCGCTGCAGAGGTCAGACCAGCGCCCACCCTCCACACCCGCCGGCAGCTCAATACGCGTGTCAACCCAGCCCGCATCGTCGCCGGCCAGCGCCAGCCGCGCCGAGTGGCGCAGCACGGCGGTGATCACCGTGATGCCTTCCGCCTGCCGCGCAAAGGCCAGCACATGGCCGGCCGCAGGACCTGTCACCGCCAGCGGCAGGTAGTCGCCACCGCAGAAAACAGCCGGGTAACGCCGGCGCAATTCAAGGGCCCGGCGTATCAGTACCTGCTTGCGGCTCAGCAGCGTATCGGCCTCTGAGCCAGCCGCCGGCGGCCAGGGCAGGGCCAATGCCGACTGCCGCGCCGCCATATCGACCGGGCGGCGGTTGTCGGGATCGACCAGGCTGAAATCCGCGAGCTCACAACCCTGGTAGAGATCGGGCACGCCCGGGCAAGTCAGGCGCAGCAGGGTTTGCGCCAGGCTGTTGCAACGGGCCGCCGGTGCAAGTGCCTCAAGCAGGCTGGCAAGCTGCGCCAAAAACACCTCGCTGGCCTCGCCTTGCAGCAGCGCCGTCAGGAAGCGCTGGCAGGCGTTCTCGTAGTCCGTTTGCGGCAGCATCCAGCTGCTGTAGAGCTTGGCTTCGCGCAGGGCTTTTTGCTGCCAGCTGGCCACGCGCCGGGCAAACGCGGCCACGCCTTCTCGGTCAGTGGCGGCCAGGCCTGGCGGCCAGGCGCCGACCAGGGTCTGGTAGAGCATGATCTGGTCGGCTGCCGTGGGTGCGGCCAGCGCTTCCTGCCCGGGCCGGGAAAGCATGGTGCGCAGTGGCGCGTGGCCGGCCAGCCAGCCGCGCAGCGTGCGCGACCAGAGTTCGGGCAGTTCGCTGAGCACGGCGAGCCGCGCCCGCGTGTCTTCACCGCGCTTGTGGTCATGGGTCGCGGTGGCCAGCATGGCGCGCGGCATATGGCGTGCGCGTTGCCGCATGGCTGCGTGGAAGGCGTCAGCGCCGGGCGCGGTTTGGTCCGGGTAGGAGCCCACCTCGTTGCGCGAGAGCAGCGGGCCGTAGCGGTAAAACGCCGTGTCCTCGACCGACTTGGCGGCCAGCGGCGGCGTGAGCTGGCGAAAGCGCCGCAGGGCCAGCGTGTGCAGTTCGGTGTCCATCTTGCTGAGGGCGTCGCCAGCCGCGGAGAGTTGCAGCCGGCATGCGAGTTCATCAAGCAGTGCATGGTCGGGCGCGGCCAGGGCGGCGCGCGCGGCCTGCAGCGCGCCGACCGCCGCACCGGCATCTTCCGGGCCATAAGTGCGGTAGCGCCTCAAGGCGCCCAGCAAGGCCCGTAACACGCGGCGTATCGCGTTGGCCGAAATGTCGCGGCCGCCCAGCGGGGCGCTCCGCGCGCAGGCATGCACGGCGCGCACCAGGCCGGCGAATTCCCCGCCAAAATTCTGCGGCAAAAGCTGCAGGCGTGCTGCCTGCACGTGGCCGTCCAGGCCAAGCGTGTCGCCTGTCAGTTCGGTCCACAGCGCGCGCAGCGCGGCCTCGCCTTCGCCGTCATGCAGGAGCGCACCCACCTGGTCCATGAAGTCATAACCGGTGCTGCCGTCGGTTTTCCAACTGGCGGGCAGGGTTTCGCCGGGCGAAAGGATTTTTTCGACCACGATCCAGGCCGGCTCGGCGTCCAGCGGCGCGGGGCGCCTGGGCTGCAACTCAGCCAGGCGGCTACGCAGCTTGCAGGCATAGGCACCGGGTTCGGCCAGGCCGTCGATGTGGTCTATGCGCACGCCGTCGACCAGGCCGCTTTCATAAAGCCTGAAGAGCAGTGCGTGTGTCGCTTCGAAGACCGCATCAGCCTCGACGCGCACGCCGGCCAGTTCGGCCACTTCAAAAAAACGCCGCCAGTTGATCTCTTCGGCGGCATTGCGCCACCAACTGAGCCGGTAGTGCTGGCGCGCGAGCAGGGCCTGCAGCCGCTGCTGGCTGGCCAGTTCTTTGCCACTGTAATCGGCGAGCAGGCTGTCCATCGCGCCGCGGCCTGGCGCTTCTGCGGCCAGGCGCGCGAGCTCGGCATACAGCGGCGGTGCGGTCTCGGGTGTGGCCATGGCCAGGGCCGCGGCCACACCGGCAAACACCGAAATGGGCGCCAGCAGGGCGGCCTGGCTTGCCGTGCAGAGCGGCAACCGCGCACTGTCCCGGTAGGCCAGCACCAGGCCTTGCGTGCCGCCCTCAAAGCGCAACGCGAGGTGGCCGGCCGCCAGGGCTTCGTCGCAGGGCTCGCCCAGCACGGGCCACAGCAGCTTGCCGCGCAAGCGCGGGTCCGGCACCTCCCAATCAATGTCAAACCAGCCGGCCCAGGGGCTTCGGCTGCCCCAGGCGAGCAGGCTTTCCCAATAGTGGTTGGCGCCGGCCGCAATGCCCATGTGGTTGGGCACCAGGTCGACCACCAGGCCCATGCCGTGCCGGCGCAGGGCCTGGACCAGGTGCTGCAGCCCTTCCTCGCCGCCCAGCTCGGGGTTGATGCGCGCCGGGTCCACCACGTCGTAGCCGTGCAGGGACCCGGGCCGGGCCGCCCAGATCGGCGAGAGGTAGTAGTGGCTGATGCCGAGTTGCGCGTAGTAGTCCACCCAGGCCGCCGCGGCATCAAAGCCGAAATCGCGGTGCAACTGCAGCCGCACCGTGGCGCGCGGCAGGCTCATGCGGCGGCCGCCTTGCGCCGTGCCGTGGCCAGCTGCGCGATCCGCTGCCTGGCTTCGGGCGTATCAAGCAGTTCGGCAGCATCGCGCGGCAGGCGCTGGCGCCAGTTCGGGTGGCCCTCCACCGTGCCGGGCAGGTTGGGTTGCTCGACGATGCCGAGCACGTCTTCGAGCGGCGCCAGTACCAGCGGCGCCGGCGTGCGGCCCACATAGGCCAGCACCGCGCCCAGCGGCGCTTCCTCGGGTGGGCCCGCCATCACGGCGGCCGCCTTCAGGGCTTTGTGCAAAGCGGCCTTGCCGGCTTCGCGTTCATGGCGCGCGGCTTCGGCCGCATCGGCCTGCGGTGCCAGCAGGCCCAGGGCCTTGCGCCGCTCTATGTCGCGCCCGGCCCACCAACCGGCCACGGTGCTCAGGTCGTGTGTGGAGGTGGTGGCCATGGCCGATACCGGCCAAGCTTCCGGCGGCAAGAAATCCTGGCCTTCGCGCTGGAACCAGAGCGCGCGTATGCCCAGCACGCCGGCTTCGGCCAATTGCTCCGAGAAACCCGGCGGCACCGTGCCCAGGTCTTCGCCGATCACGATGGCCTGGTGGCGCAGGCTTTCAAGCGCTGTCAGCCGCAGCAGGTCCTGCAATGGAAATTGCAGGTAGGCGCCGGCAGAGGAGGACGCGCCCTCGGGCACCAGCCACAGCCGGCGCAGCCCCAGCACATGGTCTATGCGTATGCCGCCGCTGTGCGCCATGTTGGCGCGCAGCATGGCCAGCCAGGGCGCGAAGCCCTGCAGGCGCAGCGCGCGCGGCGACAGCGCGCCCAGCCCCCAGTCTTGCCCCTGGGGGGCCAGCAGGTCGGGCGGCGCGCCCACCGTCAGGCCGCGCAGCATGGCCGGCTGCAGGCCCCAGGCCTGGCTGCCGCCTGGGTCGGCCCCGACCGCGAGGTCCGCGATGACACCCAGGGCCATGCCGGCATGGCGTGCCTGGCGCTGCACGCGTTCACGGCCCAGGCTGGCCTGCCATTGCAGGAAGCGATGAAAGTCCACGGCCTGGGCCTGTTCCCGCGCGAAGTCGCGAACCGCCTGGCCGTGTGGGTCTTGCAAGGCCTGCGGCCAGCGCCGCCAGTCGCTGCCGGCAAGGCCGGGCTGCTGTTGGCGCAGCCACGCGTCCAGGGCCTCGAAGCGCGCATGGTCCAGCAGGTCCTGCCCGCCCTGGCTGCAAAACTGTTTAAAGCTGTCGTGTTCCGGCGTGGCCGTGGGCATGTGTCGCCAGCGATCGAACAAGGCGCGCAACAGGCGCAGCCGCCAGCTCGCGGCCTGCGGCCAATCCACGAGTTCGGCGGCCTCAAGTTTTTCCAGGGCCGTGGCGCAGCCGGGCAGTGCATCCACGGCCTCGCGCAAGGCGGCCTCGCCGAGCACACGGGCCGGGTTGATGTGCAGCACATTGGAAAACAGCCGGCTCGAAGGTGCGTAAGGGCTGAAACGTTCGGGCGCCGCCGAGAACATCGCATGCAAAGGGCTCAGCGCGAGCGCCGATGCGCCTTGCCGCGCGGCGGCCTGTGCAAGCGACTCGACCGCGCTAAAGTCCGCCAGGCCGCCGTCGCCCGCGCGGCGCAGGCTATAAACCTGGGCGGCCAGGCCCCAGGGCAGGCCGGCCGGAGACGATCCGTCCCAGGCCATGGCATCGGCCACGCCAAAGCAGCGCCTCGGCGCAACGGCCATCACGCAGTGCTGGTTTCCGGCTTCCAGCGTGTGGTAGCCGGGAGCCTGCTGCGCCGGCAGGCAGGCGCCGCCATCGCTGTCCCCCGCTTCCAGCCGGCCTTCCTCCATCCGGCCGCTTTCAAGCCGCAACTGGTATGGCGTGCCGGCGGCAAGCCGCCCGGGGAGTACGGTGGGCTCACCCACGGTGGCGGTGAGCAGGGGCGGCCACTGTCCGCCGCCGGCCTGTGCGCGCAACAGGGCCAGGCTTTCCTCGCACTGCCGGGCATTGCCGGCGGGAAGCTGCAAGGCGGCAAGCATGGCGCGCAGGGTGTCGTCCTCCACCTGCCGTGGCTGGTCAAAAGCATCCGTCCATTGCACGGCGATGCCGGCCTCCTCGGCCAGCATGCGAAGGGCAACTCCGCTCATGCGGGCTCCAGCAGTGCGGCAAAACCGTGGCCCGGCACCTTGCCGCCGGCCAGCGCCTCGCGCATGCCGCCGGTGTCGAACAGCGTGTCGGCCTGTGGATGCAGGGCCAGCGCTGGCGCCTCCACCACCTCGGGTGCCAGGTTGCAGACAAGCACCAGCACGCGCGGGCCCAGCTGCCAGCGCGCGGCCACGGCCGCCTGGCCCAGGGCCTGCGCGCCCAGCGCATGGCAGTGCGGCAGCTGCGGCACGATGTGGCGCTGCCGCAGCGCCAGCAGCTCGCGCACCTCAGCTGTTGAGGGGTGGCCCTGTTCGCCGATGTGCGGCGGGATGGAACGGGCAAAAGTGGTTTCGTCGTTGGGGTCGGGAATGGGCGGGCCGTCGTTGGTAAAAGCGGAGAAAGCCGCGAACTCGGCGCGCCGGCCCTGGCGCACGGCTTCGGCCAGCTCTGGCGTGCGGTGGCTGGTGAAGTAGAAAAACGGTTCACCGCAGCCGCATTCCTCGCCCATGAAGAGCAGCGGTATTTGCGGCGCCAGCAGTTGCAGGGCCTGGGCTGCCCTGAGCGCGGCGGGCGCGGCCAGCGCCGTGAGCCTTTCACCATGCGCGCGGTTGCCGGTCTGGTCGTGGTTTTGCAGGAAGAGCACAAAAGATGTCGGCGCCAGCCCGGCGCTGGGCTCGCCGCGCGGCGCGCCGCCGCGGTGCGGCGAAGCCTCGCCCTGGTACGCAAAACCTTCAGCCAGGCAGCGCGCGAGCCGGGCCGCCGGCGCGTCGGCATAGTCGCCGTAGTAGCCATTGGTCTCGCCCGTCAGCAGCACATGCAGCGCATGGTGCGCATCGTCGTTCCACTGCGCGTCAAAGCCATGCCGCAGCAGCCCGGCGGCATTGCCGTCGTGTTCCAGCACCAGGTGCACCCGACGCCCCGGCGGTGCATGCGCGCGCACGGCCGAGGCCATTTCAAGCAGCCAACCCTGCTCGGCGATCGCGTGGGCTGCGTCTATGCGCAGGCCGTCGAAGCGGTATTCCTCCAGCCAGTAGCGCGCATTGCTGGTGAAAAAGCTGCGCACCTCAGCTTGGCCGAAATCGATGGCGCCGCCCCAGGCGGTGGATTTGCCGGCCTTGAAGAAGCCGGGCGCGTAGTCGTGCAGGTAGTTGCCGTCGGGGCCGAAGTGGTTGTAGACCACGTCGAGCAGCACCATCAGGCCCAGGCCGTGGGCGGTGTCTATGAGGCGCTTGAGGTCTGACGGCGTGCCGTAGGCGCTGTCGGGCGCGAAGGGCAGCACGCCGTCGTAACCCCAGTTGCGCGGCCCCGGGAAATCGGCCACGGGCATGAGTTCGACGGCGGTGATGCCCAGCGCCGCCAACGCCGGCAGCTTCGCGGTCACGGCGTCAAAGCCGCCCAGTGCGCCTACGTGCAGTTCATAGACCACGGCCTCATGCCAGGGCCGGCCCTGCCACGTGGGATGTTGCCAGCGATATTCGCCCGGATCCACCACCAGGCTGTCGCTGTCCACGTCGCCTTGCTGGGCGCGCGAGGCGGGATCGGCGATGGAAAGCATCCGGCCGTCCGCCAGCGTGAGTTCAAAACGGTAAGGTGTGCCGGGCGCGCAGTCCGCTTGCGCCTGCCAACGTCCCTCGCCACTCTCCGCCATGGAGACACGACGCGAGCCGCCGAGCAGCACCGCGGCGGCCGATGCGGCAGGCGCCCACAGATGGAAGGCGGCACGGCCATGGCCCAGCCATTGCGCGCCCCAGGGCATGGTGAAAGCGGCTTCAGCCATGGCCGTCTCCCAGCGCCCGGTTGGCGAAGAGCACCAGGCTTTTGCCCTCGACCACCAGTTCATTGTTTTCGACCGGCCTGCAGGCCTGGCCCGGCCTGGCGCTGTCGAGCAGGCAGTGCCAGTCGGCTGCAGGTGGCGGCAGTTTGCAAGAGATGGGGTTCAGGTCGCCGTTGAGAAAGAGCAGGGTGATTTCCGCTTCCTGCGCCGGCTCCAGCGCGACGCCCTGGCCGTCTTGCGTGCCGCCCTGGGCTGCCAGGCGGCGCGCGCGCCGCATGATGAGCGCGCGGCCCTCGGGGTTTTGCCAGTCGTCGGGCAAGAGCGGCTGGCCGCGTTCGTCGAACCAGTCGACTTCGTGCACGCCTTCCACCACCTCGGTGTCGCCGTTGAGGAAGCGGCCGGCCTGCAGCGTCACGAAGTCGCGGCGCACGCGCGAAAGTTGGCACACGAAGTCGCGCAGCTCCCGGCCCTCGGTTGTCTCCAGCAGCTTCCAGTCCAGCCAGGAAATTTCGTTGTCCTGGCAATAGGCGTTGTTGTTGCCGAGCTGGGTGCGGCCGAACTCGTCGCCGCCCAGCAGCATGGGCGTGCCCTGCGCGAGGAAGAGCGTGGCCAGCATGGCGCGGCTGACCTTGCCGCGCACGGCCTTGATCTCCGGGTCGTCACTGGGCCCTTCGACGCCCCAGTTGGCACTGTAGTTTTCCGAATGGCCGTCGTTGCCGTTTTCCTTGTTGGCCTCGTTGTGTTTTTCGGCGTAGCTCACGATGTCGTTCAGGGTAAAACCGTCGTGCGAGGCGACGAAATTGATGGAGGCCCAGGGCTTGCGCCAGCGGTGGTTGAAGAGCTCCGCCGAGCCCGACAGCCGGGCGGCCAGCGCGCTGCGCCGGGCCACGTCACCGCGCCAGAAACGGCGCACGTCGTCGCGGAACTGGTCGTTCCATTCGGCAAACGGCGGCGGGTGCTTGCCCAGTTGGTAGCCGCCGGGCCCCAGGTCCCAGGGCTCGGAGATCAGCTTGAGCTGCGACAGCAGCGGGTCCTGCAGGATGGCGTCGAAAAATCCCGAGCCCGGATCGAACCCTGTGCCTTCGCGGCCCAGCGTCACGCCCAGGTCGAAGCGAAACCCGTCCACGCGGTAGGAGCTGGCCCAGTAGCGCAGCGAGTCCAGCACCAGTTGCAGCACGCGCGGGTGCGAGACATTGAGCGTGTTGCCGCAGCCTGTGTCGTTGATGTAGTAACGCTCCTGGCCCGGCAGCAGGCGGAAATAGCTTGCGTTGTCCATGCCGCGCAGCGAGATGGTCGGCCCCAGTTCATTGCCGCCGGCGGTGTGGTTGAACACCACGTCAAGGATGACCTCGATGCCGGCCGCGTGCAGCCGGCGCACCGCGTTGCGCAATTCGTCGCCGCCGTCGTGGTTGCCCGGCTGGCCCGACAGGTAGGAGGGTTCGGGCGCGAAGAACGACAGCGTGCTGTAGCCCCAGTAGTTGCGCAGGCCGCGCTCCAGCAGAAAGCGGTCCTGCACAAACGCATGGATGGGCATCAGTTCCAGGGTCGTGACGCCGAGCGCCTTCAAGTGGGCGATGAACTGCGGGTCGCTGAGCGCGCTGAAGGTGCCGCGCTGGTGCGGGCGTATGTCCTGGCGGCGTATGCTGACGCCGCGCACATGGGTTTCGTAAATCACCGTGCGCGACCAGGGCACCTTGGGCCGCACGTCGCCGGCCCAGTTGAATCGGTCCTCGGTCACGATGGCGCGCGGCATGGCCGGGGCGCTGTCGCGCCGGTCAAAGCTCAGGTCCGAGCGCGGTGCGTTGAGCCGGTAACCGAACAGCGCATCGCTCCAGCGCAGCGGGCCCGACAGCGCGCGCGCATAAGGGTCCAGCAGCAGCTTGTGCGGGTTGAAGCGCTGGCCGCGTTCGGGCGCATAGGGCCCATGGGCCCGGTAGCCGTAGTGCAGGCCCGGCCCGGCATCGGGCAGGTAGCCATGCCAGACCTCGTTGGTGCATTCGGGCAGCGGCAGGCGGGCAATTTCCTTGCGGCCGCCGTCATCAAACAGGCACAGATCGACGCGCGTAGCGTTGGCGGAAAACACCGCGAAATTGACACCCAGTCCGTCGGGCGTCGCGCCCAGCGGGTAGGGGGAACCGGGCAGCAACCGTTCGGGGCGGGCAAACAGCATGGGTCGTGTCCTTGCGGGATTCAGGCCGGGCCGGCCGGCTCATGGGGGGCGCGCGCGGTATCCGGCACCAGGATCAGCGTGGCCAGCGGCGGCAGCGTCAGCAGCAGCGAATGCGCGTAGCCATGGCTGGGCTCGGGCTGGGCCGCCACGCGGCCGCCGTTGCCCATGCCCGAGCCGCCATAGGCGCCGGCGTCGGTGTTGATGAGTTCGCGCCAGGTTTGGGCCGGGCCGGGCACGCCGACGCGGTAATGCTGGCGCGGCGCCGGTGTCAGGTTGCTGACCACCAGCGCCTGCGCAGCGCCGCCTTCGTCTTCATCGGCGCGGCGCAGCAGGGCGAACACGCTGTTGTCGACGTCATCGCCTATGACCCAGGCAAAACCTTCGGGCGTGGCGTCGAGCCGGTGCAGCGCGGGCTGTGAGGTGTAAGCGCGGTTGAGGTCGCGCACCAGGCGCTGCACGCCGCGGTGCTGCGGGTGGTCCAGCAGGTCCCAGGCCGGTGAGGCATCGTGGTTCCATTCGGAGGGCTGGCCGAACTCGCAGCCCATGAAGAGCAGCTTTTTGCCGGGATGCGCCCACATCCAGCCGAGGTAGGCGCGCAGGTTGGCCAGCTTTTGCCACCCATCACCCGGCATCTTGCCGAGCAGCGAACCCTTGCCATGCACCACCTCGTCGTGCGAGATCGGCAGCACAAAGCGTTCGGAAAACGCGTAGATGAAGCCGAAGGTCATGTCGTGGTGGTGAAAGCGCCTGTGCACCGGGTCGCGCGCCATGTACTGCAGGCTGTCGTGCATCCAGCCCATGTTCCACTTGTAGCCAAAGCCCAGCCCGCCGGCGGCCACGGGCGCGGTGACGCCCGGCCAGGCGGTGGATTCCTCGGCAATCACCATCGCGCAGGGGCAGCGTTCGGCGACGATGCCGTTGAGTTCGCGTAAAAAGGCCACAGCCTCCAGGTTCTCGCGGCCGCCGTAAATGTTGGGAACCCAGTCGCCGGCGTTGCGGCTGTAGTCGCGGTAGAGCATGGAAGCCACCGCATCCACGCGCAGGCCGTCAACGTGGTAGCGCTCCAGCCACTCCAGTGCACTGGCGATCAGGAAGCCGCGCACCTCATGGCGGCCGAAGTTGTAGATCAGCGTGTTCCAGTCCCTGTGGAAACCTTCGCGCGGGTCTGCGTGTTCATACAGCGGTGTGCCGTCAAAGCGCGCCAGCCCGTGCTCGTCGGACGGGAAATGTGCCGGCACCCAGTCCAGGATCACGCCCAGGCCGGCCTGGTGGCAGCGGTCCACAAAAGCCGCAAAGCCCTCGGGCGTGCCGAAGCGGGCGCTGGGCGCGAACTGCGACAACGGCTGGTAACCCCAAGAGCCGCCGAAGGGGTGCTCCATGATGGGCAGCAGCTCGAGGTGGGTAAAGCCCATGCGCACCGCATAGGGGATCAGCCGCTCGGCCAGCTCACGCCAGTCCAGGCCGCGACCGCCTTCCTCCAGGATGCGCAGCCAGGAGCCGGCGTGCACCTCATAAATGGAAATCGGCGCGGCGGCATCATGCCGCACCCGGCGCGAGTTCATCCAGTCGCTGTCACGCCAGGCAAAAGGCTGCGAAGCCGCGATGCGCGAGGCCGTGCCTGGCGGGCGCTCGGTCGCGCGCGCCACCGGGTCGGCCTTGTCGGGCAGGCGCCGACCGTCCGGGCCCCAGACAGCGAACTTGTAGAGCTGGCCGACACGCGCCTCAGGCACAAAGGCCTCCCAGACGCCGCTGACACCGCGCGAGTGCAGGGGGTGTTTTTCCGCGTCCCAGTGGTTGAACTCGCCGATGACGGCAACATGGCGCGCATTCGGTGCCCAGACCGCGAAACGCGTGCCGCCCTGGCCGTCTGCCTGCAAGGGCTGCGCACCCAGGCAGCGGCCGAGCTCGCGGTGCCGGCCCTCGGCGATCAGGTGGAGGTCGAGTTCGCCGAGTTCAGGCGTCACGGCGGCCCTGAGGTCGTTTTTCATGCGGCCTCCTCGGGTGAATCGGCCAGCAGCGCCTCCGCCAGCCGTGCCAGCCCTTGCAAGGGCACTTCCAGCCAGGCCGGGCGGTTGGCGGCTTCATAACAAATCTCGTACGCGGCTTTTTCCAGCATGAACAGCTTGAGCAAGGCCTGGTCGCCCACCTCGGCGCCGGCCGGCGCGTATTCCCGGTAAGCGCGCAAAAAGGCCTGCGATGAGATGGCGTGGTACTCGCCCAGCAGGCGTTCGTCGGGTGCCACGGCGCCTTCCTTGCCGCGTACCGAGAAGGCGGCCGCGTAGTCGAAGGAGCGCAGCAGGCCGGCCACGTCGCGCCAGGGGCTGGCCTTGGCGCGGCGCTGCTCCATTGGCTTGCTGGGCTCGCCCTCGAAGTCGACGATCCAGGCGTCGCCGGAGGACACCAGCACCTGGCCCAGATGGAAATCCCCATGGATGCGGATGGCGAGCGCGCCGCTGGCGCTTGCGGCCAGGCGCTTCACCCCTTCTCGCAAGGCCTTGCGATGTTCCAGCAGCAGCCTGGCCCGCGCGGCGGACTCGGCGCTGAACGCGTGCGTTTGCTGCAGCACCTTGAAGGCGGCGTCGAGCTGGGCAACGGCCTCCCTGCACCAGCGCGCCAGCATGGCGGCATCGGCCGTTTCAGGCGCGAAAGCCGCGTCGCTGCCTGGCCGGGCCAGCACGCTGTGCATCTCGCCGAGCCGGCGGCCCAGCGTGCCGACAAAAGCCTCGAACTCATTCATGGGGGTCACCGTGCCGGAGGCGTCCAGCACCGGCAGGCTGCTGCCATGCTGGGCGGCGCGTTCCAGCGTGCTCAGCGTCCATTGCCAGCTGTCGCCCTGGTTGTGCAGGAAACGCTGCATCAGCATCAGCGTGTAGTGCTGGCCGTCATCGCCCTGGCGCGAGACCTCGCCCAGCATGGCGGGCGTGTTGGCAAAGCCGTTGAGGGTCAGGAAGCGACCCATCTCGGCCTCGGGATGCAGGCCGCCCGCAACCTTGCGGATGACCTTGAGCACGATGGTGTCGCCTATGACCACCGAGCTGTTGGACTGGTCGGCCGAGATGCGGCGGATCTCGGGCGTCGCCGGCAGGGCCGCTTCGTCCAGCGCCGGCGTGGGGTCAAAGCGTATCTCGCCGTCGAGCGCGGGCACGCGGGCCTGCTCGCGCATCAGCGCCACCATCTGCAGGGCAAAGCGGTCCAGCGCGAAGGCGTCGGTGATGAAGCCGACTTCCTTGCCGCGCCGCACGCGCGCCAGTGCCAGCTGCTGCTGCAGGCCGGCCACCGGGTCGTCCTCGCCGACAAAACCCACGGGAATCAGGTAGCGGCTCTTCTCGCCGGCCGCTGTGGCCGACACTTCGGCCAGCACCAGCACATGGCCGGGCTGCGCACCGGCCGGTTCGGGCATGCGGCTGGCCGTTTCTATGCGCACGGCCGGCGGGCCGTACTGCTTGGCCGCATACCAGCGGCGCTTGACGAGGTATTGCGGCAAAGCCTCGTTTTCGAGCACGGCGCGCGAACGGCCGACCAGCAGTTCCTCGATGCCGCCGCGCAGCACCAGCGTGGCGAACTCAGGCAGCGGCTCGGGCGCGGGCGTATGCCAGGACGGCATGTTGCTGTTGCTGGCCAGTACAAACCAGTTGAAGCCGTAGGGCGGCAGCGTCAGCAGGTAGGTGAGCTGGCCTATGGGGGGAAAGGCCACGCCGCCCAACATTTCCACCGGCACGCGGCCCTCAAACTCGGAGAGCTCAAGCTCAACCGCCTGCGAGGTCGAGGACACATTGGTGACGCAGAGTATGGTTTGCGGGCCGGTGTCGGGATGGTGGTATTCACGCAGGTAGGCGAACACCTTGCGGTTGTTGGGGTAGAGCAGGCGCAGGCTGCCGCGCCCGAAAGCCGGGTGCTTGCCGCGCACCTGCAGCAGGCGCCGCATCCAGTTGAGCAGCGAATGCGCGTCGATGTCCTGCGCCTCGACGTTGATGGCCTGGAAGCCGTAGACCGGGTCCATGATGGGCGGCAGCACCAGGCTGGCGGGGTCGGCGCGCGAGAAACCCGCGTTGCGGTCGGAGGTCCATTGCATGGGCGTGCGTACGCCGTCACGGTCGCCCAGGTGGATGTTGTCGCCCATGCCGATCTCGTCGCCGTAGTAAATCACCGGCGTGCCGGGCATGGACAGCAAAAAGCTGTTGAGCAGCTCGATGCGCCGCCGGTCGCGCTTGAGCAGCGGCGCCAGCCGGCGGCGTATGCCCAGGTTGATGCGGGCGCGCCGGTCTTCGGCATAAAAATTCCAGAGGTAGTCGCGCTCGCGGCTGGTCACCATCTCCAGCGTCAGCTCGTCGTGGTTGCGCAGGAAGATGCTCCACTGGCAATTGGGCGGGATCTCCGGCGTCTGGCGCAGGATGTCGGTCAGCGGGAAGCGGTCTTCCTGGGCCAGCGCCATGTACATGCGTGGCATCAGCGGGAAGTGAAACGCCATGTGGCACTCGTTGCCGTCGCCGAAATAGGGCTGCACGTCCTCGGGCCACATATTCGCTTCGGCCAGCAGCATGCGGCCGGGAAAGGAACGGTCCAGCTCGGCGCGTATGCGCTTGAGGATGGCGTGGGTTTCGGCCAGGTTCTCGTTGCTGGTCCCTTCGCGCTCTATCAGGTAGGGCACGGCATCCAGCCGCAGGCCGTCTATGCCCAGCTCCAGCCAGAACTTCATGACCTTAAGCACTTCCTTGAGCACCAGCGGGTTGTCGAAGTTGAGGTCGGGCTGGTGCGAATAAAAGCGGTGCCAGAAAAAGGCGTTGGCCACCGGGTCCCAGGTCCAGTTGGATTTTTCGGTGTCCAGGAAAATGATGCGCGTGCCGCTGTAGGCCTGGTCGTTGTCCGACCAGACGTAGAAATTGCGCGCCGCCGAGCCCGGCTTGGCCTTGCGCGCGCGCTGAAACCACGGATGCTGGTCGGAGGTGTGGTTGATCACGAGTTCGCTGATCACGCGCAGGCCGCGCCTGTGCGCTTCCTGCACGAAACGCCGCACGTCGGCCAGGGTGCCGTAGTCGGGGTGCACGCCGCGGTACTCGGCGATGTCGTAGCCGTCGTCGCGGCGCGGCGAGGGGTAGAACGGCAGCAGCCAGATGCAGGTCACGCCCAGGCCGGCGATGTAGTCGAGCTTGGCGATCAGCCCGGCGAAGTCGCCCACGCCGTCGTTGTTGGCGTCGAAGAAGGACTTGACGTGCACCTGGTAGATGACCGCGTCCTTGTACCAGAGCGGGTCTTGTGCCGCGGCCGCGGGTTTTCCCAGCATTTGCGAGATGGCTTTGTCGTTGGCACCCATGCTTGGCTCCGGTTAGGGCGGGTCCAGCCGCCAGAGGGAAAAGGCCAGCTCGCCCGGGTCCAGCCGCAGCGTGTGATGCCGGCCCTGCAGCGTGAAGCGCTTGCCGTGCACCAGGTCCTCGGCCTCAACGGACGCGCCTTCGGGCAGGCCCCAGTCTTCCAGCGGCAGCTCGAAGTCGCAGCTGTGCGCGGCATGCGGGTCCAGGCAGATGGCGACGAAGACGATGTTGCGGCCGCCGCCTTGCAGGGAAGGCGCGGTCTTGGTGAAGCACAGCATCTGATCGCCCGAAGCGCGGCAGAACCGCACGCCCAGGTGGCTTTGCAGCGCCGGGTTGGCGCGCCGCGCGGCATTGAGCAGCGTGACCTCGCGCACGATGTTCCCGGGCCGGTTCCAGTCGCGCTGGCGCAGCTGGTATTTTTCGGAATCGAGGTATTCCTCCTTGCCGGGCACCGGCTCGGCCTCGCACAGCTCGAAGCCGCTGTACAGGCCCCAGAGGCCCGACAGCGTGGCCGCCAGCGCGGCACGGATCACAAAGCCAGCGCGGCCCGAGCGCTGCAGGAAGTAGGGGTTGATGTCGGGCGTGTTGACGAAAAAATGCGGCCGGAAAAAATCGCGCGGCTCGCCCTGCGTCAGCTCGGTCAGGTAGTCGGTGAACTCCTGCTTGCTGTGGCGCCAGGTGAAATAGCTGTAGGACTGCGAAAACCCCAGCTTGGCCAGCCGGTACATGGGCTTGGGCCGGGTGAAGGCTTCGGACAGGAAGATCACCTCGGGCGAGCGCGAGCGAACCTCATCGATCAGCCATTCCCAGAAGGGCATGGGCTTGGTGTGCGGGTTGTCCACACGGAACACCTTCACGCCCTCGGACACCCAGAACAGCGCGATGTCGCGCAGAGCCAGCCACAGCTTGGGCAGCGCCCCAGGCGCGTAAAAGTCGACGTTGACGATGTCCTGGTATTTTTTCGGCGGGTTCTCGGCGTAGCGGATGGTGCCGTCGGGGCGCCACTTGAACCATTCGGGGTGCAAACGCAGCCAGGGATGGTCGGGCGAACACTGGATCGCGAAGTCCAGCGCCAGCTCAAGCCCATGCGCCTTCGCGGCGCGAGCCAGCGCGCGGAAGTCCTCCAGCGTGCCGAGTTCGGGGTGAATGGTGTCATGGCCGCCTTCGGCCGAGCCTATGGCGTAGGGGCTGCCCGGGTCGCCCGGCCCGGCCTGCAGCGAATTGTTCGGGCCCTTGCGGTGCTTGCTGCCTATGGGGTGTATGGGCGGGAAGTAAAGCGTGTCAAAACCCATGGCCGCGATGGCGGGCAGGCGCGCCACCACATCCAGCAGCGTGCCGTGGGTGGCGGCGTCCGGGCCCAGCGAGCGCGGAAAGAGCTCGTACCAGCTTGAAAAGCCGGCCGCGCGGCGCTCCGCATCCACTTTCAGCGCGGGGCTGAGCACGCTGAAGGCGCGCGGGTCGGCGCGCTCCATCAACGAGCGCACACCGTCCGAGAGCAGGTGCGCGGTTTGCGCCGGCTGGGCCCGCGCGGTGCCCAGTTGCGCGATGGCGCGTTTGAGCCCGCGCTGGAGTTCTTCCCGCTCTTCCTGTTCCGCGCGCTCCAGGGCGGCTTCGAGCAGCAGCCGGCCTTCGCTGAGCTCCAGCGCGATGTCCTGCCCCGCGGCCGATTTTTTCTGGATCTCGTCGCGGTAGGCGCCGAATACATCGGGCCAGGCCTGGATGCGGTATTCGTAACGGCCCAGCCGGTTGAGCGGCAGCTCAGCGCGCCAGCGGTCGTTGACCAGCAGGCGCAGCGGCTCTTCCCGCCATTCCTCTTCGCCGGCCATGCGCCACTGCAGGCAGGCGGTGAGCAGGTCGTGGCCTTCGCCGAAGATGTCGGCCTCAACGGTGAGCCGGTCGCCGACGCAGCGCTTGGCGACAAAGCGGCCGCCGTCCACCGATGGGCTGATGCGTTCGATCGCGACGCGCGGTGCTTGCAAGGCGGTGCGCAGCGCGCGCCGCGCGTCACGCGGCCCCAGGCCTGTGTTGCTGCCCGCGACCGCGGCGAACACCCGGGTCTCGGCGGGCGCCAGTTCCAGCAGGCCCTGTGGTGCCTCGCCGGCAGGCCAGAGCGATCGCGCGGCGGCCAGCCCGTCAAAACGCGCGAGGGCGGCGGCCAGGTCCAGCACCTGCCGCGTTTCGTCCGCATTGGCCACCAACACCCAGCGGCCGGCCTCGTCCCCCGGCACCGCCGCTGCCTCGAGGATGGCGACAGGCGCGCCGGGCGCGGACAGCATGTGCCAGGGCACAGCACCGGTAAGCGCCGGTGCGGCGGGCCGCGAGGCGCAGAGCGCCAGGGCCGGCTTCAGCGCGGCGGGCAGGCTTTCCGCGGCCGGCTCGCCATCCGCGAGTGCCAGGGACTGGCGGGAGACCAACAGGCCGTCGCCGGTGAGGGCGGCCAGCCATAGTCGGCTTTCAAAGCGCAAGCCCTGGTCATCACGGTACGAACCCGGCCAGGGTGGCATGCGGTCTTCGCTTGCGACAGCCACGGTGGCGACCAGCGAGCCCAAAGGGCGCAAGCGCAGTGCCTCCTCAGCCAGCCATGCCGCGCGGAAGTCCCACCAGGCGCCGGAACTGAAGGCGGCGTCAAAGCCGCAATCGGCCAGCGAGGCCAGACGGTCGGCCGCGACGCCGGGTGTCCAGGCCAGGAATCTGCAGTCGGGCAGCGCCGCTTTGACCGCTGCGATCACCGCCTTGAACAGCGCGGGCGGCTCGGAGCCTTCCAGCCCCAGGCAGATGCCGGCCCAGCCCTGCGCGCGCACGGCCTCGATCAGGCGGGCGGCGCAGTCTTGCTGCGCGCGCAGCTGGGCGCTGGCATCGTGGAATGCGGCCTGTGCCTGTGGCCGGGCCGCCCTGGCGAAACGAGGGTCGGGCAGCTCATCGCTCACCAGGGCCGCCGAGGCCGCCTCGCGGTCCGGCACCAGGGACGGCAACTGCAGCAGCGCTGCCATGCCCGCGGCTTTGGCGACTGCCAAAGCGCCTGCGGCCGCCGCATCGGCATCGCAAAGCAGGTGGTCAAAGCCCGCCGCGGCGGCGGCGCGGATTTCGCTTTCCAGTTTTGCCGACAGGCCGCTGGCCTCCGGTCCGGCGATGTGTTCGTAAGCGTCGAGCTGGTAAATGCAGGGCCGGAAGAGGGGCATGGCTGAAGGGCGGCGGTTGTTGTTGTGCCGGTGAGGCCGGACGTTGATCAGAACTCGGAACTCGGAACTCACAACTTAATCCGCCCGCCGTCCGCCGGCGGTATGCGTCTGGCGCGACATACTGTGGGAGAAGGCTTACGCCGCCCGGGTGAAGGGCAAAAAAAATCCAGCCGAAGCCGGATCAAGATCCCCAGGACAATATGGTTTGACGCCGCTTGAGCCGCTTATCGGTTCACACCAGCGCCGGTGTGCGCGCGAGTTCGGTACCTGACGTCCAGCTGTAGGTGTCCGAGACGATGGTGGACGGCGAGCCATCCTTGTTCACAGCTTCGCGGTACACGATGGAAGAGCCGCCTTCGTCCGCCTCGTCGACGAACTGCGTGAGGTTTTTGCGCATCTGCGTTTCCTCGGCCACCACCTTGCGCACGAATTCGCGCTGGCTCTGGAAGCGGATGAAGGCCGGCAGCCTTCCGTCACCCAGGACTTCGGCCGGGTCGCGCCGTTCGATGTCCTTGAAGAGGCCTATCGCGACCTGCAGGTGGCCCAGCTCGTAATCGAGGAAGCGCTCCCAGATCGCCTTGATGCGCGGATTGGTCTCCTGCTCGAAGCAGGCCGTGTAGTTCCATACCTCGCAGGCTTCGGCCAGCAGCAGCTTTTCGAGCGGCGACTCGTTGGGGTTGAGCATGGAGCCGTAGTGCGTGATGTGCTGCGCCTCGACCGAGGCGATCTCGGCGTAGAGCTGCCGGGCCAGCGGGTCGGCGAACAGCGGGCCGATGTTCATGTAGTAGTCGTGTGTCTGGTACTCGCCGCCGGTCAGCGTCAGCGCGTGCAGCTTGGTGGCCAGGGCGGCGCCGGGCTGGTAGGGTTCGAGCAGGTCATGCTCCGGCGCTCGGTGGTGCACCAGGGTGGGTCGGGCCGGCACGATGTCGGTATAGCCTTGGGTGATGTTGTTGGCGTCCTTGCCCTCCAGGCGGTCGAGCAGGGCGGTGTAGCGGTAGAGGTGGTCGAAGTCCTCCAGCAGCGCGTAGCGGTAGCCTTGCGCCAGGTAGGCGTCGGGCTCCAGCTGGGCCACTGAAGCGGTGACCTCGATGGCGGTCTGCTCATAGCCTATGGTGGTTTCGATCGGGGAGTGGTCTGCCCCTATCAGCCAGTTGATAGTCGTGGCCTGGTGCTGTTCCGCACGCATCAACTGGGCCAGCTGCACGCGCGCATCGGCGTTGCAGCGCAGCGCCACCTGCTTGGTGCGCAACGAGTCGAGCTCCAGGCCGTTCATGAGGATGATGCGCACCCGCGTGAATGCGTCGTCGTCAAGCTTGCTGATGGGCTTGCCCACCATGTCTTTCCATGAAAGGCTTTGCCGCAGCAGCGGCATGCCCTTGTCCTGCAATAGATTGATCGCCATGTTGTGCTCCTGTGTAGGTGAGGAAGAGGTGAGGGCGCGTCAGACCGCTGGCGTGCCGGCGCGTTCGGACACCAGGGTGGCGAGCCAGGCCTTGACGATGCGCAGGTGTTCCTGCTCCTGGCTGAGCGCGCCCAGGAACTTGCCGGTGAGTTCAGCCTCGCCGGCCTCCTCGGCCAGCTGGGCCAGCAGCTCCCAGCCCGCGTTGTCGGTCAGCTCCGCCGTGAGCATGGCGTTCAGCGATTGCGCCAGCGTGGTGCGCGGATCGGTCAGGACCTGGATCAGGCCCATGGACGCGGTGGCAACGACGTCGGCGCAAGGGGTTTGCGCGGTCGGGTCGCCGCCCAGCTGTTCCATGGCCAGCACCAGCATCTGGAAGTGTTCCAGTTCCTCGGCGCGGATGCGCTCCAGCGTCTGCTGGGCCGATTCTCCGGCGGCGGCGCCGGGTTCGGCGCCTTCGTCCTGCAGCGCCAAGGCCTCTTCGGCGGGCATCAAAGCCTCACCTTCCTGGCCTGCCAGTGCGGTGTACTTGGTGATCAGCGCTTCATACAGCCGGGTGCCGCCGCGCTCGAAGGCGATGCGTTCGCCGATCTTGTCCATGAAGATGCTGGGGCTGCCTCCCTTGAGCCTGGAAATGCCCGACTTGACCATGCCCTTGAGCGAGGGCGGCGGCGGGATGGAACCGACGGCGTCCGCTTCGTTGATGTAGCGGACATGGAAGGCCTGGCTGCCGCTCATGTCGATGTCCGTGGGCGGTGAAAGCTCGGCCACTGCCTCGGCCATCGCCTCCGCTCCCGCTGGCGAGGCGGCTGCGCCCGTTCGATTGATGCCTGAAATTGTTGCTTCCATGTGGGCTCCTGAAGAATGTGGGTTGAAACCACCGATTCTTCGCAGGCCTTGCGCGCGCCCTGTAAGACGGAACCGCGTGCCTATGGAGGTGGAGCATGGGGCGGGGAAATCCTGCAGTTCGTGCGGGACGATATGTGTCTGATGGAACGCAGGGCAGGGTGGGTTCAGCTCAATAGCTTCACCAGGGCCTGCACCCCCGCGGCCACCTCGTCATCGCCGATCAGGCCCAAACCAAAGGTCAGGCCGTTGTAGCGCAGCCGCCGCTGGCCGGAGCGGTCCAGTGCTTCCACGGCGATGCCCGCCTCCGCGGCCGCCCGTGCCACCGCATACGCTTCGAGCTGCGGCGCCAGCATGGCGCTGACATGCAGGCCGGCCTCTGACGGCAACGGGATCAACAGGCCTTCGGCATGTTGCTCCATCGCCTGCAGCAGGGCGTCACGCCGCCCCGCATAGACGCGGCGCATGCGGCGGATGTGCCTGGCGAGATGCCCTTCACGGATAAAAGCGGCCAGCGCCAGTTGCGTCAGCAGGGGCGGCGCGCCGTGGGTGGCGTGCAGCACCGCCGCGAGCCGCTCCCGTGCCCAGGCCGGCGCCACCACGAAGCCGACGCGCAGGGCAGGGAACAGCACCTTCGACAAGGTGCCTACGTAAAACACCAGGCCGCTGTCGTCCAGCGAGTGCAGCGCGTCAAGCGGGCGCGCACCGTAACGAAACTCACCGTCATAGTCGTCCTCGATCACGGCGGCCTGGTGTTGCCGCGCGAATTCAAGCAACTGGGTACGGCGGCTTAAAGACATTGCCGCGCCGGCCGGAAACTGGTGCGAAGGCGTCACGCAGACTACCTTGGCTTCCGGCGGCAGGCGGTCGACGCGCAGGCCTTCCTTGTCGAGCGGCACGCGGCGCAACTGCGCACCGCGAAACGCCATGGCCGCATGCAAGGGCGCATAGCCCGGGTCTTCAACGGCCACCACCGTGGCCTGCGGCGTGACGAGCACCTCGGCCAGCAGGGCGAAGGCATGCTGCGCGCCGGAGGTGATGAACACGTCTTCGGCGCTGCAGGCCACTGCCCGCGACAGCGACACATGGCCGGCAATCGCTTCGCGCAGCAAGGGGTCGCCGGCAGGATCGGTGTAAGCCCTGGGCGAGCGCGCGAAGTCGCGCTGGGCGCGGCCGCACAGGCGGTTCCAGGCGTCCCAGGGCAGCTGGGAATGGTCCGGCAGGCCGACCCGGAAGTCATACCGCGGCCCGGCCGGCATGGCTTCGCCGGACCACGGTGCGACTCGCCGCCATGCGTCTGGCAGGTCGGCCCGGGACGGGATGGCGGCAGGCGATGGCAGTGTTGCAGAGCCGCGCGATGGGATCGTGCCGGCGACAAAAGTGCCTGCGCGCTGGCGGGGCAACAAATAGCCTTCGGCGGCCAGATGCTCGTAGGCGGCTAGCACGGTGTTGCGCGATACGCCCAGCCTGAGCGCGAGTTCGCGCGTGGTCGGCAGCCGCACGCCGGCGGCGAGGCGCCCGTCGATGATCGCCGCCCGGATCTGGCGGTGCAGGGCGGCGAAGCGCTCCCGCGAGCCCGCCGCGGGCATATCGATGTGAAATTCCATCCTTGTTCCTGGCCCTTCAAGCCCTTTTGGCCCTTATGAATTACCCAATTGTGGCGCTTCAAAGGTACCAGACGGCGTGCCATCCTGCGGGCGGCCAGATGAAACAAAACCTCAAAATGAAAAGAAAAAGGTGATGCCCAGATGGATACCGCACTCGTCCTGCTTTCGCTGTTCCTGATCGACAGCCTTGCCATCGTCAGCCCCGGCCCGAACATCCTCCTGGTTGTGCACGCGGCCGCGGAGCGTGACCGGCGCGGCGCCTTGCTGATCGCCGTGGGCCTGGCCGCGGCGGGCGCCCTGTGGGCATTGATCGCGGTCAGCGGCCTGACGGCGGTTTTTGAGCTGATGCCTTCTCTGCAGACGGCGATCCGGGTGGCCGGCGCCGCCTATCTTTTGTACATCGCCGTGCGCCTGTGGCGTTCACACGCGGGGCCCAAGCCGACGGTGACGATTTCCGGCAAGCCTGCGCAGCCGGCGCGCCAGGCGCTGATGCGCGGCCTGGCCACCGGCTTGCTGAATCCCAAGGCGCTGGCGTACTTCGGAAGCATCTTTGTGTTGCTGGTGCCGGCCGACGCCGGCTGGCCGTTTCGCACTGCGGCGGTTGGGCTGGTGCTTTTTGATGCGCTGCTCTGGTATGGCCTCGCCGCGTTCCTGTTTTCGACGCCGCGTGTGATCGAAGGCTATATGACGCTGCGCCGGCCCATAGACCGTGCTTGCGCGGCGTTGATGGCGGCGTTTGGGGTCAAGCTGATGCTGTGAGTGCGGCGATGCCGCCGGGCGTGCGACTTCAATTCCCCGCCTGCGTTCCCGAACGGGCATCCTTGATGAATTCGAACCAGGCGCGATCCTCTTCCACCAATGCGCGAGCGCGTTGCTCTTCTTCCGTGTCGAAAAAGCTCGTGCTCCCGATCCGGGATTTCACGATGGGCATCGACACGACCCCCGCCAGTATTCCGGCCTGAATCCACCGACGGTCGCGGGGTTCACCACGGGCGTATTTGGAAAGGGCGGCGTCGTTTGGATCGAGGAACCAGGCCCTCAATCCGTCGCGCTCAACCTTGATGAGGCGGTCGCGCCAGCCGTCGGGCAATGCAGGTAAATCCGGTGAGACGGCGTCGAGAAAGTAACCTGACTTTTGATGGTAGGCCGAGTTTTCGCCCAGAGATTTGGCAATGTCGAAAATGCGGCCGGGATCGGCCTGGGTGAAGCAATCGACATCATTCGAGAGCGTCATGTCCTCGGGAATCTCGAAGCTCTGCTCAAGACCAAGGATGGAAAGACTGCCGATGACGACAAAATCCGTGTGGCCGGACAGCAGCCGGGCCTCCTTGAACATCGCGAACAGGGCATCAAGGTTCATGCGTGTACTCCCACCCAGGGCGAGTTTTGCCTTAGGGAAGGACCCCAACCGTCGGCATCGGAAACCATGGTGGTTGCCATGGCTACCGGATCCAATTTCAGGATTTCCTCCCATTTCTGGATGTAGTCCGCGCTGCAAAGGCGCTCGTTTTTCCAGCGATCCACCACAGCCCGCGCGTTTTTGATGAGCTGGTCACGTTGAGTGGCAGGCATGGTGACCAAATCCAGTGCAATCCGGTGATGCCTGTTGAGCCGGTCTTTTTCCACCATAGCCTGGTTTGCACGGGCAAGCTGGCGGGCCGAACGTCGTTGATCGTCGGGCTGTGCCTGATGAAACCTTTCCGGCGAGACGACATAAGCCACAACTTTGCCGTGCTTCTCAATAGCCACCGGTGCATTTCCAGCGGCTTGGACGACCTGTCCAAATTGCTGCTTCGCTAGGCTGGAAGAAAACTGTTCCATCTTGGGCCCCGTGATTAGGTTTTATCTATTTTAATAAAAAACAGTCAAATTGTCTGTTTTGGTGTGCTACCCAGATTCATGTGATTGAGGCCTGCCGCCTGCGAAGGGGACAGCGATGCCGAACACCCTCAAGTATCCGCACAAGATACTTAACATAATATACATTGTGGAATATTTAAAAGACACGGAACGGCCAAATCAATGCCCACATCCCCCTAACAAGCTAATCAGGTTAACTGCCTGGCGGTCAATCACCATTGCCCAGCCGGCCGCTTGCTCCGGATCGCAGCAGCTATAAGTTCCGCAGCGTCCTGGCGGTTGGCACGCTGGGCAAATTGCAAGGCGGTCAGGCCTTGCTGGTTCTTGAGTTGGGGATCGGCGCCTTCTTCCAGCAGCAGCTTCACGGCCGCCGGCGTGCCGTACATGGCGGCCATCATGAGCGGCGTGGTGCCGTTGGGTGATTCGGCGTCGATGTAAGCACTGTTCTCGAGCAGCAGGCTGATGATGGCCAGATGGCCGTTGCTGGCGGCGTAATGCAGCGGCGTCCAGCCGGTTTTGTTGACGTCGGCGCCCTTCTTGATGAGCTTTTCGGCCAAGGCTTGGTGGTTTTTGATGGCGGCCAGCATGAGGGCGCTTTCGTCCTTGCTGTTCAGGGCGTTGACGTTGGTCTTGGGCCAGTCGATGAGCGCCTCGGCGGCTTTGAGCGACGGCTCGCGCAGGGCGATGAACAAGCCGGTCTGGCCGCTGGGGTCTATGGTATTGGGGTCGAACCCACGCTGAAGCAGGCTCTGGATGGCCGGGGCATTGTCTTGTTTGATGGCCTGGAAGAACTCTTCATAGGAACCAGCGTTTGCCGAAGAAAATCCAGTAATGACAACAAGATAAATTATCTTTTTAAAGTAATGGATGAGGTTTTTCATGCGGCTTTGACCCCCTTGAACAACTGCTCGAAGTTGCGGCTGGTGGCCTCGGCAATGGTTTGCAGCGGCTGTTGCGTCAACTCGGCGATTTGTTTGGCGACGAATGGCACGTACGACGGATTATTGGTTTTGCCGCGGTACGGTATGGGCGCCAGATAGGGGCTGTCGGTCTCTATCAGCATGCGGTCCAGCGGCACAAACTGCGCGACCTCACGCAAATCGGCTGCGTTCTTGAAGGTCAGGATGCCGGAAAAAGAGATGTAAAACCCCAGGTCCAGCGCCGCACGGGCCACGGCCTGGGTTTCTGTGAAGCAGTGGAAAACGCCTGTGGCGGCATCGGCCTGCCCCGCGCTACCGCCCTCCTCCTTGAGGATGGCCAGGGTGTCGTCGGAAGCGTTTCGGGTGTGGATGACCAGCGGCTTGGCGGTCTGGCGAGCCGCGCGTATGTGCACGCGAAAGCGCTCGCGCTGCCATTCCATGTCGGCCACGGTGCGCTCGCCCAGGCGGTAGTAATCGAGCCCGGTTTCGCCGATGCCGACCACTTTCGGCAGGGCGGCTCGCTGCAGCAGGTCGTCCAGGCTGGGTTCGCGCACGTCTTCGTTGTCGGGGTGCACGCCCACAGTCGCCCAGAAGTTGTCGTAGCTTGTGGCCAGGCCGTGGACGGTCTCGAACTCTTCCAGGGTGGTGCAGATGCACAGGGCGCGATCGACCTGGGCATCCTGCATGGCCTGGCGGATTTGCGGCAACTGGGCCTGGAGCTCTGGAAAGCTTAAATGGCAGTGGGAATCGGTGAACATGGCGCGATGGTTCTGGATAGGCGCTGCTGTCCCACTAAACATAGAGGGACAAGGAGGCAAAAAGCATGAAAACAGAGCGGCCGGGCCGGCCGCCGGCAGGCTTAAATTGTCTGCGTGGGCCGGTCGGAGGCCAGGTGGGCGCCGAGGATTTCCTCGATCTTGATTTTGAGCAGGCGGGACTTTTCGTCGGACGGGAAACGCACACCCACGCCCTGGGTGCGGTTGCCGGCCGCCCTGCCCGGCGTGACCCAGGCGACCTTGCCGGCCACGGGGTAGCGCTGCGTGTCTTCAGGCAGCGTCAGCAGCACATAGACGTCGTCGCCAAGCTTGTAGTCGCGTGCGGTGGGAATGAAAACCCCGCCTTCCTTGAACAGTGGAATGTAGGCGGCATAGAGTGCCGCTTTTTCCTTGATGGCCAACTGGACGACACTGGGGCGCGCGCCGGCGGCTGCGGGGGAACTGGCGGGGGGCGGTGTGCTCATGGCGCTAGTTTATAGGTTTGGAGAGGAAGCTGTCCGCAATCGTGGGATGAAATCACGCGCTTTATCTGGCATTGAGCGCTGCCCGGGCGCGGCTGACCAGCGATTCCAGCATCAGGCCAGGGTTGTAAGGATGCTCGACAGTGCGGGCGATAGCCGCCAGCTCGCGTGACCAGCTGGCCAGTGCATAAAGCCCGGCGCCGGCCTTGCCGGCCGCGGCGGACAAGTCCGCAGCGCTGAAAAACCGCGGCGCGGCGCCCATGCGCACCGCCAGCACGTCGTGGCAAAGCTTTTGCAGCGCGTCGACGGCCTGCGCCGGCGCCCAGTCCGACAGGGCGCTCACGTCGCCGCGCACCATGGCTTTGGGCAGGGCCTGCCAATGCTGGGCCGCCTCGGCGGGTGGTGCCTCCTGGGCCCAGGCCAGCGCGTCGGCCGGCCGGCCGCCGGCGGCGACCAGCAGGGTTTGCAGGTCGGCGGGTTTTGCGGCCGCGGATTTTTTAGCCGCGGCGCCCTCGCCCGACTGGCTGATTTCCTTTTGCAGCCAGCCCAGCGCCTGATCAAAATCCGGCCAGACCATGGTGTGGCCCAGGCAGCGGCTTCGTATGGTGGGCAGCAGCTGGTGCGCCGCGTCGGTGGCCAGGATGAACTTGACGGCGCCGGGCGGCTCCTCCAGCGTCTTGAGCAGGGTGTTGGCCGTGACGTTGTTCATGCGCTCGGCCGGGAAGACCAGCACGACCTTGGTGGAACCGCGCGAGCGCGTGAACTGGGTGAAGGAGACGGCTTCGCGCGCGGCGTCGACCTTGATTTCCTTGCTGGGCTTGCGTTTTTTGCTGTCGAGCTCGTCCTGGGTCTTTTCGTCCAGCGGCCAGCCCAGGGCCAGCGACAAGGTTTCGGGCATCAGCATGCAGAGGTCGGCATGGGTGTGCACGTCCACCGCATGGCAGCTGCCGCAATGGCCGCAGGCGCCCTGCGGCGTGGGTTCTTCGCAAAGCCAGGACCGGGCCAGCGCCAGCGCAAGTTCAAATTGGCCCAGGCCGGAGGGCCCACTCAGCAGCCAGGCGTGGCCGCGCTGGGCCAGCAGGCTTTCAAGCTGCGACTGCAGCCAGGGCGCCAGCGGCGGGTTGTTCGATTCGGCCTTGTTGGTGCCGTCGGTATCGCTCATGGCAGCCAGCCTTTGGCCATAAAGACCTGGCGCACCGCTTGCCAGACCTCGTCCCGGGCTTTGGAGGCATCGATGCGGGCGAAGCGCTCGGGGTGGTTTTTCTGCCGGTCGGCATAGCCTTGCACCACGCGGCGGAAAAACTCTACCGGCTGGGCCTCGAATTTGTCGGGCACGCGCGCGCCGGCCAGGCGTTGGGCCGCTTCCTCTGGCGGCAGGTCGAACCAGACCGTCAGGTGCGGCTCAATCACGGTCTCGACCTCGGGCTTCATGGGCGTGTTGCCGGCCGGGTCGCCCAGCAGGCCTTCGTCGGACTGAACCCATTGCTCCAGCGTGGCCAACAGCTTCAGGTCAAAGCCGCGTCCCGCGCCCTGGTAGGCAAAGGTGGCGTCGGTGAAACGATCGCACAGCACCACATCGCCGCGCAGCAGCGCCGGGGCGATCACGTTCACGATGTGGTCGCGCCGGGCCGCGAAGATCAGCAGCGCCTCGGTCAGCGGGTCCATCGCGTCATTGAGCACCATGGCGCGCAGCTTTTCAGCCAATGGCGTGCCGCCGGGCTCGCGCGTCAGCGTCACCGCCCTGCCCTCTGCCTTGAAAGCCTCGGCCAGGCCGGCGATATGCGTGGACTTGCCGGCACCGTCTATGCCTTCGAAGCTGATAAAGAGGCCGTGTAGGGGTCTATTGCTCATTCACTGGCCCCGGATGTATTTGTTGACCGCGCGGTTGTGCTCATCCAGGCTGCTGCTGAAATGGCTGCTGCCATCACCGCGCGCCACAAAGTAGATGGCCTTGGTGGGCGCCGGCTGCACAGCGGCCAGCAGGGCGGCCCGTCCAGGCATGGCAATCGGCGTGGGCGGAAGGCCGGCGCGGGTGTAGGTGTTGTAGGGCGTGTCGGCCAGCAGGTCGCGCTTGCGCAGGTTGCCGTCAAACTTGCTGCCCAGCCCGTAAATCACGGTCGGGTCGGTCTGCAGCATCATGCCCAGGCGTAGCCGGTTGCTGAAAACGCCGCCTATCTGCGCGCGGTCAGAAGGCTTGCCGGTTTCTTTTTCCACGATGCTGGCCAGGATCAGGGCTTCGTCAGGGCTTTTAAGCGGCGTGTCGGGGCTGCGCAGCGCCCAGGCGGCTTCCAAGCGTTTGTCCATGGCGCGCGCGGCGCGCTTGAGCACGGCGAGGTCGCTGGAGCCTTTGGCATAGGTGTAGGTGTCGGGAAAGAAACGGCCTTCGGGGTGCACGCCCGGCTTGCCCAGTTTTTCCATGATGGCTTCGGGCGGCAGGTTGAGCGTGTCGGGCGACAGCTGCTCGGCTTTTTGCAGGGCCGCGCGCACCTGGTTGAAGGTCCAGCCCTCGACCAGGGTGATGCTTTTGAGGGTTTCCTCGCCGCGCACCAGCATGCTGAGCAGCTTGCGCGGGGTGGTGCCGGGCACCAGTTCATAGCTGCCGGCCTTGATCAGCCGGGCCTGGCCTGAAAAGCGGAACCAGGCGTGGAGCAAAACCGCCGGCACGTCGGCCCCGCTGGCCACGATGACATCGGCCACACCGCTGGCAGGCGTGCCGGGCTCGATTTCGAGGTCCACCACCTGGCTGCCGGGTGCCAGGCGCAAGGGGATCGGCTGCTGCAGCCACCACAAGGCCGCGCCAAAGAACAGCAAGGCGCCGACAAATACCAGGATCAACAGACTTGTAAAGACACGACGCACAACCCAGCTACCTTTTTCTGTACGGAACGCAAAAGCCGAGGCCTATGATAATTCAGCCCATCTTCTCCATTGACCGCCAGGACCCCATGACCCTCCCCCCGATTTCCGGTATTGCCGAACTGGCCCACCTGGGCGTCATCCGCGCGACGGGCGACGATGCCGTTACTTTTTTGCAGGGCCAGCTCACGCAGGACGTGGCGCTGATGGGCGGCAACGAAGCCCGCCTGGCGGCCTTTTGCAATGCCAAGGGCCGCATGCAAGCCAGTTTTGTGGTTTTCAGGCAGGGCACGGACCTGCTGCTGATCTGCAGCCGCGACATTCTGCCCGCCACGCTCAAGCGCCTTTCCATGTTTGTGTTGCGCGCCAAGGCCAAACTGAGCGATGCCAGCGCCGAGTTCGCGCTGTACGGCCTTGCCGGAGCCGGTGTGGCACAGGCCGCGGGCCGCATCGGTGCCCTGTGGGAAAAAGCTGAAATCGGCGATGCCAGCGTGGTTTTTTTGCATCCAGGCGCCGGCCAGGCTCGCGCGCTGTGGTGCGCACGGGTTGGATCGCCGGCGCCCCAGGGCCCGCAGATCAGCCTGGCCGACTGGCAATGGCTGAGCGTGCGCTCGGGCATTGCCATGATCACCCAGCCCATCTTCGAGGCCTTTGTCCCGCAGATGCTCAATTACGAATCCGTAGGCGGCGTCAACTTCAAGAAGGGCTGCTACCCCGGCCAGGAAATCGTGGCGCGCAGCCAGTTTCGCGGCACGCTCAAGCGGCGAGCTTATGTGGCCCACACCAGCGGGACTCCGGCGGTCGGCCAGGAGGTGTTCCATGCCTCGGACGCCGGGCAGCCTTGCGGACTGGTCGCTGCGGCGGCGCCCAACCCGGCGGGCGGCTTTGACGCGATTGTGTCCATGCAGACCTCCGCCGCGGCCGATGCCGCCGACGGCCGCCTGACCTTGGGCAGCGCCTCGGGCGAGGCGCTCAGCCTGCTTCCCCTGCCCTACGCGCTGCTCGAAGACATCTGATGTGCCTGGTTGCGTTTGCGATAGGCGCTTCCAAACGCTGGCCGCTGGTGATCGCAGCCAACCGCGATGAATTCCTGGAGCGGCCCACGTTGCCGCTGGCACGCTGGAAAACCGGCGCCGGCCAGGAAATCATCTCGGGCCGCGACCTGCGCGCCGGCGGGACCTGGATGGGCATTACGCCGGGCGGGCGCATCGCCTTCCTGACCAATGTGCGCCAAGCCCAGCCCGAGGCCGCGCCGCGCTCGCGAGGTGAACTGGTCACGCGCTGGCTTGAAGGCAGCGGGGATGCAGTGGATTTTGTGGCCGCGCTGGAAGGGCAAGGCGCGCCCTTTGGCGGCTTTAACCTGGTGCTGGGTGATATGCAACGCAATGCCTGGACCTGGGTAACGAACAAACACAACCGCGCTCAGGCCGCGCCGGTTTTGCATGCCCAGGATTTAGCGCCGGGCCTGTATGGGCTCTCCAACGCAGCGCTGGACACACCCTGGCCCAAGACTGCCGAGCTCAAACGTGCTCTGGCGACGGCGATGCAAACCGATGACGGCCCTGAAGAACTGCAAAAGCTGTTGTGGACGGCCCTAGGCAACCGGCAACGCGCCTTGCTTGCAGAGTTGCCGCATACCGGCGTGCCGCCCGAGCTTGAAGAAGCTCTGTCCAGTGCTTTTGTGGAGGTGCCGGAACGCGCCTACGGCACGCGTTGCAGCACCGTGCTGCTGGCGACGGCTACCGCAAAGGCATGGAACATTGAGCTGGAAGAACGCAGCTATGGCCGCGACGGCCCAACCCCCGCCACGCACCGCGAGCAGTTCAGCTGGTCGCCTTGACCATCTCTATATGTGGAATGCCGGCTTCTTCAAACGGCTCGCCACGCGGCGTGAAGCCCAGGCGCAGATAAAAGCCCTCGGCGCTGCGCTGGGCATAGAGCATGACTTCGCGATCGCCGCGATCACGCGCCGCGCCCATCAAGGCCTGCAGGACCTCGCTGCCCACGCGCGAGCCGCGCAGCACCCGGTGCACCGCCATGCGGCCTATCTTGCCTACGCCGTCGGCCTGCCGCACCAGCCGCCCCGTGGCCACACCCTGGCCCAGGCCGTTGTAGGCCACGGCATGCAGGGCCGTGCTGTCGGCCTCGTCCCATTCCATCTCCATGGGAATGCCTTGCTCCCGCACGAACACTGCCGTGCGCACCTTGCCGGCGTCGGCGCCCAGCGCGGCCCAGCCGCCGGTTTTGACCTGGAGCATGGCCTCGCCGGCTTCATAGGCTGTCAGCACGCGGCGCAAGGCTTCGGGCACCGGTTTGGAGGTCTGCGATACCGGGTCGGCAAACACATAAACCAGCTCGCAGCTGATCAGCAGCGTGTCGCCGCGAAAGATCGCGCCTGAAAACGCCATGGACGAATTGCCGATGCGCGCGCACTTGAGCGCCACGTCGATCCGGTCGTCAAAAAGTGCCGAGCCGTGGTATTCCACCGTCGCCTTCTTGACGTACAGGTCGCCGCCCAGCTGCACCATGGCCTCCTCATACGGCAGGGCCAGCGCTCGCCAGTAGTCCGTGATGGCCGTGTCGAAGTACATCAGGTAGTGCGCGTTGAACACGATTTTTTGCATGTCCACCTCGGCCCAGCGCACGCGCAGGCGGTGGAAAAAGCGGAAGTCCTGTCGTTTCATCAGTGTTGCCTCCTCAGGTATCCAGCCCGAAAGCGCCGCGCAAGGCCGCCGCCGCATCAGCATGGGCGCGCCTGGCCTCGGGGATGATGCGGCCCATCTTGATGAACTCGTGGGTCACGCCGCGGTAAATCTCCAGGTCCACGGGCACACCGGCCAGACGCAGCTTGTCGGCGTACATCACCCCCTCGTCCACCAGCGGGTCGCATTCGGCCAAGCCTACCCAGGCCGGCGCCACGCCGTCCACGTCGGGTGCATTGAGCGGCGCAAAACGCCAGTCGTCGCGGTCCGCCGGGCTGCGCACATACTGGCTGAAGAACCAAGTGATGTCGGCTTCGTCGAGCACAAAGCCTTCGGCAAAGGCTTTGTGCGAGGGCGTGTCCTGGTGGGCGGCGCAACCCGGGTAGATCAGCAACTGCAGGGCCAGCGGCAGGCCGTCGTCGCGCGCCAGCACCGCGCACATCGCGGCCAGCGTGCCGCCGGCGCTGTCGCCGCCCACGGCCAGGCGTGAAACGTCCAGGCCCAGGGATGCGCCCTTGGCGGCCAGCCATTGCAGCGCGTCCCAGGCGTCGTTGGCCGCGGTCGGAAATTTGTGCGCGGGCGCCAGGCGGTAATCCAGCGACAGCACGGCGACGCCGGCTAGCAGGCTCAGCTGGCGGCACAGGATGTCATGCGTGGCGACGCTGCCCACCGTGAAGCCGCCACCATGGAAAAACAGCAGCACCGGCAAGGCCTGCTGCGACGGCGCATAAAGACGCGCGCCCAGCAATTGCCCGTCGCGCGCGGGGATGTGCAAATCCTCCACACGGGCCAGCGCCGGCTTGGGGATTTCCAGCACCCCGGCGCCGGCTTCATAGGCGGCGCGGGCCTGGGCGGGTGTCAGGGTATGGAAGGCCGGGCGATTGGCGCGCGCGATGCGGCTGAGCACATCACGCATGGCGGGGGTCAACAGGGTTTGCGGGTTGGGCGGCATCGGTGAATGGCGGGGATCAGAACACGGGCGCTGCAACACAGGCACTATCACCGAGGTGACGGGAATCGGGGCTGGCGTGCGGGGGATTCGGGCGGAATCTCGTGAAAGCCATTAAAGTCAGCGCAAGAGCCCGCATCGCCCCCAATCGTACAACGCAGAAAGACAGCCCGCATGGCCTTCATCTATTACGTCACCCAGGTCCAATTCGAGTTCGGCGCCGTGAAGCTGCTCAAGCAGGAGTGCGAGCGCGTGGGCATCACACGCCCGCTCATCGTGACCGATCCCGGCGTGAAGGCCGCGGGCGTCCTGCAAAAAGCGCTGGATGCCCTGCCGGGCATGACGGTCACGGTATTTGACCAGACGCCCTCCAACCCGACCGAAGCCGCCGTGCGCGCCGCGGCGGAGCTCTACAAGGCCGGCGGCTGCGACGGCCTGATCGCCGTGGGCGGCGGCTCGGCGATTGACTGCGCCAAGGGTGTGGCGATCGCCGCTACGCATGAAGGCCCGTTGACCACCTACGCCACCATTGAAGGCGGCTCACCCAGGATCACCGACCGCGCCGCGCCGCTGATCGCCGTGCCCACCACCAGCGGCACCGGCAGCGAGGTCGCGCGCGGCGCCATCATCATCGTGGACGACCACCGCAAGCTGGGCTTTCACTCCTGGCACTTGGTGCCCAAGACCGCGATTTGCGACCCCGAACTCACGCTGGGCCTGCCCGCCAAGCTGACGGCCGCCACCGGCATGGACGCCATCGCGCACTGCATGGAGACCTATATGTCGGCGGCCTTCAACCCGCCGGCTGACGGCATCGCGCTGGACGGCCTGGAGCGCGGCTGGGCGCACATTGAGCGCGCCACGCGCGACGGCAGCGACCGCGAGGCGCGTTTCAATTTGATGAGCGCTTCCATGCAGGGCGCCATGGCCTTCCAGAAAGGCCTGGGTTGCGTACACAGCCTGAGCCACAGCCTGGGCGGCGTGGACCCGCGCCTGCACCACGGCACGCTCAACGCGATGTTCCTGCCCGCCGTGGTGCGCTTTAACGCCCAAGCCGAGTCGGTGCAGAAAGACAAGCGCCTGGACCGCATGGCGCGCGCCATGGGCCTGGCTTCGGGCGGCGATATCCCCGAAGCCATCCGCGACATGAATGCCCGCCTGGGCCTGCCCACCGGGCTGGCGGCCATGGGTGTGGAACGCGGGCAATTCAGTCAGATCATCACCGGCGCGCTGGCCGACCATTGCCACAAGACCAACCCGCGCATTGCCACGGCTGGCGAGTACGAAGAGATGCTGGCGGCTTCGCTCTAGCCGTCTACCCTTCCCTCCCGCCCGGTCCCAGCCGGGCGGGAGGCCCTCTTTGCAGTTCACCTTCCCGCCATGCCATCGCTGGGCGGCGATTCTTCGCGCCTGCCACCGGTGACCTGCCACCTCCGGCAATCAGCGCGCCAGAAGGGGCCGGAAAACCTTCAAGCTGGAATATGGTTACTTTTCATAACCATAAATTGCCGACTTGGCAAGAGTCTATTTACTTATTATTTATAACCAAAATCCCGGTACGCTTGAGCCCGTGGTTAACGATTTCCACGCAACCGGCTGCGGGCTGGTTGCGGGCGCATGGCCCCGGCGGGGGAGCCAGTCGCTAAGCACGCCATATCAACAACATCAGGAGACTTCATGAAAACCCAATTGTTCGCACTTTCGGTGCTGTCCGCCGCCTGCTGCGCGGCCCAGGCCCAGAGCTCCGTCACGGTGTATGGCGTGCTCGATTCCTACCTTGAGCTCGCATCGGCGGGCAACGGCACGGTGACGCGGATATCCAGCGGCGGCGCCATGGGCTCGCGCTTTGGCTTTCGCGGCACGGAAGACCTGGGCGGCAACCTGAAGGCGAACTTCGTACTGGAAGCCGGCATCCTGATGGACACGGGTGCCAGCACCGGCACCGCCACCATTCCGACCAGCACGGTTCCAACGGGGGCCGCCTATATGTTTCAGCGCCTGGCGACGGTGGGCCTGAGCGGCGATTTTGGCGCCGTCAATATCGGCCGCCAGTACACGCCGCACTTCGGCACCATGGCGGCTTTTGACCCGGCCGGCTTCACCATGTCGGGTGCCTTGAACTACTACGCCGGCCCCGGCGTGGGCATCAACGGCGGCTCGCTCTCCGACGCCACCACGCGCCGCGACAACTCCATCCAGTACACCACGCCGACCTGGAGCGGCTTCAAGGCCAATGTGTTCTATGCCTTCGGCGAATCAACCGGTGCGGGCGGCCAGCCCAAGTCCACCGGCAACACGCTCAACATCGCGGCCGGCTACAGCAGCAGCACGCTGTCGGCGCAAGCCAGCTACATGACGGAAAAAACGATTTACATCGTCGGCAACACCGACAAGTACACCGCCCTGGCCGCGTCCTACGATTTCGGGGTGATCAAGCCCTCAGCCATTTTTGTGCGCCGCCGCGGCGACATGGCGGGCGCTCCCGCGCTGGACGCCTACCAGATCGGCGCCTCGGCGCCCCTGGGCACGGGCAAGCTGATCGCCACCTACGGCCAGCTGAAAAACAAGACCACGGCGAATTCGGATTCCAAGGCGATCGGCCTGCGTTATGACTACCCGCTGTCCAAACGGACCACGATTTATGGCGGTGCGACCAGGATCAGCAACCAGGCCGCTGCCGGCTACACCATCAGCGGTGGTGGCGGCAGCTCCCCGGGCCTGGCGCTCTCGGCCGTGGGGGTGAGCCCGAAATCGGTGTACGCGGGTATCGCGCACATGTTCTAAGAACAGGCTCTAAGCCGCTGCGGCACGCTTGCAGCGGCTAAACGCTCAAAGCGTGCCCAGCTGTCCCAAGTCCGGCTGCGCCAGCCAGGCCTGCCACTCCTCGGCCAGTTGCGCACTGGCCGCGGTGGCGGCGCTCCAAGCCTTCACCCTGGCCTGCAAATCCGGCCCATAACGCACAAAGTCCGTGCGGTCGGGCAGCTTGGCATTGGGCAGGGTTTTGACCCAGTCCGGGTCGGGCGCCAGCAACACCATGTTGTCCAGAAAGTGGGTGGCCTTGTGCCGCCACTTCAGGCCTTTGTCCAGCCAACCGGGCACTACCGATTTCTGGAAATGCGGGTACAGCACCAGGCCCGCACCACCGCCCGCGTCTCTGGCGCGGTAATTCAGATGCAGGTGGTAGTCGGTGATGCCGCCATCCCAATACGCGCCGGGCGGCCCACCGGGCACGTTATGCACCGAACGCAGCACAAAAGGAATCGAGCAGCTGGCTTGCAGCGCGAGCTTGAAGTTGGCCTCGGTCAAATCCACCTGGCGCGTGCGGTAGTCGCTGGTGGCAAAAGGCAGGGCCGCATCCGGCGTCGAAAACACCACGCGCTCCAGCCAGGCGCCCATGGCCTTGCGGTGCAGGCTGTTGGTCAGGAAGGCGCCCAGGTAGCCCACCGGCGTGGCCAGCTTGTGCTCGCGGCTCAACATGTGGCGACCCCGTGAAGTGACGATGTGCAGCCTGTAGCGCGGGTGTTGCAACACCTCCTGCACGCGGCCGCCGTAAAACGCTTTCAAGCTGTTGCCGAACTGCTCGCTCACCATGTCGGCGGTCGGCCGCTTCTGGCCGGGTTCGAGCTCGTAGTGCTGGTGGATGTAGTCGTTCTCCAGCCGCGAGAAGCCGGCCGCCGGGTCGTTCAGGCAGGCCGTGGCCATGCGCCAGGCACCAATCGAAGCCCCCACCAGGTGAACCGGGTGGTCCGTCTGCGCGAGCCAGTCGCCAAAGATAAAGCGGTCCAGCGCACCCAGGATCAGGCCCTTGGGACCGCCGGCCGCGCCCGGCACCACGGCAATGTCTTTTGGCCGCAGGCCGTGCTGCTCAATATGCCGGCGTGCCTGGGGACCGGCGTAAATGCGAAGAGCTTTCATGGAGGGTTGATTCAGCTGCTGGCGTATTGGAGCATCAGGCGCTGGGCGCGGCTGTCCTTTGCGGGACGCGCCCTGCCCTCCTTATTTCTTGAGCGCCGCCAGCTTGCTGAAGGCCGACTCCATGGCCGTGGCGGCCGCCGGTTGCGGCGCCCCGCTACGCCCGCCGCCGTAGCCGCCACCATAGTTGCCGCCGCGGTTCTGCCCGCCAGGGCGCGCGCTTTCAAAACGGTTGTCGCGCGGGCCGTCGCGGCGCGCCGGCGCGGCGTCCAGCTTCATGGTGAGGCCGATGCGCTTGCGCGCCACGTCGACCTCGGTCACGCGCACTTTCACGATGTCGCCGGTCTTCACGACTTCGCGCGCGTCGTTCACAAACTTGTTGGCGAGCTGGCTCACATGGACCAGGCCGTCCTGGTGCACGCCGATGTCGACAAAGGCGCCAAAGGCCGCGACGTTGCTGACCGTGCCTTCCAGCGTCATGCCTTCTTTCAGGTCCTTGATGTCTTCCACGCCTTCATTGAAGCGCGCCACCTTGAAGTCCGGTCGCGGGTCGCGGCCGGGTTTCTCCAGCTCGGCCAGGATGTCCTTGACGGTGATCACGCCGAACTGCTCATTGGCGAACAGATCGGGCTTCAGGGTCTTGAGCATCTCGGCGCGGCCCATCAGTTCGGCCACGGGCTTGCCCGTGTGGGCCATGATTTTCTCGACCACAGGGTAAGTCTCAGGGTGCACGCCCGTCATGTCCAGCGGATTGGTACCGCCGCGCAGGCGCAAGAAACCGGCGCTTTGTTCAAAGGTCTTGGCGCCCAGGCCGGTGACCTTGAGCAGATCGGCCCGGCTGGCAAAAGCGCCGTTGGCATCGCGCCAGCGCACCACCGACTTGGCCACGGTCTGCGACAAGCCCGACACGCGGGCCAGCAGCGGCACGCTGGCGGTGTTCAGGTCCACACCCACGCTGTTCACGCAGTCCTCGACCACGGTGTCCAGGCTGCGCGCCAGGTCGCTCTGGTTCACGTCATGCTGGTACTGGCCCACGCCGATGGATTTGGGGTCGATCTTCACGAGCTCCGCAAGCGGGTCCTGCAGCCGCCGCGCGATGCTGGCCGCGCCGCGCAGGCTCACGTCCACATCGGGCATCTCTTGCGAAGCGAATTCGCTGGCCGAGTACACCGAAGCGCCGGCCTCGCTGACCACGACCTTTTCAACGGTTTGCCCGGCCTTGGCCATGCCTTTGATCAGGTCGGCGGCGAGCTTGTCGGTTTCGCGGCTGGCCGTGCCGTTGCCAATGGCGATCAGGTTCACGCCGTGTTTTTCGCAAAGCTTGGCCAGGGTGTGCAGCGAGCCTTCCCAGTCCTTGCGCGGCTCGTGCGGGTAGACGGTGGCGGTTTCCACCAGCTTGCCGGTGGCGTCGACCACCGCGACCTTCACGCCGGTGCGAATGCCGGGATCCAGGCCCATCACCACGCGCGGGCCGGCCGGCGCGGCCAGCAGCAGGTCACGCAGGTTGTCGGCGAACACCTTGATCGCGACTTTTTCGGCTTCTTCGCGCAGGCGGGTGAAAAGGTCGCGCTCCAGCGAGAGGCTGAGCTTGACGCGCCAGGTCCAGGCCACGGCTTTGCGGATCAAGTCGTCGGCCGGGCGCGCCTTGTGGCTCCAGCCCAGGTGCAGCGCGATCTTGCCTTCGGCGATGCTGGGCTTGCCCGGCTCGGCCTGCTCGGGCAGCACCAGCTTGGCGTCCAGGATCTCCAGCGCGCGGCCGCGGAACACGGCCAGCGCGCGGTGCGAAGGCACGCGCCCAATGGGCTCGTCGTAATCGAAGTAGTCGCGGAACTTGGCGTTATCGGCGTTGTTCTCGTCCTTGCCGGCCACCAGCTTGGAGCTGAACAGGCCTTCGCTCCATAGCCAGTTGCGCAGCGACTGCACCAGGCCCGCATCCTCGGCCCAGCGTTCGGAAAGGATGTCGCGCACGCCGTCGAGTACCGCCTGCACGGTGGTGAAGTCGTCGCCGCTCTCGTTTTTCTCGGCCTTCACAAAGGTTGCGGCCTCGTCGGCCGGCACCAGCGAAGGGTCGGCGAACAGCTTGTCGGCCAGCGGCTCTATGCCGGCCTCGCGCGCGATCTGGCCTTTGGTGCGGCGCTTGGGTTTGTAGGGCAGGTACAGGTCTTCGAGGTCCTGCTTGGTGGCGGCGAGTTCGACGGCCGCGCGCAGTTCGGGCGTGAGCTTGCCCTGCTCCTCGATGCTCTTGAGCACGGCTTCGCGGCGTTCCTCGAGCTCACGCAGGTAACCGAGCCGGTATTCGAGTTCGCGCAACTGGATGTCGTCCAGCCCGCCGGTGACCTCCTTACGGTAGCGCGCGATAAAGGGGACGGTGGCGCCGCCGTCGAGCAGCTCGACGGCAGCCTTGATCTGGTGTTCCTGGACTTTGATTTCTGCCGCGATCTGGCGGATGATTTTTTGCATATCAGAGAAAAAGGGGCTAGGAAGGCTGGGAAGAATGAAACAGCAATGGGGGCTGAAAGCGCGGGTTCGCGAACCCACAAACTGACGCCAAGGGTCGGCATTGTCCCACAGGAAAACCGGGGCCCTCTTCCCAATAATTGAGTGGCGCCGATAGCAATTTCTTACATTTATTCCGGGGAGATGGATATGCGAATCCGAACGATTTTGCTGGTGGTGGGCATCCTGCTGCTGGCGGGCTTTGTCGCTTTGAACCTGGACGAGTTCACGCGCGTGAGCATTCTCAGCCTGGGCTTTACCACTGTGCAGGTGTCGCTGGGCCTGGTCATGTTGCTGCTGCTGGTGATCGCCACCGTGGTCTTCCTGGCGAGCACGCTCTACATCCAAAGCACCCACCTGCTGGAAACCCGCCAGTACTCGCGTGAGCTCAATGCCCAGCGTGAACTCGCCGACAAGGCCGAGGCCTCGCGCTTCACCGAGTTGCGCAGCTACCTGGAGGTGCAGGCCCTGGCCGCTCAGCACCGCGAGGCCGCAGCGGCCACCGTGCTGGCGGAACGCTTTGCCCAGCAGCAGCAGGCCCTGCTCGCACGGCTGGAGCAGGTCGACAACAGCATGGCCGCCTACATGGGCCAGCTGGAAGACCGGCTTGAGCGGCGTAACGGCCTCAGCAACCTGCAAAAAGATCACCTGACCATGCCCCTGGTGTAGTGGTGTAAGAAACCCCGGCATCCCGCGACCAAAGGCTATTCGCGGCCCCGCACCCCGTTCGGGCCGGCTCCGCGATCAACGCCTTTGGAGACACCATGCCGAATCGCTCATACCCCGCCATCGCGGGGATTGTTTTCCTCACCCTTCTATCTGTGAGCAGCGCGTTCGCGGCGCAGAACGCTTGCACTGTCACCTCTGGACCGGCTGTGACGCCAGTCATCGAGCTCTACACCTCCGAAGGCTGCAGCTCCTGCCCGCCCGCCGACAAATGGGTCTCATCGCTCAAGGGCTCGGGCATGGTGGTGCAGGCCTTCCATGTCGGTTATTGGGATTACATCGGTTGGGTCGACCGCTTTGCCGCACCGGTGTATACACGTCGCCAGCATGAGGTGGCTGCGCGCAACAGCCTGCGCAGCGTTTACACCCCGCAGGCCGTGCTCAATGGAAAGGACCTGCCCGCATGGGGCCCAAGGCCGCCCGGCGGCAAGGAGCCGGCGCGCGCGGCCATCGTGCTGACGCAGCTGGGCCCCGACCAGTTTGAAGCCCTGGTGACGCCGGTAGCAGACCGGCAACTGGCGCCTTCTTGGTCGGCTTACTGGACCGTCACCGAACACGGCCACAACTCCAAGGTGCTGGCCGGCGAAAACACCGGCGCCTTCCTCAAGCACGACTTCGTGGTACGCCAGTACACCCAGGCAGGCGAATACCCCAGCCAAAACGCATCGGCGCAAAAGCTAGGCCTTCGCACCATCGCCGCCACCCCGGGCCATGAGCGCCAGGTCAACCTCGTGGTGTTTGACCCCAAAACCGGCAAGACGCTGCAGGCCGCGAGCCTGCAATGCCCTACTTAAAACTTTTCGAGACTATTCAAAAAATCGAGGCTTGCGCACAATGGCGGGATGGATCCACGCTCCGCATCCGCCTCCACCACGCCGCCACCCGGCTTGCGCGTGCCTGAGGCGGCCGACTATCTGGCACTGGGTGCTTGGGTCCGCGACGCCGACACCTGCCTGCGCTGGGCCGGTCCCAAGCTGAAGTACCCCTTCAAGCCGGGGCGCCTCTCGCACCTGCTGGCCGAGCCTGGCGCCAACAGCCGTGTGATGAGCCATGGCCAGACGGCGCCGGCCCTGGGCTTCGGGCAGTTCTGGGTGCGGGACCCCGGTGTGGCACACCTGGCGCGCATCATCCTGGCTCCCACTGCGCGCGGCCAGGGCCTGGGCAGTACGCTCTGCGAGCTCCTTATGGCCGAGGCCGCGCACATGACCGGCGCCACAGCCTTCACACTGCGCGTGTACCGCGACAACGACCCGGCGCTGGCCATATACGAACGCCTGGGTTTCGCCGTAGTGCCCGGCTTGTCGGACGAACGGGTTTTTGCCATGCGCAAGCAGGCTTAGGGGCTCGCTACACTGTGGCGCATGCCTTCATCCCTCCCGGCGCGCGCTATCCACGCATGATTTCGTTGTTCCTCAAATGCCTGCTGGGCGCGCTGGCCGTGCTGCTGATTGCCCTGCTCTCCCGCTCGCGCAACTTTGTCATCGCCGGCCTGGTGCCGCTGTTCCCCACCTTTGCGCTGATCGCGCACTACATCGTGGGCAGCGAACGCGGTGGTGCCGACCTGCGCGCCACCGCGCTGTTCGGCCTGTGGTCGCTGTTGCCCTACGCGGCCTATTTGCTCGCGGTGTACTGGCTTAGCGTGCGCGCCTCGCTGACGGTCACTCTGGCTTCGGCAACCTTGGCCTGGGCCGTGGCGGCGGGCGCCTTGCTGCTGGGATGGAGCCGCGCCTACCCGCGGCGCTTTGAGCGGAGGACAGCCTGAATACTCTGAAAAAAATACTGCGCAGCCTGCTGCTGGCGCCCGTGGCCCTGTTCCTGCTGTTCGAGGAATGGGGCTGGGAACCTTTGGCGGCCGCCTTTGCCGCACTGGGCCGCCTGCCATGGTGGGGCCGGCTGGAGCGCCTGATCACCCGCCTGCCGCCCTGGGCCGCGTTGCTGGCCTTCGGTATACCGGTGCTCGCGCTGATCCCGATCAAGCTGCTGGCGCTTTACCTCTTCGGCCACGGCCATATCACCATAGGGCTGGGTTTGATTGTTGCGGCCAAGCTTGCGGGAACGGCGATGGCAGCTCGGCTGTTCCAGTTGACGCATCCCGCGCTGATGCGCATGGCCTGGTTTGCGCGGCTCTACACGCCCTGGAAGGCGTGGAAAGACAGGATCATGGCGCAGGCCAGAGCCTCCTGGGCCTGGCGCTTGGCGCGCCGCACGAAGACGCGGCTCAAATTGGCAGGCGCCAGCTTGCTGGCGGCGCTCAAGTCCGTCCTGTCTTAAGAGGCCCGAGGGGACGATACTCAAATGCTGCAATGCAGCATGGATATTTGCCATGCGTCATACTGGCTGGCCATTGACTCCACACTGGCCCGCCCCATGAACAAAACCTCGGTCGACAAGCACAAAATCAAATTCCTGCTGTTGGAGGGAGTCCACCCTTCCGCCGTGGAAGTTCTCAAGGCCGCGGGTTATTCCAATATTGAAAGCCTGCCTGGCGCCCTGCCCGACGACGAGCTCAAGGCCAAAATTGCCGACGTGCATTTTGTCGGCATACGCTCGCGCACCCAGCTCACGGCCGAGGTATTGAGCCATGCTGCCAAGCTCGCGGCCGTCGGCTGCTTTTGCATAGGCACCAACCAGGTTGACCTGGTCGCGGCCCGCGAACGTGGCATCGCGGTGTTCAATGCGCCTTATTCCAACACCCGTTCCGTGGCCGAGCTGGTGCTGGCCGAGGCGATTTTGCTGCTGCGCGGCGTGCCTGAGAAAAGTGCGGTCGCGCATCGCGGCGGCTGGCTCAAGTCGGCCGAGAACGCCTATGAGATACGCGGCAAGACCCTGGGCATCGTCGGCTACGGCTCCATAGGCACTCAGCTTTCGGTGCTGGCCGAGGCGCTGGGCATGCATGTGGTGTTCTTCGACGTGGTGACCAAGCTGCCGCTGGGCAACGCCCGGCAGGTGGCCCAACTCAAGGATTTGCTGGCCCAATCCGACGTGGTGAGCCTGCATGTACCCGAAACCCAGGCCACGCAATGGATGATAGGCGCGGAACAGATCGCGGCCATCAAGCCCGGCGGCGTGCTGATCAATGCCTCGCGCGGCACGGTGGTTGAAATCGAACCGCTGGCCCAGGCCCTGAAAAGCAAAAAGCTGCTGGGCGCCGCCATCGACGTCTTCCCCGTGGAGCCGCGCAGCAACAAGGATGTGTTCGATTCACCGCTGCGCGGCCTGGACAACGTGATCCTGACACCACACGTGGGCGGCTCCACCATGGAAGCCCAGGAAAACATCGGCATCGAGGTCGCCGAAAAACTCGTCAAATACAGCGACAACGGCACCTCCACCTCGTCCGTCAATTTCCCCGAAGTCGCGCTGCCGGCCCACCCCGGCAAGCACCGCCTGCTGCACATTCACCGCAATGTGCCGGGCGTGCTCTCGGAAATCAACAAGGTGTTTGCCGGCAACGGTATCAATATCGCGTCGCAATACCTGCAGACCAATGAGGCTGTCGGTTATGTCGTGATTGACATCGATGCTGCGCACTCCGACATCGCGTTGGCCAAGCTCGCCGAAGTGCCTGGAACCATACGCAGCCGCGTGCTGTTCTGAAATTTACTGCGCCGGTACCTGCAAGCCCAGGAATTCCGCCAGCGCAGCCGTCTGCAGGGAACCCTCTTTCGATACCACCGCGCCGGTCTGGGCATGAACGCCCACGATGCTGGGGATGGCGCTGAAGCCCAGGCGGGTCATGAGCGCGGTGTTTTTGGTGACGGCGTCCTTTTGCGGGTCTATGCTGCTGGCGGCACTGATGCCGCCCCGCCCGGCTTTCATGGAGGCTTCATGCTCGTCCATGGCGGCCACCGGGTCGCCGGAAGCCAGCAAGGTGGCGCCCTGCGCGGTGCTGGCGGCGTTGAGGATGCCTACCGGGATCCAGACAAACTTGGCCTGTGATTTGAGCGGTTTGGCCGCTTGCCAGAGCGCCGCGCAATGCGGGCACTGCGCATCAAAAAACACGTAAACGGTGCGCTTGCTCATTTGTGAGCCCGCGACAAAACCTTTGGCTTCGGCCGCGATCACGTCCACTGAAATAGGGACCGGCGTCGCGGCTGCGGCTTTTTGCGCACCGGCCTCGGGGGCGTCGTTGCAGCCGGCCAGCAATAGACTGGCGGCCATGAAAGCAGTGGCGAATAAAGGGGACAGGAGTTTGGGCATAGTGGCGGCCGTCAATGAACAAACCGAAAGGATAGCCCAGCCGGCGTATCCAGGCAGCACCCCGGCCAATACCCCCGCGATCACGCGTCCGCGCACGCCCCGCAAGCCGGGCGCCTCAGGCGCCGCGCAGTGCGGCCTTCAACTGCTGGCCGATCTCGGGTTTGTCGGCGAAAGGGTCGGTCGGGTTGCGTGCCTGCAGCACGTCTTCCAGCCGGGTTTGCACCGAGTGGATGGCCTTGGGGTGGCTGTAGATGTAGAACTGGTTGTTTGCAATGGCATCGAACACCAGCTGCGCCACGTCGGCGGCGGTGACCTTGCCGGAGCCCACGGCCTTGCCGGTCATGGCCTGCTGGATCATCTGGCTCTTGGTGGGCTTGCCCGCGGCCAGCTCGGCCGGGCGGTTGCGGTGGCTCATGCCAATGCCGGTGGCAACAAAGAAGGGGCAGAGCACCGAGGCGCCGACCTGGTCGGTGACCAGGCCCAGGTCCTGGTACAGGGTTTCGCTGAGTGCGACCACGGCGTGCTTGCTGACGTTGTAGACGCCCATATTGGGCGGGTTCAGCAGGCCGGCCATGCTGGCGGTGTTGACGATGTGGCCCTGCCAGGACGGATCTTTCGCGGCGGCCTCCAGCATCATGGGCGTGAAGATGCGCACACCGTGCACCACACCCATGACGTTCACGCCCATCACCCATTCCCAGTCCTTGAGGCTGTTTTCCCAGATCAGGCCACCCGCCCCCACCCCGGCGTTGTTGAAGATGAAGTGCGGCGCGCCGAAACGCTCGAAGACGGCCTTGCCCATGGCCTCCATCTGCTCGGCGCTGGAAACGTCGAGCTTGAAGGACAGCACCTGGGCGCTGGCGGCCTTCATTTCCGCCTCAGCCTTGTCCAGTGCATCCTGCTGCACGTCGACCAGCACCAGGTTCATGCCCAGTTTGGCGCCAAGGCGCGCGCATTCGAGGCCGAAGCCCGAGCCCGCACCGGTCAGCACCGCCGTTTTGCCTTTGAAGTCCGTGATCATGGTTCGCTTTCCTTGAAGGTGAATATCCGGGGGTCTCGATGAATCTGAAAATTGTCCCTGAGGGACGCGCCGGCGCATGTCACTCAGGCAACTCCGCCAGCGCGAGGTAACTCAGGCAGGCCGCAGCATTTCGATATGCGGTATACCGTCTTCGATGTAAGGCTCGCCGTTCTGTACAAAGCCATGCTGCTGGTAGAACTTCTCGAGCCGCGCCTGAGCGCCTATGCGTATGGCTTGAGGGCCCCAGTGTTTTTGCAGGCGCTCCACCGCCTCCTTCATCAGCACATGGCCGGTTCCGCCACCGCGCGCCGAGGCATGGGTGACGACGCGGCCTATGCTGGCCTCGGCGAATTTCACACCGGCGGCAAAGCAGCGCGCATAGGCGACCAACCGGTTGTCGCGCACACCCAGCAGGTGCATCGCCTCGATGTCGGCACCGTCCAGGTCCTGGAAGGCACAGGCCTGCTCCAGCACAAAGACCTCGCTGCGCAATTGAAGCAGTTGATAAAGCTCCAGCGTATTCAGCGCGCTGAAAGGCACAAAGCGCCAGGTGATGTTGCCATTGACGCTCATTCCGGCGTAGCCGCTTTCAGCGCATAGCCAATGCGCGGGAAGTGCACGTGCACGGTGCCCGCGCGCGGGTCTGTGCGGCGCAGCGTGTAGTGCATGCGGGTGGCGGCAATCAGCTCGCCTTCCGTGGGCTCGGGGCCGAAGCTTTCGCTGGTGACCCGCACCAGGCTGCCCAGGGGGATGCCGTGCTCGTCCTGGAACAGGTCGTCATGCAGCGGCGCGGGCGTGGACGCGGCGGCCACGGCGATGGCGTCGGCGGCGCTGAATTTTTCAGAATTTCCCTGGCCTATGGCGGCCATACGGTCCATCCATTCCAGCACCGCTGGCGTGATCTTGAAGATGTCCGCAAGCACAGGGGTTTGAACCCGCGTGAACCACAGCGGGTGGTACATCGAAAAGTCGGCGATGCAGGGAACCTCTCCCAGCAGGAAAGGCCGGTCGTCGAGCATGTCGGAAATTCGCCGCAGGTAGGACTTGTAGGCTGCGGTGGCGTCGCTGGAGCGAAGGCGCGGCATGCCGAAGCTCATGGCCTTGCGGTCTTCGCCGAAGGCCCGCGCGGCTTCGGGCGGAGCTTTCTCAAAAATCTGCGCGATTCCCCTGGGCTGGCTGTTATAAGCCATGGCGGTCCAGAACAGCGTGTTGTCGGCCCAGTGCGCCAGCGTGCGCGCCAGGCCTTTGCTGGGTTCAGGGTATACCGAGGGCGCGGGTTGCAAATGCTCGAGCACGTCGCTGATCAGGGCGGTGTCGCAATAGATGTCGGCGCCTATCTGCAGGATGGGCGTTTTGCGGTAGCCACCCGTGAGCGCGACCACATCGGGCTTGGGCATGATCATCGGAATGATGACGGACTTCCAGGTCAGGTTTTTGTAGCCCAGCATCAGCCGTGTTTTTTCGGCAAAGGGTGACGAGGGATAGTGGTGAAGAATCAGCTCGCTCATGGGTGTCTCCAGAATTCCTAAGGTGAATCAGCGGGGCATGGCTCGGGCGATGATGGCGTCGAAATCGGTGCCGGCGCCCAAGGTGCCGAAGGACTGGCCCCAATTGCCGGCCAGGCGGGCATCGCAGAAGGCGTCAAAGACGGCAGCCGGCGCGGTCTGCACCAGCAGCGCTGCCTGCACCGCCAGCGCCACGTCCTGCGCCAGCCGGCGTGCTTCGATTTCGGTGGCCATCTCTTCGATGCGCGTGGGCAAGGCGGCCGCCAGCCTGTCGAGCGCCGGATGCGCGCCTTTCGCGGCGGAGAGCTCCTGGGCCAGCGCGGCCACGGCATCGGCTTTGCGCAGGGCACGTAGCAAATCCAGGGCCATGATGTTGCCCGCGCCCTCCCAGATCGAGTTGAGCGGCATCTCGCGGTAGACGCGGGCCATGATGCCTTCGCCGCCCTCCTCCACATAGCCGTTGCCGCCCAGGCATTCCATGGCTTCCTGCGCGAAGTGGCTGCCGCGTTTGCAGATCCAGAACTTGGCGACCGGCGTCAGCAGGCGCGCCATGGCGGCTTCGTGGGCGTCGCCTGGCCGGTCAAAGGCCCGGGCCAGGCGCATGGCCAGCGCCGTGGCGGCTTCGGACTCCAGCGCCAGGTCGGCCAGCACATTGCGCATCAGCGGTTGCTCCACCAGCAGCTTGCCGAAGGCCTTGCGCTGGGCAGTGTGGTTCAGCGCGAGCGACAGCGCCTGGCGCATCAGGCCGCTGGTTCCCAGGGCGCAGTCCAGCCGGGTCATGGTGCCCATCTCGAGGATTTGCGGAATGCCGCGGCCCTCTTCGCCGACCAGCCAGGCCTGCGCGCCCTCAAACTCGACTTCGGAACTGGCGTTAGCTTTGTTGCCGAGCTTGTCTTTCAGGCGCTGGATTCGGATGGTGTTGAGTCCGCCGTCAGGCAACACGCGCGGCATGAAAAAGCAGCTCAGGCCGCTGGGACTCTGGGCCAGCACCAGGAAGGCGTCGCACATGGGCGCAGAGAAAAACCATTTGTGGCCGGTGATGGCATAACGCTCGCCCCAGCCGTCGCGGCCGGCGGGCTCGGCACGCGTCGTGTTGGCCCGCACGTCGGAGCCGCCCTGCTTTTCTGTCATGCCCATGCCCATGGTGAGGCCGGCCTTGGCCTGCCAGAGCTTGAGTTCGGGATCATAGGCGTGGCTGGCCAGCTTGGGGCCCCAGTCGGCGTAAATCGCCGTGTTGCCGCGCAGCGCGGGCGTGGCGGCATAGCTCATGGAGATGGGGCACAGGATGGAAGGTTCGAGCTCTGTAAAAAGCATGAAGCCTGCGGCGCGTCGGGCATGCGGGGACGGCTCTTCGTCGGTCCACGGTGTTCCATGCAGGCCGGCGCCCGTCGCAAGCTTCATAAGTTCGTGATAGCTCGGATGGAATTCCACCTGGTCCACGCGCCGGCCGAAGCGGTCATGGCTGTGCAGCACCGGCCCATGCACATTGGCCAGGCGCGCATGGGTTTGCATGGCGTTGCTGCCCAGCACAGCGCCCAGTTGGCGCAGTTCCGCGGTATCGAGCGCCGGCGCGTTGAATTTCAGCGCATCGCGCAATGGCCGGTTGGTCGCCAGCAGGTTGTAGTCCGACAGCGGCGCGGGCTGGTTAAAGACTTCATGGGTCGCGTTCATGACCAACCTCCTGATGTGCAAGGCCCTATATGAGTTTGACGAGCTGCTTGCCGAAGTTCTTGCCTTTGAGCAGGCCCAGAAAAGCCTCGGGCGCGGACTCAATGCCCTGCGCCACGCTTTCACGCGGACGCAGCTTGCCGGTGCCGACCAGCGTGCCGAGCTCTTTCAGTGCTTCGGGCCAGACTTCCATGTGCTCGGCCACGATAAAGCCCTGGACCTTGAGGCGGCTCGTCAGCATCAGCGCCGGATAGGCCAGTGGCATGGGTTTGCCGTCATAGCCGGCGATCATGCCGCACAGCGCGATGCGGCCGAAGGCGTTCATGCGCGGCAGCACGGCGTCCAGCACCATGCCGCCCACGTTTTCGAAATAGCCGTCGATGCCGTCGGGGCAGGCGTCCTTGAGGGCCTTGGTGAGCGAAGCCGCGTCAGCATGCAGCTTGTAGTCGATACAGGCGTCAAAGCCAAGCTCATCGACTGCGTACTTGCACTTGTCGGGGCCGCCCGCAATGCCCACGGCGCGGCAGCCGCGTGCCTTGGCAAGTGCGCCGAACGCGCTGCCGACGGCGCCCGTGGCGGCGCTGACCACCATGGTCTGGCCGGCTTTGGGCTCGATGATTTTCACCAGGCCGTACCAGGCGGTGACGCCGGGCATGCCGACCGCACCCAGGTAATGCGACAGCGGCACATGGGTGGTGTCCACCTTGCGCAGCGCGCCGGGCTGGTCGGCGTTGACCACGCTGTACTGCTGCCAGCCCCCCATACCGACGACCTTGTCGCCGGGCTGGAATTTGGGCGAGCGGCTCTCCACCACCTCGCCCGCCGTGCCGCCCAGCATGACCTCGCCCAGGGGATGCGGCGCGGCATAGCTCTTGGCGTCGCTCATGCGGCCGCGCATATACGGGTCCAGGCTCAGGTAGTGGTGGCGCACCAGCACCTGGCCTTCCTGCAAGGGCGGCGTGTCGCTGGAGACCAGCAGGAAGTTGCTCACGCTGGCTTCACCTGTGGGGCGGTTGTCGAGAAGGATTTGCTGGTTGATGGGCATGGTGGGCTCCTTGGGATGTTGTGGGTATTGTTGGTAAGTGGAACTGCTGCGAGCCGATCTGTGGTGGCCGCTCCGTCAATCCGTGGAAATCGCGCCGCCGGGTGCGTCCGCCTGGCCGGCGGGAGGCTTGCGTTTGACGTACTTGAAAGTGCCGGTCGAATGCGCGCAGGCCTGGCCGAATACATCGTATAGCGTGGCTTCGGTAAACGCCATGGTGGCGGTGCGGTGCATCAGCCGGCCCTTGGCCGTGAGCCGGCTGCCGTCGCCGGGCGCAGGCCGCATAAAGCTGGTCTTCATTTCAATGGTGACCACGCCCGCGTCCTTCTGCACACTGCGCGCGGCGGTGGCCATGGTCACATCCAGCAGCGTCATGATGGCGCCGCCGTGCGTGACCGCAAAAGAGTTGAGGTGCTCGGGCTTGGGCGTATAGCCGATGGCCGAGGCGCCGCCCGAGAACAACTCCAGCTCAAAGCCGAGATGCCTGACGAAGGGGATGTCGGCGCCGAAGTCCATCAGCTCTTCCCAGCCTTTCACCTGGTCAACCACCTGTTACTACTGATACACCGCCGTCCACCGCCAGCCACTGGCCGGTGATGTGCTTGCCGGCATCCGATGCGTAAAGCACGCACAGGCCCTTCAGGTCCTCGTCGTCACCCAGGCGGCCCAAGGGTGCGTGCGAAGCAAGTTTTTCCTCGCCCAAGGCTTTGAGCGTGCCCACGGTCATTTTGCTCGGGAAAAAGCCCGGGCAGATGGCGTTGACGGTGATGTTGTACTTGCCCCATTCGCAGCCCAGCGCGCGCGTGAAATTCACGACGGCGCCTTTCGAAGTGTTGTAGGCCACAGTGGTCATCTCGCGCGGGTTGCCGCCCAGGCCGGCAATGGAAGCGACGTTGATGATGCGGCCGGACTTGCGGGCAATCATGCTGTGCTTGGCGATGTGCTGGCTCAGGATGAAATAGCCGCGGATGTTGAGGTTCATCACCTTGTCCCAGGCTTCGACCGGATGGTCTTCAGCGGGCGCGCCCCAGGCGGCGCCGGCGTTGTTCACCAGGATGTCGACGTGGCCCAGGCGCTTGATGGCTTCGTCGGCCAGCGCGCGTATGTCTTCTTCCTTCGAGCAGTCGGCGGCGATCCAGTCGGCTTCGATGCCGGCGGCCTTGAGTTCGGCAACGGACTCGATCAGGTCCTCGGCCTTGCGCGAGCTCACAATGATCTTGGCGCCGGCCTCGCCCAGCGCCTGTGCCAGTTGCAGGCCCAGGCCGCGCGAGCCGCCGGTCACGAGGGCGGTCTTGCCTTTGAGGTCAAACAGTTGCTGGATGCTGCGGGTCATGGAAAGTCTCCTGGAGTGTTGTTCATGCTTCCCCACGGTGCCGCGCGGGCGGCCTGGCCGGGGGTGAGGGATTGGAAATAAGGATCAAGATGGGGTGCTTGCTGGCAGCCGCGGCTGCGATGTTTTCACTGGCGGTAAACCTCGCCATGTTGGCACAACATCGGGGCTGTTGCAGCTCATGCTGTCATGGCGGCGACTTCCGCCCAGCCGGTCACGACCCCACGTTGATGCGGGAGCGCACATAGATCAGCGCGAAGCCCACCGCCGCGACAATGCCGCCGCCGACCACCAGCGACCAACCTATGGCGTCGTCGCTGCGCTGGACCGACAGGCCCAATATCAATGTCAGCAGCCCGCCGTAGATCAGGATCCAGATCAGGGCTTGCAGCCGCGCGATAGCCTTGTTGGAAACGGGTTCGGCGGATGGTTTGAAAAATGCCATTAAAAAGCCTCCTCGGGCAGGTCGGCGCAGGTCTGGTCGCGGCTTTCAACCACTTTGAGCCAGGCGTCGATCTTTGGTAATTCGTAATGGTAAAAATAGCGCATGGCCCCCATTCTTCCCGCGTGCGGTGCATCCTGCGGTAGTGAAAGGCTGGCCAGCGCCACATCCAGCCACAGCCACGCCAATACGGTGTGGCCGAAGGCCTGCATATAGGGTACCGCATTGGCCAGGGCCTCGCCGGGCTCGCCCGTGGACCACGCCGCCTTGGTGGCGCTGCCCACATGCTGCAGCGCCTTGCCCAGGGCGTTGGCGTGCACCGCCAGCTCGGGCCGCTGTATGGCTTTTTCGATGGTGGCGTTGATGCGCGCGGCCAGCAGTTGCAGTCCCCTGCCCCCCTCCATCAGCACCTTGCGGCCCAGCAGGTCCATGGCCTGGATGCCGTGCGTGCCTTCATGGATCATGTTCAGGCGGTTGTCGCGCCAGTACTGCTCCACCGGGAAGTCGCGCGTATAGCCGTAGCCGCCGTGCACCTGGATGGCCAGGGAGTTGGCCTCCAGGCACCATTCGCTGGGCCAGCTCTTGGCAATCGGCGTCAGCACTTCGAGCAGCAGGCGCGCATCGTCGGCAGCCTGCCCGCCTGCCGTATGGTGCTCATCCACCAGGCGCGCGCAGTACAGCTCCAGCGCCAGCGCGCCTTCGCAGTACGACTTTTGCGCCAGCAGCATGCGCTTGACGTCGGCATGCTCAATGATGCGGATCTGCGGCTGGGAGGCGTCCTTGCCGCCCACGCCCACCGGCCTGCCCTGCGGCCGGTTCTTGGCGTAGTCTAGGCTCGCGTAATAGCCGGCCATGCCCAGCATGGTGGCGGCCGTGCCCACGCCTATGCGGGCCTCATTCATCATGTGGAACATGCAGCGCAGGCCTTCATGCGGCCTGCCGACCAGGTAGCCGACGGCGCCGGGCTGGCCGTCCACCGGGTATTTGCCTTCGCCGAAATTAAGCAGCGTGTTGGTGGTGCCGCGCCAGCCCAGCTTGTGATTAAGGCCGGCCAGCGCCACGTCGTTGCGCACGCCGGTGAGTTCGCCCTTCGTGTCGACCATTTTCTTGGGCACGATGAACAGCGAAATGCCGCGCGTGCCGGCAATCAGCTTGCCGTCCGGCCCCGGAATCTTGGCCAGCACCAGATGGATGATGTTGTCGGTCAGCTCGTGCTCGCCGGCCGAAATCCACATCTTGTTGCCCTTGAGGCGGTAGCGCGGGCCCAGCGGGTCGGCCTCAAAGCCCTCGCCATCGGGCACGGCGCGCGTGGTCACGTCGCTCAGCGAGGAGCCGGCCTGCGGCTCGGACAGGCACATGGTGCCTGAGAAGCGTCCGGAAAACTCATTCTTCGCGAACACTTCCTTTTGCAGCTCGGTGCCGTGCACCATCAGCAGGTTGGCATTGCCGGTGGTGAGCAGGCCTGAGCCTATGCTGACCGAGGCCATGGCGAAAAAGGCATTCGCCGCGGCTTCCACGGTATAGGGCAGCTGCATGCCGCCCACTTCATAGTCCTGCGCGGCGCTGAGCATGCCGGAGGCCGCATAGGCCTTCTGCGCGTCGTGCGTGGCCTGCGGAAGTATGACTTTTTCGCCGTCGAAATGCGGCTCATGCGTGTCTACCGTGCGGTTAAAAGGTGCGTATTTCTCGCGCGCGATGCGCTCGCAGGTGTCGAAGACCGCGTCAAAGGTTTCGCGTGAATGGTCGGAAAAGCGCTCGCGCTGGTTCAGCGACTCGGCGTCCAGCCATTGGTAAAGCAGGAAGTCCAGCGTGGGCCGAAGGCTCATGACGGGCTCCCCGGGGTTCCCCATGCCAGGGATGGCGGCAAGGCAGGAAACACCTGCCCTTTCTGAAGGAGCAGGGTTTCATTCATGGTGCTCGCCCGGTTTAGAGGACTTCGTAAATGCCGGCCGCGCCCATGCCGCCGCCAATGCACATGGTCACGCAGACGCGCTTGGCGCCGCGGCGCTTGCCTTCGATCAGCGCATGGCCCGTCAGGCGCTGGCCGGTCACGCCGTAGGGGTGGCCGACGGCAATGGCGCCGCCGTTGACGTTAAGTTTGTCCATCGGGATGCCCAGCTTGTCGGCGCAGTACAGCACCTGCACGGCGAAGGCTTCGTTGAGTTCCCAGAGGTCGATGTCGTCGATCTTCAGGCCCAGCTTGGCGAGAACCTTGGGGATGGCGAAGACCGGGCCAATGCCCATTTCGTCGGGCTCGCAGCCGGCGACGGCAAAGCCGAGGAAGCGGCCCAGGGGTTTCAGTCCCTTCTTTGCCGCCACGGTTTCGTTCATCACCACCACGGCGCCGCCGCCGTCCGAGAACTGGCTGGCATTGCCGGCCGCGATCACGCCGCCTGGGATCGCTGGCTTGATGCCGCTGATGCCTTCCTTGGTCGTGCCTTCGCGTATGCCTTCGTCCTTGCTGACGGTGACCTGCTTGGTGGTCAGGCCCATGACCTTGTCGGCCACGCCGGCCGTCACGGTGATGGGTGCGATTTCGGCTTCAAACAGGCCGGCAGCCTGCGCGGCCGTGGCCTTTTGCTGGCTCAGCGCGCCGTATTCGTCCATGCGGTCGCGCGAAATGTTGTAGCGCTTGGCGACCTGCTCGGCCGTCTGCAGCATGTTCCAGTAGATCTCGGGCTTGTTCTTGGCGAGCCAGGCTTCCTGCAGCATATGGGTGTTCATCTCCTGCTGCACGCAGGAGATGCTTTCCACGCCGCCGGCCACATAGATGTCGGCTTCGCCGGCGATCACGCGCTGGGCCGCCAGGGCGATAGTCTGCAGGCCGGACGAGCAGAAGCGGTTGACCGTCATGCCCGAGACGGTAACGGGGCAGCCGGCGCGCAGCGCGATCTGGCGCGCGATGTTGGCGCCGGTCGCGCCTTCGGGCGTGGCGCAGCCCATGATCACGTCATCGACTTCGCCGGCCTCGATGCCAGCTCGCTTGAGCGCGTGCTCGACGGCATGGCCGCCCAGGGTGGCGCCGTGCGTCATGTTGAAGGAGCCCTTCCAGCTTTTGGCCAGGGGGGTGCGTGCGGTGGAAACGATTACTGCTGATGTCATGGAATTCTCCGGAATCTGGGGGCGTTGATCTGTGCGGGCCTGAAGGGTTGAAACCGTTCAGGCGGTTCAGGCGGCCTGGTTGAAGGTCTTGCCTTCAGCCGCCAGCTTGGCCAGCAGGGGCGCGGGCTTCCAGAATTTGGCGTCGTCCAGCGGGTTCTGCGCGAAGCGGTTCATGCTCTGCACCACGTTGAAGAGACCCACCTGGTCGGCGTACAGCATGGGGCCGCCGCGGTGGACCGGGAAGCCGTAGCCCATGATGTAGACCATGTCGATGTCGCTGGCCTTGGAGGCAATGCCCTCCTCCAGGATGTGCGCGGCTTCATTGACCAGCGAGAACACCAGTCGCTGCACGATTTCCTCGTCGGAGATCTTGCGCGGCGTGATGCCCAGGCTCTTGCGGTGGTCCTCGATCATCTTGACGACCTCGGCGTTCGGGATCGCGTCGCGCTTGCCGGGGATGTAGTCGTACCAGCCGGCGCCCGTCTTCTGGCCGAAGCGGCCTTTTTCGCAGAGCAGGTCGGCCGTCTTGCTGTATTTCATGTCGGGTTTTTCGGTGTAGCGGCGCTTTCGGATGGCCCAGCCGATGTCGTTGCCGGCCAGGTCGCCCATGCGGAAGGGGCCCATGGCAAAGCCGAATTTTTCGATGGCCTTGTCGACCTGCTCGGGCGTGCAGCCTTCGTCAAGCAGGAAGCCGCCCTGGCGGCCGTACTGCTCGATCATGCGGTTGCCGATAAAGCCGTCGCAGACGCCGGAGACCACGGCCGTCTTGCGGATTTTCTTGCCCACCGCCATCACGGTGGCCAGCACGTCCTTGCCGGTCTTGGCGCCGCGCACCACTTCAAGCAGCTTCATCACGTTGGCGGGGCTGAAGAAATGCATGCCCACCACGTCCTGCGGGCGCTTGGTGAAGGCGGCGATCTGGTTGACGTCCAGCGTCGAGGTGTTGGAGGCCAGGATGGCACCGGGCTTCATCACGCGGTCCAGTTCCTTGAAGACTTTTTCCTTGACGCCCATGTCCTCGAACACGGCCTCGATCACCATGTCGGCGTCTTTCAGGTCGTCGTAGTTCAGCGTGGTGCTCAGCAGGCTCATGCGCTGGGCGTATTTGTCTTCCTTGAGCTTGCCCTTCTTGACCTGGGCTTCGTAGTTCTTCTTGATGATGCCGATGCCCTTGTCCAGGGCTTCCTGCTTCATTTCCAGGATCTTGACCGGAACACCCGCATTCAGGAAGTTCATGGCGATGCCGCCACCCATGGTGCCGGCACCGATCACGGCCACCGAATTGATCTCGCGCTTGGGCGTGTCTTCCGGCACGTCGGGGATTTTGGAGGCGGCGCGCTCGGCCATGAAGATGTGGCGCAGCGCGCGGCATTCAGGCGTCCACATCAGGTTGATGAAGGTTTCGCGCTCAAAGGCCATGCCGTCTTCGAATTTCTTTTTCGTTGCGGCTTCCACGGCATCCACGCACTTGAGCGGCGCGGGGAAGTTTTTCGACATGCCCTTGACCATATTGCGCGCGAACTGGAAGTAGGCGTCGCCGTTGGGGTGCTTGGCGCGCAGCTCGCGCACCAGAGGCAGCGGCCGGGTGTCGGAGATCGACTGCGCGAAGGCCAGCGCCTCCTGGGCCAGCGATTCGGGCGAAGCTGCGAGCTTGTCGAACAGCTTCTGGCCGGGGATTTGCGCGAGCAGTTCGCTCTTGACGGGCTCACCGCTCACGATCATGTTGAGCGAAGGCTCCACGCCCAACACGCGTGGCAGGCGCTGCGTGCCGCCGGCGCCGGGCACCAGGCCCAGCTTCACTTCGGGCAGAGCGATATTGGTGCCGGGCGCGGCGATGCGGTAGTGGCAACCCAGGGCCAGTTCCAGGCCGCCGCCCATGCAGACGGAATGGATGGCAGCGACGACGGGCTTGGCGGAGTTTTCAACCGCGCGGATCACGCTGAGCAGGTTGGGCTCGGTCAGCGCCTTGGGCGTGCCGAATTCCTTGATGTCGGCACCGCCCGAGAAGGCCTTGCCTGCGCCGGTGATTACGATGGCTTTGACGGCTGCATCGTCGTTGGCTTTTTGCAGGTTGTCGGTCAGGCTCAGGCGCGTGGCGTGGCCCAGGCCGTTGACGGGCGGGTTGCTCAGCGTAATGACAGCGACGGGGCCGTGAACTTCGTAAAGAGTGGTCATTGCGGTGCTTCTTTCCTTGATGGGAGTTTCGGTTTTTCAGTTGTCTCGGCTGGCGCGGCGGCCCTGCAGACCGGGTCGCACAAAAAAAAGTACGACCGTTCTTTTTCCATTGTAGGGGGCGTTTGTGACGACACAAGGCCCGGGTTGGGCTGTTCAGTCTATTTTTGTCCCAGCGGTGACATGCCCGCAGGCATTCACACAGGTTTTTACACCTCTAGCCACTCTTTGCGGATGTAGGCATCAGCCCGCAGGCTGTCGGGAGTGCCGTCAAACACGATGCTGCCGTGGCCCATGACCAGCGCGCGGTCGGAGATCGCCATGGCGATGGTCAGTTTCTGCTCTATCAGCAGCACCGAAACGCCCTTGGTCTTGAGGGTTTGCAAATACTGGCCCACGAGCTCAACGATCTTGGGCGCCAGGCCCTCGGTGGGCTCGTCGATGATGATCAGGTCGGGGTCGCCCATCAGCGTGCGGCACAGCGTCAGCATCTGCTGCTCGCCGCCCGAGAGCACGCCGGCCTCTGTGTGCTGTCGTTCGCGCAACCGAGGGAACATGGTGTACATGTCTTCAAACGACCAGCGCGAGCCCTTGCCGGAGCCCTTCTGCCCCAACAGCAGGTTCTGGTGCACCGTGAGCTTGGGGAAGATGTCGCGGTTTTCGGGCACATAGCCGATGCCCAGGTGGGCGATCTGGTAGGCCTTCTTGCCGGCGATCTCCTGCTTTTTCCAAAGGATGGAGCCCTGGCAGTCAACCAGGCCCATGATGGCCTTGGCCGTGGTAGAGCGGCCCGAGCCGTTGCGGCCCAGCAGGGCGACGATCTGGCCCGGCTGCACGTCGAAATGCACGCCGTGCAGCACATGGCTTTTGCCGTAGAAGGCGTGGAGGTTTTGTATATGAAGCATCAGTGGCCTCCCGCCTGGGCATCAGCGACTGAGGAGCCCAGGTAGGCTTCCTGCACACGCTGGTCCGCACGCACGGCTTCAGGCGTGTCATAGGCAATGATTTCGCCATACACCACCACCGCGATCTTGTCGGCCAGGCCGAAGACCACGCCCATGTCATGCTCCACCGTCAGCAGGGTCTTGCCCACGGTGACTTCCTTGATCAGGCTGATGAAGCGGCTGGTTTCGGAGCGGCTCATGCCGGCCGTGGGTTCATCGAGCAGGATGACGTTGGCGCCGCCAGCAATCGTGATGCCGATTTCCAGTGCGCGCTGCTCGGCATATGTCAGGTTGGTGGCCAGCACGTCGCGCTTTTTATCGAGCTTGATCATGGCCATCAGCTCCTCGGCGCGTTCGTTGGCGTCGTCCAAGTCGGCCAGGAAGCGCAGAAAGGTGTACTTGTAGCCCAGGCTCCAGAGCACGCCGCAGCACAGGTTTTCAAACACGCTGAGCTTGGGAAAGATGTTGGTGATCTGGAAGCTGCGCGACAGGCCCAGCCGATTGATCTCAAACGGCTTCTTGCCGTCTATGCGCTGGCCGTTCAGCAGCACTTCGCCGCTCGTGGGCTCAAAGCGCCCGCTGATAAGGTTGAACAAGGTGGACTTGCCCGCACCGTTGGGGCCGATGATGGCGACGCGCTCGCCGGCCTGCACTTTTAGATTGGCGCCGCGGATGATCTCGGTCCTGCCAAAGCTCTTGCGCAGGTCTTTCAGCTCAAGCGAACAGGATGCCGCGCTCATAGCAATTCCCTTCTCTTGATTTCTTTTTCAATGTCATCCTGGATGGCGCTCCACTGCGTCAAAAACTGCCGGCGCGTGAGTTCAAACAGTCCCAGGCCCGTGGCCAGCACAAAGCCCGCGCCTAGCCAGCTGTTGAGCTTGGTGGCGTTGAGCCGCACGCCCATAAAACCAAGCTCGGGGCCCAGGGCCGCGTTGAGCTGCAGGTGGTAGACCATCTCGACCATGGCGGCCGCGCCTGTGAGTGCCGTCAAGGCCGTCACGGCCAGGCCCAGGTAACCCACCCACAATTCCCTGAGCTTGCCGAAAGAGGCCACACGCAGGTTCATCATGATCAGGCTGGCGATGCCGCCGGGCGCATACATCACCATGAAGAGGAAGATCAGGCCCACATACAGCAGCCAGGCCATGGACAGCTCGGACAGCAAAATCAGCGCCACCACCAGCAGCCCGGCGCCGATGATGGGGCCGAAGAAAAAGGTTGCCCCGCCCAGGAAGGTGAAGAGCAGCAGGCTGCCCGAGCGCACGCCGCTCACGACCTCGGCCGTGACGATCTCGGAATTGATGGCTGCAAGCCCGCCGCCTATGCCAGCGAAGAAGCCCGCGATGATGAAGGCGTAGTAGCGCACGCGCTGGGTGTTGTAGCCGATGAACTCCACCCGCTCGGGGTTGTCGCGCACGGCGTTCAGGATGCGGCCCAAGGGCGTGCGCGTGAAGGCGAACATCGCGGCGGTGCAGATAAAGCAGTACACCGCGATCAGGTAGTAGACCTGGATCTGCGGGCCGAAGCTGATGCCGAACACCGGTTTGCCATACGCCCGGTTGGTGGTGATGCCGCCCTCCCCGCCGAAGAACTCGGGGAACATCAGCGACATGGCGAAGACCAGCTCGCCCACGCCCAGCGTGATCATGGCAAAGGTGGTGCCGGCTTTCTTGGTGGTGACATAGCCCAGCAGCGCCGCGAAGAACAGGCCCGAGAGGCCGCCCACCAGCGGGATCAGCGACAGCGGGATGTAGAACGTGCCCTTGCCGGCCAGGTTCATCGCATGCACGGCCAGGAAAGAACCCAGCCCGGCATAAACCGCATGGCCGAAACTGAGCATGCCGCCCTGCCCCAGCAGGATGTTGTAGCTCAGGCAGATGATGACCAGGTAACCGGCCTGCGACAGCATGGTCAGCGCCAGGCTGCTCTTGAACATCAGCGGCGCCACGATGAGCAGCAGCGCATACAGCGACCACAGCAGCCAGCGGCCGACGTTATAGGGTTTGAATTGGTAATAGGGAGTCGACATGTTCCCGCGCCTCATCCTTCCCGTGTACCCAGCAGACCCTTGGGCCTGAAGATCAGGATCAGCACCAGCAGCAGGAAAGGCAGTATGGGCGCCACCTGCGAAATCGTGAGCTTGAGCAGCGGATAGCCGAAGGTTTGCGGCGTCACGGTGTAGCTGAATCTGGCCAGCAGCGTCATCAGCGACTGGTCCATGGCCACCGCGAAGGTCTGGACTAGGCCTATCAGCAGCGAAGCCAGGAAGGCGCCGCTCAGCGAGCCCATGCCGCCCACCACCACCACTACAAAGATGATGGCGCCGACGGAGCCGGCCATGGCGGGCTCGGTGACAAAGGTGTTGCCGCCTATGACGCCGGCCAGGCCTGCCAGCGCCGCCCCGCCGCCAAAGACCAGCATGAAAACACGCGGCACGTTGTGGCCCAGGGCCTCCACGGTTTCGGGATGGGTGAGCGCGGCCTGGATGACCAAACCTATGCGCGTGCGCGTGAGCAGCAGCCAGATTCCCGCCAACATGGCCAGCGAGATGAACATGATGAAGGCGCGCGATTTCGGGAAGTTGGTGCCGAACACCGTGAACAGCGGGCCCTGCAGGCCTTCGGGCAGCACATAGTTGACGGCCGATCGGCCCCACACCAGCTGCACCAGTTCCAGCAGCAGGTAGGACAGCCCGAAGGTGACCAGCAGCTCGGGCACGTGGCCGAATTTGTGCACCTTGCGCAGGCAAAAGCGCTCGAAGGCCGCGCCCATGGCAAACACCAAGAGCGGCGCCACCAGCAGCGACCACCAGAAGCCTATGACCTGCGAGGTGCTGTAGGCGATGTAGGCGCCGACCATGTAGAAGGACGCGTGCGCGAAATTGAGCACGCCCATCATGCTGAAGATCAGCGTCAGGCCGGAGCTGAGCATGAACAGCAGCAAGCCGTAGCTCAGGCCGTTGAGCAGGGAGATGGTGAAAAATTCCAAATTCATCAATGACCGCCTGAAGCTGGAAGGTAAACGCTGCACACTAAATACACACCGGCAGGAAACCTGCCGGGATAAAGAAAAAGGCCCGAATGGGTCGGGCCTTCGCCGGTTGGGCGGCCGTCAGAGCATCACCCCGGGCGCTTCATCTGGCACGAGGTGGGCGTGCTGGCCACATAGGGCTCATAGTATTTGACCGGCACAAAGGTATAGCCCGTGTTCTCGGCATCGTAGGGGTATTTGCCGCCGGCTTTTTCCCACTTGTCGATGTAGAGGCCCTGCTGCAACTGGTGGTCGGTCTTGCGCATCTCAACGTCGCCGTTAAAGCTCTTGAAGCGCAGGCCTTCCATGGCCTTGGCCACCACGGCCGGCTCGGTCGATTTGGTCTGCGCCATGGCTTCGGTCAGGATGGTGAAGGCATGGAAGATCGCGCCGGTGTAGAAGTCGTCGTTGAACTTCTTTTTGTACTCGGCCTGGATCTGCTGGATTTCGCCGCCCATGTTGAGGTGGTTGTAGGCCACCATGTAGACGCGCCCGGCCGAGCCCGCGCCCAGCGCGGTCGGCGTGCCGGTGACGCCGGCGTAGTAGGTATAGAACTTGACGTTGTTCAGGCCCGCCTCGTTGGCGGCCTTCACCAGCAGCGAAAGGTCGGAACCCCAGTTGCCGGTGATCACGGTGTCGGCGCCCGACTGCTTGATCTTGGCGATGTAGGGCGCGAAGTCGCGCACCTGCGCCAGCGGGTGCAGGTCTTCGCCAACGATCTGGATGTCGGGGCGCTTGTTCGCCAGGTTGGCCTTGGCGAACTTGGCGACCTGCTGGCCGTGCGAATAGTTCTGGTTGATCAGGTAGACCTTCTTGATGTCCGGCTGCTCCTTCATGAAGGCCGTCAAGGCCTCCATCTTCATGGAGGTGTCGGCGTCGAGGCGGAAGTGCCAGTATTCGCACTTGCTGTTGGTCAGGTCCGGGTCCACCGCAGCGTAGTTGAGGTAGACGACCTCCTTGCCGGGGTTGCGCTCGTTGTACTTGGACAGCGCGTCCATGATGGCCAGCGCCGGGCCCGAGCCGTTGCCCTGCACCACATAGCGCGCGCCCTGGTCGATGGCCGACTTCAGCGCGTTGGTGGTTTCCTGCGGGCTGAGCTTGTTGTCGATGCCGATGATCTCGAACTTGACGCCGGCCTTGTTCTTTTTGCTGAACTGTTCAGCCAGGAACTGGAAGCCCTTGAGCTGGTTGGTGCCGACGGCGGCCATCAGGCCGGACAGCGGGTCCAGCCACGCGATCTTGACCGTCTGGTTCAGGTTGACCGCACCGCCGGCGGCGGGTGCGGCGACAGCGGCCTTGGCGGGAGCGGCGGCCTTGGCCGGTGCCTGGGCCGGTGCCTGGGCCAGCGTCATGCCGCTGGAAAACATGGCGGATACCGCCAAGGCAAGGCCTGCGCGCCGCGCGAAAAATCGGGTCTGGGTTGTCATCCCTTGTCTCCTGAAAATTTATGAATTTGCCAACGAAAACCGAATGGGGAACCGGCAAAGGTTAGGTTAATTAGTACTGCACTGCGTCAGGGAATGCCCTAGCGATGTCACGCACGCGACCCCCACGCTTTTCACTTCGCCTTCGGCTACGTGTAATGCGCTGCCCCCGAGGGGGGCGCTGCGCCTGCGGTCTGGCGAAGCCAGTCCCGCGGCCCCTACTGGAATTGAGCGCCCCGCCCTCCCCGTTCGCCCTGAGGTATCGAAGGGCCGGTGCACTACCCAAGAGGCTTCGATACCTCAGCCCGAACGGAGTTTGAACTGTCTCTGTACGAAAGCCCGTCGCACTTTTGTTTTACGCCTGTGGCAATTTGTAATCCTTCAATTGTTCGCGCAGCTTTGTCTTGAGCATCTTGCCGGTGGCGCCCAGGGGGATGGCGTCGACGAAGACCACGTCGTCGGGGATTTGCCACTTCGCGGTCTTGCCCTCATAGAAACGCAGCAGTTCGTCGCGGGTGACGTCCATGCCGGGTTTTTTGACCACCGCGATGATGGGTCGCTCGTCCCACTTGGGGTGGGCCACGCCTATGCAGGCGGCCATGGCCACGGCTGGGTGGGCCACGGCGATGTTCTCGATATCGATGGAGCTGATCCATTCGCCGCCCGACTTGATGACGTCCTTGCTGCGGTCGGTGATCTGCAGGTAGCCGTCGGGGTCTATGGTGCCGACGTCGCCCGTGGGAAACCAGCCATCGACCAGCGGGTCACCGCCCTCGCCCTTGAAGTATTCGCGCACGATCCACGGCCCCTTGACATAAAGGTCGCCAAAGACCTTGCCGTCCCAGGGGAGTTCTTCGCCGTTACCGTCGACGATCTTCATGTCAACGCCGTAAATGGCGCGCCCCTGCTTGAGGCGTATCTTCATTTTTTCCGCCTCCGACAAGGCGTCGTGCTTGTTCTTGAGCGTGCACAGCGTGCCCAGCGGGCTCATCTCGGTCATGCCCCAGGCATGCAATACCTCCACCCCGTAGTCTTCGCGGAAGGAATGGATCATGGCCGGCGGGCACGCCGAGCCACCTATGACGGTGCGTTTCAGGGTGGAGAACTTCAGCCCGGCGGGTTTCATATGGCCCAGCAGCATCTGCCACACCGTGGGCACGCCGGCGGCGTAGGTGACTTTCTCGGCCTCCATCAGCTCGTAGATCGACTTGCCGTCCAGCGCCGGGCCGGGGAAAACCAGCTTGGCGCCGGTGAGCGCGGCGGAGTACGGAATGCCCCAGGCGTTGACGTGGAACATGGGCACCACCGGCAGGATGGCGTCGCGCGCGGAGATGCACATCACATCGGGCAGCGCCGCCGCATAGGCATGCAGCGTGCTGGAGCGGTGGCTGTAGAGCGCGGCCTTGGGATTGCCGGTGGTGCCGCTGGTGTAGCACATGCTGGAGGCGGTGTTTTCGTCAAAGCTGGGCCAGGCGTAGTCGGCGCTTTGCGCGCCTATCCAGCTTTCATAGCTTTGCAGGTTGGGCACGCCGGAATCGGCCGGCAGTTTGTCGGCGTCGCACAGCGCGATGTAGTGCTTGATGGTCGGGCAGCGGGCGTGCACGGCCTGCACCAGCGGCAAAAAGCTGAGGTCAAAGCACAGCACCTGGTCTTCGGCGTGGTTGGCGATCCAGGCGATCTGGTCGGGGTGCAGGCGCGGGTTGATGGTGTGCAGCACCCGGCCTGAGCCGCTGACGCCGTAATACAGTTCCAGGTGCCGGTAGCCGTTCCAGGCCAGCGTGGCGACCCGGTCGCTGAAGTTCAGCTTGAGGCCGTCCAGCGCCCGGGCGACGCGGCGGGCGCGCTGGCCCATGTCCCTGTAGGTGTAGCGATGCAGGTCGCCCTCCACGCGGCGCGAGACGATTTCAGCATCGCCGTGGTGGCGTTCCGCAAATTCCATCAAACCGGAAATCAGCAATGGCTGGCTTTGCATTAACCCGAGCATCGAAAGTCTCCATCCTTGAAATAAGTGATACGCAAGCGGCCCATCATGCCGCAGCGCAACAGCGGGGTCATGCGGGATTGCCCGTGAATCCGCAGGCCCATGTCAGGTAGGGGACAATTTGCCCATGACCTCCCCCAACCTCCCCGACGGTGGCGCCCTGCCCTGGCGCAACAGCTTTGCCGAACTGGGCGAGAGCTTCTTCACGCGGCTGCAGGCCCAGGCCCTGCCCAACCCGTATTGGGTCGGCCGTAACCGCGCTGTGGCGCGCGAATTGGGACTGCAGGCCGAATGGTTCGAGTCGCAAACCGCACTGGAAGCCCTCACGGGCAACCAGGCCCTGCCGGGCTCGGACCCGCTGGCCAGCGTCTACAGCGGCCACCAGTTCGGCGTCTGGGCGGGGCAGCTTGGCGATGGGCGCGCGCTGCTGCTGGGCGAAATCGACACGCCAAACGGTCCCCAGGAAATCCAGCTCAAGGGCGCCGGCAAGACGCCCTATTCCCGCATGGGCGACGGACGTGCCGTGCTACGCAGTTCGATCCGTGAGTTTTTGTGTTCCGAGGCCATGCACGGCCTTGGCATCCCGACCACGCGGGCACTGTGCGTCACGGGTTCCGATGCGCCGGTGCGGCGCGAGGAAATCGAGACCGCTGCCGTGGTGACGCGCATCGCGCCCAGCTTTATCCGATTCGGGCATTTCGAGCATTTCAGCTACAGCGGCCAGCATGCCCAGCTCAAAACGCTTGCCGATTACGTCATAGACCGCTTCTACCCCGATTGCCGCGAGGCGCCGCAGCCTTATGCGGCCCTGCTGGAGGCTGTCAGCGAGCGTACGGCTCGGCTCATGGCGGACTGGCAGGCCGTGGGCTTTTGCCACGGCGTGATGAACACCGACAACATGAGCATCCTGGGCCTGACCATAGACTACGGTCCCTTCCAGTTCCTGGATGCCTTCGACCCCAACCACATCTGCAACCATTCGGACACTCAGGGCCGCTACGCCTACAACCGCCAGCCCAACATGGCTTATTGGAACCTGTTTTGCCTGGGGCAGGCCCTGCTGCCGCTGATTGGCGAGCAGGAGCTCGCGCTGGCGGCGCTGGAGCCCTACAAGACAATCTTTCCCGAAGCCCTCTACGCCCGCATGCGCGCCAAGCTGGGCCTGGCGGATGAGCAGCCCGAGGACAAGGCCCTGGTGGATGACGGTTTCAAGCTGCTGGCCGCCAACAAGGTGGACTACAGCATCTTCTGGCGGCGCCTGAACGGCTTTACCCCGCAAAGCGGCCATGAGCCGGTGCGCGACCTTTTCTTTGACCGCGAGTCTTTTAATGCCTGGGCACAGGACTATTCACACCGGCTCGCGGGCGTGGATCCGCAGCGGCGCGCCGCGCTCATGCAACAGAACAACCCGAAATTCGTGCTGCGCAACCATCTGGGCGAAGAAGCCATACGCGCCGCGAAACTAAAAGACTTTTCGGGTGTCGATACCTTGCTTGCCTTGCTGCAATCCCCATATGAGGAACACCCCGGCCACGACAGTTTTGCCGGTTTCCCGCCCGATTGGGCTTCGTCGATTGAAATCAGTTGCAGTTCGTAACATCAACGTCCGACCACGCCAGGAACAACATGAGCGCCAAAATCCAGAAAACCGATACCGAATGGAAAGCCCTGCTAGCCGAAAAAGGGGCCGAGCCGGCCGCCTTTGAGGTCACCCGCCATGCCGCCACCGAGCGCCCTTACACCGGTAAATACGAAGCCGTCTGGGCCGACGGCACTTACCACTGCATCTGCTGCGGCGCCAAGCTGTTCAACTCCGAGACCAAATTCGACGCGGGCTGCGGCTGGCCGAGCTTCTCCGAGGAGGCGGTGCCGGGCGCCATTGAGGAGATTGTGGATCGCTCGCATGGCATGGTGCGGACCGAAACCGTGTGCGCGAATTGCGGGGCCCACCTGGGCCATGTGTTTCCTGATGGGCCGACGCCCACGGGCCTTCGTTATTGCATGAATTCCGCCTCGCTGGATTTTCAAAAAAAGTAAAAAGCCCTTGACTCCATTCGCGCTGAGCTTGGCCTGTCCCGAGCCTGTTGAAGGGGCGAAGGGCCATTCGCACAATGGCAAGGTTTCGACAAGCACAGCCCGAACGGCAGGGAGCACTTCCCCCGTCAAGCGACTCGCGATAATCACCTCATGAAAATTCTTTTCGATTTTTTGCCGATTGCCCTATTTTTCGGCATGTTCAAGTACGCCGAAGTCCACAAGGACTGGGCGGCCGCGACGGCCACGGAGTGGCTGGGTTTCATGGTGTCGGGCGGCGTGGTCGGCCCTTCCGAGGCGCCCGTGCTGCTGGCGACCGTGGTGGTGATCATCGCCACGCTGGCGCAAATCCTCTGGCTCAAGGCACGCGGCAAGAAAGTCGACGCCATGCTCTGGGTGAGCCTGGCGCTGGTCACCGTGCTGGGCGGCGCCACGATCTACTTCCACAGCGAGAACTTCATCAAATGGAAGCCCACGGTGCTTTACTGGGTCATGGGCAGCGCGCTGCTGATCGGCCAGCTGGTTTTCAAGAAAAACGGCATCAAGTCGCTGATGGGTACGCAAATGGCCCTGCCGGATCCTATCTGGCGTGTCCTGAATCTGAGCTGGGTCGGCTTTTTTGCCGTCATGGGGATGCTCAACCTGTGGGTGGCCTTCACTTTTTCCACCGATACCTGGGTCAATTTCAAGCTGTTCGGCGGCATGGGCCTGATGGTGGTGTTTGTGCTGGCACAGGCGTTCTACCTGAACAAGCACATCAAAACCGACGCCGCACCATGATCGCCGGCGTTTCCAGCGCCCCGCCCGTGCGCACCCAGGACATAGAGCGGCAGCTGCAGTCGCGGCTGCAGCCCACCCGCCTGGAGGTGCTGGATGAAAGCGCCGCCCACGCCGGGCATTCAGGCGCCAATGCCGAGGGCTACGGCACCCACTTTCGCGTTCGCATCGCCAGCCCGCTCTTTACAGGCAAAAGCCGCGTGGCGCGCCACCAGCTTGTGTATGATGCACTGCAAAATTTCTTCGATCAGGGCCTGCATGCCCTGGCGATTGAGATCACCGAATCGCCCTGAAACCGGGCAATTCCCATTCAGAAATTCCGGCCGTAAGGCCAGCCTTTCATACCAGACGCTAACAAACATTCATCAAAGGACAGCAACATCATGAAAAAACAACTTTTACTGGCTACCGTGGTTGCCGGCTTGCTGGCCGTAGGTGCCCCGGCCATGGCACAAAACGTCGCCATCGTTAACGGCAAGGCCGTGCCCAAGTCCCGCCTCGATTCCCTGGCCCAGCAAGTCGTCAAGTCGGGCCGGCCCGTGACGCCGGACATGGAGTCCCAATTGCGCGAGGAAGTGATCGCGCGCGAAGTCTTCATGCAGGAAGCCGAGAAACTGGGCCTGTCGACCAGTGAAGACTTCAAAGTGCAGATGGAACTGGCACGCCAGACCATCATGATCCGCGAGCTGTTCGCCGACTACCAGAAAAAGAATCCGGTGACCGAGGCCGAAATGAAGGCTGAATACGACAAGTTTGCCGAAGCCAACGGCGGCAAGGAATACAAGGCCCGCCACATCCTGGTCGAAAAAGAAAGTGAAGCCAAGGAAATCATCGCCAGCCTGAAAAAGGGCGGCAAATTCGATGACATCGCCAAGAAGAAATCCAAGGATCCCGGATCCGGCGCCAAGGGCGGCGACCTCGACTGGGCCAATCCTTCCAGCTACGTGCCGGAGTTTACCGAGGCACTGGTCAAGCTGAACAAGGGCCAGACCACCGAGACGCCGGTGAAGACCCAGTTCGGCTACCACGTCATCCGCGTGGACGACATTCGCACGGCGCAACTGCCTTCGTATGAAGAAGTCAAACCGCAGATCGCCCAACAGATGCAACAGCAAAAACTGGCCGCCTTCCAGAACGACCTGCGCAAAAAAGCCAAGGTCGAGTAAACACCACGGTGGTGCGGGCGCCCTGCCGCCTGACCCTCCTGAAAAAGCAGCCTTTGGGCTGCTTTTTTCTTGGCTTCGCAGGATGGACGAATGCCGATTGACGAAGGTGGCGCGGGCCGTTCCAATGGCACACCCCCTTCTGGAGCTTCCATGCCCGATCCCGCCCCCAGCCTTCCCCAGCCGGTGCAAGACGCCTTGCAGCGCGGCAACCTGGTCGAAGCCATCAAGCTGATGCGCGCGGACACCGGCCTGGGCCTGAAGGAAACCAAGGACGCGCTGGAAGCCTATATCCGCGGTGAAGCGCCCGCCACCGGTTTCGCACCCAAGCCATTGCCCACCGGCGCGCCCCTGCCCGCGCAGGTGCAACAAGCCCTGGACCAGGGCAACAAGATCGAAGCGGTACGGCGCTTGCGAGGCCTGACCGGCATGGGCCTGAAGGAGGCCAAGGATGCGGTGGACGCCGCAGGCATGGACTCGGCAACGACCCTGCGCGAGGGCTTGTCTCCGGGCGAGGTGCGCGGCCCCAACGGCATCTGGTGGTGGCTTGTGGCGCTGGCCGTGCTGGCCGCGGCCGCTTTTGCGCTGCTGGGCTGCGCCTCCGCACTGCAGGTGCCCGTCGCCGAACTGGCCCCCTCCGGCCGGCTCAAGGCCGCCATCAATTTCGGCAACCCCATCCTGGCGGTAAAAGATGCCGCCACCGGCGAGCCGCGTGGGGTGTCGGTGGACCTGGCGCGTGAGCTGGGTAGGCGGCTGGGTGTGCCGGTGGAATTGGTGACCTTCAGCTCAGCCGGTAAGGTGGTGGAAGCAGTCAGGGATGCGCAGGTCGACATCGCCTTTGTCGCGATAGACCCGGTGCGCGCGACCGACATGCTGCAGACGCCGCCCTACGTCATCATCGAGGGCGCCTACCTGGTGCGCAAGGATTCGCCGATACAGCGCAATGAGGAAGTGGACCAGGCGGCCAACCGTATTGTGGTCGGCAACGGCAGCGCCTACGACCTCTACCTCACCCGTGAGCTGAAGGCGGCGAAGCTGGTCAAGGCGTCGACATCACCGGCGGTGACGGATGTCATGGTCGCGCAGAACGTCGAGGCGGCAGCCGGCGTCAAGCAGCAGATGGAAGCCGATGCGAAGCGCGTACCGGGCCTGCGCCTGCTGCCGGGGCGCTTTATGGTGATCAACCAGGCCATGGGCCTGCCCAAGGGACGCGAGGCCGGCGCGCGCTACCTGGCGGCCTTTGTCGAGGAGATGAAGGCCTCGGGCTTTGTGGCCGCGGCGCTTGCGCGCCACGGCATTCAGGGCGCAGCGGTCGCACCGCCCGCGGCCAGGTAATCATCAGCGCGCATTCCTCTGCAAAAGCCACGCGCGGCTCCATCCAAGAAGCCCGTAAAGCGTCAAGCCGACACCGATGGCAGGGAGTAAATAGAGCAGCCTCTGTTTGCGCGGCAACCCGCTCGCGAGGCTCTGGAACTCTCCGAGCGACAAATTCAGCCTGTTGGCCAGATAGAACGCCCCAGCCAGACACAAGACCCCAGCGCCAGCCAAGGCTAAGCCGTAATCGACCTTGAGCAGGTTTCTGTCGCCCCAGAGCCAATCCCATGCAAAAACAAAACCGCCGGCCAGCATAGCCACCGCCCACCAGGATAGGTTGCCCAGCCATGCGAGCAGCACAACCAGCGCGCATGGAACGGCGTAGGAAATCCGCCGTATCCAGTCAACACTCAAGGATCAACCCACCCACTTGCGCGCGTTATGCCATAGGCTCATCCACGGGCTGTGCTCGCTGGCGTCGCCCGAAGTCCAGCTCTTCTGGATGTTGCGGAACACGCGCTCGGGGTGCGGCATCATGGCCGTGAAGCGGCCGTCGGCCGTGGTCACGCCCGTCAGGCCGCCGGCGCTGCCGTTGGGGTTGGCAGGGTAGGCCTCCGTGGGCTGGCCGTGGTTGTCGGTGAAACGCATGGCGGCAATGGCCTTGGACGCGTCGCCGCGGAAGGCGAAATTGGCATAACCCTCACCATGCGCCACCGCGATCGGCAGGCGGCTGCCGGCCATGCCGCGCAGGAAGATGCTGGGTGAGTCGAGCACTTCCACCATGCTCAGGCGAGCCTCGAAACGCTCGCTGCGATTGGTGGTGAAGCGCGGCCAGGCCTCGGCACCTGGAATGATGTCGGCCAGCTCGGCGAACATCTGGCAGCCGTTGCACACGCCCAGGCCAAAGGTGTCCTGGCGCGCAAAGAAGGCCTTGAACTCCCCGGAGAGCACCGGATTGAAGGTGACGGAGCGCGCCCAGCCTATGCCTGCCCCCAGGGTATCGCCGTAGCTGAAGCCGCCACAGGCCACGATGCCCTTAAAGTCAGCCAGCTTGGCGCGGCCGGTCTGCAGGTCGGTCATGTGTACATCACAGGCTTCAAAGCCGGCCTGCGTAAAGACGTAGGCCATTTCGATATGCGAGTTGACGCCCTGCTCACGCAGCACCGCCACGCGGGGGCGCGCCGACAGGTTGAGCGCGAGAGCGACCGGTGTCTTGGCCGGCTCAAAGGTCAGTTGTACATGCAAACCGGGGTCGGCAGGATTGCCGGCAGCCGCATGCTCGGCGTTGGCGCAATCGGGATTGTCGCGCTGCTGGCAGATCTTCCAGCTGACCGAATCCCAGACCTGGTGCAGGTCCTGCAGCTTGGCTGAGAACACGGCCTTGGTGTCGCGCCAGACCTGGATCTCGCCTTTGCCGACTTCGAGCGAAGCGTGCTGCGGCCGGGTCTTGCCAATGAAGTGGCTGAACTTGGAGAGGCCGTGGTCGCGCAGGGTCTGCATGACCTCATTGCGTTTAGATGTCTCCACCTGGATGACGGCGCCCAGCTCTTCGTTGAACAGCGCCTTGAGCGTGAGCTCTTCTCGGCGCGCGCCGACCTGGCTTGCCCAGTTCTTGCTGTCACCGCTGTCCATACGGCTGTCGGAAATGCCGTCGCCTTCCACCAGCAGCATGTCGATGTTGAGCGACACGCCCACGTTGCCGGCAAAAGCCATCTCGCAGACCGCGGCGAACAGGCCGCCATCGCTGCGGTCGTGGTAGGCCATGAGCTGGCCCTGCTTGCGCAGCGCGTTGACGGCATTGACCAGGTTGACCAGATCCTGCGGGTCGTCGAGGTCAGGCACCTCGCCCTCTTCCTTGTCCAGTGTCTGGGCGAGGATGGAGCCGCCCATGCGGTTCTTGCCCTTGCCCAGATCGACAAGGATCAGCGTGCTGTCGGCCTCGGCGGCGTCCAGTTGTGGCGTCAGCGTGCCGCGCACGTCGGGCAGCGTGGCGAAGGCGCTCACGATCAGCGAGACTGGTGAAGTGACTTTCTTGCCGGCTCCGCCGTCATTCCACACGGTACGCATAGACAGGGAATCCTTGCCGACGGGAATCGACACGCCCAGTGCCGGGCACAGCTCCATGCCCACGGCCTTGACGGTTTCGTACAGCGCGGCGTCCTGGCCTGGCTCACCGCAGGCGGCCATCCAGTTGGCCGACAGCTTGACGCGCGGCAGCTCAATCGGGGCGGCCAACAGGTTGGTGATGGCCTCGGCAACCGCCATCCGGCCCGAGGCGGCCGCGTTGACGGCGGCCAGCGGCGTGCGCTCGCCCATGCTCATGGCCTCGCCGGCGAAGCCGCTGTAATCAGCCAGCGTGACGGCGCAATCGGCCACTGGCACCTGCCAGGGGCCGACCATCTGGTCGCGGTGCGTGAGGCCGCTCACGGTGCGGTCGCCAATGGTGATCAAAAAGCGCTTGGAGGCGACCGTGGGATGGCTCAGCACGGCAATCGCGCTTTGCTGAAGGTCGACGCCGGTCAGGTCTATCGGCTTGACCATGTGCTTGACGGACTTCACATCGCGGTGCATCTTGGGCGGTTTGCCGAGCAGCACATTCATGGGCATGTCGACCGGCCGCGCGGCGTCCTTGTCGGACAGCACGAGCTGCTTTTCTTCGGTGGCGACGCCGATGACCGCAAAGGGGCAGCGCTCGCGTTCGCAGAAAGCCTGGAACTGCGGCAGCGACTCGGGCGCGACCGCCATCACGTAGCGCTCCTGGCTTTCGTTGCTCCAGATTTCCTTGGGCGAAAGGCCGCTTTCCTCCAGCGGCACGGCGCGCAGGTCGAACTTCGCGCCGCGCCCGGCGTCGTTCACGAGCTCGGGAAAGGCATTGGACAAGCCGCCGGCACCCACGTCGTGGATGGCCAGGATGGGGTTGGCCGCGCCCAGCTGGGCACACTGGTTGATGACTTCCTGGGCCCGGCGTTCGATTTCGGGGTTACCGCGCTGCACCGAGTCGAAGTCAAGTTGGGCCGCATTGGCGCCCGAAGCCATGGAACTGGCCGCGCTGCCGCCCATGCCGATGCGCATGCCGGGGCCGCCCAGCTGGATCAGCAAGGTGCCGGCCGGGAAAGGGATCTTCTTGGTCAGCGTGGCATCGATCGTGCCGACACCGCCCGCGATCATGATGGGCTTGTGGTAACCCCAGCGCTGGCCAGCCACGGTCTGCTCGTATTCGCGGAAATAGCCGGCCAGGTTGGGTCGGCCGAATTCGTTGTTGAAGGCAGCGCCGCCCAGCGGGCCCTCGATCATGATCTGCAGCGGGCTGGCGATGTGTTCAGGCTTGCCGTAGCTGCCGTCAAACAGCCTGGACACGGTGAAGCCGGTCAGGCCCGCCTTGGGCTTGGAGCCGCGGCCGGTCGCGCCTTCGTCGCGGATTTCGCCGCCCGCGCCGGTGGAGGCGCCCGGGAAAGGCGAAATTGCCGTGGGGTGGTTGTGCGTTTCCACCTTCATGAGCACGTGCATCTGCACGTCGTCGGTGGCGCCGTAGGTCTGGCGGCCGGTAGCGGCCGGGCTGGCGTAAAAGCGCTGGGTCTTGTAGCCCTCCATGACGGAAGCGTTGTCCGAATAGGCGACCACCGTGTACTGGGGATGCAGCTTTTCGGTGTTGCGAATCATGCCGAACAGGCTTTTCTCCTGCGGCACGCCGTCAATCGTGAAGTCGGCGTTGAAGATCTTGTGGCGGCAGTGCTCGCTGTTGGCCTGGGCGAACATCATGAGTTCCACGTCGGTCGGGTTGCGCTGGAGCTGCGTGAAGGCATTGACCAGGTAGTCGATCTCGTCGGCAGCCAGCGCCAGGCCGAACTCCGCGTTGGCCTTTTCAAGCGCGGCCTTGCCGCCGGCCAGCACGTCAATGGTCTGCAGCGGCGCGCCCTGCAATTCGGTGAACAGGCCCGCGGCCTCGGCGCGGTCGAACATCACGCTTTCGGTCATGCGGTCGTGCAACAGGCCGGCGACCTGCTCGCGCTGGGCGGCGCTCAGGGCCGTCTTGCTGAAAAACCCGCTTTTCAGCGTCACACGGTACTCGGTGATGCGCTCTATGCGCTTGACGGCCAGGCCGCAGTTGTGGGCGATGTCCGTGGCCTTGGAGGCCCAGGGCGAAACGGTACCGAAACGCGGCGAGACGATAAAGGCCAGCGCGTCATCAGCCTTGCCGGCGGCCGGTGCGCAAGGCTCGCCGTAGGTGAGCAATGCCGCGAGCTGGGTTTTCACCGCGTCCGAAGGCGGCGCTTCGGTCGCCACCAGGTGCACAAAGCGGGCGCTGATCCCGACGATCTTGTCGTGGATGGCTTGCAGGCGGGGAAGGAGTTGCTGGACGCGGAAATCGCTGAGGGCGCTGATCCCGTGGGGTTCGCCCTCAAAAGTCGTCAGGTGCAGGGTCACGGTAGCGGTGGCCTTGTAGTGGGGAGTGGGCAGCTCATGGCTGTTGGGGTTACCGCCTCCAAGCGCCTGGCCAAGCCGGGCTTTATGGGTACGCGTTAACCCCTAAATTTTATCAGTGACTGGAGGGCCGACGGACGGGTCGCCGCCGGATTCGGGCACTTCAGCCGCGCATTCGGGCCAAAGCCCGCGATTTCGCGGAACCGCCGGCCCCCAAAGGCCCTTGCCCCCATGCTGAAAATGCATGCGCAAAGGAGCAGTGGGATAATCGGGGCCATGAGTATTACTTACAAAGATGCGGCCGGGATTGAAGGCATGCGCCTGGCCGGCCGGCTGGCTTCCGAGGTGCTGGATTACCTGACTCCCTTCGTGAAACCGGGCGTGACGACCAATGAGATCGACAGGCTGGCCCATGACTACATGACCCAGGTCCAGGGCACCATTCCCGCAACCCTGGGCTACGGCCCCCCCGGCTATGTGCCCTACCCCAAATCGCTGTGCACCTCGGTTAATCACCAGGTCTGCCACGGCATTCCCAACGACAAACCGCTCAAAAAAGGCGACATCGTCAACATCGACGTGACCGTCATCACCAAGGACGGCTGGCACGGCGACAACAGCCGCATGTACCTGGTCGGTGAAGCCTCGATCGCCGCCAAGCGGCTGTGCAACATCACCTACGAAGCCATGTGGCAGGGCATCATGCGCGTCAAGCCCGGCGTGCGGCTGGGCGACATCGGCTTTGCCATCCAGACTTTTGCCGAGAAACAGGGCTTTTCGGTGGTGCGCGAATTCTGCGGCCATGGCATAGGCAAAAGCTTCCATGAAGAGCCGCAGGTGCTGCACTACGGCCGCCCCGGCACCCTTGAAGAGCTGGTTCCGGGCATGACCTTCACCATTGAGCCCATGATCAACGCCGGCAAGCGCGACATCAAGGACGGCCCCGAAAAAGACGGCTGGAGCATCGTGACGCGCGACCATTCGCTGTCCGCCCAATGGGAGCACACCATCCTCGTGACCGAAACCGGCTACGAAGTGCTGACCCTGTCGGCCGGCAGCCCGCCGATCCCGGCCTTTGTGCCGCAGCAAAGCCCGGTCCAGGCCACGGTCAGCGCCTGAGCGGCGCCCCATGCCCGTGCCGCGCGCGTCCCTTGACACGGCCTCTACGGCGATGGCAGCCCTGCCCCAGCTGCGCGAGCAGTACAAGGCCGGCAAAGCCGCCCTGCTGGCCTCCCTGGCCGCCAGCGGCGCATCTTCGCGCGGCATCCACGGCCTGCTGCAAAAATTCGCCCGCCACACCGACGCCACGCTGCAGGCACTCTGGGAAGGCGCAGGCTTTCCGGCCGCGGCCTGCCTCGTCGCCGCGGGCGGCTTCGGCCGCGGCGAGCTGTTTCCGCATTCCGACGTGGACGTGCTGCTGCTGCTGCCGGACAACGCCGACGTCGACGCCGACGCGGCCCTGAAGGCCAAGGTCGAGCGCTTCATCGGTGCCTGCTGGGACGTGGGCCTGGAAATCGGCTCCAGCGTGCGCACGGCCTCCGATTGCGTCGAGGAGGCCGCCAAGGACGTGACGGTGCAGACCTCGCTGCTGGAGGCCCGCCTGGTCGCCGGTGCCAAAAAGAACTTCCAGCAGCTGCAAAAACGCCTGGCCGCCGTGCTGGACCCGCAGGCTTTTTACGTGGCCAAGACGCTGGAGATGCGCCAGCGCCACAACAAGTTCGAGGACACGCCCTACTCGCTGGAGCCCAACTGCAAGGAATCGCCGGGCGGCCTGCGCGACCTGCAGGTGATCCTCTGGGTGGCGCGCGCCGCCGGCCTGGGCAAATCCTGGGACGACCTGGCACGCAAAGGCCTGGCCACCGCCTTCGAGGTGCGGCAGATCAAGGCCAACGAAGCCTTGCTGAGCCTGATACGCGCCCGCCTGCACCTGATCGCCGGGCGCCGCGAAGACCGCCTGGTGTTCGACCTGCAGACCGCCGTGGCCGAATCCTTCGGCTATTCAGCCACGGCCGACGACGGAAGCAAGCTGCCGCGCCGCGCCAGCGAGGCGCTGATGAAGCGCTACTACTGGGCGGCCAAGGCCGTCACTCAGCTCAACCAGATCCTGCTGCTCAACATCGAGGAGCGCCTGAATCCCAACACCTACCCGCTGCGGCCCATCAACGAGCGATTTTGCGACAAGGCCGGCATGCTGGAGGTGGCGAGCGACGACCTCTATGCGCGCGAGCCGCATGCCATCCTGGAAACCTTTTTGCTGTACGAAACGACCGTCGGCATCAAGGGCCTGTCGGCGCGCACGCTGCGCGCGCTTTATAACGCCCGCGGCCTGATGAACAGCAGGTTTCGCAGCGACCCGGTCAATCGCGACACCTTCCGCCGCATCCTGCAGCAGCCCGAGGGCATCACCCATGCCATGCGGCTGATGAACCAGACTTCGGTGCTGGGTCGTTACCTCTGGGTGTTCCGCAAGATCGTCGGGCAGATGCAGCACGACCTGTTCCACGTCTACACGGTGGACCAGCACATCCTGATGGTGCTGCGCAATGTGCGGCGCTTCTTCATGGCCGAGCATTCGCACGAGTACCCCATGTGCTCGCAGCTCGCGGCCGGCTGGGACAAGCCCTGGATCCTCTACATCGCCGCGCTGTTCCATGACATCGCCAAGGGCCGCGGCGGCGACCATTCAGAGCTGGGTTGCAAGGACGTGCGCATTTTCTGCCGCCAGCACGGCATGGCCGCCGAGGACGCGAAGCTGATCGAGTTCCTGGTCGGCGAGCACCTGAGCATGAGCCGCATCGCCCAGAAAGAAGACCTCAGCGACCCGGAAGTCATCGCGGCCTTTGCCCGACGCGTGGGCAACGAACGCTACCTGACGGCACTCTACCTGCTGACGGTGGCCGACATACGCGGCACCAGTCCCAAGGTCTGGAACGCCTGGAAGGGCAAGCTGCTCGAGGACCTGTACCGCTACACCCTGCGTGTGCTGGGCGGCCGCGCGCCCGACGCCGACGCCGAGGTAGAGGCCCGCAAGCGCGAGGCCCTGACCACCCTGGCCCTGCACGCCGAACCCTTTGAGGCGCACAAGACGTTGTGGGACACGCTGGACGTGAGCTATTTCATGCGCCACGAGGCTTCCGACATCGCCTGGCACGCGCGCCAGCTTTCACGCCACGTCGGCAAGGCCAAGGCAGTGGTGCGCGCGCGCCGCTCCCTGGCGGGCGAAGGCATGCAGGTGCTGGTCTACACGCCCGACGCACCCGACCTGTTCGCGCGCATCTGCGGCTACTTTGACGAAGCCGGCTTCAGCATCCTGGACGCCAAGATCCATACCGCCCAGAACGGCTATGCGCTGGACACCTTCCAGGTCGTCAGCCCGACGCTGGCCGAGCACTACCGCGAGCTCGCGGCCATGGTGGAGGCTGACCTGGACCGCACCATCGAGGAGCCCGGCCCCTTGCCACCGCCCGGCAAGGGCCGCGTGTCGCGCCGGGTCAAAAGCTTCCCGATCGCGCCGCGCGTGGACCTGCGGCCCGACGAGAAAGCCCAGCGCTGGCTGCTCAGCGTTTCGGCCAGCGACCGCGTCGGATTGCTTTACCGGATCGCGCGGGTGCTGGCACGCCACCGCATCAACCTGCAGCTGGCCAAAGTCAGCACCCTGGGCGAGCGCGTGGAAGATACCTTTTTGATCGACGGCCCGGAACTACAGCACAACAAGGCGCAAATCGCGATTGAGACCGAGCTGCTCGAAGCGCTCAGCAGCTGATCACCAAGGCGATTGAACTTTCAGTCGTCATCGGATGCGTCAAGGCCGGGAAACAGCACATCGGTAAAACCAAAGCGCGTGAAATCACGGATGCGCATGGGGTAAAGCATGCCGATCAGGTGGTCGCATTCATGCTGCACCACGCGCGCGTGAAAGCCCTCCACCGTGCGTTCTATCGGGTCGCCGTACTGGTCAAACCCCGCGTAATGGATGCGCGAATACCGCGGTACCACACCGCGCAGCCCGGGTACCGAAAGGCAGCCTTCCCAGCCCTCCTCTTCCTCGGGGCCCAGCGGCTTGATCACCGGGTTCAGGAGCACCGTGCGCGGCACCAGCGGCGCGTCGGGGTAGCGCGGGTTGACCGCGTCGGTGCCGAAAATCACCAGTTGCAAGTCCACCCCTATTTGGGGCGCCGCCAAGCCGGCGCCATTGACGGCGCGCATGGTGTCGAACATGTCCGACACCAGCTGGTGCAACTCGTCGGTGTCGAAAGCGGTGACGGGCTGGGCAACCCGCAGCAGCCGGGGATCGCCCATTTTGAGGATGTCGCGGATAGCCATGCGCCGATTATGGCGGCGCCGGGCCTTTTTGGCTTAGCGCCAGTGCCTGTAACCCCAGCGGTAATAGCCGGGTGCCGGCACCACCACAACAGGCGCAGGCTCCACATACGCGGGCTGCGCCGGATAAACCGCCACGGGACGCGGCGCGATCGGCGCCACCACACAACCAGACAGCAGGGCGGCCAGGCCGGCGGCCGCCAACAAGGCGGGCAAACGTTTGTTATTCATGGAAAGCTCCTGTATGTACAGGTCTTTTCAACGCCCGGCGACGACGGCCGGCCTGACATCCGGCGTGCAAACCCCGGTAACGCGATGTAAGCCGTTGGCCAGCCCTGACTGTTCCGTGGTGATGGCGCTCCAGCAGGCCAGGTTCAGCAGGCCTCGGTCTTTGGGAGGGATGCGTTGGAAGCGTTGGAATTTACCCCGCCAGCATCGCCAGCAGCACTGCTTCATCGATCACTGGAACGCCGAGCGTCAGCGCCTTGGCCAGCTTGCTGCCGGCCTCCTCGCCCGCCACCACGTAGTCGGTCTTTTTACTGACCGAGCCGGCAACCTTGCCGCCTGCGGCTTCCACCTTGTCCTTGGCCTCATCGCGGCTCAGGGTAGGTAGCGTGCCGGTGATGACAAAGGTTTTGCCCGACAGCGGCCGCGGCGCCCGGGCAGCGGGCTCGCCCTCTTCCCAGGTCACGCCGCAGGCGCGAAGCTGTTCGACCACCTCGCGGTTGTGCGGCTGCTCGAAAAAGGTGCGTATGCTTTGCGCGACGATGGGGCCGATGTCGCTGACTTCCAGCAGTTGCTCCTCGGTGGCGTCCATGATGGCATCGAGCTTGCCGAAGTGGCGTGCCAGTTCCTTGGCGGTGGCTTCGCCGACATGCCGTATGCCCAAGCCGAACAGGAAGCGCGGCAAGGTGGTGTGCTTGGATTTTTCGAGTGCTTCGAGCAGGTTGTTGGCAGATTTCTCGGCCATGCGCTCCAGGCCGGCCAGCGCCGTGAGGCCCAGCTTGTAGAGGTCGGGCAAGGTGCGGATGATGTTCGCGTCCACCAGTTGCTCAACCAACTTGTCGCCCAGGCCTTCGACCTCGACGGCGCGCCTGTGCGCGTAATGCAGGATGGCTTCCTTGCGCTGGGCGCCGCAGAATAGGCCGCCGGTGCAGCGGTAATCCGCCTCACCTTCTTCGCGCACGGCGTCAGAACCGCAGACCGGGCATTTACGCGGCATGGTGAATTGCAGCGCACCCTCAACACGTTTGTCCGGCAGCACGCCGACGACTTCAGGGATCACGTCGCCCGCGCGGCGCACGATGACGGTGTCGCCCACCCGCACATCCTTGCGGCGCGCCTCGTCCTCGTTGTGCAGCGTGGCATTGGTCACCGTGACACCGCCCACAAACACCGGCGCCAGCTTGGCCACGGGCGTGAGCTTGCCAGTGCGCCCCACCTGCACCTCGATGGCCTGCACCGTGGTGAGCTGTTCCTGTGCCGGGTATTTGTGCGCCACGGCCCAGCGGGGTTCGCGCGTGACAAAACCCATCTTCTTTTGCAATGCCAGGCTGTTGACCTTATAGACCACGCCGTCGATGTCATAGGGCAGGCTGTCGCGCTGCTTGCCGATGGCCTGGTGGAAGGCGATCAATTCAGGCGCGCCGTTGGCGAGCTGGGTCTGCGCCGCCACAGGAAACCCCCAGGAGCGCAAGGTGAGCAGCAGCTGGAAATGGCTCTCGAAGGCAGGCCCGCCCTCCTCCGCCGGCGTAATTTCACCCAGGCCGTAGGCGAAAAAGCTCAGGCGCCGCTGCGCGGCCAGAGCCGGGTCCAGCTGGCGCACGCCACCGGCCGCCGCATTGCGCGGGTTGACAAAGGTTTTCTCGCCTTTGGCGCCCTGCGCGATCTTCTCGCGTTGCTTCTCGTTGAGCGCTTCAAAGTCAGCGCGCCGCATATAAACCTCACCGCGCACTTCCATCACGGGCGGCGCATCGGCGGGCAGGCGGAGCGGTATCTGGTTGATGGTGCGGATGTTCTGCGTCACGTCCTCACCGACTTCGCCATCGCCGCGCGTGGCAGCCTGCACCAGAATGCCGCTCTCATAACGCAGGCTCATGGCCAGGCCGTCAAACTTGAGTTCGGCCACGTATTCAACCGGCGGATCCGATTCGGTCAGGCCCAGTTCCTTGCGCACGCGAGTGTCGAAGTTCTGCGCGCCGCTGGCCTCGGTGTCGGTCTCGGTGCGTATGCTGAGCATGGGCACCTTGTGGCGCACGCTGGCGAACTGGTCCAGCGGCTTGCCGCCCACGCGCTGGGTGGGCGAATCGGGCGTCAGCAGTTCGGGGTGGGCAGCTTCGAGCGCCTGCAGTTCCCTGAACAGCCTGTCGTATTCGGCATCGGGAACGCTGGGGTCGTCGAGCACATAGTAGCGATGGGCATGCTGGTGCAAAACCCGGTGCAGTTCATCGCGTTGTTGTGCGGCTGTCTTGGCTTTCTCCGACATCTCCGAGCGGTCCTTTTGGCTTATTTATAAACAAACGCCAGTTTAGGGGAGCCGCTGCCGGTTGCGGGCTGATCTACCAGCGGAACTCAAGATTTACAACTTTGGGGCTCCGCGTCCGGCCACACCAACGCAAACGATTTGATGCGCTTCCAGGCGGCGTCCTCCGTTTCCCTCCATTGCGCGAGTTGGCTGCGCGAGTGCTGAAATTCGACCACCATGCCTTCGCGCCGGAAGGCATGGCGGCAGATATCCCCTCCCTCGCGGCACAGAAGCCAAGTCGAAATTCTCCCGGTGTTATCCCGGCCTAAATACTGGAACTCCCTGCCGGACCACCCTCGCGAACCCACGGACTGCTTCTCTAGGCCGGCTTCAGTACCCACCGATTCGACCTTGTTGTTGCTGTCGTTCTGCGCCTGTCGGGCATGTAGGCGTTCAAGGTCGCACAGAGTGACGCGGACCTCGGAGTTGCTCATCTGCATGTCATAGGTCGGGTTTCCCGGCCGGGTCGGTAAAGGCCCGAAATCCCGGCCTTGCGCATAAAAAAGCAGAACTGGCAGTCGGTCCCCCGCACCGCCCCGATATTCGGCGGGAATATGCCATTGGCCGCGTCCAAGCCAGAAACTGGTGGCCGGTTCGACCACTTGGACCGTCGGCATCGCGGACAGGTTTTTGGCAAAGCTCAGCTGAGGCTCGCATGTCACCGGCCAGCCCATGAAATCCGACTCAAACTCACCGCGTCGATATGACCAGTAAAACCAATCCGGCGTCCGTACATCCCCGGCAACCAAGACTGCATGGCGCACGGAGCCGCGGTCAGCCTGCATTGAAAACCCCGATAGATCCCAGAATGTGCGGGCCGGGCGCTGCCCCTTTTCGGTACTGATGGTGAGGCAATAAGAACGGCCGGAGGCGGCCAGCTCAGCAGAATCCTGTACGGTCCCTGCCGAGCGGACTGACCATGTCATTAAAAAGAATACTGTGACCGCGCCAACCCACCTGAACACGCTGGCAGGACGCAAGAGAGAACTCAGCATCGACTCTGCATCGCCGCCCTTTGGCCAGAAAAAAGGCGTCAAAAAAAGCCAAGCAAACGCCAGCAGGCAGATCCCCAGATGTGTACTCCATCCAGAATCAAACCTCCTGTTGAGAAGAGTCACAGCCAAGCCGGTTGACAGCACGGCCAGGGTAGCGGAAACAAGAGCCCAGGTCAGCAGGTTTGCGGCACGAGCTTGCCCCGGCGCAACCTTCCCTGCCGGCTTGAAGAACGCGATTACAGCCCTGATGCCGATACCGATGATGAAGCCGACCATCGCGATGCCAAGAATGGCGATACCTATGCCGGAGAACGGCCCACCGCACGAGCCGCATTGCATGCGTTGCTCGTCAACCCATAAAACCGCGAAAGCCAGGAGAACCAAAAAGGTACACGGCATCAACCACAAACGAGGAATGGCCAGAGCGAACGCCAGCGGCACTCCGATGATGAAGATGGCGAACAAAAAAATTTCCACTGCGTAAGCCTCTTCCTGAAGAAAAGACCGCAGTCTCCTGGACCTGCGTGAGGCCTCTATGAAGAACGTGAAGCTAGCGTGAAGTAGCGCGGGCGCTGCTATCGCCGAATCAGCTGAACAGCCGACGGCCCAGCACCGACCCGGCCGATAAATCCCGGCTGTCCAGCGTGTCGTAAAGCTGCTCGAGGTCGGCGTGTATGACTTCCATCGCCTCGGGCCGGATCAGGTTGCCGTTGTCGTCGATGATCACGCCGTCCATGTTGGCGGCCAGGGCCAGCGCGGCTTCGCACATGCGCGCAAAAGGCTGCTCGGATCGCAGCACCTGCGGCACGTCCAACGACAGCGTGAGTTCGCGCAGGGCCGTCTGTTCAGGGTCTTCGGCCATGGCCGCCTGGGTGTCAAAGGACAGGCCCAGGATGGGCGCATGGCCCGGCTGGCTGGCCGGCAGCACCATGCGGCCGGGGATGGAGCCGGCCACAAAACCCAGCCGGGCCGCGCTTTGCTGCACGTAGCCGGGACTCCAGGCGGTGTTGACGGCGCGCAGCGTGAAGCTCAGCTGGGCATCATGCGCGCTGGCGAACTGGTCGAGTTCACGGGCGCGGGCGACCTCGTCCAGCATCTCAGGGAACTCGGGCTCACCGCCCACGGCATCGGCAAAGGCCTGGGCCTTCATGACAAATTCGGAGTACTCAATCTGGTTGAGCGCGCCTGTGCGGTTGGCCAGTTGCACGCCGCACTGGAAAGCGCTGTAGCGGTGGCCGGCCGTGGGGAATTCCCATTCCCCGGTCGCCACGCTGAGGCCCTCAATGCCAAAAGGCTTGCTCCCGACGCGGCGTGTGCCGGGCATGGCCGCCAGCGCGGCTTCGCCAGATACCGCGCCATCCAGGGCGATGGCCGCCATGGCGTCGATCAACACGTCCAGGCCCGGTTTGCGCTCGGGCGTGGTGAGCCGGGTCAGTGAGTTGAGGGAAGCCAGGCCCGAGTCGGCATCAAAGCTGGGCTCCAGGCGTTCGGGCTCACCTTCCGCTTCAGCCGCCGGATTCTGTACGGCCGTGGCCGTTTCCGTGACAGGCGCGGCTTCAGGGACGGCGCGTTTGGGCAAGTTACGCCGTGAGGACCAGGCGCTGTGGGCCACAACGCCGGCCAACACAAGGCCGCCCACCACCGCCAGACTGATTTGCAAAGTACTCATTACAGGGTCAGGCAGCCTCGGCAAAACCAATGGCGGCTTCCATGTCCACCGCCACGATGCGCGAGACACCCTGCTCCTGCATGGTCACGCCGATCAGCTGCTCAGCCATTTCCATGGCGATCTTGTTGTGGCTGATGAACAGGAACTGGGTTTCCTTGCTCATGGAGCGCACCAGCTTGGCATAGCGCTCGGTGTTGGCGTCATCCAGCGGCGCATCGACCTCATCCAGCAGGCAGAAAGGCGCGGGGTTGAGCTGGAAGATGGCGAACACCAGCGCGATGGCCGTCAGCGCCTTTTCGCCGCCGGACAGCAGGTGGATGGTCTGGTTCTTCTTGCCGGGCGGCTGGGCGATCACCTGCACGCCTGCATCGAGGATTTCCTCGCCGGTCATCATCAGCTTGGCGTTGCCGCCGCCAAAAAGCTCGGGGAACATGCGCCCGAAATGGCCGTTGACGGTGGCAAAGGTGCTCGAGAGCAGGTCGCGCGTTTCGATGTCGATCTTTTTGATCGCATCTTCCAGCGTAGTCATGGCTTCGGTCAGGTCTTTGGACTGTGAGTCCAGGAATTGCTTGCGTTCACGCGCGGCGCTCAGTTCGTCGAGCGCGGCCAGGTTGACGGCGCCCAGCGACTGGATTTCGCGGTTGATACGGTCGATTTCACCCTGCAGGCCCGTGAGGCGCACATTGCCGGACTGGATGGATTGCTCGACGGCGGCCAGGTCGGCCTGGGCGTCGGCCAGCAGTTGCTCGTATTGCTCGAAGCCCAGGCGCGCGGCCTGTTCCTTGAGCTGGAACTCGGTGATGCGCTGGCGCAGCGGGTCGAGCTCGCGCTCGAGCTGCAGGCGGCGCTCGTCGCTGGCGCGCAGCTTGCTGGTCAGGTCGTCGTACTGGCTGCGCTTGGCGCCCAGGTCGGCCTCGCGCTCGAGCTTCACGCTCAAGGCACTTTGCAGGCCCGCCTGCGCGGCCGCGTCTGTCAGGCGCGAGAGCTCTTCACGGGCCTGGGCTTCCTCGCTGGCGATGGAGGCGGCCTGCTGGGCGGCCATGTCGATGGAGCGGGTGAGCTCTTCGCGGCGCGAGGCCAGGCTGCGCAGCGCGAACGCGGCCTCCTGGGCCTGGCGCTCCAGCGTGCGCTGCTGTTCGCGCGACTCAGCGAGCTTGCGTTCGGTTTCGATGACACGATCGTCAAGCTGGGCGTGGCGCTCCTGGCTGTCGGCCAGCTGCATGTCGAGCTCTTCAAAGCGGCCTTCGGCCGTGACCTTGCGCTCCTGCAGCTCGCCCAGCTGGGCTTCGATTTCGGCCATGTCGGCCTGAATCTGCTCGCTGCGGGCTCGGGTCTGCTCGGCCAGTTGCGTGAGGCGCAACACTTCAACCTGCAGTTCGTGGGCGCGGCTCTGGCCTTCGGCCGTCTCACGGCGGGCCGTGGCCAGGCGCTGGGCGGCATCTGCGTAGGCGGCCTCGGCACGCACCAGCGCGGAACGGGCTTCCTCGCTGATCAGGGCCTGGGCCTTGAGCTGCTTGTCGAGGTTTTCGATCTCCTGGGCGCGGGCCAGCAGGCCGGCCTGCTCGGAATCCTGGGCATAAAAGCTCACGCTGTGGTGCGTCACGGCATGGCCGCTCTGCACGTAAATCACTTCGCCGGCCTGCAGCTTGTCGCGCGCAGCCAGCGCGTCGTCCAGGCTGGCGGCGGTGTAGCAGCCGTTGAGCCAGTCGCCCAGCAGCGCGGACTGGCCGGCGTCGTTCAGGCGCAGCAGCTCGGTCAAGGGCTTGAGGTTGATCGCGGGATTGACGCGCGCGGGCGCGGCGGCACTGGGCGGCGAATAGAAGGCAAGCTTGGCGGGCGGCGTGCCCTGCCCGTCGCTGCCGGCAAAGCCGCGCACCATGTCGAGCCGGCTGACTTCAAGCGCACCCAGGCGCTCACGCAGGGCGGCTTCGAGCGCATTTTCCCAGCCTTGCTCGATATGGATGCGGCTCCACAAGCCCTGCAGGCCGTCCAGGCCGTGCTTGGCCAGCCAGGGCTTGAGCTTGCCGTCGGTCTTGACCTTTTCCTGCAAGGCCTTGAGCGCCTCCATGCGGGCCGACAGGTCGGCACGCTTGGCGGATTCGGTGTTGACGGTCTGCTGCAGCGTACGGCGCTCTTCGTCGAGCTGCGGAACGCTCTCGGTCAATTCGTGCAGGCGGGCCTCGGCTTCCGCCTGGGCTTCCTGCGCCGCGGCGAACTGCGTATTGAGGTTGGCCAGGCGGGCTTCGTCTGGCGCATTGAGCGCATTGCGGTCGGCGGTGAGTTTTTCCAGGCGCAGGTTCAGGGTGCGGGTCTGCTCCTCGATGTTGCGCTGGTCGGCGGCCAGCACCTGGATCTGCTGCTGAACCTGGCCCACACTGGTACGCTGTTCGTTGGCCTTGGCCTGCGCCTGGCGCAGCGCGTCTTCAAGGGCGGGCAGTTGCGCCAGGTGCTCTTCGGTCTGCGCGGCCAGCAATTCGGCCTTTTCCTCGGCCTCGATGGCCTGCGCGGCCAGGCTTTCGGTTTCGACGGCGGCGTCTTCCTTGCGGGTCGCCCATTGCGCGGTCTGCTCCTTGAGCTGGTTCAGCCGCTGCTCGACGCGCTGGCGGCCGTCGACCACGAAGCGGATTTCGGCTTCCAGCCGGCCGACTTCGGCGCTCGCTTCATAAAGCTTGCCCTGGGCCTGGTTGACCTGGTCGCCAGCCGCATAGTGCGCCTGGCGGATGGTTTCGAGGTCGGCCTCGATGTGGCGCAAGTCGGCCACGCGGCTTTCCAGGTCGTTCACGGCCTTTTCGGCATCGGCCTTGACCTTGGCCTGGTCGGCTTCGCTTTCGCCGCGCTTGAGGAACCACAGCTGGTGCTGCTTCAAGGTGGCGTCGGCATGCAGGGTGTTGTAGCGCATGGCCACTTCGGCCTGCTTTTCGAGCCGCTCAAGGTTGGCGTTGAGTTCGCGCAGGATGTCTTCGACGCGGGTCAGGTTCTCGCGCGTGTCGGAAAGGCGGTTGGCCGTCTCGCGGCGGCGCTCCTTGTACTTGGAGACGCCGGCGGCTTCCTCGAGGAAGAGGCGCAGTTCCTCGGGCTTGGACTCGATGATGCGGCTGATGGTGCCCTGGCCGATGATGGCGTAGGCGCGCGGGCCCAGGCCGGTGCCCAGGAACACGTCCTGCACGTCGCGGCGGCGCACCGGCTGGTTGTTGATGTAGTAGCTGGAGGTGCCGTCGCGCGTCAGCACGCGCTTGACGGCGATCTCAACAAACTGGCCCCACTGGCCGCCGGCGCGGTGGTCGGCGTTGTCGAACACCAGCTCCACGCTGGAGCGGCTGGCCGGCTTGCGCGAGGTGGTGCCGTTGAAAATGACGTCCTGCATGGACTCGCCGCGCAGTTCGGATGCCTTGCTCTCACCCAGCACCCAGCGCACCGCGTCCATGATGTTGGACTTGCCGCAACCGTTGGGGCCCACCACCCCCACCAGCTGGCCCGGTAACACGAAATTGGTGGGTTCCGCGAATGACTTGAAACCTGATAGCTTGATCGAATTGAGACGCACGGCTGTCCCTGTTTTTGCGAGCCCGAGGCTAAGCTGTTGATTTTTATAGCGTTTTTTACGACAACGCTGGTATATCGGGTGCCGCTTTCGGCAAGCGGCACGGTCCGCCATGTTACCCGAGCGGGACAAGGATTTTGCCGGGAAAAAGGCCCTTGACGGGCCCGGCGTGAAACACTTTGCTACGTACAAAGCGGGGCGGCTGCCAAGCCTGCCGACCTGTCGTCACGTGTCGGCCTGCAATTGCCCTTGTTGCCATCGCTGCCGCGGCATGACGCCTGGGGTTCAAGCTATCAATTTGGCAGCGCCATGACCCCGGACGGGGTGCGGGTCCGGTGACCGGTCATTTTGGGGTCGGCTGCAGGCTTGATAATCCGGGTATGAATCCCCTGCTTTCCCGCCTCCAGCCCTACCCTTTTGAGCGGCTGCGCCAGTTGCATGCCGACGTCACCCCCAACCCTGCCTATAAGGCCATCAGCTTAGGCATAGGCGAACCCCGCCATGCCACGCCGCAGCTGATCAAGGATGCGCTGACGGCCAGCCTGAGCGGCCTGGCCAGCTATCCGGCCACCCTGGGCGAACCGAAATTGCGGCAGGCGATGGCCGGCTGGATGTCCCGCCGCTACGGCCTGAAGCTGGACCCCGCCACGCAAATCCTGCCCGTCAACGGTTCGCGCGAGGCGCTGTTCTCGCTGGCGCAGACCGTGCTGGATGCCAGCAAGCCCGGGGCCACCGTGGTCTGCCCCAACCCCTTCTACCAAATTTACGAGGGCGCGGCCCTGCTGGCGGGCGCCCAGACCTGGTTCGCCCCCAGCGACCCGGCGCGCAATTTCGCGGTCGACTGGGCCGGCGTGCCCGAGGAAGTCTGGGCCAGGACCCAGCTGGTGTTTGTCTGCTCGCCGGGCAACCCCACGGGCGCCGTGATGTCGTTGGATGAATGGAGGCTGTTGTTCGAGCTCAGCGACCGCCACGGCTTTGTGATCGCCTCCGACGAGTGCTACAGCGAAATCTACTTCCGCGACGAAGCACCCCTGGGCGGCCTGCAGGCGGCGGCCAGCCTGGGCCGGCATGATTTCAAGAACCTGGTGTCGCTCACCAGCCTCTCCAAGCGCAGCAATGTGCCCGGCCTGCGCAGCGGCTTTGTGGCCGGTGACGCCGCCCTGATCAAGCCCTTTTTGCTCTACCGCACCTACCACGGCAGCGCCATGAGCCCGGTGGTGCAGGCGGCCAGCATCGCGGCCTGGAATGACGAGCAACACGTGGTGGACAACCGCGCCATGTACCGCGAGAAATTCGCCAAGGTCACGCCCATGCTCTCGGCCGTGATGGACGTTGCCCTGCCCGATGCGGGCTTTTACCTGTGGGCCGGAATCCCCGAAACCTTCAAGGGCTCGGACACCGCGTTTTCACGCGAGCTGCTCGCTCTCTACAATGTCGTGGTGTTGCCGGGCAGCTACCTGGCGCGCGACGCGCAGGGGCACAATCCCGGCGCAGGCAGAATTCGCATGGCACTGGTGGCAGAAACCGCCGAATGCGTGGAAGCGGCGCAGCGCATCGTTCAATTCATCCAATCCAAAGCTCACTAGCTCACTGAACAACAAGACTGAAACCAACATGACACAAGACAACCTTCAAAGCACCATCGACGCCGCCTGGGACAATCGTGCGAACCTCTCGGCCCAATCGGCTCCCAAGGAAGTGCTGGACGCCGTCGAGCACACCATCGCTCAGCTCAACAGCGGCAAGCTGCGTGTGGCCACCCGCGAAGGCGTGGGCCAGTGGACCACCCACCAGTGGATCAAAAAGGCCGTGCTGCTGAGCTTTCGCCTGAAGGACAACGAGTTGATGCGCGCCGGCGACCTGGGCTTTTTCGACAAGGTGCCCACCAAGTTCGCCCACCTGAGCGAAAGCGAAATGCGCGCCACCGGCGTGCGCGTGGTGCCGCCCGCCGTGGCGCGCCGCGGCAGCTACATCGCCAAGGGCGCGATCCTGATGCCCAGCTACGTCAACATCGGCGCCTGGGTTGGCGAAGGCACCATGGTCGACACCTGGGCCACCGTAGGCAGCTGCGCGCAAGTCGGCAACAACGTTCACCTCTCCGGCGGCGTGGGCCTGGGCGGCGTGCTCGAACCCCTGCAAGCCAACCCCACCATCATTGAAGACAATTGCTTTATCGGCGCGCGCTCCGAGGTCGTCGAAGGCGTGATCGTGGAAGAGAACTCGGTCATTTCCATGGGCGTCTACATCGGCCAGAGCACGCCGATTTACGACCGCGAAGCCGACACCGTCACTTACGGCCGCGTTCCCGCGGGCTCCGTGGTGGTTTCGGGCAACCTGCCTAAGGCCGGGGGCAAATACAGCATGTATTGCGCGGTGATCGTCAAGCGCGTGGACGCCAAGACGCGTTCCACCACCAGCCTGAACGACCTGCTGCGGGATTGAGCCCCTTGCATGGTGGCTTGATGAATAGATTGAAAATGATCGGGAGCGGACTATGAGCACGATGGAAAGAATCCTTCGTTTGATGGCGGACAAAAAAGCATCCGACGTGTACCTGTCGGCCCATTCGCCCGCCCTGATCAAGATCAACGGCCAGGCCATCCCCATCAATGCGCAGATCCTGCCGCCGGACGCGCCACGCAACCTTCTGGCCGAGGTGGTTCCGCCCGAGCGCATCGAGGAGCTGGAGGAGATCGGCGAGCTCAACATGGCCTTGCCTATCGCCGACCTGGGCAATTTCCGGATCAGCGCCTTCCGCCAGCGCAGCACCTATGCCGCAGTGATCCGTTTCATTCCCAGTGAAATTCCGCCGCTGGATACCCTGAACGTGCCGCCCATCCTCGCGGACCTGATCATGGAAAAGCGCGGCTTGCTGCTGATGGTGGGCTCCACCGGCGCCGGCAAGAGCACTACGCTGGCCGCGATGATGGACTACCGCAATGAAATCTCGCTGGGCCACATCCTCACCATCGAGGATCCTGTCGAATTCCTGTTCACCAACAAGAAGTCGGTCATTAACCAGCGCGAGGTCGGCAGCGACACGCAGTCCCTGCAGGTGGCGCTCAAAAATGCGCTGCGCCAGGCGCCCGACGTGATCCTGATCGGCGAAATCCGCGATCGCGAAACCATGTCGGCCGCCATTGCCTATGCGCAATCGGGCCATTTGTGCCTGGCTACCATGCACGCGAACAACAGCTACCAGGCGCTCAACCGTATCCTGAGTTTTTACCCGGTGGAAGTGCGCAGCACCATGCTGGGCGACCTGGCCGCGGCGCTCAAGGCCATCGTGTCGCAGCGCCTGCTGCGCACGCAGGAAGGCGGCCGCACGCCGGCTGTCGAGATCATGCTCAACACCAAGCTGATCGCCGAATTGATTGAAAAAGGCGACTTCTCCGGCGTCAAGGAAGCGATGGAAAAATCCATGGCCGAGGGCTCGCAGACTTTCGAGCAGGCCATCGCCAGGTTGATCGTGGAAGGCACGGTCACCCGCAAGGAAGGCATCACCTACGCCGATTCGCCGACCAACCTGATGTGGCGCCTGGAGAACGACTTCGCCGTCAAGGCCAAGGCGCTGGAGCCCGAAGAGGATCCGGACGACGAACCGTCCTTCACCGAGATCACGCTGGACGTGAAACACTGAAAACACGACAGCGCTCGTCTATTCGGGCCGGCTCCCACGCGATTGAACGACCATGTCCCGAACCCTGCACCTCACCGAGCAACTCATTGCCCGCCCTTCCGTCACGCCCGACGACGCCGGCTGCCAGACCCTGCTGATTGAGCGGCTGGCGCCCCTGGGCTTCCAGTGCGAAACCATCATCAGCGGCCCCGACAGCTTTCGCGTAACCAACCTCTGGGCCAAGCGAAGCGGCGAAGCTTCATCCGGCTCGGCGCCGGCCAGGACCCTGGTGTTCGCCGGCCATACCGACGTCGTGCCCACCGGTCCGCTGGACCAGTGGCAAAGCCATCCGTTCACGCCCAGCCATCGCGACGGCAAACTCTACGGACGCGGGGCCGCGGACATGAAAACCTCCATCGCTGCCATGGTGGTGGCGGTTGAGGAATTCCTGGCCACCCACCCGGACCCAACCCTGTCCATCGCCTTCCTTATCACCAGTGACGAGGAAGGCCCGGCGGTCGATGGAACAGTCATGGTTTGCGAGCAGCTCAAGGCGCGCGGCGAGGTGCTGGACTACTGCATCGTGGGTGAGCCCACCTCGGTGGCCAAGCTGGGCGACATGATCAAGAACGGCCGGCGCGGCACCATGAGCGGAAAGCTCTCCATCAAGGGCGTGCAAGGCCATATCGCCTATCCGCACCTGGCCAAAAACCCGATACACCTGTTCGCACCCGCCCTGGCGGAACTGGTGGCCACCGAGTGGGACAAGGGCAATGCCTTCTTCCCGGCCACCAGCTGGCAGGTGTCCAACATCCACGGCGGCACCGGCGCGTCCAACGTGATTCCGGGTGAACTGGTGGTGGACTTCAATTTCCGCTTCTGCACCGAATCCACGCCGGAAAGCCTGCAGCAACGCCTGCAGGCCTTGCTGAGCCGGCACCGGCTTGACTACGACCTCAAATGGACGCTGGGCGGCCTGCCCTTTCTGACCACGCCCGGCACGCTGGTCGATGCGGTGCGCGGCGCCATCCAGGCCGAGACCGGGCTGGAAACTGAACTTTCCACCACGGGTGGTACGAGCGACGGGCGTTTCATCGCCAAGATCTGCCCGCAGGTCATCGAGTTCGGCCCTCTCAACGCCACTATCCACAAGATCAACGAGAACGTGCCAGTGGACTCGCTGGATCCGCTCAAGAACATCTACAAGGGCGTGCTGGAACGGCTGGCGGCGGCATGAGCAAGGCCGCGACACCGCTGACGGTGCTGGCGCTGGTCGAGCAGATGGCGGCCAGGCTGGATGCCGCGGGCTTGAGCTTTGCCGATGGTTTCGGCCAGGGCACGACCAACGCTTTCGACGAAGCCGCGTGGCTGGTGCTCTGGAAGCTGGGCCTGCCGCTGGACGACCTGGATTCGGTGGAGAAACGCCCTGTGAGCGCCGAAGAAGAAGCCGAGGTCGCCGCGCTGCTGGATGCGCGCATCAGCAGCCGTAAGCCGGCCGCCTACCTCACGAATGAAGCCTGGCTGATGGGCCTGCCGTTTTACGTCGACGAGCGCGTGATCATCCCGCGCTCCCTGATCGCTGAGCTTCTGGCCGATGCCAGCATAGATCCCTGGCTGGGCGAGCACACCCACCGCGTGCTCGACCTCTGCACCGGCAACGGCAGCCTGGCCGTGCTGGCGGCCCTCACCTATCCCGACGTGGTGGTGGACGCCGCGGACATCAGCCTGGACGCCCTGGCCGTGGCCCGCATCAATGTGGACCGCCATCACCTGGACGGCCGCATCACGCTGATCGAGTCCGACGGCCTGGCCGCCTGTGCGGGGCTGTATGACCTGATCCTGTGCAACCCACCTTATGTCAATGCGGCCAGCATGGCCGCCCTTCCCCCTGAATTCCGCGCGGAACCGGGCCTGGCGCTGGCCGGCGGCACGGACGGCATGGACTTCATCCGGGGGCTTTTGCAGAACGCGGCACGCCATATGAGCGAAAATGCGGTCCTGGTGCTGGAAATCGGCAACGAGCGCGAGAATTTCGAGCGCGCCTTCCCGACGCTTGAACCGCTGTGGTTTGAAACCAGCTCGGGCGCCGACCAGGTCCTGCTGCTGACGCGCGAACAACTGGCCTGAAGCGCAGCCCCGGCCGGGGTGGCTAAGTGCCTTGCGCCACCCGATGAATTTTTCCTGAAGTTTCCAACGCAATGATTACCCTCAAAAACGTCGTGCTGCGCCGCGGCGCCAAAGTGATTCTGGACGGCGCATCCGTCACCCTCAACCCGGGCGAAAAAATCGGGCTGGTGGGGCGTAACGGTGCGGGCAAGTCCTCGTTGTTCGCCATGCTCAACGGCACGCTGCATGAAGACGGCGGCGATTTCTCGATCCCGGCGCAGTGGAGCATGGCGCAGGTGGCGCAGGACATGCCCGAAACCGAGCAGAGCGCGACGGCGTTTGTGGTCGACGGCGATGTGGTGCTGATGGCCGCGCAGGCCGAGGTGGAGGCAGCCGAAGCCAGCGGCGACGGCGACCGCATGGCCCATGCCTATACAGCGCTGTACGACGCCGGGGCGCATGATGCGCAGGCGCGTGCCCAGGCCCTGATTCTCGGCCTGGGTTTCAAGGTCAACGAGCTCGACAACCCGGTCAACAGTTTTTCGGGCGGCTGGCGAATGCGCCTGCAGCTGGCGCGCGCGCTGATGTGTCCCTCCGACCTGCTGCTGCTCGACGAACCCACCAACCACCTGGACCTGGACGCACTGGTCTGGCTCGAAGCCTGGCTCAAAAAATACCAGGGCACCATGCTGGTCATCAGCCATGACCGCGAGTTCCTCGACGCCGTGACCGACGTCACCGTGCACATCGAAAACGCCAAGCTGACCCGATACGGCGGCAACTACAGCAAGTTCGAGGACCTGCGCGCCGAACAGATGGCCTTGCAGCAAACCGCGTTCGCCAAACAGCAGGAAAAAATCGCCCACCTGCAGAAATTCATCGCGCGCTTCAAGGCCAAGGCCAGCAAGGCCAAGCAGGCGCAAAGCCGGGTCAAGGCGCTGGACCGCATGGAAAAGGTCGCACCGCTGCTGGCCGAAGCCGAGTTCACCTTCGAATTCAAGGAGCCGGCCAACCTGCCCAATCCCATGCTGTCGATGCAGGACGCCTTCTTCGGCTATCCGCCGCCCGAAGGCGCTCCCGCAGGCACGCCGCCCACGGTCATCGTGCAGAACGTCAGCAAGTCGGTGCTGGCCGGCCAGCGCATAGGCATCCTGGGCGCCAACGGCCAGGGCAAGTCCACGCTGGTCAAGACCGTAGCGCGCGCTTTGGCCCCCATCAGCGGCGAAATGACCGAGGGCAAGGGCCTGAACATCGGCTACTTCGCCCAGCAGGAGCTCGACGTGCTGCGCCCGGCCGACACACCGCTGGAGCACATGATCCAGCTCGCCAAGGAAGTCACCGCCGCCGGGAAAATCAGCGGCCAGCAAACCCGCGAACAGGACCTGCGCGCCTTCCTGGGCATGTTCAATTTCAGCGGCGACATGGTCAAGCAGGCCGTGGGCAGCATGAGCGGCGGCGAAAAAGCCCGGCTGGTGCTGTGCATGATCGTGTGGCAGCGCCCCAACCTCCTGCTGCTCGACGAGCCGACCAACCACCTGGACTTGGCCACGCGCGAAGCGCTGTCGATGGCGCTCAACGAATTCGAGGGCACGGTGATGCTGGTCAGCCATGACCGCGCGCTGCTGCGGGCCGTCTGCGACGAGTTCTGGATGGTCTCGCGCGGCGGTGTCGCGCCCTTTGACGGCGACCTCGACGACTACCAGCGCTACCTGCTTGACGAAGCCAAGCGCCAGCGCGAAGAAGCCAAGAAGACCGGCGGCGCGACCCAGGCCGCCGCCAAGGCAGCCGCGCCGGCCACAACCGTTGAAGAGAAAAAGCCCGTACCGCGCGAGACGCCCGAGCAGCGCAAGCTCGACGCGCAGCGCCGCCAGCAGCAGGCCGAAGCCACCAAGCCGCTGCGCAAGGAAATCGAAAAAATCGACCAGCGCATGAAGGCACTGGGCACCGAGCAAAGCAACCTGCAGGCCTTGCTGGCCAGCACGACCACGCCGGCAGAACTGGCCCAGGCCGGCAAGCGCCTCAAGGCCATTGAGGGCGAAATAGGCATGCTGGAAGAACGGTGGCTGGAGCTAAGCGAACAGCTGGAGACCACCGCGGTATAAAGTGAGCGCTGGGCTCGCCGGCCCCGGGGGTGCCTCACCGGCGGGATTCATTTTTGAAAGGGTTTGATCCATGCCCACCGCCCTGCAAATGGCGTCTGGCGACGCCGCCCTCGCGGCCGCCGTCAAACGCAGCCGCAAACTGCTCAACAAGCGCGCCGTGGTCGCTGCCGCGGCCAGCGCCGTGCCGGTTCCCGGCCTCGACTGGATGGTCGATGCGGCCATGCTGTCCCAGCTCATTCCCGAGATCAACAAGGAGTTCGGCCTCACGCCGCAACAGCTCGACCAGCTTGAGCCGAAAAAGCGCGACCAGGTGCAAAAAGCCGTGACCCTGGTGGGCTCGGTGCTGATCGGCAAGTTCATCAGCCGCGACCTGGTCATCAAGGCCGCCACCAAGATAGGCGTGCGCCTCACGGCCAAGCAGGCCGCCAAGTACGTCCCCCTGGCCGGCCAGGTCGTCGCGGCCGCCGTCGGCTATGCGGCCATCCGCTACTTCGGCGAGGAGCACATGAAGGATTGCATACGGGTGGCAAGGCAGGCGCAGCTGGATGTGCCGGCGCTGGGCTATTCGGCCTGAGCCCACGACTTTCCCCGCGCAAAAGACAAAAGGACCTGGCCTTTCGGCCAGGTCCTTTTGAGGTCTGGTGGGTTCTGACAGATTCGAACTGTCGACCTACGGATTAAGAGTCCGCTGCTCTACCAACTGAGCTAAGAACCCGAAACTTGGTGGGACCAGCGGGGGTCGAACCCACGACAAACGGATTAAAAGTCCGCTGCTCTACCAACTGAGCTATGGTCCCAAGGCATATCGCGCGGTTTCCCTTTCGATACATCCCGGTTTTTACTGCTTTGAGGGCAGCAAAGCCTTGAATTATAGCGTGGTTTTTTAGCGCGCCGCAAAAACTCAGGCCGCAATTTTATCGAGCGCCCAGCCGGCCGCGCACTGGCCGAAAGTGGAGGTCACGCTGACCACTGACCCGTAGCCGTGGCAGTTCAGGCTGCCGTCGCTCTGGGCCGCGGCGGAAGGCTGCAGCACGGCCTCGCGGCTGAACACGCAGGCCACACCCATCTTGCCTTTGCGCGCCGCGCCGTGCTCTTTGCGCAGCCGGTAGCGCAGTTGCGCCAGCAAGGGGTCGTGCGTGACCAGGGAGAGGTCGTCAATGTCGACCTTGTGCGCCAACCGCTTGCCGCCAGCGGCGCCCACGCTGATCAGGTTCACTTTGTTGGCAATCGCCCACGCGGCCATGGCCGTCTTGGCTTTGACCTGGTCGCAAGCGTCGATCACGGCCAGCCGCTTGCGGTCAAAGCCGGGTTCAAGGCCGAGGATGCCCGGCCAGTTGGCGGCATCAACAAACTCCTCGATACCGTCCACGCGGCAGCCTGGGTGGATCTGGGCAATGCGTTCGCGCATGGCCTGCACCTTGGCCTGGCCCAGGGTACTGTCCAGCGCATGGACCTGGCGATTGATATTGGATTCAGCGATGTGGTCGAGGTCTATCAGGGTCAGCCGGGCCACGCCACTGCGGGCAGCGGCTTCAGCAGCCCAGGAACCCACGCCACCCAGGCCAACGACCACGACGTGCGCCTCTCGTATGCGCTGCGCTCCCGCCGCACCATAGAGGCGCGACAGGCCGCTGAAGCGGCGCTCCAGGTCGGCAGGGAGTTCTTCAATGGGGCAGGCCATGGGAATGAAGAATGCGCCCTCAGGCGGAGCGCTCAAGCCGCCAGATCTGGTACTTCAGGCCTGCGACGCAACCGGCCAGAATGGCAGCCAGCGCCACAAAGCTCGTGAAACTCAGGGTCGAGATGCCCGACAGCCCCTGCCCCACCGTGCAGCCCATGGCGCAGACACCCCCCACGCCCATCAGCGTGGCGCCCACCAGATGGTTGGCGGTGTCTTCCGCGTCGCGAAAGCCCTCCCACCGGAAACTGCGCGACAGCAAGGCATAGAGGGCTGATCCAAGCACCACGCCGAACACCGACACAATGCCCAGCGTGAGAACCTTGCTCTTGTCGCTGAAGAACATCAGCCAATCCACGGTATAAGCCACGGGGGAGACAAAACTCAAGGCCTCGGCCCGGCCTGAGTTGGTGGCCAGGAAGGCCTCCTGCAGCGTTTCGGGGTGCTCGGCCACATAACCCAGGCGCCCGCTGACCCACCACATGGCCACGATGACGCCGCCTATGCCCAGGCCGGCGAGCAGGTTGTCGAAACGGCGGAACTCCTCGGCGAACAAGGCCCAGACGATCAGGCCCATGCCGATGAGGATGGCCAGGCCTATGCCGGCGGCTGGCGGCGTGATGCCGATGGCGCCCGCAACCCAGTTGGGCAAGGTCGCATTGCCCGTGAAATCAACCGCCACCTTGTCGACGGTGGCCACGCGGACCACGGCGGTGATGCCCTTGAGCGTGGCGAAAGCCGCGATGCCCATCACGGCAAACACCACGACGGATTTGAGGCTGCCACCGCCTATGCGCACCAGCGTCTTGCTGCCGCAACCCGAAGCCAGCACCATGCCGAAACCGAACATGGCCCCACCCACCAGCGCCGAGAGCCAGATAAAGCGGTTGGAAGCGTAAAGCGTCTTGGCGGGGTCGATGATGCCGGCCGCGGCCATGGTGAAGAAACCGATCATGGCCACGCCTATGGCCATACCCCACATGCGCATGCGGGTCCAGTCGCCCATGTTCACGATGTCGCTGACAGCGCCCATGGTGCAGAAATGGGTGCGCTGGGCAATCGCGCCAAAAACCATCGCGAGAACGAAAGCGGCCCAGAGAACCTGGGCCGTGAGACTGTTGAGTGCGGAGATGTCCATCCCCCAATTTTAGGGGCGAACGGTGGAGGCGAACGAACTCGCCTCCCGGGGCATGCCGAATGGCCTGCCCGGGTCGCGGCTTACTTCAGCTTGGCCAGGCGTTCCTTGGCGACGGAGGCTGCTTCGGCCTGCGGATAGGCCTTGATCAGGTCTTCCAGCGTCTTTCGGGCCGACTTGGCATCCTTGAGCTCAATCTGGCAATTGGCCAGCGAGAGCAGTGCTTCCGGCGCGCGCATGTGGTCGGGCTCTGCCGTCACCAAGGCGCGGAAATTGGTCACCGCGTCGCGGTAGTTGCGCAAGGCGTACTGCGCATTGCCGAGCCAGAACAAGGCCGAGGCCCGGTAGCCGGTTTGCGGATAACGCTTCAGGAAAGCAAGGAAGCTGGTCTGCGCGGCCGGGAAGTCACCTTTGCGAAGCGTGGCCAGCGCAGCCTCAAATTCCTGCCTCTCGGCCGGTTCGGCAACAAACTCCTTGCCGTCCACGTTGACCTTGCCGGGCTCGAATTTGCGCAGGCGCTCGTCCATGCCGGTCGTCAGGTCCTTCTGGCTGCGCTGCATCTCGGCCACGGCACGCGCAAGGTTTTCATTCTGCCCGCGCATGGCGGCGAGTTCGTTGCGCAAGGCTTCGATCTGGTTGGACAGGTCGAGCAGGCTGCGGCGCAGTTGCGCATTGTCCTCGGTGGTCCTGCGCAGCTCTTCGGCCGTGCGGGTTTGCGCAGCATCAACTTTCTGGCGCAAGTCGAGTATCGCGCGGCGGGCCTCGTCGTCTTCAAACAAGCCGGCATGCGCATTAAACGCGAGCAGGCCGGCCGCAAAGGTCGCGGCGATCCGGAACGTCTTCACGGTCGATGTCCGGCTTAGCGGTAGCTGAGTTCAGCGCGGCGGTTCTTCGCCATGGCTTCCTCGTCGGAGCCCTGGACCGCGGGTTTTTCCTTGCCGAAGCTCACGGCTTCGACCTGGGCATCGGCCACGCCCAGCAGGCCCAGCGCGCGGCGGACTGCCTCGGCACGCTTCTGGCCCAGGGCCAGGTTGTACTCGCGCCCGCCGCGCTCGTCGGTATGGCCTTCGATGGACATCTTGCGGCCCTTGTTAGCAGTCAGATACTTGGCGTGGGCTTCGATGATGCCCTGGAATTCAGGTTTGACCACATAGCTGTCGAAGTCAAAGTAAATCACCTTGGCCACATTGGCTGGGCCGGCGAGCGAGGCGTCGGCACCTTCGACCTTCACGGCTGCGACACCCGTGCCGGTGGCGCCCGGGTCACCCTGCTGCGTAGTCTGGCCCGTGCGGTCCTCAACAGGAACGTCGTTGAGCTTGACGCCGGAGCCGCAAGCCGTCAGCGTGGCCGCCAGGATCAAGGAGGAGATGATGGAAAAAACGGTGCGTTTCATGAAGTACCTCTGGAAGAAAAAAGCTTGGTCAAAAATGAATGTTGACGCGTTGTGGCTCAACGCTGGAAGGGACCCCAATCGGGTTCCCGGATGTCGCCGCTGGCACCAGAGAGCTTGGCTTTGATCTTGCCGTCCAGCGTGGTGGTCATCAGTGCTTCCCGGCCCTGCTGCTGGGTGGCATAGACGATCAGGCGGCTGTTGGGCGCGAAGCTCGGGCTCTCGTCGGCCGTGGTTTCGGTGATTGGAGTGACCGTCCCGGTGGCAAGTTCCATGACGTGCAGCTTGAAGGCGCCACCCACGCGGGAGACGTACGCCATCCAGCGCCCGTCGGGGCTGATCGCGGGGGAAATGTTGTAGCTTCCGGTGAAGGTGACGCGCTCGGCATTGCCGCCATTGGGGCTCATGCGGTAGATCTGCGGAGCGCCACCGCGGTCGCTCACGAAGTAGATGTAGCGGCCGTCGGGCGAGAAGGCCGGCTCGGTGTCAATGCTGGACGACTGGGTCAGCCGTTTCGGATCACCCCCGTTGAGGCCGATGGCATACAGCTGCGAGCCGCCATCGCGGCTCAGTGTCGCGACCAGCTGCTTGCCATCCGGCGACCATGCCGGCGCGCTGTTGGAACCGCGGAAGTTGGCCAGCAGGCGCCGCTTGCCGCTGGCCACGTCATGCGCGTAAATCACAGGCTTGCGCGACTCAAAGGACACATAGGCCAGTTGAGTGCCGCTCGGCGACCAGGCAGGCGAGATGATGGGCTCAGGGCTGGTCAGGGCCGACTGCGCGCCCTCCCCGTCGGAGTCGGCGACCCAGAGGTTGTATTTCTGGGCCGCCTTGGTCACATAGGCAATGCGCGTCGAGAAGATGCCCTTCTCGCCGGTCAGCTTTTCATAGACAAAATCGGAGATGCGATGCGCCGACAGGCGCAGATCGGCTGGACCCACGGTATAGCTCTGGCCGCCCAGGTCCTGCCCACGCACGATGTCCCAGAGGCGCAGGCGCACGTCGTAGCGGCCGTCGGCCAGAGGCGTCACGCTGCCCGTGACCATGGAGTCGGCGCCCTTTTGCCGCCAGGCGGCGAGGTCCGGCCGGGTGTTCTCGTCGGCGGTGACGCCTGTGGTGTCTACCGGGCGGAACATGCCACTGCGTTCAAGGTCGGCCCGCACGATGCTGCCGATTTTTTGCGGCGCCTGCGCGTCCCCACGAAACGCAGCGACCGCAATGGGCAGCTGGGTCAGGCCAACACCGGAAACCTCGACACGGAATTGCGCGAAGGCGGGCAGGACGGGGACGGTGCTTGCCGCCAGCAGGCTGACAAGGGTACGGCGGCGTAGAAAAGGTGCATTGCTCATAGGGGAGAGTTGGATCCGTTCAGGGAGGTTATTTTGACGGAGGATTTGACGCCGGGAGGCGGCTCAAGTTCACGAAGCCCTTTTTCGGCCAGAATCACATCGGTTTTCATGCGCTCAAGCACCCTTTTTTTGTTGATGGATTCCTGGTCGCGCGGATTCTCGCGGTGCCAGAGGTGGAAAACTTCCGTGCCCATGAAACCGTCTTTTCGATAGACACCCAGGTGATGGAGCCTGAGCACGAGGTCGGCATCTTCGTGCCCCCATCCCTCGAAGGTCTCGTCAAATCCATTGACATCGGCAAAGTCGGTGCGCCAGACACCCAGGTTGCAGCTGCGTATGCCATGCCAGTGAAAGTCCTGTTTTACCCTGAATAAACGCCGCGGCCAGCGGAACAGGTGCAATAATTTGTTGCTGCCTCCCGAGAGCCGCGCCCCCAGCCAGAACCATACAGGACGGCTGGGCAGGTCCATAGCGCCATTGACTACAGCTTCTGTCAGACGTTGGCTGATAAGCACCCGGCTGCCATTCACAAAGCAGCCTTTTTCGGCAAGCCGCGTGTGCGCGGCCACAAAAGACTTGTTGGGCACGCAGTCGCCATCGAGAAAGACCAGGTAATCGCCTTTAGCCTGGCTGGCCCCCAGATTGCGGGCGCGTGCCGCGGTAAAGCCCACATCGGGGTGCCAGACGTGCCGAGCCGGGCATTTGAACGCCGGGCATTGGTCGAAGAGCATCTGCACCTGCTCGGGCCGCGAGCCGTCATCGGCCACCAGCACCTCGTGACGCTCATCGCACTGTGCAGCCAGCGACCGCAGCACGGCGAGCAAAGCGTCGCTGCGGTTGTAGGTCAAGACGATAAAACTGATTTTCATCGCCCGCCCGACGCTCCTTTTCCGCCCTCGCCCCGCTGCAACAGCCACAGTTTCAGGTAACGGTAATACGTGCCCTCGGCATTGGAGATCGCCAGGACCAAGCCCATCCTGCCGTCAAGAAAGCCCAGGCGCAGAAAGTAGGTGCGAATAAAAGCCCACATGCCATGCCCCACGGCCTTGCCAACCGAAGCCGTTTTGCGCTTTTCTAGAAGGCTTTGCGCGCCGGCCGTGGAATAGCGGTTTGCCTTGTCCAGGACCGCCTCGAAGTTGCGGAAACTCTCGTGCAATAGCTGCGAGCGTAACTGGCCGATCGGCCTTTCGGTCACGAGCCTTTCGTGGACCAGGTCATCGCTGAAATGAGCTGTGGTGCGCCGGAACAAGCGGGTGACCCGGTCAGGGTACCAGCCCGAATGGCGCATGTACTGCCCGCAATAGCTCGAGAGCCGGGGAAAGGAATACACGTCGAAGGCCGGAGCCCGCAGGCAGGCCTGGATTTCCACCTGTAGCTCGGGTGTCACCCGCTCATCGGCATCGAGCGACAGAACCCAGTCCGAAGTGGCCAGCGCCAGGGCCCGGTTCTTCTGGACGCCAAAGCCCGGCCAATCGGGACTGATGCTGACTTCAGCGCCCAGGGAGCGGGCAATCTGGACGGTGTCGTCGCTGCTGCCGGAGTCCAGCACCACAACCTGGTCCGCGAAGCTCACGGATCGCAGGCAGGCCGCTATGTTGTGGCCCTCGTTGTGGGTGATGACTGTGACGGACAAGCTTGCCAACGAATGCCTTTGCAAATATTCCAGACAAATTTACTGCGGAAGCCTAACTGTGGAGGCGCCAACCGCGAGCAAAGCATAGCAGAGCCCTCTCTTGTTTTACTCTGCGGCACCTCGCGTGAATCATCGATAATGCGTTTGTCCATCAAGCGCCACCCGCGATCATTTTGACTACAAAGCACCTTAACCCCCGGCTTGCCATCATTTGCATGGCTGCAGCTTCGGTCGGCTTGTCCATGGTCTTGATCAGTGTCACAAAATTGCTGCTGGTATTCTGCGGCCTTGCGAATTTGCTGTTCGCCCGTCGCGGGTCACTTTCGGCGGGTGGCATGCGAGAATCCCGCACGCCGGCAATGCTGCTGTTGGCTCTGTTCATGTTCGCGTTGAGCTTGTCCTGGAGCGTTGCGTCGCAAGCCGAAGCTGTGAGCGCCGCGGCCAAATACGGCAAGCTGTTGGTCATCGCGCTCATGGTCCTGCTGATCCGCACTCGACGCGAGGCCATCTATGTGCTGGCTGCGTTCGCCACGACACAACTGTTTCTCCTGCTCAGCTCGTGGATGCTCTTTGCCCGCCTGCCCGTTCCCTGGGCAACCTCCAATATGGCATTGACTCATTACGCGGTCTTCTCAAGCTACCTGGACCAAGGCATTATGGGAGCGGTCTTTGCGGCTCTTTGCTGGCACCTGAGGGGCTTGCTCCCCGGGAGGTTTGGCAAGCACCTAGCCGTTGCCGTCGCTCTACTAGCGTTAGGCAATGTCCTTTTTGTCCTGACCGGGCGTAGTGGTCATCTCATCGCAATCGCTTTACTGTCTATGGCTGTGATGTGGGAACTTCCCAAACACTACCGCCTGGCCGCGGTGCTGTTGCCTTTCGCTCTGCTCGCCGCACTGGCGGCAGGCTCGCCGAGCGTGCGCATGCGCATGGTACAGGTACACAACGACGTCCGGGCCTTCTCCTTCACCCAAGGTGTTGACATTAACGCAGGAACCACAGCCAATTCCTCTGGCATCAGGTTGCACTTCTGGCATAGGGCCCTTCAATCCATACACGATAACCCCATATTGGGTTCTGGTGCAGGTAGTTGGGCCAGCGAATACAACCGGTTGGAACAGCGAGACAGGGCGAAGTACAACGCCGTAAAGGGAGGTAATCCGCACCAGGAATACCTGTTGTGGGGCGTGCAATTGGGTATTCCAGGTGTTCTATTGCTCTGCGCCTTGATGATCACCATCCTGAAAGACACGATGAAGATGGAAGCGCCCTATGCCCGGGCCACGCAGTCCGCGCTTCTGGGGCTGGCAATCGCGTGCCTGTTCAATTCCAGCCTCTACGATGCCTTGATTGGGGATTTCTTTTGCGTCCTGATCGGCTTGCTGCTGGCATTGGGGTTGAGCAGACCCACCGTCCCTGCCTCGAACGAAACCACAACGTGAGTTCCTCTACCAACGACCAAGCCGCCACGACCGCCACGGCCACGAGACTAACTCTGTGGCGCCGCCTCGCGCGGGTCTGGCCTTATTTCAGCGCTTCGCGCACAGGCTGGGCGTTGGCCGTGGGCGCGACCATCGTCGGCTCGGCCACCGAACCCTTCGTTCCGGCCCTGCTCAAGCCCTTGCTGGACCGTGGTTTCCAGAAAGGCTCGCTTGACCTGTGGCTGGTGCCGGTGACCCTGATCCTGCTGTTTGCCGTGCGCGGCATCTCCGGCTTTGTGGCGCAATACGCGATGGCCAAGGTGACCAACGAGGGACTGCAGTCGTTGCGCCGGGCGATGTTCGGCAAACTGCTGAGCTCGCGCCTGTCGCTGTTCGCCGACCAGTCTTCCAGCGCCCTCGCCAATACCGTGGTCTACGAGGTATTCAACGGCTCGTCGATGATGATCAACGCCCTGATGAAGCTGGCGCGCGACGTGCTCACGCTGGCGGCGCTGGTGGCTTACCTGCTCTACCTCAACTGGAAGCTGATGCTGATCGTCTCCCTGCTGTTTCCCGCGGTTGCGCTGGTGATCCAGCTGCTGACACGGCGGCTGTACCGCCTGACCCGCGAAAGCCAGGTGGCCACCGACAACCTGGCCTATGTCGTCGAGGAAAACGTGCTGGCCCACCGCGACGTGCGCCTGCATGGCGCCCAGGCCGGCCAGGCCTCGCGCTTCGAGGCCTTGAGCAACACGCTGCGCCGGCTGTCCATCAAATCCACCGTCGCCTATGCCGGCATGAGCGCCATCACCCAGGTGCTGGCCGCCATGGCCCTGTCGGCCGTGATTTGGATCGCGCTGCTGCAGGGCTCGGAAAACACCACCACCGTAGGCGGTTTTGTGGCCTTTGTGACCGCTATGCTGCTGCTGATCGCGCCCATCAAAAGCCTTTCCGACGGCGCCACGCCTATCACGCGCGGGTTGGCGGCGCTGGAGCGCGGGCTGGACCTGGTCGACCTGGTCGAGGACGAAAGCAGCGGCGGCTTCAGCACCGCCAGGGTGGCCGGGGATATCGAGTTTTCAGGTGTCAGTGTGGTCTACAAGCCGGACGCCCCACCGGCGCTGGACCAGCTGAGCCTGTCGATACGCGCCGGCGAGACCGTGGCCCTTGTAGGGTCCTCGGGCTCAGGCAAGACGACGCTGGCCAGCCTGTTGCCGCGCTTTGTCAACTACAGCGCCGGCAGCATACGGCTGGACGGCGCGGAGCTGAGGGACTGGGACCTGGCCTCACTGCGTTCGCAGTTCGCTTTCGTGAGCCAGCACGTCGTCATGTTCAACAACAGCATGGCCTTCAATGTCGCGCTGGGCCAGTCCTTCGACCGTGAGAGGGTGATCCAATGCCTAGTGGCCGCCAACCTGGGCCAGTTGCTTGAAGAGCTGCCGCAAGGCATAGACACCGCGCTGGGCCACAACGCCATGCAGCTTTCCGGCGGCCAGCGCCAGCGGCTGGCGATTGCCCGCGCGCTGTACAAGGACGCGCCGGTGCTCATCCTCGACGAAGCCACCTCGGCCCTGGACACCGAGTCGGAAAAAGCCGTCCAGGAAGCCATACAGCGGCTCGCCGCGGGCCGCACCTCGCTGATCATTGCCCACCGGCTGTCCACCATCCAGCATGCCGACCGCATCATCATGATGAACGCCGGCCGCATCCTGGAGCAAGGCAGCCATGCGCAGTTGCTCCAGAATAACGGCGCTTACGCTCACCTTTACCGCCTGGGTTTCCAGAACGCGGCCTAAAACGGAATCCTGTCGATGCCAGTCTCCATCAGCGGCTTTACCTTTATTCGCAACGGCGTGGCCCTGGGCTTTCCCTTTGAGGCGTCCATACGCTCGCTGCTGCCCCTGGTCGATGAATTCGTGGTGGCCGTGGGCAAGGGCGAGGACGACACGCTGGAGCGCGTCAAGGCCATAGGCGACCCGAAAATCCGCATCATCGAAACACTGTGGAACGAGCGCATGGCCGACCGCGGCTTTGTCTATGCCCAGCAGAAAATGATTGCCCAGTATTCCTGTACCGGCGACTGGGCCTTCTACCTCGAAGGCGACGAACTCGTGCATGAGGGCGAGCTGGCCGCCATACGCGCCAGCGTCGAGCGGCACCACAGCAACCCGGCCGTCGAGGCGCTGGTGTTCGATTACCACCATTTTTACGGCTCACCCGACTGGATTTCCATCAGCCCCGGCTGGTACCGCCGCGAATGCCGGCTGATCCGCAACACCATACGCAGCTATGCGCCCGACGGCCAGTACTGGCTAGTCACCACGAAGCACAAGCGCGGGCGCAACCCCCAGGCCGCACTGGCCAATGCGCACATCTACCACTACGGCTGGATTCGCCGCAACGAGGAAATGCAAAAGAAGCTGGACCAGGTCAGCAAGTACTGGGGAGAAGCCCGGGCTGCGCAGATCACCTACAGCCAGTTCGACCGCCGCGCCCTCGCCCCCTTCACCGGCACCCATCCTGAAGCGGTGCGGCAATGGCTGGCAACGGAAGCCGAGCCCACGCTCAACATAGACCCGGCCTACAAGCCCACGCCCAAGGAAAACAAGTACCACTTCATGCGGCAGGTGGAGACGCTGACGGGCCTGGACTTCAGCCGCAAGCACTTCAAGCTCGTCGCCTGAAGGGGCGCGCCAATCTCAGGCTGGCACGTTCTTCGCCGTGACGGCTGAAAAGTACAGGGCTTCCTGCTGCAGTGCGATCTCCCGCCACTGGTAGCGCTGCGCAAAAGCCGCCGCGCCCCGCGATAGCGTTTCCCGCAGTGCCGGGTGGCCCAGCAGCTCGCCCAACACCCGGGCCAGTTCACCCGCATCCCTGGGATCGTCCAGCAGCAGTGCATTGGCGCCCTGCTCCAGCAGCCCGGCAATGCCGCAATACCTGGGCCCGCTGACCACCACCGGCAAGCCGTGCGCCATGGCTTCCAGCACCACCATCGCGAACGTGTCTTCAAAGGTGGGATGCACCAGCGCATCGGCGGCTTCATAAGCCGGGCCGACGTCCTTGAGCGAGCCCAGGAACAGCACCCGCGCGCCCAGCTTGAGCGTGTCGGCCAGCGCGCGAAACTCCGCGATGTGGGCTGGGTTGCCCACCACCACCAGCATCACCTCATACGGTAACTGGGCCAAGGCACGCAGCAGGCCCTCCAGCCCCTTCTTGCGATAGTCGTTGCCGACAAACAGCAGGCAAGTGCCCCCGGCCGGCAAACCCAGCATGGCCCTCGCCTCGCTTTTGCGGCTCGCGCTGACGGGCAGCACCGGCATATTGATGCCCGGCGTGACCACGAAAAGCGCTTCGCGACTGGCCGGATAGCTCGCCTCCATGATGGGCCGCAGGCTTTCGGAGGTCACCACCACCTGCCGGCCCGGGCGGGGGGCATAACGCGCGCGCTCGAGGCCCAGGTAGGCCAACAGGCGCGGGCTGGTCAGCACCTTCACCCAGCGCAGCATGCGGCGAAAGCCCTGGCGGCCCTGGAACAGGCTGTATTTGACCGGCAGCACATGCACTGTCTGCACCTCGCCGTGCCAGGTGTTCTCATGGGAATGCACGATGTCGAAGCCGCGGCGCGTCGCCCACCAAGTGATCGTGGCAAACCACAGCTGGTTGACCCAGCGCGGCTTGCGCAGCGGGGCCGACACCTTGTGGTAGGTCACGCCCGGCCATTGGTGATCTATCTGCTGCGCGAAGACGTGCACCTCATGCCGGGCCGACAACTGCTCTACCAGGGCGATGGAATAACGCTCCGCCCCGCCACCCGTCGGCGAGAAAGTCCGATTGAAGACGGCGATGCGAAGTTTTTGCGGCGCGGCGGTAGCTGCAGCGGCAGCGGCCAGAGGCGTGGACAGGCTCATTTTTTCCGGCGGTCCTCGTAGGCCGTGGCAATCTTGAGCCAGAACACCGGCAAGGTGGTCGAGCGCAGCACCGGCACCCGGGGCAGTTGCAGCAGGTCCGTGCCTTCATGGCAGCGGCTGCGCTGGGTCGTGGTCGCCGTGGCAAAGCCCAGCGTCCTCGCCCTCTCCACATGGCTGGCATTGAAGTGGCCGAAGGGATAGCAAAAATGCGCCACCGGCCCACCCGTGACGGACTCCAGTTCGCTCTTGCCCAGCACCATTTCCCGGGTGCAGCTCGGCTCGTCGGTTTCCAGCAGGTTGGCATGGGTCTGGGTGTGCGATCCTATCTCCTGCCCGCCCGCAACCCATTGGCGAATCTCGCCTTCATCCATCAGCGGCGTCTGCGGGATGCCGATCTTCTCGTCCCAAATGTTGGTCTTGCCAAGCAGCCCGCTGACCGCATAGCAGGTGGACGAAAAGCCCTGCTTCATCAATACCGGCAAGGCATGGGTGAGGTTGTTGCGGTAGCCGTCATCAAACGTGATGCCGACCACCTTGCCCTCGCGCTCACCGCGCAGGTAAGGCATCAGGCCGCCCATGGACAGGCCCGTGTAGCCCAGGCGCTTGAGCCAGGCCATTTGCCGCGCGAAGGCCGCGGGCGCCACATAAAGCCCGCGGAACGGGCTGCTGCCCTTGGGCGGAGCCTCGGCGATCTGGTGGTAGACCAGGATGGGAATGGGTTGGCGATTCAGGGTCGGCATGAAAAAAACAAAACTCAGAGCAGGACGATGTCGTATTGCTCCTGCGCCATCGCGGCTTCGGCCTGCAGGGAAATCGGCTTGCGGATGAAATCGCTGAGGCTGGCCAGGTGCTGGCTCTCCTCGTCGAGGAAAAGTTCTATCACCTTGGGCGAGGCCACGACGCGAAACTCGCGCGGGTTGAACTGGCGCGCCTCACGCAGGATTTCACGCAGGATGTCGTAGCTCACGCTGCGCGCGGTCTTGACCACGCCCTTGCCCATGCAGGCACTGCAGGGCTCGCACAGCTGGTGGGCCAGCGATTCGCGGGTGCGCTTGCGCGTCATCTCCAGCAGGCCCAGCGCGGAAAAGCCGTTCACCGCGGTCTTGATGCGGTCGCGCGCCAGTTGTTTCTGAAATTCGGCCAGCACTGCTTCACGGTGGTTTTCCCGGATCATGTCGATGAAGTCGACGATCACGATGCCGCCCAGGTTGCGCAGCCTGAGCTGGCGGGCGATGGCCTGCGAGGCCTCCAGGTTGGTCTTGAAGATGGTGTCGTCAAAATTACGCGCACCGACAAAACCGCCGGTATTCACATCCACCGTGGTCAGCGCCTCGGTCTGGTCGATGATCAGGTAGCCGCCCGACTTCAAGTCCACACGCCGGCCCAGGGCCTTGGCGATTTCCTCGTCAATGTTGAAGAGATCGAAAATGGGCCGCTCGCCGCTGTAATGCTGCAGCTTCTGCACGGTGGCCGGCATGAATTCCGTGGCAAAGGCCTTGAGCTTGTCGAATTGCTCGCGCGAGTCTATGCGTATGGTTTGCGTGTCCTCCACCACCAGGTCGCGCAGCACGCGCTGCAGCAGGTTCAGGTCCTGGTGCAGCACCGAGGCCGGCGGCATCCGCAACGAGGCCTCCTTGATGCGCGCCCAGGTCTTGCGCAGGTAGGTGATGTCTTCTGCCAGTTCGGCGTCGGTCGCGTCCTCGCCGTTGGTGCGCAGGATAAAACCGCCGCCCATGTCCCCCGCCAGGGCCTGCACGCGCTGGCGCAGCTCCTCGCGCTGCCGGGACGGTATTTTCTGCGAGACGCCGACGTGGTTGTCCTGCGGCAGGAACACCAGCAGGCGGCCGGCGATGCTGATCTGCGCGGTCAGGCGCGCACCCTTGGTGCCGATCGGGTCCTTCAGCACCTGCACCATCACCGCCTGGCCTTCGAAGAGCTGCTTTTCAATCGGTTGCGGTGAGGCCGTGGCTGACGCCGCCTGGGCGTCGCTGTCGGCATGGCGGCTGCTGATGCTGCTCATGAGGTCGGCGACGTGCAGGAAAGCCGCGCGGTCCAGGCCGATGTCGATAAAGGCCGACTGCATGCCGGGCAGCACGCGCGCGACCTTGCCCAGGTAGACATTGCCAACCAGTCCACGTTCCAGGGTACGTTCGACGTGAAGCTCCTGCACCGCGCCGTGCTCGACCACCGCCACCCGGGTTTCCTGGGGCGACCAGTTGATCAGGATGTCTTGTTGCATGTTTGTCCCGGAAAATGTTATTGGGGGCCAGGGCCTGCGTCCTAGAGCCGGATGCCGGCGGATTTCAGCAAAAGCGCCGTCTCCCTTAGCGGAAGCCCCATGATGCCACTATAGGAGCCGTCGATGCGGCAGATGTGCATCGCCACCCTGCCCTGCACCGCATAGGCGCCGGCCTTGCCCATGGGCTCACCGCTGGCTACATAGGCGCGTATCTCGGCGGGCGTCAGTTTGTCAAAGCTCACGCGCGAATTGCTCAGCGCCTCAAAACGGCGGCGCCCTGCCTGCACCGCCACTGCCGTAAGCACGCGGTGCGTTGCACCAGACAGCTCGCCCAGCATGCGCGCCGCGTCCCTGGCGTCGTCCGGCTTTCCGTAAATCACCCGCCCCATCGCCACCGTGGTGTCCGAGCACAGTATCGGCGCCGGCGGCAGCTTGCGCCGCTTCATGCGAGCAACAGCGGCATCGAGCTTGAGGCCCGTGACGCGCTGTACATAAGCCGTCGGCGCTTCATTCCTGAGCACCGCCTCCAGCGACTCGGCGTCTTCGTCGGCGTCCGGCAACAGCAACTCGTACCGTACACCAAGCTGCTCCAGAAGTTGCCGCCGCCGGGGGCTTTGCGAAGCCAGGTAAATAAATTCAGGCATAAAAAAGTGTTTAGCAGGTGTAGCTGCCCGTTTTAAACCAGCAGGGGCCGCGGAACCGGCTTCGCCGGGCCGCAGGCGCAGCGCCCCCTCGGGGGGCCGCGCATAACACGAAGCCGAAGGCGCAGTGAAAAGCGTGGGGGCTCATTACTCCCTGTGATAGGGGTGGTTGATCGTGATGCTCCAGGCCCGGTATAGCTGTTCTATCAGCAACACACGCACCATGGCATGGGGCAAAGTCAGGTCCGAGAGGCGCAGCCGCTCATGCGCTGCCTGCTTGAAACCGGCATCCAGCCCGTCGGGCCCGCCAATCACGATGGCGACGTCGTCGCCGGACAGCTGCCAGGCCTTGAGCCTTTCAGCCAGGGCCACGGTGGTCACTGCGGCGCCGCGTTCGTCCAGTGCCACAACGCGGGTACCGCGAGCGATGCTGGCTTCTATACGGCCACGCTCGGCAGACAGCAGGTTCTCCAGGGTCTTGGACGCGCGCGGCTCGGTCTTGACGGCCTTGAGCTCGACCTTGATTTCCGGCGGAAAGCGTTTGGCGTAGTCCTCATAGGCCGTCTGCGCCCAATCGGGCACCTTCTGGCCGACGGCTACGATGGTCAGCCTCATTTGCTCCGGGGAGCGGTTTTCCTGGCGGCGGGTTTCCTGGCACCAGTCTTAGCAGCCGTTTTGGTGGCTGTTTTGGCGGCGGTTTTACGGGCCGCAACTTTTTTAGGCTCCGGCACCTTGATGAGAGGCGTCTTCACGGCTGGCTTGGCGGCCGACTTGGCTGGAGCAGCCTTGGCGGGTGTCTTTGCCGGTGCCTTGGTTGCCGATTTGGCCGCGGTTTTTGCGCCTGGCTTGGCGGTGGTTTTCGCGCCGGCGCGGGAGGATTTGGGCTTGGCTTCGGGTTCGGCGTCCGCCTTGGTGGCGGCCTTCACCAGCGGCGCGGGTGCGCCCAGCTTGAGCTTGATGGGCTTGTCGCCCCAGATTTCTTCGAGGTGGTAATACTGGCGTATGGCCGGTTGCATGATGTGTGCCACCGCGGCGCCGCAGTCGACGATGATCCATTCACCATTGTCTTCACCTTCGATGCGGGGCTTGGCAAAACCGGCGTCGCGCACGGCATCGCGCACGCTGGCGGCCAAGGCCTTGGTCTGGCGGTTGGAGCTGCCCGACGCTACGATCACGCGCTCGAACAGCGAGGTGATGTGCTCGGTGTCAAACACCTGGATGTCCTGCGCCTTGACGTCCTCCAGGCCATCGACGATGGCTCGCTGCAGTTTCTGCACATCTTTTTTCTCGGCGGCGGAGGTTTTGGCGGTAGTGGTCATGCAGTGTGGTGCTTCGGCAAAGTCAAGAGTTAATGGGAACGGTACAGCTGGTGCTGTGAAATATAACGCGCAACGGCTTCGGGGACCAATCGGGTGATTTCCCCCGCCGTTGCCGTACCCGAGGCCGTCAGCTGGCGAATCTGGGTGGCGCTCACGGGCATCAGCGGGAGATCCAGCAGGGTGAAGCGGCTGCGGCGCTGTTCGTAAGCCTCAAATTGAGGTTCGGCCGGCATGGATTGTGCACGGCCAGCTATACAAATTATAGCGATGTCAAGAATCTCCTGCCACCGGTGCCATTGCCGGAAGGCGGCAAACTGGTCGGCGCCTATGAAGAGGTAAATCTGGGCGCCCGGGTTTTCGGCCTGCAACGCCAGCAAGGTGTCTATGGTGAAGGTGGGCCCGGGGCGCTGAATCTCGCGTTCGTCCACCTGCACATGGGGGATGGACTCAAACGCCAGCCTGGCCATGGCCAGCCGATGCGCCGGTGCGCTCAGGGCCTGCGATTTGTGCCAGGCATGGCCGGTGGGCACCACGTAGAGCGTATCGAGGTTGAACTGCGCGATGGCCGCGCCGGCCAGTGCCACATGGGCATTGTGCGGTGGGTCGAATGCGCCCCCAAAGACGCCTATGCGCCTGCCCGGCGGAAGCGGCCGGGTGTTCAAACCCAGTCCCGCCTCGGTAGAAACTCGGTGTACAGACGCTCCTCAGGGCTGCCGGCCTCCACTCCGCGCTGGTAAGACCAGCTCGCCAGCGGCGGCATGGACATCAGGATGGATTCGGTGCGTCCGCCCGACTGCAGGCCGAAATGCGTGCCGCGGTCCCAGACCAGGTTGAACTCTACATAGCGGCCGCGCCGGTAGAGCTGGAACTCGCGTTCGCGCTCGCCGTAAGGCATGTCCTTGCGCCGTTCCACGATGGGCAGGTAGGCCTTCAAGAAACCGTCGGCCACGCTTTGCATCATGGCAAAGCTGCGATCGGGGCCCAGCTCCTGGAAATCGTCAAAGAACACGCCGCCTATGCCGCGCTGCTCCTGCCGGTGCTTGAGGAAGAAGTATTCGTCGCACCATTGCTTGAAGCGCGGGTATTTGTCGTCGCCGAAAGGCGCCAGCGCGTCCTTGCAGGTCTGGTGGAAGTGCACCGCGTCCTCTTCAAAGCCGTAATACGGCGTGAGGTCCATGCCGCCGCCAAACCAGCAAACCGGTGCATCCGGGCTGGCGACGGGCGTCGCAGCCAGCATGCGCACATTCATGTGTACCGTCGGCACATAGGGGTTGCGCGGGTGGAAGACCAGCGAAACGCCCAGGGCCTCAAACGGCGCGCCGGCCAGTTCGGGCCTGTGCTGCGTCGCCGAGGGCGGCAACTTGGGCCCGCGCACATGCGAAAAACCGCAACCGGCGCGCTCGAAAACACCGCCCTGCTCCAGGATCATGGTCAGGCCGTTGCCCTGCAGCGTTTCGCCGGGCGCCTTCTGCCAGTGGTCGGCCACAAAAGGGCTGCCGTCGATGGCGGAAATGGCGCCGGTAATGCGCTGCTGCAGTGCCAGCAGAAAGTCTCTAACGCTTGGAATATCGGTCATGCTGGGGGTGTTTCCCGAGGGGACGGAAGCCGGCCGGCGGCATCCGTGCGGTGGTCAGGGCTTGAGCGCGCGCCAGCCTATGTCCTTGCGGTACTGAGCGCCGTCAAAGCGTATGCCCTGCGCGACCTCATAGGCACGCTGCTGCGCGGCCTTCACGGTGCTGCCCAGCGCCGTCACGCAGAGCACGCGGCCGCCCGAGGTCAGCGTTGCATCGCCTTCCTTGCGGGTGCCGGCATGGAACACCATGGCATCTTCAGGCGCGTCAGCGGGTTTGACCAGGCCGTGAATCGCGTCCCCTTTGCGCGGGTTCAAGGGGTAGCCATGAGCGGCCATCACCACGCCCAGGGCCGGCCGGCGGTCCCAGTCGAGCTCGATCTGGTCCAGCGTGCCCGAAGTGGCGGCCATCATCACGTCGAACAGGTCAGTCTTGAGCCGCATCATGATGGGCTGGGTTTCCGGGTCGCCCATGCGGCAGTTGAACTCCAGCGTCTTGGGCTTGCCTTCGGCGTCGATCATCAGGCCGGCGTACAGGAAGCCGGTGAAGGGAATACCGTCTTTTTCCATGCCTTTGATGGTGGGCAGGATGATCTCGCGCATGGCGCGGCCGTGCACCTCGGGCGTGACCACGGGGGCCGGCGAATATGCGCCCATGCCGCCGGTGTTGGGGCCCTGGTCGCCGTCCAGCAGGCGCTTGTGGTCCTGGCTGGTGGCCATGGCCGCCACATTCTTGCCGTCGCACATCACGATAAAGCTGGCTTCCTCACCCTGCAGGAATTCCTCGATGACGACACGCGCGCCGCCTTCGTTGTGCGTCACGCCCAGCGGGTTGAAGTCGGGGTTGGGCGCAAGCATGAACTCGATGGCCTCATGCGCCTCCTGCAGCGTCATGGCCACCACCACACCCTTGCCGGCTGCCAGGCCATCGGCCTTGACCACGATGGGCGCGCCTTTTTCGTCCACATAGGCGTGGGCCGCGGCAGCATCGGAGAAGGTTTCGTACTCGGCCGTGGGAATGCCGTGGCGCTTCATGAAGGCCTTGGAAAAGGCCTTTGAGCTTTCCAGCTGTGCGGCCGCCTTGGTCGGGCCGAAGACCCGCAGGCCGTGCGCGCGAAATTCATCCACGATACCGGCCGCCAGCGGCTGCTCGGGGCCCACCACGGTGAGCGCGATTTTTTCGGCCGTCGCCCACTCGCGCAACGCCTTCACATCGGTGATCGCGATGTTTTCCAGCCGCGGATCGAGCGCGGTGCCGCCGTTGCCGGGCGCGACATAGACGGCCTGGACTTTCGGGGACTGGGCCAGTTTCCAGGCCAGCGCGTGCTCACGGCCGCCGCCGCCCACTACGAGAACTTTCATGCTGCTGCTTTCATAGCTGTTGTTTCTTTTCTGTTTTTTTCTTTATGCGTCTTCGGACAAAGCCGCGTTGTGGAACACGTCCTGGGTGTCGTCCAGGTCTTCCAGCACGTCCAGCAGCTTTTGCATTTTGCGGGCGTCCTCGCCGCTCAGCTCTATGGTGTTGTCGGCGCGCATGGTGATTTCCGCCAATTCGGGCTTGAGACCGGCGGCCTCCAGCGCGTTGCGCACGGCTTCAAAGCCGGTGTAAGGGGTGAGCACCTCGATGGCGCCATCTTCATGCGTGATCACATCGTCGGCGCCGGTGTCCAGCGCCACTTCCATGATCTTGTCCTCGCTGCTGCCGGGCGCGAAGATCAACTGGCCGCAGTGCTTGAACTGGAAAGCCACCGAACCTTCGGTGCCCATGTTGCCGCCGTGCTTGGAAAAGGCGTGGCGCACTTCGGCTACGGTGCGCACGCGGTTGTCGGTCATGCAGTCGACGATGATGGCGGCGCCGCCTATGCCGTAGCCTTCGTAGCGCACCTCTTCATACTGCACGCCTTCCAGGCTGCCGGTGGCCTTGGCAATGCCGTATTTGACGTTGTCATTGGGCATATTGGCCGCCTTGGCCTTGTCCACCGCCAGGCGCAACCGGGGGTTGGCGCTCAGGTCGCCGCCGCCCATGCGGGCCGCCACCATGATTTCGCGCATCACGCGCGTCCAGATGCGCTGGCGTTTTTCGTCCTGGCGGCCCTTGCGGTGTTGAATATTCGCCCATTTACTATGACCAGCCACAACAGAAACCCTTTATTCAATGCTTTTCGGTGATTAATTGATTTAATCTATTTAATCTACAAACCACATTTTACTTTTTCACCCACTCCCTATCGCCATGGCCGAAACCACCGCCCTCCCCCTGCTCATCGCTCGCAACGCCGAAACCCAGTGCGAACTGCTGCCCGGCCTGGCGAACCGCCACGGCCTGATCACGGGCGCCACCGGCACCGGCAAAACCGTCACGCTGCAGACCCTGGCCGAGAATTTCTCCAAGATCGGCGTGCCGGTCTTCATGGCCGACGTCAAGGGCGACCTGACCGGCATCAGCCAGGCCGGCACTGTCGGCGCCAAGCTGGCCGGCGTCCTCAAGGAACGCGGCATAGACATCCCCGAATCACTGGCCTGCCCGGCCACGCTGTGGGACGTTTTCGGCGAACAAGGCCACCCGGTGCGCGCCACCGTCTCCGACATGGGGCCGCTGCTGCTGGGCCGCATGCTCAACCTCAACGAAACCCAGGCCGGCGTGCTCAACCTGGTGTTCAAGATCGCCGACGACAACGGCATGCTGCTGCTGGACCTCAAAGACCTGCGTGCCATGCTGCAGTACGTGGGCGACAACGCCGCCGAGTTCACCACCCGGTACGGCAACGTCAGCGCCGCCAGCGTGGGCGCCATCCAGCGCGGCCTGCTGCAGGTCGAAAGCCAGGGCGGCGACAAGTTCTTCGGCGAGCCCATGCTCAACATCCAGGACTTCATGCAGACGGTCGATGGCAAGGGAATCATCAACATCCTGGCCGCCGACAAGCTCATGAACTCGCCGCGCCTCTACGCCACCTTCCTCCTGTGGATGCTATCCGAGCTGTTCGAGCAGCTGCCCGAAATCGGCGACCCGGAAAAGCCCAAGCTGGTGTTCTTCTTCGACGAAGCCCACCTGCTGTTCAACGAAGCGCCCAAGGTGCTTGTTGAGCGCATAGAGCTGGTGGTCCGCCTGGTGCGTTCCAAGGGTGTGGGCGTGTATTTCGTGACGCAGAACCCGCTCGACATTCCCGATTCGGTCCTCGCCCAACTGGGCAACCGCGTGCAGCACGCGCTGCGCGCCTTCACGCCGCGCGACCAGAAGGCCGTCAAAGCCACGGCCCAAACCATGCGGCAAAAGCCCGGCCTGGACATTGAAACCGCCATCACCGAGCTGGCCGTCGGCGAGGCGCTGGTCAGCCTGCTCGACGCCAAGGGCCGGCCTGGTGTGACCGAACGCGCGTTTGTGCTGCCGCCCGGCAGTCAGATCGGCCCCATCACACCACAACAACGCCAGGCATTGATCCAGGGCTCGCTGGCGGCGGGCGTGTATGAAAAAGCCGTGGACCGCGAATCAGCCTACGAAAAAATCAAAGGCCGCGCCGAAACAGCCGCCACCGAAGCCGCCAAGGCGCCCCAAGGCGGCGCGGCCGGCACCAGCGATTCCGGCGGCATCCTTGGGGGGCTCAACGACGTGCTCTTCGGCACCACCGGCCCGCGCGGCGGCAAGCATGACGGCCTGGCGCAAAGCATGGCCAAGTCGGCGGTGCGCACCATGGGCTCGGCCGTGGGCCGCGAGATCATCCGCGGCGTGCTGGGCAGCATCTTGGGCGGCAAGAAGCGCTGAGGCCTTCCTCTCTTTCCCCTCCCCTTCCCTCCGGGCGAGGGAACCAGCAGCAACCGGCCTCGTTGATGTCTCAAATTGGCGACCCGGTGCAAGCCGGGCTTGTCAAGCCCGTTATGCATGGCTACATTGGTTTTTTTGAAGGATACGCAATGCCTGCTGAAGTTGCCGCCCCGTCGTCCGGCTCTCCTGGTTCCCCTCCCGCGCCGGTTGCCTCCAGTACATCAACGTCCCACATCCGGCTGACCTCCCACGCGGGCGGCCACGGCGCGCTGCCCATCCACTGGGGCGCGGCCACACCGGCCGAGCGCGGGCCGGTGGTCGGCACCACCACCAAACGCAGCCACCGCAACGTCATCGGCACGCACAGCGGCTCCTACAGCGTCTACCGGGCGCTTGCCGTCGCCTCGGGCGCGCTTTCAGCCAAGCACAAGGCCGACCTCACCAACACCTCGCCTACCGACGTCATCGGCCCCTACCCGCAATGGAGCGAACCCGGCCGCATCGCCGCGCTGGACCCCTGGGGCGCGACCGTGGCCGACGTGTTCGCAGCCGAGCTGGCCGCGGGTTATGACATACGCCCTACCATCGCGGTGACGCAGGCCCATGTGATCCTGCCCGAGGTCATTGAAGCCTTGCACTCCGGCCGCCTCAAGGCCGACGGCAAGTACCTCACGGCCGGCGGCGCGGCGGTAGTGACCAAGGTCGCGGTAGAGCCGGTCTGGTACTTGCCCGAGGTGGCCCGGCGCTTCGGCTGCAGCGAGACCGACCTGCGCCGCGTGCTGTTCGAGGAAACCGGCGGCATGTACCCCGAACTCGTCACGCGCAGCGACCTCGAAGTGTTCCTCCCTCCCATCGGCGGCCTGACCGCCTATATCTTCGGCAAGCCGCGCGACTTGGCCAACCCTGACATCGAGCTCACCGCCCGCGTGCACGACGAATGCAACGGCTCGGACGTCTTCGGCTCCGATATCTGCACCTGCCGCCCCTACCTCACGCACGCGATCGAAGAATGCATACAAGGCGCGCAGCGCGGCGGCGTGGGCCTGGTGGCCTATTTCCGCAAGGAAGGCCGGGCGCTGGGCGAAGTCACCAAATTCCTGGTCTACAACGCCCGCAAGCGCCAGGTCGGCGGCGACACGGCCGACCAGTACTTCGCCCGCACTGAATGCGTGGCCGGCGTGCAGGACATGCGCTTCCAGGAGTTGATGCCCGATGTGCTGAGCTGGCTGGGCATACGCAAGATCCACCGCCTGGTTTCCATGAGCAATATGAAGTACGACGCCATCACACGCGCCGGCATCAAAGTCGTCGAACGCGTCAACATCCCCGAAGGCCTGATCCCTGCCGACGCCCAGGTCGAGATGGATGCCAAGATGGCCGCCGGCTATTTCACGCCCGGCGCCGTGCCCGACGCCGAAGAACTCAAGAAAGCCAAGGGCCGGGGGCTGGATGCCTGAAACCAATACCCCTCCAGTCAATCCTGCCTACACCATCGCCGGCAACCTGCGCGGCATAGGCGCCGCTGCCGAACTGCGTTCCACCGCCACCATACGCGCACGCGCGAATGCCTTGCTGGCGCGCGCGCGCCGCGGAGAATCCGCCTGGTTCAGCATCAACGACGGCGCCATGTCCACCGCTGCGGGGCTGGTCGCCGAAATCACGCGCGCCCGCTATCCCAACCTGGAGATTCCCTACCACTCGCGCTGGCGGCATTTCGAGGCCGGGGGCATCAACCGCCCCGCCTTGCTCAACGAGGCCCTGGCCTCGGCCACATCAGCCGGTCGCGCCCGCGCGCAGATCGACCTGGCCCTGGTCAGTGTGCTGCTGGACGCCGGCGCCGGCCCGCAGTGGCGCTACCTTGAAGCCGCCCAGGGCGAGCGGCCCGGCTGCGAATACAGCCGCTCCGAAGGCCTGGGTGTGGCCAGCTTTCATGCCTTCATGGGCGGCATGTTCTCCAGCGACCCGCAGTCCCCGCTGCAGGCCGATGCGGCGGGCCTCAAGGCCGTCACGGCCGAACAGCTCGCCACAGCCTTCCAGGTCAATGACGGCAACCCGCTGGTCGGCCTTGAAGGCCGCGCCGCGCTGCTGCGCCGCCTGGGCCAGGCCCTGCAGGACCAGCCTGCGCTCTTCGGGCGGCTGGGCCGTCCCGGGCATTTGTTTGAAGTCCTCGTGCTGCCCGGTAAAAACACGGTGGAGGCGCACGAGCTGTTGTCCATCCTGCTGACCGGCCTGTCGGCCATCTGGCCGGCGCAGAACATGCTCGGCAACATTCCGCTGGGCGACTGCTGGCGGCACCCCGCGGCCGGCGAGGCCGGTTGTGGGCCCAGCCAGGGCTGGATGCCATTTCACAAGCTTTCCCAATGGCTCAGCTATTCGCTGCTCGAGCCCTTTGAGTGGGCCGGCGTGCAGGTCAACGGCCTGGACGCCCTCACGGGCCTGCCCGAGTACCGCAACGGCGGCCTCTTCCTGGACGCCGGTGTGCTGCTGTTCAAGGACCCGGCCCAGGCCCAGCGCCTGCACCAGGCTGGTGACGAACTCATCGTGGAATGGCGGGCGCTCACGGTGGCCCTGCTCGACGAGCTCGCGCCGCTGGTGCGCGAGCAGTTAGGATTGACGGCCGAGCAGATGCCCTTGGCCTGCGTGCTCGAAGGCGGTACATGGGCTGCAGGGCGCGCACTGGCACAGCAATTGCATCAGGGCTTACCGCCCCTGAACATCGAAAGCGACGGCACGGTTTTCTGAGATTTCCTTTTTTTCAGGAAGACCGGCAAAGCACTAGAACGAAGAGGCATACATACACATGACGACCACCCGCAGCGACAAAGTCCACCTGGTAGACCACCCCCTGGTGCAGCACAAGCTCACCCTGATGCGCCGCAAGGACGCTTCCACCAACACCTTCCGCACCCTGCTCAACGAGCTCAGCATGCTGATGGCCTATGAGGTCACGCGCGACATGCCCATGCAGGAGATCGAGATCGAAACCCCGCTCGAAAAAACCACCTCCCGGGTCATCGACGGCAAAAAGCTGGTGTTTGTGTCCATCCTGCGCGCCGGCAACGGCATCCTGGAAGGCATGCTCAGCGTAGTGCCCGGCGCGCGCGTGGGCCACGTGGGCCTGTACCGCGACCCCAAGACGCTCACGGCCGTCGAGTACTACTTCAAGATGCCGCACGACATGGAAGAGCGCGACATCGTGGTCGTCGACCCCATGCTGGCCACCGGCAACTCAGCCATCGCGGCCGTCGAGCGACTCAAGGAACTCAACCCCAAGTCCATCAAGTTCGTCTGCCTGCTGACCTGCCCCGAAGGCATCAAGGCCCTGCAAACAGCCCATCCCGACGTGCACATCTATACCGCCGCGATTGACCGCGAGCTCAACAGCCATGGCTATATCCTGCCGGGCTTGGGGGACGCCGGGGACCGCATTTTTGGAACGAAGTAAGCAGGCCCTGCTGGACGCTCACTGCGTGTAGCGCCTTCTCCCCTTGCTGGGGACAGCGCCTGCGGCCCATGCCCATCAGTGAAGGAAATGCGGGGGGCCTGACGCTTTTTTGTTTTTGCAGAGTTTTGTTTTTCCGTCTGTTAGCCAAACTGAACATCAACCCGGAGGACTCCATGCACCAGACTTTCAAGCGCCGCTCCCTCGTCCTGCTCGCCACAGCCGCCGCCATCGCCCTGCCCGGCCTGGCTTTTGCCCAGGCCAAGACCAAGGTCGCCGCGCTGTACACCGTACCCTTCGAGCAGCAATGGGTCAGCCGCCTTCACAAGGCGCTCAAGGCCGCCGAGGCGCGCGGCGAGATTGAATACAAGGCGACCGAGAACGTCTCGAATGCCGACTACGAGCGCGTGATGCGCGAATACGCCACCGCCGGCAACACGCTGATCGTCGGCGAGGCTTTTGCCGTCGAGGCGGCGGCGCGCAAGGTGGCCAAGGATTTCCCCAAGGTGTCATTCCTGATGGGTTCTTCCGGCAAGCCGCAGGCGCCGAATTTCTCGGTGTTCGACAACTACATCCAGGAGCCGGCCTACCTGAGCGGCATGATCGCCGGCGGCGTCACCAAGACCAACAAGATCGGCATGGTCGGCGGCTTCCCGATTCCCGAAGTCAACCGCCTCATGAACGCCTTCATGGCCGGCGCCAAGGAAACCAATCCCAAGGTCGAGTTCAGCGTGAGCTTTATCAACAGCTGGTTTGACCCGCCCAAGGCCAAGGAAGCCGCTTTCGCGATGATCGACAAGGGCGCCGACGTGATGTATGCCGAGCGCTTTGGCGTGAGCGACGCCGCCAAGGAAAAAGGCAAGCTCGCCATCGGCAACGTCATCAACACGCAGGACAAATACCCCGACACCGTCGTCGCCTCCGCGCTCTGGAACATGGAGCCCAGCATCGACCGCGCCATCAAGCTCGTCAAGGAAGGCAAATTCACCGCCGAAGACTACGGCCCCTATTCGATGATGAAACACAAGGGTTCCGAGCTGGCTCCGCTGGGCACCTTCGAGAAGAAAGTCCCCGCCGACATCGTCGCCAAGGTCAAGGCCAAGGAAAAAGACATCCTCGACGGCAAATACACCGTCAAGGTCGACGACAGCCAGCCCAAGTCCACCGCCAAATAAACCTGATCCGGAATCCCCTGATCCTGAACTGCCCGGGAGGCGCGCGGTATGCATTTCCTGTTTGACCTGCGGAGCGCACTGCCCTCACGGCTGGCGGCTTTCCTGATCGCCGGGCTGCTGACCCTGGGCCTCGGCGGTTGTGCGACCCAGCCAGGCACCGGCACACCGGTGCGGCTGGACGAAACGCCGCGCATCGCCGTGATGTCGGCCTTCGAGCCCGAACTCACGCTGCTGCTGCGGCAGTTGCAAACCCCGGTGAAACACCGCATCAACGGTGTCGAGTTCAGCACCGGCACGCTGCAGGGCAAGCCCGTGGTGCTGTTTCTCTCGGGCATCAGCATGGTCAACGCGTCCATGAACACGCAGCTCGTGCTGGACCGTTTTAATGTCCAGGCCATTGTTTTCAGCGGTATCGCCGGCGGCGTCAACCCCGGCCTGCACATCGGGGATGTCAGCGTCCCGGCCCAGTGGGGCCAGTACCTCGAGGTGCTGATGGCGCGCGAAACCGCACCCGGCCGCTACGCCATCCCGCCGCGCATGGAAGCCCAGACCCTGGCGCCTTTCGGCATGCTGCACCCGCGCCCCGTCGAAACCCGCACCGCCGCCAACCCAGCACCCGTGCGCAAGTTCTGGTTCGCTGTCGACCCAAAAATGCTGGAGGTCGCCCGCAGCCTGGGCCCGATAGCACTTGAGTCCTGCAAGGCCGACGTCTGCTTGACACACAAGCCACAGCTCATGGTGGGCGGCAACGGCGTATCCGGCCAGGCCTTTGTCGACAACGCCGCCTTCCGCGAATACGCCTTCAAGACCTTCAGCGCCAACGTGCTCGACATGGAAACCGCCGCCGTCGGCATGGTGGCTTACAGCAACAGCGTGCCCTACATTGCGTTTCGATCCCTCAGCGACCTGGCCGGCGGCGGCGAAGGCGCCAATGAGATGGTGACTTTCATGTCCATCGCGGCGGATAACTCGGCGAAAGTGCTACTGGCGTTTCTCGCTGCCTGGAAATAACATGCCTGAACTCACCGGCATTGACCACATCTACATCACCGTGAGCAACACGGCCGAATCGGAAGCGTTCTACGACAAGCTCATGCTCAAGGTACTCAGTTGCCGGAAAAATACATTCATGATCGGCGGCGACCCACACATCCAGTACTACAACCGCCACTTCGGTTATGTGTTGCGGCCCGCCCGGTCGAAAGCCCGGCATGACGCCTATTCCCCCGGCCTTCATCACCTCTGCCTGCGTGTAGAGACTGTGGAGGACGTAGCCGAATGCGCACGGCTGCTGCAGGCCCTGGGCATCAGCGCCAGCGAGCCGCATAACCACGGCGAATACGCACCCGACTACTGGGCCACCTTCTTCACCGACCCTGACGGCCTTCGCCTGGAAATCACCAACTACCGCCAGGAGCGGCGCGACCGGCATGACCACTGGGCATCCCTCGGCTGAGGGCGCGCAGCCGCCGGTGCTGCGGCTGGACAGCATCACCAAACGCTTCGGCCCTCTCTTGGCCAACGACGGCATTTCGCTGGACCTGCATGCCGGCGAAATCCTCGCCCTGCTCGGCGAGAACGGCGCCGGCAAATCCACGCTGGTGTCCATCCTGTTCGGCCACTACACGGCCGATGAAGGCAGCATCGAAATCTTCGGCCGGCCGCTACCACCCGGCAACCCCCGCGCGGCGCTGGCGGCTGGCGTGGGCATGGTGCACCAGCATTTCACGCTTGCCGACAACCTCAGCGTGCTCGACAACGTGATGATGGGCAGCGAACCGTTGTGGCAGCTTTTCTCGCGACGCGGCGCCGCCCGGGCAAAGTTGCTGGACGTGGCGCAGCGCTTTGGCCTGCCGGTGGCGCCGGATGCCAAAGTCGGCAGCCTCTCGGTCGGCGAGCGCCAGCGCGTCGAGATCCTCAAGGCCCTGTACCGCGGCGCACGCATCCTGATTCTCGACGAGCCCACGGCCGTGCTGACGCCGCAGGAAAGCGAGGCGCTGTTCGCCACCCTGGGGCAGATGGTGGCCCAGGGACTTTCCATCATCTTTATCAGCCACAAGCTGGCCGAGGTGCTGCGCGTCTCGCAGCGTGTGGCTGTGTTGCGCGCCGGCAAGCTGGTCGCTGAAGCACCCGCCGCCGGCACCAGCCAGGCCCAGCTCGCGCAGTGGATGGTGGGCCATTCCGTGACGGCCACGCAGCGCCAACCCGCCCGGACCGCGGGCGCCGCGGTCTGCACGCTGGAGGCCGTCAGCACCGCCGACGCCGGGCGCGACCGTCTCGAGGCAGTCTCGTTGCAGCTCAAGGCCGGTGAAATCGTCGCGATTGCCGGCGTATCGGGCAACGGCCAGCTCGCGCTGGCCGAGCTACTGTGCGGCATGCGCCAGGCCAGCGAGGGCTCGGTGAGCTTGCTGGGCCAGCCCTTGAAAGCCTCGCCGGCCTGGCTGTCCGCCCAGGGCGTGGCCCGCATTCCCGAAGACCGGCACGGCATGGGCGTGGTCGGCGACCTCTGCGTCTGGGAGAACGCCGTGTCGGAGCGCCTGCGCAGCCCGGCGTTTTCCGGCAAGGCGCTGTGGGTCAAACGCCAGGCCGCGCAAGCGCATGCGGCGCGCATTGTGCGCGAATTTGATGTGCGCGGCGGCGGGCCGCACACGGCGGCGCGCTCGCTTTCCGGCGGCAATATGCAGAAGCTGATCCTGGGGCGGGCCCTGGTTTCCCCTTCAACAGAAGCCACACCACGGCCGCCCCGGCTCATCATCGCCCACCAACCCACCTGGGGCCTGGACATAGGCGCGGTCGCCTATGTGCAGCAGCAACTGGTCGCGGCGCGCGATGCCGGCGCCGCTGTGCTGGTGATCTCCGACGACCTCGACGAGGTGCTCGCACTGGGCGACCGCGTCGCGGTCATGCATGCGGGCCGGCTCACCGAGGCTTTGCCCGGCGAGGCCTGGACGCGTGAGGCGATCGGGCTGGCGATGGCCGGGGTGCATGCATGAGGCTGGAAAAACGCACCGAGACCTCCAGGCTTGCCTTGTTGCTGGCGCCCATGGCAGCCGTCGCCTTCACACTGCTCGTTAGCGCGCTGCTCGTGCTATGGGCAGGCGCGCCACTGGGGCAAACCTACAGCCTGCTGTTCAAGGGCGGCTTTGGTTCAGTGTTTGCGCTCAGCGAAACGCTGACCCGCGCGATCCCGCTCATCCTCACCGGCCTGGCCGCCACCGTCGCCTTCAAGGCGCGGCTCTTCAACATAGGGGCCGAAGGCCAGCTCTATGCCGGCGCGCTGGCCGCTGTGGCCGTGGGCGGCCTGCATGGCGGCACCGGCTTTGCGCTGCCCGCGTGGCTGCTGTTCGGCCTCATGATGCTGGCCGCAGCGCTGGCCGGCGCACTGCTCCTTCTGGGGCCGGCGCTGCTCAAGGCTCGGCTGGGTGTGGACGAGGTCGTCACCACCCTGCTGCTCAACTTTGTGATGCTGCTGTTTGTCTCAGCCATGCTCGACGGCCCCATGAAAGACCCGACCGCCATGGGCTGGCCGCAAAGCGTGGCGCTGCAGGGCGAGCTTGAGCTCTCCAAACTGATTGAGCAAACGCGCATCCATACCGGCCTGTTCTGGGCCTGCGGCCTGGCCGTGGCGCTGTGGGCCTTGCTCAAGTACACCGTGCTGGGTTTTGACATACGCGCCATGGGCGCCAACGCCAGGGCGGCCGCCTTTGCCGGCGTGCCCGTCACCCGCACCGTGGTGCTGGTCGCCCTGCTCTCGGGCGCACTTGCGGGCCTGGCCGGCGCCATCGAGGTGGCCGGCCGCACCAGCTACGTCACGCTCGACATGTCGCCCGGCTACGGCTACACCGGCATCGTGATCGCCATGCTGGCAGCCCTCAACCCCCTGGGCGTGATCGCCGCCGCCGTATTCGTGGCCGGTGTGTTGGTAGGCGCGGACACCATGAGCCGCGCCGTCGGCGTGCCGACCTATATCGCCGATGTGATTGTGGCGGCTTCGCTGATTTCGGTGCTGGTGGCGACGCTGATGACGCAGTACAGGGTGCGCAAGTGATGACTGAAATGCTTGACATCCTCACCGCAGCCCCCTTCTGGATCGCCGTGCTGCGCATCGCCACTCCGCTCATCCTCGGCACCCTGGGCGTGCTGCTCTGCGAGCGCACCGGCGTGCTCAACCTCGGCATCGAAGGCATCATGGTGGCAGGCGCCTTCAGCGGCTGGCTGGCGGTCTACAGCGGGGCGCCGCTGTGGGCAGGCGTCGCGGTGGCGGCGCTGACCGGCGCGGTGTTCGGCCTGCTGCATGCCTTCCTCACCGTGGGCCTGGCGCTGTCTCAACACGTCGCGGGCCTGGGTATTACCTTGCTGGCCACTTCGCTCAGCTACTACGGCTACCGCGTGAGTTTCCCCAAGGTCGATACGCCGCCCACCGTCACACCGTTTGCCCCCATGCACTGGCTGGACGGCACGGGTTTGAACGTGCTGGCCGCGCAAACCCCACTCACCCTGCTGGCCCTCGCGCTGGTGCCGCTGGTCGCCTGGCTGCTGTATCGCACGCCGGCCGGCCTGGCGATACGCATGGTCGGCGAGAACCCGCAGGCCGCCGAAGGCCAGGGCGTCTCGGTCGCGGCCACACGCACGGCGGCCATCGTCGCCGGCTCGGCCCTGATGGGGGTGGCCGGCGCCTTCCTCACGCTGTCGGCCTTTAACGCCTTTTTCTTCAACATGGTCAACGGCCGCGGCTGGGTCTGTGTGGCCCTGGTGGTGTTTGCCTCCTGGCGGCCCGGCAAAGCGCTGCTGGGCGCCCTGCTCTTCGCTTTTTTTGACGCGCTACAGCTGCGCCTGCAAACCTCCGGCCTCGTCAACGTGCCCTACCAGGTGTATTTGACGCTGCCCTACCTGCTGTCCATCCTCGCACTGGTGCTGGTGGCACGCAAGGCGGCGTATCCTCAGGCGCTGATGAAACCGTATCGCAAAGGTGAGCGCTGATGCGCAGCCGCCAGACACAAAGAGAAAGCACCGACCCGGCTTTCCTCAACGAAAAAGACGCCCGCAAGGAGGCGGAACGCCAGTTCCTGCTCGACGCCCTGAGTGGCGATGTGCAAGCCGCGCCCATCGAATGGGCGCCCGGCAGCACCACCGTGATCGCCCCGTCCCTGCTGGCAAGCCCGCGCCTGCAACTGCGCCCCTGGACGGACGCCGACCGCGAACCCTTTGCCGCCATGACTTCGGATCCGGAAGTCATGCGGCACTTTCCCGCAGTGCTCAGCCGCGAGGAGAGCGACGCCTGGATAGACCGCGCGATGCGCAAGTTCGGCGAGCGCGGCTGGGGCTTCTGGGCCCTGGACTACCTGGCTGACGGCACACAGCCGCAGTTCGCCGGTTTCACCGGCCTCAACATTCCGGACCCGGAATTTCCCATCGGCCCCTGCGTGGAAGTGGGCTGGCGGCTCCCACAAAAATTCTGGGGCCTGGGCCTGGCCAGCGAGGCGGCGCGGCTGGCCTTGCGCGCCGGGTTTGAATCTCTGGACCTCGAAGAGATCGTCGCGATGACCACGCTGCGCAATACCCGTTCGCGCGCCGTCATGCAACGCCTGGGCATGCAGGAAAGCCCCGCAGACGAGTTCGACCACTGGGCCTACCCCGGCGACAGCCCTGACCGGCGCTGCTGCATTTACCGCCTGTCTCGCGCGCGCTGGTCCGCAAACCTGCAAAATCGCAGCTGAAAGACGACCCTATGCTTGACCTCCTCATCACCAACGCCACCCTGCCCGACGGCCGCAGCAACATGTCCATCGCCGTGCAGAACGGCAAGATCACCGCCGTCGAGCCAGGCCTGCAAGCACCGGCCCATGAAACAGTCAACGCCGGCGGCTACCTGCTAAGCCCGCCCTTTGTAGACCCGCACTTCCACATGGACGCCACGCTCAGCTACGGCCTGCCGCGCGTCAACGAAAGCGGCACGCTGCTGGAAGGGATCGCGCTGTGGGGTGAATTGAAACCGCTGCTCAAGGCCGAAGCCATCATCGAACGCGCCCTCGCCTACTGCGACTGGGCCGTGGCCAAGGGCCTGCTGGCCATACGCAGCCATGTCGATACCAGCGATGCCAGCCTGCTGGCTGTGGATGCGCTGCTTGAAGTCAAGAAGCAGGTCGCGCCTTATATCGATTTGCAGCTCGTCGCCTTCCCGCAGGACGGAGTGCTGCGCACCCTGGGCGGCGTCGAGAACCTGAAGCGCGCGCTGGACAAAGGCGTGGACGTGGTCGGCGGCATCCCGCACTTTGAACGGACCATGGCCGACGGCGCCGCCAGCGTCAAGCTGCTCTGCGAGATCGCCGCCGAACGCGGCCTGCTGGTCGACATGCACTGCGACGAATCCGACGACCCGCTGTCGCGCCATATCGAGACCCTGGCCTACGAAGCCCAGCGCCTGGGCCTGCAGGGCCGCGTCAACGGCAGCCACTGCACCTCCATGCACAGCATGGACAACTACTACGTGAGCAAGCTGCTGCCGCTGATCGCCGGGAGCGGCGTCAGCGTCATCGCCAACCCGCTGATCAACATCACCCTGCAAGGCCGCCACGACACCTATCCGAAACGCCGCGGCATGACCCGCGTGCCCGAACTGATGGCGGCCGGCGTGAACGTCGCCTTCGGCCATGACTGCGTGATGGACCCCTGGTACGGGATGGGCAGCGCCGACATGCTGGAAGTCGCCCACATGGGCCTGCATGTGGCGCAGATGACCAGCCAGAAAGGGATTCGCCAGTGTTTTGATGCGGTGACGGTCAATGCGGCCAAGGTCATGCATTTACAGGGCTACGGGATTGCGCCCGGATGTGATGCGAGCTTTGTGCTGCTGCAGGCGCGTGACCCAGTCGAGGCGATCCGTTTGCGCGCGACCCGGCTGCAGGTCTGGAAAAAGGGCTGGCGATTGGCGGAGACACCTGAGGTCACTGCCCAGTTGCAGTTGCAAGGGCGCCCACCTTCCACCCGTTTTATGCCTCCCCGCTAGGCAGCGCGGCCTCTGCGAGCCCTGCGCAAAGGCAAGCACCTGTCAATCTATCGCGCCGGGCCGCAGCATGGGAAAGCCATCGCCGGAAAGGTGAGGCCGCTATCAGGCGCCGGCTTTCGGCGGGCTTTGCAGCCTGCGCAGCCCGAATATGTCCTTGATGATGATCTGGCCGCGCTGGCTTTTCAGGTAGCCTTCGGCGACCAGCCCCTGCATCAGCCGCGCAACCACCTCACGCGACGTACCCAGGTGTCCGGCCAGCTGCTGTTGCGTCATTTTCAATACCCCGTCCGACGAGGCATGCAGCAGCACAAAATGCACAAGGCGTTGCCGGTGGTTAAAAGAATGAACGGCATCCAGCTCCGCCATCAACCTGAAAACAAGTGTCGAGAGCGCGTGCAGCGTCAGGTCCTGTATGTACGATTCCTGCTTGAAAAGTTGCCGGTACAAAGGACCGGGGATGACGGCGACACGAGTCGCCTTGTCGGCCTGAACCCAGGCAGGATAGAGAAGATCGTTGAACAGGCAGTTGAGCGAGAGCACGCACGTCTCGCCGGCCGCCACCAGATAGAGCGTCGCTTCGGTGCCGGCGGGTGTGATGGTGTACACGCGCAGCCGGCCCGACAGCACGACATAGGCGCCGGAGGCAGGCTGGCCCTTGCTGATGATGCCGGTCCCTGCAAGCGCATTCATGGCAACCGCCCCCTGCGTCAACAGGGCCTGCCCGTCGGCGCTCAGGCGGCTAAAAGGCTCAAAAAGGGTAAGTTCAGGTAAGACCTGCATGTTGCTCCATTCGCGGCAGCCTACCGCACTGTCAAACCACCGGTGCCGCATGGCCACGCTTGATCCACAACAGGGCGCCTTCAGGGCTGGATAGCTCGGGCTGCCTGTCGTATGGATTGCGCAGCCAGCACAGGGGGCCGAGGTGCTGCGCACCCGTAGCTCCCAGATGGACCGCCCCCTCGACGACCAGCATTTCCTGGCCGCCCTGCGCATACTGCGCGGCCATGGTACACCCCGGCTCCAGCCGTTCCAGGAATACCGTTTCATTGCCCTCGGCGTACAGCAATGCGCGCCGATGCCGGGCAATTCCCATATCAACCCAGGACCTGTCGGCTGCACTGATGACCACGCGGCGCTGTTCGAGCGGGTCCATCTGCCGCAGTTTGACGAAGATGGTGCAGCCTTCGTCGCTGAACGGCCTGTGGCTGGAGCCCGGCGGATTGCGCACATAGGTACCGGGGCCGTAGCGGCCGTGCTCGTCCGCAAATACGCCGGAAAGCACAAGGAATTCTTCACCCAGCGCATGCGAGTGCTCGCCGAATCGGCTGCCGGCCGCATAGCGGACGAGCGTGGTCGCCACTGCCACTTCCGCGCCGATACGCTCAAGCATTCGCCGCTCAACCCCGGGTTGCGGCGACGCAAGCCATGGCAGCGCCCCGGCCTGCACGAGGACCGGTACCCTGCGGTCGGCGTTCAGGTGCATGGGCTCCATCAGAACTTCTCCCATGCGGTCCGCAAGTCCAGCTCCTGTGTCCACGCGAAAGGCGACTGTTGTGCAAGCCACAGGAAATTGGCTGCCACCCCGTCGGGCGCCATAACCGGGGCGTCTCCCGCCGCGTAGCGGGAAGCGGCAACAGAGCCGCCAAGCATGCCGTCCAGCAGGACGTGGGCCACGTGGATGCCCTGCGGCTGGAACTCTCTTGCCAATGACTGCACCAGCCCGCGAAGGGCAAATTTGCCCGCGGCCATGGCCGCGAAGCGGGCCGACCCGCGCAGCGAAGCCGTGGCACCAGTGAAGATCAGGTTGCCGCGCCCCGCGGCCAGCATGCCTGGCAACACAGCCCGGGCGCAATGCGCCGCCCCGACAGGGCCGGCTTCGAGGCAATCGCGCAGCGCGCTTGCCGCCAGCTCAAGGAAAGGAGCAACTGTCAGGTGGCCGGCGTTGTACAGCAGCGTATCGACCGGCCCATGGCGCTCAATCAAGGCGGCAATGGCCCGCGCCACTGCATCACCATCCGCCAGATCGCAATCTGCCCGCCGCAAGCCCACCACCTCGTACCCAGCCGCGCCGAACTGCCAGGCGAGCGATTCGCCGAGTACGCCGCCTGCGCCCGCGATGAGTGCGAAGGGCCGGCTCACAACATCCCCAGCAGGCGCCCGATCAACACCAGCGTAGCCGCCCAGCCCGCTGCCCAGGCAAGCGTGCGTGCGCCGGGAACACCGAGCGTATAAACCACGTAGTGAACAAGCCGCGCAAAAAAGTAGACGGCGCAGGCGGCTGCCGTCACCGAATCGGCCCGCCCGCCGACCTGCACGGCCAGCACAGCCGGGGCAAAGACCACCAGGTTTTCCGTCGCATTGGCCTGGGCCCGTTGAGCACGCTGTGCCCACTCGGCCAGTGGCTTTTCGGTGGCCGATGGATTGGCCAGCGTACCGCCGAGGCCTCGCACGGCGATGCGGTTCAAAACATAGGGCAAGGCGAACAGCGCCGCAGCACCCAGGGTCAGCGCCAGCCAGTAAATTTCCTTGGACATAAGAGTTTCCTTCTTTGTTGCATGCCGCAATGTGGGCACGAACGCGAAGATAGCCGCGCCTCGCAAGGAGTTCTGTAGCTTTTGCTACACAGCCACAAAGATGATGGGGCAGTGTCGCCGGCACCGGCTCCATGCAGGCCTGCAGACCAGTTGCGGATAATCTGGCTTTGGAAGGATCCCCGATGAACCCAGAACCTGACGAGCTAGAAGAAACAGACGAGCCGGAGCCGATTGAGGAATATGTCCCCGGCGTTGCCAACGGCCGGAACTACATGGCCAGGCTGTGCCACTTTCCTGACGGTCCCTGGTACATCGATGTGGTGCATGTTGAATCGCTGCCGCCCCTGCATGGCAGCGACGAGACCTGGCTCACGCGCGAGGAAGCCGTTCAGGCGGCGGGCAAACTCGTTGCCGACCTGGCGCACTGACCGGAAAGCGATTCCGGCAGGCTTTCGTTGATGTCAACACGCCCTATTTCACTGACCATTGCGCTGCCCTCAGGCGGAACCGTTTCCGGCCTGTTGCTGATGCCCGGCAGCGCCAAGGCTTGTTATGTGTTTGCCCACGGCGCCGGCGCGGGCATGAACAACGCTTTCATGGAGGCGATTGCCCGGGGTCTCGCGGAACGCGGCATCGCCAGCTTGCGCTTTAATTTTCCCTTCATGGAACAAGGCTCGAAACGCCCGGACTCCCCCGCCACTGCGCACGCGGCGATTCGGGCGGCAGTCGCCGAAGCGGCGCGGCGCATGCCTGGTATGCCGCTGTTTGCCGGCGGCAAGTCATACGGTGGGCGCATGAGCACGCAGGCGCAGGCGGCTGAGCCACTGCCCGGAGTGAAGGGCATTGTGCTGGTGGGCTTTCCACTGCACCCGGCCGGCAAACCTTCCATCGAACGTGCCGCGCACCTGGCGGACGTCAAGCTGCCGATGCTCTTTCTGCAAGGCACGCGCGATGCCCTCGCCGATCTGGAGCTGATCACGCAGACCGCGGCGAGCCTCGGCAAGAAGACAAGCCTGCATATCGTGGATGGCGCTGACCACGCCTTCCATGTGCTGGTGCGTTCAGGCCGAACCGATGCGCAGGTGCGCGAGGAGTTGTGCGACACCATGGCCGCGTGGATGACGAAGTGCTAGGGTTGCAACGGGATCATCAGCGACCGGACGATAGGCCTTAAGCCGTCACCGGCCTGGGGGGCACTGCCGGCTCTTTCTCCTGCACCACCGAGTGTGTTGCCGAGCATATTCCTTAGATGGCACTCTACCCTCGATCAATTCTTTGCGTAGCGAAGTTCGTCTAGCCAACACATCCAAGCATGCGTAGCCTCCTCCAATTAGAGGAGAAAGACATGATTAGGCGACAAACTCGCATGACACCTTGTAACAAACCCATTACTATGTCCGAACAAAACGATACAGGGGACATCCAGTGGGAAAAGTAGTAACGGTGATGAATATGAAGGGCGGGGTCGGTAAAACGACTTTGGCAATTAATCTATCTGGGATGATTGCATATCACAGATTCGCTCGATACCCAGAGATCAAAAAAATTCTCGTGATTGACTACGATCCCCAATTCAATCTATCTCAATCGTTTCTTCCCCCAAAAAGTTATTTTGAGCTTGAGGAAAAGAGAAAAACGACGCTGGCCATTCTGACGGACGACGACACAGAATTAAATCCATACGAATTGCAGGTGCCGGGAAACCACACTCCTCCAACCGTCTCCAAAATCAGAACCGTGATTGATACCTTTAACGATGGCGGACGGCTTGACATAATTCCATCCACCCTTGATCTAATGTACCTAGCACTTGGACAAACGAATCATCAAGTGAAACCAATGGAAGAGCGATTCGGAAAATTTATCGATGAGTGCAAAGAGCAGTATGACCTTGTGATTGTTGACTGCCATCCAGCTGGCTCAATTTTTACCAAAACCTCGCTTCGAAATTCTGACATCGTTCTAATCCCAGTTGTTCCTGATCAACGATACTCGGTTCGTGGGATAGGGCTGATGCTCAACTTTATCCAAGCAAAGAATCACGGCAGCAAAGGGCCGACTCCATACATTCTTTTTAATCGCACAAGCCGAATTGGCGTATCAACTGCAGAGACAGCCATCCGGGCCAACGCAAGCTATGGCGGATACTGTCTCACGAATACTCTAAAAAAATATGGTGCGTTTGCGGAACCTGAAGGTGGTAAAGGATTTGTCTGGAAAAGTTCTAAGCCATACAGTCAGGAAGCCAAAAGAAATCTGACCGCGGTAACAATCGAATTTTTGGATAAGTTGAAATGAAAAATAAATTTGAATTGGAAAATCGGGCACTTAGATGTGCGGTAGCGGGGATATTGAACTCTGACCTAAGTAGAGACGAGCTTCGGCAGCTGGCTGGGAATCTCGATATCTCGTTTGTAATTCAGCTCCAAGCAATTTTAGAATCCGTTACTCAGATCGAAGCTGTAAATGTTGCTACTCAACTGGACAATGCTAGAGAAGATACAAATCTGAAATCAAGGTCTCACCAAGCGAGTGGACTGACGGAAATCATCTACGAGCAAGCTCGTCAGCGCAAACTTGGAAGGCAACGGCTATACCGCTATATCCAGGAAATCAACCCCCGCCTATTGACGGCAGAAGAGGCTGATCAGAATCCCCTTCTAGAACTAGTAAGAAAATTTGTTCAGCAGTCTTCAGCCGACGAATCTCGAAAACTTCTAAGTCGAGTAGCGGGGATTCAAGACGAAGATCCATATTTGAGTGGCATTACCAGCCGACGAAAATGAGTAGCGCGGCCAAACTCGTTGATGCTCTTTCTGCAATCGAGTGGAAAGAAAATGTGGAAGAGTTTTGTGGCGATGCGATCGCCACCGCATCCATGAGTGCTTCAAACCTGAAACTCGCTATTTGGTCCAAACAATTGGAGCAGATCGACAGAGGCAACCCAGCACTTTGCTTCGTTAGAGAAATGCAAGTCAGTGGCCATCTTGTTGCGGCCTCCACTGCTCTCGCCATGTATAAATCAGCTGCAGCATCCACGCGAACTGTCGTGGAAACTGCGCTTTATTATTCGTATTTTCGTACTCACCAAAGTGAACTAACGACCTTAGTCAGAAGTAACAAGTGGTACCTATCAAAAAGCGAAATCATTGAATATCACGTCACTCACACGCCCGACTTCAATGAGGTGCAACGGTATCTTCCAGTTGTCTCTCTATTGAATCCTTGGTATAGCGAAATTTCAGCCATCATCCACGGACAAATACCCGGGAAATGGCTTAAGCAAAAAGGCATTTCTGATATCAAGCCAGACGGGGAACTTCGTACTGTTGCGCTAACCTATTTTGAACGAGCCGTTGATATCGTTAACAGGCTCTTCCTTTGCACTGTTGGGCGAGAGCAATGGGATTACATTAGCACCTCTGCAAAAGACTCGATTTTGCGCGGACTTCCTGGACAAATCAAAACCGAGCTTGGTCTCGACAGCGCCTAGACTGCCTTCGCTCGCAGATAGAAGAGACCGATTCAGGCGTCAAGACTTCCATGACAAGCTACTGGCTCATGAAATCCGAACCCGAAGAATGCTCGGTCGACGATGCGCTCGCGGCGAAGGATTCGACAGTTCCCTGGTTCGGTGTGCGCAACTACCAGGCGCGCAACTTCATGCGTGACGGGATGAAGGTCGGGGATGGCGTGCTGTTCTACCACTCCAGCTGCGCGGAGCCGGGCATTGTCGGCATTGCGCGTGTCGCATCCACGGCCTACCCCGACCCTACGCAGTTTGACCCCAAGTCACCCTACTACGACCCCAAGTCCAAGCCAGAGGAGCCACGCTGGCTGCTGGTGGATGTTCAGGTGACGAAGAAGATTCCGAACATCACGCTGCCCGAGCTGCGCGCGCGGCCCGAGCTGGAGGACCTCATCATCCTGCGCAAGGGCAACCGGCTGTCGATCACGCCGGTGGAGCCCAAGCACTGGAAGGCGATTGTCGGGCGCTAAAGCTTAGTGCCTCATGCCGCGCGGCATGGGCAAACCAATGGCTTAGGGTGCACCAAACCGCACACCGCTCCGCGTGCATTCCCGCGTGACAAACACACAACAACGCCAATACAGCTTGATCCGGCACTGTCATTCCTGACACAAGCGGTCCTAAGCCCACATTTCGTCTGTATACATAGCATTTCATCGCACGACCCTTGCGCCCCCAGTCTTCGCATCACCAAAATCCTGTCAGCCCTGACAGGTTGACCGTTGCACCGGCCGCTCAACACAATGGGCCGCATCACAAGGTTGGGATGACGGCAAGAGGAGGGGTGGCGCACGGGCCCGCAGCATGGGCTGCGGACGCGGCCACGCAGGCATGCCGGGCAGAGGCGGCACGCCACACTTGTCTTGAGTCCCTGAAACCTGTTCCCGGTCTGGTTTCTTCACTTCAACAAAGGGCTTTTCATGACACGACTTCTTTCACGCCGCGCGCTGGTCACACAGGCGGCTTTGCTGGCGGCGGCATCGTCCGGCGCCTGGGCCCAAGCAAACCCACCTTCAGGCAACGCGGCCAGCGGCAAACTCGCGTTGGCCAAGCCGGCGGCCGCGCGGCCTGCCGCCGCGGCGCCTGTCGCCATCGAGTGGCCGACCAAGCCCATCCGCCTGCTGATCGGCTTTCCGCCGGGTTCGGTGCAGGACTTGTCGGCGCGCTCCATCAGCGAGCAGTTGTCAAAGACGCTGGGCCAGCCGGTGATCGTGGAGAACAAGGCCGGGGCCTCGGGCACGATCGCGGCCGACCAGGTGAGCAAGGCGACGGACATGCACACCTTCGGCGTGATGAACAACAGCCAGCTCACGATCGCCAAGCTGCTGAACCCCATGGCGCCTTACGACCCCGCGGTGGACCTGGCGCCCATCGCGCTGATCGGCACGACGCCCATGGTGATGGTGGTGAGCAATTTCGCGCAGGGCAACACGCCGCAGGAGTGGCTGACCTGGCTGCGCAACCAGGGCGACAAGGCCAACTACGGCTCGCCGGGGGCGGGCACGCCGGGCCACCTGGGGATGGAGCTGATCAAGAGCCGCAGCGGCGGCCTGAGCGTGATGCATGTGCCCTACCCCGGCAACCCGCAGATCATCACGGCCATGCTGGGCGGCCAGCTGCAGGCGGCGTTGCTGCCGCCCGGCCTGGCGATGCAGCAGGTGAAGGCGGGCAAGATGAAAGTCATTGGCGTGACCTCGGAGCAGCGCAGCATGCTGGCGCCGGAGCTGCTGACGCTGCGCGAGGTGGGCATCATGGGCGCGGACATGGAGCTCTTTACCGCGCTGGCGGGCCCGGCCTCGCTGCCGGCCGCGGTGCGCGACAAGCTGGGTGCGGCGGTGATAGACGCGCTGAAATCCGGCGACACGCGCCAGCGGCTGATCACGGTGGGCTGGCAGCCGGCGCCCTCGACAGCCGAGGGCCTGCGCACGCGCATGCGTGCGGACACGCGCAACCTGGGCGGCATCATCATGCTGCGGGGCATTCGGGCGGACAGCTGAAGCCCTTGCGGGGCTGCCGCCTGCCATTGAAGCACCCCTTGCAACCAGGCGCCCGCCTGGGCTGTGGTTTACTTATGCTTTACCAAAGCACTACCCGCAGGACGCCCGAGCGTCCCGAAAATAGGCGGGGCGCGCAAGGCTGCGCGTCAACCACAGGAAGAGGACATGCAAATTTCATCGGCACACTGGCGTGCGGCGGCCGCGGCCCTGCTGCTGGCAGGCGTGGCTTGCGCCAGCCATGCGCAATTCAACTCCAGCGGCGGCGGGCGCCCCCATCGCAACGGCGAAGCCCAGGCGGACGGCCCGCAGGGGGCGCGCATGCAAACGCGCCTGGAGCAGGTCAGCCGCCGGCTGTTTGACCTGCGGGTGGCGCTGCAGATCACGCGCGAGCAAGGCCCGGCCTGGGAGAATTTCCGGGGACGCTTCCTGGACATGGCGACCAGCGGCCCCGCCGGCCAGCGCATTGTGGATGAACAAAACGCCAAGGACGCCTTCCAGTACCTGCTGGCGGATGCGCAGAGGCGCTCCAACATGCTGGCCACGCTGGACGCGACCGCGCAGGTGCTGCTGGCGCAGTTCACCCCTGAACAGATGCAGATCGCCGACCGGGCATTGCCCGGGTTGCTGGCGGACTATGGCGGCATCCGGTAATACCGGCAAGGCCTGGCCGGCCTAGCCGGTGGTGGACCTCAACGCCAGCATCACCACGATGACGACAGCCAGGACCAGCGACAGCCCTTTCCAGAACGCCAGCGGGTTGCGCTCCAGCAGCGGCTGGCGCGTCTTGTGCAGAAAGGCCTGGTTGGGATGGCGCAGGTCATACACAAACTCCGAGAGTTCGCCGTAGCGTTTGGCCGGGTTGGGGTGCACGGCTTTGCGCAGCACGCCGTCTATCCAGGCCGGGATCTCGCGGTCGTCGCGCAGCGCGGAGTCGTAGCGCAGCTGGCTTTGTGCGGCGCGCGTGCGGCTTTTGGCGACTTCGGCACCATAGGGCAGCCGCCCTGTGAGCATTTGGTAGGTGATGACCCCCAGCGAGAAGATGTCGGAGCGCGGGCTGCCGCCTTCGCCCAGAAAGTATTCGGGCGCCGAGTACTGCGCGGTACCCAGCAGGCCGGGCTGGCCGCCGGGTGTCTCCGCCTCCATGAGGCTGGCCACATGGGTAGAGCCGAAATCGATGATCTTGGCGGTGCCCGTGTTGTCGATCATGATGTTTTCAGGCCGCAAGTCCTGGTGCAGCATCTCAAGCCGGTGAAAGGCGCGCAGGCCCTTGGCGATCTGCTCGACCAGGCCGCGCACCGTCTCCAGCGCGGGCCGGGGGTTGTCCCTCATCCACTGGCTCAGCGTTTGCCCCTCAATGTATTCGGTGGCCACATACACATAGTGGCGCTTGCGGGTGGGCACATAGGGCTTGAGCACATGCGCGCTGTTGATGCGCCGGGCGATCCACTCTTCCGTGAGGAAACGCTCCAGGTAGGCCGGGTCGCTGCCCAGGTCTATCGACGGCGTCTTGAGGATGACGAGGGCGCCGGTGTCCGTATCGGTGGCCAGGTAGATATGGCTGCGGCTGCTGCCCTGCACTTCGCGGATGATGGTGTAGCCGTCGAACGCCGCCCTGGCCTCGAGGATGGGCGGCAGCGGCAGGCCTGAGAGCTGCTGGACCATCTCGCCGGCCTCCCCGCGCGGCAGCGCCTCGACGCGCACAACCTGGGCCGTGAGGTTGTCATCGCTGCCCCGTTCAAAGGCTTTTTCAACGATGGCCCTGGCGGCCGTGTCCAGCCCATCGGGTTCATCGGCATGGGTGCGGATGATGCCGGCCATGTCGAGCTCGCTGACGTGTTCGTAGACACCGTCAGTGGCCAGCAGGAAGATGTCGCCCTGCTCCACCTGCTGGGCCTGGTAGTCGATTTCCAGCTGGGGCTTGAAGCCCAGCGCGCGGCCCAGGTAGCTCTGGCCCTGGGCGATCCAGACGCGGTGGTCGTTGGTCAGCTGCTCCAGCGACTTGCCACGCAGGCGGTAAATACGGGAGTCACCGACATGAAAAATATGCGCGGTGGCCGACTTGATGACCATGGCGCTCAGGGTGCACACATAGCCTTTGTCCTGGTCGTAGCGGTACTGGCTTTTCTGGGTCTGCGCATGCAGCCAGGAGTTGGTGGCGCTCAGGATGCGCTCGGCGGATGTCTTGACCGACCAGGCCTCCGAGGTGCAGTAATAGTCTTCCAGGAAGCCGGTGACGGCGTACTGGCTGGCCACGTCGCTGACGGCGCTGCTGCTGATGCCGTCGGCCAGCGCAATGGCAATGCCCTTGGCGCTCAGCTGGGGCTCCTTGGGCACGTAGATGCCGTGGAAATCCTGGTTGGTTTCCTTGCGTCCCTTGTCCGAATACTGACCTGCCGATATCTTCAGTTCACTGGACATGTGGGGGTACCGAAAAGCCCTCGCACGTCCGCACGTGCGAGGGCTTTATTCTGTGAAAGCGGATTATTTGATGGAACGGGCTGGTGCGGTTTTAACGTGGGTAGCGTACAGCGTCAAGCCGGTGAAGGCCAGGCCGCCCACGAGGTTGCCCAGCACCGTGGGGATTTCATTCCAGATCAGGTAGTCCATGATGGTGAAGTGCGCACCCAGCATCAGGCCCGAGGGAAACAGGAACATGTTCACGATGGAGTGCTCGAACACCATGTAGAAGAACAGCATGATGGGCATCCACATGGCGATCACCTTGCCGCTGACCTGGGTGGAGATCATCGCGCCCACCACACCGGCCGACACCATCCAGTTGCACAGCATGCCGCGCACAAAGAGCGTGAGCATGCCGGCCGCGCCGTATTTCTGGTAGCCCAGGGTACGGTTCTCGCCGACCACGCCGATGGCCTTGCCGACCGCGCTGGGCTCGGTGGAAAAGCCGTTGGTGACGTAGATGGCCATCATCACGGCCACCGTGAACGCCCCCAGGAAGTTGCCGACAAAGACCAGGCCCCAGTTGCGCAGCACGCCCTTGAGCGTAACGCCGGGACGCTTGTCGATGAGCGCCAGCGGGGCCAGTACAAACACGCCGGTCAGCAGGTCAAAGCCGAACAGGTAAAGCATGACAAAACCCACCGGGAACAGCACGGCGCCCAGCAGGGGCTGGCCGGTCTGCACATTGATGGTGACGGCAAACCAGGCCGCCAGGGCCAGGATGGCGCCGGCCATATAGGCCCGCACTATCGTGTCGCGCGTGGACATGAAGATCTTGGACTCCCCCGCGTCCACCATCTTGGTCACAAATTCCGAAGGCACTAAATAAGCCATACGTCTGTTCCTCTAGTCTGTTTTACTGCCGGCCTCAAACCCAAACTCAAACCTGATGTGAAAGTCAAAAGGCCAAAAAAAATCCACCCCCAGGCGCTCCCAAAAAATTGGGAGGCAGGAAGTGGACATCGTTATCCATTGATCCGCCGGGCAGCGGCCCATACCAGGTACAGACCACGCCTTGCCCAGCCGTCATTAGCTGGACGGATCACTCAAAGCAACTAGTGTGCCGCCGCCGGGAATGCGGCCTGGAGCGGCCTTTTGCCCCAGCATGCGCCGGCGCCCGGAGCACATCGCCCCAAATGCGTGCGCCGGACTGGGGCGGACTCGACATTTTGGTGCCTACTTCACCAGCTCCAGGACCCCGGCTTTTTTCTTCTTGAGCAGCAGCACCAGGAACTTCGCAGGCTTCGTGGCACTGGCATTGCGGCCCACCGTGTGCACGTCGTCAGGGCCTTCATAAAAGCTCTGGCCGGCCGTCAGCGTGACTTCCTTGCCGCCCTTGACCTGCATCACGATGGAGCCCTTGAGCACATAGACAAAGGCATGCGCATGATGGCGATGCACCGGGTCGGCTGCGCCGGGGGCGTAGTCGACGGTGATCATTAGAACCTGTTCACGGCCTAAACGGGGCCGCGCAAGCACCTTCTCGGGATGGGATGCAAGGCGCGGTGCGACGCCCATAGCATGGCTATGGGCTAGCGCCGCAACGCCGCAGACCGCCCGAGAAGGCGCTTGCCCTCCGGGTTGGGGTGAAATCGGGCGATTGAGCCACCCGAGCCCTTGCATGGGCATGAGCCCATGCGGCGTGCCCGGTCGGCCCACTCATCCCGATTGCACCCCAACGCGGCCCCGTTTAGACCGTGAACAGGTTCTTAGCCCTCCTTACCCGGAAGGTCGGACAGGTCCTTGGCCATGACTGGCGTGACGGTCACACCCTCAGGGCCGGCGGCCAAGGCGGGCTGGGCGAGCAAGGCGGCGCTTGTGAGAAACAGGGGAATGCAGATTTTTTCATGGTCAGGCTTTCGGAGGGGTGCTTGATGCGGCTCGGAATTGAGGCACCTGTTAAGACGATTCAGGACACCGGTTTATGACCGTGTTTTGCCCCTTCCCCCGTTGGGGGAAGGTAGGGATGGGGGCCTCGCGGCCATCGATTGCGTAGCGGGTTGGAACGCGGAAACCGGGGAGCCCCCATCCCAGCCTTCCCCCAGAGGGGGAAGGAGTGGCTGCGCCAAACGGCGAGTGAGCAGGGCTTTGGCCTATTTCGCTGCTTGCGCCTTGGCAAACCATTCCTCAAACCGGATGCTGCCCAGCCATGCCTTGCCGGCCGGCACCAGGGTGTCGTCCTTGAGCTCGGCGCCGAAGTAACGCGCCTGCGGATCGGCAACGACCTTGCGCGGATCCTTGCTGGCGGTCAGGAAACGCTGGACGAGCTCCGGAAGGCGAACCTTCTCCGGGCCGGCGATCTCGACCGTGCCGTTGACCGGCGCGCCCAGCGTGAAGTCGGCCATTGCGGCGGCCACGTCGTCGGACGCGATGGGCTGTATATAGGCCGGCGACAGGCGAACCGTCTGCCCTTGCGTGCCCGACTGCACGATGCCCCCCAGGAATTCCATGAACTGGGTAGAGTGCACGATGGTGTAGGGGATGCTGGCAGCCCTGATGAGTCTTTCCTGGGCGATCTTGCCCCGGAAATAACCACTTTCCGCGAGCTTGTCGGTACCGACGACGGAAAGCGCGATGTGATGCCGCACGCCGGCGGCCGCTTCAGCGGCGAGCAGATTGCGGCCCGACGTTTCAAAAAATTCCAGCACAGCCTTGTCTTCAAACGAAGGCGAGTTGGCCACGTCGACCACCACCTGGGTGCCCGCAAGGACCTCCGCCAGCCCCTGGCCGGTGAGGGTGTTGACGCCGGATGCAGGCGACGCCGCGATGGCCTCGTGGCCGCGCGCGCGAAGATGGTTGACGAGCTTTGTTCCGATGAGGCCTGAGCCTCCGATGACGACGATTTTCATGTGTGTGCTTTCTGGTCCGGGGTGGAGCTTGAGTGGCTCGAAATTGAGTACCACCTGCCTCTATGACGATTGACGCTGCCGTTTTGTGACGCCTGCGCCCTGCCCCGGCCATTTCTCCTGCCACTTCCCTGCTGGGAAGGGGTAAAGATGCGCGTGAGCTTTCAGCGCAAGCCCGGTTTAGCGCCGCGCGAAGACCGCAAACACTTTCGCCGTCAAGGAAATCCGCTCAGGCGGCCGCGGCCTTGGCTTCGAGCAGCTTGACCATGGCCCACAGCACGCGGTTCGCCGGCACGGCCACACCCAGCGCCTCGCCGCGCTTCACGATCAAGCCATTGAGGTAGTCGATCTCGGTGGGCTTGCCGCGCGCCAGGTCCTGCGCGGTGGAGGCGTACTGGTTGGGCATGCTGCCGGCCAGCTTCTCTACGGAGGCATGCACGTCACCGGCCACCTGCACACCTTCGGCCTTGGCCACGGCCAGGCACTCGGCGACCACGTCACGCATCAGGTCGACGACGCCCACACCCTGCACCGTCTTGCCGTAAGGCAGCTGGGCAATGGCCGAGACAGGGTTGTAGGCGCAGTTGAGGATGAGCTTGGCCCAGAGCGCACCGCGCACATTGGGCGAGATCTCAGTGGGTACCCCGGCGGCGATAAGTGCTTGTGCCACACGATCACTGAGCGCCGAGGGCTCAATGACCAGGTCGCCGCGGCCATGGTGCTTGAGGTGGCCGGGGCCGGCCATTTCGGTGGCGACGTAAACCACGGCGGCGGCCACCGTGGTTTGCGGCAGCACCGCGCGCAGGCGGTCGGCATTGTCCACGCCGTTTTGCAGGCACAGCACCAGCGTGCCGGCCGCGAGGTGAGGCCGTATCTGCACACCGGCCGATTCGGTGTCGGTGGACTTGACGCAAAAGAGCACCAGGTCGGCGCCCTTGACGGCCGCCGGGTCGCTGCTGGCGGCCAGGCGCACATGCTCGTCGAACATGCGGGTTTCCATGCGCAGGCCGTCGCGTTCAATGGCCTGCACATGCTGGGGCCGCGCAATGAGCACGACCTCATGGCCGGCGCGCGCCAGCATGCCGCCGAAATAGCAACCAACGGCGCCTGCGCCCATCACGGCGATCTTGAGGGATTGGGTCATGACTGTCTTTCGCGAGTGAGAAGTGAATTGGAAGTGGGTGAGTGGAGAGATGGCGACAGCGATTGTGGTTCAAGTCCGCCATATCTGCAGGCGGCCGGGCTTCACCCCTCGGCGGGCAAAGCCGGCCCGCGGCGCGCTGCGTAAAGTCACAAATTTTTTACCGTTGGTTTACCGGCGCTAGACCGCGGGTATACCCGGCCATCGCTCAATGGCGGTGCGCAGGGTCCTGCGCGGCCTGGGGACAACAGGGCACCCGCTGCCCCGCCCAGGTGATCAGAAGTTGCCGGTGCCCAGCGCCGGCTTTTTCCGGAGAAAACATGAAGTTCACTGATTCATCCAAACTGTTGTGGCTGTCTACCGCCGCTCTGTCCCTGGGCGCCGCGCTGGCGCAACCGGCACAGGCGGCGCCCCTGGCGTCGCAGTCGCAGGATGTCTACCTTGGCGGCAATCTCTCTTACAGCCGCGCGCCCGGCCTGGGCGGCAGCGTTGACGGCGCCCTGGGCAACCAGGGGCTGGCCAGCAGCACTTCGGCCGACAAGCCGGGCAGCTCGGGCGGCCTGCGGCTGGGCTACCGCCTCAACCCCAACCTGGCGTTCGAAGCCAGCTACGACCGCATAGGCTCCACGAGCCTGCAGTCGGTCATCTCGTCACCGGCGGCGGACAGCGCTTCAGGCACCTGGAAAGCGCACGGCTTCGGCCTGCACGTGCTGGGCATTGCCCCGCTGGACAACCAGTGGTCGGTTTACGGACGTGCCGGCGTCGAGCAGTGGCACACGTCGCTGGATACGGCATCGGCCACCGGCGCCACGGCCAATGTGTCGACCACAGGCTCTAACACCTCGCTGGCCCTGGGCGCGGGCGTCGCCTATGCCATTTCGCCGAATGTGGACGCAACGGCGGAGCTGACGCGCTACAACCGCGTCGGCACGTCTTCCACCGGCAGCAGCGCGGTCAATCAGGTCAACTTCGGCCTGCGCTACCACTTCCTTTGAACCGACTTTGAAAATACGTTGAAAGTCAGCTGACTCGGGCCGGCGCACGTGCGCCGGCCTTTTTGCTTTTTCCCTGCCCCTACAGTCAGGCCCCCGGCAGGCTGATCCGGGCACGCAGGCCGCCACTGGCGGCCGGCAATAGTTCAAACGTGCCGCCGTGCATGCGCACGACGCGGTCCACGATGGCCAGGCCCAGCCCAGCGCCCGGCGGGCCGCTGCGCGTGCCTTCGGCCCGGCGAAAAGGTTGCTTCAAAGCCTCCGCCTGCGCGGTGGCAATGCCCGCGCCGTGGTCGATGACCTCAATCCAGACTGAGTTGCCCTGCGCGCCGGTGGCTATCGCGACCGGCGGCAGGCCATGGCGCCAGGCGTTTTCGACGAGATTGGTGAGCACGCGGCGCATCGCGCGCGGACGCAGGGGCACAGGCGGCGGGTTGCCGGCGTGCAACTCCACCGGCATGCCGTGGCCCGCGGAGGCCGCCGCGACCTCGGCCGCCAGCGCATCCAGCGACACGGACGCCAACGCCTCACTTTCGGTGCTGCGCGCGAAGTCCAGGAACTGGCCGATGATGGCGTCCATTTCTTCCACGCCGCGTGTCATGCGGGCCATGAGTTCTTCGTCGCCCTTGTCGCGCAGGATCTCGATGCCCAGGCGCAGCTTGGTCAGCGGCGTGCGCAGGTCGTGCGACACGCCGGCCAGCATCAGGGCGCGCTCGTCGTCGGCCTGTGCCAGGCTGCGCACCATCTGGTTGAAGCTGCGGCTCAGGTCGGCGATTTCCGTGGGGCCGTCTTCCGGCAGCGGCTGCGGGCTGGCGCCGCCGGCCAGCGTGTGCGCCGAAGCCACCACGCGGCGCAGGGGCCGGTTCACGTAGCGGTGGATCAGCAGCGCCCCCAGCAAAGCCAGCAGCGCGCTGGTGAGCGAAGCCGCGATCCACGCACCGGTGAATTCGCGCGCCGGCAGCACGCCGGGCAAGGTGACCCAATAGTCGGCGCCATCCAGGCGCAGCCGCACCGCCAGGCTGCCGCCGGCTTCGCGGCGCCAGATGATTTCGGAGCCCTCGCCTTCCAGCGCGATGCCGTGTGAGGCTTCGTTGACGAAGCGCCGCTCAAGCCGGCTCAGGAGCGGACGCTGTCCCTGCGCGCCTTCCTCGTCGTCCGCAATGCCCTGCATGGCACGGTTGTTGAACTGCGCGGCGAAGGCCTCGCGCTGCGCGGGCGGCAAGGCGGCCAGGCCCGCGCGGATGGCGCCGACATTGCGCACCACCGCCACCGACAGCTGTGCCAGCCGCGGCTTGACGATCAGCTGGCGCACCAGCACCGCGCTGGCCACCTGGCCCACCACGACGAGCACCACGATCAGCAGCACATTGCGGCCGAACAGGCTGCGCGGGAACAGTGTCATGGAAAAAACCTCACAGCTTGCCCGCCTTGCCGTGTTTTGCCGCGCCGCCTTCCGGCACAAACACATAGCCGACGCCCCACACCGTCTGGATGTGGGCCGGTTGGGACGGGTCGGCCTCTATCAGCTTGCGCAGGCGCATGACCTGGACGTCGATGCTGCGGTCGGTGGCCTCGTGGTCGCGGCCATAGGCCAGCTCGATCAGCCGATCCCGGCCCAGGGGGCGATTGGGGTGCAGGGCCAGGGCCTGCAGCAGGTTGAATTCGCCGGTGGTGAGGGGCAGGTCTTCGCCGTTTTTCTCGAGGCGGCGCGCTTCCAGCTTCAAGGTGAAAGCGCCGAACCGCACCGTGCCCTGGCCGGGCAACGGGCCGCTGTGCGCGCCCAGCATGCGCTGGCGGCGCACCAGCGCCTGGATACGGGCCAGCAGCTCACGCGGGTTGAACGGCTTGGGCAGGTAATCGTCCGCGCCCATCTCCAGCCCGACGATGCGGTCCACCGGGTCGCCGCGGGCGGTGAGCATGACGATGGGGATGGTTTCCCCCTGCGCACGGAGGCGACGGCAGACCGCCAGGCCGTCTTCACCGGGCATCATCACGTCGAGCACCAGCACATCGAAACGCTCGCGCGCCAGCAGGGTGTCCAGGGTTTTGGCGTCTTCCAGCGTGCGCACGGCATAGCCCTGGTCGCCCAGGTAGCGCTGCAACAGGCTGCGCAGGTCGGCCTCGTCATCGACCACCAGGACCCGGGCCAGCGCTTCACTCATCGTGATTGGCCCGCCTGCGCAAAAAAGGAAATCGGGTCGAAAACAGCCATGGAGCATGTTCATTTGCAAGAAAGATGCCCCATGGTAGCGGGCCGCGGGCAGCCCGCCGGGCGGCAAATCATGACAAACGATGACAAAGCCCTCAGTGCGGTCACAGCTTGCCATCAACAGGCCCGCCGCAGCCATCCCCGCTTCACATCTGGCGGCGACAGTGGCCTGACGGCGCTGCGACAGGCCGTTTGTCCCGACCGCCATTCTTTCCAACTTCAAGGAGCCCGCCATGAACACCACCCTTCCAGGCACTGCCCTGGCCTTTGTCCTGCTGGCCTCGTGTTTTACCTCCACTAGCGCGGATGCGTCCAGCCGCCGCACACTGCGACCCAATGCCGAGGGCGGCGCCACCGCCGTCACCTCCGTGGCCCGCCAGGGCCCGAACGGCGGCACGCGGCTGCGCAACCGCAGCACCAGCACCGATGGGCAAGGCAATGCCAGCACCGTGGGCGGAGCGTCCACCACAGGCCCCAACGGCGCAACGGCCGTGCGTACCGGCCAGGCCAGCCGCCACGCAGATGGCTCCGCCGAGCGCAGCGGCAGTTTTTCAGCCAGCGGCGCCAAAGGCACGGTGGTGAGCAGCGGCAGCAGCAGCAAAACCGCCGACGGCAATGTGAACGCCAGCCGCAATACCACAGCCACCAGCGCCGCCACCGGCAACAGCATGCAAAGCACGGCTTCCTACAACCAAGGCACCGGCGTGACCCGAAGCACGACCTGCTACGACGCAAGCGGCGCGGCCATGAACTGCCCGTCCCGCTGAGCGGCCCCGGCTTTTTTGCCGAACGGACTCTTTCACACCTTCCACCTTCATCTGGAGCATTCCCATGACCGCATCTTTCAAACTCCGCGCACTTTCCATCGCCGGCCTTCTTATGCTGGGCGCCGCGGCCCATGCCCAGGCCCCTAATGCCGCCCGACTGGAAAAAGCCCGAACCGAATTGCAAAAACGCTTTGAAGCGGCCGACGCCAACAAGGACGACAAGCTCACACGCGAGGAAGCACAGGCCAAAATGCCGCGTATTTACCAAAACTTCGACGCGATCGATACCAGCCATAGCGGTGCGATTACGCTGGCCGACATCGAGACCTTTCTGATGTCGAAAAAAGGCTCGCGCAAACCGGCGGCCAGGTAGTCCGTCCACCCGGCGCTGATGAATCAAGGAGAGACGAATGACATTTCCCGCCATCCATACGCGGCCTGCCGGCCTTGTCGCGGCACTGTTTTTTTCAGCCACCGTCGCGCTGGCAGCGCCGACGCTGCCGGAGGGCGTGCGCCGCATAGCCGACTTGGCCTATGGCCAGGACGCGCGCCAGCGCATGGACGTGTACCTGCCCGCGCAAGCCTTGAATGCGCCCGTCATCGTCATGGTGCATGGCGGTGCCTGGATGGTGGGCAACAAGGCAATGTCCAATGTGGTCGACAACAAGGCCGCTTACTGGGTGAAGCAAAAGGGCTATATCCTGGTCTCGGTGGGCTACCGCCTGTCGCCCCAGGCCGACCCGCTGCTGCAGGCGCGCGACGTGGCAACGGCGCTGGCCAAGGCGCAAGGCCTGGCGCCATCCTGGGGCGGCGACCCCGGCAAATTCATCCTCATGGGACATTCGGCCGGCGCGCATCTTTCGGCCCTGCTGGCGGCCTCGCCGGCACTGGCACGCGAGGCCGGCGCCAAGCCCTGGCTGGGTACGATCGCGCTCGACAGTGCCGCGCTGGACCTGGAGCGCATCATGCAGGCGCGGCACATGCGTTTCTACGACCGCGTGTTCGGCGCCGACCCGGCTTACTGGCGCAGCGTGTCGCCCAGCAGCGTGCTGGCGCCCGACGCCACGCCCATGCTGCTGGTGTGCTCGACGCAGCGGGCCGATGGCTCCTGCGCCCAGTCGCGCGACTTTGCCGCCAAGGTGACGGCCAAGGGCGTGCGTGCGAGCGTGCTGCCGCAGGACCTGACGCATGAGCAGGTCAACGCCACGCTGGGCCTGCCCGGCGCCTACACCGAGGCCGTCGACGGATTCATGGCGAGCCTGCTGACTCGTCCATAGTCTCATCCTCAGTCTTCGCCGCACGGCGGTGATAGCTGAAAAAAGTCCACATCAGCAGCGAAGCATCAGGGCCTTGCGGCGCATTGAACGCGAAGCTCGCGTCGCCGCCGCTCCAGGCATGGCCCAGCATGTCGATATCGCACTTCACGAGCTGCGGCTTGCGGCCCGCATACCAGGTGGCGGCCTGGTAGGCATGGCGCGGACGGCGGCCGCCGCGGCGCTCGGGATAGCGGCGTACGACGGGCCCCTCGCGTGACGCACCCTGGGTGATGGCCGGGCTGTTGATGATTTCAAACTGCTCGGCCAGCTGGTCGGCGTTGACCCGGCGCACCACGGTGTCGTGGTTGCCATGGACCAGGATGGCCGGCATGCCCGGGAACTGCGGCTGGGCCCTGGCGAAGGAACGCGCGGCTTCGCCATAAGACGAACCCGAGCCGTGCTGCATGGCGCGGTAGGCGCTGAAGGGTGAATGGGTGGTGCCGAACACCGGCGCCGAATGCATGCCCACGGCCGCGATCAGTTGCGGGTGGCGCAAGGCCACGATGGCGGCCAGTGCGGCGCCGGCCGAGAGGCCCGCGACGTAGGTGCGCGAGCCATCCAGCCCGTGCTTGTTTTGCACCTGGGCGATCATCGCGGCGATCAGCTCGACGTCACCCTCCCCCTGTTGCGTGGCCCGCCTGTACCAGTGCCAGCAACGATGGGCGTCAGCTGCGGATGATTGTTGCGGATAAAGCACCGCGAAGCCCTTGCGCTCGGCCAGCTCGTTCATCCGGGTTCCCGCCGCGAAGTCAGCCGCCGTTTGCCGGCAGCCATGCAGCATCACGACCAGCGGGCGCGGTGCCGCAGGCGCATCGGCTGCCCTGCCTGCCGAGGTAGGCAAGTAAAGCCAGTACATCATGCGTCGTGCGGGGGTGAGCGGGCCGTCCGCGGGCAAGCTGAACCAGGCCTTGCGCCAGGTGCCGGGCAGGCCTGCCGCGGCACGCGCCTGCGCCGCCGTGGGCTGGCGCGCTTTCTTGGCAGAGCGGGCCGCAACGGGCTTGACCCGCTTGGCCCGGGCCTTGCGCGGCACGCTGGCCGGCACGGCCTTGGGCATGAAGCTTTTCAGCAAACGCAAGCCCTCCGCCTGCTGGACCTTGCCGACGCGGCGCATGCTTTTCAACCAGAGGCTGCTCAGGCTTTTCGACATGAAAGGAGGTGGAGTTGAGAGGTCATGGGGGATGGCCGGTGCCACCCGAGCGGGCATGCAATTTATAAGTACACAGTTATTTTGCTGCATTGCAGCAAAATGTCTATCAGAAAGGTGCCCGAAGCCGTGTGCGACGGCTTGAATCGGGTGCTTTTCGTCACAAAATCCAGGATTCCACGGCGTAAAAGCCCTGCCGTTACCATTGGAGGCATGGCTTACGCCTCCTGAGCCTCGTGAAATTGCCTCTTTGGGCTCTCCTGACCTGCTTCACCGCCTTTTCCCCCTTTTTTCCCATGTCCCAGTTCCTGACCGCCGCCCTGTATCAATTCGTTGAGCTGCCCGACTTCGCGGAGCTGCAAGCGCCGCTGCTTGCCCGCTGCGAGGCGAATGGCGTTAAAGGCACATTGCTGCTGGCTGCTGAAGGTATCAACGGCACGATTGCGGGATTGCCTGAGGGTGTCCGGGCAGTGCTGGCCTTTTTGCGCGCCGACCCGCGCCTGGCCACGCTGGAGCACAAAGAGGCCTGGGCCGACCAGATGCCCTTCTACCGCATGAAGGTGCGCCTCAAGCGCGAGATCGTCACCATGGGCGTGCCCGAGGTCCACCCGGCGCTGATGGCTGGTGAATACGTCAAGCCGCAGGACTGGAATGCGCTGATCCACGAACCCGGTGTGGTGCTGGTGGACACCCGCAACGACTATGAAGTGTCCATAGGCAGCTTCGAGGGTGCGATCAACCCGCACACGGGCAGCTTTTCAGAATTGCCCGGCTGGGTCGAGCGCGAGATGGCCGAAGGCGGCAAACTCGCCGCGCGCGATGGCAAGAAGCCCAAGGTGGCGATGTTCTGCACGGGCGGTATACGCTGCGAGAAATCCACCGCGCTGCTTCGCTCCAAAGGTTTTGAGGAGGTCTACCACCTCGAAGGCGGCATCCTCAAATACCTGGAGACCGTGCCCGAGGCGCAAAGCACGTGGCAAGGCGAATGCTTTGTGTTTGACGAGCGCGTCTCGGTGGGCCATGGGCTCAAGCCCGGCGGCTTCACGCTGTGCCGCTCCTGCCGCGACCCGCTCAGCGAAGAAGACCGCCGCTCGCCGCTGTATGAACTCGGCGTAAGCTGCCCGCACTGCCACGGCAAGACCACCGAGGAGCAGAAGGCCGGCTACCGCGAACGCCAGCGCCAGGTCGAGCTGGCCGAAAAGCGCCAGGCCGCGCACATAGGCGTGCGCCAGCCGGGTGGCTGACGGGTTGCTCATGGCCGGCGCCCTGCCCGTCCTCTATTCCTTTCGCCGCTGCCCCTATGCGATGCGCGCGCGCCTTGCGCTGGCCGCAAGCGGCGAGCCCTATGAGTTGCGCGAAGTCGTGCTGCGCGACAAGCCCGCCGAACTGCTGGCCGCCTCGCCCAAGGGCACTGTGCCTGTACTGGTGCTGACCGATGGCACCATCATCGACCAAAGCCTGGATGTGATGCTGTGGGCGCTGCGGCGCAATGACCCCGAAGACTGGCTCTCGCCACCCCGTGCTTCTATCGATGAGATGCTGGCGCTGATTGCCGGCAACGATGGCGACTTCAAGCGCCACCTGGACCGCTACAAATACCCCAACCGCTATCCCGAAGAATCGGCGGGCGATGCGCAGGCCTTTGCGCAGCAGCACCGGTCGGAAGGGGCCGCGTGGCTGGCGAAGCTGGATGGCATGCTGGCTGAAGGATGGCTGTTCGGCGCGCGCGCCAGCCTTGCCGATATGGCCCTGCTGCCTTTTGTGCGCCAGTTCGCACACACCGATGCAGCCTGGTTCGCCGCGCAGGGCTGGCCGCGGCTGCAGGCCTGGCTGGCGGGCTTTGAGGCCGGCGCGCTGTATGCGAGCGTGATGGGCAAGCACTCGCCATGGCGGGAAGCGAACACCCAGGTTCAATGCTGATATAAAGCATTCAACAACAGGCCAGATCACGCAATCGGCAGCGCCCGCCGCAAAAGGCTAATCACCACTGGGAGGCATTTCTTGAACCAGCCCACGCAACCCAATCCTTTTGCGCCGCCGCAGGCGCCCGTCAACGATGTGCCCGCGCCGCTGGCCACCTCGAACATCGACGAGCTGCCTGTTTCCGATACCTGGAAGGCCAGGTTCCACATCATTGAAAAAGCCGGCGGTGTGAAGCTACCCCAGTTCAAGGCCTTGAGCTTCGGCGAACGCATGAAGATCAACTTCGGCATTCTTCCTTTCCTGTTTGGCCCCTTCTATTACCTCGCCAAAGGCATGTGGAAAAAAGCCATCACCTTGTTTGCAGTGTGCGTGGTGCTTATGGTGGTTCTCGCGGTGCTGCTGGAGCTGGTGGGTCTCGGCCGTTTCAGCAATTCCCTTGGTTATGGGGTTGCCGCCATCTTCGCCGTCCGCGCGAATATCGACTACTACAAGAAGATGGTGCTTGGGCAGAACGGCTGGTGGTAGGGTCTCCTCCCCAGCCCCCAGCGAAGGCCAGCACCAGCTTTTCCCCACCCACCTTCATACACCATGACCCCCAATCCCTACGCGCCGCCCCAGACCCCGGTTGCCGACATCGCTGAAGTAACAGATGCCGGCGCTGGCAGCCCGCCCTTCTTCCCGGTTTCCCAGCTCAAGCTGCTGGTAATGTCGTTCAGCACATTGGGCCTTTACCAGGTCTACTGGCTGTACAAAAACTGGAAGATGGTGCGCCTGCGTACGGGCGAAAGCATCATGCCCTTTTGGCGCGCGTTCTTCGGCGTGTTGTTTTTCTATTCGCTGCTGGACCGAATTAAAAAGCATGATTCCGAGTCGGCCGCCGCACGGATGGAAGCGGGAGGCCTGGCAGCAGCCTGGATCATTCCCAACCTGTTGTGGAAGCTGCCCGATCCTTACTGGCTGATCTGCCTGGCCAGCATTTTTTCGCTGCTGCCGGTGCAAGGCTTTGTCAACGAACTCAACCAGAAAGTCGCGCCGGGCCATGCCACCAACAGCCGATTCACCGTCTGGAACTGGATGGGGGTGGTAATCGGAATTCCCTTCTTGATGATGGCAGTGTGGGGCGCCTTTTTGCCGCCGCAGTAAGAAGGCGGCGTGGGCGATGCGTATCCTCTTCTTGCTGTCCCTGCCCATTCTGGCCATCCGAGCAACCTCCCGAACCCATGAAACCGCGAATGACAATTTGCACGGTGGGCCTTACGCGCTCTTTATGCCTCGCGACAGCTCTCACGCTTTCGGCATGCGCAGTACCTGATCCGGCAAGCCATTCTTTGCTGGTCGAGGAAGTCTCCTCGCTGATCAAGGACGGCATGCCGCTTTCCGATGCGGTCAAGGCGCTGGGCAGTCGCGGCTTTTCCTGTGGCGAAGGCACATCGATCGAACCGTCGGCCAAGGGCATTTTTGAGTGCACCCGATCTCGCGCGCCTTGGTGGCCGCCCTACGGCTGTATCCACCGCATATGGTTTAAGGCTGCGGCACCGAATGGTGTCATCTCAAACCTGCAGGTATTCAAACCCTCCTGTGCAAGCCTGTAGCCTCCTTCCAGCCTGAGGGAGAGGGTTGCGTTGAGGGAAGCGGCCTACGCGATCGATGGCGGATTTCCAAAGCCGACGGCCCTCACCCCTGCCTTCTCCCAGAGGAAGAGGGAGTAAAGAGGGGCTACCCTCAAAGCAAAAATCTCAACGCTGCATCCGCGTAGACAGCACCACCGAGGTATGGGTGCGCTCAACGCCGTCGAGCAGGCCTATGCCGTCTATCAGCGCGTCCAGCCTTTCGATGGAGCCGGCCTGCACGATGGCAATCATGTCGTAGGTACCGCTGATGGACAGCAGCGAGCGCACCTCGGGAATCTTGCGCAGCGCCGCCTCTACTGTGCCGGTGAGCTTGGGGCCGACGGTGAGCATCACGTGCGCCGACACCTGCGACTGCTCATAGGCGTCCCCGGTGCGCGCGCCGTACCCGGTGATGACCTTGTCACGCTCCAGCCGCGTGATGCGGGCCTGCACCGCCGTACGCGATAGCCCGACCTTGCGTGCGAGCAAAGCCATGGGGCAGCGCGCGTTGTCGCGCAGTTCGGCGAGCAGGGCCTGGTCTATGGCGTCGAGTTGCATGGCATCTACTTCAATTAGTTAAATCGCGCATCTAGGTAGCCAATTTATCTAAAGTATCGCGTTAATTTGCCTAAATTGATACTGGTAACTGCCTGCCCTGCCTTCCACAATGGTTTATCGCCCTGCACGGGGCATACACCAAGGAGATCCCCATGAAAAAAATCCTGGTCGCAGGCGCGGGAAAAATCGGCTCCGCGATTGCCGTACTGCTGGCTGCCACCCGGGACTATTCGGTGACGGTGGCCGATGCCTCACCGGCGGCGCTGGCGGGCATACCGGCCGGCCCGCGCGTGCAGCGGCTGGCGCTGGATATCAGCAACCCAGCGGCCCTGCGCGAGGCGCTGGCCGGGCAGTACGCGGTGCTCAGCGCGGCACCGTTTCACCTGACCACGCCCATAGCCGAAGCCGCCGTTGCCCAGGGCGTGCACTACCTGGACCTCACCGAAGACGTGGCCAGCACACGTCGCGTCAAGGAGCTGGCTGCGGCCGGCGCACGCTCGGCGCTGATCCCGCAATGCGGACTGGCACCGGGCTTTGTCTCCATCGTCGCGGCCGACCTCTGCCAGCGCTTTGACAGCCTGCACAGCGTGCGCATGCGCGTGGGTGCGCTGCCGCAGTTTCCGTCGAACGCGCTCAACTACAACCTGACCTGGAGCACCGACGGCGTCATCAACGAGTACTGCGAGCCCTGCGAGGCCATCGTCGAAGGCGTGCTGCGCCAAGTGCCGCCGCTGGCCGAGCATGAGGAGTTCTCGCTCGACGGCGTGACCTATGAGGCCTTCAACACCTCGGGCGGGCTGGGTACGCTGTGCGAAACCCTGCAGGGCGAGGTCCGCCACCTCAACTACAAAACCATCCGCTACCCGGGCCATGCGGCCATCATGAAGGTGCTGCTCAACGACCTGCGCCTGCGCGAGCGCCGCCACGTGCTCAAGGACCTGCTGGAAAACGCCCTGCCCGTGACGCTGCAGGACGTGGTCATCGTCTTCGTCACCGTCAGCGGCCAGCGCGAAGGCCGGCTGATGCAGGAAACCTATGCGCACAAGGTTTATAGCCAGGTGGTGGATGGGGTGCTCCGCAGCGCGATACAGGTCACCACGGCAGCCGGTATCTGTGCTGTGCTGGACCTGCTGGCGACGGGAAAGCTGCCGACGCAGGGCTTTGTGCGGCAGGAAGAAATCGCCTTGGGGGACTTCCTGGCAAACCGTTTTGGCAAGGCTTATGCCGAGCACGCGGCGGAGCGCGCTGCAGCCTGAGAGCCGCCATCAAAGCTCGGGGGCAACAAACTCCGCATACTCATAAAGCGCACCCAGGATCTCTTCGCCGCGCTCATCGGCTGTCTCAGACAAAACATCAATCCGCGCAAACAGCGCATCCACATTGCGCGCCCCGCCCTCGCCTTCGAGCAGCCAGGCCACGCGGTGCGCCTCCCAGCGTTCGGCGTCTTCGGGCGACAGGGTTTCGGGGAAATTGCGGGCGCGGTAGCGGAACAGCAATTCCTCCAGGCGATCATCGTCAAAGCCAACACGGCTGTGGGCGAGTTCGGCGGGTGACAAGGCGCGCAGTTGGTTCAGGCGCCGGCGGTCGGCGTTGCCGATAAAGCCGCCGTAGAGGTCTTCGTCCACATCGGGCGCGGCCTCCTTGGGACGCTGGAAGACCTCGGGCCAGATGGCGCTCATGTCGGGCAGGCCGGCGGCTTTTTCAGCATTGGCCAGTGCGGCATCAATGCTGACGCCCCACTTCGCCGCCATTTCGGGCGTCAGGGTCGCGAGCTTGCGCACCACCATGGGCGACTTGTTGAGATGCACCGACTTGATGGGCAGGCGCTGCACGCCCTCCGGCAGGTCGGCGGACCGGCTGAACAGGCGCTGGCGCAGGGTGGCGACGTCCAGCAGCGGCAGCTCGCTGGGGTCTTGTGAGAGATCCCAGGCCAGCAGTTCGTTCTTGTTGGTGGGATGCGTGGCCAGCGGCCACATGACGGCCAGGCAACCGCGTTCGGGCGGGAACATGCCCGAAATGTGCAAAAAGGGTTGGGCGGTCTGCGGGCTGGTGGGCAGGCCGAGTTCGGCGGCGACGCGATCCTTCTTGTGCAGGCTCAGGGCAAAGTCAAAGAGCTTGGGCTGGGCCTTGCGGATCAGCCGTGCCAGCGCGATGGTGGCGCGCACATCTGACAGCGCATCGTGTGCCGCCTCGTGCATCAGGCCGTTGGCGCGCGCCAGGTCTTCAAGCTTGAAGCTGGGCCGGGTCACGCTGGGGTCGTCGGGAAAGCGCTCGTCGGGCTTGCGCGGCCAGACAATGCCTTCGGGCCGCAGGGCATAGGCCATTCGCACCACGTCGAGCAGGTCCCAGCGGCCGCAATCGTTTTGCCACTCGCGTGCGTAGGGATCTATCAGGTTGCGCCAGAACAAATGGCGCGTGACTTCGTCGTCAAAGCGGATGGTGTTGTAGCCCACGCCTATGGTGCCGGGCTCGGCCAGCACGGCTTCGATGCGGGCAGCAAACTCATGCTCGGCCACGCCGTGCTCCAGGCAAAGCTGGGGCGTGATGCCGGTCAGCAGGCAGGACTCCGGATCCGGCAGGTAGTCGCTGGCGGGCTTGCAATACATCATCAGCGGTTCGCCGATTTCATTGAGTTCGGCGTCGGTGCGTATGCCGGCAAACTGCGCGGGCCGGTCGCGCCGGGGATTGATGCCGAAGGTCTCGTAGTCGTGCCAGAGGAAGGTATGGGAGGCCATGGAGCGTCTCTCGAAGAGATTAAAGCAATGGGGAGAACAAGCGCGCCGTGGCGTCGGCCAGCCGCACCAGGAAGCGCTGCGGCCGGTTGGCTCGCACCGCAACGGCGCTGCGCAGGTCGGTCTTGAACTGGTCGGCCAGCGGCCCTGCCAACGCCGGGCCGTAGACCACCGCCATCACCTCGAAGTTCAGCCGGAAGCTGCGGTTGTCGAAATTGGCGGTACCGGCCATGGCGCAGTGGTCGTCGACCACCAGGGTCTTGGAATGCAGCATGCGTGCCTTGTACTCCCACACCTTGACGCCGGCCGCGATCAGTTCATCAAAGTAGGAGCGCGCGGCGGCGCTGACGATCAGGCTGTCGCTGCGGCGCGGCACCAGCAGGCGCACGTCAACGCCGCGCAGCGCGGCGCTGGTGAGCGCCATCAGGGCCGGCTCGCCGGGGACGAAATACGGCGTGGTCAGCCAGGCGCGCTGGGTGGAGGCATTGATGGCCGCGACGTGCATGCGGTGTATGGGCTCGAGCGTGGTGTCCGGCCCGCTGGTGACAATCTGCACCGGAATTTCGCCGGCCTCGGCTTCTGGCCCCAAATGCGGCAGGAGCTGTGGCAAGCCGCGCTGCCCGTCATTGGGTGATTTGCCGGTGGTGTAGGCCCAGTCTTCAAGAAAAGTCGTCTGCAGCCAGCGCACCGCACTGCCTTCAATGCGCACGTGCACATCATGGTAGGCGTCGCGGCGGGTGCGGGGGTCTTCCTCGTCGGTGATGTTGACGCCCCCCGTAAAGCCTATGCTGCCGTCGCACACCACGATCTTGCGGTGGGTGCGGTAGTTGGTCACCGGACGCAACCGGCGGCCGATACGGGTGTCATGGAAAAACGCGACCTGGCCGCCGGCGGCCAGCAGCGGCGCCAGGAACTTGCGTCCCAGCCGCTTGGAGCCCAGCGCGTCGACCAGCAGCCGTACGGTGACGCCCTGCCCGGCTTTTTCCACCAGCAGGTCGCGCAGCAAGGTGCCGATCTGGTCGGGCTCGAAGATGTAGTACTCGAGGTGGACATGGTCGCGCGCGTCGCGCACGGCCTTGAAGATGCTGTCAAAGGTGCGCGCGCCGCCCGAGAGCAACTCGACCGAGGTGGCACTGGACACCGGCAGGCCGCAGGCGGCTGTGCCCAGCGCGGCCATCTGCCGCAGGGATGCGGGCGCTTTTTCGGCAGCCTCGCGCAACAGGGCCAGGTCCGCGCCGGCCAACTCGCCGGCACGGCTGCGCAGGCGCTTGAGGCGCTGTTTCTTCAGGCGCTGGGGCCCCAGGAAGTAATAGATGACAAAGCCCGCGAAGGGCAGCAAGGCCAGCGACAGTATCCAGCTCATGGTGGACACCGGGGCGCGCTTTTGCAACACGATCCAGACGGACAACACCGCGATATAGCCGCTCCAGGCCAGCGAGAGGCCGGTTTTCCATTCAGAGCTGAGTTCGGGGAACGTCAAGGTAGGGTCGAAGATAGATTGCGGCGCTGGCGGACAAGAAAAAAGGCCGATAGCGTGATGCTACCGGCCTTTCTGGCTGCTTCAGGTGGGCGCTCAAAAATCAGCGCCCTGGTTTGCCTGATCAGTTGGTCTCCGCCGCCTCGGCTTCAGGCTTGGCCTTGCCCTCTTTCTTGGGCAATGGCTGGATGTCGAGCGAAACCTCACCGGTTTCCACGCCCTTCTCGTCAGTCGTCATCTGCATGTCGACCGTCAGGCGCCCTCCGTCAATCAGTCGGCCGAACAGCAGTTCGTCGGCCAGCGCACGGCGAATCGTGTCCTGGATCAGGCGCTGCATCGGGCGCGCGCCCATCAGCGGATCGAAGCCCTTCTTGCCGAGGTACTTGCGCAGCGTGTCGGTGAAGGTGACTTCGACCTTCTTCTCGGCCAGCTGGGTTTCGAGCTGCAGCAGGAACTTGTCGACCACGCGGAGGATGACGGCCTCGTCGAGCGCCTTGAAGCTCACGGTCGCGTCCAGGCGGTTGCGGAACTCGGGCGTGAACAGGCGCTTGATGTCGGCCATCTCGTCGCCGGACTCGCGCGGGTTGGTAAAGCCGATGGTCGCCTTGTTCATCGTCTCGGCACCGGCATTGGTGGTCATGACGATGATGACATTGCGGAAATCGGCCTTGCGCCCGTTGTTGTCCGTCAGCGTGCCGTGGTCCATGACCTGCAGCAGCACGTTGAAGATGTCCGGGTGCGCCTTTTCGATCTCGTCGAGCAGCAGCACGGCGTGCGGCTTCTTGGTGATGGCCTCGGTCAGCAGGCCGCCCTGGTCGAAGCCGACATAGCCCGGGGGCGCGCCAATCAGGCGGCTCACGGCATGGCGCTCCATGTACTCGGACATGTCGAAGCGGATCAGCTCGATGCCCATGATGTAGGCCAGCTGCTTGGCGGCTTCCGTCTTGCCGACGCCCGTGGGGCCGGAAAACAGGAAGGAGCCGATGGGCTTGTCGTCCTTGCCCAAGCCCGAGCGCGCCATCTTCACGGCGGAGGCGAGCACGTCGAGCGCCTTGTCCTGGCCGAACACCACGCTCTTGAGGTCACGCTCCAGCGTCTTGAGCTTGCCGCGGTCGTCGTTGGACACGTTGGCGGGCGGGATGCGGGCGATCTTGGCCACGATCTCTTCGACCTCGGCTTTGCTGATGGTTTTCTTGCGCTTGGACGCGGGCAGGATGCGCTGGGCCGCGCCGGCCTCGTCGATCACGTCAATCGCCTTGTCGGGCAGGTGGCGGTCGTTGATGTACTTGGCGCTGAGCTCGGCCGCGGCCTGCAGGGCAGCCACGGCGTACTTGACGCTGTGGTGCTCTTCAAAGCGCGACTTCAGGCCCTTGAGGATTTCCACGGTTTCCTGCACCGTGGGCTCGACCACGTCGACTTTCTGGAAACGGCGCGACAGGGCCGCGTCTTTCTCGAAGATGCCGCGGTACTCGGTGAAGGTGGTCGCGCCAATGCACTTGAGCTGGCCCGAGCTGAGGGCCGGCTTGAGCAGGTTGGACGCGTCCAGCGTGCCGCCTGATGCCGCGCCGGCACCGATCAGGGTGTGGATCTCGTCGATGAAGAGGATGCCGTTGGGCTTGTCCTTCAGCGCCTTGAGCACGCCTTTGAGGCGCTGCTCGAAATCGCCGCGGTACTTGGTACCCGCGAGCAAGGCGCCCATGTCGAGCGAGTACACATTGGCTTCGGCCAGGATCTCGGGCACGTCTTTTTGCGTGATGCGCCAGGCCAGACCCTCGGCGATGGCGGTCTTGCCCACGCCGGCCTCGCCGACCAGCAGCGGGTTGTTTTTGCGGCGGCGGCAGAGGATCTGGATGACGCGCTCGACCTCGTACTGGCGGCCGATCAGCGGATCGATCTTGCCGTCCTTGGCGAGCTGGTTCAGGTTGATGGTGAACTGCTCCAGTGGAGACGCTTTTTCGCTCTTTTCGGCGCCTTCCTCGTTCTCGGCAGCGCTCTCGCCGGCCTTGGCGGGCTCGGGCGGGTCGCTCTTCTTGATGCCGTGGGCGATGAAATTCACCACATCCAGGCGGGTGACGCCCTGCTGGTGGAGGTAATACACGGCGTGCGAATCCTTTTCGCCAAAGATGGCGACCAGCACGTTGGCGCCGGTGACTTCCTTTTTGCCGTTGCCGGTGGACTGGACGTGCATGATGGCGCGCTGGATCACGCGCTGGAAGCCCAGCGTGGGTTGCGTGTCGACGTCGTCGGTACCGGCGACCTGCGGAGTGTTGTCCTTGATGAAATTGGCGAGCGACTTGCGCAGATCGTCCACGTTGGCAGAGCAGGCGCGCAGCACTTCGGCGGCACTGGGGTTGTCCAGCAAGGCAAGCAGGAGGTGCTCAACGGTGATGAACTCGTGGCGCTGCTGGCGCGCCTCGACAAACGCCATGTGCAAGCTGACTTCTAATTCCTGGGCAATCATTGATCTTCCTTTCGGCTTGCTTGGGTTACTTAACTGACTGATCTCACTGACAGGTCAAATATTGGCCGTTTTCACGATTATTCAATGGGCTCGCTGACACACTGCAGCGGATGGCCGTTCTTGCGGGCGGCTTCGGTGACCTGGTCTACCTTGGTCGCCGCCACGTCCTTGGAGAAAACCCCGCAGACGCCTTTGCCGTCCAGGTGGATCTTCAGCATGATCTGCGTGGCGGTTTCCCGGTCCTTGTTGAAAAACTCCTGGATCACGACCACCACGAACTCCATGGGGGTGTAATCGTCGTTGAGCAGAACCACCTGGTACATCTGCGGCGGCTTGGTTTTTTGCGGCCGGCGCTCCAGCACGACCGAATCCCCTCCGGCGCCGTTGTCCGGCCTGACGGCGGGTACCGGCGGCTGCACCGGGGAACTGGGGGATTTGGGAGACTTGGTTGCCATGGAATTCATTCTAGCCACCGATATAGCCCAGTGCGCCTGATGGTTAAATTGGTGGCGGGAACGCGACATTCAAGCGTGATTTTTTGCTTATTTACCGGACATGAAAAAACCGCCTCAGGATTGCTCCCGGGCGGTTCAAAATAGAGGGCTGGGCCCGCTGCTTTACATGTTGTCGATCATGACCTGGCCGAAACCGGAGCAGCTGACCTGGGTTGCGCCTTCCATGAGGCGCGCGAAGTCATAGGTGACCTTCTTCGATTCGATGGATTTTTCCATCGAGCTGATGATCAGGTCAGCAGCCTGGGTCCAGCCCATGTGGCGCAGCATCATTTCGGCCGAGAGGATCTCGGAGCCGGGGTTGACATAGTCCTTGCCGGCGTACTTGGGCGCCGTGCCGTGGGTGGCTTCAAACATCGCGACGGTGTCACTCAGGTTGGCGCCAGGGGCAATGCCGATACCGCCGACCTGGGCCGCCAGCGCGTCGGAGACATAGTCGCCGTTCAGGTTCAGGGTGGCGATCACGCTGTATTCAGCGGGGCGCAGCAGGATTTGCTGCAGGAAGGCGTCGGCGATGCTGTCCTTGACGGTGATTTCCTTGCCGGTCTTCGGGTTCTTGAACTTCATCCATGGGCCGCCGTCGATTTCCACCGCGCCGAATTCCTTCTTGGCCAGGGCGTAAGCCCAGTCACGGAAGCCGCCTTCGGTGAACTTCATGATATTGCCCTTGTGCACGATGGTCACGCTGGGCTTGTCGTTGTCGATGGCGTACTGGATGGCCTTGCGCACCAGGCGCTCGGTGCCTTCGCTGGAAACCGGCTTGATGCCGATGCCCGAGGTGTTCGGGAAGCGGATCTTCTTGACACCCATCTCGTCCTGCAGGAACTTGATGAGCTTTTTGGCCTTGTCGCTTCCGGATTCGAACTCGATGCCGGCATAGATGTCTTCCGAGTTCTCGCGGAAGATGACCATGTTGGTCTTCTGCGGTTCCTTGACGGGGGAAGGAACGCCCGCGAAGTACTGGATGGGGCGCAGGCAGACGTAGAGGTCGAGTTCCTGGCGCAGTGCCACGTTCAGGCTGCGGATGCCGCCGCCCACGGGCGTCGTCAGCGGGCCCTTGATCGAAACGACGTAGTCGCGCACGGCGTGCAGGGTTTCTTCGGGCAGCCACACGTCGGGACCGTAGACCTTGGTCGACTTTTCACCGGCATAGACCTCCATCCAGTGGATTTTTTTCTTGCCGCCGTAGGCTTTGGCAACAGCAGCATCGACCACCTTCAGCATGACCGGCGTAATGTCTGCGCCGGTACCGTCGCCTTCAATGAACGGAATGACGGGTTCGTCAGGCACGTTCAGGGAGTTGTCGGCGTTGACAGTGATTTTCTTGCCTTGGGAAGGCACTTTGATGTGCTGGTACATGTAGGAAAGTCTCCGGGGTGGGCGCTGGGCGCGGAAGGTACGCCGTGTAGCGGTTAGGTAAAAACCCCTAAATTCTAGCCTTAAAACCACAAGGCAAAAGAATTTGGGGGCTTGTGTCAACGGCCGGCAAACGGGCTCCGTTACGGAAGGGCCTCCGAGAAGTTCGGGGTATTTTTTCCAATAACCTTTCTAGGAAATTCCAAATGAACAAAATCCTCGCTGCTTTGATCGCTGGCCTCTTCGCTGTTGGTGCATACGCACAAGCTCCTGCCAAGCCTGCTTCCGCTCCTGCTGCCGCAGCCGCTCCCGCTGCTACCCCCGCAACGCCAGCCACCCCTGCTGCCAAGCCTGCCAAGATGACCAAGGAAGAAAAAGCTGCCGCTGCTGCCGCCAAGAAGGAGAAAGCCGCTGCTGAGAAGAAGGCAAAGGCTGAAGCCAAGGCCGCCAAGAAAGCAGAAGCTGCCGCCGCCAAGAAAGCAAAGGCTGAAGCCAAGAAGTAATTCCTGGTGACTTCGGTCAAAATGCCCGCCGCGTGCGGGCATTTTTTATGCGCGTCGTTTATGCTGCCTAATCAACTTCATGTGTGGTGACTCTATGTTTTCAAGATCCGGCGTCGTGTCATTCGGCAAGGCATTCCAGGCTCTGGCCAGCGCTCTTGCCCTGGCTGCCCTGCTCTCCCCGATATGCGCTTCGGCCCAGGATGCCCCGCAGATGAACCTGCAGCGCGTCAAGCTCTCGGCCGGCATGCACCTGATTGATGCGCAGGTGGCCCTCACGCCGGAGCAGCGGCAAATCGGCCTGATGTTCCGCAAGGAAATGCCGCAGCAGGAAGGCATGATCTTCGTATTCGAGCAGGCCAGCCAGCAATGTTTCTGGATGAAAAACACTGTACTGCCCCTGACGGCGGCCTTTGTGGCCGATGACGGCACCATCGTGAACCTGGCCGACATGAAGCCGCAAACCACCAACGCCCACTGCTCGGCCGAGCCGGTCCGCTATGTGCTGGAGATGAACAAGGGCTGGTTCGCCAAAAAAGGCATCAAAGCCGGCAGCAAGCTGGGCGGCCCCTTCTTTGAAGCCCGGCGCTGACTTTCTCGCTGTTTCTCTCTGCCCCAAACAAAAAGCCGACTTGAAGTCGGCTTTTTTGCGGGCGCTGGATGCGCCGTAAGCACCAATCAGGCGAAGTTGGCTTCAGCGAAGCTCCAGTTGACCAGGTTGGACAGGAAGGTCTCCACGAATTTCGGGCGCAGGTTGCGATAGTCGATGTAGTAGGCGTGTTCCCAGACGTCAACCGTCAGCAGGGCCTTGTCGGCGGTGGTCAGCGGAGTGCCGGCCGGGCCGGTGTTGACGATGTCCACCGTGCCGTCGGCCTTCTTGACCAGCCAGGTCCAGCCGGAGCCGAAGTTGCCCACAGCAGACTTCACGAAAGCCTCTTTGAAGGCGGCATAAGAGCCGAACTTGGCGTTGATGGCCGCAGCCAGCGCACCGCCGGGTTCACCGCCGCCGGCGGGCTTCATGCAGTTCCAGAAAAAGGTGTGGTTCCAGATCTGGGCCGCATTGTTGTAGACGCCGCCGCTGGATTTCTTGACGATCTCTTCGAGCGTCATGGATTCGAACTCGGTGCCCTTTTGCAGGTTGTTGAGGTTCACCACGTAAGCGTTGTGGTGCTTGCCGTGGTGGTACTCAAAGGCTTCCTGGCTGTAATGCGGCGCCAATGCGTCGATTGGATAAGGGAGTGGTGGGAGCTTGTGTTCCATGATTTTCCTCGTGGTGATGAATAAACTGTTGTTGAACGGGCTCGGACGGTCAAACGGTGTGAACGCGCTTTTGGAACCGAACTTTTAAACCGCTGTCCAGGTCATTGTAAAAACTAAATCAGCCGGCGCGCTGTGACGGTCAAATCGACCTCGCCGCCGGCAAGGGTAGCGCGCACAGGTTGACCCTGGTGCGTATCCTCCGGCCGGGTGATTGGTTGCCCCTGCAGGTCGGCCAGCCAGGCATAACCGCGCTGCAGGACCAGCTTGGGGTCCAGCAACTCCAGCCGAAGCTGCGCTCGCTCCAGCCGCTGCCGCCCGCGTTGCAGGCTGCCCTCGACCTCACGCGGGAAATCGCTCCCCAGGGATTGAAGCCTGAGCCGCTCGTTCTGCAGGGTCGAGCGCAGGGCATGGTTCAGGCTCTGCCCCAAACCGGCCAGGCGGGCGTGCTGCCGCGTCACGAGGTGAGAGGGCCGGCTGACCCGCGACGCCGCCCAGTCCAGGCGCTGGTTATGCGACTGCAGTTGCCGGTCCACGCCGTTTTGCAGGCGCGACAAGGCCAGCCCCAGCATACCCAGCCAGACGCTTAGCGGCTGCGCGCACAACTCGGCCGCAGCGGTGGGTGTTGGCGCACGCACGTCAGCGCAGAAGTCGGCAATCGTGAAGTCGGTTTCATGGCCCACGCCGCTGACCACGGGCACCGGCGAGGCCACAATGGCCCGCGCCAGCTGTTCGTCGTTGAAAGCCCACAGGTCTTCCATCGCGCCGCCGCCGCGCACCAGCAGGATGACGTCAAGCTTGTCCAGCTCTTGCCGCTGATAGGCCTTGCGCAAGGCTTCACGCAGCTCGCCCGCTGCCTGCCCACCCTGCACGCTGGCCGGGTAAATGACGACCGGAATGTGCGGCACGCGCCGCTGGAGCGCGGTCACCACGTCATGCAGGGCAGCGGCGCCCAGCGAGGTGACGAGGCCGATGGCGCGCGGCATCAGGGGCAAGGGACGTTTTCGGCCCGGATCGAAAAGGCCCTCGGCCTCGAGCCTGGCCTTGAGCTGCAGGAACTGCTCGAACAGGTTGCCCTGCCCCGCCTGCCGCATGGACTCCACCACCAGTTGCAGCTCGCCGCGCGGCTCATACACGCCCAGGCGCCCCCGCAACTCGACCAGTTGGCCGTCACGCGGGGAAAAATCCAGCAAACCAGCTGCGCGGCGAAACATGGCGCAGCGAACCTGGCCTTGCTCGTCTTTAAGGGAAAAGTAGCAATGCCCGCTGCCAGCCCGCGAAAAGCCGCTGATTTCACCCTGCACGGCGACTGGATTGAAGCGCGCCTCCAGGCTGTCCGCGATGGCTCGCAATAAAGACCCCACCGCCCAGATGCGCGCGCCCGCCTCGCGTCCCGCCGGAGAAGGCCTGCCGGGACGTGCGGCCGGCTCAAACATGGTTAAACCCCTTGATTTCTCGAGGGCAGTACTCCACAGAGCACCGCCCTGCGTGGGCGAAAGCCCCGGTTTCCTGCGGACCGCACGATGAATTCGTGTAACTCATTGATTTTGAATAACTTAATTCTGCTCAAATTTTCATCGTTTTGTCATATCCGCGATCCGGCGCGGCTTGCGGGGTTTGCCGCCCTTAGTTGCTCACAAAGTTATCCACAAGTTCTGTGGGCTATGTCCGACAAAACGGGATCTTGAAAACTTTCGTGCCATGGGCTACGCATCGTGAAGCACCGCAGTATCCAAGAGTCCGCCTGTTCAAGGTCTCAACGGGTCCGCGCAAGTACCTTCTCGGGATGAACAGGCTCTAAGCCATAATCCACCACAAATTATTTGCTTGGAGATGTGCATTGTTTTCGATCATACAAGCCGCAGGCTGGCCGATCTGGCCTCTGGTTGCCTGTTCCGTCTTGGCCCTTGCCCTGGTTATCGAGCGTTTCACCAGCCTCAAAAACCGCAAAGTCGCCCCGCCCAAACTGCTCGACGAAGCCATCACCGTCTCCCGCGCTTCCGTTCCTTCGCCCGACGTTGTGTCACAGCTCGAACAGAACTCGGTGCTCGGCGAAGTGCTGGCCAGCGGCTTTCGCGCGCTGAATGCCAACCCGCGCATCAGTGAGGACGACCTGCGCTCCATCCTGGAAGGCGCCGGGCGCCAAGCCGCGCACAAACTGGAGCGTTATCTGGCTGCTTTGGCGACCATCGCCTCCGCCGCGCCATTGCTGGGCCTGCTGGGCACGGTGATCGGCATGATTGAAATCTTCGGCTCCCAGGCCGGCAGCGGGAGTGTCAGCGGCGCGGGCGGCAACCCGGCGCAGCTTGCCCAGGGTATTTCGATCGCCCTCTACAACACGGCCTTCGGCCTGATGGTGGCGATTCCGGCGCTGATCTTCTGGCGCTATTTCCGGGCTCGTGTGGATGGCTACCTGCTGACCATGGAACTGGCCGCCGAGCGCTTCGTCCGTCACCTCAACACCTTGCGTAAATGAACTTCCGTCCTCACCCTCACGACGAACCGGAGATCAACCTGATCCCCTTCATCGACGTGCTGCTCGTGGTGCTGATCTTCCTGATGCTGTCCACCACCTACAGCAAGTTCACCGAGCTGCAGGTCAAGCTGCCCGTGGCCGACGCCGAGCAGCAGCGCGACTATCCCAAGGAAGTCATCGTCGCGGTAAGCAGCGACGGCCGCTATATGGTCAACAAGACCCTGGTCGAGGGCCGGGGCATCGAGGTGCTGGGTGCCGCGCTGACCGAGGCGGCCAAAGCCGGTAAAGAGAGCGTCATCATCATCAGCGCAGACGCCAACGCCACGCACCAGGCGGTCATTACCGTCATGGAGGCGGCACGCCGCCAGGGCCTCACGCAGATCACTTTTGCCACCCAGAGCGCCGCCATGGCCGGGGCGAAGTAAGTCCCTGTCTTTCGGCCGGTCCCAACAGCCGCCCTTCCCCGCGAAACGTCCGTGAAAATCCTCCTGCAGAACGCCTGGCTGACCCGCGGCGGGTTGGCCTGCCTGCTCTGGCCATTGGCGCAGTGCTTTGGCTTGCTGGTGCGTTTGCGCCGCACCCTGTATCACCGCGGCATCCTGCGGTCCGAACGGTTCAAGGCTCCCGTCGTAGTGGTGGGCAATGTGATCGCCGGCGGCGCCGGCAAGACCCCCCTGGTAATCGCCCTGGTCAGGCACCTGCAGGCACAGCGGGTAAAGGTGGGCGTGGTGTCGCGCGGCTACGGACGCTCCGGTTCGGATTGCATGGAAGTCACAGCGGCCGCGCCGCTGGCGCAAACAGGTGACGAACCGGCCTTGATCCATAAGCTGACAGGCGCGCCGGTTTTTGTCTCCGGGAAGCGCACGCAAGCACTGCGGGCCTTGCTTGCCGTCCACCCTGATACAGCCGTGGTGATCTGCGACGACGGCCTGCAGCACTACGCGCTGCAGCGGGACATCGAGATTGCCGCATTTGACGACCGCGGCGTGGGCAACGGCTGGCTGCTGCCGGCGGGCCCGCTGCGCGAGCCCTGGCCCGAGCGCAGGCAACAGGGCCTGAACCTTGTGCTTCACACCGGACAACGGCCAGCCTTCGAAGGCTTCAGATCCACTCGGCAATTGGCCGACGACGCCTGGTCGGCCGGCGGCGACCAGCTTGCGCTGGACGGCTTGCGGGGCCGACCGGTCACGGCATTGGCGGGCATCGCCAACCCCGAGGCTTTTTTCGGCATGCTCAGGGACCGGGGCCTGATGCTGGAAGCCAGCATCGCCCTGCCCGATCACCATGTGTTCATCGAAGCAGATCTGGCGAAGCTGAAAGGGCGCACTGTGCTGTGCACCGAAAAAGACGCCGTCAAGCTGTTTGCCCTGCCGGCTGCAACCGGGCTAAACATTTTGGCCGTGCCACTGGTGTTTTCGCCTGAGCAGGCTTTTTTCGCCGCTTTCGACGCGCTGCTAACACCCCTGCTTTCTCCATTACCATCGAAGGATGGACACCAAATTGCTTGAACTGCTGGTCTGCCCCGTGACCAAAGGCCCGCTTGAATACGACAGGGAAAAGCAGGAGCTGGTCTCCCGCAGCGCCCGGCTGGCTTACCCCGTGCGCGACGGCCTGCCGGTGCTGCTTGAGAACGAAGCACGCACGCTGACCGATGAAGAGCTGGGCCTGTGAGCTTCACCGTCCTGATCCCGGCCCGGCTGGCGTCCACCCGCCTGCCCAACAAGCCACTGGCAGACATCGGCGGTGCGCCCATGGTTGTGCGCGTGGCGCAGCGCGCCATGCAAAGCGCGGCCCTGCGCACCGTCGTCGCGACCGACAGCAACGAAATCATTGAAAAATGCGCCGGGTTCGGCGTCACTGCCGTGCTGACCCGTACCGACCATCCCAGCGGCAGCGACCGGCTGGCTGAAGCCTGCGGCGTGCTGGGCCTGGCGGACGAGGACATCGTGGTGAACGTCCAAGGCGACGAACCGTTGATAGACCCGGCGCTGATCAACGCCGTCGCGCAGTTGCTCAACGAGCGGCCCGACTGCGCCATGAGCACCGCCGCGCACTCCATAGGCCAACTGGCGGATCTTCAGAACCCGAATGTGGTCAAGGTGGTGCTGGATGCCCGCCACACAGCGCTTTACTTCAGCCGCTCGCCCATCCCGGCCGGGCGCGACTTCGCCGGCAAGGCCTGGTGGGAGGCTGGCAGCACGCTGCCCAAGCCGCTTCGACACGTCGGCATCTACGGTTACCGCGTGGGTTTTCTGCGCGAATTCCCCCGGCTTCCCCAGGCGCCACTGGAGCAGCTTGAGCAGCTTGAGCAGCTGCGCGCCCTGTGGCACGGCCACCGTATTGCCGTGCACATCACCGACGATGCGCCGGGCCCGGGTGTCGACACGGCCGAAGACCTGGACCGCGCGCGCAAGCTATTTTCCTGAGCGCATGCCTTGGTGGGGCCGCGCCGCAAGCCCTCCCCTGTAAGTTGCTGTCAGGGGTGCATGCTATCCTTGGGAAAAACGCAAGTGGAAGGCCTGCAGGGTGTGCTGGCAGCCCTTCACACCTGCCAAGCTGCCCCAACGGGTGACCGGCGCGCCGGCCCGGGGCTGGCTTCACGAATTCATAAATCCGAGGACATCCATGAGACTGATATTGTTGGGCGCGCCTGGCGCGGGCAAAGGGACGCAAGCGACCTTCATCTGCCAGAAGTACGGCATCCCCCAGATTTCCACCGGCGACATGCTGCGTGCGGCCGTCAAGGCCGGCACGCCGCTGGGGATTGAAGCCAAAAAAATCATGGATGCCGGCGCGCTGGTCAGCGACGACCTGATCATCAACCTGGTGAAGGAGCGCATTGCCCAACCCGACTGCGCCAAAGGTTTCCTGTTTGACGGTTTTCCGCGCACCATCCCGCAGGCCGACGCGATGAAGTCGGCCGGCGTCAAGCTGGACTACGTGCTGGAGATCGACGTACCCTTTGAGGCCATCATCGAGCGCATGAGCGGACGCCGCTCCCACCCCGCCTCGGGCCGTACCTACCACGTCAAGTTCAACCCGCCCAAGGTCGAGGGCAAGGACGACGTGACCGGCGAGCCGCTGATCCAGCGCGACGACGACAAGGAAGACACCGTGCGCAAACGGCTGGAGGTCTACAGCGCGCAAACACGCCCGCTGGTGGACTACTACTCAAGCTGGTCCAAGGTCGCGCCCGACGCGGCGCCCAAATACCGCGCCATCAGCGGCATGGGCACGGTTGACCAGATCACCGCGCGCGCCTTCGAGGCGCTGTCCGCCTGAGCCGCCTGCAAGTTCACAGACCAACAAAAAAGCCGTCATCACGACGGCTTTTTTCATGGCGCTTAAAAAATCGACAACACCGGATAGCGCCGCCATTGTAACTCGGCATGGCGCGCGCAGTTCTCGAAGATAAAGCCCAGGACCGCCTTGGGCTCCGACAGTAACTGCGGGTGGGCCGCTTTCCACTGTTCGAAGCGCTCGCGCAAGCCGGGCTCATCCTCGAGCAGCTGTAGCGCAAGGTCTTCGAATACATAGTCCGAGAAGTGCTCCTTCTTTTCAAGGATGCTGTTGAAAAACCCCCAGCGGAAAAAGCTGTCGTGCGCCTGCGGCTCCAGGGTTTCGACCGCATAACGGGCCTTGTCCTGGTCCAGCGGGACCCACCAGTCGCCGGCCTGCAATTCAACGGTTTGCAAACGGGTTTCCATCGTGAGCTCGTCGTGGAACACATGGCCCTCATAGGCGCCGGGCCGGCTTTGCACGGCCTGGATGCGGCTGACCTGGGCCTGCACCGTGCGCGCCGTGTCCAGACGCTCCATGCGCACGCCGTTCCAGCCAAGGCGTTCCACCACGGCGCGCCAGGCCTGCGGGATCACATAGGCGCGCGGCGCACGCACCACCGCCTCCTCGGCAAAGTGGGTGAAATAGTCGATCTCGCGTTCCCAGGGCTGGCTTCTGTCATAGGCCAGGCGCTGGTAGTTGCCCAGCAGGCTGGGCGAATGCACTGCGGCGTAGCCTTTAAAGCGCAGGCGTGAAGGGCGCGTTTCATCAAGCTTCCAGCGCACAGGCCATTGGGTTCGGCTACGCGATGCCTGCCGTGCCTGCCGCCGCAGCGACTGGATCTGCGGCGCGTTCGCGACCGTGAACGCCAGCGTCACGTCCAGTAGCGCGCGCATGGACTCGTAGCGGTCCTTGAACGGCTTGAGCATGTGGGTCTCGGGCATGAAGCCTATGGTGTGGTTCAGCGCCGCGTAGCCGGTCGAAAAGCGCGGCACCTCCAGGAAATCGGCGATTCCCTGGTCCGGGCTCACCTGCACGGGGTTCACATAGGGACAGGTCGGCCAGCCGCGCTCCTCCATGCCGCGGTAGATCACCGGCAGCATGCTTTCCCGCAGGAAAGCGCCCAGGCCACCGCCCAGCTTGTCGGCCTGGGTGTGGATCAACGTCATGGTGTAGCTGTAGTCCGCACCATTGGATGTGTGGGTATCGACCATCACATCCGGATCCCAGGCGGTGAAGAAGCGGTTGAACAGCTGGGCGTTGAGGCTGTCGCACTTGATGAAGTCCCGGTTCAGGTCCAGGTGCAGGCTATTGCCGCGAAAACCAAAGGATTCAGGGCCGTCCTGGTTGACACGGCTGGTATCGCCGCGGTTGCAGCTGCCGTCTACGTTGTAGATCGGGATAAAGAGATAAACAGTGCTGCCCAGGGCGGCCAGACGATCTGGCTGCAGGCACAGGTCGCGCACCAGTGACATGCAGGCGTCAATGCCCTCGGGTTCGCCAGGGTGTATGCCGTTGTTGTTGAAAAAGACGGCACGCCCCGCCTGGCGAACCTGTTCGCGGTCAAACACGCCATCGGCGCTCACAATGCCCGCGTGGATGGGTATGCCGGCATCGGAAACGCCGATCTGCGAGAACTGCAGGACGGCGGGGTAACGCTGGGCCAGCGCTTCGTAAAACCGGATGCAGGCCTCCCAGGTGGTGGTCTGGTTCTGATTGCCGAGTTCATAGGGGGTTTGCATGGAGTGTCCGCAAGTCAAAAAGAACAAGATAGGCTTTCAGGGGCGGCGCGCCTTCGCTTGCAGCCCCTGGGCGATGGTCAGGCCAGCAGTTGCAGGATCAGCTTGACCCTGGCCTTCACCGGACTGAGCCCTTCGGAATCCGGGATCGCATCCGTCGGCATCGGCAGCACCCGCCCACCGGCACAGCGTGTGGCACGCAGCACCTTGACGCCATCAGCCTGGGCTTTCAGCAGCGCGGCTTCCAGTTCCTGGTGCAGGCTGCCGTTGCCGGTCGCGGCCACCACCAGGCCCTGCACACCTTGGGCTCGCAGCGCCTGCACTATGGCGCCGCTCGCGCCGGCATGGTTCATGACGATTTCGACGCGCGGGACGACATTAGGGCCCGCCAGGCCGACAATGGTTTTGGCCGCGGCTTGCGCGCGCCCCGGCTCGGCCTGCGGCCAGCTTCGCAGCAACCTCAGCCGCCCTTCCTCCACATACCCGATGGGGCCTGCATCACCCGAAGTAAAGGGGTCAAGGCGGTAGGTGTGAGCCTTCTGGACATCCTCCGCACCGTGAATGACGCCTGCGCACACCGCGACCACGCCCTGCGCACCCGCGTGGCGCGCCACAGCCACGGCATCCAGCAGGTTTTGCGGCCCATCGGGGACCAGCGCGGTGGCCGGGCGCATCGCGCAAGTCAAGACCACGGGCTTGGCCGGAGCCAGCAAGGCCTGCAGGAAAAACGCGGTTTCCTCCAGCGTGTCGGTGCCATGGGTGACGACGATGCCCTGGACGTCGGGCTGTGCGAGGAAATGGCTGACGCGCGCGGCCAGTTTGCCCCATACCGCAAAACTCATGTCCTTACTGTCGACCTGCGCCACCTGCTCCGTGAGCACTGTGCCGGCCTGCGCCAAAGCCGGTATCGCGGTCAGCAGCTCGCCAACACCCACCTGGGCGGCCGTGTAGCCGATGTTGTCCGACGCATTGGCGGCTCGGCCCGCAATAGTTCCGCCGGTGCCCAGAATCACAATATTTTGAGGATGCATGGAAAGTGGTCTTGCAATCTTTTAAAAACTGGATGAAAATACAGGTACTGGATATTAAAACAGGTCAATGGCAAATAAGGTCCTAACCTCACAGCTTGACCTGACTGAAGAACCAAGGAGTCCCGCCATGAGCATCCTCACCGATTTCCCGCATTTTCCCTCCGAAGGTCCCAAGCTCACGGCGCGCCAGCAACAAATCCTTGAATTGATCCAAAGCGCTATCGCGCGCACCGGCGCACCACCCACCCGCGCTGAAATCGCCAACGAATTGGGCTTCAAGTCCGCCAATGCGGCTGAAGAGCACCTGCAAGCCCTCGCCCGCAAAGGCGTCATTGAACTCGTCAGCGGCACCTCCCGCGGCATACGCCTGCGTGGCGATACCCTGCGTTCCATCAACGAATCGCGCACCAAACAGTTTTCCCTGCCGTTGCAAAGCCTGGCCCAACTCGCCCTACCTCTGGTAGGGCGGGTTGCTGCTGGCAGCCCGATTCTCGCGCAGGAGCACATCGAACAAACCTACTATTTTGAAAGCGGCCTGTTCCAGCGCCAGCCCGATTACCTGCTCAAGGTTCGCGGTATGAGCATGCGCGACGTGGGCATCATGGACGGCGACCTGCTCGCCGTCAAACAGGCCAGCGAAGCCAAGAACGGCCAGATCGTGGTGGCTCGCCTCGGTGATGAAGTGACTGTCAAGCGCTTTCGCCGCAACAAAAACCAGATCGAGCTTCTGCCCGAAAACCCCGACTTCAAAACCATTGTGGTCGAGCCCGGCGAACCTTTCGAACTTGAAGGCCTGGCCGTCGGCTTGATACGCAACACCATGCTGATGTAAGCACCTCACCTGGCCGTGCACCAGGTGGCGGGCGTTTGGCCGTTAAGGCCAACACCCTGGTGCGGCGGCCCCGCCGGCTTGGCGCCGGTTCGAAATCCTGCCTGTGTAAACCTCTCTCATACAGGAGTTCATCATGGGAATCGTCAGCTTTTCACACTCACCCCTTCTGTCCGTCCTGCTGGCCCCCGCGCAGGCATTGGCAGCTTGGTTTGTGCCCGCACCAGGCAGGTCTGGCCGGTTTTCCGCGCCTGCACGCGCCCAGCATGCAAACGGCCAACTGGTACTGCCTTTTTCCTCGGACATCACCGCCTCATCGCGTGAAACCACGCCGGCCAGCAAAGCAAAACCTCAACACCGCACTCCCAGCCGCTTGCGCATCGTGCGCGAATTCGACGCCAATGTCGGCCCGGCTTGCGCGGGCCGCATGGTGATTTCCGGCCGCATGGCCGACGTCTGCGCAGAACTTGAGCGTATGGCGCAGCGCGAAGCTGCCCTGCAATAGGCATAAGACCGAACCCGGCCGCTCCTGCAGGCTGGCCATCTCCAGGTGCCACGGACCCCATGTGGCCCGCCATGCGATGTGCCGCAGCACAATGGAAATGCCGTGGCCGGTTTCCTCACGATACAAAATGGCGGCGATCCGGCAGCCCCTGCTGCAAGCAGGAAAAATCTTGCAGGCACAATATCGTGCATGAATATTGTGATCCTCGACGACTACCAGGACGCAGTGCGAAAACTCAACTGCGCTGCCAAATTGGAGGCCTACCCCGCCAAGGTCTACACCAATACCGTGAAAGGCATAGGCCAGCTGTCAGTCCGGCTCAAGGATGCCGACGTCATCGTTCTCATCCGCGAACGGACCCAGCTCAGCCGACAACTCATTGAAAAGCTGCCCAAGCTCAAGCTGATCGTGCAGACCGGCCGTGTCGGGGGCCATATCGATGTCGCGGCCTGCACCGAGCGCGGCATCGCGGTCGCGGAAGGTACGGGTTCACCTATCGCGCCGGCCGAACTCACCTGGGCGCTGGTCATGGCGGCCATGCGCCGCATCCCGCATTACGTGGCTCACCTCAAGCACGGCGCCTGGCAGCAAGCGGGCCTCAAGTCAGCCTCCATGCCGCCCAATTTCGGCATAGGCTCCGTCCTCAAAGGCAAAACGCTGGGGGTATGGAGCTACGGAAAGATCGGGCAAATCGTGGCAGGCTACGGCCGGGCTTTCGGCATGCGGGTCATCATATGGGGCCGCGACGCCTCGCGCGAACGGGCCCAGGCTGATGGTTATGAAGTTGCAGGCAGCAAAGCCGAGTTTTTTGAGCAAAGCGACGTGTTGAGCCTGCACCTGCGCCTGCACGACGAAACCCGCGGCATCGTCACACTGGAAGACCTGTCGCGCATGAAAACCACGTCCCTGCTGGTCAACACCTCACGCGCGGAGCTGATTGAGCCCGAAGCTTTGATCGCCTCGCTCAATCGTGGCCGCCCCGGCCTGGCGGCGATCGACGTGTTTGAATCCGAACCGATCCTGCAAGGCCATGCCCTGCTGCGCCTCGAAAACTGCATTTGCACGCCGCATATCGGCTACGTGGAGCAGGACAGCTATGAGCTGTATTTCGGTGCGGCTTTCGACAATGTGGTCAATTTCATCAAGGGCACGCCCACCAACATCGTGAATCCCGGCGCCCTGCAGGTGCGGCGCTGAGCCATACCCTGCCTCGCAGCAAGGGCCTGGATTCAGGTTTTCCGTGATGGTACGGGACCCGGCACATCGAGGTCGAACTCGATGAGGTTGCTGAAGCCCTCATCTTCTGGAGATACATCCATCAAGGCGATGGCCGGCAGAGGCGCCGTAGCCTCATCGGCTTCCTGGCTCAGGTCTATATCCAGACCCAGCCTCGGGGAAACAGGCGGCCGCGTCAAATCGGGGTTTGGCGCGATTTCCGTCGAAAAAGCAGCTGGCACGTCGACCGCAAGCGCAACAGGCGGCGGCGACTCCTGGAAGCGGGCGGAAAGGGGCAGGATGTTGGTTGGGCCGAAGCTGCTCGCCTGTGGCATGCCCGTAATCGCGCCCGCCGCCGCGATTACCGGCGGCATATCGGTCGCTTCCTCTGACTCCACAGGCCGAGTAACAATCTTCTTGGCGATGGAATGAAGCAGCAGCAGTTCGCGGTACGCCGCAAGGCTGAAAACCTCCCCGCGCGAATCGGACTTGCGGAAGATGGACTCCTCCAGCACATCCAGCACCTTGGGCGTGGGCCATAGCGACTCGATGCGCGTGAGCGCCGCCACATAGTGCTCCAGGCCATGCGTGTCCATGGCGTAGTCCTCAAAGACCGGCACCTGGGCATTGAACATGCGGTGGAAATCCTTGCGCAGCGCGTCGTAGTCGTCCTTGCGGCCAAGGCTGTGGTAGAGATCGAACAGGTCCAGGTAGACCAGCGCGCTCGTCTCCACGTTGTCCGTGATGTGCAGCCGCAGGACGTCAACTGCCTTGTCAGGGTGCCCCAGCGACACGAAAAAATCCGCCTGCTGCTGCACATCAAACAGCTCTTCGGCATTGACCATGCGGGGCATGCCACTGAATCCGCTCAGGCTGGGCAGGAATTCCGGGCGATCCCCAGGCTCATGCCGAGCTTTCGATGCCGGCCTGGGTGTCGGCAGCTTGTGCGCGCTTTCCAGATGAAGCTCATCGAGGTCCAGATCCACCGCCGGTTTGGAGGGCCCCTCATGTGCCGGCGCCGTGGCTGGCCCGGTTTCCGCGGCAAAAGCACTGGGCTTGCCCCGGTCAGCTTCCTTGTCCCACCAGTGGTTCAGGTGCAGTGTGTGCTGCCGGTTACGCCTCCAGAGAAAACCGGCCGCCAACAAAACAAGCAGCAGAACAGCGCCCAGGCCATACACCAGCCAGTTGCTGTAGCGCTCCCCCCGCGCCCGTTCCAACTGGCCGCGCAGGTCCGTCACCGCCTGTTCCGTCTTGCGGCTTTGCGCCAGCATGGCGGCCACATCGGCCTCCAGGGACTTGAGACGCTGGCTGTCGCGCATCATGTCCTGCGGTTGGGCATTGAGCGCCTGCCACAGCGCGGCTGCGGATGCGCGTTGCTGGGCATCGGCGGCCGGCTGCGTCAGCAACTCCGGCGATGCGCGAAGCACGGGGTCGCGTTCGACGGTCAGGTCAACAGGGTCCAACTGCAGGCGTGCCCGCGATTTGCGAGCCGGGGCTGGAGCGGGTATCGGTTTGCCGGCCGAGCGAGCCTGTGGCACAGCCAGGGAAGAGGCCATCCCGGCGGTGGCGCGGGTTTGCAGCTTTGCCTTCGACGCCCCACCTCGGGCTGGTGCTGCCGACCCGGCTTGGATCGTACCTGTAGCCACGCTTTCTGCCGTAACAATCCCCGCCTGCGAAAGCGTCGAAGGCGCCGCAGCGGTGTTGCCGCCCAGCATCTCAGCGAGCAACACGTATTTGCGTGAATTCTTTTGCTGGCACCCCTCGCGGGCATACACCGTCACGACCGGTTCATCCACGACAGAAACCGTACGGACACGGACCAGGACTTCACCTGCGCCTGGCGACATCACGGTGCGTACTTTGTCGGGCGAGACCTGGCTGTCGCCGAAGAACACGTCGGCGGACAAGCAGACAGAAGAGGGATTTTCAGTGTCGTCGAGTTGCGCCGACAGCGTGACGTCCAGCGGCCGGCCGACGATGGCCGTGCCGCGTACACGGCCCAGGGAGGCGGCCAGGCTGTTGGCGGCAATCCCCAACAGCAAAGCGCCAAGCAGGCATTTCAGGAACTTCTCGGCGGATTTCATGGGGTGGGCGAATTTTGCCACCGGCCTTTGCCGAATACGCTCAGCCATAATTCGGCCATGAAAGTAAATTTTGCAAATGTGGGAATAGTTGGCACTGGCGCCATGGGCCGGGGCATCGCGCAGATCGCGGCGCAGGCAGGCAGCACCGTCAGGCTGATGGACGCGCAGGCGGGCGCCGCCGAAAAAGCGCGCGAAGCCATCTGCACCCAATGGGACAAACTGGTCGAAAAAGGCCGCCTTGAAGCTACGGCGGCCGCCGCGCACAAGGACCGCCTGGTACTTGCCGGCACCCTGGCCGACCTGACGGGCTGCGACCTCGTCGTTGAAGCCATCGTGGAACGCCTTGATGTCAAACGCGCCCTGTTCGCTGAACTGGAGGCTCTGGTGCCCGCGGAGACGGTGCTGGCCAGCAACACTTCTTCGCTGTCCGTGACAGCCATCGCTGCCGGGCTCAAGCACCCCGAGCGCCTGGCCGGCTTTCACTTTTTCAACCCCGTTCCGCTGATGAAAGTGGTTGAGGTGATCGCGGGCCTGAAGACCAGCCCGGCCATCTGCGAAGGCCTGAGCCAATACGCCCGCCAGATGGGCCACACACCCGTACAGGCGCAAGACACGCCCGGGTTCATCGTCAACCACGCCGGCCGGGCCTATGGCACCGAGGCATTGCGCATTGTGAGTGAGGGAGTGGCCGATTTCGCCACAATAGACCGTATCCTGCGCGACCAGGCCGGTTTCAAGCTCGGCCCTTTCGAACTCATGGACCTCACCGCGCTCGACGTCTCACATCCGGTGATGGAGTCGATTTACCACCAGTATTACGAAGAAGCCCGCTATCGCCCCAGCGTGATCACAGCGCAGCGCCTGGCCGGCGGGATGCTGGGCCGCAAGACCGGCGAAGGTTTTTACCGCTATGCGGAGGGCGCCATGCAGGCACCCGCTGAGCCCGCCGTTCCGCAGGTCGCCGAACTTCCGCCGGTATGGGTATCGCCCCGCGCCTCGCGCCGCGCGGAGCTGCTGCAGCTGCTCAAAAACCTCGGCGCCAAAATCGAAACCGGCGCTTCCGCCTCTCCACAGGCCCTCACGCTGGTTGCGCCGCTGGGTTTTGACATCACCACGGTCGCCGTGGTGGAGCGCCTCGACCCGGCCCGCACTGTCGGCATCGACATGCTGATCGACGATGCGGCGACCAAGCGGCGCGTGCTGGCCACCAACCCGGCCACGCGCAGCGATATGCGAGACGCCGCGCATGCCCTCTTCGCCCGCGACGGCAAGGCCGTCAGCGTGATTCGCGACAGCGGCGGCTTCGTCACCCAGCGCGTAGTGGCCGCCATTGTCAACATCGCCAGCGATATTTGCCAGCAGGGCATTTGCAGCCCGAAGGACCTGGAAACCGCCGTGACGCTCGGGCTCGGTTACCCCCTGGGCCCGCTGGCCATGGGTGACCGCTACGGCCCGACCAATGTGCTGGAAGTGCTGTTCAATATGCAAACCGTGTACGGTGACCAGCGCTACCGCCCCTCTCCCTGGCTGCGGCGCCGGGGCGCGATCGGCCTGAGTCTCATGCACGAAGAGTGAATCACCCCCGTCGGATGCTCACTTCGTGTAGCACCTTCCCCCCTCTAGGGGGCGGCGCCTGCGGCCTGGCGAAGCCAGTTCCGCGGCCCCCACTGGTAAATGAATTCGTACGGGGACCTGATCCCTGCCTCCCCCTCATTTTGTATTGGAGAGACTGACATGGCAGGCGCAATCAAGAGTACCAGCGAGGGCCAGACCCTTATCCTGACGATCAGCAACCCGGAGTTCAAGAACGCGCTGGGACCTGAAATTTATGCGGCCGGAATTGAGGCCTTGAACGCGGCCGAGAACAACCCCGATATCCGGAGCGTGGTCATCACCGGCGAAGGCGCCCTCTTCTGTGCGGGCGGCAACCTGCAGCGGCTGGAGGCCAACCGCCGTGAGGCGCCCGAGGTGCAGGCCCAGAGCATCGACGGCCTGCACAACTGGATCGACTCGATCCGTACCTATCCCAAGCCAGTGATAGCCGCCGTGGAAGGCGCGGCGGCCGGCGCCGGCTTTTCCCTGGTGCTGGCCTGCGACTTTGTGGTGGCGGCGGAGAACGCCGTGTTTGTGATGTCCTACAGCACCGTGGCGCTGTCCCCCGACGGCGGCGGCAGTTGGGCCCTGGCGCGCGCCCTGCCGCGGGCACTGGCCAGCGAGCTGCTGATGACTGGCGAACGCGTGGGTGCGCGCCGGCTGCATGACTTCGGCTTGGTGAACCGCGTCACCGCGCCAGGCGAAGCCCTGGCCCAGGCCCTGCAACTGGCTGAAAACCTCAATGCGCGCGCGCCCAACGCACTGGCCAGCATCAAGGAGCTCATCAACGACGCAGCCGGCAACACGCTGAACCAGCAACTGGGTCGCGAGCAGCACCACTTCGTGCGCAACCTGCATGATGCCAACGCTGGCGAAGGCATAGACGCCTTCCTGAACAAGCGCACACCGCACTACCGCTGAACCGGGGTAACCGGCCAAGCCGGGCGGCCCGTTGCGACCGCGCCGCCGGCGATTTCCCCTGCTCCCCGGCGCGCCATGCCGGGCGACACCCATGCGACAGGCCGCTGGCGCCCGACGGGTCCCTCAAGCGACAATGGACGCCTTGTTAGTCACTCAAAAGACAGACCATGGACGATCCCATTCTTACGATAGAGGAACGAGAGGCCATTAACAACGGCCGCTGGTTTTCATCCCTGTCCCCATCCCTGAGGCACGACATATTCCGATGCGCCTACGTCAAACGCTACAAAGACGGCGAACTCATCAGCGCCCGGGGCGATGTGCCGGAGGAATGGATTTCCTGCGCGCGGGGCGCCATCCGCGTGAGCTCCACCTCGATCTCGGGCAAGCAGGTCACGCTGACCTATGTGGAGCCCGGCATCTGGGTTGGCGATGTGGCGATCTTCGACGGAGAGCGGCGCACCCACGACTCCTATGCCCATGGCGAAACCACGCTGCTGTGTGTCTCGCGCGCCGATCTGCGCAAGATACTGAGCCAGCACGTCGAGCTCTACGAAGCCCTGCTGCGCCTGCACGCGCGGCGCATACGCCAGCTCTTCGGGCTGGTGGAAGACCTCAACACCCTGCCCTTGCGTGCGCGCCTGGCCAAGCAGCTGCTGCACCTGGTGCGCAGCTACGGTGTGCCAAGCCTGGGGGACAGCAACGAAGTGCGCATAGGCCTGCAACTGGCGCAGGAGGAACTGGCCCAGTTGCTCGGCGCATCGCGCCAGCGCGTGAACCAGGAACTCAAGTCCATGGAACGCGAGGAAGCCATACGCATAGAACCGGGCGGCCTGGTGGTGCGCAACCGCCAGGCGCTGATGCGGATTTCCGAGGCCGAAATCGACAAATAGACCAACCGGGACAACCCCTTCAAGCATGAGCAATTTCGACCACTTTGTCGGCACCCGTGCCGTCTCCGGCGCGCATGCATTTGACCTTGATGCGCTCACTGCTTACTTGGGCAAGCACCTGCCCGGCTTCAAGGGCCCGCTGACGGCGGAAATCTTCAAGGGGGGCCAGTCCAACCCCACCTACAAGCTGCTCACCCCCGCCGCTTCTTACGTGATGCGGGCCAAGCCCGGGCCCGTGGCCAAGCTGCTGCCCTCGGCCCATGCGGTGGAGCGCGAGTTCAAGGTCATGCAAGGCCTGCAGGGCACCGACGTGCCTGTGCCAAAGATGTATTGCCTTTGCGAAGACGAGGCCGTGATAGGGCGCGCGTTCTATGTGATGGAGTTCGTCGAAGGCCGGGTGCTCTGGGACCAGTCCCTGCCCGGCATGAGCCCCGCCCAGCGCGGCGAGATTTACGATGAAATGAACCGCGTGATCGCCGCCCTGCACAAGGTGAAGTTCGCCGAACGCGGCCTGGCCGACTACGGCAAGCCCGGCAACTATTTCGAGCGCCAGATCAGCCGCTGGAGCAAGCAGTACAGCGCCTCCATCACCCAGCCCATCGCCGAAATGGACAGCCTCATGCAATGGCTGCCCGCCAACATCCCGGCCAGCGCGCGGGATGAAAGCCTGGTCTCCATCGTGCATGGCGACTTCCGGCTCGACAACCTGCTGTTCCACGCGACTGAACCACGTGTGTTGGCCGTGCTTGACTGGGAGCTGTCCACACTGGGCCACCCGCTGGCCGACTTCAGCTACCACTGCATGGCCTGGCATATCCCGCCCGGGGCCTTCCGCGGCATCGGCGGGCTGGACGTCGAAAGCCTGGGCATTCCCACCGAATCCGAGTACATACGCCGCTATTGCGAGCGCACAGGCCTGGCCACACCCGAAGCGCTCAAGGCCGACTGGAACTTCTACATGGCCTACAACCTGTTCCGCATCGCGGCCATCCTGCAGGGCATCGCCAAGCGGGTTGAAACCGGTACTGCCGCCAGTGCCCAGGCCGTCAGCTCGGCCGCCGGCGCGCCGCTGCTGGCCAGGATGGCCTGGGGCTTTGCCCTCAAAAGCCGGGGCTGACGACTGCACAAGCCATCACCTTCACAACAATACCCACATCCTTTCCGGAGATTTCATGGACTTCAACTACACCCCCAAGGTACAGGAACTGCGGGCGCGCCTGCTCAGGTTCATGGACGAGCATATCTATCCGAACGAAGCGCGCTTTTACCGTGAAATCGCCGAAAACCGTGCCAAGGGCAATGCCTGGGTACCGACCAGGCTGGTCGAGGAACTCAAGCCCAAGGCACGCGCCGCCGGCCTCTGGAACCTGTTCTTGCCGCACTCGCCGCGCGCGCCTGAAGGCCTGTCCAACCTCGAGTACGCGCCGCTGTGTGAAATCATGGGGCGCGTGCCCTTTGCGGCCGAAGTCTTCAATTGCTCGGCGCCGGACACCGGCAACATGGAAACCATCGCGCGCTACGGCTCCGAAGCCAACAAGGACCAGTGGCTGGACCCACTGCTCAAAGGCGAAATCCGCTCGGCCTTCCTGATGACCGAGCCCGAGGTGGCCTCGTCCGACGCGACCAACATCCAGTGCCGCATCACGCGCGACGGCGACCACTATGTGCTCAACGGCCTCAAGTGGTGGTCTTCCGGCGCGGGTGACCCGCGCTGCGCCGTCTACATCGTGATGGGCAAGACCAACCCCGACGCTGGCCGCCACGAGCAGCAATCGATGATCCTGGTGCCTGCCAACACGCCCGGCATCACCGTGATCCGCCCGCTGTCGGTGTTCGGCTATGACGATGCACCGCACGGCCACATGGAAGTGCGGCTGACCAATGTGCGCGTGCCCGCCGGCAACCTGCTGCTGGGCGAAGGCCGCGGCTTTGAAATCGCCCAGGGCCGCCTCGGCCCCGGCCGCATACACCACTGCATGCGCAGCATAGGCATTGCCGAACGCGCGCTGGAGCTGATGTGCAAGCGCCTGAACAGCCGCGTCGCCTTCGGCAAGCCCATCGCCAGCCAGTCGGTCTGGCACGAACGCATCGCCGAGGCGCGCTGCATGATCGAGCAGGCCCGCCTGCTGACGCTCAAGGCCGCCTACATGATGGACACCGTAGGCAACAAAGTCGCCAAGGCCGAGATCGCGATGATCAAGGTGGTGGCGCCCAACATGGCCTGCCAGATCATCGACTGGGCCATACAGGCCCACGGCGGCGGCGGCGTGTCGGACGACTTCCCGCTGGCCTATGCGTACGCCAGCCAGCGCACCCTGCGCCTGGCCGACGGCCCCGACGAAGTGCACCGCGCCTCGCTGGCCAAGCTGGAGCTGGCCAAGCACCTGCTCATGCCCGGTGAAGTGGAGATGCCGATCACGCGCGGCGCTTAAGAGCGGTTCAAGCCGTTCAAATCGCTATAAGCCGCTTGCGGTTTACAGCGTGATGTCGTTGGAAAGGCCGGCGATCGCCGATTCGCAGGCCGTGGTGAAAATCAGGGCCGCATGCTCCAGCGTGGGCATATCGGCCGGGGTGTACTGCATGCGCAAATAGGTCTTGCCGCGCAGCACCATCAGGATAAAGGGCACCTGCAAATCGGGCCCGGGCTCGGGCCAGGACATCAGCAGCTCGACCAGATTCGGATCCAGCCAGGCCAGCGCGTGGGAGCGGTGGTCGGCCATCACCGCATAGCGTTGCCAGAAAGCCGTTGGCAGGCTTTCCCAACCGACTTCAGGGTACATGGCCAGCCAGCGCACTTCTTCCGGCATGCTCGGATCGGCGGTGGTCTGCAGCGTGTCGGTATAGGCCTGGTAGGCTTTTTTTTCCAGCCCGTCCTTCAAAGCCCGGTTCATCACCAGCACCGTAAGGTCCTCGTTGACCTTGACCTCGCCACGGGCGCGCAGCTCTTCACCGCGAATGTAATCGCGTGACGGCCGGCCGCGTTCCATCTTCCAGGGCTTGCCGCCCACGTTGCCCTTGAGCATAAAACCCTTGCCCTGCCCCATGCCGGTGAAAGCAAAGCCACGGGTCCCTGCCCATTCGGACACGGCTTCGTCGGACGCGCCGGCCTCGCCGGCATCCGCCTTACCCGTAACAAAGACTTTCTTCAGCCGCTCGAACATGGTTTTCGCTTTTCTCTTAAAGTGCAGCGAACATCATAGTAGTCAAGGACGCCCCGATGATCAATGTTTACTCATGGCCCACACCTAACGGCCACAAAGTCCACATCATGCTGGAGGAATGCGGCCTGAGCCTGGGCCGCGACTGGCAGGCCATTCCCGTCAATATCGGCACCGGCGACCAGTTCAAGCCCGAATTTCTGGCCATCAGCCCGAATAACAAGATCCCGGCCCTGGTTGACCCGGTCGGCCCCGACGGCAAGCCCATCTCGGTGTTCGAATCCGGCGCCATCCTGCTTTACCTGGCTGCCAAGACCGGCAAGCTGCTGCCGAAAACCGACCGCCTCAAGTTTCAGGTGCTGCAGTGGCTGATGTTCCAGATGGGCGGTGTGGGCCCCATGATCGGCCAGACTCACCATTTCCGCCAGTATGCGCCCGAGAAAATCGACTATGCCATCAACCGCTACACCAATGAAACGAAGCGGCTTTACGGCGTAATGGACAAGCAGCTTTCGACCCACAAGTTCATCGCCTGCGATGAGTACAGCATTGCCGACATCGCCATCTTCCCCTGGCTGCGCAACTGGGAAAACCACGGCATAGACTGGGCCGACTATCCGCACCTGAAAAAATGGTTCGACCTCATTACCGAACGCCCGGCCGTGCAGCGCGGCGTCAAGGTGCTGGCCGAACTGCGCAGGCCCATTACAGACGACAAGGCGCGGGAAGTGCTGTTCGGCAAGACGCAGTACGAAAAGCGTTGAGAATCAAGGCGCCAGGCCCGGCTGCCTGGAGGCCGGTGGCCATCGATTGAAGGTATGATTCGCGACGAGCCGAAAACGGCGGCCGACGCGGCCATGCCCCGGCCGGCACACACAGACTGCCCGTAGCTCAGTTGGATAGAGCATCAGCCTTCTAAGCTGAGGGTCGGGGGTTCGATCCCCTCCGGGCAGGCCAGTCGTCAGATACTTCTTGAGTAAGACGCCTCTTGACAAGTTCGTGAGGAACTTCGCCATGCAGGGACCATCCTCATGTCGGCAAAATCACCCGGTTGAGCTGGCTTGGCAATGGACAGCCTACAAAATCGAGCAACTTCTCATGGTCCCATCCCACCAGCCGGCCGCACGTCTGGCCACCCAACTTGCATTCTGGGTTGCCGGATTTGGTGTTTCGGCCTGGGCTCCCCTGGTCCCCTACGCCAAGCAACGCTTGCAGGTGGACGACCATTCGCTCGGGTTGTTATTGCTGTGCTTGGGCGCAGGCTCGGTCGCGGCGATGGTCCGGACGGGGCCCTTGTGCGCCCGCTATGGTTGCAAGCCGGTCATCGTGACTGGCGGCATCTGCCTGGCAATCCTGCTCCCTGTGTTGGCATTCGCTGGCACACCGTGGCTGATGGCAACAGCCTTGCTGATTTTTGGCGGCGCTCTCGGCTCATTGGACGTAGCCATGAACGTCCATGCAGTTGAAGTGGAGCGCAGCGCAGGGCGCCCAATGATGTCCGGCTTTCATGCACTTTTCAGCGTTGGCGGATTCTCAGGCGCCGGATTGGTGACAGTCATGCTGTCTCATTCAGTCGCCCCTGTAATCGCCACCCTCATTTGCGCTGTTCTGATGACGGCGGCCCTGGCGCTGGCATCTCCGCGCTTGCTCGTTACACGTCCTGCACAGGCAGGTGACGCAGGCATGCTGATGGCCTTGCCGCGTGGGCCGGTGGTGGTCTTGTCGGTATTGGCTGCAATCACCTTCCTGGTCGAGGGCGCGCTTCTGGATTGGAGCGCGCTGCTTCTGACGGAAATTGGACTGAGCTCCCCCGAGCGTGCCGGTGTCGGATATGCCGTTTTTTCGGTGGCGATGACTGTTGGGCGTTTCAGTGGCGATGCGGTAACGGCTCGTTTTGGCGACAGGTCGATGGTGTTCTGGGGCGGGCTGACCGTCCTGTTTGGTTTTATTTGCCTGCTCACAATCAATCAATATGAGCTGGCGATGGCCGGCTTTGCCCTCATCGGATTGGGCGCATCGAATGTGGTACCGGTGCTGTTTCGCCAGGCAGGATCACAAAACGCCATGCCCGCCGCCTTGGCGGTATCTGCGGTGACAACCATCGGCTACGCAGGCTATCTCATGGGACCTGCCCTGGTGGGATTTGTGTCTAAGTTGGCAGGCCTGCAGGCCGCGCTCTGGATGCTGGCGGCATTGATGTGTTGTGTGCCCGCCCTGGCCCGGTCCGCAAGCAACCCAGACAAGGCGACAGAGTGAAGAGACTTTCTGCGGTTTCACACAAAGTCAAACGCCGCTCCCGTGACCGACGTCGCTGACACCACCAGCCAGAGCTTGAGGTATATAGTTGGGGCTTCGGCCACCTGACAAAGGCCGTCAAGACCAAGGAGGCGAGCAAACATGCCCAGACCAACGATGCTGCTGGTGGAGGATAACCCCGCTCACGTCGAGCTGACTTTGGTAACGCTGCAGGAAAACGGCGCCGACCATGAAGTCATCGTCGCCCGTAACGGCACGGAAGCCCTGGAATACCTTTTCTGCGAAGGTGCTTACAGCGGCCGGCCGCACGACCAGCCCCCCGAGCTGGTCATGCTGGACCTGAATATGCCCGGCCTCAGTGGGCAGCAAGTCATCCAGCGCATGCGGGGCGACCCTCGCACCTTCTTTGTGCCCATCGTCATCCTGACGTCCGAATCCAAATACTCCCCCGTGGTGAAGGAAATCCAGGGCGGGCTTAACAGCTACGTGCGCAAGCCGCTGCATTTCCGGGATTTCCAGGAAAAGCTGGAACAGGTGCGTGAATATTGGCGCACATCCAACTTCGGGCCGCTCAAGTCCTGAGTACATCCTTTAAGGCCCCGGGGCGGCGGCAGAGCCAGTCAAGCGGTCATCGAAACGCGCACAAAAAAGCCCGCTGATGCGGGCTTTTTCAGGGAAATGATGGTCGGAGTACAAGGATTCGAACCTTGGACCCCCTGGTCCCAAACCAGGTGCGCTACCAGACTGCGCCACACTCCGACTAAGTCCATCATTATAGCCCGAACACGCTACACTTTCCCGCAGCGCCCTCATTTTTTCCATTCACTAGATTCCCCAATGAAACCCCATCATGCTGCCCAGACTGATCCGCGCCGGCCCGATGCAAAGGCGTCCCGAGTCAGCCTTGCGAAGGCGTGAAATGGCAGCAGCCGCCGGGGCCGTCTTCATGGTGGAAAAAGGCATGAACCGCCTGATAGCGGTATCCGGACTGCTGGTGCTGCCGCTGGCAGCGCTGCTGCTCGCCCAATGGCCGCTGCGAGAACTCATACAAGCCTATTCGCGCCAGGCGAACGACGCGGCGCAGGTGCTCTTCGCACTCTATGTGGCGGTGGCCGTCACCGCAGCGTCCAAAAGCCACACCCACCTCGCATCCCTGCAACCACATACCGGCAACGCGAGCTGCCCACGCTGGCATGCCTGGGCGCTGCTGGCCTGCGTCGCGCCCTGGGCCCTGTTCATGCTTTGGGCCAGCTGGCCGCTGGTGCTGGCCTCCGTGGCCTCTTTCGAGCGATTTGGCGAAACGCTCACGCCCGGTTATTTCGTGATCAAGCTCGCCATGGCCTTGATGCTCCTGCTGGCGCTGGCCGAAGGCCTGCTTGAACTCCTTCCGCGCAGCCGCGTGCCGGGTTCGCCATGAGCCTGGCTGGCCCCCTGACGGGCATATGGATGTTGCTGGCGCTGGGCGTGCTGATTCTTGCGACCGGCCTGCCGGTCTGGGCCTTGCTGATCGGCGTGTCCAGCCTGTTCGCGATGCTGGGCTTGGCGACAGGCGCTTTTGACCTCCAGATCCTGCAAGCGCTGCCGGTGCGCACGCTGGGCCTGCTGGAAAACGACCTGCTGCAGGCCATGCCCCTGTATGTCTTCATGGGCGTGTTGCTGCAGCGCCTGACCGTGGCCGACGCACTGTTTTCGGCACTGCTGCGCTTGTTCCGCCCGCTGGCCGGTGCGCACGCCCTCTCCGCCCTTGGCGTGGGTGCCCTGATCGCGCCCATGAACGGCTCGGTCGCTTCCAGCTCGGCCCTGCTCTCGCGCCTGGTGGCCCCGCGCGTGGCGCACATGGACACCGCGCGCGCCGTTTCCATCATCAGCGTGGCCGCCACCATAGGCGTGGTGGTCCCCCCTTCGCTGGTTTTGCTGTTGCTGGGCGATGCCATGATGCTGGCCCACCTGGAAGCCAGCCGGCTGCCGGGCTACCTGCAGGCAGGCCAGCGCATCATCAACACCCAGGATGTGATGCGCGCAGCCCTGCTGCCCGCGCTGGGCGTGCTGGCGCTCTGGGCCGTGGTGGCCTGGCGCCAGGCACGCAAGCTCAAGGAAGCACCACCGCAAGTTCCCGCCAACCGGGCGCAGGTGGCCATGGCCCTGGCCGCGGGCGGCACCATCGTCCTGCTGCTTGCCGGCGTCTTTACCGGCAAGCTCTACGCGGTAGAGGCGGCGGCCACCGGCGCGATGCTGCTGGTCGTTTCAGCCCTCCTGGGCCGTTCGCTGCCGGCAGCCGGCTGGCAGGCAGTGCTGGCCGACACGCTAAAACTCAGCGGCGCCCTGTTCGCCCTTTTGGTGGGCGCCACCACCTTCAGCCTGGTGTTCCGCATCTTCGGCACGGATCGCTGGCTTAACGGGCTTCTGCTGGGCTCCACGCTCCCGCCTGGCGTGACAGCGGCCCTGGTGCTTTTGCTGGTGGCGTTATGCGCCTGGGTGCTGGATGCGTTTGAAATGATTTTCGTCATCGTACCCATCGTCGCGCCGGCGCTCATCGCGCGCCTGGGGGATGCCCAGCAGGCAGCGGTATTGCTGCTGTTGGTGCTGCAACTGAGCTTCCTGGTTCCGCCCATGGGCTATGCCGTGCTGATGGCCAGGTCGCGCTCGGGCCTGCCCGCCATTTCAAGCCGGCGCCTGCTGGCTGCGCTGTGGCCCATGCTGCTGGTCCAGGTGACGCTCACGGCCGCGGTGTTCGCCTTTCCCGCCGCCGTGCATTGGCTGGACGAGCCCGCCCCCGCGACTTCCACGCAAGCCCCCATGGCCGACGATGAAATCACGCGCCAGATGAAGGAAATGTCAGCCGCTGAACCGCTCGAGGCAAGTCCCGCCACCGCTCCGGCCGCACCCTGAGGCCTTCCAAGCCGGGGCTTGCAAACCGTTCACAAAAAGGAGACCGCAACAATGGCCATCAGAATCGTCAGGCTGGGCACCGCGAGAAGCGCCACCGAGGGATTGCGCATAGGCACGGTACGCAGGCCGCCGCGGGGCGTACCCAAGGCCGAGTTCGCGTCCCAGGATTGGTACGACGTCTGGTACCCCAACCTCGCACCCAGCGTGGAGACCATGAAGCTGGGCCAGAGCGTGGAATCCGACAAGGACTGGGCCGCCTTCAGCAAAAAGTACAAGGCGGAGATGAACGAAGCCGATGCCAGCCGCAACCTCGACCTGCTCGCGGCCCTGTCGCACCAGGCCAACTTCGCGATGGGCTGCTACTGCGAAAACGAAGCGCGCTGCCACCGCTCGCTGCTACGGGACCTGCTCAAGGAGCGCGGCGCGCTCCTTGGATAGCCCACCGCAGCAGCCGGCTACAGTTTGACGTACTCGTACTCGACCGGATTGGCATTGATGCCGCGATCCGGCGGCGCGATCCAGGCGGCCATCTTGCCGGGTTCGGTGACGCGGTTCATCAGGCTCTTGACGAAAGCCGTGTCGGCCGCCGTGGGCAGCCACTGGCCTTTCCCGGCTTCGAAATCGGCGGCGCTGACCGGGTTGCCCTGCGGGTCCGTGAAGCTGCCGGCCCAGGCACCGACCTCGCGGCGAAAACGCGTTGAAGGCAGGCTCAGTTCGAAGTCCACACCCGCGCGCTTGATGGCCATGTTCCAGCGGGTCACGCCCACATTGCAATCTTTGACGTACTCAAGACGCGTGATTTCATTCATGCCGTTGCGGGTCGAGATGGTCTCGTTCTTGAGGCCGCCCTGCCCGTCCGGCACCACGATGGTCATTTCGGTCTCCAGCTCCACATGGTCGGCGAACTTGGCCTCGTCGGGCCGGCCCTTAATGCCGTTGCTGAAGTAGTTGGCGGCGTTTGACGACGCTTCAGAACCGAAGAGATCCAGCGACGAGGTGAACCAGAAGTTCATGAATTTCTGGATGGTGGGCAGGTCGATCACGCCTGCCTTGCGCAGGGCGGCGACATCGTCGGTGTCGAGTTCCTTCATCACTTCGAGCGTGCGCTTGATGACGCGGCCCACACCGGTCTCGCCGACGAACATATGGTGGGCCTCTTCGGTCAGCATGAAGCGCGTGGTGCGGGCCAGCGGGTCGAAGGCGCTTTCGGCAAAGCTCTTGAGCTGGAACTTGCCGTCACGGTCGGTGAAGTAGGTGAACATGAAAAAGCTCAGCCAGTTGTCCATGGGCTCGTTGAAGGTGCCCAGGATGCGCGGCTTGTCGGCATCGCCGCTGTGGCGCATCAACAGCTCTTCGGCTTCCTCGCGGCCGTCGCGGCCGAAGTGCGCGTGCAGCAAATAAACCATGGCCCAGAGGTGCCGCCCCTCTTCCACATTGACCTGGAACAGGTTGCGCAGGTCGTAGAGCGATGGTGCGGTGTGGCCCAGCAGGCGCTGCTGCTCGACCGAAGCCGGCTCGGTGTCGCCCTGGGTCACGATGAGGCGGCGGAAGGTGGAGCGATATTCGCCGGGCACGTCCTGCCAGACGTCTTCGCCCATGTGGTCGCCAAAACCGATCTTGCGCCCTTCTTCCTTGTCGGCCAGGAAAATGCCCCAGCGGTAGTCGGGCATGGGCGTGTAGCCGTAGCTGGCCCAGCCCGAGGCATCTACGCCGACGGCGGTGCGCAAATAGACTTCCTTGGCCTTGAAATCGCTGGGGCCCATTTCGTCCCACCAGTTCAGGAAGGCCGGCTGCCAGTGCTCCAACGCGCGCTGGAGCTGGCGGTTTTCGCCGAGGTGGACGTTGTTGGGGATGAGGGCTTGGAGGTCTATGGTGCTCATGATCAGGTCCTTGAGAATTCAGGTAGCTGTTTTATTCCCTCTCCCCCTGGGAGAGGGTTAGGGTGAGGGCCGGCGGCGCTAAAAGCGGGTACGGGGAGCCCTCACCCCTGCCCTCTCCCAGAGGGAGAGGGGGGCAGAAAAATCAGATGCGTTTCCAGTCGAACTTGGCTTTCTTGCCGGTGCCAAACAACTTCAGCGCACCATCCTCACCCACCGCATTCGGGCGAATGAATATCCAGTTCTGCCAGGCCGACAGCCGGCCGAACACGCGCGTCTCCATGGTCTCCTTGCCCGGAAAGCGCAGCGAGGCTTCCATGCCGGTCATCGCATCGGGCGAGAGCGAAGCGCGCTCTTCCAGCATGATGCGGATTTCGTCTTCCCAGTCGATGTCGTCGGGCGTCAGGGTCACCAGGCCCAGGGCCAGCGCCTGGTCGGCACGCAGCGGGCTGTCGCCGAGTTTTTGCAATTGGGAGATCGTGGCTTCGTCTTCGCAAAAGCGCGTTTGCAATCGCGTCAGGCCGTTGACGGCGGGGAACCAGCCGAAGTTGGCGGCGCTCAATTGCAGCGCGGGCGCACTGTCGGGCGCATCGGGCAGATCGAGCATATAGATACGGTCGCAGGCCAGGGCCAGCTCATAGAAGGTGCCGGCAAAACACGAACCCGCATCAGCCAGTGCGATCAGCGAACGGCTGGTCACGTCCAGCCGGGCCAGCGTGCGGCGCAGTGCGCCCGTGGTCTCTTTCACCAGCCAGTGGTCTTTCAATTTGGCCAGCACCTCGTCCATGCGGATCACCTGGCCCGCGTCGCCCGTGGTCTTGATGACCCAGGTGCCGACTTCAAGCTCATTGGTGCGCAGGTTCAGGATGGCGTCGTCAAGCTCGCGCTGCAGCTTGAGCGGATACCAGTTGGCACCGGCCGCCTCAATCGCCTCGGGCGTGGATTCAATGGCGCTTGCGGGCGCTTTCACTGTCAGGGTGGCAATGCGTTTTTCGCGATCCACCTGTGCATCAACCAGGCTGTAGTGGTAGCCGGCGTCGTCGATCAACGATTTGAGGGGCGTCAGCTCAATGCCCCTGGCACTGGCAGCCCGTGTGGACTGCGCGCGCAGCGCCTCGATTTCGCTGGCCAGCAAGTCGCCGAACTGCTGAGGCTTTGCATGGGCATCGATCAGCTTCCAGTCCTTGGCGCGGTCGGCGCGCACGCCTTCGGACGTGGTGCAAAAGATGTCGGCAAGGTCGCGGCGCACCTTGCGCTTGTCGGTCACGCGGGTCAGGCCGCCGGTGCCGGGCAGCACGCCCAGCAAAGGCACTTCCGGCAGGCTCACAGTGGAAGAGCGGTCGTCCACCATGATGATGCGGTCGCAGGCCAGGGCCAGCTCGTAGCCGCCGCCGGCGCAAGCGCCGGTCACCGCGGCAATCGCCTTGAGGCCGTCATGGCGCGAAGAGTCTTCCAGGCCGTTGCGGGTTTCGTTGGTGAACTTGCAGAAGTTGACCTTCCAGCCGTGCGTCGAGAGGCCCAACATGTAGATGTTGGCGCCCGAGCACCAGATCTTTTCCTTGCCCGACTCGAACACCAGCACCTTGACCGCCGGATGCTCGAAACGCACGCGGTTGATGGCGTCGTGCAGCTCGATGTCCACGCCCAGGTCGTAGCTGTTGAGCTTGAGTTTGTAGCCGGGCTTGATGCCACCGTCTTCGTTGATGTCGAGTTTCAGGCGCGCGACATCGCCCTCCACGCTCAGCGTCCAGTGCTGGTATTTGCTGGGGTGGGTGGAGAAGCTCACGAGCTCGCGCTCCTGGCCTTCAATGACCTGTTTGAATAAAAGCGGCTCTGTCATGGCGTTCATGGGTGTCTCCGGTTAGGTCCGTTCCGGCTCGGCGCGGACGGTTGTTTTGGGAACGGCGCGTTCCAGGTCTTTCAAGCTTTGTTTCAGTGTGCGCGCGGCGGTATCGACCACGGCGTCGGCACGGGCATAGAGGGCCTCGCGGCTGGCGAGGATGCGGCGAATGTCTTCCATCGCTTCGTCGGTCGCGCCACGGGTCGTGTCAAAGGGCCGCATGTCGCCCTGGGCCACCACGCGGGCCATATGTTCCTCGGGGCTGGCCTTGAGCCAGACGCAGTAAAACCGGCTTTGCAGCAGGTCGAAGGTTTCGCGTTCACTGACGATACTGCCGCCGGTGGTCATGACCACGCCTTCGGGATGGTCCTCGGCGATGCGAAACAGCGCGCGGCGCTCATAGCGCCGGTAGCCGGCCTGGCCGTGCAGCAGCAGGATTTCATTCATGCTGGTGCCGGCCTCGCGCTCGATTTCGCGGTCCAGTTCGATGAAAGGCACGCCGCGCTCGGCCGCCAGCTGGCTGCCCAAGGTGGATTTGCCCGCCCCGCGCAGGCCTATCAGCGCCACACGCTGCTCGCGGCCCAGCGCGTCGTTCAAACCGAAGGTGCCGCCGAGCAGGCTGTAGGCCTGGTCCAGCTGGGCATCGTCCAGCCGCGCCAGCAGGCTTTGCACGCGCGCCAGTGCGGGGCGCGGCGCGTCCTGCAGCAGTTCAAGGATGGAAATATTGAGCGCGCGGGCAGCGGCTTCGAGTGAATTGATGGAGACATTGCCCTTGCCGCTTTCCACATCAGCCAGGAAACGTTCGCTCAGGCCGGAATCGGAGGCCAGCTGCTTGCGCGTCATGCCGCGTCGGGCACGCCAGGCGCGAACGCGGGCGCCCAGTTCGCTGAGCGTGGCTTTCGATTCCTGTTCAGACATGATTTCCAAGAAGCACCTGTATCAAAAAAGACCTGTGAAAACCCTAGGAAGGCAGGTTCGCGGTTGCGATTTGATTAAATTGCAGTATACTTCAGGTTAAATCGATGTCAAGCAGTTTATTGCATCTTTCTCAGCCCTTCGACAAGCTCAGGACAGGCCAACCTCAGATGATCGGAACCACCATGAAACTCAAAATCCTTGTAGGTACCATGACCAGCACCGCCGACTATGTGGCGCAAGCGATCCAAATGGACTGCGCCGACCTGGTCAGCGACATCGAAGTCCAGCTGATGGACCAGCTCGACATCAGCGTTTTTGATGCCGCGAACGCAGAAGATGCACTTTATCTCATCTGCAGCTCCACCTACGGATCGGGCGACGTGCCCGACAACGCGCGCGCCCTCTACGAATCCCTGGGCAGCAAGCCCCAATTCCTTGGCCATGTCCGCTACGGCGTCATCGCATTGGGCGACCGCACCTATATGCAGACCTTCTGCTTCGGCGGCAAGAAATTCGACGAGCGCCTGCAAGACCTGGGTGCGCAGCGCATAGGCGAGATCTGGTGCCATGACGCGAGCAGCGGCACCATGCCGGAAACGGAAGGCACCGAATGGTGCCGCCAATGGCTCACCGACGCATTGCAGACCTTGGGGGCCAGTCCCGCTACCGCCTGAAAGCCGCCTGAGGCCCCCTGACGCACAAGAAGAAATGACCCCGTAGCGCTTGATCAGCGTGCGCAAGCAGCTACCAAAAGAACAGCCATCTGGAGACAAGCATGCAAGCAAGCAGCACCGACCACTCGGTCAGCCCGCCGCGGGTGAACATCCCGCGCGACTACAACGCGGCACACGACCTGCTGGCGCGCAACGCCACGCGCGCCGGCAAGCCGGCCTTTATGGACGCTTTGAGCGGTGAGCAGCTGAGCTACGGCGAACTCACCGAACAATCCCACCGCTTTGCCAACGCCCTGCGCGCCCAGGGCTTCGAGCCGGAAAGTCGCGTGCTGCTGGCGATGCTGGACACGCCGCAGTGGCCGGTCGCCTTCCTCGGTTGCATACTCGCGGGTGTGGTGCCCATCGCGGCCAACACCCTGCTGACCACGCCGGACTTCGAATTCATGCTGCGCGACTCGCGCGCCCGGGGCCTGATCGTCTCGCGCGCCCTGCTGCCCGCCTTTGAGCCCTTGCTGGGCAACATCGACACGCTGAAGTCGGTCATCGTGGCCGGCGCCGACGAGTGCGCGCCGCACGCCACGATGGCCGCCCTGCTTCGCGCGTCGCCGGCCACGCCCAACATTGCGGCGACCTGCGCCGACGATCCCTGCTTCTGGCTGTACTCCAGCGGCTCCACCGGAGCACCCAAGGGCACGGTTCACCTGCACAGCCACCTGATACAGACGGCCGAACTGTATGGCCGCGGTGTGCTGGGCATACGCGAGTCCGACGTGGTGTATTCCGCCGCCAAGCTATTTTTCGCCTACGGCCTGGGCAATGCGCTGACTTTTCCGATGAGCGTGGGCGCTACCACGGTGCTGCTGCCCGGCCGCCCGACACCGGCCGACGTCTTCGCCCTGCTCAAGAAATACCAGCCGACGATTTTTTACGGCGTGCCCACCTTGTATGCCGCCCTGCTAGCCGATCCGTCCAAGCCGGCGAAATCCGAGCTGCGGCTGCGCGTGTGCACCAGCGCGGGCGAGGCCCTGCCCGCCGAGATCGGCAAAAAATGGACGGCGCAATACGCTTGCGAAATCCTCGACGGCATAGGTTCCACCGAGATGCTGCACATCTTTTTGTCCAACCGCCCCGGCCAGGTGCGCTACGGCACTACCGGCCAGGCGGTGCCCGGCTATGCGCTGCGCATCATCGGCGACGACGGCCGCGAATGCGCCGACGGCGAGATCGGCGAACTGCAGATCAGCGGTCCCAGCGCCGCCATCATGTACTGGAACAACCGCGCCAAGACCAAAGCGACCTTTGCCGGCGAATGGACCAAGAGCGGCGACAAGTACACACGCGATGCCGACGGTTTCTACACCTATGGCGGGCGCAGCGACGACATGCTCAAGGTCGGCGGCATCTACGTCTCGCCCTTCGAGGTCGAAGCCTGCCTGATGACCCATCCCGCCGTGCTGGAAGTGGCGGTGATCGGCGTCGCCGACGCCGACGAGCTCGTCAAGCCCAAGGCCTACGTGGTGTTCAAGGCCGGCCAGGGCGCCAGCATGGACGAACTCAAGGCCCATGTGAAGCAGCAGCTCGCACCCTACAAATACCCGCGCTGGATAGAGTTCGTCAGCGAACTGCCCAAGACGGCTACCGGCAAGATCCAGCGCTTCAAGCTGCGCCAGCCGCGCTGAAACGCGGGACGCGGGAACCCGGCATGCGGCAAAAAAGCACCGCGAAAAGTTCAGGCGAACTCCAAACCGGGCACGACGATTGCTTTAAATGTAAACAATTTAATCTTCAATCTCGGGTTTTACACTAGGGCCGCCCACTCAACGCACGCTTACTATTCGTCTAACAGTTTTCAGCCTCAACCAGGAGCCTATTGCCATGACTTCACGCCGACTTGTACTGACCCGCAGCGCCGCCATGATTGGGGCCGCCTCCACAGGTCTTCTGCTCCCCGAAATCGTGCGTGCCCAGTCCGGCAAGGTGCGTGTGGGCTTTATGCTGCCCTATACCGGCACCTTCGCGCAGCTCGGTGTCGCCATTGAAAACGGCTTTCGCATGGCGATCAACGAACAGGGCGGCAAGCTGGGCGGCCGCGAGATCGAATTCTTCAAGGTGGACGACGAATCCGAGCCGTCCAAAGGCATTGAGAACGCCAACAAGCTGGTGCAGCGCGACAAGGTCGACGTGCTGGTCGGCACGGTCCACTCCGGCGTGCAGATGGGCATCCAGAAAGTCGCGCGCGACAGCGGCGTGCTCAGCCTCATCCCCAATGCCGGCGTGCATGCCGCGACGCGCAGCCTGTGCGCCCCCAATGTGTTCCGCACATCCTTCAGCAACTCCCAGCCGACGCGCGCCCTAGGCAAGGCCATGGTCGACCGCGGCCACAAGAAGGCCGTCTGGATCACCTGGAAATACGCCGCCGGCGACGAGGCGTTTGAGGGCTTCAAGGAAAGCTACACCGCCGCGGGCGGCACCATCGTCAAGGAGCTGGGCCTGCCCTTCCCGCAGGTCGAGTTCCAGGCCCTGCTGACCGAGATCGCCGCGATCAAGCCGGATGCCGTGGCCTGCTTCTTCGCCGGTGGCGGCGCCGCCAAGTTCATCAAGGACTACGCCGCCGCGGGCCTCAAGGAGAAAATCCCGCTGTACGGCTCCGGCTTCCTGACCGAGGGCGTGCTCGACGCTGCCGGCCCCGCGGCCAACGGCATCATCACGACCATGCACTACAGCGACTCGCTGCCCACGCAGCGCAACGGCCAGTTCCGCCTGAACTACGCCAAGACCTTCAGGCTGCAGCCCGACGTTTACGCCGTGCAGGGCTACGATACCGGCCTGCTGCTGATCCAGGGCGCCAACGCCGTCAAGGGCGACCTAAGCAACAAGCCGGCCCTCTACAAGGCCTTGGAAGGCGCCGTCATCGACAGCCCGCGCGGCAAGTGGACCATGAGCCGCTCGCACAACCCGGTGCAGGACATGTACCTGCGCGTGGTCGAGAACAAGGAAAACAAGGTCATCGGCGTGGCGGCCAAGGCGCTCGCCGACTCCGGTGCCGGCTGCAAGATGGGATGAACGTGGCCCCCACGGTCGCTCACTTCGTGTAGCTCCCTGCCCCCCGAGGGGGCCGCCCGCCTGCGGCCCGGCAAAGCCGGTTCCGCGGCTCATGCTGGTAAGGGAAACCTGACGCTCAGTGACCGTGCAAACGAATCCTGCCGCCCTTTTGGACCGATTGGCACGAACCATGCTGACCGGCCTTCAGCAGTGTTATCTTCCAGCCCATGACGCTCACCACCTACCTCCTCTACGTTGCAGCCGTCGCGCTGCTCATCCTCACCCCCGGCCCGACCATGCTGATGTGCATGACGAATGCGCTCAACCATGGCCCGCGCAAGGCCATGACCTCCGTGGCCGGAAGCGTCGCCGCAGTGCTGTGCGTCATGCTGCTGTCGGCCATGGGCCTGGGCGCGCTGCTGGCGGCCTCTGAAACCGCCTTCACGGTGGCCAAGCTGATTGGCGCGGCCTACCTCATCTGGCTGGGCATCAAGACTTTCCGTAGCGAAGCGGCGGTATTTGACGCCACAGCGAAAGAGGCATCGTCAGAGCGCCGCTCCTTCTTTCTGCGCGGTTTCCTGGTCGGCGCCAGCAACCCCAAGGCGGTGCTGTTTTTTGCGGCCTTCTTCCCGCAGTTCCTGAACCCGGCCGCTCCGTTTGTGCCGCAGTTCGCCATCCTCGCCCTGACCTTCATGGCCTTTGAGTTCACGGTGCTGAGCTGCTGCGCGCTGGGCGTCTCGCGCATCGCGCCCTTGCTGCGCTCCAGCCGCGCCGTGCGCTGGTTCAACCGCGTCTCAGGCGGCCTCTTCACATTGATGGGCAGCCTCCTGCTGTTCACACGTCGTCATACCTGATCTTTCGCCGGATTTCTGATGGATCTAGCCAACTTCCTCATCCAGCTGCTCAACAGCGTCCAATACGGCCTGCTGCTGTTCATGCTCGCCGCCGGCCTCACGCTGATCTTCGGCATCATGGGCGTGGTCAACCTGGCCCACGGCAGTTTTTACATGCTGGGTGCCTACCTGGCCTGGTCGCTCAGCACGCTGACGGGCAGCCTCACGCTGGCCATTGTGCTGGGCGCGGTGCTTTCGGTGGTTTTCGGCCTGGCACTCGAGTGGCTGCTGTTCAGGCATTTCTACAAGCGCGACCACCTGGACCAGGTGCTGCTGACCTTCGGCCTGATCTACATTTTTGAAGAGGTGCGCTCCATCCTCTGGGGTGACGATGTGCATGGCGTCACAATTCCCGATGCGCTCAGCGCCTCTGTCCCACTCACCGACAACCTCTCCTACCCCGTCTACCGGCTCTTCATGTCGGGCGTCTGCATCGCGCTGGCCCTGGGCCTGTACTGGCTGATTTCCAGGACGCGGCTGGGCATGAAGATACGCGCCGGCGCCTTCAACCGCGACATGGCCGAGTCGCTGGGCATCAACATCAAGCTCATCCATGCCGTGGTCTTCGCGCTGGGCGTGGGCCTGGCCGCGGTGGCTGGCATGATCGCCGCGCCGGTGGCCAGCGTCTATCCCAACATGGGATCGCAAGTGCTGATCATGTGCTTCGTGGTGGTGGTCATTGGCGGCATAGGCTCGGTGCGCGGCGCGCTGATCTCGGCCCTGCTGGTGGGCCTGGTCGATACCTTCGGCAAGGTGCTACTGCCTTCCATGGCGGGCATGCTGGTGTATATGTTGATGGCGGCCGTGCTGCTCTGGAAACCTGAAGGCCTGTTTAAACAATGAGCACGGCAAAAGCAAATCTCGAAATCCTGCCGCGCGGCGTGCAGGTGGCGCTGGGCCTGGGGCTGATCGCACTCGTGGCTTTCCCCTTTGTCGGCACCGACTTCTACACCCAGATGGTCACGCGCATGATGATCATGGCGATCTTCGCGATGAGCCTGGATTTGCTGCAAGGCGTGACCGGCCTGGTGTCGCTGGGCCATGCGGCCTATTTCGGCCTGGCCGGTTATGCGCTGGCCTTTCTGACGCCTGCGGGCGAACCTGTGAGCCTATGGTGGACGCTGCCGGTCGCCGTGCTGGCCTCAGGCCTGGCAGCGCTCATCATCGGCTTCTTTGTGGTGCGTACCCACGGCATCTACTTCATCATGGTCACCATGGCCTTCGCACAGATGGTGTTCTACCTCTTCTTCGACAACAAGGTCCTTGGCGGCTCCGACGGTCTCTACATCAATTTCAAGCCCAGCGCGGCCATCGGCGGCTGGGTGCCGTTTGACCTGGACGGCAAGCTCACGCTCTACTACTTCACGCTGGGTGCGTTGCTGCTGGTTTACGCCTTTTTGCGCCGGTTGCTCTGGAGCCCCTTCGGCCGCACGCTGGCCGGCATACGCGTCAACGAACACCGCATGCGCGCCATGGGCTATGGCACCTTCGGCTACAAGCTGTCGGCCTTCACGCTGGCCGGCGCCCTCGCGGGCCTGGCCGGCTACCTCTGGGGCACGCAGACCGGCTACATCAACCCCGAGCTCATGGGCTTTCACATGAGCGCGCACGCCATCATGATGGTCATCCTGGGCGGCATGGGCAATTTCGCCGGCGCCATCGTCGGCGCGTTTGCCTTTGAATACCTGCTGCACGTGTTCAAGGATCTCCCCACCGTTGGAAGCGTGAACCTCGGCAAGCACTGGCAGCTGTGGATGGGCCTGTTCATCGTGCTGCTGGTGGTCTTCGCACCGCGCGGCATCCTGGGCCTGGTCGAGAAATTCACCCAGCGCAAGGAAAAAACGGAGGCCGGCCATGAGTGAAGTCCTGCTGTCCGCGAAAAACCTGACCAAACGATTTGGAGGATTGGCCGCCGTTAATGACGTGTCCATCGACCTCTGGCGCGACCACATCCATGCGGTCATCGGCCCCAACGGCGCCGGCAAATCCACGCTGACCAACCTGCTCTCGGGCGACCTGCCGCCCACTTCGGGCTCGGTCACCCTGGGCGGCCATGACGTGACCGGCTGGACACCCGAAAAAATCTCGGGCAAGGGCCTGGGCCGCAGCTACCAGAAGACCAACATTTTCCTGCCCTTCAGCGTCTGGGAAAACGTGAGGCTGGCCTCGCAGTCGCGCGAGCCGCATGCGGCCCACTGGCTCAAGCGCGCGACCGGTTTCTCCGCGGTCAATGCCCGCGCGGAGGAAGCCCTGGAACTGGCCGGCCTGCAACACCGCAAGCACAGCATCGCCGGCACCATCAGCCACGGCGAGCAGCGCCAGCTCGAGATCGCCATGACGCTGGCCACCGAGCCGCAGGTGCTGCTGCTCGACGAGCCGCTGGCCGGCATGGGCGTGGCCGAAGCCGAGCGCATGGTCGCCCTGCTGCTGGCCATCAAGAAAAACCACGGCATCCTGCTGGTTGAGCACGACATGGACGCGGTCTTCACGCTGGCCGACAAACTCACCGTGATGGTCAACGGCCAGGTGATCGCCAGCGGCACGCCGGCGCAAATCCGTGCGGATGCAGGCGTGCAGGCCGCCTACCTGGGCGAGGAACATTGATGAACACGCCTGAAAAACAAATCGACATCCTGATCGGTGCCCAGGACATCCACACATACTACGGTGCCAGCCATGTGCTGCGCGGCATCGACTTTCACGTCGCCCGCGGCGAGACCATAGGCCTCATGGGGCGCAACGGCATGGGCAAAAGCACCCTGCTCAAAAGCATCATGGGTTTGGTCAAGCCGCGCTCGGGCTCGGTCGCGATCAACGGCCGGCCCATGACGGGCGCCCCACCCTACGAAATTGCCCGGCTGGGCATCGCCTATGTGCCCGAAGGCCGGGGCATTTTCGGCAACCTCAGCGTGGTGGAAAACCTCAAGATGGCGGCGCGCCCCGGCACGAAAGGCCAGCGCGACTGGACCTACGAGCGCGTGCTCGAAACCTTTCCTCGCCTGAAGGAGCGGCTGAACCACGGCGGCCAGCAGCTCTCGGGCGGCGAGCAGCAGATGCTGACCATAGGCCGCGCACTCATGACCAACCCGGACGTGCTCATCCTGGACGAAGCCACCGAGGGCCTGGCGCCGCTGATCGCACGCGACATCTGGCGCATCTGCGGCCTGATCCGCGAGACCGGCATCAGCAGCGTGATCGTCGACAAAAACTGGAAGCACGTCACCCAGATCACCGACCGCAACGTGATCCTGGTCAAGGGCCAGGTCGTCTTTGAGGGCAGCTCGGCCGAGCTGCATGCCAAGCCCGAGCTGCTGGCGCAATACCTGGGTGTTTAGAGCTATCGCTTGCACAGGACTGGTACGCAACTTGCTCGAGTTGCGCCACATCCTTCCTCTTCGAAAGCAAGCCATGCCTTCCACCCGCTCCCTTCGCCCATTCGTCCTGGCCGCGCTCTGCGCAGCGTCCGGCCTGTTTGCCGCGGCGGCTTTGGCGCAAGACGCCTATCCCAGCCGGCCGGTCAAGGTCATCGTCGCCTTGCCGGCGGGCGGCAGCGTGGACATGGTGGCGCGGCAAATCAGCCAGCAACTGAGCGCCGACCTGGGCCAGCCCTTTGTGGTGGACAACCGGGCAGGCGCATCAGGCCAGATCGGCCTGCCGGTGGTGGCGAAGGCGCCGCCGGACGGCTACACCATCATGGTGTCGCCGGCATCCTTCCTGACCACCAACAAGAGCATCTTCAAGACCCTCCCCTACAACCCGGAGACGGATTTCGTGCCCGTCACCAAGCTGGTCAACCAGGCCATGGTGCTGGTGGTGCATGACAAGGCGAAGTACGCCACCCCTGCCGCCGTGCTGGCGGCGGCCAGGGCCAACCCCGGGAAGCTGACCTACGCGTCCTCGGGTGACGGCAGCCCGCAGCACCTGGCAGGCCTCATGTTTGAAAGCCAGACCGGCGTCAAGCTGCTGCACGTTCCATATAAAGGCGGCGCGCCGGCGATCACCGACCTCATCGGCGGCGTGGTGGACATGGCCTTCGCCCCGCTGCCGGAGGCACTGCCGCACATCAAGTCCGGCAAGCTGCACCCGGTGGGAGTGCTCAGCGAGAAGCGCGCCATCTCGGCGCCGGATATCCCCACGCTCAAGGAAGGCGGCGTGAGCAACGTGGTGCTGTCGGCATGGATCGCCCTGCTGGCACCCGCCAAAACACCCCAGCCTGTTCTCGACAGTCTCGGCAAGTCCGTGAAGGCAATGCTCCGCGGCGATGCCAAAAACAGGCTGATTGAAATCGGCATGGAGCCGGCCGTCGACGAAACCAAGCCCTTGGGGCAGGTGATTTCAGAAGAGATCCGGATTCATGCCGAACTCGTGAAAGCAGCCGGACTCGTACCGCAGTAGGGCTGCGCTAAAGCAGCGGGCGCAGCTCGCGCGCCGCATCCAGCAGCAGCGGCAGCATTTCCCTCAGCAGCACCTCCCCGCGCAAGCGCTGCGACGAAGACACCACATTGAGCGCGGCCACCGTGTGGCCCTGCATGTCGCGCAGCGGCACGGCCAGCGCATGCACGCCCAGCTCATGCTCTTCGCTGGCCAGGCAATAGTCGTTTAGCCGCACCTGCTCGACCACGGCCTTGAGCTTGCGCGGGTCGGTCGTGGTGTGCAGCGTCAGCCGCGGCAGGTTGCCGTGTTCGGTTTTTGCCTTAAGCCAGGCACTGAATTCGCTTTTGGCCTTGGCGGCCAGCAGAACGCGGCCAGTGGAGGTGGCATGCGCGGGCAGGCGCGCGCCCAGGTGCAAGCCGTAGGCAAGCACCCGCGCCGGCGCCTTGGTGTCGCTTGACGACTTCCACTCAAATCCGCTGCGCCCGATGATGACGATTTCGTCGCCGTCCAGCACCGCGACCGAAAACGACTCCTGGGCCTGCGCGGCCAGCCGGTTCAGCGTGGGCTGGATGGCGCGCGGCAAGCGCGCCGTCGCCAGGTAACTGCCCGAAAAGCGCAACACCTTGGGCGCCAGCCAGAAATAGCTGCCGTCGGTTTCCAGGTAGCCCAGGTGCGTCAGCGTGAGCAGGTGGCGGCGCGCCGCCGCCCGCGTGATGCCCGCACGCTCGGCTGCCAGCGTGGCATTCAGGCGCTGGCGCTGGGTGTCAAAGCTTTCCAGCACCGCCATGCCCTTGGCCATGCCTTCAATCATGTCGGCCTTGGCAATCGCAAAGGCGCCGGATTTCACAGGGGTTCGCGGGGTGTCCATTTGCGCGATCATCGCACAAATGGACCAAACATCGTGCAAAGGCGCTTTGCGCCGCTGGCGGTTCGGGACGGGCGGACCTAAGCTAAGGCCATAGATTTCAACGGATTCCTGGGAGACAAACATGCGAGTACAGGTTGCCATCGTGGGCGGCGGCCCTGCCGGGCATTTGCTCGGCCAGTTGCTTTACAAGGCCGGCATCAGCGCCATCATCATTGAGCAGCGCAGCCAGGACTATGTGCTGGGCCGCATACGCGCCGGCGTACTGGAGCAAGGCACGACAGACCTGCTCGACGAAGCCGGCGTAGGCCAGCGCATGCATGCCGAAGGCTTGGTGCACGGCGGCTTCTCCCTGGGCTTTGGCGGCGCGCACCACCGCATCGACCTGCAGAAACTGACGGGCGGCAAAAGCGTCATGGTCTACGGCCAGACGGAAGTCACGCGCGACCTCATGAATGCGCGCGCCGCCGCCGGCCTGGCCACCGCCTATGAAGCCGAAAACGTCAGCCTGCATGACTTTGACGGAACGCGGCCCAAGGTGCGCTATGTGCAGAACGGCGTGGCGCATGAGGTTGAATGCGATTTCATCGCCGGCTGCGACGGCTTTCACGGCGTAAGCCGCGCCAGCGTACCCGCCAATGCGCTGAAAACCTTTGAACGCGTCTACCCTTTCGGCTGGCTCGGTGTGCTGTCAGAAACCCCGCCCGTGGCCGAGGAACTGGTCTACAGCAACCACGCGCGCGGCTTTGCCCTGTGCAGCATGCGCAGCCACACCCGCAGCCGCTACTACGTGCAGTGCGCGCTCGACGACAAGGCCGAGCGCTGGAGCGACGACGCCTTCTGGGACGAACTGCGCCGCCGCCTCGCACCCGAACTCGCCGAAAGCCTGGTGACCGGCCCCTCGATCGAAAAAAGCATCGCCCCGCTGCGCAGCTTTGTCGCCGAGCCCATGCGCTTCGGCCGGCTCTTCCTGGCCGGCGACGCTGCCCACATCGTGCCGCCCACGGGCGCCAAGGGCCTGAACCTGGCGGCCAGCGACGTGCGTTACCTGGCGCGCGCATTCGCCGATTTTTATGCCGGCGACGAAGCGGGCATCAACAATTATTCAGAGACCTGTTTGCACCGCGTCTGGAAGGCCGTGCGCTTTTCCTGGTGGTTCACCTCGCTGATGCACCAGTTCCCGGACGGCGGCGAGTTCGGCCACAAGCTGCAGGAAGCCGAGCTGGACTACCTGATCCATTCGCCGGCGGCCGCGACCTCGCTGGCGGAAAACTATGTGGGGCTACCGCTTTGAGTTCGCGTTTTGGCGTGCGTGTCAGGCCGCGCCCGCGGCCATGATGGCCTGCCGCGCCCAGGCCACCAATTGCGCCGGATCATCCAGCAGTTCCGCCGGAACGGCGTAGTACTTGCGCACCTGCACCACCCCGTTTTTTGTTGAGTAGCTGAAGGGCTTGGAGCCCCTCTTCTCATACGCCAGCCGGGAGCCGTCGTCCACCCGGAAGTACAAGGTGTTGCCCATCACCATGGCGAACTGGTGCGCGCCGTGCTTCATCGCGTGGCCGCCAAAGAACTTTCCGTCACGGATGCCTCCCAACGGCGCCAGCATTTCACGCACATAGTCGACAAATTCGGCGCTTGCGCTCATGCTGCCCGCCTCAAGGCTGGGCGACCAATTTGGGCGAAAAGTGAAAAAAACATGATGCTGTCCTTTTGAACGAGTGAGGGGGAATGCCGGGCACTTGACGGTTCAGGTGCCGTCTTCCGGCCGGGACACCAGCAGGTCCCCAGGCTGGCAATCGAGAAATTCGCAAATGCGCATCAAGGTGTCAAAGCGCACGCCCTTGACCTTGCCCTGCTTGAGCAAGGACAGGTTGGCTTCCGTGATGCCGACATACGCGGCCAGGTCCTTGGACTTGGCCTTGCGTTCGGACAGCATCACATCGAGTTTGACGACGATGGGCACGCGCGAAGAACGAAGAAAAGTACGAAAAAAATTACACGAACTGCGCGTTCTCTTCAGCCAGCGCCACAGCCCTGGCCATCACGGCGGCGATCTGCCACACCATGCCGGCGAACAGCAGGGTCAGCAACTCATTGCTGCCCAGGCTCAGCGACAGCGCACGCGGGCCGGCCGGTGCCGCCGAGGTCAGCACCAGGGTGATGAGCGTGGACGTCAGTACACCGGTCACCACGGACGCAAAAATGCCGGCGGCAAAACCGCGCAGGTATTTGACGGTGCGCAGGCTGAAATACTCCGCCTGCGAAAACCCCGAGAAGCAGCGCATGGCACACATCAGCCCATAAGACGCGCAGCACACCGGTAACACACCCAACAGCACGGACAGGCATTTTTGCCCCAGAGTGACCTCCAGCGCCGCAGCCTGCGCGAGTTGCGACGACACGCCTGCGCGCATCAACAGGCTTTCCACCGGTGCGCTGAGCAGCTGGTAGGCCACCGCCACCGGCAGTGCTACCGCGAGCAAGGCGCAGGCCCAGGCCAGCACGCTGCTAAGGCGCTGCACATCGGGCCCGGAGGGGCCCAGGGGATTTGCTGCGTGTTTCATGCAAAGCACCTCTTGTCTGGTGAAGAGGCATTCAGTGTCTCAGATTAATTTCTGTAAAACAATAATTAATATCTTTAAAACAGAAATTATTTCCAAGATTTTCAGCGCTTTAGCGACAACCCGGACCGCAGCTCGCAGGTCTTTGGGGTAAATTGCCCCCACGTCCGGCCTGCCAGGCCGGCCCTGGCTCCCTCGCCTTAACGACCACCCATGCCCAGTTCCAAACCGCCCGCAGCCCGCAAAACGCCCTCCTCGCCGCCTCCTCTCCAGCCGCTCAAAGGCGTGCGTGTGCTGAGCCTGGCGCTCAACCTGCCCGGCCCGGCGGCGTTGATGCGCTGCAGGCAGATGGCGGCGAGTTGCGTGAAGCTGGAGCCGCCCGCCGGCGACCCCATGAAGCTCTACAACCCCACGGCCTACGCCGCGCTGCACGACGGTGTGCGCACCGCCGTGGCCGACCTCAAGACCGAGCGCGGCCAGCAAGGGCTACACCGGGAACTTGCAAAAACCGACGTGCTGCTGACCTCTTTCAGGCCTTCGGCGCTCACCAAGCTCGGCCTGGGCTGGAAATCACTGCACAAGCAATACCCGCAGCTCAGCCAAGTCGCCATCGTCGGCAGCCCGGGCGAACGCGCCGAAGAGCCCGGCCATGACCTCACCTACCTGGCTGAAAACGATCTGCTCACCGGCCTGGACTTGCCCACCACGCTGTACGCCGACATGGGCGGCTCGCTGATGGCCAGTGAAGCCGTGCTGCAGGCCGTGCTGCACCAGCGCGCCAAGAGCAAGGGCGTGTACCTTGAGGTCGCCCTCTCCGCCGCCGCCGGTTACCTCGCCCAGCCGCGCAGTTGGGGCCTCACGCAGCCCGGCGCGGCCGTGGGCGGCGGCCATGCCGGCTACCGCCTTTATGCCTGCAAGGACGGCCGCGTTGCGCTGGCCGCGCTGGAGCCGCACTTCGCGGCCAGGCTTTGCACCGCCGCGGGTGTGCAGGCCTCCGGCATGAAGGCGATGTTCGCGCCGGCCACGCATGCGGCGATTGAAGGCTGGCTCCAAGGCAAGACGCGTAAAGAACTGGACGCGCTGGCGGTGGAGAAGGACATTCCGCTGCACACGCTGGCATCGTGACGCACGCATGAGGAAACAGAGAACGGTTGCGCGCCGGGATGAAGGTCGCGGCTCGGGTTTCATGCTCGCCATCGGCATGGCCTATGCCGGCTTGCTGCTTTGGGCGGTCTCGCAAGCGCTGCTGCCTTGGTGGATGTTGCCGGTGTCGTTTTTGCTCAACCTGCTGACATTCTGGATGTACTGGGCAGACAAGCGCGCGGCGCAAGCCGGCCAATGGCGTACACCCGAGAGCACTTTGCAACTGCTGGCGCTCGCGGGTGGATGGCCCGGCGCATGGCTGGCGCAGCAGGTCTTGCGGCACAAGTCGAGCAAGCCATCGTTTCGGATGGTTTACGGGCTGATGGTGCTGGCGCACGGCCTGCTTCTCGGAGCCTGGCTATTCGGGCCGCTTTTCAGGAAAGTGCTGGCCGCCTGGCTGTGACCGGGCAGGCCGCACCACTTGCCGGTTCGCGTCAGGAAGCCCGCCGCGCCAGCACCACCATCGCAGCTCCCAGCAGTACGGCGCCTATGCCTTGCCACACCGTGAGCACATCACCAAACAGCCATGCCGCGGCAACGGCAGCCACCAGCGGTTCCACCAGTGTGCCCACGACCGTCGCGGTCGGTGACAGGCGCCGCGCGCCCCAGGCAAACGCGAGGTAGGCAATGGACGTGGTGAAGATGCCGGTGTACCCCACCTGCAGCCACGCGGTCGTGTGCCGCGGCCAGGTGATGCCCTCAGCCAAGGCCAGGCCCAGCATCAGCAGCGCAGCCGCACTCATGCTCCAGGCCGAGGCCGTCACGGCCGGCAGCTGCGAGGGCATGCGCGCATTGCCCAATACCACCAGCGAATACAGCCCAGCCGAAGCAAACGACCAGGCCAGGCCGGCCGCGTAATGCACTGGCAGGCTCAAGGCCTCGCCGGGCATGGCGATCAGGCCCACACCCGCCAAGGCCAGGCCCAGCGCCAGCAGCAACTGGCCGCTGGCACGCTCATAGCCGCGCAGCACCGACAGCAAGGCAACGATCACAGGCGCGCAGCAGATCGAGATCACCGTGGGCAGCGCTGCGCCTATGTAGCGCACCGCGACAAACCAGCTCGTGACATTCAGCGCCATCGCCAGGCCGGTGCCGACAACAAGCGCCCGACCACGAAGGGGCAGCCGTCGCCATAGGCCCGTGTGCGGCGCGCTTGGCAGCTGCCGCCAATGCCACCACCATAAAAGCGGCAGGCCCAGCGCAAAGCGGGCGAAAGACAGGCTATAGGGCGCCATGCCCCCGGCCATCACAGATTGGGCGACCAGGGCGCCTACGCCCCACAAGACACCCGCAAGCAAGACACCACCCCAGGCCAGGGCGGCCGATGTTTGGGTTTTCATGAAAAATTCTCCGTCCGTGCGCCCGCCGCGGGCGGGATCGCCGCGAAAAAGCGGGCAGGCGCGTCAACTCAAGGCCACGCGCAGTTCCAGACGGAACAGGCACAGCCAAAGGGCGCACCCGGCATCAAGCCGGGTGCATCACAGAGTGACAGAAGGGGGAGAAAGCTGGAGGTGCATGAACCAGATGATAGCGAAAGATGGAGCGGGTCTCTCCCCGCCGCGACTAAGATTGTCCGCATGATGAGATGCCTCGCTCCACCACGCCTTGCTCATACCGCCCGTATTGCGGCCACGATAGTGGCATTGGTGTTCGCGCTGGCCGCCTGCAGTCCGCCCCCTCCACCACCGCTTGCCGCGGGCCAGACATGGATGATCGAAACGCATCGGGGTGATGGTGCAATTTCCATAACCACCCTGGCCATCGAGGCTTCAACACCTGTTGGGCCTGTGGCATTCGTGCTGGTCAACAACATGATCATCACCATGCCCGACAAGACGAAGCGAAACAAGCTGGGCCCCATCGCCATCACCTTGCCGGCGCTGCAAGCAAGCTTGAAGAACTACGAATTCAAACAAGGCATGAACTTCAACATCGAAGGATATGCAGCGCGCTGGAAGCAGCTTGCCTCGCAAGGCCGCGCGGCCGAATTCACCTACCAGGTCCCCGTAGCAAAAGCGCTGGATGAATTCGAGCGCGGAAGCATCAAGCCTTGGTCGCTTGCCGACTAAAAAAAATAGCAGCTCAAAGCGCGGCAGTCGATACAGATCCTCTTGGTCCCGGCCGCTCAAACACCTGCCTGGTAAAGGCATACAAGGCCCAGAGCAGCAACAAAGGAATCACCAGCGTCTGCAACACAAAGATCACGATGAGCTTGATGATGTGCTCGGTGGCCTGCTCGGCCGCGCGTTTGAGATTGTCGAAATGTTTGCCCACGTCGCCGTTTTTGGCGAGCCAGTCTTTCATGCTGTCGATCAGGCCGCGGTTGTCGGGCGTGCTTGCGGCTGCGGGATTGAGTTGCCCGGCCTGGCCGGTGGCGCTGTCTATCAGTTGCTGGCTGGCCGCGTAATCGGCCGCTAAAAATTTCTGCCACAGCAAGTCGGTGCCCAGGGTCACCACCGGCACGGCAAAACGCAGCATCAGCAAAATCACCAGCAGCCGGGACAACCAGGGCGGCACGCGTGACCTGCGCAGGTGCAGCCACCACCAGCCCAGCGCCGCGCCGCTCAAGGCCAGCGACACCGGCCAGTAGCTGCCGATGCTGATCAGCGCCTTCTGGATGCCGAAGGCGACGCTGGCCGCCAGCATCAGGTGTGAGAACTGCTCCACCAGGTCGTTCACCGGGTCCAGGATCTGTCCGGGCGCGAAGGTCACGCCCACGCCAAAGGGCTGCACCGATGCCTCGGTGCCCTGCGCGACGGAGATCACTCCATTGAGCAGGCGCGCGGTCGCGAAGCTGACCAGCGCACGCTTGAGGCCGGCGTCGGCCTGCCGCATGGCCGGTGCATCCAGCGGCGCCAGCCAGGCGCAGGCAATGACGGCCGCCATGGTGAAGGCCACAAGGGCTCTGCGTGCGATGTGCATGGAGTCTCTCCGGGGTAGGGATCGAACGGGCGTCATGCCGAAAGCGGCTGGGGTTCGTGCCATCTTGCCAGAAAGGGCTGCCCCCCGGCGCCGGACAGGGGCGAAAACAAAAAAGGCCCATGCGGGCCTTTTCGGGATGATGCCTTCGGTTTAGCGGCCCTTGCGGCCGGAAGGCTTGCCGCCCTGCGCCAGCGGCGGCAGGCCGGTGTGGCGTGTCAGCAGCCGGCCCTTGACCACCGGCGAAGCCTTGGCCGTGGTGGCAGTTGTGCCCGTGGAGTTCTTGCGCCGCGCGCTGGTGTAGCTGCCGTCGGTCATCGGCTGGAAGGTCGGGATCAGGTGGTGCTTGCCGTTGCCGATCAGGTCGGCCCGGCCCATGGCTTTGAGCGCCTCGCGCAGCACCGGCCAGTTGTTGGGGTCGTGGTAACGCAAAAAGGCTTTATGCAGCCGGCGGCGGCGCTCGCCGCGCACGATGTCGACCGTCTCGCTGTCGCGCGTGATCTTGCGCAGCGGGTTTTTGTTGGTGTGGTACATGGCCGTGGCCGTGGCCATGGGGCTGGGGTAGAAGGTCTGCACCTGGTCGGCCCTGAAGCCGTTCTTCTTGAGCCAGATTGCCAGGTTCATCATGTCTTCGTCGCTGGTGCCCGGGTGGGCCGCGATGAAGTACGGGATCAGGAACTGCTTCTTGCCGGCTTCGAGGCTGTACTTCTCGAACATCTGCTTGAACTTGTCATAGCTGCCGATGCCGGGCTTCATCATCTTGGTGAGCGGGCCCTGCTCGGTGTGCTCGGGCGCAATCTTGAGGTAGCCGCCCACGTGGTGCGTCACCAGCTCTTTCACGTACTCGGGGCTTTGCACCGCCAGGTCGTAGCGCAGGCCGGAACTGATGAGGATTTTCTTCACGCCCTTCAAGGCCCGCGCGCGGCGGTACATCTTGATGAGCGGGTTGTGGTTGGTGTTGAGGTTGGGGCAGATGCCCGGGTACACGCAGGAAGGCTTGCGGCAGGCGGCCTCGATCTCGGGCGACTTGCAGCCTATGCGGTACATATTGGCGGTCGGCCCGCCGAGGTCGGAGATCGCGCCGGTAAAGCCCTTGACGTTGTCGCGTATCGCCTCAATCTCGCGGATCACCGAGTCCTCGGAACGGCTCTGGATGATGCGGCCTTCGTGCTCGGTGATGGAGCAGAAGGTGCAGCCGCCAAAGCAGCCGCGCATGATGTTGACCGAAAAGCGGATCATCTCCCACGCGGGAATCTTGGTGGCGCCGTCGTGGCTGCCGTTTTCGTCGGCATAACGCGGGTGCGGCGAGCGGGCATAAGGCAGGTCGAACACATAGTCCATCTCGGCCGTGGTCAGCGGGATGGGCGGCGGCGTGATCCAGACGTCGCGCGCGGTGGCGCCTTCGCCGTGGGCTTGCACCAGGGCGCGCGCGTTGCCCGGGTTGGTCTCCAGGTGCAGCACGCGGTTGGCGTGGGCATAGAGCACCGGGTCGCTCTTGACCTGCTCGTAGGAAGGCAGGCGAATCACGGAACGGTCGCGCGGCGGGACCTTGATCTTGCCTTGGGCGGTTTGTACCGTGGACGGCAAATTGGGGTTGGCTACAAAAGTCAGCGGCTTGATTTTTGTTCCCTCTCCCCCTGGGAGAGGGTTAGGGTGAGGGCTCCCCGCTTTTGCATCGGCCTCAGCCTTGGCCGCCACATCGGCAGCCTCGTCCTCGCGCGCGCAGCTCGCGCCCTGCTCGCGCGCCTGGTCGGAGATCATCAGATACGGATTGACATGCGCCTCGACCCGGCCCGGTGTGTCGACGCTGGTGGAGTCGATCTCGAACCAGCCCTGGGCGCTCTCGTCGCCGCTGCGGCGTATGAAGGCGGTGCCGCGCACGTCGGTGATGCTGGCAACCGGCTCCCTGGCGGCCAGGCGGTGGGCGATTTCAACAATGGCGCGCTCTGCATTGCCATACAGCAGCAGGTCGCATTTCGAATCAACCACCACGCTGCGGCGAACTTTGTCGGACCAATAGTCGTAATGCGCGATGCGGCGCAGTGAGCCTTCGATGCCGCCCAGGATGATGGGCACGTCCTTGTAGGCCTCGCGGCAGCGCTGCGAATACACCAGGGCCGCGCGGTCGGGCCGCTTGCCGCCCACGTCGCCGGGAGTGTAGGCGTCGTCGCTGCGGATCTTGTGGTCCGCCGTGTAGCGGTTGATCATCGAGTCCATGTTGCCGGCGGTCACGCCGAAGAACAGGTTGGGCTTGCCCAGCACGCGGAGAGGGTCGGCGCTGTGCCATTCGGGCTGGGCGATGATGCCGACGCGAAAGCCTTGCGCTTCCAGCATGCGGCCTATGACGGCCATGCCGAAGCTGGGATGGTCCACATAGGCGTCGCCCGTGACGATGATGATGTCGCAGCTGTCCCAGCCGAGCGCGTCCATCTCGGCCCGGCTGGTGGGCAGAAACTTGGCCGTGCCGAAGCGGGCCGCCCAGTACTTGCGGTAGCTGGTCAGCGGCTTGGCGGCGCGCGTGAAGAAGGAGACGTCGACGGGGGCGTTCATGGGGGCGTTGGGTAACCCTCTATTCTAAGGTTTACCCTCGGTTTTGCCCCTTTATTGGGCATTTAAGCCCTACAAAGGCCTTGCCGGGCGCGTCCGGTGTGGTTTATTGGGTGATTGGGACGATTTGACGGCCCCGGTCAGCTATGCACCTGCCGGCTGTCGGCCGGCGCCTCGTCGCGCTCGTTCAGGCCGTAGTCGCGCAGTACATGGGCCACGCGCAGGCGGTAATTTTCAAACACGCCGCCGCGGCCCCGGCTTTGCGCCTGGCGATGGGATTCCAGCTTGCGCCATTCCAGTACGGCCGCCTCATCCCGAAAGAAGGACAACGACAGCAGCTTGCCCGGCGTACTCAGGCTTTCAAAACGCTCTATCGAAATAAAGCCGTCGATTTTTTCGAGCTGCGGCCTGAGCGCGGCGGCTATGTCGAGGTAGGTCTGCTTCTGGCCCTCAGCGGGCTGCACTTCAAAAATAATTGCGATCATGGGAGGCCTTTGTGGGTGGCGTGAACGTCTGTGATGGTGGCATCAGCCCGTGAAATGCGGAATGCGGGCATTCATGGAGGGCCGGTAGTCCCAGCTGAACGAGGCAGCCTCCTTGAGCCGTCCCGACACCAGCAATGCCTGGACAGCCGCCGCCGCAATGGCACAGGCCAGCGCCTGGCCCGGGCACTGGTGGGCGCCATGGCCAAAGCCGGGCACCTCGCGGTCCTTGCGATCCAGCAAAAACTCATCGGGCCTGGCGTTGCATGCGGGGTCGCGGCCCGCGGCGGCCAGCAGCACCAGCACCACGTCGCCGGGCTGCAGCGAAATGCCAGCGAGCTCGGTAGCCTCGGCCACAAAGCGTCGCGTGTTGTGAATGGACGGGTCGTAGCGGCTCACCTCCTGGACCATCTGCAGCAGCCTGACGGGTTCACGGCCCATGGCCTCCAGCAAGCCGGGCTGTGTGGCTAGGGCCGTGATGCTGTTGCCGACCAGGCCGGCCGTGGCCTCATAGGTTTGCGACAGCAGGCCGATGACGTTGCACAGCAGCGCCCGCGCATCATGCCAGCCGGCTTGCGCGGCCTCCCGTTGCAGGCTCGCCAGCGCGCTGCCGGGCTGGGCAGAGGCGGCCTGCACCAGTTCCGCAAAACGCGCCAGCAAGGCTGAGGCAGCTTCGCCTGCCGCCTCAAGCTGCCCCGGCGTACTCAGCGGCGACAGGCAGGCGACAAAGTCGGCCATCCAGCGCGCCACCTTCGGCAGCTCGGCCTCACCAAAGCCCAGCAGGTCGGCCACCGCCATCACGGGCACCTCAAAGGCCCAACGTGACAGAGCCGCGCCGCGCAAATCGCCCTCCCCGGCTGCCTGCAAGGCCAACGCCCGGGTCTTGGCCTGAACGCGATCCAGGTCCACGGCTGCCAGAAAACGCTGCAGCGCCAGCTTGGGCGCGTCATGCCGCAAGCCCTCGTTCATGCGCACCAGGTAGCCAAAGACCTCGCCTGCGGCTGATCCCACGATGGCTGCGGGCACCGGTTCTGCCACAGGGCGCACCCGGCAGGCGGGATTGGCCAGCACCTGCTTCACGCTGGCCGCACTGCTGGCAATCCAGAGCTTGCGGGGCGCGTCGAACACCAGCGCGGGTCCGTTGACCAGCGCCGCGTAATAGGGATAGGGGTTGCGATGCGCGGAGGCCGCGAGGATGTTGTCAGGCTTCGAATCGGGGTTCATGGCAGGCATTTTTGCCCGAAACCCCAACCCGACACTTCGTTCCAGGGCGAAGCATCAGCGCGCCGGCAGCACCTGCCCCCGGCATTCCCCAAAGCCTATGCGTTGAAAGCCCTCGCGTTCGCAGCCGGCGCGAAGAATGATCGCATCGCCGTCTTCGAGGAAAGTGCGCGTTTCGCCGTTGGACAGCGTCAAGGCCTTTTTGCCGCCGGCACTGAGCTCCAGCAGCGAGCCGCCCTGCTCGGGCTGCGGGCCCGACAGCGTGCCCGAGCCCAACAAATCGCCGGGTTGCAGGTTGCAGCCGTTGACGGTGTGGTGCGTGAGCATTTGCGCGACCGTCCAGTAGGCGTCGCGGTAGTTGGACTGCGACAGCCGCTCGGGGCCCAGGCCCGCATCTCGCATGGCTTGTGTGTGCAGCCAGACCTCGAGTTGTATGTCCAGGCCGCCACTCTGCCGATTGCCAGGCGAGTCAAGGTAAGGCAGCGGCTGCGGGTCGCCCTCGGGGCGCTTGAAAGCCGCGCGGAACGGCGCGAGCGCCTCCACGGTGACGATCCACGGCGAAATCGTGCTCGCGAAATTCTTGGAAAGGAAGGGGCCCAGCGGCTGGTATTCCCAGGCCTGCACGTCGCGGGCCGACCAGTCATTGAGCAACACCAAACCGAAGGCATGGGCCTCGGCCTGCTCCATCGGCACCGGCTCGCCCTGGGTGTTGCCCTGCCCCACAAATACGCCCAGTTCAAGTTCGTAGTCCAGCCGGTGGCTGGGCCGCAGGAGCGGAACCTCTTCGTTCGGGCCCTTGGTCTGCCCCAGCGGCCTGCGGAACTGCTGGCCGCTCACCCCAATGGACGAGGCGCGGCCGTGGTAGCCGATGGGCACCCATTTGTAGTTGGGCAGCAGCGGCGCATCGGGCCGGAACAGCTTGCCGACGGTGGTCGCGTGGTGGATGCCCGTATAGAAATCGGTGTAGTCACCGATGCGGCAAGGCAGGTGCAGGGTGACCGCGTCCTGGTGCTGCAGCAAACCGGCCCACTCACCCTGCTTTGCGCTGCCTTCGGCCAGGCCTTGTGAGATCGCGCCACGCAATGCGCTCATGGCGGTTGGGCCTTGCGCCATCAGCACGTTCATGTCACCGGTATCGATCAGTCCAGTCGCGCGCAAGTCCAGCAGCTGGTCACCGATAGCCACGCCTATGCGCCGCTCGCCCTGCGGCGTGAGGCTGAAGGTACCCAAAGGCAGGTTCTGGATCGGAAAGTCAGTGCCGGCCTGGTTGGCGGATGCGACCCAGCTGCGCAGTTGGGGGTCGTGGGTGGCGTTCAGTGTTGTAGTCATCGTTGCTTTGAAAAGATAGTGCTGGCATCAGCCCTTGAACTGGTTCTTGAGCCCGGACCAGCAACCGGCGTAGGCGGTGTCCAGCGCGCCGCCCTGCATGGCATAGGCCGTGGGGATAAAGCGGTAGCGGCTTTCAAACATGAAGGCCAGGGTGTTGTCCAGCTTGTGCGGCTTGAGGTCGGCCGCGCTGGCTTTTTCAAAGGCCTCGGTGTCGGGGCCGTGCGGCACCATGCAGTTGTGCAGCGAGGCGCCGCCGGGTTTGAAGCCTTCGGGCTTGGCGTCGTACTGGCCGTAGACCAGGCCCATGAACTCGCTCATGAGGTTGCGGTGATACCAGGGCGGGCGGAAGGTGTCCTCAGCCACCAGCCAGCGCGGCGGGAAGATCACAAAGTCGCAATTGGCCGTGCCCGGCGTGTCCGAGGGCGAAGTCAGCACGGTGAAGATGGACGGGTCCGGATGGTCGTAGCTGATGGAGCCAATCGTCATGAAGTTGGCCGTGTCGTATTTACAGGGCACCAGGTTGCCGTGCCAAGCCACCACGTTGAAGGGGCTGCCCGGTTGCCGGGCCGACCACAAGCGGCCGCCGAACTTCTTGATGATTTCATAGCCCCCATCGTTTCCATCGTCCTGCTCGAAAGCGGCCGTGGGCGCGAGGAAATCCCGCGCATTGGCCAGGCCGTTTGAGCCTATGGGACCCAGCTCCGGCAGGCGGAAGTGCGCACCGTAGTTCTCGCAGAGGTAGCCGCGCGACGCCCCGTCGGGCAAGGCCACGCTGAAGGCCATGCCCCGCGGCAGCAAGGCCACCTCACCGGGCTTCACCTCAAGAATGCCCAGCTCGGTCCTCAGCACCAGCCGGCCCTGCTGCGGCACCAGCAGCATTTCACCGTCGGCATTGACCAGCGCGCGCCCGGCCATGGAACGGTTGGCCACGTAGATGTGCGCCGCCATGCCGGTCTGGGCTTCGGCGTCGCCGTTGGCCGCCACCGTGCGTATGCCGTCCACAAAATCCAGCGGCTCCGCGGGAATCGCGAACGGGTTCCAGCGCAGCGGGTCGGGCGGCACGGCCACGCCGCCGGCTGCCCCCGTGGTCCACTGCGGCTGCGCATACGGCTGGTAGCCGCCCGCCACCACGGACGGCTGGCGCCGGTACAGCCAGGTGCGGCGGTTCTCGGCGCGTGGCGCGGTAAAAGCCGTGCCCGAGATCAACTCGGCGTACAAGTCGTAGGGCGCACGCTGCGGGCTGTTGCGGCCTTCGGGCAATGCGCCGGCAACGGCTTCGCTGGCGAATTCATTGCCAAAGCCGGACTGGTAGCGCAAAGAGGTAGTGGAAGTGATGGTGGTATTCATTGAAGTTGCTCCCAAATTTCGTGCTGGACTCATTCGTCATCGCCCTCTTCGGCCGCGCCGCCGTCAGCCCTGGCCTTGGCGATCAGGCGGTCGAAAAAATCACTGAGCTGCTCGCGTTCGGCCGTGCTCAGCACACCAAAAATGTCATCGTTGCGCCGGCCCACCACCTGCATGGCGCGTTGCCAGGCGGCCTTGCCCTTGGGTGTCAGGGTCAGCACCACGCCGCGGCCGTCGGTCGGGCTGGCGGCCTTGATGACCAGGCCCTGATCCACCAGCGACTGCGCGGCCCGGCTGGCCTGGCCCTTGTTGAGGTTGGCTTTTTGCGCGAGGTCGTTGACCGACAGCGGCGCGAAGCTGCCGACGGCCGTGAGGCAGCGTCCGTCGCTCATGGACAGCCGGGCTTCGGCCAGGTAGGCGCGCTGGCTTTCCAGGTCGGTTAGCTTGTGCAGCAGGTGCAGGCGATAGGTCAGGGTTCTGTCGAGTTTGATCATGCGGGCCGCCGGCCTTGGTTTATGGTTGCGTCCGCAACTATAAACCCATCCGGTTGCGCGCGCAACCAATTAACAAACCCCCGCCCGGGAGGCTCCCGGGTAGCCGGGAGCAGGTGCGCCTAGTTGCGCACCACCGTCATCTGGCCGCGCACTTCCCCGCCGGGGTAGGCGGCGGTGTGGATATTGGCGTACCAGCGGCCCGCCAGCAGGTCGGCGGCCTGGGCCGGGGTCAGCGTTGCACTGCCGTCCATGGGACTGTGGATGGGGTTGGCCCATCCCAAGGCTACGCCCGCATTGGCACCGATAGCGGCCGGGCCGTGAAAGTGCCCCGCGGTCGCAGGCCCGGAAAGACGGGTGTAGTTGACCTTCCAGCGAAAGAGGTTGGTGCTGGTATCCAGGACCGCGTCAACCGAACCGCTACCCGTGCTGGCATTGGCAGGCACCTCGTTGGCGCCGCGAAGCTGCGTGGTGAACGCCACCAGGCTGGACTGCTTGTTCATCCCGGTGCAGCCTGTGATGGCGGCAACGGCCATCGCCATGGCGACAAGGGAGATACGGGAGGCAGTGCGACGTGAAAGCATGGCTCAAGTCCTTGAAAAGTTGAGCCGATTGTGCGCGGCGCGCCGCACCCAGGCCCGTAGGACAAACCCCATGCGAACAGTCGGTTCCGGACGACGCTGCCACCCCTTTGGAAGCGGACACAACGGCGTTGGCGCGAATCGGAAACTGGCTCGATAGCTGCAAACCGCAACGTACGTATCGCAAGAAAGACACACATCATGGCATCCCGCGTTCTCTGGAAAGGCGCCATCACTTTCGGCCTGGTCCATATCCCCGTCGCGCTGCATTCGGCCACCTCGGAAAGCGGCGTCGACTTCGACTGGCTGGACAAGCGCAGCATGGATCCGGTGGGCTACAAGCGCATCAACAAGCGCACCGGCAAGGAAATCAGCAAGGAAAACATCGTCAAGGGCGTCGAATACGAGGACGGCCAGTACGTGGTGTTGTCGGAAGAGGAGATCAAGTCCGCCTACCCCAAGACCACGCAGACCATCGAGATCGAAAGCTTTGTGCCCAATACCGACATTCCCTTCGTGTACCTGGAGCGGCCCTACTACATCTCGCCCATCAACAAAGGCCAGAAGGTCTACGCACTGCTTCGCGACACGCTGCTCAAGACCCAGCGCGTGGGCATTGCCCGCGTCATCATCCAGACCAAGCAGCACCTGGCCGTGCTGGTACCCTCCGGTCCCGCGCTGATCTTGAACCTGCTGCGCTGGGGCACGGACATCCGTTCGCTCGAAGAACTCAACCTGCCCCCCATGGGCGCCAAGGCCGCGGGGCTGTCTGACAAGGAACTGGCCATGGCCAAGCAGCTGGTGGACGACATGACCGGCAAATGGGACCCGGAAAAGTTCACCGACTCCTTCAAGGACGACATCATGGCGCTGGTAGAGCGCAAGGCCAAGGAAGGCAAACTTGAAAGCGTCGAGCAGCCCGAAGAATCGGACGAGGCCGAAACCCGCTCCGGCGCCAAGATCATTGACCTGACCGAGTTGCTGCAGCGCAGCCTGCGCAAGGGCGGCGGCGAGGCGCCCAAGGCCAAGGCCGCATCCAAGCCCAAAGCCGCCGCCAAGGCACCCGCGCGCAAAAAGTCCGCTGCCAAAACCGGGGCGCATGCGCCCGCCAGACGCCGCGCCGCCTGAGCCCCAGGCACAGTGCACGCGCCATGGATGCCCGCGACTCCCTCAAGCACTACCGCGCCAAGCGCGATTTTTCGCGCACGCCCGAGCCCGCGGAAGGCGGCACGCGTTCTGACAAATCCCTGAGCTTCGTCATCCAGAAACACGACGCGCGCGCCCTGCACTACGACTTCCGCCTGGAGCTGCAAGGCACACTCAAAAGCTGGGCCGTGCCCAAAGGCCCCAGCCTGGACCCGGCTGTCAAACGCATGGGCATGCGCGTGGAAGACCACCCCATTTCCTATGCGGGTTTTGAAGGCAGCATCCCCGCCAAACAGTACGGTGCCGGCGATGTGATCGTCTGGGACCGCGGCCTGTGGAAACCGCACGGCGACCCGGTCAAGGGCCTTCGTGCCGGCAAACTCAAGTTCGAACTGCACGGCGAAAAACTCAAAGGTGGCTGGACCCTGGTGCGCATGCATGGCCGCGGCGATGAAAGCCGGGAGCCCTGGTTGCTGATCAAGGAGCATGATGAGCATGCCAGGCCCGAAAAAGAATACGACGTGGCGCGGGCCCTGCCCAACAGCGTGCTTTCGGGCAAGCCCCTGCCCCGTGACGCTGCAGGAAAATCCGGCACGCCTGCGCGCAAGGCCACGGCCTCCACCGCACCAAGGAAGTCCTCCGCCAAATCGGCCAAAAAAGCTCCCGCGCATGCCGATGCCGGCATTCCCGAAGGCGCTGTCGAGGCCAGGCTGCCCGAGATGCTGTCACCGCAGCTGGCCACGCTGGTGTCGGCCCCACCAGCCGACCCGCAGGGCTGGGCCTATGAAATCAAATACGACGGCTACCGCCTGCTGGCCCGCATCGATGGGGACTCGGTGAGCCTCATCACGCGCAACGGCAACGACTGGACCCACAAGCTGTCCAGGCTGGCCGAGGCCGTGGCCGCACTGGAGATTCCCTCGGGCTGGGTCGACGGTGAAATCGTGGTGATGAATGAGCGCGGCGCGCCCGACTTCGGCGCGCTGCAAAACGCCTTTGACCACGCGAGCACGGCCCGCATCGTGTACTACGTGTTCGACCTGCCCTACTTCGACGGGCTGGACTTGCGCCAGTTGCCGCTGTCCCAGCGCCGCGAGTTGCTGTGCGCGCTGGTCACCCGCCACCCGCAGGAGAGCATCCGCTTCAGCGATGCGTTCGAGGAGACCGCGCAGAACCTGCTCGAATCGGCGCGGCAGGTCGGGCTCGAGGGCGTGATCGGCAAGCGCATGGACTCCGCCTATGTGTCGCGCCGCTCACCGGACTGGATCAAGCTCAAGACCCAGCTGCGCCAGGAGTTCGTGATTGGCGGCTACACGGCCCCCAAAGGCTCGCGCACCGGCCTGGGCGCGCTGATGCTGGGCGTGCACGACGAGAACGGCGCGCTGAAATACGCCGGCAACGTCGGCACCGGCTTTAACGACAAGGTGCTCAGGGACCTCACGGCGAAGCTGAAAAAAATCCACGCGGACCACAGCCCCTTCGCGGAAAAGCTGCCCGCCGGCGTGAAAGGGCAATTCGTCAAGCCGCAGTTGCTGGCTGAAATCGCTTTCGGCGAATGGACCCACGGCGGCCACATACGCCACTCCGTGTTCCAGGGCTTGCGCACCGACAAGCCCGCTACCCACATCGTCCGTGAAAAACCCGCCGCCCTGCAAAGCGGCAAGAAAGGTGCCGCCGTGAACCCCGCCAAAAAAACCGGATCTTCCGCCGAAAAGCCCAGCGCCAGGGGCAACCCGAAGGCGCAGGCAAAAGCGCCCGCTCCCGCCAAACCCGCCCCGGTAGCACTCAAGTCCCTGCGCATCACCCACGCCGACAGGGTCATAGACAGCAGTACCGGCTTTACCAAACAGAACGTGGTGGAGCATTACGCGCAGGTCGCGGCGCTGATGCTGCCGCATCTCAAGGCGCGTCCCACCTCGCTGGTGCGCGCGCCTTCGGGCATAGGCGGCGAGCTCTTCTTCCAGAAGCATGCCGAGGCCACCTCCATCCCCGGCATCAAGCTGCTGGACCCGTCACTGGACCCCGACCACGATCCGCTGCTCGAGGTGCCTACCGTCTCCGCCCTGCTGTCCGCCACGCAGCTCAACGTGATCGAGTTCCATACCTGGAACGCCACGACGCGCGACATCCACAAGCCCGACCGCATGACCTTTGACCTGGACCCGGGCGAAGGCGTGGCCTGGCCGCAGATGCAGGAGGCCGCGCAACTGGTGCATGCCTTCCTCGACGAGCTGAAGCTGGCCAGCTTCCTCAAGACCAGCGGTGGCAAGGGCCTGCATGTGGTGGTGCCGCTCAAGCGGCAATACGATTTCGACACGGTGAAGGATTTTTCGCATGCACTGGTCATGCACCTGGCCGCCGTGATTCCCCAGCGCTTTGCCGCCAAGAGCGGCCCCAAGAACCGGGTCGGCAAGATTTTTCCGGACTACCTGCGCAACGGCTTCGGTGCGACCACGGTGTGCGCCTGGTCGCTGCGCGCGCGCCCGGGCCTGGGTGTATCGGTGCCGGTGGCCTGGGACGAACTGGAATCGCTGACCGGCGGTGCTCACTGGACGGCGCAGACCCTGGGTGGCCGGCTGTCCACCGGAAACAAGCCCTGGGACGCTTATGAGGAGTCGCGCAACAGCCTGGGCGCCGCCATGAAGCAGGTCGGGTTCAAGCCCCCTGCGAAAGCCGCGTAAGTCCTGTGGATGTCATCCACCTCCTACAGCGGCTGGGCCCGCGGCCCGACACGGCAGCCCCGGGGCTTGCCCTTAAATGAACCTTGTGGCGGGCCTTGTTGCTCTCTGATTTTTCCGTCTTCACCGGCCGCCCATTTCGCATTCATCATCCAACCCTCAAGGAGAACCGGTATGCCTTCGAACCAGAACGACCAGAAAAGCAACAACCCCCAAGCCCAGGACAAACAGCAGCAGCAAAGCGGCCAGCGTAACCAGCCCGGCCAACAGGACCGGCAGAACGTCAACCAGTCCAGCGACGCGCAGCTGAACCAGGGCCAGGGCAACCAGCGCCAAGGCCAGCAGGGCCAGCACGGCAGCGCCCAGGGCCAGCAGGGCAAGCAGCAAAAACAGTCCGGCAACCAGACGGAGCGTGACGAAAACATGCAGCCCGAGGACAAGGGCAGCCGCCAATCGGGCCGCAGCAACAACTGATCGCCCGCCAAAGAGTTCAGGAAAAACCAGGTGGAGGCCATGCGCCTCCACTTTTTTGCGTCCTGCAGCAGATGCAGCAGCTGCAATGGACGCAGCGAGAAGAATGAGCACAGTGAGCTTTGCGAGGCAACCATGATGCAGCCCGACGAAATGGATTTGACGCTCTACCTGCAGACCGAAGGCCGCCGGCTGGCGGCGGAACGTGCCAGGGAGCAGGCCGCTTCGGCCATGGCCACAGCACGGCCGCCATCCACCCAGCAGCAATGCGCCGCCGCGCAAACCGGCAGCCACCAGCGTCCCGCGCGCAGCCTCAGCGAGGCCCTGCAACGCATGGGCGTGGCCGCCGCGCACCCACGCCGCCGCCTGTAGGTGGCCGCCGCGACTTGCCTTCCGGCGCTGGCCTTGCGCCTGCCTGCGCCCTATCATTTCAGGCAGCGCAACAGCCTGCGCATGGAGACAACACCATGAAGCCCCTTTTGCCCTTCACATTGGCCGGCTTGCTGCTTTTGTCCGCCTGCCCCGACACCAGGTCGCCCAAGGCGCCTCCCAAAGTGCCCGAGCCCAAAGCCGCGATCGCTCCGTCGCAAGCCCTGCCTGCGGCGCAAGCCGCGAACCTGAGCGCATGAAGGCTTTGCGGCATCCCTCATCCATCAGGGAATGGGCCGTGGTGAGCAGCGTCGTCAGCGCTGTTGTAGGCAGTACCATGCTGGCCGGGTGTGCCGGCCTCAAGGGCGCAGACCCCGCCGCACAGCGCGTCACCGTTGAAGGCCGCACCTACCTGATCAGCGCCCTCACCGCCGGCACCTGGACAGCCACCTCCCCTGGCGCCAACCCCATCCCCACCACGCCCCCGGCACGCACCGCCCTGTTGCAGGCGATTGAGCAGCACTCGGGCTGCAAGGTCACGGATGCCGACTATTCGCGCGGTGGCATGCAGCTCGATGCGCAGGTGGACTGCGCGAGCCGCCTGAAAAACTAGGCAAAAAAAGGGGCAGCCTGCGCCGCCCCCCGGTTTGCCGAACCTCGAGTGTCGGCAAGAAACTATTCCAGCATCGTTTACTGAAACAGGCCTTATTTCGAAGCCTTCAAGGCATCACGCAAGGCCTTGACCTGGTCATGGTTGCGTTGTGCACCCTGGGCCTGGCGCTCCACCACGCTCCTGATGGACTGCGGCAGGTTTTGCTTCAGCGCCTTGCGGTAACGGGCCACCGCGGCATCCTCGCCGCGTTCGCACTCGTTGAGCATGGCCTGGTCGCTGTAGGCGCTGAGCGTCGCGCGCACGGAAACCCAGCCGCGGTGCAATGCGCCGCTGACGGAGCCGCCGTCGTCGGGCTTGCCGCCCAGCTGGCGTATCAGGGTCTGCAGCTCCAGGCCCGCGGCACGGCATTCGCCGGAATGGCGGTGCATCAGGATCTTGAGGTCTTCCGAGCTTGTGTGCTCGGCGCATTCGCGGAAACCATATTCACCGTCGCGGCAGGATTCCAGCAGGTCGTTGAGCGTGTCGATGATCTCCTCGTCATCCGCCACGCCGACGGTGTCGGCATTGCTGATGGTGTCCAGGCGCGCATGCGCCCGCTCCCAGGCAGCGCGGCTGGCGTTTCTGGCTTGCGGCCAGCTCAGGGTGGAGCGATCCCTTTGCGTGTCCCAGCGTGCCGCGAGCCCGGTCTCGGCCTCCTCGAAGGAGCCTGTGTATTCGCGCCGGCCCTGCCACCCAAGCCGGTACGCAGGTGCGTAGTCGTCAAAGGGACGGCCGCTTTCGTAATAAGGCTCGCGGGTGTGGTTGTCACGCCAGTAGGCCTCTTCGGCCGTCGGGTCCAGGGCCTCGGCTGCTTCCTTGCCACCCATACCGCCGGCAATCGCGCCGGCCACACCGCCGACAACAGCGCCGGCCGGGCCAGCCACCACACCGGCGGCCGCGCCACCGGCAACGCCGCCCATGGCCGCGCCTATGCCGGTGCCGACCGGGTGCGCGCCGGGCTCCTTGCTGATCGGGTCAAGATTGGGATCGTGTTCCTTGGCCATGTGCATCTCCTTTGTGTTGAACGCAGGTTTGAAAAATATCCGGGCCGCCACTCGGCCCGGACACTGGAAACCATGGTCCCGCGCACCAAAGGGTGCTGCGGTCAGGCAAGCACAAACAGGGATGTAGGAGAGCGCCGCGCACGCCGGCATAGGTGGCTAGGCATCGAGCTCCGGATAGCGGCGGAAGATGCCGTCCTCATTGAAGGGAATGCGCCGCTCGCTCGCCAGGTAGGCGGCCACGCGCCTGTGCTGCGTGACGCGGCCATGCAGGTCCATCACATGCGGCGCCTTCTTCAGGGCGCGGCGGGCGGCTTTGGGGAAGGCGTACAGCAACCCTTCCACCAACTGGAACAGCGAAAGGTCGGCGTAACTCAGGCGCCCGCCCACCAAGTGCTTGCTCCCGCGCGGGTTGCGCTCCAGCACGGCTTCAAACCAGGCCAGGAATTTTTTGATGCGAGCCGTCCTGAATTCCTTGGCGCGCCTGAGCGCCTCCTTTTTCTGGTCTTCGTAATAAAGGCCTGTGCCCACCGGGTGATGGGTGTCGTGCGCTTCGGCCACCACGTCGGCAATCGTGAGCTGGATCTGGTGCGTCCACAGGCGCGCCGTTTCGCTTTTCGGGACCAGGCCCAGGCGCGGTCCCAGGTAAAGCAATATGGCCGCCGACTGGCCGACGATGGTTTTGCCGTCCACCAGGAAAGGCGGTGCGAAGGGGGGCGTTCGCACCTCCTCGCTTTCCATGAAAGGCATCATCGCGGGAATGCCCTGGCCCTCGCCTTCGCAGCCGCGCGCCACGTCCACATAGTCGGCGCCAGCGGCCTCCAGCGCGAGCCGGACAAATTCGCCGCGGCCCTGGATGGTGGGCCAGTAATGAAGTTCGTAAGGCATGAATGAAAACTCCTGTAGGGGGTCGTTTCATTCTGCGTGAAGCCAGGGCCTGAATCCACGGCAAACGGCGAGGCGTCCGCTTGTCCTACGAAGATTTCGCCCTCTTCCGACAAGACGTCGTTTTGAGCGAGCGTCTTAGCCGCCAGCGGCGATCTGCCGCAGCGCCTGCTCGAACACCTCGGTGGGCTGCCCGCCTGAAATCAGGTGGCGGTCATTGATGATGATGGCCGGCACCGAATGGATGCCTTGTGTGAGGTAGAACTGCTCGCGCTCACGCACCTCGCGCGCATACTCGCCGGAGCCCAGCACTTCACGGGCGCGCGCTTCGTCAAGCCCAGCTTCAGCGGCGGCCTTCGCCAGCACGTCGTGCGAGGCCGGGCTTTTCCCGTCGGTGAAGTAGGCCTTGAACAGCAATTCCTTCAAGGCCTTCTGCTTGTCAGCGCCTTGCAGTTCAGCCCAATGCAGCAGGCGGTGCGCATCAAAGGTGTTGTAGATGCGGCTGCGCCCGCCACCGGGTTCGTCGGCCATGCTGAACTTGAAGCCGACCTGCGCGCCGCGCGCGCGGATGTTTTCGCGGTTGGCCTGCGCCTGGGCCGGTGTGATGCCATATTTCTCGGTGATGTGCTCGGTGATCTCCTGGCCCTCGGGCACCATCTTGGGGTTGAGTTCGAAGGGCTGGAAATGCAGCTCGGCCTGGATGTCGCCGCGCACGCGCTCCAGCGCCTGGTCCAGCGACTTCAGGCCTATGACGCACCAGGGGCAGGAAACATCGGACACAAAATCAATCTTGAGTTGGGTGGTCATGGGGAGCCTCGGATCTGTTGTTCTTCGCAGGGCCGATTTTGGCCCGCCCCACGCAGCTTGCGGTACACCCCCGGATATTCAAGTACCTGCGGCGGGGTTAATCAAAGCACGGCAAGGGCGGCCGGGCCGTTCCGTGGCAGCGCGTTTCAAGAAACTGTCACACAAGCTTCCTAAGATTCCGGCAGCGCAGCGGCCCCGCCCTCGCGCCGTGGCAAGGCACACCGCCATCGCCATCACTCCCCCACCTGAACCTGGAAAACACAACAATGTCCGACCTGGCCACACCCTCCCTTCCCTCCCGCCGCACCGCCCTGAAGTTCCTGGCCACGGCACCCATACTGCCTTTGGGAACACTGGCCTCCAGCAGCCTGCTGTCGGGTTGCGCCACCGCCAGCGGCCCGGCCATGGCGGGCAACTACCTGTCTTCCAGCTTCACGTCCATGGCCGCACCGTCGCTGGCCGACACCGCCGCCATGGCCACCACCACCGTGGGCTCCAGCCTGCAGGTGCAACTCAAGGACAACAGCACGCAAAGCTACCGCCTGGCCTACCAGCCCTTCTTCGTCACCGGCGACATGGTGCCGGACGGCAAGGGCGGCACCATCCTGAGCGGCGGCTATGTGGACATCAACAACCGCCCCATCATCGACCGCTCGGTGCCCGGCAAGGAGCGCCAGATATTCTCCGACTCGCCCGACGGCACCTCGCTGCTGGGCCTGCCCACCGCCAATGTGCCCGGCGTCAAGGGCAAGGCGGTGTTTGCCGTCGTCCAGTTTGAATACACCACGCGCGACCAGGCCGGCGCCGATGCCTACGGTACCCTGCCCTCACCCATCGCCGTGCTCACGCTGGACCAGGACCAGGCCACCGGCAAGCTCAGCCTGGTGAAGTACCACAACGTCGACATGTCCAAGGCGCACGGCCTGTGGATCACCTGCGGTGCCAGCCTCTCGCCCTGGAACACCCACCTCTCCAGCGAAGAGTACGAACCCGACGCACCTTTCGCCGCCGAAAGCGCGCAGTTCAAGAAGTTCAGCAAGAACGTCTACGGCGATGAGACCAAGGCCAACCCCTACCACTACGGCCACCTGCCCGAAGTCACCGTGCACCCCGACGGCACGGGCACGGTCAGGAAGCACTACAACATGGGCCGCATCTCGCACGAGCTCGTGCAGGTCATGCCCGACAACCGTACCGTGCTGATGGGTGACGACGCCACCAACAGCGGCCTCTTCGTCTTCGTGGCCGACCGCGAGAAAGACCTCTCGTCCGGCACGCTCTACGTGGGCAAGCTGGGCTCGGGCTTCTCCGTCGACCCGGCGGCCGAAGGCGCGAAGGTTTCCTGGATCAAGCTGGGCCATGCCAGCAGCGCCGAGATCGAAAAAATGGCCGACACGCTCAAGCCGGCCGACATCATGACGGTGCACAAGACCGACCCGTCCGACGCCAGCTTCACCAAGGTGTTCTACAACGGCAACGCCAACTGGATCAAGGTCAAGCCCGGCATGGAAAAAGCCGCCGCTTTCCTGGAAACCCACCGCTATGCCTACTTCATGGGCGGCAGCATGGGCTTCTCGAAGATGGAAGGCACCACCGTCAACATCAAGGACAAGATCGCCTACTCGGCGCTGCAGAACATGCAGGACTCCATGGTCAAGACCGGCAAGGGCTGGAATGCGGCCAGCGGCATCGCGCTCGACAAGGCCCTGATCGCCGGCGGCGTGATGATGCACAAGCTGGACGGCAGCCAGAAGGACTCGGCCGGCAACGCCATCCACAGCGAATGGATGCCGGTGCACACCAAGGCCCTGCTGGTCGGCGAAGACATCGCCGGCGACGCGCTGGGCAACAAGGCCAACCCCAACAAGGTCTCCAATCCCGACAACCTGAAGTTCTCGGAAAAAATGCGCACGCTCTTCATCGGCGAAGACAGCAGCACCCACGTGAACAACTTCGTCTGGGCCTACAACGTCGACACCCAACAGCTGTCGCGCCTGATGTCCATGCCCTCGGGCGCCGAAGCCACCGGCCTGCATGTGGTGGACGACCTCAACGGCTGGACCTACATCATGAGCAACTTCCAGCATGCCGGCGACTGGATCCCGGCACTGCACGGCAAGGTGCAGGCCACGCTGGACCCGCTGGTGCGCGCGAACTATAAGGACCGCTTCGGCGCCGCGGTGGGCTACCTGACCGCCGACCCGAGCAGCATCAAGCTGGGTTAAGCGCAGCGCCATGCAAGGCGAACGGTTTCATTACCGCTCGCCCTGCGCTTGGCCTGTCCTGAGCCTGTCGAAGGGCGAAGGGCTTGTTTGAACCTGGCCTGTCCTCAGCTTGTCGAGGTGCCAAGGGCTTCGACAAGCTCAGCCCGAACGGTGTTCGGGGAAGTTATGAAAGCAAGGCGAACGATCTCACTGCCGTTCGCCCTGAGCTTGTCGAAGGGCATGCGGCCGCCGTCGTGCATCGTTACACCTTTCTTCCCTAGAATGCCAGGCAAGCCCGCGGCCCATGGCCCGGTCACCTTCCGCCTGCAGCCCACCGGGAACACCATGCACTACCGCCACGAAGACCTGATCCACTACGCGCAATCCCTGCTTACCGCCGCCGGGCTTGAGCCGGCCAAGGCCGGTGCGGTGGCCGAGATCCTCGTCGAAGGCGACCTCATGGGCCACAACACCCACGGCCTGGCCCTGCTGCCCGGCTACCTTGGCGAGCTCGAAACAGGCTCCATGGAAAAACTGGGCGCACCCACGGTACTTGCCGACCACCCCGCCGCCCTGACCTGGGACGGCCGCCGCCTGCCCGGCCCCTGGCTGGTGCTTGAGGCCATGGCGCTCGCCGCTGAACGCGCCGCTATCCAGGGCACCTGCACCGTGGTGATACGCCGCAGCCACCACATCGCCTGCCTGGCCGCCTACCTCAAGCGCGCCACCGACAAGGGCCTGCTGATGCTGCTCACCTGCTCCGACCCCAACACCGCCAGCGTCGCGCCTTTCGGCGGGCTGGACGCCGTCTTCACGCCTAACCCGATCTCGGCCGGCATTCCCACGGGCGACGTGCCAGTGCTGATGGACGTCTCCACTTCGGCCACCACCAACGGCATGACCAACCGATTGCACAAGGAAGGCAAGCGCCTGCCCGCCGCCTGGGTCATGGACGGCCACGGCAAGGCCAGCGACAACCCGGCAGTGCTGTTCGAGGAACCCAAGGGCACCATACTGCCGCTCGGCGGCATGGACTCGGGCCACAAGGGCTACGGCCTCACGCTGCTGGTCGAAGCCCTGACAGGTGGCTTGGCCGGCCACGGACGGGCCGATGCCAGGGAAGGCTGGGGTGCCACAGTGTTCCTGCAAATCATGGACCCGCGCGCCTTCGCCGGCCTGGATGCCTTCGAGCGCCAGACCGGCCACGTTGCCGAGGCCTGCCGTTCCTCGCGCCCCGCGCGTGAGGGCACAGCCGTACGCACGCCTGGCGAAAAAGGCCTTGCCCTGGCGGAGCGGCAAAAGCAGGCCGGCGTGGCGCTTTACCCGTCCATCCTGCCGACGCTCTCCAGCTGGGCCGTGAAGCTAGGGGTGACGGAGCCGGCTGCCATCCCCTGAAACACCGGATCGCAGGTCTGCCAGCGGGAAATTAATACGGACAGCGCTCGCTTGTAAGCGCTTCGCGTTACACAAACTCTCCAAAATTCCATGGCACCCACGCATGTCAGGGGTTTGTCCCTAGACGTGAAATTTTTCACGTTCACATAATTAGTGCGTCGTTCAAACTAATTATGAAGTGCTGCATTTCGCTGCATTTGGCATTTGCAGCAGAACGATCACCGGGATTTAGCCGAATTCAAAACCACATGCCTGCATGGGCAGAACTATCGGAGACATATCAATGAAATTTAAAGCTCCCCTTACTGCAATCGCACTCAGCCTGGCCGCCGCCGGCGCATTCGCGCAGGTGACGGTAGGCGTCAGTTGGTCCAACTTCCAGGAGGAACGCTGGAAAACCGACGAAGCCGCCATCAAGACGCAGCTTGAAAAGCTGGGTGCCAAATACATCAGCGCGGATGCCGCCGGCTCCCCCGAAAAACAGCTGGCGGACATTGACGGGTTGATGGCCAAGGGTGCCAAGGTCCTGATCGTCCTGGCCATGGACAAGGACGCCATCCTGCCCGCCGTGAACAAGGCCACCAAACAGAAAGTGCCCGTCGTCGCCTACGACCGCCTGATCGAGGCCCCCGGCGTGTTCTACATCACCTTCGACAACAAGGAAGTCGGCCGCATGCAGGCCCGTGCCGTATACAAGGCCAAGCCCAAGGGCAACTACGTGATGATCAAGGGCTCCCCCACCGACCCGAATGCGAATTTCCTGCGCGAAGGCCAGCAGGAAATCATTGATGCCGCCGTCAAGAAAGGCGACATCAAGATCGTGGGCGAGGAATACACCGAGGGCTGGAAGCCCGAAGTGGCGCAGAAAAACATGGAGCAGATCCTGACCAAGACCGGCGGCAAGGTCGATGCGGTGGTCGCCTCCAATGACGGCACCGCCGGTGGTGTCGTGGCGGCGCTGAGCTCCAAGGGGCTCAAGGGTGTTCCGGTGTCGGGCCAGGACGGCGACTTTGCCGCACTGAACCGCGTGGCCATGGGCACCCAGACCGTGTCGGTATGGAAGGATGCCCGCGACCTCGGCAAGCAGGCCGCCACCGCGGCCGTCAATCTTGGCGCCGGCAAGAAGGTCGAAGGCGCGACCACCTGGAACGGCGGCGAGAAAAAAGTGTCCCTGCAGGCCCAGTTTCTCAAGCCCGTGCCCATCACGCGTGACAACCTCGACGTGGTGGTCAAGGCCGGCTGGATCAAGAAAGACGAACTCTGCAAAGGCGTCACCGGCGACGTCGCCGCCTGCAAGTAAGTAAAACAAGCACAAGCCTTCAACCACCCGCTCCCCGTCCTGCGCAGGCAGGCAAGGCAACCAGCACTTGCTGGTTGCCCGGGGAGCGCTGCAAGCCCAAAGCCATGCGTTTTCCTTTTCAATTCCCGCGCAATGCCCCCGTCGACTGGCGGCTGGTATTCATGGCGGGTGTGCTCGCCGTCCTCGCGGTCGTATTCCAGGTCCTGTCGGGCGGCATTTTCCTGTCGCCCGAGAACCTCTACAACATCGCCCAGCAAACCGCCGTCGTGGGCATCGTCTCTACCGTCATGGTGCTGATCATCGTGGCGCGGCACATCGACCTGTCGGTCGGCTCGGTGATCGGTTTTATCGGCGTGCTCATCGCCTACCTTCAGTACACGCTGGGATGGTCCTGGCCTGCGGCCTCGCTCGCCGGGCTGGCCGCGGCGCTCGTGGTGTCGGTGTACCAGGGATGGCTGACGGCCATGCTCGGCGTGCCGTCTTTTGTGGTCACGCTGGGGGGCCTGATGTCCTTTCGTGGCGCGGCCTTCCTGGTGGCCGACGGCAAGACGCAGCCGGTCAGCGACGATATTTTTCTGCAACTCGGCGGCGGCTATGACGGCGGCATCGGGGTGACCGCCACCTGGATCCTCACCGCATGTGTCAGCCTGGTGCTGGCGGTGCGCATGGTCCTGCGCCGCCGTGCCGCCGCACGCCATGGCATGACGAACCAGCCCGTTTGGGTGGACGTATTGCTGGTGGCTGTGCCCGTGGCTTTGCTGGTGGCATTTGCCGCGACCATGAACAGCTACCTGGTCACCAACAAGGAAGCGCCCCAGGGCATCCCCATACCCGTGCTCATCTGGGCGGCCGTGGCGGTGCTGATGTCCTTCATCTCGAAGCGCACCCGTTTCGGCCGCTATGTCTACGCCATGGGCGGCAACCCCGACGCGGCGGTGCTCGTGGGCATACCGGTCAAGCGGGTCACGCTCATGCTATTTGCCCTGCTCGCCGTGCTTGTCACCATCGCGGCCATCGTGTCGGTGGCCCGGTTGAATGCCGGCACCAACTCGCTGGGCACCGGCATGGAGCTGTTCGTGATCGCGGCCGCCGTGATCGGCGGCACCGCGCTCGCCGGCGGCAGCGGCACCATCATCGGCTCGGTGCTGGGTGCGCTCATCATGCAGTCGCTGGACAGCGGCATGCTGCTGCTCGACGTTTCCATCGGCAAGCGCATGGTCATCATCGGCCAGGTACTGATTGTCGCGGTGGTGTTTGACGTGCTCTATCGCAAGTGGGCACAGGAAAACTGACATGCAGGCCACACAAACCATGCAAGCCGTGCAAACCACCTCCGAACCCCTTGTCCAGTTCAAGGACATCCGCAAGGCCTTTGGCGGCGTTCATGCCGTCGACGGCGTGAGCCTGAATCTCTACCCCGGTGAAGTGGTCGCCGTGCTGGGCCACAACGGCGCGGGGAAATCAACGCTGATGAAAATGCTCGCGGGCGCCTTCCCCATCGACTCGGGTGAAATCCATGTGATGGGGCAAAAGGTCAACCTCCGCACGCCGGCAGACGCACAGCAGCAAGGGATCGAAACCATCTACCAGACCCTGGCACTGGCCGACAACCTCGACGCCGTGGCCAACCTGTTCCTGGGCCGCGAGAAGATGACGCCCTGGAACACGCTGGACGACTACTTCATGGAGGCGCAGGCACGCAAGGTGTTTGGGCGCCTGAACAAGAACTTCACCAACATCCACACCCCGGTGCGGCGGCTCTCCGGCGGGCAGCGCCAGGTGGTGGCCATCTCGCGCGCGATTTATTTCAATGCCCGCATCCTGATCATGGACGAGCCCTGTGCCGCCCTGGGCCCGGAGGAATCCGCCATGGTCGCCAACCTGGTGCTCCAGCTCAAGGCCGAAGGTGTGGGCATTTTCCTGATCACGCACGACATGCAGGACGTGTTCTCGCTCAGCGACCGGGTCTCCGTGATGAAGAACGGCCGGCTCATAGGCACCTACCGCACGGCCGACCTGGACGAAGACCAGATTCTCGGCATGATCATCGCCGGCAAGCAACCGCAAGGACGCACGCAGGCGCCACACCGGATCGACTGATACCATGCTGACATCCTTCATGAAAACCACCGGTGACCAGCAACTCGTCAAACGCATCAATCGCAGCGTACTGATGCGATTGCTGCGCAACCAGCCGGGCCGCTCGCGCGCGCAACTGGCCGAACACAGCGGCCTGACCAAATCGACCGTCAGCCTGCTGGTGCGCGAACTCATCGATGAAGGCTGGCTCAGTGAAATCGGCATGGCCACCTCCAACGGTGTGGGACGGCCCTCCACGCCCCTGCAGATCGACGGCCGCTCGCGCGGCCTGATTGGCGTGGAAGTCGCGGTCGATACCTTGCGCGTGGTCGGCGTTTCCCTCCTGGGTGAAGTGCTGTGGTCAACGCAGGAGCCCTTGCGCTCCACCCGGCCTGAAGAGGTTTGCAGCCAGATCGCCGGCCTCACGGTGCTGGCCCAGGCGCAACTGGTGTCTCAGGGCGCGCAACTCTCGGGCGTGGGCATAGGCCTGCCCGGCGCATTTGATGAAACCACCGGCGTGCTCCGCTTTGCGCCCAACCTGGGCTGGCGCAACGTGGACTTCCTGCCGCGGATCACCCAGGCATTGACTCGCGCGGGCCTGCCGCCGGTGCCGGTGCACGTGCAAAACGAAGCCGACACCGCCGCGCTCAGCGAGTACGAGTTTTCGGAAGACGAGGGCAAAGACTCTCTGATTTTTGTGAGCTGCGATGTGGGCGTGGGCGCGGGCATCGTGCTCAACGACCGGCTGTTCATCGGCAAGCGCGGCATGGCCGGCGAAATCGGCCACAGCGTCCTCGAAGTCGACGGTCCGGCCTGCTCCTGCGGGCGGCGCGGTTGCGCCGAAGCCTTCATCGGTTCAGGCGCCCTGGGCCAGCTGGCGGATGCCAGCCGGTCGGGGCACTACCTGGGTGTGCTCTTGCAGAACCTCTGGACCACTTTCGACCCCAGCGTGCTGGTCGTGGGCGGCGCGTCATGCCAGCGCTTTCCGGACATGGTGCGGGTCGCGCAGGAAACGCTGCAAAACTACGCCAATGACGCCGGCGTCAGCGCGCCCACGGTGCGTGTCGCGCGCTACGGCCTGCTGGCTGCGGCGGTAGGCGCTGCCGCCCTGGTATTGCACCAGTACCTGCGGCCCATGCATCCGGCCGGCCGGCTCATGGGCAATGAGCGCCCGGTGCGGGACCCGGCTCTTTTCGAGACAGCGCACACCTCAGCCGAGGCCGCTCACGGGCAGTAGGCCTGCGCTGACACGCATCAGCGCTTCTCCCCGATAGGGCGCCAACCCGCCCGGCGTGCACAGTGAAATCACTGCATTTTTGGAGAAGAAAAATGTCTTTTGCGCTGTACATGCTCGGTTTTGTGATCTTCCTGGCCGGCGTGATCTGGGCCGCCGTGGAAGCCGGTGTGCCGCATCTCTACATCGGCATAGGCGCCCTGATCTTCCTGGGCATAGGCATCTTCAGCGCCGTGAGCCGCACTCGCAGCAAGGATCCGTCCTAGGGCCTGTCACGGCCTCAACAGGCCCGCCCTACTCCTGGGGGGTTTCCTGGGCCATCAAGGCCTGCCGCAGCTGCGCCAGCACGGCACTCGCGGCGCGCAGCTGGGATTCGTCCATTTGCGCGGCCAGCGCGTTGGCCCATACTTTTTGGCCCGCCTGTATGGTGCGCAGCGCCTTGCGGCCTTTGGGCGTGAGCCGCAGCAGCTTGGCGCGCGCATGCGCCGGGTTGTCTTCATAAGCGGCAAGCCCGTCCGTCTCCAGCAGATCGGCCACGCGCTGCACGCTTTGCCGCGTCAGGTTCATGGCGCGGGCAATCTGCGCCACTGAGAGCGGCTCGTCTTCCACGGCAGCCAGCACCTGCCAGCGCGCCGATGTCTGCCCCGCCGGCGCCGCCAGCGCATCCCCCGCCGCCGTCAACAAGCCATTGAGCTGCATCACCTGCACCACCAGCCAGCTCAGGGTGCCGGCCGCCGGCGTGCGTTCGATTTCTTCAAGGGCCGAATCTTGTTTGACAGCATGCTGTCGTTTAACTATACTTCCAGACATGACAACATTCTGTCATATTCAAGCACCATCCTCAACCTCAACCGCACGCCTGAAAGGAATGCCACCATGCTGAAAACCTATACCGGAAGCTGCCACTGCGGCGCCGTCCGCTTTGAAGCCGACATCGACCTCAGCAAGGGCACGGGCAAATGCAACTGCTCCATCTGCACCAAGACCCGCAACTGGGGCGCCATCATCAAGCCAGACGCCTTTCGCCAGCTCTCCGGTGAAAACGACCTGAGCGACTACCAGTTCGCCACCAAAAGCGGCCATCACCTGTTCTGCAAGCACTGCGGCGTGCGGCCTTTCGGCCGGGGGTATGTCGAGCAGATCGGCGGCGATTATGTGTCCATCAACCTGGCCGCCCTGGACAACGCAGAGCCGGCCGAACTCATCGCTGCACCGATCAACTATTCGGACGGGCGCAACAACGCATGGTGGAACACCCCTGCGGAAACGCGGCACCTGTAAGAGGCCCGGCGAATCCGGGCTGCGGGCGACATCGGTCAAGGCTGCTGCATAGGTGGTTCTTAACCCATGCGACGTAGGCGGCATCGCATGGCATGTAGTGGCCACGTCTCACAAGCGGGGCAACAGGCGGGCGTAGTGTTGGCAGGACGCTGGGCGACACAACGCCGGGCGTAAGAACCATCCCTTCAACCGCCTTTTGCCGGAGAAACCATGAAGCTCAAACATTCCGCGCTCCTTGCCGCAGTCGCGCTGCTGGCTTGCATCAGCCCAGGCGCCCTGCTGGCGCAAACCACCTCGACCTACGACATTCCCAACCCCTCGTGGTACATCATGCCGCAGGTCACAGTGGTGGACCCGGACTCCCGCTTCAACGGCAACAAGAACCTCGGCGGCCTTGGCCTGCGCTTCGGCAAGGCGGTTTCGCCTTCCTGGGACATCCAGGTCGGCGGCAGCATAGCCCGCGCCAACAACAACGGCCGCCGTTTCGAACAGGACACGCTGGGTGTGGACGGGCTCTACATCTTCAACCGGAGCAGCAATTTCCGGCCCTTCCTGCTGGCCGGCCTCGGTGCCGAGCGGGACAAACTGCCCACTGCCAGCAGGACTTCTCCCTACCTGAACCTGGGCCTGGGCTTCCAGGTAGGCCTGTCCGACCAGTGGTTCATGCAGGCGGACCTGAGGAGAACCCGCACCTACCTGCGCGGCAATACCTTTGGCTTTGACCACGCCAACACCAACTCCGTGAACGTCGGCCTGAGCTACTACTTTGAAAAGCCCGTGCGCCCGGTGGCCACGCAGTACACCCCGCCGCCCGCACCCGAGCCCACTGTCACCCCGCCGCCCCCGCCTCCCCCAGCGCCTGCACGCTTCGAAAGAGTGACGCTGTCGGCCACCGAGCTGTTCGCCTTTGACAGCGCCGAACTGGCAAGTTCGCAGCCCAAGCTTGACCAGATTGCGCAAACCCTGACGGGCGGCAACTTCAACGGCAACATCACCATCACCGGCTACACCGACCGCATCGGGTCGGATGCCTACAACCAGAAGCTATCGCAGCGCCGCGCGGACGCCGTGAAGAACTACCTGAGCAGCAAAGGCGTGAACGCCAGCCGCCTGACCGCCGTCGGCAAGGGAGAAAGCAACCCGGTGGTGACCTGCAACAACCGCAAGCTCCAGGACCTGATTGCCTGCCTGGCACCCAACCGCCGCGTGGAAGTCGAGGAAATCGTGATTGAACGCCGCGTGAACTGAGGCCCGCCTTCGTTCTGCCAGAAGCCGGCATCCCGCCGGCTTTTGCTTTTTCAGGGCCGGAGAAGTTGGCTTCAGCGCCCGGCTGGTGCTCCCAGCGGGCGGGACTGGCGGGAGCGGCTAGGATTTATACAAAGCGCCCGCTTTGTGAAATGAATATACTTCAACAGCCGGCACCCGTTCCCATTCCCCCGCTCCATTCCCCGCCCTGGCCGGCCGCCCGTCCTGACCTCTCCAGAGGAACACCCATGAGCACCGAAGCCTTTATTTACGACGCCATCCGCACGCCGCGCGGCAAAGGAAAAAAAGACGGCAGCCTGCACGAGGTCAAGCCCGTCAACCTGCTGGCCGGTATGCTGGCCGACCTGCAGCGCCGCAACAGCTTTGATACCGCCGCCGTCGACGACGTGGTCATGGGCGTTGTCTCGCCTGTGGGTGAACAGGGCGCCGTCATCGCCAAGGTGGCCGCACTCAAGGCCGGCTGGGACTTCCGCGCCGCAGGTGTGCAGATCAACCGCTTTTGCGCTTCCGGCCTGGAGGCCGTCAACATGGCCGCGCAAAAAGTGCGCTCCGGCTGGGAAGACCTTGTGGTGGCCGGCGGCGTGGAAAGCATGAGCCGCGTGCCGATTGGCGCCGACGGCGGCGCCTGGGCGCAAGACCCTGAAACCAACAGCGCCACCCTGTTCGTGCCTCAGGGCATAGGCGCCGACCTGATCGCCACGCTCGAAGGCTTCAGCCGCGCCGACGTTGACGCCTTCGCACTGGAAAGCCAGCAGCGCGCCGCCAAGGCCCGCGCCGCCGGCTATTTCGCCGATTCGGTCGTGCCGGTCAGGGATGCCCTGGGCCAGACCATCCTGGGTGAAGACGAATTCATCAAGCCGCAGACCACCCTTGAAGGCCTGGCCTCGCTCAAGCCCGCCTTCGACCAGCTGGGCGCCATGGGCTTTGATGCCGTGGCCCTGCAGCGCTACCCGCAAGTCGAACGCATCCAGCATGTGCATCATGCCGGCAATTCGTCCGGCATCGTCGACGGTGCGGCCGCCGTGCTGGTGGGCTCCGAAGCCGCCGGGAAAACCCATGGCTTCAAGCCACGCGCACGCATCGTGGCCGCGGCGCTCAGCGGCGCCGACCCCACCATCATGCTGACCGGCCCCATGCCCGCCACGCGCAAGGCTCTGGCCAAGGCCGGCCTCACGGTGGACCAGATCGACCTGTTCGAGGTCAACGAAGCCTTTGCGGCCGTGGTGATGCGCTTCATGAAAGAAATGAAGGTGCCGCATGAGAAGGTCAATGTGAACGGCGGCGCGATCGCCATGGGCCACCCTCTCGGCGCCACCGGCGCGATGATCCTGGGCACATTGGTCGACGAGCTGCACAGGCGCAAGCTGCGCTATGGCCTCGCCACACTCTGCGTGGGCGGCGGCATGGGCATCGCAACGATAGTGGAAAGAGTCTGAACGCCATGAAGACCATCCAATATCAAATCGATGCTGGCATCGCCACCATCACCTTTGACGAGCCCAACTCCCCCGTCAACACCATGTGCCTGCAGTGGCAGGAGGACCTCGGCGAAGTCACCGACCAGGTGGTGAAAGACAAGGACAAGCTCAAGGGCATCATCCTGGCCTCCGCCAAGTCCACCTTCTTTGCCGGCGCTGATTTAAAGGCGGTAATGCGCCTCACGCCCGCCGACGCGCCCAAAGCCTATGCCGAAATAGAGCACGTCAAGAAGTGCTTTCGCACGCTCGAAACCCTGGGCATCCCGGTGGCCAGCTGCCTCAACGGCACGGCGCTGGGCGGCGGCTGGGAAGTCGCGCTGGTCGGCCACTACCGCGTGGCGGTCGACGACAGCAGGGCCCAATTCGGCCTGCCCGAGGTGACCCTGGGCCTCCTGCCCGGTGCCAGCGGCGTGACCAAGATGACGCGCCACCTGGGCCTCATGGGCGCACAGCCCTACCTGGTTGAAGGCAAGACCTTCAGCCCGCGCCAGGCGCTGGAGCTGGGCCTGGTGCATGAACTCGTCGCCGACGCCGGCGAGCTGCGCGCCAAGGCCCTGGCCTGGCTGGCGGCCAACCCCAGGGCGCAGCACCCCTGGGAAACGAAGGACTACAAAATCCCCGGCGGCACGCCGGCCAACCCCAAGATCGCCGCGGCCCTAAGCGTCGCACCCGCCATGCTCAAGAAGCAGACACGCGGCCTCTACCCCGCGCCCGAGGCCATCCTGGCCTGCATGGTCGAAGGCACGCTGGTGAACTTGGAAACCGCCCTGCGCATCGAAAGCCGCTACCTCGCCAGGCTCATGACCGACAGCAATGCCAAGGCCATGATCAACACCTTCTTCTTCAACATGAATGCCATCAAGAGCGGGCAGTCGCGCCCGGCCGGGGCGCCGAAGTTCAGGCCCAACAAGGTCGGCATCCTGGGCGCAGGCATGATGGGCGCGGGCATCGCCTACGCGCAGGCCAGCCGGGGCATCGCCACCGTGCTCAAGGATGTCAGCCGGGACAAGGCCGAGGCTGGCAAGGCCTACAGCGCGAAGATCACCACACCGCGCGTCGAGAAAGGCCGCATGACCGCCGCCGAGCAAAGCGCCCTGCTCTCACGCATCACCGCGACCGATCAGGCTGCCGACCTGGCCGGCTGCGAGCTCATCATCGAAGCCGTGTTCGAGCGCCGCGACCTCAAGGCCAAGGTCACGCAGGAGGCCGAGCCGCTGCTGGCGCAAGGCGGCTTCTTTGCCTCCAACACCTCCACGCTGCCCATCTCCAGCCTGGCCACGGCCAGCGACCGCCCTGAAAAATTCATAGGCATCCACTTCTTCAGCCCGGTCGACAAGATGAAGCTGGTCGAGATCATCCGTGGCAAATTGACCGACGACGAAACCGTGGCCCGCGCCTTCGACTACGTGCAGGCCCTGGGCAAGATTCCCATCGTCGTGAATGACTCGCGCGGCTTTTACACAAGCCGCACCTTCGGCACCTTTGTGATGGAAGGCGCGGCCATGCTGGGCGAAGGCATACCGGCCGCCGCCATCGAGAACGCCGGCATCCAGGCCGGCATGCCCGTGGGCCCGCTGGCCGTGCTCGATGAAACCGCCCTCTCGCTGAGCGTGCACGTGCTGGACCAGACCCGCACCGACTTCACGGCCGAAGGCAAGACCTACATAGCCACACCCGGCGAGCTGCTGGTCGAGCGCATGGTGAAAGAATTGAAGCGCCCGGGCCGCGCGGCCGGCAGCGGGTTTTACGACTACTCCACCGAGCCCGGCGCGAAGAAGCAGCTGTGGCCCGAGCTCAAACCCCTGTTCGAGAAACCCGGCACAGCCTGGGACATCCACGAACTCAAAGACCGCCTGCTCTACCGCCAGGCCGTGGAAACCGCGCGCTGCCTCAGCGAAGGCGTGCTCACCACCGTGCACGATGCCAACATAGGCTCCATCTTCGGCATAGGCTTTCCAGCCTGGACGGGCGGCGCCATGCAGTTCATCTATGGCATGGGGATTGATGCCTTTGCCCGGCGCTGCGATGAACTGGCGGCAAAGTTCGGCCCCGGCTTTGCGCTCAGCGACGCAGTCAAGGACGCGATCCACCAACACCAGCCGGTCTATTGAACGGTATCCTTGCTCTTTTTCTCATCCCTTCACTCACCCTAGCCTCCCCTCCCATGCCAAGACTCCAGAACAAGGTCAGCCTCATCACCGGCGCCGCCCAGGGCATAGGCCTGGCCACCGCCCTTAAATTTGCAAAAGAAGGCGCGACCGTCGTCGTCTGCGACGTCAAACAAGCCGGCGTCGACGAGGCCGTCAAGCAATGCCAGGCCCTGGGCGCCCAAGCCATCGGCTATGTGATGGACGTGACGCAGCGCGCCATGGTCGATGCCGTGGTCGGCAAAGCCAAAGACCAGTTCGGCCGCATCGACATCCTCGTCAACAACGCCGGCATCACCCAGGACGCACGTCTGCAAAAAATGACACTCGAACAATTCGACAAAGTCATAGACGTGAACCTGCGCGGCGTCTTCCACTGCTCGCAAGCCGTCGCCGACACCATGGTCGCCCAGGGCAGCGGCGTCATCCTCAACGCCAGCTCCGTCGTCGGCATCTACGGCAACTTCGGCCAGACCAACTACGCCGCCAGCAAGTTCGGCGTCATAGGCTTCACCAAAACCTGGAGCCGCGAACTGGGCCCCAAAGGCGTACGCGTCAACGCCGTCGCACCCGGCTTTGTCGCCACGCACATCCTGGACACCATCCCCGAAAAAGTCTTGAAAGAAATGGAAGCCCACGTACCCCTCAAGCGCCTGGGCCAGCCCGAGGAGATTGCCAATGTCTACGCGTTTCTGGCGAGTGACGAGGCGAGTTATGTGAATGGGGCGGTGATTGAGGTGTCTGGGGGGATGTCGGTTTAATTCGGAAGAGAAACGGGTTTTCTATTTCTTCTTCTGCCGATACAAAAACCAAGTCGCTTTTGCAGTGTTCCAGCATCGTTGCCGACGGCAAGAAGGAAGTCCTTTGGAAGCGCCGAATCCCCAGGGTTGATGAACCTCAACAACAGGATCCTTTGCTGGGGTCAAAAGCCTCAACTCGGAGGCGATCCATGGAGATCATCACACTCCGGTCGCTGCCGGGCGTCACGACGGCAAAACCAGCTATCTGTGGCCTGCTATCGCTCCAACGACGAAATCCAGAAGATAGCCTTCATCGAATAATATGGAGCCGGTGGCCAGCGCAGTCGTGCACGCACTGATTGCTATGGCAGTGACGAGTCGGACCTGCGCAAATCCGATCATTGCGATTTCTCATTCCTGGACCGCTTGCGCCAATAGAAGCCGATCAAAACCAGGAGACCGAGAACAAAGGAGGCGCAAAGCCCAAGCAGCGGCTTTAAAGGGATGGATGGCCAGCTTCCCATCTGCCACCAATACGCGACCCCAACTGCCAGAACAGTCAATGGAATTGCCAAGGCACCCAGTCCGCCGATCAGTTCCCTTCTGATCGAAATGGGGACCGCTTTTCTCATCTCCGCATGCGTGCGGCCGTCATCGCAGCCCAAAGTCTGATACACCAAGCCTACGACGTAGGCTATTGCGAACTCCAAAAAGGCGCCCACAAAAAAGCTCAGCAAACCGACGCCCCAGTTCTCTTTCCAGAACACAATCAGTCCGCAACCCAGGCCGTACAGCAGCGCCGATCGAGCAGAGCTCTCAGCGATATCGAAGCTTCGCCAATGCATGACTACGGGAATTGCGACGGAGAGAGTCAGAATGACAAAAATAAGCATCGGCCACCTACGCATCTTGTTTAAACGGATTGCTACTCACATGTGGCTTGCTCCAGAAGGCATCAAGGCTGTCGGCGAATGCGTCCAGGCTCGCTCCATGACGACATGCGCGAGTTGCTCTCGTGGCAACGAACAATCCACCTGAGCCGCGCGGCCACTCCTGAAGAACCAGTCCTCTTTCAACCGGAACCATTGCTTCACGTCCTCAGTGCTGTCCATGGCATCGAACCACAAGCATGGCCCCACCCCTAGGAAGCATGCCGTAACGACTTTAAGGCTGGGTGGTCTACGCTCGCGCATGGCTAAAGTCTACCGTTAACCCAAATGCACTCCACCGGCGAATAGGAGAGCAAGCCATGGGAGCTGTCCCTGAAAGAGCGGCGGCAAGTACTACCGTAAGCCTGAACTTAGGTGTAGCCGTAGATCCGGGGCTTATTGTGCTTTGCCCTCCCCCCACACACATAAAGACCCCAAAACCGTTTCGTACTCAGTCGTTAAATTCACTCGGATGAATCGTGTCGTGCACATGCCCCTCGCAACAGAAAACCACCATCCACAATCCAAACTTATGATCGGGATCGGCGGGTATCAGCTTGTTGAGGGCCTGCGCAACGGATTTTTTCAGCAGCGGGTCAATGTCCTTCTCGTCTGATGGCTGCGTTTCCACCGTCACCATGACCAGGGCCTCTTTCTCGTAGAGCTCAACCTGCGGAAACGACCATCGGGCACGCGTTGCATCCACAAAGGCTGTGGCAACCTTTTCAGGAAGGTCCGGTTGGGAAGTGAAGGTGCCCATGGCGTGTGATGCGAATCCGGCAAGGCGGTGAATCAGCGATGGCAGGATGATGCGTCACACCCGGGGTGCATCAAACAGCACTCGGCTGAAACGTAATTTTTCACCAAAATTAGTTCCTGTTTTCCGGCTCAATGTCGAGCCAGGCTTACCGTTGGCTTAATCCAAAGGAATCTGGGGACCACTGCCGGGGATTCATTCCTCATGGGCCCGCTGCCCGCACCCCAGGGCTGCCGTCATGGATAAATGCCGCATTCCGGGCCTTTCATGCGGCTCGGTGCAACTATTCGGTGAAGGCGTGAAAAATGACATGGCACAGCGGCGCCGGGCCTGCCAGTATTCGCTCATTCCACAAGCAAGGCCCCAAGGAGACATATGCCCGCCGTACCCACCAGCCGCTCGCCGCTTTCAGGACATCTTTCTTCTGAAGGAATCCGGCACATCGACAGCGCTGCGCGCGCGAATCGCTACCACAGCCTGCTGGCAAAAATGGCCGCCTTCCAGCAAGGCGCCGGCCCTGCCCCGGCACTTGCGGAATTCAAGCAATGGAAAGAAGACGCCGCGTTTGAGCGGGCCATAGGCCGACTGCTGGCGAAAGCACTGCTGCCGCGTTGACGCCGCGCCAGGTGCGTTGGCGCCTCAGGCCATGCGCTGGATCAGGTCTTCGAGGGCCTGAAGATCAACCGGCTTGACCAGATGGCAGTCGAAGCCGGCGGCCTGGGTCCGGCCCTTGTCCTCTTCATGGCCATAGCCGGTCACGGCCGCGATGAGCATACGGGAGCGGTGCGGCAAATCGCGCAACCGGCCGGCAACTTCAAAGCCGTTCATGCCCGGCATGCCGATATCGACCAGGACGGCGTCGGCCTCGTAGGTTTTTGCGATGTCCAGCCCGTCGGGCCCGTTGTAGGCGACCTTGGCCGAATAGCCGAGCAGCCTGAGGACTTCCGCGAGGCTGTCAGCCGCATCGCGGTTGTCGTCAATGACCAGGAATTTTTTCGTGGGCGCGTCCACCGCCGCAGCCTGGCCCAGGCTCGCGCCGGGAATCGAAAACCTGAACCGGCTTCCCTGGTCGGGGCCGTCGCTTTCGGCGCTGATCACCCCGCCGTGCATCTCCACCAGCGATTTGGCCAGCGTCAAGCCTATGCCCAGGCCGCTTTCCTTGGCGGCCGATTGCATGTCGCCCTGTGAGAACAACTCGAAGATCTCCTGGATGGCGGTCTTGGTGAGGCCCAGGCCGTTGTCGGAGACCTCCGTCCATACCTGGGCGCCCTCCACCCAGCAGCGCAAGGTGACGCGCCCGCCCGCCGGCGTGTATTTGGCCGCATTGGTCAACAGGTTCTGGATCACCTGGGTGAGCCTGATGCTGTCGGAGTCAAGGTAGATATCCTCCAACGGCAGTTCCAGCGAAAACGTGTGGTGCCTGGCATCCATCAGGGGACGCATGGCCTCGGCGGCGCGGCTCAGGACCTGGTTGTAGAGGACGGTTTCTTTCTTGAGCCGTATCTTGCCGGTGGTCAGGCGGCCCACGTCCAGCAGGTCGTCGACGAGGCGCGTCATGTGGGTCAGCTGGCGGTCTATCATCTCGCGGCTGTTTTTGACGACGGGGCTGGGCGAGGGCTCCAGCTGCAGGACGGTGACCGCGTTGCGTATCGGCGCGAGCGGGTTGCGCAGCTCATGCGCGAGCATGGCCAGGAATTCATTCATGCGCCGGCTGGAACGTTCCAGTTCCTCGAGCCTGCGGCGCTCCGACATGTCGCGGGTGATCTTGGCGAAGCCGCGCAGCTGCCCTTCGGCATCGCGTATGGCGGTGATGACCACATTGGCCCAGAACCGGGTGCCGTCCTTGCGGACGCGCCAGCCCTCTTCTTCCGCGCGGCCTTTTTCGAGCGCTGAGTGCAACTGTTTTTCCGGCATGCCCAGCGCCAGTTCCTCAGGCCGGTAAAACATGCGGAAATGCCGGCCTATGGCTTCGGCGGCGGTATAGCCCTTGAGAATCTGCGCGCCGCTGTTCCAGCTCTGGATGATGCCTTCGGGATCCAGCATGAAGATGGCGTAGTCCTGCACGCCCTCCACCATCAGGCGCAGGCGCTCCTCGCTTTCCCGCAGGGCCTCTTCCTGCCTGCGCCTTTCCGTCAGGTCGCGGGTCACTTTGGCGAATCCCGCGTGCGTTCCGTCGGGATCGGTCAGGGAGGTGATGACCACATTGGCCCAAAAGCGCGAGCCGTCCTTGCGAACCCTCCAGCCTTCGTCCTCGAAGCGGCCTCTTTTCTTGGCGAATTCCAGCTCCTGCTGCGGCCAGCCGGTGGCCTGGGCGTCCTCGGTGTAGAACATGGAGAAATGCCGCCCGATGACATCGTCGGCGGTGTAGCCCTTGATGCGGGTCGCGCCGGCGTTCCATGAGACCACATGGCCGCCCGGATCGAGCATGAAGATTCCGTAATCCACCACGGAATCCACCAGCAGGCGAAAGCGCTCGATGCTGACGGAGTCCACCGGCAGGACGGTATTGGCCATCATGGCGTGTGCCGGCTCCTGCTTGGGATCACGGCGTGAGGAAAAGGCTGACTGCGCATACATACAACGTCACAAGCGAACCCAGGCAAAAAAAAACCCGGACGGCCCGGGCCTCAAAACTGGAAATTCCAGAGGAGTGATGCGACCCTGACAAGGCCGCCAGTCCAATATAGCCACACTAAACGTAACAGTGTGTAGGAGAATGCCGCATTCGCGACGGGGGCAGCGATGCGGGGACGGATTTTTCGCGGCATCAAACCACGACAACGTCGCCCCATGCCAGCCCGACATAAAGCCCGCCCCAAAGAAAAAACATACCGATCAAAAACAACACAAGGACCGCGGTGAAGCGATCAACCGCAGCGGGCTCAATCCAGTCGCCGCCCGTCAGCAACTCCAGAAGGATGTCGGCCCAACTCACGGGCTGGCGCCGGACCTCCGGCTCGTGCCTGGAAATCAGGACCTTCCAGGCCCCAAACAGGAACAGGCCACCGATCAAGCAGCAAAGGACGGCGAAGGCGTCAATCATGGGTCAACGTCGGCGATTTTTGCGCATTCTTCCACCCCGTCTCCAAGCCTCTAGCGCTAGCCTTCATCCGAATGGATTGATCCGCGCGCTTTTTCCTTGTCCATAGCCGTACCCGCGATTTTCAGCAGAGGCATGAGGACCCAGACTCCAGCGGCGAGCCAATACAGCGACCACAACTTGGAGAGCGTCCTGCCGCGCAAGTGTGGCACCCCATAGACGAAGATGGCCAACTCGATCAGCATCCAGCCGATAAATGCAATGAGAAGACGTTTCCTTATGGTCATAGGTGGCTGACGGTTGCGGTTTTCCTGCTTTTTGTCGCGCTTGCATGAGCTGTCATACGGAAAGATCCCCCAGCTTCATCTGCCGTAACCAGGCCCCAGGCGCCAGCCCTACACTGCCCTTGAAGCGCCGGCTGAAATGGCTCTGGTCGGCAAAGCCGCAGGCGGCGGCCACCTCGGCCAGGCCCTGCCCGGCCAGCATGGCGGACTGGGCGCGCTCCAGGCGCACGGCAATGAGGTAGATGTGGGGCGGCACGCCGAATTGCCGGGCGAAAGCGCGGGTCAGGTGCACGCGCGAGAGGCCGGCTTCGCGCGCCAGGGCATCGACGGTGATGTCCTGGTCGTAGTGGCTGCGCAGGTAGTCGCGGATGCGGAGCATGCGGGCGGCGCCGGCCGCTTTGGCGTCACCACCGGTACTGCGGTGTTCGCCGTAGCGCTGCAGCAGGCGCACCAGCACGTCGCGGGTGAGCTCTTCGGCGCGCAGCGACTCCTGGGCCTGGCCGGCCGCGCCTATGGCCTGGGCCAGCGCACGGCCCATGGCGGCATCGCGCACGACGGGCTGGCGGAAGTAGGCCGCCATGTCGGCGCCGGCCTCCTTGTCGCGGCATTCATCCACAACATGCGGCGCCACATACAGCATGCTGTAGCCGAAGCCTTCCTGCGTGCCGCGCTGGCCGTCGTGCGGCTCGTCGGGGTTGAAGAGGATGACGTCGCCGCGCAGGCTGGCGTGAAGGGTGCCGCCACAGTGAAAGGTCTGCACGCCGGAGGCGGTGACGCCTATGGAATAGGTTTCGTGGCTGTGGCGCTCAAAGCTGTGCTCGGTGAAATGGGCCTTCATCTGCGTCACGCCGGCCAGCGCGCCGGGACGAAAGCGGGCCCAGTCCAGGGAAGTGGGTTCCTGCGCAGGGTGCATGGAACAATCGTACAAGACGCGGCAGGCGCGGACAAGCAGACTCCTTTCTTCCATAGCAACGCATGACAAACAAGAGGAGTTCCGATGAAAACCAACGCCGTAGACCTGCAGGCCAAGCTCGCGAGCTTTGAAGGCCACTGGCAACCGCGCACCGTGAGCGAATTCAACGGGCACGACGTGATGGTGGTCAAGGTGCAGGGCGAGTACAGCTGGCATTCGCATCCGGAGAGCGACGACTTCTTCCTGGTGCTCAAGGGGGAATTGCACATCGACATCGAGGGCCAACCCACCGTGATGCTCAAACCCGGCCAACTCTACGTGGTACCGCGCGGTGTGCGGCACCGGCCGCGCGCAACGCAGGAGGCGCACTTGCTGCTGATAGAACCGACAGGCGCACCCAACAGCGGCGATGCAGCCACGGCGGCGCCGCGCCGGGTGATCTGAAGCCGCAAGGCTGGGAATGAGGGTTTGCCGGGGCACCCCAATTACTTGACTTTGTCAATCAATTGCTTGACGATGGCGGCCATGGTCATTTCAAGCTCCCCCACCCTCTCTCCTGCGGCACCGGCCGCATCAGCCGCCACCACGGCGCACATCAAGGCGATTCGCGGCTTCAACCGCTTCTACACGCAGCGCATCGGCGTGCTGGATCCTTACCTCGGCAGCGAGTTTTCACTGACGGAGGTGCGGGTGCTGTACGAGCTGGCCCACCGCGACCAGCCGACCGCCACCGAGCTGGGGCGCGACCTGTCGCTGGACGCGGGTTACCTGAGCCGCATCCTGCGCCGCTTTGAGTCCAAGGGCTGGCTGGCACGCGTGCCCTCGCCGGCCGATGCACGGCAAAGCCTGCTCAAGCTGACGCAAGCCGGGCATGCGGTGTTCGCGCCGCTGCAGCAGCAGTCGCGCGACGAGGCGGCCGCACTGCTGGCACCGCTGGCGCCGGATGACCAGCACAAGGTGGTGAGCGCCATGACCACGGTGCAGCGCCTGCTGGCCGGCCCGGGCGAAGCGGCGGCCACGCGCACCGTGGTGCTGCGCGACCCGCGGCCCGGCGACATGGGTTGGGTGGTGCAGCAGCACGGCGAAATCTACGCGCGCGAGTATGGCTGGAACAGCGAGTTCGAGGCGCTGGTGGCCGACATCGCGGGCAAGTACCTGAAGAACCACCGGCCCGACTGCGAGAAATGCTGGATCGCCGAACTCGACGGAGAGCGCGTGGGCGCGGTGTTCGTGGTGCGCAAGTCGGCCACGGTGGCGCAGTTGCGCATGCTGATCCTCACGCCGGGGGCGCGCGGCCTGGGGCTGGGCGGGCGGCTGTCGGACGAATGCATCGCGTTCGCGCGAGCCAAGGGCTACAAAAAAATGGTGCTCTGGACCAACGCCTGCCTGACGGCGGCGCGTGCGATTTACGCCAAACGCGGCTTCCGGCTGGTCAAGAGCGAGCCCTACCAGGGCTTCGGCCATGAACTCGTGGGCGAGACCTGGGAGCTAAAGCTTTAGGCGTATACATGTGCGCGCGAGCATGGGCCAACCATCGCCGATGACGAGTACTACGCTATTGTTTCAATAGCAGATGAAGCACCTCGGCTTCTTGCCGACGCAGCACGCCCAGCGGCACCCACGGCGATAATGGTCGCATGAGCCCCCCGCCCGCGGAACAGCGTCCGCAACCCAACTCCCTCACCGACCTCTTTGTTTCATTCACCTTGTTGGCCCTGCAGGGCTTCGGCGGCGTCCTCGCCGTCGTGCAGCGCGAGCTGGTCGAGAAAAAGCGCTGGATGACGCGCGAGGAGTTCATCGAAGACTGGGCGGTGGCGCAAATCATGCCGGGTCCGAATGTGGTGAACCTTTCCCTGATGGTGGGCGGGCGCTATTTCGGCCTCAAGGGCGCGATGGCGGCGCTGGCCGGCATGCTGACGCTGCCACTGGTGCTGGTGCTGCTGCTGGCGGTGCTGTACGCGCAGTTCGCCGGGAACCCTGGCGTGGCGGGCGCGCTGCGCGGCATGGGAGCGGTAGCGGCCGGGCTGATCGCGGCAACCGGCCTCAAGCTCTTCGGCGCTCTCAAGAGCAACGTGCTGGGCATGCAGCTTTGCGTGGGCCTGGGCGTGCTGTGCTTTGTGTCCATCGCGCTGCTGCGCATTCCGCTGGCCTATGTGCTGCTGAGCCTGGGCCTGGTTGCCTGCGTGCTGGCCTACCGCAAGCTCAAGCCATGAGCGATTCCCTGCAAACCCTGCACCTGGCCTTTGGCGCGCGCGACTGGTTCGACCTGTTCCTGCACTACCTTTCGCTGTCGCTGCTGTCGGTGGGCGGGGCCATCACGACCGCACCCGACATGCACCGCTTCCTGGTCGACAAGCAGCACTGGCTGACGGACGCGCAGTTCAACGCGTCCATCGCCATCGCGCAGTCGGCGCCGGGCCCCAACGTGCTGTTTATCGCGCTGCTGGGCTGGAACGTGGGCCTGAACGCCGGCGGCATGCTGACCGGGCTGCTGGGCGTGTTCATCACCATGCTGGGTATTTTGATTCCGAGCACCACGCTGACCTATACCGCCGCGCAATGGGGCCACCGCAATCGCGAACTGCGAGCGGTGCGGGCATTCAAGCAAGGCATGGGCCCTATCGTGGTGGCCCTGCTGATCGCCACAAGCTGGATCCTGGCCAGCGCCAACGGCAGCTCACTGAAAGACTGGCCGGTGTGGCTGGTGACGGCCGCCTCGGCCCTCATCGTCTGGCGCACCCGCATCCACCTGCTGTGGCTGCTGGGCGCGGGCGCGCTGCTGGGCTGGTACGGCCTCATTTAGGGCCGGCAGGCTTTAACGCCGCTGGCGCAAGGCTTCATACAGGCAGACGCCGCTGGCCACGGACACATTGAGGCTTTCGACCGCGCCGCGCATGGGGATGCTGACGAGTTCGTCGCAGGTCTTGCGCGTGAGCTGGCGCATGCCCTCGCCTTCGGCGCCCAGCACCAGGGCGACCGGGCCCTTCAAATCGACGTCGTAAATGGTTTTTTCGGCATCGTCACTGGTGCCTATGCACCAGATGTTGCGCTCCTTGAGTTCCCCCAGGGTGCGGGCCAGGTTGGTGACCATGAAATAAGGCATGGTCTCGGCCGCGCCGCTGGCAACCTTGGCGACGGTGGCATTGATGCCGGCCGCATGGTCCTTGGGGGCGATGACGGCATGGGCGCCGGCGCCGTCGGCCACGCGCAGGCAGGCGCCGAGGTTGTGCGGGTCGGTCACGCCGTCCAGCACCAGCAGCAGCGGCTGGGCCGTGCCGGCTTCCTCGAGCTGTTCGAGCAACTCATCGAGCGACTTGACCTGGGCCAATGCATCAACCCGCGCCACCACCCCCTGGTGGCCGTGGTTGCCGCACATCTTGGACAGGCGCAGGCCGTCGGACTCGATCAGCCTGACGCCGGCCTCGCGCGCCCGGTCTGTGAACTGGCGCATGCGCGCGTCGCGGCGCGAGGCGTCGAAAAACACTTCCAGAACAGACTTGGGGGCGGTTTTGATGCGAACGCCGACAGCGTGGAAGCCAAAAAGGACTTTGGGGGAAGATGACATGCTGGGGATTATCACTGCAGGCCCTTCACTCCCCCCCTTTCCTACCACCCTTTCCGCTTCGTTTCCGCTTTCTTTATTGGCATTACTACCGGTGCATCAGGGCCGACCGACGGTCACAATGCAGGCTTGGTAAGCCTAAAATAGTAACAATTTGTGGCCAACACGGCCCTGATATTTACAGCAATGACGTTGGGGGCACTATGGGGTTGAGGCTTAAATTTAATCTGGTATTGATCGTGGTCTTCCTGGCCGGTTTTGGCGCCGCCGGATTCATGTCACGCCAGCTCCTGCAGGAAAACGCCCGCGAGGAAGTCCTGCGCAACGCGCGCCTCATGATGGACACCGCCCTCTCTGTACGCGCCTACACGGTGGAGCAGATCAAGCCGCACCTGGACAAGCAGCTTGAAGAAGTTTTCCTGCCGCAAACCGTGCCGGCCTATGCCGCCACCGAAACCCTGGGCAACATCCAGAAGAAGTACCGGGACTACGGCTACAAGGAAGCGACGCTGAACCCGACCAATCCGCGCGACCGCGCCACCGACTGGGAAGCCGACATCGTCCAGCAGTTCCGCCAGAACGCCGACTCCAAGGAGCTGATCTCGGAACGCGCCGCGGCCACCGGCCGGCTGCTTTACATTGCCAAGCCTATCCAGATCACCAACGCGGCCTGCCTGCAGTGCCACAGCGTTCCGGCCGCCGCGCCGGCCAGCATGGTGAAAATTTACGGCGAGGCCAACGGCTTTGGCTGGAAACACAATGAAATCATCGGCGCGCAGGTGGTCACCGTGCCCATGGACATTCCCGTGCGCAACGCCAACCGCGCCTTCAAGACCTTCATGGCCTCGCTGGCAGCGGTATTCGTGGTGGTGTTTGTGGTACTCAACCTGATGCTGAGCTGGCTCATCGTGCGGCCCATTCGCCGCATGTCGCGGGCGGCCGACAAGATCAGCACCGGCGACTTCGAGGTGCCCGAGTTCGCCGACGGCGGCAAGGACGAGATGGCCGTGCTGGGCAGTTCCTTTAACCGCATGCGCCGCAGCCTGGAAAAAGCCATGCAGATGATTGACCGCGGCGACTGAGTGGCGCGATTTCGCCTGCGAAAATAGCGGAAGAATGACCGAGCCCGAAGACAAGACCCGAACCCTGCCCGTGCGACCAACGCCTGCGGGCGGCGGAGACATGGCCGCGCTGGCGCCGGGGCAGGCGATCCTGGAATACCGCATTGAAAAAATGCTGGGCGGCGGCGGCTTCGGCATCACCTACCTGGCCCAGGACATCAACCTGCAGTTGCCGGTGGCCATCAAGGAATACTTCCCCGGCGAGCTGGCCGTGCGCGCGGCCGACCTGTCGGTCCATGTCCGCTCCGGCGAAAACAGGGGCCAGTTCCAGTGGGGCCTGGAGCGCTTCCTCGACGAGGCCCGCGCGCTGGCATCGTTTCGCCATCCCAACATCGTGCGCGTGCTGCGCTACTTCAAGGAAAACGGCACAGCCTACATCGTGATGGAGTACGAGTCGGGCGACCCGCTCAAGCGCTGGCTTGCCAAGCAGCCCGCGCTGGACCAACAGGCCCTGCTGAAGATCATCTACCCGCTGATGGACGGCCTGGAGTCCGTGCACAAGGTGAACTTCCTGCACCGCGACATCAAGCCGGACAACATCTACATCCGCGCCGACGGCACGCCGGTGCTGCTGGACTTCGGCGCGGCGCGGCGCCTGACCGGCAACCAGGACATGACCAACATCGTGAGCCCGGGCTTCGCGCCGTTCGAGCAGTACCACAGCAAGGGCCACCAGGGCCCATGGACGGACGTCTATTCGCTGGGTGCGGTCATGTACTGGATGACGACCGGCCACAAGCCCATGGAGTCGGCCTCGCGCGTGCGCGAGGACACCATGCCCAAAGCGGCCGACACCGCCAGCGCGGTGGTCTTCGGCGCGCCGCTGCTGCGCGCGATTGACTGGGCGATGACGCCCAACGAAACCCAGCGGCCGCAGGATGTGGCGGCGCTGCGGCAGGCACTGTTGAGCTCGGACTTCGTGAAAACCCAGACCATACGCGCGGCCAGCGTGTTGGCGTCCCCGGCCCAGCCGGCTTTTGCCGCGTCCGCGCCCTCCGCCCCCGTCCAATCCGAGCCCGTCCCGTCCGCGTCGATGCCGTTGACGCCCATTCCGTCCGCTCCCGCATCGGCTCCCGGCGGAGCCAGGACCGTCACAGGGTCGCCCGACAGCGCCCTGCTCGCCTATGCGGCGAATTCGCAGTCCATCCCGCTCAACAGCGCGGAGAACCTGCGCAAGAACGTGCTGGGCACCATCATGTTCCTGGACCTGGTGTCCTACTCGACCTATTCGGTGGAACAGCAGGTGGCGGTCAAGTCGCTGTTCAATGAACTGATCACCAAGGCCATAGGCGGCGTGAACGAATCGTCGCGCATCATGATAGACACGGGAGACGGCGCGGCCATCTGCTTCCTCGGCGATCCCGAAGAGGCCTTGCAGTCGGCCCTGCTGCTGCGCGACCTGCTGACCCAAAAGTACGGCCGCAAGCTGTCGCTGCGCGCGGGCCTGCACCTGGGCCCCATCCGCATGGTCTTCGACATCAACAACCGGGTCAACGTGGTGGGCGACGGGATCAATGTGGCCCAGCGCATCATGGACTTCGCCAGGCCCAACCAGGTCGTGGTCTCGCGCGCCTACTATGACGTGATCTCGCGCATCACCGACAGCGCGGCCGGCCACTTCGACTACCTCGGCCCGCACATGGACAAGCACCTGCGCTCGCACGAGATCTACGCGGTGCTGGACCCCAATGCCGTACAGCCGGCGCCCGTGGGGCGTAACCTCGAATTCGAGCACACCGCCTCGTTCGCCGCGCTGGCCTCGCTGACGCCGGAAATCGTGCACGAGATTGAAGCCGAGCTGGCCAAGCTCATCGGGCCGCTGGCCAAGGTGCTGGTCAAGAAATCCGTGCCGCGCACGGTGAGCGCCCAGGGCCTGCGCGACATGCTGGCCGTCTCGATTCCGGACGCCACGGCGCGCGAAGCCTTTGTGCGGCCGCGCAATACCAGCACGACCGTGCACTCCATCCCGCTGGGTACCTCCGGCCCGCGCACCGGCACCACGACCGGTACCGGTGCCACCAGTGCACCCAGCCGTGTTCACTCCATGCCGGTGTCCGGCCTACGGCACCAGGACGTAAGCCGGCCCTCGAACCTGTCGTCGCCATCGGGGACGTCGAACTCCATCAATGTGCAGTACTTCAGCGCCGAGCTGCAGGCCCAGCTGGAGCGCGCGTTGAGCCTGTACATCGGCCCGCTGGCCAAAACCCTGGTGCGCCGGGAAGCGGCGCGCCACACCACACTGGGCGGCCTGGCCAAGGCACTGGCATTGCAGATCGACAGGCCCGACGACCGGGCGAAGTTCCTGGCCGCGGCGCAAAAGCTGCGCTGACCCGGCCGCCGCGCCGAGGCTCAGGCTCAGGCCGAAATCACGCGGCCGGCATCTACGGTGATGCGCCGCTCGCAGCGCGCGGCAATTCCCTGGTCATGCGTCACCAGCACCAAGGTGGTCCCGAGTTCGCGGTTGAGCTCAAACATCAGCGACATGACGGTCTCGCCCGTGGCGAAATCCAGGCTGCCGGTGGGTTCGTCGGCCAACAGCACGGCCGGCTGCACCACAAAGGCCCGCGCCAGCGCCACGCGCTGCTGCTCACCGCCCGAGAGGACCTTGGGGTAGTGCCCCAGGCGCTCACCCAAGCCGACACGCTTGAGCATCTCGGTGGCCTGTGAACGCGCATTCCTGGCGCCCGACAGCTCCAGCGGCAACATGACGTTTTCCAGGGCGGTCAGGTTGCCCATGAGCTGGAAGCTCTGGAACACAAAACCGACCTTCTGGGCGCGCAGGGCCGCGCGATCGTCTTCGCCGAGGGCGAACAGATCCTGCCCGGCCAGCCTGACCGTGCCTTCGGTAGGCGTATCCAGCCCTGCGATGATGGACAGCAAGGTGCTTTTGCCCGAGCCGGAAGCGCCGACAATGGCGGCGGTTTCGCGCGCGGCAAGCGCGAAGTCAATATCGCGCAAAATGGCCAATGTGCCGGTGGAGTCGGTGACCGACTTGAAAACATGCTCCACGGAAATAATTGAAGCTGGCTGAGGCTTTGCAGCGGCACCGGCCGCGCCGGGCGCTGCGGAGGCCCTGGAAGCCTCGCCCAAGCCATTCACGCCACTCACCGCGGGTTCAAACATGTCAGCCTTGTCAAAAAATATGAAATCCGACTTTACCAAGCTTGCCGCGCAAGCGGCAAAACGCCTCGTAAAACCTTTGGCCGGGCTGCTTATGGCCGCCCTGCTGGGCGCGGCCCCGGCAGCCCGGGCACAAACACCCGCCCCCGCCGCCCAAGGCGACACCGTGCTGATCGTGGGCGACTCCCTGAGCGCCGAATATGGCCTCAAGCGCGGCACGGGCTGGGTGCCGCTGCTGGAAAAGCAGCTCGCCAGCGACAAGAAAAGCGCCAAGGTCGTCAATGCCAGCATCAGCGGTGACACCACCTCGGGCGGCCGCTCCCGCCTGCCGGCCCTGCTGGCCCAGCACAAACCCGCCGTGGTGGTGATAGAGCTGGGCGGCAACGACGCCCTGCGCGGCCTGCCGCTGGACATGACGGAACAAAACCTCAGCGCGATGACGCAGGCCGCCAAAAAAGCCGGCGCGCGCGTGCTGCTGGTCGGCATGCAGGTGCCGCCCAACTACGGCAGCGCCTATGCGGCGACTTTCTCCGGGCTGTTCGCCAAGATTGCCAAAGCGGAAAAAGTGTCACTGGTGCCGTTTTTCCTCAAAGGCATCGCCGACGTCGCCGATCCGGTGGCTAACTTCCAGGCCGACCGCATCCACCCCAATGAACAGTCGCAGGCCCGCATGCTGGCCAATGTGTGGCCCGAACTCAAGAAACTGCTCAAGTGAGCCTGGACCGCATCTCCGCCGACGAGGCGCTGGCCACCCTGGGCCGGTATTCCAGCATCATTGATGCGCGCAGCGAGGGGGAATACGCCGAGGACCACCTGCCCGGTGCGCTGAACTGGCCCAGCCTGCATGACGAAGAACGGAAAATCGTCGGCACGCGCTACAAGCAGATCAGCCAGTTCGAGGCCAAAAAGCTGGGTGCCGCGCTGGTGGCCAAAAACATCGCCGAGCACATACAGCGCGAGGTGCTGGACAAGCCCAGGGAGTGGCAGCCGCTGGTCTATTGCTGGCGCGGCGGCAAGCGCAGCGGCTCGCTGGCGCTGGTGCTGGAACAGATCGGCTTCAGGGTAACGCTGGTGGACGGTGGCTATAAGGCCTTTCGGGCCGCCATGCTGGCCGACCTGCCGCAGTTGGCGGCGCGCCTGCATTACCGCGTGGTGTGCGGCCCCACCGGCTCCGGCAAGACCCGGCTGCTGCAGGCCTTGGCGGCTGAGGGTGCGCAGGTGCTGGACCTGGAGGCGCTGGCCAACCACCGCAGTTCGGTGCTGGGCGCGATTCCCGGCGTGGCGCAACCCAGCCAGAAGGCCTTTGACACAGGCATCTGGTCGGCCCTGCGCGGCTTTGACCCGGCCCGGCCGGTCTATGTTGAAAGCGAGAGCAAAAAAGTCGGCAATGTGGCCGTGCCTGACAGCCTGATGGCCGCCATGCGGGCCAGCCCCTGCCTGGACCTGCGCCTCAATGAGGAGGAGCGCGTGGCGCTGCTGCTTGAGGACTATGACTTCTTCGTCACGGACACCGCGTTTTTCTGCGAGCGGCTGGGCGCCCTGACCGAAGTGCGCGGCAAGGCTGTGGTGCAGGACTGGCAGGCCCGCGCGCGCGCCGGCGACACGGCCTCGGTGGTGCGCGAGCTGCTCACCCTGCACTACGACCCGGGCTACGCGCGCTCCATGGAACGCAACTTCAGCCAGTACCCCAATGCCACCCCGCTCAGCGCGGCGGACCGCTCGAGACAGGCCATGGCGGCACTGGCCCGCACAATTCTTGAGGGGGAGACAACACCATGAAAAAAATCCTTGCCGCCGCCGGCATCGCGCTGGCCGGACTGGCCGCCTACCTGTGCCTGTGGCCGGTGCCCATCGCGCCGCAAAGCTGGGAAGCCCCGGCGGCGCCCGGCTACACCGGTCCTTTCGCGACCAACAACAAACTCGCCAAGCTGAAAAGCATTCCGCTGGGCGCAGAGGAAGGCCCCGAGCACCTGGTAGTGGCCCGGGACGGAAAACTCTATGCGGCAGTGGCCAGCGGCGCGATCCTTCGCATGAACCCTGACGGCGGCGGCCAGGAGGTGGTGGTCAACACCGGCGGCCGCGTGCTGGGTTTTGACTTCGATGGGGCCGGCAACCTGGTCGCCGCCGATGCGTTCAGGGGCTTGCTGTCGGTTTCACCGGACAGGAAAGTCACCGTGCTGGCCGACAAGGCCGGAGGCAGTCCGATCCTGTATGCCAATGCGGTGGTGGTCGCCCGCAATGGCAAGGTCTATTTCAGCGACGCTTCCACCCGTTTTGGGGCCAGGGAATGGGGCGGCACCTTCGAAGCCAGCATCCTCGACATCCTGGAGCAGTCCGCCACGGGCCGGGTAATCGAATACGACCCGGCCACCCGGGCCACGCGCATCGTCGCCAAAGGCCTGAGCTTTGCCAACGGCGTCGCCCTGAGCCAGGACGAGCGTTCGCTATTCGTGGCCGAAACCGGCCAATACCGCATCTGGAAGCTGCCGGTAGAGGCACGGGACCTGGATGTACGCCAGCCCGCAGCCGGCCTCAAGCCGCTTTTTGACAACCTGCCCGGTTACCCCGACAACCTGATGCGCGGCCTGGACGGCAAAGTCTGGGTCGGCCTCGTCAAGCCGCGCAACCCGACGATTGACGGTCTGGCCCGCAAGCCCTTCATGCGCAAGCTCACGCTTCGCCTGCCGCGCGCCCTGTGGCCGATTCCCAAGGCCTATGGCCATGTGGTGGCATTCACGGAAGACGGAAAAGTGGTGGCCGACCTGCAGGACCCGGCGGGTGCCTACCCGGAAACCACCGCCGTGACGGAGACGGCGAACAGGCTTTACGTGCAGAGCCTGCATGCCAGGGAACTGGGCTGGTTGCCCAAATAGCTTCGGCCTGGAACAAAAAAACCCGGCTACACGCGCGATGTGCCGGGTTGTCGAGTACTTTTCGGTGTCGTGGCTGTTTCGCCCACGAACCGGGAATTCAGGTGGCGGGATCCGCCGGTGGTGCATTGCCGGCCACATCGCCTGCAACGTCGGAGTCATCAGCGCCGTCATGGGCCGCATCATCCGTCTTGCCCTCCGCCTTGCGCTTGAGCTTTTCTTCTTTTTTGCGCTTTTTCGCAAGCTCTTTCTGGCGCTTTTCGTAGGAGTAATTGGGAGTTGCCACAGCGTGCTTTCGTGAATGGGGTAGACCTTACTGTACTGCATTGCAGGAGAGGCTTTAAACCCCAAAAAGCCACCACTTGAACCCTACATGGCTTTTTCCAGCGCTTGGGCGATATCGGCCCGCAGGTCCGCCACGGCTTCCAGGCCCACCGAAAAGCGCACCAGTCCACCTTTATGGGGCCACGGTGTGGTGCGCAGGGCCGGAATGTCGTAAGGAGCACACAGGCTCATGGGGCCGGCCCAGCTATAACCCAGTTTAAAAAGTTGCAGGCTGTCACAAAAGCTGTCCACCTGCGCCTGTGTGAATTCCGGCTTGAAGACGGCGCTCATCAGGCAGGCCGCACCCTGGCAGTCACGTTTCCACACCTCATGGCCCGGCGAGCCGGGCAAAGCCGGATGCAGCACGGCCGCCACCTGCGGCAGCGTCTGCAGCCACCCGGCCAGTTCGCGCGTGGCGGCGTCCTGGGCCGCGTAGCGCAAGGCCATGCTGTTCAAGCCGCGCAGCACCAGTTCCGCGTCATTGCCGCCGATGCCGTAGCCCACACGCATGTGGCAAAAGTGCACCAGGTGGTGCAGTGCCTCGTCACGCGTGACGACGGAGCCCATCAGCACGTCGGCGCCGCCGCTGGGGTATTTGGTCAGGGCCTGGACCGAGATATCCAGGCCCAGCTCAAAAGCGTTGAACGCCAGACCGGCGCCCCAGGTGTTGTCGAGCGCGGTCACGATGCCGCTGGGATGTGCGTTCTTGTGCGCCTTGACGGCCGCGACCAGCGCCGGCATGTCGGGAAACTCCAGCGTGATGGAGCCCGGCGCCTCGATCCAGACCAGCCGGGTCTTGGGCCCCAGCTTGGCCGCCAGGTCGGCGGGGTTCATCGCGTCGTAAAAACGGTGCGTGATGCCCCAGGCGGCAAGCTCGCCCTGCGCGAAAGTCTTGTTGGGCCCGTAGGCGTTGTCGGGGATCAGCAATTCGTCACCCGCCTTGAGCAGCGCCATGCCGACCAGCACCACCGCCGCCAGGCCGCTGGGCACCAGGGTGCAGTACTTGCCGCCCTCCAGTGTGGCGATGCGCTCTTCCAGCGTGAAGGTGGTCGGCGTGCCGTGCAGGCCGTAGGTGTAGCCGGTCTTGTGCTTCCAGTCGCGGCTGCGCAGCGCGGCGACAGTGGGAAAAGCGATGGTGGAGGCTTTGTAGACCCCCGGCGGAATCGCGTCAAAACCGGCGGGCGGCTTGTAGGGGTGGTGGATCAGGGTGGTGGATATTTCGGGAGAAGAATCGCTCATGCAGCGATATTACGGCAGTTCTCAAGCCGTGCTCAACTCTCGTTTGGGTGTCTCAGTCAGCACGGACAGGGCGGTTTGCCGGTCCGCCTGCTGCTGCAGGCCGGAAATAGTCTTCCGGGCAGCAAGCCCCTCACTGCTCTTTTTCGAAATAGCCAGCGTCGGTGATGAGCATCACCTTCGCTAACTCTTGACGCAAGGCCGTACCCCTTGGACTTTCGGTATACACGCCGTGTAGTTTGTTGACGTACCTCCTCCAGGGAGATGCACCAGGGGCGATCGCATTGAAGCGTCCGACATCCAGGGCTGGTTTCGTTGCCTTGAAGAGCAGCTCGACGACCACCCGGCACGTGTCCTCTTCGATTTTTTGCACTGATCGAACCGCGCAGAAGTCATCGTAAGCGTACTCGTCAAAGCCTCTCCTGAGAAAGAGAGAAGTTTTCCACTTGCGAACGCGCTTTGTCTTTTGATTGATGTCGAAGTTGAAGCAGCCATGCTGGGAAACCCATAGCGTCATCCATATTGGGAAAATCGCCATGAATGCGCCACCACCAAGGAGAATCGATGACAACCAGGGATCGTGCGCCCCACGCCCCAAAACCAAGAAGAACGCGCCACCGCAAATAGTGAACAGGCTCGCCAAAATAATGAAGATCCAACCAGCTAAACCAGCGGGCGCTCCGGTTTGAAGCGGCCTCCAGTTTTGCGGCCCGTCAGTGGGCGACAAGGCCGGCGGACTTTGCATCATGCGGCCGTGTTGGTGTCAAACCGATGTAACCGACACCGTTAAATTTTCCACTTCGCCATGAGTTGCTCCGGCGACAGCGAGTCATATCCCTCAAACGGCTGGTGAATCCATGGGTTGGTCGGCAGCAGTTCGACCGAGTAGTCGGCCTGAAAGGTGGAGACGCCCTTGGTCCAGATCACGGCGCTGCGTAGCTCGGTGATGGGCTTGTAGTTGTTCTTGAGCTGGTGGATCACGGCGTTGAGCGTGTGGCCGGTGTCGGCCAGGTCGTCGACCAGCAGCACCTTGCCGGCGATTTCACCCTTGGGGGTGGTGATGTAGCGGGCGATGTCGAGGTTGCCCTGTGTCATGCCCGCATCGGCGCGGTAGGAGCTGGTGGACATGATGGCCAGCGGCTTGTCAAAGATGCGTGACAGGATGTCGCCGGGACGCATGCCGCCACGGGCCAGGCACAGGATGGTGTCGAACTGCCAGCCGGACTGGTGGATCTTGATGGCGAGTTTTTCAATCAGGTTGTGGTACTCGTCATAGCTCACATAGAGATGCTTGCCGTCTTCTGTCAACATGGGGGCGCTCCTGATTGCTGATGTGTTCGCTGCCCTTGCCCGTTTTCAGGGGCTGCGGGCTGTTGGGCTAAAGCCGTGGCTTGTATCCGTTCAAGCCGCGGCGTAAGGGTTGCGCAGCAGGATGGTGTGGTCGCGGTCCGGGCTGGTGGAGATCATGTCGATGGGCACGCCGGTCACCTCCTCGATGCGGTGCAGGTACTTCTGCGCGGCCGCGGGCAGCTTGCCGTATTCCGTGACGCCGACGGTGCTTTCGCTCCAGCCCGGCAGGGTTTCGTAGATGGGCTTGCAGCGTGCGATGTCCTCTGCACCCATGGGCAGGATGTCGGTGATGTGGCCGTCGAGTTCGTAGCCGGTGCAGAGCTTGAGTTCATCAATGCCGTCGAGCACGTCGAGCTTGGTGATGCACAGGCCTGACAGGCCGTTGACCTGCGCCGAGCGCTTGAGCAGCGCGGCGTCAAACCAGCCGCAGCGGCGGCTGCGCCCGGTGGTCACGCCCTTTTCGGCGCCCACGGTGCTCAGGTGGTAGCCCACGGTGCCGGGCTTTTCCCAGTCGAGCTCGGTCGGGAAAGGACCGCCGCCCACGCGCGTGCAGTAGGCTTTGGTGATGCCCAGGATGTAGTGCAGCATGCCCGGACCCACGCCGGCGCCGGCGGCGGCATTGCCGGCCACGCAGTTGCTGGAGGTGACGTAGGGATAGGTGCCGTGGTCGACGTCGAGCAAGGTGCCCTGCGCACCTTCAAACAGCAGGTTGGCGCCGTCACGGTGCGCATCGTTGAGTTCGCGCGAGACGTCGGCCATCATGGGCTTGAGCAATTCGGCGTGGCGCATGGCCTCGGCATACACGGTGTCGAAATCGACGGCCGGCGCGTGCAGATAGCCGGTGAGCACGAAGTTGTGCAGCTCCAGCAGCTCGCGCAGCTTGGCGGCGAAACGGTCGGGGTATTTGAGGTCCTGCACGCGCAGGGCACGGCGGGCGATCTTGTCTTCGTAGGCCGGGCCTATGCCGCGGCCGGTTGTGCCGATCTTGCTGGTGCCGCCCTTCTCGCGGTAGGCCTCGCGCGCGATGTCGAGCGCGGCGTGGAAAGGCAGGATCAGCGGGCAGGCCTCGCTGATGCGCAGGCGCGAACGCACTTCGACACCGGCTTTTTCCAGGCCCTCGATTTCCTCGAGCAGCTTGGCCGCCGACAGCACCACGCCGTTGCCGATGTAGCACTTCACACCAGGACGCATGATGCCGCTGGGAATCAGGTGCAGCGCCGTTTTCACGCCGTTGATGACAAGTGTGTGGCCGGCGTTGTGGCCGCCCTGGAAGCGCACCACGCCCTGCGACATCTCGGTGAGCCAGTCGACCAGCTTGCCCTTGCCCTCGTCGCCCCACTGGGTGCCCACGACCACGACATTGCGGCCCGCGTCTGCGGTTTGTTTGTTTGTCATCTTCAATTCTCGTTAAGGTGTGTTGGGGATCAAGCCGGACGGGACGCGGGGCCCTTACGCGGCTTTCTTCAGGGGCTGGACCACCCATTGGCCGGCCGCTTGGGCCAGTTCGCGGTCGCAATCGAATTCATTGACTTCATGCTCATGGCCGGGCATGACGCAGGCCACGGTTTCGCCGCCTGCACGCAGGCGGGCGATGGCCGCGCGCAGGGCGGCGTCCTCACTCCAGGGGGCGCGTATGGCCGCCTTCAGGGGCCGCGGCGGCAGCACGCTGACGAGTTCCTTCAAGTCCAGGCTGAAGCCGGCCGCCGGGCGGTTACGGCCGAACACGGCGCCGACCTCGTCGTAACGGCCGCCGCGCGCCAATTCGGCGCCCTGCCCGTAGATGGCAAAGCGGGTACCGCTGTAATAGGCATAGCCGCGCAGGTCGGCCAGGTCGAAGCTGACCTTGACCTCGCCTTTTTCACCGCGGGTGTGGGCGGCCAGCCACTGGAGGTTTTGCAGCGCGGCTTTGAGGCCTGTCGAAGGCGGCAGGACTTTCTCGGCCTCGGCCAGGACTTTTTCATCGCCATAGAGCTGCAGCAGCGCCTTGAGGCCTTCGCGGGCCTCGCGGGAAATGCCGTCCTTGAGGCTGGCGGTCAGGCTGTCAAGCTCGCTGGCGTCTTTGGCCGCCAGCGCGGTGTGGATCAGCGCCAGCGTCTTGCCGCTGAGGGTGGCGCCCGCCAGCAGGCTGCCCACGATACGCACGTCGGCCATGTCGACGCTCAGGTCCGCGACGCCAGCCGCCCTGAGGCCCTGAAGCGCCAGTTGCTGGGCTTCGAGGTCGGCCTCAAGGCCGGCATGGCCGTAGATTTCGGCGCCGAACTGCAGCGGCTCGCGGGTGGCATGGGGCCGGTCGGCGCGGGTGTGCAGCACCGGGCCGCAGTAGCACAACCGGGTCACGCTGCTGCGATTGAGCAGGTGGGCGTCGATGCGGGCGACCTGGGGGGTAGTGTCGGCGCGCAGGCCCAGCGTGCGGCCGGAAAGCTGGTCGACCAGCTTGAAGGTTTGCAGATCAAGGGCCTCGCCGGTGCCGGTCAGCAGCGACTCGAGGTGTTCGAGCAACGGCGGCATGACGAGTTCATAGCCGTAGCTGCGGGCGGTGTCCAGGAACAGGCGGCGCAGCTCTTCAATGTGGCGCGCCTCGGAGGGCAGGACATCGGCAATTTGATCGGGCAATTGCCATGATGACGACCAGGCGGGCATTGTAATTTTCGTGGGCTGTTAAAAACCAGATTTTACCGGGCTTAGGGCCGGTTTTTGGCCCGGCCGGGCCTCCATGGCGCGCTCGGCCGGAAATACCTGGGTGTGGCGGTTCTTCCGAACGGGGATAAGTCAGGTCAGCACGGCAAGCAGGATAAGGCCCGCTGCGATGCTGCACAGCCCGAAGAAGCGGATCTGGCCGTTACCCAGGGTGAAGATTTGCTCGAACATGCGGCGCCAGCCGCCGGGAGAGATGAAAGGCAACAGGCCCTCGATGACCAGCATCAGGGCCAAAGCCAGCCAGAAGGTGTTGCCGTCCACGCCGGCTTATTTTTTGGCCGGTGCTGCGTTGCCGGAACCCGGGCCGCGCATCGCCTTGAAGAAATCGGAGGATGGGTCCAGCACCATCACGTCGCTTTTCTTGCTGAAGCTGGCCTTGTAGGCATCGAGGCTGCGGTAGAACTGGGCGAACTGCGGGTCGCGGCCGAATGACTCGGCATAGGTACGGGCAGCTTCGGCATCGCCCTCGCCTTTGACCTTTTGCGCGTCGCGGTAGGCATTGGCGATGGTCACCTCGCGCTGGCGGTCGGCATCGGCGCGGATTTTTTCGCCTTCGGCTGCGCCGGTGGAGCGCAACTCATTGGCCACGCGCTGGCGCTCGGCCACCATGCGCTTGTAGACCGAATCGGTGATGGCTTCCACATAGTCCACGCGCGTGATGCGCACGTCGACGATGTCCACGCCCCAGGGCTGGGCACCCTGCACCGCCTGCAGCACTTCGCGCTTGACGTCGGCCATCAGCGCTTCGCGCTTGAGCGAGAGCAGGTCCTTGACGGTGCGCTTGTTGATCTCTTCCTGAAAGGCATTGCGGACCACGCGGTTGAGCTGGTTAGCGCCGGTTTTTTCGTCCAGGCCGACATTGCGGATGTAGTCGCTGGGCTGGGTGATGCGCCAACGCACATACCAGTCGATCACGACACGCTGCTTTTCGGCCGTCAGCATAGGCTCGGCGTCGACGCTGTCGAGCACCAGCAGGCGTTTGTCGATGTATGAGACGTTCTGGAAAGGCGGCGGCATCTTGAAATGCAGGCCGGGCTCGGTGACCACGTCCTTGATCTGCCCCAGGGCATATACCACACCGAACTGGCGCTGGTCGACCACGAACAACGTGGAACTGAGCAGCGCCAGGACGACCAGCAGCGAGGAAACAATAAATCCAACTCTATTCACGATCGTCTTCCTTAGCGTGTTTCACGGTCGCGCGAGCGTGCGGAATCGCGTGAGCGGGCATCAATGGGCGGCAGACTGGAGATGGGCGCGGTGGGCACCGTGGACGATGACGGCGCCGAGCCGGAGGCCGGCGGCGTTTCACCGGGCACGGCGGCATCGCCCTGGGCGCTCATCTGCATGATCTTGTCCAGCGGGAGGTACAGCAGGTTGCTGCCCTGGCGCGATTCAACCAGCACCTTGGTGACGTTGGTGTACACCTGCTGCATGGTGTCGGTGTACATGCGGTCGCGGGTGACCTGGGGCGCCTTCTGGTATTCAGCCAGCACCGAGCGGAAGCGCTGCGCGTCACCCTGGGCCTGTGCCACGATCCTGGCCTTGTAGGCTTCGGACTCTTCCTTCAGGCGCGAGGCGGAACCGACGGCGCGCGGAATCACGTTGTTGGCGTAGGCCTGGGCCTCGTTCTTGGCGCGCTCGCGCTCCTGGCCTGCCTTGAGCACGTCGTCGAAGGCCGACTGCACTTGCTCGGGCGGGCGCACGCCGCTTTGCTGCAGGTTGATGCCGACGATTTCAACGCCGACCTTGTAGCGGTCCAGGATGGTCTGCATCAGGGTGCGCACGCGCGGCCCGATCTGGTCTCGTTCTTCGGCAAGCGCCGAGTCCATCTTCATCTTGCCGACGACCTCGCGCACGGCGGTCTCGGCGGCCTGCACCACCGCCGCAGCCGGGTCCTTGCTCTCAAACAGGTAGGCGCGGGCGTTGTTCAGGCGGTATTGCACCGCGAATTTGATTTCGACGATGTTTTCATCCTCGGTCAGCATGGCGGAGTCGCGCAGGCCCGTGGCCTTGATGATGACGTCGCGGCCGACGTCCACAGAACGGATCTGCGTGACGACAACAATCTCGTGGCGCTGGACGGGATAAGGCAGGCGCCAGTTGAAACCCGCGCCCACGGTGGAGTGGTATTTGCCGAACTGGGTGATGACAGCCTGCTGGCCCTCCTGGACGATGAAAAAGCCGGTGCCTAGCCAGATCAGCACGGCGACACTGGCGATCAGGCCGACGCCTATGCCGGCGCTTTTCATGTCGGGTTGAAAGCCGCCGTTATTTCCACCGCCGCCGTTGCCGCGGCCAAAACCGTTGCGGTTGGGGTTGTTGTTCTTGCCGCCGCCGAAAAGCCCTCCGAGCTTGCGATTGAAGTCGCGCCAGAGCTCGTCCAGGTCGGGCGGTCCCTGGTTGGGGCCCTGCCCTTGGGGGCGATTGGGGGGACGGGGCGGTTGCCTGTCGTCCCGGGGCGCCTCGGGCTTGTTGCTGTCATCGGACGAGGCCTTGTCCTCGTCCCGGCCCCAGCGCGGATCATTGAGGTTGAACATGCCTTGGGCGCGTTGCCTGAGCCGGCCCGGCAAGGTCGTCAAAGTCTGCAGCACGGGGTTCAGATTCATGGGATCAAACTCACTTTTTTTCGTAACACCGACATTGTGCCTAATGAAAACGCCCAGTCAGGCAAGGTCCTCGGCGGCCAGGGGGATTTCCTCGGCAGGCGGGTGGGCCGCATGGTCGGCAAGCAATGCCCGCAGGAGCGGCAAGCCTTCACCCGTGCGGGCACTCACGAACACCCGTTCGGCGCTGCGGCTGGAGCCTTCAAACGCGTCCCTGAGTTCGAACATGTCCTGCAGTTGCAGGGGCCGGTTGTCTTTTTCAATGGCATCGAGCTTGTTGAACACCAGTATTTGCGGCACGTCGGCCGCACCGATTTCCGAGAGCACGCGCTGGACCTGCTCGATCTGCTCAAGGTAGTCGGGGTTGGCGCCGTCCACTACATGCAGCAAGAGGTCGGCGTCGGCCGCTTCCTCCAGCGTCGCGGCGAAGGCGTCTATCAGGCCGTGCGGCAGGTCGCGGATAAAGCCCACGGTGTCCGACAGCGAGACCGAGCGCGCGGCGTCGCCCAGGTAGAGCTGGCGTGTGGTGGTGTCCAGCGTGGCGAACAGCTGGTCGGCGGCATAGGTGCGCGCCTTGACCAGCGCATTGAAGAGCGTGGACTTGCCGGCATTGGTATAGCCGACCAGGGAGATCGTGAAGGAGTTGCGGCGCTCGCGCTGCTTGCGCTGGGTTTGCCGCTGCTTCTTGACCTTGGCCAGGCGCTCCTTGGTGCGTTTGATGGCATCCCCGATCATGCGCTTGTCGAGTTCGATCTGCTTCTCACCCGGGCCGCCGCGCACGCCGGCACCGCCGGTTTGCCGCTCCAGGTGGGACCAGCGGCGCACCAGGCGCGTGGACATGTATTGCAGCCGCGCCAGTTCGACCTGCAGCTTGCCCTCGTGGCTGCGCGCGCGCTGCGCGAAGATTTCAAGGATGAGCAAAGTCCGGTCGTTGACCGGCATGTCGAGGTGGCGCTCGAGGTTGCGCTGCTGCGCAGGGCTCAGGGATTGATCGAACAGGACTTCGGTGGCGCCGGTGTCCAGCGCCAACAGCTTGATCTCGTCAGCCTTGCCGCTGCCGATGAAGAGCGCGGCATCGGGTGCCCTGCGCTTGCAGGTGACGCGCGCAACCGGCTGCAGGCCCGCTGTTTGCGCGAGCAAACCGAGTTCCTGCAGATCAGCATCAAAGTTCGGCAACCCGAGGTCGACCCCCACCAGAAGGACAAGGGGTTTCGGGTTCACCGGAGCATCGGATGAACTCAGCTGGCGGGGCTTTCTTCAGACTCGCTGGTCGCGAAATTCACCGCGCGGCCCGGAACGATGGTGGAAATCGCATGCTTGTAGACCATTTGGGTCACAGTGTTGCGAAGCAGAACCACGTATTGATCGAAAGACTCGATCTGGCCCTGTAATTTGATCCCGTTGACGAGGTAGATGGAAACAGGAACATGCTCGCGACGCAAGGTGTTGAGAAATGGATCCTGCAGGAGCTGGCCTTTGTTATTGCTCACGATATTTTCCGTGTTCAAAAGTTAATAGAACCTGACCTTACCACAGGGCGTCGGCCGGGTCATGTAGTCCTAGGCCGATTCCTTGTCCTTAAAGGGGTTGTGGGAGCTTTTCATCTGGATCCGCAGCGGAGTGCCGACCAGGTCGAATTCCTTGCGGAAACGCCCTTCGAGATAGCGTTTATAGGATTCGGTGACATGTTCCAGCGAATTGCCGTGAATGACGATGATGGGCGGGTTCATGCCGCCCTGGTGGGCATAGCGCATCTTGGGACGGGACACGCCCGAGCGCTGCGGCTGCTGGAACTGCACCGCCTCCAGCAGCAGCCGGGTCAGCACCGGGGTGGACATCTTGCGGTTGGCCGAGGCATGGGCCTGCGCGATGGACTTCCAGACCGGGCCAAGGCCCTGGCGCTTGATGGCCGAAATCGCGTGGATGGAAGCGAATTTGAGAAAGCCCAGCCGTGTCTCGATGGAGCGCTCCAGCAGCTCCCGCTGGTAGGAGTCGATCGCATCCGACTTGTTGACGGCCAGAACCACGGCGCGGCCACTCTCCAGGATGTAGCCGGCGATGTGGGCATCCTGGTCGGTCACGCCCTGGGTGGCGTCTAGCAGCAGCAGCACCACATTGGCGTTTTCGATGGCCTGCAGGGTCTTGACGACGGAGAACTTCTCGATGGCCTCGAAAACCTTGCCTTTGCGGCGCAGGCCGGCGGTGTCTATGAGCTCAAACTTCTGTCCGGCACGCTCAAAAGGCACCGAAATGGCGTCCCGGGTGGTGCCGGGCAGGTCAAAGGCCACCAGGCGCTCTTCGCCGAGCCAGGTGTTGATCAGCGTGGACTTCCCGACATTGGGGCGCCCCGCCACAGCCAGGCGAATGACGGAGGGGTCCTGCGGCTCGGCGTCTTCATCAGGCTCCGGAAGGTTAAGCGGCTCGAGTGCCTTGTCCACCAGCGTACGCAGACCCTGGCCGTGCGAAGCGGAAACGGGCAGCACCTCGCCGAGGCCCAGCTCGAAGAACTCGGACAGCTGCACGCCTTCGGTCATGCCTTCGGCCTTGTTGGCCGTCAGCACCGTGGGCTTGCCCAGCTTGCGCAGGTATTTGGCGATATCGTGATCCTGCGCGCTGAGGCCGGCGCGGGCATCGACCACAAAAACCACGACATCGGCCTCGGCGACAGCCTGCCGCGTCTGCCTGGCCATTTCCTTGTAGATGCCGGAGGCCGCATCGGGCTCGAAGCCGCCGGTGTCGATCACGATGTACTCGTGGGGCCCCAGCTTGCCGTTACCGTAATGACGATCCCGCGTCAGGCCGGCAAAGTCCGCCACGATCGCATCCCGCGTCTTGGTCAGCCGGTTGAAAAGCGTCGACTTGCCCACATTCGGGCGGCCGACAAGCGCTATGACAGGTTTCATCAATCAGTTTCAGGCGGGCCACAGGGGCCCTTTATTGGGGCTGGAAGCCGTAAACGCCGCCGCCCTGGGTCACGGCAACCAGCGTATTGCCGACCAGCACGGGTGTGGCCGCAATGGCCGTGCCGTCGGTGGGCAGGCGGTTAAGCAGGGAGCCGTCTTCACGCGACAGCAGGTGCACATAGCCGGTGAAATCGCCAATGGCGATGGAACGCCCCACCACTAGCGGCGCGGTCAGGCTGCGGTAACGCAGGCGGTCCGTGCTCCAGGCGCGCTCGCCGTCGGTGCGGCGCCAGGCGATCACGTTGCCGTCAGCTTCGGTGCCGAACACAAAGCGGTCGTCACCGTCCAGGCCCTGCACGCCGTTGGCGGGCTTGGTCCAGAGCAGGTTGCCGCGCGCGGCGTTGACGCAGCCGACGCTGGCCTGGAAGGCCCGTGCGCAGACGACGTCGGCCTGGCGGCTGACGTGGCCGACCAGGTCCACCAGCCGCTCCACGTCATTGATGCCGCGCGGCGTTGCGATCGGGGCTTCCCAGCGGATGCTGCCGGTGGAGGGATTGAGGCCCGCCAGGCGGCCGGCCAGGCCCACGACGAGGGTGTCGCCGACGGCCAGCATCACGCCGGACTGGCGCAGGATCAAAGGTTCGTTCGGGCGTTGCTGGGTCCAGAGCTTGCGGCCGGTCTGGCCGTCAAAGGCGTTGACCGAGCGATCGGCTGCCAACACAAACACCCGCGCACCCGCCACAAAAGGGGCCGTGAATGCCTGGGCGCCCAGCTTCTGGCGCCACAGTTCGCGGCCCTCCTGAATAGCGACGACCTCATTGGCCTTAGTCACCACGGCAACAACTTTGCCGTCGTTGCCGGCGCCGGCCGACAGCGGCGTGTTCAGCGCAAGTCGCCAGAAGTCGCGGCCGGTCTGGGCGTCCAGCAAGGCCACGGTGCCGTCGCCACTGGCCACCGCCACGCTGCCACCGGACACGCCGGTGTCCAGCGGAAAGTTCACCTGCCCGACGCGCGTGGCCCAGGTCTGGCGGACCTGCACCAGGGGCGTCACCGGCTGGAGTTCGGCGGGCTGCGGCTTGGCAGGACCACTGCCGAACATCGAGCACCCGCCCAACGCGGCCAGCAACAGGAGGAGGGCCGGCACGCGCGCGGCACGGGCCAGGGGCCTGAAAGACGGAGACGGACGGATCATTTCTTCACCTCGGGATTCGCTGCTTCGGTTGCGGGTTTGGCCTGCGCTGCCGGGTCTACGCCCAGCGCATTGAGCTTGACCTCCACGAGGCGGCGGTATTCGGCGCGCTCGTCGAGCTCCTTGTAGGCTTTTTCATATTCCGCCTTGGCTTCGGCTTTTTTGCCCTGGGCGGCGAAGACATCGCCGCGGCGATCGGCGGCGAGTGCCGTGAACCCCTTGGGAAAGCTGCCGGAAACCTGCTGCAGCGCTTCGTCATAGGCCTTCTTCTCGAGCAGCAGGCCCGCCAGGCGCAGGCGTGCAATGGCTTGATAACCCTCGTCGGAGGCTTTTCCGGCAACCCAGGCCAAAGCGGCGCGGGAAGCATCCACGTTGCCCTTGTCGTAATAGGCCCGCGCGGCCAACAAACCGGCCTGCTGGGCATAGGCAGTTCCGCCGAAGCGCTCCTTCATGTCGGCCAGGGCACGGTCGATGCGGGCGGCGTCGCCCGACTGCACGGAACGCTCGACCTCTTCGTACATGACCGCGGCCTGCGCCGCCTGGTTGCGCTGCCAGTACTGGTAACCATTCCATGCCGCGAAGGCACCCAGCACGACAATCAGCGCCCAGGTGATCATGTCACCGTACTGCTTCCAGAAATGCTTGAGCTGGTCAAGCTGTTCCTGTTCTTCCAAATCGAGGTGTTTTGCCATAAAAAGTCTTCTTGTTCTGCCCGGTGACGGCGCGGATTGAGTTGGGGTGATTGTAGAGGCCCGGGAACGATCGCCCTGCGGGGCGCGCCCCCGGTGTTTCAGCCGCGCAGGGTATGGGCCCAGGCCGCCACATCGTCCAGCGGCTGGAGCACCTGGGCCTGCAGGGCCTGGTCTTTTTCGCCGCGCAGGTGCTTGACGGCAACGCGGCCCTGGGCAAGCTCGTCGTCGCCGAAAATCAGCGCATAGCGGGCGCCGCTGCCATCGGCCTTCTTGAACTGCGATTTCATGCTGCCCATGCCTTCGGCCGTGCTGCCATGCATCTGCACCTTGACGCCGGCGCCGCGCAGGGCTTCGCAAGCGGCCATGGCGGCGGGTAAGGCCGTTGCCGACGGGAGAATGGCATAGGCGTCGGGCGCGTTGTCTGGCGGCAGCACGCCGACGGCTTCCAGCAACAGCAGCATGCGTTCCACGCCCATGCCCCAGCCGACCGCGGGGGTCGGCTTGCCGCCCAGCTGCTCGAACAGGCCGTCATAGCGCCCTCCCCCACAGACCGTGCCTTGCGAACCGAGCTTGTCGGTGATCCATTCGAACACGGTGAGGTTGTAGTAATCCATGCCGCGCACCAGGCGCGGGTTGATGCGGTAGGCCAGTCCCGCGGCATCGAGCGTGGCACGCACCGCGTTCAGGTGGGCAAGCGAGGCCTCGCCGAGGAAGTCCATCAGCTTGGGAGCCGCTTCGACAATGGCCTGCATGGCGGGGTTTTTGGTGTCCAGGATGCGCAGCGGGTTGCTGTGCAGCCGCCGCCTGGCGTCTTCGTCCAGCAGGTCGGCGTGCGCCTCGAAGTGCGCGATCAGCGCGGCGCGGTGCGCCATGCGCTCGCTGGGCTGGCCCAGGCTGTTGAGTTCGAGCCGCACGTGCTCCATGGGAATGCCCAGGTCACGCAGCAGCGCCCGGCACATCAGGATCTGCTCGGCATCCACATCGGGCCCGGCAAAGCCCAGGGCTTCGACGTCGATCTGGTGAAATTGGCGGTAGCGGCCCTTCTGCGGCCGCTCATGGCGAAACAGCGTCACCGCGGACCATACCCGCATGGGCCCGTTGTACAACGCGTTGTGCTCGACCATGGCGCGCACGATGCCGGCGGTAGCCTCGGGGCGCAGCGTGAGCTTGTCGCCGTTCATGGAGTCCACGAAGGAATACATCTCTTTTTCGACGATGTCGGTGACCTCGCCGAGGCCGCGCACGAACAGCGCCGTCGGCTCGACGATGGGCGTGCGCACATTGGCATAGGCATAGCGGGCCATCAGCGCACGTACTTTGGCCTCGAACCACTCCCAGCGGGCCGATTCCGGCGGCAGGATGTCGTTCATGCCCTTGACGGCACTGAGCTTTTCCATTTTCGCCAAAGCGGGCTTCTCCGCCGCAGCGGCAGCTGTTTTTTCAACCATGGGTATTACGCTACTTCAGCGACGGACTGCGTGCCAAAGCGTTTTTCAATGTAGTTTTCAACAATGGCCTGGAACTCCCGCGCGATGTTGTCGCCGCGCAGGGTCAGCTTTTTCTCGCCGTCGATGAACACCGGCGCGGCCGGCGCCTCGCCGGAGCCCGGCAGGCTGATGCCGATGTCCGCGTGCTTGCTCTCGCCCGGGCCGTTCACGATGCAGCCCATCACGGCGACCTTGAGCCCTTCGACGCCCGGGTATTGCTTGCGCCAAACGGGCATCTGGGCGCGCAGGAAGTCGTCAATCTGCTTGGCCAGTTCCTGGAAGGTGGTGCTGGTGGTGCGGCCGCATCCGGGGCAGGCCGTGACGCTGGGCACGAAGGTGCGCAAGCCCAGCGCCTGGAGGATTTCGGAGGCAATCACCACTTCCTGGGTGCGTGCCTCACCGGGCTGGGGAGTCAGCGAGACCCGAATGGTGTCGCCCACGCCCTCCTGCAGCAGGATCGACAAGGCCGTGGCCGAGGCCACCGTGCCCTTGGTGCCCATGCCGGCTTCGGTCAGGCCGAGGTGAAGCGGGTGATCCGTGCGGCGGGCCAGTTCGCGATAAACCGAGATCAGGTCCTGCACACCGCTGACCTTGCAGGACAGCAGAATCTGGTTGCGGGGCATGCCCATTTCCTCGGCGCGCCGGGCCGAGTCCAGCGCGGAGGTGATCAAGGCCTCGTACATCACCTGACGTGCATCCCAAGGTGTCGCGCGGGCGCTGTTTTCGTCCATCAGGCTGGCCAGCAGTTCCTGGTCCAGGCTGCCCCAGTTGACGCCTATGCGGACCGGCTTTTTCCAGCGCATGGCGACTTCTATCATCTGGCCGAACTGGCGGTCGCGCTTGTCGCCCTTGCCGACATTCCCGGGGTTGATGCGGTATTTGGACAGGGCCTCGGCGCAGGCCGGATAGTCGGTGAGCAGGCGGTGACCGTTGTAATGGAAATCGCCGACCAGAGGCACATCGATGCCCATGCGGTCCAGTTGCTCGCGAACGTGCGGTACGGCTTCGGCGGCTTCCGGCGTATTGACCGTGATGCGCACCATCTCGGACCCGGCTAATGCGAGCTCCTTGACCTGGATGGCGGTGCCAATGGCGTCCACCGTGTCGGTGTTGGTCATGGACTGTACGCGCACCGGCGCGTCACCACCCACGGTCACGATGCGCGAACCCCAGGCAACCTGCGCCTGGAGGGAACGCCGCGCCTTGGGAAAAGCGGGCTCAATGGGAAGGCAATCCTGCGGCACTTATTTCACCTCGAAGCGGGCAACGTTGTCCCGGGCAATGGCATTCAGGTCGAAGGCCTTGCCGCGTACAGTCACCTGCGTGAGATCGGCCTTGCCGACCACGGCCGCCAGCGGCAACACGCCGGACGCGCCGGCAACCTCGCCTGCTGCGAGGGTGCGGCGCAGCACGACCGTACCCCTGGCATCGGTCACCTCGATCCAGGACTCGCCCTTGGCGCTGAACGTCACGATGCCCGCAGGCATGGGCTGCGAGGCTGCGGCGGCTGGAGCCGGTGACGGTGACGGTGCTGGTGCAGGAACCGGAGCTGGAGCTGTTGCTACGACGGGCGCCGCCGATACTGTGGCCGGCGCCGCGCCACCAGCCGCAGGCGGTACCGGGCTCACCACTGCTGGAGGCAGTGCCGCGACTGCGGCCGCTGCGGCGCCACTGGTCCCACTGTCCACGGTACCCGGCGCACTGGCCTGCCCTGCTGGTTTGGCAATGCCGGCAATGGCCACCGGGAGGGGTTTACCGGCCTCAGCGCCCGTGGGCATGGCCGTGTCGGCGGTTTCGCCTTTGCCGTTGCTACCATCCTGTTGGGCGGCCGGCAGGAAAATCAGGACCAGTGCTCCGAGGCACAGAAGCAAGCCAGCCAGGATGGCCGGCCTGGAAACCTGCGTCCAGATCGACGGCCCGGGTCCGTCACCCGGGGCACGGAAAGGGGCGTTGATGCGTGTGCCCTGGTAGGTCAGCTTGGGCGCGCTGGTCTGGGGCAGAAGGCCCAGCACCGGAGCCGCGTCGAGTTTGAGGGTACGGCACACACTGGACGCCAGCGCCCGCACAAAAACAGCGTCGGGCAACAGGTCGAAACGATCTTGCTCCAGCGCTTCGAGCTTCTTCACGGGAACCTTGAGCGACACCGCAAGCGCGGCAATGTGTATGCCCGCCGCCTCCCGGGCCTGGCGAAGCACGCTACCCGCCGTCGCCGCCGGCTCCGGCACACTGCTATGGCTGAAACCCGCAGACGCCGCTTCGCTGTCGTACTGCCCCATTGGCACCGCGCCAAGCTCACTCATTGAAGGAGCCCTTCTCGTAGGCAGCTGCTTCGCGAGACTGCGCAAAACGCTTTCTCAGTTGCTCACCCAGTTGTTGCACAGCACTCCGGTTGTTCAGCTTGAACTCGGTCTTGATGCCCAGCCACAGGGTTTCAGCGTTGGCCAGGTCGCTGTTGTTGATGCGGCGAATGTAGAACTGGGCGCGTGTCAATTCACCGCGCTCATACAAAAGCTGTGCCAGGTTGTAGCCGGTGATGGGGTTGCCCGCGTCCAGTTCATAGGACTCCATAAGGCTTTGCTCGGCCGCGGCGCGCTGTCCCGCGCGGACCTGGCAGATTCCTTGCGTCATCAGCGTTTTGGCCCGCCCGCCATAGTTGGGATTGGACGCCGCCTGGCCGAACAGGCGCAACGCATCGTTGTAACGCCCCTGCTGGCACATCAGCCAGCCATAGTTGTGCGCCGCATCCGCGTCGCGCGCATTCAGCGCGAGCGCGCGGCGAAAGCTGTCTTCGGCCATCGGGAGATCGTTCAGGCGCATGTAAACCAGGCCGCGCAGGTTATAGGCATCCCCAAAGCTCGGGTCGGCCAGCAGCGATTGCTTGATCTCATCGAGGGCCACGTTGGTTTGGCCCTGTTCGAAATAGCCCGAGGCCAGCTCAAGCCTGAGCCGCGCGCGCCGGCGGCTGTCGGGCTCATCCGATTCGGTCACGATGTCGCCGCGACCGCTCGTAGCCCCCGCCCCCGCCGCTCCCGGCCCCCCCTGCTGGTTGGCACATCCCGCCAACATCACGGCCAGCCAGCACGCCGGCAACAAGATCACCTTGGAGAAAAATCTCATATACCTATCCCCTTGCCCACAACGACTTTTATTCCCCCGAGCATACCTTGTCGCTGGGCCGCCATGCGCTGTTCCACGCCGGTTCGGTCCTGAACATCGCCCGCGAGTTGTCCGCAGGCCGCATCGATATCGTCCCCGCGGGTTTTACGCACGGTGGTCACAATGCCCGCATCCATGAGAATTTTCGCAAATGCGGCGACTTGCGGCATGCCGGAGCGCTTCAGGCCGGAGGCCGGAAAGGGGTTGAAGGGGATCAGGTTGAACTTGCAGGACAGGCCGCGCGCCGCGTGCGCCTGGACCAGCGCCACCAACTGGCGCGCATGCTCGGGTTGGTCGTTGACGCCGTCGAGCATGCAGTATTCAAAGGTGATGAAATCCCGGGGTGCCGATGCCTGGTACCGGGTACAGGCCTCCAGCAGTTCGGCAATGGGATACTTTTTGTTCAGCGGCACGAGGTTGTCACGCAACGCGTCTTCAGGCGCGTGCAGTGAAACGGCCAGTGCGACCGGGCAATCGCTGGCCAGCCGATCAATCATGGGCACCACGCCGGAGGTGGATACCGTCACACGGCGCCGGGACAGGCCGTAGCCATGGTCGTCCAGCATGACCTTGAGCGCCGGGACCAACTGCCCGTAGTTTTGCAGGGGCTCGCCCATGCCCATCATGACCACGTTGGAGATCACCCGCTCTTCGCGGCCCAAATGCTGACGCAGGAAGTGTTCGGCGAACCAGAGCTGGGAGATGATTTCCCCGGTGGTCAGGTTGCGGCTGAAGCCCTGGTGGCCCGTCGAGCAGAACCGGCAGCCCACGGCGCAACCGGCCTGGGATGAAATGCACAGGGTCCCGCGGTCGGTTTCGGGGATAAAAACGGTTTCAATGACGTCGCCCGCGCCCACGTCAAACAGCCATTTGACGGTGCCGTCGGCGGAATCGTGCCGGGAGACCACTTTGGGTCCCTGGATATGGGCAGAACCGGTGAGTTTTTCACGCAGGGACTTCGCAAGGTCCGTCATTTGCGCGAAATCGGTCGCCCCTTTTTGATGGATCCAGCGAAAGAGCTGGGTGGCGCGAAAGCGCTTTTCACCGAGCCGCTCACAGAAGGCGGCCAAACCATCCAGATCAAAATCAAGAAGGTTGGCCGTCATCGGAGCAGGCAAGCGGCTGAACCGCCCCAAGCAAGCGACAGCCCCGGCAAAGGGTAGCGAAGCATGGGGGCGGACATGGCTTAACGTGAGTAGACGTTCATGCCAGGGAAGAAGAAGGCGATTTCCACCTTGGCGGTTTCGGCGGCGTCGGAACCGTGCACGGCATTGGCGTCAATGCTGTCGGCGAAATCGGCGCGAATGGTGCCGGCAGCGGCCTTCTTGGGGTCTGTAGCGCCCATCAGGTCGCGGTTCTTCAGGATGGCGCCTTCGCCTTCCAGCACCTGGATCATGACGGGACCGGAGATCATGAAGGAAACCAGGTCCTTGAAGAAAGGACGCTCTTTGTGCACGGCATAGAAAGCCTCGGCTTCGCCTTGCGACAGGTGAGCCATGCGGGCGGCCACGACCTTCAGGCCGGCAGCTTCAAAACGTGCGTAGATCTGGCCGATCACGTTTTTTGCGACTGCGTCGGGTTTGATGATGGAGAGAGTGCGTTCGATCGCCATGAAAGTTTTCCTTACTGAGATTTTTTGGAGTTTTAAATTATTCAAAAATTGAATAAAGCCCATGATTTTAACCTGCGGGCTCTCTGAGTCAGATCAACCCCTCGGTTCAAAGTGCTTCTAGGGACGCCTAGAGCCTGTTCAATGCCCAAACGAGGCCGCGTTGGGATGCAATCGGGATGAGTGGGCCGACCGGGCACGCCGCATGGGCTAATGCCCATGCAAGGGCGTGGGTGGCTCAATCGCCCGAACGCACAGCCGGTCGGCTGTGCGTCGTGCGGCTGCCCCAAGGGGGATGCAAACGCGACCGCGTTTGCGTCACCCCAACCCGGAGGGCAAGCGCCTTCTCGGGCGGTCTGCGGCGTTGCGGCGCTAGCCCATAGCCGGGCTATGGGCGTCGCACCGCGCCTTCCATCCCATCCCGAGAAGGTGCTTGCGCAGCCCCGTTTAGACATTGAACAGGCTCTTAGCGGTTTCCGCCACGGTTTCCACCGCCACGATTGCCGCCCCCGCGGTTTCCGCCTCCACGGCGCTGGCCGCCGGCATTGTTGCCGCCGCCCATGCCAGGGCCGCCGCCGCGGCGCTGCTGCCCCTGGCCCTGGCGTTGCCGCGTGAAGGTGTCCGCGCCGATGTAACCAAATGAGGTTTTCATGGGGTCGGGCTGGGCGCCGCCGGGGCCTTTATCGCCCCGGTCACCGCGGTCGTCCCGCCTTTTTTGCCCTTGCGTGCCATTGCCCGAAGGCGGCCCGTTGCGGCCGGGGCCGGCATTGCCGCCCTGCCCTCGCCCCTTTCCGCCGCGGCGCCGATTGCCGCGGGGTGCGGAATCATTGCGCGGAAACGGCGGCTGGGAGTCATCAGGATCCTGCCCTGCCGCGTCCTGCGTCGTCGCATTGGGGGATATCTCCACTGGCGGTCCCGCGGGGCGGTCATTCCCACCGCGCTGCCGGTCATTCCGGTTCCGGCGTGGGCCGCGTCCCTGGCGTGGCTCGCCGCCTTCGCCACCGGAGCCGCCCGCCTGCGGCGCCGCCGCGGCCGTGCGCGGGTCGCCGCGGGATTCGGAACGCGTCACCGCATTGGTCAAAGCCCGGATATCGCGCTCGTCCAGTTCGACAAACGCGCCGCGCTTGAGGCCGCGCGGAAGCACCATGGCGCCATACCGGATTCGGATCAGACGGCTCACGGCATGGCCGACAGCTTCGAACATCCGCCGCACTTCGCGATTGCGCCCTTCGGAAATGGTGACCCGGTACCAGCAGTTGGCCCCTTCGCCGCCGCCGGCCTCGATGGAGCCGAACTGGGCAACGCCGTCGTCAAGGTTCACGCCCTCGAGCAGGCGGGTTTTCTCTTCATTGCTCAGGGCTCCGAGCACGCGGACTGCGTACTCGCGCTCCAGGCCGAAGCGTGGGTGCATCAGCTTGTTGGCCAGCTCGCCGGAGCTGGTCAGCAGCAACAGGCCTTCGGTGTTCAGGTCAAGCCGGCCCACTGACTGCCATTTGCCCTGGAACAGCTTGGGCAGGCGCCGGAAAACCGTCGGGCGATTCTGCGGGTCGTCGTGCGTGACGACCTCCCCCGTGGGCTTGTGATAAGCGATCACGCGCGGCGGCGGCGGGTCTATGCGAACGCGAATGGGCTTGCCGTTGACCTTCACCGTGTCACCGAACTGGATACGCTGACCGATATGGGCCGGCTCGGCATTGACGGAGATCCGCCCTTCGAGGATCAGTTGTTCCATTTCCAGGCGCGAACCCAGGCCGGCCTGGGCCAGCACCTTGTGCAGCTTCGGGGTCTCGGGCTGTGGAGATAGCACGCGCTTGGGTGGCGCCAGGGCCGCGTCTTCCTCGTCGGCATCAAACTGCCCGGTCACGACATCCTCAAACCGTATCGCATCGGCGGCGGGGCCGGCGTTGCGGCCCTTGGGAGGCCGCGCACGCGCCACCGCGTCGGCTTGGACAGGCGCGGTCAGGTCGGAAGCCTCCTGCACAAGTGGTTCCTGGGGCAATGTTTTGACCTGGTCTTCACCAGCGGGCACGTCCACGGGGCCGGAGACGGGAGGGTCTTGTTGAGTCATTTTTTAGATTCGCGCGGGAGATTCACCGTCGTCCTGGACTGAAGCCTCGGCATCACCATCACTGGAGGCCTGCAACTCGGAAGGCTCGGAGGACTCGTAAGGCTCGGCCATCACTTCAACCGGTTCAGACGATTCAATGTCAGAAGCTTCAGAAGTACCCGCCGATTCATGGGATTCGCCCACGGCGGCTGGTTCGGGGACGTCGCTCAAGCCAGCCAGACTTTCCAGGGCGGGATCCTGCGCGGCAAGCTCCAGGCCGTCCAGTTGAGCCTCGCCGTCCGGCGCCCCGGCCATGCCAAACTCGATTTGCTCGAGCATCGAAGCCGGCGTTGAATTGGTGCTGTCCATCACGGGAAGCTGGTCCAGCGACTCGATGCCCAAGTCATCCAGGAACTGCCGGGTGGTCGCGTACAGTGCGGGCCGCCCAACAGTTTCACGATGGCCGATGACTTCCACCCATCCACGATCCTCCAGTTGCTTGAGGATCATGCTGTTGATGGTCACGCCGCGAATGTCTTCCATGTCACCGCGCGTCACGGGTTGGCGGTAGGCAATGATGGCCAGGGTTTCCAGCGTCGCGCGGCTGTAGCGCGGGGGCTTTTCCGGGTGCAGGCGGTCCAGGTACTCGCGCATCTGCGGCCTGCTTTGGAAGCGCCAGCCTGTCGCGACGTGCACCAGCTCCACGCCACGGCCTGACCAGTCGTTTTGCAATTCTTCAAGCACCAGCTTGAGGGTGTCGGCAGTCAGTACCCCGTTAAACAGGACACCCATTTCACGCAGGGGCAGAGGTTGCTGCGCGCAAATCAGTGCTGTTTCGAGGACGCGCTTTGCATCCGTCGTATTCATGATTGTGGTCGTTCCGAAAAAGAGCGGAAAAAAAGGCCGGGAAAACGTGAGTTCGGCGCTTGTTCGCGCATGCATCCATACGCAATCTCCTGTTCAGGAGCCATGGTGCAGGTATGCAGGTAGCTGAGACTACTGAATTTGATTGTATATCAGGCCCAAACCGGCCATAGCGGCCTGAAGGTCGGCAGGCGGCTCGGCCCGGAACTCCATGGCCTTGCCTGTAACGGGATGCGCGAAGGCCAGGCACCACGCGTGGAGGCCCTGTCGGCCCAGTCCTGCAGCGGGTGCTCCGCCATAAAGTTCGTCCGACACCAGCGGATGGCCCAGAAGCGCCATGTGAACCCGGATCTGGTGGGTACGCCCCGTATGCAGCTTGCACCTGACGAGGCAGTGCCTCGCGCTGCTTTGCAGCAATGACACCGTGGTGGAGGCTGTTTTGCCGGGGTGCTTCTCCAGGTCCACCACGGCCATGCGCAGCCGATTGCGCGGGTCGCGGCCGATGGGGGCGTCAACCTGCCGGGTCTTTGCGCCCTTCCACAGGCCGTGGGCCAGGGCCACATATTCCCGGTTCACCTCGCGAGCGGCGATCAGCTCAACCAGCTGGTCCATCACCATTCGCTGCCGAGCCACTACCATCAGGCCGCTGGTGTCCTTGTCGAGGCGATGAACAATACCGGCGCGCGGCAGGAACACGGCCTGGGGGTCATGCGCCAGCAATCCATTGAGCAGCGTCCCGCTCCAGTTGCCGGGCGCGGGATGCACCACCAGCCCCGCAGGCTTGTTGATGACCATCAGGTAAGCGTCCTCGAACACGATGTCCAGTGCCATCGCTTCAGGCTTGAACGCCTGGCTTTGCGGCGTAGGGCGCAACTCGATCAGGAGTTCGTCCCCCGCCTTGACTTTGGCGGAGGCCTTGCTTGCCGTCACGCCGGCCAGCTTCACCACACCTTCTTGAATGAGCTGCTGGAGATAAGTGCGCGAGAACTCGGGCACAATGGCGGCCAAAGCGCGATCAAGCCGGCTGCCATGGCTTTCCACGGGCACCGTCACTCGCCGCAACTCCATCTCGGCCGCGGTATCTCCCTCCTCCTGGGCCTCGTCCGGGAAGCTTTCGGGCGCAGCAGCGGCCGATATAATCAATTTGCTTTGTTCCGAATCAGTCATCAAGAAGGTCGATTGCAATGTTTTCCACCAAATTATCGGTTGTTCCCAATGCAATGCCGCTTGCTGCAGCCCTCTGTGCACTTTCCCTTCTGATCGCCGGCTGCTCCAGCACGCCGGCTGTCGACAAGACGGCCACCTGGAGTCCCAACAAGATTTACGCCGAAGCCAAGGATGAGGCCAGTTCAGGAGCCTATGACAAGGCCATTCCGCTGTATGAAAAACTCGAAGGCCGCGCGGCGGGAACCCCGCTGGCCCAGCAGGCGCAGCTCGAAAAAGCCTATGCCCAGTACAAAGGTGGCGAGCAGCCCCAGGCCATCGCAACGCTGGACCGCTTCATGAAGCTGCACCCCGCCAGCCCCGCCTTCGACTACGCGCTGTACCTCAAGGGCCTGGTGAACTTCAACGACAACCTGGGCATCTTCGGTTTCATCTCGCGCCAGGATTTGTCCGAACGCGACCAGAAGGCTGCCAAGGAATCGTTCGAATCATTCCGCGAACTGGTGACCCGTTTCCCCGAATCGAAATACACGCCGGATGCCCGCCTGCGCATGAGCTATATCGTGAACTCGCTGGCGCAATCGGAAGTGCACGTGGCCCGCTATTACTACTCTCGCGGCGCCTATGTGGCCGCCATCAATCGCGCGCAAACCGCCATCGCCGATTACCGCGACGTGCCCGCACTGGAAGAAGCCGTCTACATCCTGTACAGATCCTATGATGCGCTGGGCATGGCCGAGCTGCGCGACGACGCCCGTCGCATCATGGAAAAGAACTACCCGCAGAGCCAGTTCCTGACCAAGGGCTTTAAAGGTGTAGACAATCCCTGGTACAAGTTCTGGTAAGCGCGTCCAGCCTGTCGGCCAGCTCCTGCTCCGACAACAGGCGCCGCATGGGCGGCAGCGCCCTCAACAGCCGCCTGCCGTAACCCATGGACGCAAGGCGGCTGTCACACACCACCAGCACACCCTCGTCGGTCTCACGGCGAATCAGCCGGCCGGCCCCCTGCTTGAGCGCCACGGCGGCCTCAGGTAAAAAGTAGTCATTGAAGGCGCTGCGCCCCTGCGATTCGAGCAGTTTGGAGCGGGCCTCAGCCAAGGGGTCATTCGGCGGCGGGAAAGGCAGCTTGTCGATGATGACCAGCTGCAAGGCATCGCCGGGGACATCGATGCCTTCCCAGAATGACGCCGAGGCCACCAGCACACAACCCTTGCCACCGTTGGAATTGCCTTCGCGAAAACGCTCTATGAGCACGCGCTTGGGCATGGCGCCCTGCACCAGCACCTCCATGTCGGAGGACGCCTGGAAGGCCTCCTTCAGCGCATCGCCGATGGTACGCAGGGCCCGTAGCGTGGTGGTCAGCACCATCGTTCGGCCGCCCAGCTGCCGCGACCACCTGGCAGCGGATTCGGCCACCTTCACAGCGTGGGCGGGATCGCCAGGCTTGGGGAAGGCCGGAGGCACATAAAGCGCCGCTTGGCGCTCGTAGTCAAACGGGCTGCCGACCCGCAGGATCTCGGATTCGTCCAAGCCGCAAGGCTGGGTGAACCAGCTGAGCTTGTCGTCGTCGCCCAGCGTGGCCGAGGTGAATACCCAGGTTTTCTCGCCACCGTCGCCAGCGCCCAGCATCTTGCTCTTGACTGCCTTGGAAATATCCAGCGGCGACTCGACCAGCCGCAGCTGGGTGCCCACATCGGCCCATCGCACGCAGCCGGGTTCACACGTGTGGACGAAGCGCCGGGCACGTTCATCGAGCTCAACGGCGCGCTCGTGCAAACGCACAAAATCCGGGGCAATTTCACTGACAGTATCCAGCGCGGCGCAGGCCTGTTCACAGGAAGCGTGGACCGCCTGCAGTGCGGCGTTCCATTCACCCGCACCCAACCCCTCCGGGGATTCACCGACCCACCTGAGCTTGGTTCCGGGGTACTGCTTGCCGGCACACAGGCGCAACTCGCGTGCCGCATGTTCGACGGCGGCTACCACCTCCTGCCAGTCCACAAGGCCGCGCGCCAGCTGCAGGCCGCTGGCGAGCATGTCCCTTGCGAAATCCAGGAGCTGGCCGGTGGTCAGGTTGGTGCCCAGGAACTGCACGCCGGTTTCGTTGAGCTGGTGCGCTTCATCAAAGATGGCAATGCGCACTGAAGGCAGCAGCTCGGCCACACCGGATTCACGCACGGCCAGGTCGGCAAAAAACAGGTGATGGTTGATGACTACCACATCAGCAGCCATGGCCTCCCTGCGAGCCAGGTTCACATGACAGGCGCGAAAACGTGGGCAGGTGGCGCCCAGGCAGTTCTCGCGGGTGGACGTCACCAGCGGAATGATGGGAGAACGCTCGTCGAGCCCCGGCAGTTCGGCCAGATCGCCGGTGCGCGTCACCTTGGACCATTCCTCAATCCTGGCCAGGGCGCGCACGGAAACGCCGTCAGGTAAATAAGCCTCCTGGCGGGCCATTTCCATTCGGTGAAGGCAGAGATAACTGGCCCGGCCTTTGAGCAATGCGGTGCTCACGGGAAGCCCCAGAGCTTCAACCAGACGCGGCAGGTCGCGGCCGAAAAGCTGGTCCTGCAAGGCCTTGGTCGCGGTCGACAGCAATACGCGCTCGCCACTCAGCAAGGCTGGAACCAGGTAGGAAAAAGTTTTACCCACGCCGGTGCTGGCCTCGACCACCAGGGGATAGGCGCCCTCAATGGCACGTGCCACGGCCAAGGCCATTTCGGTCTGCCCGCTGCGCGGCGTGAAATGCTCGGCCGCACGCGACAGCACCCCGCCAGGCGCAAAAGCCTCTTGGACTTCAAGCGCGAGCGTCATCAGGCCGGCTCGGGAGGGTCCAGCGACAACTCGAGGTGAGCGATCTGGTCACGCAGCTGCAGGCGCCGCTTTTTCAGGCGCCTGAGCAGCAATTCGTCGACGGGCATGGTGTGCGCCGCGATGTCCACCAGCGCATTAAGGTCCGCATGCTCCATCTTGAGTTCAATCAGCTGCCGTTCCGGGGAATGTAAATTTATGTCCAAGGTTTTTAATCCGTACGCGCCGCTTCGCTTGATAATACGTCGATTGCGACCATAAATCGAGCCTCGCGCCCGAACGACCACACAATGTCCAAAGGTTATCGAATCACAGCTTCAACCGGTATCCACAAGGGGGATCGGGACTACCAGCAAGACCAGGTCAACCTGTTCAGCCACTCACGCATTCCCGGCTGCATGCTGGGCATCGTGGCCGACGGTATGGGCGGCCGCAGCGGCGGGCGCAAGGCTTCCGACCAAGTCATGCTGACCGCCAAGCAGCTCTTCGAACGTTATGCGCCGGAGACCGATGACGCCCCCGCCATGCTCAAGCAAATCGTCGAGGAAGCGCACATCGTGATCAAGCTGACGGCCATCTCGGCCGAGCAGGAACCCCACAGCACACTGGCGGCCTTCCTGATCAATCCAGGCGGCGACTGCCACTGGGTGCACACCGGCGATTCCCGCATTTACCATTACCAGGGCAGCAAGCTGGTGCATCGAACGGTGGACCATTCCTATGTGCAGACGCTGGTCGACAAAGGCGAAATCACTGAAGAAGAAGCCAACGTCCACCCCCAGTCCAACATTTTGATGGGTTGCCTGGGCACCGAGGACCCCCCTCCCATCACGCATCACTTCATCCCCCAGCTGCGTCCGGAAGACGTGCTGCTGGCCTGCAGCGACGGCGTTTGGCACTACTTCAGCCCCAGCGAGATGGGCTCTGCCCTGTCCATGCTGTCACCGCGTGAAGCCACCGAATTCCTGATCCAGAAAGCCCGCTCGCGTGCGCGAGGCGGCGGCGATAACCTTTCACTGGTAATCGTCAAGCTCGAACCCCTGGCGCCAGGACCACCAGCGCGTTTAGTCGCCGGGTAAAGGCAGGGACTTGGCCGGCGGCTTGGTCTGCTTGAGCCTGTCGGCTTCGTGCTGGGCCTTGCGCTCCTGCGCTTCCTTCTGCTTGTCGTTGTACTTTTTGGCCTCTTCGGCTGCTGTGGCCTGCTTGTCGCTTCTGGCCTGGGATTTTTCCTGGTTGCCCTTGAGCCTTGCGGCGCTGGCATCGCTGTTGCTCTGCTCACTGGCCTTCGCGGCGGCGCGATCCTCGTTCTTTTTCTTCTCCCGTTCCAGGCGCGACTGGTAATCGGCTGCAGCTTTGGCCCTACGGTCGGCGGCCTCCTGCTGGTTCTCGGGCGAAGCCTTTTCTTCCGTTTTGCGAATCTGCTCGGCGCCCCGGATGCGGCGCTCTTCATCATTAAGCAGGATTTCCTGGCGGCGCAGGTCACCCATAGCTTCGCGCCGCCGCTCATTGACCTTGCCAAGACAGCTGTTGACGGCGAATTTTTTATAGCATTCGGCGTCTTCGGCCAAAAAACCCGCTTCCAGGCGAGCGCGTTCCGTGCCTATCCTGGCGCGCTCGGCATCAATGCGCTGGGAAGCTTCGGCCGGCGCAGCTGGTTGCTCCGTGGGCTGCGCACTCGCCAGCACGCCCATTGAGGCGACGAAGCATGCGACGGCAATTTTTTTCATGTGAGGGTGGTGTCCACGTTGCGGCGGTCAAGCGCCAGGAATTCCTTTGACTGCATTTCATTGAGCCGGGAGACGGTGCGGGGAAACTCGTGCGCCAGCGGGCCCTCGGTGTACAACGCCTCGGGGGGCACTTCTGCCGACATGATGAGCTTGACGCGCCTGTCATACAACACATCCACCAGCCAGGTAAAACGCCTTGCTTCGGAGGCCATCCGCAAGGGCATGTAAGGCACATCACTCAGCAGCACGGTATGGAACTGGGTCGCGATTTCAAGGTAATCATTCTGCGAGCGCGGGCCGCCGCATAAAGTCTTGAAGTCGAACCACACCACACCGCCCGCCTTGCGCCTGGCCTGGATCTGCCTGGACTCGATCTGCAGCACCGGGTTTTCATCCTGGGACTCCGCCAGCGCATTGAAAGTTTCCGTCATTTCAGCGTCGGCCTGGGGGCCTAGCGGCGTGTGGTAAAGCCTTGCCTGCTCCAGCGTGCGCCTGCGGTAGTCAGTACCATTGTCGACGCTGAGGACCTCCAGCTTGGCCTTGAGCAACTCTATGGCCGGCAGCACCCGGTCGCGGTGCATGCCGTTGGGATAGAGCTCATCAGGGTGAAAGTTGGAAGTGGTGACAAAACCCACGCCGTTCTCGAACAGGGCCGACAGGAGGCGATGAAGAATCATGGCATCGGTGATATCAGCCACATGGAATTCATCGAAGCAGATCAATCGATAGCGCTTGGCAATACGCCGGCCCAGCTCGTCGAGCGGGTTGGCCGTGCCTTGCAGGTCCTGCAGTTCGCGGTGCACTTCGCGCATGAACTCGTGGAAATGCAGCCGGACTTTCCGGCGCAACGGAACTGCCCCGAAAAAACAGTCCATCAAGAAGCTCTTGCCGCGCCCGACGCCCCCGTACATGTACACGCCACGCGGAATGTCGGGCCGGTTGATCAGCTTCTTGAAGGCATTGGAGCGCTGCTCCTTGAATTCCGCCCATTCGGCGGCGCAGCGCTCCAGTGACTCCACGGCGCGCAGCTGCGCAGGGTCGCTGGTATAACCCCGCGCCGCCAGTTCGGCGTCGTAGGCCGCGCGTACCGGTTGAGCCACCGCTCAGCTCAGAAATTCAGCGTACGCTTGTCCACCGCAAGGGCGGCTTCCTTGGTCGCTTCGCTGAGCGATGGGTGCGCGTGGCAAATGCGGGCGATATCCTCGCTGCTGGCGCGGAACTCCATGGCCACCACGCATTCGGCGATCAGTTCGCTGGCGAACGGTCCAACGATGTGCACGCCCAGGATTTCATCGGTCGTGGCATCGGCGAGCATCTTGACCATGCCGGTGGTGTCACCCAAAGCCCGTGCGCGGCCGTTGGCCATGAAGGGGAAGGTGCCGGCCTTGTAGGCGCGGCCAGCGGCCTTGAGCTGCTCTTCCGTCTGGCCCACCCATGCAATCTCGGGATTGGTGTAGATGACCCAGGGAATGGTGTTGAAGTTGACGTGTCCGTGCTGGCCGGCAATGCGCTCGGCGACCGCAACGCCCTCTTCCTCTGCCTTGTGCGCGAGCATAGGGCCGCGCACCACGTCACCAATCGCCCAGACGTTGGGCAGGTTGGTTTTGCAGGCATCATCAACCACCACCGCGCCGCGCTCGTCGAGTTTCAGGCCCACAGCTTCCGGCGCCAGGCCGATGGTGTTGGCTACGCGGCCGATAGAAACAATCAGCTTGTCGACTTCCAGCGTCTGCGCTTGTCCCTTGGCATCGACATAGGCGACCGACACGCCCTTCTTGCTGGACTTGATCTCTCCGACCTTGGCGCCAAGCTCGATCTTCAGGCCCTGCTTGGTGAAAGCCTTGTGCGCTTCCTTGGCGATCTGCTGGTCCACCGCACCCAGGAAAGTCGGCAACCCTTCGAGCACCGTCACGTCGGCGCCCAGGCGGCGCCAGACCGAGCCCATTTCCAGGCCGATCACGCCGGAGCCGATCAGGCCCAGCTTCTTGGGCACAGCGCCGATGCGCAGTGCGCCGTCGTTCGACAGGATGTTTTCCTCGTCAAACGGCGCTCCGGGCAACGCGCGGGCATTGGAGCCCGTGGCCACGATGATGTGCTTGCCGGAGATGATCTCTTCGGCGGCACCTGCGACCTTGATGTCATAGAGGCCGTTCTTGGCGGCGGCAAAGGAACCACGGCCGTGGAAGAAGGTGACCTTGTTCTTCTTGAACAGGTAGACGATGCCGTCATTGTTCTGCTTGACGACGGTGTCCTTGCGGCCCAGCATCTTGGCGACGTCCAGGGCAAGGCCCTTGACCTCGATGCCGTGGTCGGCGAAGTGGTGGCCGGCCTGCTCGTAGTGCTCGGACGACTGCAGCAGCGCCTTGGAGGGAATGCAGCCCACGTTGGTGCAGGTGCCGCCCAGCGCGGGGCCGCCCTTGGCGTTTTTCCATTCGTCGATGCAGGCAACGTTGAAACCCAGCTGGGCTGCACGAATGGCGGCAATGTAGCCGCCGGGGCCGCCACCGATGACGATCACGTCGAATTGTTTGGACATGTTGTTTTTCCGATTGAATGGTGAGGGGCGGTCCGTCCAGCGACGGCCGCCCTGCCCTAGAGACTTTTAGATATCGAACAGGAGGCGGGCCGGGTCTTCCAGCGCTTCCTTCATGGCCACCAGGCCCAGAACGGCTTCGCGGCCGTCCACGATGCGGTGGTCATAGCTCATGGCGAGGTAGTTCATCGGGCGCACCACGATCTGGCCGTTTTCGACCACGGCACGGTCCTTGGTGGCGTGCACGCCCAGGATGGCCGACTGCGGCGGGTTGATGATCGGGGTGGACAGCATGGAGCCGAACACGCCGCCATTGGAGATCGAGAAAGTGCCGCCGCTCATTTCCTCAATGCCCAGCTTGCCGTCGCGCGCTTTGGCGCCGAATTCGGCAATCTTCTTCTCGATGTCGGCAAAGCTCATCTGGTCGGCATTGCGCAGGATGGGCACCACCAGGCCGCGGGGCGAGCCGACAGCGATACCGATGTCGAAATAACCGTGGTAGACGATGTCATTGCCGTCGACCGATGCATTGAGCACGGGGTATTTCTTCAGCGCATGCACAGCAGCCTTCACGAAGAAGCTCATGAAGCCGATCTTCACGCCGTGTTCTTTTTCGAACTTTTCCTGGAAGCGCTTGCGCATTTCCATGACGGGCGCCATGTTGACTTCGTTGAAGGTCGTCAGGATGGCGTTGGTGGCTTGCGACTGCAGCAGGCGCTCGGCGATACGAGCGCGAAGGCGGCTCATGGGCACGCGCTGCTCAGGGCGCTCGCCCAGGTCAGCGGGCTTGGCCGAAGCCGCGACCTGCGGCAGGGCCGTGGTAGGCGCGCCTGTGGGGATGGCGGCAGCGGCTGGCTTGGTGCCGCCGGCGGTTGCGCCAAGGACGTCGCCCTTGGTGACGCGGCCGTCTTTACCGGTGCCAGGCACGGAGCCGGCGGCCATGTTGTTGTCGGCCATCAGCTTGGCGGCTGCGGGCATGGCAACGCCGGCCATGGAACCACCGGCGGCGGCGGGAGCTGCCGCTGGGGCCGGTGCGGATGCTGCCGCGGCAGCCGGTGCCGCTGCTGCAGCCGCGGGCGCGGCGGCGCCGGCCTTGCCTTCGGTATCGATCCTGGCGATCACCTGGTCGGACACCACGGTGCCGCCGTCGGCAACCACCAGCTCGGTCAGAACGCCGGCGGACGGCGCGGGGACTTCGAGCACGACCTTGTCGGTCTCGATTTCGATCAGGATTTCATCCACGGCGACTGCTTCGCCGATTTTCTTCTTCCACTGCAGCATGGTGGCTTCAGCCACGGATTCGGACAGCTGGGGGACTTTGACTTCTACGATAGCCATTTTGTTTCTTTCGTGTGCGTTCTAGTGTTCTGTCAGGTGTTCTATGTTCTGGGATGAGAGGCTGGCCTTACTTGGACAGCACAAAGCCCTTGAGCTTGCTGAAGGCCGCATCGACCAGCGCTTTTTGCTGCTCCTGGTGCAGGTGCGAGTAACCCACTGCCGGCGATGCCGAAGCGGCGCGGCCCGCATAACCCAGTTTCTGGCCGTCGAGCATGTTTTCGTGGATGTAGTGCTGCACGAAGAACCAGGCGCCCTGGTTTTGCGGCTCGTCCTGGCACCACACGATGTCGGTGGCGTTCGGGTAACGTTTGAGCTCGGCGGCGAACGCCTTGTGCGGGAAGGGATAGAGCTGCTCGACGCGCAGGATGACGGTGTCGTCCGCGCCCTTTTCTTCGCGCTTCTTGGCCAGGTCGTAATAGACCTTGCCCGAGCAGGCGATGATGCGCTTGACCTTGTCGGCCTTCTTGTTGATCTCTTCCTTGTTCTCGGGGATCACGGTCTGGAACGCGCCCTTGGTGAACTCGGACAGCGGCGAAGTCGCGTCCTTGTTGCGCAGTAGCGACTTGGGGGTCATGATGACCAGCGGCTTGCGCAGGTTGCGCACCATTTGGCGGCGCAGCACGTGGAAGATCTGGCTGGCCGTGGTGGGCTGCACCACCTGCATGTTGAGGTCGGCCGACAGCTGCATGAAGCGCTCCAGTCGCGCCGAGCTGTGCTCGGGGCCCTGGCCTTCGTAGCCGTGCGGCAGCATCAGCGTGATGCCATTGACACGGCCCCACTTCACTTCGCCCGAAGCAATGAACTGGTCGATCACGACCTGCGCGCCGTTGGCGAAGTCGCCGAACTGGGCCTCCCAGATCACCAGCGTGTTGGGGTCGTTGGAGGCGTAGCCGTATTCAAACGCCAGCACCGCCTCTTCAGACAGGATGGAGTCAATGACAACGAAGGGAGCCTGGTTGTCGGCCACGTTCTGCAGGGGAACGTAGGTGCCGGTGTCGAACTTCTCACGGTTCTGGTCATGGATGACGGCGTGGCGGTGCGTGAACGTGCCGCGGCCGCAATCCTCGCCCGATAGGCGCACCGGGTAACCACTGGCCACCAGCGAGGCGAAAGCCATGTGCTCGCCCATGCCCCAGTCCACAGGGATGTCGCCACGGCCCATGGCGGCGCGGTCGTCGTAGACCTTCTTGACCAGCTGGTGCGGCGTCACGGTTGGGGGAATGACGGTGATCTTGTCGGCCAGGCGCTTCCACTCGGCCATGGGGATGGCGGTGTCGCCCGCATCGGTCCACTTCTTGCCGAGGTAAGGCGTCCAGTCGACGGCGTACTTGCTCTTGAAGTTGGTCAGTACTGGGTCGAAGGTACTCTTGCCGGCGTCCAGCGCGGCGCGCGTGGCCTTGACCAGGTCGTCGCCCAGCGTGTCGCCCATGCCTTGGGCCGCCAGCTTGTCGGCGTACAGCTTGCGCGTGCCGGGATGCTGCGCGATCTTCTTGTACATCAGCGGCTGGGTCAGCGCGGGGGTGTCCTGCTCGTTGTGGCCCAGTTTGCGGAAGCAGATGATGTCGACAACGACATCCTTGTGGAACTCCATGCGGAACTCAAGCGCAAGCTGGGTGGCCAGCACGACGGCTTCGGGATCGTCGCCGTTGACGTGCAACACCGGCGCTTCAATCATCTTGACGACGTCGGAGCAGTACAGCGTCGAACGGCTGTCGCGCGGGTCGCTGGTGGTAAAGCCGATCTGGTTGTTGATCACGATGTGCACCGTGCCGCCCGTGAAGTAGCCACGGGTTTCGGCCAGCGCCAGCGTTTCCATGACCACGCCCTGGCCCGCGAAAGCGGCGTCACCGTGCACCAGCACCGGTAGCACCTGCTTGCCCTCCGGGTCGGCGCGACGATCCATGCGGGCGCGCACCGAGCCTTCAACCACGGGGTTGACGATTTCCAGGTGCGAAGGGTTGAAGGCCAGCGTCAAGTGGACCGGGCCGCCGGGGGTGGTCACGTCGGAGCTGAAGCCCTGGTGGTATTTGACGTCACCGCTGGGCAGGTCTTCCGGCGCGGTGTGGTCGAACTCTGCGAACAGGTCGGCGGGGACCTTGCCCAGGGAGTTGACCAGCACGTTCAGGCGGCCGCGATGGGCCATGCCGATCACGATTTCCTGCACGCCCTTGACGCCGCCCTGCTGGATCAGCTCGTCCATGCTGGCGATGAAGCTTTCGCCGCCTTCGAGCGAGAAGCGCTTCTGGCCGACGTATTTGGTATGGAGGAAACGCTCCAGGCCCTCGGCGGCCGTCAGGCGGTCCAGGATGTGAAGTTTCTTTTCCTTGGTGAAATTGGGCTTGCTGCGAATTGATTCGAGCTTTTGCTGCCACCAGCGCTTGTGGTTCTGGTCGGTGGCATACATGTATTCCGCGCCGATCGTGCCGCAATAGGTTTCACGCAGCGCATTCATGAGCTCGCGCAGGCTCATGCTGTCTTTGCCGAAGAAAGTGTTGCTGGTGTTGAACACGGTTTCCTGGTCGGCGTCGCTGAAGCCGTAGAACGAGGGCTCCAGTTCGGGAATCTTGTCGCGCTCGGCGCGCTTGAGCGGGTCCAGGTCGGCCCAGCGGGCGCCGACGTTGCGGTAGGCGGCGATCAGTTGCTGGACGGCCGTGCGTTTGCGGCCCATTTCGGAATCGGCGCCGCTGGCGTTGACGACCTTGGTCTGGCCCTGTTTGGCGCGCTCGGCGAAGGCGTTGACGACCGGCAGGTGCGGAACATCCTTGGCATTGCTGCCGTCCACGGCGGGAACATGCTGGAGTGCGTCGAAATACTCGCGCCAGTTATCGGGCACGCTGCCGGGGTTGGCGAGGTAGTTTTCGTACATCTCTTCGACATAGGGCGCATTGCCGCCGAAGAGATAAGTGTTGCCTTGATAGGCTGCATAGACGGACGAAGCCGTCGAGTTGGAACTCATAATCCGCTGACCTCCGTTTCCCTTAGGGAAACATTAGCTGGTTAAAGCTGGTTGATTAACCTTCCGCAACACGGCTGGACCGATTAGCGGATGCGACTGTGGCAGGAAGGGCCTTCAGAAACAGACCAGATTGTGCCACCGAACTGTGACAGCGGAAAGACCGTGGTTATGCGTATCTTGAATGGACCGTCTTTTTTACCTGCCCTCACACACCTTCACACACTCTCACCCGCCCTCACACGCACGGCATTGACAGTGGATGCAGCTGAATGACAGCTGTTTGACAGATTGGGGCGAAAACTCAGGCGGCAAGGCCTGGGTCGCCGGCCACGCCCAGCAGCTTTGGCGTGTTGGGCTTGACGGGTTTGATGACTTTCTGGGCCTTGAGGTAGCTCTCCACCACGTCCCAGACCGGCGGGCCGGCGTTTTTGCTGGCTTCGGCCACCGGCGCCCAGCCAGCCACCTTGTAGGTCTTGCCGGCCTCAATGAGCTTGCCGCCCAGGCGCATGTCCTGGATGCGTTCACCCATCTTGGCGCCGGGCTCGCAGGTATAGGTGAGGCCACCCACGCGCACCATGTCGCCGCCCTGCTGGTAATACGGGTCGGGGTTGAACAGGTTGTCGCCCACGTCCTCCAGGATGGTCTTGATCATGTCGCCGCGCATGTCGGTCAGCGTGGTCCAGGGATAGCTGATGGCGGTCTGGTCCATCACATGCTCGCGCGTAATGGCCTGGCCTGGTAGCAGCGAGGTACCCCAGCGAAAGCCCGGCGAGAACGCGATCTCGGCGCCGCGCACCTTCATCAGCGCATCCAGGATGAGCTGGTCGAAACTGCCGTTGAAATTGCCGCGGCGGTACAGCGTGCCCTCCGTCACCGCCAGTTTTTCGTCGAGTTTGGCGCTGTAAGGCGCCCTCACCTTGGCGATCAGTTCGTTCATGGCCGCGTCGGCCGGCAAAAGATTGGCGAACACCGGCAGCAGGCGGTAGCTGAAGCCGGCTACCTTGCCTGCCTTGACGTCAAGGTCCAGCACCCCGAGGAACTTGCCGTTGCTGCCGGCATTGGTCACGATGGTCTGGCCGCCCGGATTTTTGACGATGACGGGCACCGGCACACCGTCGTGGGTGTGGCCGCCCAGGATGGCATCGATGCCGGTCACGCGCGAGGCCATCTTGAGGTCCACGTCCATGCCGTTATGGCTCAGCAGCACCACGGCCTGTGCGCCTTTGGCACGGGCCTCGTTCACGGTTTCCTGCATCTCGCTTTCGCGGATGCCGAAAGTCCAGTTGGGCGTGAGCCAGCCCGGGTTGGCGATAGGCGTGTAGGGAAACGCCTGGCCGACGATGGCAACGGGCACGCCGTTCATTTCCTTGATCACATAGGGCTTGAACACCGGGTCGCCGAAGTCGCTGGTCTTGACGTTCTGCGCGATGAAGTCGACCTTGCCGGCGAAGTCCTGCTCGACGATCTTCTTGATGCGCTCCTCGCCGTAGGTGAAATCCCAGTGGCCGGTCATCACGTCCACGCCGAGCAGCTTGGCAGCGTCCACCATGTCCTGGCCCTGCGTCCAGAGCGATGTTGCGCTGCCCTGCCAGGTGTCGCCACCATCCAGCAGCAGGGCGCCCGGTCGCCCGGCCTTGAGCTGCTTGACCAAGGTTGCCAGGTGGGCGAAACCACCCACCTTGCCGTACTGGCGGGCGGCGCGCTCGAAGTCAAGAAAGGTCAGCGCATGGGCCTCGGGTGTGCCCGACTTCAGGCTCGCCGCCTTGAGCAACTGCTCGCCCACCAGGTGCGGTACCTGTCCGCGCATGGCTCCCACACCCAGGTTGACAGAGGGTTCACGGAAGTAAGTCGGCAGCAGCTGGGCATGGCAATCGGTCATGTGCAGCAGGTGGACATTGCCGCTGCGCGGCACTTCATACAGGCCGGCAGCCTGGGCAGCACTGGCTTCGCGCTGCAGCGGAAACCCGGCGGCCAAGGCGGCCGCCATGACACTTGTGAACTCGCGGCGGGAAAGATTCATGGCGGTAAACATCCTGCCCGGTGCGCCAGGCATGCTTTCAGTTTGCGGTCAATATGGGCGCGCCGAAGCGCGGCCGCTTATTTGTTGACGGGCGAGTTCGGGTCCAGCAGCAGCGCCATCAGGTCGCGGATCTGCTGCTCATTGAGGATGGACGCATGGCCGAACCGGGGCATGTCGGAACAGGCGTTATAGGCCTTGGCGTTCCACAGCTTGCCCCAGGTGTAATCGATGATGGGCTTGCTCTCGGGCGAAGCCGGATTGCTCACGCCGCGCAGCTTGCCGTAGTTGTAGAGGCTGGGACCAATCGAGCCGAAAGACAGCTCGGCCTTGCTGATCTGGTGGCAGTTGTAGCAGCTGCCGCCATTGGCCTCGCCGGGCTTGTCGCTCCAGGTCAGGCCCCGGCCGTTCTGTGCGATTTTTTCGCCTTCGCTCCAATTGCCGAGGTATTTGCCGTCCGAAGGCAGCTTCACGGTCTTCAGGTTGGCCTCTTCAATGGACTTGGCGAGTTTCTCGTCCAGCGGCTTGCCGGCCGCTTCGGAACAGGCCTGGTTGGAGGCGTCCAGTGCCAGCCGGTCCATCTTGGCGATGCCTTGCTCACGGAAGGAGCTCTTGAGCACCTGCTGGGTGGCTTCATCGACCTGCTGGGCCGTGGGCGCAGTGGCGCAGCTGGACAGGAAAAAGGCCGCAAAGGCCAGGCCCGCCGCGGACAGCGTTGCTCGTGTGTGTGAGGTATTCATGTTGATTCCCGTGCCGGATTAACGTTTCAAGGCGGGCGCGATCGAAGCGCCACCCTTGCTGTTGACGCCCATAAACACGCCCAGGGCGATGGTGGCGTCGGAAGCGTAGCCCGGGAAGGGGAAGCGCTGCTGCCGGTAGCAGTCGTTCAGGCGCCGCTGCATGCTCCACAGGTCGCCGCTGGAAACGCGGTAGGCCGGCCAGGCGCCGAAGCCGTTGCCGGCGCCGGGCTGCTTGGTCAGGTTGGGCAGGTCCTGCAGGCGCACGCGCTTGTTGTCCTCGCCGTGGCAGGACGCGCAGGAGAAGTCGTAGGGGCCGCCGCGAAGGTAAAACACCTTCTTGCCCACTTCGTACATCAGCTTTTCCTTGGCGTGCGACTGGGGCACATTGAAAGCCATGTCGCGCGACTCGGCCGAGATATAGGCCACCAGCGATTCAATCGATTTCTGTTCGCCTGCGCCAAAGGGGGTCTTGGCGATTTCGGCGGCGCTGAAGCCCTGCAACTGCTCCATGCAGGTCAGCAGGCGCGACTCCAGGTCCTGCACGCGCTGGGTGTCGGCAAAGAAACGCGGCAGCTCGACAAAAGCGCCTTTGACCACGCCCGGGCCCTTGCCCAGGTCGCACTTTTCAAGCGAGGCGTTTTTGGGGCCGCGCGCCTGTTTCCAGAGGGCCTCGCCCTTGGCCTCATACAGCTCGGCGGGGTTGCCGTCGGCCAGCATGGCACGGTACTCGGCAATGCCTTCAGCCGTGCTTTTTTGCGCCGCCGCCGGCAGTGGCAAGACGGCTGTGGCGGCCAGGGCCGCCAGCCCAAACAGGCTCAATTTCATCGTGGTCTCTCCTCAAATATCGTTGTGGGCGGCCAGGGCCGCGGCGCGCAAACCGGTGTGGAACTCAGGAGATGACGGCCTCATCGGTCCGTTTGTCGCCATGGTTGTCGGTCCAGCTGACCGCGATCTTGTCGCCGGCCTTGCCGCCCTTGAAACTGAACTGCACAAACGGGTTCTTGGACACGGCCGTGCCCCATTGGGCGCTCATGACGGTCTTGCCATTCCAGGTGGCGCTGATGCTCTGGATGAACCAGGCCGGCACGGTCTTGCCGGCGGCGTCCTTGCGCTGGCCGCTTTCCATTTCATGGCTCACGAGCACACGCACCGTGGTTTTATCGCCTTGGGCCTGCGCCCGGATTCGCATGGGATCTGACATTTGTTTCTCCTGATTTCAAGCTGGGGTGTATCGGGGGTGCGCAAGCGAATCAACCGCCGCAGCCGCCGAGCGTGACCTTCACTTCCTTCACCGCATAGAAGTATTTGTCGCCGGCCTTGGCCAGCGCATAGACATTGGAGGACTGCCCCATCTTGAGGTTGGTCGAGACATTGGCGTCGGTGCCGGCCGGGATGTCGAACATGGCGGCCAGCGCGCTCGGATTTTTTTCGACAACAAGCGCGATCTGGGTGGTGTTTGCGATGTTGCTCTGGGCGCCCACGCGCACCACATTGCCGTTTTCGGCGATCTCGGGGGCTTGCAAAAGCAGATCCTTGCTTTCGACCGGCGCGCTGGTCGCGCCCATGGCCTTGGCCGCGTCGGCCAGGGACTTGCTTTCAAAAGCAGCCTTGTTCCAGCCCGGGGCGTTTTGCGCATAAGCCGGGCTCAAACCTGAAGCGGCTGCCAGTGCCAGAGCTGTAGCGCTTGAGCTGCTGGCCAAAAAATCACGACGTTCCATGGTTGAACTCCTCTTTATATAACTTCAATGTCTTAAAACTTAGTCCGATTGGACACCAAAACCTCAAAACTCCGGGAGGGTATTTCTCCCAAGCATCCTCAAAAAAAAACTTTGCCGACCCGAGCTTCCTATTTCGCCGCGCCCTGCGCCAGCCATTGGGAAATTTGTGCCGATTCGGCCGCGCTCAAAGCCTGCGGCGGCATGGGGATGGAGCCCCAGGCACCCTGCCCGCCCGACTTGATTTTGCCCGAGAGGTAATTCACCGCGTCGGCGCGGTCCTTATATTTGTTGGCTATATCCTTGAACGAAGGCCCCACCAGCTTGGTGTCCATGCCGTGGCAGCCCACGCAGGCATTTTTCTGCAGCAGCGGCATCACGGACGCAGCGGAAGCGGCCGAAGCGGCCGTTTTCACCACGGCTGCCACCGGTGCCGCGGCAGGCGCCTTTTCCCCTTGCACCACGACGCCGCTGGATGGCACCCCCGCCGCCGAAGCAGGCCTGGTTGTGTCCACACCGCGGCTTTCGCCAACCAGGCGGGACTGCTCGGCCAGGTTGCCATGGGCGTTGCGCGCATAGTCCGGCAAAAAGCTTTTGATCACCACCTCGGTCTTGCAGTTCACCATGCAATTCGAACCCTGCACGTCGGGCCTGGCGGTACCGCCCAGCTCCCTGCCCGGCCACATCGCATGCGCGGTCGTCATGCCGTTGCGATTGGGCAGGCGGGCCTGCACTTCGCGGATGTTGCTGTCCGACAGCGTGAAGTCTTCCGGCAGCACATTGCCCAGGAACAGGATGTAGGCCGTCGCGGCATAGACCTCGTCGGGGGTCAGCGTCTTGGGCGCGGTCCAGGGCATGGCGCGGTTGATGTAGTCCCACAGGGTGGACAGCGTGGACACCTTCATCAGCGTGGTGCGGTTGGGCTGGTTGGCGCCCGGCATCAGGCCGTCGACCCGGCCGCTCTTGATGTCCTGTGCCGTGGTGCCGCCGGCAATCGGCGTGAACACCTCGGACGATTCGGCAAAACTGCCATGGCAGGAAGCGCACTGCGCTTCCCACAGCACCTCGCCTTGCTTCACCGAGCCCTGCCCCTTGGGCAGGCCCTTGAAATCGGGGCGCACGTCGATGTCCCAGGCCTTGACCTCGGCGGGCGTGGCGGTCCTGCCGATGTTTGCCAGCGCCGTCAGCCGCGCGGACGTCTGGGCTTGCGCCTGCGCAAAGCCCGTGCCTGCGGTGTACAGGCCGGCAATCAATACCAGCAGCGCGCCGCGAGCGTGTTTAAACCTGGACATTTTTCACCTCGCCGTTTTCTTCCAGCGACCAGGACTGGATGGCGTTGTTGTGATAGATGCTGCGCGAGGCGCGCACCTTGCGCAGCTCGTTGTAGCTGGGCTGGATCTGCCCGGTTTCGTCCACCGCGCGGCTCTGGAAGATGGCCGGCTTGCCGTCCCAGATGAAGTCGGCATTGAAGCGCGTGAGGCATTTGGCCAGTACCGGCCCCTCCAGCCGCGCCTGCGTCCAGTTACGCCCGCCGTCCGCCGACACATCGACACGGCGAACCTTGCCGCGGCCGCTCCAGGCCAGACCCGTGATGTTGTGGAAGCCCTTTTGCAGCAGCACCTGGCCGCCGCTGGGCGAGGTGACCACGCTTTTGACTTCCTGGATGCTGGTGTACTGCCGGTGCAGGCCGCTGGGCTGCAGGTCCACGTAATGGATGGTTTCGTCCTTGGCGCCGTAGGGCATGTCGCCCACTTCGATGCGGCGCAGGTACTTGACCCAGCTCACGCCCTGCACACCGGGGACGATCAGGCGCAGCGGATAGCCGTTTTCAGGCCGCAACATTTCGCCGTTCTGCCCATAGGCAACCAGCACCTCGCCGCTCATCACCAGGCTCATCGGAATGGTGCGCGTCATGCTGGAGCCATCGGCTCCTTCGGCCAGGATGAATTTGGCGCGCTTGAGGTCGGCCCCGCACAACTCCAGCAAGGTGCGCAGCGGCACACCGGTGAATTCGCTGCAGCTGAGCATGCCGTGGGTGTATTGCACCGTCGGGACGGCGGCATTGCCCCATTCCATGCCGGTGTTGGCGCCGCACTCGATGAAGTGCATGCGGCTCACGCTGGGCAGGCGCATCAACTCGTCTATATTGAAGACCATGGGCCGCTTGAGCATGGCCTCGTCAGAGCCGTTGAGCATCAGGCGGTGCTTGGAAGGGTCTATGTCCCACCAGCCCTGGTGGTGCCGCTCAAAGTGCAGGCCGCTTGGCGTGATGATGCCGAACAGGCCTTGCAAGGGACAAAAACTCACGCTGGCCTGGCTCACGCGCGTGAGCCCCGGGCTTTCGCGGCGCTGCAGGTTTTTCTCGAATTCGCTCGGCAGGCCATAAGCGCGCGCGGCCACCGGCTGGCCCAAGCCTTTGCTGTGCGGCGGAAGGTTCAGGATCTCGGGCTCACCCTCGGCGGCGGCCTGCGCAGCAGCTTGGCCTGCAGCCAGGGTGCCTGCGGCCGCGGCGGCGAAAGCACCGGCCAGAAAGCCGCGGCGTCCCGCCTTTACATCTTGTATTTGCTCGCGCGTCAGGAAATTTTCGGGTGCGCGCTGTATGAATCGGCTCAGCATGGATGGCGTCCTCAAGTTCAGGCGTCCAACATGCCGGAGCGCGGCGACAGGCTTTCCGCCGGCGACATCGCGCCCGGCTCGTCCAGCTCAATGGCGATCTGGGTGCAGACGCTGCGGCACAGCGCCACGGCTTTTTCGCTTTGCACCCGGTAAATCACCTGCGTGCCTTCCCTGCGTTTGGCCAGCACGCCGGTACGGTACAGCACGGCCAGGTGCTGCGAGAGGTTGGGCTGCGTGGTGTCGATCTCGGCGAGGAGCTCGTTGACCGATTTTTCCCGCTCGCACAGCGCGCTGAGAATGCGCAGGCGCATGGGCGTCGCCAGCACACCAAAGAGCTCGGCCGCCAGTTCAAACACCCGGCCTCGTTCAACCTGCGCACTGGCCTGAATCATCTCGTCCATCGTCGCTCCTAGTGACTTCTTCTTAATATAAGTGATGACTAATATTATTCATGCAATCAAGGGCGCCAGACCCCGTAAATACCCTTGACCCCCCCTGAAACTGGTGAATATCACCAAGGCAGTGCTCTCCCCCCGAAAAGGTGTTGCCGCATCGCACTTCCACCCTCTGACGCAGGTGTAATAAAGCCCTGAAATACGCCAGCGCGTGATATAAAACTTTTGTTGCTTACGGGTTGTTACCTGGGATCTTTATAAAATAATACTTATGTATTCAAAACACAAACTCTTCGCGGGCGGCGTCATTCTCCTGTTGGCGGGCTTGGCGAACGGCCTGGCCCATGCCGAAGTCGACGCACTGGTCACCAACGCACGCACCCTGTTGGACCAGAGCCAGGCACAAAAAGCCTTTGACCTGCTGGAGCCGCAAGAAGCTGCCCGCGCGGGCGACCCTGACTTCGACACCGTGCTCGGCATTGCCGCCAACGAGACCGGCCAGTACACGCGTGCGGTATTCGCCCTGGAACGCGTGCTCGCCGTGCAACCCAGCAATTCACGCGCACGCGCCGAACTCGGCCGTGCGCTGTTCTCCGTCGGCGACACCAAGGCCTCCCGCCAGGTATTGCTGGAAACAAAGCAGGACAACATCCCCGCGGAAGCCGCCGCCACCATCGACCAGTTCCTGCAGGCCATAGACCGGACAGAGGAAGCCGCCCGCTCGTCAGTCAAACCCTTCGTGGAAGCCAGCATCGGCTATGACACCAACATCAACAGCGGCCCCGGCAACCCCAATGTGGCCGTACCCGCATTCGGCGGCCTGATCTTCACGCTGAACCCCGCCGGCGTCGAAACCAAGGACGCATTCATGAGCCTGGGCGGCGGACTGTCGGCACGCTATGTGGTGGACCCGCGCTGGTCGCTGATCGGCAACGTTTACGGCAACGCGCGCGTCAACAGCAAGTACAACGACTTCAATACCGGCCAGGTCGACGTCAATTTCGGCGCCAGCTACCGCTATGACAAGCACGAGTTCTCGGGCGTGGTGCAGGCCGGCACCTACACCGTCGCCGGCTCGCGTGCCCGCGACCAGCAGGGCCTTGTCGGCGAATGGACCTACCGCATCGACGGTTTCCGCCAGTGGAGCACCTACATCCAGTGGGGCGACCTGAGCTACCCAGGCCAGTCGCTGCGCGATGCGACCCGCACGGTGGTAGGCACGTCCTATGCCCACGCCTTCCGCGACAGCAATATCGTGGTCTTCGGCGGCGGCTATGTCGGGACGGAAAAAGAGCGCGCCGCCGGTGTGCCGCACCTGGGCCATGACCTCGTCGGCCTGCGCACCGGCATCCAGAAAACCCTTTCGGACGCGATGGCACTCTTCGGCAGCCTTGCTTATGAAGACCGCAAATACGGCGGCGCCGATCCGCTCTTCCTCGTCACCCGCCATGACAAGCAGTGGAACCTGAACCTGGGCTTGAACTGGGTGCCCGCCAAACTGTGGCGCGTCACGCCCCAGCTGGCCCTGACCTCGGTGAAATCCAACGTCGCGATTTCCGACTACAGGCGCACCCTGTTCTCGGTCACGGTACGCCGCGATTTCTGAGCTTCATCCCGACTGAACCGAATTCAACCCGCTCTCACGATAGCCCCCATGAAAACCAGACGGGAATTTCCCCTCAAACGTGCCGCCCTTTCGGTCGTGGTCGCGGCGGCATTTCCCGCTCAATCCTTCGCCGCCGGCTCGGCTGGTGTGGCCCAGTTCATCGCGGGCGACGTCAACGTACTGCGCGCCAACGGCAAGACCGAGGCGTTGGCCAAAGGCAAGCCGCTTGAAAGCGGTGAATCCATCCTGACAGGCAATGGCGGTCGCGCCCAGGTGCGGTTTTCCGACGGCGGCCTGGTGTCCCTGCAGCCCAATACCGAATTCAAGATAGCGAACTACGTCGACGAAGCCGACCCCAAGCAGGACCGCTTCCTGGTCGACCTGCTGCGCGGCAGCATGCGGGCCATCACCGGCCTGATCGGCAAGCGCAACCGCGAGAACTACAAAGTCACCACCACCACAGCCACCATAGGCATACGCGGCTCCGGCTTCAGCGTGGGCTACAACCCCGACGGTTCGCTGGGCGTGACGACCGAGCTGGACGCCATCGAGGTCTGCAATGCCGGCGGCTGCGTGGGCCTGACGGCCGGCGAATCGGTACGGGTCATCAACAGCTCCGAAGCCCCCGTGCGCACCAATGTACGGGCCAACGTGCCGACGCCTCCGCCGACCCAGGAAGCGGTCGTGGCAGGCAACCAGACCACGTCCGACGGCAAGCCCGCCATCGTTACCGTCGCGACGCCCGTCAAGCAGGTGTTCACCGACCTGGCCACGGCAGTGGCCTTCAACGACAACGCGGGCAACCCGCTGGTTGAAAGTTACTACCCCGAGGCTGGCTCAGCCGTGCTGACCAGCTTCCTCAGCGGCAAACCCATTGATTTCGACAGCTTGGACAGCCGAAATGTCCTGACCCAGTTCCGCAGCGCGCCAGCTGGCACCGTGATGGAGAAAGGCGCGCTGGGCGTGCCGTCAGACCCCGACTTCGTCGGATGGGGCAGCTGGGTGAGCGGGCAGAAAATCGTCGCGGGCTCCGCCGCCACGATCGAATCCGTGCACTTCGTGATGGGCCGGCCGACGCCGGCAGCCCAGATGCCCGCCGACAACATGCAGGGCACTTACCAGCTTGCCGGCGGCACCGCTTATTCCAGCGCGCTGGGTGCGGGCCAGCTGGTCAGTGGTTCACTGGTCGCCAATTTCGGCGCCTTCAGCCCGGGCCAGGGCTATGGCAGCCTGAATCTCACCACGCGCTTCGGCGGCAATGACTATGGCATCAGCAGCAGCTTCGACATCAACAACTCGAAAGTCACCGGCAGCTCAGGTACGAATGTGACCGGCTTTTTCACCGGAAACAATGCCAGCCGCGCCGCACTGGTCTACACCGCACCGTCGGTGACGGGAGCCGGCCCAAGCGCGGGACAGGTTTCGGGCGCGGCCGTTTTCCAACAGACCAACCTGGTGACCGCTCCCCCCCTGTAAGCGGGGCCACCTCTTCCTTAGCCCCACCACAGCCCAGTGCGCATCACTTAAAAAATACCGGAGAACCCAATGACATCGCACATCAAGCTCCAACAAACCGTCCTGGCCATGGCGCTGGCCGCCATTTACCCCCTGCAGGCCTTCGCCGCGCCTTCCGCGGGCGTGGCCCAGTTCATCACGGGCGATGTCAACGTCCGTCGCGCGGACGGCGGTACCGTGGCCTTGACCAAAGGCAAGGACATCGAAAGCGGCCAGGCCATCCTGACCGGTGCCAGCGGCCGCGCGCAGGTGCGCTTCACCGACGGTGGCCTGGTTTCCCTGCAACCCAACACCGAATTCAAGGTCGCTAACTATGTCGACAAGGCCGATCCCAAGGAGGACCGCTTCCTGGTGGACCTGTTGCGCGGCAGCATGCGGGCCATCACCGGCTTGATCGGCAAGCGCAACCGCGAGAACTACAAAGTTACCACCACCACCGCCACCATCGGCATACGCGGCTCCGGTTTCAATGTGGGCTACAACCCGGACGGTTCACTGGGTGTGACGACCGAACTGGACGCCATCGAGGTCTGCAATGCCGGCGGCTGCGTGGGCCTGACGGCCGGCGAATCGGTGCGGGTGATCAACAACACGGATGCGCCGGTACGCACCAATGTGCGGGCCAGCGTCCCCACGCCTCCTCCGGAACGCGAGCCGGTGAACGTGGGCGACAAGGTCAACACCACCGGCGGGGCCGCCATCGTCGAAACACCAGTCACGCCTGCGGCCGACCCCAACACCGGTACCTTCACCAATCTGACAGCCGTCGCGCATTACCACATACCACCCGTCACCTCCGACCCCAACGGCAGCTTCACCGGCCCGGTGGCCTCCGCTTCCGTCGTGATGAACACCGGCAAGGTCAGCGAGTTCGAGTCCAGCGGCAACGTCTTCAAGCCCACGGTCAACACGGCGGCCGGCTCCTTCGGCTCCATGGCCACCAATGATTTCATCGGTTGGGGCAACTGGGCCACGGCCACGAAAAACTCCTCCACCAACCTCGCCCAGCTGCACTACATCGTCGGCCAGGCCACGCCGGTGCTGCCCACCACCGTGGGCATTTCCAGCTATACCCTGGTTGGCGGCTCGGCGCCCACCAGCTACACCGGTACCAGCGGAACGCTCAACAGCGCAACCTTCACGGTCAACTTCGACCCGGTCCAGCCCGGCGGGCCCATGCTCAGCGTGAACATCAATACATCATTCGGCAACGTGGTGGAAAACTTTGTGTACTTCTCCAGCTCCAGCTTCTCCAGCGGAAGCGGCGCCGTCAAGGGCATGTTCACCGGGCCCAACGCCAACCGTGCCGGCCTGATCTACACCGGCTCGATTTCGCCGGCTGGCTCGTATTCAGGATCCGCCATCTTCCAGGCGCCTTAGGAACCTGTTCACGGCCTAAACGGAGCCGAGGTAAAACGCCATCTCGCGCTGCGTGGCTTCGGGGCCATGCACGACAAGCGCCAGCGCCCTGCCCGCCTCGCCCATCTGCCGGCACAGCCCGGCGTCGCCTGCCAGCTGCATCACCGCGTCATAGGCCTCTTCCTGCGACTGGAACAGCAGGCCGGACACCCCGTGCTCCATCACTTCGGCATAGCCGCCACGGGCATGGGCCACCACCGGCAGGCCGGCCGCCATGGCTTCCACCACCACCCGGCCGTAGGCTTCCGTGGAAGCGCCTGTGCGGTAGAAAAAACCGTCGAGTGAGCGGTAGAAATCGGCCGCGCTCTCGGCGCCCGCGGGCAACAGCTCAATTCCCTCGACGCCTTCCAGCGCCGCCGACATGCAGGTCCCTCCCATGATGCGCACCCTCAAGCCGCGGCTGGCCAGCATTCGGTACAAGGACGGGTCTTCCGGGTGATGTTTGTCCGGCGCGTCGCGGCTGACGCGGCCCACGGTAAAGGGCCGCTTTGTTGCATGCGCGAACCGGTCTTGCGCCACAGCCAGAAAGGGCTGCAGGTCCATCAGGCTGCGCGCGATGCGCCCGGGCAGGCCCACGCTGAGCTGCAGCATCCTGGAGACAAACACCAGCTCCGGATCCAGGCCCGTGCTGTCGCGCAAGGCTTCCATCGTGGCAAACAGCTGCGCATGGTTGGCCAGGTTGTAGAACAGGATGATTTTTTCGAAGCCCGCATACTTGAGCCAGATGCCGGGCCGCATGTGCACACCGGCAATCAGCAGCGTGCCGCCCCGGGGAAACTGCTGGGCAAAGGGCTGTATCGTCGCGATGCCCTGGCCCGCATAACTCGGGTGCGGCGGCACATCGGACCAGAGCTTGACCGGCCGCCGCCCCTCCAGCAACCGGCGTATGTCCAGCAACTCGCGCTCCGCGCCCGTGAAGGCCTCGCTGAAACGACCAAGCAGGTGCAAGGTGGAAGGCTGTGCGGAAGAGGCATTCATGACAGTCATGCTGCGCCGATTATCTCTGCGATCTCCGGTTGATACAGAGGCCGCTGCCACATAATCCGGGCTATGCACAACACGCCCCCGGACACCCCGCAGGACAGCCCAGGCTGGATGCAACGCGGCGCGCAACTGCATGCCGAGGGCCGGCTCGAGCAAGCCCTGATCGCTTTCGAGCAGGCCTCGGCACTGGCTCCCGAAGACGTCAACGCCGCCTCGGCCTGCGCCACGCTGCTGGCCATGCTCTCCCGGCCGGTGGCCGCGTACAAGGCGCTGCTCTCAGTGGAGGCCTCGCTGCTGCAGACCGCGGACGGCGCGGCCAACCTGGCCATTGCCGCCGAGAGCTGCGGCGACCTCGCCCGCGCCAGCATCGCCTACCAGCGCGCGCTGACACTGGACCCGGCGCATGCACGCGCCCTCAACAACGTCGGGCTGATGGCCGCCGCGCAAAGCCAGTGGGAAGCTGCGCTCGACTGCGCGCGCAAATGCCTGGCGCAGGACCCAGGCCACGCGCCCTACCACGTCAACCTCAGTGACTACCTGTGCGGCGCCAGGCGCTACGAAGAGGCGCTGGACGTGCTCGAAGCCGCGGCCCTGCGTTTTCCCGACGACCTGGACATACGCATACGCGGTGCGGCGGTGCTGGCCTTCAGCGGCGATTTCGACAGGTCGCACGAAGCCAGCCAGCGTTTTGACGCCGCCACGCTGGCTTACTTCCAGGACTTCCTGGGCCGCGCCATCGCGCCAGCCTACCTGGACCACAAGCTGCGCCTGCAGCAGGGCGAACTGCCCGATGCGCGGCAGCTCTACTGCGGCCAGGCCTTCGAAGCCATGACCATTTGCGACTGGCGCGACAACGAACGCCTCACGGCCACGCTGCGGCAGATGCTGGAAGAAGCCCTGCAAACCGGCACGCACCGAGACTGGCGCGACGCACAGTTCTACGGCCTGATGCTGGACATGGACGAGAACGAGCTCGCGCAGATGCGCCGGGTGTCGGTCGCCAAGATCAGCGAAAGCCTCAAGTCGGCGCTGCCCCCCTTCGTGCGGCGCACCACACGTGTGGGCCGGCACGACGAGCGCATACAGGTCGGCATGGCCGTGCAAAGCCTGCGCGACGAGCGCCACGCCCACGCGCTCAAACGCCAGCTGGCGCTGCATGACGGCAGCCGCTTCGCGATCCACATCTATTCGCCCACGCGGCATCCCGAGCTCGAGCACGCCGAGATGCTCAAGCCCCACGCCGCCAGCGTCACCGAGATTGCGCACATGTCGGACGTCGAAGCCGCCGGACGCATGCGTCTGGACCAGCTCGACGTCTTTATGGACATGACGTTCGACACCGCCTGGTGCCGGCCCGAAATACCGGAGCTGCGTGTCGCGCCCGTGCAGCTGCGCCAGCTCACCTGGCACCGCCACAACCCGCCGCGGCCCTGCGACTACAACATGTCCGACCGCTTTGTGCACCCTGACGGGCTGGACCTCGCGCCCTTTGGCGCCATCGTGCGCCTGCCGCACACCTGCTGGCTCGCAACCCATGACGAAGCACCCGAAGCAGGCAGGGACAGCCGCCAGCAGGCCGGCCTGCCGGCCGACGCCCTGGTGCTGTGTGCCACCGTGCCCTCAGTGATGCTGGACCCCGCCAGCTTCGCGGCCTGGATGAAAATCCTGCGCTCCCTGCCCGACGCAGTGCTGTGGTTGCCTGCCTATAGCCTCCCGATAGCCGCCAACCTGGTGCGCGAGGCCAATGCCGCCGGCGTGCATGAAAGCCGATTGATCTTCACCCACAGGCTTACGCGCGCCCAGTCCCTGGCCTGCCTGAAACATGCCGACCTGTTCCTGGACACCCTGCGCTTTAACGCCAACCTGGGCCTGGAAGATGCGCTGCGCATGGGCGTCCCAGCCCTGAGCTGCGCGGGTGACAGCATGGCCTCGCGCCTGGGCGGCAGCATCATCCGCGCGGCCGGTTTGCCGCAGTGCGTGGTGGAAAGCCGGCCGGCTTACATCGCCGAAGCCCTGCGCCTTGGGCGCGACCCGCACGCCTTGCAAGCACTGAGGCAGACGCTGCTGGCCGCCAAAGCCGCGGCGCCGCTGTTTGACCTCGCGGCGCGCGTGCGGGAATGGGAAGCAGCCTGGGCCCTCATGGCCGAGCGCTCACGCGCCGGCTTGCCGCCCGCGGCCTTTGACGTGGCGGCCGCTTAGGCGGCGGATTTTCCCGCCGGCACGGGCAATTCGCACACCTCGCCCGTGAGCGCCAGCCCGGCCTCTGCCTTGGCTTCAGCAATGCCCACGGCGCGCGGCAAGGCCACCTGGTTCTTTACCGCCGTGAGTTCGGCCAGGATGGAAATCGCGATCTCGGGCGGCGTCTTGCTGCCAATGTAAAGGCCTATCGGGCCGTGCAGCCTGGCCAGTTCGTCCGGCGTCATATCGAAGTGTTCGGCCAGGCGTTCACGGCGGCGCTGGTTGTTCAGCCGCGAGCCGATAGCGCCCACATAAAACGCCGGCGAGCGCAGCGCCTCCATCAAGGCCAGGTCGTCCAGCTTGGGGTCGTGCGTGAGCGCAATCACGGCACAGCGCGCGTCCAGCTTCATGGCCTGCACCACGTCGTCGGGCATGCCGGTGGCCAGGTTCACGCCGTCGACCTGCCAGCTGTCACGGTATTCCTCGCGCGGGTCGCACACCGTTACCGCGTAGTCCATGCCCTGGGCGATCTGCGCCACAAAGCGCGAGAGCTGCCCTGCGCCGATGATCAACAAACGCCAGCGCGGGCCGTGCAAGGTCACCAGCGCGGCTTCGGACACCTGTATGGACTGACTGGGCTGGGCCGTGCCCAGCGTGACGGCGCCCGTATGCAAATCAAGCCGGCGCGCCACCAGCTCGCCGGCCTGCAGCCGCTGCAGCAGCTCATCGACACAGCTGGCCGCCGACAGCGGCTCTATGGCCAGCTCTATGGTGCCGCCGCAAGGCAGGCCGAAGCGGCGCGCCTCGTCGGCCGAAACGCCGTAGGTGACGATGGCCGGTTTCGCGCGCTCCAGGCCCTCGCGGCGCGCCCGGTCAATCATGTCGTCCTCAATGCAGCCGCCCGACACCGAGCCCACCACCCGGCCGTCCTCGCAGATCGCCAGCATGGAGCCCTCCGGCCGCGGGCTGGAGCCCCAGGTCTTGAGCACCGTGACCAGCTCGCAGCGCAGGCCAGCGGCCAGCCACTGCGAGGAGGTCTTCAGAACTTCGAGGTCTATGTTGTCCATGCACCGGATGCTAGCAGCGCCGCGCCAACCGTACACCCGGCTCAGGCTTTGGCCAGGTTGTCGTTCAGCGGCAAGGTGCGCACCCGCTTGCCGGTGGCCGCAAACACCGCATTGGCCACCGCCGGCGCCACCAGCGCCGTCGCCGGCTCGCCGATGCCGCCGGGCTTTTCGGTGCTGGGCACGATGGTGATGTCCATCACCGGCGATTCATGCATGCGCAGCACCGGGTAGTCGCCGAAATTGGTCTGCTGCACCCGGCCCTTGTCCAGCGTGATCTGGTTGTTCAGCGCGGCCGAGAGGCCAAACACCACGCTGGACTGGATCTGCGCCTGCACCGTGTCGGGGTTGACCATGCGGCCCAGGTCGGCCACCACCGTCATTTTGTGCACCGTGACCTGGTTGTCCTTGACCGACACCTCGGCCACCTGCGCCATATAGGTGTCGTAGCCCTCCATCAGCGCGATACCGCGGCTACGGCCGGCCGGCGGCGGCGTGCCCCAGCCGGACTTGTCGGCCGCCAGCTTGAGCACATTGGCAAAGCGCGGCTGCTTTTCGAGCAGCGACATGCGGTAGGCATACGGGTCCTTGCCTGCGGCCACTGCCATCTCATCGACAAAGCTCTCATTGGCAAACGCATTGAGCGCATGGCTCACCGAGCGCCAGTAACCCACACGTAGCCCGCTGTCGTGGATCACCAGATCGTACTGCGTGTTCGGGATGTCGTAAGGCATCACGCCCGCCTCGGCCATAAAGGGGTCTAGCGTGTCCTTGGGCAGGCCGAAGGCGCGCTGCGTGATGGACTGAGAGGTCACCTTGAAATTCAGCGCCACCGGCTTGCCGTCAGGCCCCAGCCCGGCGGAGAGCTGGTTCACCGCCATGGGCCGGTAGAAATCGTGCGTGGTGTCGTCCTCCCGGCTCCAGAGCAGCTTGACGGGCTTGCCCACCGCCTTGGAGATTTGCGCCGCCTGCACGATGAAGTCCAGCTCCAGCCGCCGGCCGAAGCCGCCGCCCAGGAAAGTCGTCTTCAGCGTGATGTCTTCGGGCTTGAGGCCCAGCGCCGCGGCCACGCTGCCCTCGGCGCCCTGCTGGAACTGCGTAGGGCCTATCAGCAGGATTTTCCCGTTCTGGTAGTCGGCCGTGAAGTTCATGGGCTCCAGCGTCGCATGCGCCAGCAGCGGTGACACATACTCGGCCTTCAGCGTCTTGGCCGCACCCTTCATCGCGCCGGCGGCATCACCCTTGGGCGCCACGATGGGAATCACCTTGCCGCTGTCAGCCGCCTTGCGTATACCGTCCAGCATCTTGGCATTGTCGATGGCCGCGACCGGGCCTTCGTCCCACTGCACCGTCAGCGCCTGGCGCGCCTTGTAGGCATGCCAGTAGCTGTCGGCCACAACCGCCACGCCATCGGGAATCTGCACCACGTCGATCACACCGGGCATGGCCTTGGCCTTGGTGGCGTCAAAGCTGGTCACCTTGCCGCCAATCACCGGGCATTGCTGCAGGCTGGCGTACACCATGCCGGGCAGCTTCACATCAATGCCGAACTCCGCCGTGCCGTTGACCTTCATCGGCGTGTCCAGCCGCTTCGTGGGCTTGCCGACCACGGTGAAATCTTTCGGGTCTTTGAGCGCCACCTTCTCGGGCACCGGCAGTTTCGAAGCTGCCTCGGCCAGCGAGCCATAGGTCGCCTTCTTGCCATTGGGGCCAATGACCATGCCGTTCTCGGCCTTGAGCGTCGATGCATCGACATTCCACTTGGCGGCTGCGGCAGAGACCAACATCATGCGCACCTGGGCACCGGCAATGCGCAGTTTTTCCCAACCATCGCGCACCGAGGTCGAACCCCCGGTGATCTGCGCGCCCAGCAAGGCATTGGTATACACCTTGCCCGGCGGCGCGATCGCGACCTTGATCTTGCGGATGTCGACGTTCAGCTCCTCGGCGATCAGCATGGGCATGGAGGTGTACACGCCCTGCCCCATCTCGGAGCGCGCCGACAGCAAGGTGATGGTGTTGTCATCGGCGATATGCACCCAGGCATTCGGTGTGTAGAGCGTGCCCGCCGCCTGGGTAGCCAGCGGCAGGCCCAGCGTGACACCCACCATCAGCCCACCGGTGACGGCGGACGATGTCTTGAGGAAAGTGCGGCGGTTCGGAGAAGCCAGTGAAATCGTGTTCATCATCGTTCTCCTCAGGCTTTACGCAGGGTGGAAGCGGCATCCTTGATCGCCGCCTTGATGCGCGGATAGGTGCCGCAGCGGCAGATGTTGCCGCTCATCGCCGCGTCGATGTCGGCATCGCTCGGATTCTTGTTGGCATTGAGCAAAGCCGCCGCGCTCATCAACTGGCCCGACTGGCAGTAGCCGCACTGCGGCACATCGTGCTTGATCCACGCCACCTGCAGCGGATGCGTGTTGTTGCGCGACAGGCTTTCGATCGTCGCCACCTTCTGCCCCGCCGCGGCGGACAAAGGCGTCTGGCACGAGCGCACCGGGCTGCCGTTGAGGTGCACCGTGCAAGCGCCGCACAAGGCAGCGCCGCAGCCGAACTTGGTGCCGGTCATGCCCAGCTCATCGCGTATCACCCACAAGAGGGGTGTGTCAGGTTCGGCCTTCACGGAAACGGCGCGGCCGTTCACATTGAGTTTTGTTGTCATCGGGGTCCCCTTGTTTTAAATCACTGCCACCACAGGATCGGGCAGGCCCCGGAAATAACTCGGCTACTACCCGAAGGCCTTGCGCGACTCATGCTACGACTGGGGATGGGGGGGTATCCGGGTAGAAACCCTTGGACGAAACAAAGTGTCGAGAAGTTTTCTCAAGATGAGACAGGCAAAGGCGCGCTCGGCTTGCGCCCCTAAAATCAAGTTCGGTGCCATCACGGCTGAATCACCACAACTTCGAGATCATGATGCTCCGATGCCTGTTGCCAGGAATACTTTTGATTGCATGTGCAGGCTCCAGGGCCCATCGTTCTGCTCTCCTCACCACACCTAGGAGGAAAGAAACCTATACGGCCAAGGCGTGTCTCTTCGTGTGCGGCTTCTTTTTTTCCCTTCAAACGCATGCGTTCTCACTGGTAAGGGTATCCATTTATCTCGACATCCAGTTCGCCCCATTCGCAGTCACACTGCCTGCGAATGAACGGGAAAAAATCAACGCGTTTATTGATCCACTCCGTCACAAGAATTGTGATTTCAATGCGGGCATTGCTATCGGTAGTGCCAGTATTTCCGAAGGCCCACCCTTAGAACGCGAACGCTTGGCATCAGCCCGGGCAGCGTATGTTGTCCAGTTACTCAAACGCTATGACGCGCCCAAAGGACACATGTTCGTCACCACTCGGCAGTCACCTGGCATCGTCCCAAAGGTAGAGCTTGAACTTGAAGGACTTTCCCCCGGCTGCGGAATAGAGGCGGGTGATGTTGAAGAGCAAAAATAAGCAAGTTCACATTCAAAACATCTTGGCACTGGCAACTGTGGCAAGAATGCTATTTCGCCGCCACCCGATCCCGAATCTGCTGTAGCGCCGTCGGGTCATCCATGGTCGTCAAATCCCCCGCATCCCTTCCCTCGCACACCGCTTGAATCGCGCGCCTCAGCAGCTTGCCGCTGCGCGTCTTGGGTAGCAGGCTGACAAAGCGCACCCTGGAGGGCCTTGCCACGGCGCCCAGGTCCTTGTCCACTCTGCCCATGATCTCGCCTTCGAGCTTGAGCGCGGCGGCGGCGTCCTGCAGCACGGCTGCGTCCTTGGGCACGGCAAAGGCCATGGCGACCTGGCCCTTGAGTTGATCGGCCACACCGACCACGGCCACTTCGGCCACTTGCGGGTGGCCTGAGATGCTTTCCTCGATCTCGCGCGTGCCCAGGCGGTGGCCGGCCACGTTGATGACGTCGTCGGTGCGGCCCAGGATGAAGTAGTAGCCGTCTTCATCGCGTATGCCCCAGTCAAAAGTGCTGTAGACCATCTTGCCGGGCACGCTCTTCCAATAGGTGTTGACGAAGCGCGCGTCGTCCTTCCAGATGGTTTGCATGAAGCCCGGCGGCGTCGGGCCTTCAATCACGACCACGCCTTTCTCGTTGGGCTGGGTCAACTCCTCGCCGGTGGACTCGTGCAGGATCTTGACCTTGTAGCCGTACATGGGCACGCCGGGGCTGCCGAACTTGCTGGGCTTCTTTTCCACGCCGTTGGCGATCGTGATGATGGGCCAGCCCGATTCGGTCTGCCAGTAGTTGTCGATGATGGGCACGTTCAGGCCCTCGCTGATCCAGCGCGCCGTGGGTTCGTCCAGCGGCTCGCCGGCCAGGAAGAAGGCGCGCAGGCTGGAGAGGTTGTGTTTTTTGAGCAGCGCCGGATCCTGCTTTTTAAGAACGCGCACGGCGGTGGGCGCACTGAACATTCCGGTCACCTTGTATTTCTCGACCAGGCTCCACCAGATGGCGCCGTCGGGCTGGCCATCCATGCCGCGCGTGGGCAGGCCTTCGTACATGATGGTGGCCATGCCGGCGATCAACGGGCCGTAAACGATGTAGCTGTGCCCCACCACCCAGCCGATGTCACTGGTGGAAAAATAGGTTTCACCGGCGCGGCCGTCGAAGATGTGCTTCATGCTGGCGGCCAGCGCCACGGCATAACCGCCGGTGTCGCGCTGCACGCCCTTGGGCTTGCCGGTGGTGCCGCTGGTATAGATGGTGTAGCTGATGTCGGCGGAGTCCAGCCACTGGCAATGCACCTGGGCATGCATGTATTTGGCGCGCAGGTTTTCCCAGTGCAGGTCGCGCCCATGCACCAGCGGCATGGGCGCCAGGCCGCGGTCTACCAGCAGCACGGCTTCAGGCTGGTGCTTTGAAAGGCGAATGGCTTCGTCGAGCAAAGGCTTGTAGGCCACCACCTTGCCGCCGCGCGAACCGGCGTCGGCGCTGATGATGACGCGCGGCGTCGCATCGTCGATGCGCGAGGCCAGGGAGCCGCTGGCAAAGCCACCAAACACCACGCAGTGGATCGCGCCTATGCGCGCACAGGCCAGCATGGCAAAGGCGGCTTCGGCAATCATGGGCATGTAGATGAGCACGCGGTCGCCTTTGACGACGCCCATGGCCAGCAGGCTGGCGGCCATGCGCTGCACCTCGGCGTGCAGCTCGCGGAAGGTGTAGGTTTTTTCAACACCGGTTTCGCTGGAAACGTAGATCAGCGCGGCCTGGTCGGGCTTGTCCTTGAGATGTCGGTCGACCGCGTTGTGGCACAAATTGGTCTGCCCGCCCTCGAACCATTGCACAAAGGGCGGCTCGTCGTCATTGCAGACGCGGGTGAAGGGCTTGTGCCAGTCGATGAGTTTGGCCTGTTCGGTCCAGAAGGCTTCGGGTTGGTCTATGGACTGGCGGTAGAAGTCTGCGTAGCTGGTCATCGTCTTTGTCTCCGTTTTTGAGGATGTAGGCCTCGTTTTTTTTCATTGTTACCTCACCGTTCGGGCTGAGCTTGGCCTGTCCTGAGCTTGTCGAAGGGTCGAAGCCCTTCGACAAGCTCAGGGCGAACGGGTGGTAAGCGAGCGGCTTGCGAGTAATAAGCGAGTGGCCTGTCTCTGTCTAGATTTTGACGACCACTCGGCCGCGCACCTTGCCCGACATCAAATCCGCAGCCTTTTCAGCGGCGCGGGCCAAGGGCACCTCCTCCACCATGGCTTCCAGTTTGGCCGGGGCCAGGTCTCGGGCCAGGCGCTCCCAGGCCTGCTGGCGTTTGGCCAGCGGCGCCATCACGCTGTCGATACCCACCAGCGTCACACCGCGCAGGATAAAGGGCATCACGGTCGCCGGGAAGTCCGCGCCCTGGGCCAGGCCGCAGGCCGTGACCACGCCGCCGTAGCGGGTCTGCGCGCAGGCATTGGCCAGGGTGTGCGAGCCCACGGCGTCCACCACTGCGGCCCAGCGCTCTTTCTGCAGGGGCTTGCCGGGCGCAGCAAGTTCGGCCCGGTCAATGATGCTGCTGGCGCCCAACTGCTTCAGATAAGCCCCCTCACTCACCTTGCCGGTGGCCGCCACCACGGTGTACCCCAGCTTGCCTAACAACGCGACAGCCACGCTGCCCACACCGCCGGTAGCGCCGGTGACCAGCACCTCGCCGTCGCCGGGTTTGACGCCATGCTGCTCCAGGGCCAGCACGCTAAGCATGGCGGTATAGCCAGCCGTGCCTATGGCCATGGCCTGGCGCGTGCTGAAGGCTGCCGGCAGCTTGACCAGCCAGTCGCCCTGCAGCCGGGCGCGTTCGGCCATCAAGCCCCAGCGCGTTTCGCCCAGGCCCCAGCCGTTGTGCACAAATCGGTCGCCGGACTCCCAGCCCGCGTGGGTCGACTCCAGCACGGTGCCCGCCCCGTCAATGCCCGCCACCATAGGCCAGTTGCGCACCACCGGTCCCTTGTTGGTGATGGCCAGGCCGTCCTTGTAATTGAGGGTGGAGTATTCGACCTGCACCAGCACGTCGCCGGGGGGCAGCTGCGCTTCGTCGGTGTCAGCGAGGGCGGCCAAGAAACCAGCGTCGGACCTGCTCAGTTGAAGGGACTTGAACACGGCTTGTCTCCGTAAATTAGACGTACAGGATAGGCGGAAAGCGGCGAAAGAGCCGAATCCGACCGGAAACTGAATTCTTAATTATGGATAATGGGCTTTCAGCAGCCTGACGCGCAGTACCGGCCTTCGTTCCTGAACCTTCGTGTAATAACCGAATGCCTGACGAGGACAAGGAACGGTGGGCTGTCCAACCGCGGCGGCGCGCACGGTTCACATTGGCAGTTCAGTCCAGGCTCACATCTCGCCGCCTGGATAGCCGTGTTATTCCTACGGCCCACGTTGGCCGCTGACACGCTTCTCAAGAATCACCAGGGCAATGCCGCCCAGAACAGCCACGGAGGCCAAAAGCAGGCGCAGGGTGATGGGCTCACCCAGCAAGGCGGCGCCGCCCAACGCGGCTATCACCGGAACGCTGAGCTGCACCGTGGCCGCGCTGGTGGCTTTCAGGGCAGGAAGCGCGGTGTACCAGATGATGTAGCCAATGGCCGACGTCAAGGCGCCCGAGGCCAGCGCATACAAAAGGCCCTCCGCATCGACCGCCATGTAGCCTGCCATCAGCAGGCTCAATGCCAGTGCAATGGGCGCCGCGCGCAGGAAGTTTCCAGTGGTGACCTGCACCGGATCACCCTTGCCGCGGCCGCGTAGTGAATAAACGCCCCATGCCGCGCCCGAGCACAGCATCAGGGTGGCGGCACCCAGTGGCGGCGCGGAAATACCCGGCAGCAGCAGGCCAACCAGTCCAGCAGATGCCAGCGCCATTCCCGTCAGTTGAAGACTGCGCAAGCGCTCGCCCGCCCAGATCCCATGGCCGATCATGGTGGCTTGGACCGCGCCGAACAGCAGCAAGGCGCCGCTGCCCGCCGGCAAGCGCGCATAGGCAAAAGAAAAACTGGCGGCGTAGGCAAACAGCGCCAATGCCGACAGCCAGCTTCCCGCGCTGAGGGGCATGCCGGCGCTGCCGCCCTTGCCGGCATCCGTCCTGGCGCGCATCACCAGCCAGAGCGTCAGGGCGCCGCTCACCAGGCGGATTGTGGTGAAACTTGCCGGGTCAATGCCGGTGTGCGTCAAGGCAAGGCGACACAGCAACGAGTTGCCCGCGAAGGCGACCATGGCAAGCATAGTGAGCGTTGCGATGCGTGCGGGAGACATAGGGTTGCTTCGGTATGAATGGCAAATACCGGACCGCAAGCGACGCAAGCTGGATGCAGCCGGTAATTTGGGATTGCGCGAACCGCCCCTACTTCACCAACCCCAGCACATCCTTGAAAGCCTCATGCTCAGCCGTGCGCAGCCATTCAAAGGCCACCATTTCGGTGGTCACGAGTTCGGCGCCGTTGCCGGCCAGGCGGTCAAAAGCCGCGTCGCGGCTGCGTTCGGTTCGTGAGCTGCACGCGTCGGTCACCACCCAGACCTCGAACTCTTCCTCGAGCAGGTCGAGCGCGGTCTGCATCAGGCAGACATGGGCTTCGCAGCCCGCGATCACGATGGTGCTTCTGCCCTCTTCCGGCTCGGGTGCCGGCTTTTGCAAATGCTTGGGCAGGCTGCGCGCATTGCGGCCCTGGCTGGGCTGGCGCACCGGCGGGCGCAGCAGGTCGGCCAAGCCGTCGGCCACGGCGCTGAAAGACATCTTGTCCAGTACACGGCCGCCGGCGGCCGCGATCGCCGACTGGATCTCCGGCAGGTTGGGGCCCAGGCTGCCGGGGTTTTCGGCCGTGCCCCAGACAGGGACCTCCAGCAGTTTGGCCATACGGGCCAGCTTCAGGGCATTGGCCACGACCAGGTCGCTTTCAAAAATCGAAGGCATGAGGCGGGACTGGTAGTCCACTAGCACCAGTTGGGAGTCATCGGCGTCGAGCAGCATGGAAATTCCTGGAAAGTAAAAAGCGGACCGGGCGAGGCAGGCGTGAACAGCAGTGTCGCATCCTGCGCGACGATGCCTGTGCACCCGGTATGAGGAAGTGGCGGCAAGCCAAGGCCACGGCAACCAAAGCTGTATTTTCACGCAAGGCGCCCCAGGCGTTCCAACATGCCAAAGACCAAAACAAAAAGGACACGCCATGGCGTGTCCTTTTTACTCTTGCCCTTTTGTCCTTTTGATTTTTGGTATCCGGTATTCAGGGCCCTGTCTTCTTCAGCTGTTTGGTGAAGCAAAAAATTAAATCGCACCCAGATCCTGGATGGCATCCACCACCATACTCGTCCCCACTGCTATCAGCAGGATGTCGGTGGCCACCCGCACATACTTGTACCCCGCAGGTGGAGCACCCAGCTGCACCACCACAGCCGAAGGCACGGGGTAATAGACGACGCCTTGGGGCAATGGCTGGCCGATGGCGTATTTCTTCGCCTGGCCTGGCGGCAGGCAGCCGTTGTTTTTCTTGGCCAGGCCCGGCGGGCAGTGGCCGGCCTTGAACTGCTGGCCGTAGTAGTTCTGCACAACCACACGCTGCTGCGGCACAAAGTAGCCGCCGACCTTGACCTCGGCGCCCTGCTGGTGTTTCTTCATTTTTTTGCCGCCGGGCCCGGCGTCGCCGTGGTCGGACTGCTCCGCCTGTTCATGCTTGTTGCCCTTGCCTTTGCCGCCGCCAGCCCATTCAGGTTTGTCGGCAAAACTCGTGGAGCATGCCAGGGCGGCCGCCATCAGCAGGGCAAGACTGCGCACGGGGAAGCGAGGCCCTTGTGTCATCGTGGTGGTGTTTTTCATTATGGTTCTCCTGTAGTCTGAATGAGGGTGTGTGACAGCGGGCAGCATCTGCCGCATCCCTGCTTATCCAACTTATCCAACGAAAGGCTTAGGCTACCGTTGACTTGACGAAGCCATTCTGACTCTGATGAATGAAAAAGTTTGTAAGGCGATACGCTGACACAGCGTCCTACATCTGCTCACATCAACGCCATGCCTGAAGACCTAACGCGAAGGCTCGGCGAATTTCAGCAATCGCGTGGCCAGCAAGGTTTCCGCCAGAAAGCACACCAAAGCCAGCAGGAAACAGACCACGCCCGACAGAAAGCAAACCGTCGCGATCCGAAGAATGGGCAGCTCGGCTGTCTCGCCCAGGAACAGCAGGATGATGGTGCTGCCGATCATGATGGCGCAAAAGGTCAGCAAGGCGATGCAGGTGTTGACCAGCCAGCCGCGCTGGCGAAGCTCGCGCAGTTCGGTGTACATGCGATGCGCGCGCACGGCTTCCACACCGCCGGCCTCGAGGATGTTTTCCAGGAAGCGGGCGCGGTCAATGATGCGTGCCAGGCGGCCTGCCACGGCGGCGATCATGCCCGAGACGGCGGTGAGCAAGAACACCGGCGCCACCGCCAGCTGTATGCCGTGGGTGACCGTGGCCAGGTCGGGCGCGAAGTTCATGCAAAAGCTCCAGCTGCGGGGTTGGTGGGAAGCCTTGCATTTTGTCATGCCGCTTCCCCGTTCTCGCTGGCATACCGATGGCATTTGGCGCGCCCCCTAAACCAGCTCAAACGGTGTGTCGTAGCGGTGCTGGCAGTTCTCGCAAAAAAAGCTCCGCCTCTGGGTTTTCCCGAGATAAGCCTTCACAAAAGGAATGTTGCAGCGCGGGCAGATGCTTTTGTTGTGCGCAAGCCAGTGCTGTTTGAGCACAAAGGCTTTTTTCCAGGCAAGAAAATCAAAGCTGTACTGCCGGGCCTGCACCACCAGTTCGCGCAGCTTGGGCGCCGGTAAGCCGCCCACGGTCGACAAGGGGTGGACGCGGATGCGAAACAGCACTTCGTTCTTGATGATATTGCCCACGCCGGAGAAAACCGTCTGGTCCAACAAGGCGTCGCAGACCAGGGCATCGGGCATGGCACGCAGCTTTTTGCGGGCGGCTGCAGCGTCCCATGCGTCGGAAAGCACATCGGCGCTCCAGTCATAAACAGCGTCCAGCGGCTCCTCGATGTAGCGCACCGAGCAGGTGTAGAAATTTATTTCCTTGCCGCCTGCAAACCCCAGGCTGAGCCGCGGCGTGGCACCCTCCTTCACCTGGTTAATGCGGTAGCTGCCAAACATCAGCAAATGGATACGAACGGCGAAACCGTCGAACTCAAGCAGAAAGTGTTTGCCCCAACTGCGAACCGCCAGCAGGCGCCGGCCCAGGAGCCGTTTCGTGTCGATGCTGGTATTGCCGCCGACGCGGCGCACCACCTTGCCGGCAAAACCGGCGGCCTCTTCCCTGAGGATTTGAATTGACGGCCCTTCGGGCATGCAGGCTCCTTGCTTCTTGAACGCCCTGGTGGCAAGGCGTCATGAAATTCTGGAATGCGGCCGCAGCCACTTGTGTGGGCGCAGGCCGGCCGCACCTGACGGCTGGCGCGCGGTCGCGTACATGGGATTGCCCTACAGCAATGTCATCGCTGTCCGACAGCTTGCGAAACGGCATGGTCCGCACAATGACCTCACTGGTTGCGGCGCCCCCCCTGCGACGGCTGCGCAACCCTCCACCCAACGGCATCCAAAGGAATTCCCATGCTCCCCAACAACGAGGGACAGCGCGTCCCTGAGGTTACTTTCAAGACACGCCAAAACGAACAATGGGTCGACGTCTCCAGCGCCGACCTGTTTGCGGGCAAAAATGTCGTGGCTTTCGCCCTGCCCGGCGCCTACACGCCCACCTGCTCTTCCACCCACTTGCCGCGTTTCAACGCGCTGGCCCGGACCTTCAAGGCCCATGGCATTGACGACGTGGTGTGCATTTCGGTCAACGACGCTTTTGTGATGAACGAATGGGGCAAGGCGCAGGAGGCCGGCAACCTCACACTGATCCCCGACGGTAACGGCGACTTCACCAAAGGCATGGGCATGCTGGTCGACAAGAGCGACCTCGGCTTCGGCAAGCGCTCCTGGCGCTACTCCATGCTGGTGCGTGACGGCCTGATCGAGAAGATGTTCATCGAGCCCGAAAAGGAAGGCGACCCCTTCGAGGTTTCAGATGCCGATACCATGCTCAGGTACCTGGCGCCGGATGCCGTAGCGCCCGAGCCCATCACCCTGTTCAGCAAGCCCGGCTGCCCGTTTTGCGCCAAGGCCCGGGCCATGCTGGATGAAGCCGGCCTTTCCTATGAAGAGATCACGCTGGGCCACGGCATCAGCACCAACACGCTGCAGGCCGTGGCGGGCGCGGCCACGGCGCCGCAGGTGTTTGCGGGCGGCAAAAAAGTCGGCGGCTCGGAAGACCTGCAGGCCTGGCTGAAAGAGGCGCGATTGAAAGCGGCACCCGCATCGCCGCAGCAGTTTCTCAGTTAGGGCTACCGGTAACAGCAGCACTTTGCGCCCTGCGCCTGGCACCCGCCGCGCGCCGGGCACGCCAGCTCTTCACCGCATCGCAGGCCTCGAAGTGCTTGAGCAGGTTCTGCTTTTGCCGCTCCAGCAGGCTGCTGGCCTCAATCATCCCCGGCCACGTTTCGCAGGCCCTGCCAACCGTCTCATTGAGCACGCCGCGCACGCGCGTTTCGAACATGCCGGTGGCATTGCAAAAGCTGCGCAAGGTCTGGGCTGTGAGCCTGGCCTGCTTCTCGCCTCCGGGCACAAAGCGCAGCGCATGGCCGCGCCCGCCCAGGTAGGCCGCGTAGGCAACCACATCGTAGGCGGGGGACAGCTCGGGCGTGCGGCCGTCGCGGTAGAGCACGCCGAAATTCTTCACGTGGGCGTCGTAATTGCCCAGCATTTCATTGACCATGACGCGGCGTATCAGCTCTTCTGCCGCGCCCTCACCCACTCCTGCCGGCAGGCTCATGCCTTCGCGCAGCGTCCTGGCCATGGCGGCATAAGTGGCGGCCGGGTGGGTGTACTTTTCTTCGGGCTGGATGCGCAGGATCTGCGCGAAATCTTCACAGTGGATATGCCCCTGGGGCCCGCGGTCGAATCGCTTGACGGCCAGGAAATGCCGGCTCTCGCCGAGCACAAAAGGCTGGCCGGCAGAGATCTCGTCCATGGGCGCCAGCCAGGCCTCGCACACATTCACGCCGGCGGCCTGCGCCAGGCGCAGCGAGAGTTCCTCCACCTCGGGCAGCAAGGCAAACTCCGCCGTGGGCAGCTTGGCGATGATGTGTACGCCCTCGGCGTCTTTGGTGCGCGCCACGTAGCGGCCGCCCTGCTGCACCAGCGCCAGCTTGGGCTGCACGCCGGACAGCGAAGTCGCGTCGGGCAAGGGCTCGGCGGTGACGGACATCTCCAGCGCGTCATGGTGCTGGGTGACCACGCCGGCCAGGGCCTGGGCATCGAGGTGTGCCGGATAGGCGTAAACATTGCCCGGCAGATCGGTGCCGCAGGCGGCCAGCATGTCGAAATGGTCGTTGGGCCCGCAGCCGCGCAACTGCTCGAGGTGGCGGCGCAAGGGCCCCTCGGGCAAGAGGTTTTGAAAGAAGGCCGGCAGGCGGCCGCCCTCGGCATTGAAGAACGGCGTGTTGACGTAGCTGCGCCAGAAGAGCTCACGGCGCGGCGCATCGTCGTCCATGGCAGCCCAGGAGAACACCGGCGATGCGGGGCTGGACCAGAAGGCCTCGTCGGGAATGAAACGCGTGAGCGCGGTGCCGCCGGTGCCGTACTGGAACAGCAGCCCGGCGCGCAGGGAGCCCAGGTAGATATCCAGCGCCAGGACATTCATGGCTCAAGCGCCTTTGGCTTTCTTCCCAGCCGCCGCCGCGCTGAGCTGCGAGGTCTCAGCCACGATGCGGTCCACCCGTGAAAGAGCGGGCGGCGCTGGCTCCTGGGCAGTGTGCGACTGCAGGCCGGCGGCCACCACCTTGGGCAGCAACAGCACTTCCAGGCCCAGCTGGTCGGCGATCGCCATCAGGGTGGTGATGCGCGGCGCGGTACGGCCCTGAAGCACATTGCGCACGGACAGGGGCGTGAGGCCCGTCCTTTCGGCCAGCGCCTGGTAGTCCAGCATCAGGCGATGCCGTTCGTCCTCAAGAAGGGCCGCAACTTCCAGCAATGTCTTCATAGATAGACAGATAAATAAATATCGTTTTTAAATAAAACGATATTATTTTATCTAATTTTCAGGATTTTGGAAAAAATTAAGAATATTAAACTATCGTTTATGCAAAAAACGATAGTTTTATATTTACCATCAATCTCTCAACTGAGAAACGCCCTGGCTCCTCCCTTGCCCCTAAAACGCGTAACTTCCCGTCAGCGACAGCAGCCAGGTGCGACCGGCAGCGGACTCGAAGTAGCGGCCGTTGCCTTCGTTGACGATGACCGAGCCCGCGTATTTTTGATTGAACAGATTGTCCAGGCGCAGCGTTCCGAGCATCTTCCAGCCACCGGCCTCCGCGGCATAGCCGACATGCGCCGCCGCCACGACAAACGAGGCCGCCGCGTCCGAGTTGAGGTCGTTGACGGGAACGCTGCCCAGGTAGCGCGCCTCGACACCGCTACGCCATCCCCGTACCGGCCGCCAGCCGGCTTCCAGCGCCAGGGCCGAGCGCGCGATGCCCGGAATCCGGTTGCCCGCCGGCACCGCCACATTGGGTGTGGCGCAAGGCGTGGCCGCGCAGGTCAAAAACGCGTCGCGGTAGCGCGCGTCCAGCCAGGTATAGGAAAGCTGCAACAGCCAGTCGCCGGGCAAGGCCAGGCTGGAGGCCAGTTCCAGCCCCCGGCGCCGGGTGGCACCCGCATTCTGGAAGGTGCTGCGCCCGCCCACATTGGTCTGGCTGACAATCTCGTCCCGCGTGGCGGTGTGGAACACGGCGGCGCTGCCTTCCAGGCGGGCGGCCGCGCCGGCTGGCGTGCGCCATTTCACCCCTGCTTCCAGGTTATTGCTGCGTGAAGGCTTCAGGCCCAGGTTCAACCCGGTGGAGCCATCGGCGCGGTAGGCGGTTTCGTTGAGCGTTGGGGTTTCGAAGCCCTTACCCGCCGTGGCATAGATGCGCAGGTTGTCGGCGGGGGTGTACATCAGGCCCGCCACCGGCACTGTGGCGCTGTAGCGCACGCTGCCGCTGTCGTCGCCGTTCGGCCCCACCACGTAATGGTCGGCCGAATCAAAGCGCACCGTGCTGCGGCGCAGGCCCGCGTGCAGGCTCCAGCGCGGCGACAGCTTGAGGGTCGCCTGCGCATAAGGGTCCAGGCTGCTTACGCGGTTGGTTTCATCACGGCGCAGCGCACCCTGCACACCCAGGCTGGCGCCGCTGAAGTTCTGATAGCCCAGCCGCTGTTCGCGCAGGCTGTCATAAGCCAGGCCTGCGACCAGTTCCAGCGGCAGGCCATCCAGTTGCGCCTGGGCCGTCAGCCGCAGGTCCGCGCCGCCATAGTTGCGGTTCAGGTCTATCACCCCGCCCGGGTGCAAGGGACTGGCCTGCGGGGCCACCGGAATCGCCTGGTACTGCACCGTCGCGCGCTGGCCTTGATAAACCATGGCGCGCAGCCGGTTGCCGCCATCCAGCGGCAGCTCGTAGACCAAGCCCAGTTGGGTCTGGCGCACGGTTTTGCGGGTGTTGAACTGGGTGGCGGATGCATCGGCGCTTTGCGGCGCGGTATCGAACTGCGCGCGGCTCAGGCCCAGCGGGTCATCGGCGCGCAAGTCCACGCGGTTGGCCACCAGCATCAGTTGCCCGCCGTTGGCCAGCGCCCAGTCGAGGCGCGCATTGCCGACGTCGCGTGTGGCGGCGCTGTGCTCGCGGTAGCCGTCAGTGCCGAAGCGGCTGGCATTGAGCACATAGCCCAGCGAGCCGCTGCTTCCCGTAGCCTTCAGGCCGCCGCGGTAAAAGCCGTTGCTGCCGAATGCGAGGTCAGGCATCAGCGTGAGCGGCCCTTCACCACGGACGGTAAACACCTGCACCACGCCCCCTGAGGAATTGCCGTAAAGCGAAGAAAAAGGCCCACGCAGGATTTCCACGCGCTCAGCCGAGCCGATATCGATATGCGACAACTGCCCCTGGCCGTCGGGCATGGTGGCCGGAATGCCGTCGACATAGATGCGCACACCGCGCACGCCGAAAGTGGATCGCGCGCCGAAGCCGCGTACCGAGAGCTGCAGGTCCTGCGCCTGGTTTTGCCGGTCGCGCGCCAGCACACCGGGCGTGAGCGCCAGGCTTTCGGAGAGGTTGAGCTGCGCCCGGCCGTCGGCACGAAGCCGCTCGCCATCGATCACGTCGACCGAGGCCGGCACCTCAAAAGGCGGCAGTTCGGTGCGGGTGGCCGTGACGGTGACAGGCGCGAGTGACTGGGCCAGCGCCGCGGCGTCCATCCACGACAAGGCAAGCGCCATCACAAGCGGCAAGGGCTTGGACCACGCGGGCAAGGCGGTCAGGCGGGATCGATGTGGCATGGGCGCAAGACAGTGGATGGGCGAAAGGCAAGGCCGAGCCATCGTAGCCTGCCGCAGCGTCTCTTGCCATCAAGCGGCTGTAGGCGAAAGCCGCAAAAGCCCCGGCGGTGCCGGCCAACGCTTGCCCCCTCTGCCCCTGGGAGAGGCGGTGAAACCGCACAGGCTCTCAGCCGAACTTGCGCACCGCATCGAGCGCCAGGCCGGCACCAATGCTGCCGAAGCGATCGCCCTCCACGCTGCGCGCCTGCGGCAGCAGCGCGGAAATCTGCTCACGCAACAAGGGCACGCCGCTGGAACCACCGGTGAAGAACACGGTATCGATATCGTCCCCCTTCACGCCGGCATCCTTGAGCAGGGCCATGACGGTGCGCGCCACCGTGCCCACCAGCTCGCTGATGGCATTGTCGAAATCGGGACGGTGCAAGGTGAGCGTCTCGCCCGGGGCGATGCGCCCCAGGTCCATGACGGCCTCGGGCGCATCGGACAGCGCGATCTTGGCCGCCTCGACCTGCATCGCCAGCCAGTGGCCGGCACGCTCGCGCACCAGGTTCTGCAGGCGGTCCAGCTTGTCCTTGTCGACCGCGCCGCGCCGTATGTCGCTGATCTGCGTCCAGGATTTCTTGCTGTAGGCCTGGTTGATGGTGTGCCAGGTCGCGAGGTTGAAGTACTGGGCCGAAGGCACCTCCAGCCCGCTCGCCAGCCGGCTACCCAGGCCCAGCGTGGGCATGACGCTGGCCAGGCTCAGGTATTTGTCGAAGTCGGTGCCGCCTATGTGCACGCCGCCGCTGGCCAGGATGTCATCGCGCCGCTCGGCTTTTTGCGCGCGCTCGGGCGACAGGCGCACCAGCGCGAAGTCGGACGTGCCGCCGCCGATGTCCACCACCAGCACCAGCTCCTCGCGCCGGATGTGCGACTCGTAGTCGAACGCCGCGGCGATGGGTTCGTACTGGAAGGCGATGTCTTTCAGGCCGACCGCGTGGGCGATTTCAGCCAGGGTGTTTTCGGCTTTCTTGTCGGCCTGGGCATCGTCGTCCACAAAGAACACCGGGCGGCCCAGCACCGCCTGGCTGAAGGGCTGGTCCGCGGCCTTTTCTGCGCGGTGTTTGAGCTCGCCGATGAACTGCGCGAGCAGGACCCGAAAGGGCAGCGCGCGGCCGGCCACTTCGGTGTGTTCGTCGATCATGGACGTGCCCAGCAGGCTTTTGAGCGAGCGCATCAGGCGCCCTTCATAGCCGGACAGGTAGTCGGCCAATGCCGCACGGCCGTAGCTCACATGCTCGTCCTCGGCATGGAAGAACACCACCGAAGGCAGCGTGGCCTTGCCGCCTTCCAGCGGCAGCAGCGCGGGGAGGCCGGGCCGGCTCCAGCCCGCCGTCGAATTGGAGGTACCGAAGTCTATGCCGCAGGCTTTGGGCGCGCTCACCGGCCGGCCGGCTTGGCAAAGCCGCTTTCAGCCCACGCCACGGCGCTGGCGCGGTTGAGCTTGAACGACGGCGCCACGCGCACCTGCGCCAGCGGCTTCCCGGCTTCATCGGCGGCGCCGAGCAGGCCGTGTGGGTGGTCTTCGTCGGGAACGATGTCCAGCGAGACCGTGATGCGCGCGTCGTTGGCGGTCACGGTGATGCTCTGGTGCAGCGTGGCATGCAGTTGCTGCTCATGCCTGCGCACGAATTCCGAGGCGGTTTTCACCAGCGTGCTGAAGGCGGGGCCGTCCAGCGGCTTGGGATTTTTCTTGTCGCGGCCCATGGTCCACGGGCCGACCAGCGCGGGCTCGGGCTCGCCGTCCTTGATCATGGCGACAGCCCAGCCGTCGTCATCTTCATTCTTGATGACCTTGGCTGTCCAGCCGTCGCCCGTCCAGAGGCGCGGCTCCTGGATCGCGGTTTGGGGGTCTTGGGAGGGTTCGCCAGCCGGGCCAGCCGGCGGGGTGAGAGAGTCAGTCACAGCGGGATCACTCGGGTCAGGCCCGGAAGGGCATATTCAAGGTCACGCATCGCCTTCAACAACACGGTGCGCATGGGGGACACGGATTCTACAGCCCGCCCCCAATCCCCTTATAAACCCAGGTCGCTCAGGCTGGGATGGTCGTCGGGCCGGCGCCCCAGCGGCCAGTGGAATTTGCGGTCCGACGTCTTGATCGGCAGGTCGTTGATGCTTGCATGGCGCACCGCCATCAGCCCGCTGTCGTCGAACTCCCAGTTCTCATTGCCGTAAGAACGGAACCAGTTGCCCGCGTCGTCATGCCACTCGTAGGCAAAACGCACGGCGATGCGGTTGCCGCCGAAAGCCCAGAGCTCCTTGATAAGGCGGTAGTCCAGCTCCCGTGCCCATTTGCGCGACAGCAGGCCGACGATTTCCTCGCGGCCGATGACGAATTCGGCGCGATTGCGCCAACGGCTTTGCGCCGTGTAGGCCAGCGAGACGCGCTGCGGGTCGCGCGTGTTCCAGCCGTCTTCGGCGGCGCGGACCTTCTGCACGGCGGTTTCGTGGGTGAACGGCGGGAGGGGTGGCCTGGTTTCCATGGTGGAGTCCTTTGAATGAAGATGAGGTGAAGTGAGAATAGGTAAGACGAGATCAGGTGATCCGAATAAGTAGACAGATCTGTCTACCCATCGGAATTCTGGCACAAGTAGACAGCCCTGTCTACTCCATCTAGAATCACCCCATGGACGTTCCAACCCCCTCCCCGCGCGAGCGCATACTGCTCACCGCACACGATCTCTTCTATCGCGACGGCCTGCGCGCCACCGGCATAGACCGCATCATTGCCGAATCGGGGGTGGCCAAACTCACCTTCTACCGCTGCTTTCCCAGCAAGGACGACTTGATACGTACCTTCCTGGACTACCGCCATGAGCGCTGGATGGCCTGGTTCGTCGACGCGCTCGGGCGGCACGGCGCGGTGTCGGGTGGGGGCCTTGCTCCGCTGGCGCCCGTGCTGGCCGAATGGTTCGCCGACCCGCTGTTTCGCGGCTGCGCCTTCATCAACGCTACGGCCGAGGCGAGCGCCCTGCCCGGCGTAGCACAGATCGTGCAGAACCACAAAAACGAGATGCGGCAGGTGATCGCCGGCCTGCTACCCGCAGCTGCGCGCCAGGCAAGCCTGGCCGACGCGGCGGCGCTGGCCGTCGACGGAGCCATCGTCCGGGCGCAAATGGAGGGTGGCGAATCGGCGCTGGCAGCCTTGCGTTTGCTGCTAGATGCGCTGGATTCCCGAGCGCGCTAAGCCTTCAACGGCCGGCGTGACTTTTCCTTGGGCCGGGACTTGAGCGCCGGGCCCGCGCGCTGCACGACCTTCACCGCCGGCCGCTTGCCCGAGGCCACCCACTCATCGTAAAAGTCGATCTTGCTGTCCAGCAGCCTGAGCGCCTGCCGCCACTCGTCGATCATGGCCCTGACCTGCTCGCGGTGTGCCGACAGCAGCGCCTGCCGTTTGGCCAGCGTGCTGCTGCCCTGCGTGACCAGCGCGGTGTATTCACGCATCTCGGCAATCGACATGCCGGTGCGCCTGAGCCTGTCCATCAGGTCCAGCCAGCTGATGTGCAGCTCGCCGTACACGCGGCGCCGCCCGGCGTCGCGCGCCACACCGGGAATCAGGCCCTGTGCCTCGTACCAGCGTATGGTGTGCACGCTGCGCCCGGTGCGCGCGGCGAGCTGCCCAATCAGAAAGGTTTCAGCCATGCATGACTATAGAACCTGCAGCTCAGGCGGCAAGTGCGGGGGCTGAGGGTGCCTCGAGCGCCGAACTCACCAGCGCCGTATCGAGGTATTCCATCAAGTCCTTCATCTGCCCGCCTTCCATGCGGCAGACATAGCAGTAGTGGTTGTTGTAGGCCTTGCCGGCTTTGGTGGTGACACGCCCGTCGAATTCGATGATGACCATGTCCCCGTCGGCCATCACGCGGCGCGTGGTGCTGACATACGGTGTGGCGAACTGGGCATACAGCGGCCGCAGCAGTTCGTTGATCACCGCCTGCTTGCCGCTGTAGGTGCGCGACCACGGTGTGTCGCCGGGGATCGTCCATGAAAAATCATCGGCCATGGCCTCGACAAAGGGTTGGCCGTTGCCTTTGTCCAGTTCGGCCATGACCTGCTGGATGCGCTGCCTGTTGGCGTTTGTGATGGATGCTGTGCTCATGAGGAATCTCCTGGAATGCCCGTCGCACCGGGTGTGGGGCCCGGCATTGGCCCGGGCTTGAAGAGATTAAAAATCCTGGAGTGCACTCTAGGTCAAGCCCCGGCCCGCATCGGAACGCTGTTTTCAGCGCAAACCTACAATGCCGCATGAACCAGAAACGACCGGCCGCCAGCGAATGGGTGAAGAAGATGCTGGCCGTGCTCAAAACCGGCAACACGTCGGCGGCGATCGCACAGATCAAGGCCACCACCAGCAGCAAGGATTTGCGGCAGTTGCATGCCGCGCTCGAAAAGGCGCAGTTGCTCAAGCAGCTTGCCGCTGTCGACACCGCGATTTCCGACCAATTGCAGGCGCTGGCTTCGCCGCGCTTAAGCCGATCACCCTGAGGTATTACCCCCTCTCCCCCTGGGAGAGGGCTGGGGTGAGGGCCAGCGGCAGGCAATACCCCACCGCTTCTTGCACAGGCCGCAGCCCTCACCCCCGCCCTCTCCCAGAGGGAGAGGGAGCAAGACCTCGACTGAGACTAAGCCGGCCGAATCTCAAACTGCGCATCGCCCATATAGCGGTTCGGCCCCAGCGCAGCCGTCACAGCGGCCAGTTCCGCCGCCTGCCACTGGCTGAACAGCTCCAGCTCGTCGGCCGACAGCACATCTTCCGCCGGTGATTCCCCATAGGTCGCCACCAGCCGCATATAGGCGTTGTAGACCGGCAGCACCAGGCTTTCATGGCCCAGCGCGGCTTCCAGCGCCGTCCTGAAGCGCTGCTCCGCCGCCTGCAGCTCTCCTTCGGAGGCATCTTCATAGGCGTACAGCCTGAGCCGGTAACTCATGGTGCGTCCTTTGGCTTGGCGGGCACGGGCATGTTCTGCGTCAATTCGATGCGGCGGCGCAGGCGGTCGGCCTCGGCGGCGTTGCCGCCCTGCTCCAGCCGTCGCAGTTCCACGCCCAGCCAGGCCAGCAGCGGGCGCCGCCAGCCCTGGGCCGAGGCGGTGTCAATCGCCTGGCTGATCACGGTGGGGTTGGCCTTGGCGGTTTGCAGCAACACGCCGCCCGCCACCAGCCTCGACAAGGGGTCGGTGATGCCGGCCAGCGCGCCCGCATTGCCGGCTGCCACGGCACGTTGTGATTCCGGCAACAGCGCGATACCCTGCGGCGTCACCCGGCCCTTCAGGTAATCGGCGTAAGCGCGCTGCGCCTCGGTGGCGTCGGGGCGCAGCTTTTCAAAACCCGCGCAAGCCTCGTCAAACACCAGGCTGGCCACACGCGTCGCACAATGCAACAGCTCCGCCGTGGCCAGCAGGTCGGCACGGCCCGAGCGCGTGAGCTGGCCGCGTGCGCGCTCCAGCTCGGCCATCTCGACGCGGCTGTTGCCTTCCATGTAGGCGGCAACGGAACGGTCCATGGAGCCCTTGGCCTCGAGCTGCCAATCCGGCGCGCGCGGCCCACTCGAGCAGGCCGCCAGCAACCCGGCAGCCACCAGCAACGCGGCGGGTTTGAGGGACGACAGGGTCTTCATGGCAGCTTCATCTCCGCCTCGCCCGCATCCTTGGCGAAAGGCCATTTGCGGCTGATGTCGTTGATCAATCCTTCCACCTTGCGCAGGCTGGCCTCCACGTCGGCCCGCAGCGCACCCAGGTCGGCCGTGGCGTCCTTGGCGTTGCGGGTCACGGCCTGGGCGTCCTGCAGCAGGGCATCGACTTTCTTCAGGCTGGTGCGGGCCTCGCCCAGCATGGTATTGAGCTGCACCACGGTCGCCCGGGTTTCCGGCATCAAGCCTTTGTCGCCGAAGACTTGCGTATCCGTCTTGGCGGCCAGGCCGTCCAGCTTGACCAGCAAGCCATTCGTGCGGTCCAGCGTAGCCGCGAATTTCTTCGCTTCGGCCTCGCTGCCCAGCAGCACCGTCATTGCGCCGCCCGGGCCATTCAGCCTGTCAGTCAATGTTTTCAGGTTCGCCAGGCTGGCGCCCACCGAACCGCCGTCGCCGGTCAGGGTATTGAGGTTTTCAATCAGTTCCTTGGCCGCGGCGATCACCTTGGGCACCTCGCCGGCGGCATCGCCCAGCAGTACAGTGCGCTCAGCACCATCGGGCAGCGGCGGATCGTTGAGCAAGCCGGAATAGGCCCGTATGGACGTGCCGCCCACCAGCCCCCGCACCAGCGTGAACACGCTGCTGGTTCGCAGCCAGTGGGCATCCTTGGTTGCCACGTCGACCAGGATGCGGGCCTTGCCGTCCGGCGCCAGCTCCACACGGTTGACCCGGCCGATCGGAAAGCCCGAGAAGGTCAGGTCCATGCCGACCACCACGCCCTCGGAATCGTCAGCCACCAGCACCAGGCGCTGGGTGGACTCAAACGCGCCCCGCGCATACATCACATACAGCGCCGAGCCGCACACCAGCAACAGCATGAAGACCAGCAGCAGCCTGGCCTTGAACTCCAGGTTGGCGATTTCCGCCGGCGAAGACTCAACCTCACGCGCCGGCTGCAACGGGTCCGGGCGGTCCGGCGGCGAAGGCGGGTTGGGATTGTCGTGGGGTGAACTCATGAGCTGTGCTTTTTCTTGGGGTCAATAGTAGTTGCCGACCAGGGAAGCCACCTCGATCAGCAGGATCACGGCGAACATGCGCACCAGCCCGCGCATCTCGGCACTGGTGCGCACGCTGGCGTCAGACATGCCGTACAAGGCCGAGGCCATGGGTATCAGCGACACGGCCAGGCAGAAAAATATTGTCTTGAGCACAAAAATCAGCGTGACAGCCGGGCTGAACACCTGGCCGAACAAGCGGGTATAGGCCGCCATGCCCGACAGCACAAAACCGTAGGTGGCAAGGTAGGCCACCACCAGCGCCACCACACAGCTCAGCGCCGCCAGCGTGATACCCGAAAACATGCCCGCCACCACGCGCGGCAGCACCTCGCGCCGCACCGGCTCAATGCCCTTGCGCCGCATCTCGTCCAGCTCGCCGCTGGCCTGCATGGCCGTCAGTTCAGCGCCGTCGGGAATCGTGCAACGCAGCGCCACAAACAGCGCCGCCGTCAGCGGGATCAGCTCCAGCACCAGCACCCGGATCACCACCTGCAGCGCATACTGCGACAGGCCGTAACTCAGCGCCGTCACCAGCACGATACGTGTCAGGACCACCGTCACCAGCGCGCACAGCACCGTGAACCCCAAAAGAATGGGCGCGGTATTGATGTAGATATGGCGCGCCAGAATCGCACGGCTCTGCGGGCTGTAACTCGAAGGCGACAGCGTCAGCACCAGGATGACCGCCCCCAGGCGCACCAGCCGCCACCATTCAATCACCCATAGCTGCGCGACACGGCCGGTCTGCGTGAGTCTGTCTTGCGTGGGCGCCCTGGAAACCATGCGGGCATGATACCTGCGGCCCTGTCGCCTTACCTGTAGGATGGCAGGTGTTTTCTCTCTTTGCCACCTCCCCCGTTTCCCCCTTTTCTTCCCTCGATTCCAACGAAACCATGGCCCTCGACACCTGGACCGCCTATTTCCTCGCTTCTATTCTGATCGCTCTCTCCCCCGGCTCGGGCGCAGTGCTCGCCATGAGCCATGGCCTGAGCTTTGGCATGCGGCGTACGCGCGCGACCATTGCGGGCCTGCAGCTAGGCCTGGTGGTGATTCTTCTTGTGGCGGGTGCGGGCGTGGGTTCGCTCCTGGTGGCGTCTGAGCTGGCCTTCAGCATCGTGAAAGTCCTGGGCGCGCTGTACCTGATTTACATCGGCTGGTCGCAGTGGCGCTCATCCAACGGCATCGCGGCGGACGGCGAGGCTGGTGTAGCCGATGCCATCGGTTTGTCGACCAGGCGGCGTTTCCTCACGGGCCTGCTGACCAATGTGACCAACCCCAAAGGCATTCTGTTCATGGTGGCGGTGCTGCCGCAGTTCATCAGCCCCAGCCGGCCGCTGTGGCCGCAGTTGCTGGTGATGGCCTTGACCACCGTGGCGGTGGACACGGTGGTGATGCACGGCTATGCCTTTGCGGCAAGCCGGCTGCAGGTGCTGTTCAGAAATGCCCGCGCCATCAAGCTGCAGAACCGGGTGTTCGGCGGCATGCTGATGGCGGTCGGCGCGGGCCTGTTCTTCGTGAAGCGCAGCCACGCGGCACATTAGATTCCGCTTTTCAGGCCTTCGCCGTCTGAGCCGAGACAATCGCCGCCAGCGTACGCAGGGCCTCATCGACCTGGCTGGAAAAAGGCTCGCCGCAGCTGATGCGCAAAAAATGGTCGAAGCGGTTCGAGTTGGAAAACATGGAGCCGGGCGCGACACGTATGCCCTGGCGTATGGCGGTGTCGAAGACAGCTTGCGCCGAAGTGCCGGCCGGCAGTTCCACCCACAGCATCATGCTGCCCCTGGGCACCGACAGGCGGGTGCCGGCCGGGAAATGGGCCGCGATGGCCTCGGCCATCTGCTCGCGCTGCACATTGAGCATACGGCGCAGCCGGGCCATGTGGCGGTCGTAGGCGCTGGAGGCCATGAATTCGGCCACGGTGAACTGGGCCAGGATTTCATTGGCGCGGCTTTGCGCGTACTTGATCATGTGGATGCGGGCCTGCCAACGGCCTCCGGCGACCCAGCCCAGGCGCAGGCCGGGCGCCAGGGTCTTGCGCAATGAGGCGCAGTAAATCACCGAACCGTCGCGGTCCCAGGCCTTGGCGGCCTTGAGAGGGACATCGTCGGGGCCCAGTGCACCGTAGGTGTCGTCCTCGATCAGCGCGATGCGCTGGCGCTCGCACAGGCGCACGAGCTTTTCTTTTTCGGCGTCAGGCATGACGCTGCCCAGCGGGTTGTGGAAGTTGGGCATGACCACTACGGCCCGTATCCGATCGTGCGTGCGCAGGGCCAGGTCCAGTGCTTCAACAGAAATGCCCTGCTGCGGGCTGGTCGGAATCTCCAGCGCACGCAGCCCCAGGCTTTCAAGGATTTGCAGCAGCCCGTGGTAGGTGGGAGATTCCACCGCCACGGTATCGCCGGGCTGCGTCACCGCGCGCAAGGCAATGTTGAGCGCCTCTATGCAGCCGTGGGTGACCAGGATGTCCTCGGGCGAGAGCTGCATGCCGGCTTCCAGCGCGCGCTTGGCCAGCACGGCATTGAGCGGGGAGTCGTGCAGGAAATCGGGCGGGCTCACCAGCAGGAAGGGATGTTTGCGCAGGGTGCGCGTGGCGGCGTTTTTCAGCGCCTCGGCGGGGTACATCGCCGGCGAGCCATAGGTGCCCGCAAGGTTGGTCACCAGCGGGTAGACATCGCACTTGGCGACAAAGTCGGAGACGCGGTCGTGGATGCCGACGTACTGGGCCGGGTCCAGCTTGCGGCCGAACTCGGGCTCGCTGGGCGGCTGCAGGTCGGCGCGCCGCCGCTTGAGCACAAAGTAGCCGGACCGCGGCCGCGCTTCGAGCAGGCCTTCGTCCTCCAGCGTGTGGCAGGCCTCAACCGCGGTCGAGAGGCTGACCTGGTGCAAACGTGTCAATGCCCTGACGGATGGCATGCGTTCACCAGGCATGAGCACGCCGGACTGTATGGCCTGCCGGTAGTGGCTGGAAAGCCGCAGGTAGAGGGGCTCGGTCGGGGCCTGCGTTTGCGCTGGTGTCAGGGGTTGCACGTCCATGGGCTGAATGATCCGTGAAGGGGCTGCGACGACACAGCCACAGATGGGGCGAAATGACACCATAACAGATGCAGAAAAGAGTTTCTGTACCGATACAGAAAGACCTTGTGTGCATCTGTCGGGAATATGGCGCCTTACTTAATCTTGCAGGCATGCCCTCCCCTGTTTCGCCAACCCTGAATGGAGCCGCCATGCCATACCGCCCCGCCCCCCGCCGTCTTGAGCTTGACCCCGGTGAATCCCTGTTCTTCCACAGCAAAGCCGGCAGTGCACTGATCAGCACCTCGGGCACGCTGCTGGTGACCGGCGCCCCGCGCTGGCTGGGCGAGCAGGTCTTTCGCGACGCGGCGGCGCTGGAAGCGGGACAGTCGCATACCGTCGCCGAGGACGGGTGGGTCACGGTGACGGCCCAGCACGGCGGCGCGGCCTGCATCCTGAACCCGGCTGCCGGGTTGTCGCTGCAGCAACGGCTAACGGAGGCCGCCAAAAAGTGGTTAGGCCGCCTTTCGGCAATCACCCAAGCCACGCGCCGGCGCTATCGCGGCGTCAAGACTGTTTGAAGCCAGCACGATAAATTGAATCTTCGTACCCCTTTTTCACTCTTCTTTTGACTTTTGACCCCACCATGACCACCTCCGCCTGGCTTTTGTTCATCACCATTTCACTTGTGACCGCGCTCAGCCCCGGGCCGGGCATTTTGCTGGCGATTTCCAACGCCGTAGCCTGGGGGCCGCGCAAGACGCTGTGGAGCTCGGCGGGCAATGTGCTGGGCGTGTTCTCGGTCTCGGCCGCGGCGATGGCGGGCCTGGGCACTTTGCTGCACACCTCGGCCTGGCTGTTCGCGGTGCTCAAGGCCGTGGGCGCGGTGTACCTGGTCTACCTGGGCTGGCGCCAGTGGACGAGCAGGACCTCGATGTTCGACACGCCCCTGCCGCAGCAATCGCAGCCCGGCAAAAGCAATGCCGCGCTGTTCCGCCAGGGCCTGCTGGTGGCACTGACCAACCCCAAAAGCATCCTGTTTTTCACGGCGCTGTTTCCCCAGTTCATCCTGCCCCAGGCGGCGGTGCTGCCGCAGTTCCTGGCCCTGACCAGCGCCTTCGCGGCCTGCGTGTTGTGCTCCCACATGGTGTATGTGCTGCTGGCGCGCCACACGCACCGCTGGTTCGGCACGCCGCACCGGGCCCGGGTATTCAACCGCCTGTGCGGCGGCGCCTTCGGCCTGCTGGGGCTGAGCTTGCTGCGGCTTAAAAGCCCGAGCTAAGGCTCTTTCATTTCCCCCTTTCCTCTCTCTCCATAAACCCATCCCAAGAAAGACCCTCCATGGAAAACTCACGCAATGCCCGCTTCGCCGCCCAGGAAGCCGCCCTCGGCTACACCTTTGATGGCGAGATCAAGATAGGCGGAAACTATGTGTCCACCCTGAGGCATGGCGACGTGGTCTACGTCAGCGGCCAGGTGCCGCGCGTAGGCAGCACCGTCGTGGTCACTGGCCGGGTGGGTGCGGAGGTATCGCTGGCCCAGGCCCAGTTGGCTGCCAAGGTGTGCGCCATGCGCGCGCTGGTGCTGCTGCGGCAAAGCCTGGGCAGCCTGGACCGCATCGAGCAGATCCTGCGCGTCACGGTCTATACCCAGTCCGCGATGGATTTCACCCAGCAAAGCGAGGTGGCCGATGCCGCGTCGGAACTGCTGCACGCGGTGCTCGGTGGAGCCGGCACGCATACGCGCACCTCGGTGGGCGTCGCCCAGCTGCCCAAGAATGCGTCGGTGGAGCTGGACATGGTCGCCGCCGTCACGCCCCAATAAGCAGGCCCGGTTTCAGCCTCCCGGCAACAGGCGCAGCAGCTTGCCGTTGCTGTTGTCTGTCAGCACATAAAGCAGCCCGTCCGGGCCCTGGCGCACGTCGCGTATGCGCTCGCCGAGTTCGGTGAGCAGCTTGCTCTCGCGCACCACCTTGCCGGTGAAAGGCGCCGACAGTTCGATGCGGTCCAAATAGCCGAACTTGAGCGAGCCCACAAACAGGTTGCCCTGCCAAGCCTTGCCGTAGCGCTCGCTGGTCAGGAAGGCCATGCCCGACGGCGCGATCGACGGCACCCAATAATGCAGCGGCTGCTGCATGCCGGCTTTTTCGGTGATGCCCTCGCCGATCTTGCCGCCGCCGTAGTTCTCGCCGTAGGTGATGACGGGCCAGCCGTAATTGGCGCCGGCCTTGGGGAGGTTGATTTCGTCGCCGCCCTGCGGGCCGTGCTCGTGCATCCAGAAGGTGCCGTCGGGCGCCAGCGTCGCGCCCTGCGCGTTGCGGTGGCCGTAACTCCAGATCTCGGGCAGTGCCCCGGGCTTGCCCACAAAGGGATTGTCCTGGGGGACCGAGCCGTCCTTGTTGATGCGGACAATCTTGCCGTGATGGTTGTCCAGCGTTTGGGCGTCCTCCTTGCGTGAAAAGCGCTCCCCCAGCGTGAGGAAGAGCTTGCCGTCGGCTGCACCTGCGACCCGGCTTTCGACAATGCGGCAGCCGAAGTGCGCGCTGCTGGCCACCTTGGGTTTCTGGCTAAAGATGATTTTGAGGTTTTCCAGCCGGCTCTCGTCGGAGCTCAGGGTTGCCCGTGCCAGGGCAGTGCTGTTGCCGCGGCCCGCAGGCCCGGGTTCGGAAAAACAGAAAAAGAGGGTGCGGTTGCGGGCAAAGTCGCTGTCGGTGATCACGTCAAGCAAGCCTCCCTGCCCGCCCGCAGCCACTTCCGGCACGCCCGCCACCGGTGGCGCCAGCTTGCCGTCCGGAGTCACCACACGCATCCGGCCTGGCCGTTCAGTCACCAAAAACCGACCGTTGGGCAGGAAAGCCAGACCCCAGGGGTTTTGCAGGCCGATGGCCACGGTTTCCGGACGTACGCCCTGGGCCTGGGCAAGCGGAACGGCCCCCAGGATCGCTACAAAAACAAGAGCAAACTTCATTGATACGGCTTGGTTATCGCTCATGTTTCGCTCCTTTAATTGATCGAGGGCGGGCAGCTACAATACAGGGCGCTGCAGCCCGGCCTTTTCATATGCAAACATAGCACCGGAAGCGCAAAACCGGGTTTCCCCGTAAAGAAACTCGTTACAAATCAAAGGTTTGTAAAGTTTATCCAGAAGTTACCTGAGGTTGACGTAGGACAGATCTGTCAAGTATCCTAGCCGCCATGCGAAAAATTGCCCCTGTTCTCGTCATTGCTTCCGCCCTGCTGGCAGCTGGCGCGCAAGCAGCACCCGGCAATTCCAACGATGACATGGACAAACTGCTGGTCGACAAGGGCCTGCTCGCGCAGATCGGCCAGGTCCGCCAGAACGTCAGCAACAAGGCTTCCGAGCTGGTGGTCAACGCCATGGGCTTCCTCGGGGTTCCCTACAAACGCGGTGGCAACAACGCCGAAACCGGTTTTGACTGCAGCGGCTTTGTACGCGCCATTTACGAACAAAGCGTCGGCCTGCTTCTGCCGCGCCGGGCCGAACAACAGGCCGCAGCTACCCAACGCATCGACAAAAACGACCTGCAACCTGGCGACCTGGTGTTTTTCAACACCATGCGGCGCGCCTTCAGCCATGTCGGCATCTACGTCGGCGACGGCAAATTCATCCACTCCCCCAAGCCCGGCGCGGAAGTACGCGTCGAGAGCATGGGCGTGAGCTACTGGCAGCGCCGATTTGACGGCGCCCGCCGCGTACAGCCGGCGGGCGGCGCCGGCATTGAAAACCCTCGCCCAGCTGCATTGCCGGCTCAGCAGCCGCAGGCAAGCCTGGCGGCGCCGGAAATTCAGTCCGCTCAAGCCGCCGCCGCGCAACTTGCGGCCGGCCTGCAGGCGCAGCAGGGACAACAGGAACAATACCGGCGCTAAGCCGGTTTTTTTCGCCCTCTTTCCGGGGCGTCTCTCTGTTACTCCTTCCCTTTGTCCTTCTCACGTTCGTTTTTCGGCGACATATCGAGTTCCACCGACTGGCCGTTGTCTATGGCCTCGCCGGCGCCAGACGGCGAACTGCGGACCACACGCACCTCACCCTCACTCGCGAGCAAACCGGCCTGAGCCAGCTGTAGCGAGGGCTGTTCGGCCGGTGCGCCTTCCGCCAGGTTGTTGCCGGACGGGATCACCCGGTTGTTTTCGGCGCTGGACGAGAGCTGCTGGTTGCCCTGAGGCTTGCCGTTGACATTGACCAGGCCACCGCCAGAGTTCGTCACCTGACCGAAACTGCCGCTGACGCTGCCGCTGGCCGCGTTCACGGTGATCTGCGAGGATGAGCCTGACACCTGCGCGTCGCCCACAGCGGCCACATCAACCACGGGCGCCACGACGTTGGCCACCACCGAGTCGCCTGCCAGGGAAGCGGAGCCCGAAGCCACAACCACCACATTCACGTCGCCCTGCGGCGCCTGAACGACCACATTGTTGCCGCTGATGTTCCCGCTGATGTTGCCGGTGCTGCTGCCGACCTGCACATCGCCCTGGCTGGTCAGGGTGCCGCTCACGTTGCCCTGCGCCTGCACCACCACGTTGCTTCCGCTGATGTTGCCGCTGATGTCTCCCGTGGTGCTGCTGACCTGCGCAGTGCCCTGGCTGGTGGTGGTACCGGTTACGTTACCCTGTGCCTGGACCACCACGTTGTTGCCGCTGATGTTGCCGCTGATGTCTCCCGTGCTGCTGCTGACCTGCACATTGCCCTGGCTGGTGGTAGTGCCGCTCACGTCGCCCACGGCGGCCACCGCGACTTCGCTGGCGGTCACGTTGGCCGATACATCGCCTCCGCTGGTGACCTGGACGGCGCCCTGGCTGATGGTGGAGCCGCTCACGTCGCCGCCGGCATTCAGGGTGTTGGTGGCGCTGGCGTCCTGGCCGCGCAAAGTGTGGTTGCTCAGCGCCACATTGCCGAGCGCGTCTATGCCATAGCCCTTGACCCACAGCGTGCTGTCAAGGTTGTACTGGTTGGAGACCACCTCAAGCCGTCCGAGCGCATTGGCCTCGGTGCCGCCCGACACCATATGCACATTGCCACGGCTGGCACCTGAACCGGCAATCAGGCTCAGGGCCCGGGCGGTGGCGCCGGCGTTCTGGATGTCACCGTTCAGCGTGATGTCGGCACCCAGCGTAGCCAGCGTGGTGTCGCCCAGCAGGCTGACCGGAGCCTGGAACACAATGCCGCCCGCACCGCCGGCCGTCACCGTGCCGGCGATGCCGGAACCGCTTGCACCGGCATTGAGCGCCAGGCTCTGCAGAGTGCTGCCGCTGAAATAGAGGTTGTAGGTGTTGTTCACCACCACGTTCTCGGCGTAGCTGCCGGCACCTACGCGGACGTTGGCGCCGCTGCCCGCGTTGTCCAGCGCCGTGTTGATGGACAGGGCCTGCGTACCGCCGCCCAGCAGGTTGCCGATGCCGACCTGGAAGTCCTGCGTGGCCTGCGCACCGTTCCAGCCCTGCACATAGCTGGAGGCGGAGCTGCCCAGGTTGACGGCGTAGTCAAACGCGTTTTGCTGCGACGCCTGCAGCCAGGTGTACTGGTTGTTGTCGCCCGCGGTGCTGGCGTTGCGCACCGCGAAGTCGAAGCCGGCAATGCTCAGCGTGCCGAAGTTGCGGCTGGCCGACTCGTCCTGCATGAAAACCGGGTTGCGCTCGGTGAAGCTGTTGTTGCCCGCCACCGTGATGTTGTTCATCTGCTGGTTGTAGAAGCGATTGGCCTGGTACAGCGCCAGGCCGCCCCAGTCGTTATTGCGCGTGGTGGAATTGCTGACCGTCACGTTGGCGCTGTCGGTCAGCTGGATGCCCGCGCCCTGCGTGCTGCCGGCGTCATTGCCCACGGGCGCCCCATTGGCCGTGACATGGTCGATGAGCGCGCCGTCAACGCCGTTGAGGTCCAACTCGGCCCGGCCCGCACCACGGCTAGTGACATTGCTGATTGAAAAATTGTGCAGCCGGGCTGACGCGCCGCCCACCGGCGCCACCTTGATGCCGTAGGACGAGGCCACGTTAGCGCTGGGGCCGTAGAGCGTGAAGTCCCTCAGCGATACATTGTCGGCCGTCACATTGATGCCGTAGCCGTTGACGCCTCGCGCATCGATCACGGTCGTGCCCTGCCCCGCACCGGCCAGTGTTAGCCCTTTGTCGACATTGAGTGTGGCGGACTGGTTATAAGTTCCACCGGCGACGATGACGCTCCCTCCCGTGACTACAGCATCCACCCCGGCCTGGATGCTTCCCAGCGGCGTGAGCGCGCTGCCCTGCGCGCCCCCGGTTCCGTTGGTGGCCACGTTGACATGCGTGCGGTTGGACGAGGTATAGCCCTGGTCCTGCACCGACCAGCCGCCATTCGCGGCGCTCAGCGCCAGCAGGGACTGCTGCCAGGCCAGGCTTGGGCCCGCGGCCATCGGGTTGCTATAAATGGTCGAGCCGTCCCAATAGCCGTTCAGGTGCAGGTTAAGGCCCCATTCATTGCCCGTCGGCCCCTGGGTATTGCCGGCCATGGTGATGCCGCTGCCGTCGGTGTATTGCACCGAGATCGCGCTCTTGGTGTTTTCAATGCGGTTGCCGGTGACGCTGCCGGTGTTGCGCCCGTCGATCAGGATGGCGTTGCGCACATCGTGGATGTTGTTATTGGTGATCGTGAAGCCTGTCACCCCGCTTGCCACCGCGATGCCGCGGCTGATGTTCGAACCCCAGCCGTAGTTGAGGTAAGGCTGGTTCACCGGCCCGGCGATCTCCAGGCCGGTCACGGTCACGTTGTTAGCGCTGATGCTGACGCCGTTGACCTGCGCGGCATCGGGCACGATGATCTTCGCGCCGGCCTCGCCGGTGAGCGTGAGGTTGGCCTTGTTGAGCGCTACCTGTTCGGCATAGCTGCCCGCATGCACATCCACCGTCGCGCCGGCGCCAGGTGTGCCGGCCTTGGCGATGTTCACGGCGTCCTGGATGCTCGCGCCCTGGTAGACGTCCACCTGGTTGGAGTTGCCGCTGACGCTGGGCGCCTGCAACGCCGACTTGAGCACCACCGCGTTGCCATTCACCACGATGGCATTGCTGGCCTGCTGCACGCCCTCCAGGTTGATCACGCCCGACAGCAGGTTGGCCGCGTCGCCCACGCCCAGGCGCAGCATCGCGCCGTCCAGGCTGGCACCGGCGGCGTTGGACACGCTCGTGCCTGTGGCCCCTGAGGCGATGGCGAATTCATACAGCCCGCCGTTGAGCGATACCGTGGCGGCGGTAGCGCCACCCAGCGCGATCGTGCCGCCGGTGGCGGTGATGCTGCCCTGGTTGGTGACCGAGGGCGCGACCAATGCCACGAGGCCGGCGCCCTGCGCAGTGATGCTGCCCTGGTTGGTGACGCCACCCGTGGCGCCTGTGATCTGCGCGCCGCCGGTACTCATGAAGTTGTTCGCATCTATGTTGCCCGTGGTGGCAATCAGCGAGCCCACATTCACCGTGGCGTTCGGCCCGAACATCACGCCGTTGGGGTTCATCAGCATCACCATTCCATTGGCCGACAGGCTGCCCATGATGTGCGTGGCATTGCTGTCGCCATTGATGCGGTTGAGGATGGCCGACGCCGCGTTGGGCTGCTGGATATCAACCGACTTGCCTGGATTGATGTTGAAGGAGCCCCAGTCCAGCACGGCACGGTTGCTGGTCTGGTTGATGGTCATCTGATTACCCGCCACCGAACCCGATGCCGCACCGGAAAAGACCGTGCCGTTCTGCGGCAGGCCTGCCGCGCCCACGATGTCCACGGTCCAGCCGGGCGGCGCGAACAGCAGCGCCGCCGCTGCGGGCAGCGCCTTCAACGCGAAGTATTGCCGCCGTTTTTCGGGGGAACGCAGACGCTGCGGATGGGGTTTGGCTTGCATGGAATCACCTCTTGAACGGTAAAGAAGACGAAGAACAACAGGGACGGATCCAATAAACATGAACACAATCAGAAACTGTCAAAACCGCGCCAGCAGCGAACCCATCAGCCGCGGGTCCTTGCCTCCGGACTGGTAGCTCGCGATGGATTTCGTCAAGGGCCAGGCCACCTCGAGCGCGGCCACCACGTTTTTCTCAAAAAAGAAGCGCAGGCCCAGGCCAGCCGAGGCCAGGCTCTGGCTGGCCGGCGTGCCGGGCGAGACGCTGCCGACCTTCCAGACTTTGCCGACGTCGTAAAAGCCGAACAGCTGCCAGGACCTGAGCCCCGGCATGTTGGCGCCGGCGCCGGCATAACGGGGCTCGATGCGAAAAGCCAATGCGCGCTCGCCCACCAGCTCCGCCGGTTCATAAGCCCGGCCGAAGCGCCGCCCGCCCAATGCGTATTGCTCCGACGACAGCAGCGGCGCGTTGGCCCACTGCCCGCCCGCGCCCACGCTGAACGAAAAATTCGACGCCAGGGGCTGCGAGCGCTCATAGTCGAACGTGAGTTTGTTGAACACACCCTTGGCGCCCACCCGGCTCTTGAGCACATCGGACTCCTGCGTGCCGCCCAGGCCCTGGCTGAAATCGACGTCCAGCGTGTTCTGCCCATCCAGGCGGTCCAGCACGCGCCAGCTCAAGCCCATGCGCAGCGCGCGTATCCTGTCTTCAATCACGCGGGTGCCCAACACTTCGGTGTGCACGTTGGAATGGTCGTAGCTTGCGCGCGCGGTCAGGCTTTCATTGCGGGTGCGCAGCAAGGGGTAAGCTGCGGACAGCGTTACCGTGTCGGCACTTCCGTGCACATCAAATGGCGCGAGCACATCGCCAGGCTGCGTGCGGGCGCGGGACACGGCAGCCGAAAGCCGCAAGCCTTCACCCCCCACCATCTGGCTGTAGGAAAGCTGCGTATAGGCCATTTCGGAATTGCCGGTTCCCACGCCGACAAAACGCCACTGGTCGTTCACGCCCAGCAGCTGGTTCCCGACAACACCCAGGGTCAGCTGGCCCGGCCCCAGGTATTTGGAGCCGTAGTTGTCAATGGAGGTAAAGCCTTCCACCGTTTTGACATTAGCGGCCAGCGTGAGGTCGGCCGCGCCGGGCGACTGCGAAGGCGCGAGCACGCTACGCAGTTCCACGCCGGGGAAATCATTGGCGATCAGAAGGTAGCGCTCCAGCACGGCGCTTTCGAGGGGCCTGGAGGCCTGGATCTTCTCGCCGACGCGCATCAGCTGTTCCTGCACATGGGCGCTCACGCCCGGCCCCGCCTGCACGTTCACGCGATCGATATAGCCCTCAACGACGCGCAGCGTCAGCGTGCTTTCCGCGAGCGATTGGGGCGGCACCACGACCAGCGAAAGAATGTAGCCCGCGTTGCGGTACATCACGGTGAGCGAAGAAGCCAGTTCGAGGATGTCGCTGCCCGTGATTTCGCGCCCGATGTAGCCGTCCGCGCGCGCCTGCAATGCATTGCCGGGCAAGGCAGTAGCGCTCTCGATACGGATTTCCTTGAGCGTGACGCGTATGGCCTTGAGCGAATCCGGCAGGGGCTCAGCGGCCTTGCTTTTGAGTTGTGGCGCTGGTGATGCCTGCTCAGGGGCAGGCTGGATGTCAAAGCGTTCGCGAAGGCGTCCCGGGTCTATGGTGGATGGCTGCTGTTGCGCTTCAGCGGCAGCAGGAAGCAGGAAATGCAGGGCAAGGACATAAAAAAGAACCTCGTGCATGCGTGCACCATCAGTACGCTTCATTGCTACATCCCACTCAAAGTTCGAGAGTTACAAATCACCGATTGAGTTGCCCCACTCACGCCCACTCAAATCGCTTTTTTCGTGAATTAGTTCACAGTAACTAATTGTGAAACTTGATACAAGCAAGAAAAAGTAACTAATAACTATTGGGCCGGCGCCAGAGAGATTGCTTATTTTTTAGGCAACGAACCCTTGTTACTTACAAAATTTGACTCAGCCTTGTCTTTGTGGTCGCCTTCTCCAGGTTTCTTGCTACCTACGGCTTACTGCATGTACCTGTCCGCGGCCTTGTCCTGATGTGGCGTGACATCAAAAAATGCGGTCGGCTATGTAAAGTTTTCGGCAATCGCGGCCGTCAATGCCGCTCGCCTTTTTTTTCACCGGCCTTTTGTCGAACACGCGGTGGCATCCGACGCACGCTTGCGCTTTCCGGGAGCGCAGCAAAATTGCGCTATAAGCGGCAAAGCAAAAAGAAAACGGAACCGCATTGAGAATCCACCTCTATACCGACATAAACACCCTGTTCGGCCGGGCCGTGCGCCTGTGGATGGACGTCCTGTTGCAAGCCGGGCACGAAGTCGAGTTCATCGACATGGGCAACAACACCGAAGCGCCGCTGCCCGATGTAGGCCCCAGCGACATCAACCTGCTCATCGCCGGCATCTATGCCTTTCCACGCTTCGCGAAGCGTGGGCTGCCGCGGCACGGCAAGCACGTGCTCTGGATGTTCGACCCCTTGACGCGCGACGCATCAGCCACGGTGCACAGGTACAAGGCTGAACTGTTCGACACCATTGCACCGGGCCTGCATGCCGTGATGGCCATGGATGCATCCATAGAGCGCTACCTCGCACAATACTTCCCGACACTCACAAGCTTTCGCCTGCCCTACCTGGTGGCGCAGCGGCATGTGCGCGCACCGCTGCCTGAAGCGGACAGGACGGGCGACATCGTCATGCTGGGCGGCGACACGGCCAGGCGCCGCGAGGCCGAGCGCCTCTTCCTTGCAGCACCGGCCCCACTCAAAGCCGAGTTCATCTGGAGCGGCCTGTGGGGCGCGGCGCGCGACGCTTGCCGCGCCGGCGCGCGCATCAACCTCAACGTGCATGCCGATCCGCAACTGCGCTACTTCGACCAGTTCCGTACCTTTGAAACCTGGGCCGCCGGCACGGCCGTGGTGTCCGACAGCTTTGAAGGCTGGGAAGATTTCGGCATCGTGCCCGGCGTGCACATGGTGATGGCGGAGCTCCAGGACCTGCCGCAGGCCTGCGCGGAACTGCTGGCCGACGTGCCGCGGCGCGAAGCCATGGTGCGCGCATCGCAGGCACTGTTGCGAGAGCGCTTCTCACCCGAAGCCTGGCAGGGCCGCATGCTGGCCATGCTTGAAAGCATCGCCTGAGCATGGCCGAGATCTCGCGGCAGGAGTTGATCGCACTGCGGCTGGCCAGCCATCGCCTGGCAGGCCCTTCTTCAGGACAGGCTGATTTCAAGCGCATCGACCAGGCCGTGCAATGGATGGGCGCGGTGCAGGCACAGGAGTATGCCCATGCGCGCTGGGCCGTCGGCTCGCGCTTCACCGGCGAAGCAGCCGTCACCGATGCGGCGATGGAAGATGCGCTGGCCCGGCGCAAGGTGGTGCGCAGCTGGATCTTGCGCGGCACGCTGCACCTGGTGGCCGCGGCCGACCTGCGCTGGCTGCTGGCGCTGGCCGCGCCGGCGCTGCTGACCCGTACCGCAGCGGCCTACCGGGAGGTCAAGCTCGATGAGGCGGCCTTCCGAAAAATCCTGCCGGCGATTCGCCAATGCCTTGAAGGCGGCCGGCAACTGACGCGCGAGGAGCTTTTTGCCGCGCTCGCGCGGCGCCGCATAGACACCGAAGGCTATCGCGGCGGGCGCATCCTGTACCGAGCGGCCCAGACCGGGCTGATCTGCCTGGGCGATCCGCAGGGTAAACAGGCCCGCTACACCTTGCTCGATGAATGGCTGCCGCCGCAGCCCGAACTGCCACGCGACAAGGCACTGGAGAAACTGGCCCAGCGTTATTTCGCAAGCCACGGCCCCGCCACGCTGGCCGACTTCAGCTGGTGGTCCGGGCTGGCTGCCGGTGAAGCCAGGGCTGCGCTGGAAATGGCCGGGCCCGGCCTTTCGCAGGCATTGTTTGAAGGCGACACCGTGTGGTGGTCCAAACGCACACCGGCCGCATCAGTGCCTGCGCAGCCGGGCGGCAAGCCGGCGCTGCATTTGCTGGCGGGTTTTGACGAGTATGTGCTGGGCTACACCGACCGCAAAGCCATCATCGATACCGCGCACGCCGGCAAGCTCATGACACCCAACGGCCTGTTCCGCCCCGCGCTGCTGCTGGGCGGCCGGGTGGCCGGCACCTGGCAGGCGGAAGTCAAGAAAGGCGCACTCAACATCAGCACCATGCCCTTCGCACCACTGCCGCGCGGCAGCGCCGGTGCATTGCGGCCGGCTGCGCAGGGCTACGCGGCCTTCACAGGCTTGCCGCTGGCGGAAGTTCACTGAGAAGCAAACAATCACCACAAGGGTTTACCCGGTCAAACTTTTTGAACCACGCCGGGTCAGCACATTAGTCAGGTATCGCAGACCCTGGTGCATTCAACATGTACCGGCGCTACTATCGCCGAGCCCATCCCGGTTCTTTCATTCCTTGAATAGTGAGGAGCGCATCCATGGCAAAACTGAACGTCAACGGTACCGTGCGTGAGTTTGAGGCGGAGGACGACACACCGCTGCTGTGGGTCCTGCGCGAGCAGCTGGGACTGACCGGCACCAAATACGGCTGCGGCATCGCGGCATGCGGCGCATGCACGGTGCACATCGACGGTGTGCCCACACGCAGTTGCGTGCGGCCAGTCTCCACCGTCGGTGCCACGGAAAAAATCGTGACCATCGAAGGCCTGTCGCCCGACGGCTCGCACCCGGTGCAAAAAGCCTGGGTCGCGCTGGACGTCCCGCAGTGCGGTTACTGCCAGTGCGGCATGGTGATGGCCGCAGCCGCGCTGCTCAAGGCCAAGCCGAACCCGACGGATGCCGACATCAACGAGGCGATGACCAACATCTGCCGCTGTGGCACCTACAACCGCATCCGTGCAGCCATCAAGGTAGCGGCCTCGGGCGGCAACACCAAAAGCGCGGCGCTTGCCATCCAGCACACCGACGGGAGCACGACATGAGCACCCCCTCCACCTCCTCCTTTGCCGCTCCCCGGCTGTCACGGCGCCGCTTCCTCGCTTCAGGTGCATCGGCCGGCCTCATCGTTGGTTTCCATATTCCCTTTGCCGGCAAGGCTGCTGCCCAGGGTAGCGACTCACCCGAGATCAACGCCTGGGTCGTGGTGCGCCCCGACGACACGGTGATCATCCGCATCGCGCGCTCTGAAATGGGCCAGGGCAGCCTGACCGGCCTCGCGCAGCTCGTGGCCGAAGAGCTGGAATGCAACTGGGCCAAGGTGACCACCGAATACCCGACGCCAGGGCAGAACCTCGCGCGCAACCGGGCATGGGGCAATTTCTCCACCGGCGGCAGCCGCGGTATACGCGAGTCGCACGACTACGTGCGCAAGGGCGGCGCCACGGCGCGCATGATGCTGGTGCAGGCCGCGGCTAATGAATGGAAGGCGCCGGTATCCGAGTGCCGCGCCGCCAGCAGCATCATCACGCACACGCCCACCGGCCGCACGCTGACATACGGCAAGGTCGCGGTGGCGGCGGCCAAAATCACACCGCCCGCTGAAGTCACGCTCAAGGACCCGAAAGACTGGAAGATCGTCGGCAAGCGACTGGCCCGGCTGGACACCCAGGACAAGGTCACCGGCAAGCAGGTCTATGGCGCCGACCTCAAACTGCCCGGCATGTTCAATGCGGCCATCAGGGACTGCCCGGTGTTCGGCGGCAAGGTCAAGAGCTTCAATGCCGCCGCGATTGAAAAGCGCCCCGGCGTGAAGAAGGTGCTGGCGGTAGGCGACAGCGCGGTGGCCGTCGTGGCCGATACCTGGTGGCATGCCAAGACCGCACTCGAGGCACTGCCCATCGAGTGGGACAACGGACCCAATGCAGCCAACTCCAGCGCCAGCGTGGCCCAGATGCTCAAAGCCGGGCTGGACGCGAACGACGCCGTTGTCGGCAACCAGAACGGCGACGCCAAGGCCGCGCTGGCCTCGGCGGCCAGACGCATCGAAGCGGTGTATTCCTACCCGCACCAGAACCACGCGACCATGGAGCCCATGAACGCGACCGCGCGATGGACGCCCGAGCGCTGCGAGGTCTGGACGCCTACCCAGAACGGCGAGGCCGCGCTGGCCGCCGCCTCGGAAGCGGCGGGCCTGCCGGTCGCCAAATGCGAGGTCTACAAAATCCACCTGGGCGGCGGCTTCGGGCGGCGCGGCGCCGTGCACGACTGGGTGCGCCAGGCCGTGGACATCGCCAAACAGATGCCGGGCGTGCCGGTCAAGCTGCTGTGGTCACGCGAGGAAGACATGCTGCACGGCCGCTATCACCCGGTCACGCAGTGCAAGCTGCAGGCGGGCCTGGACGCGCAGGGCAATGTCACGGCCCTGCACATGCGCATCTCGGGCCAGTCCATCCTGGCTGGTGTGTTTCCGCAAAACATCCGTAACGGCCTGGACCCGGTGCAGTTCCAGGGCCTGAACGCGCCGGGGCCCGAGGCTTCCATAGGCTACAGCTTCCCCAACCTGCTGATAGACCATGCGATGCGCAATCCCAGCGTCCCGCCCGGCTTCTGGCGGGGCGTGAACCTGAACCAGAACACCATTTACCTCGAGTCTTTTATCGACGAGATCGCGTTCGCCACCCAACAGGACCCGCTGGCCCTGCGGCGCAAGCTCATGGCCAAACACCCCAAGCACCTGGCGGTGCTCAACGCCGTGGCCGAACGCGTCAAGTGGAATGTGCCGCCACCTGACATCGGCGGCCAGAAGGTCTACCGCGGCCTGGCCCAGACCATGGGCTTCGGCAGCTATGTGGCGGCCTGCGCCGAGGTGTCGGTCAGCAAGGACGGCGAGCTCAAGATCCACCGCATCGTCGCGGCCACCGACCCCGGCTATGCGGTCAACCCGCAGCAGATCGAGGCACAGGTCGAAGGCTCTTTCGCCTACGGCCTGTCAGCGGCCCTGTTCGGAGAATGCACACAAAAAGACGGCCGCATGGAGCAGGACAACTTCAGCACCTACCCCGTCGTGCAGATGCAGCACATGCCCGCGGTGGAAACCCTCATCGTGCCCTCGGGCGGCTTCTGGGGCGGCGTCGGTGAACCGACGATCGCGGTCGCCGCGCCCGCGGTGCTCAATGCCGTGTTCGCGGCGACGGGCAAACGCGTACGCGACCTGCCGCTGAAGAACCACGATCTCAAAAAGGCATAAAAAAGCATGAACTGGCAAGGCGCTATCGCCGGCGGACTGATGATGTTGATGGCGCCCTGGGCCGGCTTCGCGCAGCAGGCCATGCTGCCGCTGCAAGTGGTCGGCGACGCCATTCCTCAACCGCTGACGGCCACGCCCGGCAGCCCGGCGCGCGGCCGCGCCATCGTCGCGAGCCGCCAGCAGGGCCTGTGCCTGCTGTGCCACACCGGGCCCATTCCAGAAGAGCGCTTCCAGGGCAACCTGGCGCCCGATCTGGCCGGCGCGGGCTCGCGCTGGAGCGAAGGCCAGCTGCGCCTTCGCATTGCCGACGCGCAGCGCCTGAACCCCGCCAGCATCATGCCTGCCTATTACCGTATCGATGGACTGGCGCGTGTGGGCACAGCCTGGGAAGGCAAGCCCATCATGGACGCCCAGAAAATTGAAGACGTGGTTGCCTACCTGCGGACGCTGCGCGATTGATGCGGGACCATGACACCGCCCCAGCACAAGCCCGCCCTGCCCCGCCGGCGCCATATCCTGGCGGGCGCCGCCGGCGTGATCGCCGGCGTCGTGCTGCGGCCCGCGTCCGCCGCCGCGGGTGACCTGGCAGTGGCCATGGCCTCCTATACCCAGGGCGCGCCGGTTCGTGCGGGCAAGGTTACGCTTGGTGTGGCCGAGCTGGTGGACAACGGCAATGTGGTGCCCATCACCGTCACGGTGGAAAGTCCCATGACGGCCGCCGACCACGTCAAAAGCATCGCCGTCTTCAATGAAAAGAATCCCCAGCGCGACGTGGCGCGCTTCACGCTGGGGCCGCGCGCCGGCAAGGCGAGCGTCACCACGCGCATACGGCTGGCCACGTCGCAGCAGCTGGTCGCCGTCGCGCAGATGAGCGATGGCAGCTGGTGGTCGCACACGGTGAATGTCATCGTTACCCTGGCGGCGTGCATAGAGGGAGAGCCCTGATGGCCCGCACGCTGATCAACGCCCCATCCACGGTCAAACGCGGCGAGGTCATAGAAGTACGCGCCACCATAGGCCACCCCATGGAAACCGGTTTTCGGGCCGGTGAGGACGGCAAGGTCCTGCCGCGCAACATCATCCAGACCTTCAGCTGCCGCTACAACGGTGAGCTGGTGTTCAGCGCCGAGCTGTTTTCGGCGATCTCGGCCAACCCCTACATCGCCTTCCATACCGTGGCCACCGAGAGCGGTACGCTGGTGCTCAGCTGGGAAGGTGACAACGGTTTCTCCCAGGCCGAGAGCATCAACCTGACCGTTACGAGATGAGGTACGTCCCGGTTTATCTTCTCTTGTTTTTGGTGCTGGGAAACGCCTACGCGCAGAACGCCCCCAGCAAGGACAGCCGCCGCTCAGGCTTCGAGGACATGGGGGCGGCCACCCAGGCCATGCAAAAGGACGATGCGCTCAACCCCGGCATGCTGTGGGTACGCGATGGCGAGTTGCAGTGGAACCAGCCGCAAGGCGCCAGCGGCAAGGCCTGCGTGAACTGCCATGCGGCGGCACAAAGCAGCATGCGCGGCGTGGCGGCACGTTATCCGGCATTTGATGCCGGCCAGGGCCGCCCCATCACTCTGGGCCAGCGCATCAACCAGTGCCGCGAGCAACACCAGCAGGCCGCGCCGCTGCGCGCCGAAAGCCAGGAATTGCTGGGCCTGGAAAGCTACATCGCGCTGCAGTCACGCGGCATGCCCTTGGCACCACCCCAGGACACGAGGCTGGAGCCGTTCCGCCAGCGTGGGCAGCAGCTGTTCATGCAGCGCATCGGCCAGTTGAACCTGTCCTGCGCGCAATGCCATGACGGCCTGCCCGGCAAGCGCCTGGCAGGCAGCCTGATTCCTGAAGCACACCCCACGGGCTACCCGGTGTACCGGCTTGAATGGCAGGGCATGGGCTCGCTACAGCGCCGCCTGCGCGGCTGCATGAGCGGCGTGCGCGCCCAGCCCTTTGCCTATGGCGCGCAGGAGTTGGTGGAGCTGGAGCTGTACCTCAAGACCCGCGCCAGCGGTATGGCGATGGAGGCGCCGGGTGTGCGGCCTTGAGCCTCAGGCGGTCCAATCGATGCGCTCAAACAATTTCATGAGTTTCTGCGCGCGCGGCGGGTTGAGTTGCGCGACCCAGCTGATACGTCCAAGCAGGTGCGAGCGAAAGTCGGAATGCCCCTCCCGGTTCTGAGAGGATGGGCCATGCAACACACTCTGGTGCAGACAGGCCTTGAGTCTGTCAAAGTCCTCACGTGCAATATTGGCCCGCTCGTTGACGACGATGCCGGTGATGCGCTGCTGCCGGTGCTGTGGCAGGCAGCGTGTCTTCTCATGATTCAGCGAAAAACCCTCGGCCTCGGCTATTTGCGCGACCCAAATTTCAAGCATGCGGAATTGCCGGCGTAGCGATTCCGGCCCCGAAAATACCAGGTCGTCGGCATAGCGCGTGTAGCGTGCGCCGAAGACATCGGCAAGCCCCTCCAGCCGCAAATCGAGGCGGAAGGCACAGAGGTTGGCCAGCGCCGGCGAAGTCGGTGCCCCTTGCGGAAGATGCGGAGAACGCAGGCGCTTGGCACTCATCCAGCTGATGCCGCCGTCTTCGCGCAGTCGTTCCACAATCATCGGCGCCGTGCGGTGCGTGCAGAGCACCGTGAGCGCTCGCGCCACACCCTCTGGGTAACCCAGGGTGTACCAGACCGCCCTGACCTGTGCAGCGCTGACACTGCCGAAAAAATCGCGCAGGTCGAAGCGGATCACTACCGGCTGGCCCACGTGAACCGCCGCGTGGCTCCTGACCGAACGGCCGCTCGCGAAACCGTGCGCCGCCTCATGCACCGGCACTTCGCACAGCAGCCCCGCCAGCAATTGCCGCTGCACGCGCTTGAGTTCGACCTTGGGCACTTCGAGCAGCCGCAGTCCGCCCGAGTTCTTCGGCAACAGGCGATAGCGGTAGTGCTCGGTCCACGCGGGGGTTTCAGGAGCCAGCCAATTCAACTGTTCGGGCGTCAGGTTCAGCCAGCGCGCCAGGTCGTCGGCCGTTTCAATCTCCGGCAACAGACAGTCCTCAAGACCCAGTGGCCGTGGCCGCATGAGAGCAGGCCGCAGAATGAGGCGCCGGATACGCGGCGGTTGGGGGTCGTCGAAAATCTGGCGGAAGGTGAAGACGTCTTGTCCATCCTCATCATCCTCCGCGTCGTACTCGTCTTCGCCCTCCGCATCTTGGGCATCGTCGTCTTCACTGCCGTAGTCGCACGGCTCAAATGCGCCGGTAGCTTCAATGCGCCGCGCCAGCGAAGAGACGTCAAATTTACGCCAGGTCATGGCCGATAGCGCGGCGAGCGGCTCAAGCAGCGGTGTCAGCCAAGCGGGCTGCTCGCCGAGCGCCTGCGCGGCGCGCGCTTGCAGCGCCTCCAAGGAAGTGGCTCCCGACCGATCCGCATCAGCCAACAAAGCCCGGGCAATGCCGCGTGCAACCAGGGTCCGATAGCGGCTTTGGCGCATAAACAGTCAGGTTGGCAGCCGGTATTTCAACCAGCGGGTCTCGCGTGAGCGCCCTCGCGCGGATGCGCGATGCGGCTCACGCACCGAAATGAAAAGGCAGACAAACAACCATGGGGGTGCCCCATGGTGCGGGAAAGCGGCAACGTATCGCCTCATTCCTCGCATCACTTGAAAAGCCGGCCGCCGCGCAAATTCTAAGGGCGAGTGCGCCTGGGCGTGCCTTGATTGTGGCAACAGCAACCGCAAAACAACAGGCAGCCTTTCACCGGAGAGAGGCAGCGAAAGTCATTACCCAGGAGAACGGTGTCCTCCCGAGCAGGAAGCCTCGTCACCCAGATGGAAGCGGAGACTCAGGAAAATCGCGAGCGCCAGCCTTACTTCCGTGCAGGCGGCAAATCCGTGCAACTGCCATGCGCCACTTCCGCAGCCATGCCTATGCTCTCGCCCAGCGTGGGGTGCGGGTGTATGGTCTTGCCGATGTCGACGGCGTCGGCGCCCATCTCGATGGCCAATGCGATCTCGCCGATCATGTCGCCGGCGTGGGTGCCGACAATGCCGCCGCCCAGGATCCTGCCGTGGCCGTGCGCTTCGGGGCTGTCGTCAAACAGCAGCTTGGTGAAGCCTTCGTCGCGGCCGTTGGCGATAGCACGGCCGGAGGCCGTCCAGGGGAACAAGCCCTTTTTGACCTTGATGCCTTCGGCCTTGGCCTGGTCTTCGGTCAGGCCCACCCAGGCGACCTCGGGGTCGGTGTAGGCCACGCTGGGAATCACGCGGGCGTTGAAGGCCGCGCTGGCCAGGTCCTTGTTGCCTTGCAGTTCACCGGCAATGACTTCTGCGGCCACGTGGGCTTCGTGCACGGCCTTGTGCGCCAGCATGGGCTGGCCCACGATGTCGCCGATGGCGAAGATGTGGGGCACATTGGTGCGCATCTGGATGTCGACGGGGATGAAGCCGCGGTCGGTGACGGTGACACCGGCCTTTTCGGCAGCGATTTTCTTGCCGTTGGGCGAGCGGCCCACGGCCTGCAGCACCAGGTCGTAAGTCTGCGGCGCGGGCGCACCCTCGCCTTCGAAGCTGACTTCAATACCGGCCTTGGTCGCCTTGGCGCCCACGGTCTTGGTCTTGAGCATGATGTTGTCAAAGCGCGGCGCGTTCATCTTCTGCCAGACCTTGACGAGGTCGCGGTCGGCGCCCTGCATGAGGCCGTCCATCATCTCGACCACATCCAGGCGTGCGCCCAGGGTGGAATACACCGTACCCATTTCCAGGCCGATGATGCCGCCGCCCAGAATCAGCATGCGCTTGGGCACTTCCTTGAGTGCCAGCGCGCCGGTGGAATCGACCACGCGGGGATCATCCGGCATGAAAGGCAGCCGGACCGCTTGCGAGCCCGCGGCGATGATGCAGTTCTTGAAGGCGATGGTCTGCTTCTTGCCGGTTTTTTCCTGGCCTTCAGCACCGCTGGTTTCCTCAACCTGCAGGTGGTGGGCGCCGACGAACTGGCCGACGCCGCGCACGGTAGTGACCTTGCGCATCTTGGCCATGGCCGTCAGCCCGCCGGTGAGCTTGCCGACGACTTTTTCCTTGTGCGTGCGCAGCTTGTTGATGTCGAGCTTGGGCTCACCAAAGCTCACACCCAGGGCGTCGAAATGCTTGACCTCGTCCATCACCGCCGCCACGTGCAGCAGCGCTTTGGAGGGAATGCAACCTACGTTAAGGCAGACGCCGCCCAGCGTGGCGTAGCGCTCCACCAGCACGACCTTCAGACCCAGATCGGCGGCGCGGAAGGCGGCCGAGTAGCCGCCGGGGCCGGCGCCCAGCACCAGCACGTCGCAATCGAGGTCGGCGGAACCGCTGAAGCTGGCGGCCGTTGGCACCGGCACGGCGGGGTCGGATGCCGCTGGAGCAGCGGCCTTCTTCTCAGGCGCGGGCGCCGGGGCGGGTGCGGCGGGTGCGGCACCGGAAGCTTCCAGCGTCAGCACCACGGAGCCTTGCTTGACCTTGTCACCGAGCTTGACCTTCACTTCCTTGACCACACCGGCGGCGGACGATGGAATCTCCATCGAGGCCTTGTCGCTTTCCACGGTGATCAGGCTTTGCTCGGCCTTGATGGTGTCGCCGGCCTTAACCAGCACTTCAATCACGGACACTTCGTCAAAATCGCCAATGTCCGGCACCTTGATGTCTACCAGGCTGGATGCGCTCATTTGGAGGCTTTCAATTTAAGGGTGAATATGTCGACGGGTCCGGCGGAGTTCTTGTCGAACTCGCAACCCGCGTTGAGGCCGGCCATGGCGACTTCGCGCGCGGTCTTGGCCTTGTCCCAGGCGGCATGCATGGCGCCCAGGGCGAAGCTGCGGCCCGAGCCTATGCTCCAGAATTCCTTGAACTCAAAGACTTCGCGGTAGCTGTAAAGGCCGTAGATGCCGCTGGCATTGGCAATCACGACGGTGAACTGGCTGGACTCGTAGGGATCGTTGTCGTCTTCCTTGGTTTGCAGGAAGAAGTTGTCCTTGAGCAGCGGGTGCAGCTTGACGAAAGTGTCGAACACCTCGTCGCGCGAGCCCAGCTTGAGCTGGTCCTTGGGCAAGGTCACCATGGCCTTGCGCAGCACTGGGAAATGCGCCACCGTGCCGGCCATGCCGATGTAGCTCAGGCCGGCAGGCGTGTCGACCTTGAAGATCTTGCTGTTGGCCTCGTAGCGGTGGCCCAGGCTGGTGTCGCCGAAGGTGACCAGCGTATCGGCGGCGATGGCAACCTGCCCCGCCTTTTTGACGACTACAAGCGTTGTCATCGTTGGATCAGAGGAGAACGCGGCGGAAGTCGGCGAGGATCTGGCCGAGATAGGCGTTAAAGCGCGCGGCGGCGGCGCCGTCGATCACGCGGTGGTCCCAGCTCAGCGACAGCGGCAGCATCAGGCGCGGCTGGAAGGCCTTGCCGTCCCAGACCGGCTCCATCGTGCTCTTGCAGACGCCCAGGATGGCGACTTCAGGCGCATTGATGATGGGCGTGAAGTAACGCCCGCCTATGCCGCCCAGCGACGAGATCGTGAAGCAGGCGCCGGACATGTCGGCCGGGCTCAGCTTGCCGTCGCGTGCCTTCTTGGCGAGTTCGCCCATCTCTTGCGAGATTTGCACGATGCCCTTCTGGTCGGCGTTCTTGATGACGGGAACGACCAGGCCGTTGGGGGTGTCCGCGGCGAAGGCGATGTTGTAGTACTGCTTGAGCACCAGCTGGTCGCCCTCAAGCGAGGCGTTGAACTCGGGGAACTTCTTGAGCGCGGCGACCGAGGCCTTGATCAGGAAGGCCAGCATGGTGATCTTGATGCCGGCTTTCTCGTTTTCCTTGTTCATGAGCACACGGAAGGCTTCGAGCTCGGTGATGTCTGCGTCGTCATGGTTGCAGACATGCGGGATCATCACCCAGTTGCGGTGCAGGTTGGCGCCGCTGATTTTCTTGATGCGCGACAGGTCCTTGCGCTCGACCGGACCGAACTTGGTGAAGTCGACCTTGGGCCATGGCAACAGATCCATCCCTGCCCCGCCGCCCGAAGACGCGGGCGCCTTGGCGGCCTGAGCCTGGGTGCGGACGCTGCCGTCCATCACCGATTTGGTGAAGGCCTGGATGTCGTCCTGCGTGATGCGGCCCTTGAGGCCTGAGCCCTTGACCTCGGCCAGCGGCACACCGAGTTCGCGCGCGAACTTGCGCACCGAGGGCGAGGCGTGCGGCAGGCTGCCTTGCGGAGCCGTGGTGGGGTTGTGGGCCGGCTGGCTCGCCGGGACCGATGCGGTGGCCTGCGAGGGGGCGGCGGCGGCAGGTGCGGCGGCTGAAACGGGTGCCGATGCCGGCGCGGGGGCCGGAGCCGGTGCCGGCGATGCAGCTGCGGCCGCGGATCCTTCGAGCACAGCCAGCAGGTCGCCGATGTTGACGGTGTCGCCCAGCTTGACTTTGAGCTCCTTGAGCACGCCGGCGGCCGAGGACGGAATTTCCATCGAGGCCTTGTCGGATTCGACGGTAATCAACGACTGCTCGGCCTTGATGGTGTCGCCGGGCTTGACCAGCACTTCAATGACGGACACGTCCTTGAAATCACCGATGTCGGGTACGCGGACTTCGACAGGGCCGGAAGCGGCGGGTGCAGCGGTGGTAGCTGCAGGCGCAGGTGCCGGCGCGGCGGCTGCGGGAGCCGCCGGGGCGGCCGCGGCCTTTTCTTTGGAAGCGGGAGCGGCTTCAGCGCCAGCCCCGGCCACTTCCAGCGTCAGCACGACCGAGCCTTGCTTGACCTTGTCGTCGAGCTTGACGCGCAGTTCCTTGACCACACCCGCGTGGCTGGAGGGGATTTCCATGGAGGCCTTGTCGGACTCCACGGTAATCAGCGACTGCTCGGCCTTGACGGTGTCGCCTGGCTTGACCAGCAACTCAATGACCGTCACTTCGTCGAAATCCCCGATATCAGGAACTTGAATGTCTACCACTGCCATATTCTTGTCTCCGTTTGCTTCAGGCGTCTGTGCTGTTCGGCACTGTTTGTGCTGGATGTCTACGTCGGAGTTTTAACTCAAGCGTAAAGCGGGTTGATCTTGTCGACATTGATGCCGTATTTCTTGATGGCCTCGGTAACCTTGGCGACCGGCACCGTGCCCTCTTCGCTGAGCGCCTTGAGCGCCGCCACGACGATGTAATGGCGGTTGACTTCGAAGTGCTCGCGCAGCTTGCTGCGGAAGTCGCTGCGGCCGAAGCCGTCGGTGCCCAGCACCTTGTAGGTACGGCCCTTGGGAATGAAGGGACGAATCTGCTCGGCGTAGGCCTTCATGTAGTCGGTCGAGGCGATGACGGGGCCGGTGTGCTTTTCAAGCTGCTGGGCCACGAAGGGCACCTGGGGCTTGTCGGCCGGGTGCAGCAGGTTCCAGCGTTCAACACCCTGGCCGTCACGAGCCAGTTCGTTAAAGCTCGGGCAGCTCCAGACGTTGGCGGCGACGCCCCACTCTTTTTCGAGCAGCTCCTGCGCGGCAATGGATTCGCGCAGGATGGTGCCGGAGCCCAGCAGCTGCACGCGCGGCGTGAGCTTGGCGCCCTCTTTGCACAGGTACATGCCCTTGATGATCTGTTCTTCGGTGCCGGGCTTGAGGCCGGGCATGGCGTAGTTTTCGTTGAGCAGCGTGAGGTAGAAATAAACGTTGTCCTGTTTCTCGACCATGCGCTTGAGGCCGTGGTGCAGGATCACGCCGACTTCATGCGCGAAGGTGGGGTCGTAGCTGATGCAGTTGGGGATCGTGCCGGCCAGGATGTGGCTGTGGCCGTCTTCGTGCTGCAGGCCTTCGCCGTTGAGCGTGGTGCGGCCCGAGGTGCCGCCCAGCAGGAAGCCGCGCGCCTGCATGTCGCCGGCCGCCCAGGCCAGGTCGCCGATGCGCTGGAAGCCGAACATCGAGTAATACACGTAGAACGGCACCATGATGCGGTTGTTGGTGCTGTACGAGGTAGCCGCGGCGATCCAGCTGCTCATGCCGCCGGCCTCGTTGATGCCTTCCTGCAGGATCTGGCCCTGCTTGTCTTCCTTGTAGTACATCACCTGGTCTTTATCGACCGGCGTGTATTTCTGGCCGTCGGGGTTGTAGATGCCGATCTGGCGGAACAGGCCTTCCATGCCGAAGGTGCGGGCCTCATCCACCAGGATGGGGACGACGCGCGGGCCAAGAGCCTGGTCGCGCAGCAGCTGCGTGAGGAAGCGCACATAAGCCTGGGTGGTGGAGATCTCGCGGCCTTCGGCAGTGGGCTCAATCACCGACTTGAAGGTCTCCAGCGCCGGCACGGTGAACTGTTCGTCGGCCTTGACGCGGCGGTGCGGCAGGTAGCCGCCCAGGGCCTTGCGGCGTTCGTGCAAGTAGCGCATCTCGGGCGTGTCGTCGGCCGGTTTGTAGAACGGGATGTCGGCCAGCTTGCTGTCGGGGATCGGGATGTTGAAACGGTCGCGGAAGGCCTTGATGTCTTCGTCGGCCAGCTTTTTGGTCTGGTGGACGTTGTTCTTGCCTTCGCCGATCTTGCCCATGCCGAAGCCCTTGACGGTCTTGACCAGCAGGACGGTGGGCTGCCCCTTGTGATTGACGGCCGCATGGAAGGCCGCATAGACCTTCTGCGAATCGTGGCCGCCGCGGCGCAGGTTCCAGATGTCGTCGTCGCTCATCTTGGCGACCATCTCGAGCGTGCGCGGGTCCTGGCCGAAGAAATGCTTGCGCACGTAGGCGCCGTCATTGGCCTTCATGGCCTGGTAGTCGCCGTCCAGCGTGTCCATCATGACCTTGCGCAGCGCGCCGTCCTTGTCGCGGGCCAGCAAGGGGTCCCAGTTGCTGCCCCAGAGCAGCTTGATGACGTTCCAGCCGGCGCCGCGGAATTCACCTTCGAGTTCCTGGATGATCTTGCCGTTGCCGCGCACCGGGCCGTCCAGGCGCTGCAGGTTGCAGTTGATGACGAAGATCAGGTTGTCGAGCTTCTCGCGCGCAGCCAGGCCGATGGCGCCCATGGATTCGACTTCGTCCATCTCGCCGTCGCCGAGGAAGGCCCAGACCTTGCGGTTTTCGGTGTTGGCGATGCCGCGGGCATGCAGGTACTTGAGGAAGCGCGCCTGGTAGATCGCCATCAACGGGCCCAGGCCCATGGAGACGGTGGGGAACTGCCAGAACTCGGGCATCAGCTTGGGGTGCGGGTAGCTGGACAGGCCCTTGCCGTCCACTTCCTGGCGGAAGTTGAGCAGTTGCTCTTCGGTCAGGCGCCCTTCGAGGTAGGCGCGGGCATAGACACCGGGCGACACGTGGCCCTGGATGTAGAGGCAGTCGCCACCATGGTTTTCGCTCTCGGCATGCCAGAAGTGGTTGAAGCCGGCGCCGAACAGGCTGGCCAGCGAGGCGAAGGAGCCGATGTGGCCGCCCAGGTCGCCGCCGTCGGCCGGGTGCAGGCGGTTGGCCTTGACCACCATGGCCATGGCGTTCCAGCGCATGTAGGCGCGCAGGCGCTCCTCGATCTCCAGGTTGCCGGGCGAGCGTTCTTCCTGGTCGGGCTCAATGGTATTGACGTAGCCGGTGTTGGCAGAGAAAGGCATGTCTATGCTCTTCTGGCGGGCGTGCTCCAGCAGTTGCTCCAGCAGGAAATGGGCGCGCTCCGGGCCTTCGCTTTCGATGACGGCGGACAAGGCGTCCATCCACTCTCGGGTTTCCTGGCTGTCTTTGTCCAGCGCGTCGTTGGCGGCGGCGCGCAAGTTGTCGCCGGCTTGGGTGGGATTGGCAGCCATTTTTTGTCTCCTGAGTAGCCTGATAGAGCTTGTTTAACCTGAGCTGCGGCTTCTTGTCGAGCCGCGCGCAGAGCCTGGGTCCAACTTGGGTCTAAGCGTGTTGTAAACGCAAATTAGATTCAAGCCCCTAGTTTCTCATAATATTTCGTAAATTTCAAATAGTGCTTTTTGATTTCATATTAAGAAATTTAAAAGTAAGCATGCGTCGCATTGGGCGGGTCGCGGTCACTCTTTCTTGCTGAATGGCCGCCACGTTGCTGCTAGCCGCTTCACACCGAGGTTTCACCTTCAAACACCCAGGGGAAACTCTGTCCCGCCTTAGGCATCTCCCTTAAACTGCTTGGTTCCTCCTATGACCCAGTCCTCCCCCGCTCTCGCCGACACTGCGGTGAATCCCGCCCCCCTGGCCCTGTGGCGCCGCTGGTGGCGGCGGCAATCGCCGTCGCGCCAGGATCGCTTCATCACGCTGGGCCCGCTGCTGGCCGTCGTGCTCTTCCTGGCGGCCGTGATCGCCGCCTTCGGCTACCTGCGCATCGAGGAAATCGACCGCGAACAACAGGCCGTCAAGCGCGATGTGGAATACGCCCAGCAGCGCCTGCGCCTGCGCCTGCTGGAGCGGCAGGAGCAGCTCATGCGCATTGGCCGCGACGTCTCCAACAAGGAGGTGGACACCGAGGAGTTCATCACTCAGGCCGAATCGCTGGTGAACCAGTACCCCGAACTCATGGCGGTGACCTGGGTGGACAGCAGGCGGCGCGTCAAGGTGGCCTATGTATCCCCCAGCGCCAATGGCCAGTTGCGCGGCGCGGGCGAGCAGCTCAAGGTCGGCGAGACCGACGGCACCTACGATCTGGCCAGGGACTTGCGCCAGCCCGTGTACTCACGGCCGCTGGCAGCCAAGGAAGCCGGCGGCTACAACGCTCCGACCCTGCAGTTGCAGGTCCCCCTGGACGACCAGGGAAAATTCGCCGGCGTCATCATGGGCGAGTACTCCATCGACGGCCTGCTGCGCTTTGGCGTGCCGACCGAGGTCACAGCCAAGTACGCCGTGACCCTGATCGACGACAAGAACCAGGTGCTGGCGGGTAGCCTGCCGCCGCCGCGCAATCCCGCGGCCCGGCTGCTGCCCTGGTCCGACGGTGCGGCCGAATATGAAATACCGGTCTCACCGGTCGGCAATGGTCTCTTGATACGCGCGGAAGGCTACCGTACCTCGCTGGGTGTGGTGGGCAGCGGCTTCTTCTGGCTGGTTAGCGCCCTGAGCGCGCTCACGGTATGGATGCTGCTGGGCACCTGGCGCCACACGCGCCGGCGCGTACAGGCCCAGCAGGCGCTGATCGCCGAAACCAACTTCCGCCGCGCCATGGAAAACTCCATGCTTACCGGCATGCGCGCGCTCGACCTGCAGGGCCGCATCACCTATGTCAACCCGGCCTTCTGCCAGATGACGGGCCTGACCGAAGGCGACCTGGTCGGCCGCACACCGCCGTTTCCGCACTGGCCGGAAGGCGAAATCGATACCCTGATGCAACGGCTGGACGACGAGCTGCACGGCCGCACGCCGCCGGGCGGCTTCGAGGTACGCGTCAAGCGCAAGAACGGCCAGATCTTCGACGCGCGCATGTATGTCTCGCCGCTGATAGACCCGCGCGGGCAGCAGACCGGCTGGATGACCTCGATGACGGACATCACCGAACCCAAGCGCATCCGCGAGGAACTAACTGCTTCCTACGAGCGCTTCACCACGGTGCTCGAGGGACTTGATGCGGCCGTGTCGGTGGCCCCCCTGGGCAGCGAGGAACTGCTGTTCGCCAACAAGCTTTACCGTGCCTGGTTCGGCGGCGAGGTGTCGGGCCACCTGAACCTGATCGCGCAGGCCGGCGTGCCGGGCACTGTGCCCACCGACGATACGCTGGACGCGGTCGACGGCCTGGCAGGCTTTCCGACCGACACGCTGACGGCTGCGCAGACGGAAAACGCCGAGATTTTCGTGCCCGAGCTCGGCAAGTGGCTGGAAGTGCGTTCGCGCTACCTGACCTGGGTGGACGGCCGACTGGCCCAGATGGTGATCGCCACCGACATCACGCCGCGGCGCCATGCCGAAGAGCAGGCGGCCCAGCAGAACGAGCGGGCCCAGACCGCCAGCCGCCTGATCACCATGGGCGAGATGGCCTCCAGCGTAGCCCACGAGTTGAACCAGCCGCTCACCGCCATCAACAACTACTGCAACGGCATGGTGTCGCGTATCAAGGGCAAGCAGATCAGCAATGAAGACCTGCTGATCGCACTCGACAAGACCGCCAAGCAGGCGCACCGCGCGGGCCAGATCATCCAGCGCATACGCTCCTTCGTCAAACGCAGCGAGCCCAACCGCACAGCGGCCGACGTGGCCACCATGGTCAGCAATGCCATGGAACTGGCCGAGATCGAGCTGCGCCGCCACCATGTGCGCCTGAGCCACTACATTGCCGCCCGCCTGCCTGAAATCATGGTGGACCCGATCCTGATCGAGCAGGTGCTGGTGAACTTGATGAAGAACGCGGCCGAATCCATCGAGCAGGCGCACCTGCCCACGGCGCGCCGCAGCGTCGAGCTGCGCGTGGTGCCCAAGCAGATCGAAGACCAGGCGGTGGTGGAGTTTTCGGTGCTCGACACGGGGCGTGGTTTGTCGCCCGAAGTCATGGGCCGGCTCTATGAGGCCTTTTATTCCACCAAGGCCGAAGGCATGGGCATAGGCCTGAAGCTGTGCCGCAGCATCGTCGAGTCGCACCAGGGCCGGATGGAGGCCGAGAACCTCTACAATGGGGACGAAGTGGTGGGGTGCCGGTTTACCTTCTGGATCCCTGTGACACCCCTGGTCCTGCCGGCGGCGCCTGCCACCGACGGCGCAGCGACACGAAACGCAGGCGTTCACTGAGGCCCTTCAAGAGCCGTCTCTTGAGAAGTTCACGAAAGAAAGTTTGGCATGAGCTTGATTCCCAAAAAAGGTACCGTCTACGTCGTTGATGATGACGAGGGCGTGCGCGACTCGCTGCAGTGGCTGCTCGAAGGCAAGGACTACCGCGTCCGCTGCTACGACTCGGCCGAAACTTTCCTCTCCCGTTACGACCCTCGCGAAGTGGCCTGCCTGATTGTCGACATCCGCATGGGCGGCATGACCGGGCTGGAGCTGCAGGACCGCCTGGTCGAACGCAAGTCACCCCTGCCCATCGTGTTCATCACCGGCCACGGCGATGTACCCATGGCGGTGAACACCATGAAAAAAGGCGCGATGGATTTCATCCAGAAGCCTTTCCAGGAAGAAGCCCTGGTCAATCTGGTCGAGCGCATGCTGGAGCAGGCCAAGGATACTTTCAGCGAGTTCCAGCAGTCCGCCAGCCGCGACGCCCTGCTGGCCAAGCTGACCTCGCGCGAAGCTCAAGTCCTTGAGCGCATCGTCGCCGGCCGGCTCAACAAGCAGATCGCCGACGACCTGGGCATCAGCATCAAGACGGTGGAAGCACACCGCGCCAACATCATGGAAAAGCTTAACGCCAACACCGTGGCCGACCTACTCAAAATCGCCCTGGGGTCCAACGCGCCGAAGGTCTGATCACCGCCCCATTCCCCCGCTGTCCTTCCGATAGCCCTTGACGCCCGTATTGATTGAAACAGCGGGCGTTTTACTTTGAGAAACTGATTCAAAAATGACCGCCCAGCTGATTGACGGAAACGCCCTCTCCAAACAATTGCGCGCCGATGTTGCCCAGCGAGCCGCCGCCCTGCGCGCGCGCGGAGTCACGCCCGGCCTGGCCGTGGTGCTGGTGGGCGAAAACCCGGCCAGCCAGGTTTATGTGCGCAACAAGGTGAAAGCCTGCGAAGACAGCGGCCTGCATTCCGTGCTTGAGAAATACCCCGCCACCCTCAGCGAAGCCGAACTGCTGGCACGGGTGGATGCGCTCAACAAAGACCCGTCCATCCACGGCATCCTGGTGCAACTGCCCCTGCCGCCGCACATCGACGCGCACAAGGTCATCGAGGCCATCTCCCCGGCCAAGGACGTGGACGGCTTTCACGTTGCCAGCGCCGGCGCACTCATGGTCGGCCAGCCGGGCTTCTGGCCCTGCACGCCTTACGGCTGCATGAAGATGCTGGAGAGCATCCGCTACGACCTCAAAGGCAAGCATGCCGTGGTGATAGGCCGCAGCAACATCGTCGGCAAGCCCATGGCGCTGATGCTGCTTCAGAAAAATGCCACCGTCACTATCTGCCACAGCGCGACCAAAGACCTCAAGGCCATGACGCTGCAGGCCGACGTGATCGTCGCCGCCGTCGGCAAGCGCAACGTGCTGACGGCCGATATGGTCAAGCCCGGCGCGGTCGTCCTTGATGTGGGCATGAACCGTAACGACGAAGGCAAGCTTTGCGGTGACGTGGATTTTGAAGGAGTCAAGGAAGTTGCCGGCTACATCACGCCGGTGCCCGGCGGTGTCGGCCCCATGACCATCACCATGCTATTGGTCAATACATTGGAAGCTGCCGAGCGCAGCTGAGCCGCGTTCTTCAGCCAGCGGCGGGCGGCTCAACCCGTACGACACTCGAGATGCCCGTCAGACGCCACAGCGCCAGGCCGGCGCACAGCCACTGCAAAACATACATTGCAGTACCCAGTCCATGCCAGAGCTTGAGGTTACCGCCTTCGGCGCGCGCACTGACGATGCGCGGCGCGATGCCAAACTCGACCAGCAAAGCCAGCAGCAGGCCGGAGACCACGAACTTCATGGCGGCCTGCGCCTGCAGTGCGAGGGCCGCATCGTCTTTTTTATTGAGCACCAGCAGCAAGAGCATGGCGCAGCCCGTGCTGAGCCAAGTCTGCGCGGTGAAGAGTTTGGCGGCCATCGCGCCGGCCACCGCGGGCGCGCCCAGGTTGGCGAACAGCATGGGGACGACGACAAACCCCAAAGCCGTCAGGCTGCCCCACCAGAGGGCCGCCACCATCACCGTGAAGCGCTGCTTCATGGCTGAAACTAGATGTACATCACCGCGATGATTTCGTAGCGTTTGAGGCCCCCTGGTGTCTGGACTTCAGCCGTGTCGCCCTCATCCTTGCCGATCAGCGCGCGCGCAATCGGCGAGCTGATATTGACCCGCCCCAGCTTGATATCGGCTTCGTCTTCGCCGACGATCTGGTACGTCACCTTGTCGCCGGTGTCCTCGTCTTCCAGTTCGATGGTCGAGCCGAACACCACCTTGCCGCCCGCGTCCAGCTCGGACGGGTCGATGATTTGCGCGGCGGAAAGCTTGCCTTCGATTTCCTGGATGCGGCCTTCGATAAAGCCCTGGCGATCCTTGGCGGCATCGTACTCGGCGTTTTCACTCAAGTCACCCTGGGCGCGCGCTTCGGAGATCGAATTGATGACCCAGGGGCGATCAACCGTCTTGAGCTGGTGCAGCTCGGCCTTGAGGCTTTCCGCGCCGCGCTTGGTAATAGGGATGGTGGCCATGTTTTTTGCTCCTGCAAAAGCGAAACCGCCACCAGTCACCTGGCGGCGGCGCTTGAATCGAAAATGTCAATGAAACAAGTTTAATGCATATCGGGCCCGGCGAATTCCGGAGAAAACCCCGTTGCCAGGCCCGGGCTTTCAGGCCAGTTGGGCATGCAGATCCTGCACGGAATAGACCGGCAGGTTGTCCAGGTGCTTCATGCCTTCCACGGCCGCTTCGGCGCCGGCAATGGTGGTGTAGGTGGTCACGCGGGCCAGCAGCGCCGAGGTGCGGATCTGGCGCGAATCGGTGATCGCATTGCGCCGCTCCTCGACGGTGTTGATGACCAGGGCAATCTCGTTGTTCTTGATCATGTCCACCACGTGCGGCCGCCCTTCGGTGACCTTGTTGACCACTGTGCAGGCGATGCCGGCCGCCTGGATGGCCGCTGCGGTGCCCTTGGTCGCCACCAGTTCGAACTTCTGGGCGGCCAGCGCGCGCGCGACTTCCACGGCGCGCGGCTTGTCGTTGTTCTTGACGGTCAGGAAGACCTTGCCGGAGGTGGGCAGCTTGGTGCCCGCACCCAGCTGGGACTTCACGAAGGCTTCGCCGAAGCTCTTGCCCACGCCCATCACCTCGCCGGTGGACTTCATCTCGGGGCCGAGAATCGTGTCCACGCCGGGGAATTTGACGAAGGGGAACACGGCCTCCTTGACGCTGAAGTAAGGCGGCGTGACTTCATCCTTGATGCCTTGGGAGGCCAGCGACTGGCCCACCATGCAGCGCGCCGCCACCTTGGCCAGCTGGATGCCGGTGGCCTTGCTGACGAAGGGCACGGTGCGCGAGGCACGCGGGTTGACTTCCAGCACGTAGATCACGTCCTCGCCGTCGATGTTCTGGATCGCGAACTGCACGTTCATGAGGCCGACCACCGAGAGCGCCTCGGCCATGGCGGCCGTCTGGCGCTTGATTTCGGTGACGGTTGCGGCGCCCAGCGAATACGGCGGCAGCGAGCAGGCCGAGTCGCCGCTGTGCACGCCGGCCTGTTCGATATGCTCCATCACGCCGCCGATGAAAGTGCGGCCTTCGGGGTCGCGCAGGCAGTCGACGTCGCATTCAATCGCGTCGTTCAGGAAACGGTCCAGCAGCACGGGCGAGTCATGGCTGACCTTGACGGCCTCGCGCATATAACGCTCAAGGTCGCGCTGCTCATGCACGATTTCCATGGCACGGCCGCCCAGCACGTAGCTGGGGCGCACGACCAGGGGATAACCCAGCGCGGCGGCTTTTTCCAGCGCCTCGGCTTCGGTGCGCGCCGTGGCATTGGGCGGCTGGCGCAGCTTCAACTCATGCAGCAGCTTCTGGAAGCGCTCGCGGTCTTCGGCCGCGTCGATCATGTCGGGCGAAGTGCCGATGATGGGCACGCCGTTGGCTTCGAGGTCCAGCGCCAGCTTCAGGGGCGTCTGGCCACCGTACTGGACGATCACGCCCAGCGGCTTTTCCTTGTCGACGATCTCGAGCACGTCCTCGAGCGTCAGCGGCTCGAAATACAGGCGGTCGCTGGTGTCGTAGTCGGTGGAAACCGTCTCGGGGTTGCAGTTGACCATGATGGTCTCGTAGCCGTCTTCACGCATGGCCAGTGCCGCGTGCACGCAGCAGTAGTCAAACTCGATGCCCTGCCCGATTCGGTTGGGCCCGCCGCCCAGCACCATGATTTTTTTCTTGTCGGTGGGCGCGGCTTCGCACTCGCTGCCGTCGGCCTCGTAGGTCGAATACATGTAGGCGGTATTGGTCGCGAACTCGGCGGCGCAAGTGTCCACGCGTTTGTAGACCGGGCGCACGCCCAGCGCGCGGCGCTTTTCGCGGATGGCCGTGTCGGTCGTCTTGAGCTGCTTGGCCAGGCGGCGGTCGGAAAAACCTTTTTGCTTGAGCATGCGCAGCGTGACGGCGTCAATCTTGTCGAGCGAAGTGGTTTCAAGTTCCAGCTCGATCTTGACGATCTGCTCGATCTGGATAAGGAACCAGGGATCGATCTTGGTCAGCGCGAATACCTCATCGACGCTCATGCCCTGGGCGAAGGCATCGCCCACGTACCAGATGCGGTCAGGGCCGGGCGCACCGAGTTCCTTCTCGAGCACTTCGCGGTCCTGGGTTTTCTCGTTCATACCGTCCACGCCGACTTCCAGGCCGCGCAGCGCTTTCTGGAAGGACTCCTGGAAGGTACGCCCCATGGCCATGACTTCGCCGACGGATTTCATCTGCGTGGTCAGCCGCGAATCGGCGGCCGGGAATTTCTCGAACGCGAAGCGCGGAATCTTGGTGACCACGTAGTCGATGCTGGGCTCAAAGCTCGCGGGCGTCGCGCCGCCCGTGATCTCGTTGCGCAGCTCGTCCAGCGTGTAGCCCACGGCGAGCTTGGCGGCAACCTTGGCGATCGGGAAGCCCGTGGCCTTGGAAGCCAGCGCCGAGGAGCGCGAGACGCGCGGATTCATCTCGATCACGACCATGCGGCCGTCGACCGGGTTGATGGAGAACTGCACGTTGGAGCCACCGGTGTCCACACCAATTTCGCGCAGCACGGCCAGGGAGGCGTTGCGCAGGATCTGGTATTCCTTGTCGGTCAGCGTCTGGGCAGGCGCCACGGTGATGGAGTCGCCGGTGTGCACGCCCATGGGGTCCAGGTTTTCGATGGAACAGACGATGATGCAGTTGTCGGCGGTGTCGCGCACCACTTCCATCTCATACTCTTTCCAGCCGAGCAGCGACTCTTCGATCAGCAGCTCGTTGGTGGGCGAGGCTTCGAGGCCGCGCTTGCAGATGACTTCGAACTCTTCGGAGTTGTAGGCGATGCCGCCGCCGGTGCCGCCCAGTGTGAAACTGGGGCGGATCACGGTCGGGAAGCCGACATTCTTCTGCACGGCCCAGGCTTCGTCCATGCTGTGCGCGATGCCGGAGCGGGCCGAGCCCAGCCCGATCTTGGTCATCGCGTCCTTGAACTTCAGGCGGTCCTCGGCCTTGTCGATGGCTTCGGGCTTGGCGCCTATCAGTTCGACTTTGTACTTGTCGAGCACGCCGTTGTGCCAGAGGTCGAGCGCGCAATTGAGCGCGGTCTGTCCGCCCATGGTCGGCAGGATGGCGTCGGGGCGTTCCTTGGCGATGATTTTCTCGACCGTCTGCCAGGTGATGGGCTCGATGTAGGTGACGTCGGCGGTGGCCGGGTCGGTCATGATCGTCGCGGGGTTGCTGTTGATCAGGATGACCTTGTAGCCCTCTTCGCGCAGCGCCTTGCAGGCTTGCACGCCGGAATAGTCGAACTCGCAGGCCTGGCCGATGATGATGGGGCCGGCGCCGATGATGAGGACGCTCTTGATGTCTGTGCGCTTAGGCATGTTTCTTCTCCCCAGCCTGTTCCATCAGCGCGGTGAAACGGTCAAACAAGTATGAAATATCGTGCGGGCCGGGCGAGGCTTCAGGATGGCCCTGGAAGCAAAATGCTGGCTTGTCGGTGCGGGCCAGGCCCTGCAACGTGCCGTCGAACAGGCTGATGTGCGTGGGCCGCAGGTTGGCCGGCAGGCTCTTCTCGTCGACCGCGAAACCGTGGTTCTGGCTGGTAATGCTGACACGGCCGTTGTCCAGGTCCTTGACCGGGTGGTTGGCGCCGTGGTGGCCGAACTTCATCTTGAAGGTTTTCGCGCCGCTGGCCAACGCCATGATCTGGTGGCCCAGGCAGATGCCGAAGGTGGGAATGCCGGTCTCTATCAGCTCGCGCACCGCCTTGATTGCGTAGTCGCAGGGCTCGGGGTCGCCCGGGCCGTTGGCCAGGAAGATGCCGTCGGGTTTGAGCTTGAGCACGTTGGCCGCGGGCGTTTGCGCCGGCACCACGGTGATGCGCGCGCCGCGCTCGGCCATCATGCGCAGGATGTTTTTCTTCACGCCGAAGTCGAAGGCCACGACGTGGAACCTTGGGGTGATCTGCACACCATAGCCGGCGCCCAGCTTCCACTCGGTCTGGGTCCACTCATAGGTCTGCTTGACCGAGACGACCTTGGCCAGGTCCAGGCCGGCCATGCTGGGTGCGCCGCGGGCCGCCGCGACGGCTTTTTCGATCGCGGGCTGGCTGACCGCCTCACCGGCGGGCAGGGCCAGAATGCAGCCGTTTTGCGCGCCCTTGGTGCGCAGCAGGCGCGTGAGCTGGCGGGTGTCTATGCCGGCGATGGCGACGGTGTTTTCCTTGACCAGGTACTCGGACAGGGTCATGGATTTTCGGAAGTTCGAGGCCAGCAGCGGCAGGTCCTTGATGATGAGGCCGGCGGCGTGGACTTTGCCTGCTTCGATGTCTTCGGCATTGACGCCGTAGTTACCGATGTGCGGGTACGTGAGGGTGACGATCTGCTGGCAGTAGCTGGGATCCGTGAGGATTTCCTGGTAGCCGGTCATCGCGGTGTTGAACACCACTTCGCCGACTGTGGAGCCTGCGGCCCCGATGGAATTGCCGATAAAGACCGTGCCGTCTGCGAGCGCCAGGATGGCGTGAGGGGTATTTCCCTGTAGAGACAAAAGCACTGGGTTCTCCGGGTTGGTTACGGTTCGCCCAAGCGTGCACAAGATACGTCTCGGTCAAGACTCTTGCAGGCTGCTTTTGTGAGGGTGGTGGCTTTGTATGCGCTCGGGCGAAGCTGTGTTTTGAAAAGCCACTGATTATAGCCCATGACATGGCCCCCACGGTCGCTCACTGCGTGTAGCTCCCTGCCCCCCGAGGGGGCCGCTGCGCCTGCGGCCTGGCAAAGCCAGTTCCGCGGCCCCGGCTGAAATTAAGAGCCCTTATCACTACCCACTGCGCGCGGGTTCACAAACCGGGATGGGTGGCCAACGAGCTCGCGTACAGGCAGATGGCGGCGGCTGCCGCCACGTTGAGTGACTCTTCGCCGCCAGGCTGGTTTATGCGGACTTTGAGCGCTGCCCTGGCCATGAGGTCATCGCTGACGCCCTGCCCTTCGTGGCCCATGGCCCAAGCGCAGGGCATGGGCAGTTTTTGCTGGTGCAGAAAGTCGCCGTGGTGCGAACTGGTGACGACGATGGGCACCGCCAGGGACGCCAGCGCCCCGGGCTCCAGGCCCTCGACCAGATGCAGGGCAAAGTGGGCTCCCATGCCGGCGCGCAGCACCTTGGGCGACCACAGCGCCGCCGTGCCCTTGAGGGCGATGACCTGGCTGAAGCCAAAGGCCGCCGCGCTGCGCAGAATGGAGCCGACATTGCCGGCATCCTGTACCCGGTCCAGGATCACCGAGGCCACATCGGGTAGCAGATCCGTGGCGGCGGGCAAATCGAGCACAAAACCCATGCGCGCGGGCGATTCCAGGCCGCTGATTTCGGGCAACAAGGCGTCGGACACCACGATGCTTTTGCCCGCGGCACGCAGCCACTCGGCGGGGGCGGCAGGCCAATAGGATTCGGCAAAAACGGCCAAGGCGGGCTTCAAGCCGCGCGCCAGGGCCGCGCGGCACAGGTGATCGCCTTCCAGCCAGACGCGCCCCTGCTTTCGGTAGGCCGTGCTGTCCTGGGACAGCTTGCGCAGGTCCTTGATCAGCGGGTTGTCGCGTGAGGTGATGTGCGTGACACCGGCGGATGACCCATCAAAGGAGAGGCCCGGACTCACCGCAGGACCTCGGCCACCGGCGCGAAGGATTTGCGGTGCTGCGGGCAGGCACCGTGTTCGCGCAACGCGGCGAGGTGCTCGGCCGTGCTGTAGCCCTTGTGGTCGGCAAAGCCGTACTGGGGGTACTCACGATGGAATTCGGCGCACCAGCGGTCGCGGTGTACCTTGGCCAGGATGGATGCCGCCGAGATGGAGGGCACCAGCGCGTCGCCACCCACAATGGCCTCCGACAGGATGACCAGCGTGGGCAAGCGGTTGCCGTCGACCAGCACCTTGTTGGGCTTCAGGCGCAGGCCCTCTACCGCGCGCTTCATGGCCAGCATGGTGGCATGCAGGATGTTGAGACTGTCGATTTCTTCGACGGTGGCTTCGGCGATCGAGCAGCACAAGGCCTTGGCGCGGATTTCGTCGTAGAGTTTTTCCCGGCGCAGGGCCGTGAGTTTTTTGGAATCGGCCAAACCCTTGATCGGGTTCAATTCGTCAAGAATGACGGCGGCGGCCACCACCGGCCCCATCAGGGGGCCGCGTCCCGCTTCGTCAACGCCTGCCACCAACCCGGGAATATCCCAGGACAGCGCGGTTTGCTCAGCTTTCAAGAATTTGCTGGATCGCATCGGTCGCTAATGTTGAGGTGTCCCGCCGCAGTTCGGTGTGCAGCGCGGCGAATCGTTGTTCCACAGCCGCTATTTTGTCAGGTGCCGACGATTTTGCCTCCACCCATTTCAGGACCGCGGCGGCCAGCGCTTCGGGCGTGGCCTGGTCCTGGAGCAGCTCGGGCACGACAAAGTCCCGGCACAGGATGTTGGGCAAGCCCACCCAGGGCTGCAACTTTTTGCGCCGCATGATCTGCCACGACAGCCAGTTCATGTTGTAGGCAATCACCATGGGCCGCTTGAAAAGCGCCGCCTCCAGCGTGGCGGTGCCGCTGGCAATCAAGGTGAAGTCGCAGGCGGCCAATGCGGTGTGCGATTGCCCTTCGAGGATATGGAGGTGGGACCGCATGCCGGCTTCATCGGCGATGCGCTCGATCATGGCCTTCAGCGAAGGTATGGCCGGCACAAGAAACCGGATGGCCGGCTGGGCTCGCCGGATCAGGGCGGCGGCGGTGAAAAACCGCTGGGCCAGGTACTGGATTTCCGACTTCCTGCTGCCCGGCAGGATGGCGATCACCGTGTCTTTGTCCTGCAAGCCCAGCACACGCCGTGCGGCCGCGCGGTCGGGCTGCTGCGGAATGACGTTGGCCAGCGGATACCCGACATAGGTCGCGCCAATGCCCTGGGCGGCCAGCAAGGCCGGCTCAAACGGGAAAATGCACAGCACATGGTCTACGCTACGGCGTATTTTGTCGACACGGTCGGCGCGCCAGGCCCAGATGGAGGGGCATACAAAATGCACGGTCTTGATGCCCTGGGCTTTCAACGCAGCCTCGAGGTCCAGGTTGAAATCGGGCGCATCCACACCCACAAAAATTTCGGGACGGTGCGCCAGCAGGCGCTGCTTGAGCTGCTCGCGTATGCCCACAATCTCGCGGTAGTGGCGCAGTACCTCGACATAACCACGCACGGCCAGCTTCTCGCTGGGCCACCACGCGTCAAAACCACGCCTGGCCATTTGCGGGCCGCCTATGCCAACCGACGTCATCGCCGGCCAGCGGGCCTTGAGGCCGTCAAGCAGCAAGCCCGCCAACAGGTCGCCGGAGGTTTCCCCCGCGACCATGGCCACTGTGGGCGCATCGCCGGCCGGCAGCCTTGCCGCGAGGGTGCCGGCCTCTCCACGGGCTGGCAGAGGGCTGGTCTCGAGAGACATGGGCCTTACCGTTACCGGACGATACCGCGTTGCGGCGAGGCGCCCTCCAGGAAGGAGAGCATCATCTGCACGTCAGGCGCCGATTCCGGGTGTTTCGCCGTCAGCTCGGCAATGCGTACACGCGCCTGGTCCAGCGTGAGGTCATCACGATACAGGGCCTTGTGCATGGCCTTGACGGCGGCAATGCGGTCGGGCGAAAAGCCGCGACGGCGCAAGCCTTCGAAGTTCATGGACCGGGCTTCTGCGGGCTGGCCCTGCACCATGACAAAAGGCGGCAAATCGGCGAACAGCAGCGAGCACATGGCCGTCATGCTGTGCGCGCCCAGCCTGACAAACTGGTGAACCACCGTAAACCCGCCCAGGATGACCCAATCGCCCACGTGCACGTGGCCGGCCAGCTGGGAGTTGTTGGCAAAAATGGTATTGTTGCCGACAAAGCAGTCATGCGCCAGGTGCACATAAGCCATGATCCAGTTGTCATCGCCCAGGCGCGTCACGCCGCTGTCGCCGGGTGAGCCGATGTTGAAGGTGCAGAATTCGCGAATCGTGTTGCGGTCGCCAATGACCAGCTCGCAAGGCTCGCCCGCGTATTTCTTGTCCTGCGGAATCGCGCCCAGGGAATTGAACTGGAAGATTCGGTTGTCGCGGCCTATGGTGGTGTGGCCTTCAATAACGCAGTGCGCGCCAATGGAGGTGCCCGCCCCGACCTTCACATGAGGGCCGATGACGGTGTAAGGCCCGACGCTCACCGAAGGGTGGAGCTGGGCTTGCGGATCCACAATGGCCGTGGCGTGTATGCCCGGCGCGTGAGAGGGTGCGGTCATGTCGCGCTCGCCTGGATGGTCACTGCCCGGCTCACGCTATGGTGCGCATGGTGCACATCAGCTCGGCCTCGCAAGCAACGGTGTCGCCCACGCGGGTCACGCCCTTGAACTTGAAAATACCCGCTTTCATGCGATCCAGCGTGACATCCATGACCAGCTGGTCACCGGGCTCCACCGGGCGCTTGAAGCGCGCGCCATCGATACCCGCGAAGTAATAAACCGTCTTGTCGTCGGGCGTCACACCCAGGGTTTCAAAGGCCAGCAAAGCGGCTGCCTGCGCCATGGCTTCGAGCATCAGCACACCAGGCATGACCGGATGGTGAGGAAAATGTCCCATGAAAAACGGCTCGTTGATCGTGACGTTCTTGAGCGCCTTGATGCTTTTGCCTTTTTCGATTTCGAGTACGCGGTCTACCAGCAGGATGGGATAGCGATGCGGGAGCTGCTTGAGAATTTGGTGAATATCCATCATGGCTTTTCTTCAATGTGTCCAGAGTTCAGAATGGCTTTTTCAGCCTGCCGCATGCGTTCGCGCAGTGTGTGGAGCTGCTTGAGGGTCGCGGCATTTTTTTCCCAGACAGCATTGTCGTCGATGGGGAAGAGCCCGGTGTAATTTCCGGGCTTGAGGATGGACCGTGTCACTACCGATGCCGCCGAGACATGGACGTTGTCGGCCAGGCTCAGGTGGCCCAACACGATGGCGCCGCCGCCTATGGTGCAGTGTGCGCCTATGGTGGCGCTGCCCGCTACGCCGGCGCAGCCTGCCATGGCGGTGTGCTTGCCGACACGCACGTTGTGGCCGATCTGCACCAAGTTGTCGAGCTTGACGCCGTCTTCGAGCACCGTGTCCTGCAAGGCGCCGCGGTCTATGCAGGTGTTAGCGCCGATTTCCACGTCGTCGCCGATTTGCACGCCGCCCAGTTGCTCGATCTTGACCCATCGCCCTTCATGCAGGGCAAAACCAAAACCGTCAGCACCAATGACCGCACCAGGATGCACAATGCAGCGCGCCCCGATGCGGCAGCCGTCCGCCAAGGTGACGCGCGCCGACAGGCGGCTGGACGCCCCGACATGCGCGCCCCGTCCGACGACGCAGTGCTCGGCAATGCGGGCCCCCTCGCCGATGACCGCACCCTCCCCTACGCAGGCAAAGGCGCCCACGGAAACACCAGCGGCCAGCGTGGCCCCAGGGTCAATAAAAGCACTGGGATGAATCTGCGCCACGGCCTGCGGGGCATGCCGCTGCTTCCAGAGCTGGGTCACCAGTGCAAAGGCGTGGTACGGGTCGTCCACTACGATGCATGCACCCCGGCTGAGGGCGGCCTGCCGAGCTGCCGGCGCCACGATGACACAGGCCGCGGCGGTCTGCGCCAGCTGAGCCGCGTATTTGGGATGACTAAGGAAGCTGAGGTCTCGGGGGCCGGCGGCTTCCAAGGTGGAGAGCCGCTCAATATGCAGGCCCGAGTCACCGATCAATTCGGCATTGAGGCCGGCGAGGAACTGGGCAATATCGGCAAGACGGAGCGTCACACTGCGCCTGCCGTTTTGGCGATGGTGGTCGTGGTGAACACCCCCGCAATCAACGGGCGGCGTTCAGCGCCTTGATCACCTTGTCGGTGATGTCGTGTTTGGGGTTGACGTACACCGACTCCTGAAGGATCAGGTCGTACTTTTCAGTCTCAGCCAGGGTCTTCACGACCTTGTTGGCGCGCTCAATCACCTGTTGGAGTTCTTCGTTCTTGCGGGCGTTCAGGTCTTCCTGGAACTCGCGGCGCTTGCGCTGGAAATCCCGGTCCTGGTCGACCAGCTGCTTTTGCCGCGCGTTGCGCTGGCTTTCCGCCAGCGTGGGCGCCTCGCGCTCAAACTTGTCGGAAAGCGTCTTGAGCTGGTTGGCAAGGTCGTTCAGCTCCTTTTCACGCTTGCTGAATTCCTGCTCAAGCTTGGTCTGGGCGGCTTTGGCGGAATTGGCTTCGCGGAAGATGCGGTCCAGATTGACAACACCAACCTTGAACTCCTGCGCGCTCGCGGAGAAACCCGCCAATGCGACAACAAGACCCAGGAAAATTTTGTGTGAAAGATGCTTCATTAGAAAGATGTACCAATTTGGAATTGCAACCGCTCTATTCTATCGCCTGGCTTTTTGCGGATCGGCGTCGCAATGGCGAGCCGCAAAGGCCCCAATGGGGAAATCCAGCTGATGCCGATACCTGTTGAAACGCGCAGGTCATTCAGCTTGTATTGTTCCGTTTCTCCGAACACATTGCCAGCATCGATAAAGCCGTACAGACGCAAGGTCCTGTCATTGCCGGCGCCCGGAAACGGGGCGATCAGCTCAGCGTTCAGGGTCAGCTTTTTCGGTCCGCCAGTGGCCAGGTCGGACGCGTCGCGCGGACCCAGCGAGCTCTGCTCAAAGCCGCGCACCGATCCGAGGCCACCCGAGTAGTAGTTCTTGAACAGCGGATAAGGCTGGCCGTTCAGGCCCTTGCCCCAGCCAAACTCACCGTTCAGGGCAACGGTGAATTGCTTATTCAGCGGAATGTACTGCTGGATCTGGTAATTGGCCCGCACGAACTTGATGTCGCCCGCAACACCCCAGTCGCCGTACACGCGCTGGTAGCGGCCGGTGGTGGGAACCAGGGAGCTGTCCCGGTTGTCGCGCGACCAGCCGACCGTCAAGGGGATGGAGTCGCTTTTGTAGCCGAACTGGTTGGCATAGGTCTGGTAGCTGGCCGGCAGGTTGGTGCCGGGAACAATGGTCAGCTGCTCGTAACCGGTGCCGAAATAGACGGTGTCATTCTCAGTGAACGGCACGCCGAAACGTATGCTGGCACCACGGCTTTTCAGGCTGTAGTCACCGCCCTGGCCCGAATAAGGCTTGGAGGTACGGTCGTATACGTCAATGGTGCGTGAAATACCGTCGGCCGTGAAATACGGATCTATGGTGCTCAGCACCAACTGGCGGTTGGATTTGCTGGTGTTGACTTCCACACCCAGGTAGTTACCCGATCCGAACACGTTTTCCTGTTTGATACCGAACAGAAGGGAGACGCTGTCAGAGCTCGAGTAACCCGCGCCAAGCTGCAGGTTGCCGGTGGGCTTTTCCGTGACGTTCATCGTCACGTCAACCTGGTCCTGGGTGCCGGGAACTTCCTGCGTGTCGATATTCACATCGGTGAAATATCCCAAGCGGTCCACGCGGTCGCGCGAGAGGCGGATCTTGTCGCCGTCGTACCATGAAGACTCAAACTGGCGGAACTCGCGGCGCACGACTTCGTCGCGCGTGCGGTTGTTGCCAGCCACGTTCACGCGGCGCACATAGGCGCGCCGGGACGGGTCGGCCTGGATCACAAAGGCCACGCGATTGGTGCTGCGGTCGATTTCCGGCACGGCCTCGACACGCGCGAAGGCAAATCCGAACGTACCAAAATAATCGGTGAAGGCCTTGGTGGTTTCAGCCACCTGGTCGGCGTTGTATGGCTCGCCGGGCTCAATTTTCACCAGGGTCTTGAACTCTTCTTCCTTGTTGAGGTAATTACCCTCAAGCTTGACGCCGGAGACGATAAAACGCTCGCCTTCGCTCACGTTGACGGTGATGGCAATGCTTTGCTTGTCCGGGGAAATCGCAACCTGGGTCGAATCGACCTTGAACTCCAGGTAGCCGCGCGACAGGTAATAGGAGCGCAACGTCTCGATGTCAGCATTGAGCTTGGTGCGTGAATAGCGATCGGACTTGGTGTACCAGCTCAACCATCCGCCGGTGTCCAGGTCGAACAGGTCCAGCAGCGTGGACTCGCTGAAGGCCTTGTTGCCCGTGATATGGATTTCCTTGATCTTGGCGACTTCGCCTTCAATGACGCTGAAGGTCAGGTTGACGCGGTTGCGCTCGATCGGCGTGACGGTGGTAATCACCTCGACGCCATAAAGGCTCTTGTTGATGTACTGGCGTTTGAGTTCCTGCTCGGCCTTGTCGGCAAGCGCCTTGTCGAATGGCTGGCCGTCGGCGACGCCCGCTTCGCGAAGCGCCTTCTTCAGCGCGTCCTTGTCGAATTCCTTGGTTCCGACGAAATCCACGTCGGCCACGGTGGGGCGCTCTTCAACAATCACCACCAGCACATCGCCGTTGACTTCCAGCCTCACGTCCTTGAACAGGCCAAGGCCGAACAGCGCACGGATGGCGGTCGAGCCTTTGTCGTCGTTATAGGTTTCGCCGACGCGAAAGGGCAGCGATGCAAAAATGGTCCCGGGCTCCACGCGCTGCAAACCTTCAACCCGAATATCGCGCACCGTGAAAGGGTCAACGGCCCAGGCGGTGCCGGCTGCAAAAAGACCGGCGGCAATAGCGCAGACTGCGCGAACTTTGAAGCGATTTATTTGTTTTTGCATGAAATGTATGGAATTAGCCCAAGAGCCGGGTGACATCATTAAACAGGGCAACACACATCATGCCCAGCAGGATCGCAACACCACCGCGCTGCAACCGATCCATCCAGGCGTCAGACACGCCTCGGCCGGTGATCCCCTCCCAAAGATAATACATCAGGTGCCCCCCATCCAGAACCGGCAACGGGAGTAAATTCAGGACGCCCAGGCTCACGCTGACCAGGGCCAGGAACACAAGATAGGAGCTCCAGCCCAGGCTGGCCGATTTGCCCGCATAGTCGGCAATCGTGAGCGGTCCGCTGAGGTTCTTGATTGAAGCCTCGCCGATCAGCATTTTCCCCATCATGCGCAGCGTGAGCATGGACACCTGCCAGGTCCGGACGGCGCCTTGCCACAAGCCGTCCACAAAGCCGTAGCGCACCGTCACCAGCTCAGGGGCGGTGCCCACATAGGCATCGATACGCGGCACCAGCGTTCCGTTCATGGGCTTGAGCTCAGGGGTAACCTGCAGCACCAGGGAACGGCCGGCGCGGACGACCTCCCAGGTCTGGGGGGCCACGGACGCTGCACCCGCGCCGGACACAGGCGCCGAGGTTCGTATGGCTTCGCGCAAGTGCTGCCCGTCCACGATGGCGGTATCGCCTATGCGGATAACCACGTCGCCTGCAAGCAGTCCTGATTTTGCGGCAGCGCCGCCAGCCATGACCTCCCCGATGACGGGACGAGTCCACGGACCCAGGATGCCTATCTTGCGAAACAGCTGCGCGTCAGCTTCAGGAGCACCCAGCGTGCTGAGCGGCAAACGCACCGTTTGCCCTGCGCCAGGTTTATCGCCACCCAGCACCAGCGTGAGGTCGCGGCCATCCAGGGCTCCCTGGGTCAGGCGCCAGCGCAGGTCTTCAAAAGAACGAACTTCCTGCGGTTCATCGCCTTCGAAGGCCGCCTGCTCTACCGTTTCATGGCCGCGCAGACCAGCTTTCTCCGCGAGCGAACCAGCCACAGGGCTGGCCAGGACGGCCTTGGGCTCCTGCAAACCGCTCCAGTTCAGGATGGCGTACAGCAGCATGGCCAGCAGCAGGTTGGCTGCCGGACCTGCCGCCACCACAGCGGCGCGGGATTTCAATGGCTGCGTGTTGAAGGCCAGATGGCGCTCGGCCGGGTCGACGGGCGCCTCGCGCTCGTCCAGCATCTTGACGTAACCACCCAGGGGCAGCATGCCGATGGAAAACTCCGTAGTTTTGTTCTTGAACTTCCAGGTGTAGAGGGGCTTGCCAAAACCAATGGAGAACTTCAGGACCTTGATGCCGCAAGCCACGGCCACGCGGTAGTGGCCGTACTCGTGCACGGCAATCAGGATGCCCAGCGTTACAACGAAAGAGATCAGGGTCAGCATGTCAGGGCTCCAGTCGTTCGGCAATATGGAGGGCAGCGCGGCGAGCCTGCCCATCCAGCCCGAGCAGGCCCTCAATATCACTTACCTCTGAGGGTGCCACCGCCTCCAAAGTTGCGTGATTTACATAGTGAATATGGTCAAAACGGATGCGTTTTTCAAGAAAGGCCGCAACGGCCACCTCATTGGCCGCGTTCAGCACGGCGGTGCTGCCCACAGGGCCGTTCAGTACCTCCCAGGCCAGCGGCAACCCGGGGAAGCGCGCGTCGTCGGGCACTTCAAAGGTCATGGTGGCCAGCGCCCTGAAATCCAGGGCCTTGGCCCCCGAAGCCACCCGATCAGGCCAAGCCAGCCCATAGGCGATGGGAACACGCATGTCGGGCGTTCCCAGCTGCGCCACCACCGAGGTGTCGCGGTACTGCACCATGGAGTGGATGATGCTCTGGGGATGGATCACGACCTCGATCTGTTCCGGTACCAGGCCGAACAGGTACTTTGCTTCGATCACCTCCAGCGCCTTGTTCATCATGGTCGCCGAATCGACCGAGATCTTGCGGCCCATCACCCAGTTCGGGTGGGCACACGCCTCATCCGGCGTGACATGGCGCAGGCTCGCGGCTTCGCGGGTGCGGAAAGGCCCCCCCGAAGCGGTCAGGATGATTTTTTCGACCCGGTCGCGCCAGGTCGCGGCGTCCTCGGGCAGGGACTGGAAGATGGCCGAGTGCTCGCTGTCTATGGGCAACAGTTTCGCGCCGCCGGCACGAACCGCCTGCATGAAGACCTCTCCGCCCACCACCAGCGCCTCTTTGTTGGCCAGCAACAAGCGCTTTCCTGTGCGCGCCGCAGCCATGCAGGGCGCCAGGCCCGCCGCGCCCACTATCGCCGCCATGACGGTATCCACCGACTCATGCGAGGCAATCATTTCAAGCGCATCAGGCGCCCACAGGACCTGGACGGGCAACTGGTGGGCTTTGGCCTTGTCCACCAGCAGGCGGGCATGCGGCTCGCTTGCCATCACGGCGTAGCGCGGCTTGAACTGGACGCACTGCGCGAACATCAATTCGACCTGCGTCGCAGCGCTCAGCGCAAACACTTCAAAACGATCAGGATGGCGCGCGATCACATCCAGCGTGTTGACGCCTATGGAGCCGGTGGAGCCCAGAACGGTGACGTGCTGCTTGCTGAATGACATACAGAAGAAGCTTAGAGAGAAGCCAGCATCATGGCCAGGGGCAACGTGGGCAACAGCGCATCAACCCGGTCCAGCACCCCACCATGGCCGGGGAGCAGGCCGCTGGAGTCCTTGACGCCCGCGCTGCGTTTGATCAGTGATTCGACCAGGTCACCCACCACGCTCATGGCGGCCAGGAAAATCACCGCCAGCAGCATGATCAACAGCCCGTGGTTCGACGCCAGCCGTCCGTAAAGCGAAGCCTCGCCCCAGAAACCGGCACCGCCTGCGGCAGTGCCCGCATAGACCCAGGCGAGCGACAGCACGACCACACCGGCCATACCGCCCCACACGCCTTCCCAGCTCTTGCCCGGGCTGATCGAAGGCGCAAGCTTGCCCTTGCTGAAGCGGCCGCCCAAAGTGCGCCCCGCGAAATAGGCAAAAATGTCGGCCACCCAGACCAGAAGCAAAACCGACAGCAGAAAATTGATGCCCAGGACACGGGCCTGAGCGACAGCAAGCCAAGCCAGCCACAGAGCGACCAACCCACCGATCAGCCGCAGCGCTTTGGGAATGCGCGGCCAGCCAGCTACGCCATTACGCAGCAACCAGCCGCCGGCCAGCACCCAGACGGCCCCGGCAGCGGCCCAGAGCAGGGGCAAGGATTTATCCAGCAGGCCGCCGTACCAGGACAGCGCGCAGGCCGCCACGCATGCCAGGCCCAGGCCTACCGATACGCCCTGCCCATAACCGTTGAGACGGCCCCACTCCCACGCGCCCGCCGCGATCAGCAGCAGCGCCACGGCGCAAAAAGGCCGGGGGTCTGTGTAAAAAAGTGCCGGCAGCAGAATGGCCAGCAGGACAATCGCCGTGATCACACGCTGTTTAAGCATCAGGCTACCTTTGCATTGTCATTGTTGCCCTGGCCGCTGACCTGTGCGGAGGTTTGGCCAAAACGCCGTTCACGGGTGCGGAAAACGGCGATTGCCTCGTCCAGCGCCGCCTCGTCAAACTCAGGCCACAGCTTGTCGGAAAAAAGCAGCTCCGAATAGGCCGCCTGCCACAGCAGGAAGTTGCTGATGCGAAGCTCGCCCCCGGTGCGTATCAGCAGGTCCGGGTCGGGCACATGCGCCAAGGCCATAGCCCGGTCCAGCGACAGCTCGGTGATGGCTTCACCGCGGCTGGCGAGTTTTTGCGCGGCCTGCGCGATATCCCATCGGCCGCCGTAGTTGAAGCAGACATTCAGGACCAGCCGGCTGTTGGCCGCGGTATCCCTCTCCCCCTTCGCCAATCCGGCCCGGACCTTCTCGGACAGCCGCTCACGGTCTCCGATGAAGTGCAGTCGCACCCCATTTTCATTCAGGCTGGGCACTTCCTTGGCCAGCGACAAAGCCAGAAGCTCCATCAAGCCGGAGACCTCTTCGGACGGTCGGTTCCAGTTTTCCGATGAAAACGCGAACACCGTCAACACGCCGATGCCGCGCTCCAGACAGGCACGCACGCAGCGGCTCAGAGAATCAACGCCCTGCTTGTGGCCCGCGATGCGGGGCAGAAACCGTTTGGTCGCCCAGCGGCCATTGCCGTCCATGACGATGGCAATGTGGCGCGGGACCAGTTGGGAATTGGCGGCCATGGAAAGTTCAGGCCAGACGCTGGGGCGTCAAACCGCCATGATGTCTTGTTCCTTGCCGGCGACCAGTTTGTCGACTTCGGCAATGAAACGGTCCGTGAACTTCTGGATGTCGTCCTGCGCGCGGCGCTCGTCGTCTTCGGAGGCAAGCTTTTCCTTGACCAGCTTCTTGACGCCGTCGTTGGCGTCGCGGCGCAGGTTGCGGATGGCGACCTTGGCATGCTCACCCTCGCCGCGCACGACTTTGGTGAGCTCCTTGCGGCGCTCTTCGGTCATCGGGGGCATGGGAACGCGGATCAGCTCGCCCTGCGCCGCCGGGTTGAGGCCCAGGTCGGAATCGCGAATGGCTTTTTCGATCTTGGCGCCCATGCCCTTTTCCCAGGGCGAAACGCTGATGGTGCGCGCGTCGAGCAGCGAAACATTGGCAACCTGGCTGATCGGCACCATGGAGCCGTAATAGTCGACAAGCACGGTGTCGAGCAGGCCGGGGTTGGCGCGGCCGGTACGGATTTTGGTCAGGCTGTTCTTGAACGAGTCGATGGACTGCAGCATTTTTTGCTCTGCCAGCTGCTTGATGTCAGCAATGCTCATAGTCGAATCTCCAGATTTTTATAGCGAAAAAAGCAGACCTTGCAAGCTCAGACGTGAACCAGCGTTCCTTCGTCTTCGCCCTGCACCACACGCTTGAGCGCGCCATGCTTGAAGATGCTGAACACCTTGATGGGCAGCTTCTGGTCGCGGCACAGCGCAAAAGCGGTGGCATCCATGACCTCGAGGTTTTTACCCATGGCCTCGTCAAACGTGATGTTGGTGTAGCGCGTGGCCTTCGGGTCCTTCTTGGGGTCCGCAGTGTACACACCATCGACCTTGGTGGCCTTGAGCACAACCTCGGCGCCTATTTCCGCGCCGCGCAGCGCGGCCGCCGTGTCGGTGGTGAAAAAAGGGTTACCGGTGCCGGCCGCGAAAATGACGACCTTGCCTTCTTCGAGGTATTGCAAGGCCTTGGGCCGCACATACGGCTCGACCACGCGTTCAATGCCGATCGCCGACATCACGCGGGCGATAAGACCAGCCTTGTCCATGGTGTCACCCAACGCGAGGGCATTCATCACGGTGGCCAGCATGCCCATGTAGTCGGCGGTTGCACGGTCCATGCCGACCGAGCCGCCCGCCACGCCGCGGAAAATATTGCCGCCGCCAATCACCACCGCCACCTCGACACCCATGCGGGTGACCTCCGCGATTTCCTCAACCATGCGCACGATGGTGGCGCGGTTGATGCCGAAGGCGTCATCCCCCATCAGGGCCTCACCTGACAGTTTTAACAAGATTCGCTTGTAGGCTGGCATGTGAGGCTTTCTGTGGTTAAAGTGAACTGGAGTTTAGCGGCCTTCCGGCTAGGCTGAGTGATTAAGCGGCCTTGGCGGCAGCGACCTGTGCAGCAACTTCAGCCGCAAAGTCGTCGACCTTCTTCTCAATGCCTTCGCCCACCACGTACAGCGTGAAGGACTTGATCTTGGTCGCCTTTTCCTTCAGCATCTGCTCGACGGTCTGCTTGTCGTTCTTGACGAAAGTCTGGTTGTACAGGCTGACTTCCTTCAGGTACTTTTGCACGCCGCCTTCGATACGCTTTGCAACAATTTCGGCGGACTGCACGGGCTTGCCTTCGGCCTGGGCCTTGGCAGCATCTTCGGCGGCCTTGGCTGCGGCAACCGAGCGCTCTTTCGCGACCAGCTCGGCAGGAACGTCAGCGCTGGATAGCGACACAGGCTTCATGGCGGCGACGTGCATGGCGACGTCCTTGGCGGCGGACTCATCACCTTCAAACTCGACCACCACGCCAATGCGCGTGCCGTGCAGGTAAGAAGCCAGCTTGCTGCCGCTAAAGCGCTTGAAGCGGCGCACGCTCATGTTTTCGCCGATCTTGCCGATCAGGCCCTTGCGCACGTCTTCGACCGTGGGGCCGAAACCGTCCAGCGACAGGGGCATGGCACCCACGGCGTCCACATCGGCCGGATTGTTCTTGACGATGCCTTCAACCACAGCTTTGGCGAAAGCCAGGAAGCTGTCGTTCTTGGTCACGAAGTCGGTTTCGCAGTTGACTTCAACCAGCGCGCCCACGTCGCCTTCGCGGTGCGCAGCCACCACGCCTTCGGCGGTGACGCGGGAAGCAGCCTTGCCGGCCTTGCTGCCGAGCTTAACGCGCAGGATTTCTTCCGCTTTTTCGAAATTGCCTTCAGCCTCGGTCAGTGCCTTCTTGCACTCCATCATCGGGGCGTCGGTCTTGGCGCGCAGTTCGGCGACCATGCTTGCAGTAATTGCCATTTTGATTCTCCGTTTGTCGTGTTGACAGGGATTGGCCGACAGAGCCCATCCCTTTTTGATGCTTAAGTTGTGAAAAAGGGGCTACGCGAGCCCCTTTTTCGCGTCTGGCGCGGAGCCGAAAACTATCAGGCGGCCGCGTTGTCCACTTCCACGAATTCGTCCGAGTTTTCGGCCGACACAGCCTTGACCACGTCGTTCACGGCGTTGGCACGGCCTTCCAGGATCGCGTCGGCGATACCGCGGGCGTACAGGGCCACAGCCTTGGAGGAGTCATCGTTGCCGGGGATCACGTAATCGATGCCAACGGGCGAGTGGTTGGAGTCGACCACACCGATCAGGGGGATGCCGAGCTTCTTGGCTTCCAGCACCGCGATTTTGTGGAAACCCACGTCGATCACGAAAATGGCGTCTGGCAGGGCATTCATGTCCTGGATGCCGCCGATGTCTTTTTCCAGCTTCTCGAGCTCGCGCTTGAAGGTCAGCTGTTCTTTCTTGCTGATGGAATCGAGGCCAGCTTCCTGCTGGGCCTTCATTTCCTTCAGGCGCTTGATCGAGGTCTTGACCGTCTTGAAGTTGGTCAGCATGCCGCCCAGCCAGCGCTGGTCAACATAGGGAACACCGGCGCGGCGGGCTTCGGTGGCGACGATTTCGCGAGCCTGGCGCTTGGTGCCCACCATCAGGATGGTGCCGCGGTTGGCGGACAGCTGCTTGGCGAATTTCATCGCCTCCTGGTACATCGGAAGCGATTTTTCCAGGTTGATGATGTGAATACGGTTGCGATGGCCAAAGATGTAGGGGGCCATCTTGGGGTCCCAGAAGCGGGTCTGGTGTCCGAAATGGACGCCGGCTTCCAGCATTTCGCGCATAGTGGTCGACATAAAAGTACTCCAAAAGGTTGTGTCTAAAATCAGCGCCTATCGCCCCGGCGTACTCTTTTCGAGGTTTCCGGGAACAACACCTTGGGTGGCTGATTTGCGATTTGCATTGCAAACAACAAAATTCGTCATTCGCAAAGCCTGTCGAGTATAACATCCTCCCGCCTTCCTCTCTCCCGCTCCCCATCCACCCATGAGCCAGCCTCCCTTCCCCGGCGACCTTCACGCCGTCCGCCAGGCAGTCCAGGCGGGCGAGGCACAGACCCAGGAAATCCTGGCCCAGGCCGCCCTGGCCGCGCAAGGAGGGGCCTGCCGCCACGTTTTCATGCCGGGATCGCCGCAATACCCGGCCGCCCCTTCAAAAAACGCCCCGCCCGGCAACGCCGGTCCTGCCCTGGCCGGGATTCCGGTGTCCATCAAGGACTTGTTCGACGTGGCGGGCGAAGTGACAGCCGCCGGCTCCAAGGTGCTGGCGCAAACCGCCCCGGCCCAGGCCGACTGCCCCGCGGTAGCCCGCCTGCGGGCCGCCGGCGCCGTGCTGGTGGGCCGCACCAACATGGTGGAATTCGCCTTTTCGGGCGTGGGTATCAACCCGCACTACGGCACGCCTGCCAACCCGGCCGACCCGGCCACAGCGCGCATCCCCGGCGGCTCGTCGTCGGGCGCGGCGGTGTCGGTGGCCACCGGCGCGGCCCTCGTGGGCCTGGGCTCGGACACCGGCGGCTCGATCCGCATTCCCGCGGCGCTGTGCGGCATCGTCGGCTTCAAAAGCACAGCCCGGCTGGTCCCGACCACGGGCGCCCTGCCCTTATCGACCAGCCTGGATACCGTGAGCGCCCTGACACGCTCGGCACGCGACGCCGTCACCGTGCACGAGGTACTCGCGGCGCGCCAGGTCAGCCTGGCGGGCAAACCGCTGTCCGCCTGCCGCCTGGCGGTGGCGCGCACGCTGATGCAGGACGCGCTGGACAGCACAGTGGCTCAGGCTTTTGAGCGCAGCCTTCGTATCCTGCGCCAGGCCGGCGCCCAGATCGAAGAAATTTCCCTCGAGGAAATCGCGGAGCTGGCGGGCATCAATGCCACCGGAGGCCTGTCGGCGGCGGAAAGCTATTCATGGCACCGCAAGCTGATTACCGAACACCAGGCCAGCTACGACCCACGGGTCGCACTGCGCATCCTGCGTGGCGCCAGCATGAACGCGGCCGACTACATAGACCTGCTGGCGGCGCGCAAGGACTGGATAGCCCGCATGGAAGCGCGCCTGGATGGCTTTGATGCCGTGCTCTCGCCCACTGTGCCCCTCGTCGCGCCGCCCATTGCCGGCTTACTTAACGATGACACCGAGTTTTTTAGAATCAACGGCCTTTTGCTGCGCAACACTTCCGTGGTGAACATGCTCGACGGCTGTGCGATCTCCTTGCCCTGCCACACACCCGGCCAGTTGCCAGCGGGACTGATGCTGTGGCACGCGGCCCTGCATGACGACGCGGTGCTGGACCTGGCCTTGCAAGTTGAAGCAGCCCTGGCACTATCGCTACAACAATAACCGCCGCCAACCCCTTTTCGATCGGATTCGCGGCCTGTTCCATCCATAAGAGAAACAATGCACAACAATAATTCCCGCACCGGGCACTCCGCCCCGGCTCCACGCCAACCCGGCGCCCTCGCATGAGGATCGCAGTCATCGGCGCCGGCATCATCGGCATCACCACCGCCTACGAATTGGCCCTGGACGGCCATGAAGTCACGGTTTTCGAGCGGCGCGGCGCGGCGGCCGAAGAAACCAGCTTTGCCAACGCCGGCCTGGTCGCGCCTGGCTACGTGACGCCCTGGGCCGCACCCGGCATGCCCGGCAAGGTCCTCAGCCACCTGTTCAGCCGCCACGCCCCGGTCAAGCTCGGCTTTCCGCTGTCGATAGGGGAACTGGCGTGGATGTGGCAGTGGTTTCGCGCCTGCAAGCTGGAGACCTACCTGGCCAACCGCGCACGCATGCAGCGCCTGGCTTTTTACAGCCGGGAAAGGCTGCACTACCTGACAGCGGAGCTGCAGCTTGAATACGACGGCAGCCCCGGCTACATGGTGCTGCTGCGTTCCGAAAAAGACAGCAAGCTGGTGCAACCCGGCCTGGCGGTGCTGCGCGATGCGGGCGTGGCGTTCAAGGAAATCGGACCCGAGGAAGTCCTCAAGATCGAGCCGGCCCTGAACCCTGACACCCCCTTCCTGGGCGCCGTGCACCTGCCCAACGACGAGGTGGCCAATTGCAGGCAATTCGCGCTGCTGCTGAAGAACGAGGCACAGCGCATGGGCGTGAATTTTGAGTTCAACACTACAGTAGCCCGGCTCGAGCAGGCACAACCCGCAAGCCTGATCATCGCCAATGAAAGCACACCTCGTGGCTTCGACCGGGTGGTCATGTGCGCTGGCCTGGCTTCGGCTCAGTTGCTCAAGCCCCTGGGCCTGAAAATCCCCATGGCCGCAGTCTATGGCTACTCCATCAGCGCACCGGTTCGCGAGCCCCTGAACGCGCCGCGCAGCGCACTGATGGACGAGCGCTACAAAGTGGCGATTTCACGCCTGGGCAACCGTGTACGCGTGGCCGGCAGCGCCGAAATAGGCGGCTCACTGGACAACAAGCGCGCCGCCTCGCTGCAAACCCTTTACAAGGTCTTGCATGACTGGTTTCCCGGCGCGGCTCAGCTGGCCAATACCGGCTCCAGCGTGCAGGAATGGAAAGGTGCCCGGCCCATGCTGCCGGACGGCCCTCCCGTCATCGGCGACAGCGGCATTCCCGGGCTTTGGCTCAACCTGGGCCATGGCTCCAGCGGCTGGGCGCTCAGCTGCGGCAGCGCGCGGGCGCTGGCCGACCTGTTGGTGGGCAAAAACACCGACATCGACATGGAAGGACTGGGAGTCGCGCGCCTGACTTGAAACCCGCAAGCTCGCATGCTTTGCTCCTCAAGCCCGGCTCGCCGGGCTTTTTTTCGCCTGGGGCCGCACAATCGAGCCATGCGAAAAATCTCCAGCGCCCAGAGCGAACCGCTTCACAGCGTGGCGGCCACCCGCGAATTTGAACGCCTCTCGGCTGCCGGTCTGCCGCCGCATACGCTGATGCAGCGAGCCGGCCTTGCGGTGGCGCGTCTCACGCTGGCCCTTGCGCCGCACGCCCGGCGCATCTGGGTTGCCTGCGGACCCGGCAACAACGGCGGCGATGGCTTCGAAGCTGCGATGCATCTGCACTACTGGGGCAAAAACGTGACCCTGACCTGGACCGGCCTGCCACCCGGGAAAACAGTCCTGCCGGCCGACGCCCAGGCATCGCGCGAGCAAGCCCTGGCCGCCGGCGTGCCCATGGCCGCCGCGCCGCCCGAAGACTTCGATTTCTGCATAGATGCGCTGTTGGGCTTAGGCGGGATGCTGGACCCGGCCCGGCCGGGCACGGCCCTCATGCTGGAATGGCTTGCGCGCATGCAAGCGAGCGCCGTCCCGCGGCTGGCGGTGGACCTTCCCACGGGCCTTGATGCCGACACCGGCGCTTTCGCCGGTGAGCCGGCTGCGGCTTCGAATTTGTTCACCTTGAGCCTCCTGACCCTCAAGCCGGGACTTTTCACCGCGAACGGCCGCGACCGCGCGGGCCAGGTGTGGTTTGATGACCTTGGCACGGCGCCCGTCGGCGGGGTTGCCCCGGATGCCTGGTTGCTGGGTGCCGACCGGACTTCGCACACGCCCAGGCAAGGCAACCCACATGCGAGCCACAAAGGCAGTTTCGGCGACGTGGCGGTGCTGGGTGGTGAATCCAACGCGCGCAGCCACATGGCAGGCGCCGCACTGTTGGCCGCTCGAGCCGCGCTGCATGCGGGCACGGGCCGAGTGTATGTGGCGTTGTTGGGAAACCCGGTACTCAGCACGGACATCCAGCAACCCGAACTGATGTTTCGCGCACCTGAGGCACTGGATCTGGCTCGGCAGGTGGTGGTATGCGGTTGCGGCGGGGGCGATGCCGTACGCGCCGTGCTACCCAAGGTGCTATCGGCGGCGCCGCAGCTGGTGCTGGACGCGGATGCCTTGAACGCCATTGCCGAAGATGCCCAATTGCAAACCCAGCTCGCGGCCCGTCACCACCGCGGCTACGCGACGGTGCTCACGCCGCACCCCCTAGAAGCTGCCCGGCTGGCCGGTACCAACGCGCAACAGGTGCAAACCGACCGGCTGGCGTCGGCCCGCGAACTCGCTGAGCGCTTTCAGTGCGTCGTCGTGCTCAAAGGCTCGGGGACCATCATCGCAGCGCCCGACCGGCCCTGCGCCATCAACAGCAGCGGCAACGCCCTGCTGGCCACGGCGGGCACGGGTGATGTGCTGGCAGGCATGCTGGGAGCCCGCATGGCCGGTGGATTGCAGGCTTTTGAGGCCGCCTGCAGCGCGGTGTTTGCCCACGGCCGCATGGCGGATGAATGGCCGATGGGCGCCAATGGGCCCATTTTGACGGCCTCGGCACTGGCCGCCTCTTAAGCCTCTTAAGCCTCTTAAGCCTCTTAAGCCTCTTAAGCCTTTTAAACCAGGATCATCAAGGCGATCTGCAGCAACACGATCAGCACCAGCGCGGAAATGTCGACCCCGCCGATGCTGGGAATCACACGGCGCAGCGGCGCCAGCACGGGCTCGGTCAAGCGGCCCAGCAAGGCATAGGCGGGTGAGCCGGGCTGCACCCAAGAGAGAATGGCAAAACCCAGCACCAGGATGAACAGAGTTTGCAGCGCTACGCGAAGCAGCATCTTGATCGCAAAAGACACCAGCGTCAGCAAGACCAGCGGTGCCAGCTGAAGCCCTCCCAGCAGCAAACCGAACAGCAGCGCCCACAGCACGGCATAGGCCAAAGCCAGCACGGCAGCGGCAATCACACTGGCCCAATCGACCCGCGACTGCGCCACCGCCCTAGGCAACGCACGGCGTAGCGGCTTGACCAGCCAGTCGGTCAGTGCCATCACAAAGCTGCCGGGCTGCGCACTCATATTCACCCTGACCCAGTTCATCCAGGCACGCAGCAGGGCCGCGGCAATCAGCAGGAAGAAGATGGTTTCCAGAAGAAACGACAGGATGCGGATCAGCATGTGCAAACTACCCTGCCGGCGAGAGTATGGGAAAAACGGTACGAGGCCATGTCCTGGATCCTAACGGCGCGGCTTCTTGCCTTGCTTGCGCCCGGTGTTGGCCGCAGCTTTCTTGACGGCCGCCTTCAGCGCCTGGATGGGCGACTTGGCCGAGCGCTCGCTGCCCGCGCTGCTGCTGCGGGATGAGCTACCACCGCGGCTGGCGCGGGGTTCCGCACGCTTGCCGGCCGCCTTCTTGCCAGCCTTGCCGGCGCGGGTCTCGGCGGCATGGCGCGTGGCGCCACGCTCCTGGGCCGGTAACTCCGCCGTATGGCCGCCAGTCTTGTCCTTCATGGCACGCCCGACCAGGTCCTGGCCTTCGTTGACCAGCCGGAAGTCGATCTTACGGCCATCCAAATCGACCCGGCTGACCTGCACCCTCACCCGCGTGCCGATGGCATAGCGAATGCCGGTGCGTTCGCCACGCAGTTCCTGGCGGGCCTCGTCGAAGCGGAAGTATTCACCGCCCAGCTCGGTGATGTGCACCAGCCCCTCGACGTACATCGCGTCCAGCGTGACGAAGATGCCGAAGCCCGTGGCCGCGGTGACGACGCCGCCGAACTCCTCGCCCAGGTGCTCGCGCATGTACTTGCACTTGAGCCAGGCCTCGACGTCGCGGCTGGCTTCGTCGGCGCGGCGCTCGTTGGCGCTGCAATGCAGGCCGGCAGCCTGCCAGGCGAGCTCATCGGCACTGGCCTTTTTGGGCTTTTGCGTGGGTTCCTTGACGTTGACGCGCGAGGCCAGCCGCTTGGAAAGCTTGGCCTCGGCCTCGCCCGGCGTGGGCAGAACCGGCAACTGGTATTTGGTCTTGTTCAGCACCGCCTTGATGACCCGGTGCACCAGCAAATCAGGATAGCGCCGGATCGGACTGGTGAAGTGCGTATAGGCCTCGTATGCCAGGCCGAAATGGCCGCTGTTGATGGGCGTGTAGATGGCCTGCTGCATGGAACGCAGCAGCATCGAATGGATTTGCTGCGCGTCCGGCCTGTCCTTGGTGGCCAACGCAATGCGCTGGAACTCGCCGGGCTCCGGGTCGTCGCTGATGGTCATGCCGACACCGGCCAGCTTCAGGTAGTTGCGCAGCATCTCCTTCTTCTCGGGCGTAGGCCCCTCATGCACGCGAAACAGGCCCACGTGCTTGCTCTGCGAGATGAAATCGGCCGAGCAGACGTTGGCGGCCAGCATGGCTTCCTCGATCAGGCGGTGCGCCACGTTGCGGGTGCGCGGCACGATTTTTTCGATCCGACCAACCTCATCGCAGACGATCTGCGTTTCGGTGGTTTCAAAATCCACCGCACCGCGCACGCCGCGCTCCTTCAGCAAAGCCTGGTACACGTCGTGCAGGTCGAGCAGGTGCGGCACCAGCGCCTTGCGCTGCGCTGCCTCGGGACCGCGTGTGTTGGCCAGGATGGCGGCGACCTCCGTATAGGTGAAGCGAGCATGGCTGAACATCACCGCGGGATAGAACTGGTAGGCGTGGACCTCGCCCTTGGCGTTGACCAGCATGTCGCACACCATGCACAGGCGCTCGACATTGGGATTGAGCGAGCACAGTCCGTTGGAGAGCTTCTCCGGCAGCATGGGAATCACGCGGCGCGGGAAGTACACGCTGGTGGCGCGGTCATAGGCGTCGATGTCAATGGCGCTGCCGGTTTCCACATAGTGGCTCACGTCGGCAATCGCCACCAGCAGGCGCCAGCCCTTGCCGCGACCGACCTTGGCAGGTTCGCAGTAAACAGCATCGTCGAAGTCGCGTGCGTCTTCGCCGTCGATAGTGACCAGCGGCACGTCGGTCAGGTCTACGCGGTGTTTTTTGTCGGCAGGCCGTACGGCGTCCGGCAAGGCTCGGGCCAGGGCCAGCGCCTCGTCGCTGAATTCATGCGGCACGCCGTATTTGCGCACCGCGATTTCGATCTCCATGCCGGGGTCGTCGATCTCGCCCAGCACTTCCGTGACGCGGCCGACGGGCTGGCCGAACAGCGCCGGCGGCTCGGTAAGCTGAACCACCACCACCTGGCCGGCCTTAGCCGTACCGGTGGCGCCCTTGGGAATCAGCACATCCTGGCCGTAGCGCTTGTCTTCTGGCGCCACCAGCCAGACGCCGCTTTCCTGCAGCAGGCGACCGATGATGGGATTGGAGGATCGCTCGATGATCTCGGTGACACGGCCCTCGGGACGATTTTTGCGGTCGTGCCGCACGATGCGCGCCTTGACGCGGTCCTTGTGCAACACCGCGCGCATTTCATTCGGCGGCAGGTAAATATCGGCCTCGCCGTCATCGCGCAACACAAAGCCGTGGCCGTCGCGATGGCCGGAAACAGTGCCCTCGAATTCAGCGAGCAGGCCGGAAGAATGGGCGGACGATGCGCCCGCGGGGGAATGGATTGTTTTGATAAAAAGTCTCTTTTTGTTGGGGGCTGCTGGTTTTGAGTATGCAGCCGAAATATTTCAGGAAATTTGTGGGCTTTGGCTTCGGAAAACGTTCAAGTAATGGTACACTGCTAGCTGTGCCCGGGTGGCGGAATTGGTAGACGCGCACGGTTCAGGTCCGTGTATCGCAAGATGTGGAGATTCGAGTTCTCTCCCGGGCACCAGATACACCAAACAGCCTTGCCAGACTCTGAAACGAGCTCTGGAAGAAAGCAAGATCAAAGCCACTGTGACCCAGTGGCTTTTTTCATTTCCGGGCCCTTTCTTGCGGCCCGGTTTTTCGCTTGCGGAATGAATCAAACGGGCACGGCAACCAGGTCGTGGCCCTGGGTTCCAACAATACGAGCCCGCGTGAACTCGCCCACCTTCAGGGTTTTACTGATTTTTTCAGGCGGCAACAGCTTGACTACACCGTCGATCTCCGGCGCATCCGCATAGGAGCGCCCGACACCGCCCTTGCGGCCCAGCGCCGGGGCCGAATCCACCAGCACCTGCATGGTCGCGCCTATGCGCTGCTGCAGCTTCTGGCTGGAAACCGCCTCAGCCACGGCCATGAAACGGGCGCGCCGCTCCTCGCGCAACTCCATAGGCAGCATGCCGGGAATGCCATTGGCCGTGGCGCCCTCCACCGCGCTGTAGGCAAAGCAGCCCGCGCGGTCGATTTTGGCTTCACGCATGAAGTCCAGCAGGTGCTCGAACTCGGCCTCGGTCTCGCCCGGAAAGCCGGCAATGAAGGTGCTGCGGATCACGATCTCGGGACAGATCTCGCGCCAGCGCGTTATGCGCTCAAGGTTTTTCTCACCGCTGGCCGGTCGCTTCATGCGCTTGAGCACATCCGGATGGCTGTGCTGCAGAGGAACATCCAGATAAGGCAGCACCTTGCCGGTGGCCATCAGCGGAAGCACTTCATCCACGCTTGGATAGGGATAGACATAGTGCAAGCGCACCCAGGCACCATAAGGCTCGGCAATCTCGCCCAGCATTTGCACGAGCTCCAGCATGCGCGTCTTCACGGGTTTGCCGTCCCAGAAGCCGGTGCGGTATTTCACGTCCACGCCGTAGGCCGAGGTGTCCTGGCTGATCACCAGCAGTTCCTTGACACCGCCCTCGAACAGGGCTCGCGCTTCATTCAGCACGTCGCCGATGGGCCGCGACACCAGGTCGCCGCGCATCGAAGGGATGATGCAGAAAGTGCAGCGGTGGTTGCATCCCTCGCTGATCTTCAGGTACGCGTAGTGCTTAGGGGTGAGCTTGACACCCGCAATGCCGAAAGCGTTGGGGACCAGGTCCACAAAGGGGTCGTGCGGTTTGGGCAAATTCAGGTGCACCGCGTCCATGACTTCCTGCGTGGCATGCGGGCCGGTGACGGCCAGCACACTGGGGTGCATCTGGCGCACCAGGTTGCCGCCGTCTTCGCCAGCCTTGGCGCCCAGGCAACCGGTCACGATGACACGGCCGTTTTCGGCCAGCGCCTCGCCTATGGTGTCCAGGCTTTCCTTGACCGCGTCGTCGATGAAACCACAGGTGTTGACGATGACGAGGTCGGCACCTTCAAAAGTCTTGGAGGTCTGGTAACCCTCGGCGCTCAATTGGGTCAGGATCAACTCGGAGTCGGTCAGGGCCTTGGGGCAACCCAGGCTGACGAAACCGACGCGAGGCGCGGCCTTGGCATTGACGGGGGCGGATTGGGAAATAACGTCGCTCATGGGGTCTATTGTCTCAGGGTAGGCGCAGCGCGGGCCGTGAACCCGAATGGCCTTCAATGGCCTGTCAACGCACGGGCTCAAGGCCCGGCGTCCAGCTCACTTCTTCAGGCCGAAAGCCTGCAGCATCTGCTCGCTCTGCTTTTGCATCTGCTCCTGCATCTGCGTAAAAACGTTCTTGGATTGCTCCACATAGTTACCCATCATTCCCTGCATCATGGGTGACTGCGCATTCATGAACTGTGCCCACATCTCAGGTGTCAGTCCCTTGGATTGCTCGGCCATCTTGACCTGCAGGTCCATGAAGGTCTGGACGTTTTTCTCGAGGTAGGCGCCCATGAAACTCTGCATCGCATTGCCGTAAAAACGGATGATGTTGGCCAACACCGCCTCAGTGAACATGGGCGCGCCGCCGGTTTCTTCCTCAAGAATGATCTGCAGCAGGATGCTGCGCGTCAGGTCTTCATTGGTCTTGGCATCGCGCACCACAAAATCAGCGCTGTCCATCACCAGTTGCCGCACTTCGGTGAGCGTGATGTAAGTCGAGGTCTCGGTATCGTAGAGCCGCCGGTTCGGGTACTTCTTGATCACGCGGGACGCCACAGCCTTGCCGGCAGCCCGGCCGCCTTTGGCGCCGGCATTGCCGTCGGCAGCCGCTTCGCCACGTGTAGGCGCAGGGCCGGATGCCGGGCCGGTGGATTTGCTTTTTGGCACTGATTTCTCCTCTGAATGACGGCCAGCGCCGAGGCGCCGGGGTTCAATACATTCTAGGAATTCTGATGTACTCAATCCCCTTGGTTTACCCTGTGTGATGGGGCCGCATCACGAATCGAATGCGAAAGCCTGGACAGGAACCGATCGAAGGGAATTGGTAGGCGCGATTGGACTCGAACCAACGACCCCCACCATGTCAAGGTGGTGCTCTAACCAGCTGAGCTACGCGCCTAAGGACTGTTCGAAGCTAGCAGTATAGCACGCAAATTAAGCCCCCACGTTCGCTCACTGCGTGTAGCTCTCTGCCCCCTAGGGGGCCGCTGCGCCTGCGGCCCCTGCTTGGTTGGAGAACTCCGGTGATCGCTCAATTCCAATCGAACCGTGCTCAACGCCTGCGCGCGGAGCGCACGCCCGGCACCTCGGCCACGATGCCCAGCACCTGGTTGAGACGCCCGGATTGCGCCACTTCCACGGTGAAAGTCATCCAGGCCGTGCCGCCGCGGTTGTCTTTCACCGACTGGGTCTGCACGCCGATCACGTTCATTTTTTCCTTGGCGAACACCTCGGAAATATCGCGCAGCAGGCCTTGCCTGTCTGCAGCCTCGACGGCGACGTCCACGGGGTAAACCGCACCGTCGGGCGTCTTGGGAGAATTCCATTGCACCTCGATCACACGGTCGGGGCTGCCGGCCGCCATGTTGCGGAAGTTGCTGCAGTCGCTGCGGTGGATGCTGACGCCTTTACCCTTGGTGACAAAACCCAGGATCTCATCGGGCGGTGCGGGCTTGCAGCACTTGGCCAGTTGCGTCAGCAAGGAGCCCATGCCAACGACCAGAACGCCGCCCGCAGCTTTCTTCGCATTCGGGTTGGGCGGGCGCGCTTTTTTGGCCAGCACATAGTCGTCCTGGCTCATGACCGGCTCCGGCGGCCTGAGCATGTTTTCTATCGTGCGCAGCGAAAGCTCGTCCTTGCCGACCACTTCAAACAAATCATCCGCCGCCTTGAAGCCAAGCTGCGCCGCCAGGTCGTCCAGCTTCATCGCGGTCTTGCCTTCGCGCTGCAGCAGCTTCTCAACAGCCTCACGGCCCCGGGCCACGGTCTGCTCCATCGCCAGTGCGTTGAACCAGGCACGAACCTTGGACTTCGCGCGGTGGCTGCACAGAAAGCCCAGCTCCGGGTTGAGCCAATCGCGCGAAGGCCCACCTTCCTTGACGGTGATGACTTCCACGGTCTGGCCGTTTTGCAGCGGTGTGTTCAGCGGCACCATGGCGCCGTCGATGCGCGCACCGCGGCAGCGGTGACCCAGGCTGGTGTGCACGCTGTAGGCGAAGTCCACCGCGGTCGCGCCCTGCGGCAGCTCCACGATGGCCGCATCCGGCGTCAGCACATAAATCCGGTCCTCGAACAGGCCCTGCTTGTCGCCTGCCGCGCGCTGGGCCGCCGGCCCCGAGAGATCGCGCTCCCACGCCAGCAGTTGCCGCAGCACGGCGATCTTGGCGTCGTATTCGCTGCTGGCCGACACCCCGCCATAGCCCTTGGTCCCGGCTTCCTTGTAAGCCCAGTGCGCGGCCACGCCATGCTCGGCATGGTCGTGCATGGCCTGGGTCCGTATCTGTATTTCCACCGCCCTGCCCGCCTCGTCGCGCACCACAGTGTGCAGCGACTGGTAGCCGTTGGTCTTGGGCTTGGCGATGTAATCGTCGAATTCACCCTCTACCGGCGTGAAGCGCGAATGCACATAGCCAAGCGCCGCGTAGCAGCCCTTTACATCGGCGGCGATAACGCGCAGCGCGCGAATGTCGAAGACCTGCTCGAAGTCCAGTGACTTGCCGCGCATCTTTTTCACGATGCTGTAGATGTGCTTGGGCCGGCCCTGCACCAGCGCGGCTATGCCGTTCTGGTTGAGCTCGCGCTCCAGCTGCGCGCGCAGGGCTTCCATAAAGCCTTCACGCTCCACGCGTTTTTCGTCGAGCAAGCGCGCCGTCTGTTTGTAGGTCTCGGGTTCCAGGAAGCGGAAGGCCAGGTCTTCCATTTCCCATTTGATCTGCCAGATACCCAGGCGGTTGGCCAGCGGCGCAAAGACGTGCAACGACTCATAGGCCAGCGACAGCGGCGCGGGCTGCCGCGTCGCCGCGTAATGGCGCAGGGTCTGCAAGCGGGACGCCAGCCGCAGCATCACCACACGCAGGTCGCGTGAAAACGCCAGCAGCATCTTGCGGACGTTTTCGGTCTGCGCGGCCGGATCGCCCAGCAATTGCGCCTTCGCATCCGCCGAACGCGCCTGGCGCTGCACATGCACCAGCTTGGTGGTCTCCATCGCCAGCGCGGCGTAATTGGCGCCGAAGGCCTTGGTAATGACTTCCTGCGGTTTGGTCAGGTGCTGGCAGGCATAGACCAGGTAAGTGGCCGCCTGCATGGCTTCAGAGCCGCCTATGGCTTTCAGGATGGCCGCCACCGCATCGGCATGCGCGAGGATGTTTTCACCCGTGTCATGGGTTTCGCTGGCGATCAAGGGCTCGGCAAAGGCGCGCGCCCTGGCTAGCGCATGCGGCTGGTCCGGCAGGCTGTCGGCCGTGGCGGTGACGATGGAGGCATTCGCCCCCTGGGGGGCTGTCGGGCCACCTGGCCCGACCACATTGCTTTTCATGAAACTTCAGTCAAATTCAGTCAGAGAGTTGCGGCCAATTGCGGGCATCATCCCAGCAGAAAGCCCGTGACGGCGGCGACCTGGTCGGGCGCGATCAGCGTTGGCGCATGTCCCACGCCTTCAAATTCCACCACACGGGCATGCGGCCCGCGTTGCGTCATGGCTTGGGCCGTCTGCGGGCTCAGCAGGTCGGATTGCCGGCCCCGTATCACCAGGGTTTCGGCCTTGATATTGTCGTAGAGCTGCCAGAGCATGGCCTCGCCCTGGCGCGCGGACTCTTCGGTCTCCTGCCTGAAAGGGACGGCGATGGCCGGGTCATAGTGCAGGCGCCATTTGGCATCAACGGCCTCCGAGACACGCCTGAGCATCGGACGCGACAAGGCCAGCCATTGCTCGGGCGTATGCGGGCCGAAGCTTTGGGAAATCGCCCACATTGCATCGGCCGCTTCCTGCACCGAACCGAAGTGGCCGGCCTGGCCCAGGTAGGTGCCGATTCGCACGATGGCCTGCCACTGGATGGCCGGCCCCACATCATTGAGCACCAGCCGGTGCACCGGCGCAGGCAGAGGCAAGCCGGGTGTTCCACATACCGCGATACCGATCAGGCCGCCCATGCTGGTGCCGACCCAGTCGAGCGAGGCCACGGGTGCCTGCGCGTGGAGCTGGCCCAGCATCGCCAGCATGTCACCCGCGTAGGTTCGCAACTGGTAGCCCATGGGGTCCTTGAGCCAGTCGCTTTCGCCCCGGCCCACGATGTCGGCGCATACCACGCGGACATCGGCCCGCTCGGTCAGCGCCCGCGCCAGCACGTCAAAGTCTCGCCCCTGGCGCGACAGGCCGTGCACGCACGCCACCACGTGAGCGCTGTCCGGCCGACCCCATTGCCAGTAAGCCATGCGATGGCCGCCTGAGGCGTCGGGGCAATTTACGTAGTTCAGCGTAGGTTGGGTCATGGGGCAGCAGCTCAATTCAAAGGCTTGATAATTGCTTGAGAAATCAGCCAGGCGCAACATATGCGCCGCAAGGCCTGGAATCCCAGTTCAACCATCGTAAATCATCCGGAGAAACAATATGCTCAAAGGTAAAACAGCCCTCGTCACCGGCTCGACCAGCGGGATAGGCCTGGGTATCGCCAAGGCGCTGGCGGCGCAGGGCGCCAACATCGTCATCAACGGTTTCGGTGACGTGGACGGCCCCAAGGCCGAGGTGGAAGCACTGGGTGCGCGCGTTGCTTATCACGGCGCTGACATGAGCAAGGTTGCCGACATCGAAGACATGATGCGCTATGCCGCCGCGCAATTCGGCCAAGTCGACATCCTGGTCAACAACGCCGGCATCCAGCACGTGGCCCGCGTCGAGAATTTCCCCGTCGAAAGATGGGACGCGGTGATCGCCATCAACCTGAGCAGCGCCTTCCACGCCACCCGCCTGGCCCTGCCCTCCATGCTGGCGGCCAACGGCGGCAAGGGCTGGGGCCGCATCATCAACGTGGCCTCGGTCCACGGCCTGGTTGGTTCGGCGGAGAAATCGGCCTACGTCGCCGCCAAGCACGGCATCGTGGGCCTGACCAAAGTCACCGCCCTCGAGAACGCCACCACGGGCGTGACCTGCAATGCCATCTGCCCCGGCTGGGTGCTCACACCCCTGGTGCAGAAACAGGTGGATGCCAAGGCGGCCGCGGGCAACATCAGCAATGAAGCGGCCACCAAGCAATTGCTGGGCGAAAAAGAACCCTCCATGCAGTTCACCACCCCCGAAGAGCTGGGCGCGCTGGCGGTATTTTTCTGCTCACCTGCCGGCAACAACGTGCGTGGCGTGGCCTGGAACATGGACGGCGGCTGGGCGGCGCAGTAAGCGCTCTCGCTTTTCTCGTTACAGCAGGCGGCTCACGTAATCGCCGATCGCCAGCGAGCTCGTCAGCCCCGGCGATTCAATACCAAAGAGATTGACAAGGCCCGCCACGCCGTGCTCGCGCGGGCCTTCAATCATGAAATCCCGTGCCGTCTCATGGGGCGCCTGGATCTTGGGACGTATGCCGGCGTAGCCCGGCGTCAGCGCGCCATCGGCCAGCGCCGGCCAGTACTTGCGCACCTCGGCATAAAAGGCTTCGCCGCGCGCCCGGTCCACCACCAGGTCGTCAGGCGAGTCCACCCACTGCACATCGGGGCCGAACTTGGCCTGGCCGCCCATGTCCACGGTCAGGTGCACACCCAGGCCCGCAGCTTCCGGTACGGGATAGATCAATCGGCTGAAGGGTGAACGCCCCGGCAGCGTGAAGTAGTTGCCCTTGGCGTAGTAGCTGGGCGGCACGTGCCGCGCGGGCAGGCCGGCAAAGCGCCCGGCCAGTTGCTGGGCATGCAGGCCGGCGGCATTGACGACCGTTGTTGCTTCAAGCGCGGTGCCGTCTTGCGCGGTGAGATAGATGGCGCCCTGTGCGCATTCCGCCCTTGCCAGCGGCGAGTTGAGCGCAACCAGGCCGCCCGCATTCTCCAGGTCGCCCTGCAGCGCCAGCATCAGGCCATGGCTGTCGACGATGCCGGTGCTGGGCGACTGCAGCGCTGCCACGCATTCGAGTTGCGGCTCCAGCGCGCGCGCCTCTTCGCGTGTCAGCAGAACCAGGTCGTTCACGCCGTTGGCGGCCGCCTTGGCCTGGATGCCCCGCAGCTGAGCGACCTGCGCATCGCTGGTGGCCACAATGAGCTTGCCGCAACGCCTATGGCCTATGCCGCGTTCGGCGCAATAGGCGTACAGCAGCGCCTTGCCTTCCACGCACAGCCTGGCCTTGAGCGAGCCCTGGGGATAGTAAATCCCGGCGTGGATCACCTCGCTGTTACGCGAGCTGGTGCCTGTGCCTATCGCATCCGCGGCTTCCAGCACCATGACTTCCCTGCCCCGCAGCGCCAATGCGCGCGCCACGGCCAAGCCCACCACGCCCGCGCCTATCACCACGCAATCGACCTTGTCCATTAACGGCCTTCAAACCCTTCAATCACGTTGACGGCATTGACGCCCAGCGCGGCTGCCGCATAACCCCCTTCGAGCACAAACACCGTGGGCAGGCCCAGCCTGCCCAGGCGCTCGCCCAAGCGGATGAAGTCGTCCGGCTGCAGCGCGAACTTGGAAATCGGATCCTCGGCGAAGGTGTCCAGTCCCAGTGACACCACCAGGGCGTCCGCCTTGAATGTGCCGATGCGCAGGCAAGCTGCTTCCAGCGCCTCGAACCATCGCGGTACGGTGCAGCCCGCCGGCAGCGGCAGGTTCAAATTGAAGCCCGCGCCCTGCCCGCTGCCGGTCTCATCGGCATGGCCCAGGTAGAACGGGTACTCGGTCAGGGGATCGCCGTGCAGGCTCACAAAAAGCACGTCGGCACGGTCGTAAAAAATGCTTTGCGTGCCGTTGCCGTGGTGGTAGTCAACATCAAGAACCGCCACGCGCGACGCGCCGCCGTCGCGCAGCGTCTGGGCGGCCACAGCGGCATTGTTCAGGAAACAATAGCCGCCCATGAAGTCAGGCCCCGCGTGGTGGCCTGGCGGGCGAGTGCAGCAAAACACGGCGCGTTCACCGGCCGTGAGCAAGGCCGCGGCGCTTGCAGCGGCATCCGCGCCGGCTTTGGCGGCCTGCCAGGTTCCGGCCGACAGCGGTGTGCCGTTGTCCATGGAGTAAAAACCCAGCCGCGCGGTGAAGTTGAGCGGCTCCACATCGCTGCGCAATGTGCGCACCGGCCATACCGAGGGGAAAGGCTGGCGCTGGTCGTTGCCGGCCTCCAGTTGCACCCAGCCACGCCAGGCATGTTCGAGAAACGCGAGGTAACGGGCGCTGTGCACCTTGGCCAGCACCCCGCGGCTGTCGGCGTCGGGTATTTGCAGCACATGGCCGCGCTCGCTCAGACGGGCCTTGACATATTCAGCGCGCGCCGGCGTTTCAAAACAAGGCACGCGCTCGCCGCGAAAAAATTCATATTGCGGAGCATGGGCGTGGTGGCTGTCGCTGAAAAAGGTAAGCATGGCGGTCAGGGTTTGGGCAAATAAAAGCAGTCAAGGACCTGCGGGCTTCAGGCTTTACAGCGCGCGCGGGTCGGTTTTAAGCAGGACCTCCACCAGCGAACGCAGGCTGGCCTTAAGCGCTTCGGCGTTCGGCGTCAAGGCAAAGGTGCTTTCGTCCATGTAAAGCTTGCGGTTGATCTCCAGCTGTATGCTGTGCCGGTGTTCGGCAGGCCGGCTGTAGCGGCGAACCAGCTCCACCCCCTTGTAGGGATGGTTGTAGGCCACGCTGTAGCCGCGCGCCTTCAGGTGTTCGCACACCAGCCTGGACATGGACTTGCTTGCCGTCGTACCCTCGCGGTCCCCCACCACGAAGTCGGCATGCGCCTCGCCCGGAAAATCCGTGGCACTGCTGGAAGCCACCGCCGGCATGGAATGGCAATTGATGTGGATGCTGTAGCCGTGCTTCTCGTGCGCGGCATCAATCGCACGCTCCACGGCCGCGTGGTAAGGCTTCCAGTACTGCTCTATGCGCGCCTGGATTTCCGCCACGCCCAGCTTGCGGTCATAGATCGCAACGCCTTCGTCCGTGGTGCGCCAAATGAGGCCTTTGCCCAGGCGCACCTTGGACAAGGTCCTGGGATCAGTCTCCACCGGGCCGGGCCAGGGCTCGTCCAGCAGGCTCACATCCATCTCGGTGGTATTGCGATTGGTGTCGAGATAGCTGCGCGGAAAGTGTGCCTCAACCCAGTGCACTCCAAGGGCGGGGGCAAAGTCGTAAAGCTTTTCGACGTGGGTATCTTCGGCGCTGCGTAGCACGGCGAGTTCGCAGGCATGCCGGAAATCCGCCGGATAAACCGTTCCGCTGTGCGGTGAATCCAGGACCAGCGGTGTGCTTCCAGGCAGGTGAGTGATGAGAGGCATGTCCTGACTTTAGCACCGCAAAAACCGGCACCTGGCCGCCTATAAATGCGCCTGGCAATGCCCCAGGGCCCCGCGCAAACTTCCGTTTGTCCTACAGGGATTGCACTGATGCACTCACACGCCGACCCCCATCCCCAACCGTAAATTTCACGACGGACATCAACACCGCGCGGTGTTTCGTATTTTCTTTTTTTGCGAGTACGCGACCCCGCCCATCCATTCACTGAAGGAAAAAACACCATGCCATCATTGACCCGAACTTTTTCCGCCACCCTCCTGGCCGCGGCCGCGCTGGCAGCCGCGACGGGCGCCCAAGCCCAAAGCAGTTCGACCTCGAGTACGGGAATGTCCAGCAGCAACTATTCCTTTTATGCACCGGGCTCACGCTACTTCGGACTCAACGTAGGCCAGTCCGACTTCTCGCTGCCCAGCGGTGCCGGCGGCTTCCCGTCGGACAACAAGGACACCTCGTACAACATCTACGGCGGAAGCTACTTCAACAACAACTTCGGCCTGGAACTCGGCTACACCGATTTCGGCAAGGCCAACCGCGCTGGAGGACAAACTGAAGCGCAAGGCATCAACCTGAGCCTGGTTGGACGCCTGCCGCTGAGCAACTCCTTCAACCTGCTGGGCAAGGTGGGCACGACCTACGGTCACACCCGTGTGTCTTCCGCAGCGGCATCCGGCATTGCTTCCGGCTCCGAAAGCGGCTGGGGCCTGTCCTACGGCCTGGGCGCCGAATGGGCTTTCACCCCCGCCATGTCAGCCGTGCTGGCGTGGGACGAGCACGACATGAAATTCGTCGGCACCGGCAACCAACGCGTCAGCACCACCAGCCTGGGCCTGCGCTACCGCTTCTGATCCTTGCCGCGAGGCGGCGCTTGCCGTGCCTCCGCCCACAGCCCACAGCCCGCAGGCCGTTACTGGCTGCGGGCTTTTCACATCCCTCCCGGAAGGCCGCCCGGGGTGCCGGACACTGCAGGTGCAAGCATCTCCTGCAGCAACCATGTGCCGGCACGGCCCAGGGGGCGTTGCCGGGACCATACGGCGTCGACTGGCACCCGCTGCGGCCAGCCGCGCGCGTCAAGCTCGCTCAGTTTGCCGGTGGCAAAGCGCGTCACCATCCAGCGTGGGATGGCCGCCCAGCCAAAACCCAGCACGGCCATTTCCATCAGCATCAGGTAGCTGGGTGCCGACCAGCTCCGGCGCGAGCGCGGCGCGGCATGCTCCCACAGGCCCTGAGCGCCCTGCTCCCCTGCTATATAAGTGTCCAGACGCAATTCCCTGAAGCTGGCCAGTTGCTCAGGCGTGATGTCTTTCATGCCGGCCAAGGGGTGGGCCGTGGCCACAAACAGCGTGATTTCAGATTGCTCTGCGATGGTGGCAGAGCCAATGTCCGGCGGATAGGTGTTTTGCGCCGCAACCACACCGATGTGCGCCCGCCCGGTCTGGACCAGCGACACCAGGTCGCCGTGCTCGGCAATCAGGCTTTCAAATTCAAGATCCGGGAAGCGCTGCTCAAAAGCCAGCAGCATTTCCTCAAACCGGTCGGATTGGTAAGTGTCGGACCAGACCACGCTGAGCTTGGGCTCCATGCCGCCTCCCAGCTCGCTGGCAGCGCGGTCCAGCCGGTCGCTGGCGGCCAGGATGTCCTGCACCTTGCCGAGCACAACCCTGCCCTGCTCCGTCAAGGCCGGCTTGCGGCTGCCGCGGTCAAACAATGTGATACCCAGATCGATTTCCAGGTTCGCGATGGCACTGCTCACTGTCGACTGGCTTTTACCCAGCTTGCGTGCAGCTGCCGAAAACGATCCCAGCGCAGCAGCCTCGGCAAAAGCGGTTAGGGCTTCCGGGGAGTGGCGCATGGGAATGCCTCGTTGATATCGATTTTTACGATGACTATTGATTTTAAAGCATTTGAAATATCGATAAAAATTAAGGCATGAGTCTCCAGAAATCAGTCAAGGAACGGTTTTTCCACGCCCTCGGGTTTGAAGTGCTGGCCATTGCCATTTGCGCGCCGTTGGGCGCTTGGCTGCTCGGTTATTCGCTGGCGCACATGGGACTGCTGACCGTGATGGTCTCGCTCATGGCGATGAGCTGGAATATGGTGTTCAACGCCCTGTTTGACGAGGCCCAACGGCGAATGGGCTTTGAGCGCACCCTGATGGCGCGTGCGGTGCACGCGGTGCTGTTTGAAATCGGACTGATTATCGCGGTGGTACCACTGGCCGCCTGGTGGCTGGACATCGGCCTCTGGGAGGCCTTTGTACTGGATATCGCGCTTGTGCTGTTCTTCCTGCCCTACACCTTCTGCTTTAACTGGGCCTACGACCATATCCGTGCAAAGGTGGTTGCGCGCCGCAGCCTCAAAACACGCCAGGCGGGCCAAAAGGCCGGCGCAGCGCAGCCGGCCCCGGCGCTGCTATGCACCGCACAGGCCGGCAAGCGCTTCACTTCATCTGTACAGAGCCCGACACGTTGACCAACACCGTGCTCTTGCCGGCTTCCACCGGCACCGTGGCATCGGACATCTCGGCCTTGGCTGACATCGCCATCATGCGGGGGCGCGGGATGGGGCCCTGGTCGTTCGCGTTGATGGAGACTTCGCGCAGCGAGTAGCCGCCAAAGCCAAAACTGCGTGCCACTTCAGCGGCCTTGGCCTTGAAGCGCTCAATGGCCTGGGCCTGGGCCTCACCCTCGACTTTGGCTCGCTGCTCACGGCTCAGGGCAAAACTCACATTGCTCATGGTAAGAGTCTGGATCTTGCCTGCCGTCCCGGTGATGCGTGGGAAGTCCTTGCCTTCGAGCACCAGCTCGGTGGAGCCCTGCCAGCCGTTGATCCTGCCGTCCTTGCCGTAACGCGGATAAAGGCTGAAATTGCCGGTACGCACATCCATCTGGCCTGGGGCGGCCGCCTGCTTGGCCTGCGCCAGCGCGGTGTCCAGCGCCTGCCTGAGCTGGGTCTGCACGACGCCGGCGTCGGTGCCGTCGCGCGTGGTGCTCAGGGAAATCGACAGCAAGTCCTGCTGCACCTCGACAGAACCGCTGGCCGACAACTGAGCCACGTTCTGCAGGGTTTCCGGGTGCATGGGCTGGGCCATGGCGCCGGGAGCCAGCGCCGCACCGGCCAACAGGGCGCACGCAATCAGGGTGGGAGTTCGCATCGGGAAGACCTTTCGGGGAGCTGTTTTCAGCGGTGAGCTGAAAAAAAGAGAAAAAGAAGTCATAAACATCCGCCAGGGTTGGCGCCTTTTTTGTGGCTTTTTCAAGTCATCTGGGAGCCAGAATGGCGATGGCCGGATGCCGGTTTGGGTCCGGCCAATTTCTGCTTACGACGGGTAACGCACTGCTGCAAAGCATGCGCAGACGCGGCCACCCATTTTTGCATGTGTATTTGTCAATTCCTGTAGGAGCATTGCCACAACAAGGCCGGCGGCGCGCTCACAGTTGCACATCGCCGCAACTTTTGTAACAGTGTGTCAGACCGACTGAAAAACGCGACATCTCGTGTTTTCAGCCTTCAAAATGGCTCTGTTACAAATTACCAGACGACTATGACCCAAGCTCAACCCAACGCCCGTGCCGACAAAATCCTGATCCTTGACGACGATGCCCGCATCCGTGACCTGCTGCGCCGCTACCTCGCCCAGGAGGGTTTCGAAGTCATCCTGGCCGAAGACAGCAAGGCCCTGAACCGCATCATGCTGCGTGATGCCGTCGACCTGATCGTCCTGGACCTGATGATGCCCGGCGAAGACGGCCTTTCCATCTGCCGCCGCCTGCGTGCCGCCAACGACCGCACGCCCATCATCATGCTGACCGCCAAGGGCGAGGACGTGGACCGCATTGTCGGCCTGGAAGTCGGCGCGGACGACTACCTCGCCAAGCCCTTCAACCCCCGTGAGCTGCTGGCCCGCATCCACGCCGTGCTGCGCCGCCGCCCCACGGCCGAAGTGCCCGGTGCCCCCTCCAGCGACCAGGAGGTCATCACCTTCGGCCCCTTCTCCTTCGACATGGGCCTGCGAACCCTGCACAAAAATGGCGAGGAACTGCCGCTGACCACCGGCGAATTCGCCATGCTCAAGACCCTGGTGCGCCATCCGCGCCAGCCGCTGTCGCGCGAAAAGCTGGCGCAGCTGGCTCGCGGCCGCGAGTTCGAACCCTTCGACCGCAGCCTGGACGTGCAGGTTTCCCGCCTGCGCAAGCTGATCGAGGTGGATGCGGCGGTGCCTCGCTACATCCAGACGGTGTGGGGCATTGGCTACGTGTTCGTGCCGGACGGCACGAACTAGCCCCCACGCTTTTCACTGCGCCTTCGGCTTCGTGTAATGCGCTGCCCCCGAGGGGGCCGCCCGCCTGCAGTCCGGCAAAGCCGGCCCTGCGGCTCATGCTGGTAAAAACAAATGCTCTCACTGGCCCACATGACGCGCGCCCGCAACAGGCGGCAACAGCTTGCTTGCCCCCGATCTGGTTCGTCGTGCTAACGTCCATTGATTGTCCGCCCTAGCGGCCCGTACCCACCTTTATGGACGCCACCAATCCGGCCCCCCTAGAAACCGCACCGGCTCCGCTGGAGATGCGCCCGCGGCGCGGTTTCAGCCTGTTCTGGCGGACATTTTTCTTCCTGGCCCTGCTGCTGTTCGGTTCCATCGTGGCCTGGTTGCAGACCTTCCGCGCGCTGGAATCCGAGCCGCGCGCCATCCAGAACGCGCAGCAACTGGCCTCCCTGGTCAACCTGAGCCGGGCCGCGCTCCGCTATTCCGACGCGATCGCCCGCGTCTCGCTGATCAAAACCCTGGCCGACGAGGAACGGGTACGCATCACGCCGCGCGAACCCAAGGACAAGTTCGATCTGTTCGAGAGCGACGAACTGGGCGAGCGTACCGCCGAAGAGCTCAGGGCCCGGCTGGGCAGCGGCACCGTGGTTGCCAGCAGCGTCAACGGCCAGAAAGGCCTGTGGGTCGGCTTCACCATCGACGGCGATTCTTATTGGCTGCTCACCGACCCGTCCAAGATCGGCCCCTCCCGCAACAGCACCTGGATCATCTGGCTGTTCACCGCGGCGGTGCTGTCGCTGGCGGGAGCGGCTTTTATTGCCCGATTGATCAACCGGCCGCTCAAGCAGCTGTCCTTTGCGGCCAGCCGCATGCGCGATGGTGATTTCGACGCCAGCCTGCTCGACGAGAAAGTCGCGACCAGCGAGATCCGGGAAGTCAACATCGGCTTTAACCGCATGGCCGAGCAGCTCTCCAAAATCGAGCAGGACCGGGTCATCATGCTGGCCGGCATCTCGCACGACCTGCGCACGCCGCTGGCACGCCTGCGCCTGGAAACCGAGATGAGCGTCACCGACCCCGACGCGCGCGAGCACATGGCGGCCGACATCACCCAGCTGGACGCCATCATCGACAAATTCCTCGACTACGCCCGGCCTGAGCCGCCGCGGCTGGAACGGGTGTCTCTCAATGCGGTGATCGACGCCGCGGTCTATGCCGTCGCCGATTACGAAGACATGCGCGTGACCGTGGCCATTCCAGAGGACATGGCGGTGCTGGCCGACGAGGTCGAGCTGTCCCGCGTGATCGCCAACCTGCTGGAAAACGCCAGGCGCTACGGCAAGACACCTGAGACCGGCATCGCACTGGTCGACATCGCCGCCAAGAGCCGCGACCAATGGGTGCTGATCAAGGTACGCGACCATGGCATGGGCGTGGCGCCCGAGACGCTCGCAAAGCTCACGCGGCCATTCTTCCGCGGAGACGCCGCCCGTACAGCGGCCACAGGGGCGGGCCTGGGCTTGGCGATTGTCGAGAAAACCATCCACCGCATGGGCGGCGTGTTCGGCCTGGCCAATACCGGCTCGGGCGGGCTGGCCGCACACATCAAGCTGCGCCGCAGCTGAAGCGCCCCCCTGCTGATTCAGCGGTGCAACAGCACCACGGCACGGGCCTCCATGCTCAGGCCCTGGCCGACCGGGCCCAGCTTCTCGGCCGTTTTGGCCTTCACATTCACCTGCCCGACATCCAGCCCCAAAGCCGCGGCGATATTGCCGCGCATCGCGGCGATATGTGGCGCGAGCCTGGGCGCCTGCGCGATCACGGTGCTGTCGATATTGCCGATCTTCCAGCCACGCTCAGTCAAAAGCCGCCCCACTTCGGTGAGCAGCACCGATGAATCGGCACCCTTGAAGCGGGCATCGGTGTCCGGAAAATGCGAGCCGATATCGCCCAGCGCCGCCGCACCCAGCAAGGCATCGGTGATCGCGTGCAGCAGTACATCGGCATCCGAATGGCCGAGCAGGCCCACGGTATGCGGAATGTCGACACCACCGATGATGAGCTTGCGGCCGGGCACCAGGGCATGCGTGTCCCAGCCTTCACCGATTCGGAAATTCATGGCGGTCATCGTGAGGCCTTGTAGGGATGATGGAAATTCTGTTGCATGTCTTATTTTCTGCGCCGCTCAAAGATGGCTTCAGCCAGCGCGAAGTCTTCCGGGTAGGTGACCTTGAAATTCTGCGCGCTGCCACTCACCAGCCGGGGTGAAAGGCCCGCCGCCTCCATGGCGCTGGACTCATCGGTGACGGCATCTCCCGCCTGCTCCAAGGCATCGATCAAGGCCCCGATGCGAAACATCTGCGGCGTTTGCGCCAGCCATTTGTCGCTGCGGTCAAGTGTGTCAGCCACCCGGCCATCGCGTTCGGTCTTGAGAGTGTCCGGCAACTTGTGCGCCAGCAGGCCACCTACGGCATCATTGCGGCATTCGTTGATGAGGGCCTTGATCTGTTCGGGCGTGACCAGGCAGCGCGCGGCATCATGCACCAGCACCCAGTCGCTCAGGGTCGCGCCGCCGGGCTGCTGCTCCACCATGGCTTTCAGGCCGTTGAGCACCGTCGCCGCCCGCGTGGCGCCGCCGCCCACCAGCAGGACTTCATTGCCGCGGTTGAAATCGGGAAACACCTCCAGGAAATGGTCGTCTGAAGGCGAAATCACCACCCAGACAGCCGCAAAGGTGTCCGCCAGCGCCCTGAAGGCTTGCACCGTATGCCTCACCATGGGCTTGCCGTCAATCAGGTGGTATTGCTTGGCCTTGGCGGTGCCGGCCCGGCTTCCCTGCCCCGCGCAAGGGATCAGCACAAAAAAACGGGCATCAGGACGGGTATTGGCGGGACTTGTCGTCATAACTTCATCATAGATTCTAAAATCGGAGCTTGAACACGCAGGCACCCCACTCCGGATGGTTTGGGGTGCCTGCCTTTTGCCGAATGATTTCTGATTGACCGAACCACTGGCCAGCCCTTACCGCGCACCGATTCATGCAGCTACCTTCCCTCGTCTCCGGCAAACGCTATACCCTGCCCCAGCCCGCCGGCTCCGCCGATGCCCTGCTGCTGGCACGCCTGGGCACCCGCGAGAAAGCCGCCGGCAAGCTGACCGCCATCGTCACCTCGGACGCCACCACGGCCCAGCGCCTGATGGACGAGCTCGCCTTCTTCGCGCCCGATCTGCGCTGCGCGATGTTTCCCGATTGGGAAACCCTGCCCTACGACACCTTCTCGCCGCACCAGGACCTGATCAGCGAGCGCCTGGCCACGCTATGGCGCATCCAGCAGCGCGACAAGGAGACCGGCGCCGACGTGGTGATCGTGCCGGCCACCACGGCGCTGTACCGCCTGGCGCCGCCCAGCTTCCTGGCCGGCTACACATTCCACTTCAAGGTCAAGCAAAAGCTCGATGAAACGCGCCTGAAGGCCCAGCTCACGCTGGCCGGCTACAGCCACGTCACGCAGGTGGTCAGCCCCGGCGAATACGCGGTGCGTGGCGGGTTGATTGACCTTTTCCCCATGGGCAGCCCCGTCCCCTACCGCGTTGACCTGTTCGACGACGAGATCGACAGCATCCGCACCTTCGACCCCGACAGCCAGCGCAGCCTTTACCCGGTGCCCGAAGTCCGCCTGCTGCCTGGGCGTGAATTTCCGATGGACGACGATGCGCGCGCCAAATTCCGCAGCCGCTGGCGCGAGCTGCTCGACGGCGACCCGACCAAGAGCCGCATCTACAAGGACATGGGCAACGGTGTGGCCACCGCCGGCATCGAGTACTACCTGCCGCTGTTCTTCGAAGAAACCGCCACGGTGTTCGACTACCTGGGCAAAGACGCCACCGTGGTGCTGCACGGCGACCTGGAGCCGGCCTTCCAGCGCTTCTGGCAAGACACCAAAGACCGCTACCGGCTGGTGCGCGACGCACCCGACCGCCCGGCGTTACCCCCCGAGTCGCTGTTCCTGAATGCGGAGCAGTTCTATGCCCGCGCCAATGATTACGCCCAGCTGGCGATACGCGCCACGGTGGAAGACGTGGCCGATAACGCGCAGTTCCAGAAGCTGGGCGAAATGGCCGTGGTGCGCGGCGCCGAAGACCCGCTGGCCAAATTCAAGGGCCATGTGCGCAACACCGCCCACCGCGTGCTGGTGCTGGCCGAAAGCGAAGGCCGGCGCGAGAGCCTGCTGGACTTCCTGCGCGCCAGCAGCGTCAGCCCGCCAGCCTTTGACTCACTGGCCGATTTCCAGGCCAGCGACGAAAAGCTGGGCATCGCCACCGCGGCCCTCAGCATCGGCTTCAGCTGGCTCGAGGAAGGTATCGATTTCATCACCGAGACCGAACTCTTCGCCGCCGGCGCCACCGTGCGCCGCCGCAACAAAAAACAGGAACAGGTCAGCGACGTCGAAGCGCTGATCAAGGACCTTTCCGAACTCAACGTCGGCGACCCGGTGGTCCACAGCGCGCATGGCATTGGCCGCTACCGCGGCCTCATCAACATGGACCTGGGCCAGGGCACCAATGCGGACGGCACGCCGCTGCTGCAGGAGTTCCTGCACCTTGAGTACGCCGACAAGGCCACGCTTTATGTGCCCGTCAGCCAGCTGCACCTGATCAGCCGCTATACCGGCGTCAGTGCCGAAGAAGCCCCGCTGCACAAACTTGGCAGCGGCCAGTGGGAAAAGGCCAAGCGCAAGGCTGCCGAGCAGATCCGCGACTCGGCCGCCGAACTGCTTAACATCTACGCCCGGCGCGCCGCGCGCGAAGGCCATGCCTTCCGCTACTCCCCCGGCGACTACGAAACCTTTGCCAACGACTTCGGCTTTGAGGAAACCGCCGACCAGCGCGCCGCCATCCATGCCGTGATCCAGGACATGATCAGCCCCAGGCCCATGGACAGGCTGGTCTGCGGCGACGTGGGTTTCGGCAAGACCGAGGTCGCGTTGCGCGCCGCGTTCATTGCCGTCACCGGTGGCAAGCAGGTGGCCCTGCTGGCACCCACCACCCTGCTGGCCGAACAGCACTACCAAACGCTGGTGGACCGCTTCGCCAAGTGGCCGGTCAAGATTGCCGAGATGAGCCGTTTCCGCTCAGGCAAGGAAATCAGCGCCGCCGTCAAGGGCTTGGCCGACGGCACGGTCGACATCGTGGTCGGCACGCACAAGCTGCTGAGCCAGGACGTGAAGTTCGAGCGCCTGGGCCTGCTCATCATTGATGAGGAGCACCGCTTCGGCGTGCGCCACAAGGAGGCCATGAAGGCCATGCGCGCCGAGGTCGACGTGCTGACGCTGACGGCCACGCCGATCCCGCGCACACTGGGCATGGCACTCGAAGGCCTGCGCGACCTCAGCGTGATCGCCACCGCGCCGCAGCGCCGCCTCGCCATCAAGACCTTTGTGCGCAGCGAAAACAACGGCGTGATCCGTGAAGCCGTGCTGCGCGAGCTCAAGCGCGGCGGCCAGGTCTACTTCCTGCACAACGAGGTGGAAACCATCGAGAACCGGCGCCAGAAGCTCGAAGAGATACTGCCCGAAGCCCGCATCGCGGTGGCGCACGGCCAGATGCCCGAGCGCGAGCTGGAACGCGTGATGAAGGACTTCATCGCCCAGCGCTACAACCTGCTGCTGTGTTCCACCATCATCGAAACCGGCATCGACGTGCCCAGTGCCAACACCATCGTGATGAGCCGCGCCGACCGCTTCGGCCTGGCGCAGCTGCACCAGTTGCGCGGCCGCGTGGGCCGCAGCCACCACCAGGCCTATGCCTATCTGATGGTGCCCGACATTGAAGGCCTGACCAAGCAGGCCAGCCAGCGGCTTGAAGCCATCCAGCAGATGGAAGAGCTCGGCTCGGGCTTTTACCTGGCCATGCACGACCTGGAAATCCGCGGCACCGGCGAGGTCCTCGGTGAAAACCAGAGCGGCAACATGCTCGAAGTCGGCTTTCAGCTCTACAACGAGATGCTCAGCGAAGCCGTGGCCTCGCTCAAGGCCGGGCGCGAGCCCGACCTGCTCTCGCCGCTGAGCGTCACCACTGAAATCAATCTGCATGCCCCCGCCCTGCTGCCCAACGACTACTGCGGGGACGTGCACCTGCGCCTGTCCTTCTACAAAAAACTGGCCACGGCCAAGAACACCGACCAGATCGATGCGCTGCTCGAGGAAATCGTCGACCGCTTCGGCAAGCTGCCACCGCAGGCGCAGACGCTGATCGACGTGCACCGCCTGCGCGTGATCGCCAGGCCCTACGGCGTGGTCAAGGTCGATGCCGCGCCCGGCGCGATCAGCATCACCTTCAAGAAAGACCCACCCATCGATTCGATGGCCATCATGCAGCTGATCCAGAAAAACCGGCACATCCGGCTGGCCGGCAACGACAAGCTGCGTATAGAGCGCGAACTGGAAAACCCCAAGGACCGTGCCCAGATGGTGCGCGACGTCCTGCGTTCACTCGGACAACCCACCAAGGAAACCACGCCCGCATGACTCCCACCGAAATCTCCCCCGGCCTCGTCGTCAACGTCGCCACGCCCGACTTGAAGCTCAGCGACTTCAAGCTGATCGCCTTCGACATGGACTCCACGCTCATCAACATCGAATGCGTCGACGAAATCGCCGATGCAGCCGGCCGCAAGGCCGAGGTGGCGGCCATCACCGAAGCGGCCATGCGCGGCGAGATCAGCGACTACAAGGAAAGCCTGCGCCAGCGCGTGGCGCTGCTCAAGGGCGTGAGTGTCGCCAGCATGGAGCAGGTCTATCGCGAGCGCCTGCGGCTCAACCCCGGTGCGGCCGAGCTGGTGCGTGCCTGCAAGCAGGCCGGTATGAAGGTACTGCTGGTCAGCGGGGGATTCACTTTCTTCACCGACCGCGTGCGCGACGAACTCGGCATCGACTACACGCGCTCCAACGTCCTGGAGGCCGAGGACGGCTTTCTCACAGGCCGCATGGTGGACCAGCCCTGGGGCGACATCTGCGACGGCGCGGAAAAGAAAAAAATGCTGCTGGAAACCTGCGGCAAGCTGGGCATCAACCCGCTGCAGGCCATCGCCATGGGCGACGGCGCCAATGACCTGCCCATGATGGGCGTGGCCGGCCTCTCGGTGGCCTACCATGCCAAGCCACGCGTGCGCGAGCAGGCCATGGTAGCCATCAACGAAGGCGGCCTGGACCGCCTGCTGGAGTTGGTGAAGTAGTACCCCACAAGCGAACAAACCGAAGAAAGAAAGCGCAAACCGCACCGATGTTGTTCAGCCGATTCGAAAAACTGCTGCATCCCTATCCCGAAGGCGAGCCGCCCTTGCCTCCCAAGGGCTTTATCGCCTTCATCTGGGCCTGCAGCCGCGGCGCGCGCGGCTACATACTGGCGCTGGCCCTGCTGTCGGCCGCCATGTCGGCTTTCGAGGCCCTGATGTTCGCCATGCTGGGCCGCATCGTCGACTGGCTGGGCAAGGCTGAACCGGCGCAGCTGTGGACAACCCACGGCGGGACGCTCACCGTGCTGGCCTGCATCGTTGTCGCCAGCATCCTGGTGGTGGCGCTGCAGACCATCGTCAAGCACCAGACCATCGCCATCAACTTTCCCATGCGCCTGCGCTGGAACTTCCACCGCCTGATGCTGGGCCAGAGCATGGCCTTCTACCAGGACGAATTCGCCGGCCGGCTGACCACCAAGGTCATGCAGACGGCACTGGCCGTGCGCGACACCCTGTTCGTGCTGGCCGACGTGCTGGTAGCCATGGCCGTCTACGTGGCCACCATGACGGTGCTGGCCGCAGCCTTCGACACCAAGCTGATCGCGCCCTTCCTGATCTGGCTGGGGCTTTACATTGCCGCGCTGTTTTTCTTCGTGCCACGGCTGGGCCGCATCGGCAAGCAGCAGGCCGACGCCCGCTCGCTGATGACGGGCCGCATCACCGACGCCTATACCAACATCACCACCGTCAAGCTGTTCTCCCACACCCAGCGCGAGGCCGCCTTCGCCCGCTCGGCCATGCAGGAGTTCATGAAGACCGGCTACAGCCAGATGCGGCTGGTCAGCGCCTTTGAAATCGTCAATCACGCCCTCAGCATGGGCCTGATCCTGGGCATGGCCGGCACATCGCTCTGGCTGTGGAGCCAGGGCCAGGTCGGTGCCGGCGCCGTAGCCGCCGCCACCGCCATGGCGCTACGGCTACAGGGCATGTCGCACTGGATCATGTGGGAAATGACCAGCCTTTTTGAAAGTGTGGGCACCGTGCAGGACGGCATCAACACCCTGTCGCGCCCGCGCGTGATCGAAGACAAGCCGGATGCCGCCGCGCTCGATGTGCCGCGCGGCGAGGTGCGCTTTGAGAACATCGGCTTCAGCTACGGCAAGGGCCCCCGTGTGATTGACGGCCTTACGCTGACCGTCAGGCCCGGCGAGAAGATAGGTCTGATAGGCCGCTCCGGCGCCGGCAAGTCCACGCTGGTCAACCTGCTGCTGCGTTTTCACGACCTGGACACCGGCCGCATCCTGATCGACGGCCAGGATATCTCCACCGTCACGCAGGACAGCCTGCGCGGCCATATCGGCATGGTCACGCAGGACACTTCGCTGCTGCACCGCTCGGTGCGCGACAACATCACCTACAGCCGGCCTACGGCCACTGAAGAACAGATGCGCGTCGCCGCCCGGCGCGCTGAGGCCGAGGGCTTTATCGAATACCTGAGCGACCCGCATGGCCGCAAGGGCTATGACGCGCACGTCGGCGAGCGCGGCGTGAAGCTCTCCGGTGGACAGCGCCAGCGCATCGCGATCGCGCGCGTGATGCTCAAGGACGCCCCCATCCTTCTGCTGGATGAAGCCACCAGCGCCCTGGACTCCGAGGTCGAGGTCGCCATCCAGGGCAGCCTCAACGCCCTGATGCAGGGCAAGACGGTGATCGCCATCGCGCACCGCCTCTCGACCATCGCCGCCATGGATCGCCTCATCGTGCTGGACCAGGGCCGCATCGTCGAGGAAGGTGACCACCGCACGCTGCTGGCCAACGGTGGCCTTTATGCACGCCTCTGGGCGCACCAGAGCGGCGGCTTCCTGAGCGACAACCTCGAGGACGAGGCGGAGCTCGCGGCCTGACTCGCGGGGCAAAGGACTTGCAGCTTCGGTCCCACCGCAAAAGATTTTCAGCAACGAATGTCCTGCCATGGACAATTGGCAGGAGAAGCGTTTACGGCCTCCCGTATGGTTCAAACCTGAATACCACTACAGGGAGCTCGAGGTGCCTGACCCCGAATCCAGGCCGGTGCATCCGGCGCGCTTCAAGCCCGAAGCATCCAACAGACAAAAGCAGAAACCGCTGGGCGCCGCAAGCGGCCGGTTCTGGCTAGCCGGCCTGCCGTTGCTGCTGGCCTCTTTCAACGTGCCGGCCGCCGACCTGATCGAGGTCTACCGCCAGGCTCAGGCACGCGACCCCGTCTACCGCGGCGCCGTTTACGCATTGCAGGCCGCGCGAGAGCGGGTCCCCCAGGCGCGCGCCGCGCTGCTGCCCGCGGTCAATCTGGTCGGCGCCGCCGGCAGGCAGGCCGGCCATGTCTCTTTCGACGAATTGGCCCCCGTAACGCGAGACGTGCACACCCGAAGCTGGAACCTGCAACTGAGCCAGCCCCTGTGGCGCGCGACCGCATCGGTGGCCCTGGACCAAGCCGGCCAGCAGGAATTGCTGGCCGAGGCGCAATTCCGCCAGGCCGAGCAGGAATTGATCCTGCGCACCGCGCAAGCCTACCTGGACATCCTGGTCGCCCAGGAGGCCGAGCATGTGGCCCATCTGCAGATCGGTGCCATGGAGCAGCAGCGCGCATTGGCCCGCCGCACCTTCGAAGGCGGCACCGGCACCGTGACCGATGTGCACGAGGCGCAGTCGCGGCTGGACCTGTCGCGCGCCCAGGCGGTGGTGGCGGCCAATGAACTACAAAACAAGCTGGCCGAGCTGACGCGCATCCTGGGGGTGTCCCACGCGCGCCTGGCGGGCCTGCGCACGGACGGCGCCTTGCCGCGCATGGAGCCCGCGGGCCTGCAGCCTTGGCTGGACAGCGCGCGCGAACAGTCCATCCAGGTCCGCATCGCGCAGGCAAGCCTGGAAGTGGCCGATCGCGAGATTGCCAAAAGCCAGGCCGCGCACTCGCCCACCCTGGACCTGACGGCGTCTTACGGCAGCAATTTCACCTCGGGCAGCATCACCTCCCCCGCCGATATTTCCACGCGCTCTCGCTCCACCCAGGTCGGCATGAGCCTGACCATCCCGCTCTATGCCGGCGGCGGCGTGCAGTCGCGCGTGCGCGAAGCTGTGGCCTTGAAAGGCAAAGCCGCCGAAGACCTGGAAGCGGCACGGCGATTGGCTGTGACGCAGGCGCGCCAGGCCTTCGCGGGCGTCGCCAACGGCGCGGCGCAAGTCCAGGCACTGGCTTCGGCCATCACCTCCAGCAAGAGCTCGCTGGACGCCAACAAAGTGGGTTACCTCGTCGGCACACGCATCAACATGGACGTGCTCAATGCCGAGCAGCAGCTGTTTGCCGCCCAGCGCGACTGGCACAAGGCGCGCGCCGAGACCCTGCTGCAGGGCCTGCGCCTCAAAGCCGCGAACGCCACGCTGGGCGAGGCGGACCTGAGCGCCATCAATGAGTTGCTGGAACCCGCAAACCCCTAGCAATTCCTCCTACCCGATGGGCAAATACTTCAACCTTCTGCCGGGCGATCCGGCGCCGTGGTTTCGGCAAAGGTCCTTCGCGAATCCGCGCTACGCCATCCATGCCGCGGCCGGCCGCTATATCGTGCTGTGCTTTTTCGGCAGCGCCGCGCACCCCCTGGGCCAGGCCGCCATAGCCTGCGCGCTGCGGCGGCAGGACATCTTCAACGATGCGCACTGTTCTTTCTTTGGCGTCAGCACGGACCCTCGCGACGAAAGTGAAAACCGTATTGCCGACCGCTATCCCGGCTACCGCTTCATCTGGGACTTTGATGCGCAGGTCAGCGAGCGTTACGGGGTGGCTCCGCAAGACGCCGGTCTACTGGAAAAAAGAGCCAGGCTTCGCCGCCTGTGTTTTGTCCTGGACCCGACCCTCAGGATACTGAAGGTGCTGCCCCTGGTGGATGCCGGCGATATTCCATCGCTTATGTCATACCTTGCGGCCCTACCGCCGCCCTCGCAGTTTGCGGGTGTCGAGCTACAGGCCCCGATCCTCCTGCTGCCAAATGTCTTCCCGCCCGACTTTTGCCGGGAGCTTATAGCTCTCTATGGCACCCACGGCGGTACGGAGTCGGGTTTTATGCGCGAGGAAAACGGCAAAACCGTCCTCGCCCACGACCACGGGCACAAACGGCGCGAGGACTACGACATCACCGATCCCGCCGTCATGAAGGCGGCACAAACCTGGATCCATCGCCGCGTCGTTCCCGAAATCGCCAAAGTGCACCAGTTCAAGGCTACCCGGATGGAGCGCTACCTCATCGGCTGCTACCGGGCAGACCAGCAGGCGCATTTCAGCCCCCACCGCGACAACACCACCCGCGGCACGGCCCACAGGCGGTTTGCCGTGTCCATCAACCTGAACGATGATTTCGAGGGCGGCGAGATCAGCTTCCCCGAATACGGCCCCAGGTCCTTCAAGCCCGCGCCGGGCAGCGCCTTGGTTTTCTCCTGCTCCCTGCTCCACGCAGTGTCCACGGTGACACGGGGGCGCCGCTATGCCTTTCTGCCCTTCCTCTATGACGACGAGGCCGCGAAGGTTCGTGAAGCCAACAATGCCTTTCTGGATCAGAGCCTTTCGGCGAAGTACAAGGCCTAGGCTCGACTACAGGCAAGAGTGCCGCGAAGTCAGGCCTTTTCAATCACCGGCCGCCCGGCCTGCACGGCGAAGCGCACCAGCGTCCGCACCCCGCTGTCGGCGCGCGTCACATCGTCAACCACCCGCAGCGTGGTGGTCAGCGTGCGCGGCGTCAAGTCCACCACGCCATAGCCCCGGTACTCCGAGTCGGCAAACACAAAGTGCGGGTTCTCGGCCAGGACCTCGCGGGTTTTGGCCTTATCCGTCGAACGTGAGGTAATACTGGTGCCGCAGAACTCGGTCCCCACGGCCGCGCTGGCCGCATCGGCATAGTCGGCCTTGACGTGGCCGACCCAGTTCTCGTGCACATCGCCACCCAGCAGCACAGGATTGGCGACGGTGTGCTTGCGCAGCGAATCGGTGAAGCGCGTGCGCGCCGCAGCGTAACCATCCCAGCCGTCGTTCCAGAGCACCTGGCCCGGCCCCGGGCGGAAATCGCGCTGGCCGAAGAGCGATTGCTGCCCCACCAGGTTCCAGCCGCTTGCCTTGGCCGCGGCACCGCTCCATTCGGCATCCAGCCAGCTTTCCTGCTGCGCGCCCAGCATGCTGCGCGCCGGGTCTTTCCAGGTAGCGCAACTGGCCGGGTTCAACATGCTGGAGCCGGCCCTGCCGTCGCGGGTGCAGACCTGCGCGTCCTTGTACTGGCGCGCGTCCAGCATGTAAAGGGAAGCCAGCCGGCCATAGGCCAGGCGCTGGTAGATGCGAATCTCGGCACCGCCCGCCAAGCCGGTCATGGCGCGTGTGAGCACCGAGGCGTGCAAAGGCATGTGCTCGTAAAACGCCTGGTAGCCCGCTGCGCGGCGTGCCGCGAAATCAGCCGCAGGCGGCCCGCTGTAGCCGGGTGACGCACCCGCATAGTCGTTTTGCACCTCATGGTCGTCCCAGGTCACCAGCCAGGGACAACCCGCATGCATGGCCTGCAAGTCGGCATCGCTTTTGTGCAGAGCATAACGCTGGCGATAGTCATCCAGCGTCAGCACCCAGCCGCCCGTCGGCTTGCGAACAGCCTGGCCGGCATTGGGGTACTCATAGATGTAGTCGCCCAGGAACATCACCAGGTCGAGGTTTTCATCCCGCATGTGCCGGTAGGCGCTGTAGTAGCCGTGTTCCCAGCGCTGGCAGGAGGCGTAGGCCAGCCGCAAGCGCGCCACCGCGGCACCAAGCGCAGGCAAGGTGCGTGTGCGGCCGGTGGCGCTCACGGCATCGCCCACGGCGAAGCGGTAGAAATACCAGCGATCGGGCTCCAGCCCACCTACTTCCACGTGCACAGAGTAGGCCAGCCCCTCCACCGCCTGCGCTTGGCCGGCTTGCGCGATGCGGGTAAAGCCCTCGTCATGCGCGACTTCCCAGCGCACAGCCACCGCGCCGCGCCGCTGGCGCAAGGCCTCGTCGCCTTCCAGCACCAGCCGCGTCCAAAGCACCACCGAGTCATGGCCTGGCGAGCCGCTGGCCACGCCCAGGGTGAAGGGGTCGCCGGCCAGCCGCGTTTGCGCGGCCGCCCGGGCCGGCAGGTAGATACCGGCACCCGCCAGCGCCAGCGACTGCAGCAGCCGGCGTCTCTGGATGAGGATTGGCGTGTTCATGCCGGGTGCTTCAATGCCTGGCCGGCAGGCGCACCGTGAAAGTGGTGCCCGACCCGGCGCTGCTGCGCACGTCTATGGTGCCGCCGTGGATGTCGACCGCGTTGCGCACGATCGCCAGGCCCAGGCCCGTGCCCTGGATGGTGCCCACATTGCTGGCGCGATGGAAAGACTCGAACAGGTGCGGCAGCTCGTCTTCCGGAATGCCAATGCCTTCGTCCTCCACTTCCAGGACCACCATGTCTTCCTCGGCCCGCACGCGAAACAGCACCAGGCCGCCCAGTGGCGAGTACTTCACCGCGTTGGACAGCAGGTTGCCGAAGATGTGGCGCAGCAGCTTTTCGTCGTAAAGGCCCTGCTCCGCCCCGGCGTCGTAGTCCAGGCGAAGCTCGCACAGGCTGCCGGGCTGCTGCATGCGCGCCTCTTCGACCAGTTGCTGGCACAGATCCCGCAAATCCAGCGGATGCGGCTCGAACTCCAGCATCTGCGCATCGGCCTTGCCCAGCAGCAGCACGCGGTCCAGCATGCGCGTCATGCGCTTGACGCCCGCGGCGATGCTGTCGAGGATTTCCAGCTTCTCGGATTCCGGCAGCCGGTTGCCGTAGTGCCGCAGCAGTTCCTCGGCCGAGAGGATGCCCGACAGCGGCGTGCGGAACTCATGGCTGGTCATGGCCACGAAGCGGGTGCGCAGCTCGTTGAGCGCGCGCTGCTGCTCCATGGCCTCGCGCGTGTCCTCTTCCGATTTCTTGCGCTCGGTGATGTCCAGGAAGGCCCAGATCACACCAGAGTCCGGGTCCTTGGGCTGCACGCAGCTGCCGGCCATCTGCACCCAGAAGAGTTCGCCGTCGCGGCGCCTGAGCTGCCGCTCGCTGATATAGCTGCCGGTGGTGCTCAGTGCCTCGCGCGCCTCCTTGCCGAACTGTTCCCAGGTGGCCAGGTCGGGGTGGATGTAGCTTGAGGGCTGGCCCATGAGCGCCTCGCGCGGGCTGCCTATCATCTGCGCGAATTTCTCGTTGACCCATTCGTGGCGGCGGTTCACCGACAGCACGATGCCCACGAGCGCGCTGTTGAGAATGGCTTCGCGCTCCGACGAGGTGCGCACCAGCTGGGCCTCCAGCTCCTTGCGCCGAGTGATGTTGATGATCACCCAGACCGTGCCCTGGCTCAGGTCACGCTCGCTCACCGCCTTGCCCGACAGCGACACCCAGATCAGCGTGCCGTCGTACTGCTTCACCTGTATCTCGGCTTCGTAGTTCTCGCCGCGGCTGACGCAGGCGGCCACCTCGCCACCCACCCGCAGGTATTCCTCGCGCGAGAGGTAGAAAGGCTCCATCGAGGTCAGCTCATTGCTGCCGGCGCCGAAGACTTCCAGCATGGCCTGGTTGGCCCAGCGAAAGCGGCCGTCCGGTGTCAGGAAGGCGATTCCCACGATGGAGTTTTCCAGGATCATCTCGCGCTCCTTGAGCAGCGTTCGGAAATTCTCCTGCGATGCGCTCAAGGCCTCGACCATGGCGTGCTCGGCCATGATGCGCGCCTGGGCCTGCTCCTTTTCGCGGCGCGTGACGTTGATGCGGTCGGCCAGCGCGAAAGACAGCACCACCATTTCCAGCGCCGAGCCTATCAGCAGGGAATTGGCCGTTAGCGCGTGGGACGGCAGCGCGCCGGTGTTGTGCAGCGCCAGGGTCACCACCCCCACCAGCAGCAATGCCCAGGCCGCCAGGAAGTATTTCGCGCCCGGATGGCCCGAGCGCACGCTCAGCACGCTCACCACCACCAGGGTGATGACGCTGAAGATTGCCAGCACCGTCACCATCAGGGACGACACGATGTAGGGCAGCGTGAGCGCCGCCAGCAAGGTCAGCAACCAGCCCGCCACCAGGGCTTGCATCAGCCGATCCAGGCGCGGCATCCTGAGCGCGCTGGACAAGAAGCTGCGCGCGAACAGCAGGCCAAAGACCGCCGTCGCGGCCATTCCGGCCGGCGGGGATACGCTGTTCCACCAGAACTGGTCCGGCCACAAGAACTGCGCGCCAAAACCGGTCAGGGCCGCCTGCGCGATGGCCATGCAGGCCACGAAAGCCACGTAGATCAGGTAAGCCCGGTCGCGTACCGAGAAAAATAGCAGCAGGTTGTACAGCAGCAGGCCGACCAGCAGGCCGAAATACAGGCTGATGGTGGCGTATTCGGCCTGGTCGTGCCGCCACAGCGCCGCGGGCTGCCACAGGTTCACCGGTGCCGACACCGTGCCACCCGAGCTCACCCGCAGGTAAAGCGTGCTGGCTGCGCCGGGCTTCAGGCGCAGCGGCATCACATGGTTGCGGTGCACGACGGCCCGCTCGGCGAAAGGCGACAGGTCACCGCCCACCTGCCGGCTGAAGCCGCCTTTGCCGTCCGGCGCATACAGCTCCAGCCGGTCCAGCGGCGGGTAGGCGAGTTCCAGCATCCAGTCGGCGGGGGCATCAGGCGCGGCGCGCAGCGTCACGCGCAGCCAGATGGCCGAGCGCGTCAGGCCGAAGTTGGTGGCGGGGCCGGTTTGCGGTACGGGCTGGAAGCGCGCCTGCGCCTCGGGCTTGAGCAAATCGGCCAGCGCCAGCTCGCCGCTCGCATCTTCCAGGTAAGAGAAAGAACGCGACAAGGTGTAGCGGCCTTCACCGCCTATGGCAACTTCATTTCCGGTATCGGCCTGTGCCGAGGCGGTGGGCGCTTGCACCTTTGCCGGAGCCTTTGCCGCGGCCGGCTTTTGCGCGGCGGCCGAATACGCGGGAAAACCTGAAAATGCCAGGCCGGCCAGCAGCACAGCCGATACCCAGGCTTCGCGCAGCCAGCCCTGCCTCATGCGCAAGCGCCAGGATCAGCCGCGACACGCCTGAGTACTCGCCCCGGAGCGTCGGCCGAGGCTGTCACCGTGCCGGCGGCATGCCGGCGGCCGTTGCAGACCTCATGGCTGATCGCGAGGTTTTCCAGGTGGCTGTTGCCGCCCTCGCTCAAAGCCTGAATATGCTCCAGCGTCGCGGCCTCGGGCGTGACGTGCTCGCCGCAGACCCAGCACGGCACCCTGCCGTGAAGCTGCCGCGCCACGGTCTTGTAAATCTTGTCCCGGGTAAGGCCCAGCCTGCTCACGATCGTTTTTTCAAGACGACGGGCGTGCAGCCGCAAGGCACGGGACGTGCCGGTGCAAACGCCTTCTGGAGCGCCACGCTCATCGCCCCTCCCCTATTGGCGCCTGGTCGGCCGCGCGTCCGTGGGGTCGATGAAGGAGTCGTCCCACTGCACGGCAAATTGGGCCTTCCTGTCGATGCGAAGCCCGCCCGTGCCGTCGGGGTTGAAACCGATGTCGCGGGTGGCGGCCTGGGCGGCTTCCTGCTTGGTTTCCTTGTTGAGCTCCTCGAGTGCGGCATCCTTGGCGGCCTTGACCCGCTCACGGGTGAAAGACTCCAGGTCGGCATGGAAGCTGGTGTCGCCGCCGCGCGTCTCCTGGTGCTCCTGGATCAGTTCCTCGGGAATTTCGCCCAGGAAAGCCGCGCGCATGGCGCTGACGGTGGGTGGCCGGCTGGCTTTCATCGTGGTGTAGGGAATGCCGCAATCGGACAGCAGCGTTTCCTTGAGTTCCCGGCTGGCCCGGCTCACATCGCGCTTGCCGCGCAAATCGACGCAACCCACTACCGTGCCGTCCATCGTGCAGATGGTGAAGGTGGTGTAGACGCCGTTGAGCAGCTCAAGCAGGCGCTCCTTCTTCTCTTTGTTTTTGTCCTTTTCCTTGTCCTTTTCGGTCGGAATGGTGAAGCGCAGCACCGGCAGCTTGAGCATGACCGCATGCTCGGGGAAAGCGCTGCGCAGCCATTTCCAGACCTCGTATTCGTCGTCAGTGACAACCGCGCGCGCGGCCAGCGGCCATTTTTTGGGAACCCGCAGTTTTTCGCTCGCCTGCTGCCGCAACCAGCGGGCATGCAGCAGAATGCCCACCAGCGCGCCCACAGCCACGCCCAGCAATGCCATCAGCCATGAAATCAGGTTCAAGATGCGGTTCTCCTCGTTGATGTGGGGCGCCACTGCCTCAATTAAAACCACAAGCAGCTCGGCTGGTTGGCTTCGGTGGGCCCAGTGAGTCACAGAAAGCCCGCCTTGTCAATTGAGCGCGCGACGGCCCAAGGCGCTATTAAAACAGGTTTTTTACGGATTGCGCCGCTCTCGCGCGCAACAGGACCCCACAGCCCATGCAGCACGCGCACCGGCAGCTATCTGTTTCATAGCAAGGTGGCTGTTCCAGGTGTGGGCGCCATGTCGCGCAGGAGGCACTCTTTGCCAGCCGGCGCCTGAATGGCTATGCTGGACCTTTTGCAGGAGATGCCATGCCACTGAAGACCGCCCAGGACTTTGACCAGGAATTGCTGATTCTGTTTGACGCCTATGTGCACGGCAACCTGGACCGGCGCGGCTTCCTGGAGCGCGCCCAGAAATTCGCCACCGCCGGCATGACGGCGACGGCCCTGCTGGCCGCCTTGAGCCCGAACTTCGCCTTGGGCCAGCAGGTCGCCAAAGACGACAAGCGCCTGAAGACCGAGATGCTGAGCTACCCCTCTTCCGCCGGCACAGGCACCGTCAAGGGCTACCTCGCGAAGCCGGCCAACGCCGGCGGCAAGCTACCGGGTGTGCTGGTCATCCACGAGAACCGAGGCCTCAATCCCCACATAGAAGACATCGCGCGCCGCCTGGCGCTGGACAACTTCATCGCCTTTGCGCCCGATGCCCTCACGCCCCTGGGCGGCTACCCCGGTGACGAGGACAAGGCGCGTGAACTCTTCGCCAGGCTCGACCAGCGCAAATGCGTGGAAGACTTCGTGGCCGCCGTCACCTGGCTCAAGGCCCGCGACGACTGCAACGGCAAGCTGGGCGTGGTCGGCTTCTGCTACGGCGGCGGCATGACGCACACCCTCACCACCCGCCTGCCCGAGCTCAACGCCGCCGTGCCGTTTTACGGCAACCAGCCCCCGGCGGAAGACGCCGCCAAGGTCAAAACCCCGCTGCTCATCCATTTCGCGGCAGTCGATGAACGCATCAACGCCTCCTGGCCCACCTACGAGGCGGCACTGAAGGCAGCCGGCGCAAACTACACCGCCTACCAGTATCCCGGCACCCAGCATGGCTTCAACAACGACACCACGCCGCGCTACGACGCGGCCGCCGCCAAGCTGGCCTGGGAACGCACCGTGGCATTTTTCAACCGGCAGCTGCGCACCGGTTGACGCCTACTTCCTGGCCCTTGCCGGTCCTCACGGCCCGCCTTTGGGGCGGTTTTATCGCCCGTTTGTCCTCTTCGCGAAAACCCTGCCCGCACGCCTGCGGGCATGGCTTTTGCACGCGTTACCATTGGCTACTTTCGCTTTTCGCATCCCCGTGCGGATCGACAAGCATTTTTTCCCCTCCCCTTTCTGGACACTGACTATGAATTTCCTCCACAAGATCGCCGCCACCGCCGGCCTGCTGACCCTGGCCTTTGGCGCCGCCCACGCGCAAACCAAGGAGCTGGTTGTCGGCTCCAGCGCCACCTACCGTCCCTTTGCCTATGAAAGCCCGACCAAGGAAATCGTCGGCTACGACGTGGACATGATCAAGGCCATCGCCCAGAAGGCCGGCCTGCAGATCAAGATCGTCAACACCCCCTGGACCGGCATCTTCGCGGCCCTGAACAACGGCGACGTGGACCTCGTCATCTCCGGCGTCACCATCAACGACAAGCGCAAGCAGTCCTATGACTTCACCACACCCTACTTCGAAGCGCGCCAGCTGATCGCCGTGCACAGCAACAGCACCGCCAAGGGCCTGAAGGACCTGGCCGGCAAGAAGATCGGCGTGGTCACCGGCAGCACCGGCGACGACATGGCTTCGCGCGAATTCGGCAAGACCAACCCCGACATCCGCCGCTTTGAAAGCACCCCCGTGGTGATTTCCGAGCTGGCCAACAACGGCCTGGACGCCGCCATCGGCGACAACGGCGTGATCGCCTTTCGCACGCAAGAGCATAAGCAGCTCAAGACCGTCAGCGACGCGAGCTTTCCCAAGGAATACTTCGGCATCGTCGTGAAGCAGGGCAACAAGGACCTGCTGGCCAAGCTCAACGCCGGCCTGGCCGCGGTCAAGGCCGACGGCAGCTACGCCGCCATCTACAAGAAATGGTTCCAGGCCGACGCTCCCGCGTTGCCGGCACAATAAAGCACTGAGACTTCCCCGCTATGGAGCAAGTCCTCTGGTTCGGCTGGTTCAGGGCCGACATCATCGCCGAGTACAGCGTGCTGTTCTGGCGCGGCCTGCAGATGACCATCATGGTCACGCTGATCTGCATCGTGCAGGGCACGCTGCTGGGCCTGGCCATCGGCATGGCGCGCGTGGCGGAAGCCCGCCACTCACCCGCGCGCGAAATCTGCAAATACGCGCTGCGCTGGCCGGCAACCGTCTACGTGAGTTTTTTCCGCGGCACGCCGCTGTTCGTGCAGATCCTGCTGATCCACTTCGCCGTGCTGCCGCTGTTCATCAATCCGGCCGACGGCCTGTTCATCTCGGGTGAAGCCGCGCGCAACATCAAGCAGAACTACGGCGCCTTCCTCTCCGGCGTCGTGGCCCTCACGCTCAATGCCGGCGCCTATATTTCCGAGATCTTCCGTGCCGGCATCCAGTCCATCGACAAGGGCCAGGTCGAGGCTTCGCGTTCGCTGGGCATGTCCTTCCCGCGCACCATGTACCACGTGGTGCTGCCGCAGGCCTTTCGCCGCATGCTGCCGCCCCTGGGCAACAACGCGATCTCGCTGCTGAAAGACTCGTCGCTGATCTCGGCCATCGGCCTGGGCGAACTCGCCTACGCCGCGCGCACCGTCGCCGGCGCCTATTCACGCTACTGGGAACCCTATCTCACCATCTCCGTCATGTACTGGGTGCTGACGCTGGGCCTGGCTTACCTTGTCAAGAAACTGGAGGCTCGTTATGGACGAGGTGATTCGCGTTAACCGGCTGACCAAGCAATTTGGTCACACCCCGGTGCTGCGCGGCATCGACTGCGCCATCAAGGCCACCGAAGTCGTCTGCGTCATCGGCCCATCCGGCTCGGGCAAGAGCACCTTCCTGCGCTGCCTCAACGGCCTCGAAGAGGCCACCGGCGGCGAAGTGCTGGTGCACGGCGTCTCGGTGCACGAGCCCAAGACCGACGTCGACGCCCTGCGCTCCGAAATCGGCATGGTGTTCCAGCGCTTCAACCTGTTCCCGCACAAGACCGTGCTGGAAAACATCACGCTGGCACCTACCAAGGTGCGCAAGCTCACGGCGCTGGAGGCGCGCAACCGCGCCAGCGAGCTGCTGGTCAAGGTCGGCCTGCTCGACAAGATCAATGCCTACCCCAACCAGCTCTCCGGCGGGCAGCAGCAGCGCGTGGCGATTGCCCGCGCGCTGGCCATGCAACCGCGCATCATGCTGTTCGACGAGCCCACTTCCGCGCTGGACCCTGAGATGGTTGGCGAGGTGCTGGCTGTCATGCAGTCCCTGGCCGAGGAAGGCATGACCATGGTGGTTGTGACCCACGAAATGGGCTTTGCCCGCCAGGTGGCCGACCGCGTGATGTTCATCGACGAAGGCCTGGTGATCGAGGAGGGCTCGCCCGCTGAGATCTTCGACAACCCCCGGGAAGAGCGCACCCAGCGCTTTTTGAGCAAGGTCTTGTAAGCCTGCAGGCGGCTCGCGCGCTTTTTCAGACACATTTCCTGCAAGACACGCGATGCCCGCCACCCTCAGGGCCGTCCAGGCTGACATCACAAAACTGCAGCTTGATGCCATCGTCAATGCCGCCAACTCGTCCCTGTTGGGCGGCGGCGGTGTTGACGGCGCCATCCACCGCGCCGCCGGGCCGGATCTCGTCCATGAATGCAGGCTGTTAGGCGGCTGCAAAACCGGCCAGGCCAAAGCGACCAAAGGCTATAAGCTCCCGGCGAAACTCATCATCCACACGGTGGGTCCGGTATGGCGCGGCGGCTCCAATGGCGAGCCAGAATTGCTCGCCTCCTGCTACAGGCAATCCATGGAGATCGCTGCCGCCAAAGGCATCGCCTCGCTGGCCTTCCCCGGCATCAGCACCGGCATTTACGGCTACCCCATCGAGCTGGCTGCCCAGGTCGCCGTCGCCAGCGTGCGCCAGGCCCTGGAACTGCCATCGTCGGTGAAAGAAGTGGTGTTCTGCTGCTTCTCGGCGCAAGACCTTGCGGTGTACGAGCGCTTGCTTGGCGGCACCGGAGCATAGGGAAAAGGTACTTTTGCGCCGCCGGGCCCTCACCCCAACCCTCTCCCAGAGGGAGAGGGAGTAAAAACAAGAAACGGCCATACCTTTTCCTCTGGGGACTTGCTCCCTCTCCCCCTGGGAGAGGGTTGGGGTGAGGGCCGCCACAGCCGTAGATAGCACTGTCGGACCGCAGCGATCCTGACCTTCTCGCACGGTGGATGGCTACATACTTTGCCTGCGGGACTCAATACCCCGGCACCTTGAGCACCCGCGCCAGGTAATCAAAAAACACGCAGTACAGCGTGATCGGTAGCGGCAGGCCCAGCAGCGTCCCTATGAAATAGTCGCGAAACCTCACGCCCGACATAGCCAGCGCATAGTTCAGCGCCGGCGCGGTCTGCAGCAGGGTGCGCAGCAATACCACGCCGGCCACGGGCCGCGCGTCGAGTTGCGCGAGCACGCGCCGGGCCCAATTACCTTTGATCTGCCGCAGGGCATCACCGCCCAGCAGCCGTATCAGCCAGAAGGTGAAAGCGCATGAGACCAGCGCCGCAAGGTAGGTCGCCACACCACCCCAGACCTCGCCCAGCGCCAGCACCGCGGCCGCCAGGAATATCCAGCCGGGAATCTGCACCAGGTTGCCCACAGCGAACAGCACGATAAAGATCAGCAGCCCGCTTGTCTCGTTCTCCAGAAATTTCTGGTGCAAAAACGCCAGGCTGAAGTTGTCGCGCAGGCCCGAGAGCTGGAACACCGCCAGCAGCAGGGCCAGAAAAGCCAGCACGGCGAAGAGTCGTTTGAAGCGGTGCATATGAAGAGTGCTGCTGGATCGCCGGTCACAGGTTCGCGGTTTGCGGGGGGCGCTGGAGGGTTTCGCCAATTCTGCCTGCAAATAAATTCGCCGGGCCTGTAAGAAAGCCGCGCCTCGCCCGACCAAACCCCAACGCAGCAGATATTGCGGCGAATCCCGAGGAGCACTTGATGATGAACACAGACAAACAGGCCATCCACCCCGGCTGGCTGCGCACCATGCACTGGCTTAATGCGCTGGCCATCGTGGTGCTGATGATGAGCGGCTGGCGCATCTACAACGCCACCGCCTTCCTGGGCTTCACCATTCCCAAGGACCTCACGCTGGGCGGCTGGCTGGGCGGTGCGCTGCAGTGGCATTTCGCCGCCATGTGGCTGCTGTTTTTCAACGGCATCCTCTACCTGGCCTTCAACCTCTTCACGCGGCGGCTGTTCCGCAAGTTCTTTCCGCTCTCGCTCAAAGGCATCGCAGCCGACCTGCTGGCAGCGCTCAAGGGCAAGCTCGCCCACGCCGACCCGCGCCACTACAACATGGTGCAGCGCCTGGCCTACCTGTTCGTGATGGCCGACAGCGTGCTCATCGTGCTGTCCGGCCTGGTGCTCTGGAAGTCGGTGCAATTCCCGCTGCTGCGAGAGCTGATGGGCGGCTACGAAGGCGCACGCCTGGTCCACTTTTTCACCATGGCCGCGCTCGCCGGTTTTGTCGTCGTGCACCTGGTGATGGTGGCCCTGGTGCCCAAAACCCTGGTCTATATGCTGCGCGGCCGCTGAGCCAAGCCCCTAATTCCCAAGGAAGCCCCATGAACATCCAACGTCCCAGGCGCCTCACCCACATCGATGGTGACGCCATCCTCAAGGAAGCGGTCGACCGCATCGCCACGGCGAACAAGCTCTCATCGGCACGCCGCAACTTTTTGCGCGGCTCGCTCACCCTGGGCGGGCTGGCCATGCTCAGCGGCTGCATGCTCGACGACAGTGAATCGGTCAATACCGCCCTCAGCCGCATCTCGCGCATCAATGACGACGTGCAGGCCCGGCTGTTCGACCCGAACCGCCTGGCGCCCACCTACCCCGATTCCATGATCACCCGGCCCTTCCCCTTCAACGCCTACTACGGCGAAGACGAGGTGCGCGAGATCGAGGAAGAAGGCTATCGCCTGGAAGTCGCCGGCCTGGTCGCCGACAGGCGCAAATGGTCGCTGCCCCAGCTGCGCGCCATGCCCCAGGCCGACCAGGTCACCCGCCACATCTGCGTCGAAGGCTGGAGCGCGATCGGCAAATGGGGCGGCGTGCCCTTTGCGGATTTCCTGCGCCGCATAGGCGCCGACACCACGGCCAAATACGTCGGCTTCAAGTGCGCCGACGACTATTTCACCAGCATAGACATGGCCACCGCCCTGCACCCGCAAACCCTGCTGGCGCTGACCTATGACGGCCAGGTGCTGCCGCCCAAATACGGCTTTCCGATGAAGCTGCGCATGCCCACCAAGCTCGGCTACAAAAACCCGAAACACATCCAGGCGATTTTTGTCACCAACACCTACCCTGGCGGCTACTGGGAAGACCAGGGCTACAACTGGTTCGGAGGTAGCTGAGCCTGCTCAGAGACCCCGCAACGCCGGCAAGGCATTCACTCGGACCTTTCACCGTCTTGCCGTTTTTCTTTCAAAAAACTTTCCAACATTCTTTATTAAGGACAACACCATGAACACGAAAACTCTGACCGCCGCACTCCTCTCCGCCTGCCTGCTGGCCGCCGGCGGCAGCGCCATGGCGCAGGACGCCATGAAAAAAGACGCCATGGGCAAGGATGCGATGAGCAAAGACGCCATGGCCAAGGATGGCATGAAGAAAGACGCCATGGCAAAGGACGCCATGAAGCATGACGACAAGATGGCCAAGAAAGACGCGATGAAGAAAGACAAGATGATGAAAAAGGACACCATGGCCAAGGACGGCATGAAGAAGGACGCCATGGGTAAGGACGAAATGAAGAAATAAGGCAGCCGCGGTGAATTCCGGGGCCTGCCGCCTGATGCGCCGGCCCGCCCCGGCTTGAGCGCTTTCAGCGCCCCGGCGCCGTAACCGGCTGTAGCCACAGGGCTGCGGCTTGCGCGGGCTCCATGCGCCGCAGCGCCGCATCCTGCCAGATGACGGCTGCGACCTCTTCCAGCTGTATCAGCCCCACCGTGCGCCAGCGCTGGTGCAGGCGTTGGGCGCAGCGCGCGAGCCATTGGGCCTGGGTGATTGTTTCCATGGGTAAATCATAGCGCAAAGCTGTATGTATATACAGTAGTATTGCATGCCACCCATAACAACCATCCAGGAGCCAGGGACTGCCATGCAGCCACTACACCACCCCCATCCCCCTCGGGCGCCCCAGGCGCCCATCACGCCACTGGCCCGGCCACAGCCGGGGCGCGCCGCCACACCCTGGCCTTTTTATGTGCAGGCGCCCCGGCCGCCCTGCTTCGATATTGAACTGAACGCCGGGCGCATGCTGGAAACCTCGGCCCGCTACTTATCAGCGCCGCCCGCGCCTGAGCCGGCTGCCGCCGCCCGGGGGTGAACGAAGTCATTCTGCTTGCTCCCTCTCCCCCCTGGGAGAGGGTTGGGGTGAGGGTCCAGCGGCGGTTGCTGTGGCTGTGCGTATCTGAAGGCCGACGGCCCCCACCCCTGCCCTCCCCCAGCGGGGGAGGGAGCGCAAGCGTTAAATCAGAACGCCACGGATGCCTGCATCCACAGCGTGGGCCGCTTGGCCGCCGACGCCGGGATGGAAGTCGGCAGGCCGCCGTCGGTGCGCCAGGCCAGCGACGAGCGCAGTTGCACCGGGCCCAGCCCGGCGTTCAAGCCCACACCCACGCCAGCCAGGTTGCGGCTGTTGGAAGCCGCCGGGCCGAAGGGGTTGCGGTTGATGGTGACCTTGCCCACGTCATAGAACACCGTGGCCTGCACATGGGGCATGACGTTGTGGCGCAGTTCCACCGTGGCGCGGTAGCCTTCGTCGCCGCTGGCCTCACCCTGCGGGTAAGCCCGCACGCCGTTGATGCCGCCCAGCGAGAATTTTTCGGAGGAGTCCAGGTTCTTGCTGGCGGTCTGACCCGTCACTGATAGTGCCAGGAAGGTGCTGTCGGTAAAGCGCTGCAGGCGATTCGCGCCGTAGCTGAATCGGGTATAGCTGCCGTTGGACTGGGCCGAGGCCGCATCAATCGCCAGTGCCGTGGGCGAGTTGATGCTGAGGTTGCCGAAAGCCACGCCAAGGTCCAGCCCGGTGATGCCGCCGCCGCCCAGCGCGTCCTGCAGGCTGCCCGAAAGGCCGAAACTGGTCACCGCCACTTTTTTCGGCGTGAAGGTGGCCGTGCCGTCCACATAGTCCTTGAGGCTCTTGTCTTCGTACGACACCGTGCCGTTCAGGTTTTTGAACTGGCTGCGGATAAAGGGGTAGCTCGCGAACACGCTGGTGCTGGTCGCCGTGCCGTGGGCCTGCAGGGCCTCAAACTCCTTGCCCAGCTTGTAGTGGATGTCGGAATAAGCCGCGCCCAGCTTCAGGCCGTCGCTGCCGACGGGCAACTGGTAAGCCAGCCGGGCGTAGCTCAGGTTGGAGCCGGCCGTCAATACGTTGGCGGTGAGCTGGTCGCCTATCCTGAGCGGGCTCACCAGGTTGAAGGTGCCGGCCAGGCGGAACTCGCCGGTGTAGCGGCTGCCATAGTTGTCGGCCACCACATTGCCGCTGTAAGGCTTGGCGGGATTGACCTCGATCAGCAGCTCGGAGGTACCCACGCTGGCGCCGGGCTGCAGCGTGGCACGCGAGGTGCTCACGCCGGGGGTGTCCTGCAGCAGCAGCAGGCCGCGGTCTATCTGGTCGCTCTTGATGACATCGCCGTCCTTGACCTGGCCCAGGTAGGCCTGCGCCCGTTCGTCGCTGAGCAGCGACTGGTTGTTGATCTTGTGGCTGGAGATGCGTCCTTCAATCACGGCGATGGTGACCGCGCCGTCGGTGATGTCCTGCGCGGGCAGGTAGGCGCGGGCCACGGCAAAGCCCTTGCTGCGGTAGTAGGCGGTGATGCGCCGGGCGGCCGCATTGAGCTGGCTCAGTGATTGTTCAGCGCCGACCAGGCCGGCCACCAGTGGTTGCAGCTCTGCACTCGGGATTTCCTGGTTGCCGGTGATGGCGATCGATTTGACCAGCACCTTCGCCTGGCCTTGCTGGCTCAGGTCGGGCGATTCCTCGATGCGCTGCAGCGGCGCCGCCTGCTGCGGCGGCAAGGCCGGTGCCTGGCGCAGGTCGCGCAGCACCTGGCCGGCATCGGGCACCGGCGGCGTCTGTGCCCAGGCGCCGCCGTGGATTGCCAGCAACAGCGCCGAGGCCAGGGTGGAGAGAGGCAGGGAATTGGCTTTCATTGTTCTCATTTCAGTGGTGTTTCTCAGGCGCTACGGCTTTTAGAGGCATGACGAATGGCCGCAAGGCATCCCACGCCTTCGGTACTCCGGCGATTCTAGGGATCGACAGGCAAGCAAACCCTACTGCGAATGCAGTAGGCAAAGCCTCCCGCGACGATGTCAGGAATGTCGCAGACGCCGCCGGGCTTGTATGTCCCCAGTTCTGGGGACAGGCTGGGCGCCCTGGCCGTTCGCGAGTGATACCGGCTTTTTTCAAGCAAGACGCTTTCCTGGTCGATGCAGGTTTGCACTGGTTTGTCCTTCGCCCCATGCTAAGAGCAAAACCAGGCTTTCAAAGCCCTCGCTCCATTACAGATGCAACACAGGCTCCCCACGCCGTACAAACCGGCGCCGCCATCAAGAGACCGCCCCACCAAGCCGAAACGCCAGCCACGCCACGCCACGCCACACCTCACTCTCCACGCTCTCCACGCTCTTCACGCTCTTCACGCTCTTCACGCGTGGCCGTCGCGGCCGCATTCAGCAGGGCATCAGTGCTTTCCACACCCGCACTGCCGCCCTCCTGCGAGAGCCTGAACCCGCCCAAGCCGGCGCTGGTGTTTTTGGAGCTCTCGTACGCGCCGGCCAACGCCGGCCCGCCCAGCGCCGCAATGGTCGCGTCGGCCGCCTCAATGGTCAGCACGCCACCGACGAAGCTCAGCGTGTAGTTGCCCGATCTCACACCACCCGGCGTGATGCTGTAGCGGCCGGGCGCGATCGCGCCTTGCGAAGTGCCGCCGTAGGCGAGCGGGCCACCCAGCACGGATGGCGTTTCACCGGCCACCAGACCGCTGTAGCTCACGCCATTGCCGCCGGTGTAGGCCACGCCATCAAGCAATCGGGTTTCATTGTTGGCGGTGACCGTCAGGGCCTTGGGCGTGATATCCGCCGTGGTGCCGGCGCTGCTGTTGGCGCTGTAGTTGCCTGCATCTGCACCACCCAATGCAATGCCTGTCACACCCACCGCGATACCGTGGCCCGCGTTCTTGTCGGCAAACACGGCGTTGCCGCCAATGCTCAAGCTGTCGCCCGCGATACGGTTGTCGCCATAGGCCACCGAGGCGGCCGTGGTGCCGTCATAGACCTTGTTGACGCCGGTCACCGTCACGTTCAAAGCCTTTGGCGTGATGTCGGCCGTCGTTGTTGCCTGGCTGGTGATGGTGTAGTTGCCGACATCGGCGCCCGTATAGCTGCTGCTCAGGTTCACGGTCTTGCCATTGGCTGCGTTCTTGTCGGTGAAGGCACCCGTGGCACTCACGGTGACCGCGTCGCCGCCTATCAAGCCCGCGTACGCGGCGCCGGTGGTGTTCACAGTGGCGGACGTGCCCTGGTCATAGACCTTGTTGGCCGCACTGATGCCGCTGATGCTCAAGGCCTTGGGCGTGATGTCCGCCGTCGTTGTTGCCTGGCTGATGATGGTGTAGTTGCCGACATCCGCACCGGTGTAGCTGCTGCTGAGGTTGACGGTCTTGCCATTGGCCACATTTTTATCGGTAAACGTACCGGTGGCGCTGACGGTGACTGCGTCGCCACCTATCAAACCGGTGTAGACAGCACCGCTAGTGTTCACCGTCGCGCCTGTGCCCTGGTCATAGACCTTATTGGCGGCCGTCACACCGCTGACCGTCAAGGCCTTGGGCGTGATGTCAGCCGTCGTCGTTGTCTGGTTCGTGATGGTGTAGTTTCCGACGTCGGCGCCCGTGTAGCTGCTGCTCAGGTTGACGGTCTTGCCATTGGCCACATTTTTATCGGTAAACGTACCGGTGGCGCTGACGGTGACCGCGTCGCCACCTATCAAACCGGTGTAGACAGCGCCGCTGGTGTTCACCGTCGCACCTGTTCCCTGGTCATAAACCTTGTTGGCGGCCGTCACACCGCTGACCGTCAAGGCCTTGGGTGTGATGTCAGCCGTCGTTGTCGCCTGGTTCGTGATGGTGTAGTTGCCGACGTCAGCACCTGTATAGCTGCTACTCAGGTTGACGGTCTTGCCGTTGGCGGCGTTCTTGTCGGTGAACACGCCCGTGGCGCTGATGGTGACCACGTCACCGCCTATCAAGCCCGTGTAAACAGCGCCCGCGGTGCTGACCGTCGCGCCCGTGCCCTGGTCGTACACCTTGTTGGCGGCGGTCACACCACTCACCGTCAAGGCCTTGGGCGTGATGTCGGCCGTCGTTGTCGCCTGGTTCGTGATGGTGTAGTTGCCGACGTCGGCGCCCGTGTAGCTGCTGTTCAGGTTGACGGTCTTGCCATTAGCCACATTCCTGTCGGTGAACGAACCCGTGGCGCTCACGGTGACCGCGTCGCCGCCTATCAAGCCCGTATAGACAGCGCCTGCGGTGCTGACCGTCGCGCCCGTGCCCTGGTCATACACCTTGTTGGCGGCGGTCACACCGCTCACCGTCAAAGCCTTCGGTGTGATGTCGGCCGTCGTTGTCGCCTGGCTGGTAATGCTGTAGTTGCCGACGTCGGCGCCTATGTAGCTGCTGCTCAGGTTGACCGTCTTGCCATTGGCGACGTTCTTGTCGGTAAAGGCGCCCGTGGTACTGACATTGACCACATCGCCGCCGATCAGGCCTGTGTACACGGCGCCGCTGGCGTCCACCGTAGCGTTGGTGCCCTGGTCATACACCTTGTTGGCGGCCGTCACACCGCTCACTGTCAGGGCTTTGGGCGTGATGTCCGCGGTCGTGCCGGCACTGCCGTTAAAACTGTAGTTGCCCGCGTCGGCGCCGCTGGCGCTGATACCGGAGACGGTCACCGCCTTGGAAGTGCCCGCATTCTTGTCGGCAAAACTGGCTGCCGTGTTGGCAAAGTTCACCACGTCGCCGCCCACCACGCCGCTGCTGGCCAGAGCCACGCCGGCCGTCACGTTGCCGTCATAGGTCTTGCTGGCGGCCGTGGCCGTCACCGTGATGGCTTTTTGCGTGATGTCGGCGGTGGCGCCGGCGCTGCTGTTGTTCAGGCTGTAATTACCCGCATCGGCGCCGCTGGCGCTGATGCCGGAGACCGTCACGGCCTTGGCCGTGCCCGCGTTCTTGTCGGCAAAACTGGCCGCGGTGTTGCCAAAGCTCACCACGTCGCCGCCTACCACGCCGCTGCTGGCCAGCACTACGCTGGCCGCGGTATTGCCGTCATAGGTCTTGTTGTCGGCCGTGGCCGTCACGGTGATGGCCTTGCGTGTGATGTCGGCTGTAGTGCTGGCGCTGGTGCTGCCCAGGCTGTAGTCACCCGCGCCCGCTCCGCCGACGGAGATGCCGGAGACCGTCACCGTCTTGCCGGTGCCGGCATTCTTGTCGCTGAAATTCGCCGACGTGCTGGAGAAATTCACCACATCGCCGGCAATCACGCCGGTGCCGGCCAGCGTCACCGTGGCCGCCGCGTCACCGTTGTAGACCTTATCGACACCCGTGGCCGCCACCGTGATGGTTTTCGGCGTGATCGTCAGCGCGCTGTTGGCGTAGTTGATGAGATAACCCTGCTGGCCGGACCAAAGCCCACCCAACGTGATGACGCCACTCTGGCTGACGTGGATCGCACCTTCGGAAGCGCCGCTGTTGCCCAGCGTGCCGTTCAGCAGCGCGGGATCGGCCACCAGGGAATAGCTCGCGTCCGTGGCGGCGTTGAAGGCATAGGCCGCGCCGTCGTACACCTTGGTGACGTTCGCCGTCACCGTCAGCGCCTTCATGAAGCTGCGCAGCAGCGGCGAGGTGTGGCCTTCGTAGATCACCCAGGTGTTGCTGAAATCCAGGCCGCCAAAGCTGGCTTGCTGCTGGAATTGCGCGGTGCTCAGCCCGGTTCCGCTTGCGCTGGCGCTCTGGCCGCTCGTGTCCATGTCCCAGTAGCTGTTGGTTACGGTGCTACGGGTATTGGCTCCGACCAGGCCCCCGATGTAATCGCTGGCGCCACCGCTCGGCCCGGTCAAGGTCACCCTCCCCGTGGCGTAGGTGTTGCTGATCGTCCCCTCGGTGGTTGCGCCCAGCAAGCCGCCGATGAGCTGGCTCGATCCCATCACATCGCCCGTCGCGTAGCTGTTGCTGATGACGCCCTTGATGTTGTCATAGCCCACCAAGCCGCCCACCCACCTGACGCCGTTCACATTGCCTGTGGCATAACTGTTGAGGATGGTGCCGCCGGGCCTGGAAGCAGCTCCGTTGTTGTAGCCGACCAGGCCGCCGACGTAGATCCAGATGCCGCTGACATTGCCTGTGGCGTAGCTGTTGCTGATGGTGCCGGAGTAGTTTTCCCCGACCAGCCCGCCCACGCGCTCGCCGCTGTTGCTGACATTGGCGCTGGCTCCGGCGGTCACGCTGCCCGTGGCATGGCTGTTGGTGATGGCGCCGGTCTCGTTGGTCCCCACCAGTCCACCGACGTTCTTGCCGCTCGCCCTGACATTGCCCGTGGCGTAGCTGTTGATGACCGTGCCCAAATGGTTGTTGCCTATCAGGCCGCCGACCTGGTGACCTCTCGGGCTGCTGGGGGAGCCACCGGCATAGTTGTAGGTATCCGACGTCACGTTCCCCGTCGCGTAGCTGCCGTCAATCGTGCCGGCCCAGTTCAAACCGACCAGCCCGCCAACCTGGACGCCATTCCCGACCACGTTCGCGGCCGAATAGCTGTTTTTGATCGTGCCGCCGACGTGGAGCCCCACCAGCCCACCGGTGACGGCGGAGACCCAGCTTGTCCCCTCCACGCTACCCGTGGCGTAGCTGTTGTTGATGACACCGGCATCATTGCGTCCCATCAACGCGCCGACGTTCTCGTTGCCAGTCACATTGGCGTTGACCAGCCCCACATCACGCACCAGGGCGCCGGCTTCCGTATCGCTGATCAGTCCCACACTGTTGGTGGTGCGTTTGATCGTGAGATTGCTGATCTTGTGGCCCAGGCCCGCCAGAGTTCCCGTGAACTGCGCGCCATTGGCGATGGGCATAAAGCCAGCGCCACTTTCCCAGGAAGACGTGGCGGCGGCATCGATATCACCGCCCAGCGCGTAGTTGCCCGCCACATCGGCGTTGATGCCCTGCAGATCAACACCCGTCACGCTGCCTTCGGCGCCCAGGCTGGTGATCACGGTGTAGTTTTTCTGGACGCCGTCGGAGCCCAGCCGGGTGCTGAAATTCTGCCCCGCCGCCAGGTTGATACCGGCACCCGCCTTGATGATGTAGTCGCTGGCGTTGCCCGCGGCCACTGCGCCCTGGCCATATTCCAGCGCGAACTTGCCGTCGGCATGCTGCGAGGTGATGGAGGCGTTGATATTGATGTTGCGCACGGCATTGAGCGTCAGCGTGGTGCCTGCGTTCCAGCTCACTGCCGAGTTGACGTTGACATCGCCGTTCACGCCTGCCGCGCCGTTGACGCTCTGGATCAACACATTGCCCGTGCCCAGGTTGGCGCCCAGCGCGGCGCCGCTGATGTCGCCACCGCTGTCGGCAACGGTGAAGTCCATGGGATCGATCAGCCAGGTTCCGTGCTTGCCGCCAGCGGCCAAGGTGGTGACTCTGGCGCTGTCAGCCACTTTCACATGGGCCGCGCTGGTTTCCACAAAACCGCCGTCACCGCCATTCGGCGCGGAAGCATCCAGCGTGCCGCCCGCATTGACAGTGCCCGTTTCCATATCCCCCATCAGCAAAATGCGGCCGGCCTTGTTTTGAATCGTCCTGGCTTCGATGACGCCCGTGTTGTTGACCGTGGCCGTCGTCAGGCTGTCCATGGCCTTGGCCGAGAGCAGGACCTGGCCGCCGTCGGCCTGGATCAACTGCCTGTTCTCGGCCAGCGCCTTGATCGCGCCCTGGTCAATGCTGTAGCCCAGCAGGCTGCCGTTGTCCAGGTTCAGCGTGACCTTGTTGCCGGCAGCCAGCAGTGCCGTGCCCAGGGAGGCGGTCATCACACCTTCGTTGCGTACTTCAGGCGCGAGCAGCGCCAGGTAGCCGCCCTGCCCCGCGTTCAGCGTGCCCTGGTTGACGACGGAGCCCGAAGCACCAGAACCGGTGAACACGTTGTTGCCGGCCATGAAGTCGGCATTGCTCATGCTCAGGGTCGAAGCCACCAGTCCGCCCACATTGACCTGCGAGCCCGCGCCAAACAGCACGCCATTCGGGTTCAGGATAAACACTTGGCCGTTGGCCGTCAGGCTGCCCAGCAGTTCACTGGGGCTGCTGCCGGTGATGCGATTCAGCGCAATCGCCGATGCATTGGGCTGGTTGAACACCAGCGCCTCATTGGCCCGTGTCGACAAACCCGTCCAGTCAATCGCCACGCGCTGGCTGGCCTGGTTGATCGTCGTGGTGCTGCCCACGGTGCTGATGCCGGCCGCGCCGGCCGACACCGTGGCGTTGGCCGCATCGGCGGCATGGGCCTGCTGCAACGCGCCGGAAGCCAGGGCCAGGGAGACCATCAAGCCCCAAACAGCGCGGCATCGGGCATGAAGGCTGAAGCCGCCCGCCGCTGGCTCAGGATTTCCCAGGCCGCCGCCGGCTGGGCCGCCCCTGGCCCGTCCTGAGCTTGCCGAAGGGCCGCGCCCTTTGGCGTTTTCCGCCACCGCGACCCACCCCCCCAAAGCGGCATTCCAGACAAGGCGGTAGATACGGTTCATGCTGGCGTGCTCTTTCATGTCTGGCTTGTTGTGGCGGTAAACGGGGGGGCACCGGATGAAAACAAAGGGCATTTACCCCTGTTTTTTCGCCCTGTTCGCGATGCAACGAATCGTAACTATGCTTAGGGGTTTTGCCTGTAGCACAAATGCGCTACGAGCCAGCCCTCAATCCATCGCACAATGGCACCCAGATGCAAGCGCCTAGCCCTCCCATTACCGAACAGCCGGCCTCCCCCGGGGAGGCCGCGCCGCGCATCCACGTCGCCATCGTTGAAGACGACCTGGGCTTTCGCAGCGCCCTGGAGCGCGCTCTGCGGGCCGCGCCCGATATGCGGCTGGCGGGCACGGCCGGCACGCGCGCCGAAGGCATCGCCCTGCTGCAGGGCCCGCCGGTGGACGTGCTGCTGGTGGACCTGGGCCTGCCCGACGGCTCCGGCATTGAAGTAATACGCGCCGCCGCGCGGCAGTGGCCCAGCTGCAGCATCATGGTCAGCACGAATTTCGGCGACGAGACGCATGTCATGCGCTCCATTGAGGCCGGGGCGGCCGGTTATCTGCTCAAGGACAGCTCGCAGGCCAGGATCGTCGACGAGATCCGCAGCCTGGCCAGCGGCGGCAGCCCCATCAGCCCCATCATCGCGCGCCAGGTGCTGGCGCACTTCAGGCAGAACGCGGCACCCGCAGGCACGGAGCCGGCCGGCGACGAACCGCAGCTTCTGTCGGCCCGCGAAAAGGAAGTGCTGGACTTCATCACCAAGGGCTTTACCGCGGTGGAAATCGCCAAGCTCATGGGCCTGTCGCATTTCACGGTGCGCACCTTTGTGCGCCGCATCTACAGCAAGCTCAAGGTCACCTCCAAGGCCGAGGCCATTTACGAAGCCAGGAACCAGGGCCTGCTGGCGCAATAAGGCCTTGCCGCGCAAGGCCGGCCTGTGGCTGAAGAAGGCAAGATCCCGCCGTGACGTCCGCGCATGAACATTCCTTGAGACGGTGGGCCGGGCGCCTCTTCCCCGGCGTCGCCGCGGCCCTGCTGGCGATGCTTGCCTCCCTGCTGGCCCTGAGCGCCTGCTCCGATGACACGGGCCATGCCCACGCGCATTCGCAAGGCCTGCACATCACCGAAGCCCAATGGCAGGTCCTGGCCGCGCCGGGCTTCAGCGCCGCACCGGCCACGCAGGATAGCGCCTCACTGCCGCCGGCCTGGCAGACCGCGGATCTGCCCCATGCCCTGCCGATATCGTTGCTGCGCCAGGCGGCGGCCGCTGCGCCGGGCACCACGCGCACGACATGGTTCAGGCTGTCCACCCAAGAACTGGCCGCTGCCCACGGCCCGCTGGCGCTGTACGGCGCGCGCGTGCGCACCGACGGCACCGTCGCCGTGTATGCCGACGGCCAGCTGGTGCACACGGCCCAGCAGCAGGGCCCGCTGTGGAACAGCTCGCGCACGCCCCTCTGGGTACCGCTGGACCAGACCGCCGACGGCAAGCCACCGCGCGAAATCCTGCTGCGCCTGGAACACACGCGCGCCAGCCAGGTGGCGCTGTCTTCGCTGTGGCTGGGCCCGGCAGACGCGCTGAGCTGGCGCCACAGCTGGCGACACTGGCTGCAGCTGGAGCTGCCGGCCATGTTCAGCGCGGCCTTCCTGGCCGTGGGCGTCTTCGCGTTCTTCGTGTGGTTCAGGCGCCGGCACAGGACGGCCTACCTGCTGTTCTTCGTGCTGGCGGCCACTTCCTTCCTGCGCGGCCTGCACTTTTACATCGGCTTTCCCATCGCCAACGACTGGTTCGCCTGGCTTACGGTCAACTCGTTGTTCTGGCTGGTCCTGACGGTTCACTTCTCGCTGCTCCTGCTGCACCGCCGCAGGCAGCCCTGGTTGACGGCCACGCTGATTGCCGCGACGGTCTTGATGGGCTTGCTGACCCTGCCGGTCGTGGCCACCCTGCCCAATACGCCCAAGGTCACGCCGCTGATTTACGTGATGGCGGCGTTGATGGGCGCCACGGTGGGGGTGGCGGGCGCCGTCCAGGCCTGGCGTCGCAAGTCCGGCGAAGCCATGCTGGTATCCGTCGGCGTCGGCCTGTGCACCGCCTTCGGCGTGGGTGACTGGCTGCTGCAGAACAACTTCATCAGCCCCGAAGGCTGGTACCTCGGTGCCTGGACCAATGCGATCACCTTCAGCATCTTCGGCACGCTGCTGTACCGGCGCTACGTGGGCGCCATCGTCGAGGTGGAACGCGTCAATGCCGGCCTGGCCGAGCGCCTCTCGGCGCGCGAAGCCGAGCTCGAACTGAGCCACCAGCGCCTGCGCGCCGTCGAACGGCGGCAGATGCTCAGCGACGAGCGCCAGCGCATGATGCAGGACATGCACGACGGGCTGGGCTCCACGCTGATCAGCGCGATACGCTCGGTGGAGCATGGCGGCATGAGCGACGCGAAGGTCTCGCAAATCCTCAAGGACTGCATGGACGACCTCAAGCTCGCCATCGACTCCATGGAGCCGGTGGAAGCCGACCTGCTGCTCCTGCTGGCCACACTGCGCTTCCGGCTGGAACCCCGGCTCGAGGACACCGGCGTGGCACTGCTGTGGGAAGTGCGGGAACTGCCCACGCTGCCCTGGCTGGACCCGTCGAGCGCACTGCACATTCTGCGCATCCTCCAGGAAAGCGTGGCCAACATCCTGCGCCACACGCAGGCCACCGAAATACGCGTGGGCACCGCTGTGGAGGGCGACGGCGTGCAGGTCACCATAGACGACAACGGCCAGGGTTTCGACGTGGAAAGCGCGCTGGCGAACGCTCATGGCAAAGGCCTGCACAACCAGCTGCGGCGTGCGCAGATGCTGGGCGGCAGGGTGGCCTGGGAATCGGGGCCGGCTGGGACGCGGTTTACGCTGTGGTTGCCGCTGGAGAGCCCTCCCCGCATACCGTGAGCTCCCGTTCCCCCTGAGGTATCGAAGGGTCAGCGCAACCCTGGGCTTCGACAGGCTCAGCCCGAACGGTGGGGTTTACTCCTCGCCGGTATTGCCTGCTTCAGCGGCCGCCGCCTTCAGTGCATCACTGGGATCCGCCCCATTGCCGGCCTGCCCCCCGCCGGAGGAATCCTCTCCCGAATCTCCCACCTTGGCCAAGGTGTACATCGCGCTGAGGTAGGCATCATTCACCGGAATGCCGCCGCCCTGCACCGTCGCCACAGTGGGCGCCGTAGGCACCACAGGCACCGGCGGCACTACAACAGGGTTGATCATCAGCACCCCATCCACATAGGCCAGCGTGTAATTGGCGGCGCTGTAACCGCTCGCGGTAATGGCATAGCTGCCCACGGCGCTCGCGCCCTGCGAACTTCCGCCGTAGGCCAGCGTGCCGCCCAGTACAGCGGCCGTATCGCCGCCCGCAAAGCCGCTGAAGCTTACGCCGTTGCCGCCGGCATAGGGCGCCGCGCCCACCGTCCTGCTGTCGTTATTGGCGGTCACGCTCAGGTTGGCCTTGGCAATGTTGGCCGTGGTGGTGACGGGCGCCGCCGCCAGCTGGTAGTTGCTGGCCAGCCCCGTGCCGTTGGAGAGGCTGTAAGTGGCGGTCACGGTCCTGCCGGTGCCGGCATTCGCATCGGCGAAAGTCGCGCCTGTCAAATTCAGGGTCAAAGCCTCGCTGTAAGCCAGGCCCGCCAGGCTGCCGATGCTGCCCAGGGTGGCGGCTGCGCTGCCGTCATAGGTCTTGTTGTTCGCGGCCGCGCCCGTCACGCTCACCGTGGCCTTGCCCACCGTCAGTGTGCCGCTGGTATAGGCAACCCCGTAACCCAGCGCCGCTGCCAGCGACCCCTGCGTGATGGCGTGCGTTCCCGCAGATGCAGCAGAGCCGGCAGGCGCAGACAACAGGCCGGACAACACGCTGCCCGCTGTATCGCCCGCCACCAGGCCGGAGCCGACCGTATAGGTCAGCGTGGGGTCGGCCGCGCCGTACACCTTGGCCTGGTTGTCGCCCGTGATGTTGATCACCGGCGTGACGCTGTAGACCATGCGGTTGCCGCTGAGCGAAGTCATGGAGGCATCGGTGGGCGCATTGGCCGCATAGGTGCGGCTGAAAGCGTTACCGGTCGAGGTGAAGCCGCCAAAGCTGTTGGCCGCCGGGTCGGTCGAATACACCAGGAAGCGCCCCGCCCCGGGGTTCAGCGGCGTGGCGCCGGCGTTATTGATGAAGTTGCGCCCGGCGGCCAGCACCAGCGAATCATTGGCGGCGCTGCCGGATGTGATGGTGTTGTTCAGCGTGATGTCACCCGCCGCACCGGTGGCGCGCACCAGTACCTTGCCGCTGGTTGTCAGGCCTACGGTGTTGACCGTGCCAACGGCCAGTGCACCGGCCTGCGAATAATCGACATTGCCGGTGTTGCCGGCCAGCGTGGCCACCGCATTGCCCGCGTTATTGAGGGTGTGCGTGCCGCTGCCCAGCAGCTCCAGGCCGGTGGCAGTGATGGCGGCCGTTTGTGACGAAGTTCCGCCGGTGCTCAGTGTGAGCTCGCTGGCCGTGAGCGCGCCGTTGACGGCGATGTTGCCGCCGGTGGCTATCAGCTTGAGCTTGTCCTGGCTGTTGCCGAAGGCGCCGGACACGGTGATGCCGTTGCCTGAACTCAGGCTGACGGTCTGCGCCGACGCGCCATCGGTGGTGATGCTGAAGTTGCCGGTGTCCAGGGCATTGGCGCTGGTGATGCTGATATTGCCCGCAACACCCGTGGTGCTCAGTGTCTGGCTGCCGCTGACGTTGGTGCTCAGCGTGATGCTGCCGCTGGCCGAGGCATTGAGGCTGCCGGCCGTGATGGCCTGGGTTTGCGCAATGGCGCCATTGAGGCTGCTCAGCACCGTCGCGTTGGCGCCCGAGTTGATGCCCGCAGTGCCGTCCACTGTGCCCACCGTGAGCGGCCCCGCCTTGCTGCTGGTCACCTGGAAGGCGCCCGTCGTGGAGCGGCCGCTGATCTCGTCGATCTGGTTGCCGGTGCGCGTCAGCGTCACGCTGGCACCGACCGCATTGAGCTTGCTGACGCTGAGGCTGCCCGGCCCCTGGCTGATGCTGCCGGCGCTGCTGGTCAGCAGGCTCAGCGCCGGCGTGGACGCCATGGTGATGGAGCTTGAGCTGCCAACGGAAATATTGCCGCGATAGGCACCGCCACCCAGCTGCAAGACCGAGGCGGTGATGTTGTTGAGCTCGCCATTCGACAAATTGAGCGCATTGGCTTCATCGCTGCCGCCGAGAGTGATGGCCCGGTTCACGGCGAATGAGGTGATCACCGTCCGGCCGCTGCCTGAATTGACGCTGCTGTCGACCCTCACCCGGTCTCCGCTGAGGGTGATCTCTCCGCCGGCCGTGCTGACAGTGGTGCCAGAGATATTGACGTCATATGACGCGGCCGGCGCCGGGGCGGGAACACCCCGGCCCTTGAGGGTGATGGTGGCCGCGCCCAAGCCGGTCAGGGTGCCGCCCTGCATGTCCAGGCTACGGACCCCGGAAGCAGAATTAGCATTGGCGATGCCGCTCACCACAATATTGCCTGTTGCACTGGCGGTGCCGGCGAGCACGGCCCCGCTCAAGTTGGTTGAAGTGCTGGCTGACCAAACCTCGCCCGCAATATCCAGCCCGCCCGTCCCTGCAATAATTTCGGATGAGATCCCGGTGGACAAGCCGGTGCCGGCGCCGCTGAAGAGCCCGCCGCTCGCCTGAACGCCCACCTTGGCCAATCCGCTGAGCGTGACCTTGCCGGCCGCACCCGACTGCACCTTTCCCCCCACCGACAAGGCGGTGGAATTTCCAAAATGCGTGTAGTTTTGAAAGGTGCCGGAAAGCGTCACATTCCCGCCGGTGCTGGACACGGTGGCGCCGTTGGCCAGCTGGCCGCCCATGCTGTCCTGGCCGGAGACATAAGGCGTCAGGGCCTGGGTACCGCTGACCGCGCCGGTCACGCTGATGTCGCCGGCGCTCGTGACCAGGGCGCCCGAGTCGAAGCGGAAGCCGCGCTCCACCAGGCTGCCGGTCGAAGGGCCGCTGACGGTGCCCGTGATGCTGATGGCCCCGGCACCGCCCGTGATGCTGGAGTCGGTCACCACCACGCCGCCCGCCGAGCCACCGGTGGCGCTGGCGCCGCCACCGGTCAGGGTGCCGCTGAGGGTGATGGCGCCGGCGCCGGTGGTGCCCACGTTTGAACGGGTAGCCCCGGCGCTGGTAATTTCAAGCGAGTGGGCGCTCGTGGTGCCGGCCGCCCCCATAGTGATGTTGCCTCCCGCAGCCGCCACACTGGCGCCGGCCAGCTTGATGGCGTTGGCCTGGAAGGTGACATCGCCTCCCCGGGAGGCAATCGACGAGCCGCTGCCCATGGCGATGGTGCCCCCCGCGGCCGTGCCCACCGTGGCACCGCCAAAGACCACAGGCAATGCGCCGGTTCCGGTGGAGGCGACCGCGACATTGGCACCCAGGTTGATGTCGCGCACCGCCTGCACGGTGACGCCCGCCGTGCCGCTGCCCGAATACGTGAGATTGGCGTTCAGGTTGACATCACGCTCACCGATCAGCGTGAGCGTGTTCGCGGCGGACCATGCCACGGCGTCATTGACGCTCAGGTCACCGTTGGTGCCTGTGCTGCCCCCGGCGGTGTTGAGCGTCACATTGTTGTTGTCCAGCTGGGTGCCAAGTGTTGCGCCAGTGATATCGCCGCCAGCGGAAGCAACCACAAAATCGAAGGGATCTATCAGCCATTGGCCCGTCTTGCCCGCTGCCGCTCGGGTCGTGACGCGGGCGCTATCGGCCACCTTCACATGCGCGGCCGAGGTTTCTACAAAGCCGCCGTCGCCGCGCATTCCATCGGTGTTGGGTGCCGAGGCATCGAGCGTGCCACCCACGTTCACCGTGCCAGTCTCCATATCGCCCATCAGCAGGATGCGGCCGGCCTTGTTCTGAATCGTTTTTGCTTCAATAACACCGGTGTTGTTGACCGTGGCCGTGGTCAAACTGTCCATCGCTTTCGCTGAGAGCAGCACCTGCCCGCCATTGGCCTGGATCAGCTGCTTGTTCTCCGCCAGCGCATTGATGGCGCCCTGGTCAATGCTGTAACCCAGCAGGCTGCCATTGTCGAGGTTCAGCGTGACCTTGTTGCCGGCTGCCAGCAAGGCCGTGCCCAGCGAGGCGGTCATCACGCCTTCATTGCGCACCTCAGGCGCCAGCAGTGCCAGGTAACCGCCCTGCCCTGCGCTCAAAGTGCCCTGGTTGACCACAGCAGCGCTGCTGCCGTTGTTGCTGAAGACATGGTTGCCAGCCATGAAGTCGGCATTGCTCAGGCTGAGCGTCGAGGCCACCAGGCCGCCGACGTTGACCTGAGACCCGGCGCCAAACAGCACGCCATTGGGGTTCAGGATAAACACCTGGCCGTTGGCCGTGAGACTGCCCAGCAATTCGCTGGGACTGCTGCCGGTGATGCGGTTCAGCGCAATGGACGCCGCATTGGGTTGGTTGAACCGCAGCGCCTCATTGGCGGTGGTGGAGAGCGAGGTCCAGTCAATTGCCAAGCGCTGGCTGGCCTGGTTGATGGTCGTGGTGTTGCCCACGGTGCTGATCCCGGCTGTACCGGCGGACACCGTGGCGTTGGCCGCATCGGCCGCATAAGCTGAGGGCAAGCTCCACGAGGCGCCGACCAGCGCCAGGGCTGCGGCGACCAGCCGCGGGCCGCTGGTGGACTTGCCGCGTCCGCGGACGTTTTCCGCCACGGCCACCCATCTGTTGCTGACATGGCTCCAGACGATGCGGTAAATGCAGTTCATGGGTGATCCTCGTTATTTCGCTATCGCCTGGCTTTGCGCCGCAGGGCTTTGTGCATCGCCGGCTGGGGCCGTTCTCCACGCCCGCTCGCGGAACCACAGGGTGGCTATCCATTTCTCGCCCGCCAGCACGGCTTCCCCGCCATGCAGCGTCCCGCTGTTGTTGCCCGGGTCGGGGTAGGTAAAAAACAGCGCGCCGCCTTTTCGCGGTGCGATCCTCATTCCAAGATTGGCGAAGTAAGTGGCGCCACCCGCCTCGGGCGCTTTCAGGTAAAGAATCAGCGTCGCGAGGCGCTGGCCGCCATGGGCCCGGGCCGCTTCATGGGCCTCGGAATCCGTGTCGAAAAAATCGTAGTGCGGCTGGTACTGCTGGCCTTGGGCGTAGCGTTGCACCTGCAGCGTCTCACAACATGCGATGGGCCAGCCGGTCAGCTGTTCGATCCGGGCTTCCAGGCGCCTGACCAGCGCCGACCGCGCGGCCGGCAACTGCGCGCTGTCGTTGCTGCGCAAATGGGCCGCATGAACCGTCCGCTCGCCTTCGTCCACCACCCTGGCCGGCGCAAAGGCCGGCAAGGCCTCATCGCACAGGGCGTCGCACTCGTCGGAAGAGAGAAGATTGTCCAGCACCACGATGCGCGGCGCGAGCTGCTCGAAGCTGACCGCCACATCGGTGCCGGACAAATGCAGGACCGCCTGTTTTGACGAGGTGTCGATGGCGGGCAGGCGGCGCGAGAGGTGCGGCGGGTCGTAGCTCAGCGTTTCTCTGCCGTCATTGCGCAAGACGGCGTCAACGATTCTCACCGCCATGGGCAGTGCATAGCCTTCCTCCACCGCCAGTTTCAAGACCAGGCCGGTATAGCTGGTGCCGGACGCATGAAGCTCGTGCACATAGTCATTCAAGCGCCCGTCATATTCCACACCTGTGTTCCCTCGTTTCCCATTTTTCCCGGTTGAGCCGGCAGCCATCGCGGCGCGGCTTTCAAGGCCCCGACAACGACGCGCGAATGCACGCTATAGGCTTATAGCTTAGCGCCTGCGCAGGGGCATTTGTACGAGGGAAGTGCTGAATTTGTAGTCCGTTTGAGCGACAAAAAAACGCACCTTTCGCTGGACAGCCACGGCTGCCTGAGTTATGGCGAATCAGGAGCCCGATGGCCTTCCGCCACGGCAAGCCCCTTGCAGCACGGCCAGGGCCTGCTTGCCAGCTTCGTCATCTGCCTCCACCCCGGCGGCGGACAAGGCATCGGCCAGGGAACAGGGGTCCGGGCGACCTTGGGCATATGCCGGGCGGCCGACACCCGCCAGATAAACCATGGCGCCGCGATAGCTCTCGTCGATCAGGACCACAGGCTCTTCGCCCCGGATGATCAGCCTGCCGCCCGTGATGTCAAAGCCCTCCTGGCCGGACCAGGCACTGTAGACCCCAGGGTTGACGCCGCTGGCGGCCGTGACGCCCGCCGCCCCCACACCTGACTGCTGCGCGCCGTTATAAGCCACGCTGGTATCGGGTAGCGTGAGCGGCTGCAGAAAGCCGCGCAGCAGCGGGCCGGTCTGGCCTTCGTAAATGCGCCAAGTGGCCGTGGTGCCGCCTTGCGTGGCGATATTCCAGCCGCTGAAGGTGGAGGCCCGCATCATCTCGCCGCTGCTCTTGCCGATGCCGCCTGCGCTGGTGGCCTGATTCGACGTATCGATGTTCCAGTAACTGTCGTTGGTCACGGCCGTCCCGAACTGCTCGCCCAGCAGCCCCCCCACCATGCCGGTGCCGCTGACACGGCCGGTGCTGTAGGCCCGCGTGATGGTGCCGTCCAGCGAGCTGCCGACCAGGCCGCCGACTTTGTCGGAGCCGGTCACGGAGCCGCCCGCGTAAGCATCGGTGATGCCTCCGTCGCTCAGTTCGCCCACCAGGCCGCCGACCTCATCGCTGCCCCGCACAGTCGCCGTGCTGTAGACATTCCTGAAGGTGGTACAACAGCCCATCCCCGCGATGGCGCCCACAAAGTCGTTGCCGGTGATGCTGCCGCCGACCAGGCCCAGGTTCTGGATGCTGGTGCTTTGCGTAAGGCCGAACAGGCCGACAAAGTTGTCGCCCGGGCGGTTGATGAAGAGGTTGCTGATCCTGTGGTTCAGGCCGTCGAAGCGGCCTTCGAAGATACCCGGCGCGCCCACGCCGCCCAGGGTGTCAAAGCCGGCGCCGGCATTCCAGTTCACCGTATCGCTCGCGTCGATATCGGCGCCCAGCACATAGTTGCCGGTCGGGTTGCCATTGATGCCCTGCAGGTCGGTGCCCGTGGTGCTGCCGGCCGCGCCCAGGCTGGTGATGACCTTGTAGGGCTCCGTCACGCCGTCACTGCCCAGCCGGGTGCTGAAGTTGTCGCCGGCCCGCAGGTTGACCTGGGCACGCACGTTGTAGGTCGCCGTGTTGCCCGCATTGACCGCACCCAGCCCGTATTCCAGTGCCAGCTTGCCGTTGGCATGCTGCGAGGTGATGGCGGCGTTGATGTTGATGTTGCGCCAGGCGCTCAGGGTGAGCGTGGTGCCGGCGTTCCAGGTGACGGCCGCATTGACGTTGATGTCGCCTGCCTCGTTGCCGCCCGCGTTGTTGGTGGCCAGCGCGACATTCCCCAGGTTGAGGCTGTTGCCCAGCGTGGCGGCGCCTATGCCGCTGCCGGTCAGCGCGCCGCCGCCCGCGCTGATGGTGAAGTCGGTCGGGTCGATCAGCCAGGTGCCGTGATTACCGCTGGATGCCAGGGTCGTGATGTAGGCGCCATCCGCCACCTTGACATGCGCCGCGCTGGTCTCGATAAATCCGCCGCTACCACCGTTGGGTGCGCTGGCATCCAGCGTTCCGCCGACGTTGACGGTTCCTGCCTCCATGTCCCCCATCAGCAAAATGCGGCCGGCCTTGTTTTGAATCGTCCTGGCTTCAATCACACCCGTGTTGTTGACCGTGGCCGTCGTCAGGCTGTCCATGGCCTTGGCCGAGAGCAGCACCTGGCCGCCATCGGCCTGGATCAGCTGCCTGTTCTCCGCCAGCGCCCTGATCGCCCCTTGGTCAATGCTGTAGCCTAGCAGGCTGCCGTTGTCCAGGTTCAGCGTGACCTTGTTGCCTGCAGCCAGCAGTGCCGTGCCCAGGGAGGCGGTCATCACACCTTCGTTGCGTACTTCAGGCGCGAGCAGCGCCAGGTAGCCACCCTGCCCCGCATTCAGCGTGCCCTGATTAACCACTGAGCCTCCCGAACCGGTAAACACGTGCTTGCCGGCCATGAAGTCGGCATTGCTCATGTTCAGGGTCGAAGCCACCAGCCCCCCGACATTGACCTGCGAACCCGCGCCAAACAGCACGCCATTCGGGTTCAGGATAAACACTTGGCCGTTGGCCGTCAGGCTGCCCAACAGCTCGCTGGGGCTGCTGCCGGTGATGCGATTCAGCGCAATCGCCTGCGCATTGGGCTGGTTGAACACCAGCGCCTCGTTGGCCCGTGTCGACAAACCCGTCCAGTCAATCGCCACGCGCTGGCTGGCCTGGTTGATCGTCGTGGTGTTGCCCACGGTGCTGATGCCGGCCGCGCCGGCCGACACGCGGGCATTGGCCGCGTCGGCCGCATAAGCCGAAGGCATGCCCCAGGAAGCGCCAGCCAGCGCCAGGGCGACGGCGGCCAGCCGCGCGCCGCAGCTTGACTTGCCGCGTCCTCGGACGTTTTCCGCCACGGCCACCCAGCGGCTGGAAGCCGGGCTCCAGATCAGGCGATAGATGCGATTGATGCTGGCATGGCTTTTCATCGGTAGCCTTTCGGGACAGGACGATGGCAAGGAGCCCGGCAGTCTCGCGGCTGCCTCAAAACCCCTCCTCGCCTGCCGGCCATGGTATGCCAGTTGGGCCCGCCGGGCCATGCGCGGCGCATTACAAATGCAATAAGGATGCGAAAGCAGCGCGGCAAGCAGCCTGCGCCCCTCTGTAGCACAGATGCGCTACAAGGCCGAGCCGCAATCTGTCGCACAATGTCGCCCGATGCCTTCTTTCGCGATCCATGACACCGCAAGCCAGGGCCTGCTGGCCAGCTAGGGCCGGCGCGCTGCCGGCCTGGCTGGCGAGCCTGGGCTTGATGCTGCTGGTATGCGCCGCGGGCTGCGCGAACGAGTCCGGCGGCAAGGCTGCCGTTCCCGCCACCACTCAGCCCGCCATCCACCTGCTGCAGGCACAGTTGCTCTCAGTCCCCGGCGACGGCTTCACGCCCCCGCCCCTTAACCCACCCGAAGCAGCCCTGACTGCCGATGGCTGGGAACCGGTGGCCTTGCCCTACAAGGCGCGCCGCAATGTCACAGGCCCGTTCGGCCCGCACCGCACGGTGACCGACTGGTACCGGCTGGATCTCACCGGCCTGGCGCCATCGGCCGAGTCCACCTATCTCTATATCCCGCGCTGGAAAACCATAGGCCAGTTGGCCATCTACGCCGACGGCAAGCTGCTCTACCAATCTGAAGGCAGCCTGGTTTACAACGACTACAACCACCCTTTGCTGCTGCGGCTGAACGGCGCGGCCGGCGTACCAGCCCCGGCCACGGTCCTGCTGCGCATTGACCGGCTGCTCACCAGCGGCAGCGCGCTGTCCACTGTGTGGGCGGGCCCCGCGCAAGAAATAGTCTGGCGCTACCAGTGGCGCACTTTTTTCCAGAACCAGTTGCCCTTCGCGGGCATTTCGGCGTTTCTGGCCGTGGGCATCTTCTCGCTGCTGATCTGGTTCAAGCGCCGGCATGAGTCGCTTTACCTGCTGTTCTTCATTATTTCGGCGGCGGCCTTCTTGCGCATGCAGCACTACTACGTGGGCGGCAACTACCTGCCGCTCTCTGATGAATGGCTGCAGTGGCTCACGGTTTCATCGCTGATGTGGCTGGTCACGCTGGTCAACAACTTCATGGAGCGCCTGCACAAACGCCCGCTGCGCTGGCTGACGCCGACCCTGGTGGCCGTCACGCTGGCGTGCAACCTGCTCACGCTGCCCGGCTCCGCGATGCTGGTACCGAGCCTGGTGCTGATCACACCCCTGCTCTACCTGATGATGCTGCCCTTTGCCGTGCTGATTTCCGTGGACGCGCTGCGCAATGCGCTGCGCACCCGCTCCCGCGATGTCTGGCTGATGGCGGGCTGGTTTGTGGCCACCATCGTGCTGAGCGCCTACGACCTGGCGCTGCAGAACAACTGGGTGAGCCCCGAGGGTGTGTACACCAATCCCTATGGCGTGCTGGGGCTGTTCACCATGTTCGGCTACATCATGTTCGGGCGCTATGTGGGCGCCATCGGCGAAGTCGAACGGGTCAACGCCGGCCTGGCGCAAAGGCTGCGGGACCGCGAAGCCGAGCTGGCCGCCAGCTATGAGCGCATGAGCAAGATCGAGCAGCGCCAGACCCTGAGCGACGAGCGCCAGCGCCTGATGCAGGACATGCACGACGGGTTGGGCTCCACGCTCATCAGCGCCATCCGTTCGGTGGAGCAAGGCGGCATGAGCGACAGCAAGGTCTCGCAGATCCTCAAGGACTGCATGGACGACCTCAAACTCGCCATCGACTCCATGGAGCCGGTCGAGGCAGACCTGCTGCTCCTGCTGGCCACGCTGCGCTTCCGGCTGGAGCCCCGGCTCGAGGGCACGGAGGTCACGCTGCTCTGGGAAGTACGGGAACTCCCCACGCTGGACTGGCTCGATCCCTCGAGCGCACTGCATATTTTGCGCATCGTGCAGGAAAGCGTGGCCAACATCCTGCGCCACACCCGGGCCACCGAGATCCGCGTCGGCACCGCCGTGCAAGGCGACGGTGTGCAGGTCATCATCGAGGACAACGGCCAAGGCTTTGATGTGGAAAAAGCGCTGGGCGAAGCGGCGGGACGGGGGCTGCATAACCAGCGGCGGCGAGCTGAAAGCATTGGTGGGATGGTGGACTGGCAGTCCGGGCCAGCGGGCACCCGGCTTACGCTGTGGTTGCCGCTCAGGCGGGGTGCGGCTGACACAGCCGGGACGGGCTGAACCCCGCTCCGTTCGGGCTGAGGTATCAAAGCCCTGCATCCTCCGTTCGGGCTGAGCCTGTCGAAGCCTCTTTGTGTTTTCGAGGATTGGGATTGAGCTGGGTTTCGGGGCCGGGTCTTGCTCCCGCCCCCTTTTACTCTTCCCCTGTCTTATCAGCCTCAGCCGCAGCAGCAGCCAGCGCATCAGCCGCGGCGCTACCCCCAGCCCCACCACTACCTGCACCACCACCAGCCGAGCCGCCCAGGCCGGCGACGGCCTGCAATGCCGCGTCATACGGGCTGACCAACCCGGCATTCCCCAACGCCGCCGTGCTGACATTGGACGTCGTGATGCTGAGCGCGCCATCCACAAAGCCCAGCGCATAGTTGCCCGAAATCGAGCTCAGCCCGCCCGGTGTGATCACATAGTTGCCCGCGGCCACGGCGCCTTGCGAGGAGCCGCCATAGGCCAGCGTGCCGCCTATGTCGGACTGCGAGTCGACCGCCACAAAGCCGCTGTAGCTCACGCCCTTGCCGCCGCTGTAGGCCGAGCCGTCATACAGCTTGGTGTCGCTGTTGGCAGTCACCGTCAGCGCCTTCGGCGTGATACTGGCCGTGGTGCTGGTCGTGGTGTTCATCAGGTTGTAGTTGCCGGCGTCGGTGCCGCTCAGCGCGATGCCGTTCACGCCGACTGCCTTACCGGTGCCGGCATTCTTGTCGGCAAAGGAAGCCGCGCCCGTGACGCTCAGCGCATCCCCGGCCATGCGGTTGTCGCCGTAACCCACCGTGGCGTCGGTTGAGCCGTCATACACCTTGTTCACGCCCGAGGCCGTGACCGTCAGGTCGGCCCTGTTGATGGTGCTGGTGGTGTTGTTGGCATACGTGACGGCGTAGTTGCCGTTGTTGACGCCATCGCCCACCGTCACGCCGCTCGTCGTCACCGTCTTGTTGCCGGCGCCGGCATTCTTGTCGGTAAAGGCAAAGCTGCCACCCGTGAGGCTGTCGCCTGCGAACAGCGTGCCCGCCGTGACGGTGGCCGTGCCCGCTGCCGACAGGTTGCCGTCATAGGTCTTGGTGACGTTGCTGGTGCCCACCGTGATGCTGGCCTGGGTGATGCTGGCCTGCTGCGTGCCGCCCGTGAAGGTGTAGTTGCTGGCGAGACCCGTGCCGTCCACCAGGCTCAGGCCGCCGACGGCAAGCGTCTTGTTGGCGCCCACATTCTTGTCGGCCACGGTGGCCGTGCCAGCCAGGCCCAGGGTTTCGCTGCCCACCAGTGGGCCGATGTTCAGCACGCCGGCTGCCACGTTGGCCGTGCCGTCATACGTGCGGGTGCCCGACACGCTCACGGCAAACGGGTTGATGGTGCTGGTGGTGTTGTCGGCATAGCTGACGTTGTAGTTGCCGTTGTTCACGCCGTCGCCCACCGTCACACCGGCAGTCGTCACCGTCTTGTTGCCGTTGCCGGCGTTCTTGTCGGTGAAGGCAAAGCTGCCGCCCGTCAGGCTGTCGCCGGTGAACAGCGTGCCGCCAGTCACCGTGGCCACGCCGGCTGCCGATGTATTGCCGTCATAGGTCTTGGTGACGTTGCTTGTCGAAACCGTCAGGTTGGCCTGGTTGATAGTGCTGGTCGTGTTGTCGGCGTAGCTGACGTTGTAGTTGCCGTTGTTCACGCCGTCGCCCACCGTCACGCCCACCGTCGTCACCGCCTTGTTGCCCGCGCCGGCGTTCTTGTCGGTGAAGGCGAAGGTACCGCCAGTAGCGCTGTCGCCCGCGAACACCGTACCCGCTGTCACAACCACAGTACCGGTGGCCGAGAGTCCACCGTCATAGGTCTTGGTGACATCGGAGGTCGACAAGATCACATTGGCCTTGTTGATGGTGCTGGTCGTGTTGTCGGCGTAGCTGACGTTGTAGTTGCCGTTGTTGACGCCATCACCCACTGTCACGCCACTGGTTGTCACTGCCTTGTTGCCGCTGCCGGCGTTCTTGTCGGTAAAGGCAAACGTGCCACCGGTAGCGCTGTCACCCGTAAATACCGTGCCCGCCGTCACAACCACCGTACCGGAGGCCGAGAGCCCGCCGTCATAGGTCTTGGTGACATCGGAGGTCGACAAGGTCACGTTGGCCTTGTTGATGGTGCTGGTGGTGTTGTCGGCGTACGTGATGTTGTAGTTGTTGCCGCTATTGCCGTCATGCACTGTCACACCGCTGGTGGTCACCGTCTTGTTGCCGGTGCCGGCGTTTTTGTCGGTAAAAGCGAAGGTACCGGCGGAAACGAGGTCGCCGCCCAGCAGCGCCGTGCCGCCCGTGGCCTGGGCACTGCCAGTGGCCGAGGTGGTGCCATCATAGGTCTTGGTGACATCGCCGGTGGTCAGCACCAGATTGGCCTTGTTGATGGTGCTGCTGGTGTTGTCGGCATAGCTGACGTTGTAGTTGCTGTTGTTCACGCCGTCACCCACTGTCACGCCGCTGGTCGTCACGGTCCTGATACCGTTGCCAACGTTCCTGTTGGTAAAGGCAAAAGTTCCGCCTGTAGCGCTGTCGCCCGCGAAGATCGTGCCGGACGTCACGACCACGGTGCCCGCAGCCGAGAAGCCGCCGTCGTAGGTCTTGGTGACGTTGGAAGTCGACAGGGTCAGGTCGGCCTTGTCGATGGTGCTGGTGGTGTTGTCGACGTAGGCGATGTTGTAGTTGCCGGTCACGTCGGCATTGCCGCTGTCCTTGATGGTGACGCCGCTGGCGCGCACCGTCTTGTTGCCGATACCGAAGTTCTTGTCCAGGAAGGCCTGGCTGCCGCTGGAGTTGACCACCTCGCCGGCGCCCGCGCCCGCGAGGGCCGCGACGGTACCCGTACCTGTCGCGCTGGTCGTGCCGTCGTAGGTTTTGGTCACGCCCGTCGCCGTCACCGTCAGGTCGGCCTTGTTGATGGTGCTTGCCGTGTTGTCAACATAGCTGATGTTGTAGTTGTTGCCGCCATTGCCGTCATTGACCGTCACGCCGGAGGTGGTCACCGTCTTGTTGCCGGCACCCGCATTCTTGTCGGTGAAGGCAAAGCTACCGCCGCTGGCGGTGTCTCCGCCCAGCAGCGCCGTACCCGCCGCAGCCACCGCCGTGCCGGTAGCCGCGAGGGTGCCGTCATAGGTCTTGGTGACGTTACTGGTGCTCAGCGTCAGGTCGGCTTTGGCGATGTCCAGGCCGCCGCCGATGATGTCGTAGCCCTGCTGGTTCGAGTAGTAGCCCGTGCGGTAGCTGCCGGCATTGCGCGCCGTCACATTGCTGCCCGATACACCCGCGGTGGCGGTAGTGACGCCCGCCTGCGTGTTGCCGTTATAGGTCACGCTGGTGTTGGCCAGGCTCAATCCGGTCAGGAAGCTGCGCAGCAGCGGGCCGGTTTGGCCTTCATAGACGCGCCAGGTGGTACCGTCGCCGCCCACATTGCTGGCGCTCCAGCCCGCACCGGTGAAAGTGGAGGCCTGCATCATCTCTGCACTGGTTTTGCCCGTACCACCGTCGCTGGTGGATTGGCCGCTGGTTTGTGTATCCCAGAAGCTGTTGGCGATGCTGGCTTGGTTGACCCCCACCAACCCGCCGGAGGAGGGGCTGCCCGTCACCGCCCCCGTGGCGTAGCTATTGGTGATGCTGCCGCTGCCGGCGTTCCATCCCACCAGCCCGCCGTTGAAGCCGGTAGCCGTCACCGCCCCGGTGGCGTAGCTATTGGTGATGCTGCCGTAGTTGATCCCGGCCAGCCCGCCGACGTCGTATTCGCCCGTCACCCCCCCAGTGGCGTAGCTATCGGTGATGCTGCCGAGGTTCTCTCCCACCAGCCCGCCGGAGGCGTCGGGGCCGCCCGTTACCGTCCCGGTGGTGTAGCTGTTGCTGATGTGACCGATGTTGCGCCCCACCAACCCGCCGACGTACCACCTGCCGGCAACACTTGCGCCTGTTAGCCCAACATTGGCCACAGTACGGGAGGTACCCAGCACCCCAAACAGCCCCACCCAGTCTTCTCCGGGCCGGTTGATGGTGAGATTGCTGATGGTGTGGCCCTGGCCATCAAAGCCGCCGGCGAATGGGTCGCCGTTGTATCCAATCGGCTTGAACCCCGCGCCCGCATTCCAGGCCGCCGTGCCGCTGGCATCCACGTTGTTGGCCAGCACGTAGAACTTGTTCAGCATGCCCGCACTGCCCGCGCCCTGCAGGCCGTACACGTCGCTCAGTTGCCAGGCGTTGCCTGATGTGCCGTCGCCACCCAAGGCGCGAATAAAGGTGCCGCCGCTGATGCGGAAGTCGGCGGCGCTGAAGGTGGGCAGACTGCTGCCCACCTGGCTCCAGGTTCCGGACTGCAGATTAAAGGTGCCGACATTGACGCTGCCTGCGTTGTTGATAGCTGCGGCTGCGCCTGCATTGAAGTTGATAGTACCTGCTGCGCCACCGTTGAAGTTCTTGCCGTTCAGGTCAACGCTGCCGGCCGCGTTGATGTTGAGCGTGCCGCTGGTCCAGGTCACATTGTTGTCAACCCGTACATCGCCCGCGGTGCTACCTGCAGTGGCGATGGTGCGGCTTGAGTAAATATCGTAGCCGTCCTGGGCCGAGTAGTAGCCAGCGACCGATGCGCTGGCGATGTAATTGCCTGCGGCGCCGCTGCTGGACAAGGTCAGCGTGCCGGGCACGGAAACGGCGCCGAGCAGCTTGGTGTTGTCTGTTCCGCCGGGTGTGGTGTAGGCGCCGATGTCCCCAAGGGCTGTGCCGCTGCCGTCATACACCGGTGCCAGGTTCAGCGCGGTCAGAAAGCTGCGCAGCAGCGGGCGGGTCTGGCCTTCGTAAATGCGCCAGGTGGTGCCGTCACCACCCACGTTGCTGGCGCTCCAGCCCGCACCGGTGAAAGTGGAGGCCTGCATCATCTCTGCGCTGGTTTTGCCTGTGCCACCGTCGCTGGTGGGTTGGCCGCTGGTTTGTATATCCCAGAAGCTGTTGTCAATGCCAATGCCGCTGCCGGCGAAGTTGCTTCCTACCAGGCCGCCTGTGGTGCTGGAGCCCATCACCGCCCCGGTAGCGTAACTGTTGGCGATGCTGCCGCCATAGTTGCTTCCTACCAGGCCGCCGACCTCGCTGCCGCCCGTTACCGCCCCGGTGGCGTAGCTGTCGGCGACGCTGGAGGAGTTGAATCCTACGAGTCCACCGATGGCGTACCCGCCCGGCAGGCCCGTCACCGTCCCGGTGCCATAGCTGCTAACAATGCCGCCGCCGCTGTTGCCCCCCACAAGCCCGCCAACGTACTGATAGCCCGTCACCGTTCCGGAGGCGTAGCTGTTGGCAATGCTGCCGAGGTTGTTGTACCCTACCAATCCGCCGACGGAGCCGGCGCCCGTCACCACCCCGGTGGCATGGCTGTTGTTGATGTTGCCATCGTTGTCCCCCACCAGGCCACCGGCGTTCGTGCTTGAACTCGTCACCTCTCCCGAGGCATGGCTACGGCTGATGGTGCCGGTGCCGCTGTTGTATCCGACCAAACCACCGATTTCTTCACCGTCTACCGCCCCGGTGGCATGGCTGTTGTCAATGCTGCCTTCGTTGAGCCCCACCAGTCCACCGATGTAGTATGTCCCCGCTACTCCGCCGGTGGCATAACTGTTGCTAATGCTGCCGTTTCTCTGCCGCCCCACCAAACCGCCGGTGGAGATATTGCTACCCCTCACCTCCCCCGTCGCATAGCTGTTGCTGATGCTTCCATCGTCCTGCACCCCCACCAGCCCGCCGGTGTTGCCGCCGCCTGTCACCGCTCCGGTGGCGTGGCTGTCGCTGATGCCGCCCAAATTGCGCCCCGCCAATCCTCCGGTTTCGCCCGCGCCCATCACCGCCCCGGTGGTATAGCTGTTGCTGATGCTGCCGTGGTTGTTGAATCCTACGAGGGCGCCAACGCTGTTGTGGCCACTGACACTCCCCCCCACCAGCCCCACATTGGCCACCGTGCCGGTGCTGCCTGTAGAACCAAAAAGCCCCACATTGTCTTCCGTGGGCCGGTTGATGGTGAGGTTGCTGATGGTGTGGCCCTGGCCATCGAAATTGCCGGTGAAATTGCCCGGGTCGGTGCCGATCGGCTTGAACCCCGCACCCGCATTCCAGCCCAACGTGCCGATCGCATCCACGTTGTTGGCCAGCACGTAACTCTTGTCCAGCATGCCCGCACTGCCCGCGCCCTGCAGTCCGTACACGTCGCTCAGCTGCCAGGCGTTGCCGGATGTGCCGTCGCCGCCCAGCGCACGGATGAAGGTGCCGCCGCTGATGCGGAAGTCGGTGGCGTTGAAGGTGGGCAGGCTACCGGCCACCTGGCTCCAGGTGCCGGACTGCAGGTCGAAGGTGCCGACGCTGACGGCGGCCGGCGCTGAAATGTTGCCTGCCGCATAGATCGCCAGGCCGCCGCTGGGGGTGGTGATGGCGCTGTTGATCGCTATGTTGCGCTCGGCCGTCAGGGTCAGGGTGTTGGCACTGCCCCAGCTCAGGGCATCGCTCACAAAGATGTCGCCGTTGCCGCCGCCTGTACCCATGGTGGCGGTGGCGATTTCAAAGTTGGTGCTGTCCAGATTGCTGGAGACGTCAGCCCCCGTCATGTCGCCGCCGCTGGCGGCGACGGTGAAGTCGTTGGGGTCTATCAGCCACTTGCCTGTCTTGCCCTGCGGCGCTTTGGTGGTGACACGGGTGCCCGCTGCAATCTTGACATGCGCAGCGCTGGTTTCAATAAAGCCGCCGTCGCCACCGTTCGGCGCACCGGCATCGAGCATGCCGCCTACATTTACCGTCCCAGTCTCCATGTCGCCCATCAGCAGGATACGGCCGGCTTTGTTCTGGAGGGTGCGCGCTTCAATCACGCCGGTGTTGTTGACGGTGGCGGTGGTCAGGCTGTCCATGGCTTTGGCGGAGAGAAGGACTTGCCCGCCATCGGCCTTGATCAATTGCCTGTTCTCCGCCAGGGCGTTGATGGCGCCTTGGTCAATGCTGTAGCCGAGCAAAGAGCCGTTGTCCAGGTTCAGCGTGACCTTGTTGCCTGCGGCCAGCAGGGCCGTACCCAGGCTCGCGGTCATCACGCCCTCATTACGCACTTCAGGCGCCAGCAAAGCCAGGTAGCCGCCCGAAGCAGCCGTCAGCGCGCCCTGGTTGACGACCGAGCCCGAACCACCCGAACCCGTGAACACGTTGTTGCCGGCCATGAAGTCGGCATTGCTCATGTTCAAGGTGGAAGCCACCAGCCCGCCCACATTGACCTGCGAACCTGCGCCGAACAGCACACCATTCGGATTCAGGATAAACACCTGGCCGTTGGCCGTCAGGCTGCCTAGCAGTTCGCTGGGGCTGCTACCCGTGATGCGGTTCAGCGCAATGGATGCCGCATTGGGCTGGCTGAACACCAGGGCCTCGTTAGCCCGCGTGGAAAGGCTAGTCCAGTCAATCGCCAGGCGCTGGCTCGCCTGGTTGATGGTGGTGGTGTTGCCCACGGTGGAGACGGTGCCCGCACCGGTCGACACGCTGGCATTGGCCGCATCGGCGGCATGTGCTTCATGCGTGAGCACGGCCAGCGAAGCCAGCAGCACCAGCGCCGCGCGGCAGGCGGTGTTCAGCCTGAAGCCCGTGCCGCCACCGCCTTGCCCTCGCCCCTCCGCTGCCTGCACTGAATCCCATTGCACGCTGGTGCACGCCGAGCCGCCCTTGCTCATGCCCTTGGCGTTCTCCGCCACCGCCACCCACAGGCTGAGCGCGGCGTTCCAGACAAGACGGTAGATGCGGTTCATGCTGGCGTGGCTTTTCATGGCAGTGGCTTTCTGGAAAAAAACAGGCGGATCAGGAGCGCCCGCACGCACGCACGCCGAGAGACGCGCGCACCGGTTACAAAACGTGCAAATCGTAAAAGTCCGCCCGCCGCCTGTATGTCCCCAGTTCTGGGGACGCGGCGACGTGGGCGATGGTAAAAATTCCCTTTTCGAATCGGGCAGGCGAGGGCAGGCGTCGGCTCCGCTCTACTGCCAATGCAGTAGAAGCCCTGGGTCGGCAGACCGGCGGACGCCGCGAGCGACGGCTCAGGGCGGCGTGTAGTAGCCGCGCCGCACGGCGCAGGCGGTAATCTCGGCCGCGTTGTGCAGCGAGAACTTGTGCATCAGGTTTTGCCGGTGGGTTCGTACCGTGAGCACGCTGATGCCCAGCAGCTTCGCGATCTCGCGGTTGCTCAGCCCGCGCGCGACCAGAGACATGATCTCGCGCTCGCGCTGCGTGGCCGGCTTCGCTTCACCGGCTGCGGCCAAGTGCAGGGAATCCGGCAGGAAGACCGCCGCGATGCCGCGGCTGACGTGCTGCCGGCCGGCCAGCACCGCATGCACGGCGCGCAGCAGTTCGGCGGCGTCATCGCCTTTGTGTACATAGCCGTCGGCGTCCGCTGCCAGCACCTGCCTGAGGACACTGGGCTGCAGTTCCCCGCTCAGCATCAGTACCTTGACAACACCGCCAAAACCGGCCTTGATGGCAGCCGCGATCTCCAGGCCCGGCGCGCCGGGAAGCTCCAGATCCAACACCACCAGCTGGGGCAGGAAGTGGCGCACCAGCGGCGCCACGGCCTGCCCATCGCCAGTCTCGGCGACGACCTCAAAGCCATCCTGGACAGACAACAGCGTCCTGAGATCGTCGCGCACCAGCGCATCGCCTCCTGCCAGCAGGACGGTGGTGGGGCAGTTGTTCAGCATTGAGAGGTCCAGCAAACCCGGAGGCCGAGCACGGCGTTCAAGGCCCATCGGTAACCACGGTTCATGCTTGCATGGGACTTCATCGCAAACTCTCAGGGTATGTGTACGCCGAGATCGGCGAAGACTGCAGCAAAATCGTTAGTGTCGCCATCCGAGGGCACTGTGTCTGTCCCTTATTCTGGGGACAAACTCGGTTTCATGCCGTAGTTCGGCGGTAGTTCGGCAATCGTTTTTCGGTGCTTCAGGGAGCTTGCCTCCCTGGCGCCGTGTCCCTAGATATAGGGACAGGCGCCGCGCCACCCTTGAAGCACAATGGGCTTATTTCCAGCCGCCCGCTTCCGTTCCTCGGGCGGGAGGCCAAGCATGCGCCAGGCATGCGCCAACGCAGGATCCGACATGCAGCCTCGTGCAACCCCATCCCAGATCCATGTCGCGCTCGTGGAGGATGACGTTCATTTCCAGAACGCCATCGTGACCGCCATCGCGGCCTCGCCCGACATACGCCTGATGAGCCTGGCCAGCACGCGCGCGCAGGGCCTGCAGTCGCTGCAAAGCGCGCCTGCCGATGTGCTGCTGGTGGACCTGGGCCTGCCTGACGGATCGGGCATCGACGTGATACGCGCCGCGCATGCGCAATGGCCGACCTGCGCCGTGATGGTGTGCACGGCCTTCGGCGACGAGGCGCATGTGCTGCAATCCATCGAAGCCGGAGCCTCGGGCTATTTGCTCAAGGACAGCGAGCCCGAGAACATGCTGCACGAAATACGCAGCCTGCACAGCGGCGGCAGCCCCATCAGCCCGCTGATCGCGCGGCAGATCCTGATGCGCTTTCGCGCCGCGCCTTCCGCGGCAGCGCCGGCCGCTCCTCCTTCCGTAAGTCCGCCCCACTCCGCCGGCGAGCAGGCGGCGCTTTCCAGCCGCGAGAAGGAAGTGCTGGAACTGATCACCAAGGGCTTCACCGCCGACGAGATCGCCCGGCTGATGCAGGTCTCGCAGCACACGGTGCAGACCTATGTGCGGCGCATCTACAGCAAGCTCAATGTGAACTCCCGCGCCGAAGCGATTTATGAAGCCCGGCACCAGGGCATTCTGGCGGCCTGAGGTGCGCAAGGGCATGCTTCGCTGGCTGCTGCTGTGCGCCTGGCTGCTGGCCTGCGGCCCCGCTGCCTGGGCCGAAGGGCCTGTCGTGCACTACACCCGCGCCGAAATGCTGCGCGAAGAGGCGCCCGCCTTCAAGCCGCTGGCGGCCACGGTGGACGACAGCGCCCTGCCCGGAAGCTGGAAGCCGGTGGACCTGCCGCGCGTGATTGAAACGCCCTCGGCTACAGCTACCGGCAAGCGGCCCGTCGTCACCACCTGGCTGCGCATACGGCTCGATGAGCTGCAAGGCACCAAGGGTGGCACGCACTTCTACCTGCTGCGCTGGCTGGCGGCCGGCCAGATCGCCGTGTATGCCGACGGGCAGCTGCGCTATCGATCCACCGGTAGCCCGGTGTGGAACCTCTTCAATCACCCCGCGCTGCTGCTGCCGCTGAACCTCACCGCCGACAACCCGCCGCCGCGCACCCTGCTGATACGCCTGGACAGCCTGCCCTCGCCCGAGGCCGGGATCTCCTCGTTCTACGCAGGCGATTCCGACAGCCTGGTCGAGATGGCCGCCAAGCGCGACTGGCTGGCGTACCAGTTGCCCTTTATGTGCAGCGCGGCCTTTCTCGCGGTCGGGCTTTTTTCGCTGGCCGTCTGGGTGGTGCGCCGCCAGCCCGCCAGCCTGTACCTCTTCGCCATCGCCTTGCTGGGCGCCACGCGCCGCTGGCATTTCCAGCTCGGCCCCGAAAAACTCATCGTCAGCGATGCCTGGTTCATCTGGCTCACCCTCAACGCGCTGATGTGGCAGTCGCTGATCACCCACTATTTCATGCAGTTCCTGCACGGCCGGGCCATGCCCCGGCTCAGCCGTGTGATGCTGGGAACGGCCATCGTGTTCTCCATCATCACCCTGCCCTTTGCCTCTGTCTTCCCCAGCCTGCTGGCGCTGCGGCCCTACGCCCACCTGCTGCTGATCGGCATGGCTACCGTGATCGTGGTGGTCGGCTTGTGGCATTCATGGCGCAGCCGGTCGCTGGACGCCAAAATGCTGGCCACCGTCTTTGCCATCAACTATGCGTTCGGCATCTACGACTGGGCCCGGCTCAAATATGTGGTGGACCTGGAAAGCTACTACCTGACACCCTACGCCGCCATGATGATGTTCGGCGTCTTCGTGGTCATCATGTTCCGCCAGTACGTGGGCGCCCTGGCCACTGTCGAGCAGCTCAACAGTGGCCTCGAAGCCAGCCTGAAGAACCGCGAGACCGAACTGGCCGCGAGCTACGAGCGGCTGCGCGAAGCCGAACAACGCCAGGTGCTGAGCCAGGAGCGCCAGCGCCTGACGCAGGACATGCACGACGGCCTGGGCTCATCGCTCGTCAGCGCCCTGCGCGTGGTCGAGGGCGGCCGGCTCGGCGAGGCCGAGGTCGCCGAAGTCCTCAAGGGCTGCATCGACGACCTCAAGCTGACCATAGACTCCATGGAGCCCGTCGAGGCCGATCTGCTGCTCCTGCTGGCCACCCTGCGCTTTCGCCTGGGCCCGCGCCTGGCCGGCGCCGGCATCTCGCTGCGCTGGGAGGTTTCCGACGTGCCGCCGCTGGACTGGCTCAACCCGCGCAACGCGCTGCACATCCTGCGCATTTTGCAGGAGGCTTTTACCAACACCCTCAAGCACACCCGTGCCACGCAGATCAGGGTGATGACGGGCGCCGAAGATGGTTACGTCAGCGTCATCATCGCCGACAACGGTGGCGGCTTCTCTGTCGACGAAGCACTGGCCGGCGGCGGCAAGGGCTTGGGCAACCAGCAGCGCCGGGCGCAAGCCATAGGCGCGGAGCTCACACTGGTGTCTTCGGATGTGGGCACGGTGTTGACCTTGCGGTTGCCGGAGAAGCGGGGCCAGTGCTGACCCGCGATTTTTATCAGGCCACGGTTCGATTCTGTTCAGAGAAATTTCTGCCGGGACCAAACCGCCATCGCCGGCCTGCTCCGGAAGAAGGCAAACTTTTACATGGCGCTTGCACGTCTTTTACGCCAAGGGCCGCGGCGTCTTCATAATCACCCCATGAAGACTTCACCTTGCCACCTATCGCCCAGGCTGATGGGCGCCGCTGCCGCCGCCCTGGCTGCCTTGCTCAGCAGCCTTGCTGCCGCACAGACCCTTAAGCCCTCCACCTCCATCGCAGCAAGCACAGCGGCTCCCGCAGCCCACCCCCTGGTGGGCACCTGGAGCTGGACGCTGCCCGGCAAGACCTGCACCGAGACCTGGCAATACCGCGCCGATGGCAAACGCCTGGGCACCAGTGGCGAAGAAGTCACGCAGGCTGACTACCAGGTACCAGCCAAGCCCACGACAACGGGTTTTTATCCCGTCACTGAAACCGTGACCAACAGCAACGGCAAGCGCGATTGTTCCGGTGACCTGCATGCCGACGGCGACGAGAGTGTGATCCGCTTTATCCAGTTCAGCCCCAAGCAGGATCAGCTCATCGTGTGCAAGGCGGCGTCGCTGGAGGCCTGCTTCGGGCCGCTCAAGCGCGTGCCCTGAACGATTCTGGTCTTCGGTTGCTGTCAGTGGGCGATCAGCCCCTGCAACACGCCGGGCGCAAAGTGTTCGGCGATGTAATCAGCCAACCCGTCAAACACCGAATCCAGCGTGGGCACGGCAGCGCCGAACAGCGCCTGCAGCACACGCGGGTCTTCAAACATGCCGTGCAGGTACAGGCCCAGTACATTGCCGGCCTGGTTCTGCCATGCCAGGCCTTCGGGCATCACGGCGTGCGCCACATCACCGGCTGCGGCCATGGCGGAATGGGGCGCGGTCTGGCCGTGGTGGATTTCATAGCCCTGCACTTCGACACCTGACAAGGCGGACCACATCCCCTGCAACGGTGTGAACGCGGCCTGCCGGTGGCGCACAGTCTTGGCTTCGTCGAAAACGGTGACCACCGGCAGCAGGCCCAGGCCGGGCGCATTGCCGTCTATGCCGTGCGGGTCTATCAGCGCCTCGCCCAGCATCTGCAGGCCGCCGCAAATGCCCAGCACCGCGCCGCCGCGGCCCGCGTGCGCGGCCACGGCCTCGTCCAGGCCCTGCTTGCGCAGCCAGGCCAGGTCGCCGCTGGTGTGCTTGGAGCCGGGCAATATGACCCAGTCGGCATCAACAAGCTCGGCCGGGCTGCGCACCCACTTGAGGCGCACGCCGGGCACGTTCTTGAGCGGCTGGAATTCGTCAAGGTTGCTGATGCGGGGGTAGGCGATAACAGCCACCGTGGTCTTCACCACACCTGAGGCCACGCTGCGATCATCGAACACACCGTCTTCCTCAGGCAGGCCGTGTTGCCACCACATGGGCAGGGTGGCCACCATGGGCACGCCTGTCATGTCCTGCAGCATCTGCGGGCCGGGCGCCAGCAGCCTGGCGTCGCCCCTGAATTTATTGAGCACAAAACCTTTGATGAGCTGCCGCTCCGATTCATCCAGCATGGCCCAGGTGCCGTACAGGTGCGCGAAGGCACCGCCGCGGTCTATGTCGGTCACCAGCAGGCAGTTGGCCCTGGCATGCTGCGCGGCGCGCATGTTGACGATGTCGCTGGCCTTGAGGTTGATCTCGGCCGGCGAACCCGCGCCTTCCATCACCACCACGTCGTTATTCGCGATCAGTTCATCGAGCGCCCGCGACACCACCGGCCAGACCGAAGCGCTGCGGCCGCGCCACTCCATGCGCGAGAGTTCGGCATTGACCTGGCCCATCAGCACGACTTGGCTTTGGGTGTCTTTCTCGGGCTTGAGCAGCAAGGGGTTCATGCGCACGTCGGGCACCGCGTTGGCGGCGAGCGCCTGGAAATATTGCGCACTGCCAATCTCTCCTTGCGCCACCACCCTTGCGTTGTTGCTCATGTTTTGCGCCTTGAAGGGCGCGACCTTGAGTCCCTGCCGCGCGTAGTAACGGCACAGCGCAGTTGTGAGCCAGCTTTTGCCGGCGCCGCTGGAGGTGCCCAGCACCATCACGCATTTGGCTGTCATGAATTTGTTGCCTCGAAAAGTTGTTGCCATGCATTGCGCAAGGCGACCTGGACGGCGGGTGGCTGCACGCCCAGGCGCACGTGGCCGGGCAAACCGAAGGACGCGGTGTCGCGCAGCTTGATGCCCCGGGTGCGCAGCGCTGCCAACGCTTCATGCAGGTTCATGCCTTCGGGCAGTACCGGCTGGGCGCAGAAAAAATTGGCTTCGCTGTGCAGGCAACGCCAGCCCAGCGACTCGCACATCTCGATCTGCCTGGCCTTCCATTCGCGCAAGGTCTTGAGGCTGGCGGCCAGCCAGTCCTGTGCATCATGGCCGGACCAGGCCTGCAACATGGCCTCGCCGTGCGCACCCACGGGCCAGGAGGGGCAGAGGCGTTCCAATGCGGCGGCCGCATTGGCCTGATCAACCGGCGCGATCGCATAGGCCGCGCGCACGCCCGTCAGGCCCAGGGCCTTGTTGGGCGTCCAGAGTTGCCAGGTGCTATCGAGTTGCAGTGGCGAAAGCGTGGCTGCACCGCTGAGCCGCAGGGGTTCATAAGCGCGATCCAGCACCAACAGGGTTTGCGATTGCCTGCCATCGGCCAGCGCGGCCAGACCTGCGTGCGCCGCGCCCAAAGGACTGGAAGGCTCGCAAGCCCAGAGCAGTTGCGCATCACCGGGTTTGCCGGCCATCGCCAGGCCGTGAGCACCGGCAGCCTGCGCGTAATCACCATAACTCAACGGCGGCAACCAGGCGGCGCGCGCGCCCTGCCCGGCTGCGAAGGCCGTGACACGGAAGATGAATTCACTGGCGCTTGCGGCCAGCAGCACGCGCGCCTCGTTCACTTCATGGAAGGCTGCGAGCCGCGCGCGCAAGGCGGTGTAGCCGGCATCAGGGTAGCGCGTGGCATCAGCTTGCTGGACAGCGGCCAACGCGGAGGGACATGGCCCGCATGCATTGCTATTGGTGGAGAAGTCGTGCAGCGGCACACCCAGGCCATCGGGCCCGCCGTGGATGCGCAATGCTGTCGCGCTCATTGCGGCACCATTGCGGCCAACAACATGGCCACCAAGGCAAGCGCGGCCAGTGCAAGCACCGCCCGGCCGGCAACGCCCTGGGCTTTCGCGGTATCGGCCGCTTCGGGATGCCGCCCCTGGGGGTTCAGGATGTAAACGCCGGGTTTGCCCAGCGAGATGCCCAGCGCCAATGCCATGGCCGCCATGGGCCAGCCGCTGTTGGGAGATGGTGTCTTGCGCGCCTCTTGTCGCAAGGCATGAAAGGGCAAACCACGCGCCGCCGCCACGAGCAGCAACGCCGTGAGGCGCGCCGGCAGCCATGACAGCACGTCGTCCGCACGCGCGGCCCATTTGCCGGCCCATTCCCAGTTCTTGCCCCGGTAAACGCCGCGATAACCCCACATCGCGTCGGCGGTGTTGGAAAAACGGTAGATGGCGGCGCCCGGCAGGCCCAGCAGCACAAACCAGAAGATGGGCGCGACTACGGAGTCGTTGAGGTTCTCGGCCAGCGATTCAATCGCGCTTTCGCGCACCTGGCTGGCGCTGAGCTGCGTGGTGTCGCGGCTGACCAGCCAGGACAGGCGCTCGCGCCCGGCATCCAGCGACTGGCCCAGCGCCAGCTCAACCGCGCCGACTTCTTCGCGCAGCATGCGCCAGGAGAGCATGCATTTGAGCAGCCAGGCCATCAGCAACGCCAGCAGCACGGTATCGACCGCAGCCTGCCAGGCCGGCGCCGCGACATAGCCGGCCAGTTGCCAGAACACCAGTGCCTGCGCGCCCCAGGCCGCAGCGCCTGCCAGCGCCACGCCAACACACCATGCCAGGGCGCCCAGAAGGAATGCCGCCGGTGGTGCGCAGCGCACCGTGACGCCGCCGCAGACCTTGAGGTAACAACCCATCCACACCACGGGGTGGACTGGCGACGGCGGCTCGCCCATGTGCTTGTCGATCCACAGCGCCACGCCCAGGGCCAGCGCCATGCAGACGGCGGCATGAGGCAGGCTGGGAAAGAGGTACAAGCTGGACCAGGCCATTGAATAGTTGGGCGGCGGGCGCGGTGATCGCTTCAGGCCGCAACGCGCGGCAGTCGGGACATCGTCATGCCGCGTCCCCGGATAAAGGCCCGGCGCCCCAGCAGTCCTCAAACACCATGTCGGCCAGCGGTGCGCGGCGCGCCCATTTTTCGGCCTGCAGCATGGGCTGATCGTAAAAGGCGGCGACCGGCCCCAGGCACAGCACAGCGATCGGCTGGCTGCCTTCGGGCATTAGCAGCAAGGCGGCCAATTGGCGCGGGTCAAAAATCGAGACCCAGCCCATGCCCAGCCCTTCGGCGCGGGCCGCGAGCCACAGGTTCTGGATGGCGCAGGCGGCCGAGGCCAGGTCCATCTCGGGCAAGGTGCGGCGGCCGAACACATGTTGCTCACGCCCTGGAGGCAAGGCTACAACCAGCACCTCGGCCGCATCGAGCACGCCCTGCACCTTGAGCTTCATGAATTCGTCTTCACGCTCACCCAAGGCCCGTGCGGTCAGCACGCGCTCCTGCTCAATCAACGCATGCACACCTTCACGCAAACGCCGGCTGCGCACGCGGATAAACCGCCAGGGCTGCATAAAGCCCACGCTGGGCGCATGGTGCGCGGCCGAGAGCAGGCGCTGCAGCAGCTCATCGCCCACCATGCCGCCACTGAAGTGGCGCATGTCGCGCCGCTCGTGGATGGCCCGGTAGACCGCCTGCCGCTCGGCGGCGCTGAAGGCATGGCCGGGCGCGGCCGTGTCAGCCAGGCCCACATCGGCGATGGAAGCAATCCCGCCCACGCCACTCACTGCGAAGCCGGAACAGTGCCTTCAGCCGGCGTACCGGTGCGCTGCAGCATCGCCAGCAAAGCCGGATGCACCCAACGCTGGAAGGCCAGGCCGCCGGCCACAGCCATGCTTGCCCAGAACGAGAGCGACACCCAGGTGGTGGCCCAGATGAACTGCGTGCCCAGCTGGCGCAAGGTCGCCTGGGCTTCGCCGCTGAAACCAGCCAGGGGGTCGGTCGCGATGTGGGGTGCGCCCACGACAAAAGGCAAGGCCAGCCAGGCGAGTGCCGCCGCCCAGCGCCAGTGGCTGCGCATCATGGCGATCGATGCACAGGCCAGTGCCGCGCTGGCAGCCGCCAGCACCCACCAGCCCTGGCGCGAGCCCAGGCGAGCTGCGTCCATGCCGGGGATTTCCGCGGGCAGGCCCAGTGAAGGCCAGAAGTGAAAGCTCAACCAGCCGGCACCGGCCACCCAAGCGGCAAGCGCCAGCGAGCGCAGCTTGCTGCCGCGCGCGACAGAAAAGCCCATCACCGCGAAGACCAGCAAGGCCATGCTGAAAGCGTGCAGCACATTGGCCACCCAGGTCCAGAAGATGCGCTCGGCGCCGTCGGCCGGCTCCCATTCCCTGGCGGCCTCGCCCGCATGGGTATGCGCGGTGCCGTCGGCATGCACATGGGTTGCGGGAGCGGCAGCCGGTGCAGGCGCTTCCGCCTTCTGGCTCTCAAACACTTCGGCGGCCTGGATGATGGGCACCGCCTGCAACTGCTGCACGCCCGACTGCAGGCTGCCCACCAGCAAGGCGACCGCCAGGGCGGCCCAGATCAATCGCTGAAAAATCATGGCTGTCTCCTTGTGAAGCGCGCGGCGCTCAGTGGCAGGGCTTGACGGTTACGTGGCGCACGTCGTGCGCGGCGTTGTGGGCCAGCGGGCTTTCGGCGAAAGCCACGCCGTAGAGGACGACCAGGCCCAGTGCCGCGGCACCAAGCAACGGGCGCAGCACGGCCAGGCCGGGGTTCAGGGTTTGGGGAAGGCTGGGGGCCAGCGCGGTGTGATCAGTCATGGCATCTCCTTGGGGTTGGTGAATAAAGGTGGGTGAAAAGAAACTTAATGAATCCGGCACGTCATGTCGAGCCCAGGCCGACGGGAGGCAATCTTGCAAGGATACCGCCGCGCAGGCGTTCGGGCCGCTCGTTGCGCGCCAGGTTGCCGTCGGCGCTGTGCTTGTGCAGCTGCGCGCAGGCAAGCACCTGGGCCGCGGTTTCGGCGTCGGGGGTCAGGTCGCCGAAGTAATAGCTGAATTTGCCCTGTGCCTGCAGCGTCACGGTGCAGGCACGGGAACAGCCGCTCATGCAGGCCTGGCCGCGCAGTTGCAGGCCTTTGTGTTCCCCGGTGTCGAGCTCGCACACCAGCAGCGCATCCTGCACGGCTTCGAACAGCGCCAGGCCGTGGGCAGGCAGCTCGCGCGATACGCCCGGCGGGCGGCAGGTGGTGCAGACAATGATTTCGGTATCGGACATTGCTAGGTTGTTGGCTAAGTAATTGGAACTTATGCGGCGGGTAGCGCCCGGCGGTGCTCCGCACCCCAGCGCGCAGCCCAGGCGGCGCAACGGCCCAGGGGTTTGTGCATGTCGTCAAAGTCGACGATCACCAGGTGTTCTGCGGCCGTCGGGGGTTGCGGCTGCTCCAGCGTGCGGCCGTCTGTCAGCAGCCAGAGCCAGCACTCGATGGGGCCGTTTGGCGCACCACGACGCAAGGTGCGCTGCAGCAGGCGATCGGCTTGCGCCAGGGCCTCGGCCAGCGGCGTGCCGCCTCCCCCACCCAAGGGGCGCAGGCGTTGGCTGCCGGCGGCGCGCGCGGGGCCGGGCGGCAGCAGCAGCTCCACGCCCTGCCCGCCAAAGCGCAGCAGCGCCACGTCGTCACCGAGGCGCGCGGCCTGCTCGATCATGAACGCGGCATGGCCCTTGGCCAGGGCCAGGCGGCCGCCGCGGCGCATGGAGCCCGAGGTGTCGAGCAGGATGCAGTGCAGCCGGTTGTTGCGCGGCGCCACGGGTTGGCGGCGCAGGTGTTCGCGCCGCAAGGGCTCAGGCCCCTTGGCCAGCAGCGTGGGCAGCCAGGCAATGGCGGCGCCTTGCCGCGCCACGCCATGCAGGTGCGCGGCAGTGGCTGGTGAAGGAACGCGAGGGGGTGAAGGCCATCGCCGGCTGCCGGGCCCCTTGCGCGGGCGGCTGCCGGGACGGCCTAGGCTTTTTTTGGCGGCCACCCTGCCCTGGCGCGGACACGTGTGCTGCCTTCGGGCTGGGCCGCCAGCGCGCCCCAGTCACCCTCAGGGGTGGATGCCTGGGAGGCCTGGTCCTGCAGGCGTTCGGGCCTGGACCCGGTCGCGGGTGATGACGATGGTGACAGCGATGGATTCGATGAAGGGCCGCTTGAGCCAGCCCCTGCCGGCGGCGTCACCGCACTGCCTTCAGGCCGGCGATGAGCCAGCGCAAGTTCGGCCACCGCATCCACATCCTCCACGGTGACGGCATTGCGGCCTTCGAGCGCCGCCAGCGCGCGCGCGGCGCGCAGCATGACCAGGTCAGCGCGCATGCCGTCGACACCGGCGGCGATCGCGCGGGCCGCCGCATGCTGCAGGACTTCGTCAGGCCAGACCAGCCGCGGCAGCGCGGCACGGGCGGCGACCAGCGCCGCGCCGAGCGCGCGTTGCTGCTCTTCATGCTGCGCGCCCATGGCCGCCGGATCTTCATCAAAACCCAGGCGCGCGCGCAGGATGGCGGTGCGCTGCTCCGCATCCGCCGGGTTGTTCAATGCGAGCGAAAGGCCGAAGCGGTCCAGCAGTTGCGGCCGCAGCTCGCCCTCTTCGGGGTTCATGGTGCCCACCAGCACAAAACGCGCGGCGTGCTGGCGCGAAATGCCATCACGCTCCACCGTGTTGACGCCGCTGGAGGCCACGTCCAGCAAGGCATCGACCAGCGCATCGGGCAGCAGGTTGACCTCGTCCACATACAGCACGCCCTTGTGGGCACGCGCCACCAGGCCGGGCGCCAGCCGCACCTGGCCGTCGCGCAGCGCGTCTTCCACATTGAGCGTGCCCACCAGTTGCTCCAGGCTGGCGGCCAGCGGCAAGGTGACAAAGGGCGCGCCAGGCAAAAGCGCGGCCAGCGCGCGCGCCGCGGTGGACTTGGCCGTGCCGCGCGGGCCGCTGATCAGCACGCCGCCAATGCCCGGGTCTATGGCCGCCAGCTGCAGCGCACGCTGCAGCTGCGGCTGGCCGACCAGCGCTGTGAAGGGAAAGGCCGCACGCGTGGCAGGCTCCAGGGAAATGTCGAGTTCAGGAATGCTCATGAGAGTGCTCATACCAAGGGTCCTTCTCCGTGTTCTTCAAGCCGGCGTTCCAGCGCCAGCAAATGGTCTTCAATGCGTTCGCGGTGTTCACCCGGCGCCTCCCACAGGCCGCGCTGCATGGCTTCCAGCAGGCGCTCGCCGATGCTGCGCAGGGCCCCAGGGTTGTGCCGCTGCAAAAATGCGCGGTTGGTGTCGTCGTGCAGATAGGCCTCAGCCACCAGCGCGTACTGGTGGTCGCCCACCACGCCGGTGGTGGCGTCAAACGCGAACAGGTAATCCACCGTGGCCGCCATCTCGAATGCGCCTTTGTAGCCGTGGCGGCGCACGCCCTCCAGCCACTTGGGATTGACAGCGCGTGAACGCAGCACGCGCGCCACTTCCTCGCCCAACACGCGTATGCGTGGCTCGCCGGGCACGCTGAAGTCGCCGTGGTACAGCGCGGCCGGCGTGCCCGCCAGGTGCTCTACCGCCACCGCCATGCCGCCCTGGAACTGGTAGTAGTCGTCCGAATCGAGCACATCGTGCTCGCGGTTGTCCTGGTTGTGCAGCACGGCATCCAGGCCGGCCAGGCGCTGCTCAAAGCTCCCGCGCGCGGCCACGCCGTGCCCGCCCTGCCCGTAGGCAAAAGCGCCGGCGCGCAAATAGGCCTGGGCCAGGTCGGCGCCGTCGGTCCAGCGGCCGCTGGCCATCACCTCTTGCAGCCCGGCGCCGTAGCCGCCGGGGCGCGGGCCGAACACGCGCCAGCTGGCTTCACGCTGGGCCGCCTCCGCGCTCAAGCCCCTGGCCTGTGCCTCGGCGGCCTCGCGTCGCACGCGGGCGCGTATGGGGTTCACCTCGTCGGGTTCGTCCTCTTCGCTGATCGAAGCCACGGCACGTACCGCGGTATCAAACAGGTCGATCACATTGGGAAAGGCGTCGCGGAAAAAGCCCGAGACGCGCAGGGTTACGTCCACGCGCGGCCGGTGTTTCATGGCCATGGGAAGCACCTCGATGTCCGCCACGCGGCTGCTGCCGTCAGCCCATTTGGGCCGCACGCCCAGCAGCGCAAAGGCCTGGGCAATGTCTTCACCACCGGTGCGCATGGTGCTGGTGCCCCAGACCGACAGGCCCACCTGCCCCGGCATGCAGCCGTGGTCCTGCAGGTGGCGCTCGATGACGCGCTCGGCCGCCGCCGCGCCCATCGCGTACGCCGTTTGCGTGGGCACGGCACGTGTGTCCACCGAATAAAAATTGCGGCCCGTAGGCAAGACGTCAGGCCGGCCGCGCGATGGGGCACCGCTAGGGCCGGCGGGTACAAAACGGCCCGACAGCCCGCGCAGGCACTGCAGGATTTCCTGCGGGCCGCAGGCGTCCAGGCGCGGGCGCAGCACGTTGCCCATGCGTTGAAGCACAGGCGCGGTGTGCGGCCAGAGATCTTCGAACTGAAGCCCCTCCCCTTCGGACTGAGCCCAACCCCGTTCGGGCTGAGCCTGCTCCTCCCGTTCGCCCTGGGCCTGTCGAAGGGCTGCTGGTGCGAGGGCTTCGACAAGCTCAGGGCGAACGGAAGAGATCACACAGTCCTGCACCAACTGCCGGGCCAGCAACTCCAGCCGCTCGCGCGTGTGGCCGGCATGGCGCCAGGCTTCGTTGCTCAGTTGCTGCAACACCGCGGGGCGCGGGCCGTTCCAGGGCGCGGCCCACTCGGGGCTCAGCGCGTTGAAGCCTTCGACGCCGTCCAGCCGCAGGTCTTGCGTCAGTGCCACCAGCAGGCTGCGCTGGCCGGCGGCCGCTCCACCGGGAAAGCGTGCCAGGGCCACCAGCGTATCGACCTCCTGGCGCCCCCGCGGCGATGTGCCCAGGATGTGCAGGCCGTCGCGGATCTGGGATTCCTTGATCTCGCAGAGGTAGGCGTCCAGCCGCTGCAGCAGCGCCTCGCGCCCCGCGTCATCCGCGGGTTTGGCAAAGCCCAGCTCGGCGTGCAGGCCCTCGCTGAGCACGCAATCGAGGATGTCCTCACGCAGGCGGCGGGCGCGCCGCGGGTCCAGCGACAGGGCCTCGTAGTATTCGTCCATCTGCCGCTCAAGCTTTTGCAGCGGGCCATAGGTCTCGGCGCGCGTCAGGGCCGGCATCAGGTGGTCGATGATGACGGCCTGGGTGCGGCGTTTGGCCTGGCTGCCTTCGCCGGGGTCGTTGACGATGAAGGGGTAGAGGTGCGGCAAGGGGCCGAGGATGGCATCGGGCCAGCAGGCCGCGCCCAGCGCCACGCTTTTGCCGGGCAGCCACTCGAGGTTGCCGTGCTTGCCGACGTGCACCACCGCATCCACCGCGAACTGACGGCGCAGCCAGAAGTAAAAGGCCAGGTAGTGGTGCGTGGGCACCAGGTCGGCGTCGTGATAGGTGGCCACCAGGTCCAGGTCGCGCCCGCGCGCCGGCTGTATTCCAACAAACACATTGCCATAACGATGGCCCGACACCATAAAACGGCCGCCGCGCACCATCGGGTCCTGTTCGGGCGGACCCCACAGTGCGTTGACGGCCTCGCGGCTTGCCGCATCCAGGCGATTGAAATCTTCGGCGTAATCGGCCAGCGAGAGGCTCTGACCCGCGGGCCGGGCGTCGTTAGCGTCGAGGTTGTTGGTAACGCCGGCCACCAGCGCGGCGATCAAGGCATCGCCGCCCTCCGGCAATGCGCCCGTCGCGTAGCCCGCACCCTGCATGGCGCTCAGCAAGGCCACGGTGGAGGCCGGCGTATCCAGACCCACGCCATTGGCCAGGCGGGCATCGTCGTTGGGATAGTTAGCCAGGATGAGCGCGATGCGCTTGGCCCCATTGGGCTTGCGCTGCAGCGCGCACCAGCGGCGCGCCAGTTCGGCCACAAAAGCCATGCGTTCGGGCTCGGGCTGGTAGCGCACCACATCCACCTCGGTGCGCTCATCACGCCAGGCCAGTCCCTTGAAGCTGATGGCGCGCGTGCCTATGCGGCCGTCCACCTCGGGCAGCACCACCTGCATCGCCAGGTCGCGCGGCGCCAGGCCATGGGGGTCGGCTTGCCATTGCTCCTGCGAACAGCCGGCGGTGATGAGTTGCAGCACCGGGGCGTCGCCGGCCAATGGCGGCATTTGCGCGCCCTCCGGGCTGTCCACATCACCACCATCGAGTGCGGTAACCGCAAAACTGGTGGCATTGAGCACCACACCCACCTGGTGCTCGGCGGCCAGGGACTGCAGCAGCGCCAGGCTGGCCGGGTTCTTCAGCGAGTCCACCGCCACGGCGACGGTATTGAGGCCCTCGGCACTGAGCGCGGCCAACATGGCATCAAATACCGCCGTGTTGCCGGCTTGTAGATGCGCGCGGTAAAACACCAGCAAGGCGACGGGTGCGCCCTCCCTCCAAGGTGCATCCATGCCCTGCGGCTGGTAGACCATGGCCGGCGGCAGCGCTACGGGCGGCGCGGGGCGCGCGCCCAGACCGAAGGCGGCATGGCCTATCAATTCAAAAAAAATACGGGCGTTGTCGCGACCGCCTTCACGCAGGCAGCGCCAGAGCTGGCGGCAATCTTCGTGCGGTGCGGTGCTGCGCAGCAGCAGTTGCAGGTCCTCGCTGGCATCGCCCGAGAACAAGGCCAGCCACTGGCCTTGCGCGCGGGCCAGTTCGCGCACCTGCTCGACCACATAGGCCCAGTCGCTGGCGGCCCCCAGGTGGTCAATGACCACCACACGCGCATGCCGCAGCACATCGTCAACATACATGTCGGCCGAGGCGGGCTGGCGCAGCCACATCAGGTTGGCCAGGCGCACCGTGGGGAAACCATCGCCCAGCTGCCCGGCCGCATCGGCCAGCAGGGACAGGGTGGTATCGGCCGCGCTGAGCACCACGATGTCGCCCGGCGTCTGCTCCACGCGCACCACCCCCTGGCCGCCGTCTTCAACGTGGCCTCCGGGTCGGGTGGAAAGCAGATGCATTTTTTTACTTCAAAAGGAATTGGGTTTATGCAGCGCTTGAACAGCCCAACTCTCACCCGGCGAAGGCCGGGGGTGCGCTCTGCGCAGCGGCATAAAGGAGGAGCCCGAAGGGCGGGGGACAGCCGCGGAGCAGAGTGCCCCATCGGCCTGCCCCCACCCCAAACGTATAGCGACAGCGTGCATTTGGATTCAGGCCGTGGTTTTGCCCAAGGCAGCCTGCAGTTCAGTTTGCAAGACGGCCGCATTCAATTCGGAGCCGATCAGCACCAGGCGCGATTGCCGCGCCTCACCGCCGCGCCAAGGGCGGTCAAAGTAACTGTCAAAGCGCGTCCCCACACCCTGCACCACCAGGCGCATGGCGGCACCGGGCAAGGCCACAAAGCCCTTGGCACGGTAAATCTCATGGCGCTCCACCACGCCGCGCAATGCGGCCAGTAACGCGTCGCGGCCGGGCACGTCCAGCGCCACCTGCACCGAGTCGAAGGCATCGTGGTCGTGGTCTTCCTCCTCGTCGTGGTGGGTCTTGCGCTGGTCGATCGCGTCTTCGACCGCGCGCTCCAGGCCCAGCAGCACGTCGATGTCGATACGGCCGTGCTGCGCCTGCACCAGCTTGACACCGGGCGCGGTCTCGGCGCGGACGGCACTTTCCACATCGGCGAGTTGCGCGGCCGTCAGGCCATCGGTCTTGTGCACCACCACCAGGTCGGCCGTGGCCAGCTGGTCTTCAAACAATTCGTGCAGCGGCGAATCATGGTCCAGGTTGTCGTCGGCGCGGCGCTGGGCATCCACGGCGACCGGGTCGTCGGCGAAGTCGCCGGCGGCGACGGCGGGCGCGTCCACCACCGTGACCACCGCGTCCACGGTGAAGGTGTTGCGCAGCGCCGGCCACTGGAAGGCCTGCACCAGCGGCTTGGGCAGGGCCAGGCCCGAGGTCTCAATGATGAGGTGGTCGATCTGGTCGCGGCGCGCGGCCAACTGCTCCATCACCGGCGCGAACTCTTCCTGCACGGTGCAGCACAGGCAGCCGTTGGCCAATTCATAGAGCTGCCCGTTCTCTTCGCCGTTTTCGTCGCAGCCGATGCCGCAGCCGCGCAGCAGCTCGCCGTCGATGCCGAGCTCGCCGAACTCGTTGACGATGACCGCGATGCGGCGGCCCTGCGCATTGGCCAGCAGGTGCCGCAGCAGCGTGGTCTTGCCGCTGCCCAGGAAGCCAGTGACGATGGTGGCGGGGATTTTTCGGGTTTGCATGGTGTGTCTCTCGAATAAAAAACTAACGGGGTGGCAGCGCGCTGAGGCAGTCCACCAGCATGTGCGCGGCCTCGCCCAGGCGCGGACCGGGGCGCGAGAGCAAGTCCATACGGTCGGTGTCCAGCAGGCACAGCTGGCGCTGGCGCACGGCGGGCAGCACGCTCCAGCCCGGGCGGTCCGCCAGGTTGGCCAGCGTGGCGCGCGGGCCGATGATGATGTCGGGCGGGCGGCGCAGCAGCAGCTCGGGATTGATGCGCGGGAAGAGGCCCAGCTCGCCACCCACCACATTGACCAGGCCCAGCCTGGCGACGGTTTCGCCGATAAAACTCTTGTCACTGGCGGCGGAGTTGGCTCCTACCTCGACATACACGGTGCGTCCGCGCAGCGCGACGGGCATACGGGCGGCAGCGGCGTCCAGCTCGCTGTCCAGGCGCGCCGCCAGCTCGGTGGCACGTGCCGGCTCACCCAGGGCCTCACCCAGCTTCGCGAGCATGCGTTTGAGGTCGGCATGGGTGCGTGCGTCCAGCGTCATCACCGGTACGCCCAGGGCCTGCAAACGCTCACCCGCACGGCTGCGCGGGCCCAGCAGGACCAGGCTGGGCCGCAGGGTCACGATGCGCTCGATCTGCGCGTCTTCCAGCCCGCCCACTTTGGGCAAAGCCTGGACCGCACCGGGCCAGGTGGAGTGACGGTCCGTTCCCACCAACTGGCCGCAGTGGCCCAGCGCGCACACGGCTTCGGTCAGCGAAGGCGCGAGGGTGACGATGCGCGGAGCGGGCTGCTGGGCCTGGACCAGGCCGGACAGTCCACCCAGCGCGGCAAACAGCAGCACAAGGTACCAGCGGGAAATGAAGGAGAGCAGCGACAAGGCCTTAATCCTCGATGCCTCGTTGCGCTGGGACGCCGGCTTTGAAATGGTGTTTGACCAAGGTCATTTCCGTAACCGTATCAGCCAGGTCCATCAGCTCGGCCGGTGCGCTGCGGCCGGTCAGCACCACATGCACATGGGGCGGGCGCTCGCGCAGGCAGGTGAGCACGGTCTCCAGCGGAATCCAGCCGTAGCGCAGCGGGTACATGATTTCGTCGAGCACCACCATGAAGTGCTCGCCGGCGCGTATGGTGGCTTCGGCCTTGGCCCAGCCCTCGAGCGCCAGCTGGGCCGAATGCTCCAGGTCGCGGCTCTTCCAGCTGAAGCCGTCGCCCAGGCCCTCAATCGGCACGCCCAGCTGCTCAAACAGCCGATGCTCGCCGAAGCGGGCGGTGGGCACCTTCATGAACTGGTAGACCTTGACAGCCTTGCCGCGGCCGTGGGCGCGCAGGGCCAGGCCGAAGGCAGCCGTGCTCTTGCCCTTGCCGTGGCCGGTGTTGACCAGGATCAGGCCGCGGCGCTCGCCGGTCGGCCTTTCGTAGGGTGTGGCTGAAGGTGGGGTTTCAATTTGCATGGGAGTCCTCTTGGGAGCTTGGGTGACTTTGGGCAAGGCGATCCACTGCCCTTGCACGGGGTGGACGGCCAGGCGCCCATCGAACACATCTTCCACCGCGCGGTGCGTGGCGGGGTCGGAGCAGGCGCCCTGGTGGGTCACGCGGCCCGCGGCCATCACCACCAGGGTGTCGGCCTGCAGCGCCATGGTGATCTCGTGCAGCACGCTGACCACGGTTTTTCCTTCCGCCACCAGCGCGCGCACCACGTCCAGCCAGTCGGCCTGGTGGGGTGGGTCCAGGTTGGCCAGGGGTTCGTCCATCAGCAGCACCTGGGCCTGCACCGCCAAGGCGCGTGCCAGCAGCACGCGCTGGCGCTCGCCGCCCGAGAGCTGGCCCAGGGCGCGCTCGCGCCATTCCCAGGCGCGGGTGGCGCGCAGGGCCCGCTCGACGGCGGCGCGGTCGGCCGCGCTGGGCGGCGCCAGCCAGGCCTGGTGCGGCAGGCGGCCCAGCATGGCCACGTCCCACACGGTCAAATCGTCGGCCGAGGTTTCATTCTGGCCCAGCCAGGCCAGTTGGCGGGCACGCTCGCGATGCGGCAGGCTTGGCATGGGCTGGCCCAGCAGTGAGACGGAGCCGCTGTGCGGCAGCACGCCGGCCAGGGCCTTGAGCAAGGTGGACTTGCCCGCGCCGTTGGGGCCGACGATGCTGGTCCAGCGGCCGGCGGCGATATCCAGGCTGATGCCGTGCAGCACGGGCTGCCTCTGCGCGCCATGCCCCAGGCTGGCCTCTATGGATTGCGCGCGGAGGGCGGGCAAGGTGGTCACATCGCTCATGCCGAGCGTCCTCCGGCCAGGTTGCTACGGTGCATCAGCCACAGCAGGTAGCCGCCGCCCAGCACCGCGGTGAGCATGCCCACGGGCAGCTCCTGCGGCGCCATGAGCCCGCGCGCCAGCGTGTCGGCGGCCATCAGCAGCACGCCGCCCATCAGGCTGGAAAGCAGCATCAGGTGGGCGTGCGTGGTCTTGACCACCGAGCGCACCAGGTGCGGCGCCGCCAGGCCCACAAAAGCGATCAGCCCGGTCTGCGCCACAGCGGTGCCCGTGGCCAGCGCCAGCACCGCCACCAGCGCCGCGCGCATGGGCGCCACCGGCAGGCCCAGGCTGACGGCGGTGGCGTCACCCAGGCTCAGGCCGTCGAGCACGCGCGCCAGCAGCCAGGCCGCCAGCACGCAAACGCCCCACACACTGGCCATGAGCACGCAGGAAGTCCAGCCGACAAAAGCGGTCGAGCCCAGCATGAAGGCCTGCATGGCCTGCAGGGATTCGGGCGAGAACAGCAGCACCAGGTGCGTCATGGCGCCCAGCACCACGCCCACCACCACACCGGCCAGCAGCAGGCGCAAGGTATGTCCCACGCCGCGCGAGAGCACCAGCGTGAGCATCACCGCGAACACAGCGCCCAGAAAGGCCGCGCCGGTCAGGCCCAAGCGCACCCACAAGCTGCTGGAAAACACGCTGACGGCCACACCGCCGTTCATCATGCTGCCGCCCAACATGCCGGCGCCGCCGCCCAATGCGGCCAGCGCCAGCGCCACGCCCAGCGAGGCGCCCGAAGCGCTGCCCAACAAATAAGGATCGGCCAGGGGGTTGCGAAACAGGCCCTGCGCCACCGCACCCGCCAAGCCCAGCAAGGCGCCGGCAGCCCAGGCGCCCAAGGTGCGCGGCAGGCGGATCTGCCACACGATTTGCTGCGCCATCGCGGTTTGCGGCGGGTCCTGCGCAGGGTTGAGCAGCGGCCCGATCAGGTTCTCGAGCCCGGCGCTGCCCACGCAGATGCCCAGCGCGACCAAGGCCAGCGCCCCCAGCACGCCGGCCCAGACCAGCCACCATACGCGGGCCTGCATCATGGTTTGGCTCCAGGAGCTTTTTCTATGAGACAGCGGGCCATCAGTCGCGCGCCCTCGGCCATGCGCGGACCGGGGCGCACCAGCACATTGGCCTCTTCGGTCGGGAAAATGCAGAGCCGTTGCTCGCGCAGCGCGCGAATGCCCTGCCAGCCAGGCCGGGCCTGCAGGCCGTCGGCGCTGCGCTGGCCGATCATGATCAGATCGGGATTGGCGCGGACGATGTATTCAGGATTGAGCTTGGGGAAAGGCCCGAGCTTGGCCGGCACGATGTTTTTGACGCCCAGGCGCGTGAGGGTTTCGCCGATAAAGGACGACTCCCCCGCCGCATACGGCCCCTGGTTGACCTCAAAGTAGACCCGCGTGCCGCGCACGCCGGGCGGCAGCGACTGGGCCGCGGCCGAAACGCCGGCATCGATCGCGCGCCAGATACGCGCGGCGTCGGGCACCTCGAGCAACTGGCCCAGCTTGAGCATCACGCGCTGCACGTCGGCATGGTTTCTGGGCTCCAGCGCCACGACTTTCAGGCCCAGGGCCTGCAGGCGCTCGCCCGCGCGCGAGGAGGTGGCCATCAGCACCACGTCGGGCTTAAGCGCCACGATCATCTCGATGTTGGGGTCCAGGCCGCCGCCGACCTGCGGCAGCTTTTGCACGCTGGCGGGGAAGTTGGAATAGCGGTCCACCCCGACCAGTTGCTGGCAGCGACCCAGCTCGCAGACGGTCTCGGTCAGCGAAGGCAGCAGGCTGACGATGCGCTGCGGCGCGCGGGCCAGCGTGACGGCCACGCCGCGGTCGTCGGTCACTTGCAGCGCATGAACCGCGCCGGAAAACATGAACGCCCACACAAGCGCCGCCAGAAAGCGGGGTGCCTGTGCGTTTTGCGCAGGTAAAGGAGGAGCCCGCAACGCGGGCGGGGGACACGGAGCAAAACGCACAGGCACCCCGCTTTCCCGCCAATGCCATAGCTCGCGAAGCAGTCTGATGCACAGCCCGGTCATGCGAAGTCTTTCAAAGTCAGCGGCAGGCCCGCAGCCATCAGGGTCACACGCTGGCAGGCGCCGGCCACCTGCTGGTTGAGCAAGCCCAGCGCATCGACAAAGGCGCGGGTTTCGCGGCCCAGCGGAATCACGCCCAGGCCGATCTCGTTGCCGACCAGCACCACAGGGCCGGGCGCGGAGGTGATGGCGGCCACCAGAGAAGCCTGCTCGCGCGCGGCCTCCGCGTCCGTGCGTTCAAGGCCGGGCGCGGGCATCAGCAGGTTGGTCAGCCACAAGGTCAGGCAGTCAACCACCACCAGCGTATCGGGCGCGCTGTGCTGCGCAATCGCCTGAGCCAATTGAAGCGGCTCTTCCACCGTGCGCATACCGGGCACACGCTCGGCGCGGTCCTGCTGGTGGCGCTTGATGCGCTCGCGCATTTCCTCATCCCAGGGCCTGGCGGTGGCGATAAACACCGCGTGATAGTCAGGCGATTGTGCGAGCCAATGCTGGGCCAGCAACTCGGCACGGCGCGACTTGCCGCTTTTCTGGCCGCCCAGGATTAGCTCGCTTTTGGCAATCGTCATCGTGCTCATGGCGTGAAATCTCCCGCCTGCTCCGCATCCATCCACTGCAGGATGATCCGGTGCATTGTCTGCACCCCGTCAGTCAGCGCGGCCGGGCCGGGCTGCAGGATGTCGGGCGACTTGATTTCAAACAGCTGCCGGTGGCGCACGGCATTCACGGCGCCCCAACCCTCGCGCGCCGTCACATTTTCGGGCCGGAATTTCTTGCCGCACCAGGAGCCCAGAATGATGTCGGGATTGCGGCGCACGATGTCGGCGCCATCGGCGATGATGCGGTTCTTGCCTAGAGGCTCGGCCGCGAGCTCGGGGAAGCAGTCGTCACCGCCGGCAATACCGACCAGCTCCGACACCCAGCGGATCGCGCTGATGTGCGGGTTGTCCCATTCCTCAAAAAACACCTTGGGGCGGCGTGCACCCGCGGCCACCCTGTCCGCCACCGCCGCCTGCATGGCGCGCAAGCCGGCCTGCATCTGCGCGATGAGCCGGGCGCCCTGTTCCGCCTCGCCCACCATGGCCGCGAGCTGGAACAGCATGGAGAAAATTTCCGCCACGCTGCGCTGGTTGAAGATGGTGACCTGCACGCCGCGCCTGACCAGGTCGGCCGCGATATCGGCCTGCAGGTCGGAAAAACCCAGCACGCAATCGGGCTGCAATTCCATGATCTTGTCGAGCTTGGCGCTCAGGAAGGCGCTGACGCGCGGCTTCTCGTCGCGCGCGCGCCTGGGCCGCACTGTGTAGCCCGAGATGCCCACGATGCGCCGCTCCTGGCCCAGCAGGTAGAGCCACTCGGTGGTCTCCTCGGTCAGGCAGACGATGCGTTGCGGACCGGGGTTGAAGTGCAGCAGGTCGGCGCTCATGCGGGCACTCCGGCAGGCGCTGTGAACAGCTCCGCCACGGCCTCGGGGCAGGAGGGAAACCAGGCGTGGAAATAACTGGCGCGCACCGCACCATGCTGCCACACGGCCTCGCCCGCGTCGGGCGCGGGAGCGGTGCCGGGCCGCGAGGTGCGGCCCACGGGCTGCAAGGGCGTGGCTGTGGTCGAGTAATGGAAAGTGTGGCCGCGCAAGGTGCCGCTGGCCAGCGCCAACTGCTGGGGGCCCAGGCCGGCCAGCAGCTTTTGCATGCTCACCTCGCCGCGCAGCACACCCCATTGCGCATGGCGCTGGCCGTCCAGCGTGACCAGGGTGTCAAACAGCGCCATCATGCCGCCGCACTCGGCCCATACGGGCTTGCCCGCGGCGACGTGCGCGCCCAGGCTATCGCGCATCGCGGTGTTGGCGGCAATCGCCTCGGCATGCAGTTCGGGATAGCCACCGGGAATCCACAGTGCGTCGCAGGCGGGCAGCGCCGCGTCGGCCAGCGGCGAGAAAAACACCAGCTCGGCGCCCAGCGCGCGCAGGGTGTCGAGATTGGCGGCATAGATAAAACAGAAGGCGGCGTCGCGCGCAATGGCAATCGTCTTGCCCTGCAGTGCCGGCGCTATGGGCGCGCAGGCTTCAGGGGCCGCGAAGTCCACCGCCCAGCGCTGCAAGTCCTCCAGTGCCATCTGGCCCAGCGGCGTGGCGGCCAGCGCGTCGGCCGCGGCGTCCAGGCGTTCCATGGCGTCCGCCACTTCCGCGGCCACGGTCAGGCCCAGGTGGCGCTTGGGCAGGCTCATGGCGGCATTGCGCAGCACGGCACCCAGCCACTGCTCCGGCGCCACGCTGGCCTGCAGCATCCCGGCATGGCGCGCGTTGGCCACGCGGTTGGCCAGCACCCCGGCCCAGGGCATGTGCGGGCGATAGTGCTGCAGGCCAAAGGCCAGCGCGCCGAAGGTCGCCACCATGCCCGAGGCATCCACCACCGCCAGCACCGGCAGGCCAAAGCGCTGTGCCAGGTCCGCCGCGCTGGGCTCGCCGTCAAACAGGCCCATCACGCCTTCCACAACGATCAGGTCCACCTCCCGCGCGGCCTCATGCAGGCGCGCGCGGCAGTCGGCCTCGCCGGTCATCCACAGGTCCATCTGGTACACCGGCGCGCCGCTGGCCAGGGTGTGCCAGCACGGGTCCAGGAAATCCGGTCCGCACTTGAAGACCCGCACGCGCCGGCCCTGCCGTGCGTGCAGGCGCGCCAGCGCGCAGGCCACTGTCGTCTTGCCCTGGCCGGAGGCCGGGGCGGCGATGAGGATGGCGGGGCAGCGGACGGCTTGTTGCATGATGGCTATGGGTGAATTACTGAGGTGCCCAGGTCACACCGACGTACAGCGTACGCCGGGCGCTGGCGTAGGTGCTGGCGGTCTGGTAGACCTTGTCGGTCAGATTTTCCAGCTTGGCCGCCAGCTTCCAGTCACGCGACAGCGCCGTCGTGGCGCTCAGGTTGACGACCGAATAGCCGGGCAGCACGACGTTGCTGGCGTCGCTGTCGAGAGCGTGCGAGGCCATCACCAGGTCAGCCGCAACCTGCCAGCCGCCCATCGGCATCTCGGCGCCCAGCGTGCCATATTGGCGCGAGCGGCGCTGCAGGGTGCGGTTGGTCGTCAGGTTCTTGGGGTTCTGCAAATCGAGCGAGCCGTGGATGCGCACATTGCCCACGGTCTCGGCCGCCGTGAGCGTGAGCCCGGTGTACTCGGCCTGCGCCGTGTTCGCATAGCAGCCCCGGTTGGCAAGCACCGTCGGCGGGCCGCCGTTGATGCAGGGGCCGTTACCCGTCACAAAGCTCAGCAGGTTGCTCACGCGGTTGCGATAGACCGTGACGCCGTACTGCGCCGTGCCCTGGCTGTATTTGAGCGCGGCTTCCACACTGCGGCCGGATTCGGGCCTGAGCGCCGAGGTGCCGTAGATGCTGAAGCGCTGGTACAGCGTGGGGACGCGGAAAGACGTACCGGCGGAAGCCGACACCTTCCACTGCGGCGTGAGCGCGAAGGCGTAGGCCGCGGAGCCGGTGGTCTTGCCGCCGAATTCGCTGTCCCTGTCGTGGCGGGCATTGAGCTGCACGGTGTGCGCGCCGCCGACCCAGCCGTAGCCCAGGCTCACGCCGTCCAGCGAGCGGTCCTTGTTGAGCACACTCGCCCCTCCCGGTATGACGGTAGAGCCGACCAGGCGAAACACATCGCGGCGGCTTTCCAGCGCGGCGCTCAGCAGGTGGGCGCCGATGCGGTATTCGTTCTGGAACAGCAGGGTGCTGATGGTGCTTTTGTCGTAGGAGATTTGCGGCGTCGAGCCGTTCAGGCCCTCCTCGCCGGAATCGGTGCCTTGCGTGAGGGCCAGTTTGGTGCTGTAGCCGTCAGACCATTTGGCCTCCCACTGCAAGCCCAGGGTCTGCAAATCGGCGATGCGGCGGTAGTCGCGGGTGGCGCCGCCGTCGTACTGCGAGTCGGTGTGGCTCTGCATCACGTTGGCTTCGATGCGGTGGCCAGGGTTGACCTGCAAGCCCAGCTTGGCATTGGCGCCCTGGCTTTTGTAGCCGTCGGCATCAGGGTTCTGGCCCGCGATGGTGCGGGCGTTGAAGCCGTCGCTCTGCCCCTGGCTCAGGCCCAGCGCGTAGTCGAAAGCGCCGGCCGAACCGCTGGCGGCGAGCTCGACCCGGCTGGTGTTGTAGGAACCATAGCCCACCGAAACGGAAGGCGAGAAAGGGCCCTGCCCCCTCTTCGTGAAAATCTGGATCACGCCGGCCACAGCGTCGGAGCCATAGACGGCGCTGCTGGGGCCGCGCAGGACTTCGATGCGGTCGATCAGCGCGAGCGGGATGTTGCTCCAGGAGGCGCCGCCGGCCGTCGCCTGCGACTCCACCCGCACGCCGTCAATGAAGACAGGGGTGTGGCGGCTTTCCCCGCCGCGCACGAAAACACTGGTGTTGGCGCCCGTGCCGCCGTTGCGGGTGATCTGGATGCCGGGCACACGCACCAGGATGTCGGCCAGCCCGACCGGGCCGGCGCGCTCTATCGTTTCGCGGTCGATGATGGTGACGTCGGCGACGACGTCGCCGATCGGCTGGGCGCTGCGCGTGACGCTCACCACCATCTCTTTAAGCTGGGGCGCCGTCTGCGTGGTTTGGGAAAAAGCGGGAGGAGCGGCGAGGAAGGCCAGCGGGAATGCGGCGGCCAGCGCCATCGGGATCGCGGCAGGGCGTGCGCGGGAAACACAGGTTTTCATGGAATCAGACAGTCAGCAATAGCCCTCACCGGCTTCCCCGCCGGCGTATGAGCGTCACAAACACCCAGTCCAGGGACTGGACGTGCGCGTTCACCTTGTTGGCCGGTATCCGGGCTGACGGAGCCACCTCCATCGCCTTCCCAAACGCTTGTTCAAGGCGCTCAGTGGCTGATGATGAAAGCTGAATGCGCCCTGGCCGTGAGGCCGGAAAAGCGCATTCGTCCGTTTTACCGTTGCGGGGGCAGCGCAGGTTGAGGGTCTGGGCGCCGGCGTCCGGGTTTGACCCGGTGCCTGGCTTTGACGCTCTCCTGCTTCCCGTTGAACTGCGGCGTGTGAACCACACCGCGAGCACCAACAGGGCGGATTCTACGCGGCCCTTCCCCAGTTCAGGCCGCAAACCCTACAATCGGGCTTGCCATGGCGAACCAAACCCAAATTGAGCAGATCACCGAACGCGTCGAGCGGCTCTTGCTGCGCTACGAGGAATTGCAGCGCACCAACGAGCTGCTGGCCGAGCAGGTCGGCCTGCTGACCCAGGAGCGCGACTCCCTCAAGTCACGCCTGGGCGCGGCCCGCGCCCGTGTCGACGCCCTGCTCGAGCGCCTGCCCGAAAGCAGCGGCCATGGCCACAAAACCACCGCGGGAACCGAGTCATGAAGCAGCTCGAAGTACAGATCATGGGCCAAAGCTATCTGCTGGGCTGCCCCGAAAACGGCGATGCGCGCATGCTGGATGCGGTGAACCGCGTCGATATGGCCATGTGCCGCATCCGCGACGCCGGCAAGATCAAGGCGCGCGACCGCATCGCGGTGCTGGCGGCGCTGAACCTGGCTTTTGAACTGCCCGAGCGCACGCCGGCCGCGGCCCCAGCGCCCGCCGAGGCCCCCGCCTCTGGCGATGCCGAAAGCCCACAGCTCGCGGCCCTGCTGCAGCGCCTGGACACCGCCCTGGGCACGGACGGCCGCCTGCTTTGAAGCGGGGCGCGCGCCGGCGTCAACGCTTGTCCCCACACACCGCCGCAACTCTCTTCACGACGCCCCGCGCGAGGCCGCAAAGGCCTACAATGAAGACGTCTGCGATGCGCATTGGGCTTTATATTTCCTTGAACCAATGCTCTTTGAGCACGGGCTTGGTAAATTGTCCGGCAGGTGTGATCGTCTCGCGTCAGACGAACCCGAAACCCGACTGCCCTCGCCCACCTGAACCCCCGGTTCAGGATGACGGTCCGGTGGCACTCGCAGACACCTTATTTCCCCATCGCCTTGCGCCCTCCGCTTTCCCCTTCCTCCAACCCCAGGTGCCGCAGCGCTTCCCGCGAAGCGCGGCATGCGCACGCCCCACTTGCTGACGCCCCATGATGCTTGAACCCTTACTCATTGTTGAACTGGCCCTGCTGGGCGTGGGCACCGGTTTTCTCGCGGGGCTGCTGGGCATAGGCGGGGGCATGCTGATGGTGCCCTTTATCACCATCATCATGTCCCACCGCGGCGTGGCGCCGGACCTGGCCGTCAAGATGGCGATCGCCACCTCCATGGCCACCATCATCTTCACATCGATCTCCAGCGTGCGTGCGCACCACAAGCGCGGCGCGGTGCGCTGGGACATCGTCAAGCGGCTGGCGCCCGGCATCGTGATCGGCAGCATCATCGGCAGCCTGGGCGTGTTCGCATTGCTCAAGGGCTCCTACCTGGCCATCTTCTTCGGCCTGTTCGTGAGCTTCTCCGCCACGCAGATGTTCCTGGACAAAAAACCCAAGCCGACGCGGCAGATGCCGGGCACGGCGGGCCAGTTCGCGGCAGGCGGCTTCATCGGCTTTTTGTCGGGGTTAGTCGGCGCGGGCGGCGGCTTTATCAGCGTGCCTTTCATGACCTGGTGCAACGTCGCCATCCACAGCGCGGTGGCGACCTCGGCGGCGCTGGGCTTCCCCATCGCCGTGGCCAATGTGCTGGGCTATGTGATCAGCGGCCAGAGCGTGCAGAACCTGCCTGACGGATCCTTCGGGTATATCTGGCTGCCGGCGCTGCTGGTGATTGCCGTGTGCAGCTTTCTGACCGCGCCACTGGGCGCAAAGGCCGCGCACAACCTGCCCGTGGGCAAGCTCAAGCGGGTGTTTGCGAGCATTCTTTACCTGCTCGCGGCGTACATGCTTTACAAGGGGTTGAAAGGTTAGCCCCCACGCTTTTCACTTCGCCTTCGGCTACGTGTAATGCGCTGCCCCCCCCGAGGGGGCACTGCGCCTGCGGTCTGGCAAAGCCAGTCCCGCGGCCCCTGCTGGCACGGAAGGCCGAGGGCTGAACTTCCCCGGGCTTACTTCATTTCCCGGTGACCTTCTTGATGACGGGCTTGATGTCTTCACGCCGCGCCGGCAGCACAACCGCGTTTTCGCGCGGGGCGTTGAGCACGATGGAGGTGGAGGTCTCGGTGAGGAGGCAGAACTTGGTCACCACCGCGTCCAGGTGGGCGACGTCGATCACCGCGATTTCGAGCACCCAGCTGTCCTCGCCGGTGACGTTATAGGCATTGATGACCTCGGGCGTCTGCTCGATCAGCTTGACCACGCGGGCGTATTCAACCCGGCCCACGCGGGCAATGGCGCGTATGCCGTAGCCCAGGCGCGTCAGGTCGACCTCTGCCCGGTAGCCCTTGATCACGCCGCCCAGCTCGAGCTTGCGCACGCGTTCGGTCACGGCCGGCTGGCTCAGGTGGACGCGGCGGCCCAGCTCGGCCATGGTGATGCGCGCGTCGCGCTGCAACTCGCCGAGGATGCGGCTGTCGTAGTGGTCCAATTCGGTGGTTTCGGTCATAGTGGGTTTCAAGCTTTAAATTGAAAGGTCGATGGAAGTTTTGCCGTTAATTCTGCATGGCCGGAGCGCCTGCGGCAACCTAACATCCCGGCATGACCTCCGCCGCCATCCCCTCCCCCGCCGCCGGCAAAGCCCCGGCGCTGCTCATCCCCGCCCTGCTCGCCTGCTACCTGGTCTGGGGCTCGACCTACCTGGCCATCCGCTACGCGCTGATCAGCTTCCCGCCCTTCTTCCAGATGGGCACACGCTTCCTCGCGGCCGGCGTGCTGCTGATGGCCTGGGTGCTCGCGCGCGGGCACAAGCTGCCCAGCCGCCGCGAATGGGTAAACGCCGCCGTCATCGGCACCCTGATGCTGGGCGGCGGCATGGGGCTGACAGCCTCGGCCGAGATGCACATCGGCTCGGGCCTGATCGCCACCTTCATCGCCATCGTGCCCATGCTGGTGTCGGCCTGGGGCCTGCTGCTGGGCCAGCGGCCCAGCCGGCTGGAGTTCATCGGCATGGTGGTGGGGCTGGCGGGCGTACTGCTGCTGGTGCGCGGCGCGAGTTTCGGCGCGGCGCCCGTCGGCCTGGCCTGCATCGCGGGCGCCACGCTGCTGTGGTCGCTGGGCTCGGTGCTGTCGGCCACGCGGCTGCCGCTGGCCGGCGGCCCTGCCGGCTTCGCGAGCGAAATGTTGTGCGGCGGCGCGGTGTTGATGCTGATTTCTCTCGCACTGGGTGAGCATCGCGAGGCCGCCGCCAACTGGCCGGCGCAGCCCGAAGCGATGCTCGCGTGGCTCTATCTCGTGGTGTTCGGCTCGCTGATTGCCTTCAGCGCCTACCTGTATTTGCTGGCGAATGCCTCGCCCGCGGTGGCCACCAGTTATGCCCTCGTGAATCCCTTGATCGCGATTTTCCTGGGTGCGTTTTTCGCTGGAGAGCACGTCACAGAGGGAGAATGGGCCGCATGCGGCGTGATTCTCATGGGCGTTTTTCTGATTTTCAGAGGTAAATCTGCAACATCCAGGCGCAAATAAAGTCGTTTTCCTCTAGGAAACAGCGTTTTTCTCCAGTAGCATCCGCATTGCCACAAGGAAGTAGTTAGTCCGGGTGGTGATTTATCAACTTCTAGAAGGAAAATCAATCATGGCAACTGCGAAAAAAGCACCGGCTAAAAAAGCGCCTGCAAAAAAGGCTGCTCCGGCAAAGAAAGTAGCTGCGAAGAAAGCAGCTCCAGCGAAGAAGGCTCCTGCGAAAAAAGCAGCGCCCGCGAAAAAGGTAGCAGCGAAGAAAGCCGCTCCCGCCAAGAAGGTTGCGGCCAAAAAGCCAGCAGCGAAAAAGGCTCCCGCCAAGAAGCGCACGCCCAACGCAGCGTTCATGAAGGCGCTGACCCTGAGCCCCGCACTGGCAGCCGTCGTGGGCGACAAGCCCCTGCCACGCACCGAGATCGTCAGCAAGCTGTGGGTTTACATCAAATCCAAGGGCCTGCAGGACAAGGTCAACAAGCGCATGATCAACGCCGACGAAAAACTGCGCGCCGTTTTCGGCAAGGCGCAAGTGTCGATGTTCGAGATGGCTGGCCTGATCGGCAAGCACGTCAAGTAATCGGCTTTTGCCGTTACCCAAAGGCCGGTTTTTACCGGCCTTTTTTTATGCGCGCACTCGCCTGCGCCAAGGCGCCCTGCCTTTCCTCTGGCACGCATCCTGCATTACTTCTCTTGCCTTCCGGGCATGCTTTATTAGCGCCGCAAGCGTCAATGTAGGTGTGCTGATGCCATAGGGTTACTAGGTAGCCCGCCGGGGGCGGCAGCGCCGAAAAATGATGCTAACGTTGCTAAGATAAAAAATTCCCCGCGGCACTGCCCGGGGCTGACTGACCAGACAAGATTCCCATGTTCATGCCACTGCATTTGAAGACCGGGGCGGCGGAAATTTCCGCACGCTCCGCCTGTCGCCTACGCGACGGACATTTCCCGGCAAGCGTTGCGCGCTGCCTTAGCATCCCGCGTTTTAGTTTTTAGCATCACGCGACAATGCTGCGCTTTATCTTTACCAGACTCAGCCTGATCATTCCCACCTTTCTGGGAATGACGCTGCTGGCTTTCTTCCTGATCCGCATGGTGCCGGGAGACCCGATTGAAACCATGGCGGGCGAACGCGGCATCGACCCGGCACGCCACGCACAACTGCTCAAGGAATACGGCCTGGACCGCCCCGTGATGGTGCAGTACGGCATCTACATCGGCCGCGTGCTCAAGGGTGACCTCGGCAAATCCCTGATCACGCAAGAGCCCGTGCTGCGCGAGTTCCTCACACTGTTCCCCGCCACCATCGAACTGGCGCTGTGCGCCATCCTGTTCGCGCTGCTGATCGGCATACCGGCCGGCATCCTCGCGGCAGTGAAGCGAAACTCGATACTCGACCACGGCGTCATGGGCGTATCCCTCACGGGTTACTCCATGCCGATTTTCTGGTGGGGGCTGCTGCTGATCCTGCTGTTCTCGGTCCAGCTCGGCTGGACACCGGTCTCGGGCCGGCTGTCGGTGCAATACTTCATCGAGCCGACCACGGGCTTCCTGCTGATCGACTCACTGCTCTCTGACGACAAGGGCGCGTTCTGGTCGGCGGCTTCGCACCTGATATTGCCCATGATCGTGCTGGGCACCAACCCGCTGGCGGTGATCGCACGCATGACGCGTTCGGCCATGCTGGAAGTGCTGGGCGAGGACTACATCCGCACCGCGCGCGCCAAGGGGCTTTCCAACCTTCGCGTGGTAGCCCTGCATGCGCTGCGCAACGCGCTGATCCCGGTGGTCACCGTGATCGGCCTGCAGGTCGGCGTGCTGTTCACCGGCGCCATCCTCACCGAAACCATTTTTTCCTGGCCGGGTGTCGGCAAGTGGCTGATCGAAGCCATCAGCCGCCGCGACTACCCCGTGCTGCAGGGCGGCATCCTGCTGCTGGGCGCCATCGTCATGGCCGTCAACCTGCTGGTGGACATCACCTACGGCATCATTAACCCACGCATCAGGCACCAGCGATGAGCACGGCCACCTTGAAACCCGCTACCGCGCCCGCGCCGCCGCATCCGCTGCGCGAATTCTGGAACTACTTCAGCGCCAACAACGGCGCCGTGATCGGCCTGGCCGTGGTGATCGGCGTGCTGCTGGTCGCGCTGTTCGCACCCCTGCTGGCACCGCACGCGCCCAACATCACCAACAACGCGGTGTTCCTCAAGCCGCCAGCCTGGCAGGAGGGCGGCTCCTGGACTTACCCGCTGGGCACCGACGCCATAGGCCGCGACATCCTCTCGCGCCTGATGCACGGCGCCCGCCTGTCGCTGGTCATCGGCCTGGCCGTGGTGGCGCTGTCGGTGGTCGCCGGCACGGTGCTGGGCCTGCTGGCGGGCTTTTTCCGCGGCGTCTTTGAGATCGCGGTGATGCGCCTGATGGACATCATCCTGACCCTGCCCAGCCTGCTGCTGGCCATCGTGATCGTGGCCATCCTCGGCCCCGGGCTGATGAACGCCATGCTGGCGGTGGCCATCGTGGTGCTGCCGCACTATGTGCGCATCACGCGCGCCGCGGTGATCGCCGAGACCTCTCGCGACTACGTGACGGCCGCGCGCATGAGCGGCGCCGGCCGCATCCGCCTGATGTTCAGCGAGATCCTGCCCAACTGTACGGCGCCACTGATTGTTCAGGCCTCGCTGGGCGTGTCCACCGCCATCCTGGACGCGGCCGCCCTGGGCTTCCTGGGCCTGGGCGCCCAGCCGCCCGCCCCCGAATGGGGCACCATGCTGGCCGATGCCCGCGAATTCGTCCTGCGCGCCTGGTGGGTGGTCACCTTCCCCGGCCTCGCAATCCTGATCACTGTGCTGGCCTTCAATTTGCTGGGCGACGGACTGCGTGACGCGTTCGACCCGAAATTGAAGCGCTGAAAGATTTCCGTATGGCTCTCCTTGAAATAGAAAACCTCTCCGTCGAGTTCCCCTCGCAAAACGGCGTGATGCACGCCGTCGACGGCATCAGCCTGTCGCTGGAAGAAGGCGAAGTCCTCGGCATCGTCGGCGAATCCGGCTCGGGCAAGAGCGTCACCATGATGGCGCTGATGGGCCTGGTGGCCTATCCCGGCCGCGTCAAGGCCGACAAGCTCCGCTTTGCCGGCCATGACCTGCTCACACTGTCGCCCGGCGAGCGCAGCAAGCTCATCGGCAAGGACGTGGCGATGATCTTCCAGGAACCCACGACCAGCCTGAACCCCTGCTTCACCATCGGCTTCCAGATCACCGAGACGCTGCGCCTGCACCTGGGCATGGACAAAAAGGCCGCCACGCGCAAGGCCATCGAACTGCTCGAGCAGGTCGGCATCAATTCACCCGCGACCCGCCTCAAGGCCTATCCGCACCAGCTCTCGGGCGGCATGAACCAGCGCGTGATGATCGCCATGGCGATTGCCTGCAACCCACGCCTGTTGATCGCCGACGAGCCCACCACGGCACTCGACGTGACCATCCAGGCGCAGATCCTGGACCTGCTGCGCAGCCTGCAGAAGGAACGCGGCATGGCGCTGGTGCTGATCACCCACAACATGGGCGTGGTGTCTGAAATGGCGCAGCGCATCGCCGTCATGTATGCCGGCCAGATCATGGAAGAGCAAAGCGCGCATGCCCTCTTCAACACGCCCCAGCACCCCTATACCGAAGCCCTGCTGTCGGCCCTGCCCGAGCGCAGCGACGGCAGCGCTCGCCTGGCGACCATTCCCGGCATGGTGCCCGGCCTCTACGACCGGCCCAAGGGCTGCCTGTTCGCACCGCGCTGCGCCTACGCCACCGAGCATTCGCGCAACGAGCGCCCACTGCTGCGCGCCTGGAAGGACGGCATGGTGCGTTGCCACTACCCGCTGGGCGACCCCAGCCGGCAGGCCAACATCGAACGCGACACCCCGCTGATGGAGGCCACGCAATGAGCACCGCCGCCATCACCCCTAACACATCGGCGGCCCTGCCCGCCGGCCCGGTCGTCGAGGCCAAAAACCTGAGGCAGGTCTATGAAATCCGCCGCGGTTTCATGCGCCAGTCCGACCACCTGCAGGCCGTGGGCGGCGTGAGCTTCTCCGTCCATGCCGGCAAGACGCTGGCCGTCGTCGGCGAATCGGGCTGCGGCAAATCGACGCTAGCCCGCATGGTGTCGCTGATCGAAACCCCTACGGGCGGCGAGCTGCGTATCACCGGCATCGACGCCGTGGGCGCCCCCCGCGAAGAACGCCTGGGCCTGCGCAAGGCAGTTCAGCTGGTGTTCCAGAACCCCTACGGATCGCTGAACCCGCGCAAGAAAATCGGCGCCATCCTCGAAGCCCCGCTCGAGATCAACACCAGCCTCAATGCCGAGGAGCGCGCCGCCAAGGCCCGCGCCATGCTGGCCATGGTGGGCCTGCGGCCCGAGCACTATGACCGCTACCCCCACATGTTTTCGGGCGGCCAGCGCCAGCGCATCGCGATCGCGCGTGCACTGATGCTCAACCCCACCGTGGTGGTTGCCGACGAACCGGTTTCGGCGCTGGACGTCTCCATCCAGGCCCAGGTGCTCAACCTGCTGGCCGACCTGCAGCAGTCCATGGGCCTGGCCTATCTGTTCATCTCGCACGACCTGGGCGTGGTGCGCCACATCGCCCACGACGTGCTGGTGATGTACCTGGGCCACGCGGTCGAGCAAGGCGAGAAAACCGCGCTGTTCGACAAGCCCCTGCACCCCTACACCCAGGCCCTGCTGGCCTCCACGCCCGGCCTGGCCGGCAGCACCGGCGTGCGCCAGCGCATCGTGCTCAAGGGCGAACTGCCCTCGCCGCTGAACCCGCCCACCGGCTGCGTCTTTTCCACCCGCTGCCCGCATGTCACCGACCGCTGCCGCGCCGAAAGGCCGCAGCTGCGCGAGGTCGCGGAGCGGCAAGTGGCATGCCACTATGCCGAAAACTTTCTCACTGCGTGACCCGAAGCCGTGCACACCCTGCATGTTTTCAGGCCACGTTTTTCAATGACCAAGGCGCTCAACGTCACAAATGTTGTGCAATTTGGCCGCAAGCCCCCCGCTGCAAAAGCAGCATTAACCTCCAAAGGGATCGTCAAATGATTCAGACCAAACCAAGTGCAAGCCGGCTGCGTCCGGTCAAGCGCGCATTGCTGTGCGCCGTCGCCCTGCCAGCGCTGCTGGCACTTTCACCCGTCGTCTCCGCGAAGACGCTGGTGTTCTGCTCTGAAGGCAGCCCCGAGAACTTCTACCCCGGCGTCAACACCACGGGTACCTCGTTCGATGCCAACGAACCCGTCTACAACCGCCTCGTGGAATTCGAATACGGCGGCACCAAGGTCGTCCCCGGCCTGGCCGAAAAGTGGGACATCTCCGCCGATGGCCTGACCTACACCTTCCACCTGCGCAAGGGCGTGAAGTGGCACACCTCCAACAAGGCCTTCAAGCCCACGCGTGACTTCAACGCCGACGACGTGCTGTTCATGTTCGAGCGCCAGTGGAAGGAAGACAACGCCTTCTTCAAGGTCACCAGCCCCAACCACTCCTACTTCAGCGACATGGGCATGCCCAAGCTGCTGAAATCGGTGGAAAAGGTCAACGACCTGACCGTCAAGATCACGCTGGACAAGCCTGAAGCGCCCTTCCTCGCCAACCTGGCCATGCCTTACGCGGCCGTGCAGTCCAAGGAATACGCCGACGCCATGCTCAAGGCCGGCACGCCGGAAAAAATCGACCAGGACCCGGTCGGCACCGGCCCCTTCTACCTGGTGCAGTACCAGAAGGACGCGATCATCCGCTACAAGGCCTTCCCGCAGTACTGGGGCGGCAAGGCCAAGCTCGACGACCTCGTGTACTCGATCACGCCAGACGCATCGGTCCGCTGGGCCAAGCTGCAAAAGGGCGAGTGCCATGTCATGCCCTACCCCAACCCGGCCGACCTGGACGCCATCCGCAAGGACCCAAATGTCCAGATCATCGAGCAAGCCGGCCTGAACGTGGGCTACATGGCCTACAACACCACCAAGAAGCCGTTTGACGACGTGCGCGTGCGCAAGGCCATCAACATGGCCATCAACAAGAAAGCCATTGTTGACGGCGTGTACTTGAGCACCGGCGTTGCCGCGAAGAACCCGATCCCGCCGACCATGGCCGCGTACAACAACGCCATCAAGGACGACGAGTACAACCCCGAAGCCGCCAAGAAATTGCTGGCCCAGGCCGGTTACCCCAACGGCTTCACCACCGACCTATGGGCCATGCCCGTGCAGCGCCCGTACAACCCGAATGCGAAGCGCATCGCCGAGTTGATGCAGGCTGACCTGGTCAAGGTCGGCGTGACCGCCGAGATCAAGAGCTTCGAATGGGGCGAGTACCGCAAGCGCCTGCAGGCCGGCGAACACCAGATGGGCATGCTGGGCTGGACCGGCGACAACGGCGACCCAGACAACTTCATGTACACCCTGCTCGGCTGCGCTTCCGCCCAGTCCGCCAGCGGTTCCAACATCGCCAAGTTCTGCTACCAGCCTTATGAAGACCTGGTCCTGAAGGCCAAGACCGTGACCAACCCCGCCGAGCGCAACAAGCTCTACCAGCAGGCACAGGTCATCTTCAAGGAACAGGCTCCCTGGTTCACCATCGCCCACGCGGTGCAGCTCAAGCCCGTGCGCAAGAGCGTGATCGGCTACAAGAACAGCCCCTTCGGCCGCCACAACTTCTACGCAGTGGACATCAAGGAGTAATCCTTTCCACAGGGCTGCAGGGCTGTCGCGAGACGGCCCCGCCCAGCAAAAAGGCCGGTGTTCGCACCGGCCTTTTTTATTGGCGCCGCCGGCTCAGGCAGGCAGCAATGCCGCCACCTGGGCGGGCAACGCAGCCGGCTCCGTGCAGTGGATGGCCTGCCAGCCCAGCTGCCGGGCAGCGGCGACGTTGGCGGCGGAATCGTCGATGAACAGCGTGTCGGCCGGCACCAGGCCGTAGCGCCGGGCCAGCAATTCAAAGATCGCCGGGTCGGGTTTGGCCAGCTTCACGTCACCCGAGAAAATGCCGCCCTCGAAGTGGCGCAGGAACTCGTGCCGGCTTTCCAGCACGCGCGCGAAAGGCGCCGGCATGTTGGAAAGGTAATAAAGATGCACATCGCCCCGGCTGGCGCGGCGTTGCTGCAACTGTTCCAGCAGGGCCACGCTGGTGTCTATGGGCATCAGACGCTCGCCTATGGGTGCGAGGAAGCCATGCAGCAAGTCGGCCGGCAAGGCCAGCCGCCGCGCCATGGCTGCCACCACGTCGGGCAACTCGCGCGTGCCGCGGTCAAAGGCGATCCAGTCCTCATGGTGGAACATGTCGACCGCGAGCTTCCGGGCCGCTTCGGCTGTTGGCGTGAGATGGCTCAGGTGGGTGCGTAAAAGCGCTGCCGGTTGCCATTCGAACAGCACCGCACCGAAGTCAAAGACCAGGTTCATGGCGTCGCATTCTGCGGTTCGTGAAACAAACCCGCCCGATCAAAGACCCGAGCCACTGGCGAGCCGCGCGACAGCCGCGTCGGTGATGGCCGAGAGAGAGCCGCGCGTGGTGATGACCTCGGGGTCCAGCGTTACCTCGATCACCGTACCCTCCTTGCGCTCCAGGGCTGCCAGCAGTTCGGCTTCAAACTCAGACGTGCGCGTGATGCGCACGCCCGCATAGCCATATGCGCGCGCCAGCGCGGCGAAGTCTGGGTTGTTCAGGTACGAGCCGCTTTCGTGCCGCGGGTACTCCCTTTCCTGGTGCATGCGTATAGTGCCGTACATGCCGTTGTTGAGCAGCACGATGATGCTTTTGGCGCCGTGCTGCACGGCCGTGGCCAGCTCCTGGCCGTTCATCAAAAAATCACCGTCACCTGCGATGGTGAAAGCCACGCGGCCCGTGGTGATGGCCGCCGCGATGCCGGCCGGCACGCCATAACCCATCGCGCCTACCGTAGGCGCCAGCTGCGTCTTGTGGCCCTTGACCAGGCCGTGGTGCTGGAAGAAGCGGTGCACCCAGCTCGCGAAATTGCCCGCACCATTGGTCAGCACCGCGTCGGCCGGCAAATGCTTTTGCAGCAGGCCGACGATGGCCGGCATGTCGATGTCGCCCGGCAGCCTGGCGTTTGCTGTGGGCTTGAGGTTCTCCAGGTAGTCCTCGTTGGCCGACGCCGTCCAGGCTTCCCACGCCACCGTCACCGGCGCCGTCAGCACCTCCAGCGAGCGAGCGGCGGCATTCATGGTGGCGTTGATGGCCAGGTCGGCCTGGTAGACGCGGTTGAGCTCTTCGGCGCTGGCATGGATGTGGACCAGCTTCTGCTTGGGCCGGGGCGCTTCGAGCAAGGTATAGCCGCCGGTCGTCATTTCGCCCAGGCGCGGGCCTATGGCGATGATGAGGTCGCTCTCCTTCACGCGCGCGGCCAGCTTGGGATTCAGGCCTATGCCCACGTCGCCGGCATAGAGCGGGTGGTGGTTGTCAAAGGTGTCCTGGAAACGGAAGGCATTGCCCACCGGCAGCTTCCAGTTTTCGGCGAAGCGCTGCAGGGCCTGCGCCGACTGCGGCGTCCAGCCGCCGCCCCCCGCGATGACCAGCGGCCGCTCGGACTTGAGCAGCATCTCGCGCAGGGTGCGCAGCGAGCCCGGGTCGCTCCAGGCCTGCACCGCCTCCACGCGCGGCAGCGGCTGCGCAGCCGTCATGCGGGTCAGCATGTCTTCCGGCAACACCAGCACCACCGGGCCGGGACGTCCGTTCATCGCGGTGGCGAAGGCACGCGCCACGTACTCGGGAATGCGATCGGCCTCGTCGATGCGCTCCACGCGCTTGGCAAACCCTTTGGTGCTGGGCCCGAAGAAGTTGAAGTAATCGACTTCCTGAAAGGCTTCGCGGTCGCGGCAGTCGCTGGCCACGTCGCCCACCAGCAGCACCATAGGCGTCGAGTCCTGGAAAGCCGTGTGCACACCGATGGAGGCATTGGTGGCGCCCGGCCCGCGCGTGACCATGCACACCCCCGGCCGGCCGGTCAGCTTGCCGTGGGCTTCGGCCATGAAGGCCGCACCGCCCTCCTGCCGGCAAGTCACGAACTGGATCTTGTCCTGGCGCGCATGCAGGCCGTCGAGCACGGCAAGGTAGCTTTCGCCGGGAACACCAAACGCATGGGTAACGCCCTGGGCCAGAAGGCAGTCGACAAGGAGGTGGCCGGCGAGTTGAGAGGTCATGAGCCTATTGTGCTGGATGTGGCCCTACGGTCGCTCACTTCGTGTAGCCCCATGCCTCCCGAGGGGGCCGCTGCGCCTGCAACCGGTGAAGATCCAATCCCCCCTCCGTTCGCCCTGAGGTATCGAAGGGCTGGTGCAACCAGGGCTTCGATACCTCAGCCCGAACGGAGATAAACCGCGCTTTCAATTCTTACAGCCTCTCACTCCTCACTGGGCGCGGCCATCTCCCCTGCGCTTATTCCGGGGTTGCCGCGTCGCCGTCACCGCCGCCGGCGGCCAGGGCCTGGCGGGCCAGCTCTTCGTCGCTAAGCGGTGGGGCAGCCTCAAGGGCAGCCAGTTCGTCGAGGAACTCTTGCGTGGGCTCTTCGTGCTCCAGGAGCACTTCCTCAAGTTTTTGCCGGCCGGTTTCCGCGTGCACCGTGGGTGAAACCAGGATGGTGGGTGGCACGGGAAAAGTTTCGCCAAGCTTGAATTTCAGCGCTTCGGATTTCTCTTCAACCCAGTGCGCGAAGTCACCGTCTTTGGGGGTGTCCGAGTTGCTCATGGCGGCCTCCTTGGCTTGATCAGGGTCCTGCACGAATGGCTTGACCCTGCCTCATTATGCGGCGATGGGACGCACAGCGGTAGTGCCACACCGGCCCCGCCGCCTCCCCGCTGTTCCATACTCCCGAGGTTAGTACGCTTGCATTAATTCACCAAACAGTTAAATTTGCAACATGGCAGTCACTTCTTCATCCACGCCGGAACCGCGCTTGCGCGACGCCGACCGCTCACAGCAAACCATACTGCTGGCAGCGCGCGACGAGTTCGCACTCTATGGCCTGGCCGGCGCGCGGGTGGATCGCATCGCCGAGCGCGCCGACATCAACAAGCGCCTGATCTACTACTACTTCAAGAGCAAGGACGACCTCTTCCTCGCGGTGCTGGAGAATACCTATGCCGACATACGCGCGGCCGAGCAGAAGCTACACCTCGATGAAATGGACCCGGTCGAGGCCATCCGCGAGCTGGTCTCCTTCACCTGGCATTACTACCTTGAGCATCCCGAGTTCATCTCGCTCCTCAACAGTGAAAACCAGCACAATGCGGCGCATTTGAAGAAGTCCTCGCGCATCCAGGAAATGAACTCGCCGCTGGTGCAGATACTGGACACGGTGCTCGAGCGCGGCCGCCGCCAGGACCTGTTTCGCGCCGGCATAGACCCGATCCAGCTCTATATCTCCATCGCCTCGATCTGCTACTTCTACCTCTCCAACAACCAGACGCTCTCGACCATTTTCGGGCGCGACCTCCGCGCCCCCAAAGCCATGGCCCAGCGCCTGTCGCACATGACGGACATGGTGCTCGGCTACGTGATGCGCTGAGCCCCGGGCGGGCCGGCGGCTCACCCCCGTGGTTTCCCTAGGGGCCGTTGACAGCCCCCAGCCCAGCCCCAACAATTCACCATATAGTTACATACGGACGTGCCGGCTTGCGGCGGCATGCCCATGTCGCGTCATGTCGTGTTGTGTGGGCAACCAGGAGACTTATCCGATGCTGCGCAAGTTGCTGCTGTTACCGGCACTCAGGCCTTTCCTGCTGATCCTCCTGCTGCTGGTGCTGTGGGACCTGGCCATACGTGTCTTCAAGATTCCGGCCTACCTGATTCCCCGCCCCGAGGAAGTCGTGCGGCAACTGGTGTCGGAATGGAACAACCTGCTCAGGCAAAGCTGGAAAACCACGCAGGCCACGCTGGGCGGCTTTGCGCTCACCATCCTCATCGGCATCCCGCTGGCCATGGTGATCGCCTACTCCCGCCTGGTCGAGTCCTATGTCTACCCGCTGCTGGTATTTTCACAAAGCATCCCCAAGGTCGCGATCGCGCCGCTGTTTGTCGTGTGGTTCGGTTTCGGCATCTTTCCCAAGATCATTTCGGCCTTTCTGCTGGGCTTTTTTCCCGTCGTGGTGTCCACCGTCATGGGCTTCAAGTCGGTCGAGCCCGACATGCTGGACCTGGCGCGCTCCATGGGCGCCAGCCGGCTGCAGACCTTCTTCAAGATCAGCCTGCCGCAGGCCCTGCCCGCCATCTTCAGCGGTCTCAAGGTCTCGATCACGCTGGCCGTCGTGGGCGCGGTGGTCGGCGAGTTCGTCGGCTCCAATTCCGGCATCGGCTACGTGCTGCAGGTGGCCAACGGCAATTTCGACCTGCCGCTGATGTTCGCCGCGCTGGTGGTGCTGTCCACCATCGGCGTGCTGCTGTTCGCGGCCATCGACCTGGCCGAGCGGCTGGCGATTCCCTGGCATGCCTCGCAGCGCCAGGTGTTCTAGGCCGCGCCCGCGCTCCATTTTTCATTTCACGTTCCCCTCGTCACGTTCCACTACCGGCAACCCCAGGAGACACATCATGAAGAACCGCATTCCCCCCTTGCTCACCGCCATCGCCGGCGCCTTGGTACTCGCCATGGCGCCCGCGCATGGGCAGACCAAGGCGCCCGAAAAAGTCACGCTGATGCTCAACTGGTACCTCTACAGCGAGCACGCACCCTTTTTCCTCGGCAAAGAGCGCGGCTTCTACGCCGAGGAAGGCATAGACCTCGACATCCAGGAGGGGCGAGGCTCAGCCGTCACCGCCCAGGCTGTGGCCGCCAAGTCGGCGACTTTCGGCTACATCGACGTCACCACCATGATCAAAGCCGCCGCCAAGGGCGCGCCGCTCAAGTCCACTGGCGTGCTGTTCCAGGTCAGTCCCATGTCGGTCATGGGCTTTGCCGACAAGAACATCCGCGCGCCCAAGGACATCATCGGCAAGACGGTGGCCACGACGCCGGGTGATTCGATGTCGCAGATGTGGCCGCTCTTTCTCAAGGCCAACAATATCCAGGCCGACCAGGTCAAGATTGTCTCGGGCGACGGCCAGACCAAGCTCAATGCCGTGATGAACGGCCAGGCCGACCTGCTGCTCGGCTATGTGATGGACCAGGCCATCAAGCTGCAGGACGCCACCGGCAAGCAGGTCTACCCGATCCGCTTTGCCGACTCGGGCGTCAACCAGATCAGCTCCGGCATCATCGCCAACAAAAACCTGCTGACCGAGAACCCCGACCTCGTCAAACGCTTTATGCGTGCCTCCACACGCGCCGCCGAAGCCGCCGAGAAAAGCCCCGAGGCAGCCGTGGACGCGATGCTCAAGGCCAACCCCAAGGCCGGCGTGCGCGACACGCTGATCGTGGGTATGAAGCAAAGCGTGGCGCTCTACCACACCAAGGAAACCGCCAATCAGCGGCCCTTCCGCGTCACCATGAAAAACGTCAGCGATTCGCTGGACCTGCTGGTGCAGTACGGCGGCATGGACGCCTCCACGCGCGGCAAGCCTGAAGACTATGTGAGCCTGGACTTCCTCCCCCAGAACTGAAGAAGGCGCACGGCACCCATGCCCAACGACCACCTCAACGACCACCTGATAGAAGCCCGCGGCGTCTCCAAGATTTACCAGACCAAGGACGGCCCTGTCGAGTCGCTCAAGCCGCTGGATTTCTCGATCCGCGAGGGTGAATTCATCTCGGTGGTCGGGCCTTCGGGCTGCGGCAAAAGCACGCTGCTGAAAATGGTGGCCGGCCTGCTGACCATCTCGGGCGGCACGCTGACCCTGGCAGGCAAGCCCATCAACGGGCCGCAGAAAGACGTAGGCATCGTGTTCCAGAGCGCGGTGCTGCTGGCCTGGCGCACCGTGCTCAAAAACATCCTTCTGCAGGCCGAAATGCGCCACATGCCCAAGGAGCAAGCGCTGGCCAAGGCGATGCAGCTGATCGAGATGGCCGGCCTCAAGGGCTTTGAAAACAAATACCCCTGGCAGCTGTCAGGCGGCATGCAGCAGCGCGCCTCGATCTGCCGGGCGCTGCTGCACGACCCCTCGGTGCTGCTGATGGACGAGCCCTTCGGCGCGCTCGATGCGATGACGCGCGAGAAGATGAACCTCGAGTTGCAGCGGATCTGGTCGGCCTCGCAAAAAACCGTGCTGCTGATCACCCACAGCATTCCCGAGGCGGTGTTCCTGTCGGACCGTGTCATCGTGATGAGCGAACGGCCGGGCTCCATCGCGGCGATCTATGACATAGACCTGCCCAGGCCGCGCACGCTGGACATGATGGGCTCGCCCGAATTCGCGGTCTACGCCAAAAAAGTGCGCGCGCATTTTTACTCGCAGGGCACGCTGGACCACTGAGCTTTCAGGCCATGGACGAAGCTCTACGCTTTCAGATCGAGGAAATCCGCTTTTCCGAGCGCGACGTGGTGCTGCGCCTGCCCTTCCGGTTTGGCGCCGCCACCGTGAATGCCTGCCCCCAGGTTTTTGTGCAGGCCCGCATCCGCTTTGCCGACGGCTCGACCTCGCAAGGCTGCGCGGCGGAAATGATGATCCCGAAGTGGTTCGACAAGAACCCGGCCTTGTCGAACGAGGACAACTTCCAGCAACTGCGCGACGCATTGCTGGCGGCCCGCGCAGCCTATTGCGCCGACAGCTCCGCCAGGACCGCTTGGCAGCATTTCGCGCACCACTATGCGGCGCTGCTGGCCAGCGGCGCGGCCGCCGGCCTGAACCCGCTGGCCGCCAGCTACGGCCCGGCCTTGCTGGATCGCGCCATCCTGGATGCGCTGCTGCTCAAGCTGGGCTGCAGCTTTGCCGAGGGCATGAGCGCCAATGCAGCGGGCATAACGCTGCACGGCAGCGGCCTGGCCGCCGACCTGCGCGATTTCGACATAGCACGCTTCCTCTCGCTGCAGATGCCGCGCAAACAGATCGCGGCGCGGCATACCGTCGGGCTGGCCGACGCGATCACACCCGCGGACAAACCCGCGCAGGAATCCATGGACGGCCTGCCGACTTCGCTGGAGGCCACCATCACGCGCTACGGCCACCGGCACTTCAAGATCAAGCTCAGCGGCGACACCCAGGCCGACATGGCGCGCCTGGCAGCCATCAGCCATGTGCTGGAAGGTGTGGCGCGGGTCGTCACGCTGGATGGCAATGAGCAGTACGCCAGCGCCCAGGCCTTTGCCGATTTTTTCGCGCAGCTCACCGCCGAGCCCCAGCTTGCGCCCCTATTGGCCTGCACCGCTTTTGTGGAGCAGCCGCTGCGCCGCGACCGGGCGCTGGCGCAGGACATTTCGGCGCTGGCCAGGCACATCCCCCTGCTGGTCGATGAATCCGACGGCACGCTGGACGCCTTTGTCCAGGCCAGGCGGCTGGGCTACACCGGCGTGTCGAGCAAAAGCTGCAAGGGTTTCTACAAATCCGTGATCAATGCCGCGCGCTGCGCGATGTGGAACCAGGCCGCTCCGGGTGCGCCCTACTTTCTTTCCGGCGAGGACCTCACCATGCAGGCCGGCCTCGGCGTGCAGCAGGACCTGGCACTGGTCAGCTGGCTGGGCCTGGCGCATGTGGAGCGCAATGGCCACCACTACGTCAACGGCCTGATGGCTGCACCCAAGGACGAGCAGCAAAACCTGCTGCTGGCGCATGACACGCTGTACGAGTACAGCTTTGACGCCGTGCGGCTTCGCATCAAGGGTGGGCAGATCGCGCTGGGCTCGCTCGACGGCCCCGGCTTCGGCACCGGCCAGGCCGGCGGCCACATTTCCTGGGACGCGATGCGTTCCGTCTACTGAATCTTCGCAACAAGGAAACATCCATGAGCACACAACGACTTGGAATCATCATGCACGGCGTCACCGGGCGCATGGGCATGAACCAGCACCTGATCCGCTCCATCTGCGCGATCCGCAAGCAGGGCGGCGTCACCCTCTCCAACGGCGACAAGGTCATGCCAGACCCCATCCTGATAGGCCGCAACGCCGAAAAGATTGAAGCCCTGGCCAAGGCCCACGGCCTGGCCCGCTGGAGCACGGACCTTGACGAGGCCCTGAAGAACAAGGACGACACCCTCTTCTTCGATGCCGGCACCACACAGATGCGCCCCACCCTGCTGGCCAAGGCCATACGAGCCGGCAAGCATGTGTATTGCGAAAAGCCGATCGCCACCAACCTCAACGAAGCCGTCGAAATTGCCCGCCTGGCGGAGAAGTCCGGCCTGAAACACGGCGCGGTGCAGGACAAGCTTTTCCTGCCCGGCCTGCGCAAGCTCGACATGCTGCGCCGCGCCGGCTTCTTCGGCCGCATGCTGTCGGTGCGCCTCGAGTTCGGCTACTGGGTGTTTGAAGGCGACCTGCAGCCCATCCAGCGCCCGAGCTGGAACTACCGCAGCGAAGACGGCGGCGGCATGATCCTGGACATGATGTGCCACTGGCGCTACGTGCTGGACAACCTCTTCGGCGAGGTCAAGTCCGTCTCGTGCATAGGCGCCACCCACATTCCCGAACGCTGGGACGAGGCCGGCAAGCCCTACAAGGCCACCGCCGACGACGCGGCCTATGCCACGGCCGAACTCACCGGCCACAACGGGGAACCTGTCATTGCCCAGATGAACATGTCCTGGGCCACCCGCGTGCGCCGCGACGACTTGGTTACCTTCCACGTGGACGGCACCCATGGCTCGGCCGTGGCGGGCCTCTCGAGCTGCCGCGCCCAGTCGCGCGTGACCACGCCGCGCCCGGTGTGGAACCCCGACGAGAAGCAGATGATGAATTTCTTCGACCAGTGGCAAGAAGTGCCCGATTCGCAGGCCTATGACAACGGTTTCAAGATCCAGTGGGAGCACTTCATACGCCACGTGGTGGAGAACGAGCCCTACAAGTGGACCCTGCCCGAAGGCGCCAAGGGTGTGCAACTGGTCGAGGCGGCGCTGCAAAGCTGGAAAGAGCGGCGCTGGATCGACGTGCCGCCGCTCAAGATTTAAGGGGCAGGCCATGACACTGACACTGACACTCACCCTGCCCCAGGCCGGCGGCCTCAAGCCCTACACGCTGCGCGGCGCCGTGCCGGTCAAACCCGCCGCCGGGTTGAAGTTCAACCGCATCGCCTATTCAGCCGCCCACGTGGTCGCCGACCCGCTGGCTGCCATTGATCCCTGGATCGGCTGCGCCATCGACTGGGACACCACCATCGCCTATCGCCAACGCCTGTGGTCGCTGGGCCTGGGCGTGGCCGAAGCCATGGACACGGCCCAGCGCGGCATGGGCCTGGACTGGCCGACCTCGCTGGAGCTGATTCGCCGCTCGCTCGAAGCGGCCAAAGACGTGCCGGGTGCGCTCATCGCCTCCGGTTGCGGCACCGACCACCTCGTGCTGGAAAACGTCAAGACCGTCGATGAAGTCATTGCCGGCTATGAGGAGCAGATGGCCGCGATTGAAAAACTGGGCGGCAAGCTGATCGTGATGGCCAGCCGTGCACTGGCCCGGGTTGCCCAATCACCGGCGGACTACGAACGCGTCTACGACCGCATCCTGCGCCAGGCCAAACAACCCGTGGTGCTGCATTGGCTGGGCGACATGTTCGACCCGGCGCTGGCCGGCTACTGGGGCAGCGACGACGTCGAAAAAGCCATGGATACCGCGCTGGGCATCATCAACGCCCACCCCGCCAAGGTGGACGGCATCAAGATATCACTGCTCGACAAAGACAAGGAAATCGCCATGCGCCGCAGGCTGCCGACCGGTGTGCGCATGTACACCGGTGACGATTTCAACTACGCCGAGCTGATTGCCGGCGACGGCTTCGGCAAGGAAACGACGCACGGGCAGAGCGATGCCCTGCTGGGCATCTTTGATGCCATCGCACCGGCCGCCAGCGCGGCGCTCGGTGAACTGGCGCAAGGCAATGTGGAGAAATTCCATGCCATCCTTGGCCCCACAGTGCCGCTGTCGCGCCACATCTTCGCGGCGCCCACGCGTTTTTATAAAACCGGCGTGGTCTTCATGGCCTGGCTCAACGGCCACCAGAAGCACTTCAGCATGGTGGGTGGCCAGCAGAGCACCCGTTCGCTGCAGCATTTTGCCGAGCTGTTCCGGCTTGCGGATGCGGCCAACCTGCTGGAGCAGCCTGAGCTCGCGGTACGGCGCATGAAGACCCTGCTGGCGCTGCACGGCGAATGATGGCTCCCCCCCGTTGCCGCTCACTGCGTGTAGCGGCCTCCCCCCTCAGGGGGCGGCGCTGGCGGCCCGGCGAAGCCGGTTCCGCGGCGCCTGCTTGAAGAAATCCCATCACCTCATTCATCAATAAATTCATCCGGAGACAAACCATGAAGACGCGCACATTCATCAAGGCCTGCCTGGCCGCGAGCCTCGCAGCTGCGGCCTATGGCGCCGTGGCGCAGGCTTACCCCAGCCGCCCGGTCAAGGTCATCATTCCCTTTCCGCCCGGTGGCACGCTGGATGCGGTGGGCCGGCAGCTGGCGCAAAAGCTGGGCGAGCAGATGGGCCAACCCTTTGTGGTGGAAAACCGCGCCGGCGGCAATGGCACCATAGGCGCGGCCCTCGTGGCGCAGGCGCCGGCGGACGGCTACACCCTGCTCTTCAATGCCTCGACCTTCACGACCGCGCCTATGACCATGAAGTCCGTGCCCTACGGCGTGGTGAAGGACTTCACCCCCATCTCGCTGGTCGCCAAGGCGCCGCTGTCGGTCGCCATCAACAAGAACCTTCCGGTTACCGACGTGAAATCGCTGCTGGCCTACGCCAAGACCAACCCGGGCAAGATGACCTTCGCGGTCGGCTCCATCGGTTCGGCCGGCCATCTTTCCACCGAACTGCTCAAGCGCGCCGGCAATATCGAATACACCGTCGTGCCTTACAAAGGGACGGCTCCCGCCTTCCAGGATTTGATCGGCGGCCAGATCGACGGCTTCATCGATCCCATCCTCGGCTCACTGCAATATCACAAGAGCGGCATGCTGCGCGTCGTCGCCGTCACCGGTGACAAACGCGCGCCCAGCCTGCCGGATGTGCCGACGGTGGCCGAGACGATTCCCGGCTTTGAGTTTTACAGCTGGTACGGCCTGTGGGCGCCAGCCAAACTGCCGGCCGACATCACGCACAAGCTCAATGCGGAAACCACCAAGGCGCTGGCCGGCGACATGAAGGAAAAGCTCATACAGCAAGGCCTGGTGCTGACGCCCGGCACGCCGGAGGATTTCGCGAAATTCCAGAGCACCGACATGGCGCGCTCGCAGAAAATCATCACGGACGGCAACATCCGTGTCGAATAAGGCGCACCGCCATGGCCGCTGAAGGCATCAAACGCGCACTGGTCACGGGCAGTAGCTCGGGCATAGGCTTGGCCATTGCGCAGGCCTTGCTGGATCGCGGCTGGGATGTGATCGGCCTGGATATCGCGCCCGCGAGCCTCGTGCATCCGGCGTTTTCCTCCACCGAAGTGGACCTCTGCGATGTCGGGGCCACGGAGCATGCCGTGCGCTCGGCAGGCGCCGTACAGGCGCTCGTGCATGCCGCCGGGGTGCTGCGCGTGGGCCGGCTGGGAGATCTGGCCAATGAGGATTCGCAGCTGATGTGGCAGCTGCATGTCGACGCCGTCACACGCATCGCCAACCTGGTGGTGCCTGCCATGGCGCAGGCCAAAACCGGCCGCGTGGTGCTGGTGGGCAGCCGCGTGGCGCGCGGCATGGCCGGCCGCAGCCAGTATGCGGCGACCAAGGCGGCGCTGGTGGCCCTGGCGCGCAGCTGGGCCGCGGAAACCGCGGCTGCGGGCGTGACCGTCAACGTGGTGTCACCGGCGGCCACCGAGACCGCCATGCTGGCCGACCCTGCGCGCGCCACGGTCCCGCCCAAGCTGCCGCCCCTGGGCCGACTGATCCAGCCCGGGGAGATCGCCGCTCTGGTCGCCTTCCTGCTCTCACCCGACGCCGCAGCCATCACCGGCCAGGACATCCAGATTTGCGGAGGCGCGTCGCTAGCGGCGTGAAAGCATGGCTGCGGCAAACTCCATCGGCGTTGTCGGCCTGGGCTTGGTCGGACTGGCGCTGGCGCGGCGCCTGATGGCGGCCGGTTTCCAGGTCACGGGCTTTGACCTGCGCGAAGAAGCCCGCGCCGCACTGGCGAGCCATGGGGGGCGGCCCGCCGCGTCCCTGGCTGAGGTAGCCGGCGCGGCTTCCTGCGTAGTGCTGGCCGTCTTCGATACAGGCGATGTGATCAGCGTGGTCGAGGGAGTAGAAGGCGTGCTGTCGGTCTCCGGCGTTCGCAGCATCATCGATTGCTCCACCGGCACGCCGGATGAGCTCCAGGCGCTGGCCGCCCGGCTGGCAGCGCGCGGCATTGCCTTCATCGAGGCGCCCCTGTCAGGCTCCAGCCAGCAGATTGCCGCAGGCGAAGCCACCTTGTTGTTGGGCGGCGAAGTCCAGGCCTTGCAGCAATGCGAAGCCGTGCTCGCTGCCATGGCCGGCCAGCGCATGCACGTGGGCGGCGCCGGCATGGGCGCCCGAGCCAAGCTGGCCACCAACCTGGTGCTGGGCCTGAACCGTGCGGCACTGGCCGAAGGCATGGTCTTCGCCGAAAGCCTGGGCATCGCGCCCGAACAATTCCTGGCGCTGGTGCTGGCCAGCCCGGCAACGTCGGGCGCGGCGCAGGCCAAGGGCCGGATGATGGTGGATGGCGATTTCGCGCCGCAGTCGCGCATACGCCAGCACCTCAAGGACCTTGTCCTGATGATGGAAAGCGCGGCGGCAGCCGGGCAGGAACTGCCGCTGTCCGAAGCGCATGCCGCGTTGCTGCGCGCGGCTGTCGCCGCCGGTGACGGCGAACTCGACAACGCGGCCATCATCCGCGAACTGCGCCGGCGCAAAACCGCGCCGCCTTCCCACTGACCTGATTGAATTTCACCCATGAGAGATTTTTCCCAAGACCATCGCTGGCTCTCCATCAACACCGCGACCGTGCGCAGGAGCCGCGGCGTCGAACAGCCGCTGACGGACATCCTCGACGCCTGCGCCGCGCGCGGCATACGCGCGGTCTCGCCCTGGCGCGACCAGGTGGCCGCCGCCGGCCTGCCCGTCATTTCAAAGCTTGTGAAAGCCCACGGGCTGCAGCTCTCCGGCTACTGCCGCGGCGGCATGTTTCCCGCAGCCGAAGCGGCAGGCCTCAAAGCCGCGCATGAGGACAACCGCCGTGCCGTCGACGAGGCCTGCGAACTCAACGCCGCCTGCCTGGTGCTGGTGGTGGGCGGCTTGCCCGGCGCATTGGCCGGCAAGGCGGCGCACAAGGACATCGCGCTGTCGCGCAACCAGGTGCGCGACGGCATCGCCGCCCTGCTCGACTACGCCAAGGCCTGCAAAATGCCGCTGGCCATAGAACCGCTGCACCCCATGTATGCCGCCGACCGTGCCTGCATCAACACCCTGGAGCATGCGCTTGATGTGTGCGATGCGCTGGACCCCGCGAAGACAGGCGCGCTGGGCGTCGCGGTGGACGTGTACCACGTCTGGTGGGACCCGAAGCTGGAGGCCCAGATCCAGCGCGCCGGCAAGGACCGGCTGCTGGCCTTCCACGTCTGCGACTGGCTGACGCCTACCACCGACCTGCTCAACGACCGCGGCATGATGGGCGACGGCGTCATCGACATCCCGAAAATCCGCGGCTGGGTGGAAGCCCAGGGCTTCGCCGGCTATAGCGAGGTCGAGATTTTTTCCACCGACAACTGGTGGCAGCGGGACAGCGGCGAGGTGCTGGACACCTGCATCGCGCGGCACCGTACGGCGGTATAAGCGGGGTATGACCCTTGATTTCCTTGCTCCCTCGCCCCAGGTCGCCCGCCGGCTGATAGGCGCCACCCTGCTGGTGGATGGTGTGGGCGGCCGCATCGTCGAAACCGAAGCCTATGACCGCGAGGATCCGGCTTCGCACAGCTTTTCAGGCCCCACACCGCGCAATGCCGCCATGTTCGGTCCACCCGCCCATGCTTATGTCTACCGCTCTTATGGCATCCACTGGTGCCTGAACATCGTCTGCCGCGAGGAAGGCCACGGCGCCGGGGTGCTGATACGTGCCATCGAGCCGCTGGCCGGGCTGGAGCAGATGCGCCAGCGGCGCGGGCTGGATGATGCACGCCTGCTGTGCGCCGGGCCCGGGCGGGTCGGCCAGGCACTGGGGATCACGCGTGAGCACAACGGCCTGAGCATCGCCCGCCCCCCGTTTGAACTGCGGCCGGCCCCTGGGCGCCCGCGCGTCGTCAGCGGCCCGCGGATCGGCATCTCCAAGGCGATGGACCAGCCCTGGCGCTTCGGGCTGGAGGGCTCGCGTTTCCTGAGCCGGCCGTTCCGCTAGAGCGGCAGACCCGGGCCTAGCGGAAGCGGTAGGACACCGCGATAAAGCCGGTGTCCTGCGTGCGGCGGCTCAGCAGCGGGCTGTTGCGCACCGAGGAGTCCAGCCATTTGCGGCGCACTTGCATGGTCAGCGTCCACGGCTCGCCCAAGGGCACATCGACGCCCAGGCCCAGCACCGGTGCGGTGGACGAGCCGGCGTTGTAAGCGGCAAACCCGCTGGCGGCGGATTCCGCCGCGCTGACGCCGTAAAGGTAGTTGTTGTATTTGGCGTTGCTGTATTCCAGCCCCACCTGCGGGTAGAAAGACCAGCTTCCCACTTTGATCTCGGCCGCGTAAGTGGCCTCCAGCAGGCTGCCGTGCGACTTGTTGGCGTCGACGAAGGCATTCAGGAACAGCGCGCCGTAGGGAGTTTCCTGGAAAGTGCCTATGCCCAGCGGGATCGGTGTCTTGCGGTCTTTCAGGCCCGACAGCGCGGCCGTGTCGGCACGCCAGCCGTCCTGGCTGACGCGGCCGGCAAGCTCGAGGTAACCGTAGCCGAACTGCACGGTCTTCAGGCTCAGTGTGTCGACCCGCACGGCCAGGCGGCCGTAATCAAAAAAACCATAGGGCAGCAGGCGGGTCTCGCTCTCCTTGCTGCGGATCACGCTTTGCGTGCCGTAGACCCCCAGGCCCAGGTCGCCGGTCAACTGGTACTTCAGCGACGCAACCTGCGCGGCGGCCAGCATGGGCAGCAACAGGCCTGCGGCACCCAGCCAGGTGCGGATGGAAGACGTGATCGCATGCCCTTGGGAAGTCATGCAAATCAGTATAGGCTTGGCCCTCCGGAATTGCACCCCAAAGCCACGGGCGAGCAGCATGCCACGGGAAAACCGTTGCTGTTGCGCACACAGGCCGCCAAACGACTCCGAGATTCAGGCGGGTATCTGGCCGGCGGCAGGCAACGCCGTGCGGCGCACGCGGCGCACATTGAAGGCGCTGGCAATCAGTACGGCCTGCATCAGCGCCAGGCCCAGCAGCACGCCACGGTACTGGCCGCGGTCCATCATCGCGCCAAAAACCAGGGGCGAGACGGCCTGGCCTATGTCCAGGCCGGCGTAGACCACGCCGTACACCCGGCCCGAAGCATTTTCAGGCGTGGAGCGCTTGACCAGCAGGTCACGCGACGGCCCGGCGATGCCGGAAGCAAAACCCATGATGCCGAACAGCACCGGTACCACCCAGGCCGGGTAGCTGCCCAGGGCCAGCAGCAGCGCGAACACGGCCGCCACACCAAAGCCCACACCCACGATGCGTTCGCAGCGCGCGGGATCCGACGCGAGAAAACCACCGAACACCATACCACCCGCACTGCACACCATGTAAATCGTCAGGCACATGGCGACCAATGGGAGGGGCACCTCATGCAGGTGGCGCGCGGCTTCGGGCGCGAAGGCCTGCACCACGCTGAGCACGATGGCGTACCAGAAGAAAAAGGCAAAGCACATCCAGACCGCGGGAATTTTCAGAAAGCCCAACGAGCTGTCGGCCGCCGGCGCGCCCTTGGCCGGCGCCGTCACGGTCAGCGCCAGCTTGTCGCGGTTGGCCACCAGCACTGCCAGCACCACAAAGGCCAGCACGCCCGCGCAGGCCAGCGCCACGCGCCAGGAAAACGCGAAGGTCAGCGGCACCAGCATGGCCGGGGCCAGCGCCCAACCCAGGCTGCCGGTGATGCCGTGCACGCTGTAGGCATGGCCCAGGCGCGGCGCGCTGACCTTGCGATTGAGCAGCGTGTAATCGACCGGATGGAAAACGCCGTTGCCGATGCCGGCGACCACGGCGAAGCCGGCCATCATCCAGTAGCTGGTGCTGATGGAATAACCGAAAGCCGCCAGGCCCAGCAGGGTCAGGCCGCCAAACAGGATGGGGCGCGGGCCAAACCGGTCCACCACAAAACCCGACAGCGCCTGCACCGCGCACGAAACGACGAAGAAAATCGTCATCAAAAAGCCGAGCTCGGCATAGCTGACATTGAAGGCTTCCTTGAGCCAGGGAAACAGCGGCGCCAGCAGGAGCTGGCTGAAGTGGCTGATGAGGTGAGCCGTGCCGACCAGGCCGATGACGCCGGCGTCCTGCCTGAGTGAAGTCGCTGGAGTCGCGTTCGCAATGGTCGCTGTGCTTGAAGTGTTCATGGCGCTATCGTAGTATTGGGCTTGCCTGCTGAAATGCGACAAATAGCCATGATTCATCGAATTTCAGACAAAACCCTTCAAACCCTCCCCGCCGACCCAGCAAGGACCCGCCATGCCGCGTAGCAGCAGCCTTCGCCTCATGCCGGTGGGCGACACCGACAGCTTCACGCCCAGTCCCAGGCGGCCGGTGCGCGTGCGAGCCCGCTCCATGCCGGCCGACACCCACTTCGAGCCGCATTCCCACGCCTGGGCGCAGCTGGCCTACTGCGCCACCGGCGTGGTACAGGTCACCGCCGACAGCGACGGCGCCGGCGGCGAAATCACCTACATCGTGCCGCCCTCGCGCGCGGTGTGGATCGCGCCCGGCGCGCTGCACCACATCACCGTGCTGGAAGCCGCCGAGTTCCGCACGCTCTACATACACGCCAGCGCCACGCCCAAGGGCTGGAGCGGCTGCCGCGTGCTGGTGGTGTCGCCGCTGCTGCGCGAATCGATCAGCGCGCTGGACGCCGCCTCACCTGAACAGCCCCTGGCCCCCTCGCGCGAACAGCTGCTCAGCAGCCTGGTGCTGGACGAGCTGACGCATGCCGACATCCAGGCGCTGGGCGTGCCCATGCCGCATCCGCAAACCGGCGACAAGCGGCTGCGTGCCCTGTGCGAGGCGGTGCTGCGCGCGCCGTCCGAGCGGGCCACGCTGGCCGAATGGGCGGCGGACACCGGCGCCAGCGAGCGCACCGTGGCCAGGCTGTTTCGCGACGAGCTGGGCCTGAGCTACCAGCAGTGGCGCCAGCAGGCCATCCTGGCCCACGCCCTGCCCCTGCTCACACGCGGGTTGTCGGTCAGCGCGGTGGCGGCGGCCAGCGGCTATGCGAGCGACAGCGCATTCACCGCGATGTTCAAGGCGGCGATGGGGCAGCCGCCCAGCCATTTCCAGAAGTAGGGCCTGGCGCCTAGAGGTCCCGGGCCGCCTGCCACAGCCCCTGCCTGCCGACGGTGCCGTACCAGGCCAGGAAGTGCCTGCGCTGACTTTCAAAAGGCTCTGCCAGCGGCTGCCGCGGATCCTGGCTCAGAGCATAAGCCATGCCTTCCACAAACCACTGCGGCTTGAATAACAGTCGCAAGGAGCCCAGGCGTTCGGCCTGCGCGCAGTGGATCAGTTCATGGCGCACGAAATAAGGCGCCCAGGCGCGCGGGCCTATCACCGTGCCCAGCGTGCCCACGGTGACCGCCGCGCGTGCGCCCAGGCCGAAGGAGTCGGCGCAGGCCTGTGTTGCGCAAAAAAATCACGCGGGGCCTGCCTTTGAAACTGCCCAGCAGGTCCGGCACAAAAGCCATGCCTTCGGCGTACAGGCCGGCGGCCTCCTCCAGCCGCGTGAGGTCGTCGATGCAGACGGTCGCGCTCACGCAACTCACGCCCGCCAGCCGGGGCTCAAGCACCCGCACGGGCTTGACCGCAAACCAGGCGATCAGCGGAACCGCCGCCAGCATCACCAGCAGGCGAACTTTGAGCGAGGGGCGGCTCAGGCGCATGCGATGCCGGGCAGCGGCAGGACCCCGGGCATGCCGCTTTCAGCGGCCTTCAAACGCCGCATTCAGGCGGCGCAGCCAAGGCTTGTTGAGTTCCCGGGTATGCCGGTTCCAGCGCTCCATGGAACGCTGCAACTCAATCTGCAGGCGCGCGCTGGTGGCGGTATCGCCGCTGGTCGCGGCCCAGATGGCGTATTCGGCACGGCTTTCAAAGCTGCCGAAACGCTGCACGGCGGATTCAAACTCCGCACGGGCATCAACGCCCCTGCCGGCACCCGCCAGCGACTGGGCCAGCAGCAGCGACACCTGTTCCGCGCGGAAGGCCGGATCGGTTTTGCGGATGAACTCCAGATGCGTGATGGCCTCGGCGTAACGCTCGCAGGCGAAGTAGGCCCGCGATGCACCCATGCGAATTTCCAGGTCGGAGGCGAACGGGCCTTTAAGGCAGGCGTCGTAATTCTGCGCGGCTTCCAGGGGCTGGCCGGCCTCCAGCAGTGCGGCGGCCAGGCGCATCTGGTTCTGCGCGGTCGGCGTGTAGTCGAAGGCGGCATGCGCCTCCTTGAGTTCCCGCGTGGGATTGAGCGTCTTCGCGGCGGCGGCCACCACCTTGCGCGCGCCGCGCTCAAGGCGCGAGTCCGGCAGGTAGATCGCCAGGAAGTAGACGATGCTTCCCAGCAGGGGGAAGGAGAACAGGATGATGAGCCAGTACAGCTGCTGGCCGCTGCGCAGGGCATGGACAGCGAAGAACACCGCCACAAGGAAATGCAATCCCAATCCGACAAAAGGCATGGCTGGCCCCTCCAGGTATTTTGGGGGCCATTCTAAGGGTGCTAGAACCTGTTCACGGTCTAAACGGGGCCGGTCGGTATCTTCCGCCCCTCATCCTCCCCTTCATCAAACAGGCGCAGGGCCAGCAGGCCATGGCCCACGCTGGCGCCCGCGCGCACGGCCGCCGCGACGAACACCACCTCGGCCAGTTCCTCGCGCGTCACACCCAGCCGTTTCGCTGCCTGGGTGTGCACGTCCAGGCAATAGCCGCACTGCGTGGTAAGCGCCACCGCCAGAGACACCAGCTCGCGCACGCGGGGCTCGAGATGGCCGCCCTCGCGCTTGGCCGCGTGGTCGTAGGCCAGGAAGGCCTGGGCTTCGGTGGGCGCCAGCCGCACCAGGGCGGGCGCCAGGCGCAAATCCTGGGGAGATTGGTAGCCCGCGCTCATGACAGGCCGTCCATGTTTCCGTCTTTGCTCCAGTAACCGCTGGCCATCAGGCGCTCACGCACCATGGTGCGCGCCCGGTGCAGCCGGCTTTTGACTGCATCCACGCTCAAGGCCAGGTGTTCGGCCACCTCGGGCGCAGTGAGTTCATCCACGTCGCGCAGGATCAGCACCTCGCGATAGGCCTCGGGCAAGGCGGCAATGGCGCGACTCAGATCGAGCCGCAAGTCCAGCGGCAGCGCGGGTGCGGCGAAGGCCTCGACATCGGTGCCATCCTGCGCCTGCGCGCCTTTGTGGCCACGAAACAGGCGAAAGCATTCGCGCTCAACGATGCGGAACAGCCAGACGGCAAAAGTCGCCGCGGTGCGCAGCGCGCCAATCTTGCGGTAAAGCTGCCACAGCGCGGCCTGCACCGCGTCTTCCGCGTCCTCGGCAGTGAAACAGGTGCGGCGTGCGAAGCGCTTGAGGTCAGGCTGGCATTGCGTGAGCAGTTGCGCAATGGCCTGGGCATCGCCGCCGCGGGCCGCATCCACCAGTTGGGGGCTGGCTTTCATGGCTTGCCTTTGGCCGCGGGCTTGCGGCCAACAAGGGCGCAAGCAGGGCAAAAGCCGACGATGGCAGTCAGGCCCAACACCGCCGCGCTGACAGATGCAAGCGCCACGGGCCAGCCGGCGGGCAGCCACAGCAGGCCGGCGCAGGCCAGCAGCAGCGCGCCACCCAGGCGCAGGGCACGCTCCCAAACTGGAAGATTTTGTTGCAGGAAAAACATCAGGAACTCCTTGGCTGTGATGGATGCTGACAAAGAGGCCTGGTTTTTCCAAAAGGGTTCAGGTTTTTCAAAAAATATCTTAACGGCCCTGGCTGCGGCACCGCTGGCTATCATGGGGCATGCATCTGTTGAGCAGGCTGATGAACCCAGGCAGCAAGTGGCCGCATGCGGCCGGCTGCGCGATGCTGGCGCTTCTGGCCAGCGCGGCCGCCATGGCACAGGCGCAGCCGGTGGCGCCGGGCCATCCAACGCTGCTGCGCGCGCTGAACGCCTTGCGCCAGCAGGGTTGCGCAAAAGGCAGCGGCCCTACCGCCCCGCTGCGTGAAGACGCCGCGCTTTCGCGCGCCGCGGCGCTGCTCGCGAACGGAGCAAAGCTCGATGGCGCGCTCAAGGCTGTGGACTACCGCGCGCTGCGCGCCGTGCAAATCACGGTGCGGGGCGCCACCGGAACCGCAGCCCTGACGCCAAAGGCACTGGGCGGATCCTGCGGCGCGGCCATGCATGCCGAACTGCTGGAGGCAGGTTTCCACCAAAGCGGGATACGGACATGGATCGTGCTGGCCGCGCCCTTTTTACCGCCCGCCACAGCGCAGGCCGATGAAGTTCAGGTGCGGGTGCTGGCGCTGGTCAACGAGGCCCGCTCCCGGCCGCAGCGCTGCGGCGACAAGAACTTCGCCGCCGCACCGCCGCTGCGGCTCAACCCCACGCTCTACGAAATCGCCCATGCTCACGCCGCCGAGATGGCCCGCTACGACTACTTCAGCCATACCGGCCGCGACGGCAGCACGGTGGACGGCCGGGCTACCCGGGCCGGCTACCGCTGGCGCGCCGTCGGGGAAAACATCGCCGCCGGCCAGGTGAACGCCGACGCGGCCGTGCGCAGCTGGATGAGCAGCCCAGGCCACTGCGCCAACATCATGTCAACGGCTTTCAGCGAAATGGGCGCGGCCTTTGCGGTGAACGGCAAAAGCAGCCAGGGAATTTATTGGGCGCAGGTGTTTGGGGCGAGACTCTAGCAAAAGGCCGGGGAGCGACTACGCACGGACAAGTTCCAGCTTGATCCATGGCTGCCAGCCTTTCTTAGGCGCTTTCAGTTCCCAGAGTCCGGCCAGGCGATCCTTGCGGGAATTGAAGTTCCCGCTGAAGCGCATCGTCGCCCCCTGGATGTGCCAATGCAAGCTCCGAAGCTGAAGGACAAAAAGCTCAGACACGCCTTGATCATCGTACGACCTTGCGAAATGATTTTTCTTTGAAAGGTCGTAGCCAATGACTTCCATCGACCGGGTGGGTCTGCCGTCAAAGCGCGCATCGACCTCGTGCACTATGAAGTGTTGTCCTGGGAGCCAGCGATAGGTATCGGTTGCATCCAGCGTGCCGCCAGGCCCTGCGCTTGTCTGCAGCACTTCGCCGGTGGTGTTCCATACACCGATGAATATTTCGTACGGGGACATCTTGTTCGGGCGCATGAAAAGCCTTTCGCACTTCACAGCCACGGTATAAGCCGGCCCACCGAAAACCGCTGTAATTTCTTGTTTCTAAAAACGCCCAAGCGGGTTTCGCACATGCGGTCAATGAATCTAGATCAAGCGCTTGAGCAATCCCATCACCTGCTCAAAGCGCTTTCCGTAAGGCGGGTAAAACAAGTCTCCGCGCGCCCATTTCGATTGCAGCATCACCGGCTTTTGCTGCGAAAGGCGCAGGAAGCCGGCTTCGCCGTGGTAGGCGCCCCAGCCGCTTTCGCCAACGCCCCCAAAGGGCAGGTTTTCGTGGGCGATGTGCATCAGCGTGTCGTTCACGGTGACGCCGCCGCTCACGGTGCGCGCCAGCACGTGGTCGCGCGAGCCGGTGTCGTTCCCGAACCAGTAAAGCGCCAGCGGCCGCGGCCTGGCATTGACGTAGCGGATGGCTTCATCGATGGTGCCATAGGAGAGGATCGGCAGGATGGGGCCGAAGATTTCCTCGCTCAGCAGTTTTGACCCGGCGGGCGCATCGAAGACCAGCACCGGCGCCATCTGCCGCGACCCCGAGCCCGCAGCACCCGTGCCGGGGTCTATCACCTGCAGGCGGGCGCCCTCGCCTTCGGCCTGGGCCAGCAGGGCCTGCAGCCTTTCCAGGTGGCGCGGGCTGATGATGGCCGCATAGTCGGGGTTACCGCTGATGCTGGGAAACAAAGTGGCCACGGCGCGCGCAAAAGCTTCGCCAAAAGCTGTTTCACTCCCCCGAGGCAACAGCACATAGTCGGGGGCGATGCAGGTCTGGCCGGCGTTGAGCAGCTTGCCGTGCGCAATTTTGATGGCGGCTTTGTCGATGTTGCAGGACGCGTCGATGATGCAGGGCGACTTGCCGCCCAGCTCCAGCGTGGTCGGCGTGAGGTTGGCGGCGGCGGCTTCAGCCACCTTGCGGCCCACGGCGGTGGAACCGGTGAAGAACAGGTGGTCAAACGGCAGGCCGGCGAATTCCGCCGCGAGCTGGCCGTCGCCCTGCACCACGCAAATCTCGTCGGGCGTGAAAGACTGCCCTAGCAGCGTGGCCAGCAGTTCCGAAGTGCGCGGTGTGAGCTCGCTGGGCTTGAGCATCACCCGGTTGCCCGCGGCCAGCGCGGTAATGACCGGCCCCAGCGAGAGCTGCACCGGGTAATTCCAGGGCGATATCACGCCCACCACGCCCAGCGGCTGGCGCTGCAGGTAGGCCCGCGCAGGCTGCAGGTACAGCGGTGTGCTCACCTTGACGGGCTTCATCCACCGGGGCAAGTGCTTGAGCGTGCTGGACAGCAGCGAGCGCAGCACAAAGATATCGGCAATCTCGGTGAGCTGGGGCGATCGCACACCGAAGTCAGCGTTGACGGCCTGAGCCAGCTCGGCGCCGTGCTCGTCCAGCAAGGCGCGTATGCGCAGCAGGCGGTCCCGGCGCAGCGCCAGCGGCACTTCGGCCTGCTCGCGGCTGGCGCGGTACTGGGTGTCAAACAGGGTACGAAGCGGGCTTCTGGGCGTGGTGTGGGGGATGCTGGAAGTCATCCGGCCATGATAGGGAGCGCCGGGGCCGCTCGGTAGGGGCGCAACTCCAGCCGCGCTGCGGGTTGACCCTGAGGCAGCCGCCCCCATCTATGAGCCAGTGCAACCGATATGTCTGGCCAGGGCTGCGCCAGCGCTCCCCTCCGCGCGGCACCAGGCCTCCAGAGAAAGGGACTCCATGGAATACAAGGACTACTACAAGGTCATGGGTGTGGCGCGGGATGCCACGCCTGACGAGATCAAAAAAGCCCACCGCAAGCTGGCGCGCAAATACCACCCCGACGTCAGCAAGGAAAAAAACGCCGAGCTGCGCTTCAAGGAAATCGCCGAAGCCTACGAGGTGCTGCGCGACCCCGAAAAGCGCGCCGCCTACGACAGGCTGGGCGCGAACTGGCAGGCCGGGCAGGAATTCCGGCCGCCGCCGGGATGGCAGGCCCGCGAGGAAGCTGCCGGCCATACCTTCTTTGGCGACGCGGGGGGCTTTGACCACAGCGATTTCTTCGATGCGATCTTTCGCGGCATGGGCGCCGACATGGGCAGCGGTAGCCGCAGCTTCGGCGGTTTCGACATGGCCGGCGAGGACCAGCACGCGAAGATCCAGATCGCCATCGAGGACGCCTACCAGGGCGCCACGCGCACCCTGCAGCTCAGCGAGCCGGGCAAGCGCGGCCGGACGCGCAGCATTGAATTCACCATTCCCAAGGGTATACGCGCCGGCCAGCAGATCCGCCTGGCTGGCCAGGGCGCGCCCGGCGCGGGCAAGAGCGGCGCCGGCGACCTGTACCTCGAGGTAGAGTTCCTGCCGCACAAGCTCTACCGCGCCGACGGCCGCGATGTCTACATGAACCTGCCCGTGGCACCCTGGGAGGCCGCCCTGGGCTCGCAGGTCGAGGCGCCCACGCCGACGGGCTGGGTCGAAGTCACCATCCCGCCGGCTTCATCCCCGGGAAGCAAGCTCAGGCTCAAGGGCCGCGGCCTGCCGGGCAAGCCGCCGGGCGACTTCTACTTCGTGCTGCAGCTGGCGCTACCGCCCGCCGGCGGCAAGGGGGCCAAGAAAGCCTACGAAGACATGGCCGAGGCCTTCAAGGCCTTTGACCCGCGTGCCTCCCTGGCATAGCGCCGGCTGGGCGGGAAGCAGCGCCCCTCCCGGGCTTGTACATTAGGCTTCCATACCAATGCACATACCAGGAGGAATCGCCATGACTGTTCAGTATCTCCGGCGCCTGCGCCCCGCGTTCAGCATGCTCAGCCTGCTGCTGCTCCTGTCCGCCTGCGGCGGCGCGGGCGGCGAGGAAGTGGGCGCGGTGGACACTGTCTTCAAATTCATAGGGCCGGACCACAAGATCGTGGTCGATGCCTATGACGACCCCAAGGTCGCCGGCGTGACCTGTTATGTGTCGCGCGCCAAGACCGGCGGCCTCAAGGGCGCCTTCGGCCTGGCCGAGGACAAGGCCGAAGCTTCCATCGCCTGCCGGCAGACCGGCGTGATCAGCTTTGGCGACAAGCCCCTGGACAAGCAGGAAGAGATGTTCAGCGAGCGCATCTCGCTGGTCTTCAAGAAGCTGCGCGTGGTGCGCATGATAGACACCAAGCGCAACACGCTGGTGTACCTGACCTATTCGGACCGCGTCATTGAAGGCTCGCCGCAAAACAGCGTCACTGCCGTTCCGGTGCCAGCCGGCACCGTGATCCCGGTCAAGTAGCACAGGCGCTTACTTCGAAGCGTTGCGCTTGCGGGTGGCGGCGGCTTTTTTGGCTGAGGCCGAGCGTTCGGCTGCGGTGCGTGAAGCTGCCGCGGCGCCGCCCAGGCGCCCGCCCTTGCGCGAAGGTGCATGGTTTTCGGCCTTGCCTCGGCCGGAGCCCGACTTCTTGCCGCCGCCGGTTTCCTTGTTCACCGTGGCCCAGGCGCGGCGCTCGGCTTCTTCCTTGCCGACGCCGCGCTTCTCATAGCCTTCCTCGATGTGCTCCGCCTTGCGCTGCTGCTTGCCGGTATAGGCTGATTTGTCACCTCTTGGCATGTCGGCTCCTTTCGTGTTTCCTTGCGCTTCCCTGCGCGTTGCCAAGGATCAAGATAGCGCGATGCCGCAGCGGGACTGGCGGATGGGCGCTGAAATTCTCGTCGGCGCCGTCCTACCATCCCGGCCGTGCCTTATGGGTGTATAACCGGAGACCCCGGACTTTCGGGTGCGCTTCAAGCCGCCACGGGACCTCCATCACATACACACAAGCCAGGCGCCAGGCGCCAGGCGCGACAACAGCAAGGAAGACAGACATGGGCGCGCAATGGAAAGCAAAAGGCAAGGAACTGGCCGCGAACGCCAGGGGCCGGTTGTTCGGCAAACTGGCCAAGGAAATCATGGTGGCGGCGCGCAACGGGGCCGACCCGGCGTCGAACGCGCGGCTGCGCCTGGTGGTGGAGCAGGCCCGCAAGGTCTCCATGCCCAAGGACACCCTGGAGCGCGCCATCAAGAAAGGCGCCGGGCTGACCGGTGACACGGTGCATTTCGAGCATGTGATCTATGAAGGCTTCGCGCCGCACCGTGTGCCGCTTATGGTCGAATGCCTGACCGACAACCTCAACCGCACTGCTTCGGAAATCCGCGTGTTGTTCCGTAAGGGGCACCTGGGCACCTCGGGCTCTGTCTCCTGGGACTTCGACCACGTGGGCATGATTGAAGCCGAGCCGCAGGTGGCCGGCAGCGACCCCGAACTGGCCGCGATTGAAGCCGGCGCACAGGACTTCGAGCCCGGCCATGAGGAAGGCACGACGACCTTCCTGACCGACCATGCCGACCTGGACATCGTGAGCCGCGCCCTGCCCGCCCAAGGCTTTACCGTGCTGTCGGCCAAGCTGGGCTACAAGGCCAAAAACCCGGTCAGCCCGGCCAGCCTGAGCGCCGCCGAGCTGGAGGAAGTCGAGTCCTTCCTGGCCGCCATCGATGCGAACGACGATGTGCAGAATATTTTTGTGGGCTTGGGGGACTGAGCCCCAAGGCAAGCCCTACGGCGTTCGGGTCTCGTAGCGCGGCCGTATGCGCATTTTCTGCACGATGCCTGAAGGCGCAAAGAGGATGACGAACTCGGCACCGGGTGTTTCGCTTTTGGGCGGCTTTTCCCGGTAAGCCCAAACCTCGTAGCCGCTGTCAAAGCGGACCACGGTGGCGGGGCCCAGCGCGGCGCTCACCTCAGCCTTGGTGCTGGTGCCAGGGATGACCATGGCCTGCGCACTCTGCATGCCCAGATTGCTGTCGCGAAAAGGGGGCCGCGTTTCGTCAGGGGTCGCCGCGCAGCCCGCCAGCACGAGGCTGAGACCCCAAAGGAGTTTGCCCGGCGCCATCACCCGCCCTCCATGTATTCGAACTCGACCAGGGTGTCGTCGGGCCAGCTGCGGTCGCCCAGCGGCAGGAAGTAGGTGCGGTCCACCAGCACCTCGCAGTCGCAGTCGGGAAGGTCTCTCTCCAGCTGGGGGTTGTCGCTGGCGGCGGCGTACAGCATGGCCAGGGGCAGGATTTCCCGGCGCTCGCCGGCAGACAGCGTGACGCTGAACAGCGGACGCTCCGAAAAGAACAGGTAAAGCGGCACCTTCTTGTCGCAATACGCCGGCGTGTCAAACACGGCGCCGGCAATTCTGTCGAAAACCCCACCGCTGCGCGACACCAGGCCGGCTTCCATGCCCACCCTGCACTCCAGCCGCAGGTCGCCCAGGCGCCGCGTACCCGGCGGCAGGCCGGGCGAGCGTATCTCGGTGCGCCAGGTCATGCTTTGCGCCTTGCGGTTGGGAATGACCTGCGCGTCCTCGGCAAAAGCCTTGGGGTTGCGCGGCAGGCTGAAGGTGTGGTCGGATGCGATGGTGATGGGAAAGTCGATGCTTGTGCCTATCACTTCCATGGAGACCGCATCCATGTTGGTCTCGCGCCGACGCGGCAGCAGCTTGAAGCGCAACGAGGCATTGGGCGCGAGGCTCTTTTCACGCTCGAAAAGATCCATGCCGCGAATCATTTTGCGATAGGACTTTTCGACCGGGTCGCTGTTGGCCTTGGCGCTGATCGTCACCGGTTTAAGGGTGTGCACGCCCTCGTCCTGCCGCGGAGCGCCTTGGGCCTGCGCATTGGCTTGCACGCCGGCAGCCAGCCCCGCCGCCAGGCAGGCGGTGCGCAACGCGGCGTGGGCAAAGCGGCTGGGCATGTCGTAAACCCGATGAATGGAAACCCATGGTAGGCCGCGCACCGCAGCACAACTGTAGGACGACTCCAGTATTTCCAGTGGCAAAGCGCATAAAAAAACCCGCCCCGGCGCAAGCCGGAGCGGGTTGTGAGGCTCACCATGAAAACCGTGCTTAGTGAACCGTTGATTCAAACCTGAACACGCCCGGGTCGCGGATAGGATCCACGTCCACCGGTATCGTGCTCTTGGGCGGGAAGCGCCCTTCGAGCAGCAGCTTGCTGAGCGGGTTCTCGATGCGCTGCTGGATGGCGCGTTTGAGCGGCCTGGCGCCGAACACCGGGTCGAAGCCGACCTTGGCGAGTTCGGCAATCGCCGCTTCCGACACGTCCAGCGCGAGGTCCATCTTGCGCAAGCGAGCGATCAGCACCTGCAGCTGTATGCGGGCGATGGACTCGATGTTCTTCGCATCCAGGGCGTGGAACACCACGGTCTCGTCGATACGGTTCAGGAACTCGGGACGGAAATAGTTCTTGAGCTCCTCCGTCACCGCGTCCTTGATCTCTTCCGTCGGCTTGCCGACCATGGACTGGATGATGGGCGAGCCGATGTTGCTGGTCATGACGATCACGGTGTTCTTGAAGTCCACCGTGCGGCCCTGGCCGTCGGTCAGGCGGCCGTCGTCCAGCACCTGCAGCAGCACATTGAACACATCGGGGTGGGCCTTTTCCACCTCGTCGAGCAGCAGCACGCTGTAAGGCTTGCGGCGCACGGCCTCGGTCAGGTAGCCGCCCTCCTCATAGCCGACATAGCCCGGAGGCGCGCCGATCAGGCGGGCCACCGAATGCTTTTCCATGAACTCGCTCATGTCGACGCGTATCAGGTGGTCTTCGCTGTCGAACAAAAAGCCGGCCAGCGCCTTGCACAGCTCGGTCTTGCCCACGCCCGTGGGGCCCAGGAACAGGAAGGAGCCGGTCGGGCGGTTCGGGTCGGAGAGGCCCGAGCGGGAACGGCGTATGGCGTTGGCCACCGCGCTGATGGCTTCGTCCTGGCCGACCACGCGCTCATGCAGCTTGCCTTCCATCTGCAGCAGCTTGTCGCGCTCGCCCTGCATGAGCTTGCTGACGGGAATGCCGGTGGCGCGCGCCACCACCTCGGCGATCTCCTCGGAACCGACCTGGGTGCGCAGCAGCGTGGGGGCATTGGACTTGCCCTTGCTGGCTTCGCTGTCCTGCGCTTCCTTCAGGCGCTTTTCGAGCTCAGGCAGCTTGCCGTATTGCAGCTCGGCCACCTTGTTGAAGTCGCCCTTGCGGGTGAATTCCTCGATCTGGAAGCGGATGCGGTCGATCTCTTCCATGACGTCCTTGGAGCCGAGCGCCTGGGCCTTTTCGGCCTGCCAGATTTCGTCGAGGTCGGAGATTTCCTTTTGCAGCTTGCCGATTTCTTCTTCGATGAGGTCAAAGCGTTTTTGCGAGGCTTCGTCTTTTTCGCGGCGCACGGCTTCACGCTCGATCTGCAGCTGGATGAGGCGGCGGTCCAGCCTGTCCATGACTTCGGGCTTGGAGTCCATCTCGATCTTGATCTTGGCCGCAGCCTCGTCGATCAGGTCGATGGCCTTGTCGGGCAGGAAGCGGTCGGTGATGTAGCGGTGGCTCAGTTCGGCTGCGGCCACGATGGCCGGGTCGGTGATCTGCACGCCGTGGTGGGCCTCGTATTTTTCCTGCAGGCCACGCAGGATGGCGATGGTGGCCTCCACGCTGGGCTCGCCCACCAGGATTTTCTGGAAGCGGCGCTCCAGCGCGGCGTCTTTTTCGATGTACTTGCGGTATTCGTCCAGCGTGGTGGCGCCCACGCAGTGCAGCTCACCGCGCGCCAGCGCAGGCTTGAGCATGTTGCCGGCGTCCATGGCGCCTTCGGCCTTGCCGGCGCCCACCATGGTGTGCAACTCGTCGATGAAAACGATGGTCTGGCCTTCGTCCTTGGCCAGTTCATTGAGCACGGTTTTCAGGCGCTCTTCAAACTCGCCGCGGAACTTGGCGCCTGCCAGCAGCGCGGCCATGTCGAGCGAGAGCACACGCTTGCCCTTGAGCGAATCGGGAACCTCACCGGCCACGATGCGCTGGGCCAGGCCTTCGACGATGGCGGTCTTGCCGACGCCGGGTTCGCCGATCAGCACAGGGTTGTTCTTGGTGCGGCGCTGCAGCACCTGGATGGCGCGGCGGATTTCGTCGTCGCGGCCGATGACCGGGTCCAGCTTGCCCAGGCGGGCGCGCTCGGTCAGGTCCATGCAATATTTCTTGAGGGCTTCGCGCTGGCCTTCAGCGTCGGCGCTGTTCACGCCCTGGCCGCCGCGCACGGCGTCAATCGCCGCTTCCAATGCCTTGCGGGTCAGGCCGTTTTCCTTGGCCAGCCTGCCCACGTCGCTTTTGCTGTCAGCCACGGCGAGCAGGAAGAGTTCACCGGCGATGAACTGGTCGTTGCGCTTGATGGCTTCTTTTTCGGTGGCCTGCAGCAGTTTGGCGAGCTCGGAGCTGACCTGGATCTGGTCCTGCCCCTGCACCTGGGGCAGCTTCTTCACGGCGGCGTCGGCCGCCTGCGTGAGCCCGCCCACATTGACACCGGCCCTTTCGAGCAGCGCGCGCGGGCCGTCGTCCTGGCGCAGCATGGCGGCCAGCAGGTGGATGGGTTCGATGTAGCCGTTGTCATTGCCCAGCGCGAGGGACTGCGCGTCGCTCAGGGCTTCCTGGAATTTTGTGGTCAGTTTGTCTTGTCGCATGGAGAGGACTCCCGATGGTTGATCCCTACAGACATAGGGGGCATGCCAGGGTTTTCAAGACCCGCCGGCGGCCCGTTGCAAGGCCTTGGCCCGTGACTCGACACCGCGCACGATCACATCGACCCAGGCCTCGAAACCGCTGTCCAGCGGCCGGCCGTCGCCGCTGGACCAACGCAGCACAAAGGCCCGGTTCTGCAAGGCATCCAGGTGCCGCGCAAGCGCGGGCTGGCGCGCGGCATCGACGCGGGCGATCTGGGCGCGGCAGGCGCTTTCCCATGTCTGGGCGTCTTCCGCCGGTGCGGTGGACAGCTCCATGGTCGCAAAGCCGCACATGGCGGCGAACACCACGTTGTAGGCATCGACCAGGTCGGCGCCGGCAAAACCGGCGTCTTCAAGCAGTTGCACCAGGTGGTCCAGCATGGTGGCGTCGAAGGTGGCGTTGTAGATCAGTTCGCTGGCCACCAGCGGGGCCAGCCTGGGGTGGCGCCTGAGCACTTCGCGGTAACGCCGCAGCAAGGCGGCCAGGCGATCCTGCCAGCGCCCCGTGACCAGGTCGTCGGCCACGCCGTTCATCGCCAGCGCCACCGCACCCGAAATCAGCTCATTGCGGCTGGGCACATGCCAGTAGATGGCCGAAGGGAATACCTGGAGCGCCTGCGCCAGTTCGCGGATGTTGAAGGCCTGCGGGCCGTTGCGGTCTATCAGCGCCAGCGCGGCCTCCAGGATGCGGTCGCGGCTCAGCGCCGCGCCGCCGGTTTCATCCCCGGTTTTACGAGGCCTCCCGGCGCGGCGTGGTGATGGCGGTTTGGTGGGCACGGAAGTTTCCAGAAGCAGAAATAATGCGCCATTTTATGGTTTATTGAATGACATTCAATTAATATTGAACTTCGTACAATTAATAGTCTTCTTGCAAGGAATCCGTCATGCGTGAGGTCAAAACCGGTGAATTCGAAGGCGGCTGCGCCTTCGTCGAGGGCGAATTCGTGCCCCTGTCCGAAGCCAAGATTTCCCTGTTTGACTGGGGCTTCACACGCTCTGACGTGACTTACGACGTGGCCAGTGTCTGGCGGGGCGCCTTCTTTCGGCTGGACGACCACATTGAGCGCTTTTACGCCAGCATGGCAAAAATGCACCTGGCCATTCCCTACAGCCGCGCCGAGTTGCGGGACATCCTGCATGCCTGCGTGCGCGCCGGCGGGCTGCAGGACTCCTATGTCGCGATGGTCTGCACCCGCGGCGTGCCGCCGCGCGGTGCGCGCGACCCGCGCCTGGCACAAAACCGCTTTTACGCCTACGCCCTGCCCTACGTCTGGATCGCTTCGCGTGAAAAGCAGTTGGCCGGGCTGGACCTGCACATCAGCGAGCGCCAGCGCATCCCGGCGGCCTCGGTGGACCCGACCGTCAAGAACTACCACTGGATGGACATGGTGCAGTCCATGTTCGACGCCTATGACCGCGGGCGCGACACCAGCTGCGTGGTGGACGCGGCCGGCAACATCACCGAAGGGCCGGGCTTCAACGTGTTCATGGCCAAGGACGGCGTTGTCCACACAGCCGACCAGGGCGTGCTCGAAGGGATTTCGCGGCGCACCGCGATGGAGCTGTGCGCGCGCCTGGACATCCCGCTGAAGGCCGCACCCGTGCCCGCCGCGCTGCTGCGCAATGCCGACGAGGTGTTCCTGACCTCAACGGGCGGCGGCATCCTGCCAATTGCCAAGCTGGATGGCGTGGCGCTGCCGCAGTTCCCTGGGCCCATCACGACGCGGTTGCACGATGCTTATTGGGCCATTCACGACGAAACGGCTTACCGCGATCCGGTCCAGTACTAGGGCTTGCCAAGGCTAAACAGGGCCGTGCCAGCGCCCTTCTTTCGGGATGGTCCGCAAGGTATCGCTCCCTGCCAGCCATAAGCCGGTTCTAGAATCGTCCTATGAACATCCACCAGCTCTCGGTGACCTACCACCCGGCAGAAGACCGGCTCCTGGTGCGCATCAGCAGCCAGGAAAGCGAAGAATTTCGCCTGTGGCTGACCCGCCGCCTGACACTTGCCTTGATGCCAGGGCTGAAACAAACCGCCGCCGACCAGTTGGCCCGGCAGACGAAAAGCGACGACCTGGCCGCGCCGCCCGACGTACAGCGCCAGCGCATCGTGGAAAACTTCAGGAAGGAAGCGCTGACCTATGCCAGCGACTTCAAGACGCCTCCCCACGCCAAGGATTCCGCACTGCCGATGGGCAAGCAGCCGCTGCTGGTGACGGAACTGAAAATGACTTTGCTGAAATCGGGCAAGCTGCAGCTGGTCTTCATCGAAAAACTGCCTGAATCGGAGCGCAATGTGCAAATTGCCATCGGCCTCCAACTCACCCAGGGTTTGCTGCAGCTCCTGAACAAGTGCCTCAAGAAATCCCAATGGCTCAAATCAGCGCCGCCCACCGGCGGCCAGGAGGCTGCGGATGCACCAGAGACGCCCGACCCTGCGGAAAGGCCGCGGTATTTGAACTGAGTGAAACCAGTGCTCAGGCGTTGGAAGCGGCAATGCCCCACTTTGCCAGCGCCGCGTCGTCAGCCACGCGCGCATCCACCCAACGCGCGCCCTCGGGCGTTTCTTCCTTTTTCCAGAACGGCGCCTGGGTCTTGAGGTAGTCCATCAGGAACTCGCAGGCCTTGAAGCTCTCGCCGCGGTGGGCGGAGGTCACGGCCACCATGACCACCTGGTCCAGCGGCTGCAGCAGGCCTACGCGATGGATCACACGCGCGCCGAAGATGTCAAAGCGCGCCATGGCCTGGTCGATCATGGCCTCTATGGATTTTTCGGTCATGCCGGGGTAGTGCTCCAGCTCCATGCTGCTGACGCTGAGGCCGTCATTGCGGTCACGGACCGTGCCGGTGAACGTGCAGACGGCGCCCACCCGTTTGTCGCCCGCACGCAGTGCGGCCACTTCGTCGGCGAGGTTGAAGTCATCGGTGGTAATGAGGACGCGCGGTGCAGCCATGGTCATAGTGGCAATTTTGCCACTCGCCCACCCTGAACGCAGGCAGCTACGGTAAGATTTGCCGCATGCTTGGCCACACTTGCACCCTCGCCACCCGGACGCCCGACAGCACCCGCGGCTTTGGGGCGTGCGCCAGCAAATCGAAAAAACCGTTGCTCATTTGACCGGGGCTGCGGTTCCGTCGTCGAATGAGCGATGGAACCGTCCGGTTACTCCCACCTCTTTGCGGACACCTATCTCTTGTTCTGATGGCGGCCTTCAAGCCGGTCAGTTTTTTGGGATGTGTCTTCATGCAAACAGCGCTCAACGCCAACCAGGCCGATCCAACAGATCAGGCCACTACCGATTTCTCGGGACTCTGGATCCCGCTCGTCACCCCGTTTGACCAGGGCCAGGTCGACCATGCGGCCCTGAAACGCCTGGTCGCGCATTACCGCGCCAGCGGCATCGCCGGGCTGGTGGTTTGCGGCTCCACCGGCGAGGCCGCGGCCCTGGATGAGGAAGAGCAGTTGAAAGTGCTGCGCACGGTGATGGATCAGGCGCCCGGCCTGCCGGTGGTCATGGGCCTGTCGGGCTACCACCTGGGCAAGATGGCAGCGCGTATCAAGGCGCTGAATGCGCTGGGCCTTGCAGGCATCCTGCTGCCGGCGCCCAGCTATATCCGCCCCTCGCAGGCGGGGCTCATCGAATGGTTCACCGCCCTGGCCGACGTGAGCGCCGTGCCGGTGAGCCTCTATGACATTCCTTACCGCACCGGCAGCCGCATGGAGCTTGAAACGATCCTGGCACTGGCCGATCATCCGCGCATCCTGGCGCTCAAGGACTGCGGAGGCGATCCGGCCAAAACGCAGGCCCTGATTGCCGACGGCAGGCTGCAGGTGCTGGCGGGCGAGGACGCGAATATCTTCAGCACCGTTGCACAGGGCGGCCGGGGTGCGATTGCAGCGGCGGCTCACCTGCACACGGAACGTTTTGTGGAAGTGCTGCGGCGCATCCGGGCAGGTGACCTGGCGGGCGCCGAGGCCTTGTGGACGCCGCTGCAGCCGCTGATTGAAGGGCTATTCGCCGAACCCAACCCCGGACCGCTCAAGGCACTGCTGGCCCGGCAAGGCCTGCTTCGCAATGAATTGCGCAGCCCGATGACTGCGGCCTCCGCCGCACTGGCCGAACGCCTTCAGCGGCTGGATGCCGTGGTGAGCTGAAGGCGGCTCAACCGCCGGTCACGGGCGGGAAGAAAGCGACTTCGCAGCCTTCGCTGAGAGTAGCCGCTTCATCGCACATGACCTGGTTGAGCGCCATGCGCACAGACCTGCCGCGCGCCAGGCTGGCGGCGTGCGCGGGCGTGGCCGCGAGCAATTCGTCGCGCAGCCCCGCCAGCGTGGTGGCGGCGGTGTCGCGCACCTCGCTGCCCTGCCCTATGGCCTCGCGGATCGAGGCGAAGTATTTGACCGTGACTTTCATAGGAATGCCTCTATGCGACGGCTCAGGCCATCAGCGCCGAAAACGGGATGAACTGAACCAGGTCGCCTCGGGCAATCACCTGGCCGGCCGGGTTGTCGATCACGCCATCGCCCCAGACAGCCGAAGTCAGCACGCCCGAGCTCTGGTTGCCGAACAGTTCCAGCCCGCCGGCGGCATTACGCCTGGCGCGCAAAAACTCGCGGCGCTTGTCGGCCTTGGGCCAGTCGAAGTGCGCAGGCAACGCGATGGGGGTGACGGCCACATCAGCTGCGCCTTGCAGCTTGAGCAGGAAAGGACGCACCAGTACCAGAAAGGTCACAAAGCTGGACACCGGGTTGCCCGGCAGGCCGATGAAATGCGTGCCACCGACCTTGCCGCAGGCGAAAGGCTTGCCCGGCTTCATCGCGATTTGCCAGAGGGCGAGTTCGCCCAGCGCCTGCACGGCCGGCTTGATGTGGTCTTCCTCGCCGACGGAAACGCCGCCGCTGGTGAGGATCAGGTCGTGCTGCTCGCTCGCACCCTTGAGCGAGGCGATGGTGGCATCGAGGCGGTCGGGCACGATGCCGAGGTCCGTCACGCTGCAACCCAAACGCAACAGCAAGGCGCGCAGGAAGAAGCGGTTGGAGTTGTAGATGGCACCGGGCTTCATGTCGGCCGGCGCGATCTCGCCGGGCATGACGAGCTCATCGCCCGTGGAAAACAAGGCCACGCGCACGCGGGGCGCGACCTGCAGTTTGTCAAAGCCGATGCTGGCGGCCAAACCCAGCGAGGCAGGCGCCAGGCGCTCGCCACGGCGCAGCACCACCGCGCCGGCAGCCACATCCTCGCTGCGGCGGCGAATCCATTGGCCGGGCTGGGGTTTGGCCTTGATGCGCACGCCCTCACCTACGGCTTCGCAGTCTTCCTGCATCACCACCGCATCGGCGCCAGGCGGAATGGGTGCGCCCGTGAAAATGCGCGCCACTGAGGCGGGTGCCAGCGCATGGCCGCTGCTGCCGGCGGGAATGCGCTGGCTGACCTGGAGCACGGCGCCCTCTTCCCAATCGGCCGCGCGCATGGCATAGCCGTCCATGGAGCTGTTGTCGTGCGCCGGCACGTCGAGGCTGGAGACCAGGTCCTGGGCCAGCACGCGGCCGTCCGCATCGAAGGTCGAAACAGTTTCGGCACCGGGCAGCGGCGCCGCGCGTGCCAGCAGCTCGGCCAGCGCCTGGTCCAGGGGCTTCAGGGGAGCGCGGGGCGCAGGCGTGGTGGAGGCAGAACTCATGGTCGGGATGTCCGGAACAAAAGCATGAACAGAACGGGGCTGAGTGGGGGCTAGTCGTCAGGGCTGGCCTTCGCTCCAGGCCTAACCGAAACGGTCTTCGAAGGAGTAGGCAAAACGCTCCTGATTGTTGACCAGGTAATCGGCCACGGCGTCGCCGTCGTTCAAATCCAGCACCGGGCGCAAGGTTGCTTCCGGCAGTTTGTCGGGCGCATCGGTGGCGATGGCGACGATGAAATCGTCGTCCATGTAGCGGGCCGGCTTGCCGGGGTAATCAGCCGAAGGACCGCGCCAGACTTCGATCTTGAGCAGGTCGCTGCTCTTGAAGCCTTCAACCAGCACCCAGTCCACGCCGCCGTAAAGCTCGGCGATCAGCTGGTGCACCGACATCTCGGACGGTTTTTCAAACTCGCGCATCAGCGCCAGCCGGTTTTGCGAAGCCACCACCACCTCGAAGGCGCCGGCCACGCGGTGGCGGAAGGTGTCCTTGCCGGGGTGATCGATATCGAACTTGTGGTGGGCGTGCTTGACCACCGACACGCGCAAGCCCCTGGCCTTGAGCGCGGGGATCAGCTTTTCGACCAGCGTGGTCTTGCCCGAACCGGAGTAGCCGGCAAACCCGACGACATTCATGGCCGGGCTTTCGAGGTCGGCCTGCGGCCCATTTCAATGCACATGGTCGGCGATGTAGCGCTTGATCACGGCCGCGTCGGCCGGCAACACCTTGACGCGCTTGGGCAACGCTTCTATGCCTTCGAACTTCGCGGGCCGTTCGGGTGCGTGGCCCAGCGCCTCTTCAATCGTCGCGGCGAACTTGATGGGCAGCGCGGTTTCCAGCACGACCATGGGCACGCCGGCTTGCACCTGCTCGCGCGCCACCTTCACGCCGTCGGCGGTGTGCGTGTCTATCGTGGTGCCGAAGCGCTTGTAGGTGTCGCGGATCGTCGCAAGGCGATCGGCATGGGTGCTCTTGCCGCTCACAAAGCCGTAACGCTGCGCGGCCTCCTTGAAAGCCGCCTCACCGCTGAGGTCGAAGCGGCCCTGGCTGCCGAGCTGGTCGTGGAACAAGGCTCGGGTCCTGGCGCCGTCGCGGCCCAGCAGGTCGAACACAAAGCGCTCGAAATTCGAGGCCTTGGAAATGTCCATGGAAGGGCTGGAGGTCTCATGCGTGTCGGCGCTGCCGCGCACGCGGTAGACGCCGGTGCAGAAGAACTCGTCGAGCACATCGTTCTCGTTCGTGGCCACCACCAGCTTGCCGATGGGCAGGCCCATCATGCGGGCAACGTGGCCGGCGCAGACATTGCCGAAGTTGCCGGAAGGGACGGTAAAGTCGACTTTCTCCGCATTCGATTGGGTCGCTTGAAAGAAACCGGCAAAGTAGTACACCACTTGCGCCATCAGGCGCGCCCAGTTGATCGAATTAACCGTGCCTATCTTGTACTGGCGCTTGAAGGCCAGGTCGTTGGACACGGCCTTGACGATGTCCTGGCAGTCGTCAAACACGCCATCGATGGCGATGTTGTGGATGTTCTCGTCCTGCAGGCTGAACATCTGGGCCTGCTGGAAAGGGCTCATGCGGCCGTTGGGCGAGGTCATGAAAACGCGCACGCCCTTTTTGCCGCGCATGGCGTATTCGGCCGCGCTGCCGGTGTCGCCGCTGGTGGCGCCCAGGATGTTGAGTTCTTCGCCGCGGCGCGCCAGTTCGTACTCAAAGAGGTTGCCCAGCAGCTGCATGGCCATGTCCTTGAAGGCCAGCGTGGGGCCGTTGGACAGGGCTTCGAGGTACAGGCCGCCTTCGAGCTTCTTCAGCGGAACGATGGCCTTGGTGCCGAACACTTGTTCGGTGTAGGTCTTGCCGCAGATGGCCTTGAGGTCGGCGGCGGGGATGTCGTCGATGTAGAGCGAGAGGATCTCGAAGGCCAGGTCGGCATAAGCCAGGCCGCGCCATCTGGCGAGCGTGACCTCATCAACCTGGGGATAGCGCTCGGGCAGGTACAGGCCGCCGTCGGGCGCCAGTCCTTCGAGCAGGATTTCGCAGAAGCGCTTGCGATCTGCATGACCGCGGGTGGAGAGGTACTGCATGGTGGGTTTCCTGGTTTCAGCAAAGTGCCTGCTGCGCGACCGCGACGAACCAGCGCACGCCGCATGCCAGAACGTCGTCATTGAAGTCGTACGAAGGGTTGTGCAAAGCTGCCGCGTGGTGTGTGCCGCGCTGGCCGAGCCACAGATAAGCTCCGGGCCGTTGCTGGAGCATGAAGGCAAAGTCTTCCGAGGTGAACGCCGGTGCGGCGGCCATTTGCGCATCCAGGCCGGCGCTGTGCGCAGCCTCGAGGGCGAGCTGCGCATGTTCGGGGCTGTTAACCGTCGCCGGGTAGTAACGCGTGTACTCCACGTCTATCGTGGTGCCGCTGCCGCGCGCAACACCCGCGGCGAGGTCGCGGATCGCCTGCTCGATCACGTCCTGGACGGCGGTGTCGAAACTGCGCACGGTGCCGGTCAACTCCACCGCCGCCGGCAGGACGTTGTGCGACTGGCCGCCGCTGATGCGCGTCACCGACAGGACGGCATTCTGCGTGGGCGGAACCCGCCGTGACACGATGGTGTGCATCTGGGCCACCAGCTCGCTCGCGGCCAGCACCACATCGGGTGTATGGTGCGGCTGGGCTGCATGGCCGCCCCGGCCGCGCACGACGATGTCAAAGCGGTCCGCTGCCGCCATGATGGGGCCCGGCCTTGTGGCGGCCGAGCCCGCGGGCAGGTCGGGCCAGTTGTGCAGGGCAAACACAGACTCGCACGGAAAGCGGTCGAACAAGCCTTCCCGCACCATCTCGCGCGCGCCTCCCCGCCCCTCTTCGGCGGGCTGAAAAATAAAGGCGATGCTTCCGTCAAAACGCCCGGCTCTCGCAAGTTGCCGGGCTGCCCCCAACAGCATGGCCGTGTGGCCGTCGTGGCCGCAGCCGTGGTGAACGCCGGGGTGGCGGCTGACGTGCAGGCGCCCGCCGTCCTCCCGCATCGGAAGTGCGTCCATGTCCGCGCGCAAGCCCACCATGCGCGCCGAGTTGCCCCGGCGCAGAACACCCACCACACCAGTCCCGCAGATGCCCTCGTGCACCTCCAGGCCGCAATCGCGCAGCGCGGCCGCCACCAGGCCGGAAGTGCGGCGCTCCTCGAACGCGAGTTCAGGGTGTGCATGCAGGTCGCGGCGGAATGCGACCAGCGCCGGCAGCAGGTCCTCGATGTCTTTGTTCATGGGTGCGCGAAAGACATGGGGTTCAGTTGTAGACGACCCAGATCTTGCGGGTGGTTTCAATGCAGCGCCAGATGCCCACGTAATCAGGCTTCATCACGAAAGCGTCACCCGCCTGTACGCGAATCGGCTCCTTGCCGTCCTCAATGAGTTCGGACACACCCGAGAGGATGTAGCAGAACTCCCAGGTACCGCCCTTGATGGAGCGAATCGTGCCGGGCGTGGTTTCCCAGACGCCGGAACCGACCTTCCCGTCGGGCGAGCTGTTCACGGCCCAGCTCTTGAACTGTGGATTGCCTTCGATCAGCCGCTCGGGCAGCGGAACGCTTTCGCGCGCGGCGCCAAGGTTGTCGAATTTGAAGAATGCGAGATTGCTCACGGTAAAAGTCCTGTGGATAGGTGGATGAAATTTCAGGTGGCGATCGAAAAGTCGATGAGCGTGCTCTTCACCCGCAGGTTCGCCTCGAAGGCCTGGCGGCCCAGGTCCTTGCCGATGCCGGAACCCTTGAAGCCGCCGGTGGGAATCACGTGGTCGGCCGTGCGGCCGTAGCGGTTGACCCACACGGTTCCCGCCTTGATCTCGCGCACGGCCCGCATGGCGCGCCGCAGGCTACCGGTGTGCACGCCCGAAGCCAGTCCGTACACGGGGTGATCGGCCAGTGCAAGCCCTTCGTCGTCATCCTCGAAGCTCTGCACCGTCAGCACGGGGCCGAAAACCTCGTCGCGGACGGCTTCAGTCTGTGACGTGACGCCCATCAGGAGCGTGGGCTCGTAGTAGGCGCCGTCGCCGTCGCAGTGCATCCGGCGGCCGCCGGTCAGCGCCTCGGCGCCAGATTCGATCGAGCGGCGGACGATGCCGTCGATGCGGTCGGCCTGCAGCGCGCTGATGATGGGCGGCAGCTTGGTGGTTGACGCCCAGGTGGGACCCACCTTGGCCTGTTTCATCAAGGCGCACAAGCGGTCCACGAGTTCGGCTTGTACGCTCCGCTCGACGATAAGCCGCGTGCCCGCGACGCAGGTCTGGCCGGCGTTGAAGATGATGCTCCTGGCGATGCAGTCCGCCACGCGCTGCATATCGGGAACGTCGGAAAACACCAGCTGCGGCGACTTGCCGCCCAGCTCCAGCGTCACAGGCTTGAGGCCCGATTCGGCCGCCATGGCCATGACCGCGATACCCGTGCGCGTGGAACCGGTGAACGAGATCTTGCTGATCCCCGGATGGCGGCAGATCGCCTCACCGACCACGGGGCCGGTACCTTGCACCACATTAAAAATACCCGCAGGCACGCCGGCGGCAACGGCGAGTTCGGCCATGCGCACGGCGGTAAACGGCGTGAGCTCGGAAGGCTTGAGCACGATGGCATTGCCGGCAGCGAGCGCCGGCCCTACCTTCCAGGCCGCCATCTGGATGGGATAGTTCCAGGGGGCGATGGCGCCTACCACGCCGTAGGGCTCGGTGATCATCATGCCCAGGTGGTCCGACCGGGTGGCCGCGATTTCGCCGCCAGCCTTGTCGGCATATTCGGCGAAAAAACGGATGCAGTCGGCGGCGTACGGAACGTCCCAGCTGATCGCTTCGGCAATCGGCCGCGTGGAGCCCAGCGCCTCCAGCCGGGCGAGTTCCTCTACATGCGCCACCATCAGATCGGCCCAGCGCCGCAGGATGGCGGCGCGCTCGCGGGGAGCGCAGCGCGACCAGTTGCTGCTTAGCAGCGCGCGCTGCGCGGCACAGACAGCCTCGTCCACCAGGTCGGCATCGCCGAGCGGAAGTTCGGCATAGACCTGCCCGTCCGAAGGGCGTCGCACGGCGAGCATCTGGGCGGCTGTCTCCCGCCGCGTGCCGTTCACGAAGTGGCCGGCGGGGACCGGAGTAGTTGCGGGGTCGAAGTCATGCATGGCAGATTCCTTGGATGTCCGTTTTTTGGATGGCGCCGACAGTCGCCTTCGAGCCGTCCTCGAGGATGGCGACGGACAGGCCGCGTTTGGCCAGGGAACAGGCCGTGGAAACACCGACGATGCCGCAGCCTATGACCACGGCGTCGGCACGTTCGGGCAGCTTGTCGTCACTGCGGATGCGAAGAATGGATGGAGACATGGAACTGTTTTCTAAGCTGCTGACCTCTCGGCCGCCGTCATGCGTGCTGATGAAGCAACTCGGCAAGCGCATCAACTTCAGAACGCGTCGTCGACCACGAGGTCACGAAGCGAACCGGCAGTTCGTCATCGGACATGCTGGTTGACCGGGGCACACTGCGGTGGTACCAGCCGCTGCAACGAACGCCACCGGCTTTGAGCCTGGCCAGGAGATCCCGCTTCATGACCACGAATACCTCGTTCGCTTCCACAGGCCATGTCGGCTTGACTTCGTCATGGGTTTTGAGGGTTGCCGAGAGGTATTGAGCCGTCTTGTTTGCGTTTCTCGCCATCTCGATCCAGTGATCGTCCTGGAGCCACGAAACAAATTGCGCGCCAAAGAGGCGCCCTTTAGAGACCAACTGGCCGGCTCGCTTACGGCGCAAGTCGAAGTCCTTCGCCAGTTCCTCATTGAAGATAATCACCGCCTCCGCCGCGAGCGCACCGTTCTTGGATGCCCCCAGGGAAAGCACATCGACACCCGCCTTCCACGCGATATCAGCCGGCTCGCATGCCAGCGCGGCGACCGCATTGGCGAATCGCGCGCCATCCATATGAACGTGAATGCCTCGCTGGTGCGCGGCATCTGCGAGTTGCGTCAACTCTGCCTGGCTGTAGATGAGGCCGTTTTCAGTCGCCTGGCTGATACTGAGTGCCGACACCTTCACGTTGTGTGGTCGCTGGGCGGGAAGTGTGTCGAGACTGCCGTTCAGGTCTTTCGCGGTGATCTTCCCGCTATCGGTTTCCAGGGGTAGCAATCGCGCCCCCCCGGTAAAGAACTCCGGAGCGCTAAGCTCGTCTACCGCGATGTGAGCCTGGCGATGGCAAAGAATCGCGTCCGAAGGATTCGCCACGGTGGAGAGGGCCAGACAATTTGCCGCCGTACCCGTCGCCACAAAAAAGGCTCGAACGTCCCGGCCGAATAACCGGCCGAGAGCGTTCTCCGCGCGCTTGGTCCAATCGTCGTTCCCGTACGAAGGGGCGCTACCGGAGCAGGCACTCACCAGGGACTCAAGAATCCTCGGCGAAACGCCGGACTGATTGTCGCTGTCAAAATTCATCACACTCTCTCTGGGAATACGATCCGGATGGGTACGCAAATAGCGGCAAGTGCACTGCGGCATAACGATCCACCGGTGATCGCCGGCCGCTTCCGAAAACTTGTTCACCGACTCCTTAGATGTCGTCGCGGATGCAGGCTTTCGCGTGGTTACGCTGGACCAGCCGAAGTTCGGGTACGGCGTTCGCGCACGCCGGCTGGGCGTGGGGGCAGCGTGTGCGGAACGCACAGCCCGACGGGGGCGCCAGCGGGCTGGGAATGTCACCCTTGAGCAGCTCGCGCGCGCGCCGCTGCCGCGGGTCGATATTCGGCACGGCGGCCATCAGGGCACGCGTGTAGGGGTGGCGCGGGTTGTTCAACAGGGATTCGGCGTCGGCGATTTCCACGAGGCGGCCCAGGTACATCACGGCGATGCGGTCCGAAATATGGCCCACTACCGCAAGGTCGTGGCTGATGAACAGCATGGTGAGGCCCAGCCTCTGCTTCAGCTCGAGCAGCAGGTTGATCACCTGCGCCTGCACGGACACGTCGAGGGACGACACCGGTTCATCGGCCACCAGCAGTTCCGGTTGGGTCATGAGCGCACGGGCGATGCCGATGCGCTGGCGCTGCCCGCCTGAGAATTCGTGCGGATAGCGTGAACGGTGCGCCGGGTTCAGCCCGACCGTCTTCAGCACGGCATCAATGCGGTCCCGCCGTTGCTGCAGCGTCAGCTCGGGCATGTGGATTTCCAGCGGCGCCGAAAGCAGTTCCTCAACCGTGTGCTTGGGGTTCAACGACGAATACGGGTCCTGGAACACCATCTGCATCGCGCGCCGCAACGGCCGCATCTGGCGCCGCGTGAGGCCCACCAGGGGTTTACCGTCAAAGTGCACCTGCCCCGCCGTCGGCGCGTCCAGGTTCAGGATGGCCCGGCCTATCGTGCTCTTGCCCGAGCCGCTTTCGCCCACCAGGCTTAACACCTCGCCTCGCCGGATCTCGAAGCTGACGCCGTTGACGGCCTTGACGTTCTGCGCCGGCTTGCCAAACCATCCGCCACCCAGCGTGTACCACTTGTGCAAGTCCTCGACTTGCAGCAGGGCGGGAGTAGATTGCTGTTGCTGCATCATGCGGCTCCTTCAATTTCCGGCCAACGGACGCACCGCACCAGATGGCCCGGTTTTGCGTTTTCCAGTTCCGGCACTGCGGCGTCGCAGCGGCCCGGCTCGAAGTGGCCGCAACGCGGTCCGAACGTGCAACCCGGCGGGTGCGCGGCCGGATCGGGCACATTGCCTGGAATCGCGAACAGCGGGCTTTTGCGGGCAAGGTTCGAATGAAGCCGCGGAACCGAGTGGATCAGGCCGCGGCTATAGGGATGCCGCGGCTGCGTGAACAGCGGCACAACGTCGGATTGCTCGACGATGCGGCCCGCATACATCACCATCACGCGGTCGGCGATCTCGGCCACCGTGCCGAGGTTGTGCGTGACGAAGATCATGGACATCCGGTTTTGCGACTGCAGCTTCTGCAGCAGTTCGAGAATCTGCGCCTGGATGGTCACGTCCAGCGCCGTGGTGGGCTCATCGGCGATCAGCAGCGACGGCTCGCAGGCAATCGCTATGGCAATCATCACGCGTTGCCGCATGCCGCCGGACAGCTCGTGCGGGTAGTTCGCCAGCCGGCGCTTCGGATCCGAGATGCCGACCTGGTTCAAGAGGTCGGCAGCGCGGTCGGTGGCGGCACGCGCGCCCATTCCGAGGTGGATTCGCAGGCTTTCACAGATCTGGGCACCGACGGTATGCACCGGATTCAGCGACGTCATCGGCTCCTGGAAGATCACCGAGGCAACGCCCCCTCGCACCTGGCGCATCATGCGCTCAGGCATTCCAACCAGCTCGTGCGTCTTGCCATCGCGCGCCGCAAGCCGGGCCGATCCGCTGATGGTGCAGTATGGCGCCGACGGCGTGAGTCCCAGCAGTCCCAGGCAGGTCACGCTCTTGCCGGAACTGGTTTCTCCCACCAGCGCCAGCGTCTCGCCGCGCCGTACCGAGAAACTGACGTCGCGCACGGCATGCACGGTTCCGGCCGCCGTACGAAACGCCACGTTGAGGTCGCGCACGTCCAGGATATTCTCCGCCTCCACGGCAGCGTGGGATTTGCGCACGGGGATCGGGTCAAAACGGTTCATGTCAAACATCCTCAGCGATCCAGTTTTGCGTCCAGCGCGTCGCGCAGGCCGTCACCAATAAAGTTGAAACTCGTGACGGTCAGCGTGATAGCCAGCCCCGGCACGATAGCCAGCCAGGGCGCGTTGGTCAGGTAGCTTTGCGCGTTCTCCAGCATGTTTCCCCAGCTCGGCGTGGGCGGCTGGATACCGAAACCAAGAAAGCTGATGTAGGACTCGGCAAGGATGGCGTGCGCGATGTTCAGTGTGGCGGCGACCACGATGGGCGCGACGGCATTCGGCAGGAGCTCGCGGAACATGATGCGGCTGTCGCTGGCGCCGAGTGATTCAGCGGCGAGCGCGAAATCCCGTTCACGCAGCGACCGGACCTGCCCCTCCACCACGCGCGCCACTTCCATCCAGCTCGCCAGGGCGATCAGCACCACGATGGAGGCGACCGACGGCTCGATCAGGGCCGCGACGGCCAGCAGCAGGAAGATGGTCGGGAAGCAGAGCATGGCATCGACGAATCGCATGAGCGCGGCGCCGATCGCACCGCGGTAGAAGCCCGCCACGAGACCGACCAGGACGCCCACCACCACCGACAGCGCGGTGGCCGCGAAGCCGACCGACAGGGAGATGCGGCCGGCATACATCAGGCGGGACAGAATGTCGCGGCCCAGCGGATCGGTTCCGAGCAAGTGAGGCCCCACAAACGGCTCCGTCAGCCGCGCCCGGATATCCGTGTCGGTGGCATTGAAGGGGATCAACCAGGGCCCCAGAAAGCTGGCGAGTGTCATGAACAACACGATGCCCAGGCCCAGCAGTGCCGGCTTGTGGCGCAGGAAGCGCCTCAGGGCCGGGTAGCGCTCGGCGAATGTGCGACGTGGCGGGGCCAGCGAAGCGGCTTGAACAGCGCTCATTTCGACGCTCCTTTGATGCGTGGGTCCGCGACGGAGTAAAGAAGGTCCGCGAGCAGGCTGCCCAGGAGAACCATGCAGGCGGTGAACATCAGCATCCCCATCACCACGGGGTAGTCGCGGTTGCTGACGCTGTCGAGAAAGAGCCGGCCCATGCCCGGCCAGGTGAAGACGGTTTCCGTCACGAGCGCGCCGCTCAGCAGCGTCGATACGTGCAGCCCGGTGATCGTGATCATGGGCAGCAGCGCATTGCGCAGCGCGTGATGAAACAGTATCCGCACGGCCGGCACGCCCTTGGACTTGGCGGTGCGGATGTAGTCCTGGTTCACCACGTCAAGCATCGACGAGCGCATGTAGCGGCTCCACACGGCAGTGGAGACAAGCGCCAGCACGATGCACGGAAGCACCAGGTGCCTCAACCGGTCAAGGAAAGCGCCGTCACCGATGTTTTCCCGGTTGCCCGCCGGCAGCCAGCCGAGGTTCACCGAGAACACATAGATGATTGCCAGCCCGAACCAGAACGTGGGAATGGACAAGGCGACCATTGCCCCTATCGTTGCCAGGTGATCGAAGAACGAATGGCGGCGCACCGCACCCAGGATGCCGATCAGGCCGCCGATGAACATCGCCAGCAGGGTCGAGGTCACCATGAGTTCGAGCGTCGGCCCGACGTGCATGCCGATTTTTTTCAACACTGGCAACTGGTCCCGGTACGAAACTCCCCAGTCTCCCGTAATCAGATTCCCCGCCCATTCGAGGTACTGGATCGGCAGGGGCCGGTTCAGGCCGTACTGCGCCATCAGCCGATCGACGTCTTCCTGCCCCATATTTCCGGTGGCGACAAATTGCGCCAATGGCCCCCCGGGCGCGAGATGCAGGATCGCAAAAGCGATCATCGAGACCAGCGCAAGCAGCAGCAGCGACTGCAGCAAACGGCGCAAAAGGTAGCGACCCATGGCGCGTCAAGCCGTCCAGCGCCAGCTGGACGCGTTCCAGGTGTTTGCCCGCACGTTCACATTGTTCGCGTAGCCGTCCAGTCCGGCCTTCGTGCCCTCGATATTCACCTCGCTGAAGAGCGGCAGGAATGGCAGGTCATCCATGACCAACTCCTGGACCTTGGTGTAGATTTCCTTGCGCTTGGCAATGTTGTATTCCTGGCGGCCTCGGGCGAGCAGCGTATCCACGCCGACGTTTTTGTACCGGCCCACGTTCGCACCCGATCCGGTTTCTCTCGGGATGCTGCCGGAGCCGAGGCGATTCGTGACATCCGGGTCAGAAGCGATGGTGTAGGTCACCGCGGTCATGAGGCTGTCGAATTCGGAGTTCTTCCAGAAATCAGCCCAGAGCACCGCCGCCACCAGGTTCTTGATCAGCATTTCAACGCCGATCTTCTTGAAATCATCGGCAATGAGCTGCTGCGTCTGTGCGCGCAGCTGGTTGCCGGTGGTCGTCGAATTGCTGAAGGACAACCGCACGCCGTTCTTGACGCGAATGCCGTCAGGACCCTTCACCCATCCGGCCTGCTCCAGCATCGCGGCGGCCTTCTTCAGGTCGTACTCGGGTTTCGGCAGGTTGGGATGGGCGGCCCAGTGTGTCGGAGCCATGAAGTTGTTCGCCGGCTTGGGTACACCGTAATACACGAGGTTGCAGATCGCCTGCCGGTCGATCGCGATGTTCAGCGCCTTGCGCACCGCCTTTTCCGAAAGAACCGGATGCGCGAGATTGAGGGTCAGGTTCTCTACCCCGGAGCGGGTCGCGACCTGGACGCGGCGGCCGGCCAGCGCGGTCGCTTCCTTGTAGAAGTTGGCGGGGATGCCCTGCAACCCGATGTAGTCGATCTCCCCGGTCTTGAACTGCGTATACATCGCGTTCAGGTCCGGCACGTACTTGAAGATAAGCCGGTTCAGGGACGGGCCCTTGCCGAAGTAGTCCGGATTGGCTTCGAGGAGTACATGGTCGCCGGTCTTGCGGCTGACGAAGCGGAACGGCCCCGTGCCGATGGGCGCGGCGGCGAACTGCGGCGAGTTCGGGTCCGGGTTCTTCGAAAGGACATGCTCGGGAACGATAAAGGCCCAGCTCAGCATGGAAGTCAGCGGCGAGAACGGCTCCTTCAGCTTCCAGGTGATCACGTGGTCACCCTCGACGCCCACTGAGGTGATGAGATTGAAGCCGTTGCGGTTGGCGGCGCGAAAACCCGGGTTCTTCACCAGGTTGATCGTGTACCGGACGTCTTCCGACGTCATCGGCTTGCCGTCATGCCACTTCACGTCACGTCGCAGCTCGACACGCCAGGTCAGGCCGTCGGCCGAAATGCCGCCGTTCTCGACGGTGGGAACTGCCTTGGCCAGAACCGGAACGAATTTCCCCTCCGCATCGAGCATCCACAGCGGGCTGAAGAGATTCCACCAGACGCCCTGGTCCACCTCGCTGGCGGCCATCAGCGGATGCAGGACGGTCACTTCCTGCGAGGAGCCGATGATGGCCTGGCCGGTCGGCTTCGCGGAAGGCGTGGCGGCGTGGGCACCCGCCACGAGGCCCAGGGAGCCGAAGGCAAAGGAGGCTGCCCCGGCAAATAGGGCGTCGCGACGCGTCAGGCCGTCCGCCAGGTTTTTCTCGAGCGTGCCGGTCGTGATCGTTCCTGCACCTTTGTGTTCGCTGCTGTGCTTGTCCATGGTTGGCTCCAATTGAGGGTTGCGGGTTGAGTGAAAGGGACTGAAAGTTCAAATCTCTGTACGTTGTGGAAATGGCCTAAAACTCAGCGACCTTGCCCCAGGCCGACTGATTGAACCGCTGAGGGCTGAGCGAGGTGGGATCGATGAAAGGCCGGGCGCCTGTGATCAGGTCAGCGACCAGGTATCCCGCACCGGGGCCGATGCCGAAGCCGTGGCCGGAAAAGCCTGCAGCCAGCACGAACCCCGGCACCTCCGGCACTTCACCGATGGCAGGCACGCCGTCGTAAGTGCAATCCACGTAGCCCGCCCAGGCGTTGACGATGCGGGCATCGCGCAGCGCGGGCAGCAACTGGGTGGCACGTTCGTATGTCTTGCGGATCGTTCTCGCATCCGGCTGGGGGTTGAGGATGCGCATACGTTCCATCGGAGTGGGTTGGTCAAGGCGCCACTTCTTGAGCGTTTCGTGTCCGCTGCGCAGGCCTTCCAGGCCGCCGGGGGCAACGTTGCGCCAGCGCTTGGCGAACATCGGCACGAACTTCGGGGCATAGCGCAAAAATTGCGGTGTCGGATCTACGCGTCCGCGCCCGCTGATCGCCAAGCCGTAACTGCCGTCGCTGCGGCGGGTGACGGATACGCGCGACGTCGTCAGGGCGCGCGGCAACTGCTGCGCCTCCGATGACACGCGAAGAATGGACTGCCGCAGGGTAGCCAGCGGAAAGCTGATGCCAAGCTGGCGGCAAAACGACGACGCCCAAGCGCCGCCTGCCAGCACAGCGGTACGGGTCTTGATGGTGCCGGCTTCAGTCACCACACCGCTTACGCGGCCACCTGCAAGCTCGATTCCACGCGCAGCGCAGTGCTGCAGCACCGTGCCACCGAGCTTCATGAGAGCCGAAGCCACGGCCGGCGCTGCCTTGGAAGGATCGGCGGTTCCGTCGGTGGGCGAGAAGATGCCGCCCTTCCATGTACGGGCGGTCGCCCGCCCCCGCTCGCTTGCCTCGCGACTACTTAGAACCTGGGTGGGCACGCCGGCTGCCTTGCCGAACTCGTGCCAGCGCTCCCATTGCGCAATCTGCGCTTCGTCGTCACTGAGATAGAGCAAACCGCAACGATTGAAGCCTGTGTCTTCCCCCGTATCGGCAGCAAACTGCTCCCAGAGTTCAAGGGCCTTGCTGGCCATGGGCAGCTCGCGCTCGTCGCGATTGAGTTGCCTGCACCAGCCCCAATTGCGGCTCGATTGTTCGGCGCCGATTCTTCCCTTTTCGACCACGACAACGGAGAGCCCGCGCTGGGCCAGGTAATAGGCCGTGAAGATGCCGATGATGCCGCCGCCGATGACGACGACGTCGGCAGAGGCCGGCGCCTTGGGCGAGGTGTTGATGAGATTCAGTGGAGGGCTCATGATGGATGCTGCTCGCCCGTTCAAGACTGGACGCTCTGGACTACATAGAACTTCGCCACGCGGTCTGTGCTTTCCCATCCGACCGATGCGCCCTGCGGCACAAAAAGCGTATCGCCGGCGCTGGCCGACAGCACGCTGCCATCGGGCGCGGCGAAGCGCACGCTCCCGGCCACCAGGTGCATGAACTCGTTCTGGCGGTGCGGGCGGATGATCCGGTGATAGGGCGTTGAATCCCAGGTGCCCGCCTTGTACCCAGCACCGTCCTCCGTGAAGAGGTTGTCGCTGCGGCATTCCGGGGCCGGACCCAGCAAGGCCTCCGGCGGCAGCGAGGCGGAGGGCTTGAAGTCGGCATCGACGCGCAAGGGAATCAGGCCGCGCCTGGTTGGTTTTTCACAAGCCGCCGCGCAAAACGAAAACTGCACGCGGGATGCGGCGTGAATGCGAATCGAGGTGCCGCATGCAATGACAGCCCCTGCCTGGGGACCAAGGACCACTGGGGCCGTACCGGCCTCCGTCAGCGTCAGCTCGCCTTGCGAAACAACCAGGGTTTCGAGGTGGGGATAACTGGCGACTTCAAGTTCACCAATGAAGCTGATCCGGCCCACGGCCATGGCATTGGGGCCTTCCCACGCGATTTCACGATTACGCGCAAAAGGGTCGTCCTTGCCGAACGCCGCGCGGCGGAAGGAAGTTGAAAGAGGCGAACCGTCAATACGGTTCAACATAAGGGCCGAGGTCATGGTTGCTCCTGCGCATTGCGCGTTAAATTCATTGACAAGCCTGGCGGGCGGTGACAGCTGTACTTGCTGCACCGGCCGTACCTGCCGTATGGGCATTACTTGTGTTGCTTGTGTTGCTCGTACCGGCGTTGGCGGTATGCTGAAATCCAAGAATGGCTTTGGTTTCCAGGTACTCCTCAAGGCCTTCGATGCCGTATTCGCGGCCGTTTCCCGAGCGCTTGTATCCGCCAAACGGCGCATGGGGACTCCAGGCCGGGTAGTTGATATGCACCTGCCCCGAGCGGATGCGCGCGGCAACGGCGCGCGCCGCGGCGAGGTCTTTCCCCTGCACATGGGCGCCCAGGCCGTAGACGGTGCAGTTGGCGATCTCCACGGCTTCGTCCACGCTGTCATAGGGAATTACCGCGAGGACGGGGCCGAAGATCTCTTCCTGCGCGATCTGCATCTGGGGATGCACTGCGGAGAAGATGGTCGGGCGGCAGTAGAAGCCGCGGCTGAAAGCCTCGGGCCGGCCAGGGCCGCCGCAAACGAGGTGTGCACCTTCGGCGATTCCCGCTCCTATCATTTCCTGCACCCGGTTGAACTGGGCGCGATTGGCCACCGGGCCGTGCGTGGTCAGCGGCGAACGCGGATCGCCCACGACAAAGCCGGATGCCGTTTCCAGCGCGATTCTTTCAACCTCCTGGAGGCGCTCGCGCGGCACGATCATGCGGGTCGGGGCGCTGCAGGACTGGCCGACATTGCGAAAGGCGGCCGCCACGCCCGGCGGCACGGCACGCGCCAGGTCGGCGTCCGGCAGGATCACATTGGGCGATTTCCCGCCGAGTTCCTGGGCCACCCGCTTGACCGTCGGAGCGGCTGCCTGGGCAACCAGCACGCCGGCCCTCGTGGAACCGGTGATCGAGATCATGTCCACATCCGGGTGCGCCGACAGCGCGGCACCCACCTCGGGCCCATTGCCGCTCACCAGGTTGAACACGCCCGGCGGGATGCCGGCGTCATGCATCACCTCCGCGAAGAGCAAGGCGCTCAGGGGCGACAGTTCGCTGGGCTTGAGGACGACCGTGCAGCCTGCCGCCAACGCGGGCCCGACCTTGGCGGTGATCTGGTACAGCGGCCAGTTCCAGGGGGTGATCAGGCCGCACACGCCGATGGCCTCGCGCATGATGGCGACATCCCCGCGGTGGGTGAGGAAGGGATAGCTGGCAAGATTGTCCCGGGCCACGCGGATGTGTTCCGCCGCGACCGGCACCTGGGTGCTGCGCGCAAAGCCGATGGCGGCGCCCATCTCTTGCGAGATCGCCTGGGCGAACAGTTCCGCCCGCTCCAGGATCAGGCTGTGCACACGGCCCAGCAGCGCGGCGCGGCTCTCAACGGAGCTGGTGGACCAAGCCCCGAAGGCGCGCCGCGCGGCATCCACTGCTGTAGCGACATCCTGCGCGCTTCCCAGGGCGATCTGCGCGACCGGTTCTTCAGTCGATGGATCGATGACGCTGGCATGGGATGGCCCCGCAGGCAGCACCCACTCGCCATCGATGAAAAGGCGATCCAGGCGGCCATCGCCCCTGAGGCGCGCAATGACGGGATTGCTCATACAGCAAGGACGGCGTAAAGCCGTGTGAGTTTGCCTATGAAGGCGCCGCCAATACGCTTCGTCTGCTCCATAGATACCTTCCGATTCACTTCTGGGCCCTTTTTGGATATCGCCGGCTAGACGCCATGCGATGAATAATGAACGAAATATGCATTAAAGTGAAGATTCATTCATTATAGTAAACCCTAATACCGACAGCAAAGCAGAAGATTTAAGCAATTCTTCGGGAGTAAAGCGTAAAATCTCCGTTAGCGCGCCTCGCAAGTTCGTTCATCCAAATTTATGAGATTTTCAAAAAAATGAATAAAGAGCAACTCGAAAATGAAGACTCACCGCTAGAAGTGGATGCACTTCACGTGAACGCCGCGGTCCTCGGAGAGCGTTTGCGCAAGCTACGGAACGAGCGCAACCTCACGATCGCGGAACTTGCCGACAAGTCGGGACTGTCGTCCGGGTTGATCAGCCAGATCGAACGCGGTCGGTCCAACCCGTCCGTGCGCACACTGCAGCGGCTGAGTTCCGCCTTGGGCGTCAACCTGTGGGCCTTTCTCCAGCCCACCGAGTCCAATGCCGCCGCCGGCCCAACATCCGGGTCGCCCTCCTTCATCCGCCGCAAGGCGGACCGCCTGAAACTGGTAAAGGGCAAAAGCGGCATCCTGGAGGAGCTGCTCTCGCCGCGCAGCGACGACCTGATGCGCTTCATGATGATCACGATCCCGGCAGGCGGCGAAAGCAAGGACATGCTGCTAGGCCAGGGTCGCAAAGGCGGATGCGTGTTCTCCGGCCGCGCCCGCCTGACCGTCGACGGCGAAACCGGCGACCTCGAGCCGGGTGACGCATTCCAGTTTCCGGCCGACGTGCCGCACAGGATCGCCAACCCCTACGGCGAGCCGGTGGTGCTGATCTGGATCATGAGCTTCCTGGACCCACACCTATGACATTGACCGAAACCACCACTTCCACTTTTTCCACTGTGTTCGTCGATCCTGCAAACTCCAGCATCGCCATTGATCCCTCCATCGCCGCCGCCTCCGACGGCATACGCCTGCGGCCTTTCCAGCCGGACGACTTGCTTGCGGGGCATGCCTTGTCCAGCGCCTTGCGCTGGCAGCACCGGTTCGAAGACTGGCAATTCGCGCTCTCGTTAGGCCAGGGCGTGGCCGCCGAATGCGACGGGAAAGTACTGGGCACCGCACTGACATGGCAATGGGGAACAGACTACGCGACGCTCGGCATGGTGATTGTTTCAACCGAACTGCAGGGCCGCCGCATCGGCAACCGCATGATGCAAGCCTTGCTCAATCACTCGGCTACGCGGAATGTGCTGTTGCACGCGACAGAGGCGGGACAAGGCCTCTATGAGCGCCTGGGCTTTGTCGCCACAGGCGAGGTCGCGCAGCACCAGGGAGTGCTTGCCGCCTTGCCGGCGGCGGCCGGACGCGAGGGCGACCGCCTGCGGCCGCTCCAGAGCAGTGACGACATCGAATCCCTGATTGCAATGGACGCCCGAGGGGCGGGCATGCAGCGCGGCGAACTGCTGCGGCGCTCATTCGCCCGGGAGAAAGCCGTCATCCTCGAGCGCGGCGGCCAGGTCGCCGGCTTCGCCTTGCTTCGCCGCTTCGGCCTCGGTCATGTCGTCGGACCGGTGACGGCGCCCGATGCCGATGCCGCGCGCCTGCTGATCGCCGATTGCCTGCGCCGCACCCAGGGGTTTGTGCGCGTCGACGTGGACATCACGAGCGGCTTGTCATCCTGGCTGGAAAGCCTGGGACTGGCACGCGCCGGCGGCGGGACCGTCATGGTTCGCGGCCGCGTACCCGAGCGCGGGCCCGCGCACGGCTACTGGGCCTTGTTCAGCCAGGCGATCGGCTGAGCGCGTCGCCATCCAAATATGCGGTAAACACAATTCTGTAGCCCTGGCACCTCAGTCAAATATCTCGCTGAGCCATGATTTGTGCTTGCGCCGGCCATAACCGCTGTTGCGGCGGTAGTCCGAGTCGTCAAAATCAGGGCGGCGGGCCGGTTGCTGGTACACCGGCTGCGGCGCTGGCGCGGCGGCCGTGTCGCGCGCGATGAGCTTGTCCAGTTCACCGCGGTCCAGCCACACGCCGCGGCATTGCGGGCAGTAATCGATTTCAACGCCTTGGCGTTCCGACATGACCAGGGTGACGTCGTTGCAATGAGGGCATTTCATGGGCTTGCTCCTTGACTTGGATTAGTCGTTGTTGCCGCCGAAGCCGAAGAGGCTCAGCAGGCTGGTGAAAAGGTTGAACAGCGACACAAACAGGCTCACCGTGGCCAGCACGTAGTTGGTCTCGCCGCCGTTCACGATGCGGCTGGTTTCAAACAGGATCAAGCCGGCCGAGAGCAAGGCCACCATGGCCGAGACGGCCAGCGCCAGCGCGGGCAGCTGCAAAAACATCGCGGCCAGGCCGGCCAGCAGCGCGATCACCATCCCCGCGAACAGGAAGCCGCCCATAAAGCTGAAGTCACGCCGTGTGGCCAACACCCAGCCGGACAAAGCAAAGAAGGTCACACCCGTCGCGCCAAGCGCCAGCATGATGGCCTGCGCCCCGCCCGGCAAGGCCAGGTGCGTGGCCAGCACCGGGCCCAGCGTGTAGCCCATAAAGCCCGTGAGCGCAAAAACCGCCGGGACCGCCCAGCCGCTGTTCTGCACCTTGTGGATGAGGAACAGCAGGCCGAAATACCCCGCGAACGTGATGAGCAGGCCGGGGGCCGGCAGTTTGAAGATGACGCCCAGCGCGGCCGTGGCGGCGCTGAACAGCAGCGTCATGGACAGCAAGGCATAGGTATTGCGGAGCACTTTGTGCTTCGCGATGGCGGCGCCCCAGCCGGAGCCCGCAGTGTGGGATGGGAAAGCCAATGGTCGGTTCATGGTCAGCCTTTCGTGAATGCAGAAGATCTGCGGAGTGAAGACAGAATAGGACGTCGACACACCAAGAAAAAGCAGATAAAAGTTGATCAACCTTCCCGTAAAAACTGACAATGAGCCTCGCATTCAACTACCGCCACCTCTACTATTTCTGGGTCGTTGCGAAGGAAGGCGGCATGTCGCGCGCCGCGGCGCGGCTGGACATGGCGGTGCAGACCGTGAGCGCGCAAGTGCGCGAGCTGGAACGTGACCTCGGGTGCCAGTTGCTCAAACCCGCCGGGCGCGGCCTGGCGCTGACCGAAGCCGGGGAGCTTGCGCTTCGGCAGGCCGAGCAGATTTTTCAGCTGGGTGAAGATCTGCCCGAACTGGCACGTAGCGCCGCGCAGGCCAAATCGGTCAGGCTGGCGGTGGGCATTGCCGACGGCTTGCCCAAACTGGTGGTGCAGCGCCTGCTGCAGCCTGTGCTGGCCACACCCGGCCTGCGGCTGGTGTGCCATGAAGGTGAAATGGCCGACCTCCTGGCCGACCTGGCCATGCACCGGATGGACGTTGTGCTGTCCGACCACCCCGCCCCTTTCAACCCGCACCTGAAGGTGCACAACCATTCCCTGGGCATTTCAGGGATGGGCTGGTTTGCGTCACCGCATTGGTGGAAGCAGGCCCAGAAAGGTTTCCCCGCGTCCCTGGGCAAGGTACCCGTGCTGCTGCCCACGCCACACTCCATCGTTCGCGGGCCGCTGGACCAGTGGCTGGCCCAACACGGCCTGCGTCCGCGCATCGTTGGCGAATTTGAAGACAGCGCCCTGCTGGAGACCTTTGGCGGCAGCGGCCTGGGGGTTTTTCCCGCGGCACTGTCGGTGCAGGATGACCTCCTTAAACGCCACCAGGTCAGGTTGCTCGGTACGTGCGAAGGTGTGGAGGAAAACTATTACGCCATCAGCACCGAGCGCAAAGTCAAGCATGTGGTGGTCCAGCACCTGCTGGCCCGGCGTTGACCGTATAGCCGCGATTCAATACCTGATGGTGGCAACCGAGCGCAAAACCTCCGGCGTTGTGGTGGGAAGGCCGAAGAACTCCAGGTACGCGGGGATCTGCTCAAACAACATGTCCGTCCCCACCTGGACCTGGCATCCGCGTGCGATGGCCGCTTTCAGGAAGGCCGTGGTTTCGCTGCGCATGACCACCTCGCCCACAAAAGTGCCCTGCGCGATGCGTGAGACGTCCATCGGCAAGGGATCGCCCTCCTCCATGCCCATGGGCGTCGCATTGACGACCAGGTCGTGGCCGGCGGGATCGTTGGAGCCCGTGCTCACGCCCAGCTTTGGGTAGTGCTTTTTGAGCCGGCCGGCAAGCGCTTCAGCCGACGCGGCATTGACGTCAAAAAGGCTGATCGCTTCAATGCCGGCTGCGGCCAGCGAGGCCGCAATCGCCGAGCCGACGCCGCCGCTGCCCACCACCAGCACCCGCTTGCCGGGCAGGCTCAGGCCCTTGCGCTGGATGCCGCGCACGAATCCTTCACCGTCAAACATATCGCCCTGCAGGCGGCCGTCGGCAGCGCGGCGCACGGCGTTGCACGCGCCTGCGATCAGTGCTGTGGGCGAAACCTCGTCGAGCAATCCGACCGTGCTCACCTTGTGCGGCATGGTGATCAGCGCGCCGCCTATGTTTTCCAGCGTGAAGACCGCCTTGAGGAAAGCCGCGTAATTTTCGGCGCGGCACCCCATGGGCACGACAACCGCGTCAATGCCCGCCTGCTCGAAATAAGGGTTGTAGATCATCGGCGCCTTGAAGGAGTGCGTGGGAAATCCGATGTGGGCGATGAAGGTGGTCTTGCCGCTGATCATGAAAGCCTTCTTGATGGAAACGATGGAATATTGTCGGGCGGCCGGAGAGCGTTTTCAGGCGGTGGCGTCGCGCCACTGCGCCAGCGCACCCAGGTGGACAGGGGCATTGGCAATGCCATACTGCTGGTAGTTGCCGCAGCGCTCAATCATGCTGAAGAAAAACCGGCCGTCAAAGGGTGTCGTATAGGCCTGGAAGAATTCACCGTCGGCATCGCGGTCGTACATGATGCCGAGCTCGCGCAGGGATGCGAGCAATGCCGGGTCAAGGTCGTACTTGGCGGCCAGGTCGTCGTAATAGTTTCCGGGCACGGCAAGCAGGCTCGCGCCCTGCGCCTTGAGCCTGCGCACGGCAGCCACAAGGTCGGCCACCGAAATGGCGATCTGCTGCACACCCGCGCCGCCGAACTGCGACACGGTCTTGGCGGTGGAGGTGTTCGCGCGCTCCGAGACGTTGAGCGCATACCGCACGTCCCGGCCCGAAGACTCCATGACACGGTTCCTGATGATGCCGTAGGGGTCGTGCATCACAGTGCTCGATGCGGGCTTGATTCCCAACACTGCGCGGTAAAACAGGGTCCAGGGCTCGACCTGGCCGGCGGGGAGCACTTGGACCAGGTGATCGATGCGAGCGCCCTCCCCGAAGGCGGTGCCGACAGACGGGTCGTTGTCGATGATGAAATCGGCTTCGAAGCCGTGCTCACCGCCCGCATGCACATCAAAGAAATAAAGCAGGCTGCCGTCAGGCGCGCGCACCGCCGGAATGGTCAGCTCGTTCTGGCCCACGCGGCCGGCCACACGCGTGCAGCCAAGGGCCTCGGCACGGCTGAGCGCCGCCAGGGCATCGTCCGTCGCCAGCGCGGTGGCGCAGGCCGACACCCCGTGGGCTTCGAAATAGGCGCGCGCGAAAGAGTCTTCCTCGAGGTTGAGCACCACCCTCACCTCGCCCTGGCCATAGAGGTCGACTGCCTTGGAGCGATGCTTGCCGATGCGCCGCAAGCCAATGGCCTGAAGAAACTGCGCGAGCCGCGTCGCGCTGCCGGCGTCGACCGCAAACTCGACAAAGGACCAGCCGCGCAAGGCCGGCGGCGGCGGTGGGTCGAACAGCGAGACCCTGCGGCTCTCGCCATGGACTTTCCCGGTCTTGAGCGAAACCACATCCCTCATCTGCTCCTCGAGCCAGAGCAGCGAGCGCATCGCGTCCGCGGCGGTCGCGCGCGCCGGCGCGGCGCGAAACTCGTCGTTGAAAATTTCCAGCGACAAGGGGCCTGTATAGCCGGCATCAAGCACCGCGGCCGTGAACTTGGCCATCTCAAACTCGCCCTGACCCGGAAAACAGCGGTAATGGCGGCTGTGGCTCAGCACATCCAGGTTGACCCAGGGCGCATCGGCCAGCTGTACGTAAAAAATCTTGTCGCCCCGGATCTGCGCGATCGGCAGCGGGTCATCGCGCAAGGCCAGCGTGTGAAAGCTGTCCAGCACAAGCCCCAGATGCGGGTGGTTGGCGCGCTGTACCACCTGCCAGGCCTGGCCGAAGCGATTGATCTGGGGCGCCCAGGCGAGCGCCTCATACCCGACGCGCAAGCCGCGCCGCCCTGCCCGCTCGGCGAGCTGGTGCATCTGTTCGGCCAGGAGTTCTATGTCCCCCGACGCATCGGCCTGCGCGTTGGTGCACACCAGGATCAGCGGTGCGCCGAGCTCCTGCATGACATCGAATTTGCGCTCGGCGCGGTCCAGGTTGCGAAGCAGCTGCGCCGGGCTCACGCCATCGAAGTCGCGGAAGGGCTGGAACATGTCGATGGCGAGGCCCAGGTCCTCGGCGATGCGGCGCACATCGCGCGGCGAGCCCGGAAACTGCAGCAAATCGTTCTCGAAAATCTCGACGCCGTCAAAGCGCGCGGCAGCCGCGGCCTGCAGCTTCTCCCTGAGCATGCCCGACAGCGACACGGTGGCAATGGAGCGGCGCATCGTGGACCTCGCAACGATCGGGTTCAAGCCGTCCGGCGGGCGGCCTGCACGGCCGACACCGCCGCGCGCAGGCCCAGGGTGTAGCTGTCAACGCCAAACCCGCAGATCTGGCCCTTGACGATCTCGGCGAAGACCGAGTGGTGCCGGAACTGCTCCCGGGCATGGATGTTGGACATATGGATTTCAACGATGGGCGCCGTGAGGATGGCCAGCGCATCGCGAATGCCGTAGCTGTAGTGGGTCCAGGCGCCGGCGTTGATCAGGACGGCATCGATGCCGTCCGTGTAGGCCTGGTGGATGCGCTCGCACATGGCGCTCTCGCTGTTGGTCTGGAAATGCTCGATGCCCGCGCCAAGTTCCCTGCCCAGCTTCAGGAGAGTGGCATTGATTTCGTCCAGCGTGATGGTGCCGTACTGCACGGGGTCTCGCTTGCCGAACATGTTGTGGTTGATGCCGTGCAGCATGAGTATCTTCATCGGGGTTCTTTCTTCTGCGAAAAATCAGGGTCTGCCGGACAAGGCCGGCCGGGTTCGGGTTTCAATGCCCGGCCAGGATGTCGCCGAGGAACGCCCGCGTGCGCTCATGCTTCGGGTTCGCGAAGAATTCCTTGGGCGGGCCTTCTTCGATGATCTGCCCGCTGGCCATGAAGATCACGCGATCCGCCACGGCGCGGGCAAAGCCCATTTCGTGCGTGACGCAGATCATGGTCATGCCGTCGTTGGCCAGCGCGACCATGGTGTCGAGCACCTCTTTCACCATCTCGGGGTCGAGGGCCGAGGTCGGCTCGTCGAAGAGCATGACCTTGGGCTCCATGCACAGCGCGCGCGCAATCGCCACCCGCTGTTGCTGGCCGCCGGACAGCTGCGCCGGGTATTTGTCTGCCTGTTCTCCGATGCGCACGCGCTCGAGCAGGCGCCGTGCTGTTGCCTCCGCCTGGGCTTTGGACAGCTTGCGCGTGTTGATGGGTGCGAGCGTGCAGTTTTCCAGCACCGTCAGGTGCGGGAACAGGTTGAACTGCTGGAACACCATGCCGACCTCGGCGCGCACGGCATTGATGGCCTTGGCATCATTGGTCAGCGCGATGCCATCGACGAGGATCCGCCCCTTGGAATAGCCCTCGAGGTGGTTGATGCAGCGGATCAGCGTGGACTTGCCCGAACCGGACGGCCCGCACAGGACAATTTTTTCTCCCGCGCGGACCGACAGGTTGATGCCCGTCAGGGCCTGGAACGAGCCGTACCATTTATCAACGTCTTCCATCACGATCATCGGGGTTCCCGCGCTGGCGGGCTGGTTGTCGGTTTGGCTCATGGCTCTGGCTCTTTCCTGGAAGCGGGATTACTTGGCGACGAAGGGGACGCCTTCAATGCTGGCCGGGAAGTTCGTCATCGACGTTCCGGTCCACTTCTGCTGGATCTTGGCGAGTTCGCCGTTGGCCTTGATCTTGTCGATGAAGGCGTTCAGCACGCCGTTGAGCTCCTTGTCTTCCAGCCGGGTGCAGGCGCCATTGAACAGCTGCGTGAACTCCAGCTTGTTCTCGTAGGTATTGGGCGCGGCTTCATTGAGGCGGCGCGCATAGAACACATTGCCGCCCACGGCCTGCACCTGGCCGGAGAGCATGGCCTGTATCGTGGCGGCGTCGTTGTCGAAGCGGCGGATGACCGTGCCGGGAGGCGCGTTCTTGGTCACGTCGCTGTCCTGGGTGCTGGAGCGCGGCACGCCGATCACCAGCTTGCCCATGTCGGCATTGGTCTTGATCACCACGGACTTGGCCGCCACCAGGAAAATCGAGTTGCCGATATAGGGCTTGCTGTACTGCACGGCCTTGGCACGCTCCGGGAGCATGGCCATGGTCGCGAACAGCACGTCGACGCGTCCGGACGTCAGCGCGGGGATACGGTTGGCGACTTCCAGGCCGGCGAATTCGACCGGTACGCCGAGCTCCTTGCCAAAAGCTTTCGCCATGTCGGCGTCGATGCCGTCGGCCTGGCCGGTGGTGGAATCGACAAAGCCCCAGGGCGGGTTGGCGGCCTGGATGCCGACCACCAGCTTGCCTTTGGCCTTGATTTCGGCCGAGGTAATGGCCCGGGCCGGGCTGGTGACCAGCGTGGACGCGGCGATCAGGCCCGCGACGGCGAGCATCAGCTGGCGGCGTTTGGATGAAGTGGTTTTGAATGTCATGGCATGGTCTCCGGTTTAGGTTTTTTGGGGAAGCGGGTGACTGGAAAATTGTCAGGAGCGGTCACCGGGCGCCCGTGGCAAGTCTGCGTTCCAGCCGCGACCCGTAAAGGGACAGCGGCCAGCACATCGAGAAGTAAAGAATGGCGACAACGGCATAGACGAGCAGCGGCTTGAAGTTCTGGTTCGAGACGATGCTGCCGCTGCGGGCCAGTTCGTTGAAACCGACAATCGCCGCGAGCGAGGTGCCCTTGATCAGCTGGACCAGGAAGCCAATCGTCGCCGGAAGCGAAATACGCAGGGCCTGGGGCAGGATGATCTTGCGCATCCGCGTGAGGTAATTGACGCCCAGGGCATTGGCCGCCTCGGTCTGGCCGCGCGGAATCGCCTCGATCGAGCCACGCCAAATTTCACCGAGGAAGGCGCTGGCATGCAGCGTGAAACCGATCGCGACGGAAGCCCAGGGGTCCAGCTTCAGGCCGATCAGCGCCAGGCCGTAGTAGGTCACGAACAACTGCATCAGCAAGGGCGTGCCCTGGAACAGCATGATGTAGCCGCCGGTGATGCGCTTGAGCGCCTTGAAGCCCGAGGTCCGTGCAAGCGCGATGAGCAAGCCGGCCACGGCGCCCAGGGACAAGCCGATGAGCGACAGCGCAACCGTCCACTGCAAGCCCTTGAGCAGAAACAGGAATTGGGAAAGGGTGAAGGCGTCCATCTATTTCACCGGGTAGCTGAACATGCGCTGGGCAATGGCGCTCAAACCCATGAGCAGCGCCGTCGACATCGCGAGATAGAGGAAAGTCACCGTGCCGTAGACCTCGAAGCTGCGGAACGAGTCCGATTCGATGCGCTGCGCGACCGAGGTCAGCTCATAGGCCGAGATCGCGGAGGCGATGCTCGTCGTCAAGGTCAGCAGGATGAACTGGCTGGCCAGGGAAGGAAACACCGCGCGCAAGGCGGGCTTGAAAACAATCAGGCGAAACACCTGCAGCTTGCTCAGCCCCAGGGCGTGGCCGGCTTCGATCTGCCCTTTGTCGATGGCCTGCACCCCGCCGCGCAGGATCTCGATGGCGTAGGCGCCGCCGTTCACGCCCAGGGCGATGATGGCCGTCGGTGTCGGGTCCAGCCGGATACCCACCAGGGGCAAGGCAAAGAACACAAAATAGATCTGGACCAGAAAGGGTGTGTTGCGGATGAGCTCAACGAAAGCGATGACCGTCCAGCGCACCGGGGCGATATGGGAGCCCCTGAGCGCGACGCCGACAGCGCCTATCACCGAAGAAAGCAGCAGGCCCGCAAAAGCAAGGCCGAGGGTGCCGGCACATCCCATCAGCAGGTCCGGGAACCCGTTGATGACCGGGTTGAAATCGAATTTGTAGTCCATCGGATAGTCCCGGTCAATCCAGGGGCACGGTCAGCTTTTCGATCACCACGCGGGTGTCGGGCCTCACGCCGCGCCACCACGCAAAAGCTTCGGCGGCCTGCTCGGCCAGCATGCCGACGCCGTCGGCAATGCGTTTGACGCCGGCGTTGCGGGCCAGGCGAAGAAAGGGCGTCAGGCCTTTTCCGTAGGCCAGTTCGTAGGCCAGCTCGCAGTTGGCGAAAACAGTGGCGGGAACGGGCGGAAGCTCGCCGCTCAGGCTGGCCGAGGTGGCGTTGAAGACGAGGTCGAAATGCCACCTGGCCAGGTCCCCATAGCTGCTCGCCGTGAGCGGAATGTCGCCGGCGACCTCGCTGACCAGTTGCGAGGCTTTGGAAAGCGTCCGGTTGGCGATCACCAGCGAGGCCGGCTTTTCGGCCAGAAACGGCAGCAGCGCGCCACGGGCCGCACCACCCGCACCCAGCACCAGGATGCGCCTGCCTTTGAGCGCGCAGCCGAGGTTGTGGGTGACGTCACGGACCAGGCCCACGCCGTCGAAGTTCTCCGCATACACCGCATCGTCTTCGAACTTGAGGGCGTTCGCCGCCCCTGCCAGCTCGGCCCGCCCGGAACGCTTTCCCGCATAAGCGAAGGCATCGAGCTTGAAGGGCGCGGTGATGTTCATGCCCCGGCCGCCGGACGCCCGGAACTGGTCCAGCTGGGCGCGAAAGGTCTCGGGTGCACCCTCGATGGCCCGGTAGGCCATGTCTTGCCCCGTGGCCTCGGCGAACATGCCGTGTATCAGCGGTGATTTGCTGTGCCCGATCGGCCGGCCGATCACGGCGTATTGGTCAGTCATTTCTTTGTCTCCGATTGCGATTGCGATTGCAATTGCGATTGCGATTGCTGCCAGTGGGCTGGCTTTTTTGTTTCAAGCACGGGCCTTTATTTCGCGGCGGCCTCCGCATACAGCACGCCGTCCGCGACCATCCTGTCGATTTCCGCCGCCGAGTAGCCCAGGCCCGCGGCAATGCTCCGGTTGTGCTGGCCCATCAGCGGGGCCGGCATGGTGATCGTGGTATCGCAGCCCGAGAAATGGAAAGGCAGGTTGGGCAGCTTGACCTTGCCGAGGACGGGATGGTCCTGCTCGATCAGCATGCCGCGCGCAAGCACCTGCGGATCGGCGACCACCTCATCAATACCCTGGACCTTGGCGCTCGGCACTTCGATGGCATCGAGTTGCGCGAGGCAGTCGGCGACCGTGCGAGTCGACACCCAGGTCCTCACCACAGGCAGGATCTCGAGGCGGTTGGCGTTGCGCCCGCTCGCACTGTGAAAGCGCGTGTCGGCGGCGAAGGCCGGGCCGCCCACCAGGGCGGCGAGGCGTTTCCAGGCGTCGTCCACCTGGGCGGCGATCACGATATAGCCGTCGGTCGCGCTGAACACGCCGTACAGCGTCGATTGCGGCAGGTCGTGGCCGGTCTGCACCGGGATCTCGGTGCCGCCCGAGAAGGTGTAGCACTGCACCGCGTATTCATGCATGGAGACGAGGCAGTCGTAGAGCGCCATGTCGATGTGCTGGCCCAGGCCGGAATTGACGCGGCCCAGCAGGGCCGCGCAGACCGCGGCAACGCCGTGGATGCCGGTGTACATGTCGCCGAGCGCGATGCGCAGCAGCGGCGGCGCCTCGCCCGGGTTGCCGACCATGGCCATGATGCCGCTCTTGGCCTCGGCGATCAGGCCGAAGCCCGCGCGATGCGAATCAGGGCCGGTGTGGCCGTAGGCCGAGACGGAGCAGTAAACGAGTTTGGGGTTTCGCTTCGAAAGTTCGGCATAGCCGAGGCCGAGGCGATCCAGTGCACCGGGCCGGTAGTTCTCGAGGAACACGTCCGCGGTGTCGGTGAGCTTGTGCATCATCTCCAGGCCGCGCGGGTCCTTGAGGTTGATGCACAGCCCCTGCTTGCCCATGTTTTGCTGGAGGAAATAACCGCTCTGGCCGTTCACGAAGAAGGGATGCGCGCGGCCCGCGTCGCCCATGGTGGGACGCTCCACCTTGATGACCTCGGCGCCCAGCGCCGCGAGGCAGCGGCCCATATAGGGACCCGCGAGGAAGTGCGAGTAGTCGATGACACGGATGCCTTTGAGCGGCAGGGTCTGGAGCGTCATGGTGCGGTTTCCGTGGAGGGGTTTTGGGCACCGGGACGGCGCGGGATCATGAGGCGGTGCTCGCCCTGCTGCAATACCTGGCCCTTCTGGTTGAACAGGCGGGTGGGCAACACGACGATGCCCCAGTCCGGCTTGCTTTTGGAGGGGCGCATGCTGCCGACGGTGAACTCGATGTGCAGCACGTCGCCGATATAGATGGGCAGCGCGAAGTCCCAGGTCCAGCCCAGGGACATGCCCGGCAGGAAGCGGTACTCGCATTGGGTTTTCAGCCCGTCGGCGACCGACAGGCCCATGAGGCCGTGCGCCACGCGCTGGCCGAAATGGCTTTTGCGCGCGTATTCCTCATCCACGTGCACGGGCGTGAAATCGCCGGTGAGTTCGGCGTAGGCGTCGATGCGCTCCGCCGTCACGGTGTAAGTCGGGCTCTTGCAGCTGTCGCCGACGGCTGCATCGTCCCAGTATTTTTCGGGAGTGGTGAATTGGGGCATCACTGGGCCCTCGGGTTGACGGCCAGAACTTCGACCACCGAGTTGCCGCTCGCCTGGATCAGCTCGAGGGCCAGGCCGTCGGGCAACTGCAGCCAGTTGCGGCCCTGGGGCAGTTGCTTGACCTTCCACTTTTGCGCCTCGGCAATCGCGGCGTCGAGGTCTTCGACCATGATGCCGATGTGCGCGAGCCAGCCCGCGTCGTTGCTCGGCGGCGCTTCAAAGCCGGGCGTGGACATCAGCTGCATGCCGCCTATCGTCCAGTACTGGCTCGGCGCATCGGTGGGGCCTTCGATCTCGCGCACGTCCATGCCGAGTACTTCGTAGAAAAAGTCGATATGCCACTGGATGTCGCGAACGCGTACCGCGACATGTTCAACATAGGATTTTTGGGGATAGCTCATGTCTCTGTTGTCTCTCTTTATCTTTGTGTCTGGTTTTGTTTTTGTGTTTGCCTGTGTTGGTGCCTGTCTATCTGGCGGGTGCTGCCTGCGCAAGCCCTCGCTCTATGCCCTTGATGCAGGCCACCAGCGCGGAATTGACCGGCGTCGCGACGCCGTAGCGCGCGCCCCAGCGCACGACGGCGCCGTTGACGTAGTCGATCTCGGTGACCGAGCCCTTCTCAAGGCTCTGCAACATGGAGGCCTTGAACTCAGGGGGCAGGCCCGCGGCGGCCTTCAGCCAGGGTTGCCGCGGATCGGAAGTGGTGAGCGCGATGTCACCGGCGCGCGCGACCGCGATCGCTTCGGCGACGGCCGCCATGGCGCAGTTCTCGACTTCGGGAATGGCATAGAGTTCGCCGTAGCTCAGCCGGGTGATGCCGCTGAGCGCGCCGGTCGCCACATTGACCAGCAGCTTGTCCCACATGGTGCCCATGATGTCGCGGCTCACGGTGGTGGCAAGGCCCGCACTGGTGAAGGCCTCGGCGATGCGCGTCGCGCGTTCGCTGATCCGGCCGTCAAGCTCGCCGATGATGGTTTCCTTGCCGCGTATGCCCGAGATGATGTGGCCCAGGCCGAGCATCACACCGCCCGCATAGGTCTTGCCGGCGAGAACACGCTCGCGCCCAACAACTTCGGCCAGCACATCCTCATGGCCCAGGCCGTTCTGCAGCGAGAGCACGACCGTGGAAGGCCCCACCACGGGATGGGCCGACTCGATCGCTTCACGGGTATGGAAGGACTTGACGAGGACCACGATGAGGTCCGCCGGCCCGGTGCCGGCATCCACCTGGCTGCAATGCGTCGCGGCATGCACAGCAACCAGCCTGTCGCCGCGCTCGTCGCGCACCTTGAGCCCGTCGCGACCTAGGGTTTCTACCAGTGCCTGACCGCGATTGATCAGCCAGACCTCATGGCCGGCTTCGGTCAGTACGGCACCGATCGCACAACCCAGCGCGCCAGCCCCCAATATGCAAATTTTCATAAGCATGGATGCTAGGGACGCACCCAACACTCGTCTATCCAATGCCTAGAATAGGCAACATTGCGTTTTTCAATACAGCAGCAACTCAAACCGCCATGACCGCCCCAACCCGACTGGCCCCGTCCGAGATGGTGGATACGCATCTGCTGCAGCTGTTTGACCTGCTTTACAGCACCAACAGCGTCACCCGGTCGGCGGAACTTCTTGGCTTGAGCCAGCCGACCGTGAGCATCTGGCTGGTCAAGCTGCGCAAGCAGTTCAACGACCCGCTTTTTGTGCGCACGACCGAGGGCATGCAACCGACACCGCGCGCCGAGGCGCTGGTCGGCATCGTTCGCGCGGCGCTGGAGTCCCTGCGCCAGCTCTCGGAGGTCGAGCCCGTCTTCCACCCGGCCTCCGCGCAGCGGACCTTCCGCATCTGCATGACGGATGCCAGCCACATCACCCTGCTGCCCCAGCTGCTCTCGCATGTGCGCGCGCTGGCGCCGGGCGTGCGGCTCGACGCCGCGCGCATAGACGCCGACATGCCGCGCGCCCTGCAGGCCGGCGATGCCGACATCGCGATCGGGCTGATCCCCCAGCTCGAAGCCGGCTTCTACCAGCAGACTCTGTTCACGCAGGACTGGGTCTGCCTGGCCAATGCCGGCCATCCGCGCATCGGCGCCACATTGAGCCTTGAGCAATATGCCGGCGAGTCGCACATCCTGATCGGCTCGGGCACGGGGTCGATATTGCTCGGCGACGCCCTGAAGCGCCAGAAAATCGAGCGCAAGGTCTTGCTCGAGCTGCCGGGCTTCCTGGGCCTGAGCGCCATCCTGTCTTCCACCGACCTCCTCGCGACCCTGCCCCGTCAGATCGGCGAAACGCTGGCGCGCATGGCCGGTCTCAGGGTGCTGGCGTGCCCCGTGGCGATTCCGTCCTTCACCGTCAAGCAGCACTGGCATGCCCGCTACCACCACGATGCCGCCAACCGGTGGCTGCGCGGCGTTTGTGCCAACCTGTTCCTGAAGTCCTGAGCGGCGGCGGATTCGCCCTCACGCCTGGTGCATAAAAAGCCCCGCGCAGACGCCTCTGAGCCATCTGTTGGCACTGTCTTGCTGGTAGCGCGCGTGCCAGTACTGCTTGACGGTGAACGATGGGATCTCGAAGGGGCATGGCAGCACCTGCAGGTGGCCCGCGCGCGCCAGGGTCTCGCCGATCATGCGGGGCAAGGTGGCGATCAGGTGGCTGCTGCCCAGGATGGATGACAGCCCCAGAAAGCCCGGCAGTTCCAGGCCCACCTTTCGGTGGATCTGCAGCGACTCAACGGCCTCATCCAGCAGCTGGTAGCCCGTCCCGGAGCTGATGCTGATATGCCTTTCCGCCTGGTAGGCCTCCAGGCTCCAGCATTGCGCCAGGTTGCCGGTAATGCGGGGATGGTTGGCGTTGGCCAGGCAAATCCAGTCCTGTTTGTAAAACGTCTGCTGGTAGAAGCCGGCATCGAGCCAGGGCAGATAGCCGAGGGCGATGTCGGCCTCGCCCGACTCCAGCTTGTCCGCCAGGTCCGGGCCTATGACGCTGGCCCCCAGGGAGATGCCCGGTGCGACTTCATGGACATGGTTGAGGATGCTCGGCAGCAAGGTGATGTGGCTCGCATCCGTCATGCAGATCGAAAAGTGCTTCTCGGTGGTTGCCGGGTCAAACGGTTTTTGGGGTTGCGCCAGGCGCGACATGCCGGCCAATATCTCCCGCACCGTCCCGATCAAGGCTTCGGTGCGCGGGGTCGGGAGCATGCCTTTGGACGTCCTGATAAAGAGCGGGTCATCCAGCTGCTGGCGCAGCTGCGAAAGCCAGGTGCTGATGGTGGACTGGCTTTGGCCCAGCGCATCCGCCGATCGCGTCACGCTGCCTGTGGCGCACAGCAGATCCAGCAGCCGGAGGAACTTGACGTCGAGAAGCGGGGGATCGAGATCCATCAGGGCATTCTCCACCAATATCGAATTTCACGATGATGCACATCGGATTCATCGGATGGACGGACGATGGTGCGGCCCCTAGGATTTCCTGTAGTTCCATGGACTGCGAGCCGTGGAACGCCAACCCCGGGCACATAACTATTCGTCAGGAGACAACAATGCTTCACCCACTGCGCCTCGCTGCTGCAGGCATGGCCTTTGCCGCCATGCACACCCTCACCGCCGCTCAGCCTGCACAGCCTGCACAGACGATCCCCATCGTCGGGCTGGTCGAGCTGTCGGGAACCGGTGCCACCGCCGGCACCAACTACAACAACGGCGTGAAGCTGGCCGTCTCGGAAATCAATGCCGCCGGCGGCGTGCTGGGCCGCAAGATCAGCTACAGCGCCTGGGACACGCAGTCCAATCCGGGCATCGCCAAATCACTGGCCACCAAGGCGATCGACCAGGGCGCGCCGCTGGTGATGGGGCCGGTTTTTTCGGGCTCCATCCTGGTCAGCATGACCGAAACCCGCAGGGCGGAAGTCCCTAATGTCATAGGCGGCGAGGCCGCCGCGATCACGCAGCAGGGCAACCCCTATGTGTTCCGCAGTTCCTTCACCCAGGCCGCCGCCATGCCCAAGGTGGTCCGCTACATCAAGGACAGTGTCAAGGCCAAAAGCGTGGCCATCATTTACGTGAACAACGATTTCGGCAAGGGCGGCAGGGACATGGTCCTCAAGGAACTCCAGGCCGCCGGCATCAAGGTGCTGGCTGATATCTCGACGGAGGCCGGCCAGCTCGATTTCTCCAGTGCCGTGCTGAGGGCCAAGCAGTCCGGCGCGGATGCCCTTTTTGTCTACAGCAACGAGGAGGAATCGGCCCGCGTCCTCAAAGAGGTGCGCAAGCAGGGCTATGACAAACCGGTGATCGGCGAGACCACCCTGGCAAACGACAAGGTGATCGAGCTCGCGGGGGACGCGGCCAACGGCGTGGTGGCGCACGTAGGCTTGACCCCGGATGCGCCGAACCCGACGGTGCAGGCTTTTGCCAAACGCTACCTTGACGAATACAAGGCAAAGGCGGACCACAACGCCATGAAGGGCTACACCGGAATGCACGCCGCCAAGGCCATCTTCGACAAGATAGGAAAAATCGACTCCAAGGCCTTCGCCACCGCGATGCACGGCGCCAGTATCTCGGCCACCCAATACCCCGGCGTGCTGTTCGACGTCAAATACGACGACAAGGGCGACCTGGATCGCGAGAGTTTTATCGTCAAAATCGTCAACGGCAAGGCGCAGGTCGTCGAGACACTCAAGCCTGCGGCCAGATAACAGTGGCCGCCCAGATGGCCGAGCCTTCCTTCGAGCACTGCAGGTACGAGCGGCACGGGCGCGTTCTTGTCATCACGATCAACCGCCCGCAAGTCCTGAACGCCTTGAACCCGGCTGCCCATTTCGAGATGGCGCAGGCCTTCGACCTCTACGCCGCCGACCCTGAGCTGCACGTTGCCATCGTGACCGGAAGCGGAGACCGCGCATTTTGCGTGGGCACCGACCTGAAGGAACTCGCAAGAACAGGCGAGCACCGCAAGCCGCCCAGCGGCTTCGGCGGCATCACCACGCGCTTTGATCTCTTCAAGCCGGTGATCGCGGCGGTCAACGGCCTCTGCCTCGGGGGCGGTGCCGAGATGGTGGCCGCCTGCGACCTCGCGGTCGCCTCGGACAGCGCCGGCTTCGCCATGCCCGAGCCGCTGGTGGGCCTTGCCGCCCTGGGCGGGGGAGCCTTGCAAAGGCTGGCGCGCGAGATGCCGATGAAAGACGCAATGATGCTGATCCTGACCGGCCGGCGCATCGACGCGCAGGAAGCGAAGCGCATCAGCCTGATCAACGAGGTGGTGCCGCAGCCCGAACTGATGCCCGCGGCCTTCGCCCTGGCCGAACGTGTGCTCGCCTGCGCACCGCTGGCGGTGCAGGCCTCCAAACAGGTGATGCTGCAAAGCCTGGACATGCCCGACCTGCAAACCGCCATGAGCGCCCGCTATACGATGGCGGAGAAAATGCTGGCCAGCCAGGACGCGATCGAGGGCCCGCTTGCCTTTGCTGAAAAGCGCAAACCCGTATGGACCGGCCGGTAGCCAAGACAAGCTGGAGAAAGACATGGATTTCGCACTCAACGAGCAGCAGAAGATGCTGGTCGCAACGGTACGCCGCTTTATCGACGAAGAGCTCCGGCCGCTGGAGGACGAGGTGGAACAGCAGGGTTTCCTGGATCCCGGCAAGGCGCGCGCGCTGCTTGAGAAATCCAGGGCACTCGGGCTGTACGCGACCAACATGCCCGAGCGCTTCGGCGGCGGCGGGCTGGGTGCGGTCGACACCATGCTGCTGGAAGAGCAGTTCGGCCACACCACCGACATCCTGATCCGCCGCGCGTTCGGCAATGTCTATGAGGTGTTGCTGGCTGCCCAGGGCGAGCAGGTCGGCCGCTGGCTCGAACCCACCGTGCGCGGAGAACGGGTCTGCTCCATCGCCATCACCGAGCCTGGAGCCGGTTCGGACGCCGGCAGCATCACCACCCGCGCCGTCAAAACCGCCGATGGCTGGCGCCTGTCGGGCAGCAAGCATTTCATCAGCGACGCGGAAGTCTCCGATTTTTTTGTGGTGTCGGCCTTGACGGACGATTCCGGTGCCAGGGAGGAAAAGGGAAGGAAAAAGATTTCGCTGTTCCTCGTCGACAAGGGCTTGCCCGGCTTCACGCTCGGCAAGGACCAGAAGATGATGGGCCTGCGAGGCACCAGCCATCTTGAGTTGTGGTTCGACAACGTGCCTCTGGAGCCGGTGGCGCTGCTTGGCGAAGAGGGCAAAGGCCTGCAGCAGGCGCTGGGCGTGCTGGGCCGCGTCAGGCTGGCACAGGTCGGTGCGCGAGCCGTCGGCAAGGCCAGCCACGTGCTGCAGCTTATGACCGACTACGCCGCCCAGCGAAAACAGTTCGGCCAGGCGATCGCGGACTTCCAGCTGGTGCAGCAAATGCTGGCCGACAGCGTGATCGACATCAACTCGGCCCGGCTGATGGTGCTGCATGCCGCCTGGATGATCGACCAGGGCCTGGATGCCCGTGACTGGATCTCCATGGTCAAGGTACAGGCCGCGGAAATGCTGGGCCGCGTGACCGACAGGGCCGTCCAGGTCTTTGGGGGCATGGGCTATTGCAAGGAACTCCCGATTGAGCGCTACTACCGCGACGCGCGGATCTACCGGATTTTCGACGGCACATCCGAAATCCATCGCACGGTGATCGCACGCAGCCTGATGCGGCAAGGGGCGGCGCTGTTTGATGTCAAGGCCTGAAGCGAAATCGCAGCCCGCGAATGGCTGGTGATGGGGAAGCAGGCCTCCCCCCTCTTTTGGCACGCACCCCCGCGCGGCATCCCTTTCAGCCCCGAAGTTCCGGCGCGTTGACGGGCACAGGCGGTAGCACACGTCTCCATGTCGCAACCACAGCGTGATCCTTGTCACGGAACCGGGAATGTTTGAGGCGCTGCAGCCCAACTGCAGGCTAACCCGAATTGCTGAATTAGTATCTATACGTATAACATTTAAGCAGTTGTTTTTAACACTTAACGCTTATACGGAGACGCCTCATGAACCACCTGTCCACTCGCCTCATTGCGTGGGTTTCCACAGCACTTGCCATGTCTGTCGTGCCCCTGAGCAGCCATGCGGCCGAACTCGTCTTCGGCCAGGTCGCATCGCAAACCAACCCCACCTCGGCGGCCAATGCCAAAGGCATGGCGGTGGGCATCCAGGCTTACTTCGACAAGGTCAATGCCGGAGGCACCCTCCAGGGCAACAAGCTCAAGCTGGTCACGCTGGACGACCAGTTGCAGGCCCCCAAAATGGTCGAGCTGACCCAGCAGCTGATCGCCGATCCGGCAGTGGTCGGCTTGCTGGGCTTTCTCAACAGCGGCGGCCTGGCTGAAATTGCCAAGCAGGATTTGCCGGCCAAGAACGGCATCGCGCTGATCGCGCCCTTGCAGGGCGACAAAAACGTGGTGGATGCCGCCAATGTGTTTCCCCTGCGCAGCGGCTATGCGGATGAAGTGGGCGCCTTGCTCAAGGAGGCCAAAACCTGGGGCAAAGATTCGCTGGCCATCGTCAATATGAGCGTCGCCTTCGGCCCGCCTTTGGCAAAGCTGACGAATGAACTCAGCGGCTCGCACGGCATCACCATTGCGACGCACCAGGTGATTGACGCCTCACCGGACAAGATTGATGCCAGCGTCCGCGCCGCCGTCGCGGCCATCAGCCAAGCCCGGCCCAAGGGCATCATCCTGCTGGCCGCGGGCAAGCCGGCCACCGAGTTCGTCAAGGCGGTGCGCGAGGCGCCCGGCGGCACCGTGCAGATCTACGGCCTCTCGGTGTTGCTCCATGACGTGCTCGTGAGTGTCACGGGCGCTGACAAAGCGCGCGGCATCGTGTTGAGCCAGGCCGTTCCCTTTCCGTTCGTGCCGTCGAAACCGGTCATCACCGAGTACCAGAGCGACATGAAAAAATACGCACCCGGCCAGCCCCTGTCTTTTTCCAGCCTGGAGGGCTACCTGGGCGCCAAGATCGCTACCGAAGCGGTCCGCCGCGCGGGCAAGACGCCAACCCGCGCCAGCGTGTTGCAGGCTCTGGCCAACCTGGGCGAGTACAACCTGGGCGGCCTCTACGTCAACTACACCGCCGCCAAGCGCACCGGCTGGGGCGGTGTTGATCTGGCCATCATCAGTTCTGACGGGAATCTCAGGAAATAGGGTCACCGCCAACGTGAAACGGGCTGCGCAATGCAGGGACGCCATCCTCGCGAAGCCCGCAGCGGCGCCTGTTTCCGGGTGATGGAGCAGTGGACCTCCTGCCTCTTGTAAGGCGTCCTGTTGATACCATGCCTGATCTTTTCAGCAATGGAACCAGGCGATGAATTTCTATGTGATGGTCAAGTCCCACGATTGCTACGGCAACCACACAACACTGTCTCCCATTGGAAGCTTCCTTTTAAAAGACGGAGACAAGTTTGGTGACGCCGTCCGGGAAATTGTGGTCACGCTCTACCTTCGGGACTCGGGTCCCGCACGAAAAACTCTGGAGCCCCTTCTGGAGATGCACAACCAATACCGGGCGACGCTACCAAAAATCACTTTCCGAAGAGCAATGGGCAAGCTGGAAATAGACCTGGCCAGCGAACTCATGGATGGCAGGGAATGGGAACCCTCGCCAAGGTTGTCGTTACCGCTTTTCAGCAGAGGTGTGGATGAAGTGGTCCACGCCTTGGGCTTGATGAGCAAGCGCTTGAAGCGTACGGACGACTTCCAGTTTGAAGCGTTCATCAATCAATGTGAAGCAGCCAGGAAGAACATCCCCGAGTCGGAGGATTTACTTCAAGACCTCGCGAAGGAACTGGAAGCGATCGAGCAGGCCAGGCGCGCCCTGATGTCTCCCTGGGAGAAGCTGGGCATAGACTGGGAAGAATTTCACCCTGATGCGCGTGGCATTCTGGACGACGCATTTTTCTGGGACTCACTGGACGACTTTTCACCGAACGGCAACGACACAGGGTCCGACCTGCTCTCAGAATATCGCGGCTGGCTCAAGAGGCACAAGAACGGGAAGACGATTCTTTTCCTTGAGAGCCTTGCGAAGAAGTGGGGATATGAAAGCATGAATGCCATGGACGATGACATTCTTTGCGAGGCATATGTTGGGCTCGCTTTTGCGGATGTCAAACTTCGCGCAACTTGTGATCAGGATGTGCGGCAACTTGCATTGCAGGCCATTGAACGGCAGAGAGCCCGCGCGCAGGCAGCCAATGACTGGCCGCTTCGAGAGGAAAGGTTGAAAGCGCTGGAAAGGATTGAAGCCAAGCTGCAGCAGCTGAATGCCTCCTGATGCATTTGCTTTCCAAAATCCGTATTCAGCGGCGCGTGGCGAATACCTCACGTCGCTTCGCGATATGAGTGCCCCCCCCAGCCAATAAACCTGGCGGCTACACCGTGCGGCATTGCATGGCATGCCGCCCCTGGCCCGTCACGCTACGGTGACGGAGTTGGCCAGGTTTCTCATAGGGCTTGTGTGGCCACATAACTTCGCCACTGAGGTTCTTCTCCGCTTGCTGGATGTCGGGCCTGCGGTAAAGCAGGTCCGAGGGAAGGCCTGCGTCCAGCCCCCCCGGGAATCACTCCACAGCGGCATCAGATGACCTGGCCGCCGGAGACTTCGATCCTTTGCCCCGTGACCCAGCGGTTGTCCTCCGACAGGAGGCTCGCGATCATGGGGCCGATGTCGTCGGGAACACCCACACGGCCCAGCGCGATCATGTCCGCGAATGCCTTGTTCATGTCGGGCGTATCACGAACAGCGCCACCCAGAAAATCGGTCTCGATCGCACCGGGCGCGACGGTGTTCACCGCGATACCGCGGCTTCCAAGTTCCTTTGCCAGGTAGACACTCAATACTTCGACCGCGCCCTTTGCGGCCGCGTAGGCGGAGAAGCCGGGGTATGAAACGCGCGTGAGGCCGCTCGACAGATTGACGATTCGCCCTCCATCAGCGATCAAAGGCAGCAGCGCCTGCGTGAGGAAGTAGACGCCCTTGAAGTGCACATTGAACAGGCTGTCGAAGTGCTCCTCGGTGGCGTCTGCGATAGCTGCCATGTCACCATGGCCCGCGTTGTTCACGAGGTGGTCGAAAGTGTCGCGCTTCCAGACTTCATTCAATGCCGCCCTGACGCGGCCAGCGAACAGCTTGAACGACGACACGTCGCTGGTATCCAGCTGGAAGGCAACTGCCCTGCGGCCGAGCGCCGCGATTTCGGCGACGAGCTTGTCGGCCTCATCGGCGCGGCTCCTGTAGGTCACGATGACATCCCCGCCGCGACGGGCAATGCTGAGGGCGGTGTTGCGGCCGAGGCCGCGGCTGGAACCAGTGACGATAGCGATCTTGCTCATTTGAAAACTCCTGTTGAGGGGTTGGTATGTTGGATGAGTGATCGTAGAAGTTCATGCCCCAAGCAGCATTGCCAAATCCTCGAAGCCTTTTGCCCATTCCTGCGACTTCCATGAAGAGAGCCATGGCCTGCGCTGCTTTTCGCCCTTCACCGGCTTGATCGCCAGTGGGGCAAATGCTTGCCCAATCCTCGCAATGCCTTGCCTGTTCCTGCAGCCGGTATTGGCGCGGCTTGCCTGATCAGTTAATGTTGGGGGAATGTCCGACACACTGCTCAAAGCTGTTAGTCGCTACCTGGAGGCGTACGCCAATCCTGCCGGGCTGGCACAAACGCCCATCCAGGGCTTGACGACCATCCGCTCCATGGCGCCTACGAGCCTTGTCCACGCGATTTCCTGCCCCCTGGTCTGCCTGGTCCTTCAAGGAAACAAGCAAGTTTCATTTGGAACCAGGACGGTCACCTTTGGTGCCGGGGACTCCATGCTGATTACCGCCGACATACCCACAGCGAGCCAGATCACCCGCGCCAGCCCCACCGAGCCCTACATGTCGCTCGTCCTGGAGCTCAACCTTCCACTCATCGCCGAACTGACGATGGAGATGAAGGCCATCCCATCGGAGGAGGCCGCGCCCGTCAGGGTTGAGCGTACCGATGCCGAGGTTGAGGACGCGGCGCTGCGCCTGATGCGGCTGCTGGAACGCCCCGCATCCGTGCCGATTTTGCATGCGCAACTTGTGAGGGAGCTGCACTACTGGCTCCTGGCGGGCCGCCATGGAGATGCGATCCGCAGCCTTGGGTGGCAGCAGGGTAACCGCCAGCGGATCGCCCGTGCCATTGCCGTCCTCCGTTCGGACTTTGCCAGCGCACTTCCCGTCGATCGGCTTGCCGCGGAAGCCGGCATGAGCCCGTCGTCCTTCCATCAGCACTTCCGCGCCGTCACTTCGCTTTCGCCGCTGCAGTTCCAGAAGCAGCTTCGGCTCATCGAAGCCCGCCGGCTGATGCTGGCCGAAGGGCGAACCGCGAGCAGCGCGGCTTATGAGGTGGGCTACGAGAGCGTCTCGCAGTTCACGCGGGAGTACGGGCGGATGTTCGGGCTTCCGCCGATGAAGGAAGCTGCTGCCGCGAAGAGCGCCGCGATCGCTGCATAGCCGCCCGGATGTTGCGAACCGCCGCCCGGGCGGATTGCACTGCTCGCGATCAGCTTGCCAGGGCGGCTTCACAGGCGGGCTTTGTAGATGGCGGGCGTTTCGCCAAAGGTGCGCCGGAAAAGATTGATGAAGGCACTCGCGGTGGAATAGCCCAGATCCAGGGCCACCGTCGTCACGGCGGCGCCCGCCGCCAGCATTTCAAGGGAGCGCATCATGCGGGCACGCTGTCGCCATTCGGTGAAGTTGAAGCCCGTCTCGGCGACGAAACGCCTGGTTAATGTGCGCGTACTCACGGCCGCAAAATCGGCCCAGCGCTCCAGGTCGCGATCGTCTGCCGGGTCCGCAATCAGGGCACGGGCGACACGCTGCAGGCGCGGGTCTTTCGGCAAAGGCAAGCCGAGCGGCTCGACAGGCAATGTCCGGATCTCGTCCAGGATCACGTTGGCAACGTGCGCCTGCGCGCCGCCCAGCGCCTCACTGGCATTGACAGGCCAATGCGCGGCACGAAGCACCGCTTCACGCAACAGGCCCGACAAGCGTATGGTGCATGGCTGCTGCGGCAAATCACCGCACGCCGACTCCGCAACATAAACACTCCAGCCGTGAAAAGGCCCATGCGTGCGTCCGGAATGGATCTGGCGAGGCGGTAGCCATACAGCGTGAATCGCCGGCACCAGCCAGACCCCCTCCTGCACCCCCACCGACAACAAACCGCGCATCGAACCGAAAAGCTGGCCACGCGCATGCTGATGCGGCTCTGTCGCCAGTTCATCCTCGTGGCGGCCTTCCACGGCGAAGAGCACGGGGCCGCCCGCCAGGTTGATGTAGTACTCGTCCAGATGGCTCATGGGATCATGAATGGCGGATTTGAGATATTGAATGGCCGCTACAGTTTACGGGAGCCATCCAACCGTGCTTAGGCTTGAGGCCTGCTACTTACTTTTAAGAGAAGAGGCCACCTCATGAACACCCAAGACGCGAACCCGACAACACGCCAGCAACCGGACCCTCAAGCGCCGCAAGCTGATCTCGATGCGCTCTACGCGCCGCCGTCCGAGAGAATCCAGCGTGCCGTGCTTGACCATCTGATCGACTTTCACAAGGCCTATCTGCGCAAAGCCACTTTCTTTTGCCTGGCTACGGGGAGCGAACACGGGCTGGACGCCTCGCCGCGGGGTGGGCCACCCGGTTTTGTTCACGTACTCGACGACAACACAGTTGCATTTGCGGACTGGCCAGGCAACAACCGCATCGAGTCGCTGCGAAACCTGCAGCACGACCAGAGGCTGGCGATGGTGTTCCTGTTTCCCGGGCTGGAGATATTCCTTCGTATCAATGGCCGGGGACACATCTCCACCGACAAAGACTTGCTGTCCGACCTTCGCGAAGGGCCGCGCATGCCGAAAACGGCAACCGTCGTGCAGATCGACGAAGTGCTGTTCCACTGCGGCAAGGCCATCAATCGTGCCCAGCTCTGGAAGGACAGCGCAAGACTGGACCGCGACACGCTCCCCACCGTGGGTGACGTGCTCGCGGCCATCGGCCAGCTACAGGGCGCCTCCAGCAAGCTCGATGACGCGCAGGTGAAAGAGATCAACGAGCACTACGATCAGTCGGTGCGGAATGATTTGTACTGAGGGCCGGCTGGTGTTCGACAGCTGCGCTCCCTGCGAGATGGCGGTGGGAAGGGTTTGTGTGGCCACATAACTTCGCAAGCTCTCGCTCATATTCCCGGTGCCAGCCCTTCAAGTCATTCTTGGTTTCCTGATGCCGGACTTATCGGGAGGCAAGCGCTTTGATGAGTTGGTAGAGGAACTCACGGCCTTTAAGCAGTTCGGCCACGCCGATGTTCTCGTCCAGCCCATGCACACCTGTTTTTTCCGGGTCCACGAAGAGTCCGGAGATGCCATACATAGGCACCCCCGCAGCACGGAAACGACGACTATCCGTGGTACTGACACCCATCGTGGGGACAACGGGAACGCCCGGCCAAAGGTCTTCGCTGATGCGATCCACCGTTTTCATGAGGTCGGGGTTCAATGGCGAGCTGGGCGCTGGCTCATCCTGCCGCACCCGGGTGACCTTGACCTTGGGTCCCGCAATTTCCCGCATTCTTTGTTCGACGAAATTCAGGTCCTCGTCGGGAAGCGCGCGGCAGTTGACTGTCGCCCTGGCGGTCTGCGCCAGCGCGTTTGGTGCGTGCCCGGCCTGCATCATGGTGGCGACGCAAGTGGTTCTGAGTAGTCCCACGATAGCGGACTTGCTTGAGAGACGCTCGAGGACATCTTCGGACGGCTTGCCACTTGCGACAGCCTCAAAATCCGATCGATTGGCCGCACCTTGCAGCGGGGCGCCACGTGAGAAATAAGCGCGGGCGGCCGGATTGAGGTCAACCGGAAAGCGGTACTGGCGCAATCGAGCCAAGGCTTCCGCCAGGTCATAGATTGTGTTGTCGGGAGTGGGACGCGCGCTGTGGCCGCCCGGGCCGGTGGCTTCGAACTCGTAGTGGACGAAGGTTTTTTCGCCCAGCTGAATGACGTGGATGAAAGGCTTGCCCCCCTTGAGTTCACCTCTGCCGCCTTCATTAATGCCGAACTCCGCGTCGATGTCCTTGCGGCGATTCTTGATGAGCCATGCGGCGCCATTGGCTGGCGATTCCCCACGTTCTTCGTCGGCGGTGAGCGCCAAAATGATGTCGCGGTCTGGTTGAAAGCCCTCCTGGCGCAGCTGGGCCAAGATGGATACGTAGGCCGATGCCATGGCCTTGTCGTCGATGGCACCCCGCGCGAAGTAGCGGCCATCGACCTCCTGCAGCTTGAACGGATCGGTCTTCCATTCCTCCCGCTTGGCCTCCACGACGTCGATGTGCGCGAGCAGCAGCAGTGGCTTCTTCGTGCCGCTTCCTTTGAAACGGCCCAGCAAGTTTCCCTTCCTCGGAAATGGCTCAATCACTTCGAAGTCGGCGTCCGAAAAACCGGCATCAAGGAGGCGCCGCTTCATCGCGAGGGCTGCTTCAGTCGTGCTACCCACGGAGTCACTGGTATTGATTTCGATAAGCTGCTTGTAGATGGCTTTGAACTTCTCGACATCCGCGGGTGAGGCACTTACAGCCGCCGCGCCAAGCGCGATGGCCGTGACAAACACCGCCCTTAGTAAATAGCCGGTCCCTGAAGCGCCGGCATGTGGCATCAATGGCTTCATTCAGTCTCCGTGGTTGATTTGATATGCTCAGGCGGATTCGGTTCACCCACTGAACCATGTACAGTGCCAGCCAGATAGTTGCCTCTGAGGGGCAAGCTTCCCGGCGCGTCTGCTCAAGGGCTCGCGTGGGTATTCAACAAGGACTTTTTCATGGAATACACCGTTGCTGCCGTCGATGAGGCGGTGCGCCTTCTTTTTCTTGTCGCAGAAAATCCGGGCCTGGGATTGAGCGAGCTTGGACGTAGATCCGCCAACACGAAAGCACGAACTTTCCGGCTCTTGTCCACACTGGAGGAACGCAACCTGGTTACCCGGCGGGGAGAGCCTGTGACCTATCATCTTGGGTATGCGACGTTGGCGCTTGGGACAGCGGCCCATGAGCAGATTGACCTTCTCAAGCTGGTCGAGCCGGCCCTGAAGTCCCTGAGCGAGAAGTTTGACGAAACCGTTGTGCTTCGCATTCGGGATGGCGTCGAATCGATGAGCGTAGCGCGCCGGGAGCCCAAGCGATCGCTTCGTGTTCACGGCCAGATAGGCGCGCGAACACCGCTGTATGCGGGCGCGTCGAGCAAATTGCTGCTGGCGTTCTCTTCGGAGGATGTGCGCAAACAGGTGATGGAGTCTGAGCGGGTCAGATTCACCAAGAACACTCCCGTAAGTGTCAAAAGCCTGCACAAGGCCCTGGAGCAGATCCGTGACCAGGATTACTGTGTGTCCATCGGAGAGCATGTGGAAGACATCGGGGCCGTCGCAGTACCGCTGCGCGACAGCAGCGGCACAGTGGTAGCGTGCCTGAGTATTTCTGCTCCGGCCCAACGGATGACGGACAAGCATGTGGAGGCTTATCTCAAGGAGATGAAGCAGGAGGCCGCTCGAATCTCCCGGGAGATGGGCTACCTCGGCTAGAGATGCAGCCGGATCAGGCTGCACCATCTCATCGGAGTGGACCGCACCCATGTCTCAGTCGACTTGAGCGCCGGAGTTGCGAACGACAGGAATCCATTTTTCCGCTTCGGCTTTGAAGTAGTCTGACGTAGCCTTGCGGGTGTAGCCAGGCAGCGGCACGACCCCCTGCATTTCCAGCTTTCCTTTCAGATCGGACTCTTGCAAGGTCTTGTTGAGGCTGCTGTTGAGGAGGTCGAGGACGGCGGCCGGCACCTTCGCCGGCGCGGCTACCGCGTTCCAGGCATAGGCGTCATAGTTCTTCAGGCCCAACTCAGCCGTTGTTGGCAATTGGGGGAACGCGGACAGTCTCTTCGTGGCAATGGCGGCCACCGGAACCAGCTTCCCCGCGGCAATAAGTTCAGCCGCAGAAGGCACTGAAGAAACCCCGAAAGCGATGTTGCCCGCCATGATGTCGTTGATCGCCGGCTGATTGCCCCGGTATGGGATGTGTTCGGCCTGCGTACCGGTTTGCTTGAGCAACAAATGGCAGGCGATGTGTGCGGAGGAGCCATTTCCCGCCGAGCCGTAGCTGTACTTTCCCGGGTTGTCCTTCAGGAGCTGGATGAATCCTGCGAAGTCCTTCACCCCGAGCGCCGGCGATACGACAAGGACGATGGGCACCTGCACCACCATGCCAACGGGTGCCAGGTCCGTCAGCGGTGAGAACGGCAGCCTCTTGTAAAGGCCGATGTTCAGTGCAAAGTTGGACACCGTTCCGTACAGCAGCGTATAGCCATCTGCCGCAGCCTTGGCCACCGCATCCGCACCGACGTTCCCGCCCGCTCCGGGTTTGTTGTCGATGATGATGGGCTGGCCAAGATGCTTCTCCCAGCGTTGGGCCACCAGACGCGCAACCACGTCGGTGGTTCCGCCTGCCGAAAACGGCACCACCAGTTTGATCGGGTGCCCCGGGTATGACGGTGCCGCGCGCGAGGCGGGCGACAAGGCGACGCCGGCGACAGCGGCGCTGTAGCGCAGGAATGTCTTGCGATCCATGGTGGTTCTCATTGTGGTGTTCCTTGGAGGAGGCCTATGCGGCCGCTGTCATGCATCGGCAAAAAAGCTCCCACCGCTTCCGCAATTTCGGCGCGAAGCAGGTTGGCACCGCGCTGGAGCGAGGTGAAGGCGGCAGGTTGGCGCTGGATGTTCCCGACTGCCGCGAGCAGGGGCAGAAACGGTTTCGCAAATGCGGAATCCTGCTCAAACACGCCTCGTTCGACGTATCCCGCGCGGACGATGGCACGGCCCGCGCGTTTGACCGCCGGCCAGGCCGCGCCGGACGCCGATGTGGTGCCAGCCTCGTAAGCCTCGCCTAGACAGGCAGACAGTTGTGCCAGGAGCCGGCGATGCGGAGCAAGGTCGACAAGGCCCTTCGCCTTCTCGTCAACCTCGGCAACCCGGCCCACCAAATCCCTGAGCGGAATGCGGTAGTCGAGATGAGGAACCTCGGCGGCGGCAAGCCGCAGCGCGGCCAGGGTGTACAAACGTACATCGTTCTCCAGGACTGCCCGGTCGGCCACTTCGAAGACGTCGTTTTCCGTATGCCATGTGGGGCTGCCCCCATTGCCGCCTACCGTGTACCAGCCTCTTCGTTTGCGTTCCTCCGCCGGCACCATGGAAGAAGTCAATAACGCACCCGTCACGCCAAGGTTGTTGAAGGAGTAATCGCCGCCCCGGCTCGGGCGTTCGAGCGTGCACTCCTGGCCAAAGAGGTCGGCGACAACGCTTGCCACCAGCGGTTGAGCTTCCGCCATTCCCCGGATGTGGCTGTAGTCAGTGGCATCCTTGCAGCCCGGAGAGTCGCAGTTCAGATGCGCCACGCAATTGGCCACCATGTCGAAGGCATGGGAATCGGCATACCAGGTGCTGCCGGCGTACCGGCCGGCCGAGTGGCCGGGCCACCAGGCGATGCGAACGCTGCGCCTGAGCGCCGAGCGGCCGGCTTGCAATGCGCGAGCGACCTCGAGCAATGTGGCATCGCCCGTCGCGTTGTCCCCGACACCCAAGTCCCAGGAGTCAAGGTGCCCATGGAGCAGGACGAATTCGTCCGCATGCCGACCTTCCGCGCGAATCTCAACCGTCGTTACAGTCTGTGGAAACCAGCCGTGGAGGACGTCCGCCTCGATGGTGACCTCGGCCCCGCGCGCGGCGGCATCCACCAAATAGTTTCCATCCTCGCGGCTGACCGCCATGGAAACCATTTGCGGCAACCTGTTCATATCCTCTAATAGAGGGTTTCCCCAGATGGCCGAACTCGCGCCCCAATGGACGGATTTGCCGGGGTTGATGGTAATGACAGCCAGGGCTCCTAATTTTTCCATGAGCTCTGAGCGGCCAGGATTGCTGAGGCCCTCTGTCAACACGATACGCCCCTGCACGCGGGCTTTCAGGGTCTCGCGGGTGACGCCTTCGCCGAAGATGACCTCCGGATCGCCAGAGTGCGTCCGGGCAGAGCCGTCGCGCGCTGGCACATGGACCAAGCTGGCTGTGATGGGTGCCCGAGCGGGGGAGAGCGCGGTAGCCTTGCTGTGGAACCTGCGGCCTTCGCAGCTCACGCTGGCGCTGCGGGGGATGCCAAGGTACAGCAAGGGAGTTTGTTGTTGTGGCTCAAGGCCGAGCGCGCACAAACGCTCCGCCAGGATGGCTGCACCGTTTTCGAATTCCTCTGGCAATTCGCGCCGGGTGCGTGCGAAGGTCTCGACCAGTGCCCATCCGGCGTCAGACGCAACATGGGCAAGAATTTCTTTTTCTGTTTGCGTGAGCATAGGCTGTCCGTTGGATCAAGTTGCGATTGTCTGCAGCCGGAGGCAATGGCCGACATCACCCTCCAGCGCCGCGGTGAGCTGCGTGACGAACGACCGCATGCCAGTGGCCAGCTCCATGTAGCCGCCGTGCTTCACACCGGTCTTCTCATTCATGTATACAGCGCGGTTTATCTCAATCTGGATGCTGTGCTGCCCCCGTTCGGGGTGCCCATGGCGCGCCACAAGTTCCGCCCCTTTGTAGGGATCATTGACCTGAACACTGAGACCCAACCTGGCCAGCAACTCCGCCACGAAGGAGGTGAGCAATGGCGTTGCCGTTGTACCGTCGCGATCGCTGACGACGGCGTCAGGTCGTGCTTTCCCGATGTCGTCATTCATCGCGTTGCCTACCGACTTCATGGAATGACAGTTGATATGACACACAAGGCCGAAGTCGTCGCGTGCACTGGCTATCCTGCGGGCAACTTCAGCGTGATAGGGGTCGTAGTACCGCTCGATACGCGAAAGCACGTCTTGCGCGGATAAGCGGCCTGCGTACATGGGTACGCCAGGGAGGACATAGCGCCGTACGAGGCCTTGCCCGAGCGCGGATTTCCTGGTCGGCTGGACAGCTTCCGGCCATTGGCCTTCGATCAGCTCGACGTCAATATCGTCCCGCGCACGGTTGGCATCGACAAATGCACGGTGGAAGCGGGCGGAAACAACCGAAGCCCTACCCGCGGCAGCAAAGGTCCAAAGCTCGTCCATGTACGCGTCCCAACAGGCCAGCAGTGCTTCGGCAGGAGCGATGGTCGGTACGTCTTCCGGCCAGTGGCGCCAACTATGCGGCGAGTCGAATACCAGCGGAGAAAGCTGAACACCTCCGGCGGATTCCACCACTGCGAAAGACGGCGTAACGGTCATTTGGACTGCCCAATCGGTTTATCTGATGAACCATCGGTTCATAATGATAGGCAGTTTATACACTCCCGGGCACGCGGTCAACGGTGCCGTCAGCGTACTTTGTTCATCGCTTTTTTATCCATGCACGGATGGACGCTGATCAAGAATGTGGTTTCCGTGCGGGATTGACGCGTCTTTCCGCCCGTCGGTTGATCCGACGAACGCATCCGGAATACGCCAGATCCTTGAGACCTTGGCGAAACCTATATGGGTCAGTGCTCGATGGAAAAGTAGATCAACTGCCGCGGAGCTGCACGCGGAATAACATGCTAGCGCGCACCGTGACTGTCATTCGACAGTCACAGGCTTTGCCAAGTTGCGGAGAGGGAAAGGGTTTGTGTGGCCACATAACTTCGCTGCGCGATATGAGTGATCCCCAAACCAATAAACCTGCCGGCTGCGCCGGAGCGGCATTGCATGCCGCCCAAATCCGTCACTCCACAGTGACGGATTTGGCCAGGTTGCGGGGAGAGGGTTTGTGTGGCCACATAACTTCGCTTCGCGAAGTGAGTGTCCACCAAACCCCGCAGTGCGCTGTTTGCAAAAATAAAGATCGTAAAAAGTTTAAGAGGGCCTCCATTTTTTCAGGAACTTGTAAAAATGCCCTTGTCCTGCTTTGCAGAAAAAAGCGCAAAAATAAAGAGTGTCACACCTCCTCGGCGTCGCTCTTATCCGTGCAACCCTGTGGCCTCCCTTCGCTAGCAACAGCAGAGAACTGAATACGACGATACTATGCGCGTGAAAGCGCCAACGACTACTAGGCCCGGCCCACGAGCGGATAGGCCACCAGTCCAAAAGTTGCCGCAACCAAGATAACTGTCGATCGATTCAGTTGAGTCAAGCCTTTCGCCTCCGAATACGCCCAATCTTCGAGGCCTTGGCGAAGCCTACGCGGGTCAGCGCTCGATAGAAAGATGGATCAAACAAGCGCGAAAATCCACATCGTAAACACGGGCCTAGCATCCATGCGGTTCGTGGCGTTCAAAATTTACAACAAGCAGGGCTGAAATCGTAAACACGTTCGCGAGTGATCCGCAATGCAGTACTGTTCAATTCCATCGAAAATTGAGCTTCAATCCTCGAAGAGGGGTGCGGACAAAAACTTGGACTTACGGCATAAACCAGTCCAAGTTATTGTCCGCACCCTCAACATATAAATGTATGCGATAGCATACAAATTGCATCCAATGTCTATCATGGGCGACATTACTCGCTCAGGAGGCGGCCTAGTTCTGATGAACCAGGTGATCCAGTCCGAGTGGCTCACTCCATAAGTGGGTCAGATTTCGACGGAATTCAACATCGCGCCCGCAGAACCCGCTCCGCCCGTCCGGTCCGGGCCGGTCGGCGCCAGGGGATCGGCGCGCGGATGTTCGCGCGCCTTTACATACACGCTAAATTAAGCTACCACTCAAAGCGCAGCCAACCCTTCACCAAAAATGTCCAGCGCCTTGAACAACAATGAGCGTGGAATCGTGAGCGATGGCATCACACGCATGACGTTGGTGTAGCGGCCGCAAGGCACCATCAGCACACCATGGCTGAGCACATGGCCCATCAGCTTGCCCAGTTTTTCGCCGGTCAGCGGGGCCTTCGTGACCTTGTCCTCCACCAGTTCGATGCCGATCATCAGGCCGCGGCCGCGCACCTCGCCCACATAGGGGCTGTTGAAACTGCGGATGCGCTCCTGCACTTCCAGGCCCAAAGCGTGGGCGCGATTGATCAGGTCCAGGTCCGGGTCTTGCAGCAGGCTGATGTTGGTCAGTGCCACGGTAGCCGACAAGGCGTTGGCGGCGAAGGTGTTGGGTGCGGAGCCATCGGGTATCTTGGCCGCCAGGTCTGAGCGCATGATCAGGCCGGCCATCGGCACATCGCCGCCCATGCCTTTGCCAAATGTCAGCATGTCGGGCTTCACGCCTGAGTGCTCCACCGCCCACATCTTGCCCGTGCGGCCGACACCGGATTGCACTTCATCCACGATCAACAATGCGCCGCTAAGATCGCAGGCTTTGCGCACCAGTTGCAAGAACTCCGCGGAAGGCGGCACATAACCGCCTTCTCCCTGCACAGGCTCCACGATGACCGCCGCCACATCGTCGGCCCCTGTATACGGAGTGTTCAGCAGATAGTCGACATACTCGCCGGCAATCTGCTCCGCGCTCTTGTGGGTGGTGTCGAAGGGAAACCGATAGGCATAAGGATAAGGAGCATGGATCACGCCGCCCATGAACGGACCGTAGCCCTTGCGGTAGGCGGTGCCCGTGGTCAGCGCGTTCGAGGCATTCCAGATGCCGTGGTAACCGCCGTGAAAAGCGATGATCTGGTGCCGTCCGGTGACCCGTTTTGCGAACTTGACAGCGGCTTCCAGCGCATCGCTGCCACCCTGTGTAAAGAAGGTGATGCAGTCGCCCTTCAAGCCGTCGGGCGCGATCTCGGATATCTTGGCGGCCAAGTCGGTGCGCTTGGTATTGTTGACCTCCATGGCGTGCATCAGCGTTCCCGACTGATCGCGTATGGCCTGCACCACCGCCGGGTGGCATCGCCCGACGCTGCTCACGCCCACACCGGCCGACAGGTCGATGAAGGTATTGCCGTCCGGATCCTTGATCGTCACACCGAAAGCGCGGTCCATGACCACTGGCATGCGACCGCCGCCGCGCGCCATCGATTCGGTGCGCGCGGACAGAGCCAGCGCCTCGACCGCCTTGGGGCCGGGGAAGGTGGCTGACACCATTTTGGGGGCGTCCGGAAAATTCAGGGCTTCCAGTTCAACTTCAGACATATACGTACCTTGTTTCGGTTCTTGAGGGAAATGATTCGCTGCGGGTAGCTTGCGAACGGCTGTCGGTTGGGGGCAGGTTCGTCACAATGGGTAGCTGCGCCCCAACCGGGGCAATGAGCCACTGGGAGGTGGACTCCATCGAACACCGTTTGGCGTCGATGGATGATGGTCCGGATCCCTCCTGAAGAGTTATCCCGAATCGGCAATCAACACGACAACATCAACTGCCAAGCCCTCGCCCCTGCTTCACAGGCACAAGATGTTTTTATCGATCCTGGCCGAGGCCCGCATAACGGGCGGGGTCACTACGCTTAAGCCTGCTGGCAGCCCACCAGCCGGCAACGGCCGCAATCGGCAAAAGTCCCAGCAGGCCGAAAGACGTCACCCTGCTCGCCCCCGTCAAGACATGGAAGTTCGCGATAGCAAGCACCATCACCGCACACAACCCCACGCAGGCGCACAAAGGCATCCAAAATATCCTGAATTTTCCGTAACCGCGTGCGCCCGCACCAAAAAACCTGATCACCGCGAGCGCGGTCGCAATCATGAGCGCCAGCACGCAGACGGTGGCCAGGTTGCTCAGCCACGAAAACATCATCAGGACCGGGTCTGCGTTGGCCACCGCAAAGCCAACGACCACAATGACGCACAAGGCCGTCTGAAGCAGCGAAGCGACATGAGGGCTCTTGTGCTTCGCGTGGGTCCACCCGAGCCTGGACGGAAGCAGACCCTCTCGCCCCAAGGCATAGAAGTAGCGCGCTGTCGAGTTGTGAAACGCGATCAATCCCGCATAGATACTGATGATGAACATGCCTCGCAGAACCGTCGTCAACTGCGGGCCCGCATAGGCCTCGGACAGCGTGTACAGAAAGTTCGTTGGATCGCTGAGCGCGGTCACCGCGGCGACAACCTTGTCGCTGCCGGCACCGATGACCAGGCACCACAGCGAGAAGGAATAGAAGCAGCCCACTAGCAGGAGTGCGGCATAGGTGGCAATTGGAATACTGCGTTTTGGATCTTTCGCCTCTTCACTGTAGATGGTGGTCGCCTCGAATCCAATGAAGGCAGCAAAACAGAAAAGCAGGCCAATGAATGGGTTTCCACTGGTGATGGCCTGGGGGGTGTAGGAGTTGAAATTGATGCCGTCGGCACCTCCGTGTCCAAGTATCAGAACATCCAGGGCCAGGACAACCAGGTACTCGGCGACGACGAAACCAGCCAGGATTTTTGCGGAGAAGTCGATCTGGTGGTACCCGAAATACGCCACCGTTGCCATGGCGGCTAGGGTACAAGCCCACCATGGTGCACTCCATCCAAATTGGGCCTGAAGCGCCTCGGACGCCACGGCACCCAACAGGCCATACAGCCCAAACTGCAAGGTGACATAGCCAAGAATCGCCACCATCGCGGCCGCCCCCCCGGCTCGTCCGCCCAGTCCTCGCGCGACGATAGAGTAGAAGCCGCCAGCACTGGTGACGCAAGTCGCGATCGCTGTGTATCCGGCGGCAAACATCAGCAAAAGAGCCAGCACTATGAGCACCAGCGCGGGCGTGCCGGCACCGTTGCCGAGCATGATCCCGATCGGGAATCCTCCCGCGACCACGCTCAGCGGGCTTGCCGCCGATATCACCAGCAGCGTGATAAAACCGGCACTGAGTGTCGAACGGCGCAGGTTGGTGGAACGGGGCTCGGCCGCTTCATGCGAATACTCCACCACAGGGGGCGTCAGTTGCATTTTCTCTCCTTGAACAAGGTGTGTTTTATTGATGCTGGGCGCCAAGCTGTGCATACCCACATGCTCCAACAAAGCGTATGCGGCAGTCTAAGAACAGGACGCTGGTAAGCGGTATCCCGGATCGGCAATCGCCTCACTTCGCCCGAGCCAGGGGCAAGAAGACCCGGTGCATACCCTATGACACCCCTGCTGGAGACGACAGGCGACTGGAAGGATGTCGCAAAAACGCCGGCGGCCCGCTTCTGTACCGCCTGACCATGGGTGGTTCAGTCGTTCAAATGCCGCCCGGCCGAGTCGGCCCGCCTGGTCTGGGAAGGTAACTCACCGAACAGGTTCTGATACTCGGCGGCAAAGTGGCTGAGATGAAAGAAGCCCCATTTGAATGCAGCGTCACCGATCGACAGCCCGGATGTAGCCGTCGACATCAGCTCCCGACGTACGCCATTAAGGCGAACGCATCGAAGGTAGTTGACCGGCGTCGTCTCGGCGACCGTACGAAAACTGTTTTGCACCGTGCGGCGGCTCACCTGAAGCCGCTCACACAGCTCGACCACGCTGGGAACCTGGATCGCATCGGACATGGTGAGGCGATGGCATTTCTCGACGATAAAGCTATGCGTCGAACTGCCATGGCGCTGGGCCCTGTCGCAGGCGGGATCCGTCACGAGTTGCAGCATTTCATCAAGCATGGCCTGCTCGAACTCATGCTCCCGTTCAGGCGTGACGCCAAGGTCCTCATTGATCAGCGCCTCGGAGAACATGGCGAGCAGCCGGCTGCGGGAGTCACGCAGGCGCTGTGCCGGCACCTTGATCACAGGCTGTTTGAGCAGGTTGCTGATCTCATCCGCCCAAAGCGTCTTCCCCAAGGCACCCTCGAAAAGATCCTGGTCGAACGTAACCGCCAGCAAGTCCATTCCCATCGGCATATGGAACATGAACTCTTCTCCCCCGCGTAAAAAGAAGATGCTCTTGTCGTCCGCGTCGCGTCCCTGCATGCGAATCGAGCCTGGAATTGCGATCGGGACGGCAAAGCACACCTTCCCGCGCGGAGCCTCTCCGTGCTGCACGATGCGCTGATTGATTTGTTCGCGAAAAACATGGCACCGCGCACTGCGAAGCTGCATCAGAGAGCTCTCCAGAGCGCCCCCCGTAATCTGGCTGTACGTTTGACTCCATTCCTGCACAGAGGCTGCATGAACATGGGCGTCTCGAAAGCGATTAATGCTGTGATTCATGCTTAGAAGACCTCAGTGGGGACCAGGATGACCGGCTACGGAGAAAATGCTACTTTCTCATTTAGTAATAATTTTGCAAAAATAAACCGTCAAGCAGCTACCGGGGAAACCCTCGTCTTTTGCTATTCGCAATGTGCACAAAAATGGTGCCTCGACACCATCCGAGACGGCGCCTGCAAAGCGCGGAGCAATTTGGATGCCACCTTGCGCCAGGATGGCCTGTAGCACGCGGTTGCTGATTTGGGCTAACGCGGCGCCACGGCACACCCGGAAACTCAGCAGCACTGCCGCAGTTGGCAGAAAACCGTCCCGTGGAATCGCATGCTGATCAGCACGCACACCCGTAGAGATGTCAAAACGATCTCGCACATACAAAGAAATGATCATGAGCAAGTACCTGAAGCACTATATCGAGGGAGCATCCGTCGAGGCCTCCAATGGCGCACGCATGAGCCTGGTGAACCCAGTCAACGAGCAAGAGTACGAGACCGCTGCAAGCGGTACCACTGAAGATATCCAGCGCGCGGTTGCTGCCGCTCGCGCACAACTGAGCACCGGAGCCTGGAGCAAGCTCGATGGCGCACAACGCGGCCGCTTGCTGAACAAACTGGCGGACCTCGTCGAACGTGACACCGACCTCCTTGCCGACATGGATGCCCATGCCATCGGGCGCTCGCCGATGGAGCCGCGCATGATGGATGTCCCCAACGCCGTCGCCAACCTGCGCGCCGCCGTCGGCTGGGCCAATCAACTCGAGGGCCGCACCATCCCGACCAGCGGCTATATGGGAATGAAGACGCTTTCCTACACGATCAGGGAACCGATCGGGGTGGTTGGCGCCATCGTGCCATGGAACTCACCGCTGATGATCACCACATGGAAGCTCGCCGCACTGCTGGCGGCAGGTTGCACCGTCGTGATCAAACCATCGGAAGAGACGCCACAGTCTGCCCTGCATCTGGCCGCGCTTTGCCAGGAAGCCGGCTTTCCCGACGGCGTGGTCAATGTCGTGACGGGATTCGGGAACGTGGTGGGCGTCGCACTGTGCGAGCACCCGGATGTCGCCAAGATCAGCTTCACCGGCAGCCCCGAGGCAGGGCGCGCCATCCAGCGCACCGCCGGCGCCACCTTCAAGCGTGTGACGCTGGAGCTTGGCGGCAAGAGCCCCCAGATCGTGTTCGACGACGCGTCCTTCGAGGACGCCGTCCGCGGTTGCGCCTTGGGCTTGTTTGTCAACCAGGGACAGGTCTGCGCGGCCGGGTCGCGCATCCTTGTTCATCGCAGCATTGCCGAGCGATTCGCCACAGCCCTGGCCGAAGCCGCCAACGCGATCACTGTCGGCGACCCGCGCACGGCAGGAGTGCGCATGGGCCCGGTCGCCAAGAAGGCGCAGTTCGAGCGCGTAAACCGCTACATCCAGCTCGGCCTCGATGAGGGGGCCGACCTACTGGCCGGCGGTGTGTCGCATCCGGAGAAGGGATGGTTCGTGAAGCCCACGATTTTCGTCAATGCAACGAACGACATGACCATCGCGCGCGAGGAAATTTTCGGACCCGTAGGTACGGTCATCGCCTTTGATACGGAAGAAGAAGCCATTGCCCTGGCGAACGACTCCGTCTACGGCCTGGCGGCCACCGTGTGGACCACCGATCTCACGCGCGCGCACCGCGTTGCCGCCGCGGTGAAAGTGGGCGCCGTCGGCGTCAACTGCTGGAGCCCGCTCGAAGCGAATCTTCCCTGGGGCGGCCTGAAAACCAGCGGCATAGGACGCGAAGGGGGCTTGGCCGGAGCCCTGGCGTACACGGAAGAGAAAGTCATCACCGTCCTTCTGCCCTGACCGGGTACGGGTCGAACCACTCAACACCCAACCAACAACAAGGGGGAAACCATGAAATGGCGAAACACTATTGATGCCTACGGCGGCGTCTCGATGCTTTTCCACTGGGTCATTGCGGCGGCCTTCATCACCGCGTATGTCGTCGTCTATTACGTGATCTGGTTCGTCGATCCGGAGACGAGCATCAAGCCGCCGCTTTTTGGCGTGGCGCCGAACGCGCAGAACATCGTCCCAATCCTTAACATCCACTGGATTCTTGGGATCTCGATCGGCTTTCTGGCGCTGCCGCGCCTGCTGTGGCGCCTCTTCGGCACCACTCCGCAGCATGTATCAGCGTCGCGGATTGAGAACCGCGCAGCCGACATCGCGCACTGGGCGCTGTACGCCTTGCTGTTGCTGATGCCGATCTCGGGCTATATGACCACCTACGACCCGACCAACTTCGGACTGTTCGTGATTCCGGCCTGCCGGGACACCGCGTTCGCGGAATGGATCCGTTCAAGCTTCGGGCTGACGACGCTTCAACTCGAAGACCTTATGTGGACCGTGCACAGCTTTCTCGGAAAACGGGTGGCCTGGGCGCTGGTGGGCATCCACATCGCGGCAGCGTTGTTCCATCATTTTGTGCGCCGGGACACCGTCCTGCGCCGCATGCTGCCGATCCGCAACTAGCAGCTTCCGCACCAAGCCGAAAAATCGCGCCAGCCCAGGGTTGACTGAGCCCCAGTCATCCTGGGCTGGCCGCCGCATGCCCGCCGCAAAAGAGACCGAATCGCCCATCAAAGTCCGCACGAAGAACTTGCCGATCCGGGCTACTGATATTTGTTCCCTGCCAATAGATTCGAACCTGCAACCAAATGCGTCCACTGGATGAGCGAGTGCTGCGGACCCGCAGCGTCGCGACCAACCAGGGTCATCGATTCAAGTCAGCCTAACCCACGGAAATGCCATGCTCAAGAAACGCCTAACACTCGCCAAGCTACCACGTGCAACTTTGACGGCAGCTCTGGCAATCCAGTTGCTCAGCAGCCCCCTCGCTAGCTCGGCCGCTGATCCAGCACAACTGGACAAGCTCACGCCATCCGGCGCCGAAAAAGAAGGCAACAAAGCCGGAACGATCCCGCCCTGGCAAGGTGCCGAAGCGCCGCTGCCCGGCTGGGAATGGGGCAAGTTGCGGCGCGACTACTGGAAACACAAAGACGAGAAGCCGCTCTTCACCATCGACGCGTCCAACGTCAGCAAGTACGCCGACAAACTGACCGCCGGCCAGTTGGCAATGTTGAACCAGCGCAAGGATTACCGCATGGATGTCTATCCGTCTCATCGGACCTGCGGCGTGCCGGATTTCGTTGCCAGCAACACGAAGAAAAATGTGAACACGGCAAAGCTCAACGACGACGGCTGGAGCCTCAAGGAAGCAACGGTTCCAGGTTTTCCCTTCCCCATGCCCACTACAGGCGTTGAGGCCATGTGGAACTCCAAGATGCGCTATCGCGGCGTGGGCCTCGACTACAAGGGCACCATCACGGCGGTGTCACCCCGGCGCGGCAGCACCGAGTGGATTCGCGCCGACTCGGAGCAGACGCTGTTCATACCGTGGGGTGCAAAGGGATCCAACCAACTCTCCTCTTATCCGCCTGTCGAGTTCTTCGTGTACTTCGCCTATGTCGCGCCGGCAGCCCTGGCCGGCCAGGCCCTGGCGATTGCACAGTACATCAACCAGGCCGAAAACGAGACCTTCTACTACTTCCCCGGCCAGCGGCGCGTGCGGCGCATGCCGACCTACTCCCACGATGCACCGCAGATCGGAATGGAGAACCAGTACACGCTGGACGAGCCGAACGTGTTCAACGGAGCGCTGGACCGCTTCGACTGGAAGCTGGTCGGCAAAAAGGAAATCTACGTTCCCTACAACGCATTCGGTGCCTACGACTTCAAGGCCAAGTTCGAGGATGTCGCCGGGCCGGACTTCATCGCGCAGACCCATCGCCGTTACGAACTGCACCGCGTGTGGGTCATTGAAGCCACCGTGAAAGCCGGCATGCGCCACTCCGCCCCAAAGCGCACGGTTTATCTGGACGAGGACAGCTGGGCCCCGGTGCTGATGGACGACTTCGACGGACAAAACAAGCTGGCCAAGATGCGTGAAGGCTTCCTGATCCCGACCTACGAAACCGGAACCTGCGACGTGATGGCCATGGTGCAGAACAACCTGGCCGAAGGCCGCTACGTCTTCGATACGCACACCGTTGGCGTCGGCAAGGACATCCGCTGGTTCACCGAGCCTACCGGCCCCAGGTTCAAGGCAGGCTTCTACACCTCGGACAACCTGCGTGCCATCAGCGAGCGCTGAACCGGCGCAAGACCACAACCGAACCCCAAAAAGAGAACATGATGAACAAAATCCATTTATTCCAGAAGCGGTCGATTGCGTTGGCGGCCGGCACATTGCTCAGTCTCGGCGCACAGGCGATGACGTTTGAAACCGAGGATGTCCGGGGAAACTTCGACTCGACCATCACGATCGGCACCGGCATCCGCACCAAGGATCCGGGCTGTTCACAGATCGTTGCCGGTGCCAGCGGCAATGGCGCTCCCGCCGGATGCCTAGCGCCCACATCCTTGCTGGGCGACCAGGGCAACCTGAATTACGCCAAGGGCGACGCATTCACCACCTACCTGAAAGGCAGCCACGAACTGCTGCTCAAGCTGCCGTCCGACGTCACGTTCCTGGGCCGCGTCAACTGGATGAAGGACTTCACGGCAAGCGACACGACCGGCTACCTGAGCGCCACGACCCCTCCCGCCCCCGCGGGCGGGCTGGCAGGCGACGCCCGTAAGGATTTGCGATTCAAGGCGCGGGTGCTGGACCTTTGGGTCAGCAAATCCTTCCAGATCGGTGAAGAACAGGCGCGGGTGCGCGTCGGCAACCAAGTCATCAACTGGGGCGAAAGCCTGTTCCTTGCGGGCGGGATCAACAGCACCAATGCCGTGGACGTGATGCGCGCCTCGCAGCCGGGGACGCAACTGAAGGAAGTTCTCCTGCCTGCGCCCATGGTGAGTGTCGCCAGCGGACTGGGGCACGGGCTCAACGTCGAAGCCTATGTCCAGGCCAAGTGGAACGGCAACTACATGCCTCCCACGGGTAGCTACTGGTCAACCGCCAACGGCCTGGGCAAGGGCCACGACGCCTATGGCTTGGTCGAAGTCAAACCCAAAAACAGCGGCCAGTATGGCGTGGCACTGCGCTACCAACCCGACGGAACGTCGCTGAACGTCGGCGTCTACGCCATGAGCTACCAGGACAAAGGCCCCAACTTCAGCACCAATATCAACGGTACCGGCCAGGTTGGCTGGACCTTCGCGGAAAACCGCCGCCTCTATGGCGTCAGCGCAAACATGCCGCTGGGCGACTGGGCCATCGGCACCGAACTGTCCTACCGACCCAGGGATGCCGTTTCGCTCAACTCGAATGCCAGCGGCTGCTCATCGCAGAACGGCAACTGCTGGACCGACGAGAAGAAGTTCCAATGGCATTTGACAGGCCTCTACAGCATGACACCAAGCAATTCCCAGGGAATGCTGAATCTGCTTGGCGCCAACACCGCCACTTTGAGCGCTGAAGCCGTCGTGGTGCGCTACCCCAAGCTGCAGCAGATGTACGGGGGGGTCGATCCAGTCTCCGCCGGCGGCTGGGGCTGGGGACAGGAGTTCGACGCGGCCGGCACGCCGACCCCCATGGGCTCCAAGACCTCGTGGGGCTACAACGTCGATTTCAGCTGGGTCTATGACGGCACCATCATTCCCGGCTGGCAAGTGGTCCCGGAGATCTACTACTTCCAGGCCGTCAAAGGTCGCACCCCCAATGCAGCGGGCCAGTTCATGGAAGGCGCCAAATCGCTCAGCCTGACCGTCAGCTTCCTGCAAAACCCGACGAAATGGCAGGGAGCGATCAACTACACGGCATTTTTCGGAGGCAAGACCGCGTTGGACCAACCCCTGCGCGATCGCAACTACCTGGGATTCACCCTCTCCCGAAATTTCTGATGTAAGCAACGCCGGCAAGAGGCCACGCCCGACCGTGGCCTCTTGACCCCATCGCCCCGCTACCAGCCGGTTTGCCCACGTGGCCTCACCGGGAAGCGACCGGCCACCATCGGGCGGCCAGGGCCGCGCCGAGCGTAGATCCTCCTTCATGCTGAAAGTCGCCCGTGCCTGAATCCGCCTCCCTCCCCAGTTCATCCATCACACGCGCCGTACAACGCGTTGAGCAGCTCGCCTTTCGCCATCGAGGCAGGCTTCTTGGCGCACTCGCCCTCTTCACACTCGCGATGGCATGGTTCGCGGTCCAGTTGCGCATGGACGCGGGCTTCGAAAAACAAATGCCCGTTGGGCACGAGTACATCGAAACCTTCAAGGAATACCGCAACGACGTGCTTGGCGCCAACAGGCTGAACATCGTCGTAAAGGCCCGGCACGGCAGTATCTGGAACGCCAAGGCGCTCAAGCGCGTTTATGAGGTGACGCAGGCCGTCAGCTACCTGCCCAACGTTGAGCGGCTTGGCGTTCAATCGGTGTGGACGCCGAACAGCTTCGTCAACGAAATCACCGAAGAAGGCTTTCGCGCCGATCCCTTGATCGACAGCACCATCACGCCCGAGCAACTTACCGGGGACGCCATTGCCAATGTGCGTCGGGCCGCCTCGCAAGGCGGCTTCGTGGGAACGCTGGTCTCGCGCGACGAAACCAGCGCGATGGTCACCGCCGAACTGCTGGAGTTCGACGCTGACAACGTCAAGCTCGACTACGTCGCCTACAACCGAGTTCTCGAAGAGAAAATTCGCGCGAAGTTCGAGGATGCGGATTTTGAAATCCAGATCATCGGTTTCGCCAAGCAGATCGGTGACATCGCGGACGGCGCGCGCTCGGTGCTCAAGTTCTGCCTGGTGGCACTGCTGCTCACGGCAATCGCCGTGTATTGGTACTGCCACTCGCTGCGCTTCACCCTGCTGCCCATCGCTTGCTCACTCACCTCCTTGGTATGGCAATTTGGCACGCTGCGGCTGCTTGGCTTTGGGCTTGACCCGCTAGGCGTTCTCGTGCCCTTCCTGGTCTTTGCCATCGGTGTTTCGCACGGCGTGCAGCAGATCAACTTCATCGTCCGGCAGATTTCGCTTGGCCACTCCAACTATGATGCCTGCCGCGACAGTTTCACCGGGCTGCTGATTCCCGGCGCGCTGGCGCTCGTGACGGCATTCGTCTCCTTCGTCACTTTGCTGATGATTCCGATCCCGATGGTGCGCGAACTGGCGATCACCGCTTCGCTGGGTGTGGCCTACAAAATCGTCACCAACCTGGTCATGCTCCCGGTGGCAGCCTCTTACTTCAGCGTCGACAAGCGCTACGCGGACGCGGCGCTGGTGCAACGGGAGAAACGCTCCGGCTGGCTGCGCACGCTGGCCAAAGTGGCGAACCCGCGCATCGCACTGGTCATCCTGATGGCGACCGGGGTGATGTTCGCCGCGGCGGTTTGGCAAAGCCGCGATCGCGTGGTCGGCACCCTGCAACCGGGCGCGCCCGAGTTGCGGGAAGATTCGCGCTTCAACCGCGATGCCGTGGCGATCTCCAGCAACTACGACACCGGCCTCGACTGGCTGACGGTGATCTTCGAGGCGCCGCCCAACAGCTGCGACAACGTCAACATCGCCTTGTACCAGGATAGGTTCACCTGGTCGATGCAGCCCGTTGAAGGGGTACTGTCGGTGGCCTCTTACTCGGGGCAGTTGCGCTTGTACAACGAAGGCTACAACGAAGGCAATCCAAAAATGAGCGTGGTGCCGCTGGACCCGGGAAACTATGCCGCGCTATCCACCGAAATCGGCCGCATACGAGGAACCATGCGCAAGGACTGCAGCATGACGGCGGTGCACCTGTTTCTCACGGACCACAAGGCGACAACCATCCAGCGGGTCATCGATGCCGCGAAACAGTTCCGAGACAACGACAAGCTGGCAAGCGTCAAGATCCGCCTCGCCTCTGGAAACGCCGGCGTGCTGGCAGCCATCGACGATGAAGTCGAAAAAAGCGAACTGCCGATGATGCTGTATGTCTATGCCGCCATCGTTGTGCTTGTTTTCCTGGTGTACAAGGATCTGCGCGCCGTGGTCGCCTGTTGCCTGCCGTTGACAGTGGGCACCTTCATCGGCTACTGGTTCATGAAGGAGCTTCAGATTGGGCTGACGGTGGCGACGCTGCCGGTGATGGTCCTGGCGGTTGGCATCGGCGTCGACTATGCCTTCTACATCTACAACCGCCTGCTGGTGCACATGGCCGGCGGGCAACCCATCGAAAAAGCGGTCGAGAACGCAATCCTCGAGGTTGGGACCGCCACCATCTTCACCGCCATCACACTGGCTATCGGTGTGGCGACCTGGTCGTTCTCACAGCTGAAATTCCAGGCAGACATGGGCAAGCTACTGGCGTTCATGTTCATGGTGAACATGGTGATGGCGATGACCGCACTGCCGGCGATTGCGGTCTGGCTGGAGCGCCTGTTTCCCCGCCGCAAACCCGTCGTGGCCACCGGGCTTCAGAACCATTGAGACATTCCCGCCATGAGAAAAAACACCTTCTTCATTCTTCTTCTCGCCGGATCGCTCGGCTCGCCCGTTGCCGGCATCGCTCAGCCCACTTCAGCAGCCGCCGCCTCGACAACGCCCGTCCTCGCCCCCGCCCGGCTTGCGCACCATACGACCCAGGCGATGCTGCTTGCCAGCACGCGCGCAGGTCCCAGGTTTGTGGCGGTTGGCGATCACGGGGTGGTGCTGTTATCCGACGACGGCGGAAAGACGCACCGGCAGGCCAAGTCCGTTCCCGTGGACAGCACCCTTACTTCGGTAAGTTTTGTCGATGCCCGGCAGGGCTGGGCGGCGGGCCATGCCGGTGTCATCATCCACACCACGGATGGCGGCGAGACCTGGGCTGTCCAGCGCAGCGACGTGCGCGAGGACCGTCCTCTGTTTGCCGTGCACTTCTTCGATGCCGCACACGGCGCCGCGGTCGGTTTGTGGTCGCTGGTGGTGACCACCCATGACGGAGGCATCACCTGGCAGACCGTCAAAATGCCGATCCCCGAAGGCGCCAAGAAGGCCGATTTGAATCTTCTGGGCCTGTTCGTGGACCCGCGCGGCCGCCTTTTCGCGGCGGCTGAAAAGGGAATGGTGCTGCGATCGGACGACCAGGGGCAACACTGGATATACCTGGCCACCGGCTACAAGGGATCCTTCTGGACGGGGACTGCCACCCAGGATGGAAGCTTATTGGTCGCAGGCATGCGGGGCTCGCTATACCGCAGCAGCAACGACGGCCGCAGCTGGGAACGAATCGAGACCGGCAGCAAGTCCTCCGTCACATCACTGGCCGCATCCTCCACCCATGTTGTGGGGGTGGGTCTTGACGGCTTGATGTTGAAGAGCGACGACGCAGGGTCGACATTCACCGCGCATGTTCGATCCGATCGCCTGCCATTGACGACCCTGACACTCGACGACAAGGGCCGGCCGGTCTTGTATTCACGGCAAGGCGTCGTGGCTGCCGATCTCGCGGGAAAGTGAACCCCATCGCCATGGAACTCGCGGCAGCCATCCTTACCATCGATCTTGGCGCCATCGTCGCCAACTGGAAGCTCTTGTCGGAGCGCGTGGCGCCGTCCAGATGCGGCGCTGTCGTGAAGGCGGATGCGTATGGCCTGGGCGCCGTGCCTGTGGTGCGCGCACTGCTGCAGGCCGGTTGCAGGGAGTTCTTCGTCGCGCTTGTCGACGAGGGCGTCCGTTTGCGCGAATCGCTGAAAGAAGTGTGGCCGGCGGACGCGCGCGTGCACGTGCTGCACGGCCCTTTGCCGGGCGCCGAAGCCGCCTGCCTGGAACACGGACTGGTTCCGGTGCTCAACAGCCGGGACCAGATCGAGCGCTGGCAGGCACTGGCACGACGGCACGGCAGCAGCCTGCCCGCAGCGATCCAGGGTGACACGGGAATGGCCCGGCTGGGCCTGCCGCTGCCGGAACTCATGCGTCTTTTCCAAACCAAGGATCACCTGGCAGGCATCACGCCGACGCTGGTGATGAGCCATCTTGTCAGCGCCGAAGACCCGGGCGATCCAATCAACCGGTTGCAGTTGCAACGGTTCCGCTCGCTGCGCACAATTTTTCCCTCTGCCGTCCTGGGTTGCCTTGCCAACTCGTCCGGTATCTTCCTTGGCGAAGCCTTCCACTTTGACCTGGCCCGGCCGGGTGCCGCACTCTACGGCGTCGCACCGACGACCGGCCAGACCAACCCCATGCGCCCGGTGGTCAGGCTTCAAGCGCGCCTGATCCAGTGGCGTGACATTGACGCGGGCGAGGCTGTCGGCTACAACCATACTTGGCACGCTGACCGCCCGACACGCATTGCGACAGTGTCCCTCGGATATGCGGATGGGTATTTGCGCAGCGCAAGCAATCGGGCCTTGCTGCGGCTTGACGGCATGGCGCTGCCATTGGTGGGCCGGGTTTCCATGGACACCGTGACGGTCGACGTCACCAAAGTCGCGACCGACCGCCTCGTGCCGGGAACGCTCTTCGACGTGATCGACGAAACCCAGGACGTCAATTTCCTGGCACGGCAAGCCGGCACCAACGCTTATGAAATCCTGACGAGCCTTGGCGCTCGATACCATCGGAACTACCTGGGTCACACATGAAAATTGCAATTCTCGGAAGCGGAGTCATCGGAACCACCGCCGCCTATTACCTGGCCCGCGAGGGCCATGAGGTGACCGTGCTGGAGCGGCAAGCCGGCCCGGCGCTGGAGACCAGCTTCGCCAATGCCGGCGAGGTGTCGCCGGGCTACTCGGCGCCCTGGGCGGGTCCCGGTGTTCCAATGAAGGCCGTCAAGTGGCTGTTGATGCACCACAGCCCTCTCGTCATCAAGCCCATGCTCGACGCCGCCATGTGGCGCTGGGGCTTGCAGATGCTGCGCAACTGCACCGAAGTGCGCTACCGTGTCAACAAGGCCCGTATGGTGCGCCTGGCGGAGTACAGCCGCGACTGCATGAAGGAGCTCCGCGCCGCGACGGGCATCCAGTACGACCAGCGCCAGCAGGGCACGCTGCAGCTGTTTCGCACGCAGAAGCAGCTCGACGGCACCGGCAAGGACATCGAGATCCTGCGCCAGTTCGGCGTGCCGTATCAATTGCTGGACCGCGACGGCTACCTGCAATACGAACCGGCGCTGGCGCAGGTCAAGCACAAGTTCGTGGGCGCGCTGCGCTTGCCGGGCGACGAAACCGGCGACTGCTACAAGTTCACGACCGCCATGGCCGCGATGGCGCAGGACGCGGGCGCGAAGTTCAAGTTCGGCGTGCGCATCGACGGCCTGAGGGGCGACTCGCACGGCATCGCATCCGTGCAGACACAGAACGGCCCGGTCATCGCGGACCGCTACCTGCTGGCGCTCGGCAGCTACTCCACCGCCATGCTGCGGCCCCTGGGCCTGCGGATTCCCGTTTACCCGGTCAAGGGATATTCGATCACCGTGCCCATCACCGATGCCTCCATGGCACCCGAATCGACCATCATGGACGAGACACACAAGGTTGCGGTCACGCGCCTGGGCGACCGCATCCGCGTGGGAGGCACCGCCCAGCTGTCCGGCTTCGACCTGGGACGGCCCGAAGCCCGCCGGCGCACGCTAGACCACGTCGTCAACGACCTGTTTCCCAAGGGCGGGGACGTGGCCCGGGCGGAGTTCTGGGCCGGGCTGCGCCCGATGACGCCCGACGGCACCCCTATCGTGGGACCCAGCCCCGTCCGCAATCTGTGGCTGGCCACCGGGCACGGCACGCTGGGATGGACCATGGCCGCCGGCACGGCCCGGCTGCTGGCCGACTGGATGTCCGGCCGCAAGCCAGACATCGACACCGAAGGCCTGACCGTGGCGCGCTACGCGGGCCGCCCGCTCTGCTGAGCGCTGAATGCCATCCCGTGCGCACCCGCTCCCCATGACGGCTTCTTCCCAAACTCTCCGCCGCCTCAATCTCCAGGCGATGCGGCGCGCCGCGCTGGCGGCGGCCACCTGCATCCCGCTCGCCTGGGCCGCCCCGGCAGCCGTTCGCGCCGAGCCCATCGTTGTGGGCCAAACGCTGTCGCTCACGGGGCCGTCGCCCCGGGTCGCCCAGGATTTGCTGCGAGGGCGGCAAGCCTGCGCCGACTGGATCAATGCGCAAGGCGGAATCCGGGGCCAGTCTCTCAAGATCTTGACGCGGGACGACCGGAACGACCCCGCGCTTGCAGCCAAACAGGCGCAGGAGCTCGTCGACCGTGAGGGTGCCGTGGCTTTTTTCGGGTCGATGGGCCCTTCTGTGAATGCCGCCGTGCTCGACTGGGCGAATGCACAGGGCATGGCGGTGCTTGGCCCCTACGGCGGCGACATCGAGAGCCGGACGCGCCGCTACGACACCGCGTACTTCCTGACAGCGAACCAGAGTGCGGAAGCCGAGCGGCTTGCCTTGCATGTCGCATCGCTGGGCATGAGTCGTGTCGTGATCGTGCATGGTTCCGACCCGGCCGGGCGCGCCGCCCTCACGGCCTTTGAAGAAGGCCTGGGAGGCACCAACGTCGCGGCCATCGCGCTGATCGCTGCAAAGCCGGACGGCAGCGACGCCACCACCGTTGCGCAATCGGTATCGAATGCCAAAGCACAGGCCGTGTTGCTGGCCACATCGGGCCGCGCCACCATCGCCCTGCTGCAGTCCCTCGCTGCCGCTTCGGCAAACGGCTTGAATCTGCTTCAGGTATACGGTCTTTCTTCCGCGGCAAGCCAGGCCGAGCTGGTTGAGCTGGGCGCACGCGCGCGCGGCTTTGCGATGAGCCAGGTAGTACCCTTGCCTCGGGACACGCGAGTCCCGGTCGTCCTCACCTTCCACGCCGCCATGCGCAGCATCCCGGGTGAACGGACCTATGCGGAACTGGAAGGATGCATGGCATCGTTGCTGCTCGGAGAAGTCCTGCGCAGGAAACCCGTGGCGCCTAACCGCGCAGGCTTACTCCAGGCCATGAGAAGCACGGGTCGCGTCAATCTGGGCGGCTTCGAGATTGACCTGAACGACCGCATCAGACCCGGCTCCCAGTACACGGACATCGTGTATATCGGAGCCGAAGGGAAGATCACTCGGTGAGAGGCGCCAAGCCGGCACCGCAGCGCGGGCCGCTGAAGGATTGCCGGCCCGCGCAGACCTCAGGCGCTGAAGCTGAATCGCCCCTCTGCCGCGAGCTGGGTCAGCGGCAGTCGCCCGTTGGGCGTCTCACGCGCCTGCAGCCCTTCTGGGAGAACGCCCTTGTCGCCGCGCTTGCCGATGGCCACCACCGTCTCGATGGCGTAGTCGTCCGGAATGGCCGCTGCTTTTCGCAGGCGGTCGGCATCGAAGCCGGCCATGCCGTGCGCCGACCAGCCCGAGAGCGTGGACTGGAAGGCGATGCTCGCCCAGGCCGCGCCGGAGTCGAAGGAATGCCATGCGTTGGGCGCGGCGGCAGCCGCGCCCGGAAACACCGCCTGCCTGGCGGACACGATGACCACCAGCGCGGCCGCGCGCTGCGCCCAGCCCTGGTTGAATTCCACCAGCGTATCAAAGATCGGCTGCCAGCTCGCCGTGTCGCGGCGCGCGTAAATGAAGCGCCAGGGCTGCGCGTTGTAAGCCGAAGGCGCCCATCGCGCGGCCTCCAGTGTGCTCAGCAGCGCGGCCTGGGGAATGGCCTCGCCCGTGAACGCGCGCGGCGACCAGCGGTCGGTGAAAAGGGTGTCGATGGGGTGGTCGGGTGTACGTGCTTGTGTCATGTCTTTCTTTTTTCCGGTTAAGTAAAGGTGAAGGGTGAAGGTGAATGGGTAAGTTGAATAAAAAGGCTAGATGCCCGCCATGTTGATGTACTTGATGACAAGGTAGTCCTCCATGCCATGGTGCGAACCTTCGCGCCCCAGGCCTGACTGCTTGACGCCGCCGAAAGGCGCGACTTCGTTGGAGATCAACCCGGTGTTGACGCCCACCATGCCGTATTCGAGGCGCTCGGCCACGCGCCAGACGCGGCCCAGGTCGCGGGCGTAGAAATAACTCGCCAGGCCGAACTCGGTGTCGTTGGCCATGGCCACCACCTCGTCCTCCGTCTCGAAGCGAAACAGCGGCGCGAGCGGGCCGAAGGTTTCTTCACGCGCCACACGCATGGCCTGGGTGACGCCGGTGAGCACGGTGGGCTCGAAAAAGCTGCCCCCCAAGGAGTGCCTTTTCCCGCCCACGAGCACGCGTGCGCCTTTTGCCCTTGCATCGTCCAGGTGCTCCTCCACCTTTCGGACGGCGGTCTCATCGATCAGGGGACCCATGCCCACGCCGTCCTCGTCGCCGGGGCCTACCTTCAGGGAGCCCAAGGCTTCGGCCAATTTGGCGGCAAATGCGTCGTAGACCTTGGTGTGCACATACAAACGGTTTGCACACACACAGGTCTGCCCTGCATTGCGGAACTTGGAGACAATGGCGCCCTGCACGGCGGCGTCGAGGTCGGCATCCTCGAACACGATGAAAGGCGCATTTCCGCCCAACTCCATCGACACTTTCTTGATCGTCGCCGCGGTCTGCTGCATCAGGTGCCGCCCCACCTCGGTCGAGCCGGTAAAGCTGAGCTTGCGCACCAGCGGGCTGGTGGCCAGTTCCGTGCCTATGTCACCGGCCGAACCGGTGACCACCGACAGCACGCCCGAAGGAATGCCCGCCCGCTCGGCCAGCGCGACCAGGGCCAACGCGGTCAAGGGCGTCTGGCTGGCCGGCTTGACCACCATGACACAACCCGCCGCCAGGGCTGGGCCGGCCTTGCGGGTGATCATCGCGGCGGGGAAATTCCACGGCGTGATCGCCGCGCACACGCCTATCGGTTCCTTGGTCACCACGATGCGCTGCGAAGCGATGGGTGCGGGAATGGTCTCGCCATACACGCGCCTGGCTTCTTCGGCAAACCACTGGATGAAGGAGGCCGCGTAGCCGATCTCGCCGCGCGCCTCGGCCAGCGGCTTTCCCTGCTCCGCCGTCATGATGCGCGCCAGGTCTTCGCGGTTCTCCAGAATCAGCGCATGCCAGCGCGAGAGCAGGACCGAACGTTCCTGGGCAGTACGGGCACGCCAGGCCGGCCAAGCCTGGTTCGCCGCCTCAATGGCTAGGCGCGTCTCGGTCGCGCCGAGTTTGGGTACGTGGGCAATCACCGCGCCGGTGGCGGGATTCGTGACGGCGATGGTCTGGGCAGCGGAAATCCATTGGCCGGCCACGAGGCATTGCTCTCGCAGCAGTGAGGGGTCTTGCAGGTTCAGCATGGTGGGGGATTTCAAAATGGAGGAACTCATATCTGGGTGATCATCTTGGTCACCAGGAAGGCGTCGAAGGACTCGGTGCCGCCTTCGCTGCCGAAGCCGCTGTCCTTGACACCGCCAAAAGGCAGCTCGGGGTGCGCCATGCCGGAATGGTTGATGTTGACCATGCCGGCCTCCAGGCCATTGGACACACGCGTCGATACCTGGATCGACTGCGTGAAAACATAAGCGGCCAGACCAAAAGGCAGTGCATTGCCCAGACGCAGCGCGTCTTCCACGGTGTCGAAACGGGCCAGCGCGGCGACGGGACCGAAGGGTTCTTCATGCATGACACGGGCGCTGTCGGGGACGTCCGCCAGCAGGGTGGGCGCCAGGAAGTGGCCGCGCTCACCCAGGCGCTGGCCGCCCGTCAACACCTTGGCGCCAGCGCCGGCCGCATCGTCCACGAGATCGCGCACGGCTTGCAGACGGCGCGCATGGATCAGCGGCCCCATCTGGACACCGGGCTCCAGGCCCGAGCCCACTTTCACCTCGCCCAGCGCTTCGGCAAAGCGGACGGCAAAGCGCTCATAGACGCCGGACTGAACAAAAAAACGCGTGGGCGATACGCACACCTGCCCGGCGTTTCGGGTTTTCATGCGCGCCAGCAGGCTGGCGGTGTGATCCACATCCGCATCGTTGAACACCAGCACCGGGGCATGGCCGCCCAGCTCCATGGTGCTGCGTTTCATGTGGCTGCCTGCTAGGGCTGCGAGCTGCCGCCCCACCGGCACCGAGCCGGTGAAGGAGACCACGCGCACCAGGGGCGACTCGATCAACTGGCGCGAAATTTCGCTGGGCACGCCCCAGACGATGTTGAACACCCCCGCGGGTAAAGCCGCATCGTGAAACAGCTGCGCCATGGCGACGATGGCGCTGGGCGACTCTTCCGGCCCCTTGAGCACCACGGTGCAGCCCGCGCCTATGGCCGCCACGACTTTTTTCATAGCCTGGCCGAACGGGAAATTCCACGGGCTGAAGGCCGCCACGACGCCCGCAGCCTCACGCACTACTAGCTGGCGCACCGCCGGGTTGCGTGAAGGCACCACCCGGCCATAGATGCGCCTGCATTCTTCCGCATGCCATTCCATATGCTCGGCGGCATTGAGCACTTCGGCCACGGCTTCGGGCAGGGGTTTTCCGTTGTCCAGCGTGATGCAATGACCGATCGCATCGGCGCGCTCACGCGCCAGCGCGGCGGCACGGCGCAGCACTTCCGATCGTTCCATCGGTGAACTGCTTCGCCAGGCCTGGAAGGCCCGGTGCGCGGCACTGAGCGCGGTGTCAATGTCCACCGGCGTCGCCCAGGGCAGATGGCCCAGGACCTCAAAGGTGGCCGGATTGTGTACGGCCTGTCCGGGGCGATCATGCCCCCCCAGAAAACGTCCGTCGATGTAAAGGGAAAGTTCTGGATACATCGCTCGTTCCTCACGCATGCGCCAACTGGCGCGTCTTTTCGGTATTGCTTGCCTGCTGCGGCAAGGCGTCATCCGCACGCGGCAGCACGGTGTCGCAGAAGGTCGAGAGCTGCCGTATGGCGTCACCCGCTTTGCCGGCGGCAGCGATGAAGCGGTCCGGCCGGACCAGCACCCAATCGACCTGCTTGTCCTGGAACCAGAAATTGAGCGTGTTGTCGACGTCCTCGATGCGATAGCCGCAAGGCCGCGCCGGCAAACCTGAAGAGGCCTGTTTCGGAGCGCCGCGCGAACGCTCCGCCAGATAGTGGTCGCAGCCCAGGCGGTCGAGCTGCGCCCGCAGATCGTCTGGCGCGCCGGCCAGTGCATCGCTGCGCCAGCTCAGCAACAGGAAGCGCGGTCCGACCACATCGTCGAGCCGCTGTGTACGGCCGGATTCGCCTTCGACATTGGGCTGGATGAACATGCGGCCCACCAGCTCATCGCGCCGCGCATCGCCGCTGTCCTGGACGATGCCCTTAGTGAAACGCGGCATGGGCTTGAACTTCATCTGCAGCACATAGTTGCGCACACGCGGGATGTCCTTGATGGACAGGAAGAAGAGGTCGCGCAGCCAGGCCACGAAGCGGTTGCGCTGCGACAGCACCGCGCCGAAAAGGTCGGCCAGGTCAATCATGGCCTTGGCATGGGCATGGCGCTCGTCGTGGTAGCTGGGCAGCAGCTCCGGCTTCAGCCGGCCCTGCAGTATCCAGGCGAGTTTCCAGGACAGGTTGAACGCATCCCGCAGGCCCGCGTTCAGGCCCTGGCCGATCCACGGCGGCGTGATGTGCGCGGCGTCGCCCGCCAGGCAGACCCGTCCCGACACAAAGGAGCCGGCCACACGGGAGTTGTGCGTGTAGACACGGGCGCGGATCACGTTGAGCTTCTCAGGGTCCGCCACGTGGCGACCGAGCAGTTCCCGCACTTTCTCAGGCGCCAGCATCTGCTCGCCGTCCTCGCCGGGAAACAGCATGAACTCCCAGCGGCGCAGGCCGTAGGGCAGGCGCAGGCACACATAGGGCCGGGCCGGCTCGCAGTGCAGCGCCGTGTAAGGCGCGTCCAGCGGGTCCTGGTCACATTCGATGACCACCCATTTGGCCGGATGCGTGCGGCCCTCAAAGGGCAGCTTGAGAATGCCTTCGCGCACCAGGCTGCGCCCGCCGTCGCAAGCCACCAGGTAGCGCGCGCGCACCTGGCTCTCGGTGCCCTGCGCATCGCGCAGGGTCGCGGTCACGCCGGTATCGTCCTGCGTGAGGTGGAGCAGCTCCACGCCCAGGCGCAGCTGCACGCTGGGGAAGCGCGCCAGGCCGCGGCGCAGCACCGCTTCGCCCAGCGGCTGGGAAAACAGGTTGCGGCGGAACCAGCCGAACTCCCGGGTGCCGGGCAGGATTTCGGCGAAGCAGCGCTTCCCGTCGGTGTACATGCGCATGGGCACGTTCTGGATCATGTCGCGCAACATGTTTTCAGCGAGCCCGGCGGCCTGGAAGGTGCGCAGGGCTTCATCGTCCAGGCCGACCGCGCGCGGGTAGTCCAGCACATGGGGACTGCGGTCGACTATCAGCGTGGAAATGCCGTAAGTGCCCAGAAGGTTGGCGATGGTGGCGCCGACGGGCCCCGCGCCGGCAATCAGCACATCTGTTTCCATGAGGTGTGTCATCGGGACTGTTCCGGTGCCTCGCGTCAGGCGGCGTTGAGAAGGCGGCTCTCCTGCCGGACCATGAGCGGGCGGACCGCCTTGCGAAATTCCGTGAAAACGGGATCGGCCATCAGCTGCGCCCTGCGACGGACACGCTCCTCGTAGTTCTCGAAGGCCCAGAGAAACACCAGTTGATTGAGGTCGTCGCTTTCGGGCGTCAGCAGCACCACCAGCTTCCCGAGCAGGCGTGTCTGCACCTCGCGCCCCATCTCGTTATAGATGCGCAGGTACTCGCGCAGGCCGCCGGGCGTCAGTGTGTAGGTTCGGAGTTCGTGAAGCATGGTGTTCAATCAGGAGGTCAGGGGGCGGCGGAAACGGCATCGCGCCGCAGGAAGTCAGCGACGGCCCGCTCAAACAGCGCGGGCTGGTCGTCGTGCACGTAATGCCCGGCGTCGGGGATGGTGATGTCCGTGATGCGCGAATTCAGCTCGCGCATGCGCGCCACCATGGCCGGCTGCAGGTAATCGGAGCGGCCGCCGCGCAGCACCAAGGTCTCGCAGGCGATGGCGCGCACGCCCGACTCCAGGTCTACCGCGCGGGCCGGGTCCGGGTTCAGCCGCGTGGCGGCAATACCGACGTGGTCATAGCGCCAGGTAAAGCCGCCTTCAGGCAACGGCTTCAACATGTTTTGCAGGCGCTGCTGGCGAGCCTCTTCAGTCACCGTGGGCCGTAGCGCACGCATGAAGTCGCCGGCGGCCTCCCAAGACGAAAAACGGTCGGGCGTGGTGGCGAGTTCCTTGCGGATACGCGTGGCCCCGTCGCTGACTTCGAAGGCCCCGGGGCCGGCGTCCTCAATGACGAGGCGCCGCACTTTTTTCGGGTTGCGCGCCGCATACACGATGGCGTTGATACCGCCCATCGAATGGCCCAGCAGGTCGAAGCGCCCCAAGCCCAGGGCCCGGGCCAGCGCGTCGAGGTCGGCAACGTAGGCGCCGGTGTAGTAGTCTTGCGCCGGATCCCAGTCTGACTCCCCTCGGCCCCGCTGGTCGAAGGCGATGACGCGAAAATCCGGCTGCAGCGCGGCAGCCACGCCGGCAAAAGTCTCGGCATAGCCGCGTATGCCGTGGAGCATCACCACGGGGCGTGCCTGTGCATTCCCCCACTCGGTGACGTGGAAGTTCAGCCCGGCCAGCGCCAACCTGTAGTCGCTCCGCTCCATTTTTGTCACCTAGACCAGACCGTCCTGGCCCTTGACGTCCGAGGCCTTCAGGCCGCCGAGCCGGGCGTTGAGGCGGCCGCGGGTTGCGAAGGCCCAGACCACAATGACTTCGTCGCGGTTGGGGCCGTCCGCGAATCGGGCGGTGACGGTGTCGTAGTGCGACCGCACATACAACGCGTCCTTGTGCGCCAATGGGATGTCGAGTTCGGTACCGGGACCACCACGCTTGCCGGAAGAAGGAACCCAGGACTTGCCGCCGCCGATAGCGTCGCGTATCGGGTTGGCGGCCGGGTTAGTGAGCAGTGCATTGCCGTGTTCGTACTCGCCGTCGATCCCGACCACGATGGCCTTGCCGTAGCTCTCGATGGCCCGGCCTTGGGCGGCCTCCTGGATGCGGCGGCCAAACTCGCGGCCCAACTCAGGCGAGGGATCAATCCAGGACGAGAGGTCTTGAACGAACCTGCCAGCAAACGGGTTATGGATGCAGGCCGCGATCACGATTTTGCGCAGCGGATCGCCGTCGGCCGGCGCACCGGTTTCGCCGGCAAGAGTGTCCTCGATTTGCAGATACCACTTGCGGATATGGAAAACACTGAAATTGGCAGACTTGGTCATGGCGGATTGGGTCATGGGTATGTACCGTGAGGGTGAATGTGGATACGAAACGGGAGAGAAGAAGGGAGGGCGGAACTCCGTGTATTCAGTCGTACAGCGGCTCCAGGTCAAAGTGGTCGCTGGGTGCGTTGTGGGAATGCAGCACGCGTTTTCCCTCCTCGTCGTCGTGGACGATCTCGAGGAAGAACTCGAAGCGATGGCCGTCCGGGTCGTTGAAGTACAGGCCGTAACCCACTTTGTGGTCGGTGGTCTTAACCACCTCGACGCCCGCGCGCAGCAGTTGCCCATAGAGCCTGCGCAACTCGGTCAGATCGCCCTCGATCTCCAGGCCGTAGTGCTGCAGCGCGCAACCGCCGACAGTCTCCCCCCGCTCTGGACGGATCAGGGCGATGTCATGGTGCTTCTTGCCGAAGCTCATGAACACCCAACGCTCACCGCGCGCGGTCTCCTGCATGCCCAGGATGCGTTCGTACCAGGCGGCCGAGGCGAACGGATCCGTCACGAAGAGCGAGAGATGCGTGCGACGGATCCTGGGGCGCACGACGGCGGCGGCATGTTCAGTCATGGGGTTTGGCCCCCAGGGTGGACTTGGGATGCGGCTTGACGGCCGCTACCACCGGGGTCCAGGCCACGGCCGTGATCTCGCTGAAATCGCGCCAGTCCTTGAACCAGCTTTTGCCACCGTCCGTCGAGCGAAAGAGGTGGCCGTACTTGGTGCCGGCGAACACCAGGTCCGGATCCGCCGCATGGGTGCCCAGCGCCCAGAACGTGGAATTCGGCGCCGCATGCTGCACGGTGGTGGACCACGTCGCACCACAATCAAGCGAGCGGTAGATCTGGGTGCGCGTGCCCGGCGTGCCGTCTCCTATGGCCACCAGAAGCACGTCCTGGTCTCCTTCGAGAGGCACCAAGGTGCGCGTGTAATACATTCCGTCGAACCGGTCGGCGGAGCTCTCCGCGGACCACGGCCCATACCCGCCGTTCGTATTGGTGTAGACCGAGTTGACGGTGGCGATCAGGTGCGTCCTGGGCCGGGCGCCGCGCGCCGGCAGGATGCTGATGGCGTGGATGTCGCTGTTGACGATGCCGCTTTGCGCATCGTCAACACGACGCCAGTTATCGCCTTGGTCCTGGCTGTGCCAGGCACCGCCTTCTTCCACACCGAACCAGACGGCGCTGTCGACCGGGTCCACCGTGACGGTGAGGATGCGGGGGCGGTTCACACCGGCGCAGAATTCCGGCAACTCGATGGGAAGCCGCGTCCAGGTCTTGCCGCCGTCAAGAGAGCGGAACATCGCCGCCCGCGACGGTGCGCCGGTGCCGGCATAAATCACATCGGCGTTGCGCGGATCAATGGCCAGAGCCCAGACATGCATGCCGTTCGCAGGCGAATCGAGCCGCTTGAAACGCACGCCCCCGTCTTCGCTCAGACAAATGCCCGCATCCGCGCCCGCAAAAATCCGCTTCGGATCACTGGGGTCTACCAACAGGCTGCGCACCACGCCATCGAATTCGATGGCTTCCTTCAATCCGAGGCGGTGCCATGTAGCGCCGTCATCTGCGCTGCGCAGGATGCCCTGCCCGGCGGTTCCTACGAGAATTGTTCCTTGCATGATCGAGGCCTCCTTGAATACGTTCAGATAAAGATGCCGCGGGTGATGCCACCGTCGACGGCAATCGATTCACCCGTGATCGCGCCGGCGCGCTCGGAGGCGAGAAAAAGAACGGTGTCGGCGATCTCGTCGGGCTGCAGCACGCGACGTATCGGCGTGGCTTTCGCGTAGTTCGCCTCCACCTGGTCCGGCGTCAGCCCCTGCAGCTTGGCTTCCTTGGCGTAAAGCTCGTGGATGTGCGGCGTCTCGACCACTCCGGGGTGGATCACATTGACGGTGATGCCCGAGGGGCCGAGCTGGTCGGAAAGTGTCTTTGTGAGATGGCAGATGGCTACGTTGCGCATGCCCGAGAGCTGCTTGCTGCCGCGTCCCGTCAATCCGCCGATATTGATGATGCGACCGAAGCCGCCCTTTTTCATGTGGGCCGCTGCCGCCTTGGCGCATCGCATATAGCCCACCACCTTGATGTTGATGTCTTCGAGCAGCCCTTCGGGGCTGGCGTTCTCGATTTCGCTGCGCACCAGGCCGCCGGGGTGCGCGGCGCCATTCACCAGGATGTCGATGCGCCCGAAATGTGCGGCGACCTTGCTGATCATGGCTTCCACCTGTTCGGTGCTGCTGACGTCCGCGGGCGCAGCCAGGATTTCGACGCCTGTTTTCTCGCTGATCTCGCGCGCGGCTTGCTCCAGCGGCCCTTTGCTGCGCGCCACGATCGCCACGCGCACACCTTCGGCGGCCAGCGCTTCCGTGACCGCCCGGCCTATGCCCAGGCTGCCGCCGGTCACGACGGCAACCTTGCCCTTGAGTTTCAAATCCATTCGCTACTCCTTGATTGATGTCGGGCAGCTGTGCGCCGCCCCAATGGGTTCCAAGGCCCTCAAAGGGCCATTTCTATGAGTGCGGGCCCTTTGCGCCCGAAGGCCTCGCGCAGTTGTTCGGCTAGAGAGTGCGCGGTGGACGCGCGAGTCGCGCGTACGCCGTAGGACTGCGCCAGGCCCACCCAGTCGATGCGCGGCCGGTCCAGCGAAGTCATCGCCTCGGCCCGCGTGCCCAGCTTTGCGCCATCGCGGCGCAGTTCGTTGCGCAGGATGGCGTACTGGTGGTTGGCGGCGATCAGTACCACCACGTCGAGGTTCTCGTGCGCCAGTGACCACAACGTCTGGATCGTGTATTGCGTGCTGCCATCAGACAGCAGGCCTACCACCTGGCGGTCCGGGCAGGCGATGGCCGCACCCAGGGCAACAGGCAAGCCCTGGCCGATGGCGCCCCCGGTGTTTGTCAACGTGGTGTGCGGACGCGCCGCCGCAGATGCGGCATAAAAGGGATAGCCGCAGGTTCCGCCCTCGACCGACACGATGGCGTGCTCAGGCAGCTCGCGCGCCAGCACGGCTGCGATCCTGGCCGGCGTCAGTTCGCCTTCGGGCTGCTCAGGCATGGCAAGAGACGGTGCCTCATAAGCCGGGGCACCCAGCGCGTCGGCCAGTTGCTCAAGGCGCTCGGCCACGGCTTCGCCGGGCTGCCCGATCACCAGCAGCTGCTCGTACTTCACCAGTGCGCTGGGGTGGCCCACATAGCCAAAGTAGGTGATGGGCGCCAGCGTGCCTGCCAGCACAACAAGGTCGGCCGGATCCAGCACCGCCCTTGCGGGCTCGGGAAAGTAGGGCAATCGATCGAAGGCCGGCAGCCCCTGGCCGCGCTCGGCGCGCGACGGAAATGTCTCTGCATACGCCGTCGCGCCCAACCGGGTGCAGAGCCGGGCCGTGGCGCGCTGGGCGCGTTCCCCCAGTCCGCCATGCTCGCCACCGCCGCCCAGAAGAAACACTATCCGGCGGCCGGCACGCAGCCGTGCGATGGCCTGCGCCTGGTCATAGTCCTCCACCACGGCCGCGGGGGCGTTGCCGGATATCACCTCCTGGGCCGCGGCGGGAACCTCGCCGTACTGGAAGTCGGCGGGGAAGATGAGCGACGTTCCCTGCCCGCCATTACCGAAGCTCCGGCGCACGGCCTCGACGCCGGCGACCGCGCTATCCTGCGCGCTTTCGATGCGGCGCACCCAGCCGGAGACGGGTCGCGCCAGGGACTCGATGTCCGAGGTCAGCGGCGCGTCATAGGGCAGATGCCAGCTGGTGTGGTCGCCGATGATATTGACGATGGGCGTGTGGGCGCGCCGGGCATTATGCAGGTTGGCGATGCCGTTGGCGAAACCCGGCCCCAGATGAAGCAGCGTGGCCGCCGGACGGCCCAACATGCGGCCGTAGCCATCGGCCCCGCCGGTGCATACATTCTCCTGAAGACCGACTACACAGCGGATCTCGTCGTGGGTTTCCAGCGCACGCACCAGATCGAGCTCCGTCGTGCCCGGGTTGGCAAAGCAGGTATCCACCCCTTCGCCGGCGAGTGCCGTCCAAAGCGCCTGGGCGCCGGTCTTGCTTGTCATTGCACGAAACCTTTCACTGCACTTTGATATTGCGTTCGCGAACCAGCTTGCCCACGCGCTCGCCGTCCAGGGCAATCTGCGCATCGAGTTCCGCCGGCTGGGATGCTCCCGCGCGCAGGCCGCGCGCCGTCGCGAATGTCTGCACCTCGGGCGAGGCCAGGACCTTGGCCAGCGCCGCATTCATTCGCGCCAGCACTTCAGGCGGTGTGCCGGCCTTGGCATGAAGCGAGTAGGAAGTGGAGAGCAGCATGTCGGAGCCGCTGGCCTCGGTGATGGTGGGGACGTTGGGTGCGACGGGTGCGCGCGAGGGGGCCCCGACCGCCAGCAGCTTCATGGTGCCCTTCTGCACATGGGGAAGGATGGCTTCCACACCGCCCGAGGTCGCCTCGACCTGCCCGCCCAGCATGGCGGGAATGACTTCGGCCAGCGCCTTGTAGGGAACATGGAGGAAGTCCACGCCCGTGCCCGCCTGCAGCAGCTCCATATTCAGGTGCATGATGCTGCCCACACCGCCGGTGCCGAAAGTCACCTTGCCGGGATGCGCCTTGGAATAGGCCACGAAAGACTTGAAGTCTGAAACCGGCAGCTGGGAGCTCACCACCAGGTAGAGGTTCACGTCAGCGATGTTGCTGACGGACACCAGGTCCTTCTTCGGGTTGAAGGGCAGGGGCTGGTACAGCAAGGGGTTGACCGTTAACGTCATCCGGTCGACCAGCAGAAAGGTATGGCCGTCAGCCGGAGACTTGACCACCTCGCTGGTGCCGATGATGGCGTTGGCCCCCGCCTTGTTCTCCACTACGAAAGTGGCCTTGAGCTCCTTCGCCAGGCCGTCCGTGACCAGGCGGGCCATCACGTCCGGCCCGGTGCCCGGTGGGTACGGGACCACGATGCGAATCGGCCGAGAAGGCCAGTTGCTCTGGGCCCAGGACTGCAGCGGCGCCGTCAACGCGGCGAGCAGCACCACCGTGGCAGCGCAGGACTGCCGAAAGAAATTCCTTTTCATCCTTGTCTCCTAACACCCCTTGTTTACGACGTTCCAGCCTCGAGTGGGGGAGCACTCGCATGGCCAGTGGGTGACAATTTCCTGTAATTTCGCCCGTCTTTTTTGCTAGTTTATCGATTAGAGCAAAAAAAGCAAACAAAAAGACGAAGTTTTTTATTACAAATATCTGATTTTTATCATTCGGATATTTGAGCTAATATTGATTTATTGCATGCATTGCCCGCCCAACCCCCTTCGACCGGCCTGCACGCCGCCCCGTGTAACCTTGAGGTTTGCCAAGGCATGCCCCATCGCCCGGCGTTACCCAAGTTCCAAATCAAATGAATAGCCTGAGCCGCATGCTCGAGGTGCTGAAACTGTTCAGCGCAGATCAGCCCGTGATTGACATCGAAATCGTTTGCTCGCAGCTGAGGTACACCCCAGCCAGTGCTTATCGCTACGTACGCGAGTTGTCCAATGCAGGCTTGCTTGTGCGGCTGCCGCGAGGCTACGCCCTGGGGCCGCGCATCATTGAGCTTGATCGGCATATGACCCAGTTCGATCCCTTGCTGTCGGCCAGCCAGGACATCGTGGGAAATCTCATCGCACAGACAAGCCTGGAACTGCTCATCAGCGAGCTCTATGGCTCAACCGTGATCAACATCCTGCAAAGATCCGGCGCACAGGAGCAGACCCTGAACTACGGGCGCGGCAGGCCGATGGACCTGTTCCACAGCGCCACATCCAGGGTGATCCTTGCCTACTTGCTGCCGCGCCAGCTACGGCGCCTCTTCGACAGCGCGGCCCCCGGGGACCTCGAACGCCTCGGCCCGACCTGGAAGGATTTCTCCAAGGCCATGTTGCGCATCCGCAAAGACGGTTATTGCATCAGCGAAGGAGAACTCGATCCGGACAAGAGCGGCATCGCCGCCCCCATCTTCGACGAGAAGCAGCGCATTCTCGGCAGCATCACCCTCGTCGGCAACTCCGAACGTTTCAACGCCTTCAACCGGGATTTTCTCTCCGGGCTGGTGACGGACGCAGCGGGAAAGATCACAAGCAGAATCGCGGGATAGCCGTGTTGGAGTAGATCCAGGGTTATCAAGGTCTCGTGCCTTTAACTTCAAGGCGCTTATTCAAACTGCTTCGCTGCCTCCAGCGCCCCAACAATGGCCTGCTTGAGCGCCAGCAATGCCAGAGCCAGTTCCCCGACCAGCAGCTCGAAGGGCTGCTCGGCGTAGTGCGCCCCGTATCTGGTTGGGAGCTCGGGCATGCTCCCTACTACTGACGAATCTTTCCTGCACTACTGACAATAGATAACTCTACGAATTTGGAACCGACCCGCTGACTAGGCCGAAAACTGATCAGATAACCTCCAAGATCAAAACTCCCCATACCGTCTAACGCCGCCACCATTCCTTTGCGGGTGGGATGGCTGCCTTGTCGGCGTACGGCCTCGGCAATGACTCGGGCTGCAATGTAACCCTCTATCATTGCGTAACTGACGGGCGCGTCCAAAGCTTGAGCCTTAGCAACGCTTTCGGTGAACTCTTTGACCAGGAGATTCGAAAGTTTGTATGGGCTTGGGGTCACCTGCGCAATAGCCACGCCTTGCATCTGTTCCGCCGACAATCGATTGGATATCTGCTCGATGTCTGCACCGGAATGCGCCAACAGCTGAGCAGTTCCGCCAGCGAGACGATATTGTTCGATGAAGCCAGCCGTTGCCGCGCCGCTGGCGAAAACGATGATTGCTTGCGGCGAGTTCTTTATAAAGACATTAACAGCGTTTGTCACGTTGACGGTGTTAGCGGCATAGGACGCCCTCGCCACGATTACCGCCTTGGCTTTTTTGGCCGCATCTTCCGCCGCGGCGACGAGGGATGTCGAACCTGTACCTTCCTCATAGAGGAGCCCTATGCGTGTAATTCCGACGATCCCTAGATGCTCGGTGAGCTTGGTTACCTCTTCGCGCGGGCCCGCACGCACGCTATATAGATAAGGATTTTCTGATTGAATCTCCGATGTGCGATAGCCAACTAGAGCGAGCTCCTCCTTGGCCAATACTCCCGCAGAAACCAGATCGGCAATGTTCTTGCTGCCAAAATATCCCGCCAGCACCAGCGGCTTGTCGGCCAGTAGCTCTCTGGTTAAAGCTACGGTATCTTCGGGCCTTCCACCATCGTCTTTCCGTAGAAGGGTGAACTTGTGCCCATTGATTCCGCCGGCCTGGTTAAGCTCATTGAAGTGCAACTGCATGCCGGCGGCGTATGCACGGCCTTGGCTGGCCTCCCGGCCGGACATCGGGCCAACCATACCCACTACCATCTGCGCGCTGAATGCCGGGGTCGCAATCATTGCAGAGGCGCAAACAGTCAAGGTTGCCACAAGTTTGGCGACGGCCAAGCCAAGGCACTCCGTAATTCTGTGGTCGGCGAAGCGGATGCAGGTGCGCACTTCCAGGGAATGCAGAGCTTTTTCCGCATACCCGACATTTGTTGATTTGATGATGATGGGCATGGCGCTGGCTCTCCTCAGGTAAAAGTTGATTCGCATCAATTGATCTTGATGGTCGAGGTCTTGATCACAGCTCGGCACCGGTGACATGACTCGGTCGGTTATCAGCAAGCGTCAACTCATCTTCAGCGCCCCCATCGACGAACTCAAAAATGGATCGCGGCAAATTCCGTTGAGCGATGCGCCGCAAGTCTTCGATGGAGAGTGCCCTGCCCAGTGAGACGGCGCCCATTGTCATGCCCCCCTGGCCGGGCCTGGGGGAAAGGTGGACTGCTGCAGCGCCAGACGATGCGCCAGCCGACTGAGCTCCATGTAAATGACGCCGGCATCGGGATTCCACCTGAACACCTCGGCACCCTGGGAGCTCACCACCTGAGTGTCTCCCCTGGCCGCCGGGCCGGTGATGGCCTTGGGACCAAGGCGAAGCACGTTCAGCACTGTCGCCTGAAGCAAGGAGCCCTGGATCTCCTGCGCCAGCTTTTCGGGCACACCTGCGGCCGCCCACGCCTCTCGCGCGATCGCCTGGAGAACAACCGTGAAGTTGTTGGAGAACACCGCAGCGGCGTGGTACAGCGGTTTCCGCTCGGTCTGCACGGTAAAGCAGGCTCCACCTATTTTTTCGAACAGAAGCGACAAGGATTCAAGGGCATCATCGTCGCCTTCAAGGCCGCAGGGTATTGCATTGAACTGCGAGACAGCCGAAGCGGGATCGGCAAAAGTCAGGACCGGATGAGTGCTTGCGAGCGAAAAGCCGAGCGCGCGCAAGGGCCCCAGTGCCGATGCCGGCAGGAAACCGCTGCAATGAAAGGCGACGGCCTGAGCCGGCGACTCCGCGGACCCGCCACGTAATGCCGCGGCCAAGTCGTCAGCCACCTGGGCGATGAGGGTGTCTGGCACCGTCACCAGCCAGAGGTCCGCCGGCCGCATGTCCCCTAGGGCTTCAACCGCTCGACCCGCCTGAATGAAATCTGCGGCCTGCCGCGTCTGCGACAAATCAAGGCCCAGCAGGTCCTGGATTTCGCAAGCTCCATGCAGGTGGAAGAGGCGCGCCAGTGTCTGGCCGACCTTTCCGCAACCTATGACATTGAGAGTCCTCATTCAACGGCTTTTGGATCTCAGCAAGGAAGCCATCAGGTTATCGAAGGGCAGGTCGCAGAATTGTTGCCACATCACCTGTTCTGCGCGGAATTTGGACCAGTGCGCGAAAATTTTCTTGAATGCCGGGCTCTGCTCAGCCATCTCCGCATACAGATCCTCGGCCGCCTTGAACGCCGCCTGCATCGTGTCCTTCGGGAAGGCGCGCAGCTGTGCTCCGCCCGCGACCAGCCGCCTTAGTGCCTGGGGGTTCTCCGTGTCGTATTTCATCGTGAGCCATTGGTTGGCTTCCGCGGCGGCCACCTTCATCGCCGCCTGATACTGGGGAGGCAGAGCCGACCAGGCTTTCTGGTTGATGAAGAGGCTGAGCGTCGCCGATCCCTCCCACCAGCCCGGGAAGTAGTAGTACTTCGCTACCTTGTGCAGGCCAAGCTTCTCGTCATCGAGCGGACCGACGAATTCGGCGGCATCGATCACACCTTTTTCCAGTGCGGTATAGAGATCGCCCGGCGGCAGCTGCTGCGGCACTGCACCAAGCTTGCCAAGGACCATGCCGCCCAAGCCTCCGATGCGGATTTTCAGGCCTTTGAGGTCGGCCGTGCTTTTGATTTCCTTGCGGTACCAGCCGGCCATCTGTGCGCCGGTGTTGCCGACCGGCATGCACATCACGTTGTAGGCGGCTAGGAATTCGTTGATCAGGGTCTGCCCCCCCGCCTCGTAGAGCCAGGCATTCTGGGCACGCAGGTTGAGGCCGAAGGGCATTGCCGTATGGAAACCGAAGGCGGGGTCCTTCCCGATATAAAAATAGCTCCCGGTGTGACCCGCGTCAACGCTGCCTTTTTCGACTGCATCAAACACGCCCAACGCGGGGACCAGCTCACCGGCGGCATGAAGCGAGACGTTGAACTTCCCCCCCGTCAACTCACCAATACGCTTGGTCACCATCTCCATGGACCCGTAGATGGAGGTCAGGCTCTTCGGATAGCTTGATGCGATCCTCCATCGAATCTCCGGCATCCCCGTCTGGGCAAGTGCAGGCGCAGCCACTGAGGCAAGGGCACCACCGGCCACGCCGGCATGGGTGAGGAAGTTGCGACGTTGCATAGGGTGTCTCCATTCTTTGTGGTTTTGAGGAAGGTCGGCAAACTGCTGGTGGGGCTATCCGTGCCTGATCGCAATCGTCTTCAGTACGGTGAAGCCCAACAAAGCTTCAAAGCCCTTCTCTCGGCCGTAGCCGCTGGACTTGACACCGCCGAAAGGCAGTTCGACTCCCCCGCCGGCGCCATAGTTGTTGATAAAAACCTGGCCACAGCGCAGTTTGCGCGCCACACGCAGCTGGCGTGCGCCGTCGCGCGTCCAGATTCCCGCCACCAGGCCATAGTCGGTGCCATTAGCAAGCCGGATGGCTTCCGCCTCATCGTCAAACGGCATGGCCGCAAGCACCGGACCGAAAATCTCATGCTGCGCAATGCTGTGTTCATGCGGTACGTCGCGCAAGAGCACAGCCTCCTGGTAGAAGCCAGCGGCCATCGCGTCGGGGTGCAGTTCACCTTTCGCCGCAACCTGGATGCCGTCGGCTAGGGCGTTCGCCAGGATAGCCTTGACCTGCTCGTACTGCTTGCGATTCACCAGCGGCCCCATGTCCAGTTCCAGCGACGGTGGACCGGACCGCAAGGCAAGGAAACTCCGGGACAGCCGCTTCAACACCTGCTCATACACGCCGCGCTGCACAAGCAGGCGGCTGCCGGCGGAGCAGGTCTGACCCGCGTTCTGGACGATGGCATTCACAATGACCGGAAGCGCGATGTCGAGGTCCGCATCGTCAAACACGATCTGCGGAGATTTGCCGCCGAGTTCAAGGGTGACGGGGCAGTGGCGTTTGGCCGCCGCCTCCGCGACCCGGCGCCCGGTAATGGTCGATCCCGTAAAGGAAATATGGTCGACCCCTGCATGCTGGGTCAGATAGGCACCAGCCTCATGGCCAAAACCGGTTACGACATTGATCGCGCCGGCGGGAAATCCCACCTCGGCAGCCAGCGCCGCCAGCCACAGAAGGGACAAACTGGCGTCCTCGGCCGGCTTGACAACACAGGCATTGCCCGCGGCGAGCGACGCGCCCACAGTGCGGCCGAAAATCTGGATCGGGTAGTTCCAGGGAATGATGTGGGCGGTGACGCCATGGGGTTCCCGCACGGTCAGAACCGTGTAGCCTGACTCGTACGGTATGGTCTCGCCATGCATCTTGTCGGATGCGCCGGCGTAGTATTCCAGGTAGCGGGCCAGCGCGACCACATCGGCTCGGGCGGTTTTCATGGACTTGCCGGTGTCGCTGGCTTCCAGCGACGCCAGCTCCTCGGCGCGTTCAATGATCGCAAGGGAAAACCGGTGCAATAGCCGTCCGCGCTGCACGGCGGTCAGCACTCCCCAGGGGCCATCGAAGCTCTCCCCGATAGCTTCCCGTGCCGCGGCAACGGCCGCGTCGACATCCTGCCGGCTACCGCGGGCAAGTTCGCCTATCGTCGCTCCATTGCTCGGATCGATGACGGGAATGCTTTCACCGCTGCTCGGCGCCATCCAGGTGTTGGAAAAAAAATGGTTCTTCTGCATCACGTTCTCTACTTGATGTTGGCTTGTGAAACACACTCTGCAATGGCGCGGCCCACGTCCGCTGTCGACGCCCGCCCACCCATGTCCGGGGTGCGAGGCCCCTCGCGGAGCACGGTTTCAATGGCTTGGACAATGGCGTTCGCCGCCGCCTGGTACTTTGCGTCACCGCATCCCAGGTGTTCCAGCATCAGCGCGGCCGACCAGATCTGGCCGATGGGATTGGCGATGCCTTTTCCGGCAATGTCCGGCGCGGACCCGTGAACGGGTTCAAAGAGAGACGGGTATTTGCGTTCGGGGTTGAGGTTCGCCGAAGGTGCGATGCCGATGGTCCCGGTGCAGGCAGGCCCGAGGTCAGACAGAATGTCCCCAAACAGGTTGGAGGCGACCACAACATCGAACCAGTCAGGGTGCTGCACGAAATGCGCGGCCAGGATGTCAATGTGAAACTTGCGGACGGTGATGTCCGGATAGTGTTTCGACATCTCGGCCAAGCGTTCATCCCAGAAGGGCATGGTCACGGAGATCCCGTTGCTCTTGGTCGCCGCGACCAAGGACTTGCGCGGGCGCCTGCGCGCCGCTTCGAACGCGTAGCGCAATATCCGGTCGACACCGGTGCGGGTGAAGATGGACTCCTGGATCGCAATCTCCCTTTCGCTTCCTTCAAAAACCCGCCCACCCACGGAGGAGTACTCACCTTCCGTGTTCTCCCGCACGATGAGGAAGTCGATGTCCCCTGGGTTCCGGTTGGCGAGGGGGGATGGGATACCGGGCATCAGTCGGGCCGGCCGCAGGTTCACGTAGAGATCAAACTCCCGGCGAATTTTGATGAGGGACTCCCAGACCGCCGTGTGGTCGGGCACGATTTTCGGGGCCCCCACCGCACCAAAGTAAATGGCGTCGTGCCCCCCGATCTGTGCCTTCCAGTCGTCGGGCATCATGGTTCCATGCTTCAAATAGTGCGCACTGCACCATTCGAAATGATCAAAGGCAATGGAAATGCCAAACCTCCGCCCGATTTCATCGAGGACGAGCAGGCCTTGGGGAACGACTTCGGTTCCGATTCCGTCACCGGGGATCACTGCAATACGATGGGTGATTGCTGACAAGTTTGTATTCCTGAAATAAAAATTTTGGAGGAGCGGCCGCAACCGATAGACGATCAACAAACCTCGTCTTGAGCAGCCAGCAACGCAACGAGTTCGGGAAGCAAGGCTTTGGGGCCACCCTTTTTTACCGCCCCGTCCAATGTGGTGCGGACCGCATCGCCGATGCGGTGGTCGGCCCTGGTGTCGCCGGCCATCTGTACGTAATAGCTCAAGTCTTTCAGCGCGTTGGCCATGAAAAATTCCATTGCGGACGAATCGCCTTCCAGCAGATAGGGGCGCATCCGCTCGAGGGCCACGCCGGCACCGCCACCGGAGGCAAGGACATCGACGAAGACCTGGGAAGCTATCCCGCCGCGCGAAGCGCAGGCGGCTGCCTCGGCAAGCAAAGCCACCGACCCAATCGAGACGAAGTTATGCAACAGCTTGAGGCGGTGTCCCGCACCGATGGGGCCGGCGTGAGTGACGTTCTCAGCGAAGGTCCGCAGCAAGGGCATGACCTTCCGGACCACGGCCTCGTCGCCGCCCACCAGAAGGTTGAGCCGCCCTTCGCGGGCGGCCTGCGCCGTTCGGGTCATGGGCGCATCAATGAAACAGCCACCCGCGGCCTGCACAGCCGCGGCCATCTCTTCGGTAGAGACAGGAATGGCGGTTGAGCAGTCGATCACGACAGTGCCGGGACGCAGTCCCCGAAGGACTCCGTCCGGCCCCGTGAGTACCGCTTCGACCTCGGGCGACCCCGTTACGCACAGGATGACGACGTCGCTTTGGGCGGCCATGGCGCGCGCGCTGGTTTGCGTGGCCGCGCCGGCCTCGAGAAGATCGGCGACAGGCTGGTTTCCGGGGTGCTCCAATAGCGTAAGCGTGTAGCCGTGTGCCAGCACGTTTCGTGCAATACCGTGCCCCATCAGACCTACGCCAGCGAGGCCTACTTTAGGTTTGGCTTTAGATGTTGTCTCCATGGGCCGCACTGTAGGCCGTACGGACATCAGCGAGAAGTGCGAAGTCAGCACAGGGGGGTTGCACAAAACGCAACCCCCACGGGACCGGTTGTGGTTGAATGAAGCTGATGTTTCCCGACCTCTTTTCCATCCACCTGTTCATGAGCGCGATCAGGCTCGGCAGCCTGTCGAAGGCCGCGGATGCATGCCATATCTCATTGTCCGCAGCCAGCCGCCGCCTTGCCATGCTGGAGCACCAGTTCAGGACTCCGCTCCTGGAGCGGCAGCCGGCCGGGGTCATTCCGACGGCTGCGGGCGAGGCGCTGGCACGCCACGCGAAGATCCTGATGCTCGACGTTGAGGGCCTGCATGCCGAACTCTCGGACTACGTCGATGGTGCAGTAGGACGGGTGCGGCTTCAGGCCAATACGTCGGCGATGAGCCAGGATTTGCCGGACAAGCTGGCCAGGTGGTCGGCACTCAACCCCAACATCAAGCTGGAAGTTCAGGAAGTGCGCAGCCGGGAGATTGTTGATGCAGTGCGCAATGGATTCGCGGACGTTGGTGTCGTGACCTGTCCGCCGGTTCCGGATCTCCAGTTTGAACCCTATTGCCGCGACCGGCTCTGTATCGTGGTACCGACCCGCCATCCGCTGCGCAAGCGCAGCGTGGCGTTCAGCGAATTATTGGACAAGGATTTCGTCGGGCTCGACAACACGGCGATGATCACGCAACTGATGAAACAGACCGCCGAGAGCGCCGGCAGGTTTCTTCGCCTCCGCGTGCAGGTTCAGTCATTTGAGGCGGTATGCAGGCTTGTTGCCGCAGAACAAGGCATCGGCCTGCTGCCCACGGGCTCCGTCGACGCCTTCAGGCAATCCATGAAGCTTCGCACCATCGATCTCAGCGACGACTGGGCCAACCGGGAGATGTACATCTGCATCAGAAAGGGTCGGCTTACAGCCCCTGCTACACGCTTCGTTGAGTTCCTGCTTCAAAGGAAGCTTTAAGTCCCTTCCTGGCCCGAAGGAACAGCAGGATGGACGCTGCAACTGACGCGGGCTGGGCACCAGCACCGAGCGGCCTGCGGGGCGGCATCCTGTTGAATTTCGTCGAAATCTGACCCAGTTATGGAGTGAACCCCTCGAAGGACCACGGGGCGCATCGGAACTAAGCCGCCTCCTGCGCGGGTTGTAATTCAACACGCAAAACATCAACGTGGGTTAGAACCCTCCCGACCCAATTCTCGTCAAGCCAGGCTTTCATAAAACGCAAGGCTCTTTGCGGGTTAGCCCCAGTATGCATTACGCCTGTAATGTATATCGTGCAGGCAATGAAGACCCGCATACACCCTCCTCCAAGAACCCACAAGGAGCGCAGTGATGCCACGCGCGCGCAGCTGATCACGGCCGCCATCGAGGTGGTGCGCGACAAAAGCTTCCAGGGCGCGTCGGTCTTCGAGGTGGCCAAGGCCGCCGGCGTGACGCCCGGTGCGTTCCAGCACCATTTCGGCAGCAAGGCCGAGTTGATGATGCAGGTGACCGAGTCGATCATCCGTGGCGGCGTGGACGAGCCTCTGCAATGGCCGCAATCCGGTGCACCCTTGAAACGCCGCGCGCAGCAGGTGGCGAAGGCATTGTGGGAACGCATTTACGCACCGGACCGCTTCCTGGTGGCGTGGCAGATCTACTTCGGGTCGGCTGCCGATCCGCAGCTGCGTACGCGTATGGTAGTCAAGCGCAGCGAGCTCAACGCTTTGCTGCACCAGCAGTTCCTCGTCACCTTCCCGGAACTGGCGGGCCAGGACGGCACCCGTGCTTTCGTGGATACGGTGCTCTCCACGCTGAGAGGCATCGGGATCCAGCGCCTGTTCGGCCCGCAACCCGATTCCGTCCACGAGCAGCTCGGTCAAGTGGCGCTGCTCATCGAGTTGCGCTGCGCCGCAGCGCCTTCTCCCAAGTCTTCGAAGAGGAAAGCATGAACCGATCGACCCTGTTGCGCGCCTGCGGCGCGCTGGCCACTTGTGCCGCGCTGGCTGCGGCTCTGCCTGCAGCTGCCGCCTGGCCGGACAAGCCAGTGACCATGGTGGTTCCCTATCCGCCTGGCGGCGCCGCCGACGTGATCGCGCGCATCTTGGGCAAGGGCATGGCCTCGCGGCTTGGCCAGCCCGTGATCATCGACAACCGCAGTGGCGCCGGCACAGCCATCGGCGCCGCGGCCGTAGCGCGTTCACCGGCAGATGGCTACACCGTGCTGGTCACAGGCAACACCACGTTCACCATCAACCCCGCGCTCAAGCGGGGCCTTCCCTACGACACGCAAAAGGACTTCGAGTCGGTGGGCCTGATCGGCAACCTGCCTTTGGTGCTGCTGGCCCATCCCTCCGTGCCGGCGAACAACGTGGCGGAGCTGGTGGCGCTGGCCAAGCGCCAGCCAGGCAAACTCTCCTACGGCTCCTTCGGTACGGGCACCAGCGCGCACCTGGCGGGTGAGATGTTCCGCCTGATGACTGGCGCGGAGTTGCAGCACGTGCCCTACCGCGGCAGCGCGCCGGCGATGGCCGACCTCATCGGCGGGCAGTTGATGCTGTCCTTCGACACCACATTGGCCGCCATGCCGCAGATAGCCGCCGGCAAGGTCAAGGCCATCGCCGTCACCTCACGCAAGCGCTACTCGAAGATGCCCACGGTGCCGGCAATCGCCGAATCGGGCTATCCGGACTACCAGATGGTGCCCTGGATGGCTGTCGTCACCCCCAAGGGCCTGCCCGCGGCTGTACGCAGCCAGCTCTCGAAGGTGGTGCATGACACCTTGGCCGACACCGCCGTCCACGCGCAACTCGAGAAAGCCGGTCTGGAGGTCGTATGGCAACCCGGCAGCGAGTACAACGCGCGCGTGGCCAGCGAGCTTCCGCTACTGCGCGCCTACGTGCACAAAGCCGGCCTGGACGTCGAATGATTGCGACGGAGCTGACCGCACTTTCCGCCACTGAGTTGCGAGCGCGCATCGGGCGGCGCGAGATATCGCCCGTGGAGGTCGTGCAGGCCTGCATCGAGCGCATCGAAGCGCTCAATCCGGCCGTCAACGCGATCGCCGCGACCGATTTTGACGGTGCGCTCGCGGCCGCGCGCCAAGCCGAAGCGCGCATGCTGCGCGGCGACCCGTTGCCCCTGCTGCATGGATTGCCTCTGGGCGTGAAGGACCTGCAGGACACCGCAGGCCTGCTCACCACGTGCGGAAGCGTGCGCCTGCGCGGCAACGTGCCTCGCGCCGACACCGCCCTGGTGGCACGCCTGCGCGAAGCGGGCGCTCTCGTGCTGGCCAAGACCAACGTGCCAGAAATGGGCGCGGGCGCCAACACGCGCAACCCCGTCTGGGGCGCAACGGGCAACCCGTTCGATCCCCGGCTCAACGCGGGCGGCTCGTCCGGCGGCTCTGCCGCCGCGCTGGCGTGCGACATGCTACCCATCGCCACCGGCTCCGATAGCGGCGGCTCGCTGCGCATCCCCGCCGCGCTATGCGGCGTGGTGGGCTTGCGGCCCACCCCGGGCATGGTGGCGAATGACCACCGGCCGCTGGGCTGGGCTTCGATCCCGGTGCTGGGGCCCATGGCGCGAGACGTACAGGACACCGCCTTGCTGATGGCCGCGAGCGTTGGGGCGCATTCGCTCGATCCGCTTAGCCAGCGCGTGGAGCCCCAGGAGTTCTGGCCGCTGCGCACCGCCGACCTGGCCGGCCTTCGCGTGGGCTTCACCGAAGACTTCGGCGTGTGCGCGGTCGACCCAGTGGTGCGACGATGTTTTCGCGATCGCGTGGCCGCGCTCGCCCGATATGTGGCGAGCTGCGAGCCGGTGCAGCTGCCGATGGAGGACGCCCACCGCGCCTTCGACATCGCGCGAGCCGAAAGCTTCGTCGCCGCCTTCGCCGACGTCGCGCGCGACGCGCCGGAGACCTTGGGCCCCAACGTTCGCGACAACCTGAAGATCGCCGCATCGATCAGCCTGGCCGATCGCGCGTGGGCCCACTTGGGGCAAACGCGCATCTCGCGCGCATTCCAGCGCGCTTTCACGCAGCTGGACCTCATCATCGCCCCCGTCACGCCCCTGTCGCCTTTCCCCTGGACGGAGCTGTACGCTAAGGAGGTGGAAGGGCGTCGGATGGGCAACTACTACGAGTGGCTGTCGCTTACCTACGTGGTGACGCTGGCCGGCGTGCCGGCGCTGTCGCTGCCTTGCGGCGTGGATGAGCGGGGCATGCCTTTCGGCCTGCAGCTGATCGCACCGCAGCGCGAGGACGCGAGATTGCTTTCCATGGCACGCGCGCTGGAGTTGGCGTTCGAAGCCAATGCGCGGCTGCGCCGTCCGCGGCCCGACGACGCCGCATTGCAGCGACCCCGGCCGGAGCTCAAGAGCATCGTGACACACCCGCCGTTGTTGTCCGGCGAAGGCACATGCGAGAGCCGCATCGCAGTGTAGCGCCCGTGCTCCCCCGACATCGACGCCACCAAACGCACGAAAAGCACGAAGAGCAACCAGCCCACCCCCGCTTCCAAACCTCATTTATCCAGGAGACCTTGACCATGTCCACCGCCTTCACCGTCCGCCGCAGCCTGATTGCCTCGGTTCTGCTGGGCGCCGCCGCCTCGGCGAGCCCGCTGGCAGCGCTCGCCGCCTTCCCCGACAAGCCCATCACCATCGTCGTGCCCTACCCGCCAGGCGGCGCGTCAGACACGCTGGGCCGCGTCGTGGCGCGCTACTTGCAACTGCAGATGCCGGGCAGTACCGTGCTGGTGGAAAACAAGGCCGGCGCCGGCACGGTGATCGGCGCGCAAGCGGTAGCCCAGGCCGCGCCCGACGGCTACACGCTGCTGACCAGCAGCAACACCACCTGGACCATGAACCCGGCCTTGAGGTCCAAGCTGCCCTACGACACGCTTAAGAGCTTCGAGGCCATTGGGACCATCGGCAGCATTCCGCTGATGCTGGTGGCCCATCCCCGGGCGCCATTCAACAACGTGAAGGAACTGGTGACGCTGGCCAAGGCGCAGCCGGGCAAGCTGAACTACGCTTCCTTCGGTGCCGGCACCAGCGCGCACTTCGCGGGCGAGATGTTCAAGTCCGCCGCGGGGCTGGAGATCGTTCACGTGGCCTACAAGGGTAGCGCGCCGGCTATGCAGGATCTGATCGGCGGCCAGGTTCCGCTGGCCTTCGACACCAGCATCGCTGCGGTGCCACAGATGAAGGCCGGCAAGATCAAGGCGCTGGCCGTGACCACGGCCCAGCGCATCAGCAGCGCGCCCAACGTTCCCACGCTGGCTGAATCGGGCCTGCCCGGCTTCGAGCTGTCAGCCTGGGTGAGCTTCGTGGCACCGCGTGGCCTGCCCAAAGATGTGCGCAACACGCTGGTGAAGGCTCTGGCCGAAGCGATCAAGACCCCTGGCATGCAGGCCGACCTGGTCAGGGCCGGTCTGGAAGTGCGCTACGAACCACCCGCCGCCTTCGAAGCCCGTGTGAACCGCGAGCTGCCGGTCATGCGCGCCCTGGTGCAAAAGGCCGGCATCACGGTGGATTAACGAAGGTATCGCATGCGCACAGACGAGCTCGTGAGTTTGATCGCGGTGCAGCAGCGCCGCCTGATCAGCCAGCGCAAGCTGTCCCGCGCTATATCGATTCCGCTGAACCTGACCTGCTTCGTCATCGAAGCGGCAAAAATCCAGGCCGACTGACAGGCGATGGCCGCATCGCCTTGCTCAACCAGACCTCCAGGCTCGAATACCTCGGGCCCGTGCTCCAGGAGGCACTGCCTGCGGTGCGGCCGCCGCTTAAGGCTGTGCGGCGGCGGCCTCGGGCACAGGCCGCAAGGCGAGCAGCGAATCGACCAGGAACGTCAGCGCCGGATGGCGGTGCGCATTGCGCCGGGCGATGAGTTCGTACGGCTCGCTGCGCGACCTGAGCCGCAGTGGCAGGCGTGCAACCATGCCGTGCTGGCAGACGTAGTCGGCCACGTCGTCCGACACCAGCGCCACCAGGTGGCGGTTTTGGCTCAGCAGCGAGAGCGTCGCCAGTGCGGACGTCGTTTCAATAAGGTGCGTCGGAAAGAACAGGTTTTCGTCGAAGAATTCCCGCTCGAGCGTGCGGCGCATCGGCATGTGGGCCCGGTACACCACCCACCGGCTGGTGGAAAGCTCCTGCAGCGTGACGGACGGCAGGCTCGCTGCCGGATGCGACTGGTGGGCGATGACGGCCAGGTACTCGTCCTTGATGACGACCGTGTCATAGAGATGCGGCTTGGTGCTGACCGACGACCGGCAAATCGCGGCATCGAGTCGACCCTGGTCGATGAGCGCAAGCAGGCTCTCGCTGGTGTCCTCGACGATTTCGACGGACAACTCCGGCTGCCTGTCCATCAGCCGGGTGAGGGCCCGCGTCAGCAGCGGCACTGCGCCCATGATGGTGCCCACCGCGATACTGCCGCCCGCGCCGCTGGCGATGGCGCTCAGCTCCTGCTGGAGGTGGCCGATGTCGGACTGGATCAGCCGCGCGAAGCGCACCGCGCAGACCCCTGCCTCGGTGGGCACCAGCCCGCGGTTGGTGCGCACGAACAGCGGCGCGTTGAGCGTGGACTCCAGCTCCTTGAGGGCCTTGCTGGCGCCGGGCTGCGTCAGTCCCACCCGCTCCGCCGCTGCCAGCAGCGAGCCATGCTCGGCCACCGCGATCAGCAGTCGCAACTGCCTGGCATGCAGGCGTGACATCACGGAATTCAGGTTGTGATGGCTTTGCATTGAATAGAAGTTATAGCTGTATTAATGATGCTCAGTTTATTCAATCTTATTCCCCTTGTAGACTTTGGATTGCTGAAATCTAATATGAAAATTCTTGATACCAGGAGAACATAATGGCGGTAATCAACTACGTCACGGAAATTCGCTTCGGCGCGGGAAGTGCGGCCGAACTGGCGCAGGTGTGCCAAACGCAGGGCTTCAGAAAGCCGCTGTTCATCACCGACAAGGGAGTGGTCGCCGCCGGGTTGATCGACAGCGTCCTGTCCATGAACGACCTGCCGCACTTCCATGTGTTCGATGGCACGCCCTCTAACCCGACCGAAGCGGCCGCACGCGAAGGCGTGGCGAGCTTCCTTGAGGCAGGTTGCGACGGCATCGTCGCCGTCGGTGGCGGCTCGTCCATCGACCTGGCCAAGGCCGTCGCAGTGTCGGCTCGCCATTCGGGGCCATTACGCCAGTTCGCGCTGATCGAGGGCGGGCTCGCCAGGATCACATCGGCCACGGTACCCATGGTGGCCATACCCACCACCGCGGGCACGGGCAGCGAGGTCGGCCGCGGTGCGATCATCATCCTGGACGATGGCCGCAAGGTGGGCATCATCTCGCCTTACGTCATTCCGCGGGTGGCGCTGTGCGATCCGGCTTTGACCGTGGGGCTGCCGCCTGGCCTGACGGCCGCCACCGGCATGGATGCCGTGGCGCACTGCATTGAGACCTTCCTCGCGCCCAGCTTCAACCCGCCCGCCGAGGGCATCGCCCTTGACGGCCTGCGCCGCGCCTGGCGCAACATCGAGCGCGCCTTCCGCGAGCCAGGCGACATCGAGGCCCGCACCAACATGATGAGCGCCTCCCTGCAAGGGGCGCTGGCCTTTCAGAAGGGCCTGGGCTGCGTGCATAGCCTGAGCCATTCGCTGGGCGGAATCGATCCACGGCTGCACCACGGCACGCTCAACGCCGTGCTGCTGCCGGCGGTGGTGCGCTTCAACCGCGAGGCCGAGACGGTGGCCAAGGACGAGAAGATCGACCGCCTGGCGCAGGCCATGGGCCTGCGGGCGAATGTGTCGGTGGAGGATGCGATTCAGGACATGTCCCGCGCGCTGAAGCTGCCGGCAGGCCTGGGCCAGATGGGCGTGACAGCCGAGCTGACGCAACGCATCGTCGCGGGTGCGCTGGCCGACCACAGCCACAAGACCAATCCGCGCGAAGCCAGCGCGGACGACTACGCCCGCCTGATCGAAGCGGCGATGTGAGCATGTATGCGCCGCGTCGGCGCTTTGCCGCCGCGCGTGCTTCGAATCTTTCACCGGTGCGCCGGTGGTTCTTTTTTTCCATGACGAGCCAACCATGAACATGACGGGCGAAATGCTGATCGGTGCCTCCTGCGTAGCCGGTACCGACGGAGGCCAGCGGGCCTTCAATCCCACCACGGATGCCGAGATCGCCGAGCCACGCTTCGGCTTCGGCACCGCCGCCGATGTGGGTCGCGCGGCCACCCTGGCGGCCGAGGCATTCGACGAGTACCGCGCGCTGCCGCTATCGCGGCGCGCCGCGTTCCTGGAGGCCATCGCCGACAACATCATGGCATTGGGCGATACATTGCTGGAGCGCGCCCATGCCGAAACGGGCCTGCCCCTGGCGCGCCTGACCGGTGAGCGCGGCCGCACCGTCAGCCAGTTGCGGCTGTTCGCGGGCGTGGTGCGCGACGGCCATTTCCTGCACGCCACCATCGACCCTGCCCAGCCGCAGCGCCAGCCCGCGCCGCGCCCGGACCTGCGGCTCGCCAGGGTGCCGCTCGGCCCCGTGGCGGTGTTCGGTGCCAGCAACTTCCCGCTGGCTTTCTCGGTGGCGGGGGGCGACACGGCGTCGGCGCTGGCGGCCGGCGCGCCTGTGGTGGTGAAGGCGCACAACGCCCACCTGGGCACCTCTGAACTGGTAGGGCGCGCCATCCAGCAGGCGGTGCGCGACCAGGGCCTGCCCGAGGGCGTGTTCTCGCTGCTGCTCGGCGCCGGCCGCAGCCTGGGCGAGGCGCTGGTCGCCCACCCGGCGATCAAGGCCGTGGGCTTCACGGGGTCGCGGCAAGGCGGCCTGGCGCTGGTGGGGGTCGCCAACCGTCGGCCCGAACCGATCCCGGTGTACGCCGAGATGAGCGCCATCAACCCCGTATTCCTCTTGCCCGCCGCCTTGGCGCAGCGGGCCGAAGCCATTGGCCAGGGCTTCGCCGATTCGCTGGCCCTGGGCGCAGGCCAGTTCTGCACCAATCCCGGCCTGGTGCTCGGCATCGACGGACCCGACCTGGACCGCTTCGCGCTGGCCGCAGGCGAGGCCCTGGCACGCAAGAACGCGCAGACTATGTTGACCACCGGCATCCATGGCGCCTACTGCGACGGCGTCGAGAAGATGGCGGCCACGCCCGGCGTGCAGGAGGTGGCGCAGGGCCAGGCCGCAGGCGGCCTGCACAACGCCGCGCGGGCCGTGCTCTTCACGACCGATGCCCGTACTTTGCTCGCCCAGCATGCGTTGTCGTCCGAGGTCTTCGGCCCGGCGTCGCTGGTGGTGCGCGCGCGCGACATGGACGAGCTGGTCGCGGTGGCCGAGCAGCTGGAAGGCCAACTCACCGCCACCCTGCACCTCGAAGAAGCGGACCATCCGCAGGCCCGCCGGCTGCTGCCAGTGCTGGAGCGCAAGGCCGGCCGGCTGCTGGTCAACGGCTTTCCGACGGGCGTCGAGGTGTGCCATGCGATGGTGCATGGCGGGCCCTTCCCGGCCACGTCCAACGCGATGGCCACCTCGGTGGGTGCGTCCGCCATCGACCGCTTCCTGCGTCCCGTGTGCTACCAGGACATGCCCGACACCCTGCTGCCAGCAGCGCTGCAGCAGGCCAATCCTCTGGGGCTGTGGCGGCTGACCGACGGCGCGCCCGCACGCGCGTGACACAGATGGCGCCGGCCGACCTGCTGACCGACCTGGCGAGGATTGTCGGCCCCCGCCACGTGCTGACGGGCGATGCCGCCACGCGCCGCTACTGCCAGGGCATCCGCTACGGCGGCGGCAATGTGCTGGCCGTGGTGCGCCCCGGCAGCCTGACGCAGTTGTGGCACACGCTCAAGGCCTGCCACGCGGCCGGCGCCATCATCCTTTGCCAGGCCGCAAACACCGGCCTCACAGGGGGCTCCACGCCGATGGCGGGTGGCTACGACCGGCCCGTCGTGCTCATCAACATGCTTCGGCTCACGCGGCTGGAACTGCTGCAGCGCGGCGAGCAGGTGCTGGCGCAGCCCGGGGTCACGCTCGACCAGTTGGAGCGCACGCTCAAGCCGCTGGGCCGCGAGCCCCATTCCGTCATCGGGTCGAGTTGCATCGGTGCCTCGGTGACCGGCGGCATCTGCAACAACTCCGGTGGCTCGCTCATCCGGCGCGGCCCGGCCTTCACACAGTTCTCGCTCCATGCCCGCATCGACGAGGACGGCCAGTTGCAACTCGTGAACCACCTGGGCATTTCGCTGGGGGACGGGCCCGAGCAGATCCTGGCCAACCTGGAGAGCGGCTGCTTCGTGCGCGACGGCCTGCCTGCCGCGCCCGACCGAATGGCCTCCGACCGTGAATACGCGCAGCACGTGCGTAACATCGCCTCGGCCGAGCCGGCGCGCTACAACGCCGACCCTCGGCGGCTCTACGAGGCCTCGGGCTCCGCCGGCAAGATCGCCGTCTTCGCGCTGCGGCTGGACACCTTCGCCGCCGACATCGACACGCGCGTGTTCTACATCGGCACCAACCGTGCGAGCGACCTCGAAGACATCCGCCGGCACATGCTGGCCGGCTTCGATTCGCTGCCCGTGGCGGCCGAGTACATGCATCGCACGGCCTACGACCTCAGCCGGATCTACGGCAAAGACCTGTTCTTCTACATCCGCAAGCTGGGCACGGCCCGCGTGCCGCTGGCCTTCGCGCTCAAGAGCCGCTTCGACGCCCTCTCGGAGCGGTTCGGGCTGGGCTGGAACCTGGGCGATCGCATCCTGCAGCGGCTGTCCGCCTGGCTGCCGGAGCACCTGCCGCCGCGGATGAACGACTTCCGCGACCGCTACGCGCACCATCTGCTGCTGAAGGTGAGCGACGAGGGCATCGCGGAAACCCGCGCGTACCTGCAGTCCTTTCTGGCGGGCCGCGGTGAGGCGGGCTTTTTCGAATGCGACGACGAGGAGGCCGGCGCGGCCTTCCTGCACCGCTTCGCCGTGGGCAACGCCACCAACCGCTACCGGGCCGTGCACGCCGCCACGATAGAGGACGTGGTGGCGCTGGACATCGCGCTGCCGCGTAACGCCTTGGACTGGTTCGAGACCCTGCCGCCGGAGCTGGTCGCGCAGATCGAGCAGACCATGTACTGCGGCCACTTCTTCTGCCATGTGATGCACCAGGAGTACCTGGTGAAGAAGGGCGTGGACTGCACGCAGCTCAAGGAGCGCCTGCTGGCCCTGCTGGACGCACGCGGCGCCCGGTACCCGGCCGAACACAATGTCGGCCACATCTACCGTGCCGGGGCGGAGCTCGAGGCCTTCTATCGCCGGCTGGACCCCACCAACACCTTCAACCCTGGCATCGGCCAGACCTCGCCCAACCACCGCTGGAAGGCGGTGTGCTGCGACGCGCACCGCGAGCATCTGAGCCCCTGAGCTGCCGAGCCGTGGCGGCCCGATCCATCGGTCGGGTATGGCGACCGAAAGGATGCGAACCCGCTGGCCTCGTCCCTGCCTCCTGCCCACGCCTTTCCCTGTGCCGGTGCGTGACCAACTTATTGAGCGACACGTGTCGGCGAGCACTGCGAGATGCTGGGCTTCGCGGCTCGATGAGTGCTACCGGGAAATAAGGGAGCGCGAAGACGGAGCGTTGGCCTCGCGTTGGACTTGTGTGGAAGTAATATGGAGATCATCAAAAAACTGAAAGGCGCGACATGCATGAATAATTTTCCCGATGAGCAGGGCGCGCCAGCCGAGCGCTCGAACGGGCGGCAGACCCTGGTCCTGATCGCCGAGGACGAACCCGAGATCGCCGACATCCTGATCGCCTACCTTGCGCGCAGCGGCCTGAGGGCCATTCACGCCGCCGACGGCCGCCGGGCGCTGGAACTGCATCGCACGCACAAGCCCGATCTGGTGTTGCTGGACGTGCAGATGCCGCGCATGGATGGCTGGCAGGTGCTGGCCGAAATTCGCCACCGCGGCAGCACGCCGGTGATCATGCTGACCGCGCTCGACCAGGATCTCGACAAGCTGACGGGCTTGCGGATCGGCGCCGACGATTACGTGGTCAAGCCATTCAATCCTGCCGAGGTCGTGGCGCGCACGCAAGCCGTCCTGCGGCGCACCTTGAATGCCGAGCATGAAATGCAAAGCGTACTGCGCGTGGATGGCTTCGAGATCGACCTGGAACATCACGAAGCCTCGGTGCGCATCGGCCAACGCCAGCACCCCCTCGCATTAACGCTGTCCGAGTTCAAGCTGCTGGCGCACCTGGCGCGCGCACCGCGGCGGGTATTCACGCGCGGAGAGCTGTTGCACGCCTGCCTGCCCGAAGGCGACACGCTGGAGCGCACGGTCGACAGCCACGTCAGCAAGCTGCGCAAGAAGCTAGAAACCCTGGGGGTGGAAGGCGTGCCCCATGGGGTGCGTGGCGTAGGCTACAAGTTCAGGAGTGCGGTATGAGGCTGCCGCGCGGTCTGAGCCGGCAGATCGTGCTGTCGATGAGCGCCGTGGCGCTGGTCGTCACCCTGCTATGCGTACTTGGCTCGTATGCGTTCTACGCACTATGGCTGGCCTACTCGCCGGAGAGCGTGCCGCCGCCATCCGATACGTGGATGCCGACCGCACCGGAATGGGCCTGGGTAGCGCTGACCACCTGCGCTGCGCTTGGGCTGGCAGTGGTGGTCGCGGTCAAACTGGCGCGCCGCATCCTGTTGCCACTGACGTCGGTTGCCGAGAGCCTGCGGCGCATCGCTCAAGGTGACCTCGATGCGCGTGCCATCGGCGAAGACCGCTCGCTGGGTGAGGCGGCGCTGCTGGTCGATGACTTCAACACCATGGCCGAACGGCTGCAGCGCATGGTCCAAGAACAGTTGTTCTGGAACGCAGCTATCGCCCACGAACTGCGCACCCCGGTCACCATCCTGCGCGGCCGCCTGCAGGGCTTGGCCGAGGGCGTGTTCGCGCCAGACGCCACACAGTTTCGCAGCCTGCTGGCCCAAGTGGAAGGACTCAGTCGGCTGATCGAGGACCTGCGCGTGGTCGGCCTTGCCGACAGCGGCCACCTGGACCTGCACTGGCGTGAGGTGGAGCTGTCGGAGGAAGTCGAAGCCGTGGCGGGTCTGCTGGCGCCGGCGCTGCGGGAAGCCGGCTTCTCCATGAACGTCAATCTGCAGGCCGGGCGCGTTCGCTGCGATCCGCAGCGCATCCGGCAGGCGCTGCTGGCCCTGCTGGAAAACGCCCGTCGCCACGCCATGCCCGGCATCCTGCGCGTCGAGTCGCGCTTGGCGCATGGCCAGTGCCTGCTGCGCGTCGAGGATGGCGGCCCGGGAATCGCGCCGGAGTTTGCCGAACGCCTGTTCGATGCGTTCCAGCGCGGAGAACGGTCACGCTCGCGAGAAGGCGGCGGCAGCGGCCTGGGCTTGGCCGTGGTGCGTGCCATTGCCCAGGCGCATGGTGGCCAGGCGAGCTGCCGGCCGTCACCACGCGGCGGTTCGGTGTTCGAGATTCGATGGCCCGCCGAATCTGGCGGAGAAAGTTGATCTCGTGAATCGCCAAGTCCAGCTAGTTGGGCGCTGTACCTAGGGCGTCAGGTTCGCCGCACGTGGCTGTCTGCATCGTTCGCCCCGCTACGCACTGGTAGCGCTCGATCGCCTCCATTCAATCTCCACACAAGTGCCAATGCTTCGCCATTCGGCGCTGTCAGACTTTCGGCTTCAAGTATCAGGCGCGCTACCGTGTTCGGCGTTTTTCGTCCACGGTGCAGCGCCTCCACGAGAGGACGAATGAAATTGAATCGCAAATGGGTCATCAGCGCCGTGATCGGCGGCTGCGTGATCGCGAGCATCGCACTGTGGCAAACCCATGCGCAACCGGCGGTCGAGTACGCCACGGCCGCCGTCACCGTGGGCGACTTGGAGCAGACGGTTCTAGCCGTCGGTCGCCTGCGCGCCAAGGAGCTGGTCGCCGTCGGCGCCCAGGTGTCCGGCCAAGTCCAGCGGTTGCACGTAGAACTGGGCCAGCAAGTCAAAGCAGGCGATCTGATCGCCGAAGTCGATGCCCAACCGCAGCGGATCGCGTTGCGCCACGCCGAGGCTTCGGTAAACGCGCTGCAAGCACAGCTCACCGCGCGGCGAGCGGCGTTGGTGCAGGCACAGCTCACCTTCCAGCGCCAACAGGAACTCTTGGCGGCGGACGCGACTTCTCGCGCCGATCACGAGGCCGCCAGGGCGGCACTGGACACGGCGCAGGCGGAGATCGGCTCGCTGCAGGCGCAGATCGAACAGGCGCGCACCCAAGTCGAGACCAGTCGCATCAACCTGGGCTACACCCGCATCGTCGCGCCGATGTACGGCGTCATCGTGGCCGTAGTCACCAAGCAGGGCCAGACCCTCAACTCATTCCAGACGACGCCGACCATCGTCATGCTGGCCAGACTGGACGTGATGACCGTGCGCGCTGAGATCGCCGAGGCTGACGTGGACAAGATCCGGTCCGGCCAAGCGGTGTGGTTCACCACGCTGGGCAACAACCGCCAGCGCCACCAGGCACGGATCGAGCAGATCGAGCCCGCGCCCGCATCGATCGTCAACGACGCTGGAGGCTCCGGAGCGACGGCGGGCACGAGTGCCACCGCCAAGGCGACTTATTACAACGCGCTGTTCGACGTGCCGAATCCCGAAGGCCGGTTGCGGCCTTCGATGACCGCACAGGTCTCGGTCCGGATCGCAGACACCAAGCACGCGGTGCTGGTGCCGACCGCCGCGCTCGGCGAGCGCGGTGCGAACGACAGTTATGCCGTCCGGGTGATAGATCACCGCGGCCGGGTATCCGAGCGGCAGGTCCGCATCGGCCTGCGCACCAACGCCCAGGCACAGGTACTGGGCGGGCTGGAACCGGGCGAACAGGTGGTGATCGGCGAGGCGCGACCCGGTGCCATGCCGCCCAATCCCGGTCTACTGGGGTACTGAGCATGAGCGAAGCACTACTGGAAATGCGCGCGCTGCGCCGGGAGTTTCCCGCGGGCGAAGGCGTAGTGGCCGTTCTCAAGGACATCGACCTGCGCATCGACGCCGGTGAGATGGTGGCCATCGTCGGTGCTTCGGGCTCGGGCAAGTCGACGCTGATGAATATCCTCGGCTGCCTCGACCGCCCGAGCGCCGGCAGTTATCGGATCTGCGGCCGGGAGACCGGCGAGCTGGGACCGGATGAGCTGGCAGCGCTGCGCCGTGAGCGTTTCGGCTTCATCTTCCAACGCTACCACCTGCTGGCCGACCTATCCGCGCAGGGCAACGTCGAACTGCCGGCCGTCTATGCCGGCACCGACATCGCGGCGCGGCACGCACGCGCCCAGGCCTTGCTCGAACGACTCGGGCTGGGTGATCGGATAAAGTACCGTCCCGCCCAGTTGTCGGGCGGGCAGCAGCAGCGCGTGTCGATCGCCCGCGCGCTGATGAACGGCGGTGCGGTCATCCTCGCCGACGAGCCCACCGGCGCGCTGGACACGGCCAGCGGTGAGGAGGTGATGCGCATTCTGCGGGAGCTGCATGCCGAAGGGCACACTATCATCCTGGTCACACACGACATGGCGGTGGCCAGCAATGCGCAGCGGGTGATTGAGATCAGCGACGGTGCGATCGTCGCCGACCGCCTCAGTGCACCGCCGGATTTAGCGCGCCTCCCGTCGGCAGCACCGCAAGCGCTTGCTGCTTCGTGGCGGGTGTTCGCCGACCGGTTCGGCGAAGCCTTTGGCATGGCCCTGCGTGCGATGAACGCACACCGCCTGCGCACTTTCCTGACCATGCTCGGTATTATCATCGGCATCGCCGCGGTGGTGTCGGTGGTGGCCTTGGGTCGCGGCGCGCAACAACAGGTGATGGCCCAGATCAGCGACTTGGGCACCAATACCCTAGACATCTATCCGGGACAGGACTTCGGCGATATCCGGGCAGAGGCGATTGAGACCCTGGTGGCCGCCGACGCCGAGGTGCTGGCCGAGCAGCCCTACGTTGACAGCGCCACGCCCAACCTGACGGTCAACGTCACCGCGCTGTACCGCGAGAGCGCCGTATCCGCCCAGGTCACCGGAGTCGGCCCTGGGCATTTCCGGGTGCGCGGCCTGCGCCTGGCCGCAGGGCGCTTTTTCGATCAGCGCGACGCCGATCAACACGCGCAGGTCGCGGTGATTGACCAGAAGGCCGCCGCCGCGCTGTTTCCCGGCGGCGGCAACCCGGCTGGTAAGGTCGTCTTGCTGGGCGACATGCCGGTCGAGATCATCGGCGTGCTGCGGCCGGTCCAGAACAGTTACGGTGGCGCCACCCCCACGTTCTACGTCCCCTATACGGCTGCGGCCACGCGTCTGGTCGGCAAGTACCACCTAGACAGCATCACTCTGCGTGTCAGCAACAATGTATCCAGCCAAATTGCACAGCAGGCGGCCACCGCGCTGCTGACCGAGCGCCACGGCGGCAAGGATTTCTTCATCATGAATTCGGACCAGATCCGCCAGGCCATCACCCGGACCAGCAGCACACTGACGCTGTTGATCTCCACCATCGCCATGATCGCCCTGCTTGTGGGCGGCATCGGAGTGATGAACATCATGCTGGTGTCGGTGACCGAACGTACCCGCGAGATCGGCGTGCGCATGGCCATCGGCGCGCGCCAGTTCGACATCCTGCAGCAGTTCCTGATCGAAGCGGTGCTGGTGTGCGCAGTCGGCGGTGTGCTCGGCGTATCACTGGCGCTGATGCTGGGCCTGGTCGCTGACTTGGCCGGACTCGGTTTCCCGTTGTCCTTTTCCGCCTGGTCCATCGTGCTGGCCGTGGCCTGCGCGTCGCTGATCGGCATCACCTTCGGTTTCCTGCCGGCGCGCAACGCCGCCCGGCTCGATCCCGTTCAGGCATTGGCGAGGGACTGAGATGCGCCCCTTGACGTCCTGCCTGACCCTGAGCACCGTGCTCCTGACCGGCTGTGCCTCGCCCATCCGCACCTCCTACCACGCGCCAGATGTGCCGCTGCCGACGCACTACCAGCATGCACAGGCAGCGGCCGACAGCTTCCGCCTCGACGCCTGGTGGCGTGCCTACGGCGATCCGCAGCTCGATGCCTGGGTGGATCTTGCTCTGGCGCGCAATCCCGACCTGACGACCGCAGCCATTCGCGTACGCCGCGCGACGCTGGAAGCCAGACTGGCGGGCAACGCGATGCTGCCGGTTGTCAACGGCAGTGTCGGCACCAGCGTGAGTCGCCCGCTGTCCGGCAGCCCGCGCGCCACCACCGAGACCGGCAGCGGCACCCTGAGCGCGAGCTGGGAACTAGACCTGTTTGATCGGCTGGGTGCGCAACGCGACGCCGCAGCGTTCGAGGCACAGGCTAGCGCAGAGGACCGCGGTGCCGTGGCGTTGTCGCTGATCGGCACCACGGCCGGCCTGTACTGGCAACTGGGCCTTGCCAATGAACGCATCGACCTGGCAGAACAAAGCCTGGCGCACGCTCGCCGCACTCGCGAGCTGGTGCAGGCCCAATACCGCAGCGGCGCGGTCTCCGCGCTCGAACCCCGCGAAGCCGAGCAGTCTCTGGCCCAGCAGCAAGCGCAGATGAACCAGCTGATCCAGGCACGCACCGATCTGCGCCAGGCGCTGACCGTGCTGTTCGACGGCGTGGCTGCGCCCGGCGGCGAACCCCGCCGATTGCAAGCCAGCGCACTGCCGGCCATCGGCGCCGGGCTGCCCGCCGAACTGCTCAGCCGCCGGCCGGACCTGCGCGCCGCCGAACTGCGACTGCGTGCGACTCTGGCCGCGAGCGACGCCGCAACCGCGCGCTATTACCCCGCACTGTCGTTGACTGGTGCCCTGGGTACTTCCAGCCGTGCGCTGCTGGACGTCCTGGCCAACCCCGTGGCAACGCTGGGCGCCAACCTGACGCTGCCGTTCCTCAATGTGCGCGAAATGCGCCTGAACACGGCTATCGCGCGCACGCGTCACGAGGAAGCTGTGGTCGCCTTCCGAAAGTCGCTGTACACAGCGCTAACCGATGTGGAAAAGGCGCTGTCGGCCAGGACACAGTTGGCCGAACAGGAGGTCGCACAGCAGCGCGTGCGTGATGAGGCGGTCGAGATCGAGCGACTCTACGAGGCGCGCTACCGGGCTGGACAGGTTCCCGTGCGGACGTGGCTGGACGCGCAGGAGCGGCGCCGTTCCGCGGAATTGGCATTCGCGACGCTGCATTTGGCGCGGCTGCAGAACCATGTCGCGCTGATCCAGACACTGGGCGGCACGGCATCGCAGTAAAGCCTACGCCGCCCCTGGCCTTGATCCTGATCGCCCGAGCCTGCACCCGCTAGGAAAAAGACTGGACCAGTCCGGCGTAGACGCCACCCTGCGTCAGCAGTTCATCATGTGTGCCGCGCTCCACGATCCGCCCGCATTGGAGCACGACGATCAGATCGGCGCGGCGGATGGTGGACAGCCGATGCGCGATGGTAATGGTTGTGCGGTCTTCCGACAGAACAGTCAGTGCCTCCGTCAAGGCTTGCTCGGTTTGGGCGTCGAGCGAACTGGTGGCTTCATCAAGCAATAGCACCGGTGGATTGCGCAGGATGGTACGGGCCAGCGCCAGGCGCTGCTTCTCGCCGCCGGAGAAGCGATGGCCGCGCTCCCCCACCAGCGTGTCGTAGCCATGGGGCAGCGCCCCGATGACGGCATCGAGCTGCGCGGTCCTGACTGCCGCCGCCAGTTCGTCGTCGGTTGCGTCCGACTTGGCAAAGCGCAGGTTGTCAGCTACCGAGGCATGCAACAGATACGGCTCCTGCGAGACCACCCCGAGCATGTCGCTCAATGACTGGAAGCTGAGATCGCGGACATCAATCCCGTCATAGCGAATCGAGCCGCCATCCACGTCGTACAGCCGGGCCAGCAGGTGGCCGAGTGTAGTCTTGCCCGATCCGGTGGCGCCGACGATGGCGACATGGCTACCGGTCGGGATGTCGATGTTGATGTCCTCCAGCACGGGCACGTTGCTCTTGTCGTAGCGAAAGCTGACGCCATCGACCTGTACCCGGCCGCGCATATGCTTGTGCTCCAGTTCCACCGCATCTATCCGCTCTACGATCTCGACCGGTGTGTCCAGATATTCGAAGATACGAGCGAACAGTGCGCGGGTGACACGCACATCGCGCCCGATTTGGAGCAATTGCTCGAAGGGCCATAGCAATTGTTCCTGCAGCGCGATCATGGCGACCAGCGTACCGATGGTCAGTGGTGCATTGCCGGTCATCAACCACCCGCCGAGCAGCAAGGTCAGCGCAGGCAGGATCGAGAGCACCAGGCCAATCAGCGACCACTGCCATTCGCCAGCGGTATGCGAGCGCACCTCCAGCGTAGCGACCTCGTTCGAGGTACGAGAGAACCTGCGGACCAGGAATCCGCTGCGGCCCATGGTCCGGGCTAGGATGATGCCGGAAGGGGAGAGCGATTCGTGGATTGCCGACGACAGATCCGCCTGCCTCGCCTGCTGCTCGTAGGTAATCGCTTCGCGCAGCCTGGCGACCCGTTGACTGATCATGACCGTCAACGGGACAACCAGCAGAGAGAATAGCGCGAGCCGCCAGTCGAGCAGGCACATGGCGATGCTCGTCATGAGCGCGGTGCTGAGACTGCGCGCCAGTTCATTACCTGCATCGGTCACGAGCGACTGCAGTCCTCCGATGTCATTGGCGATGCGCGATTGGATCTCACCGGTGCGGGTGCCCGTGAAGAATCCCAGCGACAACGACTGCAGGTGCGCGTATACCCGCACTCTCATGTCGTGCAGGATTGCCTGACCGATCCGGGCCGACAGGATCGTCTGCAGAGTGCTGACCGTCGTACTCAGCACCGCCACCACGATCAGTCCTCCGACCAGCCAAAGCAGCATGGGCAAGTCCGTGCGGGGCAGCGCATCGTCGATGATGGCTCGCAGCAAGAACGGTGAAGCCATGCCGATCATGGAGCCGGCGAAAAGCAGCACCACGACCGACAAGATTTGTAGCCGGTAGGGCGTGAACAAGGCGAACACGCGCTCCAGCGAAACGTGTTGGGCGGCAAGTTCCTCATAGCCTTCCTGAGGGTCTGCTGGGTGTTCTGTAGGCGTCTGCATCTGCACTCTATTCAAGGGCGGCGATTCCGGCTCGCGCCAGAGCGGGCGGCGGGCATCCCGAACCGAAATCGCCTGAAACCAACATTCTGGCAATCGCAGATGGAGACACGCTGCAGCCATCATGGAGTTTTCATGGAGATGAGACAGCCTCAACTATGGCGCGGCGCGTCATCAGCGGCCATAGATCGTTGGATACAGCAACCCGGCGTAGATAGGCTGGGAGACCCTGCGCCGGTGGATGTCGGTAGCAGGCTTGGCGGCCCCTCAAGCGGGCGTCGTGGCGCCCAGACGGTGAACCGCGCGCTGGAGAAGAGCGATTGTCCTCCTCTACATGGAGGATGTTGAATTTCCACCCCTTAGCGGCAAATGTCACTCCTGTAATGGAAAGGTGTGGGGTGATATTTGCAAACGTCGCTAGGGTTTTGTGAGATTTCGAATTTCTTTGCGATAACGCTTGAGAACCGAACCCAATAGCTCCGGCATCTCGCACTCCAAGCCCTCACTGAGCCGATACATGACCGCCAACGTCGGTTGGTTCTTCGATGTTTCCATCTTTCCCACGAAGGTGCGGTTAACCTCCGCGCGCAAGGCAAGCTGTTCCTGACTGATACCCAACGCCATCCGCCGAGCCTTCAACTCGGCCGCAAATGAGCGCAACAGGGCGAAATCCAAATCAGAACGCATGTGCGCACTGTGCGTACGTAGAGGTGTTTACGCACCCGCATATATGGTACAAACCGTCTTGGCAGTCGGTTTCCTATTTGGTTAAGTGCCCTCATCCAGAAACTCACCACGGCAGTAACAGGTGCACAAGTCCGCCCGCCCAATCAAGGGATCTCCACCAAAAAATCAATGAATGAAAACGATGACTTATGACTCATCCTCTCTCAATCCTTCCAAATATCCGCATGAAAAAATCACTCCAAAACGGCCTTACCGCTGCCCTGCTGACTGCAGCTTCACTTATTGCCTCAGCTCAGGAGCTGTACGTTTCCAACAGCTCTGAGCACAAAGCTTCAGCCGATGCGGTTTCCGGCACGCCGCAAACCGCAACCATGACGGCCGGCGGCTACCAAATTTGGCTACCTAGTGAGGGCTGGACGCTCCTGTCTGCGACACCCTCCAAAGGCATGCTGAACAAGGACAACCCGAGCCTCGGCGAGTATGTTGTGAGCCGTACCAACTTTGTGAGGATCGAGCAAGGCGCGGTGCGAGACGTCCAGAGCGTGCGGGTCTCCCATGTGGAAAACAAGAAGCAAACATCCTGGACGAACCCAACCCCATGCCTCGGGGGCGCCGGCGCGCAGGAGATCTACGGCGTGGTGTTGAGCGCTGAACAACCAACCTTCACCCGCGGTACCAATTGCGCGTTTGTTTCGGTCAACAAGTACCAATCCGGCGCCACGCCTGACATCACGCAACCCGCAAATGCCGCGCCTCTTCGGGCCCAGGCCATCCGCGTGGGTGTTCTCCGGGACAGCACGTACTCGAAGAAGCTGGATGTGACGTTTGACATCTTCCCGGACGCCGAAGGCTTCAAGGGCGGCTGGACTAAAGCCGAGATTGCTGCCGATCCGGCCAAGAGCCAATTTATCGCCCACCTCCAAAGCTGGGTCAAAACCCTTCAAGCCGCGGTCGACCAAGCGTACGAGGGAAAGCCTGATGCCTATAAAGGAATGGTGAGCTGGCGTGTGGGCGCCATGCTACCGAAACAGTAGTTCACGTCCCGGGGTTCTGCGGGAGCCAGCGCCAGACGGGATAGATGGGCGTATCCTGCAACCGTGGAAATAGAGCCGTGAGCCCTCCTACCAATATCATTCTGTTCTGCGGCGACCCGCACGGGAGGTTCGACCACATCCTTCGGGCGGCGGCTGAGCTGCCCGCATCGGCCGTCATATTGCTGGGGGACATAGAGCCAGGGCGTCCGCTGCATGAGGAGTTGGCTTCGATTGCCGACAGGCTCTGGTACATCCACGGCAATCACGACACCGACAGCGAGCGCAACTGGGAGCACCTCTGGGGCAGCAAGCTGGCGGACAGAAACCTCGACGGCCGGGTGGCGGCTTTACCCAATGGTCTCCAGATCGCCGGCCTGGGTGGCGTATTCCGTGAAAGTGTTTGGTATCCCAGCCTGCCTACGCCGCCAAAATTCCGCAATCGCCAAGAGCACGCTCGAGTGACGCCCCCGCAGGAGCGGTGGCAGGACGGCGTGCAGCGCAAACACTGGTCAACCATCTATCCAGACGAGCTGAATCGTTTGTCCTTGATGCAGGCAGACGTTCTCGTCACGCATGAAGCACCGGGTTATCACAACAATGGTTTTGAAATCCTGGACACCTTGGCCCAGAGCATGGGTGTCAAAGTGACCGTGCACGGGCACCACCACGACAACCTGGACAGCTCCAATCGATGGGGCCAGCAGGGCTTCAAGAGTTTTGGTGTTGGCTTGCGGGGCATCACCGCCATCGACGCGGATGGAAATGCCACCGTGATCGTCTCTGGCGCATTGGATGCGCAGCGGGACTTCCGGCAAAAGTACCTGGACGTTTTTAAAGACGTACAGCCTTGAGATGAGGCCTCACTCACTCCGACCGACCAGCGAGGACGGCCGCTAGCGCAGGTCTTCGCAACTAAGGCGGCGCATGTTTCAGAGGGGATTTTGGGTAAAAACAACACCATGGCGTGCCGAATGGTTTCCGAGATATACACGGCACCATTCTCAGGACCAGCTTGAAAAAAGTGCTTGCGAGCAGTGTTCTTTTTCATTCAAATTAAGCGGGCGATCAGCGGTTTTAGGCATGCAGCAGTCGCCATGAACGCTGTCGATTTCATTCCTTCTTGCGGTGAACCTGTGCCGTTATCTTCTTCCGACATCGGCCTGCGAATCATTGGAATCACATTACTTATGGGCCGCCGTACGGAAGCTAACCTTGACCCGCTTGACTCTTTTTCTCGACTTCGATGGCGTGCTTCACCCCGACCCCTGCGCGCCGGAAGTCTGGTTTTGCCGGCGCGATCTGGTGCAGAACATCCTGCGCGAATTCCCGCAGGTGGATATCGTGCTTTCCAGCACCTGGCGTCTTCGAGATCCACTGGATACATCAGGCAATCACCTGAAATGCTATTTCTCGGGCGATATCGCCGGTCGCATCGTGGGAGTTACGCCCAATCACAAGGACCTGGATCGCAGCCAGGCACCGGACGGCATGGATCTCTACCCACGGGAATGGGAGTGCATCACGTGGCTTCGTGCCAACCGACCCTATAGCCAGAACTGGCTCGCCTTGGACGACAAGGCGTTTCTGTTTCGTCCTTTCAGCAAGAATCTGATGCTCATCAATGCCGCGACGGGGTTTGTCGGCGCGGACGAAAGCCGGTTGCGTCAGCTGCTGCGGGGGCGAAAGGACATGTCATGACCGCCCCAGATGCCGAACCTCCCCGGCCAACCATCGGCAGCGAGAACCGCGGCCGCTTTGCACATCTATACGGCGTGCTGACGGCCCAGGAGATGGCCGATCATCTGAAGTGTTCGCCGGAGGCGGTTTACGAACGCGCGGTCGCCGGCGAGTTCATTTTCCTTTCGTCGCCATCCCGAGTCGGTGACCGGCGTTATCCCGCGTTTCAGCTCAATGAACGCCTGGACAAATCGCTGCTGAAACAAACCATCCAGAAATACCTGGAGGCCGATGTCAACTCGACCCTGCTCTGGAGTTTCCTGCGGAGCCCGCAGAAGATATACGTCGGTCTGACTCCCATCGAAATGCTGCTGGGCAGTATGCCGCCTGAATATGACACGCTGACGCCCGAGGAAAGGACTGAGATCTTTCTCGAGGTAGTGGACGAAGAGGTTTCGCGCGTGCGATGGTAGGAAATATCAACGGTAATCCTTACTGCAGGCAAAGCCATGCATGAATTTGCCGCGATCGGACTGGCGGCGCGTACCCGTCGTTCCGACATGGGCTTAACTCAGGAGCGCGTTGCCGACCTGTGCGGCCTGACGCCCGCAATCGTGGAGCAACTGGAAAATGGATCCATTGGTGAGCTCGACTGGGCTCACGCAGTACACCTGCTTTCAGTGCTGGGGCTGAGCGTCCACGTCTCAAATCCACGGCCCACAAGACGGCAGCGGGCGGAAGGAGAACCCGCGCTGGAGATAGCCGCGCGCTCAGCGAGCACGAGCTATAAGGAAATACTCGGTGCCGAGGACCTGCGTGCCGCACTCCTCACTACAAAATACCCAAAGAAATTAATGCCTTGTGTTCGTGCATTCTTGGAGGAGGCATCCATTGCTTTGATCGCTGATGTAGTTGAGCAGCTACATCACGAAACCAGCGTCGATCGTGTTGAGTTGTGGCAGCGCATGCGCGACATGGCCAGGGCCGCGCACACGGTCCGGGATACTTGGTTGTGAGCCGCGCTTATTTGGCCGCGGAAATACCGGGCAGCGTGATGAAGTGCAATGCGTTAGAGCGCGTCAAACTCATCCGCCCCATCCAGGAGCTCCTGCTTAAGTGATTTTGTGCCCCGGAACCGAATTGTATTTTTTCCCAGATTTGGTGAAGCGGTAGCGACTTTTCGAGGTGCCTTTGAGCGTACCTCCTTCGTATCATATTGATTCAAAATCTCTTCCTCAATATCGCGCTGGTTTTTCTCAATCGCAACGGTCGCTGCTGCGATAGTGTTTGGTTCCAGCCTGCGGTCAAAGGGGCACCAGAGATCTTCCCGCACCTTACTTCCAGTAATCTGTTGCTTGAATAAAATCTCGATATCCTCGCGATGCACGGTGTACTTGGCAGATTTGTAGGCCTTCCGGATGTCGAGTATTCCCACCTCAGGGTGTTTTCCTCGGCGCCTGGCAATTTCATAGGCGGCTACAAGCAACGCGATCACAGCCCGCCTAATACCAAATGTGAGCTGATGGATTTCAACTTCCACCTCGTCTACATTGAATGTGAAGACTTTCGGCGCTGTCTTCTTTAACTCCCTGAGATAATTTTTCCAATCAAGGGTGGAAACCTGCTCGGGCTCCAGGAACAACGGCTGTGTAAGCAGTCGGTCACGATCCTCCTGTCGGCGCCTTTTAAGTAAGTGGCCGAGGCTGTAGTTGCAGCAATAGAGGAATGGCGGGCCTATTCCCCTTAACTGCAGGAGAATTTTCGTGACCCGGGCATTGGCATCACCCTGATTCGTGAACTGAAATTCGTCCCCGAACATCATGCAAACGCCATCTCGCCAGGTAACTCTACGAGCCAGGCCCAGTAGGTCTCCGTTATCTCTTGGCATATTGGCCCTGTTTTGCCCACCGTTCGCAAGGCCATCTGATTGGCCGGGATGATGTTCAGATTTCCTCCCGAGATTCGGCCCAAGCAGGTTGCGCATGGAAGATCCGTTTTTCAACGAAAGAAACCAGCACCGTCGCAACTCGATTCCGTGCATCCCAGGGAGATCTGCGCAAACCACCTGGTCGAACAAGCGTTTTAGAGCTGATAGCAATGCGCTCTTTCCGCAGCCCGCAAGTCCGGTTAGACAAGTAGTTGGTGGCGGCTCATCAGCTCGCGCATCCGGATCATTCATCACCCGCAGGATCCAGTTTTGATCCGCGTAATTCAGGCTTGCGTAGCTATCTCCCAGCGCCACAATTTTCCTGATCAGATCTCTAATTTGCGAGCTGGGTGTGAATATGCGTTTCATCGCAGAAAGCAGCGTGGCAGCATCAAAATCGGCCGACCTTTCCCCGAGCGTTACAGGCTTTGCGGGGATTTTTATTAGGTCATCGAGCTCCCGATCGCTCCACAGAAAACGAAAGCAGTCATGCCAAGGGTTTGATTTCAAGCGGCCCTCCTTGAATTGCTCTTCCCTGCAATAATTCGGGCTTCCTGGTCAGTTTTTGGGTTTTTCCTTTTTGGGGTACCCCTGACCCGTTTCCCACTGTCCCAGCCCTTGCCGGTGATCTCTTCAAAGTTGCTGGCAGCTGCGTTCTCCGCAGCCTCGATACTCAATCGCGTGCGAGCCTTCACCTCTGTCAGAGCGGCTTCAGACTGATTGATCTCCACCATGGAAAGGTACTCGTCCTCGGGATCGGTCGCCATTCTCCGGACAGCTTTCAGCTCGAACAACTTGCCGCCAATCTCGACCCAGATATAGCGCATAGCCAAGGGCACGCCATACCCTTTTAGGACGGTTTCTCTTTCCGACGCAATCGAGGCGTGAGCACCAGATTCCCTAAATTTTTTGGATGAATAGTAGTGCTGTCCATATCGTATTCCGTGGTTGTCGACATGAATGTCAATCCTCGGAAGAAAGGATCTGACGGCTTGGTCGATATCCATTTTTCGGGCTGCCGTTCGCAGGCGTGCTGATAGATATTTCCAAAAATTGTGTGGCGTGGCAGGCCATTTATTTCTTTGAAATTCGAATAGTGCTTCGTCATTGAGCCGTGGGGAGATGTCACGGGTATGGTTGTCCTTGGCGGCAAGAATCACCTGTTTCTTCACCATTTCAATGGTATTTAGATCGCTAATGATGTACGTTGGCGGTCCGTCGATGTCATCGTTACGGGGGTTACTCGCCTCAATTACCGCTTTTCCTTGTCCGTGATGTGAGGCGGTGATCGTCTTAATCGGAAACCGGTCGTTCAACTCATCGGCTACGAGCTTTCTCCCACCAGCGGGCCCTCGATCACTCGTCACGCTCGACGGAACCCCCTGTGCGGTCCAATTAAGCAGCTTTTCAGGCGGAATTCCATAGATTTTCGCGATGTAGTTTTTGGGGACTGCCATGCAAAACAACATCGACCTGTAAGCATCAGAATTTTCACCGCCAAGCGAGAAGCCAACACCAACGATCTCGCCACTGGTAACGCAGATTCCACGGGCCACCACTAGCGGGGGCATGATTTCCTTCGAGAACATGGATCGCGGTCGCTCTTTCACAAAGTACGCATCAACCTCTAGGCTTTCCAGCAGATCTGCGAACCGCCCGGTCACATTACCCTGTTCAACTTTCGCGTTCTCTCGTAAAGACGCGGAACCATAGCGCGCCATGTGAACTTCTTCCAATGTGTACTTCTTTAGCACTTGATATCGGAATTGTCCGTAGGTGGGAAACGGTTTGCTCTCTGGGTGAAAGCACTCGAAGAATCCATCTTCTTTTTCGATGAACTTGCATCCGAAGTCGTGCCTTATCGAGTTGTTATAGATGGCTTGCATGGTGACTCCCAGACCACGTTTTTTTTCATACGATTTGATGATCTTTTCGTGCATCGTCCAGGAAGGCCAGCCGACGCCTGCGCCATTTGGATGAGGGAGCCCAAAGCGCGTATCTTCATGCTTCCCTTCTCCACGCTTCCATTTGCCCACGCCTTTTGTGGGCTGTTTGAGTGCCCAGAACTCATGGCCATGAAGGACGTACGCAAAGAACCACACCTGCAAGCGATGAGGATGTGCGTCGACCCCGTTGTCTCGCGCGATTCGGGCGATTTCCTTGAGTGGATCTTTGTCTTGAAGAATTAGCTGTTCGCAATCCAGAAGGCAATTGATCTGTACGAGGCGAGAGTTGGCTTGCTCCCGATAAGTGCGCTTCTTTTCCGAATAGCGCTGCTCTTCCGTTTCGTCATAGTTAACGAGGTCACCGTCATCCAGCCAAGGCGGCAGTGCAAGTTGGATTGGGTTGATTTGAATGGTGGGCGGATTTGAAGTAAGGGCGTATTCAAAGTCAACCGTGGTGATCAGAAGACAGACGACGCGCCAGCCATGTTTTGTTTTGAGAAACCTCGCCAGGCGGATATGGTGACCGACACGCCCCGCAAAGTAATAGGTTTGACCTGCCATCAGGGTGCCATGCCCATGCGGAGCGGAAATTTGTACGCCGAAGTGCATGGTCACCGTGCGAACCACGCCGAATACCGCACCAGAACATCCTCAATTTCCGCACGCAATGGCTTGTCAGTCAGCAGGATGCGAAAAAGATCAACCCGAATCTTTCTTTCCCAAATTCCTTGGTGAAGAATATTTTTTGCATCTTCTTCACTCAAGGAAAAACGCCCAGCGCCTTCTCGCAATACATCGTGAATCTTGATATCCGCGCCAATCGCGGAACGGTAAAACTCAAGAAGTCGGCTCTGAGTCTCATCATCAGCCGAAACGTTTCTGCGATGGTCCAGAAACAACCTTTGCAGGTTTCGATCCAGTACCGGGTCAATATCTTCGCCAGCAACTTGCTGTGTACGAATTCCACCGTCCGCAAAGTAGGTGGCTTCTAACAGCTGCCTACGAATTGCGGTCTCGTCATCACCGTGGGACCTAGGTTGCCCAAATGGGCGAGGGCCTTGCCTTCTAAAGTTCTCCTTCTTATCTTTTATTGGCCAATTTACAAGGTATGGCCCGCGATCATCTTGCGCGAACAACAAAAGATCGCCAATGTACGGAAAAGGGACGCTGAGCACTTCGCCGGGACTTTCCGGTTTTCGCATGGTCACTTTGGGATGCTTACTTAGCATTCCCATTCGATCGGCAACGTCCACGGTGCCTTGCAACACAGGGAATTGCATGCCAACGCACATTTCGTGTCCATAGAGATAATGCGGCCGGGCTGTCACGCTCATCATCTTCTGTTCATGCAGGTCCCATACATTCGGGTTGTACAGCGCCAGCAGAGAAGCGCTTGCTTCGGGTTTACTCAAGCAGTGAAAATCGCGCCCACCAAGCTTTGCTGGCGTGAGTTGGCTTGCGATGCTGATTGAAGGTGCCTCCACAGGAGTGGCCCAGGTGGACGCAACGTAATTGGCGCCCCATCTGTCGGGGATTTGTCGGGCACGAATAAGCCGTAGCCGCGGCAAGGTAATTTTTATCTGGGCCATAAGTCAGGTTCTCCACTTCGCCTTTTGATCGGCGCAGAAACACACTTGACTTTCGCTGCAGAATGCCCAAAAATACCGTTACCACACAGGTGATGGGCTATCCACACCGAAATTCGGGAACGCCAGCCATACGGCTGGCGTTTTTCATTTCAGACGGGTTATTTGTTGGGTGATTTAGCTCTCGCACCTCCTTGTGTGTGGCCTAGGCAATCTGATTGATGCGACTTAGACATGTTCATTGCCTGGTGTCGTTTGCGAAGTCTGAAAAACAGGCTTGAACTCCCTCTCCATGCGATTGGATGAGAAGGATCTCCCGAACACGCTATTGCACTCTTGAGCCGAGAGGTCCAGCCTGACGGCGTACCTTACTCACGTGGAATTCCACGAGTTAGACGTATGTTTCAGAGCGTTGTTGATTCGGGATATTGAACTCCATGCGCATTCGCTTCGAATATTTTTCCGATGAAATTCATCGAAAGAATCGAGATTTTCCAGAGAATATGTGAGCAAATTTTTGCCGTCAAGATGAGAAATCTTGGCGGCTTTTGTCTTTTCTGGATTCGGTATATCTCATACGCGAACTGCTTTCGGATTCTGTATATCTCATGCGCAGTTTTCGACTAGCGTCCGGTATATCTCGAATGCAGTTTTTGACTTGTGCTCTGTATATCTCGCACGCTGTTTTTTTTGCTTCTGCATATCACCGATGCGAACCGTGCAAATGTGATTGCAGAAAAATTTCGTACTGAGCATAGAAAATCCTTCGAATTTCCTGTGCCTTTTTTGGGTTGGAGAATAGACTTAACCGTACTCATCAAATGTGAATATTCAAGAGAGCTGTGATTTTCTTCCGCGTCGAATGACAAAAAATTGAGCTGCTTGAGCTGGATCGAAATCCTTCGTAGTTGCTAAATGGTGAATGACGACGATCTACCGTTCAATCTCGGTGGCCCCTTGTCCATCGAGGCCTGGCTACCGGGTGAAACTCTTTTCAGCCTGGTTAGCCGGCACCACATGGTGTCCTGCAACAGTCGATCCTCTGATACCTGCATGGATCTGTTTGGCCACGCCCGAAACGGTGCGGCACATGACCTCCCTGGTCGTATCGATCAGTTTGTGCAGCGCACGGGAGGTCGATTCGGAGATGCTGCAGAGGTATTGCTAAAGCACACCTTGCTACCGTACTATTTTCCGTTCAATACGCCCCAAGTGGCAGCGGACGCGGTCGCGGCGATGTCAAGCCAATCGGCAGGGCCCTTGAAGAGCAGACTCGGAATTCTGGCGACTCGCTTTGGTGCGTCCCATCCGTTGAAGGCCTGTCCCCAGTGTTTGTTAGCGGACCGCGCGGCGCATCAAGTGGCCTATTGGCATGTTGAGCACCAGCTGCCTGGCGCGTGGGTTTGCGCCGTCCACGATACGCAACTTCTGGCGTCTCAAGTTAAATGGACTGGCATTGATCGATTCGGGTGGTACCTGCCCGGTGGTTCAGGACTTGTAGCGACTTGTCATCAAGAGGATTTTTCACGCGGTTTTACCCATCTGCGTAACCTCGCGACCGCTGCAGCATCTCTTTGGTCGTTGCAGCAGGGATGCCACATACCCAAAGAACTACTGAGCCAACTTTATCGACAGGCATTGCTGGATCGCGGCCTGTGCACTGCGGCTGGTCGACTGCGCAAGCGTGACTTCGGAAACGCCGTCGTTTCGGTCACACGTCCGCTGTGTGTAATTCACGAGTTGGCGGCGCTTCCCAGAGACCCGGAAGGTGCAGCCGCTCAGTTCTCACGCGTCGCAATGGGAACACGCGCTACATTGCACCCAATCAGGCACCTCATTCTCTGCCTCGCACTTTTCGGCAGCTGGGACACCATGTGGGAGCAACTTCAGAAGATGACTTGGACCGCGAAAAAGGATTCCAATCTATTGGCGCCAGACGACACGACAAGCTCTGATGGTGATCCAGGGCGGTCCGATCGCCGGAAAGATTTTCTGCACGCACTGGTCGGTTCAGGAGGGTCTGTACATGCAGCGGCTATTCGTTTCGGAATTTCACAGCGCACCGCTATGACTTGGGCGGCATCCGCCGGCATATCAACGCCACGCCGCGCAAAGATTTTGAAAGCTGACATCCGCGCGTCTCTTGTTCAGATGCTTGAGCGGGGAGTGGACAAGAATGTGGCGGCCGAGATGTTGCGCGTCTCGGTACAGACGATTACGACGACATTGCTTACTGAAGTTGGCCTGCATGGGCGTTGGAAGCGTTCACGCTTCTTGAAGGCCCAGCGGGAGGCACGCGAGGCCTGGGGGAAAACGGCCTCGAAGCTGGCCGTGCCAACGCCTAAGCTGTTACGGGATTTGCAGCCAGCTGTGTTTGCCTGGCTTTATAGGAACGACCGCGCGTGGCTCGAGGAGTTTTCCCATCGCCTCGATCGGGTGGTTCGGACGAACCGTTCCACAATCGACTGGGATCAGCGTGATTCCGAAATGGCACAAGCCATCAGAGTATCCGTTTTGGCATGGTACGAGAACGCCGCTTGCACCCGCCTGACCATTGCCCGCCTCTGCCAACGCATTCCCGGATTGAAACCCCGCCTCGCGAAGCTTGATCGGATGCCTTTGACCCGAGCGGCGCTGTCAAAGGTCTCTGGCAGAAAAGCAAAAAATCCGGACGCGTTGGAACTGGACGCTACTCTCCAGACCTGACGCGCGGAGAGTAGTTGCGCCACCGGCAAGGTCGGCATTATGCGACTCCAACAACCGGCCACCGCGACTGGGGAGAGCTCGCCTGGTCAGTGCCGTTCCGGGAGATTCCGATTTCGCCCCCAAACAGTTCACGCACTTGCGTGCTGTGGTTTTATGTGTAATATAAGCACATGAGTGCTGTTATCCCACATTTAGTCGCGCTACCCCGCTCGCAGGGAGAACTAATCCGCAGAGTAAGAGCGCAAAGGACGCAGGTGGAATTTGCGCGGGCGCTGGGCGTGGAGAGGTCTTGCCTATCAAGGTACGAAAGCGAAGCACTTGGCGCACCGACGTCGGTAATCAACCACTGCCTAAGAGAGTTCGCCGAAGCGGCGGAAATGAGTGCCAGTCAGAACTGGCCAATAGACCAAGCTCTTCAACATGCGCGGGCAACTGTTCAGACGCTGGAACAAATAAAAGGACGCCGCGCCCTTAGCAACTAGTCGGTTATGCCGAGGAGGTTAGTTGGATGATTCAAGTTGACCCAATGCCTGACGAAATAGCTGTTGCACATGAAGGGCGGATTGCCTGGGTCAACGGCTGCCAAACGGCCGGAGAATTTGATCATCTGCTTTTGCAAGCCATTGGCAAGCGCCGAGGCGGCGTGGATAAAAAACCTCGCTTGGATCATCTAGCACTGGTCTCGGGCATGTCCCCTTCCAGCTACGCTCATCAACATTCGTTGCTCCCAGTATGGTGCTTCGCCTCAGACACTGGTTACCTTTACGGAGAGCAGTCCGCAGAAATTACCCGCGTCTACGGCATGACTACCCGGGACACCGGGGCATATTGCTGCGTACAGTGCATTACTGAAGACATGAGCCACTGGCCATTCAGCTGGTTCCGTCGGTCGCATCAGCTAAAAGGTGTTGATTGGTGTCCAGTTCATGGCTGCCGACTTTCGAAGGTAGAAAATTCGACTCCTTTCACGAGGACGCCAAACTATTGGCTCAATCAATCAAAGCTGCAGCAAGTTCGCACTTGTGTCGACGAACTCCCCTCCTCAGGATTCCTGCGTAAATACACCGACATACTGACAGCCTTTTTGCAGCAAGCTAGGTCATTCAAGCTAGAGGTCATTAACCTACAGATAGCGGGTCGCGTCGGCGAACTCGGGGCATGCATGAGGACAGTGGAAGACGGACAACATCGCCCCATCAGCGCCCTCATCCAAAAACTGGCGCCGACGCAATGGCTCGTCGAGAACTTTAAGGACTTTTCACCCAAAGAAGGGCGCTTCTCTCGGACAGTTGATTTAATTGCAAATAGCATAAACACGGGGCGTAAGGCGCACATATATGCATTGGCGCTTTCCGCTCTCTACGACTCCAGCGAGGCCGCATTAACGGCAACATACAACCCCGGACTAGCACGACGCGAATCCCGTTCCGGTGTGAGCTCTTCGCAAAAAGTATCCCAAGGGAAAAACAGTTCACGGTTGGAGAAAGCGTTTCAACGATTTCGCAACGGTGAAAGTATCTGTGCAGCCAGCTCCGCGGAAAGGGTAGACCCGAGTAAGCTTGAAACTCACTTGCGAAATTTGACGCTTGATGTTTCCAAATACGTGGCCGAAGCCTAAATGACCTAAGGTTAGTCGAGAGGCCGTGATCCATGCCCCAGTCGGCGCCGAAGCTGGCGCTCAATCGCAGCCGATCACCTCAACCAAGTTGCTCGGGGGGCGGTTCGTCGGGACGGAGTACGCCGAGGATTGACTGTAGCGTCACGGCAGCCGTATAAAGCAGCTGCTTGCATTGCAGCACCCCCTCGACACCAGTGTCCACATGTGCCAGTTCGAACGCGTCCGAAATGGCACTAGATGCTGGATGAGCATCACCTAAGCGCAGCTCGTAGATGCCCACCAGCGGCCCCATGATCTCTCGCGATTTCACTGCCCCTACCTTCTGGGCGAGGTAGGCGTCTAGCAATTTCAGCGATCCCAGACCAGCCTTGGTTTCTGGTGGTACCAATTTTCGGAGCGTCGCTATATCAAGGGCATCCGCCGTGGCGCGGGCTATGTCCTTGGCCAGAGACAACACACCCGCTCGACCTGCGAGGCCCCGGAAACGATGCATTCTGGCTAGCATGCTGGGTTTATCAGGATGCTCATGGAACAGTGGGTGGCCATGCAGCTTAACGAATGCCTTGTCTAGCAAAGTCAACATATTCTGGAAGTGATTTTCCGGTGCTTCGGTCGAGGCGGGACTAGCACCCATTTGTGCGCTGAGCAGCTCAGCGCAGACCGGCCCGGTGGGCACGGCGCTGTGCCCGAGCCAAACCTGTTGCTGCCATTGCGATTTACCTGCTACGTCGGCCGCGTAGACGTTAATTTGGCCGGTTGCGTCAATGCCGAAGTGGATCGGCTCGCCTGGCGAGCATTGCACGGACCCGGTGTTCTCGGTGTACCAGGAGAGATTGCTGCCGCGGTAAGCAAGCAGCGCATCTATCACCTGGGGGCGGAAAAAGAGCCAACGGCCGATGTCCTCGTCGTCTAACTCCGTGGCCGTCATTGTGTTGCCTGCAGGATCCACCACAAATCGCAGGACATCCTTTGGCTCGTCGCGCCGCACCCGAACGCTACGCTCAGCCGGCTCGATCCACTCTTCGCGCCAGAGTCCCCCTTCGACGCGATAGCCGACTTGGCCACCCGGCCGCACAAACGAGCTGGTCTCGTAGTCAGTGTTTTCGTCCGTTTCGGCCCCAAATACCGGTGCATCCTGCTCTAGGTCGACGTCGGTACGCCAAGCCTTCACGACCGCCACATGTGCGTCAGGCGGGCCGCCATCTGGCCCTATGGCCCAAGCTCGAAGACTAAGCCGTTCAAAAGGCTGACTGAGCTCCGACCCATCTTTCGCCCACAGTATGTGATCAACGGTCTGCACGATCTCCCAACGCTGGTGAAACTGAACCACACGAAGCGCCAAGCCGCGTGCGCAAAGGTAGTCGCGCAAGAAATCGGATTTGATTTCGACGGCTATAACCTCGCCCTCCGCATTGCGCCGCTGGCGGATTACCTCGACATAGCCTTCGTCCACACGGACCCAGGAGTCGCCCTCCTGCAGCAACCCTAAGGCGATGATGAGATCGGGGTGCACGATCCATTGTCGCGGGTGGTCCCCGCTAACGCTATTGACCAAAACCAGCGCGAGTCCGATTGGTTGACCATCGTTATGCCAGACCACGTCGGCGGGTTTGTAGGGGTGGTCCTTGGAGGCGTAAGACGACGTGTTGGCCAGTCCGAAGTCACTCCAGCCCAGCTTCTCCGCCAGATCTCGGAATTCGGGATAAATGGCCACGGCGCCGATACCGTCGAACTCCTCAAGGCTACCGGGGGTGGCATAGTCACCTTCTCGAGACAGACGCTCACTACGGCGCAGCGGGATCCATACGGCCGCTCCCATCCGCCGACGGCGCAGCTCCGCCATTTCGAACCAAGCTTGTTGCTTCATAAGCTCTCTCCCTTCCTCAGCGATGTCAATTCGCTCTACACCGAACGCCCATTTTGGCTGATCGCGACGTGGCATTTCGAAGTGGGCAATGCTTCCTAGTTATGGCTCTTTTGGTTCCCACGGGGATGTAGCCGAGAACCTCGCCGCCATGGCGTCTTCTTCTTCGCTCGGCCCTTTCATGAACGCGTCGAAACTTGCCAATGTCTCGTCGTCCTGGGGATCTTCGTTGTCAGCAAGTGAACGTAACGAATCAGCTATATCGCGCCTGCTGATGGTCCCCAAAACGTATCGCCCAACGGCTAGTTCATAGTCAAGAGACCCGCACCACATATTGATGCGGCCGTATCCCGGCATGTGCGCGATCGAATTCTTCTTGCCACGCTCTTCGTGCTTGGCCAAATTCATGCGGATAGCCTCGATGCGACGAAATGGAATGTGCAACCTCTTTCTGTCGCGTGCGATCCGTTCAACAATCTGGCCGTCCTTCACCGCATCTTCAAGCAACGCGATGCGGGCTTCTTTTCCTGCGTGGAAGTACCCCTCATCCTTTTTCAAGTTGCTGATCTCGTCTTGAAGCGTTTTTGCTTTCGCGTGGCCTTCGACGTACTTTGCCCGTTGCCGCCATGTTCGCAATACCTCGTAGACGGCCATGATCCACATCTGCGATTGCGCATTCAAGAAAAACGCTTCTTTGGGGGTTTTCTCTTTTTCGAAGTACTCTTTCAATACTTGGTATTCAAGCTCAGTAGTCCACTGATCGACGATTTGGAGATTGAACGCCTGCATTCGCAGGTACATGTCATCGCGCAATAGAGACAGTGAGCACAAGCCCTCGAAGGTCTTCTTGAAATCAATCTCATTGAAGGACAGGTACCGACTCTCGGCCTGGTGATCTTGGTCGTCTTGAGATTCATCCATTTGATTCCCCTCGCCAGGCACGGAGCCTTCACCCAAAACGAAAGCCAAAAAGTCCACCGGCCTCACCCAGGTCGGATAATCGCGTATCAAGAACAACCTCACCGGGATCGATTGTCTTGGGCAAAGGCAGGCGCTCGAAAATATCAGAGTTCATCGTGACGATGTACTGAAGTCCCTTACCTTGCGTGGCCTCCATCCCCAAAAGCAACGCACCTGCAATTTGTCGCTCATCGACGCCGTCAAATAGGTGACTGTCATGTAGCAAAAATGTGGGGCCGCCAAGGCGCTTCGTCACGACCTTGAATAATGCCAAATCGAAGCAAAAGATCTCAATATTGGAGATGCCACCACCCCTGTCTCCTTCAATAGAGATACCAAACTCGGGGCCGTTATCCGTGGCCTGGACAACAAACCGGCCCGCGCGATCGTCATAGAGGGCAGCGATGGCATCAGCAATGATGAGGATTGCCTCTGTAAGAATAGGGGAACGGGCTTGGTGGTCCTCTTGCAGCCGGCGCTGCAGATTGCCCCGATCAATGGTCAATTTCGTAGACTCTCCTTCGAGCACTTCCGCGGCCTTGAATCGCTCCCTTAGCGTCGCAGCCTGGGCGTCCCATTCCGCAAGCTCCTTCTGCAGTGACAAGAAATCGTCAAGAGCACCGCGTCCATCGAGATTTTGAAGTATTGCGCTGCGCTCCTTATCGAGCCGACTAATCTCCCCTTCTTCAGATTCGATTTGCGCTCTTACCGCTGAAATTTCCTTCTCCAGGTGGGCACGGCGATTGGTAACTACCGACGCGTAAAACGAACTGACTTCATCAAAACGACGCAACGCCACATCGGGTAGCTCAATGCCAGCAGCGGCGTAGAGCTGCTGAATATCAGATCGTTGCGGTGCCCGCTCTGATTTGAGCGCATTCTCCAAGTGTTCAAGATTTTCGTTAAGCGACACCGTGCGCCGCACAACACCCTGCATTTCTGTCTTTGCAGCTGCAGCTCGCCTAGAAAGCGCCTTGTAACTTTCGTGCACTTCGAAACTTGTCAGTTCACGACGCAGTTTCTCCGCCTTCGCCTCAACAATTGTGACCTGCGGACGCAGTTCTGCGACGGTCCCGACAACTTGACCGAGTGCGCCAACCTTCACGGCCTTGCGCAATTCTTCCAGCGTCTTTTCGCGATGGCGAATTTTGGTGAATTCGAATGGGATCTGCCAATCCAAACCTAGGAGGTATGAGAGATTGACCTGCCAGTCTGATCGATGCTGCTTCTCTGCCTGTCGTTCTGGACTAATAAGTCCGCCGGAATCACGACGACGCGCGAAGTAGGAAAACATTGACCTGAAGGTCGGCGTGTATGCCTCATCGAAGGCGGTTCCGCTTTCATTCCGCGGCAGACCGAATAGGCTGTGACCGAGGAAGGCTTTCCAATTGGTATTGGAGATGTAAAACCGTTCGCTGGCCTTGTCGAACTTCTTAGGTATATCGTCTCTCGCTTCGCCTCCCGCCAATAAGAAAATCTTGGCCGGGTCAGCACCTCCACGCTCGACGGTGAACTCCTCAAGATCGATCCGAAGGCGTCCCTTGAAGGTGTGCTCAACTAGCTCCGGCACACGGAACAGTGAGTCCTTGTCGCAGTCGGAGCCATAGAGAAAGTGAATAACTTCGACCAAGCTGGTCTTTCCAGCGCTATTTCTGGTCTGTTTGTCAGTGGAGGCCACACTTTTGTCGGAAAGCAGGACGTTGAGCCCCTCGCGGAAAGTTACTGTCTTAAACGAACTGATCGAACTCTCAATGGAAAGAATCATGCCGACACCTCACGACGCACCAAACCATTGCTGTATTCAACTGCCATAACTGCATAAAGCAGATTCAACGCAAGCACAAACCAGTCAAATGAAAGAGGAGTAGCTGCGACGCGCTTCATCCGCTCCTCGCGGACGCACTCCCATAGCTCAGAAACCGTACGTGGCTCCTTGAGTTGCGCCAGAATTTCAGCGCCAACGCTTAGCAGAGCGCGATCGTGAGGCAGGTACTTGGTTGGCAAAATCACGATGCCACCACTTCCGGATTGCGCTCAAAAATGTCACAGTTCTCAAAGAGAAATGCCAATAGGGCCTGCACCGCTACCTGTTGTTGCGGCAGGACGTTTCCAACCCCCGTCACAAGTTCAAAGAGAGCTGCCATGATGTCCCTTGGTGCAAGATGCTGTGCTTTGAAGTAGTTGTACTTCCCCTTGAAGAGAGCGGCCACCTTGTCGCCCGTCAAAGGGTCAGGGTGGCGCTCGAAATAGGAGGCCACAATCGGGGCGTTGATCCAACCACCGGAGATCAAAGATTTCCAGTGGTTTGGCAATTGGTTATAAGCGAGCTTATCCACGGGTACCGGCCGCAAATCAACGGGCTCGGGCTGTGCCGCATCCGCCGCTTCAGCTAGGTCATTGACCAGAACGCGTAGCGTTGCGATATCCAGGTTCTTGGCCTCAGTCGGTGATGCTGCAGGGCCTAGCAAGCTGCCAATTTTTTGAGGCGTCAGCTTAAAGACCCTGTCAACAAAGCCTTCTAAACCGATGAATCCAAATTTAAGTTTCGGGTTATTAGTTTCAAGCGCTTTTAATGTGGTGATCGCCTCGGTAGGCACGCCCTCGATTAAGTTATGCACCATATGCCACTCGCGCATGATCGCCTTTAGCTTGGTCGCCGCAGTGCCAAAATCATCAGTCATTTTCTTTATCAGCGTTGCAACCTGCTTGCTTTCGCCGTTCAAGGCTCCATAGCACTGAAAGAGTTGTCCTGACGAATTCAAATAACCATCGCACCCCTTGTCGCCCAGTTGACCAAATGGTCGTACGCGCACGAAGTCATCACCATGTAACTCCCCCATAACAATGGAAAAGAAGTCCTGAAAGGCATCGCCGTTGCTTTGGCGCAGGCGCAGCTCTAGTGCGATGCGCCACCAGTAGCGCTGCTCAACGGAGATTGTGGGATTGAGTTCCATGGTCGCGATGCGGCCTTCTTTTAATTCCGACTGGGATGCCGGTTATTTGTTCAGCGTTCATCGATACGAACGGGAGGCTACATGATGGCAGCAATCGTAAGTGGGGCAAAGTGCAGGATTTACCCCCTCCTCTAATTGCAGGAGGGGTTTACCCCGAGACTAATCAGTCACCCACATACCCACATGTGGCGCGCTTTTTTGTGGCTGCAGCTTTCGAGTCACGCCAGGAGTTGCAGGACGGCTCTCGCAGCTGATCCTATCGTCGAGGCCGCCATGGTGGCTCGGATCAGCAGCTTCTTCCGTTGGGATGCCTCGACTGGCAACCGTAACTTGTCTGATGGGGTGGTGCGATATTGGAGAACCAAGCCCCTAGGCTTACGCCACAGCATCTTTGTGCATCGAGTGAGCCGGAGTCCCCCTTTTGCGGACCTTCAGATGAATCGCGAACGACCTACCGGTAGAGGTTGCTTCTGGACATGATCGTTTTCGCGCCACTCTGATTCAAGCGCATTGTCATCATCTTCACACTGATGTTGAACTCGCTGGCTGCTTGCTCCACAGACTTACCACTGGCGACAACCGATATTGCTGCCGCTCTCGGCAGCAGCAGTACGCCAGACAAACAGGCCGCTTCGTCCTCGAGTTCCTTGTTGTAATGTCGCCCGCCAGATTCCTCGGTCAATTCGGTGAGTGAGTGACCAAGAATGATGTGAGCCAGTTCATGCGCCAGATCACTTTGCTGACGGGTGGGAGCATGTGCATTGTTGTAGATGATCCATCTCACACACCCATTGGTCAGGGTCAACGCGGAAAATTCTCCGCTTGCAGTGATCGTCAAATGTTTGTAAATACCAGGTTGGAGGTCTTGCTCAAGATCGCGCAAGCTGACGACCGGCACCTCCAAATGGCTGGCCAACAGGAACATGTCCAAAGGTTGAGACGAACGCAGTCCCAACTCCCTTCGGAGGTCGCATGCATAGGCTTCGGCTTCCGCCTTAAAGCCGCGGCGAAGCTTCACGCCCAAGATTTGCTTCCTCCAAAGCGAGTTTTCCGAACCTTTTGTATGCCACGGCCAAAACTTCTTGTATGGCTTCTATGGAATCTGGCGATAAGTTCGGGTCGGCGCGCAACAGCGCCATCATCTTGGGCAATGACTCGGCCTCTTTGGCCTTCAAGTCCTCATCAGTGACGAAGTCTGCGGGATTGAGTTGCGCCCAAGCGGACAGCATGGTCAGGCTATCGGCATCGGGGTGTTTGCCTTGACCCATGCGGGTCAGCGTGGATGCACTCACTTTGCTCTGATCGGCTACTTTTTTCCAAGATAGCGTCTTTGCTTTCCTGATTTCGTCGAGTGCAATGTAGTAAGCCTCACAGTCAAAATGACCTCGGTTGGCTGCCATCAATAGCTCTCCTGAAGTTGCTAAATAGCAACGATATTGTACCATTAGAACGTTGCTATGTAGCAATTAATAGTCTACATTGCGTCTTTTCAGCAACTTTTTAAGGTGCCCAATATGGCTAAAAACAATCCCATCGGCGACAACGCCCGCCGCGGAGCAGTCAAGGACCGGTCGCAAGTGCAGAACCCTTTGAACGACAACTGGACCAAGCGGAACTCGGACACCGGGCGCTTCATGGACCAGAAGCAAGATGGCGCCCCCTTCAAAGGTGTTCGCAGGGAGAAGGGCAAGTGAGCAAACCACAACTTAGTTCCTCCGCTGTTCAACGCGGGCGCCTGGCACGCATCTCGCGCCCCAAGCTGCTGGGTTTCGTCAGGCACGAGGGGGTGCTTATGCCTGACGGCCGTGTTGTGCACACAAGCCCTGATGGCGGCACCCGCATTTGTTCGTATGCGGAGTTCAAGGCAGGATTTGAAGTCAACGTCGAATACGAATTGCCCGCTCATCGACATGCAGACGCACTTGCTGTCCTGAATCGTCTGCTCGCGGCGAATGCGCCATACGACCTGATTGCAAACAACTGCGAAATCTTTGCGCGGAAGATCATGCTTGAGAAACCAGTGAGCCCTCAACTTGGTTTCTGGGCGGTTGCTGGGCTTTGTGCTGCGGCCTGGTGCATGACTCGGTAAGACTCGGCAAGTTACGCATACCCATTGAAATCAAATCATGATTAACTTGATTCCCTTTTTTCTCTTAAACCCGCCATCTCGTCTCAAGTCCTTGGGGCAAATGCTGGCATGGCTAAGTTCAACATGGATCGTTATTGGTCTGTACTTGCGCATTGGCCCGCTAGTTATGAATGCCTTGCCGAGGATGAAGGGGGCCGATGTGGCGCCGGTGACTTTGGCGGCGATGTATCCATCTTTCCCGACTTGGCTAGTCCCAGAGAGCTCGTTCGCCTTTATCGTACTCGTGTGTATGTGGACGCTCGCCATAGCGATGGCTATATCCGCTAAGAAAGTCGAGCGTATGTTCCGGTCGGTGTAATTCAACTTCCGGTATCACGAGTACCGTTCACAGAATGGACGGCTTATTACTCATGCTTTCGTCGACTATCGTAGTTTTTTTGGAGGCTTTTACTCATGACCAATCATCCGAAGAAGTTTGTCACCATCATCGTCGAGGGCACTCCACACGAGTGGCCAAAGGACGAAATCACGTATGTCGAAGTGGTGACCCTAGAGGACCCTCAATATCCAGAACACCCGGAAAGGGTCTATTCAGTTACGTATGAGAGGGCGCACGGCGACAAGAAGGGCGTACTCTCGCCAGGTGGCTCCGTCAAGGTAAAAGAAGGGATGGAATTCTTTGTTAAAGATACTGGCGAGTCGTAACCCCGACATTAAGACGCTCCTTGAGAAAGGCTACGCGCTGGCCGTCGACACCAACAGCCTCATCGTCCGAGACATTCCATATCTCGATTCAAACGGTCAGTTGCAGTGGGGCGCGATGGTGTCAAAGCTCGTTTCCGAGGACGACGTTATCTACCGACCCAGCGACCATCAGATATTGTGGGCGGGCCCCCGCCCATACGGACTTGATGGACAAGTTGTGCGTGGTCTCGGTGGTGGTAACGCGCAGCTTGCTTTAAGTGAACACTGCGAAGACGTGGTCGTGCAGCAGAGTTTCTCGCACAAACTAAAAGATAAGACCACGGCTCAGGCCCGCGACTACGTTGATCATGCCGAGAAGATTGAACACTACGTGACGATGATCGCCGGACCAGCAATGCAGCAATTTGGCGCCAACCCTTACACCTTTCGAGATTGTGAGGAGGAAGTATCGAACACGGTTTTCAAACTGCGCGACACGTTGACAAGCCGTGCCGAGATTACTGATCTCGCAAAGCTGTTCGAGAACGATGTGGTCGCAATCATTGGCTTGGGCGGTACAGGTTCTTACGTGCTCGACTTCGTGGTCAAGACGCCGGTTCGGGAAATCCGCGGCTTTGACCCAGACAAATACTTCGTGCACAACGCCTTCCGCTCGCCGGGCCGCTTGGATGCGAACGAAGGTGTCGAACTACGGCAACAAAAGGCCGATATTTATCAGAGCCGGTACGAAAACTTCCGACACGGCCTAACGATCAAGTCCATGTTCATCGAAGAATCGTCGGCCGAAGAGCTGGATGGCGTCACTTTCGCCTTCGTTTGTGTAGACAAAGGCAGCTCGCGCAAGCACATCTTCGACTTACTTATATCGAAGAACATTCCATTCATCGATGTTGGTATGGGTCTCAACCGCAAGCCTGGTCCGATTAGCGGCACAGTGCGGACTACCTTCTTTCCGAAGGACCTTGGACAAACCGTGCGTTCAAAGGGCTACGCGCCCGAAACCGATTCGGCCGACGATGTGTACAGGACCAACATCCAAATTGCTGAGGTGAACGCGCTTAACGCTGCCCTAGCGGTCCTGCGCTTTAAGCAGATTCGGGGGTTTTACGTGGGCCGGCCCGTGCTTCATCAGCTTCTTCTGACACTCGATAACCTCTCGCTGTTGAGTCCCAATGAAGATTGACAAGTTTCTGCTTGAAGAGGTCGAGTTCATGCCGACAAAGTTGGAGCCAGGGATTCTTTACGCCTCACAGAAGTACCGTACCGCCGCCCACCTGTGCGCCTGCGGATGCGGCGAGAAGGTGCGCACTCAGCTCGGGCCAATCGGATGGCACCTAAGCAACGGGCGTGCCGGCCCGACCCTCTATCCATCCATCGGCAATTGGCAGAAGCCTTGTCGGTCCCACTACTACATCACGAACGGGCGGGTCCGGTGGCAGGGCGACTGGTCGGACGCAGAGGTGCTAGAAGGGCGGCGCGCTGAACAGTCGCGACGCGACGCACACTTCGAAGATTACCGCGGCGGATATTGGGAGCAACTCAAGAATTGGCTGAAGCCACGCCGATAAGGTCTTCAGCTGCCAAACAGGCTACGCGAGCAGCTTGGGCGCTTTTTTACAGACTTTCTTGGCGTTTTACAGTCTTTATTTTTACAAACAGCGCTAACGCGCACCTGTGACCGTCATTCGACAGTCACAGACTTTGCCAAGTTGCGGGGTTTGTCCACATCCGTCCCCCGCGCCACAGCGGTGTGATACGCCAATAACTGCAGCGGCACCACATGCAGCAGCGGACTCAGCGCACCGTAGTGCTCGGGCATGCGAATCACGTGCAGGCCTTCGCCGCTTTCGATGTGGCTGTCGGCATCGGCCAGCACGTAGAGGACGCCGCCGCGGGCGCGGACTTCCTGCATATTGCTTTTGAGCTTTTCGAGCAGGGTGTCGTTGGGCGCCACCGTCACCACGGGCATCTCGCTGGTGACCAGGGCCAGGGGGCCGTGCTTGAGTTCGCCTGCCGGGTAGGCCTCTGCGTGGATGTAGCTGATCTCTTTGAGTTTGAGGGCGCCTTCCAGCGCGATGGGGTAGTGCAGGCCGCGGCCGAGGAAAAGCGCGTTTTCCATCTTGGCGAAGTCTTCGGCCCAGCTGATGACTTGGGGCTCGAGGGCCAGCACGGCTTGCAGGGCGGCGGGCAGGTGGCGCATGGCTTTGAGGTGGCCGGCTTCTTCTTCGTCGCTGAGCTTGCCTTTGCTTTGGGCCAGGGCCAGGGTAAGCAAAAAGAGGCCGGCGAGCTGGGTGGTGAAAGCCTTGGTGGAAGCGACGCCGATCTCGACACCGGCGCGTGTGATGTAGGCGAGCTTGCATTCGCGCACCATGGCTGACGTTGACACGTTGCAGATGGTGAGGGTCTGCGTCATGCCCAGGCTTTGCGCGTGGCGCAGGGCGGCCAGGGTGTCGGCGGTTTCACCGCTCTGGGTGATGGTGACGACCAGGGTCTTGGGGTTGGGCACGGAACTGCGGTAGCGGTATTCGCTGGCCACCTCGACTTGCGTGGGAATGCCGGCAATGGCTTCGAGCCAGTACTTGGCGGCGCAGCCGCTGTAGTAGCTGGTGCCGCAGGCAAGGATGAGGACGGAGTCGATCTCTTTGAAAACGCGGAAGGCCTGGTCGCCGAAGAGCTCGGGGACTATGCCTTCGACGCCTTCGAGTGTGTCGGCAATGGCGCGCGGCTGCTCGAAAATTTCTTTCTGCATGTAGTGGCGGTAGGGGCCGAGCTCGGCGGCGCCGCTGTGGGCCTGCACGGTCTTGACTTCGCGCTGCGCGGGCTTGCCGTCTTTGCCGACGATCCAGTATTTGCCGAGCTGGATGTCGACCATGTCGCCCTCTTCAAGGTAGACGATCTGGTCGGTGACGCCGGCCAGGGCCATGGCGTCGCTGGCGAGGAAGTTCTCGCTCTTGTCTTTGCCCACGCCCAGGATCAGCGGCGAGCCGGCGCGCGCGCCGACGACGCGGTGCGGTTCGTCCTTGCAGAAGGCGGCAATGGCGTAAGCGCCGTGCAGTTGCGCGACGGTGGCCTTGAGGGCTTCGAACAGGTCGCCGTCATACAGGCTGTCGATCAGGTGCACGATGACTTCGGTGTCGGTCTGGCTTTCAAAAACATAACCCTTGGCCTTGAGGCCTTCGCGCAGCTCTTCGTAGTTTTCAATGATGCCGTTGTGCACCAGCGCGACCTTGCCGGGTTTGGATTGCGAGCCGGCGCCGCTGCCGTGGCTGAAGTGCGGGTGGGCGTTGTGCACGGCGGGTGCGCCGTGGGTGGCCCAGCGGGTGTGGGCGATGCCGGTGCCGCCCTGGAGTTTGTCGGCGCTCACTTGTTCTTGCAGCTCGGCCACGCGCGAAGTGCTGCGCGCACGCTTAAGGCCGTCGGCGTAGACGGCGACGCCGCAGGAGTCATAACCGCGGTATTCAAGGCGCTGCAAACCCTGCACCAGGATGGGAACGATATTTCGGGTCGAAACGGAAGCAACGATGCCGCACATGGAAGGTCTCCTGAAGAACGATGCATGGATGCTACGTACTTGTTGTTTTTCAATGTGATTGATTTTTAATTATTTATGGAATTTAATTTCACAAATATTGAATGATTGAATTTAATTTCATTTAAAGTCATTTTATGGAACAAATAACACTTGATGAGACGGACCTCAAGCTGCTGGACAGCCTGCAGACCGATGCCTCGCTGAGCAACCAAGCGCTGGCCGAGCGGGTGCATATTTCGCCGCCGACCTGTCTGCGCCGGGTCAAGCGCCTGCGCGATGCGGGGTTGGTGGCGCGCGACGTGGCGCTGCTCAATGTCGACAAGCTGGCCGCGCTGACGGGCCATGGGCTCACGGCGTTGGTGGAGATCACGCTGGAGCGCCAGGGCGCCGAGCAACAGGAGGCCTTTGAGGCCCGGGTGATCACGGACGAAGCGGTGCAGCAGTGCTACCGCGTTTCGCCGGGGCCTGACTTCATGCTGGTGGTGCACGTGGCCGACATGCAGCGCTACCTGGCGCTGGCGCAGCGGCTGTTTACCAGCGACGCGAATGTGCGCAATGTGAAGGCGTTTTTCAGTACGCGGCGCGCGAAGTTTGAGCCACGGGTATTGCTGGCGCCTTAGCTGTTCCTAAGCGGTGACCGGCATGGCGCGCGGCCTGGCCTTGGGCTTGGCGGCCTGTGTGCGTGCCTGCTCGCGCGTGCGCTCACGCGCGGTCTCCCAGAAGGCGCGCGCCAGCGGCGACAACCTGGCCACGTCGAGGCAGGCCAGGCCCACGGTGCGCGGCTGGGCGGGCAACAGCGGCCGGTAGACCACGCCCTCGGGCATATCGGGCAGCGCCAGGCGCGCGGCGACGGAGACGGCCAGCCCCTGCCGCACAAACTGCAGGATGGAGATGATCTGCGTGAAGTGGTAAAGCACTTTGGGCCGGGTGATGTTTTTCTGCAGGATGGGCACGATGACCGGGCCGCAGCCGGCTTCGGTGAGCACGAAGTCCAGGCCGGTGAGCGCGCTGACGGGCACGGCCTGGTGCGCGGCCAGCGCGTGGCCGGCGGGCAGGATGGCGACGAACTCGTCCTGCACGAGTGGCAGTACTTCAAAGCGCTCGTCGGGCACGACGACAAAGCCGAGCTCGACGCGCTTTTGCAGCAGCCACTCGTCGATGACCTCGTCGCTTTCTTCCTCGATGCGCACCTGCGCGCCGGGGTGGGCTTGCTTGAAGGCGGCCAGCAGCGGCGGCAGCAGGTTGACGGTGGAAGTGGGGCCGAAGGAGCCTATGCGCAGTGTGCCGGTCTTGAGTTCTTTCGCGTCGCCCAGCTCCTGCGCCATGGTGGCGGCCAGGGCCGTCATCTCGCGGGCGCGCAGCAGCAGGCGCTCGCCGGCGTCGGTCATGGAGACGCCGGAGGCATCACGCAGCGCGAGTTTGACGCCGAACTCGGTCTCGAGCGCGCGCAATGCGTGGCTGACGGCGGATTGGGTGGTGCCCAGGCGCATGGCCGCGCGCGAGAAGCTGCGGCATTCGTCCAGGGTGATCAGTACTTCGAGCTGGGCCAGGGTCATGGTGTTTCAAAAATACAAGACGGTGTGCGGGACAAGAAAGAAGATAAGAACAAGCTCCGAACACTCAACAAGAGTCAACAGGAGTCAACAGGAGTCAACAAGGCAAGGTAGGTGCGCAAGGTCGAAGATGAGTAAATGCTCATTTGATGGTGAGTGATTTAACAACTAATCTCATACACCAATTTACCTGATTCGCCGCTTTCCACCAAATCACCCCACCCCACCCACCCATGACCACTGCCTCCCCCTCCGCCACCCTGGCCCCGCCTTCCGCTGCGGCAGCCCCGCACACGCCCATGGCCCCGCCTGCCAGCGGCAAGCTCTGGAGCCTGTATTTGCGCCTGACCTGCGTGCCCGTTTTGTGGGGCGGCACTTTCATTGCGGGGCGGGTGATCTCGGCCCACCTGCCGCCGGCGACGGCGGGTTTTATCCGCTTTGTGTTCGCGACCCTGGCCTTGCTGGCGACGCTGCATTTCACCGAAGGCTTGCGTGCCCTCACGCGCGTCACACGGCGCCAGCTGCTGGGCACCATGGCGCTGGGTGCGACCGGCATCTTTATCTACAACCTGCTGTTCTTCACCGCGCTGTCGGTGCTGCCGGCGGGCCGCACCTCGCTGATCATTGCGCTCAACCCGGTGGTCACGCTGCTGATCGCCGCCGCGCTGCTGGGCGACCGGCTCTCGGCCACGCGCTGGCTGGGCATGGTGCTGGCCCTGCTGGGCGTGTGGGTGGTGGTGACGCGCGGCGACTTGTCGCAGATCCTGCAGTCGCTGGGCAAGGGCGAACTCGCGATGTTCGGCGCAGTCTGCGCCTGGGCCGTGTACACCCTGCTGGGCCGCAAGCTGCTGCAAGGTTTATCACCCGTGCTGGCCACGCTGTGGGCCGCGATCTGGGGCACGCTGTTTCTGGGCCTGCTGGCATTGCGCGACCTGCCCCATGTGCATGCCACATCGTTCACGCCCGAAGTGTGGGCCGGCCTTGCCTTCCTCGGCGTGCTCGGGACGGCCGTAGCCTTTGTCTGGTACTACGAAGGCCTGCGCCAGCTGGGTGCGGCGCGGACGGTGGTCTTCAACAACCTGGTGCCGGTGTTTGGGGTGTTGTTGGGGTGGCTTGTTTTGGGTGAGCCTTTGAGTGCCAGCCTCTTGGCTGGCGGGGCGCTCGCGATCTTTGGGGTGTTCTTGGTTAATCGCGTTAAGTAACGCGATCAGGAATTAGCCGGTCTTGCTCCGACGGGGTGTGCTCCCTCTCTACCTCTGTTCCTTCTTCGCCCTCTTCTTAGAACTGCTGGCCGGGGGTTGCCCGGCGGCAACTCACTTTTCTTTTGCTTCGCCAAAAGAAAAGTAAGCAAAAGAAAAGGCGACCCTGGTGTCTGCGTCCCTCCGCTTCGCTACGGGCAACCTGCGGTGCTCGGTCCAGACGGGGTCTGGCTAAACTCGCTACGCTGCGCTTCGCTCAGACAACGCCAGCCCTGATCCGTCTGGACCTCCGCTCCTCGGCGCATACACAAGGGGACCCGAAATACCAAACAGCCAAAAACCAATACCGAATACCTGAAGAAACAAGGACTCGCCGTGCGAGTCCTTGTTGTATTTGTCCCCGCTCCCGATTGCCCCGTCCTGGCTGGGCCGAGGAGCGCAGACGTAGGCGGATCAGGGATCGCGCTTGTTTGAGCGAAGCGAGTTTGCGCGAGACCCCGCCGGAGTCGAGCACCGCAGGTTGCCCCGGAGCGAAGCGTAGGGGACCCAGACTGCGGGTCGCCTTTTCTTTGGTGACTTTCTTTTGGCGAAGCAAAAGAAAGTTACTGGCCGCCGGGCCACTCCCGGCCAGCCACCCTTAGAAGAGGGCGGAGAAGGGGCAGAGGTAGAGAGGGACGGCGCGAAAGGCCGGCGCAAGACCCGGCTACTTTCTCAGTTCCGGCGACTCCACTAACGCCTTCACCAGCTTTTTCAAAGCATCATTCGAAGCCCGAACAGCTGCCAGTGAAAAGTTGCTCTTGAATTCCGAGAAAGTCGCCCCGCCTTCGCCGTTGACGCGTATGGTCTCGACAGGCTTGCCGCCGGCATCGACGATGGTGCAGACGAGCTTGACGCTGAACTGCGTGGGCGGCCAGGTGAAGGCGCCGTCGGAAGAGGAGTTGGTGGTGACTTCCGGCGTGATCAGCAAGGAGATGCCGCCGGCCTGCAACGCCGCGGAGTCCTTGGGATTCTGCACCTTGCTCACGCTGGTGAACGCCTCGGACAGTGCCTTGTAAAAGCCCGGTTCGATGTCGCGGTAGGGGAAGTAGCGGACCTTGTCACCACCGCCGCCGGGCGTGGTCACTTCCACCGAACGCAAGGCGTCGGGGATGTGGTAACCGACTTTTTTGGCGATGGGCTTGGCACCTGCAGGCACGGTGACTGCGGCGAGGTCGGGGTTCATGGTGATGGGGTGTGCACAGCCAAACAGGACAAAGCAGGCCAGCGCCGAGAAAACATAAGCGGCAAGTCGTTTCATGATGGATGACCCCGCTTAGTTGCGAATGGCTTTGACGAAATCGGGATCGCTCACCAGCGCGGCAATCAGCGACTGCACCATCGGCGGGTAATTACTGGCGGCCAGCGGGATGGCCACGGCGCCGGCAAAAGAGCTTTCCCACTTGCGCTCTATGCGCTTGACCTTGTCAAAGCGGACCTGGCCATTGGCTGTCACCACGAAACGCGCTTCGATCTGCCCGGCGTTGGTGCTGATGCCGCCCGCGTCGATGTTGTTCTTGATCAGGGTTCCGCTGATTTCAACACCTGATTGCGGGTTGTACAGCTTGGCCAGTTCCAGCTCCTGGCGCAGGGCCGCGGCGATGTAGTCGCCGTAGTTCTTGCCGACAGGCGAAGTCATGGTGTTGGCGCGCAGGTTGAGCGCTGCGCTGCCGGGCATGCCGGCCGTCACACCGATGGTGCCGGTCTTGACGGACGCGCCTTCGATTTTCTTGAGCGTCTCGACGTTGTCGATGGACGGAGCGTAATTGGGCGCGGGGCCGGCACAGCCGACCAGAAATGCGGACACGGCAATACCCGCGAACAGGACAACGCGCCTGAGCTGTTGAAACATGGAAACCCCTCTTTGTCTATGTTGGAATGGTCGAATGGACGGCACCCATCCCGGGTGCCGCCGGCCCCGATGTTACGTCATGTAACTATTAAGGCCTATCGAGGCCAGCCCGGAAATACCAGGGGGCTCGCCCTCAGGAGGGGCGGGGGACCTTGGCCGGCCGCTTCCAGTTGGGCAAACTCACCTGCTTGCCCCGCGCGACACTGAGCGCCTCGGGCGGCGTGCTCTTGGTGATGGTGGAGCCGCCGCCCACCGTACCGCCCGCACCAATGGTCACAGGCGCCACCAGCACACAGTTGCTGCCGATGTGCACATCAGCCTCGATCACGGTGCGGTGCTTGTTGGCGCCGTCATAGTTGGCGGTGATGCTGCCGGCGCCGTAGTTGACGCGTTCGCCGACGGTGGCGTCCCCGAGGTAGGCCAGGTGGTTGGCCTTGGCGCCTTTGGCGAGGGTGGAGTTCTTGACTTCGACGAAATTGCCGATGTGGACTTCGGCGCCGAGCTGCGCGCCGGGGCGCAGGCGCGCGAAGGGGCCTATGAGTGCACCCTCGCCGACCTGCACGCCGAGCTTTTCACCGTCGATGTGGGTGAAAGGATGGATCACGGCGCCGGCGGCGATGGTGCAGTTGGCAAGGACGCAGTTGGCGCCTATGCGCACACCATCGCCCAGGGTGACCGTGCCTTCAAACACACAGTTCACGTCGATCTCAACATCATGGCCGCAGGCCAGGCTGCCGCGCATGTCGAGGCGGGCGGGATCGGCCAGGCGCACGCCCTGCTCCATCAGGGCACCAGCGAGGCGGCCCTGGTACACGCGCTCCAATTCGGCCAGTTGCACCGGGCTGTTGACGCCGGCGACCTGGGCGGCGTCGGTGATCTGGTGGGCGACGACGGCCACGCCGTCGGCCACGGCGAATTTCACAATATCGGTGAGGTAGTACTCGCCCTGGGCGTTCTTGTTGTCAAGGCGAGCAAGCCAGGCGCGCAGCAGGCGCGTGGGCACGGCCATGATGCCGCTGTAGATTTCGCGGATTTCGCGCTGGGCGTCGCTGGCGTCTTTGTGCTCGACGATGGCGCGCACCTGCGATGTTGCTTCAGCACCGGCGCGCACGATGCGGCCGTAGCCCGTGGGGTCGGCCATGCTGAGGGTGAGCAGCGCCAGGCGCTGGCCGTCGCACTGGGCGATCAAGGCCTGCAACGTGGCGGCCTGGGTGAGCGGCACGTCGCCCGAGAGCACCAGGGTGACGCCGTCATCGGCCAGCAGGGGCAGTGCCTGCTGCACCGCGTGGCCGGTGCCCAGCTGGGGCTCCTGGCGCGCGAACCGCAAGGCGACCTGGGCGCGGGGGGCCTGGGTAGACTGGGTAAAGTGGCCGCAGGCGGCCTCGACCTCGGCCGCGCCGTGGCCGGTGATGACGACTGCCTGCCTTGCCGACACGGAGGCGGCGCATTCGATGACATGCGCGAGCAGGGCTTTCCCTCCCAAACGGTGCAGGACTTTGGGTAAGCTGCTCTTCATCCGCGTGCCTTTGCCCGCGGCCATGATGACGACATCGATTGGGGTTGCTGCCATGAAATTTCCTCTGGATCTTGGGGTGTTGATGCGCCCCCGGGCTGCCGGGGCGGGCGCGGGGCGCTGCACAAGGATTATCGGCGGGCTGGCGGTGCTGGCGCTGGCGGGCTTGCTGCAAAGCTGCAGCCTGATGAAAGTCGCCTACAACCAGGCGCCCGAGCTGGCCTACTGGCAGCTGGACCGCCATTTCGATTTCACCGACGCGCAAAGCCTGCAGGTCAAGGCCGACCTGGAGCGGCTGCAGGCCTGGCACCGCCAGACGCAGCTGCCAGGCTATATCGAGGCGCTGCAAAAACTCCAGCAGCAAATGCCTTCGGACATGGACGCCGCGGCGGCCTGCGCGATTTACACCGACGTGCAGGGCAAGCTGGTGGCGCTGGCGCGCCAGGCGGAGCCGCCGATGGCGACCCTGGCGGCATCGCTGCAGGCCGGCCAGCTGAAGAACCTGGAGCGCCGCTTTGCCAAGGGCAATGACGAGTACCGCGAGGACTTCCTGGAGGCCTCGCCCAAGGCCCAGCGCGAGAAGCGCTACAAGGAGGCGGTGAAACGCGCCGAGATGCTTTACGGCCGGCTCGAGAAAAAACAGCTGGCGGTGATCGAGCGGCGCCTGGACGCATCGCACTTCGACGCGCCGCGCAGCTATGCGGAAAAAATCCGGCGCCAGCAGGACGCTCTGCACACGCTGCGCCCGCTGGTGGCGGGCCAGGGCACGCCCGAGAAAACCCAGGCCGCGATGCGCGGGCTGTTTGAGCGCACCCTGAACTCGCCCGATGCGGCCTACCGCGATTACATGGACAAGCTCACGCAGGATGCCTGCGCGACGATCGCGGAGCTGCACAACAGCACCACGCCGGCACAGCGCCACAAAGCGGTGGAGACCCTGCAGCGCTACGAGCAGGACTTCAGGACGCTGCACGCGCAGAAGTCCTGAACGGGTCCGGGAAGAGCGCTTGCCGGCCCGATTACTGGCCCGGCGCCTTGGAGTGCGAGCGGCCTTCTTCCTCGGCTTTTTTCAGCTCATCGGCCTGCTGCGGAGATTCGGGTTTGGCCGCTTCAGCGTCGGATTTGACGTCGGCGTCCTTGAGGTAGGTCTTCATCCTCTCCTGGTACTGGCGCGTGCCTTCATAGCTGCCCTCGCCCATCTGGCCGGAGGGGCCGTCGCCGGGTTTCGACTGGCGCGGCTGGAACTCGCGCGAGCCGCTGCTTTGCTGTTGCTGCCGGTTGGCATAGCGGGGCGGTTGCTGCTGCAACCTTGCTCCGGGGGCTTGTGCACGGTCCATGAGCGTCTCCTGGTGTGTAGTGTGTAGTGTGTAGCGGTGGTGTCGGGTGTCGCCGCGCCCTACGGTCAGAAAAGGCAATCGTGGAAGGCAATCGTGGGCGGAGCGCCATCTTGGAACCGCCGGCGGCGCTCACCTGTCATCCGCGCCTGGGCTTTGATGTCGGCGGCCGCCTACAGGATGCGGGTGGGCTCAGAGAAGGGGCACTTGCAGGGGTGGCGAGTCGTAGTAATCGGCGATGCGCTCCAGCGCGCGGGTGTTGAGCAGCCGCAGCTTGCCGTCCCGGATCTCGTGCAGGCCCAGCTGGTGCAAGCGCCTCAAGGTCTTGTTGGTATGCACCAGCGACAGGCCCAGCGCATCGGCGATGTGCTGCTGGTTGATGGGAAATTCCACCATGCCGCCCTCGGCCATGCCCACACGCTCCAGCCGGCGGAACAAATGCATGAGCAGCATGGCCACGCGTTCGGTGGCGTTGCGCCGCCCGGCGGTCAGCAGGTGGTCGTCGACCATGCCTTCTTCGCGCGCCGCCAGCCAGGTGATGTCATAGCCCAGCTTGGGGTAGTTGCGAAACAGTTCCCACAGGCCTTCACGCGGGAACACGCAGAGGCTGGTGTCGGTCACGGCTTCGATGCCGTGCATGGGGCCGTCGGCAAATTTTTGCTGCAGGCCGATGAAATCGCCGGGCAGCAAAAAATTGAGGATTTGCCGCCGGCCGTCGCTCAGGGTTTTGTAACGAAAGGCCCAGCCCGAATAGAGCGTGAAGAGTTTGCCGTTGGGCCTTTGCTCATGAAGGATGGTGCTGCCGGCCTTGACCTGTGTGGTGCTGGTGCGAAAGGCTTCTATGAACAGCAGTTCGTCCTCACTCACCGGCAGGAAGGCCCCGGTTCTGCGCAATCCGCAGTCTTTGCAGTGTGGCGGGCAGATCGCAGAAGTTGGCGTGGGGATGTTCATGGAAGACCCATCTTAGATGCACATAGCTGTGTCTTTTGACATTGTGCGTCACAAACCCCGTCGTTACATTGAGTCAATGCCTGAAAAAATAAGCACAACTCTGTATGAAATTCTTTATGTCAGCACCCTGGCCCCCGAGGCACCTTTGAGCGTCGTAGGAGACATCGCCTCCCAGGCCCGGCTGGCCAATGCGGAGCGCGACATCACCGGCCTGCTGATCTTTGACGGCATGCGCTTTTGCCAGCAGATTGAGGGCGGGCAGAAGCAGGTGCTGGCATTGCTGGAACGCATACGCCGGGACACCCGCCATTTCAACCTGCAGGTGCTGCACCACGGCGAACTGGCCAGCCGGCGCTTCAGGCGCTTCAGCCTGGCTTACTGCGTGGTGGAAGATGACGACGTGCTGGAACGCATGGAACGCATGGACGGCCGGGCCGCGCTGGAAGCTTTTGGCGGCCTGCTGGCCGGGCTGGACCTGGAATCCTGAGCCGGCTCACCAGGTCCACGCACAACCTTCACCCTAGCCCTGGAGCGCGCTCCACATCTCCTTGTCGCGCTCGGCGGTCCAGATGCGCGGGTTCTTGATGCCGCTGGCTTCGTCGAACGCGCGGCTGACGTCAAAGGGCAGGCAGTGCTCGTAGATAAACACATGGCCGAAGACCGGGTCCATGCTTTTGCGGGTGTGGGCCATGGCGGCCTTGAGGTCCATGCCGGCAGCGGCAGCCTCCTTGCCGGCTTGGTACAAGGTTTCAACCCAGCGCTTGGTGTAGTCCAGCGCCTTGTTGACGTTGGCGCTGCCCTTCATGGCCTCGCCGCGGCCGGGCACAAGGGCTTCGGCCTTGAGTGCGCGCAGGGCTTCGAGCGTGGCGGGCCATTCCTCGAGCTGTGCATCACCGGTGTAGACGCCGGCCTCGTATTCGACCAGGTCGCCTGAGAACAACACTTTTTCTTCTTCTACCCAGGCAATGGTGTCGCCGCGCGTGTGGCCGGGGCCGGGGTGCCATACCTGCACTTTCACGCCGCCCAGGTCCAGCACCAGCTTGCCGGGCACTTCGCCCTTGACGGGGTTGCCGCCATCGATCACCAGCGTCGGCCAGGTCAGGCCGGGCACGCTTTCGGCGTTGCGGAACAGGCGCGGGAAACGCTCCATCTCGCTTTGCATGTCCTGCGCGCCGCGCTCGACGATGAGCTCATAGGTGCCCCGGCTGGCGATGATTTCGGTCGCGCCCTCGGCCGCGTAGGCGCTGGCGCCCAGCACGCGCACCGCGTGGTAGTGCGTGAGCAGCACGTACTTGATGGGCTTGTCGCTGACAGTGCGTATGCGCGCGATCAGGTCCTGGGCCATCGCGGGCGTGGCCGTGGCGTCGCTCACCATGATGAACTTGTCGCCGATGATGACGCCGGAGTTGGGGTCGCCCTCTGCCGTGTAGGCCCAGCAATGCGCGCTGAGCTGCTCAAAAGTGATGGTCTTGTCGGTGAGGTCTGACTGCGAGGCGAAGGCTTTGGACATGGAGCTTCCTGGTGTGCGGCGCGGCGGCCGGGGAAAGGCCGTCAGCTTTGCCGGAAATTTTACTTAAGCGTCAGGCGTTACGGATAGATGAATCGCACACCAGCCCCTCTTCCAACGCACGGGCAAGAGGCTTCGATACCTCAGCCCGAACGGTTTTTCCGAGAGGGTTTTCCGAGAGGCTTTACTCCGGGGCCGTTCGCCTCTTCGGAAGCCGTTCGCCCTGAGGTATCGAAGGGCCGCCCGATCAAGAAGACCACTTACTCAGGCTCTATGCCCGCCGCCTTGATGATCTTTCCCCACTTGAGGGTCTCGTCCGCCTGGAACTTGCGCAGCTCCTCGGGGTTGCTGGTGAAGATCTCGGTGCCGCTGGACTGGTAGAAGGGCGCGGCCGAGCTGCTGCGTGCGGCGCGCGCGAGCATGTCGGCGAGCTTGGCCACCACGTCGGCCGGCGTGCCGGCGGGCGCGTAGGCGGCAAACCAGTAGGTCATTTCATAGCCCTTGACGCCGGCTTCGGCAATGGTGGGCACATCGGGCGCCAGCGGCGAGCGCTGCCGCGTGGACACGCCCAGCGCCTTGAGCTTGCCGGCCTTGACCTGCGGCAGGCCGGTGGCCATGTCGGTGATCATCATGTCGATCTGGCCGCCCAGCAGGTCAGTCACGGCCGGCGGGTTGCTCTTGTACGGGATGTTCAGGATGTAGGTGCCCGTCATCTGCTTGAACTGCTCGCCCGCGACGCGGCTGGAGGAGCTGCCGCTGCCAAAGGAGAGCTTGCCCGGTTTCGATTTGGCGAGCTTGATGAAATCGGCGACGCTGTTCACCCCCAGCGCGGGGTTGACGACCATGATCTGGCCGCCGCGCCCCAGGGCCGTGAGCGGCGCGAAATCCTTGACCGGGTCGTAGGGCAGCTTTTTGAACAGGTGCTCGTTGGCCGATTGCGTGGTGTTGGTGGTGATGAAGACGGTGTAGCCGTCGGGCCTGGCCTTGGCGGCCGCCTGGGCGCCGATAAAGCTGTTGGCGCCGGGCTTGTTGTCCACCACCACGCTGACCTTGTTGTCGTTGGTGACGGCCTGGCCTATGGCGCGGGCCAGTTGGTCGGTGGCACTGCCGGCGGCAAAGGGCACGATGAAGGTGATGGGCTTGTCGGGAAAGCCCTGGGCGCTTGCGAGCCCGGGCGCCAGCGCGCACAGCGCGGCGGCGGCGAGCACCAGGGGGCGGATGCGCGGGCTTGTGAAGTGGGTGGTTGCGGGTGGCATGTTGTCTCCTTTTTTAATTGAAAAACCAGGGGTATCGCTAATCCGGGCCCGCGAGCAAGGGGGCCAGTTCGGCGGGAATCTCTATGGGCAGATCCAGCAGCCAGAAGGACAGCGCCTTGCCGTGGGTGTCCAGGTTGAGCGCGTCATTGACGCCGCCGTCGAGGACCTCGTCGAGCACAAAATTGAGCGCCGCCAGCCCCGGCAGCTCAAAGCGCTGCACGCGGCCGGGCTGCCGGTGGGCAAAGTGTTGTGCGACCACGGCCTCGGTCACTTGCGTGAGCAGCACAGGATAAAGATCAGCATGCCAGGCGATCACACTGATGTTGGAGCGGTTGCCCTTGTCGCCGGTGCGGCCGTGGGCGGCGCGATAGAGCGGCACTGTGATGTTTGGCGCGCTCATTGTTCTTTCTCCAACATCTCAAAGCGCAAGGGCACAGCTTCGCGCGGCACCAGGCAGGACAGCGTGTTGAGCCTCGGCGTGAGTGAGGTACGCACACCACCGCCACCGGCCGGGCCGCAGCAGTAGAGCGCGGTGACTTCGCGCGGCAGGCGCTCGGCCTGCGCGCGATCCGCATGGGTTGCGGCGACGCGCAGGCGCACGTCGCGCGCATCGCCTACAGGGGTTTGCGCGAGCAGGCGGCCGTCGTCGTCGCCCATGATGCTGAGCGCGCCTATGAGGTCCACGCGCAGCGCGAGCTCGGGCAGGCGCCGGCGCAGCACATCGGCGGCCAGGCGGGCGCGTGCCTCGGCGCGCGGGCCGGCGTAAGAGATTTCACCTTCGGCCAGCCAGCCGCCTTCATGGCAGACATTGACCTTGAGGCTGGCCGGCCGCGCATGGCCGCGCACGCCGCTCAAGGCCACGCGGTCGGGCCCGGCTTGGGTGAGCTGCGCGGCGCTGATGTCGGCCACCACGTCGGGCGTCAGGTAGGCGGCCGGATCGTGCACTTCATAGAGCAGCTGCTCCTTGACGCCGGCCAGGCTGACCACGCCGCCGGTATGCGCGGCCTTGCCGATGATGCAGTGGCCCTCGCTGTCGATTTCAGCGATGGGGTAGCCCACGGCGTGAAGATCCGGCACCTCCTTGTAGCCCGGGTCGGCGAAATAGCCGCCGCAGACCTGGGCGCCGCACTCCAGCAAATGGCCGGCCATGGTGGCGCGTGCCAGCCGGTCCCAATCGTCGGCGCGCCAGCCAAAGTGCGACATCGCCGGCCCCACCGTGAGGGAGGGGTCGGCCACGCGGCCTGCCACCACGATCTGCGCGCCGGCATTGAGCGCGGCGGCGATGGCTTCGGCGCCTATGTAGGCGTTGGCGCTGACCTTGCGGATGCCGTCCATGGCGGCGCCCAGCTGCGCGCGCAGCAGCGGCTCGTGCTGTGCGCCCGAAAGGTCGTCACCCGCCACCACGGCGATGCGCGGCGCGGCCAGGCCCATGCCGGCGGCCATGGCCTGGATGTGGCGCGCGGCCGCCAGCGGGTTGGCCGCGCCGAAGTTGCTGACGATGCGGATGTTGTGCGCCAGGCAGCGCGCGAGCACGGGGCGCAGCATGTCGTCCAGCAGCGGCTCGAAGCCGGCTTGCGGGTCGGCGCGGCGGCGCAGCTGCGCGAGCGCCAGCGTGCGTTCGGCCAGGGTTTCAAAAATCAGGAAAGCCGGCCCGCCGCGTGCGATCAGCGTGTCCACCACCGGCCCGGCGGCATCGACGCGGTCGCCGGAAAAACCGGCGGCGCAGCCTATCAACAAAGGGGAGGCAGGTGGACTCATGGCGGGGACAGTGGCAAGCCCTGAATCTAGGCCCTGGCCATTTATTTGTAAAATTGAAAATACTGATTCATTGATTTGAATGACAAATAAATGGCCCAACCCAACCTTTCGCTGCGGCAGCTGCGTGCCTTCCTGGCCCTGGCCGACCAGCGCAGCTTCACGCAGGCGGCGGCCACCTGCCACCTCTCGCAGCCGGCCTTCAGCGCGTTGATCCGCACGCTGGAGGGCGAGCTCAACACGCGCCTCTTTGACCGCGACACACGCAGCGTGGAGTTGACGGCGGAGGGACGCCTGTTTGCCGAGTCGGCGCGCCGCCTGGTCGGCGACTTCAGCGCGGCCCTCAGCGACCTGAACGACCACGTCGAGCGCCGCAAGGGCCGGGTGCACATCGCGGCCCTGCCTTCGCTGGCGGCCGGCTGGCTGCCCGGGGTGTTCGCTGAATTCCGCAAGGCCTGGCCCGGCATAGAGCTCAACCTCAGCGACCTGCTGTCGGACGCCTGCGTCGACCTGGTGAGGAGCGGCAAAGCCGACTTCGCGCTGGCCTCCACCGGCGTGAGCCACGCGGGCCTGAGCACGCGGCTGGTGTGCACCGACCGCTTTTACCTGGTGTGCCGCAAGGACCACCCGCTGGCGGCCGAGGCTTCGCCGACGCTGAAGAAGCTGGCGCCCTACGCTTTCATCCACATGTCGCGCAACAGCAGCGTGCGCCAGGCGCTGGAGGCGGCCCTGCATCCGCAGCAGGCCAATACTGTGCTGGAGGTCGACCAGTTGGCCACTGCCGCGGGCATGGTGGAAGCCGGGCTGGGTATCAGCGTGGTACCCGCGCTGACGCTGTTCCACTTTGAGCGTAAGACGCTGGTGACCCGGCCGCTGGCCGCGAGTGGGCTGACGCGCAAGATCTACCTGGTGCGACGGCAGGAGGGCAGCCTGTCGGCGGCCGCGCAGGCCCTGCATGACCTGGTGATCAACACCATGAAGGCGCGCACGCCCTGATCTGATGGTTCAGGCGCGGGTGCCGGCCAGCCAGGCCGCCGCGCTTTGCGCCAGCGACTGCAGCGGCGCATCGCCGGCCAGGGTCAGCACACCGGCTTCGGCCGAGGGGTCCTGCAAGGCCTCGAACTGGCTGGCCACCAGGCTGGGCGGGTAAAAGTGGTCGGCCCGCTGGCCCACGCGGCGCAGCGACTCGGCCGGGCTGATGGCCAGGTGCACAAAGCGCAGGCCGGGGGCGGCGCTGCGCAGGCTGTCGCGGTAGGCAGCCTTGAGGGCCGAGCAGGTGAGCACCACGCCCTCGGGGTGGCGCGCCAGTTCGGCGCCCAGCTGCCGCAGCCAGCCTTCGCGGTCTTCATCGGTCAGCGCACTGCCTTGCTGCATCTTGCGGATGTTGGCGGGCGGATGGAAGTCGTCACCCTCGATCAGCGGCAGCGCCAGTTGTTCGGCCACCAGCCGCCCGACGGCCGACTTGCCGCAGCCGGCCACGCCCATCACCACCACCCGCACAGGTGGCCTGCCATGGGCTTGAGCGGCTGTGCTGGGGGAAGGGGTCTGGGATGCGGCGGTCATGCGCAAATTATCGCGGCCCGCAGCGGTTTGGCCCGCCCCTCTCGTGACAGCGGGGCGCAAAAACCCCGCTTGATGGGTTGGCGCGGTTTGCTATCGTTGCGGCATGGCCTCACCCCAAAATGATTTTGCGATGTACTGCTGCGAGCTGCTGTCGGGCGTGGGCCCTTGCGTGGCCAAACGCATGTTCGGCGGCTTCGGCATCAGCACCGACGGCCTGACCTTCGCGCTGGTGGCCGACCTGGGCGGCGGCGAGACCTTGTGGCTCAAGGCCGATGAAGGCACGCGCGGCCTGTTCGAGGCCGAGGGCTGCGCGCGCTTCACCTATGACATGACGCGCAACGGCGTCACCGCCGCGCACAGCCTGGGCTACTACAGCGCGCCCGAAGAGGCCATGGAGTCGCCTGCGCTGATGCTGCCCTGGGCGCGGCTGGCGCTGGAATGCGCGCTCAGGGCGCGTGCGGCCAAGCCGGTCAAGTCAGCAAAAACGTCCAGGACGGCGAAATCCGCTAAATCAGCCAAAGCCCCCAAAACCTCCAAGCCGGCCAAACCGGCGGGCAAGCCGACAGCAAAGGCGAAGCCAAAAGCGGTGGCGAAGCCAAAGCCCGCCACCAAGACCCCGGCTAGAACCCAGGCCAAGGCCAAGCCCAAAGCCAAGGCAAAACCCAAGACCCAAGCGGCGCCCGCCAAAAAAAGCCGCGCATAAAAAAACCCGCAGCCTTGCGGCCGCGGGTTCAAAGCTCCCTTTCGGAAGGAGCCACTGACTAGAACGGTAAAAACGCTGGTGACTCGGAACTAAACGAGGTTGGACATGGCCAGCACGTTGTAGTTGTGCGGATGCCGGCGATGGTCGTCCTTGAAGGCGTCAAAGTCGTGGCCGGCCACCGTGGGGCGGGCGCGGGCTGTGAGAAAAACCATGGCGACGGGGGTCAGCACGGCTTCAATCGCGGCTGCGGCACCCAGCACCAGGCCGCGGGCCAGGCGCCCCAGGGCGCCGGCGGCCAGGCCGAAGGCGGCGCGCAGGTCGCTCAAGGGCTGCAGCACACCGGCGCGCCAGCCGGCCGGCTGGGCTGCGGCCTGCCTGGCGGGGACGGATGCCGCGATGGGCTCCCAGCTGAAATAGGCCGATGCGGCATGGCCCCCACTGAAGGATTCCATCACGAGCGACTCACCGGCCTGGAGCATCAGGCTTTCGCCCCGGCTCAGGAAATGGTCGCCTGCGCGCACCTGGGCGTCCAGGCTGGCGGCGTCGAAGGTGGCCCAGACCCGGCCATGCGCAATTCGCAATACACCGGCCTGGGCGGCATGCAGCGTCAGGGCCCGTCCCGCGCCCAGCTTCCAGAAGCCCGCCAAGCCGTCGACCTGGCCGGTAGTGGCATCGGTAGCTTGTTGCAAAAAGCGGTCGCCTGCGTGAGAAGCTGAGTGTTCCATGATGTTCTCCAAATAAAGGCACAAAGTGAGTGATGAGGGTTGAATCATCTCGCTGCCGGCTTGCGCGGTCCAATGAAATCGCGGTAAGCTATTCATTCCATAATCGCATCAATCAATCAGGCCGAAATTGCCCTAATACCCTCGAACTGTCATGCTCCATTCACAAACACACCTGCGTTCCCGGCCGATTTCCGCCGGCCAGCTCCGGGCTTTTGAGGCGGTGGCCCGCCACCTGAATTTCCGTGCTGCCTCGGAAGAGCTGGCCCTGACGCAATCGGCCGTGAGCCGGCAGATCCAGGGCCTGGAAGAAGACGTGGGCGTGAGCCTTTTCCACCGCCACACCCGGGCCGTGGAGCTCACCAACGCAGGCGGCATCCTGCTGCGGGCTGTCACGCCCTCGCTGGAGCGCATCGACAACGCGGTGAGGCAGATCCGCCAGAGCGCCGGGCGCAAGAGCGTTTCGCTGACCACCTTTGCCTCGTTCGCGTCGATGTGGCTGATCCCTCGGCTCGAGGGTTTCCAGCGCGACAACCCCGATATCGACATCCGGATTGATGCCTCGGACGCCGCAGTGGACCTGGACATTTCAGACCTGGACCTGGCCCTGCGCTATGCCCCGGCCAGCGCCATGCCGCCAGGCGCCATACGGCTTTTTGGCGAGCAGATCACGCCCGTCATCAGCCCCTGGCTGCTCAAAAGCGGGCCGCGCCTGAAGAAGCCCGATGACCTGGCGCAGTTCACGCTGATCGAGGCGGGCGACGCCCACCACACGCACCTGGAATGGCTGACCTGGCGGCGCTGGCTGGGCGAACACGCCAGCCCCAAGCTGGAGGCCAAACGCTGGCTTTACTTCAATTACGCCTACCAGATGGTGCAGGCCACGCTGACGGGCCAGGGCGTGGTGCTGGCGCGCCTGCCGCTGATCGCCGAGAGCCTGGCCTCGGGCGACCTGGTCGAGCCGCTGCCGCAGATGCGCATGGAATCACCCATGGGCTACTGGCTGATCATCGGCCCGCGCAACGTGACCCGGCCCGAGGTGATGGCCTTTTGCGACTGGCTCAAAAGCCAGGCCGCGCTGACGCGCGAGGCGATTGGGGATGTGCCGGATCCAGATACGGTGGATAGTTTGGACTGAGCCCCTCCCCGCCATCACCTTCGCGGGATTTTCAATCTGCGTAAATCTGCGAAATCTGCGGATGAATTTTTATCCACAGATTTCGCAGATTCACGCAGATAAAGACCATCAAAAGGGCTTCGACACCTCAGTCCGAACGGTGTGTGCAGATAAGTTACTAAAAACTCAGGCCGCGTGCCGTTTCAGTAAGCGCCCGGCGTGCGCCTGCGCCTCGACCTTGGCTGGGTCGGCGCTGCCGGCCACATAGGCCAGCTCACCGTTCACAAACACCTTCTCGATGCCTTCCGACACCGCGATCGGTTCCTGGTAGCTCGCCACGTCGCGCACGCGGGCCGGGTCCAGCACCACGACGTCGGCGTGCCAGCCGGGCTGCAGCTGGCCGCGCTGGTGCAGGCGGAAGTTGCGCGCCGACAGGCCGGTCATCTTGTGGATCGCGGTTTCGAGCGAGAAGAGGTTTTGCTCGCGCCAGTAGCGGGCCAGCACGCGGGGGAAGGCGCCCCACAGGCGCGGGTGCGGATGCTTGTCGTGCGGCAAGCCGTCTGAGCCGATCATGGAGAGCGGGTGCGCGATGACGCGCTTGACGTCGTCCTCGTGCATCTGGAAGTAGCAGGCGCCGCCCGGCTGCAGGCGGCGGCAGGCGGTCTTCTGGTCAACGCCCCATTCCTCGGCGATCGAGGCCAGCGTGCGGCCCATCATCTCGGGGTGAGGGGTGGACCAGCTCAGGAGGACGTCGATCACGCCGTCCACCAGGTCTTCGCGCAGCACCGTCGAGCCGGCCACATAGGGATAGACATCCATGGCGATGTCCTGGCGCCTGGCCAGCGTATCGATCAGGGGCAGCGTCTCGCGCGTGCGGCCCCAGTTGTCGGGGCCGGCGCATTTGTGGTGCGAAATCACCAGCGGCACGCCGGCTTCGAAGGCGCAATCACTGGCCTCGTGCATGGCCTCCAGGATCTCGGCCATCTCCGAGCGCATATGGGTGGCGTAGATGCCGCCGTGGCGGGCCACCACGCGCGCCAGCGCGGTCACCTCGGCCGCCGGCGCCGGCATGGCTTCGGCATAGAACAGGCCCGAGGACATGCCGATCGCGCCCTGGGCCATGCACTGCTCCAGCAGCTGGCACATGGCGGCGACTTCATCGGCGCTGGCCGGCCGGCTGAGGTCGCCCATGCAGGCATAGCGCAGCGTGGTGTGGCCGATCAGCGGTGCCACGTTGACGGCCGGCTGCGCCTGGGCGACCGCCTGCGCGTACGCATCCACCGAAGGGTATTGGAATGAATTGCCCAGCAGGGTGAGCGCGCCCTGGGGCTGGTCCACCACAAAAGGCGCGACGGACAGGCCGCAGTTGCCGGTGACCACCGTGGTGATTCCCTGCGACAGCTTGGGGATCATCCCGGGCGCGTTCAGCACGATGGCGTCGTCATGCGTGTGGACGTCGATGAAGCCGGGCGTGATGGCCAGGCCGGTGCAATCGTGCACCTGGACATCGGCGATGGCCAGGCCTTGCGGCAGGCGATGGCGCAGGCCCGGGCCCATGGCCGCGATGCGGTCATCCACCAGCAGCAGGTCGCCTGCCTGCCCTGGTGCGCCCGAGCCGTCGACCAGCAGGCCGTTTTCGAGAAGGGTGGCGCGGGTCATCGTATTTTTCCAATCGTAAGTTTGGCGCCTTCGTCCCAGTCCAGCCGGGGATGGTGGTGCATGTCCACGCCGCGCGTCTCCAGCGTGCGCTGGATGTTGGCCAATCGGTTCACCGCCTTGTCGCCCAGCCGCTGCGCCACGAGCACGGTGAGGATTTCGATCACCGTCAGGTGCGCCAGGTAGGCCTCGGGGCCCACCGGCATCACCGGGTCGGGTGCGACCTCCACACCCAGCACGATGTCGGCCATCGCGGCCAGCTGTGAGCCGGGTTGCGTCAGCGCGATGACGGTAGCGCCTTGCGAGCGCGCCACGTCCACGGCTTCCAGCAGCGAGGGCATGCCGCCGACGTGGGTAATGGCCATCACCACGCCGCGCGGGCCTATGGTGGCGGCCGAGATCAGTTGCAGGTGGGGGTCCAGGTAGCTGTTGGCGGCCAGGCCCATGCGGAACAGGCGCGCCTGCAGGTCCGAGGCCATGAAGTTGGAGGTGACGCCGACGCCGTAGCAATCGACCCGGCTGCCGGCGACGATGGCGTCGGCCGCCGCCTGCGTCGCCTCCACGCTGAGCTGGGCCTGCACGCTGTTGATCACGATGGCGGCACCGCGCGTCACCTTGGTGATCACCTGGCGGGTATCGTCGTCGATGCGCACGCGCCGGTTCAGCGGCGAGCCGCCCACGGCGAGTTCCTGCGCCAGCGCCAGCTTGAACTCGCGCAGGCCGGGATAGCCCAGGTCGCGGCAGGTGCGCATGATGGTGGGCACCGAGCTGCCGGCGCGCTGCGCCAGCTGCTCAAAACTTTCATCCAGCACGCGCTGGGGGTCTTGCAGGATCAACTCCAGCACGCTGCGCCGGGACGTGGGGGCGCTGGTGATGGCGTCAGCGATTTTGGCAAGAACTTGTGAGGTCATGAGGACTTTGGTTGCGGTACGCGGAAAGCTCCGCGGACCATTACGCCAGGGCGATCACCAGAGGGATCGCCATGGAAATCAAAGGGCTTAGAAACAGGTGACGAGGGCATCGCACACCGTGTAATTTTCATCGACGACCGGCATCCAGCGCCATTTGTCAAAGGTGGTGCAGGGATGGGAAATGCCCAGCGCCACCAGGTCGCCGACCTTGAGCGCGGCCAGTTCGGGGCCGCTGCCGCGCAGGTAGGCATGCTGGTCGTTGAGCGCCGTGACCTTCCAGTCCGCGGGTGCGGGCACGGGTGCGGCGCCGGGCGCATTCACCGATGACAGCGGTATCGGCATTTCCAGGTCGTAAGAGAGGTCGCGCCGGCCGACGGCCAGGATGGCCAGGCCGGGCTCGGGGCAGGACTGCACCGTGGCCCACACCTCGATGGCCGGCCTCAGGCCGTCGCTGTCGTGCAGGCGCGCATTGACGGCGCCGACCAGGCGCTTGTAATTGCCGTGGTCGTGCGTGATGTAGCAGCCCGAACGCAGCAGGCCGCGCACCGGGCGCGAGAGCTTGGGCGTGAGCCAGCCGCTGACCAGGTCGAAGATGGCCGAACCGCCGGCCGTCATCAAAATTTCGTCGCTGTCGAACAGGCCTTGCTGGTCGCAGGCCAGGGCAATGTCGCAGGTGCGCCGCATGAGCGCATCGGCATAGGCTTTGTCAGCCTCGGAATCGCCGGTGGCGCCCTGCCCTTCATAGGTCTCGATTCCCACCAGGCGGCACGCCAGGCTGGTGCGTATGGCGGCAGCCAGGGCCATGGCATCGGCCTCATTGCGCACGCCGGTGCGCGCGCCCATGACGCCGATTTCCAGCAGCACCTCGAAGGACGCGGCCATGAGAGAGGGATTGGCGCGTGCCCAGACCTCGATCAGCGCGAGCTGGGCCGTCGAGTCCACCAGGAAGATGATGCGCAGGCCGGGGTATTCGCGCAGCATGTCCTGGATGCCGGCCAGGTCGATGGCGTTGACGACCTGGTTGGCGATGACGATGCGCCTGGCGCCGGCGGTGATGCCGGCGCGCATCTGCGTGACGGTGGCGAAGGTCAGGCCCCAGGCGCCTTCGTCGAGCTGGCGCTTGAGCAGCTGCGGCGACATGGTGGTCTTGCCGTGCGGTGCCATGTCCACGCCCTGGCTTTTGGCAAAGCGCTGCATCCAGCCGAGGTTGTGCTTCATCGCCGACTGCTTGACGACGGCCAGCGGCAAGGGCAAGTCGCCCTTGAGCACGTTCCAGCCCTGTTTGCCCATGTCGGAGCGGCGCACGGGCCCGCTGGTGTGGGGAAAGCCTTTGAAGGAGCGGTCAAGCTGTGGGTCGAGAAGATCTTGCAAGGTGGTCATGGTGTCTATTTTGTCAGGCAGCCATATCAGGCAACCATCAATGCGGGCGCCGCCGGTACGGCGTTCGCGATGTCGTCGCGTATGCAGGCCTTGAAGCGGCCCCCGCCCATGTCGCGCAGTTCGGGCCGGGCCGCGGAGCACGCGTCTATCGCATGCGGGCAGCGCGTGCGGAACACGCAGCCCGAGGGCGGATTGACGGGACTCGGGATGTCGCCTTGCAGTGCAATGCGTTCACTTTTGATTTCAGGATCGGGTTTGGGCGAAGCGGCCAGCAGGGCTTGCGTGTAAGGGTGCAGCGGCTGGGCGAACAGCTCGGCCGTGGGTGCCACTTCCATCACGCGGCCCAGGTAGAGCACCACCACGCGGTCGCAGAGGTATTCCACCACATCGAGATCGTGCGAGATGAACAGCATGGTCAGCGACAGGCGGTCGCGCAGGTCGCACAACAGGTTGACCACCTGCGCCTGGATGGACACGTCAAGCGCTGACAGCGGCTCGTCGGCCACGATGAACTCGGGCTCGACCGCCAACGCCCGCGCCACGCCTATGCGCTGGCGCTGGCCGCCGGAGAACTCATGCGGGTAGCGGCTGGCATGCTCGGCGCGCAGGCCGACCAGCTCAAGCAGCTCGGCGATGCGTTTGTCACGCGCCTCTTTGCCCTTGGCCAGGCCGTGAACCTGCAAGGCCTCGCCCAGGATGTCTTTCACCCGCATCTTGGGGTTGAGGCTGGCATACGGGTCCTGGAAGATCATCTGCAGCTTGCTGCGCAGCGCGCGCATGCGCGCGCTGGAGGCGCTGCCCAGGTCTTCACCGCGGTACAGCACCTGGCCCAATGTGGCTTCGATCAGGCGCAGCAGGGTGCGGCCTATGGTGCTTTTGCCCGAGCCGGATTCGCCGACCAGGCCCAGGGTTTCGCCGGGCTGGATGCTGAAAGAGACATCATCGACCGCGCGCACCGGTTTGGCCGGCGTGCCGAAGTAACGCTGGAGGTTCTTGACCTCGATCAAAGGGAGAGGGGCGCTCATGCAGCCTCCACGGTGGCGGTTGCGGTTTCTTCCACGCGTATGCAGCGCGCGCTGCGGCCCGGGCCGGCGGCGAGCAAGTCAGGCATGGCGTCGCGGCAGGCCGGTATGGCCAGGTCGCAGCGCGGCTCGAAGGCGCAGCCCGGCGGTGGCGCCAGCGGGCTGGAGACCTGGCCGCGTATGGCGTAAAGCCGGCGTTTGGCACCCGCCGCCTGGCCGCCGGCAAGCTCACGCTTGCGCTGCTGCGCCGGCAGGCAGGCCAGCAGGCCTTGCGTGTAGGGGTGGCGCGGCTGTGCGAAGAGTTCGCGCACCGGCGCGGCCTCCACAATGCGGCCGGCGTACATCACGGCCACGTCGTCGGCATGGTGGGCCACCACGCCGAGGTTGTGGGTGATGAAGAGGATGCTCATGCCGGTTTCGGCCTGCAGCCGGCGCATGAGCTCCAGGATCTGCGCCTGGATGGTCACATCCAGCGCAGTGGTGGGCTCATCAGCGATCAGCAGCGTGGGGTTGCAGGCCATGGCAAGCGCGATCATCACGCGCTGGCGCATGCCGCCCGAGAGCTGGTGCGGGTATTCGTTCAGGCGCTGTTTCGCGGCAGGGATTTCCACCAGCTCCAGCATGCGCAGCGCATGGGCCAGCGCGGCCGTGCGGTCCAGGCCCATGTGCAGGCGCACCGATTCGGCGATCTGTTCGCCCACGGTGAAGACCGGGTTCAGGCTGGTCATGGGCTCCTGGAAGATCATCGCGATTTCATTGCCGCGTATGCGCCGCATTTCGGCTTCGGGCAGCGACAGCAAATCCATGGTCTGGCCGGCGCGGTTGGTGAACAGGGCCTCGCCGCTGACCTGGGTGAAGGCCGTGCGCGACAAGAGGCGCATCAGCGTGAGACTGGTCACCGACTTGCCGGAGCCTGACTCGCCAACCAGGGCGGTGGTCTTGCCCGGGCGTATGCTGAAGCTCACATCGGCCACCGAGCGGACCAGGCCTTCGTCGGTATCGAAGAAGGTGCTGAGATGGCGGACTTCCAGCCGGTTCACGTCGATTTCTTTCATATCGATTGGCTTCACATCGATTTCCTCAAGCGTGGGTCCAGCAGGTCGCGAATGCCGTCGCCCAGCAGTTGCAGCGAGAGCGCGGTGAGGATGATGGCCAGCCCCGGGAACAGCACGATCCACAGCGCCTGGTGGGCATACTGCTGGCTGCCGGCCACCATGGTGCCCCAGGTGGGAATCTCGGGCGGCACGCCCACGCCCAGGAAGGACAGCGCGGCCTCGGCCAGGATGGCATAGGCGAAGATGAAGGAGGCCTGCACCAGGATGGGCGACATGAGGTTGGGCAGGATGTGGCGCAGCAGGATGCGCGTGGTGGAAACACCCACGGCGCGCGCCGCCTCCACAAACAGCAGCTCGCGCACCACGAGCGTGGAGGCACGCACCACACGCGCCACCCGCGGCGTGTAGACCAGCACCAGGGCCAGCACCACGTTCAGCATGGAAGGCCCCAGGATGCCGACCAGCGCGATCGCCAGCAGGATGTCGGGAAAGGACATCATGGCGTCGACCACGCGCATGATGGCCGCGTCCAGCCGGCGGAAGAAGCCGGCCACCAGGCCGAACAGTGTGCCCAGCACGATGGAGCCGATGGCCGTCAGCGCCGCGATGCTCAACGAGTAACGCGCACCGTAGGCGATGCGCGCGAACAGGTCGCGGCCCAGCTCGTCGGTGCCCAGCAGGTGCTGGGCCGTGGGTGCCGAGAGGCGCTCGCGCACCGCAGTGTCGTTGGGGTCGTAGCCGCTGACCACATTGGCCAGCAGAGCGACCGCGACCACGATCAACAGGCAGATGCCGGCCACCAGCACGATGCGGCGGCGAAAGAGCTTTTTCAGCGTGAGAGGAATCTTCATATCAATATTTCACGCGGGGATCAACGAGCATGTAGAGCAAGTCGGTCAGGAAATTGATCACCACATAAATCATGGCCACCACCAGCAGCGCGCCCTGGATCACCGGGTAGTCGCGCCGTATCACCGCGCTCACCACCAGGTTGCCCACACCGGGCAAGCCGAACACGGTCTCCGTCACCACCGCACCGCCTATCATCAGCGCGACCGTCAAACCCAGCACCGTGACGATGGGCACCAGCGCGTTGCGCAGCGCATGCTTGAGCACCACCACGTTTTCAGACAGGCCCTTGGCCCGTGCGGTGCGCACATAGTCTTCGCCCAGCACGTCGAGCATGGAGGCGCGGGTAAAGCGGATGATCAGCGCCGAATTGAGCACACCCAGCACCGTGGCCGGCAACACCAGGCAATGGATGCGCTCGGCCAGCGAGGCGCCCGGCTCACCATAGCCCGAGACCGGAAACCAGCCGAGCGAGACCGCGAAGATCTGCATCAGCACCAGGCCGAACCAGAAGCTGGGCACGCTGGCCCCCAGCATCGCGAAGCCGGTAAAGGCCTGGTCGACGGGCTTGCCGCGAAACACCGCCGAGATGATGCCGCAGGGCACGCCGATCAGCGCGGCGATGGCGACCGCCATCAGCGAGAGCAAGGTGGTCGGCTCGGCCCGCTCCCACAGCGCCTGGGTCACGGGCCGCTGCAGAAAGATCGACTCGCCCAGGTTGCCGTGGGCCAGCTCGCGTATCCACAAAGCGAACTGGACCGGCAGGGGCTTGTCCAGGCCGTAGATCTTTTGCACCCGGGCGATGTCCTCGGCCGTGGCCTGGTCGCCCAGCAGCACGGCAATCGGGTCGCCCGGGGCGGCGCGGGTGAGGATGAACACCAGCACCGCCACGATGGCCATGACCACCAGCATGCCCATGGCGCGTGATAACAAATAGCGGGTCATGGCCTTGTTCTATTCAAAAGAGATGATCTTCATATCCATTCCACAGTGTCCCTCGCCAACGCTCATTCAGCCTGCAACGAGGCGAAACCGGCCTTGGCCTGCCCTGAGCCTGCCGAAGGGCCGGATGCCGGGCCGGAGGCGGCAGCCCCCTCGGGGAACAGCAGCCATACGATGCGAGGGAGCTGTGGGGCTAGCCCTTCAAAGTGGTGTTCCAGAAGAAGGGATAGGTATAGGGCGTGTAGCCTTGCAGCGCCGGCGCGCGCGCCGACAGGCTGGCGAATTTGCCGACCTGGATGTAGGGCACCTCGTCGTAGACCACCTGCTGCACCTTGCCCCAGAGCGCACCACGCTTGGCCGGGTTGGACTCCTGGTTCAGCGCGGTCAGCGCCTCCTGCTTGGCCGGTGAGCTCCACCAGCCCGGCGCGCCGTCGCCCAGTTGCGGGGGCGAGAGCATGGGCTCGGGGAACAGGCCCGAATGGGTGATGTAGATGTCCCACAGCTTGGGGTCGGCGCGGCGCTGCAGCAGCGTCGCCCACTCCACCACGTTCAACTCGGCCTTGAAGCCGGCGCGCTTGAGCTGCTCGGCCATGATGAGCGCCATGTTGTAGTGGAAGTCGTACTGGCGGCTCGTCAGGATGCGCACGGTCTCGCCTTTGTAGCCGGCCTGTTCGGCCTGGCTCTTGGCCTTCTTCGCATCGCGCTCGTTGTAAGCCTCGGTGCCGGCGGTCGAATAAAAAGGCGTGCCCTTGGGGAAGTGGTTGCCCTCGGCGACGAAGAAGCGCGTGTCGCCGAAGCCCGCCGCCAGCATCTCGCCCTCGCCCAGCGCGGTCTGCACGGCCTTGCGCACCGGCTGGCGCGCCAGCGAGCCTTCCTTGGTGTTGAACACCAGGTAAGGAAAACCAAACGAGGGTGTCATGATGGGCACCACCTTGCCGCCGGCCTTTTCCAGCCGTGGCAGGGCCTCAATGGGCAGCAGGTCGGCATAGTGGAACTGGCCTGCCAGCGCGCCTTCCACCCGGGTGTTGGCATTGGGCACCGGCACGAAGCGCAGCTCTTCCACCGCGGCGACCCGCTTGCCGCCATAACCGCTGGCGGCTTCCTTGCGTGCGGAGTAGCCGTCAAAGCGCGTGAGCAGCACGTACTGGTCGGGCTTGCGTTCCTTGAACTTGTAGGGCCCGGTGCCCACGTACTCGCGCAGCGGCTGGGCCAGGGATTCCTTGGCCATGATGGCCGCCATGCCGGAAGCCATGGCCAATTGCGAGAGCAGCGGCGCGTAGGCGTTCTTCAGCGAGATGTCCACCGTGAGCGGCCCCTTGGCCGCCATGTCGGCCACCTGCACCGCGACCGACTTGCCGCGCGGCGAGACTTCCATCCAGCGCTTGAGGCTGGCGACCACGTCGTCTGCGTGGAGCTCACGGCCGCTGTGCAGCATCACGCCTTTGCGCAGGGTGATGGTGTAGAGCTTGCCGTCGGCCGAAATTTTCGGCATCGTCTCGGCCAGCATGGGCACCAGCGCTGCCTTGGCATCGAAAGTGAACAGCGGCTCGTAAACGTGCTGCATGATGATGCAGACCAGGTCGGCCGGCGTGGACTGGATATCCAGCGTGGGGGGCTCGGCCACCATGGCCAGGTTCAGGGCCGATTTGCCGCCCTGTGCGGCGGCCGGGCCGAAACCGGCGCCGGCCGCACCCAGGGCCAGCAGGGAGGATAGGGCGGTGCGGCGGTGCATGCGGATTTCGCGGGTCATAGAAACTCCTGTTTGAAGTTAAATTTCACAAACGAAGATTAATTGGTCTATAAATGGTATTTTTCAGGATAAACCCCAATAAACGGCGAAATTCTGAAAATATTTTTCATATCAGCTATCAAATCGAACTTAAAAAGGAGTTTTTTATGCCACTGGAATATTTAGGAAATCCCCCGCTGGCCTCCGATCACCAGCCCCGCCCCTTTTCTCCCGCAGTACGCGCAGGTGATTTCGTCTACGTCTCCGGCCAGGTGCCGGCCGACGAAAAAGGCGAGATCGTGCAAGGCGGCATCGAAGTGCAAACCCGCCAGGTCATGAAAAACATCCAGGCCGCACTGGCCCTGGCCGACTGCACGCTGGACGACGTCTGCAAGACGACGGTCTGGTTGCAGGACGCACGCGACTTTGGAAGCTTCAACCGGGTCTATATGAGTTACTTCGCGGGCGGGAAACCGGCGCGGTCTACCACCGAGGCGCGGTTGATGGTGGATGCGCGGGTGGAGATTGATGTGGTGGCTTACAAGCCCAAGGTCTGAGCCTGGTCTTGTTCTAACGGCCGGTATCGTTGCTCAGGCTTGCTGGCCGGCGATCGGAATCGGGAGCGAGGACAAAGAAACAAGGACACGCCACGGCGTGTCCTTGTGGTTTTCTGTATTCGGTTTTATCTGCGGCTGTTGGAGTTTTGTATTCCGGTCCCCATCCCTTGTGGATGCGCCGAGGAGCGGAGATCCAGACGGATCAGGGCAAAAGCGCAGAGCAGAAGCAAGACACGGTAAATCAAACCGGCCAGACCACACCCTTGTCATTGAGGATGGCGTCCAGCGGGATGTCGTGCGGCTCGGGCTCCATGTCCGGCAGCCAGCCCTGCGAGTACCCCAGACCCACGGTGAAAGGCCGCGGCTGCAGGCTGGCGAGCGTGCGGTCGTAAAAACCGCCGCCGTATCCCAGCCGGTAGCCACCCGGCCCATAGCCGACGCAGGGCACGAACAGCAGGGTGGGAATAATCACCTCTGTATCTTTTGGTTTCGGGATGCCGTAGGCGTCTTCCTCCATGGGGCAACCGGGGTACCAGGCATGGAAGGTCAAAGTTTTGTGCAGCTTGTTGACCACCGGCAGGCCAATCTTGCGCGGAGACCGGCTTGCTATGCTTTCTGTAGCCAATTGCGTTTTCTCCGCCTGGGCTGCCGCCGGATTCACGTTATTTGAATCCTTTCCCAGGATGGCGTCTTCCTGCCAGCGGTAAAGCGCGGGCAGCGGGTCGAACTCCCCTTTGATGGGCCAGTAGGCGCCTATGACCTCGTGGGTGGAACCTACCAGCCAGATGCGCATCACACGTTGCAGGAGGTCGGCCCGCGCCAGGCGGTCGGGCATGTTCAGTCGGGCTTCAACCAGCGCTTTACGAGTGCTTAATTTGTCCATAATGTCCCCGATGCTATACAAATTTCTTAACGGGCCGCTGCGTGGCGCAGCCCTTCCCTCTATTTTGGCGGTGGCGGTTTCACTAGCCGTCGCCGCCCCCGCCGCCGCGCAAAGCCCCGGCGCCGGCTCCGCGAGCGCGGCCGACAACGTGATCGTCGAGATGAACAAGGCCTTCAAGCGCGGCGACAGGGCCCGGCTGGCGCAGCTGCTGCCCCAGGCCAGGGGCCACGCGCTGGAGCCCTGGGCCGCCTATTGGGAGCTCAAGCTGCGCCTGGGCGAAGTGGGCGCGCAGGAGGTGCAGGACTTCTTCAGCCGCTACGCCGGCACCTACCAGGAAGACCGCCTGCGCAATGACTGGCTGCTGTTGCTGGGCCAGCGCCGCGACTGGGCCGGCTTTGCCGCGGAGTACCCCAACTACCGCATGAACGACGACAAGGAAGTGCGCTGCTATGCGCTGCTGATCGAGCATCTGAAGAACCCGGTGCGTGATGCGCGCCTGGCCGAGGAGGTGAAGAAAAACTGGTATGCCCAGCGGGAGGCCGATGATGGCTGCAACGCGGCCGCCGAACGCCTGGTGGGCACGAAGAACCTCACGCCGCAGGATGCCTGGGTCAAGGCCCGGCTGGCCACCGAAGCCAACCGCCCGCGCGCGGCGCTGGCCGCCGTGCAGATCGTTGCCCCTGACGCCGCCGACATGGTGAACGACCTCAACGCCAGCCCGATCAAGTTCCTGTCCGGCAAGCGCATCGCGCTGAGCAAGGCGCGGCGCGAGATCATCACGCTGGCGCTGATCAAGATGGCGATCAGCGACATCGAGGGCGCGGCCTTCCAATTGGAAAACAAATGGGGCATGCAGCTCAGCACCGAGGAGCGCAACTGGGTCTGGGGCGCGATAGGCCGGCAAACCGCCACGCGCCTGGGCTCGGCGCCGGCCGGTGACGCGCTGCAGTACTTCGCGAAAGTCACCAAGGACACCGACCTCAGCGACGACATGCTGGGCTGGAAAGTGCGGGCCGCGCTGCGCGCCGGCAACCAGCCCAACTGGCCACTGGTGCTGGCGGCCGTCAACGCCATGAGCGAGGACGCGCGCAAGGAGCCCACCTGGAGCTACTGGAAGGGACGCGCGCTGCTGGCCACCGCGCCGCCCGATGCCGCGCCCAAGCCCGTCGTCGTGGCGACTACGCCGGGCGTGGCCCAGACGGTCTCCACCGGCATCACGATTTCGCCGCAACGCGCCGAGGCCCTGGCCCTGATGCAGTCCTTCGCGTCGGTGCGCGGTTTTTACGAACAGCTGGCGCTGGAGGAGCTGGGCCAGAAAATCACCGTGCCGCCCAAGCCGGCGCCGCTGACGCCCGAGGAAAAAGAAGCCGCGCGGCTGAACCCGGGCCTGAACCGTGCCGCTTACGCCATCGCCATCGGCCTGCGGCCCGAAGGCACGCGCGAATGGAACTACAGCACCAACCTGCACCAGCGCGGCGGCATGGGCGACCGCGAACTGCTGGCGGCCGCCCAGTTCGCCTGCGACCGACAGATCTGGGACCGCTGCATCAACACCAGCGACCGCACCAAGGGCGAGATCGATTTCGAGCAGCGCTTTCCCATGCCTTTCCGCGAAACCGTGACCAAACGCGCCCAGTCCATCAACCTGGATCCGGCCTACGTTTACGGCCTGATCCGCCAGGAAAGCCGCTTCATCATGGACGCGCGTTCGGGTGTGGGCGCCTCGGGCCTGATGCAGGTCATGCCCGCGACCGCGCGCTGGACCGCGAAAAAAATCGGCCTGGAAGGCTTCACGCAGGACCAGCTCAATGACCGCGACACCAACATCGCGATCGGCACGGCTTACCTGAAGTTCGCGCTGGACGACCTCAATGGCTCCATGCCCATGGCCGCGGCCGCCTACAACGCCGGCCCCGGCCGGCCGCGCACCTGGCGCAACGGCCCGGTGCTGGACGCCGCCATCTGGGCCGAGAGCATTCCTTTCAGCGAGACGCGCGACTATGTGAAGAAGGTGCTGTCCAACACCACCAACTATGCCGCCATGCTGACAGGGCAGCCGCAGTCATTGAAGGCCCGGCTGGGTACCGTGGGGCCGCGCGACGCAGCGCAGCCCGAGCCCTACAAGGACCTGCCTTGAAACAAGGGCGATGGCCTAAGCCGGGTACAGCGCGCCCAGCAGCCTGAGGCCGCGCGCGCCCGTCACGCTGGGCAGGTTGCCGGGCCGGCCCCGCACCAGCTGCCGTGCCAGCCAGGCGAAAGCCGCGGCCTCCACCTGCAGCGGCGGCAGGCCGTGCTGATCGGAAGTGCTGACGCGCAGGGCCGGCAAGCCCGCCTGCAGGCGCGCCAGCAGATGCGTGTTGTAGGCGCCGCCACCGCACACGATCAGCGATTCACTGCCCTGCCCATAGTCATTGACGCCCAGGATGCAGGCCCTGGCGGTGAACTCGGTCAAGGTGTTCTGGATGTCCTGGGGGCGCTCGCCGGCAAAGGGCTGGAGCTTGCCCGCCAGCCAGGCCTGGCTGAACAGGTCGCGGCCCGTGCTCTTGGGAATCGGCTGCGAAAAATAAGGCTCGTCCAGCAGGCTGTCCAGCAAGCGAGGCAGCAGCGTGCCGCCGGCCGCCCAGGCACCGCCGGCATCGTAAGGCTGGCCGGTGTGCTGCCGGCTCCAGGCATCCATCAGCGCATTGCCGGGCCCGCAGTCAAAGCCCAGCACCGGCGAGGCCGCCGCTTTCGGCAGCACGCTGAGGTTGGAAATACCGCCAAGGTTGAGCACGCACACCGTGGCATCCCCGCGGCCGAAAACGCCCTGGTGAAAAGCCGGCACCAGCGGCGCGCCCTGCCCGCCCGCGGCCACATCACGGCTGCGGAAATCGGCCGCCACGCCAATGCCCGTGAGCTCAGCCAGCAGAGCCGGGTTGTTAAGCTGCAGCGTATAGCCCGCGCCTGCCGGCTCACTCGACGTTCTTTGCGGCTGGTGCCGCACGGTCTGGCCGTGGGCGCCTATGGCTTTGATGTCAAAAGGCGAAATGCCTTGCGCCACCACCTGCGCCAGCAGCGCGGCGACAACCTTGGCGTACACCGCTGCAATCTGGTTGCCGGCGAGGGCAGCGCGATGCAGTTCATTAGGGGTAGGAGCGTTCAGCACCAGCAGTTCGGCGTGGAAGGCTTCGTCGAAGGGCTCGGTCGCGGCGGCAAGAACGCGGGGCTTGTCGCCATCAAATACCACCAGAACGCCATCGGCACCATCCAGCGAAGTGCCCGACATCAGGCCTATGTAATAGTCAACCATGCGGCTATTCTGCCGCAGCGGGTAGACCAGAACTCTCTCCTACCAGCAGGGGCCGCGGAACCGGCTTTGCCGGGCCGCAGGCGCAGCGCCCCCTCGGGGGGCAGCGACCCACACGAAGTGGGGGAGCGTGGGGGCTCCAGTTACTCAGCGCGCGTCTGGGTGATGGTCGATGCGGCCGCCAACTGCGTCCTCACGCCCACCGCAAGCTGCTTGAACAGCGGCATGGAGGCTGCGGCGACAGGGACGGTCTCGCTCTGCTTGGCGATGGTCATCGGGTCCTGCTGCACGCCGCCGACGCGGAACTCGAAATGCAGGTGCGGGCCGGTGGCCCAGCCGGTGCTGCCGACCAGGCCTATGGTCTGGCCCTGGCTCACGCTCTGGCCTTTCTGGACCATCAGCTTGCTCAGGTGGGCATAAACGGTTTCGTGGCCGTTGCGATGGCGGATGAAGACCACGTTGCCGTAGCCGTTCTGCACACCGGAGAACTCAACCACGCCGTCACCGACGGTGCGGGCGGGCGTGCCGGTGGGCGATGCGAAGTCAGTGCCCAGGTGGGCGCGCCACTTTTGCAGGATGGGGTGAAAGCGCATCGAGAAACCGCTGCTGATGCGCGAGAACTCCACGGGCGAGCTCAGGTAGGCGCGGCGCAGGCTCTGGCCGTCCAGCGTGTAGTAGCCACCCTTGTGGGCCGCGCCGTTGGCATCCTGGCCCGGGGGCTGGAACCACATGGCCTGGTAGGGCTTGCCGGCATTGACGAATTCGGCCGACAGCACGCGGCCGGTGCGCAGCGGCTCGCCGTCGGCTTCCAGGGATTCATAGACCACATTGAAGCGATCGCCCTTGCGCAGCGCGCGGCGGAAGTCGATGTCGCTGGAGAAAATTTCAGCGATCTGCACGGCCACACCGTCGGGAATGCGGGCGTCGTCGGTGGCGGCGAACAGCGAGGTCTGGATGCTGCCGCTGGACAGGCGGGCCGTGGCGACATAGGGCGCAGTTTCAACGCGCGAAGTGAAGCCCGTAGCGCCGCGCTCAATGACCAGGCGCTTGAACGTTGTTTCGTCATCGGTGGGCCAGCGCATGCTGAGCTTGAGCAGTTGCTGGCTGTCGCTGGCTTCGGCCGTCACGTTCTTGCCGGCGCGGCCCGACAGCAGCAGGCGCGCGTTGGCGTCGCTGCGCAGGAAAGCGGCGGCGGCGCTGTCGTCGATGTTCAGGCGTTTGAGCAGGGAGTCGGCGGTGTCGCTGCTGCGGGTGCTTTCAGTGCGAAACAGCTTGAAGCGAAAATCAGTCAGTGATTCGGTCTGGGCCTGCGTGGGCAGGGGTTCCACCGCTTCGAGCACCTGGCGCACCGGCAGGTCGGCGGCGTCGGGCGCCATGGGCGCCACACCGAAGGCCGTGACGCCGGTGCCCAGCAGCAGGACTGCGAGGCTGGCGGCGACCCGTTTGGGATGGCGGCGAAGGCTGTTGGCGACAGGGAGCAATACCTGGGAAGAGTTTGGCAGCTTCAAGACAGGATCCCAACAAAAATGCATCGGGCGCTGCTTGAGCACCGGACTGCTGTATAAAACATGGAGAGCTTTGGTGGCCAGCCCTGGATTAAGGGGAGCCTGAGCCATCCGACGATGTGGTTCCTGATCAGCAAGTTGCAGGCCAACTAAAATGGCCGCGCTGGATGCAGGAGAGACGCCAGTATATCTGTCGGACAAACCCCCGACATGTGAAAAACCCTTATGAATCAAGCGCTTGTTACAAAATACCCCGTCACCGACCGTGTAAAGATGGCCCTCGCGACCACCCTGCGAGGCTGCGAAGAACTGATTCCGGAAAACGATTGGATACAAAAACTGGCCAAATCCGAGGCCACCGGGGTACCCCTGCGGATCAAACTGGGCCTGGATCCGACCGCACCTGACATTCATGTCGGCCATACCGTGGTGCTGAACAAAATGCGTCAGCTCCAGGATTTGGGCCATACAGTCATTTTTCTTATAGGCGATTTCACCAGCCTGATCGGCGACCCTTCGGGCCGCAACAGCACGCGCCCGCCGCTCACGCCCGAGCAGATCAAGGTCAATGCCGAGACCTACCGCGCTCAAGCCGACAAGATTCTTGATCCCTCCAAAACCGAGCTGCGCTACAACAGCGAATGGAGCGAGCCGCTGGGCGCCACCGGCATGATCCAGCTGGCCTCGCGCTATACCGTGGCCCGCATGATGGAGCGCAACGACTTCCACGACCGCTTCAAGGCCGGCACACCCATCAGCGTGCATGAGTTCCTCTACCCGCTGATGCAGGGCTACGACTCGGTGGCGCTCAAGAGTGACCTCGAGCTCGGCGGCACCGACCAGAAGTTCAACCTGCTGATGGGCCGCCACCTGCAGCAGGAATACGGCCAGGAGCCGCAGTGCATCCTGACCATGCCGCTGCTGGAAGGCCTGGACGGCATCGAGAAGATGTCCAAGAGCAAGAACAACTACATCGGCATCAGCGAGGACGCCAACACCATGTTCGCCAAGGTGCTGTCAATCTCCGACGTGCTGATGTGGAAGTGGTACACGCTGCTGTCCTTCAAGAGCGAAGCCGACATCGCGACCCTCAAGGCCGAGGTCGAGGGCGGGCGCAACCCCAAGGACGCCAAGGTGGCGCTGGCCAAGGAAATCACCGCGCGCTTTCACTCGGCCGCCGCAGCCGATGCCGCCGAGCAGGATTTCATCAACCGCAGCAAGGGCGGTGTGCCCGACGAGATTCCCGAGGTGTCGATCACAGGCGCCCCCATGGGCATCGGCGCCCTGCTCAAGGCCGCGGGCCTGGCACCTTCGGGCAGCGAAGCCACGCGCCTGATCGACGGCGGCGGCGTGCGCGTGGATTCCAGCGTGGTGAGCGACAAGGCGCTCAAGCTGGCGGCCGGCACTTATGTCGTGCAGGTCGGCAAGCGCAAGTTTGCGCGGGTGACGCTGGGTTGAACCCCGGCCCTGCCGCCCTTCTTCCCTATTTAGAGCCGTTAACAAAGCCCAGCGAAGCGGTCCTGGTTAGGAGCCCGGGCAGCGGCAAGCGGGGTCTGCGCCGGTGCGCTGCCAGGGCCAGGCAAGGCGCCAGTGAGGCCGTGTGGCGAGCCACACAACGATCTGGCAACGCCGCATGGGCCTGGCAGCGCACCGGCCCGAAGGGTTGAGCCTGAAAGGGGCGCATGCGGCGTTGCAAATGCTCGCCGGGTATCAACCCGGCTGCGCTTCGCGCCTTGCCTGCGCCCCTTTCAGGCTCAACGCAGCCCCCGCTTGCCGCTGCCCGGGCTCCTAAGCGCGTCGCCGCAGACAGTGCACCAGCACGGCAAGGCGGCGCAACAACGCCAGGAGGGGTTTGTTAGCGGCTCTTAACGAACCTCGATGGTGACGCGCCGATTGCGCGGCTCATCGACCTCATCGGCCGTTGGTATGGCGAGTTCCCGCTCGCCCCGGCCGGCCGCTTCGATGCGCGCGGCCGGGAACTGGCGCCCGACCAGCATCTGGCGCACTTCCTGAGCACGCTGGGCGGACAGGGCGTCGTTGCTGGCGCCCGAGCCCACGGTATCGGTATGGCCGGTGATCACCATGTCGCCGCCGCTACGGGCCTGCGCCGCAGCCAGCACCTGTTCCAGCACCAGCAGTGATTCGGCCGTGAGCGCCGTGCCGCCCGCGTCGAAATACAGCGTATAGCGCTGCGGCTTGGGCGGCGCCATCTCAAACAGCGAACGGTTTTCGGCCTGCACCTTGGCGGGGTCGGCCTGGTCCAGGCGGGGTGCGCCGGCGGCGCCCGAGGCCGCGGTGGCGCGCTGATAAGGCTGGGACACAGTGATTTCCGCGCCGGGGCCGGCTTTGGCACGCACCACCACGGCGGACGGCATGCCGCCTTCCTGGGGCAGGAGCACGACGCGGGTGCCGGGTGTGGAACACGCGGCCAGCAGCAGTGCCAACGTGACGGGGGCGAACCGTGAGAGACGGCCGGTCATGGCTGCTCGTCCGCCTGCACGATGAAGTCCGTCCCGCGCACGCCGACAAAGGCGAACTGCGTTTCGATGCGCACTGCTTCCGGGTGCGACTTGCCGAGCAGGCCGGTGATCATGCGCAAGGAACCCTTGAGCAGCGAGGCCAGCAGGTTGCCCTCATGGGTGGTTGCATCAAAGCTGAAGGCCTTGAGTTCCATCTGTGACGAGGGCCCGAGCACCAGGGTGCTGCCGTCGCGCAGCACCACGCTGGCGGCGGACTCCGGGCCTGTGGTGATGCGCCCACCGGGCAGGAGCGCGTCGCCGGCCTGCGCCGCACGCGCCGCGGCGCCCGGTGCGTCCAGCAACTGCACGCCGCCTTTAAGGGTTTTGATAAAACCGGCTTGGCGGGGCGCGGCCTCGACGGGAGCCGAGGAGGCTGCCGCTGCGGCGGGGGCTTCGGGTACGGGGGATGGCGTGTTGGCCGACGGGGCCTGCGCATGCGCGCCGGCCGCAGCCAGCGCCAGCGCGGTGGCTGCGATCAGGTGCGGAACTGTCATTGTTTTTCTCCGGCGGCCATTGTCGCATCGGCCACTGGGGCTTTATCCGCAAGGCGCAACCCCACGAAGTCCGCGTACAGGAACGTGGTATGCCCTATTCAGGGCGCGGGCGAAGCCAGCGGCTTGCCCTTTTCCACCACATACACACCCACCAGCTTGATGGGTGCATTGGTGGTGTTGTGGGCGTCGTGCACCACGCCGGCCGGAATGACAAAGGATTCGCCCGCCTTGACCTGGCGCGGCGGCTGGCCGTCGATCAGCAGCGTGGCCTCGCCTTCGAGCACATAGCTGATTTCATCGCCGGGATGGGTATGGCGGCCGGCCTTGGCGCCGGGCGCCACGTCGACGCGTGCCACCACGGCCTCACGCCCCGGGACGGACACGTCGGCCTTGCCGACCAGCGTGCGCGTCAGCCCCGAAGCCTGTGCGAACAAAGCGCCGGCCGAGACGGCCAGGACGGTGCCCAGCACCAGAGCTACATTGCGTTTTTTGATTTTCATGGTGATTCCTCAGGAAGTTGTTCAAGATGGTGTGCCGGCCGCGCGCAGTAGCTGCGGCGCGAACCCATGCTAGCGGCCGGGCCGGGTGACGGCCTTGGGAACAACCCTTGCGCCGCCTTCGTCGTACACAATAGCGGCATGAGCGCGATCAACCTCCAGGCCCTGACGCCGCAGCGCATGCTGCTGGCCTCCGTGGCCGTCGCGGTGCTCACCATCATCCTGAAGACCGCGGCCTGGTACATCACCGGTTCGGTCGGCCTGCTGTCGGATGCGATGGAGTCTTTCGTCAACCTGGCCAGCGCGCTGTTCGGCCTTGCCATGGTCACCATCGCGCAGCGGCCCGCCGATGATGATCACCCCTACGGCCACCACAAGGCGGAGTACTTTTCCTCAGGCTTTGAAGGCGCGCTGATCATAGGCGCGGCGGTGGCCATCATCTGGGCCGCAACCGCGCGCATCCTGCACCCGCAGCCGCTGGAAAAAATGGGCTGGGGCCTAGCGCTGGCGGTGGGCAGCTCGGCCCTCAACGGCCTGCTGGCCTGGGTGATGTTTCGCGTGGCCAGGGCGCACCGCTCCATTGCGCTGGAGGCCGACGCCAAGCACCTGGTGACCGACGTATGGACCTCGGCGGGTGTGGTGGTCGGCATAGGCGCCGTGATCGCGACGGGCTGGCTGTGGCTGGACGCCGTGGTCGCGATAGGCGTGGCCCTGAACATCCTGTGGGAAGGCGGCCAGCTGGTGTGGCGCTCCTCGCAAGGGCTGATGGACGAGGCGGTCGAGCCCGAGGTGCTGGCAGAGATCCGCAAGACACTGGAAGGCTTTGCGCACCCCACCATCCGTTTTGACCACTTGAGCACGCGGCGCGCCGGCCAGCGCCGCTTTGTCGACCTGCACATGCACATGCCGGCCAGCTGGTCGCTGGGGCGTGCCGCGGCGGTCCGCGCCAGCGTCGAGCAGGCGCTGATGAGCGCCGTGCCGGGCCTTCGCGCCAGTATCCAATTACTGCCCAGCGATGTGGAAGCCCACTTCGATGATGAGACCGATCTGATTTGATGGGTTCTTGCTAGCTTGCTGGCGTGCAGCCGCTGATAATTTCCTCCGCCCTTTCTATCCAGGAGCCTTGATGAAACGTATTCCTTTTATTGCCCGGGTGCTTGCGTTCGCGCTGGCTGGTGCCGCGGCGCAGGCGGCTGAGCTCCAGGTGCTCAGCGCTGGCGCCATAGAGCCGGGCCTGAAGGCCGCCGCAGCAGCGTTTGAAAAACAGACCGGCCACAACGTGAAGATCAGCTTCAATACCGCGCCCGAACTGAAGAAGCGCATGGAGTCCAACCCGGCCTTTGACGTGGTGATTGCGCCGCCCGCCGTGATCGGCGAATTCGCCGCGGCCAGCAAGCTGGCCGAAACGCGCGCCAACATCGGCCGCGTCGGCATGGGCGTGGCTGTGCGCGAAGGCGCGCCGGTGCCCGACATCTCCAGCGCGGAGGCGCTGAAACGCTCGGTACTCGATGCCGACTCGCTGGTGTTCAACCGCGCGTCCACCGGCCTCTACCTTGAAGGCCTGCTGAAGAAAATGGACATCTATGCGCAGGTGGAAGGCAAGACCACGCGCTATCCCGACGGCGCCGCCGTGATGGAGCATGTCATCAAGGGCCAAGGCCGGGAAATCGGCTTCGGCGCGGTCACCGAAATCCTGCTCTACCAGGGCAAGGGCCTGAAGTTCGTCGGCCCGGTGCCGGCCGAGGTGCAGAACTACACCTCCTACACCGCCGCACCGCTGGCCTCCGGCAAGCAGCAGGAACTGGCCCAGCAATTCGTGAGCTTTCTCGCGGGCCCGGTCGGCAAGCCGCTGTTCATCGCCGCCGGCGTGGGCAACTGATGAAGGCGCTGCTCCAGCGCGTGGCCGAGGCCCGTGTGGTGATTGCCGGCGACACCGTCGGCCAGATCGGCCCAGGGCTGCTGGTGCTGGTCTGCGCCGAACGCGGCGATACCGAGGCGCAGGCCGACAAGCTGCTCGCCAAGATCCTCAAGCTGCGCATCTTCTCCGACGACGCCGGCAAGATGAATCTCAGCGTGCAGGACGTCAAGGGCGGCCTGCTGGTGGTGAGCCAATTCACCCTGGCCGCCGACGCCTCGGGCGGGAACCGGCCCAGCTTCACCGGCGCGGCCGCGCCCGATGAAGGACGCCGGCTTTATGACTACTTTGTGGCCCAGGCGCGGGGCCTGCATCCGGAGGTGCAAACCGGTCAGTTTGCTGCCGACATGAAAGTGCACCTCGTCAACGACGGGCCGGTGACCATTCCGTTGCAGATCGGGCCGGGGGCCTGAGCGGCTTTAGCGATAAGGGTTTTTAAAACCCAGCCCCGCGAGGATGCGAATCTCTTCCGCCTCCATGGCTTCGGCGTCTTCTTTGCCGGTTTCATGGTCCCAGCCCTGCGCGTGCAGCGTGCCGTGCACCAGCAGATGGGCGTAGTGGGCCTGCAGCGTTTTTCCGTTGTCTTTGGCTTCCTGGGCCACCACGGGTGCGCACAGCACCAGGTCGGCGGTGACCACCGGCTCCTGGGTGTAGTCGAAGGTCAGCACATTGGTGGCGTAGTCGCGCTGGCGGTAGTCGCGGTTCAGTGCCTGGCCTTCGGCGGCGTCGACGATGCGCACGGTGATCTCGCCGTCAAGCGCGAGCGCGTGGCGTATCCAGCGGGCCACGCTGTGGCGCGGCAGGGCGGCGCGGTGGCGGGCGGCATTTTTCAGGTCGCCGAACTGCAGCGACAGGCTGAGTTGCTTAAGAGCCATTGCGGCTCCTTGCACCGGCGCGGCGGATGGGCACTGCGGGGGCTTCGGCAGTGCTCGCTTCCACGGAGGACAAACGGCCCGGTGATTTGTCATAGGCATCCACGATGCGCGCCACCAGCGGGTGGCGCACCACGTCGGCGCTGGTCAGGCGGGTGATGGCGATGCCCTTGACGCGCTTGAGCACGCGTTCGGCGTCCACCAGGCCGCTGAGCTGCGTGCGTGGCAAGTCCACCTGGCTCACGTCGCCCGTCACCACTGCCTTGCTGCCAAAGCCGATGCGTGTCAGGAACATCTTCATCTGCTCGGGCGTGGTGTTCTGTGCCTCATCGAGGATGACAAAAGCGTGGTTCAGCGTGCGGCCGCGCATGAAGGCCAGCGGCGCGATCTCGATCTGCTGGCGCTCAAAGGCCTTTTGCACGCGTTCAAAGCCCATCAGCTCATGCAGCGCGTCGTACAGCGGGCGCAGGTAGGGATCGACCTTCTGGCTCAGGTCGCCCGGCAAAAAGCCCAGGCGTTCGCCGGCTTCCACCGCCGGGCGCGTCAGCACGATGCGCTGCACGGTGCTGCGCTCCAGCGCATCGACCGCGCAGGCCACGGCCAGGTAGGTCTTGCCGGTGCCGGCCGGCCCTATGCCGAAGGTGATGTCGTGCGTGGCGATGTTTTCCAGGTAGGTGCCCTGGTTGCCGGTGCGGGCGCGCAGGTCGGCCCGCCGGGTCGACAGCGTGATGCCGCCGTCGGGCGCGGTGCTCAGGGCGGTGTCGCCCGCCAGCATCAGCTGCACGGTTTCAGGTTCTATGGGCCGCTGCGCGATTTCATACAGCGCCTGCAGCACCTCCAGCGCCAGGGTCGCCTTGACTTTGGTGCCGTCGATCTTGAACTGCTCAAAGCGATGGGCGATCGTCACGTCCAGCGCCGCCTCTATGGTGCGGATATGGCTGTCCATGGGTCCGCACAGGTGGCCCATGCGGGTGTTGTTGGGCGGCGTGAAGGTGTGGCGAAGGATCAAGGCGGAGGTTTTCCTGAAAAGAGGGCCAAAGAGGCGCGTAAAACGCAATTGTCCGCCTAAATCCGCCATTTGGCCGGCGAACGGCTTCCCGGACCCGGCTGATAAGATTCCCCCATGATAGGAAGACTCTCTGGCCAGCTGGCCGAAAAAAATCCCCCGGAAATCCTGGTGGACTGCAACGGTGTCGGCTACGAAGTGCTGGTGCCCATGAGCACCTTCTACAACCTGCCCGCCCTGGGCGACAAAGTCAGCCTGCTGACGCATTTTGTGGTGCGCGAAGATGCGCAAATCCTCTACGGTTTCGGCAGCGCCACCGAGCGCGCGGCCTTCCGCCAGCTCATCAAGATCTCCGGCGTGGGCCCGCGCACGGCGCTCAGCGTGCTCAGCGGCATGAGCGTCGAAGAACTCTCGCAAGCGGTAACCCAGCAGGAGCCGGGCCGCATCATCAAGGTACCCGGCATCGGAAAAAAAACCGCCGAGCGCCTGCTGCTCGAATTGAAGGGAAAACTGGGCGCCGACATCGGCGTGCAGGTCAGCGTGGCCAACGACGCGCAGTCCGACATCCTGCAGGCCCTGGTGGCCTTGGGCTACAGCGACCGCGACGCCGCGCTGGCGCTGAAAGCCCTGCCAAAAGATATTGGCGTGAGCGATGGCATCAAGCTGGCGCTGAAGGCCTTGGCGAAATAGACGGTAAGCCAGTATGAGCATTCAAACCGACGATTTCTCCTCCGGCGACTTCCCGCCCGCCAAGCGCGTGATGTCGGCCTCGCCGGCCTCGCCCGGTGAGGAAGCCATCGAGCGTGCGCTGCGCCCCAAGCTGTTCGACGAGTATGTGGGTCAGTCCAAGGTACGCGACCAGCTCGAAATCTTCATAGGAGCGGCCAAGAAGCGGCAGGAGGCGCTGGACCATGTGCTGCTGTTCGGCCCGCCTGGCCTGGGCAAGACCACGCTGTCCCACATCATTGCGCACGAGCTGGGCGTGAATTTGCGGCAGACTTCGGGCCCGGTGCTCGAAAAACCCAAGGACCTGGCTGCGCTGCTGACCAACCTTGAAAAAAACGACGTCCTCTTCATCGATGAAATCCACCGCCTGAGCCCGGTCGTGGAGGAAATCCTCTACCCCGCGCTGGAGGATTACCAGATCGACATCATGATCGGCGAAGGCCCGGCGGCGCGCAGCATCAAACTCGATTTGCAGCCCTTCACCCTGGTGGGTGCGACCACGCGCGCCGGCATGCTGACCAACCCGCTGCGCGACCGCTTCGGCATCGTCGCGCGGCTCGAGTTTTACACGCCCGACGAGCTAGCGCGCATCGTGCGGCGCAGCGCCAAGCTGCTCAACGCGCCTATCGATGAAGACGGCGGCTTTGAGATCGCCCGCCGCTCGCGCGGCACGCCGCGCATCGCCAACCGCTTGCTGCGCCGGGTGCGCGACTATGCGGACGTCAAGGGCAGCGGCCACATCACGATGGACATCGCGAACAAGGCGTTGGCCATGCTGGACGTGGACCCGCAGGGCTTTGACGTGATGGACCGCAAGCTGCTCGAAGCCGTCATTCATCGCTTCGACGGCGGGCCGGTGGGCCTGGACAACATCGCGGCCAGCATTGGCGAAGAGCGCGACACGATTGAAGACGTGATAGAGCCCTATTTGATCCAGCAGGGCTATCTGCAGCGCACGCCGCGCGGGCGCATCGCCACGCTGGCCGCCTACCGCCACCTGGGCGTGGCCCCGCCGGCCAGCGGCAATGACATGTTTAACGCCCCCTGAGCATGGGACAGTGGGTAGCCCTGTCGGCGGCGGCAGACCCAAAAGCAGCCTGGACGAACGCCAGCGCCGAACAGCGATTCTTCAATTCAACAGCCCTGGGCGTGACGGTGGCTGTCCTGCTGGCCTATGCCCTGAGCGGCGTGGTGTTCGGCTACCTGCCTGTGTTTGTGCTGGAGGGCTTTGCCATGCTGCAGGGAACGGCCGCATGGTTTGGCGCGGCCGGAACCGCCTGCCTGGCGCTGGGATGGGCCACCCACCTTGCGCAGCGCCACTGGTCAAGCGCCTCGGCGGCGGCCTGCACGACGTTTCGCCACATCTGCTACGTCGCCGTGGCAACCTGCGTATGCGTTCTCATTCTGGCGGACGTGTCTGGCGGCGCCCTGTCAAGGTTGCGATGGAGCGGACTGGCGCCCACGTCAGAGTGGCTGTTTGCTCCCCTGCCCTGGATCTGGCAACACCTGCTGCCGCTGGGATCGTACAGGGTGACGGGAAAGCTTTTCCTGGCAGGCGGTACGGCCCTTGCGTTCGCATTTCTTTTCCTCAAAGGGTTCAAACGGCCAAGGGCATTCATGTTTTTTCTTGGTGCGGCCGCCTGCACCGCGGGGTTTTATTTTCTGGGCGATGCCGCGCTTGACTACAGCGCGGCACGTGGCCTGCCAGGCGCGTCGCCAGACTATGCCAAGGAACTGAAAACCAATCCGGGCCACTACAACGCCTGGAATTTTCTATCCTGGCTGGGAGCACTTGCCTGCCTGGCCTATGGAGTGATCATGATGTCCGTATCCCTTGTCATTCACGCCCATGACGCCAAGGCCCTGGTCGCGAGATCATGACACTACCGTTTTACTTCTGGGTTTTTCCCAGGCTTGCAGTCCGGATGTCTGCAGCTCTCCTGGGCCTGGCCTGCATGCTGGCCGGCTGCGTGGCTACCGGCAACCCACCCTCACCGCGCACGCCCAACCCGGCCGTGCCGCTGGCAGCCACTTCCAGCCTGCCGGAATTTCCCGAGCTGTTCAAACAAATGTCAGCGCTGTATGCCGATCACCCGCAGGCGCCCAGGATGCAGGACGGCGACGGCATGGGACGCAAGATTTCCGTCGCGCGCGTGCGCAAGCCGGGCGCGCTGGACGCCTTGCAGGCTTATCGCGCTCAGGGGCAGCACGGCCGCGTGGTGGTGATTGCGCTGCTGGATGCCGAGGGCAAGCTGCTGGATGCACGCGTGCTGTCGTCCACGCATGCCGAACTCAATGAGGCGGTGCTGCAATCGGCCCGTGAGGCCGAGTACCGCGGCGGCCGCATCGACGGCGCGGCTGCGCCCATGTATGCCGTCTACGGCGTGAATTTCTAAGAACCTGTTCACGGTCTAAACGGGGCCGCGTTGGGGTGCAATCGCGCGATTTCACTCCCAACCCGGAGGGCAAGCGCCTTCTCGGGCGGTCTGCGGCGTTGCGGCGCTAGCCCATAGCCGGGCTATGGGCGTCGCACCGCGCCTTGCATCCCATCCCGAGAAGGCGCTTGCGCGGCCCCGTTTAGACCGTGAACAGATTCTGAAGCCCGCGGCTCAGTTCAGCGCGCCGCGCGCGTCAACGCGGAAGATGCGCTGCACGGTGCCGCTGCGCAGCCCGCCGGTCACACCTATCATGAAGTCGTGCAGGTTCACGGTCGGGTCACAGTGCCCCGGGATCAGCCACAGCATGCGGCCCAGGCCGGGCAGGCGTTTGCTCTCGCCGGCGGGACGCAGAATGCCGTGCTCGTCGCCGCCGTTAAAAAACTCGAGTTCGCTTTCGGCGTCGAAGGCATGCACCAGGGGCAGGCCCGAATCGATCGCATGGGCCTTGTGGCCGGCATCGCACACAGCGTGGCCGGCGTGCGTGCTGATGATCTGGGTCTTCACGAACAGCGCGTGTTCAAACTGCGGCTGGGCCGGGTCGCGCTCGTTTTTCGCGTAGTCGGCGTCCATGAACATGAAGGAGCCGGCCTGCAGCTCGCCGTAAACGCCGCTGGCGGCCTCCAGCATGAGGCTGCCGGTGCCGGCGCCGGTGACCAAGTCCACCGTGACGCCCTGGGCCTCGACCAGCTTGCGCGTGAGCACCACGGCCTCCACAGCCTTGGCGATGGCGTCGCGCCTTTCGTGCGCGCTGCGCATGTGCTGGGCCTTGCCGTGGTAGGCCTGCAGGCCGGCAAAGCGCAGGGCCGGGTGCTTGCGGATTTCGAGCACCAGCGTGACGGCGGCGGCGCCGGGCTCGACGCCGCAGCGGCCCTGGCCGACGTCGATCTCGACGAACACGTCGATGATGGTGGCCACGCCGGTGGCATTGCGCGCCTCTGTCATGGCCTGGGCCAGGCGGATCACGCCTTCGGTGCTGTCGACCGCGATGGACAGGCGCCCGCCCTGGGCCGCGAGCTTTTGCGCGAGCACGGCCACGCGCGCCAGCTTGGCGGGGGCGATGACTTCATTGCTGATGTATACGTCGGTGACGCCGCCGGCCACCATGGCCTCGGCTTCGGCGGTCTTCTGCACGCAGACGCCGACCGCGCCGGCGCGCATCTGCATCTTGGCCAACGTGGCGCTCTTGTGCAGCTTGGCATGCGGGCGCCAGCGGATGTTGTGCTTTTTGGCGAATTCGGCCATGCGTGCGAGGTTGCGCTTCATCGCGTCCATGTCGATGACCAGGGCCGGGGTGTCGATGTCGTTGACCGGCTTGCCGATCAACTCGGCCAGGCGGGTGGGCGTGGTGCTCATGAGGTGCGTCTTATCTCTTTTGGTATTTATTGTTGCGCACCCAGCGGGTCTCGGGCCTTGCCGCCGGGGAATGCGCTGTCGTCCAGTGTGCCATCGTCCAGGTGCTGGGTGTCGGCCCAGCCGACGAGCGTAAAGCCTTCGGGGGTCCAAAGGAGGCGGTTGATGGCCGCATTGCCGAGTTCCCAGGTGCGCGGCGCCTGGATATCGAGCCGCGTCGCGGCGCGGTAGAGCACGTCCATCACGCCGCCGTGGCCGACCAGTGCAATCAGCTCGCCTGGGTGGGCAGCCGCCAGGCGTTCGGCGGTGGCGACCACCCGGCTGCGCAGCGCGATCAGCGATTCACCGCCGGCGGGCGCGAATTCCGGGTCGCGCTTGCGCCAGCGCATGGACTGGTCGGGCAGCAGGGCCTCGATCTCGGCAAAGGTCTTACCCTCAAAATCGCCGAAGCCGCGCTCGCGCAGCCCTTCCTCGCGCGTCACCTCAATGCCCTGGATGCGGGCCAGATATTGCGCGGTTTCCCAGGCGCGGGTCAGGTCGCTCGCATAGATGGCGCTGATGGGCTCGTCGGCCAGCGCCAGCGCCATGCGTTCGGCCTGCCTGCGGCCGGTTTCATTGAGCGGAATATCCAGGTGGCCCTGGATGCGGGTATCGACGTTCCAGGTGGTTTCGCCATGGCGAATGGCAATGATGCGTGTAGGCTCAAACATGGAGCCCCCACGGTTGCTCACTTCGTGGAGCTCCCGAGGCCCTGCAGGCCGCGGCTCGCGAGACGCTTCGCCTCTGTCGCCCGTCCAAGCCTGCGCGGGCAGGCTTGGAGCCGCGGGCTCCAGCCCCCTGGGGGCCGCTGCGCCTGCGGTCTGGCAAAGCCAGTCCCGCGGCCCCTGCTGGTAAAGAGCTGGGCGACTCCTCGATGTAATGCGTCAGGACCATATCAGCGAGGTATTTCGACATTGATGCGGCGCGTGCCGGGCGGCGGCTGCGGGAAGCCGCGCAAAGCCGAATCGAGCATGGCGGGCAGCACGGCCAGGGTATCGCCCCAGACACCGTCGTGCAGGGCGCGCGTCTCAAAAACAACCTGGTTGCTGCGCAGGTCGCGCATCACGATGCTGAGTTCGCGCTTGAAATAGGGCGGCTCCGCAATCGCGCCGCCAATCGGGAAGGACAGGCCGATCGAGCCGCCGCGGTTGCCGCCCCCCACAAACACACCGCTTCCATAACCAAAGCCGCCGTAGGGACCGTAAGCGTAAGGCCCGCGGTCAACGATCTGGGTGCTGGCCGTGACCTGCACGCTGTAGCGTGCGGCCGGCGTATTGAGTTCCATCCCCACCTTGGACAAGGCGCTGCGCGCCAGGCCTTCGACCGCGTCCTGGACGGAGCCCGCGGCTTGCTGTGAAGGCAGGCGCTCGAAGCGGTAAGGCGTGCCGGGCGCGGGGGGCGGGCCGTTCCAGTTGTAGAAGGCGGTGACGTCGCTGTCCACCACGCGAACGGAGGAGCAGCCGGCCATGAAGAGCGCCGAGGCTGCCAGCGCAAAAACAAGGGCCAATGTTCGTTTCATAAGGCCTCCATGAAGATTCGGCGATCAGTTGGACCGAATGCCGATGACTGAATGCCCGGGGAGCACCGGCTCCCGGAACTCTTCGGCATCAAAGGCCTTGTCGCCGTCTGCATCGGCGACGCCGGTGGCCTTGATGCCCTTGAAATCGTGGCGCTTGTTGTCCATCAGGTGCGACGGCACGATGTTCTGCAGCGAGGCGAACATGTTCTCGAGCCGACCGGGGAATTTTTTCTCCCACTCGCGCAGCATGTTGCCGACCTGCTTGCGCTGCAGGTTTTCCTGGCTGCCGCACAGCGTGCAGGGGATGATGGGAAATTCACGCACCTGCGCCCAGCGCGTGAGGTCTTTTTCGGTGACGTAGGCCATGGGGCGGATCACCACGTTCTTGCCGTCGTCGCTGACCAGCTTGGGCGGCATGCCCTTGAGCTTGGCGGCGAAGAACATGTTGAGGAAAAAGGTCTGCAGCATGTCGTCGCGGTGGTGGCCCAGCGCGACCTTGGTGCAGCCGAGCTCGCCGGCCACGCGATACAGGATGCCGCGGCGCAGGCGTGAGCACAGCGAGCACAGCGTCTTGCCCTCGGGAATCACGCGCTTGACGATGCTGTAGGTATCCTGGTTCTCGATGTGGAAAGGCACGCCCAGCTTGCCCAGGTACTCGGGCAGCACGTGCTCGGGGAAGCCCGGCTGCTTCTGGTCGAGGTTGACGGCCACCAGCTCGAAGTTGATGGGCGCGCGCTTTTGCAGCTTGAGCAGGATGTCCAGCATGGCATAGCTGTCCTTGCCGCCCGAGACGCAGACCATGACCTTGTCGCCCTCTTCAATCATGTTGAAGTCGACGATGGCACGGCCGACTTCGCGGCACAGGCGCTTTTCGAGCTTGTGGTCCTCACGCTCTATCTTCATGCTGTTCTGCACGCGCGCCGAGCTTTCCTGCTGCTCGTATTGCTCAACAGCTTCTTCCCAGACTGCGCTCATATCGTTCGCTCCCATATCTCTTACCACTGTCCCGTCTCAACGCGAATGGCTACTTCGCAGTCGTCAAAAATTTCAAGTTTGGCAATCTTCACCCGCACGCCCAACACACCGGGCAGTTGCATCAGCCGGTGCGCCAGCTTGCCGATCAGGCTTTCCAGCAGGTTCATGTGCTCGGCCGTGCACTCGCTGATGATGATCTGGCGCACCTTGCGGTAGTCCAGCACATGGTGGATGTCGTCGTCATGCGGCAGCAGCGGCTGCGTGCCCAGGTTCAGCTCGGCATCGACCTGTATGGGCTGCGGCGCGGTTTTTTCGTGGTCCAGGATGCCCAGGTTGGCGTCAAAGCGCAAACCGGTGAGGTTCAGGATCTGGGTTCCCCGGGTGTTGTACATGGCGCCAGTCTGTGGTGTAGGCATGGGAGGGTGTGTCAGCTATTGCCGCCGGTTCACATCAGCGAAAAATCGCGTTCGAACCTCATCAAGTGCTGGCCGCCGTCCACCAGCAGCGTGGTGCCGGTGATGGAGCGGTTTTCCAGCGCGAATTTGACCGTGGCGGCGACGTCGGCGGGCGTGGAAGAGCGGCCCAGCGGCGACAGCTTGTGCCTGGCCTGGAACTGCTCGTCCGTCAGCAAATGGCTGGTCAGCGTGAGGCCGGGCGCCACGCCCACCACGCGCACCAGGGGCGCCAATGCCAGCGCCAGCATGGTGCCGGCCGCCTCCAGAGCGGCCTTGGAGAGGGTGTAGCTGAAGAAATCGGGGTTCTGGTTCCAGAGCTTCTGGTCCAGCAGGTTGACCACGGCGCCCTGGGCGCCTTCCACGCCCTCGCCGCCGTCCGTGCCGCGCGCCGCGATGTGGGCATGCAGGGCCTGCGCCAGCAGCACGGCGGCGCCGGTATTGCTGTGCAGGTGTTTATCCATCGACGCAAAGCCAAAGCTGGCGGCGTTGTCTTCTTCGAAGGTGGAGGCATTGTTGACCACTGCATCGACCCGGCCCATGCGCCCCACCACGGCCGGCAACAGGCCGCGCACCGCGGCTTCGTCACCGAGGTCGGCCTGGAAGGCCGCCGGTGCTCCCGCGAGGGCGGCGCAATCGGCGACGGTTTTCAGGGCCTCGGCCTCTGAGGCACGGTAATGCACCGCCACCTGCCAGCCACCAGCCGCCAGCGCCAGCGCGATCTCGCGCCCCAGCCGCCGCGAGGCGCCGGTCACGAGGACCACGGGAGGGGACGACGGAGCTGGATTCATGGGCGGGCGAAGTGACTCAAAAAGGGGCCAAGGAAGGCGGAGGCGCTGGATGAAGAGGCCGTGGGGATCGCCGACAATGGCAGGAGGTGACCTCATAGCCCCCATGCCCCCGACGACCGATACCCCCATTTTAACGACCGGCCTCGCCGCCCACATTGCCAGGGCCATTGAGGCCGCTGGCGGCTGGCTGGGTTTTGACCAGTTCATGGCGCTGGCCCTTTACACCCCGGGCCTGGGCTATTACGCCAACGATTCGCGCAAATTCGGCCTGATGCCGGGCACCGGCAGCGATTTTGTCACCGCGCCCGAGCTCTCGCCGCGTTTCGGCCAGGCCCTGGCACGGCAGGCGGCCCAGGCCCTTGAGGCCACCGGCACCCGCGAAATCTGGGAATTCGGCGCGGGTTCTGGCGCGCTGGCGCAGCAAGTGCTGGAGGTGCTGGGCCCGCGGCTGGAGCGCTACACCATCGTGGATCTTTCAGGCAGCCTGCAAGCGCGCCAGCGTGAACGGCTGGCGGCCTATGGCGACAAAGTCCGCTGGGTGGCGGAACTGCCGGCAGTGATGCGCGGCGTGGTGCTGGGCAACGAGGTATTGGACGCCATGCCGGTGAAGCTGCTGGCGCGCCTGCAAGGCGTATGGCATGAACGCGGCGTGGTGGTCCATGATGGCGGCTTCCTCTATGCCGACAAGCCTGGCGCGCTGCGGCCGCCTTTCGAAGTGGAGGGTACACACGACTACCTCACCGAGATCCATCCCCAGGCGGAAGCGTTTGTCGCCACGCTGGCCGACCGGCTGGAAGCCGGCGCGGTCTTCCTGCTCGATTACGGCTTTCCGGAGCACGAGTACTACCACCCGCAGCGCAGCATGGGCACGGTAATGTGCCACCGCGGCCACCTGGCGGATACCGACGCGCTGGCCGAAGTGGGCAGCAAAGACATCACCGCGCACGTCAACTTCACCGGCATCGCCCTGGCCGGGCAGGAGGCCGGGCTGGAAGTACTGGGCTACACCAGCCAGGGGCGCTTTCTGCTCAACTGCGGCCTGGTGGACGGCATGGAAGACGCGCCGCTGGAGCAGCGCGTCATGGTGCAAAAACTGGTCGCCGAGCATGAGATGGGCGAGCTGTTCAAGGTGATTGCTTTCGGCGCAAAAGGCGGTCCTGCATGGGAGCCCATGGGCTTTGCGACGGGTGATCGCACACATACGCTCTAGCGCCTAAACTGGCCACCATGATCCGCTGGTTCATCGTCATCTTCCTGGCCCTGATGCTCATCAGCTGGTTCAGCCCGCTGCTGCAAAAGCTCGGTTTCGGCAAGTTGCCCGGTGATCTGCGTTTTCGCCTGTTCGGGCGCGAGTGGTTCATCCCCCTGACCACCACCATCTTGCTGAGCTTTATCGCCAGCCTGGTTGCCAAACTCATTTAAGGAAAAAGGTTCACGATGAAAGCCTGTGTCGACCTGGGAGGCACCAAGATCGCGGTCAGCCTGATAGAGGCAAAGGCCGGGCAGGAAATCAGCTTGGCCCAGGCATCGGCGGCCCTGCAGTCCCGGCGCGTGGAGCCCACCGAAAAAGCCGGTCCGCCCGACACCCTGGCGCGCCAAGTGGTGCGCATGCTTGGCGAAGCCTGTGAGCTCGCCGGTATCGGCGAGCAAGACATCGAGGCGCTGGGGGTATCGTCCTGCGGCCCCTTCGTGATGGTGAACGGCATGCTGGAAATTTCCAACCCCAATATTTGCGGCGGCATGGCCGGCCCGGCGCGCGGCCTGCCCAACGACTGGGTCAGCGTGCCGCTGGAAGCGCCCTTGCGCGGCCGCTTTGCCGACAAAGTCCGCATCGAAAACGACGGCGTGGGCGCACTGCAAGCCGAGCGCCGCTGGGGCGCGTTGCAGGGATACAGCCACTGCGCCTACGTCACCTGGAGCACCGGCATCGGTTTCGGCCTGTGCGTGGACGGCCGCATCCTGCGCGGCAAACACGGCAACGCCGGCCATGCGGGCCACACCTTTGTCAGCGACCAGAGCGATGCGCTGTGCGGCTGCGGCAACATGGGCGACCTGGAAGGCGTGGTGGCCGGCAACGCCATCGCGCGGCGCTTTGCCGGCGCGGGCTACCCCGGCGCCTCCGCGCTTTTCGCCGCCGCACAGTCCGGCGACACGGCCGCGCAGGCCATCGTCGACGAACTGTGCCGCGTGCTGGGCCGCGGCCTCTACAACATGGTCGCCACCCTGGACCTGGAACGCATCAGCCTGGGCGGCGGCGTCTTCTGGAACCACCGCGATTACCTGCTGCCCAGGCTGAGCGCGCAGATACACGGAAAGCTGCCGGCCTTGACGGATGAGTTTGAGCTGGTGCCTGCCGGGCTGGGGGAGAGGGTTGGGGATTTTGGGGCTTTGGCGTTAGTGAGTTAGGTGTTTTTTTGCCGGGTCTTGCGCCGGTCTTGCGCGCCTCCCCCTTCTTCCTCTCCTTCTTTTGCTTCCTCTGTTTTCTCCACTGAGTTTTGCTGGCCGGGGGTGGCCCGGCGGCCAGTAACTTTCTTTTGCTTCGCCAAAAGAAAGTCACCAAAGAAAAGGCGACCCGCAGTCTGGGTCCCTACGCTTCGCTTCGGGCAACCTGCGGTGCTCGAGCCAAGCGGGGTCTGGCTAAACTCGCTCCGTTTCACTACGCTCAAACAACGCCAGCCCTTATCCGCTTGTCTCTGCGCTCCTCGGCCCAGCCAGGACGGGGAAGTCCGAATTCGAATACAGAAGACAAATACAAAAAGGACACGCCGCGGCGAGTCCTTGTTTCTTCAGGCATACGGTATTGGGTTTGGGCTGTTTGGTATTCGGGTCCCCTTGTGGATGCGCCGAGGAGCGCAGGGCCAGACGGATCAGGGCTGGCGTTGTCTGAGCGAAGCGCAGCGTAGCGAGTTTAGCCAGACCCCGGCTGGACCGAGCACCGCAGGTTGCCCGCAGCGAAGCGGAGGGACGCAGCAACCAGGGTCGCCTTTTCTTTTGCTTACTTTTCTTTTGGCGAAGCAAAAGAAAAGTAAGTAGCCGCCGGGCTACCCCCGGCCAGCTACCCTCAGAAGAGGGCAGGAAAGAAGCAGAGGTAGGGAGGAAGAGCGCGCAAGACCGGCACAAGACCCGGCAAAAAAAGCCTACCCCTGTCCAGAAGCTTCAGTAACTTCAGCCTTCTTCACCACCCGCACCTGCGGCGACAACTGCCAGAAGATCCCCGCGGACGCGAGCGTGATCAGCCCCATCGCCGCGAAGGTGGCCTGGAAGGCGTGCAGAGTCTGTATCGCCTCGCCAGTACCAAAAAAGGCGGTGAAGGCGGCCAGCACGGCGCCGGCGGCGGCCACGCCCATGCTCATGGCCAGCATCTGCACCATGGACAGCAGGCTGTTGCCGCTGCTGGCCATGCTGGTGTCGAGGTCGCGCAGGGTGACGGTGTTCATCGCGGTGAACTGCATGGAGTTGACCGCGCCGAAGCAGGCCAGTTGCACGATGTGCAGCCACAGCGGCTGGGCCGGCGTGACCAGCGCGAAGCTGGCCATGGTGAAACCCACCAGCGCGGTGTTGGTTACCAGCACGCGGCGATAGCCATAGCGCGTGATCAGCGGCGTGGTGACACGCTTCACCAACATGCTGGCCACGGCGACCGGCACCATCATCATGCCGGCCTGCAGCGGTGAGTAGTCAAGGCTGACCTGCAGCAGCAGCGGCACCAGGAAGGGCATGCACGAGCTGCCCAGGCGCGAGAACAAATTGCCCAGCAAGCCTATGCTGAGCGTGGGAATCGAAAACAGCCTGGGCGAAAACAGCGGGTCGGGCCGCCTGGCCGCGTGCAGCCAGTAGGCGGCCAGGCTGGCCAGGCCGAACACCAGCAGCACCAGCACGCCGGCCTGCTTGAGGCCCAGCCCCGACAGCCCATCAACCGCGAGCGACACAGCCACCATGCCGAAGGCCAGGAAGAGATAGCCCGCCAGGTCAAAGCGGGGGACATCGGCCCGAGGGTTGTCCTGCATGTAGAACAGGGTGACCACGCCGCCCAGCAAGCCCACCGGGATGTTGATGAGGAACACCCAGTGCCAGCTGGCTACCTCGGCCAGCCAGCCGCCCAGGGTGGGTCCGATCAGCGGGCCGACCAGGCCGGGAATCGCGATGAAACTCATGGCCTGCAAAAAGCGCTCGCGCGGGAAGGCGCGCAGCACGGCCAGCCGGCCCACCGGCAGCAGCAGTGCGCCGCCCATGCCTTGCACCACGCGTGCCGCCACGAGCTGCATCAGGTTGCCGGACAGCGCGCAGGCAATGGAGCCCAGAACAAACAACGTGATCGCCCCCACATACACACGGCGCGTGCCGAAGCGGTCGGCGATCCAGCCGGATGCGGGGATCAGCATGGCCATGGTGAGGGAATAAGCGACCACCACCGACTGCATGCGCAAGGGGCTTTCGCCAAAAGTGCGGGCCATGGCCGGCAGGGTGGTGTTGACGATGGTGGCGTCCAGCGTCTGCATGAAAAAGCCGATGGCCACCAGCCAGAGCAGCATGCGCAATGATTTTTCTTCTGCCTGCATGGATGAGAGATGAAAAAGGGCGGACTTGGTTCACCGCGTTAACGAAACGGCCGGGCAGCAAAAAGCCGCCTCGAGGGCGGCTTTTTTGACGGGGTTGCGGATTCGCCTCAGGCCGAGAAGCTGGAGCCGCAGCCGCAAGTGCTGGTGGCATTGGGGTTCTTGATCACGAACTGGGCGCCTTCAAGGTCGTCCTTGTAGTCGATCTCGGCGCCCACCAGGTACTGGTAGCTCATGGCATCGATCAGCAGCGACACGCCGTTCTTGGTCATGGTGGTGTCGTCTTCATTAGTGATTTCATCGAACGTGAAACCATACTGGAAGCCGGAGCAGCCGCCGCCCTGCACAAACACGCGCAGCTTCAGGTCGGGATTGCCTTCTTCGGCGATCAGCTCAGCCACCTTGGCCGCGGCGCTGTCGGTGAAGACAAAGGGCGCGGGCATTTCGGACTGGATATTTTCGGCAACGGCACTCATGGGGACTCCAATTGATCATCAAGGCGGATAAAAGTCCGCGATTCGGGGCGCAGGCTCTGGCGGCACTGATGCGCAAATAGTACAGCAATTCAATCAACCATAACGCCCATGCGTGTTAGGCCGTGCGCCGACTTGTGAGCACTTACTCGCCGGGCTCAGCCTGCCGGCTCAGATATTGTTGGCCGCCAGCTTGAGCGTGGGCTTTTCTTCCAGCTCGGGATGGGTGGTGGGTCGCAACTGTCCAAAGATGACGGCGCCCTGGTGCATTTCAAGCGCCTTGTAGGAGACGTCGCCCTCGATCTTGGCCTTGGGCTGCAGCTCCAGCAGCTCGGACGCATGGACCGGCCCCATGACACGGCCGTTGATGATGACGTGGTCGGCATGGATGTGGCCCGTCACGGTGGCGGATTCGCTGATCACCAGGATGCTGGAGCCGCCTTCGGCGGCGCGGATGTCGCCGATGACCTCGCCGTCTATGCGCAGGCCGTCGGTGAATTTGAGGTTGCCTTCAATACAGCTGCCCTGGGCAATCAGGCTTTTGATGGGCGGCTGCTTCTTTTTTCCAAACATACAAGATTCCTGTGCTGGTCGGTGTGGCTGGTGGCTGGGGGTGGGTGGCAGGGGATTTAAAGCTTAAAGGTCTGGGTAGATCTGACCGCTGTTCCCTCAATGACCTTAGCTGTAACAGTTTGTACCACGGCTTGGGGGGGCAAGTCGAGGACACCTTCCACACGCCGGTACTGTTTGAACTGTAAAGTTTGCGGTCCCCCGGGCAAAGTCATGCTCCAGGGCTTGCCGGCCTGGGTTCCGTGGACCGTCAGGTCCAGTTTTCCATTGAAATTCGGGGCGGATTTTTCGGCCTGGATCACCAGCACCTGCCACCGGAGCTGGGTGTCGGACAGCTTTTCGGCCTGCAGGCTGCGTATGCTGGCCACCTCGGCGCTGCCGGCCGGCAGCAGCCGCTCAAAAAACCCCAGGTCGTCGCGCAGGCTGCGGTTGTCCGCCTCCAGCTGCCTGATCTGGCTCATCATTTTTTCCTGGGCGGCTTTTTCGGCCGTCAGCAGGCTGCCGGAGGTGTTGGCAATGGACTGGGCCTTGTCACGCTCCGAGCGCAGGTTGGCCACTTCCTGCCGCAGCAGGACCAGTTCCTCCTTGGCGCCGCTGTCGGTGCCGGTGATGCCCTTGCCGAACTCAAAGGCCCACAACGCAATGGCGCCGGAAAACCCCAGCATCAGGGCGCCGGCAATCCAGCGCAGTGGCCAGGGGAGCGAGCTGCGCACCGACATGCGCGGGGAACTGATGGTCAGGCGGCGGCGAAACAGGCGAAATTTCAAGGATGGCCCTGCGGTTTTCGGTTCGGGAGTGCATTGTGCACGCAGACAGGGCCGGTATCGAGTATTAATCCGGTAATGCCGGCACAGCCGGAGTAAGCGTTTGCATCGGACGTTTTTGTCTGTCAGCGCCAAGCGCCCTAAAAGAGCCGAAGCGACCGAGACAGCAACAGAACAGCCATCCATGAAAAAAGCCGCCAGGCGCAAACCAGGCGGCTTTTTTGGGGGGAAGCGGATTTAGCGCTTGCTGAACTGCTTGCGGCGGCGAGCAGAACGGAAACCGACCTTTTTACGTTCGACTTCACGTGCATCGCGCGTCACAAAGCCGGCCTGGCTCAGGACAGGCTTCAGCGTTGCGTCGTAATCGATCAGCGCACGGGTGATGCCGTGGCGCACAGCACCGGCCTGGCCGGACTCGCCGCCGCCGTGGACGTTGACCATGATGTCAAACGTCTCGACGTGGTTCGTCAGAAACAGGGGCTGGCGGCAGATCATGATCGAGGTTTCACGACCGAAGAACACCTGGATGTCACGATCGTTGATCGTGATCTTGCCGGTGCCTTTTTTGATAAACACACGGGCGACGCTGGATTTGCGACGGCCGGTGCCATTGTTCCATTCACCAATCATCAATGGCTCCTTAGATGTCCAGCACTTTGGGCTGTTGGGCGGCATGCGGGTGCTCTGCACCACCGTACACCTTGAGTTTCTTGATCATGGCGTAGCCGAGCGGGCCCTTGGGCAGCATGCCCTTGACGGCTTTTTCCAAAGCGCGGCCGGGGTGCTTGGCTTGCATGTCGCGGAAGTTGGTGGCAGTGATGCCGCCTGGATATCCGGAGTGGCGATAGTAGATCTTGTCGGTCGACTTGGCGCCGGTGACGCGCAGCTGGGCTGCGTTGATGATGACGATGAAGTCACCGGTATCGACGTGAGGCGTGTAAATGGCCTTGTGTTTGCCGCGCAAACGGAGAGCAACTTCGCTGGCTACTCGTCCGAGGACCTTGTCGGTCGCGTCAATCACAAACCACTCGTGCGTCACGTCAGCGGGTTTTGCGCTGAACGTTTTCATGAGTTTTCTTTCGAAAAAATGGTTTGTCGGGTTCTTTTCTGCGGTCGGTGTTCTTCTGATGAGAACCTCTTAGGCAGCATTTCCCAGCCTTGGCTGGCCTCTGCCGCGGAACCACTAAGCGCTGCAGAGCCAACGATTATATGAAAAATCAAGGACTTGCGTCAATATTGGACGGGTTTTGGGGCATTTTCAGCCAGCAAGAAGGTAGGATAGCCCCATGTTTTCCTATCGCCACGCCTTTCACGCAGGCAACCACGCCGACGTGCTCAAGCACACCACGCTGATCGCGTTGATGAAGTACCTGACCCAGAAGGATACGGCGCTGACCGTGATCGACACCCATGCGGGGGCAGGCCTGTACCGGCTGGACGGCGATTACACCGAAACCAGCGGAGAGGCCCAGGAAGGCATTTTTCGCCTGCTATCTGCACCAAAACCGCCCGCAGCCCCTGCCAAAAAGACCTCTGGCGCTCCCAAAACCGTAGCACCCAGCGCCGGTGAAGCCGCCGCCCCCGGCCTGGCGCCGCTGCTGCAGGATTATGTCGACGTGCTGCGCGGCCTGAACCCGCAGTTCGCCGAAACCGGCGATCCCGCCCACCTCAGGATTTACCCCGGCTCCCCTTTTATCGAGCAGCAGTTCCTCAGCGGCCGCGACAAGCTCAAGCTGTTCGAGCTGCACCCCACCGACTTCAAGTCGCTTTCCGGCAACATCGAACAGCTGGGCGTGGGCCGCCAGGTGGCGGTTGCCCGTGAAGACGGCTTTGAAGCCCTGAAAACCTTTTTGCCGCCGCCGGCCCGCCGGGCCATGGTGCTCTGCGATCCCAGCTACGAAATGAAGAGCGACTACGGCCGCGTGGCGGCCTGCATGGCCGACGCCCTCAAGCGCTTTGCCACCGGCACTTATGTGGTCTGGTACCCCATCATTCCCCGGCCTGAAGCGCACGATTTGCCGCGAAAGCTCAAGACCCTGGCCGTCAAAAGCGGCCGCAGCTGGCTGAATGCCGCCTTGACGGTCAAATCCAGCAAATTGACGATGGATACGGCTGGCGAAACCGTCCGCCCCGGGCTGCCTGCCAGCGGCATGTTCGTCATCAACCCGCCCCATACGCTGAAAGCCGGGCTGCAGGCCGCCCTGCCGCAAATGGTCGCCTTGCTGGGCCAGGATCGCAACGCGGGCTTCACCCTCGAGCACGGCGGCTGAGGCCGCGCTGCGCGCCGCCTAGCCGGTTTACGACGCCCGGCGCGCATGTTTTCCTGTCTTTACCGCCGCAGTGAGTTGTGGCAAGGTTGCCTGATACCCCAGGCCCCCGGTTGCCCCTGATTCCCCCATCGCCCCACCGCGCCCACAATCCCTCATGCCCGCCCAGGCCCATCCCAGCTCTTCCGCCACCACGGCAGCGTCCGGCTGCGGGCGAAGCGCACAAAAAGATGAAGCCATGGAAGCCGAGATCGAGCGCCGGGTCGCGCTGCGCACGCGCGAGCTGGGCGCCTCGCTGGCGCGCTACCAGACCATGGTCGACCTGGCGACCGAAAACATCTGCGTGGGCCAGGGCGGCCTGCTCCGTTTTGCCAACCCGCCCTGCCTGGCCCTGCTGGGCACGCAGGCCGCCACCATGGCGGACAAGCCCATGATCGAGTTCATCCACCCGGGTGACCGCACCTTTGTTTCGGGCAAGCACAAGCTGCGGGCCGCAGGCAATGTGGTACCGGCATTTGAGGCGCGCTTTCAGCGCGACGATGGCACGGTTTCCTGGGTGGAGATCAACGGCGTGCTGGTGGATTGGGAGGGTGCGCCGGCGGACCTCTTCTTCCTGAAGGATGTCACTGAACGCAAACGTCTCGAAGCCCTCACCCGCTCCGCCGCAGAGCGCTACCGCGCCGTGGTGGAAAACGTCAACGACGCCATCCTGGTGGTGCAAAAAGGCATCGTCCGGTATTCCAACGCCAGCGCGCAGGCCCTGTTCGGCCACGTGCTCATCGGCTTGCCTTCCATGCACCTGATCCATCCCGACGATCGCATCATGGTGCAGCAACGCCGCGACCTCATGCAGTCGGGCACCATGGTCAACGCCTACGAGGCCCGTTTCATCAGCCCGCCGCGCGAAACGATGGAGCCGGGGCTGCTCACCGGATGGGCCAGCATCTACGGCACTCGCATCGAATGGGACGGCGAGCCGGCCCTGCTGGTGCTGATGTCCGACATCAGCGAGCGCCGCCGGCTCGACGAGGAACTCAAGAGCGCGCTGGTGCAGCGCGAGGCCATCCTGGAAACCACCGCCGTCGGCGTCACCTTCCTGAAGGAGCGGCGCCACCAGTGGCTCAACCGCACGCTGGCCGCCATGCTGGGCTACAGCCCGGCCGAGCTGCTGGGCCAGGAAACCCGGGTGCACTACCCCAGCGATGAAGACTTCGAACGCCTGGGCGCGCTGGCTTACACGCAGATCACGCAGACCGGCCTGTTCTCGGCCGAGGCGCGCATGCGCCGCAAGAACGGCGAGTTGATCTGGGTGCAACTGGACGGCTCCGCGCTGGACCGCGGCCGGCCCGAGGACGGCTCGGTCTGGACCTATGTGGACATCACGCGCCGCAAGGAGGCCGACGAGGAAACCCGCCGCGCGCTGGTGCGCGAGCGCGAGCTGGGCGAGCTCAAGACCCGCTTCGTCTCCATGGCCTCGCATGAATTCCGCACGCCGCTGGCCACGATTCTTTCCTCGGCCGAATTGATCGAGCATTACGGCGAAAAAATCACCCACCGCGAGCGCCAGGACATCATGGCCGACCTGGTGGTCGCGGTCAAACGCATGCAGGGCATGCTCGAGGACATGCTGACCGTCGGCCAGGCCGATGCCGGCAAGCTCATGCTCAACCTGCGGCCGCTGGACATCGCGGCGCTGTGCCGCAAGCTGGTGACCGAGGTGCACACCAGCGATGCCGGCCAGCACGCCATCGAATTCGAGGCCCCCGTCGGCCATGACACGTTCTCGCAGCTCGTCATGCTCGACGAGCGGCTGGTCCGCCACATCTGCACCAACCTGCTGACCAACGCTTGCAAATATTCGGCCCCCGGCAGCGTGGTGGTGCTGACGCTGGACCGCCACCAGGCCCAGGACGGTGATCAGTTGATCCTGCGGGTCAGCGACGAAGGCATAGGCATTCCGGACGCAGACCTTCCGCGCCTGTTCGAGAGCTTCCACCGGGGCTCCAACGTGGGCAACCGGCAGGGCTCCGGCCTGGGCCTGGCCATCGTGAAGCACGCGGTGGACCTGCACCACGGCAAAATCGAGGTGGCGAGTACGCCAGGCGCGGGCACCCGGTTCACGGTCAGCCTGCCCATTTCCCGAGGACAGACATGACCCAGATCCTGATCGTTGAAGACGACGACGCCATCCGCAGCAACATCGTGCGCCTGCTCAAGCTCGAGGGCTTCGAGACGATTGCCGCGCCCGACGGCCTGCAAGGCCTGACGCTGGCCCGTGCGACCCGGCCCGACCTGATCATTTCCGACGTCGGCATGCCCGGCATGAACGGTTTCGAACTGCTGGCCACGGTGCGCGCCGACCGCGAGCTGGCCAACACGCCCTTCATGCTGCTGACCGCGCTGGACGACCGCGACAGCATGCGCCGCGGCATGACGGCCGGCGCCGACGACTATCTCTCCAAGCCTTTCAGCCGCGCCGAGCTGCTGGACGCCGTGAACGCCCAGCTCAAGAAAAAAGCCCGGGTGCGTGAAGCCATAGACTCCGAAGTGGCGGCCGGCGAAGAGCGGCTGCGCGCGGCGTTTTCCCACCGCATCAGCGGCGACCAGCCCGACTCCATTCCCATGGACATCCCGGCCACCGCAGAGACCGAGGAACTCGCCAGCGCCACCGTGCTGGTCGCCAGCATACGCAACTTCACCTCCATCGCCGAAAAGCTCAGCGCCGCCGAGGTCTCGCAGGTGCTCACCGAGTACTTCGAGCGCGCCTCGGAGCCCGTGCTCAAGAACAGCGGCCGCCATATCAAGTTCATCGGCGACGGCCTGATGGCGGTGTTTTCCGACACCACCACCGGCTCGCCCTTGCCGGCCCCACGCCGCGCAGTGTCCGCCGCCCTGGCCATGGCGCTGGCCACGCACGAGTTCCGCGATTGGCTCGACGAGCGCTTCAGCGCGCGCGCCCTGCCGCCCTTTGCCATGGGCGTGGGCATCCACAGTGGCGCCGTCACGCTGTGCCAGCTCGGCACGCAGCAGAACAAGGAGCTCACGCCCGTGGGCGAGACCGTGACCCTGGCCGCGCGGCTGGAAAGCGCGTCCGAGGAGATGGGCTGGACGGTGATGGCCAGCGAGGAGGCCCTGGCCCTGGCCGGCACCGGCATAGAAACCGGCACCCACACATCACTGGTGGTGCCCGGCAAGAACCTCGCCATCGACGTGGCCGAGGTCACCGGCCTGGTCACCACCATGGACGACAAGATCCACGGCATGGCCAGCCTGACCGAGCGCGCGCGCGAGATCAGCGACGCGGTGCGCGCTAATTCCGACATTACCGCGCGTGCCGTCAAGGGTGCGCTGGAGTCCAAGCTCTCGGCGCTCAAGGACTTGCGCTTTGACGCCGGCAGCGACCCGGTGCGGCTCAAGGGTTACCGCATCACGCGCAAGATAGGTGCGGGCGGCATGACCGAGGTCTACCTCAGCGAGCGCGAATCCGACGGCCTGCCCATCGTGCTCAAGGTGCTGGACTCGCGCGGCAAGGAGTCCTCAGACCATCTGGTGCGCTTCATCCAGGAATACGCCCTGCTCTGCAAAATAGACCACCCGCACGTGATCAAGATCTATGACCAGGGCTTCACCGACGAGCACGCCTACATCGCGATGGAGTACTTCGAGCGCGGCGACCTGCGCGGCCTGTTCGGCCCCAGCCTGGCGCGGCCGCAGGCGCTGACGGTCGCGCGCGAGGTCGCGCAGGCCTTGTCGGCCATCCACGCGCACGGCATCGTGCACCGCGACATCAAGCCCGAAAACGTCATGCTGCGCGGCGACGGCAGCGTGGCGCTGGCCGACTTCGGAATCGCCAAGTCCATGGTGCAATCGCAAAACATGGGCCTGACGCAAACCCACCACGGCGACGTGGTGGGCACGCCCTACTACATGAGCCCCGAGCAGGCCACCGGCCGCAAGATCACCGCCAAATCAGACCTCTACAGCCTGGGCGTGATGCTGTTCGAGATGCTGGCCCACCGCCGGCCCTACATCGCCGAGTCGCTCGAGCTGTTGCTCGCCAAGCACCTGAACGCAGAAACCCCGGCACTGCCGCCCGCCCACGCAGACCTGCAGGGCGTCGTCAACAAGCTCATGGCCAAAAACCCCGAGCAGCGCTACGAATCGGCCGAAGCGTTTCTGCTGGAGCTGGAGTCCATTGCCCCCGCTCCCGAGATCAGTCTGTAAAAAAGCAAACTCCCGTCCAGATTTGCTGGCGCAGACACCCAAACAGTCACTCAAGGCAATGGAAGCGAGCCGATCAAAGGCCAGCATGAGCCGTGGAACCGGCTTTGCCGGGCCACAGGCGGGCGGCCCCCTCGGGGGGCAGCGACCCACACGAAGTGGGGAAGCGTGGGGGCTAATCAATACTTCAGGGCGGTACTCTTGCCCCAGAACACGCGGTAGGCAAAGACCGTGTACCCAATGATCATGGGCAATACCACCGCAGCACCGGCCAGGATCACGCCCATGGCCTCGGGTGCGGCGGCTGCTTTCCAGATGTCCAGGCTGTCGATGACCAGCCATGGAAACAGGCTGTAGGCCAGGCCGTAGAAGGCCAGCAGAAACACACCCACTGTAGCGCCGAAGGGCACCCAGGCGCCGTATTCATTGCCCTGTGCCAGCCGCACTGGCAGGCGCTGCAGGCTGCGGAAAATCACGCCGAAGAGCACCAGCGTGGCCGCGGGGATGGGCAACAGCAGCACGATGTTGGGGAAGGAGAACCACTTGGTAAAAATGCTGTGGCTGACCAGCGGCGTGGCAATCGAGATCGCCGCGACCCCCGCCATGGTGAACCACAGGCTGGCGCGCGCCCAGCGCACGGCGCGCAATTGCAGCTCGCCTTCGGACTTGATGATGAGCCAGCCCGAGCCCAGCAGGCAGTAGGCCGCCACCAGCGCCAGGCCGATCACCGCGTTGAACACAATGCTCCACCAGGTGGTGGCAAAACCGGTGATCAGCGAACCCAGCATATAGCCCTGCGACCAGCTCGCCAGCAGCGAGCCGGTATAGAACATGCGGTTCCACAGCGGCTTGTGGCTGGCGCGCGCCTTCACCCGGAAGTCGAAGGCCACGCCGCGCAGCGTGAGGCCGATCAGCATGAAGGCCACCGGCAAATACAGCGCACCCAGGATGACGCCGTGCGCCAGCGGAAACACCGTGAGCAGAATGCCCACGCCCAGCACCAGCCAGGTTTCGTTGGCGTCCCAGAAGGGGCCTATGCTGGCGATCATGGTGTCTTTGTCGTCGTCGCCGGCGCGGTGCATCAGCACGCCCACGCCCAGGTCATAACCGTCAAGGATCACATAGGCCAGCATCGCCAGCCCCATCACCACCAGGAAAACGATGGGCATCCAGCCGGCGGCTTGCGTCAGGTCGGGGGCCAGGTCAAGCATGGGGAGCTCCTTCCTTTTCGGGGTAGTTCACGACGTTGAGTTCTTTCTCGGTCTCGCCCGCGGTGCGGTCATCATCGCCGAAGGGCTTGTCCGCATGCTTTTTGTGGCGCGCCAGGTAGAACACCACCGACACATAAGAGGTCAGCAGCACGGCATACAGCGCAAGGTAGAGCGACAAGGTAAGCGCGATGCGCGGTGCCGGCACTTTGGAGGCCGCGTCGGCCGCCGTCAGCACGCCCGTCACCAGCCAGGGCTGGCGGCCGATCTCGGTCACATACCAGCCGGCGACCAGGGCGATCCATCCGGCGAAGGTCATGGCCACCAGCACGCGGGCATGCCACACCGTCAAGGTGCGCGACGGATCCCTCTTCCACGGAGCGAGCTGGAGCACGCTGGCCCAGCTCACGGCCAGCATCAGCAGGCCCACGCCCACCATGATGCGGAAGGCCCAGAATACCGGCGCCACTGGCGGATGCTTGCCCTCGAACTGGTCCAGGCCCTTGACCTCGCCATCCAGCGAATGCGTGAGGTAGAGCGAAGCCAGCTTGGGAACGGCGATCTCGTAGCGGTTTGACTTGGTGGCCTGGTCGGGCAGAGCGAACAGCACGGCGGGCACGCCTTTTTCGGTTTTCCAGATGCCCTCCATCGCGGCCAGCTTGGCCGGCTGGTGCTCCAGTGTGTTGAGGCCGTGCTGGTCGCCCGCGACGATCTGCAGCGGGATCAGCATCGCGGCCATGTAGATGCCGGTCTTCAGGCCGGCCATCACTTCGGCACCGCGATCATCGCGCAGCCAGCGGTAGGCCGACACGCCCGCCACCAGGAAGGCCACCGTAAGCCCCGAGGCCAGCAGCATGTGCGTGAGGCGGTACGGGAAAGAGGGGTTGAAGATGACCTGCAGCCAGCTGACGACATGCGCCTGGCCGTTGATCATTTCAAAGCCCGCGGGTGTCTGCATCCAGGAATTGAGCGCCAGTATCCAGAAGGCCGACAGCGTGGTGCCGCCCGCCACCAGCAGCGTTGCGATGGTGTGCATGGTTTCGCTGACGCGTTCGCGCGCGAACAGCATCACACCCAGCATGGTGGCCTCGAGGAAGAAAGCCGTCAGCACCTCATAGGCCAGCAGCGGCCCGGCGATGTTGCCGACCTTCTGCATATAGCCCGGCCAGTTGGTGCCGAACTGGAAGCTCATGGTGATGCCGCTGACCACGCCCAGCGCGAAGGTCAGCGCGAAGATCTTCACCCAGAACTGGTAGGCGTCCATCCAGAATTGGTCCTGGCTTTTGACGAAACGCAGCTTGAAGTAAAGCAGCACCCAGCCCAGCGAGATGCTGATGGTCGGGAACAGGATATGAAAGGTGATGTTGGCCGCGAACTGGATGCGGGCCAGCAGGAATGCGTCAAATCCGTCCATCATCAACTCCTGGTGTCATCGGAAAGATCGGCAGCCAGCGCTGTCGGGTCGGGCGCATCGGGAGGCTTGGGCCCCACTGTGGGGGCTGCGGCGCGGCCTGTCAAACCGGCTTTGACACTGCCGGCAACCCGGCTCTTCATCTCCAGCAGCTTCTGCACCTTGGCGCCCATTTTCATGAGGCTTACCAGCGTGGCCGAGTCCATTTTCTGCACATCGGCCAGCCAGCCCGTCATGAGTTCGATCAGGTCGTGCATCTGCTTCATGCGCGCCTGGGCGTGGATGTCGTCGGCGTGCGAGGGGTGTTCCATGAGCGCATCGCGCAACATCGACAGCGTCGGATCGATCTCGCGCTTGCGGCGCTCCTCGGCCAGGGTGCGGAAGATGGCCCAGACGTCTTCAGGCGCCTGGAAATACTCGCGCCTGTCACCCGGCAGGTGCTGCAACCGCACCAGGTTCCATGACTGCAGCTCCTTGAGCCCCATGCTCACGTTGGAACGGGAGAATGCCAGCGCCTCGCCGATCTCATCGGCATTCAGGGCCCGCGGCGAGACATACAGCAGGGCATAAATCTGCCCCACGGTGCGGTTGATGCCCCAGCGGCTGCCCATTTCACCGAAGTGCAGGACAAAGCGCTGGGTCAAGGGGGCGAGATTCATTGCTGGAGCCTCTCTTATCCGTCTTTGATCTATTGAATTTTCAAGAATTACTGAAATTCTAATAAATTGAAACAGATTGCGTGGAGAGGGCTCGAGATTGACCTTGCCGGGCAGTCGGATGAGGCGGGGAGCAAGCCCCTGCGCGGGGTCATTGTCGGTTGGCGGGCGCAGTGCGGCGCGGCTTGCGCACCGGCTTCCTGGCCGGCGGCGGGGCTGTTTCCACCTCGGGCGTGGACTCCGGCACCAGCAGCACCACCTCCTTGAAGCCCAGGCCCAGCATGCCCAGTTCTTCGGCGGCTGCGCGGCTCAGGTCGATGATGCGGTTGCCGGCATAGGGCCCGCGGTCGGTGATGCGCACATCGACGTCGCGGCCGTTGACCAGGCTGTGCACGCGCACCAGGGTGCCGAAGGGCAGCGTGCGGTGGGCGGCGGTGAATTCACGCATGTCGAAACGCTCGCCGCTGGCGGTGCGCCTGCCGTTGAAGCGAGGGCCGTACCACGAAGCCATGCCGCGCTGGAACTCGCGCGGCACTTCGCCGCCCAGCAGTTCAGCAGGCGGCCGCTCGGGGGATGACGGGGATGGCGGCACTTCATCGGCAGCCTGGCCCGGGGCATCGTGCTGCTGGGCCGGAGCGGGCCTGGGCAAGGCCGCGCGGGGACCAGGTGCCGGAGGTGGCGGTGTCGCGCATGCCACCAACAAAGCAACCAGAGCCGCCAGAGCCGCCGCAACGGCGAGACGAACAAGGCGAATCACACCCTGGTACATGGGTGCCGGAGCTCAGGCCCGCTGCAGCCGTCCGATGATTTCGCTCGTCGCCGCGGCTTGGTTCATCGTGTAGAAGTGGATGCCGGGCACGCCCGCGGCATACAGTTGCTCGCACAGGCCCGTGACCACGTCCAGGCCGAAGCTTTTGATGGAAGCCGTGTCATCGCCAAAGCCCTGCAGGCGCAGGCGTATCCAGCGCGGAATCTCGGCGCCGCAGGCGTCGGAAAAGCGCATGAGCTGCGTGGAGCTGATGATCGGCATGATGCCGGGCACGATGGGCACCTCAACGCCCAGGGCCTGGGCATCATCGACAAAGCGGAAATACGCATCGGGGTTGAAGAAATACTGCGTGATGGCGGAGTCGGCGCCGGCTTTCACCTTTTTGACAAAAGCCTGCAGGTCGGCGTCGGCCGATCGGGCCTGCGGGTGGACCTCCGGATAGGCCGCCACCTCGATGTGGAAGGCATCACCGGTTTCCTCGCGGATAAAGGCCACCAGGTCGCTCGCGTAATGGAATTCGCCGCCCATGCCATAGCCGCTGGGCAGGTCGCCGCGCAGTGCCACCAGGCGCTTGACGCCCACAGCCCGCAGCGTGGCCAGCTGCTCGCGCACTTTAGCCTTGGTCGCACCCACGCAGGAGAAATGGCAGGCCGCCGCCACGCCTTCGTCCAGGATTTCCTTCACCGCGGAAAAGGTGCCGTCCTGCGTCGAGCCGCCGGCGCCGAAGGTGACCGAGCAGAACTCGGGCTTGTGCGCATACAGCGCCTTGCGCACCGCGCGAAGTTTTTCAGCACCTTCAGGTGTCTTGGGCGGGAAGAATTCAAAGCTCAAGGGGAGGTTCATGTCGTATCTCTCACTCGTCATTGTTCGTCGTGATCGGTTTTGGTGTTGCGGCGCCTGCGCGCGGGACCGGGCTGGCCGGCGTGCGCGGCTTCCGGGTCCTCATACGGCTCGCGCGAAGCGGTGCGCGGCTGGCGCTTGGCGACCTTGCGCTGCGGCGCGGCCGGCAGCGGCTGGTCTTCGCCCGCCACGTCCAGGCCCTTGACGGCCTGGATAAAAAACTCGCGGTTGCCGTCGCCGCCTTCAATCGGAGAATCCAGCCAGGCTTTGACTTCCAGCCCCAACGCGGCGCAGGCATCGCGCAAACGCTTTTCCACGAATTCAAAATGCGCCGGGTCGCGCACAATGCCGCCCTTGCCGATCTGGCCGGGCTGCAGTTCAAACTGCGGCTTGACCAGCATCAGCAGATCGCCGCCGGGTTTGAGCAGGCGCACCACGGCGGGCAGCACCAGCGTGAGCGAGATAAAGGACAGGTCGCCGGTCAGGAAATCGAAGTTGGCTTCCACCGCCGGGCTGGCTTCTTCGCCGCCCTCAACGTCATCGCCATCGCCGTCGAAGCCTTCCGAAAAATCCATGCCCTCGCTGTCGCCCGCATGGCCGGCCACCAGGTCGGCGGCCGTCATGGCGCGCGCATTGACGCCTTCGATGCAGACGACACGCGGGTCTTCGCGCAGGCTGGCATGCAGCTGGCCATGGCCCACATCCACACCCACCACCTGCACGGCGCCGTGCTGCAGCAGGCAGTCGGTGAAGCCACCCGTGGACTGGCCGATGTCCAGGCAACGCAGGCCGGCCACGGACAGTCCCGTGGCCTTGAGCGCACCCTCGAGCTTGAGCCCGCCGCGCGAGATGTACTTGGCCTCGGTGGTGTCCAGCAGCTGCAACTCGGCGCCATCCGGAATCTCATCGCCGTTCTTGGCGACCTTCTTCCAGGGCGCGTCGGCTTCCGCGCGCCATTGCACGCCCGAGGCTATCAGGCGCTGCGCCTGCGAGCGGGTGGCGGCATGGCCGTGGTCGACGAGGAAAAGGTCAGCGCGCATGGTGCTCCATGGTGTCTTGCACCCTCTCCCTTTGGGAGAGGGTGGGGGTGAGGGCCAGCGGCCTCAAAAACCCTTGAGGGTAAATAGGTGCCGCCGCCCTCACCCTGCCCTCTCCCAGGGGGAGAGGGAGGAGCCCCTTAATAGCGGTAGGTATTGGCCTTGTACGGGCCGGCCTTGCTGACGCCGATGTAAGCAGCCTGCTCATCACTCAGCTCGGTCAGCACCGCGCCGACCTTCTTGAGATGCAGGCGCGCGACTTTCTCGTCGAGGTGCTTGGGCAGCACGTAGACCTTGCCGACTTCGTAAGCTTCCTTCTTGGTGAAGAGCTCGATCTGCGCAATCGTCTGGTTGGCGAAGCTGGACGACATCACGAAGCTGGGGTGGCCGGTGCCGCAGCCCAGGTTCACCAGGCGGCCCTTGGCCAGCAGGATGATGCGCTTGCCGTCCGGGAAGATCACGTGGTCGACTTGCGGCTTGATCTCTTCCCACTTGCATTTCTCGAGGGATGCGACGTCGATTTCATTGTCGAAGTGGCCGATATTGCAGACGATGGCCTGGTCTTTCATCGCGGCCATGTGCGCGTAGGTGATGACGTTCTTGTTGCCGGTGGCGGACACAAAAATATCGGCCTTGTCGGCGGCGTATTCCATGGTCACGACCTTGTAGCCTTCCATCGCGGCCTGCAGGGCGTTGATGGGGTCGATCTCGGTCACCCACACTTGTGCGCTCAGCGCGCGCAGGGCCTGGGCCGAGCCCTTGCCCACGTCGCCGTAACCGGCGACCACGGCGATCTTGCCGGCCACCATCACGTCGGTGGCGCGCTTGATGGCGTCGACCAGCGACTCGCGGCAGCCGTAGAGGTTGTCGAACTTGGACTTGGTGACCGAGTCGTTCACGTTGATGGCGCGCAGGGCCAGCGTGCCCTTGGCCGACATTTCATTGAGGCGCAGCACGCCGGTGGTGGTTTCTTCGGTCACGCCGATGATGTTCTTCAGGCGGCGGCTGTACCAGGTCGGGTCCTGCGCGAGCTTGGCCTTGATCGAGTTGAACAGGCAGGTCTCTTCTTCGCTGGTGGGCTTGGCGATCAGGCTGGCGTCTTTTTCGGCCTTGCTGCCCAGGTGCATCAACAGCGTTGCGTCGCCGCCGTCGTCCAGGATCATGTTGGGGCCTTCTTCCGGCGTGCCCTTGGCGCCCTTGAATTCAAAGATGCGGTGGGTGTAGTCCCAGTAGTCGGCCAGGGTTTCGCCCTTGATGGCGAACACCGGTGTGCCGGCTGCGGCGATCGCGGCGGCGGCGTGGTCCTGCGTCGAGAAGATGTTGCACGATGCCCAGCGCACTTCGGCGCCCAAGGCTTGCAGGGTTTCGATCAGCACGCCGGTCTGGATGGTCATGTGCAACGAGCCGGTGATGCGCGCGCCCTTCAGGGGCTGGGCCTTCGCGAATTCTTCGCGGATGGCCATCAGGCCGGGCATTTCGGTCTGCGCGATGTTCAGTTCCTTGCGGCCCCAGGCGGCAAGCGAAATGTCGGCAATGATGTGGTCGGTGGAAGGCTTGAGGACAGCGCTCATACGGTTCTCCAAAAATCAAACGTCAAGGGCAAAATCGCCACAGGCACGGCTTTCAGGATCGGGAGAATTCGGTCATTCACCCGGCTGAAGAGCACATGCGGGTGAGCGTGGTTGCAATGAAGTCCTGAGCCTGGTCCACGTGATGTGGCTTGCAACGCTCCTCAGGAAGCCTGGATTATACCGAACTCCCCCGTTCAGGCTCACTTCGTGTAGCCTCCTCCCCCCTCAAGGGGGCGGCGCCTGGGGCCGGCGAAGCCGAAAAATTGGCACACCCCTATCGAGCTCACTTCGTGTAGCCCTTTTCCCCTTGCAGGGGACGGCGCCTGCGGCCCGGCAAAGCCGGTTCCGCGGCTGCCCGCTGTTGAACACCCCGAAGTGAACGACCGTGGGGGCCACAACCACCATGCGAAAATTTCACCATGCAAGAACTCCCCCACTGGCCCGCTGCGCAGCGCAAGCGCATCACCGGCCTCTTCACCGACATCGACGACACGCTGACCACCGAGGGAGAAATCACCGCCGATGCGCTGGAGGCGCTGGGTGCCCTGAAAGCCGCCGGGCTCAAGGTCGTGGCCATCACCGGTCGGCCGGTCGGCTGGAGCGAACCTTTCGCAGCGCGCTGGCCCGTCGATGCCATCGTGGCGGAGAACGGTGCGGTGGCCCTGTTGCCGGATACCCAAAGCGCCGCCCCACGGCCGCTGTCCAAGATGTACCAGCAGGACGAGGCCACACGCACGGCCAACTTCGCGCGCATGCAGGCCGTGCTGGCACGCATAGAGCGCGAAATGCCGGGTGTGGCCCGCGCCACCGACTCGCCGGGCCGCGAGACCGACATCGCCATTGACCACAGCGAATTCACCCGGCTCAGTGACGAACAGATCGCCGCCGTCGTGGCCCTGATGAAAAGCGAAGGCATGCATGCCACCGTGAGCAGCATCCACATCAACGGCTGGTACGGCGACCACAACAAGCTTGAAGGCGCGCGCTGGATTGTTCGTGAGCTCTGGCAGCGCGATCTCGATGCCGAGATGGCGCGATGGGTATACGTGGGCGATTCGACCAATGACCAGCTGATGTTCAAGGCCTTCGCCAACAGCGTGGGCGTGGCCAATATCGCGCGCTTTGTGCCGCAGCTGGCGCACCTGCCGCGCTACGTGACGCGCGGTGAGCGCGGCGTGGGCTTTACCGAGATAGTCCGGGCGCTGCTGGATTAACCTGGCCCACCGCGCGGCTGCCCTCCTTGATTCAGCAGGGGCCGCGGATCGGGCTTTGCCCGGCCGCAGGCGCCGTCCCCTTGAAGGGCAGGGACGCTACACGAAGTGAGCGTCAGCAGGGGTTAGCTAACTTTGCCGCGCAGAAGTCCAGCGCAGCCAGGCGCCCAGAGCCGCCACAGCCAGCACCAGCGCGGCGTAGCCCTCCGCCGTGGCCGGCAGGCCCAGCGGCGCGATCAGCCGGCCGGCCAGCATGGCGGGCACGCTGAAAGCCAGGTAGCTGGTGGCATACAGCGCGGCAAACAGCTCCGCGCGCTGATGCGGCTGCGCCATCGATGCCAGCGTCTGCACCTGGGCCGAGAAGGCCGAGCCGCCGCCAAAGCCGGCCAGTGCCGTTCCCGCGAAGAACAGCGCCACCGAATGCAGGGCCAGCGACACGGCCACCAACCCGGCCCCCGCGGCGACCAAGGCCATCCCCAGGGCGCTCATGCGCAGGGGCGACAGGCGCCTGAGCAAGGTCGGCGAGGCGGCGCCCAGGCCGAAAAAGATGGCAATCGCCAAACCGTTCACGATGCCGTCGTGGATGCCGAAGATCTGCTGCAGCATCGAAGGCACCAGTGAAAGATACAGGCCCGCGAGCGACCACACGGCCAGCATCGTCGGCACGCCACGCACAAACTCACCGCGCGCCTGCATCGGCACCGAAATGCGCGGTATCAAGGAAGCCAATGCGCCGGGGCGCGGCGTGACGCTTTCCGGCAGGAACAGGGTGGCCACCGCGCCCGTCACGCAGATGGCGACGAGCACGCCGAACACCAGCGGCACCGGGTGCAGCGCAAACTTCACCGCGATGCCGGTCAGCAGCGCCCCCACGGCCAGCCCCGCCAGCGGCGAGACGCTGCCTATCATCGCGCCCAGGCGTTTTTGCGCGGCCGGGGCCGCCTCCACCACCGCGGCCGTCAGCGCACCGCTGACCATGCCGGTGGCGATGCCCTGAACAATGCGCGCCGCGATGATGCCGTTGATGCCCTCGGCCAGCAAAAAGGTCAGCATCGCACCGGCCTGCAGCAGCAGGGCGGTAAACACCACCGGGCGGCGGCCGATGTGATCGGACAGCGAGCCGGCAATCAGCAAGGAGGCCAGCAGCGCGATCGCGTAGATCGCGAACGCCACCGTCAGCAGCGCCGGCGAAAAGCCCCATTGCTGCTGGAACACCACAAACAGCGGCGAAGGCGCGCTGCCCGCCACGAAAAAGGCGAACAGCAAAACCGCCAGCAGCGGGAAAGCGGCCGAAGGCGGCAAGCGCCAGCGGACAGACGCGGAGGGAGAAGACGGTGGCGACGAGTGGGCGGCGGATGCGGTCATGGTGAGCGCTCGACTTTCTTAAAGCAAATTAATTTGCGTTTACGAATTCTACGCCCGTTGAAAAATTAACGCAAATATCGTTGCTTTTAGATAAAATCAACCCATGAACACCTCCCAGACAGCCCAGGCCAAGCGCCCAGGCGGCCGCAGCGCCCAGGTCCAGGCCGTGGTGCGCAAGGCGCTCGAAGAATTGATTGCCCAGGAAGGCCGCGACAAAGTCACTGTGCCGGCCGTCGCCGAGCGCGCGGGCGTCAGCGCCTCCAGCATTTACCGCCGCTGGGGTGATGTGAACGGCCTGCTGGGCGAAACCGCGACACAGCGGCTGGACCCGAACCGGCCCTTGCCCGACACAGGGAACCTGAAAGCCGAACTCACGGCCTGGGCCCAGGAATTGATCGTCCACCTGAACAAGCCCGGGTGCACCTCCATGCTGAAGGCGGCGGCCGCGCTGGCCGGCCCGGAAGACACCAACTGCCTGAAAAACCGCCGCGCCGAGGCGACCGTGCTGGTGAACCGGGCCCAGGCGCGCGGCGACGCCACACCCACGGTGCAGCAGGTGCTGGACCACATCATGGCCCCCATTGTTTACCGGCTGATCTTTGGCTCAGGCGTCGAGCCGGCCCTGGCCGGGCAGTTGGCCGATGAGCTGTTTGTGTTGGCTGGCATCGGGCCTTCCCGTTCGCTCTGAGCTTGACCAACCAGGAGGTTTAGGTTCGTTAAACCCCATCCGTTCGGGCTGAGGTATCGAAGCCGGTTTTCCAGGCGACCGAAAGCGGGGAGGGCTTCGATACCTCAGCCCGAACGGTTGTACGGTTGTACGGTTGTACGGTTGTACGGTTGAGCCTGATTCAGTTGGGTTTCGCCAACCCAAGCTTCTCGATCAACACCTTCTCGCGCACCACCGTGTCCTGCGCAAACTTCGTGTAGTCCGCCGAACTCAGGTAATTGGGCAACATGTCATAGCGGCCCAGCGCGGCCACATAGCTGGGCTCTTCCATCGCTTTCTTGAAGGCATCGTGCAGGCGTTTCACCACCTCGGGCGGCGTGCCCTTGGGTGCCCCTATGCCGAAGGGTGAGTTCTGCACGATGTCATAGCCCAGCTCTTTCAGCGTGGGCGCGTTCGGGAATTTATCGAGCCGCTTCTCGCCCCAGGTGTTGAGCACGCGCAGCTTGCCGGCCTCGACCTGCGGCGCAAAGCCCGTGCTGTCGGCGCCGGCCATCAGCTGGCCGCTGACGAGTGCCAGCATCAAATCCGCGCTGCCTTTGTAGGGCACGTGCTGCAGCTCGATGCCGGCCTTTTGCGCGATGAGTTCGGTCGTCAGGTGCGGGCTGGTCAGCGTGCCGGTGGAGCCGTAAGTCAGCTTCCCGGGGTTGGCCTTGGCATAGGCCACAAAGTCGGCCCAGGTCTTGAACGGGCTGTCGGCCGGCACCACGATGCCGAAGGCATAGCCGGTCACATTGATCACATAGCTGATGTCCTTGACCGGGTCCCAGTTGATCTTGGTCGTATAGCCCAGCCGGAACACGCCCAGCGGAATCTGCGCCAGCGTGTAGCCGTCGGCCGCCGCGCTTTGCAGCTGCTGCGCCGGCAGGGTGCCGCCCGCACCGGGCTTGTTCTCGACGATGACCGGCTGGCCCAGGATTTTCGACGCGTTGTCCGCGAGCGAGCGCATGGTGATGTCGGTCGGCCCGCCGGCCGGGAAGGCGATCACCAGCTTGATGGGCCTGGCCGGAAAGGTCTGCGCCTGCACAGGCATGGCGCTCGCGGCCATCAAGGCCAGGGCGGCGGCGGTGTGCAGAAAGGGGCGGCGTTGCATGGCGTGTCTCCAGTTCGGGGGTTGCGGTCAGCCCACATCATGGGTGCTGCCCGCCATCGCCGCATCAGGGCAACACCTGAAGCGCTGTCGCGATAGCGTCAGTGCCTGGAGGCCACACACAATGAACCTTGGCAGCGTGCTCACCGATTCAACACACCCTGCAAAGCCTTCCCGGTATGCGTTCCCAGCTTCACCACGGCTTCCGGCGGCGCCGAGGCCACCACGCGTCCACCGGCATTGCCGCCGTCCGGACCCAGGTCAATCACCCAGTCGGCTTCGGCGATCACGTCCAGGTCGTGCTCGATCACCACCACGCTGTGGCCGCCATTGACCAGGCGGTGCAGCACATGGATCAGCTTCTCGACGTCGGCCATGTGCAGGCCCACCGTGGGCTCGTCCAGCACGTAGAGCGTGTGCGGCGCCTTCTGGCCGCGGCGCGTGATGTCGTCGCGCACCTTGCTGAGTTCGGTCACCAGCTTGATGCGCTGCGCCTCGCCACCCGACAGCGTGGGTGAAGGCTGGCCCAGCGTGAGGTAACCCAGGCCCACGTCTTTCAGCAGTTGCAGCGGATGGCTGATGTTGGGCATGGAGGCGAAGAAGTCCACCGCCTCGTCCACTTCCATCTTGAGCACGTCGCCGATGTTCTTGCCGCGCCAGGTCACGGCCTGGGTCTCCGGGTTGAAGCGCGCACCATGGCAGGTTTCGCACAGCACCTTCACGTCGGGGAGGAAGCTCATGCCGATGGTGCGCACGCCCGCGCCTTCGCAGGTCGGGCAGCGGCCTTCGCCGGTGTTGAAAGAGAAACGCCCGGCGCCGTAGCCGCGCGCGCGCGCCTCCAGCGTGTCGGCAAACAGCTTGCGAATCGTGTCCCAGAAACCGATGTAGGTGGCCGGGCAGGAGCGCGGCGTCTTGCCGATGGGCGTCTGGTCAACTTCAAGCACGCGGTCCACCGCCGCATAGCCTTCAATGCGCTCGCAGCCGGTCCAGTCGGGCGTCTTGCCCCTGTCGTCGGCATCGCGTCCCGACTTGGTGGAGCGCTGCGCCACGCCGGCGTGCACATTGGTCAGCAGCACGTCGCGCGCCAGCGTCGACTTGCCCGAGCCCGAAACGCCCGTCACCGCCACCAGTCGGTACAGCGGCAAGGTGACCGTCACGCCCTTGAGGTTGTGCAGGTCGGCATTGACCACCGTGAGCCAGGAGGTGAAAGGCCCCGCCGCCACCGGCGCCGCATTGTGCAGGGCGCTGGCGCTGGCCGCGGCAGCTTTTTTCTCTGCGGCTTTCTGCGCCGCAGCCTTCTGCTTGCTCACGGGCTTGGCGTCGGCAACAAGGGGCAACTCCTTCACCACAGCCGCTGGTGCCTCGCCTTTGCGCGTCTCGCGCCGCGCATGCAAGGGATGGATCAAGGGGTTCGCCAGGTAGCGGCCCGTCAACGACTCCGGCACCTTCGCCAATTGGGTTGCCGTGCCCTGCGCCACCAGCGTGCCGCCGCGCTTGCCCGCGCCCGGGCCTATGTCGATGATGTTGTCGGCGCGGCGAATCGTGTCCTCGTCATGCTCGACCACCACCAGGGTGTTGCCGCGGTCGCTGAGCTTGCCCAGGGCGCCCAGCAGAATCTGGTTGTCACGCGGGTGCAGGCCTATGGTGGGCTCATCGAGCACATAACAGACGCCCTGCAGGTTGGAGCCCAGCTGCGCGGCCAGGCGTATGCGCTGCGCCTCACCGCCCGAGAGCGTGGGCGCGCCGCGGTCCAGCGTGAGGTAGCCCAGGCCCACGTCCTCGAGGAACTCCAGCCGGCTCCGGATCTCGGGAATCAGGTCGCGCGCGATGCCGGCTTCGCGGCCCGCCAGCGCGAGCTTTTCCACCCAACGCCGCACATCCGTCACCGACAGCGCCGCGATGTCGGCAATGCCGACGCCGGCAAACTTGACCGCGCGGGCCGTGGCGTTGAGCCGCGTGCCTTCGCAGGTCGGGCAGACGGTGCCGCCCACGTCTTCCACCTCGGGCTCGGCAAAGCTTTGCTCGCGGCCCTTGTTGTCGTCGTCCATCACCGAATCGTCAAACACCTTGCGCTGCTCTTTGGTGAGCTTCACGCCCGTTCCCACACAGTCGGGGCACCAGCCGTGCTTGCTGTTGTAGCTGAAGAGCCGCGGGTCGAGTTCGGCATACGAGGTTGCGCAGACCGGGCAGGCGCGCTTGGTCGAAAACGCGATCAGCTTGCCGATGCTCTTGGCACTGGCGCCGGCCATCATGGCGCCGCGCAAGCCATCGAGCGGCGCCAGCACATGGACCACGCCCTTGCCATGCTCCAGCGCCGTCGCCAGCGCGGCGCGCAGCGCGGCCTCGTTCTCGGGCGACACATGGATGTCTGCAACCGGCAGCTCCACCGTGTGTTCCTTGAAGCGGTCTATGCGCGGGAAACCCGTGGTCGGCAAAAACTCGCCGTCGATGCGCAGGTGCGTATAGCCACGCGGGCGCGCCCAGTCGGCAAGCTCGGTGTAGACACCCTTGCGCGCGATCACCAGCGGCGCCAGCAGGCCGATGTGCTGGCCGCGGTAGGTTTTGAGCAGTTGCGCCGCGATGCTCTCGGGGCTTTGCGGCATCACCGCCGCGCCCTCACGGGTGCAGTGCTGCACGCCCAGCTTCACATACAGCAGGCGCAGGAAGTGCCAGACCTCAGTGGTCGTGCCGACGGTGGACTTGCGCCCGCCGCGCGAGAGGCGCTGCTCAATCGCCACGGTGGGCGGAATGCCGTAAACCGCGTCCACCTCGGGCCGGCCCGCCGGCTGCACGATGCTGCGCGCATAGGCGTTCAGCGATTCCAGGTAACGCCGTTGCCCTTCGTTGAACAGGATGTCAAAGGCCAGCGTCGACTTGCCCGAGCCCGACACACCGGTCACCACATTGAACTTGCCGCGCGGAATGTCGACCGACAGGCTCTTGAGGTTGTTTTCCTTGGCATTGACGATCTGGATCAGGTTCGAGAACGCCGGCCGGGTCGTCCAGGCCTTGGGGCGGGACTCTTCCACGCCATGCACCTTGCCCATGGCCTGCTCATATTCGCGCAAGGCCTGCGCGGTGTGCGAGGTCGGGTGCTGGCGCACCTCTTCGGGCGTGCCCTGCGCCACCAGCAGGCCGCCGCCCTCCCCGCCTTCGGGGCCCAGGTCGATCAGCCAGTCGGCCGAGCGGATCACGTCGAGGTTGTGCTCAATCACGATCAGCGAATGGCCGGCTTCCAGCAGCTTGCGCAGCGCGCGCATCAGCTTGGCGATGTCGTCAAAGTGCAGGCCGGTGGTCGGCTCGTCAAACAGGAACAGCGTGCCGCGGCCGGGCTGCCTGAGCGCCAGCGCCTGCTTGCTCGCGCTGGCGGTCTTGCCGGCATTGGCCAGGAAACCCGCGAGCTTGAGCCGCTGCGCTTCACCGCCGGAGAGCGTGGGCACGGGCTGGCCCAGCTTCACGTATTCCAGGCCCACGTCAACGATGGGCTGCAGGGAGCGAATCACCTCTCGGTCCTGGGCGAACAGCGCGACTGCCTCGCTCACCGTGAGGTCCAGCACGTCGGACACATTGAGCAGCCGCGGTTTCAGGTCGCCCACGGCCTTGCGTTCAATCGTCACTTCCAGAATCTCGGCGCGGTAGCGCTTGCCGTCGCAGTCGGGGCAGCGCAGGTAGACGTCGCTCAAGAACTGCATCTCGACATGCTCAAAGCCCGAACCGCCGCAGGTCGGGCAGCGCCCGTCGCCGTTGTTGAAGCTGAACTTGGTGGCCGTGTAGCTGCGCTGCTTGGCCAGCGGCGCCAGCGCGAACAGCTCGCGCACCGCGTCCCAGGCGCCCACATAGCTGGCCGGGTTGGAGCGCGCCGTCTTGCCGATGGGTGACTGGTCGACGAACACCACGTCAGTCAGGTGGTCGGCGCCCAGCAGGCGGTCGTGCAGGCCCGGCGTTTCGGTCGCCTTGCCGAACTGGCGCAGCAGTGCCGGCGCCAGGATGTCCTGCATCAGCGTGGACTTGCCCGAGCCGCTGACACCGGTCACGCAGACCAGGCGCTGCAGCGGGAAATCCACCGTCAGGTTTTTCAGGTTGTGGTCGCGCGCGCCTTCAAGGATGAGGCGCGGCGTGTTCTCGGTCACCGCGCGCTTGAAGCCCATGCCCACCTGCTTGCGCGAGCCCAGGTAGGCGCCGGTCAGCGTATCGGCGTGCTTCAAATCGTCGGGCGTGCCGTCGAACACGATCTGCCCGCCCTTCTCGCCCGGGCCCGGCCCCATGTCAATCATGCGGTCGGCGGCCAGCATCACGGCCGGGTCGTGCTCCACCACCACCAGCGTGTTGCCGGCATCGCGCAGGCGGTGCATGGCCTGGGTGATGCGGTTCATGTCGCGCGGGTGCAGGCCGATGGAAGGCTCATCGAGCACAAACAGCGTGTTGACCAGCGAAGTGCCCAGGGCGGTGGTGAGGTTGATGCGCTGCACCTCGCCGCCCGAGAGCGTGCGGCTTTGCCGGTCCAGCGTGAGGTAGCCGATGCCCACATCACAGAGGTATTTCACGCGCGTCTGGATTTCCTCGAACAATGACTTGAGCGCCTGGATCTCGGCGTCGTCACCCATCACGTTCAGCGACAGGCCGGCAAAGAATTCGCGCAGCCTGGCTATGGGCAGGCGCATCAGGTCGTGCAGCGCCAGGCCCGGCAGGGCCTCGAGCTGTTCGCGGCTCCAGTGCACGCCCACCGGCATGAAACGCTGGCCCGACGACAGCACCGCATCGGCCGACTCCTTCGAGCCCAGGCGCCAGAGCAGCGACTCAAGCTTGAGGCGCGCGCCGCCGCAGGTTTCGCAAGGCGTGTAGCTGCGGTACTTGGACAGCAGCACGCGGATGTGCATCTTGTAGGCCTTGCTCTCGAGGTACTCAAAGAAGCGCTTGATGCCGTACCACTGCTTGTTCCAGTTGCCTTCCTTGTAGCCCGGCGTGCCGTTGATGACCCAGCCCTGCTGCTCGCGCGTGAGCTTGTACCAGGGCGTGTCTCTTGGAATGCCGGCCGCTTCCGCGTGGCGCATCAGGTCGTCCTGGGCTTCCTTCCAGGCGGGCGTCTGTATGGTCTTGATCGCGCCGGCGCGCAGGGTCAGCTTGTCATTCGGGATCACCAGGCCGTAATCGACGCCGATCACGCGGCCGAAGCCGCGACAGGTTTCGCAGGCGCCCATGGCCGAGTTGAAGGAGAACAGCGAAGGCGTGGGGTTGGTGTAGCGCAGGTCGCTGTCGGGGCAATGCAGGCCCGTCGAAAAGCGCCACATCTGATCCGGCTGCCCATCTTCCGCGTGTTGGACATACACATTGAGCCGCCCACCGCGCTTGAGCGCGGTTTCGATGGCTTCGACCACGCGGGCTTTTTCTACCGCATGGGTGCGAAAGCGGTCGGCCACCACGTCGAGCAGCTTGTGCGGCCCGGCCGGCGTGGCCACGTCGCGCTGCGCATGCACGCGCGTGAAGCCGCTGACCGACAACCACTGCTCGACCTGCTCGGCCGTGGTGTTGCCCGGCAGCTCGACAGGGAAGGTCAGCACCACGCGCGGGTCGTCTTTCTCGGTACGCGCCATCAGTTCGGCGTAGATCGACTCGGGCGTGTCATGGCGCACGTTCTGCGCAGTCTGCTTGTCAAAGAGCTGTGCGGCGCGCGCGTAGAGCAGCTTGAGGTGATCGTTGAGCTCAGTCATGGTGCCCACGGTGGAGCGCGAACTGCGCACCGGGTTGGTCTGGTCGATGGCGATGGCCGGGGGCACGCCCTCCACCTTGTCGACGGCCGGCTTGTCCATGCGGTCCAGGAACTGGCGCGCGTAGGCCGAGAAGGTTTCCACATAGCGGCGCTGGCCTTCGGCGAACAGCGTGTCGAACACCAGCGAGGATTTTCCCGAGCCGCTGGGGCCGGTGACCACCGTCATTTCACCGGTGCGGATGTCGAGGTCGAGGTTTTTGAGGTTGTGCTGGCGCGCGCCGCGAATGCGGATGGTTCCCTGGGACATGAGTGCGGTCTTTCCTGAAGAGGTCAAACATTCTAGGCAAAGCATTTGCCTCCGCAGGGTGTGGGGATTAATGGCCTTTTTCCGTGCTTTTTCCGCGTTTCCCGCCGCGCCAATTAGGGCACATTCTGGTTTCCCTGCTCCATGTTTTCCCGCTTTCGTGTTTAACTTTGCCGACCAGGGAGCGATTCATCAAGGAGACACAACATGAGAACCATACAGCGTTGGTGCGCAGCTCTCGCGCTGGCCACCCTGGGCCAGTTGGGCCAGGCACAGATTCTGGTCGGGCAGACCGCGGGTTTCACCGGCCCTGTGGGCGCCGGCGTCAAGGAAACCACGGAAGGCGCCAAGCTTTACATCGATGCCGTCAATGCCAAGGGCGGTGTGAACGGGCAGAAGATAGAGCTGATCTCGACCGACGACAAGTTCGAGCCCAAGCTCACGGCCGAGAACGCCCGCAAGCTGGTGGAAGAACAAAACGTGATAGCCCTCTTCCTCACGCGCGGAACGCCGCACACGGAAAGCATCATTCCGCTGCTCGACAAATACGGCGTGCCGCTGGTGGGCCCGTCCACCGGCGCCATGGTGCTGCACCAGCCCGTCAGAAAGTACATCTTCAATGTGCGGGCTACCTACCAGCGCGAAGCCGAGAAGGCGGTCACCCACCTCGCCTCCATGGGCATCACGCGGGTCGGCATCGTCTATGCGGACGACAGCTTCGGCGCCGACGGCGTCATGGGCGCACAGAAAGGGCTGACCACGGCAAAACTGCAAGCGGCCGTGCTCGAAAAATTCGACCGCAGCAAACCCGACTTCGGGCCCATCGCGCCCAAAATCTACCAGTCGAACGCGCAGGCCGTCATCATGGTGGCTTCGGGCCAGGCCGTGGTCGACGGCGTCAAGGCTTTCCGCGCGGCCGGCTCCACGGCGCAGATCGTCACGCTGTCCAACAATGCCTCGGGGGGATTTGTGAAAAGCCTTGGCGATAACGCCCGCGGCGTGATCGTGACCCAGGTCTTTCCCTACGAGCGCTCCATCGCCTACCCCATGGTGAAGGAAGCCCAGGAACTGGCCAAGGCCAAGGGGCAGGCCGACGTGAGCCCCGCGATGCTCGAAGGCTTTGCCGCGGCCAAGGTGCTGGTGGAAGGCCTGCGCCGGGCCGGCGCCAAGCCGACGCGCGAAAAATTGCAGGCAGCGCTGGAAGCCCTGCGCAAGTACGACATAGGCGGGCTGGAAGTGAGCTACAGCCCTGAGGACCACACCGGCCTGGACTTCGCCGACCTTTCCATCATTGGCACGGACGGCAAATTCAAGAGGTAGAGATACCCCCCTGCTGACGCTCACTTCGTGTAGCGTCCCCTCCCCCCCGGGGGGGACAGGCGCCTTGCGCCCGGCAAAGCCGGATCGCGGCCGGAAGAGATGCCCCCCTGCTGACGCTCACTTCGTGTAGCGTCCCCTCCCCCCAGGGGGGACAGGCGCCTTGCGACCGGCTAAGCCGGATCGCGGCCCCTGCTCGCGAATTCGCAAACCTGCGGCGCTTGGCCGTTCAGGTTGCTCAGCTGTAAAGCGCGTTTTCGAGTTCCTTGAACTTCTCGGGGCCCACGGCTTCCTTGATCTTGGGGGCGAGCTCTTTGAGCTTGTCGATGTCAGTCGCGGCTTCGACCGCCAGGTTGAGCCGGAAACCCCGCAAACCCAGGCCGGCCGTGAGGCGCGTGGCGATGGGGTAGGCCCTTGAATAGTGTTCCTGCGCGCTCAGCGTGGGGCTGCCATCGGCGTTGTGGGTGGATTCGGCGGGCGCCGGGGCGGCCGGCGGCTGCACTGCGGCTGGCGCCAGCAGGCCGAGTGACAGCAGATGGGAAATGTCTTCAGCCGTGACGCCCAGGCCCGCGGTGGCCTTGACCACCTCTTCCATGCTGCGCTTGCCGTCAAACATGATGAAAGCCGAACGCTGCCTCGGCGTCATCGGGATGGAACGGTCCTGCAACGCGGATTGCCCTAATTCCGTCTTGGTATAGATCATCAATGGGTCTCCAGTAAATACGCCAGGGGTAACGCAGACAGCCGTGCGTAATGCAGAGACATTTGTGACACTTTTTTTGTTGCCCCTGATTCAATTTACCCCATTTTTAGCACCAATGCACCCCTTTTGGGCATGGTCGCGGCGCTGTCCCACAACTGGAAACACCTTCCGCTGCATTACTTCACGCCTGCGCGCGGGCCCAGGCGGCGGCGGGCGCGGGCGAGGCGCCATGCTTTTCACCGCCCATGTCGATGTCGCCGCCCTTGTTCAACAGGAACAGGGCCAGGCCTGCGATCACGATAAATCCGAGCACGATCTTCCACATCTTTCTTTCTCCAAAAAGTTAACGGCCAAAAAAAAAGCCCCCGGCACATGGATGGCGAGGGCTTGCAAATATCACAAGGCTCTTCAGCCTGAAGAAGCCGGTGCCGGCAGCTGGTCGGCCCGCACCGGCGATAAAACCAATCAGTCGTTGGCGTAGATATCCACGTCCTTGGTTTCCTTGATGAACAGGGTGCCCACCACCAGCGTCATGCCGGCGATGATGATCGGGTACCAGAGGCCGTTGTACATATTGCCGGTCTGCGCCACGATGGCGAAGGCGGTCGTCGGCAGCAGGCCGCCGAACCAGCCGTTGCCGATGTGGTACGGCAGGCTCATCGAGGTGTAGCGGATGCGGGTCGGGAACAGTTCCACCAGCATGGCGGCGATCGGACCGTAGACCATGGTCACCAGCACCACCAGGTAGAACAGGATGAGGGTGACCGTCACCTTGTCAACCTTGGCCGGATCGGCCTTGCTGGGGTAGCCGGCGGCCTTCAGGTCGTCAGCCACGAGCTTCTTGAACTCGGCGTCCTTCTTCTTGGCGTCGTCGGCGCTCAGGCCCTTGGCGGTGTAGCTGGGGATGGCGGTTTCGCCGATCTTGATGGTGGCCACCGTGCCGGCGGGCGCGGGTGCGTTCTCATAGCTCACCGATGCGCCTGCCAGCACCTGCTTGGCGATGTCGCAGGAGCTGGTGAACTTGGCGGTGCCGGTCGGGTTGAACTGGAACGAGCATTCGTTCGGGTCGGCGGTCACGACCACCTTGTTCTTGGCCTGCGCGGCGGCGAGGTCGGGGTTTGCGGCCTTGGTCAGCGCGTTGAACACGGGGAAGTAGGTAACAACCGCCAGCAGGCAGCCGGCCATGATGATGGGCTTGCGGCCGATCTTGTCGGACAGCGTGCCGAAGATCACGAAGAAAGGCGTGCCCAGGATCAGCGAGTAGGCCACCAGGATGTTGGCCGTGGGGCCGTCAACCTTCAGTGCCTGCGTCAGGAAGAACAGCGCGTAGAACTGGCCCGAGTACCAGACCACGGCCTGGCCGGCGGTCAGGCCGATCAGCGCCAGGATCACGATCTTCAGGTTGCGCCACTGGCCGAAGGACTCGGACAGCGGGGCTTTGGAAGTCTTGCCCTCGGCCTTCATCTTCTGGAAGGCGGGGGATTCATTCATCGACAAACGGATGTAGACCGACACGGCCAGCAGCAGGATGGAGACGATGAACGGAACGCGCCAGCCCCAGTCGGCGAAAGCGGCTTCGCCCATGGCGGTACGCACACCCAGGATCACCAGCAGGCTCAGGAACAGGCCCAGCGTGGCCGTGGTCTGGATCCAGGAGGTGTAGGCGCCGCGCTTGCCCTGGGGCGAGTGCTCGGCCACATAGACGGCGGCGCCGCCGTACTCACCACCCAGCGCCAGGCCTTGCAGCAGGCGCAGCGCGATCAGGATCACCGGCGCGGCGACGCCGATGGACGCGTAGTTGGGCAGCAGGCCCACGATGAAGGTCGACAAGCCCATGATCACGATGGTGACCAGGAAGGTGTACTTGCGGCCGATCATGTCGCCCAGGCGGCCGAACACCAGCGCGCCGAAGGGGCGCACGATGAAGCCTGCGGCAAACGCGAGCAGCGCGAAGATGAAGGCCGATCCCGAGTCCAGTCCGCTGAAGAACTGCTTGGCGATGATGGCGGCCAATGAACCGTAGAGGTAGAAGTCGTACCACTCGAATACCGTGCCGAGCGAAGAGGCGAAGATCACCTTCTTCTGCTCGGCGGTCATGGGTCTGTTGTCGACGGCTGTTGCCATGATGTGTGTCTCCAAATAGTGAAGGCCTCCGGATGGAAGCTGCACTGATTATTTTTGGAGTCCCTGACCTAGCTCTGACGTGAAAATAACAGGAGCTTGCGTGAAACTTATGCGTGGCTGACAACTCAAGGGGAAACCCTTGAAGAACTTTTCAGCATGCGAAGCCGCTCCGGGAAAACGCCTAGAACCTTCTTACGCCATCGAAAAAGTTTGCTGACAGGCGTTCACGCTCGCTGACATGCGGCGCGCTCACACCTTGCGCGAAATACCCACGGCAATCCCGCTCACGCCGTTCCAGCCCTCGCCCTCAAACCAGGGATTGCCCAGCAGGTATTCACGCAGCATGGGCAGCGCGTCGAAGCCCCAGAAAATTTTGTCGTCGACCACCATCGCGGGCACACCGAACACATGGCGCGCAATTGCTTCATCCGTGTTCTTCTTCAGCTGCGCTTTCGCTTCGTCATCGCCCAATGACTGCTGCGGCGCAAGCAGCGCCTTGAGCGCGGCAAGCCGCCCTTCATCCGCGGCCTCGGCGCCGCCCTGCCAGACGTGGCGAAAAATGGTTTCGCACACATAGCGGTTGGGGCTTGCCGGGTCATCGGGCCTGCCGCAGGCACTCGCCAGCCGCAGCAGCGGCAAAGGGTTGAAAGGATGGCTCGCAGGCATCTTCATCTCAATGCCCTTGCTGTGCGCGTGCCACAGCGCCTGGCGGTAAGTCCAGTCTCGCTTGGGCGCCACTTCCGCCGGGCCGAGCTGGCCGTGGTGCTTGAGCATGGCGGCGAACAGCACCGGCTTGTAGCTGACGCTGTAGCTCAGGCCCTGGAGCGCTTCAGGCAGGTGCTCGAAGGCGAGGTAGGCATAGGGAGAGATGAAGTCGAGGTAAAACGTGATGTGCTTCATGGGGCCCTCGTGATGGAAACTTTTCAGGCGCGCGCGGCCGCCATGCGTTCGCCCACGGTGCGCCAGACTTCGCGCTGCGCCTCGGGGCCCGAGCGTGCCCAGGCCGAGATTTCTTCCAGGGTGCGAAAGCAGCCCTGGCACAAACCCGTGTCGGCGCTGATGCGGCACACCGAAATGCAGGGCGAGGGCACCACGTCGCCCGCGGCATCCACCGTGCGGCTGCGTTCCGTCACCCGCGCGATCGCCTGCTCGCGCGCGATGCTTTCCTCGTCCAGGTCCACGGCCGTGTCCACCACGGGCGCGCCGGTCAGCAGTTCCAGCTCCTGCGGCTTCAGCTTGAACACCGCATGCGGATGGCCGGCCGCGGCCCACACCTCGTCAAAACGCATCAGGCTCAGGTCCACCAGCACCACAGCCGGGGTGATATGCCCCACGGGCGACACGCCGCCGATGGAAAACCCTGTCTTGCTTTTCACGAAATCGGCATCGGCACGGCCCACGCGCTTGCCGTCCGGGCAGACCAGGGCCTCGACCTTGCGTTCATCGACGCGCCGGTCGCCCGAGGTCACCACCAGCACGGCGGCATCGTCCGACTTGCGGCGAAAGATGATGCTCTTGGCGATTTGCCCCAGGCGCACGCCCAGCGCATCGGCCGCCTGCTGCGCGGTGCGGGCCGCATCGTCGAGCATCACCGGCATATGCGGATGGCCGCTTTGCTGCAGCGCAGCCGCCACTCGTTGCACTCCCTCGGGCAGTGTTTTCAGTTCAGCACCACACATGTCAATTCGCTCGCTTGTTCAGAAGCGCCGTGGCGGCGCGGGAATTGGGCTTGCGCCCCAGGAAGTCGCTGATGAATTTTCCGGCATCGATGAGCTTGTCCAGGTCGATCCCGGTTTCAATGCCCATGCCGTGCAGCATGTAGACCACATCCTCGGTGGCCACATTGCCGGTCGCGCCCTTGGCAAACGGGCACCCGCCCAGGCCTGCCGACGACGTGTCGTATTGCCAGACACCCATCTCCAGCGAAGCCAGGGTGTTGCCCAGCGCCTGGCCATAGGTGTCGTGGTAATGGCCGGAGACATCGTTGATGTCGAAATGCCGGAGCGTCGCATCCAGCGCGCGCTGCACCTTGAGCGGTGTACCCACGCCAATGGTGTCGGCCACGCCCACATGCTGCACGCCTATGCCCTTCATCAGGCCGGCCAGCATGCCGACGCGCTCGGGCGCGATCTCGCCTTCATACGGGCAGCCCACGGTGCAGGACATGGCGCCACGCACATAAATACCCTTCTCCCGCGCGGCCTCGACCACGGGGCGAAAGCGCTCAATGCTCTCGGCAATCGAGCAGTTGATGTTTTTCTGGCTGAAGGCTTCGCTGGCCGCGCCGAAGACCACAATCTCGTCCGGCCACAACTCGCGCGGCGGCGCGATGGCGGCTTCAAAGCCCTTCATGTTCGGCGTCAGCACCGAATAGCGCACACCCGGCTTGCGCTTGATGCCGGCCATCACCTCGGCGTTGTCGGCCATCTGCGGCACCCACTTGGGTGACACATAACTCGTCACCTCAATTTCGGTGAGCCCCGCATCCTGCAGCCGGTGCACCAGCTCTATCTTCACGGCGGCCGGCACCTGGGCTTTTTCATTCTGCAAACCGTCGCGCGGGCCGACGTCGACAAGCTTGACTCTGGAGGGTAGTTTCATGATGTGTCCTGCAGGCCGCCTTAACAGGGCGGCGGTAATGGGTCAGTATCCCTTTTTCGGGTCAACCACGCCGGCAAGGGTACTTATGGCCGCGCCGGCCGCCAGGCTGCGTATCTTGCCCGCGATCTGGGCAACGCTCTCCTCGCGCAGGGTGCGGGCCGAGGTATGGGGTGTCACCGTGACCTTGGGATGCTTCCAGAAGGGGTGGCCCGCCGGCAGCGGTTCGGTGCGGAACACGTCCAGCGCCGCGCCCGCCAGGTGGCCGCTGTCGATCAGTGCGAGCAGGTCTTCCTCGACCAGGTGGGCGCCGCGCGCCACATTGATCACATAGCCGCCCGGCCGCAGCCGCGACAAGGTGTCGCGGTTCAGGATGTCGCGCGTATCCGGCGTCAAAGGCAGCAGGCATACCAGGATGCGGCTGGCCGCCAGGAAATCCTGGAAGCCCTGCCCACCCACCTCGCCCGAAAAGCCCTTTACGCCTTCAATCGTTTTGGGCGAGCGGCTCCAGCCATTGACCGGAAAATCAAACTGCGCGAGCGCGCGGCCCACGCGTTCGCCCAGCACGCCCAGGCCCATCACGCCGACGGGATAGTCGGTGCGCAAGCGCGGCCGGCGGTAGGACCACTTGCCTTCGGCGATGTCGGCCTCATAGCTGTCCAGCTCGCGAAAATGGCGTATCACCGCATGGCACACAAACTCGGCCATCTGCACCGACATGCCGGCATCGTCCAGCCGCACCACCGGCACACCGGCCGGCAGCCGCAGCTTCATCAACGCGTCAACACCCGCGCCGATGTTGAAAATACCCTTGAGCTGTTGCTGCTCGTCAAAAAACTGCTGGGGCGGTGCCCACACCACCGCGTAATCGGCTGGCACCGCGCCGGCGGACCACAGCGTCACGTCGGCTTCGGGGAAGGCCGCCTTGAGGCCGTCCACCCAGGGCTGGGGTTTGGTGTCGGAACAGCAAAAACTGATGCGCATGAAGAAAATCCCGTTGAAGTCTCGAACTGAAAACTTAAACGGCTATTTTCAACAATTCCGCCCCCTCGCTGACCTGGTCGCCCGGCGCATAGAGCAACTCCTGCACCGTGCCGTCGGCCGGCGCCGCAATGGTGTGCTCCATCTTCATGGCCTCCATCACCGCCAGCGGCTGGCCTTTGCTGACCTTGTCGCCGGCCTTCACCGCAAACGACACCACCTTACCCGGCATGGGCGCGGTCAGGCGACCGCCCTCGGCCTGGGCCTCACCCGCATGGGCCAGCAGGTCGATGGAAAGGATTTGCGTCGCGCCGTGGGCGGTGAACACATGGTCGAGCTCGCCCTGCGCATACACGGCCGCCACCATGCGCTGGCCCGCGAACTGGATGTCTATGCCCTGCGGTGTGTCGGCAAAGCTCAAGGGCCCCGCCACCTGCACGTCCCCATCCACCAGCGCCAGCTGCAGCGCGCCATCGCGCCCATAAGTCAGGTCGGCCGTGGCCGGTGCGCCATGGAATTCAAACGCAAAGCGCCGCTGCACCACGCCGTGTGATCGCCAGCCGTCGCGGCGGCTGAAAGGGTCGTTGCCCTCCAGGGCTCGCTCGTCCAGCAGCTGTTTGGCCACGGCCGCGGCGGCCGCCATGGCCAGGCCCACGGGCTCCTGCTTGAAAAGCAGGGCCTCTTCGCGCTGGATCAGCGCGGTGTCCAGGTCGGCCTTGGCGAACGAGGGGCTGCGCACCACATGGCGCAGGAACTGCACATTGGTGCTCAGGCCCACGATGCGGGTCTGTGAAAGCGCGTGGTCGAGCCGGGCCAGCGCCTCCTCGCGCGTGGCGGCATGCACGATGAGCTTGGCCACCATGGAGTCGTAGTAGGGCGAGATCGCATCGCCCTCACGCACGCCGTCGTCCACGCGCACCTGCCCTCTTTCGAAGGCGGCATGCGCCGGTTTTTCATACACATGCAGTGTGCCCGTGGCCGGCAGGAAGTTGTTGTCCGGCGTCTCGGCGCAGATGCGCGCTTCAATCGCATGGCCGGTGATGCGCAGCTGCTCCTGCGCCAACGGCAGCTTTTCGCCCGAGGCCACGCGCAGCTGCCACTCCACCAGATCCAGGCCGGTGATGGCCTCGGTCACCGGGTGCTCCACCTGCAGCCGCGTGTTCATCTCCATAAAGAAGAAGTTCATGCTGCCGTCGCTGCGCTGCTCCACGATGAACTCGACGGTGCCCGCACCCACGTAATTCACGGCGCGCGCCGCCGCCACGGCCGCCTCGCCCATCTGCCGGCGCATGGCTTCGGTCATGCCGGGAGCCGGCGCTTCCTCCAGCACCTTCTGGTGGCGGCGCTGCACCGAGCAGTCGCGCTCGAACAGGTAGACGTAATTGCCGTGCGTGTCGCCAAACACCTGGATCTCGATGTGGCGCGGGCGCTGCGCGTATTTCTCGACCAGCACCGCGTCGTCGCCAAAGCTGTTGATGGCCTCGCGCTTGCAGGAGGCCAGCGCGGCCTCGAAGTCCGCGGCCTTGTCGACCGCGCGCATGCCCTTGCCACCGCCGCCCGCGCTGGCCTTGATCAGCACCGGGTAGCCGATGCGGTCGGCCTCGCGCTTGAGCAGCGCCGGGTCCTGGTCGCTGCCGTGGTAGCCCGGCACCAGCGGCACGCCGGCTTTTTCCATCAACTGCTTGGACTCGGCCTTCAGGCCCATGGCCTTGATGGCCGAGGCCGGCGGGCCGATGAACACCAGGCCGGCTTCGGCGCAGGCCTGGGCAAATTCTTCGTTCTCGCTCAGGAAACCGTAGCCCGGGTGAATCGCTTCGGCGCCCGTGACCTTCGCCGCCTCGATGATGCGCTCCCAGCGCAAATAGCTGTCCTTGGGCGCGCTGCCGCCGATGTGGACGGCCTCATCACAAACGCCCACATGCTTGGCGCCCGCATCGGCATCGGAATAGACGGCGACGGACTGGATGGCCATGCGGCGCGCTGTCGCAGCCACCCGGCAGGCTATTTCACCGCGATTGGCAATGAGGATTTTTTTAAACATGGTGAACTTTCGCGGTGAAATATCCTGCGCACGCTTCGCGTGCCAAGCAATTTAGCTTCGCTGCTGCGCGGCTTTGCCGCTGGTCACCGCGATTGGCAATGAGGATTTTTTTAAACATGGTCGTTCTTTGAAAAAGGAGACTTCAAACTGAAAGCTGCAGCGGTGCCAGGATCCGGCCTGCCGCTGAAAATTCGGGCGACACGGATAAAGAGCTGGCGCAGGAAACGCCAGCAGATACGTATCAGCCACACGCTGAACGCCAGCACCAGGGCCAGCAGCACCACAAACACCAGCGGGTGCGCAATCGCCAGCCACAGGCCCAGCGGCACCAGGCCGTCTTCCAGCAGCGAGGCACCGATATTGCTGAAGGGCTCGGGCGAGGTATTGATGGCCGCGCATGTGGTGGCCTTGGCGGCAAAACTGGTGGCCGCCAGCGTGCCGCCCAGCAACGCCGCCACCAGCGCGCCCAGGCCGTTGTCCCCGCCGAACACCGCCGCCGCCAGCGCCGCGCCGGCCGGGATGCGGATCACGCCATGCACCACATCCCACAGCGAATCCAGGCCCGGGATCTTGTCGGCGAAAAATTCCACGAACACCATAAAGCCGCTGACGCCCAGCACCACCGGGTGCGCCAGCAGTTGCAGGCCCGCCGGCAACTGCACCCAGCCCATAAACCCCGCCAGGCCGGTCAGCAACACCACCAGGTAAAGGCGCACGCCGCTGGCCCAGCCCAGCGCGCCGGCCAGGGCGATCAGTTGTGCGGTGTCCAGGGTGTTCATGGCTTGATGTCGCTTAAGCCGGCCTGGAAGGCAGCCAATTGGGCTTGCGCTTTTGCAAAAATGATTGAACGCCCTCGCGCCCTTCAGGGCTCACACGCACATCGGCAATGCCGCGCACCGTCATCTCCGTCAGCTCGGGTGTGATGGCTTGCCCGGCCACATCGTGCACCAGTTGCTTGCAGAGCTTCACGGCTTCGGGCCCGGCGCTGACCAGGGCTTTCACCAGCTCCGCCACCTTGGCGTCCAGCGCCTCGGCCACCACCACTTCATGGATGAAGCCCATGCGAAGCGCCTCGGCCGCCTCAAAGCGTTCGGCCGTCAAAAAGTAGCGGTGCGCCGCGCGCGCACCCATGGCGCGAATCACATAAGGGCTGATGGTCGCGGGAATCAGACCCAGCTTGACCTCGCTCAGGCAATAGCCGGCGGTATCCACCGACACGGCGATATCGCAAGCCGCGACCAGGCCCACCCCCCCGGCATAGACATCGCCTTGTATGCGGGCAATGACCGGCTTGGGGCATTCATACACCGCCTGCAGCATGGTCGCCAGGCGGCCCGCGTCCTCCAGGTTCTGCTCATAGGTGTAGTCGGCCATGCTGCGCATCCAGTTCAGGTCCGCACCCGCGCAGAAGGCCGGCCCATTGGCCGCCAGCACGATGCATCGCACGTCCTCGCGCAGGCCCAGCTCGACAAAGGCCTGGGTCATCTCGGCAATCACCTCCTGGTTGAAGGCGTTGCGCACCTCGGGGCGGTTCAAGGTGACGGTGGCGGCGTGCCCGGCGATGTCTATCAATAAATGGTTCATGGTCTGGAATCCGTTGAAGGTTTGGCCGCTTCTTCGAGCATGCTTTCGGTGGCGCCGTTGGAGGGCTTCGATACCTCAGCCCGAACGAATGGGAGACATCCGAACGGAAGGCTCCCCTTTCGAGCTGAGGCCTCCCACCGTTCGGGTTGAGGCTTCCAACTGTTCGGGTTGAGGCTTCCAACTGTTCGGGCTGAGCCTTCCCACCGTTCGGGCTGAGGTATCGAAGCCCTTCGACAAGCTCAGGGCGAACGGGCTAGAGCTCAGGGCGAACGGGCTAGAACTCGGGTTCATGGCTTACATCCGGAACACGCCAAACTTCGTATCCGGAATCGGCTGGTTCAGCGCGGCCGAAAGCCCCAGCGCCAGCACGCGCCGCGTGTCAGCCGGGTCGATCACGCCGTCGTCCCACAGCCGCGCGCTCGAGTAATAGGGATGCGACTGCTGGCCGAACTGGTCCAGCACCGGCTGCTTGAAGGCGGCCTCTTCCTCGGCACTCCAGGTGCCGCCCTTGGCTTCAATCGCGTCGCGCTTCACCGTAGCCAGCACGCCCGCGGCCTGCTCGCCGCCCATCACGCAGATGCGCGCATTCGGCCACATCCACAAAAAGCGCGGCGAATAGGCCCGGCCGCACATGCCGTAATTGCCCGCGCCGTAGCTGCCGCCGATGATGATGGTGAACTTGGGCACCTGGGCCGTGGCCACGGCCATCACCATCTTGGCGCCGTGGCGCGCGATGCCCTCGGCTTCGTATTTTTTGCCGACCATAAAGCCGGTGATGTTCTGCAGGAACACCAGCGGGATCTTGCGCTGGCAGCACAGCTCGATGAAATGCGCGCCCTTTTGCGCCGACTCGCTGAACAAAATGCCGTTGTTGGCGATGATGCCCACGGGCATGCCTTCCACATGCGCAAAGCCGCAGACCAGCGTGGCGCCGTAGCGCGCCTTGAACTCGGCAAACTCGCTGCCGTCCACAATGCGCGCGATGATTTCGCGCACATCAAAAGGCTTGCGCGTGTCGGTCGGGATCACGCCATAGAGTTCCTCAGCCGGGTACAGCGGCGGCACCGGCGTGCGCAGCACCTGCCCCGGCTGCTTTTGCCGGTTCAGGTTGGCCACCGCGCGGCGCGCCAGCGCCAGCGCATGCGAATCGTTCTGCGCCAGGTGGTCGGCCACGCCCGAGAGCCGCGTGTGCACATCGCCGCCGCCCAGCTCTTCGGCCGAAACGATCTCGCCGATCGCGGCCTTCACCAGCGGCGGGCCGCCCAAAAAGATGGTGCCCTGGTTCTTGACGATGATGGTCTCGTCGCTCATGGCCGGCACATAGGCGCCACCCGCCGTGCAGCTGCCCATGACCACCGCGATCTGCGCGATGCCCTGGGCGCTCATGTTCGCCTGGTTGAAAAAGATGCGGCCGAAATGGTCGCGGTCCGGAAACACCTCATCCTGGTTGGGCAGGTTGGCGCCGCCCGAATCGACCAGGTAGACGCAGGGCAGGTTGTTCTGCTGCGCGATCTCCTGCGCGCGCAAATGCTTTTTCACCGTCATGGGGTAATAGGTGCCGCCCTTCACCGTCGCGTCGTTGCACACAATCATGCAATCCACCCCGCTGATGCGGCCTATGCCGGCGATCACGCCGGCGCAGGGCGCGCTGTCGGTGCCGTCGCGGTCGGGGTACATCGCATAGGCGGCCAGCGGCGAAAGCTCCAGGAAAGGCGTGCCCGGGTCCAGCAGCATCTGCACCCGCTCGCGCGGCAGCAGCTTGCCGCGGGCCGTGTGCCGCGCGCGGGCGGTGTCGCCGCCACCCTGGGCGGCCTTGGCGACCTTGGCCGCCAGGTCGTCCACCAGCGCGCGCATGGCGGCGGCATTGGCCTGGAAATCGGCGGAACGGGCGTTGAGCTGGGTCTCAAGAGCGGACATGTGTTTCCTCGTTGCAAAGCGGCTGCGTATACGTTTGTGGCCGGGGTCTCGTGGGCACACCGTTCGGGCTGAGCCCCTCTCCCCATTCGGACATAGGTATTCCCCTATCCGTTCGGGCTGAGGTATCGAAGCCCCTCTCTCCCGCCGTTCAAGCTGAGACACCAAAGCCCCTACCCCGTTCGGGCTGAGCTTGTCGAAGCCTGCCCCCCGACCGTTCGGGCTGAGGTATCGAAGCCAGTCCCCGAACCTGCCCAAGGGCCAAGCCCCGCACCAAGCCACACCTTAACGCCAAACCACAAGCTTAAGGAAAACCCGCTCCCGCCGGGCCGCCAACAAGGTTGCAAATCCTGCCAACGACACAGAAAATGCAACCATGCCCGCCCGCAGCCCCGCCAGCCCACCCGTCGCCGCCACGCCCATGGCCTTTGCCAGAAGCATTGTGGCCGCCTACAAACGCGACGGCCGGAGCCCCGAGCAGGCCCTGAAACTGGCACAGATCACGCCAAACCAGCTCAAACAGCTGAACGGCCACATCACCGCCCGCCAGATGGAGCTTCTTTCAGGCGCCGCCATGCAGGAGCTGGACGACGAAGGCCTGGGCGCCTTCAGCCGCAAACTGCCCTGGGGCAGCTACGGCATGCTGGCCAGGGCCTCCATCAGCTCGCCCAATCTGGGCATCGCGCTCAAACGCTGGTGCCGCCACCATGGGCTGATTGCCGACGACATCAGCCTGCGCCTGGCCACCAGCGGCGACACGGCCGCGATCACGGTGGAAGAGAAAGTCCCTGGCAAGGTCGGAGAGTTCAGCCTGGTCCACGTGCTGCGCAATATCCACGGGCTGGCCTGCTGGTATGTGGATTCGCGCATTCCCTTGCAGGGTGCGCGCTTTCCGTTTGCGGCGCCGCCGCATGCGGAGGCTTATGGGCTGATGTTTCCCGGGCCCAGCCTACAGTTCAACAGCGCCCAGGCTGAGATCCGGTTTGATGCGCGCTACCTGGCCCTGCCCTTGCGGCGCGACGAGAAAGCCTTGCAGCAGATGCTGCAGCGGGCCTTGCCCTTGACGGTGTTGCAATACCGGCGCGACCGCCTGCTGGTGGAACAGGTGCGGCAGGCGCTGGCCAACCCGGCGGTTACCTCGCACACCGCGGAAACCCTGGCGGAGGCCCTGAACATGTCACCCCGCTCCCTGCACCGCCAGCTTCAGGAAGAAGGCGCTTCGCTGCAGCAGCTCAAGGACGAAGTGCGGTTTGAAAAAGCCAGGGACTTGTTGCTGCGGACTGCCAAGCCGGTCAAGCAGGTGGCCGAGGCTTCGGGGTTCCGGAATGAGAAGAGCTTTATCCGGGCGTTCAGGGAGTGGAGCGGCCAGTCACCGGCGGAGTTCCGGCAAGGCAGCAAACAGCCACTGGCCTGATTTGCCCCCTTCGTGGCAAGACTTGTGACACAGGGCGCCCTAGACTCTGCACATGATCACCCTTCACCACTGCGTCAGCGCCCGCTCCTTCCGGCCTTTGTGGATGCTCGAGGAGCTGGGCCTGCCCTACACGCTGCGCATGCTGCCTTTCCCGCCACGCGCACTGGCTCGCGAATTCCTGGCCGACAACCCCCTGGGCACCGTGCCGCTGCTGGTCGACGGCGACACCCGCATGACCGAATCCGCCGCGATCTGCCAATACCTGGCGGCACGGCACAGCCCCGGCCAACTCGATGTGCCACTGGCAGATCCGGCCCATGGCGCTTACCTCAACTGGCTGCACATGGGCGAAGCCACCCTGACCTTCCCGCAAACCCTGGTGTTGCGCTACACCCACTTCGAGCCCGAGGACCGCAAACAGCCCCAGGTCGCGCAAGACTACAGCCGCTGGTTCCTCGCCCGGCTGAAAGCGGTGGACGCCGCCCTGCAGCAACAGCAACAAGAATTCCTCTGCGCTGGCCGCTTCACCGCGGCCGATGTGTCGGTGCATTACGCCCTCATGCTCGCCGGCCACTTAGGCTTGGCCAAGCAATTTCCCGACGCCGTGCGCCAGTACCACCAGCGGCTGGAACAACGCCCGGCCTTCCAGCGCGCCCTGCAGGCGCAGCACCAGGCCGCGCTGGACCAGGGTGTCCCTACTACGCCGGCGCCGGATATGCGGCCGGAGAAGTGAGCGGGACGAGGAAGAGATGACCCGCAGGGTCATTCACAGCTTCTGTGGGCAACTTTGTGTGTTGCCGTGGGGACAACGGCGGAAAGCCTTGGCTGGCGTGGCTTCCGGCAGGATGCCCGTAAAACAGGCAGCGTGAATAAGCAGGGCATTGGCGACCGTCAATCTGCCCGTAAGTACGCGAAGGCGCGGTGGGACGACAGGTGCCCCAGCCACGAGGAAGGGGCTTCGCTGCAGCAGCTCAAGGATGAGGGGCGGCTGAGAAGGCCAAGGATTTGTTGCTGCGGACTTCGAAGGCGATCGCGCAGATAGCCGAGGCTCCGGGCCGCAGGGTTGCGGGGTTGCGGAATGAGAAGAGTTTTACGAGGTAATCCGGGAGTGAAGTGGATTCCGCCAAACGAATTTCGAGGGACATCAAAAGCTAGCTTGCATGGAATCGAACCACCGACACGCCTTTAACTGCGCTAGCCCATTGTTTTGATTGGGGTTTTTGATCAAAAGAAAAGCAGGAGTGTACCGCCGCAGGATACTGCCTGGCATATCAACGGCGGATTTGTGTACAGCTCCAGTGCATGCCTCAGAATGCTTGCTCACAGACATAAAGAGGGGCCTGGGGATGAAAGAGTTTCTGAAGCCAAAAAAGGCGGACCGCGTGATGGACGTCGTTTCACGCGCCGGGGTGGACGTCAGCAGTTGGCAGAAGAGAAAGGGCGGCAAAACAGTTGAGAGTCCCATCTCCAATCCGAGTCAAATATACCGTTGGTCGTTTCTAGAGCCCAGTAAGGTCGCCGTACTGTTTATCTGGTTTAAGAAGATTGACTACAAAAAGAATGACTACTGGTATTCATTCAACTCCCGCAAGCAGGTCGCGATAGAGAGCGTCAAAGGAGGCAGCGCCAATCGAAGACTCAGAGCTGAAGAGATGGACAGGGTGATTCAGATAGCTCTACGCGACAGCCTTTTGGTAAGGGCTGTGATTGTTGATAAGTCCGACAAAGGCCGCACTACAAGGCATCTAGACGATGCGACCTGGATTATCGATAGCTACAACAATTCAACCGGAGCGTGCGTGCTTCGAAGGTCAAAGAGTGTTGCTCCCACCGGAATCGCACACAGCGATTTAGTTGGGGGCTTAGTGCTAGCTGAAAACGAAAGAAATGCGAGAGACTTTGCGTGGAAAGATGTGACAGGCGAGAGGTATCACTTTCCCAACAAATACAGAAACAAGATACTTCCTGGCGTACGCTTCATCTATTACCGGGGAACACGCGGAACTTCCGGAGAGCGAAAGCCAGCCGAGTACTTTGGCACAGGAATAATTGGGGATGTATACCTTGACCCCGCCACAGTGACTCTAGCGAAAGGCCGACAACAGTGGCTAGCAGATATCGCCGAATACACCCCCTTCAGAGTGCCGGTGCTGCTCCGCGACCCAGAGGGAATATACAGAGAGACGGGAAGTTCCAGAGTCCCAAAGAACTTTTGGGGCGACGGAGTTCGGACTATTGATGCGAGACAGTTTCAGCTCATCTCGGACGCGGGTGGAATTCCACAAGATCCAGAACCGCTGATCGGCCCCATAGGAGCGCTTACATCCGCTGGCGAAGGATTGCTTCGGGTTACCCCACCCAAATCCGGAACAGGTAATCGAAAGAACTTCAATCCTAAAAGACTGTCCCGCAACGCCAAACTTATCGGGGATGCAGCAGAGCGTCTGTTTTTCGAGTATCTCCTAGGCAGCGAACCAGACGAGAAGAAGAGGCGACGCATTTTTTGGCACGCCAAAGAGGGGAACACTCCGGGATACGATATTGAAGATGCACGTGACCCTAAGAAGATAATGGGATACGAGATTAAAGGTACCACTGGTGCATCCTTCATAAGCTTTGACTTCACCGCAAATGAGATGAAGGCAGCTATTGAAATGCGCGAACGTTATGTGGTTGTCCTAGTTTCAAACTGCATGAGCGATGCGCCAAGTTTTCAATTACTAAAAGACATGCACGCCATGCTAGAGCGGAAAGTCTTGGAGGCCTTTCCCGCAATTTATCGAATTGAGCGCCGAACGGGAGTGTAGAGACACGCCTTTTCACTCGCCACGCTGATGCGCACTCATAGCATCTTCATATGTGATGCCATGCTTGATGGCAGTGAAGCCGTTGCCTCCGCCATCAATGAGGCCACAAAGATCACGGACGGTCTTTTCCGGGTAGCCCGTTTGGGCCGCTATTCGTGCATAGGTATAGACCTGAATGGGCGAAGTCTGTTCAAGTAACTGCTTATTGATGTACGTTTCAAGCGCCACGGCAGATTGATTTTCCAGCATCGCTTTTTGCCGTTTTTTTGGATCAGCACCTCGATAGCTAGAGCGTTCTACGCGAATTGGATACGTGACCATCAGAGTAATTTCGTTGGTATAGACGGAGAGGCAGTCATGCTTCCCTTTACTTTTGAATTAAGCCAATGTGTTCAAGAAGGCGGTCACGTTTTTGGCTGGGGAGACAGTACCCCATGCAAGCATCATAAAGAGCGATCATCGGCAGTAGCGCAAAGGTGATATCTGCTTCGGTTGCATTCGCGTCAAACTCACTTTGCAACGAAAAGGTATTTTCATCGTCCTGCGGATTTTCGTAATAAAGCACCAGCTTTTCAAAGGCACTGGCCCTATGAGCACACGCTAGATTTTCAAAGACACACGATGTGGAAAACGTAGCTGGTGAACTATTAACTAGCTGTTCGACCATGTACTGATGATCGCGCAGCAGTTTGCCAAAACGCTCTCGCTCGTGTACGCCCCACACTTCGAAGTCAACAGAGAAGAACGGGCGACGTACCAGCGTGCCACTAGCGTAGCCTCGACAAAGCACCGCTGACACCTGAAGGCCTGTTGCGTCATCTCCTGACTTGTCTTCAGGTCGAGGCAAGCGGCGGTGCATTCGAGTGTAGTAGGACGCTTCTGGCCTAAGCCGAAACTCCGCCACAACTGTAGTAGGCACCCGCGATATCAAATATTCCTGCTTGGACTCGTCCAATACTCTCCTAGGAAAAGTTAGCGCGACTGTTTTAAACAGTTGATCAATGATCAGAGCTAGCTCTTCCGTGAATAGATGCGCAGTATGTTCCCAGCCTTCTTCTTTGGCGTGCAATTCCTCCGGGGGAAGTATTTCCTCGAGCAGCGTCAATGTCTTGTTCAGCATTTTCGATAGTGCGTTCTTGAAGATGTCAATCGACAATACGGTTCTTTAGTGAATCAAATCACTTTGGACTAGTCTTATCTGAAGCTTCTGCCAAACCTATTTTGGGAGCTCTGGTAGAAATCATTTCAAGCCCGTCTCTCGGCAAAGTGCGGCCACGCTGGAGCTGCGTGTCGAATATTGCGATCTGAGCGGGCGAGTCATCCAACACAAACCCGGTGGCAACAAGCTGCCCATTTTTTCTAAGTTGCACACAGGTATACCGCGACTTTTCGCAGCCCTTTTCGTATTCCAACGCATTTGCCTCTGCGGCGGCTTTTCCCGCTTGCTCTCCGAGCGCCGCAGGAACAGCCATAAATGCCGTAAGCATGAATAACGCCAGCGGCGCAATACCAACGACAAGCGTTGTGAGCACTACGTGTTTAAACAGCCGCTGACGCCATTCCGGCTGACGCCTTAGCCAATTTGGGAATTTTCCCGTTCCACCACCAACAGGCGTAACCAGTATGAATACATACAGGCCAAGAACAATACCGGCAGTGAGCAACCAATGCAGGTTGGCAAAAATCGCGCCCAAAATCGCGAAAAATCGATCAAACAGGCCGAAATACCCATTGATCAGAATCCAATCTGTCGCCTTAGGAAAAAGGTCTGCGTCTATCCCCCAATAGCCTAGATGAGTGCGATGCCTGATAACGCCGATCAAATGGAGGGTGACGGTACCTACAGTTACCAGCGCCGTTAGAAAGCTTAAGGCAACAGGCCAACTTGGACGTACAGATTTTCTTGGAGGCAAGATTATTTCAGAAGATGACATTAGAGTCTTTTAACGAGTTGTGGATATTTTCGCTACGGCGGCATCAGTCCTATCGGCAAGGGCTGGGGAAAAACCGAACTGCTGCGAAATCTCATTTTCATGTACCCACTTGGCGCATGGCCGATCACGAAAAGCATCAGGGCTCGGGTTAAACCACTTTTGATAGCAAGAATTTAAATCTGCTGCAATGGCTGGCTTTACGAACCAATGCCTAAAAAAGCTAGCACGGCTTGTGCGGCTAACCCTGCTACAGCTTGCTTAGCGATATCTGCGCCAACCTCATTTGCCTGCACGCGTAACTTGCCGAGCCATTGCGCAACCCGCGCCCCGATTCCGGGGGAACCTTCTTTCTGGTCAGCGCTAATAGCTACCAATAGCTCATCTGTATCGACCCGCGAAACGCCAATGGACGTTAGATAGCTTGCCAGTGATTGCGTGTCGCCAGCTACAACTTGGTTCCCGGCAGTTTGCAGCACGCCAGTTGACCCCGCAGCTAGGTTCTGCACTTGCCCGCCGTAAATGTTGGTATTGATGATTTGCGTCACAGTCGCCTCCGGTATGGACGTAGACAAAGAAGGAATATCCCCCGCTGTTGGATCTTCGGCTTCAATTTCGAGCGCCATCGAGAGCACTCGCGTTTTAACGGTATCAATCATTCCAACAAGCGCCGCCGACGGGAGTTCTTTCCAGGCTCGAACACATTGCATTGACGACATTTTTGAGCCATATTTGATAGCTAATCCCACGGGCCATGGGACTTGCAGCGATTCACCGTCATTACCCTGTAATAGGCTTTCATATAGGCTTATGGGTTGATCCAGTCGTGCCGTGCGATATGCTGCCCGGAATTCTTCTGGCAGCACGCTGACCGGAACCTCAAGGGTTGCCTCTCCAAGCAGGCGATCATAGAAATAGCCCATCGACCTAACCACAAACACGCGATAGTCAGGAAGCGTAGACCCGTCTGGGTAGCCATTCAGTTCGTGCAGCACCCACTCTTTAAGAGGGGCGTGTTTCAGCCGCGCAGCCAATTGGAGGCATAGCCGTAGAAGTCGAGAAATGCTGGCGTCCTTGGAGATGCACTCCGCTTGGATTTCCGAAAGAAGCGACATAACGGCCCCCTGCCCGCGTTCGGCGGAATTGTAGAAACGCCCCAGAACCCGGAGAGGACGCTGGGGCGTGTGGAATGCCCCCCACCACCATTAGATCAAGCTACGCTGGGCACTTAGCTCCATGTCTGCCAGAAGTTTGGCAACCAGTTCGCTTTCTCCACTACTTCCTGGTTTGAAACGATCGACGTTGAAATCCGCGTCTGCAAGGTCTACCTTCTGGAACATTTGGAAGTACTGCTCGACAGTCGGCACCGCACCCGCCTTAGCCAATCGCAGATAAATAGGCCTGAATACTCGCATCAACGCACGAAAACCGTTCGTTCTCGGTAGAACCGTACCTACCCCTGTATTGCCCCAGGCAGTGGGCCATCTTTGTCGCACTGCGGAGAAGTAATTCCAAATAACGTCTAGGATTTCGACATCACGCTCCCCTACAAACATTGCGCGCAGGGGTGTTTTTAGAAGCATCTCAGGAGCAGGACGGGCTAGAGACTTGCCCCTCTTAAGTAAGTCCCTATCCAAGGTCGGGGAAGTTGTCAGGAGAGGCAAGAGCGATTCCACGACGGTAGCCTGAGTGAGCACTTCATCAACTCTGCCAGGAGTAGCTGACCCTAACCGCTTTATGCGTCCAAACATCGGGCTGTCTTTGTGTCTATCCAACGCAACCGCAATGTTATGACTGGTTTTTTGTGGACTTCGGGACTTTGCGAGTTCGAACAAATCGTAGGCAAGGCTGCGATTCACCTTTGTTTGAGCTAAGTTCACTACTGAGAAAATGTAGCCTTGGTCCTCAAGCTCGATGTCCACAAAAATACTGACATTCACGTCGAAATCTTCGCCTGTGTATTGCTCTAATCCCGCAATTCGATGCTGGCCATCGAGTACTTTTGCGATTTGCCTATATAGGATGGGCTCAGCACCATCTTCTGGATCAATGTCATTACGAAGATGCAGCAACCCAGTGGCTTCGTCATAAGTAGCACACCGTGCTTCCACCGCAAGAATAACTGCCGTAGGAAAGCAAGCGTCTACGGTTTGAACATATTCACCCAGCTCTGCTACCCGACTTCTACTTAGAGGGCGCTGGATTCCGAGATACTCCTCGACCTCACGCTCTCTGAGCATGCGTCGAACATCGAAATACGAGATCTCAACCAGCCGTCGGAAAGGCATCGATGCGATGAAGAACTCTCCGAGCGGCTGCTTTACCCTAATCGCCTTTACAGGGAAATCGACAGGTGCTTCATCAGTGCCTCTCATGATGTCGCCTTTCGATGGTTCTCGACCGTCTTCATCCAGTCATCGGTTGGCCGAGTCAATTGCAGTTCGGAAATGTCAGGCAACCTATATCCGTGATAGACCAACACCAAATATCGCAAGACGAAGGCTGCGGCCGTCAGTACCACTGAGATCCAGAATACCGCATTGCCGTTGACCGTATCTCCCTGCTTAAGCAGCGCAAATAGAACCGCACCAACGATAATTACGACGACGGCAAGCGTCGATACTGGCCGTCGATGCGGCAACACCCTTGCGCCCTCTGGCTCATACGTAGTCAACCATAGAGTAGGACTTAGTAATGAGATCGAGAACACAAGCAATTCACCTCGAGAGAAAGTCTCGACAGCTCCGACCCAATACTTGCTAATCCATACTTGATAGACATTGCTCTGCGCCAGCTCATCTGGCGTTGGCGGCTGTGCCAGCACCAGAAGCACCAGCCCGCCTAACCAGAAGGGCATTGTGGCAAATATCAAGCCATGCAGAAACTCATAGAACGCGCCCAAGAAGTTCTTAGGCTTACAGCTAAAGAGCGTGCCTATCAGCCATGTTTTAGTGAGCTTCTGATGTAGAAGGTCACGAGGCCTCTGCAGCCAGTCCAGGCATTTGGCTCTTGCATGCGTCAGACCGCCCCTGGCCCTTGTTAGCCATGATGAAAAGCTCATTGAATTTACCCCTATACGACGGATTGCCTGAGAGCACGCTAGCCCTCTCTAACGAAATCAAATCGAAGTCAGCTGCATACAACTCTCTTACAGAATGGTGATCCGCATTTGTTGCGTAGATCAACACATTCCTTTTCTTTGCCCGGAGCAGGCTATCTCGCAATCGAATCTGGTCTTCCCAGCTAAATAGCGATTCGTTGTATTTGATAAATCCGTTTAAATTGTGCTTCACCGTATAGGGGGGATCAGCGAAAATCAGATCACCTTCTTTGGCAGCATCAATCGTCTTCTCGAAGTCTTGTGTACATAGCTGCGCCCCGCTGAGCATCTCAGATACTCGACCCCAATCGTCTGTGGGAAGTAACGCTGAAGTTTTGGTGCCTATAGGCACATTGAATTTCCCTTTTTGATTTACGCGATACAAGCCATTCCAGCATGTTCGATTCAAGTAGATGAAACTGGCAGCCCGCTCAATTGGCTTAGTAAATACCTTTTTCCGCACTTCGTAGTAGTAGGTCGAAGAGTGCCGTGCATCATGACGCCCCAGCACTTTAGAAACCTCGTGAGGAGAGTCTCGAACACATCGGTAGGTCTCAATCAGCGATTCGTTCACATCCGAAAGCAACGCTCTGTGAGGGGCCAACGCAAAGTAGATAGCACCGCTACCAACAAATGGCTCGATGTAGCGCCCCTCAAGCTGTTCAACCATTTTCTGAATACGGGGCGCTAGCCAACGCTTGCCGCCCGCCCATTTCAGGAAGGGTGTTATCTCAATCTGTGGGCTGTGGCTAGGGTCGTTTGCGATCATCTGGGTATAGAACGGAGGTCCAGCATGGATTTAGGCCAAGGAATGAGGCGAGCCATCACACGTTTTGGGCGGCTAACCGGTAGCGACTCAAGCCCTTGAGCACTGCAAGTGACCCGTTTGTAACATGGGAATGCGACCGTGCAGACGTCTGCACGGGTAATTAATTACCCGTCTTTGAATTTGATACCCACTTGCGAAACAGCACTTCCACGCTACTCTTAGCGCCCGCCCCCCCCCTTACCCCCCGCCGCCAGCGTAACGGAACTACCTCCGCCTAGACACATAAAGCGCATAAGCAGCAAGCGCCATGGCTGCCAGGGGCGTCAGCGCAAAGAGCACCGCAACCAAGGCAAGTGGCTCCCAGTCGAGCAATAGAAGAATGACCTTTGACAAGAGATCTAGCACGCCCCACTCCAGTTGCAGATGAATAGCGATATTGGGCGCGACGGACTGCCAAATGCAAAACTGGGGGGTCTCTTACCCCCGCCAAGACCGTCAACCATGTCCGTAGACGACTCTTTCCGTACCCTCTATTTGGAGGAGTCCAAAAGTCAGGGTTGGCACGTTATGGCCACGGCACATTAACCGGCCTCCTTTTCTGACATAGGAAGCCGTCACGACGCACTTCCTATTACCGGGTTAGCACGTCAACCGCTGAGCTCGTGCGGTGCTTGTTCACACCAAAGCCACCCTCAACTCTAAGCAGGTGAAAAGCTGCGGGCCTGGTGCCGCAGTAGGCGGGTGGCGTTGAACGGAAGGGGGGCTCAAGCCCCCTTCCCCGGTTCAGCTCAGATCGTTTCGGCTACCTTCTCGACCAGCCCGATGCTGTCCAGCGCCCCCGCCAGGCTCGCCACAGTCCGGTCCACGTTATGCCACTTCTCCAACCCAAACAACCCCACGCGGAAGGTCTTGAAGTCCGGCCCTTCGTCGCACTGCAGCGGCACACCGGCGGCGGTTTGCAAGCCTTCGTTCAAAAACTTCTTGCCTGACTGGATGTCGGGGTCGGTGGTGTAGCTGACGACCACGCCCGGGGCCTTGAAGCCTTCGGCGGCCACGCTGGGCAGGCCGCGGCTTTCGAACAGCGCGCGCACCTTGCTGCCCAGCTCTTCCTGCTCGGCTTTGACTTTGGCAAAGCCGTAGTCTTGCGTCTCTTTCATGGTGGCGCGCAGGCGTGTGAGGGCGTCTGTGGGCAGGGTCGCGTGGTAGGCATGGCCGCCTTTTTCGTAGGTTTCCATGATCTGCAGCCACTTCTTCAAATCGCAGGCAAAGCTGGAGCTTTGGGTGGTTTCAATCGCGCTACGGGCGCGTTCGCTGAGCATGACCATGGCGCAGCAGGGCGAGCTGCTCCAGCCTTTTTGCGGGGCGGAAATGAGCACATCAACGCCGGTGGCTTTCATGTCGACCCACATGGCACCGGAGGCGATGCAGTCGAGCACGAACAGCCCACCGACGGCATGCACGGCGGCTGCGACGGACTGGAGGTAGCTGTCGGGCAGCATCATGCCCGATGCAGTCTCCACATGCGGGGCAAAAACCAGGGCGGGCTTTTCCTTGGCGATGGCGGCGACGACGTCGGCCACCGGTGCGGGCGCCCAGGGGGCCTGGGCGCCGGGGCCGGTCTTGCGGGCCTTGAGCACGGTGTGCGAGGCGGGGATGTTGCCCATCTCAAAAATCTGCGTCCAGCGGTAGCTGAACCAGCCGTTGCGTACCACCATGACATGCTTGCCGGCGGCGAACTGGCGGGCGACGGCTTCCATGCCGTAGGTGCCGCTGCCGGGCACCAGCGCGACGGAGTGCGCGTGGTAGACCTCTTTGAGGATGGCGGAGATGTCACCCATCACGCCCTGGAAGCTGCGCGACATGTGGTTGAGGGCGCGGTCGGTGTAGACGACGGAGAATTCGAGCAGGCCGTCGGGGTCCACGTTGGGCAGAAGTCCGGGCATGGTTTGTCTCGCAATCTTTGTTGAAAAGTCGGGGAGCCAGCTTAGCACCGCAGCCCGGTTCGCGACAGCCCCGGCCCGGGGAGACCGCTTCAGCCTTGGGGCGACATTTCCGCAGCGAGCGCGCGAGCCGCGTTGGCATACACCAGCACGTCCACCCCCACGGCGACAAAGCCGCAGCCCAGCGCCAGGTAGTGGCGCGCCTGGGCCACGTCGCCGGTCAGGATGCCGGCGGCCTTGCCGCTGACGCTGATGGTCTTGATGGCGGCTTCAATGGCGGCCTGGACTTCAGGGTGGTTGGCCTGGCCGCGGTGGCCCATGGAGGCGGCCAGGTCTGCGGGGCCTATAAAGACGCCGTCCACCCCATCGACCGCGCAGATGGCCGCGAGGTTGGCCATGGCGGTGGCGCTTTCGGCCTGCACCAGCAGGCAGGTTTCATCGTCGGCCACGGCCAGGTAGCCGGTGCGCGCATTCCAGCGCGAGGCCCTGGCAATCGCGCTTCCGACGCCGCGCACGCCCTGGGGCGGGTAGCGCGTGGCGGCGACCATGCGGGCGGCCTGGGCGGCGGTGTCGATCATGGGCACCAGGATGGTTTGAGCGCCTATGTCGAGCACCTGCTTGATGATGTGCTCGCTGCCTTCCACCACACGCACCACGGGCTGAGAGGGGTAAGGCGCAATGGCCTGCAGCGCGGCCAGGGTGCTTTGCAGGTCATTGGGCGAATGCTCGCCGTCGATCAGCAGCCAGTCAAAGCCGGCGGTGGCGCTGACTTCGGCCATATAGGGCGAGGCCATGGACAGCCACAGGCCGATCTGCGGCTTGCCGGCTTGGAGGGCGGCTTTGAAGGGATTGCCTGTGGGGGTCATGGGTGTTTCCTTGTCGCGTTGGGCTGCGTGCGCCGCAGCCCATGCACTTTAACCCTGGCCCCCGCGGGCGCCCGGTTCAGCCTCAGGCCGGCTTGCCAGCGTATTGCTCAAAAAAGCCAATGGGGTGGATATCGATGTTCCAGCCCACGTCTTCGCCCAAGGTGGCGGCCGGGTGCAGCGAGGCGATGCGTACGGCTTCTTCCCGGCTGTCGGCCTCGATGATGAAAAAGCCGCCGACCAGTTCTTTGGCCTCGGCAAAAGGGCCGTCGGCCACCGTGGTCTTGCCGCCGCGCGGCTGCAGGCGGAAGGCGGGCCCGTCCAGCGAAGCGCTCAGGCGCAGCTGCCCGGTGGCTTTGAGTTCGGCATCCTTGGCGGGGCACTGGCTGACCAGCGCCTTGCGGTCAGCGGGCGACAGGGCAGCCATGTCGGCGGGTTTGTAGTTGGCGAGGCAGAGGTATTTCATGGTGTTTCCTTCAAAAAATGGTTGATGACACCTGTACGACGAACGGGTTCGACAGATATCGACACGCCGCCGGAAAAATTTCAGCCCAGCAAACCCGCCAGGTCGGCCATGTCGGTAAAAACATGCACCGCGCCGCTGGCTTTCAGCGCAGAGGGTGCGTCGTGACCCATTTCGGGCGGGCTGTAGCCAAAGACGGTGCAGCCGGCCGCCACGCCGGCGGTGGCGCCGGTGACGGTGTCTTCGACCACGGCGCAGCGTTTAGGGTCCACGCCCAGGGCCGCGGCGGCGGCCAGGTAGACGTCGGGGAAGGGCTTGGAGCGCGGCAGCTCGTGGCCGCTGAAGATGCGGCCCTTGAAGAATGGCATGAGGCCGCATTTTTCGAGCTGCAGCTCGACCTTGAAGCGGTCGGCGCCGGAGGCGCAGGCGATGCGGCCGCCGTACAGCGCATGGACTTCGGCGATGGCATCGACGGCGCCGCTGATGGCCTTGAGGTCGCGCATCAGGCCCTGGTTGCGGCGCTCGCGGAACTGGACCATCCATTCCTCGGTCAAGGGGCTGCCGGTGTGGGCGGCAATGGTGGCGGCTTCGTCCTTGACGGCCTTGCCGACAAAGATGCGCATGCATTCGGCGGGGCTGAGCTTCCAGCCGCGCTCTTCGAGCATGTCGCGCAGCACGCCGTTGGTGATGGGTTCGCTGTCGACGAGCACGCCGTCACAGTCGAATAACACGGCGTCGAATTTCATGGTTGCGCTTTCATGGTTCTGCTCTACAGGGTTCTGCTCTTCTGGGGATCGGTGGAACATGTCCCCTGCCCTATTTGCAACGAACTGTCGGCTACCGGATGTCTCCGTCGACATAGTACCAACGGCCGTCCTCGCGCACGAAGCGGCTGCGCTCATGCAGGCGCACGGCCGGGCCGCCGGCGGGCTTCTGGCGTGCGACGAATTCGACCTCGGCATGGGCGGCGTCGACCTGGCGGTGGCCGCGCACTTCCAGGCCCAGCCACTTGGTGCCGGAATCGAAGCCAATCGATGCCGGCCTGTGGCTGGCGTGCCAGGTGGTGAGCAAATAGTCTGCGCGCTCGCTGACGAAGGCGGTATAGCGCGAGCGCATCAGCGATTCGGCGTCGGGTGCGGGCGTGGCGTCAAAGTGGTCGAGGTAGCGGCCGCAGCATGCGGCATAGGCCAGTGCCCGCTTGCCGGCCTGGCGGCCGCAGGGGCAGGGCTGGGATGGCGGCGGAGTCGGCATCAACCGCAGGTGTTGGACCGCGCCTTGCGCTCTTCCAGGGTTTCGGTGGGCGCGCCCTGTTTGACCCATTCGGCATAGCCGCCGTCGATGTGGGCGACGTTGGTCATGCCCATGTCCTGCAGGGTTTTGGTGGCCAGTGCGCTGCGCCAGCCCGCGCCGCAGAAGAGGATGAACTCCTTGCCTTCATCGGCGAACAGGGGCTTGTGGTAGGGCGAGGCCGGGTCCACCCAGAACTCGAGCATGCCGCGCGGTGCGTGGTAGCTGCCGACGACGGTGCCGGCGCTGAGCTCACGCACGTCGCGGATGTCGACGATCTGCACGTTCGGGTCGGCCAGCTTTGCCTTGACCTCATCCACGCTGTAGGTCTTGACCTGGGCCATGGCTTCGTCAACCAGGGCGCGGAATCCTTTGGTGATGGGCATGTTTTGTCTCCTCAGGCCAGGGCGCGTTGAATGATGATTTTCTGCACGTCCGAGGTGCCTTCATAAATCTGGCAGACCCGCACGTCGCGGTAGATGCGCTCCACCGGGAAGTCGCTGACATAGCCGTAGCCGCCCAGCGTCTGGATGGCGGCGCTGCAGACCTGCTCGGCCATTTCGCTGGCAAAGAGCTTGGCCATGGCGGCTTCCTTGAGGCACGGCAGGCCGGCATCGCGCAGGCTGGCGGCGTGCCAGATGAGCTGGCGCGCGGCTTCGATTTTTGTCGCGCATTCGGCCAGGCGAAAGCCCACGGCCTGGTGGTTGAAGATGGCGGTGCCGAAGCTCTGGCGTTCTTTCGCATAGTCGAGGGCCGACTCGAGCGCGCTGCGCGCCATGCCCACGCTTTGCGCGGCGATGCCTATGCGCCCGCCTTCAAGCGCGCCCAGGGCAATCTTGTAGCCCTCGCCTTCGCTGCCGATGAGGTTCTCGGCCGGGATGCGGCAGTTGTCGAAATTGATCTGCGCGGTGTCGCTGGAGTGCTGGCCCAGCTTGTCTTCCAGCCGCGCGACCACATAGCCCGGCGCGCTGGTGGGCACGATGAAGGCGCTCATGCCTTTTTTGCCGGCGCCCTTGTCGGTCACGGCGATGACGATGGCGGCGTGGCCGTTCTTGCCGCTGGTGATGAACTGCTTGACGCCGTTGAGCACGTATTCATCGCCCTCTTTGACGGCGGTGGTGCGCAGCGACGATGCATCGCTGCCCACATGCGGCTCGGTGAGGCAGAAGACGCCCAGCATCTCGCCTTGCGCCAGCTTGGTGAGCCACTGCTTTTTCTGCTGCGCATTGCCGTAGCGCATGAGGATGGCATTGACGGGGCAGTTGGTGACGCTGATGGCGGTGCTGGTGCCGCCGTCGCCGGCGGCGATCTCCTCCAGCACCAGGGCCAGCGTGAGGTAGTCGAGGTTGGCGCCGCCAAACTCTTCAGGCACGCAGATACCATAGGCGCCCAGCGCGGCCAGGCCTTTGTGCGCCTCGACGGGGAAGTGATGTTCCTTGTCCCAGCGCGCGGCATGGGGCCAGAGTTCTTCTTTTGCGAACGCGCGGACGGCGTCGCGGATCATTTCCTGGTCCTGGTTGAGCAGCATGTTTTTCGCCTTTCAGGGGCCCTTGACGGGCTTGAACCGGTCACCCTCGAGCCGCAAGCGGCGTGAGCTTACCGACAGTTTTTCTTGTGGAGATCCACCAAGCCGGGTGGTGACCTCGATCATCTCAACGATGTTCGATGCGGAATTCCCTAGCAACTGGAACTGCACATGCGTCTGTTCGCAGGGCTTGAACGACGGGGAAGTCTCTCCGCAATTACCCAGGTTGTTGCCAAATTCGGCTTTGTGCAGGACTTGCATGTTCCAGCCCTTGAAGCGGACCAGCGCATGGGTAAAGTCTTCGGTGCCCTGGCCTGAGCCATAGTCCTCCAGCAAAGAGAACTCGCCATAGTGACCGGCGACATAACGCGAGCCAAGTGACTGGCTGTAGCGAAGTTCCCTGGCTTGCTTTAGGGCCGGGCGGTACAAAAAAACACCAGCGGAAAAATTACGTCCGCGATCCGGGAACCACACCGAAACAAGAAAGGCTGTCTCGGTTTTCCCGACCATCACATCATGCACGGCCCGAATGGACAGGGCTTCTTCCTTGTTCGCACCCTCCCTCAGTCCTGCGCGCATCGCCGTTACGAGTTCGCGTTCATTGGGCCAGGCCGTGACCTGCTCAGGCGCAGCCACAGCCGCTGTAGCCACGCCCACTGCAATCAGGCCGCTCACGAAGGCACGTCGCGCACCGGCGACGAAGCGACTGCCATGGTTCATCAATATCATGCTGCGCCTTACCAGGAGCCAAACGGCGTACCGTCGTAATCAAGAAAAGCGCCCTTGTGATCGGGCGTGAGCCCGGCCAGCGTGGCGCGCATGGCGCTCACGCTCTGGACGGTGGTGAGCGGCGCGCCGCTGCCGCCCATGTCGGTCTGCACCCAGCCGGGTGACATGGCGACCAGGATGGCCTTGGGGTAGTCGTGCTGGGCCGAGGCGACCGCCATGTTGAGCGCGGCCTTGCTGGCGCGGTAGACCCAGCCGCGGCTGTTCTCGACGCCGTCGATTTTTGCCATGGCGCTGCTGATAAAGGCAAAGCGCCCTTTGCCGCTGCGTGCGGCTTCGACCAGCGGCCCGACCTGCGGGATGGTTTGCATGGCGCCCAGCACATTGGTGTGCATGGCCTGGTCAAAGGCCTCGCGTGTGGGCGGTGTCAGCGCATCGCCGTGCGGGAACACGCCGGCCACGTAGAGAGCGATGTCGATCTCCTCGCCGTCGAGCAGCCAGGCCAGGCCGCTGATGCTGGCGGGCTGGGCCACGTCCAGGCGCAAGGCCTTGGCGCCCAGGCCCTTGAGGCGCTGCAGGCCTTCGTCGTCGCGCGCGGTGGCAATGACCTGCGCGCCCTCGGCCAGGTACTGGCGGGCGAACTCCAGCCCTATGCCGCGGGATGCGCCTATGACGAGGACTTTCATGCTTCAGCCCGCAAACTCAAAGTAGCCCGACCAGGACGGGTCGAATTCACTGGACACCTCACTGTCGGCCACAAAAGCGTCGCGCACGCCGGCGTCGATCAGCGCCAGTGCGGCCGGCAGGTCGCCGACATAGTAGTGGGCCATGCGCTCGCCATTGCGCAGCATGGTGTGCGAAAGAATGCCGGCATGCCGGGACTCTAGGCGGGTGGCGATCTGGTCCTGCAGGTCACGGGCGGCGTCCAGGGTCGCATGATCGTGCGCGGGCAGGCGCAGCTCGACGGCATGGCCCAGGTCCGGACGCGCCGCTACGGCATTGGCGCTGTTGTTGACGGACACGATGGCGTGATTGCCTTCACCGTCGCGCTCAAAAGAGACGGTCAGTGTGGTCCAGTCATCTTCACCGGTGGGGAACAGCCCGGTGTGCCCGAGTTCGCCGGCCCAGAAACTGTCGAGCACGGGGGCGAACTGGTGCAGCGGCGTGGAACTGAGCACCTCATCCGAGAAGCCCTCCACAAAGTCCACCGCGCCCACCTTGACGGCGAAGTCGTATTCGCCGAGCACATGGTCCAGCATGATGAAGGCCATGTTGCGGGCGTGGTCCAGCATGTCGCTGGGCAGTTCGCGGTCGAACATGACTTCGATGCCGACCAGCCCCTCGTCGGCGAAATGGCCGATCAGGATATCAGAGGTCGCGAGTTCAAAGCCGTCCATGCGTATGGGAAAGTCGGGCTCCTCCGTACGCGTGCGAAAGGCGCTGAGGCTGTAGTGCTTCAGGGGCGGCGCCTGCTTCACGAAATCCATCAGCAGCGGAAAGCGCTCCTTGCTGCCGTGGGCCGTGGCGATGAGGTCGATGAGCTGGTCGCCGTCGTTGGCCGACATCTCAAGTGCCAGGCCGTCCAGGTGCTCCTCAAGAACCTCATTGATCTTTTCAACCTGCTCCCGCACCGGCTGCCTGATCAGGTCCGGCTCGCCTTGCTGGAAGGCCCGCCAGAAGGCGGCGATGCGCTCGGCCTGCTCTGCGGGCGAAAGCTCTTGCGCCGCTTCGTCCGTCATACCAGCTCGACGGCCAAAGCCGTGCCTTCGCCGCCGCCGATGCACAGGGTGGCGATGCCCTTCTTGAGGCCGCGGGCCTTGAGCGCGTGGATCAGGGTCACGATGATGCGGGCGCCCGATGCGCCGATGGGGTGGCCCAGCGCGCAGGCGCCGCCGTTGACGTTGACGATGTCGTGGCTGATGCCGAGCTCTTTCATCGCGGCCATGGGGACGACGGCGAAGGCTTCGTTGACTTCCCAGAGGTCCACGTCCTTGACGCTCCAGCCGATTTTCTTGAGCAGCTTGTTGACGGCGCCGACCGGCGCGGTGGTGAACCACTCGGGCTCTTGTGCGAAGGTGGCGTGGCCGAGGATGCGGGCGATGGGCTTGGCGCCCAGTTCTTTGGCCGTGGATTCGCGGGCCAGCACCAGGGCGGCCGCGCCGTCGTTGATGGAAGAGCTGGAGGCGGCGGTGATGGTGCCGTCTTTCTTGAAGGCGGGCTTGAGTGTGGGAATCTTGTCGAGCTTGACCTTGCCCGGGCCTTCGTCGATGGAAATGACGGTGTCGCCGGCACGGCCCTTGACGGTGACGGGGGTGATTTCGGCCTTGAAGGCGCCGGACTCGGTGGCGGCCTTGGCGCGCTGCACGCTGGTGGTGGCGAAGGCGTCCTGCGCTTCGCGGGTGAAGCTGTATTTGTCGGCGCACTGCTCGCCGAAGGTGCCCATGGCGCGGCCGGGTTCGTAGGCGTCTTCCAGGCCGTCGAGCATCATGTGGTCATAGATGCGGTCGTGGCCGATGCGTATGCCGCTGCGGCCCTTGAGCAGCAGGTGGGGCGCGTTGGTCATGCTTTCCATGCCGCCGGACACCATGACGTCGCGGCTGCCGGCGAGCAGCTGGTCGTGCGCGAGCATGGTGGCTTCCATGCCGGAGCCGCACATCTTGGAGAGGGTGACGGCACCCACGCTGGCGGGCAGGCCGCCCTTGAAGCCGGCTTGGCGTGCCGGGGCCTGGCCCTGGCCGGCCATGAGGCAGTTGCCGAACAGCACTTCGTCGACTTTTTCAGGCGCGATGCCGGCGCGCTCGATGGCGGCCTTGATGGCGGCGCCGCCCAGGTCATGGGCCGAGAGGCTGCTGAAGTCGCCCTGGAAACCGCCCATGGGGGTGCGGGCCGCGCCGAGGATAACGATGGGGTCAGACATGAAGAAGTCCTTTCAGGTGTGGATGGTTATGGAGTGAGGCCGCTGAGGCCGGTGAGCACGGGTTCGGGCGGCAATTGCGTCAGTACTTCGTCGCCGGCCTCGCCGGGGCTGTGCAGCGCGATGAAGCGTTTTTCGCGCTCGTAGGGAAAGACGTCGTGCACATGGCCGGCCCGGATGCGGGACTGGTGCTTCTGCCAGAACTCGGCGTCCAGCAGGTTGGCATGGTGCTTCATGAAGACTTCGCGCACCGCGTCATTGCCGAGCAGGAAGGGCTCGAAGGTTTCCGGGAAGACGTCTTTGGGGCCGACGGAATACCAGACCTCGCCGCTCAGTTCGTCTTCCTCGTTGCGGGCGGGAGGCACCTTGCGGAAGTTGCAGTCGGTGATGTATTCGATCTCGTCGTAGTCGTAGAACACGACCTTGCCGTGGCGGGTGATGCCGAAGTTCTTCCAGAGCATGTCGCCGGGGAAGATGTTGGCGGCCACCAGGTCCTTGATGGCGTTGCCGTATTCGACGACGGCGCGTTCTATCTGGCCCTTGGCGGCGGGCTCGGTGACGCCGGCGTCAAAGGCCTCCTGCAGGTAGATGTTGAGCGGGATCATGCGGCGCTCGATGTAGACGTGCTTGATGATGACCTCGGTCTGGCCGTCGCCGTCGCGGTCGCTGATCTCGAGCTGGCTGGGCGCGAATTTTTCGATCTCGGCGATGAGCTCGTCGTCGAAGCGGTCGCGCGGGAAGGCGACTTCGCTGTATTCCTGGGTGTCGGCCATGCGGCCCACGCGGTCGTGCTGCTTGACCAGCAGGTACTTGCCCTTGATCTGCTCGCGCGTGGTGTCTTTCTGCGGCGGGTAATAGTCTTTAATGACCTTGAAGACGTAGGGGAAGGAGGGCAGGTCGAACACCAGCATGACCATGCCCTTGATGCCGGGCGCGATGCGGAACTTGTCGGTGGAATGCCGCAGGTGGTACAAAAAATCGCGGTAGAACAGGGTCTTGCCCTGCTTGGCCAGGCCCAGCGCGTTGTAGATTTCGGCGCGCGGCATGTGCGGCATCATGCTGCGCAAAAACTGCACATAGGCCGAGGGAATGCCCATGTCGACCATGAAGTAGGCGCGCGCGAAGCTGAAGAGGATCAGCAGGTCGTCCTCGCCGAAGAGCGCGGCGTCAATCACCAGCTTGCCGGCCTTGTTGTGCAGCACCGGCAGCGCGAAGGGCACTTCATTGAAGCCGTTGATGATCTTGCCGACGACGTAGGCGCCCTTGTTGCGGAAGAACAGGCTGGTCAGGACCTGGATCTGGAAGTTGGCGCGCAGCTTGACGTCGGCGAAGCGCCCGCTGATGGCCTCAAGCACATAGCCGGCGTCGCGGTCCAGGTCGTCAAAGGGCAGGCGCAGGTCGAAGTCGCGCATCAGTTGCAGCAGCACGGCCAGCATGTTGTCGCGCGTGGGGTAGTAGGCGCGGTAGGTGGGCTGGGCGGTGGGCTCTTCGTTCTCGATGTACTCGGTGCTGACGGCCGGGCGCACGAAGATGAAGTCGTTCTGGAAGTAGCTGCGGTGCAGTATCTTGGTGGTGACCGAGTTGAAGAAGGTCTCGGCCAGCTCGGGCTGGTGGTGGTTGACCAAGAGGCCTATGTAGTGCAGCTTGACCTGCTGCCAGACGTCCATGGGTTGCTCGCCGGCCTTGAACTCGCGCTCCAGGCGCATGGAGGCTTCGCGCACGCGCAGGTCGTAGAACTCGATGCGCTCGCGCTGGGCGCGCTGCTGGCCGTGCCAGTCGGCGGTTTCAAAGCGGTGTTTGGCGCGCGCGGACTCGGTCCGAAAGAGCTGGTAGTGGCGATTGAAGCCGTCCATCATCGCCTTGGCGATGTCGTAGGCGATGCTCGAGTCCAGGCGCTGGGGAAACATGGTGCAGTCCGATCAGGCCGGTTGATGCTGCTTATCGCCGCCAACGCGGGCAAGAGCGGACAAATCACCTGCGAAACCGCCTATGCGGGAGAAGGCGACAGCGGGAATAACGTTGGATTCAAACATTTCTATTGTTTTGGCGTTGATTGCAGTTCTTCCAGAGCCAAGGCAATCTGGTGGCATGCTGACGGGGCGAAGCCGGGAAATTCCTTGATGCAGTGTTCAAGCAGCTCAAGAGGTGTGATGGACGCGGCAAGTCGATTTCGTAGCTGCATGACCCGCTCCATGTCAGCTTGCGCGTTTATGTTTATTTTCTCAAGCTCGTCAGAGGCTTGACCCTCGAAAACCCAACCGAGAGGGATCCACTGCGCGGGCCCATTTGTTTTTTTTGCCAGCAACAGCAGCAGTGCCATCTCATTGAGGGAAAAGGTTCGAAAAATCTCCAATGCGTGAGCGCAAGCCAACTGAACAAAGTCTCTGGACGATCGAAGCCGATCACTCACCAAGTTCAGCACCCCAAAAATCTGCGACACCGCAGCAACACAAATGGCGTCGTTGTCTCTGGCTGTTGGGCCACCGTGGAACAGGGCGACGGGATTTTGCCGTGTGGCCACACTTACGATCTCAAGATCATCCTGCAAGTCAACCGAAAGATGCCTCAACATCATTCCGTCAATGCTGACGGCTCGAAGTGCCATGGCTCGATCTTCCACAGCTCGCCCCCATCTCACCATTTCGACAAAATGCGCGAACACATCTGGATCACTCGCAAGCGACTGCAAACTGCCCACAATGACGCGAGCTGCTGCACCCATCTCGCTACGGTCAATGATCTCCTCAGGAGCAGGAGAAATCCGAGGAGGGAGCGAGTTGGATGCGGCGCGAAAACTATATGCGACTGCGACGGCCATCGCGCCAAAAACAGCGATTAGAAAAAGCGAAGAAAAAAACGATTCAAGCATTTTCTATGAAGGCTTGAGAGCGTTTACGGATCCAGACTCGGTGCGACGCAGCTTGCAATCGCGGTTGAAGCCGTCCATCATCGCCTTGGCGATGTCGTAGGCGATGCTCGAGTCCAGGCGCTGGGGAAACATGGCGGCCTACACCAGTTTCTGCTGCTGCGTGCCGTCACCGGCCTTGGCGCGGGCCATCCACATGTCCCAGACGCGGTCTATGGCCTTGCTGTAGAGGGTGTCGAGCTGGTCGGGCGAGGAGACGCTCATCTGCAGGTCCTGCAGCAGGCCGTCGTGCACGCCGAAGGCCCAGCCGTGCACGGTGACCTGCTGGCCGCGCGCCCAGGCGTCGACCATGACGGTGCTGACCGAGACGTTGACGACCTGCTCGATGACGTTGATGTCGCACAAGGCCTTGGCGCGCACATCCTCTGGAAGGCTGTCGAGCAACTGGCGGTGGCGATGCCGCACGTCCTGGATATGGCGCAGCCAGTTGTCGGCCAGGCCGATGCGCGCGCCTTCGAGCGCGGCCTGCACGCCGGAGCAGCCGTAGTGGCCGACCACCATGATGTCCTGGACCTTGAGGCGCTCGACGGCGAACTGGATGGCCGAGAGCGCGTTGAGGTCGGAGTGCACGACGACGTTGGCGACGTTGCGATGCACGAACACCTCGCCGGGCTCCAGCCCGGTGATCTGGTTGGCGGGCACGCGGCTGTCGGAACAGCCTATCCACATATAGCGGGGCGTCTGCTGCTTCACCAGGCTGGTGAAGAAGCCGGGGCGCTCGGCTTCCATCTGCGCGGCCCAGGCGCGGTTATGGGCGAAGAGGTCTTGGAGGGATGCGGTCATGGGCGTATTTTCACCTGCCTCGCGTCACATCGTCTCGGCGAACAGTTCGCGGCCTATCAGCATGCGGCGTATTTCGCTGGTGCCGGCCCCGATTTCATAGAGCTTGGCGTCGCGCCAGAGGCGGCCCAGGGGGTATTCGTTGATGTAGCCGTTGCCGCCGTGGATCTGCAGGCCCTCGCCGGCCATCCAGGTGGCTTTTTCGGCGCACCAGAGGATGACGGAGGCGCAGTCCTTGCGGACCTGGCGCACGTGCTCGGTGCCCAGCATGTCGAGGTTTTTGGCGACGGTGTAGGCGAAGGCGCGGCCGGCCTGCAGCACGGTGTACATGTCGGCGACCTTGCCCTGGATGAGCTGGAACTCGCCGATGCTCTGGCCGAACTGCTTGCGGTCGTGAATGTAGGGCACGACGCTGTCCATGACGGACTGCATGATGCCCAGGGGGCCGCCGGTGAGCACGGCGCGCTCGTAGTCGAGGCCGCTCATCAGCACCTTGGCACCGCTGTTGAGGCCGCCCAGGATCTGGCTGGCGGGCACCTCGACGTTGTTGAAGACCAGCTCGCCGGTGTGGCTGCCGCGCATGCCGAGCTTGTCGAGCTTTTGCGCGACGGAAAAGCCCTTCATGCCTTTTTCGATCAGGAAGGCGGTGACGCCGCGCGCGCCGAGCTCGGGCTCGGTCTTGGCGTAGACGACCAGCGTGTCGGCGTCGGGGCCGTTGGTGATCCACATCTTGCTGCCGTTGAGCAGGTAGTAGCCGCCCTTGTCTTCGGCCTTGAGCTTCATGCTGATGACGTCGCTGCCGGCGCCGGGCTCGCTCATGGCCAGGGCGCCCACGTGCTCGCCGCTGATGAGCTTGGGCAGGTATTTTTTGCGCTGTTCGTCGCTGCCGTTGCGCTTGATCTGATTGACGCAGAGGTTGCTGTGCGCGCCGTAGGACAGGCCAATGGAGGCGCTGGCGCGGCTGATTTCCTCCATGGCGATCATGTGGGCCAGGTAACCCATGTTGGCGCCGCCGTATTCCTCGCCCACGGTGATGCCGAGCACGCCGAGGGCGCCCATCTTGGGCCAGAGGTCCATGGGGAACTGGTCGCTGCGGTCCACCTCGGCGGCGCGCGGGGCGATCTCGGCCTGGGCGAATTCGCGCACCGCGTCGCGCAGGGCGTCTATGTCTTCACCGAGCTGGAAATTGAGTCCGGGCATGTTGGTCATGGGGGTTTCCTTTGGAGGGCGGGATGATGGGAGGAATGGTCAGTAGGTTTTGGGCACGGGCACCAGGGTCTGCTGCATCAGGGCGCAGGGGCTTTCTTGTCCGCTGGGGGCCACGTGCGTGACTTCGGCGGTGGTGACGATGATGCGTTTGCCGGCTTTGGCGACGCGGCCCAGGGCACGCAGCTCGCCGTCCCTGAAGGCGGCCATGAAGTTGATCTTGTATTCGACGGTGGTGACCTCGGAATCTTCCGCGGCCACGGTGAGGGCCGCATAGCCCCCGGCGATGTCAGCCAACGCGCCCATGGCGCCGCCGTGAAAACCGCCCTGCTGCTGAGTGACGCGCTCCGAATAGGGCAAGGCGACTTCACAGAGGCCGGGCTCCACGCGCAGCAGGCGCGCGCCCAGCTGCTGCATCATGCCCTGGCGCAGAAAGCTGGCCTCGATGCGGCGGAACAGTGCGGAGGGGGCGGGTGCGTCCATGGGTAAGCCCTTTACAGGATGGGGAAGCGGTTTCAGGTGAACCGGTTTTAGTTGACGTTTACGTAAACGTCAATTATGGCCTATTTGCCTGCCTGGTGGTTTTGACCCGGTGGCCTGGCGGGAAATGGCGCCGGGCTCAGGCGGCCTTGCTTTTTTCGGCCTTGCCGAGCAGGGCCTTGGCCTCTTTTTCGTGGGTGCGGATTTCGTCGAGGTTGGCCTGAAGGTCCATCAGCTGGGCTTCGAGCTTTTTGCGGTGCTCGCCCAGCACGGCCAGGAATTTGCGCAGCTGAGGCGCGGTGTCGCGCGGGCTGTCGTAGGAGTCGATGATTTCCTTGGCCTCGACCAGCGACAGCCCCAGGCGCTTGGCGCGCAGGGTGAGCTTGAGCCGGGTGCGGTCGCGCGCGCTGTAGACGCGGTTGCGCCCGCCCGCCCCTTCGCGCTGTGGCTGTAGCAGGCCCATGTCTTCGTAGAAACGCATGGCGCGCGTGGTCAGGTCAAACTCTTTTGCCAGGTCGCTGATGGTGTAGGTGGTGGCCATGGTGTGAAGTCTTCTGCAAACTTTGTGCACCCTCTGCAAACGCGGGCGACAGCGGGAATCCGGCGCTGTCCCTACAATGGGCATGCATGACGTTTACGTAAACGTCAAATATACCGCGAATCATGACATGAACCTCCTTGAGCAGCAACTGCACTACCCCTTCGGCGACAGCCTGCCCGCCTCGGGCGCGACGCTGGAGGTGGCGCCCGGCGTGAAGTGGATACGCATGGCCCTGCCCTTCGCGCTGGACCACATCAACCTCTGGCTGCTGCGCGACGAGATGGACGACCCGAACCGGGCGGACGCGAAGGTCCAGGGCTGGACCATCGTCGACTGCTGCATCAGCCGTGAAGAGTCCAGGGCCCAGTGGGAGGAAATTTTCGCGACGCAGCTGGAGGGCCTGCCGGTGCTGCGCGTGATCGTGACGCATATGCACCCGGACCACATCGGCCTGGCGCACTGGCTGTGCGAGCGCTGGGCCTGCCCCTTGTGGATCAGCGCCACCGACTACCACTCGGCGCGCATAGGCTCGCAGAGCACCACGGGCTTCGGCGGCGAGAGCGCGGCGCGTTTTTTTGCCTCGCACGGCCTGGTGGACCCGGAGGCGGTCGAGAAAATCCGCGCCCGGACCGGCTACTACCCCAGCATGGTGCCCGCGGTGCCGGCGAGCTATGTGCGCATGATGGACGGGATGACGGTGCGCATAGGCGGGCGCGGCTGGCGCTGCATCAGCGGCTTCGGCCACGCGCCGGAGCACATCGCGCTGCATTGCGAAGAAACCGCCACATTGATCAGCGGCGACATGGTGCTGCCGCGCATTTCCACCAATGTGAGCGTTTACGACCTGGAGCCCGAGGCCAACTCGCTCACGCTGTTCCTGGACTCCATCGACAAATTCCTGCCGCTGGACAAGGACACGCTGGTGTTGCCCTCGCACGGCAAGCCCTTTCGCGGCCTGCACACCCGCATAGGCCAGCTGCACGACCACCACCGCGACCGCCTCGCTGAAGTCATGCAGGCCTGTGAAGCCGCCCCCTGCAGCGCAGCCGACATCCTGCCCATCATGTTCCCCCGCAAGCTGGACCTGCACCAGACCACGTTTGCCATGGGCGAAGCGGTGGCGCATTTGCATGCGCTGTGGTTTCAGGGGAAGTTAGCGCGCCGCCTGGGCGCCGACGGGGTTTACCGCTTCAGCAGCGTTTCCTGAGCCGCGCGGCTTTCCCGTTCGGGCTGAGGTATCGAAGCCCCGCCTCGTGGCGCACCAGCCCTTCGATACCTCAGGGCGAACGGGATGGAAAGGAGCGCCGAGCCCGATATGAAGCGAGCGACCGTGGAGGCCATCTCTTCACCAGCAGGGGCCGCGGAACCGGCCTTGGCCAGTCCTGAGCCTGTCGAAGGGCCGGGCCGCAGGCGCAGCGCCCCCCGAGGGGCTGGAGCCCGCGGCTCCAAGCCTGCCTGCGCAGGCTTGGACGGGCGACAGAGGCGAAGCGTCTCGCGAGCCGCGGCCTGCAAGGCCTCGCGCATTACACGTAGCCGAAGGCGAGGTGAAAAGCGTGGGGGCTTAGTGCCGCCACTTGCGATTGGCCGTCACCAGCGCAGTGATATAGCCATGCAACCAATCAAAGTTGATGGGCTTTTGCAGCAGGTGGGCTTCCGCGGGCAGGCCGCCGCGCGCCTGAACGGCTTCGGGCGCCAGGCCGCTGATCACCACGATCTGCATGTCGGCAAGCTGCAGGTTGCGCTTGCAGGCCTTGAGCATTTCAATGCCGTCGACGCCGGGCATGGAGAGGTCGGTGATCAGGAGGTCGGGCCGCATGCTGGCGATGTCCATCATGGCTTCGAGCGCGGAGGGCATCCAGGTGCAGTCGACGGGCAGGTCCCAGTCTTCGAACTGGCAGCGGTACAGCTCGCGGGTGTTCTCATCGTCTTCCACCATCAGCACGCGCAGGCGGTGCTTGGGGTCGGTGTCGGCCCGCGAGAGTTGCGGGCTGTTCTTGGCCAGGTAGGCATTGATGGATTGCAGCGCGATGCGGCGATGGCCGCCCAGCGTTTTCCAGGCCTCGATCTCGCCTTTTTCCACCAGCGATTGCACAGTGGCGACGGACAGGCCCAGCAGCTTGGCTGCGTAGCTGGTGCCGCAGTAATCCTCGCTTGAGAAATCTGAAGCGGTGATGGCGGCCTCGAAGGACTTGGGTTCACGCATGGTCAGTCTCGTAAAGGATTGTTTTTCGCATTTTCCTCATTTTAATCAATTCGATGTATGGAGCCCTAATAAAAGCAGCAAAAAACAGGTGAAAACAGACTTTCACACAGGTAATTAATCCCGGGGCGGACACATCGCGTCACATCAGGACACATCAGGCGTTTGCGGGGTCTTGGGCAGGGTGAAGAAAAACGTCGCGCCCTGCCCGGGCGCGGACTCCGCCCACAGCCTGCCCCCGTGGCGCTTGATGACCCGGCTCGAGGTGGCCAGGCCTATGCCGGTGCCGGGAAACTCGGACGCGGCGTGCAGGCGCTGGAAGGGGTTGAAGAGTTTGTCCGCGTAGGCCATGTCAAAGCCGGCGCCGTTGTCGCGCACAAAGTACACGGGAAGCCCTGCGGCGTCGAGCGTGTGGCCGACGGTGATCTCGGTCACATCCTCATGGGAGCTGAACTTCCAGGCATTGCCGAGCAGGTTTTCCATGACCACACGCACCAGCCGGTCGTCGCCGTGCGCCTTCAGGCCTTTTTCGATGTTGATCACCGCCTTGCGATCAGGGTCGCGCGCCTGCCAGTCGTCCATGATGCCGCGCGCCAGCGTCGAGAGGTCCACCGATTTGTTGCTCAGGGGCGCGCGCGAGACCTGCGCCAGCGACAGCAGGTCTTCGATCAGCTGGCCCATCTGCGCCACGCCGGCCTGGATGCGCGACAGGTAGTGCGAGACCCTGTCGCCGGCGCTGGTGCCCAGCTGCTTGGCCAGCAGGCGGCTGAAGCCGTCGACGGTGTTGAGGGGCGAGCGCAGGTCGTGCGACACGGAATAGGAAAACGCTTCGAGCTCATGGTTGGACAGCCGCAGCGCCGCTTCGATGGCCTTGATCTCGGTGATGTCGGCATCAATACCCACCCAGAAGGCCACCTTGCCCTGCTCGTCCAGCACGGGCGATGCGCGATAGGACATGGTGTGGGTGCTGCCGTCGCGGGCCAGCACGCGGCGTATGCCCATGAAGGGCGTCTGTGAGGCCCTGGCAGTGACCCAAGTGGCCTTGACGTCGGGAAGGTCTTCGGGATGGATGACGGAAAACCATTGGGTACCCGTCCAATCCTCGAGCTTGCCGCCCACCAGGTCGAACCAGGCGCGGTTGAAGTAGGTGGCCGCGCCGTCCGGGTTGATGGTCCACACCACCTGGGGCGCCTGCTCGGCCAGGCCGCGGAACAGGGCCTGCTGGCGCTCCAGCGCCAGCGTGCGCTCGGCCACCTTCTGCTCCAGCCCGGTGTTGAGTTCGCTGACCTCTTCGAGCAAGCGGGCGTTCTCGATGGCAATGGATGCCAGCTGGGCCAGCTCGAGCGCGACGTATTCGTCTTGCTGAGTGAATTCGCCTTCGTACTTGTCGGACAGCTGGAGCAGGCCCATGTTGCGGCCGTCACGCCCCGTGAGCGGCACGGCCAGCCAGCCGCGCATGGGGGGGTGCTTGTCGGCATAGTTGCCGAAGCCGCGCCAGCGCGGATGGGCTTCAAGCTCGGCCTGGGTCATGCGCATGGAGCGGTTGGTCTGGCAGACCATGGCGTAAATGCCGGTGCCGTCGGGCGGTTCGATGAGGTCGCGGTACTTCGCGTATTTTTCGGAGAGCGAAAGCGCGTTGATGGCCTGCTTCCAGTCGCTGCTGATGGTCAGGCTGACGATGGACTGGTGCGCGCCCACCACGCCCCTGGCCTGCTCGGCCACTTCATGCATGGTGCCTTCGAGCGTCTGGTGCCAGGTGATGGCCTGGGCGGCGTCGGCCGCGCGCTGCAAGGTGAACAGGTGCTCCCGCGCATCGTGCTCGGCCTTGATCTGGGCCGTGACATCCAGCGCCACCACAAAGCGCGCGGGCATGCCGGCGTACTGGATGGGCCGCGACACCACCTGGGCGGAAAAGACCGAGCCGTCCTTGCGGCGGTGCAGCGAGACAGTCCGCCTCTCGGGCGAGTCGTCGGCCAGCAGGCGCTCCAGGCGCCCGTGCTCGGATTCGGGGCGAATGTCGTACAAGTTCATCGCCAGGAATTCCTCCGCCGGGTAGCCGTAGCTGTCCACCGCCGCCTTGTTGACATTGAGGAAGCGCATCGTGGCGGTGTCGAACACCCACATGGGCACGGGCGCCATCTCAAACAGGACAGCGTAGCGCTGCTCGCTGTCCACCAGGGCCCGCTCGGCCAGCTTGCGCTGCGTGACGTCGCGCTCGACCGCTACCCAATGCGTGAACAAGCCCTTGGCATCCGCGATGGGGACGATGTCCAGGTCCACCCAGAATTCTTCGCCGCTCTTGGTGTAGTTGATCAGTTCGGCGCGTACCGGCTGCCAGCGCTCCAGCGCGGCGCGGACGCGGTCCAGTTCGGCGCGCTGCGTCTTGGGGCCCTGCAGCAGGCGCGGCGTCTGGCCGATGACTTCCTCGCGGGTGTAGCCGGTGCGCCGCTCGAAGGCATTGTTGACAAAAACGATGCGCGGGCCGGGCGCATCGATCGGCCCGGCCTCGGTGATCAGCACAATGTCGTTGAGGCGGGCGATGCAGGACTCGAGCAGGCGCAGGTGTTCCTGCGCCTGGTGCTGCTCGGTGATGTCCTGCAGCACGCCGATCAGGCTCACGACCTTGCCGTCCCGCATCACCGCACGGCCCCGCGTGCGCACCCAGATGCGCCGGCCCTTCTCGGTGATGAGCGGCAGCTCCAGGTCCCAGGGCGTGCCATGGTTGAAGGCGGCTTCGGCCGCGGCCCTGACGATGGGCTGCACTTCCGGCGGATAGGAACGGATGGCCTGCCCTATGCTCAGCCTGTCCCCGGGCTCGAGGTCATGGATGCGGTAGATCTCCTGGGACCAGAAGGGCGCCATGGTGTCGACCTGGACTTCCCATCCGCCAATCTTGGCGAACTCGCCGGTGCGGTTGAGCAGCTCGGTGCTGCGCGCGATGTCCAGTTCCGCCTGCTTGCGGTCGGTGATTTCCTGGATCACGCCGGAGCGGCGCGGCGTTTCCCCCGGATGGCCATCGTCCGTCTCATGGGCCCGGCCCATCAGGTGGATCCAGCGCACCTCGCCGGCAGCCGTGACGATGCGAAACTCGACGTCCAGCGGCAGGCCGGCCTCGACGGCGGCATCGCGCCTGGCCTTGAACTCCTCACGGTCGGCGGGATGGACCAGCTGCAAAAACGCCTGGCGGCTTGTAGGGAAAGCATTCTTGTCCACGCCCAGCACGTCATAGACCTCGTCGGACCACCAGGTCTCCTCGCTGCGAACATCCAGCTGCCAGTAGCCTATGCGCCCCAGCCGCTGGGCATCCTGCAGCTTGCGCTGTATGGCTTCGCTGTTCGCCAGCTCCGCCTCCAGGGCGCCGCGGTGCTTCTGCAGAGATTCGGCCATGCGGTTGAAGCCCTCGGCGATGCGGGAGAACTCCCCACCGTCGTCGGACGCCGTCACCGGGATGCGCACGTCCAGCCGGCCGTCCTGGATGCGCCGGGTTGCCTGCAGGATGTTGCGCGTGGGAATCACGATGGCGCGCCCGCCCATCATCCAGGCGAGCAGGCCGCTCAGGAAGGCCAGCAGGGACAGCACGCCCAGCTCCAGCCAGAGCTGCCGCTGGCTTGCCCCCACGACCAGGTTGTGGTCCAGGCTGACTGCCACAAAAAATGCCTCGCCCATGTTGTCACTGCTGGGCATGTAAGCCCACAGCCGGCGCTTGCCCGAGCCGTCCGGACCGTCGGCCGTGCCAGCGCGCATGCCTTTGACCGCCTCCCGCAGCACCGGGCTGGCCGCCTTCTGGCCCACGCGTATGGGCAGGGCCGGTTTTCCCGCGAGCAGCACGCCGTTGCGGTCGTGGATGCCGAGCGCGGCGCCGGGCGGCAGCTGCACGCTAAGCGCCGTCTTCGCCATTTCGGCCAGGTCGACGGAGGCATAGGCCACGACGACGACATGCCCCTGGGCGTCCAGCAGGGGCAGCGCGAAGCTGATGGACGGCTTGCCCGTGGCACGGCCCACGATGTATTCACCTACTACGAAAGTGCGGCGGGCCATGGCTTCGCGGAAATAGGCCCGGTCACCCAGGTAGTTCAGCGGCCTGTCCGGAATCCCGTTGCACAGCGACTGGCCGTCGGCGCCCACGATGCCCAGGTTGGCGTACAGCGGGAACAGCTGGTTCAATTGCGCCAGGTAGGCGTCGCAGCGGCCGCCCCTGCCACTCTTGACGCTTTTGCCGTCCTTGTCATTTCGCAGGTCGGGCGCATGGACGACGGCCGTCAGCACCTGGCGCGCCGTCTCGGCCAGCTGCTGCTGGTTGGAGGCCGCTAGCGAGGCGGCGAACTGCAGGTCCGTCATGGCCCGCTCGACGGCGACGTCGGCGTTGTAGACGGCCTTGAAGATGGACAGGCCGAACAGCGGAACTATCGCGGCCAGCACCAGGATGACAAGGCGGGTCCGTAAGGTGATCTGAACTTTCATTGCGGCATCTTTCGGGAGCCCGCCCGCGCCGCGCGGGCACCCTGCACCGCGTGGTAAATATCAACCGGCCGCGATGGATTCATTCACATCAAGCCAATAGGCCTGGAGCCGCTGGAGTTTCTCCGTGAGGTCTCCAAAATCGACGGGTTTTCGCACAAAACCGTTGGCGCCGGCCTGGTAGCAGGCCACGATGTCCGAGCGCTCGCTGGAAGAAGTCAGCATGACCACCGGCACCAGAGCCGTGAGGGGGTTGGCGCGGACGCTGCGCAGCACATCCAGCCCGGAGAGCTTGGGCAGCTTCATGTCCAGCAGGATGAACGAGGGCTGGCGCTGCGTGTCGCGCCCCGCGTGAGCCCCTTGCCCGAAAAGATAATCCAGCGCCTGCACACCGTCGCGGGCAACCGCGATCTCGGCTGTCACACCCTGCTCCTCCAGGGTCAAGACAGTCAGTTCCAGGTGATCGGGATTGTCTTCAACTACGAGTATGAGCTTGTCGTTCATGGAGGTGCTTGATAAATACGACATCATCCCTGATGCTTTTTGCTTTTACTTTGCTTTTTCCGCTTTTGGCGTTTTTGATATTTTTGTCATATTAACAAGTAACGCCGGCCTGTACTACTTTGTTATGGCTTGTCAGGCCCTCCCCCAGCCGAAGGGCTTGCGCCGCGAAACCCAGCGCCCGGCCTACCAGCGAGGAATCGCTTCGTCCTTGAGCTGGCCGCGCAATTCGGCGTAGTCGGGCACGATGGTGCGCACCGTGTCCCAGAACCGCGGGCTGTGGTCCATGACACGCAGGTGGCTCAACTCGTGGACCACCACATAGTCGATCACCGATTGCCTGAAATGGACCAGCCGCCAGTTCAGCCGGATGGAGCCGTCGGCGCTGGCGCTGCCCCAGCGCGTGCCGGCGCTGGAAAGGCTTAGCTTGCGCCACTGCACGCCCAGCTGCGGCGCGAAGTGGTTGAGCCGCTCGACGAAGATCCGCTTGGCCTGGCGCATCAGCCAGGCCTGCACGGCATCGCGGATCTGCTCGGCCGACGCATGGTGGGGCAGGCCCACATGCAGCGTCATCTGTGCCACGCCGGGCAGCATGGCGCCGGCCGCGCCGTCGTTGCCCTGCAGCAGCACCTCGGGGGCACGGGTCTTGAGTTCGGCGCCTATGCCGCCGAAAGCATGGCGCGGGTCTATCACCACAATGACCTGTTCGCCCAGGAAAGGCAGTGTGGTGCCGTCCTTCCAGTCGATGCGCGCGGACTCCATGCGCTCATGGCGTTCACGGGTCTCGCGCAGCTTGGCGAGTATCCAGCCGGACTTTTCCAGCACGGCCTTGTCGATTTCATAAAGCGGAACCCATTTGGGCGCGCTCACGGTGAGGCCGTCGGCGCCGGCCGAAAAACCTATGGTCTTGCGCTTGCTGCGGCGGAATTCATAGGCCACCAGGATGCCGTCCAGCACGGTTTCGCGCGTGGCGCGCGGATGGCGGAAGGTGGCCGGGGCCAGGGCCTGCTGCAGGGTCTGGGCGGGGAGTTGCGGCCCGATGAACTCGGCCTCGGGGGCCGCCTGCGGCCGGGGCACGGAAACCACCGGTTTTTTGGGCCGGGGCTTTGCGGGGGGCTTGCCGCTTTTCGAGCCTGCGGTGCGAGGCGGTGGCGCGGGGTGGGCGTCAAACAGGTCTAGCGTGAACTGGAGAAGCCGTTGCATCATGGCAGTTTAGCGCGGTGCAACAGGTGCGGTTGCCGCTCAGGTATTGGCCGCGGGGACTGAGGGAGCCGTGGATGCCGTATAGGCCTCGGGGTCCAGGCGGTGCATTTCGGACTCTATCCAGGCTTCCACCTCGCGCATCAGTTCGTCCGGTTGCCGGCCCTCGCTGGGAATGGGCTTGCCGATGGAAATATCGACAATGCCGGGCTTCTTGATGAAGGCCTTGCGCGGCCAGCATTTGGCCGAGGTGACCGCGATGGGCACCACCGGCGCGCCGGTTTCGATGGCCAGCCGTGTGCCGCCGGATTTGTAAATGCCTTTCTGGCCGCGCGGGATGCGCGTGCCTTCGGGAAACATGATGACCCAGGTGCCTTGCGCCATCAGGCGCTTGCCCTGCGCCACCACCTTGCTGAAGGCCTGGGCACGCTGGCTGCGGTCGATATGGATCATGTCCATGCGCGCCATGGCCCAGCCGAAGAAAGGCACGTAAAGCAGCTCTTTCTTGAAGACGTAAGCCAGTGGGTGGGGCATCAGCGTGGGCATGCAAAAGGTTTCCCAGGTGCTCTGGTGCTTGACCAGCAGCACAGCGGCGCTGGTTGCGCCCGTGGGCAGGTTTTCCATGCCGGTCACGCGGTTCTTGATGCCCAGCAGGAAAGTACCCCCGCCCACCGCCAGGCGCAGCCAGCCGGCGCACATCCAGTACATGGTGGTGCCGCTGACAAACAGCGAGGCAATGATCACAAAGATGGCCCACGGGATGACGGTGACGGCCATCCACAGGAGGTGCAGGACGGAGCGGATGAAGGGCATGGCGGGGTTCCGGCTATCGGGTCAGGTTGTAGGGGCGAAGGGATTCCGCGAAGGCTTGATGCCTAGATGGCCATCGGCAAGGGCCGGGCACTGCGCTCCAGCAGGAAGTCGGCAAAGGCCGGCAGGTCCGCATGCACCGTGGTGCCCGCGGGCAGGCCGTCGGGCGCCCCTTTGGCCGATTTGCCCGTGAGCACCAGGTGTGGCTCGCAACCGGCAGCGGCGCCGGCCTGCAGGTCGCGCAGCGAATCGCCGACCGTGGGCACACCCGCCAGCTGCATGCCGAAGCGCGCGCCTATCTGCTCAAACAGCCCAGGCAAGGGCTTGCGGCAGGTGCAGCTTTCCTCGGGGCTGTGCGGGCAGTAGAACACCGCGTCGATACGGCCGCCCACGGCGGCCAGCATCTTGTGCATCTTGGCGTGCATGGCGTTGAGCGAGGCCACGTCGAAAAGGCCGCGTCCCAGGCCCGACTGGTTGGACGCGATCACCACATGCCAGCCCGCATGGTTGAGCCGGGCGATCGCCTCCAGCGAGCCGGGCAGCGGCAGCCATTCGTCCGGCGTCTTGACGAAGTCGTCGCTGTCGCTGTTGATGGTGCCGTCGCGGTCGAGGATGACGAGTTTCATGGTGAATAAGGCCGATAGCTAGGTGAGCAATACTTTGCTGCGCATCGCTTCACTTTTTGTGCACAGGCACAAGCGACGCTATTTGCTTGGTGATTCGCTTGTCCGAATACAGGTACATCAGCACCGGAAAATGGAGGCCCAAGCGTATAGGCAACATGGTGAGGTGCATCTCCAGTACGCGCGAATTGAATTCGTAAATCACGAGAATTGAAATGCCGGTCTCGATGATCAGGCAACCAACGATGAGTATCCAGTAGTCCGTATTCGTCAGCGTAAAACGGTAGGACTTGGCGCACTTCCAACTGGCCATCAAGCCGCCGAATAACGGTGCCACGTCAAAAATGGCGCTCCCGTAATCAAATCCAAGCAACTTCAGAGCCAGGTAAGCAAGCACATAAACGAGGACTACCACGCCGGCGAACGTACCCAATACAAGCTCAAACCGTAGAGCTGGACGCGCTTGCGTCGCCTCGGGGTGATTTGTCGATTTCGGTGTAGTCATCGCTGTTTATACTGCCAGGCGCGACAAGTCGGCCACATTGTTCATGGCCTGATGAAGCATCGCCAGCAATCCCAGGCGATTGGCACGCAACGCCGGGTCTTCGGCATTGACCATCACGCCGTCGAAGAAGGCGTCGACAGGCGCTTTCAGGGCGGCCAGCGCCTGCAGCGATGCCGCATAGTCGCCCGATGCGAAAGCGGCTTCGGCTTTGGGCGCGACGGTCTTCAACGCCTCTGCAAGCGCTTTCTCAGCCGCTTCCTGCAGCAGCTCGGGCTTGACGGCTGCTTCAACCGCGCCTTCGGCCTTCTTGAGGATGTTGCCGACGCGTTTGTTGGCGGCTGCCAGTGCGGGCGCCTCCGGCAGCGCGGCAAAGGCGCGCACGGCGGCCAGGCGCTTGGCGACGTCGCCCAGGCGCTGGGGCTTGAGCGCCAGCACGGCCTCGACCTCTTGCGCGCTGTAGCCCTGCTCGCGCAGGGAGCCGGCGAGGCGGTCGTAGATGAAGTCGGCCAGCGCAGCCGAGGCATCCTGAATCTTGTCGCCAAACACCGGCTGCGCGTCCTGAACCAATTCGGACAGGCCGAGCGGCAGGTCTTTCTCGACCAGCATGCGGATCACGCCCAGCGCATGGCGGCGCAGTGCGAACGGGTCCTTGTCGCCGGTCGGCAGGTTGCCGATGCCGAACATGCCGACCAGGGTCTCCAGCTTGTCGGCAAGGGCAACGATCAGGCCCACGTTGCTGCGCGGCAATTCGTCACCGGCAAAGCGCGGCTTGTAGTGGTCTTCAATCGCATCGGCCACGTCAGCACTGAGGCCGTCGTTGAGCGCGTAGTAGCGGCCCATGGTGCCTTGCAGTTCGGGGAACTCGCCGACCATGTCGGTCAGCAGGTCGGTCTTGGCCAGCTCGGCGGCGCGCTGCACCCCGGCCACATCGGCGTGAAGACGCTTCCCGATGGTTTCAGCAATTGCTTGCACCCGCTGTGTGCGCTCACCTTGGGTACCCAGCTTGTTGTGATAGACCACCTTTCCCAGGCCTTCAACGCGCGAAGCCAAGGTTTTCTTACGGTCCTGGTCGAAGAAGAACTTGGCGTCCGCCAGGCGCGGGCGCACGACGCGCTCGTTGCCGCCGATCACCGCGCTGGCATCGCTGGGGCTGATATTGCTGACGACCAGGAATTTGTTGGTGAGCTTGCCCGTGGCATCGAGCAGCGGAAAGTATTTCTGGTTCGCCTTCATCGTGAGGATCAGGCATTCCTGCGGCACGCCGAGGAATTCTTTTTCAAACTCGCAGACCAGCACGTTGGGGCGCTCGACCAGCGCCGTCACTTCGTCGAGCAGCGCGTCGTCTTCGATGGCCTTGACGCCGCCGCCGACCTTGGCCGCGGCCGCCGCCAGTTGCCTGGCGATCTCGGCCTTGCGCTCCGCGAAGCTGGCGATCACCGCGCCGTCTTTTTGCAGCGCGGCCGCATAGCTGTCGGCATCCTTGATCACCACCGGGTCCACGGACGCTTCAAAGCGGTGGCCGTGCGTGCTGTTGCCGGCCTGCAGGCCCAGCGCCTCGATGGCCACCACCGCGCCGCCATGCAGCGCGACGAGGCCGTGCGCGGGTCGCACAAACTTGACGTCGCTCCAGCCGTCGGCCAGCTGGTAGGTCATGACCTTGGGGATCGGCAGTTTGGCGATGGCTTCAGCCACAGCTTTTTGCAAGCCCTCAGCCAGCGTTGCGCCCTTGACGGTGCTGTCGTAAAACAAGGCCTCGGCCTTGCCGTCGGGCGCGCGCTTGAGGCCGGCGACGGCGGACGCGTCTGCACCCAGGGCCTGCAATTTCTTGAGCAGCGCGGGCGTGGCATTGCCCGACGCGTCCAGCCCCACGGCCACGGGCATGAGTTTTTGCGAGACGGCTTTGTCGGCTGCTTGTGCCGCCACTGCGGTCACATGCGCAGCCAGTCTGCGCGGCGAGGCAAAGGCGGTGAGCGCTGAGTCGCCCGCGGTCAGGCCCTGGGCCTTGAGTTGCTCGAACAGCACGCCGGCAAAGGCATCGCCCAGCTTTTGAAGCGCCTTGGGCGGCAGCTCTTCGACAAACAGTTCTACGAGAAGGTTTTGGGAAGCGTTCATGGATTTTTTCGGGAATGTCGGAGCGCAAAAACAGCCAGGGCTGCAGCCATCAGCGGCAGCCAGATGGTTTGGACTTCATTGAGCAGCACGTCGGCGCCGCGCTGCGTGAAAAACCGGGAAAAGGAGACCGGCGAAACCTCGACAGGGCGCCAGGGACTGAAGAAGCGCTGTTCGGAAAACGGCCAGTAAAGAGGAATGGCCACGCCGCCGTTGGTGAGGGTGTCGAGCAGAGGGTGCGAGAACACGCACAGCGCGATCCAGGCATAGCCCTGCCACGCCGGCAGTTTCCAGTATCGCGCCAGCCACAAGCCGACCAGGCCGGCAACGAGCGCAAAGCCCAGGGTGTGCGTGAAGCCGCGATGGCCCCAGATGCCGCCGTAATGGATGCCGAGCTTGAAGGCGACGCCGTCAAAGTCGGGAAGAACGGCCGCGACCATGCCCGCCAGCAGCATCGAAGGCGGTATCCGCTTGCTACCCAAGGCCACGGCTGCGGCAATCGGGACGGCAATATGGGAAAAGATGGTCGGCATCGAAGTGAGCGAGGTCTGGCGCAAAAACTTCAGGCAGCCTTTTTAGGCAACTGTTCAACCCACTCGCGGGGCGCCATCGGGAAGCCCAGGCGCTCGCGGCTTTCGTAATAGCTTTGGGCCACGGTGCGCGCCAGGTTGCGGATGCGGCCTATGTAGGCGGCGCGTTCGGTCACGCTGATGGCGCCGCGCGCGTCCAGCAGGTTGAAGCTGTGCGCGGCCTTGAGCACCTGTTCATAGGCCGGCAGTGCCAGCTGTGCCTCGATGAGGTGCTTGGCCTGTTTTTCATGCGCGCTGAAGGCAGTGAACAGGAAATCGGCGTCGCTGTGCTCGAAGTTGTAGGTCGACTGCTCGACCTCGTTTTGTTTGTAGACGTCGCCGTAGCTCAGCTTGGCGCCGTCGGGCCCTTCGGTCCAGACCAGGTTGTAGACGTTGTCCACGCCTTGCAGGTACATGGCCAGGCGCTCCAGGCCGTAGGTGATCTCGCCGGTCGCGGGCTTGCAGTCGATGCCGCCGACCTGCTGGAAGTAGGTGAACTGCGTGACTTCCATGCCGTTGAGCCAGACCTCCCAGCCCAGGCCCCAGGCGCCCAGCGTGGGGTTCTCCCAATCGTCTTCCACAAAACGGATGTCGTTTTTCTTCAGGTCAAAGCCCAGGGCCTCGAGCGAGCCCAGGTAAAGCTCCAGGATGTTGGCGGGCGCCGGCTTGAGCACAACCTGGTACTGGTAGTAGTGCTGCAGGCGGTTGGGGTTTTCGCCGTAGCGGCCGTCCTTGGGCCGGCGGCTGGGCTGCACATAGGCGGCTTTCCAGGGCTCGGGGCCCAGAGCCCGCAGAAAGGTCGCGGTGTGCGAGGTGCCGGCGCCGACCTCCATGTCATAGGGCTGCAGCAGCGCGCAGCCCTGGGCATCCCAGTAGGACTGCAGCTTCAAGATGATTTGCTGGAAAGTGAGCATAGGAATGGGTTCAGGACAAAAGCGCGGCGCCTGTAGAGGCGCCGGAAAAGCAAGGCCGCACCGGGCGGCTGTGCGAAACCGCCCATTTTACGCGGCGGCAAGGCGCGAGCGCAGGGGCTGCGGCAGGCCGGCCCCAGGCCGTCGTCATAAAAAAAGGGCGATGCCGGCCGCGGCATCGCCCTTTCGCTTTTGTGTTTCGCTTTCGTTTCCCGCCCTCCACACCTGGCCGGTGTGGACGTCCGGAAAAACCGGCCTGTCAGTACTGCCAGAAGATGCGCTGCAGTTCCTTGCTGTCAACGTTCTTCGTCAGTGCCACGGCGGCCAGGATGCGGGCTTTTTGCGGGTTCAGGTCATGCGCGACCACCCAGTCGTATTTGTCGTCGGGCTGCTCGGCGTTGCGCAGCACAAAGCCCTCGGGCACGCGCGAGGAGCGCACGACCTGTATGCCCTTGGCGCGCACTTCCTGCAGCGCGGGGACGATGCGGTCGGCGACCGAGCCGTTGCCGGTGCCGCCATGGATCACGGCCTTGATGCCCGACTTGGCGACGGCGTCCAGGGCGATGCGGGGCACGTTGCCGTAGCCGTAGACGATTTCCACCGGGGCCAGCGCGTCGAAGTCGTCGATGTTGAACTCGGACTGCGCGGTGTGGCGCTTCACAGGTGCGCGGAACCAGTAGTTGTTGCCTTCCACCACCATGCCCAGCGGGCCCCACTGGCTCTTGAAGGCCTCGGTCTTGATATTGATGGTCTTGGTGACGTCGCGACCGCTCTGGATCTCGTCGTTCATGGTGACCAGCACGCCCTTGCCGGCCGCGTCCTTGCTGGCGGCCACGCTGACAGCGTCAAACAGGTTCAGCGCGCCGTCGGCCGACAGCGCCGTGCCGGGCCGCATGGAGCCCACCACCACGATGGGCTTGCTGGTGCGGATCACGAGGTTGAGGAAGTAGGCGGTTTCTTCCAGCGTGTCGGTGCCGTGGGTGACCACGATGCCGTCCACGTCGGACTGCTTGACCAGCGCCGAAATGCGCTTGCCCAGCTTCATGAGGTTGTCGTTGGTAAAGCTTTCCGAGGCGATCTGCGAGACCTGCTCGCCTTTGACGTTGGCGATGTTGGCCAGCTCGGGCAGGCCAGCCAACAGCTTGTCGACCGGCACTTTCGCGGCGGCGTAGGTGGCGCTGTTCAGGGCCGAGGCGCCGGCACCGGCAATGGTGCCGCCGGTGGCCAGGATCACGACATTCGGTTTGCCGGCGGTTTGCGCCAGCACGAAGGCCGGCGCGCCCAGCGCGGTGAAGGCGACGAAGCCGAGGCCGGCGCCCATTTTCAGGAGGGTGGAAGCAATTTGCATGAGGTATCCCAGGAAGATGAATCGTTGAAATAGTTCTGCCAGGTCGCGGAAGCCGCAAGCCACCTGTGAAAAAGTGTCAACACGTCCGGCCCGCGCCTGATGTCTCCTCCGGCCCAGGGCCAAAGGTGGCTCATCGTAGCCACGCCACCGAAAAGCAGCGATGCATAATGTAACGAGGGGTGTGAATAAAACTCACACCCCCCCGGCGACCGGCTGCTTTTTTGCCGCGCCGATACCCGGCAAAACGATGAACCTCAGGCAACTAGAAGTCTTCCAGGCCGTCATGCAGACGGGCAATATGAGTGCCGCCGCCCGGCTGATCTGCATCACGCCCTCGGCCGTCAGCAAAACCATCGCGCATACCGAACTGCAGCTGGGCTACAAGCTGTTTACGCGCGGCAAAGGCACGCTGGCGCCCACACCGGAAGCGCGGGTCCTGTTTGAAGAGTCCACGCTGATCCACCAGAAGCTCGACGGGCTCAAGCGCATGGCGGTGAACCTGCGCCAGGCGGCCGACGGCCAAGTGCGGCTGGCGGCCATCCCGTCCATCAGCCACGAGTTCTTACCCCTGGTTCTGGAGAAGCACATGGCGCGCCACCCACGGGTGCGCGTCGAGGTGCGCACGCTGCACCAGGACCAGATGGTGCAGGCCCTGCTGACACGCGGCGTGGACTTCGCGCTGGGTTTTTACGAACATCCCCATCCATTGCTGACCAGCAGGACGCTGGTGAGCGGCCCGCTCTACTTGGCCGTCACACGCGAGATCTGGCAGCGCGCGGTGAAGGCACGCCGGCAGAACCCCATGTCCTTCCTGGCCGGCATGCCCTTGATACGGCTGGTGGGAGAGGACCCGATGTGCAGCTCGATTGACGAGCTGGCCCGCCACCTGGGACTGAGCGCCCCGGCGGGCCTGCAGGTGCAGACCTCACGGCTGGCACTGGAACTGGTGAGGCGCGGCATGGGCTGGACGGTGGTGGACTTCCTCACCGCCAGCAACCTGGACCCGGCCTCGCTCACCGCGGTGCCGCTGCAGGAGTTCGCCCATGCGCCGCTGCAGATGTACTTCGCCACCAGCACGCCGCCCGGGCAGGATGCGCTGCGCATGCTGGAGATGCTCCCCGACCTGCTTCACAGTGTGATGGCGACGACGCGCTGAACAGAAGCCCAAAAGTCACCGAGCACGCTCCCGACCAGCAGGGGCCGCGGAACTGGCTTTGCCAGGCCGCAGGCGTCGCCCCCTGGAAGGGGGGAACAGGCTACACGCAGTGAGCCTGGACAGGGGTGGGCCTATTTCACCGCGGAACTGGCTTCGCCAGGCCGCTGGCGCCGTCCCCTGCAAGGGGAAAAGGGGCTACACGCAGTGAGCCCCGATAGGGGTGTGTCTGTTCTACCGCCGGCGGAACAACAGCGCCAGCAGCGCCACACCCAGGCCCAGCCCCCACAGCGGCCACAGGCCGTAGCGCGAGACCCACATGGCATAGGGGGTGATGCCGTTGCGGCCCTCTACCTCGCCGACCAGCGCGCCGCGCGTGTGGCGCTCCAGCGAATGCGTGACCTTGCCGGCGTGGTCGATGATGACGGTGGCGCCGGTGTTGGTGGCGCGGATCATGGGCCGGCTGAACTCGAGCGCGCGCATGCGCGAAATTTGCAGGTGCTGGTCGATGGCTACGGTATTGCCGAACCAGGCGATATTGCTGACGTTGACAAAAATCGTCGGTGCCAGCGCCGGGTCGGTAAAACGCGCGCCCAGCTCTTCACCGAACAAGTCTTCATAGCAAATATTGGGCGCCAACCGCTGGCCTTTCCATTCGAAAGAGGCCTGGCCGACTGCCCCACGGTTGAAGTCGCCCAATGGGATGCGCATCATGTCAATGAACCAGCGGAACCCCGGAGGCACGAATTCACCAAAAGGCACCAGGTGGTGCTTGTCGAAACGGTAAAGCTCGGGTTGCCCGGGCTTGAAGCCGACCACAGAGTTGGCATAACCCGCCTGGGGATTGCCCACCGGCATGCCGACCAGCGCCGCCTGCTGGCCGGTGGCAAAGCGAGACTGCAGCGCCTGCCAGTAACCCTCGGGCAATTGCATGGGCAGCAGCGGGATGGCCGTTTCGGGCGCCACCACCAGCGGCGTTTTCGCATCGCGCAATTGCTGGCCGTACCACTGCAGCGCGGTGGCCACACCGGTGCCGGCCTGGAACTTCTCGTTCTGCGGGATATTGCCCTGCAGCAGCGTGACCTGCAGCGGCCGCTCGGCGGCCGGCGTGAAGGTCGCCTCCCCCGGCAAGGCGCTTTGCACCGGCAGGTAAGACAGGACAAAGCAGGCCAGCACGATGGCTATCGCGGTCGCCCATTGCATGCGCGAGGCGCGCAAGGCCATAGCCAGCCAGGCCCCGGCAAATGCCGCCAGGAAGGTGATGCCGTGCACACCCACCCAGGCGGCCAGAGGCCGGGCCCAGCCGTCCACATGGGCGTAGCCGCCCTCGCCCCAGGGAAAGCCGGTAAAGAACTCAACACGGGCCAGCTCGGCCAACAGCCACAGCGCGGCAAACACGAACGCGCGCGGCAGCTTGCGGCGCGGCGCCAGGCGCACAAAAAGAGCGCCCGCCGCGGCGTAATAAAGCGACAAAAAGGCCGCGAGGAGCACGACGGCCAGCACCGTCAGCGGCGCGGCGAGCCCGCCGTAAAAGTGCATGGAAATGAACAACCACCAGAAGGTGCTGCACAGCATGGCTGTACCAAAGGCCACGCCCAGCCAGGCAGCGCGCTTCATGGAGCGGCAGCTGTCGATCTGCGCGGCGAACAGGAACATCGCCAGCAGTTGCATGCCTCCAAGGGGCTGGCCTTGCACGAGAAAGAAATCGAAAGGCCAGGCCATGCTTGCCGCATGCAAGCAGCCGGCAACGAGGACGATCAGCAACTGGAAAGGGGAGAAGCCTTTGCGCTGCGGCAGATTGCGCGCATGCTCAAGCAGGGCAGGCAGGGTCGGAAGGTGGGACATCATGCTTTGAATCGAGTCCCGTGCCATAAGTCGCCCTCTTTACTTTGTTGTGTATATCGTCAAACGCCGGCGGAAACCGGCGATACCTTGAACCATCGTACCGCGCCACCCTTGGTGTGCAGCACCGTAAATTGCAGCCCCGCCAGCGCGTAATGTTCGCCGCGTTTGGGAACGTGGCCCATCTCATGTGCCACCAGCCCGCCTATGGTGTCGAAATCGGTTTCCGGAAGCGTCACGCCGAAAGCCTCGTTGACACGCTCTATCGACGTGTCGCCGCTGACCCGGTAAGTATGGTCGCTCAGGCCGAAGATGTCGCCCTCGTCTTCGGCAATGTCGAATTCGTCTTCGATCTCGCCGACGATCTGCTCGAGCACGTCTTCAATCGTGATGAGGCCGGCCACGCGGCCGAACTCGTCGATCACGATGGCCAGGTGGTTGCGGTTGCCGCGGAATTCACGCAGCAGGTCGTTCAGGCCCTTGCTTTCCGGCACGAAGACGGCGGGACGCAGCAATGCCTTGATGTTGAGTTCCGGGGCGCGCTGCAGTTTCAGCAAATCCTTGGCCATCAGGATGCCGAGGATGTTTTCCTTTTCGCCTTCGTAAACGGGAAAGCGCGAGTGGGCGGTGTCTATCACCAGGTGCAGCAACTCGTCAAAAGGCGCGTCGATGTTGATCACGTCCATGCGCGGCGCCGCCACCATGACGTCGCCGGCCGTCATGTCGGCCATGCGGATCACGCCCTCGAGCATTTCGCGGCTCTGGGCGCCAATAACGTCATTGTCCTGGGCCTCCACCAGGGTTTCGATCAGCTCATCTTTCGAATCGGGACCGGGGTGGAGCATTTCAGCGAGTTTTTGCAGAAATCCTCGCTTGTCTTCTGGCCTGGAAGACCGACTGGGGGGAACGTCGGACACGTGATGGCGGTCGGTAGTTGTGAAGGCGCTAAGGATAGCTGAATTCTTTGACTGTGAGGGGAATGCGGCGCAAGCGGGTGGTTTAAAGACATCTTCCCGTGTTGCCTATGGGAGTCGCGCTTGTCCAGCTATCTTTTTGATAGTGAACGACCCCCTCACTCGTGTGAAGGAAACCTTTGGTTGTATGTGCAGCCTGTCCGCCGCGGGACAGCGTGGCAAGGTCCGGCTTCAACCAGCCCCAAAACCTTACATCGGCATCCGGTCGCGCCCATCCCGAACGCCCTGCCGCACTTCCTGGATCACACCCAGCAAATCCCAGAACTGCTTGGCCTGGACTTTGAGCCGGTAGTCGGTCTGGGCGATCTGCTCTTCGACCATTTCGGTCATGCGCGAATCCAGGTCGGCCGGGGGCAGCTTGAGGTAGGCCTCGCTCTCGGAACCGTCGCGCACGATGGTGGCGCCGGCCTTGCGGGCGATGTTGAGCATGGCGGTGTTTTCACTGAGCGCGTGGATGAACATCATGTCGACGCCGTCGTTGCGGGCGTGCATCACGGCGCGGTCGAACAGGCGCGAGCCATAACCCCTGCCGCGGGCCTCGGCCAGTACTGAAACACCGAACTCGGCACAGCTTTTGAGATCAGGATCGGTCGAGTGCGCCAGGTGGGCCATGGCGATCAGCTGCAGCTTGCGGTTGTAAATACCGAAGATCTCGTCGCGGTCGAAATTGAGGCTGTCGACGTAGCGGCGAATCTGCTCGTCATTGGCCGAGTAGCCGAAGCGCAAATAGCGGTCGTGGTCGCCCAACGCCAGCAAATGCGTGGCGATACGTTCCCCGTGGCTGGGGCCTATGGAACGGATGGGGACCATGACCGGCTGGACACGCGGGGCGGGCTGCGGCTCCTCGCGCGTCTCTGCTACAGGCGGGCGGAAGAACTCCTTGCTCGCGTTGTAGGATGCTTTTAACAGTGTGCTGGGTGAAACCATGGCTTCAATATAAGGGTTTTCCCTAGAATTCCCAGTCTAGGGGTTACTCAAAAGGCGCCAATAGGGAGACCAGCCAAAATCAGCGCTTTCCCCTATCAACAGGAATTATTTAGCTATAAAAACAATAGCAAATCAGCGCTAGACGATAAAAATGTTGCATTGCAACAACAAATACAAGCCCCTATCCTGCCAAATTCCGCACGCACCCATTGGCTACCCGCTTGTTGATGTGAGGCTGACCCGCCCCACACCTCACAAAGGCACGGCCGTGGTCGCCTTGACGCGGTCCAGCACAAAGCTGGTTTTGCAGTCCTGCACGCTGGGATGCTTGAGCAAGGTGTCCATGATGAAACGGCTGTAGTGGGCCATGTCTTCGACCAACACGCGCAGCAGGTAGTCCATCTCGCCGGTCAACGCCGCGCATTCCGCGACCTCCGGCCAGGTCTGCACACTGGCGCGGAACAGGTCCATGGGGTTGCGCTTGTGGCTTTCGGTGTGTTTTTCGAGCCGCACGTTGATGTAGGCCGTCAGACCCAGGCCCACGGCTTCGGGCTTGACCAAGGCCACATAGCGGTCGATGACCCCACTTTCCTCGAGCCGCTTGACGCGCCTGAGCACCGCGCTGGGCGAAAGCCCCACCTGCTCGGCCAGCTGGTCGTAGGTGGCGCGGCCATCGTCCTGAAGCTTGCGCAAAATCTGCCGATCGAGCTTGTCGAGTGTTTCCATGCCCAATATTTTGCACTTTTCCTGCGTTGAATTGGATTTAATCGCCCTCTTTCGCAGTAAAACTGACGGCCGGCGCCGCTAAAGTCCATGCATACACCCATTTTGGAGACACGCATGAATGCACGCACCGACGCCGTCCTGAACTTTGAACAAGGCGCGGCCTGGGACAACCCCATGGGTACGGATGGCTTTGAATTCATCGAATACGCCGCACCGGACCCAGCCGCCATGGCGGCGTTGTTTGTGCGCATGGGCTTCAAGCCCATCGCCAAACACCGGCACAAGAACGTGACGCTGTACCGCCAGGGTGGCATCAACTTCATCCTGAATGCCGAGCCCGACTCCTTCGCGCAGCGTTTCGCTCGCCAGCACGGCCCCAGCGTCTGCGCGATCGCCTTTCGCGTGAAAGACGCCAAATTCGCCTATGAGCGCGCCATATCGCTGGGCGCCTGGGGTTATGCCGGCACGGCAGGCCCGGGCGAGTTGAACATCCCGGCCATCAAGGGCATCGGCGACTCCATCATCTATTTCATCGACAAATGGCGCGGCAAGAACGGTGCGCGACCGGGCGACATCGGCAACATCGGCTTTTACGACGTGGACTTTGAGCCCCTGCCCGGTGTCGAGGGCGATGCGCTCAACCCGGTGGGCCACGGCCTGACCTACATCGACCACCTGACGCACAACGTGCACCGCGGCCGCATGGAGGAGTGGGCGGGCTTTTATGAGCGGCTCTTCAACTTCCGCGAGATCCGCTATTTCGACATCGAAGGCCAGGTTACCGGCGTGAAAAGCAAGGCCATGACCAGCCCCTGCGGCAAGATCCGCATCCCGATCAACGAAGAGGGCAACGAAAAGGCCGGCCAGATCCAGGAGTACCTGGACCGCTACCAGGGCGAGGGCATACAGCACATCGCCATGGGCAGCAACGACCTGTTCGCCACGGTGGACGCGCTGCGCGCCAGCGGCGTGAAGCTGCTGGACACCATAGACACCTATTACGAGCTGGTCGACAAGCGCATCCCGGGCCACGGCGAGAGCGTGGCGGACCTGAAGAAACGCAAGATCCTGGTGGATGGCAAGAAGGGCGCGCTGCTGCTGCAGATCTTCAGCGAGAACCAGCTGGGCCCCATCTTCTTCGAGTTCATCCAGCGCAAGGGTGACGACGGCTTCGGCGAAGGCAACTTCAAGGCGCTGTTCGAGAGCATTGAGCTGGACCAGATGCGCCGCGGCGTGCTGGCGGACAGCAAGGCGGGCGAAAAAGCGGGCGCACAATAAAGCTCCCATTGATTACCCCCTTCACGGAGACTTCCATGCCCCTTCGACTGAAACTGCACCGCTCCCTGGCTGTACTTGGCCTTGCCTCGGCATCGCTGCTCGCCTGTGCCGGCGCCTCGGCCCAGACAGCCGTCAGCGTGATGCCCGCCTCCAGCCTGGACACCGTGCAAAAAGCCGGCGTGCTGCGCATCTGCACGCCGGGCGACTACAAGCCCTTCAGCTTCCAGAAACCGGACGGCACATTCGAAGGCATAGACGTGGACCTGATGGCCTCGCTGACGGCCAGCCTGGGCGTGAAGCCGGAATGGATCAAGACCAGCTGGTCGAACCTGATGCCCGACATGGTGGGCGGCAAATGCGACATGGCCGTGGGCGGCATTTCGGTGACCACGGAGCGCCAGAAAAAGGCTTTCTTCAGCGCGCCCTATATGGTGAACGGCAAGACGCCGATCGCGCGCTGCGCCGACGTGGCCAAGTACCAGACCATCGCCGACATCGACAAGCCGGCCACGCGCGTGATCTTCAACCCGGGCGGCAGCAATGAGCGGTTTGCCCGCGCCAACTTCAAGCAGGCCCAGATGCGCCTGAACCCCGAGAACCTGACGATTTTTGATGAAATCCTGGCCAACCGCGCCGACGTGTTCGTCACCGAGTCGGCCGAGGCCATCACCCAGCAAAGGCTCAAGCCGGGCCTGTGCGCGATCAACCCCGACAAGCCGCTGCAGTACGGCGAAATGGCCTACCTGCTGCCGCGCGGCGACGTGCCCTTCAAGGCCTACGTCGACCAGTGGCTGCACCTGGCGCGCGCCAGCGGCGAGTACCAACGTGTGGAGAGCCAATGGCTGAAGTAGCCGACAGCAAGAGCAAAAACAGCGGCACACCGCCGCCGGCGGTGTACGGCCAGTCGGACCGGCCGCCGCGCGGTGACTACGCGCGTGGCGGCCAGGTCAACGCGGACTACACCTGCCCGCAAAACTACGCGGCCTATACCGCCGAAGACCATGAGACCTACCGGCGCCTGTACACGCGCCAGTCGGCCCTGTTGCCGGGGCGGGCCTGCAGTGCCTTCATCAAGGCCTTGCCCAGCCTGGGCGCGAGCGGCGCGATCCCGCGCTTTGAGGACATCAACGAGCGGCTGTACAAGGCCACTGGCTGGCAGCTGGTGGGCGTGCCCGGGCTGATCCCCGAGGTGCCGTTTTTCACGCTTTTGGCAAACCGCAAGTTTCCGGTGACGGACTGGATACGCACGCCGGCCGAGTTCGACTACATCGTCGAGCCCGACATCTTTCATGACCTGTTCGGCCATGTGCCGCTGCTGTTCGACCCCAGCTACGCCGACCACATCCAGGCCTACGGCAAGGGCGCGCTGAAGGCACATGCGCTGGAGCACGGCACACATGGGACAGCACCGATTCCCGGCGCGGTCGAGATGCTCTCGCGCCTGTACTGGTACACCATCGAGTTCGGTTTGCTGCGCGACAACAAAGGCGGCGATGAAGTGCGTGCCTACGGCGCCGGCATCCTGAGCAGCCCGGGCGAGCTGGCCTGGAGCGTGGAATCCGCAGAGCCCCAACGCATCCCGCTGCGGGACAACGCCGACCTGCTGCGCTGCATGTCGTCAACCTACAAGATTGACACCTTCCAGCAGCAGTACTTCGTGATCGACAGCTTTGACGCGCTGCTGCGGTTGACCGAGCCGGACTTCACGCCTTTCTACCGGGCGCTGGCCACAGCACCGGCCGCGGCCTGAACGGCCAAAAACCACTTCAGGCGGGGCTGGCCATCCAGTCATTCAATGCGTGCCGGGTCTGCTCGGCAAGCTCACACACCCTGGCCACCTGCTGCTGCGCATCGCCCGGCCACTGCCCCTGCAGGCAGGACTGCTCAAGCACAAAACAGGCATCACTGAGAGCCTCGGCGCCCACGTTGGACGCCGCACCCTTGAGGGCGTGGGCGGCCCGCGAGAGTTCGGCGCTGTCCGAAGCGTCCAGGGCCTCACGTATGTCATCGATGCGGTTGGGCGCGTCGCTGGTGAACAAGGCGATCACCTCGCGCGTCATGCTGCGCTCCTCATCGTCGAACTCCTTGAACTGCTCCAGCCGGCTCCAATCCATGAGAACCACCGGGGCGCCCCCTTCCGGCACCTTGTCATGGGCCGATGCCGGTTCAGCCGCCATGATCCTCGGGGCATCCATTTCTTCGGGCTTGCGGGCATAACGGGCCAGCGCTTCCGACAGCTCGTCGATGCGCAGCGGCTTGGGCAGGAAGCCCACCATGCCGGCTGCCAGGCAGCGCTGGCGGTCTTCCTCGAGCACCGAGGCCGTCAGCGCGATGATGGGCGGCGCGGCGCCGCCGTGGACACCGATGATCTCGCGTGATGCGGCAAAGCCGTCCATCACCGGCATGTTGGCATCCATGAGGACGGCGGCATAGGGCCTGGGGCCGTCACGGCTGCTGACGCCGCCTTCGGGCCTGAGGGAGGCGGCCACCCTGTCCACCGCCTCTCGCCCGTTGATGGCTGTGGCGGCCTCGTAGCCCAGCTTGGCCAGCATGGCCAGCGCCACCTTGAGGTTGACGGCGTTGTCGTCGGCCACCAGGATGAACTGGTTGCGCGACTCGGGCTTGGCGGCATCGGCCACGGCCTTGGCCGTTTCCTGGGCCGAGGTGACACGGGCGATCGCCTCGAACAGCTGGGACTGGCGGTAGGGCTTGAGCAGGCGCGCGTCAAACACCCTGGCCTGCTCGCCGGTGGGCATGGTGCCCGAAGTCAGCAGCACGATACGGGTGCCCGGGTGCCGCTCGCGCACCGCCTGGGCAAAGGTCTGGCCGTCCATCTCGGGCATGTGCATGTCGGTCACCACCACGTCCACGGGCGGGTGGGTTCGCAACCATTCCAGGGCGTCGGCGGCGCGTTCGAACAGCGCAGGCTCCATGCCCCAGCGCCTGAGCTGCTTGTCGAGGATGCGCAGGTTGACCGGCGTGTCGTCGACCACCAGCACACGTTTGCCGGCCAGGCTGACCATGTGCAGCGACGACAGCTGGGCGACTTCCGGTGCATCGGCATACCCCAGCCGCGCGGTGAACCAGAAGGTGGAACCCTGGCCGGGGGCGGATTCCAGCCCGACCTCGCCGCCCATCAGCCCGGCCAGGCGTTTGCAGATGGCCAGCCCCAGGCCGGTGCCGCCGTATTTGCGAGTGGTGCTGGTGTCGACCTGGGTGAAAGACTGGAACAGGGCGGACTGCCGGTCCAGCGGGATGCCGATTCCGGAATCCTTGACGCGAAACTCAATCAGGCCGCCGCGTTCGGGCGTGGCGTCCTCCAGGACGTGGGTCGAGACGATGACCTGGCCCCGCTCGGTGAACTTGACGGCGTTGTTGACGAAGTTCAGCAGCACCTGGCGCAGCCGTGTGACGTCGCCGCGCACCCAGGTGGGCAGCTCGTCACCCATGTCGACCAGCAGCTCCAGGCCTTTTTCGCGCGCGCGCGGCGCGCCGATGTCGCACGCCTCCTCGATGGTGGCCAGCAGGTTCAGCGGCTCGTTTTCCAGGTCCAGCTTGCCGGATTCGATCTTGGAAAAATCCAGGATGTCGTTGATCACGCCCAGCAACTGGTCGCTGGAAACGCGCATGGTGTGCAGGTAATCGCGCTGCTCGGGGTTCAGCTGCGTGTCGGCCAGCAGGGTGGTCATGCCCACCACGCCGTTGAGCGGGGTGCGGATCTCGTGGCTCATGGTGGCCAGGAAGGCGGCCTTGGCGCGCGCAGCGGCAAGCGCCTCCTCGCGGGAAGCCGCCAGCTCGGCGGTGCGGCTGGCGACCCGCGCCTCCAGCGTCTCGTTGGCATCCTGCAGGGCGATGTTCTGGGCATCTATGGCCGCGCGGTTGCGCAGGATTTCCTCGGCGCTGTCGTGCATGGCCCGGGAAAGCTGCCGCACCTCGGTGATGCGGGCGTTCTGCTGGACCTGCGGCACTTCGGCCCGGGCCAGCTGCGCGGCGGCAACGCTCAAGGAGCGAAAACGCCGGCTCAGGCGGTAGGCCAGCCAGGTCGCCAGCAGCGCGCCCAACACCAGGGCCAGGGCCATGACGGCCAGGGTCTTTTGCAGGGCCGCCTCGCTGGCGGCAGCGAAATCACTTTCGGGTGCGGCCACCACCAGGCTCCAGCGCAAGCCCAGGCTTTCACCGAAGGGCTTGAGCACCACGATCAGGGTGTCACTCTCCATGGGCACCCGGTGCAGGAAGGCGATGCGCTGCACGCTGTCGGGCAGCGTCCTGCCGAGGCTGGAGGCAGCCTCGCTATAGGCGCTGCGAACAACCGCGTTGCGGCTGTCCATAGGCCGCCGGCGCTCGAGCTTGCCGTCCGCCTCGGAGAACAGCGGGTCTATGGTGGAGTTGGCAACCAGCAAGCCGTTTTCGTCGAGGAGAAAGGCCGTGCCGTGGGCGCTGAAGACCATGGTCTGCAGCAGCTCCTTGAGGCGCGCCAGGTGCAGGTCAACAGCAAATACGCCCAGCGCGCCGCCATCCACCCCATAGACCGGCTGTGAAAGAGTGATCAACAGCTGGTTGTGGGCCTCCGAGGGAGCCACGGCGGTAAAGCTGCGGCCCTTGTTTTCCATCGCGCCCTGGTACCACGCACGGGTGCGAGGCTCATGATTCGCGGTCTCGGTGCCGGTTTTTTGCCGGCGGTCACCGGCGTATTCAGCGGCGAAAAAGGTGCGGCCCTGGCCGCCTTCCTTGCGCACAGCCACCTGCGTGGCAAGGTTACCGCCCTGGGTTGGCGCCTCGATGCCCAGGTATTCGCCACGGTGGGTGGCCAGGACCATATGGGGCACCCGGGGTGTCATGCGCGTCATGGCGAAGGCCGTCTGCTCGAACAGGGCGGGGTTCTGGATCAGTTGGCGCGCACGCGCCACGCCCGCCTCGTTGGGTTGCTCATGGATCAGCCCGTTGAGCACGATGTGGGCCTGTGACACATGCTCCTCTGTGGCGACCTGCATGCGCTGCGCCACCCCGTCCACGGTTTTCTCGGCCAAAGTCTGCACGCTTTGCAGGTTGCTGCGGTACAAAAACCAACCCACTGTGGCGGCCGGCACGAGCGAAAACAACAGCAGGCTGGTGACCAGCACCGCGCGCAGCGACCAGCTGCGCCTGGGCAAGTTGCCCGCCGCGGCCGCAGCCTGGCCTGCGGTCATGCCAGCCCCACGATTTCCACGGTATCCAGCGGTTTGGCACGCCCGGCGATCTGCACCAGCGCGCGGCGGCCGGTGCGCACCGCGCCGGTCACCAGCCGCGAGGCCTGCACACTGGCTGCGATGGTCCAGTCCAGTTGCGGCTGGCCCTGGAACAGCCTGAGCGCCGCGGCCACCGTATCGCCTATCGGAGTAGTCTGGCCCGAGCGGCCGATCAGCCCGTCCAGGCGGGCAAAGGCGACGGGGCCGCTGTGCAGCGCCACGCCCAGCGAGAAACTCGGCAGGCCGCGCTCGGGAAAGCGCTGGCGCACATAGGTGTCTATGCGCTTGGTGGCATCGGCCAGCCCCAGGGCCGCGCGTATCGCGCGCAGGCCGTGGTTGACCGAGCGGGTGTCGGCGGCGTCGACGAACACGCACAGCATGCCGTCGCCGACAAACTGCATGTAATGCGCGCCAAACAGGTAAACGGTGTCGCCGACGCTGCTATAGAGCCGCTTGACGACATCGCTGAGCTCAGGGCTCGATAGGCACTGCGTCCACAGCCCGTAGTCGCGCATGTCGGCAAACAGCACCGTCGCGCTGCTGAATTTGTCGTTGTCCTGCACCGCGCCGGATTCGGGCCACTGCTGGCTCAGTGACTGCGCCATGCGCATCTCGTAGAGGTCGCTGATCTTCTGGCCCTGCTCCACCAGCGCCAGCTGGACGGCCTTGTCCACCACCTGAGCGCGCATGGCCTCCGCCCGGTTGAGCTTGTTGAGCTGCGCATTGACCGCTTCGCGCAACTCCTGCGGGGCGAAGGGCTTGGTCAGGTAATCGTCGGCGCCGGTGGTCATGCCCTGGCGCATGTGGGTGCGGTCCTGCAGCGAGGTCAGCAGGATCACGGCGGTGGTGGCCAGCGCCTCGTCATTGCGCACTTTGTCGAGCACCGCAAAACCGTCGAGCTGGGGCATCTGGATGTCGCTCACCACTACGTCCGGCCGAAATTCGCGGATCAGCTCCAGGCCCTTGGCGCCGTCGTCGGCCTCCATGACCTCATGGCCCTCTTTTTTGAGCACCTGGGTGACCAGCATGCGTGTGCCTGCGTCATCATCAATCACCACGATCAAGGGCATACCAAACTTTCGCTGTTGTGTTCCGGGCGTCCCGGGGATCCAAAACCTTATTTTGTCGGCAACTGCCCGAAAAAATGCGATGCAGGCGAACTTATCGAAGCGGTTTTTTTCACGGCCGCCCCCCGCCAAAGCTGCAAATACGAAAGACCGCCGTGCGGGGACGCGGGGCGGTGCCCCTGAGCCAGACTGGACAGGGCCGATCAAACCAAGCGTTCAGTTACCTCCTACTACAAAGAGAGGACGTAATAGTTTGTTACTTCGCTTACGATATGCCCCACAAGAAAGTCTTTCCTCCATCCATGAAATGGCCGGTTTTCTGGGGGAACAGGGCTTCTGAAAAAGAGGCGCCAACGCCCGTGCAAGTTACAAACTACCGGATCTCATTCCATTAACCGAAACGACTGGAGAAATTTATGGGCCTTTTCATGAAAGAACACGACATCTACATCGGAACGATGCTGGATGAATTGAACCTGCGCTTTGCTCCCTCCCAGGGCAAGGATTCACATTTCGGCGGCATTCTGGAAATGGTCGATCTCCAGAAGGAATTCAAGATTTTCAAAAAGGGCCGCTCGTTCAAGACCAGCTGCGCGGTGCTCAACCTGGGGGCCCGCAATAACGAAGTCAAAAACCTGTGGCAAAACCTGCTGGGCAACCTGTACCGGCATGGTTCCAACAAAAAAGGCCTGAACGGCGATGCAGCCATCGTGGACGCCCTCATCAAGAACCTGGCTGCCAAAACGCCTTTGCCGGTGTACTTCACCTCGCATGACATGCGCGGCGACAAGGCAAACACGGAAGTGAAGATCATCGACAAGAGCCAGCCCATCCACTATCTGGAGCAGGACTACCTGACCATCTCCATCCCCATGCAGCCGATCTCCGCGGCCAAGCAGGCGACGGCCAACAAGGCAGCCGCGAAGAAGCCGGCGACCAGGAAACCGGCCGCCAAGAAGTAAGCAGGGTGGCGGGCTCCCATGATGACCGGGCGCCTGTCCGCTGAAGATCCGCTTGCCGGGCTGTACGCGGGCATAGACCGGTACTACTCGCACAAGGTCAGGCGCCATGGCCCTACTCCCTCCGGGGTGGACTGGCCCTGCCTGCGGACGCAGGAGCTGCGCTTCGAGCAGCTCCTGCGGGTGCGCGGCGGGGAAGCGTTCTTTTCGCTCAATGACATCGGCTGCGGCTATGGCGCGTTGCTGGCTTTCCTGGCCAGACGGCACACACACGCCAGAGATGCCGCCCGGATCGATTACCTTGGCATAGACCTGTCCGCGGCCATGGTGGCCGAAGCGCGGCTTCTGTGGCGCAAGCGGCCGTTGACCGAGTTCCTCGCGGCAAAGACCAGCCCGAGGACGGCGGATTATTCCATTGCCAGCGGTGTCTTCAATGTCAAGCTGGATCAGCCGATGGCCTTGTGGGAAAGCTTTGTCGCCCAGACCCTGGCCGACATGCACCGCACCAGCCGGGTGGGCTTCGCGGTCAATTTCCTCGCCCCGCTTGCAAAGGGCGAAGCGGGCCCGCCGGAGCTCTACCGGGCCGTACCGAGCCAATGGCAAAGGCACTGCGAGGCCCTCGGTGCCAGAGTCGAGGTGCTGCAGGAATACGGATTGCCGCAGGAATACACCCTGCTGGTACGGGCGCTCCCCTGAGTGAGGTGCGGCGTACCGCCCCAGAAATGCGGGAGGGCGCTAGCGCGCCATCAACTGCGCCAAGCGATCCCGCTCGTTTATCAGCCCCGACTCATAAATGCGGGCACCGGTAAGGGTGATCAGTTGCTCGGCCTGGTTGAACAGTGAGGACGCCTCGCTCCAGGAACCGGCGTCGGCTTTCTGCCCGAGGACGCCACCGCAGACAATCAACGCCCGGCATTCGGTCAAGCGGTTGCTGCGCTGCTGCGAAAGCGCCAGCGCCTCTTTGGCCGTGGCGAGCGCCCGTTCATGGTCTCCCGCCCGGTAATGGCGCTCTGCAAGGCTGACACGAATTTCCGTTTCGAACTCCACAGCGGCCCGGGTGCCCATGATCAGCTCCAGGGCCTGGGAATAGCTTCGCTGTGCCGACTCAAGGTCGCCTGCGGTGGCCTCCACCAGCCCACCGCACCACAGGGCAAAGGCCCTCGAATACGGGCTTTTATGTTCCTGCGCGATTTTCGAGACCCTGGCCGAGTGTTTTTGCGCGAGCGCCGTGTCACGAAAACACAGGGCCAGCTCCACATACAGGTAATGCGCGATCTGCTCGATCACCGGGTCGTTCAACCCGCCGTCGGCAACCTCCATTTGCTGCAGGCAGGTCTTGGCCTCCTCCAGCCGCCCCATGCGTATGAGCAAGCGCGCGCGGATGCCGTAAAGCCACTGCTCAATGCTGAAGTCAATGAACTCCCTGTCGAACTGGTCAATGCTGGCAACTCCCTGCAGCGCGGCATTGTTCGCATCCAGGCCCTGTTCCAGCAGCCCTGCCCATCCGTATGCCTGGCTGAGCGCCACATTGAGCATGGCAACCCGCCCGGTATCCTTGCCCGGTGGCGTCAACGACAGGGCGTTGCGCACGCATTGCACATAGTCATCGGCGGGCCCGCCGCCGGACTGGACAATGCGCCCCTGGGCGAAGAGCAGCAACTGTTCCAGGCGGGTATCCGCCTGCCTGGCCAGCGCGATTGCCTCGTGGCTGATCTTCTGGACCTCCTGCGGATCCAGGCCTTCGCGCCAGCCGAGGTACATGATGCGCCCGCCCGCCAGAGCGCGCAGGAGGTCGATGCTGGGGGAGCGCTCCTGCCCTTCCAGCAATGCCCAGACCTTGCGCCAATGCTTGATCGCCTGGCCGGAATTGGTCGAACCCGTCCATTTGGCGGCTCGCGCCTCATGCTGCGCCGCGTTCACCAGCTGGCCGGCCGCTTCGTAGTGGTAAGCGATCAGCGCGGCAAACTCGCCGGGTTGCGTGCTGTAGTGCGCCTCCATGGCGATGGCCACCGCGGCATGCAGGTTGGCACGCCGGGCCCTGAGCTGCGTGTTGTAGGCCACCTCCTGGATGAGCGGATGGCGAAAGGCGAAGCGACGCCCACCCGCGATCTCGCGCAACAGCTGCAGCAATTCGGCCTCGCACAGGCCGTCAAGCCCGGTTTCAAGCTGGCTCACCAGGTAGACAGCCACTTCCTGGAGCACGGCCAGCGGAATCTCCTTGCCGATCACGGCGCAGATGTGCAGCAGCGTTCTCTGGGTCGCGACAAGCCGGTCTATGCGCTCGCCGATCACGGCCTGCACGGTGGCGGGCAAGGCATGGACCAACGTGGCAATGTCTGCCTTGCGATGACTCGAAACGCCCAGCGAGACGCTTTTCTCGATCAGGGAGTGCATCAGCTCTTCGGCAAAGAAGGGGTTGCCGGCCGAGCGTTCGACGATGAGGGGGAAGAAATCGAGCAACTCCGGATAATGGCCCAGCCGCTCACGCACCAGCGCCTCGGTGTCCGCCAAATTCAGGTCCGCAAGCTGTATCGTCCGGAAGTGCCGCATGGTCCACCAGGGGGCCTGATAACCCGGCCTGTAGTTGAGGAGCAGCAATATCCTGGTGCCCGCCACAGCGGCGACCAGCGCCGAAATAAACTCGGCACTGGCATCGTCCAGCCAATGAAGGTCTTCAAAAATGATGACGGAGGTGCTGGTGCCGGCCTGCTTTACCAGCTCATGCAGAAGCCCCAGCAGCCTGGCGCGCCTGGCCTTGGCATTGAGCGAACAGGGTTGACTGTTCGGGTCGGCCACACCCAGGAACTCGCTAAGCAATGCCAGGTCGTCCGCCGACACCGCCCCCAGCTTTGCCAGCCCCTGGACAATGCACTCCCGCGCCTCGGCCGCATCGTGCTCCGGCGTGATGTGGAAAAAGCAGCTGCGCAACAGCAGCAGCACCGGTTGCAAAGGTGTGGCATGGCCGTAGAGCTGGGTCCTGACTTCGGACACGGGAATACAGCGAACATGGCACCACTGCGCAAACTCGTGGCAAAGCCGGCTCTTGCCGGTCCCGGGCGCGCCGGACAAACCAATCACGGAGCCTTCGCCGCTCTCGGCGCGAAGCAGCGCATCCTGAAGCGCAGCCATTTCCTGGGCGCGTCCGCGGAAAGGAGACAGCGCAGCCTCGTGGAAGTTGTGGTTCTGCACATCGTTCTTCATGCCCAGCAGGGCATGCAGTTCGACGGGCTCCGCAATACCCTTGAGCGGATGCTTGCCCATGGGCCTGACTTCGCAGGCCGAGCGCACCAGCGCCAGGCAATCGGCCGTGAGGCAGATGCCGCCGGGCTCGGCCAGGGCTACCACGCGGCTGGCAAGATGAATCGCATGGCCGTGCACGCCGCCGCCCCGGGTGGCGTCTATGGCTTCAGGGTCCAGGGCGACCTGGCCCGAATGCAGGCCGACCCGGATTTGCAAGCTGGTATCGGGACCGTCGAAGGCCGACTGCATGGCCAGCGCGGCCTCGCAAGCCAGGCTGGCATGGCCCTCCAATGCACGGGGCACCCCGAACAAGGCCATGACGCCGTCACCCAGCGTGCGCACGACGGTGCCCCCGAAGCGCTCCACCGCATTGCACATGCGCTGCACGGCGGGGCGCAACCGGTCCATGGCCTGCTCGGGGTCCAGGCCGGCCACATGCTCGGTGGAACTGACCACGTCCGCAAAGAGAATGGTGGCGTGCTTAAGTGCACCCCACTGGATTTCCGAGACGGCAGGGATGGCACTGGCGGGCTCCTGCGCACTGAGGCCAAAGGCGGCGCCGCAGTTACCGCAAAACCGGTTGCTCACCGGGTTCACGGTCAGGCAGGAAACGCAGCGCAACGACATCTTCTTTTGTCCCTCTTACAACAGGAAAAACCACCAGATGAATCGTTGCACGGGCCCCGCAACAAATCAAGGAATTAGTGACTCGGCGTCAGGGGAGTACCTGCACCGTTTGCCACGCCGAGACGACGGCCACGTACTCTTTTGACTTACTGCCGAAGCGCGTGCTGGCCACGCGGCTCGTCGCCCGTGCCGCATCGAGAAAGCTGGCCTTGGATTTGAGCTTGCCGAAGGCTTCATACCAGATGGGGCCCGCCTTCTCCCAGGAGAAACCGCCTATTTTTCTGGCCGCCAGATAAAACGCATGGTTGGGGATTCCCGAGCTGTCGTGAACGTCAGCGCCGTCGATGTATTGTTCCATGGTCTTGAACTGGTCGTCGTCATACCAAGTCAGCTTGCGGTTACCCGGGTCTTTCAGCGAGCGTATGGCCTTGCCGTGCTGCGGCGCGAGCATGTGCTCGCCGAGCAGCCAGTTGGCCTGGGCCGCCGTCTGGCCCAGGTGCCATTGCTTGACCATGCTGCCCATGACATCAGAGAAGGATTCGTTGAGGGCGCCGGCCTGGCCCTGGAGCATATGCGTCTGCTCTTCGAATTCGCGGTCCTTGCGCGCGAGCTTGACCACGCCCAGCCCGCCGGGGATCATGTGCTGGATGATGCCGTGGGTCAGTTCGTGGGTGATGATGTCCAGCGCTTCGGTGAAGCCGCCGACGTTCTCATCGCCATCGCCGTAAACCATCTGCTCGCCGGTCCACATGGCATTGGCAAAATTCTTGCCGAAATGCACAGCGGACTCCACGCGCATGCTGCGGTCATCGAGCGAGTCCCGCCCAAAGATTTTGTGGAAAAAATCCAGCGCGATGCCGGTGTTGTCGTACACCTGGTTGACGCTGCGGTCCCTGACCGGTTTGTCTCCTTCGTGCCGCACCGGTTTGCCCGGCAAATCGGTGTCGAAGCCGGCATTGAAAATACTGCGGCGATAGGCCTGCGCCGGCATGAAGGACTGCGGAGACTGCACGGTGCGGGGGGCAGGCGCCTGTTTGGAACAGACATGGCGGTGCGTGCGTAGCCGGGTGCTGTGCTCGATGTGGCCGTGAAGCCGCTGGCGCTCGTCCTCGCTGGCTTTCTCGGCGAGCTTGCGAAAGAGTTTGGAAGGGACGGCAAAACAAAAGCAGCGGTAGGCGGGTTTCACGGATTCGGTCCTTCAGTGCGAAAAAAGCGGGGCGCAAATACCAACATGCTCAAGCCGCCCGAATGCGGCACGCTACAGCCGATGGCACGGCAATCCACCAAATAAGGCTTGCCATAGGCTCCCGTACCAATGCGAACGTCAGCGGCGGCGACACCGGTACGCCCAAGATCGTTCGCAGCAGTGCGCGCGTTACCTGGCGCTGATGGCGCTCTTCGGGCAGGACGATGCCGGAATACTGATGCAGTTCGGCCGTTGACAAGAACGCTCTAAAGTCCCGCAGCCCGGCTTGTAAAAAACCAGAGGTATTCACCAGCATACACAGCGATGCGCTTGGCGCGAGCCCGATCTTGTTTATGTGGATCGTCGGCAGCGTTGATGCCAGGAACACAAGGAAATTACTCCGTGTGTTTTGTGCGCTTGCGAGTTGCCGCGGTGTATTGGCTTGATTCAGGTACTTCACCAGGAGCCTGCACCCGGATAGTTTTGCGATAGCCCACCCAGTGTTCGGCCGTCATCGCAGGCTCGCCGTTTTCCATGAATCCCAAGCCGTCGCGTTCGGAGAATCCGTGAGCGCTCTCTCCATAGGCGACCCGTACCAGGGGTTGAACCTGAAACAACTCCCAAAGCGAGCCAACGACTCAGCCGGGACACCTTGAAAAATGGTGACAACAGGGCGCTGGAAAGCATCCCAATCAAAACGGCCGATCCTGCCCAACCGGCAAAAGAGATGTCCACCCATTCTTCTGACACAAGAGCCAGAACCAAAAAAGGCAGTATTTGAAGTGGCAGAGAACCCGCTGCGGAAAAAACACTGGCCCCAACTAATGCGCGCAAATTAATCCGATCTCCGGTCCTGTTGGTCTTTTCGCACACCTTGGCATCTTATCGCCCGCAGAATAGGGCCACAGAAACTGAACAATATCAACGAGATGTCCACAGGCAATCCAACCCTGCGGGCCATCAGAACTAGGTGACGCCTCACCTCTTTTGTCTCAGGTGACCCGTAAAACGGGGCTAAATTGCATCGAAAAGCAGCCAAATGCAATTTACCACGCGTTTTGCCCAGCCAGAATATCCAATGTTTCTAGAGATAAAGCTGCGTACAGTATTTTCATTACGCGCCTTCTCCTACAAAATGAGGAGGTAAAACTTTGTTACGCTGGTTACGATGTCTTCCCCGACTGAATTCCTCGCCCCCATGAGCCGAAGCACAAAGGTGCTGCTGGTCATGGATGTGGTGGAGTCTGTCAGGATCATGGAGCAGGATCAAGATGATTTCGTACGGCGATGGCAACAACTGGTGCAGCAGGCTGAGCAGAAAATCCTGCCACTGCATGACGGCCGCATCGTCAAAAGCCTGGGTGACGGGTTGATGCTGGAATTTGCCAACGCCCAGGGTTGTGCGAAGGCAGCATTCGCGATGCAGTATTTCAGCGAGCAGGCCAATGAAGACGTTGCTCCGGCGTTACAAATGCACCTGCGCATGGGCGGCCACGTCGCAAGCTTTGTAGCCGATCACCACGACATCTACGGAACCGATGTTAATCTCACGGCCCGTTTCTGCACGCTGGCCGGCCCCAATGACATCGTTATCTCTGCCGAACTGCGTGACCGGCTGGTGCCAGCGCTCGACGCTGATATCGAAGATATGGGCGAGTGCTATCTCAAGCACGTCGAAAAGCCGATTCACGCCTACCGTATCGCACCACCGGGCAAAAATCCTGCCGTCGTCAACCTGCCGGTCGATGTGACCGAGCTACGCCCGACGATAGCGGTCATCCCATTTACGGCAAGAACCTCAGATCCGGACGACGCTGTGCTTGGGGAAATTCTGGCCGAAGAAATCATTGCCGCTCTCTCGCGTACACCGGACCTGAATGTTATTTCCCGTCTGTCGACCACCTCGCTACGGGGCCGCGACACGAGCCTGCCACAGCTGCAGAGCCACCTGAACGCCGACTATGTCCTGTCCGGCGCCTATCGTGTGGCGGGTGGCCAGCTAATCCTGGTGGCGGAGCTGATCGAAGCGCGCACCGGCCGTGCAATATGGGGCGAAAGCCTGCGCAGCACGGTTCAGGAAGTGCTTCAGGGCGAAGACCGCATTACCGCCGAAGTGGTGACCCAACTCGGAGCCCACGTGGTGCGCACAGAAATGCAGCGTGCGACAAGCCGGCCGATGCCCAACCTGGAAAGTTCCACTTTGTTGCTGGGCGCTATTTCACTGATGCATCGATCCACTCGCAGCGAGTTTGACCGTGTGCGTGAAATGCTTGAGTATTTGATTGATCGCCACCGCCGCCTTCCAACGCCGCGTGCCTGGCTTGCCAAATGGCACGTGCTACAGGTTACGCGCGGCCTGTCGTCGGGCGGCCGGGACGAAACCAAGCGTGCGCTGGAACAAACCCAGCGCGCCCTGGACGTCGATCCCGATTGCTCGCTGGCACTGGCCATCGAAGGTTTCGTGCATTGCCACATGCTCAAAGACCTCGACGGAGCTGCTGAGCGCTACGAGTCGGCACTTTCGGTCAACCCCAATGACTCGCTGGCTTGGCTGTTCTCCGGTGTTCTGCACTCTTTCAGAGGGGAAGGTGCACAGGCCCTGGCTTCCAGCGAAAAGGCCCTGACCCTCTCGCCGCTAGACCCTCTGCTTTACTTTTATCAGTCGCTCGCCGCGTCTGCCGCCTTGTCTGCGGGCGACTACAAACGCGTCATAGAGCTTGCGACCGCGTCGCTTCGATCCAACCGGTCCCATACCTCCACTTACCGGGCACTGGCTGTGGCGCAGGCGCTTTGCGGGGATCTGGTTGCGGCACGCAAGACCATCAACGCGCTGCTGCGACTTGAGCCGAGTTTCACTGTTACCCAGTTCCTGCAACGCTCCCCCAGCGGGGACCAGCCGGTCGGTCGACTGTATGCCGATGCGCTGCGCATGGCGGGGCTGTCGGACTGACACCATTAGATAAATTTGTAGGAGAAATCATGAGCAATTTGGGCGGGATCGGGGGCATCGGAGGAATTGGCGGAATCGGGGGAATTGGAGGTATCGGAGGAATTGGCGGAATATCCAATATGGCCGCAGGCATGGGCTACGGAGGTACCTTTCTCCAAAACCCATACACATTGATCTCCAGCAGAGACGCCACCATGGTGCCGCTGGACGAGGGCTCTTACCCCCTCGTCTTGCCGCCAATAGACGACCCGGAGGCCATGCAGCGCTGGGAACCCTGGGTGCGCGCTTATGTGTGCCAGGCCGAATTGCTGGAGCCGCTGACCTTTTCCAAGGTGGGACCCCATGGTGCCGGCATCTGGCACCTGGACACGAACGTCGGCGCGCCGCCCGACGCTCCGCCCGCACTCAGCGTAACGCCCAAGCCGCTGGCTCGCATGAGCCGTCCTACGGTTCATGCGTTCAAGGAGCAGGTCAAGAAAGTACTGTCGTGGGCGGACCTGCGCGAAGAACGCGCCGCAGAAATCGTCGGGCAACTGGACCCCCAGTTTGCCTTCTGGGGTTCGGTGGTGTACCTGCACCCCTCCCGCACGCCACGCACGCTGGAACTCATGAATGTCGCATTGTTGCTGGCCGTCAATGTGGAAATGCAGTTCAAACATGCGCTGGCCTGCTGGCGCCCCATCGAGTACTCGGCTCAGGTGCAGCCGATCATTACCACGCCCGGCCACGGCAGCCTGCCCAGCGGACATTCGACCCAGGCTTATCTCATCGCCGCCGTGCTGCAACGCCTGTTCGACCTACCCGATTCACATCCCATCAGCATCCAACTGCAGAGGCAGTCGGCGCGTATTGCCACCAACCGTGTCGTGGCAGGCGTGCACTTCCCGGCGGACAGCATGGCCGGGCGCCTGCTTGGAGAAACGCTGGGCGAATACTTTGTGGCCCGATGCAAAGCGGGGCGTAAATGGACCCCTCGCTTTTTTGACGGCACAGTCATGACGGGACACGAAGACTTGATGCCTCCCACGCAGCCGCTGGACGGTCCAAATGCACCGGACTTTTACAAGCCCTTCGGTATCAAGGAATCCGCCGCAAGCTCGGGCGTGCTTCGGTACATGTGGGACCGTGCGCTGAAAGAGTGGGAACATGTGGTGTTCAAATGAGCTGGCAGCCCATTCACCATGGGTCGTATATCGACTGGACACAACCGGACCCACTGAATAATCTGGACCCTTACCTGGTTTGGGCAGATGGATGCGGTTTTGCACCATATGGCGGCGAGACACCCGGCGGGAAACTCGCCACCCTGATTGAGTTGAAACCCGGAAAGACTATCGCGGAACTGATTGCCCACTCCGGTGGCGGCCTGCAGCTGGCGGATATTCCGGGCCCCTATCGGGACGGTGGATCTCAACCAAGATTTATCACTGCATGGCCGGGAGCCGCTTTTTTCACGCGGCTCAAGACCACGCTGCTGGAGGTTGTCGCACGCGTCGAGATCAGCCTGCCTGTGGTGCCAGAGCGCCCCAAATTCAGGCCTCCAGTCGCTCCCCAGTGTGGACCCGCTGTGCAGCGCGGTATCGTGCGCAAGACCCTCATCGGCGTGATTGACGATGGCTGCTCCTTTGCTCAATACCACCTGCGTGACACGTTCGGCAATACGCGAATCTGCCGGCTCTGGGACCAGGATCAGCACGGCGCATTTGCGCAGCAAGGCCAGGTCCCTGTTGATTTCGGACGGGGACACGAGGTTACGGGTACCCAGCTGCAACAGCTCATAGACCGCTTTACGCAGCACAACGCGCTGAGCGAGGACGCCTGCTATGCCACCGCCCACTACGACCGGCTGAGCCGGGCTGCCACCCATGGCGCGCATGTCACGGATGTTTTCGCAGGGGCGGTTCCGGTGGGGTCACGAGTGGGCACCCGTACGATGCCACCCACTTGGGCAAAAGCCCACGATGTCGCGTCAAGCGATGACGCTGGCATTGTGTTCGTGCAACTGCCGCGCGCCTGCCTCCAGGATCCTTCGGGTGCCTGGCTGGATCTTCATGTGCTGGACGGCCTTCGTTACATCCTCAGTTGTGCCGACGAGCATACCGAGCAGATCGTTGTCAACCTGAGCTTTGGCCCGCAACGCGGACCCAACAACGGCACCGGAATGCTGGAGATGGCATTCAATGAACTTGCGGCGGAATTTCCGAACCTGACATTGACGCTGGCCGCCGGAAACAGCTTTTCTGAACGCGGTCACGCCATGTTCAAGCTCAAGGCGCAGGCATCCAAAACGCTGCACTGGCACATCATGCCCGGTGATGAAACGCCAACTTTCGTCCAGCTCTGGCTCCCGCAAGGGGCCGCGGAGCTGCAAGTGCAACTCACACCGCCGGGAGGCCCTCCCAGCCCCTGGATCGCGGCAGGAGATACCCGTGTATGGCCGAGCACGACGAGCCCTTCCTGCGGCATCGTGTATGCGCCCCGCACCTCACGCGGGCTTCACGGAACAGCAGTCTTGGTTGCTCTCGCGCCTTCAACGACCTTCCAGCCATCCAGGGCCATTGCGCCGCACGGCCTCTGGCGTATTGAAATCAGGAATGCGGTCTCCACGGCAACGGCAAGACCTATTCATGCCTGGATAGATCGAGATGACTTCAACCTCGGCACGCTGGCGCGGGGACGCCAGTCTCACTTTGTAGACCCTCTCTACGATCCGCTGAGGTACCTGAAGGCTGCTATCGACGACACGCCGGGCAGTCAGGCACTGGTTCGGCGTCGGGGCACGCTGACTGGCATTGCTACCGGAAGTGGGGCACTGGTGGCGGCAGGCTACCGGCATAGCGACGGAAAGCATGTGCGCTATTCGTCCGCCGGGCCGACCCGTGGGCCTGCGGTCGGGCCGGATTGTGCCGCCGTCACGGATCAAAGCCGTAGTCTGCCAGGCATTCTCGCGGCCGGTACACGGGGGGCAAGTGTTGTTCGGCTGATAGGAACCAGCACAGCCGCCCCCCAACTGGCGCGCTGGGTGGCCAACGGCAAGCCGCCTCCCGGCATTGTTCCGAGATTACACCCTGATCCCCAACTTGAGGGGGGTGGCTTGCTGCCGTTATGAGCAAACGGCCCGGGGCAGGCAACCACCGGCCGGGCACTGCCTGGTAACTGGCTGGATTACCAGCGGGTAGGCAGCTTCTTGAGCAGCGTGATGCGCTTGGTGCCCATTTCGATGTAGCCACCCTTTTCCAGGTCCTTGAGCAGGCGGCTGACCATCTCGCGCGAGGCACCGACACGGCTGGCGATGTCCTGGTGGGTGATCGATTCAAGGGTTATGCCGGCGGCCGTGTTGCGAGTGGTGACATCGTCATGCTCCTCCAGCACGGCAATGAGGCGGCCATAGACGTCAAGCAGCGCCATGTTCCGGGCGGCCTCGGTGGCCGAACGGGCACGGCGTATCACTTGTACGACCAGATTTATGGCAAAACCCGGATCATCGACCAAGTGTTCGCTCACTTCCGCACGACTCAGCACGGCACAGGTGCAGGGTTCCAGGGTCATGACCGAGGCGGAGCGGGGCCCACCGTCCAGCGACATTTCACCGAAATAGTCGCCTGAATGGATCCGGCCGTAAGTGATTTCGCGGCCGCTTTCGTCCATGGCAAACACCTTGACGCTGCCCTTGAGCAGCACAAACAGGCTGTCCCCGATCTCCCCTTCGTTGATGACAACTGCCTTCTTGGGATAGGTCCGCACCACGCCGCGCATGGCCAGGGTGCGTAATTCGGGGGTCAAGTGGGCGTAAAGGTCTTCTTCGGGCGGGATTTGCGGACTCATGATGAGCCGTAATCTAGCACGTTGCAGGCTCGGTGCGGCTGTCAGTGAATTTGTCCGAGTGGCGAGGGGGCGATGGGCGGCAAAACCGCCACGCGGTTGACGAGTTCCCGTACACCGCTGGAAGCGGTCTTGGCGCACAGGCTTCGCACATGGCTGCGCACGGTGGAAACGGCAACTTTCATCTGGGTGGCGATCTCCGGCGTGCTCAGGCAGCGGCACAGGAAGACCAGCACCTGCTCTTCCGTGTGGGTGAGGCTGTGGTTGCGGGCAAACGCACCGAACACGCCTGACTCGCTGACCCCGACACTCGACAGCACCAGCGCGATCCGATCGCATGGTATGCCCACCTGGCGCTGCAAAGGAATCAGCGCCAGGGTGAACTCCACGCCTTCAGCCGACAGCTTGAGGAGCCCACGCTTGCCGCCAATGGCCTTGCCCATGGCATTCTGGAAGGCCTTGACATCCGCCGGCATCACCAGCTTCAATTCCCCTCTCTCCCAGCCCAGAACGACGGCACGGTCGAGCTCGCGCCGGGCCGCCTGGTTGGCATGCAAAATCTTTCCCTGGGCACTGACCACAAGCATTCCATGGGCCAGTTCATCCACGAGGCAGGCGAGCAGCAAGGGGATCGAATCAGTTTCGTCCAGGGCGAATGAAGGCGCGGCCTCCAGAAAGGCGGCATTGGGCTGTGCAAACAAGGTCACGGGGCGCTCTCCATCCTACAAATAGATGATGACGAGCATAAAAAGCCCGGCCCAATGTGGATAGTGAATATGCCGGGTCATTCTTGTGAGAAATTCACATGAATTCGCCCCACCCTCATCGATTCGCGGAGCGGCCCCGCCTCAGCTCAGCCTGGGGCGCGCTCCAGCATGGCCAGGGTGGCGTCCATGACTTGCGGCAGGAATGCCATCTGCACGTGTGGGGCGCCGCGCACCAGGCGGTTGTCGGCGCCGGGCAAAGTGGCGGTGGACGCCGGAAACACGATGTTGTCACAGTTGGAATACCAGCAGGTGAACAACGCGTGGCGATCGGCCGGCATTCCGTGGTCAAGCTGGGTCTGCCAGTCGGACTGCAGCCGCATCTGGCGACCATTGTGGCCATGGCTGAAGCGCGCCAGCCAAGTCCCGCTGTGCGGCGTACCTATGGTGACCACATGAAAGACTCGGGCCTCGGCCCGCATGCGCTTGAGCCAGGCCCGCGCGGCCAGGCCGCCCATGCTATGGCACACCAGCAGCGGCGGCAGGCCCGTGGCTTCGGTGACCTGGTTGACAGCCTTATCGATCTGCGGTGCGTAGTCGTCGATGGAGCCAAAGACGGGTTCGAGGTTGACCGCGACAAAAGCACGCCCATCCGCCTGGACGCGGCGCAGCCAAGGCGTCCACAAACCGCGGTTGCAGAAGAAGCCGTGCAGAAAGACGACGCCGCGATGCCCCTGGCGCGCCTCGGAGGGCACAAGCCGGTCCGGCACCGCATTCGCGCGAAAGGGCTGGCGCCAACAGAACACGCGCGGCGCGGTCAGGGTCTCACCCAGCCAGGCGCGCAGCAGCTCTCCCCAGCTTGCTTGGGGAGCGGGGTCCTGCTTGTTGACGTGCTGAAGAACGACGAACTCAAGTGCCAGGAAGGCGGTATAGCCCAACACGATCACGCCAAAACCGGCCACCGCCAGCACAGGCGAATTGCCATAGAACCAGAATAGCCAGCCGAAGGCCGCGGCAACCAGGGACAGGGTGATGAGTCTTTGCAGTTGGGCCAGCATGGGTCAGGCAAGCAGGGAAAGAAGCGGTATCTCGCCGCAGTATCTCAAGCCAGTGTGACAGAGCGACCCGCAAGCCTGGCAACCAGGCCTTGCGCCAGGCGGTTCACCATGCCGTAGATGGACAGCTGCGGATTTGCGCCTATGCTGGTCGGAAACAATGAGCCGTCGTGGATGGAAAGGTTCTCGAGTTGCCAATGCACACCGTCCGGACGGGCGACGCCCTGGCGCTCGCTGCCGGCCAGGCCACAGCCCCCCATGACGTGCGCACTCACAACCTTGGCCAGCAGCGGCTTCATGGGCAAGGTATTGACCGCATCACGGGCCTGCGCCCAGGACGTGTAGGGTTGGGCCATCTCATGCAGCGGCAGCACCTGTTTGGCCCCTGCGGCAAACTGGATTTCCATCATCGACAGCAGCGCGCGGCGCCCGCCTTCAAGGACATAGTCGGTGAGAGGATAGTCGAGCACCGCGGAGTTGTCGCTGCGCAGCTTGACTTGTCCGCCTCGGGACTGGTCATGGAAGCCGTCGCGCAGCAGCGCCAGCAATGTGTGGTTGTGCGGGAAGGACTTGAGCAGCTCGTACTGGCCCTGGCCAAAGCCCGGCACGGTCGACGCAAAAATCACGGGGTGTAGGGGCGGCGCTTCCAGCTTATAACCTATGGGCCCGTCGATCGCCTGGGTCTCCAGGAAATGGTCGGAGTAGATGGTCTGCGGCGCACCGTTCCAGGCTTCCACCTTTTGCTCGAACACACTGGAGGACATGACCACCGGGTGCAGAAAGGTCCGGGCACCGAGCACACCATGCGGGTCGGGCGCCTGCGAGCGCAGCAGCACGGCCGGCGAGTTGATGGCGCCGCCGGCGAGCACGTAGTGCCTGGCAGCAATCCTGGTGGTTCCGTTTGCCGGCCGGCCACCCGCGGCCAGGCTGCGGCACAGCAGCGCGGTGACTTTTCCATTGGCCAGTTCAAACCGCTCCGCGCGGGTTTCGGTTAGCAACTGGGCGCCTTTGTCGAGCGCCGCTGGAATCGTGGTGACCAGCATGGACTGCTTGGCATTGGTCGGGCACCCAAGGCCGCAGGAGCCCAGGTTCCAGCAACCTTTGACATTGCGCGAGATGGCCGAAGCGGGAATTCCCAGCTTGGCCGCCCCCCTGCGCAACAAGTCATTGTTCTCGTTGGGGGGTACCAGCCATGGCGTGATGTTGAGGCGCTGCTCGGCTTCGGCGAAGTACGGTGCCAGCGCTTGCGTGGTGTAGCCCTCCAACCCGAACCGCTCCCGCCAGTATTTGAGCGTGGAGCTGGGCGTGCGAAACGAGCTGGTCCAGTTCACCGTTGTAGAGCCGCCCACGCAGCGCCCCTGCAGGATGTTGATGGCCTTGTCTTCGGTTTTGCGCGCGGCGCTTTCCTGGTAGAGCGAAGGATAGGCTTCGGATTCTTTTTGATTGAAATCGCCGCTGCTCCTGAGAGGGCCTTCTTCAACCATCACGACCTGCAGGCCGGCCTTTGCCAACAGTTCGGCCGTGATACCGGCGCCGGCGCCGCTGCCAATGATGGCGACGTCGCAGGTGATGCTCTCCGGCACCGGTGCCAGCGTGCCGCCCATCACTTTCCAGCCACGCGCGAGGCCCTCGCGGATAGGGTCTTTCAGTTGGCTCATGCTACTTTCGGGAATCTTCAGATTTTCAGGGGGCCGGGATATCCCAGCAGCGCCCAGCTGGCGGGATCGGAAAAATACGCCCCTGCAGTGATGTCATGCAAGGCCGCATAGGCTTGCTGGCGCAGGACCAGCCCGGAGAGGCGCATGTTCTGGAGCGATTGCTGGATATCAGCGATGGATGCCTGCTGCCAGGGCTGGTCCAAACCTGCCAGCGCCCGCCGGCCGGCCGCATTTGCGAGCAAGGCGAGCAGTTGCGACAGCTCAGCCTGCGCGTGCGGCGGCAGGCCCTGCACCAAAATGTCAACGCGGCTGAGCAGGCCGTTCAATGCGATTTGGCGCGCACCCTCATCTGCCGGCAGTGTTTTGTCGAGCACGGCCCGGCCGACGCCGGAAAAAACCTCGCGCCCGGATGCGCTCAATACGCCGCCGGCGAGGCCGGGCTGCAGCAAGGCGGCCGCACCGCCGGCCACCAGCAGCACAGCGGCTGATGCGGCGCCCAGCTTGAGGAGCGATCTTCTTTGCATACTGGAAGTTTCGCATGCGCATTTGGGTTTCAATAGGGACCCGCACCTAGATAAACTCCGGGTTTGTATGGACGCTTCCGCTCAACAAATACACGACGCGCTGGAGACAGTGGCCAGGCTCAGGCAACAGCACCGGTTGCAGCCCCCGCTTGGCCGGGCCAGCGCGGAGGTCAAACGCTTCCAGGCGCGCCGCTTTGAGGCCACCTACGCCGACCTGCTGCGCAACCATCGCTACAAAACAGCGGCCACATTTTTCCTCCAGGAGCTTTACAGCGACAAGGACTATGCGGAACGAGACCAGCAGTTCGCGCGCATCGCCACCACCATTGCCAAACTTTTTCCCCAGCCGGTGGTCAATACCGCGGCGGCCCTCGCGGAAGTGCACGCGCTGACGGAGCAGCTCGACGACCAGATGGCGCGCGAGTGGCTGGCGGATGTCGAGGCCTTCCCCCATAGCAACGAATGCGCGCGCTACATCCGCTGCTGGCGCCGTGTGGGCGATATCGCCGCACGCAAACGGCAGTTGGAGGTCGTGCTGCATCTGGGACAGGAGCTCGATCGCCTGACGCGAATGTTCGGGCTTCGTACCTTGCTCAAGATGATGCGTGGGCCGGCGGCTGCCGCTGGGCTGAATTCGTTGCAGCACTTTCTGGAAACCGGCTTTGACGCTTTCGCCAACATGCGCGGCGCGGGTGAGTTCCTCAAGCTCATCAAAGATCGCGAGACAACATGGATCCATTCCCTGTTTGAGGACGATGCTGTCACCTGCGAGACCCATTTAAGCCATTTGCTTGCCGCCGGGCCGTGATATCGCGCCGGCATTAGGACAAGCCCCATACGGAATCCAAGGGGCGGCTTTCACAATGGGCCGCAAGGAGTTTGTATGAACAAGCATTGGCTGAAGAGTTATCCCGAAGGCGTTCCACACGAGATCAACACCGAACAGTTCCGCTCACTCACCCATCTGCTGGAGGAATCCTTCAAGAAGAATTCGGCCAAGCCTTTTTCAGTATGCATGGACCGTTGGATGAGTTACGGGCAACTCGACGAGCTCTCATCGTCACTGGGCGCCTGGCTGCAAAGCCTGGGCCTGGAGCCCGGTGCCCGCGTGGCCATCATGCTGCCCAATGTGCCGCAGTTTGCCGTCACGATGGCGGCCATCCTGCGGGCAGGCTACACATGCGTCAACGTGAACCCGCTCTACACCGCGCGCGAGCTGGAACATCAGCTGCGCGATTCCGGCGCGACGACCATTGTCATTCTCGAAAATTTCGCCGCCACATTGGCGGAAGTGATTGATCGAACGCCGGTGAAAAAGGTCGTGGTGGCATCCATGGGCGACCTGCTGGGGTTCTGGTACGGACAGTGGATCACTTTTGCCGTTCGCCATCTCGCCAAGCTGGTGCCGGCCTACAAGTTGCCTTTGGGCGACGGGCGCACCGTCACCACGTTCAACCGCGCCATTGCCGAGGGCAGCCGCCTGGCGCTCAAGCCGGCACCCAGTACGCTCGACTCCATTGCCTTTCTGCAATACACCGGCGGGACGACCGGCCTTTCAAAAGGCGCTGTGCTGACCCATCGCAACATCGTGGCCGCGATTTTGCAGGCGGAAGCCTGGTTCACACCGGCCCTGACACGCGTCGGTGACGTCAGCAAAACCAACAACATCGCGGCACTGCCGCTGTACCACATCTTCGCGCTGACGTTATGTCTGCTGACCATCCGCTGGGGCTCCCACCTGACCTTGATCCCCAACCCGCGCGATTTCGGCAAGTTCATAGAGGTCCTCAAGAAGCGGCCCTTTCACATGCTGCCGGCGGTCAACACGCTGTTCAATGCGCTGCTGCAGCATCCGCAATTCAAGACGGTGGACTTTTCAAGTCTCTGCGTTTCCCAGGCAGGCGGCATGGCCGCTTCCGAAGGCACGGCCAAACAGTGGTTGCAGGTCACAGGTTGCCCCATGATTGAAGGCTGGGGCATGAGCGAGACCTGCGCGATTGGCACCAACAACCCGGTGACCAACAAGGACTTCACCGGCACCATCGGATTGCCGCTGCCCAGCATCGAGATCGCCATCAAAGACGACGACGGGAATTCACTGCCGCTTGGGGAATCCGGCGAGATTTGCGTCAAGGGCCCGCAGGTCATGACGGGCTACTACCAGCAGCCTGAAGAAAACAAGAAGGCCTTCACCGCTGATGGTTTCATGCGCACCGGCGATATCGGCATCATGGACGACCGCGGTTACACCAAGATCATCGATCGCAAAAAGGACATGATCATTGTGTCGGGTTTCAATGTATTCCCCAATGAACTCGAGAACGTGATTTCCTTGTGCCCCGGCGTTGTCGAATGCGCTGTCATCGGCATTGCCGACGACAAACAGGGGGAGGCTATCAAGGTTTTTGTCGTGAAAAACGACCCTACACTGACCGAAGATGAAGTTGGCGCTTATTGCAAGCAACATCTCACCGGCTATAAACGGCCCAAGTACATTGAGTTCCGCGATGACCTGCCCAAAACCAATGTCGGAAAAATCCTCAGACGTGAACTCCGCGCATCTGCCTGATCCGCTTCTGGCTGGAAATTGCTGATGGCCGCACCGGATCTGCCGCCCGGATTGCATGTTTTCGAGCGTGGCTGGCTCTCGGCGAATAATATTTTGTTCACGGGTGGAGATGAGAACCTGCTGATCGACAGCGGATATTGCACCCATGCACCACAAACACTTGCATTGGTGGAGTCCGTTCTGGGCAGGCGGCCGCTCGATGTTCTCATCAACACGCATTTGCACAGCGATCATTGCGGGGGCAATGCGGCTTTGCAGGCCCGTTACCTGAATTTGCGTACCTTGATTCCTCCCGGCCAGGCCCGGGAAGTCAGGGATTGGGACCCGGTGGCACTGAGCTACTCGCCGACGGGGCAACTTTGCCCGCGGTTTGAGTTCACCCAGGTGATTCGCCCGGGGAATTCCGTCCGCTTCGGGGCGCAAGAATGGCAGGTTCTCGCGGCGCCGGGGCATGACCCGCATGCGCTGGTTTTCTTTGAACCACACAGCCGGCTGCTCATTTCTGCGGATGCCCTGTGGGAAAACGGATTTGGCGTGGTATTTCCCGAGCTGGAGGGCACAAACGCATTCTCCGAAGTTGCCGCCACGCTGGATTTGATCGAGCGCCTGAACCCGGCAACGGTGATTCCGGGCCACGGCCGTATCTTTTCATACACCCCAGAGATTCTGGACCGCGCACGCCGACGCCTGGATTCGTTCGTAGGCGATCCGTCAAGGCACGCGCGGCACGCCGCGAAAGTCCTGCTCAAGTTCAAATTGCTCGAAGTTCAGCGCCAGGAGTATGAGCAGTTTGTGCAATGGGTTATTGAGACGCCGTATTTCATGCAGATCAGGGACAGCTATTTCGCCGAAGATCCGGCCCGTACTTGGATAGATCAGCTCAGCGCGGAGCTGATCGCGGCCGGGGTGGCTCAACGAGATGGCAAATTTATCGCGAATGCCTGAATCGATCAGGCCTGGGCCGAGCAAATTCACGCGCACTCGGCTCAGCGCCTAACGCCTCGCCCCTGCTCCGTCCCGGCGAAAAGATGCCACTGTCTCGTGGTGTATTTGGGATTGATGTGCGACCGGAGCTGCGTCTCAAAGCCACCCGGACATCAAATGCGCGCAATACATCCGATGCTTGAAACAGCAGGCGCGCGTAGAAAAGAACCGCACAAAAGAAAACGCCCGGTTGATCAAAAATCAACCGGGCGTTCCTTGCTGTAAGAGCCTGACGATGTCCTACTTTCACACGGGAGTCCGCACTATCATCGGCGCTAAGTCGTTTCACTGTCCTGTTCGGGATGGGAAGGAGTGGTACCAACTTGCTATGGTCATCAGGCATAACTTTTTGACAGACTGTTCAACGAACAATCCATCGAATTCATAGAGTAAATCAGCTCTTATTTAGACTCGCACAGCTGCCGCTGTGCTTTTTGAATGCGTCAACTTGGCATAACAACTTCGAATTAATCAAAGTTATAGGGTCAAGCCGCACGAGCAATTAGTATCAGTTAGCTTAACGCATTACTGCGCTTCCACACCTGACCTATCAACGTCCTGGTCTTGAACGACTCTTTAGGGGGCTCAAGGCCCC